>Ga0209256_1000001_pt1 | contig 2166974 bp, 1974 predicted proteins | sample AraplaCol_mCL_r2_2_FD_184270 | JGI IMG/M metagenome (GOLD analysis project Ga0209256, IMG submission 184270) | Arabidopsis root microbial communities from North Carolina, USA - plate scrape MF_Col_mCL_r2 (SPAdes) (version 3) | ecosystem: Host-associated > Plants > Roots > Endosphere | place...
GCAAAAAGGGCGTGCGCGTTTTCATGACCTCGCCCAACGGCCGCATGAGCCCTTTCCAGCAGGCCCAGATGTTCAGCCTGCAGGACGAGAACATCCACAACATCGCCATCGATGGCGTGTTTGACGACTGCCAGGACATCGTCAAGGCCGTGTCCAACGACCTGGCCTTCAAGCGCCAGTACAAGATAGGCACGGTTAATTCGATCAACTGGGCGCGCCTGATGGCGCAAGTGGTGTACTACTTTGCCGGTTTCTTTCAAGCGACCCAATCGAATGCGGAGAAAGTCGACTTTACCGTCCCTTCCGGCAACTTCGGCAATGTCTGCGCCGGCCACGTTGCCCGCATGATGGGCCTGCCCATCGGCAAGCTGGTGGTGGCCACGAACGAGAACGATGTGCTCGACGAGTTCTTCTGCACCGGCGTCTACCGCGTGCGCGGCAGCGCCGACACGCATGAGACCTCCAGCCCTTCCATGGACATTTCCAAGGCCTCGAATTTCGAGCGCTTTGTGTTCGACCTGCTGGGCCGCGACGGCGCCAGGACCCGAGCCTTGTTCCACGACCAGCTCGGCAGCCAGGGCCGCTTCGACCTCAGCGGTGAGGCGGCTTTCAAGGAGGCCGCGCAGCGTTACGGCTTTGTGAGCGGCAAGAGCACCCATGCCGATCGCCTTGCGACGATCCGCGACACCTACAAGCGCTTCGGCACCACGATAGACACGCACACCGCCGACGGCGTGAAGGTGGCGCGCGAGCAGGTGCAAGCCGGCGTGCCCATGGTCGTGCTGGAAACCGCGCTGCCCATCAAGTTCGCCGCGACGATTGAAGAGGCGCTGGGCCACGCACCCGAACGGCCCGCGAAGTTCGAAGGCATAGAAGCGTTGCCCAAGCGCGTCAAGGTGTTGCCGGCCGACGCGGCCGTGATCAAGCGCTACATCGCCGACCATGTGCATTGAAATGGGCCGCAGGCCGACCTCGAAAGCCCGGCCATGAATGTCGTCGGGTTTGCCGGCTACTCCGGTTCGGGCAAGACCACGCTGGTCGAAAAGCTGATCCCCGCGCTCAAGGCCAGGGGCTTGCGCGTGTCGGTGGTCAAGCACGCCCACCACAAGTTCGATATCGATCACCCCGGCAAGGACACCTTCCGCCACCGCGTGGCCGGCGCCTTCGAGGTGGTGGTGGCTTCGCAAAACCGGCTGGCGCTGATGCGCGAGTTTGAAAAACCGTCCGAGATGTCGGTGCACCAGCTGATCGCCGAGCTTTACGGCGGCGTGGACTGGGTGCTGGTTGAAGGCTTCAAGAGCAGCGACCTGCTCAAGATCGAAGTCTGGCGCGGTCCTTCGGCTGATTACCCCGGCAAGCCGGCCCGCTACATGGACGACGATTTCATCGTCGCCATCGCCACCGATGCGCCCGACAAACTGCCGGAAGCAACCTTGCGCCCGGTGCTGGATTTGAACGACGGCGACGCCGTGGCCGATTACCTGGTCAACAATCAGGAGCGTTTTGCCTACTCCTTCGAAGACCGTTTCGGTTAGGCCTGGAGCGAAGGCCAGCCCTGACGACTAGCCCCCACTCAGCCCCGTTCTGTTCATGCTTTTGTTCCGGACATCCCGACCATGAGTTCTGCCTCCACCACGCCTGCGCCCCGCGCTCCCCTGAAGCCCCTGGACCAGGCGCTGGCCGAGCTGCTGGCACGCGCGGCGCCGCTGCCCGGTGCCGAAACTGTTTCGACCTTCGATGCGGACGGCCGCGTGCTGGCCCAGGACCTGGTCTCCAGCCTCGACGTGCCGGCGCACGACAACAGCTCCATGGACGGCTATGCCATGCGCGCGGCCGATTGGGAAGAGGGCGCCGTGCTCCAGGTCAGCCAGCGCATTCCCGCCGGCAGCAGCGGCCATGCGCTGGCACCCGCCTCAGTGGCGCGCATTTTCACGGGCGCACCCATTCCGCCTGGCGCCGATGCGGTGGTGATGCAGGAAGACTGCGAAGCCGTAGGTGAGGGCGTGCGCATCAAGGCCAAACCCCAGCCCGGCCAATGGATTCGCCGCCGCAGCGAGGATGTGGCTGCCGGCGCGGTGGTGCTGCGCCGTGGCGAGCGCCTGGCGCCTGCCTCGCTGGGTTTGGCCGCCAGCATCGGCTTTGACAAACTGCAGGTCGCGCCCCGCGTGCGCGTGGCCTTGTTTTCCACGGGCGATGAGCTCGTCATGCCCGGCGAGATCGCGCCGGCCGACATGAAGCCCGGTGCCATCTACAACTCCAACCGCTTCTTCCTGCGCGCCTTGCTGTTGCGTTTGGGTTGCAGCGTGACGGACCTCGGCATCGTGCCCGACCGCCTCGATGCCACCATCGCCTCGCTCAAGGGTGCGAGCGAGCAGCACGACCTGATCCTCACCAGCGGCGGCGTTTCCGTCGGCGAGGAAGACCACATCAAGCCGGCCGTGCAGGCGCTGGGCGAACTCGCCCTCTGGCAAATCGCGATGAAGCCGGGCAAGCCTTTCGCCTGCGGCAAGGTCGGTGGCACGCATTTCATCGGCCTGCCGGGCAACCCGGTGTCCAGCTTTGTGACCTTTCTGGTACTGGTGCGTCCTTTCCTGCTCAAGCTGCAAGGCGCAGCTGATGTGGCCGTCACCCCCATCGCGTTGCCTGCGCACTTCGACTGGCCCAAGGCCGACAAGCGCCGCGAGTTTTTGCGCGCCAGGCGTAATGCCGCCGGCGGGCTGGAACTGTTCGGCAACCAGAGCTCGGGCGTGCTGACTTCGGCTGTCTGGGGCGATGGCGTGATCGACAACCCGGCCGGCCAGGTGATTGCCCGAGGCGACCTGGTTCAGTTCATCCCGTTTTCGGCGCTGATGGCCTGAGCCGTCGCATAGAGGCATTCCTATGAAAGTCACGGTCAAATACTTCGCCTCGATCCGCGAGGCCATAGGGCAGGGCAGCGAGGTGCGCGACACCGCCGCCACCACGCTGGCGGGGCTGCGCGACGAATTGCTCGCGGCCACGCCCGCGCACGCCGCCAGCCTGGCGCGCGGCAGGTCTGTGCGCATGGCGCTCAACCAGGTCATGTGCGATGAAGCGGCTACTCTCAGCGAAGGCTGCGAAGTCGCTTTCTTCCCGCCCGTGACCGGCGGTTGAGCCGCCTTCAGCTCACCACGGCATCCAGCCGCTGAAGGCGTTCGGCCAGTGCGGCGGAGGCCGCAGTCATCGGGCTGCGCAATTCATTGCGAAGCAGGCCTTGCCGGGCCAGCAGTGCCTTGAGCGGTCCGGGGTTGGGTTCGGCGAATAGCCCTTCAATCAGCGGCTGCAGCGGCGTCCACAAGGCCTCGGCGCCCGCCAGGTCACCTGCCCGGATGCGCCGCAGCACTTCCACAAAACGTTCCGTGTGCAGGTGAGCCGCCGCTGCAATCGCACCCCGGCCGCCCTGTGCAACGGTGCTGAAGATATTCGCGTCCTCGCCCGCCAGCACCTGCAGCCTGCCGTCGGCAATCAGGGCCTGCGTTTTGGCCGGATCGCCTCCGCAGTCCTTGAGCGCCAGGATGCGCGGATGATCGGCCAGTGCCAGGATCGTTTCAAGCTCCATGCGGCTGCCGGTGCGGTAAGGAATGTCATAGAGGCTCACCGGCACGGCGCTCACGTCGGCCAGGGCGGTGAACCATTCGATGAGCCCCGCCTGCGAGGGGCGGATATAGCTGGGCGCCGGCAGCAGGATGCCTGCAAGGCCCAGCGCATTCAGCGCCTTGATACGCGCTGCCATCTTGCCCAGGTGGTAGCCCGACAGGCCCATGACCACCGGCAGGCCGGGCGCCTGATCCATCACCGTGCGCAGCACTTTCAACTGCTCTTCCTCATCCAGGGCCGCGGCCTCGCCGGTGGAGCCGCAAACCACCAGCCCGGCGATGCCGCTGGCGCGGTAATGCGCGACCAGGCGTTTCAGGGCCGCATGGTCGACCTGGCCCTGGTCAAACGGGGTGACGAGCGGGATCCAGAGTCCCGAGAAATCGGTAGTGGCCTGATCTGTTGGATCGGCCTGGTTGGCGTTGAGCGCTGTTTGCATGAAGACACATCCCAAAAAACTGACCGGCTTGAAGGCCGCCATCAGAACAAGAGATAGGTGTCCGCAAAGAGGTGGGAGTAACCGGACGGTTCCATCGCTCATTCGACGACGGAACCGCAGCCCCGGTCAAATGAGCAACGGTTTTTTCGATTTGCTGGCGCACGCCCCAAAGCCGCGGGTGCTGTCGGGCGTCCGGGTGGCGAGGGTGCAAGTGTGGCCAAGCATGCGGCAAATCTTACCGTAGCTGCCTGCGTTCAGGGTGGGCGAGTGGCAAAATTGCCACTATGACCATGGCTGCACCGCGCGTCCTCATTACCACCGATGACTTCAACCTCGCCGACGAAGTGGCCGCACTGCGTGCGGGCGACAAACGGGTGGGCGCCGTCTGCACGTTCACCGGCACGGTCCGTGACCGCAATGACGGCCTCAGCGTCAGCAGCATGGAGCTGGAGCACTACCCCGGCATGACCGAAAAATCCATAGAGGCCATGATCGACCAGGCCATGGCGCGCTTTGACATCTTCGGCGCGCGTGTGATCCATCGCGTAGGCCTGCTGCAGCCGCTGGACCAGGTGGTCATGGTGGCCGTGACCTCCGCCCACCGCGGCGAGAGCTTCAAGGCCTGCGAGTTCCTGATGGACTACCTCAAGACCCAGGCGCCGTTCTGGAAAAAGGAAGAAACGCCCGAGGGCGCGCGTTGGGTGGATGCGCGCGTGGCTGACGACGCGGCGCTGGCAAAGTGGGGCATTGCCGCTTCCAACGCCTGAGCACTGGTTTCACTCAGTTCAAATACCGCGGCCTTTCCGCAGGGTCGGGCGTCTCTGGTGCATCCGCAGCCTCCTGGCCGCCGGTGGGCGGCGCTGATTTGAGCCATTGGGATTTCTTGAGGCACTTGTTCAGGAGCTGCAGCAAACCCTGGGTGAGTTGGAGGCCGATGGCAATTTGCACATTGCGCTCCGATTCAGGCAGTTTTTCGATGAAGACCAGCTGCAGCTTGCCCGATTTCAGCAAAGTCATTTTCAGTTCCGTCACCAGCAGCGGCTGCTTGCCCATCGGCAGTGCGGAATCCTTGGCGTGGGGAGGCGTCTTGAAGTCGCTGGCATAGGTCAGCGCTTCCTTCCTGAAGTTTTCCACGATGCGCTGGCGCTGTACGTCGGGCGGCGCGGCCAGGTCGTCGCTTTTCGTCTGCCGGGCCAACTGGTCGGCGGCGGTTTGTTTCAGCCCTGGCATCAAGGCAAGTGTCAGGCGGCGGGTCAGCCACAGGCGAAATTCTTCGCTTTCCTGGCTGCTGATGCGCACCAGGAGCCGGTCTTCTGCCGGGTGGTAGGTCACCGAGAGCTGGTGGATGTTCATAGGACGATTCTAGAACCGGCTTATGGCTGGCAGGGAGCGATACCTTGCGGACCATCCCGAAAGAAGGGCGCTGGCACGGCCCTGTTTAGCCTTGGCAAGCCCTAGTACTGGACCGGATCGCGGTAAGCCGTTTCGTCGTGAATGGCCCAATAAGCATCGTGCAACCGCGTCGTGATGGGCCCAGGGAACTGCGGCAGCGCCACGCCATCCAGCTTGGCAATTGGCAGGATGCCGCCGCCCGTTGAGGTCAGGAACACCTCGTCGGCATTGCGCAGCAGCGCGGCGGGCACGGGTGCGGCCTTCAGCGGGATGTCCAGGCGCGCGCACAGCTCCATCGCGGTGCGCCGCGAAATCCCTTCGAGCACGCCCTGGTCGGCTGTGTGGACAACGCCGTCCTTGGCCATGAACACGTTGAAGCCCGGCCCTTCGGTGATGTTGCCGGCCGCGTCCACCACGCAGCTGGTGTCGCGCCCGCGGTCATAGGCGTCGAACATGGACTGCACCATGTCCATCCAGTGGTAGTTCTTGACGGTCGGGTCCACCGAGGCCGCCGGGATGCGCTGGCGCTCGCTGATGTGCAGGTCCAGCCCGGCCAACTGCTTTTCACGCGAAGCGATCCAGACGTAGGGCAGGGCGTAGGCGTAAAAGCGGTTTTGTGCCAGGCGCGGGTCGCGCGCACCGCGCGGCGGCACGCCGCGGGTGCAGACCATCGCGACATAGGAGTCCTGCAGCCCGCCGGCGCGCACGCAGGCATGCAGGATGTCCCGCAACTCGGCGCGGCTGTAGGGAATGGCCAGGTGCATTTTTGCCATGCTGGCGTAAAAGCGCTCAATGTGGTCGTCCAGCCGAAAGAAGGCGCCCCGCCAGACACTGGCCACGTCGTAAGTCACGTCAGAGCGTGTGAAGCCCCAGTCAAACAGGGAAATCTTGGCTTCGGACAGGGGCACGAATTCGCCCTCGACGAAGGCGCAGCCGCCTTCGAATTCACCGGTTTTGACCTCACGCATGACGGATTCCTTGCAAGAAGACTATTAATTGTACGAAGTTCAATATTAATTGAATGTCATTCAATAAACCATAAAATGGCGCATTATTTCTGCTTCTGGAAACTTCCGTGCCCACCAAACCGCCATCACCACGCCGCGCCGGGAGGCCTCGTAAAACCGGGGATGAAACCGGCGGCGCGGCGCTGAGCCGCGACCGCATCCTGGAGGCCGCGCTGGCGCTGATAGACCGCAACGGCCCGCAGGCCTTCAACATCCGCGAACTGGCGCAGGCGCTCCAGGTATTCCCTTCGGCCATCTACTGGCATGTGCCCAGCCGCAATGAGCTGATTTCGGGTGCGGTGGCGCTGGCGATGAACGGCGTGGCCGACGACCTGGTCACGGGGCGCTGGCAGGATCGCCTGGCCGCCTTGCTGCGGCGTTACCGCGAAGTGCTCAGGCGCCACCCCAGGCTGGCCCCGCTGGTGGCCAGCGAACTGATCTACAACGCCACCTTCGACGCCACCATGCTGGACCACCTGGTGCAACTGCTTGAAGACGCCGGTTTTGCCGGCGCCGACCTGGTCGATGCCTACAACGTGGTGTTCGCCGCCATGTGCGGCTTTGCGACCATGGAGCTGTCCACCGCACCGGCGGAAGACGCCCAGACATGGGAAAGCGCCTGCCGCGCCCAGATCGCCCGCGTCGATGCCGCGCGCCAGCCCGCGCTTGCGCGGCACCTGGATGCCTTGCAGAACCGGGCCTTTGTGCTGCGTTGGTCCAGCGGCGACGGCCGGCCGCTGGACAGCGGTTTCGAGGCCTGGGTCGATGTGATCGTGCGCGGTGTCGAGTCACGGGCCAAGGCCTTGCAACGGGCCGCCGGCGGGTCTTGAAAACCCTGGCATGCCCCCTATGTCTGTAGGGATCAACCATCGGGAGTCCTCTCCATGCGACAAGACAAACTGACCACAAAATTCCAGGAAGCCCTGAGCGACGCGCAGTCCCTCGCGCTGGGCAATGACAACGGCTACATCGAACCCATCCACCTGCTGGCCGCCATGCTGCGCCAGGACGACGGCCCGCGCGCGCTGCTCGAAAGGGCCGGTGTCAATGTGGGCGGGCTCACGCAGGCGGCCGACGCCGCCGTGAAGAAGCTGCCCCAGGTGCAGGGGCAGGACCAGATCCAGGTCAGCTCCGAGCTCGCCAAACTGCTGCAGGCCACCGAAAAAGAAGCCATCAAGCGCAACGACCAGTTCATCGCCGGTGAACTCTTCCTGCTCGCCGTGGCTGACAGCAAAAGCGACGTGGGCAGGCTGGCCAAGGAAAACGGCCTGACCCGCAAGGCATTGGAAGCGGCGATTGACGCCGTGCGCGGCGGCCAGGGCGTGAACAGCGCCGACGCTGAAGGCCAGCGCGAAGCCCTCAAGAAATATTGCATGGACCTGACCGAGCGCGCCCGCCTGGGCAAGCTGGACCCGGTCATCGGCCGCGACGACGAAATCCGCCGCGCCATCCAGGTGCTGCAGCGCCGCACCAAGAACAACCCTGTGCTGATCGGCGAACCCGGCGTCGGCAAGACCGCCATCGTCGAAGGCCTGGCCCAGCGCATCGTGGCCGGTGAGGTTCCCGATTCGCTCAAGGGCAAGCGTGTGCTCTCGCTCGACATGGCCGCGCTGCTGGCAGGCGCCAAGTTCCGCGGCGAGTTTGAAGAGCGCCTGAAAACCGTGCTCAATGAACTGGCCAAGGACGAAGGCCAGACCATCGTTTTCATCGACGAGTTGCACACCATGGTGGGCGCCGGCAAGGCCGAAGGCGCCATGGACGCCGGCAACATGCTCAAGCCTGCGCTGGCGCGCGGTGAGCTGCACTGCGTGGGCGCCACCACGCTGGACGAATACCGCAAGTACATCGAAAAAGACGCCGCGCTGGAGCGCCGCTTCCAGAAAATCCTGGTGGGCGAGCCCAGCGTGGAGGCCACCATCGCCATCCTGCGTGGCCTGCAGGAAAAATACGAGGCCCACCACGGCGTGCAGATCACCGACCCGGCCATCGTGGCCGCAGCCGAACTGAGCCACCGCTACATCACCGACCGCTTCCTGCCCGACAAGGCCATCGACCTGATCGACGAGGCTGCGGCCAAGATCAAGATCGAGATGGACTCCAAGCCCGAAGTCATGGACAGGCTGGACCGCCGCCTCATCCAGCTGCAGATCGAGCGTGAAGCCGTGCGCCGCGAAAAAGACGAAGCCTCGCAAAAACGCTTTGACCTCATCGAAGAAGAAATCGGCAAGCTGCAAAAGGAAATCTCCGACCTCGACGAAATCTGGCAGGCCGAAAAGGCCCAGGCGCTCGGCTCCAAGGACGTCATGGAAGAGATCGACCGCATCCGCTTCCAGATCGAGGAATTCACCCGCAAGGGCGACTTCAACAAGGTGGCCGAGCTGCAATACGGCAAGCTGCCTGAGCTCGAAAAGCGCCTGAAGGAAGCGCAGGACAGCGAAGCCAGCAAGGGCAAGTCCAATGCCCCCACGCTGCTGCGCACCCAGGTCGGTTCCGAGGAGATCGCCGAGGTGGTGGCGCGCGCCACCGGCATTCCCGTCAGCAAGCTCATGCAGGGCGAGCGCGACAAGCTGCTGCAGATGGAAGGCAAGCTGCATGAGCGCGTGGTCGGCCAGGACGAAGCCATCAGCGCGGTGGCCAACGCCATACGCCGTTCCCGCTCGGGCCTCTCCGACCCGAACCGCCCGACCGGCTCCTTCCTGTTCCTGGGCCCCACGGGCGTGGGCAAGACCGAGCTGTGCAAGGCGCTGGCCGGCTTTTTGTTCGACAGCGAAGACCACCTGATACGCGTCGACATGAGCGAGTTCATGGAAAAGCATTCGGTGGCCCGCCTGATCGGCGCGCCTCCGGGCTATGTCGGCTATGAGGAGGGCGGCTACCTGACCGAGGCCGTGCGCCGCAAGCCTTACAGCGTGCTGCTGCTCGACGAGGTGGAAAAGGCCCACCCCGATGTGTTCAATGTGCTGCTGCAGGTGCTGGACGACGGCCGCCTGACCGACGGCCAGGGCCGCACGGTGGACTTCAAGAACACCGTGATCGTCATGACCAGCAACATCGGCTCGCCCATCATCCAGTCCATGGTCGGCAAGCCGACGGAAGAGATCAAGGACGCGGTGACGGAGGAGCTCAAGAACTATTTCCGTCCCGAGTTCCTGAACCGTATCGACGAGACCGTGGTGTTCCACGCCCTGGATGCGAAGAACATCGAGTCCATCGCCCGCATACAGCTGCAGGTGCTGATCGCTCGCTTGCGCAAGATGGACCTCGCGCTGGACGTGTCGGAAGCGGCGATTGCCGAACTCGCCAAGGTCGGCTTCGACCCGGTGTTCGGCGCCAGGCCGCTCAAACGCGCCATCCAGCAGCGCATCGAGAACCCGCTCAGCAAGCTGCTGCTCGAAGGGCGCTTCCCGCCCAAGAGCACGATACCGGTGGACGTGGATCCTATCCGCGACCCGGGCGTGTTCAGGTTTGAATCAACGGTTCACTAAGCACGGTTTTCATGGTGAGCCTCACAACCCGCTCCGGCTTGCGCCGGGGCGGGTTTTTTTATGCGCTTTGCCACTGGAAATACTGGAGTCGTCCTACAGTTGTGCTGCGGTGCGCGGCCTACCATGGGTTTCCATTCATCGGGTTTACGACATGCCCAGCCGCTTTGCCCACGCCGCGTTGCGCACCGCCTGCCTGGCGGCGGGGCTGGCTGCCGGCGTGCAAGCCAATGCGCAGGCCCAAGGCGCTCCGCGGCAGGACGAGGGCGTGCACACCCTTAAACCGGTGACGATCAGCGCCAAGGCCAACAGCGACCCGGTCGAAAAGTCCTATCGCAAAATGATTCGCGGCATGGATCTTTTCGAGCGTGAAAAGAGCCTCGCGCCCAATGCCTCGTTGCGCTTCAAGCTGCTGCCGCGTCGGCGCGAGACCAACATGGATGCGGTCTCCATGGAAGTGATAGGCACAAGCATCGACTTTCCCATCACCATCGCATCCGACCACACCTTCAGCCTGCCGCGCAACCCCAAGGCTTTTGCCGAGGACGCGCAGGTCATTCCCAACCGCAAGGCGCAAAGCATGACCTGGCGCACCGAGATACGCTCGCCCGGCCTGCCGCCGGGTACGCGGCGCCTGGGCGACCTGCGGCTGGAGTGCAGGGTGGGCATGGAAGCCGGCCTGGTGTCGCGCAGCGGTGGGGTTTTCGACAGAATTGCCGGCGCCGTGTTTGACACGCCGGCGTATTGCGACAAGAAGGTGCCGCTTTACCTGTTCTTTTCGGAGCGTCCGCTGTTCAGCGTCACGCTGTCTGCCGGCGAGCGCCGGGAAATCCTGCCCCTGGCCATGCTGTACGCCGCCGCCAGCGACAACCCCCAGCTGGAGAGAGACCTTCCCGACTGCGACTGCGAGGTGCTGGTGGACCGCACCTACTTCCTGCCGCTGGGCGACCGCAGCTGGCCCGACGACACCCTGGTCGAGTTCGAATACATGGAGGGCGGGTGATGGCGCCGGGCAAACTCCTTTGGGGTCTCAGCCTCGTGCTGGCGGGCTGCGCGGCGACCCCTGACGAAACGCGGCCCCCTTTTCGCGACAGCAATCTGGGCATGCAGAGTGCGCAGGCCATGGTCATCCCTGGCACCAGCACCAAGGCTGAGGTGAGCGCCGCGCTGGGCCCCGCCACCGTGGTCCGCTTTGACAGCGGCTACGAGGTTTGGGCTTACCGGGAAAAGCCGCCCAAAAGCGAAACACCCGGTGCCGAGTTCGTCATCCTCTTTGCGCCTTCAGGCATCGTGCAGAAAATGCGCATACGGCCGCGCTACGAGACCCGAACGCCGTAGGGCTTGCCTTGGGGCTCAGTCCCCCAAGCCCACAAAAATATTCTGCACATCGTCGTTCGCATCGATGGCGGCCAGGAAGGACTCGACTTCCTCCAGCTCGGCGGCGCTCAGGCTGGCCGGGCTGACCGGGTTTTTGGCCTTGTAGCCCAGCTTGGCCGACAGCACGGTAAAGCCTTGGGCGGGCAGGGCGCGGCTCACGATGTCCAGGTCGGCATGGTCGGTCAGGAAGGTCGTCGTGCCTTCCTCATGGCCGGGCTCGAAGTCCTGTGCGCCGGCTTCAATCGCGGCCAGTTCGGGGTCGCTGCCGGCCACCTGCGGCTCGGCTTCAATCATGCCCACGTGGTCGAAGTCCCAGGAGACAGAGCCCGAGGTGCCCAGGTGCCCCTTACGGAACAACACGCGGATTTCCGAAGCAGTGCGGTTGAGGTTGTCGGTCAGGCATTCGACCATAAGCGGCACACGGTGCGGCGCGAAGCCTTCATAGATCACATGCTCGAAATGCACCGTGTCACCGGTCAGCCCGGCGCCTTTCTTGATGGCGCGCTCCAGGGTGTCCTTGGGCATGGAGACCTTGCGGGCCTGCTCCACCACCAGGCGCAGCCGCGCGTTCGACGCCGGGTCGGCCCCGTTGCGCGCCGCCACCATGATTTCCTTGGCCAGTTTGCCGAACAACCGGCCCCTGGCGTTCGCGGCCAGTTCCTTGCCTTTTGCTTTCCATTGCGCGCCCATGTCTGTCTTCCTTGCTGTTGTCGCGCCTGGCGCCTGGCGCCTGGCTTGTGTGTATGTGATGGAGGTCCCGTGGCGGCTTGAAGCGCACCCGAAAGTCCGGGGTCTCCGGTTATACACCCATAAGGCACGGCCGGGATGGTAGGACGGCGCCGACGAGAATTTCAGCGCCCATCCGCCAGTCCCGCTGCGGCATCGCGCTATCTTGATCCTTGGCAACGCGCAGGGAAGCGCAAGGAAACACGAAAGGAGCCGACATGCCAAGAGGTGACAAATCAGCCTATACCGGCAAGCAGCAGCGCAAGGCGGAGCACATCGAGGAAGGCTATGAGAAGCGCGGCGTCGGCAAGGAAGAAGCCGAGCGCCGCGCCTGGGCCACGGTGAACAAGGAAACCGGCGGCGGCAAGAAGTCGGGCTCCGGCCGAGGCAAGGCCGAAAACCATGCACCTTCGCGCAAGGGCGGGCGCCTGGGCGGCGCCGCGGCAGCTTCACGCACCGCAGCCGAACGCTCGGCCTCAGCCAAAAAAGCCGCCGCCACCCGCAAGCGCAACGCTTCGAAGTAAGCGCCTGTGCTACTTGACCGGGATCACGGTGCCGGCTGGCACCGGAACGGCAGTGACGCTGTTTTGCGGCGAGCCTTCAATGACGCGGTCCGAATAGGTCAGGTACACCAGCGTGTTGCGCTTGGTGTCTATCATGCGCACCACGCGCAGCTTCTTGAAGACCAGCGAGATGCGCTCGCTGAACATCTCTTCCTGCTTGTCCAGGGGCTTGTCGCCAAAGCTGATCACGCCGGTCTGCCGGCAGGCGATGGAAGCTTCGGCCTTGTCCTCGGCCAGGCCGAAGGCGCCCTTGAGGCCGCCGGTCTTGGCGCGCGACACATAACAGGTCACGCCGGCGACCTTGGGGTCGTCATAGGCATCGACCACGATCTTGTGGTCCGGCCCTATGAATTTGAAGACAGTGTCCACCGCGCCCACTTCCTCGCCGCCCGCGCCGCCGCAGGCGGACAGGAGCAGCAGCAGGCTGAGCATGCTGAACGCGGGGCGCAGGCGCCGGAGATACTGAACAGTCATGGCGATTCCTCCTGGTATGTGCATTGGTATGGAAGCCTAATGTACAAGCCCGGGAGGGGCGCTGCTTCCCGCCCAGCCGGCGCTATGCCAGGGAGGCACGCGGGTCAAAGGCCTTGAAGGCCTCGGCCATGTCTTCGTAGGCTTTCTTGGCCCCCTTGCCGCCGGCGGGCGGTAGCGCCAGCTGCAGCACGAAGTAGAAGTCGCCCGGCGGCTTGCCCGGCAGGCCGCGGCCCTTGAGCCTGAGCTTGCTTCCCGGGGATGAAGCCGGCGGGATGGTGACTTCGACCCAGCCCGTCGGCGTGGGCGCCTCGACCTGCGAGCCCAGGGCGGCCTCCCAGGGTGCCACGGGCAGGTTCATGTAGACATCGCGGCCGTCGGCGCGGTAGAGCTTGTGCGGCAGGAACTCTACCTCGAGGTACAGGTCGCCGGCGCCGCTCTTGCCCGCGCCGGGCGCGCCCTGGCCAGCCAGGCGGATCTGCTGGCCGGCGCGTATACCCTTGGGAATGGTGAATTCAATGCTGCGCGTCCGGCCGCGCTTGCCCGGCTCGCTGAGCTGCAGGGTGCGCGTGGCGCCCTGGTAGGCGTCCTCGATGGCGATCTGGATCTTCGCGTGCTGGTCCTCGCCGGCCATGTCGAAACCGCCGAAGCTGCGGCTACCGCTGCCCATGTCGGCGCCCATGCCGCGAAAGATCGCATCGAAGAAATCGCTGTGGTCAAAGCCCCCCGCGTCGCCAAAGAAGGTATGGCCGGCAGCTTCCTCGCGGGCCTGCCATCCCGGCGGCGGCCGGAATTCCTGCCCGGCCTGCCAGTTCGCGCCCAGCCTGTCGTAGGCGGCGCGCTTTTCGGGGTCGCGCAGCACCTCGTAGGCTTCGGCGATTTCCTTGAAGCGCAGCTCGGCGTTTTTTTCCTTGCTGACGTCGGGGTGGTATTTGCGCGCCAGCTTGCGGTGGGCTTTTTTGATCTCGTCAGGCGTGGCATCCCGCGCCACACCCATGACCTTGTAGTAGTCCTTGTATTCCATGGAGTCCCTTTCTCTGGAGGCCTGGTGCCGCGCGGAGGGGAGCGCTGGCGCAGCCCTGGCCAGACATATCGGTTGCACTGGCTCATAGATGGGGGCGGCTGCCTCAGGGTCAACCCGCAGCGCGGCTGGAGTTGCGCCCCTACCGAGCGGCCCCGGCGCTCCCTATCATGGCCGGATGACTTCCAGCATCCCCCACACCACGCCCAGAAGCCCGCTTCGTACCCTGTTTGACACCCAGTACCGCGCCAGCCGCGAGCAGGCCGAAGTGCCGCTGGCGCTGCGCCGGGACCGCCTGCTGCGCATACGCGCCTTGCTGGACGAGCACGGCGCCGAGCTGGCTCAGGCCGTCAACGCTGACTTCGGTGTGCGATCGCCCCAGCTCACCGAGATTGCCGATATCTTTGTGCTGCGCTCGCTGCTGTCCAGCACGCTCAAGCACTTGCCCCGGTGGATGAAGCCCGTCAAGGTGAGCACACCGCTGTACCTGCAGCCTGCGCGGGCCTACCTGCAGCGCCAGCCGCTGGGCGTGGTGGGCGTGATATCGCCCTGGAATTACCCGGTGCAGCTCTCGCTGGGGCCGGTCATTACCGCGCTGGCCGCGGGCAACCGGGTGATGCTCAAGCCCAGCGAGCTCACACCGCGCACTTCGGAACTGCTGGCCACGCTGCTAGGGCAGTCTTTCACGCCCGACGAGATTTGCGTGGTGCAGGGCGACGGCCAGCTCGCGGCGGAATTCGCCGGCCTGCCGTTTGACCACCTGTTCTTCACCGGTTCCACCGCCGTGGGCCGCAAGGTGGCTGAAGCCGCCGCCGCCAACCTCACGCCGACCACGCTGGAGCTGGGCGGCAAGTCGCCCTGCATCATCGACGCGTCCTGCAACATCGACAAAGCCGCCATCAAAATTGCGCACGGCAAGCTGCTCAACGCCGGCCAGACCTGCATCGCCCCCGACTATGTGCTGTTGCCTCGGGGGAGTGAAACAGCTTTTGGCGAAGCTTTTGCGCGCGCCGTGGCCACTTTGTTTCCCAGCATCAGCGGTAACCCCGACTATGCGGCCATCATCAGCCCGCGCCACCTGGAAAGGCTGCAGGCCCTGCTGGCCCAGGCCGAAGGCGAGGGCGCCCGCCTGCAGGTGATAGACCCCGGCACGGGTGCTGCGGGCTCGGGGTCGCGGCAGATGGCGCCGGTGCTGGTCTTCGATGCGCCCGCCGGGTCAAAACTGCTGAGCGAGGAAATCTTCGGCCCCATCCTGCCGATCCTCTCCTATGGCACCATCGATGAAGCCATCCGCTACGTCAATGCCAGGCCGCGGCCGCTGGCGCTTTACTGGTTCGGGAACGACACCGGCTCGCGCGACCACGTGCTGGCGCGCACCGTGAGCGGCGGCGTCACCGTGAACGACACGCTGATGCACATCGCCCACGAAAACCTGCCCTTTGGGGGCGTTGGCGAAAGCGGCTGGGGCGCCTACCACGGCGAAGCCGGCTTCCTGCGCCTTTCGCAGCAAAAGCCGGTGATGCTGCAATCGAAATGGGCGCGCGGAGACTTGTTTTACCCGCCTTACGGAAAGCGCTTTGAGCAGGTGATGGGATTGCTCAAGCGCTTGATCTAGATTCATTGACCGCATGTGCGAAACCCGCTTGGGCGTTTTTAGAAACAAGAAATTACAGCGGTTTTCGGTGGGCCGGCTTATACCGTGGCTGTGAAGTGCGAAAGGCTTTTCATGCGCCCGAACAAGATGTCCCCGTACGAAATATTCATCGGTGTATGGAACACCACCGGCGAAGTGCTGCAGACAAGCGCAGGGCCTGGCGGCACGCTGGATGCAACCGATACCTATCGCTGGCTCCCAGGACAACACTTCATAGTGCACGAGGTCGATGCGCGCTTTGACGGCAGACCCACCCGGTCGATGGAAGTCATTGGCTACGACCTTTCAAAGAAAAATCATTTCGCAAGGTCGTACGATGATCAAGGCGTGTCTGAGCTTTTTGTCCTTCAGCTTCGGAGCTTGCATTGGCACATCCAGGGGGCGACGATGCGCTTCAGCGGGAACTTCAATTCCCGCAAGGATCGCCTGGCCGGACTCTGGGAACTGAAAGCGCCTAAGAAAGGCTGGCAGCCATGGATCAAGCTGGAACTTGTCCGTGCGTAGTCGCTCCCCGGCCTTTTGCTAGAGTCTCGCCCCAAACACCTGCGCCCAATAAATTCCCTGGCTGCTTTTGCCGTTCACCGCAAAGGCCGCGCCCATTTCGCTGAAAGCCGTTGACATGATGTTGGCGCAGTGGCCTGGGCTGCTCATCCAGCTGCGCACGGCCGCGTCGGCGTTCACCTGGCCGGCGGCGATGTTTTCCCCGACGGCGCGCCAGCGGTAGCCGGCCCGGGTAGCCCGGCCGTCCACCGTGCTGCCGTCGCGGCCGGTATGGCTGAAGTAGTCGTAGCGGGCCATCTCGGCGGCGTGAGCATGGGCGATTTCGTAGAGCGTGGGGTTGAGCCGCAGCGGCGGTGCGGCGGCGAAGTTCTTGTCGCCGCAGCGCTGCGGCCGGGAGCGGGCCTCGTTGACCAGCGCCAGCACCCGCACCTGAACTTCATCGGCCTGCGCTGTGGCGGGCGGTAAAAAGGGCGCGGCCAGCACGATCCATGTCCGTATCCCGCTTTGGTGGAAACCTGCCTCCAGCAGTTCGGCATGCATGGCCGCGCCGCAGGATCCGCCCAGTGCCTTTGGCGTCAGGGCTGCGGTTCCGGTGGCGCCCCGCACCGTGATTTGCACGGCGCGCAGCGCGCGGTAGTCCACAGCCTTGAGCGCGCCATCGAGCTTTGCTCCGTTCGCGAGCAGCGCCGCGGCGCGCGAAAGCGCGGCGTCTTCACGCAGCGGGGCGGTAGGGCCGCTGCCTTTTGCGCAACCCTGCTGGCGCAAGGCGTTCAGCGCGCGCAGCAGCGTTGGATGGCCCGGCGCCACCGGCTGCGCCTGTGCCATGGCGGCCGCGCTGGCCAGAAGCGCCAGCATCGCGCAGCCGGCCGCATGCGGCCACTTGCTGCCTGGGTTCATCAGCCTGCTCAACAGATGCATGCCCCATGATAGCCAGCGGTGCCGCAGCCAGGGCCGTTAAGATATTTTTTGAAAAACCTGAACCCTTTTGGAAAAACCAGGCCTCTTTGTCAGCATCCATCACAGCCAAGGAGTTCCTGATGTTTTTCCTGCAACAAAATCTTCCAGTTTGGGAGCGTGCCCTGCGCCTGGGTGGCGCGCTGCTGCTGGCCTGCGCCGGCCTGCTGTGGCTGCCCGCCGGCTGGCCCGTGGCGCTTGCATCTGTCAGCGCGGCGGTGTTGGGCCTGACTGCCATCGTCGGCTTTTGCCCTGCTTGCGCCCTTGTTGGCCGCAAGCCCGCGGCCAAAGGCAAGCCATGAAAGCCAGCCCCCAACTGGTGGATGCGGCCCGCGGCGGCGATGCCCAGGCCATTGCGCAACTGCTCACGCAATGCCAGCCTGACCTCAAGCGCTTCGCACGCCGCACCTGTTTCACTGCCGAGGACGCGGAAGACGCGGTGCAGGCCGCGCTGTGGCAGCTTTACCGCAAGATTGGCGCGCTGCGCACCGCGGCGACTTTTGCCGTCTGGCTGTTCCGCATCGTTGAGCGCGAATGCTTTCGCCTGTTTCGTGGCCACAAAGGCGCGCAGGCGCAGGATGGCACCGATGTCGAGGCCTTCGCCGCACCCGCGCTGCCGCTGGACTTGCGGCTCGATCTGAGTCGCGCCATTGCCGCCTTGCCCGAGGCCTATCGCGAGGTGCTGATCCTGCGCGACGTGGATGAACTCACTGCGCCCGAGGTGGCCGAACACCTGGCCTTGAGCGTGGATGCAGTCAAAAGCCGGCTGCACCGGGCGCGCACCATGGTGCGTGAGCGCCTGATGGCCAGCGGTTACTGGAGCAAAGACGGAAACATGGACGGCCTGTCATGAGCGCGGGCTACCAATCTCCCCAGGATTTGCGCCTGGCGCCCGCCCTGGTGCGGCTGGCGCCCACCGAAGCCCAGGCCTTCCTGGCCTACGACCACGCGGCCAAGCGCGAGGGCGGCCATCTCGAGCCCCGCGTGCGCGAGCTGGTGTCTCTGGCGGTGGCGCTTACCACGCAGTGCGGCTATTGCCTGGACGTGCACACCCAGGCAGCGAAACGGCTGGGTGTGACGCGCGAGGAACTGGCCGAGGTGGTGTTCGTCGCGGCGGCCGTGCGCGCGGGCGCCAGCGTGGGCCATGGCCTGCTGGCCCTGCGCCTGTTTGATGAAGGGGAGGATGAGGGGCGGAAGATACCGACCGGCCCCGTTTAGACCGTGAACAGGTTCTAGCACCCTTAGAATGGCCCCCAAAATACCTGGAGGGGCCAGCCATGCCTTTTGTCGGATTGGGATTGCATTTCCTTGTGGCGGTGTTCTTCGCTGTCCATGCCCTGCGCAGCGGCCAGCAGCTGTACTGGCTCATCATCCTGTTCTCCTTCCCCCTGCTGGGAAGCATCGTCTACTTCCTGGCGATCTACCTGCCGGACTCGCGCCTTGAGCGCGGCGCGCGCAAGGTGGTGGCCGCCGCCGCGAAGACGCTCAATCCCACGCGGGAACTCAAGGAGGCGCATGCCGCCTTCGACTACACGCCGACCGCGCAGAACCAGATGCGCCTGGCCGCCGCACTGCTGGAGGCCGGCCAGCCCCTGGAAGCCGCGCAGAATTACGACGCCTGCCTTAAAGGCCCGTTCGCCTCCGACCTGGAAATTCGCATGGGTGCATCGCGGGCCTACTTCGCCTGCGAGCGTTACGCCGAGGCCATCACGCATCTGGAGTTCATCCGCAAAACCGATCCGGCCTTCCGCGCGGAACAGGTGTCGCTGCTGCTGGCCCAGTCGCTGGCGGGTGCCGGCAGGGGCGTTGATGCCCGTGCGGAGTTTGAATCCGCCGTGCAGCGTTTCGGCAGCTTTGAAAGCCGTGCCGAATACGCCATCTGGGCCGCGACCAGCGGCGATACCGCCACCAGCGCGCGCCTGCAGATTGAGTTGCAGCGTTCCATGGAGCGCTGGAACCGGCATACCCGGGAACTCAACAAGCCTTGGCTGCGCCGCCTGAATGCGGCGTTTGAAGGCCGCTGAAAGCGGCATGCCCGGGGTCCTGCCGCTGCCCGGCATCGCATGCGCCTGAGCCGCCCCTCGCTCAAAGTTCGCCTGCTGGTGATGCTGGCGGCGGTTCCGCTGATCGCCTGGTTTGCGGTCAAGCCCGTGCGGGTGCTTGAGCCCCGGCTGGCGGGCGTGAGTTGCGTGAGCGCGACCGTCTGCATCGACGACCTCACGCGGCTGGAGGAGGCCGCCGGCCTGTACGCCGAAGGCATGGCTTTTGTGCCGGACCTGCTGGGCAGTTTCAAAGGCAGGCCCCGCGTGATTTTTTTGCGCAACACAGGCCTGCGCCGACTCCTTCGGCCTGGGCGCACGCGCGGCGGTCACCGTGGGCACGCTGGGCACGGTGATAGGCCCGCGCGCCTGGGCGCCTTATTTCGTGCGCCATGAACTGATCCACTGCGCGCAGGCCGAACGCCTGGGCTCCTTGCGACTGTTATTCAAGCCGCAGTGGTTTGTGGAAGGCATGGCTTATGCTCTGAGCCAGGATCCGCGGCAGCCGCTGGCAGAGCCTTTTGAAAGTCAGCGCAGGCACTTCCTGGCCTGGTACGGCACCGTCGGCAGGCAGGGGCTGTGGCAGGCGGCCCGGGACCTCTAGGCGCCAGGCCCTACTTCTGGAAATGGCTGGGCGGCTGCCCCATCGCCGCCTTGAACATCGCGGTGAATGCGCTGTCGCTCGCATAGCCGCTGGCCGCCGCCACCGCGCTGACCGACAACCCGCGTGTGAGCAGGGGCAGGGCGTGGGCCAGGATGGCCTGCTGGCGCCACTGCTGGTAGCTCAGGCCCAGCTCGTCGCGAAACAGCCTGGCCACGGTGCGCTCGCTGGCGCCGGTGTCCGCCGCCCATTCGGCCAGCGTGGCCCGCTCGGACGGCGCGCGCAGCACCGCCTCGCACAGGGCACGCAGCCGCTTGTCGCCGGTTTGCGGATGCGGCATGGGCACGCCCAGCGCCTGGATGTCGGCATGCGTCAGCTCGTCCAGCACCAGGCTGCTGAGCAGCTGTTCGCGCGAGGGGGCCAGGGGCTGTTCAGGTGAGGCGGCGTCCAGCGCGCTGATCGATTCGCGCAGCAGCGGCGACACCACCAGCACGCGGCAGCCGCTCCAGCCCTTGGGCGTGGCGCTGGCGTGTATGTAGAGCGTGCGGAACTCGGCGGCTTCCAGCACGGTGATGTGGTGCAGCGCGCCGGGCGCGATCCACACCGCGCGCGAGGGCGGCACGATGTAGGTGATTTCGCCGCCGGCGCCGTCGCTGTCGGCGGTGACCTGTACCACGCCGGTGGCGCAGTAGGCCAGCTGCGCCCAGGCGTGGGAATGCGGCTCGAAGTGGGTGTCGGCCGGCATGGAGCGGGCTCGCACGCGCACCGGCCGCCTGGGACTGGGCGTGAAGCTGTCGGTGTCGCCCACCGGCATGAGGCGAAGGCTGCTGCTACGCGGCATGGCGGGTCCTTGCTGGGTCGGCGGGGAGGGTTTGAAGGGTTTTGTCTGAAATTCGATGAATCATGGCTATTTGTCGCATTTCAGCAGGCAAGCCCAATACTACGATAGCGCCATGAACACTTCAAGCACAGCGACCATTGCGAACGCGACTCCAGCGACTTCACTCAGGCAGGACGCCGGCGTCATCGGCCTGGTCGGCACGGCTCACCTCATCAGCCACTTCAGCCAGCTCCTGCTGGCGCCGCTGTTTCCCTGGCTCAAGGAAGCCTTCAATGTCAGCTATGCCGAGCTCGGCTTTTTGATGACGATTTTCTTCGTCGTTTCGTGCGCGGTGCAGGCGCTGTCGGGTTTTGTGGTGGACCGGTTTGGCCCGCGCCCCATCCTGTTTGGCGGCCTGACCCTGCTGGGCCTGGCGGCTTTCGGTTATTCCATCAGCACCAGCTACTGGATGATGGCCGGCTTCGCCGTGGTCGCCGGCATCGGCAACGGCGTTTTCCATCCGGTCGATTACACGCTGCTCAATCGCAAGGTCAGCGCGCCGCGCCTGGGCCATGCCTACAGCGTGCACGGCATCACCGGCAGCCTGGGTTGGGCGCTGGCCCCGGCCATGCTGGTGCCGCTGACCTTCGCGTTTTCCTGGCGCGTGGCGCTGGCCTGCGCGGGCGTGCTGGCCTTTGTGGTGCTGGCAGTGCTGGTGGCCAACCGCGACAAGCTGGCGCTGACCGTGACGGCGCCGGCCAAGGGCGCGCCGGCGGCCGACAGCTCGTTGGGCTTTCTGAAAATTCCCGCGGTCTGGATGTGCTTTGCCTTTTTCTTCTGGTACGCCATCGTGCTCAGCGTGGTGCAGGCCTTCGCGCCCGAAGCCGCGCGCCACCTGCATGAGGTGCCCCTCCCATTGGTCGCCATGTGCCTGACGATTTACATGGTGTGCAGTGCGGGTGGTATGGTGTTCGGTGGTTTTCTCGCGTCGGATCCCGCGCGCTGCGAACGCATCGTGGGTGTGGGCTTTGGTGTGGCGGCCGTGTTCGCGCTGCTGCTGGCCCTGGGCAGCTACCCGGCCTGGGTGGTACCGGTGCTGTTCGGCATCATGGGTTTTGCTTCCGGCATCGCCGGGCCGTCGCGTGACCTGCTGGTCAAGCGCTCCACGCCTGAAAATGCTTCGGGCCGGGTGTACGGCGTGGTCTACGCCGGCCTGGACATAGGCCAGGCCGTCTCGCCCCTGGTTTTTGGCGCGATGATGGACCGCGGCCAGTACCGTGGCGTGCTGCTGGGCCTGGCGCTGATGCAGGCCGTACTGATTGCCAGCGCCTTCAATGTGCGCCGCGTGCGCCGCACGGCGTTGCCTGCCGCCGGCCAGATACCCGCCTGAATCTCGGAGTCGTTTGGCGGCCTGTGTGCGCAACAGCAACGGTTTTCCCGTGGCATGCTGCTCGCCCGTGGCTTTGGGGTGCAATTCCGGAGGGCCAAGCCTATACTGATTTGCATGACTTCCCAAGGGCATGCGATCACGTCTTCCATCCGCACCTGGCTGGGTGCCGCAGGCCTGTTGCTGCCCATGCTGGCCGCCGCGCAGGTTGCGTCGCTGAAGTACCAGTTGACCGGCGACCTGGGCCTGGGGGTCTACGGCACGCAAAGCGTGATCCGCAGCAAGGAGAGCGAGACCCGCCTGCTGCCCTATGGTTTTTTTGATTACGGCCGCCTGGCCGTGCGGGTCGACACACTGAGCCTGAAGACCGTGCAGTTCGGCTACGGTTACCTCGAGCTTGCCGGCCGCGTCAGCCAGGACGGCTGGCGTGCCGACACGGCCGCGCTGTCGGGCCTGAAAGACCGCAAGACACCGATCCCGCTGGGCATAGGCACTTTCCAGGAAACTCCCTACGGCGCGCTGTTCCTGAATGCCTTCGTCGACGCCAACAAGTCGCACGGCAGCCTGCTGGAGGCCACTTACGCGGCCGAGATCAAAGTGGGAAGCTGGTCTTTCTACCCGCAGGTGGGGCTGGAATACAGCAACGCCAAATACAACAACTACCTTTACGGCGTCAGCGCGGCGGAATCCGCCGCCAGCGGGTTTGCCGCTTACAACGCCGGCTCGTCCACCGCACCGGTGCTGGGCCTGGGCGTCGATGTGCCCTTGGGCGAGCCGTGGACGCTGACCATGCAAGTGCGCCGCAAATGGCTGGACTCCTCGGTGCGCAACAGCCCGCTGCTGAGCCGCCGCACGCAGGACACCGGCTTTATCGCGGTGTCCTACCGCTTCCGCTAGGCCCGGGTCTGCCGCTCTAGCGGAACGGCCGGCTCAGGAAACGCGAGCCCTCCAGCCCGAAGCGCCAGGGCTGGTCCATCGCCTTGGAGATGCCGATCCGCGGGCCGCTGACGACGCGCGGGCGCCCAGGGGCCGGCCGCAGTTCAAACGGGGGGCGGGCGATGCTCAGGCCGTTGTGCTCACGCGTGATCCCCAGTGCCTGGCCGACCCGCCCGGGCCCGGCGCACAGCAGGCGTGCATCATCCAGCCCGCGCCGCTGGCGCATCTGCTCCAGCCCGGCCAGCGGCTCGATGGCACGTATCAGCACCCCGGCGCCGTGGCCTTCCTCGCGGCAGACGATGTTCAGGCACCAGTGGATGCCATAAGAGCGGTAGACATAAGCATGGGCGGGTGGACCGAACATGGCGGCATTGCGCGGTGTGGGGCCTGAAAAGCTGTGCGAAGCCGGATCCTCGCGGTCATAGGCTTCGGTTTCGACGATGCGGCCGCCCACACCATCCACCAGCAGGGTGGCGCCTATCAGCCGGCGGGCGACCTGGGGCGAGGGAGCAAGGAAATCAAGGGTCATACCCCGCTTATACCGCCGTACGGTGCCGCGCGATGCAGGTGTCCAGCACCTCGCCGCTGTCCCGCTGCCACCAGTTGTCGGTGGAAAAAATCTCGACCTCGCTATAGCCGGCGAAGCCCTGGGCTTCCACCCAGCCGCGGATTTTCGGGATGTCGATGACGCCGTCGCCCATCATGCCGCGGTCGTTGAGCAGGTCGGTGGTAGGCGTCAGCCAGTCGCAGACGTGGAAGGCCAGCAGCCGGTCCTTGCCGGCGCGCTGGATCTGGGCCTCCAGCTTCGGGTCCCACCAGACGTGGTACACGTCCACCGCGACGCCCAGCGCGCCTGTCTTCGCGGGGTCCAGCGCATCGCACACATCAAGCGCATGCTCCAGGGTGTTGATGCAGGCACGGTCGGCGGCATACATGGGGTGCAGCGGTTCTATGGCCAGCGGCATTTTGCAGGCCTTGGCGTAGTCGAGCAGGGCGGCGATGCCGTCGCGCACCTGGTTGCGCGACAGCGCGATGTCCTTGTGCGCCGCCTTGCCGGCCAATGCGCCGGGCAAGCCGCCCACCACCAGCACCAGGCAGGCGGCGTTGAGTTCGCAGGCCTCGTCGACGGCACGGCGGTTGTCCTCATGCGCGGCTTTGAGGCCTGCCGCTTCGGCTGCGGGAAACATGCCGCCGCGGCAGTAGCCGGAGAGCTGCAGCCCGTGGGCTTTCACAAGCTTTGAAATGACGGGCAGGCCGGCGGCGGCCACCTGGTCGCGCCAGGGCGAGACCGCGCGTATGCCGCGCGCGGCGCAGGCGTCGAGGATGTCCGTCAGCGGCTGTTCGACGCCGCGGCTCCTGCGCACGGTCGCGGTGTTGATGGAGAGCCAGCGATGGTCTTGGGAAAAATCTCTCATGGGTGAAATTCAATCAGGTCAGTGGGAAGGCGGCGCGGTTTTGCGCCGGCGCAGTTCGCGGATGATGGCCGCGTTGTCGAGTTCGCCGTCACCGGCGGCGACAGCCGCGCGCAGCAACGCGGCATGCGCTTCGGACAGCGGCAGTTCCTGCCCGGCTGCCGCCGCGCTTTCCATCATCAGGACAAGGTCCTTGAGGTGCTGGCGTATGCGCGACTGCGGCGCGAAATCGCCATCCACCATCATCCGGCCCTTGGCCTGCGCCGCGCCCGACGTTGCCGGGCTGGCCAGCACCAGCGCCAGGAATTGTTCGGGCGCGATGCCCAGGCTTTCGGCGAAGACCATGCCTTCGGCCAGTGCCGCACGGTTCAGGCCCAGCACCAGGTTGGTGGCCAGCTTGGCTCGGGCGCCCATGCCGGCGCCGCCCACGTGCATGCGCTGGCCGGCCATGGCAGCGAGCACGGCTTCGCATTGCTGCAAGGCCTGGACTTCGCCGCCCAACAACAAGGTGGCTTCGCCTGCGGCAATCTGCTGGCTGGAGCCTGACAGGGGCGCCTCGATGAAGGCAATGCCGCGCGCTGCCAGCCGGGCGGCCAGCGCCTGGAGCTCATCCGGCGTGCCGGTGGAGCAATCGATGATGCTGCGAACGCCGGAGACCGACAGCACGCCTTCTACTCCCTCGACCACGCTGATCACATCGCCTGTATCGAAGACGGCCAGCACTACGCAGGAAGCCGCGCCGGCTACCTCAGCCAGGGACGCGGCGGGCCGCCCCCCATGGCTCGCCAGTGCGGCGCGGGCTTCTTCGCGCAGGTCAAAGCCCGTGACCTGGAAACCGGCCGCCATCAGGCGCCGCGCCAGCGCCAGTCCGACCAAGCCCAGGCCGACAACGCCGATGGAGTTTGCCGCAGCCATGCTTTCACGCCGCTAGCGACGCGCCTCCGCAAATCTGGATGTCCTGGCCGGTGATGGCTGCGGCGTCGGGTGAGAGCAGGAAGGCGACCAGAGCGGCGATCTCCCCGGGCTGGATCAGTCGGCCCAGGGGCGGCAGCTTGGGCGGGACCGTGGCGCGCGCAGGGTCGGCCAGCATGGCGGTCTCGGTGGCCGCCGGTGACACCACGTTGACGGTCACGCCCGCAGCCGCGGTTTCCGCGGCCCAGCTGCGCGCCAGGGCCACCAGCGCCGCCTTGGTCGCCGCATACTGGCTGCGGCCGGCCATGCCGCGCGCCACGCGGCTGCCCACCAGCACCACGCGGCCGGTTTTGGCCTGCGCCATGGCAGGCACCACCAGGTTGGCGATGCGTGTGACGGCGTCGACATGCAGCTGCCACATCAGCTGCGAATCCTCATTGGCCAGATCTCCCAGCCGGCCCACGCGCAGCACCCCGGCGGCATGCACGAGCGCCTGTACGGCGCCTGCCGAGCGCACGGCATGCTCCGTGGCCCCGACATCGCAGAGGTCCACTTCGGTGGAGGAAAACGCCGGATGCACGAGGCTCGCGGGCGCGATATCCAGGCCGATCACATCCCAGCCGCGATCCAGCAAGGCCTGCGCAATGGCCAAGCCTATGCCCGAGCTACTGCCCGTGACCAGTGCGCGTTTGATGCCTTCAGCGGCCATGGCGGTGCGCCTTATTCGACACGGATGTTGCCGTCCGTGATGATTTTCTGCGAGCGCGCCATGTCGGTGCTCTGGAATTTCGCGAAATCCTCCGGCGTGCCGGGCGTCAGCACCAGGCCTTGCTGTATGAGCTTTTCCTTCATGTCGCCGGCCAGCGCCTTGGTGGTTTCCGCATTGAGCTTGTGCGTGATGTCGGCCGGCAGTTTGGCTGGCGCCCACAGGCCGTACCAGCTGTAAAACTCAAAGCCGGGAATCGTCTCGGCCACCGTCGGCACATCCGGCAGGCTGGGCGCGCGTTTGTCACCGGTGACGGCGACGACGCGCAGCATGCCGCTCTTGTGATATTGCAGTGAGCCGAGGATGGGATCGATGAAGCCGTCGATCTGGCCGCCGATCAAATCCTGGAAGGCGGGAGCCGTCCCTTTGTAAGGCACGACGGTGTATTCGATATTGCCGGCGCGCTTGAGCAGTTCGGTGGAAAGATGGCCGGCCGAACCGATGGAGCCGACCGCGAAGGTCATCTTGCCCGGGTTGGTCTTGGCGTAGGCCAGCAGCGATTTCACGTCGGTAACCGGAAGGTTCTTGTTGATGGCGACCGACAGCGGCGCCTTGGCGACCAGCGAGATGGGGGTGAAGTCCTTCACCACGCCGTAGGGCACGGACTTCATGGTCATAGGCGCGGTCGTGAAGGTCGAGGCATTGAAGAGCAGGGTGTAGCCGTCCGCCGGCGCCTGCGCCACGAGGGCCGCGCCTATGGTGCCATTGCCGCCGGCGCGGTTTTCCACCACAAAGGGTTGGCCCATCTGCTCGCCCAGCTTTTGCGCCAGCTGCCGGCCCACCGCATCCAGCGTGCCACCGGGCGGAAAGGGAATGATGACCTTGACCGGGCGGCTGGGGTAAGCCTGCGCCACGGCGCCATAGGCCGCAGCTGCGAGGCTCGCGGCCAGGCAGGCCTTGATGAATGTGCGCGTCTTCATGGTTTGTCTCCGGATGAATTTATTGATGAATGAGGTGATGGGATTTCTTCAAGCAGGCGCCGCGGAACCGGCTTCGCCGGGCCGCCAGCGCCGCCCCCTGAGGGGGGAGGCCGCTACACGCAGTGAGCGGCAACGGGGGGGAGCCATCATTCGCCGTGCAGCGCCAGCAGGGTCTTCATGCGCCGTACCGCGAGCTCAGGCTGCTCCAGCAGGTTGGCCGCATCCGCAAGCCGGAACAGCTCGGCAAAATGCTGCAGCGAACGGGTGCTCTGCTGGCCACCCACCATGCTGAAGTGCTTCTGGTGGCCGTTGAGCCAGGCCATGAAGACCACGCCGGTTTTATAAAAACGCGTGGGCGCCGCGAAGATGTGGCGCGACAGCGGCACTGTGGGGCCAAGGATGGCATGGAATTTCTCCACATTGCCTTGCGCCAGTTCACCGAGCGCCGCGCTGGCGGCCGGTGCGATGGCATCAAAGATGCCCAGCAGGGCATCGCTCTGCCCGTGCGTCGTTTCCTTGCCGAAGCCGTCGCCGGCAATCAGCTCGGCGTAGTTGAAATCGTCACCGGTGTACATGCGCACACCGGTCGGCAGCCTGCGGCGCATGGCGATTTCCTTGTCTTTGTCGAGCAGTGATATCTTGATGCCGTCCACCTTGGCGGGGTGGGCGTTGATGATGCCCAGCGCGGTATCCATGGCTTTTTCGACGTCGTCGCTGCCCCAGTAGCCGGCCAGCGCCGGGTCGAACATGTCGCCCAGCCAATGCAGCACCACGGGTTGTTTGGCCTGGCGCAGGATGCGGTCGTAGACGCGTTCGTAGTCCGCCGGTGATTGGGCAACCCGGGCCAGTGCACGGCTGGCCATCACGATCAGCTTGCCGCCCAGTTTTTCAATCGCGGCCATCTGCTCCTCATAGCCGGCAATGACTTCATCGACGGTCTTGACGTTTTCCAGCACGAGGTGGTCGGTGCCGCAACCGGAGGCGATGAGCGCACCCGGCACGTCTTTGGCCGCTTCGAGCGAGCGGCGAATCAGCTCCAGCGAGGTCGGCCAGTCCAGGCCCATGCCGCGCTGGGCCGTGTCCATGGCTTCGGCCACGCCCAGGCCCAGCGACCACAGGCGTTGGCGATAGGCGATGGTGGTGTCCCAGTCGATGGCGCAGCCGATCCAGGGATCAATGGCAGCCAGCGGGTCGGCGACCACGTGGGCGGCTGAATAGGCGATGCGGTTGAACTTCAACCCGGCGGCGGGTTTGACCGGCACGGCGCCGCGCAGCGTGTAGGGCTTGAGGCCGCCGGCCTGGGGCAGGGTGAGTGTCAGTGTCAGTGTCATGGCCTGCCCCTTAAATCTTGAGCGGCGGCACGTCGATCCAGCGCCGCTCTTTCCAGCTTTGCAGCGCCGCCTCGACCAGTTGCACACCCTTGGCGCCTTCGGGCAGGGTCCACTTGTAGGGCTCGTTCTCCACCACGTGGCGTATGAAGTGCTCCCACTGGATCTTGAAACCGTTGTCATAGGCCTGCGAATCGGGCACTTCTTGCCACTGGTCGAAGAAATTCATCATCTGCTTCTCGTCGGGGTTCCACACCGGGCGCGGCGTGGTCACGCGCGACTGGGCGCGGCAGCTCGAGAGGCCCGCCACGGCCGAGCCATGGGTGCCGTCCACGTGGAAGGTAACCAAGTCGTCGCGGCGCACGCGGGTGGCCCAGGACATGTTCATCTGGGCAATGACAGGTTCCCCGTTGTGGCCGGTGAGTTCGGCCGTGGCATAGGCCGCGTCGTCGGCGGTGGCCTTGTAGGGCTTGCCGGCCTCGTCCCAGCGTTCGGGAATGTGGGTGGCGCCTATGCACGAGACGGACTTGACCTCGCCGAAGAGGTTGTCCAGCACGTAGCGCCAGTGGCACATCATGTCCAGGATCATGCCGCCGCCGTCTTCGCTGCGGTAGTTCCAGCTCGGGCGCTGGATGGGCTGCAGGTCGCCTTCAAACACCCAGTAGCCGAACTCGAGGCGCACCGACAGCATGCGGCCGAAGAAGCCGGCGCGGCGCAGCATGTCGAGCTTGCGCAGGCCGGGCAGGAAAAGCTTGTCCTGCACCGCGCCGTGTTTCAGGCCGGACTTCTCCGCCAGGCGGGCAATTTCGACGGCTTCGTTGAGGTTGGTGGCGATCGGCTTTTCGCAATACACATGCTTGCCGGCTCGTATGGCCTTGGCCAGCAGGGTGGGGCGCATCTGTGTGGTGCCGGCATCGAAGAAGAGGGTGTCGTCCTTGTTCTTCAGGGCCTCGTCAAGGTCCGTGCTCCAGCGGGCCAGGCCGTGGGCCTTGGCCAGGGCTTCAATCTTTTCGGCGTTGCGGCCTATCAGGATGGGGTCTGGCATGACCTTGTCGCCGTTGGAGAGGGTGACGCCGCCCTGCTTGCGGATCGCGCAGATGGAGCGGATCAGGTGCTGGTTCATGCCCATGCGCCCGGTGACGCCGTGCATGATGATTCCAAGTCGTTGTGTGCTCATGGATGTTTCCTTGTTGCGAAGATTCAGTAGACGGAACGCATCGCGTCCCAGGAAATGTGGCCGCCGGCCTGGCCGGTGCCGAAGCCGGGGCCGTCGAGCGAGCCCAGCGCGATCTGCCCACCCTTGATGCGAAGCCGCACGGCGTCAAAGCTGTACTCGTACAGCGTGTCATGCGCCAGCAGCAGGTTTTGCTGCTCGTCCTTGGGTGCAGCCATCAGGCCGTTGACGTAGTGGTGGCCATTGCGCTCCACATGCGCCAGGCCCAGCCAGCTGACCAGTGCCAGGTCCTGCTGCACGCCGAGGCCGGCCTGCATGGTGAGGTCCTCGCCGGAAAGAAAGTAGGGCGCACCCGGAGCGGCCTGGTTCCACATCGCGCAGCGCGCGGCATTGATCACGGATTTGTAGAAACCCTTGCAGCTTTTGCTCGACACGCCGGTGTAGCCCAGCCGCCTGGCCTGGACAAAGGCGTCCAGCGTGCCGTCGGATTCATCGACCAGCAGGGGGATGTGCCTGGCCAGCGCCGAAATGTCCTGCGCCAGCGCCCGGTCGCGGCGCAGCGGCTGCTCCACAAAAGCGGTGCAGGCCAATAGGGGCGCAAGCTGGGGCTCGGCGGTGAGCTGCGCGAAAAAATCGGCAAAGGCCTGGGCGCTGGCGTACTGCTCATTGCCATCCAGCGTGACGACCCGCGCCACACCTTCCAGCACATGGCTGATGGCTGCCAGGCGCGCCATGTCGGCCTGGGTGTCGCCGCTGAGCTTGATCTTGAAGTGCCGGTGGCCGTAGCGCGTGATGGTGGCCTCCAGCGAAGTCGGCAGGCCGTCCATGGATTCCTGCGCGGGTTTGTCCGCGGGTGTGATCGCGTCGGCCAGCCCGACGGTATGCCGCGCCGCGATCTGTTTGCGCGGCATCTGCAGCGAGAGGAAGCGTGCTATGTCGAAATCGCGCAGGTCGGCGGCCAGGCCGCTGCCGTGCAGCGTTATGCCCGCTGCATTGGCGCTCATGCCCTCGGCAAAGCTGCAGCCCAGCTTGAGCAGCAGCGCATCCAGGATGGCGCGATCCAGCAAGGCCGGGCCGTAGCTGGCGGCCAGCGGGTTCAGGCCGGCGGCCGCGCCGCTGGCCAGCAGCGCCGCATAGTGGTGCGCGAAATGCTGCCAAGCGGTCCTGGCGGAGCTGTCGGCGCAATAGGCTGCGCGGGCCGCCAGCAATGCGTCGCGCAGTTGCTGGAAGTTGTCCTCGTTCGACAAGGCCGGGTTCTTGTCGAACCACTTCGGGATCATCATTTCCGCCGCGCAGCCTTGCGAGGTCGAGCCGTCGGCAAAGCGGATGCGGGCCTGCACAAAAACCTGGGGGCAGGCATTCACGGTGGCGGCGCCAAACCGGAAGGGCAGGCGCAGCACCACGTCGCGCTCGGAAAAGCGGATTTCCTCGATCTGAAAGCGTAGAGCTTCGTCCATGGCCTGAAAGCTCAGTGGTCCAGCGTGCCCTGCGAGTAAAAATGCGCGCGCACTTTTTTGGCGTAGACCGCGAATTCGGGCGAGCCCATCATGTCCAGCGTGCGCGGCCTGGGCAGGTCTATGTCATAGATCGCCGCGATGGAGCCCGGCCGTTCGCTCATCACGATGACACGGTCCGACAGGAACACCGCCTCGGGAATGCTGTGGGTGATCAGCAGCACGGTTTTTTGCGAGGCCGACCAGATCCGCTGCAACTCGAGGTTCATCTTCTCGCGCGTCATCGCATCGAGCGCGCCGAAGGGCTCGTCCATCAGCAGCACCGAGGGGTCGTGCAGCAGCGCCCGGCAGATCGAGGCGCGCTGCTGCATGCCGCCTGACAGCTGCCAGGGGTATTTGTTTTCAAAGCCCTTGAGGCCGGCCATCTCGATCAGCTGCATCGCCTTGGCCAGCGCTTGCTCCTTGGGCATGTGGCGCATTTCGGCCTGCAGAAGGATGTTTTTGAGCACGGTGCGCCAGGCCAGCAGCACCGCGCTCTGGAACACGATGCCTACGTCTTTCTGCGGCCCGTTGATGGGCTTGCCTGCCAGGGTCAGCGTGCCGCCCGAGATGGTCAGCAGGCCGGCCACCATTTTCAGCAGCGTGCTTTTGCCGCAGCCCGAAGGCCCGACCACCGAGATGAATTCACCCTCGCGGATCGAGAAATCCAGCGGCTTGAGCGACTCGACAGGGCCGTCCTTGGTCTGGTAAATCTTGGAGACGCCGCGGGCTTCTATCAGGTGGTCGTTGAGGTGGTCGTTGGGCATGGGTGCCGTGCGCCTTCTTCAGTTCTGGGGGAGGAAGTCCAGGCTCACATAGTCTTCAGGCTTGCCGCGCGTGGAGGCGTCCATGCCGCCGTACTGCACCAGCAGGTCCAGCGAATCGCTGACGTTTTTCATGGTGACGCGGAAGGGCCGCTGATTGGCGGTTTCCTTGGTGTGGTAGAGCGCCACGCTTTGCTTCATACCCACGATCAGCGTGTCGCGCACGCCGGCCTTGGGGTTGGCCTTGAGCATCGCGTCCACGGCTGCCTCGGGGCTTTTCTCGGCGGCTTCGGCGGCGCGTGTGGAGGCACGCATAAAGCGTTTGACGAGGTCGGGGTTCTCGGTCAGCAGGTTTTTGTTGGCGATGATGCCGGAGCTGATCTGGTTGACGCCCGAGTCGGCAAAGCGGATCGGGTAGACCTGCTTGCCGGTGGCGTCCTGCAGCTTGATGGCCTGGTCCATCACATAGCCGAGCAGCAGGTCGGCCTGGCCGTTCATCACGGCATTGAGCTTGGTCTGGCCGTCGCCCGAGACAATCTTGACCTGGTCGGCCTGGATATTGTTGGCCTTGAGAAAGAGCGGCCACATCTGCGACATCGAATCACCCGGCGTCGTGGCCACCGTCTTGCCGATGATGTCCTTGGGCGCGCGGATGTTCTTGTCGGCAAAGCCCATGACCGACATGGGACTGACCTGGAACAGCACGCCAGTGGACTTGAGCGGCGCGCCCTTGGCGGCGGCTTTGATCATGGTGGTGACGTCGATGTAGCCGAAAGTCGCCGACTTGGCGGCCACAGCCTGGGCGGTGACGGCTGAGCCTCGCCCCTCCTGGATGTCGAGGTCTATGCCTTCCTCGGCGTAGAAGCCGCGCTCTTTGCCGAGGAAAAAGGGTGCGTGCTCGCTGTAGAGGTACCAGTTGAGCATCAGCGTGACTTTTTCGGGCGCCTTGGTCTGCCCATGCGCGGGCGCCATGGCGAGTACCAAGGCGCCGGCGATGGCGGTGAGCAAGGGGGGAATGCGGTTCTTCATGATGTGTCTCCTGGGGTTGCCGGTAGTGGAACGTGACGAGGGGAACGTGAAATGAAAAATGGAGCGCGGGCGCGGCCTAGAACACCTGGCGCTGCGAGGCATGCCAGGGAATCGCCAGCCGCTCGGCCAGGTCGATGGCCGCGAACAGCAGCACGCCGATGGTGGACAGCACCACCAGCGCGGCGAACATCAGCGGCAGGTCGAAATTGCCGTTGGCCACCTGCAGCACGTAGCCGATGCCGGAATTGGAGCCGACGAACTCGCCGACCACCGCGCCCACGACGGCCAGCGTGATCGAGACCTTGAGACCGCTGAAGATGGCGGGCAGGGCCTGCGGCAGGCTGATCTTGAAGAAGGTCTGCAGCCGGCTGGCGCCCATGGAGCGCGCCAGGTCCAGCATGTCGGGCTCGACCGACTTGAAGCCCATGACGGTGGACACCACGACGGGAAAAAAGCCCAGCAGAAAGGCCGAAATGATCTTGGGAAAGATGCCGAAACCGAACCACACGACAAACAGCGGCGCGATCGCGACCTTGGGGATGCTTTGTGAAAATACCAGCAGCGGGTAGACATAGGACTCGACCAGGCGGGAGTAGGCGATCACCATGGCCAGCGGGATGCCGATGAGGATGGTGAGCGCAAAGCCGCCCAGCGTGGCCTGCGTGGTTTTCCAGCTTTGCCTGAGCAGGTTGTTCCATTCCGACACCAGTTGCCGCACGACTTCCTCGGGGCGGGGAATCAGGTAGGCCGGAATCTTGAAGACACGTATGGCCAGGTCCCACAGCACCAGCAGCAGGAGGATCAGCAGGAAAGGCCTGAGTGCCGGTAACAGCAGCAACTTGCGCAGCATCGGATAAGTCTCCTGGTTGCCCACACAACACGACATGACGCGACATGGGCATGCCGCCGCAAGCCGGCACGTCCGTATGTAACTATATGGTGAATTGTTGGGGCTGGGCTGGGGGCTGTCAACGGCCCCTAGGGAAACCACGGGGGTGAGCCGCCGGCCCGCCCGGGGCTCAGCGCATCACGTAGCCGAGCACCATGTCCGTCATGTGCGACAGGCGCTGGGCCATGGCTTTGGGGGCGCGGAGGTCGCGCCCGAAAATGGTCGAGAGCGTCTGGTTGTTGGAGAGGTAGAAGTAGCAGATCGAGGCGATGGAGATATAGAGCTGGATCGGGTCTATGCCGGCGCGAAACAGGTCCTGGCGGCGGCCGCGCTCGAGCACCGTGTCCAGTATCTGCACCAGCGGCGAGTTCATTTCCTGGATGCGCGAGGACTTCTTCAAATGCGCCGCATTGTGCTGGTTTTCACTGTTGAGGAGCGAGATGAACTCGGGATGCTCAAGGTAGTAATGCCAGGTGAAGGAGACCAGCTCGCGGATGGCCTCGACCGGGTCCATTTCATCGAGGTGTAGCTTCTGCTCGGCCGCGCGTATGTCGGCATAGGTATTCTCCAGCACCGCGAGGAAGAGGTCGTCCTTGCTCTTGAAGTAGTAGTAGATCAGGCGCTTGTTGATGTCGGCGCGCTCGGCGATGCGATCCACCCGCGCGCCGGCCAGGCCATAGAGTGCGAACTCGTCGCGCGCTGCCAGCAGTATGGTTTGCTGTGAGCGGTCGGCGTCGCGCAAGCGCGGTTCCGGCGTGGATGAAGAAGTGACTGCCATGTTGCAAATTTAACTGTTTGGTGAATTAATGCAAGCGTACTAACCTCGGGAGTATGGAACAGCGGGGAGGCGGCGGGGCCGGTGTGGCACTACCGCTGTGCGTCCCATCGCCGCATAATGAGGCAGGGTCAAGCCATTCGTGCAGGACCCTGATCAAGCCAAGGAGGCCGCCATGAGCAACTCGGACACCCCCAAAGACGGTGACTTCGCGCACTGGGTTGAAGAGAAATCCGAAGCGCTGAAATTCAAGCTTGGCGAAACTTTTCCCGTGCCACCCACCATCCTGGTTTCACCCACGGTGCACGCGGAAACCGGCCGGCAAAAACTTGAGGAAGTGCTCCTGGAGCACGAAGAGCCCACGCAAGAGTTCCTCGACGAACTGGCTGCCCTTGAGGCTGCCCCACCGCTTAGCGACGAAGAGCTGGCCCGCCAGGCCCTGGCCGCCGGCGGCGGTGACGGCGACGCGGCAACCCCGGAATAAGCGCAGGGGAGATGGCCGCGCCCAGTGAGGAGTGAGAGGCTGTAAGAATTGAAAGCGCGGTTTATCTCCGTTCGGGCTGAGGTATCGAAGCCCTGGTTGCACCAGCCCTTCGATACCTCAGGGCGAACGGAGGGGGGATTGGATCTTCACCGGTTGCAGGCGCAGCGGCCCCCTCGGGAGGCATGGGGCTACACGAAGTGAGCGACCGTAGGGCCACATCCAGCACAATAGGCTCATGACCTCTCAACTCGCCGGCCACCTCCTTGTCGACTGCCTTCTGGCCCAGGGCGTTACCCATGCGTTTGGTGTTCCCGGCGAAAGCTACCTTGCCGTGCTCGACGGCCTGCATGCGCGCCAGGACAAGATCCAGTTCGTGACTTGCCGGCAGGAGGGCGGTGCGGCCTTCATGGCCGAAGCCCACGGCAAGCTGACCGGCCGGCCGGGGGTGTGCATGGTCACGCGCGGGCCGGGCGCCACCAATGCCTCCATCGGTGTGCACACGGCTTTCCAGGACTCGACGCCTATGGTGCTGCTGGTGGGCGACGTGGCCAGCGACTGCCGCGACCGCGAAGCCTTTCAGGAAGTCGATTACTTCAACTTCTTCGGGCCCAGCACCAAAGGGTTTGCCAAGCGCGTGGAGCGCATCGACGAGGCCGATCGCATTCCCGAGTACGTGGCGCGTGCCTTCGCCACCGCGATGAACGGACGTCCCGGCCCGGTGGTGCTGGTGTTGCCGGAAGACATGCTGACCCGCATGACGGCTGCGCAGCCGCTGCCGCGCGTGGAGGCGGTGCAGGCCTGGAGCGACCCGGGCTCGCTGCGCACCCTGCGCGAGATGCTGCTCAAGTCCGAGCGGCCGCTGGTCATCGCGGGGGGCGGCGGCTGGACGCCGCAGTCGGCGCAGGCCCTGCAGCGCTTCGCCGAAAACTGGAAGCTGCCGGTGGGCAATGCCTTCCGTTTCCAGGACACCTTTGACAACCACCACCCGCTCTATGCCGGCGACGTGGGCATAGGCCTGAATCCCAAGCTGGCCGCGCGCGTGAAGGAGAGCGACCTCATCATCGCCATAGGCCCGCGCCTGGGCGAAATGACGACCGGCGGCTATACCTTGCTCGAAGCGCCCCGGCCCAAGCAGAAGCTGGTCCACATCCATGCCAGCGCCGAAGAGCTCAACCGCGTCTACCAGGCCGACCTGGCCATCAACGCCACCATGAATGCCGCCGCTCGCTCGCTGGAGGTGCTGACGGCGCCGGTGACGGTGGCGTGGGAAGCCTGGACGGCGTCGGCCAACGAGGACTACCTGGAGAACCTCAAGCCCACAGCAAACGCCAGGCTGCCGGGCGACATCGACATGCCGGCCATCGTCGGCCTGCTGCAAAAGCATTTGCCGGCCGACGCGGTGCTGACCAATGGTGCGGGCAATTTCGCGAGCTGGGTGCACCGCTTCTTCCAGCACCACGGCCTGGTCAAGGGCCACAAGACGCAGCTGGCGCCTACGGTAGGCGCGATGGGTTATGGCGTGCCGGCCGGCATCGCGGCGGCCATCACCACGGGCCGCGTGGCTTTCACCATCGCAGGTGACGGTGATTTTTTGATGAACGGCCAGGAGCTGGCCACGGCCGTGCAGCACGGCGCCAAAAGCATCATCGTGCTGCTCAACAACGGCATGTACGGCACTATACGCATGCACCAGGAAAGGGAGTACCCGCGGCACGAAAGCGGCTCGTACCTGAACAACCCAGACTTCGCCGCGCTGGCGCGCGCATATGGCTATGCGGGCGTGCGCATCACGCGCACGTCTGAGTTTGAAGCCGAACTGCTGGCAGCCCTGGAGCGCAAGGAGGGTACGGTGATCGAGGTAACGCTGGACCCCGAGGTCATCACCACGCGCGGCTCTCTCTCGGCCATCACCGACGCGGCTGTCGCGCGGCTCGCCAGTGGCTCGGGTCTTTGATCGGGCGGGTTTGTTTCACGAACCGCAGAATGCGACGCCATGAACCTGGTCTTTGACTTCGGTGCGGTGCTGTTCGAATGGCAACCGGCAGCGCTTTTACGCACCCACCTGAGCCATCTCACGCCAACAGCCGAAGCGGCCCGGAAGCTCGCGGTCGACATGTTCCACCATGAGGACTGGATCGCCTTTGACCGCGGCACGCGCGAGTTGCCCGACGTGGTGGCAGCCATGGCGCGGCGGCTGGCCTTGCCGGCCGACTTGCTGCATGGCTTCCTCGCACCCATAGGCGAGCGTCTGATGCCCATAGACACCAGCGTGGCCCTGCTGGAACAGTTGCAGCAACGCCGCGCCAGCCGGGGCGATGTGCATCTTTATTACCTTTCCAACATGCCGGCGCCTTTCGCGCGCGTGCTGGAAAGCCGGCACGAGTTCCTGCGCCACTTCGAGGGCGGCATTTTCTCGGGTGACGTGAAGCTGGCCAAACCCGACCCGGCGATCTTTGAATTGCTGGCCCGGCGCTACGGCCTGGTGCCGGCCGACACGCTGTTCATCGACGATTCCGCCGCCAACGTCGCCGCTGCCCGGCAGCTGGGCTGGCAGGCCATCCACTGCACGGAGCCGGCTGCGTTGCCCGCCCAGGTGGCGGCATTGCTGCCTGCCTGAGCCGGCGGCGCCAATAAAAAAGGCCGGTGCGAACACCGGCCTTTTTGCTGGGCGGGGCCGTCTCGCGACAGCCCTGCAGCCCTGTGGAAAGGATTACTCCTTGATGTCCACTGCGTAGAAGTTGTGGCGGCCGAAGGGGCTGTTCTTGTAGCCGATCACGCTCTTGCGCACGGGCTTGAGCTGCACCGCGTGGGCGATGGTGAACCAGGGAGCCTGTTCCTTGAAGATGACCTGTGCCTGCTGGTAGAGCTTGTTGCGCTCGGCGGGGTTGGTCACGGTCTTGGCCTTCAGGACCAGGTCTTCATAAGGCTGGTAGCAGAACTTGGCGATGTTGGAACCGCTGGCGGACTGGGCGGAAGCGCAGCCGAGCAGGGTGTACATGAAGTTGTCTGGGTCGCCGTTGTCGCCGGTCCAGCCCAGCATGCCCATCTGGTGTTCGCCGGCCTGCAGGCGCTTGCGGTACTCGCCCCATTCGAAGCTCTTGATCTCGGCGGTCACGCCGACCTTGACCAGGTCAGCCTGCATCAACTCGGCGATGCGCTTCGCATTCGGGTTGTACGGGCGCTGCACGGGCATGGCCCATAGGTCGGTGGTGAAGCCGTTGGGGTAACCGGCCTGGGCCAGCAATTTCTTGGCGGCTTCGGGGTTGTACTCGTCGTCCTTGATGGCGTTGTTGTACGCGGCCATGGTCGGCGGGATCGGGTTCTTCGCGGCAACGCCGGTGCTCAAGTACACGCCGTCAACAATGGCTTTCTTGTTGATGGCCATGTTGATGGCCTTGCGCACGCGCACGTCGTCAAACGGCTTCTTGGTGGTGTTGTAGGCCATGTAGCCCACGTTCAGGCCGGCTTGCTCGATGATCTGGACATTTGGGTCCTTGCGGATGGCGTCCAGGTCGGCCGGGTTGGGGTAGGGCATGACATGGCACTCGCCCTTTTGCAGCTTGGCCCAGCGGACCGATGCGTCTGGCGTGATCGAGTACACGAGGTCGTCGAGCTTGGCCTTGCCGCCCCAGTACTGCGGGAAGGCCTTGTAGCGGATGATCGCGTCCTTCTGGTACTGCACCAGGTAGAAGGGGCCGGTGCCGACCGGGTCCTGGTCGATTTTTTCCGGCGTGCCGGCCTTGAGCATGGCGTCGGCGTATTCCTTGGACTGCACGGCCGCGTAAGGCATGGCCAGGTTGGCGAGGAAGGGCGCTTCAGGCTTGTCCAGCGTGATCTTGACGGTCAGGTCGTTGACCTTTTCCACCGATTTCAGCAGCTTGGGCATGCCCATGTCGCTGAAGTAGGAGTGGTTGGGGCTGGTGACCTTGAAGAAGGCGTTGTCTTCCTTCCACTGGCGCTCGAACATGAACAGCACGTCGTCGGCGTTGAAGTCACGCGTGGGCTTGAAGGCCTTGTTGGAGGTGTGCCACTTCACGCCCTTGCGCAGGTGGAAGGTGTAGGTCAGGCCATCGGCGGAGATGTCCCACTTTTCGGCCAGGCCGGGGACGACCTTGGTGCCGCCGTATTCGAATTCCACGAGGCGGTTGTAGACGGGTTCGTTGGCATCGAACGAGGTACCCGTGGTGTTGACGCCGGGGTAGAAGTTCTCGGGGCTGCCTTCAGAGCAGAACACCAGCGTCTTCGCGGAGACGACGGGTGAAAGTGCCAGCAGCGCTGGCAGGGCGACGGCGCACAGCAATGCGCGCTTGACCGGACGCAGCCGGCTTGCACTTGGTTTGGTCTGAATCATTTGACGATCCCTTTGGAGGTTAATGCTGCTTTTGCAGCGGGGGGCTTGCGGCCAAATTGCACAACATTTGTGACGTTGAGCGCCTTGGTCATTGAAAAACGTGGCCTGAAAACATGCAGGGTGTGCACGGCTTCGGGTCACGCAGTGAGAAAGTTTTCGGCATAGTGGCATGCCACTTGCCGCTCCGCGACCTCGCGCAGCTGCGGCCTTTCGGCGCGGCAGCGGTCGGTGACATGCGGGCAGCGGGTGGAAAAGACGCAGCCGGTGGGCGGGTTCAGCGGCGAGGGCAGTTCGCCCTTGAGCACGATGCGCTGGCGCACGCCGGTGCTGCCGGCCAGGCCGGGCGTGGAGGCCAGCAGGGCCTGGGTGTAGGGGTGCAGGGGCTTGTCGAACAGCGCGGTTTTCTCGCCTTGCTCGACCGCGTGGCCCAGGTACATCACCAGCACGTCGTGGGCGATGTGGCGCACCACGCCCAGGTCGTGCGAGATGAACAGATAGGCCAGGCCCATGGACTGCTGCAGGTCGGCCAGCAGGTTGAGCACCTGGGCCTGGATGGAGACGTCCAGCGCCGAAACCGGTTCGTCGGCAACCACCACGGTGGGGTTGAGCATCAGTGCACGCGCGATCGCGATGCGCTGGCGCTGGCCGCCCGAAAACATGTGGGGGTAGCGGTCATAGTGCTCGGGCCGCAGGCCCACCATGGCCAGCATGGCGCGGGCCTTGGCGGCGCGCTCCTCGGCATTGAGGCTGGTGTTGATCTCGAGCGGGGCTTCGAGGATGGCGCCGATTTTCTTGCGCGGGTTCAGCGATCCGTAGGGGTTCTGGAACACCAGCTGAACTGCCTTGCGCAGGCCCAGGCGTTCTTCGCGGGGGGCGCCCACGGCGTCGATGCCGGTGATACGCAGCTCGCCGCCCGTAGGGGTTTCGATCAGCGACACCATGCGGGCTAGCGTCGATTTGCCGCAGCCCGATTCGCCGACGACGGCCAGCGTCTTGCCGGCATGGACGGAGAAGCTCACGCCGCCCACGGCCTGCAGGTGGTCGGACTGGCGCATGAAACCGCGGCGGATTTCATAGACCTGCCTCAGGTTTTTGGCCTCGACGACCGGGCCGGCGGGCAGGGCCGCCGATGTGTTAGGGGTGATGGCGGCGGTGCTCATTGCGTGGCCTCCATCAGCGGGGTGTCGCGTTCGATGTTGGCCTGCCGGCTGGGGTCGCCCAGCGGGTAGTGGCAACGCACCATGCCGTCCTTCCAGGCGCGCAGCAGTGGGCGCTCGTTGCGCGAATGCTCGGTGGCGTAGGCGCAGCGCGGTGCGAACAGGCAGCCCTTGGGCCGGTCGTAGAGGCCGGGCACCATGCCGGGAATGGTCGCCAGGCGAGCGCTGCCGTCGCTGCGCTCGGGCAGGGCCGACAGCAGGGCTTCGGTATAGGGGTGCTGGGGCGTGTTGAAGAGGGCATGCGCGCTTTGCTCTTCCATGATCTGGCCGGCATACATGACGGCGATGCGCTGCGCCATTTCAGACACCACGCCCATGTTGTGGGTGATCAGCACCAGCGCCATGCCGCGTTCCTTCTGCAGGCTGCGCAGCAGGTCCAGGATCTGCGCCTGGATGGTCACGTCGAGTGCCGTGGTGGGCTCGTCGGCGATCAACAGGCGTGGGTTGCAGGCAATCGCCATGGCGATCATCACGCGCTGGTTCATGCCGCCCGAGAGCTGGTGCGGATAGGCCTTGAGGCGGGTCGCGGGTGAATTGATGCCGACCTGCTCGAGCAGTTCGATGGCCTTGCGCGTGGCGGCCTTTTTGTCCATGCCCAGGTGCAGGCGCAGCGTCTCGGTGATCTGGAAGCCGATGGTGAAGCAGGGGTTCAGGCTGGTCGTGGGTTCCTGGAAGATCATCGCCACGTCCTTGCCGATGAGCTTGCTGCGCTCGCCGGGCGACAGTGTGAGCAGGTCATGGCCGGCAAAGCGGAGCTTGTCGGCCTTGACGCGGCCGGGATAGGCCACCAGGCCCATCAGCGCCATCATGGTGACGCTCTTGCCCGAGCCGGATTCGCCGACGATGCCGAGGACTTCGCCTTCTTCCAGCGACAGGCTGATGCCGTCGACGGCGTGCATCACGCCGTTTTGCGAGGGGAACTCGACGGAGAGGTTTTCTATTTCAAGGAGAGCCATACGGAAATCTTTCAGCGCTTCAATTTCGGGTCGAACGCGTCACGCAGTCCGTCGCCCAGCAAATTGAAGGCCAGCACAGTGATCAGGATTGCGAGGCCGGGGAAGGTGACCACCCACCAGGCGCGCAGGACGAATTCGCGGGCATCGGCCAGCATGGTGCCCCATTCGGGGGCGGGCGGCTGGGCGCCCAGGCCCAGGAAGCCCAGGGCGGCCGCGTCCAGGATGGCGGTGGACACGCCCAGCGAGGCCTGAACAATCAGTGGCGCCGTACAGTTGGGCAGGATCTCGCTGAACATCAGGCGGATGCGGCCGGCGCCGCTCATGCGCGCGGCCGTCACGTAGTCGCGAGAGGTCTCGGCGATCACCGCGGCGCGCGTGATGCGCACATAGTGCGGCAGCACCACGATGGCCACCGCCAGCATGGCGTTCATCAGCCCGGGGCCGAGGATGGCCACGATCACGATGGCCAGCAGCAGGCTGGGCAGGGTCAGGATGATGTCCATCAGGCGCATCACCGCGATCTCAAAGACGCCGCGGAAAAAGCCCGCCAGCAGGCCCAGCACCGTGCCGGCGACCACCGACAGCGCCACCACGGCCAGGCCGATGACCAGCGACAGGCGGGCGCCGTGCATCAGGCGCGAGAGGATGTCGCGGCCTATGGCGTCGGTGCCCAGCGGGTAAGTCCAGGAGCCGCCCTCCTGCCAGGCTGGCGGCTTGAGGAACACCGCGTTGTTGGTGATGTTGGGCGCGTGCGGTGCCAGCAGGGGTGCGAACAGCGCGACCAGCAGCACGCCGATCACCACGGCCAGGCCGATCACGGCGCCGTTGTTGGCGCTGAAGTAGTTCCAGAATTCGCGCAGCGGATGCGGCGGCGCGGGCGCGGTAGCGGGTTTCAAGGTGGCCGTGCTCATCGCTGGTGCCTGATGCGTGGGTTAATGATGCCGTAGGTGATGTCCACCAGCAGGTTGACGGCCATGACGATGGCGCCCAGCAGCAGGATGCCGCCCTGCAGCACGGGGTAGTCGCGGCGGCTGATGGCTTCGATCAGCCACTTGCCGACACCCGGCCAGGAAAAAATGGTTTCGGTGAGGATGGCGCCGGTGAACAGCACGCCGACCTGCAGGCCGATCACGGTGACCACCGGGATCAGCGCGTTGCGCAGCGCATGCAGGGCTACCACGCGAAGGTTGGAAAGCCCCTTGGCGCGCGCGGTGCGGATGTAGTCCTCGCCCAGCACTTCCAGCATGGCCGAACGCGTCATGCGTGCGATCACCGCCAGCGGGTTGGTGCCCAGCACGATCATGGGCAATATCAGGTGCGAAGCCGCCGACCAGAACGCGCCCTTGTCGTCAGAGAGCAGTGAGTCGATCAGCAGGAAGCCCGTGGTCGGCTCGATGAAGTATTGCACCGACAGCCGGCCCGAGACCGGTGTCCAGCCGAGCTGGACCGAGAACAGCAGGATCAGCAGCAGCCCCCACCAGAAAATCGGCATGGAGTAACCCGTGAGGGATACGCCCATGACGCCGTGGTCGAGTATCGAGTTTCGCTTCACTGCCGCGAGGATGCCGGCCGGTATGCCGATCAGCAGCGCGAACAGGATGGCGCACAGCGCCAGTTCGATGGTGGCGGGGAACAGTGTGAGGAACTCGCGCAGCACGGGCTCTTGCGTGATCAGGGATTTGCCGAGGTCACCCTTGAGCACGCGGCCGATGTAGATGCCGTACTGCACCATCACGGGGCGGTCCAGGCCGTATTCCTTGAGCAGTTGTGCGTGGCGTGCCGGGTCGATGCCGCGTTCGCCCGCCATGGTTTCAATCGGGTCTCCCGGCACCATGCGGATCAGGAAGAAAGCCAGCAGCGTCATTCCCAGAAAGGTGGGAATGATCAGGCTGAGTCTGGTAAAGATAAAGCGCAGCATTGTCGCGTGATGCTAAAAACTAAAACGCGGGATGCTAAGGCAGCGCGCAACGCTTGCCGGGAAATGTCCGTCGCGTAGGCGACAGGCGGAGCGTGCGGAAATTTCCGCCGCCCCGGTCTTCAAATGCAGTGGCATGAACATGGGAATCTTGTCTGGTCAGTCAGCCCCGGGCAGTGCCGCGGGGAATTTTTTATCTTAGCAACGTTAGCATCATTTTTCGGCGCTGCCGCCCCCGGCGGGCTACCTAGTAACCCTATGGCATCAGCACACCTACATTGACGCTTGCGGCGCTAATAAAGCATGCCCGGAAGGCAAGAGAAGTAATGCAGGATGCGTGCCAGAGGAAAGGCAGGGCGCCTTGGCGCAGGCGAGTGCGCGCATAAAAAAAGGCCGGTAAAAACCGGCCTTTGGGTAACGGCAAAAGCCGATTACTTGACGTGCTTGCCGATCAGGCCAGCCATCTCGAACATCGACACTTGCGCCTTGCCGAAAACGGCGCGCAGTTTTTCGTCGGCGTTGATCATGCGCTTGTTGACCTTGTCCTGCAGGCCCTTGGATTTGATGTAAACCCACAGCTTGCTGACGATCTCGGTGCGTGGCAGGGGCTTGTCGCCCACGACGGCTGCCAGTGCGGGGCTCAGGGTCAGCGCCTTCATGAACGCTGCGTTGGGCGTGCGCTTCTTGGCGGGAGCCTTTTTCGCTGCTGGCTTTTTGGCCGCAACCTTCTTGGCGGGAGCGGCTTTCTTCGCTGCTACCTTTTTCGCGGGCGCTGCTTTTTTCGCAGGAGCCTTCTTCGCTGGAGCTGCTTTCTTCGCAGCTACTTTCTTTGCCGGAGCAGCCTTTTTTGCAGGCGCTTTTTTAGCCGGTGCTTTTTTCGCAGTTGCCATGATTGATTTTCCTTCTAGAAGTTGATAAATCACCACCCGGACTAACTACTTCCTTGTGGCAATGCGGATGCTACTGGAGAAAAACGCTGTTTCCTAGAGGAAAACGACTTTATTTGCGCCTGGATGTTGCAGATTTACCTCTGAAAATCAGAAAAACGCCCATGAGAATCACGCCGCATGCGGCCCATTCTCCCTCTGTGACGTGCTCTCCAGCGAAAAACGCACCCAGGAAAATCGCGATCAAGGGATTCACGAGGGCATAACTGGTGGCCACCGCGGGCGAGGCATTCGCCAGCAAATACAGGTAGGCGCTGAAGGCAATCAGCGAGCCGAACACCACGAGATAGAGCCACGCGAGCATCGCTTCGGGCTGCGCCGGCCAGTTGGCGGCGGCCTCGCGATGCTCACCCAGTGCGAGAGAAATCAGCATCAACACCGCGCCGCCGCACAACATTTCGCTCGCGAAGCCGGCAGGGCCGCCGGCCAGCGGCAGCCGCGTGGCCGACAGCACCGAGCCCAGCGACCACAGCAGCGTGGCGCCCGCGATGCAGGCCAGGCCGACGGGCGCCGCGCCGAAACTCGCGCCGCGCACCAGCAGCAGTACGCCCGCCAGCCCCACCACCATGCCGATGAACTCCAGCCGGCTGGGCCGCTGGCCCAGCAGCAGGCCCCAGGCCGACACCAGCATGGGCACGATGGCGATGAAGGTGGCGATCAGGCCCGAGCCGATGTGCATCTCGGCCGAGGCTGTCAGCCCCATGCCGCCGCCCAGCATCAGGGTGCCGATGACGGCGGCGTTTACCCATTCGCGGCGGCTGGGCAGCTTGTGCCCGCGCGCGAGCACCCAGGCCATCAGCAGCACGCCGGCCGCGAGGAAGCGTGTGCCCATCTGGAAGAAGGGCGGGAAGCTGATCAGCGCGTAGCGGATGGCCAGGTAGGTCGAGCCCCAGACCAGGTAGCAGGCGAGCAGGGCGGGGATGAGCAGCGCCGGGGCTTTGCCGGCGGCGGGGGAGGGGATGGCGGCGGAGGTCATGCCGGGATGTTAGGTTGCCGCAGGCGCTCCGGCCATGCAGAATTAACGGCAAAACTTCCATCGACCTTTCAATTTAAAGCTTGAAACCCACTATGACCGAAACCACCGAATTGGACCACTACGACAGCCGCATCCTCGGCGAGTTGCAGCGCGACGCGCGCATCACCATGGCCGAGCTGGGCCGCCGCGTCCACCTGAGCCAGCCGGCCGTGACCGAACGCGTGCGCAAGCTCGAGCTGGGCGGCGTGATCAAGGGCTACCGGGCAGAGGTCGACCTGACGCGCCTGGGCTACGGCATACGCGCCATTGCCCGCGTGGGCCGGGTTGAATACGCCCGCGTGGTCAAGCTGATCGAGCAGACGCCCGAGGTCATCAATGCCTATAACGTCACCGGCGAGGACAGCTGGGTGCTCGAAATCGCGGTGATCGACGTCGCCCACCTGGACGCGGTGGTGACCAAGTTCTGCCTCCTCACCGAGACCTCCACCTCCATCGTGCTCAACGCCCCGCGCGAAAACGCGGTTGTGCTGCCGGCGCGGCGTGAAGACATCAAGCCCGTCATCAAGAAGGTCACCGGGAAATGAAGTAAGCCCGGGGAAGTTCAGCCCTCGGCCTTCCGTGCCAGCAGGGGCCGCGGGACTGGCTTTGCCAGACCGCAGGCGCAGTGCCCCCTCGGGGGGGGCAGCGCATTACACGTAGCCGAAGGCGAAGTGAAAAGCGTGGGGGCTAACCTTTCAACCCCTTGTAAAGCATGTACGCCGCGAGCAGGTAAAGAATGCTCGCAAACACCCGCTTGAGCTTGCCCACGGGCAGGTTGTGCGCGGCCTTTGCGCCCAGTGGCGCGGTCAGAAAGCTGCACACGGCAATCACCAGCAGCGCCGGCAGCCAGATATACCCGAAGGATCCGTCAGGCAGGTTCTGCACGCTCTGGCCGCTGATCACATAGCCCAGCACATTGGCCACGGCGATGGGGAAGCCCAGCGCCGCCGAGGTCGCCACCGCGCTGTGGATGGCGACGTTGCACCAGGTCATGAAAGGCACGCTGATAAAGCCGCCGCCCGCGCCGACTAACCCCGACAAAAAGCCGATGAAGCCGCCTGCCGCGAACTGGCCCGCCGTGCCCGGCATCTGCCGCGTCGGCTTGGGTTTTTTGTCCAGGAACATCTGCGTGGCGGAGAAGCTCACGAACAGGCCGAAGAAGATGGCCAGGTAGGAGCCCTTGAGCAATGCGAACACGCCCAGGCTGCCGATGATGCTGCCGATCACGATGCCGGGCGCCAGCCGCTTGACGATGTCCCAGCGCACCGCGCCGCGCTTGTGGTGCGCACGCACGCTGGAGATCGATGTGAAGATGATGGTGGCCATGGAGGTGGCGATCGCCATCTTGACGGCCAGGTCCGGCGCCACGCCGCGGTGGGACATGATGATGGTGATAAAGGGCACCATCAGCATGCCCCCGCCTATGCCCAGCAGCCCCGCGAGAAAACCGGTGCCCACGCCCAGCAGGGCCAGTTCAACAATGAGTAAGGGTTCAAGCATCATGGGGCGTCAGCAAGTGGGGCGTGCGCATGCCGCGCTTCGCGGGAAGCGCTGCGGCACCTGGGGTTGGAGGAAGGGGAAAGCGGAGGGCGCAAGGCGATGGGGAAATAAGGTGTCTGCGAGTGCCACCGGACCGTCATCCTGAACCGGGGGTTCAGGTGGGCGAGGGCAGTCGGGTTTCGGGTTCGTCTGACGCGAGACGATCACACCTGCCGGACAATTTACCAAGCCCGTGCTCAAAGAGCATTGGTTCAAGGAAATATAAAGCCCAATGCGCATCGCAGACGTCTTCATTGTAGGCCTTTGCGGCCTCGCGCGGGGCGTCGTGAAGAGAGTTGCGGCGGTGTGTGGGGACAAGCGTTGACGCCGGCGCGCGCCCCGCTTCAAAGCAGGCGGCCGTCCGTGCCCAGGGCGGTGTCCAGGCGCTGCAGCAGGGCCGCGAGCTGTGGGCTTTCGGCATCGCCAGAGGCGGGGGCCTCGGCGGGCGCTGGGGCCGCGGCCGGCGTGCGCTCGGGCAGTTCAAAAGCCAGGTTCAGCGCCGCCAGCACCGCGATGCGGTCGCGCGCCTTGATCTTGCCGGCGTCGCGGATGCGGCACATGGCCATATCGACGCGGTTCACCGCATCCAGCATGCGCGCATCGCCGTTTTCGGGGCAGCCCAGCAGATAGCTTTGGCCCATGATCTGTACTTCGAGCTGCTTCATGACTCGGTTCCCGCGGTGGTTTTGTGGCCATGGCCGCTGCTTTCGGGCAGGCGCTCGAGCAGGGCGTCGACACGGGCGCGGGCCGCGCCCAGGCGTGACTTGAGGGAGTCGCGCTCCTGGGTCAGCAGGCCGACCTGCTCGGCCAGCAGCTCGTTGGTGCGCTGCAATTCCTCGTAGCGCAGCAAGAGCCGCTCGACGCGTTCGGTGATCTGCTCAATTTGGGTTTGGTTCGCCATGGCAAGCCCGATTGTAGGGTTTGCGGCCTGAACTGGGGAAGGGCCGCGTAGAATCCGCCCTGTTGGTGCTCGCGGTGTGGTTCACACGCCGCAGTTCAACGGGAAGCAGGAGAGCGTCAAAGCCAGGCACCGGGTCAAACCCGGACGCCGGCGCCCAGACCCTCAACCTGCGCTGCCCCCGCAACGGTAAAACGGACGAATGCGCTTTTCCGGCCTCACGGCCAGGGCGCATTCAGCTTTCATCATCAGCCACTGAGCGCCTTGAACAAGCGTTTGGGAAGGCGATGGAGGTGGCTCCGTCAGCCCGGATACCGGCCAACAAGGTGAACGCGCACGTCCAGTCCCTGGACTGGGTGTTTGTGACGCTCATACGCCGGCGGGGAAGCCGGTGAGGGCTATTGCTGACTGTCTGATTCCATGAAAACCTGTGTTTCCCGCGCACGCCCTGCCGCGATCCCGATGGCGCTGGCCGCCGCATTCCCGCTGGCCTTCCTCGCCGCTCCTCCCGCTTTTTCCCAAACCACGCAGACGGCGCCCCAGCTTAAAGAGATGGTGGTGAGCGTCACGCGCAGCGCCCAGCCGATCGGCGACGTCGTCGCCGACGTCACCATCATCGACCGCGAAACGATAGAGCGCGCCGGCCCGGTCGGGCTGGCCGACATCCTGGTGCGTGTGCCCGGCATCCAGATCACCCGCAACGGCGGCACGGGCGCCAACACCAGTGTTTTCGTGCGCGGCGGGGAAAGCCGCCACACCCCTGTCTTCATTGACGGCGTGCGGGTGGAGTCGCAGGCGACGGCCGGCGGCGCCTCCTGGAGCAACATCCCGCTCGCGCTGATCGACCGCATCGAAGTCCTGCGCGGCCCCAGCAGCGCCGTCTATGGCTCCGACGCTGTGGCCGGCGTGATCCAGATTTTCACGAAGAGGGGGCAGGGCCCTTTCTCGCCTTCCGTTTCGGTGGGCTATGGTTCCTACAACACCAGCCGGGTCGAGCTCGCCGCCAGCGGTTCGGCCGGCGCTTTCGACTACGCGCTGGGCCTGAGCCAGGGGCAGAGCGACGGCTTCAACGCCCGCACCATCGCGGGCCAGAACCCTGATGCCGACGGCTACAAAAGCCAGGGCGCCAATGCCAAGCTGGGCTTGCAGGTCAACCCTGGCCACCGCATCGAAGCCAACGTGATGCAGAGCCACACCGACTCGCAGTACGACGGCGGCGCCACCCGCGACTACCGCCGCATCGCCGATTTGCAGACCCTGGGCTTGCAGTGGGAGGCCAAATGGTCTGACGGCTACAGCACCAAACTGGCCCTCACGCAAGGCACCGATTCCGGCGAGGAGGGCCTGAACGGCTCGACGCCGCAAATCTCCTACGACAAAAGCACCATCAGCACCCTGCTGTTCCAGAACGAATACCGCATCGGCGCCCACCTGCTGAGCGCCGCGCTGGAAAGCCGCCGCGATGTGTTTCGCCTGGTCGGCTCTACCGTCATACCGGGAGGGGCGAGTGTGCTCAACAAGGACCGCTCGCTGGACGGCGTGAGCCTGGGCTACGGCTGGGTCGGCGGCGCGCACACCGTGCAGCTCAATGCCCGCCACGACAGGGACAGCGAATTCGGCGGCAAGACCACCGGCTCCGCGGCCTACGCCTTCGCGCTCACGCCGCAGTGGAAGGTGTCGGCTTCCGCCGGTACGTCTTTCCGCGTCCCCACGCTGTACCAGCGCTTCAGCATCTACGGCACCTCGGCGCTCAGGCCCGAATCCGGCCGCAGTGTGGAAGCCGCGCTCAAATACAGCCAGGGCACGGCGCAGTACGGCGTCACGGTCTATCGCAACCGCGTGAGCAACCTGCTGAGCTTTGTGACGGGTAACGGCCCCTGCATCAACGGCGGCCCGCCGACGGTGCTTGCCAACCGGGGCTGCTATGCGAACACGGCGCAGGCCGAGTACACCGGGCTCACGCTCACGGCGGCCGAGACCGTGGGCAATGTGCGCATCCACGGCTCGCTCGATTTGCAGAACCCCAAGAACCTGACGACCAACCGCACCCTGCAGCGCCGCTCGCGCCAATATGGCACGCTGGGCGCCGAGATGCCGATGGGCGGCTGGCAGGTTGCGGCTGACCTGGTGATGGCCTCGCACGCTCTCGACAGCGACGCCAGCAACGTCGTGCTGCCCGGCTATTCGGTCGTCAACCTGAGCGCCACGACGGCGCTGTCGCGTGACTGGAAGCTGGCGGCCAAGCTGGAAAATCTGACCGACAAGGTCTACCAGACCGCCAGCACCTACGCCAGCGCCCGGCGTACGCTGTACGTCGGTGTGACCTGGGCACCTCAGTAATTCACCCATAGCCATCATGCAACAAGCCGTCCGCTGCCCCGCCATCCTCATCGCCGCCCCGGCCTCCGGCCAGGGCAAGACGACAGTGGCCTGCGCGCTGGCGCGCCTGCACGCACGGCAGGGCCGGCGCGTGCGGGTCTTCAAGTGCGGACCGGATTTCCTGGACCCGTGCTGGCACACCCTGGCCAGCGGCGCGCCGGTGTACCAGATGGACCTGTGGATGACCGGCGAGGCCGACTGCCGCGCGCGCCTGCATGAGGCCGCGCGGGAGGTGGACCTGATCGTTGTGGAAGGCGTGATGGGCCTGTTTGACGGCGAGCCCAGCGCGGCGGACCTGGCACAGCGCTTTGGCCTGCCGGTGCTGGCGGTGGTGGATGCCTCGGGCATGGTGGCGACCTTCGGCGCGCTGGCCTTTGGCCTGCAGCACTATCGCCCGCACATGCCCTGGGCCGGGGTGCTGGCCAACCGCGTGGCCAACGCGCGCCATGCCGGGATGCTGCAGGCCAGCGTGGCGCCGGAGCAGTGGCTGGGTGCCGTGCTGCGCAATGCCGCCATGAGCCTGCCCAAGCGCCACCTGGGCCTGACCGTGGCCGCGGAAGTGGCGGACGCCATGGAACGCCTGGACGCCGCGGCCGACGCGCTGGCCGCCACGCCGCTGGGCCAGATGGCACTGGAGGACTTGCAGCGCTGGGCGGTGGACTTCGCGGCCCCTGAAGCCTGCGCGCCCATAGCGCCGGCACTGCAGGGCAAGACGATTGCCATTGCGCGCGACGCCGCCTTCTGTTTTATCTATGCCGCCAATCTCGACACCCTGCGCGCGCTGGGCGCCGAGCTGGTGTTTTTCTCGCCGCTGGCCGACGCGGCGCTGCCCGCCTGCGACGCACTGTGGATTCCCGGTGGCTATCCCGAACTGCATGCCGAGGCGATTGCCGCCAACACCGCGATGCGCGATAGCCTGGGCGCGCACGTCGCCGCGGGCAAGCCCGTATGGGCCGAGTGCGGCGGCATGATGGCGCTGTTTGACACCCTGGTCACGCTGGACGGCCAGCGCCATGCGCAATGGGGTGTGCTGCGCGGCGAGGTGAGCATGCAAAAGCTGCTGGCCGGCCTGGGCCCCCAGCAGTTGGCGCTGGCCAGCGGCACCTTGCGCGGCCACACTTTCCATTACTCGACCACAGCCACGCCCTTGCAGCCCGTGGGCCGCACCTCGCGGCCCGGCACCGCTCCCGCGCCCGACGCGGGCGAGGCCGTGTGGCAGCATGGTGCGGTGCGCGCCAGTTATTTCCACGCCTGGTTTCCCTCCTGCCCCGAGGCCGTGGCGGAGCTGTTCACAGCGCCTGCCGGAGTGCCCGCATGAGCGCCGACCTGCTGCACTTCAACCCCGGTCCGCAACGCATCGTCTGCCTGACCGAGGAGACCACCGAGTGGCTCTACCTGCTGGGCCAGGAGCGGCGCATCGTGGGCATCTCGGGCTACACAGTGCGGCCCAGGCGCGCGCGCGACGAGAAGCCGCGCGTCAGCGCCTTCCTGAGCGCCAAGCTCGACAAGATCATGGAATTGCAGCCCGATTGCGTGCTGGGTTTTTCCGACCTGCAGGCCGATATCGCGGCCGACCTGGTCAGGCGCGGCGTGCAGGTCACCATCTTCAACCAGCGCAGCGTGGCGGAAATTTTCTCCATGCTGTTCCAGCTCGCGGCCATGGTGGGCGAGGCGGAACAGGGCGCCCGGCTCATCGCGCAGATGCAGGCCGGCTTGCGCGCCATGCAGGCGGCGGTGGCGGACAGGGTGGCCGCGGGTGCACGCCGCCCCAAGGTGTTTTTTGAGGAATGGGACAACCCGCACATCAGCGCGATCCGCTGGGTGTCGGAGCTGGTCGGTATTGCCGGCGGTGACGACTGCTTCCCCGAGCTCGCGGCCGAGCCTCTAGGCAAGAACCGCATCATCGCCGATGGCGCCGACATCGTGCGCCGCAATCCCGACATCATTCTGGGCTCCTGGTGCGGCAAGAAATTCCGGCCCGAAAATGTGACGGCGCGCGAGGGTTGGGGCGCCGTGAATGCCGTGCGCCACCGGCAGCTGTTTGAAATCAAGTCGCCCGACATCCTGCAGCCCGGCCCGGCCGCGCTGACTGACGGGGTGCAGACAATGCACCGGATCATCCTGCAGTGGATGGATGCGGAGCAGGCGGGAGATTTCACGCCATGAGCACGATGACGATTGCCAAAAGCGAGCTAATCCTGGGCGGCCAGAAAAGCGGCAAGTCGCGCCGTGCCGAGTTGCTGGCCCAGCATTGGCTCGCACAATCGCCTGACTATCACGCGGTGTTTATCGCCACCGCCAGGCCCTGGGATGAGGAAATGCGCGAGCGCATCAAGCGCCACCAGCAGGACCGCGCCGAGCGTGTGCCCGGTATGCGCACGGTGGAAGAGCCGCTTCAATTGGCTCAGGCGATTGCGCAGCACAGCGCGCCCGATACGCTGGTGGTGGTTGACTGCCTGACCTTGTGGCTGACCAACCTGCTGATGCCCGCGCCCGGCCTTGAACGCACGGACGCGGAGGCCGCGCGCGAGCAGGCTTCTCTGGTGGCCGCCATCACCTCCGCGCCCGGCCCTGTGGTGCTGGTCGGCAACGAGATCGGCCTGGGCGTGATTCCGCTGGGCCGCGAAACCCGCGCCTTTGTCGATGCGCTGGGCTTGCTCAACCAGCAGGTGGCCGGCGCCTGCCAGCGTGTGACCCTGATGGCTGCGGGCCTGCCGCTGACTTTGAAAGACTTCGCATGACCGGGCTGTGCATCAGACTGCTTCGCGAGCTATGGCATTGGCGGGAAAGCGGGGTGCCTGTGCGTTTTGCTCCGTGTCCCCCGCCCGCGTTGCGGGCTCCTCCTTTACCTGCGCAAAACGCACAGGCACCCCGCTTTCTGGCGGCGCTTGTGTGGGCGTTCATGTTTTCCGGCGCGGTTCATGCGCTGCAAGTGACCGACGACCGCGGCGTGGCCGTCACGCTGGCCCGCGCGCCGCAGCGCATCGTCAGCCTGCTGCCTTCGCTGACCGAGACCGTCTGCGAGCTGGGTCGCTGCCAGCAACTGGTCGGGGTGGACCGCTATTCCAACTTCCCCGCCAGCGTGCAAAAGCTGCCGCAGGTCGGCGGCGGCCTGGACCCCAACATCGAGATGATCGTGGCGCTTAAGCCCGACGTGGTGCTGATGGCCACCTCCTCGCGCGCGGGCGAGCGCCTGCAGGCCCTGGGCCTGAAAGTCGTGGCGCTGGAGCCCAGAAACCATGCCGACGTGCAGCGCGTGATGCTCAAGCTGGGCCAGTTGCTCGAGGTGCCCGACGCCGCGCGTATCTGGCGCGCGATCGATGCCGGCGTTTCGGCCGCGGCCCAGTCGCTGCCGCCCGGCGTGCGCGGCACGCGGGTCTACTTTGAGGTCAACCAGGGGCCGTATGCGGCGGGGGAGTCGTCCTTTATCGGCGAAACCCTCACGCGCCTGGGCGTCAAAAACATCGTGCCGGCCAAGCTCGGGCCTTTCCCCAAGCTCAATCCTGAATACATCGTCCGCGCCAATCCCGATCTGATCATGATCGGCCAGCGCAGCGCCGACGGCCTGCAGGCCCGGCCTGGCTGGCAGGGCATTCGCGCGCTGCGCGAGCAACGGCTCTGCATTTTCCCGACCGAAGAGGCCAATGTGCTGGTGCGCCCCGGTCCGCGCATGGCCGAGGGCGCGCGACTGATGGCCCGCTGTCTCATAGAAAAAGCTCCTGGAGCCAAACCATGATGCAGGCCCGCGTATGGTGGCTGGTCTGGGCCGGCGTGCTGGGGGCGCTGGCCTTGGTCGCGCTGGGCATCTGCGTGGGCAGCGCCGGGCTCGAGAACCTGATCGGGCCGCTGCTCAACCCTGCGCAGGACCCGCCGCAAACCGCGATGGCGCAGCAAATCGTGTGGCAGATCCGCCTGCCGCGCACCTTGGGCGCCTGGGCTGCCGGCGCCTTGCTGGGCTTGGCGGGTGCGGTGGCGCAGGGCCTGTTTCGCAACCCCCTGGCCGATCCTTATTTGTTGGGCAGCGCTTCGGGCGCCTCGCTGGGCGTGGCGCTGGCGCTGGCCGCATTGGGCGGCGGCGCCGGCATGTTGGGCGGCAGCATGATGAACGGCGGTGTGGCCGTCAGCGTGTTTTCCAGCAGCTTGTGGGTGCGCTTGGGCCTGACCGGCGCGGCCTTTCTGGGCGCTGTGTTCGCGGTGATGCTCACGCTGGTGCTCTCGCGCGGCGTGGGACATACCTTGCGCCTGCTGCTGGCCGGTGTGGTGGTGGGCGTGGTGCTGGGCGCCATGACGCACCTGGTGCTGCTGTTCTCGCCCGAATCCCTGCAGGCCATGCAGGCCTTCATGCTGGGCTCGACCGCTTTTGTCGGCTGGACTTCCTGCGTGCTCATGGCCAGTGTGTGGGGCGTTTGCGTGCTGGCGGCCTGGCTGCTGGCGCGCGTGCTCGACGGCCTGAGCCTGGGTGACGCCACCGCCGTCAGCCTGGGCCTGCCGGTGGCGCCCATGCGCGCGGCGCTGGTGGCGGTGCTGGCGCTGGCCACGGGCACCGCTGTGGCGCAGACCGGGCTGATCGCTTTTGTGGGCCTGGCGGCGCCGCACCTGGTGCGCTCGGTGGTCAAGACCACGCACGCCCACCTGATGCTGCTTTCCAGCCTGATGGGCGGCGTGCTGCTGATGGCCGCCGACACGCTGGCGCGCGGGCTCATGGCGCCGCAGGAGCTGCCCGTGGGCATGCTCACCGCGGTGCTGGGCGGCGGCTACCTGCTGTGGCTGATGCACCGTAGCAACCTGGCCGGAGGACGCTCGGCATGAGCGATGTGACCACCTTGCCCGCCCTCCGCGCGCAATCCATAGAGGCCAGCCTGGGGCATGGCGCGCAGAGGCAGCCCGTGCTGCACGGCATCAGCCTGGATATCGCCGCCGGCCGCTGGACCAGCATCGTCGGCCCCAACGGCGCGGGCAAGTCCACCTTGCTCAAGGCCCTGGCCGGCGTGCTGCCGCACAGCGGCTCCGTCTCACTGCTGGGCCAGCCCATGCCAAGCCTGCCGCATCGCGAGCGTGCCCGCCAACTGGCCTGGCTGGGCCAGAATGAAACCTCGGCCGACGATTTGACCGTGTGGGACGTGGCCATGCTGGGCCGCCTGCCGCACCAGGCCTGGCTGGCGCCGCCCAGCGCGGCCGACCGCGCCGCCGTCGAGCGGGCCCTGCGCGCCACCCGCGCCTGGGAATGGCGCGAGCGCGCCCTGGGCCAGCTCTCGGGCGGCGAGCGCCAGCGCGTGCTGCTGGCACGCGCCTTGGCGGTGCAGGCCCAGGTGCTGCTGATGGACGAACCCCTGGCCAACCTGGACCCACCCCACCAGGCCGACTGGCTGGACGTGGTGCGCGCGCTGGTGGCGGAAGGAAAAACCGTGGTCAGCGTGCTGCACGAGATCACCATGGCGCTGCAGGCCGACACCCTGGTGGTGATGGCCGCGGGCCGCGTGACCCACCAGGGCGCCTGCTCCGACCCCGCCACGCACCGCGCGGTGGAAGATGTGTTCGATGGGCGCCTGGCCGTCCACCCCGTGCAAGGGCAGTGGATCGCCTTGCCCAAAGTCACCCAAGCTCCCAAGAGGACTCCCATGCAAATTGAAACCCCACCTTCAGCCACACCCTACGAAAGGCCGACCGGCGAGCGCCGCGGCCTGATCCTGGTCAACACCGGCCACGGCAAGGGCAAGAGCACGGCTGCCTTCGGCCTGGCCCTGCGCGCCCACGGCCGCGGCAAGGCTGTCAAGGTCTACCAGTTCATGAAGGTGCCCACCGCCCGCTTCGGCGAGCATCGGCTGTTTGAGCAGCTGGGCGTGCCGATTGAGGGCCTGGGCGACGGCTTCAGCTGGAAGAGCCGCGACCTGGAGCATTCGGCCCAGCTGGCGCTCGAGGGCTGGGCCAAGGCCGAAGCCACCATACGCGCCGGCGAGCACTTCATGGTGGTGCTCGACGAAATCATGTACCCGCTGCGCTACGGCTGGATTCCGCTGGAGACCGTGCTCACCTGCCTGCGCGAGCGCCCGCCCCATGTGCATGTGGTGCTGACCGGCCGCAGCGCACCGGCCGAGCTGATGGACCTGGCTGATACGGTTACGGAAATGACCTTGGTCAAACACCATTTCAAAGCCGGCGTCCCAGCGCAACGAGGCATCGAGGATTAAGGCCTTGTCGCTGCTCTCCTTCATTTCCCGCTGGTACCTTGTGCTGCTGTTTGCCGCGCTGGGTGGACTGTCCGGCCTGGTCCAGGCCCAGCAGCCCGCTCCGCGCATCGTCACCCTCGCGCCTTCGCTGACCGAAGCCGTGTGCGCGCTGGGCCACTGCGGCCAGTTGGTGGGAACGGACCGTCACTCCACCTGGCCCGGTGCGGTCCAGGCTTTGCCCAAAGTGGGCGGGCTGGAAGACGCGCAGATCGAGCGCATCGTGACCCTGCGGCCCAGCCTGGTCCTGCTGGGCCCGCGCAGCCGTGCGGGTGAGCGTTTGCAGGCCCTGGGCGTACCGGTGATGACGCTGGACGCACGCACCCATGCCGACCTCAAACGCATGCTCGCGAAGCTGGGTGAGGCCCTGGGTGAGCCGGCACGTGCCACCGAGCTGGCGGCGCGCCTGGACAGCGAGCTGGACGCCGCTGCCGCCCGTATGCCCGTCGCGCTGCGCGGACGCACCGTGTATGTCGAGGTAGGAGCCAACTCCGCCGCCAGTGACAAGAGTTTTATCGGCGAAACCGTCGCCAGGCTGGGCCTGGTCAATGTGGTGGGTGGCGAGCTGGGCCTCTTCCCGCGCATCAATCCCGAGCTGCTGCTGCGCCGCCCGCCCGACATCATCATCGGCCCGCGCGCCACGCTGGCCAACCTGGCGGACCGCCCGGGCTGGAGCGTGCTGCCCGCCGTGCGCCAGCGCCAGCTGTGCCTGCTGGACACCGACCGTATGGACTTGCTCTCGCGCCCCGGTCCGCGCCTGGGCGAGGCCGCGCACATGCTGGTGGACTGCCTCAGCGCGCTGCCACCCCGTTAGTTTTTTATTCGAGAGACACACCATGCAAACCCGAAAAATCCCCGCCACCATCGTCACTGGCTTCCTGGGCAGCGGCAAGACCACGCTGCTGCGGCACCTGCTGGCCAATGCGCAGGGCCGCCGCATCGCGGTCATCGTCAACGAGTTCGGCGAGCTCGGCATCGACGGCGAGCTGCTGCGCGGCTGCGGCATCGGCTGCGACGAAAACGGCGAAGAGAACGGGCAGCTCTATGAATTGGCCAACGGCTGCCTGTGCTGCACCGTGCAGGAAGAGTTCGCGCCGGTGATGGAGCAGTTGGCCGCGCGCCGCGACCAGATCGACCACCTCATCATTGAGACCTCGGGCCTGGCCCTGCCCAAGCCGCTGGTGCAGGCCTTCCAGTGGCCGGCGCTGCGCAACACCTTCACCGTGGACGCGGTGGTCACGGTGGTGGACGCGCCCGCCGTCGCCGCCGGCGACTTCGCCGACGACCCGGTCGCCGTGGATGCCCAGCGCCGCGCCGACGACAACCTGGACCATGATTCGCCGCTGCACGAATTGTTTGAAGACCAGCTGGCCACGGCCGACCTGGTGGTGGTGCACAAGACCGATGGCCTGACGGCCGCGCAACTCGCCGATGTGGAAAGTGCCGTCCGCGCCGAGACCGCGCCCGGTGTCAAGCTGGTGCAGGCGCAGCACGGCCGTATCGACATCGACGTGCTGCTGGGCCTGGAGCGCGCGGTCGAAGACGCGATCGACCAGCGCAAGACCCACCACGACGAGGAGGAAGACCACGACCACGATGCCTTCGACTCGGTGCAGGTGGCGCTGGACGTGCCCGGCCGCGACGCGTTACTGGCCGCATTGCGCGGCGTGGTGGAGCGCCATGAGATTTACCGTGCCAAGGGCTTTGTGGCCTTGCCCGGTGCCGCCATGCGCCTGGTGGTGCAGGGTGTGGGGACGCGCTTTGACAGTTACTTTGACCGCCCTTGGCGCGGCGGTGAGGCGCGGCAATCGCGCCTGGTGCTGATCGGCTCCGAATTGAATGCGGCCGTCTTGCAAACTGAACTGCAGGCTGCCTTGGGCAAAACCACGGCCTGAATCCAAATGCACGCTGTCGCTATACGTTTGGGGTGGGGGCAGGCCGATGGGGCACTCTGCTCCGCGGCTGTCCCCCGCCCTTCGGGCTCCTCCTTTATGCCGCTGCGCAGAGCGCACCCCCGGCCTTCGCCGGGTGAGAGTTGGGCTGTTCAAGCGCTGCATAAACCCAATTCCTTTTGAAGTAAAAAAATGCATCTGCTTTCCACCCGACCCGGAGGCCACGTTGAAGACGGCGGCCAGGGGGTGGTGCGCGTGGAGCAGACGCCGGGCGACATCGTGGTGCTCAGCGCGGCCGATACCACCCTGTCCCTGCTGGCCGATGCGGCCGGGCAGCTGGGCGATGGTTTCCCCACGGTGCGCCTGGCCAACCTGATGTGGCTGCGCCAGCCCGCCTCGGCCGACATGTATGTTGACGATGTGCTGCGGCATGCGCGTGTGGTGGTCATTGACCACCTGGGGGCCGCCAGCGACTGGGCCTATGTGGTCGAGCAGGTGCGCGAACTGGCCCGCGCGCAAGGCCAGTGGCTGGCCTTGTTCTCGGGCGATGCCAGCGAGGACCTGCAACTGCTGCTGCGCAGCACCGCACCGCACGAAGATTGCCGCCAGCTCTGGCGCTGCCTGCGTGAAGGCGGTCGCGACAACGCCCGTATTTTTTTTGAATTGATAGGCCATGCCGCCTTCGGTCTGGGCGCGCGCCCCGCGCCGCCCGTAGCGCTGCCGCCGGCCATGGTCTACCAGCCGCAGGGCATGGATGCACCTTGGAGGGAGGGCGCACCCGTCGCCTTGCTGGTGTTTTACCGCGCGCATCTACAAGCCGGCAACACGGCGGTATTTGATGCCATGTTGGCCGCGCTCAGTGCCGAGGGCCTCAATACCGTCGCCGTGGCGGTGGACTCGCTGAAGAACCCGGCCAGCCTGGCGCTGCTGCAGTCCCTGGCCGCCGAGCACCAGGTGGGTGTGGTGCTCAATGCCACCAGTTTTGCGGTTACCGCACTCGATGGTGGTGATGTGGACAGCCCGGAGGGCGCGCAAATGCCGCCATTGGCCGGCGACGCCCCGGTGCTGCAACTCATCACCGCCGGCTGTTCGCAGGAGCAATGGCAAGCCGACCCCCATGGCCTGGCGCCGCGCGACCTGGCGATGCAGGTGGTGCTGCCCGAGGTGGACGGCCGCATAGGCACGCGCGCCATCAGCTTCAAGGGACTGGCCTGGCGTGATGAGCGCACCGAGGTGGATGTGGTGCGCTACCAGCCCGAGCCCGAACGCATGGCTTTTGTGGCCGAACTGGCGCGCCGCTGGTGCGCGCTGCAGCGCAAGCCCAATGGGGCCAAGCGCATCGCGCTCATCCTGGCTAACTATCCCAACGACGATGCCCGCCTGGCCAATGGCGTGGGTCTGGATACGCCGGCCTCCACCGTGGCCTTGCTGAGCGCCATGCAGGGTGCGGGCTACGCGACGGGCGCATTGCCGGAGGGCGGCGATGCCTTGATCGCCGCGCTGGTGGCCGGCGTTACCAACAACCTCGACGCTAACGACGCCCGGCCCGCGGGTCAGAGCCTCTCGCTGGCCGATTACGCCGAAGATTTCAATCGCCTGGATGCGGCAAGCCGCGAGGCCGTCAACGCACTGTGGGGTCCGCCCGAACAGGACCCGATGGTGCGCGGCGGCCGTTTTATGGTGTCGGGCCATCGTTATGGCAATGTGTTTGTTGGAATACAGCCGGCGCGCGGGCGCGACCTGGACCTGGTGGCCACCTATCACGACGCCGACCTGGTGCCCACGCACCACTACCTGGCCTTTTACTTCTGGCTGCGCCGTCAGTTCGCGGTGGATGCGGTGGTGCACGTCGGCAAGCACGGCAACCTCGAGTGGCTGCCCGGCAAAAGCGTGGCGCTGGGCGCGGCCTGCTGGCCCGATGCCATCCTCGGCCCCTTGCCGCACCTCTACCCCTTCATCGTCAACGACCCCGGCGAAGGCAGCCAGGCCAAACGCCGCACCCAGGCCGTCATCATCGACCACCTGATGCCGGCCCTGACGCGCGCCGAGACCTATGGCCCGCTGCAAAAGCTTGAGCGGCAGATGGACGAATACTACGAGGCCCTGTCGCTGGACCCGCGGCGCGCCCGCCGCCTGCGTGAGGACATCCTCGATTGCGTGCTCAGCGAGGGCCTGCACGCCGAGCTGGGCTTTGCCAAACCCGCGGATGACGCGGGGCGCGAGGCGCTGCTGCAGCGGCTGGACGCCTACCTCTGCGAGATCAAGGAATCCCAGATCCGCGACGGCCTGCACATCCTGGGCACATCGCCGCGGGGGCGCCAGGAGGTCGATACGCTGGTGGCCCTGGCACGCTTTCCCGGTGGAGCGGCCGCCGGCCAGCGCAGCCTGCTGGTGGCACTGACGCAAGACCTGCGGCTGGACGGCGTCGAAGGCTTCAACGCGCTGAGCCCCGAGTGGGCCGCGCCCTGGAACGGCCCGCGCCCCGCGGTGTTGCAGCAACTGAGCAACGAAGCCTGGCGCCATGCCGGCCACACGCGCGAGCGGCTGGAGTTGCTGGCCCGGCAGTTGGTGCAGGACTGTGTGATCTCTTCCGTTCGCCCTGAGCTTGTCGAAGCCCTCGCACCAGCAGCCCTTCGACAGGCCCAGGGCGAACGGGAGGAGCAGGCTCAGCCCGAACGGGGTTGGGCTCAGTCCGAAGGGGAGGGGCTTCAGTTCGAAGATCTCTGGCCGCACACCGCGCCTGTGCTTCAACGCATGGGCAACGTGCTGCGCCCGCGCCTGGACGCCTGCGGCCCGCAGGAAATCCTGCAGTGCCTGCGCGGGCTGTCGGGCCGTTTTGTACCCGCCGGCCCTAGCGGTGCCCCATCGCGCGGCCGGCCTGACGTCTTGCCTACGGGCCGCAATTTTTATTCGGTGGACACACGTGCCGTGCCCACGCAAACGGCGTACGCGATGGGCGCGGCGGCGGCCGAGCGCGTCATCGAGCGCCACCTGCAGGACCACGGCTGCATGCCGGGGCAGGTGGGCCTGTCGGTCTGGGGCACCAGCACCATGCGCACCGGTGGTGAAGACATTGCCCAGGCCTTTGCGCTGCTGGGCGTGCGGCCCAAATGGGCTGACGGCAGCAGCCGCGTGGCGGACATCGAGGTGCTTCCCATGGCCATGAAACACCGGCCGCGCGTGGACGTAACCCTGCGCGTCTCGGGCTTTTTCCGCGACGCCTTTCCCAATGTGATCGACCTGTTTGATACCGCGGTACGTGCCGTGGCTTCGATCAGCGAAGAGGACGAACCCGACGAGGTGAACCCCATACGCGCCCGCGTGCGACGCGAGGCCGCCGAGGCACAGGCCAGGGGCTTGAGCGCGGAGGCGGCCCAGCGTGAAGCCAGCTGGCGCGTGTTCGGCCCGCGCCCCGGCGGCTACGGCGCCGGGCTGCAAGAGGTGATGGCCAGCGGCCGCTGGACCGACGGCGCCGACCTGGCCCAGGCCTATTTGCGCGCCGGCGCTTTTGCCTACGGGCAGGGCGGGCACGGCGTGGCCGCGCGCGGGAGCTTTGAGCAGCGCCTGGCCGGCCTGGATGCCGTGCTGCACAACCAGGACAACCGCGAGCACGATGTGCTCGATTCGGACGACTACTACCAGTTCCAGGGCGGCATGGCGGTGGCGGTAGAGCACCTGGCGGGCACGCCGGCCGCGCTGTACCACGGCGACTTCAGCGTGCCCGGCGAGCCACGCATACGCGTGTTGGGCGAGGAAGTGGCGCGCGTGCTGCGTTCACGCGCTGTCAATCCCAAGTGGCTGGAGGGCGTGCGCCGCCACGGCTACAAAGGCGCATTCGAGATGGCGGCCACGGTGGATTACCTGTTCGCGTTTGACGCCACCACCGGCGTGGTGGGCGACCACCAGTACGCGCTGGTGGCTGAGGCCTATCTGCACGACGACACCAACCGCGCATTTTTGCAGCGGCACAACCCTGGGGCCCTGCGCAGCATCGGCGAGCGCCTGCTGGAAGCCATGCAGCGCGGCCTGTGGGAGGCGCCGGGTGAACACCGCGAACGCATTGAAGACCATTTGCTGGCGCTGGAACGCCGGCTTGAAGAACACGGAGAAGGACCCTTGGTATGAGCACTCTCATGAGCATTCCTGAACTCGACATTTCCCTGGAGCCTGCCACGCGTGCGGCCTTTCCCTTCACAGCGCTGGTCGGCCAGCCGCAGCTGCAGCGTGCGCTGCAGCTGGCGGCCATAGACCCGGGCATTGGCGGCGTGCTGATCAGCGGCCCGCGCGGCACGGCCAAGTCCACCGCGGCGCGCGCGCTGGCCGCGCTTTTGCCTGGCGCGCCCTTTGTCACCTTGCCGCTGGCCGCCAGCCTGGAGCAACTGGTGGGCACGCTCAATGTGGAAGACGCGCTGCGCGACGGCCAGGTGCGGCTGGCGCCCGGCCTGGTGGCGCGTGCCCACAAGGGCGTGCTGTATGTGGACGAGGTCAACCTGCTGCCCGATGCGCTGGTCGATGCCTTGCTGGACGTGGCCTCCAGCGGCGTCAACACGGTGGAGCGTGATGGCATTTCGCGCCAGCACGCCGCGCGTTTTGTGCTGGTGGGCACCATGAACCCCGAAGAGGGCGAGCTGCGGCCGCAACTGCTGGACCGCTTCGGCCTTTCGCTCGCATTGAACAACCCGGCGGATGCGGAGCAGCGCACCGCCATCCTGCGCGCGCGCCTGGGTTTTGATGAAGATCCGGCGGCCATGGGCGCGCAGCATGAAGAGCAGCAACGCGCGCTCGGCGCGGCGCTGGTCGCCGCCCGTGCCGCGCTGCCGCGGCTGGTCTGGCCTGACGAAGTCCTGCAGCATGCGGCGGCCCGCGCGATCGCCGCCGGTGTCGACGGCATGCGCGCTGACCTGGTCATGCTGCGCGCCGCGCGCGCGCTGGCGGCGCTCGAAGGCCGCAATGCCGTCACCGTGGAGGATGTGGATGCGGTGGCCGAACTTGCGCTGGCTCATCGCCGGCCTGAAGGCAGTGCGGTGACGCCGCCGGCAGGGGCTGGCTCAAGCGGCCCTTCATCGAATCCATCGCTGTCACCATCGTCATCACCCGCGACCGGGTCCAGGCCCGAACGCCTGCAGGACCAGGCCTCCCAGGCATCCACCCCTGAGGGTGACTGGGGCGCGCTGGCGGCCCAGCCCGAAGGCAGCACACGTGTCCGCGCCAGGGCAGGGTGGCCGCCAAAAAAAGCCTAGGCCGTCCCGGCAGCCGCCCGCGCAAGGGGCCCGGCAGCCGGCGATGGCCTTCACCCCCTCGCGTTCCTTCACCAGCCACTGCCGCGCACCTGCATGGCGTGGCGCGGCAAGGCGCCGCCATTGCCTGGCTGCCCACGCTGCTGGCCAAGGGGCCTGAGCCCTTGCGGCGCGAACACCTGCGCCGCCAACCCGTGGCGCCGCGCAACAACCGGCTGCACTGCATCCTGCTCGACACCTCGGGCTCCATGCGCCGCGGCGGCCGCCTGGCCCTGGCCAAGGGCCATGCCGCGTTCATGATCGAGCAGGCCGCGCGCCTCGGTGACGACGTGGCGCTGCTGCGCTTTGGCGGGCAGGGCGTGGAGCTGCTGCTGCCGCCCGGCCCCGCGCGCGCCGCCGGCAGCCAACGCCTGCGCCCCTTGGGTGGGGGAGGCGGCACGCCGCTGGCCGAGGCCCTGGCGCAAGCCGATCGCCTGCTGCAGCGCACCTTGCGTCGTGGTGCGCCAAACGGCCCCATCGAGTGCTGGCTCTGGCTGCTGACAGACGGCCGCACGCTGGAGCAGCCGCAACCCCCGACGGCCGCAGAACACCTGGTGATCGTCGACTTTGACGACATGCACAAACCCCTGGGCCGTTGCGCCGCCTGGGCTGCGCGCTGGGGTGCGGAGCACCGCCGGGCGCTACCCGCCGCATAAGTTCCAATTACTTAGCCAACAACCTAGCAATGTCCGATACCGAAATCATTGTCTGCACCACCTGCCGCCCGCCGGGCGTATCGCGCGAGCTGCCTGCCCACGGCCTGGCGCTGTTCGAAGCCGTGCAGGATGCGCTGCTGGTGTGCGAGCTCGACACCGGGGAACACAAAGGCCTGCAACTGCGCGGCCAGGCCTGCATGAGCGGCTGTTCCCGTGCCTGCACCGTGACGCTGCAGGCACAGGGCAAATTCAGCTATTACTTCGGCGACCTGACCCCCGACGCCGAAACCGCGGCCCAGGTGCTTGCCTGCGCGCAGCTGCACAAGCACAGCGCCGACGGCAACCTGGCGCGCAACGAGCGGCCCGAACGCCTGCGCGGCGGTATCCTTGCAAGATTGCCTCCCGTCGGCCTGGGCTCGACATGACGTGCCGGATTCATTAAGTTTCTTTTCACCCACCTTTATTCACCAACCCCAAGGAGATGCCATGACTGATCACACCGCGCTGGCCCCCAGCCTTCCCCAAACCCTGAACCCCGGCCTGGCCGTGCTGCGCCCGTTGCTTGGTGCCGCGGCACTGGGCCTGGTCGTCCTCTACGGCGTGGCTTTCGCCGAAAGCCCGCTGGCCCACAACGCCGCGCACGACGTGCGCCACGTAACCGTCAAGCCCTGCCACTGAGCGCCGCGCGCTTCACAAGGAGACAGCCATGATTTTTCAGCGATTGATCTGGGCCGCCCTGGCGGTCGCCTTGCTGGTGGGCAGCCTGCAGTCGGGCGTGCAGCAGTTGCAGGCGGTGCCCATCATCCAGGCCGCCGAAGTGTTTGAGAGCCAGAAGGCGGAAGCGCCTGCACCGGCTGCCGCTCCCGCAACCCATGTGCATGCCGACGGCACCGCGCATACCCATGCGGGCGAGGCCGCCAGGGAATGGGAGCCGGCCGACGGCGCCGAGCGCATCTTCTGGACCTGGGTGGCCAATGTGCTGCACGCTTTCAGCATGGCCTTGCTGGTCTTCGCGGTGATGGGCTTTTCTGTCGCGCGCGGCAGCAAGCTGCGCTCGCTGGCGCTTGCCGCTTGGGTGGCCGGTGCCGGCTGGTTGAGCTTTCACTTCTGGCCTTCACTGGGCCTGCCCGCGGAAATCCCCGGCATGGACGCAGCTCGCCTGGGCTCGCGCCAGGGCTGGTGGGTGCTGGCGGCTGCCAGCGCGGCACTGGCCTGTGCATCGATCGCCATGATGCGCAGCCACTGGCGCTGGGCGGCGGCACTCGCCTGGCTGGCCTTGCCTTTTGTCGTGGGCGCACCCCACATCGCGACCGACCCCCTGGCTGGTTTCAGCGGCGAAGCCCAGGCGACCTTGCGCCAGCTGGGCACGCAGTTCATCTGGGCCACCACCTGGGTGTCGCTCTCGTTCTGGGCAAGCATGGCTGTGGCCGGCGGCCTGGCCTTCCAGCGTTGGGTGCATCCGGCTTTGCTGGCGATGCTGCAGCGCACCGGTACGCCGGCTGAAGGCACTGTTCCGGCTTCGCAGTGAGTGGCGTGGGCGGGATTGCTTCCATCGCCGATGTGGGCCTGGCTGACACGGCCGCGCCCGGCCATGCCTTCAGCGCCGCCGAGCGGCAGGCGGTCTACCGGGCCATCCACGAGCGGCGCGACATGCGCCACTTCAGTGGCGGCATGGTGGGCGATGAGCTGCTGCAGCGCCTGCTCTCGGCCGCGCACCATGCGCCCAGCGTGGGCTTTATGCAGCCCTGGCGGTTTATCCGCGTGCGCAGCCGGCGTTTGCGTGAAGGTGTGCATGCGTTGATTGAGCAGGAGCGCGTGCTGACCGCACGGGCCTTGGGTGAGCGTGAAGACGAATTCATGAAGCTCAAGGTGCAGGGCGTGCTCGATGCGGCCGAGGTGCTGGTTGTAGCCTTGCCTCCAGGGCGTGAGCAACATGTGTTCGGCCGCCGCACCTTGCCCGAGATGGACCTGGCCTCGGCCGCCTGCGCCATCCAGAACCTGTGGCTCGCGGCCCGCGCCGAAGGGCTGGGCATGGGCTGGGTCTCGATTTTTGACCCGCGCCAATTGGCCGCCTTGCTGCTAATGCCCGAAGGCAGCCAGCCGATCGCTGTGCTGTGCCTGGGGCCGGTCGCCGCCTTTTACGATCAGCCCATGCTGCAGGCCGAAAAATGGGCGCGCCGCGCACCGCTGGCCGACATGGTGTTTGAGGACTGCTGGGGCGCCGGGCCTTTATCCGGGGACGCGGCATGACGATGTCCCGACTGCCGCGCGTTGCGGCCTGAAGCGATCACCGCGCCCGCCGCCCAACTATTCAATGGCCTGGTCCAGCTTGTACCTCTTTCCCAGCCTGCCTCATGCCGCCGTCTGCATGGCGCTGGCCCTGGGCGTGGCGCTGTGGATCGACAAGCACATGGGCGAGCCGCCGTCGCCAGTCCACCCCGTGGTGTGGATGGGTTGTTACCTCAAGGTCTGCGGCGGCGTCACGGTGCGCTGCGCACCACCGGCGGCATTCCTTCTGGGCGCCCTGGCATGGTGTGTTGGCGTGGCGCTGGCAGGCGCTGCGGCCTGGGGCGCGCAGGCACTGGTGTTCTGGCAACTGGCCGGCTATGTCGCGGCGCCGGCCTGGCAGGCTGCGGTCGATACCGTGCTGCTGGCGTTGCTGATGGCCTGGCTGCTCAAATGCATGCTCTCCTGGCGCATGCTGCGCGAAGAAGTCGGCGCGGTTGAGCTGGCGCTGGGCCAGTCGCTGGATGCCGGGCGCGAGCGCCTGTCCTGGCTGGTCAGCCGCGACACCACGCAGCTCAGCGCCAGCCAGGTGCGCGAAAGCGCGATTGAATCGCTGGCCGAGAACCTCAACGACTCCGTAGTCGCGCCCATCTTCTGGTTTGTGCTGCTGGGCCTGCCGGGCGCCGCCATCTACCGTTTTTCCAACACCGCCGACGCGATGTGGGGTTATCGCGGCGTTTACCGGGGCAAGAACTGGGAATGGGCCGGCAAATGGGCCGCGCGTGCGGACGACGTGCTGTCATGGCTGCCGGCGCGCCTCACGGCGTTGCTGCTCGTGGCGGCGGCGCGTGGTTTGCCCTTTCATGCCTTGCGACAAGAGGCGCGCAAGACACCATCTCCCAACAGCGGCTGGCCCATGGCGGCCATGGCATTGGCGCTGGGCATCTCGCTGGGCAAACCCGGCGTTTACATCCTGAACCCCCAGGGGCGGCATCCCGAAGCGGCCGATACCGCGAAAGCCCAGGGCGTTGCCGGCCGGGCGGTGCTTGCACTGGCCGCGCTTGCCTTGGTGGCCATGTTGTTGGCCGCAATGGTGCCGCAATGAGCGCGACAGCATTGCGCATCCACGGCGGGCCCGATGGCCTGGGTGTGCCGCTGCACGACTTCTCCACCAATAGCAATGCATGCGGGCCATGTCCCTCCGCGTTGGCCGCTGTCCAGCAAGCTGATGCCACGCGCTACCCTGATGCCGGCTACACCGCCTTGCGCGCGCGGCTCGCAGCCTTCCATGAAGTGAACGAGGCGCGCGTGCTGCTGGCCGCAAGCGCCAGTGAATTCATCTTCCGTGTCACGGCCTTCGCAGCCGGGCAGGGCGCGCGCGCCGCCTGGTTGCCGCCGTTGAGTTATGGTGATTACGCGCAGGCTGCCGGTGCTCACGGCCTGGCGATGGCCGGCAAACCCGGTGATGCGCAACTGCTCTGGGCTTGCGAGCCTTCCAGTCCTTTGGGCGCGGCGCACGCAGGTCTGGCCGCGCTGGCCGATGGCAGGCAATCGCAAACCCTGTTGGTGCTGGATCGCGCTTATGAACCCCTGCGGCTCAGCGGTGCAGCCACGCTTTCGCCACTGCAACTCGATAGCACCTGGCAACTCTGGACGCCCAACAAGGCCCTGGGCCTGACGGGCGTGCGCGCGGCCTATGCGATCGCGCCGGTTGATCAGGCCAATGCGGCCGCCGCATTGGAACGCCTCTGCCCCTCCTGGCCCGTGGGTGCGCACGGCGAGGCCATGTTGCAGGCCTGGTCCGGCCATGATGCACAGGACTGGCTGGCCGCCAGCCTCAAGACCTTGCGCGAATGGAAGGCCAGGCAGATCGAGATGTGCGAGTCGCTGGGCTGGCGTTGCCTGCACAGCGAAGCCAATTTTTTCTGCGCCCAGCCGGTACTGCCCGAAGGCATGAACCTGCATGAAGCGTTGGCAGCGCTGCGCACCCGGGGCATCAAGCTGCGCGACACCGCGTCCTTCGGTTTGCCCGGCCACGTGCGCCTGGGCGTGCAGCCACCCGCCGTCCAGGTCGCCTTGCGCAATGCATGGCAACAACTTTTCGAGGCAACAAATTCATGACAGCCAAATGCGTGATGGTGCTGGGCACCTCCAGCGGCGCCGGCAAAAGCTGGCTCACAACTGCGCTGTGCCGTTACTACGCGCGGCAGGGACTCAAGGTCGCGCCCTTCAAGGCGCAAAACATGAGCAACAACGCAAGGGTGGTGGCGCAAGGAGAGATTGGCAGTGCGCAATATTTCCAGGCGCTCGCCGCCAACGCGGTGCCCGACGTGCGCATGAACCCCTTGCTGCTCAAGCCCGAGAAAGACACCCAAAGCCAAGTCGTGCTGATGGGCCAGGTCAATGCCGAACTCTCGCGCATGGAGTGGCGCGGCCGCAGCGCTTCGGTCTGGCCGGTGGTGTCGCGGGCGCTCGATGAACTGATCGCGAATAACGACGTGGTGGTGATGGAAGGCGCGGGTTCGCCGGCCGAGATCAACCTCAAGGCCAGCGACATCGTCAACATGCGCGCCGCGCAGCATGCCAGGGCCAACTGCCTGCTGGTGACCGACATAGACCGCGGCGGTGCCTTCGCGCACCTGTACGGCACCTGGGCCATGCTGGATGAATCGGAGCGGCAGCTCATCAAAGGTTTTGTGCTCAATAAATTCAGGGGCGACGCCAGGCTGCTGGCGCCCGGCCCGCAGATGCTGCAGGACATGACAGGCGTGCCCATGGTGGCCACCCTGCCCATGTGGTGGCAACACGGCCTGCCTGAGGAAGACGGTGTGTTCGATGATCGCAGCGTGGCCTCAGGTGTGGTGAAGACCACGGTGGCTGTTATCGCCTACCCCCGCATCAGCAACCTTGACGAATTCCAGCCGCTCAAGAACGTGCCCGGCGTGCGCCTCAAGTGGGTGCGCAGCCCGGCCGAGCTTGTTGATGCCGACTGGGTCATATTGCCCGGCTCCAAGCACACCAGCGGCGACCTGGCCTGGCTGCGCAAGCAGGGCCTGGACGAGGCCGTGGCCGCGCACGCGGGCCGCGGCGGCGCGGTGCTGGGCATTTGCGGCGGCCTGCAGATGCTGGGCGAGGCGCTGATAGACCCGCACGGCATAGACGGCAATGCGCCCGGCCTGGGCCTGCTGCCGGTGGTCACCGTTTTCGACGAAGCCAAGACTGTGCGCCACCGGCAGGCCGCGTTCACACCGTTGCAGGGGATGTGGTCCGCCTTGTCAGGTGTCGAAGTGCAGGGCTATGAAATCCACCACGGCCAGACCGCGCCCCATTCCGCCATGGCCGCAGCCGGTGATGTGGCGCACGCCGTGATGCCCGAAGGCCTGGCATGGCAGAACCAGGCCGGCAATGTACTGGGCCTGTACCTGCACGGCATGTTTGAAGACCCGCGTGTGCTGCAGGCGCTGTTCGGCGCTGCCGTGCCCACGCTGGATTCGGTGTTTGACGGGTTGGCTGATTACATCGCCGAACACTTTGCGCCCGGCGTGTTGCAGGGGCTGATCGCCCACTGACAGCAACCGAAGACCAGAATCGTTCAGGGCACGCGCTTGAGCGGCCCGAAGCAGGCCTCCAGCGACGCCGCCTTGCACACGATGAGCTGATCCTGCTTGGGGCTGAACTGGATAAAGCGGATCACACTCTCGTCGCCGTCGGCATGCAGGTCACCGGAACAATCGCGCTTGCCGTTGCTGTTGGTCACGGTTTCAGTGACGGGATAAAAACCCGTTGTCGTGGGCTTGGCTGGTACCTGGTAGTCAGCCTGCGTGACTTCTTCGCCACTGGTGCCCAGGCGTTTGCCATCGGCGCGGTATTGCCAGGTCTCGGTGCAGGTCTTGCCGGGCAGCGTCCAGCTCCAGGTGCCCACCAGGGGGTGGGCTGCGGGAGCCGCTGTGCTTGCTGCGATGGAGGTGGAGGGCTTAAGGGTCTGTGCGGCAGCAAGGCTGCTGAGCAAGGCAGCCAGGGCGGCGGCAGCGGCGCCCATCAGCCTGGGCGATAGGTGGCAAGGTGAAGTCTTCATGGGGTGATTATGAAGACGCCGCGGCCCTTGGCGTAAAAGACGTGCAAGCGCCATGTAAAAGTTTGCCTTCTTCCGGAGCAGGCCGGCGATGGCGGTTTGGTCCCGGCAGAAATTTCTCTGAACAGAATCGAACCGTGGCCTGATAAAAATCGCGGGTCAGCACTGGCCCCGCTTCTCCGGCAACCGCAAGGTCAACACCGTGCCCACATCCGAAGACACCAGTGTGAGCTCCGCGCCTATGGCTTGCGCCCGGCGCTGCTGGTTGCCCAAGCCCTTGCCGCCGCCGGCCAGTGCTTCGTCGACAGAGAAGCCGCCACCGTTGTCGGCGATGATGACGCTGACGTAACCATCTTCGGCGCCCGTCATCACCCTGATCTGCGTGGCACGGGTGTGCTTGAGGGTGTTGGTAAAAGCCTCCTGCAAAATGCGCAGGATGTGCAGCGCGTTGCGCGGGTTGAGCCAGTCCAGCGGCGGCACGTCGGAAACCTCCCAGCGCAGCGAGATGCCGGCGCCGGCCAGGCGCGGGCCCAGGCGAAAGCGCAGGGTGGCCAGCAGGAGCAGCAGATCGGCCTCGACGGGCTCCATGGAGTCTATGGTCAGCTTGAGGTCGTCGATGCAGCCCTTGAGGACTTCGGCGACCTCGGCCTCGCCGAGCCGGCCGCCCTCGACCACGCGCAGGGCGCTGACGAGCGATGAGCCCAGGCCGTCGTGCATGTCCTGCGTCAGGCGCTGGCGCTCCTGGCTCAGCACCTGGCGTTGTTCGGCTTCGCGCAGCCGCTCGTAGCTCGCGGCCAGTTCGGTCTCGCGGTTCTTCAGGCTGGCTTCGAGGCCACTGTTGAGCTGCTCGACAGTGGCCAGGGCGCCCACGTACTGGCGGAACATGATGACCACGAAGACGCCGAACATCATCATGGCGGCGTAGGGTGTCAGGTAGTAGCTTTCCAGGTCCACCACATATTTGAGCCGGGCCCAGTCGTAGATGCCGAACGCATAGTTGATGGCAAAGACGGTGGCCAGCATTTTGGCGTCCAGCGACCGGCTGCGCCATGAATGCCACAAGCCGACCACCACGATCACGGTAGCCATGCCGATCAGCAGCAGGTGGGCGTAGGGCCGCAGCGCCAGCAGGCTGGGGAAGACAGAGGCAAAGGGCAGGGTGATGATGGAGAACACGATGGCCGTTCCCAGCATCACACGGCTGAGCCGGGGCATGGCCCGGCCGTGCAGGAACTGCATGAAATAGTGGGTGATCAGCGACTGCCACATCAGCGCGTTGAGGGTGAGCCAGATGAACCAGGCATCGCTGACGATGAGTTTTTCGGGGCCGAGCTGGAAATGCCAGCGGCGCGTGGCGCCCAGCAAGGCGATGGCGAAGAGGTACAGGCTGGCGGGCTGGCGGCGCACCACCCAGACGGCCAGCGAAAAAAGCCCGACCGCGAGAAAGGCCGCGCTGCACATAAAGGGCAACTGGTACGCCAGCCAGTCGCGCTTGGCGGCCATCTCGACCAGGCTGTCGGAATCGCCTGCGTAGAACGAGGAGATCCCGGCCTCGGGCGAGGGCAGGCTGTCCAGGCGTATCAGCAGGGTGCGCGGCGGCGGGTTGTCGGCGGTGAGGTTCAGCGGCAGCAGCAGCGCGGGGTGATTGAAGAGGTTCCACACCGGGCTACCGGTGGATCGATAGCGCAGCTGCCCGTCGGCATACACGGCGATCTGGCCGGCCGCCAGCCAGCGCAGCAGGTAGAAGTGCGTGCCACCCTTGGTGCCTTGCAGCTCATCGAGCCGTATGCGCAGCCAGGTGGTGACGACGGGCCGCTTGCCGGTAGCTGTAGCCGAGGGCGTTTCAATCACGCGCGGCAGGTCCACCGGCTTCCAGCTTCCGGGCAGGGCGCTGTCGTCCACCGTGGCCGCCAGCGGCTTGAAGGCGGGCGCCTCTTCGCGCAGCATTTCGGCGCGGGTGTAGTGCACGACAGGCCCTTCGGCCCAGGCAGCGGGGCCGCAGGCCAGCAGCCAGGCGCACAGCAGCAGCCAGCGAAGCATGCCCTTGCGCACCTCAGGCCGCCAGAATGCCCTGGTGCCGGGCTTCATAAATCGCTTCGGCGCGGGAGTTCACATTGAGCTTGCTGTAGATGCGCCGCACATAGGTCTGCACCGTGTGCTGCGAGACCTGCATCAGCCGGGCGATCTCGTCGGCGGTGAAGCCCTTGGTGATCAGTTCCAGCACTTCCTTCTCGCGGCTGGAAAGCGCCGCCTGCTCGCCGGCGGAGTGGGGCGGACTTACGGAAGGAGGAGCGGCCGGCGCTGCCGCGGAAGGCGCGGCGCGAAAGCGCATCAGGATCTGCCGCGCGATCAGCGGGCTGATGGGGCTGCCGCCGCTGTGCAGGCTGCGTATTTCGTGCAGCATGTTCTCGGGCTCGCTGTCCTTGAGCAAATAGCCCGAGGCTCCGGCTTCGATGGATTGCAGCACATGCGCCTCGTCGCCGAAGGCCGTGCACACCATCACGGCGCAGGTCGGCCATTGCGCATGCGCGGCGCGTATCACGTCGATGCCCGATCCGTCAGGCAGGCCCAGGTCCACCAGCAGCACATCGGCAGGCGCGCTTTGCAGCGACTGCAGGCCCTGCGCGCGCGTGCTGGCCAGGCTCATCAGGCGTATGTCGGGCGAGGCCGCGATGGCGGTCACGATGGCGTTCTGGAAATGAACGTCATCCTCCACGAGCGCGACATGGATCTGGGATGGGGTTGCACGAGGCTGCATGTCGGATCCTGCGTTGGCGCATGCCTGGCGCATGCTTGGCCTCCCGCCCGAGGAACGGAAGCGGGCGGCTGGAAATAAGCCCATTGTGCTTCAAGGGTGGCGCGGCGCCTGTCCCTATATCTAGGGACACGGCGCCAGGGAGGCAAGCTCCCTGAAGCACCGAAAAACGATTGCCGAACTACCGCCGAACTACGGCATGAAACCGAGTTTGTCCCCAGAATAAGGGACAGACACAGTGCCCTCGGATGGCGACACTAACGATTTTGCTGCAGTCTTCGCCGATCTCGGCGTACACATACCCTGAGAGTTTGCGATGAAGTCCCATGCAAGCATGAACCGTGGTTACCGATGGGCCTTGAACGCCGTGCTCGGCCTCCGGGTTTGCTGGACCTCTCAATGCTGAACAACTGCCCCACCACCGTCCTGCTGGCAGGAGGCGATGCGCTGGTGCGCGACGATCTCAGGACGCTGTTGTCTGTCCAGGATGGCTTTGAGGTCGTCGCCGAGACTGGCGATGGGCAGGCCGTGGCGCCGCTGGTGCGCCACTTCCTGCCCCAGCTGGTGGTGTTGGATCTGGAGCTTCCCGGCGCGCCGGGCCTGGAGATCGCGGCTGCCATCAAGGCCGGTTTTGGCGGTGTTGTCAAGGTACTGATGCTGAGCGGGGAACTGCAGCCCAGTGTCCTCAGGCAGGTGCTGGCAGCGGACGCCGACGGCTATGTACACAAAGGCGATGACGCCGCCGAACTGCTGCGCGCCGTGCATGCGGTGCTGGCCGGCCGGCAGCACGTCAGCCGCGGCATCGCGGCGGTCTTCCTGCCGGATTCCCTGCACTTGGCCGCAGCCGGTGAAGCGAAGCCGGCCACGCAGCGCGAGCGCGAGATCATGTCTCTGGTCGCGCGCGGGCTGAGCAACCGCGAGATCGCGAAGCTGCTGGGCATCAGCGTGCTCACGGTACGAACCCACCGGCAAAACCTGATGCACAAGTTCTCGCTGCACAACGCGGCCGAGATTACCGCCTGCGCCGTGCGGCGCGGCTACTACACGCCGCCCTGAGCCGTCGCTCGCGGCGTCCGCCGGTCTGCCGACCCAGGGCTTCTACTGCATTGGCAGTAGAGCGGAGCCGACGCCTGCCCTCGCCTGCCCGATTCGAAAAGGGAATTTTTACCATCGCCCACGTCGCCGCGTCCCCAGAACTGGGGACATACAGGCGGCGGGCGGACTTTTACGATTTGCACGTTTTGTAACCGGTGCGCGCGTCTCTCGGCGTGCGTGCGTGCGGGCGCTCCTGATCCGCCTGTTTTTTTCCAGAAAGCCACTGCCATGAAAAGCCACGCCAGCATGAACCGCATCTACCGTCTTGTCTGGAACGCCGCGCTCAGCCTGTGGGTGGCGGTGGCGGAGAACGCCAAGGGCATGAGCAAGGGCGGCTCGGCGTGCACCAGCGTGCAATGGGATTCAGTGCAGGCAGCGGAGGGGCGAGGGCAAGGCGGTGGCGGCACGGGCTTCAGGCTGAACACCGCCTGCCGCGCGGCGCTGGTGCTGCTGGCTTCGCTGGCCGTGCTCACGCATGAAGCACATGCCGCCGATGCGGCCAATGCCAGCGTGTCGACCGGTGCGGGCACCGTCTCCACCGTGGGCAACACCACCACCATCAACCAGGCGAGCCAGCGCCTGGCGATTGACTGGACTAGCCTTTCCACGCGGGCTAACGAGGCCCTGGTGTTCAGCCAGCCCAATGCGGCATCCATTGCGCTGAACCGCATCACGGGTAGCAGCCCCAGCGAACTGCTAGGCAGCCTGACGGCCAACGGCCAGGTGTTTATCCTGAATCCGAATGGTGTGCTGTTCGGCGCAGGTTCGCAGGTCAATGTGGGCGGGCTGGTGGCTTCCACCTTGAACATGAGCAATGCCGACTTCATGGCCGGCAACAACGTGTTCACGGGTTCGGGTGGTTCGGGCTCGGTCGTCAACCAGGGCGCGCTGACGGCTGCTTCGGGCGGCTACCTGGCTTTGCTGGCGCCTGAAGTGCGTAATGAGGGCGTGATGACCGCGAGCCTGGGTACGGCCCTGCTGGCCGCAGGCAACAAGGTCACGCTGAACCTGGACAACGGCTCTTTGCTCGGCTACAGCATTGACCAAGGCGCCATCAACGCCCTGGCGGAGAACAGGCAATTGATCAAGGCCGATGGCGGGCAAGTCCTTCTCTCCGCCAAAGCCATGGACAGCCTGACCACCGCCACCGTCAACAACACCGGCGTGATTGAAGCGCGCACCCTCCAGAACAAAGCCGGCCGTATCCTGCTGATGGGCGACATGGAGACTGGGACGGTAAATGTAGGCGGCATGCTCGATGCCGGTGCGCCGAACGGTGGCGACGGCGGCTTTATTGAAACCAGCGCTGCGCATGTCAAGATTGCAGCGGGCACCCGTGTCACCACCAAAGCGCCGCAGGGCAAGACAGGCAAGTGGCTGATAGACCCCAACGACTTCACCGTCGCCGCCAGCGGCGGCGACATGACGGGGGCTGACGTCTCCAGCAATCTGGACAGCACCAACTTTGAAATCGCCACCGCCACCATGGGTACAGGCGGCGGCAACGGCGACATCTTTGTGAGCGATGCCCTGAGCTGGGGCAGTGCCAACACCCTGACCCTGACGGCCGAGCGCAACATAGCGATCAACAGCGCCATCACCACCCCCAGCGGCGGCCTGGCGATCTATGCGGCAGGCAACATTTCAGCGCCGGCCGCCGTCAGCGTCGGCACCTTCGACCTGCAGTCCGGCACCTGGAGCCAGGTGGCCGGTAGCCTGCCCACCTTCAACGCCACCGACTTCCGCATCAGCGGCGGCACCTTCATCCGTGCGCTGGGCGGCGACGGCACATCCGGCAACGCCTGGCAGCTGAGCGACGTGTACGGACTGCAGGGCGCGGGCAGTGCGGGCATGCTGGACAAGAGTTACGTGCTGGCCAACAACGTGGATGCGATCGGCACGTTGGGCTGGAATGCGGGTGCGGGGTTCAAGCCGATCGGCACCGACCCGGGCAATTTCACCGGCAATTTCGATGGCCAGGGCCACACCATCAGCAACCTCACCATCAACCGGCCCACGGAAGACAATGTGGGGCTTTTTGGTTCTACAGGCAGCACCGGCACGGTGGCCAATGTGGGGCTGGTGGGGGGGAGTGTCAGTGGCCACAACAGCGTTGGCGCCCTCGTAGGATTCAACAACCACGGCAGCATCAGCAACAGCTATACCACCGGGGCGGTGATGGGCGCGGGCGAAACCGGAGGATTGGCGGGGCGCAATTTGGGCGGCATCAGCGACAGCCACGCCACCGGAGCGGTGACAGGCGGCGGCAACACCGGCGGGCTGGTGGGGGTGCAGGACGATGGAAGCATCAGCAACAGCTATGCGACGGGGGAGGTGAGGGGTAGCAATATCTCCACCGGCGGTTTGGTGGGGCGGCAGAGAAACGGCAGCATTAGCAACAGTTATGCCACCGGCGGAGTAGCGGGGACATACTACATCGGTGGACTGGTGGGGCTCAACGAAGGCAGCATTGACAACAGCCATGCCACCGGGGCGGTAGACGGTGAAGAAATCGGTGGTTTGGTCGGATACAACAGCGGCACCGGCACCATCAGCCGTAGCCATGCCTCGGGAGAGGTGACGAGTTCAAGCACGAACGCCGGTGGCCTGGTGGGGGACAACGATGGCAACATCAACAACAGCCATGCCACCGGGGTGGTGACGGGCGCCGGCTCCGTCGGCGGATTGGTAGGGTACAACAACCTCGGCAGCATTGCCAACAGCTACGCCTCCGGAACGGTGACGGGCTATCAGTACGTTGGCGGGCTTGTGGGGGGCAACAGCGGCGGCGGCATTGTTAGCAGCTATGGCACCGGGACGGTGACGGGCCTGCCGGGCGGGTACGCCATCGGTGGACTCGTAGGATTCAACTCCTCCAGCGTCGCCGACAGCTACGCCACCGGGGCGGTAACGGGCGGCAGCGAGGTCGGCGGCCTGGTAGGAAGCAACTATGGCGGCAGCATCGCCAACAGTTACGCTACCGGGGCGGTGATGGGCTCCAGCACCACAGGCGGCCTGGTAGGAAGCAACTTCGCCGGCAGCGGCATTGGCATTGACAACAGCTTCTGGGATATACAAACCAGCGGCCAACCCACCAGCGACGGTGGCACAGGCAAAACCAGCGCAGAGATGATGCAGGCCTCCACTTTCACCGGTGCGGGCTGGAGCGCCAGCAACGTGGGTGGTGACGGCACCACCTGGCGCATTTACGAAGGCCAGACCCGCCCGCTGCTGCGCAGCTTTCTGACCGCGCTGAACCTGGCACCGGTGTATGACGGCAGCGGCACAGCCCTTGGGGACATCGGCGCCTACACCACACCCGGCGGAACAGACAACACCAAGCTGCTCGGCGCCGTTTCCGTGCCCGGCACGCTGACCTTGTCCAGCAGCGGCGCCGCAGGCAATTACATCGCCAGCGCATCGGTCGCTGGCTACTACTCGGCCCAGGACGGCTACGATATTTACTCAAGCCGCACCATCGCCACTGCAGGTAGCACCGCGGGCGATGTACGGGTTGACAACAATGTGACCTGGACCAGCGGCACGCTCAACATCAACGCGGCCGGCAGCGTTGACCTGAACGGCAAGAACTTCAACGGTGGCGCAGCAGGTACTATCAACTTCAATGCAGGCGCAGCCGCAGCTATCAACAACGCAGGCAGCGTCAATGTCGGCACCTTTAATCTGCAGTCCGGAACCTGGAGCCAGGTGGGCAGCAGTCTGCCCACCTTCAGCGCCGCCGACTTCCGCATCAGCGGCGGCACCTTTATTCGCGCCTTGGGTGGCGACGGCACATCAGGCAACGCCTGGCAACTGAGCGACGTGTACGGCCTGCAGGGCGCGGGCAGTGCGGGCATGCTGAACAAGTTCTACGTGCTGGCCAACAACGTGGATGCCAGCGGCACGGCGGCCTGGAATGCGGGCGCGGGGTTCAAGCCGATTGGATACAACGGCGACCCATTCGCCGGCGGCTTTGATGGCCAGGGCCACACCATCAGCAATCTCACCATCAACCGGCCCGGAGAAGACTGGGTGGGGCTGTTTGGGGTGCTGGGTACCTCCCGTACTGTGGCCAATGTTGGGCTAACAGGCGCAAGTGTTGCCGGCAGGTGGTACGTCGGCGGGTTGGTGGGGCGCAACATCGGTCACATCAGCAACAGCTACACCACCGGGACGGTAACGGGCGGCCCCGACGCCTCCGGCGGGCTGGTGGGAGAGAACCTCGGCAGCATCACCGATAGCTACGCCACTGGGGGGGTGACGGGCGAATACGACGTCGGCGGGCTGGCCGGGATCAACTACGGCAGCATCACCAATAGCTACGCCACCGGGGCGGTGACGGCTACCGGCTTCAACGGCGGGCTGGTGGGATGGAACGCCGGCAGCGGCAGCATCACCAATAGCTACGCCACGGGGGCGGTGACGGGCAGCCCCTCCTCCGGCGGGTTGGTGGGGGTCAACCAAGCCAGCATCGCCAACAGCTTCTGGGATACACAAACCAGCGGCCAATCCACCAGCGACGGTGGTACGGGCAAAACCAGTGCAGAGATGATGCAGGCCTCCACTTTCACCGGTGCGGGCTGGAGCGCCAGCAATGTGGGCGGCGACGGTACCACCTGGCGCGTCTATGAAGGCCAAACCGGCCCGCTGCTGCGCAGCTTCCTGACCGGATTGAGCCTGGCCAACACCAGCGTGACCTATAACGGCAACACGCAGGCGGGCGTCACTACCGCCACCGCGGGTGTATCGGGCAGCAATGTGACGGCGCGCAATGCCGGCAGCTACCGCACGGGCTACTACTCGAACCAGCAGGGCTACGACATCATCGGCGGCGGCCTGGACATCGCCAAAGCCGACCTGACGCTGAGCACCAGTAACGTCACCAAGACCTATGACGGCACCCTCGCGGCTACCGGCACGGCGGTGGCTGCGGCGGGTACGGCGCTGCTGGGCGGAGACACCGCCAGCGGCGGTAGCTTTGCCTTCACCGACAAGAATGCGGGTGCCGGCAACAAGACGGTGACCACCTCCGGCGTGACGGTCAATGACGGCAATGGCGGCAACAACTACAACATCAGCTATGTTGACAACACGGCAAGCACCATCAACAAGGCCGACCTGACGGTGACGGCGACGGGCGTGACCAAAACCTACGACGGCACGACCAGCGCGACAGGTACGGGTACCGTCGCGGCCCTCGCGGGCGCGGGCGCCGGCGAGGTGGTCAACTCCAGCGGCAGCCAGGCCTTCCTGGACAAGAACTTCGGTATCGGCAACAAGACGGTGCGCGCCAGCGGCGTCACCATCAAGGACAGCGGCAATGCCGACGTGACCGGCAACTACAACATCGCCTATGTGGACGACACCACGAGCACCATCAACAAGGCCAATGTGACACTGTCCACCAGCGACGTCACCAAGACCTATGACGGCACGACCAGTGCCGCGGGTACGACAACGGTGACGGCGGGCACGATCTTCGCGGGCGACAGCGCCACGGGCGGCACCTTCGCCTTTACCGATAAAAACGTCGGGAATGGCAACAAGACGGTAACGACAGCAGGCGTGACGGTAGGCGATGGCGTCAACAATGCCAACTACAACCTCACGTACGCCGACAACACCACGAGCACCATCAGCCAGGCCAACGTCACCGTGACGGCCACGGGCGTGACCAAGACCTACGACGGTACGCTGAGCGCAACAGGCACGGGCTCCGTCGGTGCATTGGCAGGCGCCGGGGCAGGCGAAGTGGTCAACACCGCTGCCACCCAAGTCTTTACCGACAAGAATGCAGGCAGCGGCAACAAGACGGTGCAGGCCAGCGGCTTGACCATCAAAGACAGTGGTAACGTGGACGTGACGGGCAACTACAACATCAGCTATGTGGACAACACCACCAGCACTATCAACAAGGCCGACCTGACGGTGACGGCGACGGGCGTGACCAAAACCTACGACGGCACGACCAGCGCGACAGGTACGGGTACCGTCGCGGCCCTCGCGGGCGCGGGCGCCGGCGAGGTGGTCAACTCCAGCGGCAGCCAGGCCTTCCTGGACAAGAACTTCGGTATCGGCAACAAGACGGTGCGCGCCAGCGGCGTCACCATCAAGGACAGCGGCAATGCCGACGTGACCGGCAACTACAACATCGCCTACGTCGACAACACCACCAGCACCATCGACAAGGCCGACCTGACCCTGTCGACTTCCAACGTCACCAAGACCTACGACGGCGGCTTCTCGGCTGCGGGCACCGTGGTCGTGACGTCCGGCACGATCTTCGCGGGCGACAGCGCTACAGGCGGAACTTTTGCCTTTACCAACAGGAACGTTGGCAACGGTATCAGGACCGTGACGACCAGCGGCGTGACAGTGGGTGACGGCGTGAACAACAGCAACTACAACGTCAGCTATGCCGACAACACCAGCAGCACCATCAACAAGGCCAATCTGGTGCTGACCACCGGCGATGTCACCAAGACCTATGATGGCACCACCTCGGCCACTGGCAGTGCCCAGGCCACGGGCGGCACGGCGCTGCTGGGCGGCGACCTCGTTTCCGCCGGTACCTTCGCTTTTACCGACAAAAACGCCGGCACCGGCAACAAGACGGTGACCACCAGCGGTGTGACAGTGCATGACGGCAATAGCGGCAACAACTACAACATCACGTACGCCGACAACACCACCAGCACCATCAACAAGGCCAACGTGACCTTGTCGACCTCCGATGTCACCAAGACCTATGACGGCGGGCTCTCGGCCTCCGGTACGGTGGTTGTGACGGCGGGCACGGTATTTACGGGTGACAGCGCTACCGGTGGCACGTTTGCCTTTACCGACAAGAACGCCGGCAGCGGCAACAAGGCAGTGACAACCAGTGGCGTGACAGTGGGTGATGGCGTCAACAACGGCAACTACAACGTCAGCTACGCCGACAACACGACCAGCACCATCAACAAGGCCAATGTGATCTTGTCGACCTCCGATGTCACCAAGACCTATGACGGTGGACTCTCGGCCACCGGTACTGTGGTTGTGACAGCGGGTACGGTGTTCGCGGGCGACAGCGCTACTGGCGGTACCTTCGCCTTCACCGACAAGAACGCCGGCGCGGGCAACAAGGCGGTGACGACGGTGGGCGTGACGGTGGGCGACGGCGTGAACAACGGCAACTACAACGTCAGCTACGCCGACAACACGACCAGCACTATCAACCAGGCCAACCTGACGGTTTCGACAAGCAACGTCACCAAGACCTATGACGGCAATACATCGGCAGCCGGCGTGGCCACGGTGACTGGCGGCACGCTGTTCACCGGCGACAGCCTGACGGGCGGCAGCTTTGCCTTCACCGACAAGAACGCCGGCAACGGCAACAAGACGGTGACGACTGCCGGTGTGACGGTGGGCGACGGCGTGAACAACGGCAACTACAACGTCAGCTATGCCGACAACACCACCAGCACCATCAACCCGTTTGCCGTGAGCGTGTCGGGCACCCGCACGTATGACGGCACGGCCAACGTGGCAGCCGGCGTGCTGAACATCGGCCCACTGGTGGGCAGCGAAACCCTGGGCCTGGCTGGCACGGCCACCGTGGCCGACAAGAATGTGGGCGCCAACAAGACGCTTGCCGTCGGCGGCCTGAGCCTGGTGGACGGCACGGGTCTCGCCAGCAACTACACCTTCACGGGCGGCACGCAGCAGGCCAGCATCACCCAGGCCAGCATCACGGTGGGCACCAGCAACGTCACCAAGACCTATGACGGCAACCTGTCGGCAGCGGGCACGGCCACCGTCACGGCGGGCACGCTGTTCGCAGGCGACAGCCTCACGGGTGGCAGCTTTGCCTTTACCGACAAGAATGCCGGCGCCGGCAACAAGACGGTGACGACGAGCGGCGTGACGGTGGGCGATGGCGTCAACAACGGCAACTACGCCGTCACGTATGCCAACAACACCACCAGCACCATCAACAGGGCCGACCTGACGGTCACGGCCTCGGGCGTGAACAAGGTGTATGACGGCTCAACCGACGCCACGGTGGGTTACGGCGACAACCGCATGGCCGGGGATGCGCTGAGCGTCACGGGCGCGGCTTCCTTTGCCGACAAGAATGCCGGCACCGGTAAGGCAGTCGGCGTGAACGGCATCGCGCTGAGCGGCACCGACGCCGGCAACTACAACCTGATGAACACCACGACCAGCACCACGGCCAGTATCACGCCGAAGGCGCTGACGGTGACTGCCAACAGCGACACCAAGCTGTATGACGGCTCGGCCTACAGCGGCGGCAAGGGCGTGAGCTACAGCGGCTTTGTGGCGGTCGACTCGCAGTCCGACATAGGCGGCACGCTGGCCTATGGCGGCTCCTCGCAAGGCGCCGTGGCCGCGGGCAACTATGTGATCACACCGGGCGGGCTGAGCTCGATTTCGGGCAACTATGCGCTGGGCTTTGTGGATGGCGCGCTCAGCATCACGACGTCCAATGTCAGCACGGCGGCGTTGGGGAATGCCGGGTTGGTCAGCCCGTATGACGCGGCATTGCAGGCCGTCGCCGGCCTGGGCGGCTCGGCTGGTGGTGGTGCAGGTAGTGGTGGGGCTGGGGGTAGCGCCGCGGCTGATGCGCTGGCTGCTGCTGCGGCTGAGGCTGATAAGACAGGGGAAGAGTAAAAGGGGGCGGGAGCAAGACCCGGCCCCGAAACCCAGCTCAATCCCAATCCTCGAAAACACAAAGAGGCTTCGACAGGCTCAGCCCGAACGGAGGATGCAGGGCTTTGATACCTCAGCCCGAACGGAGCGGGGTTCAGCCCGTCCCGGCTGTGTCAGCCGCACCCCGCCTGAGCGGCAACCACAGCGTAAGCCGGGTGCCCGCTGGCCCGGACTGCCAGTCCACCATCCCACCAATGCTTTCAGCTCGCCGCCGCTGGTTATGCAGCCCCCGTCCCGCCGCTTCGCCCAGCGCTTTTTCCACATCAAAGCCTTGGCCGTTGTCCTCGATGATGACCTGCACACCGTCGCCTTGCACGGCGGTGCCGACGCGGATCTCGGTGGCCCGGGTGTGGCGCAGGATGTTGGCCACGCTTTCCTGCACGATGCGCAAAATATGCAGTGCGCTCGAGGGATCGAGCCAGTCCAGCGTGGGGAGTTCCCGTACTTCCCAGAGCAGCGTGACCTCCGTGCCCTCGAGCCGGGGCTCCAGCCGGAAGCGCAGCGTGGCCAGCAGGAGCAGCAGGTCTGCCTCGACCGGCTCCATGGAGTCGATGGCGAGTTTGAGGTCGTCCATGCAGTCCTTGAGGATCTGCGAGACCTTGCTGTCGCTCATGCCGCCTTGCTCCACCGAACGGATGGCGCTGATGAGCGTGGAGCCCAACCCGTCGTGCATGTCCTGCATCAGGCGCTGGCGCTCGTCGCTCAGGGTCTGGCGCTGCTCGATCTTGCTCATGCGCTCATAGCTGGCGGCCAGCTCGGCTTCGCGGTCCCGCAGCCTTTGCGCCAGGCCGGCGTTGACCCGTTCGACTTCGCCGATGGCGCCCACATAGCGCCCGAACATGATGTAGCCGAACATGGTGAACAGCCCCAGCACGCCATAGGGATTGGTGTACACACCCTCGGGGCTCACCCAGTTGTTCTGCAGCGCCAGGTCGTAGGCGCTCAGCACGATGGTGGCCACAAACCAGCCCGCCATCAGCCAGACATCGCGGGAGCGGGTGCGCAGCGCATTGCGCAGCGCGTCCACGGAAATCAGCACGGCAAAGGGCAGCATCATCAGGTAGAGCAGGGGTGTGATCAGCACCAGGCTCGGTACCAGCATCGCGGAGCCGGGCAGCGTGAGCAGGTTGCACGCCAGCGTGACGGCCACCAGGGTCGGCGTCAGCCAGCGCAGCGGGCGTTTGTGCAGGCGCTCCATGAAGTTGTTGACCAGCGTGACCAGCCACATCAGCGATGAAACCGTGAGCCACTGCAGCCATTCATCAGAGAGCGGCAGGTAGTTGCCGCCCACGTAGTAGTGCTGCATGCGCAAGAAGGCCGCCGCCGAAATAATGAAGAACAGCAGGTAAAGCGACTCATGCCGGCGCTTGAACCAGATCAGCAGCGAGAAGATGCCCACGGCCAGAAACGCCGAAATGCCCGCGAAGGGCAACTGGTTCTGGAAAAAAGTGCGCCACTGGTAGCGCCAGACTATTTCTTGCGCGGGGCCCGCCCACACAGTGGACAGCGCGCTGCCGCTGGTGAGCAGCCGGTCAATGCGCAGCAGGACCGTGGCCGGGGCTGGTACGCCGGCCGCGCCGTTCAGCCGCAGCAGCAAAGGGTGGTTGTAGTCGTTGTAAACCAGGCTGCCTTCAGATTGGTAGAGCAGCTTGCCGTCGGCGTAGATGGCCAACTGGCCTATGGTTTTCCAGCGCGGGATATAGAGATAGGTGGACTCGGCCGATGGCGCCAGGCCGGTGAGATCCAGCCGGTACCAGTCGGTCACCGTGCGGTGCGGGCCGAACGGGCCTGTGACATTGCGGCGCGCCTTGTAGGGCAAGGCCACCGGTTCCCAGCCATCGGCAGTCAGGGCTGCTTCGGGTGGGTTAAGGGGCGGGGGCGTGAAGCCGTCGCCGGGGACTGAGAGCAACTGTGCCTGCAGCAGGTGGATGGCGGGCTGAGTGGTGGCGGGAACGGCAGCCTTGCCGCCGGACTCGTTCGCGCAGCCCGCGGCGCATACCAGCAGCATCAAGCCCAGGCTCGCCAGCCAGGCCGGCAGCGCGCCGGCCCTAGCTGGCCAGCAGGCCCTGGCTTGCGGTGTCATGGATCGCGAAAGAAGGCATCGGGCGACATTGTGCGACAGATTGCGGCTCGGCCTTGTAGCGCATCTGTGCTACAGAGGGGCGCAGGCTGCTTGCCGCGCTGCTTTCGCATCCTTATTGCATTTGTAATGCGCCGCGCATGGCCCGGCGGGCCCAACTGGCATACCATGGCCGGCAGGCGAGGAGGGGTTTTGAGGCAGCCGCGAGACTGCCGGGCTCCTTGCCATCGTCCTGTCCCGAAAGGCTACCGATGAAAAGCCATGCCAGCATCAATCGCATCTATCGCCTGATCTGGAGCCCGGCTTCCAGCCGCTGGGTGGCCGTGGCGGAAAACGTCCGAGGACGCGGCAAGTCAAGCTGCGGCGCGCGGCTGGCCGCCGTCGCCCTGGCGCTGGCTGGCGCTTCCTGGGGCATGCCTTCGGCTTATGCGGCCGACGCGGCCAATGCCCGCGTGTCGGCCGGCGCGGCCGGCATCAGCACCGTGGGCAACACCACGACGATCAACCAGGCCAGCCAGCGCGTGGCGATTGACTGGACGGGTTTGTCGACACGGGCCAACGAGGCGCTGGTGTTCAACCAGCCCAATGCGCAGGCGATTGCGCTGAATCGCATCACCGGCAGCAGCCCCAGCGAGCTGTTGGGCAGCCTGACGGCCAACGGCCAAGTGTTTATCCTGAACCCGAATGGCGTGCTGTTTGGCGCGGGTTCGCAGGTCAATGTCGGGGGGCTGGTGGCTTCGACCCTGAACATGAGCAATGCCGACTTCATGGCCGGCAAGCACGTGTTTACCGGTTCGGGAGGCTCAGTGGTTAATCAGGGCACGCTGAATGCGGGGCAGGGTGGCTACCTGGCGCTGCTCGCGCCTGAAGTACGCAACGAAGGTGTGATGACCGCCTCCCTGGGCACGGCACTGCTGGCTGCAGGCAACAAGGTCACGCTGAACCTGGACAACGGCAGCCTGCTAGGCTACAGCATTGACCAAGGGGCGATCAGGGCGCTGGCGGAGAACAGGCAGCTGATCCAGGCCGATGGCGGCCAGGTGCTGCTCTCGGCCAAGGCCATGGACAGCCTGACGACGGCCACGGTCAACAACACGGGTGTGATTGAAGCCAGGACGATTCAAAACAAGGCCGGCCGCATTTTGCTGATGGGGGACATGGAGGCAGGAACCGTCAACGTCGGCGGAACGCTGGATGCCAGCGCACCCAACGGTGGTAGCGGCGGATTTATCGAGACCAGCGCGGCGCATGTCAAGGTGGCGGATGGCGCCTACATCACGACCCTGGCATCCAGCGGTAATCACGGCACCTGGCTGATCGACCCGACCGACTTCACCATCAGCGCGGGCGGCGGCGCGCTGACCGGCAGCGGCATAGGCGCCGCCACGCTGGGCAACAGCCTCAACCTGGGGAATGTCGCGCTGGCCACCAACAACGCGGGCGGCAACGAGGCAGGCGACATCAACGTCAATGCGGCCGTCACCTGGAACGCCGGCACCACGCTCACCCTGAGCGCCTGGCGCAACATCAACATCAACGCCGCCATCACCTCGCAGCATGCCAACGGCAAGCTGGCACTGGAATACGGGCTGGGTGCGGTCAATGCGGGCAACACGGCGACCTACAACGTGCGTGCCCAGGTCAACCTGCGGGCCGGCGACAACTTCAGCACCCGGCTGGGCAGTGACGGCGTGACGGAGCCCTACAAGGTCATCACCAGCCTGGGCGCGGCCGGCAGCACCACGGGCACCGACCTGCAGGGCATCAATGGCAACCCGACCGGCAACTATGTGCTGGGCGCCGATATCGACGCGAGCGATACGGTGAACTGGAATGCCGGCGCCGGCTTTGACACCCTGGGCGGCGTGGGCGCGCCGGGTATCTTCGAAGGCCGCTTCGACGGCCTGAACCACAGGATCAGCAACCTCTTCATCAACCGCCCGGGCGACAACTTTGTCGGCCTGTTCGGCCTTACGCAAAGCACCAGCATCCAGAACCTGGGCCTGGTCGGCGGCAGCATCACCGGCAACGACTTTGTGGGCGCCATCGCGGGGATGGGCTGTTGTACCACCTTCAGGAATGTCTACAGCACGGCGACTGTGCGGGGCAGCGATGAGGTCGGCGGCCTGGTGGGCGAACTGAGCGACGGAGGCATCACCGATGCTTACGCGGGCGGCTCCGTGACCGGCTCCGACAAAGTCGGCGGCCTGGTCGGCAGCTCGCTGGACGGCACCATCACGCGGGCCTACAGCACCGGCCGTGTCAGCGGCACCGGCATGGTGGGGGGGCTGCTGGGCGAGCAGTTCGGGACGGCCGTGACCAACGACAGTTACTGGAACATCGATACGTCGAATCAGGCCACCAGCGCAGGCGGCATCGGCAAGAGCAGCGGCGAGATGATGCGGGCCTCCACCTTCAGCGGCTGGAATATCGCCACGCAAGGCGGCACCACGGCCACTTGGCGCATTTACGAAGGCCAGACCGGCCCGCTGCTGCGCGGCTTTCTGCAGCCGCTCACGCTACCCGATACCAGCGTGGCTTATAACGGCGCGCAGCAGTCAGGTGTGGGGGCGGCGGGCGTCACGGCCGCCAGCGGCGTCAACCCTGGGGTCTACAGTGCCTGGTCCGGCCAGGAGGGCTTTGACATCACGGGCGGCAGGCTGATCATCCGGGGCGAAGAGCCTGTGGTCCTGATCGACGAGAGCTATCGCGGCGCCATGGTTTATCTGGCGGGTGTCGGCCGCCCGGCATATGCCCAAGGTCGCCCGGACCCCTGTTCCCTGGCCGATGCCTTGTCCGCCGCCGGGGTGGAGGCAGATGACGAAGCTGGCAAGCAGGCCCTGGCCGTGCTGCAAGGGGCTTGCCGTGGCGGAAGGCCATCGGGCTCCTGATTCGCCATAACTCAGGCAGCCGTGGCTGTCCAGCGAAAGGTGCGTTTTTTTGTCGCTCAAACGGACTACAAATTCAGCACTTCCCTCGTACAAATGCCCCTGCGCAGGCGCTAAGCTATAAGCCTATAGCGTGCATTCGCGCGTCGTTGTCGGGGCCTTGAAAGCCGCGCCGCGATGGCTGCCGGCTCAACCGGGAAAAATGGGAAACGAGGGAACACAGGTGTGGAATATGACGGGCGCTTGAATGACTATGTGCACGAGCTTCATGCGTCCGGCACCAGCTATACCGGCCTGGTCTTGAAACTGGCGGTGGAGGAAGGCTATGCACTGCCCATGGCGGTGAGAATCGTTGACGCCGTCTTGCGCAATGACGGCAGAGAAACGCTGAGCTACGACCCGCCGCACCTCTCGCGCCGCCTGCCCGCCATCGACACCTCGTCAAAACAGGCGGTCCTGCATTTGTCCGGCACCGATGTGGCGGTCAGCTTCGAGCAGCTCGCGCCGCGCATCGTGGTGCTGGACAATCTTCTCTCTTCCGACGAGTGCGACGCCCTGTGCGATGAGGCCTTGCCGGCCTTTGCGCCGGCCAGGGTGGTGGACGAAGGCGAGCGGACGGTTCATGCGGCCCATTTGCGCAGCAACGACAGCGCGCAGTTGCCGGCCGCGCGGTCGGCGCTGGTCAGGCGCCTGGAAGCCCGGATCGAACAGCTGACCGGCTGGCCCATCGCATGTTGTGAGACGCTGCAGGTGCAACGCTACGCCCAAGGCCAGCAGTACCAGCCGCACTACGATTTTTTCGACACGGATTCCGAGGCCCATGAAGCGGCCCGGGCCCATGGCGGCCAGCGCCTCGCGACGCTGATTCTTTACCTGAAAGCGCCCGAGGCGGGTGGCGCCACTTACTTCGCCAATCTTGGAATGAGGATCGCACCGCGAAAAGGCGGCGCGCTGTTTTTTACCTACCCCGACCCGGGCAACAACAGCGGGACGCTGCATGGCGGGGAAGCCGTGCTGGCGGGCGAGAAATGGATAGCCACCCTGTGGTTCCGCGAGCGGGCGTGGAGAACGGCCCCAGCCGGCGATGCACAAAGCCCTGCGGCGCAAAGCCAGGCGATAGCGAAATAACGAGGATCACCCATGAACTGCATTTACCGCATCGTCTGGAGCCATGTCAGCAACAGATGGGTGGCCGTGGCGGAAAACGTCCGCGGACGCGGCAAGTCCACCAGCGGCCCGCGGCTGGTCGCCGCAGCCCTGGCGCTGGTCGGCGCCTCGTGGAGCTTGCCCTCAGCTTATGCGGCCGATGCGGCCAACGCCACGGTGTCCGCCGGTACAGCCGGGATCAGCACCGTGGGCAACACCACGACCATCAACCAGGCCAGCCAGCGCTTGGCAATTGACTGGACCTCGCTCTCCACCACCGCCAATGAGGCGCTGCGGTTCAACCAACCCAATGCGGCGTCCATTGCGCTGAACCGCATCACCGGCAGCAGTCCCAGCGAATTGCTGGGCAGTCTCACGGCCAACGGCCAGGTGTTTATCCTGAACCCCAATGGCGTGCTGTTTGGCGCCGGGTCTCAGGTCAACGTCGGCGGCCTGGTGGCCTCGACGCTCAGCCTGAGCAATGCCGACTTCATGGCTGGCAACCATGTCTTCAGCAACAACGGCAGCAGCGCTGCTGTGGTCAACCAGGGCACTTTGAGCGCAGGGCAGGGCGGTTACCTGGCACTGCTGGCGCCTGAGGTGCGCAATGAAGGCGTGATGACCGCCTCGCTGGGCACGGCCTTGCTGGCAGCCGGCAACAAGGTCACGCTGAACCTCGACAATGGCAGCCTGCTGGGTTACAGCATTGACCAGGGCGCCATCAATGCGCTGGCGGAGAACAAGCAGCTGATCCAGGCCAATGGCGGGCAGGTGCTGCTCTCAGCGAAAGCGATGGACAGTTTGACCACGGCCACGGTCAACAACACCGGTGTTATTGAAGCAAAAACGATTCAGAACAAGGCCGGCCGCATCCTGCTGATGGGCGATATGGAGACTGGCACGGTGAACGTGGGTGGCACGCTCGATGCCTCGGCACCCAACACCGATGGAATGCGCGGCGACGGCGGCTTTGTAGAAACCTCGGCCGCGCATGTGAAGGTGGCCGATAGCGCCCGCGTCACGACCCGAGCGGCAGCGGGCAAGACGGGCCAATGGCTGATAGATCCCTTCGATTTTGTGGTTGCTTCCGCTGGCGGCGATATCACTGGCGCAACACTTGGCACCCAGCTGGACAACAACAATGTGACGCTCAACACCGCCGGGGGCAGCACAGGCACCAACGGTGACCTGAGCGTCAATGACGCCGTGGCATGGTCCGCCGCGAACACGCTCACGCTGATCGGTGAGCGTGATGTCAACCTGAACGCCAATCTCACGTATTCGGGCAGCGGCACGGCGGGCGTCACCGTGCAGGCGGTGCGCGACATCAACCTGGGTGCCAATGTCGCGGTCGCCTCCACCGGAACCGGCGCATTGCCTGTGGTCTTTGGCGGTGCCACGGTGGGCACGGCCGCGGGGGGCACCATCGCCATGGGCAGCGGCTCGTCGATTGCCTCCCGGGGAGGCGATGTCACCTTCCAGGCCAACGCCATCAAGCTGGCCGGCGCCAGTGTGGCGGCTGCGGGAGGCAACATCACTATGGGGGCGGCCGGCACCACGAGCGCCCACTCGCTTGAAATTACCAGCGCCGGGGCTACCCGTTCAAACGTGGGCACCACCGGCGCCGGCGCCATCACCCTCAGCGGCACCCTGACCGGTGGCGGCGCCAGCGCCACCGGTGGCTCGGCGGGCGGCGTGGTGGTGACCGACTCCAGCATCACGGGCGGTGCCGGGGCCATCAGCATCACGGGCACCGTCAGCGGCCCTTCGACCGGCAGCCTGGTGGAGCGCGGCTTCCGCTTCGACTCGGGCGCCCTGGTCACGAGCGCCGGCGACATCAGCGTGACCGGCGCGGTCAGCGGTACCCAGGCCCTGACGCCTTATGTCTCCGGCCAGGACAGCATGGGCGGCCAGCTGGCCAACGGCGCCACCGTGTCCAGCACCGGCGGGAATGTGACGCTTTCCGGCACCTTTCAAAACTACACGCATTTTGGAAATTCCACCGCCTTGTCGGTGGGGGGAAAGGTGCAGTCGGGTGCGGCCGGCAAGGTCACGCTCAGCGGATTGGCCAAGGTGGGCGTTCAGGCGAGCGGCGGGCTCTTCAGCGGCGCCGGCACCGGCTTGTCCACCGGGATCTCATCCGAAATTATTGCAGGGACGGGCGGGCTGGATATTGCGGGCGAGGTTTGGTCAGCCAGCACTTCAACCAACTTGAGCGGGGCCGTGCTCGCCGGCACCGCCAGTGCAACAGGCAATATTGTGGTGAGCGGCATCGCCAATGCTAATTCTGCTTCCGGGGTCCGTAGCCTGGACATGCAGGGCGGCACCCTGACCGGCTTGGGCGCGGCCACCATCACCCTCAAGGGCCGGGGTGTTCCCGCCCCGGCGCCGGCCGCGTCATATGACGTCAATATCTCTGGCACCACTGTCAGCACGGCCGGCGGAGAGATCACCCTCAGCGGAGACCGGGTGAGGGTCGACAGCAGCGTCAATTCAGGCAGCGGCCGGACGGTGATCACCTCATTCGCCGTGAACCGGGCCATCACTCTCGGCGGCAGCGATGAAGCCAATGCGCTCAATTTGTCGAATGGCGAGCTCAACAACATCACCGCCTCGGTCTTGCAGCTGGGTGGCGGTGCCTATCGCGGCAATATTTCCGTTGGCAGCTCAAGCTCCATCACCATGGCGTCCACGCCGGCGCTGAGCCTGCTGACCAGCAGCGCCGGCAGCATCAGCCAGGGGCCGGGCAGCCTCAGCGTCAGCAAGCTCAATGCGGTCGGTGCCAGCGTGACGCTGACGCGCACCGGCAACCAGATCGACGAGATCAGCGGCCGCTCCACGACGGGCGCCTTCCAGGTGACCAGCAGCAAGGCGGGGCCGCTCACGGTGGGCACAGTGGACGGCACTGCGGGCATCAACTCGGGCGCCAACGCGACGGTGCTGAGCAGCCTCAATGGCGCCATTGCGCAAACCCAGGCCATCACGGCCGGCAGCCTCAATGCCTCGGCCAGCGGCAGCATCACGCTGAGCACCAACGTCAGCGGCAGCCAGACACTGAGCACCACGGGTGTTGCGGGCAATATCAGCATCACCAGCGCCAATGCCCTGGACACCGGCAACTTCAGCATCACCACCGATGGCGCGTCGGCGCAGACCGTCAGCCTGAGTTCAGGCAACGGCATCACCGTGTCCGGCGCCTTCGGCAACAGCCAGGACAAGCTCAAGCTGATAGCCACCGGCGGCAACATCGCCGTCAACGGCGCGCTCACGGCCAGCGAGCTCACACTGAGCACCGGCGGAACTTCGTCACAAACGGCCGCCATCACTGCCACCGGCCTGGAGCTGCTGGGCAGCGGCACGCACACCCTCAATAACGCGGGCAATGCGGTGGCCACGCTGGCCGGCAACACCGGCAATGTCGATTATTCGCAGGCCGGTGCACTGGCCGTTGGCACGGTCAACACCGTAGGCCTGACAACCAGCGGCAAGGTACTGGTGCGCGCCACCGGTGCGGCGGGTGACATCACGCTGAACAACACCATCACATCCGGCAGCGCCGCCAATGATTCGCTGGTGCTGGCCGCCGGGCGCAACTTCATCAATAACGCCGGCGCCACGCCGCTGAACCCCGGGGCGGGGCGCTTCCTGGTGTATTCGACCGACCCGGCGGCCAACAGCTTTGGCGGCTTCACCTCGACCGGTAACGCTTTCAGCCGCACCTATGCGGCCAATGCGCCCACCGATGCCTCCATGACTTCGCTCAGCGGCAACCGCATGGTCTACAGCGTCACGCCGGTGATCAACATCACGGGCGACAACCAGGCCAAGGTGTACGGCGCGGCCGACCCCACGCTGACCTATACGGTCGGCTCCGGCCTGGTGGCGGGCGATACAGCGGGCAGCGTGTTGTCCGGCCTGTTGTCTGCGCCTGCCGGCTCTGCTGCATCTGCGGGAACGCACGCCATCACGCAGGGGTCGCTGGCAGCGGCGCTGGGTTACGGGGTTGCCTATACCAGCGGCACACTGACGGTGGGCAAGGCCACGGTGAGCGTGACGGGCGCGGCCGCGAACAACAAGACCTATGACGGCAGCGCAGCCGCCACCCTGGGCAGCATCGGCAGCCTGGCGGGCCTGGCTTACAGCGAGGCTTTGACCCTGAATTTGACAGGCGCGACTTTCGCCGATGCGAATGCCGGCACCGGCAGGACCGTGACCGCCACTTACAGCCTCTCCAACGGCACGGGGCTGGCCAGCAACTACCAGCTGGCGGCGGCGCCCGTCACCACCACGGCCAACATTGCCAAGGCCAACCTGAGCGTGACCGCCAATAACGACAGCAGGACGGTGGGCGCGGCGCCCTATGCCGGCGGCAACGGCGTAAGCTTCAGCGGCTTTGCGGGCGGCGATACGGCCGCTGTACTGGGCGGCACGCTGGCCTACGGCGGAAGTTCGCAGGGCGCGAGCGCCGTGGGCAGCTATGCCATTACCGCGAGCGGTTACAGCGCCGCCAATTACACGCTGGCCTATGTGGATGGGGTGCTGATGATCAACCCTGTTGTAGTGCCGCCGGTGCCTGTGGTGCCTACGGCGCCCACTGTGGCGACGGTGCAGGGCGGCGGCATTCCGGTGAATGATGCCTACCTCAGCGCGATGTACACCTTGGCCAAGGTGGGAGATTCGGGAGAGGATTCCTCCGGCGGGGGGCAGGCCGGCAATGGGGCGGATCCCAGTGATGCACTGAAGGCGGCGGCCGCTGAAGCAGGCAATACCGGCGAGGAGTAAACCCCACCGTTCGGGCTGAGCCTGTCGAAGCCCAGGGTTGCGCTGACCCTTCGATACCTCAGGGGGAACGGGAGCTCACGGTATGCGGGGAGGGCTCTCCAGCGGCAACCACAGCGTAAACCGCGTCCCAGCCGGCCCCGATTCCCAGGCCACCCTGCCGCCCAGCATCTGCGCACGCCGCAGCTGGTTGTGCAGGCCTTTGCCATGAGCGTTCGCCAGCGCGCTTTCCACGTCGAAACCCTGGCCGTTGTCGTCTATGGTGACCTGCACGCCGTCGCCCTCCACAGCGGTGCCCACGCGTATTTCGGTGGCCTGCGTGTGGCGCAGGATGTTGGCCACGCTTTCCTGGAGGATGCGCAGAATGTGCAGTGCGCTCGACGGGTCCAGCCAGGGCAGCGTGGGCAGTTCCCGCACTTCCCACAGCAGTGCCACGCCGGTGTCCTCGAGCCGGGGTTCCAGCCGGAAGCGCAGTGTGGCCAGCAGGAGCAGCAGGTCGGCTTCCACCGGCTCCATGGAGTCGATGGCGAGCTTGAGGTCGTCCATGCAGTCCTTGAGGATTTGCGAGACCTTCGCGTCGCTCATGCCGCCATGCTCCACCGAGCGTATCGCGCTGATCAGCGTGGAGCCCAGCCCGTCGTGCATGTCCTGCATCATGCGCTGGCGCTCGTCGCTGAGCATCTGCCGCCGTTCGACGGCGCGCAGGCGCTGGTGGCTCAGTTCGAGCTCGGCTTCGCGCGCCGAGAGGCGCTCGGCCAGGCCGGCATTGACGCGTTCCACCTCGACGATGGCGCCCACGTAGCGCCGGTACAGCAGCGTGCCGAAGATGCTGAAGGTGATCGCATTGGTCCAGGCACCGAGGTACCAGCCTTCGGGGCTGATGAAGTTGTTCTGCAGCAGCCAGTCACCCACGCCGAAGGCGGTGCACAGGCCGACGCCGACGGATACCAGCATGGCTTCGCCGGACTTGCGACGCCAGGCCTGGACGGCGCCCGCCACCCCCACCGTGGCGCCCATCAACGCCGCCATCACGTAAATCAGCGGCGTGACCTTGGGCGTATTGGGCAGGGTGGCCACGACCGGCAGGGTCAGCAAGCCCATCAAGACCGTCGCGGCAATCAGCGTGGCCGTCAACCAGGGCTGCCTGCGGCGGTGCAGCAGGAGCAGCGAGAAGTGAACCGTCAGGACCAGCCAGAACAACGAGTTGACCGTAAGCCAGGCGAACCAGTCGTTGGCGATGGGAAAGCCGATGTAAAAGTGCAGGCCGCGCAGGAAGGAAGTGGCCGCCAGCACGAAGAACAGCAGGTAGGCCGTCCTGTGCCGGCGCCTGAACCACACGAAGAACGCGAAGACGCCCACGGCCAGGAAGGCCGCGCTGAACATGGCCGGCAGCTCCAGCTGCAGCCAGTGTCGCCAGCTGTGGCGCCAGCTCAGCGCGTCTGCCGGGCCCAGCCACAGCGAAGACAGCGCCACCTGGCTGGCGCGCGTGTGTTCCAGGCGCAGCAGGATTTCGCGCGGTGGCTTGCCGTCGGCGGTCTGGTCCAGCGGTACCCAGAGGGGCGTGCGCGAGCTGTTCCACAGCGGGCCCTGCTGCTGGGCCGTGTGCACCAGCTGGCCGTCGGCATACACGGCGACGGTGCCGTCGGTGCGCACGCGCGCGCCGTACAGCGCCAGCGGGCCGTGGGCAGCGGCCAGTTCTTGGGTGGACAGCCTGAACCATGTCGTGCGCGTGGTGCCCGGCGCAGCGGCCGCCGCCTGGCGCAGCAACGATATCGGCAGGGCATGGGGCAGATCCGCGGTCTGCCAGGCCGGCGGCAGTGAGGCGCTATCCTGCGTGGCCGGTGCGGCGCTGAAGCCCGGCGCGGCCAGGACCTGCCATTGGGCTTCGGTGATGTGCAGGCCTTGCGAATGCGCGTGGGCATGGCCCGTGTCATCGGAGCAGGCGCTCAGGGCCAGCAGGGAGGCAAGCATCGCCAGCAGGGCCGCGGCGACGCCGGGGAAGAGGCGCCCGGCCCACCGTCTCAAGGAATGTTCATGCGCGGACGTCACGGCGGGATCTTGCCTTCTTCAGCCACAGGCCGGCCTTGCGCGGCAAGGCCTTATTGCGCCAGCAGGCCCTGGTTCCTGGCTTCGTAAATGGCCTCGGCCTTGGAGGTGACCTTGAGCTTGCTGTAGATGCGGCGCACAAAGGTGCGCACCGTGAAATGCGACAGGCCCATGAGCTTGGCGATTTCCACCGCGGTAAAGCCCTTGGTGATGAAGTCCAGCACTTCCTTTTCGCGGGCCGACAGAAGCTGCGGTTCGTCGCCGGCCGGCTCCGTGCCTGCGGGTGCCGCGTTCTGCCTGAAGTGCGCCAGCACCTGGCGCGCGATGATGGGGCTGATGGGGCTGCCGCCGCTGGCCAGGCTGCGGATCTCGTCGACGATCCTGGCCTGCGAGCTGTCCTTGAGCAGATAACCGGCCGCCCCGGCCTCAATGGAGCGCATGACATGCGTCTCGTCGCCGAAATTCGTGCTGACCATGATGCTGCAGCTGGGCCACTGCCGCGCGGCGGCGCGTATTACTTCAATGCCGGAGCCGTCGGGCAGGCCCAGGTCCACCAGCAGCACGTCCACCGGCGGGCCCTGCAGCAGGGCGATGCCTTCGGCGCGCGTGCCGGCCGTGCCCGCCAGCCGCATATCGGGCGCGGCCCGCAGAGCGCGCTCCAGGGCGCTGCGAAAGCCCAGGTCGTCTTCAACGATGGCGACGTGGATGCGCGGCGCGGCCTCCCCGGGGGAGGCCGGCTGTTCGGTAATGGGAGGGCTAGGCGCTTGCATCTGGGTGCCATTGTGCGATGGATTGAGGGCTGGCTCGTAGCGCATTTGTGCTACAGGCAAAACCCCTAAGCATAGTTACGATTCGTTGCATCGCGAACAGGGCGAAAAAACAGGGGTAAATGCCCTTTGTTTTCATCCGGTGCCCCCCCGTTTACCGCCACAACAAGCCAGACATGAAAGAGCACGCCAGCATGAACCGTATCTACCGCCTTGTCTGGAATGCCGCTTTGGGGGGGTGGGTCGCGGTGGCGGAAAACGCCAAAGGGCGCGGCCCTTCGGCAAGCTCAGGACGGGCCAGGGGCGGCCCAGCCGGCGGCGGCCTGGGAAATCCTGAGCCAGCGGCGGGCGGCTTCAGCCTTCATGCCCGATGCCGCGCTGTTTGGGGCTTGATGGTCTCCCTGGCCCTGGCTTCCGGCGCGTTGCAGCAGGCCCATGCCGCCGATGCGGCCAACGCCACGGTGTCGGCCGGCGCGGCCGGCATCAGCACCGTGGGCAGCACCACGACGATCAACCAGGCCAGCCAGCGCGTGGCGATTGACTGGACGGGTTTGTCGACACGGGCCAATGAGGCGCTGGTGTTCAACCAGCCCAATGCATCGGCGATTGCGCTGAATCGCATCACCGGCAGCAGCCCCAGTGAACTGCTGGGCAGCCTGACGGCCAACGGCCAAGTGTTTATCCTGAACCCGAATGGCGTGCTGTTTGGCGCGGGCTCGCAGGTCAATGTGGGCGGACTGGTGGCTTCGACCCTGAGCATGAGCAATGCCGACTTCATGGCCGGCAACAACGTGTTCACCGGTTCTGGTGCTTCGGGCTCCGTCGTCAACCAGGGCACGCTGAACGCGGGGCAGGGCGGCTACCTGGCGCTGCTCGCGCCTGAAGTACGCAACGAAGGTGTGATGACCGCCTCCCTGGGCACGGCACTGCTGGCTGCCGGCAACAAGGTCACGCTGAACCTGGACAACGGCAGCCTGCTGGGCTACAGCATTGACCAGGGCGCGATCAAGGCGCTGGCCGAGAACAGGCAGTTGATCCAGGCCGACGGCGGCCAGGTCCTGCTCTCGGCCAAGGCCATGGACAGCCTGACGACGGCCACGGTCAACAACACGGGCGTCATCGAAGCCAGGACGATTCAAAACAAGGCCGGCCGCATTTTGCTGATGGGGGATATGGAAACGGGCACTGTCAATGCGGGCGGCACGCTGGATGCTTCCGCGCCGAATGGCGGTGACGGCGGTTTTGTGGAAACCAGCGCGGCCCATGTGAAAGTGGCTGACAGCGCCAGAGTCACCACCTTGGCCGCTGGCGGCAAGCACGGAACCTGGCTGATCGATCCCATGGACTTCACCGTTGCCGACAGCGGTGGCGACATCAGCGGCGCCGCGCTGGGCGCCAACCTGGGCACGGGCAATGTGTTGATCCAGAGCGTCAACGGCGCGGCAGGCGTGAACGGCGATGTCAACGTCAACTCGGCAGTGAGCTGGAACGCAGGCACCACGCTGACGCTCAATGCCGTGCGCAACATCAATATCAACGCCTCCATCACCTCGCAGCATGCCGACGGCAAGTTCGCGCTGGAATATGGCCAGGGCGCAGTGGCCGCGGGCAACGCCAGCGACTACATCATCAAGGCGGGTGCCGGTATCAACCTGGCGGCGGGGCAGAATTTCAGCACCCGGCTGGGCTCCGACGGCGTCCAGAAAAACTACACCGTGATCACCAGCCTGGGCGCCGAAGGCAGCGTGACGGGTGTTGATCTGCAGGGCATCAACGCCGATGTGGCGGGCAACTACGCGCTGGGCGGTGATATCGATGCCGCCGCCACGTCTTCCTGGGAAAGTGGCGCTGGCTTTATGCCCATCGCCAATGGCGCGCAGTTCACGGGAACTCTGGCGGGCCTGGGCCACAAGATCAGCAATCTCACGATCAAACGCACCACCAACAGTGTGGGACTGATCAGCGATACGGAAGCCGGCGCCCTGGTGCGTGATGTGGGGCTGGTCAACGCCAATGTGACTGGCAACGAGAACGTCGGCGCGTTGATGGGACGCAATGATGCCGGTGTCATCAACAACAGCTACGCCACGGGTAGCGTGGAGGGGACAAGCTGGGTCTCCGCCGTCACCGGTGGGCTGGTGGGGCTCCACGTCGGCGGCACGATCAAAAACAGCTATTCGGCCGCGAACGTGGTCGGGAATGGCGTCCAGGTTGGCGGGCTGGTCGGTTTGAACTGGGCCGGCACGATTGACGGCAGCTACGCGACGGGGAACGTGACGTCGGATACCTACAACTATGCCGGTGGCTCCCCCAGCAGCCCGAGAGGTCACCAGGTCGGCGGCCTGATAGGCAACAACCATTTGGGCACGGTCATCAACAGCTACGCCACGGGCAATGTCAGGGCGAGCGGCAAGAACGTCGGTGGACTGGTGGGGACCAACGAGACCGGCGCCATCACCAACAGCCATGCCACGGGCAGCGTGACCGCCGGAGCCAGCGCCAATGTCAGCAACAGCGGCGAGCGCGTGGGCGGGCTGGTCGGGGAAAACTACTCCGGCACCATCAGCAACAGCTACGCCACAGGCAATGTCAGCGGCATCTGGATCTACGTCGGCGGCCTGGTCGGCTACAACAACGGAGCTGCTTCCAGGCCCGGCGGCACCATCCTCAACAGTTATGCCACAGGCAATGTGAACGGCGTCAGGTGGGTGGGCGGCTTGGTGGGCTATGACAACATCAAGGGCGTCATCAGCAACAGCTACGCGACGGGCGATGTGATGGGATCGAGCCAGCTCATCGGCGGCTTGCTGGGCGCAACCACCGAGGGGACGATCAGCAACACCTACGCCACGGGGAGGGTGACCTTGACCGGGCCGAGCGGTGGCGCCAGCGATTACATCGGGGGCCTGGTCGGAGCCAATACCCGTAGCACCGTAACCAACAGCTACTGGGACATGGACACGAGCGGCCAGAGCGCCAGCGCAAGCGGAACCGGGCTGAGCACCGCGCAATTCCAGCAGCAAGCCAGCTTTGGCGGCCTGGATTTCAGCAACACCTGGGTGATCTACGAAGGCCACACCTCGCCGCTGCTGCGCAGCTTCATGAAGGCGCTGACGGTGACGGCGAACGTCACCAAGGTGTACGACGGCGCGGCCTATGCCTTCAACGCCGCCACGGACGCGAGCTATTCCCTGGTGGCCGATCCCGCGCTGCTGAACGGCACGCTGGGCAACAGCGGCGCTTCCGAAGGTGCGATCCACGTCAGCCAGAGTGGCGTCATCACGTTGGGTGGGCTTTGGTCCGGCCAGCAGGGTTATCTCATCAACTACGCCAACAGCGCGCTGACGATCACGCCGAAAACCATCACGGTGGCGGCCACGGGTGTCGATAAGGTCTACAACGGTGACGCGGCGGCCACGGTGACGCTGGCCGGCACCGGCGTGATTGCCGGCGATGTGGTGAATTTCTCCAGCACGTCGGCGAATTTCAGCGACAAGAATGCCGGCACCGGCAAGACGGTGACGGTCTCCGGCATCTCCGTCGGCGGAGCGGGCGCGGGTGACTACAGCCTGGGCAGCACCAGCGCCAGCACTACAGCCGACATCACACGCAAGGCCATCACCGTGACGGCCACGGCCGACAACAAGACCTATGACGGCAATACCGCGGCCAGCGTAGTGCTGGCCAGCAGCGGCGTGGTAGGCGGCGACGTGGTGAGCTTTGGCAACACCGCGGCCAGTTTTGCCGACAAGAACGCGGGCACGGCCAAGGCCGTGACGGTCTCCGGCATCAGCGCCAGCGGCGCCGATGCGGGTAATTACAGCCTGAACAACAGCAGCGCCGGCGCCACCGCCGACATCACGCAAAAAGCCATCACGGTGACGGCCACGGCCGCCAGCAAGACCTATGACGGCAACGTGACGGCCGGCGTGGCTCTGGCCAGCAGCGGCGTGGTGGGCGGCGACGTGGTGAACTTTGCCAACACGGCAGCCAGTTTTGCCGACAAGAATGCGGGCACTTCCAAGGCGGTGACCGTCTCCGGTATCAGCGCCAGCGGCGCCGACGCGGGCAACTACAGTTTTAACGGCAGTGCCGGCACGACCGCGGACATCACGCCCAAAGCCCTGACAGTGAGCGGTGTGACGGCCGCCAACAAGGTGTATGACCAGGGCACCAACGCTACGGTGGACGCCAGCGGCGCCGTGTACACAGGCCTGATCGGCGGCGATGTGGTCAATGTCAGTACCACGGGCGCCTTTACCGACAAGAACGTCGCCAATGGCAAGACGGTCAACCTGAGCAGCAGCTACATAGGCGCCGACGTCGGCAACTACAGCATTACCAGCCAGGCGACAACGACGGCCGACATCACACCGAAGGCTTTGACGGTGAGCGGTGTGACCGCCGCCAACAAGGTGTATGACCAGGGCACGGGCGCGACGGTCAGCACCGCAGGCGCTGTCTATACGGGCTTGATAGGCGGCGACGCGGTCACCGTGAGCGCCACGGGTTCGTTCACCGACAGGAATGTGGCTAATGGCAAGACCGTCAACCTGAACAGCAGCTACACGGGCGCCGACGTCGGCAACTACACCATCACGAACCAGGCGACAACGACGGCCGACATCACGCCCAAGGCCTTGACGGTGAGTGGTGTGACCGCCGCCAACAAGGTGTACGACCAGGGCACGGGCGCGACGGTCAGCACCGCGGGCGCTGTTTACACGGGCTTGATAGGCGGTGACGTGGTCACCATCAGCGCCACGGGCGTGTTCACCGACAAGAACGCCGCCAACGGCAAGACCGTCAACCTGAGTAGCAGCTATACAGGTGCTGACGTCGGCAACTACACCATCACGAACCAGGCGACAACGACGGCTGACATCACACCCAAGGCCTTGACGGTCAGCGGTGTGACGGCCGCCAACAAGGTTTATGACCAGGGAACAGGTGCGACGGTGAACACCAGCGGCGCTGTCTACACCGGTTTGATAGGTGGCGACGCGGTCACCGTCAGCGCCACCGGTACGTTTACCGATAAAAATGTGGCCAATGGCAAGACCGTCAACCTGAGCAGCAGCTACACGGGCGCCGACGTCGGAAACTACACCATCACGAACCAGACAACGACGACGGCTGACATCACGCCCAAGGCCTTGACGGTCAGCGGTGTGACGGCCGCCAATAAGGTCTATGACCAGGGCACAGGCGCGACGGTGAACACTAGCGGTGCTGTCTACACCGGTTTGATAGGTGGCGACGCAGTCACCGTCAGCGCCACCGGTACGTTTACCGATAAAAATGTGGCCAATGGCAAGACCGTCAACCTCAGCAGCAGCTACACCGGTGCGGATGTCGGCAACTACACCATCATCAGCCAGGCAACAACGACGGCGGACATCACGCCCAAGGCCTTGAGCATCAGCGGCATCAGTGCGGCCAACAAGGTCTATGACCAGGGCACGTCCGCCACTGTGAACACCACCGGCGCCGCGTACGCGGGCTTGATAGGCGGCGACGCGGTCACCGTGAGTGCCACGGGTGCCTTCACCGACAAGAACGCAGCCAATGGCAAGACCGTGAACCTGAGCAGCAGCTATACGGGCGCCGATGTCGGCAACTACACCATCACCAGCCAGGCAACAACGACGGCCGACATCACGCCAAAGGCTTTGAACGTGACGGTGACCGGCGTCAACAAGGTCTATGACGGCACCACGGCCGCCTCGGTGGCCTATGGCGACAACCGTATCGCGGGCGACAGCTTGAGCATTGGCGGCAACGCCGTGTTTGCCGACAAGAACGCGGGCCACGGTATCGCGGTGGGTGTGACAGGCATTGCATTGGGTGGTGCAGATGCAGGCAACTACAGCGCCAACAGCAGCGCCGGCACCACGGCGGATATCACGCCCAAGGCCCTGACGGTCACCGCCAACAATGAAACCCGATTGCTTGATGGCGTGGCCTACACCGGCGGCAATGGCGTGAGCTACAGCGGTCTGGTGGCCGGTGAAACGCCATCCGTGCTGGGTGGCCCGCTCGCCTACGGCGGCACTTCGCAAGGCGCGATCGCGCCCGGCCGCTACAGCATCACGCCGGGTGGTGTGAGATCGGGCAACTACACGCTGAGCTTCGTCGGTGGCGTGCTGACCATTGAGGCGGCCGACGCGACCATTGCGGCGCTGGGCGGGCCGGCGTTGGCCGGCGCGTACGAGAGCTCCAAAAACACCAGCGCCGGCTTGGGCGGGTTCAGGCTCTCGCAGGAGGGCGGCAGTGCGGGTGTGGAAAGCACTGATGCCCTGCTGAATGCGGCCGCGACGGCCACGCGTGAAGAGCGTGAAGAGCGTGAAGAGCGTGGAGAGCGTGGAGAGTGAGGTGTGGCGTGGCGTGGCGTGGCTGGCGTTTCGGCTTGGTGGGGCGGTCTCTTGATGGCGGCGCCGGTTTGTACGGCGTGGGGAGCCTGTGTTGCATCTGTAATGGAGCGAGGGCTTTGAAAGCCTGGTTTTGCTCTTAGCATGGGGCGAAGGACAAACCAGTGCAAACCTGCATCGACCAGGAAAGCGTCTTGCTTGAAAAAAGCCGGTATCACTCGCGAACGGCCAGGGCGCCCAGCCTGTCCCCAGAACTGGGGACATACAAGCCCGGCGGCGTCTGCGACATTCCTGACATCGTCGCGGGAGGCTTTGCCTACTGCATTCGCAGTAGGGTTTGCTTGCCTGTCGATCCCTAGAATCGCCGGAGTACCGAAGGCGTGGGATGCCTTGCGGCCATTCGTCATGCCTCTAAAAGCCGTAGCGCCTGAGAAACACCACTGAAATGAGAACAATGAAAGCCAATTCCCTGCCTCTCTCCACCCTGGCCTCGGCGCTGTTGCTGGCAATCCACGGCGGCGCCTGGGCACAGACGCCGCCGGTGCCCGATGCCGGCCAGGTGCTGCGCGACCTGCGCCAGGCACCGGCCTTGCCGCCGCAGCAGGCGGCGCCGCTGCAGCGCATCGAGGAATCGCCCGACCTGAGCCAGCAAGGCCAGGCGAAGGTGCTGGTCAAATCGATCGCCATCACCGGCAACCAGGAAATCCCGAGTGCAGAGCTGCAACCACTGGTGGCCGGCCTGGTCGGCGCTGAACAATCACTGAGCCAGCTCAATGCGGCCGCCCGGCGCATCACCGCCTACTACCGCAGCAAGGGCTTTGCCGTGGCCCGCGCCTACCTGCCCGCGCAGGACATCACCGACGGCGCGGTCACCATCGCCGTGATTGAAGGACGCATCTCCAGCCACAAGATCAACAACCAGTCGCTGCTCAGCGACGAACGGGCGCAGGCCTACCTGGGCCAGGTCAAGGACGGCGATGTCATCAAGAGCGACCAGATAGACCGCGGCCTGCTGCTGCTGCAGGACACCCCCGGCGTGAGCACCTCGCGTGCCACGCTGCAGCCCGGCGCCAGCGTGGGTACCTCCGAGCTGCTGATCGAGGTCAATCCCGCCAAGCCTTACAGCGGCAATGTGGTGGCCGACAACTATGGCAGCCGCTACACCGGCGAGTTCCGCCTGGCCGGCACCTTCAACCTGGTGAGCCCGCTCAGGATAGGCGACCAGCTCACCGCCAACGTATTGACGGCCGGCTCCAACCTGAGCTACGCCCGGCTGGCTTACCAGTTGCCCGTCGGCAGCGACGGCCTGAAGCTGGGCGCGGCTTATTCCGACATCCACTACAAGCTGGGCAAGGAGTTTGAGGCCCTGCAGGCCCACGGCACGGCGACCAGCACCAGCGTGTTCGCGAGCTACCCCTTTATCCGCAGCCAGTTCAAAAACCTGAACGGCACGGTGTCGTACGAAGACAAGAGCCTCAAGGACTATGTGGACGGCACGGCCACCTTCACGCCGAAAAAAGTGGCGGTGACCAGTTTCGGCCTTTCGGGCAGCCTGCAGGACGCGCTGGGCGGCGGCGGCATCACCGGGCTGGACCTTGGCGTGGCTTTCGGCAACCTCAGCATCAACTCGCCCACGGCACTGGCGATTGATGCGGCCTCGGCCCAGTCCAACGGCAGCTATACCCGATTCAGCTACGGCGCGAATCGCCTGCAGCGCTTTACCGACAGCACCTTCCTGGCACTATCAGTGACGGGTCAGACCGCCAGCAAGAACCTGGACTCCTCCGAAAAATTCTCGCTGGGCGGCATCAACGGCGTGCGGGCTTACCCGCAGGGTGAGGCCAGCGGCGACGAAGGCTACCGCGCCACGGTGGAACTGCGCCACAACGTCATGCCCCATGTGCAGGCCACGGTGTTCTATGACGTGGGCAAGGTCACCATCAACCGCAACCCCTTCGGCCCGGCGGCTTCCAACAGCCGCAACCTGGCTGGCGTGGGTGTGGGCTTGAACGCCGGGCTGGGCCCGGTGCAACTGCGCTCGTCGCTGGCCTGGCGCACCGACGGCGGCCTGCCGACTTCCATCCCGGCGTCGGCGGCCAAGCGGCCCACGCTGTGGATGCAGGCATCCGTGGCGTTCTGATTTAACGCTTGCGCTCCCTCCCCCGCTGGGGGAGGGCAGGGGTGGGGGCCGTCGGCCTTCAGATACGCACAGCCACAGCAACCGCCGCTGGACCCTCACCCCAACCCTCTCCCAGGGGGGAGAGGGAGCAAGCAGAATGACTTCGTTCACCCCCGGGCGGCGGCAGCCGGCTCAGGCGCGGGCGGCGCTGATAAGTAGCGGGCCGAGGTTTCCAGCATGCGCCCGGCGTTCAGTTCAATATCGAAGCAGGGCGGCCGGGGCGCCTGCACATAAAAAGGCCAGGGTGTGGCGGCGCGCCCCGGCTGTGGCCGGGCCAGTGGCGTGATGGGCGCCTGGGGCGCCCGAGGGGGATGGGGGTGGTGTAGTGGCTGCATGGCAGTCCCTGGCTCCTGGATGGTTGTTATGGGTGGCATGCAATACTACTGTATATACATACAGCTTTGCGCTATGATTTACCCATGGAAACAATCACCCAGGCCCAATGGCTCGCGCGCTGCGCCCAACGCCTGCACCAGCGCTGGCGCACGGTGGGGCTGATACAGCTGGAAGAGGTCGCAGCCGTCATCTGGCAGGATGCGGCGCTGCGGCGCATGGAGCCCGCGCAAGCCGCAGCCCTGTGGCTACAGCCGGTTACGGCGCCGGGGCGCTGAAAGCGCTCAAGCCGGGGCGGGCCGGCGCATCAGGCGGCAGGCCCCGGAATTCACCGCGGCTGCCTTATTTCTTCATTTCGTCCTTACCCATGGCGTCCTTCTTCATGCCGTCCTTGGCCATGGTGTCCTTTTTCATCATCTTGTCTTTCTTCATCGCGTCTTTCTTGGCCATCTTGTCGTCATGCTTCATGGCGTCCTTTGCCATGGCGTCTTTCTTCATGCCATCCTTGGCCATGGCGTCTTTGCTCATCGCATCCTTGCCCATGGCGTCTTTTTTCATGGCGTCCTGCGCCATGGCGCTGCCGCCGGCGGCCAGCAGGCAGGCGGAGAGGAGTGCGGCGGTCAGAGTTTTCGTGTTCATGGTGTTGTCCTTAATAAAGAATGTTGGAAAGTTTTTTGAAAGAAAAACGGCAAGACGGTGAAAGGTCCGAGTGAATGCCTTGCCGGCGTTGCGGGGTCTCTGAGCAGGCTCAGCTACCTCCGAACCAGTTGTAGCCCTGGTCTTCCCAGTAGCCGCCAGGGTAGGTGTTGGTGACAAAAATCGCCTGGATGTGTTTCGGGTTTTTGTAGCCGAGCTTGGTGGGCATGCGCAGCTTCATCGGAAAGCCGTATTTGGGCGGCAGCACCTGGCCGTCATAGGTCAGCGCCAGCAGGGTTTGCGGGTGCAGGGCGGTGGCCATGTCTATGCTGGTGAAATAGTCGTCGGCGCACTTGAAGCCGACGTATTTGGCCGTGGTGTCGGCGCCTATGCGGCGCAGGAAATCCGCAAAGGGCACGCCGCCCCATTTGCCGATCGCGCTCCAGCCTTCGACGCAGATGTGGCGGGTGACCTGGTCGGCCTGGGGCATGGCGCGCAGCTGGGGCAGCGACCATTTGCGCCTGTCGGCGACCAGGCCGGCGACTTCCAGGCGATAGCCTTCTTCCTCGATCTCGCGCACCTCGTCTTCGCCGTAGTAGGCGTTGAAGGGGAAGGGCCGGGTGATCATGGAATCGGGGTAGGTGGGCGCCAGGCGGTTCGGGTCGAACAGCCGGGCCTGCACGTCGTCATTGATGCGCGAGATGCGGCTGAGGGCGGTATTGACCGATTCACTGTCGTCGAGCATGCAGCCGCTGAGCATGGCCAGCCCGCCCAGGGTGAGCGAGCCGCGCAAAAAGTTGCGGCGTGCCGATGAGAGCTTGTTCGCCGTGGCGATGCGGTCGACCGCTTCCTTGAGGATGGCGTCACCATCGATGTGGGTGAGGCGCCTGGGACGTTGGATGTTCATGGGGCTTCCTTGGGAATTAGGGGCTTGGCTCAGCGGCCGCGCAGCATATAGACCAGGGTTTTGGGCACCAGGGCCACCATCACCAGGTGCACGACGACAAAACCGGCGAGCGCGGCCATGGTGAAAAAGTGGACCAGGCGTGCGCCTTCGTAGCCGCCCATCAGCTCTCGCAGCAGCGGGAATTGCACCGACTTCCAGAGCACCAGGCCGGACAGCACGATGAGCACGCTGTCGGCCATCACGAACAGGTAGGCCAGGCGCTGCACCATGTTGTAGTGGCGCGGGTCGGCGTGGGCGAGCTTGCCCTTGAGCGCTGCCAGCAGGTCGGCTGCGATGCCTTTGAGCGAGAGCGGAAAGAACTTGCGGAACAGCCGCCGCGTGAAGAGGTTGAAGGCCAGGTAGAGGATGCCGTTGAAAAACAGCAGCCACATGGCGGCGAAATGCCACTGCAGCGCACCGCCCAGCCAGCCGCCCAGCGTGAGGTCCTTGGGAATGGTGAAGCCCAGGAAGGCGGTGGCGTTGTAGATGCGCCAGCCGCTCATCATCAGCACCACGATGGCCAGCGCATTAAGCCAGTGCATGGTGCGCAGCCAGCCGGGGTGGATGGCCTGTTTGTCTGTGTTCATCATCAAGTGCTCCTCGGGATTCGCCGCAATATCTGCTGCGTTGGGGTTTGGTCGGGCGAGGCGCGGCTTTCTTACAGGCCCGGCGAATTTATTTGCAGGCAGAATTGGCGAAACCCTCCAGCGCCCCCCGCAAACCGCGAACCTGTGACCGGCGATCCAGCAGCACTCTTCATATGCACCGCTTCAAACGACTCTTCGCCGTGCTGGCTTTTCTGGCCCTGCTGCTGGCGGTGTTCCAGCTCTCGGGCCTGCGCGACAACTTCAGCCTGGCGTTTTTGCACCAGAAATTTCTGGAGAACGAGACAAGCGGGCTGCTGATCTTTATCGTGCTGTTCGCTGTGGGCAACCTGGTGCAGATTCCCGGCTGGATATTCCTGGCGGCCGCGGTGCTGGCGCTGGGCGAGGTCTGGGGTGGTGTGGCGACCTACCTTGCGGCGCTGGTCTCATGCGCTTTCACCTTCTGGCTGATACGGCTGCTGGGCGGTGATGCCCTGCGGCAGATCAAAGGTAATTGGGCCCGGCGCGTGCTCGCGCAACTCGACGCGCGGCCCGTGGCCGGCGTGGTATTGCTGCGCACCCTGCTGCAGACCGCGCCGGCGCTGAACTATGCGCTGGCTATGTCGGGCGTGAGGTTTCGCGACTATTTCATAGGGACGCTGCTGGGCCTGCCGCTACCGATCACGCTGTACTGCGTGTTTTTTGATTACCTGGCGCGGGTGCTCAAGGTGCCGGGGTATTGAGTCCCGCAGGCAAAGTATGTAGCCATCCACCGTGCGAGAAGGTCAGGATCGCTGCGGTCCGACAGTGCTATCTACGGCTGTGGCGGCCCTCACCCCAACCCTCTCCCAGGGGGAGAGGGAGCAAGTCCCCAGAGGAAAAGGTATGGCCGTTTCTTGTTTTTACTCCCTCTCCCTCTGGGAGAGGGTTGGGGTGAGGGCCCGGCGGCGCAAAAGTACCTTTTCCCTATGCTCCGGTGCCGCCAAGCAAGCGCTCGTACACCGCAAGGTCTTGCGCCGAGAAGCAGCAGAACACCACTTCTTTCACCGACGATGGCAGTTCCAGGGCCTGGCGCACGCTGGCGACGGCGACCTGGGCAGCCAGCTCGATGGGGTAGCCGTAAATGCCGGTGCTGATGCCGGGGAAGGCCAGCGAGGCGATGCCTTTGGCGGCAGCGATCTCCATGGATTGCCTGTAGCAGGAGGCGAGCAATTCTGGCTCGCCATTGGAGCCGCCGCGCCATACCGGACCCACCGTGTGGATGATGAGTTTCGCCGGGAGCTTATAGCCTTTGGTCGCTTTGGCCTGGCCGGTTTTGCAGCCGCCTAACAGCCTGCATTCATGGACGAGATCCGGCCCGGCGGCGCGGTGGATGGCGCCGTCAACACCGCCGCCGCCCAACAGGGACGAGTTGGCGGCATTGACGATGGCATCAAGCTGCAGTTTTGTGATGTCAGCCTGGACGGCCCTGAGGGTGGCGGGCATCGCGTGTCTTGCAGGAAATGTGTCTGAAAAAGCGCGCGAGCCGCCTGCAGGCTTACAAGACCTTGCTCAAAAAGCGCTGGGTGCGCTCTTCCCGGGGGTTGTCGAAGATCTCAGCGGGCGAGCCCTCCTCGATCACCAGGCCTTCGTCGATGAACATCACGCGGTCGGCCACCTGGCGGGCAAAGCCCATTTCGTGGGTCACAACCACCATGGTCATGCCTTCCTCGGCCAGGGACTGCATGACAGCCAGCACCTCGCCAACCATCTCAGGGTCCAGCGCGGAAGTGGGCTCGTCGAACAGCATGATGCGCGGTTGCATGGCCAGCGCGCGGGCAATCGCCACGCGCTGCTGCTGCCCGCCGGAGAGCTGGTTGGGGTAGGCATTGATCTTGTCGAGCAGGCCGACCTTGACCAGCAGCTCGCTGGCGCGGTTGCGCGCCTCCAGCGCCGTGAGCTTGCGCACCTTGGTAGGTGCCAGCGTGATGTTTTCCAGCACGGTCTTGTGCGGGAACAGGTTGAAGCGCTGGAACACCATGCCGATTTCGGAGCGCAGGGCGTCGACGTCGGTCTTGGGCTCGTGCACCGAGACGCCGTGCACCAGCACTTCGCCGCCGGTGGCCTCTTCGAGGCCGTTGAGGCAGCGCAGGAAGGTGCTCTTGCCCGAGCCGGATGGGCCGATGACGCAGACGACTTCGGTGGCCTTGATGGCGCAGTCGATGCCGCGCAGCACCGGGGTGTGACCAAATTGCTTGGTCAGCCGGTTAACGCGAATCACCTCGTCCATAACGAGCCTCCAGTTTCTTGACAAGGTAAGCCAGGCCCAGCGTCAGCACCCAGTACATGACGGAGATGGTGAGATAGGGTTCCCAGTAGCGTGAATAGGCGCCGGCGACGGTGCGCGCGGCGTAGGCGAGTTCGCCCAGGCCGATGGCCGAGATCAGCGACGAGTCTTTCAGCAGCGAGATCGCGTTGTTGCCCAGGGGCGGCAGCATGCGGCGAAAGGCCTGCGGCAGCACCACGTGGTACATGGTGCGCGGGAAGGACATGCCCAGCGAACGCGAAGCCTCGACCTGGCCCTTGTCGATGGACTGGATGCCGGCACGGAAGATCTCGGAAATATAGGCGCCGGCATTGAGCGTGAGGGCCACGACGCCGGAGAGGAAGGCGCCGTAGTTCTGCTTGATGTTGCGCGCGGCTTCACCCGAGATGAACAGGCCGTCGGCCGGATTGATGAACAGCGGCAGCACGGCGAAGTGGATCAGCAGGATCTGCACGAACAGCGGCGTGCCGCGGAAAAAACTCACGTAGACGGTTGCCGGCCAGCGCAGCGCGTATTTGCAGATTTCGCGCGCGGGTGAGTGGCGGGCTTCCGCCACGCGCGCCATGCCGATGGCCAGGCCCAGCAGCGTGCCCTGCACGATGCAGATCAGCGTGACCATGATGGTCATCTGCAGGCCGCGCCAGAACAGCACGCTGTACTCGGCGATGATGTCGGCCCTGAACCAGCCGAACCAGAGGACTTGCTCCATAGCGGGGAAGTCTCAGTGCTTTATTGTGCCGGCAACGCGGGAGCGTCGGCCTGGAACCATTTCTTGTAGATGGCGGCGTAGCTGCCGTCGGCCTTGACCGCGGCCAGGCCGGCGTTGAGCTTGGCCAGCAGGTCCTTGTTGCCCTGCTTCACGACGATGCCGAAGTATTCCTTGGGAAAGCTCGCGTCGCTGACGGTCTTGAGCTGCTTATGCTCTTGCGTGCGAAAGGCGATCACGCCGTTGTCGCCGATGGCGGCGTCCAGGCCGTTGTTGGCCAGCTCGGAAATCACCACGGGGGTGCTTTCAAAGCGGCGGATGTCGGGGTTGGTCTTGCCGAATTCGCGCGAAGCCATGTCGTCGCCGGTGCTGCCGGTGACCACGCCGATCTTCTTGCCGGCCAGGTCCTTCAGGCCCTTGGCGGTGCTGTTGCTGTGCACGGCGATCAGCTGGCGCGCTTCGAAGTAGGGTGTGGTGAAGTCATAGGACTGCTTGCGCTTGTCGTTGATGGTGACGCCGGAGATGACGAGGTCCACGTCGCCGTTGTTCAGGGCCGCGAAGATGCCGGTCCAGGGGGTGTTGACGATCTTGATCTGCAGGCCGGCCTTCTGGGCGATGGCCTTGATCATGTCCACGTCGTAGCCGACGATTTCCTTGGTCGGGCTTTCATAGGCAAAGGGACGGTAGGTGGCGCTGGAGCCGACAACCAGCTCCTTGGTTTGCGCGTGGGCGGCGCCAAAGGCCAGGGTCAGCAGGCCGGCGGTGGCGGCGATCTTGTGGAGGAAATTCATAGTCAGTGTCCAGAAAGGGGAGGGGAAAAAATGCTTGTCGATCCGCACGGGGATGCGAAAAGCGAAAGTAGCCAATGGTAACGCGTGCAAAAGCCATGCCCGCAGGCGTGCGGGCAGGGTTTTCGCGAAGAGGACAAACGGGCGATAAAACCGCCCCAAAGGCGGGCCGTGAGGACCGGCAAGGGCCAGGAAGTAGGCGTCAACCGGTGCGCAGCTGCCGGTTGAAAAATGCCACGGTGCGTTCCCAGGCCAGCTTGGCGGCGGCCGCGTCGTAGCGCGGCGTGGTGTCGTTGTTGAAGCCATGCTGGGTGCCGGGATACTGGTAGGCGGTGTAGTTTGCGCCGGCTGCCTTCAGTGCCGCCTCGTAGGTGGGCCAGGAGGCGTTGATGCGTTCATCGACTGCCGCGAAATGGATGAGCAGCGGGGTTTTGACCTTGGCGGCGTCTTCCGCCGGGGGCTGGTTGCCGTAAAACGGCACGGCGGCGTTGAGCTCGGGCAGGCGGGTGGTGAGGGTGTGCGTCATGCCGCCGCCGTAGCAGAAGCCGACCACGCCCAGCTTGCCGTTGCAGTCGTCGCGGGCCTTGAGCCAGGTGACGGCGGCCACGAAGTCTTCCACGCATTTGCGCTGGTCGAGCCTGGCGAAGAGTTCACGCGCCTTGTCCTCGTCACCGGGGTAGCCGCCCAGGGGCGTGAGGGCATCGGGCGCAAAGGCGATGAAGTTGTCCAGCGCCAGGCGGCGCGCGATGTCTTCTATGTGGGGATTGAGGCCTCGGTTCTCGTGGATGACCAGCACACCCGGTAGCTTGCCGCCGGCGTTGGCCGGCTTCGCGAGGTAGCCCTTGACGGTGCCTGTGCCGGCGGAAGAGGGGTAGCTCAGCATCTCGGTCTTCAGGCGCTTGTCGTCTTTGGCGACCTGCTGGCCCAAGGCGAAGTTCGGGCTCAAGGCGGCCAGCAGGGCCGTCGCCGTCATGCCGGCGGTGGCGAATTTCTGGGCGCGCTCCAGGAAGCCGCGCCGGTCCAGGTTGCCGTGCACATAGGCGTCAAACAGAATCAGCAATTCCTGGTCAAAGTCCTGGGCGGTCTTCAGTGGCATGGCATCTCCTGCAAAAGGTCCAGCATAGCCATTCAGGCGCCGGCTGGCAAAGAGTGCCTCCTGCGCGACATGGCGCCCACACCTGGAACAGCCACCTTGCTATGAAACAGATAGCTGCCGGTGCGCGTGCTGCATGGGCTGTGGGGTCCTGTTGCGCGCGAGAGCGGCGCAATCCGTAAAAAACCTGTTTTAATAGCGCCTTGGGCCGTCGCGCGCTCAATTGACAAGGCGGGCTTTCTGTGACTCACTGGGCCCACCGAAGCCAACCAGCCGAGCTGCTTGTGGTTTTAATTGAGGCAGTGGCGCCCCACATCAACGAGGAGAACCGCATCTTGAACCTGATTTCATGGCTGATGGCATTGCTGGGCGTGGCTGTGGGCGCGCTGGTGGGCATTCTGCTGCATGCCCGCTGGTTGCGGCAGCAGGCGAGCGAAAAACTGCGGGTTCCCAAAAAATGGCCGCTGGCCGCGCGCGCGGTTGTCACTGACGACGAATACGAGGTCTGGAAATGGCTGCGCAGCGCTTTCCCCGAGCATGCGGTCATGCTCAAGCTGCCGGTGCTGCGCTTCACCATTCCGACCGAAAAGGACAAGGAAAAGGACAAAAACAAAGAGAAGAAGGAGCGCCTGCTTGAGCTGCTCAACGGCGTCTACACCACCTTCACCATCTGCACGATGGACGGCACGGTAGTGGGTTGCGTCGATTTGCGCGGCAAGCGCGATGTGAGCCGGGCCAGCCGGGAACTCAAGGAAACGCTGCTGTCCGATTGCGGCATTCCCTACACCACGATGAAAGCCAGCCGGCCACCCACCGTCAGCGCCATGCGCGCGGCTTTCCTGGGCGAAATTCCCGAGGAACTGATCCAGGAGCACCAGGAGACGCGCGGCGGCGACACCAGCTTCCATGCCGACCTGGAGTCTTTCACCCGTGAGCGGGTCAAGGCCGCCAAGGATGCCGCACTCGAGGAGCTCAACAAGGAAACCAAGCAGGAAGCCGCCCAGGCCGCCACCCGCGACATCGGTTTCAACCCCGACGGCACGGGCGGGCTTCGCATCGACAGGAAGGCCCAATTTGCCGTGCAGTGGGACGACTCCTTCATCGACCCCACGGACGCGCGGCCGACCAGGCGCCAATAGGGGAGGGGCGATGAGCGTGGCGCTCCAGAAGGCGTTTGCACCGGCACGTCCCGTGCCTTGCGGCTGCACGCCCGTCGTCTTGAAAAAACGATCGTGAGCAGGCTGGGCCTTACCCGGGACAAGATTTACAAGACCGTGGCGCGGCAGCTTCACGGCAGGGTGCCGTGCTGGGTCTGCGGCGAGCACGTCACGCCCGAGGCCGCGACGCTGGAGCATATTCAGGCTTTGAGCGAGGGCGGCAACAGCCACCTGGAAAACCTCGCGATCAGCCATGAGGTCTGCAACGGCCGCCGGCATGCCGCCGGCACGGTGACAGCCTCGGCCGACGCTCCGGGGCGAGTACTCAGGCGTGTCGCGGCTGATCCTGGCGCTTGCGCATGAGGCAGGGCTGGCTGCGCGAAGCCTGGGTATCGGCTGTGCTGCTGGCCGGCCTGGCATTTTCAGGTTTTCCCGCGTATTCGGCCGCCGCGCAAAAGCCGGCCGCGGCAAAGGCTCCGGCAAAGGTGCAAGCGCCCACCGCCTCGGCACAGGCCGATACCGGAAATGAAGTTGCCATAGGCGGTGAAGGCCGCTACACCTTGTCGCGTTCTTTCTCTTACCTGGAAGATGCGAGCGGCGAGCTGGCGCTGGCCGATTTGCTCAAGCCCGAGGCGCAGGCGCGCTTCCAGCCCGTACCGCAAACCGGCCCCGCCACCAACTTCGGCCTGACGCGCTCGGCCATCTGGCTGCGCGTGACGCTGCGCGCCGCGCCTGATGCCCCCGCCGACTGGATGCTGGAACTCGCCTACCCGCCGCTGGACCGGCTGGAGCTGTATGCGCCGGACGGCAAAGGCGGCTTCAGCCGGCAGGTGGGCGGTGACCTGTCGCCTTTCGCCGAGCGGGCCGTCGTGCACCGCAACCATGTGATGCCGCTGCGCCTGAAGCCCGGCGCAGCCAGCACGCTTTACCTGCGGGTGAGCTCGGGTGGCACGGTGTCGGCACCGGTGAACCTGTGGCAGCCCGCGGCGCTGTGGCGGCACGACCAGGCCGAATACGCCACCATCAGCCTGTATTTCGGCCTGCTGGTCGGCCTGCTGCTGTACAACCTGCTGCTATTTTTCTCGGTACGCGACCGGGCTTACCTGATCTACGTGGCTTTCGTGGCCTGCATGGCCATCGCGCAGGCGGCCCTGACCGGTTTTGGCGCGCAGTTCTTGTGGCCGGACCAGTTCTGGTGGAACAGCGTATCCCCGCCGGCCGGAATGGCCGCGACGGCGGTCTTTGGCCTGCTGTTCGCGCGCAGCTTCTTGTCCAGCGCGCTCAGGATGCCGCGCCTGGATCGGCTGATGCAAGCCCTGGTGGCGGGCTGGTTGCTGACCTTGCTGGCGGCGCTCACGCTGCCCTACATCGTGTCGTCCCTGATGGTGACGGTGCTGGCAATCTTCAGCGTCATCACCCTGGTGGTGGTGAGCGTGCTGAGCGTGCGCTCGGGCCATCCGGGCGCGAAATACTTCCTGGCGGCCTGGGCATTGCTGCTGGTGGGGGTGGTGACCCTGGCGCTGCACAACACCGGCGCGCTGCCGTCCCACGCGCTAACGGCCAATTCCCTGCTGATAGGCTCGGCGCTGGAAATGGTGGTGCTGTCTTTCGCGCTGGCCGACCGCATCAACGTCACGCGCCGCGAAAAGGAGCAGGCCCAGGCGCGCATCATGGCCGAGCACGCCATGGTCGAGGCCTTGAGCGCATCGCAGGAGAATTTCCGAACGCTGCTCAAGGAGCGCGAGATGATCCTGGAAAACTCCATCGTGGGAATCGCCTTCCTGACACCGGACGGCCGCTTTCGCTGGGCCAACCAGGCCATGCTGGAAGTCTTCGGCGCCGGCAGCAATGAGCTGACCTCGATGGAGCCTTTCTACCTCTCGCGCGAGGAATACCTGCGGGTGGGTGGCGAGGTGGCCGCCTGCGTCAGCCGCGGCGAGAACTACGAAGCCGAGATACAGGTGAAGCAGTACGACGGCACGCTGATCTGGGTGTCGCTGTCGGGCAAGGCGGTGAGCGAGCGTGACCTGAGCCAGGGCACGGTCTGGGTGATCATCAACATCACTCGGCGCAAGGAGCTGGAGGCCCAGCTGGTGCGCACCTCGTCGGAGCGCGAAGCCATTCTCAACAGCGCGCTCGTGGGCATCGTGCTGTCGGTGAACCGCCGCCACGAATGGGTCAACGAGAAATTCGCGCAGATGATAGGCAGCCCGCGCGAGGCGCTCATGGGCCAGCCCTCAAGCTACATCCACCCCGACCTGGCCACCTGGGAACAGTTCGGCAAGGAGGCGCGCGAGGCACTGAGCACCACCGGCAGCTATATCAGCGAGCGGCAGCTCAGGCGCCGCGACGGCGAACTCTTCTGGGTGCAGATGGCCGGCAGCTGCGTGCAGCCCAAGGACCCGGACTCTGGTGTGATCTGGGCCTTCCTGGACATCACCGAGCGCAAGAAATCGGAAGAGGACACGCGCGAGGCCATGGAGCAGCAGCGCGCGCTCAACGAGCTGCGCACCCGCTTCGTGGCCATGACCAGCCATGAGTTCCGCACGCCGCTGTCGGGCATCCTCTCGGCCGAGGAACTGCTGCGGCACTACGGCAACCGGCTGCCGGAATCCGAGAAGCTGGAAATCCTCGACAGCATCGCCGCGGGCGTCAAGCGCATGACGCGCATGCTGGACCGCGTGCTGCTGCTGGGCAAGGCCGATGCGCAGATGCTGGAGTTCGAGCCGCATCCGCTGGATTTGCGGGATCTGTGCCAGCAACTGGTCGAAGAGGCGCGCATGCAGCAGCCCGGCAGCCTGTGCGAGCTTCGCCTGGACTACGACGCCGGGGCGGAGCAGGGCCTTTACGACGAAAAGCTGCTGCGCCACATCTTCGGCAACCTGCTGTCCAACGCGGTGAAGTACTCGCCACTGGGCGGCCTGGTGCTGTTTCGCGTGCGGGCCGAGGAAGACATGGTGGTCCTGGAAGTGGAGGACGAAGGCATTGGCATTCCGGAAGACGAGCTGCCGCACCTGTTCGAGTCTTTCCATCGCGCCAGCAATGTGGGCACCATCCAGGGCACGGGCCTGGGCCTGGCGATCGTGCGCAACGCGGTCGACATCCACGGCGGCACCATAGACGTGCGCAGCAGCGCCGGGTCGGGCACCACTTTCACGGTGCGCCTGCCGGCCAGGCATTGAAGCACCCGGCATGAACACGCCAATCCTCATCCAGAGACGCCGGCTGCTGCAGTCGCTGGCGCTGGCGGGTGCCGGTATCTACCTGCCGGCCCGGGCGGCCGCGCAAACGCGGCTGGCCGGCGACCCCTTCACCCTGGGCGTGGCCAGCGGCTCGCCAGGCCATGACTCGGTGGTGCTTTGGACGCGGCTGGTGCTGGAAGGCGACGAGGCCTTGCGCCAGCGGCGCGGCGCGGTGGCTGTGCGCTGGGAAGTCGCGCATGACGAGGGCTTTACCCGCATCGCGCAAGCCGGCCAAGCGCAGGCGGTGGAGGGGCTGGCCTACTCTGTGCACGTGGAAGTAGGTGGGCTGGAGCCCGATCGCTGGTATTTCTACCGCTTCGCCGTGGGCGATGCCGTGAGCGCCACCGGCCGCACACGCACCTTGCCTGCGCTTGGTGCCGCGGTGGCGCGCTTGCGGCTGGCCTACGCCTCCTGCCAGCGCTGGGAACACGGCTACTACAGCGCCTACCGGCACATGCGGGATGAAAACCTCGACCTGGTGATGTTCCTGGGCGACTACATCTATGAGTACCCCAATGCCGGCCAGGCTGTTCGCAAGCCGACGGGCGGCTGGGTGCTGACGCTGGATGACTATCGCCAGCGTTATGCTCTGCACAAAAGCGATGCCGACTTGCAGGCCATGCATGCGGGTTGTCCCTGGCTGGTGACCTGGGACGACCATGAGGTGCAAAACGACTATGCGGGTGCGTCACCCGGCTACAGCGGGCCGCCTGCGGCTGATTTCGCGGCACGCCGCGCAGCGGGCTACCAGGCGTTTTACGAGCACATGCCTTTGCACGCCTCGGTGCTCACACGCGCCATGACCGGCTTGGCGGGCGGTGCCGAGATTCGCATCTACCAGCGCCTGGCCTATGGCCGGCTGGCTTCCCTTTACATGCTGGACGCGCGCCAGTACAAGGACGCGCAGGTCTGCACCCGCGACGGCAGGGCCGGCTCCAGCATGTTGAACCCGGCCAGTTGCGCTACCTGGAAAGACCCGGCGCGCAGCATGCTGGGCGCGCAGCAGGAAAGCTGGCTGGATGCCGAATGGAGCGGTGCCGCGGCCAAGGCAAGCGGCTGGAACCTGGTGGGGCAGCAATCGCTCTTCGGCCAGCGCGATTTCCGCCCGGGGCCGGGCCAGGTGCTCTGGAACGACGGCTGGGATGGTTACGCTGCGGCGCGCACGCGCTTCACCGATTCGCTGCGCAAGCACACCGTCGCCAATCCTGTGCTGCTGGGTGGCGATGTGCACGAGAACTGGGTCGGCCACGTCAAGGCCGACTATGCCGATGCGGCCAGCGCGGCCGTGGGGACCGAGTTCTGCGGCACCAGTATTACCTCACGTTCGACGGATAAGGCCAAAACCCGCGAGGTCCTGGCCGAGAACCCGCACTTTGTGTTTGCCGACTCGGAGTACCGGGGCTATGGCGTGGTGGACTTGACGCCGCGCACGCTGACCACCACGCTGCGGGTGGTTGACGATGTGACGCGCGCCGACAGCGGGGTGCGGACGCTGGTGCGCTTCGCCGTGCAGGCCGGGCGGCCGGTGATTGAAAAGGCCTGACTTCGCGGCACTCTTGCCTGTAGTCGAGCCTAGGCCTTGTACTTCGCCGAAAGGCTCTGATCCAGAAAGGCATTGTTGGCTTCACGAACCTTCGCGGCCTCGTCGTCATAGAGGAAGGGCAGAAAGGCATAGCGGCGCCCCCGTGTCACCGTGGACACTGCGTGGAGCAGGGAGCAGGAGAAAACCAAGGCGCTGCCCGGCGCGGGCTTGAAGGACCTGGGGCCGTATTCGGGGAAGCTGATCTCGCCGCCCTCGAAATCATCGTTCAGGTTGATGGACACGGCAAACCGCCTGTGGGCCGTGCCGCGGGTGGTGTTGTCGCGGTGGGGGCTGAAATGCGCCTGCTGGTCTGCCCGGTAGCAGCCGATGAGGTAGCGCTCCATCCGGGTAGCCTTGAACTGGTGCACTTTGGCGATTTCGGGAACGACGCGGCGATGGATCCAGGTTTGTGCCGCCTTCATGACGGCGGGATCGGTGATGTCGTAGTCCTCGCGCCGTTTGTGCCCGTGGTCGTGGGCGAGGACGGTTTTGCCGTTTTCCTCGCGCATAAAACCCGACTCCGTACCGCCGTGGGTGCCATAGAGAGCTATAAGCTCCCGGCAAAAGTCGGGCGGGAAGACATTTGGCAGCAGGAGGATCGGGGCCTGTAGCTCGACACCCGCAAACTGCGAGGGCGGCGGTAGGGCCGCAAGGTATGACATAAGCGATGGAATATCGCCGGCATCCACCAGGGGCAGCACCTTCAGTATCCTGAGGGTCGGGTCCAGGACAAAACACAGGCGGCGAAGCCTGGCTCTTTTTTCCAGTAGACCGGCGTCTTGCGGAGCCACCCCGTAACGCTCGCTGACCTGCGCATCAAAGTCCCAGATGAAGCGGTAGCCGGGATAGCGGTCGGCAATACGGTTTTCACTTTCGTCGCGAGGGTCCGTGCTGACGCCAAAGAAAGAACAGTGCGCATCGTTGAAGATGTCCTGCCGCCGCAGCGCGCAGGCTATGGCGGCCTGGCCCAGGGGGTGCGCGGCGCTGCCGAAAAAGCACAGCACGATATAGCGGCCGGCCGCGGCATGGATGGCGTAGCGCGGATTCGCGAAGGACCTTTGCCGAAACCACGGCGCCGGATCGCCCGGCAGAAGGTTGAAGTATTTGCCCATCGGGTAGGAGGAATTGCTAGGGGTTTGCGGGTTCCAGCAACTCATTGATGGCGCTCAGGTCCGCCTCGCCCAGCGTGGCGTTCGCGGCTTTGAGGCGCAGGCCCTGCAGCAGGGTCTCGGCGCGCGCCTTGTGCCAGTCGCGCTGGGCGGCAAACAGCTGCTGCTCGGCATTGAGCACGTCCATGTTGATGCGTGTGCCGACGAGGTAACCCACTTTGTTGGCGTCCAGCGAGCTCTTGCTGGAGGTGATGGCCGAAGCCAGTGCCTGGACTTGCGCCGCGCCGTTGGCGACGCCCGCGAAGGCCTGGCGCGCCTGCGTCACAGCCAATCGCCGTGCCGCTTCCAGGTCTTCGGCGGCTTTGCCTTTCAAGGCCACAGCTTCGCGCACGCGCGACTGCACGCCGCCGCCGGCATAGAGCGGGATGGTCAGGCTCATGCCGACCTGGGTGGAGCGAGAGCGCGTGGAAATATCGGCGGGGGAGGTGATGCTGCCCGAGGTGAAATTGCTGCCGTAAGACGCCGTCAGGTCCAGGGTGGGCGAGTGCGCGGCCTGGCTTTTGGCAATCTCGCGATCGGCCACTTCCAGGCTTGCCTGCGCGATGCGGACCTGGATGGACTGTTCGCGCGCGCTGTCCAGCCAAGGCTGCAGGCCCGCGGGCTCCATGCGCGGCAAGGCGCCGTCCGTGCGCAGGCCCGCCAGGCGCGCGTGGGACACCCCCAGGATGCGCGTCAGCTCGGCCAGCTTGTTTTGTAGTTCATTGGCCGCCACCACCGCCTGGGCGCGCGACAGGTCCAGCCGCGACTGCGCCTCGTGCACATCGGTCACGGTGCCGGTGCCGCCTTCGAAGGTGCGGCGGGCCAATGCGCGCTGCTGCTCCATGGCACCGATCTGCAGATGGGCCACATGCTCGGCCTCCTGGGCGACCAGGATGTCCAGGTAGGCTTGCGCGGTGCGCAGGATCAATTCCTGCTCGGCCTGGCGGAATTGCGCCTCGGCCAGCAATTCCTGCTGGCCGGCTTGGTCCAGGGCCACCGATGCGGTCGCGCGCCACAGGGGCTGGCTCAGTTGCAGGTTCCAGCTTCGGGTGTGCACGTCTCGCGTTACGGGGGCCAATTCGTCGAAAGAGACATGGCCGGCCTGCCTGCCGGCGGCGCCGACCAGATTGACCGCGGGCAGCAGCGCGGCGCGCGCCTGGGGGACCCGCTCTCGCGCGGCCTGCAATGCGTAAACGGCGCCGCGGTAGACGGGGTCGCGTGCCTGAGCCTGGCGGTAGACCTCGATCAGGTCGGCGGCCGGCACGTTGAAAGAGGCCAGCAGCAACGGCAGGCCGGCTAGCCAGAACCGGCCGCTTGCGGCGCCCAGCGGTTTCTGCTTTTGTCTGTTGGATGCTTCGGGCTTGAAGCGCGCCGGATGCACCGGCCTGGATTCGGGGTCAGGCACCTCGAGCTCCCTGTAGTGGTATTCAGGTTTGAACCATACGGGAGGCCGTAAACGCTTCTCCTGCCAATTGTCCATGGCAGGACATTCGTTGCTGAAAATCTTTTGCGGTGGGACCGAAGCTGCAAGTCCTTTGCCCCGCGAGTCAGGCCGCGAGCTCCGCCTCGTCCTCGAGGTTGTCGCTCAGGAAGCCGCCGCTCTGGTGCGCCCAGAGGCGTGCATAAAGGCCACCGTTGGCCAGCAGCGTGCGGTGGTCACCTTCCTCGACGATGCGGCCCTGGTCCAGCACGATGAGGCGATCCATGGCGGCGATGGTCGAGAGGCGGTGCGCGATGGCGATCACCGTCTTGCCCTGCATCAGGGCGTTGAGGCTGCCCTGGATGGCGACCTCGACCTCGGAGTCCAGGGCGCTGGTGGCTTCATCCAGCAGAAGGATGGGGGCGTCCTTGAGCATCACGCGCGCGATCGCGATGCGCTGGCGCTGTCCACCGGAGAGCTTCACGCCGCGCTCGCCGACGTGCGCGTCATAGCCCTTGCGGCCATGCGGGTCGCTCAGGTATTCGATAAAGCCCTCGGCCTCAGCGCGCCGGGCGGCGACGCGCATCTGTTCTTCAGTGGCCGTAGGCCGGCTGTAGGTGATGTTGTCGCGCACCGAGCGGTGCAGCAGCGAAGTGTCCTGCGTGACCATGCCGATATGGCCGCGCAGGCTGTCCTGCGTGACGGTGGAGATATCCTGGCCGTCGATCAGGATGCGGCCGGTGTCCAGGTCGTGAAAACGCAGCAGCAGGTTGACCAGCGTGGACTTGCCGGCGCCGGAGCGGCCTATCAGACCTATCTTCTCGCCGGGCCTGACGGTCAGCGTAAGGCCGTCAATCACACGGGGGCCCTTGCCGTAGCTGAAGCCGATGTTCTCAAAGCGCACCTCGCCGCGCGGCACATCGAGCGCGGCGGCATCCGGCTTGTCTTCGATCACGCGCGGGCGCGACAGGGTGTTGATGCCGTCCTGCACGGTGCCCACACTTTCAAAAAGGCTGGTCATTTCCCACATGATCCAGTGCGACATGCCCTGTAGCCGTAGCGCCATGGCGGTGGCGGCGGCTACGGCGCCGGCACCGACCTGGCCCTGGCTCCACAGCCAGAGCGATGTGCCGGCCATGCCCAGGATCAGGCCCATGCTGAGGGCGTGATTGACGATTTCAAAGGCGCTGACCAGCCGCATCTGGCTGTAGCCGGTCTTCATGAACTCCTGCATGGCCGAGCGGGCGAAGGCGGCCTCGCGCTGGGTGTGGGAGAACAGCTTGACGGTGGTGATGTTGGTATAGGCGTCGGTGATGCGGCCCGTCATCAGCGAGCGGGCGTCGGCCTGCTGCTTGCCGATGCGGCCCAGCCGTGGCACGAAGAAAAACAGCGCGGCAATGTAAAGCCCCAGCCAGATCAGGAAGGGCGCGATCAGCTTGGTGTCGAAGGCTGCGGCCAGCACCGTCATGGTGGCCACGTAGACGGCCATGGCTACCAGCACGTCGGCCAGCACGAACAGGGTGTCGCGCACGGCCAGTGCCGTCTGCATGACCTTGGTGGTCAGCCGGCCGGCGAATTCGTCCTGGTAGAAGGCCATGCTCTGGCCCAGCATCAGGCGGTGGAAGTTCCAGCGCAGGCGCATGGGAAAGTTGATGGCGATGGTCTGGTGCTTGACGATGGTCTGCAGCGCCACCACCAGGATGCTGGCGACAACGATGCAGGCCAGCACGGTGAGCGTCCCGCCGTGGGTTGTCCACAGCTGCGCCGGTTCAGCCTTGCCCAGCCAGTCGACGATGCGGCCCAGCATGGCGAACATCAGGGCCTCGAAAGCCGACATGGCGGCCGACAGCAGGGCCAGCGCCAGTATGTAGCCGCGCGCGCCGCGGCTGCAGGCCCAGATGAAGGCGATAAAGCCCTTGGGAGGCAAGGGCGGCTCGCCTTCGGGATAGGGATGCAGCAGTTTTTCGAATCGGCTGAACAACATCGGTGCGGTTTGCGCTTTCTTTCTTCGGTTTGTTCGCTTGTGGGGTACTACTTCACCAACTCCAGCAGGCGGTCCAGGCCGCCTTCGTTGATGGCTACCATGGCCTGCTCGCGCACGCGTGGCTTGGCATGGTAGGCCACCGAGAGGCCGGCCACGCCCATCATGGGCAGGTCATTGGCGCCGTCGCCCATGGCGATGGCCTGCAGCGGGTTGATGCCCAGCTTGCCGCAGGTTTCCAGCAGCATTTTTTTCTTTTCCGCGCCGTCGCAGATGTCGCCCCAGGGCTGGTCCACCATGCGGCCTGTGAGAAAGCCGTCCTCGGCCTCCAGGACGTTGGAGCGCGTGTAGTCGATGCCGAGTTCGTCGCGCACGCGGTCGGTGAAGAAAGTGAATCCCCCGCTGACCAGCAGTACCTTCATACCGGCCTGCTTGCAGGCACGCACCAGCTCGGCCGCACCGGGGTTGAGCCGCAGGCGCTCGCGATAGACCTGCTCCATGCTGGCGACACTCACGCCCTTGAGCAGCGCCACGCGCTGGCGCAGGCTTTCCTTGTAGTCGCTGATCTCGCCGCGCATGGCCGCTTCGGTGATGGCCGCCACCTCGGCCTTGCGGCCGGCTGCATCGGCGATTTCGTCGACGCATTCGATGTTGATGAGCGTGGAGTCCATGTCGAAGGCGATCAGCTTGAAGTCGCTGAGCTTCAAGTCGGGCGTGGCGACGTTGACGACGAGGCCGGGGGAGATTTCGGTGGGAGTCATGCGGGCGTGGTTTCCTTGGTGGGTTGTCCGAGTGAACGCAGGACGTCGCGCACCATCTGGGCACGGTCCTTGGGGTTTTCCAGTTCGCGCTCTATACGCAGCTTGTCGTTGCCGGCCAGCCGGATGTGCCGGTTTTTCTGGATCAGCTGCATGATGGCCATCGAATCGATGGGTGGGTCTTTCTTGAAGGTGATGCTGATCGCGCCGGGCGCGGCATCGACCTTGACCACGCCGTAGGGCCTGGCGATCACGCGCAGGCGGTGCACGTCGATCAGCGTCTGCGCCTGCGGTGGCAGCTTGCCGAAGCGGTCGACGATTTCCTCGAGCAGCGCATCGATCTGGTCGGTGTTCTTGGCCGTGGCCAGTTTTTTGTAGAAGGACAGGCGCAGGTGCACGTCCCCGCAGTAGTCGTTGGGCAGCAGGGCGGGGGCATGCAGATTGATTTCAGTGGTGACGCTCAGCGGCGAGAGCAGGTCGGGCTCGCGCCCGGCCTTGAGCGAGGCCACGGCTTCGCTGAGCATCTCGTTGTAGAGCTGAAAGCCGACTTCGAGCATGTTGCCGCTCTGGTTTTCACCGAGGACCTCGCCGGTGCCGCGGATTTCCAGGTCGTGCATGGCCAGGTAAAAGCCCGAGCCGAGCTCTTCCATCTGCTGGATGGCTTCAAGCCGCTGGCTGGCCTGCTTGGTCAGGCCTTCAATGTCGGGCACCATCAGATAGGCATAGGCCTGGTGGTGGCTGCGGCCCACGCGGCCGCGCAACTGGTGCAGCTGCGCCAGGCCGAAGCGGTCGGCGCGGCTCATCACGATGGTGTTGGCACTGGGCACGTCGATGCCGGTTTCGATGATGGTGGAACACAGCAGCAGGTTGTAGCGCTGGGCGATGAAGTCCTTCATCACGCGTTCCAGCTCGCGCTCGGGCATCTGGCCGTGCGCCACCGCGATGCGGGCTTCGGGCAGTATCTCTTCGAGCTTCTGGCGCCGGTTCTCGATGGTTTCCACCTCGTTGTGCAGGAAGTAGACCTGGCCGCCGCGCTTGAGCTCGCGCAGCACGGCTTCACGGATCACGCCGTTGTTTTCGCTGCGCACAAAGGTCTTGATGGCGAGGCGGCGCTGCGGCGCGGTGGCGATCACGCTGAGGTCGCGCAGGCCTTCGAGTGCCATGCCCAGTGTGCGCGGGATCGGCGTGGCCGTCAGCGTCAGCACGTCGACCTCGGCGCGCATGGCCTTCATGGCCTCCTTGTGGCGCACGCCGAAGCGGTGCTCCTCATCAATGATGAGCAGGCCCAGGCGCTCGAACTTCACGTCCTGGCTCAGCAGCTTGTGCGTGCCGACCACGATGTCGACCGTGCCGTCGGCCAAGCCCTTGACGGCGGCGCTGATTTCCTTGCCTGAGCGGAAACGGCTCATCTCGGCAATCTTGACCGGCCACTTGGCGAAGCGGTCCACCAGCGTTTGGTAGTGCTGTTCGGCCAGCAGGGTGGTGGGTGCCAGCAGGGCCACCTGCTTGCCACCGGTGACGGCAATGAACGCGGCGCGCAACGCGACCTCGGTCTTGCCGAAACCCACGTCGCCGCAGACCAGCCTGTCCATGGGCCTGGGGCTGATCATGTCCTGGATCACGGCATGGATGGCGGCGCGCTGGTCGGCGGTTTCCTCAAAGCCGAAGTCGTTGGCAAAGGTTTCGTAGTCGCCGGGGGAGTAGCGGAAGGCATGGCCTTCGCGCGCGGCGCGCCGGGCGTAGATGTTAAGCAGTTCGGCGGCCGAGTCGCGGATCTGCTCGGCAGCCTTGCGCTTGGCCTTTTCCCACTGGCCGCTGCCAAGTTTGTGCAGCGGGGCTTCTTCGGCACTGACGCCGGTATAGCGGCTGATCAGGTGCAGCTGGCTGACGGGCACATAAAGCGTGGCCTTGTCGGCGTACTCAAGGTGCAGGAACTCCTGCAGCAGCGGCGTGCCGTCCGCATTGGTGCCCTGGCCCAGGTCCATGTTGATGAGGCCGCGGTAGCGGCCAATGCCATGCGCGCTGTGGACCACCGGGTCGCCGACGTTGAGTTCGGAAAGGTCCTTGATCAGCGCTTCGACGTCGCTGACCTGTTCCTGTTTTTTGTTGCGGCGGCGCACGGTGGCGCCGGCGGCGAAGAGTTCGGTCTCGGTGATGAAATCGATACCTTCCTCGAGCCAGCTGAAGCCGATGCTGAGGGCCGCGGTGGCGATGCCCAGCTTTTCGTCGCTGGCCTGGAAATCGGCCAGTGAGTCAAAGGCTGGCGGGCTGACGCTGCTGGCGCGCAGGAAGTCCAGCAGGCTCTCGCGCCGGCCTTCGCTTTCGGCCAGCACCAGCACGCGGTGGGCGGTGTTGCGCACATGGCCCTTGAATTTGGCCAGCGGGTCTTCGGCGCCGCGCACCACGGCCATTTCGCCCAGCTTCTGGAACTGCGCGTTATCGGCCACGTCTTCCACCGTGGCGCGTATCGCCAGCTGGGCGTAATCATTGGCGCGGGCATAGAACTGCTCCGCATTCAGGAACAGCGACTCGGGGGGTAACGCCGGGCGGTCGGGTGCGTCGCGCACCAGCCGGTAGCGGTCTTTGGTGTCTTGCCAGAAGCGCTGGAAGGCCGGCTCCAGGTCGCCGTGCAGCACCACGGTGGCGTCTTTGCCCAGGTAGTCGAACACCGTGGCGGTTTCTTCGAAGAACAGCGGCAGGTAGTACTCGATGCCGGCGGTGGCCACACCGTTGCCCATGTCCTTGTAGATGCGGCTCTTGGTCGGGTCGCCGTCGAGCAGCTCGCGCCAGCGGCTGCGGAATTTGGCGCGCGCATCGTCGTCCATCGGAAATTCACGCCCAGGCAGCAGGCGGACTTCGGGCACCGGGTAAAGGCTGCGCTGGCTGTCGGGGTCGAAGGTGCGGATGCTGTCGATCTCGTCGTCGAACAGGTCAACGCGGTAGGGGACGGGGCTGCCCATGGGGAAAAGGTCAATCAACCCGCCACGCACCGCGTATTCGCCGGGGCTGACCACCTGCGTGACGTGGCTGTAGCCGGCCAGCGTGAGCTGGGCCTTCAGGCGCGTTTCATCGAGCTTTTGCTTGACCTTGAAGTGGAATGTGTAGCCGGCCAGGAAGCTGGGCGGCGCCAGGCGGTACAGCGCCGTGGTGGCCGGCACGATCACCACGTCGGCGCCGGTCTCCTTGTCGCGCTGCTGGATGCGCCATAGCGTGGCCAGGCGCTCGCTGATCAGGTCCTGGTGCGGCGAGAAGGTGTCGTAGGGCAGGGTTTCCCAATCGGGAAACATCGCGCAGCGCAGATCGGGCGCGAAGAAGGCGAGCTCGTCCATCAGGCGCTGGGCCGTGGTGGCGTCCGAGGTGACGATGGCGGTCAGCTTGCCGGCGGCTTTCTCGCGGGTGCCCAGGCGTGCCAGCAGCAGGGCATCGGCGGAGCCGGCGGGCTGGGGCAGGGTATAGCGTTTGCCGGAGACGAGGGAAGGTAGCTGCATGAATCGGTGCGCGGTAAGGGCTGGCCAGTGGTTCGGTCAATCAGAAATCATTCGGCAAAAGGCAGGCACCCCAAACCATCCGGAGTGGGGTGCCTGCGTGTTCAAGCTCCGATTTTAGAATCTATGATGAAGTTATGACGACAAGTCCCGCCAATACCCGTCCTGATGCCCGTTTTTTTGTGCTGATCCCTTGCGCGGGGCAGGGAAGCCGGGCCGGCACCGCCAAGGCCAAGCAATACCACCTGATTGACGGCAAGCCCATGGTGAGGCATACGGTGCAAGCCTTCAGGGCGCTGGCGGACACCTTTGCGGCTGTCTGGGTGGTGATTTCGCCTTCAGACGACCATTTCCTGGAGGTGTTTCCCGATTTCAACCGCGGCAATGAAGTCCTGCTGGTGGGCGGCGGCGCCACGCGGGCGGCGACGGTGCTCAACGGCCTGAAAGCCATGGTGGAGCAGCAGCCCGGCGGCGCGACCCTGAGCGACTGGGTGCTGGTGCATGATGCCGCGCGCTGCCTGGTCACGCCCGAACAGATCAAGGCCCTCATCAACGAATGCCGCAATGATGCCGTAGGTGGCCTGCTGGCGCACAAGTTGCCGGACACTCTCAAGACCGAACGCGATGGCCGGGTGGCTGACACACTTGACCGCAGCGACAAATGGCTGGCGCAAACGCCGCAGATGTTTCGCATCGGGGCCTTGATCGATGCCTTGGAGCAGGCGGGAGATGCCGTCACCGATGAGTCCAGCGCCATGGAGGCGGCGGGCCTTTCACCCCGGCTGGTGAGTGGCAGCGCGCAGAATTTCAAGGTCACCTACCCGGAAGACTTCGCGCTGGCTGAAGCCATCTTTGAGCGGCGCAGAAAATAAGACATGCAACAGAATTTCCATCATCCCTACAAGGCCTCACGATGACCGCCATGAATTTCCGAATCGGTGAAGGCTGGGACACGCATGCCCTGGTGCCCGGCCGCAAGCTCATCATCGGTGGTGTCGACATTCCGCATACCGTGGGCCTGCTCGGCCATTCGGATGCCGATGTACTGCTGCACGCGATCACCGATGCCTTGCTGGGTGCGGCGGCGCTGGGCGATATCGGCTCGCATTTTCCGGACACCGATGCCCGCTTCAAGGGTGCCGATTCATCGGTGCTGCTCACCGAAGTGGGGCGGCTTTTGACTGAGCGTGGCTGGAAGATCGGCAATATCGACAGCACCGTGATCGCGCAGGCGCCCAGGCTCGCGCCACATATCGCCGCGATGCGCGGCAATATCGCCGCGGCTTTGGGGCTGGATGTCGGGCAGGTGAATGTGAAGGCCAAAACGGCCGAGAAGCTGGGCCCGGTCGGCCAGGGCCTGAGCATGGAGGCCCGTGCCGTGGTGCTGTTGCACCGCTGAATCAGCAGGGGGGCGCTTCAGCTGCGGCGCAGCTTGATGTGTGCGGCCAGCCCGCCCGAGCCGGTATTGGCCAGGCCGAACACGCCGCCCATGCGGTGGATGGTTTTCTCGACAATCGCCAAGCCCAGGCCCGCCCCTGTGGCCGCTGTACGGGCGGCGTCTCCGCGGAAGAATGGCCGCGTGAGCTTTGCGAGCGTCTCGGGCGCCACGCCCATGCCATGGTCGCGTACCTTGATCAGCACCCATTGGTCGCGGCTCTTGGCGGCGATGTCGACCAGTGCGATGCCGGTCTCAGGTGTCTTGCCGTAGCGCCTGGCGTTTTCCAGCAGGTTGGCGATCACGCGGGACAGCTCGACCTCGTCGGCCAGCACCGCCATGTCCTCTGGAATGGCCACGGTCACGCGCATGTCTTCGTAATCGGCGACGGCATAGACCGCGGCGTCGATCACCGCATTGAGAGACACCCGTTCCAGCCGCGGCGGCTCAGGCCGGGCGTAGTCGAGGAATTTGTCGATGATGGCGTCCAGCTGGGTGATGTCGGCCGCCATGTGCTCGCGCGCGTCGGGGTCGGTGACGCTCATCTCGGTTTCCAGGCGCAGGCGTGCCAGCGGCGTGCGCAGGTCGTGCGAGATGCCGGCCAGCATGATGACCCGGTCCTGCTCGATTTTGGAGAGCTGCTCGGCCATGCGGTTAAAGCCGATGTTGACTTCCCGGATCTCGCTGGTCGCGACTTTCTCGTCGAGCAGGCTGGCGTCGAAATCACCATCGCGCATGCGGCTGGCCGCAAAGGACAGCTGCTTGAGCGGCCGGTTGATCAATCGGGCAATAAAAGCCGCTCCCGCCAGCGACAGCACCGCCGCGGTGAACAGCCAGATGATCCAGGTGCTGTTGCGGGAGGGGCCGATCTTGGACGGGTCGGTGAGCAGCCAATAAGAATCGCCGTCGATGGTGAAGCCGACCCACAGGCCTTTCTGGCCGTTGACGCTGCTGGCAACCACGGTGCCGCTGCCCAGCCGGGCCCTGAGCTCTTCGGCGGTACGCTCGCCCAGTTCGTCGCTCTCGAACAGATCGAACTTGTCCTTGGGTTCGCGCGGCGTGATGCGTACCCGTTCCTCGTCGGCCAGGGTTTTGATCAGCGAGACGCGGGCGATCGCGTCGGAATAGCGGAGCGCGGCCCGGCTCAGGTTGACCAGGGAGGCCAGTTGCTGCGCGTTCTGGATGGCGCGCGGCTCGGATTCCAGCGCGCGGAAGGTCTGCAACCAGGCCACGATGGAACCGAACAGCAGCAGGGCCAGGAAGAAAAATGTCCGCCAGAACAGGCTGAAACCGCGCCGCGGGCGCATCTCCAGCGGAGCCGGTGCGGTTTCTAGGGGGGCCGGATTGGTGGCGTCCATAAAGGTGGGTACGGGCCGCTAGGGCGGACAATCAATGGACGTTAGCACGACGAACCAGATCGGGGGCAAGCAAGCTGTTGCCGCCTGTTGCGGGCGCGCGTCATGTGGGCCAGTGAGAGCATTTGTTTTTACCAGCATGAGCCGCAGGGCCGGCTTTGCCGGACTGCAGGCGGGCGGCCCCCTCGGGGGCAGCGCATTACACGAAGCCGAAGGCGCAGTGAAAAGCGTGGGGGCTAGTTCGTGCCGTCCGGCACGAACACGTAGCCAATGCCCCACACCGTCTGGATGTAGCGAGGCACCGCCGCATCCACCTCGATCAGCTTGCGCAGGCGGGAAACCTGCACGTCCAGGCTGCGGTCGAAGGGTTCGAACTCGCGGCCGCGAGCCAGCTGCGCCAGCTTTTCGCGCGACAGCGGCTGGCGCGGATGGCGCACCAGGGTCTTGAGCATGGCGAATTCGCCGGTGGTCAGCGGCAGTTCCTCGCCATTTTTGTGCAGGGTTCGCAGGCCCATGTCGAAGGAGAAGGGGCCGAAGGTGATGACCTCCTGGTCGCTGGAGGGGGCACCGGGCACTTCGGCCGTGGGGCGGCGGCGCAGCACGGCGTGGATGCGGGCCAGCAGCTCACGGGGGTTGAAGGGCTTGGCGAGGTAGTCGTCCGCGCCGACTTCCAGGCCGACAATGCGGTCCACGTCCTCGCCCTTGGCGGTCAGCATGATGATGGGCGTGCGGTCGTTGGCGGCACGCAGGCGGCGGCAGATGGAAAGGCCGTCTTCGCCGGGCATCATCAGGTCCAGGACGATCAGGTCGACGGCATCACGCAGCATGATGCGGTTCAGGGCCTTGCTGTCTTCGGCCAGGATGACTTCGAAACCCTCCTGGGCGAGGTAGCGGCGCAGCAGGTCACGGATGCGGGCATCGTCGTCAAGGATCAGGATTTTGTCGGCACGGGCGTTGGGTTGAGCTTGGGTCATAGTCGTCTGGTAATTTGTAACAGAGCCATTTTGAAGGCTGAAAACACGAGATGTCGCGTTTTTCAGTCGGTCTGACACACTGTTACAAAAGTTGCGGCGATGTGCAACTGTGAGCGCGCCGCCGGCCTTGTTGTGGCAATGCTCCTACAGGAATTGACAAATACACATGCAAAAATGGGTGGCCGCGTCTGCGCATGCTTTGCAGCAGTGCGTTACCCGTCGTAAGCAGAAATTGGCCGGACCCAAACCGGCATCCGGCCATCGCCATTCTGGCTCCCAGATGACTTGAAAAAGCCACAAAAAAGGCGCCAACCCTGGCGGATGTTTATGACTTCTTTTTCTCTTTTTTTCAGCTCACCGCTGAAAACAGCTCCCCGAAAGGTCTTCCCGATGCGAACTCCCACCCTGATTGCGTGCGCCCTGTTGGCCGGTGCGGCGCTGGCTCCCGGCGCCATGGCCCAGCCCATGCACCCGGAAACCCTGCAGAACGTGGCTCAGTTGTCGGCCAGCGGTTCTGTCGAGGTGCAGCAGGACTTGCTGTCGATTTCCCTGAGCACCACGCGCGACGGCACCGACGCCGGCGTCGTGCAGACCCAGCTCAGGCAGGCGCTGGACACCGCGCTGGCGCAGGCCAAGCAGGCGGCCGCCCCAGGCCAGATGGATGTGCGTACCGGCAATTTCAGCCTTTATCCGCGTTACGGCAAGGACGGCAGGATCAACGGCTGGCAGGGCTCCACCGAGCTGGTGCTCGAAGGCAAGGACTTCCCACGCATCACCGGGACGGCAGGCAAGATCCAGACTCTTACCATGAGCAATGTGAGTTTTGCCCTGAGCCGTGAGCAGCGAGCCAAAGTCGAGGGTGAGGCCCAGGCCCAGGCCATTGAGCGCTTCAAGGCCAAGGCCGCTGAAGTGGCACGCAGTTTTGGCTTTGGCGGCTACTCGCTGCGCGAAGTCTCCATCAACGCGAACGACCAGGGCCCCATCCCGCGCCCCCGCATGATGGCGATGTCAGCCAAGGCCGAGATGTCCGATGCCACGGTGCCGGTGGAAGCCGGCAAGAGCACGGTGTTGGTCAACGTGTCGGGCTCTGTACAGATGAAGTGAAGCGCTTGCCGGCCTGTGCGGTGCATAGCAGCGCCGGGGCCGGCTGCGCTGCGCCGGCCTTTTGGCCCGCCTGGCGTGTTTTGAGGCTGCGGCGCGCAACCACCTTTGCACGGATATGGTCGTAGGCCCAGTTAAAGCAGAAGGTGTAGGGCAGGAAGAACAGCACAAGCGCGATATCCAGTACAAAGGCCTCCCAGAGGCCGATGTCCAGCCACCAGGCGGCCAGTGGTACCACCGCGATAATCAGTCCGATTTCAAACAGCACCGCGTGCACCGCACGCGCCATCAGGGTGCGCTCAAAGCCCATTCGCCGTTGGGCCTCGTCAAACAGGGCGTTGAACACCATATTCCAGCTCATCGCCATGAGCGAGACCATCACGGTCAGCAGTCCCATGTGCGCCAGCGAATAACCGAGCAGCCAAGCGCCCAACGGCGCGCAAATGGCAATGGCCAGCACTTCAAACCCGAGGGCGTGGAAAAACCGTTCCTTGACTGATTTCTGGAGACTCATGCCTTAATTTTTATCGATATTTCAAATGCTTTAAAATCAATAGTCATCGTAAAAATCGATATCAACGAGGCATTCCCATGCGCCACTCCCCGGAAGCCCTAACCGCTTTTGCCGAGGCTGCTGCGCTGGGATCGTTTTCGGCAGCTGCACGCAAGCTGGGTAAAAGCCAGTCGACAGTGAGCAGTGCCATCGCGAACCTGGAAATCGATCTGGGTATCACATTGTTTGACCGCGGCAGCCGCAAGCCGGCCTTGACGGAGCAGGGCAGGGTTGTGCTCGGCAAGGTGCAGGACATCCTGGCCGCCAGCGACCGGCTGGACCGCGCTGCCAGCGAGCTGGGAGGCGGCATGGAGCCCAAGCTCAGCGTGGTCTGGTCCGACACTTACCAATCCGACCGGTTTGAGGAAATGCTGCTGGCTTTTGAGCAGCGCTTCCCGGATCTTGAATTTGAAAGCCTGATTGCCGAGCACGGCGACCTGGTGTCGCTGGTCCAGACCGGGCGGGCGCACATCGGTGTGGTTGCGGCGCAAAACACCTATCCGCCGGACATTGGCTCTGCCACCATCGCAGAGCAATCTGAAATCACGCTGTTTGTGGCCACGGCCCACCCCTTGGCCGGCATGAAAGACATCACGCCTGAGCAACTGGCCAGCTTCAGGGAATTGCGTCTGGACACTTATATAGCAGGGGAGCAGGGCGCTCAGGGCCTGTGGGAGCATGCCGCGCCGCGCTCGCGCCGGAGCTGGTCGGCACCCAGCTACCTGATGCTGATGGAAATGGCCGTGCTGGGTTTTGGCTGGGCGGCCATCCCACGCTGGATGGTGACGCGCTTTGCCACCGGCAAACTGAGCGAGCTTGACGCGCGCGGCTGGCCGCAGCGGGTGCCAGTCGACGCCGTATGGTCCCGGCAACGCCCCCTGGGCCGTGCCGGCACATGGTTGCTGCAGGAGATGCTTGCACCTGCAGTGTCCGGCACCCCGGGCGGCCTTCCGGGAGGGATGTGAAAAGCCCGCAGCCAGTAACGGCCTGCGGGCTGTGGGCTGTGGGCGGAGGCACGGCAAGCGCCGCCTCGCGGCAAGGATCAGAAGCGGTAGCGCAGGCCCAGGCTGGTGGTGCTGACGCGTTGGTTGCCGGTGCCGACGAATTTCATGTCGTGCTCGTCCCACGCCAGCACGGCTGACATGGCGGGGGTGAAAGCCCATTCGGCGCCCAGGCCGTAGGACAGGCCCCAGCCGCTTTCGGAGCCGGAAGCAATGCCGGATGCCGCTGCGGAAGACACACGGGTGTGACCGTAGGTCGTGCCCACCTTGCCCAGCAGGTTGAAGGAGTTGCTCAGCGGCAGGCGTCCAACCAGGCTCAGGTTGATGCCTTGCGCTTCAGTTTGTCCTCCAGCGCGGTTGGCCTTGCCGAAATCGGTGTAGCCGAGTTCCAGGCCGAAGTTGTTGTTGAAGTAGCTTCCGCCGTAGATGTTGTACGAGGTGTCCTTGTTGTCCGACGGGAAGCCGCCGGCACCGCTGGGCAGCGAGAAGTCGGACTGGCCTACGTTGAGTCCGAAGTAGCGTGAGCCCGGTGCATAAAAGGAATAGTTGCTGCTGGACATTCCCGTACTCGAGGTCGAACTGCTTTGGGCTTGGGCGCCCGTCGCGGCTGCCAGCGCGGCCGCGGCCAGGAGGGTGGCGGAAAAAGTTCGGGTCAATGATGGCATGGTGTTTTTTCCTTCAGTGAATGGATGGGCGGGGTCGCGTACTCGCAAAAAAAGAAAATACGAAACACCGCGCGGTGTTGATGTCCGTCGTGAAATTTACGGTTGGGGATGGGGGTCGGCGTGTGAGTGCATCAGTGCAATCCCTGTAGGACAAACGGAAGTTTGCGCGGGGCCCTGGGGCATTGCCAGGCGCATTTATAGGCGGCCAGGTGCCGGTTTTTGCGGTGCTAAAGTCAGGACATGCCTCTCATCACTCACCTGCCTGGAAGCACACCGCTGGTCCTGGATTCACCGCACAGCGGAACGGTTTATCCGGCGGATTTCCGGCATGCCTGCGAACTCGCCGTGCTACGCAGCGCCGAAGATACCCACGTCGAAAAGCTTTACGACTTTGCCCCCGCCCTTGGAGTGCACTGGGTTGAGGCACACTTTCCGCGCAGCTATCTCGACACCAATCGCAATACCACCGAGATGGATGTGAGCCTGCTGGACGAGCCCTGGCCCGGCCCGGTGGAGACTGATCCCAGGACCTTGTCCAAGGTGCGCCTGGGCAAAGGCCTCATTTGGCGCACCACGGACGAAGGCGTTGCGATCTATGACCGCAAGCTGGGCGTGGCGGAAATCCAGGCGCGCATAGAGCAGTACTGGAAGCCTTACCACGCGGCCGTGGAGCGTGCGATTGATGCCGCGCACGAGAAGCACGGCTACAGCATCCACATCAATTGCCATTCCATGCCGGCGGTGGCTTCCAGCAGTGCCACGGATTTTCCGGGCGAGGCGCATGCCGACTTCGTGGTGGGGGACCGCGAGGGTACGACGGCAAGCAAGTCCATGTCCAGGCTGGTGTGCGAACACCTGAAGGCGCGCGGCTACAGCGTGGCCTACAACCATCCCTACAAGGGGGTGGAGCTGGTTCGCCGCTACAGCCGGCCTGCCGAACACCGGCACAGCATACAGCTGGAGATCAACCGCAAGCTTTACATGGACGAAAGCACCTTTGCCTTGACGCCGAACGCCGAAGCGCTTAAGGCCAGCCTGCGTTCGCTGGTGGAGGTCCTGCTTAAAACCGACCCGCGCGCGCTGTAAAGCCTGAAGCCCGCAGGTCCTTGACTGCTTTTATTTGCCCAAACCCTGACCGCCATGCTTACCTTTTTCAGCGACAGCCACCACGCCCATGCTCCGCAATATGAATTTTTTCGCGGCGAGCGCGTGCCTTGTTTTGAAACGCCGGCGCGCGCTGAATATGTCAAGGCCCGTCTGAGCGAGCGCGGCCATGTGCTGCAAATACCCGACGCCGACAGCCGCGGGGTGCTGGCCAAGGTGCACAGCGCCCGTTACCTCGCGTTTCTCGAACATGCCTGGCGTGGCTGGGTGCAACTGGAGGCCGGCAACGACCAGCGCCAGCCTTTCCCCTCGGTATGGCCGGTGCGCACATTGCGCAGCGATGTGGAGCCGCTCAACTTCACCGCGCGGCTGGGTTTTTACTCCATGGACAACGGCACACCGCTGTCGGCCGGAACCTGGCAGGCCGCCAAAGCCGGCGCGGATGCCGCTGCAAGCGCCGCGGCCTTGCTCACGGCCGGTGAACGCGCCGTGTTTTGCTGCACTCGCCCGCCAGGCCACCACGCGGGGCCTGACTTCATGGGCGGCTATTGTTTCCTGAACAATGCCGCTGTGGCCGCCCAGACGCTGCGCGACGGCGGCGCGTCGCGCGTGGCGGTTCTTGATGTTGACTACCACCACGGCAACGGCACGCAAAGCATTTTTTACGACCGTGCCGACGTGCTTTTTGTGAGCCTGCACGGCGATCCCCTGACCGAGTACCCGTTCTACCTGGGCCATGCCGATGAGACCGGCAGCGGGCAGGGCGCGGGCTTCAATTTGAACCTGCCGCTGCCGGCGGGCTGCACCGTACCGCGATGGTTCGAGGCGCTGGAAGCAGCTTGCCTGCGCATCGGCACATTCAAGGCGGACGCCCTGGTGGTGTCACTGGGACTGGACACCTTCGCCGAGGATCCGATTTCCAAGTTCGCGCTGCAGCCGGACGACTTCATCCGCTTGGGCGAGCGCCTGGGCAGGCTGGGCCTGCCCACGGTGTTTGTGCTCGAAGGGGGTTATGCGGCAGCCGCGCTGGGCGTCAATGCCGTCAACGTGATTGAAGGGTTTGAAGGCCGTTAATGGACAAGGTCGATTGCGTGGTGATAGGCGCGGGCGTGGTGGGCTTGGCCGTGGCGCGCGCATTGGCGCTGCGGGGCAGGGAAGTCATGGTGCTGGAAGCCGCGGATGCGATAGGCACAGGCACCAGCTCGCGTAACAGCGAGGTGATCCACGCCGGGATTTACTATCCCCAGGGCTCGCTCAAGGCCAGGCTGTGCGTGGAAGGCAAGGCGCTGCTGTACGCCTATTGCGCCGAACGCGGCATAGGCCATAGGCGTTGCGGCAAGCTCATTGTGGCCACCAGCGATGCGCAGGTCGCTCAGCTGCGGGGCATCCAGGCCAAGGCGGCCGCCAACGGCGTGAACGACCTGGTTCTGCTGACACGCGAAGAGGCGCGCGCGCTGGAGCCGCAACTCGAATGCGTGGCAGCGCTGCAGTCGCCCAGCACCGGCATCGTCGACAGCCATGGCCTGATGCTGGCGCTGCAGGGCGACCTGGAGAATGCGGGCGGCCTGGTTGCGCTCAACTCGCCGCTGGCAAGGGCGGAATGCGCACAGGGCGCCATCTATCTCACCGCGCAAGACGGCACCGCGCTTGAAGCAACAACGGTCGTCAATGCCGCCGGCCTGCATGCCCAGCAACTGGCCGGGCGCTTTGCCGGCCTGCCCGCGCGGCACGTGCCGCCCAGCTACTACGCCAAGGGCAACTACTTCACGCTGCCGGGGCGTTCACCCTTCAGCCGATTGATCTATCCCGTACCGGAAGCTGCGGGCCTGGGTGTGCACCTGACCGTGGACATGGGCGGCCAGGCCAAGTTCGGCCCCGATGTGCAGTGGGTGGACTCGCCTGACGACCTGGTGGTGGACCGGGCGCGCGGCGAAGCCTTTTATGCCGAGGTGCGCAAGTACTGGCCGGCGCTGGCCGATGGCGCGCTGACGCCGGGCTACGCCGGCATACGTCCCAAGATCCAGGCGCCCCATGAGACGGCACGGGATTTCATGATTGAAGGCCCGCGCGAGCACGGCGTGGCGGGCCTTGTCAATCTCTTTGGTATTGAATCGCCGGGGCTGACGAGCTCGCTGGCGATCGGCGATTACGTGAGCCGCCTGCTGTAACGAGAAAAGCGAGAGCGCTTACTGCGCCGCCCAGCCGCCGTCCATGTTCCAGGCCACGCCACGCACGTTGTTGCCGGCAGGTGAGCAGAAAAATACCGCCAGCGCGCCCAGCTCTTCGGGGGTGGTGAACTGCATGGAGGGTTCTTTTTCGCCCAGCAATTGCTTGGTGGCCGCTTCATTGCTGATGTTGCCCGCGGCCGCCTTGGCATCCACCTGTTTCTGCACCAGGGGTGTGAGCACCCAGCCGGGGCAGATGGCATTGCAGGTCACGCCCGTGGTGGCGTTCTCGAGGGCGGTGACTTTGGTCAGGCCCACGATGCCGTGCTTGGCGGCGACGTAGGCCGATTTCTCCGCCGAACCAACCAGGCCGTGGACCGAGGCCACGTTGATGATGCGGCCCCAGCCCTTGCCGCCGTTGGCCGCCAGCATGGAGGGCAGGGCCAGGCGGGTGGCGTGGAAGGCGCTGCTCAGGTTGATGGCGATCACCGCGTCCCATCTTTCGACGGGGAAATTCTCGACGCGGGCCACGTGCTGGATGCCGGCGTTGTTGACCAGGATGTCGACTTGGCCGAATTGCGCGGCGGCATAGCGCATCATGTCTTCGATGTCGGCAACCTTGCTCATGTCAGCGCCGTGATAAGCAACGCGCGCACCCAGTGCTTCCACCTCGGCCTTGGGGCCGTCCACGTCACCGAAACCGTTGATGACGATGTTGGCGCCCTGCGCCGCCAGCGCCTTGGCGATACCCAGGCCTATCCCGCTGGTCGAGCCGGTGACGAGGGCTGTTTTACCTTTGAGCATATTGTTTCTCCGGATGATTTACGATGGTTGAACTGGGATTCCAGGCCTTGCGGCGCATATGTTGCGCCTGGCTGATTTCTCAAGCAATTATCAAGCCTTTGAATTGAGCTGCTGCCCCATGACCCAACCTACGCTGAACTACGTAAATTGCCCCGACGCCTCAGGCGGCCATCGCATGGCTTACTGGCAATGGGGTCGGCCGGACAGCGCTCACGTGGTGGCGTGCGTGCACGGCCTGTCGCGCCAGGGGCGAGACTTTGACGTGCTGGCGCGGGCGCTGACCGAGCGGGCCGATGTCCGCGTGGTATGCGCCGACATCGTGGGCCGGGGCGAAAGCGACTGGCTCAAGGACCCCATGGGCTACCAGTTGCGAACCTACGCGGGTGACATGCTGGCGATGCTGGGCCAGCTCCACGCGCAGGCACCCGTGGCCTCGCTCGACTGGGTCGGCACCAGCATGGGCGGCCTGATCGGTATCGCGGTATGTGGAACACCCGGCTTGCCTCTGCCTGCGCCGGTGCACCGGCTGGTGCTCAATGATGTGGGGCCGGCCATCCAGTGGCAGGCCATCGTGCGAATCGGCACCTACCTGGGCCAGGCCGGCCACTTCGGTTCGGTGCAGGAAGCGGCCGATGCAATGTGGGCGATTTCCCAAAGCTTCGGCCCGCATACGCCCGAGCAATGGCTGGCCTTGTCGCGTCCGATGCTCAGGCGTGTCTCGGAGGCCGTTGATGCCAAATGGCGCCTGCACTATGACCCGGCCATCGCCGTCCCTTTCAGGCAGGAGACCGAAGAGTCCGCGCGCCAGGGCGAGGCCATGCTCTGGCAGCTCTACGACAATATCAAGGCCGAAACCCTGGTGATACGGGGCCGGCAATCCGACCTGCTGAGCCCGCAGACGGCCCAAGCCATGACGCAACGCGGGCCGCATGCCCGTGTGGTGGAATTTGAAGGCGTGGGACATGCGCCAACGCTGATCGCGCCCGACCAGGTCGCCGCCGTCACGGGCTTTCTGCTGGGATGATGCCCGCAATTGGCCGCAACTCTCTGACTGAATTTGACTGAAGTTTCATGAAAAGCAATGTGGTCGGGCCAGGTGGCCCGACAGCCCCCCAGGGGGCGAATGCCTCCATCGTCACCGCCACGGCCGACAGCCTGCCGGACCAGCCGCATGCGCTAGCCAGGGCGCGCGCCTTTGCCGAGCCCTTGATCGCCAGCGAAACCCATGACACGGGTGAAAACATCCTCGCGCATGCCGATGCGGTGGCGGCCATCCTGAAAGCCATAGGCGGCTCTGAAGCCATGCAGGCGGCCACTTACCTGGTCTATGCCTGCCAGCACCTGACCAAACCGCAGGAAGTCATTACCAAGGCCTTCGGCGCCAATTACGCCGCGCTGGCGATGGAGACCACCAAGCTGGTGCATGTGCAGCGCCAGGCGCGTTCGGCGGATGCGAAGGCGCAATTGCTGGGCGATCCGGCCGCGCAGACCGAAAACGTCCGCAAGATGCTGCTGGCGTTTTCACGCGACCTGCGTGTGGTGATGCTGCGGCTGGCGTCCCGCTTGCAGACCCTGCGCCATTACGCGGCGACGCGGCAGCCCGCGCCGCTGTCGCTGGCCTATGAGTCGTTGCACGTCTTTGCGCCGCTGGCCAACCGCCTGGGTATCTGGCAGATCAAATGGGAAATGGAAGACCTGGCCTTCCGCTTCCTGGAACCCGAGACCTACAAACAGACGGCGCGCTTGCTCGACGAAAAACGCGTGGAGCGTGAAGGCTTTATGGAAGCCCTGCGCGCGCAGCTGGAGCGCGAGCTCAACCAGAACGGCATAGCCGCGCTGGTGCAGGGCCGGCCCAAGCACATCTACAGCATCGTGAAAAAGATGCGCGGCAAGTCACTGGACTTCGAGCAGGTCTTCGACATTCGCGCGCTGCGCGTTATCGCCGCCGATGTAAAGGGCTGCTACGCGGCGCTTGGCTATGTGCATTCGCGCTTCACGCCGGTAGAGGGTGAATTCGACGATTACATCGCCAAGCCCAAGACCAACGGCTACCAGTCGCTGCACACTGTGGTGCGCGACGAGGCGGGCAGGGCGGTGGAAATACAGATACGGACCCAGGCCATGCACGACCATGCCGAGCATGGCGTGGCCGCGCACTGGGCTTACAAGGAAGCCGGGACCAAGGGCTATGGCGGGGTGTCGGCCAGCAGCGAATACGACGCCAAGATCGCCGTGCTGCGGCAACTGCTGGCGTGGGAGCGCGATCTCTCGGGGCCGGCGGCCCAGCGCGCGGCAGGCGACAAGCAGGGCCTGTTCGAGGACCGGATTTATGTGCTGACGCCGGATGCGGCCATCGTGGAGCTGCCGCAGGGCGCGACCGCGGTGGACTTCGCCTACAGCGTGCACACCAGCCTGGGTCACCGCTGCCGCGGTGCGCGCATCGACGGCGCCATGGTGCCGCTGAACACACCGCTGCAAAACGGCCAGACCGTGGAAGTCATCACCGTCAAGGAAGGTGGGCCTTCGCGCGATTGGCTCAACCCGGAGCTGGGCTTTCTGTGCAGCCACCGCGCGAAGTCCAAGGTTCGTGCCTGGTTCAACGCACTGGCGATGGAGCAGACCGTGGCCCGGGGCCGTGAGGCTGTTGAGAAGCTGCTGCAGCGCGAAGGCAAGACCGCGATGAAGCTGGACGACCTGGCGGCGCAGCTTGGCTTCAAGGCGGCGGATGATTTGTTTGAAGTGGTCGGCAAGGACGAGCTTTCGCTGCGCACGATAGAAAACATGCTCAGGCCGCCGGAGCCGGTCATGAGCCAGGACGACTATGTGCTGGCCAAAAAAGCGCGCCCGCCCAACCCGAATGCGAAGAAAGCTGCGGGCGGCGTTCTGGTCGTTGGCATGGGCTCCTTGCTGACGCAACTGGCCAAGTGCTGCAAGCCCGCACCGCCCGATGAGATCCTGGGTTTTGTCACCAAGGGTAAAGGCGTCAGCATCCACCGCAGCGACTGCAGCAACTTCCGCAACATGGCGGCCGGCAGCCCCGACCGTGTGATCGAGGTGCAATGGAATTCTCCCAAGACGCCCGACGGTGCGGTTTACCCCGTGGACGTCGCCGTCGAGGCTGCAGACAGGCAAGGCCTGCTGCGCGATATTTCCGAGGTGTTCGCCAAGGAAAAAATGAACGTGATCGGCGTGCAGACCCAGTCGGTGAAAGACAACCGCGGCGGCACGGCCTGGATGACTTTCACCGTGGAAGTGGCGCAATCCGGGCGTCTCAACCAGGTGCTGGGCATCGTGGCCGAGGTGCCGGGCGTGCGCTCCGCGCGCAGGCGTTGAGCACGGTTCGATTGGAATTGAGCGATCACCGGAGTTCTCCAACCAAGCAGGGGCCGCAGGCGCAGCGGCCCCCTAGGGGGCAGAGAGCTACACGCAGTGAGCGAACGTGGGGGCTTAATTTGCGTGCTATACTGCTAGCTTCGAACAGTCCTTAGGCGCGTAGCTCAGCTGGTTAGAGCACCACCTTGACATGGTGGGGGTCGTTGGTTCGAGTCCAATCGCGCCTACCAATTCCCTTCGATCGGTTCCTGTCCAGGCTTTCGCATTCGATTCGTGATGCGGCCCCATCACACAGGGTAAACCAAGGGGATTGAGTACATCAGAATTCCTAGAATGTATTGAACCCCGGCGCCTCGGCGCTGGCCGTCATTCAGAGGAGAAATCAGTGCCAAAAAGCAAATCCACCGGCCCGGCATCCGGCCCTGCGCCTACACGTGGCGAAGCGGCTGCCGACGGCAATGCCGGCGCCAAAGGCGGCCGGGCTGCCGGCAAGGCTGTGGCGTCCCGCGTGATCAAGAAGTACCCGAACCGGCGGCTCTACGATACCGAGACCTCGACTTACATCACGCTCACCGAAGTGCGGCAACTGGTGATGGACAGCGCTGATTTTGTGGTGCGCGATGCCAAGACCAATGAAGACCTGACGCGCAGCATCCTGCTGCAGATCATTCTTGAGGAAGAAACCGGCGGCGCGCCCATGTTCACTGAGGCGGTGTTGGCCAACATCATCCGTTTTTACGGCAATGCGATGCAGAGTTTCATGGGCGCCTACCTCGAGAAAAACGTCCAGACCTTCATGGACCTGCAGGTCAAGATGGCCGAGCAATCCAAGGGACTGACACCTGAGATGTGGGCACAGTTCATGAATGCGCAGTCACCCATGATGCAGGGAATGATGGGTAACTATGTGGAGCAATCCAAGAACGTTTTTACGCAGATGCAGGAGCAGATGCAAAAGCAGAGCGAGCAGATGCTGCAGGCTTTCGGCCTGAAGAAGTGAGCTGGACGCCGGGCCTTGAGCCCGTGCGTTGACAGGCCATTGAAGGCCATTCGGGTTCACGGCCCGCGCTGCGCCTACCCTGAGACAATAGACCCCATGAGCGACGTTATTTCCCAATCCGCCCCCGTCAATGCCAAGGCCGCGCCTCGCGTCGGTTTCGTCAGCCTGGGTTGCCCCAAGGCCCTGACCGACTCCGAGTTGATCCTGACCCAATTGAGCGCCGAGGGTTACCAGACCTCCAAGACTTTTGAAGGTGCCGACCTCGTCATCGTCAACACCTGTGGTTTCATCGACGACGCGGTCAAGGAAAGCCTGGACACCATAGGCGAGGCGCTGGCCGAAAACGGCCGTGTCATCGTGACCGGTTGCCTGGGCGCCAAGGCTGGCGAAGACGGCGGCAACCTGGTGCGCCAGATGCACCCCAGTGTGCTGGCCGTCACCGGCCCGCATGCCACGCAGGAAGTCATGGACGCGGTGCACCTGAATTTGCCCAAACCGCACGACCCCTTTGTGGACCTGGTCCCCAACGCTTTCGGCATTGCGGGTGTCAAGCTCACCCCTAAGCACTACGCGTACCTGAAGATCAGCGAGGGATGCAACCACCGCTGCACTTTCTGCATCATCCCTTCGATGCGCGGCGACCTGGTGTCGCGGCCCATCGGCGACGTGCTGAATGAAGCGCGAGCCCTGTTCGAGGGCGGTGTCAAGGAACTGCTGGTGATCAGCCAGGACACCTCGGCCTACGGCGTGGACGTGAAATACCGCACCGGCTTCTGGGACGGCAAACCCGTGAAGACGCGCATGCTGGAGCTCGTGCAAATGCTGGGCGAGATTGCCGAGCCTTATGGTGCCTGGGTGCGCTTGCACTATGTCTATCCCTATCCAAGCGTGGATGAAGTGCTTCCGCTGATGGCCACCGGCAAGGTGCTGCCTTATCTGGATGTTCCTCTGCAGCACAGCCATCCGGATGTGCTCAAGCGCATGAAGCGACCGGCCAGCGGTGAGAAAAACCTTGAGCGCATAACGCGCTGGCGCGAGATCTGTCCCGAGATCGTGATCCGCAGCACCTTCATTGCCGGCTTTCCGGGCGAGACCGAGGCCGAGTTCGAGCACCTGCTGGACTTCATGCGTGAAGCCAAAATCGACCGCGCGGGCTGCTTTGCCTACAGCGCGGTGGAGGGCGCCACGGCCAATGGCATTCCCGGCATGCTGCCTATGGAGTTGCGCGAGGAGCGGCGCGCCCGTTTCATGGCCGTGGCTGAGGCGGTTTCCAGCCAGAAGCTGCAGCAGCGCATAGGCGCGACCATGCAGGTGCTGGTGGATTCGGCCCCGGCGCTGGGCCGCAAGGGCGGTGTCGGGCGCTCCTATGCGGATGCGCCGGAGATCGACGGTGTAGTCAAGCTGTTGCCGCCTGAAAAAATCAGTAAAACCCTGAAGGTGGGCGAGTTCACGCGGGCTCGTATTGTTGGAACCCAGGGCCACGACCTGGTTGCCGTGCCCGTTTGATTCATTCCGCAAGCGAAAAACCGGGCCGCAAGAAAGGGCCCGGAAATGAAAAAAGCCACTGGGTCACAGTGGCTTTGATCTTGCTTTCTTCCAGAGCTCGTTTCAGAGTCTGGCAAGGCTGTTTGGTGTATCTGGTGCCCGGGAGAGAACTCGAATCTCCACATCTTGCGATACACGGACCTGAACCGTGCGCGTCTACCAATTCCGCCACCCGGGCACAGCTAGCAGTGTACCATTACTTGAACGTTTTCCGAAGCCAAAGCCCACAAATTTCCTGAAATATTTCGGCTGCATACTCAAAACCAGCAGCCCCCAACAAAAAGAGACTTTTTATCAAAACAATCCATTCCCCCGCGGGCGCATCGTCCGCCCATTCTTCCGGCCTGCTCGCTGAATTCGAGGGCACTGTTTCCGGCCATCGCGACGGCCACGGCTTTGTGTTGCGCGATGACGGCGAGGCCGATATTTACCTGCCGCCGAATGAAATGCGCGCGGTGTTGCACAAGGACCGCGTCAAGGCGCGCATCGTGCGGCACGACCGCAAAAATCGTCCCGAGGGCCGTGTCACCGAGATCATCGAGCGATCCTCCAATCCCATCATCGGTCGCCTGCTGCAGGAAAGCGGCGTCTGGCTGGTGGCGCCAGAAGACAAGCGCTACGGCCAGGATGTGCTGATTCCCAAGGGCGCCACCGGTACGGCTAAGGCCGGCCAGGTGGTGGTGGTTCAGCTTACCGAGCCGCCGGCGCTGTTCGGCCAGCCCGTCGGCCGCGTCACGGAAGTGCTGGGCGAGATCGACGACCCCGGCATGGAGATCGAAATCGCGGTGCGCAAATACGGCGTGCCGCATGAATTCAGCGACGAGGCGCTGGCCCTGGCCCGAGCCTTGCCGGACGCCGTACGGCCTGCCGACAAAAAACACCGCGTAGACCTGACCGACGTGCCGCTGGTCACTATCGACGGCGAAGACGCACGCGACTTCGACGATGCTGTTTACTGCGAACCTGCCAAGGTCGGTCGCGGCAAGGGCTGGCGCCTGCTGGTGGCGATTGCCGACGTGAGCCACTATGTGGAAACCGGCAGCGCCATTGACATCGACGCCTATGACCGCGCCACCAGCGTGTACTTCCCGCGCCGCGTGATTCCCATGCTGCCGGAGAAGCTCTCCAACGGACTGTGCTCGCTCAATCCCAATGTCGAGCGCCTGTGCATGGTGTGCGACATGCTGGTCAACGCCAAGGGCGAGGTCCACGCCTACCAGTTCTATCCCGCGGTGATGTTCAGCCATGCTCGCTTCACCTATACGGAGGTCGCCGCCATCCTGGCCAACACACGCGGTCCCGAGGCAGCGCAGCGCAAGGCGCTGGTGCCGCACCTGCTCGACCTGCACGACGTGTACCAGGCTTTGCTGAAGGAGCGCGGCGTGCGCGGTGCGGTGGATTTTGAAACCACCGAAACGCAGATCGTCTGCGATGAGGTTGGTCGGATCGAAAAAATCGTGCCGCGCACCCGCAACGTGGCGCACCGCCTGATCGAGGAAGCCATGCTGGCCGCCAACGTCTGCTCGGCCGATTTCATCTCGCAGAGCAAGCACGTGGGCCTGTTTCGCGTGCATGAGGGGCCTACGCCCGAGAAGAAGGAGATGCTGCGCAACTACCTGAAGCTGGCCGGTGTCGGCATGACCATCAGCGACGACCCGGAGCCCGGCGAGTTCCAGCGCATTGCGTTGGCCACCAAGGACAGGCCGGACGCGCAGCAAATCCATTCGATGCTGCTGCGTTCCATGCAGCAGGCCATCTACACGCCCATCAACAGCGGCCATTTCGGCCTGGCATACGAGGCCTATACGCACTTCACCAGTCCGATCCGGCGCTATCCTGATTTGCTGGTGCACCGGGTCATCAAGGCGGTGCTGAACAAGACCAAATACCAGTTGCCGGTTCTGCCCACGCCGGGCGAGGCCGAGGCCAAGCTTTCCAAGCGGCTGGCCTCGCGCGTCAACGTCAAGGAACCCACGCAAAAGCCCAAAAAGGCCAGTGCCGATGAGCTCGCCTGGCAGGCTGCCGGCCTGCATTGCAGCGCCAACGAGCGCCGCGCCGACGAAGCCAGCCGCGACGTCGAGGCCTGGCTCAAGTGCAAGTACATGCGCGAGCACCTGGGCGAGGAGTTCGGCGGCGTCGTCACCGCGGCCACGGGCTTCGGCATCTTCGTCACGCTGGACGCGATGTACGTCGAGGGGCTGGTGCACATCACCGAGCTGGGCGGTGAATACTTCCGCTTCGACGAGGCCCGCCAGGAACTGCGTGGCGAACGCACCGGCATTCGCTATGCCATCGGCACGCGGGTGAGGGTGCAGGTCAGCCGGGTCGATTTGGATGGCCGTAAGATCGACTTCCGGCTGGTCAACGAAGGCCAGGACCTGGTCGGGCGTGCCATGAAGGACAAGACTGGCGGCCATACGGCGGAGTTACCGGCCCAGGAGCGTGGCGCCACGCGCCATGCCGCCGAGACCCGCGCCGGCAAGGCTGGCAAGAAGGCGGCCGGCAAGCGTGCGGAACCCCGCGCCAGCCGCGGTGGTAGCTCATCCCGCAGCAGCAGCGCGGGCAGCGAGCGCTCGGCCAAGTCGCCCATCCAGGCGCTGAAGGCGGCCGTCAAGAAAGCTGCGGCCAACACCGGGCGCAAGCAAGGCAAGAAGCCGCGCCGTTAGGATCCAGGACATGGCCTCGTACCGTTTTTCCCATACTCTCGCCGGCAGGGTAGTTTGCACATGCTGATCCGCATCCTGTCGTTTCTTCTGGAAACCATCTTCTTCCTGCTGATTGCCGCGGCCCTGCTGCGTGCCTGGATGAACTGGGTCAGGGTGAATATGAGTGCGCAGCCCGGCAGCTTTGTGATGGCACTGACCGACTGGCTGGTCAAGCCGCTACGCCGTGCGTTGCCTAGGGCGGTGGCGCAGTCGCGGGTCGATTGGGCCAGTGTGATTGCCGCTGCCGTGCTGGCTTTGGCCTATGCCGTGCTGTGGGCGCTGCTGTTCGGTTTGCTGCTGGGAGGGCTTCAGCTGGCACCGCTGGTCTTGCTGACGCTGGTGTCTTTTGCGATCAAGATGCTGCTTCGCGTAGCGCTGCAAACTCTGTTCATCCTGGTGCTGGGTTTTGCCATTCTCTCTTGGGTGCAGCCCGGCTCACCCGCCTATGCCTTGCTGGGCCGCTTGACCGAGCCCGTGCTGGCGCCGCTGCGCCGTGTGATTCCCAGCATCGGCGGGGTCGACATTTCCGCGCTGGTGCTGATCGTGTTGCTGCAGATCGCCTTGATGATCCTGGTTTAAAAGGCTTAAGAGGCTTAAGAGGCTTAAGAGGCTTAAGAGGCTTAAGAGGCGGCCAGTGCCGAGGCCGTCAAAATGGGCCCATTGGCGCCCATCGGCCATTCATCCGCCATGCGGCCGTGGGCAAACACCGCGCTGCAGGCGGCCTCAAAAGCCTGCAATCCACCGGCCATGCGGGCTCCCAGCATGCCTGCCAGCACATCACCCGTGCCCGCCGTGGCCAGCAGGGCGTTGCCGCTGCTGTTGATGGCGCAGGGCCGGTCGGGCGCTGCGATGATGGTCCCCGAGCCTTTGAGCACGACGACGCACTGAAAGCGCTCAGCGAGTTCGCGGGCCGACGCCAGCCGGTCGGTTTGCACCTGTTGCGCGTTGGTACCGGCCAGCCGGGCAGCTTCTAGGGGGTGCGGCGTGAGCACCGTCGCGTAGCCGCGGTGGTGACGGGCCGCGAGCTGGGTTTGCAATTGGGCATCTTCGGCAATGGCGTTCAAGGCATCCGCGTCCAGCACCAGCTGCGGCGCCGCCGATAGCACCTTGGGTAGCACGGCGCGTACGGCATCGCCCCCGCCGCAACCGCATACCACCACCTGCCGAGCCAGATCCAGTGCCTCAGGTGCGCGAAACATCAGTTCGGGTTGCTGGATGTCCGTGCTGAGTACCGGGTTTCCCAACAACGCCACATACACTCGGCCCGTGCCCGCATGCAGCGCGGCTCGAGCGGCCAACAGTGCGGCGCCTGCCATGTGGCTGCGCGCGTTGGATTCACCACCCAGCACCGCCACGTCGCCGAAACTGCCTTTGTGGCTCGCATGTGGGTTGCCTTGCCTGGGCGTGTGCGAAGTCCGGTCGGCACCCAGCAACCAGGCATCCGGGGCAACCCCGCCGACGGGCGCCGTGCCAAGGTCATCAAACCACACCTGGCCCGCGCGGTCGCGGCCGTTCGCGGTGAAAAGTCCCGGCTTGAGGGTCAGGAGGCTCAAGGTGAACAAATTCGAAGCCGCAGCCGGCTCACCGGCGAAAGCGCCGGTGTCGGCATCAAGGCCCGTGGGAAGGTCCACCGCCAGCCGCGGGACGGCGCTCGCTTGCATGCGCGCAAGCCATTCCAGCATGAGGGCCGTGCCCGGCCGGGCCGGGTCCAGCATCCCGCCTAAGCCCAACAGCGCATCTATGCAGAAATCGAAGTCTTCGGGCGGCGCGGCGGCCATGGGCACGCCGGCGGCCAGGGCTTGCTCGCGCGATGCCTGGGCGTCGGCCGGCAGGACTGTTTTCCCGGGTGGCAGGCCGGTCCAGGTCAGGGTCACGTTTTTGCCCCAGTAGTGCAGATGCATCGCAGCTTCGAAGCCATCGCCGCCGTTGTTGCCGGGTCCGCAGGCAACCCAGATGCGCCGGGCGTGCGGCGCAAGGGCCAGCGTGAGACGCGCCACCGCAAGGCCGGCTCGCTGCATCAGCGTATGCGGCGGCAGACCGGCAGCCGAGAGGCGTTCAAATTCGCGGGTGGCCGCCACGCTGTGAAGCGGTTCGCTCTGGGCGCTGGAGATTTTTCGCATGGCTCGATTGTGCGGCCCCAGGCGAAAAAAAGCCCGGCGAGCCGGGCTTGAGGAGCAAAGCATGCGAGCTTGCGGGTTTCAAGTCAGGCGCGCGACTCCCAGTCCTTCCATGTCGATGTCGGTGTTTTTGCCCACCAACAGGTCGGCCAGCGCCCGCGCGCTGCCGCAGCTGAGCGCCCAGCCGCTGGAGCCATGGCCCAGGTTGAGCCAAAGCCCGGGAATGCCGCTGTCGCCGATGACGGGAGGGCCGTCCGGCAGCATGGGCCGGGCACCTTTCCATTCCTGCACGCTGGAGCCGGTATTGGCCAGCTGAGCCGCGCCGGGAAACCAGTCATGCAAGACCTTGTAAAGGGTTTGCAGCGAGGCGGCGCGCTTGTTGTCCAGTGAGCCGCCTATTTCGGCGCTGCCGGCCACGCGTACACGGTTGCCCAGGCGTGAAATCGCCACTTTGTAGCGCTCGTCCATCAGTGCGCTGCGCGGCGCGTTCAGGGGCTCGCGAACCGGTGCGCTGATGGAGTAGCCATAGACTGCGGCCATGGGGATTTTCAGGCCCAGGGGCTTGAGCAACTGAGCCGAAGCCAGGCCAGCGCACATGACCACCCGGTCGAAGCCACGAGGTGTGCTTTCATTGGCGATGATCAGGCTTGCGGGTTGTGCCTGCTCGAGCCGGGCTACTGTAGTGTTGAACTCAAAATTCACGCCCATGCGCTGTGCCTCGTTCTTCAGCAGCAGCGCGAATTGCCTGCAATTGGCCACCTCGTCGTTGGGCAGGTGCACGGCGCCCAGGAAGGGGGTGTCAGGGTTCAGGGCCGGCTCGATCTTGAGGACTTCCTCGGGTCCGATTTCCTTGAACGCCACGCCCGCATCGCGCAGCACCGCCAGGCCGGGTTGCACCAGCTTGCTGTCTTTTTCGGAACGCAGCAGCACCATGTAGCCGGGGCTGCCGTCGTATTCAAGCTGCAGCTCCGCTGTCAGGTAGTGCAGCCTTTCCCGGCTGTAAAAAGCCAGGCGCTGCATGCGTGCGCGGTTGGCCAGGTAGGTCTCCAGCTTGCAGGCGCGAAACCACTGCCACATCCACGCCAGTTCCCCTATCGACAGCGGAAAGCCGAGCTTGACCGGGGCGTGGCGGCTGAACAGGTGGCTGAGGACCTTGCCGGGCATGCCGGGTGCGGCCCAGGGCGTCACGTAGCCAGGCGCGACCAGGCCGGCGTTGGCAAAGCTGGTTTCTTCGGCCGCCGCGCCGCGCCGCTCGAAAACCGTGACTTCATGGCCGTCCAGGGCCAATTCGTAGGCGGTGGTGATGCCGATGATGCCGGCGCCGATGACTGCGATCCTCATGCGAGGGCGCCGGGTTGGCGTGGAGCCGGGGCGGAGTGCCCGGTGCGGGAATTATTGTTGTGCATTGTTTCTCTTATGGATGGAACAGGCCGCGAATCCGATCGAAAAGGGGTTGGCGGCGGTTATTGTTGTAGCGATAGTGCCAGGGCTGCTTCAACTTGCAAGGCCAGGTCCAGCACCGCGTCGTCATGCAGGGCCGCGTGCCACAGCATCAGTCCCGCTGGCAACTGGCCGGGTGTGTGGCAGGGCAAGGAGATCGCACAGCCGTCGAGCATGTTCACCACGGAAGTGTTGCGCAGCAAAAGGCCGTTGATTCTAAAAAACTCGGTGTCATCGTTAAGTAAGCCGGCAATGGGCGGCGCGACGAGGGGCACAGTGGGCGAGAGCACGGCATCAAAGCCATCCAGGCGCGCTTCCATGCGGGCTATCCAGTCCTTGCGCGCCGCCAGCAGGTCTATGTAGTCGGCCGCGTTCATGCTGGCGCCACGCAGGATGCGCAGTGCGACCCGTGGGTCGTAGCTGGCCTGGTGTTCGGTAATCAGCTTGCGGTGCCATGAATAGCTTTCCGCCGCCGACAGGCCTCCGGTGGCATTGATGCCCGCCAGCTCCGCGATTTCCTCGAGGGAAATTTCTTCGATCTGGGCGCCGGCCTGGCGCAGGATACGAAGGCTGCGCTCAAAAGCCTGAGCCACTGTGCTGTCCAGCGCGTCCTGCATCAGCGTGCGCGCCACCGCCAGGCGGCAGGCGGACAGCGGTTTGCCCGCCAGGCTGACCTGGCGCGCCGCGAGTACCTCGTGCACGGTGACGGCGTCGCGTGCCGAGCGTGTCAGGGCGCTCACGGTATCCAGGCTGGTCGATAAGGGCAGGGCGCCCGTGGTCGGGACCAGCCGGGCTGTGCTTTTGAAGCCGACGATGCCGCACAGCGCCGCGGGAATGCGGATCGAGCCGCCGGTGTCCGAGCCCAGGCCCACGAGGGCCGCGCCGGTGGCCACCGACACCGCCGCGCCCGACGACGAGCCGCCGGGGATGCGCGCTGTGGCCGGGTCGGCCGGGTTGGCAGGCGTGCCGTAGTGCGGGTTGATACCCACGCCCGAAAAGGCGAATTCCACCATGTTGGTGCGGCCCACCAGCACGGCGCCGGCGGCCCGCAGGCGGGCTACCGCGGGGCAGTCGGCCTGGGCCGGGGCGGTTTGCGCCAGCACCTTGGAGCCGGCGGCTGTCACTTCGCCCGCCACGTCGAACAAGTCCTTGATGGACACCGGAATCCCGGCCAGGGCAGGACCGGCGTTGCCGGGCGGGGCGTTTTTTGAAGGGGCGGCCGGGTATTGCGGCGATCCCGGCATGAAAACGTGGCGGCAGGCCCCTCCTTGCGCGGCCAGGGCGGCCTGGGCCAGGATTTCCTGGGTCTGTGCCTCGCCCGCCTGGACTGCCTGGCGGACGGCGTGAAGGTCGCCGGGGAAGGGAGGCTGGCTCATGGGTGGATGGGGAGCGGGAGAGAGGAAGGCGGGAGGATGTTATACTCGACAGGCTTTGCGAATGACGAATTTTGTTGTTTGCAATGCAAATCGCAAATCAGCCACCCAAGGTGTTGTTCCCGGAAACCTCGAAAAGAGTACGCCGGGGCGATAGGCGCTGATTTTAGACACAACCTTTTGGAGTACTTTTATGTCGACCACTATGCGCGAAATGCTGGAAGCCGGCGTCCATTTCGGACACCAGACCCGCTTCTGGGACCCCAAGATGGCCCCCTACATCTTTGGCCATCGCAACCGTATTCACATCATCAACCTGGAAAAATCGCTTCCGATGTACCAGGAGGCGATGAAATTCGCCAAGCAGCTGTCCGCCAACCGCGGCACCATCCTGATGGTGGGCACCAAGCGCCAGGCTCGCGAAATCGTCGCCACCGAAGCCCGCCGCGCCGGTGTTCCCTATGTTGACCAGCGCTGGCTGGGCGGCATGCTGACCAACTTCAAGACGGTCAAGACCTCGATCAAGCGCCTGAAGGAAATGAAGGCCCAGCAGGAAGCTGGCCTCGATTCCATCAGCAAGAAAGAACAGCTGACCTTCAAGCGCGAGCTCGAGAAGCTGGAAAAAGACATCGGCGGCATCCAGGACATGAATGCCCTGCCAGACGCCATTTTCGTGATCGACGTGGGTTTCCACAAAATCGCGGTGCTGGAAGCCAAGAAGCTCGGCATCCCCCTGATCGGTGTGGTCGACTCCAACCACTCGCCCGTTGGCATCGATTACGTGATCCCCGGCAACGATGACTCCTCCAAGGCTGTGGCCCTGTACGCCCGCGGTATCGCCGACGCGATCCTGGAAGGCCGTGCCAACGCCGTGAACGACGTGGTCAAGGCTGTGTCGGCCGAAAACTCGGACGAATTCGTGGAAGTGGACAACGCGGCCGCCTGATAGTTTTCGGCTCCGCGCCAGACGCGAAAAAGGGGCTCGCGTAGCCCCTTTTTCACAACTTAAGCATCAAAAAGGGATGGGCTCTGTCGGCCAATCCCTGTCAACACGACAAACGGAGAATCAAAATGGCAATTACTGCAAGCATGGTCGCCGAACTGCGCGCCAAGACCGACGCCCCGATGATGGAGTGCAAGAAGGCACTGACCGAGGCTGAAGGCAATTTCGAAAAAGCGGAAGAAATCCTGCGCGTTAAGCTCGGCAGCAAGGCCGGCAAGGCTGCTTCCCGCGTCACCGCCGAAGGCGTGGTGGCTGCGCACCGCGAAGGCGACGTGGGCGCGCTGGTTGAAGTCAACTGCGAAACCGACTTCGTGACCAAGAACGACAGCTTCCTGGCTTTCGCCAAAGCTGTGGTTGAAGGCATCGTCAAGAACAATCCGGCCGATGTGGACGCCGTGGGTGCCATGCCCCTGTCGCTGGACGGTTTCGGCCCCACGGTCGAAGACGTGCGCAAGGGCCTGATCGGCAAGATCGGCGAAAACATGAGCGTGCGCCGCTTCAAGCGCTTTAGCGGCAGCAAGCTGGCTTCTTACCTGCACGGCACGCGCATTGGCGTGGTGGTCGAGTTTGAAGGTGATGAGTCCGCCGCCAAGGACGTCGCCATGCACGTCGCCGCCATGAAGCCTGTGTCGCTATCCAGCGCTGACGTTCCTGCCGAGCTGGTCGCGAAAGAGCGCTCGGTTGCCGCAGCCAAGGCCGCCGAAGATGCTGCCAAGGCCCAGGCCGAAGGCAAGCCCGTGCAGTCCGCCGAAATTGTTGCAAAGCGTATCGAAGGCGGCGTGCAAAAGTACCTGAAGGAAGTCAGCCTGTACAACCAGACTTTCGTCAAGAACGACAAGCAGACCGTCGAGCAGATGCTGAAGGAAAAGGCGACCAAGATCAAGTCCTTCACGCTGTACGTGGTGGGCGAAGGCATTGAGAAGAAGGTCGACGACTTTGCGGCTGAAGTTGCTGCACAGGTCGCTGCCGCCAAGGCCGCTTAATCACTCAGCCTAGCCGGAAGGCCGCTAAACTCCAGTTCACTTTAACCACAGAAAGCCTCACATGCCAGCCTACAAGCGAATCTTGTTAAAACTGTCAGGTGAGGCCCTGATGGGGGATGACGCCTTCGGCATCAACCGCGCCACCATCGTGCGCATGGTTGAGGAAATCGCGGAGGTCACCCGCATGGGTGTCGAGGTGGCGGTGGTGATTGGCGGCGGCAATATTTTCCGCGGCGTGGCGGGCGGCTCGGTCGGCATGGACCGTGCAACCGCCGACTACATGGGCATGCTGGCCACCGTGATGAATGCCCTCGCGTTGGGTGACACCATGGACAAGGCTGGTCTTATCGCCCGCGTGATGTCGGCGATCGGCATTGAACGCGTGGTCGAGCCGTATGTGCGGCCCAAGGCCTTGCAATACCTCGAAGAAGGCAAGGTCGTCATTTTCGCGGCCGGCACCGGTAACCCTTTTTTCACCACCGACACGGCGGCCGCGCTGCGCGGCGCGGAAATAGGCGCCGAGGTTGTGCTCAAGGCCACCAAGGTCGATGGTGTGTACACTGCGGACCCCAAGAAGGACCCGAAGGCCACGCGCTACACCAACATCACGTTTGACGAGGCCATGGGTAAAAACCTCGAGGTCATGGATGCCACCGCTTTTGCGCTGTGCCGCGACCAGAAGCTGCCCATCAAGGTGTTCAGCATCTTCAAGCATGGCGCGCTCAAGCGTGTGGTGCAGGGCGAAGACGAAGGAACGCTGGTTCACGTCTGAGCTTGCAAGGTCTGCTTTTTTCGCTATAAAAATCTGGAGATTCGACTATGAGCATTGCTGACATCAAGCAGCTGGCAGAGCAAAAAATGCTGCAGTCCATCGACTCGTTCAAGAACAGCCTGACCAAAATCCGTACCGGCCGCGCCAACCCCGGCCTGCTCGACACCGTGCTTGTCGACTATTACGGCTCCATGGTGCCGATCAGCCAGGTTGCCAATGTTTCGCTGCTCGACGCGCGCACCATCAGCGTTTCGCCCTGGGAAAAGGGCATGGGCGCCAAGATCGAAAAAGCCATTCGCGATTCCGACCTGGGCCTCAACCCGGCGGCGCAGGGCGAGCTGATCCGCGTTCCCATGCCCCCGATGACCGAAGAGCGCCGCAAGGAGCTCACCAAAGTCGTGCGCGGCGAGGGTGAGCATGCCAAGGTCGCCATCCGCAACCTGCGCCGCGACGCCAACGACGGCGTCAAGAAGCTGGTCAAGGAAAAGCTTGCCTCCGAAGACGACGAGCGCCGCGCGCAGGACGACATCCAGAAGTTCACGGACCGTTTCATTGCCGAAGTCGACAAACTGGTCGCCGGCAAGGAACAAGACATCATGGCGGTTTGACGCCCCAGCGTCTGGCCTGAACTTTCCATGGCCGCCAATTCCCAACTGGTCCCGCGCCACATTGCCATCGTCATGGACGGCAATGGCCGCTGGGCGACCAAACGGTTTCTGCCCCGCATCGCGGGCCACAAGCAGGGCGTTGATTCTCTGAGCCGCTGCGTGCGTGCCTGTCTGGAGCGCGGCATCGGCGTGTTGACGGTGTTCGCGTTTTCATCGGAAAACTGGAACCGACCGTCCGAAGAGGTCTCCGGCTTGATGGAGCTTCTGGCTTTGTCGCTGGCCAAGGAAGTGCCCAGCCTGAATGAAAATGGGGTGCGACTGCACTTCATCGGAGACCGTGAGCGGCTGTCCGAGAAGGTCCGGGCCGGATTGGCGAAGGGGGAGAGGGATACCGCGGCCAACAGCCGGCTGGTCCTGAATGTCTGCTTCAACTACGGCGGCCGATGGGATATCGCGCAGGCCGCGCAAAAACTCGCCAGCCGCGGTGAAGCCATCACCGAGCTGTCGCTGGACCGGGCTATGGCCTTGGCGCATGTGCCCGACCCGGACCTGCTGATACGCACCGGGGGCGAGCTTCGCATCAGCAACTTCCTGCTGTGGCAGGCGGCCTATTCGGAGCTGCTTTTTTCCGACAAGCTGTGGCCTGAGTTTGACGAGGCGGCGCTGGACGAGGCAATCGCCGTTTTCCGCACCCGTGAACGGCGTTTTGGCCAAACCTCCGCACAGGTCAGCGGCCAGGGCAACAATGACAATGCAAAGGTAGCCTGATGCTTAAACAGCGTGTGATCACGGCGATTGTCCTGCTGGCCATTCTGCTGCCGGCACTTTTTTACACAGACCCCCGGCCTTTTTGCGCCGTGGCGCTGCTGCTGATCGCGGCGGGCGCGTGGGAGTGGGGCCGTCTCAACGGTTATGGGCAGGGCGTATCGGTAGGCCTGGGCCTGGCATGCGTGGCGGCCTGCGCGCTGTCCTGGTACGGCGGCCTGCTGGATAAATCCTTGCCCCTGCTCTGGGCCGCTGCCGGGGCCGTCTGGGTGCTGGCCGGCGGCTGGTTGCTGCGTAATGGCGTAGCTGGCTGGCCGCGCATTCCCAAAGCGCTGCGGCTGATCGGTGGGTTGGTCGCTCTGTGGCTGGCTTGGCTTGCTGTCGCTCAGGCCCGTGTCCTGGGCATCAATTTTCTGCTGTCGGTTTTGCTTCTGGTCTGGGTGGCCGACATTTTTGCCTATTTCGCGGGGCGCACTTTGGGCGGCCGCTTCAGCAAGGGCAAGCTTGCGCCTTCGATCAGCCCGGGCAAGAGCTGGGAAGGCGTGTGGGGCGGTATGGCCGGTGTGGTCGTGCTGTCGCTCGCCTGGGTCTATGCGGGCACTGCCGCAGGCGGTGCCGGTTTCTGGGGCGAGGCTTCGCTTTACGGACGGCTGGCGTCGAACCACGGGCTGTTGATCATGCTGCTGGCGGTGATTTTCCTGGCCGCCATGAGCGTGGTGGGTGACCTGGTCGAATCACTGATCAAACGCAGCGCGGGCGTCAAGGACTCCAGCGGCCTGCTCCCCGGCCATGGTGGGGTGCTGGACCGGGTTGATGCGCTGTTGCCCACGTTGCCCCTGGCCATGATGCTGGCTTCTCTCTAAGCTTCTTCTGTATGTCATTCAGCAAGCAGCACGTCACCGTTCTGGGCTCCACCGGCTCCATAGGCGTCAACACGCTGGATGTGATCGCGCGCCATCCTGATCGTTTTGAAGTGTTTGCGCTGAGCGCTGCGACGCAGGTCGAATTGATGTTCGCGCAGTGCGTCCAGTTCAAGCCGCGCTACGCCGTGATGGCAAGCGAGCCGCATGCCCGCCTGCTGGTGGACAAGGCCAAAGCCCACCAGTTGCCCGTCCAGGTCCTGTGGGCGCCTGATGCGCTTGAAATGATTGCCTCGCATGAGTCGGTGGATACCGTCATGGCGGCGATAGTGGGCGCGGCGGGCCTGGCGCCCTGCATGGCTGCGGCGCGCACAGGAAAGCGCTTGTTGCTGGCCAACAAAGAGGCGCTGGTGGTGGGCGGAGAGGTCTTCATGCAGGCGGTTCGTGCCGGCGGCGCGAAACTGTTGCCCATAGACAGCGAGCACTCGGCCATCTTCCAGTCCCTGCCCGAGGACGCCGCGACCTGGCGCGACCGGGTCGAAAAAATCATCCTGACCGCTTCGGGGGGGCCTTTCCGCACCCGCGAAGCCGCGAGCCTGCGCCATGTCACGCCGGATGAGGCGTGTGCCCACCCGAACTGGGTGATGGGCCGCAAGATCTCGGTCGATTCGGCGACCATGATGAACAAGGCGCTGGAGGTGATCGAAGCAAAGTACCTGTTCGGCCTGGTACCGGAACAGATCGAGGTCGTGATCCATCCCCAGAGCATCATCCACTCCATGGTGCAGTACCGCGACACCTCGGTGGTGGCGCAGCTGGGAACGCCCGACATGCGTGTTCCCATCGCCTATGGGCTGGCTTGGCCTGATCGGGTGGCTTCGGGGGCCAAGGCCCTGGATTTCAGGGCGCTGGCCACCATGACCTTTGAAGTGCCCGACGACGCGCGCTTCCCCGGGTTGCCGCTGGCCTGGGAGGTACTGAACGGCCCTGTGGGCAGCACCGCCGTGCTGAACGCGGCCAATGAGGTGGCCGTTGCGGCCTTTCTTGAAAAACGCATCCGTTTTGACCATATTCACTATGTAAATCACGCAACTTTGGAGGCGGTGGCACCCTCAGAGGTAAGTGATATTGAGGGCCTGCTCGGGCTGGATGGGCAGGCTCGCCGCGCTGCCCTCCATATTGCCGAACGACTGGAGCCCTGACATGCTGACCCTGATCTCTTTCGTTGTAACGCTGGGCATCCTGATTGCCGTGCACGAGTACGGCCACTACCGCGTGGCCGTGGCTTGCGGCATCAAGGTCCTGAAGTTCTCCATTGGTTTTGGCAAGCCCCTCTACACCTGGAAGTTCAAGAACAAAACTACGGAGTTTTCCATCGGCATGCTGCCCCTGGGTGGTTACGTCAAGATGCTGGACGAGCGCGAGGCGCCCGTCGACCCGGCCGAGCGCCATCTGGCCTTCAACACGCAGCCATTGAAATCCCGCGCCGCTGTGGTGGCGGCAGGTCCGGCAGCCAACCTGCTGCTGGCCATGCTGCTGTACGCCATCCTGAACTGGAGCGGTTTGCAGGAGCCCAAGGCCGTCCTGGCCAGCCCTGTGGCTGGTTCGCTCGCGGAGAAAGCTGGTCTGCGCGGCCATGAAACGGTAGAGCAGGCGGCCTTCGAAGGCGATGAACCGCAGGAAGTTCGTTCTTTTGAAGACCTGCGCTGGCGCCTGACCCAGGGAGCCCTGGATGGCCGCGACCTCACGCTGGTGCTGGGTGGCGATAAACCTGGCGCAGGGCAAACGGTGCGTTTGCCGCTCAGCACGCTGGGTGCTCCTGAAGCTGACGCGCAGCTGTTTCGCAAGATAGGCATCCTGGGTCCGTGGACTCGTCCCGTCATCGGGGAGGTCATGGCTGGCGGCGCTGCCGCAAAATCAGGACTGCTTGCAGGCGACGTGGTTATCCGCATAGGCGATACCGCCATCGTGGACGGGCAGCACTTGCGCGAAGCCATACGAACCTCGGCGCCTGTGTCCGGCGCGGGTGCAGCGTCCGTGGCCCCCCAGACCTGGGAGGTCGTCCGCGCCGGCCGTTCCCTGGTGCTGCAGGTTACCCCTGAGCTCAAGCCCATGAACGGAACGCTGGTGCCGCGTATCGATGCCTATGTGGGCACCGCCCCTGAGCTGGTGACGGTGCGCTACGGCTTTGTGGACGGCTTGTGGCAAGGCGCCGTCCGGACCTGGCAGGTGTCCATGCTCACGCTGCGCATGATGGGGAAAATGCTGATCGGCGAGGCTTCAATCAAGAACCTCAGCGGACCGCTCACGATTGCCGACTATGCGGGCAAATCGGCCAGCCTGGGCTGGAGCTCCTATCTTGTGTTCCTGGCCCTGGTCAGCGTGAGCCTGGGCGTCCTGAATTTACTCCCGTTGCCGGTTCTGGATGGGGGGCACCTGATGTATTATCTTTGGGAGGGGATCACCGGCCGAGGCGTGTCTGACGCCTGGATGGATCGGTTGCAGCGCGGTGGTGTTGCGATCCTGCTGGGCATGATGTGTGTTGCCCTGTTTAATGATGTCACCCGGCTCTTGGGCTAATTCCATACATTTCATGCAAAAACAAATAAATCGCTTCAAAGTTCGCGCAGTCTGCGCTATTGCCGCCGGTCTTTTTGCAGCCGGCACCGCCTGGGCCGTTGACCCTTTCACGGTGCGCGATATTCGGGTTGAAGGTTTGCAGCGCGTGGAGCCCGGGACCATTTTTGCATCGCTGCCCTTTCGCGTCGGCGAAACCTATAACGACGACAAAGGCTCGACCGCCATCCGTGCGCTGTTCGGCCTTGGCCTGTTCAAGGACGTGAGGCTGGAAGTCAACGGCGATGTGCTGGTGGTGATTGTTGAAGAGCGCCCCACCGTGGCCGACGTGGATTTCGTCGGAACCAAGGAATTCGACAAGGACGCGCTGAAGAAGGCGCTTCGCGAAGCGGGCGTCGCCGACGGCCAGCCATTCGACAAGGCGCTTGCCGACAAGGCCGAGCAGGAACTCAAACGCCAGTACATCAACAAGAGCCTTTATGGCGTCGAGGTGATTACCACCGTCACGCCGATCGAGCGCAACCGCGTCAACCTGACCTTCAGCGTCATTGAAGGCGAAGTCGCCAAGATCAAGGAAATCCATATCACGGGCAACAAGGCCTTCAGCGAGTCCACGCTGCTGGACCTGTTCGACCTGGACACCGGCGGATGGTTGAGCTGGTACACCAAGTCCGATCGCTATTCACGCACCAAGCTCAATGCTGACATCGAGACGTTGCGCTCCTATTACCTGTCGCGCGGCTACCTGGAGTTCAAGGTCGATTCGACCCAGGTTGCGATTTCCCCGGACAAGCAAAGCATTGCCATCACCGTCAACGTGAGCGAAGGCGAGCGTTTTATCGTCTCCGGCGTCAAGCTTGAGGGTAATTACCTCAACAAGGAAGAAGAGTTCAAGACCCTGGTGAAAATTGAGCCCGGCGAGCCATACAACGCCGACCAGGTGGCTGAAACCACCAAGGCCTTCACCGATTATTTTGGTACGTTCGGATTTGCCTTCGCGCGTGTCGAGGCCGTGCCGGAAATCGACCGCAGCACCAATCGCGTGGCCTTTGTGATCCAGGCCGACCCGTCCCGGCGCGCCTATGTGCGCCGCGTGAACGTGGCTGGCAACAACCGCACGCGCGACGAAGTCGTGCGCCGCGAGTTCCGCCAGTTTGAGTCTTCATGGTACGACGGCGACAAGATCCGCCTCTCGCGCGACCGCGTGGACCGCTTGGGATATTTCACCGATGTGAATATCGACACGCAGGAAGTTCCCGGCACCCAGGACCAGGTTGACGTGACGATGAACGTCACGGAAAAGCCCACCGGCAACCTGCAGCTTGGCGCGGGTTACTCGAGCTCTGACAGCGTCTCCCTTCTGTTCGGTATCAAACAGGAAAACGTGTTCGGATCGGGTAACTACCTGGGTGTGGAAGTCAACACCAGCAAATCCAACCGCCAGTTGGTGCTGAGCACCATAGATCCGTATTTCACGGCCGACGGTATTTCACGCACCATTGACGTATACGACCGTACCTCCAAGCCTTATTCGGGCCAGGGCGGTGACTACAGCCTGAAAAGCCGTGGTGCCAGCATACGTTTCGGCGTGCCGTTCACTGAGAATGACACCGTCTATTTCGGCACCGGTTACGAGCAGCTGACCATTGTTCCCGGCACCAACCTGCCGGCCAGCTACCAGACCTATGCCAACCAGTTCGGCTACAAAAGCGACTCCATCCCCTTGACGGTCGGCTGGTCGCGCGACAACCGGGACAGCTCCCTGGTTCCCACCACCGGCCGCTACCAGCGCGTGTACGGCGACTGGGGTGTTGCGGGCGACATCAAGTTCGTGCGGGCCAATTACCAGATCCAGCAGTACATTCCGCTGAATAAGCAATTCACCGTTGCCCTGAACGGTGAGTTTGGCTGGGGCAAGGGCCTGAACGGCCAGCCTTATCCGCTGTTCAAGAACTACTACTCGGGTGGCCTCGGATCGGTGCGCGGCTTTGAGCAGAGCTCGCTGGGTCCGCGCGACGCGTCCGACCTGGCCACTGGCGGACCGAAAAAGCTGACCCTGAACGCTGAGCTGATCGCCCCGTTTCCGGGCGCCGGCAATGACAGGACCTTGCGTCTGTACGGCTTTATCGATGCTGGCAATGTGTTCGGAGAAACGGAACAATACAAGCTGAATGACCTGCGCGTTTCAACAGGTATCGGCATCAGCTGGATTTCCCCATTGGGGCCTTTGCGGCTCGCCATTGCGACGCCGATCCGCAAAAAGCCAGGCGATAGAATAGAGCGGTTGCAATTCCAAATTGGTACATCTTTCTAATGAAGCATCTTTCACACAAAATTTTCCTGGGTCTTGTTGTCGCATTGGCGGGTTTCTCCGCGAGCGCGCAGGAGTTCAAGGTTGGTGTTGTCAATCTGGACCGCATCTTCCGCGAAGCCAATTCCGCCAAAGCCGCCCAGACCAAGCTTGAGCAGGAATTCAGCAAGCGTGAAAAGGAGCTGAACGACCTTGCCAACCAGCTCAAGACGCTTTCCGACAAGTTTGAGCGCGAGGCGCCCACGCTGGCGGAAAGCCAGCGCAACGCGCGGCAAAAGCAGCTGGTCGACCAGGACCGGGATTTCCAGCGCAAGCGCCGCGAGTTCCAGGAAGACCTGAACGCCCGCAAGAACGAAGAACTCCAACAGGTGATTGAGCGCGCCAACAAGGTCGTGAAGACCCTGGCTGAGACTGAAAAGTACGACCTGATCCTTCAGGAGTCGGTGTACGTCAACCCCAAACACGACATCACCGACAAGGTGATCAAGGCGCTGAACGCCGCCCGTTGATTGCGGGGGTGTTCACCACGACCACCATCGCCAAAACGGCAGGCGCAGTGTGACGCTCCGTCTTGCCGATATTGCCCAGTTCCTCGCCGGCCTCAATGCCGAATTGATCGGTGACTCGGGCCTGCATATTGAGCGGCTCTCCACCTTGGAAGCCGCCGGCCCCCGAGACCTCAGCTTCCTTAGTCATCCCAAATACGCGGCTCAGCTGGCGCAGACCGCCGCGGCCTGTGTCATCGTGGCGCCGGCAGCTCGGCAGGCCGCCCTCAGCCGGGGTGCATGCATCGTAGTGGACGACCCGTACCACGCCTTTGCACTGGTGACCCAGCTCTGGAAGCAGCGGCATGCCCCGCAGGCCGTGGCGCAGATTCATCCCAGTGCTTTTATTGACCCTGGGGCCACGCTGGCCGCTGGTGTTTCCGTGGGCGCCTTTGCCTGCGTAGGGGAGGGTGCGGTCATCGGCGAGGGGGCCCGCATTGCCGAGCACTGCGTCGTCGGACGGGGCGCGCATGTCGGGGCGTCCAGCCGCCTGTCGGCGCGCGTCACCTTGGCGGACGGCTGCCGCATCGGGGCGCGCTGCATTGTGCATCCTGGTGCGGTCATTGGTGCTGACGGTTTTGGTTTTGCCCTGCATGAAGGGCGATGGGTCAAGATCGAGCAACTGGGCGGCGTGCAAATCGGCGACGACGTGGAAATCGGCGCTAACACCTGCATAGACCGCGGCGCCTTGCAGGACACGGTGCTCGAAGACGGCGTCAAGCTCGACAACTTGGTGCAGATCGGCCACAACGTGCGTGTCGGCAAGCACACCGCCATGGCAGGCTGCGCCGGCGTAGCGGGCAGCGCCACCATAGGCGCACACTGCACCATAGGCGGCGGCGCCATCGTGTTGGGCCACCTGAGCCTGGCCGACAACGTCCATGTCTCGGCGGCATCGGTAGTGACACGGTCCATCCTCAAGCCCGGAAATTACACCGGGCTCTTCCCCATCGACGACAATGCTGTCTGGGAAAAAAATGCCGCGACCCTCAAGCAGCTCCACACACTGCGCGAACGCATGCGGCAGGCTGAAAAAGCCATTCTGAACTCTGGACACATTGAAGAAAAGCCATGATGGATATTCACCAAATTCTCAAGCAGCTCCCGCATCGCTATCCCATCCTGCTGGTAGACCGCGTACTCGAAATCGAAAAAGGCAAAAGCATCAAGGCGCTCAAGAACGTCACGATCAACGAGCCGTTTTTCATGGGACATTTTCCTCACCATCCGGTCATGCCTGGTGTGCTGATGCTCGAAGCCATGGCGCAGGCAGCCGCTTTGCTGGCCTTTGAAACCCTGGGTGTGACGCCCGACGACAAGACGGTTTATTACTTCGCGGGTATCGATGGCGCGCGCTTCAAGCGCCCGGTGGAGCCCGGTGACCAGCTGGTCATGGATGTCACGCTGGATCGCATGAAAGCGGGTATTTTCAAGTTCAAGGGCGTGACCCGCGTGGGCGACACCGTTGCTTGCGAGGCCGAGCTGATGTGCACCATGCGCACCATAGCGTGAGCCGGGCAGTGACCATCCAGGCGAGCGCGACATGACCGCACCCTCTCACGCGCCGGGCATACACGCCACGGCCATTGTGGATCCGCAAGCCCAGCTCCACCCTTCGGTGAGCGTCGGGCCTTACACCGTCATCGGCCCTCATGTGAAGGTCGGGGCGGGCACCTCCATTGGCGCGCACTGCGTTATTGAAGGCCACACCACCATAGGCCGCGACAACCGAATCTTCCAGTTCAATTCCCTGGGCGCGATTCCGCAGGACAAGAAATACGCGGGCGAGCCTTGCGAGCTGGTCATTGGCGACCGCAACACGATTCGCGAATTCTGCACCTTCAACATCGGCTCACCCGGCGACAGCGGCGTGACGCGCCTGGGCGATGACAACTGGATCATGGCTTATGTGCACCTGGCGCATGACTGCTTTGTCGGCAACAATACCATTTTTGCCAACAACTCCCAGCTGGCCGGCCACGTGCACGTGGGCGATTGGGTCATCCTGGGCGGGTTTACGGTGGTTCACCAGTTTGTCAGGCTGGGCGCGCACAGCATGACGGCCATGTGCTCGCTGCTGTTCGCCGATTTGCCGCCTTTTGTCATGGTGCAGGGCCAGCCCGCAGAAGCCCGGTCCATGAACTTCGAAGGCTTGCGCCGTCGCGGCTTTTCGCCCGACCGCATTGCCGCCGTCAAGGCCATGCACAAGGCCCTGTATCGTGATGACCTCACGCTGGACCAGGCGCGTGTACGCATTGCCGAGCTGACGGCGAAACACCCGGAATCGGCGCCTGACGTGCAGATGATGCTCTCCTTCCTGGAGGGCGCCTCGCCGCAACGCGGTATCGTCCGGTAACGGTAAGGCCCATGTCTCTCGAGACCAGCCCTCTGCCAGCCCGTGGAGAGGCCGGCACCCTCGCGGCAAGGCTGCCGGCCGGCGATGCGCCCACAGTGGCCATGGTCGCGGGGGAAACCTCCGGCGACCTGTTGGCGGGCTTGCTGCTTGACGGCCTCAAGGCCCGCTGGCCGGCGATGACGTCGGTTGGCATAGGCGGCCCGCAAATGGCCAGGCGTGGTTTTGACGCGTGGTGGCCCAGCGAGAAGCTGGCCGTGCGTGGTTATGTCGAGGTACTGCGCCACTACCGCGAGATTGTGGGCATACGCGAGCAGCTCAAGCAGCGCCTGCTGGCGCACCGTCCCGAAATTTTTGTGGGTGTGGATGCGCCCGATTTCAACCTGGACCTCGAGGCTGCGTTGAAAGCCCAGGGCATCAAGACCGTGCATTTTGTATGCCCCTCCATCTGGGCCTGGCGCGCCGACCGTGTCGACAAAATACGCCGTAGCGTAGACCATGTGCTGTGCATTTTCCCGTTTGAGCCGGCCTTGCTGGCCGCCCAGGGCATTGGCGCGACCTATGTCGGGTATCCGCTGGCCAACGTCATTCCGCAGCAGCCCGACCGCGCGGCCGCACGGCGTGTGCTGGGCTTGCAGGACAAAGACACGGTGATCGCCATCCTGCCGGGCAGCAGGAAGTCGGAAATCCAGTACCTGGCCCAGCGGTTTTTCACCGCCGCCGCCCTGATCCGGCGAGCCCAGCCGGCCATCCGGTTTCTTGTGCCGGCCATACCTTCGCTGAAGGCCATGATCGAGCGCATCGCCGATGAAGCCGGCATGCGGTCCCACCTCCATATCCTCGAAGGGCAATCGCACACCGCATTGGCCGCCTGCGACTTCACCTTGATTGCCAGCGGCACCGCCACGCTGGAGGCGGCGCTTTTCAAGCGGCCCATGGTGATTGCCTACAACATGAACTGGCTGTCGTGGCAGATCATGCGGCGCAAAAAGTTGCAGCCCTGGGTGGGCTTGCCCAACATCCTGTGCCGGGACTTTGTCGTGCCCGAGCTGCTCCAGGACCAGGCCACGCCCGAAGCGCTGGCCGCCGCGGTCCTGAAATGGGTGGAGGCAAAATCGTCGGCACCTGACAAAATAGCGGCTGTGGAACAACGATTCGCCGCGCTGCACACCGAACTGCGGCGGGACACCTCAACATTAGCGACCGATGCGATCCAGCAAATTCTTGAAAGCTGAGCAAACCGCGCTGTCCTGGGATATTCCCGGGTTGGTGGCAGGCGTTGACGAAGCGGGACGCGGCCCCCTGATGGGGCCGGTGGTGGCCGCCGCCGTCATTCTTGACGAATTGAACCCGATCAAGGGTTTGGCCGATTCCAAAAAACTCACGGCCCTGCGCCGGGAAAAACTCTACGACGAAATCCGCGCCAAGGCCTTGTGCTGCTCGATCGCCGAAGCCACCGTCGAAGAAATCGACAGTCTCAACATCCTGCATGCCACCATGCTGGCCATGAAGCGCGCGGTAGAGGGCCTGCGCCTGAAGCCCAACAAGGTGCTGGTCGACGGCAACCGCTTGCCCACGCTGGTCATCCTGTCGGAGGCCATTGTGGGTGGCGACGCGCTGGTGCCCTCCATCTCGGCGGCATCCATCCTGGCCAAGGTACACCGCGACCGCTGGTGCGCCGAATTCCATCGTGAGTACCCCCAGTACGGCTTTGCCGACCACAAGGGCTACAGCACGGCCGAGCACCTCGCCGCGTTGCGCGAACACGGTGCCTGCCCGCAGCACCGCAAATCCTTCGCGCCGGTGGCCGAGGTCCTGCGGTGAGTCCGGGCCTCTCCTTTGATGGGTCATCCGCCGGTGTCACGCACATCACCTCACGCGACAACCCGCTGATCAAGGACCTGCGCAAGCTGTCCCAGGACAGCACGGCCTACCGAAAGCAGGGGCGCGTCTGGCTGGAAGGCGATCACCTGTGCCGCGCGGCCCTGGCGCGCGGCTTGAAGCCCGCCTTGGCCGTTTTTGCCGAATCCTATTGGCCTGCCGCCCCCGCCGAGTGGCTGCGTGCCGCGGGCAAAAGCATCGTGGTGTCCGACGCCTTGTTGCCCGAAATCAGCGGCCTGGAATCGCCCGCGCGCATGGGTTTTGTGCTCGATTTGCCCGCCGCCACGGATCTGCTACCCGATGTGGCCTCGGTGATCCTGGACCGGGTACAGGATGCCGGCAATGTCGGCTCCATTCTGCGCAGCGCGGCGGCCTTTGGCTTCAGCCAGGTCATCGCCCTCAAGGGCACGGCGGCGCTGTGGTCGCCCAAGGTGCTGCGCGCCGGCATGGGAGCCCACTTTGCCCTGCATCTGGTCGAGGGCCTGGAGCCCGGGGCGCTGGCGTCCCTGGCGGTGCCCATCGTCGTCACCAGTTCGCACCACGGCGACTTTCTGCACCAGCAAAAACTGCCCATGCCCTGCGCTTGGGCCATGGGCCACGAAGGGCAGGGCGTCAGCGATGACCTCATGGCCAGGGCAGCGCTCAAAGTCCGCATAAACCAGCCTGGCGGCGAAGAGTCACTCAACGTGGCGGCAGCCGCCGCCATCTGCCTGTACGCGAGCTCGTTGGCCACCCATCCCGGTTTGTGAACCCGCGCGCAGTGGGTAGTGATAAGGGCTCTTAATTTCAGCCGGGGCCGCGGAACTGGCTTTGCCAGGCCGCAGGCGCAGCGGCCCCCTCGGGGGGCAGGGAGCTACACGCAGTGAGCGACCGTGGGGGCCATGTCATGGGCTATAATCAGTGGCTTTTCAAAACACAGCTTCGCCCGAGCGCATACAAAGCCACCACCCTCACAAAAGCAGCCTGCAAGAGTCTTGACCGAGACGTATCTTGTGCACGCTTGGGCGAACCGTAACCAACCCGGAGAACCCAGTGCTTTTGTCTCTACAGGGAAATACCCCTCACGCCATCCTGGCGCTCGCAGACGGCACGGTCTTTATCGGCAATTCCATCGGGGCCGCAGGCTCCACAGTCGGCGAAGTGGTGTTCAACACCGCGATGACCGGCTACCAGGAAATCCTCACGGATCCCAGCTACTGCCAGCAGATCGTCACCCTCACGTACCCGCACATCGGTAACTACGGCGTCAATGCCGAAGACATCGAAGCAGGCAAAGTCCACGCCGCCGGCCTCATCATCAAGGACCTGCCGCTGCTGGCCTCGAACTTCCGAAAATCCATGACCCTGTCCGAGTACCTGGTCAAGGAAAACACCGTCGCCATCGCCGGCATAGACACCCGCCAGCTCACGCGCCTGCTGCGCACCAAGGGCGCGCAAAACGGCTGCATTCTGGCCCTGCCCGCCGGTGAGGCGGTCAGCCAGCCCGCGATCGAAAAAGCCGTCGCGGCGGCCCGCGGCGCACCCAGCATGGCCGGCCTGGACCTGGCCAAGGTCGTCTCGGTCAAGCAGACCTATGAGTGGACCCAGACCGAGTGGAAGCTGGGCGCCGGCTATGGTGTGCAGATCACCCCAAGGTTCCACGTCGTGGCCTTCGACTTCGGCGTGAAGAAAAACATCCTGCGCATGATGGCCGAGCGCGGCGCGCGCATCACCGTGGTGCCGGCGCAAACGCCCGCGGCCAACGTGCTCAAGCTCAAACCCGACGGCATCTTCCTGGCCAACGGCCCGGGCGACCCCGAGCCCTGCGACTACGCAATCAAGGCGGTGCGCGAGCTGATAGAGACCGGCATTCCCACCTTCGGCATCTGCCTGGGCCACCAGATCATGGCGTTGGCCAGCGGCGCGAAAACCTTCAAGATGAAGTTCGGCCACCACGGCGCCAACCACCCGGTCAAGGACCTGGACAACGGCCGTGTCAGCATTACCAGCCAGAACCACGGTTTCGCGGTCGACGAGAAGAGCCTGCCGGCCAACCTGCGGCCCACGCACATCAGCCTGTTCGACGGCACGTTGCAGGGCCTGGCCCGCACCGACAAGCCAGCATTTTGCTTCCAGGGCCATCCTGAAGCCTCGCCCGGCCCGCACGATATTTCATACTTGTTTGACCGTTTCACCGCGCTGATGGAACAGGCTGGGGAGAAGAAACATGCCTAAGCGCACAGACATCAAGAGCGTCCTCATCATCGGCGCCGGCCCCATCATCATCGGCCAGGCCTGCGAGTTCGACTATTCCGGCGTGCAAGCCTGCAAGGCGCTGCGCGAAGAGGGCTACAAGGTCATCCTGATCAACAGCAACCCCGCGACGATCATGACCGACCCGGCCACCGCCGACGTCACCTACATCGAGCCCATCACCTGGCAGACGGTCGAGAAAATCATCGCCAAGGAACGCCCCGACGCCATCCTGCCGACCATGGGCGGACAGACCGCGCTCAATTGCGCGCTCGACCTCTGGCACAACGGCGTGCTCGACAAGTACAAAGTCGAACTGATAGGCGCCAAGCCCGAAGCCATCGACAAGGCCGAGGACCGCCTGAAGTTCAAGGACGCGATGACCAAGATCGGGCTGGGCTCGGCCCGCTCCGGCATCGCGCACAGCATGGACGAAGCCTGGGCCGTGCAGAAGAATGTCGGCTTCCCGACCGTGATCCGCCCCAGTTTCACACTGGGCGGCACCGGCGGCGGCATCGCCTACAACTCCGAAGAGTTCGAAGTCATCTGCAAGCGCGGCCTCGAAGCCTCGCCCACCAACGAGCTGCTGATCGAAGAGTCGCTGCTCGGCTGGAAAGAGTATGAGATGGAAGTGGTGCGCGACACCGCCGACAACTGCATCATCGTCTGTTCCATCGAAAACCTGGACCCCATGGGCGTGCACACCGGCGACTCCATCACCGTGGCGCCTGCCCAGACGCTGACCGACAAGGAATACCAGATCCTGCGCAACGCCTCCCTGGCCGTGCTGCGCGAAATTGGTGTGGACACCGGTGGCTCCAACGTGCAGTTCTCCATCAACCCGGTCGACGGCCGCATGGTCGTGATCGAGATGAATCCGCGCGTCTCGCGCTCCTCGGCGCTGGCTTCCAAGGCCACGGGCTTCCCGATCGCCAAGGTTGCCGCCAAGCTCGCCGTGGGCTACACGCTGGACGAGCTGCGCAACGAGATCACGGGCGGCGCGACGCCCGCGAGCTTTGAGCCCAGCATCGACTACGTGGTCACCAAGATTCCGCGCTTCGCGTTCGAGAAATTCCCGGCCGCCGATTCGCGGCTGACCACGCAGATGAAATCCGTCGGCGAAGTCATGGCCATGGGGCGTACCTTCCAGGAGTCCTTCCAGAAAGCGCTGCGCGGCCTGGAAGTCGGCGTGGACGGTATGAACGAGAAAACCCAGGACCGCGAAGTGCTCGAGAAGGAACTCGGTGCGCCCGGCCCTGACCGCATCTGGTACGTGGGCGATGCCTTCGCCCAGGGCATGAGCGTCGATGAGGTATTCGCGCTGACCAAGATCGATCCCTGGTTCCTTATCCAGATCGAGCAGATCGTCAAGATCGAGCTGGAACTTGAAACCACTTCGCTCGACAAGATTGACGCCGTCACGCTGCGCATGCTCAAGCAAAAAGGTTTTTCCGACCGCCGCCTGGCCAAGCAGCTCAAGACGACCGACACGGCCATCCGCGAAAAGCGCCGCGCGCTGGGCGTGCGCCCGGTCTACAAACGCGTGGACACTTGCGCCGCCGAGTTCGCGACCAATACCGCCTACATGTATTCGACCTACGAGGCCGACGGCAGCGAGTGCGAAGCCGCGCCCACCGACAAGAAAAAAATCATGGTGCTGGGCGGCGGGCCCAACCGAATCGGGCAGGGCATCGAGTTTGACTACTGCTGCGTGCACGCGGCACTGGCCATGCGTGAAGACGGCTACGAGACCATCATGGTCAACTGCAACCCCGAGACGGTTTCCACCGACTACGACACCAGCGACCGCCTGTATTTCGAGCCGCTGACGCTCGAGGACGTGCTCGAGATCGTCGACAAGGAAAAGCCGCTGGGCGTGATCGTCCAGTACGGTGGCCAGACGCCCCTGAAGCTGGCGCTGGACCTCGAAGCCAACGGCGTGCCCATCATCGGCACTTCGCCCGACATGATCGACGCGGCCGAAGACCGCGAGCGCTTCCAGAAGCTGCTGCATGAGTTGAAGCTGCGCCAGCCGCCCAATGCCACGGCGCGCACCGAAGCCGAGGCGCTGGAAAAAGCCGCCGCGCTGGGTTATCCCCTGGTCGTGCGCCCCAGCTACGTGCTGGGCGGCCGTGCCATGGAAATCGTGCATGAGCAGCGCGACCTTGAGCGTTATATGCGCGAGGCCGTCAAGGTCAGCCATGACTCGCCCGTGCTGCTGGACCGTTTCCTGAACGACGCGATTGAATGCGACGTCGACTGCCTGCGCGACCCCGAAGGCCGCACTTTCATCGGCGGCGTGATGGAGCATATCGAACAGGCCGGCGTGCACAGCGGCGACTCGGCCTGCTCGCTGCCGCCGTATTCGCTGGGCGCCGCAACCGTCACCGAAATCAAGCGCCAGACGGCCGCCATGGCCGAGGCGCTCTCGGTGGTCGGCCTCATGAACGTGCAGTTCGCGATCCAGAACATCGACGGCGAGGACGTGATCTACGTGCTGGAAGTCAACCCGCGTGCCTCGCGCACCGTGCCCTTCGTCAGCAAGGCCACCGGCATCCAGCTGGCCAAGGTGGCGGCGCGCTGCATGGTGGGCCAGTCGCTGGCCTCCCAAGGCATCAAGGATGAAGTCACGCCGCCTTACTTCAGCGTCAAGGAGGCCGTGTTCCCCTTCGTCAAATTCCCCGGCGTGGACACGATTCTCGGCCCCGAGATGAAGTCCACCGGCGAGGTGATGGGCGTGGGCAAGAGCTTCGGCGAAGCCTTCGTGAAGTCCCAGCTGGGTGCGGGCACCAAGCTGCCCACCTCCGGCAAGGTCTTCCTGACCGTCAAGAACAACGACAAGCCGCGCGCCGTGGAAGTCGCGCGCGCGCTGGCCGCCCAGAAGTTCGAACTGGTGGCGACCAAGGGCACCGCAGCGGCCATCCAGGCGGCCGGCATCGCCTGCACAGTGGTCAACAAGGTCACCGAAGGGCGGCCGCACGTGGTGGACATGATCAAGAACAACGAGATTGCCCTGGTCATCAACACCGTCGAGGAGCGGCGCAATGCGATCACCGATTCGCGCCAGATCCGCACCTCGGCGCTGCTGGCCCGCGTGACCACCTACACCACCATTGCCGGCGCCGAAGCGGCCGTGGAAGGCATGAAGCACCTGGACAACCTGCCGGTCTATTCCGTGCAGGATCTGCATGCCCAACTGGCCTGAAAGCCCGGGCCTGGCAACGGGGTTTTCTCCGGAATTCGCCGGGCCCGATATGCATTAAACTTGTTTCATTGACATTTTCGATTCAAGCGCCGCCGCCAGGTGACTGGTGGCGGTTTCGCTTTTGCAGGAGCAAAAAACATGGCCACCATCCCTATTACCAAGCGCGGCGCGGAAAGCCTCAAGGCCGAGCTGCACCAGCTCAAGACGGTTGATCGCCCCTGGGTCATCAATTCGATCTCCGAAGCGCGCGCCCAGGGTGACTTGAGTGAAAACGCCGAGTACGATGCCGCCAAGGATCGCCAGGGCTTTATCGAAGGCCGCATCCAGGAAATCGAAGGCAAGCTTTCCGCCGCGCAAATCATCGACCCGTCCGAGCTGGACGCGGGCGGCAAGGTGGTGTTCGGCTCGACCATCGAACTGGAAGACGAGGACACCGGCGACAAGGTGACGTACCAGATCGTCGGCGAAGACGAAGCCGATATCAAGCTGGGGCGGGTCAATATCAGCTCGCCGATTGCGCGCGCGCTGATCGGCAAGGATGAGGGCGACACGGCTGAAGTCCAGACACCAGGGGGCCTCAAACGCTACGAAATCATCGCGGTGATGTACATCTAGTTTCAGCCATGAAGCAGCGCTTCACGGTGATGGTGGCGGCCCTCTGGTGGGGCAGCCTGACGGCTTTGGGGTTTGTCGTCGTCCCCATGCTGTTCGCCAACCTGGGCGCGCCCGCGGTGGCCGGCGCGATGGCCGCCAAACTCTTCACCGCGCAGACTTGGCTCAGCACGGGCTGCGCCATGCTCTTGCTGCTGGTGCTCAATAAAAAAGACGATGCGGCCCTCGCACTGCAGGCGCAGGCCGCCATGAAGTTCGTGGTCTCCGGCCTGCTGCTGGCTTTGCTGGTCGAGTTTGGCATCGCGCCGCGCATCGTCAGTGCGCGCGCCGAAGGCGGTAACCTCAAGCTCTGGCATGGACTGGGTACTGCAATGTATGTTTTGCAGTGGCTGTGCGCCGGCCTGGCGCTGTGGCGTCTGACGGGCATCTCGAGTGTCGTACGGGTTGAGCCGCCCGCCGCTGGCTGAAGAACGCGGCTCAGCTGCGCTCGGCAGCTTCCAATGTATTGACCAATAGCATGGTGATGGTCATGGGGCCGACACCGCCGGGCACCGGCGTGATGTAGCCGGCAACTTCCTTGACTCCTTCAAAATCCACGTCACCGCAAAGCTTGCCTTCGTCGTTACGGTTCATGCCCACATCAAGGACGACCGCGCCGGGCTTGACCATATCGGCCGTCAGCACGTTGCGCTTGCCGACGGCGGCGACGATCACGTCGGCCTGCAGCGTCATGGCCTTGAGGTCTTTGGTCGCGCTGTGGCAGATAGTGACGGTGGCATTTTTCTGAAGCAGCATCAGCGCCATGGGCTTGCCGACGATGTTGCTGCGGCCTATCACCACGGCATGCTTGCCTTTGAGGTCGTAGCGGATGCTCTCCAGCATCTTCATGCAGCCGTAAGGCGTGCAGGGCCAGAAGCCCGGCTGGCCGACCATGAGTGCGCCGGCGCTGGCAACGTGAAAGCCGTCCACGTCCTTGGCCGGGGAGATGGCCTCGATGACCTTGTGCGCGTCGATGTGCGGCGGCAGGGGCAGTTGCACCAGGATGCCGTGGATGGACGGGTCTTTGTTGAGCGCATCCACCCGTGCCAGCAGTTCGGCTTCGCTGAGGGTGGCGGGGTATTTCTCAAGCACGGAATGCAGGCCGCTGTCTTCGCAGGCTTTCACCTTGTTGCGCACATAAACCTGGCTGGCCGGGTTTTCGCCCACCAGCACCACGGCCAGGCCGGGCGTGACTCCGCGCGCGCGCAGGGCGGCGGCTCGCTGGGCAACATCGGCGCGCAATTGTTTGGAGAGGGCGTTTCCGTCAATCAGCTGGGCGGTCATTTTTGAATCAGTTTCTCAAAGTAAAACGCCCGCTGTTTCAATCAATACGGGCGTCAAGGGCTATCGGAAGGACAGCGGGGGAATGGGGCGGTGATCAGACCTTCGGCGCGTTGGACCCCAGGGCGATTTTGAGTAGGTCGGCCACGGTGTTGGCGTTAAGCTTTTCCATGATGTTGGCGCGGTGTGCTTCCACCGTCTTGATGCTGATGCCCAGGTCGTCGGCGATCTGCTTGTTGAGCCGGCCGGCGACGATGCGCTCAAGGACTTGAGCTTCGCGCGAGGTCAGCTTGGCCAGCAGGGCGTCGCGGCTGGCGGACTGCTGGAACTCGCTGAAAGTATCCTTGGCCTGCTCCAGCATGCGCTCGACCAGATTGACCAGGGCTTCTTCCTGGAAAGGCTTCTGGATGAAATCCATCGCGCCTTTTTTCATGGTGTTCACCGCCATGGGTACATCGCCGTGGCCGGTGATGAACACGATGGGCAGGGGTGACTTGCGTTCGACCAGGCGGTCCTGCAGCTCCAGCCCGGTCATGCCGCCCATGCGGATGTCGACAATCAGGCAGGCCACTTCGCGAGGGTCGTAACGGGAGAGGAAAGTTTCGGCCGAGTCGTAGCAGCGGACGCGGTAGTCCTTGCCTTCGAGCAGCCACTGCAGCGAGTCGCGCACGCCCTCGTCATCATCAACGACGTAGACGGTACCTTTTTTGGGAATCAAGCTCATGCCAAACTTTCTTTCGTGAACTTCTCAAGAGACGGCTCTTGAAGGGCCTCAGTGAACGCCTGCGTTTCGTGTCGCTGCGCCGTCGGTGGCAGGCGCCGCCGGCAGGACCAGGGGTGTCACAGGGATCCAGAAGGTAAACCGGCACCCCACCACTTCGTCCCCATTGTAGAGGTTCTCGGCCTCCATCCGGCCCTGGTGCGACTCGACGATGCTGCGGCACAGCTTCAGGCCTATGCCCATGCCTTCGGCCTTGGTGGAATAAAAGGCCTCATAGAGCCGGCCCATGACTTCGGGCGACAAACCACGCCCCGTGTCGAGCACCGAAAACTCCACCACCGCCTGGTCTTCGATCTGCTTGGGCACCACGCGCAGCTCGACGCTGCGGCGCGCCGTGGGCAGGTGCGCCTGCTCGATGGATTCGGCCGCGTTCTTCATCAAGTTCACCAGCACCTGCTCGATCAGGATCGGGTCCACCATGATTTCAGGCAGGCGGGCGGCAATGTAGTGGCTCAGGCGCACATGGTGGCGGCGCAGCTCGATCTCGGCCAGTTCCATGGCATTGCTGACCATGGTGGCCACGTCGGCCGCTGTGCGGTTGGGCTCGCTGCGTTTGACGAAGGAGCGTATGCGCTGGATGATCTGGCCCGCGCGGTGCGCCTGCTTGGCGGTCTTGTCGAGTGCGATCAGCAGGTCTTCATTGCTGATCTGCTTGCCCTTGATACGCGACACCATGCCGTTGCAGTAGTTGTTGATGGCGGTGAGCGGCTGGTTCAACTCGTGGGCTACGCTGGAGGCCATCTCGCCCATGGTGATCAGGCGGCTGGCGGTCTGGGCCCGCTCGTTCTGCTGGGCCGCCTGCTCTTCGGCATGGCGCCGCGGCGTGATGTCGGTGGCGATCACCATCTGGGCCAGTCGGCCGTCCACCCAGGTCAGGTAGCGCGAACGCACTTCCAGCCACTTGCCGAGCTCGGGCACGAAAATCTCGGCGTTTTCCGTCTGCGCAGCCGTCAGCGTGTCGGTCGGAAAGCCTGCCAGGCCGTCGACCGCGTCCAGCGTATCGTCGGTGGGCACAGTGCCCGGCACGCCGGCCTGCGCGATCAGGTTCAGGTGGCCCGACACCTCGCCGCCGAACCAGGCACGGTAAAGCTTGTTGGCGAACAGCAGTTCCTCGCTGCCCAGGGGGGCCACCGACACGGCCGCATCAAGTCCCTCGAGCACCGTGGTGAAGCGCTCGTAGGAAGCAGTTAGTTCCTCGCGGATGCGCTTGGGTTCGGTGATGTCCGTCATCGAGGTCATCCAGCCGGTCTGCTGCCCGCGCGGGTCTATCAGCGGCGAGACATACATGCGCGCGTCGAAGATCTGGCCGTTCTTGCGCTTGACGCGTACCTCGAAGCCGCCCGGCGGCGTGCGGCCGTGCAGCTCGTCGTCCAGCCGTTGCATCAGGGTATCGATTTCGCCTTCCGGCCAGTGCGGAAACGGCGGTGTGCGGCCGACCAGGTCGCCTTCGGTCAGGCCCGTCATCTGGCAGAAGGCCGGGTTGACATAGGTGATGCGGCCCTGCAGGTCGAGCGCGCGCATGCCGGTAAGCATGGAGTTTTCCATGGCGCGGCGGAAGTTGGTTTCGGCGATCAGCGCCTGCTGGGCCTGTACGCGCCGGCGCGTGTGGCGCCAGGTGCCCAGCAGCATCCATACCGTGAGCGCGCTCAGGGCGCTAACCAGCCAGAAGAAGCCGCTGCCCACCACACCCAGCGAGGTACGGTAGCCTTCCGCGCGTATCAAGAGACCATTGCCGACCGGTGAGACCGGTATTTCATATTCGGCCGCACCGTCGGACCAGGGCAGCAGCCGGGCCGCGGGATTGCGCGGCGGCGGCAGGCTACCCGCCAGCACCTGGTTCTTGTCGTCGATCAGGGTCACGGCGTACTTGGCTGTGACCTCGGTCGGCACGCCAAAGCGCAGCAGGCCGTCGATGGAGTACTCGCCCATGATGACGCCGGCGAATTTTCCCTGGTCGTCCAGGGGGACCTGCAACTGCAGGGTCGGAGCGTTGTAGCCGCCGGCTTCCTTGGCTGCCAGCGGCCGTGAGTACACGGGCTGGCGCAAGTCCCTGGCCAGATCGTAGGTGCCGTCGGTCTCGCCGACCTTGAGCTGCTCGCCCGCGCCGCGCAACTGGCCATTGGCGCTGGGGGATACATAGGCCACCTTGACGCGCCGCCTGCTGTCCACCCAGGTCACCGCCATGAGTTCGGGGTACTGGTTCACCAGCGATTCGGCCTGAGTGATGAACTCCTCGGTGTCCACCTCCTTGTTGGAGACGTCGCGGCCAATGCGCATGAGCTGCTCCTGCCGCTCCAGCAGGCGCAGGCGCAGGCGCTGCTGGGCGTATTCCACATCGCGCTTGACGGCCTGTTGTTCGCGGTCGATTTCCTCGATGCGCAGGTAGCCGAAGGCGGCGATCACGGCCGCCAGGAAGAGCACGACGGCCAGCAGCGGGCCCAGCGTGATGAAGCGATCCTGGCGCGACGGCGATTGCCGCCGCCACCAGCGGCGCCACAGGGCCAGGGGGGCGGGATTCACCGCAGTGTCGGCGAGAGCGGGGGAGGACTGGGTCATAGGAGGAACCAAGCAGTTTAAGGGAGATGCCTAAGGCGGGACAGAGTTTCCCCTGGGTGTTTGAAGGTGAAACCTCGGTGTGAAGCGGCTAGCAGCAACGTGGCGGCCATTCAGCAAGAAAGAGTGACCGCGACCCGCCCAATGCGACGCATGCTTACTTTTAAATTTCTTAATATGAAATCAAAAAGCACTATTTGAAATTTACGAAATATTATGAGAAACTAGGGGCTTGAATCTAATTTGCGTTTACAACACGCTTAGACCCAAGTTGGACCCAGGCTCTGCGCGCGGCTCGACAAGAAGCCGCAGCTCAGGTTAAACAAGCTCTATCAGGCTACTCAGGAGACAAAAAATGGCTGCCAATCCCACCCAAGCCGGCGACAACTTGCGCGCCGCCGCCAACGACGCGCTGGACAAAGACAGCCAGGAAACCCGAGAGTGGATGGACGCCTTGTCCGCCGTCATCGAAAGCGAAGGCCCGGAGCGCGCCCATTTCCTGCTGGAGCAACTGCTGGAGCACGCCCGCCAGAAGAGCATAGACATGCCTTTCTCTGCCAACACCGGCTACGTCAATACCATTGAGCCCGACCAGGAAGAACGCTCGCCCGGCAACCTGGAGATCGAGGAGCGCCTGCGCGCCTACATGCGCTGGAACGCCATGGCCATGGTGGTCAAGGCCAACCGCCTGCACCCGGCCGACGGCGGCGACCTGGGCGGCCACATCGGCTCCTTCGCCTCGCTGGCCAGCCTGTTCGGCGCCGGCTTCAACCACTTCTGGCATGCCGAGAGCGAAAACCATGGTGGCGACTGCCTCTACATCCAGGGCCACGTGTCGCCCGGTGTCTATGCCCGCGCCTACCTCGAAGGGCGCCTGACCGAAGAGCAACTGCTCAACTTCCGCCAGGAAGTGGACGGCAAGGGCCTGTCCAGCTACCCGCACCCCAAGCTGATGCCCGAGTTCTGGCAGTTCCCCACCGTCTCCATGGGCCTGGGCCCGTTGATGGCGATCTACCAGGCGCGCTTCCTCAAGTACCTGCATGCCCGCGGCATCGCCAACACCGAAAACCGCAAGGTCTGGGCCTTCCTCGGCGACGGCGAGATGGACGAAGTCGAATCCATGGGCGCCATCGGCCTGGCTGCGCGCGAGAAGCTCGACAACCTGATCTTCGTCATCAACTGCAACCTGCAGCGCCTGGACGGCCCGGTGCGCGGCAACGGCAAGATCATCCAGGAACTCGAAGGTGAATTCCGCGGCGCCGGCTGGAACGTCATCAAGCTGCTCTGGGGCAGCAACTGGGACCCCTTGCTGGCCCGCGACAAGGACGGCGCGCTGCGCAAGGTCATGATGGACACGCTGGACGGCGACTACCAGGCCATGAAGGCCAATGACGGCGCCTACGTGCGCAAGCATTTCTTCGGCCAGGACCCGCGCACGCTCGAGATGGTCGCCAAGATGAGCGACGACGACATCTGGAACCTGCGCCGCGGCGGCCACGATTCGCAGAAGGTCTATGCGGCCTTCCATGCGGCCGTCAATCACAAGGGGCAGCCCACCGTCCTGCTGGTCAAGACCGTCAAGGGCTTCGGCATGGGCAAGATCGGCGAAGGCAAGAACAACGTCCACCAGACCAAAAAGCTGGCCGACGAAGACATCAAGGCCTTCCGCGACCGTTTCAACATCCCGATCCCCGACAGCAAGCTGGCCGACATCCCGTTCTACAAACCGGCCGACGACACGCCCGAGATGCGCTACTTGCACGAACGCCGCAAGGCCCTGGGCGGCTACCTGCCGCACCGCCGCGTCAAGGCCGACGAACAGTTCACCGTGCCGGCGCTGGAGACCTTCAAGTCGGTGATTGAGCCCACTGCCGAAGGCCGCGAGATCTCCACCACCCAGGCTTATGTGCGCTTCCTCACGCAGCTGCTGCGCGACCAGGCTCTTGGCCCGCGCGTCGTCCCCATCCTGGTGGATGAGGCCCGCACCTTCGGCATGGAAGGCCTGTTCCGCCAGATCGGCATCTACAACCCCGACGGCCAGAAATACACGCCGGTCGATAAAGACCAGGTGATGTACTACAAGGAAGACAAGCAGGGCCAGATCCTGCAGGAAGGCATCAACGAGGCCGGCGGCATGAGCAGCTGGATCGCCGCGGCTACCTCGTACAGCACCAACAACCGCATCATGGTGCCGTTCTACGTGTATTACTCGATGTTCGGCTTCCAGCGCATCGGCGACCTGGCCTGGGCGGCCGGCGACATGCAGGCGCGCGGCTTCCTGCTGGGCGGCACCTCGGGCCGCACCACGCTCAACGGCGAAGGCCTGCAGCACGAAGACGGCCACAGCCACATCCTGGCCGGCACGATCCCCAACTGCATCAGCTACGACCCCACCTTCGCGCATGAAGTCGGCGTGATCCTGCACCACGGCCTCAAGCGCATGGTCGAGAAACAGGACAACGTTTATTTCTACCTCACGCTGCTCAACGAAAACTACGCCATGCCCGGCCTCAAGCCCGGCACCGAAGAACAGATCATCAAGGGCATGTACCTGTGCAAAGAGGGCGCCAAGCTCACGCCGCGCGTGCAGCTGCTGGGCTCCGGCACCATCCTGCGCGAATCCATTGCCGCGCAGGAGCTGCTCGAAAAAGAGTGGGGCGTCGCCGCCAACGTCTGGAGCTGCCCGAGCTTTAACGAACTGGCTCGTGACGGCCAGGGTGTTGAACGCTGGAACCTGCTGCACCCGGCCGACAAGCCCCAGGTGCCCTTCGTGGCCCAGCAGCTTGAAAAGCACACCGGCCCCGTCATCGCCTCGACCGACTACATGAAGGCCTACGCCGAGCAGATTCGTCCCTTCATTCCCAAGGGCCGTACCTACAAGGTGCTGGGCACCGACGGCTTCGGCCGCAGCGACTTCCGCAGCAAGCTGCGCGAGCACTTCGAAGTCAACCGCCATTACATCGTCGTGGCGGCGCTCAAGGCGCTCAGCGAAGAGGGCACGGTGCCGGTCGCCAAGGTTACCGAGGCCATCAAGAAATACGGCATCAATGTCGACAAGATCAACCCGCTTTACGCTTGAGTTAAAACTCCGACGTAGACATCCAGCACAAACAGTGCCGAACAGCACAGACGCCTGAAGCAAACGGAGACAAGAATATGGCAGTGGTAGACATTCAAGTTCCTGATATCGGGGATTTCGACGAAGTGACGGTCATTGAGTTGCTGGTCAAGCCAGGCGACACCGTCAAGGCCGAGCAGTCGCTGATTACCGTGGAGTCCGACAAGGCCTCCATGGAAATCCCCTCCAGCCACGCGGGTGTGGTCAAGGAACTGCGCGTCAAGCTCGACGACAAGGTCAAGCAAGGCTCGGTCGTGCTGACGCTGGAAGTGGCCGGGGCTGGCGCTGAAGCCGCTCCCGCTTCCAAAGAAAAGGCCGCGGCCGCCCCGGCGGCTCCCGCAGCCGCCGCGCCGGCACCTGCGCCTGCAGCTACCACCGCTGCACCCGCCGCTTCCGGCCCTGTCGAAGTCCGCGTACCCGACATCGGTGATTTCAAGGACGTGTCCGTCATTGAAGTGCTGGTCAAGCCCGGCGACACCATCAAGGCCGAGCAGTCGTTGATTACCGTCGAATCCGACAAGGCCTCGATGGAAATTCCGTCCTCGGCCGCCGGCGTGCTCAAGGAGCTCAAAGTCAAGCTGGGCGACACCGTCAACATCGGCGACCTGCTGGCTGTGCTCGAAGGATCCGCGGCCGCAGCTGCATCGCCGGCACCGGCTCCGGCCCCCGCGCCGGCATCGGCACCCGTTTCAGCCGCCGCACCTGCCGCCGCCGCCCCCTCGCAGGCCACCGCATCGGTCCCGGCGAGCCAGCCGGCCCACAACCCCACCACGGCTCCGCAAGGCAGCCTGCCGCACGCCTCGCCCTCGGTGCGCAAGTTCGCGCGCGAACTCGGTGTGCCGCTGGCCGAGGTCAAGGGCTCAGGCCTCAAGGGCCGCATCACGCAGGACGACATCCAGGCCTTCACCAAATCGGTGATGGACGGCAGCGTCCGCACCCAGGCTCAGGCCGCCAAGGCGCCCGCGTCTTCGGGCGGCGGGGCAGGGATGGATCTGTTGCCATGGCCCAAGGTCGACTTCACCAAGTTCGGTCCGGTCGAGCGCAAGGACCTGTCGCGCATCAAGAAAATCAGCGGCGCCAACCTGCACCGCAACTGGGTGATGATCCCGCATGTCTGCAACCATGACGACGCAGACATCACCGAGCTCGAAGCCTTCCGTGTGCTCATGAACAAGGAAAACGAGAAAGCCGGCATCAAGATCACCATGCTGGCCTTCCTGATCAAGGCCTCGGTCGCCGCGCTCAAGAAGTTCCCCGAGTTCAACGCCTCGCTTGAGGGCGACCAGCTGGTGCTCAAGCAGTACTACAACATCGCCTTCGCCGCGGACACCCCCAACGGCCTGGTCGTTCCCGTCATCAAGAACGCCGACCAGAAGGGCATCGTGCAAATCTCGCAAGAGATGGGCGAACTCGCCAAGAAGGCACGCGACGGCAAGCTGAGCCCGGCCGACATGTCCGGCGCCTGCTTCACGATCTCGTCGCTGGGCGGCATAGGCGGGCGTTACTTCACGCCCATCATCAATGCGCCTGAAGTCGCCATCCTGGGCGTCTGCAAGAGCACGATGGAGCCGGTCTGGGACGGCAAGGCCTTCCAGCCGCGCCTGATGCTGCCGCTGTCGCTGAGCTGGGACCACCGCGTGATCGACGGCGCCGCCGCCGCGCGCTTTAACGCCTATCTCGGCCAGATCCTCGCCGACTTCCGCCGCGTTCTCCTCTGATCCAACGATGACAACGCTTGTAGTCGTCAAAAAGGCGGGGCAGGTTGCCATCGCCGCCGATACGCTGGTCACCTTCGGCGACACCAGCCTGGGCCACCGCTACGAGGCCAACAGCAAGATCTTCAAGGTCGACACGCCTGCCGGCCTGAGCTACATCGGCATGGCCGGCACGGTGGCGCATTTCCCAGTGCTGCGCAAGGCCATGGTGACCTTGCCCAAGGACCAGCTCAAGCTGGGCTCGCGCGACGAGGTGTTCGACACTTTCGTCAAGCTGCACCCGCTGCTCAAGGACAACTTCTTCCTGCAAACCAAGGAAGACGACAACGATCCCTACGAGTCCAGCCAGTTCACCGTCGTGATTGCCAATGCCAGCGGCATCTACGGCCTTTACAGCTACCGCGAAGTCTTTGAGTTCAAGGAATTCTGGAGCATAGGCTCGGGCCGCAGCTTCGCCCTGGGCGCCATGCATGCCGCCTGGGACAAGGCCAAGACCGCGCGCGAAGTCGCCATGGCCGGCCTCAACGCGGGTTGCGAGTTCGACAAGAACTCCGCCGGACCCGTCGACATATTCACCCTTAAATTGAAAGCCTCCAAATGAGCGCATCCAGCCTGGTAGACATCAAGGTGCCGGACATTGGCGATTTTGACGAAGTGTCCGTGATTGAAGTGCTGGTTAAGGCCGGCGACACCATCAAGGCCGAGCAAAGCCTGATCACCGTGGAAAGCGACAAGGCCTCGATGGAGATTCCATCGTCCGCCGCCGGTGTGGTCAAGGAAGTGAAGGTCAAGCTCGGTGACAAGGTCAAGCAAGGCTCCGTGGTGCTGACGCTGGAAGCTTCCGGTGCCGCACCCGCCGCACCCGCCCCGGCGCCCGCGCCTGAGAAGAAGGCCGCTGCTCCAGCGGCATCCGACCCCGCCGTGCCGGTGCCAACGGCCGCCAGCTTCAGCGGTTCCGCCGACCTCGATTGCGACGTGCTGGTGCTGGGCGCCGGCCCCGGCGGCTACTCGGCCGCCTTCCGCGCCGCCGATCTGGGTCTGAAGGTCGTGCTGGTGGAGCGCTACGCCACGCTGGGCGGCGTCTGCCTTAACGTAGGTTGCATTCCCTCCAAAGCGCTGCTGCACGTGGCGGCGGTGATGGACGAGGTCAAGCATTTCGACGCCCTGGGTGTGAGCTTTGGTGAGCCCAAGCTCGACATCAACAAGCTGCGCACGCACAAGGAAAAAGTCGTCGGCAAGCTCACCGGCGGGCTGACGGCCATGGCCAAGATGCGCAAGGTCACTACCGTGCGCGGCGTCGGCCAGTTCGTCGGCGCCCACCACCTGCAGGTTGAGGAAACCAGCGGTGCTGAAGGCCAGGAAAAAACCGGCAAGAAGCAGACCATCGCCTTCAAGAACTGCATCATCGCCGCGGGCTCGCAAGCGGTCCGGCTGCCTTTCATGCCGGATGATCCCCGCGTGGTCGATTCCACCGGCGCGCTGGCACTCAAGGAAGTGCCCAAGCGCATGCTGATTCTGGGCGGCGGCATCATCGGCCTGGAAATGGGTACGGTGTATTCCACCCTGGGCGCACGCCTGGATGTGGTCGAGATGATGGACGGCCTCATGCAGGGCGCCGACCGCGACCTCGTCAAGGTCTGGCAGAAGATGAACGCGCCGCGCTTTGACAACATCATGCTCAAGACCAAGACCGTGGGCGCCAAGGCGACCAAGGCCGGTATTGAAGTCAGCTTCGAAGGCGAGGGTGCGCCCGCGCCGCAGACTTACGACCTGGTGCTGCAGGCCGTGGGCCGCTCGCCCAACGGCAAGAAAATCGCTGCCGAAAAGGCCGGTGTCACCGTCACCGACCGCGGCTTCATCCCCGTCGACATCCAGATGCGCACCAATGTGCCCCACATCTTCGCCATCGGCGACATCGTGGGCCAGCCCATGCTGGCGCACAAGGCCGTGCACGAAGCCCACGTGGCCGCAGAAGTCATTGCCGGTGAACTGCAAGGCAACAAGGACCTGGCCAGCGCGGCCTTCAACGCCCGCGTGATTCCCAGCGTGGCCTACACCGACCCCGAGGTCGCCTGGGTGGGCCTGACCGAAGACCAGGCCAAGGCCGAAGGCATCAAGGTCAAAAAGGGCTTGTTCCCCTGGACGGCCTCCGGCCGTGCTATCGCCAACGGCCGCGACGAAGGCTTCACCAAGCTGCTGTTTGACGACAGCCCCGAAGCGCACGGCCACGGCAGGATCCTGGGCGGCGGCATTGTCGGCACCCACGCCGGCGACATGATCGGCGAGATCGCATTGGCCATCGAGATGGGCGCCGACGCCGTCGACATCGGCAAGACCATACACCCGCACCCCACGCTGGGCGAGAGCATAGGCATGGCTGCGGAAGTGGCGCATGGCAGTTGCACGGATTTGCCGCCTGCACGGAAGTAAGGCTGGCGCTCGCGATTTTCCTGAGTCTCCGCTTCCATCTGGGTGACGAGGCTTCCTGCTCGGGAGGACACCGTTCTCCTGGGTAATGACTTTCGCTGCCTCTCTCCGGTGAAAGGCTGCCTGTTGTTTTGCGGTTGCTGTTGCCACAATCAAGGCACGCCCAGGCGCACTCGCCCTTAGAATTTGCGCGGCGGCCGGCTTTTCAAGTGATGCGAGGAATGAGGCGATACGTTGCCGCTTTCCCGCACCATGGGGCACCCCCATGGTTGTTTGTCTGCCTTTTCATTTCGGTGCGTGAGCCGCATCGCGCATCCGCGCGAGGGCGCTCACGCGAGACCCGCTGGTTGAAATACCGGCTGCCAACCTGACTGTTTATGCGCCAAAGCCGCTATCGGACCCTGGTTGCACGCGGCATTGCCCGGGCTTTGTTGGCTGATGCGGATCGGTCGGGAGCCACTTCCTTGGAGGCGCTGCAAGCGCGCGCCGCGCAGGCGCTCGGCGAGCAGCCCGCTTGGCTGACACCGCTGCTTGAGCCGCTCGCCGCGCTATCGGCCATGACCTGGCGTAAATTTGACGTCTCTTCGCTGGCGCGGCGCATTGAAGCTACCGGCGCATTTGAGCCGTGCGACTACGGCAGTGAAGACGACGATGCCCAAGATGCGGAGGGCGAAGACGAGTACGACGCGGAGGATGATGAGGATGGACAAGACGTCTTCACCTTCCGCCAGATTTTCGACGACCCCCAACCGCCGCGTATCCGGCGCCTCATTCTGCGGCCTGCTCTCATGCGGCCACGGCCACTGGGTCTTGAGGACTGTCTGTTGCCGGAGATTGAAACGGCCGACGACCTGGCGCGCTGGCTGAACCTGACGCCCGAACAGTTGAATTGGCTGGCTCCTGAAACCCCCGCGTGGACCGAGCACTACCGCTATCGCCTGTTGCCGAAGAACTCGGGCGGACTGCGGCTGCTCGAAGTGCCCAAGGTCGAACTCAAGCGCGTGCAGCGGCAATTGCTGGCGGGGCTGCTGTGCGAAGTGCCGGTGCATGAGGCGGCGCACGGTTTCGCGAGCGGCCGTTCGGTCAGGAGCCACGCGGCGGTTCACGTGGGCCAGCCGGTAGTGATCCGCTTCGACCTGCGCGATTTTTTCGGCAGTGTCAGCGCTGCACAGGTCAGGGCGGTCTGGTACACCCTGGGTTACCCAGAGGGTGTGGCGCGAGCGCTCACGGTGCTCTGCACGCACCGCACGGCGCCGATGATTGTGGAACGACTGCGCGAAGACGGCGGCATCAGCTGGATGAGTGCCAAGCGCCTGCGTTCTCCGCATCTTCCGCAAGGGGCACCGACTTCGCCGGCGCTGGCCAACCTCTGTGCCTTCCGCCTCGATTTGCGGCTGGAGGGGCTTGCCGATGTCTTCGGCGCACGCTACACGCGCTATGCCGACGACCTGGTATTTTCGGGGCCGGAATCGCTACGCCGGCAATTCCGCATGCTTGAAATTTGGGTCGCGCAAATAGCCGAGGCCGAGGGTTTTTCGCTGAATCATGAGAAGACACGCTGCCTGCCACAGCACCGGCAGCAGCGCATCACCGGCATCGTCGTCAACGAGCGGGCCAATATTGCACGTGAGGACTTTGACAGACTCAAGGCCTGTCTGCACCAGAGTGTGTTGCATGGCCCATCCTCTCAGAACCGGGAGGGGCATTCCGACTTTCGCTCGCACCTGCTTGGACGTATCAGCTGGGTCGCGCAACTCAACCCGCCGCGCGCGCAGAAACTCATGAAATTGTTTGAGCGCATCGATTGGACCGCCTGAGGCTCAAGGCCGCACACCCGGCGCCTCCATCGCCATACCGCTGGCGCGGGTCTTGAGGTACAGCTCCAGCTCCACCAACTCCTGCGCGCCATAGGCAAAGGGCTGGGCGCGCACGCCGCTCATGCAGCCGCGCAGGCGGCGCTGTAGCGAGCCCATGCCCTGCCATTCAAGCCGGTACACCGGGTAGCCCGTGGGGTGTGCTTCAGGAATCAGGCTGCCTGCCAGGCGCTTGCCGGGCAGGCCGTCATGGCATTGCGCGCAGGACAGGTTCAACTGGCCGATGCGCTGCATGAACAGCTGCTGCCCACGCTGGCGGAACGGCTCCAGCCTCGTGTCCTGGGGTGGTGCCAAGGGCATGCCGCGTGACTGCAGCGCGATGTAGCTTTCCAGGCCCAGCAATTCCTGGCTTTCGGCGCGCAGCGGCGCGGCCTGCTGGTGTTGCTCGCGGCACTGGTTGATGCGCTGGCCCAGAGTGATGGGGCGGCCCTGGCCGGCATCAAATGCCGGATAACGTGCCGCCACGCCGCGCATGCTGCTTTGTGCCGCCGCATGGCAGTTCACGCAGGCCTTGCCGCTGGCGCCTTGCGGCTGGTTCCACTGCAACTCGCCATCGCGTACCCACAGCATGCCGGGGTTGAGCGCATCGTCCTTTTGCATGGCCTGGGTGGCCGCCCCCATGTCCTCGAAGCCTGAGCGGCGGCTGTCCTTGCTGGGGGCGTTCTGCGCGTAGGCGTTTCCCAGCACCAAAAACAAGAGAAGATAAACCGGGACGTACCTCATCTCGTAACGGTCAGGTTGATGCTCTCGGCCTGGGAGAAACCGTTGTCACCTTCCCAGCTGAGCACCAGCGTACCGCTCTCGGTGGCCACGGTATGGAAGGCGATGTAGGGGTTGGCCGAGATCGCCGAAAACAGCTCGGCGCTGAACACCAGCTCACCGTTGTAGCGGCAGCTGAAGGTCTGGATGATGTTGCGCGGCAGGACCTTGCCGTCCTCACCGGCCCGAAAACCGGTTTCCATGGGGTGGCCTATGGTGGCGCGTACTTCTATGACCTCGCCGCGTTTGACCGTGGATGGGGCGTTGATCAGCGTGCGGGCCATCAGGGCTCTCCCTCTATGCACGCCGCCAGGGTAACGATGACATTCACCGTGTGCGACCACCAGCTGCCATCGCTCATCTGCGCGACGGCGACCAGCTGCTGCGACGTGGCCAGCCGTATGCGCGTGGTGACGCTCGCCTTGCCGGCGCGCGGCCCCAGCGTGAAGCGCGCCACGTCGCGCTGGGGATTCTTTTCATTGAAGACGGCGATGCTTTTGACGTGGTCGGCGGCCGTCATGGGACTTTCCACCGTGACGGTGATGGGCACCACATTGCCGTTGTCCACCAGCTCGGCCACACCAAGCGTAACCTTGCCCGCACGAACCGGCGCGCCCTGGGTATAGGAGGCCATGGCCACTGCCAGGTCACCCGCGGCGGCGGACGCGGGCCGCAGCACGACGCCGGCGATCACGCCGGCGGCGCCCGCCAGGATATGGCGCCGGCGGGGCAGGGCGGGCTTGTGCTGGGGCGGTGTCATGGTCCCGCATCAATCGCGCAGCGTCCGCAGGTAGGCAACCACGTCTTCAATTTTCTGGGCGTCCATGATGGGCTTGCCTTCCCAGGCTGTGCCCACACGCGCCAGTCCATCGATACGGTAATAGGCAGGCATGATGCTGGCGGGGTTCAGGCGCTGCGCGTCGGCAATGCGAAGGCGCAGCTGGCCTTCGCTCCAGCGCGAGCCCGCGCCGGCCAGATCGGGCGCCAGGTTGCCCTGGAAGCGCTCTTCTGGAATGGGCCCGGTGTGGCACAGCAGGCACAGGCCCTGCTGGCGGCTCGCGACGATGGCGCGGCCGCGCGCCGGGCTGCCGGGCGTGGCCGTCAGCGGTTGAGGAATGGCGTCGCCGACCACTTGCAGCGGCAGCATGGCCTGCTGCGCGAAGCCGGCCCAGGGCGCCATCAACATCATCAGTCCGCCGGCGATAGCGCCTTGCCAGTTCATGCTTTTTTATGCCTTTTTGAGATCGTGGTTCTTCAGCGGCAGGTCGCGTACGCGTTTGCCCGTCGCCGCGAACACGGCATTGAGCACCGCGGGCGCGGCGACCGCGATCGTCGGTTCACCGACGCCGCCCCAGAAGCCGCCCGAGGGCACGATGAGGGTTTCCACCGCGGGCATGTGCTGCATCTGCACGACGGGGTAGGTGCTGAAGTTGTCCTGCTCCATGCGGCCGTCTTTTTGTGTGCATTCTCCGAACAGGGCCGCTGACAGGCCGTAGGCGAAAGAGCCTTCGACCTGTGCCTCGATCTGCTGCGGGTTGACCGCATAGCCGGGGTCGGTGGCCGCGACGATGCGGTGGATCTTGAGCTCGCCGTCCTTGCTGACCGACACCTCGGCGCAGGCCGCCACATAGCTGCCGAAGCCCATGGTCTGGGCCAGGCCGCGGTAGACCTTCTGGCCGCCGATGTCAGGTGGCGGCACATTCCACTTGACGCGTTCGGCCACGGCGTTGAGCACCGCCAGGTGCTTGGGGTGTTTGGCCATGAGCTTGCGCCGCAGGGCCAGCGGGTCCTGTTGGGTGGCGAACGCGATCTCGTCGATAAAAGACTCGAGGTAAATGGTGTTCTGGTTCAGGTTCACGCCCCGCCAGAAGCCGGGCGGGACGCTGGGATTGCGCATCGCATGGTCTATCAGCAGGTTGGGGAAGCTGTAGCCTATGGAAGCCTCGGGCCCCGGCGCGTTCAGGCCCTGGAACTGCACCGGGTCCAGGCCGTTACGGATGTTTTGCGGAAACACACCAGCCAGGATGGACTGGCCCGAGATGCGCATGTGCAGGGCCGTGACATTGCCCTGCGCGTCCAGGCCCGCCTGCAGCTTGCACTGCGTGACCGGGTGATAGCGGCCGTGCAGCATGTCTTCCTCGCGTGACCACAGCAGCTTGACCGGCACGCCCGGCATCTGTTTGGCGATGTCCACGGCCTGGCGCACCCAGTCGTGCACGGCGCCGCGCCGCCCGAAGCCGCCGCCCAGGTGGATTTTGTAGACCTCGCATTTGGCGACCGGCAGGCCCGCCGCTTCCGAGGCGGCGGCCAGCGCGGCCTCGCCGTTCTGGGTAGGCGTCCAGACCTCGCAGCGCTCGGGCGTCCATCGCGCGGTCGCGTTCATGGGCTCCATGGTCGCGTGGTTCTGGTGCGGGTAGGAATACACCGCTTCGATGCGTCTGGCCGCCGAGGCCAGCGCGGCCTTGGCGTCGCCGTTCTGGTTGCCGACAACGGCGTCGTTCGCGTCCAGCCCGGCTTTGAGCATCTGGGCCACGCTGGCGCTGGAGTTGGCTGCATTGGGTCCGTTGTCCCACTCGATGGGCAGTGCCTCGAGTGCGGTCTTGGCATGCCACCAGGTATCGGCCACGACGGCCACCGCGCTGTCGCCTACCGCCAGCACCTTCTTCACGCCGGGGCGCTTTTCAATCGCGGCGGCATTGAAGCTCTTGACCTTGCCGCCGAACACCGGGCAGTCCCTGATGGCCGCATTGAACATGCCGGGCAGTTTGAGGTCGGCGCCATAGACCTGCTTGCCGGTGACCTTGTCCTGGGTGTCCAGCCGGGCCAGTCGCTTGCCGACGATCTTCCAGTCTTTCGGGTCCTTGAGCGTGACTTCAGCGGGCGGTGTGATTTTGGCCGCCGCCACCGCGACCTTGCCGTATGTCAGCGTGCGGCCGGTGGGCGTGTGCGTGATGATGCTGCTGGCGGCGCGGCACTCGGATACCGGCGCCTTCCATTCATTAGCCGCGGCCTGCACCAGCATCATGCGCGCCGTGGCGCCGCCCTTGCGCACGTAGTCGTGCGACTCGCGTATACCGCGGCTGCCGCCGGTGGAGAAATTGCCCCATGCCCGGTTGCGCGCGAGGTTCTGCCCTGGCGTCGGGTATTCGGTGGTCACCTTGGCCCAGTTGCATTCCAGCTCTTCGGCCACGAGCTGCGCGAGGCCGGTCAGGCTGCCCTGGCCCATTTCAGAGCGCGCGATGCGGATGATCACCGTGTCGTCGGGGCGCACCACGACCCAGGCGTTGATCTCGGGTGAGTCGCTACCCTGGGCAGCAGCCTTGCCGGCAAAGGGAATATGGAAACCAACGATGAGGCCGGCCGATGCACCTGAAGCGAGGAAGCGGCGCCGTGACAGCCGGGGAGCGGCAAAGGAGGAGGTGGAGGGGGTGCTCATGTCGTGCTCCCGTCGGTGTGCTGGATGGCAAGCGCCGCGCTTTTGGTGTTGCCGCCCGAGGCCGCTACCTTGATGGCTGCACGGATGCGGTTGTAGGTGCCACAGCGGCAGATGTTGGTCATCGCCTCGTTGATGTCGGCATCCGTCGGGTTCGGCTTGGCCTTGAGCAGCGCGGCTGCGGCCATCACCATGCCGCACTGGCAGTAACCGCACTGCGGGACGTCCAGCGCGACCCAGGCTTTTTGCACCGGGTGCGAGCCGTCGGGCGACAGGCCTTCGATGGTCACGATTTTTTCCGTGGCACCGACGGTGGAGACTGGCCGCACGCAACTGCGTGTGGGCACACCGTCGATGTGCACCGTGCATGCGCCGCATGCCGCGATGCCGCAGCCGTATTTGGTGCCGGTCAGTCCCAGCTGCTCGCGCAGGACCCACAGCAGCGGTGTGTCGTCCTCCGCCTCAAACTCACGCACGGTACCGTTGACGTTCAGTTTTGCCATGGATGCGCTCCTCACTATTCAAGGAATGAAAGAACCGGGATGGGCTCGGCGATAGTAGCGCCGGTACATGTTGAATGCACCAGGGTCTGCGATACCTGACTAATGTGCTGACCCGGCGTGGTTCAAAAAGTTTGACCGGGTAAACCCTTGTGGTGATTGTTTGCTTCTCAGTGAACTTCCGCCAGCGGCAAGCCTGTGAAGGCCGCGTAGCCCTGCGCAGCCGGCCGCAATGCACCGGCGCTGCCGCGCGGCAGTGGTGCGAAGGGCATGGTGCTGATGTTGAGTGCGCCTTTCTTGACTTCCGCCTGCCAGGTGCCGGCCACCCGGCCGCCCAGCAGCAGCGCGGGGCGGAACAGGCCGTTGGGTGTCATGAGCTTGCCGGCGTGCGCGGTATCGATGATGGCTTTGCGGTCGGTGTAGCCCAGCACATACTCGTCAAAACCCGCCAGCAAATGCAGCGCCGGCTTGCCGCCCGGCTGCGCAGGCACTGATGCGGCCGGTGTGCGTTTGGACCACCACACGGTGTCGCCTTCAAACAATGCCTGCGAAAGGCCGGGCCCGGCCATTTCCAGCGCAGCCCTGGCTTCACCGGCAGCCAGCCCGGACCACCAGCTGAAGTCGGCCAGCGTGGCGGGGCCGTGGCTTGCGAAATAACGCTGGGCCAGTTTCTCCAGTGCCTTGTCGCGTGGCAGTTCGGGCTGCGGCGGCAGCCATTCATCGAGCAAGGTGTAGCGGGCCTGTTTACCCTGCGGATCGCCCAGGCAGATCAGCCCGGTCTGGGCCGCTCGGTACAGGATGCGCCCGCCGCGATAGCCTTCGGTGTCTATGCGGCGCCGCGCGAGCGCGGCAAAAAGCTCCTCGCGCGTCAGTTGCCGGCCGCCTTCAAGGCATTGGCGAATCGCCGGCAGGATTTTTCGGAAGGCCGCCTCATCGAGCTTGACCTCCCGGTAGGCCGCTGCGGTACGGGTCAGCAGCGCCGGCGCGGCCAGCGCCAGCAGCCAGCGCAGGTCGGCCGCGGCCACCAGGTGCAGCGTGCCGCGCAAGATCCAGCTGCGCACCACCTTGCGCCGGGCCAGCGCATCTTCCATCGCCGCATCGGTGACGGCTGCTTCGCCGGTGAAGCGCGAGCCGACGGCCCAGCGCGCATGGGCATACTCCTGTGCCTGCACCGCGCCCATCCATTGCACGGCCTGGTCGATGCGCTTGAAATCAGCCTGTCCTGAAGAAGGGCCTGCCAGGCGATGGCTGGCCAGCCGCAGTGCGATCAACTCCTGCCGCGAGATCTCGGCCATGCTCAGGCGATGCTTTCAAGCATGGCCAGCATGCGGCCCTGCCAGGCTTCGGGTGAGAAGCGCTCTCGCAACAGTGCCTGCGATGCGCGCACCATGGCTTCGCGCCGCGGCACGTCGGCCAGCAGTTCCGCGCAGGCCTGCGGCAGGTCCTGGAGCTCCGCCATCACCATGTGCACGCCGGGCACGATGCCGAAATCTTCCCAGCCTTCAAAGCTGTCGGACACCACGGCCGTGCCGGCGGCCCAGGTTTCAAAGGTACGGAACTGGTCGAAGTAGCGCAGTTGCGGATCGGCATGCACGTTGAGGTTGATGCGCGCGCCGGCGCGGCAAGCGTCGCGCGCCGCGCCCCACAGGCCGCTCCAGATGAACTCGGCTTTGAGTGGGGCCGGTGCTGCAAGGAAGAGGCGCTCGGCCTCGCGGCGCCTGGCCGTGTCGCCGCCCAGCATGACGATGTCGCCCGTCCTGTCCGCTTCAGGCAGCGGTGCGCGCACATGCCGCTGCGCCACCAGGTAGGGCAGGCGAAAGCTTGTGAGTGTCGGGAAGTATTGTGCGAGGTAGCGCTCTATGGATGCATCCATGGCCATCACGGCATGCAGGCCCGGTGCAATGGTGTCGAACAGTTCAGCCTTGTACCTGTGCACCGTGGCTGATGCGTCGCGCGTCAAGGGGTCGAACATCCAGAGCACGTGCTTGCCGTGCCGCGGCAGCCCACGCTTCGCGAAGCGTGGAAAGGCATAGATGCCGGCGATGAGCAGGTTGATGTCGCTGGGGCCTACATCGGGCAGCGGCGCTTCGGTGTTGTTGCCCATGTCGATGAACTCGACTTCGTGCCCGGCTTGCAACAGGACGTCCATCCACAGGCGCACGGCCCGGCCGAACAGGGTGTTTATGTCGGTATAGAGGTGGATTCTCAATGCGGTTCCGTTTTCTTTTTGCTTTGCCGCTTATAGCGCAATTTTGCTGCGCTCCCGGAAAGCGCAAGCGTGCGTCGGATGCCACCGCGTGTTCGACAAAAGGCCGGTGAAAAAAAAGGCGAGCGGCATTGACGGCCGCGATTGCCGAAAACTTTACATAGCCGACCGCATTTTTTGATGTCACGCCACATCAGGACAAGGCCGCGGACAGGTACATGCAGTAAGCCGTAGGTAGCAAGAAACCTGGAGAAGGCGACCACAAAGACAAGGCTGAGTCAAATTTTGTAAGTAACAAGGGTTCGTTGCCTAAAAAATAAGCAATCTCTCTGGCGCCGGCCCAATAGTTATTAGTTACTTTTTCTTGCTTGTATCAAGTTTCACAATTAGTTACTGTGAACTAATTCACGAAAAAAGCGATTTGAGTGGGCGTGAGTGGGGCAACTCAATCGGTGATTTGTAACTCTCGAACTTTGAGTGGGATGTAGCAATGAAGCGTACTGATGGTGCACGCATGCACGAGGTTCTTTTTTATGTCCTTGCCCTGCATTTCCTGCTTCCTGCTGCCGCTGAAGCGCAACAGCAGCCATCCACCATAGACCCGGGACGCCTTCGCGAACGCTTTGACATCCAGCCTGCCCCTGAGCAGGCATCACCAGCGCCACAACTCAAAAGCAAGGCCGCTGAGCCCCTGCCGGATTCGCTCAAGGCCATACGCGTCACGCTCAAGGAAATCCGTATCGAGAGCGCTACTGCCTTGCCCGGCAATGCATTGCAGGCGCGCGCGGACGGCTACATCGGGCGCGAAATCACGGGCAGCGACATCCTCGAACTGGCTTCTTCGCTCACCGTGATGTACCGCAACGCGGGCTACATTCTTTCGCTGGTCGTGGTGCCGCCCCAATCGCTCGCGGAAAGCACGCTGACGCTGCGCGTCGTTGAGGGCTATATCGATCGCGTGAACGTGCAGGCGGGGCCGGGCGTGAGCGCCCATGTGCAGGAACAGCTGATGCGCGTCGGCGAGAAGATCCAGGCCTCCAGGCCCCTCGAAAGCGCCGTGCTGGAGCGCTACCTTCTGATCGCCAATGATTTCCCCGGCGTGGAACTGCGTAGCGTGCTCGCGCCTTCGCAGTCGCCCGGCGCGGCCGACCTCACGCTGGCCGCTAATGTCAAAACGGTGGAAGGCTTTACCTCCATTGACAACTACGGCTCCAAATACCTGGGGCCGGGCCAGCTGACCCTGGGTGTTGTCGGGAACCAGCTGCTGGGCGTGAACGACCAGTGGCGTTTTGTCGGCGTGGGAACCGGCAATTCCGAAATGGCCTATACGCAGCTTTCCTACAGCCAGATGGTGGGGGGTGAAGGCTTGCGGCTTTCGGCTGCCGTGTCCCGCGCCCGCACGCAGCCTGGCGATGTGCTCGCGCCATTTGATGTGCACGGAAGTGCCGACACGGTAACGCTGTCCGCAGCTTACCCCTTGCTGCGCACCCGCAATGAAAGCCTGACCGCGCGCGCAAGCTACGACCATTCCAACGTGCACACCGAAGTGTTGGGCACCCGCGTGATTGAAGACAGGATACGCGCGCTGCGCATGGGCTTGAGCTGGCGCGTGCTGGACCGCCTGGATGGGCAGAACACGCTGGACGTCGATTTCAGCCAGGGCCTGGGCGGCACGCAGGAGTCCGATGTGCTCAAGAGCCGGGTGGGCGCCAAGGGTGTGTTCAACAAACTCACGTTCGACTATGAGCGCTCGCAGCCCCTGGCGTCGAATTTTTCGTTCAGCGTGGGCGCGGGCGGGCAGTGGGCCAACGCGCCGCTGCTGTCGTCGGAGCAATACGCATTGGGCGGGCGGCGCTTCGGCCGGGCTTATGAACCGGCGGAGCTGGTGGGCGAGCGCGCATTGGCTTTTCGCATCGAGCCCCGTTATGCCGGCGCCGGCGCCAACATGCCGGGGCTCAGGTCCTGGCAGCTGTTCGGCTTTTACGACGTCGGCAAAGTCTGGAAGGTCGGCAGCGTCTCGCCCGGCACGCCGGCCAGCCAGAGCCTGGCCTCGGCTGGCCTGGGCCTGCGCTTCTTTTTTGAGAAAAACGTGGTGGCCGCGCTCGAGGTGGCCTGGCCCTTGACGAAATCCATCGCGAGCTACCAGTCCGGAGGCAAGGACCCGCGGCTGATGGGTTCGCTGCTGGCGCGGTTTTGACAGTTTCTGATTGTGTTCATGTTTATTGGATCCGTCCCTGTTGTTCTTCGTCTTCTTTACCGTTCAAGAGGTGATTCCATGCAAGCCAAACCCCATCCGCAGCGTCTGCGTTCCCCCGAAAAACGGCGGCAATACTTCGCGTTGAAGGCGCTGCCCGCAGCGGCGGCGCTGCTGTTCGCGCCGCCCGGCTGGACCGTGGACATCGTGGGCGCGGCAGGCCTGCCGCAGAACGGCACGGTCTTTTCCGGTGCGGCATCGGGTTCGGTGGCGGGTAATCAGATGACCATCAACCAGACCAGCAACCGTGCCGTGCTGGACTGGGGCTCCTTCAACATCAATCCAGGCAAGTCGGTTGATATCCAGCAGCCCAACGCGGCGTCGGCCATCCTCAACCGCATCAATGGCGACAGCAATGCCACGCACATCATGGGCAGCCTGTCGGCCAATGGAATGGTGATGCTGATGAACCCCAACGGCGTGATGTTCGGGCCGAACGCCACGGTGAATGTGGGCTCGCTGATTGCCACCACGGGCAACATAGATGCGAACAACTTCATGAGTACCGGCGGCGCGCAGATCACAGGCGCCACGGGTGGCGTCACCAACCAGGGCAGCATCACTGCGCAGGGCGCCGGCCTCGTGGCATTGGTCGCGCCCTCGGTCACCAACCAGGGCAGCATCACCGCCACCGGCGGCACGATCGCGCTGGGTGGCGCTACCGCCGCCACGGTATCGCTCAACGGCGGGCTGTATGAATTCGCCATCGCCTCAGGGGCCACAGGCACGAGCGTGTCCAACGCCGCCGGTGCCAGCCTGGACGGCGCGATGCTGCGCCTGGGCGTGGGCGACGCGGCCAACCTGCTGTCGGGCGTGATCAACCTGGAGGGCGTGCAGCAGGCCAGCAATGCCATCGTGGTGAATGGCAACGCGGTGGTGCTCAAGTCGGCGTTGCAGGCGCCCAGCGTCAGCGGCAACTCCAACCAGGTGGACGTCTACCAGGGCGCGAGCATCCAGGACGCCGTGAACATCGCCAAGGCCGGCACACCTGGCGCCGGCGCGACGGTGGATGTGCATGCGGGCAGCTATGCCGAACAGGTAGCGCTCAACAAGGCCAACCTCACGCTCACCGGCGAGGCCGGCGCGAAGATCATCGTGCCCGATGCCGCGCAGGTCAACGGCGTCAGCATCAGCGCTAACAACGTGACCGTGACCGGCCTGGAGATCGCCGGGCCGGTGAACCAGCCTTACCTCAACTACGGCTGGGGTTCGAACATCAGCCGCGGCATCGCGGTGGCAAGCGGGGTGACAGGCTTCACGATCACCAATAACAACATCCACGATGTGCGCAACGCCATCCTGATCGACGGGCGCAACACCGGCAGCGTCACCGGCAACCGCATTGAAAACACCAAGAGCGCGATCTCGGTGCAATACACCGACGGCAGCGGCATCACCATGGCCGGCAATACCCAGGGGCCGACGGGCAATGAATGGGGCCTTAACCTGCACCTGAACGGCTATTGGGACGGCTCGACCATTTATAGCAACCCGATGGCCGCGGGCCCAAGCCTGGCCTGGCAGCAGTCCCTGCTGGCGCTGAGCGCCGCGAATGGCGGCTGGTCGGTGCAGGACCAGGGCTATACCTCGTCCAACCGCACGCATGTCAACGTGGCCACCAACGGAACCGGGGGCGCGCAGGGCAGCGCGCTCACGCCGCTGGGAAGCATCCAGGCCGGGGTGGATGCTGTAGTCACGGGAGGGAGCGTCATCGTCGCCGGTGGAACTTATAACCAGTCCGCCACACTCAATGTCGACAAAGGGCTAACACTGGCCGGTGCGGGGCAGGGCACGACCGTGATCGATGCGCGAGGCGTCAACGGCTACGGCATCAATGTGACGGCCGACAATGTATCGCTGAGGGACTTCACGCTCTACGGCCCCAGCGCTAACGTGGCCTCGTCCTACGGCATCAAGGTGGCGCCGGTGGGCGGCGCGTCAGCCCGGCTGCACAATTTTTCAATCAGCAATGTCACTAGCCGTGGTGCGGGCCGGGCCGAGTTGGACCTCAACGGCGTTGACGGCGCGCTCATCGACCATGTCACGGCCAATGGGGCGCCCGTGGGCAATGACGCCGGCAGCACGCAGGGCGCGGGCATCCAGCTGACCGACAGCGCCAACGTGACGGTCAGCAATTCCACCACGCGCAATAACGACTGGGGCGGCCTGGCGCTGTACCAGGCCAATCGCTTCTACAACCAGCAGATGAACAACATCACGGTGGCGGGCAACAACAGCTTCACCGAGCGCAACCCGGTTTTCATGCAGGACGAGTCGGCCAGCCGCAACTTCGGCACGCTGAGCATTGCCGGCTTCGACTTCGCGGTGCGCAACGCCAGCACCGCGGGCGACAACAACCAGTACACCTGGCTGCAGGCGTCGCAGCAAAACGCGTTTGACTACGCCGTCAACCTGGGCAGCTCCGCCTCCAGCTATGTGCAGGGCTGGAACGGTGCGCAGGCCACGCAGGACTTCCAGGTCGGCATCGGCAACCTGCTGGGCGGCGGTACGCAGGCCCTGTCCATCAACACGGCGCTGGACAACGCGGGCAGCGGCGCCAACGTCCGCGTAGGTGCCGGCAGCTACGCCGAGAACGTGGTGGTGAACAACACCTACAACCTCTATTTCAGCGGCAGCACTCTGCAGAGCCTGGCGCTCAATGCCGGTGCAAGCGGTTCCGGCATCGCCGGCACGGTGACGGCCGGCGGTGCGGGCGGCATTGTGTTCCAGGCTCCGGTCAGCCTGCTGGGCGACACCACGCTGGCTACGCTGGGTGCCGACATCACGCTGAACGGTGACATCCAGAACGCCGGCGCCACCGCCCGGGCCCTGAGCCTGATTGCCGGTTCAGGTGCCAGCCGTGGCAATGTGCATATGGTGTCGGGCGGCACCGAGGCCAATGCGCTCGGACGGCTTGAGGTGGTCTCCAACCAGTACAACCTTGACAGCACGCTGTGGGTCAAGGGCTATGGCATAGACGCGCTCGGCAATGTGGCGCTGAGCAACCACACTTTGCGCGGCCAGGACGCCAGCGCCACCAACACCCTGAATGCCGGCGGCGACGTGAGCGGCTCCACCATCAGCCAGGGCGCCGTCCAGGTCACCAGCGGAGGCGATGTATCGGCCAACGTGACCGCCAGCGAAGTCGCGGTGGCCGCCGTGGGCGACGTGAGCGGCACTACCACCAGCCAGGGCAATGTGCAGGTCAGCAGCAGCACGGGAGACATCAGCGGCAACATCAGCGGCAACAACGTGGTGGTCCAGGCACAGGGTAACGTAACCGGTACCACCACCAGCCAGGGCACTGCGCAGGTCAGCAGCACCACGGGAGACATCAGCGGCAACATCAGCGGAAGCAACGTGGTGGTGCAGGCGCAGGGCAACGTGAGCGGCACCCTGACCAGCCAGGGCGATGTGCAGGTCGGCAGCAGCACCGGCAACATCAGCGGGAACATCAGCGGCAACAATGTGGTCGTTCAGGCGCCGCAGGGCGACGTGAATGTGGTGGTTGTGGCTTCGGGCTCCGCTTCCCTGGCAGGCGACTCGGTGGTGGCCAACGTCGTGGCGCCCGTGGTTGATGTGGCCGCTGTGGGCGACGCGCAGGTGTCAGGCTCATCCTCGCAGATCACCGTGAACGCGGCCAGCGGCAGCGTCAGCGGCAGTTTCGGTCAGGTGACGAACTCTGGCGGTGGCCTGGTCAATGTCAACGGCAAGCCTCAGGGCAACCAGCAGCTCTCGTCCAGCGCCGAAAACAACCGGGTGATCCCGTCCGGCAACAACCTGGCGGAAGGCGCACCGGCCGAACAGCCCTCGCTACAGCTGGCTCAGGCCGGTTTGCTCGCGAGTGAGGGTGAGGTGCGTGTGGTCCGCAGTTCGCCGTCTGGCGCCGGCGAGGCCATAGACAACGGCCAGTCGGTGGAACTCGATATGTCGCCGAAAAACGAACGTGAGAAGGACAAAGGGAAGGAGTAACAGAGAGACGCCCCGGAAAGAGGGCGAAAAAAACCGGCTTAGCGCCGGTATTGTTCCTGTTGTCCCTGCTGCGCCTGCAGGCCGGCCGCAAGTTGCGCGGCGGCGGCTTGAGCGGACTGAATTTCCGGCGCCGCCAGGCTTGCCTGCGGCTGCTGAGCCGGCAATGCAGCTGGGCGAGGGTTTTCAATGCCGGCGCCGCCCGCCGGCTGTACGCGGCGGGCGCCGTCAAATCGGCGCTGCCAGTAGCTCACGCCCATGCTCTCGACGCGTACTTCCGCGCCGGGCTTGGGGGAGTGGATGAATTTGCCGTCGCCGACGTAGATGCCGACATGGCTGAAGGCGCGCCGCATGGTGTTGAAAAACACCAGGTCGCCAGGTTGCAGGTCGTTTTTGTCGATGCGTTGGGTAGCTGCGGCCTGTTGTTCGGCCCGGCGCGGCAGAAGCAGGCCGACGCTTTGTTCGTAAATGGCGCGTACAAAGCCGCTGCAGTCAAAACCGGTTTCGGCGTTGTTGCCACCGCGTTTGTAGGGAACCCCGAGGAAGCCCATGGCGTTGACCACCAGCTCGGAAGCCTTGTTGCTGACGTTCTGGCGGACCTGGCCGATCTGCGCGAGCAGGCCCTTGTCGACCAGCAGTTTGTCCATGTCATCGTTGGAATTGCCGGGTGCTGCTTGCGCGCCAGCTGCCAGCAGGGCGGAAGCAATGACGAGAACAGGGGCAATTTTTCGCATGGCGGCTAGGATACTTGACAGATCTGTCCTACGTCAACCTCAGGTAACTTCTGGATAAACTTTACAAACCTTTGATTTGTAACGAGTTTCTTTACGGGGAAACCCGGTTTTGCGCTTCCGGTGCTATGTTTGCATATGAAAAGGCCGGGCTGCAGCGCCCTGTATTGTAGCTGCCCGCCCTCGATCAATTAAAGGAGCGAAACATGAGCGATAACCAAGCCGTATCAATGAAGTTTGCTCTTGTTTTTGTAGCGATCCTGGGGGCCGTTCCGCTTGCCCAGGCCCAGGGCGTACGTCCGGAAACCGTGGCCATCGGCCTGCAAAACCCCTGGGGTCTGGCTTTCCTGCCCAACGGTCGGTTTTTGGTGACTGAACGGCCAGGCCGGATGCGTGTGGTGACTCCGGACGGCAAGCTGGCGCCACCGGTGGCGGGCGTGCCGGAAGTGGCTGCGGGCGGGCAGGGAGGCTTGCTTGACGTGATCACCGACAGCGACTTTGCCCGCAACCGCACCCTCTTTTTCTGTTTTTCCGAACCCGGGCCTGCGGGCCGCGGCAACAGCACTGCCCTGGCACGGGCAACCCTGAGCTCCGACGAGAGCCGGCTGGAAAACCTCAAAATCATCTTTAGCCAGAAACCCAAGGTGGCCAGCAGCGCGCACTTCGGCTGCCGCATTGTCGAAAGCCGGGTCGCAGGTGCAGCCGACGGCAAGCTCTTCCTCACGCTGGGGGAGCGCTTTTCACGCAAGGAGGACGCCCAAACGCTGGACAACCATCACGGCAAGATTGTCCGCATCAACAAGGACGGCTCGGTCCCCCAGGACAATCCCTTTGTGGGCAAGCCCGGGGCACTGCCCGAGATCTGGAGTTACGGCCACCGCAACGCGCAGGGCGCGACGCTGGCGCCCGACGGCACCTTCTGGATGCACGAGCACGGCCCGCAGGGCGGCGACGAAATCAACCTCCCCAAGGCCGGCGCCAATTACGGCTGGCCCGTCATCACCTACGGCGAGAACTACGGCGGCGGCAAGATCGGCGAGGGCATCACCGAAAAAGCCGGCATGCAGCAGCCGCTGCATTATTGGGTGCCGTCGATCGCGCCGTCGGGCATGGCCTTCCTGACCAGCGAGCGCTACGGCAAGGCTTGGCAGGGCAACCTGTTTGTGGGCTCGCTCAAGTTCGGCTATTTGGACCGCATCGAACTGTCGGCGCCTTTCACCGGCAAGGTGGTGCGCGAGAGCAAGCTGCTCACCGAACTCGGCGAGCGCATACGCGACGTGCGCCAGGGCCCGGACGGGCTGCTTTATGTGCTGACAGACAACAGCAACGGCAAGCTGCTGCGCCTGTTGCCGGGAGGCTGAAACCGGGCCTGCTTATTGGGGCGTGACGGCGGCGACCATGTCCAGCTCCACCGACGCATTCTTGGGCAGCTGGGCGACGCCCACCGAGGTGCGCGTATGCGTGCCGGCTCCACCGAGCACCGCGTGCAGCAGTTCCGACGCGGCATCGGCCACCTCGCTTTGCTGGGTGAAATCCATCGCGGACTGGGTATAGACCGTGACGCGCAGGATCTGCTCGATGCGGTCCAGGCTGCCCAGGCTTTGCCGCAGCAGCACCAGCGCGCGCATGGCGCACACCTTGGCAGCCAACTGGGCCTGGGCCAGCGATACCTCCGCACCCACCCGGCCAGTGACCACGACGGTGCTGCCTACGCGCGGCACCTGGCCGCTGACGTAGACCACGTCGCCATGCCTCAGGGTGGACACATAGTTTCCGCCTATCTTGATCTCGCCATCAAAGGTGTAGCCGAGGGCGGCTTCCTGGGCGGCGAAGCGGGCATTGCGTGAGTTTTCCATGGAGGGTCTTTCTTGGGATGGGTTTATGGAGAGAGAGGAAAGGGGGAAATGAAAGAGCCTTAGCTCGGGCTTTTAAGCCGCAGCAAGCTCAGCCCCAGCAGGCCGAAGGCGCCGCCGCACAGGCGGTTGAATACCCGGGCCCGGTGCGGCGTGCCGAACCAGCGGTGCGTGTGGCGCGCCAGCAGCACATACACCATGTGGGAGCACAACACGCAGGCCGCGAAGGCGCTGGTCAGGGCCAGGAACTGCGGCAGCACCGCCGCCTGGGGCAGGATGAACTGGGGAAACAGCGCCGTGAAAAACAGGATGCTTTTGGGGTTGGTCAGTGCCACCAGCAGGCCCTGGCGGAACAGCGCGGCATTGCTTTTGCCGGGCTGCGATTGCTGCGGCAGGGGCGTGTCGAACATCGAGGTCCTGCTCGTCCACTGGCGCCAGCCCAGGTAGACCAGGTACACCGCGCCCACGGCCTTGAGCACCGCGAACAGCCAGGCCGAGGTGTGCAGCAAAGTGCCCAGGCCCGCCATCGCCGCGGCCGAGACCGAGAACACGCCCAGCACATTGCCCGCCGAGCTCCACAGCGTCTTGCGCGGCCCCCAGGCTACGGCGTTGGAAATCGCCAGCAAAATGCCCGGCCCGGGGCTGAGCGCGGTCACAAGTGAAATGGTGATGAACAAAAGCCAGGCGGAGGTGGTCATGGTGGGGTCAAAAGTCAAAAGAAGAGTGAAAAAGGGGTACGAAGATTCAATTTATCGTGCTGGCTTCAAACAGTCTTGACGCCGCGATAGCGCCGGCGCGTGGCTTGGGTGATTGCCGAAAGGCGGCCTAACCACTTTTTGGCGGCCTCCGTTAGCCGTTGCTGCAGCGACAACCCGGCAGCCGGGTTCAGGATGCAGGCCGCGCCGCCGTGCTGGGCCGTCACCGTGACCCACCCGTCCTCGGCGACGGTATGCGACTGTCCCGCTTCCAGCGCCGCCGCGTCGCGAAAGACCTGCTCGCCCAGCCAGCGCGGGGCGCCGGTCACCAGCAGCGTGCCCGAGGTGCTGATCAGTGCACTGCCGGCTTTGCTGTGGAAGAACAGGGATTCACCGGGGTCAAGCTCAAGACGGCGGGGGGCGGGGCGGTATGGCATGGCGGCTCCATTCAGGGTTGGCGAAACAGGGGAGGGCATGCCTGCAAGATTAAGTAAGGCGCCATATTCCCGACAGATGCACACAAGGTCTTTCTGTATCGGTACAGAAACTCTTTTCTGCATCTGTTATGGTGTCATTTCGCCCCATCTGTGGCTGTGTCGTCGCAGCCCCTTCACGGATCATTCAGCCCATGGACGTGCAACCCCTGACACCAGCGCAAACGCAGGCCCCGACCGAGCCCCTCTACCTGCGGCTTTCCAGCCACTACCGGCAGGCCATACAGTCCGGCGTGCTCATGCCTGGTGAACGCATGCCATCCGTCAGGGCATTGACACGTTTGCACCAGGTCAGCCTCTCGACCGCGGTTGAGGCCTGCCACACGCTGGAGGACGAAGGCCTGCTCGAAGCGCGGCCGCGGTCCGGCTACTTTGTGCTCAAGCGGCGGCGCGCCGACCTGCAGCCGCCCAGCGAGCCCGAGTTCGGCCGCAAGCTGGACCCGGCCCAGTACGTCGGCATCCACGACCGCGTCTCCGACTTTGTCGCCAAGTGCGATGTCTACCCGCTGGTGACCAACCTTGCGGGCACCTATGGCTCGCCGGCGATGTACCCCGCCGAGGCGCTGAAAAACGCCGCCACGCGCACCCTGCGCAAACATCCCTTCCTGCTGGTGAGCCCGCCCGATTTCCTGCACGACTCCCCGCTCAATGCCGTGCTGGCCAAGCGCGCGCTGGAAGCCGGCATGCAGCTCTCGCCCGAGGACATCCTGGTCACCCACGGCTGCATAGAGGCGCTCAACATTGCCTTGCGCGCGGTGACGCAGCCCGGCGATACCGTGGCGGTGGAATCTCCCACCTACCACGGGCTGCTGCAAATCCTTGAAAGCCTGGGGCTGCGTGCGCTGGAGATTCCGACCAGCCCGCAGCAGGGCATTTCTGTTGAAGCACTGGACCTGGCCCTGCGCACGCACGATCGGATACGGGCCGTAGTGGTCATGCCCAACTTCCACAACCCGCTGGGCAGCGTCATGCCTGACGCCGAAAAAGAAAAGCTCGTGCGCCTGTGCGAGCGCCAGCGCATCGCGCTGATCGAGGACGACACCTACGGTGCACTGGGCCCCGACGATGTCCCTCTCAAGGCCGCCAAGGCCTGGGACCGCGACGGTTCGGTGATTTACTGCGCCTCATTGCGCAAGACCCTGGCGCCCGGCCTGCGCCTGGGCTGGGTCGCCGGAGGCCGTTGGCAGGCCCGCATCCACATGATCAAGTACGCGCAAAGCCGCGCCAATGAAATCCTGGCCCAGTTCACCGTGGCCGAATTCATGGCCTCCAGCGCCTACGACCGCCACATGGCCCGGCTGCGCCGTATGCTCAATGTGCAGCGCGAGCAGATGGCCGAGGCCATCGCGGCCCATTTCCCGGCCGGCACCCGCCTGTCGGTGCCCAGGGGCAGCATGATGCTGTGGGTGGAACTGCCGGCCGGCACTTCGGCGCAAGCTGTCTTCGACACCGCCATACGCCAGGGCATACGTGTCGCGCCCGGCTCCATGTTTTCCAACTCGAACCGCTTCGACCATTTTTTGCGCATCAGCTGCGGCGAGCCTTTTTCCAGCCAGGTCGATGAGGCCCTGCGTACGCTGGCGGCGATTGTCTCGGCTCAGACGGCGAAGGCCTGAAAAGCGGAATCTAATGTGCCGCGTGGCTGCGCTTCACGAAGAACAGGCCCGCGCCGACCGCCATCAGCATGCCGCCGAACACCCGGTTCTGCAGCTTGATGGCGCGGGCATTTCTGAACAGCACCTGCAGCCGGCTTGCCGCAAAGGCATAGCCGTGCATCACCACCGTGTCCACCGCCACGGTGGTCAAGGCCATCACCAGCAACTGCGGCCACAGCGGCCGGCTGGGGCTGATGAACTGCGGCAGCACCGCCACCATGAACAGAATGCCTTTGGGGTTGGTCACATTGGTCAGCAGGCCCGTGAGGAAACGCCGCCTGGTCGACAAACCGATGGCATCGGCTACACCAGCCTCGCCGTCCGCCGCGATGCCGTTGGATGAGCGCCACTGCGACCAGCCGATGTAAATCAGGTACAGCGCGCCCAGGACTTTCACGATGCTGAAGGCCAGCTCAGACGCCACCAGGAGCGAACCCACGCCCGCACCCGCCACAAGAAGAATCACCACCAGGCCTAGCTGCAGGCCCGCAATGGTCGCGCGCGTACGCCGCATGCCAAAGCTCAGGCCATGGCTCATGGCGAGCACTGCGCCCGAGCCGGGGGAGAGAGCGATCAGAATAGAAGCGAGGAAATAGGCGGTCCAGGTGTCGAGGGCCATGGTTTCGTTGGAATCGAGGGAAGAAAAGGGGGAAACGGGGGAGGTGGCAAAGAGAGAAAACACCTGCCATCCTACAGGTAAGGCGACAGGGCCGCAGGTATCATGCCCGCATGGTTTCCAGGGCGCCCACGCAAGACAGACTCACGCAGACCGGCCGTGTCGCGCAGCTATGGGTGATTGAATGGTGGCGGCTGGTGCGCCTGGGGGCGGTCATCCTGGTGCTGACGCTGTCGCCTTCGAGTTACAGCCCGCAGAGCCGTGCGATTCTGGCGCGCCATATCTACATCAATACCGCGCCCATTCTTTTGGGGTTCACGGTGCTGTGCGCGCTGGTGACGGTGGTCCTGACACGTATCGTGCTGGTGACGGCGCTGAGTTACGGCCTGTCGCAGTATGCGCTGCAGGTGGTGATCCGGGTGCTGGTGCTGGAGCTGATCCCGCTGACGGCGGCGCTGTTTGTGGCGCTGCGTTGCACGATTCCCGACGGCGCTGAACTGACGGCCATGCAGGCCAGCGGCGAGCTGGACGAGATGCGGCGCAAGGGCATTGAGCCGGTGCGGCGCGAGGTGCTGCCGCGCGTGGTGGCGGGCATGTTTTCGGGTATCACGCTGGCGGCGCTGAGCTGTGTGGTGGCGCTGGTGGTGGCCTACCTTGCCACCTACGGTTTTGTGCTGTCGGGCATGGCGGCCTATACCCGCTTGTTCGGCCAGGTGTTCAGCCCGGCTGTCACGCTGATTTTTGTGCTCAAGACAATATTTTTCTGCCTGGCCGTGTCGCTGATACCCATGGCCTCGGCCTTGTACGGCATGTCTGACGCCAGCGTGCGCACCAGTGCCGAGATGCGCGGGCTGGTGCGCATGTTCGCCGTGATCCTGCTGATCGAGGTGGCTTCCCTGGTCGGCAACTACTATTGACCCCAAGAAAAAGCACAGCTCATGAGTTCACCCCACGACAATCCCAACCCGCCTTCGCCGCCGGACCGCCCGGACCCGTTGCAGCCGGCGCGTGAGGTTGAGTCTTCGCCGGCGGAAATCGCCAACCTGGAGTTCAAGGCCAGGCTGCTGCTGGTCTTCATGCTGTTGCTGGTGTGCGGCTCGGCGCTGTATGTGATGTATGCGCGGGGCGCGTTTGAGTCCACCCAGCGCCTGGTGCTGGTGGCTGACGATTCCGAGGGCGTGGTGGTCGGCATGGACCTGACCTTCTCGGGCTTTCCGATCGGCCGGGTCAACCGTGTGGAGCTGGCGCCGGACGGCAAGGCCCGCATCCTGGTCGACGTGGCAACCAAGGATGCCCACTGGCTGCGAACCAGCAGCGTGTTCACGCTGGTGCGGGGGCTGGTGGGCGGCACGTCCATACGGGCCTATTCCGGCTTGCTCAACGATCCGCCGCTGCCCGATGGTGCTGAGCGCACTGTACTGCTGGGCGATGCCGCCGGCGAGGTGCCCAAGGTGATCGCCGCGGCCAAGGAACTGATTGAAAACCTCAATACCCTGACCGGCGACGGCGGTTCGGTGGGCGCCAGCCTGGCGAACCTGAAAACATTGACTGACAGGCTGAATGGCCCGGGCGGCGCAATGACGGTGCTGCTGGGCAGCGAGGCCGAAGCGAAGAAATTCGCGGCTACGCTGGACCGCACGAATGGCTTGCTGGTCAAGCTGGACGGCCTGGCCGCCAAGACGGATACGCAAGTCTTCGGCGACAAAGGCTTGATGCCGGAAACCCGGGCGACCGTGGTGCAGCTCAATACCATGCTGGGCGAGGCCCGCACCAGCCTGAAGAAAGTCGATGCCCTGCTGCAGGACGCCCAGGCCGTGACCCGCAACGCCAAGGACGCCACGGCCGACCTGGGTGCGCTGCGGGCCGACGTGGAGGCCAGCCTGCGCAAGGTGGAAGGATTGATCAACGACATCAGCCGCAAATGGCCTTTCGCCAAGGATGCGGGCGAGGCGGAGATGAAGCTGCCATGAAGACCCTGTCGTCCCTCAAACCCGCCGCGTTGCTGGTGGCTGCCGGGTTGCTGGCGGCCTGCTCGAGTGGGCCGCGCGCGCCGGATTGGCAGCTCGAGGCCAAGGGCTCCATGGACCGTTCCGTTGCCGCCTACATGGAAGGCAACAGCCGCGTCGAGATGGCCGAGCTGGAGCGCGCACGCGGCCAGCTCACGCGCTCGGGCCGTGCCGACCTGCTGGCCACGGCGGAGCTGTTGCATTGTGCGACGCGTGTGGCCAGCCTGGTGTTTGACGAGGCTTGCGCGGGTTTTGAAAAGCTGCGCCCCGACGCCACCGAGGCGCAGCGCGCTTACGCCGATTACCTGAAGGGCCGGGTGACGCCGCAGGGTATCGCGCTGTTGCCGGAATCACAACGTGCCGTGGCAGCCGGCAATGCGGGCGCGCTGGCCGGCATCACCGACCCCTTGTCGAGGCTGGTGGCGGGCGGCGTGTTGCTGCAAACCGCCAAGGCCAACCCCACCGTGATCAGCCAGGCGATTGACACCGCCTCGGCCCAGGGCTGGCGGCGCCCGCTGCTGGCCTGGCTGGGCGTGGAACTGCGACGGCTGGAGCAGGGCGGCAACGCCGCCGAGGCCGACCGCCTGCGCCGCCGCATCGAATTGACGCAGAACATGCCCGTGCCCGCCAAGCCAAAGGACGCACCATGAGTTACCGGCTCAGGCTGTACGCCTATGAAGATGCCTCCGAAGGAGAGCTGCAGGCGGCGGAGCAGCGCTTCAGGACGGCGCTGGAAGCCGCGCTGGGCCATGAAAGCCTGGTGCTGCCGGTCTACAACGCCTATATGCGGCTGGTGGCGACCTATGGGGAATCACCGGCGGAAGATGTGCTGTCGGCCGACGAGCTGGAGCTGTTCAGCCAGTGGCAGGCGGCGGAACTGGCCGCTGTGACGGCTGCGCTGGGGCCGAACCGCTATATGGGCGATGCGCAGTTTGAGATTCGGCCGGCTTAGTCTCAGTCGAGGTCTTGCTCCCTCTCCCTCTGGGAGAGGGCGGGGGTGAGGGCTGCGGCCTGTGCAAGAAGCGGTGGGGTATTGCCTGCCGCTGGCCCTCACCCCAGCCCTCTCCCAGGGGGAGAGGGGGTAATACCTCAGGGTGATCGGCTTAAGCGCGGCGAAGCCAGCGCCTGCAATTGGTCGGAAATCGCGGTGTCGACAGCGGCAAGCTGCTTGAGCAACTGCGCCTTTTCGAGCGCGGCATGCAACTGCCGCAAATCCTTGCTGCTGGTGGTGGCCTTGATCTGTGCGATCGCCGCCGACGTGTTGCCGGTTTTGAGCACGGCCAGCATCTTCTTCACCCATTCGCTGGCGGCCGGTCGTTTCTGGTTCATGCGGCATTGTAGGTTTGCGCTGAAAACAGCGTTCCGATGCGGGCCGGGGCTTGACCTAGAGTGCACTCCAGGATTTTTAATCTCTTCAAGCCCGGGCCAATGCCGGGCCCCACACCCGGTGCGACGGGCATTCCAGGAGATTCCTCATGAGCACAGCATCCATCACAAACGCCAACAGGCAGCGCATCCAGCAGGTCATGGCCGAACTGGACAAAGGCAACGGCCAACCCTTTGTCGAGGCCATGGCCGATGATTTTTCATGGACGATCCCCGGCGACACACCGTGGTCGCGCACCTACAGCGGCAAGCAGGCGGTGATCAACGAACTGCTGCGGCCGCTGTATGCCCAGTTCGCCACACCGTATGTCAGCACCACGCGCCGCGTGATGGCCGACGGGGACATGGTCATCATCGAATTCGACGGGCGTGTCACCACCAAAGCCGGCAAGGCCTACAACAACCACTACTGCTATGTCTGCCGCATGGAAGGCGGGCAGATGAAGGACTTGATGGAATACCTCGATACGGCGCTGGTGAGTTCGGCGCTCGAGGCACCCTCAGCCCCCGCACTTGCCGCCTGAGCTGCAGGTTCTATAGTCATGCATGGCTGAAACCTTTCTGATTGGGCAGCTCGCCGCGCGCACCGGGCGCAGCGTGCACACCATACGCTGGTACGAGGCACAGGGCCTGATTCCCGGTGTGGCGCGCGACGCCGGGCGGCGCCGCGTGTACGGCGAGCTGCACATCAGCTGGCTGGACCTGATGGACAGGCTCAGGCGCACCGGCATGTCGATTGCCGAGATGCGTGAATACACCGCGCTGGTCACGCAGGGCAGCAGCACGCTGGCCAAACGGCAGGCGCTGCTGTCGGCACACCGCGAGCAGGTCAGGGCCATGATCGACGAGTGGCGGCAGGCGCTCAGGCTGCTGGACAGCAAGATCGACTTTTACGATGAGTGGGTGGCCTCGGGCAAGCGGCCGGCGGTGAAGGTCGTGCAGCGCGCGGGCCCGGCGCTCAAGTCCCGGCCCAAGGAAAAGTCACGCCGGCCGTTGAAGGCTTAGCGCGCTCGGGAATCCAGCGCATCTAGCAGCAAACGCAAGGCTGCCAGCGCCGATTCGCCACCCTCCATTTGCGCCCGGACGATGGCTCCGTCGACGGCCAGCGCCGCCGCGTCGGCCAGGCTTGCCTGGCGCGCAGCTGCGGGTAGCAGGCCGGCGATCACCTGCCGCATCTCGTTTTTGTGGTTCTGCACGATCTGTGCTACGCCGGGCAGGGCGCTCGCCTCGGCCGTAGCGTTGATGAAGGCGCAGCCGCGAAACAGCGGGTCGGCGAACCATTCGGCCAGCACGGGCGCCAGCGGAGCAAGGCCCCCACCCGACACCGCGCCGTGCCGCCCGAGCGCGTCGACGAACCAGGCCATCCAGCGCTCATGGCGGTAGTCCAGGAAGGTACGTATCAAGTCGTCCTTGCTGGGAAAGCAGCGGTAGAAGGTGAGTTTGGCCACCCCCGATTCGGCAATGATGCGGTCTATGCCGGTGGCGCGCAGGCCGTCGCGATAGAAGAGATCGTGTGCGGTGAGCAGTATGCGCTCGCGCGGGGAGGGGGTTGGAACGTCCATGGGGTGATTCTAGATGGAGTAGACAGGGCTGTCTACTTGTGCCAGAATTCCGATGGGTAGACAGATCTGTCTACTTATTCGGATCACCTGATCTCGTCTTACCTATTCTCACTTCACCTCATCTTCATTCAAAGGACTCCACCATGGAAACCAGGCCACCCCTCCCGCCGTTCACCCACGAAACCGCCGTGCAGAAGGTCCGCGCCGCCGAAGACGGCTGGAACACGCGCGACCCGCAGCGCGTCTCGCTGGCCTACACGGCGCAAAGCCGTTGGCGCAATCGCGCCGAATTCGTCATCGGCCGCGAGGAAATCGTCGGCCTGCTGTCGCGCAAATGGGCACGGGAGCTGGACTACCGCCTTATCAAGGAGCTCTGGGCTTTCGGCGGCAACCGCATCGCCGTGCGTTTTGCCTACGAGTGGCATGACGACGCGGGCAACTGGTTCCGTTCTTACGGCAATGAGAACTGGGAGTTCGACGACAGCGGGCTGATGGCGGTGCGCCATGCAAGCATCAACGACCTGCCGATCAAGACGTCGGACCGCAAATTCCACTGGCCGCTGGGGCGCCGGCCCGACGACCATCCCAGCCTGAGCGACCTGGGTTTATAAGGGGATTGGGGGCGGGCTGTAGAATCCGTGTCCCCCATGCGCACCGTGTTGTTGAAGGCGATGCGTGACCTTGAATATGCCCTTCCGGGCCTGACCCGAGTGATCCCGCTGTGACTGACTCTCTCACCCCGCCGGCTGGCCCGGCTGGCGAACCCTCCCAAGACCCCCAAACCGCGATCCAGGAGCCGCGCCTCTGGACGGGCGACGGCTGGACAGCCAAGGTCATCAAGAATGAAGATGACGACGGCTGGGCTGTCGCCATGATCAAGGACGGCGAGCCCGAGCCCGCGCTGGTCGGCCCGTGGACCATGGGCCGCGACAAGAAAAATCCCAAGCCGCTGGACGGCCCCGCCTTCAGCACGCTGGTGAAAACCGCCTCGGAATTCGTGCGCAGGCATGAGCAGCAACTGCATGCCACGCTGCACCAGAGCATCACCGTGACCGCCAACGACGCGCGCATCACGGTCTCGCTGGACATCGTTCCCGACGAAGACCACCCACACGGCCTGCTCGGCGCCGCCGATGAAGCCGGGAAGCCGCTGGCGCAGGTGCGCGTGGCGCCGTCGTTCAAGCTCAACCGCGCCAGCGCCGTGGCGTGGGCTGAAAGCGGCTTTGCCAAGCCGGCCGGCCGGTGAGCGCGCCCAAAGCCTGCGGCATAGACTTCGGTACCTCCAATTCGACGGCGGGCTGGAGCCGGCCCGGCCTCCCCGCGCTGCTGCCGCTGGAAGGCGGCAAGGCCACGCTGCCTTCGGTGGTGTTCTTCCATGCCGAGGACGAGCATGTGAGCTACGGCCGTGCGGCATTGGCCGACTACCTGTCCGGCTATGAAGGGCGCCTGATGCGCTCGCTCAAAAGCCTGCTGGGCACGTCCATGATCGACGAACACACCGAAGTGGCCGGCCGCGCGCTGCCCTTTCGGGTCCTGCTCGCGCAGTTCATCGGCGAGCTCAAACACCGCGCAGAAAAGGCCGCGGACCAGCCCTTCAGCCAGGCGGTGCTGGGCCGCCCGGTGTTCTTTGTGGACGACGATGCCCAGGCCGACAAGAAAGCCGAAAACACCCTGGCTGAAATCGCCCACGCGGTCGGCCTGAAAGACATCGCCTTCCAGTACGAACCCATCGCCGCGGCGTTCGACTACGAGTCGCACATCCGGCGCGAGGAGCTGGTGCTGGTGGTGGACATCGGCGGCGGCACGTCCGACTTCGCGCTGGTGCGCCTGTCGCCCGAGCGCGCGCAAAAAGCCGAGCGGCGCGATGACATCCTGGCCAGCGGCGGCGTGCACATAGGCGGCACCGACTTCGACAAATACCTGAGCCTGGCCAGCGTCATGCCCACGCTGGGCCTGGGTAGCCGGCTGGCGAGCGGGCTGGAGGTGCCTTCGGCCCAGTACTTCAACCTCGCGACCTGGCACACCATCAACCAGGCCTACAGCAAGAAATCCTGGACGCAGATCAGCGACATACGGCGCGGCGCGGTCGACAAGGACAAGCTGGACCGCCTGCAGAACCTGGTGCGCGAGCGTGCCGGCCACTGGCTGGCGATGCAGGTCGAGGCGGCCAAGATCGCGCTGTCCGATGCGCCCGAGGCCGTCATGGACCTGGGGCGCATCGCCCCGGGCGAGACGCTCACCTTGCACCGTCCCGATTTCGACAATGCCATCAGCGAGCTGGTGGGCACGGTGGCGCGCACCGTCATGGCCCTGCTCAAGGATGCCGGCGTGAAGGGGGACGATATCGATACCGTGTTCTTCACCGGTGGTTCCAGCGGCGTGCCCTTGTTGCGTGAGCAGATTTCCGCGCTGCTGCCGCAGGCGCGCAGCGTGGAGGGCGATCGCTTCGGCAGCATTGGTGCCGGCCTGGCGCTCGATGCGGTGCGCAAGTTCGGCTGAGAGCCTGTGCGGTTTCACCGCCTCTCCCAGGGGCAGAGGGGGCAAGCGTTGGCCGGCACCGCCGGGGCTTTTGCGGCTTTCGCCTACAGCCGCTTGATGGCAAGAGACGCTGCGGCAGGCTACGATGGCTCGGCCTTGCCTTTCGCCCATCCACTGTCTTGCGCCCATGCCACATCGATCCCGCCTGACCGCCTTGCCCGCGTGGTCCAAGCCCTTGCCGCTTGTGATGGCGCTTGCCTTGTCGTGGATGGACGCCGCGGCGCTGGCCCAGTCACTCGCGCCTGTCACCGTCACGGCCACCCGCACCGAACTGCCGCCTTTTGAGGTGCCGGCCTCGGTCGACGTGATCGATGGCGAGCGGCTTCGTGCCGACGGCCGGGCGCAGCTCAACCTCTCCGAAAGCCTGGCGCTCACGCCCGGTGTGCTGGCGCGCGACCGGCAAAACCAGGCGCAGGACCTGCAGCTCTCGGTACGCGGCTTCGGCGCGCGATCCACTTTCGGCGTGCGCGGTGTGCGCATCTATGTCGACGGCATTCCGGCCACCATGCCCGACGGCCAGGGGCAGTTGTCGCATATCGATATCGGCTCGGCTGAGCGCGTGGAAATCCTGCGTGGGCCTTTTTCTTCGCTTTACGGCAATTCCTCAGGGGGCGTGGTGCAGGTGTTTACCGTCCGTGGTGAAGGGCCGCTCACGCTGATGCCTGACCTCGCATTCGGCAGCAACGGCTTTTACCGCGGCGGCCTGAAGGCTACGGGAAGCAGCGGCTCGCTGGGCTATGTGCTCAATGCCAGCCGCTTCGGCACTGACGGCTACCGCGAGCACAGCGCCGCCACACGCGACGTCGGCAATGCGCGCCTCGACTGGGCGCTGGCCAACGGCGGGCAACTGATGCTGGTGGCCAACCGCGTGGACTTGCGCGCCGATGACCCGCTGGGCCTGAGCCGCGCGCAGTTCGATACCGCGCCGCAAAGCGCCGATGCATCCGCCACCCAGTTCAACACCCGCAAAACCGTGCGCCAGACCCAACTGGGCTTGGTCTACGAGCTGCCGCTGGATGGCGGCAACCGGCTGCGCGCCATGGTTTATCAAGGCCAGCGCGCGACGGTGCAGTACCAGGCGATTCCGGTGGCCCCGCAGGCCAGTCCCTTGCACCCGGGCGGGGTGATAGACCTGAACCGCAACTATGGCGGCGCGGACCTGCGGCTGACGGCCCAGGCGCAACTGGATGGCCTGCCGCTGGAACTGGTCGCAGGCCTGGCTTATGACAGCCTGCGCGAACAGCGGCTGGGCTATCAGAACTTCAGCGGCGCCAGCCTGGGTGTGCAGGGTGCGCTGCGCCGTGATGAAACCAACCGCGTAAGCAGCCTGGACCCTTATGCGCAGGCGACCCTCAAGCTGTCGCCGCGCTGGAGCCTGCACGCGGGCCTGCGCCGCAGCACGGTGCGCTTTGATTCGGCCGACCATTACGTGGTGGGGCCGAACGGCGACGACAGCGGCAGCGTGCGCTACAGCGCCACAGTGCCGGTGGCGGGCCTGATGTACACCCCCGCCGACAACCTGCGCATCTATGCCACGGCGGGTAAGGGCTTCGAAACCCCAACGCTCAACGAAACCGCCTACCGCGCCGATGGCTCCACCGGGTTGAACCTGGGCCTGAAGCCTTCACGCAGCAATAACCTGGAAGCAGGGGTGAAATGGCGCACGCCAGCCGGCGCGGCCGCCCGCCTGGAAGGCAGCGCCGCCGTGTTCCACACCGCCACGCGGGACGAGATTGTCAGCCAGACCAATGTGGGCGGGCGCAGCACCTTCCAGAATGCGGGTGCCACCCGGCGCCGGGGGCTGGAACTGGCCTCCAGCCTGGCCTTGCCCGGCGACTGGCTGTTGCAGCTTTCCTATACCTGGCTGGACGCGCGCTACCGCGACGCGTTTTTGACCTGCGCGGCCACGCCTTGCGCCACACCCAATGTGGCGGTGCCGGCGGGCAACCGGATTCCGGGCATCGCGCGCTCGGCCCTGGCGCTGGAAGCCGGCTGGCGGCCGGTACGGGGATGGCGTAGCGGTGTCGAGGCGCGCTACCTGGGCAGCGTTCCCGTCAACGACCTCAACTCGGACGCGGCGGCCTCGTTTGTCGTGGCGGCGGCGCATGTCGGCTATGCCGCGGAGGCCGGTGGCTGGAAGATGCTCGGAACGCTGCGCCTGGACAATCTGTTCAATCAAAAATACGCGGGCTCGGTCATCGTCAACGAAGGCAACGGCCGCTACTTCGAGTCCGCTGCCGGTCGCACCTGGCTGCTGTCGCTGACGGGAAGTTACGCGTTTTAGGGGCAAGGGAGGAGCCAGGGCGTTTCTCAGTTGAGAGATTGATGGTAAATATAAAACTATCGTTTTTTGCATAAACGATAGTTTAATATTCTTAATTTTTTCCAAAATCCTGAAAATTAGATAAAATAATATCGTTTTATTTAAAAACGATATTTATTTATCTGTCTATCTATGAAGACATTGCTGGAAGTTGCGGCCCTTCTTGAGGACGAACGGCATCGCCTGATGCTGGACTACCAGGCGCTGGCCGAAAGGACGGGCCTCACGCCCCTGTCCGTGCGCAATGTGCTTCAGGGCCGTACCGCGCCGCGCATCACCACCCTGATGGCGATCGCCGACCAGCTGGGCCTGGAAGTGCTGTTGCTGCCCAAGGTGGTGGCCGCCGGCCTGCAGTCGCACACTGCCCAGGAGCCAGCGCCGCCCGCTCTTTCACGGGTGGACCGCATCGTGGCTGAGACCTCGCAGCTCAGCGCGGCGGCGGCTGGGAAGAAAGCCAAAGGCGCTTGAGCCATGAATGTCCTGGCGCTGGATATCTACCTGGGCTCCCTGCGCGCCGGGCTGCTGTTCCAGTACGGCACCGGCGGCACCGCGCTCACGCGTTTCATTCCCGACGAGGCCTTCTGGTCCAGCCCCGCATCGCCGGTGTTCTCCTGGGCTGCCATGGACGACGATGCGCCGCGCCGTGAGCTCTTCTGGCGCAGCTACGTCAACACGCCGTTCTTCAATGCCGAGGGCGGCCGCCTGCCGGCCTTCTTTCAAAACCTCTTGCCCGAGGGGCCCTTGCGCCGCCACCTCGAGCAGTTGCGCGGCTGCGGGCCCAACGACCATTTCGACATGCTGGCCGCCTGCGGCACCGATCTGCCGGGCAATGTTTACGCCTATCCGGCACACCTCGATGCCCAGGCCCTGGCCGGCGTGGTCACCCAGCACCATGACGCGCTGGAGATGTCCGTCACCGCCGAGCCCTTGCCCGACGCGACTTCGCTGTCCGGCGTGCAGCCCAAGCTGGCGCTGGTGCAGCAGGGCGGCCGCTACGTGGCGCGCACCAAAGACGCCGAGGGCGTACACATCATCGCCAAGCTGCCCACGGCGGAGTTTGCCTTGCTGCCCGAGGTGGAGGAACTCTCGCTGCGCCTGGCGCAGGCCGCCGGCGTGAATGTGTGCGAGGCCTGGCTGGCGCCCATGGACGAGATCTCTGCCGGCCAGCCTTTTGTGCTCGGCGAGAGCCGGCATTTCCTGGCCGTCAAGCGATTCGACCGCGGGCCCCAGGGGCATATCCACTGTGAAGATTTCGCGCAGATCCTGCGCATCCAGCCCGAAGAAAAGTACACCCACCCGGCCGCCACTTATGCCGCCATGGCCAGGACGCTGCGCGAAGGCATGAGCCTGCCGGCAGGAGTGGGTGAGGGCGCGGCAGAAGAGCTGATACGCCGCGTCATGGTCAATGAAATGCTGGGCAATTACGACGCCCACGTGAAGAATTTCGGCGTGCTCTACCGCGACGGCCGCACGCCCGAGCTGTCCCCCGCCTACGATGTGGTTGCCTACGCGGCCTACCTGGGCGGGCGCGGCCATGCGCTGCGCTTTGTGCCCGGAGGCGAGAAGCAGGCCAGGCTCACAGCCCAGACCTTGCGCAGCTTTTGCAATGCCACCGGCATGTTCGAAACGCGCGTGCGCGGCGTGCTCAATGAGACGGTTGGCAGGGCCTGCGAAACGTGGCCGGGGATGATTGAGGCCAGCAGCCTGCTGGAGCGGCAAAAGCAGAACCTGCTCAAGCACTTCGAGGCCTGCGATGCGGTGAAGAGCTGGCGTGCCCGGCGCGCGGCGGGTGCCAGGCGCAGGGCGCAAAGTGCTGCTGTTACCGGTAGCCCTAACTGAGAAACTGCTGCGGCGATGCGGGTGCCGCTTTCAATCGCGCCTCTTTCAGCCAGGCCTGCAGGTCTTCCGAGCCGCCGACTTTTTTGCCGCCCGCAAACACCTGCGGCGCCGTGGCCGCGCCCGCCACGGCCTGCAGCGTGTTGGTGCTGATGCCGTGGCCCAGCGTGATCTCTTCATAGGAAAGGCCGGCTTCATCCAGCATGGCCCGGGCCTTGGCGCAAAACGGGCAGCCGGGCTTGCTGAACAGGGTGATGGGCTCGGGCGCTACGGCATCCGGCGCCAGGTACCTGAGCATGGTATCGGCATCTGAAACCTCGAAGGGGTCGCCTTCCTTTTCGGGCTCGATGAACATCTTCTCGATCAGGCCGTCACGCACCAGCATGGAGTAGCGCCAGGAGCGCTTGCCGAAGCCGAGGTCGCTCTTGTCGACCAGCATGCCCATGCCTTTGGTGAAGTCGCCGTTACCGTCGGGGATCAGTGTGAGGTTGCCGGCCTCCTGCGCCTTGCCCCATTCGTTCATCACAAAAGCGTCGTTGACCGAAATGCACACCACGTCGTCAATGCCATGGGCCTTGAAGGTCCGGGCCAGCGCGTTGAAACGCGGCAAGTGGGTGGAAGAGCAGGTGGGCGTGTAGGCGCCGGGCAGGGCGAAAGCCACGACATTTTTGCCCGCAAACAGGTCGGCGCTGGAGACGTCGACCCATTGTTCGTTTTGGCGTGTCTTGAAAGTAACCTCAGGGACGCGCTGTCCCTCGTTGTTGGGGAGCATGGGAATTCCTTTGGATGCCGTTGGGTGGAGGGTTGCGCAGCCGTCGCAGGGGGGGCGCCGCAACCAGTGAGGTCATTGTGCGGACCATGCCGTTTCGCAAGCTGTCGGACAGCGATGACATTGCTGTAGGGCAATCCCATGTACGCGACCGCGCGCCAGCCGTCAGGTGCGGCCGGCCTGCGCCCACACAAGTGGCTGCGGCCGCATTCCAGAATTTCATGACGCCTTGCCACCAGGGCGTTCAAGAAGCAAGGAGCCTGCATGCCCGAAGGGCCGTCAATTCAAATCCTCAGGGAAGAGGCCGCCGGTTTTGCCGGCAAGGTGGTGCGCCGCGTCGGCGGCAATACCAGCATCGACACGAAACGGCTCCTGGGCCGGCGCCTGCTGGCGGTTCGCAGTTGGGGCAAACACTTTCTGCTTGAGTTCGACGGTTTCGCCGTTCGTATCCATTTGCTGATGTTTGGCAGCTACCGCATTAACCAGGTGAAGGAGGGTGCCACGCCGCGGCTCAGCCTGGGGTTTGCAGGCGGCAAGGAAATAAATTTCTACACCTGCTCGGTGCGCTACATCGAGGAGCCGCTGGACGCTGTTTATGACTGGAGCGCCGATGTGCTTTCCGACGCATGGGACGCTGCAGCCGCCCGCAAAAAGCTGCGTGCCATGCCCGATGCCCTGGTCTGCGACGCCTTGTTGGACCAGACGGTTTTCTCCGGCGTGGGCAATATCATCAAGAACGAAGTGCTGTTTCGCATCCGCGTCCACCCCTTGTCGACCGTGGGCGGCTTACCGGCGCCCAAGCTGCGCGAACTGGTGGTGCAGGCCCGGCAGTACAGCTTTGATTTTCTTGCCTGGAAAAAAGCCTTTGTGCTCAAACAGCACTGGCTTGCGCACAACAAAAGCATCTGCCCGCGCTGCAACATTCCTTTTGTGAAGGCTTATCTCGGGAAAACCCAGAGGCGGAGCTTTTTTTGCGAGAACTGCCAGCACCGCTACGACACACCGTTTGAGCTGGTTTAGGGGGCGCGCCAAATGCCATCGGTATGCCAGCGAGAACGGGGAAGCGGCATGACAAAATGCAAGGCTTCCCACCAACCCCGCAGCTGGAGCTTTTGCATGAACTTCGCGCCCGACCTGGCCACGGTCACCCACGGCATACAGCTGGCGGTGGCGCCGGTGTTCTTGCTCACCGCCGTCTCGGGCATGATCGCCGCCGTGGCAGGCCGCCTGGCACGCATCATTGACCGCGCCCGCTTCCTGGAAAACATCCTCGAGGCCGGCGGTGTGGAAGCCGTGCGCGCGCATCGCATGTACACCGAACTGCGCGAGCTTCGCCAGCGCGGCTGGCTGGTCAACACCTGCATCGCCTTGCTGACCTTTTGCGCCATCATGATCGGCAGCACCATCATCCTGCTGTTCCTGGGCGAGACAGCCGAGCTGCCCATTCTTCGGATCGCGACGGTTTGCTTTCTGTCGGGCGTGGTCTGTTTCCTGCTGGCTTTGGTGTGCTTTCTGGCGGAAACCTTGCTGGCCACGCGATTGCTGAAATTCGCCGAGCCTTCGCGTTAGGTCTTCAGGCATGGCGTTGATGTGAGCAGATGTAGGACGCTGTGTCAGCGTATCGCCTTACAAACTTTTTCATTCATCAGAGTCAGAATGGCTTCGTCAAGTCAACGGTAGCCTAAGCCTTTCGTTGGATAAGTTGGATAAGCAGGGATGCGGCAGATGCTGCCCGCTGTCACACACCCTCATTCAGACTACAGGAGAACCATAATGAAAAACACCACCACGATGACACAAGGGCCTCGCTTCCCCGTGCGCAGTCTTGCCCTGCTGATGGCGGCCGCCCTGGCATGCTCCACGAGTTTTGCCGACAAACCTGAATGGGCTGGCGGCGGCAAAGGCAAGGGCAACAAGCATGAACAGGCGGAGCAGTCCGACCACGGCGACGCCGGGCCCGGCGGCAAAAAAATGAAGAAACACCAGCAGGGCGCCGAGGTCAAGGTCGGCGGCTACTTTGTGCCGCAGCAGCGTGTGGTTGTGCAGAACTACTACGGCCAGCAGTTCAAGGCCGGCCACTGCCCGCCGGGCCTGGCCAAGAAAAACAACGGCTGCCTGCCGCCAGGCCAGGCGAAGAAATACGCCATCGGCCAGCCATTGCCCCAAGGCGTCGTCTATTACCCCGTGCCTTCGGCTGTGGTGGTGCAGCTGGGTGCTCCACCTGCGGGGTACAAGTATGTGCGGGTGGCCACCGACATCCTGCTGATAGCAGTGGGGACGAGTATGGTGGTGGATGCCATCCAGGATCTGGGTGCGATTTAATTTTTTGCTTCACCAAACAGCTGAAGAAGACAGGGCCCTGAATACCGGATACCAAAAATCAAAAGGACAAAAGGGCAAGAGTAAAAAGGACACGCCATGGCGTGTCCTTTTTGTTTTGGTCTTTGGCATGTTGGAACGCCTGGGGCGCCTTGCGTGAAAATACAGCTTTGGTTGCCGTGGCCTTGGCTTGCCGCCACTTCCTCATACCGGGTGCACAGGCATCGTCGCGCAGGATGCGACACTGCTGTTCACGCCTGCCTCGCCCGGTCCGCTTTTTACTTTCCAGGAATTTCCATGCTGCTCGACGCCGATGACTCCCAACTGGTGCTAGTGGACTACCAGTCCCGCCTCATGCCTTCGATTTTTGAAAGCGACCTGGTCGTGGCCAATGCCCTGAAGCTGGCCCGTATGGCCAAACTGCTGGAGGTCCCTGTCTGGGGCACGGCCGAAAACCCCGGCAGCCTGGGCCCCAACCTGCCGGAGATCCAGTCGGCGATCGCGGCCGCCGGCGGCCGTGTACTGGACAAGATGTCTTTCAGCGCCGTGGCCGACGGCTTGGCCGACCTGCTGCGCCCGCCGGTGCGCCAGCCCAGCCAGGGCCGCAATGCGCGCAGCCTGCCCAAGCATTTGCAAAAGCCGGCACCCGAGCCGGAAGAGGGCAGAAGCACCATCGTGATCGCGGGCTGCGAAGCCCATGTCTGCCTGATGCAGACCGCGCTCGACCTGCTCGAGGAAGAGTTCGAGGTCTGGGTGGTGACCGACGCGTGCAGCTCACGAACCGAACGCAGCCGCGACGCGGCTTTTGACCGCCTGGCCGGCAACGGCGCCGAACTCGTGACCACCGAAATGGTGGCCTTTGAATGGCTGCGCACGGCTGAGCATGAGGCTTTCAAGGATGTGCTGGGGTTGGTGAAGTAGGGGCGGTTCGCGCAATCCCAAATTACCGGCTGCATCCAGCTTGCGTCGCTTGCGGTCCGGTATTTGCCATTCATACCGAAGCAACCCTATGTCTCCCGCACGCATCGCAACGCTCACTATGCTTGCCATGGTCGCCTTCGCGGGCAACTCGTTGCTGTGTCGCCTTGCCTTGACGCACACCGGCATTGACCCGGCAAGTTTCACCACAATCCGCCTGGTGAGCGGCGCCCTGACGCTCTGGCTGGTGATGCGCGCCAGGACGGATGCCGGCAAGGGCGGCAGCGCCGGCATGCCCCTCAGCGCGGGAAGCTGGCTGTCGGCATTGGCGCTGTTTGCCTACGCCGCCAGTTTTTCTTTTGCCTATGCGCGCTTGCCGGCGGGCAGCGGCGCCTTGCTGCTGTTCGGCGCGGTCCAAGCCACCATGATCGGCCATGGGATCTGGGCGGGCGAGCGCTTGCGCAGTCTTCAACTGACGGGAATGGCGCTGGCATCTGCTGGACTGGTTGGCCTGCTGCTGCCGGGTATTTCCGCGCCGCCACTGGGTGCCGCCACCCTGATGCTGTGCTCGGGCGCGGCATGGGGCGTTTATTCACTACGCGGCCGCGGCAAGGGTGATCCGGTGCAGGTCACCACTGGAAACTTCCTGCGCGCGGCGCCCATTGCACTGGCATTGAGCCTGCTGATGGCAGGCTACATGGCGGTCGATGCGGAGGGCCTTTTGTATGCGCTGGCCTCGGGCGCCTTGACGTCGGCCATTGGCTACATCATCTGGTACACCGCGCTTCCTGCCCTGAAAGCCACCAGCGCGGCCACGGTGCAGCTCAGCGTTCCGGTGATAGCCGCGTTGGGCGGCGCCGCCTTGCTGGGTGAGCCCATCACCCTGCGCCTGCTTTTGGCCTCCGTGGCTGTTCTGGGCGGCATTGCCCTGGTGATTCTTGAGAAGCGTGTCAGCGGCCAACGTGGGCCGTAGGAATAACACGGCTATCCAGGCGGCGAGATGTGAGCCTGGACTGAACTGCCAATGTGAACCGTGCGCGCCGCCGCGGTTGGACAGCCCACCGTTCCTTGTCCTCGTCAGGCATTCGGTTATTACACGAAGGTTCAGGAACGAAGGCCGGTACTGCGCGTCAGGCTGCTGAAAGCCCATTATCCATAATTAAGAATTCAGTTTCCGGTCGGATTCGGCTCTTTCGCCGCTTTCCGCCTATCCTGTACGTCTAATTTACGGAGACAAGCCGTGTTCAAGTCCCTTCAACTGAGCAGGTCCGACGCTGGTTTCTTGGCCGCCCTCGCTGACACCGACGAAGCGCAGCTGCCCCCCGGCGACGTGCTGGTGCAGGTCGAATACTCCACCCTCAATTACAAGGACGGCCTGGCCATCACCAACAAGGGACCGGTGGTGCGCAACTGGCCTATGGTGGCGGGCATTGACGGGGCGGGCACCGTGCTGGAGTCGACCCACGCGGGCTGGGAGTCCGGCGACCGATTTGTGCACAACGGCTGGGGCCTGGGCGAAACGCGCTGGGGCTTGATGGCCGAACGCGCCCGGCTGCAGGGCGACTGGCTGGTCAAGCTGCCGGCAGCCTTCAGCACGCGCCAGGCCATGGCCATAGGCACGGCTGGCTATACCGCCATGCTTAGCGTGCTGGCCCTGGAGCAGCATGGCGTCAAACCCGGCGACGGCGAGGTGCTGGTCACCGGCGCTACCGGCGGTGTGGGCAGCGTGGCTGTCGCGTTGTTAGGCAAGCTGGGGTACACCGTGGTGGCGGCCACCGGCAAGGTGAGTGAGGGGGCTTATCTGAAGCAGTTGGGCGCCAGCAGCATCATTGACCGGGCCGAACTTGCTGCGCCCGGCAAGCCCCTGCAGAAAGAGCGCTGGGCCGCAGTGGTGGACGCCGTGGGCTCGCACACCCTGGCCAATGCCTGCGCGCAGACCCGCTACGGCGGCGTGGTCACGGCCTGCGGCCTGGCCCAGGGCGCGGACTTCCCGGCGACCGTGATGCCCTTTATCCTGCGCGGTGTGACGCTGGTGGGTATCGACAGCGTGATGGCGCCGCTGGCCAAACGCCAGCAGGCCTGGGAGCGCCTGGCCCGAGACCTGGCCCCGGCCAAACTGGAAGCCATGGTGGAGGAGGTGCCCTTGGCCCGCGCCGCTGAAAAGGCTGCGGATTTGATGTCGGGCAAGGTGCGCGGCCGAGTGGTCGTCAAAATCTAGACAGAGACAGGCCACTCGCTTATTACTCGCAAGCCGCTCGCTTACCACCCGTTCGCCCTGAGCTTGTCGAAGGGCTTCGACCCTTCGACAAGCTCAGGACAGGCCAAGCTCAGCCCGAACGGTGAGGTAACAATGAAAAAAAACGAGGCCTACATCCTCAAAAACGGAGACAAAGACGATGACCAGCTACGCAGACTTCTACCGCCAGTCCATAGACCAACCCGAAGCCTTCTGGACCGAACAGGCCAAACTCATCGACTGGCACAAGCCCTTCACCCGCGTCTGCAATGACGACGAGCCGCCCTTTGTGCAATGGTTCGAGGGCGGGCAGACCAATTTGTGCCACAACGCGGTCGACCGACATCTCAAGGACAAGCCCGACCAGGCCGCGCTGATCTACGTTTCCAGCGAAACCGGTGTTGAAAAAACCTACACCTTCCGCGAGCTGCACGCCGAGGTGCAGCGCATGGCCGCCAGCCTGCTGGCCATGGGCGTCGTCAAAGGCGACCGCGTGCTCATCTACATGCCCATGATTGCCGAAGCCGCCTTTGCCATGCTGGCCTGTGCGCGCATAGGCGCGATCCACTGCGTGGTGTTTGGTGGCTTTGCCAGCGGCTCCCTGGCCTCGCGCATCGACGATGCGACGCCGCGCGTCATCATCAGCGCCGACGCCGGTTCGCGCGGCGGCAAGGTGGTGGCCTACAAGCCTTTGCTCGACGAAGCCATTCGCCTTTCAAAGCACCAGCCTGAAGCCGTGCTGCTGGTAGACCGCGGCCTGGCGCCCATGCCGCTGGTGCATGGGCGCGACCTGCACTGGGAAAACCTGCGCGCCAAATACATGCATGCCCAGGTGCATTGCCAGTGGCTGGACTCCGCCGACATCAGCTACACCATCTATACCAGCGGCACCACCGGCAAGCCCAAGGGCGTGCAGCGCGACACCGGCGGTTATGCCGTGGCGCTGGCCGCCAGCATGAAGCACATCTTCGACGGCCGCGCCGGTGAAACCTATTTTTCCACCAGTGACATCGGCTGGGTGGTGGGGCACAGCTACATCGTTTACGGCCCGTTGATCGCCGGCATGGCCACCATCATGTACGAAGGCCTGCCCACGCGCGGCATGGATGGCCAGCCCGACGGCGCCATCTGGTGGAGCCTGGTCGAGAAATACAAGGTGACCGGAATGTTCAGTGCGCCCACCGCCGTGCGCGTTCTTAAAAAGCAGGATCCGGCGCTGCTCAAAAAACACAACCTCTCCAGCCTGCGCGCCTTCTTCCTGGCCGGCGAGCCGCTGGACGAACCCACGGCGCGCTGGATCAGCGAGGGCCTGAACGTGCCCATCATCGACAACTACTGGCAGACCGAATCGGGCTGGCCCATCATCACGATCGCCAACGGCGTGGAAAAGAAGCCCAGCAAGTTCGGCAGCCCCGGCGTGCCCATGTACGGCTACAAGGTCAAGATCCTGCACGAGTCCACCGGCGAGGAGTTGACCCAGCCCAACGAGAAAGGCGTGGTCGTGATTGAAGGCCCGACGCCGCCGGGCTTCATGCAAACCATCTGGAAGGACGACGCGCGCTTCGTCAACACCTATTGGAAGAGCGTGCCCGGCAAGATGGTCTACAGCACTTTTGACTGGGGCATACGCGATGAAGACGGCTACTACTTCATCCTGGGCCGCACCGACGACGTCATCAACGTGGCCGGCCACCGCCTGGGCACGCGCGAGATCGAGGAAAGCATCTCAGGCCACCCGCAAGTGGCCGAAGTGGCCGTGGTCGGTGTGGCCGATCAACTCAAGGGCCAGGTCGCCATGGCCTTTGCCGTGCCCAAGGACGCAGCCGTGCTGCAGGACGCCGCCGCCGCGCTCAAGCTCGAAGGCGAGATCATGGGCAGAGTGGACAAGGACCTGGGCGCCGTGGCAAGGCCCTCCAGGGTGCGCTTTGTCAGCCTGCTACCCAAGACGCGCAGCGGCAAGCTGCTGAGGCGCGCGATTCAAGCGGTGTGCGAGGGAAGGGATGCGGGGGATTTGACGACCATGGATGACCCGACGGCGCTACAGCAGATTCGGGATCGGGTGGCGGCGAAATAGCATTCTTGCCACAGTTGCCAGTGCCAAGATGTTTTGAATGTGAACTTGCTTATTTTTGCTCTTCAACATCACCCGCCTCTATTCCGCAGCCGGGGGAAAGTCCTTCAAGTTCAAGCTCTACCTTTGGGACGATGCCAGGTGACTGCCGAGTGGTGACGAACATGTGTCCTTTGGGCGCGTCATAGCGTTTGAGTAACTGGACAACATACGCTGCCCGGGCTGATGCCAAGCGTTCGCGTTCTAAGGGTGGGCCTTCGGAAATACTGGCACTACCGATAGCAATGCCCGCATTGAAATCACAATTCTTGTGACGGAGTGGATCAATAAACGCGTTGATTTTTTCCCGTTCATTCGCAGGCAGTGTGACTGCGAATGGGGCGAACTGGATGTCGAGATAAATGGATACCCTTACCAGTGAGAACGCATGCGTTTGAAGGGAAAAAAAGAAGCCGCACACGAAGAGACACGCCTTGGCCGTATAGGTTTCTTTCCTCCTAGGTGTGGTGAGGAGAGCAGAACGATGGGCCCTGGAGCCTGCACATGCAATCAAAAGTATTCCTGGCAACAGGCATCGGAGCATCATGATCTCGAAGTTGTGGTGATTCAGCCGTGATGGCACCGAACTTGATTTTAGGGGCGCAAGCCGAGCGCGCCTTTGCCTGTCTCATCTTGAGAAAACTTCTCGACACTTTGTTTCGTCCAAGGGTTTCTACCCGGATACCCCCCCATCCCCAGTCGTAGCATGAGTCGCGCAAGGCCTTCGGGTAGTAGCCGAGTTATTTCCGGGGCCTGCCCGATCCTGTGGTGGCAGTGATTTAAAACAAGGGGACCCCGATGACAACAAAACTCAATGTGAACGGCCGCGCCGTTTCCGTGAAGGCCGAACCTGACACACCCCTCTTGTGGGTGATACGCGATGAGCTGGGCATGACCGGCACCAAGTTCGGCTGCGGCGCTGCCTTGTGCGGCGCTTGCACGGTGCACCTCAACGGCAGCCCGGTGCGCTCGTGCCAGACGCCTTTGTCCGCCGCGGCGGGGCAGAAGGTGGCGACGATCGAAAGCCTGTCGCGCAACAACACGCATCCGCTGCAGGTGGCGTGGATCAAGCACGATGTGCCGCAGTGCGGCTACTGCCAGTCGGGCCAGTTGATGAGCGCGGCGGCTTTGCTCAATGCCAACAAGAATCCGAGCGATGCCGACATCGACGCGGCGATGAGCGGCAACATCTGCCGCTGCGGCACCTATCCGCGCATCAAGGCGGCGATCAAGGATGCCGCTTCCACCCTGCGTAAAGCCTGAGGAGAACGATGATGAACACGATTTCACTGGCTTCTCCGAACCGCCGCACTTTCCTCAAGACATCGTCCGCCGTCACCGGTGGGCTGATGGTGGGTGTCACGCTGGGCCTGCCGCTGGCTACCCAGGCGGCGGGCACGCTCTACACACCGAATGCCTGGGTGCATATCGCCGATGACAACACCATCACCTTGCTGTCGGCGCGCTCCGAGATGGGGCAGGGCGTGTACACCTCCATGCCCATGCTGATCGCCGAGGAGCTGAACGTCGACATCCGCAAGATCAAGGTCGCGATCGCGCCGCCGGGCAAGGTGTATACCAATGCCTTGCTGGGCGCGCAGATCACCGGGGGTTCGACCTCGGTGCGCGATGGTTGGGAAAAACTGCGCATTGCCGGTGCCCAGGTGCGCATGATGTTGGTCTCTGCCGCAGCCGCCAAGTGGAATGTCGATGCATCGACGCTCAAGGCCGAGAACGGCATGGTCATTGGCCCCAATGGCAAGAAGGCGACCTATGGCTCGCTGGCCGAGGCAGCTTCGAAACTGCCGGTGCCCGAGAAGGTGGCGCTCAAAGACCCGAAAGATTTCACCGTGGTCGGCAAGCCCACGAAGCGGCTGGACACGCCGATGAAGGTCAACGGCACGGCGGAGTTCGGCATTGATGTGAAGCTGCCCGGCATGGTGTACGCCAGCCTGCAGCAATGCCCGGTGATTGGCGGCAAGGTGACCAGCTTTGACGCCACCAAGGCCAAGGCCATGCCCGGTGTGATCGACGTGGTGCAGATTCCCGATGGCGTGGCGGTTGTGGCCGACAGCTACTGGCATGCCTACAAGGCGCGCCAGGCGCTGACGGTGCAGTGGGACGAAGGCCCGGTCGCGGCCATCGACAATGCCAAGATGCTGGACGGTATACGCAAGGCGGCTGACAGCGGCAAGGTGATTCCCATCGTGGCGCCCAAGGGTGATGCCGCCGGCGCGATGAAGGGTGCGGCCAAGACGCTGAAGGCCGAGTATGTGTCACCGCTGCTGGCGCATGCGACGCTGGAGCCCATGAACTTCACGGCCGACTACCAGAACGGGAAAATCCTGCTGATAGGCCCTACGCAGTTCCAGCAGGGCGCCGAGGGCAGCGTGGCCGCGGCGCTGGGCCTCAAGCCCGAAGACATCACGCTGAAGACGACTTTCCTGGGCGGCGGCTTCGGCCGGCGGCTGGAGCTGGACTTCATCGTGCAGGCGGCGCAAATCTCCAAGGCGGTGGGCAAGCCCGTCAAGCTGCTCTGGAGCCGGGAGGACGACACCACGCACGATTTCTACCGGCCCATGGCGGTGAACCAGCTCTCCGCCGGGCTGGGGCCTGACGGCAAGCCGGTGGCGCTGAATTTCAAGGTGACCTCTCAGTCCATCACGCAGCGCGCCTTCGGCCTGCCCAAGGACACGCTAGACCCCTTTATGGCCGAGGCGGGCGTGATGCCTTACGACATCCCGAACACGCAGTACGATCTGGTGATCCACGACAGCGGGCTACGTGTGGGTTACTGGCGCTCGGTGAGCCATGCGCTCAATGCGTTTGCCAATGAGAGCTTTGTCGATGAGATGGCAGTGGCCGCAGGCAAGGACCCGTATGCCTACCGCATGTCGCTGCTCGAAAAGCAGCCGCGCTTTGCCAATGTGCTCAAGCTGGCGGCCGACAAGTCCGGCTGGGGCACGCCGCCGCCGGCCGGCCGTAGCCGCGGTATCGCGCTGATGGAGGGCTACGACACCTATATGGCGCAGGTGGCCGAGGTGTCGGTCAAGGACAACCAGGTCACGGTGCACAAAATGACGGTGGTGGCCGACCTGGGCCGCATGGTCAACCCCGACACGGTGCAGGCGCAGATCCAGTCCAGCGTGGTGTTTGGCCTCTCGGCCGCGCTGAACAACCAGATCACGCTGGACAAGGGCCGGGTGCAGCAGACCAATTTCGGCGACTACCCGGTGCTGCGCATGCATGAATCGCCGGTGATGGACATCACCATCGTGCCCAGCACCGAAAAGCCCGGCGGCATCGGCGAGCCGGCGACGGCGCTGGTGGCGCCGGCGGTGGCCAATGCGGTGTTTGCGGCCACCGGCAAGCGGGTGCGCACCTTGCCGCTGAACGACAACCTGGCCAAAGCCTGAGCCGGGTGTACGGTTGGCGCGGCGCTGCTAGCATCCGGTGCATGGACAACATAGACCTCGAAGTTCTGAAGACCTCCTCGCAGTGGCTGGCCGCTGGCCTGCGCTGCGAGCTGGTCACGGTGCTCAAGACCTGGGGCTCCAGCCCGCGGCCGGAGGGCTCCATGCTGGCGATCTGCGAGGACGGCCGGGTGGTGGGCTCGGTGTCGGGCGGCTGCATTGAGGACGACATGATTGACCGGGCGCGCCGCGAGGGCCTGGAGCGCGCGAAACCGGCCATCGTCACCTACGGCGTTTCGGCCGACGAGGCGCGCCGCTTCGGCCTGCCTTGCGGCGGCACCATAGAGCTGGCCATAGAGCCGCTGTCGGCGGCCAGCTGTGTCGATGAGCTGCTGCAGCGGCTGCAGGCCGGCGAGCTGGTGGCGCGCCGGCTTGATTTGCATACGGGCGCCGTCACGCTGGGCACGGCCCAGCCCAGTCAGTCCATACAGGTGTCCGAAGCCGCGCTGGTGACCTTGCACGGCCCGCGCTGGCGTTTGTTGATCATCGGCGCAGGGCAGCTCTCGCGCTTTGTGGCGCAGATCGCCCAGGGCATGGACTACGCGGTAACGGTGTGCGACCCGCGCGAGGAATACCGTGACAGCTGGCAGGTCGACGGCGTGAACCTGGCCACCGGCATGCCCGACGACGTGGTGCAGGCCATGAAGCTGGACGCGCGCTGTGCCGTGATTGCGCTCACGCACGACCCCAAGCTGGACGACCTGGCCTTGATGGAGGCGCTGCGCTCGCCGGCGTTTTATGTGGGCGCTATCGGCTCGCGGCTGAACAACCAGCGCCGCCGTGAACGCCTGGCCGAACACTTCGATATGACGCCGGACGAACTGGCCAGGCTGCACGGCCCGATAGGCCTTTACATTGGCAGCAAGACGCCGCCCGAGATCGCGATTTCCATCCTGGCCGAACTCACGGCGGTAAAGAACCAGGTGGCCTTGCCGCGCGCCGTGGGCATTGCTGAAGCCAAGGCAGAGGCCGGGCTGGCGCTCACGGGCGAGGTGTGCGAATTGCCCGTGCCGGCGGGAAAATCCGCCGCCTAAGCGGCCGCCACGTCAAAGGCCGCGGGCGGCAAGCCGGCGCGTGAGCGCTCGGCCATGAGGGCCCAGGCTGCTTCCCATTCCCGCACGCGCGCCGCGAGGTCAAACAGCGGCGCCGCGGCTTTGGCGGCCAGCAGCGTCTGCCTCAGTGCTTGCAAGGCGTGCGGGTCGCGCCCAAGGCGCAGGGCTTCGGCGATGTAAGCCGGCCGGCTTTCCACCACGCACTGCGGCAAACCGGCCGCGCGGATGATGCTGCCGCCCAGGCGCGAGGCCATGCTGTCACCCGCGCAGCTCAGGGCTGGGACGCCCATGCGCAGCGCATCTTCCAGGCCCAGGTTGGCGTTAAAGCGCAGGGTGTCCAGGAACAGGTCGGCATGTTTCAGGCAGGCCAGGGACTGGGCGCGCGTAAGCCTGTGGGTGAAGATCAATCGGCTTTCATGCACGCCGGCGGCATTGGCCTCGCGCACCAGGTTGGCGGCTATCGGGAGGCTATAGGCAGGCAACCACAGCACTGCGTCGGGCAGGGAGCGCAGGATTTTCATCCAGGCCGCGAAGCTGGCGGGGTCCAGCATCACTGAGGGCACGGTGGCACACAGCACCAGGGCGTCGGCCGGCAGGCCGGCCTGCTGGCGGCTGTCCCTGCCTGCTTCGGGTGCTTCGTCATGGGTTGCGAGCCAGCAGGTGTGCGGCAGGCGCACGATGGCGCCAAAGGGCGCGAGGTCCAGCCCGTCAGGGTGCACAAAGCGGTCGGACATGTTGTAGTCGCAGGGCCGCGGCGGGTTGTGGCGGTGCCAGGTGAGCTGGCGCAGCTGCACGGGCGCGACACGCAGCTCCGGTATTTCGGGCCGGCACCAGGCGGTGTCGAACGTCATGTCCATAAAGACGTCGAGCTGGTCCAGACGCATGCGTCCGGCGGCTTCGACGTCCGACATGTGCGCAATCTCGGTGACGCTGGCGGCGTGGGGCTTGAGCATCTCGGCGTGCTCGAGCTCGGGATGCCGCGTGGGCGAATAGATGTGGATCGCGAAGCGGCTGCCGTCATGCAGCGCCAGCTGGCGTTTGAGCGCGTGGGCGTGGCGCTCGTCGCGCAGGCTTTGCACGGCCATGCCGACCTGTATGCGCTCGTCGTGCCGGCCCACACGTGTGGTGCGCCGCACGAAGGGGGGCAGCGCCGACTTGAGGCTTTCGCTGATCTTGGCGACCGACACCCGGCGCATCTGCGCGAGCTCGTTCTCGTCCATGTCCAGCATCAGGCCGTAGAACTGTGCGTCGCGCCAGTCTCGGTGCGTGCCGGTTTGCAGGGCTTCTTCCAGCATCTGCCGCAGCGTGGCCGTGAGGCGTTCGTTGTCGCGCCAGTCGCAAATGGTCATGGCTTCGAAGGCCTGGCCGCAGTAGAGCTGCCGCGCATCGGGCAGTTCGCCCTGCTGCAGGCGCAGCTTGTGGTCCAGGTAGGCTGGCGCGATGGCGCGGCCCAGGAAGTCCTGGAAGTAAGCCAGCGTGGCGGCGTCAAAACGCTGGCTGGCTTCGTGCGACCTGTCGAAATCGCCGCTGAAGGCCAGCACCGCCGCACCGCGTATGCGTATGTCCAGGTCGTCGGGAAAACGCAGGGCCGCGGCTTCGAGCACGTCCAGCGCCTCTTCGTAGCGCCTGGCGCCGCACAGGTAGTCACTGAGGTTGACGTGGTAGGGCGCGTGGCCTGGGTCCTGCGCCAGGCATTTGCGCGCGCAGTCGAGCGCAGCTTCCCACTGGCTTTGCGCGGCGGCCATCAGCCCGACGTTGTTGAGGGCGCGTGCATGCGCCGGGTCCAGTGTCAGCGCGCGCTGGTAGGCGATGCTGGCGCGGGCGAGGTCGCCGCAGCTCTCGGCGGCAATGGCCAGGTTGGCCGCGCCGTCCGCGGTCTGCAGCAGCGAGGCCTCCACTGAGAGCAGCGCCTTGTACGCGGCCACCGGCCGGGAGAGCATGGCCAGCAGCGTGGCGCAGGCCGAGGCGGCGTTGACGTCTTCGGGAGCCAGTGCCGAGGCCTGCTCGAAAGCGATCAGGGCTTGCTCGAGCCGGCCCTCGGCATGCAGTTGCGCGCCGCGTTGCATCCAGCCTGGGCTGTCCTGCGGGGTGTCCGGGGGCGTGTTGTGCATAGCCCGGATTATGTGGCAGCGGCCTCTGTATCAACCGGAGATCGCAGAGATAATCGGCGCAGCATGACTGTCATGAATGCCTCTTCCGCACAGCCTTCCACCTTGCACCTGCTTGGTCGTTTCAGCGAGGCCTTCACGGGCGCGGAGCGCGAGTTGCTGGACATACGCCGGTTGCTGGAGGGGCGGCGGCCGGTCAAGCTCTGGTCCGATGTGCCGCCGCACCCGAGTTATGCGGGCCAGGGCATCGCGACGATACAGCCCTTTGCCCAGCAGTTTCCCCGGGGCGGCACGCTGCTGATTGCCGGTGTGCACATGCGGCCCGGCATCTGGCTCAAGTATGCGGGCTTCGAAAAAATCATCCTGTTCTACAACCTGGCCAACCATGCGCAGCTGTTTGCCACGATGGAAGCCTTGCGCGACAGCACGGGCCTGGATCCGGAGCTGGTGTTTGTCTCCAGGATGCTGCAGCTCAGCGTGGGCCTGCCCGGGCGCATCGCGCGCAGCCTGATGGACCTGCAGCCCTTTCTGGCTGTGGCGCAAGACCGGTTCGCGCATGCAACAAAGCGGCCCTTTACCGTGGGCCGCGTCAGCCGCGACGCGCCGGACAAACATCACCCGGAAGACCCGTCCTTGTACCGAATGCTGGCCAGCCGCGGCTTGAGGGTGCGCATCATGGGAGGGACCTGCATGTCGGCGGCGCTGGAAGGCGTCGAGGGAATTGAGCTGTTGCCCGCGGGCGCCGAGAGCGCGGCCGATTTCTACCGCTCACTCGACGGTTTTTTCTACCGCACAGGCGCTTCCACGGAAGCCTACGGCCGGGTGGTGGTGGAAGCCATGGCGGCCGGCCTGCCGGTGGTGGCCCATGCCCGTGGCGGCTATGCCGAAGTGATGGAGCACGGGGTGTCCGGCCTGCTGTTCCAGTCGCAGGAAGAGGCCTATGACGCGGTGATGCAGCTGGCAGGCGACGCCGGGCTGTGCCGGCAGATGGGCGAGGCGGGCAGGGCGCTGGCGCTTGTCGTGCATGGCCCCGAAGCCACGCAGCGCGAGATGGCGTTTTACCTCGGCTCCGTTTAGGCCGTGAACAGGTTCCTAAGGCGCCTGGAAGATGGCGGATCCTGAATACGAGCCAGCCGGCGAAATCGAGCCGGTGTAGATCAGGCCGGCACGGTTGGCGTTGGGCCCGGTGAACATGCCCTTGACGGCGCCGCTTCCGCTGGAGAAGCTGGAGCTGGAGAAGTACACAAAGTTTTCCACCACGTTGCCGAATGATGTATTGATGTTCACGCTGAGCATGGGCCCGCCGGGCTGGACCGGGTCGAAGTTGACCGTGAAGGTTGCGCTGTTGAGCGTTCCGCTGGTACCGGTGTAGCTGGTGGGCGCCGAGCCGCCAACCAGGGTATAGCTGGAAATGCCCACGGTGGTGGGCAGCACCGGCGTGGCCTGGCCGACGATGTAGTGCAGCTGGGCGAGGTTGGTGGAGGAGTTTTTCGTGGCCGTGGCCCAGTTGCCCCAACCGATGAAATCATTGGTGGCCATGGAGCCGAAGGAGCCGGCCGCCGTGTTGACCGTGGGCTTGAAGACGTTGCCGCTGGACTCGAACTCGCTGACCTTGCCGGTGTTCATCACGACGGAAGCGGAGGCCACCGGGCCGGTGAAGCTGCCGTTGGGGTCGGAGGTGACGGGTGGTATGTGGTAATGCGCGACGGCTGTCAGATTGGTGAAGGTACCGGTGTTGGGGTCGGCCGCAGGCGTGACTGGTGTTTCGACGATGGCGGCCCCGCCGGTGGTGTTGACCTTGTCGCCCACGTTCACCGGCTCGCGTTCCGGAGGAGGCGTGGGGACGCTGGCCCGCACATTGGTGCGTACCGGCGCATCCGTGTTGTTGATCACCCGCACCGATTCGCCGGCCGTCAGGCCCACGCAGCCGCCGGCATTGCAGACCTCGATGGCGTCCAGTTCGGTCGTCACACCCAGTGAACCGTCCGGGTTGTAGCCCACATTGAAACCGGAGCCGCGTATGCCGATGGTGGCGGTGGTGGTGGTAACTTTGTAGTTCTCGCGGTTGCGCTTGCCGATCAAGCCGGTGATGGCCCGCATGCTGCCGCGCAACAGGTCCACCAGGAAGCGGTCCTCCTTGGGATCGGCCTTGTCGACATAGTTAGCGACCTTGAATTCGGTGTTGGGTTGCAGGGAAACCAGGCCACCGTCGGTGAAGCGCACCTGCGCGCGGCCGCTGGCACCGGTCAGGATGGCCTGGCCGCTTTCGATGTCCTTGCCTTTGGTCAAGGCCACGGTACCGCCGTCCGCGCGACGGACGTTGACATCGCCCGTGATGAACTGGGCCACGCCCGCGGAAGGCGCGGCGAAGGCCTGCAGGGGGTAAATGGCGGCCAGCGCCATGGCCAGGACGGTTTGTTGGAGCTTGATGTGCGATGTCATTGGGTTCTCCGGTATTTTTTAAGTGATGCGCACTGGGCTGTGGTGGGGCTAAGGAAGAGGTGGCCCCGCTTACAGGGGGGGAGCGGTCACCAGGTTGGTCTGTTGGAAAACGGCCGCGCCCGAAACCTGTCCCGCGCTTGGGCCGGCTCCCGTCACCGACGGTGCGGTGTAGACCAGTGCGGCGCGGCTGGCATTGTTTCCGGTGAAAAAGCCGGTCACATTCGTACCTGAGCTGCCGGTGACTTTCGAGTTGTTGATGTCGAAGCTGCTGCTGATGCCATAGTCATTGCCGCCGAAGCGCGTGGTGAGATTCAGGCTGCCATAGCCCTGGCCCGGGCTGAAGGCGCCGAAATTGGCGACCAGTGAACCACTGACCAGCTGGCCCGCACCCAGCGCGCTGGAATAAGCGGTGCCGCCGGCAAGCTGGTAAGTGCCCTGCATGTTGTCGGCGGGCATCTGGGCTGCCGGCGTCGGCCGGCCCATCACGAAGTGCACGGATTCGATCGTGGCGGCGGAGCCCGCGACGATTTTCTGCCCGCTCACCCAGCTGCCCCATCCGACGAAGTCGGGGTCTGACGGCACGCCCAGCGCGCCTTTCTCCATCACGGTGCCAGCTGGCGCGCTGCGGAACTGGGTCAGGACATTTCGGCTGTCCAAGCTGTCGAAATCAATGGGTTTGCCGCTGAGGAAGCTGGTCAGCACGGCTGAGCCAGCCTCGGGGTAGTAACTTTCAACCAGCGGGTTGCCCGCGTTGTCGTTGAAGGCCACTGCCGTGGCCAGGTCGGTGAACACCTGCTTGACGGGCGTCGCGACGGTAACGATGGCGGGCTTGCCGTCGGACGTGGTCTGGTTGCCTGCCACGACCGCTTCCTGGGTCGGCGGAGGCGTCGGCACGTTGGCCCGTACATTGGTGCGCACGGGGGCTTCGGAGCTGTTGATGACCCGTACCGATTCGCCGGCCGTCAGGCCCACGCAGCCGCCGGCATTGCAGACCTCGATGGCGTCCAGCTCGGTCGTCACGCCCAGCGAACCGTCGGGGTTGTAGCCCACGCTGAAGCCGGAGCCGCGTATGCCTATGGTGGCTGTGGTGGTGGTGACTTTGTAGTTCTCGCGGTTGCGCTTGCCGATCAGGCCGGTGATGGCCCGCATGCTGCCGCGCAGCAGGTCGACCAGGAAGCGGTCCTGCTTGGGGTCGGCTTCGTCGACGTAGTTCGCTATCTTGAATTCGGTATTGGGCTGCAGGGACACCAGGCCGCCGTCGGAAAACCGCACCTGGGCGCGACCGCCATTGCCTGTCAGGATGGATTCACCGCTTTCAAGCGGCTTGCCTTTGGCCAACGCCTCGGTCTTGCCGTTGGCGCGCAGTACGTTGACGTCGCCCGCGATGAACTGGGCCACACCAGCCGAGCCGGCGGCGAAGGATTGAGCGGGAAATGCCGCCGCGACCACGACCGAAAGGGCGGCACGTTTGAGGGGAAATTCCCGTCTGGTTTTCATGGGGGCTATCGTGAGAGCGGGTTGAATTCGGTTCAGTCGGGATGAAGCTCAGAAATCGCGGCGTACCGTGACCGAGAACAGGGTGCGCCTGTAGTCGGAAATCGCGACGTTGGATTTCACCGAGGTCAGGGCCAGCTGGGGCGTGACGCGCCACAGTTTGGCGGGCACCCAGTTCAAGCCCAGGTTCAGGTTCCACTGCTTGTCATGGCGGGTGACGAGGAAGAGCGGATCGGCGCCGCCGTATTTGCGGTCTTCATAAGCAAGGCTGCCGAAGAGTGCCATCGCGTCCGAAAGGGTTTTCTGGATGCCGGTGCGCAGGCCGACGAGGTCATGGCCCAGGTGCGGCACACCGGCGGCGCGCTCTTTTTCCGTCCCGACATAGCCGCCGCCGAAGACCACGATATTGCTGTCGCGGAAGGCGTGGGCATAGGACGTGCCTACCACCGTGCGGGTCGCATCGCGCAGCGACTGGCCTGGGTAGCTCAGGTCGCCCCACTGGATGTAGGTGCTCCACTGGCGGAAACCGTCGATGCGGTAGGTCCATTCGCCGACAAGGCCCTGCTGGTCGCGGGCACGCGAGCCGGCGACGGTGTAGGTGCCGGCCTGCACCACGCCCGAGAACTCGTGCTTGTCATAGCGGTAGCTGGCGCCGAAATTGACGTCGACCTGGCCGGTATTGAAGTCGTTGTACTTGCTGTTGACGCGCGCGTTGCCGTAAACGTTGCCGATCAGCGACCAGCGCGGGTCCACCACATAGCGTGCCGACAGTCCGCCGCCCAGGCTCATGAATGCGTCCTTGGTTTCGACGCCGGCGGGGTTCAGCGTGAAGATCAGGCCGCCGAATGCGGGTACGGCCACATTGGGGTTGCCGGGGCCGCTGTTGATGTTGGTGTCATAGCCGATGCTGGCTTCCACGAAGGGTTTGACTGACGAGCGGGCGGCTTCCTCTGTCCGGTCTATGGCCTGCAGGAACTGGTCGATGGTGGCGGCGGCTTCCGCGGGGATGTTGTCCTGCTTTGTTTCCAGCAATACCTGGCGGGAGGCCTTGGTGTCGCCGACGGAGAACAGCGCACGGCCGAGTTCGGCGCGTGCGCGTGAATTGCTGGGTTGCACGGCGAGCACGCGTTCCAGGGCGAATACCGCACGCGTGTACTGGCCGGTCTCGTTGGCGGCAATGCCGAGCACGGTGTCGAAGTCAGGGTCGCCCGCGCGGGCAGCTTCTTGCGGCTCCAGCAGGTCAAAGGCTTTTTGTGCCTGGCTCTGGTCCAACAGGGTGCGTGCGTTGGTGACCAGTGCGTCGACTTCGGCATGGGCCAGGCCGTTCGCCAAGCCCGCCAACAGGAGAATGACGCCGCCCGCGAAGAGTTTGTGTTTTGAATACATAAGTATTATTTTATAAAGATCCCAGGTAACAACCCGTAAGCAACAAAAGTTTTATATCACGCGCTGGCGTATTTCAGGGCTTTATTACACCTGCGTCAGAGGGTGGAAGTGCGATGCGGCAACACCTTTTCGGGGGGAGAGCACTGCCTTGGTGATATTCACCAGTTTCAGGGGGGGTCAAGGGTATTTACGGGGTCTGGCGCCCTTGATTGCATGAATAATATTAGTCATCACTTATATTAAGAAGAAGTCACTAGGAGCGACGATGGACGAGATGATTCAGGCCAGTGCGCAGGTTGAACGAGGCCGGGTGTTTGAACTGGCGGCCGAGCTCTTTGGTGTGCTGGCGACGCCCATGCGCCTGCGCATTCTCAGCGCGCTGTGCGAGCGGGAAAAATCGGTCAACGAGCTCCTCGCCGAGATCGACACCACGCAGCCCAACCTCTCGCAGCACCTGGCCGTGCTGTACCGTACCGGCGTGCTGGCCAAACGCAGGGAAGGCACGCAGGTGATTTACCGGGTGCAAAGCGAAAAAGCCGTGGCGCTGTGCCGCAGCGTCTGCACCCAGATCGCCATTGAGCTGGACGAGCCGGGCGCGATGTCGCCGGCGGAAAGCCTGTCGCCGCGCTCCGGCATGTTGGACGCCTGAACTTGAGGACGCCATCCATGCTGAGCCGATTCATACAGCGCGCACCCGAAAATTTCCTGACGCGCGAGCAAATACAAGATGTAAAGGCGGGACGCCGCGGCTTTCTGGCCGGTGCTTTCGCCGCCGCGGCCGCAGGCACCCTGGCTGCAGGCCAAGCTGCTGCGCAGGCCGCCGCCGAGGGTGAGCCCGAGATCCTGAACCTTCCGCCGCACAGCAAAGGCTTGGGCCAGCCGGTGGCCGCGCGCGCTTATGGCCTGCCGAGCGAATTCGAGAAAAACCTGCAGCGCCGCGAAAGCCCGGGGCTCACGCGCGTGAGCCAGGCCAGCGTGAGTTTTTGTCCCTTGCAAGGCCTGTTCGGCATCATCACGCCAAGCGGCCTGCACTTTGAGCGGCACCACCAGGGCTGGTGGGACATAGACCCTTCCAAGCACCGCCTGATGCTCAACGGCTCTGACGAGGCCATGCTCAAGCGGCCCATGGTCTTCAATATAGACGAGTTGATGCGCCTGCCCAGCGTGAGCCGCATGCACTTCATCGAGTGCGGCGCCAACACCGGCATGGAATGGGGCAATGCCGCCGTCCCGACGGTGCAATACACCCACGGCATGCTCAGCTGCAGCGAATTCACCGGTGTGCCGCTGCGCACCTTGCTGGAGTTGTGCGGGGCCGACCTCAAGCGCGCCAAATTCATCCTGGCCGAAGGAGCCGATGGCTCCAGCATGACGCGCACCATTCCGATGAGCCTGGTGATGAGCGGCGAGGTGCTGGTTGCCTATGGGCAGAACGGCGAAATGTTGCGGCCTGAAAACGGCTATCCGCTGCGCCTGATCGTCCCCGGTGTGCAGGGCGTGAGCTGGGTCAAGTACCTGCGCCGCATCGAAGTGGGCGACATGCCCTACGGCGCCAAGGACGAAACCATCCATTACGTGGACCTGCAGCCCAGCGGCCTGCACCGGCAGTACACCAGCATCCAGGAAGTCAAAAGCGTGGTCACCTCGCCCAGCGGCGGCCAGGTGCTGCTGCAAAAGGGCTTCCACAACATCACGGGTCTGGCCTGGAGCGGCCGCGGCAAGGTTCGCCGTGTCGATGTGTCGGCGGACGGCGGGCGTAACTGGACGCAGGCGCGGCTGGAGGGGCCGGTACTGGCCAAATGCCTCACGCGCTTCAATGCCGACTTCATCTGGGACGGCAAGCCGGCCATCTTCCAGAGCCGCGCGGTGGACGAAACCGGGCAGATCCAGCCCAGCTACAACGAGCTGCGCAAGGTGCGCGCCTCGCGCAGCATCTATCACAACAACGCCATCCAGTCCTGGTCGCTGGAAGAAAACGGCGAGGTGAAAAATGTCCAGGTTTAAACACGCTCGCGGCGCGCTGCTGGTATTGATTGCCGGCCTGTACACCGCAGGCACGGGCTTTGCGCAGGCGCAAGCCCAGACGTCCGCGCGGCTGACGGCGCTGGCAAACATCGGCAGGACCGCCACGCCCGCCGAGGTCAAGGCCTGGGACATCGACGTGCGCCCCGATTTCAAGGGCCTGCCCAAGGGGCAGGGCTCGGTGAAGCAAGGCGAGGTGCTGTGGGAAGCGCAGTGCGCTTCCTGCCATGGCAGTTTTGCCGAATCGTCCGAGGTGTTCACGCCGATTGCCGGCGGCACCACGGCACAGGACATCAAGAGCGGCCGGGTCGACGGCCTGATGCCGGGCGCCAACCAGCCCAACCGCACCACGCTGATGAAGGTGTCCACGCTGTCCACCCTGTGGGACTACATCAACCGCGCCATGCCCTGGACCGCGCCCAAGACGCTGACCCCCGACGAGGTCTATGCCGCGACGGCCTACATCCTGTTCCTGGGCAATGTGCTGCCGGAAGACTTCACGCTGTCGGACAGCAACATCCGCGAAGTGCAGGCCCGCCTGCCCAATCGCAACGGCATGACGACCGCGCATGCGATGTGGCCGGGCAGGGAGCTGGGCGGTACCGCCAGGCCCGACGTGCAGGGTTCGAATTGCATGGTGAACTGCAAGACCGAGGTGGTGATCAAAAGCTTTTTGCCGGACTATGCGCGCAACGCCCATGGCAACCTGGCCGAGCAGTCCCGCCTGGTTGGCGAAAGCCGCGGTGTGGACACAACCAGGCCTGCTTCGGCGGCGGGGGTGCCATCCAGCGGCGTCGTGGTGCAAGGGGAAAAGGCGCCTGCCGCGGCACCGGTGGCAGCCGTGGTGAAAACGGCCGCTTCGGCCGCTTCCGCTGCGTCCGTGATGCCGCTGCTGCAGAAAAATGCCTGCGTGGGCTGCCACGGCATGGACACCAAGCTGGTGGGGCCTTCGTTCAAGGATATAGCCAACAAATATAAGGACCGCGCCGACGCGGTGAATTACCTCTCGGGCAAAATCAAGTCGGGCGGGCAGGGTGCCTGGGGCTCCATCCCCATGCCGCCGCAGGCTTTGAGCGCGGCCGAATCGGCACAAATTTCCCAATGGCTGGCGCAGGGCGCGGCGAAATAGGAAGCTCGGGTCGGCAAAGTTTTTTTTTGAGGATGCTTGGGAGAAATACCCTCCCGGAGTTTTGAGGTTTTGGTGTCCAATCGGACTAAGTTTTAAGACATTGAAGTTATATAAAGAGGAGTTCAACCATGGAACGTCGTGATTTTTTGGCCAGCAGCTCAAGCGCTACAGCTCTGGCACTGGCAGCCGCTTCAGGTTTGAGCCCGGCTTATGCGCAAAACGCCCCGGGCTGGAACAAGGCTGCTTTTGAAAGCAAGTCCCTGGCCGACGCGGCCAAGGCCATGGGCGCGACCAGCGCGCCGGTCGAAAGCAAGGATCTGCTTTTGCAAGCCCCCGAGATCGCCGAAAACGGCAATGTGGTGCGCGTGGGCGCCCAGAGCAACATCGCAAACACCACCCAGATCGCGCTTGTTGTCGAAAAAAATCCGAGCGCGCTGGCCGCCATGTTCGACATCCCGGCCGGCACCGACGCCAATGTCTCGACCAACCTCAAGATGGGGCAGTCCTCCAATGTCTATGCGCTGGCCAAGGCCGGCGACAAATACTTCTATGCGGTGAAGGAAGTGAAGGTCACGCTCGGCGGCTGCGGCGGTTGATTCGCTTGCGCACCCCCGATACACCCCAGCTTGAAATCAGGAGAAACAAATGTCAGATCCCATGCGAATCCGGGCGCAGGCCCAAGGCGATAAAACCACGGTGCGTGTGCTCGTGAGCCATGAAATGGAAAGCGGCCAGCGCAAGGACGCCGCCGGCAAGACCGTGCCGGCCTGGTTCATCCAGAGCATCAGCGCCACCTGGAATGGCAAGACCGTCATGAGCGCCCAATGGGGCACGGCCGTGTCCAAGAACCCGTTTGTGCAGTTCAGTTTCAAGGGCGGCAAGGCCGGCGACAAGATCGCGGTCAGCTGGACCGACAACCATGGCGACAAACGGACCGATGAGGCCGTCATCTCCTGAGTTCCACACCGGTTTGCGCGCCGCGGCCCTGGCCGCCCACAACGATATTTGAGGAGAGACCACGATGAAATTGAGCCTGTTTGGGCTGGCGGCCCTGGCCGCCACAGCCGTCTTGCCACTGCCGGCGGCGGCGCAAAAAAGCACGGCTGAAGGCATTGCCGAGTACCGTGCCATGCTGGCCGACGGCAACCCCGCCGAGCTGTATGAGGCCAAGGGCGAGGCCCTCTGGAAACAGGCGCGCGGCCCCAAAAACGCCTCGCTTGAAAAGTGCGACCTGGGCAAGGGCCCGGGCGTGGTCAAAGGCGCTTTTGTCGAGCTGCCGCGTTTCTTTGCCGACACCCAGCGCGTGCAGGACCTGGAGTCGCGCCTGCTGACCTGCATGGAGCAGTTGCAGGGCTTCAGCGCCGCCGAAATCGCCAAGACCCCCTTTGGCGCAGGCGAACAGAAATCGATTGAATCGCTGGTGGCCTATATCTCGGCCGAGTCGCGCGACATGGCTTTCAATGTGCCCCAGTCGCACGCCAAGGAAAAGCTGATGTACGAAGTGGGCAAGAAGGTGTTTTACCTTCGCGGCGGCCCCTACGACTTCTCCTGCGCGTCCTGCCACGGCGAGGACAACAAGCGCGTGCGCCTGCAGGACCTGCCCAACCTGACCAAGCAGCCCGGCGCCGGCAACGGCTTCGGCGCCTGGCCGGCCTACCGCGTTTCCAGCGGCGACCTGTGGAGCATGCAGCGGCGCCTGAACGACTGCTACCGGCAGCAGCGCTTCCCCTTCCCGGGCTACGCTTCCGACGCCACCATCGCCCTGGGCGTGTTTATGGGCGTCAACAGCAAGGGTGGCGCTTCGATCGCGCCCGCCTTGAAACGTTAATCCGGCACGGGAATCAACATGAATACCTCACACACACGAGCAACGCTGTCCGCGGCGGGCCTGGCCTTTGCGGCCTTTTTCCTGTCCAGCTGCGCCACTGCGCCCACGGCCCAGCAGGTCGATGAAGCCACCCAGCAGGTGCTCAAGAGCTCCTTCCGTGAGCAAGGCATCGCCAAGATGGACCGGCTGGCACTGGACGCCTCCAACCAGGCCTGTTCCGAAGCGGCCGGCAAGCCGCTGGACGAGAAACTCGCCAAGTCCATTGAAGAGGCCAACCTGAAGACCGTGAAGCTGCCTTCGGACGGCAAATACCTCGGCAATTGGAGCGAAGGCGAAAAAATCGCACAGAACGGCCGGGGCCTGACCTGGAGCGACAAGCCCGGCGAGGCCAATGGCGGCAGCTGCTACAACTGCCACCAGATCAGCAAGGCCGAGCTGTCTTTCGGCTCGATTGGTCCCAGCCTCTACAACTACGGCAAGCTGCGCGGCGTGAGCAATCCGGCTTCGCCCGAGAGCAAGCCCATCATCGATTACACCTGGGGCAAGCTGTGGAACGCCAAGGCCTATAACGCCTGTTCCGACATGCCCCGGTTCGGCCATGCGTCCATCCTCAATGAGCAGCAGATCCGCGACCTGATGGCGCTGCTGCTGGACCCGAACTCGCCCGTCAACAAATAAGCGGCCGCGCTTCGGCGCGCCCATATTGACCGCAAACTGAAAGCATGCCTGGCGCACCGGGCAGGATGTTTACCGCCATGAATCTTTCCCGCCGCGAGTTCACAAGTGTCATGGCGGCCGCCTTGGCCGCCGGGTTTCCGCTGCAGCGCGAAGCCAGTGCTGCCCAGGCTGCCGGCCTGTATGAAGTGCCGCGCAGCGGCAATGTCCACCTGCTGCACATGACCGATTGCCATGCCCAGCTGCTGCCGACTTACTTCCGTGAACCCTCTGTCAACCTGGGTGTGGGAGCCATGCGCGGACAGGTACCGCACCTGGTGGGCGAGCAGTTGCTCAAGGCGGCGAGCCTGAAGTCGGGCACACCCGAGGCCCATGCGCTGACCTTTCTTGACTTCGAGCGCGCCGCCCGCCAGTACGGCAAGGTGGGTGGTTTCGCCCACCTGGCAACCTTGGTCAAGCAGCTCAAGGCCGGGCGACCGGGCGCCCTGCTGCTGGATGGTGGCGACACCTGGCAGGGCAGCGCAACATCGCTCTGGACGCAGGGCCAGGACATGGTGGACGCTGCCAAGCTGCTCGGCGTGGACGTGATGACCGGCCACTGGGATTTCACCTACGGCGAGGAGCGCATCAAGAAGATCGTCGAGCAGGACTTCGCCGGCAAGGTCGACTTCATCGCGCAGAACGTCAAGACCAGCGACTTCGGCGACCCGGTGTTCAAGCCCTATGTGATCAAGGAAATGAACGGCGTGCCCGTTGCCATCGTCGGCCAGGCGTTTCCCTACACGCCTATCGCCAACCCGGGCTGGCTCACGCCCAACTGGACTTTCGGCATCCGCGAAAGCGAGATGCAGGAAACCGTGAACGAGGCCCGTGCCAAAGGCGCACAGGCCGTGGTGCTGCTGAGCCATAACGGCATGGACGTGGACCTCAAGATGGCCTCGCGCGTGACCGGCATCGATGCCATCCTGGGCGGCCACACCCACGACGGTGTGCCGGTGCCCGTCATCGTCAAAAATCCGGGCGGCCAGACCATCGTGACCAATGCCGGCAGCAACGGCAAGTTCCTCGGGGTGCTGGACCTTGACGTCAAGGCAGGCAAGGTAGCCGGCTTCAGCTACCGCCTGCTGCCGGTGTTCGCCAATCTTTTGCCGGCCGACGCGGCCATGAACGAACTGATCGCCAAGGTGAGGGCGCCTTACAGCGCCAAACTCGACGAAAAACTGGCGGTGACGGAGGGCACGCTGTACCGCCGCGGCAATTTCAACGGCAGTTTCGACCAGCTCATCCTGGATGCGCTGATGAAGGTGCGCGGCGCCGAGATCGCGTTCTCGCCGGGCTTTCGCTGGGGTACCTCGCTGCTACCAGGCCAGGCCATTACGCGCGAGCATGTGATGGACCAGACCGCCATCAGCTATCCCTGGACCACGCTGACCGACATGCGCGGCGACATGATCAAGACCATCCTGGAGGACGTGGGCGACAACCTGTTCAACCCCGACCCGTATTACCAGCAGGGCGGCGACATGGTGCGCGTGGGTGGCCTCACCTATACCTGCGAGCCCGGCGCCAAGATGGGTGAACGCATCCAGGACATGCGCCTGGGCGGCAAGCTCATTGAGGCCGGCAAGACCTACAAGGTGGCTGGCTGGGCGCCGGTGGCCGAAGCCAGCAAAAACGCCGGCCCGCCGGTCTGGGACGTGGTGGAGAGCTACCTCAAGGCCCAGAAAGTCATCAAACCCGTCAAGCCCAACACGCCAAAGCTGCTGGGCGTGGCCGGCGACCCAGGCCTTGCCGCCTGAGTTTTCGCCCCAATCTGTCAAACAGCTGTCATTCAGCTGCATCCACTGTCAATGCCGTGCGTGTGAGGGCGGGTGAGAGTGTGTGAAGGTGTGTGAGGGCAGGTAAAAAAGACGGTCCATTCAAGATACGCATAACCACGGTCTTTCCGCTGTCACAGTTCGGTGGCACAATCTGGTCTGTTTCTGAAGGCCCTTCCTGCCACAGTCGCATCCGCTAATCGGTCCAGCCGTGTTGCGGAAGGTTAATCAACCAGCTTTAACCAGCTAATGTTTCCCTAAGGGAAACGGAGGTCAGCGGATTATGAGTTCCAACTCGACGGCTTCGTCCGTCTATGCAGCCTATCAAGGCAACACTTATCTCTTCGGCGGCAATGCGCCCTATGTCGAAGAGATGTACGAAAACTACCTCGCCAACCCCGGCAGCGTGCCCGATAACTGGCGCGAGTATTTCGACGCACTCCAGCATGTTCCCGCCGTGGACGGCAGCAATGCCAAGGATGTTCCGCACCTGCCGGTCGTCAACGCCTTCGCCGAGCGCGCCAAACAGGGCCAGACCAAGGTCGTCAACGCCAGCGGCGCCGATTCCGAAATGGGCCGCAAACGCACGGCCGTCCAGCAACTGATCGCCGCCTACCGCAACGTCGGCGCCCGCTGGGCCGACCTGGACCCGCTCAAGCGCGCCGAGCGCGACAAGATTCCCGAACTGGAGCCCTCGTTCTACGGCTTCAGCGACGCCGACCAGGAAACCGTGTTCAACACCAGCAACACTTTCTTCGGCAAAGACAGCATGAGCCTGCGCGAGCTCATGAATGCGCTGCGTGAAACCTATTGCGGCACGATCGGCGCGGAATACATGTATGCCACCGACCAGAACCACAAGCGCTGGTGGCAGCAAAAGCTCGAATCAATTCGCAGCAAGCCCAATTTCACCAAGGAAAAGAAACTTCACATCCTGGACCGCCTGACGGCCGCCGAGGGCCTGGAGCGTTTCCTCCATACCAAATACGTCGGCCAGAAGCGCTTCTCGCTCGAAGGCGGCGAAAGCTTCATCGCCAGCATGGACGAGCTGATCCAGCAGGGCGGCGTCAAGGGCGTGCAGGAAATCGTGATCGGCATGGCCCATCGCGGCCGCCTGAACGTGCTGGTCAACTCCCTGGGCAAGGTCCCCGCCGACCTGTTCGCAGAGTTCGACCACACCGCGCCGGAAGACCTGCCCAGCGGTGACGTCAAATACCACCAGGGCTTCAGCTCCGACGTGACCACCCCCGGCGGCCCGGTCCACTTGACGCTGGCCTTCAACCCTTCGCACCTGGAAATCGTCAACCCCGTGGTTGAAGGCTCGGTGCGCGCCCGCATGGATCGTCGCGCCGACCCGGAGGGCAAGCAGGTGCTACCGGTGCTGGTGCACGGTGACGCCGCTTTCGCGGGCCAGGGCGTGGTCATGGAAACGCTGGCGCTGGCCGAAACCCGTGGCTACTTCACGGGCGGCACGGTGCACATCGTGATCAACAACCAGATCGGCTTTACCACCAGCGACCCGCGCGACAGCCGTTCGACGCTGTACTGCTCCGACGTCGTCAAGATGATTGAAGCGCCGGTGTTGCACGTCAACGGCGACGATCCCGAAGCCGTCGTGCTGGCCACCCAGCTTGCGCTTGAGTTCCGCATGGAGTTCCACAAGGATGTCGTTGTCGACATCATCTGCTTCCGCAAACTGGGCCACAACGAGCAGGACACCCCCGCGCTGACCCAGCCGCTGATGTACAAGAAGATCGCGCAGCATCCCGGCACGCGCAAGCTGTACGCCGACAAGCTGGCGGCCCAAGGCATGGGCGACACGCTGGGCGACGACCTGGTCAAGGCCACGCGCGCCGCGCTGGACGCCGGCAAGAGTACCTTCGACCCAGTACTGACCAACTTCAAGAGCAAGTACGCCGTCGACTGGACGCCTTACCTCGGCAAGAAGTGGACCGATGCGGGCGACACCGCCATCCCCATGGCCGAGTGGAAGCGCCTGGCCGACAAGATCACCGTCATTCCCCCAACCGTGACGCCGCACCAGCTGGTCAAGAAGGTCTACGACGACCGCGCCGCCATGGGCCGTGGCGACATCCCTGTGGACTGGGGCATGGGCGAGCACATGGCTTTCGCCTCGCTGGTGGCCAGTGGTTACCCGGTGCGCCTATCGGGCGAGGATTGCGGCCGCGGCACGTTCACGCACCGCCACGCCGTCATCCATGACCAGAACCGTGAGAAGTTCGACACCGGCACCTACGTTCCCCTGCAGAACGTGGCCGACAACCAGGCTCCCTTCGTTGTCATTGACTCCATCCTGTCTGAAGAGGCGGTGCTGGCGTTTGAATACGGCTACGCCTCCAACGACCCCAACACGCTGGTGATCTGGGAGGCCCAGTTCGGCGACTTCGCCAACGGCGCGCAGGTCGTGATCGACCAGTTCATTGCTTCGGGCGAAGTGAAGTGGGGCCGTGTCAATGGCATCACGCTGATGCTGCCGCACGGCTACGAAGGCCAGGGCCCCGAGCACAGCTCGGCGCGACTGGAGCGCTTCATGCAGCTGTCGGCCGACCTCAACATGCAGGTGGTGCAGCCCACCACGGCCAGCCAGATCTTCCACGTGCTGCGCCGCCAAATGGTGCGCAACCTGCGCAAGCCGCTGGTCATCATGACCCCCAAGTCGCTACTGCGCAACAAGGACGCGACTTCGCCGCTGTCCGAGTTCACCAAGGGCGCGTTCCAGACCGTGATCCCCGAGAACAAGGAAGAGATCAACAAGAAGGCCGACAAGGTCAAGCGCATCATCGCCTGCTCGGGCAAGGTCTATTACGACCTGGCCAAGAAGCGCGAAGAAAAGGGCGCGGACGACACCGTCATCCTGCGCGTCGAGCAGCTCTATCCCTTCCCGCACAAGGCGTTCGCCGCCGAGCTCAAACGTTACCCGAACGCCACCGACATCGTGTGGTGCCAGGACGAGCCGCAAAACCAGGGCGCCTGGTTCTTCGTGCAGCACTACATCCACGAAAACATGCTCGACGGCCAGAAACTGGGTTATGCGGGCCGCGCCGCTTCGGCATCGCCGGCAGTGGGTTACTCGCACCTGCACCAGGAGCAGCAAAAAGCGCTGGTCGATGCGGCCTTCAGCAAGCTCAAGGGCTTTGTGCTGTCCAAGTAAGGCCAGCCTCTCATCCCAGAACATAGAACACCTGACAGAACACTAGAACGCACACGAAAGAAACAAAATGGCTATCGTAGAAGTCAAAGTCCCCCAGCTGTCCGAATCCGTGGCTGAAGCCACCATGCTGCAGTGGAAGAAGAAAATCGGCGAAGCAGTCGCCGTGGATGAAATCCTGATCGAAATCGAGACCGACAAGGTCGTGCTCGAAGTCCCCGCGCCGTCCGCCGGCGTTCTGACCGAGCTGGTGGTTGCCGACGGCGGCACCGTGGTGTCCGACCAGGTGATCGCCAGGATCGATACCGAAGGCAAGGCCGGCGCCGCCGCGCCCGCGGCTGCAGCAGCGGCACCGGCTGCCGCGGCAGCATCCGCACCGGCCCCAGCGGCAGCTCCCGCCGCCGCCGGTGGTTCCATGGCCGGCGTTGCCATGCCCGCAGCCGCCAAGCTGATGGCCGACAACAACATGGCCGCCGGCTCCGTGCCTGGCACCGGTAAAGACGGCCGCGTCACCAAGGGCGACGTCCTTGGCGCAACCGCCGGCGGCACCAAGCCAGCCGCTGCCGCCATCCCCACAGGCGCGCCTACCACGGCCCTGCCGCAGGTCGCGGCTTCGGCCAAGCCCGCTGACCTGGGCGAGCGCCCTGAGCAGCGCGTGCCCATGAGCCGCCTTCGCGCTCGTATCGCCGAGCGCCTGCTGCAGTCGCAAGCCACCAACGCCATCCTGACGACCTTCAACGAAGTCAACATGGCGCCCGTCATGGAAATGCGCAAGCGCTTCCAGGAAAAGTTCGAAAAAGAACACGGCGTGAAGATCGGCTTCATGAGCTTCTTCGTGAAGGCTGCTGTGCATGCGCTGAAGAAATACCCCGTGCTCAATGCATCGGTCGACGGCAATGACATCGTCTACCACGGTTATTTCGACATCGGTATCGCTGTCGGCTCGCCCCGCGGCCTGGTGGTGCCCATCCTGCGCAATGCCGACCAGATGAGCTTTGCCGACATCGAGAAGAAGATTGCCGAATTCGGCGCCAAAGCGCGCGACGGCAAGCTGGGCATTGAGGAAATGAGCGGCGGCACTTTCTCGATCTCCAATGGCGGCGTGTTCGGCTCCATGCTGTCCACCCCGATCATCAACCCGCCGCAGTCGGCCATCCTGGGCGTGCACGCCACCAAGGACCGTGCCGTGGTCGAAAACGGCCAGATCGTGGTGCGCCCGATGAACTACCTCGCCATGAGCTATGACCACCGCATCGTGGACGGCCGCGAAGCCGTTCTGGGCCTGGTGGCCATGAAGGAAGCGCTGGAAGACCCGGCCCGCCTCCTGTTCGATATCTAAAAGTCTCTAGGGCAGGGCGGCCGTCGCTGGACGGACCGCCCCTCACCATTCAATCGGAAAAACAACATGTCCAAACAATTCGACGTGATCGTCATCGGTGGCGGCCCCGGCGGCTACATTGCCGCCATTCGTGCAGCCCAGCTGGGTTTCAACGTTGCCTGCATCGACGAATGGAAAAACGCCAAGGGCGGCCCCGCGCTGGGCGGCACCTGCACCAACGTGGGCTGCATTCCCTCCAAGGCGCTGCTGCAGTCGTCCGAGCACTACGAGCAGGCCGGCCACCACTTCGCCGACCACGGCATCGAGGTCAAGGGCCTTGCCCTGGACGTCGCCAAGATGCTGGGCCGCAAGGACACCGTCGTCAAGCAGAACAATGACGGCATCGTCTACCTGTTCAAGAAGAACAAGGTCACCTTCTTCCACGGCCGTGGTTCCTTTGCCGCCGCCAAGAACGGCCTCTATGACATCAAGGTCGCAGGTGCCGCCGAAGAGATCATCTCCGGCAAGCACATCATCGTGGCCACGGGCTCCAATGCCCGCGCGTTGCCCGGAGCGCCGTTTGACGAGGAAAACATCCTGTCGAACGACGGCGCACTGCGCATCGGCGCTGTGCCCAAGAAGCTGGGCCTGATCGGCTCCGGCGTGATCGGCCTGGAAATGGGCTCGGTCTGGCGCCGCCTGGGCGCCGACGTGACGGTGCTCGAAGGGTTGCCGACTTTCCTGGGTGCGGTGGACCAGCAGATCGCCAAGGAAGCGCACAAGGCTTTCACCAAGCAGGGCCTGAAGATCGAGCTTGGCGCCAAGGTCGGAGAGATCAAGTCCAGCAAGAAGGGCGTGTCGGTCGCCTATGTCGATGCCAAGGGACAAGCGCAGACGCTGGAAGTCGACAAGCTGATTGTTTCTATCGGCCGCGTAGCCAACACCATCGGCCTGGCGCCGGAAGCTGTGGGCCTGAAACTCGACGAGCGCGGCGCGGTGGTGGTTGATGATGCCTGCAAAACCAACCTGCCCAACGTCTGGGCGATTGGTGACGTGGTGCGCGGCCCTATGCTCGCGCACAAGGCAGAGGAAGAGGGCGTTGCGGTCGCCGAGCGCATTGCCGGCCAGCACGGACACGTCAACTTCAACACCATTCCCTGGGTCATCTACACCAATCCCGAGATTGCATGGGTGGGCCAGACGGAAGAGCAGCTCAAGGCCGCTGGCCGCGCCTACAAGGCCGGCACCTTCCCCTTCATGGCCAACGGCCGCGCACGGGCTTTGGGTGACACCACCGGCATGGTCAAGATGCTCGCCGATGCCACGACCGATGAAATCCTGGGCGTGCACATCGTTGGACCGTTCGCCAGCGAACTGATCGCCGAATGCGTGGTGGCCATGGAGTTCCGCGCCAGCAGCGAGGATATCGCCCGCATTTGCCACGCGCACCCATCGCTCAGCGAAGCGACCAAGGAAGCCGCCCTTGCGGTGGACAAGCGTACGCTGAATTTCTGAGCTGAGCGGTGGCTCAACCGGTACGCGCGGCCTACGACGCCGAACTGGCGGCGCGGGGTTATACCAGCGACCCTGCGCAGCTGCGCGCCGTGGAGTCACTGGAGCGCTGCGCCGCCGAATGGGCGGAATTCAAGGAGCAGCGCTCCAATGCCTTCAAGAAGCTGATCAACCGGCCCGACATTCCGCGTGGCGTGTACATGTACGGGGGCGTCGGGCGCGGCAAGAGCTTCTTGATGGACTGTTTTTTCGGGGCAGTTCCGTTGCGCCGGAAAGTCCGGCTGCATTTCCACGAGTTCATGCGCGAAGTGCACCGCGAACTGCAGGACCTGCAAGGCACGGCCAACCCGCTCGACGAGCTGGGCCGGCGTATTGCCAAGCGCTATCGATTGATCTGCTTCGATGAATTCCATGTGGCTGATATCACCGATGCCATGATTCTTCATCGCCTCCTGTCGGCCCTGTTCGAGAACGGCGTGGGTTTTGTCACCACTTCCAACTTTCACCCTGATGAGCTCTATCCCAACGGCATGCACCGCGACCGGGTGCTGCCGGCCATAGAGTTGCTCAAGGCCAAGCTGGAGGTCCTCAGCGTCGACAATGGTACTGACTACCGCAGGCGCACGCTGGAGCAGGCAAGGCTTTACCACACGCCGCTAGGCCCCCAGGCCGACGCTGAAATGACGGAAACTTTCAATGCGCTGGCGGAGTCCCAGGATGAAAACCCGGTGCTGCAGATCGAGTCCAGGCAGATCCAGGCCAGGCGCAAGGCGGGCGGTGTGGTGTGGTTCGACTTCAAGACTTTATGCGGCGGCCCGCGCTCGCAGAATGATTACCTTGAAATCGCGACCCAGTTCCATACCGTGCTGCTGAGTGATGTGCCTTACATGCCCTTGCGGATGGCCTCCGAAGCAAGGCGTTTTACCTGGCTGGTGGATGTGTTGTATGACAGGCGCGTCAAGCTCATCATGTCGGCAGAAGTGCCCCCCGAGGCGTTGTACACCGAGGGCCCGCTGGCGCACGAGTTTCCCCGCACCGTCTCCCGGCTCAATGAAATGCAGTCAAAGGAATTCCTGGCGCTTGACCGCCGCAACGTGGACACCACCCTCACATGAAAAAAATTGCCGTCGCATGCTTCGTCGCCTCAATGGGCGTGCTGGCGAGTGCGCAGCCCACGGAGCAACCAGCTGCGCCGGCCGAAGCTTCCCAGCGCATTGATGCCGAGCGCGCCAGGATAGGCACGGAACGCGCTCGCCTGGAAGCGGGTTTTTTGGCCGAAGACGCCGAATGCTATAAAAAATTCGCCGTCAACAGCTGTCTTGGCAAGGTCAATGAGCGGCGGCGCGAAGCTATGGGTGACCTGCGCCGCCAGGAAATCCTGCTTAATGATGAAGAGCGCCGCATCCGGGGCGCCGAGCAGATTCGCAAAACGGAAGAAAAGGCTTCGCCCGAGAACCAGCAGGAGGCCGCCGACCGTAGGGCCAAAGCTGCAGCCGATTACCAGTCGCGCCTGGAACGGGAGAAGAAAAAGAACGAGGATCGCGCCGCCGCGAAGGCCAGTGAGCAGAGCAACAGCGATGCCAGCGCCGCAAGGCTCAAGGGCAACCAGGAAAAATCCCAGGCCAGAAGCGACAAGCAGGCCACAGCAGCCGAAGAGGCCAAAAAGTACAACGACAAGCAGAAGGAAGCGCAGGAGCGCAAGGCCCAGCACGAAGCCGACAGGCTCAAGCAGACCAAGCCGCCGGCCAAGTCCCTGCCTTTACCCGGCGACTAAACGCGCTGGTGGTCCTGGCGCCAGGGGTTCGAGCTTGACGATTACCAGTGAAAGGTTATCGCCGCCGCCTCGCGCACGCGAGCGGGCTTTCTGGATCAGGAATTCGGTGGCTTCACGCGGTGACAGCATGGACAGGGCAGAGCCCATCTCGCTGGGGCTGAAGTAGTGCCAAACGCCGTCGCTGCAGGCCAGCAGCACGTCTTCCGGACGCAGCTGGGGGATGAAGTGATGCGTGATGGGAGGGGGGTCCTCGGTGCCCAGGCAACCCATCAAAATGTTGGACTGGGGGTGGACGTTGGCTTCTTCTTCAGTGATTTCGCCTTTGTCGACCAGCGTCTGCACATAGGAATGGTCCACCGTTCGATGCACCAGCTTGCTGCCCTGGTAATGGTAAATGCGGGAATCGCCGGTGTGCACCCAGTGGCAGTCGCCGCCTGGATTGATCAGGAAGGCCGCCAGTGTGCTGTGGGGTTCCTGCTCGGCCGAGATGGCCGTCAGCTTGATCACGATGTGCGCTTCCTCGACGATTTGCTTGAGCATGGCGGGGGCGTCATCGGTCTCCGGCGCATAACGTTCGAAGAGCTGCTTGGCGGTCAGCATGACTTGGTCGGAAGCCTTGCGCCCGCCGCTGCGGCCGCCCATACCGTCGGCCACGATGCCCAGCATGCAGCCGGGAATGCGTGAGTGGCTGAACAGGTTGACCTGGTCTTGCTGGTAGTCCCGATCCCCCTTGTGGATACCGGTTGAAGCTGTGATTCGATAACCTTTGGACATTGTGTGGTCGTTCGGGCGCGAGGCTCGATTTATGGTCGCAATCGACGTATTATCAAGCGAAGCGGCGCGTACGGATTAAAAACCTTGGACATAAATTTACATTCCCCGGAACGGCAGCTGATTGAACTCAAGATGGAGCATGCGGACCTTAATGCGCTGGTGGACATCGCGGCGCACACCATGCCCGTCGACGAATTGCTGCTCAGGCGCCTGAAAAAGCGGCGCCTGCAGCTGCGTGACCAGATCGCTCACCTCGAGTTGTCGCTGGACCCTCCCGAGCCGGCCTGATGACGCTCGCGCTTGAAGTCCAAGAGGCTTTTGCGCCTGGCGGGGTGCTGTCGCGTGCGGCCGAGCATTTCACGCCGCGCAGCGGGCAGACCGAAATGGCCTTGGCCGTGGCACGTGCCATTGAGGGCGCCTATCCCCTGGTGGTCGAGGCCAGCACCGGCGTGGGTAAAACTTTTTCCTACCTGGTTCCAGCCTTGCTGAGTGGCGAGCGCGTATTGCTGTCGACCGCGACCAAGGCCTTGCAGGACCAGCTTTTCGGCCGCGACCTGCCGCGTCTGGTTGAAGCTCTGGGGCTTCCCGTGAGCACCGCATTGCTCAAAGGCCGGGCCAGTTATCTCTGCCTTCACCGAATGGAAATGGCCCGCCAGGAGGCTTATTTACCTGACGGCGTTTCCGTGCGCGCCCTGGCCAGGATTGAGGAATGGTCCAAGGTGACGCGCACCGGCGATCTGGCCGAACTGCCGGGGCTCGACGAGCGTTCTCCCATCATTCCGCTGGTGACGTCCACCCGCGAGAACTGCCTGGGCGCCACCTGCCCACGTTTTCGCGCCTGTCATGTGAACCTGGCTCGCAGGGAGGCCATGGCTGCTGATGTGGTAGTCATCAACCATCACCTGTTTTTTGCCGACCTGGCCGTGCGTGAATCCGGTGTGGCCGAGCTGCTGCCTTCAGTGCGCATTGCCATCTTTGATGAAGCGCACCAGCTCAACGAAACCGGCGTGCAGTTCCTGGGCACCAACCTGACCACCGGCCAGCTCCTGGATTTCGCAAGGGACATGCTCGCCAGCGGCCTGCAGCTGGCGCGCGGCCTTGTGGACTGGCAGGAGGTGGTAGCCGCCGTCGAACATGCGGCACGCGAGTTGCGCCTGTGTGCCGGCAAGCAGTACCCCGGAACCAAGCTCAGGTGGGTCGGTGAATCCCCGGAGGGGTTGGGTGCGGGTGAATGGAACGCCGCACTGCAGGCGGTCCACGCTTCCTGTGAACAGGCCTGCGCCGCGCTGGATACTGTCAGTGAAATTGCCCCGGATTTTGTGCGTTTGCACGAGCGCGCCGTTGAGCTCGATGAACGTGCCCGGCGCTTCGTCCACACGTGTGAACCCGGCTGCGTGCGATGGGCCGATGTGGGCACCCAGCTGCGGCTGGTCGAGTCGCCGCTGGATATTTCCAAGGCAGTCAAGAGCAAGATGCTGGGCGCTGGCGACGGTGGCGAGAAAACCTGGGTATTCACCTCGGCCACGCTGGGCGACGACGACAAGCTCAGCTGGTTCACCCAGCCTTGCGGCTTGGACGAATCCGAGATCCTGCGGGTCGGCAGCCCGTTTGACTACGAGCGCCAAGCGGCGCTTTATGTGCCTCCGGCCTTCCCCAAGCCTGGCGATCCCGCCCACGCTGTGAAGGTGGCCGAATCCGCTGCCAGGTGGTCGCGGCAGCTGGGCGGCCGAACGATGGTGCTGACCACCACGCTACGGGCCCTGCGTACCATCGGCGATGCGCTGAAGGAGGCCTTCCAGGCGTCCTCCGACATGGAGGTGCTGGTGCAGGGCGCCATGCCCAAGCGCGTGCTCATAGAGCGTTTTCGCGAAGGCAATTCCAACGGTGGCAAGGGTTGTGTGCTGGTGGCCTCGGCGTCATTCTGGGAAGGCATCGATGTCCCCGGCGATGCCTTGCAGCTGGTCATCATCGACAAGCTGCCTTTCCCGCCGCCGAATGACCCCTTGGCTGAGGCCCGCTCCAAACTGCTCGAATCGCAGGGGCGCAGCGCCTTCAATGACTACTTTTTACCTGAGGCCGCCGTGGCGCTCAAGCAGGGGGCCGGCCGGCTGATTCGCCGTGAGACCGACGAGGGTGTGCTGGTGGTGTGTGACAGCCGCCTTGCGTCCATGGGTTACGGCAGGCGGCTGTTGAGGGCGCTGCCGCCCATGCGGCGCCTGTTGTCGGAGCAGGAGCTGGCCGACAGGCTGGACGCGCTTACCAGAACTTGTACCAGGGATTGTCTACACCTTTAAAGCCCTTGGTCAGGAACTGGCTCTGCGGGTAGTTCTTTTCCATGATGCGACGGGCGTCGTCGCGCAGCTCGGCCATGCCCAGCGCATCATAGGATCTGTACAGGATGTAGACGGCTTCTTCCAGTGCGGGCACGTCGCGGTAATCGGCGATGGCGGTTTGCGCGCGATTGATGGCGGCCACATAGGCGCCGCGAGAGTAGTAATAGCGGGCCACGTGCACTTCCGATTGCGCCAGCGAGTTCACGATATAGCTCATGCGCAGGCGGGCATCCGGCGTGTATTTCGATTCGGGGAAACGGGTCACCAGTTCGCGGAATGATTCGAACGATTCCTTGGCAGCCTTCTGGTCGCGTTCGGACAAATCCTGGCGCGAGATGAAACCGAAGATGCCCAGGTTGTCGTTGAAGTTCACCAGGCCCTTGAGGTACAGCGCGTAGTCGAAGGCGGGGCTGGCGGGGTGCAGCTTCATGAAGCGGTCCAGCGTTGCGATGGCCTGGGGCTGCTCGCCACCTTTGTACTGGGCATAGGCTTTTTCGAGCTGCGCCTGCTGGGCCAGCGGGGTTCCCGCCGCGCGGCCTTCGAGTTTTTCATACAGCGGAATGGCCTTGTCATAGGCTCCTGAACTGGCCTCATCCTTGGCTTCGGCGTAAATCTTGTTGGGACTCCAGGTGGCCGTCTTGTCGACAGCCGGCGTGCTGGAGCAGCCGGCGATCAGAAGGGAAAGTGCACAGAGGGCTGCAGCAAGCGGCATTGCATTGGGAACAACCGATAATTTGGTGGAAAACATTGCAATCGACCTTCTTGATGACTGATTCGGAACAAAGCAAATTGATTATATCGGCCGCTGCTGCGCCCGAAAGCTTCCCGGACGAGGCCCAGGAGGAGGGAGATACCGCGGCCGAGATGGAGTTGCGGCGAGTGACGGTGCCCGTGGAAAGCCATGGCAGCCGGCTTGATCGCGCTTTGGCCGCCATTGTGCCCGAGTTCTCGCGCACTTATCTCCAGCAGCTCATTCAAGAAGGTGTGGTGAAGCTGGCCGGCGTGACGGCAAGCAAGGCCTCCGCCAAAGTCAAGGCGGGGGACGAACTCCTGATCGAGTTGCGCCCTACGCCGCAAAGCCAGGCGTTCAAGCCTGAAGCGATGGCACTGGACATCGTGTTCGAGGACGCTTACCTGATGGTCATCAACAAGCCTGCGGGGCTGGTGGTGCATCCCGCGCCCGGCAACTGGAGCGGGACGCTGCTCAATGGATTGCTGGCGCATGACCCCCAGGCCGTGTTCCTGCCGCGCGCCGGTATTGTTCATCGCCTCGACAAGGACACCAGCGGCCTGATGGTAGTGGCTCGGCAGCGAATGGTGATGGACCAGCTGGTTGAGCTGATCGCCGCTCGCGAGGTGAACCGGGAATATGTGGCCCTGGCCCACGGCCTGTGGAAGGGCGCAAAGACCCGGCAGGTTGACGCCCCCATCGGCCGCGACCCGCGCAATCGGCTGCGCATGGCCGTGGTGGACCTGGAGAAGCACCCCGGCAAAACAGCCTCCACCACGGTGTCATTGCTGCAAAGCAGCGCGAGGCACTGCCTCGTCAGGTGCAAGCTGCATACGGGGCGTACCCACCAGATCCGGGTTCACATGGCGCTTCTGGGCCATCCGCTGGTGTCGGACGAACTTTATGGCGGAGCACCCGCTGCAGGACTGGGCCGACAGGGCCTCCACGCGTGGTGCCTGGCCTTCGCGCATCCCGTTACAGGCAAGGCCATGGAGTTCCGGGCCGAGCCGCCTGCCGACCTTCAGGCCGCTATGGCCGGTTTGGGCCTGATATACAATCAAATTCAGTAGTCTCAGCTACCTGCATACCTGCACCATGGCTCCTGAACAGGAGATTGCGTATGGATGCATGCGCGAACAAGCGCCGAACTCACGTTTTCCCGGCCTTTTTTTCCGCTCTTTTTCGGAACGACCACAATCATGAATACGACGGATGCAAAGCGCGTCCTCGAAACAGCACTGATTTGCGCGCAGCAACCTCTGCCCCTGCGTGAAATGGGTGTCCTGTTTAACGGGGTACTGACTGCCGACACCCTCAAGCTGGTGCTTGAAGAATTGCAAAACGACTGGTCAGGCCGTGGCGTGGAGCTGGTGCACGTCGCGACAGGCTGGCGCTTCCAAAGCAGGCCGCAGATGCGCGAGTACCTGGACCGCCTGCACCCGGAAAAGCCCCCGCGCTACAGCCGCGCGACGCTGGAAACCCTGGCCATCATTGCCTACCGCCAACCCGTGACGCGCGGTGACATGGAAGACATTCGCGGCGTGACCATCAACAGCATGATCCTCAAGCAACTGGAGGATCGTGGATGGGTGGAAGTCATCGGCCATCGTGAAACTGTTGGGCGGCCCGCACTGTACGCGACCACCCGGCAGTTCCTGGATGACTTGGGCATCGAGTCGCTGGACCAGCTTCCCGTGATGGACAGCACCAATTCAACGCCGGCTTCGATGCTCGAGCAAATCGAGTTTGGCATGGCCGGGGCGCCGGACGGCGAGGCTCAACTGGACGGCCTGGAGCTTGCCGCGCAGGATCCCGCCCTGGAAAGTCTGGCTGGCTTGAGCGACGTCCCCGAACCAGCCGCCGTGGGCGAATCCCATGAATCGGCGGGTACTTCTGAAGCTTCTGACATTGAATCGTCTGAACCGGTTGAAGTGATGGCCGAGCCTTACGAGTCCTCCGAGCCTTCCGAGTTGCAGGCCTCCAGTGATGGTGATGCCGAGGCTTCAGTCCAGGACGACGGTGAATCTCCCGCGCGAATCTAAAAAATGACTCAACAAGACCCTCCCGTCTCCGGCCCCGTGGACGTGCCCGCTGGTGAAGACCAGGTCAAAACATTGCCCCAGGAACCACTTGTGCAGGAGGCTTCCGACCTGACCGCGCCTGTCCAAGCCGACGCGGTGGCGCGTGCGCGGCCTCCCAAGGGCCGCAACGCCGGCCCCGCCGCCGATGCGATACGGTTTGAGGATGTCGTGACCGGGCAGTTTGATGCCGACGAGGAAGACGCGGCCCTGGCGCCACCCAAGCGCGTGCTATCTCCACAGCCCGAGACCCCGAAGCTGCACAAGGTGCTGGCCCAGGCCGGCCTGGGTTCGCGCCTGGAAATGGAACAACTGATCCTCGAAGGGCGGATCTCCGTCAATGCCGAGCCGGCCCATATCGGTCAGCGTATCCAGTTCGGTGACACGGTGAAGGTCAACGGCAAGCCCATTCGCGTTCGCATAGACCCGCCGCCGCCGCGCGTGATCGCTTATCACAAGCCCACGGGGGAGGTCGTCACGCACGACGACCCGCAGAATCGCCCGACGGTTTTCCGGCGCCTGCCCAAGCTGTTCCAGGGCAAATGGCAGTCAGTGGGCCGGCTTGACCTGAACACCGAAGGCCTGTTGCTGCTGACCAGCTCCGGCGAGCTGGCCAACAAGCTGATGCACCCACGCTTCGGCCTGGAGCGCGAGTACGCAGTCCGCGTGCTCGGAGCCCTGAGCAATGAAGAGAAAACCCGCCTGCTCGAGGGCGTGAACCTTGACGACGGCGTTGCCCAGTTCGGCTCCATCGAGGCCGGCGGCGGCGAAGGGGCCAACTGCTGGTACCGGGTCACCATTTCCGAAGGGCGCAATCGCGAAGTGCGGCGGATGTTCGAAGCTGTCGGCCATGCCGTGAGCCGTCTGATCCGAATCCGGTATGGCGCCATGGTGCTTCCGCGCGGCCTCAAGCGCGGCGCGTTTGTCGAACTGGACGAGCGCGATATCCGGGCTTTGACCAATGCGGTGACGCGTTCCGAATCCCGCGGCGACCCGCGCACGGCCGCGGCGGCGCCGCAGGCGGGCGGCTCCGGTGGCGAAGGCGGCGAGCCACGCCAGGGACGCGGCCCACGCCGGAACCGGAATGACCGGCAGCGCGGTGGGAATGACCGCCCCGCGGGACCGCCAGTGGAGATATCCCCCAATGCGACGACGCAGGACGCGGCAGGGCAGGATCCTGATGACTCCCAGCCGCCGTTTCCGCGCAATGATTCCGCACCCCGCGGCAATCGGCGCCGCGGCGGAAAGGGGCGAGGGCAGGGCGGCAATGCCGGCCCCGGCCGCAACGGGCCGCCTTCGGGCAATGGCACGCAAGGGCAAAAAAGGCGGGACGACCGCGGTGACCGGGGCGATAAAGGCCCCGGCGGCGCCCAGCCCGACCCCATGAAAACCTCATTTGGTTACATCGGCGCGGACACCTTCACGCGGCAACGCCAGGGCCAGGGGCAGCAGCGCCGCGGCGGCGGCCCTGGCATGGGCGGCGGCAACAATGCCGGCGGCCAGCGCCGTGGAGGCGGAAACCGCGGGGGCGGCAATCGTGGCGGTGGAAACCGTGGCGGAAACCGCTAAGAGCCTGTTCAATGTCTAAACGGGGCTGCGCAAGCACCTTCTCGGGATGGGATGGAAGGCGCGGTGCGACGCCCATAGCCCGGCTATGGGCTAGCGCCGCAACGCCGCAGACCGCCCGAGAAGGCGCTTGCCCTCCGGGTTGGGGTGACGCAAACGCGGTCGCGTTTGCATCCCCCTTGGGGCAGCCGCACGACGCACAGCCGACCGGCTGTGCGTTCGGGCGATTGAGCCACCCACGCCCTTGCATGGGCATTAGCCCATGCGGCGTGCCCGGTCGGCCCACTCATCCCGATTGCATCCCAACGCGGCCTCGTTTGGGCATTGAACAGGCTCTAGGCGTCCCTAGAAGCACTTTGAACCGAGGGGTTGATCTGACTCAGAGAGCCCGCAGGTTAAAATCATGGGCTTTATTCAATTTTTGAATAATTTAAAACTCCAAAAAATCTCAGTAAGGAAAACTTTCATGGCGATCGAACGCACTCTCTCCATCATCAAACCCGACGCAGTCGCAAAAAACGTGATCGGCCAGATCTACGCACGTTTTGAAGCTGCCGGCCTGAAGGTCGTGGCCGCCCGCATGGCTCACCTGTCGCAAGGCGAAGCCGAGGCTTTCTATGCCGTGCACAAAGAGCGTCCTTTCTTCAAGGACCTGGTTTCCTTCATGATCTCCGGTCCCGTCATGATCCAGGTGCTGGAAGGCGAAGGCGCCATCCTGAAGAACCGCGACCTGATGGGCGCTACAGACCCCAAGAAGGCCGCTGCCGGCACCATTCGCGCCGATTTCGCCGACAGCATTGACGCCAATGCCGTGCACGGTTCCGACGCCGCCGAAACCGCCAAGGTGGAAATCGCCTTCTTCTTCCCTGGCATGAACGTCTACTCACGTTAAGCCATGTCCGCCCCCATGCTTCGCTACCCTTTGCCGGGGCTGTCGCTTGCTTGGGGCGGTTCAGCCGCTTGCCTGCTCCGATGACGGCCAACCTTCTTGATTTTGATCTGGATGGTTTGGCCGCCTTCTGTGAGCGGCTCGGTGAAAAGCGCTTTCGCGCCACCCAGCTCTTTCGCTGGATCCATCAAAAAGGGGCGACCGATTTCGCGCAAATGACGGACCTTGCGAAGTCCCTGCGTGAAAAACTCACCGGTTCTGCCCATATCCAGGGACCCAAAGTGGTCTCCCGGCACGATTCCGCCGACGGCACCGTCAAATGGCTGTTTGACGTGGGCGCGGGCGACGTCATTGAAACCGTTTTTATCCCCGAAACCGACCGCGGGACCCTGTGCATTTCATCCCAGGCCGGTTGCGCCGTGGGCTGCCGGTTCTGCTCGACGGGCCACCAGGGCTTCAGCCGCAACCTGACCACCGGGGAAATCATCTCCCAGCTCTGGTTCGCCGAACACTTCCTGCGTCAGCATTTGGGCCGCGAAGAGCGGGTGATCTCCAACGTGGTCATGATGGGCATGGGCGAGCCCCTGCAAAACTACGGGCAGTTGGTCCCGGCGCTCAAGGTCATGCTGGACGACCATGGCTACGGCCTGTCCCGGCGCCGTGTGACGGTATCCACCTCCGGCGTGGTGCCCATGATTGATCGGCTGGCCAGCGATTGCCCGGTCGCACTGGCCGTTTCACTGCACGCGCCTGAAGACGCGTTGCGTGACAACCTCGTGCCGCTGAACAAAAAGTATCCCATTGCCGAACTGCTGGAGGCCTGTACCCGGTACCAGGCATCGGCACCCCGGGATTTCATCACCTTTGAATACTGCATGCTCGACGGCGTCAACGACCAACCCGAGCATGCGCGCCAGTTGGTGGCGCTGGTCCAGGCGCACGCGGCGCGCGGCCTGTCCTGCAAGTTCAACCTGATCCCCTTCAACCCCTTTCCGGCCTCCGGCCTGAAGCGCTCCGGCATGCCGCAAGTCGCCGCATTTGCGAAAATTCTCATGGATGCGGGCATTGTGACCACCGTGCGTAAAACCCGCGGGGACGATATCGATGCGGCCTGCGGACAACTCGCGGGCGATGTTCAGGACCGAACCGGCGTGGAACAGCGCATGGCGGCCCAGCGACAAGGTATGCTCGGGGGAATAAAAGTCGTTGTGGGCAAGGGGATAGGTATATGAGATTTTTCTCCAAGGTGATCTTGTTGCCGGCGTGCTGGCTGGCCGTGATGTTGGCGGGATGTGCCAACCAGCAGGGGGGGCCGGGAGCGGCGGGGGCGGGGGCTACGAGCGGTCGCGGCGACATCGTGACCGAATCGGATGAGCCCGACAGCCGCCGGCGCGCGCGGCTCAGGCTTGAGCTGGCCTCGGGCTATTTCGAACAGGGCCAAACCAACGTGGCCCTCGATGAGATCAAGCAATCGCTGCTGGCCGACCCGAGCTTTGGGGATGCCTATAACCTGCGCGGCCTGGTTTACATGCGCCTGAACGATCTCCCGATGGCCGAAGACAGCTTTCGCCGCGCGCTCGCGCTGAATGCGCGCGACGCGGATGCGGCGCACAACTATGGCTGGCTGATGTGCCAGCAGGGGCGTTACAACGATGCGTTGCGCCTGTTCGGCCAGGCGGCGTCCAATCCCAACTATGGCGGGCGGGCCAAAACGCTGATGACGCAAGGAATCTGCCAGGTCCGCGCGGGACAGCGCGCCGCGGCCGAGCAAAGCCTTATGGAGTCCTATGAACTGGACGCGGGCAACCCCATCACCGGCTACAACCTGGCACAGCTTTTGTATGAGCGCGGTGAATTGACACGCGCCCAGTTCTACATTCGCCGCATCAACAACAGCGACCTGGCCAACGCTGAAACCCTGTGGCTGGGCATCAAGACCGAGTTCAAGCTGAACAACCGGAGTGCTGTGCAACAACTGGGTGAGCAACTGAGAAAGCGTTTTGCGCAGTCTCGCGAAGCAGCTGCCTACGAGAAGGGCTCCTTCAATGAGTGAGCTTGGCGCGGTGCCAATGGGGCAGTACGACAGCGAAGCGGCGTCTGCGGGTTTCAGCCATAGCAGTGTGCCGGAGCCGGCGGCGACGGCGGGTAGCGTGCTTCGCCAGGCCCGGGAGGCGGCGGGCATACACATTGCCGCGCTTGCGGTGTCGCTCAAGGTTCCCGTGAAGAAGCTCGAAGCGCTGGAGCAAGATCGTTTCGACCTGTTGCCCGACGCTGTTTTTGTGCGGGCGCTGGCGTCCAGTGTGTGCCGTACCCTCAAACTCGACGCGGCTCCGGTGCTGGGCCTTCTGCCCCAGACCAGCGCGCCCAAGCTGACCTACCAGGGCACACGCATCAACGCCCCTTTCCGTGCCCCGGGTGACGGACCCGGGCCGTCGATCTGGACGCAGGTTTCCAGGCCGGCCATCCTGGCTGGCTTGCTTCTGTGCCTCGGAGCACTGGTCCTGATTTTCCTGCCGGCCGCCCAACAGGATGGTAGCAACGGCAAAGGCGAAACCGCCGACACGGCCATGCCCACGGGCGCTGAGGCCGGTAAACCCCTCCCGGTGGCCATTGCCGGCATTGCCAAACCAGCAGGGCAGGCCAGTGCGCCGGGTACCGTGGACAGTGGGACCAGTGGCGCCGCAGCGGCCGCAGTCGCGGCACTGCCTCCAGCAGTGGTGAGCCCGGTACCGCCTGCGGCTGGTGGCGCGGCGCCGGCCACAGTATCGGCGGCGCCCGTCGTAGCAACAGCTCCAGCTCCGGTTCCTGCACCAGCACCGTCACCGTCACCGGCTCCAGCCGCCGCAGCCTCGCAGCCCATGCCTGCGGGCATCGTGACGTTCAGCGCCAAGGGCGAGTCCTGGATCGAGGTGACCGATGCCAGGGGTACGGTCGTGCTGCGCCGCACCCTCGCAGCAGGCGAGGTTGCCGGCGCGTCCGGCGTGTTGCCGCTGGCGGCCGTGGTCGGCAAGGCCGATCTCACGCAGGTGACTGTACGCGGCAAGGCCTTCGACCTGAATGCCATTGCCCGGGACAACGTTGCCCGCTTCGAGGTGAAATAAGTGCCGCAGGATTGCCTTCCCATTGAGCCCGCTTTTCCCAAGGCGCGGCGTTCCCTCCAGGCGCAGGTTGCCTGGGGTTCGCGCATCGTGACCGTGGGTGGTGACGCGCCGGTGCGCGTACAGTCCATGACCAACACCGACACGGTGGACGCCATTGGCACCGCCATCCAGGTCAAGGAGCTCGCATTAGCCGGGTCCGAGATGGTGCGCATCACGGTCAATACGCCGGAAGCCGCCGAAGCCGTACCGCACGTTCGCGAGCAACTGGACCGCATGGGCATCGATGTGCCTCTGGTCGGCGATTTCCATTACAACGGTCACCGCCTGCTCACCGACTATCCGGCCTGCGCCGAGGCCCTGTCCAAATACCGCATCAACCCCGGGAATGTCGGCAAGGGCGACAAGCGCGACCGCCAGTTCGGCCAGATGATAGAAGTCGCCATGCGCTGGAAAAAGCCGGTCCGCATAGGCGTCAACTGGGGCAGCCTGGACCAGGAACTGCTGGCCAGCCTGATGGACGAAAACAGCGCCCGCGCGACACCTTGGGATGCACGTCAGGTGATGTACGAGGCCTTGATCACCTCCGCGCTGGACTCGGCCCGGCGCGCCGAGGAAATGGGCATGCCCCGCAACCAGATTCTGCTGTCCTGCAAGGTCAGCGGTGTGCAGGACCTGATCTCGGTTTATCGCGAACTGGCCCGCCGCACGGATCACCCGCTTCACCTCGGCCTGACCGAAGCCGGCATGGGCACCAAGGGCACGGTGGCCTCGGCCACGGCCTTGTCGATCCTGCTGCAGGAGGGCGTGGGCGACACCATTCGGGTCTCGCTGACTCCCCAGCCCGGTGAGGCACGCACCCAGGAAGTGGTGATTGCCTCCGAAATCCTCCAGGCGCTGGGCTTGCGCACCTTCGTGCCCAGCGTCACGGCCTGCCCCGGATGCGGCCGCACCACCAGCACCACCTTCCAGGAACTGGCCAAGCAGATTGACGACTTCCTGCGCGCCCAGATGCCCGTTTGGCGCAAGCAATACCCGGGCGTCGAAGGGCTCAAGGTCGCCGTGATGGGCTGCATCGTGAACGGCCCGGGCGAGAGCAAGCACGCGGACATCGGCATCAGCCTGCCGGGCTCCGGCGAGGCGCCGGCCGCGCCGGTGTTCATCGACGGCGAGAAAAAGCTGACCCTGCGCGGCGACAACATCGCGCGGGAGTTCCAGGCCATTGTTGAAAACTACATTGAAAAACGCTTTGGCACGCAGTCCGTCGCTGAAGTAGCGTAATACCCATGGTTGAAAAAACAGCTGCCGCTGCGGCGGAGAAGCCCGCTTTGGCGAAAATGGAAAAGCTCAGTGCCGTCAAGGGCATGAACGACATCCTGCCGCCGGAATCGGCCCGCTGGGAGTGGTTCGAGGCCAAAGTACGTGCGCTGATGGCCCGCTATGCCTATGCCAATGTGCGCACGCCCATCGTCGAGCCGACGGCGCTGTTCGTGCGCGGCCTCGGCGAGGTCACCGACATCGTCGAAAAAGAGATGTATTCCTTCGTGGACTCCATGAACGGCGACAAGCTCACGCTGCGCCCCGAGGCTACCGCCGGCATCGTGCGCGCCATGGTCGAGCACAACGCGTTGTACAACGGGCCCATGCGGGTATGGTCCGCGGTGACGCTGTTTCGCCATGAGCGGCCGCAGAAGGGCCGCTACCGCCAATTTCACCAGATCGACGTCGAAGCCCTGGGCTTTGCCGGGCCCGATGTGGATGCCGAGCAGATCCTGATGTGCCGGGCGCTGCTGCGTGACCTGGGCATTCCCATGGAGCACGTGCGGCTCGAACTCAACAGCCTGGGCCAGCCCAGCGAGCGCATGGCGCACCGCGCCGCGCTGATCGCGCACTTCGAGGCGCACGCCGACCTGCTGGACGAAGACGCCAGGCGGCGGCTGCACAGCAACCCGCTGCGCATCCTGGACACCAAAAACCCCGCCATGCAGGCCATTGTCGAAGCGGCTCCCAAGCTGATGGACTTCCTCGGCGAGGCCTCGCTTGCCCACCTGAACGCGGTGCGTGCCACGCTCGATGCCGCGGGACTGGCCTACCGCATCAACCCGCGCCTGGTGCGCGGCATGGATTACTACAACCTCACCGTGTTCGAATGGATCACCGACAAGCTCGGTTCGCAAGGCACGGTCTGTGGGGGAGGGCGCTATGACGGCCTGTTCGAGCAGCTGGGCGGCAAGCCGACCCCCGCGGTCGGCTGGGGCATGGGCGTGGAACGCATGCTGCTGTTGCTGGAAGCCGTCGGCGTGCTGCCGCCAGACAACGCGCCCGACGCCTATGCCATTCTCCCGTCGGCAACGGCCTTACCCGCCGCCATGGCCGCTTGCGAAGCCCTGCGCGGCGCCGGCGTCAAGGTGCAGATGCATGGCAGCACGGCCGAAGGCATGGGCAGCATGAAATCGCAGTTCAAGAAGGCCGATGGCAGCGGCGCCCGCTATGCGCTGATTTTCGGCGACGACGAGCTTGCCCAGGGCCGCGTTGCCGTCAAGCACCTGCGCGGCGAAAAAGACCAGGCCCTGCAGGCCCAGGTGCTCCAGCCGCTGGACGATGTGGCGGCCTGGGCCCATACCCTGCGCGGCTGAAACACCGGGGGCGCGCCCCGCAGGGCGATCGTTCCCGGGCCTCTACAATCACCCCAACTCAATCCGCGCCGTCACCGGGCAGAACAAGAAGACTTTTTATGGCAAAACACCTCGATTTGGAAGAACAGGAACAGCTTGACCAGCTCAAGCATTTCTGGAAGCAGTACGGTGACATGATCACCTGGGCGCTGATTGTCGTGCTGGGTGCCTTCGCGGCATGGAATGGTTACCAGTACTGGCAGCGCAACCAGGCGGCGCAGGCCGCGGTCATGTACGAAGAGGTCGAGCGTTCCGTGCAGTCGGGCGACGCCGCCCGCATCGACCGTGCCCTGGCCGACATGAAGGAGCGCTTCGGCGGAACTGCCTATGCCCAGCAGGCCGGTTTGTTGGCCGCGCGGGCCTATTACGACAAGGGCAACGTGGATGCTTCCCGCGCCGCTTTGGCCTGGGTTGCCGGAAAAGCCTCCGACGAGGGTTATCAAGCCATTGCACGCCTGCGCCTGGCGGGCCTGCTGCTCGAGAAGAAGGCCTATGACGAAGCGCTGCAGCAGGTTTCCGGCAGCTTTCCCAAGGGGTTCACGGCACTCGCCGCCGATCGCCGCGGCGATGTCTTCGCCGCCCAGGGCAAAAAAGCCGAAGCCAAGGCGGAATATGAAAAAGCCTACAAGGAGCTCGACGAGCGCGCCGAATACCGCCGCCTCGTGGAGGTCAAGCTCAATGCGCTGGGCGTAGACCCGGCAGCGCAGGCCAAACCCGCAACCGAAGCAGCGAATCCCGAGGTGAAGAAATGATCCGTCCGTCTCCGTCTTTCAGGCCCCTGGCCCGTGCCGCGCGCGTGCCGGCCCTCCTCCTGTTGCTGGCCGCGTTGGGCGGGTGCTCGATGTTCGGCAGTGGTCCTGCCAAGCCGCAGCCCGCCGAACTCCAGCCGGTGACGCCCCTGGTGCAGGTCCGCCAGACCTGGGCCACGCGCGTCGGGCAGGTGAACTTTCCGCTGGACACCGGCGTGTCCGGTGGCAGCGTGGCGGTGGCCAGTGGCGACGGCACCGTGGCCTTGCTGGACGCCCAGACCGGCCGCGACTTCTGGCGACTTGCGCTGAACACGCCGCTGTCGGCCGGCGCCGGCAACGACGGCAAAGTTGTTGCCGTGGTGACTAAGGCCAATGAGGTCGTCGCTATTCAGGAGGGCCGCGAACTGTGGCGCCAGAAGCTGGGCGCCCAGGCATTCACGGCCCCTTTTGTGGCGGGTGCGCGGGTGTTTGTGTTGGCAGCCGATCGCTCGGTCAACGCCTTTGACGGCCAGACCGGCCGCAAGCTCTGGACCCAGCAACGCCCGAACGAACCTTTGATCCTGCGCCAGTCCGGCGTGATGCTGGCCGTCGGCGACACCCTCGTCGTGGGCCTGGCCGGCCGCCTGGCGGGCCTCAATCCCTCCACCGGCAGCATCCGCTGGGAAGCCCCGATCGCAACGCCGCGCGGCATCAATGACGTGGAGCGGCTGGTGGACCTGGTCGGCCACGTCAGCCGCCAGGCCGACGTCGTCTGCGCACGGGCCTTCCAGGCCAGCGTCGGCTGCGTCAACGCCGCGCGCGGCAACCTGCTCTGGACCAAGCCCGCCAACGGCGTGCAGGGCCTGGACGGTGACGACCGCTTTGTGTTCGGCACCGAAGCTGACGGCAACGTGATCGCCTGGCGCCGCACCGACGGCGAGCGCGCCTGGAGCACGGACCGCCTGCGTTACCGCAGCCTGACCGCGCCGCTAGTGGTGGGGCGTTCCATCGCCATTGGCGATTTCACCGGCTATGTGCACCTGCTGTCGCGTGAAGACGGCTCCCTGCTTAACCGCCTGCCCACCGACGGCACGGCCATTGCGGCCACACCCGTGCTGGTCGGCAATACGCTGGTTGCCGTGACCCAGGGCGGCGGCGTTTACGGCTTCCAGCCCCAATAAAGGGCCCCTGTGGCCCGCCTGAAACTGATTGATGAAACCTGTCATAGCGCTTGTCGGCCGCCCGAATGTGGGCAAGTCGACGCTTTTCAACCGGCTGACCAAGACGCGGGATGCGATCGTGGCGGACTTTGCCGGCCTGACGCGGGATCGTCATTACGGTAACGGCAAGCTGGGGCCCCACGAGTACATCGTGATCGACACCGGCGGCTTCGAGCCCGATGCGGCCTCCGGCATCTACAAGGAAATGGCCAGGCAGACGCGGCAGGCTGTCGCCGAGGCCGATGTCGTGGTTTTTGTGGTCGATGCCCGCGCCGGCCTCAGCGCGCAGGATCACGATATCGCCAAATACCTGCGCAAGCTGGGCAAGCCCACGGTGCTGACGGCCAACAAGGCCGAAGGCATGACCGAAGGCGTGCAGCTGTCCGAGTTCTTCGAGCTGGGCCTCGGCGAGGTGCTGCCCGTTTCCGCTTCGCACGGCCAGGGTCTGCGTACGCTGGTGGACAAGGCACTCGAGCCGCTTAACCTTCCGGAGCCTGATGAAGACGCCGAGCCGCAGGACCCCTCCGTCATTCGCCTGGCTGTGGCGGGGCGCCCCAATGTCGGGAAGTCCACGCTGATCAACACCTGGCTCGGCGAAGAGCGCCTGGTGGCCTTTGACCTGCCCGGCACCACCCGGGACGCCATTTCGGTGCCTTTTGAGCGTGCCGGACAGAAGTTTGAGCTCATAGACACCGCCGGCCTGCGCCGCAAAGGCAAGGTTTTCGAGGCCATCGAGAAGTTCTCCGTCGTCAAGACCCTGCAGGCCATCGAAAACGCCAATGTGGTGCTGCTGCTGCTAGACGCCACCCAGGGCGTGACCGACCAGGATGCCCACATCGCCGGCTACATCCTGGAGAGTGGCCGCGCCGTGGTTCTGGCCGTCAACAAGTCGGATGCGATCGACTCCTACCAGCGGGAGCTGCTGGAGCGCTCCATCGAGACACGGCTGGGCTTTCTCAAATTCGCTTCCATCCACGCGATTTCGGCCATCAAGCGCCAGGGCCTTGGCCCGGTCTGGAAGTCCATCGCGCAGGCCCATGCCTCGGCCAACCGCAAGATGTCCACCCCGGTGCTGACCCGGCTGCTGCTGGAGGCGGTGCAGTTCCAGCAGCCGCAGCGCTCGGGCGTGTCCCGTCCCAAGATGCGCTATGCCCACCAGGGCGGCATGAACCCGCCCATCATCGTCATTCACGGCAATTCGCTGGAACATGTCACCGAATCCTATAAACGCTATCTCGAAGGGCGTTTCCGCAAGGAATTCGACCTGGTCGGCACTCCGCTGCGGATCCAGATGAAAAGCTCCCACAACCCCTTTAAGGACAAGGAATCGGCCTAGGACTACATGACCCGGCCGACGCCCTGTGGTAAGGTCAGGTTCTATTAACTTTTGAACACGGAAAATATCGTGAGCAATAACAAAGGCCAGCTCCTGCAGGATCCATTTCTCAACACCTTGCGTCGCGAGCATGTTCCTGTTTCCATCTACCTCGTCAACGGGATCAAATTACAGGGCCAGATCGAGTCTTTCGATCAATACGTGGTTCTGCTTCGCAACACTGTGACCCAAATGGTCTACAAGCATGCGATTTCCACCATCGTTCCGGGCCGCGCGGTGAATTTCGCGACCAGCGAGTCTGAAGAAAGCCCCGCCAGCTGAGTTCATCCGATGCTCCGGTGAACCCGAAACCCCTTGTCCTTCTGGTGGGGGTCGACCTCGGGTTGCCGAACTTTGATGCTGATCTGCAGGAACTCGGTTTGCTCGCGCAAACAGCGGGCCTGCAGCCGGTTGCGCGCGTCACCTGCAAGCGCAGGGCACCCGATGCCGCGCTCTTCATCGGCAGCGGCAAGGCTGACGAGATCAAGCTGTTGGCGCTGGACACCGGCGCCACCGAAGTCCTGTTCGATCAATCCCTGAGCCCTGCGCAGCAGCGCAACCTCGAGCGCCACCTCGACATGCCGGTCAACGACCGGACTTTGCTCATCCTTGAAATCTTCGCGCAGCGCGCGCGCAGCCACGAGGGCAAGCTGCAGGTCGAACTGGCGCGGCTGCAATACATGTCCACGCGCCTGGTGCGCCGCTGGTCCCACCTGGAGCGGCAAACCGGCGGTGCCGGCGTGCGCGGCGGCCCGGGTGAGAAGCAGATCGAACTCGACAAGCGCATGATCGGGGATGCCATCAAACGCACCAAGGAGCGCCTGGCCAAGGTCAAGAAGCAGCGGCAAACCCAGCGCAAGCAGCGCGAGCGCCGCAACTCCTTCACGATCTCCCTGGTCGGCTATACCAATGCCGGCAAGTCCACGCTCTTCAATGCGCTGGTCAAGGCGCGCACCTATGCCGCCGACCAGCTGTTCGCCACGCTGGACACCACCACACGCCAGCTCTACCTGGGCGACGCCGCGCGCTCGGTCTCGCTGTCGGACACCGTGGGCTTTATCCGCGACCTGCCGCACGGCCTGATAGACGCCTTCGCCGCGACGCTGGAGGAAGCGGCCGACGCCGACCTCTTGCTGCATGTAGTGGACGGCGCCAACCCCGACTACCTTGAGCAGATCGAGCAGGTCCAGCGCGTGCTCTCGGAAATCGGTGCGGCCGACGTGCCGCAAATACTGGTGTTCAACAAGCTCGATGCCATTGAAAAAGACAACCGGCCCCTGCAACTGCAGGACATGTTCGAACTCAGGGACGCGTTTGAAGGCTCCAGCCGCAGCGCCGAACGGGTGTTCGTGAGTGCCCGCACGGGTGAAGGCTTGCCGCTCCTGCGGGCATTGCTTGCCGACCATGCGGCCCACCCGCCTGCCGAGGAAATCCCCCTGGCCGCCGAGGACCTTGCCTGACTGGGCGTTTTCATTAGGCACAATGTCGGTGTTACGAAAAAAAGTGAGTTTGATCCCATGAATCTGAACCCCGTGCTGCAGACTTTGACGACCTTGCCGGGCCGGCTCAGGCAACGCGCCCAAGGCATGTTCAACCTCAATGATCCGCGCTGGGGCCGGGACGAGGACAAGGCCTCGTCCGATGACAGCAACAAGCCCGAGGCGCCCCGGGACGACAGGCAACCGCCCCGTCCCCCCAATCGCCCCCAAGGGCAGGGCCCCAACCAGGGACCGCCCGACCTGGACGAGCTCTGGCGCGACTTCAATCGCAAGCTCGGAGGGCTTTTCGGCGGCGGCAAGAACAACAACCCCAACCGCAACGGTTTTGGCCGCGGCAACGGCGGCGGTGGAAATAACGGCGGCTTTCAACCCGACATGAAAAGCGCCGGCATAGGCGTCGGCCTGATCGCCAGTGTCGCCGTGCTGATCTGGCTAGGCACCGGCTTTTTCATCGTCCAGGAGGGCCAGCAGGCTGTCATCACCCAGTTCGGCAAATACCACTCCACCGTGGGCGCGGGTTTCAACTGGCGCCTGCCTTATCCCGTCCAGCGCCACGAGATTGTTGTCGTCACGCAGATCCGTTCTGTGGACGTCGGCCGCGACGTCATCATCAAGGCCACGGGCCTGCGCGACTCCGCCATGCTGACCGAGGATGAAAACATCGTCGAAATCAAATTCGCGGTGCAATACCGCCTGAACAACGCCCGCGCCTACCTGTTTGAGAGCAAGGACCCGGCTGCGGCGGTGGTGCAGGCCGCCGAGACCGCCGTGCGCGAGGTCGTCGGCAAGATGAAGATGGACTCGGCGCTTGCCGAAGAACGAGACCAGATCGGGCCGCGCGTGCGCACCCTGATGCAGACCATCCTGGACCGCTACAAGGTCGGCGTTGAAATCGTCGGCATCAACCTGCAGCAAAGCGGCGTGCGCCCGCCCGAGCAAGTGCAGTCGGCCTTCGACGACGTGCTCAAGGCAGGCCAGGAGCGCGAGCGCGCCAAGAACGAGGCCCAGGCCTACGCCAACAACGTGATTCCGCGCGCCGTCGGTTCCGCCTCGCGCCTGAAGGAAGAGTCCGAAGCCTACAAGGCCAGGATCGTGGCACAGGCCCAGGGTGACGCGCAGCGCTTCCGCTCGGTGCTGGCTGAATACCAGAAGGCGCCCCAGGTCACCCGCGACCGCATGTACACCGACACCATGCAGCAGGTGTACACCAACGTCACCAAGGTGCTGGTTGAATCGCGCCAGGGCAGCAACCTGCTGTACCTCCCGCTGGACAAGATCATGCAGATGAGCGCCCAGGGCGATGCCGCCGTGCCCGGTGAAACGCCGCCGGCCTCCGGCTCGGCGCCGTCATCGTCCACGGTGCCCACCGCGCCCATCTCCAGTCTGCCGCCCATTGATGCCCGCTCACGCGATTCCGCACGCTCGCGCGACCGTGAAACACGCTAAGGAAGACGATCGTGAATAGAGTTGGATTTATTGTTTCCTCGCTGCTGGTCGTCCTGGCGCTGCTCAGTTCCACGTTGTTCGTGGTCGACCAGCGCCAGTTCGGTGTGGTATATGCCCTGGGGCAGATCAAGGACGTGGTCACCGAGCCCGGCCTGCATTTCAAGATGCCGCCGCCTTTCCAGAACGTCTCATACATCGACAAACGCCTGCTGGTGCTCGACAGCGTCGACGCCGAGCCTATGCTGACGGCCGAAAAGCAGCGTGTCGTGATCGACTGGTATGTGCGTTGGCGCATCACCCAGCCCAGCGACTACATCCGCAATGTCGGCCTGGACGAAAAAACCGGCGCTAACCAGCTCAACCGCGTGGTCCGCAATGCCTTTCAGGAAGAGATCAACAAGCGCACCGTCAAGGACCTGCTCTCGCTCAAGCGCGAAGCGCTGATGGCCGACGTCAAGCGCGAAGTGCTGCAGGCGGTGCAGGGTGCCCAGCCCTGGGGCGTGGACATCGTCGACGTGCGCATCACGCGCGTGGACTATGTGGAAGCCATCACCGATTCGGTCTACAAGCGCATGGTGGCCGAGCGCCAGCGCGTGGCCAATGAGTTGCGCTCCACCGGCGCAGCCGAAGGCGAAAAAATCCGCGCCGATGCCGACCGCCAGCGCGAGGTGACCATCGCCAATGCCTACCGCGACGCGCAAAAGGTCAAAGGCGAGGGCGATGCCGAAGCTGCCCGTACCTATGCCGAGTCATTCGGCCGCGACCCGCAGTTCGCCCAGTTCTACCGCAGCCTCGATGCCTACAAGGCCAGCTTCAGCAAGAAAAGCGACGTGATGGTGCTGGACCCATCCTCCGATTTCTTCAAGGCGATGCGCGGCCCGGGTTCCGGCAACGCAGCACCGGCCAAAAAATAAGCCGGCGTGGACGGCAACACCTTCTGGCTGGCTTTGGCCCTGATGCTGGTCATCGAGGGCCTGTTGCCTTTCATCTCTCCCGGCGGCTGGCGCCGCATGTTCGAGCAAATCTTCACCCTGGGTAACGGCCAGATCCGCTTCTTCGGGCTGTGCAGCATCGCAGCGGGCCTTATCCTGCTTGCCGTGCTGACCTGACTTATCCCCGTTCGGAAGAACCGCCACACCCAGGTATTTCCGGCCGAGCGCGCCATGGAGGCCCGGCCGGGCCAAAAACCGGCCCTAAGCCCGGTAAAATCTGGTTTTTAACAGCCCACGAAAATTACAATGCCCGCCTGGTCGTCATCATGGCAATTGCCCGATCAAATTGCCGATGTCCTGCCCTCCGAGGCGCGCCACATTGAAGAGCTGCGCCGCCTGTTCCTGGACACCGCCCGCAGCTACGGCTATGAACTCGTCATGCCGCCGTTGCTCGAACACCTCGAGTCGCTGCTGACCGGCACCGGCGAGGCCCTTGATCTGCAAACCTTCAAGCTGGTCGACCAGCTTTCCGGCCGCACGCTGGGCCTGCGCGCCGACACTACCCCCCAGGTCGCCCGCATCGACGCCCACCTGCTCAATCGCAGCAGCGTGACCCGGTTGTGCTACTGCGGCCCGGTGCTGCACACCCGCGCCGACCGGCCCCATGCCACCCGCGAGCCGCTGCAGTTCGGCGCCGAAATCTACGGCCATGCCGGCCTTGAGGCCGACCTCGAAGCCCAGCAACTGGCGCTTCAGGGCCTCAGGGCGGCTGGCGTCGCGGACCTGAGCGTCGACATGGCCGACGTGCGTATCGTGGGCAGCCTGCTGGCGGGCGCCACCCTCAGCGGCAAGACGCTGGCGCTGATCCACACCGCGCTGGCGGCCAAAGACGCCAGCGAGCTTGACAGCCTGACCGCCAGCCTCAAGGACGGCATTTCCCGCGAGGCCCGCGAAGGCCTCAAGGCGCTGCTGCAGCTCTATGGCGATGAAAAAGTCCTGGCCGAGGCCGAGAAAGTCCTGCCGCCTTCGACAGGCCTCAAAGCCGCGCTGCAAAACCTCCAGTGGCTGGCCGCCCACACCCGCGGTGAAAAAGGCGAGGTCAAGGTCAGCTTCGACCTGGCCGACCTGCGCGGCTATGCCTATTACAGCGGTACCCGCTTTGCCATCTACGGGCAGGGCGCCGAATTGGCGCGCGGCGGCCGTTACGACGAGGTCGGCGCCGTGTTCGGCCGTAACCGCCCGGCGGCCGGCTTCAGCCTGGACTTGAAGGAACTCGTCAGCGTGCTGCCGCCGCGGCCCCTGAAGGCGGCCATACGCGCCCCCTGGAGTGAGGACGCCGCCCTGCGCGCGGCCATCGCCCGCCTGCGTGCAGGCGGCGAAACCGTGGCCTGCGTCATGCCCGGCCATGAGCATGAAGTCAATGAATTCGATTGCGACCGCGAACTGGCCCAAGCGGCCGGCCAATGGGTGGTCCAGCCCCTGAAGAAAGCCGCGTAAGGGCCCCGCGTCCCGTCCGGCTTGATCCCCAACACACCTTAACGAGAATTGAAGATGACAAACAAACAAACCGCAGACGCGGGCCGCAATGTCGTGGTCGTGGGCACCCAGTGGGGCGACGAGGGCAAGGGCAAGCTGGTCGACTGGCTCACCGAGATGTCGCAGGGCGTGGTGCGCTTCCAGGGCGGCCACAACGCCGGCCACACACTTGTCATCAACGGCGTGAAAACGGCGCTGCACCTGATTCCCAGCGGCATCATGCGTCCTGGTGTGAAGTGCTACATCGGCAACGGCGTGGTGCTGTCGGCGGCCAAGCTGCTCGAGGAAATCGAGGGCCTGGAAAAAGCCGGTGTCGAAGTGCGTTCGCGCCTGCGCATCAGCGAGGCCTGCCCGCTGATCCTGCCTTTCCACGCCGCGCTCGACATCGCGCGCGAGGCCTACCGCGAGAAGGGCGGCACCAGCAAGATCGGCACAACCGGCCGCGGCATAGGCCCGGCCTACGAAGACAAGATCGCCCGCCGTGCCCTGCGCGTGCAGGACCTCAAATACCCCGACCGTTTCGCCGCCAAGCTGCGCGAGCTGCTGGAGCTGCACAACTTCGTGCTCACCGGCTATCTGCACGCGCCGGCCGTCGATTTCGACACCGTGTATGCCGAGGCCATGCGCCACGCCGAATTGCTCAAGCCCATGATGGCCGACGTCTCGCGCGAACTCAACGATGCGCACCGTGACGGCGCCAACCTGCTGTTTGAAGGTGCGCAGGGCACCTTGCTCGACGTCGACCACGGCACCTATCCCTACGTCACCTCCAGCAACTGCGTGGCCGGCAATGCCGCCGCCGGCGCCGGCGTGGGTCCGGGCATGCTGCACTACATCCTGGGCATCACCAAAGCCTACTGCACGCGCGTGGGCGGCGGTCCTTTCCCGACCGAGCTCGACTGGGAAAAGCCCGGCACCGTGGGCTACCACCTGAGCACCGTGGGCGCCGAAAAGGGCGTGACCACCGGGCGCAGCCGCCGCTGCGGCTGGTTTGACGCCGCGCTGCTCAAGCGCTCGGCGCAGGTCAACGGCCTGTCAGGCCTGTGCATCACCAAGCTCGACGTGCTCGACGGCATTGATGAACTCAAGCTCTGCACCGGCTACGAACTCGACGGCCACATCACCGACATCCTGCCCATGGGTGCAGAGGACATCGCACGCTGCAAGCCCATCTACGAAACCCTGCCGGGCTGGAGCGAAAGCACCGTCGGCGTCACGGAATACGGCAAGCTGCCCGCGGCCGCGCAGAAGTACCTGCACCGCATCGAGGAGGTGACCGGCGTGCCCATCGACATGATCTCCACCAGCCCGGACCGCGACCACACCATCCTGCTGCGCAACCCTTACGCCGCGGCTTGAACGGATACAAGCCACGGCTTTAGCCCAACAGCCCGCAGCCCCTGAAAACGGGCAAGGGCAGCGAACACATCAGCAATCAGGAGCGCCCCCATGTTGACAGAAGACGGCAAGCATCTCTATGTGAGCTATGACGAGTACCACAACCTGATTGAAAAACTCGCCATCAAGATCCACCAGTCCGGCTGGCAGTTCGACACCATCCTGTGCCTGGCCCGTGGCGGCATGCGTCCCGGCGACATCCTGTCACGCATCTTTGACAAGCCGCTGGCCATCATGTCCACCAGCTCCTACCGCGCCGATGCGGGCATGACACAGGGCAACCTCGACATCGCCCGCTACATCACCACCCCCAAGGGTGAAATCGCCGGCAAGGTGCTGCTGGTCGACGACCTGGCCGACACCGGCCACACGCTCAACGCCGTGATCCACCAGCTCAAGAACAACTACAAGCCCATCACCGAGCTACGCAGCGCCGTGATCTGGACCAAGGGCGTCTCCACCTTTCAGGCCGACTACTCGGTCGAACTGCTGCCGACCAACCCATGGATTCACCAGCCGTTTGAGGGATATGACTCGCTGTCGCCGGAGCAACTCATGGCGAAGTGGAAAATTTAACGGTGTCGGTTACATCGGTTTGACACCAACACGGCCGCATGATGCAAAGTCCGCCGGCCTTGTCGCCCACTGACGGGCCGCAAAACTGGAGGCCGCTTCAAACCGGAGCGCCCGCTGGTTTAGCTGGTTGGATCTTCATTATTTTGGCGAGCCTGTTCACTATTTGCGGTGGCGCGTTCTTCTTGGTTTTGGGGCGTGGGGCGCACGATCCCTGGTTGTCATCGATTCTCCTTGGTGGTGGCGCATTCATGGCGATTTTCCCAATATGGATGACGCTATGGGTTTCCCAGCATGGCTGCTTCAACTTCGACATCAATCAAAAGACAAAGCGCGTTCGCAAGTGGAAAACTTCTCTCTTTCTCAGGAGAGGCTTTGACGAGTACGCTTACGATGACTTCTGCGCGGTTCGATCAGTGCAAAAAATCGAAGAGGACACGTGCCGGGTGGTCGTCGAGCTGCTCTTCAAGGCAACGAAACCAGCCCTGGATGTCGGACGCTTCAATGCGATCGCCCCTGGTGCATCTCCCTGGAGGAGGTACGTCAACAAACTACACGGCGTGTATACCGAAAGTCCAAGGGGTACGGCCTTGCGTCAAGAGTTAGCGAAGGTGATGCTCATCACCGACGCTGGCTATTTCGAAAAAGAGCAGTGAGGGGCTTGCTGCCCGGAAGACTATTTCCGGCCTGCAGCAGCAGGCGGACCGGCAAACCGCCCTGTCCGTGCTGACTGAGACACCCAAACGAGAGTTGAGCACGGCTTGAGAACTGCCGTAATATCGCTGCATGAGCGATTCTTCTCCCGAAATATCCACCACCCTGATCCACCACCCCTACAAGCCGCCCGCCGGTTTTGACGCGATTCCGCCGGGGGTCTACAAAGCCTCCACCATCGCTTTTCCCACTGTCGCCGCGCTGCGCAGCCGCGACTGGAAGCACAAGACCGGCTACACCTACGGCCTGCACGGCACGCCGACCACCTTCACGCTGGAAGAGCGCATCGCCACACTGGAGGGCGGCAAGTACTGCACCCTGGTGCCCAGCGGCCTGGCGGCGGTGGTGCTGGTCGGCATGGCGCTGCTCAAGGCGGGTGACGAATTGCTGATCCCCGACAACGCCTACGGGCCCAACAAGACTTTCGCGCAGGGCGAGCTTGCCGCCTGGGGCATCACGCACCGTTTTTACGACGCGATGAACCCCGCCGACCTGGCGGCCAAGCTGGGGCCCAAGACCCGGCTGGTCTGGATCGAGGCGCCGGGCTCCATCACGCTGGAGTTTCCCGACATGCCGGCGCTGGTCGCGGCCGTCAAGGCGCACAAGAACGCACATCCCAGCGGCATCGTGACCGCGCTCGACAACACCTGGGGCGCCGGTCTGGCGTTCAACGCTTTTGAGCTGGGCCTGGATATCTCGGTCCAGGCCCTGACCAAATACCCCAGCGGCGGCGCCGACGTGCTGATGGGCTCCGTCGTCACGCGTGACGAGGCACTGCACCACCTGGTGCACTTTTGCCACATGCGTGTGGGCTACGGCATCGGCGGCAATGACGCGGAACTGGTGCTGCGCGGCTTGAACAGCATGGCCTTGCGCTACGCGGCCCAGGACGCCGCCACGCGCGAACTGGCCGGGTGGCTGCAGACGCTGCCGCAGGTGGCGGCCGTGCTGCATCCGGCTTTGCCCGGCTCGCCGGGCCATGAGGTGTGGAAACGTGACTGCCAGGGTGCGGCCTGCCTGATGAGCGCCGTCTTCAAGCCGGAATTCACACAGGCGCAGGTGGACAGCTTTTGTGACAGCCTGCAACTTTTTAAACTGGGTTATAGCTGGGCCGGCCCCATGAGCCTGTGTGCTCCTTACGACATTCCGGCCCTGCGCACCACACCGTGGCCCCATAAAGGTGGACTGGTGCGCTTTTCGGTGGGCCTGGAAGCCGTGGCGGACCTGCGGGCCGATATCGCCCAAGCGCTGGAAAAAGCCATGTAGGGTTCAAGTGGTGGCTTTTTGGGGTTTAAAGCCTCTCCTGCAATGCAGTACAGTAAGGTCTACCCCATTCACGAAAGCACGCTGTGGCAACTCCCAATTACTCCTACGAAAAGCGCCAGAAAGAGCTTGCGAAAAAGCGCAAAAAAGAAGAAAAGCTCAAGCGCAAGGCGGAGGGCAAGACGGATGATGCGGCCCATGACGGCGCTGATGACTCCGACGTTGCAGGCGATGTGGCCGGCAATGCACCACCGGCGGATCCCGCCACCTGAATTCCCGGTTCGTGGGCGAAACAGCCACGACACCGAAAAGTACTCGACAACCCGGCACATCGCGCGTGTAGCCGGGTTTTTTTGTTCCAGGCCGAAGCTATTTGGGCAACCAGCCCAGTTCCCTGGCATGCAGGCTCTGCACGTAAAGCCTGTTCGCCGTCTCCGTCACGGCGGTGGTTTCCGGGTAGGCACCCGCCGGGTCCTGCAGGTCGGCCACCACTTTTCCGTCTTCCGTGAATGCCACCACATGGCCATAGGCCTTGGGAATCGGCCACAGGGCGCGCGGCAGGCGAAGCGTGAGCTTGCGCATGAAGGGCTTGCGGGCCAGACCGTCAATCGTCGGGTTGCGCGGCTTGACGAGGCCGACCCAGACTTTGCCGTCCAGGCCGCGCATCAGGTTGTCGGGGTAACCGGGCAGGTTGTCAAAAAGCGGCTTGAGGCCGGCTGCGGGCTGGCGTACATCCAGGTCCCGTGCCTCTACCGGCAGCTTCCAGATGCGGTATTGGCCGGTTTCGGCCACGAATAGCGAACGCTCGTCCTGGCTCAGGGCGACGCCGTTGGCAAAGCTCAGGCCTTTGGCGACGATGCGCGTGGCCCGGGTGGCCGGGTCGTATTCGATTACCCGGCCCGTGGCGGACTGCTCCAGGATGTCGAGGATGCTGGCTTCGAAGGTGCCGCCCCATTCCCTGGCCCCAAAACGGGTGGAAGCGTCGCTGAAATAGACCTTGCCATTGCGGGCGACCACCACCGCATTGGCATACAGGATCGGACTGCCTCCGGCCTTGTCGGCCAGCACGGTGACTTTCCTGTCCGGTGAAACCGACAGCAAGCCCCTGAACGCATCGGCGGCGACCAGGTTGCCGGCCCCATCGAAGTCAAAACCCAGCACGCGGCCGCCGGTGTTGACCACCACCTCCTGGCCGCCGCCGTCAGGGTTCATGCGAAGGATCGCGCCGCTGGCCACTGCCGCATAGAGTTTTCCGTCCCGGGCCACTACCAGGTGCTCGGGGCCTTCCTCTGCGCCCAGCGGAATGCTTTTCAGCTTGGCGAGTTTGTTGTTGGTCGCGAAAGGACCGGTGTAGCCGGGCGCCGCCGGGGCTTCCCAGCTTTGCGGCGCGATGGGCACCGGCCACAGGCACAGGTAGGCGGCCAGTCCGGCCAGCGCGATGCCGGCGGCGGCAAGGATTTTTTTCATGGTGTTGTCTCCCCCTCAAGAATTGTGCGGGCCAGTGCCGCCATGGCCTGTCTCGAGCGGTCCGCCGCGCTGAGCGGGGTGGCATTGGGGTACTGGCTGAAGTTGCGTTCCATGGAGCGCGCGTAGCCCGGGTCGTAGTGCAGGGTGAGCAGCTCGCGCACCACCGAGGCCGTGTCGCCGGCGCGCGCGCGGGCCTGCCAGTCCTGCACCACAGCCTTGCCGCGCACTTCGGTCAGGGCGCCCAGCCGCTCGCAGAAAAACGCGGTGTCCGTGACGAAGAAGTCATAGTCCTCAAGCAGCAGCGCCACGCGCTCCTCCTCATTGAGGCGCAGGTCCAGGCAGGGGCTGGCCCGCATGGCGGCCATCAGGCTGTCAGGCACGGCCACATTGCCGACTTTTTTGCTCTCGCTTTCAACATAGACCGGCCGGGCCGGGTCAAAGCCGCGCAGGGCCGACCAGATGCCTGTGTCAAAGGCCTTCTGGCTGGGTTGCGCCACGCCGGGAATCGCGCCCAGCACCGAACTGCGGTGGTTGGCCAGCGCCTCCAGGTCCAGCACCTGCGCACCCTCAGCCGCCAAGGCCTGCAGCAGCCGGGTCTTGCCGGAGCCGGTGGGGCCGCACACCACGCGGTAATGCAGGCGCGCCGCCAACTGCGGCAGGTCGGCCAGCATGGCGGCCCGAAAGGCCTTATAGCCACCGTCCACCAGCGTTACCCTGAAGCCGATCTGTTCCAGCACCAGCGCCAGCGAGCCGCTGCGCTTGCCGCCGCGCCAGCAATAGACCAGCGGCTGCCACTCCCTGGGCTTGTCCAGCACCTCGCGCTGTATGTGCTCGGCGATGTTTTTGGCCACCAGCGCGGCACCCAGCTTTTTGGCCTCGAACTGGCTGATCTGCTTGTAGCGCGTGCCGACGATTTTCCGTTCTTCGTCATGCAGGCTGGGCCAGTTCAGCGCACCGGGCAGGTGGTCCTCGGCGTATTCCCCCTCGCTGCGCGCATCAATGATGCTGGAATACCGGCCCAGGGTGGCCAGCGCCTCGTCGGCGGAGATGCGGTCCAGGCTCACTTGAGCAGTTTCTTGAGTTCGGGCCACACATTGGCCAGCATGCGGGCCTGCGACTGTTCATTGGGGTGGATGCGGTCGGCCTGGAAGTTAGCCACCGGATCGGCGACGTCGGCGATGCCTTTGAGGAAAAACGGCACCAGTGACACTTTTTCCGCTTTGGCAATCTTGGCGAACAGCCCGGAGAAAGTCGCCGCATAGGCGCTGCCGTAGTTGGGCGGCACCTGCATGCCGACCAGCAGCACGCGCGCGCCGGCTTTTTTGGCGGCCTGCGTCATCGCGCTGAGGTTTTGTTCCGTCATGTCCAGCGGCAGGCCGCGCAGGGCGTCGTTGCCGCCCAGCTCTATCACCACCACGGCGGGTTTGTGCTGGGCCAGCAGGGCCGGCAGGCGGGAGCGGCCGCCCGAGGTGGTGTCACCGCTGATGCTGGCATTGACGACCTTGGCGCTTTTCTTGTCGCTGGCGAGCTGCTTTTCCAGCAGCGGCACCCAGCCCGTGCCGCGCTTGAGGCCATATTCGGCGCTCAGGGAGTCGCCCACGATCAGCACGGTGTCGCCTTGGGCGGCGGGGGCGGGTGTTTGTGCCCGGGCTGCCGGGGCCGCGCCCAGCAGGGCGGCCATAAGCAGCCCGGCCAAAGGTTTTACGAGGCGTTTTGCCGCTTGCGCGGCAAGCTTGGTAAAGTCGGATTTCATATTTTTTGACAAGGCTGACATGTTTGAACCCGCGGTGAGTGGCGTGAATGGCTTGGGCGAGGCTTCCAGGGCCTCCGCAGCGCCCGGCGCGGCCGGTGCCGCTGCAAAGCCTCAGCCAGCTTCAATTATTTCCGTGGAGCATGTTTTCAAGTCGGTCACCGACTCCACCGGCACATTGGCCATTTTGCGCGATATTGACTTCGCGCTTGCCGCGCGCGAAACCGCCGCCATTGTCGGCGCTTCCGGCTCGGGCAAAAGCACCTTGCTGTCCATCATCGCAGGGCTGGATACGCCTACCGAAGGCACGGTCAGGCTGGCCGGGCAGGATCTGTTCGCCCTCGGCGAAGACGATCGCGCGGCCCTGCGCGCCCAGAAGGTCGGTTTTGTGTTCCAGAGCTTCCAGCTCATGGGCAACCTGACCGCCCTGGAAAACGTCATGTTGCCGCTGGAGCTGTCGGGCGCCAGGAATGCGCGTTCACAGGCCACCGAGATGCTCAAGCGTGTCGGCTTGGGTGAGCGCCTGGGGCACTACCCCAAGGTCCTCTCGGGCGGTGAGCAGCAGCGCGTGGCGCTGGCGCGGGCCTTTGTGGTGCAGCCGGCCGTGCTGTTGGCCGACGAACCCACCGGCAGCCTGGATTTCGCCACGGGCGAGACCGTCATGTCGCTGATGTTTGAGCTCAACCGCGAACTCGGGACCACCTTGGTGCTGGTGACGCATGACCAGGGAATTGCCGCGCGCTGCGAGCGGCGCATCACCGTAGATGCCGGCCGCGTGATTTCGGCCTGAGCCTGAGCCTCGGCGCGGCGGCCGGGTCAGCGCAGCTTTTGCGCCGCGGCCAGGAACTTCGCCCGGTCGTCGGGCCTGTCGATCTGCAATGCCAGTGCCTTGGCCAGGCCGCCCAGTGTGGTGTGGCGCGCCGCTTCCCGGCGCACCAGGGTTTTGGCCAGCGGGCCGATGTACAGGCTCAACGCGCGCTCCAGCTGGGCCTGCAGCTCGGCGCTGAAGTACTGCACATTGATGGAGTTCGACGTCCCCGATGGCGACGACAGGTTCGAGGGCCGGCTTACGTCCTGGTGCCGTAGGCCGGACACCGGCATGGAGTGAACACGGCTGGGTGCACTGGTGGCACCGGTACCGGTCGTGGTGCCGGTGCGCGGGCCGGAGGTACCCAGCGGGATGGAGTGCACGGTCGTGCTGGTATTGCGCGGCCGCACAAAGGCTTCGCGCGCCGTGGCGTCCGGAATCGAGACGGCCAGCATGTCGCGCAGGCCCTGGGCGCTCACCGTGCGCGGCACGGATTTCTTGACCAGCACCTTGGCCAGCGGCCCGATGAGCTTGGCCAGCTCGGCTTCAATCTCGTGCACGATTTCCGGCGTCAGCGAGGCCAGCGCGGCGAACGAGGCGGTGTGCTCGAATTCGAGGTTACGCCCCACGGGCGCCGGCTGTACGGCATTGGGGTCCAGCACCGCGTAGATCTCGTGCGAGCGCAGGTGCTTGTCCATGTGCGGGCCGAGGTAGTCGAAGTGGCCGGCCGCGCTGTCGGTGATGCGCGAGATCACGTCATAGTAGGCGCGCGAGACCACGACCTGGTTGGGCCTGGCGAAGTCCATGATGCGCTGGGCCACATTGATCCCGTCGCCCACCACGTTGACCCGGTTGTTGATGTCGAAGACCATGCGGATGGGGCCCAGGTGCAGGCCCGCGCGCAGCGACAGCTTGCGGCCGTACTTTTGGGTCAGCAGGTCGCGCAGCAGCAGGGCCGACTGCAAGGCCTCTTCGGGATCGCCGAGGAAGCAGATGGCCGCGCCGTCTCCCGTGTCTATCATGATGCGCGACGATTCGTTCACGCCGCCTATGGCCTTGGTGATCAGTTCATTGAACAGCGACTTGACCGCCACCTGCTGTTCCACCGAATAGGTCGAGTAGGACACCAGGTCCAGGAACATGATGGTGCCCAGCACGTTCTTGCGCAGGTTCTCCGCGCTGTTGAGCGGGATGGACTGCGAATTCGCCGCATAGGCGAGCAGGGCGCTGTCGGGCGACCCTGTGACGGTCCTGGCTCCGCCGGGAGCCGATGCGGGAGCGGACGGAATGGGCGTCAACGGCATCGACGCGGACGGGACGGGCTCGGATTGGACGGGGGCGGAGGGCGCGGACGCGGCAAAAGCCGGCTGGGCCGGGGACGCCAACACGCTGGCCGCGCGTATGGTCTGGGTTTTCACGAAGTCCGAGCTCAACAGTGCCTGCCGCAGCGCCGCCACATCCTGCGGCCGCTGGGTTTCGTTGGGCGTCATCGCCCAGTCAATCGCGCGCAGCAGCGGCGCGCCGAAGACCACCGCGCTGGCGGTGTCGGCCGCTTTGGGCATGGTGTCCTCGCGCACGCGCGAGGCCGACTCCATGGGCTTGTGGCCGGTCGTCATCCAGTACATGACCGCACCCAGCGAATAGACGTCCGTCCATGGGCCCTGGTGGCCCTTGCTGTGGTACTGCTCGAACGGCGCGAAGCCCGGGCTCACGATGTTGGTCATGTCCTGGTTGCCGGTCAGGCGCCGCGCCGCGCCGAAGTCCAGCAGCACCGGCGTGCCGTCGGCGCGGATGTAGATGTTGTCCGGCTTGATGTCGCGGTGCAGGAAGTTCACCTTGTGCACGGACTCCAGGCCGTCCATCAGCGGGTAGATGATCTTCAGCAGGGCCTGTTGGTCCAGCGCGGGCTGCTTGGCAAGCCAGCGCTTGAGCGGGTCGCCCGACTCGTACTCCATCACGATGTAGGCTGTGCCGTTTTCCTTGAAGTAGCGCAGCACGCGCACGATGTTGGGATGGCGAAACGATGCCAGCGCGCGGGCCTCGTCGAGGAAGCGCTCCAGGCCCCACTGGAACTGGCCCCTGTTTTCGCCGGAGCGGACATGGACCGACAGGTCGGCCGCGCGCACGGCCAGCTCGCCGGGGAAGTATTCCTTGATGGCCACCGGCAACTGCAGGTTGATGTCCTGGGCCAGGTAGGTGATGCCGAAGCCGCCGCCGCCCAGCATTTTTTCAATGCGGTATTCCAGGATCGCCTGCCCCGGCGCCAGCGCGGCCATGTCTCCGCCGCCCGCAGGCGTTGGTCGCACGGGCAGGGTTCGGGTCTTGTCTTCGGGCTCGGTCATTCTTCCGCTATTTTCGCAGGCGAAATCGCGCCACTCAGTCGCCGCGGTCAATCATCTGCATGGCTTTTTCCAGGCTGCGGCGCATGCGGTTAAAGGAACTGCCCAGCACGGCCATCTCGTCCTTGCCGCCGTCGGCGAACTCGGGCACCTCGAAGTCGCCGGTGCTGATCTTGTCGGCCGCCCGCGACATGCGGCGAATGGGCCGCACGATGAGCCAGCTCAGCATCAGGTTGAGTACCACAAACACCACCACGAATACCGCTGCCAGCGAGGCCATGAAGGTCTTGAAGGCGCGGTTGGCGTTGCGCACGGGAATGTCCATGGGCACGGTGACCACCTGCGCGCCGATGATTTCATTGTGTTTCCAGCCAAAGCCGTTGGCCTCGCCGTAAATTTTCACCATGCTGGCCGGCGCGGCGGCCGGAACGCTGTGGCACTGCAGGCAGGCCGCGTTGGTGATCTGGATAGGCTTGGCAATGTAAAGCAGCCGGCCGGTGGCCGCGGCGCGTTCCGAGATCAGCTCCTTGGAGTCGGCGTTCTGGCGGAACTGCTGGACGATGTCGGCTTCCCAGTCGGTGGCGCGGTCGCGCGGATTGGTCGGGTTCAGCGTCGCTTCCTTGTAGCCGTAGTCCCGGTACTTCTTCTGGATGTTGCCCAGGGTTTCGGTGGCGGCATAGGCCGGCACGGTTTGCGGCAGGAAAACTTCTTCAAGCTGCTTGTCCAGGTGCGGCTTGATCTGCTCCACCGTGTAGGCGCGTACAGAGAGGGCGGTGTCCATCATGAGGCGCGCGTTGCGCAGGACTTCCTCGCGGGCGTTTTCCTGCAGGAGCTGGCGTGACATGAATCCGGCGGCGCCAAAACCGGCCAGGAAGACCACGATCAATACCAGATTAAATTTAAGCCTCAACCCCATAGTGCCCCCAACGTCATTGCTGTAAATATCAGGGCCGTGTTGGCCACAAATTGTTACTATTTTAGGCTTACCAAGCCTGCATTGTGACCGTCGGTCGGCCCTGATGCACCGGTAGTAATGCCAATAAAGAAAGCGGAAACGAAGCGGAAAGGGTGGTAGGAAAGGGGGGGAGTGAAGGGCCTGCAGTGATAATCCCCAGCATGTCATCTTCCCCCAAAGTCCTTTTTGGCTTCCACGCTGTCGGCGTTCGCATCAAAACCGCCCCCAAGTCTGTTCTGGAAGTGTTTTTCGACGCCTCGCGCCGCGACGCGCGCATGCGCCAGTTCACAGACCGGGCGCGCGAGGCCGGCGTCAGGCTGATCGAGTCCGACGGCCTGCGCCTGTCCAAGATGTGCGGCAACCACGGCCACCAGGGGGTGGTGGCGCGGGTTGATGCATTGGCCCAGGTCAAGTCGCTCGATGAGTTGCTCGAACAGCTCGAGGAAGCCGGCACGGCCCAGCCGCTGCTGCTGGTGCTGGACGGCGTGACCGACCCGCACAACCTCGGCGCCTGCCTGCGCGTGGCCGACGGCGCCGGCGCCCATGCCGTCATCGCCCCCAAGGACCATGCGGCCGGCATCAATGCCACCGTCGCCAAGGTTGCCAGCGGCGCGGCCGAGACCATGCCTTATTTCATGGTCACCAACCTGGCCCGCACCCTGGGGGAACTCAAGGAGCGCAACATCTGGTGCATAGGCACCAGTGACGATGCCGAAAAAACCATTTACGACGTCGATTTGAAGGGCCCGGTCGCCCTGGTGCTGGGCGCCGAAGGCGAGGGCATGCGCCAGCTCACGCGCAAGACCTGCGACGAACTCGTCAGCATCCCCATGCGCGGCGCGGTCGAAAGCCTCAATGTGTCCGTGGCCAGCGGCGTCTGCCTGTATGAAGCCTTGCGCCAGCGGCGTTAAAGCCTGCCGGCCCTAAATGAGGCCGTACCAGCCCAGCAGCGCGCCCGCGCCCAGCAGCCACAGCAGGTGGATGCGGGTGCGCCAGACGATGAGGGCCGAGGCGGCCGTCACCAGCCACACCGGCCAGTCTTTCAGTGAGCTGCCGTTGGCGCTGGCCAGGATCCAGCTTGTGGCGATCAGCAGGGCCACCACGATAGGGCCCATGCCTTGCTTGAATGCCCGCACCGCTCGCAGTTCGCGATTGCGGTGGCCCCATTGCGCGGCGGTATAGGTCAGCGTGGTGCTCGGAATCAAAATACCCAGCATGGTGATGAACACGCCCAGCAGCCCGGTCAGCATGCCGCCGGCGTTCAGGCCCACGTTCCAGCCCAGCAGCGCGATAAACAGCACGTTGGGGCCCGGCGCCGACTGCGCGATGGCGATGGACGCGTTGAACTGCGCGTCCGTCAGCCAGTGCTGCTTGTCGACCAGGAAGCGGTGCATGTCGGGTGCGGTCGTGATGGCCCCGCCCACCGACAGCAGCGACAGCGAAAGGTAGTGCAGGAACAGGTCGAACCAGTCGCGCGCGCCAAAGGCCAGGTGCAGGGTTTGCAGGGAATCGCTCATGGCTTGAGCTTGCGGTAGGCCAGCACGCAGGCAACCAGGCCCAGGCTCAGCAGCACATAGGCCAGCGGAATGCGCAGCAGCGCGATGGACACAAAGCACAGCACGCCCAGGCCCACGCAAAGCTGCATGCCCAGCACGTTGCTCTTGAGAGCGCCGAAGAGCTTGAGGCCGGTTGCCGCGATCAGCCCGGCCGCTACCGCTCCCATGCCGCGCAGCGCGCCCGCCACGCCAGGGTTCCCGGCGAACTGCGCGTACAGCACCGCCAGCAGCAGCACCAGCACCAGTGGCAGCGTCAGCATGCCGGCCAGCGCCGCCATCGCGCCCTTGAGGCCGAAATAGCGCCCGCCCACCATCAGGGAAAGGTTCACCACATTCGGACCCGGCATGATTTGCGCCACCGCCCAGTCTTCGATGAACTCCTCGCGCGTCATCCAGCGCTTTTTCTCGACCAGCTCGCGCTGCACGACGGCGAGGACGCCGCCGAAGCCCTGCAGGGCCAACAAGGTGAATGAAACAAAGAGGTCGGTGAGGGAGTTGGGTTGCGGACGCTGTTCCGCGGGCGGGGGGCTCATGCGACCATTATCGCCGTGGGTGCCGCTGGGCGTGCTGCGTCGGCAAGAAGCCGAGGTGCTTCATCTGCTATTGAAACAATAGCGTAGTACTCGTCATCGGCGATGGTTGGCCCATGCTCGCGCGCACATGTATACGCCTAAAGCTTTAGCTCCCAGGTCTCGCCCACGAGTTCATGGCCGAAGCCCTGGTAGGGCTCGCTCTTGACCAGCCGGAAGCCGCGTTTGGCGTAAATCGCACGCGCCGCCGTCAGGCAGGCGTTGGTCCAGAGCACCATTTTTTTGTAGCCCTTGGCTCGCGCGAACGCGATGCATTCGTCCGACAGCCGCCCGCCCAGCCCCAGGCCGCGCGCCCCCGGCGTGAGGATCAGCATGCGCAACTGCGCCACCGTGGCCGACTTGCGCACCACGAACACCGCGCCCACGCGCTCTCCGTCGAGTTCGGCGATCCAGCATTTCTCGCAGTCGGGCCGGTGGTTCTTCAGGTACTTGCCCGCGATGTCGGCCACCAGCGCCTCGAACTCGCTGTTCCAGCCATACTCGCGCGCGTAGATTTCGCCGTGCTGCTGCACCACCCAACCCATGTCGCCGGGCCGCGGGTCGCGCAGCACCACGGTGCGCGTGGCCGCCGCTTCGCCCGGGCCGGCCAGCAGGCGCTGCACCGTGGTCATGGCGCTCACCACCTTGTGCTGGTCATCCGGCGCCAGCGGTGCCAGCAGTGCGGCCGCCTCGTCGCGCGACTGCTGCTGCAGCGGCGCGAACACCGCATGCCCGGCTTGCGTCAGCTTGAGCAGGCTTTGCCGTGCATCGGCCGGCGAGGGCACGCGTGCCAGCCAGCCCTTGGACTCAAAGCGGCGCAGGATGCGGCTCAGGTAACCCGCGTCCAGCGACAGGTCGCGCCCCAGCTCGGTGGCGGTCGGCTGGTCGCGGTGGGCCAGCTCGTACAGCACCCGCACCTCCGTCAGTGAAAACTCGCTGCCGAGGTAAGGATCCAGCACGCCGATGCGCTGCGTGTAGAAGCGGTTGAAGCCGCGAATCGCCTTGATGTGCGCCGTGGTGGCGGCTGATGCGGCCGGTGCCGCAGGAGAGAGGGTGGGGGAGCTTGAAATGACCATGGCCGCCATCGTCAAGCAATTGATTGACAAAGTCAAGTAATTGGGGTGCCCCGGCAAACCCTCATTCCCAGCCTTGCGGCTTCAGATCACCCGGCGCGGCGCCGCCGTGGCTGCATCGCCGCTGTTGGGTGCGCCTGTCGGTTCTATCAGCAGCAAGTGCGCCTCCTGCGTTGCGCGCGGCCGGTGCCGCACACCGCGCGGTACCACGTAGAGTTGGCCGGGTTTGAGCATCACGGTGGGTTGGCCCTCGATGTCGATGTGCAATTCCCCCTTGAGCACCAGGAAGAAGTCGTCGCTCTCCGGATGCGAATGCCAGCTGTACTCGCCCTGCACCTTGACCACCATCACGTCGTGCCCGTTGAATTCGCTCACGGTGCGCGGTTGCCAGTGGCCTTCAAAGCTCGCGAGCTTGGCCTGCAGGTCTACGGCGTTGGTTTTCATCGGAACTCCTCTTGTTTGTCATGCGTTGCTATGGAAGAAAGGAGTCTGCTTGTCCGCGCCTGCCGCGTCTTGTACGATTGTTCCATGCACCCTGCGCAGGAACCCACTTCCCTGGACTGGGCCCGCTTTCGTCCCGGCGCGCTGGCCGGCGTGACGCAGATGAAGGCCCATTTCACCGAGCACAGCTTTGAGCGCCACAGCCACGAAACCTATTCCATAGGCGTCACCGCCTCCGGCGTGCAGACCTTTCACTGTGGCGGCACCCTTCACGCCAGCCTGCGCGGCGACGTCATCCTCTTCAACCCCGACGAGCCGCACGACGGCCAGCGCGGCACGCAGGAAGGCTTCGGCTACAGCATGCTGTATGTGGCGCCGCATGTTGTGGATGAATGCCGCGACAAGGAGGCCGGCGCCGACATGGCGGCCTACTTCCGCCAGCCCGTCGTGCGCGATGCCGCCATGGGCCGTGCGCTGGCCCAGGCCATAGGCGCGGCCGGCCAGGCCCAGGAGTCGCTGCGCGCCGAAGAGCTCACCCGCGACGTGCTGGTGCGCCTGCTGCAGCGCTACGGCGAACACCGCAGTACCGGTGGTGACGCCAAAGCGGCCGGCGCCGCCCGCATGCTCCGCATCCGCGACTACCTGCGCAGCCACTACGACCAGGACATCACCGTCGATGCCCTGGCGCGCGAAGCCGGCCTCTCGCGCGTGCACCTGACCCGCGCTTTCGCCCGGCAATTCGGCGTGCCGCCCCACATCTACCTCATTGCCGTGCGCCTGGAGCGCGCCCAGTCCGCCATGCTGGCCGGGCAGGGCCTGGCCGAGGTGGCCGCCGCCTGCGGCTTTGCCGACCAGAGCCATTTCAGCCGGCGCTTCAAGGGCAGTGTAGGGCTGGCGCCTGGGGCCTGGTTACGGCAGATGAAGCTGGGGGATCTTTCCGTATGACAGCTCATGCAAGCGCGACAAAAAGCAGGAAAACCGCAACCGTCAGCCACCTATGACCATAAGGAAACGTCTTCTCATTGCATTTATCGGCTGGATGCTGATCGAGTTGGCCATCTTCGTCTATGGGGTGCCACACTTGCGCGGCAGGACGCTCTCCAAGTTGTGGTCGCTGTATTGGCTCGCCGCTGGAGTCTGGGTCCTCATGCCTCTGCTGAAAATCGCGGGTACGGCTATGGACAAGGAAAAAGCGCGCGGATCAATCCATTCGGATGAAGGCTAGCGCTAGAGGCTTGGAGACGGGGTGGAAGAATGCGCAAAAATCGCCGACGTTGACCCATGATTGACGCCTTCGCCGTCCTTTGCTGCTTGATCGGTGGCCTGTTCCTGTTTGGGGCCTGGAAGGTCCTGATTTCCAGGCACGAGCCGGAGGTCCGGCGCCAGCCCGTGAGTTGGGCCGACATCCTTCTGGAGTTGCTGACGGGCGGCGACTGGATTGAGCCCGCTGCGGTTGATCGCTTCACCGCGGTCCTTGTGTTGTTTTTGATCGGTATGTTTTTTCTTTGGGGCGGGCTTTATGTCGGGCTGGCATGGGGCGACGTTGTCGTGGTTTGATGCCGCGAAAAATCCGTCCCCGCATCGCTGCCCCCGTCGCGAATGCGGCATTCTCCTACACACTGTTACGTTTAGTGTGGCTATATTGGACTGGCGGCCTTGTCAGGGTCGCATCACTCCTCTGGAATTTCCAGTTTTGAGGCCCGGGCCGTCCGGGTTTTTTTTTGCCTGGGTTCGCTTGTGACGTTGTATGTATGCGCAGTCAGCCTTTTCCTCACGCCGTGATCCCAAGCAGGAGCCGGCACACGCCATGATGGCCAATACCGTCCTGCCGGTGGACTCCGTCAGCATCGAGCGCTTTCGCCTGCTGGTGGATTCCGTGGTGGATTACGGAATCTTCATGCTCGATCCGGGCGGCCATGTGGTCTCATGGAACGCCGGCGCGACCCGCATCAAGGGCTACACCGCCGACGATGTCATCGGGCGGCATTTCTCCATGTTCTACACCGAGGACGCCCAGGCCACCGGCTGGCCGCAGCAGGAGCTGGAATTCGCCAAGAAAAGAGGCCGCTTCGAGGACGAAGGCTGGAGGGTTCGCAAGGACGGCTCGCGCTTTTGGGCCAATGTGGTCATCACCTCCCTGACCGATCCCGACGGAACGCACGCGGGATTCGCCAAAGTGACCCGCGACCTGACGGAAAGGCGCAGGCAGGAAGAGGCCCTGCGGGAAAGCGAGGAGCGCCTGCGCCTGATGGTGGAGGGCGTGCAGGACTACGCCATCTTCATGCTGGATCCCGAAGGCATCATCCAGAGCTGGAACAGCGGCGCGCAGATTCTCAAGGGCTATACCGCCGCCGAAGCCATAGGCCGGCATTTCCGCATGTTTTACCGGCCTGAGGAACTGGCGCTGGGCATGCCGGAAAAACAGTTGCACTCAGCGCTCGAAAAAGGCCGCGCGGAAGAAGAGGGCTGGCGCGTCCGCAAGGACGGCACCCGGTTCTGGGCCAATGTGGTCATCACCGCCATACGCGATGCCGAAGGGCAGCTGCGCGGCTTCGCCAAGATCACCCGCGACATGTCGGAGCGCCGCAGGCTCGAGGAACTGGAACGTTCCAGCCGGCGCATGAATGAATTCCTGGCCATGCTCGCGCATGAGCTGCGCAACCCGCTCGCGCCGATACGCAACGCGGTCACCGTCCTGCAGCTGGAGCCCTCGCCCAGCCCCGTCGTCAAAAACAGCCGCGAGATGATAGACCGCCAGCTGACCCACATGACGCGCCTCGTCGACGACCTGCTGGACGTGGGCCGCCTGACCACCGGCAAGATACGGCTCAAGAAAGAAACCGTCCTCTACAACCAGGTCCTGAGCCGCGCCGCCGAGGCCATGCGTCCCCTGATGGATGCCAGGCACCACACGTTTTCGCTGGAACTGCCGTTGGAGGATATCTACCTTGACTCCGACAGCATCAGGCTCACCCAGGTGATCCAGAACCTGTTGACCAATGCGGCCAAATACACGCCGGCGGGCGGGCGCGTCACCTTGCGCTGCTGGGTGGAGGGCGCCCAGGTATGGACGGAGGTCTCCGACAACGGCCTGGGCCTCACCAAGACCGCCATCCAGGAGATCTTCGAGTTGTTCTCACAGGGCGACATGCAATCGGCCGCCAAGGAAAGCGGCCTGGGCATAGGCTTGACGCTGGCCAAATCGCTGGTGGAGATGCACGGCGGGGTGATCAGCGCCGAAAGCGACGGCCCCGACCAGGGAAGCCGGTTCAGGTTTTCGATTCCCGGCGCGAGCCTGGGCCAGGCTGCGGCGGTGGACGCGCCCACGAAAAAATTCCTGGTCATTGACGACAACCGCGATGCGGCTGACAGCCTCGCGGAAGTCCTCAGGCTGCTCGGCTATTCGGCCAAGGTCGCCTACAACGGGCCCGACGGGCTGGACATCGCAAAAACCTACGAGGCCGACGCCGTCCTGGTCGATATCGGCATGCCGGGCATGAACGGCTTTGAAGTTGCCGGCCGGTTGCGCGATTTGCCGCACCGCTCCCGTATGCTCATCGCGGCCGTGACCGGCTATGGCCATGAAGAGGACAAGGGCCGGACCCAGGCCGCCGGCTTCGACTGCCATCTGGTCAAGCCGGTTGATCTTCAGGCCCTCGAAGACCTGATCCAGCGCATGGCCTGAGGCGCCAACGCACCTGGCGCGGCGTCAACGCGGCAGCAGTGCTTTCGCCAGCAGTCGGCCTATGGCCCGCTCAAACGCGGCGTCTTCTTTCCATTGCTTGAATTCCGCAAGTGCCGGGGCAGGGCCGGCGCCTTGCTGGAAGGCGGCCATTTTTGCCAGCAGGCTGTGGTAGCGATTCGCGCGCGCAGCGCTGTCGATGTGCCGGATTCCTTCAGAAGAAAGATGTCCTGAAAGCGGCGAGCGGCTGGTGGGTACGGCGGGCATATGTCTCCTTGGGGCCTTGCTTGTGGAATGAGCGAATACTGGCAGGCCCGGCGCCGCTGTGCCATGTCATTTTTCACGCCTTCACCGAATAGTTGCACCGAGCCGCATGAAAGGCCCGGAATGCGGCATTTATCCATGACGGCAGCCCTGGGGTGCGGGCAGCGGGCCCATGAGGAATGAATCCCCGGCAGTGGTCCCCAGATTCCTTTGGATTAAGCCAACGGTAAGCCTGGCTCGACATTGAGCCGGAAAACAGGAACTAATTTTGGTGAAAAATTACGTTTCAGCCGAGTGCTGTTTGATGCACCCCGGGTGTGACGCATCATCCTGCCATCGCTGATTCACCGCCTTGCCGGATTCGCATCACACGCCATGGGCACCTTCACTTCCCAACCGGACCTTCCTGAAAAGGTTGCCACAGCCTTTGTGGATGCAACGCGTGCCCGATGGTCGTTTCCGCAGGTTGAGCTCTACGAGAAAGAGGCCCTGGTCATGGTGACGGTGGAAACGCAGCCATCAGACGAGAAGGACATTGACCCGCTGCTGAAAAAATCCGTTGCGCAGGCCCTCAACAAGCTGATACCCGCCGATCCCGATCATAAGTTTGGATTGTGGATGGTGGTTTTCTGTTGCGAGGGGCATGTGCACGACACGATTCATCCGAGTGAATTTAACGACTGAGTACGAAACGGTTTTGGGGTCTTTATGTGTGTGGGGGGAGGGCAAAGCACAATAAGCCCCGGATCTACGGCTACACCTAAGTTCAGGCTTACGGTAGTACTTGCCGCCGCTCTTTCAGGGACAGCTCCCATGGCTTGCTCTCCTATTCGCCGGTGGAGTGCATTTGGGTTAACGGTAGACTTTAGCCATGCGCGAGCGTAGACCACCCAGCCTTAAAGTCGTTACGGCATGCTTCCTAGGGGTGGGGCCATGCTTGTGGTTCGATGCCATGGACAGCACTGAGGACGTGAAGCAATGGTTCCGGTTGAAAGAGGACTGGTTCTTCAGGAGTGGCCGCGCGGCTCAGGTGGATTGTTCGTTGCCACGAGAGCAACTCGCGCATGTCGTCATGGAGCGAGCCTGGACGCATTCGCCGACAGCCTTGATGCCTTCTGGAGCAAGCCACATGTGAGTAGCAATCCGTTTAAACAAGATGCGTAGGTGGCCGATGCTTATTTTTGTCATTCTGACTCTCTCCGTCGCAATTCCCGTAGTCATGCATTGGCGAAGCTTCGATATCGCTGAGAGCTCTGCTCGATCGGCGCTGCTGTACGGCCTGGGTTGCGGACTGATTGTGTTCTGGAAAGAGAACTGGGGCGTCGGTTTGCTGAGCTTTTTTGTGGGCGCCTTTTTGGAGTTCGCAATAGCCTACGTCGTAGGCTTGGTGTATCAGACTTTGGGCTGCGATGACGGCCGCACGCATGCGGAGATGAGAAAAGCGGTCCCCATTTCGATCAGAAGGGAACTGATCGGCGGACTGGGTGCCTTGGCAATTCCATTGACTGTTCTGGCAGTTGGGGTCGCGTATTGGTGGCAGATGGGAAGCTGGCCATCCATCCCTTTAAAGCCGCTGCTTGGGCTTTGCGCCTCCTTTGTTCTCGGTCTCCTGGTTTTGATCGGCTTCTATTGGCGCAAGCGGTCCAGGAATGAGAAATCGCAATGATCGGATTTGCGCAGGTCCGACTCGTCACTGCCATAGCAATCAGTGCGTGCACGACTGCGCTGGCCACCGGCTCCATATTATTCGATGAAGGCTATCTTCTGGATTTCGTCGTTGGAGCGATAGCAGGCCACAGATAGCTGGTTTTGCCGTCGTGACGCCCGGCAGCGACCGGAGTGTGATGATCTCCATGGATCGCCTCCGAGTTGAGGCTTTTGACCCCAGCAAAGGATCCTGTTGTTGAGGTTCATCAACCCTGGGGATTCGGCGCTTCCAAAGGACTTCCTTCTTGCCGTCGGCAACGATGCTGGAACACTGCAAAAGCGACTTGGTTTTTGTATCGGCAGAAGAAGAAATAGAAAACCCGTTTCTCTTCCGAATTAAACCGACATCCCCCCAGACACCTCAATCACCGCCCCATTCACATAACTCGCCTCGTCACTCGCCAGAAACGCGTAGACATTGGCAATCTCCTCGGGCTGGCCCAGGCGCTTGAGGGGTACGTGGGCTTCCATTTCTTTCAAGACTTTTTCGGGGATGGTGTCCAGGATGTGCGTGGCGACAAAGCCGGGTGCGACGGCGTTGACGCGTACGCCTTTGGGGCCCAGTTCGCGGCTCCAGGTTTTGGTGAAGCCTATGACGCCGAACTTGCTGGCGGCGTAGTTGGTCTGGCCGAAGTTGCCGTAGATGCCGACGACGGAGCTGGCGTTGAGGATGACGCCGCTGCCCTGGGCGACCATGGTGTCGGCGACGGCTTGCGAGCAGTGGAAGACGCCGCGCAGGTTCACGTCTATGACTTTGTCGAATTGTTCGAGTGTCATTTTTTGCAGACGTGCGTCCTGGGTGATGCCGGCGTTGTTGACGAGGATGTCGATGCGGCCGAACTGGTCTTTGGCTTTGCCGACCACGGCATCGACCATGGCGCGCTGCGTCACGTCCATCACATAGCCGATGGCTTGGGCGCCCAGGGCCTGGCATTGCTTGACGGCCTCGTCGACGCCGGCTTGTTTGACGTCGCAGACGACGACGGTCGCGCCTTCTTTTGCAAATTTAAGGGCGGTGGCCAGGCCTATGCCCTGGGCGGCGCCGGTGATGAGGCTGACCTTGTTCTGGAGTCTTGGCATGGGAGGGGAGGCTAGGGTGAGTGAAGGGATGAGAAAAAGAGCAAGGATACCGTTCAATAGACCGGCTGGTGTTGGTGGATCGCGTCCTTGACTGCGTCGCTGAGCGCAAAGCCGGGGCCGAACTTTGCCGCCAGTTCATCGCAGCGCCGGGCAAAGGCATCAATCCCCATGCCATAGATGAACTGCATGGCGCCGCCCGTCCAGGCTGGAAAGCCTATGCCGAAGATGGAGCCTATGTTGGCATCGTGCACGGTGGTGAGCACGCCTTCGCTGAGGCAGCGCGCGGTTTCCACGGCCTGGCGGTAGAGCAGGCGGTCTTTGAGTTCGTGGATGTCCCAGGCTGTGCCGGGTTTCTCGAACAGGGGTTTGAGCTCGGGCCACAGCTGCTTCTTCGCGCCGGGCTCGGTGGAGTAGTCGTAAAACCCGCTGCCGGCCGCGCGGCCCGGGCGCTTCAATTCTTTCACCATGCGCTCGACCAGCAGCTCGCCGGGTGTGGCTATGTAGGTCTTGCCTTCGGCCGTGAAGTCGGTGCGGGTCTGGTCCAGCACGTGCACGCTCAGCGAGAGGGCGGTTTCATCGAGCACGGCCAGCGGGCCCACGGGCATGCCGGCCTGGATGCCGGCGTTCTCGATGGCGGCGGCCGGTATGCCTTCGCCCAGCATGGCCGCGCCTTCCATCACAAAGGTGCCGAAGGTGCGGCTTGTGTAAAAGCCGCGCGAGTCATTCACGACGATGGGAATCTTGCCCAGGGCCTGCACGTAGTCGAAGGCGCGGGCCACGGTTTCGTCGTCGGTCAATTTGCCACGGATGATCTCGACCAGCTTCATCTTGTCGACCGGGCTGAAGAAGTGGATGCCTATGAATTTTTCAGGGCGGTCGCTGGCCGTGGCCAGGCTGGAGATGGGCAGCGTGGAGGTGTTGGAGGCAAAGAAGCCGCCTTGCGCCAGCAGCGGCTCGGCCTCCTGCGTGACCTTGGCCTTGAGGTCGCGGCGCTCGAACACGGCTTCGATGATGAGCTCGCAGCCGGCCAGGTCGGCAGCCTGATCGGTCGCGGTGATGCGTGAGAGCAGGGCGCTTTGCTCGGCGGCGGTCATGCGGCCTTTCTCGACGCGCGGTGTGGTGATCTTCGCGCTGTAGGCCTTGCCAGCCTCGGCCTTGTCCCGGCTGACATCCTTGAGCACGGTGGCGATGCCCCGGCTGGCCTGCGCGTAGGCGATGCCCGCGCCCATCATGCCTGCGCCCAGGATGCCGACCTTGTTGGGCCTGAACTTCGGCGCCCCGGCCGGGCGCGACTGCCCGCTCTTGATGGCATTCATGTTGAAGAAGAAGGTGTTGATCATGGCCTTGGCATTGCTGTCGGTCATGAGCCTGGCGAGGTAGCGGCTTTCGATGCGCAGGGCGGTTTCCAAGTTCACCAGCGTGCCTTCGACCATGCAGGCCAGGATGGCCTCGGGCGCGGGGTAGAGGCCGCGTGTCTGCTTCTTGAGCATGGCGGGTGCGACGCTTAGGGCCGCGGCGATCTTGGGGTTGGCCGGCGTGCCGCCGGGGATTTTGTAGTCCTTCGTTTCCCAGGGGTGCTGCGCCCTGGGGTTGGCCGCCAGCCAGGCCAGGGCCTTGGCGCGCAGCTCGCCGGCGTCGGCGACGAGTTCATGCACCAGGCCCAGCTCCAGCGCCTGGCGCGGGCTGAAGGTCTTGCCTTCAACCAGGTAGGGCTGTGCGCCCATGAGGCCCAGGTGGCGCGTCATCTTGGTCACGCCGCTGGCACCGGGCAGGAGGCCCAGGGTCACCTCGGGCAGGCCGAATTGGGCCCTGCTGTCGTCGACCGCCACGCGGTAGTGGCCGACCAGCGCGACTTCCCAGCCGCCGCCCAGCGCCGTGCCGTTGAGGCAGCTGGCCACCGGGATGCCCAGGGTTTCGAGCGTGCGAAAGCACTTCTTGACGTGCTCTATTTCGGCATAGGCTTTGGGCGCGTCGGCGGGCGTGAGGCGCATTACCGCCTTTAAATCAGCGCCGGCAAAGAAGGTGGACTTGGCGGAGGCCAGGATGATGCCCTTGAGCTTGTCCTTGTCTTTCACCACCTGGTCGGTGACTTCGCCGAGGTCCTCCTGCCACTGCAGGCACATGGTGTTGACGGGGGAGTTGGGCTCGTCAAAGGTGATGGTGGCGATGCCAGCATCGATTTGATATTGGATGGTCTTCATGGCGTTCAGACTCTTTCCACTATCGTTGCGATGCCCATGCCGCCGCCCACGCAGAGTGTGGCGAGGCCATAGCGCAGCTTGCGCCTGTGCAGCTCGTCGACCAATGTGCCCAGGATCATCGCGCCGGTGGCGCCGAGAGGGTGGCCCATGGCGATCGCGCCGCCGTTCACATTGACCTTCTCATGCGGCACCTTCATTTCTTTCATGAAGCGCATCACCACGGCCGCAAAGGCTTCGTTGACCTCGAACAGGTCGATCTGGTCCACCGTGAGGCCGGCCTTGGCCAGAGCCTTGCGCGTGGCGGGCATGGGGCCGGTCAGCATGATGGTGGGGTCGGCGCCGCTGAGCGCCGCGGCCACGATGCGTGCGCGTGGCTTGAAGCCATGGGTTTTCCCGGCGGCTTCGGAGCCCACCAGCACGGCGGCCGCACCGTCGACGATGCCGGACGAATTGCCGGCATGATGCACATGCTGGATGCGTTCGACTTGCGGGTAGCGCTGCAGGGCCACGGCATCAAAGCCCATGGCGCCCAGCTGGTCGAAGGCGGGCTTGAGCGAGGCCAGGCCTTCAAGGGTGGTCTGCGGCTTGATGAATTCGTCTTCACCCAGGATGGTCTGGCCCAGGGCATCCCTGACCGGCACGACCGAATCGGCGAAATAGCCGGCGGCGCGGGCCTTGGCGGCGCGCTGCTGGCTTTCCAGTGCGAAGGCGTCAACGTCGGCGCGGCTGAAGCCTTCGAGCGTGGCGATCAGGTCGGCGCCTATGCCCTGAGGCACGAACAGGGTGGCGCTGTTGGTTTCAGGGTCTTGCGCCCAGGCGCCGCCGTCGGCGCCAATCGGCACGCGGCTCATGCTTTCCACGCCGCCGGCCACCACAAGGTCTTCCCAGCCGGAGCGCACTTTTTGCGCGGCCATGTTGACGGCCTCCAGGCCGGAAGCGCAAAAGCGGTTGATCTGCACACCTGCGGCGCGGAAGTCCCAGCCGGCCTTGAGTGCGGCCACCTTGGCGATGACGGCGCCCTGTTCACCCACAGGCGAGACAACGCCCATGACCACGTCGTCGACGGCGGCGGTATCAAAGCTGTTGCGGCGCTGCAGGTCGGCCAGCATACCGGCCAGCAGGTTGACGGGCTTGACCTCGTGCAGGCTGCCGTCTTTTTTTCCTTTGCCGCGCGGCGTGCGGATGGCGTCGTAAATAAAGGCTTCGGTGCTCATGGGTGTTCCTCTGGAGAGGTCAGGACGGGCGGCCGGCCAGGGCGGGGAATGGAGCGGGGGAATGGGAACGGGTGCCGGCTGTTGAAGTATATTCATTTCACAAAGCGGGCGCTTTGTATAAATCCTAGCCGCTCCCGCCAGTCCCGCCCGCTGGGAGCACCAGCCGGGCGCTGAAGCCAACTTCTCCGGCCCTGAAAAAGCAAAAGCCGGCGGGATGCCGGCTTCTGGCAGAACGAAGGCGGGCCTCAGTTCACGCGGCGTTCAATCACGATTTCCTCGACTTCCACGCGGCGGTTGGGTGCCAGGCAGGCAATCAGGTCCTGGAGCTTGCGGTTGTTGCAGGTCACCACCGGGTTGCTTTCTCCCTTGCCGACGGCGGTCAGGCGGCTGGCGTTCACGCCTTTGCTGCTCAGGTAGTTCTTCACGGCGTCCGCGCGGCGCTGCGATAGCTTCTGGTTGTAGGCATCCGACCCGATGCGGTCGGTGTAGCCGGTGATGGTGATGTTGCCGTTGAAGTTGCCGCCCGTCAGGGTTTGCGCAATCTGGTCAAGCTTGGGCTGCGAACTTGCCAGTTCGGCGCTGTCAAAGGCGAACAGCTCGGTGGCCGACAGCGTCACTCTTTCGAAGCGTGCAGGCGCTGGGGGAGGCGGGGGCGGCGGGGTGACAGTGGGCTCGGGTGCGGGCGGCGGGGTGTACTGCGTGGCCACCGGGCGCACGGGCTTTTCAAAGTAGTAGCTCAGGCCGACGTTCACGGAGTTGGTGTTGGCGTGGTCAAAGCCAAAGGTATTGCCGCGCAGGTAGGTGCGGGTTCTCCTCAGGTCCGCCTGCATGAACCACTGGTCGGACAGGCCTACCTGGAAGCCCAGGCCCAGGTTCAGGTAGGGAGAAGTCCTGCTGGCAGTGGGCAGTTTGTCCCGCTCGGCACCGAGGCCGGCCAGCAGGAAGGGCCGGAAATTGCTGCTCCGGTTGAAGATGTAGAGCCCGTCCACACCCAGCGTGTCCTGTTCGAAACGGCGGCCGTTGTTGTTGGCGCGGGCTATGCTGCCGCCGACCTGGATGTCCCAGGAAGGCGAAACCGCCTTGCCGAAGCGCAGGCCAAGGCCGCCGAGGTTCTTGTTGCCGTTGAAGCGGGAGTCCGGGTCCACCACTGTGACCTGCGGCATGATGTACCACGAGGGGTTGGGAATGTCGTAGGTCGAGGTGGTTTGCGCCAGCAGGGCGCCTGGGCTGATGCAAGCCAGCAGCGCGACTGCGGCAAGGAGCGCGGAATGTTTGAGCTTCATGGTTTCTCCGGCAAAAGGCGGTTGAAGGGATGGTTCTTACGCCCGGCGTTGTGTCGCCCAGCGTCCTGCCAACACTACGCCCGCCTGTTGCCCCGCTTGTGAGACGTGGCCACTACATGCCATGCGATGCCGCCTACGTCGCATGGGTTAAGAACCACCTATGCAGCAGCCTTGACCGATGTCGCCCGCAGCCCGGATTCGCCGGGCCTCTTACAGGTGCCGCGTTTCCGCAGGGGTGTTCCACCATGCGTTGTTGCGCCCGTCCGAATAGTTGATCGGTGCAGCGATGAGTTCGGCCGGCTCTGCGTTGTCCAGGGCGGCCAGGTTGATGGACACATAATCGCCGCCGATCTGCTCGACATACCCCCGGCCGAAAGGCCGCACGCCGCAGTGCTTGCAGAACAGGTGATGGCCGCTTTTGGTGGCGAACTGGTAGTCGCTCAGGTCGTTTTCACCGGAGAGCTGGCGAAAGGCGTCTGGCTTGATGATGGCGCCCCAGTTGCGGGTCTTGGTGCAGATGGAGCAGTTGCATTTGCCCGTGCCCTTGCTGAGGTCGATGTCGGCTTCAAAGCGGACGGCGCCGCAGTGGCAGCTTCCGGTATAGGTTTTCAGCATGGTGGCATTCCTTTCAGGCGTGCGGTTGAGGTTGAGGATGGTGCTTGAATATGACAGAATGTTGTCATGTCTGGAAGTATAGTTAAACGACAGCATGCTGTCAAACAAGATTCGGCCCTTGAAGAAATCGAACGCACGCCGGCGGCCGGCACCCTGAGCTGGCTGGTGGTGCAGGTGATGCAGCTCAATGGCTTGTTGACGGCGGCGGGGGATGCGCTGGCGGCGCCGGCGGGGCAGACATCGGCGCGCTGGCAGGTGCTGGCTGCCGTGGAAGACGAGCCGCTCTCAGTGGCGCAGATTGCCCGCGCCATGAACCTGACGCGGCAAAGCGTGCAGCGCGTGGCCGATCTGCTGGAGACGGACGGGCTTGCCGCTTATGAAGACAACCCGGCGCATGCGCGCGCCAAGCTGCTGCGGCTCACGCCCAAAGGCCGCAAGGCGCTGCGCACCATACAGGCGGGCCAAAAAGTATGGGCCAACGCGCTGGCCGCGCAAATGGACGAATCCCAGCTGCGCGCCGCGAGTGCCGTGCTGGCGCAGCTGCGGCAGGCCTTGATGGCCCAGGAAACCCCCCAGGAGTAGGGCGGGCCTGTTGAGGCCGTGACAGGCCCTAGGACGGATCCTTGCTGCGAGTGCGGCTCACGGCGCTGAAGATGCCTATGCCCAGGAAGATCAGGGCGCCTATGCCGATGTAGAGATGCGGCACACCGGCTTCCACGGCGGCCCAGATCACGCCGGCCAGGAAGATCACAAAACCGAGCATGTACAGCGCAAAAGACATTTTTCTTCTCCAAAAATGCAGTGATTTCACTGTGCACGCCGGGCGGGTTGGCGCCCTATCGGGGAGAAGCGCTGATGCGTGTCAGCGCAGGCCTACTGCCCGTGAGCGGCCTCGGCTGAGGTGTGCGCTGTCTCGAAAAGAGCCGGGTCCCGCACCGGGCGCTCATTGCCCATGAGCCGGCCGGCCGGATGCATGGGCCGCAGGTACTGGTGCAATACCAGGGCGGCAGCGCCTACCGCCGCAGCCAGCAGGCCGTAGCGCGCGACACGCACCGTGGGCGCGCTGACGCCGGCGTCATTGGCGTAGTTTTGCAGCGTTTCCTGCGCGACCCGCACCATGTCCGGAAAGCGCTGGCATGACGCGCCGCCCACGACCAGCACGCTGGGGTCGAAAGTGGTCCAGAGGTTCTGCAAGAGCACACCCAGGTAGTGCCCCGACCGGCTGGCATCCGCCAGCTGGCCCAGGGCGCCTGAACCGATGAAGGCTTCGGCGCAACCGCGCCGCCCGCAGGAGCAGGCCGGACCGTCGACTTCGAGGACGCTGTGGCCGATTTCGCCGGCCATGCCGCGCTTGCCGATGAACAGCCGGTCGTTGAGCACGATGCCCGCGCCCACGCCCACATCGCAGCTCACAAAAATCAGAGAGTCTTTGCCCTCGTCTTCCGAAAACTCGTACTCGCTGAGCGCGGCGGTGTCGGCTTCGTTTTGCACGTGCACCGGCACCGGCGGCAGGCCCGCGCGAGTCAATGCCTGGGTGATCCGCGGCAGGAAGTCCACGTTGCGCCAGCCCAGGTTGGGCGCAAAGCGGAGCACGCCGGTGGTTTCATCAAATGCGCCGGGCAGGCCTATGCCCACGCCCGAGAGTTGCGCGCCCTGAGACACCAGTTGCGCCTGGGCCAGCACCGTGAGGCCGGCGATCTGGCTGCAAACCTCTTCAGGCCGGGTGGAGCGCAAGGGCTCCTGCGTTGACCACAGCACTTCACCCAGGAGGGAAACGCCGACCACGCGCAAGGTATCGACCGCGACTTCCACGCCAATCAGGCCGCGCGAGCGGCCGTCGATCTGCAGGGGCGTGGAGGGCCGTCCCACACCGTTGGAGGTGGCCATGCCGATTTCACTGAGCCAGCCTTCATCGATGAGTTCGCGCACCAGCAGGCTGACGGTCGATTTGGTCAGGCCGCTGTGTTCGGCCAGTTGCGCGCGCGAGCGGCCCGGCTGGTTGCGCAGCAATCGCATCAGTACGCTGCGATTGATGCGTTTGACGAGTTGCTGGTCACCGGTGGTTTTCATGAAGGATGTCAGCATGGTATCAGTCGATCCGGTGTGGCGCCTGCGTGCGTCCTTGCGGTTGCTTGCCGGCGATGATCATGCCGAGAATCTGGTCTTCGTCCAGGTCGGCCGTGCGGTAGGTGCCTATGAGCCGGCCGTTCTTCATCACGGAGACCCGGTCGCTGAGCGAGAACACGTCCTGCATGTCGTGCGTGATCAGGAAAATGCCCACACCTTCGGCCTTGAGCTGGAGCACCAGGTTGGCGACCATGGCGGATTCCTCCGGGCCCAGGGCGGCACAGGGCTCGTCCATGATCAGGATGCGGGCATTGAAATAAATCGCGCGCGAGATGGCCACCACCTGGCGCTGCCCGCCGGAGAGCCGCCGCACCGGGGTGTGGATGTTGGTGAAGTTCTTGTTCAGGCGCCCAAACACCTTGCGTGCCTGCGCCTCCATGAAGTAGTCGTCCAGCGTGTTCCAGGGCGTCATCTTCTCGCGGCCCAGGAACAGGTTGGCCACGGCGTCGAGGTTGTCGGCCAGTGCCAGGGTCTGGTAGATGGTTTCGATCCCTTGCTGCTGTGCGTCTGCCGGCGTGCGGAGGTTGACCTTTTGCCCCATCACATGGATTTCACCCGAGTCGATGGGGAAGGCGCCCGCGAGCATTTTCATCAGCGTTGATTTCCCCGCGCCGTTGTGGCCCAGCACGGCGACCACTTCACCGGGGTAGAGATTCAGGCTCACGCCGTCGACGGCATGAACGCCGCCAAAGGCCTTGCGGATGTCCTTGAACTGGACAAGGGGTTCGGAGGTGGTTTGCACGGCTTGCATGGTTTGTGTGGCCTGCATGTCAGTTTTCCTGTGCCCACTTGCGATAGAGCACGTCAAACACCACCGCGACAATCAGTACCTGGCCGATGATGACCATGCGCTTGCCGATGGAAACGTCGAGCAGCAGCATGCCGCTGTCCAGCGACTGCATGATGAGCGCACCCAGCACCGAGCCGATGATGGTGCCGCTGCCGCCGGCGAGCGCGGTGCCGCCGATCACGGCGGCCGCGATCACGAACAGCTCCATGCCGGTGCCCAGCGAGTTGGTGCCGGCATTCAACCGGGCCACCGACACGATGGCCGCGATGGTGACAAGCACGGCGAGCAGGGCAAATAGCATGAGCGTGACCCGCTTGACCGGTATGCCCACGAGCACCGCCGCGTCGGGGTTGCCGCCCATGGCGTAGACATAGCGGCCGAAACGGGTGCGCTTCGAGATGAAGGACATCAGCACCGCCACGGCCGCCCAGATGAGCACGGGTATGGGGATGCCCTGGGGCGCTTCCTTGTTGGTGACCAGGTAGCTGTTCATGGTCGCGGCAAATGCCACCAGCAAAGCCACGGGCACAGCCACCAGCAATACGTCCACCCAAACGGGCTGGTTCGTCATGCCATGGCGTGCGGCGGCACGGCGGCGCAGGACCATGCGCACCGCCAGCACCAGGCTGACACATGCGGTGAGGATCCAGGTGGCGGTCACCCCGATGCCGCCGTCATAGCCGCCGCCGAGTTGCAGAAAAATATCGTCGCTGACCGGCTGCGTCTTGCCGTCGGCCACCAGGAAGGCCGCGCCACGAAAGGACATCAGGCCCCCCAGCGTGACCACAAAAGACGGCACGCCGAGCATGGCCGTCAGCCATCCCTGGTACACCGACACCACGAGCGCCGCGGCCAGCCCGGCGAGCGAGGCCGCAGGCCAGGACCATCCCAGCGTGTACTGAAGGTAGGCGATGAGCACGCCGATAAAACCGATCACCGAGCCGACCGACAGGTCGATGTGCCGCGCCACGATGATCAGCACCATGACGGTAGAGACGATGCCCACGACGGCGGTTTGCTGGGCGATGTTGTAGAGGTTCTCGGGCGACAGGAAAATGCCGCCCGACAGGACCTGGAATACGACCGCGAGGACGGCGAGCACACCCGCCATGAATACCAGCCGCCAGTCGACGGGGGCATTGCGCGGGAATTGAAAAGGAAAACGCATGGCTTTGGGCTTGCAGCGCTCCCCGGGCAACCAGCAAGTGCTGGTTGCCTTGCCTGCCTGCGCAGGACGGGGAGCGGGTGGTTGAAGGCTTGTGCTTGTTTTACTTACTTGCAGGCGGCGACGTCGCCGGTGACGCCTTTGCAGAGTTCGTCTTTCTTGATCCAGCCGGCCTTGACCACCACGTCGAGGTTGTCACGCGTGATGGGCACGGGCTTGAGAAACTGGGCCTGCAGGGACACTTTTTTCTCGCCGCCGTTCCAGGTGGTCGCGCCTTCGACCTTCTTGCCGGCGCCAAGATTGACGGCCGCGGTGGCGGCCTGCTTGCCGAGGTCGCGGGCATCCTTCCATACCGACACGGTCTGGGTGCCCATGGCCACGCGGTTCAGTGCGGCAAAGTCGCCGTCCTGGCCCGACACCGGAACACCCTTGAGCCCCTTGGAGCTCAGCGCCGCCACGACACCACCGGCGGTGCCGTCATTGGAGGCGACCACCGCATCGACCTTGCCGCCGGTCTTGGTCAGGATCTGCTCCATGTTTTTCTGCGCCACTTCGGGCTTCCAGCCCTCGGTGTATTCCTCGCCCACGATCTTGATGTCGCCTTTCTTGACGGCGGCATCAATGATTTCCTGCTGGCCTTCGCGCAGGAAATTCGCATTCGGGTCGGTGGGGGAGCCCTTGATCATCACGTAGTTGCCCTTGGGCTTGGCCTTGTATACGGCACGGGCCTGCATGCGGCCGACTTCCTTGTTGTCGAAGGTGATGTAGAACACGCCGGGGGCCTCGATCAGGCGGTCGTAGGCGACGACGGGCACTTTCTGTTTGGTGGCCTTGTTCACGGCGGGCAGGATGGCGTCCTTGTCCATGGCCAGGACGATCAGGACCTTGGCACCCTTGGCCATCAACCCGTCAATGTCCGCCAGCTGTTTTTCGGGGGAGCCGGCGGCATCCGCGCTGATGTATTTGGCACCCAGCTTTTCAAGCTGCGTCTTGATGGCGGCTTCGTCGGTTTTCCAGCGTTCCTCCTGGAAGTTGGACCAACTGACGCCTACCGTCACCTGCGCGAATGCGCCGGCGGCGGCCAGGCTGAGTGCGATTGCAGTAAGGGGAGCTTTAAATTTCATTGATATGTCTCCGATAGTTCTGCCCATGCAGGCATGTGGTTTTGAATTCGGCTAAATCCCGGTGATCGTTCTGCTGCAAATGCCAAATGCAGCGAAATGCAGCACTTCATAATTAGTTTGAACGACGCACTAATTATGTGAACGTGAAAAATTTCACGTCTAGGGACAAACCCCTGACATGCGTGGGTGCCATGGAATTTTGGAGAGTTTGTGTAACGCGAAGCGCTTACAAGCGAGCGCTGTCCGTATTAATTTCCCGCTGGCAGACCTGCGATCCGGTGTTTCAGGGGATGGCAGCCGGCTCCGTCACCCCTAGCTTCACGGCCCAGCTGGAGAGCGTCGGCAGGATGGACGGGTAAAGCGCCACGCCGGCCTGCTTTTGCCGCTCCGCCAGGGCAAGGCCTTTTTCGCCAGGCGTGCGTACGGCTGTGCCCTCACGCGCGGGGCGCGAGGAACGGCAGGCCTCGGCAACGTGGCCGGTCTGGCGCTCGAAGGCATCCAGGCCGGCGAAGGCGCGCGGGTCCATGATTTGCAGGAACACTGTGGCACCCCAGCCTTCCCTGGCATCGGCCCGTCCGTGGCCGGCCAAGCCACCTGTCAGGGCTTCGACCAGCAGCGTGAGGCCGTAGCCCTTGTGGCCCGAGTCCATGCCGCCGAGCGGCAGTATGGTGCCCTTGGGTTCCTCGAACAGCACTGCCGGGTTGTCGCTGGCCTTGCCGTGGCCGTCCATGACCCAGGCGGCGGGCAGGCGCTTGCCTTCCTTGTGCAATCGGTTGGTCATGCCGTTGGTGGTGGCCGAAGTGGAGACGTCCATCAGCACTGGCACGTCGCCCGTGGGAATGCCGGCCGAGATCGGGTTAGGCGTGAAGACGGCGTCCAGCCCGCCGAAAGGCGCGACGCTGGCGGTGTTGGGGTCGGAGCAGGTGAGCAGCATCAGCAGGCCCTTGTCGGTGGCGCGCTTGAGGTAGGCGGCCAGGCAGGCGATGTGGTGGCTGCGGCGTATCACCACGGTGCAGGTGCCCTGGATAGCGGCGCGTTCAGCGGCGAGCGCCATGGCCTCAAGCACCAGCCAGGGGCCGGGCAGGCGGCGGCCGTCCCAGGTCAGGGCGGCGGGGTGGTCGGCAAGTACCGTGGGTGCGCCCAGTTTTTCCATGGAGCCTGTTTCGAGCTCGCCAAGGTAGCCGGGCAGCAGGGCCAGGCCGTGGGTGTTGTGGCCCATGAGGTCGCCTTCGACGAGGATCTCGGCCACCGCACCGGCCTTGGCCGGCTCAAGCCCGGCGGCGGTAAGCAGGGATTGCGCGTAGTGGATCAGGTCTTCGTGGCGGTAGTGCATGGTGTTCCCGGTGGGCTGCAGGCGGAAGGTGACCGGGCCATGGGCCGCGGGCTTGCCTGGCATTCTAGGGAAGAAAGGTGTAACGATGCACGACGGCGGCCGCATGCCCTTCGACAAGCTCAGGGCGAACGGCAGTGAGATCGTTCGCCTTGCTTTCATAACTTCCCCGAACACCGTTCGGGCTGAGCTTGTCGAAGCCCTTGGCACCTCGACAAGCTGAGGACAGGCCAGGTTCAAACAAGCCCTTCGCCCTTCGACAGGCTCAGGACAGGCCAAGCGCAGGGCGAGCGGTAATGAAACCGTTCGCCTTGCATGGCGCTGCGCTTAACCCAGCTTGATGCTGCTCGGGTCGGCGGTCAGGTAGCCCACCGCGGCGCCGAAGCGGTCCTTATAGTTCGCGCGCACCAGCGGGTCCAGCGTGGCCTGCACCTTGCCGTGCAGTGCCGGGATCCAGTCGCCGGCATGCTGGAAGTTGCTCATGATGTAGGTCCAGCCGTTGAGGTCGTCCACCACATGCAGGCCGGTGGCTTCGGCGCCCGAGGGCATGGACATCAGGCGCGACAGCTGTTGGGTGTCGACGTTGTAGGCCCAGACGAAGTTGTTCACGTGGGTGCTGCTGTCTTCGCCGATGAAGAGCGTGCGCATTTTTTCCGAGAACTTCAGGTTGTCGGGATTGGAGACCTTGTTGGGGTTGGCCTTGTTGCCCAGCGCGTCGCCGGCGATGTCTTCGCCGACCAGCAGGGCCTTGGTGTGCACCGGCATCCATTCGCTGTGGATGGCGTTGCCGGCCGAGTCCTTCTGGCTGCCGTCCAGCTTGTGCATCATCACGCCGCCGGCGATCAGGGCCTTGTCGAGCGCGATGCCGCTGGCCGCATTCCAGCCCTTGCCGGTCTTGACCATGGAGTCCTGCATGTTCTGCAGCGCCGAGTAGGCGATCTTGTCCTTGATGTTGACGGTGGTGCCTTCCATCTTCGAGAAGCCCATGCTGCCGCCCATGAAGTAGGCATAGCGGTGGGTTTCCAGGAAAGCGGCGGCTTTTTCCATGCCGGGCTTGACCTTGATCCAGTTGGCGTTGCCGTTGTAGAACACCTTGGTGAAGCTGGCGTCGGACGGGTCGGTCTTGTGCACCGTCATGATGTCGGCCGGCTTGAGCGTGTCGGCCATTTTTTCGATCTCGGCGCTGCTGGCATGGCCCAGCTTGATCCAGGAAACCTTCGCGCCTTCGGCCGCCGGGTCGACGGAGAAGCCCGAGCCCAGCTTGCCCACGTAGAGCGTGCCGGACGAGAGGTCTTTCTCGCGGTCGGCCACGAAGACGAAGAGGCCGCTGTTGGTGGCGTCGTCACCCATCAGCACGGTACGGTTGTCGGGCATGACCTGCACGAGCTCGTGCGAGATGCGGCCCATGTTGTAGTGCTTCCTGACCGTGCCCGTGCCGTCGGGGTGCACGGTGACTTCGGGCAGGTGGCCGTAGTGGTAGGGGTTGGCCTTGGTCTCATCGCCGTAGACGTTCTTGCTGAACTTCTTGAACTGCGCGCTTTCGGCGGCGAAAGGTGCGTCGGGTTCGTACTCTTCGCTGGAGAGGTGGGTGTTCCAGGGCGAGAGGCTGGCACCGCAGGTGATCCACAGGCCGTGCGCCTTGGACATGTCGACGTTGTGGTACTTCACCAGGCTGAGCTTGCCGGTGGCCTGGTCCTGGTCCAGCGTGAGCACGGCGATGGGTGAGGGCAGGGTACCGTAGGCATCGGCGCCGGCCTGGTCGCGCGTGGTGTATTCAAACTGGACGACGGCAAACACCGCCTTGCCCTTGACGCCGGGCACATTGGCGGTGGGCAGGCCCAGCAGCGAGGTGCCGTCGGGCGAGTCGGAGAATATCTGGCGCTCCTTGCCGGGCACCGAGCGGTCGATGATGGGGCGGTTGTTGATGTCCACATAGCCGCCGCTCAGGATGGTGCCGCCCTTGCCGTCCGGCACCATGTCGCCGGTGACGAAGAAGGGCTGGTAGGCCAGGCGGTAGCTTTGCGTGCTGTTGTCCTTGAGTTGCACCTGCAGGCTGGAGCCCACGGTGGTGGTGGCCATGGCGGCGGTGTCGGCCAGCGACGGTGCGGCCATGGACGTGAAGCTGGAAGACAGGTAGTTGCCCGCCATGGCCGGGCCGCTGGCGGTGGCGCAACCCGACAGCAGGCTGCTGGAGGCCAGTGTTCCCAAAGGCAGTATGGGTGCCGTGGCCAGGAACTTCAGGGCGGTGCGGCGGGAGGGAAGGGAGGGTGTGGCCAGGTCGGACATTGTTGTGTTTTCCAGGTTCAGGTGGGGGAGTGATGGCGATGGCGGTGTGCCTTGCCACGGCGCGAGGGCGGGGCCGCTGCGCTGCCGGAATCTTAGGAAGCTTGTGTGACAGTTTCTTGAAACGCGCTGCCACGGAACGGCCCGGCCGCCCTTGCCGTGCTTTGATTAACCCCGCCGCAGGTACTTGAATATCCGGGGGTGTACCGCAAGCTGCGTGGGGCGGGCCAAAATCGGCCCTGCGAAGAACAACAGATCCGAGGCTCCCCATGACCACCCAACTCAAGATTGATTTTGTGTCCGATGTTTCCTGCCCCTGGTGCGTCATAGGCCTGAAGTCGCTGGACCAGGCGCTGGAGCGCGTGCGCGGCGACATCCAGGCCGAGCTGCATTTCCAGCCCTTCGAACTCAACCCCAAGATGGTGCCCGAGGGCCAGGAGATCACCGAGCACATCACCGAGAAATATGGCATCACACCGGCCCAGGCGCAGGCCAACCGCGAAAACATCCGCGCGCGCGGCGCGCAGGTCGGCTTCAAGTTCAGCATGGCCGACGAACCCGGTGGCGGGCGCAGCCGCATCTACAACACCTTTGATGCGCACCGCCTGCTGCATTGGGCTGAACTGCAAGGCGCTGACAAGCAGAAGGCCTTGAAGGAATTGCTGTTCAAGGCCTACTTCACCGACGGGAAAAGCCCGGCCTCGCACGACGTGCTGGCGAAGGCCGCCGCTGAAGCTGGGCTTGACGAAGCGCGCGCCCGTGAAGTGCTGGGCTCCGGCGAGTATGCGCGCGAGGTGCGTGAGCGCGAGCAGTTCTACCTCACACAAGGCATCCATTCGGTGCCGGCCATCATCATCAATGACCGCCACCTGATTTCAGGCGGGCAGCCCACCGAGGTGTTCGAGCAGGCGCTGCGGCAGATCGCCGCTGGCGGCTAAGACGCTCGCTCAAAACGACGTCTTGTCGGAAGAGGGCGAAATCTTCGTAGGACAAGCGGACGCCTCGCCGTTTGCCGTGGATTCAGGCCCTGGCTTCACGCAGAATGAAACGACCCCCTACAGGAGTTTTCATTCATGCCTTACGAACTTCATTACTGGCCCACCATCCAGGGCCGCGGCGAATTTGTCCGGCTCGCGCTGGAGGCCGCTGGCGCCGACTATGTGGACGTGGCGCGCGGCTGCGAAGGCGAGGGCCAGGGCATTCCCGCGATGATGCCTTTCATGGAAAGCGAGGAGGTGCGAACGCCCCCCTTCGCACCGCCTTTCCTGGTGGACGGCAAAACCATCGTCGGCCAGTCGGCGGCCATATTGCTTTACCTGGGACCGCGCCTGGGCCTGGTCCCGAAAAGCGAAACGGCGCGCCTGTGGACGCACCAGATCCAGCTCACGATTGCCGACGTGGTGGCCGAAGCGCACGACACCCATCACCCGGTGGGCACAGGCCTTTATTACGAAGACCAGAAAAAGGAGGCGCTCAGGCGCGCCAAGGAATTCAGGACGGCTCGCATCAAAAAATTCCTGGCCTGGTTTGAAGCCGTGCTGGAGCGCAACCCGCGCGGGAGCAAGCACTTGGTGGGCGGGCGCCTGAGTTACGCCGACCTTTCGCTGTTCCAGTTGGTGGAAGGGTTGCTGTACGCCTTCCCCAAAGCCGCCCGCCGCGCCCTGAAGAAGGCGCCGCATGTGATGGACCTGCATGGCCGCGTCACGCAGCACAGGCGCGTGGCCGCCTACCTGGCGAGCGAGCGGCGCATTCCCTTCAATGAGGACGGCATCTTCCGCCGCTATCCGGAGCTCGATGCCTAGCCACCTATGCCGGCGTGCGCGGCGCTCTCCTACATCCCTGTTTGTGCTTGCCTGACCGCAGCACCCTTTGGTGCGCGGGACCATGGTTTCCAGTGTCCGGGCCGAGTGGCGGCCCGGATATTTTTCAAACCTGCGTTCAACACAAAGGAGATGCACATGGCCAAGGAACACGATCCCAATCTTGACCCGATCAGCAAGGAGCCCGGCGCGCACCCGGTCGGCACCGGCATAGGCGCGGCCATGGGCGGCGTTGCCGGTGGCGCGGCCGCCGGTGTGGTGGCTGGCCCGGCCGGCGCTGTTGTCGGCGGTGTGGCCGGCGCGATTGCCGGCGGTATGGGTGGCAAGGAAGCAGCCGAGGCCCTGGACCCGACGGCCGAAGAGGCCTACTGGCGTGACAACCACACCCGCGAGCCTTATTACGAAAGCGGCCGTCCCTTTGACGACTACGCACCTGCGTACCGGCTTGGGTGGCAGGGCCGGCGCGAATACACAGGCTCCTTCGAGGAGGCCGAGACCGGGCTCGCGGCACGCTGGGACACGCAAAGGGATCGCTCCACCCTGAGCTGGCCGCAAGCCAGAAACGCCAGCCGCGCTGCCTGGGAGCGGGCGCATGCGCGCCTGGACACCATCAGCAATGCCGACACCGTCGGCGTGGCGGATGACGAGGAGATCATCGACACGCTCAACGACCTGCTGGAATCCTGCCGCGACGGTGAATATGGTTTCCGCGAATGCGCCGAGCACACAAGCTCGGAAGACCTCAAGATCCTGATGCACCGCCATTCCGGCGAATGCCGTGCCGCGGGCCTGGAGCTGCAGACCCTGATACGCCAGCTGGGCGGCAAGCCCGACGACGGCGGCTCCGTCAGCGGCGCATTGCACCGCGGCTGGGTTTCCGTGCGCGCGACGCTCAGCGCCTACAGCGACCAGGCCATGCTCAACGAGTGCGAACGCGGCGAGGATGCCGCGGTGGCCCGTTACCGCAAGGCGCTGAAGCAAAACCTGCCGCAGTCCATCAGGAGCGTGGTGGAGCGCCAGGCCCAGGGTGCACAACGCAACCATGACCAGGTCAAGGCCTTGCGTGATGCCTTGAAGGCTTCGAAATAAGGCCTGTTTCAGTAAACGATGCTGGAATAGTTTCTTGCCGACACTCGAGGTTCGGCAAACCGGGGGGCGGCGCAGGCTGCCCCTTTTTTTGCCTAGTTTTTCAGGCGGCTCGCGCAGTCCACCTGCGCATCGAGCTGCATGCCACCGCGCGAATAGTCGGCATCCGTGACCTTGCAGCCCGAGTGCTGCTCAATCGCCTGCAACAGGGCGGTGCGTGCCGGGGGCGTGGTGGGGATGGGGTTGGCGCCAGGGGAGGTGGCTGTCCAGGTGCCGGCGGTGAGGGCGCTGATCAGGTAGGTGCGGCCTTCAACGGTGACGCGCTGTGCGGCGGGGTCTGCGCCCTTGAGGCCGGCACACCCGGCCAGCATGGTACTGCCTACAACAGCGCTGACGACGCTGCTCACCACGGCCCATTCCCTGATGGATGAGGGATGCCGCAAAGCCTTCATGCGCTCAGGTTCGCGGCTTGCGCCGCAGGCAGGGCTTGCGACGGAGCGATCGCGGCTTTGGGCTCGGGCACTTTGGGAGGCGCCTTGGGCGACCTGGTGTCGGGGCAGGCGGACAAAAGCAGCAAGCCGGCCAATGTGAAGGGCAAAAGGGGCTTCATGGTGTTGTCTCCATGCGCAGGCTGTTGCGCTGCCTGAAATGATAGGGCGCAGGCAGGCGCAAGGCCAGCGCCGGAAGGCAAGTCGCGGCGGCCACCTACAGGCGGCGGCGTGGGTGCGCGGCGGCCACGCCCATGCGTTGCAGGGCCTCGCTGAGGCTGCGCGCGGGACGCTGGTGGCTGCCGGTTTGCGCGGCGGCGCATTGCTGCTGGGTGGATGGCGGCCGTGCTGTGGCCATGGCCGAAGCGGCCTGCTCCCTGGCACGTTCCGCCGCCAGCCGGCGGCCTTCGGTCTGCAGGTAGAGCGTCAAATCCATTTCGTCGGGCTGCATCATGGTTGCCTCGCAAAGCTCACTGTGCTCATTCTTCTCGCTGCGTCCATTGCAGCTGCTGCATCTGCTGCAGGACGCAAAAAAGTGGAGGCGCATGGCCTCCACCTGGTTTTTCCTGAACTCTTTGGCGGGCGATCAGTTGTTGCTGCGGCCCGATTGGCGGCTGCCCTTGTCCTCGGGCTGCATGTTTTCGTCACGCTCCGTCTGGTTGCCGGACTGTTTTTGCTGCTTGCCCTGCTGGCCCTGGGCGCTGCCGTGCTGGCCCTGCTGGCCTTGGCGCTGGTTGCCCTGGCCCTGGTTCAGCTGCGCGTCGCTGGACTGGTTGACGTTCTGCCGGTCCTGTTGGCCGGGCTGGTTACGCTGGCCGCTTTGCTGCTGCTGTTTGTCCTGGGCTTGGGGGTTGTTGCTTTTCTGGTCGTTCTGGTTCGAAGGCATACCGGTTCTCCTTGAGGGTTGGATGATGAATGCGAAATGGGCGGCCGGTGAAGACGGAAAAATCAGAGAGCAACAAGGCCCGCCACAAGGTTCATTTAAGGGCAAGCCCCGGGGCTGCCGTGTCGGGCCGCGGGCCCAGCCGCTGTAGGAGGTGGATGACATCCACAGGACTTACGCGGCTTTCGCAGGGGGCTTGAACCCGACCTGCTTCATGGCGGCGCCCAGGCTGTTGCGCGACTCCTCATAAGCGTCCCAGGGCTTGTTTCCGGTGGACAGCCGGCCACCCAGGGTCTGCGCCGTCCAGTGAGCACCGCCGGTCAGCGATTCCAGTTCGTCCCAGGCCACCGGCACCGATACACCCAGGCCCGGGCGCGCGCGCAGCGACCAGGCGCACACCGTGGTCGCACCGAAGCCGTTGCGCAGGTAGTCCGGAAAAATCTTGCCGACCCGGTTCTTGGGGCCGCTCTTGGCGGCAAAGCGCTGGGGAATCACGGCGGCCAGGTGCATGACCAGTGCATGCGAAAAATCCTTCACCGTGTCGAAATCGTATTGCCGCTTGAGCGGCACCACCACATGCAGGCCCTTGCCACCGCTGGTCTTGAGGAAGCTGGCCAGCTTCAGCTCGTCGAGGAAGGCATGCACCAGTTGCGCGGCCTCCTGCATCTGCGGCCAGGCCACGCCTTCGCCCGGGTCCAGGTCAAAGGTCATGCGGTCGGGCTTGTGGATGTCGCGCGTCGTGGCGTTCCAGGTATGGAACTCGATCACGTTGAGCTGCGTGGCGGACAGCAGGGCGGAGACGGTAGGCACCTCGAGCAGCGGATCGTGGTCGGGGTCCAGTGACGGGTCCAGCAGCTTGATGCCGGGGATGGAGGTGGCCTCGGCATGCTTCTGGAAGAAGAGCTCGCCGCCTATGCCCGAAGGCGCGCGCACCAGCGAGGTGGGACGCGCCTTGAGATGCGGCAGCATCAGCGCCGCGACCTGCGCGTAATGCTCCACCACGTTCTGTTTGGTAAAGCCGGTACTGCTGTCTATGACCCTGTCGGCGTGGGTGATGCGCAGGGACTTGAGTGCTACCGGGGCGGGTTTGGCGGGAGCGGGCGCTTTTGCCTGCGCCTTCGGGTTGCCCCTGGCGCTGGGCTTTTCGGCGGAAGATCCGGTTTTTTTGGCGGGGTTCACGGCGGCACCTTTCTTGCCGCTTTGCAGGGCGGCGGGTTTTTCACGGACGATGTGGGTAGCGGGCTTGTCGGTGCGCAAGCCCTGGAACACGGAGTGGCGTATGTGGCCGCCGTGGGTCCATTCGCCGAAAGCGATTTCAGCCAGCAACTGCGGCTTGACGAATTGCCCTTTCACGCCGGCGGGCAGCTTTTCCGCGAAGGGGCTGTGGTCCGCGTGGATTTTTTTCAGCTTCGCCGTGAGGTCCCTGAGCACCTTGTCGTTAAAGCCGGTGCCGACGTTGCCGGCGTATTTCAGCGCGCCGTTCTCGTCGTGCACGCCCAGCATCAGCGCGCCCAGGCCGGTGCGCGAGCCTTTGGGGGCCGTGTAGCCGCCAATCACGAACTCCTGGCGCAGCTGGGTCTTGAGCTTGATCCAGTCCGGTGAGCGGCGCGACACATAGGCGGAGTCCATGCGCTTGCCGATCACGCCCTCGAGCCCGACCTGCCGCGCCGATTCGAGCAGGTTCTGCGCGGTCTCCTCGAACGCATCGCTGAAGCGGATGCTCTCCTGCGGGTGGCGGGTGACCAGCGCGCACAGCAACTCGCGGCGCTGGGACAGCGGCAACTGGCGCAAGTCCAGCCCGTCGAAGTAGGGCAGGTCGAACACGTAGTACACGATGCGGGCCGTGCTCGCGTGGTCAAAGGCGTTTTGCAGCGCGCCGAAGTCGGGCGCGCCGCGCTCATTCATCACCACGATTTCACCGTCGACCCAGCCCGAGGGAATCTCCAGTGCGGCCACGGCCTCGGCCAGCCTGGACAGCTTGTGGGTCCAGTCGTTGCCGTTGCGCGTGATGAGGCTCACCGAGTCCCCATCGATGCGGGCCAGCAGGCGGTAGCCGTCGTATTTGATTTCATAGGCCCAGCCCTGCGGGTCGGCTGGTGGGGCCGACACCAGCGTGGCCAGCTGCGGTGACAGCATCTCGGGCAGCCTGGCCTCGACAGCGCCTTCGGGAATGCCGGCATCGGCATGCGCGGGAGCTTTTTTGGCCGATTTGGCGGAGGACTTCCTTGGTGCGGTGGAGGCCGTGGCCTTGCGCGCAGGCGTGCCGGATTTTCCTGCAGCGTCACGGGGCAGGGGCTTGCCCGAAAGCACGCTGTTGGGCAGGGCCCGCGCCACGTCGTATTCTTTTTCGGGCCTGGCATGCTCATCATGCTCCTTGATCAGCAACCAGGGCTCCCGGCTTTCATCGCCGCGGCCATGCATGCGCACCAGGGTCCAGCCACCTTTGAGTTTTTCGCCGTGCAGTTCGAACTTGAGTTTGCCGGCACGAAGGCCCTTGACCGGGTCGCCGTGCGGTTTCCACAGGCCGCGGTCCCAGACGATCACATCGCCGGCACCGTACTGTTTGGCGGGGATGCTGCCTTCAAAACCCGCATAGGAAATGGGGTGGTCTTCCACGCGCATGCCCATGCGTTTGACAGCCGGGTCCAGGCTGGGGCCTTTGGGCACGGCCCAGCTTTTGAGTGTGCCTTGCAGCTCCAGGCGGAAGTCGTAGTGCAGGGCGCGCGCGTCGTGTTTCTGGATGACGAAGCTCAGGGATTTGTCAGAACGCGTGCCGCCTTCCGCGGGCTCGGGCGTGCGCGAAAAATCGCGCTTGGCGCGGTAGTGCTTGAGGGAGTCGCGGGCATCCATGGCGCGTGCACTGTGCCTGGGGCTCAGGCGGCGCGGCGTCTGGCGGGCGCATGCGCCCCGGTTTTGGCAGCGGACTTTTTGCGCGCGGGTGCCTTGGCGGCGGCTTTGGGCTTGGATGCGGCCTTGGCCTTGGGCGCCTCGCCGCCGCCCTTGCGCAGGCTGCGCTGCAGCAACTCGGTCAGGTCAATGATCTTGGCGCCGGAGCGGGTTTCGGCCTCGTCCGATTCTTCGGGCTGCTCGACGCTTTCAAGTTTGCCTTCCTTGGCCTTGCGCTCTACCAGCGCCATGATGTCGTCCTTGAAGGAGTCGGTGAACTTTTCCGGGTCCCATTTGCCGGTCATGTCGTCCACCAGCTGCTTGGCCATGGCCAGTTCCTTGTCAGACAGCCCCGCGGCCTTGGCGCCCATGGGGGGCAGGTTGAGTTCTTCGAGCGAACGGATGTCCGTGCCCCAGCGCAGCAGGTTCAAGATCAGCGCGGGACCGGAGGGTACCAGCACGGCCAGGTGCTGCTTGGTCTGGATGATGACGCGGGCAATGCCCACGCGCTGGGTCTTGAGCAGCGTGTCGCGAAGCAGTGCGTAGACCTTCTGGCCTTTGTTGATGGGCGAGATGTAGTAGGGCCGCTCCAGGTACACGAAGGGAATGTCGGTATTGGGCACAAAGCTTTCGATCTCGATGGTCTGCGTGGTCTTGGGGTAGGCGGACTTGATCTCCTCTTCCGACAACACCACGTACTGGCCGTCCTCGTATTCGACGCCCTTGACGATGTTTTCCTTGCTGATTTCCTTGCCGGTGCGCTTGTTGATGCGCTTGTAGCCCACCGGATCCATGCTGCGCTTGTCCAGCCAGTCGAAGTCGACGCCGCTTTCCGAGGTGGCCGAATGCAGCGCGACGGGGATATGGACCAGGCCGAAAGTGATGGCGCCTTTCCAGAGAACGCGGGATGCCATGATGTGTGTCTTTCTTGCGATACGTACGTTGCGGTTTGCAGCTATCGAGCCAGTTTCCGATTCGCGCCAACGCCGTTGTGTCCGCTTCCAAAGGGGTGGCAGCGTCGTCCGGAACCGACTGTTCGCATGGGGTTTGTCCTACGGGCCTGGGTGCGGCGCGCCGCGCACAATCGGCTCAACTTTTCAAGGACTTGAGCCATGCTTTCACGTCGCACTGCCTCCCGTATCTCCCTTGTCGCCATGGCGATGGCCGTTGCCGCCATCACAGGCTGCACCGGGATGAACAAGCAGTCCAGCCTGGTGGCGTTCACCACGCAGCTTCGCGGCGCCAACGAGGTGCCTGCCAATGCCAGCACGGGTAGCGGTTCGGTTGACGCGGTCCTGGATACCAGCACCAACCTCTTTCGCTGGAAGGTCAACTACACCCGTCTTTCCGGGCCTGCGACCGCGGGGCACTTTCACGGCCCGGCCGCTATCGGTGCCAATGCGGGCGTAGCCTTGGGATGGGCCAACCCCATCCACAGTCCCATGGACGGCAGTGCAACGCTGACCCCGGCCCAGGCCGCCGACCTGCTGGCGGGCCGCTGGTACGCCAATATCCACACCGCCGCCTACCCCGGCGGGGAAGTGCGCGGCCAGATGACGGTGGTGCGCAACTAGGCGCACCTGCTCCCGGCTACCCGGGAGCCTCCCGGGCGGGGGTTTGTTAATTGGTTGCGCGCGCAACCGGATGGGTTTATAGTTGCGGACGCAACCATAAACCAAGGCCGGCGGCCCGCATGATCAAACTCGACAGAACCCTGACCTATCGCCTGCACCTGCTGCACAAGCTAACCGACCTGGAAAGCCAGCGCGCCTACCTGGCCGAAGCCCGGCTGTCCATGAGCGACGGACGCTGCCTCACGGCCGTCGGCAGCTTCGCGCCGCTGTCGGTCAACGACCTCGCGCAAAAAGCCAACCTCAACAAGGGCCAGGCCAGCCGGGCCGCGCAGTCGCTGGTGGATCAGGGCCTGGTCATCAAGGCCGCCAGCCCGACCGACGGCCGCGGCGTGGTGCTGACCCTGACACCCAAGGGCAAGGCCGCCTGGCAACGCGCCATGCAGGTGGTGGGCCGGCGCAACGATGACATTTTTGGTGTGCTGAGCACGGCCGAACGCGAGCAGCTCAGTGATTTTTTCGACCGCCTGATCGCCAAGGCCAGGGCTGACGGCGGCGCGGCCGAAGAGGGCGATGACGAATGAGTCCAGCACGAAATTTGGGAGCAACTTCAATGAATACCACCATCACTTCCACTACCTCTTTGCGCTACCAGTCCGGCTTTGGCAATGAATTCGCCAGCGAAGCCGTTGCCGGCGCATTGCCCGAAGGCCGCAACAGCCCGCAGCGTGCGCCCTACGACTTGTACGCCGAGTTGATCTCGGGCACGGCTTTTACCGCGCCACGCGCCGAGAACCGCCGCACCTGGCTGTACCGGCGCCAGCCGTCCGTGGTGGCGGGCGGCTACCAGCCGTATGCGCAGCCGCAGTGGACCACGGGGGCAGCCGGCGGCGTGGCCGTGCCGCCCGACCCGCTGCGCTGGAACCCGTTCGCGATTCCCGCGGAGCCGCTGGATTTTGTGGACGGCATACGCACGGTGGCGGCCAACGGCGACGCCGAAGCCCAGACCGGCATGGCGGCGCACATCTACGTGGCCAACCGTTCCATGGCCGGGCGCGCGCTGGTCAATGCCGACGGTGAAATGCTGCTGGTGCCGCAGCAGGGCCGGCTGGTGCTGAGGACCGAGCTGGGCATTCTTGAGGTGAAGCCCGGTGAGGTGGCCTTGCTGCCGCGGGGCATGGCCTTCAGCGTGGCCTTGCCCGACGGGGCGTCGCGCGGCTACCTCTGCGAGAACTACGGTGCGCACTTCCGCCTGCCGGAGCTGGGTCCCATAGGCTCAAACGGCCTGGCCAATGCGCGGGATTTCCTCGCGCCCACGGCCGCTTTCGAGCAGGACGATGGAAACGATGGGGGCTATGAAATCATCAAGAAGTTCGGCGGCCGCTTGTGGTCGGCCCGGCAACCGGGCAGCCCCTTCAACGTGGTGGCTTGGCACGGCAACCTGGTGCCCTGTAAATACGACACGGCCAACTTCATGACGATTGGCTCCATCAGCTACGACCATCCGGACCCGTCCATCTTCACCGTGCTGACTTCGCCCTCGGACACGCCGGGCACGGCCAATTGCGACTTTGTGATCTTCCCGCCGCGCTGGCTGGTGGCTGAGGACACCTTCCGCCCGCCCTGGTATCACCGCAACCTCATGAGCGAGTTCATGGGCCTGGTCTACGGCCAGTACGACGCCAAGCCCGAAGGCTTCAAACCCGGCGGCGCCTCGCTGCACAACTGCATGGTGCCGCACGGCCCCGACACCGAGGCCTTTGAAAAAGCCAGCGCGGCCGACCTCAAGCCGCACAAGCTGGACAACACCCTGGCCTTCATGTTTGAAAGCCGCTACCGCTTTATCCCCACGGCCTATGCCATGCAGGGCGGCGCGCTGGACACCGCCTACGCCGGTTGCTGGTCCGGGCTCAAGAACCAGTTCAAGGGCTGATGCCAGCACTATCTTTTCAAAGCAACGATGACTACAACACTGAACGCCACCCACGACCCCCAACTGCGCAGCTGGGTCGCATCCGCCAACCAGGCCGGCACTGACTTTCCGATCCAGAACCTGCCTTTGGGTACCTTCAGCCTCACGCCGCAGGGCGAGCGGCGCATAGGCGTGGCTATCGGTGACCAGCTGCTGGACTTGCGCGCGACTGGACTGATCGATACCGGTGACATGAACGTGCTGATGGCGCAAGGCCCAACCGCCATGAGCGCATTGCGTGGCGCGATCTCACAAGGCCTGGCCGAAGGCAGCGCAAAGCAGGGTGAGTGGGCCGGTTTGCTGCAGCACCAGGACGCGGTCACCCTGCACCTGCCTTGCCGCATCGGTGACTACACCGATTTCTATACGGGCATCCACCACGCGACCACCGTCGGCAAGCTGTTCCGGCCCGATGCGCCGCTGCTGCCCAACTACAAATGGGTGCCCATCGGCTACCACGGCCGCGCCTCGTCCATTGGGGTGAGCGGCCAGCAGTTCCGCAGGCCGCTGGGGCAGACCAAGGGCCCGAACGAAGAGGTTCCGCTCCTGCGGCCCAGCCACCGGCTGGACTACGAACTTGAACTGGGCGTATTTGTGGGGCAGGGCAACACCCAGGGCGAGCCGGTGCCGATGGAGCAGGCCGAGGCCCATGCCTTCGGTTTGGTGTTGCTCAATGACTGGTCGGCCCGCGACGTGCAGGCCTGGGAATACCAGCCGCTGGGCCCCTTCCTTTCCAAGAATTTCGCGAGCACGATTTCGCCGTGGATCGTCACCGTGGAGGCGCTCGCGCCGTTCCGCGCGGCTTTCAAGCGCCCCGAGGGCGACCCGCAGCCGCTGCCTTACCTTGACTCGCCTGGCAATCGGCAGAGTGGCGGCCTGGACATACAACTCGAGGTCTGGCTGCACACACAAGCCATGCGAGATGCGGGCCTGGGCCCCGAGCGGCTGTCGCAGTCCAACTACCGCGACGCCTACTGGACGGTCGCGCAAATGCTCACGCACCACACCGTCAACGGCTGCAACCTGCAACCCGGCGATTTGTTGGGCTCGGGCACGCTGTCGGGCCCGCAGCCCGAGCAGGGCGGCTCGCTGCTGGAGCTCAGTGCCGGCGGCAAAAAGGCCTTGACGCTGTCCAACGGCGAAACGCGCACTTTCCTCGAAGACGGCGATGCGATCATTCTTCGCGCCGGCTGCGAACGCGAGGGCTTTCAACGCATAGGCTTTGGGGAATGCCGGGGGCAGGTGCTGCCGGCGCGCTGATGCTTCGCCCTGGAACGAAGTGTCGGGTTGGGGTTTCGGGCAAAAATGCCTGCCATGAACCCCGATTCGAAGCCTGACAACATCCTCGCGGCCTCCGCGCATCGCAACCCCTATCCCTATTACGCGGCGCTGGTCAACGGACCCGCGCTGGTGTTCGACGCGCCCCGCAAGCTCTGGATTGCCAGCAGTGCGGCCAGCGTGAAGCAGGTGCTGGCCAATCCCGCCTGCCGGGTGCGCCCTGTGGCAGAACCGGTGCCCGCAGCCATCGTGGGATCAGCCGCAGGCGAGGTCTTTGGCTACCTGGTGCGCATGAACGAGGGCTTGCGGCATGACGCGCCCAAGCTGGCGCTGCAGCGTTTTCTGGCAGCCGTGGACCTGGATCGCGTTCAGGCCAAGACCCGGGCGTTGGCCTTGCAGGCAGCCGGGGAGGGCGATTTGCGCGGCGCGGCTCTGTCACGTTGGGCCTTTGAGGTGCCCGTGATGGCGGTGGCCGACCTGCTGGGCTTTGGTGAGGCCGAGCTGCCGAAGGTGGCGCGCTGGATGGCCGACTTTGTCGCCTGCCTGTCGCCGCTGAGTACGCCGGGGCAGCTTGAGGCGGCAGGCGAAGCTGCCTCAGCCTTGCTGGCGCGTTTTGCGGAACTGGTGCAGGCCGCCTCTGCCCAGCCCGGCAGCGCGCTGGCGAGCCTGCAACGGGAGGCCGCGCAAGCCGGCTGGCATGATGCGCGGGCGCTGCTGTGCAACGTCATCGGCCTGCTGTCGCAAACCTATGAGGCCACGGCCGGCCTGGTCGGCAACAGCATCACGGCCCTAGCCACACAGCCCGGCTTGCTGGAGGCCATGGGCCGTGAACCCGTCAGGCTGCTGCAGATGGTCCAGGAGGTGAGCCGCTACGACCCGTCCATTCACAACACGCGACGCTTTGTGGCCGAGGCTACCGAGCTCGCTGGCATTTCGCTGCAGCCCGGCGACGTGGTGCTGGTGCTGCTGGCCGCCGCGGGCCGCGACCCCGCATGCAACGCCAGGCCCGATGAGTTTTTGCTGGATCGCAAGGACCGCGAGGTGCCCGGCTTTGGCCATGGCGCCCACCAGTGCCCGGGCCAGGCGCTGGCCTGTGCCATTGCGGCGGCGGCTGTCCAGGCATTGCTGGTGTCGGGACGGCTCAAGGAGGCTGCCTCGTTCAGCTGGGACTACCGGCCCTCCATGAATGCCCGCATTCCGCATTTCACGGGCTGATGCCACCATCACAGACGTTCACGCCACCCACAAAGGCCTCCCATGATCGCAATTATTTTTGAAGTGCAGCCCGCTGAGGGCCAGAAGCAGACCTACCTCGACATAGCCGCCGCGCTCAGGCCGCAGCTCGAAAAAATCGACGGCTTTATTTCGATAGAGCGTTTTGAAAGCCTGAGTACGCCGGGCAAGCTGCTGTCGTTGTCCTTCTTTCGGGATGAGGCGGCCGTACTGGAATGGCGCAAGCTGGAATCCCATCGCCAGGCGCAAAGCCGGGGCCGCGGCGGCGTGTTTGAAAATTACCGCCTGCGCGTGGCCCATGTACTGCGCGACTACGGCCTGAACGAGCGCGACGAGGCGCCGGCCGACAGCCGGCAGGTGCATAGCTGACCGGGGCCGTCAAATCGTCCCAATCACCCAATAAACCACACCGGACGCGCCCGGCAAGGCCTTTGTAGGGCTTAAATGCCCAATAAAGGGGCAAAACCGAGGGTAAACCTTAGAATAGAGGGTTACCCAACGCCCCCATGAACGCCCCCGTCGACGTCTCCTTCTTCACGCGCGCCGCCAAGCCGCTGACCAGCTACCGCAAGTACTGGGCGGCCCGCTTCGGCACGGCCAAGTTTCTGCCCACCAGCCGGGCCGAGATGGACGCGCTCGGCTGGGACAGCTGCGACATCATCATCGTCACGGGCGACGCCTATGTGGACCATCCCAGCTTCGGCATGGCCGTCATAGGCCGCATGCTGGAAGCGCAAGGCTTTCGCGTCGGCATCATCGCCCAGCCCGAATGGCACAGCGCCGACCCTCTCCGCGTGCTGGGCAAGCCCAACCTGTTCTTCGGCGTGACCGCCGGCAACATGGACTCGATGATCAACCGCTACACGGCGGACCACAAGATCCGCAGCGACGACGCCTACACTCCCGGCGACGTGGGCGGCAAGCGGCCCGACCGCGCGGCCCTGGTGTATTCGCAGCGCTGCCGCGAGGCCTACAAGGACGTGCCCATCATCCTGGGCGGCATCGAAGGCTCACTGCGCCGCATCGCGCATTACGACTATTGGTCCGACAAAGTTCGCCGCAGCGTGGTGGTTGATTCGAAATGCGACCTGCTGCTGTATGGCAATGCAGAGCGCGCCATTGTTGAAATCGCCCACCGCCTGGCCGCCAGGGAGCCGGTTGCCAGCATCACCGACGTGCGCGGCACCGCCTTCATACGCCGCAGCGGCGACGAGAGCGCCCAGGGCTGGTTCGAGATCGACTCCACCAGCGTCGACACACCGGGCCGGGTCGAGGCGCATGTCAATCCGTATCTGATGATCTCCGACCAGGCGCGCGAGCAGGGCGCGAGCTGCGCGCGCGAGGACGAGGCTGCCGATGTGGCGGCCAAGGCTGAGGCCGATGCAAAAGCGGGGAGCCCTCACCCTAACCCTCTCCCAGGGGGAGAGGGAACAAAAATCAAGCCGCTGACTTTTGTAGCCAACCCCAATTTGCCGTCCACGGTACAAACCGCCCAAGGCAAGATCAAGGTCCCGCCGCGCGACCGTTCCGTGATTCGCCTGCCTTCCTACGAGCAGGTCAAGAGCGACCCGGTGCTCTATGCCCACGCCAACCGCGTGCTGCACCTGGAGACCAACCCGGGCAACGCGCGCGCCCTGGTGCAAGCCCACGGCGAAGGCGCCACCGCGCGCGACGTCTGGATCACGCCGCCGCCCATCCCGCTGACCACGGCCGAGATGGACTATGTGTTCGACCTGCCTTATGCCCGCTCGCCGCACCCGCGTTATGCCGACGAAAACGGCAGCCACGACGGCGCCACCAAGATTCCCGCGTGGGAGATGATCCGCTTTTCGGTCAACATCATGCGCGGCTGCTTTGGCGGCTGCACCTTCTGCTCCATCACCGAGCACGAAGGCCGCATCATCCAGAGCCGTTCCGAGGACTCGGTGATCCGCGAGATTGAGGCGATACGCGACAACGTCAAGGGCTTTACCGGCGCGATCTCCGACCTCGGCGGGCCGACCGCCAATATGTACCGCATAGGCTGCAAGTCGCCCGAGATCGAGGCCGCCTGCCGCAAGCCTTCCTGCGTGTACCCGGGCATCTGCCCCAACCTCAACACCAACCACAACCCGCTCATCAAGATGTACCGCCGCGCGCGGGCCTTGAAGGGCGTGAAGAAAATCCTCATCAGTTCCGGCCTGCGCTACGACCTGGCGGTGCAAAGCCCCGAGTACGTGAAAGAGCTGGTGACGCACCACGTGGGCGGCTACCTCAAGATTGCGCCCGAGCACACCGAGCAGGGCCCGCTCACCAAGATGATGAAGCCCGGCATCGGCAGCTATGACAAGTTCAAGCAGATGTTCGAGAAGTACAGCCTCGAAGCCGGCAAGAAGCAGTTCCTGATCCCGTACTTCATCGCGGCCCACCCGGGCACCAGCGACGAAGACATGATGAACCTGGCAATCTGGCTCAAGAAGAACGGCTTCAGGGCCGACCAGGTGCAGACCTTCTACCCCAGCCCCATGGCCACGGCCACGGCCATGTACCACACCAACAAAAACCCGCTGCGCAAGATCACGCGCGACAGCGAGACGGTCGACATCGTGCGCGGCGAGCGCCGCCGCCGGCTGCATAAAGCCTTTTTGCGTTACCACGACCCCAACAACTGGCCGGTGCTGCGCGAGGCGCTCAAAGCCATGGGCCGGGCCGACCTGATCGGCAACGGCAAGCACCACCTGATCCCGACCTTCCAGCCGATGACCGACGGCAGCTACACCAGCGCGCGGCGCAAGAACTCCACGGGCACAACTGCCACCACGGCCAAGGCTTCGCCGGTGGTCAAGGGCCGGCTGCTGACACGCCACACCGGCCTGCCGCCGCTGGCGCAGGGCGGCAAGCCTTCCGGCCGCAAGGGCCGCTAAACCGAAGGCATCATCCCGAAAAGGCCCGCATGGGCCTTTTTTGTTTTCGCCCCTGTCCGGCGCCGGGGGGCAGCCCTTTCTGGCAAGATGGCACGAACCCCAGCCGCTTTCGGCATGACGCCCGTTCGATCCCTACCCCGGAGAGACTCCATGCACATCGCACGCAGAGCCCTTGTGGCCTTCACCATGGCGGCCGTCATTGCCTGCGCCTGGCTGGCGCCGCTGGATGCACCGGCCATGCGGCAGGCCGACGCCGGCCTCAAGCGTGCGCTGGTCAGCTTCGCGACCGCGCGCCTGCTCAATGGAGTGATCTCCGTCGCGCAGGGCACCGAGGCATCGGTGCAGCCCTTTGGCGTGGGCGTGACCTTCGCGCCCGGACAGATCCTGGACCCGGTGAACGACCTGGTGGAGCAGTTCTCACACCTGATGCTGGCGGCCAGCGTCGCCTTCGGCATCCAGAAGGCGCTGATCAGCATCGGCAGCTACTGGCCGGTGTCGCTGGCCTTGAGCGGCGCGGCGCTGGGCTGGTGGTGGCTGCACCTGCGCAGGTCACGCGTGCCGCCCTGGTTGTCCCGGCTGCTGGTGATTTTGCTGATGCTGCGTTTTGCCGTGCCGGTGGTGACCCTGGGCACCGACTTGCTGTGGCAGAAATTTTTAGCGGCCGATTACGCGGCCAGCCAGCAACTGATAGACAGCGCCACCGGCCAGGCCGGGCAACTCAATCCCGCAGCCGCAAGCACGCCCGACAACCGCGGCCTGATCGACAGCATGAAAGACTGGCTCGCCAAAAACGGCGACGTGGGCAAACATTTCGACAATCTCAAACGCGCGGCCGAGCAGGCCACCGAGCACATCATCAAGCTCATCGTGATCTTTGTGTTGCAGACGCTGGTGATTCCTTTGTTGCTGCTCTGGGCCTTGTATGCCTTTACCAGGCAGGTGTTTGAGCGGCCGGGACCAAGAGGATCTGTATCGACTGCCGCGCTTTGAGCTGCTATTTTTTTTAGTCGGCAAGCGACCAAGGCTTGATGCTTCCGCGCTCGAATTCATCCAGCGCTTTTGCTACGGGGACCTGGTAGGTGAATTCGGCCGCGCGGCCTTGCGAGGCAAGCTGCTTCCAGCGCGCTGCATATCCTTCGATGTTGAAGTTCATGCCTTGTTTGAATTCGTAGTTCTTCAAGCTTGCTTGCAGCGCCGGCAAGGTGATGGCGATGGGGCCCAGCTTGTTTCGCTTCGTCTTGTCGGGCATGGTGATGATCATGTTGTTGACCAGCACGAATGCCACAGGCCCAACAGGTGTTGAAGCCTCGATGGCCAGGGTGGTTATGGAAATTGCACCATCACCCCGATGCGTTTCGATCATCCATGTCTGGCCCGCGGCAAGCGGTGGTGGAGGGGGCGGACTGCAGGCGGCCAGCGCGAACACCAATGCCACTATCGTGGCCGCAATACGGGCGGTATGAGCAAGGCGTGGTGGAGCGAGGCATCTCATCATGCGGACAATCTTAGTCGCGGCGGGGAGAGACCCGCTCCATCTTTCGCTATCATCTGGTTCATGCACCTCCAGCTTTCTCCCCCTTCTGTCACTCTGTGATGCACCCGGCTTGATGCCGGGTGCGCCCTTTGGCTGTGCCTGTTCCGTCTGGAACTGCGCGTGGCCTTGAGTTGACGCGCCTGCCCGCTTTTTCGCGGCGATCCCGCCCGCGGCGGGCGCACGGACGGAGAATTTTTCATGAAAACCCAAACATCGGCCGCCCTGGCCTGGGGTGGTGTCTTGCTTGCGGGTGTCTTGTGGGGCGTAGGCGCCCTGGTCGCCCAATCTGTGATGGCCGGGGGCATGGCGCCCTATAGCCTGTCTTTCGCCCGCTTTGCGCTGGGCCTGCCGCTTTTATGGTGGTGGCATTGGCGGCAGCTGCCAAGCGCGCCGCACACGGGCCTATGGCGACGGCTGCCCCTTCGTGGTCGGGCGCTTGTTGTCGGCACCGGCCTGGCGATGGCGCTGAATGTCACGAGCTGGTTTGTCGCGGTGCGCTACATAGGCGCAGCGCTGCCCACGGTGATCTCGATCTGCTGCGCGCCTGTGATCGTTGCCTTGCTGTCGGTGCTGCGCGGCTATGAGCGTGCCAGCGGCCAGTTGCTGCTGGCGCTGGGCCTGGCCTTGGCGGGTGTGGGCCTGATCGCCATGCCCGGCGAGGCCTTGAGCCTGCCAGTGCATTACGCGGCCGGCCTGGCCTGGTCGTTTGCTTCGGCTGGGCTGTATTCGCTGGTGGTATTGGGCAATGCGCGCATGCCCTCGCAGCTGCCGGCCGTGACGGCCTCGGCCTGGAGCATGAGTGCGGCTGCGCTGCTGATGCTGGGCCTGGCCTTGGCTGAGGGCATCACCTGGCCGCGGCACACGACCGCGTGGCTGCAGGTGGGGTACACCGGCATCTTCACCACGTCCATTGCCTACCTCGCGTTTGCCTGGGGCGCGCGGCGCCTGTCACCGACCGCGACGGTCGTGGGCACACTGGTGGAACCGCTGGTGGCTGCCGTTGCCGCGGCATGGCTGTTTGGTGATGTGCTCACGGTGTGGCAAGGCATAGGCGCCGTACTGCTGGGAGCTGCGATGGTGGTGCTGGCGCGGCGGGCTTCCTGACGCGAACCGGCAAGTGGTGCGGCCTGCCCGGTCACAGCCAGGCGGCCAGCACTTTCCTGAAAAGCGGCCCGAATAGCCAGGCTCCGAGAAGCAGGCCGTGCGCCAGCACCATCAGCCCGTAAACCATCCGAAACGATGGCTTGCTCGACTTGTGCCGCAAGACCTGCTGCGCCAGCCATGCGCCGGGCCATCCACCCGCGAGCGCCAGCAGTTGCAAAGTGCTCTCGGGTGTACGCCATTGGCCGGCTTGCGCCGCGCGCTTGTCTGCCCAGTACATCCAGAATGTCAGCAGGTTGAGCAAAAACGACACCGGCAACATCCACCAAGGCAGCAGCGCTTGCGAGACCGCCCAAAGCAGCAAGCCGGCATAGGCCATGCCGATGGCGAGCATGAAACCCGAGCCGCGACCTTCATCCCGGCGCGCAACCGTTCTCTGTTTCCTCATGCGTGCGTCACGATGCCAGCGTGTGCAGCGGAATGTCCTTCTCCACCGCCAGCGCGTCCAGTTCTTTACGCGTCTTGCCTTGGAGCCAGCCTTCAATCGCCGCATGCGTGGCCGGCGCGAACATCGCCTTCATGCCGGAGGCCTGCACACCCGCGGCGGTGCAAAGCCTGGCCGCGAAGTGCGGCTCCAGCGCGGCCAGCGCAACGCGGCCGTCCTTGCAGGCATAAAGGCGGTAGCCGGCATGGCCGCCGCCCACGGCCGCGCCGGGCTGCGTGAGGCCCCAACTGCGCGGCTGGGCGAGGTAACCGGCGGCGGCGGAGAGGGCGACCTCAAGGTACACGCCCTTGCTCTTGGCGCGCTGGTGCAGCACGGCCTGCAGCACGGCTTCACTGGCCATCAGCGAGCCGCCCATGTCGGCGTACAGCGTGGTGGGCAAGTCCAGGCCGGTGAGCAGATCGTTTTCAGCCAGGTAGGTGAGGTCATGGCCGGGCTCTTCGGCGCGTTCGCCCGGGCTGCCGACGATGGCGACTTGGCTGAGCTGCGGGTATTGCTTGTGCAGTGATTTCCAGCCCAGGCCGAGCTTGGTGAGCGCCGAAGGCCTGAAAGAGGTCAGCAGCACGTCGGTTTTTGCAAGTTCCCGGTGTAGCCCTTGCTGGCCGCGCTCGGTCTTGAGGTCGGCCACGGCGGTGCGCACACCGTCGTGCAGCGCGGCGTAGGCCGTGGGGTTGTAGAGCTTCATGGGGTCGCCGGCGGGCGGCTCCAGCTTCACGCAACTCGCCGCCATCTGCCTGCAGCGCATCAACGCCGCCGGGCCGGGCAGGTTGAGCGCCAGGCTCAGCACACGCACGCCTTTGAGCGGCTGGAGAGGAGGCGGCGAGGAGGGCGTTTTGCGGGCTGCGGGCGGTTTGGAACTGGGCATGGGTGGTCGTTAAGGCGAGGGAGCCAGGGCCGGCCTGGCAGGCCGGACGTGGGGGCAATTTACCCCAAAGACCTGCGAGCTGCGGTCCGGGTTGTCGCTAAAGCGCTGAAAATCTTGGAAATAATTTCTGTTTTAAAGATATTAATTATTGTTTTACAGAAATTAATCTGAGACACTGAATGCCTCTTCACCAGACAAGAGGTGCTTTGCATGAAACACGCAGCAAATCCCCTGGGCCCCTCCGGGCCCGATGTGCAGCGCCTTAGCAGCGTGCTGGCCTGGGCCTGCGCCTTGCTCGCGGTAGCACTGCCGGTGGCGGTGGCCTACCAGCTGCTCAGCGCACCGGTGGAAAGCCTGTTGATGCGCGCAGGCGTGTCGTCGCAACTCGCGCAGGCTGCGGCGCTGGAGGTCACTCTGGGGCAAAAATGCCTGTCCGTGCTGTTGGGTGTGTTACCGGTGTGCTGCGCGTCTTATGGGCTGATGTGTGCCATGCGCTGCTTCTCGGGGTTTTCGCAGGCGGAGTATTTCAGCCTGCGCACCGTCAAATACCTGCGCGGTTTTGCCGCCGGCATTTTTGCGTCCGTGGTGACCGGTGTACTGACGTCCACGCTCATCACCCTGGTGCTGACCTCGGCGGCACCGGCCGGCCCGCGTGCGCTGTCGCTGAGCCTGGGCAGCAATGAGTTGCTGACCCTGCTGTTCGCCGGCATGGTGTGGCAGATCGCCGCCGTGATGGCCAGGGCTGTGGCGCTGGCTGAAGAGAACGCGCAGTTCGTGTAATTTTTTTCGTACTTTTCTTCGTTCTTCGCGCGTGCCCATCGTCGTCAAACTCGATGTGATGCTGTCCGAACGCAAGGCCAAGTCCAAGGACCTGGCCGCGTATGTCGGCATCACGGAAGCCAACCTGTCCTTGCTCAAGCAGGGCAAGGTCAAGGGCGTGCGCTTTGACACCTTGATGCGCATTTGCGAATTTCTCGATTGCCAGCCTGGGGACCTGCTGGTGTCCCGGCCGGAAGACGGCACCTGAACCGTCAAGTGCCCGGCATTCCCCCTCACTCGTTCAAAAGGACAGCATCATGTTTTTTTCACTTTTCGCCCAAATTGGTCGCCCAGCCTTGAGGCGGGCAGCATGAGCGCAAGCGCCGAATTTGTCGACTATGTGCGTGAAATGCTGGCGCCGTTGGGAGGCATCCGTGACGGAAAGTTCTTTGGCGGCCACGCGATGAAGCACGGCGCGCACCAGTTCGCCATGGTGATGGGCAACACCTTGTACTTCCGGGTGGACGACGGCTCCCGGCTGGCGTATGAGAAGAGGGGCTCCAAGCCCTTCAGCTACTCAACAAAAAACGGGGTGGTGCAGGTGCGCAAGTACTACGCCGTTCCGGCGGAACTGCTGGATGATCCGGCGCAATTGGTGGCCTGGGCGCGGCAGGCCATCATGGCCGCGGGCGCGGCCTGACACGCACGCCAAAACGCGAACTCAAAGCGGTAGCCCCACATAGTTTTCCGCCAGCGAGGTCGCGGCCGCCGGCGAATGGATCAGGTAGTCCAGCTCGGCTTCCTGCAGCTTGTGGCCGAACTCGCCGCCGTCCGGGAACTGGTGCATCAGCGAGGTGAACCACCAGGAAAAGCGCACGGCCTTCCAGACGCGGTGCAAACAGGTCTCTGAATAATTGTTGATGCCCGCTTCGTCGCCGGCATAAAAATCGGCGAATGCGCGCGCCAGGTAACGCACGTCGCTGGCCGCCAGGTTCAGGCCCTTGGCGCCCGTGGGCGGCACGATGTGGGCAGCGTCGCCGGCCAGGAAGAGCCGGCCGAAGCGCATGGGCTCGGCGACAAAGCTGCGCAGCGGGGCGATGCTTTTTTCGATCGAGGGGCCGGTCACCAGGCTTTCGGCGAGTTCGGGTGCGAGGCGGCGGCGCAGTTCGTCCCAGAAGGCGTCGTCGCTCCAGCGCTCGGCCTTGTCGTCGAGCGCGCACTGCACGTAGTAGCGGCTGCGGGTGTGGCTGCGCATGCTGCACAGGGCAAAGCCGCGCGCGTGGTTGCTGTAGACCAGTTCCTCGGCCACGGGCGGGGTTTCTGACAGCACACCGAGCCAGCCGAAAGGGTAGACGCGTTCAAAGGTTTTCAGCGCATTGGCGGGTACGCTGGCGCGGCTTACGCCGTGAAAGCCGTCGCAGCCGGCGATGAAATCGCATTCAACCTCATGCGCCACGCCGTTCTGCACATAGCGCACCTTGGGCCGCGTTCCGTCAAAGTCATGCAGGCTGACGTTTTCGGCTTCATAGGCGGTGGCCAGGCCGGCGGCGGCGCGCGCATTCATGAGGTCGCGCGTGACTTCCGTCTGGCCGTAGACCATGACGCTTTTGCCGCCCGTCAGTTTCTGCAGGTCGATGCGGTGGTGCGCGCCGCCAAAGCCCAGGGAGAAGCCGCCGTGCACCAAGCCTTCGGCATGCATGCGCTGGCCTACGCCGGCTTCGTCGAGCAGGTCTGTCGTGCCTTGCTCCAGTACGCCGGCGCGTATGCGGCCCAGCACATAGTCCTGGCTGCGCTGCTCAATGATGATGGCGCTGATGCCGGCCTTGTAAAGCAACTGGCCGAGCAAATGCCCGGCAGGGCCGCCGCCCACGATGGCAACCTGTACTCGCATGTTTGTCTCCCAGGAATCCGTTGAAATCTATGGCCTTAGCTTAGGTCCGCCCGTCCCGAACCGCCAGCGGCGCAAAGCGCCTTTGCACGATGTTTGGTCCATTTGTGCGATGATCGCGCAAATGGACACCCCGCGAACCCCTGTGAAATCCGGCGCCTTTGCGATTGCCAAGGCCGACATGATTGAAGGCATGGCCAAGGGCATGGCGGTGCTGGAAAGCTTTGACACCCAGCGCCAGCGCCTGAATGCCACGCTGGCAGCCGAGCGTGCGGGCATCACGCGGGCGGCGGCGCGCCGCCACCTGCTCACGCTGACGCACCTGGGCTACCTGGAAACCGACGGCAGCTATTTCTGGCTGGCGCCCAAGGTGTTGCGCTTTTCGGGCAGTTACCTGGCGACGGCGCGCTTGCCGCGCGCCATCCAGCCCACGCTGAACCGGCTGGCCGCGCAGGCCCAGGAGTCGTTTTCGGTCGCGGTGCTGGACGGCGACGAAATCGTCATCATCGGGCGCAGCGGATTTGAGTGGAAGTCGTCAAGCGACACCAAGGCGCCGGCGCGGGTGCTTGCCTACGGCTTGCACCTGGGCGCGCGCCTGCCCGCGCATGCCACCTCCACTGGCCGCGTTCTGCTGGCCGCCAAGGCCAAAAGCGAATTCAGTGCCTGGCTTAAGGCAAAAACCGAACACGGCAACCTGCCGCGGCTGACGCTGCACACCACGACCGACCCGCGCAAGCTCAAGGCCGTGGTCGAGCAGGTGCGGCTAAACGACTATTGCCTGGCCAGCGAAGAGCATGAGCTGGGCGTGCATGCGCTGGCCGTGCCGCTGCGCGACATGCAGGGCCACACGGTGGCCGCGCTCAATGTGGTGTCTTCGTCGCAGCGCTTGCGCGGGGAGGTGCTGCTGAGGGAAATGCTGCCGCTGCTGCTGGATGCGGCGCGCGAGCTGCGCCCGCTGCTTTAGCGCAGCCCTACTGCGGTACGAGTCCGGCTGCTTTCACGAGTTCGGCATGAATCCGGATCTCTTCTGAAATCACCTGCCCCAAGGGCTTGGTTTCGTCGACGGCCGGCTCCATGCCGATTTCAATCAGCCTGTTTTTGGCATCGCCGCGGAGCATTGCCTTCACGGACTTGCCGAGACTGTCGAGAACAGGCTGGGGTGTTTTGGCGGGTGCCAGCAGGGCGATCCATGCCGACAGCACCACGTTGCTCACGCCGCCTTCCTTGAGCGTGGGGATATCCGGCGCCGAGATGGCGCGCTTCTCGCTGAGCACTCCCACCGGGTGCAGCTTGCCGGACTTGATGTGCGGCAGTGCCTCCGGCAGCGGGGCGAAGGCCATGTCCACCACGCCGCCGATGAGGTCGGTGATCGCCGGCGCGCCGCCTTTATATGGAACGTGCAGCAGCTTGACGCCGGTCTGGCTTTCAAACATGAGGCCTGCCAGGTGCTGCGGGCTGCCGTCACCCGAGGACGCGTAGGTCAGCTTCCCGGGGTTGGCCCTGGCCGCCGCCAGCACGGCGGCAGGGGTGGCGTACTTCGCCTTGTCATGCACCACCAGCACCATGGCCTGGTTGACCAGCTTGGTGACGGGCACGAAATCCGTCTCCGGGTTGTAGGGGAGGGTCTTGAAGATGCTCTTGTTGGTGGTCAGGAAGGATGCCGGCGACACCATGATGGTGTAGCCGTCCGGCGGCGCCTTCGCCACCACCGGCAGGCCGATCTGGCCTGATGCGCCTGCCCGGTTGTCCACCACAAAGGGCTGGCCCAGGTCGGCGCTCAGTTGCTGGCTGATTTGCCGCGCCACCATGTCCACGCTGCCGCCCGCCGGCAAGGCGACGATGACCTTGACCGGCCGGCTGGGATAGGCGTCTTGCGCCAAAGCCGCCGCGGCAAACAGGCCGGACGCTGCGCAGAGCGCGGCCAGGACGAATGGGCGAAGGGAGCGGGTGGAAGGCATGGCTTGCTTTCGAAGAGGAAGGATGTGGCGCAACTCGAGCAAGTTGCGTACCAGTCCTGTGCAAGCGATAGCTCTAAACACCCAGGTATTGCGCCAGCAGCTCGGGCTTGGCATGCAGCTCGGCCGAGCTGCCCTCAAAGACGACCTGGCCCTTGACCAGGATCACGTTGCGGTCGGTGATCTGGGTGACGTGCTTCCAGTTTTTGTCGACGATCACGCTGCTGATGCCGGTCTCGCGGATCAGGCCGCAGATGCGCCAGATGTCGCGTGCGATCAGCGGCGCCAGGCCCTCGGTGGCTTCGTCCAGGATGAGCACGTCCGGGTTGGTCATGAGTGCGCGGCCTATGGTCAGCATCTGCTGCTCGCCGCCCGAGAGCTGCTGGCCGCCGTGGTTCAGCCGCTCCTTCAGGCGAGGAAAGGTTTCGAGCACGCGCTCGTAGGTCCAGTCGCGCTGGCCTTTCGTGCCGGGGCGCGCCGCCATCTTGAGGTTTTCCACCACGCTGAGGTTGCCGAAAATGCCCCGGCCTTCGGGCACATAGGCGATGCCCAGCCGGGCAATTTCGTAGGGTGGGGCGCCCGTCATGGGCCGGCCGTTGATCGCGACCGAGCCCGAGCGCGGCTTGACCAAACCCATGATGCTTTTGAGCAGGGTGCTTTTGCCCATGCCGTTGCGCCCCATGAGGCCTATGGTCTCGCCGCGGGCGACGTGAAAGTCGATGCCGCGCAGCACATGGCTGGCACCGTAGTATGTGTGGATGTCCTGGGCACCGATCAGGATGTCGATTTGTTTTTCAGGCGTGTTCATCAATGTTCCTCGCCCAGGTAGGCGGCCTGCACGCCTGCATCCGCACGGATTTGCGCCGGCGTGCCGCTGGCGATCACCTGGCCGTTGACCATCACGGTGAGTTTGTCGGCCAGCGTGAAGACCGCGTCCATGTCGTGCTCAACCAGCAGGATGCCGTGGTTTTTCTTGATGGCCAGCAGCAGGGCGACCATGCGCTCGGCTTCGGCCACGCCCATGCCGGCCAGCGGCTCGTCGAGCAGCAGCACCTGCGGCTCGGTGGCCAGCGTCATGGCGATCTCGAGCTGGCGCTGCTCGCCGTGGCTGATGGTGCCGGCGATGCTGTGCTTGCGGTGTTGCAGGCCGGCCAGTTCCAGGGCTTCCTCCGCGCGGGCATTGACCGCGGAGAAACCGGTCGCGCGCTTGAGCCAGTGGGCCGCATGCGGCTCGCGCGACTGCGAGGCCAGCCTCACGTTTTCCCAGACGCTGAAGGGCAGGAAAATGTTGGTCTTCTGGTAGCTGCGGCCCAGGCCCTTGCCCGAGATTTTTTCGGGTGTCCAGCCGGTCACGTCATGGCCGCCCAGGGTGACCGAGCCCGAAGTGGGCGGCAGGTCGCCCGAGAGCAGGTTGGTCAGCGTGGATTTGCCGGCGCCGTTGGGGCCGATGACCGCATGGATGTGGTCGCGCCAGAGGTCGATGGACACGTCATTAACGGCGGCCAATCCTCCAAATCGTTTGGTCAGGTTTTTCGCGGACAGCAGGACTTCACTCATGGCCGGCCTCCGTTTTTTCCTTGCGCTGGGTGAATTTCTCGACCAGGCCCAGGATGCCGCGCGGTGCGAAGACCACCAGCAGCACGATGAACAGGCCCATCCACAGCTGCCAGTGCTTGCCGAGGTTCACGCTTCCAACGGTGGGGAGATCCTTGAACACGTGCAGCAGGTATTCAAAGGCAAACGCGCCGACGATGGCGCCGGCGAAATTGCCCATGCCGCCCAGGATGACCATCATGATGGCGTGCGCGCTCATGTGAAAGCCCATGAGCTCGGGGTTGATGTAGCCGGTCTGCGTGCCCCAGAGGTAGCCGGCCAGGCCCGCGAGGGCGCCGGCCAGCGTGAAGGCCGACAGCTTGTAGCCGAAGGTGCCATAGCCCATGGCGCGCATGCGGTGTTCGTTGACGCGTATGCCGGCCAGCGTGCGGCCGAAGGGGCTCCAGAGCAACCGGCGCAAAAAGGCGTAAACCAGCAGCAACGCACCCAGCGTGAAGTAGTAGAGCGTGAGCTTGCCGTCCAGGTCAAACGGCACCCAGCCGCCGATGGCCGCGCTGGGCTTGAAATTGATGTAGAGACCGTCGGAGCCGCCAAGGACCTTGTTGTCGAAGAAGAGGTAGAACACCATCTGTGCGAAGGCCATGGTGACCATGATGAAGTAGATGCCGTGGGTACGCACCACAAAGAAGCCGATGATGAGCGCTGCCAGGCCTGAGGCCAGCACGGCGACCGGCAGCGTCCACCATAGGCTCACAGGTTCGCCCGCAGGCGTCAGAAAGGCCAGCGCATAACCGGCCAGGCCGAAATAGGCCGCATGGCCCAGCGACACCAGGCCGGTCACGCCTTGCAGCAAATCCAGGCTCATCGCGAAGATCGCCATGATCATCATGCGCGTGACCATCTGGGTGTAGAAGTCGGTGCCGACAAAGGGGAAAGCCACGAGTGCGATCAGCCCCAGGCCCAGCGCCACCTGCACGCCGCGCGGCAGGATTTCGAGATTTGCTTTTGCCGTGCTCATTGTTTAAACAGGCCTTCAGGTTTCCAGAGCAGCACGGCCGCCATCAACATATACACCAGCATGCCCGCCATGGAAGGCAGTAGCACCTTGCCGAAGGTATCGACCAGGCCCACCAGCAGGGCCGAGATCAGCGCGCCGCGCACCGAGCCTATGCCGCCAATGACCACCACCACGAAGCACATGATCAGCACTTGCGATCCCATGTTGGGATAGACGCTGGCCACCGGCGCGGCGATCATGCCAGCCACCGCGGCCAGGCCCACGCCCAGCGCGAAGACCACGGCATGGATGAGCTTGATGTTGATGCCCAGCGACTCGGCCATGTCGCGGTTGAAGGCGCCGGCGCGTATCTTCATGCCCAGCCGCGTCCTGGAAATCAGCCAGTACAGGCCCAGGGCCAGCGCGATGCAGACGCCCGACATGAAGAGCCGGTAGACGGGGTAGGAGAGGTTGTCGGTGAGTGGGACAGAGGCGCTGAGCGCATCGGGAATTGTGACGCCATGCACATCGTCACCCCAGAGGATGGAGCGCACCTCTTCAAAAATGTAGATCAGGCCGAAGGTCAGCAGCACCTGGTCCAGGTGGTCGCGCTTGTAGAAATGCCTGAACAGCAGCCACTCGAGTGCCAGGCCGAAAACCACCGAAAGCACCGCGCCCAGCACAATGGCCAGCGTGAGGCTGCCCGTCAGCGTGCTGAGCGACCAGGCCAGGTAGGCACCCAGCATGTAAAAACTGCCGTGGGCCAGGTTGACCACGCCCATGATGCCGAAGATCAGCGTGAGGCCGGCGGCGAGCATGAACAGCAGCAGGCCGTATTGGACGCTGTTGAGCAGCTGGATGAGGAAGTTGGCTAGATCCATCAGAAATCCGGCGAAAGATCAGGTATGACGACGTGTGAACAGCAGGAGGCTGCCCATCAATGTGAAGAGGCCGCCTGAGACGCGGTTGAACCAGCGCACGGCGCGGCTGGAGCGCAGCAAGGGCGCGATGCGCGAGACGCCCAGCGCGCAGCAGCTCAGCACCGTGAACTCAAAGGCCATGAAGGTCAGGGCGAGGATGGCGAACTGCGGCACAAACGGAGCGGCCGGGTTCAGGAACTGCGGGAAGAAGGCCGCAAAAAACAGCACCGCCTTGGGGTTGCTGGCGCCGACCAGGAAACCGCGCAGAAAGAAGGAGCGGCGCTCTGACGATGCCTCTTTCGCTGTGGCGTCAAATACCGCCGCTTCGCTACGGAAAGTCTTGATGCCCAGCCAGATGAGGTAGGCCGCGCCAATCAGCTTGGCCACCGTGAAGGCGGTTTCAGAGGCCGCCAGCAGCGCGCCCAGGCCCATGGCCGACAGCAGCATGACGCACAGCACTGCGGCGACGCTTCCGGCCACGGAGGTCATGGCCTTGCGCGGGCCATGGTTGAGCGCATTCGTCATGCACATCAGCATGGTCGGGCCGGGGGTGAGGATGAGCAGCGCGACGGCTGCAACGTAGAGGAGGTAGGTGGTGAGCGTCATGGGCTGGAAGATAACACTGCTGAAGGCCGGTCAGCATGGTTCGTGCCAATCGGTCCAAAAGGGCGGCAGGATTCGTTTGCACGGTCACTGAGCGTCAGGTTTCCCTTACCAGCATGAGCCGCGGAACCGGCTTTGCCGGGCCGCAGGCGGGCGGCCCCCTCGGGGGGCAGGGAGCTACACGAAGTGAGCGACCGTGGGGGCCACGTTCATCCCATCTTGCAGCCGGCACCGGAGTCGGCGAGCGCCTTGGCCGCCACGCCGATGACCTTGTTTTCCTTGTTCTCGACCACGCGCAGGTACATGTCCTGCACCGGGTTGTGCGAGCGGCTCATGGTCCACTTGCCGCGCGGGCTGTCGATGACGGCGCCTTCCAAGGCCTTGTAGAGGGCCGGCTTGTTGCTTAGGTCGCCCTTGACGGCGTTGGCGCCCTGGATCAGCAGCAGGCCGGTATCGTAGCCCTGCACGGCGTAAACGTCGGGCTGCAGCCTGAAGGTCTTGGCGTAGTTCAGGCGGAACTGGCCGTTGCGCTGCGTGGGCAGCGAGTCGCTGTAGTGCATGGTCGTGATGATGCCGTTGGCCGCGGGGCCGGCAGCGTCGAGCACGCCCTCGGTCAGGAAGCCGGAGCCGTACAGCGGGATTTTCTCCTTGAGGCCCGCGGCGGCGTAGTCCTTGATGAACTTGGCGGCGCCGCCACCGGCGAAGAAGCAGGCCACGGCATCCGGCTTGATCGCGGCGATCTCGGTCAGCAGGGCCTGGAACTCGACCTGCGGGAAGGGCAGGCCCAGCTCCTTGACGATGGTGCCGCCCGCGGCGGTGTAGCTTTCCTTGAAGCCCTCAAACGCCTCGTCGCCGGCGGCGTATTTCCAGGTGATCCAGACGGCCTTCTTGTGGCCGCGGTCGACCATGGCCTTGCCTAGGGCGCGCGTCGGCTGGGAGTTGCTGAAGGATGTGCGGAACACATTGGGGGCGCACAGGCTGCGCGTCGCGGCATGCACGCCGGCATTGGGGATGAGGCTGAGCACGCCGCTGTCGCGCGCGACTTTCTGGATGCCCATCTGCACGCCGGAGTGGACCGTGCCGACCAGCACGTCGACCTTGTCGCGCTGCACCAGCTTGTTGGCGTTCTCAATGCCTTTGGACGGCTCGGATTCGTCGTCCACCTTGAAGAATTCGATCTCGCGGCCGCCCAGCTTGCCGCCCTGTTCGTTGATCGCCATGCGAAAGCCGTTTTCAATGGCGACACCGAGCTGCGCGAAGGTGCCGGTATAGGGCAGCATAAAGCCCACACGCACCTTGCCGGACTGGGCACGCACGATTTCGGGGAGCAGAAGACCTGTGGAGGCGGCCCCAATCATGGCGGCGCTGCGGGTCAGTACAAGTCGGCGTGAAGTCATGGCAATAGGCTCCTGGTTGAGGCTGAAAACTGTTAGACGAATAGTAAGCGTGCGTTGAGTGGGCGGCCCTAGTGTAAAACCCGAGATTGAAGATTAAATTGTTTACATTTAAAGCAATCGTCGTGCCCGGTTTGGAGTTCGCCTGAACTTTTCGCGGTGCTTTTTTGCCGCATGCCGGGTTCCCGCGTCCCGCGTTTCAGCGCGGCTGGCGCAGCTTGAAGCGCTGGATCTTGCCGGTAGCCGTCTTGGGCAGTTCGCTGACGAACTCTATCCAGCGCGGGTATTTGTAGGGTGCGAGCTGCTGCTTCACATGGGCCTTGAGTTCGTCCATGCTGGCGCCCTGGCCGGCCTTGAACACCACGTAGGCCTTGGGCTTGACGAGCTCGTCGGCGTCGGCGACGCCGATCACCGCCACTTCCAGCACGGCGGGATGGGTCATCAGGCAGGCTTCGACCTCGAAGGGCGAGACGTAGATGCCGCCGACCTTGAGCATGTCGTCGCTGCGCCCGCCATAGGTGTAGAAACCGTCGGCATCGCGTGTGTACTTGTCGCCGCTCTTGGTCCATTCGCCGGCAAAGGTCGCTTTGGTCTTGGCGCGGTTGTTCCAGTACATGATGGCGGCGCTGGGACCGCTGATCTGCAGTTCGCCGATCTCGCCGTCGGCGCATTCGCGGCCGTCGTCGCCGATGATGCGCAGCGCATAGCCGGGCACCGCCTGGCCGGTAGTGCCGTAGCGCACCTGGCCGGGGCGGTTGGACAAAAAGATGTGCAGCATCTCGGTGGAACCTATGCCGTCGAGGATTTCGCAAGCGTATTGCGCCGTCCATTTTTTGCCGATCTCGGCGGGCAGGGCCTCGCCCGCGCTGGTGCACACGCGCAGCCGCAGCTCGGATTTCGCCGGCTTGGACGGATCGGCTAGCAGGGCGGCATACAAGGTGGGCACGCCGTAAAAAATCGTCGGCTGGTATTTCTTGAGCAGGGCGAAGACGTCGGCCGGTGTCGGGCGGCCGGGCAGCAGCACCGTGGTAGCGCCCACGCTCATCGGAAAAGTCAGCGCATTGCCCAGGCCGTAGGCGAAAAATAGCTTGGCGGCGGAATACACCACGTCGGACTCGCGTATGCCCAGCACACCGCGGCCATACAGTTCGGCCGTCTGTATCAGGTGGCTGTGCAGGTGAACCGTGCCCTTGGGTGCTCCGGTGGAGCCGCTGGAGTACAGCCAGAAGCAGGGATCGTCGGCGCAGGTCGCCGCAATGTTGGGCGTGGCCGGCGACGCGCGAAGCAGGGCGGCCATCGTGGCGTGCGGCGCGCACTCGTCGGCGCCGGCCACGATGACCGACTTCAGCGTGTCGATGTTGCCCAGCAAGGGCTCAAAGGCGGGCAGCAGGGCGCGCGAGACGATCAGGCCCCGGGCGCGCGAGTCGCGCAGCATGAATTCGAAGTCCGGCGTGGTCAGCAGGGTGTTGGCCGCGATGGGCACCACACCCGCGAGTATGCAACCGAGGAAGGCGACCGGCCACTGCGGCGTGTCCAGCATCGCCAGCAGCACGCGACTTTCCGGCTCGAAGCCCTGGGCGCGCAGGGCGTTGGCAAAGCGGTGGGATTGTTCGGTGAGTTCGCCGTAGCTCAGCTGCTCACCGCTCAAAGCGTCCATAAAGGCCGGCTTGCCGGCGCGCGTGGCGTTGCGCGCCAGCAGGTCGTGTGCCGCGTTGTAGTCGCGCGGGATGTTCACCCGCGGCGGGCTGACCGAGTGGTCGGTGCTGCTTGCTTGCATGCTTGTCTCCAGATGGCTGTTCTTTTGGTAGCTGCTTGCGCACGCTGATCAAGCGCTACGGGGTCATTTCTTCTTGTGCGTCAGGGGGCCTCAGGCGGCTTTCAGGCGGTAGCGGGACTGGCCCCCAAGGTCTGCAATGCGTCGGTGAGCCATTGGCGGCACCATTCGGTGCCTTCCGTTTCCGGCATGGTGCCGCTGCTCGCGTCATGGCACCAGATCTCGCCTATGCGCTGCGCACCCAGGTCTTGCAGGCGCTCGTCGAATTTCTTGCCGCCGAAGCAGAAGGTCTGCATATAGGTGCGGTCGCCCAATGCGATGACGCCGTAGCGGACATGGCCAAGGAATTGGGGCTTGCTGCCCAGGGATTCGTAGAGGGCGCGCGCGTTGTCGGGCACGTCGCCCGATCCGTAGGTGGAGCTGCAGATGAGATAAAGTGCATCTTCTGCGTTCGCGGCATCAAAAACGCTGATGTCGAGCTGGTCCATCAGCTGGACTTCGATGTCGCTGACCAGGTCGGCGCAGTCCATTTGGATCGCTTGCGCCACATAGTCGGCGGTGCTGGTCATGGTACCTACAAGGATTTTGAGTTTCATGGTGGTTCCGATCATCTGAGGTTGGCCTGTCCTGAGCTTGTCGAAGGGCTGAGAAAGATGCAATAAACTGCTTGACATCGATTTAACCTGAAGTATACTGCAATTTAATCAAATCGCAACCGCGAACCTGCCTTCCTAGGGTTTTCACAGGTCTTTTTTGATACAGGTGCTTCTTGGAAATCATGTCTGAACAGGAATCGAAAGCCACGCTCAGCGAACTGGGCGCCCGCGTTCGCGCCTGGCGTGCCCGACGCGGCATGACGCGCAAGCAGCTGGCCTCCGATTCCGGCCTGAGCGAACGTTTCCTGGCTGATGTGGAAAGCGGCAAGGGCAATGTCTCCATCAATTCACTCGAAGCCGCTGCCCGCGCGCTCAATATTTCCATCCTTGAACTGCTGCAGGACGCGCCGCGCCCCGCACTGGCGCGCGTGCAAAGCCTGCTGGCGCGGCTGGACGATGCCCAGCTGGACCAGGCCTACAGCCTGCTCGGCGGCACCTTCGGTTTGAACGACGCGCTGGGCCGCGAGCAGCGTGTGGCGCTGATAGGCCTGCGCGGGGCGGGCAAATCCACCTTGGGCAGCCAGCTGGCGGCCGAGCGCGGCGTGCCTTTCATCGAACTGGACCGCGAAATCGAGCGCGAGGCCGGCACCAGCATGAATGAAATCCTGCTGCTGCACGGCCAGGCCGGCTACCGGCGCTATGAGCGCCGCGCGCTGTTTCGCATCGCCGAGGACCATCCCGAAGGCGTGGTCATGACCACCGGCGGCAGTATCGTCAGTGAACGCGAAACCTTCGACCTGCTGCAAAGCCGGTTTTACTGCGTCTGGCTCAAGGCCAGCCCCGAGGAACATATGGCCCGCGTGGTGGCCCAGGGCGACATGCGGCCCTTTGACACGACCCGTGGCGCGACCGACGAAGCGATGGAAGACATTCGCCGCATCCTCGCCAGCCGCGAGGCCCTCTATGCCCGTGCCGACGCCGTGGTCGATACCGCCGCGCGCACACTGAAACAAAGCTTGAAAGACCTGGAACGCGCCGTTCCCAAAACAACCGTCCGCGCCGAGCCGGAACGGACCTAACCGGAGACACCCATGAACGCCATGACAGAGCCGCTTTTATTCAAACAGGTCATTGAAGGCCAGGAGCGCGAGCTCGTGAGCTTCTCCACCCACCCCAGCAAATACCAGCACTGGACGCTGAGCGTGGAGGGCGATGTCGCGCGCCTGAAACTCGACATCAACGAAGACGGTGGCATCAAGCCCGGCTACAAACTCAAGCTCAACAGCTACGACCTGGGCGTGGACATCGAGCTGCACGACGCCATCAACCGCGTGCGTTTCGAGCATCCGGCGGTCAAGGTGCTGGTGTTCGAGTCGGGCAAGGAAAAGATCTGGTGCTCGGGCGCCAACATCTACATGTTGGGCCTCTCGACGCACGGCTGGAAGGTCAACTTCTGCAAGTTCACCAACGAAACCCGCAACGGCCTGGAAGACTCTTCGCGCCATGACGGCCTCAAGGCGATTGCCGCGGTGACCGGCGCTTGCGCCGGCGGCGGCTACGAGCTGGCCCTGGCCTGCGACCGCATCATCATGGTGGACGACCGCTCTTCCACTGTGAGCCTGCCGGAAGTGCCTTTGCTGGGCGTGCTGCCCGGCACCGGCGGCCTGACCCGCGTGACCGACAAGCGCAAGGTGCGCCGCGACCTTGCCGACATCTTTTGCACCACGTCCGAAGGCGTGCGCGCCGACCGCGCCAAGGACTGGAAGCTGATCGATGCCCATGCAAAGCCTCAGCAGTTCGGCGACTTGCTGGCCAGCGAAATCGAGGCGCTGCGCGCGCAGTCCACACGGGCTGCCAGTGCCAGGGGCATTGAGCTGACGCCCCTCAAATCGTTGATCGACGACGCCGGCTACCACTACAGCCTGGTTGATGCACAGGTGGATCGCGAAAAACGCATTGCCACCCTGACAGTGAAAGCGCCCGCAAGCGCCATTGAATCCACGCCCGAGGCGATTGAGGCGGCCGGTGCCAACTGGTATCCGCTCAAGCTGCAGCGCGAGCTTGACGACGCCATCCTGAACCTGCGCACCAATGAGCTTGAAGTCGGCACCTGGGTCATCAAGACCACGGGCGACGCGGGCCAGGTGATCCGCATGGACGAGGTGCTGGCCAAATTGAAAGACCACTGGCTGGTGAAAGAGACCACGGGCGCACTGCGCCGCACGCTGGCCCGGCTGGACGTGACCAGCCGTTCGCTGATCGCACTGGCTGATGCGGGTTCGTGTTTTGCCGGCACCTTCTATGAGCTGGCCCTGGCCTGCGACCGTATCTATATGCTCGATCTGCCCGATGCGCCCGACAGTGCGCCCGCGCTGCAATTGAGCGCCGCCAACTTCGGCTGGTTCCCCGCCGTCAACGGCCTGACGCGATTGCAAACGCGCTTTTGCGAAGACGAAGCCACGATCTCCCAATTGCAAAAACTCGGCGACAGCCCGCTGCGTGCCGACCAGGCGCTGGCCCTGGGCCTGGTGACCCTGACGCCCGACGACATCGACTGGGAAGACGAAATCCGCATCATGCTGGAAGAGCGCGCTTCGCTCTCGCCCGATGCGATGACCGGCATGGAAGCCTCGCTGCGCTTTCCGGGCAAGGAGACCATGGAGACGCGCGTGTTCGGCCGGCTGTCGGCCTGGCAGAACTGGATATTCATTCGCCCGAATGCGGTGGGTGAGGATGGTGCGCTGAAGTTGTTTGGCACCGGCAAGAAAGCCAAGTTCGACTGGAAACGCATCTGATTTTTCTGCCCCCCTCTCCCTCTGGGAGAGGGCAGGGGTGAGGGCTCCCCGTACCCGCTTTTAGCGCCGCCGGCCCTCACCCTAACCCTCTCCCAGGGGGAGAGGGAATAAAACAGCTACCTGAATTCTCAAGGACCTGATCATGAGCACCATAGACCTCCAAGCCCTCATCCCCAACAACGTCCACCTCGGCGAAAACCGCCAGCTCCAGCGCGCGTTGGAGCACTGGCAGCCGGCCTTCCTGAACTGGTGGGACGAAATGGGCCCCAGCGATTTCAAGGCCAAGGAAGTCTATTTGCGCACCGCCGTCGGCGTAGATGCCTCGGGCTGGGCCAGCTACGGCTACACGCCCATGCCCGACTACCGCTGGGGCATTTTCCTGGCCGACAAGGAAGAAGGGCGCAAGATCGGTTTTGGCGACCACATGGGCGAAGACGTCTGGCAGGACGTGCCCGGCGAATATCGCTCCACCTTCCGCCGCCTCATCGTGACCCAGGGCGACACCGAGCCGGCTTCGGTCGAGCAGCAGCGCCTGCTGGGCCACACCGCACCATCGCTCTACGACCTGCGCAACCTGTTCCAGGTCAATGTGGAAGAGGGGCGGCACCTCTGGGCCATGGTTTATTTGCTGCACGCGCACTTCGGCCGCGACGGCCGCGAGGAAGCCGAAGAGCTGTTGATGCGCCACAGCGGCGATGCCGACAAGCCGCGCATCCTGGGCACCTTCAACGAGCCCATGGACAACTGGCTGAGCTTTTTCATGTTCACCTACTTCACCGACCGTGACGGCAAGTTCCAGCTCAAGAGCTTTGCCGAAAGCGCCTTCGACCCGCTGGCCCGCACCACGCGCTTCATGCTGACCGAAGAGGCCCACCATATGTTCGTCGGCGAGACCGGTGTGGGCCGCGTCATCAAGCGCACGCTCGAAGTGATGAAGGAACTCGACACCGACGATGTCGCCGCCCTGCGCAAGGCAGGCGTGATCGACCTGCCCACCATCCAGAAATTCATGAACTTCTGGTTCACCTCGTCGCTGGATCTCTTCGGTTCTGAAGCGTCGTCAAACGCCGCCAACTACTTCAGCAACGGCATTAAGGGCCGGCCCGACGAGGCCAAGTTCGCCGACCATGTGGAGCTGGAGACCGAAATGACCATCGTGGTGCCGGACGGGCAGGGCGGCCTCAAGAACGAGACCATCTCGACCCGCAACGGCATGAATGAAATCACGCGTCTTGAGTACGTCAAAGATTGCAATGTGGGCGTGACCCGCTGGAACATGGCCATCAAGCGCGCGGGTGTGGACTTCGAACTGAGCCTGCCTTCAACGCGTTTTCGCCGCGAGGTCGGTGCCTGGGCCGGCAGCTTCACGGACCCGCAGGGCAACCCGGTCAGCGCCGCCGATTTCGAAGCCGGGAAAGGCCAGTGGCTGCCCACGGCGGCCGACACGGCTTTCGTCAAGAGCCTGATGAACCGCGTCACCGAACCCGGCAAGATGGCCGCCTGGATCGCGCCGCCGGATCGCGGCATCAATGCCAATCCGGTCGAGTACGAGTACGTCAAACTGTAGCCGGCTGCTGCGGTGGGCTATCCAAGGAGCGCGCCGCGCTCCTTGAGCAGGTCCCGTAGCAGCGAGCGGTGGCAGCGCGCTTCGTTTTCGCAGTAGCAGCCCATCGCGAAGTTGGCCTGGTGCGACAGGGCCGCGAGCAGGTCGAGGTTGCGGCTGGCATCGGCTTCGTTCATCTCCGCCTTGTACTTTTTGCTGAAGGCGGCCCAGTCCTTGTCGGATTCCACGCTCTGGCCCAGCTTCATGGTCTCCACGCTGGGTGCGAGGTTGGGGTACCAGACGTCGTACCAATCCTGGGACGCGAACTCGGCCTTGGGTACGCCCCGCGGCGGCCTGCGTACCGTGCCTATGCGCAATCCCTCGGTGGCGCTTCTCGCGGTGCCCAGCCTGACGATTCTGATGGCCATTGTTGCGGTCTCCTTTTTGTGAACGGTTTGCAAGCCCCGGCTTGGAAGGCCTCAGGGTGCGGCCGGAGCGGTGGCGGGACTTGCCTCGAGCGGTTCAGCGGCTGACATTTCCTTCATCTGGCGCGTGATTTCATCGTCGGCCATGGGGGCTTGCGTGGAAGTCGCGGGGGCGGGCTCGTCCAGCCAATGCACGGCGGCGGGAAAGGCGAACACCGCGGCCGTGAGCGTCACCTGGACCAGCAGCATGGGCCACAGCGCAGCCAGCAGGCGCCGGCTTGAAATGGCGGGCAGGCCCGAGCGCGACCTGGCCATCAGCACGGCATAGCCCATGGGCGGAACCAGGAAGCTCAGTTGCAGCACCAACAGCAGCAATACCGCTGCCTGCTGGGCATCCCCCAGGCGCGCGATGAGCGCCGGCGCGACGATGGGTACGATGACGAAAATCATTTCAAACGCATCCAGCACCCAGGCGCATAACGCCACCAGCAAAAGCACCAGGGCCGCTGTCACGCCAGGCGGGAGCGTGGAGCCCAGCAGAAGCCCGTTAAGCCAGCGATCCGTGCCGAAGATGCGGAACACCAGGCTGAAGGTGGTGGCGCCCACCAAAAGGGCGAACAGGGCGCCGCTGAGTTTTAGCGTGTCGGCCAGCACTGCCTGCCAGCCGGCTGCCGGCAGCGAACGGCCCAGGAGGGCTGAAACGACCAGCAGCATCGCGCCGGTGGCCGCCGCCTCTACCGCGTAGAGCTTGCCGGTAAAGACGCCGGCAAGCAGCAGGACGATGGTGCCGCCCGCGGCCAGGGCCATGGCCACCTGCGCCCGGTTGGCGGGAACTTGCGGTGGTGCTTCCTTGAGCTTGCGTGCCTGGCGCCAGGCCACCACGGCCCAGAGCGCCAGCACGCCCAGCGCGGGCAGCAGGGCTGCGCGCATCACATCCTGGGTGTTGATGATGCGCTGGCCTGCCTGCAGGTAGCCCGGCAGCCGGCTGGCTTCCAGGTGGGCCAGCATCATGGCATCGCCCAGCAACAGCAAAACCAGCGAAGGGGGGACCACCACGCCTATGGTGGCGGCCACGCTGATGATGGAAACGGCGCGCGCGGTGTCCATGTGCGCCACGCGCGGGGCCACCAGGCGCGAGAGCAGGGCCGAGCTGGAAGCGACCGAGCCGTTCATGGGCGCGATCAGGGCACCCACGCCAAGGGCGGAGAGGGCGTGCGCACCGGCCAGCGGGCGGAACAAGCGCAGCAGTGCCGAAAACAGTGCGTCGGCCACGGTCAGGCGCTGCAGCAACACGCCCATGAAGACATACAGGGGCATGGCCTGCAGCAGGTCGTTTTCCAGCAGGCCCAGCGTGCGCACCGGCAGCGCTTGCAGGATCTGGAGGTCAAAAGCGCCTGTCGCCAAGCCCAGCATCGCGAACAGGCTGGACACGCCGATCAGCAAGGCCCAGACCGGCAGGCCGGTCGCAAGAATCAGCACGCCCAGCGCCAGCAACATCCATATGCCCGTCAGGGGGCCAGCCAGGCTCATGGCGAACCCGGCACGCGGCTGCGCGGAAGGAGTTCAAGCAGGCCTTCGGCCAGCGCCAGCAGGAGCATCAAGGCCATGGCGAGCTTGATCACGAAATAACCGGGCGTGAGCGTTTCGCCAAATCGCTCGAAAGAGGCCACGGAGGCCAGCACCAGCGGCCAGCTGGCCCAAAGCATGAACAGGGCCCAGGGCGCGACGCAGGCCAGCAGCGCCCAGGCATGCCAGCGTGGGCAGCTCGCGTTGCCGGTATGTGGTTGCAGGGATGCGAGGTGGGTGTGGCTTTTGGACGCTGCGGTGACGGCCACCGCCACATAGAGTGCGAAGAGCACCTGCGCCGCGTCGTTCGCCTGGCGCGAATAGGCTTGTATGAGTTCTCGCAGCGGCCATTGGGCGAGCAGCAGCGCTGCCAGCGGCAGCACCAGCAGTCCGGATACCGCTATCAGGCGGTTCATGCCTTTTTCCACCATGAAGACGGCCCCGGCGGCTGCTGCCATTTCACGCCTTCGCAAGGCTGACTCGGGACGCCTTTGCATCGGGCCGGCGCGGATCAGTCTGGGCAGCATGATGGGGTTTCATTGGGGAATCTAGTGAATGGAAAAAATGAGGGCGCTGCGGGAAAGTGTAGCGTGTTCGGGCTATAATGATGGACTTAGTCGGAGTGTGGCGCAGTCTGGTAGCGCACCTGGTTTGGGACCAGGGGGTCCAAGGTTCGAATCCTTGTACTCCGACCATCATTTCCCTGAAAAAGCCCGCATCAGCGGGCTTTTTTGTGCGCGTTTCGATGACCGCTTGACTGGCTCTGCCGCCGCCCCGGGGCCTTAAAGGATGTACTCAGGACTTGAGCGGCCCGAAGTTGGATGTGCGCCAATATTCACGCACCTGTTCCAGCTTTTCCTGGAAATCCCGGAAATGCAGCGGCTTGCGCACGTAGCTGTTAAGCCCGCCCTGGATTTCCTTCACCACGGGGGAGTATTTGGATTCGGACGTCAGGATGACGATGGGCACAAAGAAGGTGCGAGGGTCGCCCCGCATGCGCTGGATGACTTGCTGCCCACTGAGGCCGGGCATATTCAGGTCCAGCATGACCAGCTCGGGGGGCTGGTCGTGCGGCCGGCCGCTGTAAGCACCTTCGCAGAAAAGGTATTCCAGGGCTTCCGTGCCGTTACGGGCGACGATGACTTCATGGTCGGCGCCGTTTTCCTGCAGCGTTACCAAAGTCAGCTCGACGTGAGCGGGGTTATCCTCCACCAGCAGCATCGTTGGTCTGGGCATGTTTGCTCGCCTCCTTGGTCTTGACGGCCTTTGTCAGGTGGCCGAAGCCCCAACTATATACCTCAAGCTCTGGCTGGTGGTGTCAGCGACGTCGGTCACGGGAGCGGCGTTTGACTTTGTGTGAAACCGCAGAAAGTCTCTTCACTCTGTCGCCTTGTCTGGGTTGCTTGCGGACCGGGCCAGGGCGGGCACACAACACATCAATGCCGCCAGCATCCAGAGCGCGGCCTGCAGGCCTGCCAACTTAGACACAAATCCCACCAGGGCAGGTCCCATGAGATAGCCTGCGTAGCCGATGGTTGTCACCGCAGATACCGCCAAGGCGGCGGGCATGGCGTTTTGTGATCCTGCCTGGCGAAACAGCACCGGTACCACATTCGATGCGCCCAATCCGATGAGGGCAAAGCCGGCCATCGCCAGCTCATATTGATTGATTGTGAGCAGGCAAATAAAACCAAACAGGACGGTCAGCCCGCCCCAGAACACCATCGACCTGTCGCCAAAACGAGCCGTTACCGCATCGCCACTGAAACGCCCAACAGTCATCGCCACCGAAAAAACGGCATATCCGACACCGGCACGCTCGGGGGAGCTCAGTCCAATTTCCGTCAGAAGCAGCGCGCTCCAATCCAGAAGCGCGCCCTCGACCAGGAAGGTGATTGCAGCCAATACCGACAAGACCACCACCGGCCCACGCGGCAAGGCCATCAGCATGCCTGCGTCACCTGCCTGTGCAGGACGTGTAACGAGCAAGCGCGGAGATGCCAGCGCCAGGGCCGCCGTCATCAGAACAGCGCAAATGAGGGTGGCGATTACAGGGGCGACTGAATGAGACAGCATGACTGTCACCAATCCGGCGCCTGAGAATCCGCCAACGCTGAAAAGTGCATGAAAGCCGGACATCATTGGGCGCCCTGCGCTGCGCTCCACTTCAACTGCATGGACGTTCATGGCTACGTCCAATGAGCCGAGAGCGCCGCCAAAAATCAGCAAGGCTGTTGCCATCAGCCACGGTGTGCCAGCGAATGCCAACACAGGGAGCAGGATTGCCAGGCAGATGCCGCCAGTCACGATGACCGGCTTGCAACCATAGCGGGCGCACAAGGGCCCCGTCCGGACCATCGCCGCGACCGAGCCTGCGCCCAAGCACAGCAATAACAACCCGAGCGAATGGTCGTCCACCTGCAAGCGTTGCTTGGCGTAGGGGACCAGGGGAGCCCAGGCCGAAACACCAAATCCGGCAACCCAGAATGCAAGTTGGGTGGCCAGACGTGCGGCCGGCTGGTGGGATGGGACCATGAGAAGTTGCTCGATTTTGTAGGCTGTCCATTGCCAAGCCAGCTCAACCGGGTGATTTTGCCGACATGAGGATGGTCCCTGCATGGCGAAGTTCCTCACGAACTTGTCAAGAGGCGTCTTACTCAAGAAGTATCTGACGACTGGCCTGCCCGGAGGGGATCGAACCCCCGACCCTCAGCTTAGAAGGCTGATGCTCTATCCAACTGAGCTACGGGCAGTCTGTGTGTGCCGGCCGGGGCATGGCCGCGTCGGCCGCCGTTTTCGGCTCGTCGCGAATCATACCTTCAATCGATGGCCACCGGCCTCCAGGCAGCCGGGCCTGGCGCCTTGATTCTCAACGCTTTTCGTACTGCGTCTTGCCGAACAGCACTTCCCGCGCCTTGTCGTCTGTAATGGGCCTGCGCAGTTCGGCCAGCACCTTGACGCCGCGCTGCACGGCCGGGCGTTCGGTAATGAGGTCGAACCATTTTTTCAGGTGCGGATAGTCGGCCCAGTCTATGCCGTGGTTTTCCCAGTTGCGCAGCCAGGGGAAGATGGCGATGTCGGCAATGCTGTACTCATCGCAGGCGATGAACTTGTGGGTCGAAAGCTGCTTGTCCATTACGCCGTAAAGCCGCTTCGTTTCATTGGTGTAGCGGTTGATGGCATAGTCGATTTTCTCGGGCGCATACTGGCGGAAATGGTGAGTCTGGCCGATCATGGGGCCCACACCGCCCATCTGGAACATCAGCCACTGCAGCACCTGAAACTTGAGGCGGTCGGTTTTCGGCAGCAGCTTGCCGGTCTTGGCAGCCAGGTAAAGCAGGATGGCGCCGGATTCGAACACCGAGATGGGCTTGCCGTCGGGGCCGACCGGGTCAACCAGGGCCGGGATCTTGTTATTCGGGCTGATGGCCAGAAATTCGGGCTTGAACTGGTCGCCGGTGCCGATATTGACGGGAATGGCCTGCCAGTCGCGGCCCAGGCTCAGGCCGCATTCCTCCAGCATGATGTGGACTTTGTGGCCGTTAGGTGTGGGCCATGAGTAAACATTGATCATCGGGGCGTCCTTGACTACTATGATGTTCGCTGCACTTTAAGAGAAAAGCGAAAACCATGTTCGAGCGGCTGAAGAAAGTCTTTGTTACGGGTAAGGCGGATGCCGGCGAGGCCGGCGCGTCCGACGAAGCCGTGTCCGAATGGGCAGGGACCCGTGGCTTTGCTTTCACCGGCATGGGGCAGGGCAAGGGTTTTATGCTCAAGGGCAACGTGGGCGGCAAGCCCTGGAAGATGGAACGCGGCCGGCCGTCACGCGATTACATTCGCGGTGAAGAGCTGCGCGCCCGTGGCGAGGTCAAGGTCAACGAGGACCTTACGGTGCTGGTGATGAACCGGGCTTTGAAGGACGGGCTGGAAAAAAAAGCCTACCAGGCCTATACCGACACGCTGCAGACCACCGCCGATCCGAGCATGCCGGAAGAAGTGCGCTGGCTGGCCATGTACCCTGAAGTCGGTTGGGAAAGCCTGCCAACGGCTTTCTGGCAACGCTATGCGGTGATGGCCGACCACCGCTCCCACGCGCTGGCCTGGCTGGATCCGAATCTGGTCGAGCTGCTGATGTCCTGGCCCGAGCCCGGGCCCGATTTGCAGGTGCCCTTTATCCTGATGGTGCTGCGCGGCAAGACCTATTTGCGCATGCAGTACACCCCGGCCGATATGCCCACGCTGGAGCATGCGGCCCTGATTTTCACCACGGCCTGCGAATCGGCGATCGCCGGCCTTTCCAACGACATCACGCTGTAAACCGCAAGCGGCTTATAGCGATTTGAACGGCTTGAACCGCTCTTAAGCGCCGCGCGTGATCGGCATCTCCACTTCACCGGGCATGAGCAGGTGCTTGGCCAGCTCCAGCTTGGCCAGCGAGGCGCGGTGCACTTCGTCGGGGCCGTCGGCCAGGCGCAGGGTGCGCTGGCTGGCGTACGCATAGGCCAGCGGGAAGTCGTCCGACACGCCGCCGCCGCCGTGGGCCTGTATGGCCCAGTCGATGATCTGGCAGGCCATGTTGGGCGCCACCACCTTGATCATCGCGATCTCGGCCTTGGCGACTTTGTTGCCTACGGTGTCCATCATGTAGGCGGCCTTGAGCGTCAGCAGGCGGGCCTGCTCGATCATGCAGCGCGCCTCGGCGATGCGTTCGTGCCAGACCGACTGGCTGGCGATGGGCTTGCCGAAGGCGACGCGGCTGTTCAGGCGCTTGCACATCAGCTCCAGCGCGCGTTCGGCAATGCCTATGCTGCGCATGCAGTGGTGTATGCGGCCGGGGCCGAGGCGGCCCTGGGCGATTTCAAAGCCGCGGCCTTCGCCCAGCAGCAGGTTGCCGGCGGGCACGCGCACATTGGTCAGCCGCACTTCCATGTGGCCGTGCGGTGCATCGTCATAGCCGAACACCGACAGCGGGCGGATCACGGTGATGCCGGGCGTGTTGGCAGGCACCAGGATCATCGATTGCTGCTCGTGGCGGCCAGCGTCGGGGTTGGTCTTGCCCATCACGATGTAGACGGCGCAGCGCGGGTCACCCGCGCCGGAAGACCACCACTTGAGGCCGTTGAGCACATAGTGGTCGCCGTCGCGCGTGATGCGGCACTGGATGTTGGTCGCGTCGGACGAGGCCACCTCGGGCTCGGTCATCAGGAAGGCCGAGCGGATTTCGCCTTTGAGCAGTGGGTCCAGCCACTGGTCCTTGTTGGCTTCGGAGCCGTAGCGCGCGATGGTTTCCATGTTGCCGGTGTCCGGCGCCGAGCAATTGAAGACTTCGGCCGCAAAGGGCACGCGCCCCATGATTTCACACAGCGGCGCGTACTCGAGGTTGGACAGGCCTTCAGGCGCGCGCGGCGAGTGCGGCAAGAACAGGTTCCAGAGGCCGGCGGCGCGTGCCTTGGGCTTGAGTTCCTCGACCAGCCTGGTCGGTACCCAGGCATTGCCCTTGGCACGGTTTTCGGCGATTTCACGGTAAAAGCGCGCTTCGTTCGGATAGATATGCTCGTCCATGAACCTGAGCAGGCGCGCCCGCAGTTCCTGTACCTTGGGGGTGTAGTTGAAGTCCATGAAATCTCCGGAAAGGATGTGGGTATTGTTGTGAAGGTGATGGCTTGTGCAGTCGTCAGCCCCGGCTTTTGAGGGCAAAGCCCCAGGCCATCCTGGCCAGCAGCGGCGCGCCGGCGGCCGAGCTGACGGCCTGGGCACTGGCGGCAGTACCGGTTTCAACCCGCTTGGCGATGCCCTGCAGGATGGCCGCGATGCGGAACAGGTTGTAGGCCATGTAGAAGTTCCAGTCGGCCTTGAGCGCTTCGGGTGTGGCCAGGCCTGTGCGCTCGCAATAGCGGCGTATGTACTCGGATTCGGTGGGAATGCCCAGGCTTTCGACGTCCAGCCCGCCGATGCCGCGGAAGGCCCCGGGCGGGATATGCCAGGCCATGCAGTGGTAGCTGAAGTCGGCCAGCGGGTGGCCCAGTGTGGACAGCTCCCAGTCAAGCACGGCCAACACACGTGGTTCAGTCGCGTGGAACAGCAGGTTGTCGAGCCGGAAGTCGCCATGCACGATGGAGACCAGGCTTTCATCCCGCGCGCTGGCCGGGATGTTGGCGGGCAGCCATTGCATGAGGCTGTCCATTTCGGCGATGGGCTGGGTGATGGAGGCGCTGTACTGCTTGCTCCAGCGGCTGATCTGGCGCTCGAAATAGTTGCCGGGCTTGCCGTAGTCGGCCAGGCCGCGTTCGGCGAACTTCACCTTGTGCAGGGCGGCGATCACGCGGTTCATTTCATCGTAAATCTCGCCGCGCTGGGCGGGGCTCATGCCGGGCAGGGACTGGTCCCAGAGCACCCGGCCTTCGACGAACTCCATCACATAGAACGCGCGCCCTATCACGGCCTCGTCTTCGCAAAGGCAATACATCTTTGGCACAGGCACGTCGGTGCCCTGCAGGCCTTGCATGACCTTGAACTCGCGCTCCACCGCATGGGCCGAGGGCAGCAGCTTGGCCACGGGCCCGGGCTTGGCCCGCATCACGTAAGAAGCGGCGGGGGTGAGCAGCTTGTAGGTGGGGTTGGACTGGCCCCCCTTGAAGATTTCCGCCGTCAGCGGGCCCTTGAAGCCGGGCAGGTGCTTGCCCAAGTAAGCAGTGAGCGCATCAAGGTCAAATGCATGCGCGCCGGAGACGGCACGGGTGCCGACAAAGTGGTCGAAATTGCTCATGCTTGAAGGGGTTGTCCCGGTTGGTCTATTTGTCGATTTCGGCCTCGGAAATCCGCATCAGCGCCTGGCGGTTGCGCACCACCAGGCCGCCCGGTTCTATGCGTATGGCTTCCTCGCGTTCCATGGACTTGAGTTCCTGGTTCACGCGCTGGCGCGATGCGCCGAGCAACTGGGCCAGTTCCTCCTGCGCCAGTTGCAGGCCTATGCGCACTTCGTTGCTGTCCCCCAGGCTTGGCACACCGTAGCTGCGCACCAGGTGCAGCAGCTGCTTGGCCAGGCGCGCACGCAAGGGCAGGGTGTTGAGGTCTTCCACCAGCCCGAAGAGCTGGCGTATGCGCCGCGCGTGCAGGCGCAGCAGGGCTTCGTAGAGCTCGACGTGCTGGCTCAGTATCTTGCGCAGATCGGCGCGCGAGACACACAGCAGCGTGGTTTCGCCATGGGCATAGGAGTCGTGGGTGCGCCGCTCTCCGTCGAAGATCGCCACATCGCCAACCCAGATGCCGGGCTCCACATAGGTCAGCGTGACCTGCTTGCCCGAGATCGAGGTGGAGCTCACGCGGATGGCGCCCCGCGCGCAGGAAATCCATTCCTCCGGCACATCGCCCCGGGCGCTGATGAGTTCGCCGTCTTTGTAGCGTTTGACGTAGGCGCATCGGAATATGTCGTGCCTCAGGGATGGGGACAGGGATGAAAACCAGCGGCCGTTGTTAATGGCCTCTCGTTCCTCTATCGTAAGAATGGGATCGTCCATGGTCTGTCTTTTGAGTGACTAACAAGGCGTCCATTGTCGCTTGAGGGACCCGTCGGGCGCCAGCGGCCTGTCGCATGGGTGTCGCCCGGCATGGCGCGCCGGGGAGCAGGGGAAATCGCCGGCGGCGCGGTCGCAACGGGCCGCCCGGCTTGGCCGGTTACCCCGGTTCAGCGGTAGTGCGGTGTGCGCTTGTTCAGGAAGGCGTCTATGCCTTCGCCAGCGTTGGCATCATGCAGGTTGCGCACGAAGTGGTGCTGCTCGCGACCCAGTTGCTGGTTCAGCGTGTTGCCGGCTGCGTCGTTGATGAGCTCCTTGATGCTGGCCAGTGCGTTGGGCGCGCGCGCATTGAGGTTTTCAGCCAGTTGCAGGGCCTGGGCCAGGGCTTCGCCTGGCGCGGTGACGCGGTTCACCAAGCCGAAGTCATGCAGCCGGCGCGCACCCACGCGTTCGCCAGTCATCAGCAGCTCGCTGGCCAGTGCCCGCGGCAGGGCGCGCGCCAGGGCCCAACTGCCGCCGCCGTCGGGGGACAGCGCCACGGTGCTGTAGGACATCACAAACACGGCGTTCTCCGCCGCCACCACAAAGTCGCAGGCCAGCACCAGGGAAAAGCCGGCGCCGGCCGCCGCGCCTTCCACGGCGGCTATCACTGGCTTGGGATAGGTACGGATCGAGTCGATCCAGTTGTGCAGGCCGTCGATGCTCTGGGCCTGCACCTCGGGCGCCTCACGGCGGTTGGCCTCCAGCCGCTGCAGGTTGCCGCCCGCACAGAAGAGGGCGCCTTCGCCGGTGATGACCACGCTCCGGATATCGGGGTTGTTCTCGGCCGCGTTCAAGGCCTCAATTCCGGCCGCATAAATTTCAGGTCCCAGCGCGTTCTTGAACTCCGGGTTGCTGATCGTCAGGATAAGGGTCTGGCCCTCGCTGGTACTCTTGATTGCGCCTGCCATGTCAGTCTCTCCAATACAAAATGAGGGGGAGGCAGGGATCAGGTCCCCGTACGAATTCATTTACCAGTGGGGGCCGCGGAACTGGCTTCGCCAGGCCGCAGGCGCCGCCCCCTAGAGGGGGGAAGGTGCTACACGAAGTGAGCATCCGACGGGGGTGATTCACTCTTCGTGCATGAGACTCAGGCCGATCGCGCCCCGGCGCCGCAGCCAGGGAGAGGGGCGGTAGCGCTGGTCACCGTACACGGTTTGCATATTGAACAGCACTTCCAGCACATTGGTCGGGCCGTAGCGGTCACCCATGGCCAGCGGGCCCAGGGGGTAACCGAGCCCGAGCGTCACGGCGGTTTCCAGGTCCTTCGGGCTGCAAATGCCCTGCTGGCAAATATCGCTGGCGATGTTGACAATGGCGGCCACTACGCGCTGGGTGACGAAGCCGCCGCTGTCGCGAATCACGCTGACGGCCTTGCCGTCGCGGGCGAAGAGGGCATGCGCGGCGTCTCGCATATCGCTGCGCGTGGCCGGGTTGGTGGCCAGCACGCGCCGCTTGGTCGCCGCATCGTCGATCAGCATGTCGATGCCGACAGTGCGGGCCGGGTCGAGGCGCTCCACCACGGCGACCGTGGTGATGTCAAAACCCAGCGGCGCAACCAGCGTGAGGGCCTGTGGAGAGGCGGAAGCGCCGGTTTCGATTTTGGCGCCGAGGTTTTTGAGCAGCTGCAGCAGCTCCGCGCGGCGCGAGGCGCGGGGCGATACCCATACCGGCGGAAGTTCGGCGACCTGCGGAACGGCGGGCTCAGCGGGTGCCTGCATGGCGCCCTCCGCATAGCGGTAAAAACCTTCGCCGGTCTTGCGGCCCAGCATCCCGCCGGCCAGGCGCTGCGCTGTGATCACGCTGGGGCGATAGCGGGCTTCTTCGTAATACTGGTGGTAAATCGACTCCATCACCGGATGTGAGACGTCGAGCGCGGTGAGGTCCATGAGTTCGAAAGGGCCGAGCTTGAAACCGGCCTGGTCGCGCAGGATACGGTCTATTGTGGCGAAATCGGCCACTCCCTCACTCACAATGCGCAATGCCTCGGTGCCATAGGCCCGGCCGGCGTGGTTGACGATGAACCCGGGCGTGTCTTGCGCCTGTACGGGTGTGTGGCCCATCTGGCGGGCGTATTGGCTCAGGCCTTCGCAGATGGCCGGGCTGGTCTTCAGGCCCGCGATCACCTCAACCACTTTCATCAGCGGAACGGGGTTGAAAAAGTGAAAGCCGGCCAGGCGCTCGGGGTGCTTGAGCCCGGCAGCGATGGCTGTCACGGACAGCGAAGAAGTGTTGCTGGCCAGCACCGTCTCCGCGGGCACCAGAGCCTCCAGTTCAGCGAACAGGGCGCGTTTGACATCAAGGCGTTCCACGATGGCTTCAACGACGAGGTCGCAGCCCGTCAGGTCGGCCAGGGTGCCGGCAAGTACCAGGCGGTCCTTGTGCGCGGCGGCCGCCGTAGCTTCAAGGCGGCCTTTTTCGACCAGTTTGTCCCATTGGGTGCAGATGGCTTCGCGCGCTTTTTCGGCGGCGCCCGCCTGCGCGTCCATCAGCCTGACGGTGCTGCCTGCCTGCGCCGCGATCTGCGCGATGCCCCGGCCCATGGCGCCAGTGCCAACTATTCCCACATTTGCAAAATTTACTTTCATGGCCGAATTATGGCTGAGCGTATTCGGCAAAGGCCGGTGGCAAAATTCGCCCACCCCATGAAATCCGCCGAGAAGTTCCTGAAATGCCTGCTTGGCGCTTTGCTGTTGGGGATTGCCGCCAACAGCCTGGCCGCCTCCCTGGGCCGTGTACGCGGCACGGCCATCGTCGGCCGGCCGCTGGACGTCACGCTGTCGGCGCAACTCGACGACACTGAAAATCCCTCTTCTGTCTGCTTGTCCGCCGACGTGTTCTTCGGCGACAGCCAGGTCTCGCCCGACAAAGTACGCACCGTGATGTCGCCAGGCGCAGGTGAAGTCCTGGTCCGTGTCCGTACGGTTTCTGTCGTGGATGAACCGGTCGTGACGGTGTATGCCCGCGAGGGGTGCCAGCAAAAGAATTCACGCAAATACGTGTTGCTCGCTGAGATGCTGGGCGGCAACACCGCTGCGGCGCCTTCGACGCTTTCGCAGGCGGGGATTGTTACGGCAGAAAGCGTGGCTACAGGTACGATCCAAGCCGGGTCGGCAGCACCAGCCCGAGGTGGGGCGTCGAAGGCAAAGCTGCAAACCCGCGCCACCGCCGGGATGGCCTCTTCCCTGGCTGTGCCACAGGCTCGCTCGGCCGGCAAACCGATACCCGCTCCAGCCCCGGCTCGCAAATCGCGGGCACGCCTGCAGTTGGACCCTGTTGACCTGACCGTCGAACGCGACCCCGTGCTTCGCGCATCGCCGGAGTTGCTGACGCAGCCGGCCGCCGATGCCCAGCAACGCGCATCCGCAGCCGCGCTGTGGCAGGCGCTCAATGCCCAACCGCAGGACATGATGCGCGACAGCCAGCGTCTCAAGTCCCTGGAGGCCGATGTGGCCGCCATGCTGGCGCAAAGCCGCAAGACGGAACAGGCGGTGACGGACCTGCGCGGCCAGTTGGAACGGGCGCGGGGGGAGCGCTACAGCAACTGGCTGGTGTATGGCCTGGGCGCTGTTCTGCTGCTTGTTTTGTTGGCGGCCGGTTTTCTCTGGAGGCGTAACCGGCAGCACACACTGCACCTGAACCACTGGTGGGACAAGGAAGCTGACCGGGGCAAGCCCAGTGCTTTTGCCGCGGAAACCGGGCCAGCCACGGCGCCGGCACATGAGGGGCCCTCCAAACCGGCGGTGGATCTGGACCTCGATGAGCTTCATCTGGAAAGCGCGCACAAGCTGCCGACACCCAGGCCGGCATCGAAAGCTCGGCATGAGCCTGGGGATCGCCCGGAATTCCTGCCCAGCCTGAGCGGATTCAGTGGCATGCCCCGCATGGTCAATGCCGAAGAGCTGTTTGATGTGCAGCAGCAGGCGGATTTTTTCGTGTCGCTGGGGCACCCTGACAAGGCAGTTGACGTCCTGCGGCTGCACATCACGGACAACGTGGAGACGAGCGCGCTGGTCTACCTGGACCTGTTCGATCTCTACCACAGCCTTGGCCGCAAGGACGACTACGACGCGCTGCGCAAGGATTTCCACCGCATGTTCAATGCCCAGGTGCCGGTCTTTGAGGACTACGCCATGGACACGCATGGCCTGGAGCACTATGTGGCGGCGCTCACGCGCATCGAGTCGCTATGGCCCACGCCCAAGGTGCTGGATGTGCTGGAGGAGTCCATCTTCCGCAAGTCCGATTCGCGCGGGGAGGTTTTCAGCCTTGCGGCGTACCGCGAACTGCTGCTGCTTCATTCCATCGCCAAGAAGATTGTTACTCGGCCTGTGGAGTCAGAGGAAGCGACCGATATGCCGCCGGTAATCGCGGCGGCGGGCGCGATTACGGGCATGCCACAGGCGAGCAGCTTCGGCCCAACCAACATCCTGCCCCTTTCCGCCCGCTTCCAGGAGTCGCCGCCGCCTGTTGCGCTTGCGGTCGACGTGCCAGCTGCTTTTTCGACGGAAATCGCGCCAAACCCCGATTTGACGCGGCCGCCTGTTTCCCCGAGGCTGGGTCTGGATATAGACCTGAGCCAGGAAGCCGATGAGGCTACGGCGCCTCTGCCGGCCATCGCCTTGATGGATGTATCTCCAGAAGATGAGGGCTTCAGCAACCTCATCGAGTTCGACCTCGATGTGCCGGGTCCCGTACCATCACGGAAAACCTGAATCCAGGCCCTTGCTGCGAGGCAGGGTATGGCTCAGCGCCGCACCTGCAGGGCGCCGGGATTCACGATGTTGGTGGGCGTGCCCTTGATGAAATTGACCACATTGTCGAAAGCCGCACCGAAATACAGCTCATAGCTGTCCTGCTCCACGTAGCCGATATGCGGCGTGCAAATGCAGTTTTCGAGGCGCAGCAGGGCATGGCCTTGCAGGATCGGTTCGGATTCAAACACGTCGATCGCCGCCAGGCCGGGGCGGCCACGATTGAGCGAGGCGATCAAAGCTTCGGGCTCAATCAGCTCCGCGCGTGAGGTGTTGACCAGCAGGGACGTGGTTTTCATGCGCGACAGGTCTTCCAGTGTGACGATGCCGCGGGTTTCGTCGTGCAGGCGCAGGTGCAGGCTCAACACGTCGCTTTGCTCAAAAAACTCGGCTTTGCTGCCTGCAACTTCATAACCATCAGCCTGGGCCCGTTCGCGCGAGGCGTCGCGGCCCCATATGATGACCCGCATGCCGAAAGCCCGGCCGTAGCCTGCCACGATTTGCCCGATCTTTCCGTAGCTCCATACCCCCAGCGTTTTGCCTTTGAGGACGGAGCCTATGCCGAAATTGGGCGGCATGGAGGCTGACTTGAGGCCCGCTTGCTGCCAGGCGCCGTGCTTGAGGTGAGCCACGTAATGCGGGATGCGGCGCATGGCCGCCATGACCAGCGCCCAGGTGAGTTCGGCCGGCGCGATAGGTGAACCCGTACCTTCCGCGACCGCGATGCCGCGCTCGGTGCAGGCCGCGACATCGATATGGCCCCCGACACGGCCGGTCTGCACGATCAGCTTGAGCTTGGGCAGCTTTTCAATGAGTTGTCGGCTGAGCTGGGTCCGTTCGCGGATGAGAACGATGACGTCGGCATCCTTGAGCCGGACTGACAGCTGGCCTATGCCTTTCACGGTATTGGTGTAGACCTTGGCGGGGTAGGCCTCCAATTTGGCAGCGCAGTTGAGTTTTCGCACTGCGTCCTGGTAGTCGTCGAGGATCACAATATTCATGCACGATATTGTGCCTGCAAGATTTTTCCTGCTTGCAGCAGGGGCTGCCGGATCGCCGCCATTTTGTATCGTGAGGAAACCGGCCACGGCATTTCCATTGTGCTGCGGCACATCGCATGGCGGGCCACATGGGGTCCGTGGCACCTGGAGATGGCCAGCCTGCAGGAGCGGCCGGGTTCGGTCTTATGCCTATTGCAGGGCAGCTTCGCGCTGCGCCATACGCTCAAGTTCTGCGCAGACGTCGGCCATGCGGCCGGAAATCACCATGCGGCCCGCGCAAGCCGGGCCGACATTGGCGTCGAATTCGCGCACGATGCGCAAGCGGCTGGGAGTGCGGTGTTGAGGTTTTGCTTTGCTGGCCGGCGTGGTTTCACGCGATGAGGCGGTGATGTCCGAGGAAAAAGGCAGTACCAGTTGGCCGTTTGCATGCTGGGCGCGTGCAGGCGCGGAAAACCGGCCAGACCTGCCTGGTGCGGGCACAAACCAAGCTGCCAATGCCTGCGCGGGGGCCAGCAGGACGGACAGAAGGGGTGAGTGTGAAAAGCTGACGATTCCCATGATGAACTCCTGTATGAGAGAGGTTTACACAGGCAGGATTTCGAACCGGCGCCAAGCCGGCGGGGCCGCCGCACCAGGGTGTTGGCCTTAACGGCCAAACGCCCGCCACCTGGTGCACGGCCAGGTGAGGTGCTTACATCAGCATGGTGTTGCGTATCAAGCCGACGGCCAGGCCTTCAAGTTCGAAAGGTTCGCCGGGCTCGACCACAATGGTTTTGAAGTCGGGGTTTTCGGGCAGAAGCTCGATCTGGTTTTTGTTGCGGCGAAAGCGCTTGACAGTCACTTCATCACCGAGGCGAGCCACCACGATCTGGCCGTTCTTGGCTTCGCTGGCCTGTTTGACGGCGAGCAGGTCGCCGTCCATGATGCCCACGTCGCGCATGCTCATACCGCGAACCTTGAGCAGGTAATCGGGCTGGCGCTGGAACAGGCCGCTTTCAAAATAGTAGGTTTGTTCGATGTGCTCCTGCGCGAGAATCGGGCTGCCAGCAGCAACCCGCCCTACCAGAGGTAGGGCGAGTTGGGCCAGGCTTTGCAACGGCAGGGAAAACTGTTTGGTGCGCGATTCGTTGATGGAACGCAGGGTATCGCCACGCAGGCGTATGCCGCGGGAGGTGCCGCTGACGAGTTCAATGACGCCTTTGCGGGCGAGGGCTTGCAGGTGCTCTTCAGCCGCATTGGCGGACTTGAAGCCCAATTCGTTGGCGATTTCAGCGCGGGTGGGTGGTGCGCCGGTGCGCGCGATAGCGCTTTGGATCAATTCAAGGATTTGTTGCTGGCGCGCCGTGAGCTTGGGACCTTCGGAGGGAAAATGCGGGAAATCGGTGAGGATGCTCATGGCGGGACTCCTTGGTTCTTCAGTCAGGTCAAGCTGTGAGGTTAGGACCTTATTTGCCATTGACCTGTTTTAATATCCAGTACCTGTATTTTCATCCAGTTTTTAAAAGATTGCAAGACCACTTTCCATGCATCCTCAAAATATTGTGATTCTGGGCACCGGCGGAACTATTGCGGGCCGAGCCGCCAATGCGTCGGACAACATCGGCTACACGGCCGCCCAGGTGGGTGTTGGCGAGCTGCTGACCGCGATACCGGCTTTGGCGCAGGCCGGCACAGTGCTCACGGAGCAGGTGGCGCAGGTCGACAGTAAGGACATGAGTTTTGCGGTATGGGGCAAACTGGCCGCGCGCGTCAGCCATTTCCTCGCACAGCCCGACGTCCAGGGCATCGTCGTCACCCATGGCACCGACACGCTGGAGGAAACCGCGTTTTTCCTGCAGGCCTTGCTGGCTCCGGCCAAGCCCGTGGTCTTGACTTGCGCGATGCGCCCGGCCACCGCGCTGGTCCCCGATGGGCCGCAAAACCTGCTGGATGCCGTGGCTGTGGCGCGCCACGCGGGTGCGCAGGGCGTGGTCGCGGTGTGCGCAGGCGTCATTCACGGTGCGGAGGATGTCCAGAAGGCTCACACCTACCGCCTTGACCCCTTTACTTCGGGTGATGCAGGCCCCATCGGGTATGTGGAGGAAGGGCGGCTGAGGTTGCTGCGAAGCTGGCCGCAGGCCGAGCCGGGGCGCGCGCAAGCCGCGGCCAAAACCATTGTCGGCCTGGCGGGCCCTAATGTCGTCCCGCGCGTCGAAATCGTCATGAACCATGCCGGCGCGAGCGGCGCCATAGTGCAGGCGCTGCGAGCCCAAGGTGTGCAGGGCCTGGTGGTGGCCGCGACCGGCAACGGCAGCCTGCACCAGGAACTGGAAGCCGCGCTGCTGAAAGCCCAGGCTGATGGCGTCAAGGTGCTGCGTGCCACACGCTGTGCCGGTGGGCGGGTGCTGCCGATGCCGACGGATGCGATCCCGGATTCCGAAGGGCTCAGTCCGGTGAAGGCCAGGGTCAAGCTGATCCTGCAACTGCTGGCCTGACCATCGCCCAGGGGCTGCAAGCGAAGGCGCGCCGCCCCTGAAAGCCTATCTTGTTCTTTTTGACTTGCGGACACTCCATGCAAACCCCCTATGAACTCGGCAATCAGAACCAGACCACCACCTGGGAGGCCTGCATCCGGTTTTACGAAGCGCTGGCCCAGCGTTACCCCGCCGTCCTGCAGTTCTCGCAGATCGGCGTTTCCGATGCCGGCATACCCATCCACGCGGGCATTGTGAGCGCCGATGGCGTGTTTGACCGCGAACAGGTTCGCCAGGCGGGGCGTGCCGTCTTTTTCAACAACAACGGCATACACCCTGGCGAACCCGAGGGCATTGACGCCTGCATGTCACTGGTGCGCGACCTGTGCCTGCAGCCAGATCGTCTGGCCGCCCTGGGCAGCACTGTTTATCTCTTTATCCCGATCTACAACGTAGACGGCAGCTGCAACCGCGGCGATACCAGCCGTGTCAACCAGGACGGCCCTGAATCCTTTGGTTTTCGCGGCAATAGCCTGCACCTGGACCTGAACCGGGACTTCATCAAGTGCGACAGCCTCAACGCCCAGCTGTTCAACCGCTTCTTCACCGCCTGGGATCCGGATGTGATGGTCGATACCCACACATCCAATGGTGCGGACTACAGCTACACCATGACGTTGATCCACACCCAGGCCGACAAGCTGGGCGGTGGCCTGGGCGCTTTCCTGCGGGAAAGCATGCTGCCGGTGATCTACCGCGGCATGGAGGAGCGCGGCTGGCCGACCTGTCCCTATGTGAACCCCGTGCAGGTGAGCCCGGACCAGGGAATCGCCGATTTCCTGGAGGTGCCGCGCTTTTCGACCGGCTACGCGGCGCTGAACCACACCATAGGCTTCATGCCCGAGACCCACATGCTCAAGCCGTTCAAGGACCGCTACGAGTCCATGCGCGCGCTACTGGACGTGACGCTGGCGTTCACGGTCGCGAACGCGCCGCAGATCCAGTCGCTGCGGCGGCAGGCACGGCAGGCATCGCGTAGCCGAACCCAATGGCCTGTGCGCTGGAAGCTTGATGAAACGCGCCCTTCACGCCTGCGCTTTAAAGGCTACGCCGCAGTGCATTCGCCCAGCCTGCTGGGCAACTACCAGCGCCTGGCCTATGACAGAAGCCAGCCCTGGGAACGCGAGATCGACTATTTCACCCACTTTGCCGAGGAGGCGGTGGTGCGTGCGCCGCGCGCCTATGTGATCCCGCAGGCCTGGCGCGCCGTGGTGGAACGCCTTGGCTGGAACGGCGTGCGCATGGAGCGTCTGGACACGGCGCGCACGGTGCAGGCCCAGGTCAGCCGCATCCAGGCCGTGCAAAGCCGGCCCGGCGCCTATGAGGGCCATGTGTTCCACGACGAGCTCACGATGGAAACCCGTTTGCAAACCGTTGAATTGCAGGCCGGCGACTGGTGGGTCCCGCTGGACCAGGACAAGGCCCGTTATGCGGTCGAAACCCTGGAGCCGCAGGCGCACGACAGCTTTTTCCGCTGGGGGTTTTTCAACAGCATCCTTGAAAAGAAGGAGCACTTCTCGGACTATGTATTCGAAGACCTTGCGCTACAGCTGCTCGAGGATGAGCCCGGCTTGCGCGAGCGCTTCGAACAGTGGAAAGCGGCCCACCCGCAGTTACTGTCGGAGCCCAAGGCGGTCCTGGGCTTTATCTTCGAGAACTGCGCGCGCCATGCCGAGTTACAATGGCGGCGCTATCCGGTGTTGTCGATTTTTTAAGCGCCATGAAAAAAGCCGTCGTGATGACGGCTTTTTTGTTGGTCTGTGAACTTGCAGGCGGCTCAGGCGGACAGCGCCTCGAAGGCGCGCGCGGTGATCTGGTCAACCGTGCCCATGCCGCTGATGGCGCGGTATTTGGGCGCCGCGTCGGGCGCGACCTTGGACCAGCTTGAGTAGTAGTCCACCAGCGGGCGTGTTTGCGCGCTGTAGACCTCCAGCCGTTTGCGCACGGTGTCTTCCTTGTCGTCGTCGCGCTGGATCAGCGGCTCGCCGGTCACGTCGTCCTTGCCCTCGACCTTGGGCGGGTTGAACTTGACGTGGTAGGTACGGCCCGAGGCGGGGTGGGAGCGGCGTCCGCTCATGCGCTCGATGATGGCCTCAAAGGGTACGTCGATCTCCAGCACGTAGTCCAGCTTGACGCCGGCCGACTTCATCGCGTCGGCCTGCGGGATGGTGCGCGGAAAACCGTCAAACAGGAAACCTTTGGCGCAGTCGGGTTGGGCAATGCGCTCCTTCACCAGGTTGATGATCAGGTCGTCGCTGACCAGCGCGCCGGCATCCATGATTTTTTTGGCTTCAATCCCCAGCGGCGTGCCGGCCTTGACGGCCGCACGCAGCATGTCGCCGGTGGAAATCTGGGGGATGCCGTACTTCTGGCAGATGAAGGTCGCTTGCGTCCCTTTGCCCGCGCCAGGCGCGCCCAACAATATCAGTCTCATGGATGTCCTCGGATTTATGAATTCGTGAAGCCAGCCCCGGGCCGGCGCGCCGGTCACCCGTTGGGGCAGCTTGGCAGGTGTGAAGGGCTGCCAGCACACCCTGCAGGCCTTCCACTTGCGTTTTTCCCAAGGATAGCATGCACCCCTGACAGCAACTTACAGGGGAGGGCTTGCGGCGCGGCCCCACCAAGGCATGCGCTCAGGAAAATAGCTTGCGCGCGCGGTCCAGGTCTTCGGCCGTGTCGACACCCGGGCCCGGCGCATCGTCGGTGATGTGCACGGCAATACGGTGGCCGTGCCACAGGGCGCGCAGCTGCTCAAGCTGCTCAAGCTGCTCCAGTGGCGCCTGGGGAAGCCGGGGGAATTCGCGCAGAAAACCCACGCGGTAACCGTAGATGCCGACGTGTCGAAGCGGCTTGGGCAGCGTGCTGCCAGCCTCCCACCAGGCCTTGCCGGCGAAGTCGCGCCCGGCCGGGATGGGCGAGCGGCTGAAGTAAAGCGCTGTGTGGCGGGCATCCAGCACCACCTTGACCACATTCGGGTTCTGAAGATCCGCCAGTTGGCCTATGGAGTGCGCGGCGGTGCTCATGGCGCAGTCGGGCCGCTCGTTGAGCAACTGCGCGACGGCGTTGATCAGCGCCGGGTCTATCAACGGTTCGTCGCCTTGGACGTTCACCACGATGTCCTCGTCCGCCAGGCCCAGCACGCCGCAGGCTTCAGCCAGCCGGTCGCTGCCGCTGGGATGGTCGGTACGGGTCAGCACGGCAGTGACGCCGAACCCGGCGCATTTTTCAATGATTTCGTTGCTGTCGGTCGCGACGACGGTGCGCAGGGCCGCGCTTTGCATGGCGCGCTGCGCCACGCGCACAACCATGGGCGCACCGCCGATGTCTGCCAGTGGCTTGTTGGGCAGGCGGGTGGACGCCAGCCGGGCCGGGATCAGGACGGTGAAGCTCACAGGCCCAGCTCTTCATCGGTCAGCGTGCGTGCTTCGTTCTCAAGCAGCACCGGCAGGCCGTCGCGCACGGGGTAAGCCAGCCGGGCGCTGCGGGAGACCAGCTCCTGCTTTTCCCTGTCGTATTCAAGCGGGCCTTTGGTCACGGGGCAGACCAGCAGTTCAAGCAATTTGGTGTCCATCCTTCGATGGTAATGGAGAAAGCAGGGGTGTTAGCAGCGCGTCGAAAGCGGCGAAAAAAGCCTGCTCAGGCGAAAACACCAGTGGCACGGCCAAAATGTTTAGCCCGGTTGCAGCCGGCAGGGCAAACAGCTTGACGGCGTCTTTTTCGGTGCACAGCACAGTGCGCCCTTTCAGCTTCGCCAGATCTGCTTCGATGAACACATGGTGATCGGGCAGGGCGATGCTGGCTTCCAGCATCAGGCCCCGGTCCCTGAGCATGCCGAAAAAAGCCTCGGGGTTGGCGATGCCCGCCAATGCCGTGACCGGTCGGCCCCGCAAGCCGTCCAGCGCAAGCTGGTCGCCGCCGGCCGACCAGGCGTCGTCGGCCAATTGCCGAGTGGATCTGAAGCCTTCGAAGGCTGGCCGTTGTCCGGTGTGAAGCACAAGGTTCAGGCCCTGTTGCCTGCGCTCGGGCCAGGGCTCGCGCAGCGGGCCCGCCGGCAGCAGCCAGCCGTTGCCCACGCCGCGGTCGTCAAATGCGGCAATCTCGATGTCCCGCTGCAGCGCGTAGTGCTGCAGGCCGTCGTCGCAGATCACCACGGCTGTATCAGGGTGGACGGCAAGCAAGGCCCGCAGTGCTTGCGTGCGCTTCCCGGAGACAAAAACCGGCGCGCCTGTCAGCTTATGGATCAAGGCCGGTTCGTCACCTGTTTGCGCCAGCGGCGCGGCCGCTGTGACTTCCATGCAATCCGAACCGGAGCGTCCGTAGCCGCGCGACACCACGCCCACCTTTACCCGCTGTGCCTGCAGGTGCCTGACCAGGGCGATTACCAGGGGGGTCTTGCCGGCGCCGCCGGCGATCACATTGCCCACCACTACGACGGGAGCCTTGAACCGTTCGGACCGCAGGATGCCGCGGTGATACAGGGTGCGGCGCAAACGCACCAGCAAGCCAAAGCACTGCGCCAATGGCCAGAGCAGGCAGGCCAACCCGCCGCGGGTCAGCCAGGCGTTCTGCAGGAGGATTTTCACGGACGTTTCGCGGGGAAGGGCGGCTGTTGGGACCGGCCGAAAGACAGGGACTTACTTCGCCCCGGCCATGGCGGCGCTCTGGGTGGCAAAAGTGATCTGCGTGAGGCCCTGGCGGCGTGCCGCCTCCATGACGGTAATGACCGCCTGGTGCGTGGCGTTGGCGTCTGCGCTGATGATGATGACGCTCTCTTTACCGGCTTTGGCCGCCTCGGTCAGCGCGGCACCCAGCACCTCGATGCCCCGGCCCTCGACCAGGGTCTTGTTGACCATATAGCGGCCGTCGCTGCTTACCGCGACGATGACTTCCTTGGGATAGTCGCGCTGCTGCTCGGCGTCGGCCACGGGCAGCTTGACCTGCAGCTCGGTGAACTTGCTGTAGGTGGTGGACAGCATCAGGAAGATCAGCACCACGAGCAGCACGTCGATGAAGGGGATCAGGTTGATCTCCGGTTCGTCGTGAGGGTGAGGACGGAAGTTCATTTACGCAAGGTGTTGAGGTGACGGACGAAGCGCTCGGCGGCCAGTTCCATGGTCAGCAGGTAGCCATCCACACGAGCCCGGAAATAGCGCCAGAAGATCAGCGCCGGAATCGCCACCATCAGGCCGAAGGCCGTGTTGTAGAGGGCGATCGAAATACCCTGGGCAAGCTGCGCCGGGTTGCCGCCCGCGCCGCTGACACTCCCGCTGCCGGCCTGGGAGCCGAAGATTTCAATCATGCCGATCACCGTGCCCAGCAGGCCCAGCAATGGCGCGGCGGAGGCGATGGTCGCCAAAGCAGCCAGATAACGCTCCAGTTTGTGCGCGGCTTGGCGCCCGGCGCCTTCCAGGATGGAGCGCAGGTCGTCCTCACTGATGCGCGGGTTGGCATTCAGCGCGCGAAAGCCGCTGGCCAGCACTTCGCCGAGCACCGAGTTCTGTTCGAGCTGTGACACAACGTCGGGCGAAGGAACGGAAGCGCGGGAGACGGTGATGGCTTCGTCGAGCAGTTTGGGCGGGGCGACTTTGCGGTTTTTGAGGCTGGTGAAACGCTCGATAACCAGGGCAAGGGCCAAGACGGAACAGGCAACCAGAGGCCAGATCGGCCAGCCTGCGGCTTGTATGATCGAAAACAATGCACATCTCCAAGCAAATAATTTGTGGTGGATTATGGCTTAGAGCCTGTTCATCCCGAGAAGGTACTTGCGCGGACCCGTTGAGACCTTGAACAGGCGGACTCTTGGATACTGCGGTGCTTCACGATGCGTAGCCCATGGCACGAAAGTTTTCAAGATCCCGTTTTGTCGGACATAGCCCACAGAACTTGTGGATAACTTTGTGAGCAACTAAGGGCGGCAAACCCCGCAAGCCGCGCCGGATCGCGGATATGACAAAACGATGAAAATTTGAGCAGAATTAAGTTATTCAAAATCAATGAGTTACACGAATTCATCGTGCGGTCCGCAGGAAACCGGGGCTTTCGCCCACGCAGGGCGGTGCTCTGTGGAGTACTGCCCTCGAGAAATCAAGGGGTTTAACCATGTTTGAGCCGGCCGCACGTCCCGGCAGGCCTTCTCCGGCGGGACGCGAGGCGGGCGCGCGCATCTGGGCGGTGGGGTCTTTATTGCGAGCCATCGCGGACAGCCTGGAGGCGCGCTTCAATCCAGTCGCCGTGCAGGGTGAAATCAGCGGCTTTTCGCGGGCTGGCAGCGGGCATTGCTACTTTTCCCTTAAAGACGAGCAAGGCCAGGTTCGCTGCGCCATGTTTCGCCGCGCAGCTGGTTTGCTGGATTTTTCCCCGCGTGACGGCCAACTGGTCGAGTTGCGGGGGCGCCTGGGCGTGTATGAGCCGCGCGGCGAGCTGCAACTGGTGGTGGAGTCCATGCGGCAGGCGGGGCAGGGCAACCTGTTCGAGCAGTTCCTGCAGCTCAAGGCCAGGCTCGAGGCCGAGGGCCTTTTCGATCCGGGCCGAAAACGTCCCTTGCCCCTGATGCCGCGCGCCATCGGCCTCGTCACCTCGCTGGGCGCCGCTGCCCTGCATGACGTGGTGACCGCGCTCCAGCGGCGCGTGCCGCACATTCCGGTCGTCATTTACCCGGCCAGCGTGCAGGGTGGGCAGGCAGCGGGCGAGCTGCGTGAAGCCTTGCGCAAGGCCTATCAGCGGCAAGAGCTGGACAAGCTTGACGTCATCCTGCTGGTGCGCGGCGGCGGCGCGATGGAAGACCTGTGGGCTTTCAACGACGAACAGCTGGCGCGGGCCATTGTGGCCTCGCCGGTGCCCGTGGTCAGCGGCGTGGGCCATGAAACCGACTTCACGATTGCCGACTTCTGCGCTGACGTGCGTGCGCCAACACCCACCGCTGCGGCCGAGTTGTGCGCGCAGCCGCTAAGCGTCTGGCTGGGTATGCTGGGGCTGGCCTTGTCGCGCCTGCAAAACGGCGTGGACCGGCAACTGCAGTCGCATAACCAGCGCCTGGACTGGGCGGCGTCGCGGGTCAGCCGGCCCTCTCACCTCGTGACGCGGCAGCACGCCCGCCTGGCCGGTTTGGGGCAGAGCCTGAACCATGCCCTGCGCTCGACCCTGCAGAACGAGCGGCTCAGGCTTCAATCCCTGGGGAGCGATTTCCCGCGTGAGGTCGAGGGCAGCCTGCAACGCGGGCGGCAGCGGCTGGAGCGAGCGCAGCTTCGGCTGGAGTTGCTGGACCCCAAGCTGGTCCTGCAGCGCGGTTATGCCTGGCTGGCCGACCTGCAGGGGCAACCAATCACCCGGCCGGAGGATACGCACCAGGGTCAACCTGTGCGCGCTACCCTTGCCGGCGGCGAGGTCGATTTGACCGTCACAGCGCGCCGGCTGATTTAGTTTTTACAATGACCTGGACAGCGGTTTAAAAGTTCGGTTCCAAAAGCGCGTTCACACCGTTTGACCGTCCGAGCCCGTTCAACAACAGTTTATTCATCACCACGAGGAAAATCATGGAACACAAGCTCCCACCACTCCCTTATCCAATCGACGCATTGGCGCCGCATTACAGCCAGGAAGCCTTTGAGTACCACCACGGCAAGCACCACAACGCTTACGTGGTGAACCTCAACAACCTGCAAAAGGGCACCGAGTTCGAATCCATGACGCTCGAAGAGATCGTCAAGAAATCCAGCGGCGGCGTCTACAACAATGCGGCCCAGATCTGGAACCACACCTTTTTCTGGAACTGCATGAAGCCCGCCGGCGGCGGTGAACCCGGCGGTGCGCTGGCTGCGGCCATCAACGCCAAGTTCGGCTCTTATGCCGCCTTCAAAGAGGCTTTCGTGAAGTCTGCTGTGGGCAACTTCGGCTCCGGCTGGACCTGGCTGGTCAAGAAGGCCGACGGCACGGTGGACATCGTCAACACCGGCCCGGCCGGCACTCCGCTGACCACCGCCGACAAGGCCCTGCTGACGGTTGACGTCTGGGAACACGCCTACTACATCGACTATCGCAACCTGCGCCCGAAATTCGTGGAGACCTTCCTGTCCAACCTGGTCAACTGGAGCTTCGCTGAAGCCAACTTCGCCTGATTGGTGCTTACGGCGCATCCAGCGCCCGCAAAAAAGCCGACTTCAAGTCGGCTTTTTGTTTGGGGCAGAGAGAAACAGCGAGAAAGTCAGCGCCGGGCTTCAAAGAAGGGGCCGCCCAGCTTGCTGCCGGCTTTGATGCCTTTTTTGGCGAACCAGCCCTTGTTCATCTCCAGCACATAGCGGACCGGCTCGGCCGAGCAGTGGGCGTTGGTGGTTTGCGGCTTCATGTCGGCCAGGTTCACGATGGTGCCGTCATCGGCCACAAAGGCCGCCGTCAGGGGCAGTACAGTGTTTTTCATCCAGAAACATTGCTGGCTGGCCTGCTCGAATACGAAGATCATGCCTTCCTGCTGCGGCATTTCCTTGCGGAACATCAGGCCGATTTGCCGCTGCTCCGGCGTGAGGGCCACCTGCGCATCAATCAGGTGCATGCCGGCCGAGAGCTTGACGCGCTGCAGGTTCATCTGCGGGGCATCCTGGGCCGAAGCGCATATCGGGGAGAGCAGGGCAGCCAGGGCAAGAGCGCTGGCCAGAGCCTGGAATGCCTTGCCGAATGACACGACGCCGGATCTTGAAAACATAGAGTCACCACACATGAAGTTGATTAGGCAGCATAAACGACGCGCATAAAAAATGCCCGCACGCGGCGGGCATTTTGACCGAAGTCACCAGGAATTACTTCTTGGCTTCAGCCTTTGCTTTCTTGGCGGCGGCAGCTTCTGCTTTCTTGGCGGCCTTGGCTTCAGCCTTTGCCTTCTTCTCAGCAGCGGCTTTCTCCTTCTTGGCGGCAGCAGCGGCAGCTTTTTCTTCCTTGGTCATCTTGGCAGGCTTGGCAGCAGGGGTGGCTGGCGTTGCGGGGGTAGCAGCGGGAGCGGCTGCGGCAGCAGGAGCGGAAGCAGGCTTGGCAGGAGCTTGTGCGTATGCACCAACAGCGAAGAGGCCAGCGATCAAAGCAGCGAGGATTTTGTTCATTTGGAATTTCCTAGAAAGGTTATTGGAAAAAATACCCCGAACTTCTCGGAGGCCCTTCCGTAACGGAGCCCGTTTGCCGGCCGTTGACACAAGCCCCCAAATTCTTTTGCCTTGTGGTTTTAAGGCTAGAATTTAGGGGTTTTTACCTAACCGCTACACGGCGTACCTTCCGCGCCCAGCGCCCACCCCGGAGACTTTCCTACATGTACCAGCACATCAAAGTGCCTTCCCAAGGCAAGAAAATCACTGTCAACGCCGACAACTCCCTGAACGTGCCTGACGAACCCGTCATTCCGTTCATTGAAGGCGACGGTACCGGCGCAGACATTACGCCGGTCATGCTGAAGGTGGTCGATGCTGCTGTTGCCAAAGCCTACGGCGGCAAGAAAAAAATCCACTGGATGGAGGTCTATGCCGGTGAAAAGTCGACCAAGGTCTACGGTCCCGACGTGTGGCTGCCCGAAGAAACCCTGCACGCCGTGCGCGACTACGTCGTTTCGATCAAGGGCCCGCTGACGACGCCCGTGGGCGGCGGCATCCGCAGCCTGAACGTGGCACTGCGCCAGGAACTCGACCTCTACGTCTGCCTGCGCCCCATCCAGTACTTCGCGGGCGTTCCTTCCCCCGTCAAGGAACCGCAGAAGACCAACATGGTCATCTTCCGCGAGAACTCGGAAGACATCTATGCCGGCATCGAGTTCGAATCCGGAAGCGACAAGGCCAAAAAGCTCATCAAGTTCCTGCAGGACGAGATGGGTGTCAAGAAGATCCGCTTCCCGAACACCTCGGGCATCGGCATCAAGCCGGTTTCCAGCGAAGGCACCGAGCGCCTGGTGCGCAAGGCCATCCAGTACGCCATCGACAACGACAAGCCCAGCGTGACCATCGTGCACAAGGGCAATATCATGAAGTTCACCGAAGGCGGCTTCCGTGACTGGGCTTACGCCCTGGCCAAGAAGGAATTCGGCGCGGTGGAAATCGACGGCGGCCCATGGATGAAGTTCAAGAACCCGAAGACCGGCAAGGAAATCACCGTCAAGGACAGCATCGCCGACGCCTTCCTGCAGCAAATCCTGCTGCGCCCCGCTGAATACAGCGTGATCGCCACCCTGAACCTGAACGGCGACTATGTCTCCGACGCGCTGGCGGCCCAGGTCGGCGGTATCGGCATTGCCCCTGGCGCCAACCTGAGTGACACCGTCGCGATGTTTGAAGCCACCCACGGCACGGCGCCCAAGTACGCCGGCAAGGACTATGTCAACCCCGGCTCCGAGATCCTCTCGGCCGAAATGATGCTGCGCCACATGGGCTGGACCCAGGCTGCTGACCTGATCATCAGCTCGATGGAAAAATCCATCGAATCGAAGAAGGTCACCTATGACTTCGCGCGCCTCATGGAAGGCGCAACCCAGGTCAGCTGCTCCGGTTTCGGCCAGGTCATGATCGACAACATGTAAAGCAGCGGGCCCAGCCCTCTATTTTGAACCGCCCGGGAGCAATCCTGAGGCGGTTTTTTCATGTCCGGTAAATAAGCAAAAAATCACGCTTGAATGTCGCGTTCCCGCCACCAATTTAACCATCAGGCGCACTGGGCTATATCGGTGGCTAGAATGAATTCCATGGCAACCAAGTCTCCCAAATCCCCCAGTTCCCCGGTGCAGCCGCCGGTACCCGCCGTCAGGCCGGACAACGGCGCCGGAGGGGATTCGGTCGTGCTGGAGCGCCGGCCGCAAAAAACCAAGCCGCCGCAGATGTACCAGGTGGTTCTGCTCAACGACGATTACACCCCCATGGAGTTCGTGGTGGTCGTGATCCAGGAGTTTTTCAACAAGGACCGGGAAACCGCCACGCAGATCATGCTGAAGATCCACCTGGACGGCAAAGGCGTCTGCGGGGTTTTCTCCAAGGACGTGGCGGCGACCAAGGTAGACCAGGTCACCGAAGCCGCCCGCAAGAACGGCCATCCGCTGCAGTGTGTCAGCGAGCCCATTGAATAATCGTGAAAACGGCCAATATTTGACCTGTCAGTGAGATCAGTCAGTTAAGTAACCCAAGCAAGCCGAAAGGAAGATCAATGATTGCCCAGGAATTAGAAGTCAGCTTGCACATGGCGTTTGTCGAGGCGCGCCAGCAGCGCCACGAGTTCATCACCGTTGAGCACCTCCTGCTTGCCTTGCTGGACAACCCCAGTGCCGCCGAAGTGCTGCGCGCCTGCTCTGCCAACGTGGACGATCTGCGCAAGTCGCTCGCCAATTTCATCAAGGACAACACTCCGCAGGTCGCCGGTACCGACGACGTCGACACGCAACCCACGCTGGGCTTCCAGCGCGTGATCCAGCGCGCCATCATGCACGTCCAGTCCACCGGCAACGGCAAAAAGGAAGTCACCGGCGCCAACGTGCTGGTCGCCATCTTTGGCGAAAAGGATTCGCACGCCGTGTATTACCTCCACCAGCAGGGCGTCACCCGCCTGGATGTGGTGAATTTCATCGCCCACGGCATCAAGAAGAGCGACCCGCCCGAGCCCGCCAAGGCCGGCGAGAGCGCTGCCGAGAACGAGGAAGGCGCCGAAAAGAGCGAAAAAGCGTCTCCACTGGAGCAGTTCACCATCAACCTGAACCAGCTCGCCAAGGACGGCAAGATCGATCCGCTGATCGGCCGCCAGTACGAGGTCGAGCGCGTCATCCAGATCCTCTGCCGCCGCCGCAAAAACAACCCGCTGCTGGTCGGCGAGGCCGGCGTGGGCAAGACCGCCATCGCCGAGGGTCTGGCCTGGCGCATCACGCAAAAAGACGTGCCCGAGATCCTGGCCGAAGCCAATGTGTACTCGCTCGACATGGGCGCCTTGCTCGCGGGTACCAAGTACCGCGGCGATTTCGAGCAGCGCCTCAAAGGCGTGCTCAAGGCGCTGAAGGACAAGCCCAACGGCATCCTCTTCATCGACGAGATCCACACCCTGATCGGTGCCGGCGCGGCATCAGGCGGCACGCTGGACGCGTCCAACCTGCTCAAGCCGGCCCTCAGCTCGGGCCAGCTCAAGTGCATTGGCGCGACCACCTTCACCGAGTACCGCGGCATCTTCGAGAAAGACGCGGCCCTGTCGCGCCGTTTCCAGAAAGTCGACGTGGTCGAGCCCACGGTGCAGGAAACCGTGGAAATCCTCAAGGGCCTGAAGTCGCGCTTTGAAGAGCACCACAGCGTCAAGTACGCCGTGGCTGCCCTGCAGGCCGCGGCCGAGCTCAGCGCCAAGTACATCAACGACCGCCACCTGCCCGACAAGGCGATTGACGTGATCGACGAGGCCGGCGCGGCCCAGCGCATCCTGCCCGCGTCCAAGCGCAAGAAAACCATCAGCAAAGCCGAGGTCGAAGAGATCGTGGCCAAGATCGCCCGCATCCCGCCCGCCAACGTGTCCAACGACGACCGCGGCAAGCTCAAGACGCTGGAGCGTGACCTCAAGAGCGTGGTGTTCGGCCAGGACAAGGCGCTCGACGTGCTCGCCTCCGCCGTGAAGATGGCGCGCTCGGGCTTGGGCAAGGACGACAAGCCCATCGGCTCCTTCCTGTTTTCCGGCCCCACGGGCGTCGGCAAGACGGAAGCCGCCAAGCAGCTGGCCTACATCATGGGCATCGAGCTGATCCGCTTCGACATGTCCGAGTACATGGAGCGCCATGCCGTGAGCCGCCTGATTGGCGCGCCCCCGGGCTATGTCGGCTTCGACCAGGGCGGCCTGCTGACCGAGGCCATCACCAAGAAGCCGCACGCCGTGCTGCTGCTCGACGAGATCGAAAAGGCGCACCCGGACATCTTCAACGTGCTGCTGCAGGTCATGGACCACGGCACGCTGACGGACAACAACGGGCGCAAGGCCGATTTCCGCAATGTCATCATCGTCATGACCACCAATGCCGGTGCCGAGACGATGAACAAGGCGACCATCGGCTTTACCAACCCGCGCGAGTCCGGCGACGAGATGGCCGACATCAAGCGCCTGTTCACGCCCGAGTTCCGCAACCGCCTGGACGCGACCGTGAGCTTCAAGGCGCTCGACGAGGCCGTCATCCTCCGCGTGGTCGACAAGTTCCTGCTGCAGCTCGAAACCCAGCTGGCCGAGAAGAAGGTCGAAGTCACCTTCACCGACACGCTGCGCAAGTACCTCGGCAAGAAGGGCTTCGATCCGCTGATGGGCGCGCGCCCGATGCAGCGCCTGATCCAGGACACGATTCGCCGTGCGCTGGCCGACGAACTGCTGTTCGGCCGACTGATTGACGGAGGGCGCCTGACGGTCGACATGCAGATGACGACTGACGAGAAGGGCGTGGAAACCGGTGAGGTTTCGCTCGACATCCAGCCATTGCCCAAGAAAGAGGGCAAGGCCAAGCCTGAAGCCGAGGCGGCGGAGACCAACTGATCAGGCAAACCAGGGCGCTGATTTTTGAGCGCCCACCTGAAGCAGCCAGAAAGGCCGGTAGCATCACGCTATCGGCCTTTTTTCTTGTCCGCCAGCGCCGCAATCTATCTTCGACCCTACCTTGACGTTCCCCGAACTCAGCTCTGAATGGAAAACCGGCCTCTCGCTGGCCTGGAGCGGCTATATCGCGGTGTTGTCCGTCTGGATCGTGTTGCAAAAGCGCGCCCCGGTGTCCACCATGAGCTGGATACTGTCGCTGGCCTTGCTGCCCTTCGCGGGCTTTGTCATCTATTACTTCCTGGGGCCCCAGCGCCTGAAGAAACAGCGCCTCAAGCGCCTGCGCAGCCGTGCCGGCGAGTTGGCCGGCGCGGACCTGGCCCTGTTGCGCGAGGCTGCCGAAAAAGCGCCCGCATCCCTGCGGCAGATGGCCGCGCTGGGCACAGCCGCCTGCGGCCTGCCGGTGTCCAGTGCCACCTCGGTCGAGTTGCTCTCGGGCGGCGCGCGCACCTTTGACAGCATCTTCAAGGCCGTGCGCGACGCGCGCGACCATGTCCACCTCGAGTACTACATCTTCGAGCCCGACCAGATCGGCACCTTGCTGCGCGACCTGCTGGTGGAAAAAGCCGGGCAGGGCGTCACCGTACGGCTGCTGGTCGACGCGCTGGGCTCCAAGCGGCTGGGACGCAAGTTCCTGGCGCCGCTGCTGGCCGCCGGCGGCCAGGTCGCGTTTTTCCATGACACCCGTATCGGCCGCCGGTTGCGTCCGGTGACCAACTACCGCACCCACCGCAAGATCGTGGTGTGCGACGGCAGCATAGGCTTTACGGGGGGCGTCAACATCACCGACGAGGAAGACCCCCGCACCCGCCGCGACGCCTACCATGATGTGCACGTGCGCATTGAAGGCAGTGCGGTGCGCTGGCTGCAGACGACTTTTCTTGAAGACTGGGCCTACACCACCGGCAAATCACCCAATGACGGGCAGCGCGGCTTGCCACAGCTCCTGCCGCATTTGGGGCCAGAAGCCGAGGCCGGCGAAATTCCGGTGCAGATTGTCACCAGCGGGCCGGACACCACGCTCGAGCCCATACACCGCATGCACGTCGCGGCCATCAATGCCTCCACCCAGCGCGCCTGGCTGACCACGCCGTATTTCGTCCCCGGCGAGCCGGCCCTGATGGCGCTCACCAGCGCCGCGCTGCGCGGCGTTGACGTGCGCCTGCTGGTGCCGCGCCGCAGCGACAGCCTGATCGTCAGCGCCGCCGCGCGCTCCTACTTTGATGAACTGATCGCGGCCGGCGTCAAGGTGTGGGAGTACAAGGCACGCATGCTGCATTCCAAGACCCTGGTGGTCGACGACCACTGCGCCATGGCCGGTACCGCCAATTTCGACAACCGCAGCTTCCGGCTGAACTTCGAGGTGATGGCGGTGGTCTACGGCCCGGCGTTGGCAGGGCCGCTGGCCGACCAGTTCAAGACCGACCTGCGCAGCGCCGTTGCGGTGCGAGCCAACCGGCCGCAGCGCTTCCTGGTGCGGCTGGCCGACGCCACGGCGCGCTTGTTCTCCCCATTGCTTTAATCTCTTCGAGAGACGCTCCATGGCCTCCCATACCTTCCTCTGGCACGACTACGAGACCTTCGGCATCAATCCCCGGCGCGACCGGCCCGCGCAGTTTGCCGGCATACGCACCGACGCCGAACTCAATGAAATCGGCGAACCGCTGATGATGTATTGCAAGCCCGCCAGCGACTACCTGCCGGATCCGGAGTCCTGCCTGCTGACCGGCATCACGCCCCAGCTTTGCCTGGAGCACGGCGTGGCCGAGCATGAGTTTGCTGCCCGCATCGAAGCCGTGCTGGCCGAGCCCGGCACCATAGGCGTGGGCTACAACACCATCCGCTTTGACGACGAAGTCACGCGCCATTTGTTCTGGCGCAACCTGATAGATCCCTACGCACGCGAGTGGCAAAACGATTGCGGCCGCTGGGACCTGCTCGACGTGGTGCGAATGGCCTATGCCCTGCGGCCCGAAGGCATTGTCTGGCCGCGCAAGCCCGACGAGCGCTTTCCCGACGACCCCAGCGTGACCCGGCCCAGCTTCAAGCTTGAAGACCTGGCGCGCGCCAACGGCCTGATGCACGAGGCGGCACACGATGCGCTGTCAGATGTGCGCGCCACCATCGCGCTGGCACGGCTGATCCGCAAGGCCCAGCCCAAGCTCTTTGACTTTGCCCTGAGCCTGCACAAGAAGGATCGCGTCGCCGCCGAACTCGGCCTGCCCACCAGCCCGCAGACCGCCCAACCCTTTTTGCACATTTCGGGCATGTTCCCGCCCGAACGCGGTTGCCTGGCCGTCATGTGGCCGCTGGCCACGCATCCCACCAACAAGAACGAACTGCTGGCCTGGGATCTCTCACAAGACCCCAGCGAGCTGCCGCTGCTGGACGTCGCCACCCTGCGCCAGCGCCTGTTCAGCCGGTCCGCCGACCTGCCGGAGGGCGTGCAGCGCCTGCCCATCAAGTCGGTGCATCTCAACAAGTCGCCCATGGTGGTGCGCAAGCTCGCGACCCTGACGCCCGAAATGGCGGCGAAGTGGGGCGTCAGCATTGATGCCGCACTGGCCAATGCTGAAAAAGCCGCCGGCCTGCCCGACATGAGCGCCATCTGGCCCGAGGTCTTCCAGCGTCCCAAGGAGGCCGCGCCCGATGTGGACGAAGACCTCTACGGCGGCTTTATCGGCAACGCCGACCGCCGGCGCCTGAACCAACTGCGCGCCTTGTCACCCGCCGAACTCGCCCACAGCCGTGTTGGCTTTGACGATGATCGCCTGGAGGAATTGCTGTTCCGCTACCGCGCCCGCAATTTCCCCGAAACCCTGTCGCCCGAAGACGCCGAACGCTGGGAGGCGCACCGCGTGGCCTGGCTGCTCGAAGGCGAGGGCGGGGCGCGCAATGTGGATGCGCTGTTTGCGCGGATTGATGTTTTGTCTGAGACAGCCGATGAGCGCGGCGAAGAGATCCTGGGTGCGCTTTATGAGTATGCGGAGTTTGTTGCCCCCGAGCTTTGATGGCGGCTCTCAGGCTGCAGCGCGCTCCGCCGCGTGCTCGGCATAAGCCTTGCCAAAACGGTTTGCCAGGAAGTCCCCCAAGGCGATTTCTTCCTGCCGCACAAAGCCCTGCGTCGGCAGCTTTCCCGTCGCCAGCAGGTCCAGCACAGCACAGATACCGGCTGCCGTGGTGACCTGTATCGCGCTGCGGAGCACCCCATCCACCACCTGGCTATAAACCTTGTGCGCATAGGTTTCCTGCATCAGCCGGCCTTCGCGCTGGCCGCTGACGGTGACGAAGACGATGACCACGTCCTGCAGCGTCACGGGCAGGGCGTTTTCCAGCAGGTCCTTGAGCACGTGGCGGCGCTCGCGCAGGCGCAGGTCGTTGAGCAGCACCTTCATGATGGCCGCATGGCCCGGGTAGCGGATGGTTTTGTAGTTGAGGTGGCGGACCTCGCCCTGCAGGGTTTCGCACAGCGTACCCAGCCCGCCCGAGGTGTTGAAGGCCTCATAGGTCACGCCGTCGAGCGAGAACTCCTCATGCTCGGCCAGCGGCGGCACTTGGCGCAGCACGCCTTCGACGATGGCCTCGCAGGGCTCGCAGTACTCGTTGATGACGCCGTCGGTGCTCCAGGTCAGGTTGTAGTTGAGCGCGTTCGACGGAAACTGCGGCAGCGCACCCACGCGCATGCGCACGCTGTGCAGGCTGTCAAAGCGCTGGCAGAGGTCGGCCGCGACGATGGAGACAAAGCCCGGTGCCAGTCCGCATTGCGGGATCAGCGCCGAGCGTGCGCCGGCCGCAGCCAGCTCCTTGACGCGACGTGTGCTGGCCACGTCTTCGGTGAGGTCCAGGTAGTGCACGCCCTGGGCAACGGCGGCTTCGGCTATGGGCGTGGTCAGGTGAAACGGTGCCGCGCTGAGCACCGCGTACTGCCCGGCCAGCGCCTCGCGCAGGGCCGCTGGGTTGCTGATATCCAGCGCCAGCCGCTGCACGCGCGGGCCGGCCGGTATGCCCGCCAGCGCCGCCGGTGAGGCATCGGCCACCGTCACCGAATAGTCCCGGGTGGCAGCCAGCAGTACGGCAATCGCGGAGCCGATTTTTCCCGCGCCTGCGACCAGGATTTTTTTCATGGGGATCTCCTTGGTGTATGCCCCGTGCAGGGCGATAAACCATTGTGGAAGGCAGGGCAGGCAGTTACCAGTATCAATTTAGGCAAATTAACGCGATACTTTAGATAAATTGGCTACCTAGATGCGCGATTTAACTAATTGAAGTAGATGCCATGCAACTCGACGCCATAGACCAGGCCCTGCTCGCCGAACTGCGCGACAACGCGCGCTGCCCCATGGCTTTGCTCGCACGCAAGGTCGGGCTATCGCGTACGGCGGTGCAGGCCCGCATCACGCGGCTGGAGCGTGACAAGGTCATCACCGGGTACGGCGCGCGCACCGGGGACGCCTATGAGCAGTCGCAGGTGTCGGCGCACGTGATGCTCACCGTCGGCCCCAAGCTCACCGGCACAGTAGAGGCGGCGCTGCGCAAGATTCCCGAGGTGCGCTCGCTGCTGTCCATCAGCGGTACCTACGACATGATTGCCATCGTGCAGGCCGGCTCCATCGAAAGGCTGGACGCGCTGATAGACGGCATAGGCCTGCTCGACGGCGTTGAGCGCACCCATACCTCGGTGGTGCTGTCTACGCGGATGCAGCGTTGAGATTTTTGCTTTGAGGGTAGCCCCTCTTTACTCCCTCTTCCTCTGGGAGAAGGCAGGGGTGAGGGCCGTCGGCTTTGGAAATCCGCCATCGATCGCGTAGGCCGCTTCCCTCAACGCAACCCTCTCCCTCAGGCTGGAAGGAGGCTACAGGCTTGCACAGGAGGGTTTGAATACCTGCAGGTTTGAGATGACACCATTCGGTGCCGCAGCCTTAAACCATATGCGGTGGATACAGCCGTAGGGCGGCCACCAAGGCGCGCGAGATCGGGTGCACTCAAAAATGCCCTTGGCCGACGGTTCGATCGATGTGCCTTCGCCACAGGAAAAGCCGCGACTGCCCAGCGCCTTGACCGCATCGGAAAGCGGCATGCCGTCCTTGATCAGCGAGGAGACTTCCTCGACCAGCAAAGAATGGCTTGCCGGATCAGGTACTGCGCATGCCGAAAGCGTGAGAGCTGTCGCGAGGCATAAAGAGCGCGTAAGGCCCACCGTGCAAATTGTCATTCGCGGTTTCATGGGTTCGGGAGGTTGCTCGGATGGCCAGAATGGGCAGGGACAGCAAGAAGAGGATACGCATCGCCCACGCCGCCTTCTTACTGCGGCGGCAAAAAGGCGCCCCACACTGCCATCATCAAGAAGGGAATTCCGATTACCACCCCCATCCAGTTCCAGACGGTGAATCGGCTGTTGGTGGCATGGCCCGGCGCGACTTTCTGGTTGAGTTCGTTGACAAAGCCTTGCACCGGCAGCAGCGAAAAAATGCTGGCCAGGCAGATCAGCCAGTAAGGATCGGGCAGCTTCCACAACAGGTTGGGAATGATCCAGGCTGCTGCCAGGCCTCCCGCTTCCATCCGTGCGGCGGCCGACTCGGAATCATGCTTTTTAATTCGGTCCAGCAGCGAATAGAAAAACAACACGCCGAAGAACGCGCGCCAAAAGGGCATGATGCTTTCGCCCGTACGCAGGCGCACCATCTTCCAGTTTTTGTACAGCCAGTAGACCTGGTAAAGGCCCAATGTGCTGAACGACATTACCAGCAGCTTGAGCTGGGAAACCGGGAAGAAGGGCGGGCTGCCAGCGCCGGCATCTGTTACTTCAGCGATGTCGGCAACCGGGGTCTGGGGCGGCGCGTAGGGATTGGGGGTCATGGTGTATGAAGGTGGGTGGGGAAAAGCTGGTGCTGGCCTTCGCTGGGGGCTGGGGAGGAGACCCTACCACCAGCCGTTCTGCCCAAGCACCATCTTCTTGTAGTAGTCGATATTCGCGCGGACGGCGAAGATGGCGGCAACCCCATAACCAAGGGAATTGCTGAAACGGCCGAGACCCACCAGCTCCAGCAGCACCGCGAGAACCACCATAAGCACCACGCACACTGCAAACAAGGTGATGGCTTTTTTCCACATGCCTTTGGCGAGGTAATAGAAGGGGCCAAACAGGAAAGGAAGAATGCCGAAGTTGATCTTCATGCGTTCGCCGAAGCTCAAGGCCTTGAACTGGGGTAGCTTCACACCGCCGGCTTTTTCAATGATGTGGAACCTGGCCTTCCAGGTATCGGAAACAGGCAGCTCGTCGATGTTCGAGGTGGCCAGCGGCGCGGGCACATCGTTGACGGGCGCCTGCGGCGGCGCAAAAGGATTGGGTTGCGTGGGCTGGTTCAAGAAATGCCTCCCAGTGGTGATTAGCCTTTTGCGGCGGGCGCTGCCGATTGCGTGATCTGGCCTGTTGTTGAATGCTTTATATCAGCATTGAACCTGGGTGTTCGCTTCCCGCCATGGCGAGTGCTTGCCCATCACGCTCGCATACAGCGCGCCGGCCTCAAAGCCCGCCAGCCAGGCCTGCAGCCGCGGCCAGCCCTGCGCGGCGAACCAGGCTGCATCGGTGTGTGCGAACTGGCGCACAAAAGGCAGCAGGGCCATATCGGCAAGGCTGGCGCGCGCGCCGAACAGCCATCCTTCAGCCAGCATGCCATCCAGCTTCGCCAGCCACGCGGCCCCTTCCGACCGGTGCTGCTGCGCAAAGGCCTGCGCATCGCCCGCCGATTCTTCGGGATAGCGGTTGGGGTATTTGTAGCGGTCCAGGTGGCGCTTGAAGTCGCCATCGTTGCCGGCAATCAGCGCCAGCATCTCATCGATAGAAGCACGGGGTGGCGAGAGCCAGTCTTCGGGGTCATTGCGCCGCAGCGCCCACAGCATCACATCCAGGCTTTGGTCGATGATGGTGCCATCGGTCAGCACCAGTACAGGCACAGTGCCCTTGGGCGAGGCGGCCAGCAGTTCGGCGGGCTTGTCGCGCAGCACGACTTCGCGCAACTCATAGGGCTCGCCGCTTGCGGCCAGCGCAAGGCGCGCGCGCATCGCATAGGGGCAGCGGCGAAAGGAATAGAGGACGGGCAGGGCGCCGGCCATGAGCAACCCGTCAGCCACCCGGCTGGCGCACGCCTATGTGCGCGGCCTGGCGCTTTTCGGCCAGCTCGACCTGGCGCTGGCGTTCGCGGTAGCCGGCCTTCTGCTCCTCGGTGGTCTTGCCGTGGCAGTGCGGGCAGCTTACGCCGAGTTCATACAGCGGCGAGCGGCGGTCTTCTTCGCTGAGCGGGTCGCGGCAGGAGCGGCACAGCGTGAAGCCGCCGGGCTTGAGCCCATGGCCCACCGAGACGCGCTCGTCAAACACAAAGCATTCGCCTTGCCACGTGCTTTGCGCCTCGGGCACGGTCTCCAGGTATTTGAGGATGCCGCCTTCGAGGTGGTAGACCTCCTCAAAACCTTTGGAGCGAAGCAGCGCGGTGGATTTCTCGCAGCGTATACCGCCCGTGCAGAACATCGCCACCTTGGGCTTCTTGCCATCGCGCGCGGCGAGTTTGCCGCCTTCGGCCATCTCGCGCTCGACCCAGCCGGGCAATTCTGAAAAGCTGCCCGTGTGCGGGTTGATCGCACCCTCGAAGCTGCCTATGGACACTTCATAGTCGTTGCGGGTGTCCACCAGCACCACACCGGGTTCGTGGATCAGCGCATTCCAGTCCTGCGGCTTGACGTATTCACCAGCCATCAGCGCCGGGTGGACCTCGGGCACGCCCATGGTGACGATCTCGCGCTTGAGGCGCACCTTCATGCGGTAGAAGGGCATCTGGTCGGCCCAGGCCTCTTTGTGCTCCAGCGTGGCCAGGCGCGGGTCGGCGCGCAAAAAGGCCAGCACTGCCCGGACACCCTCAGGCAATCCCGCAATCGTGCCGTTGATACCTTCAGCAGCCAGCAGCAATGTGCCTTTAACGCCATTCGCCTCGCAGCGGGCAAGCAGCGGCGCTTGCAGCTCCGCGAAGTCGGGCAGCTCAACGAATTGATACAGGGCGGCGGTCAGGAACTGGGACATGGGAAAAAAGGGGGAAAAGGCGGTGAAGCAGGTCAGGAGAGCCCAAAGAGGCAATTTCACGAGGCTCAGGAGGCGTAAGCCATGCCTCCAATGGTAACGGCAGGGCTTTTACGCCGTGGAATCCTGGATTTTGTGACGAAAAGCACCCGATTCAAGCCGTCGCACACGGCTTCGGGCACCTTTCTGATAGACATTTTGCTGCAATGCAGCAAAATAACTGTGTACTTATAAATTGCATGCCCGCTCGGGTGGCACCGGCCATCCCCCATGACCTCTCAACTCCACCTCCTTTCATGTCGAAAAGCCTGAGCAGCCTCTGGTTGAAAAGCATGCGCCGCGTCGGCAAGGTCCAGCAGGCGGAGGGCTTGCGTTTGCTGAAAAGCTTCATGCCCAAGGCCGTGCCGGCCAGCGTGCCGCGCAAGGCCCGGGCCAAGCGGGTCAAGCCCGTTGCGGCCCGCTCTGCCAAGAAAGCGCGCCAGCCCACGGCGGCGCAGGCGCGTGCCGCGGCAGGCCTGCCCGGCACCTGGCGCAAGGCCTGGTTCAGCTTGCCCGCGGACGGCCCGCTCACCCCCGCACGACGCATGATGTACTGGCTTTACTTGCCTACCTCGGCAGGCAGGGCAGCCGATGCGCCTGCGGCACCGCGCCCGCTGGTCGTGATGCTGCATGGCTGCCGGCAAACGGCGGCTGACTTCGCGGCGGGAACCCGGATGAACGAGCTGGCCGAGCGCAAGGGCTTCGCGGTGCTTTATCCGCAACAATCATCCGCAGCTGACGCCCATCGTTGCTGGCACTGGTACAGGCGGGCCACGCAACAGGGGGAGGGTGACGTCGAGCTGATCGCCGCGATGATCGCCCAGGTGCAAAACAAGCACGGGCTGGATGGCTCGCGCACCTACGTCGCGGGCCTCTCGGCCGGCGCCGCACTGGCCGCCATCGTGGCCTTGCGCCACCCGCAACTGATCGCGGCCGTGGGCATGCATTCGGCGCCGGTGTTCGGCACCACCCATTCACCCTTCAGCGCCTACCGCGCCATGCAGCACGGCTCGGGTTCGTCTTATGGCGAAGCCGCGCGTTCCTTCGCCAGGGCCCAGCCGCAGTTCCCGGGCATGCCGGCCATCCTGGTCCATGGCAACCACGACACCGTGGTGCGCCGGGTCAACGCCGACCAGCTGGCCGAGCAGTTTGAAATCATCAACAGCCCGGCCATCACCCAGGGTGCGTCACGCGAGGGGCCCGTCGTACGCCGCTATCCCGAGCGCCGCGGCGGCCGCCGTCCGCGCCATGCCTACCAGGCCGCCACCTGGTATGCGGGCCGCAAGCCGCAGCTCGTGAAGTGCGATATCGACATGCTGGGCCATGCCTGGAGCGGCGGCGACGCGAGCTTCGCGTTCAATGCGCCGCAAGGCCCTGATGCTTCGCTGCTGATGTGGACTTTTTTCAGCTATCACCGCCGTGCGGCGAAGACTGAGGATGAGACTATGGACGAGTCAGCAGGCTCGCCATGAATCCGTCGACGGCCTCGGTGTAGGCGCCGGGCAGGCCCAGCGTGGCGTTGACCTGCTCATGCGTCAGGTCCTGCGGCAGCACGCTCGCACGCACGCCCTTGGCCGTCACCTTGGCGGCAAAGTCGCGCGACTGGGCGCAGGAGCCATCGGCCCGCTGCGTCGAGCACACCAGCAGCATGGGCGTGGCGTCGGGCGCCAGCACGCTGCTGGGCGACACGCTGCGCCAGTAAGCCGGGTCGGCGCCGAACACGCGGTCGTAGAAACGCATGTGCCGCGCCTGCATGATGCGCTCCAGGTCCAGCGCGGCACTGTCGAGCGCGATCGTACCCAGCCAGGGCTTGGCGCCGGCCTCGCGTGCCAGTGCCGGCGAGGCCGCCAGCAGGGCCGAAAGATGCGCGCCGGCCGAATGTCCCATGAGGATGAATTTGCCGGGGTCGCCGCCCCAGGATGGCGCCAGGCCTTGCGCCTTGGCCAGCGCCGTTGCCACGTCGCGCGCCTGCAGCAGCGGGTCGGCCTGGGGCGACAGGCGGTAGCCCACCGAGACCAGGATATAGCCCTTTTGCTTCACCCAGTAAGCGGCCTTGTTGTCGACCACATTGGACATTGCCTTGTTGCCCACCATCCAGGCACCGCCATGCACCATGACGATGACGGGCGCATTCAAGGCTTGCGCGGGCAGGTACACGTCCATGCGCTGGCGCGCGTCCTGGCCATAGGCCAAGTCGGCTATGCGGCGCACGCCCTCCGGCAGCGTCGGCGCTGCCAGCGCGACGGTGGCTGAAAAAAACAGTGCCGCGACAAGGCCGGCAGGCCGCGTATGGATGGCGGGAAATGTCATTCGTCTCTCCTTGATTCATCAGCGCCGGGTGGACGGACTACCTGGCCGCCGGTTTGCGCGAGCCTTTTTTCGACATCAGAAAGGTCTCGATGTCGGCCAGCGTAATCGCACCGCTATGGCTGGTATCGATCGCGTCGAAGTTTTGGTAAATACGCGGCATTTTGGCCTGTGCTTCCTCGCGTGTGAGCTTGTCGTCCTTGTTGGCGTCGGCCGCTTCAAAGCGTTTTTGCAATTCGGTTCGGGCTTTTTCCAGTCGGGCGGCATTAGGGGCCTGGGCATGGGCCGCGGCGCCCAGCATAAGAAGGCCGGCGATGGAAAGTGCGCGGAGTTTGAAAGATGCGGTCATGGGAATGCTCCAGATGAAGGTGGAAGGTGTGAAAGAGTCCGTTCGGCAAAAAAGCCGGGGCCGCTCAGCGGGACGGGCAGTTCATGGCCGCGCCGCTTGCGTCGTAGCAGGTCGTGCTTCGGGTCACGCCGGTGCCTTGGTTGTAGGAAGCCGTGCTTTGCATGCTGTTGCCGGTGGCGGCGCTGGTGGCTGTGGTATTGCGGCTGGCGTTCACATTGCCGTCGGCGGTTTTGCTGCTGCTGCCGCTGCTCACCACCGTGCCTTTGGCGCCGCTGGCTGAAAAACTGCCGCTGCGCTCGGCGGAGCCATCTGCGTGGCGGCTGGCCTGGCCGGTACGCACGGCCGTTGCGCCGTTGGGGCCTGTGGTGGACGCTCCGCCCACGGTGCTGGCATTGCCTTGCCCATCGGTGCTGGTGCTGCGGTTGCGCAGCCGCGTGCCGCCGTTCGGGCCCTGGCGGGCCACGGAGGTGACGGCGGTGGCGCCGCCCTCGGCATTGGGTCGCAGTGTGCGGCGGCTGGACGCATCCGCGCTAGTGGAGGTAAAACACGAGGCCAGCAGGACAAAGGCCAGGGCAGTGCCTGGAAGGGTGGTGTTCATGGCGGGCTCCTTGAAGTTGGAAAGAATGGCGGTCGGGACAAACGGCCTGTCGCAGCGCCGTCAGGCCACTGTCGCCGCCAGATGTGAAGCGGGGATGGCTGCGGCGGGCCTGTTGATGGCAAGCTGTGACCGCACTGAGGGCTTTGTCATCGTTTGTCATGATTTGCCGCCCGGCGGGCTGCCCGCGGCCCGCTACCATGGGGCATCTTTCTTGCAAATGAACATGCTCCATGGCTGTTTTCGACCCGATTTCCTTTTTTGCGCAGGCGGGCCAATCACGATGAGTGAAGCGCTGGCCCGGGTCCTGGTGGTCGATGACGAGGCCGACCTGCGCAGCCTGTTGCAGCGCTACCTGGGCGACCAGGGCTATGCCGTGCGCACGCTGGAAGACGCCAAAACCCTGGACACCCTGCTGGCGCGCGAGCGTTTCGATGTGCTGGTGCTCGACGTGATGATGCCCGGTGAAGACGGCCTGGCGGTCTGCCGTCGCCTCCGTGCGCAGGGGGAAACCATCCCCATCGTCATGCTCACCGCCCGCGGCGACCCGGTGGACCGCATCGTCGGGCTGGAGATGGGCGCGGACGATTACCTGCCCAAGCCGTTCAACCCGCGTGAGCTGCTGGCCCGTATCCAGGCGCTGGTGCGCCGCCAGCGCATGCTGGGCGCGCACAGCGGCCCGTTGCCCGGCCAGGGCACGGTGCGGTTCGGCGCTTTCACCTTGAAGCTGGAAGCGCGCCGCCTCGAGAAAAACGGCGAAGACCTGCCCCTCACCACCGGCGAATTCAACCTGCTGCAGGCCCTGGCCCTGCACCCCAATCGCCCCCTGGGCCGGGATCGGCTGATCGAGCTGGCCTATGGCCGCGACCACGAGGCCACCGACCGCAGCATCGACGTCCAGGTCATGCGCCTGCGCAAGCTGATAGAGGCCGACCCGTCCCAACCGGCCCACATCCAGACGGTGTGGGGCGTCGGCTATGTGTTTGTGCCGGAAGGCGGCGCGGCAAAACACGGCAAGGCGGGCAAGCTGTGAGGTTTTTTCCATGACACTGTTCCCGCGCAGCCTGTTCGGCCGCAATGTGCTGCTGATCGTGGTGCTCGTCGTGGTGGGCCAGGTGGCCAGCGCGGTGCTGGTGCGCCAGCTGATCGTCAAGCCGCGGCTGGCACAGCTGTCGGTGGCGGTGGTGCGCAATGTCGGCGCCATCCGCGCGGGCCTGGCCGCCTTGCCGCCCGCGCAGCGCGAGGCCTTCGCCGCGCAGTTCAACAACCGTGCCATGCAGGGCATTGCGGACGACGAGGAAGGCGCGCAGGGACAGCGTCCGCTCCTGAGCCGGCTTGAGCGGCGCTTCGTCAACGAAGCCTCACACGGCATCGCGCTGGAAGGCGAGGGCTCCGAAATCATCTGGCGCCGCGAAGCCGGCGGCAGCCTGGCGGTGCGGCTGCGCCTGGATGGCGCCGACTATTGGGTCACCTTGCCCGGCGTGCTGCCGGCGCGCGAATTCACCGGTGCGTGGATCGCGGCTTCGCTCACCAGCGCGCTGCTGGCTTTGCTGGGGGCGCTGCTGATCCACCGCTACGTGAACCGGCCCCTGCGCCGCGTGGTGGCTTCGGCGCACACGCTGGCCGGCGGCGCCAGCCCGCAGCCGCTGCCGGAAGACGGCCCCACGGAAATCGCCGACCTGAGCCGCAGCTTCAACCAGATGGTGCGCAGCCTGGCACAGGCCGACGACGAGCGCGCCCTGATGCTGGCCGGCGTGTCGCACGACCTGCGCACGCCGCTGACCAAGCTGCGCCTGGGCATCGAGATCCTGCGCGACAAGGGCGACGAAGAACTCATGGCCCGCATGACACGCGGCGTGGAAGAAATGGACGCCATCATCGGCCAGTTCCTGGACTTCGCGCGCAGCACCGAAAGTGAGGCGTTGGCGTCCGTGTCGCTGGATGCGCTGGCGGCCGAGGTCGCGGCGGCCTCCGCGGGCCACGGCATGCCGGTGGAGTTGCACGCCGGCAACCCGCCGCCTGTGCCCCTGCGTCCGCGCGCGATGCGCCGCGTGCTCACCAATCTCGTCGAAAACGCCTGGCGCCATGGCCTGCCGCCGGTCGCGATAGCCACCGGCGCGCAGGGCAACTCAGTCTGGATTGAGGTCATCGACCACGGCGCGGGCATTGCCACCGCGCAGGCGGAGGCTTTGAAGCAACCTTTTCGCCGGGCCGAAGGCACGCGCAGCGGCCCGCCGGGCGCTGGGCTGGGCCTGGCCATCGTGGACCGCGTCGTGCGCATGCACGGCGGCACGTTTGAACTATTGCCGGCCGCCAGTGGCGGCCTGCGTGCCCGGATCAGCCTGCCGGGGGCCTGACTGTAGGGGCAGGGAAAAAGCAAAAAGGCCGGCGCACGTGCGCCGGCCCGAGTCAGCTGACTTTCAACGTATTTTCAAAGTCGGTTCAAAGGAAGTGGTAGCGCAGGCCGAAGTTGACCTGATTGACCGCGCTGCTGCCGGTGGAAGACGTGCCGACGCGGTTGTAGCGCGTCAGCTCCGCCGTTGCGTCCACATTCGGCGAAATGGCATAGGCGACGCCCGCGCCCAGGGCCAGCGAGGTGTTAGAGCCTGTGGTCGACACATTGGCCGTGGCGCCGGTGGCCGATGCCGTATCCAGCGACGTGTGCCACTGCTCGACGCCGGCACGTCCGTAAACCGACCACTGGTTGTCCAGCGGGGCAATGCCCAGCACGTGCAGGCCGAAGCCGTGCGCTTTCCAGGTGCCTGAAGCGCTGTCCGCCGCCGGTGACGAGATGACCGACTGCAGGCTCGTGGAGCCTATGCGGTCGTAGCTGGCTTCGAACGCCAGGTTGGGGTTGAGGCGGTAGCCCAGCCGCAGGCCGCCCGAGCTGCCCGGCTTGTCGGCCGAAGTGCTGCTGGCCAGCCCCTGGTTGCCCAGGGCGCCGTCAACGCTGCCGCCCAGGCCGGGCGCGCGGCTGTAAGAGAGATTGCCGCCAAGGTAGACATCCTGCGACTGCGACGCCAGGGGCGCCGCCTGTGCCGGTTGCGCCAGCGCGGCGCCCAGGGACAGAGCGGCGGTAGACAGCCACAACAGTTTGGATGAATCAGTGAACTTCATGTTTTCTCCGGAAAAAGCCGGCGCTGGGCACCGGCAACTTCTGATCACCTGGGCGGGGCAGCGGGTGCCCTGTTGTCCCCAGGCCGCGCAGGACCCTGCGCACCGCCATTGAGCGATGGCCGGGTATACCCGCGGTCTAGCGCCGGTAAACCAACGGTAAAAAATTTGTGACTTTACGCAGCGCGCCGCGGGCCGGCTTTGCCCGCCGAGGGGTGAAGCCCGGCCGCCTGCAGATATGGCGGACTTGAACCACAATCGCTGTCGCCATCTCTCCACTCACCCACTTCCAATTCACTTCTCACTCGCGAAAGACAGTCATGACCCAATCCCTCAAGATCGCCGTGATGGGCGCAGGCGCCGTTGGTTGCTATTTCGGCGGCATGCTGGCGCGCGCCGGCCATGAGGTCGTGCTCATTGCGCGGCCCCAGCATGTGCAGGCCATTGAACGCGACGGCCTGCGCATGGAAACCCGCATGTTCGACGAGCATGTGCGCCTGGCCGCCAGCAGCGACCCGGCGGCCGTCAAGGGCGCCGACCTGGTGCTCTTTTGCGTCAAGTCCACCGACACCGAATCGGCCGGTGTGCAGATACGGCCTCACCTCGCGGCCGGCACGCTGGTGCTGTGCCTGCAAAACGGCGTGGACAATGCCGACCGCCTGCGCGCGGTGCTGCCGCAAACCACGGTGGCCGCCGCCGTGGTTTACGTCGCCACCGAAATGGCCGGCCCCGGCCACCTCAAGCACCATGGCCGCGGCGACCTGGTCATTGAGCCCTCGGCGCTCAGTGATCGTGTGGCACAAGCACTTATCGCCGCCGGGGTACCCACTGAGATCTCGCCCAATGTGCGCGGTGCGCTCTGGGCCAAGCTCATCCTCAACTGCGCCTACAACCCTGTCTCGGCCATTGCCCAGCTGCCTTACGGCAAGACGGTGCAGGGTGTGGGCGTCGTCGACCTGATGCGTGACGTGGTCGCCGAGTGCCTGGCCGTGGCCAAGGCCGAAGGTGTGCAGGTGGCCGGTGACGTGCATGCCTCCGTAGAGAAGCTGGCCGGCAGCATGCCCAACCAGTACGCCTCCACCGCGCAGGACCTGGCGCGCGGCAAGCCCACCGAGATCGACTACCTCAATGGCTTGATCGTGAAGCGCGGCGAGGCGCTGGGTGTGGCCGTGCCGGCGAACCGCGTGCTGTGGGCCATGGTCAAGCTGCTCGAAGCCAAGGCCGCGGCCGCCTGAGCGGATTTCCTTGACGGCGAAAGTGTTTGCGGTCTTCGCGCGGCGCTAAACCGGGCTTGCGCTGAAAGCTCACGCGCATCTTTACCCCTTCCCAGCAGGGAAGTGGCAGGAGAAATGGCCGGGGCAGGGCGCAGGCGTCACAAAACGGCAGCGTCAATCGTCATAGAGGCAGGTGGTACTCAATTTCGAGCCACTCAAGCTCCACCCCGGACCAGAAAGCACACACATGAAAATCGTCGTCATCGGAGGCTCAGGCCTCATCGGAACAAAGCTCGTCAACCATCTTCGCGCGCGCGGCCACGAGGCCATCGCGGCGTCGCCTGCATCCGGCGTCAACACCCTCACCGGCCAGGGGCTGGCGGAGGTCCTTGCGGGCACCCAGGTGGTGGTCGACGTGGCCAACTCGCCTTCGTTTGAAGACAAGGCTGTGCTGGAATTTTTTGAAACGTCGGGCCGCAATCTGCTCGCCGCTGAAGCGGCCGCCGGCGTGCGGCATCACATCGCGCTTTCCGTCGTCGGTACCGACAAGCTCGCGGAAAGTGGTTATTTCCGGGGCAAGATCGCCCAGGAAAGACTCATCAGGGCTGCCAGCATCCCCTACACCATCGTGCACTCTACCCAGTTCATGGAATTCCTGGGGGGCATCGTGCAGTCGGGCACGCAAGGGCAGACGGTTCGCCTGTCGCCGGCCTATATACAGCCCATCGCGTCCGACGACGTGGCCGCCGCAATGGCCGACTTCACGCTGGGCGCGCCGGTCAACGGCACGGTCGAGATCGCCGGCCCGGAGAAGGTTCGCCTTCCGGAGCTCGTCCAGCGTTTCCTGACCGCCAGCAAGGATCCGCGCAAGGTCGTTGCCGATCCGCAGGCGCGTTACTTCGGCGCCGAGCTCAAGGACGACACCCTGGTGCCGGCCGGCAAGGCATGGCTGGGCAGCATCCGGTTTGAGGAATGGTTTGCCAAGGCGCAAGCAGCGAAATAGGCCAAAGCCCTGCTCACTCGCCGTTTGGCGCAGCCACTCCTTCCCCCTCTGGGGGAAGGCTGGGATGGGGGCTCCCCGGTTTCCGCGTTCCAACCCGCTACGCAATCGATGGCCGCGAGGCCCCCATCCCTACCTTCCCCCAACGGGGGAAGGGGCAAAACACGGTCATAAACCGGTGTCCTGAATCGTCTTAACAGGTGCCTCAATTCCGAGCCGCATCAAGCACCCCTCCGAAAGCCTGACCATGAAAAAATCTGCATTCCCCTGTTTCTCACAAGCGCCGCCTTGCTCGCCCAGCCCGCCTTGGCCGCCGGCCCTGAGGGTGTGACCGTCACGCCAGTCATGGCCAAGGACCTGTCCGACCTTCCGGGTAAGGAGGGCTAAGAACCTGTTCACGGTCTAAACGGGGCCGCGTTGGGGTGCAATCGGGATGAGTGGGCCGACCGGGCACGCCGCATGGGCTCATGCCCATGCAAGGGCTCGGGTGGCTCAATCGCCCGATTTCACCCCAACCCGGAGGGCAAGCGCCTTCTCGGGCGGTCTGCGGCGTTGCGGCGCTAGCCCATAGCCATGCTATGGGCGTCGCACCGCGCCTTGCATCCCATCCCGAGAAGGTGCTTGCGCGGCCCCGTTTAGGCCGTGAACAGGTTCTAATGATCACCGTCGACTACGCCCCCGGCGCAGCCGACCCGGTGCATCGCCATCATGCGCATGCCTTTGTCTATGTGCTCAAGGGCTCCATCGTGATGCAGGTCAAGGGCGGCAAGGAAGTCACGCTGACGGCCGGCCAGAGCTTTTATGAAGGCCCTGACGACGTGCACACGGTGGGCCGCAATGCCAGTGCCACGAAGCCTGCGAAGTTCCTGGTGCTGCTGCTCAAGAAGAAAAAAGCCGGGGTCCTGGAGCTGGTGAAGTAGGCACCAAAATGTCGAGTCCGCCCCAGTCCGGCGCACGCATTTGGGGCGATGTGCTCCGGGCGCCGGCGCATGCTGGGGCAAAAGGCCGCTCCAGGCCGCATTCCCGGCGGCGGCACACTAGTTGCTTTGAGTGATCCGTCCAGCTAATGACGGCTGGGCAAGGCGTGGTCTGTACCTGGTATGGGCCGCTGCCCGGCGGATCAATGGATAACGATGTCCACTTCCTGCCTCCCAATTTTTTGGGAGCGCCTGGGGGTGGATTTTTTTTGGCCTTTTGACTTTCACATCAGGTTTGAGTTTGGGTTTGAGGCCGGCAGTAAAACAGACTAGAGGAACAGACGTATGGCTTATTTAGTGCCTTCGGAATTTGTGACCAAGATGGTGGACGCGGGGGAGTCCAAGATCTTCATGTCCACGCGCGACACGATAGTGCGGGCCTATATGGCCGGCGCCATCCTGGCCCTGGCGGCCTGGTTTGCCGTCACCATCAATGTGCAGACCGGCCAGCCCCTGCTGGGCGCCGTGCTGTTCCCGGTGGGTTTTGTCATGCTTTACCTGTTCGGCTTTGACCTGCTGACCGGCGTGTTTGTACTGGCCCCGCTGGCGCTCATCGACAAGCGTCCCGGCGTTACGCTCAAGGGCGTGCTGCGCAACTGGGGCCTGGTCTTTGTCGGCAACTTCCTGGGGGCGTTCACGGTGGCCGTGATGATGGCCATCTACGTCACCAACGGCTTTTCCACCGAGCCCAGCGCGGTCGGCAAGGCCATCGGCGTGGTCGGCGAGAACCGTACCCTGGGCTACCAGAAATACGGCGCGGCCGGCATGCTCACGCTCTTTGTGCGCGGCATGCTGTGCAACTGGATGGTGTCGGCCGGTGTGGTGGGCGCGATGATCTCCACCCAGGTCAGCGGCAAGGTGATCGCCATGTGGATGCCCATCATGCTGTTCTTCTACATGGTGTTCGAGCACTCCATCGTGAACATGTTCCTGTTTCCCTCGGGCCTGATGCTGGGTGCGCACTTCACCATCATGGACTACCTGATCTGGAATGAAATCCCCACGGTGCTGGGCAACCTCGTGGGCGGCCTGGCCTTCACCGGCTTGACGCTGTACGCTACCCACGTTAAAACCGCACCAGCCCGTTCCATCAAATAATCCGCTTTCACAGAATAAAGCCCTCGCACGTGCGGACGTGCGAGGGCTTTTCGGTACCCCCACATGTCCAGTGAACTGAAGATATCGGCAGGTCAGTATTCGGACAAGGGACGCAAGGAAACCAACCAGGATTTCCACGGCATCTACGTGCCCAAGGAGCCCCAGCTGAGCGCCAAGGGCATTGCCATTGCGCTGGCCGACGGCATCAGCAGCAGCGCCGTCAGCGACGTGGCCAGCCAGTACGCCGTCACCGGCTTCCTGGAAGACTATTACTGCACCTCGGAGGCCTGGTCGGTCAAGACATCCGCCGAGCGCATCCTGAGCGCCACCAACTCCTGGCTGCATGCGCAGACCCAGAAAAGCCAGTACCGCTACGACCAGGACAAAGGCTATGTGTGCACCCTGAGCGCCATGGTCATCAAGTCGGCCACCGCGCATATTTTTCATGTCGGTGACTCCCGTATTTACCGCCTGCGTGGCAAGTCGCTGGAGCAGCTGACCAACGACCACCGCGTCTGGATCGCCCAGGGCCAGAGCTACCTGGGCCGCGCGCTGGGCTTCAAGCCCCAGCTGGAAATCGACTACCAGGCCCAGCAGGTGGAGCAGGGCGACATCTTCCTGCTGGCCACTGACGGTGTCTACGAACACGTCAGCGAGCTCGACATGGCCGGCATCATCCGCACCCATGCCGATGAACCCGATGGGCTGGACACGGCCGCCAGGGCCATCGTTGAAAAAGCCTTTGAACGGGGCAGCGATGACAACCTCACGGCCCAGGTTGTGCGCGTCGAGGCGCTGCCGCGCGGGGAGGCCGGCGAGATGGTCCAGCAGCTCTCAGGCCTGCCGCTGCCGCCCATCCTCGAGGCCAGGGCGGCGTTCGACGGCTACACCATCATCCGCGAAGTGCAGGGCAGCAGCCGCAGCCATATCTACCTGGCCACCGATACGGACACCGGCGCCCTCGTCATCCTCAAGACGCCGTCGATAGACCTGGGCAGCGACCCGGCCTACCTGGAGCGTTTCCTCACGGAAGAGTGGATCGCCCGGCGCATCAACAGCGCGCATGTGCTCAAGCCCTATGTGCCCACCCGCAAGCGCCACTATGTGTATGTGGCCACCGAATACATTGAGGGGCAAACGCTGAGCCAGTGGATGAGGGACAACCCCCGGCCCGCGCTGGAGACGGTGCGCGGCCTGGTCGAGCAGATCGCCAAGGGCCTGCGCGCCTTTCACCGGCTTGAGATGCTGCACCAGGACTTGCGGCCTGAAAACATCATGATCGACAACACGGGCACCGCCAAGATCATCGATTTCGGCTCTACCCATGTGGCCAGCCTCATGGAGGCGGAGACACCCGGCGGCCAGCCCGGCCTGCTGGGTACCGCGCAGTACTCGGCGCCCGAATACTTTCTGGGCGAAGGCGGCAGCCCGCGCTCCGACATCTTCTCGCTGGGGGTCATCACCTACCAAATGCTCACAGGGCGGCTGCCCTATGGTGCCGAAGTCGCCAAAAGCCGCACGCGCGCCGCACAAAGCCAGCTGCGCTACGACTCCGCGCTGCGCGACGACCGCGAGATCCCGGCCTGGATAGACGGCGTGCTGCGCAAAGCCGTGCACCCCAACCCGGCCAAACGCTACGGCGAACTCTCGGAGTTTGTGTATGACCTGCGCCATCCCAACCAGGCCTTTCTGCACAAGACGCGCCAGCCGCTGCTGGAGCGCAACCCGCTGGCGTTCTGGAAAGGGCTGTCGCTGGTCCTGGCTGTCGTCATCGTGGTGATGCTGGCGTTGAGGTCCACCACCGGCTAGGCCGGCCAGGCCTTGCCGGTATTACCGGATGCCGCCATAGTCCGCCAGCAACCCGGGCAATGCCCGGTCGGCGATCTGCATCTGTTCAGGGGTGAACTGCGCCAGCAGCACCTGCGCGGTCGCGTCCAGCGTGGCCAGCATGTTGGAGCGCCTCTGCGCATCCGCCAGCAGGTACTGGAAGGCGTCCTTGGCGTTTTGTTCATCCACAATGCGCTGGCCGGCGGGGCCGCTGGTCGCCATGTCCAGGAAGCGTCCCCGGAAATTCTCCCAGGCCGGGCCTTGCTCGCGCGTGATCTGCAGCGCCACCCGCAGGTCAAACAGCCGGCGGCTGACCTGCTCCAGGCGCGTTTGCATGCGCGCCCCCTGCGGGCCGTCCGCCTGGGCTTCGCCGTTGCGATGGGGGCGCCCGCCGCCGCTGGAGTTGAATTGCGCATGGCTGGCGCAAGCCACGCCTGCCAGCAGCAGGGCCGCGGCCGCCGCACGCCAGTGTGCCGATGAAATTTGCATGTCCTCTTCCTGTGGTTGACGCGCAGCCTTGCGCGCCCCGCCTATTTTCGGGACGCTCGGGCGTCCTGCGGGTAGTGCTTTGGTAAAGCATAAGTAAACCACAGCCCAGGCGGGCGCCTGGTTGCAAGGGGTGCTTCAATGGCAGGCGGCAGCCCCGCAAGGGCTTCAGCTGTCCGCCCGAATGCCCCGCAGCATGATGATGCCGCCCAGGTTGCGCGTGTCCGCACGCATGCGCGTGCGCAGGCCCTCGGCTGTCGAGGGCGCCGGCTGCCAGCCCACCGTGATCAGCCGCTGGCGCGTGTCGCCGGATTTCAGCGCGTCTATCACCGCCGCACCCAGCTTGTCGCGCACCGCGGCCGGCAGCGAGGCCGGGCCCGCCAGCGCGGTAAAGAGCTCCATGTCCGCGCCCATGATGCCCACCTCGCGCAGCGTCAGCAGCTCCGGCGCCAGCATGCTGCGCTGCTCCGAGGTCACGCCAATGACTTTCATCTTGCCCGCCTTCACCTGCTGCATCGCCAGGCCGGGCGGCAGCAACGCCGCCTGCAGCTGGCCGCCCAGCATGGCCGTGATGATCTGCGGGTTGCCGGGGTAGGGCACATGCATCACGCTCAGGCCGCCGCTGCGGCTCTTGATCAGCTCCATCCCCAGGTGGCCCGGCGTGCCCGCCCCCGGCGAGCCGTAGTTGGCCTTGTCGCCCTGGTTGCGCAGCCAGGTCAGCCACTCCTGCGGCGTGTTGCCCTGCGCGAAATTGCTCACCACCATCACCATGGGCGTCGTGCCGATCAGCGCGATGGGCGCCAGGTCCACCGCGGGGTCGTAAGGCGCCATGGGGTTCAGCAGCTTGGCGATCGTGAGCTGGCTGTTGTTCATCACGCCGAAGGTGTGCATGTCCGTCGCCTTGCTCACCTGGTCGGCCGCGATCGTGCCCGAGGCCCCGGCCTTGTTCTCCACGATCACCGGCTGGCCCAGCGTCTTTGACAACTGCTCGCTGATGGAGCGCGCCGACAAGTCCTGCACCGAACCCGGCGGAAAGCCGATCAGCAGGCGGATGGGCTTGGTCGGCCACTCGATGGCGACAGGCGCCGCGGCGGCAGGCCGCGCGGCCGCCGGCTTGGCCAACGCGAGTTTGCCGCTGGCCGCGTTGCCTGAAGGTGGGTTTGCTTGGGCCCAGGCGCCGGACGATGCCGCCGCCAGCAAAGCCGCCTGTGTGACCAGCGCGCGGCGTGAAAGAAGTCGTGTCATGAAAAGCCCTTTGTTGAAGTGAAGAAACCAGACCGGGAACAGGTTTCAGGGACTCAAGACAAGTGTGGCGTGCCGCCTCTGCCCGGCATGCCTGCGTGGCCGCGTCCGCAGCCCATGCTGCGGGCCCGTGCGCCACCCCTCCTCTTGCCGTCATCCCAACCTTGTGATGCGGCCCATTGTGTTGAGCGGCCGGTGCAACGGTCAACCTGTCAGGGCTGACAGGATTTTGGTGATGCGAAGACTGGGGGCGCAAGGGTCGTGCGATGAAATGCTATGTATACAGACGAAATGTGGGCTTAGGACCGCTTGTGTCAGGAATGACAGTGCCGGATCAAGCTGTATTGGCGTTGTTGTGTGTTTGTCACGCGGGAATGCACGCGGAGCGGTGTGCGGTTTGGTGCACCCTAAGCCATTGGTTTGCCCATGCCGCGCGGCATGAGGCACTAAGCTTTAGCGCCCGACAATCGCCTTCCAGTGCTTGGGCTCCACCGGCGTGATCGACAGCCGGTTGCCCTTGCGCAGGATGATGAGGTCCTCCAGCTCGGGCCGCGCGCGCAGCTCGGGCAGCGTGATGTTCGGAATCTTCTTCGTCACCTGAACATCCACCAGCAGCCAGCGTGGCTCCTCTGGCTTGGACTTGGGGTCGTAGTAGGGTGACTTGGGGTCAAACTGCGTAGGGTCGGGGTAGGCCGTGGATGCGACACGCGCAATGCCGACAATGCCCGGCTCCGCGCAGCTGGAGTGGTAGAACAGCACGCCATCCCCGACCTTCATCCCGTCACGCATGAAGTTGCGCGCCTGGTAGTTGCGCACACCGAACCAGGGAACTGTCGAATCCTTCGCCGCGAGCGCATCGTCGACCGAGCATTCTTCGGGTTCGGATTTCATGAGCCAGTAGCTTGTCATGGAAGTCTTGACGCCTGAATCGGTCTCTTCTATCTGCGAGCGAAGGCAGTCTAGGCGCTGTCGAGACCAAGCTCGGTTTTGATTTGTCCAGGAAGTCCGCGCAAAATCGAGTCTTTTGCAGAGGTGCTAATGTAATCCCATTGCTCTCGCCCAACAGTGCAAAGGAAGAGCCTGTTAACGATATCAACGGCTCGTTCAAAATAGGTTAGCGCAACAGTACGAAGTTCCCCGTCTGGCTTGATATCAGAAATGCCTTTTTGCTTAAGCCATTTCCCGGGTATTTGTCCGTGGATGATGGCTGAAATTTCGCTATACCAAGGATTCAATAGAGAGACAACTGGAAGATACCGTTGCACCTCATTGAAGTCGGGCGTGTGAGTGACGTGATATTCAATGATTTCGCTTTTTGATAGGTACCACTTGTTACTTCTGACTAAGGTCGTTAGTTCACTTTGGTGAGTACGAAAATACGAATAATAAAGCGCAGTTTCCACGACAGTTCGCGTGGATGCTGCAGCTGATTTATACATGGCGAGAGCAGTGGAGGCCGCAACAAGATGGCCACTGACTTGCATTTCTCTAACGAAGCAAAGTGCTGGGTTGCCTCTGTCGATCTGCTCCAATTGTTTGGACCAAATAGCGAGTTTCAGGTTTGAAGCACTCATGGATGCGGTGGCGATCGCATCGCCACAAAACTCTTCCACATTTTCTTTCCACTCGATTGCAGAAAGAGCATCAACGAGTTTGGCCGCGCTACTCATTTTCGTCGGCTGGTAATGCCACTCAAATATGGATCTTCGTCTTGAATCCCCGCTACTCGACTTAGAAGTTTTCGAGATTCGTCGGCTGAAGACTGCTGAACAAATTTTCTTACTAGTTCTAGAAGGGGATTCTGATCAGCCTCTTCTGCCGTCAATAGGCGGGGGTTGATTTCCTGGATATAGCGGTATAGCCGTTGCCTTCCAAGTTTGCGCTGACGAGCTTGCTCGTAGATGATTTCCGTCAGTCCACTCGCTTGGTGAGACCTTGATTTCAGATTTGTATCTTCTCTAGCATTGTCCAGTTGAGTAGCAACATTTACAGCTTCGATCTGAGTAACGGATTCTAAAATTGCTTGGAGCTGAATTACAAACGAGATATCGAGATTCCCAGCCAGCTGCCGAAGCTCGTCTCTACTTAGGTCAGAGTTCAATATCCCCGCTACCGCACATCTAAGTGCCCGATTTTCCAATTCAAATTTATTTTTCATTTCAACTTATCCAAAAATTCGATTGTTACCGCGGTCAGATTTCTTTTGGCTTCCTGACTGTATGGCTTAGAACTTTTCCAGACAAATCCTTTACCACCTTCAGGTTCCGCAAACGCACCATATTTTTTTAGAGTATTCGTGAGACAGTATCCGCCATAGCTTGCGTTGGCCCGGATGGCTGTCTCTGCAGTTGATACGCCAATTCGGCTTGTGCGATTAAAAAGAATGTATGGAGTCGGCCCTTTGCTGCCGTGATTCTTTGCTTGGATAAAGTTGAGCATCAGCCCTATCCCACGAACCGAGTATCGTTGATCAGGAACAACTGGGATTAGAACGATGTCAGAATTTCGAAGCGAGGTTTTGGTAAAAATTGAGCCAGCTGGATGGCAGTCAACAATCACAAGGTCATACTGCTCTTTGCACTCATCGATAAATTTTCCGAATCGCTCTTCCATTGGTTTCACTTGATGATTCGTTTGTCCAAGTGCTAGGTACATTAGATCAAGGGTGGATGGAATTATGTCAAGCCGTCCGCCATCGTTAAAGGTATCAATCACGGTTCTGATTTTGGAGACGGTTGGAGGAGTGTGGTTTCCCGGCACCTGCAATTCGTATGGATTTAATTCTGTGTCGTCGTCCGTCAGAATGGCCAGCGTCGTTTTTCTCTTTTCCTCAAGCTCAAAATAACTTTTTGGGGGAAGAAACGATTGAGATAGATTGAATTGGGGATCGTAGTCAATCACGAGAATTTTTTTGATCTCTGGGTATCGAGCGAATCTGTGATATGCAATCATCCCAGATAGATTAATTGCCAAAGTCGTTTTACCGACCCCGCCCTTCATATTCATCACCGTTACTACTTTTCCCACTGGATGTCCCCTGTATCGTTTTGTTCGGACATAGTAATGGGTTTGTTACAAGGTGTCATGCGAGTTTGTCGCCTAATCATGTCTTTCTCCTCTAATTGGAGGAGGCTACGCATGCTTGGATGTGTTGGCTAGACGAACTTCGCTACGCAAAGAATTGATCGAGGGTAGAGTGCCATCTAAGGAATATGCTCGGCAACACACTCGGTGGTGCAGGAGAAAGAGCCGGCAGTGCCCCCCAGGCCGGTGACGGCTTAAGGCCTATCGTCCGGTCGCTGATGATCCCGTTGCAACCCTAGCACTTCGTCATCCACGCGGCCATGGTGTCGCACAACTCCTCGCGCACCTGCGCATCGGTTCGGCCTGAACGCACCAGCACATGGAAGGCGTGGTCAGCGCCATCCACGATATGCAGGCTTGTCTTCTTGCCGAGGCTCGCCGCGGTCTGCGTGATCAGCTCCAGATCGGCGAGGGCATCGCGCGTGCCTTGCAGAAAGAGCATCGGCAGCTTGACGTCCGCCAGGTGCGCGGCACGTTCGATGGAAGGTTTGCCGGCCGGGTGCAGTGGAAAGCCCACCAGCACAATGCCCTTCACTCCGGGCAGTGGCTCAGCCGCCTGCGCCTGCGTGCTCATGCGCCCACCGTATGACTTGCCGCCGGCAAACAGCGGCATACCAGGCATGCGCCGCGCCGCTTCGGCGACTGCCGCCCGAATCGCCGCGTGCGCAGTGGCGGGGGAGTCCGGGCGTTTCGAGCCTTGTTCCATGAAGGGAAAATTAAAGCGCAAGCTGGCGATGCCGCGTTCCGCGAGACCCCGGGCAATCGCCTCCATGAAAGCGTTGTTCATGCCCGCGCCGGCGCCGTGGGCAAACACATAACAAGCCTTGGCGCTGCCGGGCATCAGCAACAGGCCGGAAACGGTTCCGCCTGAGGGCAGCGCAATGGTCAGTGAAATAGGGCGTGTTGACATCAACGAAAGCCTGCCGGAATCGCTTTCCGGTCAGTGCGCCAGGTCGGCAACGAGTTTGCCCGCCGCCTGAACGGCTTCCTCGCGCGTGAGCCAGGTCTCGTCGCTGCCATGCAGGGGCGGCAGCGATTCAACATGCACCACATCGATGTACCAGGGACCGTCAGGAAAGTGGCACAGCCTGGCCATGTAGTTCCGGCCGTTGGCAACGCCGGGGACATATTCCTCAATCGGCTCCGGCTCGTCTGTTTCTTCTAGCTCGTCAGGTTCTGGGTTCATCGGGGATCCTTCCAAAGCCAGATTATCCGCAACTGGTCTGCAGGCCTGCATGGAGCCGGTGCCGGCGACACTGCCCCATCATCTTTGTGGCTGTGTAGCAAAAGCTACAGAACTCCTTGCGAGGCGCGGCTATCTTCGCGTTCGTGCCCACATTGCGGCATGCAACAAAGAAGGAAACTCTTATGTCCAAGGAAATTTACTGGCTGGCGCTGACCCTGGGTGCTGCGGCGCTGTTCGCCTTGCCCTATGTTTTGAACCGCATCGCCGTGCGAGGCCTCGGCGGTACGCTGGCCAATCCATCGGCCACCGAAAAGCCACTGGCCGAGTGGGCACAGCGTGCTCAACGGGCCCAGGCCAATGCGACGGAAAACCTGGTGGTCTTTGCCCCGGCTGTGCTGGCCGTGCAGGTCGGCGGGCGGGCCGATTCGGTGACGGCAGCCGCCTGCGCCGTCTACTTTTTTGCGCGGCTTGTTCACTACGTGGTTTATACGCTCGGTGTTCCCGGCGCACGCACGCTTGCCTGGGCAGCGGGCTGGGCGGCTACGCTGGTGTTGATCGGGCGCCTGCTGGGGATGTTGTGAGCCGGCCCTTCGCACTCATCGCGGGCGCAGGCGGCGTACTCGGCGAATCGCTCGCCTGGCAGTTCGGCGCGGCTGGGTACGAGGTGGTGGGCTTGCGGCGGGCAGATTGCGATCTGGCGGATGGTGATGCAGTGGCGCGGGCCATTGCCGCCTTGATTGAGCGCCATGGGCCGGTCGATACGCTGCTGTACAACGCCGGCCACCTGACAGTTGCTCCTTTCCTTGAGCTGGCGGCAAGCGCGCTGCGCGATTGCCTCGAAGCCGGCCCTGTCGGGGCGGCGCATTGCGCCCGGGCTGTGTTGCCAGGCATGCTGGCCGCGGGGCGCGGCAACCTGATCTTCACTGGTGCCACGGCTTCGCTGCGCGGGTCGGCCCGCTTCGCGGCCATGGCCGCGGGCAAATTTGCCCTTCGCGGGCTGGTGCAGTCATTGGCAAGAGAGTTCCAGCCGCAGGGCATCCACGTGGCCCACGTCCTGCTGGACGGCATGCTTGGCGGCTCTGTTGCCGCTTCCCGCTACGCGGCGGGAGACGCCCCGGTTATGGCGCCCGACGGGGTGGCAGCCAATTTCCTGTGGCTTGCACAACAGTCGCCTTTCGCGTGGACACAGGAGCTGGACTTGCGGACCGCATGGGAGAAGTTCTGATGGAGCCCATGCACCTGAACGCCGACCGCAGGGTACCGGTCCTCGTGCAGGCCGGGGCGCTGCCATGGCTTGCGTCGCCGCAACCCGGGGTTGAGCGGCGAATGCTTGAGCGTATCGGCGCGGAAGTGGCAGTGGCGACCACGCTCGTCCGCTATGCGGCCGGCAGCCGATTCGGCGAGCACTCGCATGCGCTGGGTGAAGAATTCCTTGTGCTTTCCGGCGTATTTGCGGACGAGCACGGCCGCTACGGCCCCGGTACCTATGTGCGCAATCCGCCGGGCTCCAGCCACAGGCCGTTCAGCGACGAAGGCTGCACCATCTTCGTCAAACTGCGGCAGATGGACCCGCTCGAACAGCGCCGCGTGGTCATCAGTGCAGCCGACAGGTCCTGGGTTGATATGGGAATTGCCCGGCATCGGCGCGCATTGCTGTACGCCGAGGGCAATGAAACGGTATTCCTGGAACGGCTGGAGCCGGGGTGTACCATGGCCGCGCAGTATGCGCAGGGCGGCCAGGAAATGCTGGTCGTCGAGGGGGCGGTCCATCTGGGAGCTACGGGTGCGCAGCACCTCGGCCCCCTGTGCTGGCTGCGCAATCCATACGACAGGCAGCCCGAGCTATCCAGCCCTGAAGGCGCCCTGTTGTGGATCAAGCGTGGCCATGCGGCACCGGTGGTTTGACAGTGCGGTAGGCTGCCGCGAATGGAGCAACATGCAGGTCTTACCTGAACTTACCCTTTTTGAGCCTTTTAGCCGCCTGAGCGCCGACGGGCAGGCCCTGTTGACGCAGGGGGCGGTTGCCATGAATGCGCTTGCAGGGACCGGCATCATCAGCAAGGGCCAGCCTGCCTCCGGCGCCTATGTCGTGCTGTCGGGCCGGCTGCGCGTGTACACCATCACACCCGCCGGCACCGAAGCGACGCTCTATCTGGTGGCGGCCGGCGAGACGTGCGTGCTCTCGCTCAACTGCCTGTTCAACGATCTTCTCTATCCTGCCTGGGTTCAGGCCGACAAGGCGACTCGTGTCGCCGTCATCCCCGGTCCTTTGTACCGGCAACTTTTCAAGCAGGAATCGTACATACAGGACCTGACGCTGCACGCGCTCTCGACACTTGTTTTCAGGTTGATGGCGGAGCTGGATGCCGTTCATTCTTTTAACCACCGGCAACGCCTTGTGCATTTTGTGCTGCTGCATGCCTCGTCGGACGGGGTATTGAAAATGACGCAACAGCAGCTGGCCGGACACCTGGGTACGTCGCGTGAGGTGGTTGCGCGGCTGATGCAGGGGCTGGTCGCCGAAGGCTACCTGAAAAGCCAGCGCGGCCAGATCATCATCAAGGACATATTCGGGCTGCGCAGGCTGCAAAGCCCGCCGAAAGCCGGCGCCTGATAGCGGCCTCACCTTTCCGGCGATGGCTTTCCCATGCTGCGGCCCGGCGCGATAGATTGACAGGTGCTTGCCTTTGCGCAGGGCTCGCAGAGGCCGCGCTGCCTAGCGGGGAGGCATAAAACGGGTGGAAGGTGGGCGCCCTTGCAACTGCAACTGGGCAGTGACCTCAGGTGTCTCCGCCAATCGCCAGCCCTTTTTCCAGACCTGCAGCCGGGTCGCGCGCAAACGGATCGCCTCGACTGGGTCACGCGCCTGCAGCAGCACAAAGCTCGCATCACATCCGGGCGCAATCCCGTAGCCCTGTAAATGCATGACCTTGGCCGCATTGACCGTCACCGCATCAAAACACTGGCGAATCCCTTTCTGGCTGGTCATCTGCGCCACATGCAGGCCCATGTGGGCGACTTCCAGCATGTCGGCGCTGCCCATCCCGTACCAGGGGTCCATCACGCAGTCATGGCCGAAGGCGACGTTCACGCCGGCCGCCATCAGTTCGGGCACGCGGGTCATGCCGCGGCGTTTCGGATAGGTGTCGTGGCGGCCTTGCAGGGTGATGTTGATCAGCGGGTTGGCGATGACGCTGACGCCGCTCCCGGCGATCAGCGGCAGCAGCTTGCTCACGTAGTAGTTGTCCATGCTGTGCATGGAGGTGCAGTGGCTGCCGTTGACGCGGCCCTGCAGGCCCAGGCGCTGGGCTTCGTAGGCCAGGGTCTCGATATGGCGCGACAGCGGGTCGTCGGATTCGTCGCAGTGCATGTCGACCAGCAGGCCGCGTTCGGCGGCGATCTCGCAGAGCAGCTTGACGCTGGCGGCGCCGTCGGCCATGGTCCGTTCAAAGTGCGGGATGCCGCCGACCACGTCCACGCCTTTGTCCAGCGCGCGCTTCAGGTTCTCGACGCCGCCCAGGGTGCGCAGCACTCCGTCCTGCGGGAAGGCGACGAGCTGCAAATCGATATAAGGCGCGACCTGCTTCTTGACTTCAAGCAGCGCATCCACAGCCAGCAGGCTGGCATCGCTGGTATCGACATGGCTGCGTATGGCCAGCAGGCCCTTGGCCACGGCCCAGTCGCAGTAGGCGAGGGCGCGTTCGATGATGGCTTCGGCCTTGAGCAGCGGTTTCAATTCACCCCACAGCGCGATCCCTTCCAGCAGCGTGCCGCTTTCGTTGACGCGCGGCAGGCCGTAGCTGAGCGTGGCGTCCATGTGGAAGTGCGGGTCTACAAAGGGCGGGCTTAGCAGGTAGCCGCCGGCGTTGACTGTTTCATGGGCCGGTGCTTGCAGGCCTGGCTCGACGGCGGTGATCTTGCCGTTCTGCACGGCGATGGACATGTTGCTGCGGCCGTCGGGCAGGGTGGCGTTGGTGATGAGGAGGTCAAGCATAGGGTCGTCTTTCAGCTGCGATTTTGCAGGTTTGCGGACCAGCGCGCGCGAGACAGGCGGTAAATGCAGCAGCGCCGGTCAGGGCTGTCGCCGGGGTAGGCCCAGTGGTCGAACTCGTCTGCGGGGCTTTCCTGCATGCCCAGGCGTTGCATGACGGCGCGCGAACGGGTATTGCGCAGCGTGGTCATCGCGACGATCTCTTCGAGGTCCAGAGATTCAAACCCGGCGCGCAAGGCCAGCCGCGCCGCCTCGCTGGCCAGGCCCAGGCCCCAGAATTTTTGTGGGAGCCGCCAGCCCACTTCCACGCAGGGGCCGATGGGAAATTCCGGGTCCGGAATGTTGAGGCCGGTGAAACCGGCGAACTGCGGCTGTGTGCCGTCAGCCAGGTAGTCCAGGGCCCAGAAGCCCCAGCCGCGCTCGCCGAACTTGCGCATCGCGCGGTCTATCCAGGCGTCGCTCTCCTCGCGGCTGAGCACTGCGGGAAAGTGCCGCATGACTTCCGGATCCGAAGTCATGGCGGCAAAGGGTTCGCGGTCGGCGTCCGTCCAGGGGCGCAGTTGCAGGCGCGGGCTTGCCAGCAGGGACGGGGCGATCACGGTGGTGCTGCCGGGCGCCCATTCGATGGGCGCGGCTTGCACATCGCCACTCAGGGCGTCGAGCAGGAACTGGCGTTCCGCCTCCTTGCGGGCGTCTTTTTCGTTGAGGAAAGCCGGGTCGGTGCTTTCTCTTTGTGTCTGGCGGCTGCGCATCAGCGCTCACCTTTGCGATACGGTTTCATCAGCGCCTGAGGATACGCCGCCTTGCGTGCCACCAGCACCAGTGCGAGGATGGACAGCAGGTAGGGCAGCGTCAAATACACCTGGTAGGGCACGTTGACGAGGCCGGAGGTTTGCAGGCGCAGCTGTAGCGCGTCAAAAAAAGCGAAGAGCAGGGCGCCCAGCAGCGCTTTGCCGGGCCGCCAGGAGGCAAACACCACCAGGGCCACACAGACCCAGCCGCGGCCGTTGACCATGTTGAAGAAAAAGGCGTTAAAGGCCGACAGCGTGAGGAAGGCGCCGGCCACCCCCATCAGGGCCGAGCCGGCGACGATGGCCGCCGTGCGTGTGGCCGCGACCGAGACGCCCTGGCCTTCGGCGGCCTGCGGGTTCTCGCCGACCATGCGTATCGCCAGGCCGGCCGGCGTGCGATACAGCAGCCAGGCGACCAGCGGCACCAGCGCGAGGGCCAGCAGGGTGAGTGGGGTTTGCGCGGCCAGCACGTTCAAACCCGTGCCGTCCAGCCAGTGCATGGGGGCAAACGGTGTGACGGTGGGCGGCGTATCGACCTTGGGGAAACTCACGCGGTAGCCGTAGTAGCTGAGCGAAGTGGCCAGCAAGGTAATACCCAGGCCCGCGACGTGTTGAGACAGCGCCAGGCCCACGGTGAGGAAGGCATGCAGCAGGCCGAACACCGCGCCGGTCAGCGCCGCCACCGCGACGCCTGCCCACAGCGGCGCCCCGCTGTAGACCGCCAGCCAGCCGCTGAAGGCGCCTGCCACCATGATGCCTTCGATGCCGAGGTTGAGCACGCCGGTGCGCTCGCAGAGCAGCACGCCCAGGGTGCCGAGGATGAGCGGAGTGGCGATGCGCAGCACGGCGATCCAGAAGGGGGCTGCGGTGAGGATGTCAAGCATTTCAGTCATCACTTGCGCACCCTGTACTGCGTCATCAGCGTCGCCACCAGCACCGAAATCAGCGAAGCCGCCACAATCACATCGGCGATATAGGTCGGCACGCCGACGGCGCGGCTCATGGTGTCCGCGCCTACCAACACACCGGCCACGAATACGGCGGCGGCGATCACGCCCAGGGGGTTGAGGGCTGCCAGCATGGCGATCACGATGCCGGTGTAGCCGTAGCCGGGCGACATGTCGAGCGTGACGTAGCTGGTGCGGCCGGCCACCTCGATGGCGCCGGCCAGGCCCGCAAGTGCGCCCGAGAGCAGGGCGACCAGCACCACGGTGCGGGTGACGGGCACGCCGGCAAAGGCGGCCGCCCTGGCGTTGGCGCCCATGGCGCGTATGTCAAAACCCAGCACGGTGTACTTGAGCAAGGCCCACAGCGCCACGGCCAGGCCGCAGGCCCAGAACAGGCCGGTATGGATGCGCGTTTGCTCAATCAGTTTGGAGAGCTCAAGCTCGCCCTGCAGCGCCACGCTTTGCGGCCAGCCCATGGCGGTCGGGTCTTTCATGGGGCCGTCGAGCATGGCTGAGACAAACAGCAGCATCACAAAGTTGAGCAGCAGGGTGGTGACGACCTCGTCCACACCCAGCCGAGCCTTGAGCAGCGCCGGCCCCAGAAGGAGCAGTGCGCCGGCCAGCGCTGCGGCCAGCATCATGAGGCCGAACAGCAGCCACGCGGGCAGCGCAAAGCCGGTGCCGCCATGCAGGCCGCCCACGGCCACAGCGGCCAGCGCGCCGGCATAGAGCTGGCCTTCGGCCCCTATGTTGAAGAGCCGCGCCTTGAAGGCGACGGTGGCGGCCAGGCCGGTGAGGATGAGCGGGATCGCGCGGGTCAGCGTTTCGCTGAGCGCAAACACTGAACCAAAGCCGCCCTTGAACAGCAGGCTGTAGGTTTGCCCCAGTGGCGCGCCTGCCCATAGCACGAGCAGCGCGCTAACGAGCAGTGTGAAGGCGACGGCTGCCATGGGCGCCAGCAACAAGGCAAGCCTGGAGGTCTCGGTGCGTTTTTCCAGCCTCATGCATGCACCCCGGCCATCGCCAGCCCGATCGCCTCACGCGTCCAGGCCTCGCCGGGCAAAGCCTCGGTGAGCCGGCCCGCATGCATGACCGCGACGCGGTCGCCCAGTGCGAGCACCTCGTCGAGGTCGTCGGAGATCACCAGCACAGCGGCGCCGGCATCGCGCGCCGCGACCAGTTGCTGCTGCACATAGGCGACCGCGCCTATGTCCAGGCCCCAGGTGGGTTGGTGGGCGATGATGAGCCGGGGCGGCCGTGGTGTGGCTTCTGTTGAAGGGGAAACCAGGGCCCGCCCCAGGATCAGCTTCTGCATATTGCCGCCGGAAAGCGAGCGCGCCGCCGTGTGCGGCCCGCCGCCGCGCACATCAAATTCGCGCACAATGCGCGCCGCATGCGCTTGCGCGGCCTGGCGTTTGACCCACAGCGCCTTGCCGGAAAACGCCGGGCTGCGCAGGCGCTCCGACACGGCGTTCTCCCAGACGCAGAGGTCGCCGACCACGCCCATGCCGTGCCGGTCTTCGGGAATGCGGGCCACGCCCTGGGCGGACAGCCAGGCCGGCGAGGCTTTCAAGGGCTGGCCCAGCAAGCTCACCGAGCCCTCGCTGGCCTGGCGCATGCCGCACAGTAGCTCGGCCAGCGCGAGCTGGCCGTTGCCCGATACGCCGGCAATCGCGACGATTTCACCGGCCTTGAGCTGCAACGAGACTGCCTCGAGACGGTCGCGCCCGGCGTCGGCGGTGCTGACGGCCTCCAGCGTGCAGACCGCGGCGCCCGCGGTCCGGGCGGGTTGGCGCTGCGTGGCCGTCACGGAATGGCCCACCATCCACTGCGCGAGCTGGGCCTGGCTGGTGCCGGCGGCGGGTGCTTCAGCGACCAGCTTGCCGGCGCGCAACACAGCCACACGCTGCGAGACGCGCAGCACCTCGGCCAGCTTGTGGCTGATAAAGATGATGGAAAGTCCCTGGGCCACCATCTGCCCCAGGGTGGCGAACAGCGCCTCGCTTTCCTGCGGCGTCAGCACGGCCGTGGGCTCGTCGAGAATCAGGATGCGTGCGCCGCGGTACAGGGCCTTGAGGATCTCGACGCGCTGGCGCTCGCCGACCGAGAGGCTGCCGACTTTGGCATCCGGCGCCACCGGCAGGCCAAAGCGCTGCGCCACGTCCAGCAACTTTGCCCGGGCGGCGCCGCGTCGCGAGAAAAGCTGCCACAACGGTTCGCTGCCCATCATCACGTTGTCGAGCACGCTGAGGTTGTCGGCAAGCGTGAAATGCTGGTGCACCATGCCCACGCCAGCCGCCAGCGCCGCGCGGGGGTTGCCGGGTGGTAGCGGCCGGCCGAAGATTTCGATGCTGCCTTCATCGGCCGTGTAGTGGCCGAACAGGATGGACACCAGCGTGGATTTGCCGGCGCCGTTCTCGCCGAGCAGGGCGAGGATTTCGCCGGCATGCAGGTCCAGCGAAATGCCGTCGTTGGCCAAGAGAGGGCCGAAGCGTTTGGTGATGCTGTCCAGCCGCAGCACCGGCGGCTGCGCGCCCTCAGCCGAGGGATGCCCAGTGGTCATGCCGGTCGCGCCGCTCCTGGCGGTAGTTGGTGATTTCCAGGCGAAGGCCGTCAGGGTCGGTGAAGAAGGTGGCCCAGTAGTCGGGTGCGTATTCGCCGTGGTTATGCGGCTCGCTGGCGCTGATGCCCAGGGCCTGCAGCAGCCGTGCGCATTCGGCTACGTCCTCCACAGTCTCTACACGCAGGCAGAGGTGATGAAGGCCGGGGGAATAGGCGTCATGCCGGGCTTTCGACCGGGCGGGCCGCAACACATAACCGAAGTGGCGGTTGTAGTACTGGATGTGTGGGTCGCCGCCGATCATGAATGTATTTTTCCGGCAACTGAGTACCTTGAGCATGAGCTTGTCGTAGAACGCTTCCGATTCGGCCGTGTTGCTCACGGTGATGTAGATGTGGTCAATGCCGGTGAGTTCAGGCATGTTATTTCCAGGCAGCGAGAAACGCCAGTAGCACTTTCGCCGAGTTATCCGCCGCGATGGACATGAAAGTCACCATCTCATTGGCGCCTTCGCCGCCGCCGGCCAGGTCGCTGAGGGATCGAAACGCAATGTAGGGCACGCTGTTGCTGTAAGCCACCATGCCGACGGCGGCGGTTTCCATGTCGAGCACGTTGGCGCTGAAGGTCTTGAAGGCGTATTCGCGGAAGGCGGCGTTGTCGACAAAGGCCTGGCCGGATACGCCGTTGCCGCCCACCATGAGCTGTGGCTTGTGTGTCAAGCAGACGTCGGCCTTGCAGGACTCAAGTGCTATCGGGCCCAGGCTGCGGGCGACCTCCAGCATTTTTGGGTCGACAGCGAACCAGAACTTGCGCACGGGTGCTGGGTTGGCGGCGGTGCGGGTTTCGACGGGGCGCGGGTGCAGCATGCCGAAAGGCGCCAGGGTCTGGGCTTCCATGCGCGGCGGGATGGCGTAGCGGCCGGGTGCGGTTTCGCGCGCCATCAGCACCTCGAGGTACTGGCCCCACTGGGCCGGGACGCTGACATCCCCGATGTGCAGGCCGGGGTTGACGCCGCCGGCGATACCGCTGAAAACAATGGCCTGGACATTAAAACGGTCCAGCACGAGCTGCGTGTTCATGGACGCGTTGACCATGCTGATGCCCGAGAGAAACAGCACCACGGGCTTGCCCTGCAGCGTGCCGGTGCTGAACTCGACACCGTTGATGCGGTGTTTCACCGGGGTTTGCAACTGCCGCAGCAGCAGCGTGAGTTCGGGCTCGAAGGCCGACATCACGGCGATGCGCGGCGTTTCGTCCAGCCGCACCGGTGTGCCGGTGCCTGGCTGGGTCGCACAACCGCCGAGGCCCAGGGTCAGCAGCCCGGCGATCAGGAAAGCCGCCAGCCGTGAGGGCAGTGCGCTCCGCAGGTCAAACAGGAAATGCATACCGCGCGCCTCCCGGGCAGTTCAGGATCAGGGGATTCCGGATCAGGTTTATTTGGCGGTGGACTTGGGCTGGCTGTCGTCGACCTTGACGGTGTATTTGCCGTCGAGGATGTCTTTTTCCTTGGCCTTGACCTTGGCGACGATGTCGGCGGGGACTTTCTTCTCGAAGGTGCCCAGCGGAGCCAGCTCGGAACCCTTGTGTTTCATCATCGAATAGGGGCCGTAGTCTTCGGCGGTGAATTTGCCTTCCTTGACGAGCTTGATGGCGCGGTCGATGCTGGGCTCCATGTTCCAGAGCGCGGAGGCGACGACGGTGTCGGGGTATTTGTCCTGCGTGTTGATGACGTTGCCGATGGCGAGCTTGCCTTTTTCCTTGGCGGCGTCGCTCACGCCAAAGCGCTCGGCATACATCACGTCGGCGCCCTTGTCGATCATCGCGAAAGCGGCTTCCTTGGCCTTGGGCGGGTCAAACCAGCTGTTGATAAAGCTCACGCTGAACTCGACCTTGGGATTGGTTTCCTTGGCGCCGGCCATGAAGGCGTTCATGAGGCGGTTGACTTCGGGAATCGGGAAGCCGCCGACCATGCCGATCTTGTTGGTCTTGGTGACGCCGCCGGCGATCATGCCGCTCAGGTAGGCCGGCTCCTGGATGTAGTTGTCGAACACCGAGAAATTCGGCGCCTGCGGCTTGCCGGAAGAACCCATCAGGAATGACACCTTGGGGAAATCCTTGGCCACCTTGCGCGCCGCCGCCTCGACGGCAAAAGCCTCGCCGACGATCAGCGTGTTGCCGGCGGTGGCGTATTCGCGCATCACGCGCTCGTAGTCGGCATTCGAGACGTTCTCGGTCGCCTTGTATTCAATCTCGCCGCGCGCCTCGGCGGCCTTGAGCGCCTTGTGAAGGCGGCTGACCCATTGCTGCTCGAAGGGTACGGTGTACAGCGCGGCGACCTTGGTCTTGGCCTGGGCAAAAGCCAGGCCGGGCAGGGCGATGGCGGCGGCTGTGGCGAGCAGGACGAGGGAGCGGCGCTTGAAAGTCTGGTGCATGGAGTCCTCCGGGTTGATGTTCAGTTTGGCTAACAGACGGAAAAACAAAACTCTGCAAAAACAAAAAAGCGTCAGGCCCCCCGCATTTCCTTCACTGATGGGCATGGGCCGCAGGCGCTGTCCCCAGCAAGGGGAGAAGGCGCTACACGCAGTGAGCGTCCAGCAGGGCCTGCTTACTTCGTTCCAAAAATGCGGTCCCCGGCGTCCCCCAAGCCCGGCAGGATATAGCCATGGCTGTTGAGCTCGCGGTCAATCGCGGCGGTATAGATGTGCACGTCGGGATGGGCTGTTTGCAGGGCCTTGATGCCTTCGGGGCAGGTCAGCAGGCAGACGAACTTGATGGACTTGGGGTTGAGTTCCTTGAGTCGCTCGACGGCCGCGATGGCTGAGTTGCCGGTGGCCAGCATGGGGTCGACGACCACGATGTCGCGCTCTTCCATGTCGTGCGGCATCTTGAAGTAGTACTCGACGGCCGTGAGCGTCTTGGGGTCGCGGTACAGGCCCACGTGGCCCACGCGCGCGCCGGGCACTACGCTGAGCATGCCTTCCAGGATGCCGTTGCCGGCGCGCAGGATGGACACAAACACCAGCTTTTTGCCGTCGATGACCCGGGAGGTGGTTTTTTCGAGCGGGGTTTCGATCTCGATCTCCTGCATGGGCATGTCGCGCGTGACCTCATAGGCCATCAGCATGCTGAGCTCGTTGAGCAGGGTGCGGAAGGTGTTGGTGGAAGCGTCCTTGCGGCGCATCAGGGTGAGCTTGTGCTGCACCAGGGGGTGGTCTACCAGGTGGACTTTGTCGCTGCGGGTGGTCGTCATGTGTATGTATGCCTCTTCGTTCTAGTGCTTTGCCGGTCTTCCTGAAAAAAAGGAAATCTCAGAAAACCGTGCCGTCGCTTTCGATGTTCAGGGGCGGTAAGCCCTGATGCAATTGCTGTGCCAGTGCGCGCCCTGCAGCCCATGTACCGCCTTCGAGCACGCAGGCCAAGGGCATCTGCTCGGCCGTCAATCCTAACTGCTCGCGCACCAGCGGCGCGAGCTCGTCGAGCAGGGCCACCGTGAGCGCCCGCCATTCCACGATGAGTTCGTCACCAGCCTGGTGCAGGCGCTGGGCCTGGGCCGGGTCCTTGAACAGCAGCACACCGGCGTCCAGGAAGAGGCCGCCGTTGCGGTACTCGGGCAGGCCCGTGAGGGCGTCCAGGCCGTTGACCTGCACGCCGGCCCACTCAAAGGGCTCGAGCAGCGAATAGCTGAGCCATTGGGAAAGCTTGTGAAATGGCATCCAGCCCTGGCTGGGCCCACAACCGGCCTCGCCGGCCGCGGGGTGCCGCCAGCAGTCGCCCAGCGGAATGTTGCCGAGCATGTTCTGCGCCGGCCAGATGGCCGACAGGCCGGTCAGCAGGATGGACAACAGCTCGTGCGCCTCCACCGTGTTTTTACCGGGCAGCACGAGGACTTCAAACAAATGCCCGGGACGGCCCAGCCGCCCGAAGAGCGCAGGCTGGTCCTGCAGGGCCTGGCCCAGGCGGCGCAGCAGCGCGGCGCGGCCTTCAAGGCCGACCAGCGGGTTGCCGTCATTGACCTGGAAGGCTGTGGCGAGCTGTTCGGCCGTGACGGCCTTGAGGCCCGCCGCATCGGCCTGCAGCGGGGACTGCGGGTCGCTGGAGAACATGCCGCCCATGAAGGCATGAAAGCTGGCCACACCCAGGCCTTCGGAGCGGCTGTATTCGCAGCCGGGCCGCTCGCCCTGGGCGGCTTCAAGGTAGCGCCACTGCGGGCCGGCGCCGGCGTCCAGCAGCACACTGACCAGGGCCAGGTCGATCTGCGCGCGGGCGCGACCGGCTGATGTGGCCGAGGCCAGGGCCTCGTTGAGCAAGGCGGGGCGGTTGATGCCCCCGGCCTCGAAATGCCGCCAGCGCGAGTGGTAGGGAATCTCCAGGTTGGGATAGCGGGCGCGCGTGATTTCGGCGACCAGCCCCGCAGCGGTGGACATGGCGCCGTCGTTGATGCTGAACCAGGCGGATTCTCCGCGGCGCGCGCGCGCCAGCAAGGCATTCGCGCGTGCGCGTATGGTGGCGGTGGAACGCAGTTCGGCAGCGGCGCCTATGCCGCGCAGGTTGCCGGCGATGGTGTAGGCAGGATTGACTGGAGGGGTATTGGTTTCAGGCATCCAGCCCCCGGCCCTTGGCTTTCTTGAGTTCTTCGGCGTCGGGCACGGCGCCGGGCGTGAAATAGCCGGCGGCCATCTTGGCATCCATCTCGACCTGGGCGTCGGCAGGGATCAGGCCTTCGGGGATGTTGACGCGTTCGACGACTTTGATGCCGGCGCGTGTGATGGCGTCGTACTTCATATTGCTCATGGAAACCAGGCGGTGGATCTTGCGTATGCCCAGCCAGCTCAGCACATCGGGCATCAACTCCTGGAAGCGCATGTCCTGCACGCCGGCCACGCATTCAGTGCGGGCGAAGTACTGGTCGGCCGTGTCGCCGCCGACCTGGCGCTTGCGGGCGTTGTAGACCAGGAATTTGGTGACTTCGCCCAGCGCCCGGCCTTCCTTGCGGAAATAGGCCACCAGGCCCACGCCGCCGCGCTGCGCGCCTTGTATGCATTCTTCGATCGCGTGCGTGAGGTAGGGGCGGCAGGTGCAGATATCGGAGCCGAAGACGTCCGAGCCGTTGCATTCGTCGTGCACGCGGGCGGTGAGCTCGATGTCAGGGTTGGCCAAGTCGCGCGGCTTGCCGAAGATATAGGCGGTCAGGCCGCCGATGGGAGGGAGGAACACTTCGAGGTCGCTGCGCGTGACGAGTTCGGGGTACATGCCGCCGGTTTCCTCGAACAGCACGCGGCGCAGGTCGGTCTCGCTGCAGCCGAAGCGCCGGGCCACCTCGGGCAAGTACCAGACCGGCTCTACCGCGACCTTGGTCACTACCGCCGCGCCGCCGGCCGTGAGGTACTTGCCGTCGGCCTTGAGGCGGCCGGAGTGCAAGGCTTCAATGACCTCGGGCAGGATCACATGGGCCTGCGTCACCGCGATGGTAGGGCGTATGTCATAACCCGCGGCCAGCTCGGCTGCGAACACGTCGGCCACGGTCGCGCCCCAGGGGTCCAGCGCGGCGATGCGGCCGGGTTCGCTCCATTGCGGGTAGGGGCCGATGACGTCGGTAGGCGAGGTGTTGGTGAGGTCGGCCTTGTGCTTGGCTGAAAGCGCGCCCGAGGCGACGGCAAGCGCCCGGTAGACGCTGTAGGAGCCGCTGTGCGTGCCGATGACGTTGCGGTGGCTGCGTTTGGTGGTGGTGCCGACCACCGGCCCGCGCTCGGCCGGTGTGGCCGCGCCCCAGTGGATGGGCAGCGCGCCGTGGCCGCCCGCGTGGGAGGTCAGCCGGATGTGGGACGTTGATGTACTGGAGGCAACCGGCGCGGGAGGGGAACCAGGAGAGCCGGACGACGGGGCGGCAACTTCAGCAGGCATTGCGTATCCTTCAAAAAAACCAATGTAGCCATGCATAACGGGCTTGACAAGCCCGGCTTGCACCGGGTCGCCAATTTGAGACATCAACGAGGCCGGTTGCTGCTGGTTCCCTCGCCCGGAGGGAAGGGGAGGGGAAAGAGAGGAAGGCCTCAGCGCTTCTTGCCGCCCAAGATGCTGCCCAGCACGCCGCGGATGATCTCGCGGCCCACGGCCGAGCCCATGGTGCGCACCGCCGACTTGGCCATGCTTTGCGCCAGGCCGTCATGCTTGCCGCCGCGCGGGCCGGTGGTGCCGAAGAGCACGTCGTTGAGCCCCCCAAGGATGCCGCCGGAATCGCTGGTGCCGGCCGCGCCGCCTTGGGGCGCCTTGGCGGCTTCGGTGGCGGCTGTTTCGGCGCGGCCTTTGATTTTTTCGTAGGCTGATTCGCGGTCCACGGCTTTTTCATACACGCCCGCCGCCAGCGAGCCCTGGATCAATGCCTGGCGTTGTTGTGGTGTGATGGGGCCGATCTGACTGCCGGGCGGCAGCACAAACGCGCGTTCGGTCACACCAGGCCGGCCCTTGGCGTCGAGCAGGCTGACCAGCGCCTCGCCGACGGCCAGCTCGGTGATGGCGGTTTCAATGTCCAGGCCGGGCTTTTGCCGCATGGTTTGGGCCGTGGCTTTGACGGCCTTCTGGTCGCGCGGCGTGAAGGCGCGCAGCGCGTGCTGCACGCGGTTGCCCAGTTGGGCGAGGACCGAATCGGGAATGTCGAGCGGGTTCTGCGTCACGAAATACACGCCCACACCCTTGGAACGCACCAGGCGGACCACCAGCTCTATGCGCTCAACAAGCACCTTGGGCGCTTCGTTGAACAGCAGGTGGGCTTCGTCGAAGAAGAACACCAGCTTGGGCTTTTCCGGGTCGCCGATTTCGGGCAGCTGCTCGAACAGCTCGGATAGCATCCACAGGAGGAAGGTGGCGTAGAGGCGCGGCGAGTTCATGAGCTTGTCGGCGGCCAGGATGTTGATGATTCCCTTGCCATCGACCGTCTGCATGAAGTCCTGGATGTTGAGCATGGGCTCGCCGAAGAACTTGTCGCCGCCCTGGCTTTCGACCTGCAGCAGGCCGCGCTGGATGGCGCCCACGCTGGCGGCGCTGACGTTGCCGTACCGGGTGGTGAACTCGGCGGCGTTGTCGCCCACGTACTGCAGCATGGCACGCAGGTCTTTGAGGTCCAGCAGCAGCATGCCGTTGTCGTCGGCGATCTTGAACACCAGGTTGAGCACGCCGGCCTGGGTTTCGTTGAGGTTGAGCATGCGGCCCAGCAGCAGCGGCCCCATGTCGGAGACGGTGGCGCGCACCGGGTGGCCTTGTTCGCCGAAAACGTCCCACAGCGTGGCCGGGCAGGCCAGTGATTCGGGGATGTCTATGCCGCGTTCCTTGAGGACGCCGGCCAGCTTGGCGCCGACAGTGCCGGCCTGGCTGATGCCGGTCAGGTCGCCCTTGACGTCGGCCATGAAGACCGGCACGCCGATCTTGGAGAAATTCTCGGCCAGGGTCTGCAGCGTGACGGTTTTGCCGGTGCCGGTGGCGCCCGTGATCAGGCCGTGGCGGTTCGCCAGGCCGGGCAGCAGTTCGCACTGGGTTTCGGCGTTGCGAGCGATGAGCAGGGGGAGGGCGGTGGTTTCGGCCATGGCGATAGGGAGTGGGTGAAAAAGTAAAATGTGGTTTGTAGATTAAATAGATTAAATCAATTAATCACCGAAAAGCATTGAATAAAGGGTTTCTGTTGTGGCTGGTCATAGTAAATGGGCGAATATTCAACACCGCAAGGGCCGCCAGGACGAAAAACGCCAGCGCATCTGGACGCGCGTGATGCGCGAAATCATGGTGGCGGCCCGCATGGGCGGCGGCGACCTGAGCGCCAACCCCCGGTTGCGCCTGGCGGTGGACAAGGCCAAGGCGGCCAATATGCCCAATGACAACGTCAAATACGGCATTGCCAAGGCCACCGGCAGCCTGGAAGGCGTGCAGTATGAAGAGGTGCGCTACGAAGGCTACGGCATAGGCGGCGCCGCCATCATCGTCGACTGCATGACCGACAACCGCGTGCGCACCGTAGCCGAAGTGCGCCACGCCTTTTCCAAGCACGGCGGCAACATGGGCACCGAAGGTTCGGTGGCTTTCCAGTTCAAGCACTGCGGCCAGTTGATCTTCGCGCCCGGCAGCAGCGAGGACAAGATCATGGAAGTGGCGCTGGACACCGGCGCCGACGATGTGATCACGCATGAAGATGGCGCCATCGAGGTGCTCACCCCTTACACCGGCTTTGAAGCCGTGCGCAACGCGCTGGAGGCCGCCGGTCTCAAGCCCGAATTGGCGGAAATCACCATGCGCGCCGACAACACCATAGAGCTGAGCGGCGAGGACGCCCGCAAAATGCAAAAGCTGCTGGACGTGCTGGAAGACCTGGACGACACCCAGGACGTGTTCCACAACGCGGCTTTGTCCGAAGACGCATAAAGAAAAAAACAGAAAAGAAACAACAGCTATGAAAGCAGCAGCATGAAAGTTCTCGTAGTGGGCGGCGGCGGCCGTGAGCACGCGCTGGCCTGGAAACTGGCCCAGTCCCCGAAAGTCCAGGCCGTCTATGTCGCGCCCGGCAACGGCGGCACCGCGCTCGATCCGCGGCTGGAAAACATCGCGATCACCGATGTGAAGGCGTTGCGCGAGTGGGCGACGGCCGAAAAAATCGCGCTCACCGTGGTGGGCCCCGAGCAGCCGCTGGCGGCCGGTATCGTGGATGAATTTCGCGCGCACGGCCTGCGGGTCTTCGGCCCGACCAAGGCGGCCGCACAGCTGGAAAGCTCAAAGGCCTTTTCCAAGGCCTTCATGAAGCGCCACGGCATTCCCACGGCCGAGTACGAAACCTTCTCCGATGCTGCCGCGGCCCACGCCTATGTGGACGAAAAAGGCGCGCCCATCGTGGTCAAGGCCGATGGCCTGGCAGCCGGCAAGGGTGTGGTGGTGGCCATGACGCTGCAGGAGGCGCATGAGGCCATCGAGTTCATGCTTGCGCCCAACCCCGACTTCAACCCGCTGGGCGTGACGCACAACGAAGGCGGCGCGCGTGTCGTCATCGAGGAATTCCTGCAGGGTGAGGAAGCCAGCTTTATCGTGATGTGCGACGGCAAGAATGTGGCGGCCATGGCCACCAGCCAGGACCACAAGCGCCTGCTGGACGGCGACCAGGGCCCCAACACCGGCGGCATGGGCGCATATTCGCCGGCCCCCGTGGTCACGCCCGAGGTGCACGGCCGCGCCATGCGCGAGATCATCCTGCCCACCATCAAAGGCATGGAAAAAGACGGTATTCCCTTCACCGGCTTCCTGTACGCCGGCCTGATGATCGACGCCGAAGGCAAGCCCAAGACGCTGGAGTTCAACTGCCGCATGGGCGACCCGGAAACCCAGCCCATCATGATGCGGCTCAAGACTGACCTGTTCGACGTGATGATGGCCGCCACTTCGGGCACGCTGGACCAGATCGAGCTCGACTGGGACCGCCGGCCGGCCCTGGGCGTGGTGATGGCCGCTCATGGCTACCCCTTGAACCCGCGCAAAGGGGACGCGATTCACGGCCTGGTCAAACCCGCTGACGCGCCTGAAGATGCCATGGTGTTCCATGCCGGCACCCGCAAGGAAGGCGATGCAACGCTGACCTCGGGCGGCCGCGTGCTCTGCGTGACGGCGCTGGGCAGCACCGTGAAGGCCGCGCAGCAGCGTGCCTATGAGGTCGCGCAGGGCATACGCTTTGACGGCGCTCAGTACCGCAAGGACATAGGCTGGCGCGCGCTCAAGCCCTGACCACCGCACGGATGCCGCCGGCCGGCTTCCGTCCCCTCGGGAAACACCCCCAGCATGACCGATATTCCAAGCGTTAGAGACTTTCTGCTGGCACTGCAGCAGCGCATTACCGGCGCCATTTCCGCCATCGACGGCAGCCCTTTTGTGGCCGACCACTGGCAGAAGGCGCCCGGCGAAACGCTGCAGGGCAACGGCCTGACCATGATCCTGGAGCAGGGCGGTGTTTTCGAGCGCGCCGGTTGCGGTTTTTCGCATGTGCGCGGGCCCAAGTTGCCGCCCTCGGCGACGCAGCACAGGCCCGAACTGGCCGGCGCGCCGTTTGAGGCCCTGGGCGTTTCGCTGGTCTTCCACCCGCGCAACCCCTATGTGCCGACGGTACACATGAATGTGCGCATGCTGGCTGCGACGCCCGTCGCCAGCCCGGATGCACCGGTTTGCTGGTTTGGCGGCGGCATGGACCTCACGCCGTATTACGGCTTTGAAGAGGACGCGGTGCACTTCCACCAGACCTGCAAGGACGCGCTGGCGCCTTTCGGCGACGACAAATACCCGCGCTTCAAGCAATGGTGCGACGAATACTTCTTCCTCAAGCACCGGCAGGAGCAGCGCGGCATAGGCGGCGTGTTCTTTGACGATTTCCAGGAGCTGGGCCCCGATCGCAGCTTTGCCATGATGCAAAGCGTGGCCGACGGTTTCTTGAAGGCCTACCTGCCCATCGTGGAACGGCGCAAGGACATGCCTTACGGCGAGCGCGAACGCGAGTTCCAGCTCTACCGGCGCGGCCGCTATGTAGAGTTCAACCTGGTCTGGGACCGCGGCACGCATTTCGGCCTGCAGTCGGGCGGACGCACCGAATCCATCCTGATGTCCATGCCGCCGCTGGCGAGCTGGTCTTACCAGCGCGGAGTGGAGGCCGGCAGCCCTGAGGAGCGTCTGTACACCGAGTTTCTACCGAGGCGGGACTGGGTTTGAACACCCGGCCGCTTCCGCCGGGCAGGCGCATAGGCGTCTTTGGGGGCGCATTCGACCCACCGCACAATGCCCATGTGGCACTGGCCGGCGCGGCCATCGCGCAGTTCAACCTCGATACGCTCTACGTGGTGCCCACCGGCCATGCCTGGCACAAATCGCAGGCCCTGAGCGCACCGGCGCATCGGCTGGCCATGGCCAGGCTGGCGTTTGAGTCCATCCCCCATGTGCAGGTGGACGAACGCGAGATTCAGCGCCCCGGGCCCACCTTCACCATAGACACCTTGCTGGCGTTGCAGGCCGAAAACCCGGGCGCCCAGATTTACCTCTTCATAGGCGCCGACCAGTTTGCCGCCTTCCGGCAATGGCACCGGTGGCAGGAGATTCTTGACATCGCTATAATTTGTATAGCTGGCCGTGCACAATCCATGCCGGCCGAACCTCAATTTGAGGCTTACGAACAGCGCCGCAGCCGCTTCACCCTGCTGGATCTCCCGCTGATGCCCGTGAGCGCCACCCAGATTCGCCAGCTGACGGCCTCGGGTACGGCAACGGCGGGGGAAATCACCCGATTGGTCCCCGAAGCCGTTGCGCGTTATATTTCACAGCACCAGCTGTACCGTTCCCATTAACTCTTGACTTTGCCGAAGCACCACACTGCATGACCACTACCGCCAAAACCTCCGCCGCCGAGAAAAAAGATGTGCAGAAACTGCAGCGAGCCATCGTCGATGGCCTGGAGGACGTCAAGGCGCAGGACATCCAGGTGTTTGACACCGAGCACATCACCTCGCTGTTCGAGCGCGTGATCGTAGCGTCGGGCAGCTCCAACCGCCAGACCAAGGCCTTGGCCGCCAGCGTGCGCGATGCCGTGCGCGACGCCGGTTTTGCCAAGCCCCGCATCGAAGGTGAAGACAATGGTGAATGGATCATCGTCGACTGCGGCGCCGCGGTGGCACACATCATGCAACCGGCCATACGCCAGTATTACCACCTCGAAGAAATCTGGGGCGACAAGCCCATCAAGCTCAAGCTGGGCGCACCCGCGCCGCTGGTGAAGGCCGCCACCAAGGCGGACGCCGAACCCGAAGCCAAGCCCAAATCCTCCCGCGCCGGCGCGAAAACCACCGCCAAGCCAGGCGCAAAAACCGCGGCCAAATCGGCAACCAAGGCACCGGCAAAGACACCCGCCAAGGCTGCTCCAGCCAAGTCGGCCGCCAAGCCAGCCGTGAAGACGCCTCTCATCAAGGTGCCGGAGCCTAAAAAAGTTGCGGCCCGTAAAACCGCCGCCAAAACAGCCACCAAAACGGCTGCTAAGACTGGTGCCAGGAAACCCGCCGCCAGGAAAACCGCTCCCCGGAGCAAATGAGGCTGACCATCGTAGCCGTCGGCCAGAAGGTGCCCGATTGGGCGCAGACGGCCTATGAGGACTACGCCAAACGCTTTCCGCCGGAAATCAAGGTCGAGCTCAAGGCCGTCAAGACCGAGCCGCGCGCGTCCAAGACCCTGGAGAACCTGCTGTCTGCCGAGCGTGGCCGTATAGAAGCCAGCATCGCTCGCGGTACCCGCGTTGTGGCACTGGACGAACGCGGCGCCGCAGTGACCACCGTGGCCCTGGCTGAAAGGCTCAAGGCCTGGCAGCTGTCCGGCGACGACGTCGCCATCGTGATTGGCGGGCCCGACGGGCTGGATGCCGGTTTCAAGCAGGCAGCGCATGAGCGGCTGCGCCTCTCGGACCTGACTTTGCCCCATGCCATGGTGCGTGTGTTGCTGATAGAACAGCTATACCGGGCCTGGAGCATCACGATCAACCACCCCTATCACAGGGAGTAATGAGCCCCCACGCTTTTCACTGCGCCTTCGGCTTCGTGTTATGCGCGGCCCCCCGAGGGGGCGCTGCGCCTGCGGCCCGGCGAAGCCGGTTCCGCGGCCCCTGCTGGTTTAAAACGGGCAGCTACACCTGCTAAACACTTTTTTATGCCTGAATTTATTTACCTGGCTTCGCAAAGCCCCCGGCGGCGGCAACTTCTGGAGCAGCTTGGTGTACGGTACGAGTTGCTGTTGCCGGACGCCGACGAAGACGCCGAGTCGCTGGAGGCGGTGCTCAGGAATGAAGCGCCGACGGCTTATGTACAGCGCGTCACGGGCCTCAAGCTCGATGCCGCTGTTGCTCGCATGAAGCGGCGCAAGCTGCCGCCGGCGCCGATACTGTGCTCGGACACCACGGTGGCGATGGGGCGGGTGATTTACGGAAAGCCGGACGACGCCAGGGACGCGGCGCGCATGCTGGGCGAGCTGTCTGGTGCAACGCACCGCGTGCTTACGGCAGTGGCGGTGCAGGCAGGGCGCCGCCGTTTTGAGGCGCTGAGCAATTCGCGCGTGAGCTTTGACAAACTGACGCCCGCCGAGATACGCGCCTATGTAGCCAGCGGTGAGCCCATGGGCAAGGCCGGCGCCTATGCGGTGCAGGGCAGGGTGGCGATGCACATCTGCCGCATCGACGGCTCCTATAGTGGCATCATGGGGCTTCCGCTAAGGGAGACGGCGCTTTTGCTGAAATCCGCCGGCATCCGGCTCTAGGACGCAGGCCCTGGCCCCCAATAACATTTTCCGGGACAAACATGCAACAAGACATCCTGATCAACTGGTCGCCCCAGGAAACCCGGGTGGCGGTGGTCGAGCACGGCGCGGTGCAGGAGCTTCACGTCGAACGTACCCTGGAACGTGGACTGGTTGGCAATGTCTACCTGGGCAAGGTCGCGCGCGTGCTGCCCGGCATGCAGTCGGCCTTTATCGACATCGGCCTGGACCGCGCGGCTTTCCTGCACGTCGCCGACCTCATGAGCAGCATCAGCAGCCGCCATGCCGACAGCGACGCCCAGGCGGCGTCAGCCACGGCCTCACCGCAACCGATTGAAAAGCAGCTCTTCGAAGGCCAGGCGGTGATGGTGCAGGTGCTGAAGGACCCGATCGGCACCAAGGGTGCGCGCCTGACCGCGCAGATCAGCATCGCCGGCCGCCTGCTGGTGTTCCTGCCGCAGGACAACCACGTCGGCGTCTCGCAGAAAATACCGTCCCGGCAGCGCGAGGAGCTGCGCCAGCGCGTGCAGGCCCTGGCGGGGGACATGGGCGGCGGTTTTATCCTGCGCACCAACGGCGAGGACGCGACCGACGCCGAACTGGCAGAAGACATCACCTACCTGCGCAAGACCTGGGCGCGCATCAAGGAGGCCTCGTTGCGGATGCCGCCGGCCTCGGTGCTGCACCAGGACCTGAACCTGCTGCAGCGCGTGCTGCGCGACCTGGTGGTGGAGGACACGCAAACCATACGCATAGACTCGCGCGAGCAATTCGACAAGCTCAAGGCCTTTGCCACGGAATTCATGCCGGCCACCGTGCAGAAGCTGCAGCATTACAGCGGCGAGCGGCCCATTTTCGATCTCTTCAACATTGACGAGGAAATCGCCAAGGCCCTGGGCCGGCGTGTGGACTTGAAGTCGGGCGGCTACCTGATCATCGACCAGACCGAGGCGCTGACCACGGTGGATGTGAATACCGGCGGTTTTGTCGGTGCGCGTAATTTTGACGACACCATCTTCAAGACCAACCTGGAGGCCTCGCAGGCCATCGCCCGCCAGCTCAGGCTGCGCAACCTGGGCGGCATCGTGATCGTCGACTTCATCGACATGATCCGGGAAAACCACCGTGAAGCAGTGCTGGCCGAATTTCAGAAACAACTGGCGCGCGACCGCATCAAGACCGCGGTGAACGGCTTTTCCGCGCTGGGCCTGCTGGAGATGACGCGCAAGCGCACCCGCGAATCGCTGGCCCACCAGCTGTGCGAGCCCTGCAGTGCCTGCATGGGCAAGGGCGTGGTCAAGACCGCGCGCAGCGTGAGCTACGACATCCTGCGTGAAATCCTGCGTGAGGCGCGCCAGTTCAACCCGCGCGAGTTTCGCGTCGTGGCCTCGCCCAAGGTGATAGAACTTTTCCTCGACGAGGAGAGCCAGCACCTGGCCAGCCTCAGCGATTTCATCCGCAAGCCGATTTCCCTGCAGGCCGAAGCCGCGATGGCGCAGGAGCAATACGACATCGTCCTGCTCTGAGTTTTGTTTTTTTCATGCCGACCCTGAATCGCCAACCCATTCCCATCCTGGTCTACCACCAGATCGCCGAGGCTCCGCCCAAGGGCAGCAGCCCGTTCCGCGGGCTTTATGTGGCGCCCGCGGCCTTCGCGCGGCAAATGGCCTGGCTCAAGCGCCTGGGCTACACGGGCCTGTCCATGGGCGGCCTGATGCCTTACCTGCGCGGTGAGCGCGAGGGCAAGGTGGTCGGCATCACGTTTGATGACGGCTACCGCAACAACCTCACCCATGCCTTGCCGGTATTGATGAAGCAGGGCTTTTCGTCCACCTGCTATGCGGTCAGCGGGCTGCTTGGCAAGACCAACATTTGGGACGAGAAGATCGGCATCCCGCAGACGCCGCTGATGGATGAAGGCGAGATTCGCCAATGGGTTGCGGGCGGGCAGGAGATAGGATCGCACACCCAGACCCATGCCAACCTGCTGGAAACCGACGAGCCGAGCTGCACCCGGGAAATGGTGCTGGGCAAGAGCGAACTGGAGTCCGTCACGGGTGGGCCGGTGGCGCATTTTTGCTATCCCTTCGGCCACTTCAATGCCAGCCATGTGGAGAGGGCGAGGACGCTGGGCTTTGCCACGGCGACCACGACCCAGCGCAGCCGCTGCCATGAAGGCACGGACCTGCTGCAACTGCCCCGGGTGCCGGTGCTGCGCTCGACCACCTTGCCGGTGTTCTGGCTCAAGATTGCCACGGCCTACGAGGACCGCCGGAAAAAATGAGCCTGTCCACGCCTCTGGCCGCTGCCGCTGCAGCTACCGCCGCGCCGCAAAAACTTCGCATCGCCGTCTTCAATCGGACTTTCTCGCCGACGGGTGGCGGGGCGGAGCGTTATTCCATCGCCCTGGTAGAGCAGTTGTCGGCCCGGCATGAGGTGCACGTCTTCGCGCAGCAGATAGATCACCAATGGCCGGGCGTGACCTACCACAAGGTGTCGGCCCCGCTGCGCAAGCCGCGCTGGGTCAACCAGCTGTGGTTTGCCACGATCACTTGGTGGGCGACGCGCCGCGGCTTCGACATCGTGCATTCCCATGAGAACACCTGGCACGGCGAGGTGCAGACAGTGCATGTGCTGCCGGTCAAATACAGCCTGTTCCAGGGCCGCCAGGGCTTTCGCCGCATGCTGCGCTGGGTGAAGGTGCTGACCAGCCCGCGCCTGTTGGCCTACCTGGGCCTCGAGCGCGCGCGTTATGCCCCCCGCCCGGGCCGGCAGGTGGTGGTGACCTCCGAAAGCCTGCGGCCCATCATGGAGGCGAGCTATCCGGCCAGTCGCGAAGCGCTTTTCGTGGTCACGCCGGGCATCAATATGCCGGTGCTGCCCGTCAGCGCGAGCCGCAAAAGCGAGGCGAGGGCCATGCTGGGTTTGCCGGCCGGGGGCACTTGCCTGCTGTTTGTCGGCAACGACTATCGCAAGAAGGGGCTGGAGGGCCTGCTGCGTGCCTTGGCCCAGTTACCGTATGAGGTGATGCTGGTGGTGGTGGGCAACCCAGCCCACATCGCGGAGTTTCGCGCGCTGGCCGACACGCTCAAGCTGGGCGCGCGGGTGCTGTTCCTGGGCTCGCTCAAGGACGTCGGCCCGGCTTATGAAGCCGCCGATGCGCTGGTGCATCCCACCTTTGAAGACACGTTCGCGATGGTGGTGCTGGAAGCCATGGCGCACGGCTTGCCGGTGGTGGTCAGCGGGCCCAGGTATTGCGGCATTGCCGGGCTGCTGGAGCAGGGCGCCAATGCACTGCTGCTGGACGATCCCAGGGATGCGGGTGAACTGGCCCGGGTGTTGGGCGAGCTGCTGGGCCACCCGGCACTGCGGGAAACGCTATCGCGGGGCGCGGCGGCTTTTGCGCAGCGCTACCAGTGGCGGGAGATCGCACTGCAGCAGGAAGCCCTGTACTTTTCAGCCGTCACGGCGAAGAACGTGCCAGCCTGAGATTGGCGCGCCCCTTCAGGCGACGAGCTTGAAGTGCTTGCGGCTGAAGTCCAGGCCCGTCAGCGTCTCCACCTGCCGCATGAAGTGGTACTTGTTTTCCTTGGGCGTGGGCTTGTAGGCCGGGTCTATGTTGAGCGTGGGCTCGGCTTCCGTTGCCAGCCATTGCCGCACCGCTTCAGGATGGGTGCCGGTGAAGGGGGCGAGGGCGCGGCGGTCGAACTGGCTGTAGGTGATCTGCGCAGCCCGGGCTTCTCCCCAGTACTTGCTGACCTGGTCCAGCTTCTTTTGCATTTCCTCGTTGCGGCGAATCCAGCCGTAGTGGTAGATGTGCGCATTGGCCAGTGCGGCCTGGGGGTTGCGCCCGCGCTTGTGCTTCGTGGTGACTAGCCAGTACTGGCCGTCGGGCGCATAGCTGCGTATGGTGTTGCGGATCAGCCGGCATTCGCGGCGGTACCAGCCGGGGCTGATGGAAATCCAGTCGGGTGAGCCGTAAAAATGGTGGTAATCGAACACCAGCGCCTCGACGGCCGGGTTGCTGTGGTGCCGCTCGACGCTGGCGCGTATGGCGGCCAGCTCGCCCTCATGCACGAGTTCGTCGCCTTCGAGGTAGAAGGCCCAGTCGCCGGTACAGGAATACTGGGCAATCATTTTCTGCTGGGCATAGACAAAGCCGCGGTCGGCCATGCGCTCGTTCCACAGTGTTTCGATGATGCGGATTTTCGGGTCGCCTATGGCCTTGACGCGCTCCAGCGTGTCGTCCTCGCCCTTGCCCACGGCCACCACGAATTCATCGACCAGGGGCAGCAGCGAGCGTATGGACGCCTCAAAGGGAAAGCCCAGGGCCACGCCGTTGCGAATAAAGGTAAAGCCGCTGATGGAGACTGGCATCGACAGGATTCCGTTTTAGGCCGCGTTCTGGAAACCCAGGCGGTAAAGGTGAGCGTAAGCGCCGTTATTCTGGAGCAACTGCGCATGGCTGCCTTGCTCCAGGATGCGGCCGGCGTTCATCATGATGATGCGGTCGGCATGCTGGATGGTGGACAGCCGGTGGGCAATGATCAGCGAGGTGCGGCCCGCGGCGAGCCGCTGTATGGCTTCCTGGACGGCTTTTTCCGACTCGGTGTCCAGGGCCGAGGTGGCTTCGTCGAGGATGAGCACCGGCGCGTCCTTGTACAGCGCGCGGGCAATCGCCAGCCGCTGGCGCTGGCCGCCGGAAAGCTGCATGGCGTTGTGGCCCAGCGCGGTGTCTATGCCTTGCGGCAGCTCTTCAAGCAACTGGCCCAGGTTGGCGGCCACTAGGCATTGGATCACCCTCTCACGGTCGAAGGACTGGCCCAGCGCGACATTGAAGGCCATGCTGTTGTTGAACATGACGACGTGCTGGCTCACGAAAGCGAACTGCGAACGCAGTGAGGCCAGGTCCCAGTCCCTCAGCTCCGCGCCGTCCAGCCGTATGCTGCCGGCGCTGTAGTTGACAAAGCGCGGCAACAGGCTGGCCAGCGTCGTCTTGCCTGAGCCCGAGGACCCTACAAGGGCCACGGTCTCGCCGGCGCGTATCGACAGGCTCAGCTGGTCCAGCGCCGGTGGGGCGTCCGGCTTGTAGACCACACTGACACCTGAAAACTCGATATCCCCGGCCACCCTGGCGGTGCTGAAGCCGCCGCTGCTTTCGTCCTCGACCAGGTCGACCAGGTCCAGCCCGCGCTCCAGCGCCGCCAACCCGCGCGTGATAGGCGTGGCGCCGTCGGAAAGGCTTTTGATGGGCGCGATCAGCAGCAGCATAGCGGTCACAAAGGCCACAAAACCGCCTACGGTGGTGGTGTTTTCCGAGCCCTGCAGCAGCGCGATCCAAATCACGGCCGACAGGGCCATGGCGGCCAGCACCTGGGTGATGGCGCTCATGCCGGCATAGGCGACGGTGGATTTGATGGACAGCCGGCGCAGCGTGTTGCTCAAGGCCTCGAAGCGCGAGGCCTGGCCGGCCTGGGCGCCATGCAGGCGCACGTCGCGGTGGGCCAGCACGTTTTCCTCGACGACATAGGCCAGGTTGTCGGTGGCCACCTGGCTTTCGCGGGTCAGGCGGTACAGCCGCCGTGTCAGCAGCTGGATCACCAGCGCAACCGCGGGAAACAGCAGGGAGACGATCAGCATCAGCTTCCAGTTGAGGTAGAGCAGGTAAGCCACCAGCGCCGCCAGCGTGAGCACGTCGCGCGCCAGCTTCATCAGGGCGTTGATCATCATCGACGAGCCGTTGAATACCTCGTAGACCACGGTATTGGCGAGGGCGCTGGAAGACTGGTCGGCGAACAGCGACAGGCGCGAGCTCAGCAGTTTGCCGAACATCGCCCGGCGCAACGACTGCAGTCCCTCGTTGGTCACCTTGGCCATCGCGTATTGCGCCACAAAGCCGGAGATGCCGCGCACGGCAAACAGCAGGATCAGGGTCACCGGCACCAGCCACAGGTCAAGCGAGCCTTTCTGGAAACCACGGTCCAGCAAGGGCTTGAGCAGGGCCGGAACGAAGGGTTCGGTGGCCGAGCCGACGATGGTCGCGCCCACGGCCAACGCCCAGCCTGTGCGCGAAGCGCTGAAATAAGGCCAGACCCGCGCGAGGCGGCGCCACAGAGTTAGTCTCGTGGCCGTGGCGGTCGTGGCGGCTTGGTCGTTGGTAGAGGAACTCACGTTGTGGTTTCGTTCGAGGCAGGGACGGTGGGTCTGCTCAACCCCAATGCCAGCAGCAAGCCGATCAGGACGCAAAAGAAATCCCCAATCAAGGCATCGTAGAGGCTGGAATTGAACAGGCACGCGATTGCCAGCCCCAGAAGCGCGGACTGCGTGGCCCGGGCATAGGGCGCTTCCATCTTCATCGTGTCTTTCAGGATGGTGATCATCAAGGCGCAGAGCAATAGAACACCTGGAATACCCAATTGCACGCCCCACAACAGGTATTCCTGGTGCGGATTACCTCCCTTTACGGCGTTGTACTTCGCCCTGTCTCGCTGTTCCAACCGGTTGTATTCGCTGGCCCAACTACCTGCACCAGAACCCAATATGGGGTTATCGTGTATGGATTGAAGGGCCCTATGCCAGAAGTGCAACCTGATGCCAGAGGAATTGGCTGTGGTTCCTGCGTTAATGTCAACACCTTGGGTGAAGGAGAAGGCCCGGACGTCGTTGTGTACCTGTACCATGCGCATGCGCACGCTCGGCGAGCCTGCCGCCAGTGCGGCGAGCAGAGCGAAAGGCAACAGCACCGCGGCCAGGCGGTAGTGTTTGGGAAGTTCCCACATCACAGCCATAGACAGTAAAGCGATTGCGATGAGATGACCACTACGCCCGGTCAGGACAAAAAGGACATTGCCTAACGCTAGTAGAGCGACGGCAACGGCTAGGTGCTTGCCAAACCTCCCGGGGAGCAAGCCCCTCAGGTGCCAGCAAAGAGCCGCAAAGACCGCTCCCATAATGCCTTGGTCCAGGTAGCTTGAGAAGACCGCGTAATGAGTCAATGCCATATTGGAGGTTGCCCAGGGAACGGGCAGGCGGGCAAAGAGCATCCACGAGCTGAGCAGGAGAAACAGTTGTGTCGTGGCGAACGCAGCCAGCACATAGATGGCCTCGCGTCGAGTGCGGATCAGCAGGACCATGAGCGCGATGACCAACAGCTTGCCGTATTTGGCCGCGGCGCTCACAGCTTCGGCTTGCGACGCAACGCTCCAGGACAAGCTCAACGCGAACATGAACAGAGCCAACAGCAGCATTGCCGGCGTGCGGGATTCTCGCATGCCACCCGCCGAAAGTGACCCGCGACGGGCGAACAGCAAATTCGCAAGGCCGCAGAATACCAGCAGCAATTTTGTGACACTGATCAAGACCATGGACAAGCCGACCGAAGCTGCAGCCATGCAAATGATGGCAAGCCGGGGGTTAAGGTGCTTTGTAGTCAAAATGATCGCGGGTGGCGCTTGATGGACAAACGCATTATCGATGATTCACGCGAGGTGCCGCAGAGTAAAACAAGAGAGGGCTCTGCTATGCTTTGCTCGCGGTTGGCGCCTCCACAGTTAGGCTTCCGCAGTAAATTTGTCTGGAATATTTGCAAAGGCATTCGTTGGCAAGCTTGTCCGTCACAGTCATCACCCACAACGAGGGCCACAACATAGCGGCCTGCCTGCGATCCGTGAGCTTCGCGGACCAGGTTGTGGTGCTGGACTCCGGCAGCAGCGACGACACCGTCCAGATTGCCCGCTCCCTGGGCGCTGAAGTCAGCATCAGTCCCGATTGGCCGGGCTTTGGCGTCCAGAAGAACCGGGCCCTGGCGCTGGCCACTTCGGACTGGGTTCTGTCGCTCGATGCCGATGAGCGGGTGACACCCGAGCTACAGGTGGAAATCCAGGCCTGCCTGCGGGCTCCGGCCTTCGACGTGTATTCCTTTCCCCGGCTCTCGAGCTATTGCGGGCAGTACATGCGCCATTCGGGCTGGTACCCTGACCGGGTCACCCGCTTGTTCCGGCGCACCACAGCTCATTTCAGCGATGACCTGGTCCACGAAAGGCTCGTGACCGAAAGGCCGATCGGCCAGTTACGCTCGCAGCTATTGCACGAGAGTTTCCGCAACTTCGAGGCGGTCCTGGACAAGGCAAACCGCTATTCCACGGCCGGCGCGCAAAGCCTTCTAGAAAAGCGCAAAACGGCTTCGGTTGGCAAGGCCGTGGGGCATGGCATGTGGGCTTTTATTCGCACCTACTTTCTGCGCCTGGGCTTTCTTGACGGCAGGATGGGCTTGGTCCTGGCGATCTCCAATGCCGAGGGCACGTATTACCGTTACCTGAAACTGTGGCTGTTGCAGCGGGGCGAGGGCGGAAAAGGAGCGTCGGGCGGGCGATGAAAATCAGTTTTATCGTCTTGACCTACAACCGCAGCGACGCTTTGCTCGCCGTGCTGCGGTCGCTGGCTGCACAGTGCGATGAGCGTCACGAGGTGCTGGTGGCCGATGACGGCTCGCGGCCCGAGCAGGTGCAGATGCTCTTCGACCAATGCCCGGCGTTCAAATGCCCGGCTCGGCACGTCTGGCACCCCGATGTGGGCTTTACCGCGGCACGCGCCCGCAATCTGGGGGCCAGCCAGGCTAAAGGCGATTACCTGGTCTTTCTCGATGGCGACTGCGTGCCCAACAAGTCTTTTGTGGCCGCGCACACGCGGCTTGCCGAAAAAGGCTGCTTTGTGAATGGCAGCCGGGTGCTTATCAGCCAACGTCTGACAGAAGCTGTAGTCAATGGCGCTATGGACCTGCCCAGCCGTCCTGTATGGTTCTGGCTGGGGGCGCGGCTCTCGGGAGGCAGCAACAAATTATTGCACCTGTTCCGCTGGCCGCGGCGTTTATTCAGGGTAAAACAGGACTTTCACTGGCATGGCATACGCAGCTGCAACCTGGGTGTCTGGCGCACCGACTTTGCCGATGTCAATGGATTTGACGAGACCTTCGAGGGATGGGGGCACGAAGATGCCGACCTCGTGCTCAGGCTCCATCACCTGGGTGTCTATCGAAAAGACGGTTTCATGGGCACGGAAGTTTTCCACCTCTGGCACCGCGAGAATCCGCGCGACCAGGAATCCATCAACAAAAAAAGGGTGCTTGAGCGCATGAAAACCGATGTGATTCTGGCCGAAAAAGGGCTTCGTGAACTTGAGCCGCCTCCCGGCGTCAAATCCTCCGTCAAAATAACCTCCCTGAACGGATCCAACTCTCCCCTATGAGCAATGCACCTTTTCTACGCCGCCGTACCCTTGTCAGCCTGCTGGCGGCAAGCACCGTCCCCGTCCTGCCCGCCTTCGCGCAATTCCGTGTCGAGGTTTCCGGTGTTGGCCTGACCCAGCTGCCCATTGCGGTCGCTGCGTTTCGTGGGGACGCGCAGGCGCCGCAAAAAATCGGCAGCATCGTGCGGGCCGACCTTGAACGCAGTGGCATGTTCCGCCCGGTAGACACCACAGGCGTCACCGCCGACGAGAACACCCGGCCGGACCTCGCCGCCTGGCGGCAAAAGGGCGCCGACTCCATGGTCACGGGCAGCGTGACGCCTCTGGCCGACGGCCGCTACGACGTGCGCCTGCGCCTCTGGGACATCGTGCGTGGGCAGGACCTGGGCGGCCAGAGCTATACCGTGGGTCCAGCCGATCTGCGCCTGTCGGCGCATCGCATCTCCGATTTTGTCTATGAAAAGCTGACCGGCGAGAAGGGCATCTTCTCGACGCGCATTGCCTATGTGACCAAGGCGGCCCAGAAATACAACCTCTGGGTCGCCGACTCCGACGGGGAGGGCGCGCAGTCGGCCCTGACCAGCCCTGAGCCCATCATCTCGCCTGCCTGGTCGCCGAGCGGCACTCAACTGGCCTATGTGTCCTTTGAGTCGCGCAAGCCTGTGATTTACGCGCATGACGTGGCCAGCGGCAAGCGGCGCCTGCTGGCCAACTTCCGCGGTTCCAACAGCGCGCCGGCATGGTCGCCGGATGGCAAGCAGCTGGTCGCGACACTGAGCCGCGATGGCGGCTCGCAGCTGTATGCCATCGGCCTCAACGGGGGTGATCCGAAACGGCTGACCCAGTCGTCCAGCATTGACACCGAGCCGGCCTTCTCGCCCGACGGCCGCTACATCTACTTCGTGAGCGACCGCGGTGGCGCTCCGCAGATCTACCGCATGAGCCCCAATGGCGGCAATGCCGAGCGCGTCACCTTCACCGGAAGCTACAACATTTCCCCCGCGATCAGCCCCGACGGGCGCTGGATGGCGTACGTCTCCCGCGTGGGTGGCGCCTTCAAGCTGCACGTCATGGAACTTGCCACCGGGACGGTCACTCCAATCACCGAAACCACGGCCGACGAGAGCCCGAGCTTCGCGCCCAACAGCCGCCTGATCGTCTATGCCACCCAGCAGCAGGGCCGGGAAGCACTGATGACCACCACGCTGGACGGCAAGATCAAAGCCAAGCTCTCTGGTGCCAGCGGCGACATCCGGGAACCCGATTGGGGTCCCTTCCAGCGTTGAGCCACAACGCGTCAACATTCATTTTTGACCAAGCTTTTTTCTTCCAGAGGTACTTCATGAAACGCACCGTTTTTTCCATCATCTCCTCCTTGATCCTGGCGGCCACGCTGACGGCTTGCGGCTCCGGCGTCAAGCTCAACGACGTTCCTGTTGAGGACCGCACGGGCCAGACTACGCAGCAGGGTGACCCGGGCGCCACCGGCACGGGTGTCGCAGCCGTGAAGGTCGAAGGTGCCGACGCCTCGCTCGCCGGCCCAGCCAATGTGGCCAAGGTGATTTACTTTGACTTCGACAGCTATGTGGTCAAACCTGAATTCCAGGGCATCATCGAAGCCCACGCCAAGTATCTGACTGCTAACAAGGGCCGCAAGATGTCCATCGAAGGCCATACCGACGAGCGCGGCGGGCGCGAGTACAACCTGGCCCTGGGCCAGAAGCGTGCCGAGGCAGTCCGCCGCGCGCTGGGCCTGCTGGGCGTGGCCGATGCCCAGGTCGAAGCCGTGAGCTTCGGCAAGGAAAAACCCGCGGTCCAGGGCTCCGACGAGGAAGCCATGGCGAAGAACCGCCGCGCTGAACTCAGCTACCGCTAAGCCGGACATCGACCGTGAAGACGTTCCGGATCGCCGCGACCTTTGCGGCCGGCCTGCTCGCGTTTAATGCGCATGCCGGCTTGTTTGAAGACGACGAGGCCCGCCGCGCGATACTCGACTTGCGCCAGAAAGTTGATGCTGCGCAAACCCGCACGGCCGAAGAGCTGCGCAGGACCACCGAGGACAATGCGCAACTGCGCCGCAGCCTGCTCGACCTGTCCAACCAGATCGAAGCCTTGCGCAACGAACTCGCCGCCATGCGCGGGCAGAATGAAAACCTTGCGCGTGCCGTGGCCGAGATGCAGCGCAGCCAGAAGGACCTGACGACCGGCATGGACGAGCGCCTGCGCAAATTCGAGCCCGGCAAGGTCAACGTGGACGGCAAGGAGTTTGTTGCCGAACCGGCCGAGAGGCAGGAATTTGAGGCTGCGCTGGCCACGCTTCGCAAAGGTGACTTCCCGGCCGCGCAGACCAGCTTCCTTGCTTTCCTGAAGCGTTATCCGCAAACCGGCTACCGGGCCTCGGCCTTGTTCTGGCTCGGCAATGCGCAGTACGCCTTGCGCAACTACCGCGACGCGGTGACCAATTTCCGCGCCTTGGTGACGGCAGAGCCCGACCACATGCGCGCGCCGGAAGCACTGCTCTCGCTGGCCAATTGCCAGATTGAGCTCAAGGATGCCAAGTCGGCCCGAAAGACGCTGGAAGACCTGATCAAGGCCTATCCGCAGGCCGAAGCAGCCTCCGTCGCCAAGGAACGCCTGGCCAAGCTGAAGTAAGCCGCGACCCGGGCAGGCCATTCGGCATGCCCCGGGAGGCGAGTTCGTTCGCCTCCACCGTTCGCCCCTAAAATTGGGGGATGGACATCTCCGCACTCAACAGTCTCACGGCCCAGGTTCTCTGGGCCGCTTTCGTTCTCGCGATGGTTTTTGGCGCGATTGCCCAGCGCACCCATTTCTGCACCATGGGCGCTGTCAGCGACATCGTGAACATGGGCGACTGGACCCGCATGCGCATGTGGGGTATGGCCATAGGCGTGGCCATGATCGGTTTCTTCACCATGGCCGCGGCCGGCATCATCGACCCCGCCAAGACGCTTTACGCTTCCAACCGCTTTATCTGGCTCTCGGCGCTGGTGGGTGGGGCCATGTTCGGTTTCGGCATGGTGCTGGCTTCGGGTTGCGGCAGCAAGACGCTGGTGCGCATAGGCGGTGGCAGCCTCAAATCCGTCGTGGTGTTTGCCGTGATGGGCATCGCGGCTTTCGCCACGCTCAAGGGCATCACCGCCGTGGTCCGCGTGGCCACCGTCGACAAGGTGGCGGTTGATTTCACGGGCAATGCGACCTTGCCCAACTGGGTTGCGGGCGCCATCGGCATCACGCCGCCAGCCGCCGGCATAGGCCTGGCCATCCTCATCGGCATGGGCCTGATCGTCTGGGCCTTGTTCGCCGAGGAGTTCCGCCGTTTCGACAACCTGCTCGCCGGCCTGGGCATAGGCGGCGTCATCGTGGCCATGTGGTGGGTCAGCGGGCGCCTGGGTTATGTGGCCGAGCACCCCGAAACGCTGCAGGAGGCCTTCCTGGCCACCAACTCAGGCCGGGCCGAGGCCTTGAGTTTTGTCTCCCCCGTGGCTTATACCGTGGATTGGCTGATGTTCTTCAGCGACAAGAGCAAGGTTCTCACGCTGGGCATTGTGTCGGTGTTCGGCGTGGTGCTTGGATCAGCCCTCTATGCCTTGCTGTCGCGCAGTTTCCGGTGGGAGGGCTTTCGCGACGCGGAAGACACCGCCAACCATCTGGTGGGCGCCACGCTGATGGGCGTGGGGGGTGTCTGCGCCATGGGCTGCACGGTGGGGCAGGGGCTGTCGGGCATCTCGACCCTGAGTTTCACGAGCTTTGTGGCGCTGGCTGCCATTCTGGCCGGTTGCGTCGCAGGCCTGAAGTACCAGATCTGGCGGCTTGAGCGCTCCGCCTGAGGGCGCATTCTTCATTCCCATGGCCTGCCCCATTGAAGAACTCCCTGCCGACCTGGAGCGCCGCTTCAGCGGCCTGTCGCGCCTCTATGGTGCGGCGGGAGCGCAGCGCATACGAGAGGCGCACGTCGTGGTCGTTGGCCTGGGTGGCGTGGGTTCCTGGGCTGCTGAAGCCGCTGCCCGCAGTGGCGTGGCCCGGCTGACCCTGATAGACCTCGACCACATCGCTGAATCCAATATCAATCGCCAGGTCCATGCGCTGGACAGTACCCTGGGCCAGGCCAAGGTGCAGGCCATGCGCGAACGCATTGCCCAGATCCACCCAGGCTGCCGCGTGGACGGTATCGAGGAGTTTGTTGATGCCGCCAACTGGCCGGGCATCCTCGGCCTTGAACCCGGCTTTGACCGCAAGCGGCTGGCCGTGATCGACGCTTGCGACCAGGTCAAAGCCAAGACGGCCATGGCCGCGTGGGCGATTGCCAACAAAGTGAACCTGATCAGCGTGGGCGCCGCTGGCGGCAAGCGGTTGGCGCACAAGGTCGACATTGACGACCTCTCCCTGGTCACGCACGACCCCTTGCTGGCGCAACTGCGCTACCGGCTGCGCAAAGAGCACGGCGCGGCGCGCAAAGGCAAGATGGGTGTGGCCTGCGTGTTCAGCCGCGAGGCCGTGCTGCAGCCTTCCGCCGCGGCCCAGAGCGACGGCAGCCTGAACTGCCACGGCTACGGGTCAGTGGTCAGCGTGACCTCCACTTTCGGCCAGTGCGCGGCCGGCTGGGCGCTCGATAAAATTGCGGCCTGAGTTTTTGCGGCGCGCTAAAAAACCACGCTATAATTCAAGGCTTTGCTGCCCTCAAAGCAGTAAAAACCGGGATGTATCGAAAGGGAAACCGCGCGATATGCCTTGGGACCATAGCTCAGTTGGTAGAGCAGCGGACTTTTAATCCGTTTGTCGTGGGTTCGACCCCCGCTGGTCCCACCAAGTTTCGGGTTCTTAGCTCAGTTGGTAGAGCAGCGGACTCTTAATCCGTAGGTCGACAGTTCGAATCTGTCAGAACCCACCAGACCTCAAAAGGACCTGGCCGAAAGGCCAGGTCCTTTTGTCTTTTGCGCGGGGAAAGTCGTGGGCTCAGGCCGAATAGCCCAGCGCCGGCACATCCAGCTGCGCCTGCCTTGCCACCCGTATGCAATCCTTCATGTGCTCCTCGCCGAAGTAGCGGATGGCCGCATAGCCGACGGCGGCCGCGACGACCTGGCCGGCCAGGGGGACGTACTTGGCGGCCTGCTTGGCCGTGAGGCGCACGCCTATCTTGGTGGCGGCCTTGATGACCAGGTCGCGGCTGATGAACTTGCCGATCAGCACCGAGCCCACCAGGGTCACGGCTTTTTGCACCTGGTCGCGCTTTTTCGGCTCAAGCTGGTCGAGCTGTTGCGGCGTGAGGCCGAACTCCTTGTTGATCTCGGGAATGAGCTGGGACAGCATGGCCGCATCGACCATCCAGTCGAGGCCGGGAACCGGCACGGCGCTGGCCGCGGCAGCGACCACGGCGCGCTTGTTGAGCAGTTTGCGGCTGCGTTTGACGGCGGCCGCGAGGGCGGCGTCGCCAGACGCCATTTGCAGGGCGGTGGGCATGGATCAAACCCTTTCAAAAATGAATCCCGCCGGTGAGGCACCCCCGGGGCCGGCGAGCCCAGCGCTCACTTTATACCGCGGTGGTCTCCAGCTGTTCGCTTAGCTCCAGCCACCGTTCTTCCAGCATGCCTATTTCGCCCTCAATGGCCTTGAGGCGCTTGCCGGCCTGGGCCAGTTCTGCCGGCGTGGTCGTGCTGGCCAGCAAGGCCTGCAGGTTGCTTTGCTCGGTGCCCAGTGCCTTCATGCGCTGGTCGATTTTTTCGATTTCCTTGCGCAGCGGCTTGGTGGCTTCGGCCTGCTGCTGGCGGCGCTGCGCGTCGAGCTTGCGCTGCTCGGGCGTCTCGCGCGGTACGGGCTTTTTCTCTTCAACGGTTGTGGCCGGCGCGGCTGCCTTGGCGGCGGCCTGGGTCGCGCCGCCGGTCTTCTTGGCTTCTTCGCGCTGGCGCTTGGCTTCGTCAAGCAGGTAGCGCTGGTAGTCGTCGAGGTCGCCGTCAAAGGGCGCGACACCGCCGCGCGAGACCATCCAGAACTCGTCGCAGACGGCCCGCAGCAGCGCGCGGTCATGGCTGACCAGCATCACCGTGCCCTCGAATTCGTTGAGCGCCATCGACAGCGCTTCGCGCGTGGCCAAGTCCAGGTGGTTGGTCGGCTCGTCGAGCAGCAGGAGGTTGGGGCGCTGCCACACGATCATGCACAGCACCAGCCGGGCTTTTTCGCCGCCGCTCATGCTGCCCACGGCCTGCTTGACCATGTCGCCGCTGAAATTGAACATGCCCAGGAAGGCGCGCAGGTCCTGTTCGCGGGTTTGCTGGCCGCTGATTTTCCCGGCGGCGGTGACTTCCTTGGCGAGCTGGATCATGTGCTCCAGCGGTGTGTCGGCCGGGCGCAGCACGTCGAGCTCCTGCTGGGCGAAGTAGCCGATGTTCAGGCCCTTGCCCTCGGTCATTTCGCCGCTGATGGGGGCCAAAGCGCGCGCTACGGTCTTGACCAGCGTGGACTTGCCCTGGCCGTTGGCGCCCAGGATGCCTATGCGCTGGCCGGCCAGCACCGACTTGCTGACGTTCTGCACGATGACCGTGGGCGGCGTGCCTGCGGGAGCGCCTTCGGGCGGCGGATAGCCGAAGAAGGCGTCCTGCATCGACAGCATGGGATTGGGCAGGTTGGCCGGCTCCTTGAATTCGAAGGTGAACTCGGCTTCGGCCAGCAGCGGTGCGACCTTTTCCATGCGGTCCAGCGCCTTGACCCGGCTTTGCGCCTGCTTGGCCTTGCTGGCCTTGGCCTTGAAGCGCGCGATGAATTTCTGCAGGTGGGCGATTTTTTCCTGCTGTTTGGCGAACGCGGTTTGCTGCAAGGCCATCTGTTCGGCGCGCAGGTCCTCGAACTTGCTGTAGTTGCCGCCGTATCGGGTCAGCTTGGCGTTTTCGATGTGCACGGTGACGTCGGTCACGGCGTCGAGGAACTCGCGGTCATGGCTGATGACCAGCATGGTGCCCTGGTATTTTTTGAGCCAGGCTTCGAGCCAGACCAGTGCGTCCAGGTCCAGGTGGTTGGTGGGTTCGTCGAGCAGCAGCAGGTCGGAGGGACACATCAGCGCGCGCGCCAGCTGCAGGCGCATTCGCCAGCCGCCCGAAAAACTGTTGACCGGGTTGTCGAGCTCGTTGACCTTGAAACCCAGGCCGAGAATCAGGGCCTGGGCACGCGCCTGCGCATCATGCGCCCCGGCGTCGTACAGCGCTGTATAGGCATGGGCCATGCGGTCGCCGTCGCCGCTGGCTTCGGCTGCCTCCACCTCGGCCTGCGCGGCCATCAGCACCACATCGCCGTCGACCACAAACGCCGTCGCGCTCTGCTCGGTTTCGGGCATGTCCTGCGCCACCTGCGCCATGCTCCACTGCGCCGGGATCGAGAAATCGCCGCCGTCTTCATGCAGCGTGCCGTTGAGCATGGCGAACAACGAGGACTTGCCCGCACCGTTACGCCCCACCAGCCCGATTTTTTCGCCCGGGTTGAGGGTGACGGATGCGCCGTCCAGAATCACTTTGGCGCCGCGGCGCAGCACGACGTTTTTGAGGGTAATCATTGCGTTGGAAACTTCAGGAAAAATTCATCGGGTGGCGCAAGGCACTTAGCCACCCCGGCCGGGGCTGCGCTTCAGGCCAGTTGTTCGCGCGTCAGCAGCAGGACCTGGTCGGCGCCCGAGCTGGTTTCAAACCACAGCGGTTCAAGCGTCGGGAAGGCGCGCTCGAAATTCTCGCGCTCGTTGCCGATTTCCAGCACCAGGACCGCATTTTCGCTCATATGGCGTGCCGCGTTCTGCAAAAGCCCCCGGATGAAGTCCATGCCGTCCGTGCCGCCGGCCAGCGCCAGGCCCGGTTCCGCGCGGAATTCAGGGGGAAGGGCGGCCATGCTGGCCGCATTGACATAAGGTGGGTTGCACAGGATCAGGTCATACAGCCCCGCACAGGCGGCCAGGCCGTCGGACTCGATCAGCGTGATGCGGCCGTCCAGGTGATGGCGGTCCACATTGATGCGGGCCACGGCCAGGGCGTCCAGGCTGATGTCCGCGGCGTCCACCACCACGTCGGGATAGGTGAGGGCCGCCAGCACGGCCAGGCTGCCGTTGCCGGTGCAGAGGTCGAGCACGCGGTGGGTGTGCTCGCCCAGCCAGGGATCTATGCTGGCATCGGCCAGAAGCTCAGCGATCAGGGAGCGCGGGATGATCACGCGCTCGTCGACGTAAAACGGCAGGCCCATCAGCCAGGCTTCATTCGTGAGGTAGGCGGCCGGCTTACGGCTGCTGATGCGCGCATCCAGCAGCGCGGCGACCTCGGCTTCTTCTTCGGCGCTCACAGGGCGTTTCTCCACCGAATCCAGGTCGTCCAGCGGCAGGCCCAGCTTCCAGAGCACCAGCCACGCGGCTTCGTCGAAAGCGTTGGTCGTGCCCTGGCCGAAACCATCGGCAAAGCTCAAGCCCGCGGCATCCAGCCTGGCCGCCATCTGCTCGACCAGCGCCAGCACCGTCAGCGGTGTCGCGGCCTTGCTCATGCCGCCGCCAGCCGTTCCAGCACGCCCTTGTAGATGTTCTTGAGCGGATCCAGCGAGTCCACTGGCACGTTCTCGTTGATCTTGTGGATAGTGGCGTTGAGAGGGCCGAACTCGATGACCTGCGGGCAGATCTTGGCGATGAAACGCCCGTCGCTCGTACCACCCGTGGTGGAAAGTTCAGTTTCCAGCCCGGTCTCGGCCTGGATGGCGCCGCGCACCGCATCGACCAGCGTGCCGGGCGTGGTCAGAAAGGGCAGGCCGCCCAGCGTCCATTTGAGGTCGTAGTCAAGCCGGTGCCGGCTCAGCAAGGCCTGCAGGCGTTGCTGCAGGCTTTCCGGCGTGGATTCGGTGCAGAAGCGGAAATTGAAGTCCACCACCAGTTCACCCGGAATCACGTTGGACGCGCCGGTGCCGCCGTGGATGTTGGACACCTGCCAGCTGGTGGCCGGGAAGAAGGCATTGCCCTTGTCCCACTCGGTGGCCACCAGTTCCGCCAGGGCGGGTGCGAACAGGTGTATCGGGTTTTTGGCCAGGTGCGGATAGGCGATATGGCCTTGCACGCCCTTGATGGAGAGCTTTCCGCTCATGGTGCCGCGCCGGCCGTTCTTGATCATGTCGCCCAGCTTGGCCACCGAGGTGGGCTCACCCACGATGCAGTAGTCCAGCACCTCGCCGCGCGCCTTGAGCTGCTCGCAAACCATGACTGTTCCATCGACCGCCGGGCCTTCCTCGTCACTGGTGATAAGGAAGGCGATGGACAGGGTTGGGTCCGGGTGGGTGGCCAGGAATTCCTCAACCGCCACCACCATGGCAGCGATGGAGGTTTTCATGTCCGCGGCCCCGCGTCCGTAGAGTTTGCCGTCGCGATGGCTGGGCGTGAACGGATGGCTTTGCCACTGGTCCAGCGGACCGGTGGGCACGACGTCGGTATGGCCGGCGAACACCAGGGTCCTGGCCGGCGCCGAGCCGGATGAAGCTTCGCCGCTTCGCTTGGCCCAGAGGTTGGTTACGCGAAAGCTGTCGGGGCCGCTGATGATGGTTTCGCACTGGAAGCCCAGGGGCGCCAGCCGCTCAATCAGCAGGGTCTGGCAGCCGGCGTCGTCGGGCGTGACGGAAGGGCGGGCAATGAGTTGCTCGGTGAGGTGCAGGGTTCGGGACATGGTCGTTCAATCGCGTGGGAGCCGGCCCGAATAGACGAGCGCTGTCGTGTTTTCAGTGTTTCACGTCCAGCGTGATCTCGGTGAAGGACGGTTCGTCGTCCGGATCCTCTTCGGGCTCCAGCGCCTTGGCCTTGACGGCGAAGTCGTTCTCCAGGCGCCACATCAGGTTGGTCGGCGAATCGGCGTAGGTGATGCCTTCCTTGCGGGTGACCGTGCCTTCCACGATCAACCTGGCGATGGCCTGCTCGAAAGTCTGCGAGCCCTCGGCCATGGATTTTTCCATCGCTTCCTTGACGCCGGAGAAGTCGCCTTTTTCAATCAATTCGGCGATCAGCTTGGTGTTGAGCATGATCTCGACAGCCGGCGTGCGGCCGCCTTCCTGCGTGCGCAGCAGGCGCTGCGACACGATGGCCTTGAGCGCCGCGGCCAGGTCGCCCAGCATGGTGCTGCGCACTTCCACCGGGTAAAAACTCAGGATACGGTTGAGCGCCTGGTAGCTGTTGTTCGCGTGCATGGTAGCCAGGCACAAATGGCCCGATTGCGCATAGGCAATGGCGGCCGACATGGTTTCGCGATCGCGGATTTCGCCGATCAGGATCACGTCGGGCGCCTGGCGCAGCGCATTTTTGAGCGCCACCTGCAGGGACTGCGTGTCGCTGCCGACCTCGCGCTGGTTAATGACCGACTTCTTGTTGGTGAACAGGAATTCGACAGGATCCTCGATGGTGAGGATGTGGCCCAGCGAGATTTCATTGCGGTAGTCCATCATCGCGGCCAGCGTAGTGCTCTTGCCGGCGCCGGTGGAGCCCACCATCAGCAGCAAGCCGCGCTTTTCCATGATCAGGTCCGCGAGGATGGGCGGCACGTTCAGGGTATCCAGCGGCGGAATTTCACTGGGAATGAAACGGATCACTGCGGCATAGGTGCTGCGCTGGCGGAAGGCGCTGATCCGGAAATTGCCCAGGTCGGCGATAGGCAAGGCCATGTTGAGCTCGCCGATCTCCTCCAGCTCCTCGATGCGCTCGGGCGGAACCACCTCGGCCAGAAGGTTGCGTGGCGCGTCCGGCGGCAGGATCTGCGCATTGATGGGGATGGCCTGGCCGTTGATCTTGATCAGGGCGGGCGAATGGGCCGACAGGTACACGTCGGATGCTTTTTTGTCCGCCATCAAACGAAGGATTCTTTCCATCGTGCTCATAGTCCGCTCCCGATCATTTTCAATCTATTCATCAAGCCACCATGCAAGGGGCTCAATCCCGCAGCAGGTCGTTCAGGCTGGTGGTGGAACGCGTCTTGGCGTCCACGCGCTTGACGATCACCGCGCAATACATGCTGTATTTGCCCCCGGCCTTAGGCAGGTTGCCCGAAACCACCACGGAGCCCGCGGGAACGCGGCCGTAAGTGACGGTGTCGGCTTCGCGGTCGTAAATCGGCGTGCTCTGGCCGATGTAGACGCCCATGGAAATGACCGAGTTCTCTTCCACGATCACGCCTTCGACGACCTCGGAGCGCGCGCCGATAAAGCAATTGTCTTCAATGATGGTGGGGTTGGCTTGCAGGGGTTCGAGCACGCCGCCCAGGCCCACGCCGCCGGAGAGGTGAACGTTGTTGCCGACTTGCGCGCAGCTGCCTACGGTGGCCCAGGTGTCGACCATGGTGCCTTCGCCAACCCAGGCGCCGATGTTGACGTAGCTGGGCATCAGGATCGCGCCCTTGGCGATGTAGCTGCCGCGGCGCGCCACGGCGGGCGGCACCACGCGCACGCCGGTGGCGCGCATTTCGCTTTCGCTCAGGTGGGCGAACTTGGTGGGCACCTTGTCGAAAAAGCCCAGGTCGCCGGCGCGCATCAACTCGTTGTCCTTCAGGCGAAAGCTCAGCAGCACGGCCTTTTTGATCCACTGGTGGGTGGTCCACTGGCCCACGCCTTCGCGGGTGGCCACACGCAGCTTGCCGCTGTTGAGCTGAGCGATGGTGTGCTCGACGGCGTCCAGCACTTCCTTGGGAGCCGATTGGGCCGAGAGGTTCGCACGATTGTCCCAGGCGGCGTCGATGGTGCTTTGAAGGTTGTCTTGTGTCATGTTGGTTTCAGTCTTGTTGTTCAGTGAGCTAGTGAGCTTTGGATTGGATGAATTGAACGATGCGCTGCGCCGCTTCCACGCATTCGGCGGTTTCTGCCACCAGTGCCATGCGAATTCTGCCTGCGCCGGGATTGTGCCCCTGCGCGTCGCGCGCCAGGTAGCTGCCCGGCAACACCACGACATTGTAGAGAGCGAGCAGCTCGCGTGAAAACGCGGTGTCCGAGCCCTTGAAGGTTTCGGGGATTCCGGCCCACAGGTAAAAGCCCGCATCGGGCAGGGCAACGTCCATCACGGCCGAGAGCATGGGCGTGACCTTGGCGAATTTCTCGCGGTACATGGCGCGGTTGTCCACCACGTGTTGCTCGTCATTCCAGGCCGCGATGCTGGCCGCCTGCACCACCGGGCTCATGGCGCTGCCGTGGTAGGTGCGGTAGAGCAAAAAGGGCTTGATCAGGGCGGCGTCACCGGCCACAAAGCCGCTGCGCAGGCCGGGCACATTGCTGCGCTTGGAGAGGCTGGTGAGCGACACCAGGTTCTTGAAATCATGCCGGCCCAGGCTGGCCGCCGCCTGCAGGCCGCCCAGGGGTGCTTCGTCGCGGAAGTAGATTTCGCTGTAGCACTCGTCGGAGGCGATCACAAAGCCGTGGCGGTCGCTGAGCTCGAACAACAGCCTCCATTCATCCAACGACATCACGGCGCCCGTGGGGTTGCCCGGCGAGCAGACAAACACCAGCTGGGTCCTGGCCCAGACTTCCTCGGGCACGCCGGCCCAGTCGACCGCGAAATTGCGCGCCGGGTCGCTGGGGGCGAACCAGGTCTGGGCGCCCGCCAGCAGGGCCGCGCCCTCGTAAATTTGGTAGAAGGGGTTGGGGCAGACCACGGTGGCCCCGGGCTTGCTGGCATCCAGCACGGTCTGCGCCAGCGAGAACAGCGCCTCGCGCGAACCGTTGACGGGCAGGATTTGCGTGGCGGGGTCCAGCTTCAGGCCGTAGCGGCGGGACATCCAGCCGGCCATCGCCTGCCGCAATTTCGGTTCGCCCAGGGTGGCCGGATAGCTGGCCAGGCCGCTCAGGCTGGCCGTCAGCGCATCCTTGATCAGCTGCGGCGTGGCATGGCGGGGTTCGCCTATGCCTAAGCTGATGGCCTTATAGGCAGGGTTGGGGGTGACGTCGGCATGCAACTGGCGCAGCCGCTCAAAAGGGTAGGGCTGGAGGCGGGAAAGCAGGGGATTCATACCCGGATTATCAAGCCTGCAGCCGACCCCAAAATGACCGGTCACCGGACCCGCACCCCGTCCGGGGTCATGGCGCTGCCAAATTGATAGCTTGAACCCCAGGCGTCATGCCGCGGCAGCGATGGCAACAAGGGCAATTGCAGGCCGACACGTGACGACAGGTCGGCAGGCTTGGCAGCCGCCCCGCTTTGTACGTAGCAAAGTGTTTCACGCCGGGCCCGTCAAGGGCCTTTTTCCCGGCAAAATCCTTGTCCCGCTCGGGTAACATGGCGGACCGTGCCGCTTGCCGAAAGCGGCACCCGATATACCAGCGTTGTCGTAAAAAACGCTATAAAAATCAACAGCTTAGCCTCGGGCTCGCAAAAACAGGGACAGCCGTGCGTCTCAATTCGATCAAGCTATCAGGTTTCAAGTCATTCGCGGAACCCACCAATTTCGTGTTACCGGGCCAGCTGGTGGGGGTGGTGGGCCCCAACGGTTGCGGCAAGTCCAACATCATGGACGCGGTGCGCTGGGTGCTGGGTGAGAGCAAGGCATCCGAACTGCGCGGCGAGTCCATGCAGGACGTCATTTTCAACGGCACCACCTCGCGCAAGCCGGCCAGCCGCTCCAGCGTGGAGCTGGTGTTCGACAACGCCGACCACCGCGCCGGCGGCCAGTGGGGCCAGTTTGTTGAGATCGCCGTCAAGCGCGTGCTGACGCGCGACGGCACCTCCAGCTACTACATCAACAACCAGCCGGTGCGCCGCCGCGACGTGCAGGACGTGTTCCTGGGCACCGGCCTGGGCCCGCGCGCCTACGCCATCATCGGCCAGGGCACCATCAGCCGCATCATCGAGTCCAAGCCCGAGGAACTGCGCCTCTTCCTCGAGGAAGCCGCCGGCGTCTCCAAGTACAAGGAGCGCCGCCGCGAGACGGCCAACCGCCTTTCCGACACGCGCGAGAACCTGACCCGCGTCGAAGACATCCTGCGCGAACTCAACGCCAACCTTGAGCGGCTCGAAAAGCAGGCCGAAGTGGCCATGCGCTACAACACCCTGCATGCCGACGCCACCTTGAAGCAGCACCAGCTGTGGTTCCTCAAGCGCGGCGAAAGCGAAGCCGACCAGGCCAAGGTCAAGGCCGATGCCGAAAAGGCCGTGAACGACCTGGAAAGCCGCGTGGCCGACTTGCGCCACATCGAGGCCGACCTCGAAACCATCCGCCAGGCGCACTATGCGGCTGGCGACCAGGTCAACCAGGCCCAGGGCAAGCTTTATGAAGCGAGCGCCGAAGTCGGCCGGCTGGAAGCCGAAATCCGCTTCGTGGTCGACGGCCGCCAGCGCGTCGAGCAGCGGCTGAACCAGCTCAAGGAGCAGACCGCGCAATGGGCGACCCGCAAGGAAGACGCCGCCGTCGAAACCGAAAGCCTGGCCGCGCAGGCCATCGAGGCCGAGGAAAAGGCCGAATTGCTGGCCGCGCAGACCGAAGAGCACCTGGCGCAACTGCCCGCCCTTGAAGACGCGCTGCGCCAGGCGCAGGCCAAGGCCAACGAACAGCGTACCAGTGTGGGCCAGGTTCAGCAGCAGATCCAGGTGCTGGCCGCCGACCAGCGCAACATCGAGGAGCAGACCCGCACCCTGAACCTGCGCCTGGAAAAACTCACCGCCGACCGCAATGCGCTCAATGCGCCAGACGAAGCCCGCCTGGCCAACCTCAATACGCAGTTCGCCGCGGCGCAGGAAGCCCAGGCGGAAGCCGAGGCCCGCCTGCACGAATTGACCGAGAGCGTTCCGCAGCTCGACGAAGAGCGCCGTACGCTGCAGCAGACCGTCAACACCGAATCCGCCAAGCGTGCCGACCTGTCGGCCCGCATGGAGGCGCTCAAGGCCTTGCAGGAAAAGGTCAAGACCGACGGCAAGCTCAAGCCCTGGCTGGCCAAGCACGGCCTGGACGGCCTGCAGGGCTTGTGGAGCCGCATCCATATCGAGCAAGGCTGGGAAAATGCGCTCGAAGCCGCCCTGCGTGAGCGCCTGGGTGCGCTTGAAGTCAGCCGGCTCGACATGGTGCGCGGCTTTGCCGGCAGCGACGGGCAGGGCACGCCGCCCGCCAAGCTTGCCTTCTATTCGCCGCCCAGTGCCGCCGCGCCCGCGCGCGTCAATCCCGCGATCAACCTCAAGCCCTTGACCGAGCTGCTGCGCCTGAACGACGCCGGCCAGTCCGCGCTGCTGGGCGACTGGCTCAACGGCTGCTACACCGCCGCCAGCCTGGACGACGCGCTGGCTGCGCGCGACAAGCTGCAGGCCGGCGAAGTGATTTACGTGCAGAGCGGCCATGCCGTGACGCACCACAGCGTGAGCTTTTATGCCCAGGATTCCGAGCAGGCCGGCCTGCTGGCCCGCGCCCAGGAGATCGAAAACCTCGACAAGCAGCTCAAGGCCCAGGCCCTGATCAGCGAGGAAGCCCGTTCCGCGCTGGTGCGTGCCGAGGCCGCCTACGCAGATGCCGCCCAGCGCCTGGCCACGGCCCGCCGTGAGACGGCCGAAGGCCAGAGCCGCGCCCACGAACTGCAGGTTGAAGTGTTGCGCCTCACGCAACTGGCCGAGCAGACCCGAGCCCGCAGCGAGCAGATTCAGGCCGACATGGCCGAAATCGAAGCCCAGCTGGGCGAGCTGCAGGAGCGCAAGGTCACGGCCGAAGGCCGCTTTGAAGAGCTCGACATGCAGCTGGCCGACAGCCAGGAGCGCCACGCCCAGCTTGACGATCGTGTCATCGAAACCGAACGCAAGCTCGCTGAGTCGCGCGAACAGCAGCGCACGCTGGAGCGCCAGGCCCAGGAGGCCGCGTTCGCGCTGCGCAGCCTGGCCTCGCGCCGCGAAGAGCTCACCCGCTCCATCGACATGGCCGCCCAGCAGGCCGCCTCCATCGCCAGCGAGGAAGCCCAGGCCCGTGAAGAGCTCTCGCGCCTGACAGACGCGGCCGCGCAGGCGGGCCTGCAAAGTGCCTTGAGCGTGAAGCTCGAGCGCGAGGCCGACCTGGGCGCCAAGCGCAGCCAGTACGACGACCTGACCAGCAAGCTGCGCGCCAGCGACGAGCGCCGCCTGCAGCTCGAGCGCGAGCTCGACCCGCTGCGCCAGCGCATCACCGAGTTCCAGCTCAAGGAACAGGCCGCGCGCCTGGGCTTCGAGCAATACGAGCAACTGCTGGCCGACGCCCAGGCCGACCTGGCCGCCGTCGAGCAATCCATCCAGTCCGGCAATGTGCGCCTCACGGGCCTGCAGGGTGAAATCGACCGTATCAACCGCGAAATCCAGTCGCTGGGCGCCGTCAACCTGGCCGCGCTCGACGAACTGAGCGCCGCGCGTGAACGCAAGCAATTCCTGGACTCACAGTCCAAAGACCTGACCGAAGCCATGACTACGCTGGAAGATGCGATCAAAAAGATCGACATCGAAACGCGCGACCTGCTCTCGAGCACCTTTGCCACCGTCAACGGCCATTTCGGGCGCATGTTCCCCGAGCTTTTTGGCGGCGGCAACGCCAAGCTGATGATGACCGGCGAGGAAATCCTCGATGCAGGCGTGCAGGTGATCGCCCAGCCGCCCGGCAAGAAGAACCAGACCATCCACCTGCTGTCCGGCGGCGAAAAGGCGCTGACGGCCATCGCGCTGGTGTTCGCCATCTTCCAGCTCAACCCCGCGCCTTTCTGCCTGCTGGATGAGGTCGATGCGCCGCTGGATGACGCCAACACCGAGCGCTATGCCAAGCTGGTGCGCTCCATGAGCAAGGAAACCCAGTTCCTGTTCATCAGCCACAACAAGATCGCCATGGAAATGGCTGAGCAGCTGATCGGCGTGACCATGCAGGAGCAGGGTGTCTCGCGCATCGTGGCGGTGGACATGGAAGCCGCCATTGGTTTTGCCGAGGCTGCCTGACCCTGTAATGAGTACTTTGCAAATCAGTCTGGCGGTGGTGGGCGGCCTTGTGTTGGCCGGCGTTGTGGCCCACAGCGCCTGGTCCTCACGGCGTAACTTGCCCAAACGCGCCGTCCCTGAAGCCGCGCCTGTCACGGAAACGGCCACGGCCGTACAGAATCCGGCGGCTGAAGCGGAAGGTGAGCCCGAACGCCTGGAGCCCAGCTTTGATGCCGACTCGGGCCTGGCTTCCCTCAACTCACTGACCCGGCTCACCACGCCCGAGCGCAAACCGGGCCTGGACGTGTTGATCGACGCCATGGCGGCCATCGCCCTGGATGGCGCGGTATCTGGCGAAGCCGCGCTGGCGGCCATGCCCGGCACACGCCGCGTCGGGAGCAAGCCTTTTGGCATTGAGGGCCTCAGCGTGGCGACCGGGGAATGGGAATTCCCCACGGCCGGCCACCGCTACAGCGCTTTCCAGTGCGGCGTGCAACTGGCCAACCGCACAGGCGCGCTCAACCAGATTGAGTACTCCGAATTTGTCATGAAGGCCCAGGCCTTTGCCGATGCCGTGGGCGGTGAGCCCGAGTTCCCTGAGATGCTGGACGAGGTCGCCCGCGCCCGTGAACTCGACCAGTTCGCCAGCGCGCATGATGCCCAGCTGAGCTTCACGCTGCGCGCCGTCAACACCGCCTGGAGTCCCGGCTACGTGCAGCAAAGCGCGGCCCGGCTGGGTTTTGTGGCCGGCTCCATCCCCGGCCGCATGGTGCTGCCGGCCAGCCAGCCGGGCCATGCGCCCATCCTGGGCCTGTCCTTTGACACCCAGGCGGCCATGGCCGAAGACCCTGAACAGACGGCCCTGCGCGAACTCACGCTGTCGTTGGACGTGCCGCAGGTGCTGCGATCCGAGCAGCCTTTTGCGCGCATGTGCGAAGCCGCGCTGGCCCTGGCCGCCAACATGGACGGCGTGATCATCGACGACAACGGCAACCTGATCCGGCCCGAGGCGATGGAAGTCATACACGCCGACCTCGAGCAGCTTTACGACACGCTGGACAGCCGGGATTTATCGGCCGGGTCGGTGCTGGGCCGTCGGCTGTTCAGCTGATTCGGCGATAGCAGCGCCCGCGCTACTTCACGCTAGCTTCACGTTCTTCATAGAGGCCTCACGCAGGTCCAGGAGACTGCGGTCTTTTCTTCAGGAAGAGGCTTACGCAGTGGAAATTTTTTTGTTCGCCATCTTCATCATCGGAGTGCCGCTGGCGTTCGCTCTGGCCATTCCTCGTTTGTGGTTGATGCCGTGTACCTTTTTGGTTCTCCTGGCTTTCGCGGTTTTATGGGTTGACGAGCAACGCATGCAATGCGGCTCGTGCGGTGGGCCGTTCTCCGGCATAGGTATCGCCATTCTTGGCATCGCGATGGTCGGCTTCATCATCGGTATCGGCATCAGGGCTGTAATCGCGTTCTTCAAGCCGGCAGGGAAGGTTGCGCCGGGGCAAGCTCGTGCCGCAAACCTGCTGACCTGGGCTCTTGTTTCCGCTACCCTGGCCGTGCTGTCAACCGGCTTGGCTGTGACTCTTCTCAACAGGAGGTTTGATTCTGGATGGAGTACACATCTGGGGATCTGCCTGCTGGCGTTTGCTTGGCTTTTTTTGACGCCTTTTTTCTGGCCAAAGGGCGGCGATGCAGAGTCGATGCTGAGTTCTCTCTTGCGTCCTGCCAGCGTGTTCAGGTGGGTTGGCGCGGTCACAGTATTCTTTTTAATGACATGGTCAGTCCGCTCGGCAGGGACCGTACAGGATTCTGCTGAGCTGGCCGCCTCCGGCCGTTCTTATTGCCTCACCATCAGTACCGAAAAGGGGCAGCGCCCGGCCCGCACATTCTGGGATCTATCGGGGTTTTCAATGCAGGCTGACCGCGGCTCCGTGCGCCATGCAGTCTTGGTTGCCGGGGATGTACGGACGCCGGATTGGTTTTACTGGTCATATCGACGCGGTGAGTTTGAGTCGGATTTCATGGGCTGGCCGGTGACATGCGAGCCTCAGCTGAGCTTTGCCAAAAACCTGTCCGCGATGCCGACGGTCCAAGTGGTCGAACCGGCCACCAGTTTCTGGCTTGGACGCGGCCAATGGCATATTCCCGCCGAATATCGGGGCGGTGCGGGGGACCGACTGCCAGTTCTGCTTTTTTATGCGCAAGGCCGGGATTTCGGGCCTTTACCGACCCGGCCGGGAAACCCGACCTATGACATGCAGATGAGCAACTCCGAGGTCCGCGTCACTCTGTGCGACCTTGAACGCCTACATGCCCGACAGGCGCAGAACGACAGCAACAACAAGGTCGAATCGGTGGGTACTGAAGCCGGCCTAGAGAAGCAGTCCGTGGGTTCGCGAGGGTGGTCCGGCAGGGAGTTCCAGTATTTAGGCCGGGATAACACCGGGAGAATTTCGACTTGGCTTCTGTGCCGCGAGGGAGGGGATATCTGCCGCCATGCCTTCCGGCGCGAAGGCATGGTGGTCGAATTTCAGCACTCGCGCAGCCAACTCGCGCAATGGAGGGAAACGGAGGACGCCGCCTGGAAGCGCATCAAATCGTTTGCGTTGGTGTGGCCGGACGCGGAGCCCCAAAGTTGTAAATCTTGAGTTCCGCTGGTAGATCAGCCCGCAACCGGCAGCGGCTCCCCTAAACTGGCGTTTGTTTATAAATAAGCCAAAAGGACCGCTCGGAGATGTCGGAGAAAGCCAAGACAGCCGCACAACAACGCGATGAACTGCACCGGGTTTTGCACCAGCATGCCCATCGCTACTATGTGCTCGACGACCCCAGCGTTCCCGATGCCGAATACGACAGGCTGTTCAGGGAACTGCAGGCGCTCGAAGCTGCCCACCCCGAACTGCTGACGCCCGATTCGCCCACCCAGCGCGTGGGCGGCAAGCCGCTGGACCAGTTCGCCAGCGTGCGCCACAAGGTGCCCATGCTCAGCATACGCACCGAGACCGACACCGAGGCCAGCGGCGCGCAGAACTTCGACACTCGCGTGCGCAAGGAACTGGGCCTGACCGAATCGGATCCGCCGGTTGAATACGTGGCCGAACTCAAGTTTGACGGCCTGGCCATGAGCCTGCGTTATGAGAGCGGCATTCTGGTGCAGGCTGCCACGCGCGGCGATGGCGAAGTCGGTGAGGACGTGACGCAGAACATCCGCACCATCAACCAGATACCGCTCCGCCTGCCCGCCGATGCGCCGCCCGTGATGGAAGTGCGCGGTGAGGTTTATATGCGGCGCGCTGACTTTGAAGCGCTCAACGAGAAGCAACGCGAGAAGATCGCGCAGGGCGCCAAAGGCGAGAAAACCTTTGTCAACCCGCGCAATGCGGCGGCCGGTGGCGTGCGCCAGCTGGACCCGGCTCTGGCCGCGCAGCGGCGCCTGAGCTTTTTCGCCTACGGCCTGGGTGAAATTACGCCGGCGGAGGAGGGCGGGCCTGCCTTCGAGAGCCATTTCCAGCTGCTGCTCACCTTGCGCTCCTGGGGGTTTCCTGTGGCGGCGCAGACCCAGCTCGCCAACGGCGCGCCTGAATTGATCGCCTTCCACCAGGCCATCGGCAAGCAGCGCGACAGCCTGCCCTATGACATCGACGGCGTGGTCTATAAGGTCAACAGCCTGGCATTGCAAAAGAAGATGGGTTTTGTCACGCGCGAACCCCGCTGGGCCGTGGCGCACAAATACCCGGCACAGGAACAGCTCACCACGGTGCAGGCCATCGAGGTGCAGGTGGGGCGCACTGGCAAGCTCACGCCCGTGGCCAAGCTGGCGCCGGTGTTTGTGGGCGGTGTCACGGTGACCAATGCCACGCTGCACAACGAGGACGAGGCGCGCCGCAAGGATGTGCGGGTGGGCGACACCGTCATCGTGCGCCGCGCGGGCGACGTGATCCCTGAAGTCGTCGGCGTGCTGCCGGACAAACGTGTTGAGGGTGCGCTGCAATTCACCATGCCGCGTAAATGCCCGGTCTGCGGTTCTGACGCCGTGCGCGAAGAAGGTGAGGCGGATTACCGCTGCACCGGCGGCCTATTCTGCGGCGCCCAGCGCAAGGAAGCCATCCTGCATTACGCGCACAGGCGCGCCGTCGAGGTCGAAGGCCTGGGCGACAAGTTGGTTGAGCAACTGGTGGACGCGAACATCATCCGCACCTTGCCCGACCTCTACAAGCTGGGCCTCACGGCGCTGGCCGGCCTGGAGCGCATGGCCGAGAAATCTGCCAACAACCTGCTCGAAGCACTCGAAAAATCCAAGCACACCACCTTGCCGCGCTTCCTGTTCGGCTTGGGCATACGGCATGTCGGCGAAGCCACCGCCAAGGAACTGGCACGCCACTTCGGCAAGCTCGATGCCATCATGGACGCCACCGAGGAGCAACTGCTGGAAGTCAGCGACATCGGCCCCATCGTCGCGCAAAGCATACGCACCTTTTTCGAGCAGCCGCACAACCGCGAGGTGGTCGAACAGCTTCGCGCCTGCGGCGTGACCTGGGAAGAGGGCGAGCCCGCTGCCCGGGCGCCGCGGCCGCTGTCGGGCAAAACCTTTGTCATCACCGGCACGCTACCTACCCTGAGCCGCGATGAGGCCAAGGACAAGGTGGAAGCCGCAGGCGGCAAGGTTGCCGGCTCGGTCAGTAAAAAGACCGACTACGTGGTGGCGGGCGAGGAGGCCGGCAGCAAGCTGGCCAAGGCGCTGACGCTCGGCGTTCCAGTGATCGATGAAGCAGTGCTGCTGGCGATGCTGGCGGGGTAAATTCCAACGCTTCCAACGCATCCCTCCCAAAGACCGAGGCCTGCTGAACCTGGCCTGCTGGAGCGCCATCACCACGGAACAGTCAGGGCTGGCCAACGGCTTACATCGCGTTACCGGGGTTTGCACGCCGGATGTCAGGCCGGCCGTCGTCGCCGGGCGTTGAAAAGACCTGTACATACAGGAGCTTTCCATGAATAACAAACGTTTGCCCGCCTTGTTGGCGGCCGCCGGCCTGGCCGCCCTGCTGTCTGGTTGTGTGGTGGCGCCGATCGCGCCGCGTCCCGTGGCGGTTTATCCGGCGCAGCCCGCGTATGTGGAGCCTGCGCCTGTTGTGGTGGTGCCGGCACCCGGCTATTACCGCTGGGGTTACAGGCACTGGCGCTAAGCCAAAAAGGCCCGGCGCCGCCATAATCGGCGCATGGCTATCCGCGACATCCTCAAAATGGGCGATCCCCGGCTGCTGCGGGTTGCCCAGCCCGTCACCGCTTTCGACACCGACGAGTTGCACCAGCTGGTGTCGGACATGTTCGACACCATGCGCGCCGTCAATGGCGCCGGCTTGGCGGCGCCCCAAATAGGGGTGGACTTGCAACTGGTGATTTTCGGCACCGACGCGGTCAACCCGCGCTACCCCGACGCGCCGCTGGTGCCGCGCACGGTGCTCCTGAACCCGGTGATCAAGCCGCTGGGCCCCGAGGAAGAGGAGGGCTGGGAAGGCTGCCTTTCGGTACCCGGGCTGCGCGGTGTGGTACCGCGGTATTCGCGCATCCATTACGCGGGGTTTGACCAGTACGGCGACCCGATAGAACGCACGGTGGAGGGCTTTCACGCGCGCGTGGTGCAGCATGAATGCGACCACCTGATCGGCATGCTTTACCCCATGCGCATCCGTGATTTCACGCGCTTTGGTTTTACCGATGTGCTGTTTCCCGGCCTTGACGCATCCGATGACGACTGAAAGTTCAATCGCCTTGGTGATCAGCTGCTGAGCGCTTCGAGCAGCTCGGTCTCAATCGCGATTTGCGCCTTGTTGTGCTGTAGTTCCGGGCCGTCGATCAAAAAGGTATCTTCCACGCGCTCGCCCAGGGTGCTGACTTTGGCCAGCTGCAGGTTGATGCGGTGGCGTGCCAGCACCCGCGCGATCCGGTAAAGCAATCCGACGCGGTCGCTGGCCGAAACGCTGAGCAGCCAGCGCTGGGCTTTCTCGTCGGGCCGCAGGTCCACGCGCGGCGCGATCGGGAAGCTTTTGACCCGGCGCGACACGCGGCCCTTGCCGGGCGGTGGCAAGGGGCCGGGCTCCTCGATGGTGCGGTCCAGGTCAGCCTCCACCATGGCCGCGAGCTCGCGGTAGTGCTCGGCCAGCGTCGGGCTGACGACCTGGAAGGTGTCCAGCGCATAGCCGTTCTGGGCGGTATGGATCTTGGCGTCCAGGATGCTGAAGCCGGCTTCGTCAAAGTAGCCGCAGATGCGCGCGAACAGGTCGGGTGCGTCGGGCGTGTAGACCAGCACCTGCATGCCTTCGCCCGCCAGGGAGCGGCGCGCGCGCACCACTGCCTTGGCCTTGCCGACGTGGCGTGAAAGCTGGCGCGCGTGCCAGGCGATGTCGGAAGCCTCGTGGCGCATGAAATAGCTCACGTCCAGCGTGTCCCACAACGTCTTGTGCGCCTCAAAGGGTTCGGCGTGCAGGGCCAGGGTGGTCAGGGCCTCGCGCTTGCGGGCCTCTACCTCGGCGTCGGCGTCGGGCGCGCGGCCGCCCAGCACACGCAGGGTGTAGCGGTACAGGTCCTCGAGCAGCTTGCCCTTCCAGGCGTTCCAGACCTTGGGACTGGTGCCGCGTATGTCGGCCACCGTCAGCAGGTAGAGTGCCGTCAGGTAGCGTTCGTTGCCCACGCGTCGGGCAAAGGCCGCGATGACTTCCGGGTCGCTGAGGTCTTCTTTCTGGGCGATGCGGCTCATGCTCAGGTGCTCGCCGACCAGGAACTCGATCAGCTTCGCGTCCTCGGCGGCCATGCCGTGCTGGCGGCAGAAAATGCGCACGTCCTTGCAACCCAGCTCTGAATGGTCGCCGCCGCGGCCCTTGGCGATGTCATGGAACAGCGCGGCGATGTAGAGGATCCAGGGCTTGTCCCAGCCGGCCGCGAGCTGCGAGCACATGGGGTACTCGTGCGAATGCTCGGCCATGAAGAAGCGCCGCACATTGCGCAGCACCATCAGGATGTGCTGGTCCACCGTGTAGACGTGGAACAGGTCGTGCTGCATCTGCCCGACGATCTTGCGGAACACCCAGAGGTAACGACCCAGCACCGAAGTCTGGTTCATCAGCCGCATGGCATGGGTGATGCCCTCGGGCTGCTGCAGGATGCGGCGGAAGGTGTCGCGATTGACCGGGTCGCTGCGAAACCTGCTGTTCATCAGGCCGCGGGCGTTATAAAGCGCGCGCAGCGTGCGCGCCGACAGGCCCTTGATGCCGACGGTCGTTTCGTACAGCAAAAAGGTTTCCAGGATGGCATGCGGCTCGCGCGCATAGAGGTCGTCGCTCGCCACCTCCAGCATGCCGGCCTTGTCGCAAAATCGCTCGTTGATGGGCCGCAGCGGGTAGGTGTTGGGATTCAGGCGCTCCTCGATGTTGAGCAGCAGGATCTGGTTGAGCTGAGTGACGGCCTTGGCCGCCCAGTAGTAGCGCTTCATCAGCGCCTCGCTGGCGCGGCGCGGCAGCTTGCTTCCGTCGTCGGCCGTGGCTGAATAGCCGAAGGATTCGGCCACGGCGGTCTGCAGGTCGAACACCAGGCGGTCTTCGCGGCGCCCGGCGATCAGGTGCAGGCGGGCGCGTATCAGGCTCAGCAAGGCTTCGTTGGCCTTGATCTGCCGCACCTCGAAGGCGGTGGCCAGGCCTTTGCGTGCCAGGTCGTCCCAGGATTTGCCCAGGCCGGCGGCGCGCGCCACCCAGAGGATCACCTGCAGGTCGCGCAGGCCGCCCGGCGATTCCTTGCAGTTGGGCTCCAGCGAGTAGGGCGTGTCCTCGAACTTGTTGTGGCGCTGGCGCATCTCCAGCGTCTTGGCCACGTAAAAAGCCTGCGGGTCCAGCACGGCGGCCAGGCGTTTTTGCAGCTGCTGGAAGTTCTTTTTGGCACCGGCGACCAGGCGGGCCTCCAGCAGCGAGGTCTGCACCGTCACGTCCTTGGCGGCCTCCTCGACGCAATCGGAGGCCGTGCGCACGCTGGAGCCGATTTCCAGGCCCACGTCCCAGCAGGCACCGATGAAGCGCTCGACCTTGGCCTTCAGGGCCGCGTCGGCGTCGACGTCGGCGTTGTCCGGCAGCAGCAGCAGCACGTCCACGTCGGAATGCGGAAACAGCTCGCCGCGGCCGAAGCCGCCCGCGGCGACGAGGCAGGCCGCGGCCGGAAAGCCTGCGCCTTCCCAGAGTGCCTGCAGCGTGGCGTCGGTGTGGCGGGCGAATTTTTGCAGCAGGCCGTGGATGCCGCGCGAAGATGCGCCGCTGGCGGCCAGGGAGGCCAGCAGGGCGGCTTTGCCGGCCTTGTACTGCTCGCGCAGCTGGGGCAGGGCTGCCATCGCCGTAGAGGCCGTGTCAAGGGACGCGCGCGGCACGGGCATGGGGCGCCGCTCAGGCGCTGACCGTGGCCTGGACCGGGCTTTGCTGCGGCACAAAGGCCGGGATCGGCGGGCTGCCGGCCGACAGGGTCAGCACTTCGTAGCCGGTTTCGGTCACGAGGATGGTGTGCTCCCATTGGGCGGACAGCGAATGGTCGCGCGTCACGATGCTCCAGCCGTCTTTTTCGGGGCCGTCCTTGATGTCGCGCTTGCCGGCGTTGATCATGGGCTCAATGGTGAAGGTCATGCCCGGAACCAGCTCTTCAAGGGTGCCGGGGCGGCCGTAGTGCAGCACCTGCGGCTCTTCATGGAAGCTTTTGCCTATGCCATGGCCGCAGAATTCGCGCACCACCGAAAAGCCCTGTTTCTCGGCAAAAGTCTGGATGGCAAAGCCGATGTCGCCCAGCCGCACGCCGGGCTTGACGCGCATGATGCCCTGCCACATGGCTTCGTAGGTGATGTTGCACAGCCGCTTGGCGGCGATCGAGGCTTCACCGACCAGGTACATGCGGCTGTTGTCGCCGTGCCAGCCGTCCTTGGTGATGACGGTCACGTCGATGTTGACGATGTCGCCTTTTTTGAGCGGTTTGTCGTTGGGAATGCCGTGGCAGACCTGGTGATTAACCGAGGTGCACAGCGATTTGGGGTAGGGCACATAGCCGGGGGGGCCGTAGCCCAGGGTTGCGGGAATGGTGCCCTGGACCTGGGTCATGTAGTCATGGGCCAGCCTGTCGATCTCATTGGTCGTCACGCCCGGTTTCACGAAGGGAGTCAGGTAATCCAGCACCTCGGAAGCCAGCCGGCCGGCCAGGCGCATGCCTTCAATCCCGGCCGCATCTTTGTAAGTAATACTCATGGCCCCGATTATCCCACTGCTCCTTTGCGCATGCATTTTCAGCATGGGGGCAAGGGCCTTTGGGGGCCGGCGGTTCCGCGAAATCGCGGGCTTTGGCCCGAATGCGCGGCTGAAGTGCCCGAATCCGGCGGCGACCCGTCCGTCGGCCCTCCAGTCACTGATAAAATTTAGGGGTTAACGCGTACCCATAAAGCCCGGCTTGGCCAGGCGCTTGGAGGCGGTAACCCCAACAGCCATGAGCTGCCCACTCCCCACTACAAGGCCACCGCTACCGTGACCCTGCACCTGACGACTTTTGAGGGCGAACCCCACGGGATCAGCGCCCTCAGCGATTTCCGCGTCCAGCAACTCCTTCCCCGCCTGCAAGCCATCCACGACAAGATCGTCGGGATCAGCGCCCGCTTTGTGCACCTGGTGGCGACCGAAGCGCCGCCTTCGGACGCGGTGAAAACCCAGCTCGCGGCATTGCTCACCTACGGCGAGCCTTGCGCACCGGCCGCCGGCAAGGCTGATGACGCGCTGGCCTTTATCGTCTCGCCGCGTTTCGGTACCGTTTCGCCCTGGGCCTCCAAGGCCACGGACATCGCCCACAACTGCGGCCTGGCCGTCAAGCGCATAGAGCGCATCACCGAGTACCGTGTGACGCTGAAAAGCGGGTTTTTCAGCAAGACGGCCCTGAGCGCCGCCCAGCGCGAGCAGGTCGCCGGCCTGTTGCACGACCGCATGACCGAAAGCGTGATGTTCGACCGCGCCGAGGCCGCGGGCCTGTTCACCGAATTGCAGGGCGCGCCGCTGCAGACCATTGACGTGCTGGCCGGCGGCAAGGCCGCGCTTGAAAAGGCCAACGCGGAGTTCGGCCTGGCGCTGGCTGCCGACGAGATCGACTACCTGGTCAATGCCTTCACGCAGCTCCAGCGCAACCCGACCGACGTGGAACTCATGATGTTCGCCCAGGCCAACAGCGAGCACTGCCGCCACAAGATCTTCAACGCCGACTTCACGATTGACGGCGTGCCGCAGGAGAAAAGCCTGTTCGGCATGATTCGCAACACCGAAAAGCTGCATCCCCAGTACACGGTGGTCGCCTATTCGGACAACGCTTCCGTCATGGAGGGCTACAAGACCCAGCGCTTTTACGCCAGCCCGGCCGCTACCGGCCGCCAGACCTACGGCGCCACCGACGACGTGCAGATGCACGTGCTCATGAAGGTGGAAACGCACAACCACCCCACGGCAATTTCGCCTTTCCCGGGCGCCTCCACCGGCGCGGGCGGCGAAATCCGCGACGAAGGCGCGACCGGCCGCGGCTCCAAGCCCAAGGCGGGCCTGACCGGCTTCACCGTGTCCAGGCTGTTTGACGGCAGCTACGGCAAGCCTGAACACATCGCCAGCCCGCTGCAGATCATGATCGAGGGCCCGCTGGGCGGCGCTGCCTTCAACAACGAATTCGGCCGACCCAACCTGGCCGGCTATTTCCGCGAATACGAGCAGACCGTGGCTGGCCAGCGCTGGGGTTACCACAAGCCCATCATGATCGCGGGCGGTGTCGGCACGATCGATGCCACGCTGACCAAGAAGATCCCTTTCCCGGCCGGCACCTTGCTGATCCAGCTGGGCGGCCCCGGCATGCGCATCGGCATGGGCGGCAGCGCGGCCAGTTCCATGGCTTCGGGCGCCAATGCGGCCCAACTTGACTTCGACTCGGTGCAGCGCGGTAACCCCGAAATCGAACGCCGGGCCCAGGAAGTCATCAACCAGTGTGCCCAGCTGGGCGCGGCCAACCCCATCCTGGCCATCCACGACGTGGGTGCCGGCGGCTTGTCCAATGCCTTTCCCGAGCTCGTGAACGACGCCGGGCGCGGCGCGAAGTTCGACCTGCGCGCCGTGCCGCTGGAGGAAAGCGGCCTTTCGCCCAAGGAAATCTGGAGCAACGAAAGCCAGGAGCGCTACGTGATGGCGGTCGCGCCCGAGTCGCTGCCGCAGTTCCAGGCTTTCTGCGAACGCGAGCGCTGCCCCTTTGCGGTCATCGGCGTCGCCACCGAAGAAAAGCAGCTCGTGCTGTCCGACAAGGACGCCGCGCGGCCGGTCGACATGCCCATGAATGTGCTGCTCGGCAAACCGCCCAAGATGCACCGCGATGTGAAGTCCGTCAAGCACATGGTCAAGCCGATAGACCTGACCGGCGTCGACCTTCAGCAAAGCGCGATTGCCGTGCTGAGCCATCCCACGGTCGCCTCCAAGCGCTTTTTGATCACCATTGGCGACCGCACCGTGAGCGGCCTCACGCACCGCGACCAGATGGTCGGCCCCTGGCAGGTGCCAGTGGCCGATTGCGCCGTCACGCTGGCTGATTACAGCGGCTTCGCCGGCGAGGCCATGAGCATGGGCGAGCGCACGCCGCTGGCCGCCGTCAACGCGGCCGCCTCGGGCCGGATGGCGGTTGCCGAGGCCATCACCAACCTGTTGGCCGCCCCGATTGAGCTGCCGCGCGTCAAGCTGTCGGCCAACTGGATGGCCGCCTGCGGTGAGCCAGGCCAGGACGCCGCGCTGTACGAAACCGTCAAGGCCGTGGGCATGGAGCTGTGCCCGGCACTGGGCGTGTCGATTCCCGTCGGCAAGGATTCCCTGTCTATGCGTACCGTGTGGAATGACGGCGGAGCCGGCAAGAAAGTCACTTCACCAGTCTCGCTGATCGTGAGCGCCTTCGCCACGCTGCCCGACGTGCGCGGCACGCTGACGCCACAACTGGACGCCGCCGAGGCCGACAGCACGCTGATCCTTGTCGATCTGGGCAAGGGCAAGAACCGCATGGGCGGCTCCATCCTCGCCCAGACACTGGACAAGGAAGAGGGCGAGGTGCCTGACCTCGACGACCCGCAGGATCTGGTCAACCTGGTCAATGCCGTCAACGCGCTGCGCAAGCAGGGCCAGCTCATGGCCTACCACGACCGCAGCGATGGCGGCCTGTTCGCCGCGGTCTGCGAGATGGCTTTTGCCGGCAACGTGGGCGTGTCGCTCAACATCGACATGCTGCTGGTGGAAGGCGACGGCATTTCCGACAGCCGTATGGACAGCGGTGACAGCAAGAACTGGGCAAGCCAGGTCGGCGCGCGCCGAGAAGAGCTCACGCTCAAGGCGCTGTTCAACGAAGAGCTGGGCGCCGTCATCCAGGTGGAGACATCTAAACGCAATGAGGTCATGCAGACCCTGCGCGACCACGGCCTCTCCAAGTTCAGCCACTTCATTGGCAAGACCCGGCCGCAGCACGCTTCGCTCGAAGTCGGCAAAGGCGAGATCCAGGTCTGGCGCGACACCAAGGCCGTGTTCTCAGCCAAGCTGCAGGACCTGCACCAGGTCTGGGATTCGGTCAGCTGGAAGATCTGCCAGCAGCGCGACAATCCCGATTGCGCCAACGCCGAGCATGCGGCTGCCGGCAATCCTGCCGACCCCGGTTTGCATGTACAACTGACCTTTGAGCCGGCCAAGACACCGGTCGCTCTCGCGCTCAACCTGTCGGCGCGCCCCCGCGTGGCGGTGCTGCGTGAGCAGGGCGTCAACTCGCATATCGAAATGGCCTACGTCTTTACGCAGGCCGGCTTTGAAGCCTGTGATGTACACATGACCGACCTGCAGACCGGCCGCGCCAAGCTGGCTGACTTTAAGGGCATCGTGGCCTGTGGCGGCTTCAGCTACGGCGATACCCTGGGGGCAGGCATAGGCTGGGCGCGCTCCGTCACCTTCAATCCGGTGCTCTCCGGGGAGTTCAAGGCCTTCTTTGCGCGCCAGGACACCTTTGGCCTGGGCGTGTGCAACGGCTGCCAGATGTTCGCCGAGCTGGCCGACATCATTCCAGGTGCCGAGGCCTGGCCGCGCTTCACCACCAATCGCAGCGAGCGTTTCGAGGCTCGCCTGAGCATGGTGGAAGTGCTCGACTCACCCAGCATCTTCCTGCGCGGCATGGCCGGCAGCCGCCTGCCGATCGCGGTGGCGCATGGTGAGGGTTATGCCAATTTCGCCTTCCGCGGCGACGCGTCCAAGGCCATTGCCGCCATGCGTTTCACCGACAACCACGGCCAGCCCACGGAGGCCTACCCTGCCAACCCCAACGGCAGCGCCGGCGGCCTGACGGGCGTGACCACGGCCGACGGCCGCTTCACGGCCATGATGCCGCACCCCGAGCGCGTGTTCCGCAACATCCAGAAGAGCTGGACTTCGGGCGACGCCAGCGAGCACAGCCCGTGGATGAGCCTATGGCATAACGCGCGCAAGTGGGTGGGTTGATCCTTGAGTGTTGACTGGATACGGCGGATTTCCTACGCCGTTCCATGCGCGCTGGTTGTGCTGCTCGCATGGCTGGGCAACCTATCCTGGTGGGCGGTGGCTATGCTGGCCGGCGGTTTTGTTTTTGCATGGGATTGGCTCTGGGGCGACAGAAACCTGCTCAAGGTCGATTACGGCTTAGCCTTGGCTGGCGCTGGGGTCTTGTGTCTGGCTGGGGCGTTCTATCTGGCCAACAGGCTGAATTTGTCGCTCGGAGAGTTCCAGAGCCTCGCGAGCGGGTTGCCGCGCAAACAGAGGCTGCTCTATTTACTCCCTGCCATCGGTGTCGGCTTGACGCTTTACGGGCTTCTTGGATGGAGCCGCGCGTGGCTTTTGCAGAGGAATGCGCGCTGATGATTACCTGGCCGCGGGCGGTGCGACCGCTGCGCCCTGAATGCCGTGGCGCGCAAGCGCCGCGGCCACAAAGCCCGAGGCCTTCATCTCCTCGACAAAGGCCGCCAGGTAGCGCGCGCCGGCCTCGCGTCCCTTGGGCAGGCCCATGGCCTGGTTGATCACCATAAAGCGCCCCGGCAGCAGGCGCAGGCCCGGTACGCGCTTCGCATCGGCTTCCATCTGCTGCTTGACGCCGGCTGCCGCCTCGACGTTCTGCGCGACCATGACATCCGTCACCGCCGGTGATGTCGACGCCTTGACCAGCTTCGCCGCCTTCAGCTCACGGGTGAGGTAGAGGTCGTAGGCGCTGCCGTTGCCGACCACAATACGGTTGGCCGCCTGGTCCACTTCCTCATTGCGCTGTATCGGCGAATCCTTGCGCACCAGGTAGGCGCCCTCGATGATGACGTAGGGCGGCGTCTGCAGCATGTCGGTCGCGCGCACCGGGTCTATCGCGACAAAGGCGATGTCGACCTGCGCATCCCTGACTGCTTCCACCACCTTACCGGCTGAGCTGAAGGTCACCAATTCCACCGGCACACCCAGCCGCCTACCCAGCTCACGCGCCAGGTCCACCGACACCCCACGCGGCTCGCCGGTGGCGGCATCTTTTACCGCCAGGATGGGGTTGCCGAAATTGATGGCGGCCTTGAGCCGGCCGGAGGGGGCCAGTTCGGCGACGGGCACCTGCAGTGCGGAGGCGCAGCCCAGCAGCGCAAAAGCGGCCGCGGCCAGCACGGCCAGCGCCACAAGCCACCACCAGATGCCGTTGGGGCCGCGCACCTCGCCCGGAGACAAGCCCTCGCGCAGGGTCGTTGCCGAGTCCATGCCTGCGGCGTCCACCGCATCCTTGGCCTCCTTCAGGCCCATGCCGGTCAGGCCTCGCAAGCGCCGTACCGCTTCGATCTTGTTGCCCTGGTCCAGGGCTTGTTGCACCTGCGCGGGCAGGGGCGCGCCGGTGGGCAATGGCTTGGGTGCGAAACCGGTGGCGGGCGCTTCACCGCGGATATAGGCTTCCAGCGCGTCCTTGGTTTCCTTCAGGCCCAGGCCGGTGTCCGCGCGCATCAGCTTGATGGCTTCGACCAGGTTGCCGCGCTGCAAGGCGTCTTGCACCGGCTGGGGAAGGCTGGGGGCGGGATCGGGCATGGAAGCTCCAGAAGGGGGTGTGCCATTGGAACGGCCCGCGCCACCTTCGTCAATCGGCATTCGTCCATCCTGCGAAGCCAAGAAAAAAGCAGCCCAAAGGCTGCTTTTTCAGGAGGGTCAGGCGGCAGGGCGCCCGCACCACCGTGGTGTTTACTCGACCTTGGCTTTTTTGCGCAGGTCGTTCTGGAAGGCGGCCAGTTTTTGCTGTTGCATCTGTTGGGCGATCTGCGGTTTGACTTCTTCATACGAAGGCAGTTGCGCCGTGCGAATGTCGTCCACGCGGATGACGTGGTAGCCGAACTGGGTCTTCACCGGCGTCTCGGTGGTCTGGCCCTTGTTCAGCTTGACCAGTGCCTCGGTAAACTCCGGCACGTAGCTGGAAGGATTGGCCCAGTCGAGGTCGCCGCCCTTGGCGCCGGATCCGGGATCCTTGGATTTCTTCTTGGCGATGTCATCGAATTTGCCGCCCTTTTTCAGGCTGGCGATGATTTCCTTGGCTTCACTTTCTTTTTCGACCAGGATGTGGCGGGCCTTGTATTCCTTGCCGCCGTTGGCTTCGGCAAACTTGTCGTATTCAGCCTTCATTTCGGCCTCGGTCACCGGATTCTTTTTCTGGTAGTCGGCGAACAGCTCGCGGATCATGATGGTCTGGCGTGCCAGTTCCATCTGCACTTTGAAGTCTTCACTGGTCGACAGGCCCAGTTTCTCGGCTTCCTGCATGAAGACTTCGCGCGCGATCACTTCCTCGCGCAATTGGGACTCCATGTCCGGCGTCACGGGCCGGCCCGACTTGACGACTTGCTGGGCCAGGGAATCGAGGCGGGACTTGGGCACGGCCTTGCCGTTAACGATGGCGACGTTTTGTGCCATGGCCGGGGCACCTACGGCCAGCAAGCCGGCAACCACGGTAGCCAGTAAAAGTTGTTTTTTCATGATGTTGCTGTCCTTTGATGAATGTTTGTTAGCGTCTGGTATGAAAGGCTGGCCTTACGGCCGGAATTTCTGAATGGGAATTGCCCGGTTTCAGGGCGATTCGGTGATCTCAATCGCCAGGGCATGCAGGCCCTGATCGAAGAAATTTTGCAGTGCATCATACACAAGCTGGTGGCGCGCCACGCGGCTTTTGCCTGTAAAGAGCGGGCTGGCGATGCGAACGCGAAAGTGGGTGCCGTAGCCCTCGGCATTGGCGCCTGAATGCCCGGCGTGGGCGGCGCTTTCATCCAGCACCTCCAGGCGGGTGGGCTGCAGCCGCGACTGCAGCTGCCGCTCTATGTCCTGGGTGCGCACGGGCGGGGCGCTGGAAACGCCGGCGATCATGGTGCGGCGTCGGTTTTGATGTGCTTGTTCAGGTAGAACGCCTGTGCCAGCACAAACACCACCATCAGGCCCATGCCGCCGAACAGCTTGAAATTGACCCAGGTATCGGTGGAAAAAGTGAAGGCCACCCACAGGTTGAGCATCCCCATGACGGCAAAAAAGCCGACCCAGCTCAGATTCAGGACACGCCAGATAGGATCCGGCAGGGCCATTTGCGTACCCATCAGCGACTTGATGCCGTTTTTCTTGAAAACCAGCTGGCCGATCAGCAGCGCGCTGCCCATGACCCAGTAAAGCACCGTGGGCTTCCATTTGATGAAGTTCTCGCTGTGGAAGTAGATCGTGGCGCCGCCCAGCACGGTGACCAGCGCCAGGCTCACCCAGAGCATGGCGTCGACTTTCTTGCCGCGTGCCTTGAGCCAGAGGATTTGCGCCAGCGTGGCGATGATCACCACCACGGTCGCCAGCAGCACGGGCGCCTCGGAAGGGCCGACCACGCCGCCCGACACCATGAAACCCAGCCACTCCGTGGCCGTCGCGGCCGCCCAGTCCTTGTGGACTTCGGCGTACTTGAACATGCCGAAAAATAGGGCAATCGGCAAAAAATCGAAAAGAATTTTCATGAGGTGATTATCGCGAGTCGCTTGACGGGGGAAGTGCTCCCTGCCGTTCGGGCTGTGCTTGTCGAAACCTTGCCATTGTGCGAATGGCCCTTCGCCCCTTCAACAGGCTCGGGACAGGCCAAGCTCAGCGCGAATGGAGTCAAGGGCTTTTTACTTTTTTTGAAAATCCAGCGAGGCGGAATTCATGCAATAACGAAGGCCCGTGGGCGTCGGCCCATCAGGAAACACATGGCCCAGGTGGGCCCCGCAATTCGCGCACACGGTTTCGGTCCGCACCATGCCATGCGAGCGATCCACAATCTCCTCAATGGCGCCCGGCACCGCCTCCTCGGAGAAGCTCGGCCAGCCGCAGCCCGCGTCGAATTTGGTCTCGGAGTTGAACAGCTTGGCGCCGCAGCAGATGCAGTGGTAAGTGCCGTCGGCCCAGACGGCTTCGTATTTACCGGTGTAAGGGCGCTCGGTGGCGGCATGGCGGGTGACCTCAAAGGCGGCCGGCTCGGCCCCTTTTTCGGCTAGCAGGGCTTTCCATTCGGTATCGGTTTTCTGGATTTTGGCGCTCATGTTGTTCCTGGCGTGGTCGGACGTTGATGTTACGAACTGCAACTGATTTCAATCGACGAAGCCCAATCGGGCGGGAAACCGGCAAAACTGTCGTGGCCGGGGTGTTCCTCATATGGGGATTGCAGCAAGGCAAGCAAGGTATCGACACCCGAAAAGTCTTTTAGTTTCGCGGCGCGTATGGCTTCTTCGCCCAGATGGTTGCGCAGCACGAATTTCGGGTTGTTCTGTTGCATGAGCGCGGCGCGCCGCTGCGGATCCACGCCCGCGAGCCGGTGTGAATAGTCCTGTGCCCAGGCATTAAAAGACTCGCGGTCAAAGAAAAGGTCGCGCACCGGCTCATGGCCGCTTTGCGGGGTAAAGCCGTTCAGGCGCCGCCAGAAGATGCTGTAGTCCACCTTGTTGGCGGCCAGCAGCTTGAAACCGTCATCCACCAGGGCCTTGTCCTCGGGCTGCTCATCCGCCAGGCCCAGCTTGGCGCGCATGCGGGCGTAGAGGGCTTCGGGAAAGATTGTCTTGTAGGGCTCCAGCGCCGCCAGCGCGAGCTCCTGCTCGCCAATCAGCGGCAGCAGGGCCTGCCCCAGGCAAAACAGGTTCCAATAAGCCATGTTGGGCTGGCGGTTGTAGGCGTAGCGGCCCTGAGTGTCCGAATGGTTGCAGATGTGGTTGGGGTCGAAGGCATCCAGGAACTGGAAGGGACCGTAGTCTATGGTCAGGCCCAGGATGCTCATGTTGTCGGTGTTCATCACGCCGTGGCAAAAGCCCACGGCCTGCCAGTCCGCCATGAGCCGAGCCGTACGCTCGCTGACAGCCTCCAGCAGGGCCGCATAAGGCTGCGGCGCCTCGCGGCAATCGGGGTAGAAGCGGTCTATGACGTAATCGGCAAGCGTTTTGAGCTGGGCATGCTGGCCGCTGTAGCTGAAATGCTCGAAATGCCCGAATCGGATAAAGCTGGGCGCGATGCGCGTCACCACGGCAGCGGTCTCGATTTCCTCGCGCCGCACCGGCGCATCGGAACCCGTGACGCACAGTGCCCGCGTGGTCGGGATGCCAAGGCCGTGCATGGCCTCGGAACACAAAAACTCACGGATCGAACTGCGTAGCACGGCACGTCCGTCGCCCATGCGGGAATAGGGCGTCTTGCCGGCGCCCTTGAGCTGGATTTCCTGGGGACCGTTTGGCGTGTCGATTTCGCCCAGCAGCAGCGCGCGCCCATCGCCAAGCTGCCCCGCCCAGACGCCGAACTGGTGGCCGCTGTAGACGCTGGCCAGCGGGTCCGAGCCCGGCAGGGCCTGGTTGCCCGTGAGGGCTTCCAGTGCGGTTTGCGACTCGAACCATTCGGCCTGCAGTCCCAATTCGCGCGCCACAGCGCGGTTACGGCCGACCCAATACGGGTTGGGCAGGGCCTGGGCCTGCAGCCGCGTGAAGAAGCTCTCGCCCAGTTCGGCAAAGCTGTTGCGCCAGGGCAGGGCGCCACCGTCGGGGAGGTTGGGGGAGGTCATGGGCAAATTGTCCCCTACCTGACATGGGCCTGCGGATTCACGGGCAATCCCGCATGACCCCGCTGTTGCGCTGCGGCATGATGGGCCGCTTGCGTATCACTTATTTCAAGGATGGAGACTTTCGATGCTCGGGTTAATGCAAAGCCAGCCATTGCTGATTTCCGGTTTGATGGAATTTGCGGAACGCCACCACGGCGATGCTGAAATCGTCTCGCGCCGCGTGGAGGGCGACCTGCATCGCTACACCTACAGGGACATGGGCCAGCGCGCCCGCCGCGTCGCCCGGGCGCTGGACGGCCTCAAGCTGAACTTCAGCGACCGGGTCGCCACGCTGGCCTGGAACGGCTACCGGCACCTGGAACTGTATTACGGCGTCAGCGGCTCAGGCCGGGTGCTGCACACCATCAACCCGCGCCTGCACCCCGACCAGATCGCCTGGATCGCCAACCACGCCGAAGACCAGGTGCTGTGCTTTGACCTCAGCTTTTTGCCGCTGGTGCAGGCCGTGCACGCCCGCTGCCCGACCATCAAGCACTACATCGCGCTGTGCGACGCCGACAAACTGCCGGCCGATTCCGGCGTGCCCAACCTGCAAAGCTATGAAAGCTGGATAGGCGCGCAAAGCGCCGACTACGCCTGGCCCAGCTTTGACGAAAACACCGCCTCCAGCATGTGCTACACCAGCGGCACCACCGGCAATCCCAAGGCCGCGCTCTACAGCCACCGCTCCAGCACGCTGCATGCCTATGCGGCGGCGCTGCCCGATGTGATGTGCATCTCCGCGCGCGACGCCATCCTGCCGGTGGTGCCCATGTTCCACGTCAACGCCTGGGGCATTCCGTACTCCGCCGCGCTCACCGGCGCCAAGCTGGTTTTCCCCGGCCCGGCGCTGGACGGCAAGTCGATCTACGAGCTGATGGAGGCCGAGAAAGTCACCTACGCCGCCGGCGTGCCCACGGTGTGGCAGATGCTGCTGGGCCATATGAAACCCGCCGGGCTGAAGTTCTCCACCCTGAAACGCACCGTCATAGGTGGCTCGGCGTGCCCGCCGGCCATGATCCATTCCTTCCGCGAAGACTACGGGGTGGAGGTATTGCATGCCTGGGGCATGACCGAGATGAGCCCGCTGGGCACGCTGTGCACGCTCAAGAACAAGCACGACGCCTTGTCGGAGGCGGAAAAAATGAAGATACGCCTCAAGCAGGGGCGCGCCATTTACGGCGTTGACATGAAGATCGTCGACGGTAACGGCGAAGAACTCCCCTGGGACGGCAAGGTCTTTGGCGACCTTTATGTCAAGGGGCCGTGGATCGTGCGCGAATACTTCAAGGGCGAGGGCGGTGACCCGCTGGTCGATGGCTGGTTTCCCACGGGCGACGTCGGCACCATAGACCCCGACGGCTACCTGCAGATCACCGACCGCAGCAAGGACGTCATCAAGTCGGGCGGCGAATGGATCAGCTCCATCGATATCGAGAACATCGCCGTGGCCCACCCAGCCGTGGCCATGGCCGCCTGCATAGGCGTGGCCCACCCCAAGTGGGACGAGCGACCCATCATCGCGGTGGTCAAAAAACCCGGCATGGACGTCACCCGCGACGAACTGCTGCGTTTCTATGAGGGCAAGACCGCGAAGTGGCAAATCCCCGACGACGTGGTCTTCGTCGACGCCATCCCCCTGGGCGCCACCGGCAAGATGCTCAAGACAAAGCTGCGCGAACAATTGAAGGATTACAAATTGCCACAGGCGTAAAACAAAAGTGCGACGGGCTTTCGTACAGAGACAGTTCAAACTCCGTTCGGGCTGAGGTATCGAAGCCTCTTGGGTAGTGCACCGGCCCTTCGATACCTCAGGGCGAACGGGGAGGGCGGGGCGCTCAATTCCAGTAGGGGCCGCGGGACTGGCTTCGCCAGACCGCAGGCGCAGCGCCCCCCTCGGGGGCAGCGCATTACACGTAGCCGAAGGCGAAGTGAAAAGCGTGGGGGTCGCGTGCGTGACATCGCTAGGGCATTCCCTGACGCAGTGCAGTACTAATTAACCTAACCTTTGCCGGTTCCCCATTCGGTTTTCGTTGGCAAATTCATAAATTTTCAGGAGACAAGGGATGACAACCCAGACCCGATTTTTCGCGCGGCGCGCAGGCCTTGCCTTGGCGGTATCCGCCATGTTTTCCAGCGGCATGACGCTGGCCCAGGCACCGGCCCAGGCACCGGCCAAGGCCGCCGCTCCCGCCAAGGCCGCTGTCGCCGCACCCGCCGCCGGCGGTGCGGTCAACCTGAACCAGACGGTCAAGATCGCGTGGCTGGACCCGCTGTCCGGCCTGATGGCCGCCGTCGGCACCAACCAGCTCAAGGGCTTCCAGTTCCTGGCTGAACAGTTCAGCAAAAAGAACAAGGCCGGCGTCAAGTTCGAGATCATCGGCATCGACAACAAGCTCAGCCCGCAGGAAACCACCAACGCGCTGAAGTCGGCCATCGACCAGGGCGCGCGCTATGTGGTGCAGGGCAACGGCTCGGGCCCGGCGCTGGCCATCATGGACGCGCTGTCCAAGTACAACGAGCGCAACCCCGGCAAGGAGGTCGTCTACCTCAACTACGCTGCGGTGGACCCGGACCTGACCAACAGCAAGTGCGAATACTGGCACTTCCGCCTCGACGCCGACACCTCCATGAAGATGGAGGCCTTGACGGCCTTCATGAAGGAGCAGCCGGACATCAAGAAGGTCTACCTGATCAACCAGAACTATTCGCACGGCCAGCAGGTCGCCAAGTTCGCCAAGGCCAACCTGGCGAACAAGCGCCCCGACATCCAGATCGTTGGCGAAGACCTGCACCCGCTGGCGCAGGTGCGCGACTTCGCGCCCTACATCGCCAAGATCAAGCAGTCGGGCGCCGACACCGTGATCACCGGCAACTGGGGTTCCGACCTTTCGCTGCTGGTGAAGGCCGCCAACGAGGCGGGCCTGAACAACGTCAAGTTCTATACCTACTACGCCGGCGTCACCGGCACGCCGACCGCGCTGGGCGCGGGCTCGGCCGGGCGCGTCTACATGGTGGCCTACAACCACCTCAACATGGGCGGCGAAATCCAGCAGATCCAGGCCGAGTACAAAAAGAAGTTCAACGACGACTTCTACACCGGCGCGATCTTCCATGCCTTCACCATCCTGACCGAAGCCATGGCGCAGACCAAATCGACCGAGCCGGCCGTGGTGGCCAAGGCCATGGAAGGCCTGCGCTTCAAGAGCTTTAACGGCGACGTTGAGATGCGCAAGACCGACCACCAGTTGCAGCAGGGCCTCTACATCGACAAGTGGGAAAAAGCCGGCGGCAAATACCCCTACGATGCCGAGAACACGGGCTATACCTTTGTGCCGGTCAAATACTATGAGCCCTATGTGGCCAGCACGCCCACCTCGTGCCAGATGAAGCGCCCGGGGTGATGCTCTGACGGCCGCCCAACCGGCGAAGGCCCGACCCATTCGGGCCTTTTTCTTTATCCCGGCAGGTTTCCTGCCGGTGTGTATTTAGTGTGCAGCGTTTACCTTCCAGCTTCAGGCGGTCATTGATGAATTTGGAATTTTTCACCATCTCCCTGCTCAACGGCCTGAGCTACGGCTTGCTGCTGTTCATGCTCAGCTCCGGCCTGACGCTGATCTTCAGCATGATGGGCGTGCTCAATTTCGCGCACGCGTCCTTCTACATGGTCGGCGCCTACATCGCCTACAGCACCTCGCAGGTCATAGGCTTCTGGTGGTCGCTGCTGGTGGCGCCGCTCTTGGTGTTTGCCATGGGCGCGGCCTTCGAGCGCTTTTGCCTGCGCAAGGTGCACAAATTCGGCCACGTGCCCGAGCTGCTGGTCACCTTCGGGCTGTCCTACCTGCTGCTGGAACTGGTGCAGCTGGTGTGGGGCCGATCGGCCGTCAACTATGTGCTGCCCGAAGGCCTGCAGGGCCCGCTGTTCACGGTGTTCGGCACCAACTTCCCGAAATCGCGCGCCTTCATCATGTTCATCTCGCTGGCCATGTTGGCGGGAATCTGGCTGCTGCTCACGCGCACGCGCATAGGTTTGGTCATCCAGGCCGCGCTCACCCATCCCGAAACCGTGGAGGCCCTGGGCCACAACGTGCCGCGTGTTTTCATGCTGGTCTTTGGCGGCGGGGCGGCGCTGGCAGGCCTGGCCGGCGTCATAGGCGGCAACACCTTTGTCACCGAGCCCGCCATGGCCGGCTCCGTCGGCGCCATCATCTTTGTAGTGGTGGTGGTGGGCGGCATGGGCTCGCTGAGCGGCGCCTTCCTGGCTTCGCTGCTGATAGGCCTAGTCCAGACCTTCGCGGTGGCCATGGACCAGTCGCTGATGACGCTGCTGGCCAGATTCAGCTACACCGTGACGCCGCAAACCTTCGGCTATCCGCTGCTCAAGCTCACGATTTCGCAGGTGGCGCCCATACTGCCTTTCCTGCTGCTGGTGCTGATCCTGATCTTCAGGCCCAAGGGTCTGCTGGGTACACGGGAAGGATGAGGCGCGGGAACATGTCGACTCCCTATTACCAATTCAAACCCTATAACGTCGGCCGCTGGCTGCTGTGGTCGCTGTATGCGCTGCTGCTCATCGTGGCGCCGCTGATGTTCAAGAGCAGCCTGGCGCTGACCATGCTGTCGCAGGCCGGTTACCTGGTCATCATCTGCCTGAGCTACAACATCCTGCTGGGGCAGGGCGGCATGCTCAGTTTCGGCCATGCGGTTTATGCCGGGCTGGGTTCTTTCCTGGCCGTGCATGCGATGAACCTGGCCGGCAAGGGCACGTTCTACATCCCGCTGTCGCTGATCCCGCTGGTGGGCGGCCTCTCGGGCCTGTTCTTCGCGGCGCTGCTGGGCTATGTCACCACCAAGAAAGCCGGCACCACCTTTGCCATGATCACGCTGGGCGTGGGCGAGCTGGTCTTCGCCATGTCGCTGATGTTCCCCGAGTTCTTCGGCGGGGAGGGCGGCATCACCACCAACCGGGCGTATGGCAAACCGGTGTTCGGCATCAGCTTCGGCCCGCAGATCCAGGTCTACTACCTGATCGCGGTGTACTGCTTTATCTGCACCGCCGCGATGTTCGCCTTCACGCGCACGCCCTTGGGCCGCATCCTGAACGCCGTGCGCGACAACCCCGAGCGGGTGGAGTTCATCGGCTACAACACCCAGCGCGTGCGCTACTACGCCTTCATCATCGCGGGCTTCTTCGCTGGCATAGGCGGCGGGCTTGCAGCCATCAATTCCGAGATCGTCACGGCCGAGGTCGTGAGCGGCGTGCGCTCGGGCAGCCTGCTGCTCTTCACCTTCCTGGGCGGGGCAACCTTTTTCTTCGGCCCCATCATCGGCGCCGGGCTGCTGGTGGTGGCGCTGATTTTGCTGTCCGAGCTGTCCATGGCCTGGCTGCTGTATGTGGGCCTGATCTTCCTCTTCATGGTGATGTATGCGCCCGGCGGCATCGCCAGCCTGATCATGATGAACCTGCGTGTGGCCTCTTTCGGCAAGCTCAGGGAATTGTGGGTGGGTTACCTGGGCCTGGCCGTGACGGCCTTGACGGCACTCACAGGCGCGGCCGCCATGGTCGAGATGGTCTACCACCTGCAGCTCAACGCGGCCCTGGGCCCCGAGCTTGGTTTTATGGGCGTGCGGCTCAACGCCACCAAGCTCAACAGCTGGCTAGGCGCGGGCTTTGTGCTGGCCACGGGCCTGGGACTGTTTGAACTCACGCGCCGGCAGTTTTTGACGCAGTGGAGCGCCATCCAGGATGACATTGAAAAAGAAATCAAGAGAAGGGAATTGCTATGAGCGCGGCATCCTGTTCGCTTGAGCTGAAAGACCTGCGCAAGAGCTTTGGCAGGACCGAGATCATCCGCGGCGCCAATCTAAAAGTGCAGGCCGGCGAGCGCGTCGCCATCATCGGCCCCAACGGTGCGGGCAAGTCCACCTTGTTCAACCTTATCAGCGGGCGCTTTGAGCCCACGAGCGGCGAAGTGCTGCTGAACGGCCAGCGCATAGACGGCAAGAAGCCGTTTGAGATCAATCGGCTGGGCCTGTCGCGCAGCTTCCAGATCACCAACATCTTTCCCAAGCTCAGCGTGTTTGAAAACCTGTGCTGCGGCGTGCTCTGGAGCCTGGGCTACAAGTACACCTTTCTGCGCTTCCTGGCCGACTTGGACGACGCCAACGAACGCGCCGAGGAGCTGATGGCCATGATCAAGCTCGATAAAAAGCGCGACGTGCTGGCCACCAACCTGACATATGCCGAGCAGCGCGCACTGGAAATCGGCATCACGATTGCTGGCGGCGCCAACGTCATCCTGCTCGATGAACCCACGGCCGGCATGAGCCGCTCCGAAACCAGCCGCTTCATCAGCCTGATCAAGGAAGTCACCGTGGGCAAGACCCTGCTGACGGTGGAGCATGACATGGGCGTGGTCTTCGGCCTGGCCGACAAGATCGCGGTGGTGGTGTATGGCGAAATCATTGCCTATGACACGCCTGAAGCCGTGCGTGCGGACCAGCGTGTGCAGGAAGCCTACCTGGGCTCCTCAGTCGCTGATGCCCAGGCGGGAGGCCACTGATGCTTCATATACAAAACCTCCACGCCTTCTACGGCAAAAGCCATGTGCTGCACGGCGTGCATTTCGACGTGCAGCCGGGCCAGATCGTCGCCCTGCTGGGCCGCAACGGCTCGGGCCGCTCTACCACGGCCAAGGCCATCATGGGCCTGGTTGACTGCCAGGGCTCCATCCTTTGGAAAAAGCAGGAGATCGCCGGCAAGAAGGCCTACCAGATCGCCCACCTGGGCATCGGCTATGTGCCCGAAAACCGCGACATCTTCCCCAAGCTCACGGTGCACCAGAACCTGCTGTTGGGGCAGAAGGGCTCCGGCAAGGGCTCGCGCTGGTCGTTTGAAGACATGTACACCATGTTCCCTCGGTTGCGCGAACGACAGCACACAGAGGCCGGCGTGCTCTCGGGCGGCGAGCAGCAGATGCTGACGCTGTGCCGCACGCTGATGGGCGACCCCGACCTGATCATCATCGACGAGCCCACCGAGGGCCTGGCGCCCAAGATCGTTGAGCTCGTGGGCCAGTATTTGCAAACCCTCAAGACCAAGGGCGTTTCGGTGCTGCTGATAGAGCAGAAACTGACCATCGCCATGGCGATCTCCGACCGCGCGCTGGTCATGGGCCACGGCAGCATCGTGTTTGACGGCACTCCCGACAGCCTGCGGGCTGATGCCTACATCCGCAAAGAGTGGCTAGAGGTGTAAAAACCTGTGTGAATGCCTGCGGGCATGTCACCGCTGGGACAAAAATAGACTGAACAGCCCAACCCGGGCCTTGTGTCGTCACAAACGCCCCCTACAATGGAAAAAGAACGGTCGTACTTTTTTTTGTGCGACCCGGTCTGCAGGGCCGCCGCGCCAGCCGAGACAACTGAAAAACCGAAACTCCCATCAAGGAAAGAAGCACCGCAATGACCACTCTTTACGAAGTTCACGGCCCCGTCGCTGTCATTACGCTGAGCAACCCGCCCGTCAACGGCCTGGGCCACGCCACGCGCCTGAGCCTGACCGACAACCTGCAAAAAGCCAACGACGATGCAGCCGTCAAAGCCATCGTAATCACCGGCGCAGGCAAGGCCTTCTCGGGCGGTGCCGACATCAAGGAATTCGGCACGCCCAAGGCGCTGACCGAGCCCAACCTGCTCAGCGTGATCCGCGCGGTTGAAAACTCCGCCAAGCCCGTCGTCGCTGCCATCCATTCCGTCTGCATGGGCGGCGGCCTGGAACTGGCCCTGGGTTGCCACTACCGCATCGCCGCGCCCGGCACCAATATCGCTCTGCCCGAAGTGAAGCTGGGCCTGGTGCCCGGCGCCGGCGGCACGCAGCGCCTGCCACGCGTGTTGGGCGTGGAGCCTTCGCTCAACATGATCGTGAGCGGTGAGCCCGTCAAGAGCGAACTGCTCGCGCAAATCCCCGGCCAGAAGCTGTTCGACAAGCTCGCAGCTTCGCCCGAATCGCTGGCCCAGGAGGCGCTGGCCTTCGCGCAGTCGATCTCCGACACCCGGCCGCTGCCTCTGGTGCGCGAGCTGCGCGCCAAGCACCCCAACGGCGACGCCTACTTCCAGTTCGCGCGCAATATGGTCAAGGGCATGTCGAAAAACTTCCCCGCGCCGCTCAAGTGCGTGGATGCCGTGGAAGCCGCAACGAAAAAGAAATTCGAAGACGGCATGGCCTTTGAGCGCGAAACCTTCATCAACCTGATGTGGACGCCTGAATGCCGCGCGCTGCGCCACATCTTCATGGCCGAGCGCGCCGCCTCCAAAATCCCCGACGTGCCGGAAGACACGCCCAAGCGCGAGATCAATTCGGTGGCCGTGATCGGTGCCGGCACCATGGGTGGCGGCATCGCCATGAACTTCCTGAATGCGGGTGTTCCGGTCAAGATCCTGGAAATGAAGCAGGAAGCCCTGGACAAGGGCATCGGCATCATCAAGAAGAACTACGAAGCCCAGGTCAAGAAGGGCAAGCTCAAGGAAGACAAATACGCCCAGCGCATGAGCCTGCTGAGCACCACGCTGAACTACGACGACCTGAAAGACGCCGACATGGTGATCGAGGCCGTGTTCGAGGACATGGGCGTCAAGGAAAAAGTCTTCAAGGAACTGGACCGCGTGATGAAGCCCGGTGCCATCCTGGCCTCCAACACCTCGACGCTGGACGTCAACCAGATCGCCGCCTTCACCAAGCGCCCGCAGGACGTGGTGGGCATGCATTTCTTCAGCCCCGCCAACGTGATGAAGCTGCTTGAAGTGGTGCGCGGCGCCAAGACCGGCAAGGACGTGCTGGCCACCGTGATGGCGGTGGGCAAGAAAATCCGCAAGACGGCCGTGGTCTCCGGCGTCTGCGACGGCTTTATCGGCAACCGCATGATCGAGCAGTACGGCCGCCAGGGCGGCTTCCTGCTTGACGAAGGCTGCACGCCCGAGCAGGTCGACAAGGCCATCGAAAAATTCGGCTTTGCCATGGGCCCCTTCCGCATGGGCGACCTGGCCGGCAACGACATCGGCTGGGCCATCCGAAAGCGCCGCTACACCGAAAAACCCGACATGAAATACAGCAAGACGGCCGACCTGCTCTGCGAAAAAGGCCGCTTCGGCCAGAAGACGGGCGCCGGCTGGTACGACTACATCCCCGGCAAGCGCGACGCGATCCCGAACGCCGAGGTCGTCAAGATGATCGAGGACCACCGCAAGAGCCTGGGCATCACGCCGCGCAAGATCTCCGACGAGGAAATCGTGCAGCGACTGGTGTTCTCGCTGGTCAATGAAGCCGCGCACATCCTGGAGGAGGGCATTGCCTCCAAGGCCAGCGACATCGACATGGTCTACATCATGGGCTACGGCTTCCCGGTCCACCGCGGCGGCCCCATGCTGTACGCCGACCAGGTGGGTCTCTTCAACGTGGTGCAGAGCATGAACCGCTTCGCGCAGAACCCGCTGGACGACGCCAAATTCTGGAAGCCCGCGCCCCTGCTGGCCAAGCTGGCGGCTGAAGGCAAGACCTTCAACCAGGCCGCCTGAACCGCCTGAACGGTTTCAACCCTTCAGGCCCGCACAGATCAACGCCCCCAGATTCCGGAGAATTCCATGACATCAGCAGTAATCGTTTCCACCGCACGCACCCCCCTGGCCAAAAGCTGGAAGGGCTCCTTCAACATGACGCACGGCGCCACCCTGGGCGGCCATGCCGTCGAGCACGCGCTCAAGCGAGCTGGCATCGAGGCCGGCGAAGTCGATGACGTGATCATGGGCTGCGCCACGCCCGAAGGCGCGACCGGCGCCAACATCGCGCGCCAGATCGCGCTGCGCGCCGGCTGCCCCGTTACCGTCTCGGGCATGACGGTCAACCGCTTCTGCTCGTCCGGCCTGCAGACTATCGCCCTGGCGGCCCAGCGCGTGATCGCCGGCGAAGCCGACATCTATGTGGCCGGCGGCGTGGAAAGCATCTCCTGCGTGCAGCAGGAGATGAACACCCATATGCTGCAGGAAGCCTGGCTCGCCAAGAACAAGCCCGAGATCTACTGGAACATGCTGCAGACGGCCGAGCAGGTCGCCAAGCGCTACAACATTTCGCGCGACCGCATGGACGAATACGGCGCGCTGAGCCAGCAAAAGGCCACGGCCGCGCAGGCTGCCGGCCTGTTTGAAGCCGAAATCGCACCCATCACCGTGACGGCCGGCGTGGCCGACAAGGTCATGGGCCTGACCACCAAGCAGGTCACCGTCAGCAAGGACGAAGGCATACGCGAAGGCACGACCAAGGAAGGCATCAGCGGCATCAAGCCAGCGATCCCAGGCGGCGTGATCGCGGCCGGCAATGCCAGCCAGTTCTCGGACGGCGGCGGCGCCGTGGTGGTGATGAACGAAACCGTGGCGGCAAAGAAGGGACTGAAACCCCTGGGCCGCTTCCTCGGCTTTGCCGTCGCCGGCTGCGAGCCCGACGAAATGGGCATTGGCCCGGTCTTCGCCATCCCCAAGGTTCTCGCCAAGCTGGGCCTGAAGATCGACGACATCGACCTCTGGGAACTCAACGAAGCCTTCGCCGTGCAGGTGCTGTACTGCGCCGACAAGCTGGGCATCCCGATGGACAAACTTAACGTCAACGGCGGCGCCATTGCCGTCGGCCACCCCTACGGCGTGACCGGCCAGCGCCTGACGGGCCATGCGCTGATCGAAGGCAAGCGCCGCGGCGCCAAGCGCGTCTGCGTGACCATGTGCATTGGCGGCGGCATGGGCGCGGCCGGCATTTACGAAGTCCTCTAAACCGGGCGAGCACCATGAATGAAACCCTGCTCCTTCAGAAAGGGCAGGTGTTTCCTGCCTTGCCGCCATCCCTGGCATGGGGAACCCCGGGGAGCCCGTCATGAGCCTTCGGCCCACGCTGGACTTCCTGCTTTACCAATGGCTGGACGCCGAGTCGCTGAACCAGCGCGAGCGCTTTTCCGACCATTCACGCGAAACCTTTGACGCGGTCTTCGACACCTGCGAGCGCATCGCGCGCGAGAAATACGCACCTTTTAACCGCACGGTAGACACGCATGAGCCGCATTTCGACGGCGAAAAAGTCATACTTCCGCAGGCCACGCACGACGCGCAGAAGGCCTATGCGGCCTCCGGCATGCTCAGCGCCGCGCAGGACTATGAAGTGGGCGGCATGCAGCTGCCCTATACCGTGGAAGCCGCGGCGAATGCCTTTTTCGCCATGGCCTCGGTCAGCATAGGCTCAGGCCTGCTCACCACCGGCAATGCCAACCTGCTGATGGTGCACGGCACCGAGCTGCAAAAGGAAGTGTTCGCGAAGAATGAGTTTTCCGGACGCTTCTCAGGCACCATGTGCCTGTCCGAGCCGCAGGCCGGCTCCTCGCTGAGCGACGTGACCACGCGCGCCGTGCCCGATGGCGAGGGCTTTGAGGCCGACCCGCTGGGCCCGCGCTACCGCCTCAAGGGCAACAAGATGTGGATTTCGGCCGGCGAGCACGAGCTGACCGACAACATCATCCATCTGGTGCTGGCCAAGATTCCGGGGCCGGACGGCAAGCTGATTGCCGGCACGCGCGGCATTTCGCTGTTCATCGTGCCCAAGAAAATGGTCGACACGAAGGGCGAACTCACCGGCGTGCGCAACGACGTGGCGCTGGCCGGCCTTAATCACAAGCTGGGCTGGCGCGGCACCACCAACACGCTGCTTAATTTCGGCGAAGGCAAATACCCGGTGGACGGCCAGCCCGGCGCCGTCGGCTACCTGGTCGGCAGGCCGCATGAAGGCCTGCGCTGCATGTTCCACATGATGAATGAGGCCCGCATAGGCGTGGGCACGGCCGCCACCATGCTGGGCATGGCCGGCTATTACGCGAGCCTAGACTACGCCAAGAACCGGCCGCAGGGCAGGCCGGTGGGCGTGGGCGGCAAGGACGCCTCCCAGCCGCAGATCCGCATCATTGAGCATGCCGACGTCAAGCGCATGCTGCTGGCGCAAAAGTCGTACTGCGAAGGCGCGCTGGCGCTGGAGCTGTACTGCGCGCGCCTGGTGGATGAGCACCATACGGCAGGCGGGCAGGCTGCCGACGATGCGCGCCTGCTGCTCGAAGTGCTGACGCCGATTGCCAAGAGCTGGCCCAGCGAATGGTGCCTGGAGGCCAACTCCCTGGCCATCCAGGTGCACGGCGGCTACGGCTATACGCGCGACTTCCCGGTGGAGCAGTACTGGCGCGACAACCGCCTGAACATGATCCATGAAGGCACGCACGGCATCCAGGCCATGGACCTGCTGGGCCGCAAGGTGCTGATGGAGGGGGGCAGGGGACTGCAACTGCTGGCCGCGCGCATCAACGCCACCATCGAAAAAGCCATACAGCGGCCCGAGCTGGCGGTGCACGCCAACGCCCTGGGCAAGGCGCTGCAGCATGTGGGCAGCGCCACCAAGGCGGCGTGGTCCACGGGCGAGCCCGGCGAGGCCCTGGCCAATGCGGTACCCTATATGCAGGCCTTCGGCCACACCGTATTGGCGTGGCTGTGGCTGGATGTGGCGCTGGCCAGCCTTTCACTACCGCAGGATGCACCGCACGCGGGAAGAATGGGGGCCATGCGCTATTTTTACCATTACGAATTACCAAAGATCGACGCCTGGCTCAAAGTGGTTGAAAGCCGCGACCAGACCTGCGCCGACCTGCCCGAGGAGGCTTTTTAATGGCATTTTTCAAACCATCCGCCGAACCCGTTTCCAACAAGGCTATCGCGCGGCTGCAAGCCCTGATCTGGATCCTGATCTACGGCGGGCTGCTGACATTGATATTGGGCCTGTCGGTCCAGCGCAGCGACGACGCCATAGGTTGGTCGCTGGTGGTCGGCGGCGGCATTGTCGCGGCGGTGGGCTTCGCGCTGATCTATGTGCGCTCCCGCATCAACGTGGGGTCGTGACCGGCTGGGCGGAAGTCGCCGCCATGACAGCATGAGCTGCAACAGCCCCGATGTTGTGCCAACATGGCGAGGTTTACCGCCAGTGAAAACATCGCAGCCGCGGCTGCCAGCAAGCACCCCATCTTGATCCTTATTTCCAATCCCTCACCCCCGGCCAGGCCGCCCGCGCGGCACCGTGGGGAAGCATGAACAACACTCCAGGAGACTTTCCATGACCCGCAGCATCCAGCAACTGTTTGACCTCAAAGGCAAGACCGCCCTCGTGACCGGCGGCTCGCGCGGCCTGGGCCTGCAACTGGCACAGGCGCTGGGCGAGGCCGGCGCCAAGATCATTGTGAGCTCGCGCAAGGCCGAGGACCTGATCGAGTCCGTTGCCGAACTCAAGGCCGCCGGCATCGAAGCCGACTGGATCGCCGCCGACTGCTCGAAGGAAGAAGACATACGCGCGCTGGCCGACGAAGCCATCAAGCGCCTGGGCCACGTCGACATCCTGGTGAACAACGCCGGCGCCGCCTGGGGCGCGCCCGCTGAAGACCATCCGGTCGAAGCCTGGGACAAGGTGATGAACCTCAACATCCGCGGCTATTTCATCCTGAGCCAGCACATCGCCAAGCACAGCATGATTGCCCGCAAGTCCGGCCGCATCATCAACGTCGCTTCCATTGCCGGCCTGGGCGGCAACCCGCGCGAGATGACCACTGTGGCCTACAACACTTCGAAAGGCGCCGTCGTGAATTTCACGCGCGCGCTGGGCTGCGAATGGGGCAAGTACAACATCACCGTCAACGCCATCTGCCCGGGCTTTTTCCCGAGCAAAATGACCGTGGGCACGCTCAAAGCCTTGGGCGAGGAAAAACTTGCTTCGCACGCACCCTTGGGCCGCCTGGGTGACGACGAGGACCTGAAGGGCCTGTGCGTGCTTTACGCATCGGATGCCGGCAAGCACATCACCGGCCAGTGGCTGGCGGTGGACGGCGGTGTATCAGTAGTAACAGGTGGTTGACCAGGTGAAAGGCTGGGAAGAGCTGATGGACTTCGGCGCCGACATCCCCTTCGTCAGGCATCTCGGCTTTGAGCTGGAGTTGTTCTCGGGCGGCGCCTCGGCCATCGGCTATACGCCCAAGCCCGAGCACCTCAACTCTTTTGCGGTCACGCACGGCGGCGCCATCATGACGCTGCTGGATGTGACCATGGCCACCGCCGCGCGCAGTGTGCAGAAGGACGCGGGCGTGGTCACCATTGAAATGAAGACCAGCTTTATGCGGCCTGCGCCCGGCGACGGCAGCCGGCTCACGGCCAAGGGCCGGCTGATGCACCGCACCGCCACCATGGCGTTTACCGAAGCCACGCTATACGATGTATTCGGCCAGGCCTGCGCGCATTCGACCGGCACTTTCAAGTACGTCAAACGCAAGCCTCCCGCCGGCCAGGCGGACGCACCCGGCGGCGCGATTTCCACGGATTGACGGAGCGGCCACCACAGATCGGCTCGCAGCAGTTCCACTTACCAACAATACCCACAACATCCCAAGGAGCCCACCATGCCCATCAACCAGCAAATCCTTCTCGACAACCGCCCCACAGGTGAAGCCAGCGTGAGCAACTTCCTGCTGGTCTCCAGCGACACGCCGCCCTTGCAGGAAGGCCAGGTGCTGGTGCGCCACCACTACCTGAGCCTGGACCCGTATATGCGCGGCCGCATGAGCGACGCCAAGAGCTATGCCGCGCCGCATCCCCTGGGCGAGGTCATGCTGGGCGGCACGGCGGGCGAGGTGGTGGAGAGCCGCTCGCCCAAATTCCAGCCCGGCGACAAGGTCGTCGGTATGGGGGGCTGGCAGCAGTACAGCGTGGTCAACGCCGACCAGCCCGGCGCGCTGCGCAAGGTGGACACCACCCATGTGCCGCTGTCGCATTACCTGGGTGCGGTCGGCATGCCCGGCGTCACCGCCTGGTACGGCCTGGTGAAAATCATCGAGCCCAAAGCCGGCCAGACCATGGTGGTCAGCGCCGCCACGGGCGCCGTCGGCAGCGCGTTCGGCGCACTTGCCAAGGCACGCGGCTGCCGCGCCGTGGGCATTGCGGGCGGCCCCGACAAGTGCAAGTACGCAGTCGATGAGCTTGGCTTTGACGCCTGTATCGACTACAAGCTGCATGCTGACGCGGCTTCGCTCACCAAGGCCCTCAAGGACGCCTGCCCCGACGGCATCGACGGCTATTTCGAAAACGTGGGCGGCATGGTGCTGGACGCCGTGCTGCCGCGCATGAACGCCTTCGGCCGCATCGCGCTGTGCGGCATGATCGCCGGCTATGACGGCAAACCCATGCCACTGGCCTATCCGGCGCTGATGCTGACGAGCCGCCTCAAGGTCCAGGGCTTTATCGTGGCCGAGCACATGGAAGTCTGGCCCGAAGCACTGAAAGAGCTCGGCACGCTGGTCGGCACCGGCAAGCTGCGTCCGCGTGAAAGCGTGGCGCAGGGCATTGAGTCCGCGCCCGAGGCTTTTCTGGGCCTGCTCAAAGGCAAGAACTTCGGCAAGCAGCTCGTCAAACTCATATAGGGCCTTGCACATCAGGAGGTTGGTCATGAACGCGACCCATGAAGTCTTTAACCAGCCCGCGCCGCTGTCGGACTACAACCTGCTGGCGACCAACCGGCCATTGCGCGATGCGCTGAAATTCAACGCGCCGGCGCTCGATACCGCGGAACTGCGCCAACTGGGCGCTGTGCTGGGCAGCAACGCCATGCAAACCCATGCGCGCCTGGCCAATGTGCATGGGCCGGTGCTGCACAGCCATGACCGCTTCGGCCGGCGCGTGGACCAGGTGGAATTCCATCCGAGCTATCACGAACTTATGAAGCTTGCGACGGGCGCCGGCCTGCATGGAACACCGTGGACCGACGAAGAGCCGTCCCCGCATGCCCGACGCGCCGCAGGCTTCATGCTTTTTACAGAGCTCGAACCTTCCATCCTGTGCCCCATCTCCATGAGCTATGCCGCCACGCCCGCGCTGCGCGGCAACACGGCGATTTACGCCGACTGGGGCCCCAAGCTGGCCAGCCACGCCTATGATCCCGAACTCAAGCTCTGGCAGGCCAAGGCCGGCCTCACCATGGGCATGGGCATGACAGAAAAGCAGGGCGGCTCCGACGTGCGGGCCAACACGACGCGTGCCGAGCCCGCCGGCCGCGACGGCTGGGGCGAGCGTTATGCCATCACCGGCCACAAATGGTTTTTCTCTGCGCCCATGTGCGACGCCTTCCTGGTGCTGGCCCAGAGTCCCAGCGGCCTGAGCTGCTTTTTCATGCCGCGCGTGTTGCCTGACGGCGGACTCAACACCATCCGAATCCAGCGCCTGAAAGACAAGCTCGGCAACAAAGCTAACGCCAGTTCCGAAGTCGAGTTTGAGGGCGCGCAGGCCTGGCTGGTCGGCGAAGAGGGCCGCGGCATTCCGCAAATCCTCGAGATGGGCACCATGACCCGGCTGGACTGCGCCCTGGGAACCAGCGGCCTGATGCGCCAGGCGCTGTCGCTCGCGCTGAACCACACTGCCCAGCGCAAGGCCTTCGGCAAGCTGCTGGTGGAGCAACCGCTGATGCGCAATGTGCTGGCCGACCTGGCGCTGGAGTCCGAAGCCGCCACGGCGCTGGCCATGCGCCTGGCCCGGGCCTTTGACCGGCCAGGCGACGCCCACGAAGCCGCCATGGCGCGCCTGCTGACGCCGGTCGCCAAGTTCTGGATCTGCAAACGCGGCAGCCACTTCGCGCAGGAAGCCATGGAATGCCTGGGCGGCAACGGCTATGTGGAGGAGGGCGGCGAAGGCATCATGGCCCGCGTCTACCGCGAGATGCCGCTCAACTCGATCTGGGAGGGCGCGGGCAACATCATGGCCCTGGATTTGCTACGTGCCCTGCGCAAAGCCGATGCCGTGGCCGCGCTGGCCCAGGAGCTCTCCGCCGCGAAAGGCGCGCATCCGGCGCTCGACAGGCTGGCGGCCGCCTTGCCCACGCGCATCGAAGAGATGGCCACCGAAATCGAAGCACGCCGGCTGGCGCAGGACGTGGCGCTGGCGGTGCAGGCAGCGCTGCTGGTGCAGACCGCGCCGGCTGCCGTCTTTGACGCCTTCTGCGATGCCCGCCTGGCCGGCAATTGGGGCCAGTCCTTCGGCACCTTGGGCGCCGGCACCGATTTCGACGCCATCATCGCCCGAGCCATGCCCCGCTGATTCACCTTAGGAATTCTGGAGACACCCATGAGCGAGCTGATTCTTCACCACTATCCCTCGTCACCCTTTGCCGAAAAAACACGGCTGATGCTGGGCTACAAAAACCTGACCTGGAAGTCCGTCATCATTCCGATGATCATGCCCAAGCCCGATGTGGTCGCGCTCACGGGTGGCTACCGCAAAACGCCCATCCTGCAGATAGGCGCCGACATCTATTGCGACACCGCCCTGATCAGCGACGTGCTCGAGCATTTGCAACCCGCGCCCTCGGTATACCCTGAACCCAGCAAAGGCCTGGCGCGCACGCTGGCGCACTGGGCCGACAACACGCTGTTCTGGACCGCCATGGCTTATAACAGCCAGCCCAGGGGAATCGCGCAGATTTTTGAGAAAGCTCCGCCCGAAGCCGCGCGGGCCTTCGGCGAAGACCGCAAGGCCATGAGCTTCGGCATGCCGCGCCTTCGCTCCAGCGACGCCACCGCAGCCTACAAGTCCTACCTGCGGCGAATTTCCGACATGCTCGACGACCGGCCTTTCCTGCTGGGAGAGGTTCCCTGCATCGCCGACTTTTCGATGTACCACCCGCTGTGGTTCACGCGGGTTCAAACCCCTGTGCTTGCGGACATCTTCAAGATCACGCCAGCGGTGCTGGAATGGATGGACCGTATGGCCGCCATAGGCCAGGGAAATTCTGAAAAATTCAGCGCCGCCGACGCCATCGCCGTGGCCGCCGCGTCCACGCCCGCGCCGCTGCATGACGACCTGTTCCAGGACGAGCACGGCATCCCCCTGGGCAGCCTGGTGCGGGTCACCAGCGAAAGCTTCGGCCCCGAGCCCACGGAAGGCGAGCTGATTGCCGCCACCCGCATGCACTACACGCTGCGCCGCACAGACCCGCGCGCGGGCACCGTGCACGTGCACTTCCCGCGCATTGGCTATGCGCTGAAAGCGGCTACGCCGGAATGAGCGTCAATGGCAACATCACCTGGCGCTTTGTGCCTTTCAGCGCGCTGAATACGCTGGAGCTTTATCAACTGCTTCAATTGCGCAGCGAGGTCTTTGTGCTGGAGCAGGCCTGTGCCTTCCAGGACCTGGACGGTGCCGACATCGAGGCGATGCACCTGCTGGGTGTGCGCGACAACCGGTTGGTCGCCTATGCGCGCTGCTTTGCCGCCGGTGTGAAATTCGCCGAGGCCAGCATAGGCCGCGTCGTCACCCATGCCTCGGCGCGCGGTGGCGGAACCGGCCATGTGCTGATGAAGGAGGCGGTGGAGCGCCTGCAAAAACACTGGGGCCCTCAAGCCATACGCATAGGCGCTCAGGCGCGGCTCGAGAAGTTCTACCAGCAGCATGGCTTTGTACAGAACGGCGAGCCTTACATCGAAGACGGTATACCGCATATCGAAATGCTGCGGCCTGCCTGAGTTACCTCGCGCTGGCGGAGTTGCCTGAGTGACATGCGCCGGCGCGTCCCTCAGGGACAATTTTCAGATTCATCGAGACCCCCGGATATTCACCTTCAAGGAAAGCGAACCATGATCACGGACTTCAAAGGCAAAACGGCGGTGCTGACCGGTGCGGGCTCGGGCTTCGGCCTCGAATGCGCGCGCCTTGGCGCCAAACTGGGCATGAACCTGGTGCTGGTCGACGTGCAGCAGGATGCACTGGACAAGGCTGAGGCGGAAATGAAGGCCGCCAGCGCCCAGGTGCTGTCCTTCAAGCTCGACGTTTCCAGCGCCGAGCAGATGGAGGCCATGGGCAAGGCCGTCTTCGAGCGTTTCGGCGCGCCGCACTTCATCTTCAACAACGCCGGGGTGGGGGCGGGTGGCCTGATCTGGGAAAACAGCCTCAAGGACTGGGAATGGGTGATGGGCGTGAACGTCATGGGTGTGGTGCACGGTGTGCGCATCTTCACGCCCATGATGCTGGAGGCCGCCGCGAAAGATCCGTCCTGGCAGGGCCACATCGTCAACACCGCCAGCATGGCCGGCCTGCTGAACCCGCCCAATATGGGCGTCTACAACGTCAGCAAGCACGCCGTGGTCGCACTCAGCGAAACCCTGTACCAGGACCTGGGCCTGGTCACCGACCAGGTCGGCGCCTCGGTGCTCTGCCCCTTCTTTGTTGCCACCGGCATTGGCATGAGCCACCGCAACCGCCCGGCCGAGCTGGCCGCGGGCAAGCCCACCAAGAGCCAGATGATCCAGCAGGCCATGACCGGCAAGGCCGTGGGCTCCGGCAAGGTCACCGCCGCCGACGTGGCGCAGCTGGTGTTCGATGCCATTGCAAACAACCAGTTCTACATCTACAGCCACCCCAAGGCCATCCACTCGGTGCAAACCCGGCTGGAAGACGTGCTGCAGGCACGCAACCCGACCGACCCTTTCGCCGACAAACCCGAGATCGGCCAGCAGTTGAAGGCCGCACTGCGCGGCGCCTGAGGCGCCCGGCTTGCGGGGCGTGCGCGGACGCGTGATCGCGGGGGTATTGGCCGGGGTGCTGCCTGGATACGCCGGCTGGGCTATCCTTTCGGTTTGTTCATTGACGGCCGCCACTATGCCCAAACTCCTGTCCCCTTTATTCGCCACTGCTTTCATGGCCGCCAGTCTATTGCTGGCCGGCTGCAACGACGCCCCCGAGGCCGGTGCGCAAAAAGCCGCAGCCGCGACGCCGGTCCCTATTTCAGTGGACGTGATCGCGGCCGAAGCCAAAGGTTTTGTCGCGGGCTCACAAATGAGCAAGCGCACCGTTTACGTGTTTTTTGATGCGCAGTGCCCGCATTGCGCGGCGCTCTGGCAAGCGGCCAAACCGCTCAAATCACAGGCCAAGTTTGTCTGGATCCCGGTAGGCATCCTCAACGCCGCCAGCACCGCGCAGGGCGCCACCTTGCTGGCTTCCGGCGACCCGGTGGCCGCCATGGACGAGCATGAAGCCTCCATGAAAGCCGGGCGGGGCGGCATCAGTGCCGCCAGCAGCATAGACCCGCAAAAGGACGCCGTCACCAAAAACACCGCGCTCATGACCCGCCTGGGCTTCAGCGCCATCCCCAGCATCGTGGGCGTTCATGCCCAGACCGGCGCGGTGGTATCGAAAGAGGGTTCCCTGCAGACGGCTGCGCTGGCGGAATTCCTGGGCTTGCAGGTACCGGCGCAGTAAATTTCAGAACAGCACGCGGCTGCGTATGGTTCCAGGCACTTCGGCGAGCTTGGCCAACGCGATGTCGGAGTGCGCAGCATCGATGTCAATCACGACATAACCGACAGCCTCATTGGTCTGCAGGTATTGCGACGCGATATTGATACCGTTGCCGGCAAACACCTTGTTGATTTCCGAGAGCACGCCCGGCACATTGCGGTGAATGTGCAGCAGGCGGTGCTTGCCGGGGTGGGCCGGCAGCGCGACTTCGGGGAAATTGACGGACGAGGTGGAGGTGCCGTTGTCGCTGTATTTGACGAGTTTTTCGGCGACCTCGATGCCGATGTTTTCCTGGGCTTCCATGGTGGAGCCGCCCACGTGTGGTGTCAGGATCACGTTGTCCAGGCCGCGCAGCGGTGAATCGAACACATCCTTGTTGCTGCGCGGCTCCACGGGGAAGACGTCGATGGCGGCGCCCAGCAGCTTTTTGCTTTTCAGGGCCTGGGCCAGCGGTTCGATTTCAACCACCGTGCCGCGCGAGGCATTGATCAGCACGCCGCCGGGCTTGATGGCCGCGATCTGTTCCGCGCCTATCATCCATTGCGTGGCCTGGGTTTCGGGTACATGCAGGCTCACCACGTCGGATTGGGCCAGCAAATCCTTGAGTTGGGCCACCTGCCGGGCGTTGCCCAGCGGCAGCTTGGTCACCACGTCGAAGAACACCACATGCATGCCCAGCGCCTCGGCCAGCACCGAAAGCTGAGTGCCTATGGAGCCGTAGCCGACGATGCCCAGGGTCTTGCCGCGTATCTCATAGGCGTTCTCGGCCGACTTGAGCCAGCCGCCGCGATGCGCGACCGCACTTTTCTCAGGCACGCCGCGCAGCAGCAAAATCGCCTCGGCCAGCACCAGCTCGGCCACGGAACGGGTGTTGGAATAAGGCGCATTGAACACCGCGATGCCACGTTCGCGGGCCGCGACCAGGTCAACCTGGTTGGTGCCTATGCAAAAGCAGCCGACGGCCGCGAGCTTGGCAGCATGGCTCAATACCTCGGCCGTGAGCTGGGTGCGCGAGCGTATGCCGACAAAATGCACGTCGGCAATTTTGGCCTTGAGCTCGTCGTCGGGCAGGGCGCCAGGCAGGCTTTCAATATTGGAATAACCCGCGGCCTTGAGAACTTCCACGGCGGAAGGGTGGACTCCCTCCAACAGCAGGAATTTGATTTTGTGCTTGTCGACCGAGGTTTTGTTCATGGGGCGGGCCAGTGTGGAGTCAATGGCCAGCCAGTATGACGCATGGCAAATATCCATGCTGCATTGCAGCATTTGAGTATCGTCCCCTCGGGCCTCTTAAGACAGGACGGACTTGAGCGCCGCCAGCAAGCTGGCGCCTGCCAATTTGAGCCGCGTCTTCGTGCGGCGCGCCAAGCGCCAGGCCCAGGAGGCTCTGGCCTGCGCCATGATCCTGTCTTTCCACGCCTTCCAGGGCGTGTAGAGCCGCGCAAACCAGGCCATGCGCATCAGCGCGGGATGCGTCAACTGGAACAGCCGAGCTGCCATCGCCGTTCCCGCAAGCTTGGCCGCAACAATCAAACCCAGCCCTATGGTGATATGGCCGTGGCCGAAGAGGTAAAGCGCCAGCAGCTTGATCGGGATCAGCGCGAGCACCGGTATACCGAAGGCCAGCAACGCGGCCCAGGGCGGCAGGCGGGTGATCAGGCGCTCCAGCCGGCCCCACCATGGCAGGCGGCCCAGTGCGGCAAAGGCGGCCGCCAAAGGTTCCCAGCCCCATTCCTCGAACAGCAGGAACAGGGCCACGGGCGCCAGCAGCAGGCTGCGCAGTATTTTTTTCAGAGTATTCAGGCTGTCCTCCGCTCAAAGCGCCGCGGGTAGGCGCGGCTCCATCCCAGCAGCAAGGCGCCCGCCGCCACGGCCCAGGCCAAGGTTGCCGAAGCCAGAGTGACCGTCAGCGAGGCGCGCACGCTAAGCCAGTACACCGCGAGCAAATAGGCCGCGTAGGGCAACAGCGACCACAGGCCGAACAGCGCGGTGGCGCGCAGGTCGGCACCACCGCGTTCGCTGCCCACGATGTAGTGCGCGATCAGCGCAAAGGTGGGGAACAGCGGCACCAGGCCGGCGATGACAAAGTTGCGCGAGCGGGAGAGCAGGGCAATCAGCAGCACGGCCAGCGCGCCCAGCAGGCATTTGAGGAACAACGAAATCATGCGTGGATAGCGCGCGCCGGGAGGGATGAAGGCATGCGCCACAGTGTAGCGAGCCCCTAAGCCTGCTTGCGCATGGCAAAAACCCGTTCGTCCGACAAGCCGGGCACTACGGCGAAACCCAGGCGTTCGTATATGGCCAGCGCCGGGTCGTTGTCGCGGTACACGCGCAGTGTGAAGGCTGTGGCGCCGGTCATGTGCGCGGCCTCGGCCATAAGGAGCTCGCAGAGCGTACTGCCCAGGCCCTGGCCGCGCGCAGTGGGAGCCAGGATGATGCGCGCCAGGTGTGCCACACCGGGGTCCCGCACCCAGAACTGCCCGAAGCCCAGGGCCGGCGCCGTCTGGCCATGGCTCATCACACGGCTGTTGGCGCCAGGCTCGGCCAGCAGGTGCGAGAGGCGCCCCGGCTTGAAGGGGTACTTCAGCTTGGGACCGGCCCAGCGCAGGCAGGTGTCGGCGTCGCGGACCCAAGCACCCAGTGCCAGATAGTCGGCCGCCTCAGGCACGCGCAAGCCGGGTGGCGGCGTGGTGGAGGCGGATGCGGAGCGTGGATCCATCCCGCCATTGTGCGCAAGCCTCGATTTTTTGAATAGTCTCGAAAAGTTTTAAGTAGGGCATTGCAGGCTCGCGGCCTGCAGCGTCTTGCCGGTTTTGGGGTCAAACACCACGAGGTTGACCTGGCGCTCATGGCCCGGGGTGGCGGCGATGGTGCGAAGGCCTAGCTTTTGCGCCGATGCGTTTTGGCTGGGGTATTCGCCTGCCTGGGTGTACTGGCGTACCACGAAGTCGTGCTTGAGGAAGGCGCCGGTGTTTTCGCCGGCCAGCACCTTGGAGTTGTGGCCGTGTTCGGTGACGGTCCAGTAAGCCGACCAAGAAGGCGCCAGTTGCCGGTCTGCTACCGGCGTCACCAGGGCTTCAAACTGGTCGGGGCCCAGCTGCGTCAGCACGATGGCCGCGCGCGCCGGCTCCTTGCCGCCGGGCGGCCTTGGGCCCCATGCGGGCAGGTCCTTTCCATTGAGCACGGCCTGCGGGGTGTAAACGCTGCGCAGGCTGTTGCGCGCAGCCACCTCATGCTGGCGACGTGTATACACCGGTGCGGCAAAGCGGTCGACCCAACCGATGTAATCCCAATAACCGACATGGAAGGCCTGCACCACCATGCCCGAGCCCTTGAGCGATGAGACCCATTTGTCGGCGGGCGGGCAGGAGCTGCAGCCTTCGGAGGTGTAGAGCTCGATGACTGGCGTCACAGCCGGTCCAGAGGTGACAGTGCAAGCGTTCTGCGCCGCGAACGCGCTGCTCACAGATAGAAGGGTGAGGAAAACAATCCCCGCGATGGCGGGGTATGAGCGATTCGGCATGGTGTCTCCAAAGGCGTTGATCGCGGAGCCGGCCCGAACGGGGTGCGGGGCCGCGAATAGCCTTTGGTCGCGGGATGCCGGGGTTTCTTACACCACTACACCAGGGGCATGGTCAGGTGATCTTTTTGCAGGTTGCTGAGGCCGTTACGCCGCTCAAGCCGGTCTTCCAGCTGGCCCATGTAGGCGGCCATGCTGTTGTCGACCTGCTCCAGCCGTGCGAGCAGGGCCTGCTGCTGCTGGGCAAAGCGTTCCGCCAGCACGGTGGCCGCTGCGGCCTCGCGGTGCTGAGCGGCCAGGGCCTGCACCTCCAGGTAGCTGCGCAACTCGGTGAAGCGCGAGGCCTCGGCCTTGTCGGCGAGTTCACGCTGGGCATTGAGCTCACGCGAGTACTGGCGGGTTTCCAGCAGGTGGGTGCTTTGGATGTAGAGCGTGCTCGCCAGGAAGACCACGGTGGCGATCACCAGCAGCAGCAACATGACCAGGCCCAGCGACACCTGCACAGTGGTAAAGCCCAGGCTGAGAATGCTCACGCGCGTGAACTCGTCCAGGTTCAAAGCGACAAAGCCCGCCAGCAGCAGGATGCCCACCACCAGCAAAATCGTTCGGATTCGCATATCCATCTCCCCGGAATAAATGTAAGAAATTGCTATCGGCGCCACTCAATTATTGGGAAGAGGGCCCCGGTTTTCCTGTGGGACAATGCCGACCCTTGGCGTCAGTTTGTGGGTTCGCGAACCCGCGCTTTCAGCCCCCATTGCTGTTTCATTCTTCCCAGCCTTCCTAGCCCCTTTTTCTCTGATATGCAAAAAATCATCCGCCAGATCGCGGCAGAAATCAAAGTCCAGGAACACCAGATCAAGGCTGCCGTCGAGCTGCTCGACGGCGGCGCCACCGTCCCCTTTATCGCGCGCTACCGTAAGGAGGTCACCGGCGGGCTGGACGACATCCAGTTGCGCGAACTCGAATACCGGCTCGGTTACCTGCGTGAGCTCGAGGAACGCCGCGAAGCCGTGCTCAAGAGCATCGAGGAGCAGGGCAAGCTCACGCCCGAACTGCGCGCGGCCGTCGAACTCGCCGCCACCAAGCAGGACCTCGAAGACCTGTACCTGCCCTACAAACCCAAGCGCCGCACCAAAGGCCAGATCGCGCGCGAGGCCGGCATAGAGCCGCTGGCCGACAAGCTGTTCGCCGACCCTTCGCTGGTGCCGGCCGACGAGGCCGCAACCTTTGTGAAGGCCGAGAAAAACGAGAGCGGCGACGACTTCACCACCGTGCAGGCGGTACTCGACGGCGTGCGCGACATCCTTTCCGAACGCTGGGCCGAGGATGCGGGCCTGGTGCAGTCGCTGCGCAACTGGCTATGGAGCGAAGGCCTGTTCAGCTCCAAGCTGGTGGCCGGCAAGGACGAGAACAACGCCGATAACGCCAAGTTCCGCGACTACTTCGATTACGACGAGCCCATTGGGCGCGTGCCTTCGCACCGCGCGCTGGCCGTGTTCCGCGGCCGCGCGCTGGAGATCCTGGACGCCAAGCTGGTGCTGCCCGAGCAGGCCGAGCCGGGCAAGCCCAGCATCGCCGAAGGCAAGATCGCGCTGCACCTGGGCTGGAGCCACAAGGCGCGCCCGGCCGACGACTTGATCCGCAAAGCCGTGGCCTGGACCTGGCGCGTCAAGCTCAGCCTCTCGCTGGAGCGCGACCTTTTCACCCGCCTGCGCGAAGAAGCCGAAAAAGTCGCGATCAAGGTGTTCGCCGACAACCTGCGTGACCTGCTGCTGGCCGCGCCGGCCGGCCCGCGCGTGGTGATGGGCCTGGATCCCGGCATTCGCACCGGCGTGAAGGTCGCGGTGGTCGACGCCACCGGCAAGCTGGTGGAAACCGCCACCGTCTACCCGCACGAGCCGCGCAAGGACTGGGAAGGCTCGCTGCACACCCTGGCCAAGCTTTGCGAAAAACACGGCGTGAACCTGATCGCCATTGGCAACGGCACGGCCAGCCGCGAAACCGACAAGCTCGCCGCCGACCTGATCAAAGGCATGGCCAAGGCCGGGCAAACCGTTGAAAAGGTCGTGGTCAGCGAGGCCGGCGCTTCGGTGTACTCGGCCAGCGAATTCGCTTCGCAAGAGATGCCCGATGTGGACGTGAGCCTGCGCGGCGCGGCCAGCATCGCGCGGCGGCTGCAGGACCCGCTTGCGGAGCTCGTGAAGATCGACCCCAAATCCATCGGCGTGGGCCAGTACCAGCATGACGTGAACCAGAGCGACCTGGCGCGCAGCCTGGACACCGTGGTCGAGGACTGCGTGAACAGCGTGGGTGTGGACCTGAACACCGCCAGCGTGCCGCTGCTGGCCCGCGTGTCGGGCTTGTCGCAGACCGTGGCCAAGTCGGTGGTGCGCTGGCGCGATGCCAACGGCGCTTTTGCCAGCCGGGCCGATCTGCTCAAGGTCACCGGCCTGGGCGCCAAGACCTTTGAACAAAGCGCCGGTTTCTTGCGCCTGCGCGGCGGTACCAATCCGCTGGACATGACGGGCGTGCACCCTGAGACTTACCCTGTGGTCGAGAAAATCATGGCCCACACGGGCAAGCCCGTGGCCGAACTGATGGGCCGCGCCGAGATGCTCAAGACCCTGAAGCCCGATCTGTTCGCCAATGAGCAGTTCGGCGTGATCACCGTCAAGGACATCCTGGCCGAGCTGGAGAAACCCGGCCGCGACCCGCGACCGGACTTCAAGGTGGCGCGCTTCAATGAAGGCGTGGAAGACATCAAGGACCTGAAAGAAGGCATGACGCTGGAAGGCACGGTCAGCAACGTCGCGGCCTTTGGCGCCTTTGTCGACATCGGCGTGCACCAGGACGGCCTGGTCCATGTGAGCCAGCTCGCCAACAAGTTTGTGAACGACGCGCGCGAAGTCGTGAAGACCGGCGACATCGTGAAAGTGCGCGTGACCGAGGTCGACGTGGCGCGCAAGCGCATCGGCCTCACCATGAAGCTGGACGCCGCGCCGGCGCGCCGCGACGGCCCGCGCGACAACCGTTTTGAAAGCGCGCGCCCTGGCGGGCAGAACCGCGGCGGCAACTATGGTGGCGGCTACGGCGGCGGGCGTAGCGGGGCGCCGCAACCGGCGGCCGCCACGGCCATGGAGTCGGCCTTCAGCAAGCTGGCGGCGCTCAAGAAATAAGGAGGGCAGGGCGCGTCCCGCAAAGGACAGCCGCGCCCAGCGCCTGATGCTCCAATACGCCAGCAGCTGAATCAACCCTCCATGAAAGCTCTTCGCATTTACGCCGGTCCCCAGGCACGCCGGCATATTGAGCAGCACGGCCTGCGGCCAAAAGACATTGCCGTGGTGCCGGGCGCGGCCGGCGGTCCCAAGGGCCTGATCCTGGGTGCGCTGGACCGCTTTATCTTTGGCGACTGGCTCGCGCAGACGGACCACCCGGTTCACCTGGTGGGGGCTTCGATTGGTGCCTGGCGCATGGCCACGGCCTGCCTGAACGACCCGGCGGCCGGCTTCTCGCGGCTGGAGAACGACTACATCCACCAGCACTACGAGCTCGAACCCGGCCAGAAGCGGCCGACCGCCGACATGGTGAGCGAGCAGTTCGGCAACAGCTTGAAAGCGTTTTACGGCGGCCGCGTGCAGGAGGTGTTGCAACACCCGCGCTACAGGCTGCACATCGTCACTTCACGGGGTCGCCACATGTTGAGCCGCGAGCACAAGCTGGCCACGCCGGTGGGCTACCTGGGCGCCTTCCTGACCAACAGCCTGCACCGCAAGGCCATGGGCGCCTGGCTGGAGCGCGTGGTGTTTTCGACGCCGGATGCGGCCCTGCCTTTTGCCACCAGCGACTACCGCACGCGCCAGGTGGATTTGACCGAGGCCAACTTCAAGCTCGCGCTGCAAGCCAGCTGCTCGATTCCTTTTGTGCTGCGTTCGGTGCATAACGTGCCCGGTGGGCCGCCCGGCGCGTATTGGGATGGCGGCATCACCGACTACCACCTGCATCTGAATTACCGCGCCAGAGACGCGGGCGGTGGTGCGGGCCTGGTGCTGTACCCGCATTTCCAGAAATCGGTAGTGCCCGGTTGGCTGGACAAAGGCCTGAAGTGGCGGCACAAGGCCACCCACTTTCTGGACAACATGGTGTTGCTGGCGCCCGACCCGGACTGGGTCAAAACCCTGCCCAATGCCAAGCTGCCCGACCGCACGGACTTTGTGCGTTATGGGCCGGATTTGCAGGCCAGGGTGAAGGCTTGGAGCGCCGCCACCGCGGCCAGTGCGCAACTGGCCGAGGAGTGGCAGGCCTGGCTGGCGCAGCCGGACTTGGGACAGCTGGGCACGCTTTGAGCGTTTAGCCGCTGCAAGCGTGCCGCAGCGGCTTAGAGCCTGTTCTTAGAACATGTGCGCGATACCCGCGTACACCGATTTCGGGCTCACCCCCACGGCCGAGAGCGCCAGGCCCGGGGAGCTGCCGCCACCACCGCTGATGGTGTAGCCGGCAGCGGCCTGGTTGCTGATCCTGGTCGCACCGCCATAAATCGTGGTCCGTTTGGACAGCGGGTAGTCATAACGCAGGCCGATCGCCTTGGAATCCGAATTCGCCGTGGTCTTGTTTTTCAGCTGGCCGTAGGTGGCGATCAGCTTGCCCGTGCCCAGGGGCGCCGAGGCGCCGATCTGGTAGGCGTCCAGCGCGGGAGCGCCCGCCATGTCGCCGCGGCGGCGCACAAAAATGGCTGAGGGCTTGATCACCCCGAAATCGTAGGACGCGGCCAGGGCGGTGTACTTGTCGGTGTTGCCGACGATGTAAATCGTTTTTTCCGTCATGTAGCTGGCTTGCGCCGACAGCGTGCTGCTGCTGTAGCCGGCCGCGATGTTGAGCGTGTTGCCGGTGGACTTGGGCTGGCCGCCCGCACCGGTTGATTCGCCGAAGGCATAGAACACATTGGCCTTGAAGCCGCTCCAGGTCGGCGTGGTGTACTGGATGGAGTTGTCGCGGCGCGTGGTGGCGTCGGAGAGCGAGCCGCCGTTGATGCCCACGCCGGGGCCGGCGTAGTAGTTCAAGGCACCCGACATGGTGAAGCCGGCCGGGTCAAAAGCCGCCATGGTGCCGAAGTGCGGCGTGTACTGGCGGCCGATATTGACGGCGCCAAAATCGCCGCTCAGGCCCACCGTCGCCAGGCGCTGAAACATATAGGCGGCCCCCGTTGGAACCGTGCTGGTCGGAATGGTGGCGGTGCCGGTGCTGGCACCCGTGTCCATCAGGATGCCGGCTTCCAGTACGAAGTTCGCCTTCAGGTTGCCGCCCAGGTCTTCCGTGCCGCGAAAGCCAAAGCGCGAGCCCATGGCGCCGCCGCTGGATATCCGCGTCACCGTGCCGTTGCCCGCCGATGCGAGCTCAAGGTAGGAATCGAGCACGCCATACACCGTGACGGAGCTCTGGGCCTGGGCCGCGCAGCAGGCGGCGGACAGCACCGAAAGTGCGAACAATTGGGTTTTCATGAAGTCTCCTGATGTTGTTGATATGGCGTGCTTAGCGACTGGCTCCCCCGCCGGGGCCATGCGCCCGCAACCAGCCCGCAGCCGGTTGCGTGGAAATCGTTAACCACGGGCTCAAGCGTACCGGGATTTTGGTTATAAATAATAAGTAAATAGACTCTTGCCAAGTCGGCAATTTATGGTTATGAAAAGTAACCATATTCCAGCTTGAAGGTTTTCCGGCCCCTTCTGGCGCGCTGATTGCCGGAGGTGGCAGGTCACCGGTGGCAGGCGCGAAGAATCGCCGCCCAGCGATGGCATGGCGGGAAGGTGAACTGCAAAGAGGGCCTCCCGCCCGGCTGGGACCGGGCGGGAGGGAAGGGTAGACGGCTAGAGCGAAGCCGCCAGCATCTCTTCGTACTCGCCAGCCGTGGCAATGCGCGGGTTGGTCTTGTGGCAATGGTCGGCCAGCGCGCCGGTGATGATCTGACTGAATTGCCCGCGTTCCACACCCATGGCCGCCAGCCCGGTGGGCAGGCCCAGGCGGGCATTCATGTCGCGGATGGCTTCGGGGATATCGCCGCCCGAAGCCAGGCCCATGGCGCGCGCCATGCGGTCCAGGCGCTTGTCTTTCTGCACCGACTCGGCTTGGGCGTTAAAGCGCACCACGGCGGGCAGGAACATCGCGTTGAGCGTGCCGTGGTGCAGGCGCGGGTCCACGCCGCCCAGGCTGTGGCTCAGGCTGTGTACGCAACCCAGGCCTTTCTGGAAGGCCATGGCGCCCTGCATGGAAGCGCTCATCAAATTGAAACGCGCCTCGCGGTCGCTGCCGTCGCGCGTGGCGCGCTCAATGTGCGCCCAGCCGCGCTCCAGGCCGTCCAGCGCGATGCCGTCAGCCGGCGGGTTGAAGGCCGCCGACATATAGGTCTCCATGCAGTGCGCGATGGCGTCCATGCCGGTGGCGGCCGTCAGCTTGGCGGGCAGGCCCAGCGTGAGTTCGGGGTCGCAAATCGCGGTCTTGGGCACCAAGTGCCAGGAGTGAAAGCCCAGCTTGCGGTGGTCGTCCACGATGATGATGGCGCCGCGCGCGACCTCGCTGCCGGTGCCGCTGGTGGTGGGCACGGCGATCAGCGGCGCGGCGCGGTCGGTGATCCTGGGTGAGCCGCCTTCAATGGTGGCGTAGGTGGTCAACGGGCCTTCATGCGTAGCGGCGATCGCCACACCCTTGGCGCAGTCAATCGCCGAGCCGCCGCCCACGGCGATCAGGCCGTCGCAGCCGCCGGCCTTGTAGAGCTCCGCCGCGGCGCGCACGGCGGCTTCGGTCGGGTTGGAGGGCGTCTGGTCAAATACCGTGACCGTCATGCCCGGCAGGGCATCCAGCGCTTTTTGCAGGACGCCCGCGGCCTTCACGCCGGGATCGGTCACGATGAGCGGGCGTGTGATGCCCACGCGCTCGCACTCCTGCTTGAGCAGCTTCACGGCGCCGAACTCGAATTGGACCTGGGTGACGTAATAGATGAAGGCCATGCGGGCTGTCTTTCTGCGTTGTACGATTGGGGGCGATGCGGGCTCTTGCGCTGACTTTAATGGCTTTCACGAGATTCCGCCCGAATCCCCCGCACGCCAGCCCCGATTCCCGTCACCTCGGTGATAGTGCCTGTGTTGCAGCGCCCGTGTTCTGATCCCCGCCATTCACCGATGCCGCCCAACCCGCAAACCCTGTTGACCCCCGCCATGCGTGATGTGCTCAGCCGCATCGCGCGCGCCAATCGCCCGGCCTTCCATACCCTGACACCCGCCCAGGCCCGCGCCGCCTATGAAGCCGGCGCCGGGGTGCTGGAAATCCCCAAGCCGGCGCTGGCCCGTGTGGAGGATTTGCACATCCCCGCGCGCGACGGGCAATTGCTGGGCGCGCGTCTTTATGCGCCGTCGCAGCAGGCCTTGCCGGTGCTGCTGTTTTTCCATGGTGGCGGCTTCACGGTGGGCAGCGTCGCCACGCATGACATCCTGTGCCGCCAGCTGAGCCTGCTAGCCGGCGTCGCCGTGCTGTCGCTGGATTACCGCCTGGCGCCCGCGCACAAATTTCCGACCGCGGCCAACGACGCCTGGGACGCGCTGCAATGGCTGGCCGCCAAGGGCGCATCCCTGGGCCTGGACGTTTCACGCCTGGCCGTGGGCGGCGACAGCGCCGGCGGCACGCTGGCCGCGATGTGCGCGGTGCTGGCGCGCGACGACGGCCTGCCGCTGGCCCTGCAGTTGCTGATCTACCCGGGTTGCGCCGCCCACCAGGACACGCCCTCGCACAAAGCCTTTGCCGAAGGCTTTGTGCTCGACGAAGCCGACATCACTTGGTTCTTCAGCCAGTATGTGCGCAGCCCGGCGGACCGCGACGACTGGCGTTTTGCGCCGCTCAATGCACCCGACGTGGACGGCGTGGCGCCGGCCTGGGTAGGCTTGGCCGAATGCGACCCGCTGGTGGACGAGGGGGTGATGTACGCCGACAAGCTGCGTCTGGCCGGTGTGCCCGTGGACCTGGAGATTTACCGCGGCGTGACCCACGAGTTCATCAAGATGGGCCGCATCATCCCCGAGGCCAGGCGCGCCCATGCTGATGCGGCGGCGGCCTTGCGCGGCGCTTTCGGGCTGGATACCTGAGGAGGCAACACTGATGAAACGACAGGACTTCCGCTTTTTCCACCGCCTGCGCGTGCGCTGGGCCGAGGTGGACATGCAAAAAATCGTGTTCAACGCGCACTACCTGATGTACTTCGACACGGCCATCACGGACTACTGGCGAGCGCTGGCCCTGCCGTATGAGGAGGCCATGGTGCAGCTGGGCGGCGACCTGTACGTCAAGAAGGCGACGGTGGAATACCACGGCTCGGCACTTTTTGACGACCGGATCGACGTGGCGCTCAAGTGCGCGCGCATCGGCAATTCGTCCATGGCGTTTTCAGGCGCGATCTTTCGCGGCGACACGCTGCTGATCAGCTGCGAGCTGGTTTATGTGTTTGCCGACCCGGTATCGCAGACCTCCAAACCGGTGCCCGAAGCCTTGCGCCGCGTGCTGACAGCCTATGAAGCCGGCGAGGCCATGCTCCAGGTCAAAACCGGCGGCTGGGCCGCGCTGGGCGCCGACGCCGGCAAGGTGCGCACGGCAGTGTTCGTGCGGGAGCAAGGCATTCCCATGGAGATGGAATGGGACGAGGCCGACAGCACGGCCCTGCATGCCGTGGCCTACAACGGCCTGGGCCAGGGTGTGGCCACGGGGCGGCTGGTGCGGCAGGCCGACGGCGTAGGCAAGATAGGCCGCATGGCGGTGCACCGGGTGCTGCGCGGCTCGCGCGTGGGCAGCGAGGTCCTGCAGGCCTTGATGGGCGCGGCGCGTGATCGCGGCGATCGCGAAGTCATGCTCTATGCCCAGCGCAGCGCCGAGGGCTTTTATCTGCGCCTGGGCTTCACGCCGCGTGGCGAGCCGTTTGAAGAAGCCGGCATTCCACATATAGAGATGGTCAAGGCGACCAGCTGAACTGCTCGCGGTGCGTGGCGGGGGTTGGGCCGTCGCGGCCATAGCTGCGTTCTTCCAGCTCAATGTTCCATGCCTTTGCGGTAGCCGTCGCCAGCAGCACGGTGCTGCAACGCGTGCCGTAGGCGCGTTCCGGCACCTCCACAAAAGCACTGGACAGAGCTTCTTCAAGCTCGGGCGGCACGCCGGTATGCGGCAACTCTGCAAGCAAGGCGCGTTGCCGGTTGCCTAGGGCCGTCCACAACAGCTTTTGCAGTTCTTCAGGGCCGTCATCGGTTTGCATCGCCGTCGCCAGAGCACGTTTGAGCTCGGCAGTCTTGGGCCAGGGTGTGTCCAGCGCTGCGTTGGAGAGCCCATACAGGCCCGGCGCTAAATCCTGGGCATGCAAAACCGGCGCGGCCTGAGCGCGGTTGTGTTTGTTCGTTACCCAGGTCCAGGCATTGCGTTGCATATCACCCAGCACCAGGTTAAAGCCGCCAAAGGGCGCGCCTTGCCCTTCCAGCGCGGCCACAAAATCCACTGCATCCCCGCTGCCTTCAAGCCAGCGCGTGACCAGTTCACCTCGCGAGCGCGGCGCGGCCTCGGGCTGGGCTTGGCGCACATTGGTCAGGAAGGCGATGCGCCCGCCCGGCGTAATGCCCATCCAGGTCCCGCCGGCGCGCAGGTCGCGGCCCGAGATGATTTCCTGGCCGGCGCCGGTTTTCCAGCGTGCCAGCGGCAACGTGGGCCGCTCCAGGAATTCATCGCGGTTGGCTGCGATCACCAGCGGCCAGCGTTTGGAAGCGCCTATCGCAAACGCAACCAGGCACATCAGATGTCTTCGAGCAGCGCGTAGGGCAGGGGAAGCAGGCTGAGCGCCTCGCCCGAGGCGCTGCCCAAGGTCAGGCGGCCGTCGGCGGCATCGGCCGCGGCGGAGGTCTGCATGGACACAATCGCGTCAAAGCCGCCCGCCGGGTTGGGCGCCGCCGCAGCGACCAGTCCGCAAGGCTGCCCGGCGTCCGAGGCATGGAACACCTCCTGGCCGACCGCCGGAGTCCCGCTGGTGTGGGCCACATAAGCTCGCCGCTTGAGCGTGCCGCGAAACTGGCTGCGCGCCACGATTTCCTGGCCGGGGTAGCAGCCCTTCTTGAAGTTGACGCCGCCTACGGATTCGTAATTGAGCATCTGCGGGACAAAGGCCTCGAAGATGGGCTGGGTGATCATGGCAATGCCCGAGCGCACGCTCAGCCATTGCCAGTCGGCCAGGCTGATCTGCGGGCCCTGGGGCGCCGGCGATCCAACCCGTGCGCACCACAGCGCGCGAGCCTGGCCGGCGCCTGGATGCAAAAAAACCACGCTGGCATCGCCGATTTCAGCTTTTTCCCACAGGGCACCGATGCGGCCCGCGGCCTGTGCCACACCGGCTCCGGCAAGGCCGTACAGCGCGAACTCGGCGCTGGCATCGCTCAGTTTGGCCTTGGCGCGCAACACAAACATGGAAAGGCGCTTGAGCGTGGCGGGCAGAATGTCGCGGCTGCAGATCAGCAGCAGGTCCGTGCCCTGCCTGAAAACCACAAAACTGGCTTGCATGCGGCCCTTGGCATTGCAAAAGGCCGCCAGGCGGGCTTCGTTGCCGCCCATCAGCGCCACGTCCTGCGTGAGCTGGCCCTGCAAAAAAGTAACGGCATCGTCGCCCGTCGCGCGGATGACGCCCAGGTGGGCCAGTTCGGCAATACCGGAAATCGGGGGGAGGGTCATGGGGTCCTGGCGGTCAATGGAGAAGATGGGCTGAATTATCATAGGCCTCGGCTTTTGCGTTCCGTACAGAAAAAGGTAGCTGGGTTGTGCGTCGTGTCTTTACAAGTCTGTTGATCCTGGTATTTGTCGGCGCCTTGCTGTTCTTTGGCGCGGCCTTGTGGTGGCTGCAGCAGCCGATCCCCTTGCGCCTGGCACCCGGCAGCCAGGTGGTGGACCTCGAAATCGAGCCCGGCACGCCTGCCAGCGGTGTGGCCGATGTCATCGTGGCCAGCGGGGCCGACGTGCCGGCGGTTTTGCTCCACGCCTGGTTCCGCTTTTCAGGCCAGGCCCGGCTGATCAAGGCCGGCAGCTATGAACTGGTGCCCGGCACCACCCCGCGCAAGCTGCTCAGCATGCTGGTGCGCGGCGAGGAAACCCTCAAAAGCATCACCCTGGTCGAGGGCTGGACCTTCAACCAGGTGCGCGCGGCCCTGCAAAAAGCCGAGCAGCTGTCGCCCGACACGCTCAACCTGCCGCCCGAAGCCATCATGGAAAAACTGGGCAAGCCGGGCGTGCACCCCGAAGGCCGTTTCTTTCCCGACACCTACACCTATGCCAAAGGCTCCAGCGACCTCGCCGTGCTCAAGCGCGCCGCGCGCGCCATGGACAAACGCTTGGAAGCCGCCTGGGCGCTGCGCAGCCCCGACACGCCGCTTAAAAGCCCTGACGAAGCCCTGATCCTGGCCAGCATCGTGGAAAAAGAAACCGGCAAGCCTTCTGACCGCGCGCAGATAGGCGGCGTTTTCAGCAACCGGCTACGCCTGGGCATGATGCTGCAGACCGACCCGACCGTGATTTACGGGCTGGGCAGCAAGTTTGACGGCAACCTGCGCAAGCGCGACCTGCTGGCCGACACGCCCTACAACACCTACACCCGCGCCGGCCTTCCGCCCACGCCGATTGCCATGCCTGGACGGGCCGCCCTGCTGGCCGCTGTGCAGCCGGCGCCCACCAAGGCCATCTACTTTGTGGCGCGCGGTGATGGCAGCAGCCATTTCAGCAGCAGCCTGGATGAGCACAACCGCGCGGTCAACAAATACATCCGGGGCCAGTGAATGAGCAATAGACCCCTACACGGCCTCTTTATCAGCTTCGAAGGCATAGACGGTGCCGGCAAGTCCACGCATATCGCCGGCCTGGCCGAGGCTTTCAAGGCAGAGGGCAGGGCGGTGACGCTGACGCGCGAGCCCGGCGGCACGCCATTGGCTGAAAAGCTGCGCGCCATGGTGCTCAATGACGCGATGGACCCGCTGACCGAGGCGCTGCTGATCTTCGCGGCCCGGCGCGACCACATCGTGAACGTGATCGCCCCGGCGCTGCTGCGCGGCGATGTGGTGCTGTGCGATCGTTTCACCGACGCCACCTTTGCCTACCAGGGCGCGGGACGCGGCTTTGACCTGAAGCTGTTGGCCACGCTGGAGCAATGGGTTCAGTCCGACGAAGGCCTGCTGGGCGACCCGGCCGGCAACACGCCCATGAAGCCCGAGGTCGAGACCGTGATTGAGCCGCACCTGACGGTCTGGTTCGACCTGCCGCCAGAGGAAGCGGCCCAACGCCTGGCCGGCGCGCGCGTGCCCGACAAATTCGAGGCCCAGCCGGTAGAGTTTTTCCGCCGCGTGGTGCAAGGCTATGCCGACCGGCAGAAAAACCACCCCGAGCGCTTCGCCCGCATCGATGCCTCCAAAGCCCGGGACGAGGTCTGGCAAGCGGTGCGCCAGGTCTTTATGGCCAAAGGCTGGCTGCCATGAGCGATACCGACGGCACCAACAAGGCCGAATCGAACAACCCGCCGCTGGCGCCCTGGCTGCAGTCGCAGCTTGAAAGCCTGCTGGCCCAGCGCGGCCACGCCTGGCTGCTGAGTGGGCCCTCCGGCCTGGGCCAATTTGAACTTGCGCTGGCGCTGGCCCGGTCCTGGCTTTGCGAAGAACCCACGCCGCAGGGCGCCTGCGGCCATTGCGGCAGCTGCCATGCGGTGGACGTGCACACCCATGCCGACCTCTGCATGCTGATGCCCGAAACCTTGTCGCTGGCCCTGGGCTGGCCGCTGGACGAAAAGACCCAGGACGAGCTCGACAGCAAAAAACGCAAGCCCAGCAAGGAAATCAAGGTCGACGCCGCGCGCGAAGCCGTCTCCTTCACCCAGTTCACGCGCTCGCGCGGTTCCACCAAGGTCGTGCTGGTCTTCCCGGCCGAGCGCATGAACAACGTCACGGCCAACACCCTGCTCAAGACGCTGGAGGAGCCGCCCGGCGCCGTCAAGTTCATCCTGGCCACCGACGCGGCGCACCAGCTGCTGCCCACCATACGAAGCCGCTGCCTGGGCCACACCATGGTCTGGCCGGATTTTGATCAGGCGCTGGGCTGGCTGCAAAAGGAAATCAGCCAGTCGGGCGAGGGCGCCGCGGCTAAAAAATCCGCGGCCGCAAAACCCGCCGACCTGCAAACCCTGCTGGTCGCCGCCGGCGGCCGGCCGGCCGACGCGCTGGCCTGGGCCCAGGAGGCACCACCCGCCGAGGCGGCCCAGCATTGGCAGGCCCTGCCCAAAGCCATGGTGCGCGGCGACGTGAGCGCCCTGTCGGACTGGGCGCCGGCGCAGGCCGTCGACGCGCTGCAAAAGCTTTGCCACGACGTGCTGGCGGTGCGCATGGGCGCCGCGCCGCGGTTTTTCAGCGCTGCGGACTTGTCCGCCGCGGCCGGCAAGGCCGGCGCCGGGCTTTATGCACTGGCCAGCTGGTCACGCGAGCTGGCGGCTATCGCCCGCACTGTCGAGCATCCTTACAACCCTGGCCTGATGCTGGAATCGCTGGTCAGCCGCGCCCGGGCAGCGCTCAATGCCAGATAAAGCGCGTGATTTCATCCCACGATTGCGGACAGCTTCCTCTCCAAACCTATAAACTAGCGCCATGAGCACACCGCCCCCCGCCAGTTCCCCCGCAGCCGCCGGCGCGCGCCCCAGTGTCGTCCAGTTGGCCATCAAGGAAAAAGCGGCACTCTATGCCGCCTACATTCCACTGTTCAAGGAAGGCGGGGTTTTCATTCCCACCGCACGCGACTACAAGCTTGGCGACGACGTCTATGTGCTGCTGACGCTGCCTGAAGACACGCAGCGCTACCCCGTGGCCGGCAAGGTCGCCTGGGTCACGCCGGGCAGGGCGGCCGGCAACCGCACCCAGGGCGTGGGTGTGCGTTTCCCGTCCGACGAAAAGTCCCGCCTGCTCAAAATCAAGATCGAGGAAATCCTCGGCGCCCACCTGGCCTCCGACCGGCCCACGCAGACAATTTAAGCCTGCCGGCGGCCGGCCCGGCCGCTCTGTTTTCATGCTTTTTGCCTCCTTGTCCCTCTATGTTTAGTGGGACAGCAGCGCCTATCCAGAACCATCGCGCCATGTTCACCGATTCCCACTGCCATTTAAGCTTTCCAGAGCTCCAGGCCCAGTTGCCGCAAATCCGCCAGGCCATGCAGGATGCCCAGGTCGATCGCGCCCTGTGCATCTGCACCACCCTGGAAGAGTTCGAGACCGTCCACGGCCTGGCCACAAGCTACGACAACTTCTGGGCGACTGTGGGCGTGCACCCCGACAACGAAGACGTGCGCGAACCCAGCCTGGACGACCTGCTGCAGCGAGCCGCCCTGCCGAAAGTGGTCGGCATCGGCGAAACCGGGCTCGATTACTACCGCCTGGGCGAGCGCACCGTGGCCGACATGGAATGGCAGCGCGAGCGCTTTCGCGTGCACATACGCGCGGCTCGCCAGACCGCCAAGCCGCTGGTCATCCACACCCGAAACGCTTCCGACGACACCCTGGCCATCCTCAAGGAGGAGGGCGGTAGCGCGGGGCAGGCCGATGCCGCCACAGGCGTTTTCCACTGCTTCACAGAAACCCAGGCCGTGGCCCGTGCGGCGCTGGACCTGGGGTTTTACATCTCTTTTTCCGGCATCCTGACCTTCAAGAACGCAGCCGATTTGCGTGAGGTCGCGCAGTTTGTGCCGCTGGACCGCATGCTGATAGAGACCGACAGCCCCTATCTGGCGCCCATACCGTACCGCGGCAAAACCAATAATCCGTCGTACGTGCCATTCGTCGCCAAACAAATCGCCGAGTTGACGCAACAGCCGCTGCAAACCATTGCCGAGGCCACCAGCCGCAACTTCGAGCAGTTGTTCAAGGGGGTCAAAGCCGCATGAAAAACCTCATCCATTACTTTAAAAAGATAATTTATCTTGTTGTCATTACTGGATTTTCTTCGGCAAACGCTGGTTCCTATGAAGAGTTCTTCCAGGCCATCAAACAAGACAATGCCCCGGCCATCCAGAGCCTGCTTCAGCGTGGGTTCGACCCCAATACCATAGACCCCAGCGGCCAGACCGGCTTGTTCATCGCCCTGCGCGAGCCGTCGCTCAAAGCCGCCGAGGCGCTCATCGACTGGCCCAAGACCAACGTCAACGCCCTGAACAGCAAGGACGAAAGCGCCCTCATGCTGGCCGCCATCAAAAACCACCAAGCCTTGGCCGAAAAGCTCATCAAGAAGGGCGCCGACGTCAACAAAACCGGCTGGACGCCGCTGCATTACGCCGCCAGCAACGGCCATCTGGCCATCATCAGCCTGCTGCTCGAGAACAGTGCTTACATCGACGCCGAATCACCCAACGGCACCACGCCGCTCATGATGGCCGCCATGTACGGCACGCCGGCGGCCGTGAAGCTGCTGCTGGAAGAAGGCGCCGATCCCCAACTCAAGAACCAGCAAGGCCTGACCGCCTTGCAATTTGCCCAGCGTGCCAACCGCCAGGACGCTGCGGAACTTATAGCTGCTGCGATCCGGAGCAAGCGGCCGGCTGGGCAATGGTGATTGACCGCCAGGCAGTTAACCTGATTAGCTTGTTAGGGGGATGTGGGCATTGATTTGGCCGTTCCGTGTCTTTTAAATATTCCACAATGTATATTATGTTAAGTATCTTGTGCGGATACTTGAGGGTGTTCGGCATCGCTGTCCCCTTCGCAGGCGGCAGGCCTCAATCACATGAATCTGGGTAGCACACCAAAACAGACAATTTGACTGTTTTTTATTAAAATAGATAAAACCTAATCACGGGGCCCAAGATGGAACAGTTTTCTTCCAGCCTAGCGAAGCAGCAATTTGGACAGGTCGTCCAAGCCGCTGGAAATGCACCGGTGGCTATTGAGAAGCACGGCAAAGTTGTGGCTTATGTCGTCTCGCCGGAAAGGTTTCATCAGGCACAGCCCGACGATCAACGACGTTCGGCCCGCCAGCTTGCCCGTGCAAACCAGGCTATGGTGGAAAAAGACCGGCTCAACAGGCATCACCGGATTGCACTGGATTTGGTCACCATGCCTGCCACTCAACGTGACCAGCTCATCAAAAACGCGCGGGCTGTGGTGGATCGCTGGAAAAACGAGCGCCTTTGCAGCGCGGACTACATCCAGAAATGGGAGGAAATCCTGAAATTGGATCCGGTAGCCATGGCAACCACCATGGTTTCCGATGCCGACGGTTGGGGTCCTTCCCTAAGGCAAAACTCGCCCTGGGTGGGAGTACACGCATGAACCTTGATGCCCTGTTCGCGATGTTCAAGGAGGCCCGGCTGCTGTCCGGCCACACGGATTTTGTCGTCATCGGCAGTCTTTCCATCCTTGGTCTTGAGCAGAGCTTCGAGATTCCCGAGGACATGACGCTCTCGAATGATGTCGATTGCTTCACCCAGGCCGATCCCGGCCGCATTTTCGACATTGCCAAATCTCTGGGCGAAAACTCGGCCTACCATCAAAAGTCAGGTTACTTTCTCGACGCCGTCTCACCGGATTTACCTGCATTGCCCGACGGCTGGCGCGACCGCCTCATCAAGGTTGAGCGCGACGGATTGAGGGCCTGGTTCCTCGATCCAAACGACGCCGCCCTTTCCAAATACGCCCGTGGTGAACCCCGCGACCGTCGGTGGATTCAGGCCGGAATACTGGCGGGGGTCGTGTCGATGCCCATCGTGAAATCCCGGATCGGGAGCACGAGCTTTTTCGACACGGAAGAAGAGCAACGCGCTCGCGCATTGGTGGAAGAGGATCGCGCCTGGTTCGAATTCATCAAGGATGCCCGTTCGGGAACGCAGGCGGGGAATTGAAGTCGCACGCCCGGCGGCATCGCCGCACTCACAGCATCAGCTTGACCCCAAACGCCGCCATCAACGCCGCGCAAGCACGGTCTATGGGCCGGCGCAGCGTCATATAGCCTTCGATCACACGCGGCGTCGAAAACAGGAACGCGGCGAGGCCATACCAGAGCAGCGCATCAAAAAGCACCAGCCCAACCGCCGCAGTGCGAAACGGCCAGCCGGCGTCGGCCGGCACCAGCAACACAAAGATGCTTCCGAAGTACGCCAGCGCCTTGGGATTCAGCAAGCCGGTGGCCAGGCCGCGCATCAGCGCCTGGCGCGCCGGCTGCGCAGGCTTGCCGGAAATCGTCACCGTCGGCTTGGGCCCCGCGTGTGAACGCCACAGGCGCACGGCGATGTACAAAAGATAGGCGGCGCCGGCCACCCGGATCGCCGTCTGCAGAGAAGGCATCAGCTCAAAAACCGCCGTCAGGCCGCTGACCGCGATCAATGCCCACAGGGCGCCCGCCGCGGCCAGGCCCACGGCGATCAGCAAGGCGCCGCGCCGGTCACGCTCCGCGGCCGCGTGCACAACCAGGAGGATGTTCGGGCCGGGGCTGACGATGGCAAGGCTGTCGATCAGGAACAGCGAAAGCAGGACGAGTGCGGTATCCATCTGGGCATCACCTTTTTCTTTTCATTTTGAGGTTTTGTTTCATCTGGCCGCCCGCAGGATGGCACGCCGTCTGGTACCTTTGAAGCGCCACAATTGGGTAATTCATAAGGGCCAAAAGGGCTTGAAGGGCCAGGAACAAGGATGGAATTTCACATCGATATGCCCGCGGCGGGCTCGCGGGAGCGCTTCGCCGCCCTGCACCGCCAGATCCGGGCGGCGATCATCGACGGGCGCCTCGCCGCCGGCGTGCGGCTGCCGACCACGCGCGAACTCGCGCTCAGGCTGGGCGTATCGCGCAACACCGTGCTAGCCGCCTACGAGCATCTGGCCGCCGAAGGCTATTTGTTGCCCCGCCAGCGCGCAGGCACTTTTGTCGCCGGCACGATCCCATCGCGCGGCTCTGCAACACTGCCATCGCCTGCCGCCATCCCGTCCCGGGCCGACCTGCCAGACGCATGGCGGCGAGTCGCACCGTGGTCCGGCGAAGCCATGCCGGCCGGGCCGCGGTATGACTTCCGGGTCGGCCTGCCGGACCATTCCCAGCTGCCCTGGGACGCCTGGAACCGCCTGTGCGGCCGCGCCCAGCGCGACTTCGCGCGCTCGCCCAGGGCTTACACCGATCCTGCCGGCGACCCCTTGCTGCGCGAAGCGATTGCCGGCCATGTGTCGCTGTCGCGGGCAGTGGCCTGCAGCGCCGAAGACGTGTTCATCACCTCCGGCGCGCAGCATGCCTTCGCCCTGCTGGCCGAGGTGCTCGTCACGCCGCAGGCCACGGTGGTGGCCGTTGAAGACCCGGGCTATGCGCCCTTGCATGCGGCCATGGCGTTTCGCGGTGCGCAGTTGCGCCGCGTGCCGCTCGACAAGGAAGGCCTGCGCGTCGACCGCCTGCCGCCGGAAGCCAAGGTAGTCTGCGTGACGCCTTCGCACCAGTTTCCGGCCGGCGCGGCAATGTCTTTAAGCCGCCGTACCCAGTTGCTTGAATTCGCGCGGCAACACCAGGCCGCCGTGATCGAGGACGACTATGACGGTGAGTTTCGTTACGGTGCGCGCCCGCTTGACGCGCTGCACTCGCTGGACGACAGCGGCCTGGTGTTTTACGTAGGCACCTTGTCGAAGGTGCTGTTCCCTGCCCTGCGCGTCGGCTTCGTGGTGGCGCCGGCCTGGGCACGGGAGCGGCTCGCGGCGGTGCTGCACGCCACCCACGGCGCGCCGCCCCTGCTGACGCAACTGGCGCTGGCCGCTTTTATCCGTGAAGGGCATCTCGCCAGGCACATCCGCCGCATGCGCCGCGTCTATGCGGGGCGGCGTGACGCCCTGCTGCAGGCGATGGAGCAACATGCCGAAGGCCTGTTGATCCCGTTGCCGTCAGAGGCCGGCCTGCATGTCAGCGCCATGCTGGCGCCGCAGCTCGAAGCGTATGCGGTGGCACGGGCGGCCGCGGAGGCGGGCATCGCCGTGGAAGCACTGGACCGCTCCGGCCAGCGGCGGCTGCGCTACAACGGCCTGACCTTTGGTTTGGGCCTGATCGGCGATGACGAGGTGGCCGCGGGGGTGCAGGCCCTGGTGAAGCTATTGAGCTGAACCCACCCTGCCCTGCGTTCCATCAGACACATATCGTCCCGCACGAACTGCAGGATTTCCCCGCCCCATGCTCCACCTCCATAGGCACGCGGTTCCGTCTTACAGGGCGCGCGCAAGGCCTGCGAAGAATCGGTGGTTTCAACCCACATTCTTCAGGAGCCCACATGGAAGCAACAATTTCAGGCATCAATCGAACGGGCGCAGCCGCCTCGCCAGCGGGAGCGGAGGCGATGGCCGAGGCAGTGGCCGAGCTTTCACCGCCCACGGACATCGACATGAGCGGCAGCCAGGCCTTCCATGTCCGCTACATCAACGAAGCGGACGCCGTCGGTTCCATCCCGCCGCCGCCCTCGCTCAAGGGCATGGTCAAGTCGGGCATTTCCAGGCTCAAGGGAGGCAGCCCCAGCATCTTCATGGACAAGATCGGCGAACGCATCGCCTTCGAGCGCGGCGGCACCCGGCTGTATGAAGCGCTGATCACCAAGTACACCGCACTGGCAGGCCAGGAAGGTGAGGCTTTGATGCCCGCCGAAGAGGCCTTGGCGCTGCAGGACGAAGGCGCCGAACCCGGCGCCGCCGCCGGAGAATCGGCCCAGCAGACGCTGGAGCGCATCCGCGCCGAGGAACTGGAACACTTCCAGATGCTGGTGCTGGCCATGGAACAGCTGGGCGGCGACCCGACCGCGCAAACCCCTTGCGCCGACGTCGTTGCCACCGCGTCCATGGGCCTGATCCAGGTCCTGACCGATCCGCGCACCACGCTGGCGCAATCGCTGAACGCCATGCTCACGGCGGAGCTGACCGACAACGCGGGCTGGGAGCTGCTGGCCCAGCTGGCCGAGGAGGCCGGCGAGGCTGAACTCACCGGCAAGTTCCTGGGCGCGCTCAGCCAGGAGCAGGAACACCTGCGCATCGTCAAGGCCTGGCTCGCCACCCTGGTGTCCGAACGCGCCGGCACGCCAGCGGTCTGACGCGCCCTCACCTCTTCCTCACCTACACAGGAGCACAACATGGCGATCAATCTATTGCAGGACAAGGGCATGCCGCTGCTGCGGCAAAGCCTTTCATGGAAAGACATGGTGGGCAAGCCCATCAGCAAGCTTGACGACGACGCATTCACGCGGGTGCGCATCATCCTCATGAACGGCCTGGAGCTCGACTCGTTGCGCACCAAGCAGGTGGCGCTGCGCTGCAACGCCGATGCGCGCGTGCAGCTGGCCCAGTTGATGCGTGCGGAACAGCACCAGGCCACGACTATCAACTGGCTGATAGGGGCAGACCACTCCCCGATCGAAACCACCATAGGCTATGAGCAGACCGCCATCGAGGTCACCGCTTCAGTGGCCCAGCTGGAGCCCGACGCCTACCTGGCGCAAGGCTACCGCTACGCGCTGCTGGAGGACTTCGACCACCTCTACCGCTACACCGCCCTGCTCGACCGCCTGGAGGGCAAGGACGCCAACAACATCACCCAAGGCTATACCGACATCGTGCCGGCCCGACCCACCCTGGTGCACCACCGAGCGCCGGAGCATGACCTGCTCGAACCCTACCAGCCCGGCGCCGCCCTGGCCACCAAGCTGCACGCGCTGACGCTGACCGGCGGCGAGTACCAGACACACGACTACTACATGAACATCGGCCCGCTGTTCGCCGACCCGCTGGCCCGGCAGCTCTACGCCGAGATCGCCTCGGTCGAGGCGCAGCACATCACGCACTACGGCTCCATGCTCAACCCCAACGAGTCGCCGCTCGAAAAGCTGCTGCTGGCCGAAGCCTGCGAGGTATGGAACTACACGGCCTGCTTCGAGCAGGAGACCAATCCGCGCATCAAGGCGATCTGGGAGCGCTTCCTCGATTACGAGCTGGGCCACCTGCAGGTCGCGATAGGCCTCTTCAAGGACATCGAACGGCGCGACCCGGCCGAAGTCCTGGGTGACGGAAGGCTGCCGGCCTTCATCCGCTTCCAGAGCCAGCGCGAATTCGTGCGCAAGGTGGTGGCCGAGGAAACGCAGATGCGCAAAAACCTCACGCAGTTCGTCGACGAGGCGGACGAAGGCGGCTCTTCCATCGTGTACCGCGAAGCTGTGAACAAGGATGGCTCGCCGTCCACCATCGTCTCGGACACCTACAGCTGGACGTCAGGTACCGAACTCGCGCGCACACCGGCGCTGGTGTGAACCGATAAGCGGCTCAAGCGGCGTCAAACCATATTGTCCTGGGGATCTTGATCCGGCTTCGGCTGGATTTTTTTTGCCCTTCACCCGGGCGGCGTAAGCCTTCTCCCACAGTATGTCGCGCCAGACGCATACCGCCGGCGGACGGCGGGCGGATTAAGTTGTGAGTTCCGAGTTCCGAGTTCTGATCAACGTCCGGCCTCACCGGCACAACAACAACCGCCGCCCTTCAGCCATGCCCCTCTTCCGGCCCTGCATTTACCAGCTCGACGCTTACGAACACATCGCCGGACCGGAGGCCAGCGGCCTGTCGGCAAAACTGGAAAGCGAAATCCGCGCCGCCGCCGCGGCGGGCTTTGACCACCTGCTTTGCGATGCCGATGCGGCGGCCGCAGGCGCTTTGGCAGTCGCCAAAGCCGCGGGCATGGCAGCGCTGCTGCAGTTGCCGTCCCTGGTGCCGGACCGCGAGGCGGCCTCGGCGGCCCTGGTGAGCGATGAGCTGCCCGACCCTCGTTTCGCCAGGGCGGCCCGGCCACAGGCACAGGCCGCATTCCACGATGCCAGCGCCCAGCTGCGCGCGCAGCAAGACTGCGCCGCCCGCCTGATCGAGGCCGTGCGCGCGCAGGGCTGGGCCGGCATCTGCCTGGGGCTGGAAGGCTCCGAGCCGCCCGCGCTGTTCAAGGCGGTGATCGCAGCGGTCAAAGCGGCGCTGCCCGACTGCAGATTCCTGGCCTGGACACCCGGCGTCGCGGCCGACCGTCTGGCCTCGCTGGCCGATTGCGGCTTTGACGCCGCCTTCAGTTCCGGCGCCTGGTGGGACTTCCGCGCGGCATGGCTGGCTGAGGAGGCACTGCGCTTGCGCCCTTTGGGCTCGCTGGTCGCCACCGTGGCTGTCGCAAGCGAAGACCGCATGCCACCCTGGCCGGGTTCGTACCGTGATGACCAGGGCTTGCGCTTTGAAAGCCGACTATGGCTGGCCGCCCTCACCGGCGACGGCCTGTTGGTCTCCCGCCAGTCCCTGGCACTCGCGGATGGCGAGCCGGCCGCGGAAAGCCTGCCCGCCGCGCTGAAGCCGGCCCTGGCGCTCTGCGCCTCGCGGCCCGCCGCACCGGCGCTTACCGGTGCTGTGCCCTGGCACATGCTGTCCGCGCCCGGCGCGCCTGTCGCCATCCTCGAGGCAGCGGCGGTGCCGGGGGACGAGGCCGGCCGCTGGGTGTTGGTGGCCAATGCGGACGAAACGCGGCAGGTGCTGGACCTGGCCGCCGCCCTCGCGCGTTTTGACGGGCTGGCCGCCGCGCGATCGCTCTGGCCTGCCGGCGAGGCACCACAGGGCCTGCTGGAACTGGCGCCCGCCGAGACCCGGGTGTTCGCCGCGGTCGCGGGCAGCAACACAGGCCTGGGGCCGCGTGACGCGCGGCGCGCGCTGCGCACCGCCTTGCAAGCACCGCGCGTCGCGATCGAACGCATCAGCCCATCGGTGGACGGCGGCCGCTTTGTCGCCAAGCGCTGCGTCGGCGACCGGCTCACCGTTGAGGCCGACATCTTCGGCGAAGGCCACGACCTGCTCACCGCCTGCCTGCAGTGGCGCATGGCCGGCGAAGAGGAATGGCGGGAAGAGCCGCTGCGCCTGCTGGTCAACGACCGCTGGCGCGCTGAGCTGCCGCTCAACCGGCTGGGCCGTTACGAATACCGCATCCAGGCCTGGCCCGATGTATTCGGCGCCTACCGCGACGAGATCCAGAAAAAATCGGCCGCGGGGCAGGACATCGCGCTGGAGCTCAGCGAAGGCCGGCTGCTGCTCGAAGCCGCCCTGGAGCGCGCGGAACAGGAAGAGCGGGAAGAACTCCAGCGCGGGCTCAAACGCGCCATCGCGCAACTGGGCACCGCGCGGGCCCAGCCGGCGCAAACCGCGCACCTGCTCTCGGACGGTGTGCGCTCGTTGATGGAGCGCGCCGACCCGCGCGCCTTCAGCGTGCTCAGCCCCGCGCTGAAAGTGGATGCGGAGCGCCGCGCGGCCGGCTTTTCAAGCTGGTACGAGCTCTTTCCGCGCTCGCTGGGCCCGGACGCCGCCACCCACGGCACGCTGCTGGATGTGGTGGCGCGCCTGCCCGCCATCGCGGCCATGGGTTTTGACACGCTTTACTTCCCGCCCATACACCCCATAGGCAGCAAGCACCGCAAGGGCCCGAACAATTCGCTGCAGGCCGGGCCGGGCGACCCGGGCAGCCCCTACGCCATAGGCTCGGCCGAAGGCGGCCATGACACCATTCACCCCGAACTCGGCACGCTGGAGGACTTCCGCGCGCTGGCTCGCGCCGCGAAGGCGCATGGGCTTGAGCTGGCGCTGGACTTCGCGATCCAGTGTTCGCCCGACCATCCCTGGCTGCGTTTGCACCCCGAATGGTTCAAGTGGCGCCCCGACGGCACCATCCGCTACGCCGAGAACCCGCCGAAAAAATACCAGGACATCGTCAACGTCGACTTTTACGCGCCTGGGGCGCTGCCCAAGCTGTGGCTGGCTCTGCGCGACATCGCGCTGTTCTGGGTGTCCGAGGGCGTGAAGGTGTTCCGTGTGGACAACCCGCACACCAAGCCCATGCCCTTCTGGGAATGGCTGATCGATGAGGTTCGCTCGCGCTCGCCCGAGGTGATCTTCCTGTCCGAAGCCTTCACCCGGCCCAAGCCCATGTACCGGCTGGCCAAGCTGGGGTTTTCGCAGTCCTACAGCTATTTCACCTGGCGCCACAGCAAGCAGGAGTTCACCGACTACCTGACCGAGCTGACGCAGGGCGAGCCGCGCGATTTTTTCCGGCCGCATTTTTTCGTCAACACGCCCGACATCAACCCCTACTTCCTGCAGCGCTCGGGCCGCGCTGGCTTTGTGATCCGTGCCGCGCTGGCGGCCACGCTGTCGGGCCTCTGGGGCCTGTACAGCGGCTTCGAGCTGTGCGAGGCCGAGCCGGTGCCCGGCAAGGAGGAATACCTCGATTCCGAAAAATACCAGCTGCGCCAGCGCGACTGGAACCGGCCCGGGAACATCGTGCGCGAGGTCACGCTGCTCAATGCCGCGCGGCGCGCCAACCCGGCGCTGCAAAGCCACCTGGGCGTGCGGTTCTGCCGCGCTTCGGGCGATCAGATGCTGTGCTTCACCAAGACCGCGCCTTCCCTGCAAGGCGGCGGCCGCAACATCGTCTTCGTCGCCATCTGCCTGGACCCGCATGCCGCGCACAGCTGCGACTTCGAGCTGCCGCTGGAAGACTGGGGCCTGCCCGAAGGCGCGTCCGTTGAGGCCGAGGACCTGGTGCACGGCAAGCGCTTCACGCTGCAGGGCCGGCATCACACGCTGCGGCTGGACCCGGGCGAGCTGGCCTTTTCCCTCTGGCGGCTGGACCCGCCCTAACCGGAGCCAAGCATGGGTGCCAACGACAAAGCCATCTCGCAAATGCTGGGAAAACCCGCGGCCGCGGCACAAGACCCGCTCTGGTACAAGGACGCGGTCATCTACCAGGTGCACGTCAAGTCCTTCTTCGACGCCAACAACGACGGCGTGGGCGACTTCGCCGGGCTGATCGCCAAGCTCGACTACATCGCCGGCCTGGGCGTGACCTGCATCTGGCTGCTGCCGTTCTACCCCTCGCCGCGCCGCGACGACGGCTACGACATCGCCGAGTACCGCGGCGTGCACCCCGACTACGGCACCCTGGCCGACGTGCGGCGTTTCGTGCAGGAAGCGCACAGGCGCGGCCTGCGCGTGATCAGCGAACTCGTGATCAACCACACCTCCGACCAGCATCCGTGGTTTCAGCGCGCGCGCAAGGCCAAGCCGGGCTCGGCGGCGCGCAATTTCTACGTCTGGTCGGACAACGACCAGGCCTACAGCGGCACGCGCATCATTTTCCTGGACACCGAAAAATCCAACTGGACCTGGGACCCGGTGGCCAACGCCTTTTTCTGGCACCGCTTTTATTCGCACCAGCCCGACCTCAACTTCGACAACCCGCTGGTGCTCAAGGAAGTGCTTAAGGTCATGAAGTTCTGGCTGGAGCTGGGCATAGACGGCCTGCGGCTGGATGCCGTGCCCTACCTGATAGAGCGCGAAGGGACCAGCAACGAGAACCTGGCCGAAACCCACGCCATCCTCAAGCGCATACGCGCCGAGCTGGACCGTTCCTTTCCCGGCCGCATGCTGCTGGCCGAAGCGAATATGTGGCCCGAGGACGTGCAGCCCTATTTCGGCGACGGCAACGAGTGCCACATGGCGTTTCACTTCCCGCTGATGCCACGCATGTACATGGCGCTGGCCCAGGAAGACCGCTTCCCGCTGACCGACATCCTGCGCCAGACGCCGGAGATCCCGCCCAATTGCCAGTGGAGCATCTTCCTGCGCAACCACGACGAGCTGACGCTGGAGATGGTGACCAGCCGCGAGCGCGACTACCTCTGGAATTTTTATGCCGAAGACCGGCGCGCCCGCATCAACCTGGGCATACGCCGCCGGCTGGCGCCGCTGCTCAAGCGCGACCGGCGGCGCATCGAGCTGCTCAACAGCTTTTTGCTGTCCATGCCCGGCACGCCGGTGATTTACTACGGCGACGAGATCGGCATGGGCGACAACATCCACCTGGGCGACCGTGACGGCGTACGCACGCCCATGCAATGGACCTCCGACCGCAACGCGGGTTTCTCGCGCGCCGACCCCGCCAGCCTGGTGCTGCCGCCCATCATGGACCCGGTCTACGGCTTCCAGGCCATCAACGTCGAGGCGCAGGACATCGACGCGCATTCGCTGCTCAACTGGATGCGGCGCCTGCTGCAGGTGCGCGGCAAGCACCCGGCTTTCGGGCGCGGCAGCCTGCGCCTGCTCTACCCCAACAACCGCAAGGTGTTCGCCTACCTGCGTGAATACCACCATCCCGACACCGGCCCGCAAACCATACTCTGCGTCACCAATGTGTCCTCGACCTCGCAGGCGGTTGAGCTTGAGCTCTCCGAGTTTGAGGGCCGCGTGCCGGTGGAAATGTTGGGCGGCGTGGCCTTTCCCCCCATAGGCCAGCTCACCTACCTGCTGACGCTGCCGCCCTACGGCTTCAACTGGTTTGTACTGGCCAGCAACAGCAACATGCCGTCCTGGCATACGCCCGCGCCCGAGCCGCTGCCTGAGTTCGCCACGCTGGTGCTGCGCGGCGGCATCGAGGAACTGCTGGTCGGCCGTTCGCGCGCCGTGCTCGAAAACGAGGCTTTGCCGCAATACCTCGTCAAGCGCCGCTGGTATGCGGCCAAGCAGTACGGCCCGCCGGCCGTGCGCATAGAAACGGCCAGCCGCATGCCCGAACCGGCCGGTGCGCAGCCCGGCCATGTGCTGGTGCTGGCCGAAGTGTCGGCCACAGCGGCCGGCGAGAAGAGCCGCTACCTGATTCCCGTGGGTTTTGTCGGCGAGGACGACCCGGTGGCCGGCCTGCAGCAGCAGCTGGCACTGGCGCGCGTGCGGCGCGGCAAGGAAGTCGGCTTCATCACCGACGCCTTCGCGCTGGACCGCTTTGCCCTGCAGATGGTGGCGCTGATGCGCGAGCAGGCCCGCGTGCCCGCGCTCGACGGCGAGATACGCTTTGACCCCACGCCGGCGCTGGACGAAGCGGCCCTGCCGGCGACGCCCGAGATCCGCCGCATCTCGGCCGACCAGTCCAACAGCTCGGTGGTCATAGGCGACACCATCGTGCTCAAGGTCATCCGCAAGGTTGCGGGCGGCCTGCATCCCGAGGCCGAGATGGGTCGCTTCCTGACCCTCAACGGCTTTGCCAACACGCCCGCCATGCTGGGCGAGGTCTCGCGCCAGGGCGATGACGGCCAGCACTACACGCTGATGCTGATGCAGCGTTTCCTGCACAACCAGGGCGACAGCTGGCAATGGACGCTGAGCACGCTGGAACGCGCCGCCCAGCATGGCAGCAGCCTGCCGGTGCTGGACGCCTCCGGCACGGTGACCCCCATGAATGAGTTCGAGGCTTTTGTCGGCACGCTGGGCCGCCGGCTCGGCGAGATGCACAGCGTGCTGGCCCGGCCAGGCAGCGACGCGGCTTTCGCGCCTGAAACGGCCGATGCCGCCATGCTGGCGCGCTGGTGCAGGGAGGCCGTTGCCCAGCTCGACGCCGCCTTCAAGGTGCTGCAGCAAACGCACGCGTTCAGCGCCGAGTCCGCCGCGCGGGCCAGGCTGCTGCTGGAACATCGCAAGGCCTTGCGAGAAGGGGTGAAGCGCCTGGCCGCAAGCGCCAGCGGCGCGCTCGCCATCCGCATCCATGGGGATTTCCATCTGGGCCAGGTGCTGGTGTCCTCCGGCGACGCCTGGATCGTCGACTTCGAGGGCGAGCCCAGCAAGCCAATGGAGCAGCGCCGCGCCAAGGCCAGCCCCTGGCGCGACGTGGCCGGCCTGCTGCGCTCCTTCGACTACGCGGCCGCCTTCTCGGTACGCGGCAAGGAAGGCGCCGTGGCACCCGACGAACGCCTGCTGGGCGAGTACCACGCCATCTCATCGCAGGCCTTTTTGCGCGCTTACCGGGAATACGCGCCGGCCGGCGCCGAGGTGGGCGACCAGGCCTTGCTCAAGCTGTTCATGCTGGAAAAAGCCGCGTACGAGATTTGTTATGAAGCCGCCAACCGCCCGGCCTGGCTGGAAGTGCCCTTGCAAGGGCTGGCACGGCTGGCGGAGGCGCTGCTGGCCGATTCACCCGAGGAGGCCGCATGAAAAACGACCTCAGGGCCGCCGTGACGCCTGAACTCGGCGAACTCGACCTCCACCTGATCGCCGAGGGCCGGCACCGCGAGCTCGGCCGCTGCCTGGGTGCGCAGCCCTTGCAGGCAGACGGCCAGGGCGGCACGCGTTTCGCGGTCTGGGCACCGAATGCGCGCCATGTTGCCGTCATCGGCGAGTTCAACCACTGGGACGCGGAAAAACACCCCCTGCACTCGCGCGGTGTCAGCGGCGTCTGGGAGGCCTTTGTGCCTGAGGCGCGTGTCGGCCAGCTCTACAAGTTCGCTGTCTGGGGCCCGGACGGTCGGCGCCTGCCCGACAAGGCCGACCCGGTGGCGCGCGCGACCGAGCGCCCGCCAGGCACGGCCTCGCGCATCGCGGCTTCGCAGCCTTTTGCCTGGCGTGACAGCGACTGGATGAACTCGCGCCGGGTGCGGCATGATGCCGCCGCGCCGATTTCCATTTATGAGGTGCACGCCGGCTCCTGGCTGCGCATCCTGGAGGAAGGCGGTCGCGGCCTGGACTGGCGTGAGCTGGCCGAGCGGCTGATCCCCTATGCGGTGCGCATGGGCTTTACCCACCTCGAGCTGCTGCCCATCATGGAGCACCCCTTCGGCGGCTCTTGGGGTTACCAGCCGTTGTCGCAGTTCGCGCCCAGCGCCCGCTTCGGCACGCCCGAGGGCTTTGCGGCTTTTGTGGACCGCTGCCACCAGGCCGGCCTGGGCGTGATCCTGGACTGGGTGCCGGCACATTTCCCGTCCGACGAGCACGGGCTGGCGCGCTTTGACGGCACACCGCTGTATGAACACGCAGACCCGCGCGAAGGTTTCCACAGGGACTGGAACACGCTGATCTACAACTTCGGCCGCCATGAGGTGCGCGGCTTCCTGATCGCCAGTGCACTGGAGTGGCTGGAGCGCTACCACGTTGACGGCCTGCGCGTGGATGCGGTGGCTTCCATGCTCTACCGCGACTACAGCCGCAACGCCGGCGACTGGGTTCCCAACATTTACGGCGGCCGCGAGAACCTGGAGGCTGTGGCCTTTTTACGCGAACTCAACGGCATCGTCGCCGAACGCTGCCCCTGCGCGATGGTGATTGCCGAGGAATCCACCGCCTGGCCGGGCGTCACCGCGCCCGTGGCCGCCGGCGGGCTGGGCTTTGGCTACAAGTGGAACATGGGCTGGATGCACGACAGCCTGCAGTACATGGCGCGCGACCCGGTGCACAGGCGCTTTCACCACCACGACATGACCTTCGGCTTCATCTACGCGTTTTCCGAACGCTTTGTGCTGCCGATCTCGCACGACGAGGTGGTGCATGGCAAGGGTTCGCTGCTCGGCAAGATGCCGGGTGATGGGTGGCAAAAGCTGGCCAACCTGCGCGCCTACCTCGGCTGGATGTGGGCGCATCCCGGCAAAAAGCTGCTCTTCATGGGCTGCGAGTTCGGCCAGCCCTCCGAATGGAACCACGATGCCTCACCGGCCTGGGACCTGCTGGACCACCCGCAGCACCGCGGCGTGCAGCGCCTGGTGCGCGACCTCAACCGCGCTTACACCTCACAGCCCGCGCTGCACCGGCTCGACGCCACGCCCGAAGGTTTTGCCTGGGTCATAGGCGATGACGTCGACAACAGCGTGTTCGCCCTGCTGCGCCGCGCCGATGAAGACGAAGGCGGCGCTGCGCAGGCGCTGGTGGTCAGCAACCTGACACCGGCGCCGCGCCAGCATTACCGCGTCGGCGTGCCCGGCCCGGCCCAAACCTGGCGCGAACTCATCAACACCGACGCCGGCGCCTATGGCGGCTCGGGCATGGGCAACGGCGGCCGCGTGGCGGCCCAGCCCGAGCCCAGCCATGGCTACGCGCATTCGCTGCTGCTGACGCTGCCGCCGCTGGCCACGCTGATCCTGGTGCCGGATACCGCGCGCGCCCCCCATGAGCCGGCCGGCCCGGCCTGAATCCCGCAAGGACACGACCCATGCTGTTTGCCCGCCCCGAACGGTTGCTGCCCGGTTCCCCCTACCCGCTGGGCGCGACGCCCGACGGACTGGGTGTCAATTTCGCGGTGTTTTCCGCCAACGCTACGCGCGTCGATCTGTGCCTGTTTGATGACGGCGGCCGCAAGGAAATTGCCCGCCTGCCGCTGCCCGAATGCACCAACGAGGTCTGGCATGGCTACCTGCCCGATGCCGGGCCGGGCCTGCACTACGGCTACCGGGCCCATGGGCCCTATGCGCCCGAACGCGGCCAGCGCTTCAACCCGCACAAGCTGCTGCTGGACCCTTATGCGCGCGCGCTGTCGGGCCCGCTGCGCTGGAGCGATGCGCTGTTCGGTTACCGGCTCAACGCACCGCGCTCGGACCTGAGCTTTGACCGGCGCGACAGCGCCCCGGCCATGCCGCGCGCCATCGTGACCGAGGACCGATTCAACTGGGCCGGCGACGTGCGGCCCAAGGTGCCCTGGTCGCGCACGGTGATTTACGAAACCCATGTGCGCGGCGTCAGCATACGCCGCCAGGACATACGCCCGCACCAGCGCGGCACCTTCAGCGCGCTCAGCGACCCGCAGTTCATCGCCCACTTGAAGGCGCTCGGCGTCACGACCCTGGAACTGATGCCCATCCATGCGTTTGTGCAGGACCGCTTTCTGCTGGAGCGCGGCCTGCGCAACTACTGGGGCTACAGCACGCTGTCGTTCTTCGCGCCCGAACCCTCCTACCTGTCGGGCCAGCCGGGCAACCACGACGGCGGCGACGAATTGCGCAACGCGGTGCGCCGGCTGCACGCGGCCGGCATCGAGGTCATCCTTGACGTGGTGTTCAACCACACCGCCGGCGGCAATGAACTGGGGCCGACCATCTCGCTGCGCGGCATGGACAACGCAAGCTATTTCCGCCTGCTGCCGGGCCAGGAGCGTTACTACATCAACGACACAGGCTGCGGCAACACGCTCAATGTCTCGCACCCGCGCGTGCTGCAACTGGTGCTGGACTCGCTGCGCTACTGGGCCAGCTCCTACCGCGTGGACGGGTTTCGCTTCGACCTGGGCGTGACGCTGGGCCGCGAAGGCACAGGGTTCGATCCGGGCTCGGGATTTTTCGACGCCATCCTGCAGGACCCGCTGCTGTCGCAGCTCAAGCTGATCTCCGAGCCCTGGGACCTGGGGCCCGGCGGCTACCAACTGGGCAAGCACCCGCCGCCGTTTGCCGAATGGAACGACCAGTTCCGCGACGACGTGCGCCGTTTCTGGCGCGGTGACGTGGCCCGGCGCAGCGCGCTGGCCGCCCGGCTGTCGGGCTCGGCGGAGCTCTTCAACCACCGCTGGCGCAAGCCCTGGGCCTCCATCAATTTCGTCGCCTCGCACGACGGTTTTACCCTGAACGACATCGTGAGCTACGCCGAAAAACACAACGAGGCCAACAAGGAAAACGGCAACGACGGCCATTCGGAAAACTACAGTGCCAACTGGGGCGTCGAAGGGCCCAGTGACGACCCGGAGATCAAGGCCGTGCGCGGCAAGGTCAGCCGCGCCATGCTGGCCACGCTCTTCCTCGCGCAGGGCACGCCCATGCTGCTGGGCGGCGACGAGTTCGGCCGCACCCAGCTCGGCAACAACAACGCCTATTGCCAGGACAACGAAATTTCCTGGCTGGACTGGAAGCTGCTGGAGACAACCGAGGGCCGGGAGCTGCGCGACTTCGTGTGCCAACTTTCGCGCGTGCGCCGCGACTTCGTGACGCTGCAGGCCGGCCGCTTCCTCAACGGCGACACCGAGGTGGTGGAAGGCGTGCACGAAGTCGACTGGTTCGACGAACGCGGCCAGCCGCTCTTGCCCGACGACTGGCAAAACCCCGAGGGCCGCGCGCTCATCATGCGGCGCGCGCGCCGCCTGGCAGCCCAGGGCGGCACGCAAGACGGCCAGGGCGTCGCGCTGGAGCCGGCGCAGGAAGCGGAAATCACCCTGCTCTTTCTCAACGGCGACCTGAACCCCATCTCTTGCAAACTGCCGCCACCTGCAGCCGACTGGCACTGCCTGCTCGACAGCGCCAGGCCGGGCCAGGCCTGCAGGCCGGTCGAAAACAATGAACTGGTGGTCGAGGGCAAAAGCCTGGTGCTCTTCGCCAACCGGGCGCTGGGAGACGGCCATGGCTGAAGCCGCTTTCACCATGCCCTGGGGCGCGCAATGGCTGGGCCATGGCCGTGCCGCCTTCCATCTGTGGGCGCCTGCCGCATCGGCCGCCGCGGTGCTGCTCGGCGGCTCGCGTCGTGTCTCCATGGCGGAGAGTGGCGAGGGACGTTGGCAGGCGCAAGCGGACTGCGCGCCCGGCACACCTTACCGTTTTGAACTCACGCTGGCGGACGGCCGGATGCTTTCCATCGCCGATCCCGCCTCGCGCGCCCAGCAAGGCGACGTGGACAGCGACAGCCTGGTGGTGGATCCGGGCGAATATCGCTGGCAACATCCCACGTGGCAGGGCCGGCCCTGGCATGAGGCCGTGGTCTATGAACTGCACGTAGGCGCACTGGGCGGCTTTGACGCCGTGACCGCGAAGCTGCCGGCGTTGGCGGCGCTGGGCATCACCGCCGTCGAACTCATGCCCGTGGCCGATTTCCCGGGGCCGCGCAACTGGGGTTACGACGGCGTGCTGCCCTTCGCGCCCGACAGCGCCTACGGCACGCCGTCAGACCTCAAGCGCCTCATAGACACCGCCCACGGCCTGGGCCTGATGGTGCTGCTCGACGTGGTCTACAACCACTTCGGCCCCGACGGCAACTACCTGCACGACTACGCGCCCGGCTTCTTCAAGGCCGGCAAATCCACCGCCTGGGGCGGCGCCATCGATTTCGGCCAAGCTGAGGTGCGCAGCTTTTTCACCAGCAATGCGCGCTACTGGCTGGAGGAATACCGCTTCGACGGCCTGCGCATAGACGCAGCCCACGCGATCGCCGAGCAGGGTTGGCTGCTTGAAATGGCCTCGGCCGTGCGCGCGCATGCACCGCCGGGGCGTCGGGTGCACCTGGTGCTGGAACACGACGGCAATGCCGCCGGGCTGCTGCGGCATGGCTTTGACGCGCAGTGGAACGACGATGCGCACCATGCGCTGCATGTGCTGCTGACGGGCGAGACCAATGGCTACTACGGCGACTATGCCGACGCGCCGGCGGCCCGGCTCGCGCGCTGCCTGGCTGAAGGTTTTGCGTACCAGGGCGAGGCTTCGCCGCACCGCGGCGGCGCGCCGCGCGGCGAGCCCAGCGCCGGGCTGGCGCCGACATCTTTTGTGCTCTTCCTGCAAAACCACGACCAGACCGGCAACCGCGCGCATGGTGAAAGGCTCACGGCGCTGGCCGCGCCCGCCGCGCTCAGGGCAGCCCAGGCCCTGCAACTGCTGGCGCCGCAAATACCGCTGCTCTTCATGGGCGAGGAATGCGGCTGCGGTGAACCGTTTTTCTACTTCACCAGCCACCGCACGCCAGAGCTGGCCGAAGCCGTGCGCCAGGGCCGGCGCGCCGAGTTCGCGGCTTTCTCCGCTTTTACCAACGACGGCCCGCCCATTCCCGACCCCAACGACGAAACCACTTTTGCCCGTTCCATCCCGCCGCACATCGGCGAACAGGGCCACCCCTCAACAGCTGAGGTGCGCGAGCTGCTGGCGCTGCGGCAGCGCCACATCGTGCCGCAGCTGCCGCACTGCCATGCGCTGGGCGCGCAGGCCCTGGGCCAGGCGGCCGTGGCCGCGCGCTGGCAGCTGGGCCCGCGCGTGCTGGTGCTTGTCTGCAACCTGGCACCCGAGGTGGTGGAGGCGCCAGCGCTGGCCCTGCATCCACAGGCCGACACGCTGTTCGACACCGGCGGCATGCGCGAGGCGCTGGCCGGCGGCAAGGTGCCGGGCCACGGTTTTGCCGCACTGCTGGAGCCCGCATGAGCGGAGTTGCCCTTCGCATGCTGGCCGAGGAGGCCGGCATCGCCGTGCAATGGACGGATGCTTTTGACCAGCCACGGCAGGTGGAGGACGACACCCTGCGCGCCATGCTTGCCGCCTTGCAGCTTCCCGCCGGCAATGCCCGGCAGTGCGAGGAAAGCCTGGCCCTGTTGCGCGCACAGGCCGGCGGCGGACAGTGGCCGCCCCTGCTCACCGCCACCGTGGGTGAGCCCACCGTACTCCCCGGGCGGCTTGCCGCCGGCACGCCATACCAGTTGCGGCTTGAAAGCGGCCGGATGGAGGAAGGCCGGCTGGAAGCGGGGGACAGCGATGGCGGCGCCTGCCTGCCGGCGCAGCAGGCTCCCGGCTACCACACGCTGGAAGCCGGAAACCAGCACTGCGTGATGGCCGTTGCGCCGAGGCGCTGCTTTGGCGTGGCCGATGCCATGGCCTGGGACGGATCGTCTCCGGCCGGCCTGCCCTGGGGCCTGGCCGCCCAGGTTTATAGCCTGCGCCGCGCGGGCGACGGCGGCCTGGCGGACTTTAGCGCGGTCGAGTCGCTTGCACAGGCCGCCGCGCGGCAAGGCGCATCGGCGCTCGCGCTGAGCCCTTTGCATGCGATGTTCTCGGCGGCGCCCGAACGTTTCAGCCCTTACGCACCTTCGAGCCGGCTGTTTTCCAATGTGCTGCACATCAACCCGGCCCGTGTGCTCGGCGAGGCCGCCTTGCGCGAGGCCGTGGATGCACTGCCCGGCTGCGCCACGGCCCTGGAAAAACTTGAGGCCGCCGAACTCGTGGATTGGCCGCAGGCCGCGAGCTGGCGGCTGCGCCTGTTGCGCGCCTTGTTCGATCGCTGGCGACACATGCCCACGGCCACGCCGGAACACGACAGCTTTAAACAGTTTTGCAGCCAGGGCGGGCAGGACCTGCTGGACCATGCGCGCTTCGAGGCCCTGGACGCGTGGCTGCGCCAACAGCAGCCCGGCCTTGCCGGCAGCGACTGGCGGCGCTGGCCGCAGGCCTTGCAAGACCCACACGGCCAGGCGGTTCGCGACTTCGCGCGGGAACAGGCCCAGGCCGTGGACTTTCATCGCTTCCTGCAATGGCAGGCCAGCCTGGGCCGTGAACGCGTGCAGCGCCAGGCACGCCATGCCGGCATGGCCCTGGGTGTCATCGCGGACCTCGCGGTCGGGGCCGACCCAGGCGGCAGCCAGGCCTGGGGCCTGCAGCCGGCCATGCTGCGCGGCCTGACGGTGGGCGCGCCGCCCGACCTGCTGGCCCCCCAGGGGCAAGACTGGGGGCTGGGCGCGCTGTCGCCGCGCGCGCTGCGCCTGCAGGGCTTCGCGCCCTGGCTGGCCATGCTGCGCGCCAACATGGCGCACAGCGGCGGCATACGCATAGACCATGTGCTGGGGCTGCGCCGGCTGTGGCTGGTGCCCGAGGGCGCGTCCTCCTCTGCCGGCGCCTACCTGCAATTTCCATTGCAGGACCTGCTGCGGCTGACAGCGCTTGAAAGCCTGCGCCACCAGGCCATCGTGATCGGCGAAGACCTGGGCACGGTGCCGCCGGGTTTCTCGGAGCAATTGGCCGAAGCCGGCGTGCTGGGCATACGCGCGCTCTGGTTCCAGCGCGAAGGCCAGGATTTCTTGCCGCCGGAAGCTTGGCCGGTATCGGCCATGGCCACCACCTCCACACACGACCTGAGCACCGTGGCCGGTTGGTGGGCCGGGCGCGACATAGAGCGGCGCAAGGCCCTGGGCCTGCTGGCACCGCAGGCCGATGCGGCCGAAGCCGCGCGCCATGAACGCGAAGCCGGCAAGGCCGCTTTGCACAAAGCCCTGAAGGCGGCCGCCGTGATGGCGGGCCCACCCGAGGAAGCGCCGCTGGGCGCGGTGCTGGCCTATGTGGGCCGCACGCCGGCGCCGCTGGTACTGGCGCCGCTCGAAGACGTGCTCGGCATCGTCGAGCAACCCAACCTGCCCGGCACGGTGGAGGGCCACCCGAACTGGCGCCAGCGCCTGCCGCGCGATGCTGCCGAACTGCTTGATACGCCCGAAGCCAGGCAGCGGATCGCGCAGCTGGCCACGGCACGGCGCAAGGCGGCCGCCGCATGAGCCTGCCGCGCGCCACGGTGCGGCTGCAGTTGCACCGCGATTTCGGCTTTGATGCCGCGGCGGCCTGGGTGGACTACTACGCGCAACTCGGCATCAGCCACTACTACCTCTCGCCGATCTGGGCGGCCCGGCCCGGGTCCCTGCACGGCTACGACGTGGTGGACCCGGCGCGCATCAACCCCGAGCTGGGCGGCGAGGAAGGGCTGCAGCACCTGGTCCAGGCCCTGCGCCGGCACGGCATGGGCCTGGTGGTCGACCTGGTGCCCAACCACATGGGCATTGCGGCCGGCGCCAACCACTATTGGGAAAGCCTGCTCGCCTGGGGCAGCCGAAGCCCCTGGGCCGGCTGGTTTGACATTGATTGGGAGGTGCCGGACCCGCGCTTGCGCGGCAAGCTGCTGTGGCCCGTGCTGGGCGAGCCCTGCGACGAAGCCCTGGCGGCCGGCCACCTCGCGTTGCGCTTTGAGGGCGGCACGCAAGGCCTGGTGCTGGCCTACCGGGACAGTGCGCGGTTGCCGCTCTGCACGGCAAGCCAGGCCGCCCTGCTGGCGCCCATTTCGGTGTTTGCCGGTGTGGCCGCGGCCCTGGCCATGGCCACACCCGAGACCGCACCGCCGCTGTATGCCGAGCTCGCGCGCCTGGCCGCAGAAGCGCCAGGCCGCGGCGCGATGGACAGCCTGCTCGCCGATTACAGTGGCAAAGAACTGGCCAGCCAGCAGCGGCTGCAGGCCCTGCTCGCGCGCCAGCACTACCGGCTCAGTTGGTGGCGCAATGCCGCCGAAGAGATCAACTGGCGGCGTTTTTTTGAAGTGGCCGAACTGGCCGGCGTGCGCGTCGAGGCTGATGCGGTCTTCGAAGCGACACACGCACTGCTCTTCAGGCTTTATGAAAGCGGCCTGGTCGACGGCGTGCGCATAGACCACATCGACGGCCTGGCCGAACCCGGTGCCTATGCCTGCAAGCTGCGTAGCCGCCTGGCTGAGTTGCAGCCCAGGCGCCCCGCGCCGCTGGACGCCGAGCCGGCCTGGATCGTGGTCGAAAAAATCCTTTCGCCCGGCGAAACCCTGCCCGCCAGTTGGAAAACCGACGGCAGCACCGGTTATGACTTCATGGACCAGGTGGGTGCGCTCCTGCATGACGGCGAAGGCGAGGCCGCGCTGCGCGCGCTGTGGACCGAACTGACAGGCGACACGCTTGGCCTGGACGGCCACGTGCAGGCAGCACGCCTGCAGCTTTTGCCGCAGAATTTTGGCGGGGAATTCGCCGGCCTGGTGCGCGCCGTGCATGCCTGCGCGCGGAGCGCCCCGCTGGGCGGCCGCGACATTTCGGCCAACGCGATACGCCGCGTGTTACGGGCCTTGCTGGGCGCCTTGAGGCGCTACCGCACTTATGGCCCGGAAGATGCCGGTGCGGCGGTCGGCGCGCTGCAGGCCGCGCGCGCCGCCCTGGCCGCGCCCGACCATGCACTGCTTGATGAACTCGCATGCCGGCTGCAACTCTCCGCGGCTGGCGACGCCCTCAGCAAGATGGACACCGAACTGCACACGCTGGCCCTGCGGCGCTTTCGCCAGCTCACGCCGCCGCTGGCCGCCAAGTCGGTCGAGGACACGGCGTTTTACCGCTACGGCCCGCTGCTCTCGCGCAACGAGGTGGGCTCCTACCCGGACCAAACCGCGCCCGGCGCTGACGCCTTCCACGCAGCCATGCGGCAACGCGCACGCCATATGCCGCGCGCCATGCTGGCCACCGCGACCCATGACCACAAGCGCGGTGAAGACACGCGGGCGCGGCTCGCCGTGCTCAGCGAACTGCCCGAACTCTGGTCGCGCACGCTGCGCGGCTGGCTGGCCGGCCACGCGCCACTGCGCACCATGCTTTCCCGGCCCGGGCAGGAAGCGCTGGCCGCACCCACGGCAGCCGACCAGATCATGCTCTACCAGACCCTGGTCGGCGCCTGGCCGCCAGGCCTGGCCGCCACTGACCGAGAAGGCGTGGCCGCGTTTGCCCGGCGCGTGGCCAGCTGGCAGCAAAAAGCCCTGCGCGAAGCCAAGCTCTACAGCAGCTGGATGCTGCCGCAAACGGACTACGAGAACGCCTGCCAGCGCTTCCTGACGGCGCTGCTGCAAGGCGAGGCCAGCGAGGTGTTTTTGGCGCAGCTTGCCAGCCTGCTTGAGGCACTTGCACCGGCGGCCCGTTGCAACAGCCTGGCGCAAACCCTGCTGCGCCTGACTTGCCCGGGCGTGCCCGATCTCTACCAGGGTTGTGAGCTCGCGGATTTCAGCCTGGTCGATCCCGACAACCGCCGCCCGGTCGATATGGCGGCGCGGCAGTCGGCATTGGCCCTGCCCTGGCCGCCGGCGGCTGGCTCAGAGGCCGATACGCTGCTGAGCCGCAAGCAGGTACTGATACGCCGGGCCCTTGAATTGCGCCGGCGTTACCCGGCTGTTTTCTGCGGTGGCGACTACCTGCCGCTGGCGGTGACAGGTCCTGCGGCCGGCCATGTGCTGGCCTTTGCGCGGCAGGCGGAAGGCATCACGGTGATCACCGCCGTGCTGCGCCACTCGGCGCGGCTGGCGCTGGCCGGCGACGATGCGGGCTGGGTTGACACGCGTATTGAGCTGCCGGCGGGTGTGGAGGGTGGGCGCTGGTCTGACCTCTGCAGCGGTCAAACCCATGCCGCGGAGCATGGCAGCCTTGCGGTCGCCGCATTGTTTGCGCAAGCACCGGTCGCGTTGCTGCTGGCCCAGCCGGCATAGTGGTCAAGGTATCGAGATCCGGGGCATTGAAAGGCTTGGTAACAAACACGGCGCAGTCCTACAAGATTTTGATCCGCGCAGCAGTAATTTGGCTCCTCTTACGGGAGAAAAAACATGACCCAAGCCCAAGCTAAGGCAAGCAGCCGTGAACGGCAAAAAATCAATGTGTCGGACGGCTGGGAGCTGCATTACTGGACGCGCCAGCTGCGCTGCACCGAACAGGACCTGCGTTCGGCCGTTGCCATCGCGGGCCCTGAAATCGCGGCTGTTCGCGATTACCTGCAGTCCAGGCGGCCGCGCGGCGATGACAAGCTGGCCTGTGCGTGACGTTTTATGGAATGCACGCAAAAAGGGGCCCCGGGGCCCCTTTTCCTTTTTATGGTGCTGAGCAATGCCTGCGAATACCAATAACGGGCCGCCTCAATCTTTCTCGCTGCACTGCAAGCCTGAAATATCCGCCGTCCACCCCAGCGCTGAACGGCACCACTTCCGGTGCGTCGGAACCAGCGCTTCTCGCTCGGCAATGCCGCCCACCCTGAGCCCGAAGATGCGGGGGTCGTCGGCCGCATAGGTATAGAGCGGCGAGCCGCAATTCGGGCAAAAGGCCTGGGCGCGGCGCGCACCGTTGTCGCCGATCTTGATGTAGATGGTGGGCTCACCCGTGACCAAGTGAAACGAGCCTTCCGCGGCCTCCACGGAAACCCGGTAGGCGGAACCCGTGAGTTTCTGGCAATCCGTGCAATGGCAGATCGTGGTCTGCGCGGGGTCAACCTCGGCTTCGTAGCGGATGTTTCCGCAATGGCAACTTCCATGAACCTGCATAGCTGTTCTCCAGACGACGGAGACGATGGCGACGATGGCGATGTCTCTGGTTCAGTCTGCCACGCTTTGCGTGAATGCTGTCACTGCGCGCACGAAGGCCCTGCTTTCATCCGGCATTACCGGCATCGCCGGCATAAAACATCCCGCCGGGCCGCACAAAGTTGCCGCCGCCCAGGTGGTGGAGGGTCTGCAGTTCGCGGTTTTCGCCGGTAAAGCGCCAGTGCCCGTTCTGGAACACGCGTTCATCGGCGGCCGCGGCCACAACTTCGGCGAAGCAGGTGTCGTAGGCGTCCTCGGTGTGCGGCTCGCGGATCACCCGGCATTCCAGCCAGGCCGCGCAGCCCTCCTCCAGCAAGGGCATGCCAAGCACCGGTCCGCTGCGGGCCTTCAGGCCGTGCTGCGCGAACTTGTCGACCGTGCGGCCGGACTCGCTGCCCACCGCATGCGTCAAGGCGGCCAGCGTGGTGCCCGGTATGCAGATGCCGAAGCCGCCGCTGGCCATGATGAGTTCGCGCGTATAGGTTTTCTTGTCGATCACCACCGCGATGCGCGGCGGCACGAACTCCACCGGCATGGACCAGGCCGCCGCCATCACGTTGCGCGCCGTACCGTGCGCGCTGGTCACCAGGACCGTGGGGCCGTGGTTGATCAGCCGGCTGGCGTGCTGGAGGGCGACCTCCTTGAAGTGCGCCATGTTTACTTGGCAAACAGGTTGTCGAGCGAGGCAAAAGCCTTGAACTCGATGGCGTTTCCCGAAGGGTCCAGGAAAAACATGGTGGCCTGTTCGCCCGGCTCGCCTTTGAAACGCACATAAGGCTCGATCACAAACCGGGTGCCGCCCGCCTTCAGGCGCGCCGCCAGGGTTTCCCACTCGGGCAGGGACAAGATCGCGCCGAAATGGCGCACCGGAACGTTGTGGCCGTCCACGGCGCTGGTCTGGCGATGGCCGCACTCTTCAGGCGCCAGGTGGGCCACGATCTGGTGGCCGTAGAAGTTGAAGTCCACCCACTCATTGGAGCTGCGGCCTTCGGAGCAGCCGAGGAGTTCGCCGTAGAACTGGCGCGCCACAGCCAGGTCGTGGACGGGAAATGCGAGGTGGAATGGCGGAAGAACCTTGGCGGGGGCAGTGGTGGTTTGCGTGGTCATCGAAAAGCTTTGTTGATCGGAAAATCTGGAAGGCTCCACTGTAGGGCGGTCAATGAACTTTGAAAAACGATATATATTCAGCCTGAGAATCAATAAAATCGATCAATAGCCCTCCCTCATGCCCTCATGATTACCGAGCTGAAAACCTTGATCGCGGTGGTGCGCTACGGCGGTTTTTCCGCGGCGGGTGCGCAGATCGGCCTGACGCAGTCCGCCGTGAGCAGCCAGATCCAGCGGCTCGAAGAATCACTCGGGCTGGCGCTTTTTGACCGCACGCGGCGTTCAGCGGTGCTCAACGAAGCGGGCGCCAGGGTGCTCGCGCGTGCCGAAGAGATTGTTGAGCTGTACGCCAAACTGGGCGATGCGGAGGGTGATGAGGAACTCGGTGGGACCTTGCGGATAGGCGCTATCGCCTCCGTCCAATCCTCGGTGCTCCCCCGCGCGCTGGCGGCACTGAGGAAAGACAATCCCAGGCTGCTCGTCAACATCATCCCCGGCGTGTCCATGAAGCTGATGGACCAGCTCGACAGCACTGAAATCGATGCGGCCATCATGATCCGGCCGCCCTTCGGCATCCTGCCCGACATGACCTGGCAGGCGCTGATGCACGAACCCTTCAAGCTGCTGGTCCGCAAGGACAGCAAAGGACGGGACTGGCGCGCATTGCTCGAATCGCAGCCTTTTTTGCGCTATGACCGGACTTCCTTCGGCGGGCGGCTGGTGACGCGCTTCCTGCGCGACAACAAGATCGTGGTGCAGGACGCCATTGAACTGGACGAGATCGCGGGCCTGATGAAGCTCGTCGCCGAAGGCCTGGGCGTGGCGCTGGTGCCCATGATGGAAGCCCACTTGCCGCTGCCGCCCGGTGTCCGTGCCATCTCGCTGGGCGACAGGACTTTCTACCGCGAGATCGGCATCCTGCGCAAAGGCATCAGTTCACGCCGGCCGGTTGTCATGGCGCTGGAAAAATACCTTCGCGAAGCCATTTCACCAGCAGCCGGCACCAAGTGAGCCAAGCCAACTGATCACTTGTCAAACCGCCTCATAAGCATCGTCGAGGCGTCTATGCTTGACATGAACTTTGCCGCGGCGGGAGCTTTTTCGAAGCTCGCCATGGAGGCATTCGCGTCATTGACGGACCGCCAGTGCACGATCACCAGCCACTCACCGTTCTCGCCCGCCGCGCTATCGCGCGAAACAAACCCCGGTTGCCGGGACACATGCTGCGCCTCGACCTCCTGGTCGACAAGCCTGAACTGCGCCGGCGTGACGCCAGGCTTGAGTTTGAATGTCACGACCTCGATGACCTTGCCCGAGGGTGTTGCACCGGCGGCATCACCGGCCTGCATCGCGAAGCTGCAGGCCATGATGCCACCATAGAGCCATTTCGAAATATTCATTGAAACTTTCCTTGCTGGAACTCAGAACTTGCCGTTCGCGTTTTTCCATTCGGAACGCGGCGCAATCGTTTCTATCGTGTCCCAGTGCTCGGCGATCTTGCCGTTTTCCACGCGGAACAGGTCATAGAAGCTGGTTGGTTTTCCGCCTAAGCTGCCCTCGCTGGCCACCAGTACAAAGTTACCCTCGCCCAGCACGCGATGGATGCGCTCGTACTTCATGGTGACGCCCGCCTTGGCCATGGCTTGGAGAGCCTGGCCCAGCCCGGAGAGGCCGTCCGCGATCTGCGGGTTGTGCTGGGCGTAACGGTCGCCGTCGTAATAAGCGGCAAGCTTGTCCATGCGGCCGTGGACCAGGATGTCCTCGACAAAGGACTTCACCAGGGCCTTGTTCTCCCCGGTCTTGTCCAGGTCCGTGGCTTGCACTGGCCCGTCAATCATGGTGCGGCCGCTGGGGTTGGGCTTGGTGGGTGTTTCCTGCAGGTTGTCCCAGTGCTCAACAATCTTGCCGCCCTCGAAACGAAAGATGTCAAAACCGATCTTGGGCCCGAAGAAGTTGTATTCAGTATGGGCAAACACCAGGTCGCCGTCCTGGAACATACGCGCAGTGTTCGCCTTGGCGGAGCCCTTGGGCAAGGCTTGCAGCAGCGCCCCGAAGCCGGCCAGGCCGTCTGCGGCGGCAAGGTTGTGCTGGATGTATTTGTTTGGATTGATCACCGCGACCGGCGCGGCATCGCCGGTTTCAATAGCTTTAAGCAGGGCAGCAACCTGCTGTTTTTGGGGGGACATGGATGCTTTCTCCTTGGAGGCTAGAAGGGATGGGTTGCCGGCGCAGGCAGCGAGGCTGGTGACGGCCAGAACCGCAACGGCGAGACGCAATGATTGGAAAATCGTCATGGTTAAATCCGGGCGAGACATGGTTGAAGGGCACCAAGCGCCACTTGACGAATTGCAGGCTTTGGTCCATAGATTTTGACCTTCCTGCGCAGCATCGGAAAGATTGAAGCGCTTCAAATAATGGTCAAAACTGGGATTTTTAGGGCTTTAGGGCTAGACTCCGCAAGCATGAAAGCCGCCGCACCCAGCATTCTCAATATTCACTTCAGCAACCCCCGGCTGGCAAAGGTCGGTGTGGAAGTCATGACATTGAAGGAAGTCAGGAAGCGCGCAGGCCTACGCCTGCTCTCGACGGTCCAGCGTGTCGATTTCCACCACCTTTTGTTGATTCAAGAAGGCCGCGCGCGCCACATGGTCGACTTTGTCGAGCACGAGCTGCAGCCCGGCACGGTGGTCCTGATACGGCCGGGCCAGGTGCAGCGATGGCATATGGCCGATGACCTGCAGGGGCAGATCACCTTGATCTCTGCACAGGCCCTGGCACCCGAGCTGGAGACGCCGGCCATCGACAAGGATTTGCTGGCCCTGGACCAATGGCCGAACATCTCCAGGCTGAACCAGCGTGCGTTCGCCGAAGCTTTGGCCTACAGCAGCAGGCTCAGGGCGGAGATCGATCGCTTCGGGGGCACGGCTGTCGACGCCGCGATCATCCGGCACGAGGTCCTGGCCATGCTCTTGCGGCTGGCCCGCATGTTGCAAAGGGACGCCGGCAATGCCGGGGCAGCCGCGCAAGAAGGAAGAATCTACCGGCTGTTCTGCCGGGAGCTGGAGGCAAGCTTCAGGATGCGTCCCAGCGTTCTTGACCTGGCCGGGCGCATTGGCTTTTCCGAAAGCACCCTGTCTCGCGCCTGCGTCGCAGCCTCAGGCCGTACCGCCAAGGACATGATTGACCAGCGTATCGCACTGGAAGCCAAGCGCCTGCTCATTCATAGCAAAGCGACGGTTGCAGAGATAGGCCACGGTCTGGGCTTCACCGAAGCCACCAACTTCGTGAAGTTCTTCAAGCGCACCGCGCAGGCAACGCCAGTAGCCTTCCGGGCCGGCCATCAGGTTTGAGGCGCCTTGCGGTTAACCATCCCAGACATTGGCATGGCTCTCAAAATCGGGCCGCTGCGGGCGCACCACGCAAAAGCGCTGGCCGGTCGGAGCCTCCATCACCCACCACCGCTTGATGTGCGCGACACGGCGCGCGCCCAGGGCTTCCAGGCGTTTGACCTCGGCTTCGATGTCGTCGGTCTCGATGTCGATGTGCACGCGGCTGGGATGGGAGACGGATTGCACCAGCACCGTCGGCTCACTCGGTGGAGTGCGGAGTTGCCGGTAGTTCGCGTTTTCGGGGTCCGAGAGTGTTTCCGCCGGCCAGCCCAGTGCCTGCGACCAGAAGGCGGCCGCCTGGTCCAGTGCTTCGGTCTGGCAGTCGATGACGATGGTGGCGAGCCTGCTTTTATGCATCGCCGCCGCCTCAGCTGAGGTCAAATAACTGCCTGAGCAGCTGCGTGACGGCAAGCACCACGTAGCCCGCCAGGTGCACCGCGGCGAGTGCGCAGACACCGAACGCCAAGCCGAGCAGGAGTTCGGCGGCGCTGGAAGCCTCTTGCTCTTCCCCGGGGGCGGGGGCCTCAATCACAGGGGGGTGGGACAGGGTATTCATGCTGCATCATCCGCAGCGCAAGAGGAGCCGCGGTGTCGGCGTGGGACCCTTTTCTATCGCGGCGGAAACCCTACAGAGAAACCCTTTGGACAGCCGATGCGGCGCCAGTCGCTCAGCCCGGAACCATTTCGGGTGTTTCGCTGCCGCGATCAAAGTAGCGGCGGATCTGCTCGGGTTCGCTCCCCACCGCATAAACGGCCGCGCGCAATTCATGCTCGGTGCATTTCAATTCAGCGCACCAGGTCCGCACAACAAGCGGATCCAGCAGGCTGATGCGGTTGAGCGCAGCGGCTTCTTCGGGGACTCGCGAGGCCATCATGGTTCTCCACTTCGGTGGGACATTGCATGGTGGAATGCGGCCGGGCCGGTTTCCGGCCCAATTGCATTCTGTTACGCGACTCTGCTACCTTTTGCGCTACCGCGCATCCTCCAATTAGAGGAGATGCGATGGCCGCCTGGGCCGGCCTCTCCTATCTGGCCTTCGAGCTGTTCAATGCCGCGGCGGCGCGAAACAAGGCCTTCAAGGCCTTTTCATCAATCTTGTCGCCCTCGTGGATATCAATCGCGCGCCGGGTGTTGCCCTCCAGGCTGGAATTGAAAAGGCCTGCGGGGTCCTCAAGTTTCGCGCCCTTGGCGAAGGTCATTTTCACGGCGCTTTTATAGGTCTCACCGGTGCAGATGATGCCGCCATGCGACCACACAGGCACGCCGCGCCACTTGAGCTCCTCCACCACATCGGGCACGGCCTGCTTGACCAGCGCCCGGATCCGGGCCAGCGTTTCGCCGCGCCAGTCGTTGAGTTCGCGGATTTTCAGGTCGATCTGCGCGGAGGCGGAAGCCCCTTCATTGCCTTTTTTGCCCTCAGGCGTGCTGCTCGTCGCTTTTTTCATCGGGATAGTGCTTTCTTCATACGTGTTGGAACCAGTTACATCTTCTCCCCGGGCAATTCGCTGGCCTGTTTGATCCAGACGGCCAGCTGGGCTTCGTCCATCTGGCCGTCTTCCTGGATGTGGACGTAGCGCGTGTCCGGGCTCTTTGACTCGACAGGCGGCACGGGGTGCAGCGACATGCCGCGGAAGAAAGCCACCTTGACGTACTTCGTGAAGCAATGAAAGCTCAAGAACCAACCCTGCTCCACTTCCCCCGCGCCGTAAAAGGGCGAGTTCCATTTGACAGCCTTGCGCACGCCCGGGACGGTGCGCGTGATGAGCGCATCGAGCCGGCGGCCGACATTGCTTTTCCAGCCCGGCATGGCCGCGATATAGGCCTGCACTGGCGCATCGCCCTCGCCTTTTGCGATCTGCGGGTTGCCGCCCGAGAGGAGGGCCGGCTTCGCGGATGTCTTGCTGGCCATGGCGTTTCCTCCCGGGCCTTAGTCGGCTCGTGCCAGCACCTGCTCCAGCTGGGCGAAGAATTGCTTCCAGCCGTGTTTGGCGCCCTGGTAGGCCTGTTCCTGGTCGGTGCGAAAGCCCTCTTGCTCCATGCGCAGGCGGGTGCCCGTGCTTGTGGGCGTGAGCGTCCAGGTGACGACACTCTCGAGGCCATAGGCAGCCCAGGTGTAGGACAGTGCTTTTTCGGGCTCGACGGTTTGCACCTGGCAATCGACGGAACCCCAGTCGGCGCTGAGCTTGAAGCCGTGGCCCACGACGGGCTGGAAGTCGTTTTTCATCAGCCATTCGGCGATCAGGTGCGGCTGGGTGAGCGCGCGCCAGATCTTTTGCGGCGGGTGGGAAATGTCCCGCTCGACAACGACGGAGCGGGTTTCGGCGGTGCTTGAAGTTGCGGTCATTGGTCCATCCTTTTCAGAAGTGATTCAAGTTCGTCGAAGCGTTCGTTCCAGAACGCGCCATAGGTGCTCACCCAGTCGCGCAGCGGCGCCAGCGCCAGCGGCTGGGCGCTGTAGTGCGTTTCGCGGCCCTGCTGCCTGTCGTTCACCAGCCTTGCTTCTTTGAGCACACGCAGGTGCTTGGACACGGCCGGCTGCGACACACCGGCACGGTCGGTCAGTGCGCGTACGGTCTGTTCGCCATCCCGGGCCAGGCGCTCAAAGATGGCCCGGCGGGTCGGGTCGGCCAGGGCCTTGAAAACGTCGTTCGCGACAGCTTGGGTTTGCATGGCCAAATCATAACTATCTGGTTATTGATTTGTCAAACCTTGCTCGGCCCGACTCATTTCAGCCGGACGCGAAGAGTCCTGGTTCAGGTGTGAAAAGAAGAAAGGCGGCCGTTCAGGCCAGCCCGCACCACTGGGCAACGCGATGCATCATGTCGCCCCACAGGCCAAAGATGGCGGCCAGCACCAGCACGCCGCCGCTCGCGCGCACGCCGAGCTGCCCGCCCAGGCCGTTACCAACGTAGCGCAGCCCGGCCAGCGCACGGGGCGCCAGCAGCAGGGAAACGCCGCTGCCCACGGCAAACGCCGCCATGGCCAGCGCACCCTGCAGCGCGCCGCCGCTCAGCGATGCCACCAGCAGTGCCGAATACAGCAGGCTGCAGGGCATAAAGGCCCAGAGCGCCCCTGCCGAGAGCATGCCACCCCGTGAACTGGCCACGGCCCCCATCCTGGACCAGATTGACCGCCCCGCCCTGTCGGCCCAGGCCGGCTGGCCGGCCTTCACGAGCAGCATCAGTCCCCAGCCCAGCACGGCCAGGTGAAACAGCATCCAGACCGGCCGGAACAACGCGGCCTGCTCCGTCATCCACGCGAAGCTTTGCACCGCGCTCGCGGCAGCCGCCCCGGCGGTGGAATAGCCGGCCAGCCGCCCGGCCTGGAAGAGCATCGGCGAATTCACTCGCCGCGGCTGGCCCATGCGCGCCAGGCCGCCGCAGGCCGCGCCGCACATCACGGCGCAATGCGGCCCGCCGGCCAGGCCCATCAGCAGGGCTGTCGTCGTGAGTGTGTAATTCATCGGCGGCGCCGCAATCAAATAATGCGCGAGAAGCGGCTGCGGTTGAGGTCGGCCTGCAGGTAGCGGTCAAAGACCATGGCCACCGCCCTCAGGACGAAGCGACCCTCGGGCGTCACGCGAAAGCCGCCATCCGACAGCACAACCAGCCCGGCGTCTTCCAGTTCACGCAGGCGCTCGAGTTCAGCCGCGAAATAGCTTTTGAAGTCCAGCATCCAGGCGAGCTCCACCGATTCAAACCACACCTGGCCCTGGCACATGATGGCCATGATCACCGCGCGCCGCGCCAGGTCGTCGCGGCTTAGCGCCAGGCCCCGCGTGACGGGGAAACGCCCCTGGTCGAGCAGGTCGCAGTACTCCTCCATGCTCTTGGCGTTCTGGCTGTAGCTGGCGCCGACAGCGCCTATGGCCGACACGCCCAGGCCCAGCAGGTCGCGGTCGGGCTGGGTGCTGTAGCCCTGGAAGTTGCGGTGCAGCCGGCCTTCACGGCCGGCCACGGCCAGCGCGTCGCCGGCCAGCGCGAAATGGTCCATGCCGATGTATTGGTAGCCCGCGCCCTGCAGGCGCGCCATGGCCTCGGCCAGCATGGCGGCCTTGTCCTCGGCGGCCGGCAGCAGCGTGATGGGTATGTGCCGCTGCGGCTTGAAGCGTTCCGGCAAATGGGCGTAGGCGTAGAGCGCTATGCGGTCCGGCCTGAGCTCTTCGATCTGGCGTATGGTGCGCGCAAAAGAGGTTTGGGTCTGCCGCGGCAGGCCGTAGATCAGGTCCACATTGATGGATTCAAAACCGAGCGCGCGCGCCTCGGCGACCAGCGCGAAAACCTGCCCGGCGGGCTGGACACGGTGCACAGCTTTCTGCACGTCGGCGTCGAAGTCCTGCACGCCAAAACTCAGGCGGTTAAAACCCAGGGCCGCCAGCGCGGCCAGGCGCGTTTTGTCGACGGTGCGCGGGTCCACCTCGATGGACATCTCGGCGCCGGCCACGATGTCGAAATTGCGCCTGAGCATGTCCATGAGCTGGGCCAGCTCGGCGTCCGAGAAAAACGTCGGCGTGCCGCCGCCCAGGTGCAGTTGGCTGACGGGCTGGCCCTTTCCCAGGCGCGCCGTGTACAGCGCGACTTCGCGCTCCAGGTAAGCCAGGTACACGGCCGAGCGGCCATGCTGTTTGGTGATGATCTTGTTGCAGGCGCAGTAGTAGCACAGCGACTCGCAAAACGGGATGTGCACATACAGCGACAGCGGCGCGGGCGCCACCTGGGCGCGCAAGCGCCTTTCGTCCAGCACACGGCCGTGGTCGCCGGCGCCAAAGGCCTCGACAAAGCGGTCCGCCGTGGGGAAGGAGGTGTAGCGCGGCCCGGAGATATCGAAGCGCTTGAGGGCCTGGGGTAAGACTGCGGACATGGAATGCTTCAAGGAAGTGAGGCCTCCACTGTGCCGCCGGCCTGCCGGAGCTGCGTTGACATGGATCAACGCAGGTGCAAGGTGATTGCCGCCGCAAGGCGTGTGCGCCGTCCTTGACATGCGTCAAAGCGCGGGCAGGGCATGCGCCCTAAGCTGCTGGCTTCCCCATTGCCCCGTGGCCTGCGGTTTCCCGCGCCACATCTTCATCCCTCATGTCCACTACCCCAGCAGTCACCCAGCCAACTCCCCTTCCCCACCGCAAAATCCTGCGCTCCTGGCTTGCCCCCGTCTCAAACAAAAACACCAGCCTCGCCCTGGCGCTGGCCGCGGCGGATATTGCCGTGTTCGCCGCCTGCATGGCCGGGGTGGTGCTTGCGAGCCATCCCGCCATGCAGGTGCTCATGGCCTTGCTGGCCGGCTTCATGATCGCCAGGCTTTTTATCCTGGGCCACGACGCTTGCCACCAGAGCTTCACGCCGCACCGCAAGCTCAATCGCTGGCTGGGCCGCGTGCTCTTCCTGCCCTCGCTCACGCCCTACAGCCTGTGGGACGTGGGGCACAACGTGGTGCACCACGGCTACACCAACCTCAGCGGCTTCGACTTCGTCTGGCAGCCTGCCACCCTTGAGGCCTATGAACGCATGCCGGCCTGGAAGCAATGGCTGGAGCGTGCCTACCGCAGCGGCTGGGCGCCCTGGCTTTACTACGCCGTGGAGATCTGGTGGAAAAGGCTTTATTTCCCGTCCAAGGCGGTGATGCCCACACGGCGCGGCATTTTTGTGGCCGACAGCCTGCTCGTTACCGTGGCCGCCACGGCCTGGATCGCCGGGCTGGTGGCCGCCGCGTCGGCGACCGGCCAATCGGCCGCATGGCTGCTGGCCGCCGGGTTTTTTCTGCCTCTGCTGGTATGGAAGGCCTTGATGGGTTTTGTGGTCTATGTGCACCACACGCATGCCCGCATCGCCTGGTATGACAACAAAAAGAACTGGTCAGACGCGAATCCCTTTGTCTCAACCACCGTGCACCTGAGCTTCAACAGCTTCTTTGGCGCGGCGCTGCACCACATCATGGAGCACACCGCCCACCACGTGGACATGGGCGTGCCGCTGTACCGCCTCCAGCGCGCCCAGGCTGTGCTCGAGGAAAGGCTGCCGGGCCACATCGTGGTCCAGCCGTTTTCCTGGCGCTGGTACTTCGACACCGCGCGCCGCTGCAAGCTCTATGACTTCGAGCAGCGGCGGTGGACGGATTTTTCCGGCAGGCCGACTTCCGAGGCGCTGGGCGGCGCCGCCACCGCTCGTCAGTGAACCCGCGTCTCGAAGACGCGCTTGAGTGCCGCGGCGTCAAGAATGCGGATGTGGCGCTTGTCGACCTCGAGAATGCCCTGCTGCTGGAAGGCTGAGAAGGTGCGGCTCACGGTCTCCAGCTTCATGCCCAGGTAGCTGCCGATTTCGGCGCGCGACATGCGCAGGTGGAATTCGCTGGCCGAGTAGCCGCGCAGCTTCATGCGCTGCGACAGGTTCAGCAAAAAGGCGGCCAACCGTTCCTCGGCATTCATGCTGCCCAGCAACATCATCAGGCTATGCTCCCTGACGATCTCGCGGCTCATCAGGCGGCTCACGGCCTGCTGCATGTCGGTGCTGGTCGCGGCCAGGCCGCTGATCTGGTCATAGGGAATGGCGCAGACTTCGGTGTCTTCAAGCGCCGTGGAGTTGCTGGCATAGGCGCCGTTGGCGATGCCGTCCAGGCCCATCAGTTCGCCGGCCATCTGGAAACCGCTGACCTGTTCGCGGCCGTCGGCCAGCGTCAGGCTGGACTTGAAGGTGCCCATGCGCACCGCGTAGATGTTGCGAAAGGCCTGGCCCTCATGGTAGAGCGCCTGCCCCGCCTTGACCTTGGTACGGTTGAAATGGAGCTGGTCCAGCCCGCCCACATCGGCGGGCGTCATGCCGCAGGGCAGGCAGATATCGCGCAGGTTGCAGTTGGAGCAGCGTGTCTTGAGCGGCTCGATGGCGCCGGCGGGCGAACTGGCGAGGTCGGGTGAACAGGCTATGGACATGATGGCTCCCTGGTTAAGACGAAGAAACGGACAAGGAAGGAACGGGCTGCGCGGCAAACCGGGGCTGCGCGAGCCCGGCAACGGCTTCACCAAGCTGGTAGAACTCGGTGTGTTTGTCGAGGAAACAGGCGGCGCCCTCGGTGAGGTAGCGCGCACGGTAGGCAGGTTCGGCATCGCTGCTGAGGATGACGAAAGGAATATGCGGCGCTTCCTTGAGGACGGCCCGCAGCACCTGCATGCCCGTACCCTTGCCGAGCCGCACGTCCAGTACCACCACGTCAGGGCTGCTGGCCACAATGCCGGCGATGGCCGACTCGGGCGTATCGGCCTGGCCGGCGACCACCATGCCCTGGGCGCTGAGCATTTCGGCCACGCGGCGGCGGCTCAGCGCCGAGTCGTCGGCCAGAAAAACCCGTGTGGGTAGGTTGGATGAAGCGCTGTCTTGCATGCCTCTACTGTCGCGCAGGCGGCGCTGCCAGGCCATCGGCTTTTGCTGAAAGGCCGGCTCGGAGAACGCTGGTTTGCCGCCGCAGGCCCTCCTAGCGCGGCTCGGAATTTTCCTAGCGCTGACTGGCGCACCGCTACGGTATCTGACTCAACCACGACCCCCGCGCATTACCGTTCGCCCTGAGCCTGTGGAAGGGTTTTGACCTTTCGGCAGGCTCAGGGCGAACGGTGTACGGTACTGGATTGCGAAACGTCAGTGCGCCATCAGCACCGGCAGCGTCATGCTCTTGAGCACGGTACGCGATGCGCCGCCCAGCACCCATTCATGGGCACGGGCGCGGCCATAGCAGCCCATCACCAGCAGGTCCGCCTGCAGGTCAAAGGCGCGCGACAGCAGCAGCTCGCCCAGGTTCGCCGGCTCCGCGTCCTCCCGCTGCCAGCGGGCCTGGATGCCGTGGGCCTTCAGGTAGGAAACAATATTCGGGCCGGGGCCGGCCGCCGCCGCATCGGCGCCCCAGCTCAGGATATGCACCGCCCTGGCCTGGCGCAGCATGGGGAGTGCCGCCGCCACCGCGCGCGCCGCCCCGCGGCAGGGCTTCCAGGCGATCACCACATTGCCCGGCAGATCAGGCCTGGCCGAGGTATAGGGAAGCACCAGCGCCGGCCGGCCGCTCAGCGCGATCACGCTTTCCGGAAAATCCGCCGGCATCAATGTAGACCAGCCCTCCCCCGGCGCATGCTGGCCCAGCACCAGCAGGTCGGCATACAGCGCCTGCTCCGCGAAGGCCGCCAGCAAGGGGAATTCATGGATTTCCGCCCAGGTAGCCGGTAATGCTGCCGGCTTGAGCTGGTCAAACACCGAACGCGCCCGCGCAAGCTCGGTGTCCTGCGCCGCCTGCCGTTTGACGGCCAACCCTGTGCCCATGCCGGAAGCGACTGGAAGCACTTCTGAAGCTGAAGGCGAGGCATACAACGCCGTCACACCGGCGCCATGCCGGGCGGCAAGCCGGCAGGCAAATTCGAAGCGCTGCGCGAATTGGGGCGATGCATCGGCATGCACCAGCAGCTGTTTCAGTTCATCGGCCATGGCGGCCCCCCGGTTTCAGAGTTTCGATACCCCTGACTCTAGGGAAAGGCCTTCGCCGGTGTATTGACGCTTGTCAACAGCACGTCATTGCGTCATTGCGGCATGCATGTGGTTCACGCGCTGAGGTTCTCAGGCGTCCGGACGCTCTAACGTCTAGGGCTCCGTCAGGCCGTGCTTGATCGCATAGCGGATCAGCTCGCTCTGGTTTTGCAGACCCATTTTTTGCATGAGGTTGGTCTTGTGCGTGCTGACGGTCTTGACAGAAAGGTTCAACTGCGCGGCAATGTCCGTCAGAGAGACGCCGGCAACCAGCAGTTGCAGCACTTCGAACTCGCGGTTGGAAAGGCCTTCATGCGGAACAGCCTCACTGCCGGGCATGGCGCCCAGAGCGAGTTGCTCGGCCACTTCGGCGCTGATGAAGGCGCCGCCCGAAGCCACTTTGCGTATCGCCTGCTCCAGCTGGCCCGGCGCGCTTTCCTTGGTGAGGTAGCCGCTGGCGCCGTTCTTGATGGCGCGCACCGCGTACTGCGATTCCTGGTGCATGCTCAGCACCAGGATGCGCAGCTGCGGTTTTTCGCCGCGCACCAGCTTGATCAGCTCCATGCCGCTGCGGCCGGGCATGGAGAGGTCCAGCACCAGCACGTCAAAGGCCAGCTCGCGCACCCGCTGCATCACCTCCGTGCCGTTTCCCGCTTCGCCCGCGACTTCCATGTCCGCGATGGACGACACGATGCGCTTGAGCCCTTCCCGCACGATGGCGTGGTCGTCGGCAATCACAATCCTGATCACGTGAAGTCTCCTGTCTTTGCAGTGTCGGCTGTCTCGTCGTCGGCCGCTTCCGGCACCGGAATGGCCACCCGTATGCGGGTGCCGCGGCCAGGTGCCGTGTCAATGTCCACCGTTCCCTGCAGCAGCCTTGCCCGCTCGCGCAGGCCCATGAGGCCCAGCGAACTGGTCTTGCGCGGTGCGTCCAGCACAAAACCGGCGCCGTCATCGGCCACTTCCAGGATCACGCCCGCGTCGGTTCTTTCGATGCGCACATCGACCCGCGACGCACCCGCATGCTTGGCCACGTTCACCAGCGACTCCTGCACGATGCGAAACACCGCCGTGGCATAGGGCTCGCCCAGTTCCACCTCTTCATCGAGCGAGAGCCGGCACGGCACACCGTGGCGCTGGCTGAAATTGTGGGTCAGCCACTCGATGGCGGGCACCAGGCCCAGGTCGTCGAGCAGCAGCGGCCTCAGGTCGGAGGCGATGCGCCGGGTGGCGGCGACGGTGGTGTCCAGCAGGCCCAGCATGTCATCAAGCTTGGCCCGCACGGCATCGGCCTCACGGGGCATGGCCTCGCGTATCCAGGTGGCGTCCATCTTGATGGCCGTCAGCGACTGCGCGAGCTCGTCATGCAGTTCGCGCGCGATGCGTGTTTTTTCGCTTTCGCGGATAGCGTGAGCCGCCGAGGCAAAAGCGCTCAGCTCTTCGCCGGCGCGCACGCGCTCGGTCACGTCGCGCAGGATGACGGTGTAGAGCTTGCCCTGCGCGGTATCGAGCTGTGAGATCGAGGCCTCGAGCGGGAACTCCTCGCCGCTGGCCCTGCACCCATAAAGCACCGTGCCGTCGCCCATGCGGCGGGAGGTGATGCCGGTCTGGCCGAAGCGCCTGACCTGCCCGCCGTGCGCGGCCCGGTGCCGCTGCGGGATCAGGCGTGTGAGCGGCTGGCCCAGCATTTCGCTGGTGGGCCAACCGAAGATTCTTTCGGCGGCTTTGTTGTAGAGGAGGATGTTCTGCTCGCTGTCCACGGTGATGATGGCGTCCATGGCCGAGTCCAGCAGGCCCGCCAGCCTGGCGTCCGCGCCCTCCAGCGCCTGCTGGCCGACCCGCTCGCGCGCCGCATCGCGCAAGGCCAGCAGCCAGGCCAGACCGCAGGCTGCCGCGGCCAAGGCCACGGCAAGGGTCAGGCCCAAGGAATGCGGCTGGGATGCGAGATAGGCGAGGGCCAGCAGCAGGAGTGTCGCGATCACGGCCAGCGCGATGGCCATGGAACGCTGGCGCTTGGGCAGCGCGTCACTGACATGGGGGAACTGGGACATGAGGGCGGCGTGGGGAGTGAACGCTGATCTTACCGCCCTGCCCTCACCCGGAGGTGGCTCCCCGGCACCGGTTTCAGTCCTCACTCGGCTGCGGCCGGTGTGCTGAGCCCGGCCGCGCATCCGGCGCGGGGCCGGTGAGCAGCACGCTCAGCGCGCTGGAGGCCGCGCAGGCGAACCAGAAGACAAAAAACACCGCTGTCTGGAAGGCCAGCCGCGAAAGCCCCGCCGGCTGGCCGTTCCTGAGCATCTCCTCGGGGTCGAACAGCCCGAACAGCAGCAACTCCAGCAGGCAGGCCGCCAGGAAGGCCGGCCAGGCAATGCCCAGTATCTTGTTGGCTGACATCACATTGCCTCCTTTTATTTTTTATGAGCGCTCAGGGCCGGGCAGCCTTGTCGGGCGTGGCCGCATGGTTGCGCCCCTCGAGGGCCGGGGCCAGAGCCCTGCCCTGCTGCGGACTGCCCGGCCGTGAGGCGCGCGCCGGTTCCTGGCCGCCGATCACGGCATCCGGGTGCGTGACAGCCAGGTAAACCGTGAACACACCGGCCACCACCACCAGTGCGGGCCCGGAAATCACCAGCCAGAGATGGCCGTGCTTCCACCAGGGTGTGGGTTGGGTGGGAATGGAAGTCATGGCAGTCATGAGAGGCCTTTCATCGCGATTCATCTCGGAACAAGGAACACGGATTTTTCTTCGACATGGGCATGCCCGCTTTCATCGCCGACGCGGAACATGATGGGGTGCGAGCCGGCCTGCGCCGAGCCATAGGGAATCTGCAGGCGCACGGCAACCCAGCGCGACTCGGTGGGGCCGACCTTGACCTCCGCCTCGGAAGCGACCGCCAGGCCTTCCAGGCCGGTCGCCGTGATGGTGTAGCGCTGCGTCTCTTCCGTGGCATTCATGACCTGCAGGCGGTAGACGTTTTCCAGCCGGCCCCCGGCCACGATGCGCGAGAGCGCCGCGCGGTCGCGCACCACGTCCACCTTCAGCGGCATGCGCGCCATCAGGCTCCACAGCAGCGCCAGGCACAGCACGCCCAGGAACGCCGAGTAAATCAGCACACGCGGCCGCAGCACCCGGCGCAGCATGCGCGAGGCCGGCCATTTCCCGGCCAAGGCGTTCTGGGTGGTGAAGCGGATCAGGCCGCGCGCATAACCCATCTTGTCCATCACGCCGTCGCATACGTCCACGCAGGCCGCGCAGCCTATGCATTCGTACTGCAGGCCCTCGCGGATGTCTATGCCGGTCGGGCAGACCTGCACGCACAGGGTGCAGTCCACACAGGCGCCGAGAGACAGCGCGGACAGGTCGGCCTGGCGTGAGCGGGCGCCGCGCGGCTCGCCCCGAGCGGGGTCATAGCTCACGATCAGCGTGTCCTTGTCGAACATCGCGCTCTGGAAGCGTGCATAGGGGCACATGTATTTGCACACCTGCTCACGCAGGAAGCCGGCATTACCGTAAGTGGCAAAGCCGTAGAACAGCACCCAGAAGATTTCCCAGCCGCCCATTTTTGTCTGCAGAAACTGCAGGATCAGCTCCCGAGCCGGCACAAAATAGGCGACAAAGGTGAAGCCGGTCCACATGGCCACGCCTATCCAGAGGATATGCTTGAACCATTTCTTGACCAGCTTTTCGAGCGAGAACGGCGCGCCGTCCAGCTTCAGCCGGGCCGTGCGGTCGCCTTCGACCTTGCGCTCTATCCAGAGGAAGATTTCGGTGTACACCGTCTGCGGGCAGGCAAAACCGCACCACAGCCGCCCCGCCACCGCCGTGAACAGGAACAGCGACAAGGCGCTGGCCACCAGCAGGCCTGTCAGGTAGATGAAGTCCTGCGGGTACAGCACATAGCCGAAGAGGTAAAACCGCCTGGCCTCCAGGTCGAACAGCACGGCCTGGCGCTGCCCCCACTGCAGCCACGGCAGGCCGTAGAAGACCAGCTGGGTCATGGCCACAAAAGCCCAACGCCAGCGCGCGAAACGCCCGCTCACCGAGCGCGGGTAGATCTTCTTGTGGGCCTCGTACAGGGACTCCCCGGCCGGCTGCGCGGCCGGCACGATGGGAATGATTTTTCGCAAGGCAGGCTGGCTCACTGTCGCCTCAAAGCTTGGCTGCGGGGGCCTTGTTCGACAGCCCCCAGACATAGGCCGCCAACAGGTGGATCTGCGCCTCCGTGAGCTTGCCGGCCTGGGCGGGCATCTCATTGGTCTTGCCCTTGTTGACGATGTCGACAATGGCCTGCTCGCCCCAGCCGTGCAGCCAGATGTCGTCCGTCAGGTTGGGTGCGCCGATCGCGGTGTTGCCCTTGCCGTCCATGCCGTGGCAGGCCGCGCAGGCGGTGAACTTGGACTTGCCGAGCTGGGCGCGCACCGAATCATGCGGGCCGCCCGAAAGGCTCAAAACATACTGCGCCACGTTGCGCACATCCTCGGGCGTGCCCACGGCCGCGGCCATGGGCGGCATCTGGCCCTTGCGGCCCAGGGTCAGGGTCTCTTTGATTTTTTCGGGTGAACCGCCATGCAGCCAGTCGCTGTCGGCAAGATTGGGAAAGCCCTTGCTGCCGCGCGCGTCGGAGCCGTGGCACTGGGCGCAGTTGTTCATGAAAAGGCGCTCGCCTACCGCCATCGCATTGGCATCGCCCGCGAGCTGTTCCGCGCTTTTGGCGCTGAAGCCGGCGTACAGCGGCGCCAGTTCCATGTCGGCGCCGGCCATGGCAGCCTCATATTCGCCGCGCGTGCTCCACTTCATTTCGCCCGGGTAGGCGCCCAGGCCCGGATAGGCGATGAGGTAAAGCAGCGCATAGATGACGGTGAAGACAAACAGCCACATCCACCAGCGCGGCATGGGGTTGTTGGACTCGCGCAGGTCTTCGTCCCAGACGTGGCCCGTGGTGTTGTCGCTGCGCTCGGGCATTTTCTTGCGGGCCGTGGCCCACAGCAGCACCAGGGAGCCGATGATGCCGATCAATGTCAGCGCGGCCACATACCAGGACCAGAAGTTTTCGGTGAAATCACTCATGAGCCGCACCCGATGCGTTGAGGAATAAAAAAGAGGGGTAGAAGGTGTTGGAGATGGCGGGCATGGCGCTAATCCTGCAGGAAGGGGATTTTTGCGTCCTCTTCAAAGCGCTGGCGGTTGCGGCCGGCGTAGGCCCAGACCAGCAGGCCGATGAAGGTGGCAAAGCACAGCAGGGTGGCGATGATGCGCAGCGTATTGACGTCCATGGTGCTCTCCTTTATTTCAGGGCCTTGCCCATGACTTGCAGATACGCCACCAGCGCGTCCATCTCGGTCTTGTCTTTCACCACGGCGGCGGCTTCGGCGATTTCAGCGTCGCTGTAAGGCACCCCCACCGTGCGCAACGCCTTCATGCGCGGCGCCATGTCGGCCGGGTTGACCGTGGCCTTTTCCAGCCAGCTGTAAGCCGGCATGTTGGACTCGGGCACCACGTCGCGCGGGTTGTTCAGGTGGATGCGGTGCCATTCGTCGCTGTACTTGCCGCCCACGCGGTGCAGGTCGGGCCCGGTGCGCTTGCTGCCCCACTGGAAGGGGTGGTCGTAAACGAATTCGCCGGCCACCGAGTAGTGCCCGTAGCGCAGCGTCTCGGCGCGAAACGGCCGGATCATCTGCGAGTGGCAGTTGTAGCAGCCCTCGCGCAGGTAAATGTCGCGGCCGGCCAGTTGCAGCGCGCCGTAGGGCTTGACCCCTTCAATCGGCGCCGTGGTCGACTTCTGGAAAAACAGCGGCACGATTTCAACCAGGCCGCCCACCGCGATCACCAGCAGGATCAGGATGATCATCAGGAAGTTGTTGGTTTCGATCTTCTCGTGCGTGAAACCGGCGGAGCTTGTGTTGTCGTCTTTCATGGGATGTGCTTTCCTTGCTTTCTCTTGTCAGGCGTGAACCAGCGACGGAACCGGCACCCGGATGGGGCGGCCCCGCATAGCCGTCATGCAGACGTTCCAGGCCATGACCAGCATGCCGCCCAGGTACAGCACGCCGCCGAAGAAGCGCACCACATAGAAGGGATAAGTGGCCTTGACCGATTCGACAAAGGTGTAGGTCAGGGTGCCGTCGGCGTTCACCGCGCGCCACATCAGGCCCTGCATCACACCGGCGATCCACATGGCCGCGATGTAGAGCACGATGCCCACGGTGGCCGTCCAGAAATGCACCTCGATGGCGCGCACCGAATACATCTGCTTCTGCCCGAACAGGCGGGGAACCAAGTAATACAGCGTGCCCATGGAGATCAGGCCCACCCAGCCCAGGGCGCCGGCATGCACGTGGCCCACGGTCCAGTCGGTGTAGTGCGACAGGGCGTTGACCGTCTTGATGGACATCAGCGGGCCCTCGAAAGTGCTCATTCCGTAAAAAGACAGCGACACAATCAGGAAACGCAGGATGGGGTCTTCGCGCAGCTTGTGCCAAGCGCCCGAAAGCGTCATCACGCCGTTGATCATGCCGCCCCAGCTGGGCGCCAGCAGGATCAGGGAGAACACCATGCCGACCGATTGCGTCCAGTCGGGCAAGGCCGTGTAGTGCAGGTGGTGCGGGCCGGCCCACATATAGGTGAAGATCAGCGCCCAGAAGTGGACGATGGACAGGCGGTAGCTGTACACCGGCCGCTCCGCCTGCTTGGGGATGAAGTAATACATCATGCCCAGGAAGCCCGCGGTGAGGAAAAAGCCGACGGCATTGTGGCCGTACCACCACTGCACCATGGCGTCCTGCACGCCGGCGTAGGCCGAATAGGACTTCATCCAGCCGGCCGGCACCTCGGCGCTGTTGACCAGGTGCAGCACCGCCACCGCGAGGATGAAGGCGCCGTAAAACCAGTTGGCCACGTAGATGTGCCTGACCTTGCGCACGCCCAGCGTGCCGAAGAAGACCACCGCATAGGCCACCCAGACCAGGGTGATTAGGATGTCGATGGGCCATTCGAGTTCAGCGTATTCCTTGCCGGTGGTGTAGCCCAGCGGCAGGCTGAGGGCGGCCGCCACGATGACCAGCTGCCATCCCCAGAAGGTGAAGGCCGCCAGCCGCGGCGCGAACAGCGGTACGCCGCCGGTGCGCTGGACCACGTAGTAGCTGCTGCCGATCAGCGCGCAGCCGCCGAAGGCGAAAATAACGGCGTTGGTGTGCAGCGGCCTGAGCCGGCCGTAGCTGAGCCAGGGAATGCCGAAGTTCAGTTCAGGCCAGGCCAGCTGGGCCGCGATGAACAGGCCCACCGCCATGCCCACCACCCCCCAGAGCACGGCAGCCAGCGAGAACTGGCGAACCACCGTGTCGTGATAGGCGATTCCTTGCGTCGTTTCTTGGTTCATGAAGCACCTTTTGTCTTGATGCTTCAAAGTGTCGGCGCGGCGGGCGGCGCGGCACTTGATACAGGTCAATCACCGTGAAGAATGCGCTCGGCTTCCTGCTCCAGCGCTTCAAACTGGCCGCGCCATACCGCCCAGCCCAGCGCACCGATGATGAGCAGGGCCAGCACAACCGACAAGGGAATCAGCAGAAAGAGGATGTCCATTCAATACTCCGATGCGCCGCGCGCCAACCTGGCCGAATTGGCCACGACCAGCAGGGAACTCGCCGCCATGCCGAAGCCGGCCAGCCACGTGGGCATGAAGCCCACAATCGCCAGCGGCACACTGGCCGCGTTGTAAACCGCCGCCCAGAGCAGGTTCTGGCGCACCACCCTCCTCGTTCGCCGTGCTTGGACGACCAGCGCCGCCACGGTGCTGAGCGCGCTGCCCGCCATGATGAAATCCGCCCGCGCCTGGGCCAGCGGGACGGCCCGGCCCATGGCCATGGAGACATCGGCCGCGGCGAGTACCGGCCCGTCGTTCATGCCGTCGCCCACCATCATGACGCGGTGGCCCTCGCTTTGGAGGCTGCGCACGTGCGCGAGCTTGCCCTCCGGCGTGCGCTCGCCGAAATACCATTCGATGCCGGCGCGGCGCGCCAGGTGGGCCACGGCCTGGCCGGTATCACCGGACAGCAGCTGCACGCGGATACCGAGCTTGAGCAAGGCCGACACCGCCTGCGCCGCGTCGGGCCGGATCGCTTCATCGAGCTCAAAGCCGCCGAGATAGCGCTCGCCGTCGGTCAGGTGCGCCTGCAGCACCGGTACATCCCGCCCTGCCGGCGTGTGGCAAAAAGCTGCGGAACCGAGGCACAGGTATTGCTCATCGCTGCCGTCCAGCCGCGCGACCTTGCCGCGCAGGCCCCGGCCCGCGACCTCCTCCACCTCCGTGGCCACCCAGCCCGGTGCGGAAAACCGTGCGGCGATGGCGCGCGAGACCGGGTGCAGCGAATGCCTGGCCAGCGCCCCTGCCCTGTTGCAGGCTTCGTCAAGGTTCACACCGGGGGATACATGGGCCAGCACCACTTCCATGCGGTCCTCCGTCAGCGTGCCGGTCTTGTCGAAGACCACGGTATCAATGGCCGCGCAGCTTTCCAGCGCCTGCAGCTTGCGCACCAGCACGCCGCGCCGCGCCAGGGCACCGGCGCCCGCCAGCATGGCCGCCGGCGTTGCCAGTGACAAAGCGCAGGGGCAAGTCACGATGAGCACCGACACCGCGACCGCCATTGCATGCGCCTGCCCCAGCGGCCACCACCACACGGCGGCCGCGGCCGCGGCCAGCAGCACGGCCACCAGAAAAGGGCTGGCGATACGGTCCACCAGTTGGACCAGGCCGGGCTTTTCCAGCGATGCCTGCTCCATCAGGGCGACGATTTCAGCATAACGGGTTTGCGCACCCACACGCTGCACGCGCACCAGCAACACGCTGGTGAGGTTGTGGCTGCCGGCAATCACGCCATCGCCCACCCGGCGCAACAGAGGCTTTGATTCACCGGTCAGCAGCGACTGGTCGACCCGGCTTTCACCTGTTTCCACCTCTCCATCGGCGGGAAAAGCCTGGCCCGGCAGCACGCGGACCAGGTCGCCCGCAACAAGGCGGCGCACGGCCACCGCGCGGAAACTGCCGTCGGCCTCCTGCCGCTCCACGCTGTCCGGCAGCCGCCGCATCAGCGCCTCCAGCGCGCCGGCCGTGCGGTCACGCAGGCGCTGCTCCAGCAGCCGGCCCGAGAGCAGGAAAAACACAAACATGGGCACCGAGTCATAGGAGGCATGGGCGCCCCAGGGGCTGGCCGGGTCGAAAGTCGCGGCCGTGCTGGCGCCAAAGGCGATCAGCACGCCCAGCGCCACCGGCACGTCCATGCCGATGCGCAGGCGGCGCACATCGCGCAGCGCCGCCGAAAAGAACGGCCAGCAGGAAAACAGCAGCACCGGCAAGGTCAGCACCCAGGAGGCCCAGCCCAGCAGCGCCTGGATGTCGGGTGTGATTTCACCGGGCGGCGCCAGGTAGGCCGGCGCCGCATACATCATGACCTGCATCATGCAAAAGCCGGCCACCAGCCAGCGCCATAGCATCAGGCGCTGCGCCGCTACCCGGCGACCGGCCAGCAGCAGGTCACCGGCCGGCAAGGCGCCGTACCCTGCCCTGCCCAGCGCGGCCATCCAGGCTGAAGGCCGCGTGGCCTGCGGCTGCCACTGAAGCCGCACCGTGGCCGTCACGCCGTTGACCTGCACCGCATCCACGCCGGGCAGGCCGCGCAGCACCTCCTCCACCGTGAGCGCGCAGGCCGCGCAGTGCATGCCTTCCAGCGCCAGGCAAGATTCCCACCACCCCTCACGGCCCGCGACCGGACGGCTGAAGCCCTCCCACTCGGCCGGCTCGTCAAGCGCGGCCCAGGCGTCATTGCCGGCGATGGGTCGTGACAGGCCGGCAGAAGCCAGGGCGGGAGCGGTTTGCATGAGGCGAGCTTAGCCTGCACAAAGTGCCGCGGCCTTGACATGGATCAAGCCCGGGCTGGCGCGACACGGCATTGTTTGAGGAAGACGCGTAACCGCATTCCGGATGCGCGAAATGGCCCCAGCCCAAGCCCGCATGGCCCCCTCACCTCAACTACAGCAAGGAAACCCCATGACGTCAGGAAGCCATCGGAAAAGCCGTTACAGCCTGCTTTCCATAGGGTTGCACTGGTTCATGCTTGTCCTGCTGGCGGCGGTATACATCTGTATGGAGATCAGCGACAGCTTCCCCAAGGGCAGCGACCTGCGCAGCGGACTGAGAGCCTGGCACTACATGCTGGGCCTGTCGGTATTCGCGCTGGCCTGGCTTCGCCTCGCCGTCAATCTCTGGAGCGATGCTCCACCGGTGGAACCACCACCCCCGCTCTGGCAAGGCCGCCTTGCCAGCCTGGTGCAAGCGGGCCTTTATCTGCTGATGATAGGCATACCCCTGGGCGGCTGGCTGCTGCTGAGCGCCCGCGATCAGCCTATTCCATTTTTCGGGCTGCAGTTGCCCGCGCTGATGGCCGGCAATAAGGCCGCGGCGGGCTGGCTCAAGGAGATTCACGAAGCCGGAGCCACGGCCGGGTATTTTCTGGTGGGCCTGCATGCGGTTGCGGCCTTGTATCACCACTACCTGCTGCGTGACAACACGCTGACCCGCATGCTTCCAGGGCGCCGTTGATGTGAGTTGCGGAGTGAACGGAGGACGGGCGCATGAGACACCTTGAACAGCACAGGACTTCACGTATCGGCTGGCTTCGCGCGGCCGTGCTGGGGGCCAATGACGGCATCGTATCGACCGCCAGCCTGATCGTGGGTGTGGCTGCCGCCGCCGCAACGCGAGAAACCGTGTCGATGACAGGCGTGGCGGCCCTGGCCGCCGGCGCGATGTCGATGGCCGCGGGCGAGTACGTGTCGGTGCACTCGCAATCCGATACCGAGGAGGCGGACCTGGCCCGGGAGCGCGCGGAACTCGAGAAGGATATGGCGGCTGAACTCCGTGAGTTGACCGCGATCTATGTCGCGCGCGGGTTGGACCCAGCCCTGGCCCGGCAGATCGCCGAGAAGCTCATGGCCCATGACGCCCTGGGTTCGCACGCACGCGACGAGCTGGGCATTTCAACAGAGATGGCAGCGCGCCCGATACAGGCCGCGCTCGCCTCCGCAGCCAGCTTTGCAGCCGGCGCCCTCTTGCCGCTGGCCGTTGCGGTGCTGGCGCCCGGCGGCACGTTGATCTGGTGGGTGTCGGGAAGCTCTCTCGTTTTTCTGGCATTGCTGGGCGCGACAGCCGCCCAAGCGGGCGGCGCGAGGATTCTGCCGGGCGCATGGCGTGTGGCCGTCTGGGGCGCTCTGGCCATGGGCATCACGGCGGGTATCAGCAAGCTGTTCGGCACGGCGGTTTGAGGCCGCCGCGCAACAAGCCTCACACAACAGCGTGCCCCAGAGATTTGCCCGGCGCAAAGGGGCTGGCGCACGGAGTGCATCCTTGACCTGGATCAAGCCTGAGCCCTCGCCCGACTCCTAGACTGCAGCTACATCACTACAGGAGAACTACCATGTACCAGCGCATTCTTGTTGCAACCGACGGTTCCGCGCTTTCCAAAAAAGCGGTCAAGGCGGCCATTGAACTTGCCGCGTCGCTGGGGGCGGGCCTTGTGGCACTGAACGTCGTTCCGCGCTACCCCATGAACTACTTCGAAGGCGGCGCCACCGTCTCGCCGCAAGAAGTCGGGCGCATTGAAAAAGAATGGGCCGACAGGGGCCAGGGCATCGTGGAGGCCGTGCAGAAGTCCGCGGAAGCAGCCGGCGTCAAGGCCAAGGCCGTGACCGCAAAATCCGACCTCATTGCAGCCGCCATCATGACTGCGGCCAAGAAGAACAAGTGCGACCTCATCGTGATGGCTTCGCACGGCCGCAAAGGCATCTCGCGCATCCTGCTCGGCAGCGAAACCCAGCAGGTGCTCACGCACAGCGGCATTCCCGTTCTCGTTCTGCGTTGAACGCACCGTTTCATTCCTGATTTTTCTGGAGAACACCATGAGAGTCCTTCTCGCCGTTGACGGCAGCACGTTCACCAAAAAGGCCCTCGCCTTCCTGGTCACCCATGAAACCCTGATGGGACCCGACGCGGAGCTTATCGTGCTCAATGTGCAGGTTGCCGTTTCCCCTCGCGTCAAGACCATGCTGGGCGCCGCCACCGTGCACGCCTGGCATGCCGAGGAAGCCGGGAAGGTCTTGGACCCCATCAGGCGCTTCCTCAGCCGCCACAAAATTCCCTTCAGGGCCTCCTGGGTTGCCGGCACACCTGCCACGCAGATCGCGCAGGCGGCAAAACGCGAAAAGGTGCACATGGTGGTGATGGGCACCCACGGCCACGGCTTGCTGGGCCGCGCCCTGCTGGGCAGTGTCGCCCAGCGGGTGGTGGCGGACGTTGACGTGCCGGTGCTGCTGGTCAAGTAGGCGTCTCCTGAAAGCATCCCATGATCACATTCGCCACGACCTCTTCCCCCTCATCGGCAACGCGGGCCATTCCCACTGCGCGCCAGTCCCAGGGCACGCTGGGACTGGGCTTGTTGGTCGCACTGGTGATGGGCTCCATCATCGGCAGCGGCATCTTCGGCCTGCCGCAAAATATGGCGGCCGGCGCGGGCGCGGGCGCCATCCTGGTCGGCTGGCTCGTCACCGGTGTGGGCATGCTGGTCCTGGCGCGCGTCTACCAGATGCTGGCCCTGCGCAAACCCGAGCTGGATAACGGCGTCTACGCGTATGCACGCGCGCTCTCCGGCGAATACATAGGCTTTAACTCCGCCTGGGGTTACTGGATCAGCGCCTGGATCGGCAACGTTGGTTACCTGGTGGCCGCGTTCGGCGCCCTCGGCTATTTCTTCCCGGCTTTTGGCGAGGGCAATACCCCCGCGGCCGTCGCCGGCGCTTCGGTAACACTGTGGGTCGTCCACGCGCTCGTGCTGCGCGGCATCAACACCGCGGCCTGGGTCAACGCCGTGGTCACCGTGGCCAAGGTCATCCCCTTGCTGCTCTTCATCGTGCTGGCCGCCGCTGCTTTCCAGGCGCCTACCTTCCATCTGGACTTCTGGGGCGGCGCCAAGCTCGGCTCCGTGCTGGACCAGGTCAAGAGCACCATGCTTGTGACGGTGTGGGTGTTCATCGGCATCGAGGGCGCCAGTGTCTATTCGGCACGGGCGCGGCAACGCAAGGACGTCGGCAAGGCCACTGTCATCGGTTTCCTGGCCTGCCTGGCGCTGCTCATGGCCGTCTCGCTGCTGTCGCTGGGTATCTTTACGCAGCAGGAACTGGCCGGGCTGAAAAATCCGTCCATGGCGGGCGTGCTGGAGAAGGCCGTGGGCACCTGGGGCGCGGTGCTCATCTATATCGGGCTGATCGTTTCAGTCGGCGGCGGGTTCCTGGCCTGGACGCTGCTGGCCGCCGAGTCGCTCTTCACACCGGCCAGCAGCGGCGTGATGCCGGCATGGCTTGGCCGCCAGAGCGGCAAGGGCGTGCCGGCCAATGCCTTGTGGCTGACAAGCGCCATGGTGCAGATATTCCTGATCGTGACGCTGGTGTCCAAGGCCTCCTACCTGGCCCTGATTTCGCTGTCGACCGCGATGATTTTGCTGCCCTACCTGTTCAGCGCGCTTTACGGCGTGAAGCTTGCCGCGCGTGGTGAGGGTATAAACCAGGCTCCCCACGGCGTCCGCGGTTCGCTGGACATGCCGGTGGCAGCGCTCGCCTCGGTGTACTGCCTGTGGTTGCTGTATGCCGCCGGCACCAAATACCTGTTGCTAAGCGCCCTGCTCTATGCCCCCGGCGCCATCCTCTACCTCATCGCGAAACGGCAAGGCGGTAAACAAGCCTTCGCGGGAGGTGAAAAAGCCATGCTCGCGGCGCTGCTTGTGCTGGCCGCGCTCGCAGGCTGGATGCTCGCCACCGGGCAATTGGGGCTGTGATGGTTGGCGGCGTGCATTCAGAAACGGGCCGGTTGCGCAAGGTGCTGGTCTGCAGGCCGGGCCTGGCGCATACGCGTTTGACCCCCGCGAACTGCCGCGACTTGCTGTTCGATGACGTGATGTGGGTGGCGCAGGCCAAAAACGACCACTATGCCTTCATCAACGCCATGACGGAGCACGGCGTGGAAGTGCTGGAACTGCACGACCTTCTAGCAGCCACGGTCGGCAACCCGATGACGCGCGACCGGCTGCTGGACCGCGAACTGGCCGGCACCGACTTTGAGGCCAGCGTCGTGCTGCGACCCTGGCTGCAAGAACTGCCACCGGCCCGGCTGGCCGAGTTCCTCATTGGGGGACTGACCCCGGCGGACCTGCCCTTCAAACTGCCCGGCCTCACAGCCGGCTGCGCGAGCCCATCGGATTTGCTGCTGCCCGCCTTGCCCAACACACTGTTCATGCGCGACAGCAGTTGCTGGATAGGCGACGGCGTGGCGCTGGGATCCATGTACTGGCCAGCCCGCCGGCGGGAAAGCCTGCTCATGGCGACCATTTACCGCTCGCACCCCGCGTTCGCGGGCAAGGTCACTGAATGGTGGGGCGACCCGGGGCAACCGCACGCGCAGGCTTCGCTCGAAGGCGGCGATGTCATGCCGCTGGGCAACGGCCTGGTGCTGGTCGGCATGGGCGAGCGGACCTCGCCGCAGGCGGTGACCCAGCTCGCGCGCAACCTGTTTGTCCGCGGCGGCGCAACGCGGGTGCTGGCCGCCCAGCTACCCAAATCACGCGGCGCCATGCACCTGGACACGGTATTGACCTTCTGCGACCGCGACCTGGTGACGGTATTCCCGGAGATTGTGGACGGTATACGCGTGTTCAGCCTTCGCCCCGGCCCAGGGCACGGCACGCTGGACGTCAGGGCTGAGAGCCTGCCCTTTCTGGAGGTTCTCGCCCAGGCCCTGGGCATTCCAAAGCTGCGCGTGGTCGCCACAGGCGGAAATGCCTACGAAGCCGAGCGCGAGCAATGGGACGACGGCAACAACGTGCTGGCACTGTCGCCCGGTGTCGTCATGGCCTACAACCGCAATACCCATACCAACACCCTGCTGCGCAAGGCCGGCGTTGAGGTCATCACCATTCCCAGCGGAGAGCTGGGCCGTGGGCGCGGCGGCAGTCATTGCATGTCCTGCCCGATCGAGCGCGATGCCGCCTGAGCTTTGCCGAAACCTCCTCCCGGGACCGCCACTTTCATGAGCTTTAACCTCCACAACCGCAGCCTGCTGGACCTCAGGGACTTTTCCCCGCGGGACATTCGCTTCCTGCTGGACCTGGCCGCAGAGCTCAAACGCTCCAAATACGCCGGCAATGAACTGGCTCGCCTGAAGGGAAAAAACATCGCGCTGATTTTCGAGAAACCCTCCACCCGCACACGCTGCGCATTTGAAGTCGCGGTGCACGACCAGGGCGGCCACGTCACCTACATCGACCCGGTCGGCTCGCAATTGGGGCACAAGGAGTCCCTGAAGGACACAGCCCGGGTGCTGGGCCGGCTCTATGACGGCATCGAGTACCGCGGTCTTCACCAGGCGGTGGTCGAAGAAATCGCGCGCTTTTCGCACGTGCCGGTGTGGAACGGCCTGACCGACGAGGCTCATCCGACCCAGGTTCTGGCCGACCTGATGACCATGCAGGAGTTTGGCGAAAAGCCGTTGCATGAACTGTCTTTCTGTTACCTGGGCGACGCGCGCTTCAACATGGGTTGCTCGCTGCTGGTGGGCGGGACGCAGATGGGCATGGACGTGCGCATCGCCGCCCCCGCCGCGCTGATGCCACCACCGGCTCTGGTCGCTGAAATGCGCGAGCTGGCCGGGAAAACCGGTGCGCGCATTACCCTCGGCAGCGATCCGGCCGAAGCCGTCAAGGGCGCGGATTTCCTCTACACCGATGTCTGGGTTTCGATGGGTGAGCCGGACGACACCTGGAAGCTCAGGATAGAACAGTTGCTGCCTTTCCAGGTCAACAGCGCCCTTATGAAGGCCACCGGCAAGCCGCGCACCCGCTTCATGCATTGCCTGCCCGCCTTTCACAACCTGGACACCGAAGTCGGGCGCCGGATCCATGAGCGCTATGGCCTCAGCGAGATGGAGGTGACCAACGAAGTCTTCGAATCCGACGCCTCCGTGGTCTTTTCGCAGGCGGAAAACCGCATGCACACCATCAAGGCCGTTCTGGTGGCCACGCTCGCATGAAGCTGGTTGTCGCCCTGGGCGGCAATGCCCTGCTGCGCCGGGGCCAGTCTCTCAGTGCGCGGCACTTGCTTGAAAACATCCAGGCCGTGGCGGCCCAGTTGGCGCGCATCGCGCTCCACCATGAACTGGTGGTGACTCACGGCAACGGGCCGCAGATAGGCCTGCTCGCCCTGCAAAATGCGGCCTATGCTGCGGTGGCGCCCTATCCGCTCGATGTGCTGGGCGCGCAAACCGAAGGCATGATCGGCTACCTGCTGGAGCAGGAACTCGCCAACCACCTTCCGCCGGCCCGCCCGGTGGTCACCCTGCTCACACGTGTGGAAGTCGATTCCGCTGATCCGGCTTTCGACCAGCCCACCAAGCCGATTGGGCCCGTCTATACAAAGGAGGAGGCCGAACGGCTCGCGCAAACCATGCATTGGCATGTCGCACCCGACGGCGCTGGCCTCAGGCGCGTCGTGGCCTCCCCTCTTCCAATACGCGTGCTGGGCGTGGACCCGATCCGCTGGATGTTGCAGCACCAAGCCGTGGTGATCGCCGCGGGCGGCGGCGGCATTCCGGTGGCGCGCACTGCTGCAGGGCGCTCTCTCAAGGGAGTGGATGCCGTGATCGACAAGGACCTGACGGGTGCCCTGCTCGCCCAGGAACTGGGCGCCGACCGCCTGGTGATCGCCACCGACGTGGAGGCCGTATTCCTCGACTGGGGACTGCCCTCGCAGCGCGCCCTGCGAAAAATCACGCCGCGGGACCTGCTGGGCCAAAGCTTTCCCGCCGGCACCATGGGCCCCAAGGTAAAGGCCGCCACCGGGTTTGTGACGAAGACAGGCAAAAAGGCATTGATAGGCTCACTCGTCCAGATCGAGGAGATGCTGGCGGGCCGTGCCGGCACTGAACTCGGCCCTGAAAGCGGGTTTGCCGCATAAGCCCGGCCTGAAACGGGACGGCTGATCCGCATTTTCACGGTCGGCTTGAGGTGGCGCAACTGACGCCATACGTTTGCCATGTTCAATGGCCGCATGAAACCCTGTCGCCCTTTGCTTGCAAGCCTGATGATCTCCGCCGCCATGATGTGGGCAGGCGTCCATGCGGAGCCGCCGCATCGCCGGCCACCCGTGACGGGCGGCGCCATCGTCGCCAGCCGCAGCGCCGGTGTCGTGGAAATTAGCACCATCGGCGCGTGGGTGCCCAGCGGCAACGAGGACCCCGAGCCCGAGTTCGCCCCGCCGGACACCTTCGGCGACCGGCTGGCAAGGCCACAGCCCATAGGCCTGTCGCGCGGCGAGGCACGTGACCTGGCCTCCGGATTTGTGCTCACGGCCGACGGTTACATCGTCAGCAGCGCACACGTCATCCTTGATGCGGAAGAAGCCCAGGTGCGCTTGCAGGACGGCCGGCATTTTCCCGCCAGGCTGGTCGGGCTGGACCGCACCACAGACGTTGCCCTGCTGAAGATCGAAGCCTCCGGCCTGTCCCCCGCGCCCATCGGCGACTCCTCCAGGCTTGCCGTCGGCGACTGGGTCGCCGCGATCAGCTCCCCGTTTGGCCTTTCCGGCTCGGTGACGGCGGGCATCGTCAGCGCAAAGAACCGATTTCTTTCAGGCAGCGGTGAAACCGGTTTCCTGCAGACCGATGTGGCGATCAACCCGGGCAGCTCAGGCAGCCCGCTCTTCAATGCCGAGGGTGAAATCGTCGGCCTCAATTCGCTGATCTACAGCGGCAGCGGCGGCTACATGGGGGTGTCGTTTTCCGTACCGGTCAATCTGGTGGTTGACATCGCATCGCGCCTGCGCGCCCAGGGACGGGTGAGGCGCGCCTACCTGGGCGCAAAGCTCCAGGGCATGACTTCCGCGCTCGCACAATCCTTCGGGGTACGCGACCCCACGGGGGCACTGGTCGTGCAGGTCACGCCGGGTGGGCCGGCGGCGCGGGGCGGCCTGCTGCGCGGCGACATCATCACGGCTTTCAACGGCGCCAAGGTCAGGGATTTCAGCAGCCTGGCCCTGCAGATGAGCGACCACGGCGCCGGCACTCCAGCCACACTGGAAATCTGGCGCCAGGCCCGCAAACACTCGGCAACCGTTACGCTGGCTGAGGTACCCGGCGGTGGTGCGCATCCCCTGGCGGCCCCGGATACCGGTGAACGCCCCCGCTTGGGCCTTTCTCTGGCCGAGTCCGGCAAGGATTTGCAGGCACAGCTGGGCATAGACGGCGGCCTGCTGGTGCGCCAGGCCACAGGTTTGTCGCGCAGCGAAGGCATACAAGCCGGCGATGTGATCCTGGCCGTCAACGAGACCACGCTGGACAGCGTGGAAGATTTGGATCGCGTGCTTTCACGCCTGGAGCCCGGTGCCAGCCTCGCCCTGCTGGTGTGGCGTGACGGGCATGCGGCTTATGTCGCACTGCGGATTCCGCAGGCACCTAGACGTCCAGGCGAGTAGCCGTTCCTGGGGGTGCCTATTCCTTGCCGACGAGCCAGTAAACCGGGCAGAAACTGAACAGGCCCGTCAACAAGGGAATCAGGCCCAGCAGACCCAACCAGCGCGCATTCCCATCAAGCACAAACAGGAGCGACAGCAACAGGATGCCGACGACGACACGAAGCTGTTTCTCGGTAGCGCCCACATTTTTTTTCATGATGAAGTCCTTCCGTGTTGATCCTGCATAAAGCGTACGCCGCCCCGCAACGTCCCTGCTTGACAAATGTCAAAGCAAGCGTCTATGCGCTTGCCTACAGTGACATCACCACCCTGTGGTGGCGATGTCTTCAAGGAAGGAAACAGCCATGAAAACCGATATGCAGCTCAAGGCCGACGTCACCGCCGAACTGGCCTGGGAACCCGCCGTCAACTCAGCCGGCATAGGCGTGCTCGTCAATGACGGCGTGGTGACGCTCACGGGTCACCTGAACAGCTTTGCCGAAAAGAATGCGGTGGAAAAAGCCGTTCGTCGCGTGGCCGGCGTGCGCGGGCTGGCCATCGAACTGGACGTGAAACTGCCGGCAGCCCATCACCGCAGCGATTCCGAAATCGCATCGACCGCGGCCTCCGCACTGCGCTGGAGCGTGCTCCTGCCCATAGATCGCATCAAGGTCGAGGTTGAAAAGGGCTGGGTCACCCTCACGGGTGACGTCGACTGGGCCTACCAGGCCAAGACGGCCGAAAAATGCGTGCGCGGCCTGATGGGGGTGCGCGGGCTCTCCAACAACATCGTTGTAAAACCCACCGTCAGCACACGGGACGTCGCGGCGGAGATCTCCGCCGCGCTCGAACGCCAGGCCGAACGCGAAGCCCGGCACATCCAGATCGACGTCAAAGGCAGCGTCGTCACCCTTCATGGCAAGGTGCATTCTCTGGCTGAACGCGAAGCGGTGGGCGGTGCGGCTTTTGCGGCCAGGGGCGTAACCCGTATCGTCAACAAGCTAGAAGTTGCCGCCTGAAGCGGCAGCCTGTTCCGTCTTTTTGAAAGGAGCACGTCATGCCTTTTTTCACGCCGTGGTCTGGCTGGACCATCGCCGAGACGAGTTGATGCAGTTCGATGCCGAACAGGCCGAGGAGCGAAATCTTCGCGCATTGCGAGCCGTTCACGTCGCGTATACCCAACTCGAAGCAAGTCCGACTCGTATCCTTGGTTCCCGCCTTCACGATGCCGCTCCATCGGCGTGCTCTTCATGCCAGGAAGCCGGGCCTTCCCGTTGGGCATGCAGATGTGAAGGCATCTGCGCATGCAGCGCACGCAACTGCCTCTCAAGCTCGGCGATGCGGTTGATATAACCCAGCAGGATGGCCACCGTAAAAATGTCCAGGTCGAAGTCCTTCCGTATGCCCACCGCCTGGCGTAAAGGCATGATGCAACGGGTGCTGAAGACTAGCGGTTGCGGCCGGGCGTTTAGCGGCGCCAGCGCACCGTAGTCCATCAGTTCTAGTATCTCGTCACTGCTGAGGCCGCAGATCCGGCTCAGTTCCTGCGCGTCCACGGTGTGCCGATCGTCCAGCCAAAGGGATTCATGCGTTTGCGGGCTCATGGGACTGCTCCTTGTTGGCGATGGCGCGAGGGTTGAAATGCGATCGCGCGCGCAGCTGCTCGAACAGCGCCCGCTCCTGCGGCGTCAGGGCGGCCGGCACATCGATATGCGTCACGGCGTACAGGTCGCCCCGCCGCCCATGGCCCGTGGCCAGGCCGCGTCCGCGCAGGCGCAGCTTGCGTCCGGACCGCGTGCCCGCGGGAACCGTCAGCATCAGCGAGCCGTCCAGCGAAGGAACTTCCACGTCGGCCCCGAGCGCTGCTTCCCAGGGTGACAGGGCCAGATCGAAGTAAAGGTCGTGACCGTCCGCGCGCCATACGGGGTGCGGTATCAGGTTGATATGAAGGTAGATGTCCCCGTCAACACCGCCGTGGCGGCCCTTTCCTCCCCTGCCGCGCAAGCGCAGCTTCTGCCCTTCTCTGGCGCCCGCCGGGATGGTGACGGCCAGCGTGCGCGAACCGTCTTCGTGCATCACATCCAGGTTGATGGTGGTTCCGCGGTGGGCGTCTTCCAGGCTGATGCGGGCGGCGGCTTCGTAGTCGTGGCCGTGCGCGGGCGTGCGGCCGGCACCGCGCCGTCCCGCCAGGCCGGCCAGCAGGTCCGACAGATCGACGTCGTCGAATGCGTGTTCGCTGGATGCGTACGCCTGGCGCCACTGCGGCGGGGGTGTGAACTCTTCGCCGGTGCCATGCGGCTCGAGCTGGTCATAGGCGGCCCGCCTGGCGGCGTCCTTCAAGGTGGCATAAGCTTGCGCCGCTTCCTTGAACTTCGACTCCGATTCCGGCGCCTTGGAAACGTCGGGGTGGTACTTGCGCGCAAGTTTGCGATAGGCTTTTTTGATAGCCTCCTCATCAGCGTTGCGCGGCACGCCCAGAATCTCGTAGTAGTCCTTGTACTTCACGACGGGCATCCTCTGCCGCCCAAGGCTTTTCCGGCAGCCGGAAGCGGTATCGCGAAATGGGCAGCGGATTCCCGCCTCGTCCCTGAAGGCAGCCTATGCCGGCACATCATGCGGGTCCGCTCATTCGACGGACAACGCGCCGGAAGGAAGACTGACGCGCAAGGTCTTCACCGACGCTCCTTCGTCGGCGGCGTCCGGCTTATCGGCTGGCTCCGGCGAACGTACCAGCAGCACGGGAACGGGTGAACGCCGCAGGACATTTTCAGCGCTGCTGCCCAGCATGACGCGCCCTATGCCGCGGCGCCCATGGGTTCCGAGCACGATCAGGTCGGCGGGCCAGGCACCGGCTTCCGTGACGACCAGTTCATGCACTGGAAGCGCGAGGTTGTCGCGCAGCACGGTCTCAGCTTCCACGCCCGCGGCCGCCGCAACGGCCTTGGCGTCGGCCAGCAGACGCTCACCATCCTGCCGCAGGTTCTCGAGCCAGTCGCTGGGGTAACCTGCATAGGCGTCGAATGACAGCGCAATGGACGTGTCGTCCACAACATGCAGCAAACGCAGCTTGCCACCGGTGAGCCTGGCCATGCGGATGGCCTCCTGCAGGCCGTGTTTGGATGTGGGGCTTCCGTCGACAGGAACCAAAATGCGTTGGTACATGGAGTTCTCCTTCAATCGATTGATGGGAAGTCCAGTATTCAGTGTCTTCGCGGTCCGGAAATTGACCTGGCTCAACCAAGCTTGATCTTGGTTGATCTTGCCTCGGGGAACCCATACGGTCTTTCGCACTATTGTTTGCCGCGTGTGTAGTTCTTTAGGTCTCGGCGCAGTCTACGAGGTCTTTACGCCCTGCGCGGAACTTGCGAAAGATCAATGCGCAGAGCCCTTCGCTTGCCTAAAGTTTTATTGCCACCAGGTGGTGGTCTTCATTTCATTCAAGGAAAGAACCATGAAAACCGATATGCAACTCAAGGCCGACGTCACCGCGGAACTGGCCTGGGAACCCGCCGTCAACGCGGCTGGTATAGGGGTTCTCGTCAAAGAAGGTATCGTGACGTTGACAGGGCACCTGGACACTTTTGCCGAGAAGTACGCGGCTGAACGGGCTGTGCGCCGCGTGTCAGGCGTGCGCGGGCTGGCGATGGAACTGGACGTGAAGCTGGCACCGGGGCACCAGCGCAGCGACTCAGAGATTGCATCGGCCGCAGCATCCGCATTGCGCTGGAGCGTGTTCATGCAGCCCGACCGGGTCAAGGTTGAGGTGGAAAAGGGCTGGGTCACGCTCACGGGTGAAGTTGATTGGGCTTACCAGTCCAGCACCGCCGAACAATGCGTGCGCAACCTGATCGGCGTGCGCGGTCTGACAAACAAGATCAGCGTCAAACCAACCGTCAATACGCGCAACGTGGCGGCGGAGATTGCCGCCGCACTTGAGCGCCAGGCCGAACGCGAGGCCAAAAACATCGCGATCGATGTCGAGGGCGGCGTTGTCACCCTTCGCGGCAAGGTGCACTCCCTGGCTGAGCGTGAAGCAGCCGCCGGCGCCGCATTTGCCGCCAGGGGCGTTTCCCGGATCATCAACAAACTGGAGGTCGCAGCCTGAAGCGGCGGCCTTCCAAAAGAACACCTCATCACCTCATCAACAGGGGAAAAATCATGAAGCATCTTCGTAAACTGGAAGACTCTTTCGGCGACTCTCTGGAATCGGCAATGCGCCGCTTCTTCTCGCCTGTCATCTTCGATGCCGATAAAACTGCGCTGCAGATGCGCATCGACGTGGAAGAAGAGGCGGACGCCTACACCGTCAAGGCCGATATCCCCGGCGTCAAAAAAGAGGACATCAATGTCCAGGTCGACGGCAACGTCGTGCGCATAGACGCCGAGATGAAGCGGGAAAAAGACACCAAGGAAAATGGCGGCAGGGTTGTGCGAAGCGAGCGTTATTGGGGCGACGTGTCGCGCACCTTCAGCCTCGCGAACGATGTCGACGAAAGCAAGACCACCGCAAGCTATAGCGACGGTGTGCTGACGTTGAAGCTGCCCAAGAAAGCCGGCGCACCGTCCGGCAAGATCGCGGTCCAGTAGGTATCCGTTCACGCGGCACGGGTCCGCGCATTGCCAGGAGTTCACCATGCAAATGATGAAAGCTGCGGTGGTCCATGAATTCGGCCAGCCGCTTCGCATCGAGGAAGTCCCCGTTCCCGCCGTGGCGCCAGGCAGCATCCTGGTCAAGGTTGCGGCATCGGGCGTGTGCCACACCGACCTGCATGCCGCGGACGGAGACTGGCCGGTCAAGCCCTCCCTGCCCTTCATTCCGGGCCACGAGGGCGTTGGTTACGTCGCCGCGGTCGGAACGGGTGTTAACACCGTGAAGGAGGGAGACCGTGTCGGCGTTCCCTGGCTGCACACGGCCTGTGGGCACTGCGAACATTGCATCACCGGCTGGGAGACGCTGTGCGACAGCCAGCAGATGACCGGCTACAGCGTCGACGGCGGCTACGCCGAATACGTGCTTGCCGATCCCGGCTACGTAGGCCACTTGCCCGACGCCATCGGTTTCGGTGAGATCGCGCCTGTTCTGTGCGCGGGCGTGACGGTGTACAAGGGCCTGAAAATGCTCGAGTGCAAGCCGGGTGACTGGGTCGCTATTTCCGGCATCGGAGGCCTGGGCCATTTCGCGGTGCAGTATGCGAAGGCCATGGGGTTTCACGTTATCGCTGTCGACATCGACGACGTGAAACTGAAGCTGGCCAAAAGCCTTGGCGCCGACATGGTGGTCAACGCCGCGGTGCAGGACCCGGTCCAGGAGGTCCAGAAAGCGATACGCGGCGCGCACGGCGTGCTGGTGACCGCCGTGTCGCGTAGCGCCTTCTCGCAGGGCCTGGGCATGCTGCACAAGCGCGGCACCATGTCCCTGGTCGGCCTGCCCCCTGGGGATTTTGCGCTGCCCATTTTTGACGTTGTGCTCAACGCCAAGACGGTGCGCGGCTCCATCGTGGGCACCCGCAAGGACCTGCAGGAAGCGCTGGCCTTCGCCGGTGAGCGCAAGGTGCGCACCACCTTCACCGAAGACCGCCTGGAAAACGTCAACGAGGTGCTGGCCCGCATGCGCCGCGGCGCGATCGAGGGCCGGGTTGTGCTGCGGATCAGCGCCGATTGAGCGCGCCGCGCGGCCCTGGCCGGGCGGCTTCAGGCTTTGACCACCAGCACCGGAACGGGCGCATGGCGCACGATCTGCTCGGCATCGCTGCCCATCAGGGCGCGGTCCAGGCCACGGCGCCCGTGCGAACCCACCACGATCATGTCAGCATGGACCTGTCCGGCGTGTTCGGCCACCACGTCACAAAGACGTCCGGCGCCCGACTCCAGCAGCACACTGTCGCATACCACCCCCTTCCCCTCGGCGAGGCTGCGCATTTGCGCCAGCAGCCTTTCGCCGTCGGTGTGCATGAGGGGGCGCGCTTTCTCGTAGTAAGCCTTGGCTGTTTCGAAGCCATTGATGTGGTCGAGCTCGTCAATCACGTAGAGCAGGCGCAGGCGCGCCCGGTTCAGGCGCGCCAGTTCGATCGCGGCCTCCAGCGCCTTGACCGAGGTCTCGCTGCCGTCAACCGGAACAAGTATTTGCTGTAGTGGGGCCATGTGTGTCTCCCGGTGCAGAGGACGCGGTCAGGGGTGGGTTCAATGCGAGTTGCATTGAGAACGTATCGGAACTGCCATCGAAGGCGATCTCGAACCCGGCTGATCGCGCCAGTGCGACCATGGCGGTATTCTCACGCAGGCACTGCCCGGCCACCTGCTTCGTGCCGCGTGCGCGGAGGTAGCCCAGCAACCTGTCCATCAGCAGCCTGCCAAGCCCTTTCCCTTGCCACGATGTAGTGACCTGGATGGCGAACTCCGCGCGGTCGTTGTCCGGGTCGCAAACCGCCCTCACCTCGCCCACCATGACCGGCTCGCCATCTGCTTGCTGCAGAAGCGCGATCAATGTCATTTCGCGGTCATAGTCAATCTGGCTGTATCGGGCCAGTTCCGAGTGCGGCACTTCTCGGCGTGCCATGAAAAACCGCAGGCGCATGTCGGCCGGGGTTGCCCGCGCGTAAAAGACAGCCAGCCGCCGGCCGTCTTCCGGGCGGATGGGCCGCAAAGTGAACCTGACGCCGTCTAGATGCTCTTCGGTCTCCAGCTCCGCCGGATAGGGGCTGATGGAAGGCGGCAATGGCGTGAATCCAGGGGAATGAAGGCCTATGCGGGCATCCACCGCCAATACCCCGTGCTCGTCCACCAGCAGGGGGTTGATGTCGAGTTCGGCAAGCAGGGGCTGCTCGCACGCCAGCTGGGAGATTTTCTGCAGGACGCCGCGGACGGCGGCTGTATCGGCCGGCTTGCTTCCGCGGTAGCCGCCCAGCAGCAAGTCCATGCCGGCCCTTGATACCAGGTCCTTGGCCAGCGCATCGTTGACCGGCACCAGGCCGACTGCGTGCCGTGCATGGAGCTCGACCGCCGTGCCCCCTTCACCGAACAGGACCACCGGCCCGAATACCGGGTCGCAGGCCACACCCGCGATCAATTCCAGCGCACCGGGCCTGGCAGCCATGGTCTGGACGGCGAAGCCCTGCAGCACAGCATGCGGCGCTCGCAGCGCCAGGCTCTCACCCATGCGCGACGCCGCAGCGAGCACTTCGTCGGCCGATTTCAGGCCGAGCTCAACACCACCGGCGTCCGACTTGTGAACGATATCGGCAGACATCACCTTCAGGGCCACGGGAAAACCCATGCGCTGTGCAATCACCGCGGCCTCAGGCCCATCCCCTGCCCGCTCGAGCGGCAAGGTCTCGATGCCGCAGGCCTGCAGGATGTGCATGACCTGCACGGCGTCCAGCCAGCGATGCCCGGCCGCGGCGGCGTCTTGAAGGATTCCGCTCACCCGTGTCGTGTCCGGCGGGCTGGCTTGCGGGACCAAACCGGGTAACTCGCGTAAAGCTGCCTGGTTGCGGGCGTAGGCCGAGAGCTGCAGCCATGCCGTGACGGCGCGCTCCGGCGTGTCGAAGCAAGGCACGCCCGCGGCTGAGAACGAGGCGCGAGCCGAAGCCACCGAGGGCGCGCCCAACCAACAGGCCAGCACGGTTTTCCCGCGTTGCGCGGCCAAAGGCAGGCAGGCTGCCGCGATGTCGTATGCCGCCACGATGGCCGTGGGCGCATGCATGAACAGCACGCCGTCGACCTCCGGCGCAGCAAGCAAGATACGCAGCGCATCCTGGTACCGCGAAATCGGTGCATCTCCCACGATATCCACCGGATTGCCGCGGGACCATACCGAAGGAAGACAGGCATCAAGCGCGGCAAGCGTTTGCGGCGCAAGTTCGGCCAGCTTGCCGCCGCCCAGGGCCAGGGCGTCGGCCGCCAGCACACCGGCGCCTCCGCCATTGGTGAGGACAGCCAGCCGGTCCCCCGCCCAGGACTGCCTGTGCGCCAGCGTCTCGGCCGCGCCGAACAGGTCTTCCAGCGTCTCCACGCGCAGCATGCCGGCTCGCCGCACCGCCGCATCGAACACCAGATCCGATCCGGCGAGCGCACCGGTATGCGATGCCGCCGCACGGGCGCCGGCGGGCGCGCGGCCGCCCTTGACCACAATCACGGGCTTGTTTCGCGCCGCGGCGCGTGCGGCCGACATGAATTTGCGCGCGGAGCTCACCGACTCCATGTACATCAGGATGGCGCGGGTTCCGGGGTCGCTGCCGAGGTAATCGAGCACGTCGCCGAAATCCACGTCGGCGACATCACCCAGCGAGATGAAATGCGAAAACCCTATGCCGCGCCCGTTGGCCCAGTCAAGCATGGCCGTGGCCAACGCGCCCGACTGCGTGACGAAGGCGATGTTCCCCGGCAAGGCATTGCCGGGCGCAAAGCTGGCGTTCAAGCCTATGCCGGGTACCAGGATGCCCAGGCAGTTCGGCCCGGCGATACGCATCAGATGGGGCCGCGCGGCTTCCAGCATCACGCTTTCCAGAGTCTGGGCGCCTTTTTGCGCCGCCTGCCGCAGGCCCGCGGACATGACGACCGCGGCACGCGTGCCGCGCCGGCCCAGCTCGACAATGATGCCGGGAACTTTCGCGGCTACCGTGCAGATCACCGCGAGATCGGGCGTGCCGGGAAGCGATGCCGCATCGGGCCATGCCGGTTCTCCGCCTATGCGCGCGTGGTTGGGGTTGACCGCCCACAAGGGGCCCTTAAAGCCTCCTGCCTTGAGGTTACGCAAAACGACGGCTCCCACGCTGTTTGGGCGGTCGGACGCCCCGACCAGGGCGATCGAGCGGGGTTGAAACAGCGCTTCCAGGTTACGCACACTCATGGGCAACTCCAGGGCAGGATGCACCGGCGGGATTCAACCCTTCACCACCAGCACCGGGATTGTTGAATGCCGCACGATCTGCTCGGCATCGCTGCCCATCAGCATGCGCGCCACGCCGCGCCTTCCGTGCGAGCCCAGCACGATCATGTCGGCGTGGACCTGCCAGGCCTCCTCGGCGACCTGTTCATAAATCCGGCCCACGCCGGACTCCACCAGCACGCTGTCGCAGACCACGTCCTGCTCGCTGACACGGTGCCGCATCTGCGCGAGCATCCTTTCACCGCCGGCTCGCATGAGCGGGACCAGGTCCTCACGGTAGGTTTTTGGGGTCTCGAAGCCGTTGACATGGTCCAGCTCATCGACCACATGGAAAAGCCGAATGCGCGCCCCGTACAGGCGCGCCAGCCCGATGGCGGTATCGAGGGCCTTGATGGAAGTCGGGCTGCCGTCGACCGGCACCAGCAACTGGCGTATCGGGGCCATGCGATCAAACAGTGCTGGGCGACAAAGCCGCCGGCCGCACCGTCTCCTGGTTCTTCGTGTTGTCGCGGACGGCATTGCCGAACACGTCCAGGCGGGACGCATAGCTGCCGTCATCGACTTCCCGCGCGGTGAATGAAGTCGAAAGAATGGGCGCCCGGCCCAGTGTTCGGTCGATTTCGGCCACCGCGTTGCTGGCACCGCGGCCACCCATCACCGAGATGACGGCCACGCGCTTGAGGCCCGTGGAATGGTCTCGCACAAAGCTGCGCATGGGGCCGGCCAGCCGGTACACCCAGACAGGCGCGATCAGCACAACCGTCCCAAAGCTCCGAGGGTCCGGCCCCTCATAACGGATCGCGGGGTGGCGCCTGAGCAGCGAATCCATCACGCAGCGCCAAATGCCCGCAGCGCCCGTGCGCGAACGCGATTCGCTGACCTCGCCGCACGGCCACTGGAACTTGCTGGACAGGAGATCGGCCACGCGGCGCGATGTCCCGGTGTTGGAATAGCAAACGATAAGCGTGCTCTCGGACATGGTTTTGCTCCTTGGATGTTGCGCGCGACAATGCAGCCGTCAAACCGACACCGCGCAAGCATCGGCCGCCTGCAAAGGGTATGGTGGAAGCCGGAATGAGCCCTTGACGCAGATCAAGGGCGGCGGCCTTGGCCGAGGTCCTTGCTCTCGGCGATGGCGGGCAGCACCGCCGATACATAGCGCAGGGCCAGCAACCACAGCGCCATGGCAGCCAGGATCAGCAGGCACCAAGCGGCGCCTCGTACGGATAGCGTAACGAAGCCCATAACCCCTCGCAACCATGGTTGCCACAGCACCAGCGAAAGAAGCAAAACAACCGCCGCGGCCAGACGCGGCAACCAGGGGTTTTTGAGGACATTCACCGAATGGCGATGAACCAGCACGAGAAGAAACAGCCCTGCGACAAGGCTCACGAAGAGTGTCGTGCGTATCTCGGCCTCCTGCCGCCCCTGATCCAGCAGATACCAATTGGCCGCGAGCAGCACCAATGCCAGGCCGAAGCCTTGCGACAGGCCATAGGCCATGTTGCGCACGGCGAAGGGGGAATCCGTGGCCGGCCTGGGCGGTCGGCGCATCAGCTCCGGGTCAGCAGGCTGCGCTTCAAACAATATCGAGCAAGCCGGATCGATGATCAACTCAAGCAGGATGATCTGCGCCGGCAACAGGAGCACAGGCCACTGCACCAGCGCCGGAATCAGCGCAAGTGCCACGATGGGCATGTGCACCGCGAAAATGAATCGCACGGCGCTGCGGATGTTGTCATCGACGTGACGGCCCTGGCGTATGGCCGCCGCGATGCTGGCGAAACTGTCATCCAGCAGCACCAAGGCCGCGGCCTCGCGCGCCACGTCGGTTCCGCGCTCGCCCATGGCAATGCCGGCATCGGCGGCCTTGAGCGCGGGCGCGTCGTTGACGCCGTCGCCCGTCATGCCCACCGTGCCTCCGTCGGCCTGCAGCGCGCGCACCAGCCGCAGCTTCTGCTCGGGCCTGAGCCGCGCGCAGATTGAAACGTTCCGCAAGCGGGCTCGCAGCGAGGCATCGTCCAGTGCATCGATGTCCGCGCCGGTGAGCACGCCGAAGGGATTGGGCAGGCCCGCCTGGCTCGCTATCGCGCTGGCCGTCACCGGGTGGTCGCCCGTCATCATGATGACGCGGACGCCCGCCTCGTGACAGTCTCGAACCGCACGCGGCACCGTGGGCCGTAGCGGGTCGGCCAGGCCCAGCAGTCCGACAAAGCGCAGGCTGAGGTCGCGCTGGCTATCGGGTAAACCGGCGCATTCCCATTCGCCGCGCGCCACGGCGAGGACACGCAGGCCCCGCGCTGCCATCTCCCGCACCTGCGCCTGGACGGTTTCACGCCGGCGCGGCGCCAGTCGACACAGGCCCACGATGGCTTCGGGTGCCCCTTTGGCGGCTAGCAGGAAGCACCCGGGCGTGTCACTTTCATACGCGTGCGTAACGGCCAGAAGCTGGGGCGTGAGCGGGTATTGGCGCACCAGCCCTGCGCCCACGCGAGCCCTCGAATCCGGTCCCAGGCGTTCGTCAGCGACGGCCCGTATGGCTTTTTCCATAGGGTCGAACGGCTTGAGCGGCGTGGCCAGCACGGCGTATTCGAGCAGCTCCGTGATCGCTGCGGGAAGCGGTGCGTCGCTGCCGGCCTTGAACACCGCGTCCGCGCCGGCCAGCTCGACGAGCTCCATGCGGTTGAGCGTCAAGGTCCCGGTCTTGTCGACGGCCAGTACCGTGATGGCGCCCAGCACCTCGACGGCATCGAACCGGCGCGTGAGGATGTTGTGGCGCGACAGACGCCAGGCCGCCAGCGCCAGGAATACCGCAAGCACCACGGGAATCTCCTCGGGCAATACCGCCATCGCAAAGGCAATCGCCGGCAGCAGGCTGGCGACAAAGCCTTGGCCATCCCTGAGCCAGGCCAGCAGAACCAGCAGCACGGCCACCGTCAGCCCGGCACCAGCGAATCCGCGCACGATGCGCCGCGACTGGCGGTACAGCGTTGAAGCAGGGGCCTGTGTCGTCGCCAGGGCCACGCCGATGCGGCCCATCGCGGTCCGGCCCCCGGTGGTGTGCACCCGCGCGAGTCCCGCACCCTGCGTGATCACGGTGCCGGCGTAAAGGGATGCGCCGCTTTCGCGATCGTGGTCGAAGCTGCCAGTTTCCTCCGAATGGGGCAGCTTGGGTCTGGGTACGGATTCGCCTGTCAGCAGCGATTCGTCAACCTCCAGAGTTCCTTCCAGCAAAGCTGCATCGGCGGCGATGCGGTCGCCCTCGCGCACCACCAGGAGATCTCCGCGCACCACTTCGCGGCAGGCAATCCGAAGCTCCCGGCCGTCCCGCAGGACCAGCGCGCGAGGCGCCGACAAGTCGCGCAAAGCCTCCAGCGCCCGCTGTGTCTTGCGTTCCTGGAATAAGGTCAGTGCGACGACCAGCAACACCGAGGCCAGCAAGAACGTGGCTTCGGCCATGTCGCCCAGCACAAGGTAGCCTGCGCCCGCCACGAGCAGCATCAGGAACATCGGCTCCTTGACAACGCCCATGGCCATTTCCCAGAAGCTTTGAGGCTCGCTTCCGGGCAAGAGATTGGGCCCCTCGGCCTGGAGCCGGATCGCGGCCTCCTCGCCGCTCAGACCCAGCACAACAGGAGCGCCGCCGCGCGGGCTTGCTTGGGACTTGGCTGCGGTGCTCATGGTTAGAGAGCGGTCCGCGAGGACCTGCGTCAGTTACTTTTTGGCGCCCGAATCCGTCCCCTTGTCAGCCGCCTGCTTGCCTGCCTCCGCCGACTCCTGCGCGGCTTTATCCGCACGCTTCAATGCATCCTGTGTGGCCTTCATGGCCTCTTGCGTCTGCTGCTGGTCAGCCCGGCCGGCCTTGCGCAGCGCTTCTTCCGCGCGGCTTGATGCCGCGCGCACGGCCGTCGCGGCCCGCCTGGCCGCTTCGGCCGCCTTCGCCGCCAGCTTTTTGGTGCTGTCCGTAGCCGTGGCGGCTGCACGCTCGGCTTTTTCACGCGCCTTTCTCGCGGCTTCGTCCGCCTTGAGTGCCTGTTCCCGGATCTTCGCGGCGCTCCGGTGGGAGACGTCCTGGGCGGCGGTTTCAGCCAGCTGCAGCGTGAGCTTGACCAGGTCGGCCGCCGCGCGGGCGGAATCGGCCGCCTCTTGCGCGGCCTTCTGCGCGACTGCCTTTGAACGCGCGGCCACACCCGCCGGCGCGCTCGAGGCCCCTGCCGGAGCTTCAGCTTTTTCAGCGGTCTGAGCCATAGCATCACCGGCGCTGTAGCCTGCGGTGCACGCGGCGAAGGCCGCGGCGATCACAAAAGTCCTGGTGTTCATGGTCTACCTTTCAGCAAAGTTGGGTACACATGATGGCCAGGAAGGCCCGGAACATATTTGACTTAGCGCAACTGGCGCCCAATTCCGGCTTTGTGGGGCCTGAAGCACCACTCCATGGTGCTACCCCTGGGCTTTCTGGTTCGTGGCTGGTTGCGCCAGATCAACATCAGGCCCCACAGCCATGAGGAAAATCCGGAACGCAAACCATACACCCAACATTTCATCGAACACTTACAGGCCCGTTCCCATGACACATGACATGACCGCACTTGCTGATCGTTTCGGCAGGCTTTTGGCCCGGCGCGAGGCCGAACTGACCGCCATCCTGGACAAGCTCACCAAGGAGGAGCTGGCCGGCGAACAGGCCGGTGATCGAGAAGTGCAGGACTTCAAGGACCTGGCTTCACGCGAGACCGAATTCGACACGGCAGCCCTTGACGCGGAACGCGCCATCGAGGAGCTTGCCCAGGTGGGCGCGGCTCGCCGGCGTTTGCAGGAAGGCCACTACGGCCTGTGCGTGAAATGCGGCCAACCCATAGACCTGCGCCGGCTGGAGGCGCTGCCCGCCGCAGCCTGCTGCCTGACCTGCCAGGCGGCCGACGAGGAAGCTTCTGCCGCGCTCAAATCGCCCCGGACTTGATCGGCGTCAATACCCGCATCAGCCAAGTCGCAAACATGGAATACCGTTTCAACTCCAATGAGGTATCAATCATGTTCAAACGAATCCTGATCCCGGTGGACGGCAGCCAGACTTCGACAGCCGCCCTCGTCGCCGCATTACAGATGGCGCGCGAGGCAAGAGCCAGCGTGCGGCTTGTGCACGCCGTCAATGAAATGGCCTACCTGGGCGGAATCGATCCTTACGGCACCTACTCGGCCGATCTGGCGGGCATGATGCGCGAAGGCGGCGCCAAGGTGCTGGCTGACGCCATGGCGATAGCCCAGTCAGCCGGCGTGGAAGCCAGCCAGGTACTGCTCGATGAGCCCGGCAAGCGCCTGGGCGAAGTCGTGGCCGAAGCCGCCGGGCTCTGGAACGCCGACCTTATAGTGGTCGGCTCCCACGGCCGGCGCGGTTTGGGCCGCGTGCTGCTGGGCAGCGGCGCGGAACAGATCTTGCGGCAGGCTGAAGTGCCTGTGCTGGTGATCCGCGGCGCGAAGCCGCAGGACAACGGCCGCCCGGCAGGTTAGGCCTGAGGGGCTCCCCGCCGTCGCCATACGGACCTGCCGCGCCCGGCATTTTTTCCGTGCACATCGCGCAAGACGCTCTCCTTTCCGCCCGTGACCTCGTTCATGCGCTGGCCGGGGTTTTGCACGCGCGGATGATCGAGACGCACATCTCCTGGGTGCTGCTGGCGCAGGACAGGGCCTACAAAATCAAAAAGCCGGTGCAGCTTCCTTTCGTCGACTATGCCAGCCTGCAAGCCCGGCAGCGCTTTTGCGAGGAGGAAATCCGCCTGAACCGGCGGCTTGCGCCTTCGCTTTACCTTGGGGTCGCGCACATTACGGGAACGCCGGGCTCCCCAGTACTCGACGGAGATGGGCCGACGCTCGAATACGCGGTGCGCATGCGCCGCTTTGCGCCGGGCGCCCTGTTCAGCGAAAAAATATCCGCCGGCAACCTGGGCACGGAAGACATTGACGAGCTCGCCGCGCTGCTCGCCGGTTTCCATGAAAGTGCACCGCGCGCCGAAGCCGGCAGCGGTTTCGCGGACGCACACCGACGCCGGCAGGCGGCACTGGCCGCGCTTGAAGGCATACGGCCGATGATGGATGAGACTGCGCATCGCGACCTCAGGAGCTGGCTCGATACCGAAGCGGCCGCCCTCGCCCCGCTATGGACGGACCGCCTGGCAAACGGTCGTGTGCGCGAATGCCACGGCGACCTGCACCTGGCCAATATCGTGCGCCTTGATGGCGGGGTTGCCGCCTTCGACTGCATGGAGTTCGATCCGGCGCTGCGCTGGATCGATGTTCTTGACGACATGGCCTTTGTGGTGATGGACCTCTGGGCCCATCAGCGAAAAGACCTGTGTTTTCGCTTCCTCAATGCCTGGCTGGACCGCACAGGTGACCACGGCGGCCTGCCGGCCTTGCGTTTTTCCGTCGTCTACCGGGCGTTGGTCCGGGCACAGGTGGAACAGCTGCGCGATGCCGGCAGTACCGCCGCGCGCCGCTACCTGAGCGCAGCGCTGGCTTGGGCCGGCCCCGGCAATGCCAGGCTGTTCATCACCCACGGCTTGCCGGGCTCGGGAAAAACCTTTGCTTCGCAGCAGATTGTCGAGCGCGAAGGCGCGATCCGGTTGCGCTCGGACGTTGAACGCAAACGCCTGCATAGCCTGGGCATGCTGGAAGATTCGCGTGCAATGGGGGTGGATATATACCAGGCAGAGACTACCGGGCGTACCTACGCGCACCTCCTTGCCGTGGCTCGCACAGCCCTGCAGGCGGGGTATCCGGTCATTCTCGACGCGGCTTTCCTGCGCCGAGCCGAGCGCGACCAGGCGCATGCGCTGGCGCTGGCTTTGCGAGTACCGTTTTGCATTGTGAGCTGCGAAGCGCCCCTGCCCGTGCTGCGCGCGCGCCTGCTGGCTCGCCGGGGTGATGCCTCTGAAGCCGACGGCACCGTGCTGGACCGCCTGCGGGAGACGGCGCAAGCGCTGTCCGCACGGGAACGCACTTTCACGCAAGCGCCGCCTCCGCCCGGGTGAGCGGCACACGGCCCGGACTTGCGTTTTATCAAGGCCGGCGGTGCTTGCCGCGCCTACAGTGGCAAGAAACCGCCATGCAAGAACCGCCCCACACGCCCATCGCCAACCGTTTGCGCCTGCGCAGGCTGGGCATAGACACCTACCAGGAGCCTGTGCTGTACATGCACCGCGACTGCCCTGTCTGCCGTTCGGAAGGCTTCGAAGCACCGTCACGGGTGGAACTGCGGCTGGACGGCCGCACCATCGTTGCGACGCTCAACGTGGTCACCGGCGACTTTCTGTCGCCGGAAGAAGCCGGCCTGTCCGAAGCTGCCTGGCGCCTTCTCGGCGCCCGGCCCGGCGGGGAGGTTTCGCTGCACCATCCCGCACCGCTCGAATCGCTGGGCCAGGTGCGTGCCAAGGTCTACGGAAAACGCCTGGGCCAAGCGGCCATTGATGCCGTGATCGGGGACGTAGCGGCGGGCCGCTATTCGGATCTGCAGCTTGCCGCCTTCGTGACCGCCTGCGCGGGCGAGCACCTGGACACGGACGAAACCATCGCCCTCACGCGGGCCATGGTCAATGCCGGCGAGCGCATGCAATGGGGTGACGGACTGGTCATGGACAAGCATTGCGTGGGCGGCCTTCCCGGGAACCGCACCACCATGGTCATCGTGCCCATCATCGCGGCATGCGGGCTGCGCATGCCTAAAACTTCGTCGCGCGCCATCACCTCGCCCGCCGGAACGGCCGACACCATGGAGACGCTGGCGCCGGTGGACCTGGACGTGGCGCAGATACGCCGCACGGTCGAGCGCACCGGCGGCTGCATCGTCTGGGGCGGCGCCGTGCGGCTCAGCCCGGCCGATGATGTGCTCATACGCGTCGAGCGACCCCTGGACCTGGACAGCCAGGGGCAGCTCGTGGCTTCCATCCTGTCGAAGAAGGCCGCGGCCGGTGCCACGCATGTGCTGATCGACATGCCGGTCGGCCTGACGGCAAAGGTTCGCAGCGCGCATGCCGCCGGCCAGCTCGCGCGGCAACTGGAACAGGTCGGCCGGGCCCTGGGCCTGCGAACGCAGGTGGTGCAAACCGCCGGCGTGGCGCCCGTGGGCCGCGGCATAGGCCCCGCGCTGGAAGCGCGCGACGTGCTGGCGGTGCTGCGCAGCGAGAATGGCGCGCCGGCCGATCTCGCGCAGCGGTCCCTGCACCTGGCCGGGCAAATTCTTGAATTCGGCGGCGCCGCGCCGGCAGGCAGCGGGATCGCGCTGGCCACCGCCGTGCTGGAGGACGGCGGCGCGTGGAAGAAATTCCAGGAAATCTGCGAAGCGCAGGGCGGCTTGCGCGAACCCCCGCTGGCCCCCTGCAGGCAACCGGTGCCTTCGCCGCGCGCCGGCACCGTGATCGCGATCGACAACCGGCGCCTGGCCCGTATCGCCAAACTCGCGGGGGCACCCACCTCGGCTTGCGCCGGCATCGACATGAATGTGCAACTGGGCGCAATCGTGGAGCGCGGCCAGACCTTGTTCACGCTGCACGCGGCCTCACCGGGCGAACTGGCCTATGCGCTGGAATACGCCACCACGCAGGCCGAAGCCGTGCACGTGATGGAGGATGCGCGATGAGGCGCGAACCGATGGTAGTCCTGGCCCTGCCCTGCGGTGCGCCGTTGGCCGCGGCGCTGGCGCGCAGCCTGCGTTGCGGCTGGAGCGAACTGGCGCTGCATCGCTTTCCGGACGGCGAAACCGGCGTGCGCATAGCCGTACCGGTCCAGGGCTGCTGCGTCACGTTTGCCGGCAGCCTGGACCAGCCGGACGCCAAGACACTGCCCCTGATTTTTGCGGCGGACGCGGCGCGCGAACTGGGGGCCTCACAGATCGGCCTGGTCGCGCCCTACCTGGCCTACATGCGGCAGGACAAACGCTTTCATCCGGGTGAAGCCGTCACCTCGCGCAGCTATGCACGGCTGCTCTCCGCATCGCTGGATTTCCTGGTGACTGTCGACCCTCATCTGCACCGCATACACGGGCTGGACGAACTCTATTCCATCCGCACGCAAGTCGTGCCGGCCGCCCCCCTGATTGCCCGCTGGCTGCGCGGCCATGTCGCATCGCCCTGGCTGATCGGGCCCGACCAGGAAAGCGCGCAGTGGGTCGCCGAAGTCGCCAGGCTGGCGGGCGCACCCTGGACGGTGCTGCGTAAAACGCGGCGCGGCGACCGGGATGTGGGTGTCAGGCTGGCAAGCGCTGAACGCTGGCCGGGGCATGTGCCAGTGCTGCTTGACGACATCATTTCAACGGGCGAAACCATGCTTGCCGCGGCAAGCCTGCTGAAAAAAAACGGGCTGGGTGCTCCCGTTTGCATCGCCGTGCACGCGCTGTTTGACGAGGAAACCCACCGCCGCTTGCTTGAAGGCGGAGCATCCCGCGTGCTGAGTTGCGACACGGTCGCCCACCCTTCCAACGTCATGCACATGGCGCCCGCGCTGGCCCGCGCGGTGCGCCGCGCCAGCGTGGGCGCGGCGCAATAAGCCGGCCAGCCTGAAACACGCAACCTCACCAACATCCCAAGGAGAACTGAATGACAACCATGGGCAAATTCGCGCTCGGCTTGATGGGCAAGCTCCGGCCCCGCCCCTCGCTGGGCGGCTCGGCCGCCGTTATCACCCTGCCGCCGCCCGACAAACAGGGCGGCTTGCCACTGATGGAAGCCTTGGCCGCGCGCTGCTCCCATCGCGACTACAAGCCGGACGCGCTGCCGCCGCAACTGTTGTCCAACCTGCTGTGGGCAGCCGGCGGCGTCAACCGCGACGACGGCGGGCGCACGGCGCCTTCGGCCCTCAATGCGCACGAGATCGACATTTTCGCGGCCCTGCCGGCCGGTGCCTACCGCTACGACGCCGCCAGGCACGAATTGCAACTGGCCGCGGGCGCCGACCTGAGGCGCATCACCGGGTACCAGGACTTCGTCGATGATGCGCCACTGGACCTGGTGTATGTCGCCAACCAGGCGCGCATGGGCTTCATCCCCTCCGACAGGCGCGAGGCCTACGCCCACGTCGCGGCCGGGGCCATGGCGCAAAACGTCTACCTCTATGCCGCTGGCATCGGTTTGGCCACGGTGCTGCGCGCCTGGATAGACCGCGAAGCGATCGCCAATGCGCTGGGCCTCACGCACGACCAGCAAGTCCTGCTGTCGCAGACCGTCGGCTACCCCGCGGCGGCATGATCAGCGCGCACCAAAGCTGCGGGCCTTGATGGAAATCAAGCCATCTCCCGCAGCCGCGGCCTAGAGTCGCCGCAACGGCCGCTATGACTGCACCGTCGCGGCGATTTGTCCAACAGCGCAGTGCCGTAGCGCAAGGGAATTTCCGTGTCCAGCCACTTTCACGACATTGCCGCCATCGCAAGCCAGCCGCAAACCCATATGGCTGCGCCCGGCACGCCGCCCCGGGCGACCGGAAAGCCGGTTGGCGCCCATCCAGTGTCCAGCCAATCTGTGCTCGCGGTGCACCAGCTTTGCAAGACCTACGGCGCGGGCGAAACTGCCGTGCACGCGCTTCGCGACGTCAACCTGGAGGTCCGGGCCGGGGAGTTCATCGTGCTTCTCGGCGCATCGGGCAGCGGGAAATCAACGCTGCTCAACATCATCGGCGGGCTGGATGTTCCCACGAGCGGCGAGCTTGAATTCGACGGCCATGCACTGCACGACGCCGGCGACGCGGAGCTCACCGCGTACAGGCGCAGGCACGTGGGCTTTGTGTTCCAGTTCTACAACCTCATCCCCAGCCTCACCGTGCGCGAGAACGTCGAGCTGGTGACCGACATCGCGGACAACCCGATGGCAGCGGACGAGGCGCTGGCACTGGTGGCCTTGTCCCACCGGCGCGACCATTTTCCATCGCAGCTTTCCGGCGGGGAACAGCAGCGGGTGGCCATCGCCCGCGCCATCGCGAAGCGGCCGCGCCTGCTGCTGTGCGACGAACCGACAGGGGCGCTGGACTATGCCACCGGCAAGCTGGTCCTGGAAGTGATCGCGCAAATCAACACCAGCCTGGGAACCACAGCCATCGTGATCACGCACAACGCGGCCATCGCGGGCATGGCGGACCGCGTGGTGCGGCTCGTGGATGGCCGCGTCGCGGGCATCGAAGTGCCCGCGCGCAGGCTGACACCCGCGGAACTGTCGTGGTGACGGCATGACAGCGCTGGACCGCAAAGTGCTGCGCGACCTGCGCCTGCTGTGGAGTCAGGCATTGACGATCGCGCTTGTCGTGGCCAGCGGCATAGGGGGCTTCATCGCCTGCCTTTCGGCCGTGGACACCTTGTCGCTCGCCCGCGAGCGCTTTTACGCGGACGGGCATTTCGCCGACGTCTTCGCGGTTGTCCGGCGTGCCCCGCAGAGCCTGGCCCTGCGCCTGGCCGAACTGCCCGGTGTGGTCGACGTCCAATCGACGGTGGAGGCTTCCGCGCGCGTTTCCGTGCCGGGTAGCACCGAACCGGTCGTGGGTCAGTTGATCGGGCTGGATGGCCGCGGGCCGCAGCGGTTGAACCTCGTGACGCTGCACGCCGGCCGCCTGCCCGCACCGGGCTCGCGCGCGGGTGCCCTGGAGGCGGCCGTATCGCGGGGGTTCGCCCTGGCGCACCACCTGGAACCGGGCTCACAGGTGACGGCACTCGTCAACGGCAAGCAACGCGTGCTTCGCATCACCGGCATCGCCTTGTCGCCCGAATACATCTTCGCGGGGCTGTGGGGCATGCCCGACCTGCGCGCCTTCGGCGTGTTCTGGGTGGACAAGGACGAGTTGGCCGCCGCCATGGACATGGAGGGGGCCTTTAACCATGTGGCACTGAAGCTGACGCCCCAGGCTTCGGAAGCCGCGGTGGCCGAGGCGGTGGATGCGCTGCTGTCACATAGCGGAGGCCAGCCGGCGCACGGGCGGGCCGAGCAGACCTCCCATGCCATGCTGGATAACGAGATCCACGAGCAACGCATCCTCGGCACGGTGCTTCCGCTGATTTTTCTGGCGGTGGCGGCCTTCCTGCTGCACGTGGTCGCCGCGCGGCTGGTAGCGACCCAGCGGGAACAGGTTGCGGCGCTCAAGGCGCTGGGCTACCGCAACCGCAGCATCGCGCTGCATTACCTCAAGCTCATGGCGCCCATGGTCGCCGCCGGCTGGCTCGCCGGCCTGGCGCTGGGAAAATGGCTGGGAGTGATGCTGGCGGGACTGTACGCGCAGGCCTTCCATTTCCCGGGATTCGATCACGTCGTTTCGCCGCCGCTGGTCGTGGCGAGCCTGGCCATCGTCTCGGCGACGGCCGCGCTGGGCACCCTCACGGCGATCGCCGCGACGGTCCGGCTCGCGCCGGCGGAAGCGATGCAACCTCCGGCGCCCGGCCGTTTCCGGCGTTCGCTGCTCGAACGCGTGCCGCACATCCGGCCCGCGACGGCGTTGCGAATGATCCTGCGCAATGTCGAGCGCCGGCCGCTGCGGGCGGCGGTGACGACAGGCGGCATCGCGGCTGCAGTGGCCATTGTCATCATGGGAAATTTCTTTCGCGATGCCATCGAGGTGATCGTCGACACCTCGTTCAACCTCGCCATGCGCGCGGACATCGCGGTATGGACGACCGACCCGGTGGACGCCGGAGCGGCACGGCTGCTGGCGCGCCTGCCGGGGGTCCTGCAGGTCGAGGCGAGCCGTGGCGCGGCGGTGCGCTTCGTGCACGGCCAGCGCCGGGAAACCGGTTCCATCCAGGGCTATGCCCAGCCCCCTTCGCTTCGCCGCGTCATCAATGTAGACCGGCATGAGGTGGTGCCGGCCCCGGACGGCCTGCTGATGAGCGACCGGCTTGCGGCCAAGCTCAACCTGCGCGTCGGAGACACGGTGACCGTGGAGGTCCGGGAAGGCCGGCGCCCGGTGCGCGAGGTGGTGGTTACCCGCATCGTGCGCGACATGATGGGCCTGAACGCTTATATGGACCGCCGCGCGCTCAACCGGCTGCTCGGCGAGGGCGATGTCGCGTCGCTGTTCAGCCTGTATGTGGAGCGAGGAACGGCCCCGGCGGTGCTCCAGGCCACGCAGGCCATGCCGCGCATAGCCGGGGCCTTCAGCAAGGCGACCATGCTGCGCAACATGCGGGAGGTCACGGCGCGCAACATCCTGATCATGAGCAGCGTGCTCACGGCCTTCGCGGCCGTGATCGCCGTGGGTGTGGTCTATAACAACGCGCGCATCGCGCTGTCCGAAAGGACCTGGGAACTGGCAAGCCTGCGCGTGTTGGGCTTCACGCGAGCCGAAGTCTCCCTGCTGCTGCTGGGCGAGCTGGCGCTGGGCATCGCCGTCGCACTGCCGCTGGGCATGGCGATGGGCTGGGCCCTGACGCACGGCATCGTCGAGCTGATGCGTTCCGACCAGTTTTACTTTCCCGTCCTGATCCGCCCGCGCACCTATGCCTGGGCCGCGCTGTGCGTCATGGCCGCGGGGGTGGCGAGTGCGCTCGTGGTGCGCAGGCGGATCGATGCGCTGGACATGGTGGCCGCTCTCAAGACGCGGGAATAAGGCTGTGTGCAGGCCTTCACGATGCGCCTTGATCCAGATCAGGCCAAGGGTAGGCGGATCCGCCTACCCTTGGTCCACGCGCAGCTTATGTCCAGCCCTAGGGAAATCACCATGAAGTTTTATCAACGCCCCGCCGCAAGTGCGACAAGCATGGCGGCGGGATTCGCGTTCCCCCTGTGCCTCCCCTGCTCCGCGGGCGGAATTCCCGCCGGATGCGCGAAGGCTGTGTCCATGAAGCGCAAGCAATACCTGCTGTCGGCAGCAGCCGCGCTGGCCCTCGCGGCGGCCCTGGCCTGGGCTTTCGCGCCCCGCCCCGTCGAAGTCGAAACCGCGCGGGCCCGCACTGGCCTGTTCGAGCAGGCGGTGGAAGAGGACGGGCGCACCAGGCTGAGAGACCGCTACACCATCTCGGCACCCGTGGCGGCAAAATTGACCCGGATCGCGCTTCGCGCGGGTGACGCGGTGAGCCAGGGTGAGGTGGTTGCCGAACTGCTCCCAGCCATGCCCCCCATGGTGGACGGCCGCACCATGCAGCAAGCCGTGGCGCGCCTGGGCGCGGCGGATGCGGCGCTCGTCCGCGCGAAAGCCCAGACTGCCCACGAGACGGTGGCGCTGGATGAAAGCCTGCTGGACCTGCGGCGAACCGAGCAACTGGCGGCCGTAGGTTTTGTTTCGCCTTCACGCATGGATGCCGCGCGCCTGGCTGCCACGGCGAGCCGCCGCTCGCTCGATGCGGCCATCGCGGCGCAGGAAGCCGCGGCGCATGAGCAGGAGTTCGCGCGAGCCGCTCTCGCACCGCCCGAGTCCGGGCGCCCGGGCCGCCCGCTGGTTCTGCGGTCCCCTGTCTCCGGCCGGGTTCTTCGGGTCGCGCAGCCCAGCGAGGTGACGCTGGCCGCGGGAGCCGCGTTGCTGGAGATCGGGGACGCAGCGCAGCTCGAAATCGTCAGCGAACTCCTCACCGCGGATGCCGTACAGGCGCGAGAGGGTGCGCGCGTCATCATCGACCGCTGGGGCGGTCCCGCGATTGAAGGACGCATCCGGCAGGTGGAGCCAGCCGCATTCACCAAGGTGTCCGCCCTGGGAATCGAGGAGCAGCGCGCCAACGCCGTCATTGATGTGCAAAACCCGAGCGAAGCCTGGCGCGCCGTGGGCGACGGTTTCCGCGTCAACGTGCGTATCGTCACGGCCAGCGCTCCCGGGGCGCTCATGGTGCCGGTAGGCGCAGTGTTTCCCTATGCGGGGGGATTGGCTGTTTACGTCGTCGAAGGCGGGCGGGCTCACGTGAGGGCGGTAGAAGTCCGGGCACGCAACGGCAGCGATGCCTGGCTGCAGCCGGGCCTTGCCGAAGGCCAGGAAGTCGTGCTCTATCCAGCAGCGGAAGTGGGGGACGGGAGACGGGTTCGCGCCCGCGTGCCCTGAGCGCCATGACATAGCCAGTTCTCACAGCTGATCCTTGCGGACCAGTCGTCTCGCCGTCCAGCCGTCCAGCCGTCCAGTCGTCCAGTCGTCTCAATCCAGATTAACGGCCGAGGCCTTGAACCCGCTTATGCAAGATCAGGCAAGCCGGACATTCGGGAAAAGAGGTTCCGGCCGTGCGAACCGTCACGAACCTGCGATCCCTGCCCAGGCTTATTCGTGCGGTAGCGGCGCGGTTTTGCGGTGCGGCAGGAAAGGCGGAGGGCTCCACGACGGCCTGTCTCCCCGCACGGATTCGACCACCACCAGATACCGCCCGGCCTCGGGAACCGGCTCGCGGTCTGGCAGCAACACCCAGAGCTGCCGGCCTTCCCGCACGGATTGCAGATAGTCCGCGTCCAGGATCCCGTAGCGGTCCAGAAAGGTATTGAGCGTGGCCGGAATGCGGATGCATCCCTTGGACTGCGCGCTGCCCAGGCGCTGCTCCAGCACGTCCGGGTCGGTGGCATGCATCTGAAGGCGCATCTCCATCACCTTCCCGTCCCCCCAACCCTTGGGCACTCGCTGCCAGCCGAAATCGAAGACGCGCATACCCCTGGCTCCGTAGCCGCGTATGCCGTTGGCGTTCAAAGTGCCTTCCGCGCGAAAATCCGGATTGGCCAGGCTGTGCGCGAAGACACCCAGCGGCGTCTCGAAATGGTCGAAACTGCCGGGCAAGCCCGTCGAGACAGGCGCCGCGCCAGTACCCGACCACTCGCCACCGACCGACCGCAGCAGCAGGATGGCAGCCTGGACGTAGGGATGGCGGTCCACAACCAACACATACTGCGGTCCCTGCAACACGGCGCCCGCCTCAACCAGCGCAGACTCGGCGAGCCTGCCGTAGTTGGCGAACTCGGCGTCGGGCACCTCCAGGCGCCGGTTCACTTCCACGCGGAACGCGGCCGCGATGCCGGCGCCGGGTTGCCCCTCCTGCGCCTGGCTTGCATGAAAGGCCAGCAGGAAAGCGGCGGCCATCGCAAAACGCGTCAGTGGACGCATGGCTGGCTCTTCCCGGGCATCCGTCCCGTGTAGTCGTGCATCATGGCTTCTCCTTGGGTGTCTGCCATTTTGCGAGCCGGTGCGCCGCAGCCGTTGACCTGCGTCAAACGCGGTTCCATGCGCAAGCTTCCGCCAGTCGGCCGTTGGCAGCGCGCCTGATACAGCGCCACGCGCGAATGCGCCCTGTCTGCGCTATATCAAACACGCCGGTTTTCATCAAGCCTAAGCTGGGGGCATGAAGATCCAATTCCTGGGCGCCACCGACACCGTCACCGGCTCCAAATACCTCATCCGCCACGGCGATTCCACCGTATTGGTCGATTGCGGCCTGTTCCAGGGCTACAAGCCGCTGCGCCTGCGCAACTGGTCGCCGCTGCCGGTAGACCCGGTCGGCATTGATGCGGTGATCCTCACGCATGCCCATATTGACCACAGCGGCTACCTTCCGCTGCTGGCGCGCCAGGGGTTCAAGGGCAAAGTGTTCTGCACGCCCGCCACGGCGGACCTCTGCGGCATCCTGCTGCCCGACTCCGGCCACCTGCAGGAAGAGGAAGCAGAGTACGCCAACCGGCACGGTTTCTCGAAGCACACGCCGGCGCTGCCCCTCTACACACGCGAGGATGCGCTGCGCTGCCTCAAGCTTCTGCACCCTGTGCCCTGCGGCAAGCAGTGGCACCCGGTGCCGGGCCTGAACGCCAGCCTGGCGCCCTCCGGCCACATGGTGGGATCGTCCTTTGTGCGGCTGGACAACGGCTCGCGCTCCATCCTGTTCTCGGGAGACATAGGCCGGCCCCATGACCTGGTGCTCAGGCCGCCCTCCCCAATGGATGGCGCCGACTACCTGGTGGTGGAATCCACCTACGGCGATCGCCTGCACAAGGATTCCGATCCCCTGCTGGCGCTCGGCCAAGTGATCAAGCGCACGGTGGCACGCGGCGGCGTGGTGGTAATTCCGGCATTTGCGGTGGGGCGCGCGCAAAGCCTGTTGCACTGCGTCCAGATCCTCAAAGCTCAGGGTGTCATCGAGCGCGAGCTGCCGATCTACCTCAACAGCCCGATGGCAGCCAAGGCCACGCAGGTGTACCTGAAACACAAGGCCGAACTGCGACTGACACCCCAGGAATGCGAGGCCATGGCGCACACCGCCCACATTGTTGAATCGCCGGAAGAGTCGCGCCTGCTCAATGCCAGACACGGCCCCATGGTCATCATCGCCGCCAGCGGCATGGCTACGGGTGGGCGCGTGGTTCACCACCTCAAGGCTTTCGCGCCCGACAAGCGCAACACCATCGTGTTTGCCGGCTTCCAGCCCGGCGGCACGCGCGGCGCGCTCATCGCAGACGGCGCGCCCACGGTACGCATCCATGGCCAGGAGGTGCCGGTGCGCGCCGAAGTGGCCATGCTGGACGATTTGTCGGCCCATGCGGATGCCGCCGAAATTGTGGGCTGGCTGCGCGGCTTCAAGTCTGCACCGAAGCAGACCTTCATCACCCACGGCGAGCCGGCCGCCGCCGACGCCATGCGCCAGCGCATCGAACGCGAGTTGCGCTGGCAATGCAAAATCCCCTGCTATCTGGAGTCGGCAGCGCTTGATTGATCCCCCTCGATGTCGAGGAAAGCCCGGCGAACGGCGCGCACACCCCGCGATGCCGTTGCATCAACGCTCAGCTTGATGCACGTCAACACATCATCGCCACGATTGGCCAACACTGCCTTATCGCAACTCAAAACCGAGGCAGTCACCATGTTCAAGCGAATACTGATTCCCGTCGACGGCAGTCACACCTCCAACAAGGCCCTGGTCGCGGCCCTGCAGATGGCGCGCGAAACCAGCGCCAGCGTGCGCCTGCTGCATGCCATCAATGAACTGGGTGGCATGGCGGCCGATGGCACCTACTCCGGCGACGTGGCCGGCATGCTGCGAGAAGGCGGCGCCAAGGTGCTGTCCGATGCTATGGCCATCGCCCAGTCAGCCGGCGTGGCGGCCGACCAGAGCCTCAGCGAAGAACCCGGCAGGCGCCTGGGCGAAGTCGTGGCCGAGGCCGCCAAACTCTGGGGTGCCGACCTCGTGGTGGTGGGTTCCCACGGCAGGCGCGGCCTGGGGCGCGTGCTGCTGGGCAGCGGCGCGGAGCAGATTTTGCGGCTGGCGCCTGTGCCTGTGCTGGTGGTGCGCGGTGAGGGTTCGGAGGGAGATCAGGCGAAAGGCTGATTGCGGGCTCGCGAATTCGGCGCCGCAGACCCGGCGCCAGCGCATTCTCACCTTGCGTTCCTTGCCCTATCCGCTTTGAAGCGGCATTCCCACGGCTTTTTACTTGCCAAGCCCGACCGCCGCGCGCATCTTCTCCAACTGCTCCGCTGTCGGCACCACAAAGGAAAATTGCGGGCCCAGGTCCAGTGCAACGGCGAGCGGCTTGGACGGTGCCGTCAAGCCCTGGAAGGCGGCAACAGCCTTCTTGGCGGCGGCATCGGGCACGCTGGCGTGCAGGTACAAGCCAAAGCCGACGCTGGTGGCCTTGGTCGGAACCACCACCAGGCGTGCCTGGTGCACCTTTTCGGAGCGCCCGGCCAGGCCTTTGAGGCTGACGCCCAGGGCGGCAGGCTCGCGGGTGACGATGCCGGCCCAGGACTGCTCTTCCCACGCAAAGACGGCTTTTGCAATCAGGCCCTGCTGGCCGATGGTGGCTTGCGGCGCGACGTCCTCCACATTGCCGCACAGGCCTTCAGCTTTTGCGATGGCGGCTTCCACGCCGGCCGCAGTGCCAAAGCATTTGGAGCGCTGGAGCTGGTCCAGCACGGCTTTCTGTTCTGCCGGCGGCAGAGACTTCAGCGCCACGGCGCCCGCGTCTGTGGCGGCCTTGCCGGCAGCGGTGATGGCCAGCACAGCGGGCTGGACCACTTCATTGTTGTACACCGCGAGCTTGTAGCCGCTCATCAGGCCGGTGACCTGGTTGGTGTAGACCCAGCAATAGGGTGTCCGCCCCGACGCAGTGATGTCGTCCACTTTCTTGATGGCGTAGATCGGCGCCTGCGGCAGGCCGGCGCGGCCGATGAAGGCATGCATTTCCTGTTCGGCCACGGCGCTTTGGTAGGCTGCCTCGCCGCGAAAGAGCTGGGGATTCATATAGGCCCCGCCATCGCAGCTTTGAGCCCGGGCAGCTGGCGCCAGGCAATTGGCTGCCAGTAGAAAGGAAATAATCGACAGATAACGCATGTTTGGCTCCGAAGCAGGCATTTGGGGTTGTGAGGCAGCTGGGCTGTGGTCACCCGAATTGGTAACCAAACGTCACAAGCACACTTCGGGCCAATCATACTGACGGCCCCACAAAAAATGCTACTTTTTTACTAGGGTTGACCCGAATATTAGGCTTCGAGCGCATCCATCAGTTCTACAAACCGGTACTTTGGCACACAGGCTCAGAATCAGGGAAGTGCCTGAATTCTCGAGAAAAACACACGCATGAGGTCGGTGAACGCATCCGCCGGAACGGTTTCGTGCCGGCGGGCGTCGAGCTCGGCAATGTGTGCCAGTTCCATCGGTTGCGCTTCGAGCGCCGCCATGGAGATGTCCTTAAAAATGCGTTCGCTGGTTGTCGTGATGTAAACGATGCGGCAGTTGTGGTGGCGCATGTCGGTCGCGATCTGCACATACTTTTTCAGCACGGCCTGCTCTGGGCCTTCAAGGATTTGCGCAAACACACCGCCCCCAAAAACCAGCAGGCCGGTAATGCCCAAAGGCGGGTTGTTTTTTGCGGCGCTTTTGAGGACGCCGTTCACGGCGTCTTCATTGATGCCTTCCTTCGCGTCGCTGATATAGAGTAGCCTGATCACGATGCTGCGCTCCTTGAACTTGGCTGCAGTAACGGCCCCATCATCCCACTCTTGCCGCTTGCTGAACAGATGAATCGCTCAGCCAAGCCCGAATGCTTTCCTCAAGCTTGAATCCACAGGACCGGCAGGCATAAACCGGCGCAACTTGCTCAGCAGGGACGCCTGGCCAGCGGGCGTGCGGCGCATACGCCATGCACCGAGGGCAGCCTCGACAATCGTGTTAGCCACGCCTTCGGGTTCAGGGGCCTTGTTGACGCTATCGGTGATCGCGCGGGATACCAGGCCGCGTTCACGGTCATAGGCCGCGATTTCTTTGGCGGCATGGGGTGAATTGAGGTCCAGGTTGGTCCGGGTGTAGTGCGGCTCGACCAGCGTGACGCGTATGCCGAACTGGCGCACCTCATGGTCCAGAGTTTCAGACAGCCCTTCCACCGCATGCTTGGACGCCGAATAGAGTCCCATATAGGGCGCCGGAAGCAAACCGAGCATCGAGCTGACATTGACGATGCGCCCCGCGCGCCGGGCGCGCATGTGCGGAAGCACCGCCTGCACGGTGCGCAGGATGCCGAACACATTGGTTTCGAACAGTGCCGCGGCTTCATGGATGGCGGTTTCTTCTACCGCGCCGACCAGGGTCACGCCCGCGTTGTTGACGAGCACGTCGATGCGGCCGGCCTGGTGAATGATGGACTGGATGGCGTGCTGGACGGACGCGTCATCGCGAACATCCATTTCAAGCAGTTCGACGCCCGGCAATGGCTTGGTTTTCGCGGCGCTGCGCACGGTGCCGAACACCTGGCAGCCCTGCCTGGCGAACTTTTCCGCGGCGGCGCGGCCTATGCCCGACGACACGCCGGTCACAACAACAACTTGGGAATTCGACATGGGAGATCCTTCGAGAGGGACGGGTGTTAAAAAAGAAATACGGTGGAAGAGGATCAGTGGGCCAATGCGGCATCCGCCACATCGGGCCCGCCTTCATGCCTGCTTTCAGGCGGATGGGGTGCCCGCGGGCCCTCCCCTGCGGCCGGCTTGATGCCGAACCAGATGGAATACATGGCCGGCAGGAAGACCAGCGTGAGGACCGTCCCGGCGAAGGTGCCGCCTATCAGCGTGTAGGCGAGCGTGCCCCAGAACACCGAATGCGTGAGTGGAATAAAGGCCAGGATGGCCGCCAGCGCAGTCAGGATCACAGGGCGAGAACGCTGCACGGTGGCCTCGACAATTGCACGGAAGGGGTCGAGGCCCTCCTGTTCGTTGTGGTGTATCTGCCCGATCAGGATCAAGGTGTTGCGCATCAGGATCCCTGACAGCGCGATCAATCCGACCAAGGCATTGATGCCGAAGGGTTGCTGGAACAGGATCAAGGTGGGCACCACGCCGATCAGGCCCAGGGGACTGGTCAGGAAGACCATGACCATCGCGGAGATGGAGCGCACCTGGAAGATGATGATCAGCAGCGTGACGGCCAGCATGATGGGGAACAGGGGCAGCATCGCTTTAGTGGCCTTGCCCGCTTCCTCAATGGCGCCCGCTTCCTCGATGCGATAGCCGCCCGGCAGCTTCGCGATGATGGGCTGCAGCTGCTGGCTGATGGCGGTGGACACGTCCGGCGGCTGCAGGCCTTCGGCGATGTCGCCGCGCACGGTGATGGTCGGCATGCGGTCGCGCCGGCGCATGATGGGCTCCTCGGTGCGCACCTCGACCTTGCCCACCTGCGACAGCGGGATGCGTTGGCCGCTGGCGCCGGTCAGCGTGAAGTCCGCGATCTTCGCCGGATCCAGCCGTGTACCGCCGGCTGAACGGGCCACGACCTGCACCGTGCGAATGTCCTCACGCACGGCTGTCAGCGGGACACCGCTCAGCAAAAACTGCAGTTGTTGGGCCACGGTGCTGGAGCTCAGGCCCACGGCCTGCAGGCGGTCTTGCTGCAGGGTGAAGTGCAGCGTCGGGCTGCGCGTGCCCCAGTCGTTGTTGACGGTGCGCATCATCGGGCTGGCATCCATGACCTGCTGCACCTCGGCGGCGATCTTGCGCAGCGTTTCCGCATCGGGCCCCGTGACACGGAAAGCCACCGGGAACGGGGAATACGGGCCGAACACCAGCTGGGTGACACGCACCCGAGCCTCCGGGGCGATGCCGTCGGCGATCGCCTTGCGCAGCCGCATTTTCAAAGCTTCGCGCTCGTCCTGGCTGTCGGTGCGGACCACGATCTTGGCAAACGAAGGATCGGGCAGCTCCGGGCCCATGGCCAGGAAGAAGCGCGGCGCGCCCTGGCCGACGTAGGCGGTGACGATTTTGGCTTCCGGCTGCTGGGCCAGCCATCCTTCCACCTTCGCGGCAGCGGCGCTGGTCTGCACAATCGATGTGCCATAAGGCATCTGCACTTCTACCAGCACTTCAGGGCGGTCCGAGATCGGGAAGAACTGCTTCTTGACCACCGCCATACCCAGCACCGCGACGGCAAAAAGGCCCGCCACCGCGCCGGCAACCAGCCACTTGCGGGCGATGACGCGCCCCAGCATCCGGCGGAAGCGGTTGTAGCGCGGCGTGTCGTAGAGGGCCTCATGCCCGCCTTCGATCTTTTTGAGGTCGGGCAGCAGCTTGACGCCCAGGTAAGGCGTGAACACCACGGCGACCACCCAGGACGCGATGAGGGCGATGCCGACAATCCAGAACATATTGCTGGTGTATTCGCCTGCGGTGGACCGGGCAAAACCGTTGGGCATGAAACCAACGGCCGTGACCAGCGTGCCCGAAAGCATAGGCGCGGCGGTGTGGCTCCAGGCATAGGCGGATGCGGCGGTGCGGCTGTAGCCCTCCTCCATCTTCACCACCATCATTTCAATGGCGATGATCGCGTCGTCCACCAGCAGGCCCAGGCCCAGGATCAGCGACCCCAGCGTGATGCGGTCGAAGTTCTTTCCGGTCGCGGCCATCACGACGAAAACCGCGGCCAGCGTCAGCGGCACGGCCGCGGCGACCACGATGCCGACGCGCCAGCCCATGCTGACAAAGCACACCACCATGACCACCAGCAGCGCGACGAAGAACTTGACCATGAACTCGTCGACCGACGAGCTGATGTTGACCGATTGGTCCGTGACCTTGGTCAGGCCCATGCCCAGCGGCAGGTCGGCGTTGATCGCGCCAAGCTCTTTGTCCAGCGCCTTGCCCAGGTCCAGGCCGTTCCAGCCGTCTCGCATGACGACGCCCAGCAGCAGCGCGGGCTCGCCGCCGTTGCGGATCATGAAGGTTGCCGGGTCTTCATAGCCGCGCTTGACGGTGGCGATGTCCGACAGCTTCAGGGTGCGCCCATGGGCTGCGACCGGCGTGTCGCGGATTTTCTGCAGCTCATCGAAAGCGCCGTCCAGGCGGATGAACACCTGCGGCCCCCGGGTCTCCACCGAACCGGCAGGCGTCAGGGCGTTCTGGCTGTTGAGGGCGGCGAAGACGTCCTGGGGGCTGAGGCCCAGTGTCGCCAGGCGTTCGTGGGAGAACTCGACATAAATGCGCTCTGCCTGCTCACCGACGATGTTGACTTTCTTGACGCCCGGCACGTGCAGCAGCTGCTGGCGCAGCGTCTCCGCATCACGCACCAGCAGGCGCTGCTGTTCGCCTTTGGCCTTGAGCGCGAACAGGGCGAAGGTGACATCCGAATATTCATCGTTGACCATGGGCCCGATGACGCCTGAGGGGAGGTTGGCGGCTTCGTCACCAACTTTTTTGCGCGCCTGGTAGAACTGCTCCTGCACTTCCGAGGGCGGTGTGGTGTCCAGCAGGCTGAGGGTGGTGAAAGCCAGGCCGGGCCGGGTGTAGGTTTCGCTGCGGTCGTACCAGCGCAGCTCCTGCAGGCGCTTCTCAAGCTTTTCGGCGACCTGGTCCTGCATTTCCTGCGCCGTGGCGCCGGGCCAGGCGGTGATGATGGTCATCACCTTGACGGTAAAGGCCGGGTCTTCGGCCCGCCCGAGCTTGAAGAAGGAGACCAAGCCCGCCAGGGAGATCAGGCAGATCAGGAACAGGGTGACGGAGCGCTCGCGAACGGCGAGCGCCGACAGGTTAAAGCGGCCCTCGTTCATGGCCTGGCTTTCGCGACGACGGCGGCCTCGCCGGCCACCCGGACCTGCTCGCCTTCGCGCAGCAGGTGCGTGCCCAGCGCGACGATGCGCTCACCCTGCTTGAGGGTGCCGGTTACGCGCGCGCTGTCGTCGCCCAGGCGCTGGACCGTGACGGGCCGCCAGGACACTTTTGCCGGCTCACCCTGGATGACCCAGACGCCCGGCCCCTTGCCGGCATCGAACAGCGAGGCAATGGGTACCGACAAACCGCCTTGCACGGTGGTAGCCGCCTCCGCGACCTGGATGGTGACCGTGCTGCCCAGCGGCGCGTTGGACAGCTCGCCATCCAGCACATAGCGTGCCTCGAAAGTGCGTGTCAGCCTGTCCGCGGCATCCGAAATCTGCCTGAGCCTGGCGGGAACGCCCGCCCCTTCCTTGCCAAAAAGCGTGGCCACACCGGTTGACCCCACCGCGGGGCGCAGGGTTTCCGGAAACTGGACGACAGCCTCACGGCGACCGGCATGCGCAAGCCGCACCACTACCTGGCCCGCGGTGACGACCTGGCCGGCTTCCGCCAGCGTTTCCATGACGACGCCATCGGCATCGGCCACCAGTTCCGCATAGCGGCTCGCGTTGCGCGCCACATCGGCCTGGGCTTCGGCCGCATTGAGCTGGGCTTTGGCCGCATCCGCCGCGGCCTTGACCTGGTCATAGGCCGAAGCCGATATCGCGCCGGTTCCGCGCAGGTCGCGATAACGGGCTTCGTCCTCAGCGGTCTGCTGTGCCCGCGCGCGGACGGCTGCGACGGCTTCCTGCTGGGCATGCGCCGCCAGCTTCAGGTCAACCGGGTCTATGCGCGCCAGCACCTGGCCGCGCCTGACGCTTTGCCCTGCGTCCACCAGGCGCTCCAGCACTTTGCCTGGGACGCGAAAGCCCAGGTCGCTTTGCACCCGGGCGGCCACGGTCCCGGTGAAGGTGCGCGACGCAAGGGCTGCGTCACGGACGGTGGCCACGCGCACCAGGGGCGCTTCGGTGCGCGGGTCGGAAAGCTTTTTATCGCCGCAGGCGGCCAAGGCAAGCGCCAATGCAGGCACGGCGGCAAAGGAGACAAGGCGGTTAGGCATGGAAATCCCGTAAAAACCAGACAGGATTTCATTTTGAGACTAGTGACTATATTTGTCAATAGTCACAATCAATGCTGCTAATTAATCATTCATGGCGACAGGCTGCGAAGCACCAGGCTCGAAAGCTGGGCCGGCGCCTCCTCGGTGGAGTCCAGGCTGTATTGCAGGAGCAAGGGATTGAGGTAGGGACGCATGACAAGGCATACCGCCGCCGTCGTCTCATCGAGTGGCGTCTTGCGCTCGAAGTCTTCGGTTTCCCGCCCCTGGCGCAACACGTCCTGCACCATGGCCTGCATGCGCAGCTCGAAGGCGCGCACCGCCTCCCAGCGTCCGGTGGCGGCCGAGGCCGCGATGTCATAGAGCTTGCGGTCCTCGAAGAACAGCCGCAGGCTTGACTCGACCATCGCCTTGAACATGCGCCTGAGCTTTTCCGGCGGGCGTTCCACGCCCTCAATGGCCGTCCGGATATCGGCTTCGATTTCCCGCAGGCAATTGGCACAGATGAGCTCGCCAATGGCCTGCTTGGATTCGAAGAACTTGTAGATATAGGCCTTGGAAAAGCCGATGGCCTTGGCGAGGTCGGAGACCGTGGTTTTCTCGTAGCCGTAAAGGCGGAAGTGCTGGGTGGCGGCCTGGACGATCTGGTCCCGGACTTCATGGTCGGCGGGGCCCCGGGCCGGCGCTGGGGACGTACTTGCTTTGGTCATGTGGAGAGCTTACTCCTTACCATGGATTTGCACAACAAGTGACCATATTGTAATATAGTCACATTAATTTTTCAAAAAATCAGTTTCGTCTTACCCAGTTCTTCACTTCACGGAAGATCCGCAATGCTAATCAAACACAGTCTCACGATGCTGGCCATCGCCAGCCTTTCAGCGGGTTGCGCGGTCGGGCCCGACTACGCCCGGCCCGACACACCCATGCCGGGTCGCTACATGGGCCAGCAAGCCATTGAGCAACGCCAGGCCCAGGCAGGCGCCGATGCCGCCGTCTGGTGGGAAGGCTTTGGTGATACGCAACTGACCCGCTTCGTCAAGCTGGCGCTGGCGCAAAACCTGGACCTCGCGCAGGCATCCGCCCGCGTCAGCCAGGCACGCGCGGGACTCGGTGCCGCGGATGCCGCGCTGCTGCCCTCCGCCAGCCTTGGCGCCCAGGGCACACGGGCCTACCAGTCTGTTGAAACGCCCATGGGCCAGATCCTGAATTCGCGGCCTGGTTTCGATCGCTTCGGCAGGTCGTATGAAGCCAACCTGGCCGCAGGCTGGGAACTGGACCTGTTTGGCGGCTTGCGCCGCGGGCGTGAAGCAGCACTTGCCGACTACCAGGCTTCGGAGGCTGGCGCGGCCGCGGTTCGGCTTACGGTGGCGGCGCAGACGGCCGACGTCTACATCGGCATCCGCGGCCTGCAGGCCCGCCTCGAGATCGCGCGCAAGCAGGTACAGACGCAACAGGATCTGCTCTCCATCATCAGGCAGCTGTACGGCAAGGGCCTGGCGGCCGAGCAGCAAGTGCAGCAGGCCGAGGGTGCGCTGGCCCAGGTGAAAGCATCGGTGCCCGTGCTTGAGGCCGGGCTGGACACAGCCATGAATGCGCTGGACGTGATGCTGGGCACAGCACCAGGTACACACCGCGCGGAACTGGCGACTGCCGGTGCCGTTCCGGCCGCTCCGCAAATCGCCTCCGCCGGCACGCCGGGCGACCTGCTCAGGCGCCGGCCCGACCTGATGGTTGCCGAGCGCCGCCTCGCAGCGTCCAACGCGCGCATCGGCGTGGCGGTCGCCGAATACTACCCCAAGCTCTCCTTGAGCGGGCTGGTGGGCAGCGCGACATCGATCCCCGGCGGCAGGCTGTTCACCGGCAGCTCGAGCCAAGCCGCCGGCGTGCTGGGCCTTCGCTGGCGCCTCTTTGATTTCGGCCGCATCAACGCGCAGATCGACCTGGCCAAAGGCCAGGAAGCCGAGGCGCTGGCCGCTTACAAGCTCGCCGTGTTGCGCGCCACAGAAGACGTGGAAAACGCCTTCTCGGCCCTGGCCAAACGCGAAGACCAGGCCGGCCTGCTGGCCCAGGGGGTGGATTCGCTGGGCCGTGCAAGGGCCGCCTCGTTCGCGGCCTACCAGAAAGGGGTGGTCAGCCTCGTCGAAGTCCTGCAGGCCGACGAAAACCTGCTGCGTGCTTCCGACACGCGGGCGCAGGCGCAAACCGAATCCGCGCGCGCGGCGGTCTCCGCCTTCAAGGCACTGGGAGGCGGCTGGCAAGCCCAGGGAGCCGAAGCGCTGGCGGCCAGGTAGCCCGAAGCCCCCGAAGCCGGCGCAACCCGGGCTCTCGCCGGAGAGCGGCGCGCCTGCGCTTGCAGGCTGTTGATGCGCCGCGGTTTGCGGCTAGTGCTCGCGCACGGCGTTGCGCGCCGTGGCCGGCTGGCTGACGATGGACAGCAGCAAGTCGATGTCGGCGGGTTTGACCACATGGTGGTCGAAGCCCGCGCTCTGCGACCTCTGGCGGCTTTCGGCCTCCCCGTATCCCGTCAGGGCGATCAACAGCGCGTCCCTGGACTCGGGGCGGCTGCGCAACTGGCGGGCCACTTCAAAGCCATCCATGCCGGGCAGGCCGATGTCGAGGATGAGCACATCCGGCGCGAACTCCCGGGCCACCGTGAGCGCGGTCGCGCCGTCATTCGCGATCCTGACGACATAGCCCTCGAGCTCCAGCAAGACCTTGAGCGTGTCGGCCGAAGCCGGCAGGTCGTCGACGACAAGAATCTTGCGCAAGTCCGCCGGCGCCGCCTTGGGCGCTTTCGGCGGGGCAGCGGCGGGAAGGGCAACCCCCTGCGGCAGGACCCGGGCCGGGAAGGCCACGGAAATCCGGCACCCACGGCCCCGGCCCTCGCTGTGCGCCTCCACCCTGCCCTTGTGCAGCTGCACCAGGTGCTTGACCAGCGTCAGGCCAATGCCCAGGCCGCCCTGGGCGCGGTCCAGCGCCTGGTCGCCCTGTGCGAACAGGTCGAAGATGTGCGGCAGGAATTCGGCCTCGATGCCCTGGCCGGTGTCGGTGACGGTGATGCTCACCTCATCGCCCTGCAACGTCGCGTCCAGGCTGATCTTTCCGCCCGGGTCGGTGAACTTGGAGGCGTTGTTCAGCAGGTTGGACAGCACTTGGGAGAGCCTCACCAGGTCGCCCTGCAGGACCACCGATTCACGCGGGATATCGACCAGGAGCTCCTGCTGCCGGGCGGCCAGCAGGGGGCTGCTGGCTTCGACGGCGCGCTCGCACAGGGTCTTCAGCAGCAGCGGCTCCATGTGGACGGTCACCTTGCCGCGCACGATGCGCGACACGTCCAGCAGGTCGTCGACCATCCTGGACATATGCTCCACCTGGCGCGCGATCACGTCGCGCGCCCAGGCCACCGTCGGGTCGGCCACCTGGGCACCGTGGATGATGTGCACCGCGTTGCGTATGGGCGCCAGCGGGTTGCGCAGCTCGTGCGCGAGCATGGCGAGGAACTCGTTCTTGCGGCGGTCGGCCTCCTGCACCAGCGTGTAAAGCCTGGCGTTCTCCATGGCGATGGAGGCGCGCCCCACCACCTCGCTGAGCAGGGCGGCATCGGCCTGCGCGAAGCCGCCGGCCTTGCCGAACAGGATGAGCGCGCCCAGTTGCTGCTCACCGGCCACCAATGGGCAAAGCGCCATCTCGTCGTGGTCGGCCGGCAACTCAGGCCACTCAGGCGGCGGCGACGACCCGGGTGGCGCCGCGCACAGCTCGGTCGCGGGCAGGAAGGTGATTTCCCGCGAGCGCATGGCCTGGCGGACCCGTTCCGCCATGGACGGGCTCAGCTCGCGCTGGCATTCGAGCAGCACCGGGCCCACGGACGTGTCCACGCTGCCCGAAATCTTGAGGCAGCGGCAATGCAGCTCCCCGTGGCTGTCCAGCAGGGAAACGGCCGCCATGTCACCCAGGCCCGGCACCGCGATGTCCGCCAGTGCATGGGCGGTGGCGTCGATATTGAGGGACATCGAGAGGCGCCGGCTGGCATCGGCCAGGTAGGCCGCGCGGCGCGTGGCGCCTTCCGCCGCCGTGCGTGCCGCCTCGGAACGCACCAGCGCCTCGCGCTCGATGGCCTGCTGCTGCAATTGCCGGTTCATGCGGTGCAGCTCGACGAACACCTTGACCTTGGAGCGCAGCACGCCGGGCACGACCGGCGATGAGATGTAGTCCACCGCGCCCAACGCATAGCCCTTGGCGGCCTGCGCTTCGTCGACATAGGCCGTGATGAACAGGATGGGCGTCTGCGCGGTCTTCTTGTACTGGCGGATCAGGCTGGCGGTTTCCAGCCCGTCGATGTCGGGCATGTTCACGTCCAGCAGGATGACGGCAAATTCCATCTCCAGGATCAGGCGCAGGGCTTCCCGGCCGGAGCGGGCGCTGATGAGGTTCTGCCCCAGCTCTTCCAGGATGCTGCGCATGACGACATGCTTTTCGGGCAGGTCGTCAACGATCAGGATATTGACCGGATCCGGGTTGAGCATGATGGCCGGTTCCTGCGGCATGGCGAGGACGGCGCTCATCGCGGCAACCAGGCGCGCAGCACGGCGAGGAGGTTCTCCGTGTTGACGGGTTTGGAAAGATAGTCCCAGGCGCCCGCCTCTATGCATTTTTCGCGATCGCCCTTCATGGCCTTGGCCGTGACCGCGATCATGGGCAGGGTCTTGCCGGCCGGCAGCTTGCGTATCTCCTGCATGGTGACCAGGCCGTCCATGACCGGCATCATGATGTCCATCAGCACCACGCTGAGCTTGGGATCGGAGGCGACCTTGGCGATGGCGTCATGACCGTTGTCGGCCCAGACGATGTCCATGCCCTCTTCTTCCAGCACGGTGGCCAGGGCAAAAATATTGCGCATGTCGTCGTCGACGATCAGCACCCTTTTGCCGGCCAGCGACTTGTTGGCGTCGTGCAGGCCGCGCAAGGCGCCGCGCTGCTTGTCGGTCATGCGCGCTTCGTTCACATGCAGGGCATGCAGGGCCAGGTCCAGCACGCGGGGGACGGACCGGGCCTCACGGAACAGATAGCCGTCCCGGGCCTGCCAGGCCGGCTGGTGCAGCGCGTCAATCGGCCCTTCGCGCCAGACCACCACCGGCAGCGGCCCGAGCACCGAGGGCGCGGGCAAGGTGCTGCGCAGCTGCTCGAAGCCCTCCGCTAGCGAGGGCTCGTCGGTGATGGCGCATTCAAAGCGGGCGAAGTCCTGCGGCTTGACCTCGGCCAGCGACGCCGCCGCCTGGCACAGGATGTGGCTGTGGGCCAGCAGGCCGGTGACCTCGTCGCGCAGGGCCTGGTCCTTCAGGGTCACGAGCACATGCCGCACCGGGCGCGAGACATAGCGGTGCAACTGGTCCAGCATCTCGTCGAGCACTTCCTTGGACGGTATGGGCTTGGCGATAAAAGCCATGGCACCCGAACGGTAGGCGCGTTCCTGGGAATCGTCGGTAGAGATGACGCAGACGGGAATGTGCCGTACGCTGAAGTCCTGCTTGACGCGCTCAAGCACACGCCAGCCTTCCATGTCCGGCAGGTGCATGTCCAGCGTGATGGCCGAGGGCTTGAACTCCGCCGCGAGCGTCAACGCGCCGGCGCCCAGCGAGGTCACCAGGCCCTTGAAGCCCTTGGCTCTCGCGGCATCGAGCAGGAAGCTGGCGAAGGCCAGGTCGTTCTCCACGATCAGCAGCACGAAGTCGCCGGGCTGTATGTTGTGCCGGTCGTCCGCGGCCTCGTTTGCCGGAGCCGGGGAATCGAGGGACAAGGTGGAATCTTCGAAGGCGGGGGGCGCTTTCTCAAAGCCCAGGCGGCTGACGGGCTGGACAGGCTGGACGGGTTCCATGCGCTGCTCGGCACTGCCGCCGGGCTTGCGCGCGCCGCGTGGCGAGGAATAGGTGAGCGGCAGGTAAAGCACAAAGCTGCTGCCCTCGCCCGGCGCGCTGGAAAGGCGGATCTCGCCGCCCAGCAGGCGGGAGAGCTCGCGGCTGATGGCCAGGCCCAGGCCTGTGCCGCCGTACTTGCGGCTGGTACTGCCGTCTGCCTGCTGGAAGGCCTCAAAAATGATCTGTTGCTTATCGGCCGAAATGCCTATGCCGGTGTCGGTGACGGAAAACGCCAGCACCTGCTGGGCGCGGTTGAGTTCTTCGTGGTCCGGGCTCCAGCCGGTAAAGGCTTCCTCGATGGAAAGGGCCACATGGCCCTGGTGCGTGAACTTGAAGGCGTTGGACAGCAGGTTCTTGAGGATCTGCTGCAGGCGCTTGACGTCGGTCACCATGGATACCGGCAGCTGCAGCCCGGTGGTGATCAGGAAGTCCACATTCTTGGCCTCGGCCACGTGGCGGAACGTGCGCTCCACATACATCTGCAGGTCGGAGAGCCGCAGCTCGTTGACGTCGACCACCACCGTGCCCGACTCGATCTTGGACAGGTCCAGGATGTCGTTGATCAGCATCAGCAGGTCGTTGCCCGAGGAGTGGATGGTCTTGGAAAACTCCACCTGCTTGGCCGTCAGGTTGCCTTCGGAGTTCTTGCACAGCTGGTCTGACAGGATCAGCAGGCTGTTGAGCGGCGTGCGCAGCTCGTGCGACATATTGGCCAGGAACTCCGACTTGTACTTGGAGGTCAGCGACAGCTGCTTGGCTTTTTCCTCCAGCGCCTGGCGGGCCTGCTCGACCTCCTGGTTCTTGCGCTCGACCTCGTCGTTCTGCTGGACCAGCAGGTGGGCTTTTTCCTGGAGTTCCTCGTTGGTCTGCTGAAGCTCCTCCTGCCGGCTCTGCAGCTCCTGCGCCAGGGACTGCGACTGGGTCAGCAGGTCCTCGGTGCGCATATTGGCTTCAATCGTGTTGATCACGATGCCGATACTTTCCGTCAGCTGGTCCAGGAAAGCCTGGTGCGTCGGGTTGAAGCGCTCGACCGAGGCGAGTTCGACCACGCCCCGGACCTGGCCTTCAAAAATGATGGGCAGCACCAGGATGTCCATGGGCGCGACCTCGGTCAGGCCCGACGAGATCTTCAGGCCCTGGGGCAGCGAGGAGGTCAAAAGAATCTTCTGCTTGTCAAAAGCGCATTGACCTATGAGGCCCTGGCCCAGGTCAATTTCCTTGCCGTAGGCGCCCTGCCCGTCGGAGGCATAGCTGGCCATGAGGCGCAGGCGCGGCCTTTCCTGGGTGTAGCTCAGCACATAGAACTCGGCCTGCTGGGCGCCCACCACGGGCGCGAGTTCCGACAGGATCAGGTGGCCCACGGCCACCAGGTCCTTCTGGCCCTGCAGCATGCGGCTGAACTTGGCCAGGTTGGTCTTGAGCCAGTCCTGCTCGGTATTGACCTGCGTCGTGTCCTTGAGGTTGCGGATCATTTCATTGATCGTGTCTTTCAGCGCCGCCACTTCACCCAGCGCTTCCACGGTGATGGACCGCGTCAAGTCACCCTGCGTCACGGCCGTCGCCACCTCGGCAATGGCGCGCACCTGGGTTGTCAGGTTGGCGGCCAGCTGGTTCACGTTTTCGGTCAGGCCTTTCCAGGTACCTGCCGCGCCCGGCACCTTGGCTTGGCCGCCCAGCTTGCCTTCCACCCCCACCTCGCGCGCCACCGTCGTCACCTGGTCGGCAAAGGTGGCCAGCGTGTCGGTCATGCTGTTGATGGTGTCGGCCAGCGCGGCGATCTCGCCCTTGGCTTCCACCGTGAGTTTCTGGTCCAGGTCGCCGTTGGCCACGGCCGTCACCACCTTGGCGATGCCGCGCACCTGGCCGGTCAGGTTGCCGGCCATGAAATTCACGTTGTCGGTCAGGTCCTTCCAGGTGCCGGCAACGCCCTGCACATCGGCTTGGCCACCCAGCTTGCCTTCAGTACCCACCTCACGCGCCACGCGCGTCACTTCGGATGCAAACGACCGCAGCTGGTCCACCATCGTATTGATGGTGTTCTTCAGTTCCAGAATCTCGCCCTTCACGTCCACCGTGATCTTTTTGGAGAGGTCGCCGGCCGCCACGGCTTTGGTCACGTCGGCGATGTTGCGCACCTGGGATGTCAGGTTACCGGCCATGAAGTTCACGTTGTCGGTCAGGTCCTTCCAGGTGCCGGCCACGCCCTGCACATCGGCCTGGCCGCCCAGCTTGCCCTCGGTGCCCACCTCACGCGCAACCCGCGTCACTTCCGAAGCAAACGACCGCAGCTGGTCCACCATGGTATTGATGGTGTTCTTGAGCTCGAGAATCTCGCCCTTCACGTCCACCGTGATCTTCTTGGAGAGGTCACCGGCGGCCACGGCCGTCGTCACCTCCGCGATGTTGCGCACCTGCGCCGTGAGGTTGGAGCCCATGGAGTTGACCGAGTCGGTCAAGTCCTTCCAAGTGCCGGCCACACCCTGCACGTCGGCCTGGCCGCCCAGCTTGCCTTCGGTACCCACTTCACGCGCCACCCGCGTCACTTCGGATGCAAACGACCGCAGCTGGTCCACCATGGTGTTGATGGTGTTCTTCAGTTCCAGGATCTCGCCCTTCACGTCCACCGTGATTTTTTTGGAAAGGTCACCGGCTGCCACAGCCGTCGTCACCTCGGCAATATTGCGCACCTGGCCGGTCAGGTTGGAGCCCATGGAGTTGACCGAGTCAGTCAGGTCCTTCCAGGTGCCGGCAACGCCCTGCACGTCGGCTTGTCCGCCCAGCTTGCCCTCGGTACCCACCTCGCGCGCCACGCGCGTCACTTCGGAGGCAAAAGATCGCAGCTGGTCCACCATGGTGTTGATGGTGTTCTTGAGTTCAAGAATCTCGCCCTTCACGTCCACCGTGATCTTCTTGGAGAGGTCACCGGCCGCCACGGCCTTGGTCACCTCGGCGATATTGCGCACCTGGCCTGTCAGGTTGGAGCCCATGGAGTTGACCGAGTCGGTCAGGTCCTTCCAGGTGCCGGCAACGCCCTGCACGTCGGCTTGGCCGCCCAGCTTGCCCTCGGTACCCACCTCGCGTGCCACGCGCGTCACTTCCGACGCGAATGACGAGAGCTGATCCACCATGGTGTTGATGGTGTTCTTCAGTTCCAGAATCTCGCCCTTCACGTCCACCGTGATCTTTTTGGAGAGGTCGCCGGCCGCCACGGCCGTGGTCACCTCGGCAATGTTTCGCACCTGGCCGGTCAGGTTGGAGCCCATGGAGTTGACCGAGTCGGTCAGGTCCTTCCAGGTGCCGGCAACACCTTGCACATCGGCCTGCCCGCCCAGCTTGCCCTCGGTACCCACCTCGCGTGCCACGCGCGTCACTTCCGACGCGAAGGATGAGAGCTGGTCCACCATGGTGTTGATAGTGTTCTTGAGTTCCAGGATCTCGCCCTTCACGTCCACCGTGATCTTTTTGGAGAGGTCGCCGGCCGCCACGGCTTTCGTCACGTCGGCGATGTTGCGCACCTGGGATGTCAGGTTACCGGCCATGAAGTTCACGTTGTCGGTCAGGTCCTTCCAGGTGCCGGCCACGCCTTGCACATCGGCCTGGCCGCCCAGCTTGCCCTCGGTGCCCACCTCACGCGCCACCCGCGTCACTTCCGAAGCAAACGACCGCAGCTGGTCCACCATGGTGTTGATGGTGTTCTTGAGCTCGAGAATCTCGCCCTTCACGTCCACCGTGATCTTCTTGGAGAGGTCACCGGCGGCCACGGCCGTCGTCACCTCCGCGATGTTGCGCACCTGCGCCGTAAGGTTGGAGCCCATGGAGTTGACCGAGTCGGTCAGGTCCTTCCAGGTGCCGGCCACACCCTGCACGTCGGCCTGGCCACCCAGCTTGCCTTCGGTACCCACTTCACGCGCCACCCGCGTCACCTCCGCGGAGAAAGTGCCGAGCTGCTCGACCATTTTGTTGATGATCATCGCGGTGCGCAGGAATTCGCCTTCCAGCGCCCTACCCTCGGCCTCCAGTGCCATGCTCTTGGAGAGATCGCCTTGCGCCACGGCGCCGATCACACGTGCCACTTCGCTGGTGGGGTGAACCAGGTCGGCAATCAGCGAGTTGATGGACTCCGCGGAGTCGCGCCAGAAACCCGTGGCATCGGGCACATAGGCCCGCTCCTTGAGCCGGCCCTGCTTGCCGACCACGCGGCTCAGGCGTTCGAGCTCACGGGCCATGCGCACATTCTCGGAAACCACTTCATTGAAGGCATCGGCCACCTTGCCGGGCACGCCGGTCCAGTCCTGGGGCAAGGAGGCGCGTGCGTCACCTTTTTTGAGATCGGTCAATGCGGTCAACACCACCTTGGTGCATTCCGCCGCCGCATCGGCTTCCTCCAGCACGCTGTTGAGGGCCATTGTGTTTTCCAGCCAGAAGCCCGAGAGCTTTTCTTCAGGCAGGCGCCGGCTGGCGCGGGACACCGAGCGTGGCTTGGCTGCCATGCTTTTGCAGCGGCTGGTGGTCGCGGCCGCCATGGCCGACAGCTGGTTGAATTCAGCGGCGATCTTTCCATAGACACCCTCCCATTCCGTTGGAAGTGTGACGCCGGACTCGCCGCGCCTGAACGCGCTCAAAGATTTGAGAATGGACTTCAATTCGGTGTCGCGCTCCACCACCGAAAGCTTGGTCAAAGCCTCCATATTGATCATCCTGTATTGAGGGTAACTTTTTGTAGAAACGGGTGCCGAGATTACTCGCGAAGATACAGAATGACAACTAAATAACGCACTATTTTCCCAATGGCGAAAACAATGTGCGGCATACCCGTCACAGCATCAAAACTGTCGGCATTGGCTTACACGAGCTTCGATTCGAGAGCTGTATATTTTGTAGTTACGCCTTGAAAATATCGCAGCCAAATGTGTACGCGCTGCGCGGCGTGGGCCTGCAGATTCGCCTGCAGTTTTCGTCAACATCTATCGGCGGCAGCACCATGAGCGCTCAATCCAGCAGCAAGACAGAACAGGCAAACGGATTGGAAAACGAATCGGAAAAATTCGAGGCGGAAGCGGCGCACTATGCCCTCATGCGCAGGCTCGCGCCCGTGATACGCCACAACATGGCGGGCACCCTGCAACCGATTGCCATGGTGGCGGCCATGCTGGAGCGTCGCCTGCAAAAAGCCGATGCCGACCCGGAAGCGCTGCTGAGAAACGCGCGCGACATCGTGGCGCTGTCAAAAGAAGCCGCCGCATCCTGCGTTGATTTGATGAGCTGGCTTGCGCCCAAGGAGAAGCGGCTGGTACCGGCGGAGGCGGGCATCGCGGAATGCCTGGGCATGGTGGTGACGCAGCTCTCCTTCAAAGGTTTTTCGGTGATCGACAATACCGGCGGCATTGCCGCGCGGCTACCGCAGTCGGCGTTACGCAATGTCCTGACCGCCGCCCTCATCGCACTGACCGACGCGGCCGCCGCACCCTGCAAAGTTTTCGTGCAAGCGGAATTCACGCAGGGCGTTCTCTCCCTGCGCCTCGAGTTGAAACCGCACGACGACGTGGAGCCTATGCGAGTGGCAGACAAGCCGCCCTACCGCCTGCTCGAGTGGCGCGATGTGCAGGCACTGGCCTTGCAGGAATCCGTGCGCCTGACGCGCGGAGACAACCGGGCTACGCTGCGTTTCGAAGCCTCCGCGGCGGCGGATTCGCAAGCGCTCGCTGAGGCCGCACAGGCCTGAGCCGGCCCGGGTTCAATCCCCGCTTCCCGCGCGCTTCACGCTTTCGGTGATCATATGTAGGACGAAGGAGCGTATGCGCAACCAGCTTTGGCAGCGCTGGCACACTGGGGCCATGAGCTTTCTTCGCCCGTTCGGTCATTCCGGCCGCCTCGGCCGTGTTGTGCTGTTGGGGTGGCTGTTGCTTTGCACGGTTTTCCCCGCCGCCGCGCAATCACAGCCGCCAACCGCAGCAGCCACGGAATCCAGCCCTGTTGCCCTGCTCGAAAAGCATGCGGCACTGGCCGGGCAGCTCGCGCAAAACGCTTACCGCAGGCCGCTGTTCCTGGAATCGTCCGAAGGCGCCAATGCCGTCACCGGTAGCGCCTATGCCGTGCTGAATTCGCCGTTCGCCGCAGTCAGCAGCACCTTCAAGAGCCCCAGGCGCTGGTGCGAGGTGCTGATACTGCACCTCAATACCAAACACTGCCGTGCCAGCGTGGACGAAAGCCCCAGCGTGCTGAGCATGCACATCGGCAAGAAAACCGAGCAGCCGCTGGAGGACGCTTTCGCGCTTCAGTTCAGCTACCGGCTGGCCGCCAGTTCTCCAGACTATCTGGCCGCGCAACTCAGGGCCGACAAGGGTCCCCTGGGTACGCAAAACTACCGCATCGAGTTGCAGGCGGTTCCGCTTCCTGACGGCAAAACGTTTATGCACCTGCGCTATTCCTACGGTTATGGCGTTGCCAGCCGACTGGCCATGCAGGGCTACCTGGCCACGGCCGGCAGCGGCAAGGTCGGTTTCACGCAGGTAAGGCGCGGCTCTGCCATGGACTATGTGGACGGCATGCGTGGCACTGTGGAGCGCAACACCATGCGCTACTACCTGGCCATCGAGGCCTACCTGGACTCACTGGACAAGCCGCCGGCCCAGCAGCTCGAGACGCGTCTGCAACACTGGTTCGATGCAACCGAGCAATACGCCCGCCAGCTGCATGAGGTGGACAAGGAAAGCTACCTTGCCATGAAGCGGGCGGAATACCAGCGGCAGCAGGGCTCGGCCTCCTGACCTGCCAGCCAGCCAGCGAATCTCCTGCCGAATTCCTAGTGCGAGACGGCCTGCGGCGGCACATTGGTGCCGGGTTCGCGCACCGGCAGCGTCGGTTCGGGCGGCGGGGGGTCGGTGACTTCGGGTGGCGTACCAGGCTCTGGCGGCACGATCAACGGCGGCACTTCCTGGGGGATGTGGATGCCCGGTGTGCCGGGTGGCGGCTGGGGAACGGGGACGTGAAGGTGCAGAGGCATGGAGAACTTTCTTGGATCGCGGGCGCGTGCGCCCAGCGTCATCACGGCCGGAGCGAACGCAGCCGCTGAAACCGACCGCGCAATTGCGAACGAAGGAGCATCATGGCCAGCGCACCCACCGCCGCAGCCAGGAGAGCTGACTGGCAGGGCTTCTCGGCCACATAGGCCCGAATGCCGCGCGTCAACGAAGAGTCATCGTTGCCGTCGTCTCGAGTGCCGCCGCGTGCCGACTCCGATGGCGATCGTGCTGCGGCATTGCCCTGCCCTTCAACCAGCACCGCTTCCTCGGCCGTCTGGAAAACATCGTCATCCAGCCGCCGCGGCCCACTGCTATAGGTCGGGTTATAAGCCGGTGACACCACGGGCATGTTCATGGTCTGGGCCCTGTTCGTGTTCTTCAGCGTCAGCCTGCTCAGGCGGACTGCAGGCTTGACGTTCCGGAGTCGTCATTGGCGGCGGTCTCCAGCTTGCGGCTCTGGGTGAGGCAGTAGGCCAGCAGGCAATCGATTTCGGTGGATTTGTCGAAAACCGCATCCACGCCGAGTTCAGCGCAACGCATACGCATTTCTCGCGTGGCGTAGTTGCTGAAAACCACGATTTTCTGGGAAGGCTTGCGTTGGCGGCAGGCTTCCAGGATCCTGAGGCCGCTGCCTTGTTTGAGAAACAGGTCGACGATGGCCAAGTCCCATTGGCCCCCATGGTGTGTCAGCCATTTGGCGCCCTCGTCTTCGGTTTCACAGGTTCCGACCGATTGAACCGGCGCCAGCTCTTCCAGCGTACTGATCAGGTTCTCGCGGATGGTCGGGTTGTCTTCAACAAGGTAGGTGCGCATTTTCATGATGGGGAGTGCCAATCCGCAGCGGAGGCCAAGCCGGTTTTACATGCACTCCAATTTACGCGTGGCATCTCTGCCTTGGTGCCGGAAGGACGACCATGCCCGTGTAGGAGAAAAGGCTACACAGCGGCATTTGATCGCCGCCAAAGGCTGGGACCGGGGCATACGGCGGGCTCTGGCCGGCGAAGCACCGATCCCCGACCGGTTCCGCCCATCCGAGCAACTCTTATGCGTCCCCAGGAGCGCTTGCGCACACCGGTAAGTGATGTCTTACGCGATGAGCAGAAAGGCCTTACACGGCACGCCGACATCAGGCTACTGGATCGCCAGGCGGCGGCCCGTATTGTCCATGCACCACCTGACCACGATTCACCAGACACCTTCACCCAGCACAGGAAAACATCACCATGAAACTGATGGCCGGACTTTTGACAGGCATGGCCGCCGGGCTGTTGACCACCTGGCGAGTTCATGCCAGCCCTCGTGATATCGACCTGCTTCACGCCTTCCTGACCGTGCTGGTCTGTGCGGCGGGCCTGTTCCTGGTGTCCATGGCCCTGCCGGACAACATCGCGGAAGTCCTGCAGGAATTCATGGCCTGGTGCCTGGCGGGCACGGTCGCCGCGCTGGGCCTGCTGGCTTCTGTCAAGGTCCTGGAAGGCCTGCTTGACAACTGATCGCTGCGCGCCGGCCGGGCTTTTCGAAGCTGGCGCGTCCATCGCCCTGATCCGCTTGTGGGCCCCGGCTCCAGGCGGAGTTTCATTTTTTAGATAAGGATTTTCATGCCGTCCTCCAAGCGCCCCATTGCCAACCCTTACCGAAATACGGACGGCGCGAAAGAAAAAAAAACCCAGCTTGAAGGCTTCACCACGGCAAGCCCTGGTAGCGCGGCGGCGCTGACAACCAACCAGGGCCTGCAAATACCGGACAACCACAACTCGCTGAAGGCGGGCTTGCGCGGCCCCACGCTGCTGGAGGACTTCATCCTCCGCGAAAAGATCACCCATTTCGACCACGAGCGCATTCCCGAGCGCGCGGTGCACGCCCGGGGCGCGGGCGCGCATGGCTACTTCAAGCCCTACAAGTCCATGGTGCAGTACACCAGCGCCGGTTTTTTGCAGGACCCGGACGTGGAAACGCCCGTCTTCGTGCGCTTTTCCACCGTGGCCGGCTCCAGGGGCTCGGCCGACACGGTGCGCGACGTGCGCGGCTTCGCGGTGAAGTTCTATACCGCCGAAGGCAACTACGACCTGGTGGGCAACAACATCCCGGTCTTCTTCATCCAGGACGCCATCAAGTTCCCGGACCTGGTCCATGCGCTCAAGCCCGAACCCCACCATGAAATGCCGCAGGCGGCCAGCGCCCACGACACTTTCTGGGACTTTGTCTCACTGATGCCCGAATCCACCCACATGCTGATGTGGGCCATGTCAGACCGGGCCGTGCCGCGCAGCTTTCGGATGATGGAGGGCTTTGGCGTGCACACCTTTCGCTTCATCAATGCCCGGGGCGGTGCCTTCTTCGTGAAGTTCCACTGGAAGCCCAAGCTGGGCGTGCATGGGCTGGACTGGGACGAGGCGCAGAAAATCGCCGGCAAGGACCCCGACTTCCACCGGCGCGACCTGTGGGAGGCGATTGAAAGCGGCAACTTCCCCGAGTGGGAGCTGGGTGTGCAGATCGTGGATGAGGGCAAGGAAGGCGAACTGGGCTTTGACATCCTCGACCCGACGAAGCTGATTCCCGAAAAACAGGTGCCGGTGCAGCCCATAGGCAAGATGGTGCTCAACCGCAACCCGGACAATTTCTTCGCGGAGACCGAGCAGGTGGCCTTCCACCCAGGCCACCTGGTTCCCGGTATTGATTTTTCCAACGACCCGCTGCTACAGGGCCGGCTTTTTTCCTATACCGACACCCAGCTCTCGCGCCTGGGCGGGGCCAACTTTCATGAGCTCCCGATCAACCGGGCCGTCTGCCCCATGCACAACTTCCAGCGCGACGGCATGCACCGCCAGGCCATCGCCAAGGGGCGGGTCGCCTACGAGCCGAACACGCTGGGCAGCGGCACCGAGTTCAGGGTGGACGGCGGGGCGCAGGGATTCCAGTACTACCCCGAACAGCTGGAGCCGCCGAAGATCCGCCGCCGCAGCCCTTCTTTTGACGACCATTTTTCCCAGGCCGCGCTCTTCTGGAACAGCCAGAGCGCGCCCGAGAAAGACCACATCGTCGCGGCGTTCCGCTTTGAACTCTCCAAGGTGGAAGTGCCCGAAATCCGCCAGCGCATGGTGGACAACCTGGCCCACGTGGACCTGAAGCTGGCGGCACGCGTGGCCGCGACCTTGGGCATCAAGCCGCCAGATCCCAAGGCCGCGGCCGGCAGGCTGGGCTTTCGCGAGCACCGCATCGAGAGCAAGGTGGAGGAAGACCCAGCCCTGCGCATGGTGGGCCGCCCCGGCGGCAACGCCAGGACACGCAAGGTGGCCATCCTGGTGGCCGACGGCGTGGAGGCCGCGGCGCTCAAACGCCTGCAACAGGACCTGGTGGATGCTGGCGCCCAGTGCAAGCTCGTCGGGCCGCAGTTGGGTGCCGTGAGCACTTCATCGGGTCGGCAGCTCATGGTGGATCACACCTTCACCAACATGCCCTCCGTGATGTTTGACGCCGTGGTCATTCCCGGCGGAAACCAGAGCGCCGCCACGCTGAGCGCCATGGGCGAGGCGGTCCACTTTGTGCTCGAGGCCTACAAGCACTGCAAGACGATTTGCGCCGTGAACGACGGGGCGCAATTGCTGGCCACCCTGGGCTTCAGCCTCGGCAAGGATCCGGAGGCCGTCAGCGTGCCCACACCGGGTGTCATGCTGGCCGACGCGCGCAAGGTCACCGACGGCCAGGTGTCGCGGGACCTGCTGGCCGCCATCGCGCAGCACCGGCACTGGGACCGGCTCAACGTGGACGCGATCCCGGCGTAAGCCGCTGCTGCTTCACGGCAACTTCAGGGCCGCAGCGTAAGCTGGTGCGCGAAGGCTGGCGGGTTCATCTGCAGGGGCCGGTACTGCACGGCGGCCCAGCTGTCTCGCATATCGCTGTAGCGGCCGGAAAACACCAGGCCGCTTTGCCCGGTCTGGTAGATGAAGCGGGATTTCTCCGGGTCACCCATGTCGTACACCGCGCGCAGGGACGCGGCCTGCCGGTTGGCAAAGGGCGTGGCATCGCCCGTGGCCCAGTACTGGCCCACGTTGACGGTGAAGGGGTCGCCGCCCGTGGGCACGCGCACGTCAAACCAGGGCGCGAGCCAAGCCACATTGCCGAAGGGCTTGTGCGCCGACAGCGCCACGTGCGCCCTGCCCCAGTTCCAGCTGCCCACGTCGGCGCCGTATGCCGCCTGCAGGCGGTCCAACGCGCGGGCCAGAGCCGCCGCGGACTGCGCTTCGCAACCGGCCGCGCCGCACCAGTTGGCATCCTGGCGCTCCAGGATGCCTTCCAGCGTCGCCCTGAAATGGCGCTTGCCATAGAGCGGCCTGAAGGTCGCATCGCCCAGCTTGGCTCCGAGAATGCCCCGCGTGAGCTCGTCGGCCCAGGCGGCAAACACGAGCGGCGCGGCCTGGTCCGCGCGCATGACGCCGTCAAAACCCGCCATCGCTTTACGCGCGGCCTCGGCGAGTGGATGCCCCCCCGGCTGCGCCAGCGTTTTCTGCAGGAAAGGCAGCAGCCGGATGGTGGCCGCGGAGAGCTGGTCGCCCTGGATTTTCTCCACGGAGGCCACGTCGTGCCGCGGTGTGGCCGCCAGCAGCTGCTCGATGCGGTCGTAGCGGTAAGGCACGGTCCAGTCCTGCCCGATGAAGAAGGGGTAAGCCGGCGGCGTGATGCGCTGGTTGGCCGTGGCCCACCAGCCCTTGGCCTCGATGGCGGCGCGACCGGCCTCGGGTGTTTGTGCATACGGCAACCAGCCGGCCCAGTCGTAGCGGGAGTCCCATCCGGGCGACGGCGCGATGCCGAGGATGTCGTTGTCGGGCCTGCGCAGCGGCACCTTGCCGGCGGCCTTGAAAGCCACACCGCCCGCGACGTCCGCCGTCACCACGTTTTGCATGGGCGAATGGTAGGCCGCGAAGGCGTCCAGCAGCTCCTGCACGGACTGGGCGCGATTGGCCCGCAAGCCCGCGAGCACGGTCTGGTTGTCGGCGTCCAGCGCGCTCCAGCGCAGCGCGATGACGTACTTGCGGGTGTCGAGCAGCTCGGCATGCGATTTCTGCACATCGCTGAGCACCGGGCCGTGCCGGCTTTCACGCACGTCGAGCACCACATCGGGCTGGCCTTTGACCTTGATGGTTTCGCGGCGGGTCTGGAAGTCGGCCCAGGCCTCGGCAGCACCGGAAGCGCCCGCCGAGGGAATGCGGTATTGCCGGGGGTTGGCGGGATTGATCTGCTCCAGGTACAAGTCCTGCACGTCGGGCGCGGTGTTGGTGAAGCCCCAGGCCATTTTTTGGGTGCGGCCCATGACCACAAATGGCAGGCCGGGCAAGGTCGCGCCTATGACGTCCAGCCCGGGGCTGCCGCCACCGCCGCCGGGTGCCTGCAGGCGCGCGAAGTACCAGATGGCCGGCGCCGACAGGCTCAGGTGCGGGTCGTTGGCCAGCAAGGGCTTGCCGCTGGCAGTGTGCGAACCTGCCACCACCCAGTTGTTGGAGCCTTTCCCGTCGATCTCGCCCAAGGCCTCCGCCCAGGCCTGGATGCCATCCGCCATGGCGAGCGTTTCGGCTGCCGATCGGCCGGCAGAGACTTTCTGGGTGGGCGCTGCGTCAGCGCGGTACACGCCGAGGTCGGCATAAAGCTTGCTGAAGTCCACTTTGGACGCCGGCTGCTCGCCGGGATATGGCGGAAACAGCTGCCAGAGCTCGGGCGTCTTGACCACGCGCGCGGCGGACAGGCGCGCGAATTCGGTACCCCAGTTGCCGCCCAGGTCCAGCGCCATCATCAGCGACCAGGCCAGGCTGTCGGAAGGCGACCAGGCCGTGCCGGAAGCACCGCCGGGCTTGACGCCGAGGACGTGGAACTCGGGGGACAAGGCCTGCGGGGAAGCGGCGTAAAAGGCGTTGATGCCTTCGCTGTAGGCCTGCATGGCTTCGCGCCCTTCGGCGGGCAGGCCTTGCCACTGGCGTTCGGCGGCGCGCACCACGCCCAGCGTGCGCAGCAGCTTGTCGGTTTCCAGCGTAGCCGGGCCGAACACCTCGGAAAGTTCGCCATGCATCACGCGACGGTTCAATTCGAGCTGCCAGCCGCGCTCCTGGGCATGCACATAGCCGAGCGCAAACCAGGCGTCGCGCGGCGATCCGGCCTTGATGTGGGTGACGTCGGACGGGTCGCGCGTCACGGTCACGCGGTCGCGCAGCCCCGGGGCGGGGAGTTCGCCGTCCAGTGCCGGACTGGCCCGGTAAACATAGATGCCGACCGCCGCGGCGGCGATCAGCAGCAACGCAGCCAGCACGGCGGAAATCCGTTTGAACCAGACCAAGATCATGCTCCCCTGAGTTCGCCGGGCGCAAACGCCCGATGGCAGTGCCGCGGCCCATGGCGGGCTTTTTGATCACCCTGCCCGGCAGGATGGCCGCAGCTTATTTTTTCTGCAAGTGCATTTTGCCGTCAGCGAACTTGAAACTGACGGTGGGGACGGTGAAATCTTCAAAGGGAGCGCCTAGCGCGATCTCGCCTTCGAGCAGGAGCACGCATTCCTGCCGGCGCAGCGCCACCACTGCCGCGCCGTCCGAAAAGCGTACCCAGGTGCCGTAGCTGCTGACGTCTTCGAGGTAGAACTTGCCGGCGCGCCATTCAATCCTGGCGTGCTTGCGGGACACGCGCGGGTCCTGCACCACAAAATGCGCGTCCTGGTCGCGGCCCAGGAAGATGGGTAGCTCGGTCGAGGAGAAGGCTGTGTTGACGTCCAGCCAGGACAGCTCTATCAATGCCAGTGCGGCCGCAGGCTGCACCGGCGCGGGTGCGCTCAGGCTGGCGGGTACCGTGAAGGACTCGGACATGAGCTCGGACTGCCATTCGATCCGGTGCACCAGGCAGGCTTCGGTGCGGCCACGAATCTCCAGGGCGCCAAGGCTGCGGGAGCGCACCAGGGTGTCGGAGGGCAGATCCTGGATGACTGCATCGGTTGCCAGAATCTGGTCGGGTCCCGAGAGGTCGCTGAGCCGCGAGGCCAGGTTGACGGCATCGCCGAAGCAGTCTCCGTTCTGCTCGACGATTTCACCGCGGGCCACCCCCATTTGCAGGCGCATCTTGAGTGGGTCGGGCCAGTTGCGGATGCGGTCACTGTGCACCCGCTGCAGTTCGGTCACGGCATCAACGGCGTCAGCGTTGTCGGGAAACACCACAAGAACGCCATCGCCAAGGTATTTCACGACATGTCCGCGATAGGCCTGGGAGACCTTGCCAATCCACTGAGTCAGTCGCGTAATGGCCTGTGTGGCCTTGGCATTGCCCAGTGATTCAAAAACCCCGGTGCTTCCTGTGAGATCGGCAAAAACGACGGTAACTTCTGCCATAGAGTCAGTGTAACTGCTTGTATTTTCTTTATGCATTAAAACATAAGTAGCACACAAGCTTATGACGGATGGCGAAAAGCAGGCGCGAGCGCCCCCCTGGCCGGCATGCCTGCGGGCAGAAAAACTCAGCTAGCGCTGGGTTTGAGCTGCATGGATTTGAATTCCAGGAACTCTTCGAAGCCGTAAATGCCGTTTTCGCGGCCATTGCCGGACTGTTTGTAACCGCCGAAGGGTGCCTGGGCGTTGAAAGGCCCACCGTTAATGTCCACCTGGCCGGTGCGCAGGCGGCGAGCGACCTTCATCGCATGTTCGTCCGTGCCGCTCCAGACGGCCCCGCCCAGGCCGTAAATGGTGCTGTTGGCGATCGCGATGGCTTCCTCTTCGTCCTTGTAGGGAATGACGACCAGCACGGGGCCGAAGATCTCCTCCTGGGCCAGTGTGTCCGTCGCCTTGATGCCCAGGATGGTGGGCTGGACGAAATAACCCCTGGCGATGGCGGGCGCCTCGGCGCCGCCGGCGATCACGTCCGCCCCCTCTTCGATCCCGGTACGGATGAAACCCAGCACGCGGTCGCGCTGCGCGGCGCTGACCAGGGGGCCGAGCTTGCTGCCCTCTTCCAGGCTGGGGCCTACGCTGAATTTGGCAACGGCAGCCTGGGCCAGGGCCTTGACCTCTTCATAGCGCCCGGCGGGTACCAGCAGACGGGTATGGGCCGAGCAGGTCTGCCCGCTGTTGAGCATGCAGGCCGAGACGGTGCCCTTGACGGCGGCCTCGAAGTTGGCGTCGTCCAGCACCACGCTGGCCGACTTGCCGCCGAGCTCCAGCGCCACGCGCTTGATGGTCTGGCTGGCCAGCTCGCCCACGCGCTTGCCCGCACGGGTGGAGCCGGTAAAGCTCACCATGTCGACCTCGGGGTGCGTGGCCAGGACCTCGCCCACCACCGGCCCCATGCCGTTGACCAGGTTGAAGACGCCGGGCGGCAGGCCCGCCTCGTGAATGATCTCGGCCAGGATCATGGCATTGACAGGTGCTATTTCGCTGGGCTTGAGCACCACGGTGCAGCCGGCCGCCATGGCCGGCGCGATTTTCAGGGTGATCTGGCTCAGCGGGAAATTCCATGGCGTGATGCAACCCACCACGCCGATGGCCTCGCGCACCACCAGGGAGTTGCCAACGGTCTTTTCCCACTCAAACTGGCGTGCCACCTTGGCGAAATTGCTCCAGTGCCAGGCCGGGCCGCCCACCTGGACGGCGCGAGCCATCTTCAGCGGCATTCCGACTTCGCGGGCAATTGCTACTGCGAGATCCTCGGTGCGGGCCTTGACGCCGGCCGCCACCTTGTCGAGGTAGGCCGCACGCGTCTCCACCGGCAGGGAAGACCAGCCCTCAAAGGCTGCGCGGGCCGCCAGCACGGCGGCCTGCGCCTCCGCCGCAGTACCGGCAGGCACCGTCGCCATCACGGCTTCGGTGCTGGAATCATGGACAGGCAGGGTCTCGGAAGACTGGGCCTTGACCCACTGGCCATTGATGTAATGCGCTGGATAAACAGTCGTTGGTGTGCTCATGGCGGTCCGGGAAAGGCCTGGAGAAGGCCCAAAAAAGTGGTGAATAGTGCCCAAAAAAAGCTGGGGGACTTTCGACTCACAGGGAAAATGCCCCTGTAGTCCTAAAGATTTAAACGGTGTTCAAAACCAGAATCAACTTGACATCTAGTTACTAACTCCTTGATTCATTTGTTGTTTTGCGTTAACCATTTCACACAAAACAGCTTGCATATCATTAGATGTCGTCTTAATCTAACAGAACACGCCGTTTCGTGCGGCCGCAGCAAATATCTTAGTGATATTCCGGTAGAAAGTTGTGGGACACATGCGCTGGTTAAAACCTAATCTGAAAAGCAGCTTCATGGCTTTGCTAGGCTCTGGAGAGGTTACGCCGTCCGTCCTGGAAGACCGCACCGAAGATATTCGCCAGTTCATTCTGGATGAACTCGGTGAATTCGGCGAAAAGCACTACCCAAAAATTACCCGCCGCGTACGCTATGCCCCTGATGTCCAGGGCCTGTGGTACACCCGCGGCGACGTCATGGCAGTGCTGGCGGCGATGCACGGCGAGACAGTTGCGCGTGAAAAAGTCAGCCGCATCAGTGAAAAATTCAAGGGCATGCTGCCCCGCGGTTTGAGTTCCCGCGCCAGCCCGCTCACCACCTGAACCTTTTTTCTCTCGTTTCTTCGTTTTCTTTTTCAGTTTCCAGAGTTTCTCCAGTTTCTTCCTGGCCTCCAAGGCAACTTTTTAAACCAGCTCCTAGCTGGTTTATTTTTGTCCGCTCGCAGCCAAAGCCGGCACTTTCAACGCGAGTGCCGCTCAGTGCAGATGGCCCCAGAGCACGAAGGCGTCCCGCCCTTCCACTGCCAGGGTGGTCTTCAGGCCCACGGGTAGCGTCACCTTGGTCGGCACATGGCCGAAAGGCAGGCCCGTCAGCACCCGCGCCTTGACCTTGCTTTGCAGCCAGGCCACCACGGACGCCATCTTGAAGCCCTTGTCATGCGGCACCAGGGCATAGTTGGTGAACTGGCCGAAGATGATGGCCTTTTGCTGCCCCAGCACGCCCGCGTGCAGCAGCTGCGTCAACATGCGCTCTATGCGGTAGGGGTGCTCGGCAACATCCTCGATGAACAGGATGCCGCCCTTGACTGCCGGCAGGTAGGGCGTGCCCACCAGTGAAGACAGCATGGCCAGGTTGCCGCCCCAAAGCACCGCATCCTTGATGATGAAGTCGGCAGTCGGCTTGGCGTCTGCGGCGGGTTTGGGCAACTGCCAACCCGTGCCCTCGCCCTGCCCTGTGATCAGGTCGTCAAAGCAGGCTTCGGTGATCTCGTCGGGCGCCGGGGCACCGAAATCCTCGCCCAGCGCGGGGCCGGCCCAGGTTACGGCGCCGGTCTTGGCCATCACCGCCATCTGGAAGGCCGTGAAATCACTCAGGCCCACAAAGCGGGTGCCGCCCGCGATGCCCTTGGCGACCGCCTTGTAGTGGATGCCCGGCAGGATGCGCGAGAGGCCGTAGCCGCCGCGCGAAATCAGGGCCACGTCGGCGCCGCTGGCAGCCGCACGGTGAATGGCGGCCAGCCGGGTGTCGTCGCCACCGGCAAAGCGCTGGTGGCGCGCAAGCGCATCGATGTCGACCTCGACTTCATGGCCCAGGGTTGTGAGGCGCTGCACGCCGCGCTTGAAGGCGGCTTTGTCGCGTACGGCGCTGGAGGGGGAGTAGATGTAGATATGTTTTTTCACGGGTGCAAGTATCCCATTGCCGGGGGCCGGACAGGGCAGCAGGTATAAACGGGCCACCATGATGCTGTATGTGCTGGACCTGCTGGGTGTTGCCGTCTTTGCCGTGAGCGGCGCGCTGGCGGCCGGGCGATTGCAGCTTGATTTGCTGGGCGTGCTGGTGCTGGCGGCACTGACCGCCATTGGCGGCGGCACCTTGCGCGACCTGTTGATGAACCGCCACCCGGTGTTCTGGATGGCCAGGCCCATCTACCTGCTGGTGATTGCCGCGGCGGCGCTGGGCACCGTGCTTTATGTGCAGGTGTTGCCGATTCCCGCACGGGCCCTGCTGGTGGCCGATGCGCTCGGGCTGGCGCTGTTCGCACTCTCGGGCGCCCAGTTGGCCGAAGCCGCGCGGCTTTCGCCCCTGATCGTGGTGGTGATGGGCACCATGACGGGTGTGGCCGGCGGGCTGATGCGCGACATCTGCAGCAACCAGGTGCCGTTGCTGTTGCGCCAGGACATCTATGCCAGCGCCGCGATCGCCGGGATCACGCGCTACCTGCTGCTCAAGCGCCTGGGGCTCAAGCCCTCATGGGCCTTTGGCACGGGCCTTATAGCCGTGGTGGCGCTGCGGCTCAGCGCGATTTTCATGGGCTGGCATCTACCGGTCTTCAAGCTGCCGGGCTGAAAAATGCCAGGGCCTGGCGCGCAACCGGCTCGCCGTGCTCCTGCACAAAATGCCCGGCCTGTTCGAGTACCACAGGCTCGCCACAGCCGCGAATCAGTGCCTGCAGTTCAAGCATGACAGGCGGGCCCAGTACCGGGTCCTGCGCGCCCACCACCATCAGGGTTTGGCCCGTCCAGTCGTTTTGCCAGAAGCTGCGCGCCTGCCGCGAAATGGCCGCGCCGTCGGCGTCAGGACTGTCCGGCACCATGGGCGGAAAGGCGCGTAGCGCAGCGCGGTGGCCTTTGTCCGGAAACGGGGCATTGTAGGCGGTGCACTCGGCAGGCCTCATCTGCGGGTTGCCGCGGGCAAACAAGCGGGCCACGTCGAACTCGGGGTTCTTGGCGCACATCTCTCGCCAGGCGAGAAAGCCTGCTGGCAGCGGCGCATCGCCGGTGCCCAGTGTGGTGTTCATGACGAGCAGGCCCTTGTAGCGTTGCGGCGCGGCCATGGGCAAGGTCAGGCCGAGCAGGCCGCCCCAGTCCTGCACAACCAGCACAACCTTGCGCAGGTCCAGGCTTTCGACCAGTTCCAGCAGGATCTGGCGGTGCGTGCCGAAGCTGTGAAAGCCGTCCTTCTTGGGTTTGTCGCTTTTGCCGAAGCCGATCAGGTCGGGCGCGACCACCCGGTGCCCGGCTTCCAGAAACATCGGGATCATCTTGCGGTACAGGTAGCTCCAGGCGGGGTTGCCGTGCAGGCACAGAAAGGTCAGGCCGCCCTCGCCTTCGCCTGCATCCTCGCCGTTTTTATACTCATCCAGGTAGTGCATGCGCAATCCATCCAGCGCCGGCAAGTCACTTACATAGCGCGGTCGCCACGGATAGCCCGGCACACCGTCAAAAGCTGCATCGGGTGTGCGCAGCGCGTCATCGCGCAGTGGATGGGCCAGCCGCGCCTCTTCACGCCTGTCGGCCCGCCGTTGGCGAAAGAAGGCCTGCAACAGCTCGCCGCACTCCTGCGCCAGCACGCCGCCGTGCAACGCGGTCTGGTGGTTCAGTTGGGGCTGGCCAAACAGGTTGAGGACCGACCCGGCCGCGCCGGTCTTGGGGTCGGCCGCGCCAAACACCACGCGCCGCAACCGCGCATGCAGCATGGCGCCACTGCACATGGCGCAGGGCTCCAGCGTCACGAAAAGCTCGCAATCGTCGAGCCGGTAGTTGCCCAGTGCCTGCGCCGCGGCACGCAGGGCCACGATCTCGGCATGGGCCGTAGGGTCATGCCCGTCCACCGGCGCATTGCGGCCGCTGGCGATGACTTCGCCACGCCGCACCACGACCGCGCCCACGGGCACTTCGCCCTCGGCGGCGGCCTGGCGCGCCTGGGCAAGCGCCTGTTGCATGAATATCTCGTCGCTCATGGTTGCTGCAACCCAGCCTGCGTCGGCCATAGCCTGCCTGCTCTTGGCTTATTTCTCTTCCGGCATGGCGCGGGGCTGCTGCAAAGCGCCCTCTACGGCCTGCTTGACCTGCTGCTGGGCTTGCTGGCTGCGCACCTGGGGCGGCGCGTCGGCCGAAACCGCGGGCATACCGGGTGTCGCCGGAACGGCCACCTGACTGCTCAACTGTTTTTTGACCAGCAACCCGATGATGGCCAGCGTGACCAGCAGGCCCACGATGCTGAAAATTCCGCGCATATCAAGCCTCCTTGGGAGTGTCGTTGCCGGCTGCCATGCCCAGGCGGTCCATCCAGCCGGCCAGCGCCTGTTCGTTCTCATTGCCAGCCGCATAAATCGCTTTCATCGCAGCATGGGCTTCGCGCCTGTGCTGGTTGATCTTGAGCTTGCACTGAAGGTCGGTCACACGCAGCTCAAACCCCATGATGCCGGCCAGCATCTTGTGGGCGAACTCCTCGCCCAGGCCGCGCCACTGCTCGGCGTAGGGTGGCTCGTGATCGCCTATGAGTTTCTTGAGCAGGCGGTCCTTGGCCAATGGGTCCTCCACCAGCGTGGCCTCCACCGTGCAGTGCACAGCCAGGTAGTTCCAGGTAGGCACCCGGGCCAGGTCGGGGTAAACCTTGGGCGACAGATAGGCATGCGGCCCGAGGAAGGTCACAACGGCCTGGGGCCGCGCCTGAAGGTAGCGCCAGTGCGGGTTGGGCTTGGCCACATGGCCCAGCAAAACCATCTCTTCGCCGCGCACTTCGAGGTGCAGCGGCAGATGTGTCACATAGGGCAAGCCGGCATCGTCGACGCTGATCAGGCTGGCAAATGGGTGCTCATTGATCAGCGCCGCAGCCTGGGCGCTGTCACCTTTGAATTGGGGCGGCAGGTACATGGCCTGAAGCATAGGCCAAAAACCGGACCTTCAGGTCATAGGCGCCGGCCACCATGGTATTTGCGCGACATGGGGACCCGGGGCCGGCCTACAACGTGCGGCGCCCCGGCGCGCGCAAAGTAGCGTTACCGTTTGCCCACACGCCGGCGAAGCACACCCCATGAAGCACCCTCGCATCCGCATCGGCATTTCCGGCTGGCAATACGCAGGCTGGCGCGGCGTGTTCTACCCGCCCGGCCTGGTGCAGGCGCATGAACTCGCCTTTGCCTCGCGCGCCATGCAGACCATTGAAATCAATGGCTCACACTACTCGCTGCAGCGCCCCAGCAGCTACCAGCGCTGGCATGACGAGACGCCCGAGGGCTTCATCTTCAGTGTCAAGGCGCCGCGCTACCTGACCCACATCTTGCGGCTCGAGGGAGGCGGCGTGCCCATTGCGCTTGCCAACTTCATCGCATCAGGGATTTTCAACCTGCGCGGCAAGCTGGGCCCCCTGCTCTGGCAATTTCCTCCCAGCATGGCATTCAAACCTGAGGTGTTCGAAGCCTTCCTGCACTTGCTGCCGCGCGACACCGAGGCCGCAGCGCAATTCGCGCGCCGGCACCATGACAGCCATGTCCACCATCCCTGCCTCGAAATCGACCGCAAACGCCGGCTCAGGCATGCGATCGAAATCCGCCACCCGAGTTTTTGCGAAGACGCCTTCATTACGATGCTGCGCCGCCACAGAGTGGCGCTCGTGGTATCGGAGGCAGTGGCAGACTGGCCTTACGCCGAGGACGTGACGGCGGATTTCGTCTACCTGCGCCTGCACGGGCCCGAGACGCTTTATGGCGGCCGCTACAGCGACAAAGCCCTGGACCGCTGGGCAGCACGCATCAGCAGTTGGGCCTCGGGCGGGGAACCAGAAGACGCCAGACGCATCTCAGCCCTGCCTGCAAGGGCGCGCGCCAGCCGCGAGGTGTTCTGCTATTTCGACAACGACCAGAAAGTACGGGCGCCCTTCGACGCGCGCCGACTCACCGAAAGGCTGATGCCGGAACAAAGCCTGTTGCTTGAACCGCTGGGCCGGCAAGCCGACATGTTTGATTCCTAGGCTTAACCCGAAGACAGCCCGGACAGGGGCCATCGTGCCAGGTGCACATGGCGGGTCTGGCCAAGCAGGCTGTGCACCAGCACGACCTCCCCCGCCGTCCAGGCCACGGGCGGCACCGGTGTAGCGCCCAGCAGGCTGTCGTCGTACAGCAAGGTCACATGCGGCGTATAGCCGGGCTTGGCCCACAGCCCGAGGCCGGCCTTTTTGAGCACCATACCCAGCGTCTGATGAAAGGCCATCAAGGCTGACAGGCCCTCATCGCCGCGCAGCACCAGCGGCCGGTTGCGCGGCATGCTGGCAAAGCTTTCGGCGCGGTCAAATGTGACCGTGAACGGCTGCGTCGCGGCAGCGGCTTTAGCAGCGGCTACGCCAGCCCGCCGGACGACATCGGGCGGCAAACCAGCGTAGTCGCCCAGATGGTTCAGCGTGATGTGAAAGCGCGCAGCCTCCAACGGCCGGCCGCGCAAGGCATGGTCGCTACGCAGCCGGGCGGCAAGCCCGGCAATTTCCAGCGCCGTTTCCGGCGGTGGAAACAGCGCCAGAAACAGTCGATCAGTGGGCTTGGCCTCTTCAAAGCCCGGGAATGACGACTGGCCAGTCATGGCTCAACCGTGCTTTATTCCCACTCAATCGTCGCCGGCGGCTTGCTGCTGACGTCACAGGCCACGCGATTGATGACGCGGCCCGAGACCTTCTCGAGCACCGCGTACGGCACTTCAACCTCATCGACCCGGCGTAGCAGGCCAGATTTTCCTTTCTCAGGTCGCAAAGAATCCATACGCCGAAGTTATGCCATAGTCCAGCGCTTCAGGCAACTGAGGCTCAGTAGCACTGTGTGCGCGACCCCAGGCGTTAGTCGGCCTGGCCAGGTCCGTCCGCAAAGCGTTGGAATACCAGCCGTGCGCCGCGGGTGGTCAGGTGATTCGAGTCCCGATAGAGCGGCATCAACTCGGCGGTGTGGCCGTTGAAACAGGCCAACTTGCCGCAGCCCGCTTGCAATAACACCTGCTCCTGGTCGAACAGCAGGAAATTGCGTTGCCTGGTCAGCGCGGCAATGCTCTCGGAAAGTACCACCGCGTTGGGGGATATGACCGCCTGGAGTTCGGCCAGCCGGCCCTGCCGCGCGTAGCGCGGCGGGTCGGCCCGAAAATAGGGTCGCGGACTGAAATAGATCACCGTCACGCCTTTGCCGAGCAATTCCGACAACAGTTCCGTCAGCGCGTCGAGGTTCAGACCGAGCTCGGCCTCTGACAGGTTCTCAATGTGATTGTTCAGGCCGGCGACAAAAATAACACTGTCTATCTTCTGTTCATCGACGGCCCTCAGCAGCAGTTCGCGCGCCTTCGCGCATTCTCCGTGGTTGATCGCAGCGTGCTTCGGAATGAACGCGCAACCACCCATCGATATCTCCCAGCCATTGCGTTTTTTTCGCTGCAGGTAATCGCGGAACTCCATCGAATAGTCGACCGAATGCGAGTCGCCGACTAGCAGCATCCGCTTGGCTCCTGGAAAATCGCTCATGCGGCAGAGACTGGCCTTCGTTGACACGCAATCCTGGCCGTTCAGGCTAGCCACCGGCTTGTAGTCGATCCAGCTCTCGCTATCGTAGTTGGCCGGCAGTCGATTGCTCATGTTGTCGGCTGACAGTCCCTTGAGCAACTGGCTCCGCGATGGCAAACCATCACGCACGTAGACAGAGTAACCCAGACCGGCAACCACGACCATTACCACCGCCAAACTGCCAACCTTGATCCGATTTTTCCCTGCGGGCCGTATCCTTTTCTCCAATAGGCGGTAGGTCAGCATGGCCAGCGCGACCGACAGTGCGACGATCGCAAGGCGGATACCGGCGTCGGGCAAGTCGTCCTTGACGATCCGCGCGAATGCCAGCAGCGGCCAATGCCAGAGGTAAAGCGGAAAACTGATGAGGCCGAACCCCACCAGCAGCCGATTCGACAGCAGCCTGCGATTGACCCACGCGCCGGGCCCGGCCACGATCAGCAACACGCTGCCCAGCACCGGGACCACGGCCCACTCGCCCGGGAAGGAAAATCCCTTGTTGATGCGCCAGAAGCCGTAAACCAGTAGCACCAGCCCGAGCAACGCCAGAAGATCGGGTAGCCGGCTGGCGCCGTGCCGAAGCCGCAACCCGGCGAGGGCGGCGCCAGCGCGCGTAGCTTGGCCGTAGAGACCGGCCCAGGCCAGCAGGCCGCCGGCCAGCAGCTCCCAGAAGCGGTTCAGTGGCGTATAGAAGCTTGCCACGGGATCGCGCTTCACGCCATACAGGTTCAAGACGAACGAACCCAGTGCCAACGCCAGGGTGAGCATCAGGAAATTAAACCGGAGCTTCCAAGCAAGCCAAAGCAGCAAGGGCCAGACAATGTAGAACTGCTCCTCGATCCCCAGGCTCCAGAGGTGCAGCAGCGGTTTCGTCTCGGCCGAGTTGTCGAAATAACCGGCTTCGCTCCACAACACGAAGTTGGAGACGAAGCCGGCGCCCGCCGCGATGTGTTTGCCAAGGGCCTTGAACTGGTAAGGCAGCAACAGCACCCAGCCCAGCACCAGACCGGTCAGCAGTACCAGCAGCAGCGCCGGAAAGATGCGCTTGATGCGACGCGCGTAGAAGTCTCTGAAACTGAAGGTGCCGCGGTCCAGATTCTCAAAGATGATCGTCGAGATTAGAAAACCCGAGATCACAAAGAACACGTCGACGCCGATGAATCCGCCAGGCATCAGTCCCGGAAAAGCATGAAAAGCGACCACGGACAATACGGCGATCGCCCTGAGTCCGTCGATGTCACGGCGGTATTTGGGATGGACCGGAGGCCGCTCCAGGGAAGACATCAGAGGCTGTGTCGGGGTTCGCGGGAGGCCAGATTTATTCCCACTCAATCGTCGCCGGCGGCTTGCTGCTGACGTCGTAGGTCACGCGGTTGATGCCGCGCACTTCATTGATGATGCGGCCCGAGACCTTTTTGAGCAACGCATAAGGCAGCTCGGCCCAATCGGCGGTCATAAAGTCGCTGGTCTGCACGGCGCGCAGGGCCACCACGTAGTCGTAGGTGCGGCCGTCGCCCATCACGCCCACGCTTTTGACCGGCAGGAACACAGTGAAGGCCTGGCTGGTGAGTTCGTACCAGGTCTTGCCGGTGGCGGCGTCCTTGAAATTGCGCAGTTCCTCAATGAAGATCGCGTCGGCGCGGCGCAGCAAGTCGGCGTATTCCTTTTTGATTTCACCAAGAATGCGCACGCCCAGGCCGGGGCCGGGGAAGGGGTGGCGGTAGACCATGTCGTGCGGCAGGCCCAGTGCGACGCCCAGTTCGCGGACCTCGTCCTTGAACAGCTCGCGCAGCGGCTCCAGCAGCTTCAGGCCCAGTTGCTCGGGCAGGCCGCCGACGTTGTGGTGGCTTTTGATGGTGACGGCTTTTTTGCTCTTGGCGCCGCCGGACTCGATGACGTCAGGGTAAATCGTGCCCTGGGCCAGCCATTTGGCGCCCTTGTGGCCGCCGTCGCCGGCTTTCAGCCTGGCTGCCTCGGCCTTGAACACCTCAACAAACTCACGGCCGATGATCTTGCGCTTGGCTTCGGGCTCGTTCACGCCGGCCAGATGGCCGAGGAACTGCGCGCTCGCATCGACGCGAATCACCTTGGCGTGCAGCTTGCCGACAAACATGTCCATCACCATGTCGCCTTCGTTCAGGCGCAGCAGGCCGTGGTCGACAAAGACGCAGGTCAGCTGGTCGCCGATGGCGCGGTGGATCAGGGCCGCGGCGACGGATGAATCGACGCCGCCCGAGAGGCCCAGGATGACCTCCTCGTCGCCGACCTGTTCGCGGATCTTCTGGACGGCTTCGCTGATGTAGTCGCCCATGACCCAGTCCTGACGCGTGCCGCAGATATCGAGCACAAAGCGCTTGAGAATGGCGTTGCCCTGCTTGGTGTGGGTGACCTCGGGGTGGAACTGCACCGCGTAGAAGCGGCGTTCTTCGTCGGCCATACCGGCGATGGGGCACGAATCGGTGGATGCCATGAGCTTGAAGCCCGGCGGCATTTCGGTGACCTTGTCGCCGTGGCTCATCCAGACGTCGAGCATGCCCTGGCCTTCGGGCGTGGTGTAGTCGGCGATGCCATTGAGCAGCGCGGTATGGCCGCGGGCGCGAACGTCGGCGGAGCCGAATTCACGCTTGTGCCCGCCTTCAACCTTGCCGCCCAGCTGGTGCGCCATGGCCTGCATGCCGTAGCAGATGCCCAGCACCGGAAGGCCCAGTTCAAAGACGGCTTGCGGCGCCTTGTCGGTGGTTTCCTCGTAAATGCTGGCATGGCTACCGGAGAGGATCACGCCCTTGAGCGTGCCGTCCTTGGCATATTCGCGGACCCATTCGTCGCTGACGTCGCAGGGATGGACTTCGCAGAACACATGGGCGTCGCGCACGCGGCGGGCGATCAGCTGGGTGACCTGGGAGCCGAAATCAAGGATGAGGATTTTCTGGTGTTGCATGAGAGGCGTCTTCAAGGCAAAAAAAGAAAGGGCGTCTTTCAAGACGCCCTGGCCGGCTGGGTCAAACTCAATCTGCGCGGTAGTTTGGCGCTTCTTTCGTGATCTGCACGTCGTGGACATGGCTTTCGCGTATGCCCGCCGAGGTGATTTCGACGAACTCGGCCTTGTCGCGCATCTCATCGATGGTGGCGCAGCCGCAGTAGCCCATGCTGGCCCGCAGGCCGCCGGCCATCTGGAACACGATGGCGACCATGGAGCCCTTGTAGGGCACCCGGCCTTCAATGCCCTCGGGTACCAGCTTGTCGGCATTCGGGTTGCCGGTGCTCGATTCCTGGAAGTAGCGGTCGGCGCTGCCCTGCTGCATGGCGCCTATGCTGCCCATGCCGCGGTAGCTCTTGTAGCTGCGGCCCTGGAACAGGATGACTTCGCCCGGGGCTTCCTCGGTGCCGGCGAACATGCCGCCCATCATGACCGTGTTGGCGCCAGCCGCGATGGCCTTGGCGATGTCGCCGCTGTAGCGGATGCCGCCGTCGCCGATCAACGGAACGCCGGTGCCGCGCAGCGCGGTGGCGACGTTGTCGATGGCCATGATCTGCGGCACACCGACGCCGGCCACGATGCGCGTGGTGCAGATGCTGCCGGGGCCTATGCCAACCTTGACGCCGTCGGCGCCGGCTTCCACCAGCGCCAGTGCCGCAGCGCCAGTGGCGATGTTGCCGCCAATGACGTCGACCTGCGGGTAGTTCTGCTTGACCCAACGCACCCGGTCTAGCACGCCTTTGCTGTGGCCATGGGCGGTGTCCACGACGATGGCGTCCACGCCGGCCTTGACCAGGGCTTCAACGCGCTCTTCGGTGCCTTCGCCCACGCCGACGGCGGCGCCCACGCGTAGCTGGCCGTGCGAGTCACGCGCGGCATTCGGGAAGGTGGTCTGCTTGGTGATGTCCTTGACGGTGATCAGGCCCTTGAGCTCGAAGTTGTCGTTGACCAGCAGCACGCGTTCGAGACGGTGCTTGTTCAAGAGCGCCTTGGCGTCGGACAGCGAGGCGGTTTCGGAGATAGTGATCAGGCGCTCACGCGGCGTCATGATGGTGCTGACCGGTACGTCCATGCGCGATTCGAAGCGCATATCGCGCCCGGTCACGATGCCGACGACGCGGCCGCCGTCAACGACGGGAAATCCGGAAATGCCGAGCTGCTCGCTGAGCGCCATGACCTGGCGTACGGTATGGGTGGGGGTGATGACAACCGGGTCGCGCAGCACGCCGCTTTCATAGCGCTTGACCTTGGCGACTTCAGCCGCCTGCTGTTGGGCCGTGAGGTTTTTGTGGACGATGCCGATGCCGCCTTCCTGGGCGATGGCGATGGCCAGCCGGGCTTCGGTGACCGTGTCCATGGCCGCCGACACGAGCGGCAGGTTCAGGCGGATGTTTCGGGAGAATTGGGTGGAAAGCGAGGTGTCCTTGGGCAGGACCTGGGAGAACGCTGGCACCAACAATACGTCGTCGAAGGTGAGCGCTTTGCCGAGTAGGCGCATAGGGATGGCTCCAAAAACACGATTGTACCCTTGTCGCAAAGACCCGTCGGTACTAACCCCTAGCACCCCGCTACTACCCTTCTGGCCGCTGCTGCAGTCGTTGCGCCCAGGTTGTAAAAAGGCCTCTTTGCCGGCGCTTTGCTTGCGAATAAACCGAAAACCCCGCCTCGCAGCGCTACACTGGCGAAATGGACCTCAAACTCGCCTCAAGAACACTCATTCTGGCCATCGCCGGCGGCGCATTTTCACTCACCGCCCTGGCCCAATGGCAATGGATAGACAAGGACGGCCGCAAGGTCTACAGCGACCGCTCGCCGCCGGCCGACATCCCTCAGAAGAATATCCTGAAGGCGCCGCGTGGGGCCGCAATGGTGGCCCAGCCCGCCGCCAATGAAGCACCGGCTGCAGCGCCCGCTGCGGCGGCTTCCTCCCCGGTGGCCAAAAACGATCCCAACGCGCCCAAGCTGACCGGCAAGGATGCGCAGCTCGAAGCGAAGAAGAAGCAGGCAGAAGACGAAGCTGCCGCCAAAAGGAAGGCGGAAGAAGACAAGGTTGCCAAAGCCAGGGCGGAAAACTGTGAGCAGGCTAAAAAAGCGTTAGCCAGCCTTCAATCGGGCCAGCGTATCGCCGTTACCAATGCCAAAGGCGAGCGCGAGGTCATGGATGACAAGGCCAAAGCCGCAGAAATCAATCGGACCCAAGGGATCATGAACAGCGAATGCAAATAACAGGCACGAGGTTGGGGGTTCAGCCCGGCATCTCCTGTTCACTGCAACTCAATAGCCGGCCTTGGCACCGGCCCGGGTCCTGGCAAACAGCCCTGCCCGCTTGGCGCCCTGGCGGTTGAATCTCTCCCGGCGGGCCACCTTGGGGTCCACCCTCAGGCCGCGGTAGATTTCCACCCTGTCATGGTCGCGCAACGCATGCCCAAGCGTGGTTTTGCGGCCCCAGATGCCAAGGACCATACGGGCAGCTTGCAATTCAGGAAACTCCTTGAACACCCCGCTGGCCGCGAGGGCCTGGGCAACAGTCGCGCCGGCTGGCAGTTCCAGCACCCATTCGCGCACCTGCCGCGGTGCGGGTGAATAGACCAGGCTGATTCTGAGCGGCGCGCCGCCCTCAGGGCTCACCATAAACGTCCGAGGCTCTTTTGACAAAAGCATCGACCAGGCTACCCGCGATCTTGTCGAATACGGGCCCGACCAGTGCCGCCAGCGCGGCATTGTCAAAGTCATAACGCAGGCTGAACTCAACCTTGCAGGCTCTTTCACCGCCCTTGCCCACGGGCGTGAAATCCCAGTGGCCGTCCAGCTTTGAAAAGGGGCCGTCGACCAGCTTGAGGCTGACCTTGCGGTCTTTCTGGTGCACATTGCGCGTGGTGAAGCTTTGCGAAAGGCCGGCGATCGAAATGCCTACCTTGGCCGTCATGCCGTGCGCATTTTCCTCCAGCACCGAGGCTTGGTCGCACCAGGGCAGGAACTCGGGATAGCGGGCGACGTCGATGACCAGGTCGAACATCTCGGCAGCGCTGTACCAGATCAAAACGGACTTGTGAACGGTTTTCATACAATCAAAGGCTGGGCGCAATTGTATTAGGGCCTGCCATCCTATAAATCAACCCTGCATGGCCCCGGAAAAGGCCTCAATCAGGCACTGTACTTTCCGGCTTTTGCCCTCATCTCTTATCCATGGCCACCAAAGAAGCATCCTCCTCCCAGAAAAAAGGCGCAACGCCCTCCAAGCTGTCACCCAAGGCCGCGGCGGCGGCTGTGCGCATCGCCGACAACAAGAAAGCCCTCTTCAACTACCACATCGAAGAGCGTTTTGAGGCGGGCATGGTGCTGGAAGGCTGGGAAGTGAAGTCCCTGCGCGAAGGCAAAGTGCAGCTGACCGACGGCTATGTCGTGGTGCGCAACGGGGAACTGTTCATCATCGGCTGCCAGATCAACCCGCTGGGCACGGCCTCCACCCATGTGCGGCCCGACTCGGTGCGGACCAAGAAACTGCTGATGCACAAGGAAGAAATCCGAAGGCTGGTCGGCAAGGTCGAGCAAAAAGGCTTCACGCTGGTGCCACTGAACATGCACTGGAAAGCCGGCAAGGTGAAGTGCGAGATCGGCCTTGCCAAGGGCAAGGGTGAACACGACAAGCGCGACACCATCAAGGACCGCGAAGGCAAACGCGAGGTCGAACGCGCGATGAAATCCCGCAATCGCTGAGCGGCCAGCCTCCAAATATTTTCTCCAGTGATGGAATAAACCGGTCGCGGCCGGTGTTTATCTGTGTGCAGCTCCACCCAGGCCGACGCAGATGGGGCTGTGCGACCGGTAACCCGCCTCAATCCACTCTGGAGAATCCCATGAAATTGCTGCCCACCGCCCTCTTAACCGCCGCCCTGCTCGGCGGCTGTGCCTCCATGACCGCCAGCGCCCCGGCCAAAGTGGCCGACGGTATCCTGGTAGGGCCCAACGGCATGACGCTGTATGTGTTTGACCGTGACGCTGCGAGCAGCGGCAAGTCCGTATGCAACGGTCCTTGTGCCACCAATTGGCCGCCTTTGATGGCTGCGGACACCGACAAACCGGGCGGCGACTACACGGTGATTACCCGCGATGATGGCAAGAAGCAATGGGCCATGAAAGGTAAACCACTGTACTACTGGGCCAAAGATACCAAGCCAGGTGACAAAACCGGCGACGGTTTCATGAATGTCTGGCACGTGGTCAGGCCTTGACAACCCTGGGCCGGGCTGCGCCTGCCTCGCGGCCGGCTTCGCTACGATGGCCGCAGGCCTGACCGACGCATGACCCAATTTCCGCTGACCGACCACATCCCCAGCCTGCGCCGCTATGCGCGCGCGCTGACGGGCGATGCCTGGATGGCCGATGACCTGGTGCAGGACACGCTGGAGCGCGCCTGCTCCAGATGGCGGCTGTGGGTAGCGGGTAGCGATTTGCGCGCCTGGCTGTTCACGCTGATGCACAACATCTTCGTCAACCAGGTCCGCCGCTCGTTGCGGCAGGCGGCCCCGGGCGGGACGGTCAGCGTCGAGGACGTCGAGAACGAGCTGGCGGCGCCGGAAGCCGGTACGGCCCAGTCGCTGGACCTGCAGCGCTGCCTGCTGCGACTGCCGGAAGACCAGCGGGCTGTGCTGCTGCTGGTCAGCCTGGAAGACCTCAGCTATGAGGAAGTCGCCAGAATCACCGGCGTACCGGTCGGGACGGTCATGTCCCGGCTGTCGCGCGCGCGAAGCCGTTTGCGCGAACTGATGGACGGCCCTGCGTCGGCCGCCACCCCACCTGCCCTGGCCGGCGCACCGGTCCAGCTCAGGCGCCTGAAGTAAAGGCAGGACCCCATGGAAAACTCCCACGACACCTCGCACGCCGCCCAAGAAGCAGGCTTGCACGACCGGATCAACGCCCTCGTCGACGGCCAGTTGCCGCCTGCTCGCCAGGCTGAACTCGAAGCGCAGCTGGGCGAAGACTCCGCCGCGTATGAAACTCTGCAGGCCTGGAAGGCCCAGCGTGAGGCCTTGCGCACCCTGCACCGCCCCTTGCTGGACGAAGCCATCCCCGACGCGTTGCTGGCCGCAGCGCGTCGTGGCCAGGCTAGCAGGCGGAAAATCGACCAATGGCAGCGCTGGGGCGGCATGGCGGCGACAGTGATGCTGGCCTTTGGCGTGGGCTGGCTGTCGCACGGGCAACTCGGCGGCCCGGCGCCGCAGCAGCTTGCTTCGGCCCAGGTTCGCTCGGCGCAATCCTTTGTGCACCAGGCCTCGCTCGCGCATGCGGTGTTCTCACCCGAAGTGCGCCATCCCGTTGAGGTCACGGCCGCGCAGCAGGAGCATCTGGTGCAGTGGCTGTCCAAGCGCGTGGGACGACCGCTGAAAGTGCCAGTGCTGGCCGCCGAGGGTTATGAACTGGTCGGCGGCAGGCTGCTGTCCGGTGATGGCGGTGCCCGCGCGCAGTTCATGTTCCAGAACGCAGCCGGCATGCGGCTGACGCTGTATCTGGGTGCCGTGGATGCGGCATATTCGGCCAGCGCGACAGGGTCTCGGCCGCCGGCTGCAACAAGCCAGGAAACCGCCTTCCGCTACAGCGGTGACGGCCCGGTACCCTCGTTTTACTGGGTGGACCAGGGCTTTGGTTATGCGCTGAGCGGTGCGGTGTCGCGAGATGAACTGATGAAGCTGGCTCAACTTGTCTACCAGCAACTCTAGGGCTGGCTACTTCAGCCCGCGCAGGGGATGCGTTTCGGGCGTCCAGGGGCTGGCAAAAAAAGCATCCGCCATACCGGGCTTGACGTCCTCGATACGCGCCGGGTTCCACTGCGGTTTGTAATCCTTGTCAATGGCCAGCGCGCGTATGCCTTCGACCGTCTCACCGGCCGCACCGGGGCGCAGGCGAAAACAGTGGTGCACCATATCGCGCTCCATGCGCAGGTCATCGGCCAGGCTGATGCCCCGCGCGCGGCGGATCTGCTCCAGCGTGACATGCAGCATCAGCGGCGAGCGCTTTCTCAAGGTGGCGGCGATTTTGGCTGCCCATGGGTCCGTCGAGGTTTCCAGCGCATCAACGATGTGTTTGACGCGTTGCAGCGAAAAATAGCCGTCGATCCGGCTGTCGGCTTTGGCTGGCCGGGTGTGGCCCGCCGTCCACTCAGCGGCAATCCAGGCCCCGGCCGCCGCGGCTGAAACAAAGGCCTGGCTGCCCAGGGCGTCCCAGAGTTGCGGCAGGCGAGCCGCGTCCACCCTGATGTCGGCCAGCCCAAAGTCCAGCGCCTCCTCCGCGCCAATGACGTCGCCCGTCAACGCGAGGTACTCGCCGGCGTGGCCGGGGCACCGGCCCAGGAAATAACCGCCGCCGACGTCGGGAAACAACCCGATGTTGGTCTCCGGCATAGCCATCTTCGTGTGCTCGGTCACGATGCGCACGCGGGCACCCTGGCTGATTCCCATGCCGCCGCCCATGACCACGCCGTCCATGAAGGCGACATAGGGTTTGGGATAGGTGTGGATCAGGTGGTTGAGCGCGTATTCCTCGGTGAAGAAATCGTCCAATGCGGAATCACCGGCGAACACGGCCTGGTGGAAAAAGCGGATGTCGCCGCCCGCGCAAAAACCACCGAACAGGCTCTCCGGCGTACCAGGCTGACCCTTTTTGTTGGTACCGCGTATGGCCACCACATGGATCGAGGGATCGTCGCGCCAGGCCAGCAAGGCAGCGGACAGCGTGCGGATCATGGGCAGAGACAGCGCATTGAGCGCCTTGGGGCGATTCAGGGTGATCAGCCCGGCGCTTCCACGCCGCTCGACCAGCACCTCGTTTCGGGTTTCGCCGCTCATGCCCGCTGCCTCCAGCCAATCAGTTCATTGACCACCAGCGCGCCTATAACCAGCGCCCCGCCCGTCAGCACGCTGGCGCCAGGCACCTCGCCCGCGCCGAACCAGGCCAGCAGAATCCCGAAGATCACTTCCAGCAAGGCCAGCAGCGCGACTTCCGGGGCCTTGAGCACGCCCGCGCACATCACCGACAACACGCAGGGAATGGCCAGCTGCACCAGGCCCAGCAAGGCCAGCAGCGCGACATCATGCGGCGTGGCGGAAAACGGCAGCGACAGCGGCAAAGTGGCCAGCGTCGAGATCGCCGCACCCAGCAATACCGCGGGCACCAGGTCAACGTTCTTGCCGTGGGCTCGGCTGTGCTGAACCACCGTCCAGTTGCTGGCGCTGGCCAGCGGCACCATCAAGGCCACCAGGGTCCCGCCGATGTGGCTGGAGAGGTCCATCTGCCCGCCATACATCCAGGCAATGCCGGCGCCGGCCATGGCAATGGCAAGCCAGGTGCGCGCGGGGATCTTCTGCCCGATAAAGGCGCGCGCCAGCAAGGCCGTAATGAAGGGGCTGACCGCCATGGTCACCAGCACATTGGCCACGGTGGTCAACATGAGCGCGACCATGAAGGCCGTGAACATCACGCTCCAGCAGACACCCGAAAGCCAGAAGGCCGCGCCGCCGTTGCGAATCTTGCTGAACACCGCCCTGCCCTGGAAAAACGGCAGGATGACCAGCAGCGACAGCACCGTGAAAAAGCTGCGCCAGAAGGTCACTTCAAAGCTGCGAGCCGACTCAAGATGGCGTGTCACGACCCCGGCAATCGACCACATCATGGTCACGAAGATCATCAGGACAACGGCGCGGGAATGCGTGAGTTTCATGAGAGGTAAATCGATTCAGTTGTGATGCGAATATAAAGGCCGCTGGAGCTTTTTGCCCCAGCGGCCTGATTTTCAGGCAGATCACCTTGCTACACCGCCTCGCTCCAGCAGGGGCCGCCGAACCGGCCTTAGCCTGCCCTGAGTCTGTCGAAGGGCCGCACTGCAGGTGCAGCGGCCCCATTCTCTGTGCAAGGGGCAAGGAGCCGCCGCAGGCTCGCAATGAGCGACCGTGGGGGCATCAAGACCTGCTGGCGCGCTTGCGATCGCTTTCCTTGAGGTAGCGCTTGCGCAGGCGGATGGACTTGGGCGTGATTTCAACCAGCTCGTCGTCCTCGATGAACTCCACGCCGTATTCCAGTGTGCACTCAATCGGCGGGGTGATCTTGATCGCGTCTTCCTTGCCGCTGACGCGGAAGTTGGTCAGCTGCTTGGTACGCGTGGCATTGACCACCAGGTCGTTGTCGCGGCTGTGGATGCCGACGATCATGCCTTCGTACACCGGGTCGTTGGCGCGCACGAACATGCGGCCGCGGTCGTCGAGCTTGCCCAAGGCATAGGTGAAGATTTCGCCGTCGTCCATGGAGATCAGCACGCCGTTCTTGCGGCCGCCGATGTCGCCCTTGTGCGGTTCGTAGCTGTCAAAAATGTTGGAAATCAGGCCCGAGCCGCGCGTCAGGTTCAGGAATTCGTTGGTGAAACCGATCAGGCCGCGGGCCGGAATGCGATATTCAAGGCGCACACGGCCACGGCCGTCCGGCTCCATGTTGACCAGTTCGCCCTTGCGCTCGCCCAAGGCCTGCATCACGCCGCCCTGGTGCTGCTCTTCGATGTCGGCGGTAACCAGCTCGATAGGCTCGTGGCGCACGCCGTCGATGTCGCGGAACACCACGCGCGGCTTGGAGACGGCCAGCTCATAGCCTTCGCGGCGCATGTTTTCCAACAGGATGGTCAGGTGCAGTTCACCGCGGCCCATGACTTCGAAGATGCCTTCTTCGTCGGTTTCCTTGACGCGCAGGGCCACGTTGTGCTGCAGCTCCTTCTGCAGGCGGTCCCAGATCTGGCGGCTGGTGACGTACTTGCCTTCGCGGCCGGCCAGCGGGCTGGTGTTGACGCAGAAGTTCATGGTCAGGGTCGGCTCGTCGACCTTGAGCATGGGCAGCGGCGCGGGGGTGATCGGGTCGGTGATGGTCACGCCGATGCCGATGTCGGCAATGCCGTTGATCAGCACGATTTCGCCGGGACCGGCCTCCGTGGCCTGCACGCGGTCCAGGCCCTGGAAAGTCAGCACCTGGTTGATGCGGCCCTTGATGGTCTTGCCGTCCGGGCCTTCCATCACTGCGACGTCCATCATGGGCTTGATGGTGCCCTGGCTGATGCGGCCCACGCCGATACGGCCGACGAAGGTCGAGAAGTCAAGCGCGGAAATCTGCAGCTGCAGCGGTGCCTCCGGGTCGCCCTTCTGGGACGGCACATGCTTGAGAATGGTGTTGAACAGGGCCGACATGTCGGGGCCCCACTGTTCGTTGGGAGGGCCTTCCTCAAGCGAGGACCAGCCGTTGATGCCGGAGGCGTAAACGACCGGGAAATCGAGCTGTTCGTCGCTGGCGCCCAGCTTGTCGAACAGGTCGAAGGCGGCGTTGACCACCTTGTCGGGGTTGGCACCCGGCTTGTCGACCTTGTTGACCACCACGATGGGCTTGAGGCCCAGGGCCAGGGCCTTCTTGGTCACGAAGCGCGTCTGCGGCATGGGACCTTCCTGCGCGTCGATCAGCAGCACCACGCCGTCGACCATGGACAGCGCGCGCTCCACTTCGCCGCCGAAGTCGGCGTGGCCCGGGGTGTCGACGATGTTGATGTGCGTGCCTTCCCAGGTCACGGCACAGTTCTTGGCCAGGATGGTGATGCCGCGTTCCTTTTCGATGGCGTTGTTGTCCATCACGGTGTCGACCACTTTTTCGTGGTCGGCGAAGGTGCCGGACTGGCGCAGCAGCTGGTCGACCATGGTGGTCTTGCCATGGTCAACGTGGGCGATGATGGCGATATTGCGAATCTGTTTGTGGCTCATGGTTGGCTTTCTGGGAACTTTAAAACGTCAAAACTGGCAAAAAACTGTTAATGCTCAATGATGTGCAAGGGTCGCCGCGCCCGCAGGCGCGGCGCGGCTGGAACTTCGCGCGGCACTCAGGATGTCCTGGATCTCGACCGGGCTCAGCAGGCGCTGCGGAATCAGCTCGCCGGCGGTGATGTGGGCCGAACCCAGGAAGGCCGGCGCCTTGCCGTCCTCCTCCGCACTGGCCGCAGGGCCATAGACCTGCACCAGCGGGGCGTCGGCACCCCATTGGCCGGGTTCGCCGCGACGGCGCAAACCGCTTAAAAACCGCCCTGCATTGTCGGCATCCAATGTGACAGACGGGTACGCCGCCACCAGGGACTGCGCCGGAAGCAGGCAGGCTTCGCGCTCGGGTTCCGTCATGGCTTCGAGGGCCGGCAGGCTGACGCACTGGCGCGTCGTGTAGCCGCCGGTCTCCAGGCGCCTGAGCGAGCCCAGGTGGGCGCCGCAGCCTATGGCCTCGCCGATGTCTTCGCCCAGCGTACGGATATAGGTACCCTTGCTGCAGCGCACGGTGATCTTGATGGCGGCCGGCGCGCGCGCGTCGTGCACCAAGGCCATTTCAAGCTTGAAGACGGTAATGTGGCGAGCCTCACGCTCAACTTCCTCCCCCTTGCGGGCGTATTCGTAGAGCGCCTTGCCGTCTTTCTTGAGCGCCGAGTACATGGGCGGCACCTGCGCCATCGGGCCGGTGAAGCGTGCCGTCAAGTCGCGCAACAGGGCCGGCGTGATCTCGGGCACGGGACGGGTTTCGATGACCTCGCCCTCAGCATCAGCGGTGCTGGTTTTCTTGCCCAGCAGCAGCACGGCCTCGTAGGTCTTGTCGGCGTCGAGCTGGATCTGGCTGAACTTGGTGGCCGCGCCAAAACACAGCGGCAAGACGCCGGTAGCCAGCGGATCCAGCGTGCCGGTATGGCCGGCCTTGTCCGCGCGCAACAGCCATTTGGCCTTCTGCAAAGCCTGATTGCTCGACAGGCCCAGCGGCTTGTCGAGCAGCAGCACGCCGTGCACGGGACGTCGCTGTATTTTCTGGCGATGAGGAGAAGTTTGCGTCATAAATTCCGACAGGCTCGGCGCACGGGACAAGCCCGGCGCTTCGTTGGCGCCGTTGTCCCTGAACCTGTCATCAAGGGGAACGGCGCGAACTCAGTCGTCGTGGGCGCGGGAAGAGACCGCCTTGGCAATCAAGGCGTTCATGTCGGCCGCACGCTCCGTGGTGCGGTCGAAATGGAAATGCAGGGTCGGCACCGTATGCGTCATCAGGCGCTTGAACAGGCCGTTGCGCAGAAAGCCGGCGGCCTGGTTGAGCGCGTCTTCGCACTCCTTCGGGTCGCCGACGAGCACGCTAAAAAACACCTTGGCATGCGCATAGTCGGCCGTCACCTCGACGGCCTGGATGGTCACCATCCCGACCCGCGGGTCCTTCAGTTCGCGCGCGATCAGCTCCGTCAGGTCACGCTGGATCTGATCGGCGACACGAAAGCCGCGGTTGGGGGTGGATGACTTTTTACGCATGGGTCAATAGGATCGGTTCTTGCCGGAAAGGTCCGCCGCCGGTTGGCTGCGGGACCGCTCCGTTTTACAAGGTACGCGCCACTTCCTTGATTTCGAAGAATTCGAGGATGTCGCCTTCCTGGATATCGTTGTAGTTCTTGATATTCAGGCCGCACTCAAAGCCTTCCTTGACTTCCCGGACGTCATCCTTGAAGCGCTTGAGCGAGTCGAGTTCACCCGTGAAGATGACCACGTTGTCGCGCAGCAGGCGCAGGCGGGCGGTACGGCGCACCACACCGGAGGTGACCATACAGCCACCGATGGAGCCGATCTTGCTGACCTTGAACACCTGGCGGATTTCGGCGGTACCGATGACCTCCTCCTTCTTGTCGGGCGTAAGCATGCCGGACATGGCGGCCTTGAGATCGTCCACAGCGTCATAAATGATGTTGTAGTAGCGAATATCGATGCCGTTGTTCTCGGCCTGCTTGCGCGCCTGGGCATCCGCACGGGTGTTGAACCCGATCAGCACGGCCTTGGACGCGATCGCCAGGTTGACGTCGGACTCGGAAATGCCGCCCACACCGGAATACACCAGCTGCACCTTGACCTCGTCGGTCGAGAGCTTGAGCAGGGACTGGGAAAGCGCCTCCTGCGAGCCCTGTACGTCGGCCTTGATGATGATGGGCAGCATCTTGACCTCGCCCGCGCCGATGTCGGAGAACATGTTCTCCAGCTTGGCGGCCTGCTGTTTGGCCAGCTTGGTATTGCGGAACTTGCCGGCACGGTAGGTAGCAATTTCACGGGCGCGGCGCTCGTCGGTCATCACCATGAACTCGTCGCCGGCCTGCGGCACTTCGGTGAGGCCCTGGATTTCCACGGGAATCGAGGGGCCCGCCGATTTGATGGGCTTGCCGTTTTCGTCCAGCATGGCGCGCACGCGGCCATAGGTCGAGCCGGCCAGCACCACGTCACCGGCCTTGAGCGTGCCGGATTGGATCAGCACGGTCGCGACCGGGCCGCGGCCCTTGTCGAGCTGGGCTTCAATGACCAGGCCCTTGGCCAGGGCTTCGACCGGGGCGCGCAGCTCCAGCACTTCGGCCTGCAGCAATACCTGCTCGAGCAGCTGGTCTATGCCGGCACCCGTGCGGGCGGAAACCGGCACGAAGGGCGAATCGCCGCCGAACTCTTCCGGCACGACCTCCTCGGTAACCAGTTCGCCCTTGACGCGGTCCAGGTTGGCATCGGGTTTGTCGATCTTGTTGATCGCCACCACGATGGGAACGCCAGCCGCCTTGGCGTGCTTGATGGCTTCCTTGGTCTGCGGCATCACGCCGTCGTCGGCTGCCACCACCAGGATGACGATGTCGGTCGCCTGCGCACCGCGGGCACGCATGGCGGTGAAAGCCTCGTGGCCCGGCGTATCCAGGAAGGACACCGTGCCGCGCGGGGTTTCCACGTGGTAAGCGCCAATGTGCTGGGTAATGCCGCCCGCTTCGCCCGCTGCGACTTTGGCGCGGCGGATGTAGTCGAGCAAGGAGGTCTTGCCGTGGTCGACGTGACCCATGACGGTCACCACAGGGGCGCGCGGCAGCAGTTCAGCCTGCTGGCCCTGCACGTCGTCATCGGTAAAGGCTTCCGGATCGTCCAGCGCGGCGGTGACCGCCTTGTGGCCCATTTCCTCCACCACGATCATGGCGGTGTCCTGGTCCAGCGACTGGTTGATGGTGACCATCTGGCCGAGCTTCATCAGGTGCTTGATCACCTCGGAAGACTTGACGCTCATCTTGTGCGCCAGTTCCGCCACGGTGATGGTTTCAGGCACATGCACTTCGATGGCCTTGAACTCTGTCGGCGCCACAAAGGTGGACTCGGGGCGTGCCTCGCGGTCGGTGCCGCGGCGGCCGCGCGGGCCGCTGCGGAAAGTACCGCGCCCAGGCACGGCGGCCGCGCCGCGGCTCGGAATGCCCTTCTTCTTGGCGGCGTCGTCCTTCCAGGTCGAAGACAGGTTCTCCGACTTGATTTCTTTCTTGCCGGCGGCGCCCGGAGCGCCAGCGGCCGCGGGAGCGCCCGGCTTGGCGGCCGCGCCCGGCGCACCCGCCGGTTTGTGCAGCGTGCCCTTGATGGCGGCCTTGGGATCGACATGGGGGACCAGAACGCGCTTGGGCGCGGACATCATGGCGCGAATGCCGGCAGCTTCGGCCTCGGCCTTGCGACGGCGTTCCTGCAATTCCTGCGCCCTGGCGGCATCGGCCTGGAATTCAGCGGTGGCCTTGGCCTTGGCGGCGGCGGCCGCAGCGGCGGCATCAGCAGCCTTGGTGGCCTGCTCGGCGGCGGCGGTTTCGGCGGCCTTGGTGGCGGCCGCCGACGGTGCGGCGGCTTCCTTCGTCTTGCCTGCGGCCGGCTTGGCCTTCTTCGCGGCATCGGCGGCCGCAGCGGCGGCCTGGGCGGTCTGCTCGGCGGCCAGGCGCTCCTGTTCGCGCGCGGCGTCCTTCGCATCCTGCTCTTCACGCAGGCGGCGTTTTTCGGCGAGCTCCTGCTCCTGGCGGCGCAGCAGCTCGGCGTGGCGGCGGGCCTCTTCTTCGCGGCGCATCAGCTCGGCGTCGTCGACGACTGGCGCGGGCGGCGGTGCGGCCACTTCTGGCTTGACTTCTTCGGCGGGCTGGTCCGAGCTCTCATCGCGCTTGATGAAAGTGCGTTTTTTGCGGACTTCAACCTGGATGGTGCGGGCCTTGCCGGTGGCGTCGGCCTGCTTGATTTCGCTGGTGGATTTTTTCACCAGCGTGATTTTTTTGCGTTCGGCCGTGACGGTGCCATGGCTGGCCTGCAAATAGCCCAGGAGCTTTTGCTTGTCCGATTCGGACAGGGTGTCGTTGGGCTGTGCCTTGGCGACACCCGCGCTGGTCAATTGCTCGATCAGCGTGGCCGTGGATTTATTGAGTTCAGCTGCGAATTCAGCGACGGTAGTGGTACTGGACATATGGTTTTTTCCTGCAGGCCTTTCATGATCATTGCTCTTGGGCCGTTGCGGGCGCAGGGGTGTCGGCTGCCGGCTCATCGGTGAACCAATGCGCGCGAGCAGTCATGATCAGGGCTTTGGCCTCGTCCGCAGACTGGCCGGTGATATCGGTGAGTTCGTCCACAGCCAGGTCGGCCAGGTCGTCGCGGGTGGTGACACCCGCTTCGGTCAGTTTGGCGATCAGCTCTGGCGTCAGGCCTTCAACGTCGCGCAGGTTCTGCGAAACGCCCTCGGCATTTTCTTCCTTGGCGATTTCCATCGTCAGGAGCGCGTCCTTGGCGCGCGTGCGCAGCTCATTGACGGTGTCTTCGTCGAAGGATTCGATCTCCAACATTTCCTGCAGCGGCACATAGGCCACCTCTTCGAGGCTGGTGAAGCCTTCGGAGATCAGGATGTCGGCGATTTCCTCGTCCACGTCAAGCTTTTCCATGAAGAGCTTGCGGCTGGTGTCGGTTTCGGTGGCCTGCTTCTGGGCGGACTCGTCGGCCGTCATGATGTTGATCTTCCAGCCGGTCAGTTCGGCGGCAAGACGCACGTTCTGGCCGCCGCGGCCGATGGAGATAGCCAGGTTTTCCTCATCGACGACGACGTCCATGGCATGGCGTTCCTCGTCAACCACGATGGACGACACATTGGCTGGAGCCAGCGCGCCGATGACGAATTGGGCCGGGTCTTCGCTCCAGAGCACGATATCAACGCGCTCGCCGGCGAGCTCGTTGGTCACGCCGTTGACGCGGGTGCCGCGCACGCCGACGCAGGTGCCGATGGGGTCCACACGCTTGTCGTGCGACAGCACGGCGATCTTGGCGCGCGAGCCGGGGTCACGGGCGCAGGATTTGATTTCCAGCAGGCCTTGCTCGATTTCGGGCACTTCCTGGCGGAACAGCTCGATCATGTACTCGGGTGCGGTGCGCGAGAGGATGATGGGCGCGCCGCGCAGGGTGGTGTCGACTTCCATGATCATGGCGCGGACACGGTCGCCTGAGCGCAGGTTTTCCTTGGGAATCATGTCCCCCCGGCGCAGGCGCCCCTCGACACGGCCGGACTCGACAATGATGTCGCCCTTATCCATGCGCTTGACGGTGCCGACGAAAATCTTGTCGCCGCGCGACATGAAGTCGTTGAGCAGCATTTCACGCTCGGCGTCGCGGATCTTCTGCAGGATGACCTGTTTGGCCGCCTGCGCGCCGATACGGCCTATAGGCAGGCTTTCAACCGGCTTTTCGATGTAGTCGCCCTCTTCAATGTCGGGAATCTCATCGCGCGCATCGCTCACAAGTTCCTCGGCTTCGGGGTTTTGCAGGCCGGCTTCATCCGGCACCACAAGCCAGCGGCGGAAGGTTTCGTAGTTGCCGCTGTCACGGTCGATCACCACGCGGATGTCCACTTCACCTTCGTACACCTTCTTGGTAGCCGAGGCGAGCGCAAGCTCAACGGCGCCGAAAACGACGTCGCGTTCCACGTTCTTTTCGCGTGAGATGGCGTCAACCAACATCAACAGTTCGCGATTCATTTCACAAGCCTGCCTTTCTTCATTTCTTGAAATTCAATTCTCTGTGGAGGAAGCGGTGCTGGCTCCGAGGGCCGACTTGGGTTTACGGCCCTTGAAGTCCACCACGGGCGCAAGGCGCGCCTGGTGAAGCTCATCGAGCGTGAAACCCAGCGCCTGCAACGGTGCGGGAATCCTCTTCTTGCTGATCTTCTGGCCGGGTTTGGCAGGCGGCTCGTCACTCCAGACGACCTGCCATGCGGCCCCGGCACGCTCCAGCGTGCCGCGGAATTTCTTGCGGCTGGCGGTCACCGTCGAGCCGGCGCTGGCCGCCACGCCAATGGGCGCCTTCAGCGTAATGTCGACCAATTCGCCGGCAAAACGCTCAAAATCCTTTTCACCGCGCAAAAGCCTGTCGATCCCGGGGGAACTGACCTCCAGCCGGGCGTATTCGACACCCTCGACTTCCAGCACAAATTGCAGCTGGCGGGTGACCTTTTCGCAGTCTTCGGCATTGATGAACTGCTCGGTGCCTGGGACGTAGGGCATATCAATAGTGACGCGCAGCAAACCACCGCCGGTACGCTCGATCTCGACCAGCTCGTAGCCCAGGCCTGTCACAGTTTGCTCAATCGTCTCTTGCAATGCCATTCAGTCTTTTAAAACCCGCTCTATTAGTTCAATAGTTCAAAAACAAACGCCCAAAAAAAATGGGCGGTGAAAACCCGCCCATTTGGTCGTGAAGCTCTTATTGTAACGCTACGCGCCTTTCGATGCAAACAATTTCCGTGCCTGAAATGGAACCCGGTACCGAATCCGGTGCGGGGCTCTCATGAACCTTTCTCGTGAGCCTGATTCTTTAAGTCGCGGCGTCATTCACTCAGCTTCCCGGTCCTCATCGTGGCGGGGCGGCCAGGAGAATCACAGATGGGCACGACGCGAGGATTTTCAATGAAAGTCATCAATCAAAAAATATTATTTTAAATCAAACATATTTTTGATTTATTTAAAGTAAAACATCAAAATCAATGAGGCCTTATGCCGCCGCCACAAGCACCCGCGTGTAGGGGTGCTGCGGCGAATCCAGCACTTCATTGAGCGGGCCGGACTCCAGCACGTCGCCGTCCTTCATCACCATGACCTCATGCGCCATGGCGCGTATCACATCGACGTCATGCGTGATCAGCAGGTAACTCAGGCCGCGTTCGCGCTGCAGCCTTTGCAGCAAACCCAGCACCTGCTTCTGGATGGTCACGTCCAGTGCGCTGGTCGGCTCGTCCAGGACCAGCAGGCTGGGATTGACGATCAGCGCCCGGGCAATCGCCAGGCGCTGGCGCTGCCCTCCGGAGAACTCATGCGGGTAACGCTGCAGCAGGCCCGGAAACTGGGCCTCGGTCATGCCAACATCGGCCAGCGCCTGCACCGCCCGCTCGCGCCGGGCGGAAGGGGCCAGACCCGGCTCGTGCACGCGCAGGCCCTCCTCCACAATCGCTTCAACGCTCATGCGCGGCGACAGCGAAGAAAACGGGTCCTGGAACACCACCTGGACCGCCCTGCGCATGGCCTTGTCGCGCTCGGCCTCACGGCTCCAGGCCTGCCCCGCCGCCTGCAACTCCCCCGAAAAAGGCAGCAGGCCCAGGCTGGCCAGCGCCAGAGTGGATTTCCCGGAACCCGATTCGCCGATCACGCCCAACGTCCGTCCCGCCAGAATCTGGAAGCTTGCTTCTTTCACAGCCACAAATTCGCCACGCCGGAACCAGCCTGCGATGCCGGGAATCGGCACCGGATAGGCCACACGCAGCCGCTCGGCCTTCATCGTGACAGCGGCATCCGCAGCGGCGCCGGCAGGCGCCAAACCGTCGCGCCGCGGTTTGCTGTCTATCAGCTTGCGGGTATAGGGATGTTGGGGCCGGGCGAACACCTCGGCCACTGCGCCCTGCTCCACGATGCGGCCGTTTTCCATCACCGCAACCCGGTCGGCGAACTTGCGCACGAGGTTAAGGTCATGGGTAATCAGCAACACGGCCATGCCGTTGCGTTGCTGTAATTCGCCCAGCAGGTCCAGGATCTGGCCGCGCAGGGTGACATCGAGCGCCGTGGTGGGTTCGTCGGCCAGCAGCAGCCGGGGCTGGCAGGCCAGCGCCATGGCGATCATGGCCCGCTGCCGCTGCCCGCCCGAGAGCTGGTGCGGCAACGCGTTGGCGCGGCGCGCGGGCTCAGGAATGCCGGTATCGGCCAGCAAGCCGATGGCGCCCTGCATCGCTTCGGCCCGGGTCTGGCCTTTGTGGACCTGAAGCACTTCGGCAATCTGGTCGCCCACGCTGTAAAGCGGATTGAGCGCCGTCATGGGCTCCTGGAAGATCATGGCGATGTCCCGCCCGCGAATCCCGCGCAAGGATTGCTCGGGCAGGGACAGCAAATCAACAGGCGCTTTGGGCGGCGCCCCGCTGGCCGCACGCTCGGCCGCCTCCACGCCGGTAAAAACGGCTTTCCCGTTCACCGCGGCGTTTTGCGCCAGCCGCAGCAGGCTGAGCGCCGTCACGGTCTTGCCCGAACCGGACTCGCCCACGAGCGCCAGCTTTTCGCCGGGGGCGATGGAGAAATCAATGCCATGCACCACGGATTTACCGGCAAAGGCGATCCGCAGGTTCTGCACATCAAGCAGCGGTGTTGCCATCAGTCGGCCTTCCGGGGGTCCATGGCGTCGCGCAAGGCGTCGCCCATGAAGGTGAGCAGCAGCAGGGTCATGACCAGTACCGCGAAGGTGGACAAGGAGATCCACCAGGCGTCTATGCTGTTCTTGCCCTGCGACAGCAGTTCGCCCAGCGAGGGCGTGCCGGGCGGCACGCCCAGGCCCAGGAAGTCCAGCGAGGTCAGCGCCAGGATCGCGCCGCTCATGCGAAACGGCAGGAAGGTTACGACCGGCGTCAGGCTGTTGGGCAGGATATGGCGCCAGATGATGTGCAGGTCGCCCACGCCCAGCGCGCGGGCGGCGCGCACATAGTCCATCTGCCGGTTGCGTAAAAATTCGGCACGCACATAGTCGGACAGCCCCATCCAGCCGAACAGGCTCAGCAAAACGAGTAGCAGGGCCACGCTGGGAGCAAAGATAGCGCTGAAGATGATCAGCAGGTAGAGCTCGGGCATGGAACCCCAGATTTCGATGAAGCGCTGGAACAGCAAATCGGTCTTGCCGCCGAAATAACCTTGCAGCGCGCCCGTCAGCATGCCGAGCAGCACGCCAGTGACTGTCAGCGCCAGCGCGAACAGCACGCTGACCCGGAACCCGTAAATCAGCTGGGCCAGCAGGTCGCGGCCCCGGTCGTCGGTGCCCAGCAGGTTGTCGCGTGTCGGGCGCGAAGGATTGGGCTCTTTCGCGAAATAGTTGAGCGTATTAGGCCCATAGGGGTTGAGCGTGTAGATCGCGAAATTGCCGCCGCGCGACAGCCGCTCCCGGATATAGGGATCGAGGTAGTCGGTCTTTGTGTCGAAATCACCGCCAAAGGTTTTCTCGCTGTAGTCCTTGACCATGGGAAAGTAATAACTGCCCTCGTAACGCACCAGCAACGGCCTGTCGTTGGAGATCAATTCCGCGCACAAGCTCAGCGCCACCAGCGCGCAGAACAGCACCAGGCTGTAAAAGCCCAGCTTGTTGCGCCTGAACCGCCTCCAGGCCCGGCGGCTTGGGCTAAGGCTGACAACGGCCGCCTGGCTTTCACCAGCGCCGTCGCGGATCGGGCCTTGCCCGTCCGCAGGCGGCGTCCCCTCGGGGGGAAGGCCGCCAGGGGCGGCTTCAGGGGGGTCAGTCAAACCGTACACGCGGATCCGCCCAGACATAAGACAAATCGGAAATCAGCTTGGTGACCAGGCCGATCAAGGTAAACAGGTACAGCGTGCCCAGCACCACCGGGTAATCACGCCGGATGATGCTTTCGTAACTGAGCAAGCCCATGCCGTCCAAAGAGAACAAGGTTTCAATCAGCAGGGCACCCGTGAAGAATGCGGTGATAAAGGCCGCCGGAAAGCCCGTAAGTATGGGAATCAGCGCATTGCGGAACACATGCTTCCAGAGCACCTGGCGCTCGCCCAGTCCTTTGGCGCGCGCCGTCAGCACGTATTGCTTGCGGATTTCCTCGAGGAAGGAGTTCTTGGTCAGCATGGCGGTGACGGCAAAGCTGCCCAGCACCATGGATGTGACCGGCAGCGTGATGTGCCAGAGGTAGTCCGTGATGCGTGCCCCCCAGCTCAAGGCTTCCCAGTTGGAAGAGGTCAACCCTCGGAGCGGAAACCATTGCAGTTGCCCACCGAAAATCACCAGCAGCGCGACGCCCAGCACAAAGCCGGGAATCGCGTAACCGGCCAGCACCAGCAAAGTAGTGACGAAATCAAACTGCGAGCCGGCCCGCACCGCCTTGGCCACGCCCAGCGGCACGGCCACGAAGTAACTGATAAAGAAAGTCCACAAACCCAGGCTGATGGAGACCGGCAGCTTTTCCTTGATCAGTTGCCAGACGTCCTTGTTCTGGAAAAAGCTCTTGCCCAGGTCAAAGCTCAGGAACTGTTTGAGCATCAGGTAAAACCGTTCAGGCGCCGGTTTGTCGAAACCGTAAAGCGCCTTGATCTGCTCGACGCGCTTCGGGTCCACGCCCTGCCCGCCCCGGTAACTCAGGCCCCCACCCTCGGCACCGCGGCCGGCGCCAGCCTTGGCCTCGGCCATGTACTGCTCAACCGGCCCGCCCGGAACAAACTGCGTCACCACAAAGGTGATCAGCAGCACACCGAACAAGGTCGGGATCATGAGCAGACAGCGTTTGAGGATATAGGCAAACATGATCAATCAGGAATGGATAAATCCAGCGACGGAGTGTTCATTTCTTTGCCCACCAGGTGTTGATGATCCAGGTTTCACCCGGCGCATACGGGGGCATCTTGCCCGGCATGGCGAGCCGGCGCGCGTTGTAGACCACGCGGTGCGTACCCGCGGTCCACTGCGGCAGCAGGTAGTGGCTGTGCGCCACGATGCGCTCGAGCGCATGGCAGGCCGGCAACAGCTCCGCCTTCGTTTTGGCGCTGGTCATTTTGGCAATCATGGCATCGATGGCGGGATTGGCGGCGCCGCTGAAGTTGCCTGAACTCTCTATCCCGGCGGCTTTGCTGCCGAACAGGTCTGCGAACTCCTGGCCCGGGTTGTTGGTGCCGGGATAGGCAATCGAAATGATATCGAACTCGAATTTGTCGAGGCGCTGCTGGTAGAGCGCAAAATCCACCTGGCGGAAATTGAGCTGGATGCCCAGTTTTTCGAGCGCGCGCATCCAGGGCGAAATGGTGCGTACGCCGCCTTCATTGCTGTCCAGGTATTCCAGCACCATGGGCTCGCCCTTGGCGTTACGCAGCTTGCCGTCCCGGACTTCCCAGCCAGCCTCCTTGAGCAGTGCCTGGGCGCGGCGCAGGTTGGCGCGCAAAGAGGAATTGCCGTCGGTGCGCGCCGGCACATACATAGGGCCGAAAGCCGCGGCGGGAATCTGCTTGCGCCAGGGTTCCATCAGCGCCAGCTCTTCAGGCGTCGGCAGACCCACGGCCTGGCAGTCGGTATTGCCGAAAAGGCCGGTCACGCGCTGGTAGGCGTTGTAGAACAGCTGGCGGTTCATCCATTCGTAGTCGATCGCCAGGCCCAGGGCCTCTCGCACGCGCGGGTCGCTGAGCTTTTCGCGCCGGGTGTTTAGCACATAGCTCTGGAAACCCGAAGGAAGCCGGTGCTTGAACTCCCCTTTGACAAGTTCACCGCTGTCAAAGCGCTTGCCGCTCAGTCGCCGGGCCCAGTCGCCGGCCGAGAAGAAACGCATGATGTCGAACTCGCCGGCCTTGAGCGCCTCCAGTCTGGCGGTGTTGTCCTTGTAGATCTTGACGGTGACGTTGTCGAAATTCTCGGTACCGACCCGCACGTTGAGTTTTTCGCCCCAATAGGCCTTGTCCCGAACATAAGTGATGTCCTTGCCGAAGACCACCGGGCCTATGCGGTAGGGCCCGCTGCCAATCGGTATATTCGTCACGACCTCGTTGAAAGGCTTGGCCTTGCCAGCCGCGTCCACACCCCACTTGCGGCTGAACACGGGCAGGCCGCCCACCGTCAGCGGCAATTCCCGGTTCGGCTTCTTGAAGCGAAAGCGCACGGTCCGTTCATCGACGACCTCGCACGCCGCGACCTCTTCAAGCAGGGTTTTGTAGGCTGGCGAGGTATGCGGCCCCATCAAGGTATCAAAGCTGTGCTTGACGTCGGCCGCCAGTACAGGGTCGCCATTGTGAAAGCGTGCTTCCTTGCGCAGCCGGAAGGTGGCTGCCAGCCCGTCGGGGGAGACGGTCACGTCTTCGGCCAACAGGCCGTAACCCGAGGCGGTCTCATCCATCGCCCCGGCGAGCAGGGAATCAAAGATGAAGTCAGACAGATAAGCCGGCGCCGATCCTTTGATCGTGAAGGGGTTGTATTTGTCGAAGGTCGAATAGCGCAGGTTGCTGACCAGGCGCAGGTCCCCGCCTTTGGGCGCCGCGGGGTTAACGTAATCGAAATGGGCAAAGCCCGCGGGATATTTGAGATCGCCCCAGAGCGCGTAGCCATGCGCGGCCCATGACGGCGCTGAAACTCCCAGCAGGACCCAAACCAGCAAACTTCGCATGCGACAATTCTGCCTTACTCTCTGGCCGGCAGATTTCCGGTGCGCGGACCGCGCGCCCTTGCCGGCACATCCTCTGCATATTTACTGGAGCATTGCATGGCGACACCCACCGGATTCCTCACTGGCAAAAAACTGTTGATCACGGGCGTGCTGTCCAACCGGTCCATCGCCTACGGCATCGCCAAGGCCTGCCACGCACAGGGCGCCGAGCTGGCCTTCAGCTACGTGGGCGAACGCTTCAAGGACCGCATCACGGAGTTCGCCGCCGACTTCGACTCGAAGCTGATTTTTGACTGCGACGTGAGCGACGATGCGCAGATCGCCAAGCTGTTTGCCGACCTGTCCCAGACCTGGCCCACCTTTGACGGCTTTGTGCACAGCATCGGCTATGCGCCGCGCGAGGCGATCGCCGGTGACTTCCTGGACGGCCTGTCGCGCGAGGGCTTCAAGATCGCCCATGACATCAGCGCCTACAGCTTCCCGGCCATGGCCAAGGCCGCCCTGCCCTACCTGAATCCGAAATCGGCGCTGCTGACGCTGACCTACCTGGGGGCGGTGCGCACCGTGCCCAACTACAACACCATGGGCCTGGCCAAGGCCAGCCTGGAAGCCTCGGTGCGCTACCTGGCCGAGTCACTGGGCCCCAAGGGCATGCGTGTCAACGGCATCAGCGCCGGCCCCATCAAAACCCTGGCCGCCAGCGGCATCAAGGGTTTCGGGAAGATTTTGAGCGTGGTCGCCGAGGCCTCGCCCATCCGCCGCAACGTGACGATTGAGGACGTGGGCAATGTGGCGGCCTTCCTGATGAGCGACCTGGCAGGCGGCGTGAGTGCCGAGATCACCTATGTCGACGGCGGCTTCAGCCACGTCGTGGGCGGCATCGCCGAGCCGGCGGAAGCGGCCTGAAACAGCGGGGCCTTTCGGCCCCTTCTACCTTCTATTCAAGGCTGCCGCCAGTAGTCGTAACTCCAGACGGTTTCAAACCCTGCGCGCCGGTACAGCGCCAGCGCCGGGGCATTGACGTCTTCCACCTGCAAGAACGCCCGTGTGATACCGCGCTGCGCCGCCACATCGGCGATGCCTGCCAGCACGCGCCCGGCCAGCCCCCTGCCCCGGCAAGCCTGGTTGGTGCGCATGCCATGCACACTGGACCAGCCATGGCTGAACGCACCAGCGCCCGCGGCCACAGTCTGGCCGTTCTCGCGCACGCTGGCATAGATCGAACCGCGGGCACGGCTCAAGGCCTTGACGCGGCTCGCGCCATCTACCGGGTCAAAGCCTTCAGCCAGGAACAGCGCGGCCCAGGCCGCATCCGGCACGTCGGCGGTCTCGGCCGGCTCCGCCGAGGAGGCTGAGCGCATGGCCTGCACCGCCGCCACCTGGACCAGCACCGGTTTGCCGGCCTGGTAACCGCGGCGCGCCAGTTCCCGCCGCATACCGTCAAAGCAGGCTTCGTTGGCCAGGCGGAACACCGTGCGTAAACCGCGCGCCCGGTAGCGTGCCTCGACCTGGTCGATCATGTTTTCGGCCGGCGGCACATGACGCAGCGGCACGGCGCTGTGGGCACGGCTGACCGTGCCGCCGTCAAAAGGCAGCAGCCAGTCCTGGAACTCCTCAACGGCTTCGGGAGACACCGCGGCCAGGGTGGCCCGTTCTATGGATTCAATATCGCTGGAAGTCATGGTGGGTCGAGCTTAAAAATCGGGGAAAGCCGGTGCGGCGCTTTGCTGGGGTCTGTTGATGATTGGCTACGCCGCCCGGCCATTGAAATGCTGCACGGGAATGGCCGCGAGATCCACGTCCGGCAGGCAGCGAAGGTTGATCGCGGCCATGCGTTTGCCGTCAGGCCCGGTGCCTTCGCCGTAGGGATGAATCCCGCAGGTCGGGCAAAACCGGTGCTTGATGACGTGCTTGTTGAACAGGTAGGTGGCGGCGTTCTCGTCAGGGGTGAGCAGGCGCAATTGGTCGTGCGGAACAAACCAGAGCAAGGAGCCCTTGCGCGAACACATGGAGCAATTGCAGGACAGCGCGCTAGTGGGTTCGCCCTCCACTTCAAAGGCAATCTTTCCGCAGTGGCAGCTTCCTTGGTAAGCCATGATTTGCATCCTTTTTTCTCAATGATTTGAAGGGACGCCGGACGTCTGTGGCGTGCTCTCGACAGTTTCCAGGAGAGACGCTTGCCGCGTCCGGCAGGGAACTATAGACTGTACATTCATACAGCCAAAAGTAAAAGCAAAAAGACATGGCACCCCATCAAGCACAAGCCTCCCTTTCCTCTACCTCCCTTATCTCCTCTGCTCTTCACACCTCAGCCCCGACGATCTTTTTTCGTCTCAAGGCCCTGCATCTGCTGCTGGCCGTAGCCGGCCTGCTGACGCCCACCCTGCCCACCTCAGCCTTTGCCGCAGCAGCGCCGCAGGCACCGCAGCTGATGCTGGCCAAGGCCTACCGCCCTGGCATCCCCCTGGCCGACTATTGGGTCAGCGAAAAATACGATGGCGTGCGCGGCTACTGGGATGGTGAAAAGCTGATGACCCGAGGCGGCGAGCGCATCGCCGTGCCGACGTGGTTCACGGCCGGCTGGCCCAAGCTGCCTATGGACGGCGAGTTATGGGCGGGCCACGGGCAATTTACCCGCGCGCTGTCTACCGTGCGCCAGCAAAGCCCGGATCCGGCAGCCTGGCGGGCCATGCGTTTCATGGTTTTCGACCTGCCCGCGCAAGGCGGCCGCTTCAGCGAACGCATCCCGGCCCTGAACGGCGTGGTGAGCCGCATCGACCAACCCTGGGTGCAGGCCGTGGCTCAATCCAAGGTCGCCAGCCATACGGCCTTGCAGGTGATGCTCACCAATACCGTCAACCATGGAGGCGAAGGCCTGATGCTGCACCGCGGGGCGTCGCTCTACAAAGGCCAACGCAGCGACGACCTGCTCAAGGCCAAGCCGCATGAGGACGACGAGGCCCGCGTGGTGGCGCATATTCCTGGCCAGGGCAAATACGCGGGCATGGTGGGCGCGCTGCTGGTGGAGATGCCGGGCGCCGGTGGCAAGGCCGGCCTGCGCTTCAAGCTGGGCAGCGGCCTGAGCGACGAACTGCGCCAGAACCCGCCGCCCGTGGGCAGCACCGTGACCTACCGCTTCCGCGGCCTGAACGACAGCGGCATTCCGCGCTTTGCCAGCTTTATGCGAGTGCGGGAAGACGCCATTTAAGGCAAGGCGGCCGGGCAGGCGCCATTTCCGGCCCTGGCGCCCGTCCAACTGGAACTGTACTTACTTCTTGACGCAATCCGCGTAGTAGCGGGTCTTGCCCTTGGCATCGACCTCTTCCACCAGGCCGTGGATATCGGTCTCGAAACCCGGGCACTGCGCATTGAATTCACGCGAGAACTTCAGGTAATCCACGATCCGCTTGTTGAACACCTCGCCCGGGATCAGCAACGGAATGCCGGGCGGGTAAGGCGTCACCAGGCCCACGGTGATGCGGCCTTCGAGCTGGTCGATCTCGACGCGCTCCGTCGTGCGGTGGGCAATGTGCGCATAGGCGTCGCTGGGCTTCATGGCGGGCGCCAGGTCGCTCAGGTAGACCTCGGTCGTCAGCCGCGCGATATCGTATTTGGCATACAGCGTGTGGATGTGCTGGCACAGGTCGGCCAGGCCCATTCGTTCGTACTTGGGGTACTTCTGGCAGAACTCGGGCAGGATGCGCCACATCGGCTGGTTCTTGTCGTAGTCATCCTTGAACTGCTGCAGCGCCGTCAGCAGCGTGTTCCATCGGCCCTTGGTGATGCCGATGGTGAACATGATGAAGAAGCTGTAGAGGCCGGTTTTCTCGACGATCACGCCGTGTTCGGCCAGGAACTTGGTCACGATGCTCGCCGGGATGCCGGTTTTCGCGAACTTGCCGTTCAGGTCAAGGCCGGGCGTGACGATGGTGGACTTGATCGGGTCCAGCATGTTGAAGCCCGTGGCCATCTGGCCAAAGCCGTGCCAGTTGTTGGCGCCGTTTTTTGCCATTTTGGCGCTGCGGGATTCGCCCTTGATGATCCAGTCCTGGGCTTCGCCGATGCCCTCTTCGACCAGCTTGTCCGGCCCCCAGACCTTGAACCACCAGTCGTCGCCGTACTCCTCGTCGATCTTGCGCATGGCGCGGCGAAAGTCCAGTGATTCGGCAATGCTTTCCTCGACCAGCGCGGTGCCGCCGGGCGGCTCCATCATGGCAGCGGCCACATCGCAGCTGGCGATGATGCTGTACTGCGGCGAGGTGGAGGTATGCATCAGGTAGGCCTCGTTGAAGAGGTGCCTGTCGAGCTTCACGTCCTGCGAATCCTGCACCAGCACGTGGCTGGCCTGGCTGATACCCGCCAGCAGCTTGTGGATGGACTGCGTGGCATAAACCACGGCGGTTTTCGGCCGGACACGGTTCTTCCCCATGGCGTGGTAAGCGCCGTAGAACGGGTGGAAGGCCGCGTGCGGCAGCCAGGCCTCGTCGAAATGCAGGTTGTCGATGTAGCCATCCAGCATGCCCTTGATGGTTTCGGTGTTGTAGAGCACGCCGTCGTAGGTCGACTGCGTCAGCGTCAACACGCGCGGCCTGACCTTGCTGCTGTCCACGCCCTTGAGCAGCGGGTTGGCGTCAATCTTGGCGCGGATGGCCTCAGGCTCAAACTCGCTTTGCGGGATGGGGCCGATGATGCCGAAATGATTGCGCGTCGGCTTCAGAAACACGGGAATCGCCCCCGTCATGATGATGGAGTGCAGGATGGACTTGTGGCAGTTGCGGTCGACCACGACCACGTCGCCGGGCGCCACCGTGTGGTGCCAGACCATCTTGTTGCTGGTGGAAGTGCCGTTGGTCACGAAAAAGCAATGGTCGGCGTTGAAGATACGCGCCGCATTGCGCTCGCTGGCGCCGATGGCGCCGTCGTGGTCCAGCAGCTGGCCAAGTTCTTCCACCGCGTTGCAGACGTCGGCGCGCAACATGTTTTCACCGAAAAACTGGTGGAACATCTGCCCCACCGGGCTTTTGAGGAAGGCCACGCCGCCCGAATGGCCGGGGCAGTGCCACGAATAGGAGCCGTCCTCGGCGTAGTCCAGCAGGGCCTTGAAGAACGGCGGCTGCACGCCTTCCAGGTAGCTTTTGGCCTCACGCAGGATGTGGCGCGCCACGAACTCGGGCGTGTCTTCGAACATGTGGATGAAGCCGTGCAGCTCACGCAGGATGTCGTTGGGGATGTGGCGCGAGGTCTTGGTCTCGCCGTAGACGTAAATCGGCACGTCCAGGTTCTTGCGGCGCACCTCCTCGATAAAGGTGCGCAGGTTCAGCACGGCGGGATCGAGGTCGGGGCCGGGCGAAAACTCCTCGTCGTCAATCGACAAAATAAACGCGCTGGCCCGGCTCTGCTGCTGGGCGAACTGCGAGAGGTCGCCGTAGCTGGTAACGCCCAGCACCTCAAAACCTTCGCTTTCGATGGCCTGTGCCAGGGCACGGATGCCCAACCCGGAGGTGTTTTCGGAGCGGAAGTCTTCGTCAATGATGACGATGGGGAAACGAAATTTCATGGCAGGAGCGCTGTTCAAGGGTGCCCAAAACCTGTCGGAGGGCATGGGGAACGCTCAGAAGGCATAGACAGGTTGAGCCCGAGCGGTGAAAAGGAAGCTTTTTCCAAGCAGCGAAGTGTAAGGACATATTGTTGCGCTACGCTTGTCTTGGGGTCTAATTGCCTCAAAATGTAGCGGATGGCCGACAAAAGGAGGTAAGCATGGCTGAAACAACAATCTGGTGGCTGGCGGCGGGTATCGCGGTGGCCATTGAACTGGCGACCGGGACGTTTTACCTGTTGATGCTGGCGGTGGGGCTCGCCGCCGGCGCCGTCGCGGCGCACTTCGGTGCTTCGCTGACCGTGCAACTGGTGATCGCCGCCATCATCAGCTCGGCCACCGTCGGCGCCTGGCACCTTTCACGCTCGCGCCGCCCCCGGGACCTGCCAGCCCAGGCCAACCGCGACGTGAACCTGGACATCGGCGAAACGGTGCAGGTGGATGCCTGGAATGCCGACGGATCGGCCAGCGTCAAGTACCGCGGCGCCAGCTGGACCGTGCTGCTCGCCCCCGGCAATATCGCAGCGCAAGGCCAGTACAAGGTCCGGGAAGTCAACGGCAACCGCCTTGTCGTCGAAAAGATCTGAAGGCTCGAATATTTATAAACAGGGAATACATACATGCAGTACTTTGCCTACGTCCTTATCGTCATCGCGATCATCTTCGTGATCCGGTCTTTCAAGATCGTGCCGCAGCAGAATGCCTGGGTCGTTGAACGCCTCGGCAAATATCACAGCAGCTTGACGCCGGGCCTGCAAATCCTGATTCCCTTCATCGACCGCGTCGCCTACAAGCACAGTCTCAAGGAAATCCCGCTGGACGTTCCCAGCCAGGTTTGCATCACACGCGACAACACCCAGCTGCAGGTCGACGGCATTCTGTATTTCCAGGTGACCGATCCGATGCGCGCCAGCTACGGCTCGTCCAACTACATCGTGGCCGTCACCCAGCTGGCGCAAACCTCGCTACGCTCCGTCATCGGCAAACTGGAGCTCGACAAAACCTTTGAAGAGCGCGACATCATTAACGCGCAGGTCGTGGCCGCCATTGACGAAGCAGCGCTGAACTGGGGCGTGAAGGTCCTGCGTTACGAAATCAAGGATTTGACGCCGCCGAAAGAGATCCTGCACGCGATGCAGTCGCAGATCACTGCCGAGCGCGAAAAGCGCGCTCTCATCGCCGCGTCCGAAGGCCGCAAGCAGGAGCAGATCAACATCGCCACCGGCGAGCGCGAAGCCTTTATCGCCCGCTCTGAAGGTGAAAAACAAGCCGCCATCAACAATGCCCAGGGCGAGGCAGCTGCCATTACCGCGGTCGCCGAAGCCAACGCCAGGGCCATCGAGGTGGTCGCCGCCGCAATCCGCCAGCCGGGTGGCGAACAGGCCGTGCAACTCAAGGTGGCGGAAAAGGCCGTCGAAGCCTACTCCAACGTGGCGGAAGACGCGACCACCACCCTGATCGTGCCCAGCAATATGACCGAGGTATCCACCCTGATCGCTTCGGCCATGAAAATGGTGCAGGCCAACAAAGGCTGAGGCCACCTAACCCGATCCTCACAAGCGCAGGCCAAACCCATGAGTGCAAGAAATGTCCTGGGCACGGAACTCATGCCCTGCTCCTACGACCCGCTCACCGGCTATTTCCGCGACGGCTGCTGCAACACGGATGCCTCGGATCTCGGCTCCCACCTGGTCTGCGTGCGGGTCACCGCCGAATTCCTGGCGTTCTCCGCCTCACGCGGTAACGACCTGAGTACCCCGCTCCCCGCCCATCGTTTTGCGGGACTCAAGCCGGGCGACCGCTGGTGCCTGTGCGCCAACCGCTGGCGCGAGGCGCTGGAAGCCGGCGTGGCGCCTACCGTCATCCTTGAATCCACCCACAGCAAGGCACTGGAATTCGTCAGCCTCGCCCAACTGGAGAAGCATCGCTTCCAGGGCGCCGTTCATTGATGCGTGTATTTGTGGCGCACTTCCGGCCGCCAGGCCGAGGCGCTGCTATAATCAGAGGCTTCGCGGAAGGGTGGATGAGTGGTTTAAGTCACACGCCTGGAAAGCGTGCGTAGGGTAAAACCTACCGCGGGTTCGAATCCCGCCTCTTCCGCCAGTGAATCAATGAAAAACGGGGCCTAGCGCCCCGTTTTTCATTTGGCCTTCGCCCATTTGCGCTCCCGCATTGCGGCAATCGCTGCAGGCACCCTATCGGGCCTGGGCTTTATTCCAGCTCTATTGCGGCTTTGTTTCCGCGCTGGCTTCAGCCATCTCTTTGAGCTTCTCCATTTCCGATTGCATGTGCTGCAGGAATGCGGCAAAGCCCTCGCGGCCGAGCCGTTCGATAGCCTCGTCGACTTCCTTCTGGCTGGTAGGGCGTGGGTAAGCCACCCCATCTATCTCGCATACCGACGCGGCGGGATAGACAAAACCCATCATGTAAGGAAGATTCGCCGCCGCCTCGGTGCCAAACATCCGGGTGAGCTGGCTTTCATAGAGGACATCTATCGGTTTGATTTTCAGCTTTCGTCCCCTGACGTCGGTCAGTACGATGGCCTGGTCAGCTACGGTGCCCGGTGCGCTGGAATCGGCCTGGCGTTCAAGGATTGCTTGCGGTTTAGCCATTTTGTGTCTCCAAAAGAATGTTGAGCTTTCGGGAGGGTTGTCGCCGGATCTTCGGCCGGAGGCTTGAAACCCTGCCTGAGTGCATTTTGGGTGGGCAAGTGCAGGCAGCTTCAGCACTTTGTCTCTGGGCAGACAATGTTTTCACGATTTCCGATCCCACATCCGGCAATGCATTCGGCGGGAAGCGGGCAAAAAAAAAGCCACCTTGCGGTGGCTTTTTTATTCGCAGTGAACGATTTAGTTCAGAGCGGACTTCTTGCCGTCTTTGTAGACGTACAGGGTGATGGCGGGGTTCTTCAGTTCGCCGTTGGGCTCAAAGGAGATCGTGGTGGTCACGCCCTTGAAGTTGGTCTTGATCAGCTCAGGGGTGTAAACCTTTGGATCCCAGGAACCGGCGCGCTTCATGGCGTCAACCAGAACGAAAGTCGCGTCATAGGTGTACGGGCTGTAAACCTGGAACTGGTTGGGGTACTTGGCGTCGTAACGCTTTTTCCAGGCTTCGCCGCCAGGCATTTTTGCCAGGGAAGCACCGCCTTCAGCGCAGACCACATTGCCGAGGGTCTTGGCGCCGGCTGCCAGCTTGGCCAGTTCGGCCGTGCAGATGCCGTCACCGCCGAAGAACTTGACGTTGCTCATGCCGAGCTGTTCCATCTGGCGCAGCATCGGGCCACCTTGGGGGTCCATGCCGCCGTAGAAGATGGCGTCAGGAGCCTTGGCCTTGACCGCGGTCAGGATGGCCATGAAGTCGGTGGCTTTGTCGGTCGTGAACTGTTCGTCAACAACGGTCATGCCTTTTGCCAGGGCCGTCTTTTTGAACACTTCAGCAACGCCTTGGCCGTAAGCGGTACGGTCGTCGATGATGGCGACCTTCTTGAGCTTCAGTGCGTCGGCGGCATAGAAAGCCAGGCCAGCGCCCAGGGCGTTGTCATTGGCGATGATGCGGTAGGTGGTCTTGTAGCCTGGCTTGGTCAGGTTGGGGTTGGTGGCAGCGCCCGTGACGTGGGGAATACCGCAGTCGTTGTAGACCTTGGATGCAGGAATCGTCGTGCCGGAGTTCAGGTGGCCGACCACGCCAGCGACTTTGGAGTCGCACAGTTTCTGTGCGGCTGCGGTGCCCTGTTTTGGATCAGCAGCATCATCTTCAGCAACAATTTCAAACTTGACCTTCTTGCCGCCAATGACCACGTTTTGCGCGTTCAGGTCTTCGATGGCCATGCGCACGCCGTTCTCATTGTCCTTGCCGTAATGGGCCTGCGAACCGGACAGCGGGGCCACGTGGCCGATTTTGACGACTGCGTCTTGGGCAGAAGCAAAACCCGCCACCGTAGCGAGAGCAGCCACTACTGTCAGTTTTAATTTCATTTGCATAAAAAACACTCCGATTAGGAAATTACCGTTAAAGGTTGAGAACGATTTTTTTACTCAACGGGGCCGAACATAACGCAATTTCCGGGCCCGCACCATAGCAACGTCCCTAGGTCAAATTCCGATAAGGGGGTTTACCCGGGGAGCAGGCCGGCTTATGTGAGCGGCTGTTTCAGCAGCGGCAGCGATGCCGCGCGAGGTCACGACGCGCAGGCAAAACGCCTGGGCAAATGCAGTCACTTGCGCGACCTATCTGCCGGCCGGTGGCGGCGCAGTTTCATTCGAGAAAGCCTGGTTCACGGCTTGGCGAACCACGCCTTCTATTTCCTCGCGAAGGCGCGGTGCCAGGCTTTGCGTGTGCTCAAGAATGAGCTGGCCCACCACCTCACGCAGGCGCCTGTCCAGCATCAGGTCCACCCGCTGCAGCACGCGCTGCACCATTTGCTCTTGCAGGTCCGCTGAAGGCGCCATGGGTGCCGCCGGCGCGACGAAAGCGGGCGATGCCGCAGGCACTGCCGTTGCTGCGGCAGCAACCGGCCCCGCCGCCGGCATGGGCGCGGCGACGGGCCGCACGACCTCCGTCAAGGTCGGCACAAAACGCGGTGCAGGTGGCGGTCGGCTCATGCGCCCTCTCCGGCAGTGGCCAGGTCGTGCCGTTTCATGGCGTATCCCCTGTCGGTGTAATGCTTCCAGCGGCGGCGCGCCGCCTGGCGATCATCGTCGTCTCGCGCCACCAGTTCGATAAAACGTTCGAAACGCTCAAACTCGGGCGGAATGACCTGCCCCAGGTTGACCAGCACGCCGTAGTGCGGGCACGCCTGCAACGATTCGGCCAGCACCACGGGCGACGCGGCTACCGTATGCCCAGCCGCATCAGCCCGGCAGTGCGGCACGAACTCGGCGGGCGAAAAACTCCACATCAACTGGTCCAGTTCGGCTAGCACCGCCGGCTCACCCGTCACCACCACACTGGCGCCACTAAGGTAGGCCTTTCGCAGCAACCGACAGCCGTAGGCCAGCTTGTCGGGCACGTTGAAATGGAAAGCGATCTCGGTCATACCCGTGTTCTGGCGGCAGCCTTGGCTTTAGGCGACGTCTTGGGTTTGGCCGATGCCTTGGGCTTGGCGGAGGCCACCTGGCCCAGCAGGTAATCAAGCAGCAGCGGCACGGGCCGGCCGGTGGCGCCCTTGGCGGCTCCACCCTTCCAGGCGGTGCCGGCGATGTCCAGGTGAGCCCAGGGGAAACTGGCCGCGAAGCGCTGCAGGAACTTGGCCGCGGTGATTGCGCCGCCAGCCCGGCCGGCCACGTTGGCGACGTCGGCGAAATTGGTCTTCAGGCCTTCGGCGTAGTCATCGTCCAGCGGCATCCTCCAGCACAGATCCATGGACGATTCACCAGCCCGCGCCAGCGCGTCGGCCAGGGCATCGTCGGTGGAGAACATCCCGCTGCGCACGCCGCCCAGCGCGATCACGCAGGCGCCCGTCAACGTGGCGATGTCGACCACGGCCCTGGGCTTGAAGCGCTCGGCATAGGTCAAGGCGTCGCAGAGCACCAGGCGCCCCTCGGCATCGGTGTTCAGGATTTCTATGGTCTGGCCGCTCATGCTGGTGACCACGTCACCCGGCTTGATGGCGCGGCCGCCCGGCATGTTCTCGCAGGCCGGGATCAGGCCCACCACATTGAGCGCGGGCTGCAGTTCGGCCAGGGCGCGGAAGGTGCCCAGCACGCTGGCGGCGCCGCACATGTCGAACTTCATCTCATCCATCTCGGCGGCTGGCTTGATGGAAATACCGCCCGTGTCGAAGGTAATGCCTTTGCCCACCAGCACCACAGGCGCGACCGCCTTCGCCGCACCGTCATAGCGCAGCACGATGAAGCGCAGCGGTTCGGCCGTACCCTGGGCCACGGCCATGAAGGAGCCCATGCCCAGCTTGGCGACTTCTTTCGGGCCCAGCACCTCGACCTTGATATTGCGCAGCTTGCCCAGTTCCTTGGCGGCGCCGGCCAGCAGGGTCGGCGTGGCATGGTTGGCGGGCCGGTTGGCCCATTCCTTGGCGAACTCCAGGCCCTTCACCAGTGCCACGCCTTTGTCCAGGCCGGCCTTGGCCGCCTTGGCGCTGTCGGCATCGCCCACGACCAGGGTCACGCGCTGAAGCTTGGAGGGACTGGCCTTGGATTTGGTGGTGGTATAGACATAGGAGGCCTCGCTGCAAGCCGTTACGGCGGCGCGCACGGCGTCGGCCTGCAGCGCGTCCAGCAGGTCCAGGCACAAAACAATGCCCTGCGTGTTGCCGTTCTTCACCGCGCCCAGGGCCGCGGCCACGGCCGCGCGGATGTTTTTGGGGCTGGCGTCCCCCACCCCGGCCAGCACCAGGCGGGTGGCGGCGATGCCGGGTGCCCGGTAGGCTGCCAGGAGCTTGCCCGGCTTGGCTTCGAAATCCCCGGACTTGACGGCCAGCGCCGTGAGCGCCGACAGCGGGTCGTTCCCGGTTCCGGGCTCCTGGGGGACAAGCACCAGCAGGGCATCGGTTTTTTCAGCGCAAATGCGGGCGCGGGTCAGTGTTTTAAGTTCGAAGTCCATAATTCAGGGTCTGGTGGATAAAACCAAAGTAAAACAAAAATAAAGCAAAGCAAACGCAGATATTCAGTCAATGTTATTCCAATCTTCGATTCGCAAAGAGCTGGCGCGCAGTTTCGGGGCCACGCTGGTGGTCCTGGTCACCATCGTGATGACCATTGTGCTGATCCGCACGCTGGGCCAGGCTTCGCGCGGTTTCATCAACCCACAGGATGTCATGCTCTTCATGGCCTACTCCGCGCTGGGCCGCTTGCCAACCATCCTCACGCTGTCGCTTTTCATCGCCATGGTCAGCACCCTGTCTCGCATGTACCGCGACAGCGAGATGGTGGTCTGGTTCACCAGCGGCCAGGGCCTGGCCGGCTTCCTGCAGCCGCTGTTCCGCTTTGCCTGGCCGGTGCTGCTGGTCATCACGCTGATGGCGCTGTTCGTCTGGCCCTGGACCAACCAGCAAACCAAGGACATGCAAAGCCGCTACGAGCAGCGCGGCGACATTGACCGCATCGCCCCCGGCCAGTTTCAGGAATCCTCCAGCGGCAACCGGGTGTTCTTCATAGACCGCGAACTGGCGGGCGCGCGGGCCAGCAACAATGTGTTCATCGCCGCCACGGAAAAAGGCAAAAGCTCCATCACCACCGCACGCTCCGGCCGCATCGACACCGTGAATGACGCCCAGTTCCTCATGCTGGAAAACGGGCAGCGCCTGGAAAACGTGATCGGCCAGCCGGCGCTCAAGATCAGTGATTTCGAGGAGTACGGCACCAAAACGGGCGACTCCAACCCGCTTGCCGAAAACGCGCCTGAAGCCAAGCTGCTGTCCACCCGTTCCCTCATCAAGGCGCCCACGCGCGGCAACCTCAGCGAACTGGCCTGGCGCATCGGGCTGGCGCTGGCGGCCATCAACTTCGTCGTGCTCGCCGTGGCCCTGGCCAGCGTGAACCCGCGCGGCGGGCGCAGCGGCAACATGATTTTTGTGCTGCTGACCTTCGTGGTCTACAACAACCTCGTCAACCTAGGGCAAAGCTGGATTTTTGTCGGCATCATCAGCTTCAGCAATTTCCTGCTGGCCCTGCATGGCGGCGTGCTGCTGCTGGGCCTGGCCTGGCTGTCCAAGCGGCAGTTCAACTGGGTGCTCAGGCCCGCCCGGCGCATCAAGCGCGACCCGATCGCCGTGCGCAACTCTGAAAGCCCGCAGCCATGAAAACCATACGCCGCCTGATTTACGGGGAAGTGCTGGCTGCCATTGCCCTGGTGGCCCTGGGCTTCCTGGCCCTGTTTTTCTTCTTCGACCTGGTCGACGAGCTCCAATACCTTGGCAAAAGCAATGGCGTCAACCCCGGCGAGATCTACCAGATCCGCCATGCGCTGCTGTATGTGGGCCTGCTGGTGCCCAACCACCTCTACGAGCTGCTGCCGATTTCGGTGTTGATCGGCACGATTTTTGTCATGGCGCGACTAGCCCAAAGCTCGGAATACACGATTTTGCGGACCAGTGGCCTGGGCCCCTGGCGCGCGCTGAAGCTGCTGCTGGTGCTGGGCGCGCTGTTCGTGGTCTTCAGCTTCGTGGTCGGCGACTATGTCGCACCCGCCAGCGAGCGGGCCGCGCAACTGCTCAAGGCGCGCTACCAGAGCAAGATCACCATAGGCCAGACGGGCGCCTGGCTCAAGGAAAAGCAGGCCTACAACACCTATGTGGTCAATGTGAAGGCCCTCACCCCCGACAACGAGATGCAGGGTGTGCAGGTGTTCGAGTTCAACAACAAAGGCCTGATCGTTTCCACCACCCAGGCACCGCTGGCGACCTTCGCCACCGGCGACGCCTGGCTGCTGCAACAGGCCACGCGCGCGGAATTCGATGTCAGCGCAGCGGCCGGCACCGCCAGGCCGCAGGAGAGCGCCAAGGTCAATCGTACGGTGCTCGAAAACTTCCGCTGGCCCACCGAGATCAGCGCCGAAATGGTGTCGGTGGCGCTGCTCAAGCCCGAACGCATGGGCACCATAGACCTCTTCAACTACGTGCGGCACCTGGACGCCAACGGCCAGACCGCCCAGCGCTACGAAATCGAGTTCTGGAAAAAGGTGTTTTACCCGCTCAGCTGCCTGGTGATGGTGATCCTGGCCCTGCCCTTCGCCTACCTGCACTTCCGCTCCGGCGGCATCGCGGGCTATGTGTTTGCCGGGGTCATGATAGGCATCAGTTTCTTCCTGCTCAACAACGTGTTCGGCTACATCGGCAACCTGCGCAACTGGATGCCCTGGCTGGCTGCCGCCACGCCCGGGCTGCTCTACATGGCCGTGTCGCTGGGCGCATTCGGCTGGCTGGTGCTGCGGCGCTAGCGTTTGCCCATGACCGCCCCAGCACCCCAGTCCCGCGCCATCATCCTGCTGGCCCACGGCTCGCGCGACCCGCTCTGGCGCGCGCCCATTGAAGCCGTGGCCGCACAAATACGCGCCAGCGCGCCCGGCACTCCGGTGCTTTGCGCCTACCTGGAGCTTTGCGCGCCCACCCTGCCGGACGCCGCGGCGGAACTCGCCGGCGGCGGCGCGCGCGCCATCCGGGTGTTTCCGCTGTTCTTTGGCGTGGGTAAGCATGCGCGCGAAGACTTGCCGCATCTGGTCGGGCAAATCCAGGCCGACCATCCCGGCATCGCCGTGGAACTGCTGCCCACCGCCGGCGAATACCCTGAACTCACGGCTTTGATGGCCGGCATCGCGCTGGGCTGAGGCCAAGGCCCGCAGGCGGGGCGGCACACAAGCCACCGGGCACCTCTTTAGCGCAATACAGGCATAATAAAGTGAATAATTAGCCTGAATTCGATATGAATCTTCACCAATTCCGATTCGTCCAGGAGGCCATACGGCGCAACCTGAACCTCACTGAAACCGCCAAGGCCCTGCACACCTCGCAGCCGGGCGTGTCCAAGGCCATCATCGAACTTGAGGAAGAACTGGGTGTGGAAATCTTCGCGCGGCACGGCAAGCGCCTCAAGCGCGTCACCGAGCCCGGCGAGCATGTCCTCAAAAGCATTGAACTCATCATGCGCGAAGTCGGCAACCTGCGCCGCATCGGCGAGCAGTTCTCGGCCCAGGACAGCGGCACGCTGTCCATCGCCACCACGCATACCCAAGCGCGCTATGTGCTGCCGCAGCCGGTCGCCAAATTGCGCGAGGCCTTTCCCAAGGTCAACGTCAGCCTGCACCAGGGCTCGCCCGACCAGGTAGCGCGCATGGTGCTCGACGAAGTCGCCGAAATCGGTATCGCCACCGAGTCGCTCACCCAGTACGACGACCTCGTCACCCTGCCCTGCTATGAATGGCAGCACATGCTGGTGATTCCCGTCGACCACCCACTGGCCAGAAAAGAAAACATCTCGCTGGAAGACCTGGCCGAAGAACCGCTGATCACCTACCACCCCTCTTTCACCGGCCGCACCAAGATAGACCTGGCATTTGCCGCCAAGCGCCTGCAGCCTCGCATCGCGCTGGAAGCCATCGACTCCGACGTCATCAAGACCTATGTGCGCCTGGGGTTGGGCGTGGGCATCGTGGCCGAAATGGCCATCAAGGAAGACAACGGCGCCAACAGCGACCTGGTCGCCATCCCGGCCGGCGCCCTGTTCGGCATCAACGTGGCCCGCGTCGCCTTCAAGCGCAGCGCCTACCTGCGCAATTTCGTGTACAAATTCGCCGAACTGCTCAGCGACAAGCTGGACCGCGCGCTGATCACCAAGGCCATGGCCGGCCGTGTCAACGATTACGAGATTTGACCCACCCCCGAAGCGGCCTGCGGCCGCCTCCCCCTCAAGGGGGCGCCGCTGGCGGCCCGGCAGAGCCGGTTCCGCGGCGGCTGCTTGAGAAGACCTGAAAAATCATCACACCTTTCCGTCATGACTACCACTCTCGAACGCACCCCCAAGCTCGAAACCAAGCTGCCGGCCGTCGGCACCACAATCTTCACGGTCATGTCCACGCTGGCCGCTGAAAAAGGCGCGGTCAACCTGGGCCAGGGCTTTCCCGACTTTGAATGCGACCCGCAATTGGTCAATGCCGTGGCCGACGCCATGGCCAAGGGCCTGAACCAATATCCCCCAATGACGGGCGTGCCAGTGCTGCGCGAAGCCGTCTCGGCCAAGGTGGCCAAGCTCTACGGCCACCGCTACGACGCCAACAGCGAGATCACCATCACCGCGGGCGCGACGCAGGCCATCATCACCGTCATCCTGGCGGTGGTCCACCCCGGCGATGAAGTCATCGTGCTGGAGCCTTGCTACGACAGCTATGTGCCCAACATCGAGCTGGCCGGCGGCAAGGTGGTTCGCGTGCCTTTGACCCCGGGCACCTTCCGCCCCGACTTCGGCAAGATCGCCGCGGCCCTCACGCCACGCACCCGCGCCATCATCGTCAACTCGCCGCACAACCCGAGCGCCACCGTGTGGAGCGAAGCCGACATGCTCGCGCTGCAGGAGCTGCTGGCCCCGACCGACGTGCTGCTGATCAGCGACGAAGTCTATGAGCACATGGTGTTCGACGCGGCCCAGGGCCGCATCCACCAGAGCGCCGCGCGCTTCCCCGGCCTGGCCGCGCGCGCTTTCATTGTGAGCAGCTTCGGCAAGACCTACCACGTCACCGGCTGGAAGGTCGGCTATGTGGCGGCGCCCGCGCCGCTCACCGCCGAATTCCGCAAGGTGCACCAGTTCAACGTCTTCACCGTCAACACGCCGGTGCAATACGGCCTGGCGGCTTATATGGCCAACGAGCAGCCCTACCTGGGCCTGCCCGCCTTCTACCAGCGAAAGCGCGACCTCTTCAGGGAAGGCCTGGCCAAGACCCGCTTCAAGCTGCTGCCCAGCGAAGGCAGCTACTTCCAGTGCGTGGACATTTCCGAAGTCAGCGACCTGGACGAAGCCGAATTCTGCAAATGGCTGACCACCGAGATCGGCGTCGCGGCGATTCCGCTATCGGCCTTTTACGGCAACGGCTTCGACCAGCGGGTGGTGCGTTTTTGCTTCGCCAAGAAAGACGAAACCCTGAACACCGCGCTGCAGCGCCTCGCCAGGCTTTAGGCCTTTCACCGCGCCGGCTTGTAAGCCGGCGCTGTCAGTGCTTGCCGACGGTTGGACACGCCCTCTTCCTGCTTGCCAGTGCCCGGCGCCGGCCAAGAATAAAAGCACATGAATAACTAGGAGTACTTCCAAATGTCCCTCTCGCTCATCCTGCTGATTGTCCTGATTCTCATCCTGATCGGCGCCCTGCCTACCTGGGGCCACAGTCGCAGTTGGGGCTACGGGCCCAGCGGCGGTATCGGCCTCGTGGTGCTGATTCTCATCATCCTGCTGCTGATGGGGCGCATCTAGTCACACGCAAATGGTTTCTCTCAGGAAAAATGGCCTTGCATAGCAAGGCCATTTTTTTGTTCGGCAGTTTTCAGCTCTCACCGAAGGCCACCGGTTCAGCTATTCAGTTGAGCTGCTTTTTAGCTACGGCATAACAAGCCCGCGGCAATTGTTAGCCTCCGCTAAAAAGCCTGGACTCAACTATTCAGTTGAGTCCAGGCTTTTTCCAACCGCTTGATGCTGACCGGCTGCGGCGTGCGCAGTTCCTGCGCGAAAAAGCTCACGCGGAGCTCTTCCAGCAGCCAGCGGAACTCCTGCATGCGCGCATCGACAGCGCCTTTGCGTTCGGCCACCAGGCGCCAGTAGCGTTGCTCCTGCGGCCGCAGTTCGGCCTGGCGCGCGGCGTCGCGTGCGGGGTCGGCGCGCCATTTTTCCAGGCGCAAGGTGATGGCCTTGAGGTAACGCGCGAAGTGCTGCAGCTGTGCATAGGGCGTGGTTGCCAGGAAGCGCTTGGGCACCAGGCGCTGCAGTTGCTGGGCGGCATCCGCCGCGGCCTCGGCGGCGTTCTTGCTGTCCTTGATCTTGCGCTGGGCCACGGCGAATTCGGCCAGGATGCCCGCGGCCAGCCTGGCCACCTCGCTGGCGATCAGGGTTAGGCGGCCCCGGCCGTCTTCGATGCGTTTTTTGAACTCGCCCTCATTCGTCGGCAGCGGATCGAGCAGGAAGGCGCGGTCCAGCGCGACCTCGATGATCTGCTCGCGCAGCTCTTCCAGCGTGCCGCCGCCGGAGTTGTCGGCCGCGCGCCCCACCAGCATGTAGGCCGTCGCCATCTTCTGCAGCTCGGGCAGGTTTTTCTCGAGGTACTTCAGCGCATCCTTGATCTGCAGGGCAAACAGCCGGCGCAAGCCGGCGCGGTGTTTGGCCGCCGCCGCATCGGGCTCGTCGAACACCTCAATCGTGACCGCATCGCCCAGGTCAATTAACGCCGGAAAGCCGATCAGCGTCTGGTTGCCTTTGCGAATTTCCATGAGTTCCGGCAGCTCGACGAAGCTCCAGCCCGTGTAGCGCTCCGCCACCTTGACCGCCGGCTTGTCGGGCGCCGCCTGCGCGCGCCCCGCCGGGGCCGCGGATGGGTTTGAAGCCGGGCCCTTGGCCGCACCGGCGGCAGGCTCGGGCGCCTTCGCAAGATTCTTCAGCCCGGCCAGCGCCTGAAAAGCGCCGCGCGCCTGCGAGCCGAGTTCGCCCTTGAGCGCGCCCAGGTTGCGGCCCGCGCCCAGCTGGCGGCCGTGCTCGTCGACCACGCGGAAGTTCATGAACAGGTGCGGCGGCAGCATGTCCAACTTCATGTCGTTGCGCTTGATGTCCAGCGAGGTGGCATCGCGTACCAGCTTGAGCACCGCATCCGTCAGTGAACCGCTGCCGTACACCTCGGGCTGCAACAGTTGCTCGGTCATGCGGGCGGCGGTGTCAGGCAGCGGCACCAGGCGCGAGCGCGGGCGCTGGTGCAGCGTCTTGATCAAAGCCTGGACCTTGTCCTTGAGCATGCCAGGCACCAGCCACTCACAGCGTTCTTCATTGACCTGGTTCAGCGCGAACAGCGGCACATCGACGGTCACACCGTCGCGCGCGTCACCGGGCTCGTGCAGGTAGGCCACCAGGCAGTCGACGCCGCCCATGCGCAGGGTTTTGGGGAAAGACTGGGTGGTGATGCCGGCCGCTTCGTGGCGCATGAGCTCCTCGCGCGTCAGCAGCAAAAGCTTCGGCTGTTTCCTGGACTCTTCCTTGTACCAGTGCTCGCAGCTCGCACCGCTGTGCACCTCAGCGGGGATTTGCTGGTCGTAAAAAGCGTAAATCAACTCCTCGTCGACCAGCACATCCTGCCGCCTGGCCTTGTGTTCCAGGTCCTGCACCTGCTGGATCAGCTTCTGGTTGGCCGCCAGGAAAGGCAGTTTGGTGTCCCAGTTGCCGGCCACCAATGCCTCGCGGATGAAAATCTCGCGCGCCGTGACCGGGTCAACGCGGCCGAAATTGACGCGCCTGCCGTTGTAGACCACCAGGCCGTAGAGCGTGGCACGCTCCAGCGCCGTGACCTGGGCGGCCTTTTTCTCCCAGTGCGGGTCCAGCAGCTGCTTGGCTAAAAGGTGGCCGGCCACCTGCTCTATCCAGGCCGGGTCGATGTTGGCGATGCCGCGGCCGAACAGGCGCGTGGTTTCCACCAGCTCGGCCGCCACGATCCAGCGGCCCGGCTTTTTGCTCAGGCGCGCGCCGGGATGGCGGTAGAACTTGATGCCGCGCGCGCCCAGGTACCAGTCCTCTTCGTCGCTCTTGCAACCGATATTGCCTAACAGGCCACACAACATCGAAAGATGCAGTTGCTCATAGCTGGCGGGCTTGTCGTTCAGGACCCACTTTTGCTCGCCCACCACCGTGTGCAGTTGCGAATGAATGTCGCGCCACTCGCGCACGCGGCGGATGTTGACGTAGTTCTCGCGCAGCAAATTCTCATACTGGCGGTTGGACAGCTTGTGCTGGGGGCCTTCGGCCCGCAGCACGGGTGCTGTTTCAGGAGGCGTCACGCGACCGCGCGACGCGCCATGGCCGCCGCGCACATCCCCCAGCCATTTCCAGAGCTTGAGGTAACCGCTGAATTCGCTTTTCTCGTCGTCGAACTTGGCGTGCTGCTGGTCGGCCTGGGCCTGTTTGTCCATGGGCCTGTCGCGTACGTCCTGCACGCTGAGCGCGCTGGCAATCACCAGCACCTCATCCAGCGCGCCGCGGTCCCTGGCCTCCAGGATCATGCGGCCCACGCGCGGGTCCAGCGGCAGCCTGGCCAGTGTGCGGCCCACGGCAGTGAGTTCGTTGTCTTCGTCCACCGCGCCGAGTTCGGCTAGCAGCTGGTAGCCGTCGGCAATCGCGCGGCGCTGCGGCGGCTCGATGAAGGCGAACTCCTCGACGTTGCCCAGGTGCAGCGCCTTCATGCGCAAAATCACCGACGCCAGCGAGCTGCGCAGGATTTCCGGGTCGGTAAAAGGCGGCCGTCCCTGGAAGTCCTTCTCGTCATAAAGCCGTATGCAAATGCCGTCGGCCACGCGGCCGCAGCGGCCGGCGCGCTGGTTGGCCGCGGCCTGCGATACCGGCTCCACCAGGAGCTGCTCGACCTTGTTGCGAAAGCTGTAGCGCTTGACGCGCGCGGTGCCGGCATCAATCACATAGCGTATGCCCGGCACTGTCAGCGAGGTTTCGGCCACATTGGTTGCCAGCACGATGCGCCGGCCGGTGTGGCCGTCAAAAATTCGGTCCTGCTCGGCCTGGCTCAGGCGGGCGAACAGCGGCAGCACCTCGGCATTGCGCGTCAGCGGCTGGTGCGCCAGGTGCTTGCGCAGATGGTCGGCCGCTTCCCGGATTTCGCGCTCGCCGGGCAGGAACACCAGGATGTCACCCGCGCTGTGCGGGCTCAGCCAGAGTTCGTCGACCGCATCGGCGATCGCATCGTTGAGGTCATGCTCACGCGACTCTTCAAACGGCCGGTAGCGCTGCTCCACCGGGAACATGCGGCCCGAAACCATGATGACGGGCGCTGGTCCTTTGGCGGAAGCAAAGTAGTCGGCAAAGCGCTTCGCATCGATGGTGGCCGAGGTGATCACCACCTTGAGGTCCGGCCGGCGCGGCAACAGCTGGCGCAAATAACCCAGCAGGAAGTCGATGTTCAGGCTGCGCTCGTGGGCCTCGTCAATGATGAGGGTGTCATAAGCCTTGAGCAGCGGGTCGGTCTGCGTCTCGGCCAGCAGGATGCCGTCGGTCATGAGCTTGACGGAGGCGTCGCGCGAGAGCCGGTCCTGGAAACGCACCTTGTAGCCCACCACATCGCCCAGCGGCGTCTTGAGCTCCTCGGCGATGCGCTTGGCCACGCTGGAAGCGGCGATGCGGCGCGGCTGGGTATGGCCTATGAGCCGGCCCTGCCCCGGCGGCGCGTTGAGCTTGCCGCGCCCCATGGCCAGCGCGATCTTGGGCAGTTGCGTGGTCTTGCCCGAGCCGGTTTCGCCGCAGACGATGACGACCTGGTGGGCCGCCATCGCGGCGGTGATCTCATCGCGCTTGCCGGAGACGGGCAGCGATTCGGGAAAAGTGATGGTCAGAGGGGTCAAAGCTGGGACAAAGAGAGAAGAAAACAGCAGGAAAGAATGCAGGCGGGCCGGAACGGCCAAAGCCGCCAATTATCGGCGCTTCCGAATGGTGGCGAGTGCCAGCGGGTTACCGGCGGCCGGCTCAGGCCGCCACGACCGGCATATCGACGATTTCCCCGCTGGTTTCGTCAAACCAGGCGATGCGGCTCGGGTAGCCCAGCGCCGCGCGCGACATGCCGCGTCCCAGGCCCACCGCCGAAGAGGCGCGCGCGTCGGTTTTGGACACCCGCAGCACTCCCAGGCCGACTTCCGCCACCCAGGGTGTTTGTTCCCCAGCCGCCGCGCCGGCCTCCAGGCCGGTGTTGAGCGCCATGCTGCGCCCCACTGCGGCCTGGACACGGCGGGCCAGGAGGATCAGGTCGCCGCTGTGGTGGCAGTTGCGCATCAGCAGCAAAAAGCCGTCCTCGCCCAGCCGGCCCATTTCCACATGGGCAGGCACGGTGCGCCGCAGCCGCCCGGCGCAGATGAACAGCGCGTGGTTGACGGCCGCCAGGCCGTAGAGTTTTTCCAGCACATAGATGTTGGCAATGGACACCACGATCACGCCCAGCGGCACCGGCTTGTCTCGGTAGTCCCTGAAAGTCGCGTTCAGCATGTTGTTGGTTTCACTGTTCGAGCGCATACGGGTGACCGGGTCGTAGCTGGGGCCATAGGCCCTGGCCTGGTTCAGCTCGATCAGGTAGGAATAGCGGATCCACAGCACCGATGCCATGGTGGCCAGGTAGGCCGTGCCCGCGAGCGCACTGACGGCGTGCGCCTGCCAGGGCACATGCTGGCGGTCCAGCGCCGCCCAGCTCAGCCCGGCGATGGCCACCAGCATGAAAACCACGCCCGCGACCGCCACCCAGGCCAGGCGGTCGCCGCGCAGGGCGTTGCGCAGGCTCAGGGTCAGCGCGACAAAACCCAGCAGCGCGGCCGCGGCGAGGCTGAGCATCAGGGACTGCTGGGGGCTCAGCGCCCAGCCCAGCGCAATGACCACCGCGGCAGCGGCCGCCAGCAGCATCAGGGCGCGCCGTTGGGCGGTGGGGTTGCGCAAAATACCCAGGATGGAGAAGAGCAGGTAGGCCAGCAAGACGGACACCAGGCTGGCTACATGGGCCAGAAAGCGGTCCAGCGTGGCGGCATCGCCTATCGGCAGGGCCCCCAGGAAGGCGACCACAAAAAAAGTCGAGGCCAGCGCCGAGGCGGCGGCATTGATGGCGATGCGCCGCAGGGACCGAATATAGGCAAATACTGAACCGGCCAGCATGAGGCCCGCAGACCCAAAATAGCAGCCCCAGAACCCGATCGCATATTTATCCATGACCCCTTGACCATACCCTGCCGCACCCGGTTCGCCAAGCCCCAAACGGCGTACGCCGGCCGCCACAGCTGCCCCCGGGCCGGCCGCGTCTCCCTTACACTCACTGGACTTTTTCGTTTGCCGGGAAAGCCGTGCCGGGAGCCCTTTCTTTCCCCTCCGGCCGCCCCGCCCCGGCTGCTCCCGCCCTGCCCAACCGATCCGAAAGCGCGCCCATGTCCGCCGTCTTCAATTTCACCTTTGTGCCCTGGTTCCGCTCGGTCGCGCCCTACATCCACACGCACCGCGGCAAGACCTTTGTGGTAGGCCTGGCCGGCGAGGCGATCGCCGCCGGCAAGCTGCAGCACATCGCCCAGGACCTGGCGCTGATCCAGAGCATGGGCGTGAAGATCGTGCTGGTGCACGGCTTTCGCCCGCAGGTCAACGAGCAGCTCAAGGCCAAAGGCCACGCGGCCAAATACTCCCACGGCATGCGCATCACCGACGAGGTCGCCCTCGACAGTGCCCAGGAGGCCGCCGGCCAGCTGCGTTATGAGATCGAGGCAGCCTTCAGCCAGGGCCTGCCCAACACGCCCATGGCCGGCTCCACGGTGCGGGTGATTTCAGGCAACTTCATCACCGCCCGGCCGGTCGGCATCCTGGACGGCGTGGACTTCAAGCATTCAGGCCTGGTGCGCAAGGTGGACACCGCCGCCATAGGCCGGGTGCTGGACTTCGGCGCCATGGTGCTGCTCTCGCCCTTCGGTTTTTCGCCCACGGGTGAAGCCTTCAACCTGACCATGGAAGAGGTCGCGACCTCGGTGGCCATCGCCATGCAGGCCGACAAGCTGATCTTCCTGACCGAGATCCCGGGCATACGCATACACCACGACCAGCCCGAGAGCGAAGACAACCCCATAGACACCGAGTTGCCGCTGGCCGCCGCCGAAAAGCTGCTGGCCACCCTGCCCAACGGTGAGCGCCCCACCGACACCGGGTTTTACCTGCAGCACTGCGTCAAGGCCTGCAAGGCCGGCGTGGAGCGCAGCCACATCCTGCCCTTCGCGGTGGACGGCTCGCTGCTGCTGGAAATCTATGTGCACGACGGCATAGGCACCATGGTGGTCGATGAAAAGCTCGAAGAGCTGCGCGAAGCCACCGGCGACGACGTGGGCGGCATCCTGCAGCTGATCGAGCCTTTTGAAAACGACGGCACCCTGGTCAAGCGCAGCCGCACCGAGATCGAACGCGACGCCGCCAACTACAGCATCATCGAGCACGACGGCGTGATCTTTGCCTGCGCGGCGCTCTATCCCTACCCCGAAGCCAAGACCGGCGAAATGGCCGCGCTCACGGTATCGCCGCAGAGCCAGGGCCAGGGCGACGGCGAGAAGATTCTCAAGCGCATAGAGCAGCGCGCCCGCGCGGCCGGCCTGCAAAGCATCTTCGTGCTGACCACCCGCACCATGCACTGGTTCATCAAACGCGGCTTTGCCCAGGTGGACCCGGACTGGCTGCCCGAGGCTCGCAAGCGCAAGTACAACTGGGACCGCAAGAGCCAGGTCCTGGTGAAGAAGTTGAGCTAACCCGGCCAGACTCTCCCTGGCACGGGTTTTTCTTTAGCATCGAGCCAATCCCTCATCCCCACAGGACCTCCGCATGCTCCAAATGCGCCCCAACTGCGAATGCTGCAACAAGGACTTGCCCAACGAGTCGCCCGAGGCGCGCATCTGCACCTTTGAATGCACCTTCTGCGCCGACTGCGCCGACAACCGGCTCAAGGGTGTCTGCCCCAACTGCGGCGGCAGCTTCACCGTGCGGCCCAGCCGTCCCGAGCGCCTGCTCGCGAAATACCCGCCCTCGACCGAGCGCGTCTACAAGCCGCAAGGCTGCGGAGTCGCCGCATGAACACCACCACCCTGCTGCTTTTTTCCGTCGTCGCGCTGGTGGCCATCGCCACGCCCGGTCCCACGGTGCTGCTGGCGCTGGCCAACGGCTCGCGCTATGGCGTTCGCCGCTCGGTGCCCGGCATGCTGGGCGCGGTGGTCTCCGATTTTGTGCTGGTGGGTGCGGTGGCTCTGGGCCTGGGTGCGCTGCTGGCCGCCTCCGAGTTCTGGTTTTCGGTGCTCAAATGGGCTGGTGCGGCCTACCTCGCCTGGCTGGGCCTGCGCCTGCTGCGCTCGCGTGGCGGGTTTGAAATCCCGGCCGAAGGCACGGCCGGCGCGCAGCACGGCAGCCGTGCGATCTTCATGAAATCTTTCCTGGTGGCGGTGACCAACCCCAAGGGCTACCTCTTCTGCTCGGCACTGCTGCCGCAGTTCATAGATCCGGCAGCCGCCCAGGCACCGCAATACCTCGCGATTTCGCTGGTGTTCGCGGGCATCGATTTTTCCGTCATGTTTGCCTATGCTTTTGTCGGCGCGAAGGCAATTCGCCTCCTCAAGGCCTCGGCCACGCGCTGGATAGACCGTGCCTGCGGCGGCGCGCTGCTGGCACTGGCCGGCTCGCTGGCGTTTTACCGGCGCGCCAACAGCTGAAGCTTCAGCTTCAATGAAAATCCCGGCTTGAAGTCCCCAGCCGCCCCAGCAGCGGCGTGAGGTCTTCCAGCCGGTGCGCCACGATGTTGCGCACCGCGCCGTAGCCTTTGGCGGTGCCGCTTTCCTCGCTGCGCTGCCACATACCGTACACCGCCAGCAGGCGCGAATGCAGCAGTTCGGTGCGCTGCGCCTCGCGCAGCGACTTCCACACAATGACGTTGACCGGGCCGGTTTCATCTTCCAGCGTGACGAAGATGGTGCCCTTGGCTGTTTGCGGCTGCTGGCGCACGGTGACGATGCCGCAGCCGGCCACCTCTTCGCCGTCGGGCAAGGCATTGAGTTCGCTGGCGCTCAACAGGCCCTTGCGCGCCAGCCGCTCCCGCAGCAGCGCGACCGGGTGGCGCCGCAGTGTGAGGCCGGTGGCCTGGTAGTCGAACAAAATGTTTTCGCCCTCAGGCGTGTCGGGCAGCGCCAGCGGCGTTTCATGCGTGGGAACGGACTTGAGCAGGCGCGGCGCCGGCTTGATGGCCGAGGCGTCCCAGACCTGCTGGCGCCGGTGGCCCGACAGGGGCAGCAAGGCATCGGCGGCGGCCAGGGCGTTGACTTCAAGCGTGCCCAACTGCGCGCGCGCGACCAAATCTTCGGTCGAGCTGAAAGGCGCTTGTGCCCGCGCTGCCACCAGGCGCAGGGCGGCATCCTCGCGCAGGCCGGCCACCAGGCGCAGGCCCAGGCGCACCGCCGGCTGGACGCCCTCGGGCAGCACACCTTGCGGCTCCAGCGTACAGTCCCAGTGGCTGTGCATCACATCCACGGGGCGCACTTCCACGCCGTGCCGCACGGCGTCCTGCACCAGCTGCGAGGGCGGGTAAAAACCCATGGGCTGCGAATTGATCATGGCCGCCAGAAAACAGGCAGGCTCATGGCATTTGAACCAGCAGCTCACATACACCAGCTTGGCAAAGCTGGCGGCATGGCTTTCGGGAAAGCCGTAGTCGCCGAAGCCCAGGATCTGGCTGAAGATGCGCTCCGCGAACTCGGCGCTGTAGCCGTTTTTGACCATGGCCTGGACCAGGCGACCGTGGAAACGCTCCACCCCGCCCTTGCGCTTCCAGGCGGCCATGGAACGGCGCAGGTCGTCGGCCTCGCCGGGCGTGAAATCGGCGGCGATCATCGCGATCTGCATCACCTGCTCCTGGAAAATCGGGATGCCCAGCGTACGCCCCAGGGCCGGTTCAAGCGCCGGGTATTCAACCTCGATCTTGCCGCCGTTCCTGAGGATTTCGCGGTTCTTCAAATAGGGATGGACCATGCCACCCTGGATGGGCCCGGGCCGCACGATGGCGACCTCGACCACCAGGTCGTAATAGCTGCGCGGCTGCAAGCGCGGCAGCATGGACATCTGGGCGCGGCTCTCGATCTGGAACACCCCCACCGTGTCGGCCGCGCAGATCATGTCGTAGGTCTTGTCATCGGGCTTGACCTGGTGCATCTCCAGTTGCCTGCCGCGCGTCTGGTTGACCAGCGCCAGGCAGCGCCGTATGGCCGACAGCATGCCCAGGGCCAGCACATCGACCTTGAGCAGGCCCATGGCTTCAAGGTCGTCCTTGTCCCACTGGATGATGCGGCGGTCTTCCATCGAGGCCGGCTGCACCGGCACCAGCCGGGTGAGCTTGCCTTGGGTGAGCACAAAACCGCCCACGTGCTGGCTCAGGTGGCGCGGAAAGCCGATGAGTTGCGCCGACAGGTCCAGCCATTGCAGCACAGGCCCTTCCCTGCCCGCCAGGCCGGCCTGGCGGATTTTTTCCCGCAGCACTTCGCTGCCGTCGAACCAGAAATGCTCCTTGGCGAACTGGTCTATGAGTTCAGGTTCCATCGCCAGCGCCTTGCCGACGTCCCGGATCGCGCTGCGCGGGCGGTAGCTGATGATGGTGGCGGCAATCGCGGCGCGGTCATGGCCGTATTTGCCGTAGATGTACTGGATGACCTCCTCGCGCCGCTCGTGCTCGAAGTCAACGTCGATGTCGGGCGGCTCGCTGCGCTCGCGGCTGATGAAGCGCTCAAACAGCAGATTGCTTTCCGCCGGGTTGATGGCGGTGATGCCCAGGCAGTAGCACACCACCGAATTGGCCGCCGAGCCGCGTCCCTGGCACAGAATTTTTTCCTGGTTCGCGAAACGCACGATGTCATGCACGGTGATGAAGAACATCTCGTATTCGAGCTCTTCGATCAGCGCCAGCTCGAACCCCAGCTGCGCCCGGATCTTGTGGGGAATGCGGCGCGCATAACGCCTCTGGGCGCCCTGCCAGGTCAGCCGCCGGAGCCAGCGCGCCGGTGTTTCGGCCGGCGGCACCATGTCATCCCGCGGGTAGCGGTAGAGGTTGCGGATTTCGTCCAGGTTGAAGTTGCAGCGCGCCGCCACCTGCAGCGTGGCGCGCAGCAACGAAGCCGGGTAAATGCCGGCCAGGCGCATGCGTGGGCGCAAATGCGCCTCGGCATTGACCTGCAGCGCAAAACCGCATTCATGCACGGCCCGGCCCAGCTTGATGGCCGTCATCACATCGTGCAGCGGCTTGCGCGAACGCTTGTGCATGAGCACACTGCCGGCCGCCACCAGCTTGATGCCGGTGCGCACCGACACCTCCTGCAACTGCTGCAGGCGCAGCGCGTCGTCCAGGCCCTGCTGCAACTCGACGGCCAGCCAGGCGCCCGCACCGTAGAGCCGCAGCGCCCAGGCCGCGTGCGCGGCCAGCGCCTGCACGTCGATGGCATCGGGCAGAGGCGACAGCAGGATTTCGCAATCGGCCAGGCGCGAGAAATCGGTCTCGCCGAGCACGACGCGATAGCTGCCCTTCTCGATTTCGTCGCCGGCCCGGCGCGCCTCGGTGATGAACTCGCACAGGTTGCCCCAGCCCGCCGCGTTGTGGGGCAGCACCACCAGCCTGAAGGCATCAGCGGCCTGCACCAGGAACTCGGCGCCCGGCAGCAGCTTGAGCCCATGCGCCCGCGCCGCCTGATGCGCCTTCACGACACCGGCCACCGAACATTCGTCGGTGATGGCCAGCGCTTGGTAGCCCAGCTCGGCCGCTCGCTCGGCCAGCTCGTCGGCATGCGAGGCGCCGCGCTGGAAGCTGAAATTGCTCAGGGCATGCAGCTCGGCGTAATCGGGCAGCGCGTGGGCGGACATGTTGGCTGGCCTTCAGGCAAAAAAACCGTGCAGGTACCAGGCACGTTGCCGCGCGCCCTCGGGCGTGGCGCCCAGGCGTTCGCTGTAAACCCAGAGCAGGCCGCCCTGCTGGGTCCGGTAAATGAAGTAGTCGCGCAGCGCCCGCGGTTTTTCAGACAGGCCGGCACTCCGGGCGGCCTCGCTGCCCGCCAGCAGCCATTCGGCGGCCTCCAGGCGCTGCGGCCCGGCCAGGCGGCGCAGCGGGCCCTGGTAAACCGGGTTGTTGCCAGCGGTCGCCAGCTTGATGGGCTCGGGCAGCAGCCAGGCCGGGTACAGGGCTTCGGTCCGGGTCTCCCGTGGCGGGCTGTCTGCGCTTTTTGAAGCTGCCTTTGCGCGTTTGCGGCCGGGCCGGGCCGGGTTCAGCTGCGCGCTGACCGATGACATCACCTCCCTGGCCGGCACCCAGCGCTGCATCAGCTCGGGCCTGTGGTCGGCGCAGGGCCGCCAGGCCCGCACCCGCGCATCGCCCAGGCGGGCGCTCAGGCGCTCGACCAGTTCCACCGCGCTGTCGCCCTGCTTTCGCGCCTCCATCAGCAGGCTGCCGGTGGCGGCGGCAGCGTCCGCCAGCAGCTCGGTGGCCAGCGACTGCAACGTCAGGCTGTGCACGGGCGCCGGCAGCTTTTGCTGCGCCAGGTGTTCGGCGATCAGGCGCGCCACATGGCGCAGGTCTTGCGCGGGCTGGGCCGTGCGCACCTCCAATTCACCGGTGGGCGGCACGTCGCGGCGCTTGTCCAGGTGCCAGGTGATTTTCAGGGCGCTGAGCCCGCTCTGGCGACCCAGGAGCCAGGCATGCAGTTGCACCAGCAAACGCTCCACGCCGGCCATCAGCGCGAGGGCGTGGGTGACAAGCGCATTGAGTTCGAGTTTTTCCTCGAAATACTCGGGCAACAGCAGCCACTCGTAGTCGTCGGGTGCGCTGCCGCGGGCGCGGTCCAGCGCCTGCAGCAGTTCCGCGCCGAAACGCCGCGCCACGCCGTCACGCGGCAGGCGCAGCAGGTCGTCCCAGGTCCGGCAGCCTATGCGCTCGAGCACACCCAGGTGCGGGCGGGCAGCCGTCAGCGTGTGCATGGGCAGCTCGGCCACCCGCTTTTTCACGGCCCCGCCTTCTCCTTGCTGCCGCAAGCGGCCCAGCGCGATCAGCGAGGTCGCGCCCTGCGCGCGCCTGATCTCGGCCTGCAGCCCGTTTTCATCGAGGAAGGCGGCCAGGCGTTGCGCCAGCAACTGCATCAACCGCGCCAGCCCGCCGAAAAGGCGCAAACTGCCCGTCACATCCATCAGCACGGCCTCATCGACCAGTGCCACGCGCGGCGTCAGGCCCAGCGCCAGGCTGGCCGCCGCCTGCTGCAGCACGGCGGCATCCAGCACCGGGAGGGCCGATGGCGCCACCTCAGTGGTGGTCGAGATGTGCAATGCGATCCAGCAGCGCATGGATGGGACTCTGGGGTGAAGTAAGGGGAAGCGAAACCAGTGAAGGCAGCAGCAGGGGCGCCGGGACACCGGCCTCTTCGCGCTGGCGGCGCGCCCTTTCGCGGCTGGCCGCCAGCATTGCGGCCAACCGGGCCGGACGGGTGTCGAGAAGCAAGGGCTCGGCCAGCGGCGGGCCGCGGCGCTTGAACACATCGACCCGCAAGCTGCCCGCCTCATCGGCCACGCCCTCCAGCCGTAAACGCAGCGGTGCGGGCGAGGACTCCTGCTGTGCCCGCAAGGGCCGAAATACAAACAACAGCTTGTGGTGCGCATGGGCCGCGATCTGCAGGCGGCGCAGGTGGGCACTGCGCGCATCGGGCAGCCAGGCCAGCACGCTGTGCACGTCGGCGCACTGCAGGGCTTCGCGCGTGGCCCACAGCTGCGAAGGCGCATCGCCGGGCTTGGCTTCGATGCTCAGCAGGCGCCGCATGTCCAGGGAACGCGCGCCCAGCGCCGGGCCAAAAGGCAGCCAGGGCGCGCCTACCAGCACCGTCAGTTCACGGGCCTGGGCCTGCAGGGCCGCCAGGGCCGGAGCCGCCAAACCCCATTCATGCACGCCGGCCTGCGGCTGCAGCAGTTCAATCAAGGCCCCTCGCGGCCAGCCCCCGCCGGGCAGCACGGCGTCAAGCGCCGCATAGCCCGTGGCGATCGTCTGCACACTCGCGCCGCCGAGTTCGCCGGCACGCCATACATGGGCGTTGGCTAAGTCCGGCAAGGCGCGGGCTGCAGGGGTTGGCGAAAGCATCGGGAGGTCAAATTGAAGTAAATACTGTACATACATACAGTATCATAGATACCCTCCTGTGTCAGCCCTAAAACCGAGTTTCCGGGTCGGACGTCGGGATGGAAATGCCCGACGAACGGCCGGCAGCCGGAACGAACCCAGCATTGCCCTGGCTAGACCGCAACCAGATGCTCCTGGCCCAACTCCCTCAAAGTCTTCACACCAAGAAGCGCCATGTCCCTGTGAACCTCCTCCATCAGCAGCCCAATGGCATGGCTGACGCCCGCCTGGCCCCCTACCGCAGCGGCATAGGCCATGGGGCGCCCGACGAATACATGGTCGGCCCCGAGCGCCAATGCTTTCAAGACATCCGTGCCGCGGCGGATGCCGCTGTCGAGCATCAGCGCCATTGCGCCCTTGACCCTGGCAGCCTCCTGAAGCACCAGCATCGGAGGCACGGTTCCATCCAGCTGGCGTCCACCGTGGTTGGACAGGATCACGCCGTCGGCGCCCGCCTGCCCCGCGCGCTGCACATCCGCCGCGGACGTCAGGCCCTTGATGACCAGCTTGCCCCGCCAGCGCCGGCGGATCAGCGCCAGGTGCTCCCAGTCCAGGTGGTCGCGCATGCCGAATTGCCGGACGACGTTGCTGGAGATGATGGGCGCGCCGCGCCCTGCCCCCGCATTCTCGAAGTGAGGCATTCCATGCTTGACCAGGCTGCGGCCCAGGGTGCCCAGAAGCCAGCGCGGGCGCACCATACCGTCCCAGGCCAGGCGCAAACTTGGCCGCAGAGGTGTGGAAAAGCCGACGCGAACATTGTTTTCCCGATTGGCCAGCGTGGCGGTGTCCACCGTCACGACCAGGGTCCTGAAGCCGGCCGCCTCCACGCGGTTGAGCAGTCCTTCGATGTGCCCGGCCTCTCCCGGAATGTAGGCCTGGAACCAGCCGCAGGTGGGAGCGGCTTGCGCCACGCGTTCCATGCGGGTCAGTGCCGCGCCGCTCAGGACAAAAGGTATGCCCGCAGCTTCGGCGGCGCGGGCGATCGCCACATCGCCGTCAAAGGCAAACAGGGCGCACAGGCCCATGGGCGCCACACCGAAGGGTGCGCTGTAATCCTGGCCCATCAAGGTGGTGCGCTGCTCGCGCGACGAGACATTCACCAGCACATGGGTGCGGAACATCCATTTCCTGAACGCCTCGCCGTTCGCCTGCAACGTCACGTTGTCTTCAACGCCGCCTTGCAGGTAGCCGAAGATCGGACGCGGCAGCACGCGCCGCGCCGCGGGCTCCAGGTCGCCTAGCGAAAGAATGCTCCGCAGCCTGAAAGGCAGATGGCGCCGGGTGTGGGGTGCGGGGCCCAGTTGCTGTCGAGGTGGATTTGTTGTCATCGGAATTCCTTCGCTTGCCTGCGGCGATCCAGGCCAGGCCGAATTGGAATCCAGGTGACGTTGTGGCGGCAATGCGTTACGCAATGCGTAACATCAAGGACGATCCAAGGACGATCATGGATGCCAGGTGGCGCGCAGCGCAGTCGCTGAAACACCACCCAGCGCCGATCCAAGTTGCCGCGCGGCAGCCATGGTGACGGGCGCCAGCCTTTGAAGGGCGGCCGATGTCAATCGCTCGACAGGCCCCGAGGTGCTGACGGCACCGAGCACCGTGCCTTTTTCCCCGCGCACGGCGGCGGCCACGGCGGCCGCGCCCGATGAGCGCTCTGCGCGTGCCCAGTGATAGCCACGCCGGCGAATGCGTTCGTAGAGATCGCCGGGCTCACCCAATGCCGCCAGGATGGCCCGGCCCGGCGCTCCCAGCTCCAGGGGCAGCAGCTCGCCGGAGCGGGGATGGTCGGGCCTGGCATTGGGGCCGTCGCAACGCATCAGGCAGCTGCGAAGATTGCCTTCGTGCACATAGAAAGAAGCGCTTTCACCGGTGTCCGCAGCGAGTCGAAGCAGGATGGGTTCGATGACGGACCCGACATCGAATTGAGCCTGGTAACGCGAGCCCAGCCATCCGGCCGCGGGCCCCAGCCGCCACGCGCCGTCATCGCGCTGCAGCATGAAGCGGGACAGCGCGAGCGTGCGTGCCAGCCGCAGGGCGGTGGGCTTGTGCATGCCGGTGCGACGCGCCAGCTCCGTCAGTGACAAGAACACCTCGTCACCACCGTCGAAAGCTTTGAGCAGGGACATAGCCCGGACAACCGCGTGGACATGGTCCCGTCCCGGGGTTTGCTCAATGTCCGCGGGGCCTCTTGAAGAGGAACGCCTCAGGGTCGAGGCGGCAATACTCGGGGTGGATGCTCTAGCTCTGGAGGCCATGGGGATGACGATGATTGTTACGCAGAGCGTAACACGTTGTTTTTGCTCTCACACCAAACCATGATGCCGGCACATAACTACCTGGAGCGAGACAAGATGATGCCGATCCCCATGAGCCCCAGCCGCCGCCGTCTTCTCAGCGCGGCCGCACTATTACCTTTTGCTGCGAAGGCACAGAACGACTACCCGAACAAACCCATCCGCATGGTCATTCCGTTCGCGGCGGGTGGCGCGACCGATGTGCTGGGGCGCGACCTTGGGCAAGCCATGGCGCCCAGCCTCGGAACGGCCTTTGTCGTCGAAAACATCGGCGGCGGTGCCGGCGTTCCGGCGCTCAATGCGGTGGCGCGCTCGGCAGCCGACGGCTACACCGTGCTGTTCTGCGCCTCCGGCAACATCACCGCGCAGCCTTTGCTAAGCAAGAACCGTGTGGACATCCTCACCCAGGTCACGCCCGTGGGCATGATCGCTTCCGCGCCGCATGTGCTGGTGGTGAGTGCGAAGGCGCCTTTCAAATCCGTCGCGGAGCTGATTGCCTACGCCAAAGCCAACCCCGGTGCCATCAACTTTGCTTCCGCTGGCATAGGGGGCCTTGCCCATCTGGGCACGGAGCTGTTCGCGCGAAGCGCTGGCATCCAGGTGACGCATGTCCCCTACAAGGGCGCGGCCCAGGTCATGACCGACCTCATCGCCGGCCATGTGCAGGCTATCTTCGGGACGATGCCCTCATTCACCGGAATGATTGAAAAGGGCGCAATCCGGGCCATTGGGGCCACCGCGCCCAGCAAGTCCAGCCCGCTCAAAGGGCTGCCCTTGATTTCGCAGGCCGTGCCCGGGTTTGCCTACAGTTCCTGGAACGCCATTTTTGCGCCCGCGCGCACGCCTGCGGCGGCGATCAACAAACTCTATGCGGCGATGCAAACCGCGGCCAGAAACCCCGCATTGCTCCAGCGCTTTGATGAGCAGGGGGTGGACGTTGCGGTGTCGGGTCCGGACGAGATGCGCGCTCTTGTGCGCAAAGAGTCGGCCATCTGGGAGAAAGTGATCCGTGAGGCGCGGATTGAACTGAACTGAACTGAACTGCATGGATACAGGCCGGCCTCAAGTCAGCCGCCAACGTCAACCGTCAACCGTCAACCGTCAACGTTAATCATCAACCGGCCGGGAAACTCAAGATTTGCGCGCCAGGCGGGCCACCAGCAACAAACCCACCAGCGTGATCACCACAAAGCAGATAAACGACCAGTTGGCGATCGAGCCGCCCAGAAAGGTCCAGTCGATCTTGGTGCAGTCGCCGCTGCCCTTGAAGATCATGGGAATCGCGCGCTTGAGAGGGAAGGTTTCGATCATTCCGTAAAAATCGCGGCCGCAAGAGGCGATTTCGGGCGGGTACCACTGAAGAAAGCTCTGGCGTGCTGCGACAAAAGCGCCAAAGCCGGCCAGCAACACCATCACCCCCGAGCCGGCCACCAAAAGGCCGCGGCTTTTGGCGATGGCCGTAACAGCCGCGACCACCGCCACCAGTACCAATGCGTAACGCTGCACGATGCACATGGGGCACGGCTCAAGGCCCACCACATGCTGCAGGTAAAGGCCGAAGGCCAGCATGGCCACGCAGGCCGCGGCAACCAGCACCAGCACGCGGCGCGGCATGGCATCGAAATATGTCAAAAACATCAGGATCCCTCTTTTTTCTGGGTGGATTATGAATGGTCCAGCGGTTCGGGCGTCCGGGCCGGAATAAGTTCCCGCCGGCGATACATGGACAGCCGATTTTTCCATCGCCTTTCAAACGCGCAAGCCAGAACTTGTCCTACAGGGCGCCCGCGGTGTCGGGCGTAGATTTTCAGGATCACCCCACTTCTGGAGATTTTCATGATGGTGCAAAACGCCCTCGCCAGCGTCGCCGTGCGCAACCTGGCCACCGCCCTGCCCTGGTACGAAAAACTATTGGACGCCAAAGCCAGCCGCCCCATGCCCGAAGTCGGCGAATGGCATTTCCAGCGCGGCGGCGGCCTGCAGGTCTATGAACTGCCCGAGCGCGCCGGCGAAGGCTCGCTGACCCTGGCCGTCAACGACCTGGAACCCGAAATCGAACACCTGCAAAAACTGGGCATAGACACCAGCCAGAAAACCTCCAGCGACAAGGTCCGCACGGTCATGATCACCGACCCGGACGGCAACCACATCGCCATCGCCGAGGCGCTCATGCCCGGCGTGATCCGCTGAACCGCATTGGCGGCTTGGCAAACCAGAAAGGACCCATGATGGAATTCCACCGCGGACGACTCATAGACCATGTCCACCTGCGCGCCCATGACCTCGCGACCAGCAAGCGCTTTTACCGCGCCGTATTGCAGTCCCTGGGCAAGGCCGAGGCCATCCAGGAAGCCGACGACCATTTTTCCGCCGACGAGTTGTGGATAGACAAGGCCGACGGCCCGACCTCGCACGTCCACCTGGCTTTCCAAGCCAAGGACCAGGCCGGCGTCAAAGCTTTTTACGAGGCCGCGCTGGCGGCAGGCGGCACCGACAACGGCGCGCCGGGCGAGCGCAAATACCACCCGGGCTATTACGGCGCCTTCGTGCTGGACCCGGACGGCAACAACATCGAAGCGGTTTACCATGGGCCTTTTACGGCTTCGGCCGAGTCGGTGGTGCTCAAACCGGCGTGATCAACGCCGCGGCATGCGCCATTTCAACGGCCAGTCTTTCGCTTCAAGGAGCCGGCATGTGCCGCAACATCAAGACCCTGTTCAACTTCGAACCGCCGGCCACCGAGCTGGAAATCCGCGACGCGTCGCTGCAGTTTGTCCGAAAGCTCAGCGGTTTTAACGTGCCATCAAAGGCCAATGAAGCCGCGTTTGAACGCGCCGTGCAGGAGGTGGCGGCCTCGGCGCGGGTTTTGATCAGCTCGCTGGTGACGCATGCCGAGCCGCGCAACCGGGAGGTCGAGGCCGAACGGGCGCGGGCAAGGTCGGCGATGAGGTTTGGCACAAGTCAGTAAGCTGAGGTTTCTTACAGACACCAGCTCACCGCTGCAATCAACTCCCCCTCCGTCCCGATAGTGGCTCGGGCTTGCCATTGGGGTGGCTCGAAGGTTCACTGCTTCATGGAAAGGCTGATATAAATCGGCTCTACAAAAACCAGCATGAAGCGCATATGACAACTAAAGATGATTGGCCCAGGGAGAAACGCTGGAAAGACCTGTACATCCGGTCAACGAAGGTGGCACGTGCAGAACAGCTGGGCCTAGATTACCCCCGCACGACGGCAAAACAGCTTGTGCAGAAGGAAGAAGCTACCCGCAGCAGCGACCGCCTCAAAGTTTTGTTCGTGTGCAGCCGCAATCAATGGCGAAGCCCGACGGCAGAACAGCTCTGGCGCAAGCATCCTCAACTGCTAACCCGCTCCGGCGGCACCAGCCCCAATGCACGTCACACTGTTTCGGTGGAAGACATCCGATGGGCCGACGCAATCCTCGTCATGGAGGAAAAACACAAGTCAAGATTGACCGCGGAGTTCAACAGACTGCTTGAAGGCAAGAGGATGCATGTTCTTGATATCCCTGACGATTACAAGTTCATGGACAATGAACTGGTAGAAATGCTTGAGCAATGCGTGCCAAGCATTCTTGGTATTGAGTAGTCAGCCCTCCACAAACACCCTGGCCTTGCGCGGCGTCACCACCAGCATGTCGCCTTCGCGCAAGCCCATGTCCCTGTATTGCTCCGAGGGCATCTGCGCTTCAATGATGGCGTCGCCCGGGACATTGCTTTTTTGCTCATAGCCTTGGGCGGGAACGAGTTCCAGCCGCGCGATCGGGCCGATGACGATGGCGCGCTCCAGATGCGCGACGATGCCCTCGGCGCCAGGCGCATAACGCTGCACTTCCAGGTCGTGCGGACGCACATAGGCAAAGGCCTTGGCGTCCTGCGCGCTCGCATGTTCGGGCGAATTGAGGCGCAGGCCTTCAAGCTGCACCTCGCCTTCGTGGGCACGGCCGTGGAACAGGTTCACGTCGCCCAGGAAACCGTACACGAACGGGCTGGCCGGATGGTCCCAGACCTGCTGCGGCGAGCCGACCTGCTCGACCTTGCCGGCGTTCATCAACACCACACGGTCGGCCACTTCCAGGGCTTCCTCCTGGTCGTGCGTCACAAAAATGCTGGTCACGTGCAGGTCGTCATGCAGGCGGCGCAGCCAGCGGCGAAGTTCCTTGCGCACCTTGGCGTCCAGCGCGCCAAAGGGTTCGTCGAGCAGCAGCACCTTGGGCTCCACCGCCAGTGCGCGCGCCAGGGCGATGCGCTGGCGCTGCCCGCCCGAAAGCTGCGAGGGAAAGCGGTCGGCCAGCCAGTCGAGCTGCACCAAGTTGAGCAGCGAATGCACTTTTTCCCTGATCTGCGCCTCGCTGGGCCGCTGACCGCGCGGCTTGACGCGCAGGCCGAAGGCCACGTTCTCGAACACCGTCATGTGGCGGAACAGCGCGTAGTGCTGGAAAACGAAACCGACCTGGCGCTCGCGCACGTGCACGTCGGTGGTGTCTTCGCCGCTGAAGAGAATGCTGCCGTGGTCGGCGGTCTCCAGGCCGGCGATGATGCGCAGCAAGGTGGTCTTGCCGCAGCCCGACGGGCCCAGCAAGGCGACCAGCTCGCCCGATTCAATGTCCAGGCTCACGTCGCCCAGCGCCTGGAAGTCGCCAAAGTGTTTGCTGACGTTGCGGATTTCGATGCTCATGTCTTTCTCTCGGTTCTTTCTCCCTCTCCCTCTGGGAGAGGGTTGGGGTGAGGGCCAGCGGCTACAGCAAGGGGAGCCCTCACCCTAGCCCTCTCCCCGAGGGAGAGGGGATAAAACGGGCCGCTCAGGCGGCAGATCCGCCGCGGCTTTCATCTCGGCTTCATGGCGCCATTCGGCCACTGATTTGATGGCCAGCGTGACCAATGCCAGGATGGCCAGCAGCGAGGCCACCGCAAAGGCGGCCACCGACTGGTATTCGTTGTAGAGAATTTCAACGTGCAGCGGCAGCGTGTTGGTCTGCCCGCGTATGTGGCCCGACACCACGGACACCGCGCCGAACTCGCCCATGGCCCGCGCATTGCACAGGATGACGCCGTAGATCAGGCCCCACTTGATGTTGGGCAGCGTGACATGCCAGAAGGTCTGCCAGCCGGTCGCGCCCAGCACGATGGCGGCCTGCTCTTCATCGTTGCCCTGCGCCTGCATCAGCGGGATCAGCTCGCGCGCGATGAAAGGGAAAGTCACGAACACGGTGGCCAGCACAATCCCGGGCACGGCAAAAATGATCTTGATGTCATGCGCCAGCAGCCAGGGGCCGAACCAGCCCTGCGCGCCGAAGATCAGCACATAAATCAGGCCGGCCACCACGGGCGAGACCGAAAACGGCAAATCCACCAGCGTCGTCAGCACCGACTTGCCGCGGAACTCGTATTTGGCAATCGCCCAGGCGGCCGCAATGCCGAACACCAGGTTCAGCGGCACGGCGATCACGGCCGCGATCAAGGTGAGTTTGATGGCCGACCAGGCGTCAGGCTCGCGCAGAGCGGCCAGATACGCCCCAAAGCCCTTGCGCAAGCCCTCTGTGAATACAGCCGCCAGCGGCAGCACCAGAAACAGCAGCACAAACAGCAGCGCGACGGTGGTCAGCGTGTAACGGACCCAGGGTGCTTCGGTGGTGCCGGCGCGGACGCGGCGGTTGGAGGTGGACACAGCGGCGCTCATGTGGGCGCTCCCGACTTGCGCCGTTGCCAGGCCTGCAGGCCATTGATGACCAGCAGCAGCACAAAGGACACCAGCAGCATCACCACGGCCACGGCGGTGGCGCCGGCGTAGTCGTACTGCTCGAGCTTGCCGATGATGATGAGTGGCGTGATTTCAGAAATCATGGGCATGTTGCCGGCGATGAATATGACCGAGCCGTATTCGCCGATCGCCCGCGCGAAGGCCATGGCAAAGCCGGTCAGCAAGGCCGGCGTGATGTGCGGCAATATGACCTTGGTGAAGATCTGCAGGCGGGTGGCGCCCAGCGAGGTCGCGGCTTCTTCAAGCTCCTTCTCGGCGTCTTCCAGCACCGGCTGCACCGTGCGCACCACAAACGGCAAGCCGATGAAGATCAGCGCGATCACCACGCCGGCCGGCGTGAACGCCAGCTTGATGCCCATGGGCTCCAGGTACTGGCCTATCCAGCCATTGCCGGCCAGCAAGGCCGTCAGTGAAATGCCGGCCACGGCCGTAGGCAGCGCGAAAGGCAGGTCCACCAGCGCATCGACAATTTTTTTGCCTGAAAATTTGTAGCGCACCAGCACCCAGGCCAGCAGCAGGCCGAACACCAGGTTGACCAGTGCCGCGAACAGCGAAGCGCCGAAGGTAAGCCGGTAGGAAGCCAGCACGCGCGGCGAAGTCACGGCGGCGACGAACTGCTCCCAGCTCATCGTGAAGGTCTTGAAGAAGAGCGCCGAGATCGGGATCAGCACGATCAGGCTCAGGTACAGCACCGTGTAGCCCAGCGTCAGCCGGAAACCGGGCAGCACCCGCCTGGCGGCCCTTTTGCCACCCGCAGCAATACCCGGCGCCACCGCGGAAGGCGGCGCCACAGAAGACAAGGCAGTCATGGTTTGGCTTATTTAACGGCGTACAACTTGTCGAACTGCCCGCCGTCGTTGAAGTGCACTTTTTGCGCTTCATCGAGGCTGCCGAACACGTCCTGCACCGTGAAGAGCTGCAGCGGCTTGAAGGTGCTCGCGTATTTCCTGAGCACGGCCTGCGAGCGCGGGCGCAGCGCGTGGCGCGCGGCGATTTCCTGGCCTTCATCCGAATACAGGTAGTTGAGGTAAGCCTTGGCCAGGTCGGCCGTGCCCTTTTTGGCCACGGTGCGCTCCACCACCGCCACCGGGTTTTCCGCGAGGATGCTGATGGACGGGTAGACCGTGTCGACCTTGCCTTCGCCGAATTCCCGGTTCACCGACAGCACTTCGGATTCGAAGGTGATCAGCACGTCGCCGATATTGCGCTGCAGGAACACGGTGGTCGCATCGCGCCCGCCTTTGCCGAGCACCGGCACGTTTTTGTAGAGCTTGCCGACGAACTCGGCGGCCTGCGCGTCGCTCGCGCCCTTCTTCCTGGCATAACCCCAGGCCGCCAGGTAGGCATAGCGGCCGTTGCCGCCGGTCTTGGGGTTCACCACCACGACCTGGATGCCGGGCTTGATAAGGTCGTCCCAATCCTTGATGTGCTTGGGATTGCCATTGCGCACCAGGAACAGCATGGTGGAAGTGGTCGGCGAGGCGTTGTCCGGAAACTTCTTCGTCCAGTCCTTGGCCACCACGCCAGCATTGGCCAGGAAGTCCACGTCCGTCGAGGTGTTCATGGTGACCACGTCGGCGTCCAGGCCGTCGGCCACCGAGCGCGCAATGGCACTGGAGCCGCCGTGCGACTGGTCGACCTTCACGTCCTTGCCGGTGGTTTTTTTGTAGTGGGCGATAAAGGCCGCGTTGTAGTCTTTGTAGAACTCACGCGCCACGTCATACGAGCCGTTGAGCAGGGTTTGCGTTTGTGCCGCGGCGATTCCGCTCGTTGCCAGGGCCAGGGCGGCAAGAGCGATTTTGATTTTGGGGGGAGTCATGCCGTTTCCAGGGATCCGAAAGAAGAAGCAGAAGAAGAGGAAGAAGTCTGCGGAGAAGAAAAATCCAGGCGGCCGGCCGTGAGGGAAGCGTCGCCCGCCAGCGATTGCAGCAGCGCGATGCCCAGCGGCCATTCACCGTGGCCCGATTCGATGTTGATGTGGCCCGCGTCCTGCATGCGCACAAACTCGCTGCCCCAAGCGCGCGCATAGGCGCCGGCCAGGCGCACCGGGCAGAAAGGGTCGTTGCTGCTGGCCACCAGCACGCTGCGGTAAGGCAGCTTCTGGTAAGGCACGGGCGCGAAGTCGCTCAGCACCGCGCGGCGTTCCGGGTCCGCCGGCGCCACCAGCAAGGCGCCCTGTATGCGCCCGGCCGCCTCGGGCGGCAAATGTGCCGTCGCGATGCAACCCAGGCTGTGCGCCACCACCACCACCGGCTCGTTCTGCCGCAGGATGGTGTTCCCAAGCGACGCCACCCAGGCCTTGCGCGAAGGCGTGATCCAGTCGTCCTGGCGCACGCGCACCGCGTTGCTCAGGCGATCGGCCCACAGGCTTTGCCAGTGGCCGGGACCGGAGTCGCGCCAGCCGGGAACGATGATGAAACGCACGCTGCGTGAACCCGTCTGCTTATTTTTTGTTGGGTTGCGGGGTGATGCGCAGATAGGGCTTGACGGCCTTGAACCCCTTGGGGAAACGCTGGGCCAGTTCAGCCGGGTCCTGCAGGCTGGGCACGATGATCACGTCGTCGCCGTCCTTCCAGTTCACCGGCGTGGCCACCTTGTAGCCGTCGGTCAGCTGCAGCGAATCGATGACGCGCAGGATCTCGTCAAAATTGCGGCCCGTGCTGGCGGGGTAGGTGAAGGTGGTGCGAATCACCTTCTTCGGGTCGATGATGAACACACTGCGCACGGTCGCCGTCGGGCCGGTGCTCAGGGCGTTCGGGTGGATCATGTCGTACAGACCCGCCACCTTGCGGTCGGCATCCGCCAGGATGGGGAAATTCACCGTGGTGTTCTGCGTCTCGTTGATGTCGCCCACCCATTTGGTGTGCGAATCCAGCGGGTCCACGCTGACCGCGATGGGCTTGACATTGCGCTTGGCGAACTCACCGCTCAGCGCCGCGGTCTTGCCGAGTTCGGTAGTGCAGACGGGCGTGAAGTCAGCGGGGTGCGAGAACAGCACCACCCAGGAATCGCCGGCCCATTCGTGAAACGAAATCTTGCCCGCGGTGGAGTCTTGCGTGAAGTCGGGGGCGGTGTCGCCGAGTCTGAGAGTGGCCATTGTTTGCTCCTTGAGGTTGCTTGATCAAAGCATTGTGGAGAGCAAGCGTTAAAACGCAAAAGAATATATTGCTCTTAATTTATCTTTTTATTTGAATAAGTGTGTCGTTCGGGCTGATCCTTCGACAGGCTCAGGACAGGGTACGCCTGGCGGCGTATCGAAGCCAGCGCAAGACAGGCTTCAAGCCAACCCATCCCCCCTCATCCTCTCCCCCAAAAAATCCAGAAAACTTCTCACCGCCGGCACCTGCCCGCGCCGCGAAGTAAACACCGCATGCGCAACCCCGGAGGGGAGCGCCCAACCCGGCAGCACGGGCACCAGCAGTTGGGCCTGGCGCTCGGCGATGCTCATGGAATCGGGCAGAAAAGTCATACCGGTGCCGGCCAGGGCCGCGAGCTTCAGGGTCTGCAGGTCGTCGGCGACATAGCGCGGCTGGTGCTGCAGTACAAACTCCTTCCCGTCGGGGCCTATCAGCCGCCACGAGGAGCGCCCGTCGGCCCAGGACATGGCGATAGTGTCGAGTTTGAGCAGGTCCTCGGGGGTTTCGGGTCGGCCCTGGCGCTGCAGCAGGGCCGGGCTGGCCAGCAGGTGGCCGCCGCTGGAGCCGAGGTTCTTGATCACCAGGCTGCCGCTGTCTTCCAGCGTGGGCCGCACGCGCAGTGCGATGTCCACGCCCTCCTCCACCAGGTCGATGACCCGGTTGGTCACGCGCATGTCTATGCGCACCTGGGGATACATCTCCATATAGCGTGGCACCAGGTAGCCCACCGAGCTCTGGGCCAGCGTCACCGGGCAGGTGATGCGCAGGGTGCCGCGCGGCTCGGCCTGCATGTGCGCCACGGCCTCGGAGGCCGCCAGCGCTTCGTCGCGCATGGTGCTGCAGTGGCGCAAGTAAATTTCGCCGACTTCCGTCAGCGAGAGCTTGCGGGTGGTGCGCTGCAGCAGCCGCACGCCCAGCCTGGCCTCCAGCTCGGCCACGCGGCGCGACAGCCGGGACTTGGGCAGGCCCAGCGCGCGGCCGGCTGCGGCAAAACCGCCCCGCTCCACCACTTCGGCGAAATACAGCATGTCATTGAGGTCTTGCATGGGGCCGTCCTTTCATCGCAACTGATCTGGCTGATCTGCTTGTTTGGCCATTGTTCGCGAATTATTGTCCCACCAATAGAACGATCTAGTGCATTTTTACAGACTTATCAACCAATCGACACACCCACACAATCTATCCATGGCTGAAGTTCAAGGTGAACACGGCCTGAAAACCTGATTCAACAGCAACTTTCAAGGACAAGGACCCCATCATGAGCAAGCTTCTCCACATCGACTCCAGCATCCTCGGCGGCAACTCGGTTTCCCGCCAGCTCACCGCGCAAATCGTGGCTTCCTGGCGCGCCGGCCACCCCGGCACCGAAGTCAGCTACCTGGACCTGGCCGCCGACACGCCTTCGCACCTCTCGGCTGAATCGCTGGGCTTTCGCATGCCCGCCGGCGCCGAGCTGAGCGACGCGCAAAAGCGCGAAAACGCCGTCTCCGAAGCGCTGGTGACGCAATTCCTGGCGGCTGACGTGATCGTGGTGGGTGCACCGCTGTACAACTTCGCCATCCCCAGCCAGCTCAAGGCCTGGATCGACCGCGTGGCGCAAGTCGGCCGTACCTTCAAGTACACCGACAAAGGCCCTGTCGGCCTGGCCGGCGGCAAGACCGTGATCGTGGCCTCGGCCCGTGGCGGCGTGTATTCGACCAGTGAAGCTGCCACCGCCATGGAACACCAGGAGAGCTACCTCAAGGTCGTCTTCGGTTTCTTCGGCATCACCGACGTGCGCTTTGTCCGCGCCGAAGGCCTGGCCATGGGCGAAGCCGCCAAGGCGGCCGCACTGGCCGCGGCCCAGGTTGAAATCGTCACGCACACCGAGGCGCCCGCCGCCAACCAGGACAAAACCGCCCTGGCCGCCTGAGCACGGCGCCCTGTGCGCCGCCCAAGGAAAAGCCCGCGAACGCGGGCTTTTTTCATGGCGAAAGAGGCAAGGGCCGGCGGTTCAAGCGTGCTTTTTCACCCAGGCCACATAGGCATCCACCCAGCCCTGCAAAAACTTCCGGCTCTCCTCGCTAAAGCTGCCGTCAGCCTGGTAAAGGCCTTCCTTGTTGTGTATAAAGGCCTCAGGCTGGCCCAGCGTCGGCGCATTCAGGTAAGCCAGGATGTTGCGCAGGTGCTGCTGCGACAGCGCCGTGCCGATGGCGCCCACCGAAGCGCCTATCACGCCGGCCGGCTTGCCGTTCCAGACGCTCTGGCCGTAGGGGCGCGAGGCATGGTCGATCGCGTTTTTCAGCACGCCGGGAATCGAGCGGTTGTATTCAGGCGTGACGAACAGCAGGCCCTGCGCAGCCTTGATCTCGCCCTTGAGCCGTACCACCGAAGGCGCCGGGTTGCCGTCATCGTCCTGGTTGTAGGGCGGCAGGTCGTCGATGCGCACATGGGTGAAGCTGAAATCCGAGGGGAACAACTTTTCCAGCGCGCGGGCGAGCTTTTTGTTGAACGAGTCCTTGCGGATGCTACCGACGACGACGGCGATGTTGTATTGAGCCATGGATTCTCCAGGAAATGGTGGATAAGACAGGATTAACCGAATTGGGACCTGGACGGCGCAAGCGCGCCAGGCAAATCAGGTTGTAAACCAATTCAGCGCCGCCTGCTGTAGGACTCAAGGACGGAAGGAGTTGCCCCAGCCATTCAGAAGCCCAGAAACCGATCGGAACAGCATCTTGTGACCTCGTGAATTCCGCCGGCGCGCATTTGCAGACTCGAGTGGCAGGTTTCACATGCCGTCGAAACAAACATCGGCATTCAATGGCTCTAGACATTTATACCCGGGTGTTATAGAATTAATTTACCCGGATCAAATAGCCCCCTTTGTCTTTTGCTGGAGCCTGTTCCCATGCCATCCCTATCCGAAATGTCCCCCCGCTTTGTTGCCTTCGCGGGCTTTCGCCAAGTCGCCGCCGGCGACCGCACGCAGGTCGTCAGTGCCTTGCGCAAGCTTTCCACCATGGAAGACACGCTGGTCCGCGTTTTCAATGACGCCACCGGTGAACGCATAGACCTGGACCTTCGCCCCGAAGCCGATGTGCAGCCCTCACCCGCCGCGGATGCGGAGGCGCCGCAAGCCTCGGGCGCCCGCCCCGTCGGCCGGCCCAAGCTCGGCGTGGTCGCGCGTGAAGTCACCTTGCTGCCCCGCCACTGGGAATGGCTGGGCAGCCAGCCCGGCGGTGCCTCGGTCACCTTGCGGCGCCTGATTGATGAATCGCGCAAGGCGGGCGAAGGCCGCATCAGCGTGCGCACCGCGCGCGAAAACGCCTACCGCTTCATGAGCGAGATGGCCGGCGATTTCCCGGGCTTTGAAGAAGCCAGCCGCGCGCTGTTCGCCGGCGACAAGCCCAAATTTGAAGGCCTGGTCGCGTCCTGGCCCGAAGACGTGCGCCTGCAGCTGGACAAACTGGCCGCCGCCGGCTGGAAGGAAAGCGCCGAATGAAGCCGCCCGACATCACCGCACTGGACCACCAGCTGGAAACGGAAGTGCACGAAGGCGACCTGCGCACCGCCGGCGAAATCGCCGCGCCGCCGGCCTCGGTGGCTGAGCCTGTGCAGCCGCTGGCGCCTTCGCCCAAGGCGCCGCCCCCTCGTGCGGTGCTCAGCGACAGCGTGCCCCTGTGGAAGACCTTTGCCGCCTTCCTCGCGCCCATGCTGCTCAGCAACATCCTGCAGTCGCTCTCGGGCACGCTCAACAACGTCTATGTGGGCCAGATGCTCGGCGTGGGCGCGCTGGCGGCGGTGTCCAGCTTCTTCCCCATCCTGTTTTTCTTCATCGCCTTCACCATAGGCCTGGGCGCCGGGGCCTCGGTACTCATCGGCCAGGCCTGGGGTGCGCGCGATGCCGGCAAGGCCAAGGCGATTGCCGGCACCACGCTCAGTGTCGGCCTGCTGTTCGGCCTGCTGGTGGCCCTGTTCGGCGGCACCTTTACCGGCCCGCTGCTGGCGGCACTGGGCACGCCGGCCGACATCCTGCCCGACGCCACGCGCTATGCCCGCATCATGATGCTGGCCGGGCCCGGCCTTTTTGTCTACCTGCTGGCCACCGCGATGCTGCGCGGCGTGGGCGACACCGTGAACCCGCTCTACACGCTGGGCATCGCCACCGTGGTCGGCCTCATCGTCACACCCGCGCTGATACGCGGCTGGGGCGGCCTGCCGCAACTGGGCGTGGCCAGCGGCGCGGTGGCGTCGGTGCTGTCCATGGCAACGGCCACGGCCTGGCTGGCCTTCAGGCTGCGCCGCATCCACAGCCCTCTGGCGCCGGATGCCGAATTTGCGCGCCACATGCGCATCAAGGCGGGCATTCTCAAGACCGTGCTTAGGATCGGCGTGCCCACGGGCGTGCAGATGATCGTCATTGCCCTGGCGGAAGTCGCTTTGCTCTCGCTCGTCAACGGCTATGGCTCCAGCGCCACGGCGGCCTATGGCGCCGTCAACCAGGTGGTGGCCTATGTGCAGTTCCCGGCGATCTCGATCGCCATCACCGCTTCCATCCTGGGCGCGCAAGCCATAGGCGCGGGCCGCACCGACAAGCTGGGCGCCATCGCCCGCACCGGCTTGCTGATGAACCTGACATTGACCGGCGCGCTGGTGCTCATCGGCTATTTGTTCTCGCGCCACCTGATGGGCTTCTTCATCACCAGCGAGCCGGTGATCGAGCTGGCGCAGACGCTGCTGCACATCATGCTCTGGAGCAGCGCGGTCTTCGGCATGGCCTCGGTGCTGTCGGGCATCATGCGCGCCAGCGGCTCGGTGCTGGTGCCCACCGCCATTGCGATTTTCTGTATCGCCGCGGTCGAGGTGCCCACGGCCTGGGGGCTCAGCCATCGCATCGGCATCAACGGCATCTGGATCGCCTACCCCGTCACCTTTATCGCGATGCTCGGTCTGCAGACCGTCTATTACCGCCTGGTGTGGAAGAAAAAGGCGATACGTCGGCTGGTGTGAGCAAGACCGGGGTGCCCGGGCCGTCCAGGCGCATGAACTGCGCGTCCGGAACGGCGAACAGCCCATCGACCCCGGCCTTTCCGTCCAGGAATTCCCCACCCACACGAAGCGCCTCCGCGATCAGGCGCTTCACGCCGTCGAGCTTGTCCTGCAGGCCGGGCGAGATGCTGACAAAGGAATAGACGCAATAGCTTTCATGCCGCACCACGGCAAACTCGCCATTCATCACAAAGGCGTAGCACCAGGCGGTGTCCGTCTGGCCGACGAGGGAGACAGGCAGCAGGCAGGCCTTGACGCCTTCTTCCACCGCCCAGGTCTGCTGCTGGAGCTCCTGGGAGGCCGCATCCGGAGGATGGACGAACCTGCGGATCTTGCGCTGGACATCAGGTGTCCAGAAAAAATCAAACACATCACGAACAACGGGTTGGATCACGAATGCCATGGTGGTCTCCTGTGAGAGCTGGCGGGTATCAAATTCGGGGGTGGAGGACTCCCGGCGGTCGTTGAATGCCGGACCATATTCGATTTCACAGCCCTGTTCGCGGCGAATTGTCCGTAGGCGGATGTTTGAAGTTGGATAGTCGCAAATCAGCATTCAGTGCCCGTGAGCACTGAGCCTGTTCAACACCCGTTCACAGTTCATGCAGAACTGTTTCAAGGCTTCTTGCAAAAGCCTTGTTACCATGAGTTGTCCCTCTCGTATCGTCTATCTATCGTCTCTCATCGCTATGGCCCGGCGCATGCCGCCGGTCGCCGTCGGGCCGCGATAACTCCCCCGCATGAAACGCCGCAACCCCACCATCGACATCGCCAGGGGCATAGGCATCATCCTTGTGGTCCTCGGGCACAACTGGACGGTGTTGCAGGAAAGAGGTGAACTCTTCCGGGTGATTTATTCCTTTCACGTGCCGCTGTTCTTTTTCCTGTCCGGCCTGTTCCTGAAGGACGCCGAGGGGCTGGCCAAAGTCGCACTGTCGCGCGCCGATGCGTTGCTCAAGCCCTACTTCGCGGTGTTGCTGCTGCTCGGCATCGCTGAGCTGCTGCTCCCGCAGGCGGTGCCCGTCGCGGGCACAACGCCCATCGCCTATTTTTCCGGGGTGCTCTACGGCACGGCACCCACCATCGCATGGACACCGCTGTGGTTTTTGCCGCATCTCTTCATGGCCACCCTCTTGGCCACGATAGTCTTGCGCGCCACCAGAGGCCTTCGCGGGCCCACCGCCTGGCGCTGGCTGATCGCCTGCGCCATGCTGGCGGCCGGCATAGCCTGCATGGGCGAGTTCTGGCAAACCAATACCCGGTCGCTGTACTTCATGGGCCAGGCGCAATTGCCCGGGCTGCCCTGGAGCCTGGACCTGCTGATGATCAGCACGCCTTTCATGCTGTTCGGCTACCTGCTCTGCAAGCCGGTGACAGCCATGCGCTTCAGCACGCCCGGCCTCGTGGTTTCAACCATCGCCTTTGCCGCACTGCACGGCTACCGCAGCGAAACCATGGACCTGAACCTCAGGGTATATGGCGATCCCTTCATCTCCACCCTGCAGGCTGCGCTCGGCATCTACCTGGTCCTGAGCCTGTCTTCACTGCTGCAGCGCTATGCGGCGCTGCGGCGGCCGTTGGCCTATGTCGGGTCTGCAAGTTTGTTTATCTTGTTGTTTCACTATGTTGTGCAGGGGCGGGTTTTCCTGATGCTGTCCCATGTTAGCCACAACGAGCTGCTCATCAGTGCGACAAGCCTTGCCGCGGGAGTGGTGCTGCCCTTGCCGCTGCTGGAACTTGTGCGGCGGCAACGCTATCTGGCCGCCATGCTGTTACCGCGGCGTGCCGGCCTCTCAATGCCGCAAAACATGGCCGGAAAATCGGCGTGAGCGGGGGGCGGCCCGGCCGCGGCCGGGCCGTTTGCTCGCCGGCCTACACGCCCTTGGGTGTGATTACCACGTCCACGCGCCGGTTGCGGGCGCGTCCTTCTTCGGTAGCGTTGTCGGCCACAGGCTGCGATTTGCCATAACCCTTCACCACCAGGCCAGCCGCAGGCACACCTTCCTGCGACACAAAATAGTCCTTCACGGCGGCGGCCCGTTTGTCCGACAGCGCTTGGTTGCTGGCCTCATTGCCGACATTGTCGGTATGCCCCGACACCATCACCGCCGCACCGGCAAACTTCTTCAAGCGATCGGCCGCCTCATGCAGCGTCTGCCGCGCTTCAGGCTTGAGCACCGCCTTGCCGGTGTCGAACAACACCGCCGCGTCCAGCGCGATGGTGATCACCTTGGGCGGCGTGAAAGCGTCGAAATCGTAAGGGCCGTCGAACTTGGCACGAAAGTCCACCGTCTCGGCCGACAGGTCCAGCCGCAGGATCACCGGCTGGCGTTTGTCGACCTTGCAGCTCATCACAGCGCGTTTGTCCAGGGTGGTGTTGCCGAGCGACAGCTCGCACAGGCGTTCGGAGCGCAAGGTGTACAAGCTCACCGCCAAGGCATTGCTCGTGGCCGCAGAGGTGTTTTTGCCGTCACCCGTCACCAGCAGCTCGCCCGGCCCCGCATTGAAGGCGTAGTAATACGACACGGCTTTCCCGGTGCCCTCTCCCTTGATGCGGTTGCCCTTGAGCCGGGTCGGCTCATCGATGTCGGTGGAACCCGCGCCCGCAACCACAGCGCTTGCTCCGGCTGCCTGCGGCGGCGGCAGCTCGACGGGGCCTTCCAGCGCCACCGCGTAATCAATGGTCTCTTCGCTGAGGTCCAGCCGCAGGATCAGCGGCTGCGCCTTTTCGACCTGGCAGTTGATCACGATGGTCTTGTCGGCATTGGTATTGCCGTGTGATTCGGAACACAGCTTGTTGGCCTTGAGATCATAGAGCCCAAACGCCAGCGCCTGGGTCGCGCCGCTGGGCGAGTTCTTGGCCGTGGCGGTGACCTTGACGGCGCCGGGACCGGCATTGAGCGCATAGTAGTAAGTGAGCTTGCGCTTGATGCCCAGGCCTTTGATCTCCTTCGCCGGCAAGGGCGTCGGGCTGTCCGGATCGGTGGATGCAGCAGGAACCGCTGCAACGACCGCGGCGGCCGCCGCGGCAGATGCAGGGCTTGCCGCAGGCGCGGGGGCAGGAGCGGGGGCGGCCGCGGGAGCTGGCGGGGGCACCGCATCCTTCTTGCCACAAGCCGTCAATGTGATGCCCATAGCCGCCGCAACGCACAGCGTCGCAAATCCTCGATATGTCATGAAGCCTCCTCAGGCGCCGGTGTTGTGTTCGTTGTGCCACCGCGTAATGTGCGGTACGCTGTTGTTTTCTGTCAATCAGGGCGGCGCCGCAAGCCGCCGCTGTACAAAAACATTGGCGCGGCCCAGCCCTGCCACCCCGGGGGACTTCATGCTTCGCTACCTCGCCGCCGGCTCCATCAGGGGCTACCAACGCTATATCTCGCCCTACAAAGGCTACCGCTGCGCCCACCGCGCGCATACAGGGCACTCCTCCTGCTCCGAGTTCGCTCGCAAGATCGTGTTGCGCCATGGCGTGATCGCGCTGTTTCGCGCACTGCCGCGCCAGCTTCAACGCTGCCGCAGCGCCTATGCGGTCCTTGTAGCCGCCGCGATCGCAGCAGCGGCAGCCCCGGAGCAGGACCCGCAAAAAAAGAAGAACCAGGATTCGTGCGGGGACGCCTGCGATCCCACCAACTGCATTGACCTGGACTGCGGCAGCTGCGATTTCTAGGCAATGGCGCGAGCGGCCGCATGGCTTCATGCATAGCCGCCCTTTGCCTAGGGTGGTTGGCCGGCGGTTGCCCGGCCAGCAACACTCCGAAGAGAAAACAGAAATGCAAGCCGGAGCAAGCCCCAGCAAGCCTTGCTACGATAAACCCCTCAAAACACTCCCTCAGACAGAGCCCTCGGCAAAAAAGGAACCCCAATGCAACTCATCGGCATGCTCGACTCCCCCTACGTCCGCCGCGTAGCAATCTCCCTCCAGCTCCTGGGCCTGCGCTTTGAGCACCAGTCGATTTCGGTCTTCAGCACCTTCGAAAAATTCCGCAGTATCAACCCCGTGGTGAAAGCACCTTCGCTGGTCTGCGACGACGGTACCGTGCTGATGGATTCCACGCTGATCCTCGATTACGCCGAGGCACTGGCGGCAGAGCAGGCGCCGCGCAAAAGCCTGATGCCCTCCACGCTGGCCGAGCGCCAGCAGGCCTTGCGCGTCATCGGCCTGGCCTTGGCCGCTTGCGAAAAAAGCGTGCAGATCGTTTATGAGCGCCACCTGCGCCCCGCCGAGAAACTGCACCAGCCCTGGGTGTCGCGCGTGACCAGCCAGTTGCTGGCGGCCTATGGCGAGCTGGAAGCGCAGTTGCAGCGCAAGCCGCTGGCCGCGACCAGCGCCACCATGGGCCTGGATGGTGTCACGGCCGGCATTGCCTGGCACTTCACGCAGGCCATGCTGCCCGAAGTCGTCAACGCGGCCGGCTTCCCGGCCTTGCGCGAGTTCTCGGCGCGGGCTGAGCAACTTCCCGAATTCGCCGCGGTGCCGCACAGCGACCTCACTTACAAGGACAAGCCCTGAGGGGGTGGACTGGCCCGCTCCGGCCCGCTAGGATGGCCGCATGGCCTCCGATCCCGTCCACCATCCGGAACCCAATCCCGAGCTTTCGGAAGAAAAAATCAACGAAGCCCGCGATGCGTGGTGCAGGGCCTATGTGCATGTCTGGGCCGATCTCTCGAAGGGCCACTACGACAAGGAGGCGGTGCAAAAGGCCGCCGATGAGCACTGGCAGCGCAGTCCCAAATCGAGCCCGGTGATGGTGGCCAGCACCGAGTTCACCAAGGCGACCAAAGCAAATCCACCGCCGACCGGCGCAGCCTAGTCCGCCCACAGTTGGCGGTATAGGTACCCTCATCCAGCGCGCTAAGTTCAAAGGGCGTCACCACAACGCACGGCATTGTTTGCATGCCATGTGATCTATAGCTCAGTTAGGCAAAACAGGTCTACTGTTCGTTTTCCAAAATTCCAATCGCTCAGAATAATTGCCTCTTGCACTTTGGCTATAGAACAGCTTTGCCATTTTTGTATCGACGTTATCACCGTTCAAGGGTTCTCTAACGTGTTTTAGCAACCCAAACAATTCCACGTAGGGTTTAAATCCTCGACCGTGGCGAGATAGGCAATTAAGCATCAGCAACAGAAGAAAATCACCGCCCAAAAGACCGCGGGCAATATTCGCATATCGAACCTGATGCTTTTCATCTAAGCCCGACTGCGAGACTAATCTGAAGACGTGATATAGGGTTCTGAACATTGGCCCCAAAATTTGCTCATTCTGTTGATAGAAATCTGAATATGCTTTGTCTATCGCTTTCGCCATATCTGCAACGGTAGTGAGATCACCCCCAAGCACTTGAACTGCTATAGACCGAACATAGCCAGTAACACCTAAGCCACTCAAGGTACCGTCATGGGTGCCTGAATTAGGGTATTTAACATCAACAGCTTGACTCCGTAAATCACGAAACAAACTGATTAGTTGAAAAAATAAAGGCTCAAACTCTGCCAATCGTTGCTGTTCACGTGCGGCTTTTATTTGAACATATTGGGCTAGCAGTGTCCTGCGTTGAAACCATGCGGCAATCGCAACAAACGAGAAGGCCAGCCCAGCAAATAAAGTATTGAGTCCTCCAAACATGTCCCCCGCCTGGCCCAAATCTGCCATCGTTACTTCTATAGGAGTTGCAGAAGTAGCTCTAGCGGGTGCAGAGGCTGTGACGGCGGGTGAAATCACTGCAGTGCTTTTCATGGCTTGACGCGTAACCGGCGCTGCCCACCAAAATAGCCAAATGAACCATATTACGAGGACACCGATAGGGGTTCCCCAAAGCCACCATGGCATGTGATCGGCCTCTAAACTATCAATCTTTTTCTGTTCCATTGGTTCGCTCTCTCCTGCTCCATTCGTTCGTCGACTTTTACAGTATTGGTTCTTATCTAGTGCACATTGCAGCGCCTTGAAAATCCTATGCATATTCACCCTACCTGCAGCTGGTGCTCGTAGCACCACATCCAGCTTTCCCCGGGTTCAAACGACTGGATCACCGCATGCCCCGTGGCCGCATGGTGCTTGCTCGCATGCTGGTTCTTGGAGTCGTCACAGCAGCCGATATGGCCGCAGTGCACACACAATCTCAAGTGCATCCAGGTATCGCCCATCTTCAGGCATTCTTCGCAGCCTTTGGCATTGGGCGAATGGACTTCGGCGGGAACGTGGTTGCAGGGTTTGATATGCATGATGTGAATTCCAGATAACTGCTGGTCAGGCGGCAGCGCCCGCGCGCTCCATGGCCGCCAGGTGCTGGTGGATCATCGCGACCGCGGCCGCGCCCTCGCCTATCGCGCCACCGACGCGCTTGACCGAGCCGCTGCGCACATCGCCCACGGCGAACAGGCCGGGGATATTGGTCTCCAGCGGTGCGGGCTTGTAGTCGGAGTGCTTGCAGGTCACGCTTTCGCCGGTGCGCACAAAGCCGTGCGCGTCCAGGGCCACGCCGCAATTGTCGAGCCAGCCGGTTTCCGGGTCCGCACCGACAAACAAAAACACATTGCGCACCTCGGCGTCATGCTCGGTGCCGCGTTCGCGGTTGCGCCAGGTCACGGCGCTCAGGCCGGCGTTGCCGTCGCCGTGCAGCTTCACCACCTCGGTCTGCGGCAGCAATTCGATGTTCGGTGTGGCGTCTATGCGGTCTATCAGGTAGCGCGACATGCTGGCCGCCAGGCTGGGCCCGCGTACCAGCATGTTGACCTTGGCCGCGTGCTGCGACAGAAACACCGCGGCCTGCCCGGCCGAGTTGCCGCCGCCCACCAGCACCACCTCGGTCTGGCTGCACATTTTGGCTTCCAGCGCCGAGGCCCAGTACCAGACGCCGCGGCCTTCAAACTCGGCCAGGCGCGGCACCTCGGGGCGCCGGTAGCGCGCGCCGCTGGCCACCACCACGGTCTTGGCGCGCAGCAGCCGGCCGTCGGTCAGCTTCACATGCAGCTCGCCCTTGATGGCCTTGGCCGCGCAGTCCAGCGCATGGGCCTGCGCGGGGATCAGCATCTCCACGCCGAACTTCTGCGCCTGCACATAGGCGCGGCCGGCCAGTGCCTGGCCCGAAATGCCGGTCGGGAAACCCAGGTAGTTCTCAATGCGCGCACTGGCGCCGGCCTGGCCGCCGTAGGCCCGGCAGTCCAGCACGATCACCTTCAGGCCTTCGGAGGCCGCATACACCGCGGTCGCCAGGCCCGCGGGCCCGCCGCCCACCACGATCACGTCGAACAGCTCGGTGCGCTCCGCCGTGTCGACCATGCCCATGCAACGGGCCAGCTGGTTTTCGCTGGGGTTCACCAGCACCGAGCCGTCGGGGCAGACGGCCAGCACGTCACCGGCGGCCGCGCCGTACTGCTCCATCAGGGCGGCGGCGTCAGCGTCTTCGGCGATATCGACCACATGGTGCGGCTCGCCATTGCGGTTAAGGAAACTTTGCAGCCGCACCACGGCGGCCGATTGCGGCCGGCCTATCAACACCGGGCCGCTGGCGCCGGCTTCTATCAGCGCCACACGCCGCAAAATCAGCGCACGCACCACGCGCTCGCCCAGGTCGGCCTCGGCAATGATCAGCGCGCGCAACTGGCCGGGCGGCACCAGCAGCGCGTCCACGTCGTCCTCGGCGTGGCCGTCCACCAGCGCCGGGGCGCCCGAGAGCTGGCCGACCTCGGCCAGGAACTGCCCCGGCCCCTGCGTGACGATGGGCACCACATGGCCCAGGCCGTCGCGCTGTGTGATGGCGACCGAGCCCTTGAGCATCACAAACATGCCGGGCCCGGGCTCGCCCGCAGCAAACAGCCGGTCCCCCTTCCTGAAATGCAGCACGGTGCCGAAACGCCGTATGCGCGCGATTTCGGCTGGCGTCAGCACGGGAAACATCTGGTGCCGGCGGCTCTCGGCCAGGGGCGGCGCTGAAGGAGGCAGTCTGGAGGTTGTATCGTCGGCCATCAAAAACTCCGGTGCGCTGGGGATTCGAAGAGGCACCGTTCGCACAGCACCCATGCCCGCATGATGCCGGATTAACGGCCGTCATGCCGACGGCTACAAACTTTTGCGTACGGCAAACAGCATGAGCCGCCTCGGCTATAAACAGGCAATGCCCAAGGCTCTCCTCCCCACGCCGGACAAGCCACCCCCGACGCCTGTGCGCTGGGGCCGCTGGCTCGCGCTGGTGCTGTGGAGCGCTACCGCGGCCGGGGCCTACGGCGTGTACAGCGGCCTGGTTCATATTCCCCCGCAGTTCAACCCCTGGGCACCGCTTGATGTGATGGCGCAACCCGGCCTGCTGACCCGCTACAAGCTCTCACGCGCCCGCAACGACCCCGAACGCTGCCTCGCCGCGCTGGCCGGCACCGGCATGCAGTACGACACCCTGCCCGACCGAACCACGGGCGAAGGCTGCGGCTTTCAGAACGCGGTGCGCTTGCGCACAGCGCCCGTGCGCCTGGGGGCGCCGCTCCCGCTCAGCTGCCCGATGGCGCTGTCCTTCTTCATGTGGGAAAGGCATGCGCTGCAGCCCGCGGCGCAGCGGCACATGGGCCAGCGCGTGGCCGGAATGGACCACCTGGGCAGCTATGCCTGCCGCAACGTGAACACCGGCGAAGGCACATCGCCGAATGCGCCGGCCCGCACGCGCAGCCGCCATGCCTCGGCCAATGCGCTGGACATTTCAGCGTTCACGCTGGCTGGCGGCCAACGCATCACGGTGCAAAAACACTGGGTGGGTGAAGATGCCGCCACGCCACCCGGGCCCGAGGCGCTGCTGCTGCGCGATGCCCACGACGGCGCCTGCAAATACTTCAAGGGCGTGCTGGGCCCGGACTACAACGCCGTGCACAAGGACCACTTTCACCTGGAGACGGGCGGCTTCAGCATGTGCCGCTGAGGGCACTCCCAGCCGTACAGATGTGCCAGGTCACGAGCTCGCCGTTCAACCAGGAATGTGACGCCGCCGGGGCCCAAACGGACTGCGGTTTCGCAAGCTGGAGTTCACGTCACGCCTGCTCCAGCAGGAATTGCAAGCGCTCTTCAGCCCGGTGAGGTGCCATCTCGGCAATCTCTGCCTCGACCACCTTCTCCGCAACAAAGGGATCGAGCGCCACGCGCGCCTCCAGCGCTTCACGTGTCGTGTTGTGCGCCAGGACCATGCCGCCCTGGTTGCCGGCAAGACTGCCTGTCACAAGAAAAATGCCGTCCTCGAAGCCCTGGTCTATCCATCGCTTGTGCCCGGCCATGTGGGCTGCGGCCTGGCCTTTGTTGCTTGAGAACTTGAGAAAAACGCAAAACATCAACACTCCCGCTTGAAAACACGTTAACGCGAACGACCCAAGGCAGCCTTCCCTGCCGGCTTTTTGGGGGACGCGCAAGACTGCACCCAGGCAATCATGAGATCCACCTCCGCCCGCACGAAGTTCTTGTCGCGCAGGGACTGCGCCAATACGGCAACGCCCTGGCTGCGCGCCAGAAGATGCAGGGCCAGGGCATCCGCGTCTTTGCCGCGGCCCATTTCCTCGAACTGCCCTCGCAGCCACACGCGAAAGATATCCATAACAGCGTTGGCTTCGTCCTGCCCCGGGTGCTTGAGTTTTGCCAGCTCCATGCACAGGCTGCCCACCGGGCAGCCGTGGCGCATGATCTTGGACTGGTTGCGTACCAGCAGAGTGATGAACAGCTCGATGCGCTTTTGGGCGCTTTCACCCTCGGCCTCCCACTGCGCCAGCATGTCCCGCGTGCGTTCCAGCCGCTCGGCAACCACCGCCGTCAGGATTTCGTCCTTGGTCTTGAAGTGATGGTAAAAATTGCCGCGCGAAATATTCACGGCCTCCGCGATGTGCGAGAAAGACGTGTGCTCGAACCCCTGCTCATAGAACAAGGTGTCTGCAGCCTGGATGATGCTGTCACGGGTGGGCGCGGCCATAATCAGGACGGTTGACCTAGAAATTGGCCGCAATACTAGGACAACCATCCTAGATTGTCAATCCCCCCGATATGCCTTCTATTGGTCCATCCACCCGCGTCCCATAGAGCCCGGCAAGGCCCCGCAAAATTTCACCAACCGTGCAGCCGCCGCCAGGTGGCCACTTCGCCGTTCTCGGCCAGCGCATGGTATTCAGGATGCTGTGCACCGGTGGCGCAGGCATGGTTGGGCAGTATGCGCAGCTGCGTGCCCACCGGAAAGCGCGCGGCGATGTCGGTGTCGGGCGCGCCCTCACGCGAGAGGATGCCGTGCTCCTGGTTGGCGCCGCTGAGCACATAGCCGGCCAGCACCTCGCCCTCGGCATCGCAGACCTGGCCGTAGCCGAAATCGTGGGCCTGCTTTTGCGTGCCGCGGTCGCGGCTCATGGCCATCCAGCCGGCGTCCACAATCGCCCAGCCTTTTTCGGGCTGGTGGCCTATCACCGTGGTCAGCACGCTGAGCGCGATGTCGTCGGTGGTGCAGACACCGATGTTGTGCATCACCAGGTCAAAGAACACATACACCCCGGCGCGCACTTCCGTCACGCCGTCCAGTTGCGCCGCCGACAGCGCCGTCGGCGTGGAGCCCACGCTGACCACCGCGCACGGAAAGCCTGCCTCGCGCAGGCGTTCGGCGGCCTGCACGCAGGCGGCGCGCTCCTGCTCAGCCATGGCCGCCAGCGCCTCGGGCGTATCCAGGTCATAGCTGGAGCCCGCATGCGTCATCACGCCGCCCAGCAGCATGCCACCGCCCTGCAGCGCGCGCGCCACGTCGAGCAAAGCCGCCTCGCCGGGCTTGATGCCGGAGCGATGGCCGTCGCTGTCGATCTCTATCCAGACCTCGAACTTTTCGCCATGTTCGCGGCCGAAGGCGGCAATCGCCTCGGCCGAGGCCACGCTGTCGGTGATGATCTTGAGGTCGCAGCCCTGGCGGCGCAGTGCCAGCGCCTGCGGCAGCTTGGCCGGGACCATGCCAACTGCGTAAAGGATGTCGGTGAAACCATCCGCGTAAAACTGCGCGGCCTCCTTGAGCGTGGACACCGTGATGCCCTCGGCCCCGGCCCGAACCTGGGCGCGCGCGACCGGCGTGCATTTGCTGGTTTTGACATGCGGCCTAAAACGCACGCCCAACGCGTTCATGCGCTGCTGCATGCGCTCGATGTTGCGCTGCATGCGCGCCAGGTCGATCACGGCGGCGGGCGTGTCCAGGGCGGCCAGGGGATGGGACTGGGTGGTGGCGGTCAAGGGAATCTCCGGTTCGGTAGCGTCAAATCAATTTATCACCGGCATCATCGGTGTTACCAGTATCACCAGGGCCAGGCAATGCTCTGCCCCTTGCCGGCCAGGCGCGCACTGCGCTCCAGCATGCGGGCGACGGTCAGGTCTTGCAGGGCGATGCCCGTCATGTCAAACACCGTGGTGTCATCAGCGCCGCGCGCAAATGCGGCCTTGCCCGAGAGCACATCGCCGATTTCGGTGCAGGTAGTTTCAGGCGCCCACTGCAGCTCGCCAATGCTGCGCGACTGCGCCGCATCGTCTACAAACACGCGTGCCCTGGCGAGCAGGCCTTCGGGCAGCTCACGCTTGCCCTTGGTGTCGCTGCCCACGGCATTGATGTGGGTGCCGGGCCGCACGGCGGCCAGGTCGAACAGCGGACCCTTCCCGGTGGTGGCCGCGATCACCACATCGCTCTGGGCCACGGCGGCATTCACATCCGCCGCGTGTGAGATCGCGCACTGGCCGGCAAACGGCGCCTCAAACGCGGCATTCGGCTGCCCGTCCGCCGTCGCGTAAAACACCTGGCGCAGCTGGGGCAACTGGCGGATCGCATAGCGCAGTTGCGCCCGCCCCTGCACGCCGGTGCCGAAGACGCACACCGTGCGGCTTTCGGGCCGTGCCAGCTGCAGGCCCAGGCCGCCGGCGGCGCCGGTGCGCTCGGTGGTGACGGCATTGCCGTCGATGAGACACAAAGGCCGGCCTGTTGCGGGGTCGAACAGCATGATGGTGGCCTGGTGCGCTTCAGCGCCCAGCGCCGGGTTGCCAGGCCAAAAACCTGCTGCCTTGAAACCCAGCAGCGACTGCGCGCCCACGTCACCCGACTTGATGCCGAACACGCCGCCGGTGGCCAGCCTTTCACGCACCAGCGAAAACACGCGGCCCTCCCCCTGGCTTTGCAGCACAAAGGCTTCGCGTGTGGCTTCCAGCACATCAGCCGGCGATAACAGGGACTCCACCACGTGTTTGTCAAGCAGCAAAAGCCGCGCCTCGGCCGGCGGGATCGCCCGTAGCACGTCGCGCGCCAAGCTGGCAGGATGGGGCCTGGTTTCGGATGCTTCTTTTGTTGGTTGCATCTGGAAATATTATCTATTACTAGACAATTTGTCAAACACCCTCCTCCAATCCCCCAATCCCTCAGCTCATCCCCCACGCCACCAAAGGAAACCCCATGCCCGGCAACCCCCACGCCCCTTGTGACGAAGGCATCATCCGCGCCCAGGGCGGTGAATGCGGTGAATGCGGTGAGCGCGGCGGGGCGGCGCACCCGCGCCTGGCGCTGGCCGCCACGGTGCTCGGGTCTTCCATGGCGTTTATCGACGGCTCCGTCGTCAACATCGCCCTGCCCGCCATCCAGCGCGAGCTGGCCGGTGGCCCCGCCTCCGGCCTGGCCGAGATGCAATGGGTCATCAATGCCTATCTGCTCCTGCTGGGCTCGCTGGTGCTGGTGGGCGGCTCGCTGGGCGACCGCTTCGGCCGGCGCAAGGTCTTCATCCTGGGCATCGCGATCTTCACGGCAGCCTCGGTCGCCTGCGGCCTCGCGCCCAGCCCTCTCACGCTGATCGCCTCGCGCGCGCTGCAAGGCGCAGGCGCGGCGCTGCTGGTGCCCGCCAGCCTCGCCATCATCGGCAATGTGTTTGAAGGCGAGGCGCGCGGCAAGGCCATAGGCACCTGGGCCGCGTGGGCGGCCCTGATGGGCGCGGCCGGCCCGGTGCTCGGCGGCTGGCTGGTCGATGCGGTGTCGTGGCGCGCCATCTTCTTTTTGAATGTGCCCATGGCCGTGGCTACCGTGTGGCTGGCCTTGTATGCCGTGCCCGACAGCCGCGACCCCGATGCGCCCCGGCGGCTCGACTGGCCCGGCGTGCTGCTGGTGGCCGGCGGCCTGGGCGGGCTGACCTACGGCCTCACGCTGGCGCCCGAGCGCGGCTGGCAGGCGGCCGGCGTGCTGGGGCCCATCGCGCTGGGCGTGGTGCTCCTGCTGGCTTTTGTGTTTGTGCAGGCCCGCACGCGCGCACCCATGATGCCGCTGGGCCTCTTCAAGTCGCGCGATTTTGTGGGCACCAACCTGCTCACGCTGCTGCTGTATTTCGCGCTCAGCGGCGCCTTGTTCTTTCTGCCCTTTGTGCTGATAGGCGCCTTCAACTACTCCACCACCGCCGCGGGCGCCACCTTGCTGCCCTTTTCGCTGCTGCTGGGTTTTCTGTCACCGGCCACCGCAAAATTCACCGAGCGCTTCGGCGCGCGCCGCATGCTGATGGCCGGGCCCGCCGTGGCGGCCGCCGGCTTTGCGCTGCTGGCGCTGCCCGGCGTGGGCTGGCCTTACTGGGCCGGCTTCTTCCCCGCCATGGTGGTGCTGGGCCTGGGCATGACGATTGCCGTCGCGCCGCTCACCACCACCGTGATGAACGCCGTGCCCGCCACGCATGCCGGCATCGCCTCGGGCATCAACAACGCCGTCGCCCGCGTCGCCGGCCTGCTCGCCGTGGCGCTGCTGGGCGTGGTGTTTGCCGCCGCCCTGCGCGGGCCGGTGCAATCGGCCCCGCCCGAAGTGCTGGTCGCGGCCTTTCGCTGGGTGGTGCTGGGTTGTGTGCTGTGCGCGCTCGGGGCCTCCGCCTGCGCGCTGCTGTTTCTGGCGCCGGCAAGGCCTGAAAGCGCCCGGGCTTAAACTTGCCCCCTGGCGCGGCCGCAAGCGGCCCGTCCCGCGCGGCCTTTAGCGCGCCCCCTTTCACTCCTCCATACCCACCCCATGCCATTTTCCTCACTGGGCTTTTCGCCCGCGCTGCTGCCGCTGCTCCTGCGCGCCCTGGACGAAAAAGGCTACACCGCCCCCACGCCCATCCAGCAGGCCGCCATCCCCGCCATCCTGCAAGGCCGCGACCTGCTGGCCTCGGCCCAGACCGGCTCGGGCAAGACCGCGGCCTTTGCGCTGCCTTTGCTGCAGCGCCTGGCGACCTCACCCGCTCCCGGTGGCCACCGGCCCGTGCGTGCGCTGGTGCTGGTGCCCACGCGCGAGCTTGCAGCGCAAGTCGGCGAGGCCTTCGTCAGCTTCGCGAAGTATTTGCCGCAGCGCGTGAAGGTAGCCGTGGTATTCGGCGGCGTCTCCATCAACCCGCAGATGATGAATCTGCGCGGCGGCGCCGACATCGTGGTCGCCACCCCGGGCCGCCTGCTCGACCTGGTGGACCACAACGCCCTGAGCCTGGCGGGCACAAGCAGCCTGGTCCTCGACGAAGCCGACCGCCTGCTCGACCTGGGCTTTGGAGAAGAACTGAAACGCATCCTGGCCCTGCTGCCGGCCCAGCGCCAGACACTCCTCTTCTCAGCCACCTTCCCGCCCGCCATCGAGGCGCTGGCCGCCGGCCTGCTGCGCGATCCCTTGCGCGTGGAGGTTGCACCCGTGGTGCAGGCCGTGCCTGACATCGCCCAGCGCGCCATCGAAGTCGACCCCGGCCGCCGCACCCAGTTGCTGCGCCACCTGGTCCAGACCGAAAAATGGGAGCGCGTGCTGGTCTTCGTCGCCACCAAACACGCAGCCGAAATCGTGGCCGACAAACTGCGCAAAGTCGACATCCAGGCCGAACCCTTCCACGGCGAACTGAGCCAGGGTAAACGCACCCAGGTGCTGCAAGACTTCAAGATCAAGGCCGTGCAAGTCGTCGTCGCCACCGACGTCGCCGCCCGCGGCCTGGACATCGCCCAGTTGCCCGTCGTCGTCAACTACGACCTGCCGCGCTCAGTCACCGACTACACCCACCGCATAGGCCGCACCGGACGTGCCGGCGAATCGGGTGTGGCGGTGAGTTTTGTGAGCGTGGGCACCGAGGCGCACTTCAAGCTGATTGAAAAACGCCTGGACCTCAAGGTCGCGCGCGAACAGGTCGCGGGGTTTGAGCGGGTGGAGGTGGTGGCGGTGAACCCGGTGGACCCTGCGGGGACGGGTGGGATCAAGGGGAAGCGGCCTAGCAAGAAGGATAAGTTGCGGGCTGCGGCGGCAAAAAAAGAAGGCTAGCGTTTCGAGCGCCGGACTGTTAATCCGTAGGTCCTGATTTGAGCCCCAGGTCTGGAGCCGATGTTTTACCACCGCAACACCGCAACTTTGTGATGTTCATGAAGGGCAGGCTCGCTATGGGCTTCCCATTGATGGTCGGTTTCGAGTGACTGGCCAACGACCACAAGATACTCGGGACTCTCCTCCAGCGTTGCAAAGAGTCTTACTTGTGCGCAAATAAGTTGCCGACCTGACTGGTCGAGCAAGCGCATGCAGGAGACTCGATGGATATACGGTTCCGCCGGCAAACCATCACGCATGACTCCGACGAAATCTGCTGGGCGATCATGCGTACCCAGAATCATTGGCGGTAGCCAAGACTTGAAAGCCCCGGCACCATGCTCTGCGGTGCAGTAGGCGTGAGAAATTTTTCCAAGGGTTCGACAGAACATTGGTATGTTAATGGCCGGTAAGTGCCAAAAATCGCCTGGCGGCCCTTTCACAAAATCGTGGTTCCAAATTATTACTCTTGCATCGCATTGCTCATGACGCACCCCCGTCAGGATTGCTGGAGCCTGAAGTAAGGGCAGCGCTACTGCCGCTGGGTACTGCTCACGTCGGAAGCTCAACTCAGCACTAATTCGTCCGAGCGCATCAAGAATGCGAGTCGACATTGCTTCGGGGTGCTGCTTCTTACCCTTTCGAGGGATGTTCGCGAGGAATCGCCAACCGCCATACATGTTTGCAACGTGTCCCTCTGCAGCACTGGTTGCTGCGCCACATCCCTCACAACTCGCCTTCGGTAGGATCAAGCGTCCGCCGAGTGACTCCTGAATAATGTGCTCTTTGCCGAGTGATCGCTCTGTCGTCCCGCAATAAATGCAATGTCCGACAGGTGCGTAGGTCTTGGCTATGGTGAGCATCTCAGTGCGCTCCTAGTTTTGTCCAACGCAGTTCCTCTCGACTATGCGATGTGCTTCAGCCATTTACAGGATGGTCCTCAAACGCTGCGAACCGAGTATCCCAAAGCTCGCAGTCCTTTGAGCGTTCGGTCGTTCCGTGGCGGGAAGTCGTCTGGCCTGGCCCAGCCGACAATTTCCCCAAGCGTGCTGAACCGAATCCACGGCAGTCGCCATTGGTCAGACCGGGCAGCCGCCCAGATACGTTCCTCCACGGCACCCGGACCCCAGATGACGTATTCAAGCATCTCAAGGGGTGTCTTGCCTTGCGGACTGCGGGCCTCCCACAGTTGCTCAGCATGGAGACGTACTTTCTTATCAGAGTCTTGCTGGACAGATGGAAGCCCTAACTCGGAGTTCTGGCGCTTTCGTCCGTAGTCGATCACCGCGTGGACCATTGACATAGCGCGGCAGAACTCATCCTTGTTCAAGGTTCGAATTTGAGCGCGAGACAACATGTCCTTCAGCTGAGGGGCCCAGTCGAGTAGCGACCGACGCTCTTGCTTGTTGTCGAACTCGGCCCGCTTCCACCAAGCCAGAGCCTCTTCCAGCGCGCCTGCTGGATTTAGCCGATGTTCAGCATAGGCGGCATCGACCAGGTATCCGCCCTTGTGCCCTCCAACGAACTGGTAGTAGTAGGCGTGAACGAACTGATCGGCCTGAGCACCTGCAGGCGTGCTCTTGGGTATCCAGTCGGGGCGATTCTGGTCCCGGGTAACCCTTTCGCTGATGTCCTTAAGCACCTGAAGAGACTCCCGCCAACGCCGCGCGAACTCAGCGAATGCACGATCTTGCGCCTTCGTCTTGTCGACACTGACTAGGCCTGCTCCCTCTGGGAAGTAACGCTTCACCCGGCATTTAAAATCGTATTCCGCCTGGTCGAGGTCGCCTCGCTGGCGTTGCAGTTCAAGCAGGTGCAGATAGAACCGGTCGTCAATCGCTTCGGCCTTTGCATCGGTCACGTCGAAGAACGTGCGGAGTTCTTCCAACATCGGACCTCCTGCTAGCTCCTCTTCGGTCACGAAGGTCCCAGCCTCGATGTTTGATACCCATGCGCGGTTTGTGAGGTTGGCAGAGCCGATATATACACCCACACCGACCCACCAAATAACCTTCGCATGAAGGATGTCCGGCACCATGCGACAGGTAAAATTCGGGCTGCGCTGGTCGAGGAACCACTTCACTACGGCCGGAGCAACGGGAACAGACTCGTCGTAGCGCCCGTAGTACGTCAAAGACTTGGAGTGCCGCTTGCAGGCCTCGAAGAGTTCAAGGTTGTCTGCACTCGCGTAAGCGACCGCCGCTACGACCTCGGTGCACTCGGGAGTGTGGAGCGCTGCCAAGTTCTGCAGCCACCGCTTGTTCAAGGCTCCGGCGATCAACTCCATCAGGACTCCTTTTTTTTCGAAGATAGCATTCTCTGCGGTGAGTTCGTTGTTGCCCGAAAAGAAGCTCAAGGCACCAGGATCGCTGATAGGCGATAGTGCGTACAAGTGATGTCCGAGTCGATCTAGCAAGTTGACGAAGTCTTAAGCATCCCGCCCCAACGCTTCACGCTCCCTCTTCGCCCGCAGAACACCAAGCCGCCACCGCACCAAGCCAACGGCGTAACTGATGTAGTAACCCGCCAGCAGGCCAAAGACAGCCAGGGTGAGCGGGCTCCTTGCGAAATCACCGACACCGTTCGGTATCCCAGGTGCGATGACATAAACCTCGATCAGGCGATAAACAACGCGCGCCACGAACAGCAATGACAGCGCGATACCCAGGTGAGCATTGGGCGTGTAGAACAGGCCTTGAGGTGTCGGCTCGAAGCGCGTCTTGCTGAGGCCGAAGACGCCAAGCCAGGCACCCAGGCTTAAGCCGCCCGCAAGCCAGCAGAGCCGATCTAGGTGCTCGCGCGCGGCAAAGCCCAACAGGCCGATCAAGACGGGAAAGATCACCAACGTGACCCAGGGGCGAATCCTCGACAGGCGCTGGCGACCGACCATGCGGCGAAAGCGGGCATAGACACGCCAAGAGATCAGCGGAACAAGCACTAGCAGTGTGATGGTGGAGGAACTCGGTGCTTGCATGGTGTGGGTTCTCAATTCACTTCTGTGAGTTTCCGAATGGGCAAAAGCTGGCCCGGCGACCTGAGCAAATTCTGGACCTTCTTCCCCTTCAAGTAGCCAAGATCGCCGCACTCCCGTTGCGAGGGGTCAAACGGAAAATAAAGCGACGCTTCACTAGGCCCGCGCAATGTAACGTGTTCCCAGGAAAAATCGATGGCCTGGCATCCTGGTGCCTCCTTCTGAATCTCCTCCAGGAAGTAGTCCGCCAGGGTTTTCTCCGCCCCGGGCTTGAAAAGCGACTGCACCGCCACAGAATCTCGGGTTCTGGTGTCATAGGCATAAACAGCGATTCCCTGATGCGACCGGGCAGTACCCTGCGATTCGACGTGCAGCGTAAACGCCATGACATTCCCCGACGCCGAATCAGGGCGCAACACGGACTGAATCATGTCTGCCGTCCCTTTCGAAGCAAGCGATTCAATCACCTTGCGATCCGTCAACTGGACGGCACGCGACAGCCCTACCTCATCACCCACAAAGAACGTCGCCAATGCGGTACGCCTAAGCCAGCCGTTCAAACGGTTTGTAGCGACAGGTTCTCCTCCCTGGAAAACTGGATAGGCAAACTCAATATTTATCGGCTCAGAGCTGGTTTCGGACGCAGCCTGAAAGCGATATTGCGCCATGCGATATGAGAGCACGGTGGAATCAGATGAACCACCAGCAATGGCAGCCATCCCAGAAAATTGCACCCAGAAAAAGAGCGCACTTAACAATAGTTTCATGAGTTGCCGAGGGTTGGCATGGAGCGATCTAGCAGCCGATCAGGAACTTGATCACACCACTATCGCTGATGAAACGACGCCTGCAGAAATCGCATGCCCGCGAGTATCTGCTGAACCCGTTCCGCCGACAAGGTCCCGATGTATTCACCTAGCCGCGTCTTGTAAACCGAAGACACCTGCGACACGACCACCACGCTCTGCTTCTGCAAATTGCCCTCGCCTGGCTCCAGCAGAACATTGCCCGGCTCGGTCGCACGGTTCAGGTTGGAAGTCAGCGCGCAAACCACCACTGTGCTGATGCGCGAGCGGTTGAACACATCGTCCTGCACGATGACATGCGGATGTGGGGAGCCAGGGATGGAGCCGCGTGAAGGGTCGGCCTCAATCCAGAATATGTCGCCTTGCTTGAAGGTGTCGGGGAAAGGGCCTTGAGGGGCTTCGAGGTCTCTGTCCATGAAGCTCAAGATCCTCTTTCATGCTGGCCAAGAACAGGTTGCTTAACCCGGAATTCAAGCGAGGCTCCCGGATGCCACGGAAAGTGACCATCGCGAGAAGGCCACACAATCTGCTGGACGGGAAAACTATCTCCGTCGTAATACCAGCGGGCGAAGCCGACGTGCTCCGGATACTCAGCAAGTGGTACCGACACAAAGACGCATGAATACCCCTCAAGCAGCATGTCCGTTGGTTCGCTCAGATTTATGGCTTTCCCACTCGCAGCAGCATTGGCCGCGATAGTGAAGACGGCGTGCGCAACTTCTCCTGGCAAGCCGTAGATCAGCAGTTCGGGATGACCGTATGTTTGGAATAGCCCAACGGTGTAGCTGAACGGTTCGTATTGGTCTTCCCCAAGGACATGAACGCAGTGCCATCCGTATTTGTGAATGTCGTCGAGCAGTCTTTGTTCACTCGGGTCTGAAGCCGTTGTAATGGGCATTTGTAGGTACCTGCGATAAAAGATGACACCGGCGCACGGTCAGTGCACCCGGCGCTTACTCCTCATCAAACCCATCTTCCGCCGCGTCATCCCTCACTCGCGCCACCTTCACCCCAGGCTTGGCCAGCACTTCCACATAAAACTGCTCACCACCGTCCTTGACGATCTCGTCAATCGACTTGATAAGGCCGGCTTCGGGCACCGCGGCCGCAGAGGCTTCGCTATAGCCGGACTTGCAATCAAAGTCCCAAAAGTCCACGCCCTTGGGCAGTGCCTTGGCGCGTTCGCGTTTGAAGTATTTGCGGATGTCGTGCTTGGCGGCTTCGAGCAGGCGGTCGCGGTTTTTGCCTTCGACCTTGAGTTGGAATGTTTTTTTCATAGTACTTTGGTGTCAGTGCGCGGCCTGTTGTGACTGCGCTTGCTACCGATTATCGGGCCGCGGCCGGATGGGCCTGCAAAACCGTAGGCAAAAGTGGCGCTGCAGGCCACACTGCACGGCACGGCGTTTGCTTGGGATCCACATGCAAAGCTCTGCAAACCCATTGCTCCTCATCAACAACTCAAGGAGATTCCATGCTCTATGGTTTGACTTACCTCGGTGTGGCGCACACCGCCATCAGCCTGGTGGCCGTTGCGGTAGCGCTGATCGCTTTCTTTCGCGACAAGGAAATCATTGCGGCCTCCATGCTGGGCCGGGTTTATATCTGGACCACGGTGCTGACCTGCCTCACGGGCTTTGGCATCTTCCAGCATGGCGGTTTCGGCAAGCCGCATGCGTTGGGCATCATCACGCTGCTGGTGCTGGGCATTGCCTGGGTGGCGGGCAATACCAAGGTGCTGGGCCGCGCTTCGCCCTATGTGGAAACGCTCAGCTATTCGATCACCTTTGTGTTCCACATGATTCCGGCGATCACCGAGACATCGACGCGCCTGCCGCTGGGCGCGCCGCTGCTGCCCAATGCCGATGCGCCTGAGCTCAAGGTGGTGACTGGCGTTCTGCTTCTGCTCTATGTCATTGGCGCGGCGCTGCAGGTGCGGCGCATACGGGCGCGGAATGCGGCGCAGGCGGTGCCTGTGCCGGGCTCTGCCACGGCCTGAGCTTTATCCACAGATGAAGACAGGAATGAAGTACTGAGGACCTCCATTCTTTCTTCTTCAATCTGTGGAAATCTGCGTAATCTGCGGATAAATTTCTATCCACAGATTTCGCAGATTTACGCAGATGAAGACATTCACCTGCCCTTTAAAGGATTCCCATGCATCCCGTGCTCTGCACCGAAGAACGCCACGCCGGCCAGATACTGGCCATCTTCAATGAGGCGATTGCCAACTCAACCGCGCTGTACGACTACAAGCCGCGCACGCCGGAGAGCATGGTGAGCTGGTTTGCCACCAAGCGCGCAAACGGGTTTCCGGTGATCGGGCTGGAGGATGACGGCGGCAAGCTGCTGGGGTTCGCGAGCTACGGCACGTTTCGCGCGTTTCCGGCCTACAAGTACACGGTGGAGCATTCCATCTACGTGGAAAAAAGCAGCCGCGGCCAGGGGCTGGGACGCAAGTTGCTGGAGGCCATCGTCAACGAGGCCGAGGCGCATGGCATGCACACGCTGGTCGGTGCGATAGACCTGGACAACGGTGCAAGTATTGAACTGCACAAGCGCCTGGGTTTTGAGCACTGCGGCACGATCAAGCAGGCGGGCTTCAAGTTCGGCCGCTGGCTGGACGTGGCCTTTCTGCAGAAGACGCTGGTGACACCTCTGCAGCCCGTAGACGGTTAGAACCGGGCATAAAAGGCGTCACCCATACGCCAGCCATGAATTCACACCTGATGGTGTTTATCTGCGTAAATCTGCGTAATCTGCGAATATATGGATTGATCCGCAGATTTCGCGGATGAACGCAGATTGAAAATGGGTGGTTGCATTTAAGACTTCACCCTTCTCTTCCATGCACTGGCCACCGCGGCCGTGCATCGTGATGATTTCTATCTGTGCAATCTGGCTAATCTGTGAATACAGATTTATCCGCAGATTACGCAGATTTGCGCAGATTAAAAGCAGAGCAGCTGCCAGGCGGCTCAACATCGCCGGGATGTTTTTGGGTGGCTCTAAGCTTGCTTCGCCAGGGCCTTGTCGATGGCGTCGTGCAGGTGCTGCAGGCCGAACGACACATCGCAGAACACGCCGTTGACGTAGAAGGTGGGTGTGGAGCGCACGCCGAGGTGGCGGCCGCTTTGCATGTGCTCCTGCACGCGCTGCAGGTAGACATGGTCGCTCATCTCGTTCTGGTAGCGGGCCATGTCCAGACCGGCCTGGGCTGCGTATTCAAGCAACTGCTTGTCCTTGAGGTGCTGCTGGTGGGTAAACAGCAACTCGTACATGGGCCAGAACTTGCCCTGGGCGCCGGCGGCTTCGGCCGCTTCGGCGGCAAGCTCGGCATGGGGATGCACCTCACGCAGCGGGAAGTGCCGGAAGACAAAGCGCAGTTGCTGGCCGAAGTGCGGCAGCATCACCTTCAGGGCCCCGTAGGCCTGGAAACAGGAGGGGCATTCAAAGTCGCCGTATTCGACGACGGTGACCGGGGCCGATGAGCGGCCGCGTATGTGGTCTATGGCCTCGTCAGGCTCAAGCACAGGGTCCGGCGTGGGCTGGGAAGCCATGTTTCACCTTTCTTCAACTGTTTAACTTGCGGTCAAGACAGTATGGCCCCGGGCTGCTGCGTGATCAAGGCGATACGCGGGCCAAAAAGCAGGATGGGTGAAACAGTCTGTGTAGGTCAGCCCTTGGCCTTTTCGAGGGCTTCGTCGAGCGCCTTGCACGAGGGCGAGCACACGGCCTGGGATTTGCCCAGCACCTTGCGCGTGCCCATCAGCGAACGGGCGCGGTGCTTGCCGCACATGAAGCAGGACATGGTGGCCGCACCGAAGGAGGTGGTGGCGGCGAACGGGGAGCCCGAGACCTTGGACTTGTAGCGCAGGCCGTCTGCGAGGACAGCGGTTTTGGCATCAGCTCTTGCCATGGGTTGGATCTTCCTTCGGTTGGGTGTTTGAACGGTTCATGGCCTTGTCTATGGCCGCTTTGGCCTGCTGCTCGGCGGCAAGCGAGGCGTCCAGCGCGGACCGGCACAGGCCCGCATACTGGTAATTCACGTTTTCATACAGTTCGGCGGCGGCCGGATGGGTGTCCAGCAACGCACCGAGTTCCACGCCCGGCTCCACGTCGCCCAGTTCGCTGGCGAGGTGCTGCACGACGGAGCGGTATTGCTCGGCGCCGACAGGAACCGCGCTGTGCTCCAGCCGCTCAAGCAACTCAGCCAGCACATGGGTAACCGTGAGGTCGGTTTTATGGGGGTGGGGTTGGGTAGCGTTCATGCAGTGAATCTGGGGCTTCCTTCCCCAAAATCAAGCGCTGTGGCTGGCCAGGACGCCCGCTTTGGGCCCAGCCTGGATCAGCTCTGTACGCTATATTTTCTATAGCTGATAGCGCTTGTCTGCCGTGGGTTGGAGGCTTATTTTACCGCAAAAGAGCAAGGACCGCTTTCACCGTGCCAGGGCGGGGGTTTTAGGGAGCGGCGGAGCTGCCCGCAAGGTGCTTCACCAGCAGCCTGGCCGCGGCCGGCAGGCTCGCCTCGTCCCGGAAACAGATGGCGAAACGGCGCCTGGCCCAGCTGTCGGTCAGGGGCATGACGCGAAGGCCGAAAGTGCGCGCATAAGGGTCGGCCACCTCGCGCGGCACCACGCTGATGGCGAGATTGGCACGCACCACGCGCAGCGCGGCTTCGAAGTTGGAGACGATCACACGGTGCACCACGGCCTTGCCCTGGAGCGCGGCGGCGCGCTGCAGCAGCACCTGCACCGCGCTTTGCGCCGGCAGGCTCACGTGTTCGTAATCCAGTGTCTGCTCAAAACCCAGGGTCTCGTGCCCAGCCAGCGGGTGCGAAGGATGAGCCACGATGGCCAGGTGGTCATGGCGATAGCCGCAGGACTGCAGGCCCGAGAGGTCGGCCGCGTCCCAGCAGATGCCGACGGAGGCCACGCCCTCCTTGATGCCGCGTATCACCTCGGGGCTGACGCGCTCTTCCATGCTGATGCGGATGTCATGATGCGCGGGCAGCTGCAGAAACCCGGCAACGTCGTCGGCCAGCGATTCGGCCATGACGGAGGCCGTGGCCAGGATGCGCACCTGGCCGCGCACGCCCAGTGCGTAGTCGCCCATCTCGCGCTCTATGCGGTCGGCGCTGGCCAGCATGGCGCGCGCATGCTCCAGCAGGCTTTGGCCGGCGGGCGTCGGCTCGACGCCGCGCCGCCTGCGCAGCAGCAGTTGCGTGCCCACGGTATCTTCAAGCTGGGCCAGGCGCTTGCTGACGGCCGAGCCGACGATGTGGGCCTGCTCGGCCGCGCGGGCAATGCTGCGTGCGTCGCACACCGCGGCGAACAGGCGCAGCGTGGTCAGGTCCAGGTCTCTCATGGCGTGCCCTTCTTGCTGGTGTCATGGGGGTTCGAGATATTCCAGATTGGAACACTACAGCTTCCAAAATTGACCAATCAGACGTTTAAGGAAATTCTAAACTGTGACCAAGCGACAGGAATTGCCAATCGCCAGGAATCACAAAACCAGGATCCGGACCCGATTTCCGGACTCCTGCTTCCACGGAGACAGCCCAGTGACCACTCCCCCCCACCTGCCCCGCCACGTCAACATCCGCGAAGTCGGGCTGCGCGACGGTCTGCAAAGCATTGCCGCCGTGATGCCCACGGCCCGCAAGCTCGAATGGCTGCGCCAGGCGCATGCGGCCGGCCAGCGCGAGATCGAGGTCGGCTCTTTTGTGCCGGCGCGCCTGCTGCCGCAGTTGGCCGACACCGCCGAGCTGGTGGCTTATGCGAAGACGCTGCCGGGCTTGGTGACCTCGGTGCTGGTGCCCAATCTCAAGGGCGCGGAACGCGCCATCGAATCGGGCGCCAACCTGATGCTGCTGCCGCTATCGGCCAGCCATGCCCACAGCCTGGCCAACCTGCGCAAGACACCCGACGAGGTCGTTGAAGAAACTCGCCGCATACGCGCGGCACGCGATGCCGCGGGCTCGCGCATGGTGTTCGAGGTGGGCATAGGCACGGCCTTTGGCTGCACGCTGCAGGGCCGGGTCGAGTCCACCGAGGTGCTGCGCCTGATGCAGGCCGTGCTGGACGCGGGCGCCGACCGGGTGAGCCTGGCCGACACCGTGGGCTATGCCGACCCGGCTATGGTGCAAACGCTGTTTGAAGCAGCTTTCAAGGTGGCCGGCGACAAGCTCGCCTGCGGCCACTTCCACGACACGCGCGGCATGGGCATCGCCAATGTGTATGCCGCGCTGCAGACCGGTGTGACGCGCTTTGACGCCTGCCTGGCCGGCATAGGCGGCTGCCCGCACGCGCCCGGCGCCAGCGGCAATGTGGCCAGCGAAGACCTGGCCTATATGTTCGCGAGCATGGGCATGCAGACCGGCATCCATTTCGAAAAACTGATGGCCTTGCGCGGCCAGGTGGCGGCCTGGCTTGAAGGCGAAACCCTGCACGGCACGCTGTGGCGCGCGGGCTTGCCGAAAACCATGCTGGCGCACGGTAACCTGTAATCCGACCCACAAGACCCGGCATCCGTTCGGGCTGAGCTTGTCGAAGCCCTTCGACAAGCTCAGCCCGAACGGATAGTGAGCTCAAGTCGAACGGTTCAAATTTCACCGGGCTGGATTCATCAACAAACACTTCAACAATAAACTCATCTCAACTACAAAACAGCATGCAAAACACCGCTTCTTCCACCCCACCCCTGCCGTTGGCCGGCCTGCGCGTCGTGGAGTTCACCCACATGGTCATGGGCCCGACCTGCGGCATGCTGCTGGCCGACATGGGCGCCGAGGCCATCAAGGTCGAACCCGTGGACGGCGACCGCACGCGCCACCTGCTGGGTGCGGGCTCGGGATTTTTCCCGCTGTTCAATCGCAACAAAAAAAGCATAGGCATAGACCTGCGCGCCCCCGCCGGCGCCGAGGTGGCGCGCAAGCTGTGCGCCAGCGCCGACGTGGTGGCCGAGAACTTCAAACCCGGTACCATGGCCAAGTACGGCCTGGACTACGCCGCGCTGAGCGCAAGCAACCCTCGCCTGATCTACGCAAGCCACAAGGGCTTTTTGCCCGGCCCTTATGACCACCGCACGGCGCTCGACGAGGTCGTGCAGATGATGGGCGGCCTGGCCTATATGACGGGCCGGCCCGGTGACCCGCTGCGCGCCGGCAGCAGCGTGAACGACATCATGGGCGGCATGTTCGGCGCCATCGGCGTATTGGGCGCGCTGATCCAGCGCGGCATCAGCGGCAAGGGCATGGAGGTGCAATCGGCGCTGTTCGAGAACAACGTCTTCCTGGTCGGCCAGCACATGCTGCAGTACGCCATCACCGGGCAACCGGCCGCACCCATGCCGGACCGTATCTCAGCCTGGGGCGTGTACGACGTGTTCAGCGTGAAGGATGGCGAGCAGATCTTCCTGGCGGCGGTGAGCGATGCGCAATGGCTTGCCTTTTGCGACGCGCTGGGTTTTGCCGACCTCAAGGCCGACGCGCGCTACGCCGGCAACAACCAGCGCGTCACCGCGCGCCCCATACTGCTGCCGCTGCTGCGCGAGCGCCTGGCGCTGCGCAGCGCCGCGGAACTCGTGGCGCTGTTCGAAGCGGCCGGGCTTCCCTTCGCCCCCATACGCCGGCCCGAGGAGCTGTACGATGACGAACACCTGCTGGCCACGGGCGGGCTGGCCGACATCAAGCTGCCCGACGGCGCGCGCGCCGGCCAGACCGCCAAGACCACACTGCTGCCCTTGGCCATGGACGGCCGGCGCCTGCCGGTGAGACTGGACCCGCCCACGCTCGGAGAGCACACGCGCGAGCTGCTCGCCGGCCTGGGTTACGGCGATGGCGACATCGAGCGGCTGCACCGCGAGGCCGCGGTGTCATAAGGGACTGAGCACCCCGCGACCAGGATTCACGATCCGCGATCAAATCACGACAAAGGAGACAAGACAATGCACAACACCACAAACACCCCGGCAAAAAGCCTCACCAACACCCAACGCCGCCGCACGCTGCAAGCAATGGGCGCCTTGCTGCTGGGCGGCGGCCTGGCCTGGGCGCCGCGCCGCCTGCTGGCGCAAACCACGGAGCGCGCCGTGCGCTTTATCCTGCCGGTGGGCGCGGGCTCGGGTGTGGACACCATCGTCCGCGCTGCCACCGCGGCCCTGGGCAAGACCCTGGGCCACCCGGTGGTGATCGAAAACCAGCCCGGCGCGGGCGGCATCGTCGGCACCTCAGCCCTCGTGAAGGCGGCGCCCGACGGCATGACGCTGGGCGTGGTGTCGAACAACCACGTGGTCTACCCCAGCGTCTACAAGTCGCTGCCCTTCGACCCGATTAACGACATCACGCCGATCTGCGTGCTGGGCAGCACGCCGTTTGTGCTGGTGGTCAACCCGGCCAAGGTGGCGGCGACCAATGTGAAAGAACTGGTGGCCCTGCTCAAGGCCAGGCCCGAAAGCTACAACTACGCATCGTCAGGCAACGGCACCATCCTGCACCTGGCAGCCGAGATGTTCATGGACGAAGCCCAGGTCAAGGTCAAGCACATTCCCTACAAGGGCGTGGGCCCCATGGTGACCGACCTGATTGGCGGCCAGGTCGAGCTGGGCGTACTGGCGCTGCCCGCGGTGCAGGCCCACCTCAAGAGCGGTGCGCTACGCGCCATCGGCGTGGGCAGCGCGGCGCGCGTGGCGGCCGCGCCCGAAATTCCGACCATTGCCGAGCAAGGCCTGCCCAACTACAACATCGAAGGCTGGTTCGCCGTCGTCGGCCCGGCCAAACTGCCGGCGGCTGAAGCCAGGCGCATCCAGGCCGCCGTGGCCGCCGCCTACGCGACGCCCGAGGTGAAGGAAGCCATGGCCAAGCAGGGCAACACCATCAACCCCAGCACGCCCGAGGCGGCCGCGCAGTTTTTCCGCAGCGAGATGGCGAAGTACGCCAGGCTCGTGAAGAAGGCTGGCGTAGAGTTGCAGTAAGCCTTACAGCTTCGCGATAGACACCTCGGTCGACTTGACCAGCGCCACCACCTCGCTGCCCACCGCGAGATCCAGCTGGTCGACCGAGCGCGTGGTGATGACCGAGGTCACGATGCCCCACGGCGTCTCGACGTCGATTTCAGAGACAACGTCGCCGCGGATGATTTCCTTCACTTTCCCGCGGAACTGGTTGCGGACATTGATGGCTTGGATGGACATAAAGGTTCTCCTTGAACTTGGTTAAAAAATCGGTGGATTGGTAAAACAATAAAAACTCAAACCGCCCAGCGCACGCCATGCACCGGCGTGTTGGGCCAGAGCGGCTCGCTGGGGGAGATCGCCTCGCCGGGCTGCTGCAGCACACGGTCCAGGATCTTCTTTTCGATCTGGCCGAACAGCGGCTCGCTGCGTTCACGCGGCCTGGCGATGCGCACACGCTCGTCCAGCGCGATGCGGCCGTCCTCGATGAGGATCACGCGGTCGGCCAGCGCCACTGCTTCCTGCGCGTCGTGCGTGACCAGCAAGGCGGTAAAGCCGTTGCGCTGCCACAGGCCTTCGATGAGCTGGTGCATCTCGATGCGGGTCAGCGCATCCAGCGCGCCCAGCGGTTCGTCGAGCAGCAGCAGGCGCGGGTTGTGCACCAGGGCCCGGGCCAGCGAGACACGCTGGCGCTGCCCGCCCGACAAACGCGCCGGCCAGTCGGGCTGGCGATCAGCCAGGCCTACCTGGGCCAGCACATCGGCCGCGGCCGCATGGCCGCCGGGCGGCAGGCCCAGGGCCACGTTGTCGAAAACGCGGCGCCAGGGCAGCAGCCGCGAGTCCTGGAACATGATGCGGGTGTCCTCGCGCAGGCCGGTGACGTCCTGGCCGTCCAGCCGGATGCTGCCCTGGGTGGCGGCCTCCAGCCCGGCCACCAGGCGCAGCAGCGTGGACTTGCCGCAGCCGCTGCGGCCCACGATGGCGACAAACTCGCCGGGCTCGATCACCAGCTCGGTGTGCTGCAGCACCTGGCGTGTGCCGTAGCGTTTGGAGAGGCCGCGTATTTCAAGGCGGACGCCGCGGTTGGGTTCAACTTCTGCCGTTCGGGCTGAGCCAGGCCTGTCCTCAGCTGCCTGTCCTGAGCTTCGTCGAAGGGGACGAAGGGTCGAAGCCGGCGAAAGTCCTTCGACAAGCTCAGGACGAACGGAGGAAAACCGGTTTTTGGGTGGATTGAGTTCAAGGGTCATGTTCAGTCCTCAGGCCGCAGCCGACTGGTAACCGGGATGCCAGCGCAACCAGTAGTGCTCCAGCCCGCGCGCGAACATGTCGGCCAGCTTGCCCAGCAGGGCATAGAGCAGGATGCCGACCAGCACCACGTCGGTCTGCAAAAACTCCCTGGCGTTCATGGTCAGGTAGCCGATGCCGGCCTGCGCCGAGATGGTTTCGGCCACGATCAAAATCACCCACATCAGCCCCAGCGAAAAACGCAGACCGACCAGGATGGACGAGAGCGCACCGGGCAGGATGACTTCGCGGTACAGCTGCCAGCGCGTGAGGCCGTAGGTGCGGCCCATCTCGATGAGCCCCGGGTCCACATTGCGTATGCCGTGGAAGGTGTTGATGTAGATCGGGAAGAACACCGAGACCGCGATCAGGAACAGCTTGGCGGTTTCGTCAATACCAAACCACAAAATCACCAGCGGGATCAAGGCCAGGGCCGGGATGTTGCGCACCATCTGGATGGTCGAGTCCAGCAGGGTCTCAAAGAATTTCACCGAACCGGTCAGCAGGCCAAAAGCCAGGCCCAGCCCGCCGCCCACGGCCAGGCCGGCCAGCGCCCTGCCCGCGCTGACCTTCACATGCGTCCACAGCTCACCCGATGCCGACAAGGCCCAGGTGGCTTTGACGACTTCGGAAGGCGCCGGCAGCACGCGCGTTGAAAGCCAGCCCTGCGCCGAAGCAATCTGCCAGAGCGCGACCAGACCTACCGGCAGCACCCAGGGCAGCAGGCGCTGGCCGAGGTCACGCAACACGGCGGCAAGCTGCAGTCGCGGCCATGAGAAGCCGGCTGAGGGCAAGGGCAAAAATCCCAGGCCGGGGGCGTCCACAGTGTCGGGCACCGGGGTCACCTGGAGTTCACGAACGGAATCTGTCATGGTTGTGCTCCAGGTTCAGCTTTGCGACACGCGCGGCAGGTAGTCGTTGGCCACGACTTCGCCGAACGGCCCATTGAGGACCTGGCCCGACAGCTTCTGGCGCGGCTTGCGCGGCAGCAGCGGGAACACCAATTCGGCGAAGCGGTAAGCCTCCTCGAGGTGCGGGTAGCCCGACAGCACAAAGGTGTCCAGGCCCAGGGCGGCATATTCCTCGATGCGGGCCGCCACGGTTTGGGGGTCACCCACCAGGGCGGTACCCGCGCCGCCGCGCACCAGGCCCACACCGGCCCAGAGGTTGGGGCTGATCTCAAGCTCGGCACGGGTGCGCTTGCCGCCACCTGCGTGCAAGGCGGCCATGCGCCGCTGGCCTTCCGAATCCATGCGCGAGAACGCGGCCTGGGCCCGGCCCACGGTCTCGTCGTCGAGTTTGCTGATCAGGCTTTCGGCGGCGCGCCAGGCTTCGTCCTCGGTCTCGCGCACGATGACGTGCAGGCGTATGCCGAACTTGACCGTGCGGCCGTGTTTTGCCGCCCTGGCCTTCACGTCGGCCACTTTTTTGGACACTTCGGCGGGCGGCTCACCCCAGGTCAGGTAGGTGTCGACCTGCTCGGCGGCCAGTTCGTGGGCCGGCGCCGAGGAGCCGCCGAAATACACGGGCGGATGCGGTTTTTGCACCGGCGGGTACAGCAGCTTCGCGCCCTTCACGCTCAGGTGCTGGCCCTGGTAGTCAAGGCTTTCGCCCGCATGGCTGCGCGCGAGGATCTCGCGCCAGATGCGAATGAACTCGGCCGACTGCTCGTAGCGCTGGGCATGGTCCAGGTAGACGCCGTCGCCTTCCAGCTCGGCCTGGTCGCCGCCAGTGACCAGGTTGATCAGGAGGCGCCCGCCCGAGAGCCGGTCAAAAGTGGCGGCCATGCGCGCGGCCAGGCTGGGCTGGTGCAGGCCGGGCCGCACGGCCACCAGGAACTTCAGGTTTTTGGTGACGGGCAGCAGGCTGGCCGCGACCACCCAGGGGTCTTCGCAGGAGCGGCCGGTGGGAATCAGCACGCCCTCGTAGCCCAGGGTGTCGGCGGCTGTGGCCACCTGTTTCAAATAGTCGTGGCTGACCTCGCGCGCGCCTTCGCCTGTGCCCAGGTAGCGGCTGTCGCCGTGGGTGGGAATGAACCAGAAAACCTGCATGGGAACTCCTTGAGTGCTGTGGTGATGTGTTTTGCGCTTTTGCTTTATTTGCGCGCTACCTGGGTGCCTTCAGGCCGCCAGACGATGTCGGCCACCTTGACGGCTCTGGGGATCAGCCCCAGGCGCAAGAAGGCATCGGCCACGCGTTGCTGGTCGGCGATGGCGGCCGCGTTGAGTGGACCCACGGGCGAGGCCGGCCGGCGCTGCATGAAGAGGCTCACCACGCCGGCGTCCAGCCCACTGAAGTCGGAGACCAGCTTGATGGCCTCTGCGCGATGGCCTTGCACCAGGGCATCGGCGCGGGTCAGCTCTTCCAGCAAGGCCGCCAGCGCTGGCGCATGCTGGGTGGCAAAGGGGCGCGAGGCCAGGTAGAAAGAGTTGTTGCTCGACAGGTCCCGGCCGGTGACCAGCACGCGCGGCTTGATAGCGAGCTCGATGGCGGCGTAAAACGGGTCCCAGATCGCCCAGGCATCCACGCTCTTGCGTTCGAAGGCGGCGCGCGCATCGGCAGGCGCCAGGTAGATCGGCTGGATGTCGCTCCATTTCAGGCCGGCCTTGTCGACCGCGCGCACCAGCAGGTAATGCGAGCTGGAGCCTTTTTGCAGCGCGATTTTCTTGCCCTTGAGTTCGGCCAAGCTGCGTATGGGCGAATCGCCCAGCACCAGGATGGCCGAGCTGTCGGGCTTGGGCGGCTCGACGCCGACATACAGCAGGTCCTTGCCGGCGGCCTGGGCAAACACCGGCGGCGAGTCGCCGGTGAGGCCGAATTCCAGGCTGCCCACAGAGAGCGCCTCAAGCAGTTGCGGCCCGGCGGGAAACTCCACCCAGCCGATCCGGGTGTTGGGAAAACGTTTTTCGAGCACGCCTTTTTGCTTGAGGACGACGAGGTTGACGGCGGCCTTCTGGTAGCCGATGCGCAGTTGCTCCGGGGACTTGCTGGCGGCCGCGCCGGGAGTTTGCGCCGCGGTGTCGCGCGCCCCCAGGCCCCAGAGGGCCGCCGTGGTGGCGGCGATCTTGAGGAAGCGGCGGCGCAGCTGAAGCGGTGTGGTGTCGTTCATGGTGTTTCCTTCGCAGGCTGTGCTCAGGGCGCGGGTTTGTAGGCGGCGTCGCTGACGTTGATGGCCTTGGGAATCAGCTTGAGCTCGAAGAAGGTATCGGCCAGTTTTTGCTGGTCGGCGATCACGCTGGCGGGCACGGGCTGGACCTTGAACTCATAGCGCTTGAGGCTGAGCTCGACCACGTCAACCGGCAGGCCTTGCAGCGGCGCGATCAGCTCGGCGGCCTTTTTGAGGTTGGCCTTGAGCCAGGCGCCCCGCTCCACCGAGTCGTCAAACAGGGCCTGGATGACTTTGGGGTTCTTCGCGACAAAGCCTCGCTCGGCCAGGTAGTACTGGTAGTTGTTGACCACGCCTTTGCCATCGGCCAGCACACGCGCGCCTATGGCTTTTTCGGCGGCGGCGGTGAAGGGGTCCCAGATCACCCAGGCGTCCACGTTTTTGCTTTCGAAGGCGGCGCGCGCATCGGCCGGCGGCAGGTAGACGGGCTGGACGTCGCCGGGCTTGAGCTGGTTTTTCTCAAGCAGCTTGACCAGCAGGTAGTGCACATTGCTGCCCTTGTTGAGGGCGACCTTTTTGCCCTTGAGTTCAGCCACGGATTTGATGGGCGAGTCCTTGGGCACCACGATGGCTTCGGCTTGGGGCGCGGCCGGGTCGTAGCCTATGTACGCGAACTTCGCGCCGGCGGCCTGGGCGAAGATGGGCGGGGCTTCGCCCACATAACCCACATCGACGGAGCCGAGGTTCAGGCCTTCGAGCAATTGCGGGCCGGCCGGAAACTCCACCCACTTGACGGTGGCGTTCAGGGGCTGCAGGCGCTTTTCGAGCGTGCCCTGGGCTTTTTGCAGCACAAACAGGCTGGCGGACTTCTGGTAGCCGATGCGCAGTTCAACTTTCTCGGGGCTTGCCTGTGCATGGGCTGCGGGAAGGCTCAGCAGGGTGATGACGCCCGCGATCGCCGCGGCAAGAAGCAGGCCCAGGCTGAAGTCCAGCCAGGTGCGCAGCTTCGAGGGTTGTGGGGAAATGCCGGGCGTGCCGGCGGCGCTGGTGCTCATGGGGTGTCCTTTCGATGTCTTTTCGGATGCGTGGCGCCGGGAGGCAAAGCTCCGCCCGGCCGCCCGTCTGGCGGTTTCAAAAATCGGCGTTGTGGCCGTTGCGGAATCAGGGCGGCCGCTGAACAATCGCCGGCGCGCCCTGCGTCAGACGCTACATCGCACCCGGGAAAAGTGCACCGGCTCGAAACCGGCCGTGGCCGGCTGGCGAAAGCTTTCGGCCAGCAGGGTCAGCACCGCATCGTCCAGCCGCACGGCGATGTCGGGACCGACCTCGTAGCGCTTGTCGGCCGATTGCGGCACCTGGGAATCGGTGGCGTAAACACCGGGCAGTATGTGGCGCGCGGCCAGCGCCTGCAGCACCGGGCGCAGGGCATAGTCCAGCGCCAGCATGTGGTGCGGGCTGCCGCCCGTAGCCAGCGGCAGCACGGTTTTTTCCTTGAGCGCGGTCTGCGGCAGCAGGTCAAGCAGCACCTTGAGCAGCCCGCTGTAGGCCGCTTTATAGACCGGCGTGGCCACGACGACAGCGCGTGCCTTTGCGATCTGCTCAATCGCCTTGGCGATGGCCGGATGGCCCCACTCCGCCAGCAGCAGCGCCTGGGCCGGCAGTTCGCGGATGTTGAGCCTGTCGACCGCCAGGCCGCCCCGCAGGGCCAGCCTGTGGCTGACCGAATCGAGCAGCGCGGATGAGCGCGACTGCTCGGATGGGCTGCCGGCGATCAGCAGTACGGATTGTTGAACAGACATTTTTTGATACTTCCCTGATTTCCTGGCGTGACCCAAATGTGGTGCGATGTGACAGCTTTCCGGTTCAAGTGCCGGCGCGGAACCGGCTTAGCCGGGCCGCAGCGGGCGCCCCCTGAGGGGGAGGCGGCCAGAGGCCGCTTCGGGGGGAGCCTATTTCTTTGTATAGATCTGGTCGAAGGACCCGCCGTCGGCGAAGTGTTCCTTATCAGCCTTGGCCCAGCCGCCAAAGGCCTGGTCTATGGTGAACAGGTTCAGCTTGGGAAACTGCTTGGCGTATTTGGCGATGGCTTTTTGCGAGACGGCCGGACGGTAGAAGTTCTTGCCGGCGATGTCCTGGCCCTCTTCGGAATAGAGGTACTTCAGGTACTCCTCGGCGACGGCGCGCGTGCCCTTTTTGTCGACGTTCTTGTCGACCACGGCGACGGCGGGCTCGGCCAGGATGCTCAGCGAGGGGGCGACCACGTCGAACTTGGCGCCGAATTCCTTTTCAAGCAAATACGCCTCGTTCTCCCAGGCAATCAGCACGTCGCCCTGCGCGCGCTGGGCGAAGGTGATGGTGGAACCGCGGGCGCCGGTGTCCAGCACAGAGACATTGCCGTAGAGCTTGGCGACGAACTCTTTCGCCTTGGCGTCGCTGCCGTATTTGCGCTTGGCGAATTCCCAGGCCGCCAGGTAGTTCCAGCGGGCGCCGCCGGAGGTCTTGGGGTTGGGCGTGATGACGTTGATGCCGGGCTTGATGAGGTCGTCCCAATCCTTGATGCCCTTGGGATTGCCCTGGCGTACGGCGAGCACGATGGTCGATGTATAGGGCGAGGAATTGTGCGGCAGTTTTTTCTGCCAGTCGGCCGACAGCCAGCCGCCGTTTTTGACCAGCGCGTCGGTATCGCCGGCCAGGGCCAGCGTGGCCACGTCGGCATCCAGGCCGTCGATGATGGAGCGCGCCTGCTTGCCGGAGCCGCCGTGCGACTGCTTGATGGTCACGTCCTGGCCGGTCTTGGCCTTCCAGTATTTGCTGAAGGCGGCGTTGTATTCGACGTAAAGCTCGCGCGTCGGGTCGTAGGACACATTAAGCAGCGTGACCGGCGCCTTGGGCGGCTGCTGGGCCACGGCCGTCTGCAGTGACCCTGCCAGCGTAAAACCCAAAGCCACGGCGGCGGCCGTGCGGGTGGAAACATTGATAAAGTTGCGGCGTGAAGTCATGGTTGCTCTCTTTTCCAGAAAATGCATGTCAAATGCGGACAAAATGGATTCTGAAAGCAGCCCTTCAAAACTGGAACGAATAAAAACTTAGTTCTTTATTCCGCAAACATCCTTGGGCAACCTTCGATCGCCTTTTCCGCCTTTTTGCCCCACTGATCCCCACTAGCTATACGAAAGAACCCTCGCCATGGCACGCCTCGTCAAATGCATCAAACTCGGCCAGGAAGCCGAAGGCCTGGACTTTCCCCCCTACCCCGGCCCCCTGGGCAAACGCATCTGGGAAGAAGTCAGCAAGCAGGCCTGGGCGGACTGGATGAAGCAGCAAACCATGCTGGTCAATGAAAATCGCCTGAACCTGGCCGATGCGCGCGCGCGCCAGTACCTGGCGCGCCAGATGGAGAAGCATTTCTTTGGCGACGGCGCCGATGCCGTCCAGGGCTACGTCCCTCCTACCCCCACCCCCTGACGCGGAGCAATGCCTGAGCGCATTGAGTGGCTGGACGACGGCACGGCCGGCGGCAGCCCCTTTAGCCCGCGCTTCGGTGACCGCTACCGCAGCGAACTCGGCGGGCTGGACCAGGCCAGGGAGGTTTTCCTCAAGGGCTGCGGCTTGCCCGAAGCCTGGGGCGGCCAGCCGCAATGGACGGTGTTGGAGACCGGCTTCGGCCTGGGCCTGAATTTCCTCGTGACCTGGGCCGCCTGGAAGGCCGACCCGCAGCGCCCCCGCATGCTGCATTTCGTCTCGACGGAAGCCTTCCCGGCCAGCGCGGCTGACGTGCTGCGCAGCGCCCAAACCCACGCTGAACTGATTCCCTTCGCCGAGCAGTTGCAGGCGCAGCTCTGGGGCCTGCTGCCGGGCTTTCACCGCCTGGTGTTTGAGGGCGGCAGGGTCTTGCTGACGCTGTGCATAGGCGACGCCAAGGCCATGCTGCGCGAACAATCCTTTGAGGCCGATTCGGTCTACCTGGACGGCTTCAGCCCCCAGCGCAACCCCGATATCTGGGATGTGCACACCTTCAAGGCGGTGGCGCGCTGCTGCCGGCGCGGCACGCGCGTGGCCACCTGGACGATCGCGCGCAGCGTGCGCGACGGGCTCGCGCAGTGCGGCTTCGCCGTGAAGAAAGTGCCCGGCATTCCACCCAAGCGCGACAACCTGCAGGGCGAGTTCAACCCGGCCTGGGAGCCCAAAAAAACGCAGCCGCCGCCCGCGCGCCGCGCGCCTTCGAGCTGCATGGTGATTGGCGCGGGGCTGGCCGGCGCGGCCGTGGCGGCCAGCCTGGCGCGCCGCGGCTGGCAAGTGCTGGTGCTGGATGCGGCCGAAGAGCCCGCCGCCGGGGCGTCGGGCCTGCCCGCCGGCCTGCTGGCGCCGCACGTCTCGCCCGACGACAGCCCGCTCTCGCGCCTGTCCCGCCACGGCATTCGCGCCACGCTGCAGCAGGCGCAATCGCTGCTGCAAGCCGGCGACTGGGGCCATACCGGCGTGCTCGAGCATGCGGTGGAGCACCCGCGCAAACGGCCGGAAAGCTGGCAGGCGGACTGGGCCGATGCGGCCGACGATTGGACATGCCCGGCCGAGGCCGCGCAACTCGCGCAATGCGGCCTGCCGCCCGGTACGCCGTCACTGTGGCATGCGCGGGCCGGCTGGGCCCGGCCGGCCGCCCTGGTCGATGCCTGGCTGGCAACGCCTGGCGTGCAATCGCACGGCCGATCGGCGGTAAACCGCCTGAGCCGGGACACCCAGGCCCCCGGCCAGTGGCAGGCCCTGGACGCACAGGGCCGGGAACTGGCCCGGGCCGAGCTGGTGGTGCTGGCGGCAGGTTATGCGAGCCGCGCACTGGGCGCCGCTGCCGGGACGGAGGCCGGCGAACTCGCACTGCAGGCCATACGCGGCCAGGTCAGCTGGAACCGGCATGCGCCCGGCACGGCCGCCGCCCTGCCCCCTTTCCCGGTCAACGGCCACGGCAGCCTGGCGCCCGCCGTGCCCCTGGCCGGCGAGGCCGGCAGCCTGGCCTGGGTCATGGGCTCCAGCTTTGAACGCGACAACACACAGGCCGAAACGCGACCCGCGGACGACAGACACAACTTTGACCGGCTGCAAACCCTGCTGCCCGAAACGGCGCGCGCGCTGGCCGCGCAATTTGAGGCCGGGCAGGTCCAAAGCTGGGCCGGGGTGCGCTGCGCCACGCCCAGCCGCCTGCCCGCGCTGGGGCCATTGGCGCCGGGCTTGTGGGTGTGCAGCGGCATGGGCTCACGTGGGCTGAGCTTTGCCGCGCTGTGTGGAGAATTGCTGGCCGCCAGGCTGCATGCCGAGCCTTTGCCGCTGGAACAGCGCCTGGCAGACGCGCTGGCGCCGCAATACGCGCCACCAGTTCAGGCTTGACGCGCGCTGCGCAGCAGGTCCTTGAGTTTTCCGGGATGCAACGGCTTGCGCAGGCTGCCGCGAGCGCCGGCAAACCAGCCGCGCACCGCGTCGAGCGGCGACAGGTTGTTGCCGGTCAGGATGAGGAATTCGACAGCCGGTCGCGAGGCCTCCACGCGCTTGACCATCTCCCAGCCTTCGATGTCGGGCAGGTCCATGTCGAGGACCACGAGTTTGTAAAGGCGCGTATCCATGAACTTGAGCGCCTCGGTGCCGCTGGCTGCCTCGTCCACAAGCAGGTAGCCGGCCATGGCCAGGCGGGCGCGCAGGTAGAGGCGCGCATCGCGGTCGGCATCGACCACCAGCACCTGGGCCTGCTCCGGCTCGGCCTCGGGCTCCAGCGGGGATGGCTCGGTGGGCGCTTCGGCGTCAACGTCGAGGTCAAGGTCCAGCACCGCGCTGGATTCGGACAGCAGGTCCAGGTCGAGCTCGGCATCACCGGCCTTGCCGGAGGTTTGCTGTTCGGCCGCCAGCAGGGCATCCAGGCCTTCAATCACCGCCGCCCATTGCAGCGGGCGCTTGATCACCAGGTGTGCGCGGGACGGCGCGTTGTCGCCTATCCAGATCAGCTTGAGTTCGTCGTGGGCGGGGTTGGCCAGTTCGATCGCGGCTTCCCAGCTGTCGCCGTCTATCAGAGCCAGGTCGGCGTCATCAGGCGCCGCTGCGGTCCATAGGGCATAGGAAATGGATCGGGTTTCGGACAGGCGAAATACCGTGTTCAGGGCGTGACGCTCCGCGTCATCAAACCCAAACACTTTTACAAATATCCGCTTGACAGCCTCGCCACCCGTATTCGTCATGTCGGCCTGATTATGCGGGGATTTGGTGCCCCCTCCGCCATGAAATTGGCTCGCGTTGTCAAAAGGTCACTTCATGGCGGCGGCCGGGCGGCGGGCCTTGACATAGTCGTCCGGCGGCAGATAGGCCTTGCCGTCGGCATAGCGCCATTGCACCATGGTGCCCTTGTTGCCGCGCAGGTCCAGCTTGCCGACATAAGCGCCCATGGTGGACTGGTGGTCGATGGCGCGAAACTCGGCCGGGCCGAAGGGCGTGGAGAACTTCAGGCCGCGCAGCGCCGCCACCAGCTTTTCGCTGTCGGTCGAGTTGGCTTTCTTGATGGCCGCGAAGATGGACTGCATGGTGGCATAGCCCACCACCGAACCGACCTTGGGGTATTCGCTGAAGCGGCGGTAGTAATTGGCGGCGAAGCTGGCGTGCTCGCGAGAGTCGATCTGGTCCCAGGGGTAGCCGGTCACGATCCAGCCCTTGGGCGTTTCATCTTTCAGCACATCCAGGTACTCAGGCTCGCCCGACAGCAAAGACACGACCGGCACCCGCGGGAAGATGCCGCGCTGGTTGCCTTCGCGCACCAGCTTGGCCAGGTCGGCGCCAAAAGTCACGTTGAAGATCGCATCGGGCTTGCTCTGCATGGTGGCCTGCAGCGTGGTGCCGGCCTCGAGCTTGCCAAGCGCGGGCCACTGCTCGCCGACGAATTCCACGTCGGGGCGTTTCGCCTTGAGCAGCTCCTTGAAGGCCGCCACGGCGCTGGTGCCGTATTCATAGTTGGGTGCGATCACGGCCCAGCGCTTGGCCGGCAGCTTGGCGGCCTCTTCGACGAGCATGGCGGCCTGCATATAAGTACCGGGGCGCAAGCGGAAGGTATAGCGGTTGCCCTTGTCCCAGATCAGCGCGTCGGTCAGCGGCTCACTGGCGATAAACACCTTCCTGTTCTTCTGGGCGTGGTCGGCCAGGGCCAGCCCGACGTTGGAGAGAAAGCCGCCGGCCAGCACGTCGACCTTTTCCTTGGACGTCAGCTCAATGGCATGGCGCAGGGCTTCTTCGGGCTTGCCGGCGTCGTCGCGGGCAATCACCTCGACCTTGCGGCCTAGCAGGCCGCCGGCGACGTTGATCTCCTCCACGGCCAGCTGCCAACCCTGGCGGTAGGGCTGGGTGAACTGGGGGATGGTCGAATAGCTGTTGATTTCGCCGATCTTGATAGGGGCTTTCGAGCCGCCCTGCGCCAGCGCCAGAGTGGCGGACGCCAGAAACAAACCGCCCAGCAGGGCAGATTTTGCAAATTTCACGGTTTTCTCCAAAAGTAAGCGATTCGTTCCATCGAGCGGGGGCACGCGGGGCAGCCGGTCGGGAAAAGCAGGGACTGTACCAGTGCATTGTGAATACCGGGGAGTGCCTCGGGGACATGCCTGGATTTTCTTAAACAATACAGCCCTTCAACCCTCAGGAAACCCGCATGAACGCTGGCGAATAAGCTTATCCAGATAACAGCAGAACAAATCTGTAGTTTGTTTTAATAAGCGGCCCACTTACATTTTCCGGCATGCATGAATTTGCCTTCGTATTTGCCGGCTTTGCCGTGGGTTTGGTGGTGGGCCTCACAGGCGTGGGCGGCGGCTCGCTGATGACGCCGCTGCTGATCTTCTTTTTCGGCATCAAACCGCACCTGGCCATCGGCACCGACCTGCTGTTCGCGGCCTTCACCAAGATGGGCGGCACCGTGAGCCTGGCGCGCGCCCGCGCGGTCGACTGGAAAATCGTCGGCCAGACGGCCGCCGGCAGCATCCCGGCCTCGCTGGCCACGCTCTATATGCTGCAGCGCCTGGGCCCAGCCAACCCGGCCACCCAGACCATCATGACCACCACCCTGGGGCTGGCACTGCTGCTGACGGCCGGCGCCACTTTCTACAAGGCCGTGCTCGGGAAAGCGGCGCCCACCACCATCGCCCCGGAAGAAATCGTCCAGGCTACGCGCTCGCGCCACTGGGCGCTGCCGCTGCTGTTCGGCGCGGTGATCGGCACGCTGGTGACACTGACCTCCGTCGGGGCGGGTGCCATCGGCGTGATCGTGCTGATGCTGCTCTACCCCACCCTGCCACTGCCGCGTATCGTGGCGGCAGATATCGCCCATGCCGTGCCGCTCACGCTGGTGGCGGGCCTGGGCCACGCCTCAATCGGGTCGGTCGACTGGTCGCTGCTGATCAAGCTGCTGGCCGGCTCCCTGCCCGGCATCTGGCTGGGCTCGCACCTGGTGCACAAAACGCCGGACCGTGTGATCCGCTCGCTGCTTTCAGTCCTGCTGGCCTACGCCGGCGTGAAACTGATCTCGATCTGAGCGGCCCGGCCGGCCGCCTGGAACCGCTTCGCTGAATAACAAGAACCCACGTTTGAACCTCGACAGCCATGTACCAATACACAGAATTTGACCGCGAGTTCGTCAAGGCCCGCGCCAACCAATACCGCGACCAGCTGAACCGCTGGCAAGCCGGCAAACTGCCGGAAGACGAATTCCGCCCGCTGCGCCTGCAAAACGGCTGGTATGTACAGCGCTATGCACCTATGCTGCGCGTGGCCGTGCCTTACGGCGAACTCTCGAGCGCGCAGGTGCGCGTGCTGGCCAAGATCGCCCGCGAATACGACCAGCCCAATGCGGCGCTGTTCAACGAGGCCCAGGCCAAGCAGGACAAGCTGGGCCCTGTCAACCTCAAAAACGGCCTGTCGGTCAGCTCCAAGCTGACCACCGGCTACGCCCACTTCACGACACGCCAGAACGTGCAGTACAACTGGATCCCGCTGGACAAATCCGCCGACGTGATGGACCTGCTGGCCAGCGTCAACATGCACGGCATCCAGACCAGCGGCAACTGCATACGCAACATCACGAGTGATGAGCGTGCCGGCATCGCCGTCGACGAAATCGCCGACCCGCGGCCCTTCGGCGAGATCCTGCGCCAGTGGAGCACGCTGCACCCCGAGTTCGCCTTCCTGCCGCGCAAGTTCAAGATCGCCATCAGCGGCGCCCGCGAGGACCGCGCCGCCACGGCCTGGCATGACGTGGGCCTGCACCTGGTCCGCAACGCCGAAGGGGAACTGGGCTTCAAGGTGCTGGTGGGCGGCGGCATGGGCCGCACGCCGGTCATCGGCACGGTGATCCGCGAGTTCCTGCCCTGGAACCAGATCATGAACTACCTGGAAGCCGTGGTGCGCGTCTACAACCGCTACGGCCGCCGCGACAACATCTACAAGGCGCGCATCAAGATCCTGGTGAAGGCCGAAGGCCAGCGCTATATCGACGAGGTGGAAGCCGAGTACAAGCAGATCATCGAACACGACGGCGCGCCGCACACCATCACGCAGGAAGAACTGGACCGCGTGACGGCCTCGTTCGTTCCGCCCACACTCAACTGCGACCGCAAGAGCGCCGACGCCAAGATTGCCCACATCCTGCGCGCCGCCGCCGAGGACGACGTGGAGTTCGGCCGCTGGCTGCAGCGCAACGTGGCTCCGCACCAGAACCCCGACCTGCGCGCCGTGACGCTGTCCTTCAAGCGCCTGGGCCAGGCGCCCGGTGACGCGACGGCCGACCAGCTCGACATCGCCGCCGACCTGGCCGACCGGTTCAGCGCCGGCGAGGTGCGCGTCACGCACGACCAGAACCTGCTGCTGCCCTGGGTGCGCTGCGACGAGCTGCCCGAACTCTGGCGCGCCGCCCGCAAGGCCGGCTTCGCCAAGCCCAATGTCCGCCTGCTGACCGACATGATCGCCTGCCCCGGCGGCGACTTCTGCTCGCTGGCCAATGCGCGCTCCATCCCCATCGCGGAAGCCATCACCGAGCGCTACCAGGACATGGACGAGCTGCACGACCTGGGCGAGATCGACCTGCACATCAGCGGCTGCATCAATTCCTGCGGCCACCACCACAGCGGCCACATCGGCATCCTGGGCGTGGACAAGGACGGCCTGGAGTGGTACCAGGTCTCGCTGGGCGGCTCCGACGGCTCCGCGCTGAGCGGCGCTTCCGTGCCCGGCAAGGTGGTGGGCCCCTCCTTCACCGGCGCCGAAGTACCTGAGGTCATTGAAGCCGTGCTCGACACCTACCGCCAGCTGCGTGAGGACGGTGAAACCTTTATCGCGACCCTGCGCCGCGTCGGCATGGAGCCCTACAAGGCCGCCGCCAAGGCCGCGCGCTTTGCCCCCAACACCGTCGCGCACTGAAAGAGAAATGACGATGAAATTACTGCCTTTCAACGAACACAGCGGCGCCGACCAGGCCGGCGTCCTGGTGCTGGCCAACGATGCCAATCCTTTCGAAGTCTCGCTAGACGGGATTGCGCGCGTTGACCTGCACTTTCCGAAGTTCACCGACGGCCGCGCCTACAGCCAGGCTTTTTTACTGCGCCGCCGCCGCGAATTCAAGGGCGAAATCCGCGCCACAGGCGACGTGCTGGTGGACCAGCTCGCGCAGATGGAGCGCAGCGGTTTTGACACCGCGGTGCTGCGCGCCGACCAGGACATGGCCGTTGCTCAGCGCGTGCTGGGCAGCTACCCAGGTTACGCCGCCGGCAAATACCAGGGCGATGCGGTAGACGTGCAACCCCACTTCAAGGAAGCGGCAGCCGCCTGAACACCATGAGCCTCAACCTGGAAAAAATCAACGCGGAACTCGGCCGCAACGCGCAGGGCCTGGTGGACTGGGCCGTGGGACTTGGCCGGCCCGCCATCGTCACCACCAATTTCCGCCCCTTCGAGGCGGTGATCCTGCACATGGTGACGCGTGCCAATCCCCGCGTCCCCGTGGTCTGGATGGACAACGGCTACAACACCGAGGCCACCTACCGCTTCGCCGATGAAGTGACCAGGCTGCTCAAGCTGGACCTGCATATTTACCTGCCGCGCCGCTCCCGCGCGCACCGCGAGGCGGTGGAAGGCTCGACCCCGGCGCTGGACGATCCGCGCCATGCGGCATTCACTGAAGAAGTGAAACTCGAGCCCTTTGCCCGCGCCCTGCGCGAAACCGCGCCGCAGGTCTGGTTCACGGCCTTGCGCGCGACCGATACCGCGGTGCGCGCCCAGATGGACCCGGTCAGCGTCAACCCCGACGGCCTGATCAAGGTCGCGCCGCTCCTGCATTGGTCGTCCAAGGACCTGTACCAGTATTGCGAAATCAACGGCCTGCCCAACAACTTCGACTATGTGGACCCTACCAAGGGCGAAGACAACCGCGAGTGCGGCCTGCACCTTGCGCACTGATGGCCTCTTCTCCACGTTCCCCATGTCCCACCACGCTAACCTATGAACGCCCGCACTCCCTCCCACCTGCTGCCAGCCGACCCGGCGACATCCATCGCGCGGCTATCCAACTCCCACCTCGATGCGCTGGAAGAAGAGACCATCTTCATCCTGCGCGAGGTGGCCGCCGCCTTTGAGCGCCCGGCCCTGCTGTTTTCCGGCGGCAAGGATTCGCTGGTGATGCTCAAGTGCGCCGAGAAAGCTTTCGGCGTGGGCCGCATCCCCTACCCGCTGCTGATGATCGACACCGGCCACAATTTTCCCGAAGTGACCGATTTCCGCGACTTCCGCGCCAAGGAACTGGGCGCCGAGCTGATCGTGCGCAATGTCGAGGATTCGATGAAGCGCGGTACCGTGCGCCTGGCCCATCCCGGCGAATCGCGCAATGTGCACCAGTCGGTCACGCTGCTGGAGGCGATTGACGAGTTCCGCTTTGACGCACTGATCGGCGGCGCGCGCCGCGACGAAGAGAAAGCCCGCGCCAAGGAGCGTATTTTTTCGCACCGCGACAGCTTCGGCCAGTGGCAGCCCAAGGCGCAGCGCCCTGAACTCTGGACGCTGTTCAACACCCGGCTGCAGCCCGGCGAGCACTTCCGCGTATTCCCGATTTCCAACTGGACCGAACTCGACGTATGGCAGTACATCGAGCGCGAACAAATCGCACTGCCCTCGCTGTACTACGCGCACCAGCGCAAGGTGGTAGAACGCAAGGGCCTGCTGGTACCGGTGACCGAGCTGACCCCCGCACGCGACGGCGAGCAGATCATTGAAAAAACCGTGCGCTTTCGCACGGTGGGCGACATCACCTGCACCTGCCCGGTGGACAGCCCGGCCGCCACGGCCGCCGAGATCGTGATTGAGACGCTGGCCGCCGACGTGAGCGAGCGCGGCGCCACGCGCATGGACGACAAAACGTCCGATGCCTCCATGGAAAAGCGCAAGAAAGACGGGTATTTCTGATGAGAACTAACACCACCGTTCAGGCTGAGCTTGTCGAAGCCCGGCCAGACCCTTCGACAGGCTCAGGGCCATCGGATATCAGGCCGGCACTGAAATTCATCACCTGCGGCTCGGTCGACGACGGCAAGAGCACGCTGATCGGCCGCCTGCTGGTGGACAGCCGCGCCGTGCTGCAAGACCACCTCGCCGGCGTGCAGCGCGGCGGCGAGACCGACCTGGCCCTGCTGACCGACGGCCTGTCGGCCGAGCGCGAGCAAGGCATCACCATCGACGTGGCCTACCGCTACTTCGCCACCGAAAGCCGAAAATTCATCATCGGCGATGCGCCCGGCCACGAGCAATACACCCGCAACATGGTGACGGCCGCTTCCAGCGCCGACGCCGCCGTGGTGCTGGTCGACGCCACCAAGCTCGACTGGAAGAACCCCTCGCTGGAGCTGCTGCAGCAAACCCGCCGCCATTCGCTGCTGGTCAACCTGCTGCGCGTGCCGTCCATCGTGTTCGCGGTGAACAAGCTCGACGCGGTGGAAGACCCGGCGCTGGCCTTCAAGAACATTGGCGCCGCCCTCGCGGCCTTCGCCAAGGCCGCGCGCATCCCCGTGAAGGCGACCGTGCCAGTGTCGGCCCTCAAGGGCTACAACGTGGTCGACGGCAAGCCCGGCTGGTGCGGTTACGAAGGCCTGTCGCTGCTGCAATTGCTGGAACACCTGCCCGTCACCGCCGCCGAAAGCACGGAGGCTTTCTCGTTTCCGGTGCAATGGGTGGAAAAATTCTCGTCCTCGTCCGACACCTCACAGGGCCGCCGCGTCTTCTGGGGCCGGGTCGCCACGGGCGGCGTGCAGCCGGGCCAGAGCGTGACCATCCTGCCCAGCGGCAAGACAGCCGTGGTGGCCCAGGTGCTGGACCATACCCGCCAGCCCAAAACCATCCTGGCCGGCCACAGCGCAGGCATCGTGCTGGACCACGAAGTCGATGTGTCGCGCGGCGACTGGCTGCTGGCCGTGGACAGCTTCGAGCCCTCGCGTGAGATCTCTGCCACCGTGGCCTGGATGGACGACGAGCCGCTGGTCGCCGGCCGCGTCTACTGGACGCTGCACGGCCACCGCTGGGTCAAGGCCAAGGTCAAGCGCATCGTGCACAAGCTCGACGTGAATACCCTGGCCGAGGAAGATGCCAGCGAGCTGCCGCCCAATGCCATCGGCCACATCGAGCTGAGCCTGCAGGAGCCTCTGGCCACCCTGCCCTATGCACGCTCACGCATCCTGGGCTCGCTAGTGCTGGTGGACACGGCCTCGCACAGAACCTCGGGCGCAGCCCTGGTCCTTTAAGCCTGCCTTCACGCGGGGCGCACAGCGCTTCGCGTCTTTGATAACCCTGTTAGCGGAAACCTCTTAAAATCAAGGGTTTCCATCGATTAGCCTCAAAAAACATGACCCACATCGTCTCCGAATCGTGCATCCGCTGCAAATACACCGACTGTGTGGATGTCTGCCCCGTGGACTGCTTCCGCGAAGGTCCCAACATGCTGGTGATCGATCCGGATGAGTGCATTGATTGCGCGGTCTGCATTCCCGAATGCCCCGTGAACGCCATCTATGCCGAGGAAGATGTGCCGGCGGACCAGGTGGCCTTCATCAAGATCAATATGGAGTTGAGCCGCGCCGAAGGCTGGAAAAGCATTACGAAGCGCAAGGACGCTCTGCCGGACGCCGAGGAGTGGAAGGACAAAACGGGCAAACTGTCCGAATTGATCCGCTAAGCCGGGCCGGGCCCGCCGGTCACGGCCCCACCGGGCCCTCTGCACCTCACCAGGCCCGGTACCCCCAGGAACCATGGAACCCCAACTGAACCAAGAAGTGATCAACACCGCAGCCCGGCATGACGGCCCCATCGAAACCGATGCGGTGATCGTAGGCGCGGGGCCCGTAGGACTGTTCCAGGTATTCGAGCTGGGCCTGCTGGAGATCAAGGCCCATGTGATCGACTCGCTGGCCTACCCGGGCGGCCAGTGCATAGAGCTTTACCCCGACAAGCCGATTTACGACATTCCGGCCGTGCCCATGTGCACCGGCAAGGAGCTGACCGACAACCTGCTCAAGCAGATCGAGCCCTTCGGCGCGACTTTTCATTTCGGCCAGGAAGTCAGCACGGTCGAACGACAGCAGGACGGCCGCTTCTTTGTCGAGACATCCAAAGGCACGCGCTTCCTCGCCAAAACCATTTTCATCGCGGCAGGTGTGGGCGCCTTCCAGCCCAAGCTGCTGCGTGTCGATGGGCTGGAGCAATTTGACGACCGCCAGCTGTTTTACCGCGTGAAGAACCCGGCCGACTTTGCCGGCAAGAACCTCGTGATCGTGGGCGGCGGTGACTCTGCACTTGACTGGGCGCTGAACTTCGCGGCCGAAGGCCCGAACAAGGCGGAAAGCGTGATCCTGGTCCATCGCCGTGACGGTTTCCAGGCGGCCCCCGCCAGCGTGGCCAAAATGCGCGAGCTCTGCGACGCTCACGAGATGCAATTCATTGTGGGCCAAGTCACGGGCTATGAGGAAAAAGCCGGCCGGCTGACGAGCGCCAAGGTCACCGGCTCCGACGGCGTGACGCGTGTGGTGCCGCTGGACGTGCTGCTGGTGTTCTTCGGCCTCTCGCCCAAACTCGGGCCGATTGCCGATTGGGGCCTGGACATCGAGCGCAAGCAGCTCAAAGTGGATACCGAAAAATTTTGCACCAATATCCCAGGCATCTTCGCGGTGGGCGACATCAACACCTACCCCGGCAAGAAGAAGCTGATCCTGAGCGGCTTCCACGAGTGCGCGCTGGCGGCTTTTGGTGCAGCGCCTTTTATCTTCCCGGACAAGAAAATCCACCTGCAATACACCACGACCAGCCCGAAGCTGCACAAGGTGCTGGGCGTCGAGTCGCCTGTGTTTGACGACTGAGCCCACTCATCCCTAACCCGACAAGCCCGCCACGCGCGGGCTTTTTGCTGGCGGTCGAAGCGGGCATGAATCCACCCTACAATTTGCGCAGTGCCCGCACGGGCGCTTTCGCTGGGGGTGTTGCCGTGGTTTGGGATTTCGAACCGCGGTGGCTGAGAAAGTCCCTTTGAACCTGATTTGAGGTAATCCTCGCGCAGGGAAGCATGTTCCGCAGGTCCGCGGTCTCGCGGGCTTCAGGCAGGCCGACCTGGCATCGTTGATCGGAACTGCCCATGACGACATCGCCTGTTTCTTCCGCCGCCGGCAACACCGCGCTCACGCCGCTTCCCGCAGGTGAGCGCCTGTTCGGCTGGAGCGACCATGCTGCGCTCTGGCTCAGCCTGGGGGTGGGCCTGCTGGTCATGCAGATAGGCGCCTACCTCGTGCCTGCCGTGGGCACCCAAACGGCGCTGGCGGTCATCGTCTGCGGCTCCATCCTGGGCGCGGGCCTTTTGGCCTGGACGGCCAAGCTCGGCTGCGACAGCGGGCTCTCCAGTGCCGGACTGATGCACGCCACCTATGGCAGCAGCTTCGCCCGCCTGCCGGTGCTGCTCAACATCGTGCAGCTGATTGGCTGGACGACCTTCGAGCTGGTGGTGATGCGTGACGGCACCGTCGCCATTGCCCGCCAGTCCGGAGGCTTTGCAGGCGCTTTTTGGCCTGTGCTGGCTACGCTGCTCTGGGGCGCGGTGCTGCTGGCGCTGCTGTCCGGCTCCATGGTCAGGCTGGTGCGCAAATTCATAGGCCGCTTCGGCCTGCCGCTGGTCATCGCTTCGCTGCTGTGGCTGAGCTGGCAGTTCCTGGCCAAGGCCAGCACCCAAGGCCTGGCGGCATTGTGGAACCGGCCCGGTGAAGGCGGCATGAGCACGCTGTCGGCGCTGGACCTGGTGATCGCCATGCCGGTCTCTTGGCTGCCGCTGGTGGCGGACTTCTCGCGCCACGGGCGCGACGGCAACAGCGCCCTGCGCGGCACCTGGCTGGGCTATGCGATCGCCAATACCTGGTGCTACGCGTTGGGCGTGCTGGTGGCGATCACGACGCCCAGCACCGACCTGGTCGCTGCGCTGCTGCTGGCTCAGGGCGGGCTGCTTGCGCTGGGCCTGATCCTGATCGACGAAGTCGATAACGCCTATGGCGACCTGTATTCAGGCTCGGTGGCGGGCCATAGCCTGAAGCCGGCCTGGAGCGTGCGCCGCTGGGGCGTGGGCCTGGCCTTGCTGTGCACGGCGCTCGCGCTGGTGCTGCCCATGCACAGCCTGGAGCCGTTTTTGCTGATGCTTAGCTCGGTATTCGTTCCTTTGTACGGCGTGATACTGGCGCGTCTGGCAGGCGTGGACCAGATCGCGTCGCTGGTGACAGAGCGCAAGGTCAATCCCAGCGCTGTAGCGATCTGGCTGCTGGGCATTGCCTGCTATCACCTGTGCGCGAAGCTCGCGCCCGACTGGGGCTCGGCGCTGCCGACACTCGCGCTGACTTTTGCGCTGGCGCGCGTGAGTCGCTCCGGCCGCCGGCAGATCAGCGCAGCGGCTTGAGCCGCATCGCGACGGGCGCGTGGCCGTGGTTGAGCGGCCCGCTGCCCTCGCCCGTACGCACCCGGGCGCCGGCTTGTAGCGCTGAGCGTACATAGTCGCGCGCCAGTTGCACAGCTTCCAGCAGGGGTTGGCCCAGGGCCAGATGGGCAGCGATCGCCGACGACAGCGTGCAGCCCGTGCCGTGGGTATTGGGGCTGGCAATGCGCGGCCCGCGCATCCAATGCAGTTCCCCGCTTTGCGTGGTCAGCAGGTCACTCACCACGTCGCCGGGCAAATGCCCGCCCTTGAGCAGCACGGCTCGCGCGCCCTTGGCCAGCAGCTCCTGCGCTGCGGCCTGCATCGCCGATTCGTCGGCCAGCGGCCGGCCGACCAGCAATGATGCTTCGTCGAGGTTGGGCGTGACCACCAGCGCGCGCGGGAACAGTTCGCGCACCAGGACCGCGATAGCCGGGTTGTCGATCAGCACCGCACCACTGGTCGCAACCATGACGGGATCCAGCACCACGTTCAGCAACGCGTGGCGGTCAATCGCCTCGGCCACGGTCAACACGATGTCGGGCGCGTGCAGCATGCCGATCTTCACCGCATCCGTGCCTATGTCTTCGACCACGGCGTCAATCTGGTCGCTCAGCATCTGCGGCGGCACACCGTGGATGGCGCGCACGCCGCGCGTGTTCTGCGCAGTCAACGCGGTGATGGCCGTCATGCCGTAGCAGCCCAAGGCGGCAAAGGTCTTGAGGTCGGCCTGGATGCCGGCACCGCCACCGCTGTCGGAACCCGCAATGCTCAGCACGCGGGGGTATTCATGGTCGAAGAGAAAGTCAGTCATTCGTTTGTCCGTGGCTTCGGGCCTTGTCGCACGCCAGCAGCGCATTGGCGTTGAAATTGATTACCATCAGGTTGGCGATGCAGTGAACCAGCGGCGAACGGTCGAGATGCCGGTCAATTATCGCGGAACACCGTAGCGCCGACGCCGGTGATGAACCGCAACACACGCCCAAAGAAAAAGCCCGCGACCTGGTGGGTAGCGGGCTTTTGGGTGCCTTTCGGCTTTGTTCCTGGCTCCTCAACCTGGGCTCGAACCAGGGACCTACGGATTAACAGTCCGGCGCTCTACCAACTGAGCTATTGAGGAATGAAGCCTTAGATTATAGCGTCAATTTTCCCACTTTTTAAGCCCATGCCATTTCCTTTCATGGCTTTGTCTCGCGCAAAGAGAGAAAGAGTTGCCGCCATGACGCCAAGCACAATGACCTGCCTGTCCCAGGTCTTTGATGGGTCGATACGCTAAGCTATCAAAACTATAGCGCCATGCAGTAACTCATTCTTGCTATGCGCTGTTGCCTCGCCAGCGAATCTGCTCGGCTACCATGTACGCATGCCCTCCCCGGCCTGCCATTTCGTGTCGAGAGCCTTTTGAGCATGGGAAAACTCCCGCGTCCCGTGCCCTGGCTCGCCGCCGGCGAAAACTTTCCGCCGCTCGATGAAGCCTGGAGCCACTACGACCCGGCTCCGGGTTTGCTGGCCGCTGGCGCGGCGCTGGATGTGCCCACATTGGTTCAGGCTTACTCGCGGGGAATTTTTCCCTGGTTCAGCCTGGGCCAGCCTCCGCTGTGGTGGAGTCCCGATCCGCGCATGGTCTTGCAGACACACCACTTCAAGCTGCATCGCTCGCTGCGCAAAACCCTGGCCCACTTCCAGGCGCAGGCCGGATGTGAACTCCGTTTTGACAGCGCCTTCGAAAACGTCATCAATGCCTGCGCCAACAAGCAGCGCGCCGGCCAGCCAGGCACATGGATTGTTCCCGACATGGTGCAGGCCTACAGCGAGCTTCACCGGGCAGGCCATGCCCATAGCGTAGAAACCTGGGTAGATGGCGAGCTGGCCGGCGGACTTTACTGCGTCAACCTCGGCGCCATGGTGTTCGGTGAGTCAATGTTTGCCCACCGGACGGATGCCTCCAAGATCGCGCTGGCGGCACTGGTGGCCTTTTGCCGCGCCCACGAGATAACCATGATCGACTGCCAGCAAAACACACGGCACCTGGCCTCACTGGGGGCGGGTGAAATCAGCCGGGCGGAATTTGCCGCCCACCTTGCCCTGAATGTGGGCAAAACCGCCCCCGCCTGGGAGTTCAAACCCGTATACTGGAATCAGCTTCAAACGACGGGAATGACAGACCTACCGTGACGCACCTCAAAGACCTGCCCCTGCAGACCTTGCAGTTTTATGCAACGGCACCCTACCCCTGCAGCTACCTGCCGGGCAAGCAGGCCCGCTCGCAGGTCGCAACGCCCAGCCACCTGATCCACAACGACGCTTATTCGGACCTGGTGACCAACGGCTTCCGGCGCAGCGGCATGTTCACCTACCGTCCCTACTGCGATGGCTGCCAGGCCTGTGTGCCGCTGCGGGTGCCCGTCAAGCTCTTCAGCCCCGATCGCAGCCAGCGCCGCGCCTGGAAGCGGCACCACAGGCTGCAGGCCCGCATCCTCAAGCTCTGTTTCATGCCCGAGCACTACCAGCTCTACCTGCGCTACCAGAACGGCCGCCATGCCGGCGGCGGCATGGACCATGACAGCATTGACCAGTACACCCAGTTCCTGCTGCAAAGCCGCGTCAATTCGCGACTGGTGGAGTTTCGCGAAACCCTGCCCAACGGCGAGCCCGGTGCGCTCAAGATGGTGTCCATCCTGGACGTACTGGAAGACGGCATTTCAGCGGTCTATACTTTTTATGAGCCGGACGCCCGCGCGAGCTATGGCAACTACAGCGTGCTCTGGCAGATCGAGCAAGCCAAACGCCTTAAACTGCCTTACGTGTACCTGGGCTACTGGATCGCCGAGAGCCCGAAGATGAATTACAAGGCGGGATTCAGGCCCAATGAGGTGCTGGTGGATGGGCGATGGATGCTTTCCCCAACGCCTCTGGCCGGCAACTCGGGCATTGCCGACTATCTAGACTCCACCTCCGGTTGAGATCGCACGCAAGACTCATCAGGCGCATTTGTATTTCATAGGGTAAAATTTACGGCAGAAAGCCTGCCTATGAAAAAGCCTGACTCAGCCATTCCCGCCGCGCCAACTGTCCAGGTGATCGAGCGGATGTTCACACTGCTTGAAATCCTGGCAAACCGCGAAGAAGCGCTGTCTCTCAAGGAAATCAGCGAAAAATCGGGGCTTCATCCTTCCACGGCGCACCGCATCCTGAACGACCTGGCCACCGGCCGCTTTGTTGACCGCCCTGCCGCAGGCACCTACCGGCTGGGCATGCGCTTGCTGGAACTGGGCAACCTTGTCAAGGCGCGCCTGGATGTGCGCGACGCAGCGCTGATTCCGATGCGCGAACTGCACAAGATCACCCAGCAACCGGTGAACCTGAGCATGCGCCAAGGCGATGAAATCGTGTACGTGGAACGCGCCTACAGCGAGCGCTCCGGCATGCAGGTGGTGCGCGCCATCGGCGGCCGCGCGCCTCTGCACCTGACGTCCGTCGGCAAGCTGTTCCTGGCCTTTGACGATCCGCAACGCCTGCGCACCTATGCGACGCGTACCGGACTGTCAGGGCAGACGCGCAACAGCATCACCCAGTTGCCGGTTCTGGAGCGCGAACTGGCCAAGGCGCGCCAGTACGGCATCGCACGCGACAACGAGGAACTGGAATTGGGAGTGCGCTGCATGGCCGCCGGCATCTACGACGACCAGAACAAACTGGTGGCGGGTTTGTCGATTTCAGCGCCTGCTGATCGGCTCGACGAGCATTGGCTGCCCAAGCTGCAAGCAACGGCCAATGAAATTTCAGCGGCGCTGGGCTACAGGCCCAAATAAAAAAGCCAGCCTCCAGGGCTGGCTGTTTGCACGGGGAATAGTTTGCTCAGCCGTTAGCCTGCTTGGCGGAAGCGCTGATGACGTTCAGCTTGGGCTCGGCCACGGGATTGGACTCCACCCACCGGCGCACACGCTCGGCATCGCCCAAGCGGCTCAGCTTGCCGGCGGAATCCAGGAACACCATGATCAATTTGCGGCCGGCGATTTTGGTCTGCATAACAAGGCATTGGCCAGCTTCGGAGATATACCCAGTCTTCTGCAAGCCGATGTCCCACTCGGGATTCTTCACAAGGCGGTTGGTGTTGTTGTACTGGAGCATGCGGTTGCCAACGGCCACCTGATAACCCGTGGAGGTGGAAAGCTCCCGCAGCATGGGATCGGCATGGGCGGCATTGACCAACGTCGCTAAATCTTGTGCGCTGGACTGGTTGCGGCTGGACAAGCCGGTAGGCTCGACATAGCTGGTGTCAGTCATGCCCAGCATTTTCGCTTTGGCGTTCATCAGGCTCACGAAAGTGGCCATGCCGCCGGGATAGGTGCGGCCCAGCGCATGTGCAGCGCGGTTTTCGCTTGACATCAGAGCCAGGTGGAGCAGTTCGCCGCGGGTCAGGGTGGTGCCGACTTTGAGGCGCGAGCTGCTGCCTTTTTCGGTGTCCACATCATCCTGCGTCACGGTGATCTGCTCATCCATAGGCAGCTTGGCGCCACTGATGATGACACCAGTCATGAGTTTGGTAAGAGACGCGATAGGCAATACAGCATGGTCGTTCTTGCTGAACAGTACTTCACGCGTGTCCTGGTCAATGACCAGTGCCACGCTGGATTTGAGTTCCAGCGGATCCTGTGCGCTATGCAAGCCGGCGATCTGGCCGAATGAAGGCTTGGCAGGTATTGAGGCACGGATGATGTTGCGGCGCTTGGTACCGGCAACAAAACGTACGCTCTTGCGTGTGGAGACAACCCGCTTCGAAGCCGACGCCTTGGAAGAGGCGTGCTGCTTTTTGACAATGGTGTTTTTGGCGGTCGCCGCATTGGCGGCGGGCACTGCAAAAGCGGCGATCAGAGCCACGAATCCAACGATTTTTAATGCGCGATTGAAAATCTGATGAGACATGGTGAATATTGCCTGCGTGGGTTGCAATGATGAGATGGCTGGAGTGTATACAAATAGAAAAAGCCACGCAATATCAAAAACTTGCGTGACTTTCCTAAAAAAACACTCAATTCGTGCGTTTTTTCCGCTTTGCTTCTCGATCTGCACCTAGATCCGGCGCCAAGTCGTTGAATTTAAAAGATTTTATTTCTTTTGACTGTTACATTTTCCGGTCATCCCTGAGCGGCCACCCGGTCAGCTTTACTTTGGAGCTTGTTCAGAGCGCTCAAATAGGCTTTAGCGGAGGCCACCACAATGTCCGGGTCCGCGCCTACGCCGTTGACCACCCGGCCGCTGTTCTGCAGGCGCACCGTGACCTCACCCTGGCTTTCCGTCGACCCGCTGATGGCGTTCACGGAGTAAAGCACCATCTCGGCACCGCTTTTGACGTGTGATTCGATGGCCTTCAGGGATGCGTCCACGGGGCCGTTGCCGTCCGACTCGCCCTTGACTTCCTTGCCGCCCACGGTGAACACGACGCGCGCCTGAGGGCGCTCGCCAGTCTCGCTGTGCTGCGACAGGGACACAAATCCATACTGCTCGTTGTCATGCGAAGCGCTTTCATCGCTCGCCAGCGCCAGGATGTCCTCATCAAAGATTTCGCTCTTGCGATCCGCAAGCTCCTTGAATTTGGCGAAGGCATTGTTGACGTCCGCCTCGCTTTCCATCGAGACACCAAGCTCCTGCAAGCGCTGCTTGAAGGCATTGCGCCCGCTCAGCTTGCCCAGCACGATCTTGTTGGCGCTCCAGCCCACGTCCTCGGCCCGCATGATTTCATAGGTGTCGCGTGCCTTGAGCACACCGTCCTGGTGGATACCGGAAGCATGCGCGAAAGCGTTGGCGCCGACCACCGCCTTGTTTGGCTGCACCACAAAGCCGGTGGTCTGGCTCACCATGCGGCTGGCCGCCAGGATGTGCTGGGTGTCTATGCCCAGGTCCAGGCCAAAATAATCCTTGCGGGTTTTGACAGCCATCACCACCTCCTCCAGCGAGCAGTTGCCGGCGCGCTCGCCCAGCCCGTTGATGGTGCACTCCACCTGGCGGGCGCCGCCAATTTTCACGCCGGCCAGTGAGTTGGCAACAGCCATGCCCAGGTCGTTGTGGCAGTGCACCGACCAGACGGCCTTGTCGCTATTAGGAATGCGCTCGCGCAAGTTCTTGATGAAATTGCCGTAGAGCTCCGGGATGGCATAGCCCACGGTGTCAGGCACGTTGATGGTGGTTGCGCCTTCGTTGATGACGGCTTCCAGCACACGGCACAGGAAATCAGGTTCGGAACGATAGCCGTCCTCGGGACTGAACTCGATGTCGCCCATCAGGTTACGGGCAAAACGCACCGACAGCTTGGCCTGCTCAAACACTTGGTCAGGCGTCATGCGCAGTTTCTTTTCCATGTGCAGAGGGCTGGTCGCCAGGAACAGGTGCAGGCGGCCCGAGGCCGCAGGCTTCAAAGCCTCGGCGGCGCGGGAAATATCCCGGTCATTGGCACGCGCCAGCGAGCAGACGGTAGAGTCTTTGACGACTTCGGCGATTGCCTTGACACACTCGAAGTCGCCGTTGGAACTGGCGGCGAAGCCGGCCTCGATGACATCAACCTTCAGGCGCTCCAGCTGGCGGGCGATCCGCAGCTTCTCGTCCCGGGTCATGGAGGCGCCGGGCGACTGCTCGCCATCGCGCAAGGTGGTGTCGAAAATAATGAGTTTGTCGGTCATGGTGGGACTCCTGAGGATTTTTAGTTAGAGGGTGCCAATGCGGCGCAAGACGTATTTTCGCCGGAAGCCTGACGCATTTGCGCGCGTTGCCATCCGGACAGTATTGCTTTTAAGGATGCCGAGACGATATTCGCATCCATGCCGACGCCGAACACCGTATGCCTCTCGTCAACGCGCAGTTCGAGGTAAGCCACGGCGCGGGCGCCGGCACCGGAGCCGAGAGCGTGCTCATGGTAGTCCAGCACACGCACCGTGGTGCCCAGCGCGGCGTTCAAGCCGTTCACAAATGCCTCGATAGGCCCGGCGCCCTGCCCCTGGATCTGCCGCGCTTCGCCCGCCACCTGCACCTGGGCGGTCAAGGCCACACCGCTCGCGGAAACAGCTTGCTGAACCTGCAGCGCCGCAGTGCCGGCCACGCCGTATTCCTTTTCGAACAAGGCCCACAGGTCCTGCGCCGTCAACTCCTTGCCCTCGCTATCCATCACCGATTGGACGGCCTGGCTGAATTCGATCTGCAAGCGGCGCGGCAATTCGAGGCCGTATTCGCTTTCCAGCAAATAGGCGATGCCACCCTTGCCCGATTGGCTGTTGACGCGGATCACCGCCTCGTAGCTGCGTCCGAGGTCCTTCGGGTCTATGGGCAGGTAGGGAATGGCCCAGGCAGCATCTTCCTTCTGGATGGCAAAGGCTTTTTTGATGGCGTCCTGGTGGGTACCGGAGAACGAGGTATAGACCAGTTCGCCGACATACGGGTGGCGCGGGTGAACCGGAAGCTGGTTGCAATGCTCCACCGTACGGCGGATTTCATCGATGCTGGAGAAGTCCAGATTGGGCGCTACGCCCTGGGTGTACAGGTTAAGCGCCACATTGACGATATCGAGGTTACCGGTGCGTTCACCGTTGCCGAAGAGGCATCCTTCGACCCGCTGTGCGCCGGCCATCAAGGCCAGCTCGGCCGCCGCCACGCCGGTGCCGCGATCATTGTGCGGATGCACCGACAGCACCACCGCATCCCGCCTGGCAATATGACGATGCATCCACTCGATCATGTCGGCAAAAACATTGGGGGTCGAATGCTCCACCGTGGTGGGCAGGTTGATGATGCAAGGATGGTCTGCGGTGGGTTGCCACACTTCGGTGACGGCATCGACAACGCGCCTGGAAAACGCCAGTTCGGTGCCCGAAAAATGCTCGGGCGAATACTGGAAAGTCCAATGCGTATCGGGTTGGTTGCGTGCCAGGTCCTGGATCAATCGTGCATGGCTGGTGGCCAGCTCAACGATCTGGTCTTCACCCATACCCAGGACCACTTCGCGCATCAAAGGCGACGTGGCGTTATACAGGTGCACGATGACCCGTTTTGCGCCCGCCACTGCTTCCATGGTGCGGCGTATCAAGGGCTCCTTGGCCGGCGTCATCACCTGGATGGTGACATCGTCGGGAACCATGTTGTTGTCGATGAGGTGGCGCACGAAATCGAACTCAACCTGCGACGCGGCCGGAAAACCAACCTCGATCTCCTTGAAGCCGATCCGCAGCAACTGGCCATACATCCGCAGCTTGCGCGCGATATCCATGGGCTCGATCAGCGCCTGGTTGCCGTCACGCAGGTCGGTGCTGAGCCAGACGGGCGCCTGCGTCAGAACGGCGTCGGGCCAGCTGCGGTCGCGCAAGGCAATGGGTGCGAAGGCGGGATACTTGCTGGCAGGTTGCTTCAACATGGTTTTCCTCTTTCGATCAAGATCAGGAACCAGCAACCCAAAGAAAAACGGCCCGTTGCTGGTGCAAACGGGCCGTTGAATCAGGTGTACGCGTGCGCTACCATCTCCGCCCGTTGGCAGATAGCAGTAGTGCTAGCGAAATTCGTTTCATACGATCAATGTACCACAATTATTTGTGGAGGCCCCGCTCATCGGGTTCGTCGGTGGATGTCGAGATCACGCTGGTCTGCAGGCCCTTGGCTTTACGCCAGCCGTAGAGCACGTAACCGGAAAAGCCATAGAGCACGAACAGGCCGAACATCACCGTGGGAGGATGGATGTTGATGACGGCGATCCCGAGCGCGATCAGCACAATGGCCGCGAAAGGCACGCTGCGCTTCATCTGCACGTCCTTGAAGCTGTAGAACGGCACATTGGTGACCATGGTGAGGCCCGCGTAAAGCGTGAGGCCGAAGGTCACCCAGCGCACTTCCATCCCGCTGATGCCGGCATCGGTCATCAGCCAGATAAAACCGGCCACCAAGGCCGCAGCTGCCGGCGACGGCAAGCCCTGGAAGAAACGCTTGTCGACCACTGCCGTATTCACGTTAAAACGAGCCAGGCGCAGCGCAGCGCAGGCACAGTACACAAAAGCCCCAATCCAGCCCCAACGGCCCAGGCTGGTCAATGCCCAGACGTAGGCGATGAGGGCTGGAGCCGCGCCAAACGACACCATGTCCGAGAGCGAATCCATCTGTTCACCAAAGGCGCTTTGCGTATTGGTCATACGGGCAACCCGGCCGTCCAGGCTGTCGAGCACCATGGCGCAAAACACACCTATCGCGGCCTGGTCGAACCGTCCGTTCATGGCCATAACGATGGCATAAAAGCCGCCAAACAGGGCGGCCAGCGTAAACAGGTTGGGCAGTATGTAAATGCCCTTGCGGCGCTTGCGTATCACCACCGCCGAGTCAGTGCCCGCAGATTCTTCGCCATCATGCATATAAAACTCCTGAAGCACAGCTGTTGCGCGCAAACAGCCACTAAATCTGGCGTCCGAGGACACCACAGGGAAGCCGGCCAGCCCGCGTGGGCTCTCAATTGCCGGTTCAAGGCGCCAAGGATACCAAGATCGCCGCCGCATAAATTATTTCAACGGCATGAACCACAGCCCAGTGTGTGCCTGCCAGTAAAAAAGCCGCGCAGGAAGTTTGCGCGGCTTTTTGCAGGACAAAGCCCGAAAAACCTGTTTCACGGTCTAAACCGGAGCAGGTTCCAGGGGCAATGCATCAGTTACGAGTCTGGTCGACCAGCTTGTTTTTGGCGATCCACGGCATCATGGCGCGCAGTTTCTCGCCCACCACTTCAATCTGGTGTTCGGCGTTCAGGCGGCGACGGCTCAGCAGGGTTGGAGCGCCCGCCTGGTTTTCCAGCAGGAAGCTCTTGGCGTACTCACCCGTCTGGATGTCCTTCAGGCACTTGCGCATGGCTTCCTTCGTGGCCGAAGTCACGATGTTGGGGCCCGTCACGTATTCGCCGTACTCGGCGTTGTTCGAGATCGAGTAGTTCATGTTGGCGATGCCGCCTTCATAAATCAGGTCGACGATCAGCTTGAGCTCATGCAGGCATTCGAAGTAGGCCATCTCAGGCGCGTAGCCGGCTTCCACCAGCGTTTCAAAGCCGGCCTTGATCAGCTCGACGGTACCGCCGCACAGAACGGCCTGCTCGCCGAACAGGTCGGTTTCGGTTTCTTCGCGGAAGTTGGTTTCAATGATGCCGGCCTTGCCGCCACCGTTGGCCATGGCGTAGCTCAGGGCCAGGTCGCGGGCCTTGCCGGATTTGTCCTGGTGCACAGCCACCAGGTGGGGCACGCCGCCGCCCTGGGTGTAGGTGTTGCGCACGGTATGGCCGGGGGCCTTGGGGGCGACCATCCAGACGTCGAGGTCGGCGCGGGGGATCACGGCACCGTAGTGCACGTTGAAGCCGTGGGCGAACACCAGGGAAGCGCCCTGCTTGATGTTGGGGGCCACGTCGTTCTTGTAGACCGCGCCGATCTGCTCGTCGGGCAGCAGAATCATGACCACGTCGGCGGCCTTGACCGCGTCAGCGACTTCAGCGACCTTCAGGCCGGCCTTTTCGACCTTGGGCCAGGAAGCGCCGCCCTTGCGCAGGCCGACCACCACTTTCACGCCGCTGTCGTTCAGGTTTTGCGCATGGGCATGGCCCTGGCTGCCGTAGCCGATGATGGCGACGGTCTTGCCCTTGATCAGGCTCAAATCACAATCTTTGTCGTAAAAAACTTTCATTTTTCTCTCCAGAATAGGTATTGGCGAAAATGCCCTTCGACAGGCTCAGGGCGAACGGTAAACGCATATCGCCACTTGGAAGTCCGTTCGCGCCCCGCCTGTCGAAAACGCGCGCACGGACGGCTTCAATCAAACCCGCAAAATTCGCTCTCCGCGGCCGATACCGCTGGAGCCGGTTCGCACCGTCTCCAGGATCGCGCTGCGGTCTATGGCTTCCAGGAAGGCATCGTTCTTGGACTGGTCGCCGGTCAGCTCGATGGTGTAGCTTTTCTCGGTGACGTCGATGATCCGCCCGCGGAATATATCCGCCATGCGCTTCATCTCTTCGCGCTCTTTGCCGACCGCGCGCACCTTGACCATCATGAGCTCGCGCTCTGTGTAGGCGCCTTCGGTCAGGTCGACCACCTTGACCACTTCGATCAGACGGTTCAGGTGCTTGGTGATCTGTTCGATGACGTCATCGGAGCCCGTGGTCTGTATCGTCATGCGCGACAGGCTCGGATCTTCGGTGGGGGCAACGGTCAGGCTTTCGATGTTGTAGCCGCGCGCCGAAAACAGGCCGACCACGCGGGAAAGAGCGCCAGGCTCGTTTTCCAGCAAAACTGCAATGATGTGTTTCATAAGAAGATTCCTCTTTTCGCTGCCCTCCCCCGCGCACGGTAATGCGCGGGCTCGGCAGGCAATAGATTCGTCAGGTGACGGTTGATGGATGGTGTGGCAGCGTGAGGCTTAGAGGTCTTCCGACCCCAGCAGCATTTCGGTAATGCCTTTGCCGGCCTGCACCATCGGGAACACGTTTTCGGTCGGGTCCGTGCGGAAGTCCATGAACACCGTGCGGTCCTTGAGCTTGCGGGCCTCGCGCAGTGCCGGCTCCACGTCCTGCGGCTTTTCAATCAGCATGCCGACGTGGCCATAGGCTTCAGCCAGTTTCACGAAATTGGGCAGCGCGTCCATGTAGCTGCTGCTGTAGCGCCCGGCGTATTCCACTTCCTGCCACTGGCGAACCATGCCCAGGTAGCGGTTGTTCAGCGACACGATCTTGATCGGCGTGTTGTACTGCAGGCAGGTGGAAAGCTCCTGGATGCACATCTGCACCGAACCTTCACCCGTGATGCAGAACACTTCCGAGTCGGGCTTGGCCAGCTTGATGCCCATGGCATAGGGAATGCCCACACCCATGGTGCCCAGGCCGCCGGAATTGATCCAGCGGCGCGGCTCGTTGAACTTGTAGTACTGCGCGGCCCACATCTGGTGCTGGCCCACGTCCGACGTGATGTAGGTGTCGGCGTCCTTGGTCAGGTTCCACAAGGTTTCGACCACATGCTGGGGCTTGATGACGTCGCCCTTGCCCATGCTGTATTTCATGCAGTCGCGCTTGCGCCAGCCTTCGATCGTGTCCCACCAGCCGCCCAGTGCATTGGCGTCCGGCTTGAGGCCCGATTCCTTGATCATGGCGATGAGCTCGGTCAGCACGTCCTTCACGTCGCCTACGATGGGAATGTCGACCCGCACACGCTTGGAGATGCTCGAGGGGTCGATGTCGATATGGATGATCTTGCGTTCGTTCTGCGCGAAGTGCTTGGGGTTGCCGATCACGCGATCGTCGAAGCGGGCGCCGACGGCCAGCAGCACATCGCAGTTCTGCATCGCATTGTTGGCCTCGATGGTGCCGTGCATGCCCAGCATGCCGAGGAACTTTTTATCGCTGGCCGGGTAGGCGCCCAGGCCCATCAAGGTGTTGGTGCAGGGGTAGCCCAGCATATCGACCAGTGTGCGCAGTTCCTGCGAAGCGTTGCTGAGCAGCACGCCGCCACCGGTGTAGATGTAGGGCCGCTTGGCTGACAGCAGCAGTTGCAGGGCCTTGCGGATCTGCCCGCCATGGCCTTTGCGAACCGGGTTGTAGGAACGCATCTCCACGGTTTGCGGATGGCCGCTGTAGGGAACCTTGTTGAAGGACACATCCTTGGGGATGTCCACCACCACCGGGCCGGGCCGGCCGCTGCGGGCGATGTGAAAGGCCTTTTTCATGGTCTCGGCCATCTGCCGCGCGTCCTTGACCAGGAAGTTGTGCTTCACGATGGGCCGGGTGATGCCGACGGTGTCGCATTCCTGGAAGGCATCCAGGCCGATGGCATGGGTGGGGACCTGGCCCGTGATGATGACCATCGGGATGCTGTCCATGTAGGCCGTCGCGATGCCGGTGACCGCGTTGGTCACGCCCGGGCCGGAAGTGACCAGGGCCACACCCACATCGCCGGTGGCGCGGGCATAGCCGTCCGCCGCGTGCACGGCCGCCTGCTCGTGGCGCACCAGAATATGCTGGATTGAGTCCTGCTTGTAGAAGGCGTCGTAAATGTGAAGGACTGCTCCGCCGGGATAGCCCCAGACGTACTTGACGCCTTCCGCCTGAAGCGACTTGATGAGGATTTCCGCACCGCGGAGTTCCTGGGAATTTGTGTGTGCAGACGCTGCTGCCGCGGAAGCGATTTCCGCCTTGGAGATTTCCATGATGAACCTTTGTGAATTTCTCTAACGAAATACCTTGGGTGCCTCTTCGCCCACTCTTGTGAAGCGGCGTCGAGACTTGAGGCCAGAACCATAAGCGGAAACATAAACCGCCGAGCCGTGACCCGTTTGCCTTTTGAATTGCAGGACATATTATGACATTTCGCGTTGCGCAATGGCCGCAGGTACCGAAAAAGGGCCTCCCGACGCCGGCGTGATGCGATAATTTTCCCGCTGCATCCTAGGGATGCATGCCCTTTGACACGGGCCTCGCGGTAATCGCAGGCCATCCTGCAGCGCTGGACGAACCGGACCCCCTACCGTTGGCAACTGAACAAGAACTCTCGGATTTCCTGAAAAACGTTGAAAAACGGGCTTTCAAGCGCAGCATTTACCACGTCAGGGACGAAGAAGCTGCTCTCGACATCGTTCAGGACAGCATGATGAAGCTGGCGCAGTACTACGGCGACAAACCCGCCGCTGAACTACCCATGCTGTTCCAGCGCATCCTGGCCAACACCACGCTGGACTGGTTTCGCCGCCGCAAAACCCGAAACGCGCTTTTTTCCAACATGAGCGACTTCGAATCGCTCGGGGAAGACGGGGATTTCGATCTCCTGGAAACTTTAGAGGCCCTGACCAACTCTGAGGGTACGGAGAGCGCCCAGGATGCAACGGAGCGGGCGCAAATATTGCATGAGATTGAGGAGCAGGTAAAGGAGTTGCCAACTCGTCAACGGGAAGCCTTTCTGATGCGTTACTGGGAGGAAATGGATGTGGCGGAAACAGCAGCCGCCATGGGCTGTTCGGAGGGTAGTGTCAAAACACACTGTTCACGCGCGGTTCATGCCCTCAGCAAAGCCCTGAGCGCCAAAGGTATAAAACTATGACTAATTCACTACAAAAAAGAGCCGATATCCTGCAGGACCGTTTTGGCCTGAAAACCGCCTCTTACCTGTCCGCAGGCGCGGCCGATCTGCCGCACGACATTTCCGAGCGCCTGCGCGCCGCACGCTTCCAGGCTGTTTCCAATCGCAAGGTGGCAAAAACCCAGACGGCCGGCACCATCGTGGGCAATGGCGGCAGTGCAGCCCTCACCTGGGGCTCTGATGACGGCTTGAGCTGGTGGGGCCGGATTGGTTCGGTCTTGCCGCTGGTGGCGCTGGTTGTGGGTTTGCTGGTCATCAATTCGATCCAAAGCGACAACCGGGCGCAGGAACTGGCCGAAGTCGACGTGGCACTGCTGACCGATGAACTCCCGCCCGCTGCCTTCGCAGACCCCGGTTTCGTTCAGTACCTCAAAGCCACACGCCAAGCCCCGACGGTTCAATGATCCGCCCAGCAGGCGCCGGGCGCCTCCCCCTGCCTTTTGAACCTTCAAGCTACTTGAAGCTGCAATGGCTATCGCTCGGGCTGATGGCTGCCACCTTTCTGGCCCTACCCACCCTGGTTTTCGCCCAGGCCGCCAAGCCCGCGGCCGCCGCCAGTGCGCCTGGCGCCGCAAAATCCGCCGCAAGCGCGCCCGCCAAGACTGCCGTATCCAAGCCCGCATGGGCGGAACTCAGCCCTTCGCAGCAGCAGTCGCTCGCGCCCCTGGCCACCCATTGGAACAACATCAACGAAGCGCAAAAGCGCAAATGGCTGGAAATCTCCAAAAACTACCCGTCCCTGCCCCCTGAAGGCCAGGCCAACCTCCACAGCCGCATGAGCGAATGGGTGAGCCTGAGCCCCCAGCAGCGCGCCCAGGCACGGTTGAACTTCGGCAGGACCAAGGAACTCTCCAAGCAGCTCACGCCTGAAGAGAAGAAAGCCAAATGGGAGACCTATCAGGCCCTTAGCCCCGAAGAAAAACAAAAATTAGCGGCCAAGGCCAGCCCCAAGCCCGCTGGTGCCGCAACCGCCGTCAAACCGGTGGCACCGCAGAAGCTGGCGCCCGTTCCCCCACATCCCGTCAAGGCCGCCAGCAAACCTGCGCCTAAAATCAACGCTTCACAACCGGTGGCAACCGCCGCGCCCGCGGCACTGCCTGCCAGCAGCCCAGTCGCAACGCCCCAGCGTTGACACGCCGCTGCCGGCAAGCCAGCCGGATTTCATTGGCTGCTCCGGCAGCCCCGAGCATTGAAAATGCGACAGATTTGACAGCCACCGACACCCCCTCAATACCGTCCATCCCCAGGCGCATGGCTTGCTGGATGTACGAAGGCATGCTGATGTTCGGCGTGGTTTTCCTGGCCGGCTACCTCTTCAGCACCTTGAGCCAGACCCGCAACGCACTGGATAACCGCCATGCGTTACAAGCCTTTGTGTTTGTAGTTTTCGGGATTTACTTTGTCTGGTTCTGGGCCAAAGGCCAGACACTGGCGATGAAGACCTGGAACATCCGCGTAGTTGACGCCCATGGCGCCCCCATCACCCAGAAACGCGCACTGCTGCGCTACGTGCTGAGCTGGCTGTGGTTCCTGCCGCCGCTGGCCGTCAGTTGGCTGCTGGCGCTGCCAGGCCGTGAAGGCGCGGTATTGACCCTCGGCTGGGTCGCCATCTGGGCCATCCTGGCACGCTTTCATCCGCAAAAGCAGTTCTGGCACGATGCCTGGGCGGACACTCGCTTGATCACCTGGGTGGCACCCGAAAAGCCCCGCCGCAACCGAAAAGACAAAGGCAGCGCGGAAGGCGGGGTATAGGAACCTGTTCACGGTCTAAACGGAGCCGCGCAAGCGTCTTCTCGGGATGGGATGCAAGGCGCGGTGCGATGCCCATAGCCCCGCTATGGGCTAGCGCCGCAACGCCGCAGACCGCCCGAGAAGGCGCTTGCCCTCCGTTTAGACCGTGAACAGGTTCTAACATCAACATGCCACAAAGCTGAGCCACAATCGCCCCATGCCCGAACAAGTCCCGTTTTCCGCACCCCCTGCTTCCCTCGATGAGCCAGTCAATCCCCAAAAACAGCGCAGGGGCCTGAGCCGGGTCTGGCATGCCACGGGCTACTCCATGGCCGGCCTGCGCGCCGGCTGGCACGAAACCGCATTCCGCCAGGAAGCCATTGCCTCCATCGTGCTGATACCCGCCGCCTTCTGGCTGGGCCGCAACTGGGTGGAAACTGTGTTGCTGGCCGGCACAGTCATCCTCATCATGATTGTGGAACTGCTTAACACCGGCATTGAGACCGCCATAGACCGCATAGGGCCCGAGTGGCACGACCTTTCCAAGCGCGCCAAGGACATGGGCAGCGCCGCTGTCCTGCTCAGCCTGCTGCTGTGCGCGGGCACCTGGGCCATGGCGCTTTTGCAGCGATTCGCAGCATGAACAAAGATAGCAGTACCGAATTGACAGACAACACCCAACCCGCCTTTTCCCTCTGCGTTTATTGCGGCTCGCGCACGGGCACCCAACCCGAATTCGCCGCGATGGCCGCCCTCGTCGGCACCTGGATAGGCCGGCACGGCGGGCAACTGGTCTACGGCGGCGGCCGCAACGGTCTCATGGGCATCCTGGCCGACGCGGCCCTCGCCGCGGGCGCGCGGGTCGTGGGCGTGATCCCCAAGGCGCTGGTTGAAAAAGAATGGGCTCACACCGGCTGCACTGAACTGCATGTCGTGGAAAACATGCATGAGCGCAAACGCATCATGGCCGAACATGCCGACGCCTTCCTGGCCCTGCCGGGCGGCATAGGCACACTCGAAGAATTCTTTGAGGTCTGGACCTGGCGCCAGCTCGGTTACCACGACAAGCCGGTCGGGCTGCTCAACATGGGCGGCTACTACGACAGCCTGCTGGCCTTCCTGGCCTTATCAGTCAAGGCCGGCTTCATGAACGACTGGCTGATGGAACTGATACGCACCGACAGCGAAGCAGAGCCGCTGCTTGAAACCCTGGTGCAAAAAGCAGGAATGAGCCCTACGGCCACCCGCCTGGACCAGATTTAAGCCCGCACAGACCGCAGAGAACTTCTCCCACACCAGCAGGGGCCGCGGGACTTGCTTTGCCAGACCGCAGGCGCAGCGGCCCCCTCGGGGGGCAGCGCACTACACGGAGCCGAAGGCGAAGTGAAAAGCGTGGGGGCCCGTCTAGACCGCCGCTTCGTCTTCCTCGCCCGTGCGGATGCGCACCACGCGCTCCACGCTGGTGATGAAAATCTTGCCGTCGCCGATCTTGCCGGTGCGCGCAGCACGCACGATGGCATCCACGCAGCGCTCCACGTCCTCGGTTTTCACGACAACCTCGACCTTGACCTTGGGCAGGAAGTCCACCACGTACTCGGCGCCGCGGTACAACTCGGTGTGCCCCTTCTGGCGGCCGAAACCCTTGACTTCAGTGACAGTCAGCCCGGTCACGCCGCATTCGGCCAGCGCCTCGCGGACTTCTTCGAGTTTGAAAGGCTTGAGGACGGCGGTAATTTGTTTCACTGAATATCTCCGTAAGTTTTCCATCTATTCACAAAACGCGAGGACGCCCCAGGGCACCTCTTAAACCAGCAGGGGCCGCGGGACTGGCTTCGCCAGACCGCAGGCGCAGCGGCCCCCTCGGGGGGCAGCGCCCCACACGCAGTGGGAGAGCGTGGGGGCCTACTTATTAAAATGGCTGGTAATAGGATAGCGCCAATCCTTGCCAAAGCTCCTGTGGGTGACCCTGATGCCCGTCGGTGCCTGCCGGCGTTTGTATTCGTTGATACGGATCAGCCGCGCCACGCGCTCCACCACTGCACGGTCAAAGCCGGCGGCGATGATGCCTTCGGCGCTCTCGTCGTTCTCCATATAGCGCGACAGGATGGCATCCAGCACCTCATACGGGGGCAGGCTGTCCTGGTCGGTCTGGTCGGGGCGCAACTCGGCGCTGGGCGGCCGCGTGATGATGCGCTCGGGAATCGGGTTGCTGCCCATGCCATACGGATCGTTGGCATTGCGCCAGCGTGCGAGCCGGAACACCGAGGTCTTGAGCACGTCCTTGATCACCGCGAAACCGCCCGCCATGTCGCCATAGAGGGTGCAATAGCCGGTGGCCATCTCGCTCTTGTTGCCGGTGGTCAGCACGATAGAGCCGAACTTGTTGGACAGCGCCATCAAAAACACCCCGCGTATGCGCGCCTGGATGTTTTCCTCGGTCGTGTCTTCCTTCAAGCCCTTGAACTCCCCGGCCAGCGAGGCCTTAAAGGCTTCGAACTCGGGCACGATGGATATCTCGTCGTAGCGCACCTTCACACGCTCGGCCATTTCACGCGCGTCCATCCATGAAATATCGGCCGTATAGGGCGAAGGCATCATCACCGCGCGCACTTTTTCCGGGCCCAGCGCATCGACCGCGATCGCCAGCACCAGTGCGGAGTCAATGCCGCCCGACAGGCCCAAAATGGCGCCCGGAAAGCCGTTTTTCCCGAGATAGTCGCGCACGCCCAGCACCAGTGCATCCCATAGGTCCGCCTCGGGGCTGCGCTCCGGCGCCGTATCGGCTACCAGTACAACCGAGTCCCCCGTGCGCTCGACACGGATGGCAAACAGGTTTTCCTTGAAACTCTCGGCCCGCCCGGCCAGTGCGCCATCGGCCTGCAGTGCAAAAGAGCGCCCTTCGAACACGATTTCATCCTGCCCCCCCACAAGGTGCGCGTACACCAACGGCAAGCCGGTCGCAAGGCAGCGGCTTTGCATCATCTGCTCCCGCTCTCCGCCCTTGCCCACATGGAAGGGCGAGGCATTGATGACCACCAGCAACTCGGCGCCGGCATCCCTTGCCAGGCGAGCCGGCTCCTCGAACCAGGCATCTTCACAGATTAGCAGGCCGATGCTGATGGTGTCGTCGCCCTCCCCGGCCTGGAACACGCAGCTTCCCTGGCCAGGCGCGAAGTAGCGCCGCTCGTCAAACACCTGGTAGTTGGGCAGCTCGCGCTTGGCGTAGCTCTCGATGACGCGGCCCTCGCGCAGCACCCGGGCCGCGTTGTGGCGCTGCTGCACTTCCACGCTTTTGGTGCGCAGGCCCTTGCCGTTGTCGCCGTGGGTGGGTGTGCCCACCACCACCGTCAAGCCTTTTAACCCGGCCAGCTCGCGGGCCACTTGATTCACGGCATCATCACAGGCCTGGATGAAAGAGGGACGCAAAAACAGGTCTTCAGCCGCGTAGCCGCAAATCGCCAGTTCCGGCGTCAGCACCAGCCGCACACCGTCCCGGTAGGCGGCGCGCGCCGCCTCGATGATCTTTTGCGCATTGCCCGGCATGTCTCCCACGCAGTAGTTCAGCTGGGCAACGCAGATTTTGAGTGGCATGTAAAAGTAGAACCCCAAAAAACACGTGAAAAAAGACTCAAACGATTATGTCATCCGCGTGCTGGATTCGCCGCTGAAGGTGAATGCCTCCGAATGGAACGCCCTGCTGGCGGCGCAAAGCCCGGGCGAGGCTGCCAACCCCTTCATGCGCCACGAGTACCTGGCGGCGCTGCACGAAAGCGGCAGCGCCACGCCCGAAACGGGCTGGACACCCTGTTTCGTCACCCTCTGGCAGGGTGATACCCTCGCCAGCGCCTGCCCGCTTTACCTCAAGGCCCACTCCTACGGCGAATACGTGTTCGACTGGGCCTGGGCCAATGCCTACCAGCAGCACGGCCTGGACTACTACCCCAAGGCTGTGGCCGCCGTACCCTTCACACCCGTACCCGGCGCCCGGCTGCTGGCCCGCAACGCCGCCGAACGCGCGCTGCTGGTCAAGGCGCTGGTCGCCTGGTGCGGCGATGAAAACCTGTCCTCGCTGCACCTGTTGTTTGCCGCCGACGAGGATGTGGCCGCCTGCGAAGAGGCCGGACTGATGCTGCGCCACACCGTCCAGTTCCACTGGAAGAACAACAGCTATCGCGATTTCGACGATTTCCTCGCATCCCTCAACCAGGAAAAACGCAAAAAAATCCGCCAGGAGCGCCGCAAGGTCCACGATGCCGGCATCACCTTCCGCTGGTCGCAGGGCAAGGACATCAGCCAAGCCGATTGGGACTTTTTTTACCGCTGCTACGAACGCACCTACCACGAGCACGGCAACGCGCCCTACCTGAGCCGCGACTTCTTCCAGCGCATGCAGGACACCATGCCCGAGAACTGGCTGCTGTTCATCGCCGAACACACGGCAGCCGACGGCCGGCCAAAGCCCATCGCGTCCAGCCTGGTCGCCGTCAGCGCACAAAACTCTTCACAGGCCGGCCCTGCGCCGGCCGCCTATGGCCGTTACTGGGGCGCCCTGGCACGCGTGGACTGCCTGCACTTCGAGGCTTGCTACTACCAGCCGCTGCAGTGGTGCATAGAACATGGCTACCAGCGCTTTGAGGGCGGCGCCCAGGGCGAGCACAAAATGGCGCGCGCCCTGCTGCCCGTCAAGACCACCAGCGCCCACTGGCTGGCCCATCCCTCGTTTGCCGACGCGGTCGAGCGCTTCCTGGAACGCGAAGGTGCCGGCATCGAAAGTTATATGGACGACCTGGAGCGGCGCAACCCATTCAAGCGTACCGGACCGGCCGCTTCAGCTTGAAAAGCCCCCGTCACCGGCACCACAAGGGCCTTTTTCCCGGCAACGCGTCATGAGACTGGGCGGTGCTATAAATCCCTCCAAAGGAAATCTCCATGAGCAACACAAGCGATGCACCCCAGGGCCGCTACAAGGTCAACCTGGTCGAATGCCCCACCCTCACGGCCGACCAGCGCGAAGCCGCCGAACTGCGCTTTCGCATGGCGCTTGAATTCGCCCTGGGCGGGCCGGAATATGTGCTGCCTTCACTGCAGGCCTACATGCTGGCGCAGACACTGAATGAAAGCCTGCCGCCGGAGGGTGCCTCGCAGGCCGAAGAACAGGTCATCGCGCTATGGCAAAACGCCGAAACCGACGCGATCCTGGCCGCGATGCGGCCGCTGGGCAACAACCTGGACAGCGCTCGCTTCGAAATCCTTCCGCTCTGAAACCCACACCCGAATCACCCCATGAGCAGCGCCGCGACCCCGCTTCCAATCACTTCGGCATCCAGCCCGCCAGCCGCCAACGACAGCACGGTTGAAACACCGCCGCTGGGCCGTCCGCACGCCCGTCGCCTGCGCGAGGTCTACCGATCCGCCGGCTGGCCCTGCCAGGACCTGCTCGAAATAGAGTTGCTCGCCACCGGCATGCTGCAGCGAGTAGCCGGGCCTGCCGGCCACGAAACCCTGCGCGTCACTGACGCGGGCATCGCCTACCTGGCGGCCACGCTGCTGCGCAACCGCTCTGCCCTCTCCAAGCACGAAGCGCTGGTCGAGAAAGTCGCTTGCGAGATGGTACGCGCCGGCCGCATCACCTGGCGCGGCCTGGGGCTGCGCGCCCAGCTTCCCCCGGAAACAGAAGGCGGCAAGGTGCGCTGGTGCGTCGTCCGGCCCGATGTCTTCTCCATCCGCAACACCACCGTGCAGGAGTACGTCGAGCCCATCGTCCACGAGATCAAGGTGCACCGCTCCGACCTGCTGGGCGACCTGCGCCGACCCGAAAAGCGCACCGCCTACCTGGACCTGGGCGGCGAATGCTGGTACGTGCTGGGCTGCGACGCCAAAGGCCGGCCCATTGGCGCGGCCGATGAAGTCCCGGTTGAATGCGGCGTGATGCTGATGGAAGGCTCGCGCCTGGTCGTAGCCCGCGCTGCACCGCGGCGCGCGCGGCAGTCTTTGCCACTGGGCGTGTGGATGGCGCTGGCCAAGGCAACGCCTGTTGCGGGGCTCAATGAAGATGAGCAAGGTATGCTGGGCGACTGCGAAGCTTGAACGTAGTCGCCGCCGCGCGCTGAGCCCCGCGCGACAGCCGCGGCTACGGCAAACCCTAGTGCCGCGGCACCGCCCGCTCGGTTAATGTCTGCCCCACGGAGACATAACAATGAAATCCCTCACCGGCCTCGACGCGACTTTCCTTTACCTCGAAACCCCTGAAATGCCCATGCATGTGGGCTCGCTCAACCTCTGCGAACTGCCGGCGGGCTTCAAGGGCAGCTTTCACAAGGCCGTCAAAAACCACATAGCCAAACGCATGCACCTGGCGCCGGTGTTCAGCCGCAAGCTGGTCTTCATGCCGCTGGACCTGGGCCACCCGCTGTGGGTGGAAGCCGATTCGGTGGACATCGACTTTCACATCCGCCGCGCCGACCCGGCCAAAAAAAGCGCGGCGCCCATGACGCTGGCCGAAGTGCACAAGCTGTGCGCGCAATTGCACGGCGAAGTCATAGACCGCGACTACCCGCTCTGGGAGTTCTATATTTTCGACCGCATCAAGCTGCCCGATTCCCAGGGCGGTGGCATTGTTGCGGGCTTTTTCTCCAAGATCCACCATGCCGCGCTGGATGGCAAGGGGGGCGTGATGCTGGCCAATGCCATGCTGGACCTGAGCCCCGAGCCGCGCGAGGTGGCGCCGCCCGACCCTGCGCGCAGGCGCAAGCTGGAGTCCGATCTCCAGCTGGGCAAGATGATCGGCTCGGTGTTCTCCAGTTCGCTGGGGCAACTGGCCAAAGTCGCCAAGTCCTTGCCCGCCGCGGCCACCACTTTCGGCAGCACACTGGCCAAACAATCCATGGGCAGCTCGGCCACCGGCATCAAGCCCAAGATGCCCATGAAGCTGGCGCCGCCCACCCCCTTCAATGCGGGCATAGGCACAGGGCGTGTGTTTGTCACCGCGACCATCCCGCTAGGCGAAAGCAAAGCTATGGGCAAGGCCGTAGGCGGCTCCTTCAACGACATGGTGCTGTGGATCTGCTCGACCGCCTTGCGCAATTACCTGACGCAGCACCACAGCCTGCCGAAGAAATCGCTGGTGGCCGCCATGCCGGTGTCGCTGCGCGAATCCGGCGCCACGGACGCGACCAACCTGGGCAACCAGGTCAGCATAAGCCTGGTCGAGCTGGGCACGCACTTGGCGCACCCGCTCAAGCGCATGAACGCCATCATGGCCTCTACCGCCAAGGTGAAGACCTCCATACAAAGCCTCAAAGGCCTGCTGCCGACCGACTACCCTTCACTGCTGGCGCCCTGGCTGGTGGGCGGCGCCGCCAAGATGGCGCTCAATGCTTACGGCAAAAGCGGCATGGCCAGCCGCCTGCCGATGGTGGCCAACCTGGCGATTTCCAACGTGCCGGGCCCACCCGTGCCCCTGTACCTGGCCGGTGCGAAATTCCTGACCTTCCATCCGCTGTCCATCATCATGCATGGCCTGGCACTCAACATCACCATACAGACCTATGCCGGCCATGTCGATTTCGGCATCATTGCCGACAAAAAAGCATTGCCGCATGCCAAGGACCTGGCCAAAGCAATTGAGGACGCCTTCACTGAAGCACAGGCACTGATGGCAAGCGCGGCACCGGTAGCGACCGCAACGCCGGCAAAACCCGCCAAGCCAGCCTCCTCGAAAGTCGCCAGAAAAACAGCCGCCAAAGCTACTCCGGCAAAAACTCGCAAAACCGCTGTCGCCAAAGCGACGAAATCCACCACGAAGCGAGCAAGTTAGAGTCGTCCCCCTCTGTAAAAACCGCCAAGCCCCCCATACTGGTTTCTGTAGGAAACCAACACAAAAGTATCCAATGCTCCAAGCCATGGCAAGCCCGTCATTCAAGCGAAATTCGTCCTCCACCCAAAATTCCCGCAACAAGTCCCCGCACGATGTTCCGCCCAGTGCCTGGCTGCTCGCACTCGAATTGCGCGCGTTCTGGGAGTTTGGCGCCCTGCTGCCCGCCTGGCCCCTGCTGGCCCGCGCGCCGCGCGGCGACGGCCATGCCGTCATGGTGTTCCCGGGCCTTTCGGCCAACGATGCAACCACGGTACCGCTGCGCCAGTACCTGCAATCGCTCAACTACAGCCCCTGGGGCTGGGAACAGGGCTTTAACTTCGGCCCCCGCGCCGGCGTGCTCCAGGAAGCCCGCGACAGCCTCACCCGCACTTTTGAAACCACCGGTCGCAAAGTCAGCCTGATCGGCTGGAGCCTGGGCGGCGTGTATGCGCGCGAACTGGCCAAGGAGATGCCCGACAAGGTGCGCTGCGTGATCACCCTGGGCACGCCCTTTGCAGGCTCCCACAAGGCCACCAACGCCTGGCGCATTTATGAACTCACCAGCGGCCGCAGCGTGGAGCGTGAATCCGAGAACTACGACCTGCCCGCCGCCCCGCCGGTGCCGACCACCAGCATTTACTCACGCACCGACGGCGTGGTGGCCTGGCAGGCCAGCATCCAGGCGCCCAGCGCGGTGAACCCCAACACCGAGAACATCGAGGTGCTCGCCAGCCACATCGGCATGGGCGTGAACCCCAGCGCCTGGTGGGCGGTGGCCGACCGGCTGGCCCAGCCCGAAGGCAACTGGAAGCCCTTCGCGCGCGAAGACAAGGGCCGGCTCCACGGCCTGCTCTACCCGACACCTGCGCAAGGGATCTAAAACCGCCTTCAGAATAAAAAAAGCGCCTGCAGGAAAACCTGCAGGCGCTTTTTTGTTGAAACCTGGCGTTCTGGAATCAGACGGCCTTGGCGTAATTGGCGATGCCGTCGGTAATTTCCTTCTTGGCCGCTTCCGGGCCCTCCCAGCCCAGCACCTTGACCCACTTGCCTTCTTCCAGGTCTTTGTAGTGTTCAAAGAAATGGGAAATGGTCTTCAGGCGCAGCGGGTTCATGTCTTCGGGTTTTTGCCACTGGGTGTACAGCGAGCATTTCTTGTCCACGGGCACGGCCAGCACCTTACCGTCTTCGCCGGCTTCGTCCTGCATCTTCAGGATGCCGATGGCACGGCAGGTCACCACCACGCCGGGGATCAGGGGCACGGGCGTGATCACCAGCACGTCGACGGGGTCGCCGTCGCCGCTGATGGTCTTGGGCACATAGCCGTAGTTGGTCGGGTAGTGCATGGACGTGCTCATGAAGCGGTCCACAAAAATCGCGCCGGATTCCTTGTCCACCTCGTACTTCACCGGGTCGGCGTTCATCGGAATTTCGATGATCACGTTAAAGGATTCGGGAACATTTTTACCGGGAGAAACTTTATCGAGGGACATGGTCGCTTGAGCTTTGTGTTGAAGGGAAAGAAAAGAAATGAAATGAAAGAGTTGGTGCCGTATGGATGGCCAAGCAGCACACCAGGAGTAATGACTAGTGGCTAATGCCAAGCAGCGGCAGCTCGGTATTTACCCTCATTTTACTGATTCGAGGCTGACGCTTCGTGAAGTTGTCACGTTTTGGCGTTAAATTTCGACCGTTGGCCAATCGACTTGTTCTCCATGCGTGACAAGCAACGAGGAAGCAACGCAGCGGGGGCACCGCTAGCGTGGCACCCCCTCCAAGCGAAAAACAACGTAGGAGAATTTCAATGTCAGCTATGACAGGCAACTCGGCGCTCATTCTTGCGCTGGTCTGCGGACTGATCGCCGTCGGGTACGGCTTCTGGGCACGCAGCTGGATTCTTTCCCAGGACGCAGGCAATGCGCGCATGCAGGAAATTGCAGCCGCCATCCAGACCGGCGCCGCCGCCTACCTCGCGCGGCAATACAAAACCATCGCCATCGTAGGTGTCATCCTCGCGGTGCTCATCGGCTTCTTCCTCGACGGCAAGACCGCCGTCGGCTTTGTGGTCGGTGCGGTGCTCTCGGGCGCCTGCGGCTTTATCGGCATGAACGTCTCGGTGCGCGCCAATGTGCGCACCGCGCAGGCCGCCACCAAGGGCATCGGCCCCGCCCTGGACGTCGCCTTCCGCGGGGGCGCCATCACCGGCATGCTGGTCGTGGGCCTGGGCCTGCTGGGCGTGAGCGGCTTTTACTGGTTCCTCACCGGCAACGGCAATTACACGCCTGACCTGAAACTGGCCAACCTGCTCAACCCGCTGATCGGCTTTGCCTTCGGCTCCTCGCTGATTTCCATCTTCGCCCGGCTGGGCGGTGGCATCTTCACCAAGGGCGCCGACGTCGGCGCCGACCTGGTGGGCAAGGTCGAAGCTGGTATTCCCGAAGACGACCCGCGCAACCCCGCCGTGATTGCCGACAACGTGGGCGACAACGTGGGCGATTGCGCCGGTATGGCCGCCGACCTGTTTGAAACCTATGCAGTCACGCTGATCGCCACCATGGTGCTGGGTGCCCTGCTGCTGTCGGGCGCGGGCTCCACCGCCGCTGTCTATCCGCTGGCGCTGGGCGGCGTGTCCATCATCGCCTCCATCATCGGCTGCTTCTTCGTGAAGGCCTCGCCCGGCATGAAGAACGTGATGCCGGCCCTCTACAAGGGCCTGGCGATTGCCGGCGTGCTGTCGCTCATCGCCTTCTTCTTCGTCACCAAGTGGTTGATGCCTGACGACGCTGTCACCGCCACCGGCACGCAGATGCGCCTCTTCGGCGCCTGCGCGGTGGGCCTGATCCTGACTGGTGCTTTGTGCTGGGTGACTGAGTACTACACCGGCACGCAGTTCAAACCCGTGCAGCACATCGCACAAGCCTCCACCACCGGACATGGCACCAACATCATTGCCGGCCTGGGCGTGTCCATGCGCTCCACAGCCTGGCCGGTGATCTTTGTCTGTATCGCAATACTGGTCGCCTACAAACTGGCAGGCCTCTACGGCATCGCGGTCGCCGCTACCTCCATGCTGAGCATGGCCGGTATCGTCGTCGCGTTGGACGCCTACGGCCCCATCACCGACAACGCCGGTGGCATTGCCGAAATGGCCGAACTGCCCAGCAGAGTGCGCGACATCACCGACCCGCTGGACGCGGTGGGCAACACCACCAAAGCGGTGACCAAGGGCTATGCCATCGGCTCGGCCGGCCTGGCGGCGCTGGTGCTGTTCGCCGACTACACGCACAAGCTCGAAGCCTATGGCAGCGTGGTCAGTTTCGACCTGAGCAACCCCAGCGTCATCATCGGCCTCTTCATCGGCGGACTGATTCCCTACCTGTTCGGAGCCATGGCCATGGAGGCCGTGGGCCGCGCCGCCGGCGCCGTGGTGGTCGAAGTGCGCCGCCAGTTCCGCGACATCAAGGGCATCATGGACGGCACGGGCAAGCCCGAGTACGACACCGCCGTGGACATGCTGACGACGGCCGCCATCAAGGAAATGATGATCCCCTCGCTGCTGCCCGTGGTCGTGCCCATCGTGGTCGGCCTGGCGCTTGGGCCCCAGGCCCTGGGCGGTCTGCTGATGGGCACCATCGTGACCGGCCTCTTCGTCGCGATCTCCATGTGCACGGGCGGCGGCGCCTGGGACAACGCCAAGAAATACATTGAAGACGGCCACCACGGCGGCAAGGGCTCGGAGGCGCACAAGGCCGCCGTGACCGGCGACACCGTGGGCGACCCCTACAAGGACACCGCCGGCCCGGCCGTGAACCCGCTGATCAAGATCATCAACATCGTCGCGCTTCTGATCGTGCCGCTGGTGATGAAGTTCCACGGCGGCGCCGCGCAAGCCGCGCCCAGCGCGCCCATGGCCGAACCCGCCGCAATGAGCGCACCGGCCGCCACGCCGACGGCACCCGCCATGCCCGCCCCCGCGCCCACACAGGCACCCGCGGCGGCGGCAACACCGACGCCGGCCTCGGCCGCCTCTCGCTAGGCCGCTACGGTCCATGCAAAAAGTCCTGCAATGCAGGGCTTTTTTATTGGACTTCTGGAATGAAGAGACCGCGGCCGCGTACCGACCGGGTGCCTACCGCCCAATCATGCCGGCATCAGCTGGCGGACATCCGGCCCGGACAGTGCTCCTGCCGGTGACTCCGGCAAGCTTTCAAAGCGGCGGATCTCGCCAAGGGCCTCGCTCAGCGTCATCTCGCCGGACTGCAGCAGGCAGGCGGTCAGGTGCTCCGTCAGGGCCGTGTACTGGGCCAGGGTGGCCTTGGTTTCGCTGTAAAGTCGCTCGCTCTGGGCCTCCATGATGCTGCGGGTTTCCTCGTCCGGCGGCGCCGAGCCGCCGTCCTTGACGAGCGCGGCGTAGTTCAGCCGGGTCTTGCGGTACATGCCCATCTCGGCCACCGCATGGTGCAACAGCCGCGTCACGCGCGTGATGTCGTTGTGGGCGCCGCTGGTCGTGCCGTCCTCACCGAAGAAAAGCTCCTCATTGGCCATGCCGCCCAGCAGCACGCGAACCTCCTGCTCCATGTCGGCCTTGGTCTTGAGGAGGTTGCTGTCGTGCTTGTGGAGCACAAAGCCGAGTGCGTTGTTGCGCGGATTGGCCTTCAATGAGATCTTGATGGTGCTCATGTTCGCCTGCAGCGCATTCCAGTCGCCGCCCAGCGCCCTGCGCATGTGCTGGAAATCCATCAGGAAGTGGCCCCATTCATGCACGGCAATGATGCGCCGGTCGCGCTCGCGCTCCTTGGTGGTGTTGTCGTTGACGTTGCCCACCAGCACCCGCTCGGCGGCCTGCATCAAGGTGTGCGCGCCTATCATCTGGCCTGACTGCACCGCGAGGATGCCGGCCTGGTTGACCATGGTTTCGATGTCCGCCGGGCTGCAGCCTTCCGTCAACTCCACGAAATGGCGCAGATCCAGGTCGGGCAGGACCTTGTCGGCGCGCTGGCGCAGGTAGTGGCCGGTGATAGCCAGGCGCTCCTGCTGGTTGGGCATGCGGAAGTCGACCTTCATCTGGAAGCGGCGCAGCATGGCCTCATCCATCTGCAGGTTGGCCGAATTGAAATTGGACGCCACGATCCAGATGATTTCGGCGTCCGACTTGGTGCGCACGCCGTCAAGAATGGCCAGCAGCATGTTCTGCGTGTCGTCGTCGTATTTGCGGTTACCGCCGCGCCGCATGAAAAGGTCTTGCGCCTCGTCAAGGAACACGATGCAGCGCTTGCGCCGCGTGGCCAGCGAGAGGATGCGCGACAGGGTATTGGAGCCACCGGCGACATAACCTGTCTCCAGGTTCGCGGCCGAATGGAAAAGAATCGGCAGGTTCAGCTCCTTGGCCAGGTAGCTGGCCAGCTTGGTCTTGCCGGTGCCCGCCGGGCCGCTGAACATCACGTTGAAGGGCTTGTTCACGCCGTAAGCGGCGTATTCAAGGCGGCGCTCGTACTGGTCGCGGATCTGCGCGACTTCGGCCTTGATGTCGTCCATGCCAACGAGGTCATCCATATCGCCGCTGATCTGTTGCGGGGAAATGAACTTGAGTGCCTTGCGCTGGCTTCCCACCTGAAACCACAGGAAGGCCAGCAGGCCCAGGGTCAGGGTGGCCGACACCAGCGCGCTGGCGCCGCCTTTCCAGGCGTCCTGCTCGGATTGCGGCCGCGCCTCGCCAAAACGCTGCTCAAGGCGGGCCAGCATGTCCTTGCTGGCACCGTCAAGCGCGGCCTGGGGCACAAAGGTCAGTTTGCCGCCCCAGGGTGCGGTCACCGCTTTGTCGGCCAGGATCTTGGTTTCCATGTCCGAGGGGTAATAGGCGTACTGCCGCCCCTCTGATTCCACGAGCACAAAACGCTCGGAAACGGTCCACAGAATGGGACGGTAAATGATGGTGATGCGCGCGACCGGGTGGGCCTCCAGAAAGCTCAGCACCGAGCCGCTCCCGAAAACAACCGGCAGCGCGGAGTTGTAGGCCCAGGCGGCTTCCGCGCCCTGCCCCGAGGCTGCCATGGCCTTGACCTCCAGGCTCAGTTTCTCCTGGCGCTGCAGGGTGGACCAGGCGTAGTACGCGCTGGCGGGAATCATCAACACAACGGCCAGCACCGTGAGCTTCATGCCCAGGCTTTGCACAGCCAGCCAGTCACGCAGGCGGGCCGCCAGGGCTTTGAGCCAGGTTTGCGTGCCGGAACCGTCGGTGGGTACGTCGCCGGTGGAAGCCGCATCGGTCGCGCAGGGGGTGGGGTCGCTCATCGCAATATGTGTCCAGAGTGCGGACCGCAGTTGCCTGCTGCTGCCGCTGTCATGCGCCCCGCTGGGCGCACTGTGGCACCGTTCCTTTTGTAGGAATTGGCGAGGTGCATGTGTAGGTTCAATCCTACAGAAAGAGCTATTCCCCCACATCAAAAATGTTGTAAACGGAGCGCCGCCACGCAACACTGCGGCGTGAAAAACACACGCTTTTCCAGACCGTTACTTCACGCTCCCCGCGAGCCGCACCTGCTACCGCATCGGCCGGTTTCAAGCAAAATCAGGCGCATGCAGCTCAATTACATCGCCAACGCCTCCCTCCCCTCCGTTTCCGGCAAGACCATTCCGGTCATAGACCCCTCCGACGGCCAGGTGTTTGACGAAATCCAGCGCAGCAACGCGCACGACATCGACACCGCCGTGCGCAGCGCGCGCGAGTGCCTGGAGCTGGTGTGGAGCCGCTTCAACGCTGCCGAGCGCGGACGCTTGTTGATGCGGCTGTCGGCCAAGGTGGCCGAGCACGCCGAAGAACTGGCGCAGCTTGAGCAGCGCGATTGCGGCAAACCGACCAAACAGGCCCGAGCCGACGTGGCGGCCCTGGCGCGCTATTTCGAGTTTTACGCCGGTGCCTGCGACAAGCTGCACGGCGACACCATTCCCTACCTGGACGGTTACAGCGTGATGACCTGGCGCGAGCCGCACGGCGTCACCGGCCACGTGATCCCCTGGAACTATCCCATGCAGATCTTCGGCCGCAGCGTGGGCGGCGCGCTGGCCGCCGGCAACGTCTGTGTGGTCAAGCCGGCCGAGGACGCCTGCCTGTCGTTGATCCGCGTGGCGCAGCTCGCCGCCGAGGTCGGCTTTCCGGCCGGTGCCATCAACATCGTGACCGGCTACGGCCATGAGGTCGGCGACGCGCTGGCGCGCCACAAGGGCATAGACCACATCAGCTTCACCGGCAGCCCTGCGGTGGGCACACTGATCCAGCAGGCGGCGGCCGAACGCCACTGCCCCGTCACTCTGGAGCTGGGTGGCAAAAGCCCGCAGATCGTCTTTGCCGACGCCGACCTCGACGCAGCGATCCCCGCCATCATCAACGCCATCGTGCAGAACGCCGGGCAAACCTGCTCGGCCGGCTCGCGCCTGCTGGTGGAGCAGGCGATTTATGAACCGCTGCTGCAACGCCTGGGCCATGCTTTTGAAAACCTGCGCGTGGGCCCCGCCGCCATGGACCTGGACGTCGGCCCCTTGATCCGGCAAAGCCAGCAACAGCGTGTGTGGGACTTTTTGAGCGACGCGCAGGTCGCCAACATCGCGATGGTGGCCCAGGGCCAGATCGTCGAGGAAGCACCCGAGACCGGCTTTTACCAGGCGCCCACCTTGCTACGCGACGTGCCGGTGACCCACCGGCTGGCGCAGGAAGAAGTTTTCGGCCCGGTGCTGTGCGCCATGAGCTTCAAGGACGAGAACCACGCGGTGGAACTTGCCAATGCCACCCAGTTCGGCCTGGTTGCCGGTATCTGGACGCGCGACGGCGCGCGCCAGTTCCGCATGGCCAGGCGCGTCAAAAGCGGCCAGGTCTTCATCAACAACTACGGCGCCGGCGGCGGCGTGGAGCTGCCTTTCGGCGGTGTGAAGTCCTCAGGCTACGGGCGCGAAAAAGGCTTTGAGGCCTTGTACGGCTTTACGACGCTGAAGACGGTGGCGGTACGGCACGGCTGAGCTGGCAGCTCCAGTTCCCGACGACCCAGGGTCGGGATGTAATAAGCTCACGTATCAGTTAAACAAAAACACCTGGAGACAAACCCATGCGGGTCAAAGACAAATCTATCATCGTCACCGGCTCCGGAGGCGGTATCGGTGAAGGCATCGCGCGGCGGCTTGCAGCCGAAGGCGCCAAGGTCATCGTCAACGACATCAATGTGGCGCTTGGCGAAAAGGTGGTGGCGGCCATCGCAAAAGCCGGCGGTACGGCCTCCTTCTTTGCGGCTGATGTAACGAAAACCGCCGAGGTCAAGGCCCTGGTCGATACCGCCGTGCAGCGCTACGGCCGGCTCGACGTGATGGTCAACAACGCCGGCTGGACGCATCGCAACCAGCCCGCGCTGGATGTCAGCGAAGACGATTTCGACAAGTGCTATGCCATCAACGTCAAAAGCATCTATCTAGCCACTATCCACGCCACGCCGGTGTTCCGCAGCCTGGGTGGCGGCAGCTTTATCAACATCGCCTCCACAGCCGGCGTACGCCCACGGCCCGGCCTGACCTGGTACAACGGCTCCAAGGGCGCCGTCATCACCACCTCCAAGTCGCTGGCGGCCGAGCTGGGCCCCGACAACATCCGCGTCAACTGCATCAACCCGGTGTTCAACCCCGACACCGGCCTTTCGGCTGACTTTGCCGGTGGACCGATCGATGAGGAGCGTAAGGCCCGCTTTCGCGCCAGCATCCCGCTGGGACGCTTCTCGACCGCGCTGGACGTGGCCAATGCGGCGCTCTACCTGGCCAGTGATGAAGCCGACTTCATCAGCGGAATCTGCCTGGAGGTCGATGGCGCCAGGTGTGTCTAGCCCGGCTGTGCTCCAGGATGACGTGCATCCTTTGGGGATAAGGCCTCGTTTTACCGTCCGGGGCGGGCCAATGGAGTAAATTCTCCCCTTGGGCCCCTCACGATGACGACCGAAAAAATCATTCCGCTGGCAGATATACGCTACGCAAGCCGCGTGCCGCACATCCCTGCCCGGCTGGTGGCGCCCAATGGCTTGTTGAGCGATATGCGCGGCCGGCCGCTGCGGGATTTGCGCATCAGCGTGACCGACCGCTGCAACTTCCGCTGCAGTTACTGCATGCCACGCGAGGTGTTCGACAAGGACTACGCCTTCCTGCCGCAAACCTCGCTGCTGAGCTTTGAGGAAATCACCCGCTTGGCCAAGGTGTTTGTGGCGCATGGGGTCGAAAAGATCCGGTTGACCGGCGGCGAGCCGCTGCTGCGCAAGCACCTCGAAGTGCTGATCGAAATGCTGGCAAAGCTGCAGACGCCGCAGGGCAAGCCGCTGGACATCACGCTGACCACCAATGCCTCGCTGCTCGCCAAAAAAGCCCAGTCGCTCAAGGACGCCGGCCTGCAGCGCGTCACCGTGAGCCTGGACGCGCTGGACGACGCCACCTTCCGGCGCATGAACGACGTGGACTTTCCGGTGGCCGACGTGCTCAAGGGCATAGAGGTCGCGCAAAAGGTCGGCCTGGCGCCGCTCAAGGTCAACATGGTGGTCAAGCGCGGGACCAACGACGCGGAAATCCTGCCCATGGCCCGGCACTTCCGCCACACCGGGGCCGTGCTGCGCTTTATCGAATACATGGACGTGGGCGCCACCAACGGCTGGCGCATGGACGAGGTGCTGCCCTCCGCCCAGGTGGTGGAGCGCCTGAACGCCGAGTTTCCGCTCGTCGCCGTCAACCCCAACTACACCGGCGAAACTGCCGAGCGCTGGCGCTATGCCGACGGCGCGGGCGAAATCGGCGTGATCAGCAGCGTGACCCAGGCTTTTTGCGGCGACTGCAACCGGGCGCGACTGTCGACCGAGGGCAAGCTGTTTTTGTGCCTGTTCGCGAGCCAGGGCCAGGATTTGCGCGCCCTGCTACGCGGCGGCTATGCCGACGAACAGATCGCGGCGGCCGTGGCCCATATCTGGCAAGGGCGTGATGACCACTATTCCGAGTTGCGCGCCGCGCTGCCGGCTGACACCAACCTGCCAGACAGCCATGCCAAGCGCGTCGAGATGAGCTATATCGGTGGCTAGATGACAAGCAACAGCCACAACCTCTCGCTGCACGCCGAAGCCATCACCGGCCTGATCCTGGCCGGTGGACGCGGTTCACGCATGGGCGGGGCCGACAAGGGCCTGCAGAATTTCAACGGCGTGCCGCTGGCCCTGCACACGCTGATGCGGCTCTCGCCGCAGGTCGGCGAAGTGATGATCAACGCCAACCGCAACCTGGCCGCGTACGAAGCCTTCGGCGTGCCGGTCTGGCCCGACAGCACGGGCCTGGGTGAATTCGCCGGGCCGCTGGCCGGTTTCCTCACCGGCCTGGAGCGCTGCGAAACGCCCTACCTGCTCACTGTCCCTTGCGATACGCCCTTGTTCCCCCATGACCTGGTGGCGCGCCTGGCCGAGGCCTACGTGCGAGAGGGCGCCGACTTCGCCGTGGCGGCCGCACCCGAGGAAGACGGCCAGCTCAGGCCGCAGCCGGTGTTTTGCCTGATGGGCACCCACATGCTCGAAAGTCTGGTGCGCTTCACCCACGGCGGCGGCCGCAAGATAGACGCCTGGACAGCCCAGCACAAGACCGTGGCCGTGCCCTTCAACCGGCCCGGCGACGATGCGCATGGCTTCTTCAACGCCAACACCCTGGCCGAGCTTCACCAGCTCGAATCGCGCCTGCCGTGAAAACGCTGGACCAGATCGCAGCCGAGCTGCAGGGCTACGACCCGCAGGCCCTGTCGGCCAGCCAGGTGTTGGACTTCCTCTCCCGGCTGGTGGCACCTGTAGAGGATGCCGTCCAGTTGCCGCTGTTCGAATCATTGGGCCGGGTATTGGCCGAGGACGTGGTCTCGCCGTTTGACGTGCCGCCCCATGACAACTCGGCCATGGACGGCTTTGCCTTTGACGGCCGCCAGCTGGCGCCGGGCGAAGCGCTGGAATTGAGGGTGGCAGAGGGCACTGCATTGGCCGGCAAGGCCTGGCAAGGCAGCGTACAGCCAGGACAGTGCGTGAAGATCATGACGGGCGCCATCATGCCGGCAGGCCTGGACACCGTGGTGCCGCAGGAATTTGTATCCGTTCGGGCTGAGCCCTTCGACAAAGCTCAGGACAGGCTTGTCGAAGCTCCTCGCGGCACTTCGACCAGCGCAGTGCGAACGGAGTTGATCACCATCCCCCCCGGCCTGCTGCGCGCGGGCGACAACCGCCGCCTGCGCGGCGAAGACCTGGCGCAAGGCCTGCCGGCGCTGCGCAAAGGCGAAATTCTCACTCCCGCCCGCCTGGGCCTCGCGGCCTCACTGGGCTTGGCCACCCTGCCCGTCCGGCGGCCGCTGCGCGTGGCCTATTTCTCCACCGGCGACGAGATCCTCTCGCTCGGTGAGGCGCCGCGCGAAGGCGCGGTTTACGACAGCAACCGCTACACCGTCTTCGGCATGCTGAGCCGCCTGGGCTGCCAGGTTATCGACATGGGGGTGGTGCGCGACGACCCGGCCCTGCTCGAGGCCGCCTTCAGCCGCGCGGCGCTGCAGGCCGATGCCATCATCACCTCGGGCGGCGTCAGCGTGGGCGAAGCCGACTTCACCAAGGCCATGATGAAAAAACTCGGCGACGTCGCCTTCTGGCGCATCGCCATGCGGCCCGGCCGGCCCATGGCCGTGGGCCGCATCCCACCCGCCGCCGGCCAGGGTGAGGCTGCCAACAAAAACGGGGCGATCCTGTTCGGCCTGCCCGGCAACCCGGTCGCCGTGATGGTGACCTTTCTGGCCTTTGTGCGCCCCGCCCTGTTGCAAATGATGGGCGCCACCGCCGCACCAGCGCCGTTGCTCAAAGCCCGCAGCACCGAGGCCATCCGCAAAAAAGCGGGCCGCACCGAATACCAGCGCGGCTGGGTCTCCACCGCCGTCGACGGCTCGCTGCAGGTCAAGACCACCGGTAGCCAAGGCTCGGGCGTGCTGCGATCCATGGCCGAGGCCAATGGTTTGATCATGCTGCACCATGCGCAAGGCAATGTCGCTGTCGGTGACGAAGTCGATATTTTGATGTTCGAGGGTGCAATCTAGACAGCCTGCGCCAAAAGCGCCCCCATAAAAACGCCCTCCTGTGAGGGCGTTCTTCATTGATTCGCACCATTTCCACCGTTCGGGCTGAGGTATCGAAGCCCTGTGCCGCACTGCCCTTCGATACCTCAGGGTGAACGGGGAGGTAAAGCGCCGGAGGGCTATTTGGCTACATATTCCGGATGCTCATGGTGAGCATCCGGCTCTTCCTTGGCCACAGCCTTGTTGGCGCCGGGAATGGCTTTCCGCGCAAACAGGGTGTACATGGTGGGCACCACAAAAACGGTGAGCAAAGTGCCCAGCGACATGCCGCCGACAATGACCCAGCCGATCTGGGTGCGGCTTTCGGCGCCGGCGCCTTTGGCCAGGGCCAGCGGCAAGGCGCCTAGCACCATGGCGCCGGTGGTCATCAGGATGGGCCGCAGGCGCTGGGCCGAGGCCTTGACCAGCGCGTCTATCATCTCCAGTCCCTGGCCGCGCAGCTGGTTGGTGAACTCCACGATCAGGATGCCGTGCTTGGTGATCAGGCCCACCAGGGTGATCAGGCCGATCTGCGAATACACATTGAGCGAACCGCCCGACCATTTGAGCGCAAGCAAGGCCCCAATCATGGACAGCGGCACCGACAGCATGATGACCAGCGGGTCGATGAAGCTTTCAAACTGTGCAGACAGCACCAGGAAAATAAACAGCAGCGCAAGCACAAAGACGATGGCCAGCGCACCTTGCGAGTTCTTGAACTCACGCGAGGTGCCGTTGAGGTCGGTGCTGTAACCGGTCTTGAGCACCTTGTTGGCGGTCTGGTCCATGAATTTGAGCGCCTCACCCAGCGAATAGTCGCTGGCCAGGCTGGCCGTGATGGAAACCGAGCGCCGCTGGCCGAAGTGGTTGAGCTCGCGCGGAGAGACGCTTTCACGCACCTTGACCAATGCCGACAGCGGAATCATCGCGTCGTTGCGGCCGCGCACATAGATGCGGTCTATATTTTCGGGCGTGATGCGGCCGCTGGCCTCGGTCTGCACGATGACGTCGTATTGCTCGGCATCGCGCTTGTAGCGCGTCACATTGCGCCCGCCCAGCAGGGTTTCAATGGCTTTGGCGACGACCTGCACGCTGACGCCCATGTCGGCCGCCTTGTCGCGTTCAACCTCTATGCGCAGCTCGGGCTTGTTGAGCCGCAGGTCCACGTCGGGCGAAACAATGCCGGGGTTCTTGGCAATCTCATCCAGCATCTGGCGCGTGACGGCGTTCAGGTTTTGGTAACTGTCGGAAGTCTGGATTACGAAATTGAGCGGCCGCTCGCGAAAGCCCTGGCCCAGTGAGGGCGGCGTGATGGGAAAAGCCGTGACGCCCGGCAGCGCATTGAACTTGGGCTGCAGCTCGCGCGCCATGTCCAGGGTGGAGCGCTGACGCTGGTCCCAGTCGACCGTGCGGTAGACCACACTGGCCTGGGCTACCGTGGGATTGCCGACATTGGCAAAAATCCGGTCGAACTCGGGGAAGGGTTCACCCATCTTCTCCAGCGCACGCGCATACCGGTTGGTGTAATCCAGCGTCGCGCCGTCGGGCGCGTTGACGTTGGCCAGGATCACGCCGCGGTCTTCAATCGGCGAGAGTTCCTGCTTCATGCCCGGGAACACCATCGCGATGGCCAGGGCGCTGAGCAGCATCACACCGATCACGATCCAGCGCGCCTGCAGCGCCAGGCCCTTGAGCCGCTGGACCAGCGAAGGCCCGGAGCTGCCCTCCTCAGCCGCCGGCACATAACGAGTCGTGACCACCCAGCGCAACACCGCGCCGTAGCGGTCGGAGATAGCGGTCAACGCCCGCTCCATGTAGCGGTCAAAACGATTGGGCTTGGGATTGTGCTTGAGCAGCTGGGTGCACATCATGGGCGTGAGCGTGAGCGCGACAAAACCCGACACCACCACCGCGCCGGCCAGCGCCAGCGCAAATTCCACAAAAAGGCGCCCGGTGCGGCCCGGCGTAAAGGCCAGCGGCGCGTACACGGCCACCAGTGTGGCTGTCATGGTGACCACGGCAAAACCGATTTCGCGCGCGCCCTTGATGCCGGCCGAGAAAGGATCCATGCCTTCCTCTATATGGCGGAAGATGTTCTCCAGCATCACGATGGCGTCGTCCACCACCAGGCCGATGGCCAGCACCAGCGCCAACAGGGTCAGCGTGTTGATGGTGAAGCCCGCCAGGGCCATCATGGCGAAGGTGCCAATCAGGCTCACCGGGATGGTGACGATGGGGATGATGGACGCGCGCAAGGTGCGCAGGAACACAAAAATCACCAGGGCCACGAGCACGATGGCCTCGGCGATGGTGTGGTACACATTGCCCACCGAGCGGTCGATGAACACGGAGTTGTCGTTGGCGATGTTGATCACCATGTCGGGAGGCAGGTCGGCCCTGAGCTTGGGTAACACGTCCCTTACACCCTTGGACAGGTCCAGCGGGTTGGCCGTGGCCTGGCGAATCACGCCGACGGCCACTGCGGAGCGGCCGTTGAGCCTGACCGACGTGCGTTCGTCGGCCGCGCCTTCTTCCACCCGCGCGACGTCGCGGATCTTGACGGAAAAGCCGTTGACGTTCTTGATGACGATCTCGCGGAACTGCGCGGGCCTGACCAGGTCGGTCTGCGAGGTCACGCTGAATTCACGCTGCTGCGATTCGATGCGGCCCGCCGGCAGCTCGAGGTTGCTGCGGCTGATCGCGTCTTCCACATCCTGCGTGGTCAGCTTGTAGGAGGCGAGCTTGTCGGTGTCAAGCCAGATGCGCATGGCGTATTTGCGCTCGCCGAAGATGCGTACGTCGGCCACGCCGGTCACGGTCTGCAGGCGCGGCTTGACGATGCGGTTGACCAGGTCGTTGATCTGCAGCGGCGTCAAAGAGTCGCTGGAGAAAGCCACCTGGATGACCGGGAAGGCATCGGCCTCGACCTTGGCGATCACCGGCTCTTCAATGGCCTGCGGCAACCGGTTGCGCACGCGCGAAGTGCGGTCGCGCACCTCGGCGGCGGCCGAGTCGGCGTCTTTCTCGAGGCGAAAGCGCACGCTGATCTGCGCCTGGTCGGCGCGACTGATGGAGGTGATCACGTCCACCGCGTCGATGCCCGCGATGGAGTCTTCCAGCGGCTTGGTGACCTGCGACTCGATCACCTCCGCCGACGCGCCGGCATAACGCACGCTGACGGTCACGACGGGCTCGTCGATTTTGGGGTATTCGCGCACGGCCAGGCGGTTGAAACTGACCGCGCCTATCAGCACGATCAGCAGCGACAGCACGGTGGCGAAGACCGGGCGGCGTATGGAAACTTCAGCGAGTTGCATGGACTGGTCTGGAACTGTGGCGGCTACTGGCGGCTATGGCGGGTGTGTACGGCGACGGCGGCGCGGAAAGAAGCACTCAGGCGGGATCGCGGGCCGGCGGGCCTGCCGGACTGCGCTCGACCGGGGTCACGCTGCGCACCGGCACCAGCGTGCGTGGCGCTTCGGAAACTACCACGCCGCAGGGGTTGGGGCCTGAGAGGGGCGCCTGGGCAGCAGGCTCGGCCGCACTCACCGTGGTTTTCGCCGGGGCGGGCTGCGCATTGGCGGTGGGCGTGGCGGCTGCCGGGGCTGAAGCGCCTGCAGCCGGCGCGGCGGCCTTTGCGTTGCCCGAGCGGGCGGCATTTGCCGCCAAATCCACTACGGTCACCAAGGTGCCGTCACGCTGCACGCGCTGCTGGCCGGCCGCGACCACGGTGTCGCCGGCCTCCAGGCCTTCCAGGATTTCAACCTTGCCGGGACTGCGCAGGCCGACCTTGACTTCCACGCGCTTGGTGGTGCGAGTCTGCTCGTTCGGGCCTTCCAGCAGCTTGATGACAAACTGCCGCCCGCCCTGCGGAACAATGGCTTCCTCGGGCACTACGCGGGCGTTCTCACGCACGCCGAAGACGGTGTTGACCCGGGCGAACATGCCGGGGCGCAGTTGCAGCTGGCGATTGTCGATGCAGCCGCGCACACCGATGGAGCGGCCGTTGGCGTCGATCAGCGGGTCTATGGCCTGGATTTGCGCGTTGTATTTACGGCCGGGCAAGGCGTCGATGTCGAGCACGGCCGTCTGCCCGCGTTTGATCTTGTTCTGGAAGCGCTCGGGCAGGCGAAAGTCGACGTAGATGGCTTCGATGTCTTCGATGTTGACAATGTCGGAGCCGTCCTTGAGGTAGTCACCCACATTGACCTGGCGTATGCCGGCGATGCCGTCAAAGGGCGCGACGATTTTGAGCCGCGCCGCGGTGGCCTTGGCCAGCGACAGCTTGGCCTCCGCAACTTGCAGGTTGGCCGCGCTTTCATCGAGGGAGCGCTGGCTGATGAAATTTTGCGCCACCAGCTCCTGGTTACGCTTCTGGTTGGCCCGGGCGATGGAGAGTTCTGCCTGGCTTTGCTGCACCTGGGCCAACGGCAGCTGGTCGTCAAATTGCACCAGCACCTGGCCTTTGCGCACACGCTGGCCGTCGGTGAAATTGAGCTGGGTGATACGCCCGCTGACCTCAGGCCGCAAGACCACGCCGCGTCGCGAACGCAGGCTGCCCACGGCCTGGGTGTCGTCCGACAGCCTGGCCAGCTCCACCTTCGCGGCTTCCACCGTGACCGGTTTCCCCGAATTCGAGCCATTGGTGTTGCTCGCGCTGTTGCCTGCGGCTGATGGCGCGGCGGCATCCGGTGCCTTGGGTTTCTGGAGCCACCAGGCGGCGCCCGATGCGACCGCTATGCCCGCGACGGCGACAGCTGTGAAGATTGCTTTGGAGGCCATGGGGAAGGAACTTGTAATACAAAGAGATACAAACTTCCAATGTAGCAGGACGCCATGGCGTATGCAGCGTTTTCTGGCTTCCGCCAGGGGCAAGCGCGGTAGCTTTACAACGGCTTTACCAAAGGCCGGCGGCGGCCGCCCTGGGCTGAATGCTATGTACGCTTATGGGGCAGCCCGGCCATTCTGCTTGGTGCGTGTTTTTTCGCACATGTTCCCGCCAATGTTCCCGCTGCGGGCTCGGCCTCCCCGCATCTGTTACAGACGGCCCAGCGCGCGCTCCACGCCCTTGTTGGCCAGCGCGTCGGCACGCTCGTTGCCGGGGTCGCCAGCGTGCCCTTTGACCCAGCGCCAGTCGATTTTGTGGCCGCTACCGCTCACCAGCGCATCCAGGCGCTGCCACAGGTCTACGTTCTTCACCGGCGCCTTGGCCGCCGTGCGCCAGCCCCTGGCCTTCCAGCCATGGATCCACTCGGTGATGCCCTTGCGCACGTACTCGCTGTCGAGGTACAGCGTCACGCTGCAGGGCCGCTTGAGAGCCGCCAGGGCTTCGATGACGGCCGTCATTTCCATGCGGTTGTTGGTGGTGCCCAGCTCGCCGCCGAACAATTCCTTCTGGGTGCCGCCCTGGGTCAGCAGCACGCCCCAGCCGCCAGGCCCGGGATTACCCTTACATGCGCCGTCGGTGTAGATCACGACGGGCTGGGATGTGGCGGCGGGGCTCGTGGATAAATCAGTCATGCGTTGTGCTTGCTTGTGAACTTGCTTGTGAAGCTTATGAAGAAAAAGCGCCGGGGCATTACCAGCGCCGGCGTTAAAGGAAAGAATGGAAAAACGGTTCAGCCCGGTGGCCGCAGCCGGACGGCCGGCTCCTTGTTGGCCACGGCGGCAGGCGCTGCGGCCGGTGCCTTGCGCGTCTTCCAGGCCGGCTCCAGCAGCCGCACACCCCGCACGCGCTTGACTGCCGCGAGAAAGTACACGGCGCCAAAGATCGACCACCAGCGCTCGCCGGCCGCGTCCATCCACTCAAAACGGTCCAGCCAGGCTTGGCTGGCCAGCGCCGGGCGGTAGCAGCCGAAGCGCCCCGACTCTACCTCAAAGTCCAGCAGCCTCAACCAGTCGCGCAGCCGCCAGTAGCCGATGAACTCGCCCGTCTTGGGCAGGAAAAAGCTGTCGTAACCCCAACGCTGGTACAGATGGCCGCGCCGCTGGCGCAGGCCCCAGAGGCTGGTGGGATTGAACCCGCTGATGACCACCCGGCCCTCGGGCACCAGCACGCGGCTGACTTCGCGCAGGGTGGCGTGCGGGTCGCGGCTGAGTTCCAGCGTGTGCGGCAACACCACCAGGTCCAGGCTGCTTTCAGGGAAAGGCAGCGCGCCCGAGTCGGTCAGCAAGGCCGCGCGCCGGGCAGTGGCCGCGGGCACACCCGCCTTGTCAGGGGTTTGCGCGGCGGGAGCCGACTCCAGTGCCAGCCATTTGTGCGGCATGCGGTTGGCCTGCAGCGCGTCCAGTTCCGGCAGGCCCAGTTGCAAGGCGTGATAGCCGAAGACGTCACTGACGGCCTCGTCAAAACGCAAGCGTTCCCAGCCCAGCAGGTAGGCGCCAGGCGGTGTCGTCAGCCAGTCCGTCAAACCTATAATTTCAGAGCTCATCAAGTTCCAGACATCGCATGCATTTGATCCCGATTCCCGCCTTCGACGACAACTACCTCTGGTTGTTGCATGACGGCAAGCGCGCCCTGGTGGTGGACCCGGGAGATGCCGGGCCGGTGCAGCGCGCGCTGAATGAGCACGCATTGCAGCTGGAGTCGATTCTAGTCACGCACCACCATGCGGACCACACCGGCGGCGTGGACGCCCTGCGTGACGCAACGGGTGCCCGGGTCTGGGGCCCGGCCACCGAGCGCATTCCTCAACCTTGCACACCGCTCAAAGGCGGCGACACCGCACACGCCCTCGGACTGGCCTTCCAGGTCATTGACGTGCCGGGCCACACGGCCGGCCACATCGCCTATTACCTGGCCCCCACGCTTTCCGCTTCGCGTGATGCGCTGCCCCCCGAGGGGGCTCATCCGGCTTGGGGCGGCCCGGCGCCGGATGGCACCGCCATGGACGGGCGACCCCTGCTGTTCTGCGGCGACACGCTGTTCTCGGGCGGCTGCGGGCGCCTGTTTGAAGGCACGCCCGCGCAAATGCTGGCATCGCTGGACAAGCTCGCCGCCCTGCCCGGCAACACCGTGGTCTGCTGCACCCATGAATACACGCTGTCCAATCTGCGTTTCGCCGTGGCCGTCGAGCCCGGCAACGCCGACCTGGCGGCCTACCAGGCCAAATGCACCAGCCTGCGTGCGCAAAACCTGCCCACCTTGCCGACTTCCATCGCACAGGAACTGCTGATTAACCCCTTTTTGCGAACCCGGCAAGCCACTATCATGCAGGCAGCCCGGCACTTCGACGCGTCGGCTCACGACGACAGCACCGTATTTGCCGCCATCCGCCAGTGGAAAAACCAATTCAAATGACGCCACACTCCCGCACCACTGCAGTTTCGAGCCTTTCGAGCTTTTCGAATCCTTTTTCTTCCCGCTTCTTCCGCTTCGCCTCGCTGGTATTCGTCATGGTGACGGCGCTGCTGGCTGGCTGCGCCACACAGCAGGCCCCAGGCCTGCCCAGCGACCCGGTGCTCACCACTGGCGGCGCCCCGGCGCCCAAGCCACTGCTGCCCAGCGGCCCGCTGCAGGCCATCACGCCCGGGCAGGCCGGCTCGCACCAGATCGCATCCACGGAGCCACCCAAGGAGCTCTGGGACCGCATACGCCGCGGCTTTGCCATGCCGGACCTGCAGAACGAACTGGTGACCGACCGAGAACAGTGGTATGCCAGCCGGCCGGACTACATCCAGCGCATGACCGAGCGCTCCAGCAAATACCTGTTCCACATCGTTGAAGAACTCGAGCGCCGCCAGATGCCCACCGAGCTGGCGCTGCTGCCCTTTATCGAGAGCGCCTTCAACCCGCAGGCGGTCTCCAGCGCCAAGGCTGCCGGCATGTGGCAGTTCATGCCGGCCACCGGCAAGTATTTCGACCTCAAGCAAAACGCTTTCCGCGACGACCGCCGCGACGTGCTGGCCTCCACCCGCGCCGCGCTGGACTACCTGCAAAAACTCTACGGCATGTTCGGCGACTGGCATCTGGCGCTGGCAGCCTACAACTGGGGCGAAGGCAGCGTGAGCCGTGCCATCGCCAAAAACCAGAGGGCCGGCCTGGGCACCAGCTACTCCGACCTCAACATGCCGGCCGAAACCCGGCTCTATGTGCCCAAGCTGCAGGCCGTCAAGAACATCGTCGCCAACCCGCAGGCCTTCCGCACCGAACTGCCGCTGATCGAAAACCACCCCTACTTCCAGCAGGTGCTGATCACGCGCGACATCGACGTGGCCCTGGCCGCGCGCCTGGCCGACGTCAAGATCGAAGACTTCAAGGCGCTGAATCCCTCGGCGCATCGGCCCGTCATCATCGCCGCGGGCACCCCGCAAATCCTGCTGCCCTGGGACAACGCCACCGTGTTCCAGCGCAACTTCGAGGCCTATACACAAGGCCAATACGCCAGCTGGACCGCCTGGACAGCCCCCAGCACCATGAGCGCAGCCGAAGCAGCACGCCGCAACGGCATGAGCGAGACCGACCTGCGCGGCGTCAACAACATCCCGCCGCGCATGCTGATCAAGGCCGGCTCCACCCTGCTGGTGCCGCGTTCGGCCAAAGTCGAAACCGATGTCACCTCGCATGTCGCCGACACCGCCCAGGTGTCCTTCGCGCCGGAAATCGTGACGCGCCGCACTACCGTGAAGGCCCGCAAGGGCGAATCGGTGGCCACCATCGCCAAGCGCTACGGCCTGAGCGCCGCCAGCGTGGCCGAGTGGAACAAGGTCAGCGCTTCCAGCGCCTTCAAGGTGGGCCACCCCGTGGTGGTCTACCTGCCGGTTAAAAGCCGTGCCGCCTCGGCCAGCCATGGCCGCGGCAAGGCCAGCGTGAAAGCCGTCAAGCGCAGCGCGGCCAAGCCTGTCGTCAAATCGAAAAAGCGCTAAGGCGCTTCTTCGGTCCCCCTGGGCCTGTCAACTAGAGCTTCAGGGTACCGACGCCAAACAGTCCTACCAGCCCTATGACGATCAAATAGATCGCCACGATGTAGTTGAGCAGGCGTGGAATGATCAGGATCAGGATGCCGGCGATCAGGGACATCAGCGGGCCTATGCTGAGCGAGAGGTTCATGGCGTTTTCCTTGGAAGAGTCCGGCTTTGACTCTAAGGAGATGCGCCGGCCGCGGCTGTAGGACGGCAGGAAGATTTGGCGTGATTGCCGTACAGCGCTGGCGTCAGAGCTTTTCCGTCTCGCCGCTGCGCGGCTGCCATTTCATGAGGCGTTTCTCGAGCCGGCCCACGATGCCGTCCAGCACCAGCGCAAAGGCGGTGAGCACCACGATGCCGGCAAACACGGTGTTGACGTCAAACGTACCTTCGGCCTGCAGGATGAGGTAGCCCACCCCGCGCGCCGAACCCAGGTATTCACCCACCACCGCCCCGACAAAAGCCAGGCCCACCGAGGTATGCAGGCTGGAGAACACCCAGCTGGTGGCGCTGGGCAGGTAGACGGTGCGCAGCAACTGGCGCTGGTTGGCGCCCAGCATGCGGGCATTGGCCAGCACCACCGGGCTGACTTCCTTCACGCCCTGGTAGACATTGAAAAACACGATGAAAAACACCAGCGTCACAGCCAGCGCCACCTTGCTCCAGATGCCCAGGCCCAGCCACAGCGAAAAAATCGGCGCAAGGATGACGCGCGGCATCGAATTGGCGGCCTTGATGTAGGGATCAAGGATGGCGCTGGCTGTTGGCGCGAGCGCCAGCCACAGGCCGCAGGCCAGGCCCAGCACCGTGCCAATGCCGAAGGCCAGCACAGTCTCCAGCAAGGTGGTGCCCAGGTGCAGGTAGATGTCGGCATTGCCGGCAAGGCCGTCGGGAAACAGCGCATTGGGGCCGAACCCCCAAGGCATGAACCAGCTCCAGACACGGCCCGCCACCTTGATGGGCTCACCCAGGAAAAAAGCGATCTTCTGGTCGCGCGAAGCGACATGCCACAGCAGCAGGATAACGGCGAGCAAGCCCAGTTGCCAGGCCCGCAGGTTGTTTTGGGAAGGCTTCAGGCGCTGCCACATGGTCATGCCGCCTTCTTCAATTGCTGCGCATAGCCCTTGAGCACCTCATCGCGCAGCACATTCCAGATCTGCGTATGCAGCTCCACAAAACGCGGGTGGTGGCGCACCTCGGCCACATCACGGGGGCGCGGCAGGTCGATCGCGAATTCGCCTATGGGGTGCGTACCCGGGCCGGCCGACAGCACAACCACCCGGTCGCTCATGGCGATGGCTTCGTCAAGGTCGTGGGTGATAAAGAGCACGGCTTTCTTTTTGGCAGCCCAGAGGGCCAGCACTTCGTTTTCCATGAGCTGGCGGGTCTGGATGTCGAGCGCGCTGAACGGTTCGTCCATCAGGATGATGTCCGGGTCCAGTGCCAGCACCTGCGCCAGCGCGGTGCGCTTGCGCATGCCGCCCGAAAGCTGGTGCGGGTAGCGGTCGCCGAACTCGGCCAGGCCCACGCGCTCCAGCCAGCCCTGCGCCTGGCGGCGAGCCTCAGCGTCGGGAATGCCGCGGTACTGCAGCCCCATCATGACGTTGGCCAGCGCACTGCGCCAGGGCATCAGCGCCTCGGCCTGGAACATATAACCGGCGCGGGTATTGATACCGGCAAGCGGTTCGCCAAAAACCTTCACCTCACCCGACGAGGCCGCCAGCAGGCCTGCGCCTATATTGAGCAACGTGGACTTGCCGCAACCCGTGGGTCCCACGACCGAGACAAACTCGCCCGCGTTGATACGCAAGGTGGTATTGCTGACGGCGGTGTAACGCTGGTTCGCGTCGTCGCGCGAGCGGAAGGTGCAGCTGATGTCGATCAGCTCAAGGGCACAAGCGGTATCGGAATCAGGCATGGCGGGAGCTTACAGCAAGCCGCATGCTCAAGGCAGGCAGCAAGGGATGGTTTCCGGCAGAAGCTCAAGCCTTGAACCTGTCCTTGGCCCGTTTTGCGAATTCGTTGGTGTAAGTTTTAGCGATGTCTATTTTGTCGGCCCTGATGCTGGGGTCGAAGCTGGCCAGGGCCTTGAGGGCCGTGCGCGCACCGTCATCGGGAATGATGCCGTCCAGCGAAATCGACTCGCGCACCTTGTTGAAAGACGCCAGGTAAAGTGCGCGGTCGCCCAGCAAATAGCTCTCGGGCACGGTCTTGATGATGTCGCCCGGGCCGGCGGTCTGCAGCCACTTGAGGCCGTGCACGATGGCGTTCGCCATGGCCTGGCAGGTGTTGGGATGCTTTTGCACAAACTCCAGCGGCGCATAAAGGCAGCCCGCCGGCATGGAGCCGCCGAACACTTCCGTCGTGCCCTTGAGGGTGCGCGTGTCGCTGATGATCTTGACCTCGCCTTTTTGTTCCAGCATGGTCATCACCGGGTCTGTGTTGCTCATCGCATCGATCTGGCCCGAGCGCAGCGCGGTCAGCGCGCCAGCCGCCGTGCCCACGCCTATAAAGCTCACGTCACTGGGCTTGAGGCCCGCGCGCGACAGCACCAGGTTGGCCATCATGTTGGTGGACGAGCCCGGCGCCGACACGCCTATTTTCTTGCCTTTGAGGTCGGCCACGGTTTTGTAGTTGGGCAGGTTCTTGGTCGAGATGCCGAAGGCGATCTGCGGCGCCCTGCCCTGCAGCACAAAAGCCTGGAACATCTGGTTCTTGGCCTGCAGGTTGATGGTGTGTTCAAACGCACCCGAGCACACATCGGCCGAACCGCCGACCACGGCCTGTAACGCACGCGCGCCGCCCGCGAAATCGCTGATCTCGATATCCAGGCCCTCGGCCTTGAAGTAGCCCAGCTGCTCCGAAATCGTGAGCGGCAGGTAGTAGAAAGCAGCCTTGCCGCCAACGGAAATAGCGATCTTGCTTTTTTCGAGTTTGGGCTGGGCGCGCAGCGACGGCAATGCCAGGGTCGCCACGGCCAGCGCGGTGCCGCTGGCAAAGCCGCGGCGGGAAATCAGGGGTGGGCGGTTCATGCAGAGCCTCTTTCTTGTGGATGACACAAGCTTATCGAGACGTAAAAAAGCCCGCATCGGGGACATCCCGTGCGGGTTTTCACCAAAAAAGTGGCGCTGGAGTTACCAAAGGTTACCGCAGGTTACTGCGGCTACCGGCCCCCTGCTTCAGCGGTAAGCGGACACCAGAATGAAGATATTGACCAGTAGCGCAACAGCCCAGACGGCCGAGCGCGCCTTGGCCAGGTCAGCCACGTACATCATGATGTAGGCGATGCGCAGAACGATGAACAACAGCGCCAGGATGTCCAGCCGCGTCTGCGCGGCCTGCAGCGTGTGCGCGATGATCACGGCCGCGAAGAAAAACGGCAGCGCCTCAAAGGTGTTCTGCTGGGCCGCATTGGCGCGGGCGCGCCAGTCGGTCTGCTTGGCCAGCCAGTCGCGCGGGTTGTGGTTGTCAAAGCCGCCCTCGCGCCGGGGCGTGCTCATCATGCCGTATTTGGCCAGCGCCGCGCAGGCTATCGGCAGCAAGGCCGCGATCAGCACACACCAATAGGCGATGGTAAAGCGCGCGAATGTCATGAGAATTTTCCTTCCATTGTTGTTGTTTCGTTGCGGTGTGGGCCGGCAGGATGCGGAGCGGCAAGCTCAGCGCCTGTCCACCAGCGCATGGGCAATCGTGCCCAGGTCCACGTATTCGAGTTCGCTTCCCACCGGCACGCCGCGCGCCAGGCGCGTTACCTGCACGCCGCGGCTTTTGAGCGCCTGGGCGATCACATGCGCCGTGGCCTCGCCCTCGGCAGTGAAGTTGGTCGCGAGGATCACCTCCTGCACCTCGCGCGATGCGGGCGGCAGGGCCTCGCCGCGCTCGTCCTTGGGCACCACGCGATCAAACAGCGTTTGCAGGCCTATGTCCTTGGGGCCTATGCCGTCCAGCGGGCTGAGCTTGCCCATGAGCACAAAGTACAGGCCCTTGTAGGCCAGTGTGCGCTCCAGCGCCGCCTGGTCTGCCGGAGTCTCAACCACGCACAGCTTGCTGCGGTCGCGCTGCGGATTGGCGCAAGTGGTGCAAAGCTCCTGCTCGGTCAGCGTGTTGCACAGGCTGCAATGCCGCACGCTGCCCACCGCGTGCTCAAGCGCGCGCGCGATCTGCAACGCGCCCGGTTTGTCGTGCTGCAGCAGGTGAAACGCCATGCGCGCGGCCGACTTGGCACCCACGCCCGGCAGCTTGCGCAGCGCCTGGGTCAGGCCTTCGAGAGCGTTGGAGTCAGCCATTCAGGGCAGCAGCCCTTAAAAGGGGAGCTTCATTCCGGGTGGTAAACCTGCAGTGAGCTTGCCCATTTTTTCCTGGCTCACTTCCTCGGCCTTGCGCACGGCGGCGTTGAAGGCCGCGGCCACCAGGTCTTCGAGCATGTCCTTGTCGTCGGCCAGCAGGCTGGGATCGATGGCGATGCGCTTGACCTCGTGCTTGCAGGTCATAGTGACCTTCACCAGGCCGGAGCCGGCCTCGGCCGTCACTTCCACAAAAGCCAGTTCGTCCTGGGCTTTCTTGATGTTGTCCTGCATGGCCTGCGCCTGCTTCATGAGGCCCGCGAGTTGTCCTTTGTTAAACATGGAGTCTTCCTTTGAATCGTGAAATCGGGGAGTGGGGGTGAGTCGTGCGACGTGGGATGCGTGCGTGGGAACTGTCTTTGATCATAGCGATTTCGCCGCCAGCGGCCGTATGCTGCCGGGGACAATTTTCGCTCCCCAGTCACGCATCATGTCCTGCACCAGGGGGTCGTTCTGTATCAGCTCCTCGGCCGCGCGCTGGCGCTCGGCCGCGGCGGCGCCATTGCGGCGCGCGGGCGTGTCGGTGACGGGGCCGACTTCCACCGCCAGCTTGAGCGCGGCATCGCCCAGATGGGCTTGCAGCGCGGCCTGCAGCTTTTCGCGCGCGGCCGCCTGGTTCAGCGACTCACGCTCCACACGCAGCGTCCACAACCCGCCGTCCTGGCTGCGCAACTCCGATTGCAGGCCCAGCTCACGCGTCAGGGCCGCCACGGCTTCGGCGGCGACCATCTGGTTGATGATCTGGCCCCAGGCTTCGCCCAGCGGGACCGGCACCAAGGGAGGGGATGTTGTCGAGGGCGCGCTGGCGGGTGGCCGCGGTTGCGCTTGCGGCGGCGTTACAGCCTGCACCGGTGCGGGTTCGGGCATGGCCGGGGCGCCTGCTACGCCATGAGGAGCGGCTTGTGCGCGCTCGACCTGATGGGCCACCGACGCCAGGGGTGCCGCTGGCGCCGGAGGCATAGCAGGCGGCCTTCTTTCAAATGCGGGGGCTGCTGCGGCAGCCAGAGCCGACGGAGCAGCCACAGCGGCCGGCGCGGGCGCTGGAGCCCGCGCGGCTTCAGGCTGAGGCTTTTTTCCAGGCTCGGCGGCACCCCCCGCATGGCTGGAGGCGGCCGAGGCCGAAGGTTTGAAGGCCAGCAGGCGCAGCAGCACCATGGTCAGGCCCGCGTATTCGTCCGGCGCCAGGCCCAGTTCGCCGCGGCCGTGCAGGCACAGGCTGTAAAGCAGCTGGGTTTCATCGGCCGGTAGTGCGCGGGCCAGCCGCGCCGTTTCAGCGATGTCAGGGTCGGCATCATCACCGCCCTCGCCCATCTCGGGCACGGCCTGCAGCACCGCCATGCGCTGCAGCACCGCCGTCATTTCTTCGAGCGTGGAAGCCGCGCTCAGGCCATTGAGCCGCAGCGCTTCCGAGGTTTCCACCACGGTCTTGCCGTCGCCGCGTGCCAGCGCGTCCAGCAGGCGGTAGACATAGCTGCGGTCCACACTGCCCAGCATGGTGCGCACGCTGGCTTCTTCGAGCGAGCCCGAGCCGAAGGCGATAGCCTGGTCGGTCAGCGAGAGCGCGTCGCGCATGGAGCCGCGCGCCGCGCGCGCCAGGAGGCGCAGGGCCTGCGGCTCAGCCGGCACATTTTCCACACTCAGCACCTGGGTCAGATGCTCCAGCACCGTCTCGGGCGCCATGGGCCGCAGGTTGAACTGCAGGCAGCGCGACAGCACCGTGGCCGGCACTTTCTGCGGGTCCGTCGTGGCCAGCACGAACTTCAAGTATTCGGGAGGTTCTTCCAGCGTCTTGAGCATGGCGTTGAAGGCCGTGTTCGTGAGCATGTGCACCTCGTCGATCATGAAGACCTTGAAGCGCCCCACGACGGGCTTGTAAACCGCCTGCTCCAGCAACTGCGCGATTTCATCGACACCGCGATTGGATGCGGCATCCAGCTCGGTGTAGTCCACGAACCGGCCGCCGTCGATATCGGTACAGGCCTGGCACACACCGCAGGGCGTGGCCGTGATGCCGCCCTGCCCGTCCGGGCCCAGGCAGTTCAAGGACTTGGCCAGGATGCGCGAAATCGTCGTCTTGCCCACGCCCCGCGTGCCGGTGAACAGGTAAGCATGGTGAAGCCGCTGCGTCGCCAGCGCATTGCCCAGGGCCTGCACCACATGCGACTGTCCCACCATTTCAGAGAAATTTTTGGGGCGGTATTTGCGGGCAAGAACGAGATAGGACATACACCGATTCTACGGTCGCGGCGGAACCCCTTTCAGGGCTGGTAATCCGCCGAGCCCGGGGCAAAATTGATGCGCCGGGTTTCCACCAACCGCTCCGGTTTTCCCGGTACCCTCAACACGCGCCCCTCAACCAGTTCGTATCCCAGCAGCGCAAAAACCCGGTTACGCAAAAAAACCGGGCGGGCGTTGCCGTACCAGTCCATGCAAGAGGCGCGGCAGCCATCGTCCTTGCCGATACCTCGCCGCGATGCGATGCTGCCGACACCGGCCAGCTTCAGGCGGTTATTGCGCAAGTAGAGCATGCCGGCAGGCTCGTCCCACAGCTGGTGATAGCCGCCCTGCCCGCTGCCGCGAACCGGCAGTCCCACCAGGCCGGTATCAGCGCCGTCGGGCTTGTAGAAAAACCCGTGGCTGCGCGTCTCGCCTTGCGCGGCTTGTGGCTGTATATAACGCCCGGCCAGCCGCACCCTGGCGGCAAGCTGCACGCTGGAGAAATGAAGATCCCGGCCATCGGTCCCCACGGCAATCGCATCGCTGCCCAGCGCCTCAATCCGATCCAGGCCGTGCGGTAGTGCCAGGGTTTCGGTCACACCCTGGTCAGCAAAATGCACAACCCGCAGTTTCCCCGTCGTTCCCGGTACGGGCCGGTACCAGCCGCTACCCGCGCCATAGAGAAGGCGCGAGCCAATAAAACGGTTCTGCAAGCTGCCGTCACCCGCTGCGGGCAAGCGTGCATAGGCCTGCGCCGCGGCAACAGCTTGCTCGTCTCCAAAATCCCGCACAGCCACACGCAGCAGGGACAAATTCCCGCCAGCGGCTTCAGCGCGCCACATGCCGTCACCTTCGCCATTGGAGCGCAGCAACACGTTCAGGTAGCCGTCGTCGCCTTCCAGGAAAGAGAACTGGTCGACCGGGCTGCCTAACGCCCTCAGCATGCTGGGCGCCGTGCCGTCGAGCGGCAAACGGAAAACCGCCGCACGCGGTGAAAACTTTCCATTCACTGCGGCGCGCTGGTAGCGGACAGTCCACACATACACCGCGCGGCTCGACACATAAAACACATGGCCCGCCGGACCCAGCACCGCGCTGGACCGGCAATCCAGTTCGGGCTGAGCAAGGTCGCAACGCACAATGGTGTGCAAGGTCGTGCCTTCTTGGACGTTGAGGGGCTCGTCGTCGGGCCGGTAGATGCGCGTGGCATCCGCAATGCGCTTGAAGTCGCCGGGCTTGGCACCCGGTTGCCAACGCCGCAACGCCGGCATGCGGTCCGCCGGATCGGCAGTCCAGACATTGAGCGGAATGGGGCTGTACAGGATGAGCTGGGTGCCGATCAAGCGGCTTGCGTAATTGCGTGAGGAGTAGTAGTCGCTGGAGCGCAGATGCCAGGTGGCGCGGTAGCTGAGCTTGCCGGCTTCGTCGATGTTGAAGAGGCCGAGCTCGGTGCCGCCCCGGCCATAGCTGTAGCCGATCACCGCCACGGTGTTGCCCGCCACCATCATTTCGTCGTACCAGGCGCCGGAAGGATCGACGTCCGGCCCATAGGCATTGATGGAAGACACCGGCCGCAGCTGATAGCGGTCCACGTCCACCGTGAACAGCCGCCCCCTGCGCAAAATGACCAAGTGCTTGCCGTGCACCTTGACGATGCCGCCCTCATCCACACCCGTCGTCTGGTTGTTGGTGATGGACTCCGCCACGCCGCCGGCGATGAGCGCCTCAGGCGCCGCCACTGCCGCCACTGCCGACGCGGCCATCGGCACCGGATGGGGATAACTGGGGGCCGGCACCCAGGTTTTGCCCGGGTTCTCTGCTTCCCATTTCTTTCGGGCTTCTTCCTCGCGCAAGCGCTGCGCTTGCGCCTGCTTGCGGTACTCCTCTTCCTGACGCTTGCGCTCCACCACAAACGGCTCCAGCCAGGCCTGCAAGGCGGCCTCATCGCTAAACGCAGCCAGGGTTTTCGCCGGCTGAAAGGCCTCGGGGCCAGCTTGCGCTTGCGCGGCGTTCAATGCAAGGCACACCAGCACGCCCGACAGGGTTTTCAAAAAACAGGCCATGAATTTCCCTCCACTTTTATGCATCCCACGCGCGCCCTGCGGCGACCCGTTGCTGCGCCCAGCCTGAAAGGCCGGACTATTTTTCAGCTATTGGATGATATGCGCCCGGGCGGTCGGCCGCCTCGGATAAAATACCCAGTGACGGGCCTTCCCGCATGGTGAAGCGGCCAACCGGGTCAGGTGGGGAACCAAGCAGCCCTAACTGTGGAGCCAGTGCCGGGGTCAAGGCTCGTCACCTTATTCAAAGAATTGCCTTTGTATTCAAATACTTAGGCCTTTCCACTGGGTTACGAGCCCAAGACTGTAGAACCTAACTGTAGAACCTGCACAGCCATGACCTTGGAAAAAGACATGGCAAACACGGTAATCGGACTGAGCCAGCGCGGCTCTCGTTGGTACGTTCTCATCATCATTCCGCCTGACCTTCATGAGGCCTACGGCAAGCGAAGAATCAACATAGCTCTAGGGACAAGCGACCGCCGTGAGGCGACCCTCCTGGGCACCCTGAAGAGGGCCGAGTGGCTTGCCGATTTCGAGGCCAAGCGTCACGAACTCAACCCAACTGCCCTCGCCTCCGTTTCACCAAAGCTGAGTGCCTACCTTGTGGAACGGGTCCGGGCTTTTGTTCTGGAAGAAGATGACCGCCTCCGGTCCGATCTGCCCTTACTGGCCGAGATGGTCCACGTCCGCAGCGAACTCAAGCGGAGGAAGACCAGCCCGCTGACGATTCCCCAATGGACACCCCCAGAGGTTCGACAAGATGACCTCACGGGCCTGACTCCCGAGGAGGCGGAAGAATTAGCCGACCTCAATGCCTATCTGGACGGCAATGCGGCTATCGCTCTGGCCGGAATGAACTTGAGCGTGGTCCTCCCTTTAGTGCAAGCCGAAGCGGCCAAACTGGGGGTAACCCTTGATGCCAAGACTCCGGGAGCCAAGGATGCCCTCCAGGCGGCGTTAAAGGCCTACAGGAGGGCCCACCGCGAGAGAGCCCTTAGGGATGCTGGGGAAGTGGTGGATACGCCTGTTGTGCTGCCGCCTGAGACCACGACATCCACGCCTAGGACCCTCCGCGCTGTTTACGAGAAGTGGCAGCTATCGGGGGATTCCGTCCGGTCTGCCGATTCCATCGCGGCCTATGGCCGTGCTGTGAGTCAGTTTGAGGGTCAGTACCCTGGCACTTCCCTCGAAGGGATGACCCGTGAAATGGGCGACAGCTATCGCTCCTGGCTACGAGCGAACTCAGGAACCCCCAAGACCGCCAGGGACCGTCTGACCGCTATCAAGTCCCTACTCAAGTACGCAGCGGAGACCCTGGAGTGGATTCCAAAGCAGCCATGGCGAGGCATCGACATCAAAGCAGTCACGACCAACAAACGTCGCCCATGGACTGATGACGAGCTAAAGACCCTCTTTGCCGCGCCCCTACACACCGCCTACGCTTTACCAAAGGCAAGCAACGGGGGCTGTGAGGCGGCTTACTGGATACCCCTTCTGGGGCTCTTCACCGGTGCCCGCCTGGGGGAGTTATGCCAGCTTGCGGCTGGGGACGTGAAAACCGTGGATGGTATCCCGGCGATTGTTATCACTGACGACGGTGAAGGGCAGTCTGTGAAAACGGACGCAGGGCGCCGCACTATCCCGATACATAGTGAACTCATTCGCTTAGGTTTCATGGTCTATGCCGCTTCTGTTCAGGACCGGGGCGAGACTTCCCTATGGCCTTCTCTACCGCTTCGGAAAGATAAACCCAGCGATTACTTTGGGCGATGGTTCCGGTTGCATAGGAAGGCGCTCGGACTCGCTGAGACAGGGGGACCAACCTTCCATTACTTCAGGCACACCGTACGACCGCTGATGCGTCGCGCAGGGTTTAATAGCGAAGTAAGGGACAAGGTTACCGGGCACGAATCGAAGGGCAGTATCGGTGACGTGGTCTACGACGGACTACAACTGGAAGAGCTCAGGCCCGCTGTGGAGTCAATACGGTTCCCGTTTTTGGCGTTGCGACCTGTCTCCCCACGGGCCTCTAATAACGCCTGAACACCTTTGGGCACCGGGTCAGCATCTCCCGCTTGACCTTCCCCTCAACCTATAGCGTTCATCCACAAGCGGCTCCTTCTGGTGCCTCCTGTCACGCTGTGTGCGGCCAAAACGAGTTTTCGGGAGATTGCCATCGGAATGGAACTCAATCTGGGCGTGCTGAGAAGTCAGCAATCGCTCGTTGAATCAAGTGTTGAATGTCATCTGAATGCTTCTGATACTCGGGAGTTGTTTTGAATGCCTCATAGCATCGGTTTCTCGCATCCAAAACATCCGCCGCAAGCCCAATCGCTACCATCTGGTCAAAAAGAACATGATGATCTAAGTGCTCCAAGGCCGCCGCAAGTATTTCATTAGGGTGAACGGTTAAATATGCTCTGACCAAGAACTTTTCAGGTTTGTCGTAGGGGAAGATGAATAGCGTGTGCTCGTCGGGATTCTCGTGATAACCAGAATAGATTGGGTCCGTCAAATAGTCGCCATCAAAGACTCCGCAATATCCTAACTTAGCTCGCAAGAAGGGATAGTTCCGCTTATGTCGAACATAGTCATTTAAGACTTGATCGATGGGTCCAGATGGTATGACGTTGATCAGTTTAGATACATGAGGATCGATTTCGGAGAGATTAACGAGTTGCTGAGTAATCATGAACTTTGCCAGATTATCTTCACAGTACAGTTGAATCAAGGGATGTGAGGTGGAGTCCATTTTGCTGCTGGCGGCTTGAGTGGAAATGCCTTCAATGCATCTCCACACTCCGTTTGCCCTCTCAATAAATCGTCTCGATTCGCTTCCTACCGCTGAAAATGCAGTGGGGGAATGAGTCGTAAAAATTACCTGCTTTTTATCTCTCCAGGCAACGAGATGGACGATATTGATGACCTTCCGCAGAACTGAAGGGTGAATCCCCGCTTCAATTTCCTCAATAAGTACAAGTGTTCCCGGGGGACTTTCAATTAAGTCCTTCAGTAAATAAATTACGGCTTCCTCCCCGGAGGCCGCGTTGTAAGTCGAATACACATCTGCCCCGCGAGTAATGACGAAACACCGGCGGTTGACGTGGCTTCCTGCTTCAGCAATAGCCGTGACCGGTGTGTCAAAAATGTAGGCAAAAGCCTGACTCACATCGGCGTGCAATGGAACTGTTGCCGCGCCATTCGCCTTGCGATAGAGAGATTCAGAGAAAGCGCGAGCAGGTAGAAGTCTCTCAAGATCAACGAATCGAACTTCTCTCAAGCGAACCTTGGCGTTTAACCGCGCCGGATCAGAACTCTTTTTTCCAAGTCCACTCCATGCGCGTGATGTACGCAAACGCTTCGCAACTCCGAGATTGCTCTGATTTGCCAAACGCCAATTCATCTCATATTGATAGTCGTGGGCGACGGTTTCGTGAGATGTGAAGGTCAAAACATCAGACCAGCCATGCTCACGTATGCCCACGCTTGACGAAGTGGCGTCGGGTCGCATAAAACGTTCGTGGCTACAAGCTATGAGTAACAACACACTCGTTTTTCCAGAGCGATTTGCTCCGGCGATAGCCGTAACAGGATGGGTGAAAGTAATTGGCAGATTCGACAGATGTCGAAATTGAATTACGCTCAACCTGCTGGTAAACCACCGAAAGCTCCGCCCTGTATCTATGAAGTTAGTTACATCGCAGGCGTTTAACCTAGCTCTTGCATCCGTAGCATTTTGAATTTGGAGAACCACGTCACCTCCGTTTTTTTGCCTCACTGTGCAAATCATCTCATGAATGTCGCCCTGCATCTCGAACCCATAAGTCCTCACATGCAACAGATCTCGCTTGCCGCTTTTAGGTGTCCTTCGCTATTTACAGATACGGACGGGCCTGCGCGGCACCTATAGGTCACCATCGAGCGCACCCTCTGGGGTAGACCACAGAGGTAGGTATATTCCTGGTCCTACCGCTGTTCCTAGCCACGATAGGCTGCCTGGCAAGTCCACAAGTACACCAGCAGGTTACCCATCTGATGCATCTCATGGTTCCCCTATAAGTGGGCCCTTAAGGAATTAATACGGCACCTCCGAGGGCAGCAAGACTGCACTTCCACACCACGTAGCCTCCCCTTCTGCAGCACGATACAAACGCTCTATCTCGATGGATGGCGGGGTTCGGGAAGACCTTGGACCCGCAGGTTTGTAGAGCAGTACGTCACCCACATGGCCGTGGCCTTGAGCCCTCCAGCACCTGGTGAGGACTTCAGCCGCCTCAAGTTGGGCCTGTATGGTCCGAAGTGTTTTCCTGGTGCCTAGCCACTCATTTCGTTGTGAGATTTGGCATTCGGTATTGCTAAGTTCAGACTCAGCAATATCTCCAAGTACCCTCCCTAAGCTGTCTAGGTAGCAGCCCCGTAGACGTTGCGCCTTGAGTGTTTCCTGCGCATAGGACCGAAGCAACATCGCTTTGACAGGACATAAAGGCGTGGTCCCATAATCGGAATTACACCCCTGCCTCGATGGTGGGCATCTAAGGTCAAGGTCAGCAAAGAATGCCGCCTCGGTGTCTACGCTCCACCTGGGGTCAGGGCTAGGCCAATACCTCGCACGAACTTCAGCGGGAGTGGGTCGGGTTCTCATCCGCCTCCCGAAGCTCCTGCAATCCGGTGACCTCGAACCACACGAAGAGGGCAAGGTAATTGACATCTGAAGGGCGAACCATGCACTTCAGACCATGGGGATTAGCCGCTGTAATCATTGCACCGCCCCCGCCCTCGGGGGTAGCCGTGTTGGGCACCCATGCAAGGACCTTCATGGTGTCTGCGGGATTCTTGAGCCGCTTCCTCAGGTGCCGTGGATTGCGTGTGTACCCCAGCGCCCTGAAGATGTCCACCAGGACAACCCAGGGGGTGCCATCGGCGGAGACATGGGCTCGAATGTCGTGACCTTGGTAGCGGACGCTCCTAGAGGCCCTTGGACTGTCGGCGTAGCGTTCCCGCCACCCTACCCTCGCCATCGGAAATGCAATCCCTGGTAGCCCTTCGGATAGCTCCGCAGCGGCATCGGAGAAAGACAGGTTATTACGTGTTTTCATTGTTTAGTGGGCAGGGGTGGTTAGCCCCCGCCTGGACCGTTATTGGTTGGATTGCTTGGGAGTGGCGGGCGCAGGTGGCCGTGAGGGGTACAGCTTCATGAGCTGACCCAGCGGCTTATCGGCGTTGCCGTCCTTGGTGATGCGCTTGAAGGCTTCGAGGCCCCAGATGTTCTTCTCCAGGACGCTGCGGTTCACGGTTCCGTCATAGCGCTCAATGTTGAATTCATCGCCAGGTGCCTGCTTCTGCCCGATGGAGTCAAACAGTCGCTGGCGGTATGCCTGGTGGGCACGGTCAGGCTGGCTCTTGGCGGCCTCAGCAGCGGCCTTCACGATGTCCACCTGGTGCTGGGTTGCATACCAAGCCTGGATGGCCCCCTTCGGGTACACCAGGAGGTTGCCATTGGAGTCCGTGAGGGGTAGGCCTGCGGCAAAGGCACGGTAAGCGTGTGAGCGCTCGTCGTACTCCAGGCGTACCTGTTCCCCCGCAAAGTTGAGTTCCTTCGCCCGGGCCTTAGGTCCCGCGTCAATGAACCTCTCGAACCATTCCACCTGGTCCCTGCCGGGCGGACCGGAGGGCAGCTCTGAGCGCAAATACAGCGTCCCGTTGATCTTGGCGGACACCGCAGGGCTGCTTACGTATTCCGCCGCCAGCTTGAGAGCCTCTTCCGGCCCGCCAACTTGTCCGCTGTGGGCCAGGAGGGTCGCGTAGCGTTTGACCCAGCCATGCACCTGTGAAGTGTTTGGCGTGGTGTTGTGCATTGCGGAGTTGCTCTGGTTGAACTGCAGCCAGGTAGGAACTTTGTCCGCCCCTGCGGTAACCGCCACCACCCCAGACCCGAACGCTTTACCCAGATTGACAGGGTTGTTGTTCGCAAGAAAGTCAAAGGTGTGGTCCCGCGCATTCCCGAGCCAGTCCATCCAAGACGAAGAGGTCATCTTGCTGACCTCAGCCTGAATCGACTTCTCCAGCTTGTCCGCAGGACTCCCAGCTAACGCCCCCTGGGCGCTGTTCATGACGATGGAGGCGGCGTCAGAAGGACTTCGGCCCAGGTGCATGAGGAACGAGATGTCGCTGAAGCGCTTATACGCGGTGTCCCCTGCGGTCTCCTTGGCAGAATCAGCGTTGACTGCATCCAGGCGCTTGAACAGTTCGATGGCCTGCGCCCCTGCCTCATTCAGTTCACCCGTAGGTTTCCCCTTGGAGTCCACGCCGATGGACGAGAGGTTCAGCAGCCCGGCCTTCAGCAGGTTCTCCCAGTTGGGATTTTTCAGCCCGTTCATTGCCCAGGTGGAAACCTGCTGTTCGAACGGCATTCCCTCCGTGCGGCGCACCAGGCTCTGCTCCGCGTACTCCTTGACCTTGAACTCTTCCACCTTACCGGTGTCGGAGAGGACCTTGGGGTTGCTGGTGCCCTGGACACGCCATAGCGTCCCCTGGCCCAGCGCCGCGTCCACGGCGTCCTGCGCCGCACGGATGGAGGCTTCGGATTGCCCGCGCAGATTCGCCTTGTCCAGGGCCGTCTGCTGGTGCGCCAGTGCGCCCATGTTTCGGTTGAGGATAGAGTGAACCGTCGCGGCGCTGATGTAGTCCTTGTTCGCGGGGTCCTGATACCAGGCCTCGAACTTCGGCACATTCAGTGAGCCCGTGTCCGAAGACAGCATGAAGGGCAACAGCTCATCATCCATGCGCTTGCGCTGGCCCTGGTCGTACTTGGCCCCAGCGGATGCCAGCAGGGTCTGCGCTTTGGTTTCCCCGAGGAAGGCCCTGACGGAGCCTACGCCCTCCAGCTCGGAATCCAGCAGGGCATTGAGGACATCCTTCTGTCCACCCCCAGCGGCCCGTGCGGCGACCTCATGGAGGGCACCCTTCGCGGCAGCATCGGGCATCACCTTGGTGTGCCGCATGAGCTGGTACTGCTCGATGAGCTGGCCTGCGGCTTCCTGGGGTGTCCCCTTGAAGTCCTTGCCGGTAACCTTAAGGAGCGTGTTCGAGAGGAAATCGGTGGCCTGGTTACCAGCGTTCTCCACAATCTCTTTGTCGTTGACCTTCGCCACGCTGTCCATGAGCTTGCCGCGCAGGTTGGCATAGCCTTTGTCGAAGCCCGCCACGCCGTACTCACTGGCACCTGACAGGGCCGTGTTGCGGGCCTCCGTGAGGTACGTATCAATCTCCTCCGGTGCGGTGAACTTCAGTTCCCCTGTGGTGACCTTGGAGAGGACCTCACGCTCAAGAGCGTCATGCGAGTTCTGACCCCAGATGTGCTGCACCGTGGCGGCGAACACCGGGGACTCAGACGCAAGCATCTCGCCGTTCTTGATCTTCTTGCCCAGCTCCGAGACGGTCATGGAGTTGGCATAGGCGGAGGCGCGGTTGCGGTCGTCCTCACGCTGGGCGTTCTGCTGTTGCTCCAGGAGGACTTCCCCCTTGGCGAACACATCGGCCAGCCCACGCCACGCTGAAGGGGAAACCTGAGGGGCTACTTCGGTTTGCGCAATGGCCCGCGCCTGGGTCTGCAAGCGGCCCGCGCCGAAGTCTTCGTTTACTTGAAGGCGGCTCATATCAGCGCTTCGGGGGACGGACGGGTAATGAGGAGGTCGCCTTCCCACAGAGCGGAGCAAAGAGCGGGAATGCTCATCTCCATCCGGGCAGCGACCAGACCCATCTGGGCGTAGGCGTGAATGATGCGGCCCAGGGTTTCACTGTTGGTGACAGTGCGGCCAGGCTCCAGCTCATCGGCCTGGAGTTGGAATCCCAGTTGAAAGGTCTTGAGGTGGCCGAAGGCGACGGGAGTGAAAGTACAGACGCGGGTTACACGCGATTCAATGTTGGTCATGTAGACAGGGATAGTGGTTAAGAGTGACGTGAAAAAGCCCCGGCTGATGACGCTTAGGGCGGTCGGCAGGGGCGGTGGAGCGTGGCCTTATGGCCCTGGGGAATTCTTGAACCGTGGCTCAAGCGGTGGAGGCGTCGGGGGCTCTCCTAATGTCGGACTTATAAGTCCTCCAACAGCGGATTTGCGTTGTCACAAGCGAGGCCGATTTGGCGACCCCAATGCTCTTCCTAATGGGGGCCATTTATTAACAGTAGATTTGGTCTGTCACAAGCCGAATGCCTTGGGCGGCTTACGGAAATCTATGACTCAGATTGCAAATCCGCCTCCGGCTGGCGGGTAGGCCTGACAACGCTCTCCTAGTGTGAGGGTTATACCCACCCTACGCCTGAGCCACCGGCAGCTCATCCCACCGGGTGATGTGCTGCGGCGTAAGCAGGTTTTTCCGTATGGCCCAGCTCCGATCTTTGCCTTCCAGGCCGGCACTCGCCAAACAGGCGTAACCTCTGGCAATGGAAATCATGACGCCTGAAACAATCACAATTCGGCTTGGTCAAACCGGGGTTGCGCCATTCGTGGCCTATGGGGACGAGAGCCAACACTTTGACGTGCTTACTTATGCCTACGTGATCGCACGGCGAGACACCCTACCAAGCCTAGAAGAGGGGGTCCTGATTCTCAAAGAGAAGTACGGAATTCCAAGGGAGAAAGAACTGCATTGCAGATTCCTTTGTTCACCGACTGGGCGCAAGAAAGGCGGGTTCGATTTTCTCACACGTGAAATAGTTGAGGATTTGTTATATGACGCGTTCGACCTTATGGCTCGTGAGCAGGTTGCCATCCGCTTTGCAATTACCGACTATCGAAAACACGGTAACGAATATGGAGACAACATTGTCTTAACGGACGGGGCGGGTCAGCAGACAGCACACAAAGTTCATAGGCTCGCCTCAGGCGGCATTGATCCCAAAGCGATTTTGGGGAATTTGTCTTCTCACCTATGGGCAATTAGCTTGACCGGCGCCTCCTCTCCAACGCCAAAAGAGTGCGATATCTATGTTTCGGCAGAACATTCGTTGGTTAGATTTATCGGAGACAAAGCACGTAAAGCACATGAACACTATTCGGCATTCATCGGCATCAACGCCCCGCCAGGCCATATTTTCAGAATAGAGCCCAAAGTGACCACGTATGCGGAGAGCTTTATGGTTCAACTTGCCGACATTGCCGCATTTACTTGCAGTCATTCGGGCACTACCTTACCGGCGAGTGCGTATTACCGAGGACTGCTTCGCATTTACTCAGACGCAAAATGCTTTCCGTATGACATTCAGTACGACCCATCCCTTGCAAATGAATAGCCGTCATGTGTTGCCCAGTAAGTCGGCCTGCATTCAGCTTACCTCGCAGCATCCCGCGCACGCATAGCCGAGCGGCTATATGCCGGATTGCAAATCCGGATAGCTCAGTTCGCAACCAAAATCAATCTTCCAGAGACAATACAAACTCACGAAAGTTTCACTCTGAAAGAACACGATGACCACAACCATTTCAGACTTTACAAACGTCCGCGAGAAGCTTGCGAGTTTGGACTACAGCTCGCCTCAAGGGCTTGCGCTACTGCCTGCAAACCTCGAAACGGCTATCTCTCAAGCGGAAGTGCGACAGCTCTCGGAGACGGGGACAGTGCGAACCCTATTCCGCCGAGCAGGTATTCCGCTTGAAGATGTATTCAGCGAGGATCGGAGACCGCCATACATCCAGAATAATGATATTTCCTGGATAGCTCCCACGATATTTGTGGCTGCTGGAGCCCTTTCCGAAAACCCCAATTTGGTTTCTATCGCGTATGGGGTATTAACAAATTACCTAACCGATTTCTTCAAGGGCAAGCAGGGAGTGGACACAATCGTGCAAGCGTCCATAGTTGTGGAAACAACCGCTAAACGCACCTACAAAAAGATTAATTACGAAGGCCCGATAAGTGGTCTCGCAGATATGGCAGCTCTTGCAAGGAGTATCCAAGATGACAACCGAGCATGAGTTCATCGAACGATGCAACTCGACGATTGAGGACGCCGAAGCAGTTGCGTGCATAACTCGCGATATCAGCTTGCAAGAGGAAGCCCTAGAAGCCTTGGAGTCTCTTTCGAGAGTCGTTGCGGAAGAAAAAGCGCGAGCGATCGAAGCCGAAAATGAGCGCTGGGCCAACCTTCTGCTTGGATACGAATGCGCCATCGATGTTGTTAAGTCGGAACTCAGAATGTGGATGCTGCTAAAGAGCAGTCACCCAAACGATGCTTGGGATCAGCTCGTGATCGCCCAAACGGCCGCCCTAGCAGCAGTTAGAGCCGACGCTGGATTTGCCCATGCAGCCTTGATTTACAAAAGGCTTGAAGCCATCGAGCATTTGGTTTTTCCTCCGCAAGTTTTTATTAGCTCGGGCTTTATTGTGGGGAGGCAGGAGTGTTCAATTTGCGGTATGGAGTACGGGGACTGTGACCATCTCAAAGGAGAGCCGTATATGGGACGGTTCTGCCAGATTGTTATGCGCGACCTCACTGCGGATCATGTTGCGATAGTGAAGCACCCACGCGATAAGCGTTGCCGTGTTACACAGTTCTCTGTCCCAGGCGGAAACAGGGATCGTATGACATGGAAAACCACACCAAGCGCGAAGCCAGTGAAGGACGGGCAAATGACTGCATCCGTCCGGTTCGTTTAGGGTATGCCTTCAGAGAACCACTCTTCGCCCAGATTTAAGTGGTTCGATAAGTGCTTGACACCATCTAAATCGCACTGGTACTATTGGAACCATCTCAATCGCACCAAGGGGTTCCAATGTTCGTCCGCGCATACCTTCGCGCCTCCACTCTTGAACAAGATGCCAAACGGGCCAAATCTGACCTGCAGGAGTTCGCAAAGGAGCGCGGCCTGACCATCGCCGCCTACTACCTGGAAAACGAATCAGGGGCCAGCTTGAAGCGCCCAGAACTCTTTAGGCTACTTGAAGAGAGCACTCCAGGTGACATCATGTTGATTGAGCAGGTGGATCGTCTATCGCGCCTGAACGATGCGGATTGGCAGATCCTGAAGGTTCGTATCAGCGAGAAGCGTGTTCGCGTGGTTGCCTTAGACCTCCCCACCTCGTGGCAACTCGCTGCGCCAGGGGACGACACAACCAAGCGGATGCTTGAGGCTCTCAATGGGATGATGCTGGACATGCTGGCCGCGATTGCCCGCAAGGACTACGAGGATCGCCGCAGGCGCACCGCCCAGGGCATTGCCAAGGCTCAAGCCGAGGGGCGCTACAAGGGGCGTCCTGAGGACACTGAACGCAATGCTGCGATTCTGACGATGCTCAAACTGGGAGCTTCGTGGTCAGAGGTGTGCAAAGCAACTGGGGCCTCACGCTCAACCCTTAGCCGCTTGACGAAAGCCCAGGCGGCGGTCTAATCGCCAGAGCAGAGGCTGCCACACGGAGGGAGAGAAGATGCAAGTAACGCCGCTCAGGCTTCATCGCTACACGCCCCTCGCACTGCTGTGGGTGTCGAGCTTGACTGTGGCTGCGCAGGTCAAGCGCACTGAGCCTGACTTCCTGGCTGCGTACTCGGTGCCAATCGCGCTCCTTGTGGTGGCGCTACTGGCATTACTCGTACTCATTGGGTGGGTGTGGTGCCTGGTCAACGCCGCGAAGAACGGGAAATGGGTCTGGTTTGTGTTGATGCTTCTGGTCAACCCACTGTTCATCGTTTACCTGCTCTTTGCCGACAAGCGGCCTCCATCGCCGCCGCCCTCGTCATCCTCAAGGGCAGTCAGAACGGAACCTTACTTGGATCGCTGATTGACACTGAGTGACTCAGGCCGGGGACATGGCAAACACTCCTTGGTACGAAAACGATGTCCGAATCACAAGGGGGTGCCCGAATTGCTGTCAAGCAATTTTATGGACATGCCTGTGGCGGGTGTCCGCAACCGGTCGTTTTAGGACACCTTCTAGACCTTCTGTGACCACCTTCGCAGTAGGTCCTCAATGTCGGGGAGTTGCCCAGCCTCTATGGTTGCTGTTATGGCCGAACGTGCCAAGTCAAAGGTCTTTTCAAACTGCTTGCTGTCCGGTAGATGTCCTGCATGTGCTGCGCCGCCTCGCGCTTCGTAAGATGCCGCGATGTCAGTGAAGGCGCGATCCCTCTTGCTTCCCGGTGGCTGCAACATGGTCGCAAGTGCTCGGCATATCCGTTCAGTTATGCGATGTTGACCGGGACGCATCAAGGCCTCCATAGCCGCCCATGCGATAACAATTCCGGCTCCAGGATTGGTAATAGCTACCGCCCTATCGAGAGTCTGAAAAGCCCGATTGAAAACTGAATCTCTCATCAACATGGCTGCGGGTGCGAGGTGTGCTCGAAGCCACTGCAAATCGGCCTGGCTCACAGCACGCGACTGCGCCGTACGTACAAGTGGTGCACCCAGCTCAAGAGGTATAAGGTTGCAGCGCTCGGGTGCACGTCCTACTACCTCGTATGGCCGGTCAGCAATGACTGGAACAGTGAGGGATAGACCGAGACGAAGCTTTAACAATGCGACTACAAACCAGATTGTGTTCAGGCGATCAAAGGCCAACGGAGCCACTCCAGATAGAAGCTCCACTTCTGCTTCAACAGTTAAGCCGCCCTCTCCTAAAGCCGTCCAAGGGCCAGGGTGGGGCCTTCCTGGCCCAGGTGGTGGCGCAAAAGCCATGATGTACGGTGCGATAACGTGGCAGAAAGTCTGCCTCAAGTTGAGCCCCGGGGCCAATTCAAAAACAGGCACAGGAAGAGTCAGCCCTCCAACGGCTCCATAGAGAGAATCAGACTGAATATCAAACGGGTCCTTCTCCGGCGCAATCCAGGTGCCATTAAGCGCCGCCCGAATCCGCTGCTCCGCCCGCCCTGCTGAAATGGATGAGCTTTCGTCCGGTGGTATAGACATTTGAGAAAGAGGTAGGGGTAAGGGGGGGACTCTTCGGACCATCCGCATCGAGGTGGGTCTCAGAGTTTTGCGCCAAAATATTTCCGAACTAAGCCCCCAGTTTTTCCAAGGACTCCGCCACGCGATTCACCAGGCGACGTCCCTCCTCGGTCAAAAGCACAGCCTTCGTGCGGGCATCTCTGCCATACCCTGAGACCACCAACGGGGCACCACCTGGAGTCTTTGCACTGCCTAGGGATTGAATATGCCGCGAAGCTGATGCCACCGAGGTTCCGGACGCCTTTGCCAACTCCGTGATACCAATCCCAGGCGTGGCAGCTATGCGGAGAAGAGCCAGCGCTTTGGTCAACGGCATATGAGGGTCTGCAGCCTTCAGGTCTTCCATAAGGTGAATCAGATGGGTGACCCTTACGCGATCCTGCTGTTGCATGCTGATGGCCTTTCGTTTCGCAAGTGAAAACATCGCAGCCTACACACGTCCACACTTTTTGGCAAAGAACAGCGGACTTAGGTTGTCACAGCCAACGTTCCTAGTGAAGGGCGAAGCTCACCAGGAGGAGGAAGTTCGCTGCTGTGGCCGGGTCATCGGTAGATTCCGGAAGGCATCCCTGAGGAGGACTAAAGGCATCTGCTGCGAGGAAGACATCGCCATTCTGTAGAACGACTTGGCTCCACCATTCGGCATTTCCTGTTGCAATACATTTGGCAGCTGCCGCGCGAAGCTGTGCGCTGTGCTTCCTGGCTTCCCGCTTGAGGGACTTCTGGAGTTCTCGGGTAGAGAGTGGTGTCATGGTTGCCTTCGTTGTAGCGCTAAAGGAGGCGCGTGCGGCAATCATGCAAGACAACTGGCTGAAGACATATCAGTGATTTCCACCCTAGAAAGCGCCGCCGTACAATCACGATCACGATGAGCCGTGGAGGTGGTCACGCAAACGAGGCTATCTCATCAGCGAGAAATTATCGACAACGGAAGGAAGTGCCACCTGTCGCAGTCCATCTTCATTGACAACAACGTTTGGGATTTTCTTTACAAGAGAAACCTAGATCTGTATGTCGAGCTTCCAGCTCCGGATTTCAGCATCGGATTAACTCGGGAGGCAGAGTTCGAGATACCTCCAATCGCAAACCCGGGTGTTCTTGCCTTCGCTGAAGAGCAAATCATCAAGTGCAATATCGTTGTGGACACATTTTTCGGATTCCACGACCCAACTCTTCCAGACAACGAACAGAGAGTGGGTGGCTTTGGCTCTACACGGTGGATAAGCCGAGAGGAGTCGGAATTCATTGCTGCTCAGAATCAAAAATTGTCACACCGCGTCAGGCGAATGAATGAGAAAACCCGCCTCCATAAGGAAGAAGCGGATGTTGCAATAGCTTCGAGGTCATTCCATTCGATCGTTCTCACGTTGGACTCCAAGGAAGGGCCATTACTCGATGCCCTGCGACAAGGGGGGAAAGTAGTGTTTTTGACTCATTTCGACAGCAGCAAGAAGACACTTCGAAAATTCATAGCTGATGAGTTGACGGCAGCCCGTATGCAACCTAGTCCTTCCAGCCCGCACACTGCCCGTTAGGCTTTCGGTAGCCACGGCCACCTCTCGAATTACAGCGCGAGAGCTTCCGCGAACCTACGGGCGGGGAAAACAATCATCAGTTTGGGGGAGGCTAACCGACTTGTTTACTTCAGTCCAAGCGCGGCGCTGGCAACGGGCGTCATTCCTTGGTACCCTGAAGAGAATTCGGAGGAGGAGAGAAAATGGATAAGAGCCCAGTTCTTTGGGGTGTCATCGGAGCCTTGATTGGGGCGGCCTTGCAGTCATTAGGAGTGGCGGGCCTGACCACTGGGGTAGTGCTTCTGTCGATTGCAGGCCTTTTCGCTATCTATTCAGTTCGTCAGCCTATTGCGGAGGCGCTGTCTTCAACCGTACCTCTTAAAGTAGCGACTAAGCGCTTCTATGAGGCAGCTCGACAGAACAAGTCCTATTGGTCCTCAGCAGCCGACAAGCTATCGGTTGAGAATTCTCCCGCTGGTCGTTTGGCCTACTGCGCCCACGCTTTAAAAAATTCCGAGATAACCTGGTCAGGCGTTCATCTCCCTTCAGCAATTAGAGAGGACCTGCCTTACGACCTGGTAAAGAATTGCAGCTTCGTCACTGATGAATTGGACATACTAGTTAACGGTAGAACCTACAGCTCCATCCGCGTGTCTAAAACTGGTTTACGAGCGATGCTGAAGAAAGTGCGAGACGGCACATCGGACTTATAGGCCTTACAACCATTAATACTCAAAACGCTTATGGGACTATTGCAGGACATCATCACCGAAGCAGTTGCACCTCAAGGGGAGGTACCTCGATTACTCCGCTTATGCCTGTTGCTGGGTTCAAGGCTGAAAAACGAACCGTTAAAAAAATGGGCTTTACAAGAGCTAGAAGGCTATCGGCAAGAAATTGAAGTACCAGAGTATCGAAAGCTCAAGACCCAAAACAAGGGTCATTTCATGGGGAGTTTTACTGGAGTATTTGAGATACCTGTTGGCGTACTACCAGAAGCGCTGCAAGACCATTACGTCACGGTGCAGTTTCGAGACAGCATTGCAGAGGCTGCTGACTTAGCCGCTCGGACAGCCAAAAGTGGCGAACTGAGGATTCCCTGGCCTATTGAATTGACAATGCAATATGCAAGTACTCATGTGAGGGGCTCGCAATGCACATCAGCCTGGATGTCAATATCGGCATCAAACGTTGTCGCCATTGTTGACATCATCAAAACCAAAGTGCTAGCGTTTGCCCTGGAAATCGAAGCAGCAGACCCCAGTGCTGGCGATGTCATAGGCGCTACAACTCCAACGACGATTAAGGAGGAAAAGGTGACGCAGATTTTTAATACCACCATCAATGGTGGAAACGTACAGAATATGGCGCTGGGGAACTCAAAGGTCACTCAGACTGTTCTCGGAAGCATCCGCGTTGGAGACCTGCAATCACTTCTGGATGCAATGAAAACGTTAGGCGTTTCTTCTGGTGATGTTCAGGCACTGGAACTAGCACTTAACGAAGACAAGACCACTGGCTCACATGGCATGGGCACAAAGGTTAAGACTTGGCTAGCGGATTTCGCCATAGCTTGCGGTACAAAGGCTTCGGAGGCGGGAGCAACCGCCCTCGTTGCATTGGTCACCCAATGTCTAACCAACTATTTCCCGGCATAATTGCCCTTGGCTGTGCAACCAGACTGTAGAACCCGCCCTCTTCTCCAGCCTCGTAAGTCGTTGATTTAATTGGATTTTTAAATCACTTTGGCGGCGTCAAGGCTCGTCACCTTATTCAGCAACAGCCTTGGGTATCAACTGACTCAAGCGCCACCGGGGCTAAGCCCTGACTGCAAGCCCCCCTCTCAAACCAGGCATCGCCATACTTGGATCAAGACATGACGGCCCAGTGGCGGCCAGACTAAGCCTGATCCAACTTCTCGGCCACAGCCTTTTTACCCAGCCCGCGCAAGCCCGCAATGGCAGCAAGCGTCCTGGCCCTGGGCTGGGCCTCGCCCTTCTCATACTTGTAGACGGACTGGTCGGACACCCCGATCAGCTGGCCCATTTGTCCGGCCGACAAGCCCAGCTTCCTGCGCAGCGTGGTAAAGCCCTTGGCGCTGAAACGGATCCTGGAAGGAGCCTCGTCCGAGGCCGGCTCCGCGGCTTTCTTGCCCTGGCCTTTGGCCACGCGGGACAGCAGCCTCTCCAACTCGGCAACCCGGCGCTTCAAAGCCGCGATGTCGCTGCGGTATTGCGTTGAAGCCTTCTTCAGCGGCTGGAACTGGGACTTGGCTTCTTTTCTCGAAACACGGGAAATTTCTGACTTGAGTGCGGCAGCAATGTTCATAGGGCGTTGAGAGCAAAAAGAAAGGCAATGGTTGCCTGGTTGAGATCGGATCCTGCCGCGATATTACCGAGAAAAATCAGGCAGCCATAAAACCGGCATCTTTGATTCAAATCGACGGCCAATCCGAATGCGCTGTACCGTTTCACCGCAGCTGCTGCTGCACATGCCGCACCAGGCCCTCGCAGGCATCCTCCACCAGGTCCAACACATGCTCAAAGCCGTCCTTGCCGCCATAGTAGGGATCGGGAACGACCGGGCTGTCATGCTTTAAACAGAACTCCGTGAGCCTGCGCAGCTTGTGCAGATGCCCGGCGGGGCATTCTTCCTGGATCAAGGCCAAGTTGTCCCAGTCCATGGCCAGGATCAGGTCGTGGCGCTCGAAGTCCGCCTCCGAAATCTGCCGCGCCCTGAGGCTGGAGAGGTCATAACCCCGTCTCGAAGCATGGGCCTGCGAGCGCTCGTCGGGAGGGTTGCCGGGATGGTAGTTGTGGGTGCCGGCCGAGTCGACCTGTACCTGTTCGCCAAGGCCGCGCTCCATGACTTTGTGCAGGAAGACGCCATGGGCCGTGGGGCTGCGGCAGATATTGCCCATGCAGACAAAGAGGATGGAATATTGCGTCATCGAGTTAACAACCCGGCTACCGTGCCGCCTCTTCAATCGCCTCGGTGGTCTGCAGCGCATGCTGCGCGATCTGTGCCGAGACCAGTGCCAGCGAAGCGAGCGCGTAAGTGCCGCTGATGATGCCCTTGTAGGCCACTTCGGCCGCGATGGCGCCCTGGCCCAGGCCTTCGGTGGCGGCGATGATGCAGGCCTCCACGCTGTCGAGGCCGGCGTCGCCAAAGAGGTCTTCGCCTTCGTAGCTCACGCGGTACTCAAACTCGTCCTGCATCATGGGTTCGATGTGGAAACGGACAATCATGGCGAGCTCCTTTTCTTGAGATGCTTAAAACCAAAATCCATTACAGGCCGAAATGCGCAATCACACCTTGCCCTGCTGCATGGCCGCTGGCAAAGCAGGCGGTCAGCAGGTAGCCGCCGGTGGGGGCCTCCCAGTCCAGCATCTCGCCGGCGCAGAACACGGGCTGGCCTGGGCCCTTGAGGTTTTGCAGTTGCAACCGCGCATCCATGGCTTCAAACATCACGCCGCCTGCCGTGCTGATGGCTTCGTCGATGGGCCGGGCGGCCGTGACGCGCACCGGCAGGGCCTTGATGCCGGCGGCCAGGCGCACCGGGTCGGCGATGGCGTCCTTGCCCAGCAATTCGTACAGCATGGCGGCCTTGATGCCGTCGAGGTTGAGACGGCTTTTGAGGTGGCTGGACAGCGAACGCGATCCGCGCGGATGGCGCACTTCGGCCAGAACCTGTTCGGCGGATTTATCGGGCAGCAGGTCGAGCATGAAAGTAGCGCTGCCGTGCGCGGCGATCTCGTCGCGCAGCAGGCTGGAGGCGGCATACACCAGGCTGCCTTCAACGCCGGTGGCGGTGGCAACAAACTCGCCCTTGCGGCTGAAGCTGCGGCCGCGTGAATCGGTGAAATGGATGGCGACGGACTTGAAGGGCTGGCCGGCGAAGCGGCTGGCAAAGTGTTCGGTCCAGCCGGTTTGCGGCCGCGGGCTTTTGCCAATCAGTTCCTGCAGAAATTCGCGGCGGGTTTCGCCCGAATCCGTTGCGGCTTCCTGCAGCTGTGCGGGGCTGTCGGGCCGCGCCGCGACGTCAAAGCCGCAGTTGGAAGGCAGCAGCGGCGCAACCGCCACGCCGCGCGCGGCCAGCAGCGGCACCCAGGCGCCGTCGGAGCCCAGGCGCACCCAGCTGCCACCGCCCAGCGCCAGCACCACCGCATCGGCCTCTACCCGCAGCTCGCCGGTGGGTGTGGCGAACTTCAGCGCGCCGTCCTCGGCCCAGCCCAGCCAGCGATGCCGCATGGAAAACTTCACGCCGGCCTGGCGCAGGCACTGCAGCCAGGCGCGCAGCAGGGGCGCGGCCTTCATGTCCTTGGGAAACACGCGGCCCGAGCTGCCAACGAAAGTTTCCACGCCCAGGGCTTCGGCCCAGGCGCGCAACTCCGCCGCACCAAATGCGGCCAGCAGCGGCTGCAACTGCGCGGCGCGCTCGCCATACCGGCCCACAAAGGCCTGCGGCGCTTCGGAGTGCGTGAGGTTGAGCCCCCCAATACCAGCCAGCAAAAACTTGCGCCCCACCGAAGGCATGGCGTCGTAGACCTGCACCGTCACAGCTGCGCCCGCGCCGGCAAGTACTTCTGCGGCCATCAGGCCGGCGGGCCCGCCGCCAATGACGGCAACGCGCAACGCGGTGGGCGAGGTTTCAGAGGAGGATGCACCAGGTATCAAGGGGTTTCCGCATGCAGCGGTCGCAGGTTAAACGGGGAAAAACAAAAAGACCGAAGGCTCGCGAACGGCAAAGCGTCGAGGCAGATGTGGTCCGGCGAAACGGATGACCTGATTATTACAGGGGGTGACGAGCACGGCGAATACTCGCCTGGTGCGGCAGGGTGCGGGGAAACCTCGCGCCCAATTACATGGGCGGCGCAAAGCCATTGCGCCCGACGATCACGCGCAGAGCGGTCGGCTTGCCGCCCCGCTCCTGCGCGGTGATCATCACTTTCGCGCCGGGCACCAGCAAGGCGCTTTCATCGGCCTTGCCGGGTTTGAAGGAGACCACGGGCGCATCGGGCGGCACGATGACGGTTTTTTCGCCGTCCTTGTAGCGCAGCGTGAGCTTCTGACCGCCGGGCACCGTCGAAGGCGCGGCGGCCAGGTCGGCCACGGTGGCGTTGGTCATGGTGCTGTCGGGCCGCAAGTCCCAGGGGCGATGGCCTTCGCCGGTGCCGCGCGCGGCTTCGGGAAACACCACCACTTCCAGCGCCAGCTGGCTGCCGTCGGCCTGGGGCATGGCGGCCGTGCCTATATAGCTGCCGGGCTTGATGTCGGCCAGCGCCAGCGGAAAGACTTCCGAGACATCCATCGCGGCAGGCCGCACCAGCGTGATGACCTCACCGCTGCGTTCCCTGACCGTGAGGCTGGTGGCATCGACTTTTTCGATCGTGGCGCGCAGGCGCACCGTGGGATTGGCGGGCGCGGGGCTTTGCGCCAGCGCCAGCGGCAAGGTGGCCGCCAGGGCCAGGGATGTGACGAAGTGCTTGAACATGGAATGCCTTTCAGTCGGCATGGTGCCGGAAGTGGACGGATATGCGCCGGACAGGCCCGGTGTGATCAATCAACGACGACCACAGTTCCCTGTCCCGTCAGAAAAGCCGCTTTCACGGGGGCGCCTGGGTAGATGCGCTGCACCGCCGCACGGTAGCTTTGCATCTTGGCGACCAGTTCGGGGAGTTCCTGCGGCGCAAAACTGGATTTGTAGTCCAGCACCCACCAGTGGCCTTCGTGGCCGGCATCCTTGCGCTGCACCAGGCGGTCCAGCCGCAGCGCCTGCCCGGCGTAGACCAGGTCGACCTCATTGCCCTGCCAGGCGAGCACATCGGGCCGCCAGGCCCAGGCCCCCTCACCGGCCAGGATGCGCGCGGCCAGCGCCGCCGATTGCGCCGCTTGTGCGGGGCTCAACCGGAACTCGCGCGCCACAGCCGCCACCTGGTCCGGTGAAAGCGCACCGCCCCATTCGAGCAGGCGGTGCATGCCTTTTCCTATGCGGGCCTTCGGGGAATCCTCGTCAAGCCGCTTCACGTCGGGCGGTTCGGGCATCAGCGCTTGGGGCAGCTCGGGCAACTCAGGCAGGTAAAACACGCCGGCATCCTCAGCCTCGGCGTGCTGGCCGGCGGTTTCGTCGGCCGCGGGCGCGGGCAGTTCATCCACCAGGCCCTGCAGGCGCTGCCACCAGCTTTCGGTGGTCACGCGGTGCGGTTCTATCGAGGAGATGACCAGCGTGTGGCGTGCACGCGTGAGCGCCACATACAGCGCATTGAGCTCTTCGCGCTTGCGGGCGGCCTGCTCGGCCGCCAGGGTTTCGGCGGCGCAGGCCGGCGGCCGGCTTTCGCTGACCAGGAAAACAAACTTGCGCGGCTCAGTCGCTTCGCCGGGCCAGTCGACCAGCACGCCCATGCTGTCGGCATTGCGCTCCACAGTGTCGGTGTCCAGCAGCAGCACGGCCTCGGCTTCCAGGCCCTTGGCGCCGTGAATCGTCAGCAGGCGCACCGCTTCGCCGCTGACGGTGGCCGGCGCCTGCGTGCCGCCGGCCTTGAGGGCCCGCACAAAACCATAGGGCGTGGCATAGCGGCCGCCGTCCAGCTCCAGCGACACGCCCAGCAGCGCGCGCAGGTTGGCCAGCACCGCCCCGCGCTGCGCCGTGGGCGCCGCGGCGCCAAAGCGCGCGAGCACGTCGCCGTCGTCATAAATGCCTTGCAGTGCGTCATGGGGCGGCAGGCTGTCGAGCCAGCTTTTCCAGCGCGCCAGCGTTTCGCCCAGGCCCTGCAGCTCGGGCGTGAGCAGTTCTTCTTTTTGCAGCAGCTCGTACCAGGGCGCGCCGTACTCGCGCTGCAGCAAAGCCAGTTGCACCAGGCCCTCGTCGGCCAGGCCAAAGAGCGGCGAGCGCAGCGCGCGCGCCAGCGACAAATCATGCTGCGGCGAGACCAGCACGTCGAGCAGCGCGACCAGATCCTGCACCTCGCAGCAGTCGATCAGTTCGGTTTTCTCGCCCACCTGGGCTGGAATGTGCAGGGCCCGCAGTTCGTCCTGCAGCGGCAGCAGGCCGGCGCGCTTGCGCGAGAGCACCATCACGTCCTGGGGCCGCAGCCCGCCGGCGATCTGTCCGGAGATCCAGGCGGCGGCCTGCCGGGCTTCCCGTGTACGCAGGGTTTCTTCCGGCAGTTCGCGCGGCGTGGTCAGGCTGTCGCGCCATCCGGCGGCCAGCGGCGAGGCTTCTTCCTCGTCCTTGTTGCGCGCAATCGGCGGCAGCCGGCCCACGGCGCCGGCCTGGCCCGAAGCCGTGGTGTGTTCGCGAAAGCCGTCATAACCGTCTGCCTCACGCGCCGTCACCATGGCGGCGTTGACGGTGTCTATGACGGCCTCGGCATTGCGGCGCGTGTGGTCGCAGCTCAGCAGGTCGCCACCCAGGCCGTGCACCACAAAAGCCTGCGCGGCGCGAAAGACCTGCGGCTCTGCGCGGCGAAAGCGGTAAATGCTTTGTTTGGGGTCGCCCACCAGGAATACGCTGGGCGCCGTGCCCGCGCCCGAATAGCCGATGAGCCAGGAATACAGCGCCTGCCACTGCAGCGGGTTGGTGTCCTGGAACTCGTCAATCATCAGGTGGCGTATGCGCGCATCCAGGCGCTCCTGCACCCAGCCTGAAAGGACAGGGTCGGCCAGCATCAGCAACGCGGCGCGCTCAACATCGTTCATGTCGACCCAGCCGCGTTCACGTTTGAGGGCAGTGAACTGCGCGATGAGTACGCGGGTCAGGCGCGCCATGCGCTGCTGGTGCTGCCAGGCGTTATGCTCCTGGCGGGCCGCGACCACGCGCAGCACCAGGTCCTGGGCGATGCGCACCTGTTCGATGCCGACGATTTTTTCGCCGAACTTGCGCGGCGTGCCTTTTTCCGTCAGCAGGGCCGCAATGGCCGCGGGGATGTCGCCGGCCGTCAGCGCCTGCTCGAGTTCCACCCCCTTGGCCGAGAAAGTCGGCGCGCTGGCACGGCCGAGCGCCACGGCGGCGTCCCTCAGCGTTTGCCGGTGGAAGCGGTTGCTGCTGAGCAGCTCTTCGGGTTCATCCAGGCCGCCGAACTCGGTGTACTGCACGGCAAAGGGCTGGACCGAAGCGGCGATGACGCCTTTTTCATCGGCCAGTGTGAACTCGGTGCGCTTGTCGAGCGCGGCCTGCAAAGCCTTGTCAGCCTGGAAACGGCCGTGGGTGAGCACCACGGCCTCAAAGTCGGCCTTGAGCGCGGCATCAGCCGCGACCGCCGCGTAAAACCGCCGCCAGACCAAGGCGCGCGCGGGCGCATCGTCTTCGAGCAGCTCGTAGTTGACGGGCAATTCGAGCCGCTGCAGCACCGCGACCGGGGCGCTGCGCAGCAAGGCGGCAAACCAGCTGTGGAAGGTGCGTATCTGCACCGAGCGACCGCTGGCAAGAATGGAGCGGTAGAGGCTGGAGAGCTGCTCGCGCAGCTGCTGGGCGGCCTGCCGGCCTTTGGCGCCGGCAAGGTCCAGCCGCACGCCGCGCATTTCAAGCTCGCGCTGCAGCGTGGCATCGTCGGCATGGGCGAAGGCCTTGAGCCAGTCGTCCAGGCGCTCACGCATTTCGCCAGCGGCTTTTTTGGTGAAGGTGATGGCCAGGATTTCATGCGGCAGGACCTGCTGCCCAGGTGCGGCCGTGGCGCCGTCCAGCAGGGCCCGCACGATGCGCGACACCAGCATCCAGGTCTTGCCGGCGCCGGCACAGGCCTCGACCGCGACACTGCGGCGCGGGTCGCAGGCAATCGCATAAAACGCCTCGGCCGAGACCGGCTCGCCGTTGCATTCATAGGCGGCGGCGTGGGCGATCAATTTGTTGGTTGGCGGGTTCATCCACCCTCCTCCCCATTCGTCGCTTCCTCGTCCAGACTCCAAAAGTCTTTGCGGCAGAGACCTCGAGCCGAGCAATAGTCACAAGCCTTTCCTTCGCCCAGCGCCGGCAGTGCTGCGCCAAGTTTGATGCGGGCCATGTCGGTCAGGATGCTGTCGATGAGTTCGTCGCGCAGGCCGACGATCTCGGGCTGCTCATAAGTCTTGGTCGGCTCTTTTTCGCCTAGGTTGACATAGGCCGCGGCCAGGGTGTCGTCACTCATGAGCGCGGCATAGAAGGCGAGCTGGGTGTCTTCCTGGCCGCCCTTGATGCGCTCGGCGGTGGTGGCGCGCGGCTCGGTCTTGTAGTCGATCAGCAGCGCATGGCCGTCGGCCTGGCGATCTATGCGGTCCAGCTTGCCGAGCAGTGTGAGCTCGCCCAGCGGCATTTCGCGCCAGACCTCGGCTTCGTCAAAACGGGCGCCCGTGGCTTCGTGTTCGGCCAGCCATTTCAGGTAACCCTCGCGCACGCCGGGCCAGGCGGCGGCAAAGGGCAGGAATTCGCTTTCGCCCAAGGCCAGTTCGCGCGCGGCCTGATCGGCCGCCGCATCGATCAGGACGGTGCGCGCGGCCGGGTCGGTGGTGGGCGCGGCCTTGAGCGCCTCATGGAAATGCCGCAGCAGGCTGTGCAGCCAGTTGCCGAAGTCGCGTTTGCCGAGTTCGCTTTCGAGCTCCTCGGGCTCCTGCAGCTTGAGCTGGCGCAGCGCGAAGAAGCGGTAGGGGCAGCGCCGCAAGTCCTCGTAAGCGCTGGCCGACAGCCGCGTGAGAGGCAAGGCCTCCCCGGTCGGAAAGGGGTGGGGCGTGGGTTGGATGTCTACCACACGCAGGCTGCGCGGGTCGCCGGCAAGCGGCACCTCCTGCCCGGCTTCGTCCTGCGCCAGCAGCAGTTCCTGCACAAAGCCGCTGGGCATCAGGTGCTCGCCGGACTCGCTGGTGCGCCAGAGCACATCGACCTGCGGCGCCTGCAAGGCATAGCGCCAAGCCTGGCGGGCCGCGGTGGCCAGGGTCTCACGCGAAGGCAGGCCCAGCAGTTCGCGTTGGGCGGGCGTCCAGGGGCCGGCCGGTTCGGGCGATACCGGCAAGCGGATTTCATCGCAGCCGGGCAGCACCACCGCGCGCATGGGCCGGCCCAGCAGTTGCGGCAGCGGCAGGATCACGACCTGCTCGGCCTGCGGATGCGGCGGCGCGAACTTGCCGCCTTCGAGCGCCTGGTTGGCCCACTGGGTGAAGTCATGCAGGCGCATGACGGGTGAGGCCTGGAATTCGGTCTCGGCACCCTCGTGCAGCCGCAGCACCTCGAGCACGACCTGGCCGGCCTCGTCCTGCGCCAGCGCATCCCATTGGCCGGCTGATTGCAACGCGGCGCGCAGGTCGCGCAGCCACACAGCCAGGGGGCGGGCACGGGCCAGAGGCGCGCGCAAGGCATTGGCCTGAAGAGCCAGCGGCTGGGTGGCCATGAAAGCCGGCGGCACGATGTCCTCTTCGGCAAAGGCCGGCAGGTCGCGCCAGGCGCGCACGCCGACGCGGCGCAACTCGGTTTCGGCGGCCGTCACCAGCATGGGCTCAAAGGCTGGCGCATTTTTAAGCCAGTCGAGCACGGCATCAGTGGAGGCATCCCAGGGCAAGGCGCGCAGCAGGTTCATGAGGCTGGCGGCGGCGCGCGTGGTGGAAAGCTTCCAGCCGGTTTCATCGCGCATGGCGATGCCGCGCTCGGCGAGCATGGCGCCCACGCGGCGTGTGAGCTGGCGGTCCTGCGCGATCAAGGCGACCGGGCTGCGCCCTTGCGCCAGGTGGGCCAGCACACAGGCTGCGGCACGCCCCGCTTCGTCTTCGGCATCCTGTGCGGCATGCAGTGCAGGCGGTGGCCCGGCATCAAAGGGAATGCACAGGGGAATGGACAAGGAACGGTCGCCGAAATGGGCTTTGAGCGCCTCGGTCAGTGGGTCAACCTGGAAGCCCTCCAGCACGGCGAACAGCGAGGGTTGGGCCTGGAACAAGCGATCCGTGGGATAGGACGAGGCCGCTGCCCAGGCGAGGGCGATACGGCCCACGGCGGCTTCCAGCGCCAGCACCGGGGAATCCAGGCCAGCCCCCAGGCCCACCGCGAGCCGCTCGCTCCATGCCCGGCGCCGTGCCGGCATGACGGCGGCGGCCACACCGGCCAGGCTCCAGGCGGCCTCAACCAGGCGCCCGGCCAACGCATCCTGCTGGCTGCCCAGCCCGGCCCGCTCCAGCAGCGAGGCGGCGGTGAGCATGTCGATGGCGACATCCATGCGCAAATCGTCGCCCGAGGGCGTAAACAAGCCCAGCGTGCCGCCCAGGCCGCCGGCCCAGTTCATGGTGGTTTCAAAACGCGGGACAAAAAAGGTGTCGCCAGCCTGCGCGGCCCAGGCCTGCCGGGCCTGCTGGATCAGCTGCGCATAGGGCAGCAGTACGACGGCTTCGGCCGGGTGCACATCCCTGGCCTGCAATGCCCCAGCCAGCCTGGCCATGGCCTGGCGCCAGCACAATGCCTCGGGCGGGACAGCGGTGTCGGCAGCGTCGGCGGTGAAGGCAGGTGGCATGGATAGGGTTTTGCGACGGGAAGCACGGAAAAAAGGGGGTGGGCTGCAAGCGGATTGAGCGGGTGGCTATCAGGGTGATAGCCCCTGCCCACCCGACCCGGCCACTTGCTTTCTGCCACAATGACTGCAACTTTAGCCCCTACGTATCGTAACCATCCTAACCAAGACAAAGGAGCCGCCATGGCGAGCGAACTGATCAAACATACCACCGATGCCACCTTCGAAGCCGATGTGCTGCAAGCCTCCAAACCGGTGCTGGTGGATTACTGGGCTGAATGGTGCGGCCCGTGCAAGATGATCGCTCCCATCCTGGATGAAGTGGCGACCGGCTACGACGGCAAGCTGCAGATCGCCAAGATGAACGTGGACGAAAACCGCGACATCCCCGCCAAGTTCGGCATCCGCGGTATCCCCACGCTGATGCTGTTCAAGGACGGCCAGCTGGCCGCCACCAAGGTCGGCGCCATGAGCAAGGCCCAATTGACCGCCTTCATCGACCAGCAACTGGCCTGAAGTTTTTGCGCCGGAAAAGGAAGCTCAGCGCCCTGCCGCTTCCTCCCCGGCGCGCCCCCGGCAGCCTGCCCGGACGCGTGAATCCCATCCCATTTCCCGCCTGAATTTCCTGTCATAATGTGCTTTATTCACCGGTCGGCCCTCGGCGTCCGGTTCGAGTTGCCGGTTTGTAAGCCAACTTCTGCGGCTTCTTTTCAAACCTCCCCCGTTTTCCATCAATGAACTCCGCAAGGAGTAATTCCATGCACTTAAACGAACTCAAGGCACTGCACGTGTCTGAAGTCCTCAAGCAGGCCGAAGCCCTTGAGATCGAAAACGTCGGCCGCATGCGCAAGCAGGAGCTGATGTTCGCCATCATCAAAAAACGTGCAAAAACCGGCGAAACCATCGTCGCCGACGGCGTGCTGGAAGTGCTGCCCGACGGTTTCGGCTTCCTTCGTGCCCCTGATTCGAGCTACACCGCGTCCACCGACGACATCTACATCAGCCCCAGCCAGATCCGCCGCTTCAACCTGCACACCGGCGACATGATCGAAGGCGAAGTGCGCACCCCCAAGGACGGCGAACGCTATTTCGCGCTGAACAAGCTCGACAAGGTCAACGACGGCCTGCCCGAGGACAACAAGCACAAGGTCATGTTCGAGAATTTGACCCCGCTGTTCCCGCGCGAGCAGTTCAAGCTCGAGCGCGACATCAAGGGCGAGGAGAACCTGACCAGCCGCATCATCGACATCGTCTCGCCCATCGGAAAAGGCCAGCGCGCCCTGCTGGTGGCGCCGCCCAAATCCGGCAAGACCGTGATGATGCAGAACATCGCCCACGCCATCACCGCCAACTACCCTGACGTGGTCATGATGGTGCTGTTAGTGGATGAACGCCCCGAAGAAGTGACCGAAATGCAGCGCAGCGTGCGCGGCGAAGTCATTTCCTCGACTTTTGACGAACCCGCCGCGCGCCACGTGCACGTGGCCGAAATGGTGATCGAGCGCGCCAAGCGCCTGGTCGAGCTCGGCAAGGACGTGGTCATCCTGCTGGACTCCATCACCCGCCTGGCCCGCGCCTACAACAACGTGCTGCCCTCCTCCGGCAAGGTGCTGACTGGCGGCGTGGACGCCAACGCCCTGCAGCGCCCCAAGCGCTTTTTCGGCGCAGCCCGCAATATTGAGGAAGGCGGCAGCCTGACCATCATAGGCACCGCCCTGGTCGACACCGGCAGCCGCATGGATGAAGTGATCTTTGAAGAGTTCAAAGGCACCGGCAACTGCGAAATCCACCTGGATCGCCGCCTTTACGAAAAGCGCGTGTTCCCGGCCATCCACCTCAACCGCAGCGGCACCCGCAAGGAAGAAATGCTGCTTGCACCTGAAATCCTCCAAAAATCGCGGATTTTGCGCCAATTCATGTACAACATGGATGAAATCGAGTCCATGGAGCTCATGCTCAAGAACATGAAGGCCACGAAGAACAACCATGAGTTCTTCGACATGATGCGGCGAGGCGGTTAGCCCCCACGCTTTTCACTGCGCCTTCGGCTCCGTGTAATGCGCTGCCCCCCGAGGGGGCGCTGCGCCTGCGGCCCGGCAAAGCCGGTTCCGCGGCCCCGGCTGGGATAAACCCGATTCTTTACCCCTTTTTCAGCACTGTCTTGGGCACAAAATCGCCTCTCACGTGGCCAAAACTTCGCTAAGTGCTTGATTTCATGGCATAATGGCAGGCTTAGCGGAAAGTGCCCAGGACTGGCTTGTGTGGCTCCCGCATCGAACAAGGAAAGATCATGAAAGAAGGCATTCACCCCAATTACCGCGAAGTTTGTTTCCTGGACCTGTCCAACAACTTCAAGTTCGTCACCCGCTCCTGCGTGAACACCAAGGAAATGGTGACCATGGACGACGGCCGCGAACTGCCCCTGTACAAGCTCGATACGTCCAGCGAATCGCATCCCTTCTACACCGGCACGCAAAAATCCGTGGACAACATGGGCGGCCGCGTCGAGAAATTCCGCAACCGTTTCGGCAAGACCGCTGCGAAGTAAGCTGCGAATTCTTTCGCCAGCCCGACAAGAGCAGCCTGAAATTCAGGCTGCTTTTTTTTCGGCAAAATTTGCCGGGCGCCGCAAAACCCAGGCGCCCGGTTTGACGCAAAATTGCCAATGGCCCGGGATGGCGGCCCGGCAGCCTTGCCGGCCCTCCCCCGCACCTTCCCGACTCCAACCGTTTTGAACAAACCTTCACCCGCCATCATTGCCCAGTCCGCCGTGCGCCGCCTGCCGCGGCTTGCGCTGCTGCTGTTTTGCGTGGCTTATGTGCTGCCGGGTTTCCTGGGGCGCGGCCCCTGGAAGAACGAGGACATCGCGGCCTTTGGCGTCATGCGCGAACTGGCCTCCACACTGGCCAACTGGCTGCAGCCGCAGCTGCTGGGCCGCGCCACCGAATTCGACGCGCTGGCGCCTTACTGGCTGGGCGCGGTGGCGATCAAATGGCTGCCTTTCCTGGATCCGGCCCTGGCGGTGCGGGTGCCCTTTGTGGGCCTGCTGGTGCTGGCCCTGCTGTCCACCTGGTATGCGGTGTACTACCTGGCGCGCAGCCCGCTGGCCCAGCCGGTCGCCTTTGCCTTTGGCGGCGAAGCCAGCCCGGTGGACTACGCCCGGGCGATTGCAGACGCCGGCCTGCTGGCGCTGATCGCCAGCCTGGGCCTGGCGCAGCTTTCTCACGAAACCACGCCGGCACTGGCACAGCTCGGGTTCACGGCGCTGGCCTTCTATGCCATGGCGGCCAGTCCCTATCGCCGTGCCACCAAAATCCTGGGGCCCGCTTTCGGCCTGCTGATCGGCCTGGCCGGCCTCACCCTGAGTGGCGCGCCCACGCTAGCGCTGTTGCTGGGCGTGGGCGGGGCGCTGGTGGAATGGACCCATATGCACTGGGGCACCGACCGGACCGACCCCGCGGCCAGGCAGCAGTCCTGGCACTGGGTGCTGCTGATCACCGGCATCACGCTGGGGGTTGCGCTGCTGGCCTATGGCCTGGACCTCTGGCGCTGGCGCATCCACCTGCCCGGCACCGGTGAGGGCTCCGCCTGGAAGGATTGGCGCAGCCTGGGGCGCCTGCTGCTGTGGTTCACCTGGCCGGCCTGGCCGCTGGCGATGTGGACGCTTTACCGCTGGCGCCGGCAGCTGGCCAGCCGCCATGTCGCCCTGCCGCTGTGGTTTGCCGCCATGGCCGTTGCCGCGACGCTGACCACCACCGCCTCCGACCGCAGCCTGCTGCTGAGCCTGCCGCCACTGGCCGCGCTGGCAGCCTTCGCCTTGCCGACACTCAAGCGCAGCGTAGCCTCGCTGATCGACTGGTTCACCCTGCTGTTCTTCACCGGCTGCGCCATCATCATCTGGGTCGTCTGGATCGCCATGCAGACCGGCGTGCCGCGCCAGCCCGCCGCCAACGTGGCCAAGCTCGCACCCGGCTTCGAGCCCAGCTTTTCCGGGCTGGCCTTTCTGTTTGCGCTGGCCGCCACCCTGGCCTGGGCCTGGCTCGTCAAGTGGCGGGCCGGCGCGCAGCGCGCGGCCGTCTGGAAGTCGCTGGTGCTGCCGGCTGGTGGCGCCACCTTGTGCTGGCTGCTGCTGATGACGCTCTGGCTACCGCTGCTTGACTACGCGCGCAGCTTCGCACCCATGTCGCGCCAGATCGCCAGCCTGGTGGACAAAAATGCCTGCGTCGAAATCTACGGCATAGGCAGCGCCCAGGCTGCCGCCCTGCAGTACCACGGCGGGCTTGAGCTGCGCCAGGCCGGCGCGCAGGCCAGCTGCCCCTACCTCATCGTCGACGTCGAGGCCCAGCCCACGCTGAGCAGCAAGGTCAACCTGCCCGACTGGGCTTTCCAGGCGACGGTGCGCCGTCCCACGGACAAGACGGAGAACGTGCAGCTCTACAAACGGGTCAGCCTGGGCGCCCCCGCCAAAGCACCCTCTCCTTCCCGCCGCGCCAACGGCAAAGCCAAGCCTTGAGCGAGCTCAAGGTCATCAGCCGGCACGCGGGCACCGTGCTGGTCGGGCAACTGGCCGTCATGGCCTTCGGCGTCGCCGATACCGTGATCGCGGGCCGCTACAGCGACGAAGCGCTGGCAGCGCTGTCGGTGGGATCGGCCCTTTATGTCAGTGTGTATGTGGGGCTGATCGGCATCGTGCAGGCGCTGCTGCCCATCTGGTCCGAGATGCTGGGTGCGCGGCGCCATGAAGCGGTGGGCGCATCCCTGAGGCAAAGCATGTATCTTTGCGCCTTCATCGTGGCGGCGGGCATGGCGCCCATGCTCTTTCCGGGGCCCCTGCTTCGCTGGGCCGAGGTGCCCGAGCTGATGCGCGGCGAGGTGCAGCATTACCTCGCCGTCCTCGCTTTTGCCTTCGCGCCCTCGCTGCTGTTTCGCATCTACAGTACCTTCAACCAGTCGCTGGGCAAGCCACTACTGGTCACCTGGCTGCAGGTCGGCGCCCTGATGGTCAAGATTCCGCTGTCGATCTGGCTGGTGGCGGGCGGCGCCGGTGTGCCGGCCATGGGCGCGGTGGGCTGCGCCTGGGCCACGCTGATCGTCAACTACCTGCTGCTGGCGCTGGCCCTGCTGATGCTGCGCACACAGCCCCTGTATACGCCCTACCGCATCTGGCAGCGCATGGAGCGGCCCGACTGGTCGCAAATCGGCAACTTCGCGCGCCTGGGCATCCCGGGCGGCCTGGCCTACCTGGTGGAAGTGACCTCATTCACGCTGATGGCCCTTTTCATCGCGCGCCTGGGCACGGTGGCCTCGGCCAGCCACCAGATCGCCTCCAGCGTGGCTGCCGTGCTTTACATGATGCCGCTGTCGATGGCGATTGCCTGCAGCGCGCGCGTGTCCTTCTGGATGGGCGCTGGCCGGCCCGACTACGCCAGGCGCGTGGTACTGCTGGGGCTCAAGGTCACCGGGCTGGCGGCGGTCATGTTGGCGGCGTTTGTTTCCCTGGCCGGGCCCGTGCTGGCCGGCTGGTACTCCAGCAGCCCCGAGATCGTCGCACTCGCCTCTTCGCTGCTGGTATGGGTGGCCTTCTACCATGTGGCCGACGCGACCCAGGCCCTGACCGCATTCCTGCTGCGCTGCTACCGCATCACCATCGCTCCGCTGGCGATCTACGGCGTACTGCTGTGGGGCCTGGGGCTGCTGGGCGGCTACCGCCTGGCTTACGAAGGTATCGCGGGCCATACGGCCACGCAGTCAGCCGGCAGCTTCTGGGCCGCCAGCACGGTGGCCATCGCGCTGGCGGCGGCCTGCTTCCTGGGTTTGCTGTGGCACGCCGTCAGGCGCAGCCTGCGGGCGGCGCCGGCAGCTTAGGTTTTTCAGGCAGCCTTGGCCAACTGAATCCGGCGCACGCGCGCAGCCGGAAAGACGATGGAAAAGCAGGAGCCCTGCCCCGGTTCGCTCTCGATATGCAGTTCGGCGCCGTGGCGCTGTGCCACGTGCTTGACGATGGCCAGGCCCAGGCCGGTGCCGCCGGTCTCGCGTGAGCGGCTGCGGTCTATGCGGTAAAAGCGCTCCGTCAGGCGCGGCAGGTGCTCAGGCGCGATGCCGGGGCCCGTGTCCTTGACCTTGAATTCGCCACGGCCGTCTTCCAGCAAAGCCCAGCTCACGCGCACGAGGCCGCCCTCGGGCGTGTAGCGCACCGCGTTGGTCATCAGGTTGGACATCGCGCTGTAAAGCTCGGTCTGCACGCCCGCGATTTCCGTGACCGGTCCGGGGTCAAACTCCAGCCGGTGGCCCTGCGGGGCGATCACCGCCGACAGGGCTTTGGCTTCCTGCTCGCACTGGGCCAGCAACGCTCCCAACGTCACCCAATCGTTGGTGCTCGGGAAAGGGCTGCCTTCGAGGCGCGACAAGGTCAGCAGGTCACTCACCAGTGTCTGCATGCGCTGCGATTGCTGCGACATCAGCGCCAGGTAGCGGGCGCGCTCGGGCTCCTTGAGCGGCAGGGTTTGCAGGGTTTCGATAAAACCCGACAACACCGTCAGCGGCGTGCGTATCTCATGCGACACATTGGCCACGAAATCCCGGCGCATGGCTTCCGCCAGTTCCACGGCCGTGATGTCGCGCGAGAGTAGCAGCTTGCGGTCCTTGCCGTAGGAATGCACATGGACCGACAGCTTCACCGGCCGCGCCGGCGTGCTGGCACTCCCCGGAATGACCACATCGTCCGCGAAGTTGCCTGTCGCCATATAAGCCTTGAAGGCCGGGTCGCGCACCAGGTTGGCAATGTGCTGCATCACATCACGCTGGGCGTCAAAGCCGAAATGCTGGCTGGCCATCTGGTTGCACCATTCGATGCGGCCTTGTGCGTCAAGCAGCACCACGCCACTCGGCGAGGCCTGCATGGCAGCCAGGAACTCGTCGAGGCGGGCCTGGCTTTCCTGGTACTGCTGGTCGCGGTTCTTGAGCAGCCGGCGTGTGCGGTCCGCGACCTCGCCCCAAACGCCCGGCAGGTTGGGTGCGCTGCCAGCCATCACGGCGGGTGTTTCATTGCTTTGCTCAGTGCGCAACCAGCGCAGCAGGCGGTTGATGAACAAGCTGTCGATCGCCAGCCAGATCAAGGCAGCCACCGCCAGGCCTATGCCCAGGCCGAAGCTCAGGCCGCTCACGGTGCGCGCCCAGAAGCCCAAGCCGCCACCTGCAAGCATGCAGATGGCAAAAACAATCCAGCGACTGATCATGCGTTGGATTGTGCCGCAGCGACCGGGTTGTTGGCGGCCATCGCGGTCAGCCGGTAGCCGGCGCCGCGCACGGTTTCCACCATGGTGCCTGCAGAGCCCAGGGCTTCACGCAGCCGCTTGACGTGGACGTCGACGGTGCGCTCTTCAATGAAGACGTGGTCGCCCCAGACCTTGTCGAGCAGCGAGCTGCGGCTGTGCACGCGCTCGGCATGCTTCATCAGGTAATGCAGCAGCTTGAATTCGGTCGGGCCCAGCTTGAGCTCTTGCCCCAGGTAGGAAATGCGGTGCGTCGCGGCGTCCAGCACCAGCCCGCCCACCGTCACGCTGTCATTCACCGACTCGGGAGCGCGGCGGCGCAGCACGGCGCGTATGCGGGCCAACAGCTCCTGGGTGGAAAACGGCTTGGTGATGTAATCGTCGGCACCGGCGTCCAGCCCGGCCACCTTGTCGGGTTCGTCGCCGCGCGCCGTCAGCATCAGGATGGGAATGCTCTTGGTGCGTGCCTGCTTGCGCCAGTGGCGGGCCAGCGCCAAACCGCTTTGCCCCGGCAACATCCAGTCAAGCAGGATGGCGTCGGGCAGTACGGCATCGAGTTCACGCTGGGCCGACACGCTGTCCTCCGCCACCACGGGGTCAAAACCACCATGCCGCAGGTTGACGGCTATCAGTTCGGCGATGGCCGGCTCGTCTTCAACAATGAGAATGCGTGGCTGGTGTTTCATTCCGTCTTTACTTTACAGCCGACTCAATCTGTTCCATAGGGGTGTGGCGCACATCAGCCCCTTTGACGATGTAGATGATGAACTCCGCGATGTTCTTGGCATGGTCGCCCACGCGCTCTATGGCTTTGGCCACGAACAGCAGGTCCAGGCTCGGTGAGATGGTGCGCGGGTCTTCCATCATGTAGGTGATGAGCTTGCGCACAAAGCCGTCGAACTCCTGGTCAATCTTGTCATCTTCCTTGAGGATGGAGACCGCCGCCGCGGTGTCCAGCCGAGCAAAGGCGTCCAGCGCCTTGCGCAGCAGGCCGGAGGCAAGCTCGGCCGCGATACGCAGGTCCGACGAAGGCAAGGCCCGGGCCGATCCGCTTTCGATGATGGACTTGATCATGCGCGCGATCTTCTCGGCTTCATCGCCGGCGCGCTCAAGGTTGGCCGTGGTCTTGGAAATCGCGATCAGCAGGCGCAGGTCGCGCGCGGTGGGCTGGCGCCGCGCGATGATGGACGAGAGCTCGCGGTCGATGTCGAGTTCCATCGCGTTGACGCGGGTTTCAGTTTCGATGACCTGGTTGGCGCTCTCGGCGCTGAACTGCGACAACGCGTAAATGGCCAGGCGAATCTGCGACTCAACCAGTCCGCCGAGCTCCATGACGCGCGAAGACACGCCATTGAGTTCGCTGTCAAACTGGGTCGATAGGTGTTTATCAGGCATATGTGTTCCCTTATATCTGTCAATAACAAGGCCAGTCACACCGCGCTCCAGACCAGTAACCGCGTGGAACCGGCTTCGCCGGGCCACAGCTGTTGCCCCCTGAAAGGGGGGATCCGGCTACACGCAGTGAGCCGAGACGGGGGTCAGCCAAATCTGCCGGTAATGTAGTCTTCGGTTTCTTTGCGCTTGGGCTTGAAGAACAGGTCTTCGGTCGCGCCAAACTCAACCAGGTCGCCCAGGTACATATAGGCGGTGTAGTCGCTGCAGCGGGCCGCCTGCTGCATGTTGTGCGTCACGATGACCACCGTGTATTCGTTCTTCAACTCGGCGATCAGCTCTTCCACCTTCGCGGTGGAGATCGGGTCCAGCGCAGAGCAGGGCTCGTCCAGCAGCAGCACTTCAGGCTTGATGGCGATGCCGCGGGCAATGCACAGGCGCTGCTGCTGGCCGCCCGAGAGGCTGGAGCCGCTCTGGTTGAGCTTGTCCTTGACTTCCGTCCACAGCGCGGCCTTGCGCAGCGCCCATTCGACGCGCTCGTCCATGTCCGAGGCGTTCAGGCTTTCAAACAGCTTCACGCCGAAGGCGATGTTGTCGTAGATCGACATCGGGAACGGCGTCGGCTTCTGGAACACCATGCCGACCTTGGAACGGATCAGCGCCACGTCTTTTTTGGACGTCAGCAGGTTCTCGCCGTCGAACATGATCTCGCCTTCCGCGCGCTGCTCGGGATAGAGCTCATACATGCGGTTGAAGATGCGCAGCAGCGTGGATTTGCCGCAGCCCGAGGGGCCGATGAAAGCCGTGACCTTCTTTTCCGGGATTTCCAGGTTGATGCCCTTGAGCGCGTGGAACTTGCCGTAGTAGAAGTCGAGGTTCTTGACCGAAATTTTCGATTGCTCGCGTTGTGCGGTGATGGTGTCCATCTTTGACCTTGTTGTGTGGTGTGGCTAAAGGCTGTGGCGTCGGCCGCTTAGTTTTTGGCACGCGTCAGCACGCGCGCCAGGATGTTCAGGCCCAGTACGGCCATGGTGATCAGGAACACGCCCGCCCATGCCAGCTGCTGCCAGTTTTCATAAGGGCTCAGCGCAAACTTGAAGATCGTCACCGGCAGGCTGGCCATGGGCTGGCTCAGGTCGGACGTCCAGAACTGGTTGTTCAGCGCCGTGAACAGCAGCGGCGCCGTTTCACCGGCGATCCGCGCCACGGCCAGCAGCACACCCGTCGTCACACCGGCGCGCGCGGCCCGCAGCGTGATGCTGGTGATGACCTTCCACTTTGGCGCGCCCAGGGCGTAAGCGGCTTCGCGCAGGCCCGGCGGCACCAGCTGCAGCATGTTCTCCGTGGTGCGGATCACCACCGGAATCACGATCAGCGCCAGCGCCAGCACACCGGCCCAGCCCGAATAAGACTTGAACTGCGACACCACCACCGTGTAGACAAAAAGGCCAATCACGATGGACGGCGCGGACAGCAGGATGTCGTTGACGAAGCGCGTCACCGAAGCCAGCATGCCTTTGGTGTTGTATTCGGCCAGGTAGATACCCGCCATGATTCCAATAGGCGTGCCCACAAAGGTGGCCAGCAGCACCATCAGGAAGGAGCCGTAAAGCGCATTGGCGATACCGCCCGCCTCATTGGGTGCCGGAGTCATTTGGGTCAGGGTGGCGATCGACAGGCCGCCGATACCCAGCCTGATGGTTTCCACCAGAATCCACGCCAGCCAGAACAGGCCGAAGGACATGGCTGCCAGCGAGAGAACCAGCGCGATCTGGTTGACCCGCTTGCGGCGGGCGAACTTGGCCAGGCGTGCGTCTTGCATCACGGCGCTCATGTTTTCACCCCTTCACTCTTTCGCAATTGGGCCAGCAGCAGCTTGGACAGCGACAGCACGACAAACGTGATGAAGAACAGCACCAGGCCCAGGTAAATCAGCGCCGCCTGGTGCAGGCCCTCGCCCGCTTCGGCGAACTCATTGGCCAGCGCCGAGGTGATGCTGTTGGCCGCCTGGAACAGGCTCAGCGAGTCAAGCTGGTTGAAGTTGCCGATGACGAAGGTGACCGCCATGGTTTCACCCAGCGCCCGGCCCAGCCCCAGCATGATGCCGCCGATCACGCCGGCCTTGGTGTAAGGCAGCACGACCTTGGAGACAACCTCCCAGGTGGTGGAACCCAGGCCGTAGGCCGATTCCTTGAGCAGCACCGGCGTCACCTCGAACACGTCCCGCATCACCGAGGCAATGAAGGGAATGATCATGATGGCCAGGATGATGCCGGCCGACAAAATACCGATTCCCACAGGGGGGCCGGACACCAGCGCGCCCAGGTAAGGCACACCGCCCAGCAGGTTTTGCAGCGGCTGCTGCACATAGGTAGCCAGGATGGGGCCGAACACCAGCAAACCCCACATGCCGTAGACGATGGACGGCACGGCGGCGAGCAGTTCGATGGCGGTGCCCAGCGGCCTTTTGAGCCATGCGGGTGACAGCTCGGTCAGGAACAGCGCAATGCCGAAGCTCACCGGCACCGCGATAAGCAGGGCAATCAGCGAGGTGGCGAGGGTGCCGTAAATCATGACCAGGCCGCCGTACTCTCCCTTGACCGGGTCCCAGACGCTGCTGGCCAGAAAGCCGAGGCCGTATTTGCTGATCGCGGGCCAGGCCCCGATCACCAGGGACACCAGGATGCCGGCCAGCAGGCCCAGCGTCAGCCAGGCCGCGCCTTGCGCAGCCCAGCCGAAAAGCCGGTCCACCAGGGGGCTTCTGCGCACGGCATTGCCGGGGGGAGGATTGGTCATATCGCGTCCGGTCGCTTTGGCCGGGAGGTCAAAAGCGGCCCGGCTAGCCGGAAGTGTAGAGGACACGTGAGAAACCCCTATGGTTTGTAAAGACTGCGAAAAAGCAGGCAATGATTCAGGCTGTGCTTACTTGTAGGCCACCGTCTTGCCGGATGCGTCCTTGATGTCGCCCCAGGCTTTTTCGATGATGGTCTTCACTGCCGCGGGCATGGGCACATAGTCCAGGTCGTCGGCGGTCTTGTCGCCGTTCTTGTAGGCCCACTCAAAGAACTTGAGCGAAGCAGCGGCCTGGGCAGGCTTGTCCTGGACTTTCTGCATCAGGATGAAGGTTGCGCCGGTGATGGGCCACGAATCCTTGCCGGGCTGCTCGGTCAGGATCTGGTAGAAGCTCTTGGACCAGTCGGCGCCCGCAGCAGCTGCCTTGAAAGCGCTGTCTTCCGGCGACACAAAATTGCCGGCCGCGTTCTTCAGCTGGGCAAAGGTCATCTTGTTCTGCTTGACGTAGGCGTATTCCACATAGCCGATCGAGTTTGGCAGGCGGCCGACGAATGCAGCCACGCCTTCATTGCCCTTGCCGCCCGCGCCCACGGGCCAGTTGACGGCCGTGCCCTCGCCCACCTTGGACTTCCACTCGGCGTTCACCTTGCTCAGGTAGTTGGTGAAGATGAAGCTGGTGCCGGAACCATCGGCGCGGCGCACCGGTGCAATGGCCGCATCCGGCAATGCCAGCGTGGGGTTCAGCGCCTTGATGGCGGGGTCGGTCCACTTGGTGACCTTGCCGAGGTAGATATCGCCCAGCACCTGGCCGCTCAGCTTGAGCTGGCCGGGAGCGATGCCCTTGATGTTGATCACGGGAATGACGCCGCCGATCACGGTGGGGAATTGCATCAGGCCTTTTTTGGCCAGTTCCTCGTCCTTCAGGGGGGCGTCGGATGCGCCGAAGTCCACGGTCTTGGCCTCGATCTGGCGCAGGCCGGCGCCGGAGCCCACGGACTGGTAGTTGATCTTGACGTTGGTGGCCTTGTTGTAATCAGCGGCCCATTTGGAATACAGGGGAGCCGGGAAGCTGGCGCCGGCGCCGGTCACGTCCTGGGCGCTCGCCAGCGTGGCAAAAGAGACGAAGGCAAGGCCCATCGCGGCCGTCAGGGAAGCTTTGAAAGTCAGATTCATCAGAACACCTCTGGGTTGGAAATAGTCGGAATTGGTCGGAAATCAGTCGGGAAATGCTTGAAATTAGCTGGGTTTGCCAGGGACCATGCGACGACTGTAGGAAGCTTGTGTGACAAGGCTGTGACAAATATGACAGCCGGCGCAAGCCTGCCGGGAGGCCCCCAAAAGGCCGCCTCCCCTCGTAGCGTCACAAAACCTTCAAATTTCCGTCACGAATCCGTCATCAGCCGCTCCTACGCTTGGCCCTGTTTTAATCAGGAGAATTTCCATGCTGAACCGCCGCTTTCTGGTCCTTGCCGCCGCCGTCGCCATTGCCGCCCTCGCCGGTTGCGCCACCACCTCTACCCCGGTATCCGTGGCCGACACCATTGCCAGCCAGTCCCAGCTGAGCACGCTCAACGGCCTGGTCACCAAGGCCGGACTGACCGACACCCTCAAGGGCACCGGCCCCTACACCGTGTTCGCCCCCACCAACGAGGCTTTCGCCAAAGTACCCGCCAAGACCATGGACGAACTGGCCAGAGACCCGGCCAAACTCAAGGCCGTGCTGAGCTACCACCTGATTCCCGGCAAGCTGATGGCCGCTGACGTCAAGAACGGCAACAGCAAAACCGTCAACGGCGCCAACGTGGCGCTTTCCAAGGCCGGCGAATTCGTCACCGTCGAGGACGCCATGGTCCAGACCGCGGATATTTCCGCCACCAACGGCGTGGTGCACGTGGTGGACTCGGTCCTCATTCCACCAACCCGCTGAGCCCGCGCAAGGCCGAGAGCCTTGCCCCTGCCCTGCTTCCGCCCAGGCCCCTGTCTTTCCCCGGAAAGCAGGGGCCTTCCCCATTCCGCCGGACCTCGTCAGACAACAGAGGACAGGCACACCGTCAGGAACCTCCGATGGCCCCAGCCGAAACCCTTTCCCATCATCTCCTCCCCCGCCGCCGGCTGTTGCAGCATGCCGGCCTGCTGGCAGCCGGCATTGCCGCGCCCGCGTGGGCGCAGCCCGCCAAATCCGCATCGCGCAGCCTCGTCGTGGCTCAGGTGGTGGATTTTTCGCAGGCGCAGCAGGACGTCTCCAAGGATTTTTTGATCGGCTCACGCGCCGCCTGGCAGGACATCAATGCCAAAGGCGGCATTCGCGGACGCCGCATAGAGCACCAGACGCTTGAAACCGACGGCACGCCGGCCGGTCTCAAGACGGCGCTCGATTCGGTCAGGGACAACCCCCACTGCGTCGCCCTGTCCGGCAGCGTCGGCGACCTGGTGGCCGGCCAGCTCGTGGAGCTGTCCCACAAGGGAGGGCTCCCCATGGCGCACGTGGCACCCTGGCTGCAGAACTCCAGCCTTGAGATCGACGACAAGACTTTCCCGATCTTCGCGGCCCGCCAGGAACAGATGGCCTACGCCCTCAAAAGCCTCTCCACCATGGGTTTGAAGGAACTGGGCGCGGTGTATGCCACGGCGCGGGACTACAACGCCTACCACGCCGACGTCGAACGCATCGCCGCCGCCCTGCAATTCAAGCTGCAGGCCTTCAAGGGCGCGGACAACCTGCGCGCGCTGGGCCAACAGCTCACACCGCGCACCCCTGCCGTGCTGCTCTTCGTGGGCGGCACACCCGAGCTGGCTGAATTCACGCAGGGCCTGGAAAAGCAGGCCCGCCAGCGCTACATCGTGGCCCTGGCCGACGTGAACCTGCAAACCATGCTGCAAATGGGCGCGGCACGCAGTACGCCGGTGATCGCCACCCAGCCCGTGCCCCTGGTCAATGCCAGCCTGCCGATTGTCAGGAGCTACCGTGAAACCCTCTCACGGCTGTTCGACGAGCCGCCCGCGCCGCTCAGCCTGGCCGGCTTCATCGCCGCGCGCTACACCTATGAGGTGCTCAATGAGGTGGACGGCCCGCTGAGCCGCCAGAACGTGCTGGGCGCCTTCCAGCGCCGCGGCAACCTGGACGTCGGCGGCTTTGCCGTCAGCTTCAACCCCCAGCGCCGCAGCAGCACCTACGTCACCCAGAGCATGATGACGGTCGACGGCCGGCTGATTGGTTAAGACTAAGGCTCAGGAATGCTGATGCGAGTCCCGCGCGATGCCTATGCCCATTAAACTCAGGCATGCAAAATGGAACGCTGCTCGCGGCTGTGGACCTGGGGTCCAACAGCTTCCGCCTCGAAATCGGCCGCTTTGACCACGGCCGCATACATCGCACTGAATACCTCAAGGAAACCGTCCGCCAGGGCAACGGACTGGACGCGGACCGTAACCTGACGCCCGAAGCCATGCAGCGCGGCTGGGACTGCCTGGCGCGCTTCGGTGAACGCCTCGCGGGCTTCAAGAAGCACCAGGTGCGCGCAGTCGCGACCCAGACCTTGCGCGAAGCGCGCAACCGCGAGGAATTCCTCGCGCGCGCCCACAAAATCCTCGGTTTTCCCATCGACGTGATTCCCGGCCGCGAGGAAGCCCGCCTCATCTACCAGGGCGTGGCGCATTTGCTGCCCCAATCCGATGAGCGCCGACTGGTGGTGGACATAGGCGGGCGCTCCACCGAGATGATCCTCGGCAAGGGCCTGGAAGCGCGCACCATGGAGTCCTACCGGGTCGGCAGCGTGGCCTGGTCCATGAAGTACTTTCCCGAAGGGCAGTTCACCGCGAAGGCCTTCGCGACCGCCGAAGTCGCCGCCAAGGCGGTGCTGGACGAAGCCGTCAACGCCTATCGGGCCGGCGCCTGGGACACGGCCTATGGCTCCTCCGGCACCATAGGCGCCGTCAGCGACGTGCTGACGGCCGCGGGCTGGCCCGCGGGTCAGGTCACGCGCGAGGGCCTGGACTGGCTGCTCGATCGCCTGCTCAAGGCGCAAAGCGCTGATCGCCTGAAGCTCGACGGCATGAAGGACGACAGGCGCGCCGTCATAGGCGGCGGCGTCAGCGTGCTGCGCGCCGTGTTCGACCTGCTCGGCATCTCGCAGATGGAAGCCGCCCAGGGCGCGCTGCGCCATGGTGTGCTCTACGACCTGCTGGACCGCGAACAGGACCTGACCGACCTGCGCTCCACCACCGTGCAACGTCTATCCAGCAAATTCAATGCCGACCCGGCGCAGGCCCAGCGCGTCAGCAAGGTCGCGCGCCACCTGTTCGCGATGGCCGGCGCCGGCCTGCCAGCCGCCGATGTCGCGCGCTTCCAGCGCAAGCTCGAGTGGGCAGCGCAGCTGCATGAGATCGGCAGCCAGATCTCGCACAGCGACTACCACAAGCACGGCGCCTATATCCTCGACAACGCCGACGCACCCGGTTTCGCCCTGCCCGAGCTGCACCGCCTCAGCCTGCTGGTGCTGGGGCACCGCGGCAAGCTGCGCAAGCTCGAAGTCGACTTCGAGGACCGCGTGTTCATCCAGCAGTTGCTGTGCCTGCGCCTGGCGGTCATCCTGTGCCACGCCCGCCGCGACCCGGACCTCAAAGGCATGCAGCTCGAATGCGGCTCCGAGCCCGGCCGGATTTTCGTGCTCAACTGCCGCGCCGGCTGGGGACAGGCCTTTCCGCAATCGGCCCACCTGCTGCAGGAAGAAGTGCTGGCCTGGCAGAAGACGCCGTGGACGCTGGTCGTCCCCACTGCCTGATCTCTTCTACGCCCTCGGCTCCGCTTCACACGCACCTGGCCCAACAGGCCGTGATTTGACCTCGCTCGAATAAACCGTATAAACTGTATATACGGTTTATTCGACCGCACATCAATAAGAGGATCAATCCATGGCTACCAGCAAAAAAGCAACTGCGAAACCCGCGGCACCGGCCGCTCCCAAGGCACCCGTGAAGGCCGCCAGCAAGCCCGTCCCGAAAAAGGCCTCCCCAGCCAAAGCCCCGGCCGGCAAAGGTGCAAAAACCACCGTGAAAAAAGCAGCCACAAAAAAGCCGGCAGCCAAGCCGCAGGTAAGCGCCAAGCCCGCGAAGACGGCAAAGCCCGAGAAAACCAAAAAGCCCAAGCTGGTGCGCGACAGCTTCACCATCCCGAAAACCGAATATGTGGTACTCGACGACCTCAAGCAGCGCGCCGCCAGGCTGACCCGCCCGGCCAAGAAAAGCGAATTGCTGCGCGCGGGTATCAAGCTGCTGGCCAGCTTGTCCGACGCGGCCTTCCTGACCGCGCTCGAGCAGGTCCCCGCGATCAAGACCGGCCGCCCCTCGGGCGCTTAAACGCCACAACGGCAGTCGCCGGCGCTCACCCTAGGCGCCTGGCGATCTGGCCAGTCCCAGGCTGCGGAGATTTGCCTCCAGCTCGGCAACAGTGCTCCAGGGCAGGATGGGAGAATTTTCCCGCTCGTCGGGAGGATTGGACGGCAATTCGTCAGACCAGCCACCGCAACCCACCAGTGGAAGCAGCGGCCGTTTGTGCAACCAGGCCAGGTGCACCTCGGATTTGGTTCCCGCACGTCCGCCGATGACGATGCAAGCATCGCCGGCAAGCGCCATCAGCAAATTGCGGGCATCGCCCATGCCGCAGGGCAACACCACCGTGGCGGGCCAATCCGGCGCGGGCATTTCGTCCGGAGGCACGATGCTGAGTACCAGGCCCTTGGCTTGAATGGCCCGCTCGGCCGCAACCCTGGTCGCGGGACTGCCGCACCCGCTCACCACGGTGATGGCCAGCCTGGCCAAGGCTTCACCAGCCTGGCCGGCAAGCTCGTAAGCGCGAGATCCGGGCTCGGCACTGCCGAGTACGCAAACCTGGGGTTTTCGGTGGGAAACAGTCATGATGGACGAGTTTACGGCTTGCGCTTGAAACATCCCACCAGGACAGCGGCATAGCCAGACAGCGAAGCCGATTCACCACCACGAAGAGGCCAGCACGGCCGCGACGAATGCGACGAGGTTGAGTGCGGCTGATGCGGCGTGCGAATACTCCCACTTGCGGCGCAGTGCCTGCCAGTTCCCAGGCGCTTCGGTCCAGTTCCGTGTTGCCCGGTTGACTGGAAAAGTGAACGCCCAGAACACCGCCTGTGTCGCCGCAATGCAGGCAAATGCAATGACCGCGGCAACCTGAACCGCAAGGCCTGCGGTTCTCGCCTGCCAGGCCAGAGCGGCAGTGCTGGTCAGCGCAAGCATGACAATGGGTGCTACGCGCTGCCAGCCCCGATACAGCTTCTGGGCAACCAGGTACTCATCCTTGGCCAAATGGATCTTATTGGGAAGTTCCATGGCATGGGCTGCGGCAGGAGCCAGCGCAAGGCCGCAGAAAACAATGGCTCCGAATGAAACAAGATCGTGTGGCATGGGCGGATCCGGAAGGCTTAGCTGGCGAATGAGTCAGGCGCCGAACCCACTATGTAATGCATGCCGCAATGCCGTGGGCCTGCGCAGTTGTAAACAGGCTGTAAGCGCCGCAATCCTCCGTTGCGGTCCGCAACTCATGGAGGCGCAGGATCATCGGGCCCCTTTGTCGCTCAGGGCATCGGCTCACAGCACTTCAGGCGACTGCACAGTCACGACCACCGTCTGGTTGTGCCCCTCGCGATCGCGGCTGCGCAGCCACCAGACGGCGCCTTTCTTGACCGGGAAATCACCGGCCCGCAGGCCCAGCAGCTGTGCGATAGCTTCGCCGAGGATGGGCTGGTGGCCCACCACCAGGATCGGGGATTTGGCTGAGGGCCACTGCACCAGTTCCAGCAATTGCGCGGCCGTGGCGTCAGGCGCCAGCTCATTCCTGATCTTGTATTTGCGCCCCAGCGCCAACGCGGTCTGCTCGCAGCGTCGCGCCGGGCTCACGAAAATGCGCGTGCCTTCGGGCAGCTGGCGGTCCAGCCAGTTAGCCATGCGTGCGGCCTGCTTCTCGCCGCGGGCCGTGAGCGAGCGCTCCAGGTCACCGCCTGCTTGTGGATCACCTTCGGGCAAATCTTCCGCCTCCGCATGACGCCACAAGATGAGGTCCATGTCATTTTTCCTGGTGTTGGGGAGCTGAATAGCGGCCCATGAGTGCCGTCTGTGCGCCGTGGCGCGGTGTGTCACCCTGCGAATTCACACGCAAGTAAGTACCGTCGGGTTGCAGGTCCCAGGCGTCGCGCGCATCGTGCAAATAGGCCACCAGGCATTCGTCGATGATGCGCTGGCGTATGGCCGGGTCGGTGACCGGCCAGGCCAGCTCGACCCGTCGCAGCATGTTGCGGTTCATCCAGTCGGCGCTCGACAGCAGCAGTGTCTCTTCTTGCGCGCAACGGAAGTAAAACACGCGTGAGTGCTCCAGAAAGCGGCCTATGACGGAGCGCACGCGAATGTTGTCGGTCACGCCCGGCACCTGGGCCGGCAGCATGCAGGCGCCGCGCACGATCAGGTCTATCTTCACGCCGCAACGCCCTGCTCTCACCAGCGCCAGCATGAGGTCCTCGTCGGTCAGCGCGTTCATCTTGGCGACAAGGCGTGTGTCCTTGCCCTGCAGGGCGGCTACGCCCAGCGCGTCTATTTTCTCGATCAGCTTGTGGTGCAACTGGAAAGGCGCAAGCAGCAAACGATGCAGCTTGGGCAGGCGGCTCTGGCTGGCCAGGTGCACAAAGACGTTGTCGATATCGGCCGTCATCAGCGGGTCGGCCGTGAGATAGCTCAGGTCGGTGTAGAGCCGCGCCGTACGCGGGTTGTAGTTGCCGGTCGACAAATGCGCATAGCGCGCCAATTGCCGGCCTTCGCGGCGCGTGACCAGCAGCATCTTGGCGTGGGTCTTCAGGCCCACCACACCGTACACCACCTGCGCGCCTATCGACTCCAGCATTTCAGCCCAGTTGATGTTGGCCTCTTCATCAAAACGCGCCTTGAGCTCCACCACTACAGTCACTTCCTTGCCGCGCCGCACGGCTTCGCGTAGCAGCAGCATCAGCTCCGAATCGGCGCCGGTGCGGTAAATCGTCTGCTTGATGGCCAGCACCTGCGGGTCGTTGACGGCCTCGCGCAGGAAGGCAAGCACCCCGTCAAAACTCTCAAAGGGCTGGTGGATGGACACGTCACCCTCCTTGAGCCGCTCAAAGAAGGACTGGCCGGGCTGCAGCTGCGTCGGGTAGCAAGGCCGGTAGCTCGGGAAGAGCAACTTGGAGTCGTTGACCAGGTCCACCAGCTGCGTCAGGCGCACCAGGTTCACCGGGCCGTGCACACGGTACAGCGAAGGTGACGGCAAATTGAACTGCTTCAGCAGGAAATTGGCGAGATATTCCGAGCAGCCCGCCGACACCTCCAGACGCACGGCTTGGCCGTAGTGGCGCTGCTCCAGGCCCTGGCGCAAGGCCGTGCGCAGGTTTTTGACGTCGTCTTCATCGACCGCGAGGTCCGAATGGCGGGTGACGCGGAACTGCGAAAACTGCCCCACTTCGCGCCCGGGAAACAGTTCGTCCAGGTGGGCGCGGATCACGCTGGAGAGTGAGACGAACAGCCGCTCATCCTTGTGGTGGCCGCGTGAGGGCATATGGATCAGCCGTGGCAACACGCGCGGCACCTTGACGATGGCGATCTCGTTCTCACGGCCGAAAGCATCATGGCCGCCCAGCCGCACGATGAAATTGAGCGACTTGTTGGCCACTTGCGGAAAGGGGTGCGACGGGTCCAGCCCGACCGGAATCAGCAGCGGCCGCACTTCCCGCTCGAAATACTCCTTCACCCAGCGCCGCTGGGCCGCGTTGCGCTCGCCGTGCGAGACGATGCGTATGCCCTGGCGCTCAAAAGCCGGCAACAGGTCGTCGTTGTAGAGCGAGTACTGGCGCGCCACCATGTCGTGTGCGGCTGACGACAAAGCCCGAAACGACTCGACCGAATAAGGGCCTTTGGATTCATTGGCCTGTGCCGCCGTGAGGTGGGGCGCGGTGCGGACTTCAAAAAACTCATCCAGGTTGGACGACACGATGCACAAAAACCTCAGCCGCTCCAGCAAGGGCACATCGGGGCGTTTGGCCCAGTCCAGCACCCGCTCATTGAAGGCAAGAATGCTGTGGTCGCGGTCCAGGAACTGGACGGGTGGCGCGGCGGCGGCCACAGAGGCGGGGGAAGTGGGCATCAGCACAGAAAACCTGTCAGTAAAAGTAAGTCACAGTGTTGACGGGTTTCATGACAATGGCGTGACAGTACTTTTAACTGATGTTGCCCCCCGCCGTGGGCGCTGGCAAGTGGCCCCTCTGGCTGCCCTTGATCTCTTTGGGGTCAGACTTGACACCGTTTTGCGCGGCATTCACGAGATAAGACGCAAAAAGCTGCGCCGCCTGGCCCCAGCTGAAGTCCAGCGCACGCTGGCGGGCTTCGTGGCGCGGCACCGCCATCGCACCGTAACAAGCCTGTTGCAAATCTTCGTTCATGACACCGCCGTGACAGCTGCCATCGGCTTTTCCGAGCACTTCCAGCGGGCCGTCGACCGGGTAGGCCGCCACCGGCGTGCCGGCGGCCATAGCTTCGAGCATGACCAGGCCAAAAGTTTCGGAGCGGCTCGGGAAAACAAAGACATCGGCAGCGGCATAAACCTTGGCCAGCTCGTCCCGGGGCAGCACGCCCATCCAGCGGACCTGTGGGTAGCGCTGCTTAAGGGACTCCTCCAGCGGCCCGACACCGCAGACCACCTTGGTGCCCGGAATGTCCAGCTTCAAAAAGGCATCAATATTCTTCTCATACGACACCCGCCCCACAAACAGCGACACCGGCCGCAACAGACTACCCATGGGCGGGTGCGGGCGCGGTTGCGGCTCGTAACCGAAAAGCTGGGTATCCACGCCATGCGTCCAGCCGCGCAGGTTCTGGAAGCCGCGCTGCTCCAGCATGCGCAGCACGCCCTGGGTGGGCACCATCACGCCAGACGAAGGCCTGTGGAAGTGGCGGAACAGCGCGTAGCCCCAGGACAGCGGGATTTTGAGCGCCGCATGCAGGATTTCGGGAAATTTGGTGTGGAAAGCCGTGGTGAAGTGCAGCCTGCGCTTGAGGCAGTAGCCGCGCGCCGCCCAGCCCAGCGGCCCTTCGGTGGCGATATGGATGGCCTCCGGCTGGAAAGCGTCCAGCTTTTCCGTCAACCCGCGCTTGGGCCGCACCGCCAGGTCTATGCCGGCATAACCCGGGCAAGGACGTGTTTTAAAGAGGTTCGGGTGTATCACCTCCACCTGGTGGCCCAGTTCCGCGAGCTCGCGCACCAGCTCTACCAAAGTGGTGACAACGCCGTTGACCTGGGGCTGCCAGGCGTCGGTGACCAGGGCGACCTTCATGCGACCACCGTGGAAGCCGCATGGCCGCGGCCCTGCGTCTCATGGGCCGGCGCCCAATGCACCAGCTCCAGCGTGCCGTCGAAGTTTTCGACCAGCGCCGTGCGGCTTTCCACCCAGTCGCCGTCATTGCAGTACAGCACGCCGTTGATGGTGCGCATCTCGGCGCGGTGGATGTGGCCGCAGACCACGCCCTGGTGGCCGCGCCGGCGCGCCTCGTTGGCGACCGCCACCTCGAAGTCGGTGACGTAGTTGAGCGCGCTCTTGACCTTTTGTTTCAGGTAGGCCGAGAGTGACCAGTAAGGCAGGCCCATGCGCGCGCGCAGGCTGTTCAGGTGGCGGTTGAGTTTGAGCGTGAATTCATAGAGGTTGTCGCCCACGTAGGCGAGCCATTTGGCGCACTGCACCACCGCATCAAAGTAGTCGCCGTGGATGATCCACAGGTGGCGCCCGTCGGCGGTGGTGTGCACGGCTTCATCAATGACCTCGATGCCGCCGAACTGGTTGCCGATAAATTCACGCGCAAACTCATCGTGGTTGCCGGGCACGTAGATGATGCGGCAGCCCTTGCGCGCGCGGCGCAGCAGCTTTTGCACCACGTCGTTGTGCGACTGCGGCCAGTACCAGCGGCGGCGCAGCTGCCAGCCGTCCACGATGTCGCCCACCAGGTAAAGGTTGTCGCTGGGATGGGCCCTGAGGAAGTCCAGCAGGGCCGCCGCCTGGCAGCCGGGCGTGCCCAGGTGGATGTCGGAGATGAAGACGGTGCGATAGCGCTTGCGCAGCAAATCGTCATCGTCATGGTCGTCGCCGCCTGCAACCAAGCCGTTGCCCAGCGCCCCCATGGCGTCAAACATGCTGCGCATCAGGCCTCCGCAGTGTTGCCCGGCACCGGTTTGCCGGAGAAATGCTTGAGGTAGCGCGGCGGCAGGTCGGCGATGCGCATCATCATGGGCAGGTCGGCCGAGTTGAAATCGGGGTCCCAGGCCGGCGCGCCCAGCACCTTGGCGCCCAGGCGCAAATAGCCCTTGATCAGCGCGGGCGGCTCCACGTCCAGCGTGTCGTCCAGCCTTTCCACCGGCAAGGCCAGGCGCGGCGTGACGCGGTACTCGATGGCGGTCAGGTGCGTCTCGCGCACCTGGCGCCAGATGCTGGCGGCCGCATGACCGTTGGACACGCCGTTGTGCTGCATCGGGATGCTGGCGCAGCCGATCATGGTGTCGAGCTGGTTGCGCGACATGAACTCGGCCAGCGCGCCCCACAGCGCCAGGATCACGCCGCCGTGGCGGTGGTCGGCATGCACGCAGCTGCGGCCCAGCTCGACCATGCGCTCGCGCAGCGCGCGCAGCCGCGTCAGATCGAACTCGGTGTCGCTGTAGGTGCTGCCCACGCGTTTGGCCTGGGTCGGCGTGAGCACGCGGTAGGTGCCTATCACTTCCTGGCTGTCGGCGTCGCGCACCAGCAGGTGTTCGCAATAGTCGTCAAACAGGTCCACGTCGTGGCCGGGCAATGTCTTGGACAGCGTGGCGCCCATCTCGAGCGCGAACACCTGGTACCTCAGTCGCTGCGCCTGCCGGACCTCGTCCTGGTGCCGGGCCCAGCCGACCGAGATTTTCCCCACTGGAGCCCTTTGAACAGGGGCTGGACTGACAGCATGACCGCTTTGATGAAGTGACCCCCGTGGCATTGCGACGGGCGACAATGCAAAGGTGGGATTGGGCAGTTCTTTCATGGCTAACTCCTTGTTTCTGTTTCCTTGTTTCCGTGTCTCAACAACTTCAGCAAGCTCACGCACCCGCGGCATTTCTTCGCCGCCTGTAAAAAAGCCCCATCAAGGGGCTTGTCGGCACTCAATCACCGGCGGCCAGAGAAACCGCCTTGCCAGGTTGCCCCAGGCCGGCCATCAGCGCCGGCCGCGCGTTCGACAAACCTTCCAGCCAGGGCCGGGTGCCGGCCTTGAAGCGCAGGCCGCCCGGGCTGTTGGCCAAGGCCTGGGCCGTGCAGCGCAGGATGCGCAGGCACTGCTTGTTCAAGTCCTGGATGCCGGCGCCCAAACCGCGTGCGGCGCCTGCGTCCTGCTTGTCTTGTGCCTGCGAATGGCGTCCCATCGGGTGCTCTGTCATGCTGGTCATGACGTCATTCTGGGAGCGGGGGGTGACGCGTTCGTGTCAGTTCAATGGCAGTTGTGTGACACGGCGTGGCGGGCCTGAAGAAGTGGCTGGAGCGCCACAGGCCGGGAGAGGGGCGGATGAGAAGCCGCAGGGGAAACGGCGGCGCACGGATGCGCGCGCCCGGCAGGAAAAATACGACGGGGGCTAGGCCCGCGTCACACGCTCTCCGCGCTCATTGATGACCTGCTCGCCGTCTTCCTTGCTGAAAGCCCCGCGCTGCGGCAGCGGCAGGATGTCGAGCACGGCCTCCGAAGGCCGGCACAGCCGTGTGGCCAGCGGCGTGACGACGATGGGCCGGTTGATCAGCACGGGATGGGCCAGCATGGCATCCACCAGCGCCTCATCATCGACGTCGCCCAGGCCAAGCTCCCTGTAAATGCCTTCTTTTTCCCGGACCACTTCACGCACGGGCGTGCCCATCTGCGCGATCAGCTCCCGCAGCTTTTCACGCGTAGGCGGTGTCTTGAGGTATTCAATGATTTCGGGTTCTATGCCGGCATTGCGGATCAGGCCCAGCACATTGCGTGAGGTGCCGCATTGGGGGTTGTGGTAGATCGTGACTTTGGGGGCGGATGGCATGTGTTTTCACTCCTGGTAAATAGGCTACAGCGCCGTAGTTTGCATCAATTCAATAATTCAACTATATTTGAATTATGGAATCTTTACTACAAACCCCGGAATCCTCCGTCCTTGACGAAAGCGCCGCCGTCAAGGCACTGGCCGCTCTCGCCCAGGCCCAGCGCCTGCGCGCCTTTCGCGCCTTGGTAGTGGCCGGCCCCGAAGGGTTGACGCCGGGCGCCATCGCCGAACAGCTGGGCATCGCCGGCAGCGCACTGTCTTTTCACCTGAAAGAACTCTCGCACTCAGGCCTGGCCAGCAGCGAAGCGCGCGGCCGCAACCTGATCTACCGCGCCAACTTCGGCCAGATGAACGCCCTGCTCGGCTACCTGACCGAACACTGCTGCGAAGGCGGCGCCTGCGAAGTCGACCCCAAAGCCGGCTGCGCTGCCTGCTAACCATTCCCCGTCCGTACTCAATCCAAAGGAGAGCCCCATGAAACGCTTCCATGTCCATGTCCACGTCAAAGACCTCGAAAAGAACATCGCCTTTTATTCGGCCATGTTCGACCAGCAACCCGCGCGCACCGAAGCCGATTACGCCAAATGGATGCTCAACGACCCGCCGGTCAACTTCGCCATCTCCACGCGCGGCGACGCACCCGGTGTGGACCACCTGGGCATACAGGTCGACCAGGCCGAAGAACTCGAAGCCCTCAAGGCCAATGCAACCCGCGCCGATATGGCCTTGCTCGACGAAGGCCCCACCACCTGCTGCTATGCGCGCAGCGACAAATACTGGCTCACCGACCCGCAAGGCATTGCCTGGGAGCAGTTCCACACGCTGGGCAACATCCCGGTGTTCAGCGAGGCCAAGCCGGCCGCCGATAGCGCGGCAGCCCAGGCCTGCTGCGCCCAGCCCGACGCCGCTACACCCGTGGTGTTTTCCAAAGCCGCCCCGGCCCGCAACACCAAGGCCTGCTGCTGAGATATCGCCATGAATCCGCAAACCATCAACATCCTTTTCCTGTGCACCCACAACTCGGCGCGCAGCATCCTCGCCGAAGCCACGCTCAACCACATCGGCAAGAACCGGTTCAAGGCTTACTCGGCTGGAAGCAGCCCGCGTGACAATCAACAGCCCCATCCGTTGGCGCTCGAAGTCCTGGGCAACGCAGGCATCTCCACAGAAGGCCTGCGCAGCAAGAACTGGGAGGAGTTTGGCAAGCCGGACGCACCGCACATGGACTTGGTCATCACGGTCTGCGACAACGCCGCTGGCGAGGTCTGCCCCTTCTGGCCCGGCCAGCCTGCTACGGCACACTGGGGTTATGCAGATCCCTCGGAGGGCGACGGCACGGAGGCGCAAAAGCGCGAGGCCTTCCGCCAGACCTTGCATGCGATACGCCGCCGCCTGGACCTGCTGGCCAACCTGCCGCCGGCCGGGGTCGACAAGCTCATGTTGCAAACTCGCGCGCGCGACCTGGCCCGCTCATGAGTCCTTCGTTGCCCACGCTCTCAGCCTCAGCCTCAGCCAACAAACGGGAGTTTCAGCTCAAGCATCAGCTTCTCGCGGAATTCGCGGGCACAGCCGCCCTGCTCTGCGCAGTCATAGGCTCGGGCATCATGGCCGAGCGGCTTTCGGCCGGCAACCTGGGCGTGGCCCTGCTGGCCAACACGTTGGCTACCGTCTTCGCGCTCTATGTGCTGATCGAGTTGCTGGGCCCGGTCAGCGGCGCGCACTTCAATCCGCTGGTGACTTTGGTACTGGGCTCCCGAACTGAAGCCTCCCCAAAGCACCCGAGAAAAACCCTTCTCTTTATCGCCAGCCAGTTGCTGGGCGCGGCCGCGGGCGCCTGGCTGGCCCATGCAATGTTCGACATGAACCTGCTGCAGCTCAGCCACAAGGTTCGCAGCGGAAGCGGCCAATGGCTGGCCGAGGCCACCGCAACGGCAGGGCTGATCCTCGTTGTGCTGCGCGCGCCCGGGGCCAAGGCGCCGGCCATGGTCGCCTGCTACATAGGCGCGGCCTACTGGTTCACCGCGAGCACCTCATTCGCCAACCCGGCGGCCGTGCTGGGCCGCATGCTCTCAGACAGCTTCGCAGGCATCGCACCGGCCAGCGCGCCGGCCTTTGTGCTGGCGCAGGCGGTGGGTGCCCTGGCGGGTATGGCGCTGCATCGCGCGCTGGGCGTACAGCAGTCAACTGGCCAAGGTTGAGGTGCTGGCGGCCACCGAAGGGGCCTCGGCTTTTCTTGCTACGCTTGCAGCGTGACTTCGACCACAAGCCGCGCCGCCACCATCGTCCAGCTGGGCATTGCCCAGACGCTGGCCTGGGCTTCCAGCTATTACCTGCCCGCCATCCTGGCCGTGCCCATGGCGCGCGACCTGGGCGTCAGCACACCCACGGTGTTTGCCGCCTTCTCGGCCGCGCTGGTGGTCTCCGCCCTGCTGGGGCCGGCCGCGGGCAAGGCGATTGACCGCCATGGCGGCCGGCCGGTGCTGGCGGCCAACAGCCTGGTATTTGCCACGGGCCTGGGTATGCTGGCGCTGGCGCAAGGGCCCGTAGGCCTGTTCACCGGCTGGGCACTTATGGGCGTGGCCATGGCCGCGGGCCTTTATGAAGCGGGCTTTGCGGCGCTGGTTCACCTGTATGGCAAGGAGGCGCGGGGCGCCATCACCGGCATCACCTTGTTTGGCGGCTTTGCCAGCACCGTGGGCTGGCCGCTGTCGGCATGGCTGGAACTGGAATGGGGCTGGCGCGCCACCTGCCTGGCCTGGGCGGGGCTGCACCTGCTGCTGGGTTTGCCGCTCAACTGGCGGCTGCCGGCCTTGCCTGTAGCGGCCCATCCCGCCGCAACACCTTTGGATGAAACCCAGGCCGAAGCAGCCGCGCCCTCCCCCTCTTCCCAAAGCACCCAAAGCTCCCAGAGCGGTGCCCGTACGGCAGTGTTGCTCGCGCTGGTGTTTGCCGTGACCTGGTTCATCAGCACCGCCATGGCTTCGCACCTGCCGCGCCTGCTGCAGGCCCACGGCGTACCGCTGGCCACCGCGCTGGTGTTCGCCGGCCTGGTCGGCCCCGCCCAGGTGGCCGGCCGGCTGCTGGAATACGGCCTGCTGCGCAAGATCCATCCATTGGTGTCCGCTCGCGTGGCCGGCAGCCTGCATACGCTGGGCGCGGCAGCCTTCCTCTTTTTCGGCGCTCCGGCAGGCGCGGTTTTTACGGTGCTGCACGGCGCCGGCAACGGCGTGCTGACGATTGCCAAGGGTACCCTGCCGCTGGTGCTGTTCGGCGTGCGCGACTACGGCGCGCGCCAGGGCCTGCTGATGGTCCCGGCGCGCTTCGCCCAGGCGACCGCACCCTGGCTGTTCGGCCTGGCGATTGACCGTGTCGGCTCGGGTGCGCTGTGGTTTTCAGCAGCGCTGGGACTGGTGGCCTTCGCGGCCTTGATGCTGCTGCACGCCCCTTCAGCTGCCAGCCAGCGCCGCGATTAGGCACAACGCGCTCGACGCAAGGCCCTGTGCCAGGGTCAACGTGATTTTTCCCCTCACTTAAACACTGTTTAATTTACTTCGCGATCATTAAAATCCAGTCCCAATGACCAAGCCGTCCCAGACCGACAGCCCCGGCAAGCCCGGCCGCGCGCGCGCCACACGGGCGCCCTCGATGGCCCGCGATGCCCGTCAGCGCGCCCTCACGGACGTCCGCCGCTCCCTCGTGCTGGATGCGGCGCGCGCCGTGTTCTTCGAGCATGGCCTTGACGGCACCAGCATCCGGGAGATCGCCCAACGTGCGGGCTACACACCGGGGGCGATCTACAGCTACTTCGCAAGCAAGGAAGAGGTTTACGCGGCGCTGCTTGGCGAGTCGCTGGAGCGTTTGAACGGGAAGGTCCAGGCGGCGTGCGCGCAATCCAACGGCGGCGCGGCGAGGCTGGGACGCGACGCGGCGACCGCGTTTTTTGACTTCTACCGGGAGAACCCGCGCGACCTGGACCTCGGCTTTTATTTGTTCCAGGGCATGCAGCCGCGTGGGCTGTCACCCGAGCTGAACGAGAGCCTGAACAAGCGGCTGCGCGATGCGCTCCTGCCCACCCAGGAAGCGCTGCAGGCGCTCGGCATGCCGGCCGGCGAAGCGCTTGCCGAAATCACCGCTTTGTTCACGCACACGGTCGGCCTGCTGGTGCTCAGCCATACGGGGAGCGTCCGCATGTTCAAGCAGGCATCTCAAGGGCTTTTTGAAACGTATCTGGAACGCCTTCTGGAGCGGGCCGGCAGCGCGTCCCCCGGCACCGGCGCCAGGCAGCCCAGGCCGTGAGCCGTCCTTAGACCTCATACCCATCGGCGTACCCGGCCTTTGTACGCCTCGTACTCCGCCCCAAATAGAGACGCCAACACGCGTTCTTCCGGGATGATCTGGAACCGGGTGATGTAGAGCACGTACACGGCAACCCACACGGCCGCGAGCGGATTCGCCAGAAACACCGCCCACGCCAACAAGGCGAGCAAGAGCCCGACATACATGGGGTTGCGCGTATAGCGGTACACGCCCCGCACGACCAACGAGGACGCCAGGCTTGCCTTGACCAGGTTTACGGTGGTCTTGGCGCGCCGGAACGCAAGCATTCCGGCGATGCTGATACCTTGGCCGATGCACACCAAAACGACGGCGCAGAACACTCGGGCCGTGTAGGGAACCTGCACAAGGCCCGCGACGGTTGGTGTCAGCCACATCAGAAGCGCCAGGACAAGCGCCACGATGGGGGGAGGAACCTTCAGTTCAAGCCCGCGCATATCAAACCAGCATCGACTGCTGGGCGAAGATACCCGCCATTGCGCCCTGCGATGATGCCTGGGTGACCGAGGGCAGGAAGGGCGTCGTGAGGTCGCCGGCGGCGTAGATGCCGGGCATGCTGGTTTGGCGGCGCTCGTCCACCTTGAGGACGATGCCGGTGGGCGTATCGACCGTGGCGAGGCCCAGTGATTCATGCAGGCTTGCGGACGGCTTGTTGCGCGGATGGGCGAACAGGATGTCGACCGCGACATTGCTGCCGGTATCGAGATTGACGGTGGTGATATGGCCCTTTTGATGGGCGATCTCGACGATCCGGCCAAGGGCGACAGCTATGTTGCGGCGCGCCAGATCGGCCTGGATATCGGGCGCTATGTCGTGACCATCGGTGAAGACAGTCAACTTGTCGGTCCAATCAAGGAACAACCTGACCTGATTGTGCGACTGCGGGCCGGACCAGACGACACCCCAATGCCGGCCGGCGGCTTCGAAGCCGTCGCAATAGGGGCAAGGCACGATGGACGTGCCCCAGCTTTCGGCAAAGCCTGGAACATCAGGCATCTGGTCGGCGACGCCATAGCTCAGGATCAGGCGGCGCGCCCTGAGGCTTTCGTGATCATCAGTGACGACGCAGAAATCATCGATGGCGCCGGAGACGCTGTCGGCCCGGGCATTGACCAGCCTGATCGCGGGATAGCGCGCCAGCTGCTGCCGCGCCTCGGCCAGGATGTCCAGCGGCGGCTTGTGATCGTGGCCGAGCAGGCCGTGCGAGTGACCGGCGAAGCGATTGCGCGGCCGGCCGGTATCGAGAACGGTGACCTTGCGGCGGGCACGACCGAGCTGCAGGGCGGCGGCGAGGCCGGCAAAGCTGCCGCCGATGATGATGACGTCATCCATGGTGATGGGCTCCGTGTGTTGGGTGAAGGGATGGGTTTAGACCGAATTACTGGACTTTAAGTCCAGTAATGTTAGCTGTTATTATTGGACTGTCAAGTCCAGTTAATCTTTGCAGCCTCCCTTTGCTGTCCGTTACTGGGCTGCAGATTCAATAGTGCGCGTGAACTACAGTGAAGCCTCAAATCCACTCCATCTGCCGATGACCCGCCCCCCAGCATCCGCTCCCAAGCCCCAACGCGGGCGGCCACGCGATCCCGAGCGCGTGCGGCGCATCCTGGAAGCGGCGCAAAGGCACTTCAATGAGCATGGCCTGGAGCGTGCCAGCGTGGATGCCATCGCCGCGGACGCCGGTGTGTCCAAGATGACCGTGTACAACAATTTCGGCTCCAAGGAGGGCCTGTTCCAGGCGGTCGTGGGCGACAGGACGGCGGCGGTGATGGCTGACGTCCCCGGTACCGGGGCGCTGGACCCGGACCAGCCGGAAAAAGCGCTCCTGGCGATCGGGGCCCGGTTTCTCGCGCTGGCGCGCGGGGATGCCCTGGGCGCGTTGCGTGCTGTCTACGGCGTCGCGGGGACGCAGCCGGAAGTCTGCCTCGCGTTATACAAGGACGGCCCGGAGCGCGTGAACGGCGAGCTGGCTGCATACCTGCGCCGTGCCCACTCGGCGGGCACGCTGAAGGTGCGGAACCCGCTTCAGGCAGCGGACCTGTTCCTGTCGATGTTCATGGGCTCCGGGCACATCCGCGGACTGCTGAAGCTCGAGATGCCGGATGCCCAGGAAAACAGGGCTCTTCTGCGCGAGGCTGTACGGGTCTTCATGGCGGCCTACGGCGCGTAGGCATTCACTACGCGGCCCGAGATCGCGAGCACGTCGCGGGAAGCGGGATCTCTGCACAAAGCTGACGCCGGATCGAAGGGCCTCGGCATGTTGGTGCCGTGGATAGTCCCGGAGTTCACTCCAGCCACTTCTGAAAAAACCGCGCCTGCCCCATGGCCGGGTCCAGCTGGTAGCCGGCAAAGCCCACACGCTCATAGAGCTTGATAGCGCCCAGGTTGCCCTGCAGCACTTCCAGCGTCAGCTTGCAGGCGCCGCGCTCACGCGCAATCTCATCCACCAGCGCCAGCATCTTTTCGCCGATGCGCCGGCCGCGGTGGCCGGGCAGCACGGCCACGTCGTGGATGTTGACCAGCGGGCGGCAGGCAAAGGTGGAGAAGCCTTCGATGCAGTTGACCAGGCCCACAGCCTTGTCGCCATCAAACGCGAGCACGCTGAACGCTTGCGGGCGCGCGGCAAGTTCCTTGACCAGATGGGCTTTGGCGAAATCGCTAAGCGGCTTGCCGCCGCCGGCCGGGTCCTGCGCATAGCTGTCCAGCAGCTGCACGATGGCGTGCGCGTGCACCGGGTCGGCATAGTCGGCGCGGCAGACGCGCAGGGACGAAGATGAAGAAGTGGATGTAGTAGCGGCTGCGTCGGTCATCAGGTGATTTTAGGGAGGCCATCTGCCTGAAGCAGGTCAAGCCCATAAAGCCTTACGGCGTTGCCGCCCATCACCGCCGCCTGGCCCGCCTCGTCCAGGCTTTCCACCAGTTGCCGCGAGGTCGCCCACCACAGCGCGTAGGGAGCGGCCAGTTCCAGCACCGGCCAGTCGCTGCCCCAGACGACGCGGCCGGCGCCAAAGCTTTGCAGCACATGCTCAGCCCAGCGCCGCACCGCCCCCGGCGCGGGACGCGGGCCGGCTTCGGTCAGCAGGCCTGAGAGCTTGCACATAGCCTGGGTCTCGTTTGCGATTCGTGCCACACCATCGGCCCAGGGTTGCCACTCGCCCGCCGCGATATCGGGCTTGGCGCCGTGGTCTATCACCATGCGCAGTTCGGGGTGACGCTCGGCCAGGGTCAGGATGTGCGGCAGGTGCACGGACTTGACAAGCGCATCGAACACCAGGCCGCAATCGGCCATGGCGCGCAAGGCCGGGTCTGCCGCGGGCTGCAATATCCATTGCGGGTCGGCGATGTCCTGCAGCATGGGCCGCAGGCCTTTGAGGCGGGGGTGGCGCGCCAGCGCCGCGATGCGGGCCGGCGCGTCGGCCGCGAGAAAATCCACCCAGCCCACCACGCCCAATACGGCCGGGTTGGCATCGGCCTGCGCCAGCAGGAATTGTGTTTCGGCCTCCGTGGGCGCGGCCTGCACCAGCACGCCGCCGCGCACGCCAAGCGGCTGCGACTGCGCCTGCCAGTCGGCCACCGCCACATCGCGGTAAATCGGCGCCAGCGCGGGCGTGAGCCAGCCGTAGTCGCCGCGTCCAATTTCCCAGCAATGAAAGTGCGCATCGATGCTCATGGTGTGGGCGCTTCAGGAGGCAGCAGGCCCTGGGCGCCCAGGTCTGCCCAGAAAGCCGCCGGAATCCTATGTTGCATCATGGCCACCGCATCGGCCCACTCGGCGACCTTGCGCGCGCCCAGCATCACGATGTCGACAGCCTGGTGGGCCAACGGAAACTGGAGGGCCGCGGCGCGCAGCGGCACGCCGTGCGCCTGGCACATCGCCTCGATGCGGGCCGTGCGCTCCAGCCACTCGCCCGCGGCCGGCGCGTAGTTGAAGCTGGCCGTGCCGCCGCGCGCGCCGGTGGCCAGGATGCCCGAGTTGAACACGCCGCCCAGCGCGATGCGCACACCGCGCGCCGCGCACTGCGGCAGCAGCGCCGGCAGCGCGCTGTGGTCCAGCAGGCTGTAGCGACCGGCCAGCATCAGCACGTCCAGCTCCGCTTCGCTCAGCACCTGCAGCACCACGTCCACGTCGTTGGTGCCCAGGCCTATGGCGCATATCAGCCCCTCATGCTTCATTTGTCGCAGCGTGGGCAGGGTTTCATCCAGCACTTGCCGCAACACGGCCGGCGCGCGTTCGCCGTGCGAGGCCGCGTCCGGGTCATGCACATAAACAACGTCCAGCCGCGACAGGCCCAGGCGCTGCAGGCTGTCTTCCACACTGCGGCGGGTGCCTGCCGCGCTGAAGTCCCAGGCCTGGTTGAAGGGCAGGATGTCCACATAGCCGTGCTGGGCGCGCGCCGCATTCGCATCAGGCAACAGCAGCCGGCCCACCTTGCTTGACAGCACATAGCTGTCACGCGGCTGGCCGCGCAGTGCGTCGCCCAGGCGGCGCTCCGACAAGCCGTGGCCGTAATGTGGGGCGGTGTCAAAAGTGCGGCAGCCATCTGCCCAGGCCACGTCCACCAGGGCGCGGGCCTCGGCATCGCTCACGGCGGCAAACAGGTTGCCCAGGGGCGCGCCGCCCAGGCCCAGCCGCAGGCCGCTTTCTTTGCAGGCGGGAAACACAGGGGGCAAGTCCAAAGTCGTCATTTCAAGCGGATTTCAGGGTTAGTACCAATAAAAGTTCAGTTATGTTATGACTAACATGTCAGTTATTGATAGCGGGAAATCCCGAGGTTTTGCGAAACCGGGCTTCCTGCTGGCTACCCCTCCTTCCATGCTTAAGAACATTCCGCCACTGCTCACGCCCGACGCCTTGCATGCCTTGGCCAGCATGGGCCATGGCGACGATGTCGCGATTGTGGATGCCAATTTCCCGGCCACACAGGTGGCCCGCAAAAGCGGCGCCCGGCTGGTGCCGCTGGCGGGCGCAACCGCACCGCAGGCGCTGGCCGCCGTGCTGCGGCTGATGCCGCTGGACGACTTTGTGCCTGACGCCGCCTGGACCATGCAGGTGGTGGGCAATCCCGAGGCCGTGCCCCCACCGGTCGCCGAGTTCGCGACCGTGCTGCACCAGGCCGGCGAGCGCCCCGCCGCTTCGCTGGAGCGTTTCGCGTTTTACGAACACGCGCAGTCAGCCTTCCTGATCCTGCAGACCGGCGAGCAGCGCAAGTACGGCAACATCCTGCTGCGCAAGGGCGTCATCGCCAGCGACCACGCCTGAGCCGACGCCATGAGCAGCGCCGCCAACTCTTCGAACTCCGCTCCCATCAGCCTGCGCGCGCAGGCCTACGAAAGCTTCCAGCAGCAGATCGTCGAGGCCAACATCCGTCCCGGGCAATTCGTCTCGCAGCGCGAACTCATGCAGTTGCTGGGCATGCCGCTGGGCGCGGTGCGCGAGCTGATCCCCCGGCTGGAAGCAGAAGGCCTGGTCAAGACCGTGCCGCAGCGCGGCCTGCAGGTGGCCCATGTGGACCTCAAGCTGATCAACAACGCCTTCCAGCTGCGCGGCCTGCTGGAGCGCGAGGCCGCCAGCCGCTTTGTCACCACCGTGTCCGACGCGGACCTCGCCGCCATTGAGCAGGCCCACCTCAACATCGTCAGGCGCGCCAAGAAAAAAGCCATCGACGACGCGCTGCTTGAAGACGCCACCACGGTGGACTGGGGCCTGCACGACCTCATGATCGACACGCTGGGCAACGAACTGATTTCCGAGGTCTACCGCATCAACAGCCTGCGGGTGCGCCTGATCAAGCTCGAAGCCTCATCCCTTTCCCCGGATGTGCTGATTCCCGCGATGGAAGAGCACCTCTGGTTCATCGATGCCCTCAAGCGGCGCGACCCGCAAGCCGTGGTCGACCGCCTGGGCCATCACATCGAGAGCGCGCATCGCCGCGTGCTCGGACTGCCGCGGCCCGCAATGCCGTGGTCTTTGGAGATCCCTGAATGACGAGTTCCTTCCCCGTCGCCGAAAAATCCTTTCGCGGCATCTGGCCCGCCCTGCTGACGCCGCTCACGGCCGGCCTGGACATAGACCACGCCAAGTTCGCCGCCCACTGCAAGGCGCTGATCGCCAGCGGCTGCCCCGGCGTGACGGCCTTCGGCACCACGGGCGAAGGCCCCTCGTTCTCGCTGGCCGAGCGCAAGGAAGCGATCGAACAGCTCATCAGGAACGGCATTCCCGCCAAGCAGATCATGGTCTCGACCAGCTGCGCCGCCCTGCCCGAGACACTGGAACTCACGCGCCACGCCGTCAAGGCCGGCGTACACGGCTGCCTGATGCTGCCGCCCTTCTTCCTCAAGGGCGTGTCCGACCAGGGCATCATCGACAGCTACCGCTATGTCCTCGACGGCATGGCCGGCACGCCCTTCAAGCTTTACCTGTACCACATCCCCCAGGTTACGGGCGTGCCGCTGTCGCACCACGTGATCAGCACGCTGAAGAAGCAATACCCGGACACCATCGTCGGCATCAAGGACAGCGCCTGCAGCACCGAACACTCGGTGGGCCTGGCCGATGCCTTCATGAAGGACATGACGGTCTACGTCGGCTTTGAACCCGACCTGCCCGAGATGGGCAAGCGCGGCAGCACCGGTGCCATCAGCGGCGTGGCCAACTTCATGCCTCGCCTTGTCAAGCGCCTGGTCACGGAACCTGAAGCGCCTGCCACGCCGGCCGAGCGCGAACGCGTGATCAAGCTCATCAGCCTGCTGGGCGACTACTCGCTGATGCCCGCGCTCAAGGGCGTCATGGCGATCCTCAGCGGCGACAAGGAATGGCTGCGCGTGCGCGCGCCGCTGGTGGCTTTGACCGACACCGAATACAAGGCGCTGGAGAAAACCATCACCGCCTTCGGGATTGATACAAAATCCGAGTGATTGACGAGCAGTGAGTAGCTAAAGCTGAACCCCAGAAGCTGAACCGGGGCCTGGACCCGAAAACGATTGACCCAAAAAAGGAGACAACCATGAAGACTTCCCTCTCATCCACCCTTCGCCGCACGCTTTTGGCCGCGGCCTCCGCCACTTTGCTGATGGGTGCGCTGCTCCCCGCGGCCCAGGCCCAGAACAAGATGGTGCTGCGCGTGTCCACGCCTGCCGTGCCCGACGACTGGCACGCCAAGATGTGGACAGTCTTCAAGGAAAACCTCGAAAAAAGCGCGCCCGGCGAATTCGACGTGCAGATCAACCTGAATGCCTCGCTGTTCAAGCAGGGCACCGAGCCCGCCGCCATGGCGCGCGGCAATCTTGAGCTCTCCTCCATCTCGGCCTTTGACATCGCCAAGCTGGTGCCCGAGTTCTCCATCTTCACCGCCGGCTACATCATGCGTGACCCGGAGCACCAGCAAAAGGTGTTTTCCGGCCCCATAGGCACCGAAATGTTCAAGCTCGTTTCGGACAAGATGGAAGTCACGCCGCTGTCCACCGTCTACCTCGGCACGCGCCAGGTCAACCTGCGCGAGGCCCGCAACGTCAAGGTGCCGGCCGACCTCAAGGGCGTGAAGCTGCGCATGCCCGGCTCCAAGGAGTGGCTGTTCCTCGGCGAAGCGTTGGGCGCCACGCCCACGCCGCTGGCCTTCGGCGAGGTCTACCTGGGCCTGAAGACGGGCACCATCGACGGCCAGGACAACCCCCTGCCCTCGGTGCGCGCCGCCAAGTTCTATGAGGTGACCAAGCAAATCGTGATGACCAGCCACCTGGTGGACGGCATCTTCATCTCGATTTCCAACAAGGCCTGGAACGCGATGACCCCGGCGCAAAAGACCAAGGTCAAGGCCGCCGCCCAGGCCGCCGCCGCCTTCAACAATGAAAACCGCATCAAGGAAGAGGGCCAGCTGGTCGACTTCTTCAAGAAGGAAGGCCTGCAGGTCACCACGCCCGATGTGGACGCCTTCCGCAAGGCCGTGCAGACGACCTACCTGAACTCCGAATACGCCAAGGTCTGGCCCAAGGGCCTGCTGGAGCGCATCAACGCGACCAAGTAAATCTCGCGGCAAACACGGCAAACACCACAACGCCCATGAAAAGCTGGCCCCAAAAGGCCGCCAATTTGATTGGCGGCGGACTCTTCCTGACCCTGTTCATCGTGTTCGTGATCCAGATCACGGCTCGGTTTATCTTCCACAAGCCCCTGGCCTGGACGGATGAGGCCGCCGTGATCCTCTATGTCTGGGTCATCCTCTGGGCTGCTGCCGTGGTGGTGCCCGAGCGAGAGCAGGTGGTGTTCGACCTGCTGTGGAACAGCGCACCCTACCGCGTGCGCCAGGCCATGGCCATTGTCGGCAACCTGCTGATCGGCGGCCTCGCGGCATGGGGGATTCCGGGTTGCTGGGATTACGTGCATTTCATGGCCCGCGAAGGCACGCCCGTCTTGGGCATGTCCTTCCAATGGGTCTTCATGCCTTTTGTACTGCTGCTCGCCGCCCTCGCGGCCCGCTCGGCCTGGGCGATCTGGAATGCGATCCGTGGCAAGGGTCTTGAAGCGGAGCTGCGCATATGACAAGTGCTATCTGGGTATTGGTTGGGGTGCTCGCGGGCGGCATGCTGCTGCGCATGCCCATCGGTTTTTCGATGATCGCCGCGGGCATAGGCTACCTCGTGGCCAAGGGCCAGGACGTGGGCCTGGTGGCCGAGCAGATCGGCAATGGGCTCTACAACAGCTATGTGCTGCTGGCCGTGCCGCTGTTTGTGTTCGCCGCCAACATCATGAACGCTGGCACCGTCAGCGAACGGCTTTTCGACTTCTGCCGCATCCTGGTGGGCCGCTTTCGCGGCGGGCTGGCGCAGGTTGACATCCTGGTCAGCGTGATCTTCTCGGGCATGAGCGGCAGCGCGATCGCCGACGCCGCCGGCCCTGGCCTGGTCACGATTCGCCAGATGCTCAAAAAGCCCGAATACACGCGCGGCTTTGCCGGCGCCGTGGTGGTGGCCAGCGCCACGCTGGGCCCCATCATCCCGCCGTCGATCCCCATGGTGATCTACGCGCTGGTATCGGGCGCCTCGGTGGGCGCGCTGTTCCTGGGCGGCGTGGTGCCCGGCTTCCTGATGGCGGCGCTCATGATGGGCGTGGTCGCGGTCATCGCCAAAAAGCGCAACATGCCGCGCGACGAGCCTGTGCCGCGTTCGGAATGGGCCGGCCTGGTCTTTCGCGGCGCCCTGCCCCTGTCCATGCCCATCGTGCTGCTGGGCGGCATTTACTCGGGCATCTTCACACCGACCGAAGCCGCCGCCGTGGCCGCGCTGCATGCGCTCATCCTCGCGGCCGTGGTGTTCCGGGCGTTGACCTGGCGCAGCTTCTGGGGCGTGGTGATGGAATCGACGCGCGCCAGCGCCGTGATCACCATGATCCTGGCCGGCTCCTTCATGCTCAACTACGCCTTCACCGCCGAAGGCGTGCCGCAATCCATGGCCACGTGGGTCGACAGCATGCATTTCTCGCAGATCGGCTTTTTGCTGATGGTGAACGTCATGTTCCTGGTGCTGGGCTGCTTCCTCGACGTCTCGGTGCTGCTGCTGGTCTTTGTGCCCATGCTGCTGCCCGCGGCAAAGCTGCTGGGCGTGGACTTGGTGCACTTCGGCGTGCTGGTGGTGCTCAACATGATGATCGGCCTGATCCACCCGCCCTTCGGCATGCTGCTTTTCGTAACCAAGGCGCTGACCGGCATCCCCATCGGCGAGATGATGAAGGAAGGATGGCCCTTCCTGGTCATGCTGTTGCTCCTGCTGCTCGCCATGACTTTTTTCCCTCAAATCGTCCTCTGGCTTCCACAAACCATGGGGTACAAGTGACTCCCCTCGGAGCGCCTGCGGCCGCCGATGTCGTCTGTGTCGCGAGCTGGAACGCCGACCTGATCTCAAAGGTGGCGCGCCCGATAGCCCGTGGCGAGACGCTGATGGCCGGCGACTTCAGCATCAGCCCGGGTGGCAAGGGCAGCAATGCCTCGGTGGCCGCCGCGCGCCAGGGTGCGCGCGTGGCGCTGCTGGCCCGCATCGGCGACGACGATTTCGGCCGCATGGGCATGGCGCTCTGGCATGCCGAGGGGATAGACACTTCGCATGTCGAGCAGGTCGCCGGCGAGCGCAGCGGCGTCGCACAAATTTTGGTTTATGAAGACGGCGACAACAGCATCGCCGTCTATCCCGGTGCGGGCAGCGGCCTGGGCGCGCGCCATGCGCAGGCTGCGGCAAAGCTGCTCGCGGGCTGCCGGGTCGTGATGGCTTCCTGCGAAGTGCCGGCTGAAGCCACGCTGGAAGCGTTTCGCCTGGCCCGCGCTGCCGGCGCGCTGACTTTGCTCAATCCCGCGCCCGCGCGGCCGCTGAGCGACGAGATGCTCGCGCTGGTCGATGTGCTCACGCCCAATGAAAGCGAACTCTTTCTATTGGCCGGCGAGGCACATTCCGACTCGGCCGATCAGGCCGCCGCGCGCCTGCTCGGCCGCGGCGCCCGCGCCGTACTGGTCACGCTGGGCGCGGCCGGCTGCCGCCTCTACCAGGCAGGCCAGCCGCCGCATTCGATACCGGGCCGCGCCATGGCCGTGCGCGACACCATAGGCGCGGGCGACACCTTCACCGGCGCGCTCGCGGCCGCACTCGCACGAGGCGAAGCGCTGCCCGCCGCCATGCAATGGGCCAATGCGGCGGCCGCGCTCTCGGTGACCCGGCATGGCGCCATAGACGGCATTCCGCGGCTGGCGGATGTGGCTGCGCTGCTCGGCTGAGCGTACCCACACCCTCTCTCCGATTTACTTCCTTTCCCCGAATTCATTCCCTCTCCCTCTGGGAGTGGGTTAGGGTGAGGGTTGGCGGCCTTTGCGACTGCCAGCAAACATCAAGCGCCGCCGGCCCTCATCCCCGCCTTCTCCCAGAGGGAGAAGGCGCAAAACAAATAGACAAAGACAAATGCCCGTCGCGCTGTAGGCCCAAGTCCGCTTTACCGGATATTTACGAGCCTCTTTCGGGCCGTATACCTGCGCCTCCAGGCTTACAGTGATAATTCCTGAGCGCTGTTCGGGCAAGCCTTTCCAGCTTGGCGCGAACAGCGGCGAAGACCGATCACCAACAAAAAAAGCTGCTTCCACCCCGTGGGCGCGGCGGGCACCCAAGGACAGCCGATGGACCCGAAAGCCGAAACGCCGCAGACCGGCGCCGCAACCCCTGCGCGCAAGCGCATCAGCCGCCGCGCGTCCATCATTGGCGGCGTGATCGCCGTGGCGGTCCTGGCCGGCACAGGCTGGCTGGCCTGGCATCTGACCCATCCCTCCGCCGACAGCGCGGTCGGCGGTTTTGTTGGCGGCAGGCGCGGCGCCCCGGCCACCACGGTCGGCGTGGCCACCGCCGAGCGCGCCAACATCCCGATCATTCTCGAGGCCCTGGGCACCGTCACGCCGCAGGCCAGCGTCAGGGTGACGCCGCAGGTTTCGGGCGTGATGCAGAAGGTGCTCTTCAAGGAAGGCCAGATGGTCAAGGCCGGCGAGCTGATGGCCACCATAGACCCGCGCCAGTTTGAAATGGCGCTGATGCAGGCCACCGGCCAGCGCCAGCGCGACGAAGCCCAGCTCGACAGCGCGCGCGTGCAGCTGCAGCGCTACAGAACCCTGCTGGAGCAGGACTCCATCGCACGCCAGGATGTCGACACCCAGGCCGCGCTGGTCAAACAGCTCGAAGGCACCGTGGTCATCGACAAGGCCAACGAGGGCACGGCCCGGCTCAACCTCGGTTACACCCGCGTGGTCGCGCCCGTGAGCGGCCGCGTCGGCCTGCGCACCGTGGACGTCGGCAATGTGGTGAGCAGCGGCGACGCCAACGGCATCGCCCTCATCACCCAGATCACGCCCATCGACGTGGTGTTCGCAATCCCGCAGGACCAGGTCGGCGAGCTGCAGCAAAACGCCGCCAAGGGCGTCCCCATGCAAGTCACCGCGCTCGACAGGACACGCGCCGTCACACTGGACACCGGCACCTTCGCCTCGCTGGACAACCAGGTCGACATCACCACCGGTACCGTGAAGGCCAAGGCCCGCTTCACCAACAGCGAGCTCAAGCTCTACCCCAGCCAGTTCGTCAATGTGCGCCTGCAGGTGCGCACCATAGCCAACGCCATCGTGGTGCCGGTCACGGCCCTGCGCATGGGCAACAACGGCGAATATGTCTATGTGGTGAATGCCAAGGAACGCACGGTGTCCCTCAGGCCCGTCAAGCGCGGCCAGGCCACCGTCGACAAGGTCGTGATCGCCTCCGGGCTGGAGGCGGGCGAGCGCGTCATCACCGAAGGCGCCGACCGGCTCAAGGACGGCGCGTCCGTGGTGCTGCCCGGCGACCCGCCCGGTGGCGGGGGGCGCGGCCCCGGCGGTGGAGGCGGCAAACGGCAACGCGGTGCGGCCTCTGCACCCGACGCGGGAGCTTCTGCACCAGCCGCCGCAGCGCCGGCATCTTCTGCGCCCACGCCAGGCGCGTCGGCGGCAGCCGCACCCGCTGCCGCCACCACCGCGGCCGCTGCTGCTGAGGGACCGACTCCCGAACAGCGCAAACGCATGCTGGACCAGGTCAAGGACGACCCCGAGGCCCTGGAGCGCCGCCAGCGCTTTCTCGCGGCCATCGACGCCGGCGACCCCGCGGCGCTCGAGCGCTGGCGCAGCATGAGGGAAAGGCGCCAGAACGGCGAACGGTCGCGCAGTGAGAAATAAAAACAGGGATCTCCCCGCATGAGTCCCTCACGTCCCTTTATCCTGCGGCCGGTCGCCACCTCGCTGCTGATGGTGGCCATTGTGCTGGCCGGCCTCGTGGGTTTCAGGTTTTTGCCGCTGTCGGCCCTGCCGCAGGTCGACTACCCGACCATCCAGGTGCAGACGCTCTACCCCGGCGCCAGCCCCGAGGTCATGGCCCAGACCGTCACCGCGCCGCTGGAGCGCCAGTTCGGCCAGATGTCCGGGCTGCAGCGTTTGAGCTCCACCAGCGCGGCCGGGGTCTCCATCGTCACGCTGCAGTTCGGCCTAGGCATCACGCTCGACGTGGCCGAGCAGGAAGTGCAGGCCGCGATCAACGCCGGCGGCTCGCTGCTGCCGGCCGACCTGCCCGCCCCGCCGGTGTACGCCAAGGTCAACCCGGCCGATGCGCCCGTGCTCACGCTGGCCATCACCTCCGACACGCTGCCGCTCACCGAAGTGCAAAACATCGTCAACACCCGCCTGGCGCTCAAGATCAGCCAGGTCAACGGTGTGGGCCTGGTTTCGCTGAGCGGCGGGCAGCGCCCCGCGGTGCGCATACAGGCCGACACGCGCGCCCTGGCCTCTTACGGCCTGGGGCTGGATTCGCTGCGCACTGCCATCACCGCCGCCAATGCCAACGGCGCCAAGGGCAGCATCGACGGGCCCACGCGCTCCTATTCGATCAACTCCAACGACCAACTGGTGGCCGCCAGCGACTACCAGCGCCTCATCATTGCCTACCGCAATGGCGCGGCGGTCCGTGTGTCGGACGTGGCGCAGGTCGTCGACAGCGCCGAGAACATCAAACTCGGCGCCTGGAGCGGCCTGAAGCCAGCCATCATCCTCAACGTGCAGCGCCAGCCCGGCGCCAACGTGATCGCCACGGTGGACGCCATCAAGGCGCGCCTGCCCGAGCTGCAGGCCGGCCTGCCCACGGCACTGCAGGTCGACGTGCTGAGCGACCGCACCACCGGCATACGCGCCTCGGTGCTGCATGTCGAGATCGAGCTGGTGCTGGCGGTGCTGCTGGTGGTGCTGGTGATTTTTGCCTTCCTGCACAGCCTGCGCGCCACCGTGATCGCCAGCCTGGCCGTGCCGATTTCGCTGGTCGGCACCTGCGGCGCGATGTACCTGCTGGGCTACAGCCTGAACAACCTGAGCCTGATGGCCTTGACCATCGCCACCGGCTTCGTCGTCGACGACGCCATCGTGATGATAGAAAACATCGCGCGCTACATCGAGGAAGGCGAGGAGCCCATGGCCGCCGCCCTCAAGGGCGCGACGCAGATAGGCTTCACCATCATCTCGCTGACGGTGTCGCTGATCGCGGTGCTGATCCCCCTGCTCTTCATGGGCGACGTGGTCGGCCGGCTGTTCCGCGAGTTCGCCGTCACGCTGGCCATCACCATCCTGATCTCCGCGGTGGTTTCGCTGACCCTGGTGCCCATGATGTCGGCCAGGTGGCTCACGCGCCACCCCGAAGGCGATGTCGAAGGCGGCCGGTTCGGCCAGTGGATGCAGCGTTTTTTCGACAGGGTCATCCACCACTACGACCGCTGGCTGGGCTGGGTCCTCAAGCGCCAGGGCCTGACCCTGCTGGTGGCGCTGGCCACCCTGCTGCTTACTGTGTTGCTGTATGTGCTGATCCCCAAGGGCCTGTTCCCCACGCAGGACACAGGCCAACTGCAGGCCCGCATCGAAACCGCGCAGTCGGTGTCCTATGCCCGCATGGCCGGGCTGCAGCAGGCCGCCGCCAAGGCCATTCTTGAAGACCCGGATGTCGAAACGCTCAGCTCCTTCATCGGCGTGGACGCGGCCAACAACACCATGCTGCACACCGGCCGCATGCTGATCAACCTCAAATCCAGCCGCAGCGGCAGCCAGCAGGAAACCATGGACAGGCTCAAGGAGCGCGTGGGCAAGGTGGCCGGCGTCACGCTTTATCTGCAGCCCACGCAGGACTTGACGATTGACGCCGAAACCGGCCCCACCCAGTTTCGCGTCTCACTTGAAGGCTCGGACAACGCCACCGTGGTGCTCTGGGCCAACAAGCTCGCCGAGCGCATGCGCCAGCTCGAAGGCGTGCGCAACGTGGCCTCCGACGCCGGCTCCAGCGGCGCTTCGGCATATGTCAACGTGGACCGCGACACCGCCTCGCGCCTGGCGGTCACCACCTCGTCGATTGACGACGCGCTCTACAGCGCCTTCGGCCAGCGCATCGTCTCCACCATCTTCACCGAGACCAACCAGTACCGCGTGATCCTCGAGGCCATGCCAGACCCGCTGACCACACCTGCCTCGCTGGGCGCGCTGCGGCTCAAAACCGGCTCGGGCAGCACCACGCCGCTGTCGGCGATTGCCACCATACGCGAGCAGCCCGCGCCACTGCAGATCACCCGCGTGGCCCAATACCCGGCCACCACGCTGGGCTTTGACACAGCGCCCGGCATGTCGCTGGGCCGGGCCGTCGACGAGATCCGCCAGGCCGCCAAGGACATCGGCCTGCCCGGCAGCGTCACGCTCAACTTCCTCGGCGCAGCCGGCGCCTACCAGGCCTCGCTCTCCAACCAGCTGTGGCTGATCCTCGCGGCCGTGATCTGTGTCTACATCGTGCTGGGCGTGCTGTACGAAAGCTACATCCACCCGCTGACGATTCTCTCCACCCTGCCCTCCGCCGGCGTAGGCGCGCTGCTGGCGCTCATGCTCAGCGGCTCCGACCTGGGTGTGATCGGCATCATCGGCATCATCCTGCTGATAGGCATCGTGAAGAAAAACGCCATCATGATGATCGACTTCGCGATCGACGCCGAACGCAACGAAGGCAAGTCCCCGCAGGAAGCGATTCACCAGGCGGCCCTGCTGCGCTTCAGGCCCATCCTCATGACAACCCTCGCCGCCCTGTTCGCCGCCGTGCCCTTGATGCTGGGGTTTGGTGAAGGCGCCGAGTTGCGGCAGCCGCTGGGCTTGTCGATCTTTGGCGGGCTGATCGTCAGCCAGATGCTGACGCTGTTTACGACGCCGGTTATTTATTTGGGGTTTGATCGATTAGGGCGGAGGTTTGGGCGCAAGAAGGAGGTTCTTGTATGAGGGCCTTTCCCTCATTCTCCCGCTCCTCCCGCTTTCAAGGTACGGGTTCTCTTTTGAGTCCTGCTGGCCGGGGTCGCCCGGCGGCGACTCACTTTTCTTTGCTTCGCCAAAGAAAAGTAAGCAAAAGAAAGGCGACCCGCAGTCTGGGTCCCCTGCGCTTCGCTACGGGGCAACCTGCGGTGCTCGAGCCAAGCGGGGTCCGGCTAAACTCGCTTCGCTCAGACAACGCCGGCCCTGATCCGCTTGTCTCTGCGCTCCTCGGCCCAGCCAGGACGGGGCAAGCGGGATCGGGAGCGGGGACAGAAGATAAAAAAAACAATCCCAATACAAACAAGGACACGCCAAGGCGTGTCCTTGTGGATTCCGGTATTCGGGATTCCGTCTTCGGCTGTTTGGTATTTCGGGTCCCCTTGTGGATGCGCCGAGGAGCGCAGGGCCAGACGGATCAGGGCTGGCGTTGTCTGAGCGAAGCGCAGCGTAGCGAGTTTAGCCAGACCCCGGCTGGACCGAGCACCGCAGGTTGCCCGCAGCGAAGCGGAGGGACGCAGCAACCAGGGTCGCCTTTTCTTTTGCTTACTTTTCTTTTGGCGAAGCAAAAGAAAAGTGAGTTGCCGCCGGGCAACCCCCGGCCAGCAGGACTCAAGGGAGAGCGCCCCGCCGGAGCAAGACCCGGCCAGGCCAAGCCCAGCCAGGGCGGGGGAGGAACCGCCCCATGAACCTCTCCGAGCCCTTCGTCCGCCGCCCGGTAGCCACAGTCCTCCTGACCATAGGCCTGGCCCTCGCCGGCATAGGCGCTTTCTTCGTCCTGCCGGTGTCGCCACTTCCGCAGGTTGATTTCCCGGTGATCTCGGTCAGCGCCACGCTGCCGGGAGCCAGCCCTTCGACCATGGCCAGCAGCGTGGCGACGCCGCTGGAGCGGCGGCTGGGGATCATTGCCGGGGTCAATGAGATGACATCCTCGAGCGGCAGCGGTTCGACGCGTGTAAGCCTGCAGTTCGACCTCAACCGCAAGATCGATTCGGCCGCGCGCGAGGTGCAGGCCGCGATCAACGCCTCGCGGGCCGACCTGCCGGCGTCCCTGCGCAGCAACCCGACCTACCGCAAGGCCAACCCGGCCTCGGCGCCGGTCATCATCCTGGCGCTCACGTCCAAGACGCGTTCACCGGGCCAGATCTACGACGAGGTGTCCAACCTCGTGCAGCAAAAAATCGCCCAGGTCCCGGGCGTCGGCGACGTCGAGCTGGGCGGCGGCTCGCTGCCGGCCGTGCGTGTCGAACTCAACCCCTTCGCGCTGAACCGCTACGGCGTGGCTGCGGAAGATGTGCGCGCAGCGCTGCAGGCCTCCAACGCCAACCGGCCGCGCGGCGCCATCGAAGGCAACGGCCAGCGTTTCCAGATCTACACCGGCTCCAATACGGCCACTGGCGGGCGCCGAGCCGCCGACTACCAGGACCTGGTCGTGGCCTGGCGCAACAACGCGGCCATACGCCTGCGTGATGTGGCCGAAGTGCAGGACGGCGTAGAGAACACCAATACCCTGGGCCTCTTTAACGGCGAGCCGGCCGTGATCGTGCTGGTCACGCGCCAGCCCTCGGCCAACGTCATTGAAACCGTGGACGGCGTGCGCGATCTGCTGCCCGAGCTGCAGGCCCAGCTGCCGCAGGACGTGCGCCTGCAGGTCGCCTCCGACAGCACCAACTCGATTCGCTCCTCGCTGCACGAAATCGAGCTCACACTGATCATCTCCATCGTGCTGGTGGTGCTGGTCGTCAGCGCCTTCCTGCGCAGCGCGCGCGCCACCATCATCCCGGCGGTGGCCACCATAGCCTCGCTGCTGGGCACCTTCGGCGTGATGTACCTGATGGGTTTTTCCCTCAACAACCTGAGCCTGATGGCACTCACAGTGGCCACCGGCTTTGTGGTCGACGACGCCATCGTGGTGCTGGAGAACACCAGCCGCCACATAGAGGCCGGCATGGACCGCTTCCGGGCCGCGCTGCTGGGCGCGCGCGAAGTGGGCTTTACCGTGCTGTCCATCAGCCTGTCACTGGTGGCGGTGTTCATCCCGCTGCTCTTCATGGGCGGGCAGGTAGGGCGGCTGTTCCGCGAGTTCGCGGTCACGCTGTCGGCGGCGGTGCTGATCTCGCTGCTGATCTCCCTGACCACCACACCCATGATGTGCGCCTGGCTGCTGGATCGCGATGCGCACAGCAAGCCGCCCGGCCGGGTTGCCCGGTGGTTTGAAAACGCCTTCAAGCGCGTGCACCGCAGCTATGAAACCAGCCTGGACTGGGCGCTGCACAGCAAGCTGCTGGTGATGCTGATCCTGGCCGCCGTGGTGGGCCTCAACGTCTACCTGTATGTGAAAGCGCCCAAGGGCTTTTTCCCGCAGCAGGACACCGGCCAGATCAACGGCGGCCTGCGCGCCGACCGCAGCATCTCCTTCCAGGCGCTGCAGGACAAGCTCAGGCAGCTGGTCGACATCATTCGCGCCGACCCGGCGGTGGATACCGTGGTCGGTTTTACCGGCGGCTCGCGCGCCGGCGGCGGCTTCATGTTCATCAACCTCAAGCCGGTCGGGCAGCGCAAGGAAGGCGGCCAGGCCGTGATCGCGCGGCTGCGGCCCAAGCTTGCCCAGGTGACAGGCGTGACCCTCTTCCTCAACACCGTGCAGGACCTGCGCGGCGGCGGGCGCCAGACCAATTCGACCTACCAGTACACGCTCAAGAGCGACAACGCGGCCGACCTGAGCCGCTGGGCCACGCGCCTGGCCGAGCAGATGAAGCGCCAGGAAGCCCTCACCGACGTTGACACCGACCAACAGGAAAACGGCGTGGAAACCATGGTCACCGTCGACAAGGAAAGCGCCGCCCGCCTGGGCATCAGCTCGCGCGACGTGGACAACGCGCTGTACGACGGCTTCGGCCAGCGCCAGGTCGCCACGATTTACGCCGAACTCAACCAGTACCACGTGATCATGGAGGTCGCGCCGCGCTACACCCGCAGTCCCGAGTCACTCAAAGACATCTATGTCCCGGCCAAAAATGCCGGCGGCGGGGCATCCGGTACCGCAAGCACTGCACCAAGCACTACAAGCGGCACTACCAGCTCCACCTCGCGTACAGCCACCACGGCAGGCGCATCCGGGACGGGCACATCCGGCGCCTCGGCCACCACCGCAAACAGCACAACAACCAGCAGCACCCCCACCATCAGCGCCAATCCGGGCCTGCGCGACTCTTCGAGCGGCAACGTGATCAGCACCACGCCCAGCACCATGGTGCCGCTATCGGCCATTGCACGCTTCAGCGAGAACCCGACCGCCGCCTCCATCAGCCATGACGACGGTGAGCTCTCCACCACCGTCTCCTACAACCTGGCCGATGGCTTCACCCTGAGCGACGCCGAGGCAGCCGTGCGCCAGTCCGAAGCCGACATCCGCATGCCCACCAATGTGCGCGGCAGCTTCTCCGGCACGGCGCTCAGCGCCCAGCAATCGCAGGGCCAGCAGCCGCTGCTGATCCTGGCCGCGCTGGTGGTGATCTACATCGTGCTGGGCATCCTCTACGAAAGCCTGATCCACCCCATCACCGTGCTCTCCACCCTGCCCTCCGCCGGCGTGGGCGCGGTGCTCGCGCTGCTGATGTTCAAGCTCGACTTTTCCATCATCGCGCTGATAGGCATCTTCCTGCTGATAGGCATCGTCAAGAAAAACGCCATCCTGATCATCGACTTCGCGCTCGAAGCCGAACGCGCGCGCGGCATCTCAGCCACCGAAGCCGTGCGCGAGGCCTGCCTGCTGCGCTTCCGCCCCATCCTGATGACCACACTGGCCGCCATCCTGGGCGCGCTGCCGCTGGCCATAGGCTTCGGCGAAGGCGCCGAGCTGCGCCGGCCCCTGGGCATCGCGATCATCGGCGGCTTGATCGCCAGCCAGCTGCTCACGCTGCTGACCACACCCGTCGTCTACGTGCTGATGGACAAGCTGCGCCGCCGCAGCCCGCTGGAGCGCCAGCTCAGCCGCCATCCCGGCGAAACCGAAGCCGAGCCGCAAACACCATGACGGACAAAACCATGAACAACATCTCCCGCCCACCCCGCTTTGAACCCCGGCTGCTCGCCGGTGCCCTGCTCGCCCTGCTCGCCACAGGCTGTGCCATCGGCCCCGACTACAAGCTGCCCACCAGTGCGGAGGCCACCCGCTTCAAGGAGGCCGAAGGCTGGGTGCCGGCCGCGCCTGCCGACGCGCTGGAGCGCGGCCCGTGGTGGAGCTTGTTCAAAGACCCGGTGCTCGACCAGCTCCAGTCGCGCGTCGATGTCTCCAACCAGAACGTCGCGCTGGCCGTTGCCGCCTATGCGCAGGCGCGCGCGCTGGTGCGCGAGCAGCGCGCCTCGCTGTTTCCCTCGGTCACGCTGGACGGCGGCGCCACACGCTCGCGCTCCAGCGGCAACGTCACGACGGGCACGCCGGGCCGCGTCGGCAACAACTATCAGCTCAGCATAGGCGGCAGCTGGGAGCCCGACGTCTGGGGCCGGCTGGGCCGTGCGGTGGACGGCGCCAAGGCGGGCGAACAGGCCAGCGCGGCCGACCTGGCTTCAGCAAAGCTTTCGGCGCAGGGAGAACTTGCCGCCAACTACTTTTCGCTGCGCCAGACCGATGCGCAAAAGGCCCTGCTGGAGACCACGTTAGCAGGCTACCAGCGAGCGCTGGAGATCACGCAGAACCGTTACAAGGCCGGCATCGCCGCCAAAACCGATGTGCTGCAGGCGCAAACCCAGCTCGCCAATGCCCAGGCCGACAATGCCGGCCTGCAACGCACACGCGCCCAGCTCGAGCACGCGATCGCCGTGCTGGTCGGCGAAGCGCCCGCCAATTTCACACTACCGCCCGCCACCTGGAACCCGCTGGTGCCCGAAGTGCCAATCGGCGTGCCTTCAGACCTGCTACAGCGCCGGCCCGACATCGCCGCGGCCGAGCGCCGAGTCGCTTCGGCGAACGAACAGATCGGCATCGCCAAAAGCGCTTACTTCCCCAGCCTGTCGCTGAGCGCCTCGGCCGGCAGCGGCGCCAGCCGCGTGGCCGACCTGTTCAAGGCGTCGAGCAGCGTCTGGTCCCTGGGGCTGTCTGCCGCGCAACTGATTTTTGATGCCGGCGCCACCGGCGCCCGCGTAGACGGCGCACGCGCCGCGCACGAACAGGCCGTGGCCCGCTACCGCCAGACCGTGCTGACCGCCTTCCAGGACGTTGAAGACCAGCTTTCCGCCACCCGCGTGTTGCAAACCCAGCAGGAATTGCGCCGCCAGGCCTCCGAAGCGGCCGACCAGGTCGAGCAGCAGGTCCTCAACCGCTACCGCAGCGGCCAGGTCGGCTACACCGAGGTCATCACCGCCCAGGCCACGGCCCTGAGCGCGCGCCGCGCCCTGGTGCAGGCTATGGCCGACCGGCAGACCACGGCTGTGGCGCTGATCCAGTCGCTGGGTGGCGGCTGGCAGGTCAAGCCTTAAGGTCTCCCGGCGGTGCCATGCAGCGCCGCCAGAAAAAACCGCGCCGCCTCGCTGAGCGGCCTGTCCTTGCGCGTGATGCTGCCGAAGGCTTCCATCTTGTGGCGGATAAAACAGGGCAGTATGGCCAGCAGGCCATGGCGGGCGTAGGTGTCGGCAATCGACTGCGGCATGACGCCGACCATGTCGGTCTCGGCGATCAGGTTGGTGGTGGTCAGTATGGACGCCGTTTCAATCAGGCCCTTGGGTGAAGGCGCCTGCAGCATGCGGAACTCCTGCTCCAGCACCTCGCGCATGGGGCTGCCGGTGGGCTGCAGTATCCAGGGGTAGTCCAGCAGGCTGGCGAACTTCACGGTTTTCTTTTTGGCCAGCGGATGCCGCACGCCGACGACCAGGGCCAGGGCCTCGTTCTCGAGCGGCGTGAAGCTGTAGTCGGTGCGGTGCTCGTCCCGTATGCGGCCTATGGCGACGTCGAGCACGCCTTCTCGCAGCAATTCAAACAGGCGGTCGCTGGTGTCCATGGTGACGTCGACCGAGAGCAGCGGGTAGGCTTTCTTGAGCTTGATGATGGCCTGGGTGAGCAGGTTGGGCGACGGTGCCATGATGCTGCCGACCGAGACACGGCCCGTGCCGCCCAGCTCCAGCTCGGCGAGCTCGCGCGTCATTGATTCGACCGAGCCGCGCATGCCGCGGAAATAGCGCAGCACGCTGGCGCCGGCCGGCGTCAGCACCTGGCCCCGGCCCACGCGTTCAAACAGGCGCTGGCCCAGCGCGGACTCGAGCTCCTGGATCATCTTGGTAGCGGCCGGCTGGGTCATGCCCAGCTCGGCCGAGGCCTTGCGCAGCGTGCCATGTTCGCCCACGGCCAGGATCAGCGCGACCTGGCGCATGCGCAGGCGGTTCAGCAGTTGGGGGATGGAAGAGCTGCGAGATGTGCGAGGCAGAGGGCGTGAAGTGGGTGTGGCTGGCATGGCGGGTCGATTGTTGGGCACGAATTAAATTGATCACCTGAGGTTATCAAATAATCAGGAATTTTCAATTTACGTTAAGTGTCACCATCCCTACCATCAAGGCATTGATTCAAGCCTTTCGAGGCGTTTTCCCCTACAACAATGACCCGGAGACAAGACAGTGCCCCATCTGAAAACCCGCTTATCCCTGAAGTTTCTCCCTGCCCTGCTGGCCGCCGCCTGCGCCTTCAGCGCTGCTCCTTCCGGCCTGGCGCAAGACTGGCCCGTGAAACCCGTGCGCATCCTGGTGGGCTCGGCCCCCGGCGGCGGCACCGACGCCATGGCGCGCGCCGTGGCCGACCGGCTGGGCCCGCTGCTCAAGCAAGCCGTGGTGGTCGAGAACCGCCCCGGCGCCTCCAACACCCTCGCGGCCGACCTCACGGCCAAGTCCACCGATGGCCACACCCTGCTGATGGGCGTCTCGACCGCGCATGCGATCGCGCCGCATTTGCTCAAGCTGGGCTATGACAACAACAAGGACCTGGTGCCCGTGGTCTTCGTGGGCGCGGTGCCGAACGTACTGGTGGTCAACAACGCGCTGCCGGTGGACTCGGTCCAGTCGCTCATCAAGCTGGCCAAGAGCAAGCCCGGCCAGCTCAACTACGCGACCAGCGGCTCTGGCAGCACGCAGCACATTGCCGCCGAACTCTTCAAGGACCAGGCCGGCGTGTTCATCACCCACATCCCCTACCGCGGCAGCGGCCCGGCACTGATCGACCTGGTGGCCGGCCAGGTGCAACTGAGCTTTGACACCATGCCTTCGGTCATCGGCCAGATCAAGAACGGCCGTATCAAGCCGCTTGCCGTGGCCAGCGCCAAGCGCAACCCGCAGCTGCCCAATGTGCCCACCATGGCCGAGGCCGGTCTCAAGGGCGTGGAAATGAGCGCCTGGTACGGCATCTACATGCCGGCCTCCACCCCCAAGGCCGTGCAGGAGCGTGTCTACACCGAGGTGAGCAAGGTGCTGGCCATGCCCGAGACGCAGACCCGCCTGGGCGCCATAGGCGCCGACCTGACACCCATGACGCAGGCGCAGTTCGCGCAGTTCCATGCCGACGAGAACAAGCGGTACGGCGAGCTGATCGCCCGGAAAAACATCAAACTCGACTGACTGGATCAACGCATGAGCAATAAGCAGACGCCGCCCGCCCCCTTGCCCGTGGTCGCCCTCACGCTGGGTGATGCGGCCGGCATAGGCCCCGAGCTGGTCGCCAGGCTGCTGGCCCAGCCCGGCATCACCGCGGGCGCCAACATCGTGCTGGTGGGCGACGACTGGCTCTGGCAGCAGGGCCAGGCCACGGCCCAACAGACGGTGGCCACGCAGGCCGTGGCCAGCCTGGCCGATGTGCGTGGCCGCGCCGACACAAGCCTGCCGGCCTTCCTGGCGACGGACACGATCCAGGCCGCGCAGGTGCAGCGCGGCCAGGCGCAGGCCGCCTGCGGCGCGGCTGTGCTGCAGGTGCTCAACCTCTGCATGGACGGCGCCAAGCGCGGCGAGGTCGACGCGATCTGCTTTGCCCCGCTGAACAAGCAGGCCATGAAGCTGGGCGGCCTCAAGCACGAAGACGAACTTCACCACTTCGCCGAATACCTGGGCGTGACCGGCTACTTCTGCGAGTTCAACACGCTGGGTGATCTGTGGACCTCGCGCGTCTCTTCGCACATTCCGCTCAAAGACGCGGCCTCCATGCTCAGCAAGCAGCGCATCGTGGACGCCACGCGGCTGATCTACGCCTCCCTCAAGGCCAGCGGCAACGCCGCGCCCAAGGTGGCGGTGGCGGCCTTCAACCCGCACGGCGGTGACGGCGGCGTCTGCGGCCGCGAAGAGATCGACATCATCGAGCCGGCCGTGGCCGAGTTGCGTGCAAGCGGCGTGCCGGTGGACGGCCCCTTCCCGGCGGACACCATCTTCCTGAAAGCGCGCGACGGCCTCTACCAGGCCATCGTCACCATGTACCACGACCAGGGGCAGATCGCGATCAAGCTCATGGGCTTCAGCAAGGGCGTAACGGTGCAAGGCGGCCTGCCGGTGCCCATCACCACGCCGGCGCACGGCACGGCATATGACATCGCCGGCCAGGGTGTGGCCGATGTGAACGCCACACTTAACGCTTTCAAAATCGCCTGCCGCATGGGGTCCGCAGCGCTATCCAAATAACCCGTCCGTTCGGGCTGAGGTATCGAAGCCTGTGTACTTCGACACCCCAGTGCGAACGAACCAACTACCCGTTTATTCAGCCCCCAAGGAATCCATCATGAAAATCAAATCAGTGCGCGCCCGCGTGTTCGAATGGAAAGGCAAGACCGTTCCACCCCAAGGCAATTTCTGCTCCAACGCCATGGACCTGGTCTATTCGAACACCGAAACCATGAGCACCTTCCGCTTCCATTCCTGGACGGTGGTGGAAATCGAAACCGACAACGGCATCGTCGGGCTGGGCAACGTCGCGCTGGCGCCGCACATCGCCAAGGCCATCATCGACCAGTACCTCACGCCGCTGCTGCTGGGCCAGGACCCCTGGGACTATGAATACCTGTGGCAGCGCATGTACCGCGGCACACACGCCTGGGGCCGCAAGGGCGTGGCCATGGCCGCGATCTCGGCGGTGGACATCGCCATCTGGGACATCCTGGGCAAGTCAGTCAACAAGCCGGTGTTCAAGCTGCTGGGCGGCCGCACCAAGGAAAAGATCCCCTGCTACTACTCCAAGCTCTACCGCACCGACATCAAGGCCATGCAGGACGAGGCGCAAAAATACCTGGACCAGGGCTTCACCATGTTCAAGTCGCGCTTTGGCTACGGCCCCGCGCACGGCACCAAGGGCGTGACGGAAAACCTTAAGGCCGTCGAGGCGCTGCGCGAGGTCATCGGCTACGACAACGACCTGATGCTCGAGTGCTACATGGGCTGGAACCTCGAATACGCCAAGCGCATGCTGCCCAAGCTTGAGAAATTCCAGCCGCGCTGGGTCGAAGAGCCCGTCATTGCCGACGATATCGACGGCTACGCCGAACTCAACCAGCTGACCAGCATCCCGATCTCGGGCGGCGAGCATGAGTTCTCGCTTTACGGCTTCAAGCAACTGCTGGATAAAAAGGCCGTGTCCGTCGTGCAGTACGACACCAACCGTGTGGGCGGCATCACGGCCGCACACAAGATCAACGCACTGTGCGAGGCCTACAGCGTGCCGGTGGTGCCGCACGCCGGGCAGATGCACAACTACCACCTGACCATGAGCACCCTCGCCTCGCCCATGAGCGAATACTTCCCGATGTTCGATGTGGAAGTCGGCAACGAACTGTTCTATTACATCTTCGACGGCGAGCCCGTGGCCAAAAACGGCTTCCTGCAGCTCGATGACCACAAGCCCGGACTCGGCCTGACCATGAAGACCGAGTTCCTCAAAGACTTCAACATCGTCGAGTGATTTGAGCGAACGGCATGAAAGCAAGATATTCCGGCGTGTTTCCGGTGGTGCCCACCACCTTCACCGACGCGGGCAAGCTGGACCTGCAAAGCCAGAAACGCTGCGTCGATTTCATGATCGATGCCGGCTCGACGGGCTTGTGCATTCTCGCCAACTTCTCCGAGCAGTTCGTGCTGTCCGATGAAGAGCGCGAGGTCCTGACCGAGACCATCCTTCGGCATGTGGCGGGCCGCGTGCCGGTGATCGTGACGACCACGCACTTCGGCACCCGGGTCTGCGCCGAGCGCAGCCGCCGCGCGCAGGACTTGGGCGCTGCCATGGTCATGGTGATGCCGCCCTACCATGGCGCGACGATCCGCGTGGGTGAAGAAAGGATTTACGAATTCTTCGCCACGCTGTCGGCCGCGATCGACATTCCCATCATGATCCAGGACGCACCCGTCAGCGGTACGCCGCTGCCAGCGGCCTTGCTGGCGCGCATGGCCAAAGAGATCCGCAACGTCGCCTACTTCAAGATCGAAACCCCGGGCGCGGCCTCCAAGCTGCGCGAGCTGATACGCCTGGGCGGCGACGCGATTGAAGGCCCCTGGGATGGTGAAGAAGCCATCACCCTGCTGCCCGACCTGGAAGCCGGCGCGACCGGCGCGATGACGGGCGGCGGCTACCCCGACGGCATACGGCGCATCATGGACGCCTGGGCCGCCGGCCGGCACGAAGAGGCTGCGGTGGAATACGCACGCTGGCTGCCGCTGATCAATTACGAGAATCGCCAGGGCGGCATCCTTACCGCCAAGGCGCTGATGAAGGAAGGCGGCGTGATCGCCTGCGAGGCGCCGCGCCATCCTTTCCCCGCCATGCACCCCGAGGTGCGCAAGGGCTTGCTGGCCACCGCACGCCGGCTGGACCCACTGGTGCTGCGCTGGGGCAGCTAAGCCTTCTGCCTCCAAGCTATCCGTCTCCAGGACACCGGGGCCGGGCGGAGAACGCTCGGATTGGGTATGGAGCGATTGCAATTTCCGGATAGCAGCGCTGCATGTTCGCTGGCGGCTTACCGCCCGGACCTGGTTGCCAGTATGGCCGGCATGCAGGTCGCCTGCCGGACCACCGGCAACATGCGATGATGTGCGCCAACGCTCTGCGTTTTATGTGATGGATGTGAAAGCATCTCCATCTTTCCATCTTTCCATCTTTGTGACACCGTCTTTGTGATACTGCCTTTGTGAAAAGGGCCGCGCGCCCTCCTCGTTCTTTCTCCACCCTTGAATCAAGTTCAAATTCCGGAAGCACACCCATGACCACAAAACACGACAACCTCATCAACGGCCAATGGCTGGCCGGCAACAGCTACAGCCCCAACCTCAACCCCAGCAACCTCGCCGACGTGATCGGCGAGTACGCACAGGCCGATGCAAGCGGGCTGGATGCGGCCGTGCAAGCAGCGCAAGCGGCTTTCCCCGCCTGGTCGACCTCGGGCATCCAGGCCCGCTCGGATGCGCTGGACAAGATAGGCACCGAGATCCTCGCGCGCCGCGAAGAGCTGGGCACCCTGCTCTCGCGCGAAGAAGGCAAGACCAAACCCGAAGGCATAGGCGAAGCCACACGCGCCGGCCATATCTTCAAGTTCTTCGCCGGTGAATGCCTGCGCCTGGCGGGCGAGACGATTCCCTCGGTGCGCCCCGGTATTGGCGTGGAAATAACACGCGAACCCGTGGGCGTGGTCGGCCTGATCACGCCCTGGAACTTCCCCATCGCCATCCCGGCCTGGAAGATCGCACCCGCACTGGCCTTCGGCAACTGCGTGGTCCTGAAGCCGGCCGACCTGGTGCCCGGCAGTGCCTGGGCACTGGCCGAGATCATCTCGCGCTCCGGCATTCCAGCCGGCGTGTTCAATCTGGTCATGGGCCCGGGCCGCGTGATCGGCGATGCGCTGGTCAACCACCCCGGCATCAACGCTATCAGCTTCACCGGCTCGGTCGGCGTGGGCAACCGCATTGCTGAAGCCTGCGCGAAAAACCTCAAAAAAGTGCAGCTCGAAATGGGCGGCAAGAACCCGCAGGTCATCCTCGACGACGCCGACCTCACGCAAGCCGTTGAGCTCAGCGCGCAAAGCGCCTTTTATTCCACCGGCCAGCGTTGCACGGCCTCCAGCCGCCTGATCGTGACCGACGGCATTTACCCCGCATTCGTCAAAGCCCTGCAGGAGCGCATGACCCGCATCAAGGTCGGCGACGCCCTCACGGCCGGCACCGACGTGGGCCCGGTGTCATCGCAGGCGCAGCTCGAGCAGGACTTGAGCTACATCGAAATCGGCAAGGCCGAAGGCGCGACCCTGGCCTTTGGCGGCGCCCGCATCCCCTGCCACACCGGCAGCGGCGCCGAAGGCTATTACATGCAGCCCGCCCTCTTCAGCGAAAGCACGGCCGGCATGCGCATCAACCGTGAAGAAATTTTCGGCCCCGTCGCCAGCATCATCCGCGTCAAGGATTACGAAGCAGCCCTGGCCGCCGCCAACGACACGCCCTTCGGCCTGTCGGCCGGCATCGCCACCACCAGCCTCAAATACGCCACCCACTTCAAGCGCCACAGCCAGGCCGGCATGGTCATGGTCAACCTCCCCACCGCAGGCGTCGACTACCACGTCCCCTTCGGCGGCCGCAAAGGCTCCAGCTACGGCCCGCGCGAACAGGGCCGGTATGCGCAGGAGTTTTTCACGACGGTGAAGACGGCGTATTCGCTGGCTTGAGGATGGCACTGATGACGCGTACGGCAGGACTGCCCAAAGTGCTGCTGGCGCTGATGGTGGCCTACTTCCTCACCAGCCTCGGCCACTTCAGCCACAACGCCGAGTTCATCTGCGAGTATCCGAATTTGCCTGCCTGGCTCACCCGCACGCAGGTCTATGCGGTGTGGGCGGCCATCACCTCCGTGGGCGTGACCGGCCTGCTGTTGATGCGCAAAAAGTTCATGGCCACGGGCCTGCTGCTGATCGCCGTGTATGCAGCCATGGGATTTGATGGCCTGGGCCACTATGCCCTGGCACCCATTGAGCTGCACCCTTGGCTGGCCAACGTCACGATTCTGTCGGAGGTGGTTGCTGCGGCGCTTTTATTGCCTGTAGCCCTTGGATTGCTGGCAATGCAAATACTCCGCCATCCCGCGAAAAATCCGCAGCCATGAACCATTCGTTGCGCTGCCAGTGCGGCACCTTACAAGGAACCATCAGCCACACGGAATCCGTGTGCCGCGGCGTCTGCTACTGCAAGGACTGCCAGGCCTATGCCCACTTCCTGGGCAAGGTGGATGAAGTGCTGGACGAGATGGGCGGGTCGGACGTAGTGGCCACGCTCCAGCGCTATGTCACCTTCACGCAAGGCCTTGAGCAGCTGGCCTGCATGTCACTGAGCGAAAGGGGCATGCTGCGCTGGTATGCGAGTTGCTGCAACACGCCGATCGGCAATACCTCGCGTGACTTCAAGGTCTCGCATGTCGGCTTGCTGCACAACTGCCTGCGGGATTCGTCGACCAGCCTGGACAGCGCTTTCGGCCCGGTGCGCATGCGGGTCGGCATGAAGAGTGCCAAGGGTACGCCCAAGCCCATGGGGGCCAGCACCACGATTTCCATCCTGCGGTTTATGGGCAGGCTGATTCGCGCAAGGCTCAATGGCAGCTACAAGATCACGCCCTTCTTTGACCCGGAGACGGGAACTCCCCGTGTATCGCCCAAGGTGCTCACACCGAACGAGCGGGCCGGGTTGATGAAGGCCGTTTAAGCCTTCAGTTTCTGAGCCGGCCTCAGGACCGCACCGTATCCGCCACGCGCTCGGCACAGCGCTTGGCTTGGGCCGCATCGCGGGCCTCGACCATCACGCGCAGCAGCGGCTCGGTGCCGCTGGCGCGTATCAGCACCCGGCCGGTGTCGCCGAGTTCGTTTTCCACCGTTTTCGTCATCTCGGCCAGGGGCTTGCTGCTCTGCCAGTCCTGGCCGGGCTTGAGGCGCACGTTGATCAGGGTCTGCGGAAACAGCACGACCTCGCTCAGCAACTGGGCAATGGTCTTGCCACTGCGCACGCAGGCTTGCAGCACCTGCAGCGCGCTGATGAGGCCGTCGCCGGTGGTATGTTTGTCGAGCGCCAGCAAGTGGCCGGAGCCCTCGCCACCCAGCAGCCAGCCGCGCTTGTCGAGCTCTTCGAGCACATAGCGGTCGCCGACCTTGGCGCGCACGAATTCGACGCCCTTCTTTTTGAGCGCGACTTCCACAGCCATGTTGGTCATCAGGGTGCCGACGGTGCCCGGCACTTTTTCGCCGCGGGCCAGGCGCTCATTGACCATGAGGAAGAGCACCTCGTCGCCATTGAAGAGGCGTCCGTCAGCGTCCACCATCTGCAGTCGGTCGGCGTCGCCGTCAAGCGCGATGCCGTAGTGGGCCTTGTTGGCCCTGACGGCCTTGATCAGCGCGTCAGGGTGTGTGGCGCCGACTTCGTGGTTGATGTTGAGGCCGTCAGGCGCACAGCCGATGGCGATGACCTCGGCGCCCAGTTCATGGAACACCATGGGCGCAATCTGGTAGGCCGCGCCGTGGGCACCGTCGACGACGATCTTCAGGCCCTTGAGCGTGAGGTCGTTGGCAAACGTGCTTTTGCAGAACTCGATGTAGCGGCCGGCCGCATCGTCGAGGCGGCGCGCCTTGCCCAGGGTGGCCGAATCGGCCCAGACGGGAGGTTCGTCGAGCGCGGCTTCCACCGCCACTTCCCAGGCGTCGTCAAGCTTGGTGCCCTGGGCGCTGAAGAATTTGATGCCGTTGTCAGGGTAGGCGTTGTGGCTGGCGCTGATGACCACGCCCAGGCTGGCGCGCTGCGCCCGCGTGAGGTAGGCCACGCCCGGTGTGGGCAAGGGGCCCAGCAGCACCACGTCGACGCCGGCAGAGTTAAAGCCCGATTCGAGCGCGCTTTCAAGCATATAGCCCGAGATGCGGGTGTCCTTGCCGATCAGCACCGTGGGGCGGGTTTCGGTCTTGCGCAGCACGCGGCCCACGGCGTGGGCCAGGCGCAGCACGAAGTCTGGCGTGATGGGCGGCTGGCCCACCGTGCCGCGAATGCCGTCGGTGCCGAAGTATTTTCTGGTCATGGAGCTTGTCCCTGAGGAGCTTGTTGTTGTGAATGTTGTGAAAAACGTGGGCCATTTTAGGCGGCCCAGCCCTGCCTGCCTGTCAGCCAAAACCTAAGAACAGGTTCTTAGCGTGCAGCCGACCATACCTTGAGCGCCTGAACCGTTTCCTTGACGTCATGCACACGCACAATGCGGGCGCCCCGTTCGACCGCCAGCAGGGCCGCAGCGACGCTGGGCACCATGCGGTCGGCCACGTCGAGCTGGGCAACGGCGGCCAGCGAAGTGCTGGTGGCGGCGGCGAGCGACGATTTGCGCGACCAGGCGGCCAGCAGTGGGTAGCCGGCGGCCAGGAACTCCTGCTGGCGCGCCAGCAAGGCGAAGTTCTGTGCCACGGTTTTGCCAAAGCCTATGCCCACGTCCAGCACGATGCGCGACTTGTCTACGCCGGCGGCCACCAAGTCGGCCGCGGCAGCTTCAAGGAAATCGCGCACCTGTGGCACCACGTCGCCCTCCATGGGCGCGACCTGCATGGTCTGCGGCTCGCGGTGCATATGCATGAGGCAGGCGCCGCAGCTGGGGTGCCCAGCCACCACCTCGGCCGCGCCGGGCTTGCGCAAGGCCCAGATGTCGTTGATGGCATCGGCACCCAGGTCGAGCACGGCCTGCATGACCTCGGGTTTGTAGGTGTCTATGGACAGCGGCACCCCCAGTCTGACCGCGTGGCGCACCACGGGCAGCACACGCGCAAGTTCTTCTTCCAGCGGCACGGGCGGCGCGCCGGGGCGGCTGGATTCGCCGCCGATGTCCAGCAGGTCGGCACCGTCCTTGATCAGCTTGTCGCAGTGGGCAAACACGCTGGCAAAGCCGCTGCCCTCGCTGAAGTACTTGCCGCCATCGGAAAAAGAATCGGGCGTGACGTTGACGATGCCCATGACGCGGGGTTTGGACAGGTCAACTTGAAAACGCGAGGTTTGCCAGATCATGGGATGCTCCCCCCAAAACTCGTCAGTCCGGAATCACCGGAAATAAAAAACCGGGGACTGGCCCCGGTTTTTGGTGGCTGCCCCGCAGCCACGCTGTTGCCGTTCATCGGCCGACTCAGGCCACCGTGGGCGATGGGTCGGTACTGACAGCCGGCGTGCCGCCGCTGGGGCCGCCACCGCCGCCAACGGAAGAATTGCGCGGCGTCCAGTCCTTGGGCGGGCGCGGCTCCTTGCCGGCCATGATGTCGTCCAGCTGGTCGCCGTCGATGGTTTCCCATTCGAGCAAGGCCTTGGCCATGGTGTGCATCTTGTCCTTGTTCTCTTCGATCAGGTTGCGCGCCAGGGCGTACTGCTGGTCGATGATGCGGCGCACTTCGGCGTCGACCTTTTGCAGGGTCGACTCGCTCATGTTGTTGGTCTTGGTGACCGATCGGCCCAGGAAGACCTCGCCCTCGTTCTCGGCGTAGACCATGGGGCCCAGGGCCTCGGTCATGCCGTAGCGGGTGACCATGTCGCGGGCCAGCGCGGTGGCGCGCTCGAAGTCGTTGCTGGCGCCGGTGGTCATCTGGTCCATGAAGACTTCTTCGGCGATGCGGCCGCCGAAGAGCATACTGATCTGGCTCAGCATGTATTCACGGTCATAGCTGTAGCGGTCCTGCGCGGGCAGGCTCATGGTCACGCCCAGAGCGCGGCCGCGCGGAATGATGGTGACCTTGTGAACCGGGTCGCACTTGGGCAGCAGCTTGCCGATCAGCGCGTGGCCGGACTCGTGGTAAGCCGTGTTGCGGCGCTCTTCCTCGGGCATGACCATGCTCTTGCGCTCGGGGCCCATGAGGATCTTGTCCTTGGCTTTTTCGAAGTCCTGCATCTCGACGGTGCGGGCATTGCGGCGCGCGGCCATCAGGGCGGCCTCGTTGCAGAGGTTGGCGAGATCCGCGCCGGACATGCCGGGCGTGCCGCGCGCGATCACGCTGGCGTTCACGTCCTGGCCCAGCGGCACCTTGCGCATGTGCACGGTAAGAATCTGCTCGCGGCCGCGGATGTCGGGCAGCGTCACATAGACCTGGCGGTCAAAACGGCCGGGGCGCAGCAAGGCGGCGTCGAGGATGTCGGGACGGTTGGTGGCAGCCACCACGATCACGCCGACATTGGTTTCAAAGCCATCCATCTCAACCAGCATCTGGTTCAGGGTCTGCTCGCGCTCGTCGTTGCCGCCGCCCAGGCCGGCGCCGCGCTGGCGGCCGACCGCGTCGATTTCATCGATGAAGATGATGCAGGGGGCGTTTTTCTTGGCGTTCTCGAACATGTCGCGCACGCGGGCAGCGCCCACGCCTACGAACATTTCAACGAAGTCGGAACCGGAAATCGAGAAGAAAGGCACTTTGGCCTCGCCGGCGATGCCCTTGGCAAGCAGGGTCTTGCCGGTGCCTGGGGGGCCGACCAGCAGCAGGCCGCGCGGAATGCGCCCGCCCAGTTTCTGGAATTTCTGCGGATCTTTCAGGAAGTCGACGACTTCCTTGACCTCTTCCTTGGCCTCGTCGCAGCCTGCGACGTCGGCAAAGGTGACCGGGTTGGTGGACTCGTCCAGCATACGCGCCTTGGACTTGCCGAAGCTGAAAGCGCCGCCCTTGCCGCCGCCCTGCATCTGCCGCATGAAGTAGATCCACACGCCGATCAGCAGCAGCATGGGGCCCCAGCTGATGAGAATCGAAGTGAGCAAAGAAGTCTCTTCGCGGGGTTTGACGTCGAATTTGACGTCGTTGGCGATCAGGTCGCCGACCAGGCCGCGGTCCAGGTAGGTGGCCGTGGTGCGGATTTTGCGGTCGTCCACGGTGGTGGCCGCAATTTCGGTACCGCCCTGGCCTTCGGCGATGGTGGCCGCCTTGATGCGCTTGCCGCGCACCTCCTCCAGGAACTCGGAGTAACCCATGTAGTTGGAACCGGCGCCGCCACGTGTATCAAATTGCTTGAATACGGTGAACAGCACCATGGCGATCACCAGCCAGATTGCAATTTTGGAAAACCACTGATTGTTCAAGGACTACTCCGGTGTAAGAACAAAAGTCACATGCGCCTGATTTTAGGCGTTTCAAGGGCAAAAACAGCTTAACCCGGCCCCGGCCCCTGGTTTAAAGCGGGATTAGTGGAAAGTTACGTCAAAAGCGAAGGCCGGATAGGGGAAAGCCCGCGCTTTCTAGGCCCGTTTTTTGAGCCCCCGGCCTATCAGAAAGGTCTCCGACGAGCCCGGGCGCGAAGCCTTGGGCTTGAGCGGCTTGACGATCTTGAATGTCTCCCGGAACAGCTTGACCAGTTGGTCGTAGCCGCTGCCGTGGAACAACTTGACCACCAGCGTGCCGTCCGGTTTCATGCGGTTCTGGGCAAATTCCACGGCCAATTCAATCAAATGGGCAATGCGGGCCGCATCGGCCGACTCTATGCCCGACAGGTTGGGGGCCATGTCTGAAATCACCAGGTCCACCTGGAGCGGCCCCTCGGGGGTTGCCAGGGTGTCTTCCAACTGCTGCAGCACCTCGGCCTCGCGGAAATCGCCCTGGATAAAGGTCACGCCCTCGATGGGCTCCATGGGCAGCAGGTCCAGCCCGATGATGCGGCCGTTGAGCGTGCCCGCCGCCGCGCCCGCCGGGGACAGCTTGCGCCGCACGTATTGGCTCCAGGCCCCCGGCGTGCTGCCCAGGTCGACCACGCAGTCGCCCGGCTTCACCAGGCCGAAGGTTTCGTCAATTTCCTTCAATTTGTAAGCGGCACGCGCCCGGTAGCCCTCTTTCTGGGCCAGCTTGACGTAGGGGTCGTTGATGTGGTCGTGCAGCCAGGCCTTGTTGACCTTTCCCTTGCCGCCGGCCTTCACGGCGGCTTTGCCGGCCGCCTTGGCGGCGGCCTTGGCATCGGTCTGGGCGCCGGGCTTGAAACCGGTCTTGGCATTTACTTTCATGGGGTCTATTGTCCTCTCCCGGACTCGCCCGATAATTGGGCCATGGCTCAAATACAACTTACCCCCGCCCAGCGCAAGGATCACCGCGCCGATGCCCACCACCTGAACGCGGTCGTGATGATAGGTTCCGACGGCCTCACCCCCGCCGTCAAAAAGGAAACCGACGCCGCGCTCAAAGCCCACGGGCTCATCAAGGTGCGGGTGCTGTCGGACGACCGCGCCGGCCGTGAGGAAATCTTCCAGGCCCTGGCCGACGAACTCAATGCCGCGCCCATCCAGCACATCGGCAAGCTGCTGGTGCTGTGGCGCCCGATGCCCGAAAAGGAAAAAAAGGTCAACGAAGACCGCATGCCCGGCCCGCGCGACGTCAAGGTTCTGAAGAACAGCTCGCGCCACGGCCAGCGGCCCGAGGTCAAAACCCTGCGTGTGCTGGGCAACCAGCGCCTTACCCCGGGCGGCACCGTCAAGCGTGCCAAGAAACCCCAGCTCAAAAGCATCAAGAAAAGCGCGCAGGGCTGAGCCTGGGATCGGGGCAATCACCCCGATAGCGGCATTCTTCCCGCCGGCCGTGCAAAGCGGTCTTTAGATTTGTGACTCCCGCCCACAGCTACCCGCCATGACCAATCCCCTCCTCGACTTTTCCGACCTCCCGCTGTTTGACCGCATCCAGCCCGAGCATGTGGGCCCCGCCGTCGATGAACTGATGGCCAGGGCCGACGCGGCGCTTGAAACCGTCACCGCGCCCGACTTCCCCGCCACCTGGGGCGGCATTGCCCGTGTGCTGGACGTCGCCACCGAAAACCTGGGCCGCGCCTGGGGCGCCGTGAGCCACCTCAACAGCGTGGCCGACACGCCCGAGCTGCGCGCCGCCTACAACGCCGCCCTGCCGCGTGTGACCGAGTTCTGGACCCGCCTGGGCGCCGACGAGCGCCTCTACGCCAAATACAAGGCGATTGACGTGGCCACGCTCAACACCGAGCAACGCCAGGCCCACAAGAACGCGATCCGCAACTTTGTGCTCTCGGGCGCCGAACTCCAGGGCGCGGCCCGCGAGCGCTTCGCGCAAATCCAGGAGCGCCAGGCCGAGCTGAGCCAGAAATTCAGCGAAAACGCACTCGACGCAACCGACGCCTTCGCCTACTACGCCACCGAGGCCGAAATCGCCGGCATCCCGGCCGACGTGCTGCAGGCCGCGCGCGCCCAGGCCGAGGCTGAAGGCAAGACCGGCTACCGCCTGAGCCTGAAGATGCCGAGCTACATGCCCGTCATGCAATTCGCCACCAGCGGCAAGCTGCGCGAAACCCTTTACAAGGCCTACACGACACGCGCCAGCGACCAGGCCGCACCTGAGTTCAGCCAATTCGACAACAGCGCGATCATGAAAGAAATCCTCGCGCTGCGCCTTGAAGAAGCCCAGTTGCTGGGCTACCGCAATTTTGGCGAGGTCTCGGTGGTGGCCAAGATGGCCAAGTCGCCCGACGAGGTGATCACCTTTTTGCGCGACCTCGCGCGCCGCGCCCGGCCCTATGCCGAAAAAGACGTGGCCGACCTGCGCGCCTTCGCCGCCAGCCAGCTCGGTATGGCCGAACTCCAGCCCTGGGACTATGCCTACGTCGGCGAAAAACTCAAGGAAGCCCGCTACGCCTTCAGCGAGCAGGAAGTCAAACAGTACTTCACCGCGCCCAAGGTACTGGCCGGCCTCTTCAAGATCGTTGAGACCCTGTTTGAAGTCGCCATCCGCAAGGACTCTGCCCCGGTGTGGAAGCCCGGCGTGGAGTTCTACCGCATCGAGCGGGACGGCCAATTGGTCGGCCAGTTCTACCTCGACCAGCCGGCCCGCACCGGCAAGCGCGGCGGCGCCTGGATGGACGACGTGCGCGCCCGCTGGCTGCGCCCCGACACCGGCAAGCTGCAAACGCCGGTCGCGCACCTGGTCTGCAACTTCGCCGAAGGCGTGGGCGGCAAGCCCGCGCTGCTCACGCATGACGACGTGACCACGCTGTTCCATGAATTCGGTCACGGCCTGCACCACATGCTCACCCAGGTCAATGAGCGCGATGTTTCCGGCATCAGCGGCGTCGAATGGGACGCGGTCGAGCTGCCCAGCCAGTTCATGGAAAACTTCTGCTGGGAATGGGACGTGCTCAAGCACATGACGGCGCACGTCGACACCGGCGCCCCCCTGCCGCGCGCGCTGTTCGACAAGATGCTGGCCGCCAAGAACTTCCAGAGCGGCATGCAGACGCTGCGCCAGGTCGAGTTCTCGCTGTTCGACATGCTGCTGCACACCTCGCACAAGCCGGCCGACGACATCATGGGCCTGCTGAACGAGGTGCGCAAAGAGGTGGCCGTGATCCCCTCGCCGCCCTATAGCCGCACCGCGCACACCTTCAGCCACATCTTTTCGGGTGGCTATGCCGCCGGCTACTACAGCTACAAATGGGCGGAAGTCCTGTCGGCCGACGCCTACGCCGCTTTTGAAGAAACCGCGACAGCCGTGCCCGCGGCTTCTGGGGACGATGGCGGAAAAACCACGGTCACGGTGGAAACCGGGAGAAGGTACCGCCAGGCCATCCTGGAGGCCGGCGGAAGCCGGCCGGCCATGGAATCTTTCAAGGCTTTCCGCGGCCGCGAACCCTCGATTGATGCTTTGCTGCGTCATCAAGGTATGGCCTGAAAACGTTAGTAGACTTACCAGACAGGCAGGCCTGCGTTAAGCTTGCCCCTATCCGCCACCCTGTACTTCCCGTACCTGAGACCGACTGGAACACCATGAAGATAACTACCGTGAAATCCCTCGTGCCCCAAGCCCTGCTGGCCCTGGCAGTAGCCGCTGGCGGTCTTCTTTCACCCCTGGCGCAAGCCCAGCAGGTCTACCGCATCGTCGGCCCCGACGGCAAGGTGACTTTCTCCGACCAGCCGCCGCCCGCCACGGCCAATGCCAAGACCAGCACTGCCAATACCAGCGGTTCCGGCAACGCGGCGCCCACCGGCCTGCCCTTCGAACTGCGCCAGGTCGCCAACAAATACCCTGTCACCCTGTATTCCGGCGAGAACTGCGCCCCCTGCGGCACCGCCCGGGCCATGCTGGTCAACCGCGGCATCCCCTTTTCCGAGCGAACGGTGACCACCAAGGAAGATTTGACGGCGCTGCAGCGGCTTAGCGGCGACACCTCCCTGCCTTTCGCCACCATCGGCAGCCAGCAGCTCAAGGGCTTTTCCGACGCGGAATGGACCCAATTCCTCAATGCCGCCGGCTACCCGCCCGCATCGGTGCTGCCGGCCAGTTACCGCCCACCGGCTGCCACGCCCCTGGTCGCGGTGAGCACGCCGCCAGCCGCGGCCGCCAACGGTACGGCGCGCCCCGCTGCGGCGCCCGCCGCCCCATCCGTAGCCCCGCCGCCGCCCTCAGCGAACAACCCGGCCGGCATCAAGTTTTAAGCCGCCCCGCCTCAGGCACCCAGACGCTCAGGCACCCAGACGCTCAGACGCTCAAACACAAACGCCGGGTTCACCCCGGCGTTTTGCTTTCTGCACCTCACCTGTCCGCTGACAGCTTGAGCAGGTGCAAGAGCTTGAACGGCTTCCTAGAACACCAGCGTCTTGACACCGCCCGGCGCGCCGAGCAGGCAGACATGGGCTTTCTGGAAGGCAAACACCCCCACCGTCACCACGCCGGGCCACTGGTTGACCTGGGACTCAAAGGCCAGCGGGTCGCTGATCTTCAGGCCGGTCACGTCCAGGATGTGCTGGCCGTTGTCGGTGACCAGCGGCTTGCCGTCCTTCAGGCGCAGCACCGCCGTGCCGCCCAGCGCCGCGAACTGCCGCGTGATGCGCTTGGAGGCCATGGGGATCACTTCGACTGGCAGCGGGAAGGCGCCCAGCACCGCCACCAGCTTGGATTCGTCGACAATGCAGACAAACTTGCGCGACTGCGCAGCCACGATTTTTTCGCGCGTGAGCGCCGCGCCGCCGCCCTTGACCATGAAACCCGCGTTGTCGATTTCATCGGCGCCGTCGATGTAGACACCCAGCTCGTCGACCTCGGTGGCATCGAAAACCTTGATGCCCAGCGCCTGCAGGCGCTCGGTGGAGGCGACCGAGCTGGACACCGCGCCCGCGATGCGGTCTTTCATGGTGGCCAGGGCATCAATGAATTTGTTGACCGTGGAGCCGGTGCCGACGCCGACAATGCTGCCTTCTTCCACGTAATGCAGGGCCGCCTGGCCGACCAGGGTTTTGAGTTCGTCTTGGGTCATGGGAAGTGTTTGCGCGTATTGGGGATGAAACGGAAAAACGGTGGATGGGGTTTTGCGACAATCAGGGCTCTTGCCGCCCTTCACAGTCACCTTCCCCGAATTATCCAATGTCCCTGCTCCCCTACGCCCTGGCCCGCCCCTTTTTATTTGGGCTGGATCCCGAAACCGCCCACGAGCTGACCATGGCCTCTCTGGCGCGCACCCAGGGCACCCCCCTGGCGCTCGCCTACCTGTCCAGCCGCGTCAGCGACCCGATTGAACTGGCCGGCCTGAAATTTCCCAACCGCGTCGGGCTGGCCGCGGGCCTGGACAAAAACGCCCGCTGCATCGACGGCCTGGCCGCCATGGGCTTTGGTTTTGTCGAGGTCGGCACCGTCACGCCCAAGGGCCAGCCCGGCAACCCCAAGCCGCGCATGTTCCGCCTGCCCGAGGCCAACGCGCTGATCAACCGCCTGGGTTTCAACAATGAAGGGCTGGACGCCTTCCTGGCTAATGTGCGGCGCTCCAGCGTGCGCAAGCCCGGCGCGCAAGGCGGCCTGCTGCTGGGCCTGAACATCGGCAAGAACGCCGCCACGCCGATTGAAAACGCGGTCGACGACTACCTCACCTGCCTGGACGGCGTCTACCCGCATGCCGACTACGTCACCGTCAACATCTCCAGCCCCAACACCAAAAACCTGCGCGCACTGCAAAGCGACGAGGCGCTGGACGCCCTGCTGGGCCGCATCGCCGAACGCCGCGAGGCCCTGGCCACGCAGCACGGCAAGCGCGTGCCCATCTTCGTGAAGATCGCGCCCGACCTCGACGAGGCCCAGGTGGCCGTCATCGCCGCCACCTTGCAGCGCCACGCCATGGATGGCGTGGTTGCCACCAACACCACGCTCAGCCGCGACGCCGTCAAGGGCATGCGCCATGCCGAAGAGGCCGGCGGCCTGAGCGGCGCGCCTGTGCTCCAGGCCAGCAACCGCGTGATCACCCAGCTGCGCGCGGCGCTCGGCAAGGGCTTTCCCATCATCGGCGTGGGCGGGATTTTGAGCGGGGCCGACGCCGTCTCCAAGATCCAGGCCGGCGCCGACGTGGTGCAGATTTACACCGGGCTGATCTACAAAGGCCCTGAGCTGGTGACCCAAGCCGCGCAGGCGATCAAGAAGAGCCGCTAAGCCTTCCCCTCGCTCAAGCTGCTGCGCGCTTTTTCGGCGCTGCCTTTTTCGCTACGGCTTTCTTGGCCGGGGTCTTTTTAGCTGGCGACTTTTGGGCCGGCGTCTTTTTGGCCGCGGCCTTGCGCGCCGGGGCCGCCTTGTCGCCCAGTTCCACCCACACCGGTGCATGGTCGCTCGCGTGTTCCTGCCCACGCACCCAGCGGTCCACACCGGCGGCCTTCAGGCGCGGCGCGAGCGTGGCATTGAGCAGGATGTGGTCGATGCGCAGCCCCGCGTCACGCTGCCAGTGCTGGCGAAAGTAATCCCAAAAGGTGTAGATGCGCTCATCCGGGTGCAGTGCACGCAGGCTGTCCACCCAGCCCTGCGCCAGCAGCTTCTCGTAGGCGGCCCGGCTCTCGGGCTGCAGCAGCGCGTCCTTGCGCCATGACTTGGGGTTGTAGATGTCGAAGTCCGTCGGCACCACATTGAAGTCGCCGGCCAGCACCACCGGGTGTTCCGAGGCATACAGCGCTTTGGCATGCGCATGCAGGCGGCTGAACCAGGCCAGCTTGTAGTCAAACTTGGGGCCCGGCTGCGGGTTGCCGTTGGGCAGGTAGAGGCAGGCCACCACCACACCGTCCACCGCGGCTTCCAGGTAGCGGCTCTGGTCGTCAGCCGGGTCGCCGGGCAGTTCGCGGCGGATTTCTACCGGCGCTTGGCCCCTGGCCAGAATCGCCACGCCGTTCCAGGAGCGCTGGCCTTTCCACAAGGCCTCATAGCCCGCCTCGCGCAAGGCCTGGTGCGGGAACACGCCGTCCAGCGCCTTGAGCTCCTGCAGGCAGACCACATCGGGCGCTTCTTTTTCCAGCCACGCCAGCAATTGCGGCAGGCGCGTCTTGATGCCGTTGACGTTGAAGGTCGCGATCTTCATCGGCCGCGAACTCAAACTCCGGGCGAAGGCTTGCCCCGGCCCGGCGCGCGCCGGAAGGCCTCGGCCCCGCCGCTGCCCCCGCCATCGGGAAAGCTGTGCTGCCTGAGCTTGCCGGCATCTTCCGGCTTCACGGGATTCTCGATCAACGTACTGGCATCGTTGCCGTCGGCCGCATCGTCCGGCTCACTGTGTGGCGGGTGCGGCACGGGCGCGCCTTCGCCGGTCTTGGCGCGTGTGGGGCTGGTGTTCTTGGTCATACTTCCAAGCTAGCAGTCCCGCCGCGGCCACCGTGTCAGACAACACCGCAAGCAAGGCTTCAGGGTAAGCACCAAGTGCCGATAGAGCCTGTCCCCTAGAGTACCCGGCGGTCTTTCTGTGGCCGCATGTTCCGACTACGATGCAGGCAGTTTTGACAGGAGACCTGCTTTTGGCCGCGACCCCATCCTCCACTTTTGCGCCCGATTCTTCGCCCTACCCCCACCTGCTCGCCCCGCTGGACCTGGGCTTCACCACGCTGAAAACCCGCGTGCTCATGGGCAGCATGCACACCGGCCTGGAAGACGGGCGCAAGCACTTTCCCGCCATGGCCGCCTACTTTGCCGAACGCGCGCGCGGCGGTGTGGGCCTGATGGTCACCGGCGGGTTTTCGCCCAACATCGCCGGCTGGACCAAGCCTTTCGCCGGCATGCTGGCCAGCTCGGGCGCGGCGCGGCGCCACAAGCAGGTCACCGACGCCGTGCACGCCGAGGGCGGCAAGATCGCGCTGCAAATTTTGCACACCGGCCGCTACGGCTACCACCCGCTGTGCGTTGCGCCCTCGCGCATCCAGAGCCCGATCTCGCCCTTCACGCCGCGTGAACTCAGCGCCGGCGGCATAGAGAGGCAGATACGCGCCTTCATTCGCTGCGCACTGCTGGCGCGCGACGCAGGCTATGACGGCGTCGAGATCATGGGCAGCGAAGGCTATTTCATCAACCAGTTCCTCGTCACCCACACCAACCAGCGCACCGACGACTGGGGCGGCAGCTACGAAAACCGCATGCGCCTGGCCGTGGAGATCGTTCGCCGCACCCGCGAAGCCGTGGGTCGCGACTTCATCATCATCTACCGCCTCTCAATGATCGACCTCATCCCCGGCGGCAGCAGCTGGGAGGAAGTCGTGCTGCTGGCCAAAGCCGTCGAGGCTGCCGGCGCGACCATCATCAACAGCGGCATTGGCTGGCACGAGGCCCGCGTCCCCACCATCGCCACTTCGGTGCCGCGCGGCGCCTTCACCTGGGTCACGAAAAAGCTGCGCACCGACCTGCGCGCCGCCGGTGTCACGATTCCGCTGGTCACCAGCAACCGGCTGAACATGCCCGAAGTCGCCGAGCAGGTGCTGGCCGACGGCTGCGCCGACATGGTCAGCATGGCCCGTCCCTTCCTGGCCGACCCGGAATTCGTCAACAAGGCTGCCCAGGGCCGGCGTGACGACATCAACACCTGCATCGCCTGCAACCAGGCCTGCCTGGACCACGCCTTCAAGGCGCAGTTGGCAAGCTGCCTCGTCAACCCGCGCGCCGGGCATGAGACCGAACTCATCATCAAGCTGGCCCCTGCCAAAAAGCGCGTCGCCGTCATAGGCGCGGGCCCCGCGGGCCTGGCCGCCGCCACCACGCTCGCCGAGCGCGGCCACAGCGTGGACCTTTACGACGCGGCCGACAAAATCGGCGGCCAGTTCAACCTGGCCAAGCGTGTGCCGGGCAAGGAAGAGTTTGAGGAAACCCTGCGCTACTTCGGGCAGCGCATCCGGGGCACCGGCGTGCGCCTGCACCTGGATACCCGCGTCAGCGCGCAAGACCTCATCGCGCAAAAGTTCGACGAGGTGGTGCTCGCCACCGGTGTCACGCCGCGCAATCCGCGCATCCCGGGGCAGGAAGATCCCAGGGTGCTCAGCTACATCGACGTGCTGCTGGGCCGCCAGCCCGTGGGCCGGCGCGTGGCCCTGATCGGCGCGGGCGGCATCGGCTTTGACGTGGCCGAATTCCTGGTCACACCCGCCGGCCATTCCACCGCGCTCGACCTGCCCGCCTGGCTGGCCGAATGGGGCGTGGCCGACCCCGCCGAGGTGCGCGGCGGTGTGGTGCGCCCGAAAGTCACGCCCCCTGAGCGCCAAGTCACGCTGCTGCAGCGCAAGCCCGGCAAGCCGGGGGCAGGACTGGGCAAGACCACCGGCTGGATACACCGCGCCGCGCTCAAGATGAAGGATGTCGAGATGCTTTCGGGTGTCAACTACGAGCGCATAGGCGAACAGGGTGGCGACCTGGGCCTCTTCATCACCTTCGGCGAAAAACGCCTGGACGGCACCGTGCTCGCCGTCGACAACATCGTGCTGTGCGCCGGCCAGGAGCCTCTGCGCGAACTGCTGGAGCCGCTACGCGCGGCCGGCGTGAAAACACATTTGATAGGCGGCGCCGACAAAGCCAGCGAACTGGACGCCAAGCGCGCGATCAACCAGGGAACGCGAGTCGCGGCGGCGATTTAGCAGGGGCTAAGCGCGCAGCACGCTGAACACCAGCAGCCCCAGCGCCATCCCGAAACTCAGCGCATGCACATTGGCCGCCATGGCGATGCGCTTCATCATCCGCAAGCCCTGCTGGTCCTGCGAGCCCAGCAGGAACAGCAGGCACATCTCCCGCCGCAGCTGCGGGTCGACGGCACTGTGCAGCTTCAGGGCCTTGTGCAGCGACACCGACAGGTAAAGCGCGGCCACCGAGGCCAGCATGATGATGGGGAAAAACCAGCCGCGCACCATCCACGCCGGAAGCTGCGGCACCCACCAGGCGCGCAGCAGGTCGGCGGCGGCAAAAATCAGGAAGCCCCCCGCAAAACCCAGCCATTCGTGGGTACGGAATTTCACCATCATTTTCCTGGCCCTGGTTTCCAGGGGCAGCTCGTATTCCATGTTCGGATTGACCTTGTGCGAGCGTTGCGGCGCGGGTGCCAGGATTCTGCGCAGGAACGCCCGCCGGGGCAATACTGCAAATGCAGGAGAAGATATTAGGGGCCTAAGACACCCCGTATGCCTGAAGCACCAAGGTGCTAAGGCGTCTTGCGCCGCAGCGGGTCCAGCAGTGGCTTCAGGCCGTTGTGGTCGATTTCCTGCATCAGCGCTAACAAGCGGCCGATCTCCCCCTTGGGAAAGCCTTCACGCGCAAACCAGTTAAGGTAGTTGCCCGGCAGGTCGGCGATCAGCGTGCCCTTGTGCTTGCCAAAAGGCATTTCGCGCGTCACCAGCAGCATCAAGTCTTCGGGGTTCATCTATCTGATATCGATGTGGGGGAAGAGCCTAGCCACCGGCCCGCTTGGGCGCATAACCCTGTTTTTGCAGCACCGCCATCACCGCATCGCAATGGTCGCCCTGCACTTCGATCACACCGTCCTTCGCCGTACCGCCCGAACCGCAGGCTGTGCGCAGTTGCTTGCCCAGCAACGCCAGGCCCATGGCATCCAGCGGCAGGCCCTTGACCACCGTCACCGTCTTGCCGCCCCGGCCCTTGCTCTCGCGGCTCACGCGCACCGGTCCCGGCGCGGGCACGGCAGCCTGCTTGCAACTGCAGGCCGCGACCGGCCGGCGGCAGCCTGGGCACATTCTTCCGGCCTCGGTCGAATAGACCAGGCCGCCTGCGGGAGTTTGTTTCATGAAAGAGGGGGACAGCAGCTCGGCCAGAAGGCCAAGCTTTAGAACGATCGTTCGTAAAAAATTGTGAACTAGTTCACAGAAAAACAAAAATGTACCTTATATCCCTTATAAACATGGCCGGGATAGGCGCCATGCCCGTTCTTCTTCAGCACCACCTACGGGTGACTCCAGGGCGCAAACAATGACGGGCAGCAGTTTTCTGATCGGTTTCTTTATCTTTCTCGGGAGCGTGGCCCTCGGAGCCCTCGCTTACGAACGCTGGTTGTCCCATGTGGTGTCGTCCCGCAAGAAAGTGGCCCGCAACCACGCCCTGCGCGCCAAGCCCCTGACCAGCCGCGACGAGCTCCAGGTCTGGCGCTGGCTTGAAGAAGTCTTTCCCGAGCACCGTATCCTGCCCAAAGTCCCCTTCACCGGATTTATCGAGCCCAACCAGCGCGGCGGTGATGCCCACTGGCAGGCACTGCTGAGCACGGTGAATTTTTCCTGCGCCCTGGCCGACCAGAAAGGCACGGTACTGGGCTGCATCGACGTGCTGGGCCGCGGCGAAGTCACCGGCCGCAACCACGGCTTCAAGCGCGAGTTGCTGGCTCGCGCCGGTTTGCCTTACTGGATTGTTGAAAGCCAACGGCGTCCCAGCGCGGCACTGCTGCGCGAAAAATTCCTGGGCGCCGCCACCAGCGAAGCCGCCAGGCTGGCCCCCGCCGAACGCGCCCGCCGCCCCGCCCCCACCAGGCTCGAGCGGCGGCAACTCTCGCGCGTCTCCAGCAATGCCTCGGACCTCACCAAAACCGGCATGACGCCGCTGCACCTGAAGTCCACCCTCAAGCTGCAGGCCCTGGCCCGCGCCTTCGCACTGCGCTTGGCCGGTGAAGGCCCGCCGCGCAAGCACATCGGCTATGCGAGCACCAACCCGGGCAGTTCCCTCATTTAGGTCCCGACTCGCTCCCTCTCCCTGAGGAGAGGGAGTGAAAGCCTGGCTCCCTGGCAAGACAGTAAAGAATGCCCGGGTAAAGAACGCCGCAGGGTTTGAGGTTCTTGAACCCTCAAGCTCACTTCAGCAAAAATTCCATCTCCGTCCCCGCCAGGTTCAGCACATCATGGTGCGACAGCGGTGTGGCCTTGGGGCCTATGGCCTTGCCGTTGAGGGTCGATGGTGTCTGGCCGTCCATGTGGGCCACGTAATAGCCGTCGCGCCGGTGCGAAATCGACACCACCGCCACGCCCGGCTGGCCGAAGGTGGTGACCGCCTTGACCACCGGCACTTCCAGCCCCGCCGACGAGCCCGACAGCACTTTGAGGCTGGCCTGCCGCGCGCCAGCCGTGCCCGGCAGCCCTATCGCGTCCAGCGACATGGCCGTGGTTTCCTGGCTCTCGGCGGGCTCCTCCTCATGCTCGGAATTCGCCACGTACTGGATCTTGAAGTGGCCGATGTTGATGATGTCGTTGTCGTGCAGCAGCTCGCGCGCCTTGACCATATGGCCGTTGAGGTAGGTGCCGTTGGTGCTGCCCAGGTCCCGGAGGTAGACGTCGGCAATGCCCTTGAGTTCAAACACGCAATGCTCGCCGCTCACCACCAGGTTGTCGAACACGATGTCGTTGTATGGCCGGCGGCCCAGCGTGGTGCGGTCGTTCTTCAGGTAGACATGCTTGATTTCGACGCCTTCGACTGAAGCAATGAGTTGCGGCATGTGGAGAGCCTTTCTTGTGGATTGGTCGCCACCACTCCCGGCGTGGGGCGTCTCCATCGTAGCGCCGCCCCCGCGAAGGCACAAGGGCGCCGCTCAGTTCTTCGCCGCGCCCGTGCCCAGGCAGGCCGCGCGTATCAGCCGCTCCGTCGGGTTGGGCGTCACGTCGCGAAACGCCATCTGCCGGACCGAGCCCTCAGGGTAGGTCGAAGTCTTGTGCGACTTGCCCTTCCACAGCGGCTCCTTGTAAAAATCCAGCGAGAGATAGCGCGCGCTCTTGTCGGCGCAATCAAACTTCACGGTGGAGGTGTAGGAGCGGTAAGGCACGCCGTCCCAGCTGGTGCGCGGCAGCGAGCGGCTCACGCGTATCTTCATGACGCGCACCTCGCCCTCCACGCTCACCGGAACGGGGTCAACCTCTATGGTGTTGACGGCAGGCTCCTGCGGATCGCCCAGCACGGTGAACCAGGAGGACTGCTGCGCATGCAGCGCGGAGGCGCTTCCAAGCAAACTCCACAACAGGATGGTCTTTGTCATACAGGATCCACAGCGATTTGGGGGGAGGCTGCCCGTCCCGGCGGCAGCGCCGCATCGCTTGTCCGCCGATGCTGTGCCCCCTAAGAATGTTTCGCCCTCTTGCACCATTTGCACAATGTCGCACGATCCAGTCTAACCGTCGATCCCGCGCCATGCCACATGAAATGATGCAGCGCCGCGAAAGGTTTGCATGCGAGCAACACCTTTTACGTAGGCCTGCGCCGACACCACGCTGCGCCGCATCCCTGCGGCCAGCCACCGACACGGGCCTTAAGGTCGTTTCAGAGAGTCGCCTCAACAAGCTCTCAGCCATTCCCTTCAACTACCTCGAAAGGTATTCCCATGAACAAGGACCAAGTCAAAGGCAAGATCAAGGAAGTCGCCGGCGAAGTGCAGGAGCACACCGGCAAGGCCATCGGCAGCACCGAGCAGCAGGCCAAGGGCCATGCCCGCGAATTTGAAGGCAAGGCCCAGAAGGCCGCCGGCGATGTGAAGGAAAACCTCAAGGACGCCACGCGCGACCTTAATGACAACCTCAATCGCGGGCGCTTTTAAGGCTTCAGCGCTCAGCACCTAGACCTTCACTTCACCTTCATAGCAGTGTCCTGGACGGGCACTGCCCGCCTCCCAACTTCCAGATCGGCCGGTTCTTCCGGCCGATTTGCCGTGCGTCCGTGACTCATCTGTCGCCCATTCAACTCAAGGCTTTGGCTGACGGGGCGCAAGCGCCTTCGCCGCTGGCACGCCCGCCGCGCGGCGCCCATCATGGCCTTGTGAACCCGCGCAAAAAAACCTCCCGCAAAACCCCGGCCCCGACCCTGCCCGACGACCTCACGCACGGCGGCCTGCGGCGGCCCACCGTCACCATCAACGGTTACAGCCTGCAGCTGCATGACGGCGACGGCTTTGCCGGCGACAGCGTCAGCCGCAGGGCCTACGGCGAGATGCTCGACGCCTGGCGCAAACTCTACCGGCGCATCAGCGGCCTGGACCCATTGGGCCGCAAGCCCACGGCCGAGATCAGCAAGAAGCGGCTGGATACCCTGCTCAGGCGCAACGGCAAGGCGGCTGCCATCATCGCCGCGGCGTCTGAAGACTACGCCTGGCAGCTGGCCCGCGTGGTACGGCGCTTCCTCGCTCATCCTTCATGGCAGGGCGTGCGGCGCATCGTGGTGGGCGGCGGCTTCCGGCAAAGCCTGGTCGGCGAGCTGGCCATAGACCGCGCGGCCGAGCTGCTCTACCAGCGCGGCAGCCGCGCCCATCTCATGACTTTGCGCCACCATCCCGATGAGGGCGGGCTGATCGGCTGGGTGCACCTGGCGCCGCCCGAAGTGCTCTCGAGCTACGACGGCTTCCTCGCCGTCGACATTGGCGGCACCAATGTACGCTGCGGCATCGTGCGGCCACGCGCCCGCAAGACGCCCGACCTCACCGACGTCAGAATCAGCGGCCTGCGCAAATGGGGCCACGCCGGCGACGACGACGCCACCCGCCGCGAAGACCTGGTGCAGGGCATCGCAGGCATGCTCAAGAAACTCATCAAGCAGGCCGCCGCCAAAAACCTCAAGCTCGCGCCCTTTGTCGGCGTGGCCTGCCCCGGCATGATCGCCGAAGACGGCTCCATCGCCGCCGGCGCGCAAAACCTGCCCGGCAACTGGGAAAGCCCGCGCTTCAACCTCGCGCAACACCTCGGCGACAGCCTGCCCCAGCTGGACGGCCACGACATGCAGGTGCGTCTGCACAACGATGCGGTCGTTCAGGGTTTGTCGGAGCTGCCCTTTATGCAGGGCGTCAAGCGCTGGGCCGTGCTGACGGTGGGTACGGGCTTGGGGAATGCCAGCTTTGTGAATGGGGCTGCGCCGGCGGCCAAGAAGAAGGCGCGGGCAGCCAAGAAGCGCTAAGTCCTTCTTTTCGGAGGAGGGAGAAAACTAGCGCGGCGCAATAGGCGACCCCACCACCACCCCCGGAAACACCGGCAGCTTCTCCACCGGCACCGGCGCCGGCGGCTGCAACACCACACCCGGCATGCCGCCCGAATCCCCGCCCTGCACCACCGGCACCGGGTTTTCCGCAGGCGCCTGGATGGTCACATACTTGATCACCGGCGCGGGCTGCCAGCGCGGTGCGCCGCCGGCCACCGCCGGTGATGCGCCCGCCATGCTGCCGGCCGGCACCTCGCCCGGCTGGCCTTCCTGCGGCGGCTCAGCGCCGTTGAGCAGGGCTTCGATGCGCTGCTGTTCATGGTCCGTCGCGGCGCCGCCCTGCGGCGCGGCAAAGCGCATCTCAGGGTCCACCACCTTGGCCTTGATCGCCTGCTGGAAAAACTCGCCCACGATGGGCAGCGCGCTGCGCGCACCCTGGCCCCAGCTGTCGCCCATGGTCACGCGGTTGTCGTTAAAGCCCACCCAGGCGCCGGCTACCAGCTGCGGGTGCATCATCACAAACCAGCCGTCGGTATTGCCCTGCGTCGTGCCCGTCTTGCCCGCCAGGTCGGCGCGCAGGCCGTAGCGGCTGCGTATCGCCGCGCCCGTGCCCTGGTCGATCACGCCGCGCATCACGTCCAGCAGCGTCTGCGCCACCGTGGCCTCCATCACCGTCTCGGGCGACTTGGCCTGGAACTCCTCCAGCACCTTGCCGTTGCGGTCTTCCACCCGTGTGACGATGATGGGCTCGATGTAGCGGCCGTCATTGGCCAGCGTGCCGTAGGCCGTGACCATTTCCTTCAGCGTCACCGGGCTGGTGCCCAGCGCGAGCGAAGGCACTTCCTCCAGCTTGCTCTGCCGCACGCCCATGGCCCGGGCCAGCTTGGCCACATGGGCCGGGCCCACCACCTGCATCACCTGCGCCGTGATGGTGTTCTTGGAAAACATCAAACCCTGGCGCAGGCTCATGAACTCGCCGCTAGGCCCGCCGCCGTCGGTGGGCCGCCAGAAGGCGCCGTTGCCCAGGGGAATCTCCACCACGCCGTCAATAAAGCCGTCGCTCTGCCGCGCGCCCTCTTCAAAGGCCGCGCCATACACAAAGGGCTTGAAAGTCGAGCCCGGCTGGCGGCGTGCCTGCTGCACGTGGTCGAACTGGTCGTCCGCAAAATCCCGGCTGCCCACCCAGGCCCGCACCTGGCCGTTGCTAGGGTCCAGCGCCATGAAACCGGCCTGCACCCGCGTCTTCTCGTCCTTGAGGGCCTGCATGAAATCGGCCTTGGCCGTCAGGGCTTTCAGCGCCTCTTCGTCAGACTGGCCGGCCGCGCGCGCGGCCTTGTACTCCTGCGTGTCGCGCACAAAGGCCAGGGCCAGCTCGCGCTGCGCGCCGCTCTTGGCCTTCCAGCCCGCGCTGAAGCGCCAGTCGCCGGCAACGATTTTCTGCAGCCGGTCGCCCTGCGCCACCAGCGCCTTGGTGGCCATCTCCTGCAGGCGTGAATCAATCGTGGTGCGCACCACCAGGCCGTCGGCGTAAATGTTGTAGTCGTTGCGGTCCGCCCATTCGATCAGCCAGCGGCGCAGCTGCTGCGCCAGGTGCGGCATCTCGCCGAACTCCGGCTCCAGCCGCTCGAAGTCGATCTTCAGCGGCTTCTTCTTCAGCGCTGCGACCTTGTCTTCCGGCAACTTGCCGTGCTTCACCATCTGCATCAACACCGTGTTGCGGCGCTGCAGCGCGCGCTCCGGGCTGGTCACCGGGTTGTAATAGCTCGCACCCTTGAGCATGCCCACCAGCGTCGCGCTTTGCAGCACGTCCAGCTCGCTCGCCGATTTGTCGAAATAGGTGCGCGCCGCCATCTCGATGCCGTAGGCGTTGTAGAGGAAGGGCACGGTGTTGAGGTAACTCTCGAGGATCTCGTCCTTGCTGTAGACCGCCTCGATCTTGAAGGCCGTGATCGCCTCTTTCAGCTTGCGCGTCAGCGAGGCCGAGCGGCCAATCTCTTCCGGGTACATATTGCGCGCCAGCTGCTGCGTGATGGTGGAGCCGCCCTGCTTGCGGCCCATCAGCGTCCACATCACCGAAGACACCGTGCGCCTGAAGTCCATGCCGTGGTGATCGTAAAAACGGTGGTCTTCGGTCGCGATCAGCGCGGCCACCACATTCGGCGAAATCTGGTTCAGCTTCACCCAGTCGCGGTTCGCGCGCTGGAAGCTCGCCAGCTCTTTGCCGTCCACCGACATCAGCACCGAAGGCTTGGCCGTCTTGGCCTTCAGCAGGTCGCTGATGCTGGGCGTGAAAGGCAGCAGCAACACCGTGTACAGCAGCAGCGTGGCCGGGATCGCCGCCAGCGCCAGGCCCACGCCGCGCCAGGTGGGGTGGCGCAGCCGGCCGAAAATGGTGGCCGCGAATGCGCGCAGGCGCTGGCCCAGGGAGGCCGCGGGAGGAGTCTGGTCGGGGTTCTTCATTGCCTGCAAGTTTACTGGGGCACCGTAAACCCCCTTTGTAGGACGGCGGCGCTGTGGCCCAAGGCGAAAAGAGGCGTGCGAACAGCGGTTTTTTTGCCCCTAAAAGAGACCGGCCAAGCCCGCCCTAGCAAGCAAAAAGCGCTTCTTTCAGGCCCCAAATGTCGGCGGCCACCTACACGGGCTTCACGGCCGCCGGGCTAAGGTATTTGCAGATAGACAGCCAGACACAGACAGACAGGCAGGCGTACCAACCGCGTACCGCACAGGCGCCGGCCAAGGAGAGCACCCATCCATGAGCTTCCTCTCGCACCGGCCCATCATCCAGCCGGACCGCATCAACCTCAACAGCCCCTCCGCCGCCCACGCGTGGGAGCAAAAGCTGCACGCCAGCCAGGAACAGCTCAGGCGCGCCATCGCAGCCGTCGGCGACAAGGCCAGCAATGTTGAGAAGCACTTGCGCGGGATCAGCACCGGCACCGGCACCGACCGGGACAAGCCCCATTGAGCCGCCGCGCCCGCCCCGGAAAACCCGACACAGCTTGACGGGCCCCAGCCCGCAAGCGCCAGTCACTGCACGCCTTCCATTTCACCCAGCCCAGGAGATTCCATGACCCCTCGCGTTCCATTCAACAACCCGAAAAACAATCCCACAAGCAAAGACAGCAACAAGGCCAACACCAGCAGCATGAACAACACAGAAAACACACCCGCCGAACGCATCGAGTTCCAGGATTCCTTCGCCGCCCAGGTCTGGGCCAAAAAATTCAACGTCAGCACCGGGCAGCTGCGCGAAGCCATAGAAGCCGTGGGCGACCAGGCACCCAAGGTCGAGATGCATCTCAAGGGAAGCCGCACCACCACCAACGCAGAGCGCGTGAACAACGCAGGCGGGGACAAGCCCCGTTGATGGCCGGCACCATACGCGCCACAATGCCTGGGCGGTGACCCCTCGCCGCGTGCGGCGCATGCACACACCGCTATGCGCAGGAGGCACCCCCATGGTTTTGCAGCAAGGCCCGCAGCAGCCTGACGCCAGGCACGAGTCCGCGCACCCACCCAGCCGCCGCACAGCCCTCACGGACATTGCGGCCTTCACCGCTGCGGCGCTGCTGCTGCCCGGCCAGTCGCAGGCACAAGCACAAGCCCACACGCAGCCAGCAGCCAGACTGCAGTCCTGGCCGCTCAACACACGTTCCGCCACCGGCATCCACGACATCGCGCCCGCGCCCGATGGCGGCGTGTGGTTCTCGGCCCAGCGCAGCGGCCACCTCGGCTGGTTTGACCCGCGCAGCGGCAAGACAGAACTCATCGCCCTGGGCGGCGGCTCCTCACCCCACGGCGTGATTGCCGGCCCCGACGGCGCCGCCTGGCTGACCGATGGCGGGCAAAACGCGATAGCCCGCGTCGCCTGGCCCTCGCGCCAAGTCAAAGTCTTCCCCCTGCCCGCCGGCACACCGTATGCCAACCTCAACACCTGCGCCTTCGACGGTGACGGTAATTTATGGTTCACCGGCCAGAGCGGCTATGTCGGCAAGCTCGATGTTCGCAGTGGCGCCGTCACCGTCAAAGACTCCCCACGCGGCCGCGGCCCCTACGGCATCTGCGCCACGCCCAAGGGCGAGATCTGGTGGTGCTCCCTCGCCGGCTCCTTCATCGCCCATCTCGACCACAAGACCGGCGAATCCCGCATCGTCGAACCACCCACACCGCGCCAAGGCGCAAGGCGCGTGTGGTCAGACAGCAAGGGCCGCATCTGGGTCTCGGAATGGAGCAGCGGCAATCTGTCGGTGCACGACCCCGCCCTGGGCACAGGCCCCAACAGCTGGAAAACCTACAAAGCCCCAGGCGCGGATCCGCATGTCTATGCCATCTACGTCGACAACAAAGACATGGTCTGGGCTTCGGAGTGGAGCAACAACGCCATGCTGCGCTTTGACCCGGGGAGTGAGAAGTTTGAAGCCATTCCCCTGCCCCGCGCCAACGCCGCGGTGCGGCAGATTCTGGGGCGGCCCGGGGAGGTCTGGTTACCTGAGAGTGGGACGGAGTTTGTGACGGTGATTAGGACGGGGTGAGACATTGAAAACAAGGCAGGCGAACGCTAGGGGCCTTCACGAGTTACTGTTTTTTTGCCAATCTCGCGGCACTAGAAAATCGTCATGTCCTTCGCGCCAGTTACCGACGACATGCACATTTGAAATGCCCTCCCAGGTAATTGAGCCCGCGTGCTCCGTAACGATGAACTGAAAATCATCATTTACGTTACGTAGAAATTCCGCCAGCGTTTGAAATATCCTGCGAACACCACTGATATCTGCGCTAATCTCGGGATCACCATCCGGTGAGTCTTCGAGCGAAGGCCAAGCCTCGGGGAAGTAAACTTGGCTTGGCTGATCCAGCATCATGAAGTTAGGTACAGGACTATGTATCAGGGACAAGAAATGTTCATGCAAAGCCAGCATCCCGGCCACGTGGTATCCGACCCAATTCTGTCCACTTCCTAGCTCCCACAAAAAATCCGTTCTTCCGGACAGAGGGTGAAACTGCAATGTGAGCTCTTTGATATTTAATTTCACATTCTCAGTTGCGTGCTCCAAGTTCAACATTCCCGCATACCTGGCTACCCCGGTTGAAACCGAATCAATTGAGGCGAGAAGACGATTTCGCTGCACGCGTGGATCCAATTCTTCTCGAAGAGATCTAATTTTCGTCATTAAATCGAGCACGCGTTGACGTAACTCTTCCACATTTTGACTTGTTCGCAAATTATCTAGCGCTTGCTCCACACGGCCAACAAAGAGATATATCTGACGCACGCGTTGACGCTTGGCGGCGGCTTCCGACGACTGATCTTCTAAATATCTCCGCTTTTGTCGGATCTTCGTAATAGCGCTCTCTTGCTCGCGTAGCTCCTGTCTGAGTTCCAGCAATTCATTGTCTAATTTAGCTGGTGCCTCATGTATCGCAACAGAAAGCGCTCCCAACTCCTTAGCCAAATTACCTAACGATACTATGGCTGGATTGTCAGTTGGTTGAATCGTCGAACATATCGGACACTTCCTCGAGTCGCTAAGTTTTTCATGAAGCCAACCGACACCAATCATCCGATCTTGCTGCGAAGTAAGGGTGACACTGTATTGGTCAACAGAAGAAGCCAACTGATCCAACTTAGACAATCTGCGTCTAGTAGAGCCGATTTCCTGGCTTAGCTCATCCTCCTCATCAACTAATTTAGTCAACTCAGAAACCGCAAGTTCGCTGGTGCCCGGCTGCATATCTGGCAAATCCAGGGAGCGAACACGCTCGGGCACCCGTTGCAGTTCGAGAACATACTTATCGAGCGTCCAATCCGTCCCAGGTGGGGTCGAATCGGGCAACAAACCGAGTGCCTTTGCTTGGAGAAAATAGCTTTCAACCTCAGCCTCCCAAGCCCTCGCAGCATTGAGTCTCGCGTCCAGCTCACGCTGCAACCGGTCATGCTCACGCTCGACATCTTTAAGTTCTCTTTGCTTTACTAAGTCTTGTGCATTGATCGCACCCAAAACGAATGGAAAAATAATTCGCAATTTTTCTCGATGCTCTGTAGTGTCAGCCTTATAGAAAAAAGTGTATGGATTGGCGACTACGTGCTGCGGTTGAAAATTAAATGCAGCCATATCTCTGAAGCTCGCGCGCCCCGCAAAACCGGCAGTATCGGAAGTAGAAAAATCAAGGGTAGACAATCTTGCGATCTGATTAAATCTACTCTTTAGGTCCTCGACGCGAGCATTTTTCTCAACTGCGGACGGCACCGAAAGCTCGATACCCTCCGTCCAGAAAAAATCCGTAGTCGTTTGCTGATCCTCAGGATTCCGTCTGGCAATTATCAATTCGGTGTTTGCCAACTTAATATGGAGTCCAAACCAGCCCGTGACTTGGCGTATAAGGCCAACGGGGATGGAGCATTTTTCGCTGCCAAGGCAATAGTCCACTATTGCTGTCAACGCAGACTTGCCGGACCCACTTTCACCACTAAGAATGTTAATCTTTCCTGGCTCAAAGACGATGACGCGCGCGTCTTTAGTTGAATCCTTTGGCCAGAGAATGATTTTTAAGATTGCGAGCTTCATCTCAGAACCTTACGTTGAGGTGCGTTAAAAGCTGGGCCGGAGTCATTTCAGCCAATGCTTGCCCCATTCGCTTAGCAGCGCTGAGCATCGAGCGAATTTCTGCAGTCGCGTGTTCAATTGGAAGCGTTTTCCTCAATGGCACGATGTTGTGACTATTCGCAACATCTAGCTGCAATAAGCCACTATCAAAACCGACGGACAAACTCCGCAAAGTTCGACTCGAAAGGGATTGCATCCGTTCTTGATAACCGACAATAATTTCAGGGTTCTGAGCTAGGGCTTTGTATAAAGCGCCAGGTTGCGTTTTGTTGGCCAGCGCGTTGGTGGTTTGACGGTGAAACACTGCGGGGAGTATTAGAAACGTCAAGAGAAGCGGAACACCTTCTTCTCTTTTTTTTATTTCAAACGCTTCATAGACTGCTTGCCAAATCATCTCCGCAGCCAAAGCCTCGTTCTGAACAATTTTCTGCTCGAAAAGGATGTCCATTAGACCGCGTCCTTTGTCATTAAGACTTTGAATCGAGGATGCCAGCCGACCTCTGATATGTCAGCCAACCTGTGATATGAGCCTGATGTTAAATAGACCTGCTCAGTGTCATTGCCGGCGAGCCGCTCACGATGTTGTTCAGTAGTCTCAACGAAGATTTGAAAACCCACATCGCGCTCCGAAAGCCCCCCACCTAAGCGAATCAATCGAGCGTTAATTTTTTTCCAACGCGAAAGAAGATTACCTTCAAAGGCAACCCAATCTTCATCCGAAATGTTTCCTTCACTGGAAAGCCGCCCTTTTTCGATATTGCAACGGATGAATTCCCTGATAGCTGTATCTACTACAGTGCCGTCATCCGTCACCAGATGCAGTTGCTTTACAAAAGGCCGGCCCTTTTGCTTTCCCACACTTGCATCATCTACAGGGACTAAATGTTCAGCGCGTTCCCGTCTTACCTCGCGGCGCCGACGATCGATGATCGTGTGAAGTTGATTCACAAAGTGATCGCGCTCAAGCCACGCCGGAGTGTTTTTTCGCCAAGAGTCCAATGCAATTCTGTGCATCCACCCGTGTAACTCGTCAACTATTGAATCCGCGCTTGGCCCGCACCACTGAGGTAGCTGGAGATGTCCAATTGTTTTTTGACGTAATTCAGTACCCGCCGAAGCCATTGATGAATCTACTAGCCGGGTCTTTCGAATTATTTCAAGCAAACTGGTACGACTGGAAGGATCCAAAACTTTTTTTACCAAAACCTTTATCGCATCTGGCGGTTCTGTTGCTGCGCGTTCTAATGCTGCAACGCAATCCTCTAACTCACTAGGATCGCGGGCCGCACTAATCTGGCGTGCAATACATGCGGGGACGGCTTTATTGGTAACCATCAAAAAGGCTGATTTTTCGATTGCCGAGTCACCCTTATTAATCGCCTCCAGCCAGATTGCCAACGTGTTCCACAGGTCTTTGGATCGGTCTCCAAATGGAATAGCGCCTTCCCGTATGGAGTGCTTGTCTTGCTCATAGACCCATTCGGAATCTCCTTGGATGGCGACATCATCAGCGGTTTCAATCCCGACCTTGAAACCAGCCGGACTATGGGACAACCAAAACAAAGCCCGTTCAAACTGAAAGCTGAAAGCTGCTGCGATGCCAGGCGCCGAATGGTTGCCAACGTCCACGTCTACCCCTCCATTTCATTTATCAATAGTGCTTCCATCCAACGATCAAATGTTCAACTAGGAATCGTTGTCCGTGTAACCGATTGTGAAACGGAACAATACACCGAAGGTCCGGGTTAACCCTTCTGCTTTTTGGTGAATAACTACATCTGAATGGGATGCATATTTCGCCGCCTCAACACCCAAGCAAAATAAGCCCCCTCCACCGCCATCACCCCGCCCCCCAGCGCCACCACGGCGCTGGTCCCCAGGCGGCCGATCAGGGCCGCGGCCAGCACCACGCCCAAGGACTGGCCCAGGAATAAAAAAGACGCAAACAGCGAAACCGCCGTGCCGCGCGCCTCGGGCGCCATCTGGGTGGCGTTGGCCTGCATGACGTTGTGGAACATGAAAAAACCAAAACCGCCGACCAGGCTGGCGGGGATGGCCGGGCCCCAGTGCGGCGTTAATGCCAGCACCAGGGCGCTGATGCCGAGCAGCGCGCCGCCCAGCAACACCAGGCCGTGCTGGCCCAGGCGGGGGATCAAGGCGCGGCCTGCGGCCATATAGACCACGCCGCCCAGGCCGAAGAGCGCGACGATGGCGCCTGAGACTGAGAGCGGCAAGCCCAGCGCATGGTGCAGATGCGAGGCCCACATGGCCAGCACGCCAAAGCCCATGGCGCCTTCAATCACGGCCAGCAGCAAAATCGTGCGTGGCCAGGGGCGGCTGATGATGAGCAGGGTCTGTTTAAGGAAATGCGGGCGCGCCACGGGTGCTTCAGAAGGCAGTGGTGCCGCGTCTGCCCCGGGCTGCGTGTGTTGCCGTCGCAAATCACCCCACAGCAGCGAGCCGACCACGCCGAACAGCAGCACGAGGAAAGCAAAGGCCCAGCGCCAGCCCAGCGCATCGGTCAGCAGCCCGCCCAGCAACTGGCCGCACACAATGCCCAGGGTGCTGCCCAGGCCGGTGCGGGTGAGCATGTCTTGCACCTCGTGGGGCGGCACGGCATCACCGACCCAGGCCATGGCCAAAGGGATCAGCGCGGCGGCGCCCAGGGCCATCATGATGCGGGCGAGCAGCAGCACGTCCAGGCTGGTGGCAAACACGGCGACTGCGCTTCCCACGCTGCAGCCCAGCGCGGCAAAGGTGACGATGCGGAACTTGCCCAGCCTGTCGCCCAGCGGGCCGTAAAACAGTTGCGCGATGCCGTAGGTGATCGCAAACAGCGAAACCACTTGCGCCGCCTGCGCGAGGCTGACGGCGAACACGCGCGAGAGCTCGGGCAGCATGGCGTCGCAGATGCGCTGCGCCACCATGCTGGCGAAGGTGGCGCAGGAGAGCAGCAGGATGGAGCGGCGGGTGGCGGAGGAAACCGGGGAGTCTGGGGTGTGAAGAGCGCTGGGCGCGGCGGCGGAAGTCATGAAGGTGTACGGGCCCAAGTCAGGATGCCGAGGATGCCGCAGGCGACACACCTACGTTGTGTGGAATTGTAGGCAAACACCTGCGAGGCGTATGGGCAAGGAGCATGGTGGCCGGGCCCGTATGCAAAATGGCAGGTCGATTGACGGTGACATCACCGACACATCACGGACACACACGGAGACCGCCATGCCCGACAAAGCCCAGAAACCCGAGAACTGCCGCATCAACTACGTGGAACTGAACGTGCGCAACATCGAGAAAGCCAAGGCCTTTTACGGCAAGGCCTTTGGCTGGACGTTTACCGACTATGGCCCGGAATACGCCGAGTTCTCTGATGGCGCGATGAAGGGCGGCTTCACGACGCAGGCGGCGCCCTCGCCCGCCGGCGGCCCGCTGGTGATTTTGTATGCCGACAAGCTGGAGGCCGCGCGCGACAGCGTGCTGGCAGCCGGTGGGCGCATCAAGCTGGAGATCTTTTCCTTCCCGGGCGGACGGCGCTTTCATTTCCAGGACGCGGATGGTTATGAGCTCGCGGTCTGGTCCAGGGAATGAAGATGCAGGACACCGCACGCGCACCCACGGCCGACAAAGCCCTGAACATCGGCTTTCGGCCCTTGCAGGCGGCCGACCTGCCCCTGCTGCACGGCTGGCTGGCGCGCCCGCACTGGACGGAATGGTGGGGCCCGGCCCCCACGCTGGCCGAGGTGGAGGCCGAATACGGCGCCTGGATTGCGGACCCTTCCCAGGTGCAGCCGCATATCGCGTTGCTTGATGGTGAGCCCTTTGCCTACATCCAGTCTTATGTGGCCATGGGCTCGGGCGGCGGATGGTGGGAAGACGAAACCGACCCGGGCGTGCGCGGCATAGACCAGTCCATCGCCGATGCCGCGCAACTGGGCCGCGGCCTGGGTACGGCGATGGTGAAGGCCTTTGTGGCCAGGCTGTTTGCCGACCCGCAGGTTACGCACATCCAGACCGACCCGGACCCGCGCAACGCGCGTGCCATACGCTGCTATGAAAAAGCGGGGTTTCGCGCGGTGGGGGAAGTGCAGACGCCGGATGGAACGGCTTTGCTGATGGTGTGCGAGCGCGCCGGATAAAAAATTTCAGAATTTCCGAAAGATAGTGTCGATTCCGCCTCGGTCGTTCGTCGTACAAGCAGAGGGGCGACATTTGGGTCATTTGCCTCCTCTACGGATCACTCATTAACCAAGCAAGCAAGTAAAGGAAACACACCATGAGCACCAATACCGTCAAGCTTCACCGTGTTCTGCAATCCACCCCTGACCGGGTGTACCGCGCCTTCCTCAGCCCCGCCGCCATGAGCAAATGGCTGCCGCCCAACGGTTTTACCGGCACCGTGCATGAGATGGACGCGAGGGTCGGCGGCAATTACAAAATGTCATTCACCAACCACACCAACGGCCACAGCCACTCTTTCGGCGGCACCTACCTGGAGCTCCAGCCCGGCGAGCGCATCCGCTACACCGCCAGGTTCGACGGCCCCAACCTGCCGGGCGAAATGACCACGACCATCACGCTGGCCAAAGTGTCGGCCGGCGTGGAAATGCATGTGGTGCAGGAAGGCATTCCCGCGGTAATCCCCGCGGACCAGTGCTATGTGGGCTGGCAGCAGTCGCTGGTGCTGCTGGGCAAGCTGGTGGAGGTGGAGATCAACGAGTAAGGCTTGGAGCGCCGGGAGCGCTTCAGAACCTTACAACGCCTTCCCCAGCCGCCCCACGCCCTCTTCAATCTTCGCCACATCCGCCGTGGCAAAGCTCAGGCGCAGCGTGGCGAGGTCGGGATTGGCCGCGTAGAAAGGCGCGCCGGGCACAAAGGCGACGAGCTTTTCAATCGCCTTCTTCGCGAACTCGCCGGCGTCTTTGCTTTTGCCGTTGGCCCCGGTGAGGCGTGCCCAGAAGAACAGGCCGCCTTGCGGCTGGGTGAATTCAATCGCGTCGCCGAGTTCGCGCTTCAGGGCATTGCCCATGGCGGTGGCGCGTTCGCCGTAGACCTTGCGCACGCGGCTCAGGGTTTCGGGCATGCGGCCGGCCTTGAGGTACTGGGCGGCGGTGGCCTGGGCGAAGGTGCTGGTGTGGGCGTCGCTGAACTGCTTGCACATGGTGGCCTTGGCGAGCAGCTCGGCGGGGGCGACCATCCAGCCCACGCGCAAGCCGGGACTGAGCACCTTGCTGAGGGAGCCGCAATGCACGAGCAGCTCGCGGCTGCCGGGCACGCTGGGGCTCAGGGCCAGCAGCGAGGGCGGCGGCGCTTCGCCGAAGTAGAGGTCGCCGTAGGGGTCGTCTTCAACGATAAGGGTCTGGTGCTTGACGGCCATTTCGAGCACCTTTTTGCGGCGCTCCAGGCTGAGCAGCGCGCCGCTGGGGTTGCCGAAGGTGGGGATCAGGTAGACAAACTTGGGCTTGTGCTCGGCGATGAGTTGTTCGAGCTCGTCGGTCTTGACGCCGTGGGCATCAATGGGCGCGCTGATGAGCTGGGCGCCGTAGAGGCGGAAACACTGGATGGTGGCCAGGAAGGTGGGGCCTTCGACGATGACCTTGTCGCCGGGCGAGATCATGGTCTTGCCGAGCAAATCGAGCGCCTGCTGGCTGCCGGTGGTGACGATGAGGTTCTCGGGGGCGACGTCTTTGGCGCCCTTGGTGGCCATGAAGGCGCTGAGCTGTTCGCGCAGGGGGCCGTAGCCCTCGGTGGCGCCATATTGCAGCGCGCCGCCGGGCTCTTCACTCAGGGCCTTGTTGCTGGCCTCCTGGATACCGGCGACGTCGAACATGGCGGGATCGGGAAAACCACCGGCAAAGCTCACGATACCGGGCTTGCCCAGCAGCTTGAAGAGTTCGCGGATGGCGGAGGTTTCAACGTTGTTGAGGCGGTCGGCAAAGTGCAGGGGCATGTTCGGTTTCTCGCTTTCTGGGCTGCATTGTCGCCAATTTGGCCAATGCCCGCCCGCGGCCGGGCGAGGCTGGAGGCGATTGACAGAGTGTTAGTCTAGAGTAATACTCCAATCATGACTTCCACCGCTTTGCCTGGCGCTACCCCCTCTTCCCCACCCTCCACCCGGGACCGCCTGCTGGAGGCCGCCACCAGGGTCTTCCTGGCCCAGGGCTTCACGGCCGCCTCCATGGACATGGTGCGCCAGGAGGCGGGGGTGAGCAACGGCAGCCTCTACCACCACTTCCCGACCAAGGCGCTGCTGGCCGATGCGCTGTATGCCCATATGCTGCGCGACTTCCATTCGGCGCTGATGCAGCCGATTGCCGGCAAGGCTTCGGCCCAGGCCGGCGTCAAGGGCCTGGTGCGGGCCTATATCCAATGGGTGCTGCAGCACCCGGACCAAGCGCGGCTGCTGCACGCGCTGCGCCGCGGCGGCGACGTGACGGAGGGCCCCGAGACCGGCGCGGCCAATGAGCAGGCCTTTGCCGCGCTAAAGGCCTGGATGGAGCAGCGTGTGGAAGCCGGTGAGTTGCGGCCCATGCCGTTTCATGTGTGGATGGCGCTGGTGTTTTCGCCGGCGTTTTCGCTGACGCAGCGCTGGGTCAGCCAGCCTGTGCCGGCCGTCGCGCCCAAGCTGCGGGCCGCGCTGGAACACGGCGCCTGGATGGCCGTGGCGGCCTGAGCGATACCCCGGGCCCTACCCCAGGAACCCCCGAGAAATTCAACAAGGAGTGTCCGTATGAAAGTCGTGAATGTTCATCAACGCCTGCTGCATGCGAGCCCCGAACGCGTGGGCACGCTGATTGACTCGCTGGGTTCTCCGGCGGATGCGCTATGGCCGGGGTGGGACTGGCCGCGCATGAAGTTCGACAGGCCGCTGGCCTTAGGCGCCATCGGCGGCCATGGCCCGATACGCTATACGGTGGAGGCCTACACACCGGGCCAGTCGATACGTTTCCGCTTCACCGCGCCCAGGGGGTTTGATGGCTGGCACGGCTTCGAGGTATTGGACGCCACGCCAGCGCATTGCGTGCTCGAGCATCGCATCGAGATGCGAGTGCGCGGCGCTGCCCGGCTCTACTGGCTGCTGGTGATAAGGCCGCTGCACGACGTGTGCGTGGAGGAGGTGCTGTCGCAAACCCAGGTCTCGCTGGGTATTGAGCCCCGGCCCGTAGCGCGGTCGGGGCTTGTACGGCTGCTGCGCTGGCTGGCCTCGGGCAGCCGCCGCCGGCCGGCACCGCCTTTTGCGGGGAGCCGGCATGCCCGCTGAGCAACCGGGTGAGCTGCTGCGCTGGGGCCGCGAGGTGCTGGGGCGGCAGCCCTTCAGCGCGCTGCTGGATGCACGGCTCGACGCCTTTGCACCCGGCAGCGCGGAACTCTCTGTACCGCTCGTTCCCAAACTTCTGCAACAGCATGGTTTTGTTCATGGCGGTGTGCTTTCTTATCTTGCAGATAACGCGCTGACCTTCGCGGGCGGGTCGGTGCTGGGCGATTCGGTGACGGCGGAGTTCAAGATCAACTACCTGCGGCCGGCCAAGGATGCGGAGCGCCTGCTGGCCGTGGCCACGGTGGTGGGCAGCGGCAAAACCCAGGCCGTGTGCCGCTGCGATATTTTTGTGCTGCGCGGGAATGAGCGCACGCTGTGGGCCGCGGCACAGGGCACGATACGCAAGGCGAGCTCATCATGACAACAAACTGGCATCAAGGTTAATGCTTGGAGGCATGCCCGCTCGGGGTGCGGGTTAACCACTTAAAAGGAGTTATTTGCTTTAACTACACCTAAGGAGTATTATTATTTAACTACTTTTGAGGTGTATGGTGAGCACTATGAACTATCCGGTAGACACCCCCCAACAGTTGCGCACCATGTTGCGTACGCTGCGCCAGTCACGCAAACTGACACAAGCCCAGCTGGGCGAAATGCTGGGCGTCAGCCAGAAGCGCATCGCGCGCATTGAGGCCGCGCCTGAAGTCACGGCTTACGACCAGATCGCGCGCATGGTTTCGGCCATGGGCTGCAGCCTGGTGATTGAAGAAGCTCCCCGGCACCGCGTGGCTGAAGACGAGCCCGCCCCTTACACGCCCAAATGGTAAGCGGGTCAAGCATGGTGACCTTTCGCCGCCCCCGCACCAGCCCGGGTTCCAGCACACTGGCCATATGGACCAATGGAGAACTGGTGGGCCATTGGTCCCTTGCCAACAGCGAGCATCACTTCCAATATGCCGAAGCATGGCTGTCGTCGCCTTCTTCACGCCAGCTATCACTTTCGCTGCCTTTCATGCCCGGAAACCTGCCGCATCGTGGCGAGGTGGTGCACAACTTCTTCGACAACCTGCTGCCCGACAGCGATGCCATACGCCGGCGGCTGCGCGACAAGTTCGCCACGGGCGGCACGGCCGCATTTGAACTGCTGGCCGCCGTGGGGCGCGACTGCGTGGGCGCGGTGCAGTTGTTGCCGCCGGGGCAGGAGCCCGAGGGTTTTGACCGCATCGAGGCCCAGCCCCTGGACGAAGCAGGCGTGGAGCAGGCCATCGACAACGCGGTGATGGCCGGGCGGGCATTGGGTCAGCAGCAGGAAGACGACTTTCGCATCTCGATTGCCGGTGCGCAGGAAAAAACCGCCCTGCTCCGGCACCAGGGCCAATGGTGCCGGCCCCTCGGCGCCACCCCCACGACGCACATCTTCAAGCTACCACTGGGCCTGGTGGGCAATGTGCGGGCCGACATGCACACCTCCGTCGAAAACGAATGGCTGTGCGCGCAGCTTCTGGCGGCCTTGGGCCTGCCGGTGGCGGCTTGCGACATCGCCACTTTCGGGCAGCGCAAGGTGCTGGTGGTGGAACGCTTCGACCGCGCCCCTGAAACCCCGCCAGGCCGGCCGGCCTGGCTGGCGCGCCTGCCGCAGGAAGACTTTTGCCAGGCGTTGGGCGTGGCGGGCGCCATGAAGTATGAATCAGACGGCGGGCCGGGCGTACAGGCCCTGCTGCGCCAGCTTGACAGAAGCAGTCAGGCCGCCGCTGACAAACTGGTGTTCGTCAAGACCTTGCTCGCCTTCTGGATCATGGCCGCCACCGACGGCCACGCCAAGAATTTTTCGATCTTCCTCGAGCGCGGCGGCGGGTTTCGCATGACGCCGCTGTACGACGTGCTGTCGGCCTGGCCCATCATCGGCAACGGGCCCAACCAGGTCAGCCCGCGCCGCGCCAAACTGGCCATGGCCTTGCGCGGCAAGAACGCGCACTACCACCTGCATGAAATCCGCACGCGCCACTGGGAAGCGCTGGCACGGCAAAGTGGCGTGCCGGGGGCTTTTGACCAGATGGTGGCGCTGGTGCTGCAGGTGCCCGACGCGCTGGACCGCGTGGCCGCGCAGTTGCCGCCGGGCTTCCCAGAGCCGGTGTTCGCGGCCATACGCCGGGGCATGCTGGCGCAGGCTGAAAAATTCGTGGACGAACTGCCATGACGGAACCTGGAACCACCGCCCTCGCCCCTTCCGCGGCCCGCAGCACCTACATCGGCCGCATCAACCGGGTGGTGGACTACATCAGCGCCAACCTGGGCGGCACACTGGACTTGCAGGCGCTGGCCGAAGTGGCCTACTTCTCGCCCTGGCACTTCCACCGCGTGTTTCAGGCGGTCACCGGCGAAACATTGGCCGACTGCGTGCGCCGCCTGCGGCTGGAGTCGGCGGCCCAGTACCTGATTTACTCCCCGCACACTGCGCTACAGATCGCGATGGACACCGGCTTTGCGTCGGCCGAAGTTTTCAGCCGCGCCTTTCGCGCGCACTTCGGCATGACGCCCACGGCCTGGCGGCGCGGCGGCTGGCGCGAGTGGGCGGCGCGCCACCAGATTGAAATGAGCAAGATTCATCAAGACCAGCACAAGGCGAATCAAGACGTGGTGGCGGCATTGTTCAAAGATAGAACCCTCTGGCCCGCCGGGCCGGTACCTACACCTGAAAGAACCCTTGCCATGCATATTGAACTGAAAACCCTTCCCTCCATGCGCCTGGCCTATATGCGCAACACCGGGCCCTTCGGCCAGGAGGTGGCGCAGCTATGGCAGCGCTTTGTCGCCTGGTGCGGCCAGCACGGCTACATGAACCCGCGCCCCAAGATGTACGGCATCAGCCAGGACAACCCCGAGATCACACCAGCGGAAAAATGCCGCTACGACGCCTGCATTGAAGTCGACGAAGCCTTCAAGCCGCAAGGCGAAATCGGTGTGCAAAACTTTGGCGGCGGCCGCTATGCCTGCGGCCGTTTCACCGGCAAGCCGGGCAACGAGGTGCATGAAGCCTGGAAGCACATGTTTGCCGAGTGGCTGCCGCAAAGCGGCTACCAGCCGGACAACAACCCGGCGCTGGAGCTGTACGAGGAAGACTTCGTAATGGACCCGAAGACCGGCACCTTCAGCTGCTGGCTGTGCGTGCCGGTGCGCGCGCTGTAGCGCTGCGCCACGAAGCGCGGCGTCAATCGATGCGGATATTGGCGCGTGCCACCAGGGCGCGGTAACGCGTGATCTCCGTATCCATGACGTCGCGCAGCGCCTGCGGCCCCAGCATGGCCGCCTCCATGGACTGCAGCTGCAATTTCTTGCGCACCTCGGGCTCGGCCATCACGGCGGTAAGCGCCTGCAGCACGCGGTCGCGTACGGCCGGCGAGATACCGGCGGGCGCGGCGACCGCGTACCAGCCGTCAAGCATGGCTGAGGACAGCTGCAGCTCGCCATAAGCCGGCACATGGGGCATGTAGCTGGAGCGCTTTTCGCTGACAACCGCCAGGGCGCGCAGCTTGCCGGACTGCACCAGGGGGTTCACCGCCGCCATGGTGTCTATGCCCAGGGCAACGTCGCCGCGCACCACGCCGATGTCGGCCTCGGCGCTGCCCTTGTAGGGAATGGCGGCGAGCTTCACGCCGCTGGCGTCGGCCAGCAGCTCGCCGGCCAGGTGCGGCGCCGAGCCGGAGCCGAAGGTAGCGTAGGTCAGGGTGCCCGGGCTGGCCTTGGCTTTGGCCAGGATGTCCTTGAGGGTTTTGTAAGGCCCGGTGGCGGATGTCACCAGCACCAGCGAGGTACGCGCGACCATGGCGATGGGCGAGAGCTGCTTGAAGGGGTCATAGCCGAGCTTGCTGCGCACCGCGGGGTTGACGGTGTAGCTGCTGGAGCCCGAGAACAGCAGCGTGTAGCCGTCGGGCTCGGCCGAGCTGACCATGACCACGCCGATGGCGGTGGAGGCGCCGGGCTTGTTGTCGATGATGACGGGCTGGCCCAGGCGGGCGCTGAGGCGCTCACTGATGATGCGGGCCGACACGTCGGTGCCGCCGCCCGGCGGGAAGGGAACGACCATGCGTATCGGCTTGGTGGGCCAAGCCTGTGCCTGGGCTTGCCCCTGTGCGTGCGACACGCCGGGAAGCGCGAGGGCCCATGCGGCCGCCGCAAAAACAAGCGCGCGACGCGAAGGGTGTTGTGAGGCGGTTGGCATGGGCATCTCCAGGAAAACGAAGGCAACAAAAATAAAACTCAGGCGGCGGCCCGCCCGGCATGCCAGGGCAGGCCGTCGGCCGCGCCCAGGTCCCAATACAGGCCGGCCATGATGCGCAGGCCTTCACGTGCCACCGGCGCCAGCAGGTGTTCATCGGGCGCATGCTGCGCGCAGGCCGGGTAAGAGTGCGGCACCCACAGCGTGGGCAGGCCCAGCAGGTCGGCGAACACGTCGTTGGGCAGCGAGCCGGCCAGGTTGGGCAGCGTGACGACCGGCTTGCCGCTGCTGGCGGCAATGGAGCGCTGTGCCCAGCCCACCCAGGGGTGGTCCAGGTCCAGGCGCGTGGCCGCGCCGCTGAGGGTGATCTCGACCTCGACCTGCTTGAAGCCATGGCGGTCCAGGTGCTTGCGCAGAATGGCGGCAAGCTCCTGGTACGGCGTGCCGACCACGAAGCGCAGCTGGCAATGGGCCACGGCCTCACCCGGAATCGCATTGACGGGGCGTTGCGGTGAGCCGGCGCCCAGCGCCAGCACCTCGATGGTGTTCCAGCCGATCAGGCGTTCAGCCAGGCTGAGGCCAGGCTCGCCCCAGCGGGCATCGGGGATGGGGTCGTCTTCGCCGCCGCCGATGTCCACGCCGGCAAGCGCGCGGCGCACGGACGGGGGCAAGGCGGCGGGCTTCAGGGCCGGCACCAGGATGCGGCCGCGCGCATCGACCAGCGAGGCCACGGCGCTCGCCAGCACGGTGGCCGGGTTCAGCAAGGCGCCGCCCCAGTTGCCGGAGTGGTAGGCCTTGTCGCGCGCGCGCAGGCGCAGGCTGAAGTTGATGGCGCCGCGCGAGCCCAGGAACAGCGTGGGCTTGTCGGCGTGCACGCGCGGGCCGTCGCAGGCGATCAGCAAATCGGCCTTGAGCTGGGCGCGCTGGCTTTCGCAAAAAGCGTGCAGGCCGGGCGAGGCGGCCTCCTCGCCCATTTCAAGCAGCAGCGTGACGTTGTAGCCGAGGCGTCCATCGCGAGCCTTGATCACGGCGGCCAGCGCGCCGAGGTTGACAGTGTGCTGGCCCTTGTTGTCGGCGGTGCCGCGGCCGTACCAGCGCTCGCCTTCACGCACCAGCTCCCAGGGCTGCAGGCCTTCGCGCCAGCGCCCTTCCTGGCCGCTGACGACGTCGCCGTGGCCGTAGGTCAGCACCGTGGGCAGCGCGGGGTCTTCCACGCGGCGCGCCACCAGGAAAGGGCCGGCGCCCTCGACGGGATTGGGCATCACGCTGCAGGAAAAGCCAAGTGCGCGCAGCGAGTCAGTCATCTCGCCACGCAGGTAGTCGACCAGCTCGGGGTTGGGTTTGCCGGTGTCGCTTTCGGTGCGCAACGCGACGCGCCTTTGCAGGACGTCGAAAAAATGGCCCTCATCAAACCAGGCGGTGGCGGCATCGAGGCAGTCGGATCTCAGCATGTTCATCGTTGTGGGGGACGCGGGGCAAATGCGCGACCTGAAACCAAATGTAGAAAGAATCAGCCATTACTACAATGAGAGATATCGCAACAAAGCTTTGCCTTTTTGGCAAATCTTGGTTTCCATACCTGAGCTCCGCCCCTTACCTCCGCCTCTTTTAGGCCCTCCTCCGCATGAAGACCTCTTTTTTCAGCACGCAGATTCGCTACTTCCTGGAGGTGGCACGCACCGGCTCGGTCAGCCAGGCCGCGGGGCAGTTGCATGTGGCGGCCTCGGCCGTGAGCCGGCAGGTGGGCAAGCTGGAGGACCAGCTGGGCTGCGCGCTGTTTGAGCGCAGGGCGCGCGGCATGGTGCCGACGGACGCAGGCGAGCGCCTGATGGCCTATGTGCGCACGGGCAACGAGGACGCCGAACGCGTGGTGGAACAGGTGCGCGGCCTGGCCGGCCACAGCGCGCGGCGGGTGCGCGTGGCCTGCACCGAGGGTTTCGCGACGGGCTTCATGCCGGAAGTCATGACGGGCTTCAGGCGCAGCCACCCTGAAGCGCTGATCGAGCTCAGCGTGGCTTCGCCCGAAGCGGTCAGCCGCCTGCTGCTGCAGGGCGAGACCGACGTGGCACTCAAATACACCGTAGCGCCGGAAAAAGGCATGACGGTGCTGCACGTGGCCACGGCCCCCATCTACGCGCTGATGCTGCCCACGCACCCGCTGGCGCGGGCGCGCGTGGTGACGGCGGCCGGCGTCGTGAAATACCCACTGGGCATCAGCGCCAAGGGCATGACGGGCCGCCAGCTGTTCGACATGGTGGCCAGCATCCAGGGCCTGCAATACCAGACCTCGGTGGTGAGCAATTTTTCATCGGCCCTGCTACCCAGCGTGCGCGGCGACGACATCATGCTGTCGGGTTACCTCACGGCCGCGCACCTGATACGCCAGGGCGAGCTGGTCGCCGTGCCCTTTGCCGAGCCGCAGCTAAGCCAGCGCGTGCTGCAGGTGCTGTCGCTGCAGGGGCAGACCCTGGCGCCGCTGGTGCAGGCCTTCACCGGGCAACTGATTGCCGCCATACGCCAGTCGGGCGACGGCAAGGCGCCGGCCCGCAAGCGCGGCGCGAAGAAGAGCGGCTGAGCGCCCTGCCCTTTTTCTAGAGCCCCGGCAGGGGCAGCAGCTTGCCTTCGGCCGAGGAAGGCGGCGCGATGCGCAAGACGCGCGACAGCGTGGGCGCAATGTCCACCACTTCCACGCGCGCATCAATGCGGCCTGGTTTAACCCAGGCGGGGCCGTACATCAGGATGGGAACCTGCGTGTCGTACGGGTGAGGAGAGCCGTGCGTGGCCACCGTGTTGCCGAACATCCAGCCGGGCTTGAGCGAGTACTGCACATCGCCCGACACATCGGCATGCCAGGACCGGCGGATCTGCTCGAAGAAAGGAGCGCCGGCGCGGCTGCCGCTTTGCAGTTCGCGCCGCGTGTAGGCCGCGATAAAACCAGGCTCGGCCATCAGCAGTGCGCGGGTTTCCTCGGCCAGGGCGTCCGCATTGGCCTGCTTCTGCGCGATGAGCTGTTTGTCGAACAGCACGCTGGAGCCGGAAAAGCCCGCGGCCCATTTGCCGGGGCCGAAACGTTTTTCAAGCCCGGCGTTGATGCGGCCTAGCAGCTGGCTGCTGTTGACGCGACCGGACTCGCGGCCCTGGCTTGCGTTGTATTCGGGCGAAGGCATGAAGCCGTGGTCGGCGGTGAGCACGGCGACGTAGTTGTCCTTGCCGATGCGCGCATCCAGGTCCTGGAAGAAGGCCTGCAGCAGGCGGTCCAGCTGCAGCAGGTGGTCGTGCGAGAGGCGCGACTCGGCGCTGAAGGCGTGGTTCACATAGTCGTGGCCCGACAGGCTCACGGAGAGGATGTCGGGGATGTCGTCCTGGCCGAGCTGCTCGCCGGCAATCGCCGCGCGTGCGAACTCCAGCGACATCGCGTCGACAAAGGGGCCGCGCAGCAACGAGCTGTAAAAGCGCGGGCCGGGCGCGCTGTCGTCCTTCGCGCCGAACATGGCCGGCAGGCCGCCGCCGGCGGGGCCGTACCAGGGCTGCTGGTCGGGCAGCGAGCGCGCGTACGCGGCCTCGGGCAGCACGGCCTTCCACTCGGTTTTGAAGTAGCGGTCGGCCGGTTTGGCGGCGTTGAAGCTGTCGACCCAGGCCGGATGGGCGGCCATGTAGTAGGTGCTGGAAGCGAACTGCCCCGTGGCGCCCATATACATATAGGCGATGCCGGTCTTGCCGGCGGGCAGGATGGCGCCGCGATCCTTGCCCGAGATGCCTATGACCTTGGAGCGGCTGTCGACACGCCGCAGCACATCGCCCACGGTCTCGGCCTTGAGGTTCTTCGGGCTGGTGCCGTCAAGCGCGTTGGTCTGGTGGCCGATGTAGGTAGCGGCGGTGTCGCCGGTGCAGTAGACCGGCTCGGCGGTGAGGGGGTCGCGCCAGTCGTTGCCGATGATGCCGGTGCGATGCGGATAGGCGCCGGTAAGCATGGTGGCGTGGCCGGCCGCCGTGACGGTGAAGGCGTGGCCGTAGTGCGCGTTGGCAAACCAGGCGCCGCGGTCCAGGAAGCGGGCGAAGCCGTCGGGCGCGAGCTGGTCGCGGTAGTCCAGCACCTGGCGCTGCGGCAGGCCGTCGACGACAAGAAAGACGACGAGTTTGGGACGGGGTGCGGCGCCCGCAACAGTACCGGGCGAGGCGGTGCAGCTGGCGAGCAGCACCGCGGTGAATGAGGCGGCCAGCAGTCGTAAAAGAATGTGAGCTTTCATGTGCCCGATGCTAAAGCAGTTCGAGCCGCAGCCAGCCCCGGAATGACCCGCGCCGCGCCGCTCATCTTCAACAGATTGCGGCTGCGGGCGGCGCGCATTATGCATGGCATCCCACGCTCCAAGTTGCAAGAAAATGTTGCGGGTTCGTTGCAGATGGTTTTTTGCCACTATTCACCCACAACTTTCAAGCCTGCGAATTGACGGGGTTTTTGCTTCTGGGGCACGATTGGCTCCATGGTGAACAGCATCGCGCCTTATGTCGCGCCTCCCGGACAAACGGAAGTCGAGCGTGTGGTGACAGCCAGCATCTGCCACATGAAGGAAGGCATCTACGCGCAGATGGAAGACATACGTGCGCACTCCCTGCCCCACAACGCCGCGGACGGCATCCGTGCCATCCTGCACTACCAGAGCGGCTGGTTCATCCACTGGGCGGAAGGCCCGTCGCCGGAGCTGCGCGCCCTGCTGCTGCGCATGGCCGGCGATCCGCGCCATCATTCGCCCCACACGCTGCACAGCAGCCGGGGCCTGCGCATATTGCCCACGCCCTGGTCGATGGTGATGTCGCAGGCGTCCGAATCGGCCGTGCAGTTCGGCCGCCGCGTGATGGCGCTGCGCGAGCAGTTTGAAAAAGGCGTGCAGTACGCGCCCTCTTCCGTGCTGCGGCGCCTGTCGGCGCCCATGCAGTTGCCGCAGGCGCAGGGCCTGGCCGACCCCGAGGCTTTTCATCGAGTCGGCATTTGCGCAGCCGGCGGTAACGAGGCTTTTGCCATGGTGGGCTGGCTGGCGCAGCATACCGGCACGACGGTGGCCAAACGGCGCTTCGCAGGCGAGCAGGACATGGACGGCAGCAGCGAGTACGTGGAGTTCATGGAAGGCAGCCACCCCTGCCGCATGATTGCCGTGGCGCGCAACGGCCTGACGCACGGCCTGCGCCGCGCCTTCCTGCCCGACTGGCCGCATTTTGTGATGCTGTTTTCCGGTGCGCCCAAATTCGACGATGCGCTGATGAGCCGCATGGCCGCGGCCTGCGAGGGCCTGCCTGTCACGCCGACCTTGCTGGGCATCGCGCCCGATGCCGAAACCCACCAGCGCATGCAGGCCATGGCCGCCGATGCGCGGCTGGCTTACGTCGCGGCCAGCATCGCCAGGCCCGACGACTGCACGGCCATCTGGCGGGCAGTGCGGGAGCAGCTGCAGCGCGCGGGCGAGCCGCCGAGCTCGGTGTGGGACGTGCCGCGCATGGTGGCCTGAAAACCCGAACCGGGCCGAGCCGGGCCCCGCCGGGCGCCGGCACGCGCCCTTACACTGCGGGGCATGAAAAAAGAAGCCATCGCCCCGTTCTTCGCCACGCTCAAGGCGGCCAACCCCATGCCGGTGACCGAGCTCGAATACACCAGCGTGTTCGAGCTGCTGGCGGCCGTGCTGCTGAGCGCGCAGGCGACCGACGTGAGCGTGAACAAGGCCACGCGCCGGCTTTACCCCGTGGCCAACACACCGCAGGCGATACTGGATCTGGGGCTCGAGGGCCTGGAGTCCTACATACGCACCATAGGGCTGTACCGCACCAAGGCCAAGAACCTGCTGGCGACCTGCGAAATCCTCGTGAAGCAATACGGCGGCCAGGTGCCGCGCACGCGCGAGGCGCTTGAAGCACTGCCAGGCGTGGGCCGCAAGACGGCCAATGTGGTGCTGAACTCGGCCTTCGGCGAGGCGGTGATGGCGGTGGACACCCACATCTTTCGCGTGAGCAACCGCACCGGCCTGGCGCCGGGCAAGAACCCGCTGGAAGTGGAAATGAACCTGCTCAAGCGCGTGCCCACCGAATACCTGGTGGACGCGCACCATTGGCTGATCCTGCACGGGCGCTATGTGTGCATCGCGCGCAAGCCGCTGTGCTGGCAGTGCGCGGTGGCGCCCTGGTGCGATTACGAGCCCAAGACGCCGCCGCCTGCGGCTTGAGCGCGCAGCACGCCGTCACTCGGCGTCAGGCATCCACCTTGACCTTGGCCTGCTCGGCCACCTGCGCCCATTTCTTTTGCTCCGCCTTGATAAAGGCCGCGAACTTCTCGGTGCTGCCGCCGCCGTCCTCGGCGCCGTACTGCTCCATTTTTTCCTGTACGTCGGGCATGGCCAGCACTTTGTTGACGTCCTCGTTCATGCGCTGCACCATGGCGGCCGGCATCTTGGAGGGGCCCATAAGGCCGTACCACACGGTGGCCTCAAAACCGGGGAAGCCCGATTCGGCCATGGTGGGCACGTTGGGATGGCCCTTGGCACGTTTGAGGCGCGTCTGCGCCAATGCGATGGCCTTGCCGCTTTTAACGTGCGGCGTGGCCGAGGTCATGGTCTCAAAGCAGTAATTGACCTGCCCGCCTATCAGGTCGACCAGGGCCGGGCCTGAACCGCGATAAGGAATGTGCAGTGCGAAAATTTTGGCCTGCAGCTTGAACATCTCAAGCGCGAAGTGCTGGGCCGAGCCGCCCCCGGCCGAGGCAAAGCTGATCTGGCCGGGCCTGGCCTTGCACAGCGCGACCAGATCCTGGACGGTCTTGGCGGGCTGGTCGGCATTGCAGATCAGCATATTGGGCGTGACGCCGACCATGCTGATGGGCACGAAGTCGCGCTCGGCGTTGTAGCCCAGCTTGAGGCCCAGCGCCGGCCCCAGCGCGTGGCTGTTGATGTGGGCCATGAGCAGGGTGTTGCCGTCGCCGGCCTGCTTGGCTACATAGTCGGCCGCAATCACGCCGGCGGCGCCGCCCTTGTTTTCAATCACCACCGAGGTGTTCCACATGGCCGACAGCTTCTGCCCGACCACGCGCGCGAGCGCGTCGGTGCCACCGCCCGGCGGAAAGCCCACGACGATGCGCACCGGGCCGGACGGCAACGTCTGCGCCTTGAGCATGGGTGACGCCACCAGGGCGGCCGTGGCCGCCGTCGCGCTGATAAAGGTTCTGCGTTGCATGGTTGCCCTCTTGATGGTGATGGAAGAAGCCTGGCTGCGGCGGCGTTTTCAGGCCGCCTTGCGCTGCGGCGCCACGGCCGCATGGCTGGAGAAGTGGTCCATGGCAGCCTGCACGCCTGAGCCCGCGAGCTTGACACCGGCAAGCTTCAGGCCCATCTCGCAGCCGGCCAGCGCGGCCATCAGCGTGAGGTCGTTGCAGTCGCCCAGGTGGCCGATGCGGAACATACGGCCCTTGACCTTGCCCAGGCCGGTGCCCAGCGAACAGTCGAAGCGCTCGTAGATGATCTTGCGCACCGCGTCGGCGTCAATGCCCTCGGGCATCATCACGCCGGTCAGCACCGGCGAATACACGGCCGGGTCGGCGCACTGGATCTGCAAGCCCCAGGCCTTGACCGCCGCGCGCACGCCGGTGGCCCAGCGCTGGTGGCGCGCGAAGACGGCTTCCAGGCCGTGCTCAAGCAGCATGTCGCAGGACTCGCTAAGGGCATACAGCAGGTTGGTGTTGGGTGTGGACGGCCAGTAGCCGGTCTTGTTCATCTCGATGATCTCGTCCCAGGCCCAGAAGGCTTTGGGCAGCGTGGCTTTTTTGCTGGCCTCAACGGCCTTGGCGGACACGGCATTGAAGCTGATGCCGGGCGGCAGCATCAGGCCCTTTTGCGAGCCGCTGATGCTGACGTCCACACCCCACTCGTCGTGGCGGTAGTCGGCCGATGCCAGGCCGGAGATTGTGTCGACCATCAGCAGAGCCGGGTGCTTGGCCGCATTGATGGCCTTGCGCACGGCGGCGATGTTGCTGGTGACGCCGGTGGAGGTTTCGTTATGCACCACGCAGACGGCCTTGATGCCGTGCTGGGTATCGGCCTTCAGGCGCTCCTCAATCAGGGCGGCCTGCACGCCATGGCGCCAGACATCGGCGCCGGGATAAGCGATGACCTCCGTCTTCAGGCCCAGGCGCGCGGCGAGCTTTTGCCACAGCGCGGCGAAGTGGCCGGTTTCATACATCAGCACGTGGTCGCCGGGGCTCAGGGTATTGGACAGGGCCGCTTCCCAGGCACCGGTGCCGGAAGCCGGGTAAATGATGACGGGGTGCTGGGTCTGGAAGATCTTGCGGATGTCGGCCAGGACTTTCAGCCCCAACGCCGCGAACTCCGGGCCGCGGTGGTCAATGGTGGGCAGGCTCATGGCCCGCAGGATGCGGTCCGGCACCGGCGAGGGGCCGGGAATCTGCAAAAAATGGCGCCCCGTGGGGTGGAAATCAAGCGTCAACATGCGGTCTGCTCCTGAAATGAGTTCCTATTTTTTGCATACAAAATTCATTTGTCAATACATCGAAAGGCTAAATACCCAATAAATTGAGATTTGACAGCAGTCGTTTTTGCATACAAAATTTACCGCATGGCTGCTGAAATCATCCCCATCCCCCGTGCCGCCCTGCATGAGCAGGTGGTGCACCGGCTGCGCCAGATGTTGGTGGAAAACCGCATTCAGCCCGGCGCCAAGCTCAATGAGCGCGAGCTCAGCGAGGTGCTCAACGTCTCGCGCACGCCGCTGCGCGAGGCCATCAAGATGCTGGCCGCCGAAGGCCTGGTGGAACTGCTGCCGAACCGCGGCGCGATCGCGGTGGAGCTGACCGAAGCCGACGTGCTCAACACCTTTGAGGTGATGGCCGGGCTGGAAGCGCAGTCGGGCGAGCTGGCGGCCGAACGCATCACCGAGGCTGAGCTGGCGGAAATCAAGGCCATGCATTTCGAGATGCTGGCCGCCTACACGCGCCGCGACCTGCCGAATTACTACCGGCTCAATGCCGCGATCCACAACGCCATCAATGCCGCGGCCAAGAACCCGGTGCTGGCGAGCACCTATGCGCAGGTCAATGCGCGGCTGCAGGCACTGCGTTTTCGTTCCAACCAGGACGAGGAAAAATGGAAAGCGGCCGTGAAAGAGCACGAGCAAATGATCGATGCCCTGGCAGCGCGCGACGGCGCCGCCATGCGGCGCGTGCTGCTGGCGCACCTGACCAACAAACGCGAAGTCGTGGTGCAGCAGCTGCGCACCGCCGCGGCGGCCAGCGCCAAGGCCTGACCCGGTCCCGCTGCCAAAACAATCCCCCACCAAAAGGCGACACGCCGCGATGAACGCCCCTCTCCCCCTCAAGGTCAGCCGCGAAGCCACTGCCCAGGCTTATGACGATGTAGCCCGTGTGAGCAATGAAGTCGCCGGCCGGCTGGCCGCGCGCCTGGCCGCAGAAACCCAGGGCGAGGTGCTGTTCTCGCCGGCGGACCGGGGGCGCTATGCCACCGACGCGTCCATTTATCAAGTCATGCCCGTGGGCGTCTTCGTGCCGCGCACCGATGCCGACGTGACAACCGCGCTGGACATCTGCCGCGACCTGAAGGTGCCCATCGTCCCGCGCGGCGGCGGCACCAGCCAGTGCGGGCAGACGGTGGGAGCCGGCCTGGTGATAGACCACGCCAAGCACCTGCGCAACATCCTGCGAGTGGATGCAGGCGAACGCACGGCCGAGGTGCAACCCGGCATCGTGCTGGACCACCTGAACGCCTCGCTCAGGCAGCACGGCCTGTGGTACCCGGTGGATGTGTCGACCAGCGCGCAGGCCACGCTGGGTGGCATGGCGGGCAACAATTCCTGCGGCAGCCGCAGCATCGCCTACGGCAACATGGTGCACAACGTGCTGGGCGCCAACGCCTGGCGTTCCGACGGCAGCCTGCTGGAACTAGGGCGCTATGACACAGCCGGCGGCGCTGCGCGTGAGCTTGGCGACTACGTCAAGGCGCTGTCGGACCAGCTGCGGCCGGAGCTGGAGGCGCACTGGCCCAAGGTGCTGCGCCGCGTGGCCGGCTACAACCTGGACATCTTCAACAACCAGAACGAGAAGCCCTATACCCAGGACGGCTCGGTCAACCTGGCGCACCTGCTGGTGGGGAGCGAAGGCACGCTGGCGCTGACGAAATCGCTCACGCTGCGCCTGGCCGAACTGCCGCGCACCAAGGTGCTGGGCGTGGTGAACTTTCCGACTTTCTACAAGGCCATGGACACGGCCCAGCACATCGTGAAGCTGGGCGGCGACGGAACGCTGAGCGCGGTCGAGCTGGTGGACCGCACCATGATCGAGCTTTCGCTGCAGAATCCGGCCTTCGCGCCCACGGTGCGCACCGCGCTGATCGGGGAGCCTGACGCCATCCTGCTGGTGGAGTTCTCGGGCAATTCCAAGGCGGAACTCGCACCCAAGATGCGCCAGCTGGTCGATCTGATGGGCGACCTGGGCCTGCCCGGCTCGGTGGTCGAGATGATCGACGACGCGCCGCAGAAAAACCTGTGGGAGGTGCGCAAGGCAGGCCTGAACATCATGATGAGCCTCAAGGGCGACGGCAAGCCGGTCAGTTTCATCGAGGACTGCGCCGTGCCGCTGGAGCACCTGGCCGAGTACACCGACGCGCTGACGCAGGTCTTCCGCAAATACGGCAGCAAGGGCACGTGGTATGCGCATGCCTCGGTCGGCACGCTGCATGTGCGGCCGATTCTGGACATGCGGCGCGAGGGCGGCACCAAGATGCGCGCGATCGCCGAAGAGGCATCGGCTCTGGTGCGCCACTACAAGGGCGCCTACAGCGGCGAGCACGGCGACGGCCTGTGCCGCGGCGAGTGGATTGAATGGCAGTTCGGCCCGAAGATCAACGAAGCTTTCGCGCAGATCAAGAATTACCTGGACCCAACCAACCTGCTGAGCCCGGGCCGCATCATCAACCCGCCGAAGATGGACGTCGCACGGCTGATGCGCTTTCCGCCCAGCTACAAGGTGATTCCGATCAAGACCGCGCTGGACTGGAGCGCCTGGAACGTGCAGAACGACCCGGTGACCGAGCAGACCAGCGAGCCGGGTACTGGGGGTGACCCGGCCCATGGTTTTGCCAAGGCCGTGGAGATGTGCAACAACAACGGCCACTGCAGAAAGTTTGACGCCGGCACCATGTGCCCCAGCTACCGTGCCACGCGTGACGAAAAACATTTGACGCGCGGACGGGCCAACACACTGCGCCTGGCGCTGTCGGGCCAGCTTGATGGCTTGAAGGCAGAAGACGCTTTCACCAGCGAGGCCATGCAGGAGGCCATGGACTTGTGCGTGGGCTGCAAGGGTTGCAAGCGCGACTGCCCCACCGGCGTGGACATGGCCAAGATGAAGGTGGAGTTTTTGCATCACTACAAGGCAAGGCACGGCTACACCTTCAAGGACCGCCTGGTTGCCCACCTGCCCGACTACGCGCACTGGGCCAGCCGCTTCGCGCCGCTGCTCAACCTGCGCGACAAAATTCCGGGCCTGGCGGCCCTGAGCGAAAGGCTGCTGGGCCTGTCGGCGCGCCGCACGCTGCCGCAGTGGCATAGCATCCATTTCTGGAAACGCCTGGATGCATCGGATGAAGGCGGCGCGATGCCCGAAGGCCCGGTGCACAGCGCCAGCCGCGAAGAGGTGCTGGCTGCCGCGCGGCCCGTGGTGCTTTTCGTCGACACCTTTAACGGCTACTTCGAATCGGAAAATGCGCAGGCCGCGCTCATGGTGCTGCAGGCCGCGGGCTACACGGTGCACGTGGCGGCCAAGACCGTGGCCGACGGTAAAAGCCTGTGCTGCGGCCGCACCTACCTGGCCAGCGGCATGGTCGACAAGGCCAAGGCCAAGGCGCGCGAGGTGGTGGGCGCCCTGCTGCCCTTTGCCGAGCGCGGCATTGACATTGTGGGTCTGGAGCCATCGTGCCTTTTGACGCTGCGCGACGAAATGCTGGTGATGGGCCTGGGCGAGCCGGCGCAGGCCATCAGCCAGCATGCCTTGCTGCTGGAAGAATTCCTGGCACGCGAGGCGGCCAACGGCAAGCTGGAAGTGCTCAAGGGCCGGCTCAAGCCCGCAGCCCAACCCATTCTGCTGCACGGCCACTGCCACCAGAAAGCTTTTGGCGCGGTCAGTCCCATCCTGGACGTACTCAAACTCATTCCAGGCGCCAAGCCGGCGTTGATCGAATCAAGTTGCTGTGGCATGGCCGGCAGCTTCGGCTACGAGGCCGGCCACTACGAGGTCTCCATGCAGATGGCGGAGCTGAGCCTGTTGCCGGCGGTGCGCAAGCAGCCCGACGCGATCGTCGTGGCCGATGGCACCAGTTGCCGCCACCAGATCAAGGACGGTGCGCAGCGCGAGGCCATTCACGTGGCGGTGCTGTTGGCGCGCCAGTTGCAGGGATAGGCCCCTTTGCGAACGCGGCCCGGCGTTTTCGGGCCTCTCCCGCCGCTTTTTGCGGAGGCATGTCAGAATAGCCCGCAAATTATTCCAACAGGAGGGCTTCATGAACCGTTTGTGGATGCGCGTCTGCGCGCTGGCTGTTTTTCTGTCGTGCACTGCCGCCATGGCGCAGAGCCTCTCGAAGGAAGAGAGCGAAAAAATCTGGGCCGAAGGCCGCGCCGCCGCCAAGGAAGGGCCGCAGGACATCGCGCTGGCAGGCCAGGCGGTACTCAAGCTGCCCGCCGGCCGCATCTTTGTGCCGCAGCCCCAGGCGGGCAAGCTGCTCAGCGCCATGGGCAACCCGGGCACCGACACCCGCCTTCAAGGCCTGATTTTCCCTGCCACGCGCGACAACTGGTTCATGACGGTGCGTTTCGAGGCGGCAGGCTATGTGAAGGACGACGACGCCAAGGACTGGAACGCCGATGACCTGCTCAAGAGCTACCGGGAAGGCACCGAGGCATCGAACGCCGATCGCAAGAAAATGGGTTTTCCTGAAATAGAAATTGTGGGCTGGGCCGAAAAGCCGGCCTACAACGCCGCCACGCACCGCCTGGTCTGGGCCATGTCCAGCAAGGACCGCGGGGCGCCCTCCGGTGCCGCGCAGGGCGTGAACTACAACACCTATGCCTTGGGCCGCGAAGGTTATTTCAGCCTGAACCTGGTGACGGGCCTGGACGACCTGCCCAAGGACAAGCCCGCGGCGGCGGAGCTGCTGGCCGCATTGCAATACGACGAAGGCAAGCGCTACGCCGACTTCAACTCCAAGACCGACAAGGTGGCCGAATACGGCCTGGCCGCGCTGGTGCTGGGCGTGGCTGCGAAGAAGCTGGGGTTCTTTGCGGTGATCGCACTGTTTTTCGCGAAGTTCGCGAAGGTGATCGTGCTGGCACTGGCAGGTCTGGGCACCGTGTTTGTGAAATTTTTCAAGCGCAAGCCGGCCGCTGAACCCTTGCCCGCGCCGCTATCTCTTCCCAGCCGGGCCGAGCAGGACACCGTGCCCGCCGCACTGATGCCAACGCCCGCCTCCCCTTCCGCGCCTCCCGCACCGCCCAAGGCCTGATGGACGGCGGCCCCGCATGAGCAAACTCCTGCTGCTGCTTTTCACCGGCGCGAAATTCAGCAAGCTGCTGCTGACGGGCGGCAGCATGCTGGTGTCGGTGTTTGCGTATGCGTTGCTGTTCGGCTGGCGTTATGCGGTGGGCTTTGTACTGCTGCTCTTCGTGCATGAGATGGGCCACTACATCGCCGCCCGCCAGCGCGGCCTCAATGCGGGTGCGCCGACCTTCATCCCCTTTGTGGGTGCCTGGGTGGAGCTCAAGGACATGCCGCACGACGCGGAAACCGAGGCCTATGTGGGCCTGGGCGGCCCGCTGCTGGGCACTGTGGGAGCGCTGGCCTGCTACTTCCTCGCGCGCGACCAGGACAGCAATTTGCTGCTCGCGATCGCGTACTCCGGCTTCTTCCTGAACCTCTTCAACCTGATCCCGCTGTCGCCTTTTGACGGCGGACGCATCACTGCGGTGCTGTCGCCCCGCATCTGGCTGCTGGGGGTGCCGGTGCTGGTGGCCCTGTTCTTCTGGCGGCCCAGCCCCATGCTGATCCTGATGGCGCTGCTGGCCGCGCCGCAGTTGCTCAAAGCCATCCGCTACAAATCAGACAGCGAGGAGGCCCAGACCTATTACGCGGTCAGCGCGGCTACGCGCTTCAAATACGGGTTTTATTACCTCGCGCTGGCCGGCTTTCTGGCCGTGATGACGCACGATGTGCATGAAATGCTGCGCGGCGTGGGCGGCATCCGCTAAGCTGCTGTCATGACCGAGCGCTATCTCACCCCCGGAAAAGAAGAAATCGCCCTGCTCGAGCCTTTTGAGCGCCTGGGCCTGGACCAGATTGAGGTGGTCTCCACGCCGGCACAGGCGGCCAAAGCGCTCAGGGAGCTGGCCGATGCAACGGTGCTCGGCTTTGACACGGAATCCAAACCCACCTTTGCCAGGAACGAGGCCTCGCAAGGGCCGCACATCGTGCAGCTCTCAGCCCTGCACAAAGCCTGGATATTCCAGCTCGAGGACGCCGAATGCCGCCGCGCCGTGGGCCTGCTGCTGAGTTCACCCGCCGTGACCAAGGCCGGCTTCGGCCTGGGCGACGACCAGCGCCGCATCATCCACAAGCTGGGCGTGGACCTGCAGGGCGTGCTGGACCTCAACGTGGTGTTCCGCGAGCGCGGCTACCGCAAGGACATGGGCGTGCGCGGCGCCGTGGCCGTGATGTTCAACAAACGCTTCATCAAGTCGAAAAAAGCGGCGACCTCCAACTGGGCCAATCCAAAGCTCACCGAAGCGCAAATCATCTATGCGGCCAATGATGCCTATGGGGCGCTGCGGGTGTACCAGGCGTTAGGGTTGGGCTGAACATAGCGCTAGCGAAGCTGGTCGGTGCAGTTTCGCCGCAGCCTTTACATTCATCACATCGAGGAAAAACTCATGAAACACTCCTATCTGCTGCCTTCGCTGCTGGTGGCAACCGCGCTGCTTTCCGGCTGCGCCGCCGAGCTGCTGAGCAGCAATGAAAAGCTGATCATCGTCAAAGGCCGGCCTTCGCAATTGCCGGACGCCTCCGAGATTGCCGAAACCGAATGCCAGAAGCGCGGCGGCCAGCGTGCCCGCCTGATCAGCAAGCCGGCTGAAGGCCAGTACGGCTTTGAGTGCATACGCTGAGCCGGCTTTCCTTCTGCAACTTCGCGCCGGATAAGTGCCGGCGACTCAGATGTCCCGCAAGGTGAATCCGGCCCAGCGCAAAAAGCCCTGGCCTGCGGCGGTGAAACGCGCATGCTGGCGCAGCAGGTCCAGGCCTTCGCCTGCCTGCGCGCGCAACTCGTCCAGGCGAGTTGCGACCTGGCCACGTGCCGCGGGGTCAAGCTCGGGATCCTGCAGGTAGCGAACCAGCGCGATGCTGCAGTGCAGGTCCGCGTATACGCCTGTGCATATGCCGGCCACAGGCCGCGGGTTTGTGTGCCAGCTAACCGCAAAGCATGTATTGGTCTGCATGGGCTGCAGCAGCGGGACAGTCTCCTCGACATAGCGCAACTTGACGTGGCTGTGCTCGTGAACCAGGCTTTCCAGGGTGCGCAAGGTAGTGGACGGATGTATCCACGCCGCTCCCTGCATGGATGAAATCGTGAAACCTTCGGCCGGCCGTCCGGGCGACGGCAGGTGCGGTACCACGACGCGCATCATGCAGCGCCAGTCTTCGTACTCTTCGCGCCAGGCTGACAGCAGGGCTTGTGCCGCCTCCACGATGGGGCGGTGGCGGCCGCGTGGGTAGGAGTGGTTGCACGCATCGGTTTCCTGCTGGCGCGAGGTGTTGCCGTGTTCGGGCTCGCGAGCCTCACCAGGCGACACCCGCAAGCCGGGCAAGTCATTGCGCACCACGATATGGGACCGCGGCAGTACCGCATCGGGTGCGACAAGGCAAGAACTCAGTGTCTCGCCGCCCGCGAACAAAGGGCGCAGGTGGATCCATGCACCCTTGCGACTGCATTGCCAGGCGCCGTCACCATAAGTGGCGGGCAGCTCAATGCCGCAGGTGCAATCCCAGGTTTCGATGCGGCCGCCGTACGACATCAGCACCCTGCCGCGCGATGTCATTTCCATAAAACCCGGCATGTAATTGGCAACCGATGCGAGCAAGGGTTCGACAACATCCCCCGGCGCCCCCGCGATCAACGCACACCCTGTCGCATGCACCCAGCGGCGGTACAGCGGTGATGAACCAATGGCAATGCGCTCGTGCGGCAACAGTGCCTGCAGGTCGAGCGCGGCTTGCTGCCAGCGCTCGCGGTAGGCGGCCAGCGAGGGCGAGGCCCGCACAATGTCGGCCAGAGCCCAGAAGTCGTCGAGCCGATCCGAAGCGGACGCGGCGACCAGTTCAGCCGTGATGATGGCGTCCGGCATCAGCGCCAGCTCAACGAAATCGGCTGACTGCAAGTCAGGCTTGAACATTCGATGGAAGTTTGCGGAATGCGGCCTCCGCCATGCTTTCGGCTGAAGATCGGGCCCTTTTTTGAAATCGAACATCAGGTTGTCCGATAAGGCGTGAGCTTGGGCACTCATCAGGGTGGTAGGCATGGCGCTTTCCTTGTAGGTCGGTGACTTGACAACTTCCACTTCAAGCGACGGTTCGAGAGCCTGCGAGGCGACTGGACGAAACAAGCCTTGCGTCCACACAAAACGCGGATCTCACTTGCCGTTCCGGCGGATGCTAGCCAGTCCTGTCGGCAAAGAACAGGCTTAACAAAGCCGAGTTCAGAAAATCCGACAAAGATTTACCGCATGCAGACAATTCACGCGAATCTCCCCAACGAACTCGAATACCTTTTCAAAATCTTCAACGGGTTCAGCATGTCACGCGCCACGCCGTCGAACTGCAACGCACAGACCGCACCTGAACATGACCCAGGTTTTCAAGGAGAGGGAGAACGATGCAAGGAATCGCAAGCGAAACAACATCACCAGCGTCGCTCAATGCGGCTGGTCAGCATCCGGCGCCCGCGCCGGCATACGGCTACGGAGGCACGCGTACGGATGAGCGCCTGACTGTCCGGCTGCACAAAATCCTGAGGGCGCCGTGGGCCATTCCACCAGTGGACAGCTACCGCGTGATTGGAACCGTGCACCGCGGCATGGAGTTCGGCTTTCTGGCCATCGCGCGTGACGGGAGTTATCTGCAGGTCAATGGTTCCGTGGTCCAGCGCTTGAACCGTGGCGATGTGGATGCAGCCATCAGCAACGCCGAGCACATGTGTGTCATCCGGCCCGTGCAAGCTCCCGCACCGGTCACCCCGGCAGGGCCTGTGACGGTGATACGCAAAAAAAGGCGCGTACCCGCCGACGCGGAACTTGCGCCGTGAACCTTGTCCGGCTTGCGGACGAGCGCTAAAAGTCACCCGACGCGCCGTGCGCCAGGCTTTCAAATTTGGTGATGCGGTTGATGAACGCCAGCTTCACCGTGCCGGTGGGGCCGTTACGCTGCTTGCTGATGATGACCTCGGCCACACCAGGCTCCTTGCAGGCCTCCTTGGTGTAGTACTCATCGCGGTAGATGAACAGGATGATATCGGCATCCTGCTCGATGGCGCCGGACTCGCGCAGGTCGCTCATCATGGGGCGCTTGTCGGTGCGCGATTCAACGCCGCGGCTAAGCTGCGACAGCGCGATCACCGGGCACTGCAGTTCCTTGGCGAGCATCTTCAGGCCACGTGAGATCTCACCGACGGCGGTGGCGCGGTTCTCTTCGGCCATGCCGCCCGAGACGCTCATGAGCTGCAGGTAGTCGACCACGATCAAGCCCAGTTTGCCGCATTGCCTGGCGAGGCGCCGCGCGTTGGCACGCAGTTCGCTCACGGTCAGGCCGGGTGTTTCGTCGATGTGCAGCGAGACGGTGCGCAGCTTTTCAATCGCTTCGGTCAGGCGCGGCCATTCTTCGTCAGTCAAGGCGCCGGTACGCAAATGGGTCTGGTCGATGCGGCCTATGGAGCCGACGATACGCACGGCCAGCTGGGAGGCGCCCATTTCCATCGAAAACACGGCCACGGGCAGGCCTTCGTTGAGCGCAACGTGTTCGGCGATGTTGATGGCCAACGCGGTTTTACCCATAGAGGGGCGCGCCGCCAGGACGATCAGGTCGCCGGCCTGGAGGCCGGAGGTCATATGGTCAAAGTCCCTGAAGCCCGTAGCCACGCCGGTGACGTCCTGCGGGTTCTCTGCCATTTCGGTCACTCGATCCAGCAGGTTCACGACCAGCGTGTCCATGCTCTGGAACCCTTCCTTCATGCGCGAGCCCTGCTCGCCGATCTTGAAGATCTTCTGCTCAGCTTCGTCGAGGATGGCGGCGACGTCCTTGCCCTGCGGGTTGAAGGCATTGGTGGCGATCTCGTCGGAGGCGGAAACCAGCTTGCGCAGGATGGAGCGCTCGCGCACGATCTCGGCGTAGCGGCGAATATTGGCAGCGCTAGGCACATACTGCGCGAGCGCATTGAGGTAGCTCAGGCCCCCCACTTCGTCGGCCTTGCCCTGGTTCTGCAGGTATTCGTAAACGGTGATGATGTCGGCCGGTTTGTTCGCGTTGATGAGCGCGCCCACGGCGGCGAAGATCAGCTTGTGCTCGGAGCGGTAGAAATCCTCGTCAACCAGCAGGTCACCCACCCGATCCCAGGCGCCGTTGTCGAGCAGCAGGCCGCCCAGGACGCTGGATTCACCTTCGATGGAGTGCGGCGGGATGCGCAGCTGGGCGATCTGGCGGTCGGGGCTGTAGCCGGGATCGTCATAGGTGGAAAGTACGGCGGACATGGGTTTCCTTGGGAGAGGGTGAATGGTACGCCGGGAGCGCAAAACACCACGGGATAAGCTTGTGGATAACCGGGGGAAATCGGGTGGAAATGCAGCCGGAGGGTGTGCACAGCCGGCGCCGGCGGCCGGCCATGAAAAAAGCCGCTCGGCGAGCGGCTTTTTTGCGGAGGAGAAAACGCTTAAGCGGTTTCGCCGTACACGGTGACGGTGATATCCACGGCCACGTCGGTGTGCAAGGCAACCGTCACGGCATGGTCGCCAACAATCTTCAGCGGGCCGTTGGGCATGCGAATTTGCGACTTCACGACGGGGAAGCCTTGCTTGGTCAGCTCGGCCGAGATGTCGTGGTTGGTGACGGAACCGAACAGGCGGCCGTCAACACCGGCTTTTTGCGTGAGCTTGACGGTGGTACCGCTCAGCTTTTCGCCCTGGGCTTGCATCTCAGCCAGCTTGGCGGCCGCAGCCTTTTCGAGTTCGACGCGCTTGGCTTCGAATTCGGCCTTGTTGGCTTCGGTGGCACGGCGTGCGCGGCCGGAAGGGATCAGGAAGTTGCGTGCATAGCCGTCTTTGACCTTGACGATTTCGCCGAGGTTACCGAGGTTCACGACTTTGTCGAGCAGAATGATTTGCATGGTCGTGCTCCTTACAGGGTACGGTGCTGGTCGCTGTAAGGCAGCATCGCGAGGAAGCGAGCGCGCTTGACGGCGGTGTTGATCTGGCGCTGGAAAATCGCGCGCGTGCCGGTCAGGCGTGCGGGGATGATTTTTCCGTTTTCGGCAACGAAATCGCGCAGGGTGTCGATGTCCTTGTAGTCGATTTCTTCAACGCCAGCAGCCGTGAAGCGGCAGAAACGCTTGCGCTTGAACAGCAGGGATTGGGTGTTGCGCTTGGGGCGCTTGTCTTTGTTGAAACGTTTTGGTCCGGCCATGATGGACTCCTTAAATGGGGTTCGGTACTTGCTCTACCTTGTGCAGAGCTTGAATATGGAAAACAACACCTTTGCTGGTGCGCGCATTGATGAGGAAACCGGTGAACCTGTAGGGTTGGCCTAAGGGAGACTTGGCCGATTGCTCAGCCAACGCTCCGAAGGCAACCGCCCTGACCGTCAACTTGACCTGCCTGGTGATTCCGGCTTCGACAACTTCAGACTCGTGTTCGAGGACGAAATTGGCGGCGGGGATTCCAGCGGGCGTGTAGCGAAGAGGACTTGCCTCGGCGATACAGGCGGTCAGTTCAACGTGGTTCACTGCGGGCTTTTGCTCAATGGCAGCTGCGCGGCAGCGAGGCGTTCAACAGCATGGTGGCAATTAAGCCGCATACTCCTGCTGTTGGGCTTTACGGGCTTCTTCCCTCTCGACGTTGCGCATCATGAGGGATGGGCCGGTTTCAGCCTTTTTCTTGACCACGGTCAGGTGGCGCAGCACGGCATCGTTGAACTTGAACGCGTGTTCGATTTCTTCCATCACGGCCTGGCTGGCTTCGATGTTGATGCAGAGGTAGTGGGCTTTGGCGAGCTTCTGGATCAGGTACACCAGCTGGCGGCGGCCCCAGTCCTCAACACGGTGCACTTTTCCGCCGCCGGCGGTGATCATGCCCTTGTAACGTTCCAGCATGGCTGGGACTTGCTCGCTTTGATCCGGGTGGATCAGCAAGACGATCTCATAGTGACGCATAAACTCTCCTTTTGGTTGATTGAAGCTGCCCCAGCGTCGTTAAGGGTGCAGCAAGGCGAAGCCCACGAGTATAGCACGCCCCCACGGTCGCTCACTGTGCGAGCCCCTGCCCCCCGAGGGAGCCGCCCGCCTGCGGCCTGGCAAAGCCGGGCCCGCGGCTCATGCGGGTAAAGATATGGGAGCAGGCTCAACCCATTTTTGGAGAGAAGGCCCTGAAAACGCCGAAAAGCCTCAAAAAACCTCAAAAACCCGCTTCAACTGGGTTTTCAAAGGCGTTTAAGGTCCGGATAACGGATGTATTCGACCAGATCCTGGACTTTTCGGTCTGGCGCCGGGGTGACGAGGCTCACCACCACCATCACCGCAAAACCGACCGGCACGCCGAAAAGCCCGGCGGAGATCGGGTCTATGCCCCACCACAGCTGGACCGGCGAATTGATGCCGAAAGTGGCGCGCAGCCAGGGCTGGTTGGTGAACATGTAGTACGAGGTCACGCCCAGGCCCGACATCATGCCCAGGACGGCCCCTATGCCGTTGGCACGCTTCCAGAAGATTCCCAGGCTGAGCGCCGGGAAAAAGGAGGCGGCGGCGAAGGAAAACGCCGCCGACACCAGGAACAGGATGTCCGCCGGCTTTTGCGCCGCGACGTAGGCTGCCAGCAAGGCCACGATGAGCAACAGGATCTTGGACACCGTCACCCGGCTCACGGTGGAGGCGTTGGGGTCGATCATCTTGTAATAAAGGTCGTGGCCCAGCGCATTGGCGATGGTGAGCAGCAGGCCGTCGGCGGTTGACAGCGCGGCAGCCAGCCCCCCGGCTGCCACCAGGCCGGAAATCACATAGGGCAGCCCCGCCAATTCGGGCGTGAGCAGCACGATGATGTCGCCGCCTATGGTCATTTCATTGAGTTGCAGGATGTTGTCGCGGTTGATGTCAGCCACCGACAGCAAACTGGGGTCAACCCGACTCCAGGCACCGACCCAGGACGGCAGTTGGTCAAACCGCGTACCGACAAGTACGGTGAAGATTTCGTACTTCACAAGCACGGCCAGGGCTGGCGCCGTGAAATACAGCAAAAAGATGAAGAACAGCGACCAGGTGACCGACTGCCGCGCCTCACGGACGCTGGGCACGGTGTAGTAGCGCATCAGGATGTGCGGCAAGGCGGCCGTACCCACCATAAGGCAGAAGACCAGTGCCAGGAAGTTGCGCCGGGAGGTGTCGTAAGCTTCCTGCTCTTTCGGCGTGCCTTCAGGGTCACCCGAGAACTGCGCCGCATGAGGAGGCATGCCGTTGAGCGGCTGGGTTTTGACCTCGGCCGCCGCCTTGGCGGCCGTCCAGGACTTGACGGCGGCCGCTTCATCCCTGGGCATGGCGGCCAGGGCCTTGGCCGCCGAGGTAATCTCCGCCACCGAGGCATTGCCCCCTTTGAGTTGCTCCATGCGTTTGGCCGCGGCCAGCTTGTCGGCGGCCAGTGCCTCGGCCGGGTTGGCCAGCTTGCCGGACAGCGCCTCGGAGCGCTGCCTGAACAGCTCGCGCACCTGCACTTCCTTGGGATCGGCGGCCAGCTCTTTCTCTTTGGCGCTGACTTTTTCCAGCTGGAAACCGTACACCAACTGCGGCACCGGAACCCCCGTCTGCTTGACCGACAGCCACACGACCGGGATCAGGTAGGCCACCACCAGGATGATGTACTGCGCCACCTGCGTCCAGGTCACGGCGCGCATGCCGCCCAGGAAGGAGCACACCAGGATGCCGCCCAGGCCCAGGAAGATGCCCAGCTCGAAGGCGATGCCGGTCAGGTAGGAGGTGATCAGGCCCACTCCGTAAATCTGTGCGACCAGATAGGTGAAGGAACACAGGATGGCAGCCCCCACGCCGATGAGGCGCGGCAGCGTGCCGCCGTAGCGTTCTCCCAGGAAATCGGGAATCGTGAACTGGCCGAACTTGCGCAGGTAAGGCGCCAATACCAGCGCGACCAGGCAGTACCCGCCGGTCCATCCCATGATGAAAGCCAGGCCGTTATAGCCTGTGAGGTAGAGCGTGCCGGCCAGGCCGATGAAGGAGGCGGCCGACATCCAGTCGGCGCCCGTGGCCATGCCGTTGTAGACCGCCGGCACGCGCCGGCCCGCCACGTAGTATTCACCCGCGTCGGTGGTGCGGCTCATGATGCCTATGCCTGCATACAGGCCGATGGTGGCCAGCAAAAAGGCCGTGCCTATCCACAAGCGCGGCAGGCCCATGCGCTCCAGGACCGCGAGGATCAGCACGAACACCACAAGCCCCACGGTGTACCAGCGGTAGACGCGGTTGAGTTGTGCCTTGAACTGCTGGCTGGACAGCATGATCCCGTCGCGCGCACCGAAGAAGCCGCCCATCTAGTCGCCATCCTCCACGTCGTGTTCGATGTCCAGCCGGTTCATGTACCAAGCATAAAAGCCGATGATCAGGCAGTACACCACCAGGGCGCCTTGCGCCCCCATCCAGAAACTGAAAGGCCAGCCGAAGAAGCGAAAACTCAAAGCGCGCGCGAAGTAGCTCACGCCGAAGGTCACGCTGAACCAGAGCAGCAGCAGCAAGGCCGTCACCACGAGGGTCTTGCGCCAATAGCGGCGGTGGCTGTCAGCGGGCTGCATGGCTGGCCTCGCTGGTAACTGCCCTGCTCGCTTGCAGCGCCGCGGCGTTTTCGCGTTCCAATTGCACGGCCACGCGCGGCTCGAAACAGCGCAGATGGGCGATGACCTTGCGCGCCTTGCCCGCTTCACCCAGCGCCAGCCATACCTGGGCCAGCCGGTACCAGCCATGCGGGCCCAAGGGCTGCAGCGCGGTGTTGCGCTCCAGTGCCTCGGCGGCCTCCCGCCAGCGCTGCTGGTGGATACGCACCAGCGCCAGGCCGTACCAGGCCCGGTCCAGGCGCGGATCAAGCGCCAGCGCGCGTTCGAAGGCAGGGCCGGCTTCCTCATGGCGGCCGTCCTGCTGCAGCACATAGCCCAGGTTGAACCAACCCGCAGCCTGTTGCGGCCGGGCAGCGGTGAGTTGCCGCAGGGTGGCGATGGCTTCCTTTGTGAGATGCAGCTGCGCCTCCACATGGCCTCGGCTTGCAAGGGCGTAAGGGTCGCCGGGCCGCAGGCACAGCATCCGTGCCAACCTGCCCAGGGCGGCCGCGCGCTTGCCGGCCGCCAGCAGCAGCAAGGCCTGCACTTTCAGGACGTGGTAGCGAAGGCCAGGTGCAAGCGGCAAGCTTATTTGCACAACGCCACCCCGATTTCCAGACAGATGCGGACCTTTGCGACGGCCGCCACAGCCCAGACCATTGCCAGCACAAGAAAGGCCACCAGCGGCAGGTGGCGCTCCAGTACTACGGATGGTGAAATCCAGCGTGCCGCCCTCACCCAAGGCCTGCCCAGCAGCTGAAGCAGGCGATAGAAGGGGTTGTTGTCGCGCCCGGCACCGGCCAGCAAACCCAGCACCCACTGGCCGGCCAGCACCAGCAGCGCGATTTCAGCAAGCAGTTTGACGGTGGTGGCGACGGCAAGCATGGTTGGTGACAAACATGAAAGGCACTGCCTCCGATTGTGATCGGAGGACTTGCCAATTGCTTACCGCAATGGACGCCCGCCCCCGGGGTTTTCCCTCGGTGGGCACGACGAGATTGGCTTAGCCGGCCAGTTGCTTCCAGGTATCGATCACCGTATCGGGGTTCAGCGAGATCGAGCCTATGCCCTGCTCCTTGAGCCACAAGGCAAAGTCCGGATGGTCGCTGGGGCCCTGGCCGCAGATGCCGACGTACTTGTTGGCACGCTTGCAGGCGGCGATGGCCTGGCCCAGCAAGGCCTTGACCGCCGGGTCGCGTTCGTCAAAGTCCTTGGCTAGGATTTCCAGGCCCGAATCGCGGTCCAGGCCCAGGGTGAGCTGGGTCAGGTCGTTGGAGCCGATCGAGAAGCCGTCGAAGTATTCGAGGAACTGGTCGGCCAGCACCGCGTTGCTCGGCACCTCGCACATCATGATGATCCTCAAGCCCTGCTCGCCGCGCTTGAGGCCGTGCTTGGCCAGCAGCCCGGTCACGGCCTTGGCCTGGCCCAGGGTGCGCACAAAAGGCACCATGACCTCGACATTGGTCAGACCCATGTCGTTGCGCACGCGCTTGAGCGCTTCGCATTCCATCGCGAAGGCTTCGGCGAAGTCGGGGCTCAGGTAGCGTGCTGCACCGCGGAAGCCCAGCATCGGGTTTTCTTCTTCGGGCTCGTAGCGCGAGCCGCCTATGAGCTTGCGGTATTCGTTGGACTTGAAATCCGACAGTCGCACAATCACCGGCTTGGGCCAGAAGGCCGCGCCAATCGTGGCGATGCCTTCGGCCACCTTGTCGACATAGAAGGCGCGTGGCGAGGCATGGCCGCGGGCCACACTCTCCACGGCTTTTTTCAGGTCCGCGTCGATATTGGGGTACTCCAGGATGGCCTTGGGGTGCACGCCGATGTTGTTGTTGATGATGAACTCCAGCCGCGCCAGGCCCACGCCATGGTTGGGTACCTGGCAGAAGTCGAAAGCCAGCTGCGGGTTGCCCACGTTCATCATGACCTTGAGGTCCACGGGCGGCATCTCGCCGCGCTGCACCTCGGTCACCTCGGTTTCGAGCAGGCCGTCATAGATGTTGCCGGTATCGCCTTCGGCGCAGCTCACGGTCACCAGCATGCCGTCCTTGAGCGTCTCGGTCGCATCGCCGCAGCCGACCACCGCCGGGATACCCAGTTCGCGCGCGATGATGGCCGCATGGCAGGTACGCCCGCCGCGGTTGGTGACGATGGCGCTGGCGCGCTTCATCACCGGCTCCCAGTTCGGGTCGGTCATGTCGGTGACCAGGATGTCGCCGGCCTGCACCTGGTCCATGTCCTTGATGTCGTGCACGATGCGCACCGGGCCGGTGCCGATTTTCTGGCCGATCGCCCTGCCCTCGGCCAGCACCGTGCCGGTGCCCTTGAGCTTGTAGCGCTGTTCCGCCTTGCCCTTGGCCTGGCTCTTCACCGTTTCCGGGCGGGCCTGCAGGATGTAGAGCTGGCCGTCGGTGCCGTCCTTGCCCCATTCGATGTCCATGGGGCGGCCGTAGTGCGCCTCGATGATGAGCGCATAGCGGGCCAGTTGCTCGACGTCGTCGTCGGTCAGCGAATAGCGGTTGCGCAGCTCGGTCGGCACGTCGGTGGTCTTGACCAGCTTGCCGCCGGCTTTTTTCTCTTCCGGCGTGGCGAACTCCATCTGCAGCAGCTTGGAGCCCAGGTTGCGGCGGATCACGGCGCGCTTGCCGGCCTTGAGCATGGGCTTGTGCACATAGAACTCGTCGGGGTTGACGGCACCCTGCACCACGGTTTCGCCCAGGCCGTAGCTGGAGGTGATGAAGACCACGTCCTCAAAGCCGCTTTCGGTGTCTATGGTGAACATCACACCGGCGGCACCCTTGTCGCTGCGCACCATGCGCTGCACGCCGGCGGACAGCGCCACGTCGGAATGGGCAAAACCCTGGTGCACGCGGTAGCTGATGGCGCGGTCGTTGTAGAGCGAGGCGAACACCTCTTTCATCTTGTGCAGCACGTCCTCGATGCCGACCACGTTCAGGAAGGTCTCCTGCTGGCCGGCGAAGGATGCGTCGGGCAAGTCTTCAGCCGTGGCGGAGGAACGCACCGCAAAGCTCGCCTGGGCATTGCCGCCGCTCAGCACGGCAAAACTGTCGCGCACGGCTTTTTCGAGTTCAGCCGGGAAAGGCTGGGCTTCGACCAGCGCGCGGATTTTGGCGCCGGCTTCGGCCAGGGCCCGCACATCGTCGGTATTCAGGGCGTCCAGCACGCCGTTGATTTTCTTGTCCAGCCCGTCGTGGGCCAGAAACACGCGGAAAGCGTGGGCCGTGGTGGCAAATCCGGTGGGAACCCGCACGCCCTCGGGGCCTGTGGGCAGTTGCGAGATCATCTCGCCGAGGCTGGCGTTTTTACCGCCAACGGCCTCGACGTCTGTCATCCTCAGGTTTTCAAACGGTACGACCAGGGCGGTCGCCTCAAACAGCTTGGACATGAAAATACTCCGGGAGGTTTAAAAACCGGGGAATTCGCCATGCGCGGCAAGCAACCTTGTTGTTGTTCTAGGGGGTTGTGGCGGGGCATGGCGTGACAAACTGGATAATTGGCTCAATTGTAGGGGCCCGCCGCGGGATGTGCCGCGTCAGCCTTTCACCGACCTTTCAATCAGCCAAACGCCCACCCGAACGCCTACCATGTCCCAACGCACCGTGTTTTTCATCTCCGACGGCACCGGCATCACCGCGGAAACCTTTGGTAACGCCATCCTGGCCCAGTTCGAGTTCAAGCCGCGCCACGTCCGCCTGCCCTTTATCGACAGCGTGGACAAGGCCCACCAGGCGATACGGCAGATCAACCACACGGCCGAAGTCGAGGGCAAACGCCCCATCGTCTTCACTACGCTGGTCAACATGGAAATCCTGGCCGTCATCAAAACCCATTGCAACGGCATGCTGCTGGATATGTTCGGCATGTTCGTCGCGCCGCTGGAGAGTGAGCTCGGTATCAAGTCCAACCACCGGGTGGGCCGGTTTTCCGATGCCTCCAAGAGCAAGGAATACGACGACCGCATCGAGGCCATCAATTTTTCGCTGGCACATGACGACGGACAGAGCAACCGCGACCTGGAGGCCTCGGACGTGATCCTGGTGGGCGTGAGCCGCAGCGGCAAGACGCCGACCTCTCTCTACCTGGCCATGCAGTACGGCCTCAAGGCCTCGAACTACCCGCTGATTCCCGAGGATTTCGAGCGCCGGCAACTGCCACCGGCGCTGGTGCCGCATCGCAAGAAGATCTTCGGCCTGACCATCGCGCCGGAGCGCCTGAGCCAGATCCGCAACGAGCGGCGGCCCAACTCGAAGTACGCGAGCCTGGAGAATTGCCGCGAGGAAATCCACGAGGCGGAGGCCATGATGCGGCGGGAGGGCATACGCTGGCTCTCGACCACCACCAAGTCGATTGAAGAGATTTCGACCACCATCCTGCAGGAAATCCGGCCGGAGCGGCTGGAATACTGAGCCGGCCAGCGCGGAGCCCCGCCCCACCGGGATTACTTGCCAACCCCACCAGCATGCACGTACGCAGCCGACCGATAGCGGCTGGGATTGGTGCCCGCTGACTTGCGCATCAACCGCCGCAAGGCCGTGGCATCCTCATAGCCCACCTGCGCGGCCACCTGTTCCATGCTCATGCGGCTCGACTCGATCAGCATGCGGGCCCGGTTGAGCCGTACGCTTTGCACCAGTGCCAGTGTGCTCCGGCCTGTTGCCTCACGCACACGCCGCGACAGGGTTCGCTGCGACATCGCGAACTCATCAGCAAGCGCCTGCACACTGGGCGGGTGCGGCAAGGCCGATTCGATGCGCACCATCAGCCGGGCCACGAGTTCATTGCCATTGGAGAGCATGGCCGGCAGCACAAACGGCGACTGCGCCTGCCGCCCGTCTATGAGCAGGACGCGGCCTACCGCATCGGCCAGCCCCGCACCGAATTGCGTGCGCAACAGGTGCAGCATCAAATCCGTCTGCGCGAAAGCCGCGCCCGCCGTACTTACCGGGCCGTCAGCGCACACCATGCGGTCGGCATCGACAGTGCAGCGCGGCTCCAGGCGGCGCAGCTCGGCCGCCATCCACCAGGAGGTGGTGGCGCGCCGCCCCGTCAGCAGGCCCGCGGCCTGCAGTAAAAACACCGCCGAGCAGGAAGCTGCGACGCGGCCGCCCCGCGCCGCATGCGCGGCGACGGCCTGGATGGCCCGCTGCGCATCCGGGCCCGCCAGCCCAGTCGCGACTGCCTGCGCATTGTCCAGGCCCAGGCCCGGAATGATCCAGGTCGCCATGTCCGCGCGCTGCCGTTTTGGCAGGGCTTGGGTGTTGATGTGCATACCCGAACTCAAAGGCACATCGCCCCCGGAGGGTGACAGCACACGCCAGCCGGGACGTGCCAGCTTCAGGCGCGGTGCCAGCGAGGCCGCCGCCTGCAACACGTCGAGCGTGGCGGCGACACTGGCGGCGAAAGCGCCGGGCAGCAGCAGGATGGTGAAATCGGTCATTGGCTGAAAAAGCCTTAAAGATGTCTAAACAGACACTCGCAGTTTAGCCGCAAGCGGCGTCCAATGCGGGCTTTCCATTCCGAAAGCACAGCCATGAGCACTGCCCCCACACAGCGCAGCCTGAAAGAAGACGACCCCCTCGAAGATTTCACACGCCGCGATATCACGCTCGATGGCGCGGCGAAGAAGGTCTACATCGCCGGCTCAGGGCCCGCCGTAATCGTCATGACCGAGATGCCGGGTATCAGCCCCCATGTGGCGCGCTTCAGCCGATGGGTGCGCGATGCGGGCTTTACGGTTTACATGCCTTCGCTGTTCGGCCGCGACGGTGCGGTCCCCGGCGCCGATGAAGGCGCGGCTATCTTCCAGCGCGCCTGCGTCAGCGCGGAGTTCCGCGCTCTGCGCACCAATGAGACCAGCCCTGTGACGCAATGGCTGGTGGCGTTGGCCAGGCTAGCGCATCAGGAATGCGGCGGCCCTGGCGTGGGCGCCATCGGCATGTGCTGGACCGGCAACTTCGCGCTCTCGATGATGCTGGAACCCGCAGTACTGGCACCTGTCTTGGCCCAGCCTTCGCTGCCGCTCAACGACCCGGGCGGGCTGGAAATTTCGCCAGACGATATCCAAGCCGTACGCCGTCGGCTCGACAAGGAAAACCTCCAGGTGCTGGCTTACCGCTTTGAGGGCGACAAGTTTTGCCGGGCCCAGCGCTTTGCGGCATATGCCGAAGCCCTGGGCGGGCATTTCGTGGGCCGCGTGCTGCCGGACAGCGCCGCCAACCCCGACGTGCCGCCCTTCTTCGCCCAGCATGTGCCCACGCCGCACAGCGTGGTGACAGCCCACCTGGTTGATGAAGCCGGCCAGCCCACGCTGGCGGCACGCGATGAAATCCTGGCCTTCTTTGCTGCCCGGCTCAGCCCAGCACGGCCACGCCCTTGACCTGCGCATACAACTGGCTGCCTGGCCGTAGTTGCAAGGCATCGGCCGACTTGCCGGTGATGCGGGCCAGCAAGGCGCTGCCGCCGGCATCCAGCTTCACCATCACCTGGCCTGGGCTGTCGGCGGAAAGCCCCGTCACGGTGACCGGGAAGATGTTCTGCACGCTGGTGCCTTCCTGGCGCGCCAGTGTGAGGCTCACGTCGCGCGCCTGGATGCGCACGCGCACGCGCTGGCCGACCTGCAATGAGGGATTGAGCAGGCTGATACGCCCACCAGGAAATTCGGCGTGGCTCATATGCCAGTCGGGCTCAACATCGCTGACCACGGCCTCTAGTACCGCGGCTGCGGCATCGCCGTGCGCCAACGGCAGGTCCAGCCGGGTCATCAGTTCGCGCGTGGAGCCCGAGGCTTTGACGCGGCCAGCCTCCAGCAACACCAGGTGGTCGGCCAGCCGCGCGACCTCGTCGGGCGCATGGCTCACATAGAGCACCGGCATGTCGAGCTCGTCATGCAGGCGCTCCAGGTAGGGCAGGATTTCGGCCTTGCGGGCGATGTCCAGCGAGGCCAGGGGCTCGTCCATCAGCAGCAGGCGCGGGCTGGTGGCCAGCGCCCGCGCGATGGCCACGCGCTGGCGCTCGCCGCCCGAGAGCGTGCCCGGCATACGCTGCATCAGCGTCCGCAAGCCCAGTAGTTCGATGGCTTGCTCCAGCGGGACGCGGCGCTGGGCCGGCGCCACGCGGCGCAAGCCGAAGTCCAGGTTGCCGGCCACATCCAGGTGGGCAAAGAGGCTGGCCTCCTGGAACACATAACCCAGCGGCCGCTTGTGCACCGGCACAAAGACACCCGCCGCATCGTCCTGCCAGACCTCACCATTGACCGAAAGATGGCCGCTGCCGGCGCGCTCCAGCCCGGCGATGCAGCGCAGCAAGCTGGTCTTGCCGGAGCCCGAGGGACCGAAGACAGCCGTCACGCCGCGACTTGGCACAGCCAGCGAAACGTCGAGCGAAAAACCGGGGAAAACGCGGCGAAACGATGCGGCGATGCCGCTGCCCTCGGGCTTCACGCGCCCTCCCCTTTGCGCCGGCCCTGCAAGGTGTTGAAGGCATAGAGCGCCAGCAGCACCAGGAAAGAAAACACAAGCAGGCCACCGGCCAGCCAATGCGCCTGGCTGTATTCGAGCGCTTCCACATGGTCGTAAATCTGCACCGACATCACACGCGTCTTGCCGGGGATGTTGCCGCCCATCATGAGCACGATGCCGAACTCGCCCACCGTGTGCGCAAAGCCCATGACGGCGGCCGTCAGGTAGGCGGGCCGGGCCAGCGGAAGCACCACGCTGAAAAAAGTGTCCAGCGGTGAAGCTCGCAAGGTCGCTGCGGCTTCCAGCGGCCGCTCGCCCATCGCCTCAAAGGCATTTTGCAAAGGCTGCACCACAAAAGGCATGGAATAAAGCACCGAGCCCACCACCAGGCCGGTGAAGGTGAACGGCAGCACGCCCCAGCCCAGCGACTGCGTGAGCCAGCCGACCGGGCCGCTGGGGCCCATCAACACCAGCAGGTAAAAGCCCAGCACCACCGGCGGCAGGACCAGCGGCAAGGCCACCAGCGCGCCCACCGGGCCCTTGAGCCAGGAGCGCGTACGCGCCAGCCACCAGGCCAGCGGCGTGCCGGCCAGCAGCAGCACGGCGGTGGTGGTGGCCGCCAGCCGCAAGGTCAGCGCTATAGCCTGCAGGCCTGCCAGGTCCATCATGCTCAGCACTTCAGGGCTCGTAACCGAAAGAGCGGATGACCGCCTTGGCCTTGTCGGTCTTGAGGAAAGCCATCAGCTGGATGGCAGCCTTGTTGTCCCTGGCTTTGGCCAGCAGCACGGCGTCCTGGCGAATGGGGCTATGCAGGTTTCCCGGAACAATCCAGGCGGAGCCCGACTTGATCTTGCCACCTTCATAGACCTGAGACAGGGCCACAAAACCCAGCTCGGCATTGCCGGTGGAGACAAAACTGAAGGTCTGGCCAATGCTTTCACCCACCACCAGTTTGGGTTCCAGCGCGGCCTGCAGGCCCAGCTTGCTCATGGTCTCCACGGCAGCCGCGCCATAGGGGGCGAGCTTGGGCGCGGCAATGGCAATCTTTTGAAAGCCGCCTTTCTTCAGCACATCGCCCCGCGCGTCCACCATGCCGGCTTGCGCGGACCAGAGCACCAGTTTGCCGGTGGCATAGGTAAAGCGGCTGCCATTCACGGCCGCGCCTTCTTTTTCCAGCCGGCCCGGCGTTTCGTCGTCGGCGGCGAGAAACACCTCGAACGGCGCGCCGTTGGTAATCTGCGCATAGAACTTGCCCGTCGCGCCAAAGGTCAGCACCGCCTTGTGGCCCGTGTCCTTTTCAAAGTCCGCGGCAATCAGCTTCATGGGCGCGGTGAAATTGGCCGCGACGGCGACCTGGACGTCATCGGCCAGCGCAGCGCCTGAAAACAACAACAAGACGCCCAGCGCCGGCAGCCAATGCAACAAGGGTTTGGACATCAGAGTTTAAGGAGGTAGGTGGAGGGGTGACGGGCGAATCGCTATTCTATTTTAGAATAGCGCTGACTGTTCCGAAGTTCTCCATGAAGAAGACCACCGCACCTTCACCCACCCGCCCCTCCCTTGCCAGTGCCTTCAGCCACGAGCCGGCCGACAAGCGCATCGAGATCCTTCGCCTGGTGGGTGAAAGCGGATCGATCTCGCAGGCGGCAAGGCAGGCCAAGGTCAGCTACAAGGCGGCCTGGCAAGCGATCGATACTTTGACCAACCTGGCAGGGGTAGCGCTGGTGGAACGTGCCGTGGGCGGCTCAGGCGGAGGCGGCGCCACGCTGACGCCCGCCGGGCAGAAATTGCTGGCGGTCGCGGGCCTCTTGCATGAAACACGCGGCCAGGTCCTGGCCGCCTTCAAATCCAACGAGCTGCTGCTGCCGCGCGCCCTGCCGACGCTGTCGACCATGAGCGTGCGCACCAGCATGCGCAACCAGCTGCCTTGCGAGGTCGGCAAACTGGAGATACGGGGCCAGGTGGCGCACGTTCATTTGAAGCTGGCCGGCGGCGCCACGCTGGTCTCGCGCATCACCAAAGCCAGCGCCGAACTGCTTGGCTTGAAAAGGGGACAGGCCGTGCTGGCGTTGTGCAAGGCGACAGCGGTAACGGTCGGCGCACGAGGGGCCGCAGCACCTGGCACGCAAAACCTGGACGGCCATGCCGTGCGGATCAGCCGGGGTGCCGGCGGCGATGAGGTGTCGCTGCAGCTTGACGGCGGCTTGCAGCTGGTGGGTTTTGCCGCGCCAGGCACCGGGCTGAAAATTAAAGGCCCCGTGCAGGCGCGCATCGACGAGTCGGCCGTCGTGATTGCCCTGGCAAGCTAGCGGCCTGGCGCTCTAGTCAAACCGGCGCTTCAAAAAGATACTGGCGCGGCCCGGGTTCCCCATCGTGCGGCGCCACCGCATGCGCAACCATGCCCCAGACTTTTTCGATGCACAAAGGCGTCAGCACTTCGGCGGTCGCCCCGCTGCCGACCACCCGCCCATGCTGCAACACCACACATCGGTCGCTATAGCGCAGCGCCAGGTTCAAATCGTGCAACACGGCCACCACGCCCACACCCTGGGACGTGGCCCAGGCACGTACGAGTTGCAGCATGCTGTGCTGGTGATGCAAGTCGAGTGCGGCAGTAGGCTCATCCAGCAATAACCAGCGAGCGGCCAGGCTCTCGGAGGGCTCCCATACCTGCGCCAGCGCGCGCGCCAAGTGAACACGCGCTTTCTCACCACCCGAAAGCGTGTTGAGCGCACGATGTTGCAGGTGCTCAACCGCGGTGGCCTGCATGGCCTGCGTGACTATGCCGGCCTCGTTGCAGCCAGGGTGGCGGCGGTGCGGATAGCGGCCCAGCTCCACCACCTCTCGCACGGTGAACTCGAACGCGACATGGGTTTCCTGCGCGACACAAGCGCGCATGCGGGCCAGCTCGGCGGGCGCATACGCGGGCAGCGCCTTGCCGGCCAGGCGGACATGGCCGCTTGAGGGCTGGCGCTGGCCGGTCAGCAGCGACATCAAGGTGGACTTGCCCGCGCCGTTGGGGCCCAGCACCGCCGTGACCTGCCCCGCGATGAACTGTGCCGAGGCCGTCTGCAACAACGAGCGCCCAGGCACCTCGACTCCCACATCCGCCACCTCAAGCATGCCGGCCAGCGGCAAAAAATCAGTCAGGCTGCGCGCGTTCATGGGAAAGCCCTCATATCCGGCTGCGGAAATGCCGCAGCAACAGCAAAAAGAAGGGCACGCCGACAAAAGCCGTCAGCACGCCCAAGGGCAATTCGGCCGGCTTGACCATGGTCCGCGCCACGCTGTCCGCGGCCAGGACCATGGCCGCACCCAGCAAGGCCGAACCCGGCAGCACGATGCGATGGTTGGGGCCGGCCACCAGGCGCACGCAGTGCGGCGCCACCAGGCCGATGAAACCGATGATGCCGGTGGTGGCCGTGACGGCGCCTACCGCAAGAGCCGTCAGCAGCACCGCAAGGCGCTTCACGCGCTCTACCGGTACGCCCAGCAGCGCCGCCTGCGCTTCGCCCAGTGCGATGGCGTTGAGCGGCCTCGCCAGCGCAAGGCCCGCGCCCACAGCCGCCGCCACCACTGAAAACACCAGGGCCACCGCGCTCCAGCGCGCGCCGCCCAGGCTGCCCAGCAGCCAGAACTGGATGTTGCGCAGTTGCTCATCAGTGGCCAGAAAAGTGAGATAACCCAGGCCCGCACTGGCCAAGGCGTTGATGGCGACGCCCGCAAGCAGCATCGTGCCGACCCGCGTCGCGCCATCTTGCTGGGACAGCACATACACCAGCGTGGTGACCAGCAGGCTGCCCACGAAAGCCATGGCCACCAGCGTCCAGCTTCCCAGGGTGCGCGGCATCTCTGGAAACCCCAGGCTACCCAGCACAATGGTCATCCCGGCGGCCAGCGCGGCGCCGCTGCTGACGCCGATAAGGCCGGGGTCGGCCAGCGGGTTGCGGAACAGGCCCTGCATCAGCGCACCCGACATGCCCAGCGCCGCACCGGCCGCCACACCCAGCAGCAACCGCGGCAAGCGGATGTTCATGAAAACCAGGTGTTCGGGCGATGGCTGGCCGCTGCCGGCCAGCATGTCCAGCAGCACGTTCCATAGTTGCAGCGGGCTGATCGCATAGGCACCGCGCGCGCTGCCGTCGATAAAGCTCAGGGCCAGCAGCAGCACGCCCGCGCCCAGCACCAGCGCCGCAGGCCAGCGCCTGTACTCACCGTGCATGGCCACCTTCACGCGCCGGCCTTCAGTCCGGCCTGGTGCAGCTCAGCCACCGCCTGTGGCAGGCGCGGGCCAAAGCCGATCAGGTAAAGCGCATCCAACGCCACCAGCGCGCGGCGCTTGTAGGCGGGCGTGAGCTCCAGGCCGGGGCGTTGCCAGAATTTTTCGAGCCCGCCCACGGCTTCGATGCCTTGCGTGGTGGTGACGATCACGTCGGGCGCGGCGGCGACCACGGCTTCGGGTGTCATGGCGCGATAGCCCGCGAAGTTGCCGGAGCCGCCTGGGGTAAGGAGGGCGTTGTCCAGGCCCGCGAAGCTGAGCATCGCATGCGCGGCGGTTTTCTCGCCTGCCACCTGCGGTGAGCCTGTATGCGAAAGGATAAAAATGGCGCGGGGTTTGCGGCCGCCTTTGCGCGCGACGGCGGCCAGCACCTCCGCCCACTGGGCATCCAGCTTGGCCTGCAGCGCGGCGGCCTGGGCCACGCGGGCCGTGGCCCGCCCCACTGCTGCGATCTTGCGCTGCACTTCACCCCAGCTGTGGTCGGCTTCGACCAGTTCCAGCTTGACGCCGGCACTGCGGACCTGGTCCATCACTACCTGGGGCCCGGCTTCGGTCGTGCCGATCACCGCGTCGGGCTTGAGCGAAAGCAAGCCTTCCGCCGACAGCTGGCGCATGTAGCCGACCTTGGGCGTCTGCAAGGCCGCGGCCGGATAAAGGCTGGTGGTATCGGTACCGATCAGCTGCTTTTCAGCGCCCAGCGCGTAGACGATTTCCGTGGTCGCGCCGCTTACCGAGACGATGCGCGGCATCTTCAACGGTGTCTGGGCCAGCGCAGCAGTCGCAGACAGGCCGCAAACGCTGGAGGCGGCGGAAGCCACCGGCAGTGAAAAATACCGCAAGACGTCGCGCCGGCGGAGTGGGGAAAGGGCTGCTGTCATGGGAAGCCTTATGGGAATGTGGTTTGCTCAGGGACGCCTGAACGGCACCGCTCATGCGGCTTCCTTGAGCCTGGGCAGGCGGCCCACGATGTCGCGCCAGGCCTGCAGTTCGGGCACGCCGGGCTTGCGCGCGCCAAAGAACATCGCCATCAGTTCGCCCGCGCCGTCGAACACTTCCACCGAGGTAACCAGGCCTTCGGTGGTGGGCTTCTCGACAATCCAGGCGCTCTTGACCATGTCTTCACGCAAGTGCAGGTTGAAACCCGCGTCGAGCACGTTGATCCATTGCGCGGTCGGGGTGGCCATAGACTCGATGCGCTTGACCGGCCCGGTATGGATCTGGATGCAGCCTGGGCTGCCGACAAACACCATGATGGGTGTGCCGTCCATGCAGGCTTCGTCGAGCAGCTTGCGCACGATGCCCAGGTCGGCTTTCTCGGTGAAGCGGCCTTCAACCAGGCGGAAAGCCTGCTGGCGTTCCGCACCGGCCTTGCCGATCAGCCCGAAAAATTCGTGCGTGTCCTTCATCTCGCTCCAGCCCTGTGCCAGTGCGGCGGCGTCGATGTCCGCGTCGGGCTTGGGTGCGGCCTTGGGGTCGGCAGGCGTGAAGGTGTCAATCTTGCTGGCGTCGCTGAACTGGTTGGCCACATCCCTGAAGGCTTCGCGATCAGTCTCGGGCCGTGCGAACACTTTGTGCACGGCGACACCGTGCGCGTCAAAAAACTGCAGGCATTCCGAGGCCGGGCTCTTGGGATCATTGGCCGGTTCGAAGACGTAGAAGCCGGCATGCCAGCGGCTGAAGAAGATGCGCAGGTCGATGTCCTCGCCCAGCGCCAGTCCCATATGGCCCTGCGCGCTGACGTTGCGGTAGACACCGGTTTTCTCGTGCACGGTGGATTCATTGCGCGTGAGCGCCATGACCGGGCCGCACAGCTCCAGCGCCTGCAATATCCCCACCCACGGGCCTTTGAGCGGCGTGGCCTTGAGGGCATGGCCGTGCGCGCCCGCATGGGCCGCGACGGCCTGGCCTTCGGTGATACCAACGCTCTCTGCCGCATCCTTGGCGCGCTTGCCGCTGCTGCGGGCAGCGGCGAAGCGCTCGCGCAAGACGGCGGGGTTCAGGGATACAGCGCCGGCATCTGCCTGGCTTGCGGCGCCGGGCCGCGTCTGGGTTTGAAGGACTGCGCTCATTGAAGTATCTCCGGGGTTGTGTGCCAAAGCACGCGGTGGGTATCAGGATGATCAGAAGGGTCCGCAGGCAAAAGCCCCTGCTGTGGCTGGTCCAGGCCCGGCTGCAACAAGCGCACCCACAGGGGATGCAGGTTGGCGGCGATGGCTCTGAAATTCGGTGGCGCACCGGCATGGCGCGACAGCATGGAGAGGTTGGCGATGATTTTTTTGGCCAGCAGCGTGCGCTGCCCTTCGCAGCAGGCCAGGGCGTGGCCGGTCATCAGGGCCAGCGTCCCGGCCAGCAGGGCCTGGGCCGGCGGCAGGCCCTGGACGTCGGCCGCGGCGATGTCGCCATCGTCGGCACCGTGGTCGGGAAACTGGCTCATGCGGTTTTCTTCTTTCGTAAAACGGACGGGATCAGAAATCCGCGACCAGCGAGACGTTGAAGTAGCGGCCCGGCTGGCTGTAGGCATCGCGGAAGGAGGAGTTGGCGGCCACGCCGCGCACATCCGACCAGTTCCAGTACTTCTTGTTCGTGAGGTTGATGAGGCCCATGTTGAGGCGCAGCGTTTTGCTGAAGCGCCACTGGCCTGTCAGGTCCAGCGTGGTGGCGGACGGCACGGCGAACTGAGCGGTGGCCACAGGCACGGCAGGCGGCGACGCGGCAATGGTCTGCGCGCTGATGTCGTCGAACTTCTTGGCCGAGTGGTGGTTCGCGTCCAGGCGAACGTCCCACGATGGGGTTTCATACTTCAGGCCGACACTGAGCTTGGCCGGATCTATGGTGTCCAGCGGCTTGCCTGTGTTCTTCACCGTGCCGCGGGTATAGCCGTAGGAGAATGGCGTGCTGAGCTGGCCATCGCCGAACTTGCCCCAGTTCATGGCGCCCTTGATCTCAAAGCCGCTGATGGTCGCGTTGTCGATGTTGATCGACTGGATCACGGCGGGATTGCCGGGGTTTCCGAAAGCCCCGCTCACAATCGCGCCGTCCTGGATCAGATCGGTGAAGCGGCCGTAGAACACGGCGGTGTCAAAACTCAGCTGGTCCAGGCGGCCGCGAACACCGAATTCGACGTTGCGGCTCCTCTCAGGCTTGAGGTTGGGGTTGGGCACGGTGCGGTAGCCGCCGGCAAGGTTCTGGAAGAAGCCGTTGACCTGCCCCGCATTGGGCGCGCGGAAGCCGCTGGCGTAGTTGCCGAAGAAGCTCCACTGCGGCGTGGCGCGGTAGACGACGCCGACCTTGGGCGATACGGCCGAGCCCGACATCGACACTGCGGGCACCGGGAAGCCGGCCTGCGCCGCGTCGATCTTGAAACTGTCGGCGCGCACGCCCGGCGTCACGCTCCAGTCGCCCAGGATGAATTCGTCCTGCACATAAAAGGCTGTGGCCGTTTCCTTGGTATCGGGAAAGCGCTTGAGCGGAAAGGTTTCGCCGGCGGGCGGCACGAGGCCGGTCTGCAGGTTTTCGATGTCGGCGCTGGTGTGGTCCAGGCCGTAGGTGATCTTCTGCGCCGAGTCGGCGCCCATGCGCAGGGTCTTGTCGGCCTGGATGCCGGCTTGCAGGGTGCGCTCGCTGTAGGTCGTGTCGCGCACGCGCTCCTGCGGCAGCGCCGTGCGCCGCTCATAGGTGTAGTCGCTGGACTTCGCGTCCTGGTAGCTGAGCACCGTCTGGATGTTGTCAGCCAGCGCGGCGCCCACCTTGTACTTCGCATCCCAGGTCAAACGGTCACGGTCCATCTTGCCGGTCGAGTAGGAGTCCAGCACTGTGGCCGAACGCGCTGTCAGCAGGTTGTAGTCGCTCTTCTTGTCGACGTGCTCGAAGGTGATAACGTGTTTTTGCGAAGAGGTCGGCGTCAGCATGACCTTGGCCAGCAGGGAGTTGGTCTTGTCGCTTTGCGGGTTCGGCGCCGTGCGGGTGAATCCCGTGCCGCTGTTGTCGCCGCGGTTTTTCAGTTCCTTGCCGCTGCTGGTGGCCAGGTTCAGTTGCCAGGCCAGCACCTCGTTGACGCGGCCGGCGATCGTTCCGCTGGCGGAGGTTTCGCTGTTGTCGCCGCTGTAGCCGATGGATGCGCGGCCGCCGAAGGACTTGCCGTCCCGCAGGTAATCGTCCGGCTCGTTGGTGATGAAGTTGACCAGGCCGGCAATGCCGTCGGAGCCATACAGCGCGGAGGCTGGCCCCTTGACGATTTCAATGCGCTTGATGAGGTCGATGGAGACGCTGTCGCGCCCGAAGGAGTTGGGGCTGAAGGCATAGCTGCGCGGAATGCGGATGCCGTCCACGAGCATCAGCACGCGGTTGCCGTCAAGGCCGCGGATATTGAAACCAGCATTGCCTTCGCGGCCGGTATCGCCCTGGGCCAGGCCAAAGCGCGCGGGTGCACGGCGCACGGACACATTGGGGATGTTTTTGGCCGCATCGCGGATGTCCCGGATCTGCTCCTGCTCGATATCGGTGGCGTTGATCACGTCGATGGTTTGCGGAATATCCTCAACCGATTGCTCATTGCGCGAGCCGCTGACGACGATTTCTTTGAGGGCGGCAACCTGCATTGCGGCAGGTACCGTTTGTGCCTGCGCGGCAAAACTGGAGCCCCAGGCCAAGGCGACCAGCAGGGAGATTTCGCGCAGCGCGAAGCGTGAGGAAGAATGGATGGAGGAAGTCATGCAAGCCCAAAATAAAAAGGTTTGGAGGGCTTGCTGCGGCAACTGGAAGCGCCTTTCGGCTCCGGTCACTTGTGGCTGGCTCAGAAGAGACCGCAGTATATGCGAATTGTTCTCATTCGCAACATTTGGATGCAAAATAATCCACGAAGTAACCGCGCTGGTGCGTCTCCCCCTCTGAAATCCAGCATTAATCCGTCACTATCAAGTCACGGAGAGCGAACAGGATGAGCGGTTGAGCATGAGCGCCATGCCTATTCAATCAATAGTCAATATCAATCGTTTAAAGCAATTTAAAAGCGATATACTATCGACTCGCCGGCAAGTTTTTAGCCTTTTTTAATCACCTATAGGAATCCAACTAGATGTCCCTGATCAACACGCAAGTCCAGCCTTTCAAGACCCAAGCTTTCCTCAATGGCAAGTTCATCGACGTTTCAGACGAATCGCTGAAGGGCAAATGGTCGGTCCTGATCTTCATGCCGGCCGCATTCACCTTCAACTGCCCCACGGAAGTCGAAGATGCCGCCGACAACTATGCTGAATTCCAGAAAGCCGGCGCTGAGGTCTACATCGTGACCACCGACACCCACTTCTCGCACAAGGTGTGGCACGAAACCTCGCCCGCAGTCGGCAAGGCGAAGTTCCCGCTGGTGGGCGACCCCACCCACACGCTGACCAAGGCCTTTGACGTGTTCATCCCCGAAGAAGGCCTGGCACTGCGCGGCACCTTCGTGATCAACCCCGAAGGCGTCATCAAGACCGCCGAAGTGCACTCCAACGAGATCGCACGCGACGTCAAAGAAACCCTGCGCAAACTGAAGGCAGCCCAGTACACCGCCGCTCACCCCGGCCAGGTCTGCCCCGCGAAGTGGAACGAAGGCGCCAAGACCATCGCCCCGTCCATCGACCTGGTTGGCAAGATCTAAAAGCCTCAAAGCAGCCCTGATGCCTTGCTGACAAAGGCCCGGGGGCCAGGCACGCGTGTGCCGCCTCGGGCTTTTTTGTTCCCTTTTGAACCCGTTTTTCCCTTGAAAGTGAGTCCCCCATGCTCGACGACGCCACCAAAGCTCAATTGAAAAGCTACCTCGAACGCGCCACGCAGCCGATTGAAATCGTTGCCTCGCTCGACGACAGCGAAGCTTCCGGCGAAGTGCTGTCGTTGCTCAAGGACGTCGCGGAGGCCTCGCCGCTGGTCAGGTTGACCGAAAGCCGCGACGACAACCACCGCAAGCCATCGTTTTCCATCAACCGCCCCAGCGAGAACCACGGCCCGCGTTTTGCCGGCCTGCCCATGGGCCATGAATTCACCTCGCTGATCCTGGCGCTGCTGCAGGTCGGCGGCTACCCGCCCAAGGTCGAGCAGGCCGTGCTGGACCAGATCCGCGCGCTTGACGGTGACTTCGACTTCGAGGTCTATGTTTCGCTGACCTGCCACAACTGCCCCGATGTCGTGCAGGCCCTGAACCTGATGGCGGTGCAGAACCCGCGTATCAAGACCACGATGATCGAGGGCGGCACCTTCCAGGACGAAGTGAAAGAGCGCGAGATCATGGGCGTGCCCACGGTCTTCCTCAACGGCACCATGTTCGGAAACGGCCGCATGAGCCTGGAGGAAATCCTCGCCAAGATCGACACCAGCGGTGTCGAGCGCGAAGCCAAAAAGATAGACGGCAAGGATGCCTTCGACGTGCTGATCGTCGGTGGCGGCCCGGCCGGCGCCGCCGCGGCTGTGTACGCCGCGCGCAAAGGCATTCGTACCGGTGTGGCATCGGAGCGCTTCGGCGGCCAGGTGCTGGACACCATGGGCATCGAGAACTTCATTTCGATCAAGGAAACCGAAGGGCCGAAATTCGCCCACGCGCTGGAAGAACACGTGCGCAACTACGACGTGGACATCATGAACCTGCAGCGCGCCAAAGCGCTGGTACCGAACAGCGGACCGGACAAGAACCTGATCGAAGTCCAGCTTGAAAACGGCGCGTCGCTCAAGAGCAAGTCCATCGTGATTTCAACCGGCGCGCGCTGGCGCAACATCAACGTGCCCGGCGAGCACGAGTTCAAGAACAAGGGGGTGGCCTATTGCCCGCACTGCGACGGGCCGCTGTTCAAGGGCAAGCGCGTGGCCGTCATAGGCGGCGGCAACTCGGGCGTCGAAGCGGCCATCGACCTGGCGGGCATCGTGGGCCATGTGACGTTGATCGAATATGACACCGCTTTGCGCGCTGATGCGGTGCTGCAGCGCAAGCTGAACAGCCTGGCGAACGTCACGGTGATCACCAATGCGCAGACCACGGAGATCACCGGCGACCAGAAGGTCAACGGCCTGGTCTACAAGGACCGCGCCAGCGGCGAGCTGAAAACCGTGGCGCTTGAAGGCGTGTTCATCCAGATCGGCCTGGTGCCCAACACCGACTGGCTCAAGGGAACCATCGAGCTGTCCAAGCACGGTGAAATCATCGTCGACGCCAAGGGCCAGACCTCGGTGCCCGGCGTGTTCGCGGCCGGCGACGTGACGACTGTGCCCTTCAAGCAGATCATCATCGCGGCCGGCGAAGGCGCGAAGGCGGCCCTGAGTGCTTTCGATTACCTGATCCGCAGCCCCATTGCCGCGAAATAAGCCCACGAAGCGCTGAAGCGCTGAAGCGCTGAGCGCAAAAAGGCCCCCCAACCGGGCGGCTTTTTTGCGCGCTATCGAAGAAGGTCCGGCAAAAACCGCACGAGCCCTACCGTCTTTCAGATGAGAATTACTCTCATCGGTGATATAGTTCGCTGCCCCTCCCCCGCTAGCCAGACATCCCAGCAGCCGTTCGCGCTGCCGGGCGCAGCAAGCCAACAACCTGCCCGCGGACTCCCGACTCCTGACACCGCGCCACCGTTGCGCATCGGAGCCGCCGCGTGCACGCCAGTTTCCCGGCGCCCCTTCGGAGTTTTGACTTGCCCTGCCTGCATTTGCCGCACGCCACACGCGTGGCTCCGTTCACCATCCGCCCCCGGGCTGTCACGTTCCTGGAAGGCAAAGGAGCACCATGCTGAACAGCCGCAAAGTCAAAGCCTGGACCTGGATCCACAAATGGAGCAGCCTGGTCTGTACCATTTTCATGCTGCTGCTGTGCCTGACAGGGCTGCCGCTGATTTTTCACCATGAGATCGGCCACCTGCTGGGTACTGAGGTGGAAGTGCCCGAGCTGCCCAGGGACATGCCGCGCGCCAGCCTCGACAAGGTGATGCAGGCGGCCCAGGCGCTGCACCCGAACAAGGTACCCATGTTCGCCTCGCACGAGATCGACGACGACCGCTTCTGGTACGTGACGTTTGGCGACACGCCGACTTCGGAGGCCGGCAACAAGACCGTCGCCGTCGATGCGCGCACCGCCGAGGTGCTGGCCGAGCCCAAGTTCGACGAAGGCTTTATGTACATCATGCTCAAGCTGCATGTGGACCTGTTCGCCGGCTTGCCTGGCAAGCTTTTCCTGGGCTTCATGGGCCTCTTGCTGCTGGTGGCGATTGTCTCGGGCTTGGTGCTGTACGCGCCCTTCATGCGCAAGCTGGACTTCGGCGCCGTGCGGCAAAACAGGCCACGCGCCAGATGGCTGGACTTGCACAACCTGCTGGGCATCGTGACGCTGGCATGGGCCTTTACCGTGGGCGCCACCGGCATGATTAATACATGGGCCGACCTGGTGATCAAATACTGGCAGTACGACCAGCTCAGCGCCCTGCTTGCACCCTACCAGGGACAGAAACCGCCGGAGCGCCTGGCCTCGGTGCAACAGGCCGCATCGTCGGCCACGGCGCTCGCACCCGACATGAGGATGGCTTTCATCGCCTTTCCGGGCACGACGTTTTCAAGCCCGCACCATTACACAATATTTCTGCGCGGCAACGAGCCTTTCAACTCGCGCCTGCTCAAGCCGGTGCTGGTAGACGCAGGTACCAACGCGCTCACCGCCAGCCCGCCGCTGCCCTGGTACCTCACGGCGCTGCTGGTATCGCAGCCGCTGCATTTCGGCGACTACGGCGGCATGCCCATGCAGATTCTCTGGGCGCTGCTGGATATCGCCACCATCATCGTGCTGGGCAGCGGCCTGTACCTGTGGCTCAAGCGCCGTAACCCGGCCACGGCAACGAAGCCGGCTGCTGGGACAGATACGCCAGAGCCGCGCGCCATTCCCCACAAAGCGCAGGGCGGTACCGCATGAGCGCGGCCACCAACTCTTTCTGGCGCCTGTGGCGCTGGCCGCTGGTGTTGGGCTTGCTCAGCGCCAGCGGCTTGCTGAGCGCTCTGGTCTCCGATGGCTGGGGCGACTGGTGGGCCTGGTTGAGCCTGGGCCTGCCTGTTGCCGTGATGGCATGGTTCGCATGGGTGCCACGCGCCCAAGCCGGGCGTTAATGAGCGATGAGACCTCGGTGCCGGCATGGCGTCACAGCGACTGCGGACGGCGGCTTCGCGCAGGCGATAAAATACCAGGCTGCTCACGCACGATCTGAGGGCTGAACTGAAGGAGTGCGCGGCGGGCCTCCTGCCCTCTTGTCGTCCAAACTACTTTTTCTTCTTTCCTTCCTTCTTTTTCTCATGAGCGCCTTTAACACCGAACGCATTATTTCCGTCCACCACTGGACCGATACGCTCTTCAGCTTCACCGCCACGCGCGACCCCGGCTTTCGTTTCGTTAACGGCCAGTTCACCATGATCGGCCTGCCCGTGGACGGCAAGCCGCTGATGCGCGCTTACAGCGTGGCCAGCGCCAACCATGAGGACCAGCTGGAGTTTTTCAGCATCAAGGTGGCCAACGGCCCGCTGACCTCGCGGCTGCAACACCTGAAGCCCGGTGACGACATCCTGGTTGGCCGCAAACCCACTGGCACCTTGTTGCTGCAAAACCTGCTGCCCGGCAAGACGCTGTGGCTCCTGGCCACCGGCACGGGCTTGGCGCCCTTTCTCTCGCTGATCAAAGATCCCGACACCTATGAGCGCTTTGAGCGCGTGGTGCTGGTACACGGTTGCCGCACCAGCGCCGAGCTGGCCTACCGCGGCCTGATTGAGCATGAACTGCATGAACACGAATTCCTGGGTGAACTCGTGCGTGGCCGGCTGATGTACTACCCCACCGTGACGCGCGAGCGCTTCCGCAACGAAGGCCGCATCACCGAACTCATGCAGTCGGGCAAACTCTATAGCGACCTCGGCTTGCCGGCGATCTCTACGGACAACGACCGCCTGATGCTGTGCGGCAGCCCCGATATGCTGCGCGATATCAAGGCCATGCTGGAAGCCCAGGGCCTTGTGGAAGGCAATATGCAGCACGCCGGCCACTTCGTGGTGGAACGCGCCTTCGCCGAGCGCTGAGCCGGCCCCGCAGCAATACGAACGGTTCTCACAATCAAACGCAAGCAGACCGCACCAACAGGGGAATGCTTGAGTTGTGGGCTGCGGCCAGTAACAATGGGCGATCCACACTACAACGATAAGGAATTCCCATGAAAGGCGACGCGAAGGTCATTGCCCACCTGCAGGCACAGCTCAAGAATGAACTGACGGCCATCAACCAGTACTTTCTGCACTACCGCATGTACAAGCACTGGGGCCTGGACAAGCTGGCCAAGAAAGAATACGAAGAGTCCATCGGCGAGATGAAACACGCCGACAAGCTAATGGACCGTATCTTCATGCTCGACGGCCTGCCCAATCTGCAGGATCTGGGCAAGCTGATGATCGGCGAGGACGTGCCCGAAGCCCTGAACTGCGACCTCAAAGCCGAAACCGGCGCGCAGGCAACGATCAAGGACGGCATCGCCCACTGCGAAAGCGTGCGCGACTATGTCTCGCGCGACCTGCTGCAGGAAATCCTGGACGACACCGAAGAGCACATCGACTTCCTGGAAACCCAGATTGAATTGATCAACAAGGTTGGCCTGCAGAACTACCTGCAAAGCCAGATGGGCGAACTCAGCTAGACGATCCGGCAACATCGCGCCCAGCTTCGCGGCTCGGTGCCCACCAACAAAAACGGGGCCTGCGGGCCCCGTTTTTGTTTCGACGAACTTTATCTTTTCCGCCCCTTTGCCGCTCTTTCGCGGCCTGAGACGGCCCTGGGCTTGTCCTTTGGCATTTTTGCCACAAAACCGGCCTCCCATTCCAGCGGTTCTTGGTCATTTCGAACAAGATATTACGAATCATTATCATTTGGGATAAACTTCGGGCGAACTTCGAGCCAGCCAACTCGCGTCCCTCCCGGTGATTTCGAGCCAGCCAAGCTTTTTCCTGAACCCCGGCCCGCCTGCCACAGGCTGGGCCCTGCTTGGAGGCCATCTTGGCACACCCGTCCGCTCGCGCCGCACGATCTGCGCGCAATAAGAAAAACCGCAACGCCGGTACCAACAGCTTCGCCGCTCTCGCCGCACCAACGGCCTGTTCCGCCGCCTCATCCGACAAAGCCCTGCTGCCGCTGGGCGCGCTGATGCTGGCAGTGTCGGTGTCCGGATGGGCGCAAAGCGTCACCCCCGTTCCCGCCGCCGCGAGCACCACGACCGCCACGCAGGCCGAAGGCAAAACCCTGGCTCCCGTGACGGTGACTGGAACCCGCGACCGCGAAAACCAGACCTACCAAAGCGGCATCACCAGCGTCGGCAAGATGCCTGTGCCGGCCAAGGACATCCCACAGTCGTTGACTGTCGTCAATGAAAAGCTGATGCACGACCAGGGCAAGGACAGCTTCAAGAGTGCGCTCGAAAACGTCATCGGCATCACCTTTGAAGCCGGCGAAGGCGGCCGTGTCGGCGACAACATCCGCTTGCGCGGCTTCAGCGCGGCGGGCGACATTTACCTGGACGGCATGCGCGACATCGCGCAATACAACCGCGACAACTTCAACACCGAGCGCGTGGAAGTGCTGCGCGGCGCGGCCTCCATGCTGTTCGGCCGCGGCTCCACCGGCGGCGTGATCAACCAGGTCAGCAAGCAGGCGCGCCTGATCACCGAACACGAGGTGAATGCCACCGTCGGCACCAAGGGCTACCAGCGCTACCAGGGCGACTTCAACTTCAAGCTGGACGACGATGCGGCTCTGCGCATCAACGCCATGGCCACCGACGGCGACGGCCGCGGCGACAACGCCAGCGCATCCACCCATCGCCGCGGTCTGGCGCTGGACTACCGCTTCGGCATCGGCACGGCGAACGAATTCGAAATCAGCTACTACCACCTGCACTACAACGACAAGCCCGACTGGGGTTTTGCGTGGCTCAACAGCCGCCCTGCGCCTTCGCCAACCAACCAGTACTGGTACGGCCTGAACACCGACTTCCAGAATGACAAGGCCGATGCGCTGACGCTGTCGCACACGCATCGCTGGGCGGATGGCAGCAGCCTGAAAACCACGCTGCGCGACGGCTACTACTCACGCGCCATGTGGGCCACGCAGTCCAGTTTCGCCGCTGGCACCACGATCTTCAACCTGAATCCGAATACGGTGGTCAACCGCGGCAACAACTCCAAGTCGGGCAAGGAGCATCACACCTTCCTGCAGACGGATTACCTGACAAGCACCAACTGGTTCGGGCGCAAAAACAGCATCCTGGTGGGCGCCGAATATGCGGTTGAAAACTCCAGCCGATCCACCTACCCGTTCATTACCAATGCGCTCGCGGCCAAGCCGTCCACCACGGTTGGCAACCCGATCAGCACGGGCATCAGCGGCAATCTCACGGAGCGTGTTGCAACACAATTCAAAGCCACCACACTGGGCCTTTACGCGCAGGACACCATTGACCTCACGCCATACTGGAAATTGGTAGGCGGGCTCCGGATCGACAATTTCCGCGGTGACTTCGACCGCGCAGGAAATGCGGCACCCAACAACACCCCTCTCAGCCGCTCCGACACGCTGCTGAGCAAACGCCTGGGCGTGATGTTCCAACCGACGGAGGAAGTGAGTTATTACGCCGCCTACGGCACCTCCTTCAACACCTCGGGCGACCTCTACCAGTTCGACCCGCAATCGGCCAACACCCCGGCCGAGAGCAGCCGCAACATGGAAATCGGCGCCAAGTGGGAACTCTACGGCGGCGACCTGTCTTTCCGTACGGCCCTGGCACGCACCGAGAAATACAACGAACGCAATACGGACATTGACACCGCCAACAACTCTTACCTCCTGTCCGGCAAGCGCCACACCGACGCACTCGAATTCGAGATCGCCGGCCGCATCACGCCGCAGTGGGATGTTTTCGCGGGCATTGGTTTCCTCAAGGCGAAGATCGACAAGTCGGGCTCCAATGCCGCCGGACTTGCCGAAGTCGGCGAAAACCCGGGCCTGAGCCCGAGCCGCCAGGCTACCCTGTTCACCACTTACCGCATCGGCGACAAGTGGCGCATTGGGGGCGGCTTTACCGCGGTCAGCCAGAACAAGCCGGCCAACAGCGTGGCCAGTACCAATCGCGCGCCAGGCTACGTGAAGGCCGACGCGCTGGTGGAATACCGTATCAGCCAGGGCAACACGCTCAAGCTGAACATCGACAATCTGTTTGACAAGGTCTACTACAACACGCTGTACCGCGGTTTCGCCGCGCCTGGCGACGCACGCAGCGTGCGCGTGACGCTGACCAGCAAGTTCTGATTCAAAGCGAGAATTTTCAAGGTTTTAGAACCTGTTCACGGTTTAAGGCACCTGGGGGATACTCCGGGTGCCTTTTTCATTTCAGCGATCTTTTCGGAGATGTCTCCATGCTGCTTCGCATTCATCAAGCCCTCCAGCCCGACGAACTCGCGCAGGTCCGCCAATTGATCCTGGGCGCCGACTGGGCCGACGGCCGTATCACGGCCGGCAGCCAAAGCGGTGCCGTCAAGAACAACCTGCAGTTGCCTGAAGAGCTGCCGGCTGCCCAGCAGGCGCGCCATATCGTCTCGGTAGCATTGGCCCGCAACCCCATGTTCGTCACCGGCGCACTGCCCAAATCGGTCTACCCGCCGCTGTTCAACCGCTATGGGGGCGACGCCAACAACTTCGGCAACCATATCGATAACGCCGTGCGTACACATGCCGCGACCGCGCGCCACGTGCGCACCGACATCTCCTGCACGCTGTTCCTGAGCGACCCGGCAAGCTACGACGGTGGCGAGCTGGTGGTGCAGGACACCTACGGCGAGCAGCGGATCAAGTTCGACGCCGGTGACCTCGTGATGTACCCGGGGACATCCGTACACCGAGTCGAGCCGGTCACGCGCGGTGAGCGGCTGGCCTGCTTTTTCTGGATCGAAAGCATGGTTCGCTCCGATGCCCAGCGGCGGCTTCTGTACGAAATGGACATGGCCATCACCTCCCTGCGCCAGAAAGAGGTGGAAAGCACTGCCAAAGGTGCCGCCGAAAGCCCGGAAGTGGTTCGGCTGACCGGCTGCTACCACAACCTGCTGCGCATGTGGGCTGAGGTTTAGGCTCAGGTTTCCAGGGCTTCTTCGACGTCCTCGACGCTCCCCTGGCCACGCGAATCGTGGCTGGGCCAAGGCCTGAACTACAAAATTCATAGCATTCGAAGCCCATTTTTTGGGGCCAAATGCTGGCTTGAGGCTAGGCAACCCACGGCTGGCGATGCCGGATATGGTGGCCGGGAAAATAAACCTGCCCAAGATTGCAAATGCGACAGATTCGCATTTATAATCACCACACCGATTGAATCAATCCCCAGCCAAACCCTTCCATGATTGTTTGCGTCTGCCGCCGTATCTCCGACCGCGAAATCGCCCGCCATGCCCGTGCGGGTCTGGGCTTTGATGAAATCCAGTTCGAACTCGGCGTGGCCACCCAATGCGGCCAATGCGAAGGCTGCGCCCGTGACGTGGTCGCGCAGTGCAGCACCAGTTGCCCGACGGCCAATATCAAGCTCGCCAGCCACGCGCAGGAAGGCAGCACATGGAACATCTTGCAACATTCACCCCAAGCCTGATTGCAGCGCTTCCCGCCAGCCTGGTCCTGGTGATTGTTTCCGCGTGGTGGATCTTCCGCCGCTGATTTTGCTCAAACACTGATTGAACCGGCCGCGCGCGCGGCCTTTGCCCCATCCGCCATCCCCGATGACCGCCACCTTCTCCACCGCCCCGCGCCCACCAGCGCCGCGCCAGCCGCTGAGCCGAAATGCCGTGATCGCGCTGGTGGTGGTCGCCTTGCACATCGGCTTCATCTGGGCACTGCAAAGCGGCCTGCTGATGCGCGCCGCGGAAGTCGTGGTGCCCGCGGAAATCCTGACGCAGTTCATTAGCCCCCCTGCCCCCAAGGTGGAGCCCGTTCCTCCCACGCCGCCGACACCGGCCGTGCAGAAAAAGCCCGTCGCGAAAGCGCCCATGCTGCCGGCACCCCAGCCTCTGGCCATTCCCGACCCGGCACCCTCCCCCAATGCGCCGACGGGTGTCGTCACCCCGCCCTTGCCGCCCGCGCCTGTGGCCGCGGCGCCTGCGGCACCACCCGGGCCACCGGTTGTGCAACTGCCTTCAAGCGATGCTGACTACCTGCAAAACCCGACGCCGGTCTACCCGCCCATCAGCCGGCGCATGGGCGAACAAGGCAAGGTGACCTACAGGGTATGGATAGGCGTCGACGGAAAAGCCCAGCGCGCCGAACTCGTGAGCTCAAGCGGTTTTTCCCGCCTCGACAAGGCAGCCTACGACGCCGTCATGAGCTGGCGCTATGTGCCGGGTAAACGAAATGGCGTTCCCGAAGCGATGCCTTTCAATGTTCCGATCAACTGGACATTGAAAGACTGATTGGACGACTGAGCGAAATCTTTTTGAACCTTGGAGTATTGATTCATGAATTCCCAATTCGGCCTTGCCAATGTCTGGAGCCAGGGCGATATCGTCACCAAGTCGGTGGCCGTGTTGCTGCTGCTGATGTCGCTGGCCTCGTGGATGGTCATCATCATCAAGTCGCTGGACCTCATCAAATTCAAGAAGATCGCCCGCGCGGCCGAAGACTTCTGGCACAGCGAAGACTTCGCGGCCGGCCTGACCAAGCTCGGCGGCGACCCCACCAACCCCTTCCGCCAGCTGGCCCTGGAAGGCCGCGAAGCCACCCTGCACCACCGCAATACCAAGGCGCACCTGCATGACGCCCTGGACGTGAGCGACTGGGTTACGCGCACGCTGCGTAATGCCATCGATGAATTCACCGCCAAGCTGCAGTCCGGCTTGGCCATCCTGGCCTCCGTCGGCTCGACCGCACCCTTTGTGGGCCTGTTCGGCACCGTGTGGGGTATCTACCATGCGCTGCTGTCCATAGGCGCGGCCGGCCAGGCAACCATCGACAAGGTGGCCGGCCCCATCGGCGAGTCGCTGATCATGACGGCACTGGGCCTGGCGGTGGCCATTCCCGCGGTGCTGGGCTACAACGCGCTGGTGCGCGGCAACAAGGGTGTGCTGCAAAAGCTCAACCGCTTCGCGCATGACCTGCACGCCTACTTCGTGACCGGCGCCCGCGTGAGCGCGAGCGCCGGCGGCCCGGCCAACGTCGTGGCCATGAAAAAGGCCTGAACGCCCCCAACCATCCGGCCCCCGAGCTGACGCAGGGGGCCCTACCCAGCGATCGAGAAGCACCATGGCCTTTGGAACCCAAGACGACAGCGACGACGTGATGAATGAGATCAACATGACGCCCATGGTGGACATCATGCTGGTGCTGCTCATCATCTTCATCATCACGGTTCCCGTGATGAAGCATTCCGTCAATATCGACCTGCCGCGCGCTTCCAATGAAGCGCAGAACATCAAACCGGAAACGGTTCGCTTGAGCGTGGACGCTGAAGGCAGCTACTTCATCAACGAAACCAAAATCACCGACGAAGAGCTGGGCACCCAGCTCAAGGCCGCAGCGGCCCAGAACCCGCAGCCCGAGCTTCACATCCGGGGCGACAAGTCGGTTCGCTACGAACGGGTGGCGCAGGCCATGGCGGCCGCGCAGCAAGCTGGCTTGCGCAAGATCGGCTTCATCACCGAGCCCAAGAACTGATCCGCCCATCACAAGGCCTGCCAGCCTGATGCGGCGGCAGACTCCGCCGTTTGATACAAAAAGAAAACTCTTCGCTGCCCAAACCTGCTTGACTTTCAAATGAGAATGGTTATCATTAACTCAACGAAACGCAAACCGGTTTGACCCATGCCCCTCGCAATGCCCCCTTCCAACACCTTGAGCCTTCCTGCCCGCACGACCGTGCAAACAGAGACCGCTTCGGGCGGCAAGGGCAGTCCAGCGGCGACGGTCAACAGCACGGAGATCCTGCGTGGACAGAAAGCCGTGGAAATCAACCACAACGGATCGACCTACCGGCTGCAGGCCACGCGCCTCGGTAAATTGATCCTGACCAAATAAGCCCAGGCGCAAAGGCTTCAGCACAGTTTTCTCATCGATAGTTTCAGTTTCATCGTGGGGCGATCCGGGGCTACCAAGCTCCCAAGGTCGTTTTTGGCCAGCCACCGACTCTCCGGAGTTGTTTAGCCAGGCTTTTTTTCGATGCCGTTCATCTCACTTCATCTCACTTCATCTCACTTCATCTCGCTTCATTTCGCTTCATTTCGCTTCATCTCGCTTCATCTCACGCCAACAAAAAGCCGACCCAGTGGTCGGCTTTTTTCATACCCCTGGCAGGCGGGCTTCAAAGGCCGATGGCGGCCATGCCGGCACGTGCGATCTGCGCGTCCTCGCTCGATTTCACACCGCTCACGCCCACTGCGCCAATGCACTGGCCATCCTTCATGATGGGTACGCCGCCTTCCAGCATGCCTTCCAGGTAAGGCGCCGACAAAAAGGACATGCGGCCGCCGTTGATGACATCTTCATAGATCTTGCTGTCGCGTCGACCCATGGCTGCGGTGTTGGCCTTGGCGGGCGCGAGGTGCGCGGAGATCGGTGGTGCGCCGTCCAGGCGCTGCAGGTGCAGCAAATGGCCGCCGTCGTCGACGATGGCAATGGTCACTGCCCAGTTGTTCTTGAGGGCTTCCGCTTCGGCAGCGGCTGCGATGGTTTTGACGTCGGCGAATTCAAGCACGGCTTTTGATTTCATGGTCTTTCAGGATTCCGGTTTATTGGCAAAGACACCGAGCATACGCAAATTCAAGGCCTTGCTCCTCATCGATTGCCGCCAAATTAGCTTATAGAACCCTTACAAAAAGTAGGGGGTGCGGGCTGGAAAAACGGCAATGGACCCTAAAATAATCTTGCCCGCATTTGCTGGCGCCTTGGAGACGACTCTCATGACTGACAATGTTCAAACCCTCGACTATGGCGTTGCCACAAGCGTCGAGCAACGCAACAAGGTCCTGCGCAACACTTACTGGTTGCTGGCCCTTAGCCTCTTGCCCACCGTGTTGGGAGCCTGGCTGGGTGTAGCGACCGGCATCACCCGTTCACTGACGGGCGGTTTGGGCCTGATCGTGTTCTTCGGCGTTGCATTTGGTTTTATTTTCGCGATTGAGAAGACCAAGAACTCGGCCGCCGGTGTGCCCATACTGCTGGGCTTTACCTTCTTCATGGGCCTGATGCTCTCGCGCCTGATCGCCATGGTGCTGGGCTTCAGCAACGGCGCATCGCTGGTCATGACGGCTTTTGCCGGCACGGCTGGCGTGATGTTCGTGATGGCCAGCCTGTCCACGGTCATCAAGCGCGACCTGAGCGGCATGGGCAAATGGCTCTTTGCCGGCGCCCTGGTCATCCTGGTGGCGGCCGTCATCAATGTATTTGTCGGTTCCACCATGCTGATGGCGGTGATCAGTACCCTGGCCATCGCGGTGTTCAGCGCCTACCTGCTGTATGACCTGAAGCAGGTGATTGACGGCGGCGAAACCAACTACATCAGCGCCACCCTGGCCATTTACCTTGACCTGTTCAACATCTTCCAGAGCCTGCTGGCTCTGCTGGGCATCTTTGGGGGCGACAGGGACTAAGGTTGCCACCTCGAAAAAAAGGAGCCTCCGGGCTACTTTTTTTATGTCCGCTCAAATACCGCAATGGACTCCACATGCGCCGTGTGCGGGAACATATTGACCACGCCCGCGGCCGTGCAGCGCCAAGCACCGTCTCTGACCAGCACACCCGCATCCCGCGCCAGGGTGGCCGGGTTGCAGCTCACGTAAACAATGCGCCTGGGTGGCGTCCAGCCGTCCAGGGACAGGCTTTGCTGGTGCTCGCCATCGTCGCAGGGTATACCGCTCGTGATCTGCTCCTGCAGAGCCGCCAGCGACTTGAACAGCTCAAAAGCACCCTCACGCGGCGGGTCCACCAGCCATTTGTCGGCAGCGCCATCCTTGACCAGCATGGCCGGTGTCATTTCAAACAGATTGCGCGCCACGAAACGGGTAGGGGCCAGTGCTGCGCGAGTCCGCGACGCCGCCTGGTTTTTCTCAAAATTCTCCCGTGACCGTGCCACCAGCACTTCGCTGCCTTCGATGCCCAGCACTTCCCGGGCGCGCGTGGCCAGCGGCAACGTGAAGTTGCCCAGCCCGCAGAACCAGTCGATCACCCGTTCATCGGGCTGCACAGCCAGCAGGCGCAAGGCCCGGGAAACCAGCACCTGGTTGATCTGCGGGTTGACCTGGGTGAAATCGGTCGGTTTGAAGGGCATGGTGATGCCGAATTCCGGAAGGCTGTAACTCAAATTCTGAGCCTGTCCTGAGCCTGTTGGAGAGTCAAGCAGCTTGACCGTATCCGGCCCGCCCGACTGAAGCCACCATTGCAGGCCTGGCCGGGCAGCGGCAAAAGCACGCAAGCGTGCCACATCGCCATTGCTGAGAGGCTCCAGGTGGCGCATCACCAGGGCCGTCACCTCGTCGCCGCAAGCCAGCTCGATCTGCGGCACGGTTTCCTTCGCGTCCAGACTGCCAACCAACTCGCGCAGCGGCACCAGCATGTCGCTGACATGGCGGGGCAACACATGGCATTCGCTCATATCGGCCACATAGCTGCTTTTGCGCTCATGAAAACCGACCAGCACGGTTTCCTTTTTCCGCACATAGCGCACAGACAGCCGCGCGCGGTAACGGTAGCCCCAGGCCGGCCCCTCGATGGGCCGCAGCAGGCCGTCGGCCTTGAGTTTGCCGATGTGCCGGAGGTTGTCTTCCAGCACACGCTGCTTCACGGCCACCTGCGCACCCGCGTGCAGGTGCTGCATCTTGCAGCCGCCACAGGCGCCGGTATGCAGGCCGAAATGCGGGCATGCCGGGCGCACGCGCTGGGACGATTCGCGGTGGATGGCTGTCACCACGGCTTTTTCGAAGCTGTTTTTGTTGCGGTAAATATTGGCCGTCACTTGCTCGGAAGGCAGCGCGCCCTCGATAAACACCACTTTGCGGTCGGCCTTGTGGGCAATACCCTGGGCATCGATGTCCAGCGACTCGACCTCGAGCAGGTCTGGCGGATAGTCCGGCTTCGGAATGGAGCTTTCTTCTGTCATGCCTCAATTGTCTCAGGACGCAGTACCGTTTTTCGGACATCCCCCCAAAGGGATGCACTTTGGAACTCCGCGCCAAACAAAAAAGCCCGGCATGCACCGGGCTTTTTTCTAGCGCAAAGCGCTTACTTGGCAGGCAGATACTTGGCCGGATCCACCGGTTTGCCCTGGCGGCGGATTTCAAAGTGAAGCTTCACGCGGTCCGCGTCACTGTTGCCCATTTCAGCGATCTTCTGGCCTTTCTTGACGTTCTGGTCTTCTTTCACCAGCAGTGTCTGGTTGTGCGCATAGGCCGTGAGGAAGGTGTTGTTGTGCTTGAGGATGACCAGGTTGCCATAGCCGCGCAAACCGGCGCCGGCGTACACCACACGTCCGTCGGCGGAGGCCACCACCGCATCGCCGGCCTTGCCGGAGATGTCGAGGCCCTTGTTCTTGGCTTCGTCAAAACCCGCCACCATGGTGCCCTGCGCCGGCCAGATCCAGGCGATGTCTTCGTCGCCACTTGCCGTTGCGGCGGGTACCGGGCTTGCGCTGGCAGGTGCCGATGCGGGCTTGGCGGCGCTGGCGGCTTGCGCGGGCGGCGTGCTGGACGCAGGAGCCGAGCCCGGCGATACCGGACGGGTCACCACCAGGGGGTTTTCGCTGGTCGGCGGCACGACGCGCAGCACCTGCCCCACTTCAATGATGTTGGGGTTTTCAAGGTTGTTCCAGCGCACGATGTCGCGCCAGTTCTGGCCGTTCTCCAGGCCAATGCGGATCATGGTGTCGCCGGGCTTTACGGTGTAGTAGCCGGGCTTGCCTGCGTTCTCAAAACCGGGAAGTTGTTTGACACTGCCGGAATCGACTGAGCCCGGCTGCGGACGTCCCCCAAAGGTCCCGCGGTCTTCCACCGGCGCGTTGGTGGGAGAACGCGAAGCGCAACCTGCCGCGAGGAGCACGGCTGCAAGCATGCACGAAAAGGCCAGCCTGCCGGGCATGGAGCGGGTGGCAGGCAGGGCCGCGACCCTGTTCGACCATACGGTTTGATTCATTGCTTCTTTCGTCTTCAATCTTGCTGACTTGCCTGAGCCATGGAGCCTATATGTCCACAGGCCACAGACCCAAAGGGCTTGTCTGGTTTATCGACTTATCGCGTGGATACCGGCCTGCACCCCTGTGGGCGCCTGGCCTTAGCTTGTCCCCGATTTTAAAGGCACAAAATGCACGGCCTCCAGCAAGGTCTGCTGGAGGCCCTGACGGGTTTTATCAACCACCACCAGCGCCTGCGCGCCGCCGGCGGTTTGCATGGGCGCCACCAGGCGGCCGCCCACGGCCAGCTGATCTATCCACGCCGCGGGGATGGCCTCGCCACCTGCCGCCGCGATGATCGCCGCATAGGGCGCGCCCTTGGCATAACCAATCATGCCATCCCCAAAGAGCAGGTGCACATTGTGCAGGCGCAAAGTCCGCAGGTTCTCCCTGGCTTTATCGTGCAGGCCGCGCAGCCGTTCAATGCTGTAAACCTCCGTCGCAAGATGGCTGAGCACGGCGGCCTGGTAGCCGCAGCCGGTACCGATCTCCAGTACCCGACCCAATTTTGCCGTACCGCCCGCCGCATTGTGTCGCAGCAGCTCCAGCATGCGGGCCACGACATTGGGCTTGGAGATGGTCTGGCCCAGCCCTATCGGCAGGCTGGTGTCCTCGTAGGCCTGGTTGACGAGCGCGGAGTCGACAAAGCGATGCCGCTCCACCTGGCCCATGGCCGCCAGCACCTGCGCGTCACTAACGCCTTGCGCCGCGAGCTTGGCCACCATGCGCGCGCGCACGGCCTGGGAATCCAGCCCGATACCGCCTGGCCGCGCGGCAGGTGCGGCTGTGGGCTTCTTCAAGCCGTTTGAGCCAGCACTCACCGCGGGGCGGGCGCTGCCGGAAGCCAGACGGGTAGCCGAGGGAACTCCGGCATCGGGCTTGAGGCGAACCGGAAAAGACGGGCGCGTTGCGCCTTCGGGGGCCTTGGCCGGCTTGGTCGTCAGGGGGTTGAGCGGCGGCTTGATGCTGGGTTTCATGTGTCGTCAAGCCTTTAGCGGGGCTCGGTCAGCTTGGCGGCGGTCTGGGCCCAGTAAGGCAGACGCTCATGGTCGGTCAAGTCCACCTGCAACGGCGTGATGGAGACAAACTTCTGGCTGGTCGCGTAGAAATCGGTGCCCTCACCGGCTTCCTTCGCCGGCCCCGAGCCGCCTATCCAGTACATGGTCTCGCCGCGCGGGCTGGTCTGCATGATGACGCGCTCGGCCGCATGACGGCGCCCCAGCCGGGCCACCTTCACGCCGCGGATTTCTTCGTCGGGCAGATTGGGAATATTCACGTTAAGCAGCCATGGCGGGACCGTGGGTTCCGCGCCCTCCGCCACGTTTTCCAATGAGGGAATCAGCTGCCGCACCAGTTCGGCCGCACGCTTGGCCGCAACATCGATATAGGCCCAGCCTTTTTCAGTCTGCGAAAAAGCGATGGACGGAATGCCGAAGAGATAACCTTCCATGGCCGCGCCCACCGTACCGGAATAAATCGTGTCGTCGCCCATGTTGGCGCCGTTGTTGATGCCGGAGACCACCAGGTCGGGCCGGTAGCCCAGCAGGCCGGTCAGCGCGATGTGGACGCAGTCCGCCGGCGTGCCGTTGATGTAGCGAAAGCCGTTGGCGGCTGTCTGCACGTACATCGGCGAATGCAGGGTCAGCGCATTGGATTTGGCGCTGTTGTTGTGTTCGGGCGCCACCACCTCGACATCCGCAACGGTTTTAAGCGCTTCGTAGAGGGCGATGATGCCGGAAGCCTGGTAGCCGTCGTCGTTGCAGATGAGAATTTTCATAGGGGGATTTTACGGTCACGACCGTGACAGCCCGGGCGTATTTAGGGCTGCCGAAGGCGCGCGCTTTGCCTATGATGCAAGCCAAGGCGCAGCCCCTTGCCCGCTACCGGCTTTTCCAGCCTTTATGGCTTTCTCGGCGCCCTGCCTTCACACCTCACCATCGGAGACATCTCATGCAAGCCTGGCTTTGTGAAAACCCCACCGGCGTGGACGCGCTGACCTGGAAAGAACTGCCCACACCGCAGCCCAAGGCCGGCGAAGTGCTGATTGAAATCAAGGCGGCCAGCCTGAACTTCCCCGACCTGCTGATCGTGCAGAACAAATACCAGATGAAACCGCCCCTGCCCTTTGTGCCGGGCTCCGAGTACGCGGGCGTCGTCCAGGCCGTCGGGGAAGGCGTCAAACACCTGCAGGTCGGGCAGAACGTGGCCTGCCTCTCGGGTACGGGTGGTTTTGGCACCCATACCATCGCGCCGGCAGCCTTGTGCATGCCCTTGCCCCCGGGCTTTTCCTATGTGGACGCCGCCGCATTCATCATGATTTACGCCACGTCCTGGCATGCCTTGATGGACCGCGGGCAGCTGAAGGCCGGCGAAACCGTGCTGGTACTGGGTGCGGCGGGCGGCGTGGGCACCGCCGCCATCCAGATTGCCAAGGCAGCCGGCGCGCGCGTGATCGCCGCCGCCTCCACCGATGAGAAATGCGCGCTCTGCACCTCCATCGGCGCCGACGCCACCATCAACTACAGCAGCAAAAACCTGCGCGATGAAATCAAGGCCCTGACCGAAGGCAAAGGGCCGGACGTGATCTACGACCCCGTGGGTGGCGACTTTGCCGAGCCGGCCTTCCGCTCCATCGCCTGGCGCGGCCGCTACCTGGTCGTCGGCTTTGCCTCAGGGCCCATCCCCTCCCTGCCGCTCAACCTGACACTGCTCAAGGGCGCCTCCATCGTGGGCGTGTTCTGGGGTGACTTCGCCAAGCGCGAACCCAAGGCAAACGCCGCCATGATGGCCGAATTGGCGGGCTGGTACGCAAGCGGCAAGATCAAGCCGGTGATAAACCGCACCATGCCCATGGCCGAGCTCAAAGACGCTTACGCCTACATGGGCTCGCGCGGCGTCAAGGGCAAGCTGGTCATGGTCAACTGAGCGCCTCTCGCAAGCGCCACCACGCCTGTCAGTTGGTCACGTTCTTGACGCTGCAGGCGGCCTTGACGATGCGCGCATTGGGATCCTCGTCACTGTCCTTGAAGATCATCGGCCGTATGTCGTCACCGGCATAGGTAGTGATCCTGAAAGGCTGTCCGCGAAAATCTGGCTGGGCATAAAAAGCCGCCTTCACATAGCGGGCGATCTGCTGGGTGCAGTCGATCTGCACCTCGGCCACCACAGAGCGGAACTGAAGGTTCTCGCCGGCCGGGGCCCATTGCGTCGCACGGTTGATGCGCACAGGAAGGAGCCGCAGGTCTTCCTTGATCTCGATGGCGGCCACATTGACCTGGATGTAATGGCTCGCGGAGTTGGCGGGATCCCCAGTGATGGTCAGCCACGTATCCGCCGCATACGCACCGGCCGTCGCCAGCACCGCCCCCAGGCAAATTGCCTTCACGCGCATCAATGCCCGTTGTCGGGGCGAAGCGGAAAGACCGAAGGGCTGAAACAAGGAATTCCTGTCTTGAAGGATGCACCCCAAGGACATTCGGGGGGCGGCCTGATTTGGGAAGAGTGATCGAGGCAGCCGTGAGCCGCTTGAAACAGCCGCCAGGGCCTGTATCTTGCCGCACCCCGAAACGATGCAGGTTTCGAATTGTGAACCGGAAGTTGCTCAAGGTCAGCCCGGCTGCGGCCCAAGGAAAAAATCCCGCGTACCAGGCGGCACGCGGGATTCTCAAATACTGGGGTGGCTGATGGGGCTCGAACCCACGACAACAGGAATCACAATCCTGGACTCTACCAACTGAGCTACAGCCACCGGAACTCTGCATTATAGCGGCAAAGCCGCCTCTTCTTTATTGGGTCACAACTTCTTCCGGGTTTGCCTTGGCCGGTGTGGGCTTGGGAACCAGGATTTCAGCCTTGAAACGGTCTTTCAGGCTGTTGTAGTAAGCCAGGCTTTCCGCCGAGGTCCACCACTGCGCGTATTGGTCACGCTGCTGCTTGATCGCCGCCTCAACCGGCGCGTCGCGGGGGATCACCTTTTCGACCTTGACGATGGCATAGCCCTGGCTTCCGAGGTCCACACCGGCAAAAGCCGGCAGGGCACCGGAATCGGCACGCAACGCGGCGTCGATCACGGGGACCGGCAATTTCTGCGTTTGTTCGCGCGACACCACGACCGGCGCACCCAAGCCCGTTGCCGATGCGGGAGCGGCTTTCCAGGCGGCCAGCTTGGCCATGCCTTCCTTGCGGGCTTCTTCGGCAGCACGCTGGGCCACCAGGCGCTGGCGCACGATGTCCTTGACTTCGGCCAGGGGTCGGGTGTGAGCCGGTGCGTACTGCACGATGCGGCCCGAAGCCAGCTGGCTGGGCCCCACTTCAATGGCTTCGGTGTTGCGCTTTTTCTCGATCGCGTCCGGCGCAAACAAGGCATTGAGGAATTTCGCATTTGCCAGCACGCCAGTCGCACCGACCTGGGGTTGGCGTGTCACGTTTGCCGCCGACTTGATCTCCAGCTTGAGGCGGTCCGCCGCAGGCTTGAGGCTTTCGGCCTGCTCATACACGGTATTGGTGAAGACATCGGCGGATTCCGCGAACTTCTTCTGCGCTTCCTGCTTTTTCATGGCGGCTTCAAGTTCGGGGCGCAGCTCTTCAAAGCTGCGCTGCTTGGTGTCCGTGAGCTTGATGATGTGGTACCCGAACTCGGACTCGACCACATCGCTGATCTCGCCCTTTTTCATGGAGAAGACGGCATCCTCAAACGGCTTGACCATGGAACCGCGTGCGAAGAAATCCAGGTCGCCGCCCTTGGCCGCCGAACCGGGGTCCTGCGAATTCTTCCGTGCCACATCAGCAAAGCTGTCGGGAGATTTCTTCACTTGTGCCAGCAGCTCCTGCGCCTTGGCCTTGGCTTTCTCGCGGTCAGCTGCGGGGGCGGTCTTGGGGGATGCGATGAGGATGTGGCTGGCACGCCGTTCACCTTCAAAACGCTGGCTGTTTTGCTCGTAATAGGTTTTCAGGTCGGCCGGGTTGACGGCGATACCTTTGCCCACACTGTCCACGTCCAGCACGACATATTCGATGCTGGCCTGCTCGGGCGCCTGGAAGAGCTTTTCGTTGGCCTTGTAATACTGTTCGAGTTCGGCATCCGTCGGGTTCAGCTTGCCGGCGAAGTCGGCCGCATTGAAACGGGCCAGCTGGATTTCACGCTTTTCAAAATAAGCGTTCAGCGAAATGTCGGCGGCGGAGTTGGACGCAAACCCACTGGCGCCTACACCGGCCATCACCTGGCGATTCGAAAGGTCGGTCCGCACATTGGCTTCGAACATCTCGGGGCTCATGCCCTGGGCAGCCAGCAACTGGCGATAGCGCTCCATGTCGAGGCTGCCGTCGGGACGGCGCAAGGAAGCGATCTCGGGGCTTTGCTGCAGCTCGCGCGCCAGGCGTTCATTGCTCGTGGTGAGCCTGAACTTTTCAGCCGCGGCGGCAACAACGCGTTCGCGCACCAGCCGTTCGAGGGAAGCGTAGCGCGCTTCGGGCGAGTCGAGCAGCTTCGGGTCCAGGTTGGGCACGGAGTTGCGCAGCTGGTCCATCTCGCGCTGGTGGGCGCGATCCCACTCAGGTTGGGTGATGTTTTTGCCGTCCACCTTGGCCACCGTCGCGCTCTGGTCCTTGGAGCGGTTGTAGCCGTCAAGGCCGAACAACACAAAGGACGGAAGAATCAGCATAAACAGCAGCACCATGACAATCTTGGTGTGCTTGCGAACGAAATCAAACATCTCGAATTTCCTGTACGACTGCTAACGGACAAAGCCGGGGCCGCCAATAAAAAAGGCGAACCTCGTTCGCCTTTTTCCTCGTGGGTGGTGGGTGCTGACGGGCTCGAACCGCCGACCTACGCCGTGTAAGGGCGCTGCTCTACCAACTGAGCTAAGCACCCCACGTCAAACGTTCTTGTCAGTTCAAAGCATCCTTGAGCGCTTTGCCCGGACGGAACTTCGGAACCTTGGCTGCCTTGATTTTAATCGCATCGCCGGTCCGTGGATTACGGCCGGTGCGTGCAGCACGTTTGCCCACCGCGAAAGTGCCAAAACCCACCAGAGACACGGAGCCTCCTTTTTTCAGGGTTGTTTTCACAGCGCCAATCGTGGATTCCAGCGCGCGCGTGGCGGCAGCTTTGGAAATGTCTGCATGCTTGGCAATGTGCTCGATCAGTTCAGTCTTGTTCACAAGGAGCCCCTCGTTGATAAAAAGTTAATCTGGTTGTCTCTAAAAAATATCTCCCGGGACACTGTGGTGATGGTGTCAGCGGGAGCGGCTTGTGCAGGTTTTCTGCTGCTTCCAATTAGAGCCATGGACTTCTAACCTGTCAATACAGCAGCAAGTTTTTACAACGTGCGGAGGCGGATTCTAGACGTTTTTTCAGCGCTTTCCAGACTTAATCGTAAGCATGATGTGTAATTTTCATGCTTGACAAAACGCGGCTTTCGAACGGATTTACAACCCGGCCAGGGCTTGGGCGACGGCTTTGCCGACATCGGTCGTACCGGCCTTTCCGCCCAGGTCGGGCGTGCGCGGCGCACCACTTTCGGGGTTCAATACTTTTTCGATGGCGGCGAGGATGCCGTCATGCGCATCCTTATGGCCGAGGAATTCCAGCATCATTGCACCGCACCAAATCTGGCCGATGGGATTGGCGATGTTGCGCCCGGCGATGTCGGGGGCCGAACCATGCACCGGTTCGAACAACGAAGGAAACTTGCGCTCTGGATTGAGGTTGGCGCTGGGCGCGATGCCGATGGTGCCGGTACACGCCGGGCCCAGGTCGCTCAGGATGTCGCCAAACAGATTGCTGGCCACCACCACGTCGAAGAAATCCGGGCGCTGCACAAAGTGCGCGGTGAGGATGTCGATGTGGAATTTATCCAGTTGAATATCCGGATAGTTTTTTGCCATCTCGGCCACGCGCTCGTCCCAGTAAGGCATGGAGATCGAAATGCCGTTGGATTTTGTTGCACTCGTCAGGTGCTTCTTGGGCCGGGATTGCGCCAACTCGAAAGCGAACTTCAACACGCGGTCAACGCCGACGCGGGTGAATACCGATTCCTGCAGCACAAACTCGCGCTCGGTTCCGGGAAAGGCTTTGCCGCCTATGCTCGAATACTCGCCCTCGGTGTTTTCACGGACGATGTAAAAGTCGATTTCACCCGGCTGGCGCGGGCTGCCATCGCGCCGCACTACGGGCGCGATGATGCCGGGCATCAGGCGAGCCGGCCGCAGGTTGATGTACTGGTCGAACTCGCGGCGGAACAACAGCAGCGAGCCCCAAAGGGAAACATGGTCGGGGATCTTGTCGGGCCAGCCCACCGCGCCGAAGTAAATCGCGTCATGTCCGCCAATCTGGTCTTTCCAGTTGTCGGGCAGCATCTTGCCGTGCTTCTCGAAGTAATCCCAGCTCGAGAAATCGAAATGGTCGAACTGCAGGTCGATGCCGTATTTGACAGCCGCGGCCTCCAGCACGCGTATGCCTTCGGGCATGACTTCCTTGCCGATGCCGTCGCCGGCGATGACCGCGATTCTTTTTTTTCCGGTGTGCTTGCTCATGGTGTTCTTCCTTTGGGTTCCAGGGTTCAGGGTTTGAAAAATGCCAGGGCTTCGGCCAGCAGTAACGCCGGGGCCTCTTCCGCGATGTAGTGGCCGCAAGGCAGGGCCAGGCCCGACACATCCCGCGCGCGTTCGCGCCAGAGATCGAGCACCTTGAAGCATTGGCCCACCGCGCCATGCTCGCCCCACAGCACGCGCAGCGGCTGCGCCAGGCGCAGGCCGGCGGCGACATCGGCGCGGTCATGCACCAAATCGATACTGGCGGAGGCCCGGTAGTCTTCACAGATGCTGGCGGCCGTGCCGGGAATTTGCACGCAGCGCTCGTATTCGGCCAACGCGGCCGGCGCGAATGCGGCCAGACCGGCATGGCGCTTACCCATCACACTGCGCACATACCGCACCGGATCGGATTCGATCAGCGCTTCAGGCAAGGGCGGCGGCTGGATCAGGAAAAACCAGTGCCAGTAAGCGCGCGCAAAGGCATCCGAGGTGTTGTCGTACATGGCGAGTGTGGGTGCGATGTCCAGCAACATCAGGCGCTCCACTGCATCGGGATGGTCGGCCGCCAAGCGATGCGCCACGCGTGCGCCGCGGTCATGGGCCAACACCTGGAAGCGCGAAAACCCGCTGGCCTGCATGACCGCCACCGCATCCTGCGCCATGGCGCGCTTCGAATAAGCCTGGTGGTCCGCGCCGCCAGCTACGCGAACCGAATCCCCATAGCCGCGAAGATCCATCATGACCACGGAGAAAGCCTTGGCCAGTTCGCCGGCAACCGCGTGCCACATCACATGGGTTTGCGGATGGCCGTGCAACAGCAGCAAAGGCGCCCCGCTGCCGCCCTGCAAGATGCGTAGCCTGCCGGCCGGCCCTTCAATATCGCGCTGGGAAAATCCTTCGAACATCAATCAGCCTTGCTTCTCTTTCTGTTGGGCATGGGGCCCGCCTGTTTGCCTGGCATCGATTTTGTAGAAGATGCCTCGCCGATTCAAGCAATAATGAGGCAAGTGATTATTTCTTTTAAGGAATAAATGGAACGCAGCGACCTTGAGCTGGTTTTGGCGATACGCGATGGCGGAAGTCTCAGCGCCGCCGCCCTCAGCCTGGACGTGGCTCCACCGGTGGTGACCAAGCGGCTCGCCGCGCTGGAAGCCCAACTGGGGCAACGCCTGTTCCAGCGCACCACCCGGCGTGTGAGCCCCACGGCCGAGGGAGAAACCGTGTGCGAGCGCGCGCAGGTTCTGCTACAGGGCTTTATAGCGCTCGAGTCGGAGTTGCAGGAACGCAAGGCCGAGCCGACGGGTTTGATCCGCCTGGCCGCCACCTTCGGGTTTGGACGCCTGTGGCTGGGGCCGGCATTGGCGGCCTTCCAGGAGCGCTATCCGCGCATCGAGATCCAGTTGCAGCTCACAGAACGGCTGCCCGACCTGGCCAATGAAGGCTTTGACGGCGCCATCTGGCTGTGGTCGGTGCAGGGCCGCCAGGCCGCAGAGTGGGTGTCGCGGCGGCTGGCGCGCAACCAGCGTGTACTGGTTGCCTCGCCCCGCTATATCAAGCAGCACGGCACGCCCGCCGACCTGGAGGCGCTACAAGGCCACGCCTGCCTGATCGTGCGGGAAAACGGCAACGCCGCGGGCCAGCGCTTTGATGTCTGGTCGCTCAACCGGGAACGCGACAAGGCGCCGGTACGGGTGCGTGTTCATGGCCCGCTGGCCAGCAATTCAGGCGAGCTGGTGCGTGACTGGTGCCTGGAGGGCCGCGGCATCATGCTGCGCAGCCTGTGGGACATCGCGCCGCAGCTGGCTTGCGGCCAGTTGGTGCGCGTGCTGCCGGCATATTCGATGCCCGACGCCGATATCCACTGGCTGGCTCCTTATCGCGCCGACCAGCCCCGGCGCATCCGCCTGCTGATAGACCACCTGGTCGCGCAATTCCAGGATGCACCCTGGAAAACTACGCGGCCCGCGACGGCCTCGCGGAACGCACCACGAGGCTCACGCCCAGCGCCGTGAGCGCCGTGCCTACAACCGTGGCCGTGGTGATGGCCTCGCCAAACAGCGCCCATGCCATCAGGGCCGTGGTGGGCGGAACAAGGTAAAGCAGGCTGGTGACGGATGTCGCCGCGCCGCGCTGGATCAGCAGGTAAAGCAAAGAGCTGCCGCCCAGCGTAAGCGCCAGCACCGACCAGGCCATGGCGCCCAGAAAGTGGATGTTCCAGTTGACCGCTTCGGTTTCGAGCAGCAAGGCCAGCGGCAACGTCACCACAAAGGCAGCAGCTAACTGGATGGCATTGGCCGTACGCACATCGGCGGGCTGGACAAAGCGTTTTTGGTAGAGCGTGCCGGCCGTGATGCAGAACAGGGCAAACACGGTACAGCCCAGCGTCAGCGCGGTGACCTCCTGGCCTGTCCCGAACTTGCGCGAGACCACCAGCAACAGGCCGCCCAGCCCAAGCGCCAGGCCGGCCCATTGCCGCGGGCTGACTCTGGATTGCGGGTTAGCTTCGCCAGAAGACCGCCATGAAACCCACAGCGCGGTGAGCACAGGTTGCAGCCCGACAATAAGCGCCGTCAGGCCCGAGCCCATGCCGACCTTCATCGCGGTCCAGATGCCGCCCAGGTAACCCGCATGCATCAGTAGGCCGGTGACCGCCAGGTGCCCCCACTGTGCACGCGTTCTGGGCCAGGCAGCCCGGGCCAGGGCTATCCATGCCAAGAAACAAATGATGGACAGGAAATAACGGATGGCCAGGAAGGTCAGCGGCGGCGCGTAAGGCAGGCCGTATTTGGCGACGATGAAGCCCGTGCTCCAGATCAGGACGAACACGGCGGGCATGGCCCGGATCAGGGCACTCGGCGAGGAAGAGGAGGAACTCAAGGACGGCAGCTTCAGGGGGCGGCGAAGCTATTTGGCGCGCGCGCGGATTTCCGGGATGGCTTTTCGCAGGTAATAAACCATGGACCAGACCGTGAGGATGGCGGAGACCCAGATGAGCCAGGTACCCCACACATGCGTATTGATGACCCCGAACAGCACACCGTCAAACAGCAAAAAGGGGATGGCAATCATCTGCACCGTGGTCTTGACCTTGCCCAGCATGTGCACGGCCACGCTTTTGGTCGCTCCTATCAGGGCCATCCATTCGCGCAGCGCGGAAATGGCGATTTCGCGGCCGATGATGATGAGGGCCACGAAGACATCGGCGCGCTGCAGGTGCACCAGCACCAGCAGGGAGGCGCAGACCAGGAATTTGTCGGCCACCGGATCAAGGAAGGCGCCGAAGGAGGATGTCTGGTTCAGCTTGCGCGCCAGGAAGCCGTCCAGCCAGTCGGTCGCGGCGAACACCACAAACATCACAGTGGCGATCAGGTTGCGCTCCGCAGGCGCCAGGTTCAGGTAGAACACCCCCACGATCAGCGGAATCGCAACAATGCGGGTCCAGGTCATCAGCGTGGGGATGGTCAGAAACATGACCCGATTTTGGCATGAGCCGCACCAAGCCTGCCGCGCACCGGGTTAAAGCGCACCAAAACGGTGGCTTGCGTTGCACAAATACGTCTGGGCCCATGCGCCGGCCGGGCGCCTAACGCGGTGACTCAGTGCAAGGCGCGGTAGATTTCCTCGGCAAGGTCCCTGGAAATGCCATCCACCGTGGCGATGTCCTCGGCGCTGGCGGAAGCGACGCCGCGAATGCCGCCGAAGCGCTGCAGCAGGCTGGCGCGGCGTTTCGGGCCTATGCCTGCGATGTCCTCGAGCTTGCTGCCGCCCACCCTCACCTTGGCGCGCCTGGCGCGCATGCCGGTGATGGCAAAGCGGTGGGCTTCATCGCGGATCTGTGCAATCAGCATCAGCGCGGCCGAATCCCGCCCCAGATAGACCTTGTCGCGCCCGTCGGCAAACACCAGCTCTTCCAGGCCGACCTTGCGGCCCTCGCCTTTTTCCACACCGGCGATCAGCCCCAGGTCCAGGCCCAGCTCTTCGAACACTTCGCGCGCCATCGCGACCTGCCCCTTGCCGCCGTCCACCAGCACCAGGTCGGGCAGCTTGGCCTCGCCGTTGCGCGCGGCTTCGGCCAGGCGGGTGTAGCGGCGCGTCAGCACCTGGCGCATGGCCGCGTAATCGTCGCCCGGCGTGATGCCTTCGATGTTGTAGCGGCGGTATTCGCTGTTGACCATCTTGTGCTCCTGGAAGACCACGCAGGAAGCCTGCGTCGATTCGCCGGCCGTGTGCGAGATGTCGAAGCATTCGATGCGCAGCGTGTCCAGGTTATCAAGCGGCAGGTCCAGGGCCTCTGCCAGGGCCCGCGTGCGCGCCTGCTGCGAGCCCTGCTCGGCCAGCAGCCTGGCCAGTTGCAGGCCGGCATTTTTCTGCGCCATCTCCAGCCAGATGCGGCGCTGCTCGCGCGGCTGGTGAACGGCCGTGACCTTGCAACCGGCCTGGGCGCCCAGCGCCTCCATCAATTCTTTGTCCACCGGCTCGCTGCAGACCAGGGTGGGCGGCACCGGCACGTCGATGTAGTGCTGTGCGATAAAAGCTTCCAGCACCAGGGCCTCAATCGACTTGGCGAAAGGTGCGGGAAGTGCGGGAAGTGCGGAAGCTGCAGCCGCTGCGGCCGCCGGAGCGCTTTCACCGGGCGCTTGTTCGGATGCAATGGGCCGGGCCTCCATGTCCATCTCGGTATCAAGCGCCGCAACATCGGCCGCGTTCTCCACGTGGCTTGGAAAGTAAGCCCTGTCGCCCAGGTGGCGGCCGCCCCGCACCATGGCAAGGTTGACACAGGCCTTGCCGCCCTGCACTTTCACCGCCAGGATGTCCACGTCCTTGTCGCCGCCTATTTCCATGGACTGCTGGTGCAGCACCTTGGACAGCGCCGACATCTGGTTGCGCAACTCGGCGGCCTGCTCAAATTCCAGCTTCTCGGCATGGGCCAGCATTTTTTTCTCGAGCTCGGTCAGGATGTCCTGCGCCTGGCCCTGCAGGAAACGCTCGGCGTTGGCGGTGTCCAGCGCGTACTGCTCGGGCGACACATGGCCCACACAAGGGGCCGAGCAACGCTTGATCTGGTACAGCAGGCAGGGCCGGGTGCGGTTGTTGAATACCGTGTCTTCGCAGGTACGCAGCCTGAACACCTTTTGCAGCAGCAGGATGGTGTCCTTGACGGCCCAGGCGCTGGGATACGGGCCGAAGTAGCGGTGTTTCTTCTCGACCGCACCGCGGTAGTAGGCAATGCGCGGGAACACCGCGGCATGGGGCGCCCCGCCTTCCACGGATGGGCGCGCGCCCGTGAGCTTGAGGTAGGGGTAGCTCTTGTCGTCCCGAAAGAGGATGTTGTATTTCGGGTTAAGCGTCTTGATCAGGTTGTTTTCGAGCAGCAGCGCCTCCGCCTCGGAGCGCACCACCGTGGTCTCCATGCGAGCGATCTTGGTCACCATGTGGCCTATGCGCGTGCCGCCGTGGTTCTTCTGGAAGTAATTGGAAACGCGCTTTTTGAGGTTGCGCGCCTTGCCGACGTAGAGCACGCCGCCCTCCGCATCGAAGTAGCGGTAGACGCCGGGCAAGGCAGGCAGCGCGGCCACTTCGGCCAGCAGCTCGGGCGCATGTCCGGAGCCTGGCTTTTCAACGGGGGGATGTTCAGGCATATCCCCTATTTTGCCGCGTACCGGCTTGAAGAGGCCGCGCATTCGCTGTATGGCCCGAATGACCTGCATGACAATACCAGCCATGGCTACCTCGCGCGTTTGGGACATTTTTTGCAAAGTCATCGACAACTTTGGGGACATTGGCGTGTGCTGGCGCCTGGCCGCCGACCTGGCCTCGCGCGGCCATATGGTGCGGCTCTGGGTGGATGACGCCTCGGCCCTTCACTGGATGGCGCCGGTTGGGTGCGAGGGGGTTCACGTGCTGCCCTGGCCGCAGGGCGATGGGCCGCTGGACCTGGAGGCTGCCCGGCTCACGCAGCAACCGCCCGATGTGCTGATCGAGGCTTTCGGCTGCGACGTAGCACCTGAGTTTCTGGCAGCTTGCGCCGGCATTGCACTGTCAAGCGGGATCAGTCCTGTCTGGATCAACCTCGAATACCTGTCCGCCGAGGACTACGTCGAGCGTTGCCACGGCCTGCCTTCACCGGTGCAAAGCGGCCCGGCGGCGGGCTGGACCAAATGGTTTTTCTATCCCGGCTTCACGGACAACACCGGCGGGCTACTGCGCGAACCCGGCCTGCTGGAACGGCAAGCGCTGTTTGACCGTGACCAGTGGCTACAGGCCCAAGGAATCGAAAGCAAGGGGGAGCCACTGGTATCCCTGTTCTGCTACGAGCCCCCGGCGCTGCAAAGCCTGCTCACGCAATTTGCGCAGCAGGGCCTGCAGGGCCGGCCCGTGCGCCTGCTGGTGGCCGCCGGGCGCGCCGCCGCGGCGGTACGCGCCCTTGCTGGTGGCAAATCCGGTCAAGGCGGCAGCGGGCAGCTCGCAATCACCTACCTGCCCCTTCTGACCCAGCTGGAATTTGACCACCTGCTCTGGGCCTGCGACCTGAATTTCGTACGCGGGGAGGACTCCGTGGTGCGTGCCCTCTGGGCCGGAAAGCCTTTTGTCTGGCAGATTTACCCCCAGGATGACGACGCCCATTTTCCCAAGCTCCAAGCCTTTCTGGAGACGCTGCAGCTACCGCCCTCCCTGCGCGCATTCCATACCATCTGGAACAGCCGGGCGGCGCCCGAGAACGCGACGCAGGCCACCCCCCTCCTGCCGCCGAACCTTGGCGCCTGGCAGGCCGCCGCCCTGGCGGCGCGCACCCGGCTGGCAGGCCAGGATGACCTGGTGACCCGGTTACTCGGCTTGGTGGCAAAAAAACGTTAAAATCATGGGCTTTGCAGACCAGCCCGAAGGCCAACCAGGTCTTGGCGTCCTGCACAACCCGCCGCGCAACCTGCACACCGGTGCAAGCGTTTAGCGGCCTACCTCAGTGAAACTGCTATGAAAATCGCTCAAGAAATCCGCGCTGGCAACGTCATCATGCACGGCAAAGACCCGATGGTGGTGCTCAAGACCGAATACAGCCGCGGCGGGCGCAATTCCGCCACCGTGCGCATGAAGCTCAAAAGCCTGATCGCCAACTTCAACACCGAAGTCGTGTTCAAGGCCGACGACAAGATGGACCAGATCGTCCTCGACAAGAAGGAATGCACCTATTCCTACTTCGCCGACCCCATGTACATCTGCATGGACTCCGAGTACAACCAGTACGAAGTCGAAGCCGAAAACATGGGCGACTCGCTCAACTACCTGCAGGACGGCATGGAGCTGGAAGTCGTGTTCTACGACGGCAAGGCCATCTCGGTGGAACTGCCCACCAGCGTGCAGCGCGAAATCACCTGGACCGAACCTGCCGTCAAGGGCGACACTTCCGGCAAGGTGCTGAAGCCCGCCAAGATCGCCACCGGCTTTGAAATCGGCGTGCCCATCTTCGTGGCACAAGGCGATGTGGTCGAAATCGACACCCGCACCGGCGAATACCGCAAGCGCGTCTAAGCGCCCTCCCCGGCACTTTGAAGTTCAAAAAGGCTCCGCAAGGAGCCTTTTTGCTTTCCCGCTCCAGGCGGCCCCACCCCGCAACTCCATCACAATAGGCCCATGAACAATAAAACCCGTGATATCCAGGCCCCCCGGCTGGCGGACGCGTGGGCAGCGTTGCAGGCCCATGCCAACGAAGGCAACCCCCTCGAAGCAGACGCCTCCCGACTGGCTTTTGCCGACCCTGAATTTTTGCTGCGCCGCGAAACCCGCGGCATACGCTTCCAGCTGGAGTTGCTCAAGCCGGACCTGGAGCAGCAGGCCCACGGCATTGAAAACACCGTGGTGGTTTTCGGCAGTGCCCGGTTTCGCAGCGAAGAGGATTCCATCCTCATGGTGGCCGAAGCCGAGGCCGGCGGCGACCCCGAGGTCATAGACCGCGCGAAAAAGCTGGCGCGCAATGCCCACTACTACGAAAGCGCCCGCGCCTTCGGCAAGCTGGTGGCGCAGTACAGCAGCGACAAACCGCCGGAAACCAAGCTTTTCATCTGCACCGGCGGCGGCCCCGGGATCATGCAGGCGGCCAATCGCGGCGCGCACGAGGCCGGCGGCCTCAGCGTGGGCCTGGCCATCGTGCTACCCATGGAAGAGGCGGCCAACCCTTATGTGCCCCCTGAGCTTTCCTTCAAGTTCCACTACTTCGCGCTGCGCAAGATGCACTTCATGATGCGCGCCAAGGCGCTGGTGGTGTTTCCGGGCGGCTTCGGCACGCTCGATGAATTGTTTGAAGTCATCACCCTGGTGCAGACCCGCAAGGCCAAGCCGGTGCCCATCATCCTGTTCGGCAGCAGCTACTGGAAGCGCCTGCTTAACACCGAGATGCTGGTGGAGGAAGGCGTGATCTCGCCGAACGACCTCAAGCTCTTCCAATACGTCGACGACCCGCAGGTCGCCTGGGACATGATCAAGGACTTTTACCGTCTTTGAGTTCGCCGTGCCCGCCATGGGCCGGCATGCTGTCCTTGAGCAGCCAGGCCAGGCGCGAGCCGCTGCCCACCACCGCGCCGGTGGTCCAGAACACACCGGCGATTCCGATCAGCGCGCCGGCCGAGCCGAACAGCATGGGCATCACCACGCTTGAGGCATTGATCGCCATCAGCCGCAGGCCCAGCGCCTCGCCGTGGCGCGCCTCCGGCGTGATCTGGTGCAGCATGCTCATGACCATGGGCTGTACCATGCCCAGCGCCAGGCCCAGCAGGATGGAGCACAGCCCCATGCCGATGGCCGAGTGCATCAGCGGGTAAATGGCGAACAGCGCGGCCGTCATCAGCATGGCGACCGCCAGCACCTTCCATTCACGCAAATGGGCCGCCACCAACGGCATCACCATGCGAATCAGGGCCGCGGCCACCGCGAAGGAGCCCAGGATGGTGCCAATCACCGAGGCACTGATGCCGCGCTCAAAACCCAGAACCGGCACAACAAAGGTATGGACATCCCAGCAGGACGACAAAAACCAGTTCACCAGCATGAGGCGGCGGAAGGTGGGCTGGCGCAGCAGATCCCAGGCTCCGGACTTCGGCCCGCCGCTGGCGGCGATCACTGGCGGCAGCTCCCGCGTCTTGCGCACCAGGAACCAGCAGGCCAAGGGCAGGATCGCCATCAGGAAAAAAGCCGCGCGGTAGCCCGAAGTACTGCCGGGCACGGCGCCCACGTGGTCGATCAGCAGGCCCGCTGAGAACGGCCCTATGAAATTAGATACCGCCGGCCCGATGGCAAGCCAGCTGAACACCTGGCGCAGTTCCAGCGCACCGACCGCCGCACGGCCCACATGGCGCTGCAGCGAAATCACGGCCGCACCGGTAGCGCCCCCCGTAAGCAGGGCCGCCAGGCACAGCACCGGAAACACCGGGAAGGCCACGGCCGCACCAGCCCCCAGCACCGCGGCGAACACGCTGTAGCGGATGGGCCGCCTGAGGCCGTGCCGGTCGGCGAAGCGGCCGGCCGGCAACGCCAGGAAAACCTGCGTCAAAGCAAACAGCGCGAGCAGCACGCCCACCGCCGCGGGGCTGTAGCCTTCGCGCAGCGCCAGCAGGGGCGCCGCCATGCGCGTGCCGGCCATGCAGGCATGCAGGCAGATCTGCGCCAGGATCAGGCGAGCGAGTTCAGGTGTCATGAGGCGGGGCTCATGCGCGGTGCATCAGGGGTTGTCCAGGTCTTTATCAAGGGGGTCCAATGGAAGCAGGCGGGCCGAATCGACTTCAGGCAGGGCTTCGACGTTCCGCAAGGCCTTGCCCATGACGCGGCTGCGCTGCTCGGCGCTGCTCAGCGTGTTGAGCACGGTCTCGGTCTGGGATTTGACCTTGGCCAGCACGTCGCCGAACTTGCCGAATTCGGTCTTGACCGCGCCCAGCACCTGCCACACCTCGCTCGAGCGCTTTTCCAGCGCCAGCGTGCGAAAGCCCATTTGAAGGGAATTGAGCATGGCCAGCAGCGTAGTCGGGCCGGCCAGCGTGATGCGATGGTCGCGCTGCAGGCTTTCCATCAGGCCGGGGCGGCGCAACACTTCGGCATACAGGCCTTCGGTCGGCAAAAAGAGAATCGCGAAGTCGGTGGTGTACGGCGGCTCGATGTATTTTTCGGCGATCGATTTCGCCTCATTGCGAATCCGCACTTCGAGGGCCTTGCCGGCCATTTCCGCGCCCAGGACGTCGGCGCGCTGTTGCGCGTCGAGCAGGCGCTCGTAGTCCTCATTCGGGAATTTCGCGTCGATCGGCAGCCACAGCGGCTCGCCCGATTCCGAACGGCCCGGCAGCTTGATCGCGAAGTCGACCGGGTTCTTGCCGCCGCGGCGCGTGACAACCTGGGCCGCATACTGGTCGACGGTGAACACCTGTTCCAGCAGGGCCGAAAGCTGCGCCTCACCGAAAATGCCGCGCGTTTTCACATTGGTCAGCAGATGCTTGAGGTCGCCTACGCCCTGCGCCAGGGTCTGCATCTCGCCCAGGCCCTTGTGCACCTGCTCCAGCCGGTCGGCCACCTGCTTGAAGCTTTCGCCCAGTCGGGTTTCCAGCGTGCTTTGCAACTTTTCATCGACCGTCTTGCGCATCTCGTCGAGCTTGGCCGAATTGGTCTGCTGCAATTGCGCGAGTTGCTTTTCCAGCGTCTCGCGCACTTCGCCCATGCGCCTGGCATTCGATTCGCTGACCGATTGCAGCTGCGTACTCAAGGTGTCGGACAGCGTTTTTTGCAACAAGGTGAGCTGCTGCGCGAACGCATCGATCTGGGTATTCTGAGTGCGGGTCGCCTCTGCGCTTTGCTGCACCAGTGTTTGCTGGAAGGTCGCGAAGGTGGTAGCGAGCTCCTGGCGGCTGCTGCGCGCGTTGTCGCTGATCTCAAGGCGCAGTTCGCGCTCCAGCTTGTCGTGGCCCGCCGCGATATTCGCCAGCAACTCGCTGCGGCCGGCATCGGAAGGTTCTGCCGGTTTGCGCAGCATCATCAGCAGCAGCCACACCAGCAACAGCAGGTTGGCGACAGCCAGGACGATGATCAGCCAGGTTTGCATCAACATGCGCCCTATTGTCCGCCTGCTGCCAGCACGGCGGGGTTTAGCGGGGTCAGCGGTTTCTTGCCGCTGAAAAACGCGATCAGGTTGTCGGCGGCCAGGTTGGCCATGGCCATGCGCGTGGGGATGGTGGCGCTAGCGATGTGCGGCGTCAACACCACGTTGGGAACAGTCAGCAGGTCGGGGTGCACCTTGGGCTCCCCCTCAAACACATCCAGCCCGGCGGCCGCGATGCGTTTCTCGCGCAGGGCCGCGGCCAGCGCGGCATCGTCCACAATGCCGCCGCGCGCGATGTTGATCAGCGTGGCGGTCGGCTTCATCAGCGCCAGCTCAGCGGCGGCGATGCTGTGGTGGGACGTGGATGAATACGGCAGCACCAGGACCAGGTGGTCGGCCGCCCTGAGCAGCTCTTCCTTGCTGACATAGCTGGCCTTGCACTCGGCTTCCAGGGCGGCGTCCAGGCGTGAGCGGTTGTGGTAGATCACCTTCATGCCGAAACCGTGGGCGCCGCGCCTGGCAATGCCCTGCCCTATGCGGCCCATGCCCAGGATGCCCAGGGTGGCACCGTGGATGTCGGCGCCGGCGAACATGTCGTAGCTCCATTTGGTCCATTTGCCGGCGCGCAGGTAATGCTCGCTCTCGGTCACGCGGCGGGCCGTGGCCATGAGCAGCGCAAAGCCGAAGTCGGCGGTGGTTTCGGTCAGCACGTCGGGCGCGTTGGTGGCCAGCACACCGGCCGCCGTCATTGCGTCGATGTCAAAGTTGTTAAAGCCCACGGCCATGTTGGCGCAGATTTTCAGGCCCGGGCAGGCGGCCAGCACTTCGGCATCAATCCTGTCGCCGCCGGTGGTGAAGGCGCCATCCTTGCCCTTGAGACGCTCGGCCAGCTGGGCCTTGGACCAGGTCTCGTCCTTCTGGTTGGATTCGACCTCGAAATACTGCTCCAGGCGGGCGATAACTTCGGGGAACACGGCGCGCGCGACGAGGATTTTGGGTTTATTCATGAAGGGCTTGCTTTGCTTATTTGAACCAGATGAAGGTCATGATGATGAACAACGGCACCAGGATGGAGCAGGACCATGCCATGTAGCCGAAAAAACTCGGCATCTTGATGCCACGATCTTCCGCGATGGCTTTCACCATCATATTGGGAGCATTGCCGATATAGGTATTCGCGCCCATAAACACGGCGCCCGCCGAAATAGCGGCCAACGTGGGGGCCAGGGTGGTCATCAAGGCGGCAGGGTCTCCACCCGCCGTGTTGAAGAAAACCAGATAGGTCGGCGCGTTGTCGAGGAAAGAACTCAGCAGGCCGGCCGCCCAGAAGTACATGGTGGGATCGGGCTGTCCGTCGGCGCGGGTGACGGCCGACACCACCGCTGCGAAGGGGCCGTTGTGGCCGGCTTTGAGCATTGCGATCACTGGGATGATGGTGAGAAAAATACCGGCGAACAGCTTGGCTACCTCGATCATCGGTCCCCACGAAAATTGGTTGTCCGTATGCACCTTGTCCGCCGTGATCTTGAGCGACAGCAGCGTGACGGCCACGAGCCCGGCATCGCGCACCAGACCCGGCAAGCCGACAGCGGTGCCCATGACATGAAGCGCCATGGGCGACTTCCAGAAACCGCTGAGCAATACCAACGCCACCACCGCACCCAGCAAGAGGAAGTTGGCGGCACCGTCAAAACCAAACTGCCGGGTGTCCGGCGTGGGATCGACCGGCAACACACCTTCGCGCCGAAAAAGCCAGCTATCGAGCCCATAAAAAACAAGCAGCAGGCTACCGACCAGAAAGAGGGTCTCCGGAAAAATTTGCTTGACTGTCCAGAAAAAATCGACACCCTTCAAAAAACCGAGGAACAACGGAGGATCACCCAGCGGCGTTAACGACCCGCCGGCATTGGAGACGATAAAAATGAAAAAGACAATCACATGCGCCCTGTGCGCGCGATTGTCATTAGCGCGAATCAGGGGACGGAGCATGAGCATGGACGCACCGGTGGTCCCCATGAAGCTGGCCAGCACGGCGCCTACGGCCAGAATACAGGCGTTCAAGGCCGGGCTGCCATGCAGGTTGCCGCGAATGTGGATGCCGCCGGCCACCGTGAACAATGCGGTCAGCAAGACGATGAACGGAATGTACTCGGCAAGCAGCGCGTGAAGCAGGCTCACAAAAGCGGTACCGCCGCCGTAGATGAGCGCAAACGGCAGAAAAAAAGCCAGCGCCCAGGCCACTGCCACCTTGCCGTAGTGATGGTGCCAAAAAGAGGGTGCCAGCAGCGGCATGACCGCAATCGACAGGAGGATGCCGACGAACGGCAAGGCCCACAAGGCCGATAACCGGCTGCCGTCCAGTTCCGCGGCAAATGACAGGCCGGGCCATAAAAGGAGCAGCGCGAGCGTCCCAAGCCGTTGTGTGTTCTTCATTTTTGTTCCCGCTTCGCGCCATGCCGTCATGCGGCTCCTGTCCCTCGCGTGCTTCATGCAATCTCAAACACCTGGCGCAGGTAGGCCAGGTATTTTTCGTCGTCGCACATGTTCTTGGAAGGGGTGTCTGAGAGCTTGGCCACCGGCTGGCCGTTGCAGCGGATCATCTTGATGACGATCTGCAGCGGCTCGTAGCCGAGGTCGTTGGTCAGGTTGGTGCCTATGCCGAAAGCCAGCTGGCAGCGTCCCTTGAACTGCTGGTACAGCTCTATGGTGCGCGGCACCGTGAGGCCGTCGCTGAAGATCAGCGTCTTGGTCTTCGGATCGACACGGTTTTTGGTGTAGTGCGCGAGCATGCGTTCGCCCCACTGGAAGGGATCCCCGCTGTCATGGCGCGCGCCGTCGAACAGCTTGCAGAAATACATGTCGAAGTCGCGCAGGAAAGCGCTCATGCCGTAAACGTCGGACAACGCGATGCCCAGGTCGCCGCGGTATTCCCTGGCCCACGATTCGAATCCGAAAACCTGGCTGTCGCGCAGGCGCGGCCCCAGCGCCTGGCAGGCCTGCAGGTATTCATGCGCCATGGTGCCCAAGGGCGTCAGGCCCAGCTTCATCGCGAACAGCACATTGCTGGTGCCAGCCAGCTGGCCCTGCGGCCCTGTGCCGAGGCGGCCGACCAGGGTGCGCAGCACCTCCTCGTGCCATGCCTTGCCGAAGCGGCGGCGCGTGCCGTAGTCGGCAATCTTGAGCGCGCCCAACCCTTCGGCCTGCAGTTCCCCGATCTTGGTGTCCAGCCGCCTGCGGCCTTCGCTGAAGTCGGCCTTCTTCTGCGTGTTGCGAAAGTAGACCTCGTTGATGATGGCGAGGACAGGAATCTCGAACAGGATGGTGTGCAGCCACGGCCCCTTGATCGACACCTCGATCTCGCCCGAGGGCAGTGCCGTGACGCTCACGTATTTTTCGTTCAACCGGAAGATGCCGAGGAAGTCGACAAAATCGCTTTTGATGAAGCGCATGGCCTTGAGGTAGGCCAGCTCGGCATCCTGGAAGCGCAGGTTGCACAGGCTGCGAATTTCCTCGCGAATCTCGGTTACATAGGGCGCCAGGTCGCCTATGCCTGCGGCGCCCGCATTGCGGCACTTGAAGCGGTACTCCACCTCGGCGCCCGGAAATTGATGCAGGACCACCTGCATCATGGTGAACTTGTACAGGTCCGTATCGAGCAGGCTGGTGATGATCATGGTGCCCGGCGCGCTTCAGGTGAATTCAGGTGGAACAACTCAGCCCAGGAAATCCACTTCAAACAGCAGGGTGGCATTCGGCGGAATCACGCCGCCGGCGCCGCGCGCGCCGTAGCCCAGTGCTGCCGGAATGATCAGGCGGCGCGTGCCACCCACCGACATGCCTTGCACGCCCTCGTCCCAGCCGCGAATGACCTGGCCCGCGCCCAGCGAAAACTCGAAGGGCTGGCCGCGGTCCTTGCTGGAGTCGAACTTGGCGCCCTGCACGCCGTCGTTGTACAGCCAACCGGTGTAGTGGACCTTGACGTTCTGGCCCGCCTTGGCGATGGCGCCGGTGCCCAGCACGGTGTCTTCATATTGCAGGCCGGAGGCGGTGGTCGTGATGTTGCTCATTGGGAAGGTCCTTGAAGGAAATGGAAGGATTAAAAAGGAAAGAGAAAAGAGAGGAAGAGGAAAAACGGGGAAAGAAGCGGGTCTTTCTTCACGAACCCCTGACTTTACCCGCAACCAATAAAACCAGCCTGTCAGCGCGGGCAGCGAGCAACTGGTTCTGTTCGGCCACCAGCAAGCCCAGGCCTTGTTGCCGCAGCGCCAGCAAGGCATCGCGAATCGCTTCGACCAGCACGGGGGCGATGCCCTCGCAGGGCTCGTCGAGCAGCAGAACGCGCGGCCCGGTCATCAGCGTGCGGGCGATCGCGAGCATTTGCTGCTCGCCGCCGCTCATCTGGGCGGCGGGCCTGCCCAGCATGGCCTTGAGGGCCGGGAACAAATCGAGCGCCCGGGCCTCCTGGTCCCGCAGGTCGCGACCCGCCGCGATGCGCAGGTTCTCGCGCACCGTGAGTTCAGTGAAGAGGCGCCGGTCTTCGGCGACATACCCCAGGCCGGCCCGCGCGCGGCGATGTGTTTCCCAGCGTTCAATCGGCAGCAGCCCCGTGCCCTGTGGGCCGGCGGGGTCGCGGTAGTGGATGCGGCCTTCTGTACGCACTTCCATACCCATCAGGGATTTGAGCAAAGTGGATTTGCCGGCGCCGTTCAAACCCTGCAGCACCACCAGCTCGCCTGGCGCGACCGACAAGGACACGTCGAAGAGCGCCTGGGCCGGGCCGTAAAAGGCATTGAGCCTGTCGACCTCAAGCATGGCCTGTCCCTTCGCTGCCTTGGCCCAGGTAGCGGCTGCGCACCACCGCGTCACGCGATATCTCTTCGAACGAGCCCTGCGCCGCCAGCCGGCCTTCTATCAGCACCAGCACGCGGTCAGCCACGCCGGCCACAGCGTCCATATTGTGTTCGGTATAAAGCACGGCCATGCCCTGCCCCGCCAGCTCTTTGACCAGTTGCATCAGCTCGGCGCGCTCGGGCCCGGCCAGGCCGGCGGCGGGCTCGTCCAGCAACAGCAGTTGCGGCCGTGCCGCCAGTGCCACGGCCAGCTCCAGCCGCTTCTTCGCGCCATAGGGCAGGCTCAGTGCGTCTTGCGCGGCCAATGCCTGCAGGCCGGCTTGTTGAAGCAAGGCCAGAGCCGGCTCGCGCGCCTGGCCGTCCAGGCTCCGAAAGGCGGAAACGGCACACAGGCCTTCGCGCGCCTGCAGTGCCAACTGCACGTTCTGCAACACCGTGAGCGCCTCAAACACCTGGGCCACCTGGAAGGTGCGTGCCACGCCGAGCCGCAGACGCGCCTGCGGGCTGAGTCCCTGCAAGGCCTGACCGCTCCACGCGATGTCACCGCCCGTGAGCGGGTACTGGCCGGCGATGCAGGCAAAGGTGGTGGACTTGCCGGCGCCGTTGGGCCCTATCAGCGCCACGCATTGGCCCGGCGCTACTTCAAAGCTCACGCCGTCGACAGCGCGCAGGCCGCCAAAATGCTTGACGAGTTGCCGGACCTGCAACATCAGGCAGCCCTTTCGGGTTCACGCCCACGCCGCCGCAAGATAGCGGCAATGCGCGGCAGCAAGCCCAGCAGCCCCGAGGGCGATGCCACCATGATCACCATGATGAACACACCCAGCAGGCCGCGCCAGTAGGTCACTTCCCGGCCCAGCTCGGCGCTGGCATAGCTCAGCACCATACTGCCGGCCACCGCGCCCCAAAGCTGGTGCACGCCACCCAGCAAGACCACCAGCAACGCGTCGACCGAAGTGGACACCGACGCGAGCGAGGGAAACACCGCGCCCTTGTGCGCGGCGAACAGGCCGCCGGCCAGGCCCGCCAGCACGGCACTCTCCACAAAAATGCGGTACTTGAGCCAACCCACCGCAAGCCCCGAGGCCGAAGCGCGCAAAGGCGCATCGCGCAGTGCCTGCAGTGCGGCCCCCATGACGGAGCGGCCAAGAAAGCGCAGGGCTGCCACGGAGGCCAGCGCCAGCAATACCAGCAGCGCGTAAAACACCGGCCGGCCTTCGTCGCTGACCAGGGTGAGCCCGATCAGGCCGTTGTCGCCGCCGGTAAGCTCAACCCACTGCGTGGCGCCGGCCCAGATCACCTGCGCGAGCGCCAGCGACAGCATGGCGAGGTAGACGCCGCTGCTGCGCACCACTGCCGCGCCAAACACCACGGCCACCGCCAGGGCCGCACCGCAGCCTGCCGCCAGCGCCAACGGAAGCGAAGCACCCCAAAGGCTGTGCGACAGCGCCGCGCCATAGGCGCCCAGCGCAAAAAAAGCGGCGTGGCCAAAGCTGACCAGGCCGCCCAGCGCCATCATGGACTGCAGGCTGATGCCGAAAATCATGAGGATCAATGCATCGGCCGCCAGCGCCTGCCAGTAAGGCCCGCCTGCCCAGGCCAGGCCGGCCAGCAGCACCAGGGAGGCAGCAATGGCCGATAACCCGGCCGCGCCCATCGTGAGGCCCCGGAACTTCTGCGCCGCCTCGCGCACGCCGCTGCCGGCTTCCTGCGCGGAGACCGCCTTGGCCTGAAGCCCCTGGGGCCGGAACACCAGCACCACGGCCATGGTCAGGAACACAATGACCAGCGTGGCCTGCGGAAACACGTTGATGCCGAAGGCATGGACCATGCCGATGAGCAGTGCCGCCACAAAAGCGCCGCCTATGCTGCCCAGCCCGCCGGTGACCACCACCACAAAGGTTTCCACGATCACGTTCATGTCCATCTGCAGGTGCGCGGGCTCGCGCGGCAGCTGTAGCGCACCGGCCAGGCCCGCCAGCGCGCAGCCCAGCACCACGGCGCCCAGCATCAGCGGACGCGGATTGACGCCCAGCGCCGCGAGCATGGAACGGTCTTGCGTGGCCGCGCGCAGGCGCTGGCCGAAACGCGAACGCCGCAGCAACACATGCAGCCCCAGCCAGACCAGCGGGCCCAGCGCGATCATGGCAAGCTGGTAGACAGGAAAGAATTCATCGCCGATCTGCACCGAGCCTTTGAGGCCCGGAAATCGCGGCGCGAACACCTCATCGGGGCCGAAGGCCCACTGCATCGCATCGTGCATCGCCAGCGTGAGGCCGAAGGTGGCGACCAGTTGGTACAGCTCGGGGGCGCCGCTCATCCGCCTGAGCAGCAAAAATTCGGCCGCTGCGCCCGCCAGGGCCGCGCAGGCCGCGCCCATCAGCATGGCCAGCAAATACAGCGGCGCGCTCTCCCCCCAGGCCGGAAACCAGTGAGTCACCCAATGCGCCGTGAACAGCGCGCCCAGCATGAAAAAACTGCCGTGCGCGAAGTTGACGATGCGCGTGACGCCGAAGATCAGCGTGAGGCCCGCCGCCATCAGGAACAGCGTGGTCGCGTAAGACAGCCCACCGAGCAGCTGGACCACGGAAAAAGTCATCCGGCCGGTCCAGTCAGTCCAGCCAGGTGGTGAACCCGGTCGCGGGTACTCGTGGTGTTCTGAAAGTGTTCACCAGGGCCGTTTCATCGGCATAGCCCAGTGACATGCCGCAAACCAGCATCTCGTCCTCACCAGCGCCTATGTGCGGCAGGATGATGCGGGCATAGCCGTTCCAGGCGGCCTGGGGGCAGGTGTGCAGGCCCAGACCGCGCGCGGCCACCATGAGGCTTTGCATGAACATGCCGTAGTCCACCAGCGAGCCCCGGCCCATCACACGATCCAGCGTGAACATCAGTCCCACAGGCGCGTCAAAGAATCTGAAGTTGCGCTGGTGCTGCGCATGCATCTTGTCCTTGTCGCCCTTGGTGATGCCCAGCAGGCCGTAAAGGCCCCAGCCGTTCTCGCGGCGCCGGTCAATATAAGGCGACACCCACTTTTCGGGGTAGTAGTCGTACTCCTCTTTGTACTCCGCCGCCAGCGCGGGATTGGCGCGCAGCGCGTCATGCGCCTGGCAGACTTTTTCGACCAGTGCATCGCGGCTCGCGCCCTGCAGCACATAGGCCCTCCAGGGCTGGGTGTTGGTGCCCGAGGGTGCGCGGCTGGCGACGTCCAGCAGGTGGGCAATGGTTTCGCGCGGCACCGGTTTGGGTAAAAACTGGCGTATCGACCGGCGGCTCACGATGGCTTCATCGACCGCATTGCGCGCATCGCCCGCTTGGCGCGGGGTGATATAGGGAAGCACGGGCGGTGCCTGGGTCATTGCAGGGTCTCCAGTACGGAAAGCAGTTCGGGCGGGAGCGGTGCCGGCCGGCGCGTGGCGCGGTCGACATAGACGTGGATGAAATGGCCCCGGGCCGCGCACAGCTGGCCTTTATCGCCGGGGAACAGCGCCACCTCGTAGCGCACGCTAGACGAGCCGATATGGGCCACGCGAATCCCGGCCACCACAGGTTCAGGAAAGGCCAGCGGCGCAAAGTAGTTGCATTGGGTCTCAATCACCAGGCCGATCACGCTGCCGGTATGGATGTCGATGGCGCCGCGCTCGATTAGCAGGCCGTTGACGGCGGTGTCGAACCAGCTGTAATAGACGACGTTGTTGACGTGGCCGTAGATGTCGTTGTCGGACCAGCGGGTGCCGATGTCGCGAAAAGCTTTGTAGGCGTTGCGGGCTTCGGCTTGCGGTCGTGTCGGGGAACTCATGAGGCCCTATTTTGCCAGCGCGGCCAGGACAGGCTCGCGAGGCATTTTTGCGCCAATGGCCTGGGGCTCGCGCCCCAGCAGCTCGGCCAGCCGATTCGGTTGGGGGATATTGTCCCGCTGCAGCAAAATCCAGTGCCCATAGGAAAACGGCGAGAAATGCAGTACATCGCAGGCATGTGCGCCCAATCGTGCCATCCAGTTGGGCAAGGGCAGTTGCAGCGCACGGGTCGCGGTGTAGTCGGCGCGCAGTTCGCGCAAATATTCCGCGTAGCCATAGTGGCGGTTGCCGCCCAGTTCAACTTCGCGATGGCCCGCCAGCGAAGGCAAGGCTGCCAGGGCCGCAAAAGCCAGGCCCAGGTCAGTGGCCGTCATGGCCGCGATGCCGCCACGCGCGCCGCGCGGAATCCCGTGCACCGGCGAGCGCGACAGCCCGCGCAGCCAGCGCGCACCAAAGCCACCTTCGCCGTCGAGCAGCGAAGGTCGCACGATGGCGTAGTCGCTGCCTGAGGCCGCAATGGCTTGCTCGCCGAGCAGCTTGCTCGAGAGGAACCGGCTTTTGGCGCGTTCGTGCAAGCCCAGGGCCGAAGTGTGGATAAAGCGTATGCCCGCCTTGGCGCAGGCAAAGGCCAGCGCGGCCGGCGCCCGATGGTGCACATGGTCGTAGGACTCGTTCGGCCGCTGGCGCAATATGCCCACGCAGTTGACGACCACATCAACGTCCTTGAGCAGCGCGGCCCAGGCTTCAGGCTGCAGCAGTTGCTCGAAACGCGCCAGGCGCATGGCGGCAAAGGGATAGGCGGTCTGGTGGCGTCCCGGGTGGCGGCTGCCTATCGCGATATGCGCGCCCGCGGCGTGAAGCGCCGCCACGGCATGGCGGCCGATAAAGCCGGCGCCGCCCAGGACGAGTACGCGAAGGGGCGAAGCTGCCTCAGGATGGCTGGAGGTGTTGGTGCGCTCGGAAGCATCGGGGATATCGGGGATGGGCAGCGGCATGTCTTGCTCTTCTTCTATGTCCAGGGGAGGCGGGCGAATCCCTGGCAATGTAGCAGCAACTCGCGGCGGTCAGGGATTCCAGCGCGACCAGTATTCCAGCGCCAGCTTGTAAGTGTTCATCTGTACCTGCACAGTCTCGTCGATGTTGATGCCGTACCCACCCGCCATCGCAAACGCCAGCGGGATGCGGCGCTGCCAGGCCCAGTCGAAGACGCGCCGGTCGCGCGCCTCCAGGCCGTCGAAGCTCAAGGCCAGCCGGCCCAGGCGGTCGCCCTCGTAGGGATCGGCCCCCGCCAGGAACAAAACCAGGCCCGGCTCGAAGCGCCGGTCCAGTTCATCCAGCGCATGTTCCAGCGCTTGCAGGTAAACCGCGTCGCCGCAACCGTCGGGCAGGTCCACGTCGAGGTCGCTGGCTTCCTTGCGAAAGGGGAAGTTCTTCTGCCCATGCAGCGACAGCGTGAAAACGCTGGGGTCAGCGGCGAAGATGCTGGCCGTGCCGTTGCCCTGGTGCACGTCCAGATCGATGATCGCAACCTGCAGCGGCTTGCGCTGATGGCGGTGCTGCCGCGCCCATTCCGCCTGCATCAGCCTGGCGGCAACAGCCACATCGTTGAAGACGCAAAACCCGCCGCCCTTGTGCGCATAGGAATGGTGGGTGCCGCCGGCGAGGTTGGCCGCTACGCCGTCCCCGGGCCGGCCGGGCGATCCCATGGCCACACGGGCCGCCGCGACGGTGGCGCCAGCCGAACGCCGCGCACGCTCGGCCATGGCCGGGCTCCAGGGAAAACCGATCTCGCGCTGGGCAGCGGCCGGCAGGGTGCCGTGGCTGATGGCCGAGATGTAGTCCGGCGTGTGCACCAGCGCCAGTTCGCCGTCCGTCGCGGCCGGTGCCTGCGCCATGCGCACCTGTGGGCGCTCATTCACCAGGCGGTCGCGCAGCAAGCGGTATTTCGCCATGGGAAAGCGATGGCCGGCAGGCAGCGGCAGAACAAAGTTATCGGCGTAAAAGGCTTGCAAGGCTGGAATATCGCAATCAAGTGACCATCTGCCATTGTGGCCCCGAGCTGGGGCTTAGAAAAATGGCTTCACACGAGGCCGGAGAAGTACACCTTTTTGGGTACTTTAAGGCCCTGTTTCAGACCGTTACCTAGTGCCTCGCCTCTAAATTGGTGCGCCGCAACATAAAATGCTTGCAATGGTGCGGGCAATCCCTATACTTCAAGTTATGTTGCAGTGCAGCAATTCAGCGCAAAGCAGCACCATTGTCCTCACCTAAACCTATTTATTGGAGATTCATTATGTTGACCGCTGAACAAGTCCTCGCTTCCCACAAAGCCAACATCGAAACCCTGTTTGGCCTGACCCACAAAGCCTTCGAAGGCGTTGAAAAGCTGGTCGAGCTGAATGTGCAAGCCACCAAGGCCGCCCTGGCTGAAAGCGCCAATCACACGCAAGCCGTGCTGGGCGTGAAAGACGCACAAGAACTGCTGGCCCTGCAAGCCGGCCTGGTCCAGCCCCTGGCTGAAAAGACCGCCGCTTACAGCCGCCACCTGTACGACATCGCTTCGGCCGCTGGCGCCGAACTGGGCAAGACCTTCGAAAGCCAGGCTGCTGAAGCCCAGAAGAAGTTTGTCGGCCTGGTCGACAACGCTGCCAAGAACGCACCGGCCGGTTCCGAAACCGCCGTGGCTGTCCTGAAGAGCGCCGTTGCCGCCGCCAACAACGCTTTTGAGTCGGTCCAGAAGGCCGTCAAGCAAGCCAGCGACATCGCTGAAGCCAACTTCAACACGGTGGCTGCTTCCGCCGTGAACGCCACCAAGACGACCGCTGCCAAGAAGCGCTGATCGCAGCGCCTTGCGCGCTAACACTCACGGAGCCTGTTTCGCAGATCCTGTTTAACTGAACAGGGTTTCAAGCCAGTTGTCTCCTCGGGTCCCTTCCGAAATTCATTTTCACGGACCCCTTAAAGCCCGATCCCAGGATCGGGCTTTTTTTTGCCCGTGGCAAACGGGCCGCTACTTCTGCGCCGAAAGCGCAGCGGCCTCCAGCCTGGCCTTGAGTTGCGGCAACGCCGCCAGCATCGCGGCGCGACCTGAGTCGATGGCCTTCTGCCTTGCCGAAAAGTCTGCGCTTTTGAGCCCTGTGAGCGAAGGGCGCACGACAACGTCGGCATCCTTGAGCTCGTACTGGTTGATGCTTTTGCCCATGATGGCAAAAGTCTGCAGCAGGATCTGCAGGGTATCGCCGGCGGGGTTGGCCTCCGGCGGGCTGGAGATGTCCACAGCCACCACGACATCGGCGCCCATCTGCCGCGCAAAGCGCACCGGCACCGGCGAGACCAGCCCGCCATCCACATACTCGCGGCCGTTGATCTTGACCGGCAGGAACACCGCCGGCACCGCGCTGGACGCGCGCACCGCCGTGCCGGTGTCGCCGCGCTGGAACAGGATGGCCTGGCCGCTGTTGAGGTCGGTCGCAACGATGCCCAGCGGGATCGCCATATTCTCCAGGGTGCGATTGGCCACCAGGTCGTTGACATAGCGCGCCAGCGCATCGCCGCGGAACATGCCGCGGCCAAAGATGGGCAGCATCCAGTCGGTAATGGCGACCTCCTCCATATTGAGCGCTGTCTGCTGCAGCTGCGCGCTGGTCTTGCCGCTGGCATACAGCGCCGCCACCAGGCTGCCGGCCGAGGTGCCGACCACGAGTTGCGGCTTGAGCCCGGCTTCCTCGAGCACGGCGATCACGCCCACATGGGCAAAGCCCCGCGCCGCACCACCACCCAGCGCCAGCCCGATACGCACCGGCTTTCTGGCGGCTTCGGCCGGCGGCGGCAAGACGGGTGCACTAGGGCCGGACGGCATCGCGGCGCAGCCGGCCAGCAGCATCGCCACGGCCAGGCAGGCGCCTGGCCGCCATCCCGAGCGGCGCCAAAACGTGCGCACCGCAAGGACTTTGCCAAGAATGATTCTTATTTGCTTTATCATGGCCGAGCTCTTAAAAATACCTGTAAGGAAGTGGAAAGTTATGTTCAAGAAAGTGGTTCTCTCGTCGCTGCTGTTGCTGGCAGGCTTGGCCTCGGCGCAGGAACAGGTGGTCAACTTGTATTCTGCCCGCCATTACCAGACCGATGAGAAGCTCTACAGCGACTTCACCAAGGCCACCGGCATCAAGGTCAACCGCGTGGACGCCGACGACGCCGGCATCCTGGCCCGCCTGAAGGCTGAGGGCGCGGCCTCCCCGGCCGACGTGATTTTGCTGGTCGATGCGGCCCGCCTCTGGAAGGGCGACGCGGACGGCTTGTTCAAACCCATCAAATCGCCGGCCCTCGAAGCCGCCATTCCCGCCAAGCTGCGCGCCAAGGAAACCGCCGAGGGCACGACCTGGTTCGGCTTCTCGACCCGTGCCCGCGTGGTGGTGTTCGACAAGCTCAAGGTCAAGAAAGCCGACGTCGACACCTATGAAAAGCTGGCCGACCCGAAGAACAAGGGCCTGCTGTGCACCCGCTCGGGCGCCCATCCCTACAACCTCTCGCTGTTCGGCGCGGTGACCGAGCACCTGGGTGAGGCCAAGGCCGAGCAGTGGCTCAAGGGCCTGGTGGCCAATATGGCGCGCGACCCCAAAGGCGGCGACAGCGACCAGATCAAGGCCGTGGCCAGCGGCGAGTGCGGCATCGCACTGACCAACACCTACTACCTGGCGCGCATCATGCGCTCCAACGCGCCTGAAGACAAAACCGTCGCCGACCGCGTCGGCGTGGTCTTCCCCAACCAGGACAGCTGGGGCACGCACGTGAACATCGCCGGCGCGGCCGTGGCCAGGAACGCCAAAAACACGGCCAATGCCGTGAAATTCATGGAATACCTGGCCAGCCCCAGCGCGCAGGAATACTTCGCCAACGGCAACAACGAATGGCCTGCCGTTCCGGGCCTGAGCGTCAGCAACCCGGCGCTCAAGGCCATGAGCCCTTCAGGCAACGGCAGCTTCAAGTCCGAGACCATCCCGATCAGCGCGGTAGGCAACAACCAGCTCAAGGTGCAGCAGATGCTGGATCGCGTCGGCTACAAATAAGCCAGCGCCCTCCTTCTTTTGCGAAAGCCCGGCTGCCCACAGGCGCCGGGCTTTTTTTCATCCGCCCGATCATGCACCATAATTGACGTTTACGTTAACGTCATATCACCCCGGCGTTCACACACAGCTTTATCAACCCTCACTCTTTCATTCAAGGAACACCATGGAAATCGCAGGCAAAGTATTCATCGTCACCGGCGGCGCATCGGGCCTGGGTGAAGGCACGGCGCGCATGCTGGTGGCCAACGGCGCCAAGGTCGTCATCGCCGATATGCAGGCCGATAAGGGCGAATCCATCGCCAAGGAACTGGGCGATGGCAAAGCCGCCTTCGTCAAATGCGACGTGAGCCAGGAGGCCGACGGCCAGGCCGTGGTGGCCAAGGCTGTCTCCATGGGCAAGCTGATGGGCCTGGTGAACTGCGCCGGCATCGCGCCGGCCGAAAAAACCGTGGGCAAGAACGGCGCGCACGGCCTGGCGCTGTTCAGCAAGACCATCACCGTCAACCTCATCGGCAGCTTCAACATGATCCGCCTGGCGGCCGACGCCATGTGCAAGAACGAGCCCGAAGCCACCGGTGAGCGCGGCGTGCTGATTTCCACCGCCTCGGTGGCGGCCTATGACGGCCAGATCGGCCAGGCGGCCTACAGCGCCTCCAAGGGCGGCATCGTCGGCATGACCCTGCCTATCGCCCGCGATCTCGCACGCAACGGCATCCGCAATATGACGATCGCCCCCGGCATCTTCGGCACGCCCATGCTGTTCGGCATGCCGCAGGAAGTGCAGGACTCGCTGGCCGCCGGCGTTCCCTTCCCCTCGCGCCTGGGCACGCCGCAGGACTACGCGCGCCTGGCCAAACACATCATCGAAAACGACATGCTCAACGGCGAGGTGATCCGCCTAGACGGCGCGATCCGCCTGGCACCCCGCTGAGTTTTGACAGTACGCCGCCGCGCCTCAGGCCACGGGCGGATGCAGCGCGGCCAGCCGCTCGGTCAGCAGCGCCGACAGGCGGTTGATCACCTCGTTGACCCGGGCCGGCACATATTGCCGGCTCGGCACCACCGCATAGAGCGGCGCCGGCTCGCCCAGATGGCCCGCAAACAGGCGCACCAGCTTGCCGCTCGCCAGCGGGGCCATAAGGTCGATTTCAGACTGGTAAACAATGCCCCGGCCTTCGAGCGCCCACTGCAGGGCGATCGAGGCGTCATTGCAGGCCAGCGGTCCGGCCACGCGCACCTGGAACGGCGCACTGGCCTCTCCCTCCAATTCGAACTGCCACTGGTCCTGCCGGCGCTCGCGCACATGGCAGACCAGGCAGTCGTGCTGAGCGAGTTCGCAGGGCTGCAGCGGTGTTCCGCGGCGCGCCAGGTACTCAGGGCTGGCACACGCCACGCGGCGGGCTGGCGCCAGCAGGCGCGCCGAATGGGTGGAATCCATGAGCGGACCGTTGCGCAGGGCCACATCTATGCCTTCGCGCACCAGGTCCACGCGCGCGTCGCTGATCTGCAGGTCGATCTCAATGCCTGGATGGAGCGCGGCGAATTCCGCCAGCCAGTAAGCGAGCATCTCGCGCGCCAGCATGGCCGTGGCGGTGATGCGTATGCTGCCCGTCAGGCCGAAAGTGCCGGCACGCACTTTGGCCTGGCCTTCGGACACCAGCTCCAGCGCGCGGCGCGCATGGTCCACCATGACGGCGCCCTCGGCCGTGGGCCGCACGGCACGCGTGGTGCGCTCGAACAGGCGCACGCCCAGGGAGGTTTCCAGCCGCTTGATCGCCGCGCTGACGGCGGCCGTTGAAAGCCGGCAACGCTTGCCCGCACCCGTGAGGCTGCCGGTTTCCGCGGTGGCCAGCAGCACACGCAGGGTATCGAGATTGTCAAATTCCATGGAAGAGTGATTTCTCCGAATCGCCATTGTGGAGTGCGGGACCGCTCGATATATTTGCCCGCGGGCCCCCAAGCCCACAAACCATTGACCCACAAGCCCCGCGACAACAACGACATTCAAGGATATCCCATGAGACACGCCTTCCCGGCGCTGGCAGCCACCGCGCTGCTGGCCGCCTGCGCCAGCAGTCCCTCCTCCTTCACCTACCAGGTCCCTGCCGATGAAGCCGCGCGCGGCGCCAAGTACATGCAGCCCGAAGGCTCCTCGGGCTTCACGCCCAAGCCGGGCTGGGCCACGAAGAAGTTCGCCGTGGCCGCCGCCAATCCGCTGGCCACCGATGCCGGCTACCAGGTGCTCAAGGCCGGCGGCTCGGCCGTCGACGCGGCGATTGCCGTGCAGATGGTGCTCACGCTGGTGGAGCCGCAATCCAGCGGCATAGGCGGCGGCGCCTTCCTGCTGCATGCCAGCGGCGGCAAGGTCGAAGCCTTTGACGGCCGCGAAACCGCACCGGCGGCGGCCGATGAAAAACTCTTTATCGGCGCCGACGGCAAGCCCATGGCTTTCTACGATGGCGTGGTCGGCGGCCGTTCGGTCGGCACGCCCGGCACGGTTCGCATGCTGGAAATGGCGCACAAGCAATACGGCCGGCTTCCCTGGGCCCAGCTGTTCGCGCCGGCCATCCAGTTGGCCGAAGGCGGCTTCAAGGTCAGCCCGCGGCTGAACACCCTGCTCAAGGGCGAGCAACACCTGAAGAAGGACGCGACCGCCGCAGCCTACTTCTACAAGCCCGACGGCAGCCCGGTGGACGTCGGCAGCACCCTGCGCAACCCGGCCCTGGCCGAAGTGCTGCGCCAGATCGCGGCCAGGGGATCGAACGCGCTGCTCGAAGGCCCGGTTGCGCAGGCCATCGTCACCAAGGTACAGGGCCACCCGAGCAATCCCGGCAAGCTGGCCCTGGCCGACCTGGCCGGCTACCAACCCAAAAGGCGCGAGCCCATCTGCTCCGACTACAGCGCCGCCGGCAAGGCCTATCGCCTCTGCGGCATGCCGCCGCCCAGTTCGGGCGCGATCGCCGTCGGCCAGATCCTCGGCATCCTCAACAACACGCCGGCAGCCACCCTGAGCCTGGTCACCGGCAGCGGCGGCGTTCCTGGCACGGTTTCGCCCACGCCGTCGGCCGACTGGCTGCACCTGTACACCGAGGCCTCGCGCCTGGCCTTTGCCGACCGCGGCCAGTACCTGGGCGACCCGGACTTCGTGCAGCCGCCGGGCGGCAGCTGGATGAGCCTGCTGGCCCCGGCCTACCTGAGCGAGCGCGCCAAACTGATACAGCCCACAGGCCCCAGCATGAAGACGGCCAAACCCGGCGTGCCCGGCGCCGTCAAGACGGCCTACGCGCCCATGCCCGACCAGATCGAGCACGGCACCTCGCACATCAGCATCATCGACGGCTACGGCAACGCGATCGCCATGACCACGACGATTGAGGACCAGTTCGGCTCGCGCCTGATGACCGATGGCGGCACCGGCAAGGCCGGCGGCTTCCTGCTCAACAATGAGCTCACCGACTTCAGCTTCGCCCCCACGGACGCCGAAGGCAAGCCCGTGGCCAACCGCGTGCAGCCCGGCAAGCGCCCGCGCTCGTCCATGGCGCCCACGCTGGTGTTTGACAAGAACTCGGGCCAGCTGGTCATGAGCGGCGGCAGCCCTGGCGGCGCGCTCATCATCCACTTCACGGCCAAGACCCTCTATGGCACGCTGAACTGGGGCCTCAATGCCCAGCAGGCGATTGACCTGCCCAACTTCGGTTCGCTCAACGGCCCCAGCATCCTGGAAGAAAAGCGCTTCTCGCCGGCCACCGTCGAGGCATTGCGCAGCCGCGGTGCGGAAGTGCGCGAGCAGACCATGACCAGCGGCCTGCAGGCCATCCAGAGAACGCCGGATGGCTTCTTCGGCGGCGCGGACCCGCGGCGCGAGGGGCTGGTGCTGGGAGATTAAGGCTGTCAGCCCAGCCGCATGGGTTTGGCGGGCTCGTCCTGCCGGCACGTGCTCAGGCGCTCGTACTCCGAGATCACCTAAGCGCCCAACAGCAGCAAAGTGGCCGCGACCTCCAGGCTCAGCAGCACCACGATGGCAGTGGTCAGCGAGCCGTAGACCAGGCCGACCTGCGACAGCGTGGCGAAGTACCACACCAGCAGGTGCCGCGTCAGCTCCCAGAGCAGCGCGGCGGTCACGCCGCCCAGCAGTGCATGCCGCCACTGCAGGCGGCCCACCGGCATCACCATGTAGAGCGAGGTCAGCAGCAGCACCTCGCCCGCCAGGCCCAGCAAATACAGCAGCACGCCGGAGAACCCGCTGAGCGACCATTCCCAGCCCAGGAAGTCCAGGCTTTTTTCACCGAGCGCCTGCAGGCTGCCCGACACCAGCGTCACCAGCAGCAGGCCCAGGCCCACAAACACGATGTAGCAATAGGGCAGGATGGCGGACACCAGCAGGTGGCGGCGGCGGATCGCCACCCGGTGCAGAAAGATGACCGACATCGCGTTCTCCAGCACCGTGAACGCCAATGAACTGAAAAACAGCATGGTGGCCAGCAGCACCCAGCCCAGTACTTCGCGGTGGGCCAGGAAGTTGGCCAGCTCCGCAGTGATGACGCCGCCCTGGCCGGGCGCGAGCCAGCCGATATAACGGCCCAGGGCTTCCAGCAAGGCTTCCTGGGCTATCAGATGCGACAGCGCGATCACGACCAGGATCAAGAGAGGAACAATCGACAACAAAGCGTAATAGGCCACCGCGCCGGCCAGCAGCAGGCCCTGGTTGGCGCGAAAACCCTTGAGCACCCGCAGCGCGAAGGCGCCGGGATGGCCGAGGACATAGGCAAGATTGGGCGCAAGCGTCATGGAAAGATCCCGTTCCTGAAGCGGCAGGTAAAAGCCCATTGTGGGAAGCGCCGGCGCACCCCGCTGCCACCGGATGCCGCCAATGCGTGTCAGCACTATCCCATTCCCTTCAGGCCATAGGGGCCGGCCTCTTACGGGCCGGGACGCGTGTGCTAAATTGACCCCCCTCCCCATGGCCATCCCTCAATCATTCATCCAGGAACTGCTCGCGCGCGCCGACGTGGTGGACATCGTGGGCCGCCATGTGCAGCTCAAAAAAGGCGGCGCCAACTTCATGGGGCTGTGCCCCTTCCACGGCGAAAAATCGCCCTCCTTCAGCGTCAGCCCCTCCAAACAGTTCTACCACTGCTTCGGTTGCGGCAAGAACGGCAATGCCATCAGCTTTTTGATGGAGCATGCCGGCATGAATTTCGTTGAGGCCGTCAAGGACCTGGCCCAGCAATACGGCCTGCAGGTGCCCGAGGATGACGTCTCGCCGCAGGAGCGCGCCCGCGCCGCGCAGATGCGCGAACAGCAGGCCACGCTCACCAGCGTGCTCGAGAAAGCGGGCCAGGCCTACATCAAGGCCCTGCGCAATTCCGAACGCGCCATCAACTACTTCAAGGGCCGCGGCGTCTCGGGCGAGGTCGCCAAGACCTTCGGCCTGGGCTATGCCCCCGAGGGCTGGCGCAGCCTGGCCAGCGTGTTCCCCGACTACAACGACCCGCTGCTGGTCGAAAGCGGTCTGGTCATCACCGGCGAACCCGGCGAGGAAAACGCCTCCGGCGAAGCCAAGCGCTATGACCGTTTCCGCGACCGGGTCATGTTTCCCATCCGCAACGTCAAGGGCGAATGCATAGGCTTTGGCGGCCGCGTGCTGGGCGACGACAAGCCCAAATACCTCAATTCGCCCGAAACGCCGGTTTTCAGCAAGGGTCGCGAACTCTACGGCCTGTTCGAAGCCCGCACCGCCCTGCGTGAGCATGGCTACGCGCTGGTCACCGAAGGCTATATGGACGTGGTGGCCCTGGCCCAGCTGGGTTTTGCCAACGCCGTGGCCACGCTGGGCACGGCCTGCACCGCCGACCATGTGCAAAAGCTGTTCCGCTTCACCGACTCGGTGGTCTTCAGCTTTGACGGCGACAGTGCCGGCCGCCGCGCCGCGCGCAAGGCGCTGGACGCCGCCCTGCCCTTTGCCACTGACGTGCGCACCGTCAAATTCCTGTTCCTGCCGGCCGAGCACGACCCCGACAGCTACATCCGCGAACACGGCAAGGAAGCCTTCGCGACCTATGTCAGCAAGGCCGTGCCGCTGAGCCGTTTCCTGCTCGAGGCCTCCGCCGAGGGCTGCGACCTGGACACGGCCGAAGGCCGCGCCCACATGGCCAGCAATGCCCGCCCGCTCTGGACGCTGATGCCCGACGGCGCCTTGAAACGCCAGTTGCTGGCCGAAATCGCCGACAAGGTGCTGATCGACAGCCGCGAACTGCTGCAGCTGTGGCAGCCAGCCTCCGGCGGCTACAAGTCCGGTGGCAAAAACAGCGGCGGCCCGCGCCCGGGAGGCAAAGGCCACAGGCAGGGCGCCGCGCCGGCGCCCGTGCACCATGGCGAGATGCCAGACCCGGGGGCTTACCCACCGGATTACTCCGACGAGCGCGACTACAGCGCCTCCGAGCCCTCCAATTACTACCCGTCGGCGCCTGCGCCTGGGCGCAGCTTTGGCGAGCGCGGTGGCGCCACGCGCGCGCCGCGCCGCGTGGCGGGACGCATCCTGCCGGCCAGCCGCGAAGACCGGGTGCTCAGGCTGCTGCTGACCGAGGCCCAGACCTGGGACAGGCTCAGCACCGAAGAGCACCATCTGCTGGTAGAACTTCCCGAACCCCACGGCCCGCTGTTTGTCTGGCTGGAAAGCCAGCTGCACGAACACGGCCCCCAGCCTTGGGCGGCCCTGCGCGAAGGGCTGCGCGGCCACGCTTACGAGAGGCATGCCACGGCCCAGATCGCGCAGATCCCCGAAGGCATAGAAAGCGACTGGAACGAGGTTCGCAGTATCCTGGACCAACTGCTTCGGCTGCGCCGCCAGCAGGAGATGAACGAGCTGGCCCCCAGGGCCGCCACCGACCCGGCCGCCCGTCAGCGCTACCTGGAGCTGGCCGCCAGCCTCAGGGCCCCTACTCCCTCGACAGACAAGGCCCGTTAGGCCGGTCCGGCGCCAGGAAAATACTGGTTTTTGAGGGCAAAAAACGCCCAAAAAACAGGCAACAGGGTATAATCCGATTTTCGACGGCAAGCGCGACAGCAGCACCTCCGGCCCGGCCACCCCGAAACTTCGGGTCACTCACAGATGAGACGGCCACTTCCCCCAGGGAATCCCGCAAGGACTGCACACCAAATGTTCGCCCAAACAGCTTGCCCGGAAAAATAAGCCGAAACGTCCCAAGCATGCCTTTGGCGTCGACCGGCCTGTTTTTCCGTCCCCTCGTTCCTGACCTTGAATCCTTGTCACCGTGCCTGTGCCCTCGCGCAGGCGCCAAGGCGCATTTTTGTTTACTGGTAGCTGATCGATATTTAGAACAATTTTTCCGATAACTGGAGGTCCCATGCCTACTGCCACGCCGAAGAAGCCGAGCACGTCCAAGAAGCCGCAAAGCGCGCAGCCCAAAGCCGCCGCCAAGCCCAAAGCCAAGGTAGCGCCCAAAACCGCCGCCCGGCCCGCAGGCAAGCCTCCAGTCAAGGCAGCAGCCAAAGCCCCGGCCAAGCCCGTGGCCAAGGTCGCCGCAAAGCCCGCCGCCAAGAGCGGCAAGGTTGAAAAACCGGGAAAAACCGCCATATCTGTCAAAGCCAGCAAACCCAATGCCCCGGTGAGCAAAGTCCCCGCGAAATCCGCAGTTTCCGATTTGCCCCTGAAGAAAGCTCCTGCCGTGCCGACCAAGTCCAGCCCCGAATCCAAGCCTGTCGCCGCCCCTGCCGACGCACCCGTGAAAAAGAAACCCGGCCGCCCGCCCAAGAACCCGGCCGCCGAGGGCAGCACGCCTGCCGCCACCACCGGCGCCAAGCGCGGCCGCAAGCCCAAGAACGCCTCCGCCGCGCCCAAGGACGGCGAAGACCTGGACCTCTCCGACATTGAAGACGACCTGGCCGGTGAACCGGTAGCGGAGACCACCGAAAAGGTCAAGCCGCTGCGCATGAAGATCAGCAAGGCGAAGGAACGCGCCTTGATGAAGGAATTCGGCCTGGACGAAACCGTCCTCTCCGAAGAAGACATGCTCAAGCGCCGCCTGCGCCTGAAGACCCTGATCAAGCTCGGCAAGACCCGCGGCTACCTCACGCACGGCGAAATCTCCGACCACCTTCCCGACAAGCTGGTCGACGCCGAAACGCTGGAAGTCGTGGTCAACATGCTCAACGACATGGGCGTGGCCGTGTACGAGCAGGCCCCCGATGCCGAAACCCTGCTGCTGAACAACACCGGCCCCACCGTCGCGACGGAAGAGGAAGCCGAGGAAGAAGCCGAAGCGGCGCTCTCCACCGTCGACAGCGAATTCGGCCGCACCACCGACCCGGTCCGCATGTACATGCGTGAAATGGGCACGGTCGAGCTGCTCACGCGCGAAGGCGAAATCGAGATCGCCAAGCGCATCGAAGGCGGCCTCATGAAGATGATGGAAGCCATCTCGGAAAGCCCCGCCACCATCGCTGAAATCATGCGCCTGGGCGAGGAAATCCGCGAAGGCAAGATCGTCATCTCCACCGTAGTCGACGGCTTCTCAAACCCCAACGAAGCCGACGACTACGTGGCCGAAGAAGACTTCGACGAGTTCGACGAGGAAGACGACGACGACGGCAAGGGCGGCTCCAAGGCGCTGACCAAAAAGCTCGAGGAACTCAAGAAGGAAGCCCTCAGCCGCTTCGACAAGATCGCCGCCCTGTTCGAGAAGGTCCACAAAACCTACGACAAGGAAGGCTACGGCACGCCCACCTACGTGAAGGCGCAAAAAGCCCTGAGCGACGAGCTGATGACCGTGCGCTTCACCGCCAAGACCATCGAAAAGCTCTGCGACATGCTGCGCGGCCAGGTGCTGGACGTGCGCAAGAAGGAGCGTGAGCTGCGCCGCATCATCGTCGAAAAGTGCGGCATGCCCCAGGAAGTCTTCATCAAGGAATTCCCGCCCAACCTGCTCAACCTGAAATGGGTTGAGAAACAGGTCGCCGCCGGCAAGCCCTGGTCGGTGGTGATGGCCCGCAACGTGCCGCCCATCCAGGAACTGCAGACCAAGCTGGCCGAACTGCAGGCCCGCGTGGTAGTGCCGCTGGCCCAGCTCAAGGACATCAACAAGCGCATGAACGAAGGCGAGTCCAACTCGCGCGACGCCAAGAAAGAGATGATCGAGGCCAACCTGCGCCTGGTAATCTCGATCGCGAAGAAGTACACCAACCGCGGCCTGCAGTTCCTCGACCTGATCCAGGAAGGCAACATCGGCCTGATGAAGGCCGTCGACAAGTTCGAATACCGCCGCGGCTACAAGTTCTCGACCTACGCCACCTGGTGGATCCGCCAGGCGATCACGCGCTCCATCGCCGACCAGGCGCGCACCATCCGCATCCCGGTGCACATGATCGAGACCATCAACAAGATGAACCGCCTGTCGCGCCAGCACCTGCAGGAATTCGGCTTTGAGCCGGACGCCAGCATCCTGGCCGCCAAGATGGAGATCCCGGAAGACAAGATCCGCAAGATCATGAAGATCGCCAAGGAGCCCATCTCCATGGAAACGCCGATCGGCGACGACGACGATTCGCACCTGGGCGACTTCATCGAGGACAGCGCCAATACCGCGCCGCTGGAAGCCGCAATGCAGGCCGGCCTGCGCGACGTGGTCAAGGACATCCTCGACAGCCTCACGCCGCGCGAAGCCAAGGTGCTGCGCATGCGTTTCGGTATCGAGATGTCCACCGACCACACGCTGGAAGAAGTCGGCAAGCAGTTCGACGTGACCCGCGAACGCATCCGCCAGATCGAAGCCAAGGCGCTGCGCAAGCTCAAGCACCCTTCGCGTTCGGACAAGCTGCGCAGCTTTATCGACACGCTGTAAGCGCGTCTGCTCTCCTCAAAAGCCCGGCCCCGCAAGGCGCCGGGCTTTTTTACGCCCGAAGAGGATTCAGAAACCCAAGGCTCAAGGCGCCGTCAGCCCCACCTTGCGCACAAAGGCATCCAGCGGCACCGACCACATCTTGCCACCGTAGGTCAGCAATGAATGCCCGTCGTGCCCCGCCAGCGGCCCCGTCTGGATGAACTCCGTGTCGCTGCCGCCAGCCTTGAAGGCTTGGTGCCACCGGCGGGGCACCTCGGCGCCCCAGAACTGATCGTTCTCGGCATACAGCCACAGGTTGGGTACCTTGACCAGCTTGCCAAGCTCGCCGTAGGTCTTGCGAAGGTTCTCGGGTTCGCAGCTTTTGGTGGGCGAGGTCTCCGGATTGCCGCCAGAGCCGCCCGCAAAATTGACGGCGGCGATCACGCCCGGCAGGTTAAGGGCGGCCACCGAGATGGTGGTCATGCCGCCCACCGACTGCCCCTCCAGCAGCAGCCGGTCCTTGCGCACCCAGGGTTGCTGCATTGCCCATTGGTGCAGTGCCACCACCGTCTGCCCGGCCTGGCTGGCCACGCGCGTGTAGTCGGGCACACCGCTGCAGACGCTGCCGCTCCAGCGCGCGCCGGAATCCTCCCTGTCGAAGCCGCCGGTGTCGCCGTAGCCCGGCCGCACCGGGGCGATCACCGCCACCCCTTTGCGAAGCCAGTAGTTCGCATGCCCCACCAGCACCGGATACTCCAGCTTGGCTCTGTCGACGCGCGACGGTGCACGGCCGTGGGAAAAAATCACCAACGGAAAGGGGCCGTCACCCGCAGGTTTGTAGACATGGGTGACGACTTCGTACTGCTTGCCGTCAACCATCAAGGGCAGCTTGACGATTTGCGGCAGCACCCGCTCGGGCTGCTGCGCCCAGACCATCCCGCCGGCGGCCTGCGCCAGCCACATTGCACTTATCACCCACGCCAGCTTCCACCACCGCATGTTCAGCTCCCTGGTTTGTTGCCGGAGCATTCTGACATGCGCAGGCCTGTTTATGAAGTGATGAAGCGGTAGAGCGTGCGGCCCCGGCGGGCCTGCCCGGGTTCGTAAACGGCTGAAGGAAAGGCCGGTATGTTGGGCGCATTCGGATAGCCCTGCGGCTCAAAGCACAGGCTTTGCTGCTGCAGGTAGCGCCGGCCACCCTTGCCCAGCCCGCCGGCCAGCGGCTCTCCCGCCACCATGCCGGTGTAGAACTGCATGGTGGGTTCCGTGGACCAGACTTCCATCACGCGGCCACTGGCCGGCGCGCTCACGCGCGCACACAGCGCCAGTTCACCGGCCGCGACCGTATTGCGGTCTATCGCAAAGCAGTCGTCATAGCCCGCGACCCCGCCAGCGGCCTGTGGGCCGCGCACGCGGGTATCGAGCACCACGGGCCGGCGCAGGTCAAAGGGCGTCCCCTCCACCGGCAGCAAGTGGCCTGTGGCGATGAGATCGGAAGTCATCCCGAAATAGCGGCCCGCGCAAATCATCACTTCGTGCGCCAATGCGCTCGTGCTGTGCGAACCCTCGAGGTTGAAAAATGCGTGGGTGGTGAAGTTGGCCACGGTGGGTTCGTCCAGCGCCACGGCCTCGTAGTCAAGCGCCAGCTCGTTCGCCTCCGTCACGCTGTACAGCAGGCGCAAGGCCAGTGCGCCGGGAAAACCTTCCTCGCCACCGGCAAACACATAGGACATCTCCACGCTCGAAGGGTTGTGCTGCACCGCGTCGAAAACCTGGAAGCGTGAACCCCGCAAGCCGCCGTGCAGGCAATGCGGGCCGTTGTTGGCCGCCAGCTGGTGTTCGATGCCGCCCAGCGTGAAGCGGGCGTTTCCTATACGTCCCGCATAGCGCCCCACAAAAGCACCCACGGACGGTGCGCCGCCCACCACGCCTTCAATGCTGTCGTAGCCGAACACCACGTCGTCAAAACGGCCATGGCGATCAGGCGCCAGCACCTGCTCGATCTTGGCGCCGTAGTTGGTCACACAGACCGCCAAGCCCTGGCGGTTGCGCAGGGTGAACAGCCTGACGGGCTTGCCGTCGATCTCGCGCGTGAAGCGCGCGGGATCGAGCAGCAGGGAAGCGTCGGGCCCGCTCACTTGGCAATGATGGTCAGCAGTTCTTCACGCGTGGTCGGATCGGCCATGTACTTGCCGTACAGCGGCCCCATGCGCCTGACCATGGGCGACGCATCCTTGACCTTGACAAACTGCGAGCCTTGCTTGGTCGTGGACTCCAGGGCCGCGGCGACGCGCTTGTTCCACAGCTCGCGCATCAGGATGGCGGATTTCATGCCGGCCTCGGTGAAAGCGGCCTTGTCTTCCTTGCTGAGTTTGTCCCAGAGTTTGGTCGACACCACCAGCGCTTCCGGCGAAATCACGTGGTTGGTCAGATAGACGTTCTTGGCTACCTTGTAATGCCCGGTGGATTCATACGAAGGCAGGTTGTTCTCGGCGCAATCGACCTTGCCCTGCTCCAGCGCACCGAGCACGTCCTTGAAGGGCAAGGCCACCGGCTTGGCTTCCATGAGCTTGACCATTTCGATATAGACCTCGGACTGCTGCACGCGGATATTCATGCCGGCCAGGTCGCGAATGTTGTTGACGGGCTTGACGCAGTAAAACGAACGGCCGCCGCCGTCATACCAGCCCAGCACCACAAAACCGGCGGCTTTCAGGTTGGCGGAAAAACGTTCGCCCAGTTTGCCGTCCAGGTGGCGGAACATGTGGGCCGAATCAGTGAACAGGAAAGGCAGGTTCAGCACCTTGATACCCGGAACTGCGTCAGACAAAGGGCCGGAGCTGAACTCGGCCACGTCGATCTCGCCGCTCTTGAGCATCTGCACCGCCTTGGGCTGGTCGCCGAGCGCACCGTTGTTGAAAAGCTCGATGTTGTAGCGGCCGCCGGTGTTCTTGCTGACCTGCTCCACAAAGCTTTTGAGGGCTTCCGAAACCGGGTAGCCGTCGGGGTGGATGTTCCAGGCCCGCAGCTTGGTCTGGGCCATCGCGGCGCTCGCGCATAGCGCGAAGGAGAGGCATAAAAGCCCCTTGAAAGATGTACGCAATTTTGTCTCCTGGATGTAAGGCTCTAGGCGCTACGGCGGCCTCTGGCGGGCCGTCTCGTATTTTCAATATTCAATCCCTGAAGGGATGTTCGCACAGATGGATCGCCTTCATCAAAAGATATCGGGCGATATCAGCACTAAGTCACGCAGGCCCTTTTTCAATCGAGCTTGATGTTGGCGTCTGACACAACCTTGGCCCAGCGGCTGCGCTCCTGGTTGAAGAAGCTGTCCTGCTGCGCGGGCGTCATGGTCACGACCTCGGCGCCCTGCCCCGCGAGCTTGGCGCGTATGTCGGGGCTGCGGATGATCTTGATGAGCTCGGTGTTGAGGCGGTTGATGATGGCCGGCGGCGTGCCGTTGGCCACCAGCAGGCCCTGCCAGGTGCCGGATTCGAAGTTGGGCAGGCCTTGCTCCGCCAGCGTCGGCACATTGCCGATCAGCGGCATGCGCGTGCTCTTGGACACACCCAGGATTTTCAGCTTGCCGCTTTGCACATGCGGCAAGGTGGCCAGCATGCCGTTCATCAAAATCTGCGTCTGCCCGGCGATGGTATCGCTGACGGCTTGTGAGCCGCCCTTGTAGGGGATGTACTGCCACTTGGCCTTGCTGGCCCGCTCGACCGCCACACCGGCCAGGTGCGGCGCGCTGCCCATGGCCGTCACCGCGAAGTTCAGGTCGGTCTTGTGCGACAGCGCCACGAGTTCCCTGAGGTTGCTGACCGGCACGGAGGGATGGACCACCAGCAGGTGCGGCGAATACGCGAGCATGGTGACGCCGCGTAAATCCTTGGACGGATCGAAGCCCAGCTTGGGATACACCGAGGGGCTGATGGCCAGCGCGCCGGTGTCGCACAGCAGCAGCGTGTAGCCGTCGGGTGCGGACTTGGCCACGATGTCGGCGCCCAGGTTGCCGTTGGCACCCGCCTTGTTGTCCACAATGACCGATTGCTTGAGCGCCTCGGCCAGCGGCTGCGAGATGGCGCGGGCGATGATGTCCGAAGAACCGCCCGGTGGATAGGGCACCACCAGGCGGATCGGTTTGGACGGCCATCCGGCCTGGGCATTTGCGGCGCCGGTTCCGGCACCCACACCCACCGCCAATGAAGCCGCAAGAAGTTCTCGTCGATTGATTGCCATGCTTGTCTCCTGGATGTTCCCAAAAATGGGGTTATCCCTCCGCCGCGCCGGGAGCCTCTGCCGGGTTCCTCGTACGCGCCTGCCAGAGCCTGTCTGGTTTAAGCCGACTTCGCGACTTCGTGGTTGCCCAGCAACTCCAGTGCACGCACCAGCGCGGAATGGTCCAGGTCCTGCATGCCGTTGGCGGCGCAGGCCTGCATCAACTGGGCGGCACCGGCTGTTTGCGGCAGGGCCAGGCCCAGGGTGCGCGCGCCGCTGAGCGCGAGGTTCAGATCCTTCTGGTGCAGGCCGATACGGAAACCGGGCGCGAAGGTGCGCTTGATCATGCGCTCGCCGTGCACTTCGAGGATGCGCGAGGAGGCAAAGCCACCCATCAGCGCCTGGCGCACCTTGGCCGGGTCGGCGCCAGCCTTGCTGGCGAACAGCAGGGCTTCGCCGACGGCCGCGATGTTCAGCGCCACGATGATCTGGTTGGCCACCTTGCAGGTCTGGCCGTCGCCGTTGCCGCCCACCAGCGTGACGTTTTTGCCCATCAGCTCGAACAGCGGCTTGACGAGGTCGAAGGCCGCCTGCGGGCCGCCCACCATGATGGTGAGGCTGGCCGCCTTGGCGCCGACCTCGCCGCCGGACACCGGGGCGTCGAGATAGTCACAGCCCAGGGCATTGACCTTCTTGGCGAACTCCTTGGTGTCCATGGGCGAGATGGAGCTCATGTCCACTACCGTCTTGCCCTTGGTCAGCGCGCCGGCCACGCCGCCTTCGCCGAACAGCACCTTGGCCACGTCGGGCGTATCGGGCAGCATCAGGAAGATGATGTCCGCTTGCTTGACGACGTCGGTGATGGAATCGCAGGCCTTGCCCTTGCCGGTCAGAAGTTCCGCGGGCACCTTGCCCAGCGTGGTCATGAAAACTTCGTGCCCCGCCGCGATCAGGTGGCCCGCCATAGGGGTGCCCATGATGCCCAGGCCGATAAATCCTAGCTTGCTCATTCAAATACTCCAGTCAAAAATTCAGTCGGAAAAACAATGCGCGGTCAGGCGCCCTATCAGGTGCGATAACGGTCATGCAGGGCCTGCGTCGCGGAGCGGAACACGCCGAGATCGCTGCCCACGGCCACGAAGGTGGCGCCCATTTCCATGTAGCGCCGCGCGTCGGCCTCCACCGGCGCGAGGATGCCGGTGGGCTTGCCGCTGGCCTTGGCGTCCGCGAACACGCTGGCGATGGCTTTCTGCACGTCAGGATGGCCCGAGTTGCCCAGGTGGCCCAGGCCGGCAGCCAGGTCGGAGGGGCCGACAAAAATGCAGTCCACGCCTTCAACTTCGGCAATGGCGCGCGCGGCCGCGACGCCGGCGCCGCTTTCAATCTGCACTGCGACGCAAATCTGGTCGTTGATGCCCTTGAAGTAATCGGGCACAGTGCCGTAGCGGTTGCTGCGCTGGGATACCGAGACACCGCGTATGCCCTGGGGCGGGTAGCGTGTGGCCGCAACTGCCTGCCGTGCTTCGTCGGCGCTTTCCACAAAGGGCACGAGGAAGTTATAGAACCCCGCGTCCAGCAGGCGCTTGATTTCCACCGCGTTGTTGGAGGTGGGGCGCACAAAGGGCGCGCTCGGGCTGTCCTTGAGCGCCATCAGTTGCGGAATGAACGTGCCGACGTCGTTCGGCGAGTGCTCGCCGTCCAGGAGAATCCAGTCGAAACCGGCCACGCCCAGCACCTCGGTGGTGATGGCATTGGCCAGCGACGACCAGCAGCCGATCAGTTTTTTGCCAGCCAGCAGGTCGCGCTTGAAGCTGTTGGGAAACGATTGGTAGGGTGTTGCTTTTGTCATGGTGGTTTGCTTCTACGGTTTCTGTTGAATTAATTTGCAGGCAGATGGAGGCAACCGCCAGGGAAATGCCGTGTCATTCGGCCTTGATGTTCGCCGCCTTGATGACCTGCGCCCATTTGGCAACTTCAGCGCGCTGGAAGGCGGCGATCTGGGCGGTCGTCATATTGGCCGGCTCCATGCCGAAGCCCTTGAGCTTTCCCTGCATCTCGGGTTCGGCCAGGATGCGGGCGATCTCCTTGTGCAGGCGGTCAACAATCGGTGCGGGCGTTCCGGCCGGCGCAAAAATCGCCTGCCAGGACAGCACCTCGAAATTGGCCAGGCCGGGCAAGCCGGATTCGGCCACCGTCGGCACATCGGGCATGGAAGCCAGCCGGGTGGCGGAGGTCACCGCGATCGCACGCAGCTTGCCGCTTTGCACATGCGGCGCCGCCACGACGCTGGTGTCGAACATCATGTCCACCTGGCCGCCGATCACATCCTGGATGGCGGGGCCGCTGCCCTTGTAGGGAACGTGCGTGAACTTCACGCCGGAGCGAAAGGCCAGCAGTTCCAGCGACAGGTGCTGCGAAGTGCCGGTGCCGGCCGAGGCGGACGACAGGCCGCCATTCTTTGCCTTGCTGGCTTCCAGCACGTCTTTCAGCGTCTTGTAGGGGCTGGCCTGGTTGACCACCAGCACCAGCGGGTTGGTGCCAATGAGTGTGACGGGCTCAAAGGACTTGATGGGGTCGTAACCGATCTTGGGATAGAGGCTGACGTTGATCGCATGCGAGCTGACCGTACCGCCCACCAGCGTGTAGCCGTCCGGCGCGCCGCGCGAGGCCACTTCCGAGCCGACGCTGCCGCCCGCCCCGGGCTTGTTGTCGACGACGATGGTGGTGCCCAGCGCGGTGCCCAGCTTCTGCCCGATCAGGCGGCCCAGCACGTCGGTGGTGCCACCCGCGGCGAAGGGCACCATGTAGGTGATGGGTTTGCCGGTCGGCCAGTTGCCCTGTGCGAATGCGGGAACCGTGGAGAAGCCAGTCGTAGCGGCCAAAGCGGCCAGCGCGGTATTGATCAGGGTACGGCGTTGCATGAGGTGTCTCCTTTGGGTGTATGGGTGAAGTGACGGGCGCTCGATGCCTCAGGGCATCTCGACGATTTCAATCCAGTTCGGGTTCTTGCCGACAGGCAGGCGCTTGGGTGTGCCCAGTGCGCCGGTCGCGGCATCAATGGCGTAGACGGACACGCTGTGCGAATCCTGGCCCGACGCGATCAGGTAGCGGCCCTGTGGATCGATGGCAAAACCACGCGGGGTCTTTTCCGTGGGGGTCTGGCCCAGCGGCTCGAGCATGCCTGTAGCGGCATCGACGCGGAAGGCCGACAGCGTGCTGGAGGTGCGCTCCGATGCATACAGGTAGCGGCCGTCAGGCGTGAGGTGCAGGTCAGCGGCCCAGGGCTTGCCGTTGAAACCGGCCGGCAACGTGGTACGGGTCTGCAGCAGCTTGAGCGTGCCGCGCGCACCGTCCCAGCCGAACACATGAAGCTGCGCATCCAGCTCGTCCAGCAGGTAGACGAAGCGCTGCGCCTTGTCCCAGACAAAATGGCGCGGGCCGGCTTTGGCCACCGTGCTGGTCAGCGCCGGGTCGTTGGGCGAGAGCACGCCGGTGGCGGCATCAAAGCGCCAGCTGGAAACGTTGTCGTTGCCCAGGCTGGTGGCCAGTACAAAGCGGTTGGCCGAATCGGCATGGATGGCATGCGCATTCGCGATCCCGGGGATCAGCTGCTGGATGGCGCCGACCTTGCCGTCCTTGTCGATGCTGTTGACGGTGATCTTGTGGCCGGGGTAAGAAGCCGCGAAGAGCCAGCGGCCCGTCACGTCGGTATCTATATTGGCCATGCTGTCGGCCAGGGCCGCCTCGCCCAGCTTGCGCAGCTTGCCGCTGGGGCCGTCGATAGCGAAGCTCACGACACGGAAAGGCTGCGAGCGCAGCGCCGCGTACAGGAAGCGCTTGTCGGGGCTCACGGCCATGGGCATCACGGTGCCACCCACATTGATCGTCTCGACGGGCTTGAGCGTTCCCTGGCCGCGGTCCAGTTCGAGCACCGAAATCTCCTGGCTGTCGGCGTTCGACACATAAACCCAGGTGGCGGCCGTGGCCGTGCCGGCAACAAGCGCCAGGCCGGCCGCAGCCAGCAGCGGCAGGGCCACGCGCAGGGCGCGCAAACTTGACGAAATGAGGGTCATGGTCTGTCTCCTTCTGGTTTGTGTTGTGTTTTTTGCGGCGTCTCAGGTGATCGGCGCCGGGTTGAACAGCACCAGCGCGTTGTGCAGCTTCCAGTGCTCGGCCCAGGTTTTCTTGCGCCCGCTGGCCACGTCCAGCATGAAGCGGAACAGCTCCCAACCCACCTCTTCGATGGTGGCGTCGCCGTCGGCAATGCGCCCGGCGTTGATGTCCATCAGGTCGTGCCAGCGCCGCGCCAGGTCGCTGCGCGTGGCCACCTTGATGACCGGCACCTCGGCCAGCCCGTAAGGCGTGCCGCGGCCGGTGGTGAATACGTGGATGTTGATGCCGGCCGCCAGTTGCAGCGTGCCGCAGATAAAGTCACTGGCGGGTGTCGCGGCGTAGATCAGGCCCTTTTGTTTTGCCTTCTCGCCGGGCGAGAGCACGCCGCTGATGGGCGCACTGCCCGACTTCACGATAGAGCCCATGGCCTTTTCGACGATGTTGGACAGGCCGCCTTTTTTGTTGCCCGGCGTGGTGTTGGCGCTGCGGTCCACCCTGCCCTTTTGCAGGTAGGCGTCGTACCAGGCCATCTCGCGGATCATGGCGTCGGCCACTTCCGGCGTGCTGGCGCGCGAGGTCAGCTGGTCTATGCCGTCGCGCACCTCCGTGACTTCGGAGAACATCACGGTCGCGCCGGCGCGCACCAGCAGGTCGGTGGCAAACCCCACCGCCGGGTTCGCCGTCACGCCGGAAAACGCGTCGCTGCCGCCGCACTGCACACCCACCACCAGCTCACTGGCGGGCACGGTCTCGCGCTTGCGCGCGTTGAGCCGCTCCAGGTGCAGCAAGGCGGTCTCCATGATGGAGTCGATCATGGACATGAAGCCGACGTGGTTCTCGGACTGCAGGCAGACCACGTCCAGCTTGGCCTCGGCATTGGTGCCCACGTCGGCCACATTGCGCTCGTCGACGATCTGTATGCTGCCCGGCGGCAGCAGGCGCTCGGGCTGCAGCTTCTCGCAGCCCAGGCTTACCACCATGACCTCGCCCCCGAAGTTGGGGTTCAGGCTGATGTTGCGCAGGGTGCGGATCGGTATAACGGCATCGGGCGCGTCGATCGCCACGCCGCAACCGTAAGTGTGCTCCAGGCCCACCACATCATCGACATTGGGAAAACGCGGCAGCAGCTCGGCCTTGATGCGCTGCACGGCAAAGTCCACCACGCCGGCCACGCACTGCACCGTGGTGGTGATGGCCAGGATGTTGCGGCTGCCGACCGAGCCGTCCGGGTTGCGAAAGCCCTCGAAGGTATAGCCTTCCAGCGGCGGCAGCGGTTCGGGCCGCACCGTGGCCTTGGGCAGGTTCTCCAGCGTGCGCGCGTCCGGCATCTCCAGCAGGCGCTCGTGCACCCAGCTGCCGGCCGAAATGTCCTTCAGCGCATAGCCGATAGGCACGTTGTAGCGCAGCACCGCCGCGCCCTGGGGCAAATCCACCAGCGCCACCTTGTGGCCCTGGGGGACGCGCTCCACAAGCCGCAGGCCGTCCTCGAAAACGGTGCCCTCGGGCAGGCCACCGTCGTTGGCGACGATGGCGACGTTGTCGCGGGGATGCATGCGGATGTGAAGCGGTGCGGCCATGGCGCGCGATTCCTTTATTTACCGACCGCCATGTAGAGGCTGGGCAGCCACATGGAGAATGCCGGCACAAACGTGACCAGGGCAAGCGCGAAAATCAGCGCGCCGTAGAAAGGCCAGATGGTGCGCATCACGGTGCCCACGGACACCCCGCCTATGGCGCAGCCCACGAACTGGGTCGTGCCCACGGGCGGTGTGTTCAGGCCCAGCGCGCAGTTGATCAGCAGCACAATGCCGAACTGCACCGAACTCATGCCGTACTGCTGGGCAATCGGCAGGAAGATCGGCGTGCACAGCAGGATGGTGGCGGCCATGTCCAGGAAGGTACCCAGCACGAACAGGATGATGTTGATCAGCAGGAAGATCACCCACGGCGTGGTGGTGACCTGCGACAGCATCTGCCCCGTCAACTCGGCAACGCCGTACAGGCTGATGAGGTAACCGAAGGTGCTGGAGATACCGATCAGCAGCAGGATGACACCGGTCGTCTTGACGGCCTTGGTCGCCGCCTTGAGGAAGTGTTCCCACTTGAGCGTGCGGTAGACAAACACCGTCAGCCCCAGCGCATACAGCACAGCCACGGCGGCAGATTCGGTGGCGGTAAAGACACCCGACAAAATGCCGCCAAGGATCAGCACAACAATCATCAGGCCCGGCAGCGATGCGGCGAACGAACGCGCCACAATCGACCACCCCGGGAAACTGCCGGCCGGGTAGCCGCGCTTCACGGCGACCAGGTAGGCGGCGGCCAGGTTGCAGATGGTCAGGATGGCGGCAGGCAACAGCGCGGCCAGGATCAGCGCGGCGATCGACACCTTGCCGCCGGCAGCCAGCGAATAAATGATCAGGTTGTGGCTGGTCGGCATCAGGGCGCCCACCAGCGCGGCATGCGTCGTCACGTTGACCGCGTAGTCAGCGTGGTAGCCCTCTTTTTTCATCATCGGGATCATCACGGCGCCCATGGCCGACACGTCAGCCACGGGCGAACCCGACACGCCGCCGAACAGCGTGCAAGCCACGACGTTGGACATGCCCAGGCCGCCGCGCACATGGCCCACCAGGCTGCGAGCCAGGTCGACGATGCGATCGGCAATACCGCCGTAGAGCATCAGCTCACCGGCGAAGATGAAAAACGGGATCGCGAGAAACGAAAAGATGCCCATGCCCGAGGTCATCTGCTGGAAACCGACCGCCAGCGGCAGTCCTTCGTACAGCAGGGTCGACAGGGCAGAAAGGCCGATGGCAAACGCCACGGGCACGCCCAGCAAAAGAAAGAGCGTGAAGGAAATGCACAGAATCAACAATGGAATAGTCATGATTTTTCAGCCCCAGGCGGGTTCTACTTCTTCGCCTTTGGCGAGTGCGACGATGTGCTCGATGGAGAACATCACAATGAGGACACCCGCAATCGTTGCGGGGACATAGCGCCATCCCTCGGAGATCCACAGGGTGGGCAAGCGGTAGCTCCACACGGACTGGGCCAATACGGCGCAGTTGTAGGCCATGGCGGCGCCAAACAGCAATACCAGCACGTGGATCAGGTATTCCATCTTCAGACGGATGTTTTCGGGTGCGAGAACCAGGAAGGATTCCAGCCCGATGTGGCCGGCGTCGCGAACGCCCACGGCCGTGCCGAACATCGTGACGTACAACACCAGCAGCAAAGCCAGGCTCTCGGCCCAGGTCGGGGTGTTGTTCAGGACATAGCGGCCAAAGACCTGCCAGCTGACGGCGCAGATCACCGCCACAAGGCCCAAAATGCCCAGCCACATGCAAGTCCGGGCGAGCGAGCGACAAATTTTTGTGTACATATAAAGTGCGGACGTGGGGTCCGCCCCAGAGAAGGCTTGCTAAGCGGCAAAGTTGCCGTAAAAGGCGCCGGCCGCTGGCGGGCCGGCGCGGGATCAGGTCTTACTTGGTGTCCTGGATCCGTTTGACGAGGCTCTTGAGCGCCGCGTCGGTGATGAACTTGTCATACACGGGCTTCATGGCGTTCTGGAAGGACACCTTGTCGACCTGGATGATCTCGGCGCCACCGGCCTTGACGGTTGCCAGCGATTTTTCTTCGCGGTCATCCCACAGCTTGCGCATGTAAGGTACCGACTCCTTGGCCGCCTGGCGGATAGCCTTCTGGTCATCGGCGCTCAGGCCGTCCCAGGTGCGCTTGGAGAACAGCAGCATCTCGGGCGCCATCGAGTGCTCGGTGATGGAGTAGTACTTGGCCACTTCAAAGTGGCGCGAGCTTTCGTACGACGGGTAGTTGTTTTCAGCGGCATCGACCAGGCCGGTCTTCAGCGCGGTGTATACCTCGCCGAACGGCATGGGCGTGGCGTTCGCGCCCATGGCTTCCAGCAGGGACACCCAGAGGTCCGACTGCTGCACGCGCACTTTCAGGCCTTTCGCGTCGGCGAGCGAGCGAACCGGCTTTTTGACGGTGTACAGGTTGCGCGCACCGCTGTCGTAGTAGGCCAGGCCGATAAAGCCCTGGGGTGCGCACGAAGCCAGGATCTGCTCACCGATAGGGCCGTCCAGCACATGGCGCATATGTTCCTTGGAGCGGAACAGGAAAGGCATGGTCGGCACCTGCGTTTCGGGGCAGATGTTGTTCATCGGTGCGATGTTCACGCGAGTCATCGCCAGGGCGCCGATCTTGGTCTGCTCGATGGTGTCTTTTTCGCTGCCGAGGGCGCTGTTGTTGAACACCTTGATGCTGTGCTTGCCGTTGGTCAGCACCTTCAGGCGCTCACCCATGAACTTGACGGCTTCCACGGTGGGATAGCCGTCGGGGTGGATATCCGACGAACGGAATTCCGTGGCAAAGCCTGCCAGCGGCATCACGGCCAGGGCGGCAGCGACCGCGAACAATGTTTTTTTAATCTTCATGTCTCATCCTCTAGGTTGGTGGTGGAAAGCAGGTAGCGGAAACTTTTTAATACAGGCACGCGGTTTCGGGCAGCCCGCGCACGCCGGGGCGCAACGCGAACACACCACCGGCCAGCGGCTGGTCAGATAGATCGACACCTTCGGGGCGTATCGATGTCACGAACAGGGTGTCAAGCCCGGCGCCGCCGAAGGCGCACATGGCGGGCTTCTTCACAGGCACGGCCAGCGAGCGGTCCAGCTTGCCGGCGGGCGTGAAGCGGTGAATGAGGCCGGCGTCATTGCCGCAGATCCAGTAGCACCCGTCGGCATCGACAGCCGCGCCGTCGGGCCGCCCGGGGAGCGGGTTCATGTCGATAAAGAGGCGGCGGTTCGAAGGCGTGCCGGTGGCGGTGTCGTAATCAAAGGCCCAGACCGACTGCACCGAAGGATGCGAGTCCGACAGGTACATGGTGCGGCCGTCCGGGCTGAAGGCCATGCCGTTGGGCGTGATGAAGCCTTCCAGCAGCAGATTGAGGCCGCCGCCCTGGTAGCTGTAGATGTTGCCGACGCGCGCACCCGCGGCCATGTTCATCTGCATGGTCCCGGCGAGGAAACGCCCTTGCCGGTCGCAGCGGCCATCGTTAAAGCGCATGCCGGCCTGCGCGTGGGTCACGCCGGCAAGCTGATGAAAGCCCAGCTTGCCGCCCGCCTCCGGGCTCAGGCGAAACACGCCGCTCTCGGCGCCGGCAATCCAGTCCCGCGTATTGCCCAGCCGTGCAATGCAGGCGGGCATCTCAGGGGCCAGCCATTCGGTCAGCGCGGCATCGGCCATGCTCCAGCGGCACAAGCGGCGCGCCGGAATGTCGACCCAATACAGCGCCTGTTCGGAGGCATCCCAGACGGGGCTTTCGCCCACGCCGTTGCGCGCATCCAGAACCAGTTCGACTTGAACTTCACTCATAAATACAGCCGCTTGCTCAGTCGCCGAAAGGGCCGGCCACGACAAAGCCGCCGCCCTGGTACTGGGCCACCGGGTCCTTCAGGTCGGGCGCGGGCGTGCGGGCGTAAACCGCCTCGCGGAAGATATCGGAGCTGTCCTTGGGCACATAGCCGATATGGCGGGCGCGGCTGTTGTCCCACCAGGTCACGGCGTTGTCGGACATGCCGAAGATGATGCTGTGGCCCAGCACCGGCGTCGTGAGGCAGGCGGTAATCAGGCGGTGCAGGTCGTCAAAGCTCAGCCAGGTAGCCAGCATGCGGCGGTCCTTGGGCTCGGCAAACGATGAGCCGATACGCACGCAGGCGGTTTCAATGCCGTAGCGGTCGAAGTAAAGGCGCGCAAGGTCTTCGCCGAAAGCCTTGGAGAGGCCGTACAGCCCGTCGGGGCGCGGAGGATGGTCGGCGGTAATCGTCTGGTCCTGGCGGTAAAAGCCGGTGACGTGGTTGGAGCTCGCGAAGACGATGCGCTTGACGCCGTTCTTGCGCGCCGCCTCATACAAGTTATAGGCACCCAGGATGTTGGCCTGCAGGATGGGGCCGAAAGGCCCTTCCACCGAAACGCCGCCCAGGTGGACGATGGCGTCCACGCCCTGGACCATGGTGTTAACCGCCGAGGGATCGGCCAGGTCGGCCAGTACAACCTCCTCACCGGCCGCGGCGGCACCAAAAGGCTGCACGTCCGACAGGCGCAATACCGAGCAATTGGCCTTCAGGCGCTCGCGCAAGGCCTTGCCCAAACCGCCGGCTGCCCCGGTCAACAACAGCTTTTCGTGAACTTTGATGGTCATTTTTTCACCTGGGCCGAATGCCGCCGTAACGCCGGCAAACACTGGACTTTTTTTAGGAGTTTGTTAAAGTCAACCTACAAATGCATCAGTCATAGGTTGTCTGATGACTCGGAATTCTCGGTTTCGCCCCTTAGCTTGTCAATGGTTTTTTAATGGACTCAAGGAAAACCCCTAGCCGCCCGGAAGCAGGCCTTACGCCTGCCTTTCACGAGGAGCCGCCGCGCGTGCGCCGGCCCCGCGGCCTGGTGAGCGAGATCGTCGAAAGCCTGGCCGGCAACATCCGCGAAGGCCGCCTCCAGCCGGGCGACAAGCTGCCCACCGAGGCCGAAATCATGGCCCGCTTCGACGTCAGCCGCACCGTGGTGCGCGAGTCCCTGTCCAAGCTTCAGGCCTCGGGCTTGGTCGAAACCCGGCACGGCATAGGCACTTTTGTGCTGCAGCCGCAGGCCACCGGCAACTTCAAGATCACGGCCGAAGACTTCGCCACCGTGGCCGACGTGATCTCGGTGCTCGAGCTGCGCATCAGCCTGGAAACCGAGGCCGCGGGCCTGGCCGCCCAGAGGAGAACACCGGAAAACCTCCTGGCCATGGAAAACGCCCTACGCGCCTTTCACGACTCGATCAACCTGGACTCCGACGCGGTGCCACCCGACTTCCAGTTCCACATGGAAGTGGCGCGCTCCACCGGCAACCGGCACTTCGCCGACCTGATGACGTACCTGGGCACCATGATCATTCCGCGCACCCGTGTGAACACGGCGCACAGCGCGCCCGAGGGCCGCCTCAATTACCTGCAGCGCGTCAATAGCGAGCACGAGAGCATTTACAACGCCATCCGCAACCAGGACGCCGAGGCCGCGCGCGCCGCCATGCGCACCCATTTATCCAACAGTCGCGAGCGGTTGCGCCGGGGCAATAACGCGCACACCATGCAGCCGCCCGAAGAGCCTGCGGACGCGCCGGCGGCCCCCAGCCTTGGGGCAAACCTGGTTGCATAAAGAATCAGCAAGTTGTACGATAACTGATAAATAAACCTTATCAACCATCTACAACCCGCCCGGTATGCCCGCCTCTCAAGCCTCCTCCGTTTCCTCACCCGCCGCTTCGCAAACCCCACGTATCACCCGCGTCCAGGTGATTCCCGTGGCCGGCCAGGACAGCATGCTGCTGAACCTGAGCGGCGCCCACGGCCCCTTCTTCACCCGCAACATCCTGATCCTGACCGACAGCTCGGGCCGCACCGGCGTGGGCGAGGTTCCAGGCGGCGAGAAGATCCGCAACACCCTCAACGATGCAGCCCCACTCATTGAAGGCCAGTCGATAGGTGACTGGAACCGCATCCTCAACACACTGCGCACCCAGTTTGCCGACCGCGACAGCGGCGGCCGTGGCAACCAGACCTTTGACCTGCGCGTGGCGATCCACGCGGTCACTGCGGTGGAAAGTGCCCTGCTCGACCTGCTGGGCCAATTCCTGGGTGTGCCGGTCGCGGCCCTGCTGGGCGAAGGCCAGCAGCGCGACTCGGTCGCCATGCTGGGCTATCTCTTTTACGTGGCCGACCGCAAGAAGACCGACCTGGCCTACGCCTCGGCGCCCGACGCGCAGGACGACTGGCTGCGCCTGCGCCATGAAGCCGCCATGGACGCCAAGGGCATCGTGGCGCTGGCCGAAGCCGCCTACAAGCGCTACGGCTTCAAGGACTTCAAGCTCAAGGGCGGTGTGCTGCGCGGCGAGGAAGAGATGGAGGCCATCGTCGCGCTGTCCGAGCGCTTCCCCGACGCGCGCATCACGCTGGACCCGAACGGCGGCTGGCTGCTCAAGGACGCCATCCGCATTTGCAAGGACCGGCACAAAGAATTGGCTTACGCTGAAGACCCCTGCGGCGCCGAAGGCGTGTTCTCGGGCCGCGAGGTGATGGCGGAGTTCCGCCGCGCCACCGGCCTGCCCACCGCCACCAACATGATCGCCACCGACTGGCGAGAACTCTCGCACACCATCCACCTGCAGTCGGTGGACATCCCGCTGGCCGACCCGCACTTCTGGACCATGCAGGGCTCGGTGCGCGTGGCGCAGGTCTGCCAGACCTGGGGGCTGACCTGGGGCTCGCACTCCAACAACCACTTCGACATTTCCCTGGCCATGTTCACGCACGTGGCCGCCGCCGCGCCGGGCAAGGTCACCGCGATCGACACGCACTGGATCTGGCAGGACGGCCAGCGCCTGACCAAGGCGCCGCTGCAAATCGTCAATGGCGAAGTCGCGGTGCCCAAGCAGCCCGGCCTGGGCGTGGAACTGGACATGGCCGAGGTGGAAAAAGCCCACCAGCTTTACCTCAAGCACGGCCTGGGCGCGCGCGATGATGCCGTGGCCATGCAGTACCTGATTCCGGACTGGAAATTCAACAACAAGATGCCCTGCATGGTCCGCTAAGGACCGCAGGGGCCGGGCGGGAAGTTAGAGGCTCCCGCAAGGCCCTACCCTGCGCTGGGCGCGTTTCAGCCCAACCGGGCGCCAGGGGGCGGTATACCCCGGCGCCTTTTCCCGCCAGCGATACCCCCTCATTACCAGAACCCTCAGGAGACAAGACATGAAACGCAGAACACTTTGCGGCATTGCGGGCGCGACACTGCTGGCCTTGGCCGGCACGCTGGGCGCGGGCAGCGCCTTCGCCCAGACCAAACTCAAATGGGCGCACGTCTACGAGACGTCCGAGACATTTCACAAGCAGGCCGTCTGGGCCGCCGACGAAATCAAAAAGAAGACCAACGGCCGCTATGTGGTCGAAGTCTTCCCGGCCTCCTCCCTGGGCAAGGAAACCGAAATCAACCAGGGCCTGACCCTGGGCACCGTGGACATCATCTATACCGGCGCCGCATTCGCCGGCCGCGCCTACCCGCCGCTGTCCATCGCCGCCGCGCCTTTTGTGTTCCGCGACTACAACCATTTCCAGGCCTTCCGCAACGGGCCCATCTTCCAGGAACTGGCCCAGGGCTATGCCAGCAAGACGGGCGGCCAGCACATCGCGGGCTACACCTATTACGGCCTGCGCCACATGACCTCGAACAAGGCCATCTTCAAGCCCGAGGACATGAAAGGCCTCAAGCTGCGCGTGCCCGATGCGCCGCTGTTCGTGATGTTCCCCAAGGCAGTGGGCGCCAACCCCACGCCCATCGCGTTCGCCGAGGTTTACCTGGCGCTGCAGAACGGCACCGTCGATGCGCAGGAAAACCCGCTGCCGACCATAGAGGCCAAGAAGTTCTATGAAGTGCAGAAGTACATCACGTTGACGGGCCACATCACCGAGTCGCTGGTCACCGCCGTGTCGGGCTCGGTCTGGTCCAAGCTCAGCGACGCCGACAAGAAGATTTTTGACCAGGTGCTGTGGGAGGCCTCCAGCCGCGCCAGCCAGGACATCGTCGACGCGGAAAACCGCCTGGTCGCCGAGTTCGAGAAAAAGGGCAAGACCGTTAACAAGGTGGACCGCGCGCCTTTCGCCGCGGCCGTGCTGCCTTCACTGACCGCCGCCGATGCCCCTTGGCCCAAGAGCCTGTACGAACGCATCCAGGCCATCAAGTAAGTGAAAAAGACACCTTGAAAAGAGTCAGTTGAAAAGGAATGAAGGCGGCGCAGGTCGCCTTTATTTCATTTCGCTCATCACGTTCATACGTTCATACGTTGAGGAGACACCATGAAACGCCGTTCCCTTATCCAGTCAATGCTTGCCGGCACCGCCCTGCCCCTGTTGTCGCTGACAGCCCTGCCCGCCTGGGCGCAAGGCGCCTGGCCTTCGGCCAAACCGGTGGTCATCGTCGTGCCCTTTCCCGCGGGCGGCTCCACCGACATGGTGGCGCGCGCGCTGGCGCTGCAGCTGCAGGCCAAACTGGGCGGCAGCTTCGTCGTGGACAACCGGCCCGGCGCCACCGGCACCATAGGCACGGGCCAGGTCAAGCGCGCGCCCGCCGACGGCTATACGCTGCTGGTGTCATCGCTGGGCTCTTTTGTCATCACGCCGCACCTGCTCAAGGGTGTGCCCTATGACGCCACCAAGGACTTCGACTACATCAGCGTGCCGGTGCAGGCGCCCAACGTGCTGGTCGCCAACATCGCGCGGCCCGAGCGCACCGTGGACGATGTGCTGGCGCTGCTGCGCAAGACGCCCGGCAAGGTTTCGTTCGCCAGTTCCGGCAATGGTTCTTCCGACCATTTGTCGGCCGAGCTCTTCTGGCAGCAGTCCAAAACTGAAGGTGTGCACGTACCCTACAAGGGCGGCGCCCCGGCGGTGAATGACCTGCTGGGCAACCAGGTCGATTTTTCTTTCCAGAACGTCAATGCCGTGCTCTCGCACATCCGCGCGGGCAAGCTGCGCGCCATTGCCGTCACCGGCGACAAGCGTTCGCCTGTGCTGCCCGAAGTGCCCACGCTGGCTGAAGCCGGCGTGAAAGGCGCCGAGGTGTATTCGTGGCAAGGCGTTGCCGCGCCCAAAGGCCTGCCCGGCCCCGTGAAGAAGGCACTGAGCGACGCAGTGATCGCCGCCATGCAGGACCCCGAACTTAAAAAACGCATGCTGGACCAGGGGCTCGAAATCGTCGCCAGCACACCGGAAGAATTCACCGCCTTTCAGTTGCGCGAGTCGGCGCGCTGGAAGACATTGATAGACACGCGCCGCATCACCGCCGATTAGGACGAGGCTCAAAAGCCCGCTTCGAAATGCGTCAGCTCGCACATGGACGGCCGAACAGCACCGGCCGAAACACGACATGCCCGAACCACACTCCCAACGGCTGCGCATCGCCGCCATAGGCGCGGGCCTCGGCTCCGCGCCCCACTTCCATAGCTTGCAAGACTTGGCGGCCGAAGCCGAACTCGTGTATGTCTGTGGCCGCAGCGCCGAACGGCTGGCGGGCGTGCAGTTGCCCGCAGGCACACGCAAGACCACGCGGCTGGAGGACATCCTGGAAGACGCCGGCATTCAAGCCGTGCTGGTGCTGACGCCGCCCAATACCCACCTGGAGATCGTGCAGCGCGTGGCGCGTGCGGGCAAGCACGTGCTGGTCGAAAAACCGCTTGAGATAGATCTCAATCGCGCCACCGCGCTGGTCGAAGCCTGCGAGCGCGCCGGCGTCATGCTGGCCGTGATGTTGCAGCACCGCCTGCGCGAGGCGGCAGTCGCACTGCGCGGCTTGATCGCGTCGGGTGAGCTGGGGCAACTGGTGAGCGCCACCGCCGCCGTGCGCTGGTGGCGGCCCCAGAGTTACTACGATGAGCCCGGCCGCGGCACGCTGGCGCGGGATGGCGGCGGCGTGCTGATCACGCAGGCCATCCACACGCTGGACCTGCTGCTGGGCTTCATCGGCATGCCGGCGCGCATCACCGGCGTTGCCACGACCAGCCCGGTGCACCGCATGGAAGGTGAAGACACAGCCGCCGCGCTGCTGCATTACGACAGCGGTGCGGTGGCCGTGGTGCAAGCGACCACAGCCGCCTACCCGGGCTTTCCCGAGCGCATAGAACTCAACTTCACGCGCGGCACGGCGACACTGGAAGGCGGCGAGATGCGCGCGGCTTTCCAGGACGGAAGGACGATGAGAGCAGGCGCGCGACAGGCCTCAGGCGGCGGCGCGGACCCCATGGCCTTCGACCACGCCGCCCACAAAACGTTGCTGCAGGACTTCATACGCGCGGTGAAGAACAGCACTGCGCCCGCGGTGACAGGACGCTCCGCACTCGGTGTGCAACAACTGATCGCGGCTGTCATGGCATCATCACAGTCCGGCGGCGCGATACCCTTGCGTCCGCAGACTTTTATGCCTGTGGTATAGCTGGCAGGCCCGCGTCCAGACGTGGCGGGCATGTGCAGCTATAAAACTCGTAGCAGTCAGGAATTTGCGTTATATTTGGTCCCGACGATAGAAGCTTTTTGCTTAACGAACACCTGTGACCGGATTGTGACCGAGGAGACGAGCCGATGAGCGCCAAAGAAAATGCAGCGGTAGGCCAGCTACTTGAATTGCTGGAAGCACGCTATGCATTGCGCGTGTTGTGGGCGCTCAAAGACGGTCATCCGCAAACCTTTCGCCTGCTGCAGGACAGCGTCGGCAACATCACGCCCAACACCCTCAATACCCGCATCAAGGAATTGCGCGCAGCCGGGCTGATCAGCCACGGCAGCGATGGCTACATCGTCACCACGATGGGAGCGGACCTGCTCAAGCGCCTGAACGACCTGCAGGCCTTCGCCGCCAAATGGGTGGTCAACCAGACCAAAAAACCCAAGCCCTGAACAAGGCCGCGCCGGCTGCCAACTCCTCGGTTCTTCGGCTCTTCGGCTCAACAAAAAGCGACCACCAGGTCGCTTTTTTTTCGGCTGGTCGCGCAGCGCTAATCCACCGCGGCGCCCGAACGCTTCACCGCATCACCCCACAGCGTCATGCTGCTCGCGATATGCCTGGCCAGTTCTTCCGGTGTGCCGGGCGCAACCTCGGCGCCGCGCGATTGCAGCTGCGCGCGCAACTCTGGATCGGCCAGCGCCTTGTGGATCGCCTCATTGAGCCGGTTGACGATGGGGCGCGGCGTTCCGGCGGGCACAAAGATCGCGTCCCATGCGCTGACGTCAAAGCCGGCCAGGCCTGATTCCGCGATGGTCGGCAGCTCGGGCCAGCCCGCGACGCGCGTGGCCGTCGTCACCGCCAGCGGCTTGACGCGGCCGCCCTTGGCCTGCGGCGCGGCATTGGGCATGACCTCAATCATCATGTCGACCTGCCCACCCATGAGGTCGGTCATGGCCTGCGCGCCACCGCGGTAGGGAATGTGCACCACCGCCAGGCCGGCGCGCGATTTGTAGATCTCGCCGGCCAGGTGCGAGGTCGTACCGTTGCCGGCCGAGCCGAAGGTGTATTTGCCCGGATTGGCTTTGAGCAGCTTGGTGAGCTCAGCCATGGAATTGACCTGCAGCGTGGGCCGCACCACCACCATGGCGGCGATGCGCGTGAGCTGGCTCACCGGCTCGAAGTCGCGCACGCTGAAGCCCGGCGACTTGTAGATCGCGTGGTTGATGGCATGCGTGCCGTTGGTGCCGTAGAGCAAGGTGTAGCCGTCGGCCGGCGCCTTGGCCGCCGCCGCGCTGCCCACATTGCCGCCGGCTCCGCCCAGGTTCTCTACCACGATGGGCTGGCCCAGCTCCTTGGCCGCGCGCAGCATGACCAGGCGCGCGAGCGTATCGCCGCCACCGCCCGCGGGAAACGGAACGATCAGCTTGATGGGCTTGTTGGGGTAGGCCGCTGCCGGCTGGGCCTGGGCGGCAGGCGCCACGACAGCCAGCGCGGTGGCGCAGGCCAGCAGCAGACGGCGGAGCGCATCGGCCGGCGGCACCAGGCGACGAGGAAGAGAAGAAGGACGGGAAAAAGGCAGTTTCATCGTGTCTCCTGGGGTCCTGGGGAAATGCCATGCCTCTACCACTTGGCAGGCATTAAATACTTAGTCATCTTATTTTATTGCACGCAATATCTTGAGCGAGCACCTAGTTAACCCTAGGTTAGCGTATTTTTGCATGCAATAATTCGAGAAAATTTTGCACCACGCCTCTCCCCTTCATGTCCTCACAGATTGACTACACCACGAATGAATTGAGGCGAAGAATCCTCAGCGGCCAGGCGGCGCCCGGCGAGCGCATGGTGGAACTGGAGCTTTCCGCCCAGTTGGCGGTCTCACGCACCCCCATACGCATCGCGCTCGGTGAACTCGAAAAAGAAGGCCTGCTCGAGCGCCTGCCGACGCGCGGCTTTCGCGTGCGCCAGTTCAGCACGGACGAGATCGCCAACGCGGTGGACGTGCGCGGCGTGCTCGAAGGCATGGCGGCGCGGCAGGCGGCCGAACGCGGCATCAGTCCCGAGACCCGGGCCGAGCTGCAGGCCTGCATCGCCGAAGGCCGGCTGCTGCTGGAAGAAGCCCGGGGCGCCGGCCACGTGATCGACGCGGCGCGCTGGGTCCCCATGAACGCGCGCTTTCACGCCGCGCTGGTGCAGGCCGCCAGCAACAGCACGCTGGTCTCGGCGCTGGCGCATGTCAGCAAAACCCCGATGGCCGGCGCCGGCGCACTGAGCCTGAACGGCGCGCTGCCGCTGCTGGAGTTCGGCTACATCCAGCGCGCCCAGAGCGACCACGAAGACGTGCTGGCCGCACTGCTGGCCGGTGAAGGCGCGCGCGCCGAGGCGCTGATGCGTGAGCATGCCCACCGCAGCCGCGACAACAAGCGCGAACTGATATCGCGCCTGCAAAAATCCGCAACGGCATACCCCTACCCCATCTAACGAGCCTGAGGCCAGCGCGCCGCCCAGGGCTCCAGCGGCACGCGCGCCGCATTGCACACATAGCTGATCGCGTGGTACCAGCCGGCCAGCATCAGCAGTTCCACCAGTTGGGGCGCCGACCACACGGCGGCCAGCTCCTGCCACAGCGTGTCACTCACCGTGCTGCTCTCGTGCAGCTCATCCACCAGCCGTACCAGCAGCTTGTCGCGCTCGGCCAGGCCCCGGCCGCTGGAGGCCGGATCCGCAATCGCGGCATTGTCGGCATCGCTGAAACCCGCCGCGCGGCCAAAGGCGCTGACATGCACACCCCATTCATACTCCGCCCCGCAGCGCGCACAGACACGGTTGATCACCACCTCGCGATCGCGCAGCGGCAGGCTGGCGCTGGAGCCCAGCAGGTAGCCGCCCCATGAAGGCAAGCGTTCGGCCAACCCGGGGTTGACGGCCAGCACGCGAAACAGCGCCAGCACATTGGGCGCGGCGGGGGGCGTGATTTTCTTGAGCAGCGCATCCTGCGCAGGGGAATAAGGCGGCTCCAGGGGTGCGATGCGCGCAATGGGTGTCGTGGCAGCTGTCATCTTGGTCATGGGAAAGGCTTCCTCTAAGGTGTTGAATGCATCCGCTACGGATTTCGTAGCGGATGCCAACTATATCGCTACGTAATCCGTAGCAATCGTCGCCGACATGACAGGTGCAGCGCCTACAATCCGGGGCATGACCTCCACGCTTCCCCTTCCCGGCAAACCGGTTCGCGGCTCCGCCACGGGCCGTCCCGTGATGGCGTTGCTGGACCTGCTGGGCCGCCGCGGCACGCTGCGGCTGCTGTGGGAACTGCGCGATGGACATGCGCAAAATTTCCGGCAATTGGCAGCAAGTGCCGGAAACATGTCGCCTTCGGTCATGAACGACCGGCTCAAGGAACTGCGCGAGGCACGCCTTGTTGAACTCGGAAGCGGCGGCTACGGCCTGACCGCCACGGGCAGCGGGCTATTGCACAAGCTCAAACCGCTCCACCAGTGGGCAGAAGAATGGGCCGCCCAGGACGCATAAGCCGATCCGGCCGACCTGCTTTTGTGCGGCCAAAACTTTCGTAATCCAAACCGAAGCCCTTGTCTTGAAAAGGGCTTTGCCATCCCCAGTTGGAAACCTTACCAACACCAACCCTGTTGCCCTCGCATGTCTGAAAACACACAACCCGAACAAAATCAACCACTTAGCGGTGAACCCAGCCCCGAAGAACTGGAAGCGGCGCAGGCCGCCAACGAGTTTGACGCGCTGACGGTCGCACAGGCCGAAGTCGCCACGCTTCAGGCCAAGAACACCGAGCTGGCCGACAGCTATTTGCGCGCCAAGGCCGAGACCGAAAACGCCCGCCGCCGCGCCGACGAGGACGTCGCCAAGGCCCGCAAGTTCGCGCTGGAAAGCTTTGCCGAAAGCCTGCTGCCCGTGGCCGACAGCCTGGAAGCCGGCCTGGCCATCAAGGACGCCACGCCGGAGCAGATCCGCGAAGGCGCCGAAGCCACGCTCAAGCAGCTCAAAAGCGCACTCGAGCGCAACAAGGTGGTGGCGATTGACCCGGCCGCCGGCACCAAATTCGATCCCGCCCAGCACCAGGCCATCAGCATGGTGCCGGCCGACCAGGAAGCCAACACCGTGGTTACCGTGCTGCAAAAGGGCTACCTGATCGCCGAACGCGTGCTGCGCCCTGCACTGGTCACGGTGGCGGCCCCCAAGTAAAACAAATGAAAACCTTGTTGAGGCCCTTGAAGCCACACAGCTTACCCACAAGTTATCAACACAGTTAATCAGACAGCGGCCAGCGGGCCCAAACGCCCCGGCCACCCCACCTTCAATCTTTCACGAATCAAAAAACAGGAGTAATCATCATGGGAAGAATCATCGGCATTGACCTCGGCACCACCAACAGCTGCGTGTCCATCATGGAGGGCAACTCGCCCCGCGTGATCGAAAACTCGGAAGGCGTGCGCACCACCCCTTCCATCGTGGCCTACCAGGAAGACGGTGAAGTCCTCGTCGGCGCATCCGCCAAGCGCCAGGCCGTGACCAACCCCAAGAACACCCTGTTCGCCGTCAAGCGCCTGATCGGCCGCAAGTTCAGCGAAAAAGAAGTCCAGAAGGACATCGCCCTCATGCCTTACTCCATCGTGGCCGCCGACAACGGCGACGCCTGGGTGGAAGTGCGCGGCAAGAAAATCTCGGCCCAGCAGGTCAGCGCCGACATCCTGCGCAAGATGAAAAAGACTGCTGAAGACTACCTGGGCGAGCCTGTCACCGAAGCCGTGATCACCGTGCCCGCCTACTTCAACGACGCACAGCGCCAGGCCACCAAGGACGCCGGCCGCATCGCCGGCCTGGACGTCAAGCGCATCATCAACGAGCCCACCGCGGCGGCCCTGGCCTTCGGCCTGGACAAGCAGGAAAAGGGCGACCGCAAGATCGCCGTGTATGACCTGGGCGGCGGTACCTTCGACATCTCCATCATCGAGATCGCCGACGTCGACGGCGAGAAGCAGTTCGAAGTGCTGTCCACCAATGGCGACACCTTCCTGGGCGGCGAGGACTTCGACCAGCGCGTCATCGACTACATCGTGGCCGAGTTCAAGAAGGACAGCGGCATCGACCTCTCCAAGGACGTGGTCGCGCTGCAGCGCCTCAAAGACGCCGCCGAGAAGGCCAAGATCGAGCTGTCCAACAGCGCGCAGACCGAAGTCAACATTCCCTACATCGCGCACGACCCCGCGACCGGCCCCAAGCACCTGCTGGTCAAGCTGACCCGCGCCAAGCTCGAAAGCCTGGTCGAAGAGCTGATCGAGCGCACCATCTCCCCCTGCCGCGTGGCCATGAAGGACGCCGGCGTCTCCGCTGCCGACATCCATGACGTCATCCTGGTCGGCGGCCAGACCCGCATGCCCAAGGTGCAGGAAAAGGTCAAGGAGCTGTTCGGCAAGGAACCGCGCAAGGACGTGAACCCCGACGAAGCCGTGGCCGTGGGCGCCGCCATCCAGGGCCAGGTCCTGTCCGGCGACCGCACCGACGTGCTGCTGCTCGACGTCACCCCCCTGTCCCTGGGCATTGAAACCATGGGCGGTGTGATGACCAAGATGATCAAGAAGAACACGACCATCCCGACCAAGTTCGCGCAGACCTTCTCGACCGCCGAGGACAACCAGCCGGCCGTGACCATCAAGGTGTTCCAGGGCGAACGCGAAATCGCCTCGGCCAACAAGGCGCTGGGCGAGTTCAACCTCGAGGGCATCCCGCCCGCAGCGCGCGGCACGCCGCAGATCGAAGTGTCCTTCGACATCGACGCCAACGGCATCCTGCACGTGGGCGCCAAGGACAAGGGCACCGGCAAGGAAAACAAGATCACCATCAAGGCCAACTCCGGTTTGTCCGAAGCTGAAATCCAGCAGATGGTGAAGGACGCCGAGCTCAACGCCGAAGAAGACAAGAAGAAGGTCGAATTCGTCACCGCCAAGAACAACGCCGAAGCCCTGGTGCACAGCGTGAAGAAATCGCTGGGCGAGTACGGCGACAAGCTCGAAGCCGGCGAGAAGGAAAAGATCGAAGCCGCCATCAAGGACATGGAAGAAGCGCTCAAGGGCGACGACAAGGCCGCCATCGACGCCAAGAACACGGCCCTGATGGAAGCCAGCCAGAAGCTCGGCGAGAAAATGTACGCCGACATGCAGGCTTCGCAGGCGGCAGCCGGCGGTGACGCCGCCGGCGCGGCGGGCGCCGAGCAGGCCCAGGCCAAGCCGGCCGACGACAATGTCGTGGACGCTGAAGTCAAGGAAGTCAAAAAAGGCTGAGCGCCTGAAGGCAAGCAGTCCTGCACTGGCGCGATAACTGCATGCAAAGCCAGCCGGTGCAGGCAAACGCAGAAGGCGGAAACCAGGAGCAATCCCGGCTTTCCGCTTTTGCGCGTCTGCCCGCCCCCGGCTGACCCGACGACCCGATCAACGAAGACCCTGAGCTGCCATGGCCACAAAAAAAGACTATTACGACATACTGGGCGTTCCCAAAAACGCCAGTGACGAGGACATCAAGAAAGCGTATCGCAAGCTCGCGATGAAGCACCACCCCGACCGCAACCAGGGGGACGCTTCCAAGGTCGCAGAGGAAAAATTCAAGGAGGCCAAGGAGGCCTACGAGATGCTTTCCGATGAGAACAAGCGCGCGGCCTACGACCAGTACGGCCACGCGGGCGTGGACCCCAATATGCGCGGCGGCCCGGGCGCGGAAGGCTTCGGCGGTTTTGCCGAGGCTTTCGGCGACATCTTCGGCGACGTCTTCGGCGGCCAGCGCGGACAGCAGCGCGGCGGGCGCCAGGTCTACCGCGGCGGCGACCTCAGCTACGCCATGGAAATCACGCTTGAGGAAGCGGCCCACGGCAAGGAAGCGCAGATTCGCATCCCCAGCTGGGAAGACTGCAACACCTGCCACGGCAGCGGCGCCAAGCCCGGCACCAAGGTGGTGACCTGCACCACCTGCCACGGCCACGGCGTGGTGCAAATGCGCCAGGGCTTTTTCAGCGTGCAGCAGACCTGCCCGCAGTGCAAGGGCACGGGCAAGCTGATCCCCGAACCCTGCGTGGCCTGCCACGGCGTAGGCAAGACCAAGAACAACAAGACGCTGGAAGTCAAGATCCCCGCGGGCATCGACGACGGCATGCGCATACGCTCGACCGGCAACGGTGAGCCCGGCACCAACGGCGGCCCACCCGGCGACCTCTACATCGAGATACGCCTGAAGAAGCACGACATCTTCGAGCGCGACGGCGACGACCTGCACTGCGCCGTGCCCATCAGCTTCACCACGGCGGCGCTGGGCGGAGAGATCGAGGTGCCGACCCTGGCGGGCAAGGCCGCCATCGACATTCCCGAAGGCACGCAGGCCTCCAAGCAGTTCCGCCTGCGAGGCAAGGGCATCAAGGGCGTGCGCTCCAGCTACCCCGGCGACCTGTACTGCCACATCACCGTGGAAACCCCGGTCAAGCTGACCGAGCACCAACGCAAGCTGCTCAAGGAGCTCGACGAGTCGCTCAAAAAAGGCGGCGCCAAGCATTCGCCCAGCGAAGAAGGCTGGGCCGACAAACTGAAGAGCTTCTTCAGCGCCTGATCGTTTTCATGCCAATAAAAATGCCGGACCTGCTCCGGCATTTTTTATGCGCCACCGAACAACGCGCATACCGGGATGTTGTTTTGCGAACAGGACCGCACACACTGTCACAAGCCTGTCGTCATCACATGCCTACGATCAGCCTTTTAACTCCTGGAATACCCATGACCGTATCGACCCGCAAGGCCTTGACCTTCAAGCAAGGCAGCTTGCTCGCCCTCGTCTGCAGCAGCGTACTGCTGGCCGCCTGCTCTTCTTCGGGCACACCATCGCAAGCCGGCCTCTCCACACTCGACGGCAAGGCGCCGCTGGTCATCGCCCACCGCGGCGCCTCAGGCTACATCCCCGAAGAAACGCTGGAAGCCTATGCGCGCGCCATCGAACTCGGCGCGGACGTGATCGAGATGGACCTCATCGTGACCAAGGACGGCGTGCTGATGACGCGCCACGACCCCAACCTGGCCATCAGCACCGACGTGGCCAAGCATCCCGAATTCGCCTCACGCAAGAAGACCATCCAGGTCGACGGCGAGACGCAGACCGGCTGGTTCAGCGATGACTTCACGCTGGCCGAAATCCGCACCCTGGGCGCCATCTCCACCGACGCCGAGCGCCCGCAGCAATTCAACGGCCAGTACAAGGTACCGACCTTCCAGGAGGTCGTGGACCTGGCCAAGGCCCAGTCCGCCAGGACCGGCCGCACCATCGCTATCTACCCCGAAACCAAGAACCCGACCTACTTCCGCGAGCGCGGCCTGCCGATGGAAGACAAGCTGATCGCCATCATCAACGCCGCCGGCTGGAACAGCAAGACCGCGCCCATCTACGTGCAGTCTTTTGAACCCGGCAGCCTCAAGTACATGAAGAGCAAGGGCCTCAATACAAAGCTGATCCAGCTCATCGACGGCGACGGCATAGACCCCAAGACCGGCCGCGTAACCTTTGCCGTGCCCAGCGACCGCCCCTATGACTGGACCAAGGCCGGCGACAAGCGCCTCTTCGACACCATGGTCACGCCCGCAGGCCTGGCCGAGATCAAGACCTATGCCGACGGCATAGGCCCCTGGAAGCGCTACATCATCAGCACCAAAGGCACGATAGGTGCCGACGGCAAGCAGGTTGACATCAACCGCGACGGCAAGCTCAACGACGCCGACTCGACCTCGCTGCCCGCCACCAGCCTGGTGGACGACGCGCACAAGGCCGGCCTGTTCGTCCATCCCTTCACCTTCCGCAACGAGTCGCGCCGCCTGGCCGCGGACTACCAGGGCGACCCCAAGGCCGAGTACCTGGCCTTCTACCGCGCCGGCGTGGACGGCGTGTTCACCGACTTCACCGACACCGCCATCGCCGCGCGCACGCAGTACCTGAAGGAAGCCGGCCGCTAAATCTGCCGCACTTTCAGTGATCGCAACCGCCTGCGTTCCCACTTCGGGAGTCAGGCGGTTTTTCTTTTGGGGGCGGCACCGCATGGGGTTTTCTCAAAATGAAACATCTTCGGGGCTGTGCCCAGGAGGACTGGCTTTATAGTCTTTACGCAAAGCTCCCTTGCCCCCCAACACAAGCGTCCACCATGAAAACCAAAGCCGCCGTCGCCTGGAAATCAGGCCAGCCCCTGACCATTGAAACCGTGGACCTGCAAGGCCCGAAATTCGGCGAGGTGCTCGTCGAGATCAAGGCCACCGGCATCTGCCACACCGACTACTACACGCTCTCGGGCGCCGACCCCGAAGGCATCTTCCCCGCCATCCTCGGCCATGAAGGCGCGGGCATCGTGGTCGACGTCGGCCCCGGCGTGACCACGCTCAAGAAAGGCGACCACGTCATCCCGCTCTACACGCCCGAATGCCGCCAGTGCAAGTTCTGCCTCTCGCGCAAGACCAACCTGTGCCAGCTGATACGCAGCACCCAGGGCAAGGGACTGATGCCTGACGCCACCAGCCGCTTCAGCCTGGGCGGCAAGCCCATCTTCCATTACATGGGCACCTCGACTTTCAGCAACTACACGGTCGCGCCCGAAATCTCGCTGGCCAAGATCCGCGAAGACGCGCCCTTTGACAAGGTCTGCTACATCGGCTGCGGCGTCACCACCGGCATAGGCGCGGTGCTCTTCACCGCCAAGGTCGAAGCCGGCGCCAACGTCGTGGTGTTCGGCTTGGGCGGCATCGGCCTCAATGTGATCCAGGGCGCGAAGATGGTGGGCGCCGACAAGATCATCGGCGTGGACATCAACCCCGCGCGGCAGGAGATGGCGCGCAAGTTCGGCATGACGCACTTCATCAACCCCAAACAGCTCGAGGCAAGCGGCGAGAACGTCGTCGACGCCATCGTGCAGCTGACCGACGGCGGCGCCGACTACAGCTTTGAGTGCATAGGCAACACCAAGGTCATGCGCCAGGCGCTGGAATGCACCCACAAGGGCTGGGGCCGCAGCATCATCATCGGCGTGGCCGAGGCCGGCGCCGAGATCAGCACCCGGCCCTTCCAGCTCGTCACCGGCCGCAAATGGGAAGGCTCAGCCTTCGGCGGCGCGCGCGGCCGCACCGACGTGCCCAGGATTGTCGACTGGTACATGGAAGGCAAGATCAATATCGACGACCTGATCACGCACACCATGCCGCTGGAGGACATCAACAAAGGTTTTGACCTCATGAAAAGCGGCGAGTCCATTCGTGGTGTGGTCTTGTACTAGAAAAACGACTGCGCTATTTCTCCGTTCGGGCTGAGCTTGTCGAAGCCCTGCTTTTGCGACCATGCCTTTCGACAAGCTCACGGCGAACGGCAAGACGACTTTGACCATGAATCCGCCCCCTGAACTCCTCAGCGAACACACCTGCTTCGGCGGCCTGCAGCGCTTCTACCAGCACGATTCGCGCGAGATCGGCCTTCCGATGAAGTTCTCGGTGTTCCTGCCGCCGCAGGCCAAGGCCGGCCACAAGCTGCCCTTCCTGGTCTACCTCGCGGGCCTGACCTGCACCGAAGAAACCTTTATGGTCAAGGCCGGTGCGCAGCGCCTGGCCGCCGAGCTGGGCCTGGCCCTCATCACGCCCGACACCAGCCCGCGCGGGGCGGGTGTTCCCGGCGAGACCGACAGCTGGGACTTCGGTGTGGGCGCCGGCTTCTACCTCGACGCCACGCAGGCCCCGTGGTCGCGGCACTACCGCATGGAGAGTTACATCACGGCGGAACTGTTGCCGCTGCTCGCAAACACACTGCCGCTGGACGCGGGCCGCGCGGGCCTCTTCGGCCATTCCATGGGTGGCCATGGCGCGCTCACGCTCGCACTCAGGCATCCCGGCCTGTTCAGGTCGCTCTCGGCTTTCGCACCCATCTGCGCGCCCAGCCAGTGCCCCTGGGGACGCAAGGCCTTCACGGGCTACCTCGGCAGTGACGAATCCAGCTGGGCCGCGCACGACGCCACCGCACTGATGGGCAGGCTCAGCAGCGCGCCCTATCCCGGCGGCATCCGCATCGACCAGGGCCTGGCCGACAAATTCCTCGGCGAGCAGCTGCACCCCCAGCTGTTTGAAGCGGCCTGCGCACGCGCCGGCCAGCCGCTGGCGATCCACCGCCACGCGGGCTACGACCACGGCTATTACTTCATCGCCAGCTTCATGGCCGAGCACCTGCGCCACCATGCGCGGCAACTGGGCTTGCAGGTCGAGGCCTGAGAAGCTGTCCACGGCCTAAGCGCCGCATAAGCACACGGCCCATACAATGCAGCGCTATGCCGCTGCAACCCGCGTCCACCTCCCCGCCTCTCGCCTCTTCCAGCCAGCATGGCCGCGGCATGCGCCCCCTGTGGCTGGTGGTGCTGGCAAGTGCCTGGATCGCGACCGTGTGCAATGTGGCGCTGTGGCGCGAGCTCTTTCGCCTGCCCGGCCTCAGCGGCGGCCAGGCCGCCGTCATCAGCGTTGCACTGGTGCTGGTCATCACGCTGGCCACCACGGCGCTGCTGAGTCTGCTGGCCTGGCGCTGGACGCTCAAGCCGGCCGTCACCGTCTTCCTGCTTTCCGCGGCTTTCGGCGCCTATTTCATGATGGCTTACGGCGTGGTCATCGACAAGACCATGATGGTCAACACCCTGCAGACCGATGTGCGCGAGACCCGGGACCTGCTGAACTGGCGCCTGCTGGCCACGGTGCTGGTGCTGGCAGTTTTGCCCCTGGTGATGCTGTGGCGGCAAAAAGTCAGGCGGGCCAGTGCCGCGCGGCAGCTGCTGGGCAACTTCGCCACGCTGGCCGGCGCCTCCGTGTTGCTGGTGCTGGTGGTCTTCCTGTTCTTCCAGAGCATTGCCTCGGTCATGCGCAACCACACGCATGTGCGCTACCTGATCAACCCGCTCAACTCTTTTTACGCGCTGGGCGCCATCGCGGCTAAGCCCTTCCAGCGCGATGAGTCCATCGTGCTGCCGCTGGGTGAAGACGCGAAGCTGGGTGCCAGCTACAGCGCGCAAACCAAACCGCCGCTGCTGCTGCTGGTGCTGGGCGAGACGGCGCGCAGCGGCAACTTCTCGCTCAACGGTTACGGCCGCGCCACCAACCCGCTGCTGGCCAAAGAGGATGTCGCGAGCCAGCGCAACGCCTGGTCCTGCGGCACCAGCACGGCGGCTTCCGTGCCCTGCATGTTCTCCCACTTCGGGCGCGAGGCTTACGATTCGCGGCCCGCCAACTACGAAGGCCTGCTCGACGTGCTGCAGCATGCGGGCCTGGCCGTGCTCTGGATAGACAACCAGTCGGGCTGCAAGGGCGTGTGCGACCGGGTTCCCAATGTCAACACCGTGCAGCTCCAGGTGCCGGGCCTGTGCGACGGCGGCGAATGCTTTGACGAAGTGATGCTGCACGGCATTGACGAGCGCATCGCCGCTTTGCCGGCGGAACGGCGCGCCAAAGGCGTGGTGGTCGTGATGCACCAGATGGGCGGCCACGGCCCGGCCTACTACAAGCGCTCGCCGCAGGCCGTCAAGAAATTCCTGCCCGAGTGCACCGACAACGCACTGCAAAGCTGCAGCAAGGAAGGCCTGGTCAATGCCTATGACAACAGCATCGTCTACACCGACAAATTGCTGGCCTCCTCCATCCAGTGGCTCAAGACGCAGGAGGCGCACAACGCGCCCGCCCTGCTCTACCTGGCCGACCATGGCGAATCCCTCGGCGAGAACAACCTCTATCTGCACGGCATGCCCTACGGGATCGCACCCGACGTGCAAAAGCGCGTGCCCTGGATCACCTGGCTGTCGCCCGGCTTCGAGCAGCGCGGCAAGCTGAGCACGGCCTGCCTCAAGCAGCAACTCGATGCCCCCGTCAGCCACGACAGCTACTTTCATTCGGTGCTGGGCCTGATGAATGTGCAGACCAGCGTCTACAAGCCTGCGCTCGACATCTACGCGCACTGCGCCAAACACTGAGCCCACACGAAGCGTCACACGGCTCCATCACCGGATGCCGCGTAGGGCTTTTGCGGCCCGCCCTGCGCCTCTGTGGCGATGCGCCTAATATTCACATTCATCTCAATAACAATTCTCTTATGCAAGGGTTGAATATGAATATCCGCAAGGCCGTCGCTTCCACACTTCTTTTGACATTCGCGCTGGGCGCCAGCGCCGCCGACCTGCTGGACACCGTCAAGCAACGCGGCACGCTCAAAGTCGCACTCGAAGGCACGTATCCCCCGTTCAACTACAAGGAAGGCGGACAGCTCGCCGGCTTTGAAGTGGAACTGGCCAACGCCCTGGCGCAAAAGCTCGGCGTGAAGGCCGAGTTCTCGACCAGCGAGTGGAGCGCCATCCTGGCCGGCCTGCAGGCCGGCAAATACGACGTGGTCATCAACCAGGTGGGGATCACCGACAAGCGCAAGGAGACTTTTGACTTCTCCGAGCCCTACACCATCTCCGCCCCGCAGCTCATCATCCGCAAAGACGAGAAGCGCGAGTTCAAATCGCTGGAAGACCTCAAGGGCAAGAAGCTAGGCCTGGGCCAGGGCACCAACTACGCCGACATCGCCAAAAAAGTCGGCGGCATCGATGTCAAGACCTATCCCGGCGCGCAAGAGTATCTGCAGGACTTGGCACTGGGCCGCATCGACGCCGCGCTCAACGACAGCCTGCTGATCCCCTACATCGTGAAGCAGACCAAGCTGCCGCTCAAGCCCGGCGCGCCTGTGGGCGAGCTCGAAAAATCCGGCATCCCCTTTGCCAAGAACAACCCCAAGTTCAAGGCCGCCCTCGACAAGGCGCTGGCCGACCTGCAGGCCGACGGCAGCTTCGCCAAAATTTCGAACAAATGGTTTGACCGCGATGTGAGCAAGCCACCTGTTGCGAAATAAGACGAACAAGCGAAGTAACATTCGATCAGCCGCGCACCGCCCTCCGGCAGGTGCCCTGAAACACCCCGGCTCCCCGCCGGGGTTTTTATTTGTGGAGACTCCCATCATGGACTTGTTTGGCTTGACCTCCCTGCTGCGCGACGCCCTGCCGCTGATGCTCAAAGGCGCGGCATGGACGCTGCTGCTGGCCGTGGCCTCGGTTTTTTTCGGCGCCATCATTGGCACCATCGTCGCCATCACGCGGCTGGCCAAGCTGCCCGGGCTTTCGCAATTCGCGGCGCTGTATGTCAGCTGCATGCGCGGCACGCCGCTGCTGGTGCAGCTCTTTGTCATCTACTTCGGGCTGCCCAGCATAGGCATACAGTTCGACCCCATCACCGCCGGCATCCTGGGCCTGAGCCTGAACGTGGGCGCCTACCTGTCGGAAACGATTCGCGGCGCGATCAACGGCGTGGAGCACGGCCAGTGGAACGCGGCCCGCAGCCTGGGCCTCACGCAGGCGCAAACGCTGCGCTACGTGATCGGCCCGCAAGCCCTCCGGCTGGCCGTGCCCAGTTTGTCCAACAGCCTGATCAGCCTGATCAAGGACACCTCGCTGGTCTCGGTCATCGCCGTCGGTGAGTTGATGCTCGCGACCAAGGAAGTGATCGCCACCACCTTCCAGCCCTTTCCGCTGTACCTCGCGGCGGCGGGCATTTACTGGGCCATGAGTGCGTCGTTTGAGACGCTGCAGAAGAAGCTGGAACTGCGATTGAACCGCAGCTACCTGCGATAGGTTTTTGTTCCCTCTCCCCGCTTTTATCCCCTCTCCCCCTGGGAGAGGGCTAGGCTGAGGGCCGGCAGCCTCAAAGCAATTCAGCTGTCACCAAGCAGCCCATTTCGCATCGCCTCCTCCTGGTTCCTGAAAATCGCCATCGCCGTCAGCATGCGCTTGAATCCCAGCTTGCGGTAAAACGGCTCCTTGCCGGCCACCGCATAGAGGATGATTTTTTTGTGGCTGCGCGACAGGCCCACCAGTGAAGCCACAATCTCCTTGCCCAGGCCTACGCCTTGATAGTCCGGGTGCACCGCGATATCGCAGATGTAGGAGCAGTCCATGCCGTCGGCCAGCGCGCGGCCGGCGCCGATCAGCTTGTCGCCCTCATACACAAAACTCTTGAACAGGCTGTTGGAAAACACGACCTTGAGGTCGGCCGCTTTCTTCTCGCCCAGAGGCGCGATGCGATAAAGATGCGAGAGCGCGTCCCAGTCCATTCCGTCAGATGAATGCTTCCACTCGAATGCCACGCTGAACTCCTTTTAAAACCCGGCTTGCACTATAGCCTCGCAACCCACACACACACGCCCCTCAGAACAAACTGCCCTGCCCCGCAGCCCCCGGCGGCCTGAAGCTGCTCAGGTCCAATTCAACACGCTCCCGGTTAAAGCCCAGCCGCCCGCAGGCTTTGGCAAACCGCTGGCGCACCAGGTCCGACCACAGGCCCGAGCCCTTCATGCGTGTCGCGAAGTTGCTGTCATAGTCCTTGCCGCCGCGCATTTCATGGATATGCGCCATGATGCGCGCCGCGCGCTGCGGGTAATGCAGCTCCAGCCACTCCTTGAAGATAGGCGCAAGCTCCCAGGGCAGCCGGATCACATGGTAGAAAGCCGAACGCGCACCCGCTTCCCACGCGGCCTCCAGCACCTGCTCCATGTCTTCCGTCACGAACGGGATATGCGGCGCCAGGCTCACACCCACCGGCACACCATGCTCGGCCAGCGTGCGTATGGTGCGCAGCCGCCGGTGCGGCGCCGCCGCGCGCGGCTCCAGCTTGCGCGCCACCTCGCCGTCCAGCGTCGTGATGGTCACATAGATCGCGGCCAGCTTCGCCGCCGCCATCGGCGCGATCAGGTCCAGGTCGCGCTCCACGCCGCTGGACTTGGTCACCAATGAAAACGGCTGCCCCACCTCCCGCATCAACTCAATCACGCCGCGCGTCAGCTTCAGCTCGCGCTCCACCGGTTGGTAGCAATCGGTCGCCGAGCCGATATTGATCAGCTTGGGCACATAGCTGCGCCTGCCCAGGTCGGCACGCAAGACTTCCACGATGTTGCGCTTGGCGATCAGCCGGGTTTCAAAATCCAGGCCGGGCGAGAGGTTCAAATAGCTGTGCGTGGGCCGTGCATAGCAATACACACAGCCATGCTCGCAGCCACGGTAGGGATTGACCGAGTAGTCGAAATGGATGTCCGGCGAATCGTTCTTGCTGATCGCGCTGCGCGCAGTCTCAAACGTGACCTCGGTCTCAGGCCGCGGTGCCTCACCAGCCACCTCTTGTTCGAGCGTGCCCCAACCATCATCCCAGGCCGCGCGCACGTCTTTCTCAAACCGGTGCGCGATGCGCGTGGCGGTGCCGCGGCCCTTGATGGCGTGGATGGGGATGATGGCGTCGGGCATGGGGTCAGCTGGAGTCCAAAGGCCTCAAATACTGTATATAAATACAGTATATTCAATGCCAGCCCCCTTGGCAAATGCTCCCAAGCGAAGATCAGGGAGCGCTGTGCCTGCCTGGCTTTTCTGGATGGTTCCGAGGTGCTTGGCCGGCAAAAGGAAGGTCAACCGCTTTTCGGTTCGATATCCGATATTTTTTGCCGACCCAACCCTAGGCCAGGGTCGCCACCAAGCCCAGCAGCATTGCTTCGCTGCCGGCAGCGTCCCGCGGGAAAAGCTTGGGCCGATCCTGGGCCGACGGCATCACCGGCCATGGCTGCCCCGGCAGCCACAAAGCTCCCCTGCCCTGCAACACCAGGTTTCGGGCCATCGCCACCTGCTCGGCCTGCATGGGCACCACCACCGGCCAGCAGCCGGCCTGCAGCGCCAAGCCGATGCCGTGCAAACCACCATTGCTGAGATAGACATCAGCCTGCCTCAAGGCTTGGGACAGATCCAACAAGCGCCCGCTCACCGTGACGCAGCCTTGCCGTTCAAGACATTCGCCATCATCGCCTTGCACGCCATCGCAACCCGGCACCACCAAGTGCGCCGCGACACCCGCATCGCCAAGCTGCGCGATCAGGCTCGAGAGGCCCGGTGTATCGGGCTTCAAGTAACCCAGCACACGGACCGCCGGCGAAGCAGATTCCTGCCGGAGCGCAGGCGCGGCGGCGCCGGGCATTCCCGCCGCGCCGTCCAGAAAGCCCGCATACAGCACATCCGCCCTGGGCCCATAGTGATCCAGCTCCGCCGGACTTAGAACCACGCGCCGCGCCGGCCAGCCGGCCATACCGCCCAGTGAGGCCAGAGTCTCTTCGCGGCCGCAAAACCGCAAGGCAGCGTTGAAGGCTGCAGCCAGCGCCGCATCGGCCTGATCCAGCGCCTCGCGACCCGCCACGCGCACTCCCGGAAATTGGCAAGGGGCAGGCAACAGGGGCGGCACACAAAACCCGCTGCCGACTTCCAGACAGGGCCTGCCGGTTATACGGGCGGCCGCCATCAGCGCCGGCGCGTAGTCGGCCAGCACCACGTCGGGTTTCAGCTGCTCCAGCATGCTGACCCAGGCCCTCACGGCCCCCGTCAATTGCGCCGCGTCTGCGTAGCCCAGGGACACCAGCAGTTCGGGCCAACTCTTGGGCGCAGCTGCGCCGGGCAAAGCCGTGTTGCGCAGCAGCGGCGCCTGCCAGACACCCACGCCCGGCGGCAAACCCGCCAGCCCCTGGAGCAGCGCCAGCCGGGGCACTGCCCAGTGCACGCGCAAGCCCTGGCCAACGGCCTGCGCAGCAAAACCGGCCCAGGGCGCGACATGCCCCATGCCTTCATCGGCCTCCGTCGCCAGCAGCACAGTCACCATTTAAAGTTGTCCAAGAATGCTCCATCGCAGAAGGCGTCACGGGTCGCGCGACTGACTGGGCGGAAAGCAGTGGCCGGCTCGCAGAGGCGCGGCCACCGACCATGCTGTCATCCAAGCCGGATCAGCCCCTCCTGCAAGCTGGCCGTCGAATGAATGGCCTGCGCCTGCGTGCCGAACTGGGCATTGGCCAGCACCTCCTGCGCCTTGCCCAGGGCCATGCCGGCCAGCGTGCCGTCCGCACCATAGTGGTAGGCCAGGTCGCCGCCCAGGGCTTCGCTGTCGCTGCCGGCCAGGTAGAACTGCGTGAGCCCGTTGCTCAGCGCCCAGCTGCTCAGGCCGGGGGTTGCCGTGCGCGCCGCATCAAAGGCGTCGACCAGGCCCTGGAAGTCGAAGGTCTGCACTTTCTTGTTGAGCAGCGGGTCGCTGGAATTTGCATCAAAGGCGGCCATGGCTTCGGCCACTACTTGCAGGTTCAGCACATTCTGTTTGGGCGTACTGGCATACCAATCGGTCAAGGTCAACTGGTCGCTTCCGCTGACCTTGAGCACCAGATCGCTGCCATTTTTTTCCAAGCTCAGGTTGGCGTAGTCCAGGCCGGCACCGCCCAGGCTGATGGTGTCCTCCAGAGTCTGCTGGGAATCATTGACATAGAGGGTATCCTGTCCATCACCCACATTGAAGGCAATCACATCCGGGCCGCTGTCGCTGGTGATGGCGTCATTGCCGGTTCCACCGATGAAGAGGTTGGCGCCTGTGCCACTCAGCATCTGGTCATTACCGCTGCCGCCATTGAAGTAGTTGCTGCTGCCGGCCATGTCCGAGAGGCTGTCGTTATCCGCACCGCCCTCAAGCACGTCGGATCCGTCGCCGCCGAACAGGATGTCATTGCCATCCAGACCTCGCAGCATGTCATTGCCCTGGCTGCCAGGAAGGAAATCCTGGTCAGACGTACCCAGGAGGACGGCCATGTCGGCGAGGGTCTGTGTGTTCCATACCGTGCCGTCGGCAAACTCAACCCGCTCCACCTGTTTGAACTGGTCGGTGCTGTCGGAAAACCAGTAGCTCAATTGCACCCTGTCGTCCGTGCCATTGATGCTCAGGCTGAGGGTTCCGTCATCATCACGCGTGACGGTGACATCGGCAGCTTCTACCGTGCTGTCAAAGCGCAGGGTATCGATGCCGCCGTCCGCCTCGGTAAATTCCGAAATCATGTCCTGCCCGGAGCCGCGGCCGAAGAGGTAAACATCGCTGCCGGCGCCACCAGTCAGGTAGTCATTGCCCGCGCCGCCGTCCAACGTGTCGTCGCCGCCTAAGCCCATCAGATCGTCGTCACCGTCCAGGCCGTTGATCGTGTCGTCGCCGGACGTGCCCACCAGTTCGTCGCTGCCTTCGCTGGCATCACCCACAACCACCAGGCTTTCGATCATGGCGGCATTCCACATGGTGCCGTCATAAAACTCGATTTGCTCTATCTGGCTGCTGCCCCCGCCCATGAACCAGCCGGCCAGGGTTATCCGGTCGCTTGTGCCGGCGATGTCCAGGTACAGGTCCTCAAGGTTTCGGGTGACCTTGATGTCGGAAGCGGCAATCGTGCCGTCATAGAAACGCAGGGTGTCGGCATTGCCAACCGTTTCATCGTAGTCAGCGATGCGATCCGAGCCATCGCCCCGGCTATACAGGTATACATCGTTGCCGACACCATCATTCAGGATGTCATTACCGGTACCACCCTCCAGCAGGTCGTCACCCGCGCCTCCGTCCAGGTAGTCATCACCACTGCCACCGACAATGATGTCGTTGCTGCCCTGCCCGTAAAGCTCATCGGCGCCACCCAGGCCGCTCAGGAAGTCGCCGTATTCACTTCCCTCTAGATAGTCGCTTCCTTCGGTAGGACCAAACACAGCCATGGCGGCCAGGTCTTCCTGGCCCCACACGGTGCCGTCTGCGAACAGGACGTTTTCCACCTTGCTGGCGTCGTCGTTCAGCCAGTTGTTCAGCTGAATGCGGTCCTCGGTGCCGTCTATGCTCAGGAAGAGATGTCCATAGGAGTCAAAGGTGACTCTGACATCGGAGTCTGAAATGCCGCTGTCAAATCGAACGGTGTCGATATTGCCCAGGGTTTCGTCATAGTCGTCGATGATGTCCTGGCCATCGCCGCGTTTGAACAGGTACACATCGTTACCCACGCCACCGCTGAGCACGTCGTTGCCGCCCAGGCCCTGCAGCACGTCATCGCCTGCCGTTCCTATCAGCTCATCGTCTGCGCTGCCGCCCCGGATGGTGAGATCCGGGCTGACGGTCAGTTCAAATCCGGTCGATACACTCGCGCCCGCCAAGTCGGTGGCCACGACCTGCAGGTTGAAGGTTCCCGTGTCTTGCGCGCCAGGTGTGCCTTCCAGCCTGCCCGTGACAAAATTGAATCTCAACCAAGAAGGCAGCGCGCTACCGCCCTGGCCTTCGATCCGGTAGGAAAGGCGCTCGCCAGCATCCTGGTCGGCAAATACCCCGGACGGCAAGGCCCAGCTCAGGCTTTCACCGGTGAGCGCGCTCAGGCTGTCTATCGCGCTCACCAACTCAGGCGCATCGTTGGTATTGGCCACGCGCAAGGTAAATGTTTGCCGCGCCACCTGGGCCGAAGTCTGCCAGGCCTCCACTTCAATCGCCAATTCGCCAACGTCGCCGTTCTGGGGTGCCCCGCTGAACGTGCCGGTCTGCGTGTCAAACACCAGCCATGACGGCAGTTCGCCGCCCGAGCCCGCCAGCCTCGCGCCGTAGCGCGCGGTCCTGTTGCCCGTCAGCACAAAAGCACCGGCCGGAATCGAGAACGACAGCGCCTGGTCTTCCTGGACCTGAACAGCGGCAATCGGCGCACCGGTGGCAATGGAATTGGCCGGGCCTGTGCCGCGCGGCGGCGCCAGTGCCAGCATCTGCTGCATCGACAGCCTGGAGCCGTCAGCAAACTCAAAGACTTCGATGCCCTGGCCCAAGGGGGCGCCCGGGTCCGGCATCACAACCTTGGCCCCGCCCGGCCCACCCCAAGAAAAGAGCAGTGCATCCCGGGTGCCGTCTTCCAGTTCAACGGTGTCCCAGGACATTTGCAGGTTGGCCAAAGAAATGCCTGCGCCAAAGCGCACGGTGTCTGTCGCAGATTTCAGGTAGGCCGCTTGCGTCGCGGCCGAAAAGGCAATATCCGGCCGCAAAACCTCCGGGCCGCCTCCTGAGTAATCGTAGGACTGGAATGCAAGGCCTCGGGCATCCGCAATCAATTGATCCAGGCCGCGGGACCGCAAGGAAGATCGGCCACCTGCCTGCCACCAACCTGGAACCTCATCCAGCAAGGGCCGAGCCCGGTCGATCGCCAACAGCGCGTTGAGATTGTCGGGGGTCGCCTCCACATCGCCCGACACGGACTCGATGCCAAAAACCTCACCGCTGAATGGATCCGTGCCCGATGACCGGGTGACATGGGTCGCTATGGCCAGCAGCTCGTCCACCAGATGGGTATCCAGTTTTCCGTAATACGACGATCGAAGTTCAACATGGATCACCGACGCGGCCTTATCGTAAATCGTGTCCCAGCCATCATCATCCGCGGACACCACATAGCAATCGGCTCCGGCACCACCAGCGAGGTAATCGTTTCCCATGCCGCCACTGAGTTCGTCATCGCCCCGCCCCAGCACGATGGTGTCGTTGCCGGCACCGCCGTCCGCCCAGTCCGAGTAGCTGGGTTGGCTGTAGTCCAAAACGTCCGTGGCCGGGCCGCCGCGGATAATCACGTCGTCTCCGCCGCCGCCCGAGACCAGCTTGGACGCCGTTCCGCTGAGGGTGATCGTATTGTCCTGGTCGCCGCCCCGCACGTCTTCAATCACACTTACTTTGGCGACCACCGTGCGGTGAAGGTATTCGTCGTAAGTCTCGGTGACCGTTCTTGTTGAGTAAGTCGGCGTGCGCGTGATCACCGTTTTACTCGGTTCTACAAGATAGGTTTTCCCGTCAGGGCCGACATAAGAGGAATAGCCTGGCGGCACAAAAACGCCACCGTATGCCGGATGGTTCGGGTCAAAAATCTGTGAGGAACTATTCACCACTCGAACAGTCCTGCCTGGAATGGTCACCCCTGTCGTGGTGTAGCTCACATCCACAACATCGTAGGTTCGGGTGCGGGATACAGCCCCCAGGTCCGTATAGTCGACCGTCTGGTTGATCTCATTCGCAGTTGCTTCGATGTGCGCGCCGTCCGATTGCGTCAGCCTGCGCTCCCGGTTAAACGAATACGCAAACTGGTTGCCTGCCGCATCGGAAAACTCCTTGGCACCCGTCACGTAAAACACCGCCCCGCTGGGCAACTCTACCGACCCAGGCTGCGCCGTCAACCCGGCATAAAAGTCTTCGCGCCGTTGCTCGGCTGTCTTGTTCAGCAGGCCTGCCGCCACCAAGGCCCGCAAATCCAGCTCCGCACCTTGCGCCGTCTTGAGCGTCCAGCTGCCGGTGCCGGTATAAAAATCCCGGATATAAAAACTGCTGTTCAAACTCGCACTGGAGACCAGCAGGTGGCTGCCCGTGCGGGCATACGAGAGGCTGCTTTCGTCGCCCTGGCTCAGGCTGAGGATGCTATCTTCCCCGAATCGCTCCACCAGCGTGTCGCGCCCGCCGTTGAGGCTCATCACATAGGTGTCTGTGCCGGCGCCCCCCTCCAGCGCATCGTCATCCGCGCCGCCGTCCAGACTGTCGTCTCCATTGCCGCCAAGCAGGCGGTCCGCGCCGCCGCCGCCAAGGAGGACATCATTTCCGGCATAGCCATCAATGACATCGTCGCCCTCGGTGTAAGCCGGGGCAATGCGTGCCTCCATCAAGGCTTGCGCATAGACTTCCGTCTGCGTCGCGCTCGTCCCGTCGCTGAACTGAAACGCACTCCCGGGCAACAGCACACCGTCCTTGATGAGAACAGCGTCCGTCGCGCTGTACGCCAGGCGTATGTAGTCATCGCCATTGACGGTGGTGCGCGTGGCGCTCAGGCTCTGCAAACGGATGCCCGCGCCGAATTTGAGAATGCTCGCATCGGTGACGTCGATCAGCCGGTCTTCCCCATCGCCCAAAGCGAAGTGGTAGCGGTCCGTCCCGGCGCCGCCATTGAGCAGGTCGTTTCCTGCGCCGCCATACAGCTCATCATCGCCGTCGCCGCCCTGCAATTCGTCGTTTCCCGCATGGCCCCGCAGCACGTCGTTGCCACCATTACCCAGGAGCAGATCGCCACCGGAGCTTCCCTCCACGGTGTTGTTCAGGTCGTCTCCCGCCATGCCCTGGCCGTCGGGTGAAGTAAAGCGGTTGATCAGGTCGGCATAGGACCACCGGCTGCCGTCGGCAAACTCATAACTGCTGACCGCACCTTCCAGGGCACGCCGCACCAGCAAGGAGTTGCCGCCATCCACGCTGATGCGCACGTCGGTGCTGTCTTCCAGCCTTTCGACCAGCAGTTGCGAGGGATCAAGACCGGCCGCAAAGCGCACCGTGTTGCTGCCTTCATAGTCAAATATCTCATCGTTGCCGCCGCCGGCTTCGATGGCATAACTGTCGTCACCCTCGCCGCCGAACAGCATGTCGTCGCCCAGGCCGCCGGCCAGCCGGTCCTGCCCGCTCCCGCCCAGCAGCCAGTCATTGCCCGCCCCGCCCGCGAGCTGATCATTGCCCGCCCCGCCGTCCAGCAGGTCGTCCTGGCCGCTGCCGGCGATGACGTCCGCGTTGTAGCCTCCCGTCACGGCCAGCGCGTCCAGCCCGGCCACCAGGGTTGCCAGGCCGCGGGTTTCACCGCCCGCCAGTTCAATGCTGAAACTGTCGGCCTGCAGCAGCGCGTTGGCCAGCGTGACCTGGCCGCCGTCGGCCAGCGACAGCACCAGGTCGCTGGAGCCCGCCACCGGCTGCAGCAAGGTCACGTCCTGCCAGTCGCTCACCCCCGCCAGGCGAACCACGCTGGCGCCCTCGTAGTCCTCAATGCGGATGGCGCTGGCGCCGCTGCCGCCATTGATCACATAGCGGTCCATGCCCGCGCCACCGGCCAGCTGCTTGTTGCCCGCGCCGGCCAGGATGGTGTCGTCGCCCGCTCCGGCGCTCACCGTGTCGTCGCCCGCCATCGCATCGATGGTGTCGGCGATATCGCTGCCCTGCAGGAAGTCGTCCTGCGCGGTGCCTACCATCGTGACGCCACGCGCCAGCAGCTCGCTGAAATGCAGCACCTGGGCCGGGGCGCCTTCCGCGCCAGCCAGCGTGAAACGATCTATCAGCACGGAGCCCCCCAGGGCGCCGGTATAGATGTCCAGGTCCAGGCGATCGTTCTCGCCCGGGCCCATGCGCAGGCTGAGCCGCTGTTCTTCCCAGGTCTCGCCTGCGCCGTTGCTCAATTGCAGCAACCTGGACTCCAGCCTGAAATCGGCCAATTGGTAGCTGCCCTGCAGCGCGATCACCGCGCCGCGGCCGCCGCCACCGAGGCGGTCCGCGCCGTCGCCCTGGGCGTATTCAAAGGTCTGGTTCTCGCCGCCGAGTTGGACATCATCGTCGCCCAGCCCGCCGCTGATCACGCTGCCTTTGCCGTATGCCGCCAGCGTGTCGGCCCGCTTGCCGCCCGCCACCGTCGCGGCATCTTCGCCCGACACCTGCTGCACCACCGAATCCAGCGTGGCGCCGGCCAGTTTGCGCATCGTAGTCCGGGTGCCGTCCGCCAGCTCTATCTCATATGCAGCCGCCGATGCGGCGCCCTTCAAGTACACGCCCGCATCGCCCCAGCGAAGCCCCAAGCCGTCCTCGCCGGCCTCCACCCGCAGGTCGGCGAGGTTAGCGTCTATCTGCAGCGTGTTCCGGCCCTCGGCGTCATCAATGACGGTGTCCACCCTCACTTGGCCCGTCATCGCATCGGTCGCCGTGGTGGCGTCGGCCGTACTCAGCAGGTAGCGATCATTGCCTGCACCGCCTTTGAGCAGGTTGTTGCCCGCGCCGCCGTCCAGCACGTCGTCGCCCGCACCGCCGTCCAGCAGGTCGTCACCCGCGCCGCCCGCCAGGCTGTCGTTGCCGCCATTGCCATAAAGCGCATCATTGCCGGCCCCGCCATCCAGCGTGTCATTGCCCTGGAAGGCCAGGGCCAGGCCCTCACCGTCCCCCTTGAGCAGGTCGTCGCCCTCGCCGCCCAGCAATTGATCGTTACCGCCACCACCCACCAGCAGGTCATCGCCCGCGCCGCCATCCAGCGAATCATTGCCGTGGGCCGCGGCATCGATCACGTAAGCGCTGGTTTCAATCGTGATGTCGTCGCCGAACAACTGGTCATTGCCAACGCCGCCCGTCAGCCAGTCGTCCTTGCCGCCACCGATCAGGATGTCGTTGCCTTCTCCCCCGTCCAGAAGATCGTTGCCGTGGAAGCTGGCAGCCAGATTGTTCTGGGAGTCGTCGCCGTGCAGGATGTCATTGCCGGCGCCGCCATAGAGCACGTCGTCTTTGCCGCTACCGGCCAGCACGTCGTCTCCATCCCCTCCATCCAGATAATCGTTGCCGTGAAACTCTCCGGCCAGCAAGTCTTGCGTGTTGTCGCCGTTGAGCACATCGTTCCCGGCGCCGCCATAGAGAACGTCGTCCTCGCCGTCGCCAGCCATCCGGTCGTTGCCATCCCCCCCGTCCAGGTAGTCATTGCCGTGAAACTCTCCGGCCAGCAGGTCCTGCGTGTTGTCGCCGTGCATGAGGTCATCACCCGTACCGCCATACAAGACGTCGTCTTTTCCGCCGCCCATCATCCAATCGTTGCCGGCGCCACCGTCAAGGTAGTCATTGCCGTGATCAGAGCCCGCTGCATATCCGAGGACGGTGGCGTTTTCCGTGCTGCCGTCGCCATGTATGTGGTCATCGCCTTCACCGCCGATGAGCGAATCTGCGCCCGTGCCGCCAAGCATGATATCGTCGTTCGCGCCACCGTCCAGGTAATCATCACCCCCGTTGGCCACCATGTAGTCGTTGCCCGCGCCACCAAACATCAGGTCAGCGCCTTCCTGGCTTGGCAACTGGGTAGAAATGCCCATGAGCGCCAACGCCCTGCCCGTCAGGGCGCTATTGGTAACCGGTGGCTGGCTGACGCTCCAGCTCGACTGCACAGCTGCCGTCTCAAGGTCGCCAAACATCACGTCATCCCCCGCGCCTCCTACCAGCAGGTCTTTGCCTTCGCCGCCAAACAGCGCGTCGTTGCCGGCATCCCCCATCACGGTATCGTCACCGTTGCCGCCGTCCAGGATGTCAGCCTGGTCGTCCGCTGCCGCGACGTTCTGCGCCAGCAATTCATCGACCGTGCGTTGAGCATCGGCATAAAGCCTGTCGGCGCCACCGCCACCCACGCCATAGTCGCGCTCGCTGCCCAGCTCGATCAGGTCGCTACCGGCACCACCCTCCACCGAGTCACGTCCGCTGCCAGCCTTGACCCAGTTGGTGCCGCCGCGTGTGGCAATGATGTGGTCCGCACCACCACCCGCGACGATCTCGTCGTCACCCGCGCTGTCGTACAGCGTGTCAGCACGGTCAGGCTGTGGTTGGCTGGGATCAGTGATGATGTTGCTTAACGCATCCAGTTGAATTTGTACACCTTCACTCGCCGGGTCAAAATCCATGGGCGCGAAGTCGCCGAAAATTTGCTGGCCGGTGGTCGGATCGGAAGGAGTAGAGGCGGAGCCTGGCAAAGTGATGCCCAGATTGCCCGACGTGAAATTCTTGATCACCGTGCTGATGCCAGCACCGCTGATGCTCAGCGAGGTACTGCCGTCGGCCTCCACATGTGTGGTGTAAATGAAGCGCTTGTCTTCGCTCTGCCAGGCATTGATACTGTTGTCCAGCTTTTGAAGAGTGCCTGCACCTAGGGCAATCATGTCCCCGTTTGCCAGGATCACTTTGATCAAACCCTCGCCATCGGTATCAATAATGGTGTCTGTGCCACCCTCGTTGGCACGCAGGATATACGTGTCACTGCCAGCCCCACCTTGGAGCAGGTCGCTCCCAGCGCCGCCCTCCAGCCTATCTTCACCCGTACCGCCTATCAAGGTGTCTTGGCCGTCGCCGCCCTTGAGGATGTCATTGCCTCCACCGCCCTCAATGTAATCAGCACCACCCTTGCCATCCAAGGTATCGTTGCCGGCCATGCCATAAAGCCGATCCGAATCACCGCTGCCGTTGACGATATCGGCTGCTTTGCTACCAAAAACGATCTGATGATCGTAGACGCTGAGGCCTTGCCCATCGATTGCCAACTTCAGTGGATCGCCGCCAGGAAGCGGGGCATCTAGCGCAATAAAATCCCAATTCCCCTGCACCGTATTACTGTCCCACTTCTCGGTATAGGGCTTAGCACCACGCCCGCCGCGAATGATCGGATCATTGTCGTCCCGTGCGCCAAATTTCTGAAACTGCAATTTCCACGCAAGCATGGCTGCTCGATCAACAAGATACTCGTTGGTCAGGCCGCCAGGATTAGTGTCCTTGTCATAAAGATCCAGACTGCCATCGGTGTTGTGAGCGGCATAGCTGACGTCGGTAATAACGAAAGGGTTGAGTTCGCGAAGGGCATAACGCCAAGCGATGCCGACGTTATCTGATCTCTTAGCGTTGGTCACCATTTCGTCGCGGGTCAGGTTCGCGTCGACGGTGAACTTTTCTCCGTTAAGGTCGGCAGGCAGTGGGGTTGTTATGGTGGAGGTAGCGCCGAAGAACAGGTTGCTGAGTTTGTCTACGATGTCGCGGTGTCCATTTTCATCGCGATCTTGCAGGAGATGATAAAACTCAACAGCGGCATCTCCACCGAAAAAGCCGCCCAAAAGGCCAGCGCCAAGCACAATGGCACCAGCCACAGCAGCAGGGATAGCGCCCGCGGTTACTAACGCAGCCGTACCAATGCCTGCTATGGCCATCGCAGCAACCTGAGCAATCTGTGAGCCCGCAGCGTCCACTGCCCATGTGGTTATTATTTTCTTTGCTTTCTCATGGTCGCCTTGCGCTTCAGCCGCATCAGCTTCGGATGCAGCCAAGCTCAGCCCCAGCAATATGCCGACTGGTGCTATACCCTTGAGAAGGGTGCGACCAATGACGGAGCCTGCCTTAGTAATATCCCGAAGCAGTGCGTCTCCTGATTTAAGATAAGCGCGCTGTTCATCATTCAAAGTACGCAAATACTCTTGCATCGCTTTAAGCTTGGTGGAGTCGTTGGCAGTTGCATTCAACGAGTCGGCCGTTGTACTAAGGTAAGCGCCAGTATTGGTCGTTGACAAGCCGCTGTAAATCACCTGCGTTAATGAGTTGCTGGTTATCAACTGTTTAACAGCGTCCAGCCCTCGAGTATTTTTTAAGGCTAGCAGTTCACTCCGGGGCAAACCGTCTATGCTACCAATTTTGGGATTTTCGAGCAAAGTGGGTAGCTCGCTTTTAACGAATACGCTTAGCTCATCTAACTTAGAAGGAGCTACTATCCGAAAATTTCCATTGGCTTCAGCCACATAGTTCTTTGAAGCTATATCCCAAATCGATGTTGAATTGATGCGAGTGGCCCCGTCAGGCAACTTGCCGTCGTAGACTTCGTACATCCTTCTTGTTATCTCCTGCAACTGAGACGGCGTCGCGGTTGATAAATCTGAGGACCCATTCAACACTTCACGAGTTATGGCGGCACCCAAGGCGGCTCGAAATTTTGCGTCTTTAACGAATGTTCCGACTTCGCTGCTAATGAGGTCATAAACCGTTCCGCCGGAGCCATTCTTTATCGCTCCAGCTACGGTAGAAGCAAACGTACCGTCGGGCATAACGCCGCTATAGAGCAGATAGGTGCTACCGGGAGGAGCGCCAGTCACCGCGCCCGATACGTCTTTAACTAACTTAATAATATCGTCGACGTTCTTACTTGGATCAAGTGCAAGCAGATCAAGAGCTTGTTGAGCTGTGTATGCCATGATTTACGCCTCGTCCTTAAATTCAGCAATGATTGAATTTAGAAGGTCGAAACTACCTTTCGAGTAGCGGCCAATCGCAAACAACGCCGCCTTAAGTTGCAACCTAAATTCTGACCGCTCGCCTTGTACCGGCTCTGGGCTTTCGAAGTGCACCAAATTCTCAAACATGGCTTTTACATACAACTCGTACCATGTGTCTTTGTAGAAGAAGAAGAATCGAGGGTTGATTGCCTGCTCGCGTATCGTCGGAGCAAGGAAGATGTAGCTATTACTCTCTCGATCCACTGCCCAACTCAAATCGCCAAGACTGGTAAGAGTTTTATCTCCAATAACTCTTAGTTTTTTTTCTTGATCAGATTCAAGGTCCGCCATAATTTTCTCCCGGTCGGCGGCCGTAATTTTTTCAAGCACATAGGTCATGTTTATTTTCCCTATCTAAAGTAATTTCATTTCTTGATTGCAAGAGCCATATGCGTAGCCACGCGTAGCTGAGTTTGTTTAAATTTTTAAACGCATTTTCAAGTAAATTTAACAACTAGAATTTGCATTCAACTTTCGTATTTGATACTTGCCAACGTATTCCATCCGCCCCAAAAACTGCCAGCGCTTGCCTGAGATTTTTTAGGATGGTTTCACGTGAAAATTGTGGCATTGTCGATATATCTAGATCAATTAACTGCCAGACCATTCGGTAAGGCGATTCAGAAAATCGCTTCGACGTTTCATCACTTAGCTCAAGAAGCACCTCTACCTGGTTCCCCTCCATACCAAGAACGAATACTCGTTGTGAAATCGGCTCACTACGTCCACTGAGGCCCACTTCTTCAACTATCTTTGCGAGCAACAAGTAGACATTTCGATCTCGATCAACTGTCCAATAATGTTTGAACGCTTCCGGTCGACCTTCGCGCCATGACCACTGATTGAACTTTGCCTTCAATTCATCAAGCGCATATTTCTCAACATCTTCTTCGGAAATGTATTCGTTCACAAAAACCATAAAAGACTCAAAAAATTTAGTTCCGGAAACACAAACGTCAAGAATCACTTTAGCGATACGATAATTGAGATCGAAAATCTCACCTCTCCCTCCCCGACTCCTGCACCGCCTTCTGCACAGGCGACAGCAAATACTCCAACACCGTCCGCTTACCCTGGTTGATCTCAGCCACCACCTGCATACCCGGCGTGATGGCCAGCGGCTTGCCTTGCGGATCTTTAAGCACCTGGTCGTCGAGCTTGACGCGCACCTTGTAGGTCGCCATCGCGGCGGCAGCGGCCGCCGCGGTATCAGCAGCACTGCTGCCTGCACCGCTTGACGAAGCACCCCCACCCTGGTTGTTCTGCGTCGCATCAGCACTGATATGGATAACCTTGCCCATCAGCATGCCGTACTTTTGAAACGGATAAGCAGCAAGCTTGACCTGCGCAGACTGCCCCACCTGCACAAAACCCACGTCGTCATTCTTGATGGAGACATCGGCAAACAGCTGTTCGCCCTGCGGCACCAGCGTCAGCACCACGGTGCCGGGCTGCACCACGGCGCCTACGGTGGTGGTGGCCAGGTCCTTGATGACGCCGTCTTGCGGGGCGCGCAGCTCCATCAGGCCTTCCTTGTAAATGCTTTTGTCGAGTGTGGGTTGCAGCTGCGCGGTTTTCGCGCGCACATCTGCCAGCTCTTTTTGCAGTTCGCTTTTGTAGGCGCTTTGCAGCTGGCTGATTTTTTTGGTCTGGGCGGCGATGGTGGCGCTGAAGGCCTGTACGGCGGCTTGCTGGGCGGCCAGGTCTTTGCCTTTTTCGATGGCTTCACGCTGCTTGTCGGCGGCGGCCAGGCTGCCCATAAAGCCTTCCTTCTCCAGCTTTTCATACGCGGCTGCGGTGCGCTGGTAGGTCGGCAAGGTTTGCTGCAGTTTGGCCAGCATTTCGGCCGCGCCTTTTTGTTCGTGCTCGGCCTTGGTGAGCAAGGACTTTTCCTGGTCCAGGCTGTCGAGGAAGGCTTTGCGATGCGCGATGTACTGGCTTTGCACGTGGGCATAGGCCTGCGGGTCGTCACCGGCTTTGGGCAGCATGGGCTGGTCGGCGAGCTCTGCTTCGAGGCGGCGCATCTGCAATTGCTGGGTGGCCAGGTCGCTGCTGATGCCGGCTTTGTCGGCGCTGGCCAGCGTGGTGTCTAGCCGCGCCAGCACCTGGCCGCGTTTGACGGTATCACCTTCGTTGACCAGCAGTTCCTTGACGACGCCGGGCTCGGCGGGCTGCACGATCTTGACGAGGGTCTGTGGCACGAGCTTGCCTTCGGCGGTAGCGATGATGTCGAGCTTGCCGATGGCGGCCCAGATGAGCAGGATAAAGACCAGGGCCGAGACGGCCCACAGCACGATGCGGCCGAACTCGCTGGGGGGTTCGTTCTGGATCAATTTAAGCGGGTCATGCCACTGGCTGGGCGGGCGCAGCGGGACGACCTTGGCGGAGGCCTGCGTCCCCGGCGCAGCTGCAGCCGGCGCTTCTGCCTGCGATGGGCCGGCCTGCTGGTGCTGCGTGGTGGTGGGTGGCATGGCGCTCATTCCTCGCCCTCCGCCTTGGGCACGGTGCGCAGCGCGGCGCCGCCGCCGGGATGGGTGTGGGCATGGCCCATGGGGGTGACCTTGCCGCCAGCGCCAGTTGAGCCCGGGCCTTGTGCGGGCGACATCAGCTGCGCGCCGGTGGCTGTCAAGCGGAAGACGGCATCTATCTTCAAGCCCTTGGGCAGGCCGTGGGTGATGAAGAGCATGGTGACCTTGCCTTTGAGGGCGTTGATGGTTTGCGCGAAGTGTTCAGCGGTGGGGCCGTCAAGCGCGCTGGTGGCTTCGTCAAACACCAGGATGCTAGGGCGCTTGAGCAAAGCGCGGGCAATGGCGATGCGCTGCTTCTGCCCGCCCGAGAGGCCGGCGCCGCGTTCGCCGATTTCTGTTTGATAACCCTGGGGTTGGGCTTCGATGACGCTGTGGATTTCGGCCATCTTGCAGGCGGCGGTGATCTGCTCAAACGTCGCGTTGGGGCTGGCCATCTGCAGGTTGTCGTAAATGGTGCCACTGAAGAGCATGGTCTCTTGCGGCACCACGCCGAAGTGGCTGCGCAGCTCGTTGGCCGAGAGGTAGCGTATGTCGATGCCGTCGATCAGGATGCGACCGGCGCTGGGCTGGTAAAAGCCCTGCAGCAGCTTGGCCAGCGTGCTTTTGCCGCAACCCGATGGGCCCATGATGCCTATCATCTGGCCAGGCTTGACGTTGAGCGAGAGGTTCTCGTACACCAGCGGCAGGTGCTCGGCGTATTTGAAGGCGATGTCGTGGATCTGGATTTCGCCTTTGCGTGCGGTGTCACGCGCGGGAATGACCGAGTAGGGCTCAATTGGCGCGTTCATCAAATCGCCGAGGCGCGCGACCGACAGGCTGGCCTGCTGGAACTGCTGCCACAGCCCAACCAGGCGCAGCATGGGCTGCGACAGCCGGCCCGAGAACATCTGGAAGGCCACCAGCATGCCGATGGTGAACTCCTTGCTGTGCATGACGGTGTAAGCGCCTATGCCGAGGATGAGCAAACTCATCAATTGCTCGAGCAGGTTGGAGGCGGTGTTGTAGGTATTGGCCAGCTGCTTGGTGGCAAAGCCGGCCTGCAGATAGCTGGCAAGGTAGCCGCTGTATTTGCTGTTGAGCTGCGGCTCGAGCTGCAAGGACTTGACGGTTTCCAGGCCGACCACGTATTCAGTGAGGAAAGCCTGGTTGCGCGCACCCATCTGGAATTGTTCTTGCAGCCGCGCCTGGAACAACGGCGCCACGACCAGACTCAGCCCGACGATGACGGCGAGGATGGCCAGCACGATCAGCGTCAGCGTGACGCTGTAATAAAACATGATGGCGACAAAGATCAGCAAAAAGGGAAAGTCGAGCACCAGCGTGACGGCGGCGCTGGCGATGAATTCGCGAATGGTTTCGACGCCATGCAGGCGGGCGGCGATGACGCCCGTGGGCCGGTGCTGGAAGTACAGCGGCGGCAGCTTGAAGAGGCGCTCGAACACCGAGGAGCCAAGCACCGCATCAACCCGGTTGCCGGTGTGCAGCACCAGGTATTGGCGCAGCCACGACAGCGCGGCGGAGAACACCATAAAGACCAGCATGCCGATGGCAATGACGATGAGCGTGCTTTCGGTGCGGTGCACCACCACCTTGTCGATGATGGCCTGAGTGAAGAGCGGCGTGGCCAGCGCGATGAGCTGGATGACGAGTGAAGCTAGCAGCACTTCCTGCCAGAGCTTTTTGTGCTTGAGCAGTTCGGGCACAAACCAGCTGAAGCCGAATTTGCGCGACTGCCGTGCCTGGGCTTCGCTGTCGGGGTCGGCGGCCGGGTCGGCCTGGGGTGTGACCCGGGTGACGTGGCCGGTGTAACGCAGGGCAAATTCAGCCAGCTCCAGCGTACGCGGGCTGGCGTCGCCGGCTTCTACCAGCAATACCTTGGCGGCATCGGCTTGGAGGATAAGGGCGGGCGCGGCTTGCGCAGTTGCGTCCTCTACCTGCGCTGCTCCTTCCTGTTTCGCTTTTGACTCTTCCGCTTTTTGATCTTCCGTTTTTGGAGTTGCGGCGGGCAGCTTGGACTCCAGCCAGGCAATCAGCGGGAAGGTTTCCTTGTGAAGCTTTTCAGCTTTGGCCTTGTGGTGCACGGCGTCAAAGCCATAGGCCTGCATGGCATCAAGCAAAGAGCGTGTTGTGTAAGGCGCCGCCAGTTGCTGGCGCGCCAGCGCGTCCGAGAACGGCTTGCGATGCAACGCGCAGACTCCCTGCAATGCCCAGAAAAAGGCATCACCCGACACTTTTTGATCCATCATTCCCGACCCGATGCGCCCGAGGGCGCATTTATTTTTTTCAATTTTCCTTGTGCATTCGCGCCTTGCTGATGCACCTCATCGTGGCTGTATCGGTTCTTTGTCATTTACAAAAGATAGCCGTTACGCGACTTGAATCAGTGTAGATTTAAAAACACTTGGTAACGTTTTTTTGTACTTCAATGGAGATATTCACCAAGAAAAAATCCGGTCCAAACAACGTTTTTGTAACCGTGGCTTTTATTCCCCGCCGCACGCCTCCTTCAAATAGAGGAGATCGGCAACTCACACCAAGGTTGTAACGGCGAATGTCCTTGCCAGCACCATTGCGGGGCCAAACCGCAATAATGTTTTTTTGCCCTAGAGGTATCGCCATGGCACACGTACTCGCAAAACTCACAGGCGCGCCGCTGGCCGCCGTCAAGCAGCAGCTTGAGCACGACGCGGCCGAACATGCCGAGCAAGGCATGTACCTGGAACACCTGTGGCAGAACGCGGACAAGCCTGAGGAAGTGCTGTTTCTTTTCCAGGTGAAAGACTTGGCCCATTGCCAGCGGCGTATGCGCGAGATGCATGCGCAGGCCCACGCGAACAACCCTGATGCGCCCCTGCCCGAGCTGACCTTTCTGGACGGTTTTTAAGTCTTTAAATTTCTTGCGCTTGAACGCAGCCCCTTGAATGCACGCCATGATCCAACGCCCTGAAAACGTCTACGCGCACTACCACGCCCATATTTACTTCGGGCCCGATACCGTCGAGCAGGCGCGTGCGCTGGCAAGCCAGGCCGGCGAACTGTTCAGGGTGGGCGTGGGCCGGGTGCATGAACGCGAGGTGGGGCCGCACCCGCGCTGGAGCTGCCAGCTGTCGTTTGACAGTGCGGAGTTCGAACGCATCATTCCCTGGCTGGAGAGTGAGCGCCAAGGCCTGGATGTGTTTGTGCATGGGGTCACGGGTGACGACCTGGCGGACCACACCACGCATGCCTCATGGCTGGGCCAACCCGCGGCGCTGAAGCTGGAGATGTTCAGGCGCTGAGTTTGCGCACTGGCCGCGTCAATACCGAGTCACGGGCTGGAAGGCCTGCGAAAGCGTGCAAGGGCAACAGGCAGGGGCACGGACTCCACCCAGCGGTACAGCGCCTGCCCGGCGAGCAACGAGAGCGTGAAAGCCCCCAGCATGCCCAGCGCATTCACAGCCGGCTGCGTGGGCCAGAAGTGGCTGACCACGGCATTGGCCAGCAGGCACACGGGGAAGTGGATCAGGAACACTGAGTACGAGATACGGCCCAAGTGCTGTAGCGGGCGCTGCTGCAGCCAGCGCAGCAGCCAGGCGTCCTGACGCGCGCCGCTGAGCCACACCAAAACCAAGGCGGTCACCACGGCAACCACCAGCCGCCCCCGGAACTCGAGCACCAGGGCCAGCACGCCCAGGGCCAGGATCACCGCGAGCCAGAAGCCCCGGCGCGCACCCGCCTCGCGCGAGGCCCAGAAAGCCAGCATGCCCAGCGCATAAGCGCCGAAGAAATACAGCGCGGTGATGTCAAAGGAGGCTTGCCGGTTAAACACCAGCAAGGAAAGCAGCGCTACCAGCAGGACGGCCATGGCGCCCGCGGACACCGCCGTGCCGATGCGCAGCGGCCGCGCGGCGGCAAACAGCAGCACGGCCATGGCATAGAGCTGGAAGTCCATGGCCACATACCAGACGCCGGCCGACAGCGATTCCTGGCCCAGCACGTCCTGCAGCAATAGCCCATGGGCAATTAGCTGGAACAGGGTGGGAGACGCAGGCACCGAGGAATGGTCGAACCAGGGTCTCAGCAACGCCGCCACCAGGATGCTGGCGGCCAGCGCGACCAGGTAGGGTTTCACGAGCCGCGCATAGCGGCGAAGAATCAAGGGGCCGGGCGCCTCAAACACAGCCCTGCCCTGCGGCGCCAGTGAAGCGGCGGCGAGAAAACCGCCAACGACCAGGAAGAGCTGCACGGCCATACGCCCGTAGTCGTAGAGCCAATCCATGAGGCCGGGCGCGGAGGCATACACCACGTCGGACATGGGCCCGTAAAACGCCAGGTGATGCCAGACGATGAGCGCGCAGGCCAGGCCTTTGAGGGCGTCGATGCCCTGAAGGCGCTGGGATGTGGTCATGGCGTGGCGCGACGGAGCACTGGCGTCAAGCGCAGACCCGCTGACGCGCATCCAAGTATTCGCGCCGGAGCTGTTCGATAAAGGCTGCGGCGCTTTGCACCTTGCTGATGGCGCCAATGCCCTGGCCGCAGCCCCAAATGTCCTTCCAGGCCTTGGACTTGCTGCCCTCGCCGCCGCTGAAGTTCATGGTCTTGACGTCGCCTTCGGGCAGGTTCTCAGGGTCCATGCCGGCCGCGCGTATCGAGGGCGCGAGGTAGTTGCCGTGCACGCCGGTGAAGAGGCTGCTGTAGACGATGTCGTCGGAGTTGCCGTCGACGATGGCCTGCTTGTAGGCGTCGGTGGCGCGGGCTTCGTCGGTGGCGATAAAGGCCGAGCCTATGTAGGCGAAGTCGGCGCCCATGGCCTGCGCGGCCAGCACCGCGCCACCGGTGGAGATGGCGCCCGACAGCGCGAGCGGGCCGTCAAACCACTGGCGAATTTCCTGGATCAGCGCGAAGGGGCTTTTGACGCCCGCATGGCCGCCCGCGCCGGCGGCCACGGCGACCAGGCCGTCGGCGCCTTTTTCAATCGCCTTGCGCGCGAACTTGTTGTTGATGATGTCGTGCAGCACCACACCGCCATAGCTGTGCGCTGCCGCATTGATGTCTTCGCGCGCGCCCAGGCTGGTGATGTAGATGGGCACCTTGTACTTCACGCACAGTTCCATGTCGTGCTCCAGCCTGTCGTTGGACTTGTGCACGATCTGGTTGATGGCAAAGGGCGCCGCCGGCTTGTCGGGATTGGCCTTGTTGTGGGCGGCCAGCGCTTCGGTGATTTCGGCCAGCCATTCGTCGAGCTGCGAGGCGGGCCGCGCGTTGAGCGCGGGCATGGCGCCAACCACACCGGCCTTGCACTGCGCGATGACCAGCTTGGGGTTGCTGATGATGAAGAGCGGCGAGCCGATGATGGGCAGGGGCAGCTGGTTCAATGCGCCGGGCAGTCTGGACATGGAGGCTCCGTGGATATCAAGGATGGCGGGATTCAGGAAAACAGGCGGCCGCCGGAAAGTGGCGGCCGCAGGATCAGAACACGATCAGAAAGCGTCGAGCGCCAGTGCGGTCACGCTGTCGGCGCCTTCGACAATGCTGTCGCGCAGGCCGGGGGCCTTGGTCAGCAGGTGGTCGGCGTAAAAGCGCGCGGTGGTGACCTTGGCCTGCATGAAGGGGACGTCCGTGCCCTGCGCGATCTGCTCTTGCGCCACCAGCAGCGAACGCGCCATCTGCCAGCCAGCGACCACATTGCCCGCGAGCATGAGGTAAGGCACGCTTCCGGCAAACACGGCGTTGGGGCTGGCCTTGGCGTTACCCGCCACGAAATCCACCACATCGACAAAAGCCTCACGCGCAGCCTTCAGGCGCTTGGCCACGGCCAGCGCGTCGGCGCTACCCTGCTTCACCAGGGCTTTTTCGGTCGCCTCGATCTGGCCGGCAATCGCCTTGGCGACCTGGCCGCCGTCGCGAGACGTCTTGCGGCCAATCAGGTCGTTGGCCTGGATGGCGGTCGTGCCTTCGTAAATCGTGAGAATCTTGGCATCGCGGTAGTACTGGGCCGCGCCGGTTTCTTCGATAAAGCCCATGCCGCCGTGCACCTGCACGCCCAGCGAGGTGACTTCGAGGCTCATCTCGGTGCTGTAGCCCTTGACCAGCGGCACCATGAATTCGTAGAAGGCCTGGTTCTGTTTGCGCACTTCGGCATCGGGATGGTGGTGGGCCGCGTCGTAAGCCGCGGCGGCCACGGAGGCCATGGCGCGGCAGCCTTCGGTGTAGGCGCGCATGGTCATCAGCATGCGCTTGACATCGGGGTGATGGATGATGGGCGCGCTGGCCTTGATGGAGCCGTCAACCGGGCGGCTCTGCACGCGGTCTTTGGAGAAAGCCACGGCCTTCTGGTAGGCGCGCTCGGCAATCGCAATGCCCTGCATACCGACGGCATAGCGGGCCGAATTCATCATGATGAACATGTATTCAAGGCCGCGGTTCTCTTCACCGACGATGTAGCCGATGGCGCCACCGTTATCGCCGTACTGCAGCACGGCGGTGGGCGAAGCCTTGATGCCCATTTTGTGTTCGATGCTGACGCAGTGCACGTCGTTGCGCGCGCCCAGTGCGCCGTCCTTGCCGACCATAAACTTGGGCACGACGAACAGGCTGATGCCCTTGACGCCTTCGGGCGCGCCGCTGACGCGGGCCAGCACCAGGTGCACGATGTTCTCGGCCATGTCGTGCTCACCATAGGTGATGAAGATCTTGGTGCCGAAGACTTTGTAGGTGCCGTCGGGCTGCGGCTCGGCGCGGCTGCGCACCATGGCAAGGTCGGAGCCGGCCTGCGGCTCGGTCAGGTTCATGGTGCCTGTCCACTGGCCGCTCACGAGCTTTTCGAGGTAGGTGGCCTTGAGCTCGTCAGAGCCAGCCGTCAGCAGCGCCTCGATGGCGCCATCGCTGAGCAGCGGGCACAGCGCGAAGCTCATATTGGCCGAGTTGAGCATTTCACCGCAGGCTGCGCCTATGGTTTTGGGCAGGCCCTGGCCGCCAAAATCGGCCGGGTGCTGCAGGCCTTGCCAGCCGCCCTCGACGTACTGCTTGAAAGCCTCCTTGAAGCCGGGCGTGGTGCTGACCTTGCCGTCTTTCCAGCTCGAGGGATTGATGTCGCCGTCGCGATTCAGCGGCGCCAACACGCCTTCGTTGAACTTGGCGCATTCCTCGAGCACCGCCTGTGCGGTGTCCAGGCCGGCTTCCTCAAAACCCGGTATCTGCGCGATCTGTTCGATATTGGCCAGGTGCTGGATATCAAACAGCATGTCCTTGACGGGGGCGGTGTAGCTCATTTTTTGTCTCCGGATACTTCTCTTGCTCCTTCCCCCGCTGGGGGAAGCTTGGCCCGTCCTGAGCCTGTCGAAGGAGGATGGGGGCCTGCGGCCGTGGCAAAAAGCGCTTGCTCGACCGCCGCCAGCCCCCACCCCTGCCCTCCCCCAGCGGGGAGGGAGTTACTTACAGTGCCGCGACCAGCTCCGGCACGGCCGCGAACAGGTCCGCCTCCAGGCCGTAATCCGCCACGCTGAAAATCGGCGCTTCAGGGTCCTTGTTGATCGCGACGATGACCTTGCTGTCCTTCATGCCGGCCAGGTGCTGGATCGCGCCGGAGATGCCGGCGGCGATGTAGAGCTGGGGCGCGACGATCTTGCCGGTCTGGCCCACCTGCCAGTCGTTGGGGGCGTAGCCCGCATCGACGGCGGCGCGCGAGGCGCCCAGGGCAGCGCCCAGCTTGTCGGCCAGCGGCGTGAGCACTTCGCTGAACTTCTCGCTGGAGCCCAGCGCGCGCCCGCCCGAGACGATGATCTTGGCGGCGGTGAGTTCAGGGCGGTCGCTCTTGGCGATCTCGGCGCCCAGGAAGCTGGACTTGCCGCTGTCGGCCACGCCGGCGGGCGTTTCGATCGCGGCGGAGCCGCCAGTGGCGGCCGCGGCGTCAAAGCCGGTGGTGCGCACGGTGATGACTTTGGTGGCGTCCAGGCTTTGCACGATGGCAATCGCATTGCCGGCGTAGATGGGGCGCTCGAAGGTATCGGCGGCATCGACCTTGGTGATGTCGGAGATCTGGCCCACGTCCAGCAGCGCGGCCACGCGAGGGGCGATGTTCTTGCCGGAGGCGGTGGCGGGGAACAGGATGTGCGAGTAAGCGGAGGCGATGGCCACCACTTGCGCGGCCATGTTCTCGGCCAGGCCGTGGGCGAAATGCTCGCCTTCGACGTGGATCACCTTGGCCACGCCGGCAATCGCGGCGGCGGCCTTGGCGGCGGCTTCGGCGCCCTTGCCGGCCACCAGCACGTGCACGTCGCCGCCGCACTGGGCGGCCGCGGTCACGGTGTTGAGGGTGGCGGGCTTGATGGAGTTGTTGTCGTGTTCAGCAATAACAAGTGCGGTCATGTCTATCAACTCCTTAAATGACTTTGGCTTCGTTCTTGAGCTTGTCCACCAGGGCGGCCACGTCGGCCACCTTAATGCCGGCGCTGCGCTTGGGCGGCTCGCTGACCTTGAGGGTCTTGATGCGCGGTTTGACGTCGACGCCGAGGTCTTCGGGCTTGACGGTGTCGAGCTGCTTTTTCTTGGCCTTCATGATGTTGGGCAGGGTGACATAGCGCGGCTCGTTCAGGCGCAGGTCGGTGGTGATGATGGCGGGCAGCGTGAGCGAGAGGGTCTCCAGGCCCCCGTCGACTTCGCGCGTGACCTTGGCGGTGCCGCCTTCGACTTCGACCTTCGAGGCAAAGGTGGCCTGGGGCCAGCCCAGCAGCGCGGCCAGCATCTGGCCAGTCTGGTTGCAGTCGTCGTCAATCGCCTGCTTGCCCAGGATGACGAGTTGGGGTTGTTCTTTCTCGACCAGGGCCTTGAGCAGCTTGGCGACGGCCAGCGGCTGCAGTTCTTCGGCGGTTTCGACCAGCAGGGCGCGGTCGGCGCCGATGGCCATGGCGGTGCGCAGGGTTTCCTGGCATTGCGCGACGCCGCAGCTGACGGCGATGACCTCGGTCACCACGCCTTTTTCCTTGAGGCGGGTGGCTTCCTCGACGGCGATCTCGTCAAACGGGTTCATGCTCATCTTGACGTTGGCGATGTCGACACCGGTGCCATCGGATTTGACGCGGACTTTCACGTTGTAGTCGACTACACGTTTGACGGGGACCAAGACCTTCATGACAGGGCTCCAGAGTTGTTGATTGGGCGTATGAATTGACGTATCGATTGACGTTGACGTAAACGTAAGCTTTGCATTCTAAGCTGCGGCATGCCCGGTGCGGGCTGCGGAACCGGTGGCCGGAGGGTATCCAGGGGAGCCGGGCAGAAAAAGAACGGTCGTTCTATTTTTCATTATAGAGGGCGAAACAGGGGGAATTAGAGCATCCTGCCCAACCGCTGTCCTGAAGGTGTCTTTCGGGCCCTCGCCCCCGAAGGGACTCCGCCAAACCAGCGCTGCCCCTCAAGAAGGCGTGGAAGGTTTGGAAGGCTTGCCGGCGTCCTTCCCGTCCACCGTAACGCGGGTATGCACCACACGCTGCGGATAGGGAATGTCAATGTTGTGCGCGCGCAGGGACTCCAGGATGGCCAGGTTGATGAGCGACTTCAGGTTCTGCTGGCCGTTTTCCGGGTCGCCCATCCAGTAATTGAGCGTGAATTCCAGCCCGTCGGCGCCGAAGGCGGTCAGGTTGACGCCGGGGGCCGGGTCGCGCAGCACACGTTCCTGCTTGAGCGCCGCTTCGCTGAGCAGGCGCATCACCAGTGCCACATCGCTGTCATAGCCGACCGAAACCACGGTGGACTGCAGCACCTGCGTATCGCTCAGCGACAGATTCTCGATGCGGGTGCTGATGAACATCTCGTTGGGCACGATGGACTCGCGGCCCGAAGGCGCGCGCACCACGGTGTAGCGCGCATTGATGTCGGTGATGCGGCCCTCGAAGGTGTCCACCCGCACGTTGTCGCCTATGCGCACGCTGCGCTCGGCCAGCATGACAAAGCCGCTGACGTAGTTGGCGGCCAGCTTCTGCAGGCCAAAGCCCACGCCGACGCCGACCGCACCGCCCAGCACCGAGAGCGCCGTGAGGTCTATGCCCACCGAGGACAGCGCCACCAGCAGGCCGACAAACATCAGCACGGCGCGCACCGCGTTGCTGACGGCCTTGCGCAGCGACAGCTCATTGCCGGTGGCCTTGCGCAGCAGGCGCGCCTCGATGGCCGACGAGATCCACAGCGCGATCAGCAGCACCACGCTGGCCGTCAGCGCGCCTTCAAGCATGGTGCGCACCGACAGGTTGCTGTTGCCAATCTTCCACTTGATGCCGTCGAGTTCATCGAGCACCACGGGCAGCAGGCCGCTGACCCACAGCACCATGGCGATCCAGGCCAGCCAGGAAATGGTGCGCTCCAGGGCCCGCACCAGCGGCGCGTCCTTGAAGGCCACCTGCAGCACCTTGACGCCCAGGCGTATCACGGCCAGCGACACCAGCACGGGAATCGCCACCTTGAAAAGCGCCAACGGAAACAGGTTCTCCAGCAAGTCCTTGGCCACGTAAGCAAAGAACAGCAGCAACATCGGAAACAGCACACCATCGAACACGCGGCGCCCGAACAGGATGGAGCTGTTGTCGACCGCCATGCGCGAGCGCCCGGCCACGCGCACCACCAGCCAGGCCAGCATCGCGCAAAGGGCCAGCGCGGCCAGCTCCGTCAGGGTGGTGGGCTGGGCCAGCGCGGCGAACCAGGCGTCCAGGCTGTCGATGCGGGCGGGGGGTCGGGTCTTCAGGGCGCCGGCCATTGGGGTTTCCTTTTTTCGATGAAGGCTTGCACGCCTTCCTGTGCAACGGCATGCGCCATGTTGCGGGCCATGGACTGGCCGGCAAGCTGGTAGGCGGCTTCGATACCGGTTTCACGTTGTTGGTAGAACAGCGCCTTGCCCATGGCCAGCGCCTCACGCGGTTTGGACAGCAGCGACTGCAGCAGTTTTTCGACCTCGGCGTCCAGCGCCTCCAGCGGCACGACACGGTTGACCAGGCCGCGCAGGCGCGCCTCATCGGCCGTGATGAACTCGCCCGTGAGCAGCATTTCCATGGCCTGCTTGGCCGGCATGTTGCGGACCAGCGGCACGCTGGGCGTGGCGCAGAAGAGGCCCACATCGATGCCGTTGACGCCGAAGCTGGCATTGTCCGAGGCAACGGCCAGGTCGCACTGGGCCACCAGCTGGCAGCCGGCCGCGGTGGCCAGACCCTGCACCCGGGCGATCACCGGCACCGGCAACTTTTGAATGCCGAGCATCATGCGCGTGCACTGGGCAAACAGCTTCTGGTAATAGGCCAACTCAGGCCGTGCGCCCATTTCCTTCAGGTTGTGGCCGGCGCAAAAAGCCTTGCCGTCGGCCGCGATGACCACCGCGCGCGCCGTGCCGTCGGCCGCTATCGCATCCAGCGCTGCCTGCAAGGCGGCCAGCACCTCTTCGCCGAGGGTATTGAAAACAGCCGCGCGGTTCAGCACCAGGCGGTGCACGCCACGCGCGTCCTGGGTATGCAGCACGGGTGCCGAAGGGTCGACGGCGTATGCGGCGCTCATGCAAAAACTCCTGCAGTTCTAGAGGTCGGCCAGCACGCGGATGTGGGCTTCCACGCTGCGCGCCAGCGCATTCAGGTTATAGCCGCCTTCGAGCGAGGAGACGATGCGGCCCTTTGAATGGCGTTTGGCGACGTCCTTGATGCGCTGGGTGATCCAGGCGTAGTCCTGCTCGACCAGGCCCATCTGGCCCAGGTCGTCGTCGCGGTGGGCGTCGAAGCCGGCGCTGACAAAAATCATCTCGGGCTTGAACTCTTCCAGGCGCGGAATCCACATCATCTCGATCAGCTCGCGCACGTCCATGCCCTTGGTATAGGCCGGCACGGGCAGGTTGAGCATATTGCCGGCCCGGCTCTCGGTGCCGCTATAGGGATACAGCGGATGCTGGAAGAAGCTGACCATCAGCACCCGCTCGTCGCCGCTCAGGATGTCTTCGGTGCCGTTGCCGTGGTGCACGTCGAAGTCGACAATCGCCACTCGCTTCAAGCCGTGGCGCTCCAGCGCATAGCGGGCGGCAATGGCGACGTTGTTGAAAAAGCAGAAACCCATGGCCTTGTTATGGCAGGCATGGTGGCCTGGCGGGCGCACGGCGCAGAAGGCGTTTTCCAGTTCGCCGGACAGCACGGCATCGGTAGCGGCCAGCGCGGCTCCGGCAGCGCGCAGGGCGGCGTTCCAGGTGTGCGCGTTGAGGGCGGTGTCGGGGTCGATCTGGGCATAGGCCGGCCCGCCCGCGCGCACGTCGTCGGCCAGGCGGTCGCTCAGGCCGCGCAGCGCGGCCACCATCATGCGGTCGTGCGCGAGTTCGATGTCGCCAAGGGCCGCCTGGGGCGCTTCGCGGGTATCCAGCGCATCCTTGACACCCGTGGCCAGCAGCCAGTCGTCGATGGCGTCCAGCCGCTCGGGGCATTCCGGGTGCCCGGCGCCCATCTCATGCCGGCGGCAGTCGGGGTGGCTGAAATAACCAGTCGCGTTCATCGGGAAATCAGCGAGGAAATTGTTGGGGAACGTTTTACGAAAAATTACGGTATGGTTGGCGGCATGAATGTCACAGAAAAACTCCAGGCGCTCCTGAATCAGCTTAACACGGTCATCGTCGGCAAGCCGGCCCAGGTGCAGGACTGCGTGGCCTGCCTGCTGGCCGGCGGCCACCTGCTGATCGAGGACGTGCCCGGCGTCGGCAAGACCACGCTGGCCCATGCGCTGTCGCGCTCCTTCGGCCTGCAGTTTTCGCGGGTGCAGTTCACCGCCGACCTGATGCCCAGCGACCTGTCGGGCGTGTCGATCTACGAACGGCAGAAGGAAAGTTTTGTGTTCCACCCCGGACCGGTGTTCGCCCAGGTGCTGCTGGCCGACGAGATCAACCGCGCCAGCCCCAAGACCCAGAGCGCCCTGCTGGAAGCGATGGAGGAAAAGCAGGTCACCGTTGAAGGCGAAACCCGCGCCCTGCCCCTGCCCTTTTTTGTGATCGCCACGCAAAACCCGCACGACCAGCTCGGCACCTACGCCCTGCCCGAATCGCAGCTGGACCGCTTTCACATGCGGATTTCCCTGGGCTACCCCGACCGTTCAGCCGAGCGCGAGCTGCTGCGCGGCGCCGACCGGCGCGAAATGGTCGAGCAGCTGCCCGCCCTGCTGGCGCCGCACGACCTGCTGGAGCTGCAGCAGATGGTCGCCAAGATCCACGCCTCGGAGCCGCTGCTCGATTACCTGCAGGACCTGGTGACCGCCACGCGTTCGGGCCGCTGGTTTTTGCAGGGCCTGAGCCCGCGCGCCGGCATCGCCATCATGCGGGCCGCCAGGGCCCAGGCCTTTTTGAGCAAGCGCGACTACGTGGCGCCCGACGACATTGCCGCCGTGCTGCCGCAGACTGCCGCGCACCGGCTCATCCCGGTCAGCGATGCCGGCCGCGGGCCGGTTGAGCAGGTGCGGGCCATGCTCGACGCCGTGCCCCTTCCGTGAAGATGGACGCCACCCGGAACGCCCACGGCCAAGCCGGTTTCACAGCGGCGCGCGAATGGAATCCATTGGCCTTCATTCGCGGGCGCTTCCGGAAGTGGTGGCAAAGCAGGCTGCCTTTCACCGACAGCATGACGCTGACCCAGCGCAATGTGTACATACTGCCCACCCGCCCAGGCCTGATGCTGGGCGTGACGCTGCTGGTGCTGCTGGTGGCCTCCATCAACTACCAGCTTAACCTGGGCTATCTGCTGACTTTTTTACTGGCCGGCAGCGCGCTGGTGGGCATGCACGTCTGCCACGGCACGCTGCGCGGCCTCGCTATGAACCTGGCAGCACCTCCGGCGCAGTACGCAGGTGCCACAGCCACATTTGACGTGAAACTGACAAACGACAGGCGCACCTCGCGCCACGGGATCGGGCTCAGTGTGCTGGACCCGCATGATGTGGACGCCAAAAAGGAATCCTCAAAAACCAGCGAACAGCACTGGGTTTGGACCGATGTGCCCGCACAAGGCAGCAGCGTGGTGCAGGTGGCCTTCACGCCGCCCAGGCGGGGCTTGCACCGGTTGCCCACGCTGACCGCAGAGACCCGTTATCCCCTGGGTACCTTCCGCGTCTGGACGGTGTGGCGCCCCGCAGCCCAGATCCTGGTCTACCCGCAGCCCGAAGCCCACCCTCCGCCACTGCCGTCCGGCGAGCCCCGCTCGGGTGGCGCGGCCTCGGCCTTGCGGGCCCAGAGCACAGGCGACTTTGACGGCGTGCGCGGCTACCGCCGGGGCGATCCCATGAAGCTCGTGGTCTGGAAAAAAGCCGCCAAAGCCGATGAACAAGGCAACGGCCTCGTCGTGCGCGACGCGCAGCAAGCCCAGCGACACGAACTCTGGCTGGACTTCATGAACGCGGGCTCCGCAGGCGTTGAACAAAAGCTTTCCCGGCTGTGCGCCTGGGTCCTGATGGCCGACAAGCTCGCGCTGGACTACGGCCTGAGGTTGCCCGCGCTGGAGATCAAACCCGCCAGTGGCGAGGCACACAAAAGGCTTTGCCTGGAGGCGTTGGCGGTATGTTGAAGGCTTCTTTGTCTGCCCGACGGGGTCGCGGCTTTTTACCGAGGGCGGCTGGCCGGGCAACCCCGGCCAGCCGCCCTCTGCCGGGCATCCGGTGGTCGAGCCAATCCCGTGCCGGCGGCCAGCAGGACTCCCCATGCTGACCCGCCTCCAATCCCTGCCCCGCGACGCGCGCGACACCCTGTTCCTGCTGCTGGTTATCGCCTGGGTGCTGTTGCCGCAGGTGGGCAACCTGCCGCTGTGGTGCAGCGCATTGGCCGGCGCCGTGCTGGCCTGGCGTGGCTGGCTCGCCATGCGCGCCCGTCCGCTACCGGGTAAATGGTGGCTGCTGGCCCTTCTGGCCCTCACCATCGGCGCCACCCTCATGACGCACCGCACCCTGCTGGGCCGTGATGCGGGCGTCACTCTCCTGGTGGTGCTGCTGACGCTCAAGACCCTGGAGCTGCGGGCCCGGCGCGACGCCTTTGTGGTCTTCTTCCTCGGCTTTTTCTGCATGCTGAGCAACTTCTTTTATTCGCAGTCCCTGCTGACGGCTTTCAGCATGCTGCTGGGGCTGATGGGCTTGCTGACCGTTCTGGTCAACGCCCATTTGCCGGTGGGCAAACCGCCGCTGCTGAAAACGGCCAAAACAGCCGGCTGGATGGCCCTGCTGGGAGCGCCCATCATGCTGGTGCTGTTTTTGCTGTTTCCTCGCATGGCGCCCTTGTGGGGGGTGCCGAGCGACGCCATGACCGGCCGCAGCGGCCTGAGCTCCAGCATGCAAGTCGGCAATATCGCCACCCTGGCACTGGATGACAGCGTGGCCATGCGCATTCGGTTTGAAGGCGGCAAAACACCACCCCAGCAGGACCTGTATTTCAGAGGGCCCGTGCTTTCAAACTTTGACGGACGCAACTGGCAGCCACTGCGGCCCTTCCTGCCGGCGCGCTATGCGCTGCCCGCCAACCTCCAGGCCGCCGGCGCCCCGGTCCGCTACGAGGTCACTCTGGCGCCCAATAACCAACCCTGGATTTTTGTGATCGAAGCGGCCCCGGACAGCCCGGACCTGCCCGGATATCAAACCACCATGACTGCTGACCTGCAGTGGATCACCAACCGTCCCATCACCGACCTCGTGCGCTATAAGGCAGAGAGCTATCCCTCCTTCAGGCACGGGCCGCGCCAGCAGATGGTCGGGCTGCAGGAGTTTGTGGCCCTGCCGGCCGGCTTTAATCCCCGAACGCTGGCACTGGCGGCTGAGATCCGGCGCGATCCGCGTTATGCGGCGGCCAATACGCGCGCACTGGTGCAGGTCGCACTGGAAAGGCTGCGCACCGGCGGCTATGTCTACACGCTGGAGCCCGGCGTGTATGGGCAGCACACTGCGGACGAATTCTGGTTCGACCGCAAGGAGGGCTTTTGTGAACACATCGCTTCGGCCTTTGTCATCCTGATGCGCGCCCTCGACGTGCCGGCACGCATCGTCACGGGCTATCAGGGCGGCGAAGCCAACAACGTTGACGGCTATTGGGTGGTGCGGCAGAGCGACGCGCACGCCTGGGCCGAAGTCTGGCAAGCCGGCGAAGGCTGGGTGCGCGTGGACCCAACCTCGGCCGTTTCGCCAGGACGCACGGGGGCGTTCCAGCGCCTGACCGCACCGCAGGGTGTGGTGGCGCAGGCGCTGGGCAATTTCAGCCCGACCCTGTCGGCACAGCTGCGCGCCACCTGGGAGGCCATCAACAACGGATGGAATCAGTGGGTGCTGAACTACACCCAAGGCAAGCAGCTCAATCTGCTGAAAGACATCGGCTTTGAATCCCCCAGCTGGGAGGACCTGAGCTATGTACTGATCGCCCTCGTGGTGCTGGCCGCCCTGGCCGGCGCGGCCTGGACCTTATGGGACCGCGCGCAGCACGACCCCTGGCTGCGCCTGTTGGCCCGGGCGCGCAAACGGCTGGAAAAAGCCGGCATTCACAGCACGCCCGCGGCATCGCCCCGCCAGTTGGCGCTGCAGGTACTAAACCAGCATGGCAAACGGGCCCAGGCGCTGCATGACTGGCTGATGCGCCTGGAGCACCTGCGCTACGCCGCACCGTCAAACGGCGGCAAGGCGGCGCAGCAGCTTCAGGTACTGAAGCAGGAGTTCGACCGGCTTGCATGGCCTGCTTAAAATCGGGCATGGCTGCACTGAGGCCTTCTCCATCGCATTTCACCAACCGCTCCATGCCTTTTTACCGTTCCGGACTCGCCTTTTTCCTGGTCGCCGCGCTCGCCTGTTCCGCCGGGGCCGGCGAAGCCAAATCGCTCAAGAAGAAAGTCGCGGCGCCGGCGCAAACCCAGGGGCCGCTGTACTCCACTCGCCCCGAGGCCATGCAGTTCGCCGACGACATGGCCGCGCGCCGCGACCTGGACCCGGACTGGGTGCGCGATGCCATAGGCCAGTCGCGCTACAACGCCACCGTGGTGCGCCTCATGCAGCCGCCCACCAAAACCTTTGTGAAGAACTGGCGCGTCTACCGAAGCCGCTTTATCGACCCGGTGCGCATAGAGGCCGGCCGGCGCTTCTGGCTGGAGAACCAGCAGGCGCTAGAGCGTGCCGAAAAAGAATACGGTGTGCCCGCCGAAATCATTGTCGGCATCATCGGCGTGGAAACCATTTACGGCCGCGACACCGGAAATTTCCGTGTGATGGACGCGCTCACCACACTGGCCTTTGATTTCCCCGCCAACCATCCACGCGCCAAGGAGCGCAGCGAATTTTTCAAAGGCGAGATCGAACAATTTTTGACCCTGCAAAGCCGGCGCGAAGCCAGCCCTTTTGAGGCGCGCGGCAGCTTTGCCGGCGCCATGGGCCTGCCGCAGTTCATGCCCTCCAGCTGGGTCAAGTACGCCGTTGATTTCGACGGCGACGGCAATATAGATCTCTGGAACAGCAAGGCCGACGTGATCGGCTCCGTCGCGAGTTATTTCAAAGCCTTCAACTGGCAGCCCGGCATGCCCACGCACTACCCCTTGAGCTTTGACAAAAGCCGCCTTGACATGGATGCGCTGATGGCCCCCGACATCCTGCCGACCTTCAGCGTGGCCAGTTTCACCGAAAAAGGCGCGGTGCTCGAAGGCCCGGCCCTGCAGCACCCCGGCCCGCTGGCCCTCATCGAACTACTCAACGGCGCCGACGCCCCGCAGTACGTCGCTGGCACCGAGAACTTTTACGCCATCACGCGCTACAACTGGAGCAGCTACTACGCGATGGCGGTGATTGAGCTGGGGCGGGAAGTGGCGGCGCGGGTGAAGCAGTAAGGCCGAAGCGCCAGCTCCGCAAGAAGACGCTTCAGGACCGCGACTACTCAGGCCTGATATTCGCACTCTTGACCAGCTTGCCCCAGCGCTCCGCCTCCGACTTGATCAGGGCCGCGAACTGCTCGGGCGTGCCGCCGCCGATTTCGTTGCCCTGGCCCAGCATCTGTTCCTTGATGGTCGGGTCGGCAAGCGCCTTGTTGACGGTTTCATTGAGCAGCTTGATGAGGGCTGGGGGAGTGCCGGCCGGTGCGATCAGCCCTTGCCAGTTCTGCACTTCAAAGCCCGGCACGCCGGCCTCGGCCATGGTGGGCAGGTCGGGGAACAGTGGCGATCGCGTCTTGCTGGTGATGGCCAGGGCGCGCAGCTTTCCGGCACGGATCGAGGGTGCGGCCGAGTACATCTGCTCGAACATCATGTCCACCTGCCCGCCCATCAGGTCGGTCGTGGCAGGCGCTCCGCCCTTGTAGGGAACGTGGGTGATGGACAGGCCGGCCAACGACTTGAACATCTCGCCCGACAAATGGTGCGAGCCGCCCAAACCGCCCGATGCGAACGAGAGCTTGCCGGGGCTGGCCTTGGCGGCGGCGATGATGTCCTTGACGCTCTTGAAAGGCGAGCTCGCGGGCACCATGAGCACCAGCGGCCCCTTCTCGATCAGGCAGACCGGTGCGAGGTCTTTTGCCGGGTCGAAGTTCATCTTCTTGAACATGGTGGGATTGACCGCCAGCGGCGCGAAGTTTCCCATGCCGATGATGTAGCCGTCCGGCTTGGCATGGGCCACTGCGTCGGTGCCGATGTTGCCGCCAGCGCCCGGCTTGTTGTCCACCAGCACGGGCTGGCCCAGCGCGGTGGAGAGGAAACGGCCGATCTGGCGCGAGCGCTGGTCTGCATTGCCGCCAGCCGAATAAGGGCAGATAAACGTGATGGGCTTGCTGGGATATTTGTCCTGCGCCCATACCAGCGAAGGCAGGGCGATGGCAACCGAAGTGGCTTGCAGAAGTTGGCGGCGTTTCATGTCGGGGTCCTTGTTGTGAATGGAGTTCCGCAACATTAGTGCGCGTAGCTGTCAATCCGCTGGCACAACGATCCGTGCTTTCCCCTAGGCGGGTGGCCCACTGCGCCAGGCGCCGAAAGCCGAATGAAAGATATCAGCCCAACACGGCCTCGAGATAAAAGTCAGGCCGTTTTTTGCGAAGGCCAGCGATAAGCGAGTACCGCAGCCAGGGGATAGAAATGTTCACGCACTTCATCGAGCTGGTTGCCACCCCACAAATACACATACTCCGCATCCGCGCGAAGAAAGAAACCGACATGGCCCTTCCAGCCCGCCGGGTCTTCGCGCGAGAGAACGGCGATGCAGCCGGGCACAGGTGCATCCAGCGGCTCGCCCCACTCCAGCCACGAGCGCGCGAGCGCCGAGCCGGTGCCGGGAATGCCGACCTGCGCCAGGGACCAGTTCACGAACGAGGAACACCAGGAAGCCTTGTCGTCATAGCCGCGGATATTGGTGAGCGCGTGATATTCGGTGACCCGTGGATTGCTCCGACCCACGGGGTATGTGCGCACGCCGGCTTCGGCGAGGGCGATGGGCATCCAGGGTGATGGTTGCATGGACAAGAGTTTGGCGAAGGTGAAGAGTTCGAGAAAATTTCGAAAGGAGGCATTGAAAGGCTCAACCGCAGGCTACTTGCATCCCCCAAGGTTCCGTCGCTGCAGCGCTTCTTGCCATAGCCTTGCGAGCTCCCCCGGACGATCAGGGTGGGTTTCGTACACGGCGGCACCCGGTGGAATCACCACCCACGGCAGCGCACTTTTTGTCCAAAGGTGCGCTACAGGCTCAAACTCCTGTGCATTGTGCAGTGTGCCTGGCAGTAGTGCCGCCATGGCCGGTTTGTCCGCGGGCTCCGCCCACAACCGGGTGTCGCAATCGACGCACACTTTTGCCCTGCGCTGGCGCCCGTTTCCCATGTCAAATGTCAGGAGTTGCGGAGTCCCCCGCGTGACCTCCAGCGCCGAGCGATCAACCCACATCGCCAGCCGCATGGCGCTGCCGCTGCGTCGCTGGCAGTCTGTGCAATGGCAAGCGTAGAACGTCAGGGGATGCGCAGTGAGCTTGTACTGCACCTTTGCGCAAAGGCAGCCGCCAGCCCAAGGCGGACTTGATTCAGGATAGCGCATTGGTTCTCGCGCGACATTCTGCCGCGTCAGTATTTTGCCCCGCACGCTTGTCCCACATAGTCACATCTCCCAGTTGAACCTGCCGGTGATCGAGCGGTTCGGCAATTTCAAAGTGCCTTCGTTGCCATGAACCGAAAACTCGAAATCCCGAGGTAGTGTGTTGTCTCCGGGGTTGCTGTAGCGAACGAGCAGACGCTTTGCCTTTGCGTCAAACGCCACAACGACCAGGTCCGGCGGGCGAAGTATCGAGTTCAAGCTCGACCCAGGTGCGGAAAACGACAGGCTCGCCAGCACAGGACGCTCCTGCTGCCCCATCGTGAAATCGAGAATATAGCCGCCCCCTTCGAAGGATAGGGCACCCGTGGCTAAGGCATTGCCGCCGCTCGCGGCGACGGTCAGCACCGCAATGGCAAGCCAGGCCCGAAAGAAAACGGCAATCGCTTTCAGAGAGCTAGGCCACATCGACAAGCCGCGAAGGAGAAAGCTCAAGCGCCAGGAATCTGGTGCCCGGAACAGGATTGAACGCAACGGGCTCCGCCGGCAGGAAACCCAGCGATTCGTAGATGCGCTGCGCGGCAGCGAATTCGGGCAGGACATCCAGGCAGATGCGCGAATAGCCCGCGGCACGCGCTTCGGCGATGATGCTTTCAACCAGCCGGCGGCCGAGGTTTTCGCCTCTTGCAGCCGGCCGCACATAGACACGCTTGATTTCGCAGGTAGTTTCATCAACACGGCGTAGCGCCGCGCATCCAACAACGTCCTGCCCCTTCCATGCAAGAAGCAGGCGGCCATCGGGCACGGCGTACTTTCCAGGCAAGGCGGCGAATTCCGCCTCATAGTCCTGGAAGCCCAGGTCCACGCTGGGGCCGGCGATGTATTCGCGGAAGATGGCGACAACATGCTCAAGGTCGGCAGGAAAATTTGCGGGCTTGATCTCGGTCATCAGGCAAGCGTACTCCAGGTTGGAGGCACAGGTGCGGCGCACGGCGAGCAAACCCGCTCCATACGGAACAAAGCTCAGGCTTTGCCCTGTTGCCCGCGCCAGGCTTGAACGACAAGCAGGATCGCGCCGGCGGTGATGGCGATATCCGCGACATTGAAGATACCCGTCCGCAGCGGGCCCGCGCCGAGATTGATGAAATCCACGACGTAGCCCTCGTTGACGAAGCGATCAATCAGGTTGCTGAAGCCGCCGGCAAAAACAAGGGCCAGTGCAAAAACGAACCGGCCCTGGCCGCCCTTGGCAAATAGCGTGTACAGCAGCAAGGCCAGCAGCATTGCACCGACGCCTGCACACAGCGCTGCAAGACGCCAGGGCTTTGGGGCGGAAGCCCCCAGGCTCAAGAACGCGCCTTCGTTATGCGCGACCTGCAGGCGTACGGTGTCCGACAGCAGGGACAGCGCCTGGGCTTTCGGCAACCTCGCCTCGGCATATGTCTTTGTGGACTGATCGCAAGCCACGCAGCTCACAAGCACGCACAGAATAAGCAGCAAGCGTTTGGCGATGGACATTGTGGAACTCCTCGGGACTGGCTTGGCTTCTATCTGGTTTGCGGGTGCTTCCAGGTTAACTCACGCTGGCTCAATCGCGATCTCCACCGTCATGGACTCTTTCCCGCCGCCCCGGCGCACGCCTTTGATGGGCGGGCAGGCGTTGTAGTCCGTGCCCATGGCCAGGCGTACGTGGCGCTCGTCGATGAGGCAGCTGTGGGTCACGTCTATGCTGACCCAGCGCCGGGTCGCCACATCCAGGCAGACATCGCACCAGGCGTGGCTGGCCAGGTCGGGTTCGTTGGCGGCGTAAAAGTAGCCGCTGACATAGCGCGCCGGGTAGCCCAGGCTGCGGCAGATGGCAACCATGACATGGGCCTGGTCCTGGCATACGCCGGCGCCGGACTTAAAGGCTTCGAGCGCGGTGGTGGTCACGCTGGTGCTGTTCTTGCGGTAGCTCACCGCGCCGGCCACGCCGCGGCTCAGGGCCAGCAAAGCCGGCAGGCTGGCGGTGCCATCCAGGCTTTGCGGAATAAAGCGCCGGCCGAACTCGGCGAGCTCCCAGTGCGGCTCGGCAAGGTGGGCGGCGCGCAGAAAGAAATACGGGTGCGGCAAGGCCTGCGGATCATTGAATTCGGCGACGCCAAAAGTCTCGACCTCACCAGCGGCGTTGACCAGGCTCCAGCGCACATTGCTGGTGTTGCTGCCGACATAGGTGTAGGAGCTGATGGTGTTGCCAAAGGCGTCGCGCTGGGTGAACAGCTTTTCAGGCGCGCCCAGGCTCCAGTAGTGCACCGTTTGCGCCGGGCCCGACTGCGGCGTAAGCCACAAGGTTTGCAGCGCGTAGCGCAGCGGCTCGGTATACCGGTAGTCGGTGATGTGCCGGACGTGGAGTTTCATGCTGGAGCAGATACTTAACTGGAGGCACCACCGCCGCGCCCCAGAGAGGTCTTCGCCAGCAGGGGCCGCGGAACCGGCTTTGCCGGGCCGCAGGCGCAGCGCCCCCCCGGGGGGCAGAGAGCTACGCGCAGCGAGCGAACGTGGGGGCTCAATGAGTAGCCGGCACAAGAAACTCGCGGCTGATGTGCGCGCCTATTTCGTTGACGCGGTCCAGGAACTGGGTCAGGAAGGCGTGCAGGCCGGTGGCGAGGATCTCGTCGATGCGGGCGTACTGCAGGTCTGCGCGCAGCTTGCCGGCGCGGCGCTGGGTTTCGCTGGCGGTGTCGCTGGTCACCATGGCGAGGTTGCCCATGAGCTCATTGAGGCAGGCCAGCAGCGAGCGCGGCATGTCGGGCCGCAGGATCAGCAGTTCGGCCACGCGCTCGGGCTTGATGACGTCGCGGTAGACCTTGCGGTAGACCTCGAAGCCGGAGACGCTGCGCAAGATCGCGCTCCAATGGTAGAAGTCGTATTCCTGGTCTTTCTCGCCGTCGGTACCCAGGAAGTCGTTTTGCACCGCGTGGAATTTCACGTCCACCAGGCGCGCCGTGTTGTCGGCGCGTTCCAGGAAGGTTCCCAGGCGCAGGAAGTGGAAGGCCTCATCCTGCAGCATGGTGCCGGCCGTCACGCCGCGCGAGAGGTGGGAGCGGAACTTGACCCATTCAAAGAACTGGCCGGGGTCGCGTTCGAAATCACCGTTGCGCAGCATGCGAACCACTTCGAGGTAAGTCTGGTTCTGCGTTTCCCAGACTTCGGTGGTCAGGGTGCCGCGCACCGCCCGGGCATTTTCGCGGGCGTTCTTCAGGCAGGAGACGATGCTGGAGGCGTTCTGCTCGTCACGCACCATGAAGTCCATGACTTCGCGTGGGTTGATGCTGTCGCCGTATTTGGCGGCATAGGAAGGCTTGAGTTCGCTGATGCTCAGCAGGCTTTGCCAGCCGCCCTGCGCCACGGCGGCGGACTGCGGCAGCAGCGAGGTCTGGTAATTGACGTCCAGCATGCGCGCTGTGTTCTCGGCGCGTTCGGTGTAGCGCGACATCCAGAAGAGGTGGTCAGCGGTTCTAGACAACATGATTACGCTCCCCCAACTTTTGAAGATGACTGCGACTGCGATTGAGACTGGAACGCCACGGGCGATGACGGCCCCTCCAGAATCCAGGTGTCCTTGGTGCCGCCACCCTGCGAGGAATTGACCACCAGCGATCCTTCCTTGAGCGCCACGCGCGTGAGGCCGCCGGGCACCATCTGCACTTCCTTGCCGCTCAGCACAAAAGGACGCAGGTCGATGTGGCGCGGCGCGATGCCGCTTTCGACATAGGTCGGGCAGGTAGAGAGGCTCAGCGTGGGCTGGGCGATGTAGCCCGAGGGGTTGGCCAACAAGGCGGCGCGGAATTCCTCGATCTCGGCCTTGGTGGAGGCCGGGCCGACCAGCATGCCATAGCCGCCTGCCCCGTGCACTTCCTTGACGACCAGGTCCTTGAGGTTGGCCAGGGTGTACTGCAGGTCCTCGTTGTTGCGGCACATATAGGTGGGCACGTTTTTGAGGATGGGTTTTTCGCCGAGGTAGAACTCGATCATCTTGGGCACGTAGGGGTAGATGGACTTGTCGTCTGCCACACCGGTGCCGATGGCATTGCACAGCGAGACGTTGCCGCTGCGGTACACGTTGAGCAGGCCCGCGCAACCCAGCGTGGAGTTGGGGCGGAAGGCCAGCGGGTCCAGGAAGTCGTCGTCGACGCGGCGGTAGATGACATCGACACGGCGCGGTCCGCGCGTGGTGCGCATGTAGACGAAGTTGTCCTTGACGAAAAGATCTTGCCCCTCGACCAGTTCCACGCCCATCTGTTGTGCGAGGAAGGCGTGCTCGAAGTAGGCCGAGTTGTACATGCCGGGTGTGAGCACCACCACCGTGGGCTCGGCCGTGGCGGGCGGCGCCATGGCGCGCAGGGTTTCCAGCAGCAGGTCGGGATAGTGGGCAACGGGAGCGACACGGTTTTCGCTGAAGAGCTCGGGGAAGAGCCGCATCATCATCTTGCGGTCTTCGAGCATGTAGCTCACGCCGCTGGGCACGCGCAGGTTGTCCTCAAGCACGTAGTACTCGCCCTCACCCTGGGCATTGGGCGCGCGCACGATGTCGATGCCGCTGATGTGCGAATAGATGTTGCCCGGAACGTCCACGCCCATCATCTCGGGGCGGAACTGCGCGTTCTGGAATATCTGCTCGGAAGGGATGACGCCGGCCTTGATGATCTCCTGGCCGTGGTAGACGTCGTGGATGAAGCGGTTGAGCGCCGTGACGCGCTGGACCAATCCTTTTTCCATACTCGCCCATTCGTGCGCGGGAATGATGCGGGGGATCAAGTCAAACGGAATCAGCCGCTCGGTGCCGGCGCCGTCCTCGTCCTTGGCGCCGTAGACGGCAAAGGTGATGCCGACGCGTCGGAAAATCATCTCGGCTTCGGCGCGGCGCGCCTGCATCACGTCAGCCGGCTGCTTGGCCAGCCAGCGCTGGTAGCCCTGGTAGTGTTCACGGACGCTGGACTCCGCGGCATTCATTTCATCAAACATCGGTCGGCTCATTGGCTTGATCTCCAGCAAGTTATGCGCAGGGCATTATTTTTAATATAGCTTAGCAAGTTATGCGCCAAGGCGGACGCATCCTCGTCTTATTTTTCATTCGCAAGCACATGATGCCAGTAGCGTTTGCCCTCTTCCCGCTGGCAGCGCAAGGCGTCAGCATGCTGGCTGTTCCATACCGCAGCGCCACATGTCGCGGATTTGACAAGGCGTATGCGGCGCGCCTCGTAACGCTCGGCCACGGGCCCAGCGGGGTGGCCGAAGCGGTTGCGGTAACCCGCTTGCGCCATGGCCCATTGCGGCTGCACGGCGTCCAGGAAGGGCGCGCTCGACGAAGTCTTGCTGCCATGGTGCGGCACCAGCAGAAAGTCGGCCTTGAGGCGAACCGGATCGCTGGCAACCAGGGCCGCCTCCTGCGGCGCCTCGATGTCGCCCACCAGCAAGGCGGTGCGGCTGCCGTCGGCATTGGAGATGCGCAGCACGCAGCTCATGGCATTGGGTTTGGCCACGCTGTCGTAGGCAGCGGCGGCCGGGTGCAGCAGCTCGAACTGCACACCGTCCCACTCCCAGCGCTGACCGGCCATGCAGCGCTCGGCCTTGCGCACCGCCTGCAGCGGGTGCGTGTCTTCAATCGAGCTGACCAGCCGGGCGCCGGGCTGCATGGCCAGCACAGCGGCTGCCCCGCCTATGTGGTCGATGTCGCGGTGGCTGACCATGAGGACGTCCAGCCGCTCGCCGAGCGCACGCAGCAAGGGCACCAGCACGCGGTGGCCCGCATCGCTTTCGCGCGAAAAGCGCGGGCCAGCGTCGTAAAGCAGGCTGTGGCCCGCGGTGCGCACCAGCACCGCATTGCCCTGGCCGATGTCGGCCGCCAGCAGTTCAAACTGCCCGGGCGCGACGCGGGCCGGCTGCCACAGGAGCACGGGCAGCAGCAATGGAATGCCGAGTACACGCCAATGCCAGGGCAGGCGTGTGGCCAGCAAGCCGCCGCCCGCCACCCCGGCAACGGCGCACCACAGCGGCGCCGCAGCCACGCTGATGGATGCCAGCGGCCAGCTCGCCAGCCACTGCAGGAACAGGGCCAGCAGGCTGACACAAGCGGCCGTCGCACCCCAGGCCGGAGCCCACAGCACTCCCAGCAGGGCCAGCGGCGTGACCAGCAAAGTCACGGCCGGAATGGCCACGGCATTAGCGAGCAGGCCGACCAGCGAGACCTGGTTGAACAGCAGCAGCGACAGCGGCGTGAGCGCGAGCGTGACCACCCATTGCTCGCGTGCTGCCCGGCCCAGACCCGCCAGCCAGCGGCGGGCGGGCGGCCTCCATCCACCTTGCGGAACCGCTTCCTGCTGATGGGTGCGGGCATCGGATGCACCCGCATCCGTGGCGAACAGCACACCCACCGCCACAAAAGAAAGCCAGAAGCCGGCCTGCATCAGCGCCCAGGGGTCTATAGCCACCACCACGCCCATGGCCAGCAGCCAGGCCTGGGCCCAGGGCCACTGCCGGCCGCCCTGGCGCAACAGGATCACGGTGGCCAGCATCCAGATGGTGCGCTGTGCGGGCACGCCCCAGCCTGAAAACAGCGCATACAGGGTCGCGAGCAGCAAGCCTCCGAGCGCGCCGGCACCGGCGGCTGGCAACGCCAGGCACAGACTGGGAGTCAGGCGCGCGGACCGCCGCCACAACGTACTGATGAGCAGCGAGGCGGCCCAGGCGAACATGGTTATGTGCAGGCCGGAGATGCTCATCAGGTGCGCCACGCCCGTGGCACGAAAGATGTCCCAGTCGGCGCGTTCAATGGCGTTCTGGTCGCCCACCACCAGCGCAGCGATGATGCCGGCCCATTGGCGGTTCTCGACACGCGCAAAAATTTTCTCTCGCACCGCCTGCCGGGCCTGCTCAATCGGGTGTTGCCAGCTGGTGGAAAGCTTCTCGGGCGGCGCGTCGTGCACGCCGGCCCGCACATAGCCGGTGGCCTGCAGGCCCTGTTCCCACAGCCACAGCTCGTAGTCGAAGCCATGCGGGTTGCTGTTGCCGTGCGGCGCCTTGAGCCGCACCGTCATGCGCCAGCGCTCGCCGGGGCGCAATACCTGCGGCTGGCGCTGCAGGGCCAGCGCGGCTTCGAACGGGTCGACATCCTGGGCGGGGCCGCGCGCCTCCCGCCCGGCAAAGCCTGAATACCAGCCCAGCAGAATGCGCGGCGGCAAGGCGACGGTGCGGCCGTCCAGGCGCGCCGAGTCCACATCCAGGCGGAAGCGCAAGCCATCTTCGCCGGGCTGCGGCATGGCCGGCACGCTGCCTGACACCTCGACGTCGCGGCCTTCGAGGGCCGGGTCCAGCGCGGTGGACCGGAAGGCGCAGGCGCGCCAGCCGGCCGAGCCAAAGCCCAATAGCGCTGCCAGGACAAACGCCAGCCCCACCCTGCCCCAGGACCTGCCGCGGCCAGGCCATAGCAGACGCCACAACAAGGCCGCCGCACAAGGCAGCACCAGATATAACGCATAGCCTTGTTCCGGCCACAACGCGGGCTGCTGCAGCTGCAGGGCCGCACCCGCGATAAAACCGGCCAGAACAGGCCCCGGACTCCTGGCGCCTTGCCGCGGCCCGGTGAATACAGCGCTCCTCACAGCTGCCTCCCTCTTTTTTGCTTTTTTGAAGCTGCTTAACGGCGAGCCGGAGCAAGAAGCCGACAGCGCGTCATGCAAACTCCGCATATGGCGCAGCTCTTGCTTTCAGAAATGCCGTCAAATCCGGGTAAGCTGTTCACACGCCATTTGAGGCGACCGATTTAGACGACCGCTTGATGTGGCGGTCCTTGCGCCCTGTTGTTTTTTAAAGCGAGGTTGCCTTGTCCATCCACGTTGCCCTGAACCACATCACACACTACAAATACGACCGCCTGGTGAGGCTGGGCCCGCAGGTGGTTCGCCTGCGGCCCGCGCCGCACAGCCGTACGCGGGTTTTGTCGTATTCCCTCAAGGTCGAGCCCGCCGGGCATTTCATCAACTGGCAACAGGACCCCTTTGCCAACTACCAGGCCCGCCTGGTGTTTCCCGAGCCGACGCGCGAGTTCAAGGTCACGGTGGACCTGGTGGTCGAAATGGCGGTGTTCAATCCTTTTGATTTCTTCCTGGAGCCGGCGGCCGAGGAGTTCCCCTTCACTTACAACGCGCTGCAGGCCCGGGAACTCGCGCCCTACCTGGCGACCCAGCCGGCCACGCCGCTGTTCAAGCGCTACCTCGAGAAAATCGACCGCACGCCCAAGCGCACCATCGACTTCCTGGTGGGACTGAACCAGAGCCTGCAGTCGGACATCAAATACTCCATCCGCATGGAACCGGGCGTGCAGACACCCGAAGAAACCTTGCGCCTGGCCTGCGGCTCCTGCCGCGACACCGGTTGGCTGCTGGTGCAACTGCTGCGCCACATGGGCCTGGCCGCGCGTTTTGTCTCGGGCTACCTGATCCAGCTCAAGGCCGACGTCAAATCCATAGACGGCCCCAGCGGCGCCGAGGCCGATTTCACCGACCTGCACGCCTGGTGCGAGGTCTTCCTGCCCGGCGCGGGCTGGATAGGCCTGGATCCGACCTCCGGCCTGATGGCGGGCGAAGGCCATATCTCATTGGCCTGCACGCCCGAGCCCTCCAGCGCCGCCCCGGTCGAAGGCGGCGTCGACAAATCCGAAGTCGAGTTCGAGCACCACATGGCGGTGCAGCGCATCTACGAATCGCCGCGCGTGACCAAGCCCTACACCGAGGAGCAATGGCAGGAGGTGCTGGCACTGGGCGAAAAGGTGGACCAGGACCTGGCTGCCGGCGACGTGCGCCTGACCATGGGCGGTGAGCCGACCTTTGTGGCCACCACCGATCGCGACGCGGCCGAATGGAACATCGACGCGCTGGGCCCGACCAAGCGCGGCTACGCGACCGAACTCGTGCAGAAGCTGCGCGCCGAATACGGCGAAGGCGGCTTCCTGCATTTCGGCCAGGGCAAGTGGTACCCCGGCGAGCAGCTGCCGCGCTGGGCGCTGAGCATTTTCTGGCGCAAGGACGGCCAGCCGATCTGGCAGAACCCTGCCCTGTTCGCCGACGAGCGCCAGCCCTGCAGCTACACCAGCGCCGACGCGCAGCGCTTCATCCAGACCCTGGCGGGCAAGCTGGGCCTGGCCACGACCTACATCACGCCGGGCTATGAAGACACCTGGTACTACCTCTGGCGGGAACGCCGGCTGCCGGTCAATGTCGACCCCTTTGATTCGCGCCTCGACGACGCCATGGAGCGCGAGCGCCTGCGCCGCGTCTTCATGCAGGGGCTGGACTCGGTCGTGGGCTATGTGCTGCCGCTGCAGACCAAGGAGCAGCTCAGGCAGCGAAGCGCCGGCGCCTCGCCCGCGCTGGCCGGCCCCAAGTGGACCACCGGCCCCTGGTTCTTCCGCGACGAACGCATGTATCTGATGCCGGGCGATTCGCCCATGGGTTACCGCCTGCCGCTGGATTCCGTGCCCTGGGTGTCCAAGACCGACTACCCCTACATGATCGAGTCCGACCCGTTCGCGCCGCGGCAGGACCTGCCCGCCGCTTCGGCACTGGCCGCGCGCTACAACGGCAGCTTCAGCGCGGCCCGGGGCGCCACGCCCGCGGCGCCCTCCGCGGGCAGCACCGCCAGCTCGCTGGCGCAGTACATGGCGCGCCACCTCGCGGGCAACACCGCGCTGTCGCAGGCCAGCCGCATCCTGCAATTCCGTCCGCTGGGCAATGGCGGTGCAAGCGATGGCAAACAGGCCGGCACCGCGCCCGAGGCAACCGCCCCCGCCGACGACCGCGCACCCAAGCCCTTTGAGTCGGCCGCCTGGCTCACGCGCACCGCGCTGTGCGTCGAGGTGCGCGACCCGCAGCGCGCCAACGGCCCCAAGGACAAACCCAAGGCCGACCCGGATAGCAAGGCCAACCAATCAGGCCGCGGCGAAACCGGCGCGATCTACGTCTTCATGCCGCCCATGGAGCGGCTGGAAGACTACCTGGACCTGCTGGCCGCGGTGGAAGCCACGGCGCAATCGCTGGGCGTGAGCATCGTGCTCGAAGGCTATCCGCCGCCGCGCGACCCGCGCCTGAAGATGCTGCAGGTCACGCCCGACCCTGGCGTCATCGAGGTCAACATCCACCCGGCCTACAACTGGGGCGAATTGGTGGAACACACCGAGTTCCTGTACAAGATCGCGCACGAGACGCGCCTGTCGGCCGAGAAATTCATGACCGACGGCCGGCACACCGGCACCGGCGGCGGCAACCACTTCGTGCTGGGCGGCGCTACGCCGGCTGACAGCCCCTTCCTGCGCAAGCCCGAGGTGCTGGGCAGCCTGATTGCCTACTGGCACAACCACCCCTCGCTGAGCTATCTGTTCTCGGGCCTGTTCATAGGCCCGACCAGCCAGGCGCCGCGTGTGGACGAAGCGCGCAACGACCAGCTGTACGAGCTTGAAATCGCCCTGCGCGAAATTGAAAACAACCGCAAGAAGTATGGCGCCGACATGCCGCCCTGGCTGGTGGACCGGACCTTGCGCAACATCCTGGTCGACGTGACCGGCAACACGCACCGCAGCGAGTTCTGCATCGACAAGATGTACTCACCCGACTCCGCCACGGGCCGCCTGGGCCTGCTGGAGCTGCGCGCCTTTGAAATGCCGCCCCATGCGCGCATGAGCATTGCCCAGCAATTGCTGCTGCGCGCGCTGGTGGCGCGCTTCTGGAACAAGCCCTACCACGGCCGCGTCACACGCTGGGGCACCGAACTGCATGACCGCTTCCTGCTGCCGGGCTTTATCCGCATGGATTTTGAAGACGTTTTGACCGAGCTGCGTGAGGCCGGCTACGCCTTCGACATGGCCTGGTTCGAACCGCACTTTGAGTTCCGCTTCCCGCTGATCGGGCAGGTCAAGACGAATAGCATCGAGCTCACGCTGCGCAGCGCGCTGGAGCCCTGGCATGTGATGGGCGAGGAAGGCTCGGCCGGCGGTACGGTGCGCTACGTCGATTCGTCGCTGGAGCGCATCGAGGTGCATGTCACCGGCCTCAACGACAACCGTTATGTCGTCACCGTCAACGGCCGGGCCCTGCCGCTGCAAAGCACGGGCCGCGTCGGCGAATACGTGGCCGGCGTGCGCTACAAGGCCTGGAACCCGCCGTCTGCCCTGCATCCCTCGATTGGCGTGCACGCGCCACTGACCTTCGACATCGTCGATACCTGGATGGAACGTTCGCTAGGCGGCTGCCAGTACCACGTGGCGCACCCGGGCGGGCGCAACTACGACACGTTGCCGGTCAATTCGTATGAGGCCGAAAGCCGCCGCCTCACGCGCTTCTTCCGCATGGGCCACACGCCCGGCAAGATGCGCGTGGCGCCGGCGCAGCCGAGCCGGGAGTTTCCGTTCACGCTGGATCTGCGCTAAGGACCTGCTCGCGGTCTAAACGGGGCTTCTACACAAATCACCGCCAATTCCCACTACCTGTTCGCTCTGAGCCTGTCGAAGGGCTTCGACCCTTCGACAAGCTCAGGACAGGCCAAGCTCAGCCCGAACGGTACGTCCTGGGTGCGCCTGTCTTATGGCGGCAACATTTGCATGCACAAGCGGTATAAATCGCCGTTTGACGGAGAAGTCGTGCCCGATTAAGGCTTTAGGCTTACGGACCGCAGGCATACTTGGCAGCACGTGGAAAATAACACCCAGTCCCTTTTTGCCGCCCAGGCACTCGAATCCCCCTGTGCGCTGGCCGCCGCCTTGGCGCCGCATGCAGCAGCCGGCCATTTTGACGAGCTCCGCGGCCGTGTCTCCGAAGGCCCCGCGCCCGCCGAAACGCCCGCGCCGGCGCAGTCCGCGCTGCGCGTGGCCGGCAGCGCCTCCGAAACAAGTCCGCCCCAGCCCGAAGCCGCCGCAACTACGCCCACGGACGACAGCCTGTCGCCCGAGTGGACGCGTTTTTTCAACTTCCTGGGCGCCGACGGCTTTCACGACCTGAACCACCGCACCGCCAACCTGCGCCGCCAGATCCGCGACAACGGCGTGACCTACAACGTCTACGCCGACGCCAACGGCCCGCAGCGCCCCTGGGCACTGGACCTGTTCCCCATGATGGTGTCGGCCGGCGACTGGGCGCAGATCGAGGCCGGTATCCAGCAACGTGCCCGCCTGCTGGACCGTGTCATGGCCGATATCTACGGTCCGCAGGAACTGCTTTCCAAAGGCCTGCTGCCCAGCGCGCTGGTGCATGCGCACCCGGGCTACCTGCGCGGCATGCAGGGCGTGCAGCCGGCCGGCGGCACCTATCTGCACATCGCCGCCTTCGACATCGCCCATGGCCCCGACGGGCGCTGGTCCGTAGTGTCGCAGCGCACGCAGGCGCCCTCGGGCCTGGGCTACCTGCTGGAAAACCGCCTGACGATTTCCCTGCTCTTCCCCGAAGCCTTCCGCGAGATGAAGGTCGAGCGCCTGGGCGCCTCGTACAAGGCGCTGGTGGACGGCCTCAAGGCCATGAGCCCGGCCAACGGCAACGAGGAAAGCCGCGTCGTGTTGCTGACGCCAGGCCCCTACAACGAAACCTATTTCGAGCATGCCTACCTCGCGCGCTTCCTGGGCCTGACCCTGGTCGAGGGCAGCGACCTGCTGGTGCGCGACGACAAGCTCTACCTGAAAACCCTGAGCGGCCTGGAGCGGGTGCATGGGCTGCTCAAGCGCCTGGACGACGAGTTCCTGGACCCGCTGGAGCTGCGCTCTGATTCAACGCTGGGCGTGCCCGGCCTGTTGCAGGTCATACGCGCGGGCAATGTGCTGGTGGTCAACACACCGGGCTCTGCCTTCCTCGAGTCGAGCGCGCTGCTGGGCTTTTTGCCCGCGCTGTCGGAACACCTGCTGGGCGAGACCCTGGCCCTGCCCTCGCTGGCCACCTGGTGGTGCGGCGAACAGGCCGTGCTGCAGGACGTGCTGGGCCAGCTCAAGAACAGCGTGATCAAGCCGACCTACCCCGGCTCGGGCATGGAGTCGGTGATAGGCCACACGCTGTCGCGCCGCGAGCTCGACGAATGGGCCGGCCGCATCCTGCGGCGCGGCGAAGACTACACGGTGCAGGCCTACCTGCCGCTGCCGCAGACGCCGACCTGGCAGGGCGAGCGCATCTCCCCGCGCTCGGCCATGCTGCGCGTCTTCGCTGTGGCCGACGGCAAGGGCTCCTGGCAGGTGCTGCCGGGCGGGCTCGCACGGCTGGCAGGCAAGAACGAGAACATGTCCTCCATGCAGCATGGCGGCAGCAGCGCCGACGTCTGGGTGCTGGGTGACAGCGCCGCCGCCAAGGCCCAGGCCGAACATGCCGCGGCCGCGCGCGCCGAGCATGCCGCACCGGCCTGGTCCACGGCGCCGCTGCGCCACCGCCCGCCGGTCACCAGCCGTGCGGCCGAAAACCTTTTCTGGCTGGGCCGCTATACCGAGCGCGCCGAAAACTCCACGCGCCTGGCGCAGATCACCCTGCAGTGCCTGGGCGGCGAAGACCAGACCTCGCAGCCGTTGCTGGCCTGGCTGAGCAGCATGGCCGTCGGCAACGCGCTGGTGCTGGACACCGTGCCGCCGGCCACGCAGGCGCGCCGCGTATTCGAACGCGCCCTGATTGCCAACCTTGCCGACACCGAACAGGCCGCCAGCGTGGGCTTCAACCTGCGGGCGCTCAAGAGTGCGGCCTCGGCCGTGCGCGAACGCCTGTCGCAGGAGCAGTGGCACGTGATCGTGCGCTCCGAGGTCGATTTTTTCCAGCGCTGCACGGTATTCAGCGCCGAGGGCCAGGGCCAGTCGCAAAGCCAGGGCGGGCAAAGCCAGAGCCAGTACCTGCTCGAATACTCTTCCGTCGAGGCATTGCGCGCCCTCGAATCGGCCAGCGGCTTCCTCTCTGCCATGACAGGTGCGCAGACCGACCGCATGACCCGCGACGACGGCTGGCGCCTGCTCAGTGTGGGCCGCCTCATTGAGCGGCTCAACACCCTGGCCGGCGCGCTGGTGCGCGGCTTTGAAACAGGCTCGGTGTTTGAAGAAGGCGGCTTCAACGCCATGGTGGCGCTGTTCGACAGCACCATCACCTTCCACGCGCAATACCAGCAGCGCCGCGACATCCCGGCCCTGCTCGACCTGCTGGTGCTGGACCGTGACAACCCGCGCTCGCTGGGCTGGGTGGTGCAGACCCTGCGCGGCCGCCTGGCCAAGCTGGCAGGCAGCGCGCCAGGCGATATGCCCGAACTCGCGATGTCCCTGCCCGATCCTGGCAGCTGGGCCCTGGCCGACCTGTGCGCCGGCCTGGAAACCAGCGCCGACAGCGAAGCCGGCGACGCTGGCGCCGACACAACCAGCCAACAGCATGATGGCCAACTGGTCCAGATGCTGCAGCAATGCTGCGACGCCGCGCTGGACCTCTCGGACACCCTGAGCCGCCTCTACTTCAGCCACGCCGCCTCCGGCAGCCAGAGCCTGGGCGCCTGAGCAAGAAGCCCTAGCGAATCGTCCCATGCTGCTGCACGTCGTCCACGAGACCCGCTACCGCTATGCGCCTGCGGTGGAAAACGCCCACCACGTGGTGCACCTCAAACCCGCCAACCGCAACGGCCAGAACCTGCTCAGCCATGCGCTGCGCGTGGACCCGGCGCCCGCGCAGCTGTGCGAGACCGTGGACGTCTATGGCAACACACGCAACTATTTTTCGCTGCAGGCCGCGCATGACAGCCTGACCGTCGTGGCCGACAGCGTGGTGTCTACTTCGGTCGCCAATCCGCTGCAGTCCGAAGCCTCGCTGGCCGCCGGCGGGCCGGTCTCACCGCCCTGGGAGCAGGTGCGCGAGCAGTTCCGCTACCGCGCGGGCGCGGCCTACGACAGCGCCTCTGAATTCCTGTTCGCCTCGCCCTATGTACCGCGCGACGAAGCCTTCGTCGAATTCGCCCGCCCCAGCTTCCTGCCCGGCCGGCCCTTGCACGAAGCGGCGCGCGACCTCATGGAGCGCATCCACCACACCATGGCCTATGAAAGCGCCAGCACCGAGGTCAACACGCCGGCGCTTGAAGCGCTCAGGCAAGGCAAGGGCGTGTGCCAGGACTTCGCCCACATCATGGTGGCCTGCTGCCGCGCCATGGGCCTGCCGGCCCGCTACGTGAGCGGCTATCTGCTAACCAGCCCGCCGCCCGGCCAGCCGCGCCTGGTCGGCAGCGACGCCTCGCATGCCTGGGCTTCGGTTTACTGCCCGGGCCTGGGCGCCTGGCTGGACTTCGACCCCACCAACAACCGCGCGCCGGGCGAAGACTACGTCACGCTGGCCACCGGGCGCGACTTCCTCGATGTGTCGCCCATGCGCGGCGTGATACGCGGCGGGGCGCAGCACATCCTCGATGTTGCGGTGACGGTGGAACCGCTGCCTGCCGCAAACACCACAAGCGCTACGAGCTGACCGGCTCTCCGAGCAACGACCCTTCGGGCAAGCTGCCCACCAGCCGGCGCCGGCACAGGCCCACAAATTCCTGCGCGGCCCCGGACTGCGCCTGCTTCGGCTTGAAAGCCAGCAAGGCGCGGAACCACACATCGGCCGCCAGCGGCACGCTGCGCAGGCCCAGCGCTAGGTATTCGCGCGCCACCAGCGGATTCGTCACGGCCAGCCCGGCACCGGCCAGCACCAGCGCGCATTGCGTCGCGCTGTAGGGCGTTTCGATCACAAAGCGCGGCTGCACCCCGGCCTGCGCGAGCGCCGCTTCCAGGCGCTGCTGCGCCGTATCGGACGCCGACAGGCCCACCAGCGGTACCTCCTGCAAATCCTGTAGTTGCAGCACCTGCCTGCGCGCCAGCGGATGGGCGGCCGGCATGATGCAGACCGCAGGCGCCTGGTAAAACAGCGAGGACACCAGGCCGCTGACGTCGGCCTCGTCGCCCAGAAAGGCCAGGTCAACCGCGCCCTGGAACAGCGCCTCGCGCAGCACCTTGGAGCTGTCGACCATCAGCAGGCAGCGCGTGCGCGGGTAGCTGCGCTGGAACTCGGCCAGCGCCCAGGGCATGACGCTGGCGGCCATGGCGTGCAGCGAGCCTATGCGCAGCATGGTGTCTTCGTGCGACTGCAGGGCCACGATTTTTCGCTGCACGGCCTCCAGGCCTTCGTAGACCCGCTCTACCTCTTCCATCAGCGCATGGGCCTCAGGCGTGGGCGTGAGTTTGCCCTTGGGCCGGTCAAACAGCTTGAGGCCGGCGCGCACCTCCAGCTGCTGCAGCAGCTGCGTGACGGCCGGCTGGCTCACATGCAAGGCCGCGGCCGCGCGGTTGGCCGAGCCCAGCCGCATGACCATGCGGAACACCTCGATCTGGCGTGCGCTTGCCTCGGCCATGGTCGTCTCCTTATAAGTTTCACTTATTCTAAATGGCAAACAAGTCACGCACAGCTCCCCCAGGCCTTCCTACCATTGGCCGCATGAATTCCCCCGTTTCCGAATCGTCCGTGGTGCCTGGTGTGATCCGCAACCCTAGTCTGGCCGGGCTGCGCTGCATTCATTGCACCCGCGAATACCCCTTGCGGGACCTGCCGGCCGGCTGCCCGCATTGCGCCGCGGCCGGCACGCCCGCCAGCCTGGAGGCGGTTTATACCGGACTGCCCTCAAGCCTCGAGACCACCAGCACAGGTTATAAGTGGGGCGCTTGGCTCCCCTACACCCAGGGCGTGTCCCTGGGCGAAGGCGGCACGCCCTGCCTGGACCTGCCGCGCCTGGCGCGCGCCTATGGCCTCAGGCAGCTGTCAGCCAAGCACGAGGGCATGAACCCCACAGGCTCGCACAAGGACCGGATGTCGGCCCAGGCCGTCAGCCGCGCGCTGGATGTGGGCGCTGAAACCGTGGTGTTGGCCTCCAGCGGCAATGCGGCGGTGTCAGCGGCGGCCTATTGCGCCGCGGCCGGCCTGGCTTGCGAAGTCGCCACCTACCAGGATATGCCGGAACCCTTTGCACGCGCGCTGCACCGCCTGGGTGCCAGGCGCATCACTTTCGGGCGCGGCTTCGGGCGCTGGGAGCATTTGCGCCGGCGCGTCGAACAGGACGGCGCTTTCGCGCTCACCAACTACAGCGTACCTGCCGTCGGCAGCCCGGCCTTCGGCGTGGAAGGCTATCGCGCGGTGGCGCTTGAATGCGTGGCTGAAGGCTGCATCCCCGACCACGTGCTGGTACCCACCGCCCGCGGCGATCTGCTCTGGGGCCTTTACAGCGGCCTGCGCGACCTGCTGCAGGCCGGGTTGATCGCGCGCATGCCGCGCCTCTGGGCGGTCGAGCCTTTCCCGCGCCTTTCCCGCGTGCTGGAGGGCGCAGCGCCACAGGGCGAATTCAGCGGCGCAACCGCGCAGTTTTCCATTGCCGGCAGCACCGTCACGCTGCAGCAAATGCTGGCCGTGCAACGCTCGGGCGGCGGCGCGGTGGTGGTGGGCGATGCCGATGCCAGCGAGGGCAGCGCCCAACTGGCCGCGCAAGGCCTGTGGGTGGAGCTGTGCGCGGGTGCCTGCCTGGGCGCGCTGGCTCAGCTGCGCGCGCGTGGCGAGATCGCTTCCTCCGAGCACGCCCTGCTGCTGTTGACTGCCAAAGGCGACCGCGACGCTTTCGACACCTTCCCCTGATTTCCCGTTTCCCCGAACTTTCCCAGACCGCAAAGGATTTCCCCATGAAGACCCGACTGCTCACCGCCCTGCTCCTGGCCGGCGCCAGCCTGATAAGCACTGCCGCCTATGCGGCCTACCCCGACAAGCCGATACGCCTCATCGTGCCCTGGGCGCCCGGCGGCAGCACGGATGCGATTGCACGCGCCGTCGCGCAACGCATGGGCGAAACCATGGGCCAGAGCGTCATCGTGGACAACCGCTCCGGCGCATCGGGCCGCATAGGCACCGAGGCCGCGGCCAAGGCCGCGCCCGACGGCTACACCTTCGCCATCGTCGAGCTGCCGCATGCGATCGCGCCCGCGGTGTTCAACAAAATGCCTTACGACCTGCTGCGCGACTTCACGCCGATTTCCATGGTCGGCACCTCGCCGCTGATGCTGTTTGCCAGCGGCACGCCCTACAAGAACGGCGACATCAAGGGCTTCCTGAAACACTACCGCGCCAGCAAGGTGCCGCTGGCGCTGGCCAACAGCGGCAACGGCTCCATCAGCCATCTTTCCGGCGAGTTGTTCGCCACGGCTACCGGGATCAAGGTCAGCGCGATTCCCTACCGCGGCTCGGCGCCTGCGCTCACCGACGTCGCGGCCGGCCAGGTGGACGCCCATTTCGCCACGCTGGCCAGCGCCAGCGCACTGCTGGGCGCAGGCAAGATCTCGGCCCTGATGGTGAGCGGCAGCACGCGCCTGGCTTCCATGCCCGAGGTGCCCACCGCGCGGGAGGCCGGCATGGAGAGCATGCAGTTCAACCAGTGGTGGGCCCTGGTGGCGCCGGCCACCACCCCTCTGGAAATCGTCGAGCGCTTGCGCAACGAAGCCGTCGCGGCGCTGGCCCATCCGTCGACGCGCGAGCGGCTCAACACCCTGGGTGTGGACCTCAAGGGCTCGACCCGTGACGAGCTGCGCGCCTTCATGCGCAGCGAGGTGGACCGCTGGGGCGCCGTGGTCCGCAAGACGGGCATCAAGCCCGAATAAAACACTACACCAGCGCCGGGCCTGCATCACTTCCTTTCATGCCGCTACAGGCCGTCGCGCGGACGGGCCGCCCTACAATTCCCTGCACACCCCCCAACTGCGGGAACGGCCTTCAACCAAAGGGAACATCATGAGCGCCTACGACAAACTGAAAGCACTGAACATCACCCTGCCCGCCGTGGCGACACCTGTTGCGGCTTACCTGCCTTTTGTGCGGACCGGCAACCTGGTGTTCCTGAGCGGCCATATCGCCAAGAAAGACGGCAAGCCCCTGGTCGGCCAGCTGGGCAAGAACATGACGACCGAAGAAGGCAAGGCCGCAGCGCGCTCGGTCGCCATAGACCTGATGGGCACGCTGGAAGCCGCCGTGGGCCTCGGCAAGGTCAAGCGCATCGTCAAGCTCGTGAGCCTGGTCAATTCCACCGGCGACTACACCGAGCATCACCTGGTAACCAATGGCGCGAGTGAACTTTTCGCTGAAATTTTCGGTGATGCCGGCACGCATGCGCGCGCCGCCTTCGGCGTGGCGCAGATTCCCATGGGCGCTTGCGTCGAGATCGACCTGGTGGCGGAAGTCGAATAAACGTGGGTGCCTTGACCCGGCCTGCCGCCTGTTTCACGCGCCGGGCCGCGGGCCTTATCCTGCTCTGGGCGGGTTTTATTGGCGCATCGCATGGGCAGTCGCCCACACGGGAAGACATGGCCGGTGACTACATGCTTCAGGGGGTGATGGAAACCGCCTCCGGCTTGCGCTTGAGCAGTGATGGCAGTTACCGGTTCTTTCTGATGGTCGGCTCGGTTGATGAATTGGACCAAGGCCGTTGGCACATCGAGAACTCGAATGTGGTGCTTGAATCCAGCGTAACGCCGCAAGCACCCACCTTTACGTTTTTGCGCTCCAGTAAAGAGCCAGGAGCGGCTGCCAAGGTTAGCTTCGAGGGCCCCGACGCGCAAAAAGTGGCCGCATTGGCGCAAGTCGATTTCACGGCCAACGGACTTACCGTCCCGGCGCGCAGGACGCGTTCCACCAGCGTAGAAGCAGACAGCTTCGACGTGCCGATCAACAAAGTCAGCCTGTTTTACCTTGGCGCGATGCGCAGCTATCCGGTTGTCGAGCATCGCCCCCAGGACCCAAGCCACAACCACTTTGTGTTTGCCGCTGCTTTGGGCAACTACGGTTCCGTACGCTTCGACAAATTGCGACTGACCATTGACGGCGACAACCTGCGGATGCAGCCGCCCCAGATAGGCCGCGAGTTTCGCTACGCCAAGGTGAAGGCCAAATCGCCTTGAAACTCGTCCCGGCACGAGGTTTCCCCCGTCTACAACAGGGCGAGCCGGGCAGTCCGAAGACAGGGTTGGCTGAGGGCGATTAAACTCATCACGCCCCAGCCTTTTGCCGGGGCAGCGTTCTCAGGGCGGGGTGAAATTCCCCACCGGCGGTGTTTGCAGGCAACTGCATCAGCCCGCGAGCGCCTTGTTACCGCATTCACGCGGAAACAAGGGTCAGCAGATTTGGTTCAACTCCAAAGCCGACGGTCATAGTCCGGATGAAAGAGAGCGCGATGCAAACGGCTGTGCCGTGGGCGGCGTTTGCCGGCGTGGAGTTGCTTCGCCCCGGTAGCCGTGTGCCCCCCGCGCTCGCCGCAGGCTCGTGCGCCCTGATTCTGGTAACACCTAACAGAGGCCATCCATGAGTCAGACAACTACTTCCCTTCCTTCCGCCATCCATTCCGGTGGCACACCCAAGGCGCGTTACGCCTTTATCCAGTCCTCCTGGCACGAAGACATCGTGGACCAGGGGCGCGGCGCCTTCCTGGCCGAAATGGCCAGGCAGGGCGTGGGCCCTGAATCCATAGATACGTTTGAAGTGCCGGGGGCTTTCGAGATTCCGTTGCACGCCAAGAAGCTGGCGCAGTCGGGCCGCTATGCTGGCGTGGTGTGCTGCGGGCTGGTGGTGGATGGCGGCATCTACCGCCATGAGTTTGTGGCCGACGCCGTCATCAGTGCGCTGATGGGCATACAGCTGGAAACCGGCGTGCCGGTGTTCTCCGCAGTGTTGACGCCTCAGCATTTCCATGAGCATGAGGAACACCGCAAGTTCTTCACCGCCCACTTCCTGACCAAGGGCAAGGAAGTGGCGCAGGCCTGCCTGGAAACGGTGACGGGCCTCAGAAAGCTGGAAACGCTTCTCGCGGCCTGAACGCCTGAAGGTTGGCGAACCCGCAGCTTCGCGGCTGCGGGCTTCGGAACTTATTCGACGCGGGTGATGCCGGTCGGCTTGAAGCCCAGGTCGGCCGCCTTGCCCTTGCGCGCGCGTGCCGCGCGGGCGTTGTTGAGCGTGCGGATTTCCAGCGTTTCCTCGCGCGCCTTGCCGCCGCGGCCTATGCCTTCGATCCTGACGCTGCGGGTGTACGCCGCCGCGCCGGCCAGGGTGTCCTTGGCTTCGAGGTCTATCAGCATCAGGCCGCGGCCGCCCGCGGCCTGCATCTTGAGTTCGGCAATTTCAAAGGTCAGGATGCGTCCGCCCGTGGATGCGCAGGCTACATGCGTAGCCGGTACCATGGGCGTCGCGCCGCTGTTGAAGGCAGCGTGCGAGGGCCTGCAGATGGTTTCGCCTTCGGCGCAACTGATGAAAGCCTTGCCGGCCTTGAGGCGCGATGTCATGTTCTCGACCGTGGCAAGGAAGCCGTAGCCGCCGCTGGCGCTGAGCAGCAGCGCGGCGTTGGAGGGGCCCGCGAAGTAGTGCACCAGCTGCGTGCCGGACTCCAGGTCGATCATGGTGGTCAGGGGCTGGCCGTCGCCGCGCGCGCCGGGCAGCGAGGACACGGGCACCGAATAAATCCGGCCGCGCGAGCCGAAGGCCAGCAAGGTGTCGACGGTGCGGCATTCAAACGTGCCGTAGAGCCCGTCACCGGCCTTGAAGGCAAAGCCCGCCGGGTCGTGCCCATGGCCGCTGCGCGCGCGCACCCAGCCTTTGTCGCTGATGACCACGGTCACCGGCTCGTCGAGCACCTTGACTTCGAGCACGGCTTTTTTCTCGGCCTGGATCAAGGTGCGGCGCGCGTCGGCGAACTGCTTGGCGTCGGCCTCGATCTCCTTGACCAGCAGGCGCCGCAGCGCCGCCGGGCTACCCAGGATTTCCTCAAGCTTGGCCTGCTCTTCGCGCAAGTTTTTAAGGTCCCGCTCGATCTTGATGGCTTCGAGCCGGGCCAGCTGGCGCAGGCGGATTTCCAGGATGTCTTCCGCCTGGATTTCGGTGAGCTTGAAACGTGCGATCAGCGCGACCTTGGGCTCCTCCGACTGGCGGATGATAGCGATCACCTCGTCGATATTGAGCAACACCAGTTGCCGGCCTTCGAGGATGTGGATGCGGGCCAGCACCTTGTCCAGGCGGTGCTGCGAACGCCTTTGCACCGTGGTCTGGCGGAATTCAACCCACTCGGTCAGCATCTGGCGCAGGGTTTTCTGCGTCGGCTTGCCGTCCAGCCCGACCATGGTCAGGTTGATGGGCGAGGAACTCTCGAGGCTGGTATTGGCCAGCAGGGTATTGATGAGTTCGGATTGGCCGATCTTGCTGGTCTTGGGCTCGAACACCAGGCGCACGGGCGCGTCCTTGCTGGACTCATCGCGCACCACGTCAAGCACAGCCAGCACGGTCTGCTTGAGCTGCACCTGCTCCTGGCTCAGGTTTTTTTTGCCGGCCTTGATTTTTGGGTTGGTCAGCTCCTCGATTTCTTCGAGCACGCGCTGGGTGCTGACGCCGGGCGGCAGTTCCTGCACCACCAGTTGCCACTGGCCGCGCGCGAGTTCCTCGATCTTCCAGCGCGCGCGCACCTTGAGCGAGCCGCGACCGCTGCTGTAGGCGGCAGCGATTTCCGCGCTGCTGGAAATGATCTGCCCGCCGCCCGGATAGTCGGGGCCGGTGATCAGCGAGAACAGCTCGTCATCAGAGAGCTTGGGCGTCTTGATGAGGGCTACGCACGCGTCGGCGACTTCGCGCAGGTTGTGGCTGGGGATTTCAGTGGCCAGGCCGACGGCGATACCGCTGGCGCCGTTGAGCAGCGAGAAGGGCAAACGCGCGGGCAGCTGGCGCGGCTCTTCGAAGGAGCCGTCGTAGTTGGGCGCGAAGTCGACCGTGCCTTCGTCGAGCTCATCGAGCAGCAGCGTCGTGATGCGAGCCAGCCGCGCCTCGGTGTAGCGCATGGCTGCCGCGCCGTCGCCGTCGCGCGAGCCGAAATTGCCCTGGCCGTCGATCAACGGGTAGCGCTGGCTGAAATCCTGGGCCATGCGCACCATGGCGTCGTAAGCGGCCTGGTCGCCGTGGGGATGGTACTTACCGAGCACGTCGCCAACCACGCGCGCGCTCTTGACGGGCTTGGCCCCGGTGGCGCCGTTGGCACCGCCAAAGCCCAGGCCCATGCGCGACATGGCGAAAAGGATGCGGCGCTGTACCGGCTTCTGGCCGTCACAGACATCGGGCAAGGCGCGGCCTTTAACAACGCTCAGCGCGTATTCAAGGTAAGCCCTCTGCGCGTACGCGGCCAGCGAATCCTGGTCGGCGGGTTCGGGAACGGGAGCAACTGCGTCCGGTGTAAAGAGGTCATCCATCGTGATTTGACTTGGGCTGGATCGGTTGATGCCGGGCCGGTGCGCGCAGGCGCGGCCGGTACGGGATTATGAAAAGAAAACGCCGCTTTCAGGCTGCCGGGTCTACAGGCGGAAAGCCGACAAAAGCCGGCACATGAGCCGCCTCAGTTGCGCTCGGCCGGGGCCTCCGGCGTGGCGGTGGACGCGACCGTGGTCGGCACCATGTTGCCGCGGCCGGTGGTGCCGCCCATCATCTCCATGCGCACCCGGCCGCCGGGCGCCGCCATCATGTTGGGTGGCTTGAGGTGGTTATAGAGCTGCATCACGGTCTTGACGTAGTTTTTGGTTTCAGGATAGTTGGGTATCTTGTTGCCGGCACGCTGCACTGCCCCTTCGCCGGCGTTGTAGGCGGCAATCGCCAGCTCGAGCTGGCCCGGGAACATGGCGATCAGGTCGCTGAGGTAGCTCGAACCGGCCCGGATATTGGTCTTGGGATCGGTAAGCTTTTTCTGGATGGGGGCATCCTTGCTGGCCCGCACCCCATAGCGCTCCGCCGTCGGCGGGATCAGTTGCATCAGGCCAACCGCGCCCTTGGGCGAGACGGCCTGGGTATTGAAGCCCGATTCGGTGGCGATCAAGGCCTGCAGCAGTTCATAGTCGATGCCGTGCGTGGCGGAAGCCTCGCGCAGCAGGTGCTTGACGGCCTTGTAATTGGGCGACACATCAAAGTAAGCGAGCAGCTTGGGCGGCGCATTGGCCACGCCGGTGGCCAGGTTGGCACCGTTTCCGACGGCCTTGCCACTTTTGACACCGCCGCCGGCGCTGAAACTTTCGCTGCCGCGGAAGAAGAGTTCATAGCGGTCGTCAAGCCGCACTGCCGAGAAGTGCGCAATGCCGTCCTTGTCGACATAACCCCAGATGTCGGCATGGGCGGGCGAGGCGAACAATGCGCCCAGAGCCATGAGTGCCAGGGGCAAACCCAGGGCACGCAGCGGCCGGTACAAAAAGGAAAAAAATATCTCAGGCTTCATCAAACATCAATTTCCACGGCATCGCCGTGCAGTTCCATCAATTCGCGGCGCGCCGCGGCTTCGCCCTTGCCCATCAGCTTGGTGATCAGGGTCTCGGTTTGCAGGAAATCCTGGTTGCCCAATTGCACCGGCAACAAACGGCGGGTATCCGGATTGAGTGTGGTTTCCCAGAGTTGTTCCGCACTCATTTCGCCCAGGCCCTTGAAGCGGCTGATGCTCCAGGCCCCTTCTTTCACGCCATCTTTGCGCAACTTGTCCAATATGGCGGTCAGCTCGCCTTCGTCAAGGGCATAAAACTTGGACGCCGGCTTTTTGCCCCGGGCGGGTGCGTCCACCCGGAACAGCGGCGGCCGCGCGACATAGACATTACCCGATTCGATCAATTTGGGGAAATGGCGGAAAAACAGCGTGAGTAACAGCACCTGGATGTGGGAGCCGTCCACGTCCGCATCGCTCAGGATGCAGATCTTGCCGTAGCGCAGCCCGCTCAGGTCGGGCGTGTCGTTCGGACCATGCGGGTCGACGCCGATGGCAACCGCAATGTCGTGGATCTCGGTGTTGGCGAAGAGGCGGTCGCGCTCGACTTCCCAGGTGTTGAGCACCTTGCCGCGCAGCGGCAGGATGGCCTGGCTTTCCTTGTCACGGCCCATCTTGGCACTGCCCCCGGCCGAGTCCCCCTCGACCAGGAAGACTTCGTTGTGCGCCAGGTCGCGGCTTTCGCAGTCGGTCAGCTTGCCGGGCAACACGGCCACGCCCGAGCCCTTGCGCTTTTCGACCTTCTGGCCGGCCTTTTGGCGGGTTTGGGCGGCCTTGATGGCGAGTTCGGCGAGTTTACGGCCGTAGTCGACGTGCTGGTTGAGCCACAGCTCCAGCGCCGGGCGCACAAAGCTGGAGACCAGCCGCACCGCGTCGCGCGAATTGAGGCGTTCCTTGATCTGCCCCTGGAACTGCGGGTCCAGCACCTTGGCGCTCAGCACATAGCTGGCGCGGGCAAAAACGTCTTCCGGCAACAGTTTGACGCCCTTGGGCAGCAATGAATGCAGGTCGATGAAGTTCTTGACGGCATTAAAAAGGCCGTCGCGCAGGCCGCTTTCATGGGTGCCGCCGGCGCTGGTCGGGATCAGGTTGACATAGCTCTCTCGCATGGGCTGGCCGTCTTCGGTGAAGGCCACGCACCATTGCGCACCCTCGCCTTCGGCAAAGCTGTCGTGCTGGGCGTCGGCGAAACCCTCGCCGTCGAACATCGGGATCACCGGGTCGCCGGTCAGGGTCTGCATCAGGTAGTCGCGCAGGCCGCCTTTATAGGACCAGGTCTGGGTGTCCTTGGTTTTTTCGTTGGTCAGCGTGACGGTGACGCCGGGCATGAGCACGGCCTTGCTGCGCAGCAGGTGCGTGAGTTCGGCCATGGGCAAGACCGACGACTCGAAATACTTGGCGTCGGGCCAGGCGCGCACCGTGGTGCCGGACTTGCGATCGCCCTCTCCGGCTTTGCGCAGGTGCAGCTTCTCGATGACGTCGCCGCCCGAAAACACCAGGCGGGCGACCGTGCCTTCGCGGTGCGTGGTGACTTCCAGGCGCTTGGACAGCGCATTGGTGACGCTGACGCCCACGCCGTGCAGGCCACCGGAAAAGCTGTAGGCGCCGCCCTGGCCCTTGTCGAACTTGCCGCCGGCGTGCAGGCGGGTGTAGACGAGCTCGATCACGGGCGCTTTTTCTTCCGGGTGCAATCCAAATGGAATGCCGCGGCCGTCGTCTTCGACGCTCACCGAACCATCGGTGTGCAACGTGACCTTGATCTTCTTACCGTGGCCGGCCAGAGCCTCGTCGGCGGAGTTGTCCAGCACCTCCTGGATGATGTGCAGGGGGTTGTCGGTGCGCGTGTACATGCCCGGGCGCTGCTTGACGGGCTCCAGGCCCTTGAGCACGCGGATCGAACCTTCGGAATATTCGGTAGGTAGTTTGTCAGCCATGGCAGATGAAAGAATTGCCGCAATTGTAGTCCGGGCCGCAAAAGTCACTGTACAAACATACAGCCAAGCTGATTCCGCCCTGGAAACGAAGGTCGTGCGCGGCAGCGTTTGACCATTTTCGTTACAGTCAGCAAATCGCTTGTTTGCCGACCCGGCTATCCTTATTTTCGCCGCTTACGGCGACCACCCATGACCACAGACACCCCCAAACTTTCCATGCAACAGGTGCTGATCTGCGGCGCCACCATCGTCACGCTGTCCATGGGCATACGCCACGGCTTCGGGCTGTGGCTGCAGCCCATCACCCAGGCCCAGGGCTGGACCCGCGAGACTTTTGCCTTCGCGCTGGCGGTGCAAAACCTGTCCTGGGGGGTGTTCGGCATCTTCGCCGGCATGGCGGCCGACCGCTTCGGTGCCTTCCGTGTGATCGTGGTCGGGGCCCTGCTGTACGGGCTGGGCCTGGTGGGCATGGCGCTGTCGCCCACGGGATTTTTATTCACCATGACAGCCGGGGTGCTGATAGGCGCCGCGCAGGCCGGCACCACCTATGCCGTGATCTACGGCGTGATAGGCCGCAACATCCCGGCGGAAAAGCGTTCCTGGGCCATGGGCGTGGCCGCGGCGGCGGGCTCCTTCGGCCAGTTCCTGATGGTGCCGGTCGAGGGCTTGCTGATCAGCGGCCTGGGCTGGAAAGAAGCGCTGCTGGTGCTGAGCGGCGCGGTGCTGCTGATCGCGCCGCTGGCCCTGGGCCTGCGCGAAGGCGGCTTTGGCGGCGGCCAGCCCGCCAAGCGCGAGCAAACCATAGGCCAGGCGCTGCGCGAGGCCTTCAAGTACCCCAGCTTCCAGTTGCTGATGGCGGGTTACTTCGTCTGCGGTTTCCAGGTCGTGTTCATCGGCGTGCACATGCCCAGCTACCTCAAGGACAAGGGCCTGTCACCCCAGGTGGCCAGCTATGCGCTGGCGCTGATCGGGCTGTTCAATGTCTTCGGCACCTACATCGCCGGCTCGCTGGGCCAGAAAATGGCCAAGCGCAAGATCCTGGCGACGATTTATTTCTCCCGCGCGGTGGTGATCGCCGTGTTCCTGGCGGCGCCGCTGAGCCCGCTCAGCGTGTATATCTTCGCCAGCCTGATGGGCCTGCTGTGGCTGTCGACCGTGCCGCCAACCAACGCGGTGGTGGCGCAGATCTTCGGCATCCAGCACCTGTCCATGCTGGGCGGTTTTATCTTCTTCAGCCACCAGATCGGCTCCTTCATGGGAGTGTGGCTGGGCGGCTATTTATATGACCGCACCGGCAGCTATGACATCGTCTGGTACATCGCCATTGCGCTGGGTGTGTTTGCCGCCCTGGTGAACCTGCCGGTGCGCGAGGCGCCTATCGCGCGCGCCATGCCGCAAGGGGCCTGACATGGCCAAGAAGGCCGGCCTGTGGGCGCTCGCGGTCATCGCGTCGCTGGGAGTGTTTGCCCTCTACACACGGCCGGATTTCCTGTTCACACTCGCCAACCAGATCTGGGCCTGCTTTTAAGGCTCCGGCGGTTCACGAGTGACGGGGCAGCACGCCCCCAAGGACGGGAAGGGAACACCATGAAAACCATCATCATCACCGGTGCTTCGGACGGCATAGGCGCCGAAATGGCGCGGCAGCTGGCCCAAACCCACGGCGCCGGGCTTGCGCTGGTGCTGGCCGCGCGCAATGAAACCATGCTGGATGCGGTCGCCGGCCAATGCGCCGCGCAAGGCGCGCAAACCCTGGTGGTCAAGACCGACGTGTCCATCGAGGCCCAATGCCGCCACCTGGTGGACGCCGCCATCGGGCGCTTCGGGCACATCGACGCCCTGATCAACAACGCCGGCATGTCGGCCCAGGCCCTGCTGGAGGACGTCAAGGCCCAGGACCTGGGCTGGTACGAGCAACTGATGCGCATCAACCTCTGGGGCAGCGTCTGGTGCACCCATGCCGCCCTGCCCTATTTGAAGCTGCGCCACGGCAGCATCGTCGCGGTCTCCAGCCTGGCCGGGCTGATCGGCGTGCCGGGCCGCACGGCCTACAGCGCGAGCAAATTCGCCATGGTGGGATTCTTCGAGGCACTGCGCGCTGAAATGAAGGGCGCCGGCGTCAGTGTGACCACCGCCTACCCGGGTGTGGTCGCCACCCAGATCCGCCACCACGGCTTCAATGCGGCGGGTGTGGCGGCCGGATCCAGCGGGCTCAAGGAGGACGACGCCATGAGCGTGGAGGAATGCGCCCGGCTGATCCTGCAGGGCATGGCACGCAGGGACCGCGAGGTGGTTATGACGGCCAAAGGCAAGCTGGGGCGCTGGCTCAAGCTGATCGCGCCCGGCCGGGTCGAGGCCATGGCGCTGGCGGCGCTCAAGGACGAAGTGAAGCCTCTTTAATATGAATGCTGGTCAGCACGGCACGGAGCAGCCCTCCGCCTGGGTACAACGCTGGTCTCACCTGATCCGCGAAGGCGGAGTGGTGCTGGACGTCGCCTGCGGCTACGGCCGCCACGCGCGGTGGTTTCACGGGCGGAACCACCCGCTGGTGCTGGTAGACCGCTCACAGGAAGCCATGGACGCCATCACCGGCGTCATCCCCGCATCGTCCCGCGAAGCCGTGGTGGCCGACATCGAGGCCGGGCCCTGGCCTTTCGCCGGCCGCCAGTTCGACGCCGTCGTTGTCACCAACTACCTGTGGCGCCCGCTGCTGCCGGCTTTGCTGGCCAGCCTCACCCCCGGCGGCGCGCTGATTTACGAAACTTTTACGCAGGGCAACGAGACCGTGGGCAAGCCGTCCCGGCCCGATTTTTTGCTGCGCACCGGTGAATTGCTGGAAACCTGCCGGGGCCTGCGCATCGTCGCCTTCGAGGAGGGGTTCCATGAAAACCCGTCTCGCTTCATCCAGCGTATCGCTGCCGTCCGGGAAGCAACCGGAACCGCGGGTTTGCCCGCCCCGCCTCGCTGTTTCCTGCCCTAGGCTCTGGGTAGAATGCAGGATTGGCTTTTTGGGGCCGGCCCGGCGGTATTCCAGCCAAACCCTCCCCGGCCGCGAACGTTTACAAGTACAGCATGAAACCCATTACTGGCAGCATCGTTGCATTGGCAACGCCCTTGCATGATGACGGCAGCGTAGACTACCCCACCCTGCGCAAACTGGTGGACTGGCACATCGCCGAAGGCACCGATTGCATCGGCGTAGTCGGCACCACCGGCGAATCCCCGACGGTCAACGTCGAGGAGCACTGCGAAATCATCCGAGTCTCGGTGGAGCAGGCCAAAAAACGCGTACCCATCATGGCCGGCTGCGGCGCCAACTCCACCGCCGAGGCCATTGAACTCGCCAAATTCGCCAAGCAGGTGGGCGCCGACTGCCAGCTGCAGGTCGTCCCCTACTACAACAAGCCCACGCAAGAAGGCCAGTACCGGCACTTCAAGGCGATTGCCGAAGCCGTCGGCGACCTGCCCACCGTGCTGTACAACGTGCCCGGCCGAACCGTGGCTGATATGGCGCACGCCACCGTGCTGCGCCTGGCGCAGGTGCCCGGCATTGTCGGCATCAAGGAAGCCACCGGCAACATCGAGCGCGCGCAATGGCTGATCAAGGAAGCCCCCAAGGGCTTTGCCGTGTATTCGGGCGACGACCCGACCGCCGTGGCGCTCATGCTGTGCGGCGGCCAGGGCAACGTCAGCGTGACGGCCAACGTGGCCCCGCGGCTCATGCACGAGCTGTGCGTGGCCGCCGTGGCGGGCGACACCCGCCGCGCGATGGAACTGCAGTTCAAGCTGCTGCCGCTGCACCGGAACCTGTTCATTGAAGCCAACCCGATTCCCGTCAAGTGGGCCATGGCCCGGATGGGTCTTTGCGGTGGCACCTTGCGCCTGCCCATGACGCCGCTGGAAACATCGAACGAGGCGGCTGTCGAAAATGCCCTGCGCGCCTCTGGCCTGATTTGATTTGCCTGATCTGATTTTTAAGGGAACCCAAGTGAAGATATCGCCAACACGTCCTGCATTTTCAAAAGCCCGGAGCGCCGCAGCTGTGTCCGCGCTGGTGGCCCTCGGCCTGCTCGCCGGCTGCTCCTCCATCCGCGAGGTGATGGACGGTGAACGCGTCGATTACAAAAGCAGCGGCGCCAAGGGTCCCTCACTGGACATCCCACCCGACCTGACCCAGCTCAGCCGTGAAACCCGCTACGTGGTGCCCGGCACCGCGGTGTCCGCCAGCAGCTACCAGGTGGGCCAGCCCACGCAGACTGTGCAGACGGCGACCACCAGTGTGGGCGACGTGCGCATCGAGCGCGCCGGCAGCCAGCGCTGGCTGGTCGTGAACCGGCCAGCCGACAAGCTCTGGGGCCCCGTGCGCGACTTCTGGCTCGAAAACGGCTTCCTGCTCGCGCAGGACCAGGAAAACCTCGGCATCATGGAAACCGACTTTGCGGAGAACCGCGCCAAGCTACCGCAGGACTTCATCCGCAGCGCGCTGGGCAAGGTCTTCGATGGCCTTTATTCCACCGGGGAGCGCGACAAGTTCCGCACGCGCCTTGAGCGCCGCCCCGATGGCGGGACCGAAATTTACGTCAGCCATCGCGGCATGATCGAAGTCATTACCGGCGCGAAGGCCGGTAGTTCCTCCGGCGACAGCACGGTCTGGCAGCCCCGTCCCGCCGACCCGGAACTCGAAGCCGAATTCCTGCGCCGCATGATGGTCAAACTGGGCGTGTCGCAAGAGCAGTCCAAGGCCCTGGTGGCCGCAGGTGCCACCAAGCAGACTTCCCGCATCGCCACCGTCAACAACCTGCCCGTCGTGCAGATCGACGAAGGCTTTGACCGCGCCTGGCGCCGGGTCGGCCTGGCACTGGACCGCACCGGCTTTACTGTGGAAGACCGTGACCGCAGCCAGGGTACCTACTTCGTGCGCTATGTCGAACCGGTCACCAACAAGGCCGAACCCGGCTTCTTCAGCAAGCTGTTCAGCGGATCGCCGCCAGCCACGCCGCCGCTGAAGTACCGTATCGCCGTCAAGAGCCAGGGTGAGAGCACCACGGTTTCCGTTCTCAATGCACAGGGCGCCCCCGAATCGTCGGCCAATGCCCAGCGCATCGTGCAGGTGATTGCCGACGACCTGAAGTAATCCGGGCCTGCCGCCCGATCAAGCCCAGCCGCACGGACCGCGAAGTGCGACGCCCATGTTGAGGTTCAAAAGCCTGGGCAGCGGCAGTTCGGGCAATGCCACCGTGGTCGAAGCGACAGGAATCGCGCCTTCGCGGGTTCTTGTCGACTGCGGGCTGGGCCTCAAGCACCTGCTTTACCGGCTGGGCGAGGCCGGGCTTCAGCCTGAAGACATCAATGCCGTGTTCATCACGCACGAGCACGGGGATCACATTGGCTGCGCCCGCTCTCTTGCCTTGCGCTACCGCATTCCGGTCTGGATGAGCCACGGCACGCACACGGCCATTGGCGCGCCGGATTTCGACGGCCTGCTGCACATCGCGCGCGACAGCAAAGCCATAACACTGGGCGGCCTGCAGCTCACGCCCTTCACGGTGCCGCACGATGCCCGGGAGCCCTTGCAGCTTACCTGCACCGACGGCTCGGCCAAGCTGGGCATCCTGACCGACCTCGGCCATGCCACAAGCCATGTCATGGCAAATCTCATGGCATGTGACGCCCTGATGCTGGAGTGCAACCACGACACCGACATGCTGGCGCAATCCTCGTATCCCCCCTTTTTAAAGCGCCGCGTAGGCGGCCAGTACGGCCACCTTTCCAACGTCGCGGCGGGGGAAATTGCACGCACGCTGGTTCATGGACGGTTCAGGCATCTGGTGGCGGCGCACCTGAGCGCGCAGAACAACCGGCCCGCACTGGTGCAGGCGCTGATGAGCGAAACCTTGGGCTGCGGCGCAGACGACATCGTCGTGGCCAGACCCGATACCGGCACACCCTGGCTTTCACTCTAAGACTGCGGTCCCGGCCGCACGCCAGCGGCAAAGCCCGAAAGCAGCGGCGCAAAAAAAAGCCGCCCTACGGCGGCTTTTTCAATTCACTGAAGAATTACTTGGCGGCGCTTGCAGCAGCGGACGTAGCGGCAGCGGCAGCTGCGTCAGCGGACGGAGCAGCAGATGCGGCGGCAGCAGGTGCAGAAGCGTCAGCAGCAGGTGCTGGTGCCGGTGCAGCAGCAGGTGCTGGTGCAGCAGCAGGTGCAGGAGCTGCGGCTTCTTCTTTCTTGCCGCAAGCAGCCAGTGCAACAGCGGCAACGATTGCTGCCAGAACGAGGGACTTGTTCATTTTTACGATCCTTGGTGATATTTAAGAAAAACAATTTCCGGAAATTGTCAAAAGAACCCAAACCGGAATTCAAGTTGTTTTTGACCGGGGAAAGGACTCGAGCTCTTTCTACCCAGCTTTAAATTATATGCTGGATATTACAAGCCTGAAAACCCTTAGTCGGCAAACCATGACCGTGCAGCGGCCCCCATTGCCGGTTCCAAGGCGGAAAGGCCTAAAGCCCCAGCGTGGTGGCCGGGAAGGCCGGCGAGCTTTTCAGCAGTTTTTCATTGAGCCGCTCCCGCAATGCGACCCGGCGCACCGGCTCGGAACCGGCCATGCCGGTGCAGCGCTGCAGGTCGAGGCGCTCAAAGACCCAACCCGGCCCCAGCAAGGCACTGGGCAGGTCATCCGAAGTATTTGCACGGCACTCGATGATGTGTGCCCAGGTCCGCCGCCAAGTAACAAACCGCGCATGCCGGCGCGACACCTCGTCGTAGTTCCGGGCCAGCATGGTGAAGGTCCGGCCGGTTTTCGACCAATCATTCAAAGCCTGTGCCACTGTGCGCTCTCCCAGCGGCCAATCTTCGAAGTCCGGGTCGCAGACAATGATTTCACGCCAGCCCTGCTGCGCCCCCGTCGCAAAGGCTTGGCGGATCATCTCGGTGAAGTCAGTGCGTCCGCTGAAGCGGCCTTCCGGCAAGGGCTGCGGTGGTGTCGGTATTACATCGCTGTCCATGGAGCTTCTCCTTGGCAAAAGTGGCCACAAATTTGGGCATCAGGCATCCGCAGCCGGCTCCAGCCTCAGCCAACCCGCATCGTGCCAATCGCCGAGCAGCGCCATGGCGGAAGCGCTGGCCTTGCGCAATTCACGCGGTACCAGGCTGCGGGCGTCGGCCAGCCGGCGCATCAACGTGGCGTCGGCGCCCTTGGCGCGGTAGCTCTCCCCATTGATGAAGATATGGTTGGCGTCGTACATCATCCGCGTGCGGGCATCGAGCTTGATCCCTGCATGGCCGGCCTCCACGGCATCGGCATCCCATTCATCCGCAGCCTCGTCAAACCAGACGGAAGGCTTGGGCTCGGTCATGTACTCACCCAGCACACAGGCCAGCGCAAGGGGATCTTTGAGTGCCTCCTGGACAGCCTGACTGGCGAAGGCAGCAAGCTCGTCCGGCATTGCCGCCGGCGTGGCCGTCGCATCCTGTCCGGGGTCGCGGTAGATATCCGGCGCCTTGGGCGCGCTGCGCCCGGCAGGTGCATCGGCCTGGCTGTCAGCCTCGCTGAATTCCGCCAGGCGCTGCAACAGCTCGGCGGCCAATTCGCCGCGCGCCGGCGACCTGAAGCCTATCGAATAGGTCATGCAGCCTTCGCCCGAAGTCGCCGCCTCGGCAATGCCGTCGTGCGCATAGCGCGGCGGCAGGTACAGCATGTCGCCAGCCTCCAGGACAAACTCCTGCTCGGGTTCAAAGTTTTGCAGGATCTTCAGCGGCACACCCTCCTGAAGGCTCAGGTCCTTCTGGCGCCCAATCCTCCAGCGCCGCTGCCCGCTAGCCTGCAACAAAAACACGTCATAGCTGTCGAAGTGCGGGCCCACGCCACCGCCCTCTGTGGCAAAAGAAATCATCAGGTCATCAAGCCGCGCGTCTGGAACAAAACGGAACTGCTGCAAAAGCTCATGCGCACCGGCGTCATGCAGGTCCACGCCTTGCACGAGCAAAGTCCAGGATTTCTGGCTCAGCGGCGGCAGGCTGCGCGGCGACAAAGGGCCCTGCTTCATGCGCCAGCCCTTGGCTTGCTGCACGATCAGGCGTGACTCCACGTGCTCGCCCGAGGCCAGTTTGAACAAGGCCGCGCGGCTCAACAAAGGCTGGAATCCGGGCAGAGCCTGGCGCACGAGAAGCGGCTTTTTTTGCCAGTGGCGGCGCATGAACTGCGCCGGGCTCAGGTCGGCGAGGAGCGCTAGAGATTGATTGACATCCATGGGACAATTGTCGGATGAAAATCACCCCGCAATGCGTCGTAGCCCTGACATGGACGCTGAAAGATACCTTGGGCGATGTGCTGGACGAACTCGACGAGCCGATCGAGTTCCTGCTGGGTGGCGATGACCTGCTGGCCAAGATTGAACAGGCCCTCCAAGGCCATGAAACCGGTGACAAGCTGGAACTGCACCTGGAACCCGAAGATGCGTTTGGCGACTATGACGAGAACCTGGTGTTTCTCGAACCCCGCAAGGTATTTCCGGCCGAACTCGAAGAAGGCATGACCTTTGACGGCGCGGCCTTACCTAAAGGTGTCAGCGGAACAGCCCCGCAGGACCACATCTATACGGTAACCGAGATCTACCCCGACCACGTTGTGCTGGACGGGAACCACCCGTTAGCGGGTATCGCCATCCGCCTGGCCATCAAGGTCGAGGCGGTCCGCGAGGCAAGCGAAGAGGAGATTGGCCAGGGCTCATTGGGCACAGGCTTTTTCAAGCTTGAGCCCCTCACGCCCGGCAGCGGCACCCTGCACTAGGGCCAACTAGAGGGACGGCAGCGGTACCGCCCACCGCCCCTTGCGCTTGCTGCTTTTACATCCGGTACAGCAAGCCGTTCTCAATCCTCACGCGGTCTCCGATACGCAAATCGCCCATGGCCGGCACGTCATAGGCACGTCCGGTGCCGTTGTCGAGCTGGACGGACACACGGTAGGTTTCACGCACAGTGGCATTGCGGTTTTTCTCGATGGCGTTGCCGGCCATGGCACCGCCCACAGCGCCGGCGACCGTCGCCACATCCTTGCCGGTTCCGCCGCCGATCTGGTGGCCCACCACAGCGCCGGCCACACCGCCAAGGATGGCGCCTACACCTGAGCCCCTGGCCTGTTCCTGGGTACGGAACACCTCGACGTTGCTAACCCGGCCGTATTCCACATAGCGGTTCTGCTGGGTGGTGGGATAGCTCCCAGCGGGATAGGTCTGGTTGGGGTAGCTGGCGGTATTCGGATAGGCAGCCGGGTAGTTCGCGTCGGACGTCGGCGGCGGGTTCATAGGCCCGCAAGCTGCGAGGCCAGCCAGCAGCAACACTGCGGATGCGGATGAAATAACACGGACTGTGTTTCGCATGAGTCTCTCCTTTGATAAGTTCCTGAGATCCGGGCTGCAAAACCCATGGACTCTCATGGCTTATTAAAGGATGCGGCGCCATCCACACCGGGTGGGGATTGGGCCTGCGACCGCGTGGGAGCCTTGTTGCAGGGCTTGTAGGAAAAACCCCACCGGCCTATCCGCGTTCAAACGCAGCCAGCCGGCGACGGAGGTCAGGCCTTGCCGGTGGAACCGTAGCCGCCCTCCCCGCGCTCGCTGGCAGGAAATTCGCTGACCACATTGAACTGCGCCTGCACCACCGGCACGATCATCAGTTGCGCGATGCGCTCCATGGGGTCAATGGTGAAGGGCACGTCGCTACGGTTCCATGCACTGACCATCAGTTGGCCCTGGTAGTCGCTGTCGATCAGGCCCACGAGGTTGCCCAGCACGATGCCGTGCTTATGGCCCAGGCCCGAGCGCGGCAGGATCAGCGCGGCATAACCCGGGTTGTGCAGGTAGATGGCAATGCCCGTGGGCACCAGCTGCCAGGCGTTGGCCGCCAGCGTGAGCGGTGCGTCCAGGCAGGCACGCAGGTCCAGGCCGGCGCTGCCGGGGGTGGCATAGGCGGGAAGATTGTTTTGCAGGCGTGGGTCGAGAATCTTGACGTCGATATGCATGAGCTATTTTTTCTTGGAGAGTTGATTTTTCCGGGCTTCTTCGGCGGCCTGCTCCGCCAGCTCGCGCAGGCGTTGGAGCAGCGCGCCGGATGAGGCGCGATTGGCCTGAAAGATCGCCCACACGCCGTACACCAGCAGTGCGGGCAGGAACAGGAAACCGGCGCCGGGCACCAGTGCGGATAGCGCCTGGGTCGCGAACCACAGGATAACAACCCATTTGACATGGGTGATAAAGGCAGCGCCACCACTGGTCCCTGCGGATGTGAATGCGGGCTTGGCGGAAGGCGTAGCGGCGGTTGTTGGAGAAGGGGTGCGCCTTGAAGGCTTTTCCTCGGGCTTGAGCCGATCTCCACCCAGGCCGGCTGACGCATGCGCATTCAAATCTGGATTTGCGTTAGCGCTCGTCAGCCGCTCCACATAGCGGACAAAATCCCCATCCGGCGGCGTATTCGAGGGAAGGTTCACGATGCGGCCGCCTTCCCTTTGGAGGCCGTCGCCATCCTGGCCGCGATCTCCCCCACCAGCCGCCGCGCCAGCGAAAGCTTGGAAGCACGCGGCAATTCAGTGCGGCCCTTCGCATCCACCAACAGCAGCGCGTTGTGGTCCTGGCCGAAGGTATCGGGGCCGATGTTGCCGACCAGTAGCGGCACTTTTTTACGCAGGCGCTTGGCTTCGGAGTTTTCCGCGAGGTCCTGGCTTTCCGCCGCGAAACCCACGCAGAAAAGCCGGCCGTCCTGCGCCGCGGCCGACTGGGCCACGGTGGCCAGGATGTCGGGATTCTCGGTAAAGGCCAGCTGCGGCGCCTGGCCGGAGCCGTCCTTCTTGATTTTCTGGACCGACGGCTCGGCCGGCCGCCAGTCGGCAACCGCTGCCGTGGCGATAAACACGCTGGCAGCCTGGGCCTGCGCCGTCACGGCTTCCAGCATCTGCTGCGCGGACCGAACATCAATGCGGGCCACACCACGCGGCGAGGGCTGGCTCACCGGGCCGGCGACCAGTGTCACCTCGGCCCCCGCCTCGCGCGCCGCGCGCGCGATGGCAAAGCCCATCTTGCCGCTGGACAGGTTGGTGATGCCGCGCACCGGGTCTATGGCCTCATAGGTGGGGCCTGCGGTCACCAGCACACGTTTGCCTGCCAGCACCTTGGGCGCGAAGAAGGCCACCAGGTCTTCCAGGATCTGCTCCGGCTCCAGCATGCGCCCATCACCGGTTTCACCGCAGGCCTGGAAACCGCTGCCCACACCCAGCACCGTGGCGCCGTCGGCGTCCAGCTGCACGAAGTTGCGCTGTGTGGCGGGGTGCGCATACATTTCGCGGTTCATCGCAGGCGCCACCAGCAGCGGCACCTTGTCGATGGGGCGGGCCAGGCACATGAGGCTGAGCAGGTCGTCGGCGCGGCCGTGAAGCAGCTTGGCCATGAAGTCGGCGCTCATGGGTGCCACCAGGATGGCGTCGGACTCGCGCGACAGGTTGATATGCGCCATGTTGTTGTCTTCACGGTTGTCCCACTGGCTGGTATAGACCGGCCGGCCGCTCAGGGCCTGCAGCGTGACAGGGGTGATGAACTGCTCCGCCGCCTCCGTCATGACCACCTGCACCGTGGCGCCCGCCTTGATCAGGGCCCGGCACAGCTCGGCCGCCTTGTAGCAGGCAATGCCGCCAGACAGGCCCAGCACGATGTGTTTGCCCGCAAGGTCCAGAGCCTCATCGGCGTCCGGGCCGCTTCCCAGGGGAGTCACTTGATTCGTCATTTCCGCAATGTATCTCAGTTGGGAAAGCCCCGAGTCAGGAAGCTCGATCCTGAATTCAATGGCCCCGCGGGAAGCCTGCCCTCAAGCACCCCGTATAATCTCCGTTTACCACCTCGACGAACTTGCGGTTCGTACCTGACATGACCAAATTTGTCTTCGTCACCGGCGGTGTGGTGTCTTCCCTGGGCAAGGGAATCGCCTCAGCCTCCTTAGCTGCGATCCTGGAATCGCGAGGCCTCAAAGTCACTTTAATCAAGCTCGATCCCTACCTGAATGTGGATCCGGGCACGATGTCGCCCTTCCAGCACGGCGAAGTTTTCGTGACGGACGACGGCGCCGAAACCGACCTCGACCTTGGCCACTACGAGCGTTTCATCGAAACGCGCATGCGCAAGGCCAACAACTTCACCACCGGCCAGATCTACAAAAGCGTGCTCGAAAAAGAGCGCCGCGGCGACTACCTCGGCAAAACCGTGCAGGTCATCCCGCACGTCACCAATGAGATCCAGGAATTCGTCAAGCGCGGCGCCGGCTACGAGACCGCCGACGCGGTCGACGTGGCCATCGTCGAGATCGGCGGCACGGTCGGCGACATCGAGTCCCTGCCCTTCCTGGAAGCCGTGCGCCAGATGAGCCTGCGCCTGGGCGCCAACAACACCGCCTTTGTGCACCTGAGCTACCTGCCCTGGATCGCCGCTGCCGGCGAACTCAAGACCAAGCCGACCCAGCATACCGCCAAGCAGCTGCGCGAAATCGGTATCCAGGCCGACGTGCTGCTGTGCCGCGCGGACCGCCGCATCCCCAATGAAGAACGCGAAAAGATCTCGCTGTTCTCCAACGTGCCCGAATGGGGCGTGATTTCCATGTGGGATGTCGACACGATTTACAAGGTGCCGCGCATGCTGCACGAGCAGGGCCTGGACGGGCTGATCTGCGACAAGCTGCGCCTCAATACGCCGCCCGCCAACCTCAGGCGCTGGGACGAGCTGGTCTACGAGACCGAGCATCCGCAGACCGAAGTCCATATCGCTATGGTCGGCAAGTATGTCGACCTCTCCGACAGCTACAAGTCGCTCAACGAAGCCCTGCGCCACGCCGGCATGAAAAACCATGCCAAGGTGGTCATCGAGTACGTCGACTCCGAAACCATTACGCCCGACAACGTCTCGCGCCTGTCGCGCTTTGGCGGCGTCCTGGTGCCCGGCGGCTTCGGTGTGCGCGGTGTCGAAGGCAAGATTTGCGCGGCCCGCTTCGCGCGTGAGCACAAGATGCCCTACCTCGGCATCTGCCTGGGCATGCAGGTCGCCACCATCGAGTTCGCGCGCCATGTCGCCGGCCTGAAGGACGCCAACAGCACCGAGTTCGACCCCGACACCCCGCACCCGGTCATCGCGCTGATCACCGAATGGAAAGACGCCGACGGCACCATCAAGACGCGCGACGCTAAGTCCGACCTCGGCGGCACCATGCGCCTGGGCGCGCAAAGTTCCGACGTCGCGCCCGGCACGCTGGCCCACAAGATCTACGGCGACGTGGTCACCGAACGCCATCGCCACCGCTACGAAGCCAACGTGAATTACCTCGATGCCCTGCGCGCGTCGGGCCTGGTCATCTCCGCGCTGACGCAGCGCGAGCAGCTCACCGAAATCGTTGAACTGCCGCAGAACGTCCACCCCTGGTTTGTCGGCGTGCAATTCCACCCTGAGTTCAAATCCACACCCTGGGCCGGCCATCCGCTGTTCAATGCCTATATCGCAGCCGTGCTCCAGCAACGCAGCAACGCGGGTCAGGACGGCAAGCCCGCGGCCAAGCCACTGAAGGCGGTGGCCTGACCATGAAGCTTTGCGGATTCGACATCGGTCTTGACCAACCGTTTTTCCTGATCGCCGGCCCTTGTGTGGTCGAATCCGAGCAGTTGCAGATGGACACGGCCGGCACGCTCAAGGAAATCACCGCCTCGCTGGGCATTCCCTTCATCTTCAAATCGAGTTACGACAAGGCCAACCGTTCCAGCGGCACCAGCTTTCGGGGCCCCGGCATGGCCAAGGGCCTGGAAATCCTGGCCAAGGTCAAGCGTGAGCTGGGCCTGCCCATCCTGACCGATGTGCATTCCGAAGCCGAGATTCCCACCGTCGCCTCTGTGGTCGATGTGCTGCAAACGCCGGCATTTCTCTGCCGCCAGACCGATTTCATCCACGCCGTCGCCCAATCGGGCAAACCCGTGAACATCAAGAAGGGGCAGTTCCTGGCCCCCGGCGACATGAAGAACGTGATCGACAAGGCCCGCATCGCAGCGCGCGAAAAAGGCCTTAATGAAGACAACTTCATGGCTTGTGAGCGCGGTGCGAGCTTCGGCTACAACAACCTGGTTTCCGACATGCGCAGCCTGGCCATCATGCGCGATACCAAAGCCCCGGTCGTATTCGACGCCACCCATTCGGTGCAATTGCCCGGCGGCAACGGCACCAGCAGCGGCGGCCAGCGCGAAATGGTGCCTGTGCTGGCGCGTGCTGCAGTGGCGGTCGGTGTGGCCGGCCTCTTCATGGAAACCCACCCCGACCCGGCCAAGGCCATGAGCGACGGCCCGAATGCCGTGCCGCTCAAGCACATGAAGGCGCTGCTCGAAACACTGCTGGCATTGGACCGCGTCACCAAGAAAAACGGTTACCTCGAGAACAATTTTTCCGCCTGACCATGGACCGGCGCCTGGGCACATCTTGAGCCCGCGGCAAACACAGCCCCGCGCCGGCTGGGCATGCGGATACCTTAAAACTTTGGAGCCCTAATGCCCAGCGCCTACATCATCGCCAACGTCACAGTTACGAACCCCGAACAATACGAACAGTACAAAAAACTGTCTAGCATTGCCATGCAGGCGCATGGCGCCGAGGTGTGTGTGCGCGGCGGCAAGATCGAGGTGCTCGAAGGCGACTGGGCTCCCACCCGCATCGTGGTGCTGAAGTTCCCGAGTGTGGAACAAGCCCGTGCCTTCAATGAGTCCGCCGAATATGAAGCGGCCCGCCAGTCGCGCCAGGGCATTGCCGTCATGCGCATGGTGCTGGTCGAAGGCGTGTAACAGGTTTGGTTTTTATTTTTTAACTTTATCTTCTGATTTGAAAGAGCCTACATGAGCGCAATTGTTGATATCGTCGGCCGCGAAGTTCTCGACAGCCGTGGCAACCCTACCGTTGAATGCGACGTGCTGCTGGAATCCGGCGTCATGGGCCGCGCGGCCGTTCCCTCTGGCGCCTCCACCGGCTCGCGCGAAGCCATCGAGCTGCGTGACGGCGACAAATCGCGCTACCTGGGCAAGGGCGTGCTCAAGGCCGTCGAGCACATCAACACCGAAATCTCCGAGGCCGTGCTGGGCCTGGACGCAAGCGAGCAGGCTTTCCTGGACCGCACGCTGATCGACCTGGACGGCACCGACAACAAATCGCGCCTGGGCGCCAATGCCACGCTGGCCGTCAGCATGGCCGTGGCCCGCGCCGCCGCCGAGGAAGCCGGCCTGCCCCTGTACCGCTACTTCGGCGGCAGCGGTGCCATGCAGATGCCCGTGCCCATGATGAATGTGGTCAACGGCGGCGCGCACGCCAACAACAACCTGGACCTGCAGGAACTGATGATCATTCCCGTGGGGGCACCGAGCTTTCGCGAAGCCGTGCGTTATGGCGCCGAGGTCTTCCATGCACTCAAGAAAATCCTGCACGATAAGGGTATGAGCGTGGCGGTGGGCGACGAAGGCGGCTTTGCCCCCAACGTGCCCAGCCACGAAGCGGCTATCCAGATGATCCTGGAAGCGATTTCCGCGGCGGGCTATGTGGCCGGCGAGCAGATCGCCCTGGGCCTGGATTGCGCGGCCTCCGAGTTCTACAAGGACGGCAAGTACGTGCTCTCCGGTGAAGGCCTGAGCCTTTCCGCCGAAGAATGGACCAACGTTCTGGCAACCTGGGTCGACAAATACCCCATCATCAGCATTGAGGACGGCATGGCCGAAGGCGACTGGGACGGCTGGAAGACCCTCACCGAGCGCCTGGGCAAAAAGGTGCAGCTGGTGGGCGACGACCTGTTCGTCACCAACACCAAGATCCTCAAGGAAGGCATCGACAAGCACATCGCCAATTCCATCCTGATCAAGATCAACCAGATCGGCACACTGACGGAAACCTTCGCCGCCATCGAGATGGCCAAGCGCGCCGGCTATACCGCCGTGATCTCGCACCGCTCCGGCGAAACCGAAGACTCGACCATCGCCGACATCGCCGTGGGCACCAACGCCGGCCAGATCAAGACCGGCTCGCTCTCGCGCTCGGACCGCATGGCCAAGTACAACCAGCTGCTGCGCATCGAGGAAGACCTGGGCGACATCGCCTCCTACCCGGGCCGCGCGGCCTTCTACAACCTGCGCTGAGCATAGAACCGCCCGTGGGAAAACGACTCGTCCCTGCCGTCCTGATTGCGCTGCTGGTCATCTTCCATGCGCAACTGTGGATTGGCCGGGGCAGCATTCCCAGCGTGCGTGAGATGCAGCACCGGCTGACCGAACAGCAGGCCAAAAATGTCCAGGCCCAGGCCGCCAACGATCAGCTCACGGCGGAAGTCAGGGACCTGAAGGAAGGCCTGGAGATGGTCGAGGAAAAAGCCCGCAGCGAACTGGGCATGGTCAAGCCCAATGAAATCTTCGTACAGGTCACCAAGTAGGCGCGGCAAGCCTGTGGTCCCGCTTGGCTGGGCCGCTGATCGGCCGTGCTGAAAATTGCCGTCACCGGCGCCTCTCCTACCGGCAACAACGAACTGGCCCGCGCGCTGGGGCGAGCCCTCAAAGACGCGGGCCGCAATGCGTTTGTGAGCGTGGTGGATCCATCCATTTCCCCAAGCGAGGCGGCCGGTTGCGGCCTGACGCTGCTGTGCGGGCTGGAATCAGCCGAACCAGCCCTGCAGGCAAGCGACCAATCCATTCGTTCAGCCCTGGCAACCGCCAACACGCCTTTCTGTGTCGTCTATGGCAGCGCGCCGCAGCGCCTTGCACAGGCACTGGGGGCTATTGAACACTTGCAGCCAGGGCCGCCATTGCGGGAACCTCAGCACGAGGCCCGCGGCAAAGCCTGGGTGTGGGTCTGCGACAAATGCAGCGACCCTGTCTGCGAACACCGCTTGCTGAGCGACCTGCTGGCGCAACGCACCGCCTCCGCCGCGCGCTAAGAGCCTTACTGGACCGTGGAGCTCGGCGGCGGCTGGTTGGTCTGGTTGGCAAAGAGCTGCGCCGCGTCCACCGGGTCGAATTCGTACTGCGCGCCGCAAAACTCGCAGCCGACCGCCACCTTGCCGCGCTCGGAAATAATGCTCTCGATCTCAGCCGTGCCCAGGCTGCGCAGCATACCGCCCACGCGCTCGCGCGAGCAGTTGCAGGCAAAGCTGGGCACCACTGGCTCAAAGCGGCTGACCTGCTCTTCCCAAAAGAGGCGGCGCAGAATGGTGTCGGCATCCAGGGTCAGCAACTCTTCGCGTTTGAGCGTGCCGGCCAGCATGGCAATGCGCTTGTAGTCCTCGTTGACGCCGATCTGGTCTTCATTGGCGTCGCGGTCTATCTGGCCTTCGAGGTTGCCCTGGCCCTTGACCGGCAGGCGCTGGATCAGCAGGCCCGCGGCAACATCGCCGTCGGCCGCCAGTATCAGCTTGGTGTCCAGCTGCTCGCTCTGCAGCATGTAGTGCTCCAGCACCTCGGCGAGGTTTTCGATCTTCTCGCGCTGGTCCCCATAGAGCGGAACCACGCCCTGGTAAGCCTGCTGTCCCGGCAGCTTGTCTTTCGGGTCCAGCGTGATCGCGCAGCGCCCCTGGTTGTTCACATTCACCAGCTGGCTCAGCGAGCTGCCCGGGTCGACCGTGCCGGTCACCGTGGCGGTGGCCCGCAGGCTCAAATCGGGCTGCACCTCGGCCACGGCCAGCTTGACCGGGCCGTCGCCGAAAATTTGCAAAATCAGCGCGCCGTTGAACTTGATATTGCTCTGCATCAGCGCGCCGGCCGCCGTCATTTCCCCCAGCAGGTTGGTAACCTCGGCCGGATAGCCCCCAGCCGCCTGCCTGCGCTTGAGGATTTCCTGCCAGGAGCCGGTCAGGCGCACCAGCATGCCGCGTACGGGCAGACCATCAAAGATAAATTTATGTAGCTCAGACATAGGGCCCCCACGCTCCGCCGCTGCGCGGGTCGCTGCCCCCCGAGGGGGCGCTGCGCCTGCGGCCTGGCAAAGCCAGTTCCGCGGCCCCGGCTGGCGGGAGAGCCACATCTTTAGTGCCCTGTGTGTACTTGTCTGGTTTGGTCATTGAGTGTTCAGGCAATCTTCTTGAGCCCGGTCTTGTAGCGCCGGGCATTGTCTACATAGTGCTTGGCGCTCATTTTTACACCCTCGATCTGCTCAGGGGACAGCTGCCTGACAGCCTTGGCCGGGCTGCCAAGGATCATGGAGCCGTCCGGGAACTCCTTGCCTTCGGTAACCAGCGAACCGGCGCCGACCAGGCAGTTTTTGCCGATCTTCGCGCCGTTGAGCACCACCGCCTGGATGCCGACCAGCGAGCCGTCGCCTATGGTGCAGCCGTGCAGCATGACCTGGTGGCCGACGGTGACGTTCTCGCCTATGGTGAGCGGCAGGCCCATGTCGGCGTGCAGCACACTGTTGTCCTGGATGTTGGAGCCCCGCCCCACGGAAATCGTCTCGGTGTCGCCGCGTATCACCACCCCGAACCAGACGCTGCTGTCTTCGGCCAGGCGCACGTTGCCCATCACCTGGGCGTTGTCGGCCACCCAGGCGGATTCGTGAACGTCGGGGCTGAGTGTGTCCAGTTGGTACAGGGCCATGGAAATTACGCCTTATTGGAAAAGCAAGCTCAAACGAAAAAGCCGGCACGCGGCCGGCCCAATGCTTCGATTGTAGGATCCTCCCGGACTGCCCAGCCTATGGCCGACAATCTCCCCATGAGCGCTCCACCTCCCCCCGCAGAACTGCGCCAGCAAGCGCTGCAGGCACTGCTGGAGGCCGATCCGGCCCAAAAAGTGCGGATGACACAGCAAGCCATGGCGCTGGCGGGCACGCTTGCGGTCGCGGCCGAACTGCAACTGCAGGCTCCCGCCGGCCTGCCCGGCTGTCCGGAGCGGCCCGAGCTGCGCTCCCACCTGGACGTGCCCAAGCGCTCGCCCTTCACGCGTGAAGGCCTGGCCGCCCTGCTCCATGCCGTGACCCACATCGAATTCAATGCCATCAACCTGGCCCTGGACGCGATCTGGCGCTTTCCCGGCATGCCGCGCGCCTATTATCTGGACTGGCTACAGGTTGCCGCCGAGGAAGCCCTGCACTTCAGCCTGCTGCGCGCCCAGCTGCAGGCCATGGGCTATGACTACGGCGACTTTCCGGCCCACACAGGGCTTTGGGACATGACCCGCAAGACCGAGGGCGACCTGCTGGCGCGCATGGCGCTGGTGCCGCGCACCCTGGAAGCCAGGGGCCTGGATGCCACCCCGCCCATGCAGGCCAAGCTGCGCAAGGTCGGCACCCCCGACGCGCTGCGCGCCGTGGACATCCTGGACATCATCCTGCGCGATGAAATCGGCCATGTCGCCATCGGCAACCACTGGTACCGCCAGCTGTGCGCCCAGCGCGGGCTGGAGCCGGTCGCGACCTACGCCCTGCTGGCCCGGCAGTACGAGGCGCCCCGGCTCAAGGGCCCGCTGAACCTGGATGCCCGCCGGCGGGCGGGTTTTGATGATGCGGAGCTTGCCCTCCTGGGCCCGTGACCCCATAGAAGCCCTAGGTCAAGACGCGGCGAATTCCTACGCACGGCGGCGGCAGGGATTTTCGGGAGGCGCTAGACTGCAAAGCTCTTGAATAAGGAGTTGCGCATGACCCGGCACCTGGTTCCAGACATCCCATCGCAAATGCCGCGGCTGCCCGCGGACATCGCCCTGCAACTGCCCCAGGGCCAGTACCTGGGCTCGGCCAACGCCCCCGTCAAGCTCGCGTTTTCCCACTGGTCCAGCATCGCCCGCCTCAAGGCCGGCCAGATAGGCGCCCTGGCCGAGGACTATGTCGAGGGCAAACTCCAGCTCGAGGGCGCCATGCGCGACATCATGCGCGTCGTCACCAAGCTGCTGCCCGGCAGCCCGGTGCAGAGCGACACCAGCTGGTGGTCCAGCCTGCTGCACCATGCCAAGTCCCTGGCAGCCCACACCCACGCCCGCGACGCGGCGCAAATCCAGTTCCACTACGACGTTTCGGACGCCTTTTATGCGCTCTGGCTGGACCCGCGGCGTGTGTATTCCTGCGCCTATTACAGCGATGCCTCCATGAGCCTGGCCCAGGCCCAGGAAGCCAAGCTTGACCACATCTGCCGCAAGCTCATGCTCAAACCCGGCGAACGCTTCCTGGACATTGGCGCCGGCTGGGGAGGGCTGCTGATGTGGGCCGCCGAACATTACGGCGTGGATGCCACCGGCATCACCCTGTCGAAAAATCAGCATGCGCACGTGCAGAGACTGATAGAAGAAAAAGGCTTGGGCGGCCGCGTGCGCATGGAACTGCGCGACTACCGCGACATGCCCGAAGACCAGCCCTTCGACAAGATTTCCTCGGTCGGCATGTTCGAGCATGTGGGCAAGGCGAAGATGACCGGCTACTTCCAGAAGATCATGCGCCTGCTGGCTCCCGGCGGCCTGGTCATGAACCACGGCATCACGGCTGGCGGCCTGGAAAACCGCCAGCTCGGCGCCGGCATGGGGGATTTCATCGAAAAATACATCTTCCCGGGCGGCGAGTTGATGCACATCAGCGCCGTGCTGGAGCACATGGCGCGCGCCGGGCTGGAAATGGTAGACACCGAAAACCTGCGCCCGCACTACGCGCGCACGCTGTGGAACTGGTCGGACGGGTTGGAGGCCAGGCTGGACGAAGCACGCCAGGTGCTGGCCCAGGACGGCGGTCCCGAGCGCGCCGAGAAAACCCTGAGGGCCTACCGGCTCTACCTGGCCGGCAGCGCCATGAGCTTCGAGCAGGGCTGGATTGCATTGCACCAGATGCTGGCCGCCAAACCATCAGGCGAAGTGCACAACACCGCCCTGGCCGGCGCGCAGTCCAGCTACCCTTTTAACCGAACGTATATGTACGGCACGCGTTCCTGAAGGCACTGCGATGGGGTCGAATCACTCGGCCTTGATGTTCGCCGCTTTCACGATGCGGGCGTTGCTGGCCGACTCGGCGGCGATCTGGCGCGCAAAGTCCGCCGCGCTGCCGCCCGTCGGGACATTCTCGGCATCAAGCAGCTTTTTGCGCAGATCGGGTGAACGCAAGGCCTGGTTGATTTCGGCATTGAGCCGTTGCAGCAGTTCCGCCGGAATTTTTGCCGGCGCGAAAACCCCAAACAGCGAGGTGAGATTGGCTGGCGCCAGGCCGAGCTCGGCAAAAGTCGGGACCTGGGGCAAGGCCTCGATTCGTGCCGGTGCACCCACCGCGAGCGGGCGCAGTTTTCCCGACTGGATGTGCTGCATCAGCGTCCCGCTGAGGTTCGCGGAGACCAGCTCCACCTGCCCGCCTAAGGCATCGGTCAACTGCTGGCCACCGCCCTTGTAGGGCACATGGGTGAATTCCACATTCGCGCCGTGGCTGACTTGCTCCAGCATAAGATGCCCCACCGTGGCCAGCCCCGAGGTCGACCAGCGCAAGCCGCCTGGCCTGGCTTTGGCCGCCGCCAGCAGGTCCTTGAAATCCTTGCCGGCGAAGGCCGGTGTGGCCAGCAGCACAACCGGCGAATACATCACGCTGGCCAAGGGGGCGATGTCCCGGGCCGGGTCATAAGCCTGCCTGCCCAGGTGCGGGTTCAGCGCAAGGGGACTGATGGACGAAAACCCCAGGGTGTAGCCGTCCGGCGCGGCCTTGGCCACCGCGTCCATGCCTATGCTGCCGCCGGCGCCGGCGCGGTTTTCCACCACCACGGGCGTCCCGAGCTGGACTGACAGCTTGTCGGCCAGGGCGCGCGCCACAGCATCGCTGACTCCGCCCGGTGGGTAGGCCACCACGATGCGCAACGGCCGCGCCGGCCAGGCCGGAGCCGGTTGGGCCAGGGCCGCACCAAGCGGCGTTAGAAGTAAAAGCAGCGCGGCCGCGCGGCGCCTTTGAATCAATCCCGACATAAAACATTCCATAGCTGAAGGGCAAGATTTTGACTCGGGGCCTGTCAATCTAACCCCGGGGATGGTGCTGCGCATGCAGCGCCTTGAGCCGCTCGCGCGCCACGTGGGTGTAGATCGTGGTGGTGGAAATGTCGGCATGGCCCAGCAGCATTTGCACCGCGCGCAGGTCGGCGCCGTGGTTGAGCAAATGCGTGGCAAAGGCATGGCGAAGGGTGTGAGGCGACAGCGGTGAATGGATGCCGGCCAGCCGCGCGTACTTCTTGACCAGCATCCAGAACATCACGCGGCTCATGCCCTTGCCGTGACCGGTGACGAAGAGGTCGTCGGTCTGCTGTCCGCCCAGGATGGCCGGGCGCGCTTCGGCCAGGTAGCTGACGATCCATTCCCGTGCCACTTGGCCGAAGGGCACCAGGCGCTCCTTGCTGCCCTTGCCCATGACGCGTAGCACGCCTTCATTGAGGCTGAGGTGAAACGTCTTGAGGCCCACCAGCTCGCTCACACGCAAGCCGCTGGCATACAGCAGCTCCAGCATGGCACGATCCCGCAGCCCCAGCGGCGTACCTTCGTCGGGCGCTGCCAGCAACGCTTCAACCTGGGCTTCGCTCAGGGTCTTGGGCACCCGCAGCGCCTGTTTGGCCGACTGGAGCTTGAGTGTCGGGTCTGCGTCGATCAGGCGCTCGCGCAGCGCCCAGCGAAAGTAGCGCTTGAACACCGTGAGGCGCCGGTTGGCCGAGGTCGCCTTGGTCGCGGCATGCCGGGCCGAAAAATAGTTGTTGAGGTCGGCTTCGGCTGTGGCATCCAGCGCCCGCCCGCCCCGCTCCGCAGCGGCCAGCCAATCGGCATATAGCGACAAGTCGCGGCGGTAGGCCGCCAGCGTGTTTTTCGAGAGGCCGTCTTCCAGCCACAGCGCATCGATGAATGCGTCTATGCTGGACTGGCTTTGTGCTTGCATGGGGCAACCATAACAAAAAAACGCCGCGCGATTTCTCGCGCGGCGCTCTTACCGAGCCTGGTGCCCGGCGGGCTCAGTCAAGTTTGAGCTTGGCGCTGTCCACCACTTTTTTGTAGACCGCGTACTCGGCCTTGATCTGCGCCGAGAACTGCTCAGGCGTGTTGGCGATGATTAGCGAACCTGTATCTTCGATGCGCTTGCGTATGGCCGGGTCCTCCAACGACTTCTTCACACCGGCGCTGACCTTGTCGACCACATCTTTCGGCAAGCCCTTGGGACCCAGGATGCCGTAGTAGGCCATGCGGTTCACCGGCTCCAGGCCGACTTCCTTGAAGGTCGGCACGTCCGGCAGCACGGCTACGCGTTGCGGCGCGGCCACCACGATGGGGATCAGGCGCTTTTGCTGGATGAAGGGCAGCGCGGAAGGCAGGTTGTCAAAAATCATCGGGACCTGGCCGGCCACCGTATCGTTCAGCGCAGGGCCCGCGCCGCGGTAGGGGATGTGGGTCACAAAGGTACCCGACATGCTTTTGAACAACTCCATCTGCAGATGGCCGATACCACCCGTTCCGGAAGACGAGTAGGAATACTTGCCAGGGTTCTTCTTGAGCTCGGCCACGAACTCCTTGTAGTTGCGCGCCGGGAAGCTCGGGTGCACCGCGATGATGTTGGGTGTGGCTGCGATATTGATAATGGGTGTGAAGTCCGTCAGCGTGTTGTACGGGATCTTCGGGTTGATCGCCGGGTTGGCCGCGGTGGTGGAGACCGTTGCCACGCCCAGCGTATAGCCATCAGGGGCGGAGCGGGCGATTTCCAGCGCGCCGACCACGCCGCCGCCGCCGGCCTTGTTCTCGACAATGACGCTCTGGCCCAGGGCCTTGCCCAGCGGCTCAGCGATGACGCGGGCGACGATGTCTGTGGTGCCGCCGGGTGCGAAAGGCACTTGCAGCTTGACCACCTTGTTGGGGTACCCCTGCGCCAGCGCGGGGCCGGCGGCGCCCAGCGCCAGTGCGGACAGCACGGAGCAGGCAAAAAGATAACGACGTTGCATGTTCAGATCCTCGCGGTAAAAAAGCAGCTGAAATGGTAATCGCTGCTTTGCGCTTCGCCAGTTGTGGATTACGCATAAGGGCAAACCCGAAGGGATTGCGGTTATTCTTGGCCGGTGAACTACGCCCAGCTTCTTTTCCCCGACTTTTCCCTTATCGTCTGCGGTTACCTGGTATGCCGCTACACCGCCCTCGACCGCACAGTCTGGGACAAGGTGGAAAGCCTGGTCTATTACTTTTTGTTTCCGGTCCTGCTGTTTCACTCCATCGTGAAAAGCCCGCTGGACCTCGGCGCCGCCTCCAGCCTGATAGGCGCCGGCCTGCTCATGGGCGTGGCCGGCATCGCCATGGCCTACAGCCTGCCGCACCTGCCCTGGCTACGCCGCCACATCGACGCGCGCGAACACGCGGCCAGCGCGCAGGTGGCGTTTCGCTTCAACTCCTTCATCGCCCTCGCCCTGGCCGACCGACTGGCCGGTGCACAAGGCCTGCAACTCATCGCGGTGCTGATCGGCGTCTGCGTGCCCCTCTTCAACGTCGCCGCGGTATGGCCCATGGCAAAGCATGCCCAACGCGGCTTCTTAGGCGAGCTGGTGCGCAACCCGCTCATTGTGGGGACGGCCTCCGGCCTGCTCGCCAACCTGCTGGGCCTTACCATTCCCTTCTGGCTGGAGCCCACCGTCAACCGCATAGGCGCCGCCTCACTGGCCCTGGGCCTGATGGCGGCCGGGGCAGGCATGCAGTTCGCGCACCTTGCGCAATCCAGAACCTTGACGGCGGCCGTGCTGTCGATACGCCACCTGCTGCTGCCCATCGTGGCGCTCGGCCTGGCCAAAGCTTTCAACCTGTCGCCTGTGCAGACCACCATACTGCTGGCCTTCTCCGCGCTGCCGACCGCCTCCAGTGCCTATGTGCTGGCTGCGCGTATGGGGTACAACGGGGCTTATGTGGCGGGGTTGGTGACGCTTTCCACCATGTTGGGGGTGGTGAGTTTGCCGTTTGCGTTGGCGGTTCTGAGGTAGCTCCCCCTTGTTCTCTTTGCGGAGGACGCTGGCCGGGGGTTGCCCGGCCAGCAAGCCTCAGCAGGAGACGCACCGCCGGAGCAAGACCCGGCAAAAACAAGTTCAAGAAGAATTCTTCTTCTCGATGAACTCCCCCATCCGGCTCATCAGCCTCCACCATTCCGACCCATCCTCCCGATAAACCCGTACCGCCCCCGCCCGCACAAGAATCTTGCGCAGTTCATCCTCATCAAAGCCCCCCAGGTGCATTTGCAAAGTTTCAAAGGAGCGGTCGGTATAGCCCTTGTGGCTCAGGAAATGGCGAGCCGTTTCCTCGGCCATGAACTCGGTCTTGTGCTGCTCGCGCGCCAGCGCCAGCTGGTGTTTGTGGAGCTGGCGGTTCAGGAAAAAAGTGATGCCGCCGCCGACAACCGCGCCAAACATCGACGCGAGAGCGCCGGAAATTGTGGGGTCCATAAGGGTGTCCTTTCATGCACGGGGCATATTACCGAATGTCTTTGACTTGAATGTCATTGCTCATTGGGCCAGGGCCCATTCAATGTGTTCCGCGAGCAGTTCGCTGCAATCCTGGGCACGAGTACGCAGAGCCTCGCGCAAAGGCATTGCGGCCGCCGCATCCAGCACGCGCAAGGCATTGCCCATCGCCACCGCGATGTTGCGCAGCCAGCGTTCGTGGCCTATGCGCCGTATCGGGCTGCCTTCGGTGAAACGCAAAAACGCTTCTTCGCTCCAGCCGAACAGCGTGACCAGTTGCTGTCCTGTCAGACCCCGGCGTTCGTCGAAGTCAGGCAAGGCGCTGCGCTGGGCGAATTTGTTCCAGGGGCAAATCAACTGGCAGTCGTCGCACCCGTAGATACGATTGCCGATCAGCGGGCGCAGCTCCAGCGGTATGGGGCCGGCATGCTCAATGGTCAGGTAGGAGATGCAGCGCCTGGCGTCCAGCTTGTGCGGCGCGATAATGGCGCGTGTGGGGCAGACATCGATGCAGGCTTGGCAGCTGCCGCAATGCGGCGCCAGCGGCTCGCTGGGCGGCAGCGCGATGTCTACATAGATTTCGCCCAGGAAGAACATGGAGCCGGCCTCTCGGTTGAGCAGCAAAGTGTGCTTGCCACGCCAGCCCTGGCCGCTGCGCGCCGCGAGTTCGGCCTCCATCACCGGGGCGGAATCGGTGAAGGCACGGTGGCCCAGCTGTTCCACATGCGCCGAGATGCGTTCGCCGAGTTTTTGCAGGCGGCCGCGCATGATCTTGTGGTAGTCGCGGCCACGCGCATAGACCGACACAATGCCCTCGGCGGGCCGCTCCAGGCGGCTGAATTCCAGGGCCTGCCATTCGCCGGGCCCGGTGGGCGTTGACGCTGGCAGGTAGTTCATGCGTGCCGTGATAACGCTGACCGTGCCGGGAATGAGCTCGGCCGGCCGGGCACGCTTGAGCCCGTGCGCGGCCATGTAGTGCATGTCGCCATGAAAGCCGGCGGCCAGCCAGGCCGATAATCCGGGTTCAGCCGAAGACAGGTCGACGCCGGCAATGCCAATTTGCGAAAATCCAAGCTCACGCGCCCAAGCCTGAATTTGAGAAACGAACTGATGACTGTTCAAAGCGTTGCTGGCGGACACCCGCCGATTGTAAAAAACATTACCTGGCACGACGAGGAAGGCACGGCCGACTTCGCGCGCGCCCTGGCGAACCACCCCGCCATCGGCCGCGCGCTGATCGAGCTGCAAGGCGACCTGGGCGCAGGCAAGACCACCTTTGTGCGCCACCTGCTCAAGAGCCTGGGCGTGCAGGGCCGCATCAAGAGTCCCACCTATGCGGTGGTGGAGCCGTACACGCTCTCCGAAGCGGGCCACAATGGCGGCATGAACATCTGGCACTTCGACTTCTACCGCTTCAACGACCCGCGCGAATGGGAAGAAGCCGGCTTTCGCGACATCTTCGCCGCCAAGGGCCTCAAGCTTGTCGAATGGCCCGAGAAGGCCGGCCCCCACCTGCCGCAACCCGACCTGCTGCTGCACCTGGAAGTGCTGCCGGACGACGCACGTGCCGTCACCCTGACGGCCCAGACGCCCACCGGCGCGGAACTGCTCGCATGAAGCGCCCCACCCTGAGCCGCCGCGGCGCCCTTCAGCTGGGCAGCGTGGTGCTGTTGCTGGGTGTGCAGCACATCGCGCGCGGCGCCACCATCGTGGCCGTGCGTGTCTGGCCGTCCAAGGACTACACGCGGCTCACCATCGAATCGGACGGCGAAATCAAGGCCCGGCAGTTTTTTGTCGCCGAACCGCCCCGGCTCGCGGTGGACATCGAAGGCATAGACCTGATCCCGGCGCTGCGCGAACTGGTGGCCAAGGTCAAGTCCGACGACCCCAACATCTCGGGCATACGCGTGGGGCAAAACGCGCCCGGCGTGGTGCGGCTGGTGATAGACCTCAAGCAACCCATACAGCCGCAGGTATTCACGCTGCCGCCGGTGGCCGCCTACCAGTACCGCCTGGTGTTCGATCTGTATCCGACGCAGGTGGCCGACCCGCTCGAAGCCCTGATTGCCGAAAAGCTCGCCGACAGGCAGCCCGGCACCACGCCCCCCCCCGCCGGCACCGGACATGACCCCATCGCCGACCTGATCGCGCGGCAATCAGGCAAGCAGCCCGACAGCAAGCCGGCGCCGCCGCCTGCCGTTGCGGAAAAAGACAAGGACGGCAAAGATAAAAGTCCCGGACCGGCCGCCGGCCCGGTGGGCAAGCCCACGCCTGAGGAGCCTCTCACCGCCAAAAATAAGACCGACCGCCTCGTCATCGTCGCGCTGGACCCGGGCCACGGCGGCGAGGACCCGGGCGCTGTCGGCCCCGGCGGCACGCGCGAAAAAGACGTGGTGCTGCAAATCGCGCATCGCCTGCGCGACCGCATCAACCAGCAGCCCAATATGCGCGCCTACCTGACGCGCGATACCGATTTCTTCGTGCCGCTGCACGTGCGCGTGCAAAAAGCGCGGCGCGTGCAGGCCGACCTGTTTATCAGCATCCATGCCGATGCCTTCTTCACGGCACGGCCGCAAGGCGCCAGCGTCTTCGCGCTGAGCGAAAAAGGCGCTTCCAGCAGCGCCGCACGCTGGATCGCCGACAAGGAAAACTCGGCCGACCTGGTGGGCGGCATCAACGTCAAGGCCAAGGATGCGCAGGTGCAAAAGGCCCTGCTGGACATGAGCACGACGGCGCAGATCAACGACAGCCTCAAGCTCGGCAGCGCCATGCTGGGCGAGATCGGCAACGTGGGCAAGTTGCACAAGCCGAAAGTTGAACAGGCCGGCTTCGCCGTGCTGAAGGCGCCCGACATTCCCAGCGTGCTGGTGGAGACCGCCTTCATCAGCAACCCCGACGAAGAAGCCAAGCTGCGCAGCGACGAGTACCAGGTGCAACTGGCCGATGCCTTGATGCGCGGCATCAAGCGCTACTTCGCGCGCAATCCGCCGCTGGCGCGCAACCGCGCCGTCTAGGGCCCAGGGCCTTCTTCCGCGAAAACTTCCGGTGGGACTACCACTAAAGACCACAACGAGCCGACAGCCCCCGGTGGCCTTCTCCTACACCTCCCGACAGCCTTGCCCACCTACAGTGAGTCCAGGCAAAAGCCTGACGCCATTCGCCATGCGAATGCCAAGGGCGGACGCCTGAAACTCTCAGCAAAGGTGAACAACATGAATACGAAACTGATGATGTCGGCTGTCGCAGCCGCGGCCTTGATAGGCGTGACGGGTTGCAGCAGCCATCCGACCAATGCGCAGATCGGCACCGGCGTGGGCGCCGTGGCCGGCGGCCTGGTGGGTAACGCCGTGTTTGGCAGCACCTTGGGCACCGTGGGCGGCGCAGCCGCCGGTGCACTGATCGGTAACGAGGTCGGCAAAAAGCGCTGAGCGCCAGGCCCGCGTGCTCCGCAGCCCGGCAAGACCGGGTGCGGCGGCACGGCATGACATGAAAACGGCTCCCGGCCTCAGCCCCTGGGAGCCGTTTTTTTGTTCAAGGGCGTGATGCTGCTTCCGATACCGCCTTGCGCCGGGCTTTCCAGGCGCCAAAGATCACGATGAGGCCGGGCACCAGGATCAGCGCCCAGATGATCTTGTCGAGGTGGGTTTTGACAAAGGGAATGTTGCCGAAGAAGTAGCCCACCGTGATGATGCCGCCTACCCACAAGGCACCACCCACGAGATTGAACAGCGTGAACTTGCTGCGCGTCATCTCCGACACGCCGGCCACAAAAGGCGCGAAGGTGCGAAGAAAGGGCATGAAGCGCGCGGCGATGATGGTGATGCCGCCATAGCGCTCATAAAACGCATGGGCCTGGTCAAAGGCCTTTTTGTTGAACCAGCGCGAATTTTCCCACTGGAAAACCTTGGGCCCCAGGGTGCGGCCTATGGTGTAGTTGCACTGGTCGCCCAGCACGGCCGCCGCAAACAGCAGGCCCACTGCGAGCGGAAAACTCATCAGGCCCACACCGCACATCGCGCCCACCACGAAGAGCAGCGAGTCGCCGGGCAGGAAAGGCATGACGACCACGCCGGTTTCCACAAAAATAACCACGAACAACAAGGCATAGACCCAAGTGCCGTAGCTGCTGACAAAGGCCTCCAGGTGCTTGTCGACATGAAGGATGAAATCGATGAGAAAGGCTGCTAGTTCCATCCCCCGATTCTGACAGGTGCGCCGCTCCGGCTTTGGTGCGTCAGCGACCGCCGGCCCGTGTCATCACATGCACGAGGCCCTTGCCGGGCGCATAGATATAACCGTAGCTCAGGCCACCGCTTGTTTTCCAGCCGTATTGCAGCGCGCCGGGCACGCCCTCGTAGGTGCATGAAAGTTTTTCGATCTCAAGGGTTGTGGTTTCCTGCCTCGGGCCGCGGGAAGAAAAATAAGTGGTGCTGTAGCGGCGGACCTGGCCCTGCGACCAGTTTCCCACAGGAAACTTGCCTTCGTTGCTGGCATTGCCGAAGCGCTGGTCGTAGACGCGGCCTATGGCCGTGCGGTCCGGCGTCAGGGCGAAACGTTCGTGCGCGCGCGGCACCTTGCGTTCATAGATCTCCTGGCCTTCCCAACTGAGGGGCCCTTTGAGCGCGGCCTCGCCTTTGCCCAGGGAGCCATCGGGCAGCTCGTCGACAAAGGGATAGACACGGTCGACCGGCGCAAACATCAGTTCGCGCGACTCGGTGATCGGGTTGCCGGTCAGCAACTCCACCGGCACGAAACGCTCCTTGACACTCTCATCGTGCACGCACACTGGGGCGCTCGTGGCTTGCGCTGTGGCGGCTGCGCTTGCCAGCAGCAGCATGGTGGCCATGGCGCTATGGGTCAAAGTGGTTGTTGGCATGATTCCCCTCGGGCTATGAACAATGGAACAGAATATTACAAACCGCCACGCCGTCCGGGCATGGGCGAGCGCCCCCGGCGAAAAGCGGGCAAACCCCTAAAATCCCTCCATGATGCTTTCCCCCTCCCGCCGCCCCATTCGCGAACTGCCCGATGAGTTGATCAGCCAGATCGCCGCCGGTGAAGTTGTCGAGCGGCCGGCCTCGGTGGTGCGCGAGCTGGTGGACAACGCGCTGGACGCGGGCGCCACCCAGGTCACCGTGCGCCTGATGGCCGGCGGCGTGCGCTTGATCCTGGTCGAGGATGACGGCTTCGGCATTCCACGCGAAGAGCTGCCGGTGGCCCTCAGGCGCCACGCGACCAGCAAGATCGCCTCGCTGCAGGACCTCGAAGCCGTGGGCACCATGGGCTTTCGCGGCGAAGCGCTGGCCGCCATCAATTCGATCGCCGACATGAGCCTGCTGTCCCGCACCGCCGACAGCGAGCACGCCTGGCAGCTGGACGGCCGCACCGGCGAACTCAAGCCGGCCGCGCGCAGTCGCGGCACCAGCGTGGAAGTGCGCGAGCTGTTTTACGCCACCCCGGCCCGCCGCAAATTCCTCAAAACCGATGCCACCGAACTGGCCCATTGCATAGAGGCCGTGCGCCGCCACGCGCTGGTGCGGCCCGACGTCGGCTTTGCCATCTGGCACGAAGGCAAGCTGGTCGAGCAGTGGCGCGCCGCCAGCGGCGACAAGGCCCATGAACAGCGCCTGGCCGATGTGCTGGGCAGTGAGTTCGTCGAGCAGTCGGTCTCCGTGAATTACGAAAGCTCGGCCCTGCGCCACGACGGCCAGCCCGCCGTGCGTGTCTGGGGCATGGCGGGCATCCCGGATGCCGCCCGCTCGCGCGCCGACCAGCAATTCGCCTATGTGAACGGCCGCTACGTGCGCGACAAGGTGCTGACCCACGCGGCGCGCAGCGCCTATGAGGACGTGCTGCACGGCCACCGCCAGCCGGTCTACGCGCTGTATGTCGAGATCGACCCGAGCCGTGTGGACGTGAATGTGCACCCGACCAAGATCGAGGTGCGCTTTCGAGACAGCCGCGAGGTGCATCAGGCGGTGCGGCATGCCACCGAAAACGCGCTGGCGATCCCACGCTCGTCCACCGCCGAGGCGGGTCTTGCCTCGGCCGCCTCGGCGCCCCCGGATGTCTCCCGGGAAAACCAGGCCTTTTCCCGCCAGGGATGGGCGCAACCCCCCATGAATTTCGGCGGCAATAGCGGCCAAGGCAGCCATGGCGGCAGCCGGGTTTCCGACTTTGAAGCCATGTGGCCGGTACCGGCTGTGACCGGCCAAGGCAACACCGAGGCGGGCGGTATTTTTGTGCCCGCATCTTCGTATGGCGCCATGCCCGCCCCCGGATCCGCGCCGGCCGCAGCTCCAGCATCCTTGAACGGTGCGGCAGGCCCCACAGCTGCAGCATCAGAAGAAGCCTCACCCCTACCCTCGGGCGACTGGCCGCTGGGCCGGGCCATTGCCCAGTTGCAGGGCATTTATGTGCTGGCCGAAAACACTCAGGGCCTGGTCATCGTCGACATGCACGCGGCCCACGAGCGCATTGTTTACGAGCGCCTGAAAACCCAGATGGACGGCGGCGGGGGCGCCAGCCTGGCGAGCCAACCGCTGCTGATCCCGGCCACCTTTGCCGCCAGCCCGCAGGAGGTCGCCACGGCGGAAGCGTGTGCCCAAACACTGGCGACGCTGGGCCTGGAAATCACGCCGTTTTCGCCCAAGACGCTGGCGGTGCGCGCCGTGCCCACCAGCCTGGCACAAGGCGACGCGGTGGAATTGGCGCGCAGTGTGCTGGCCGAACTGGCCCAACACGACGCCAGTACGGTGATCCAGCGTGCACAGAACGAGTTGCTCTCGACCATGGCCTGCCACGGCGCGGTGCGCGCCAACCGCAAGCTCACGCTGGACGAGATGAACGCCCTGCTCCGCCAGATGGAAGCCACCGAGCGCTCCGACCAATGCAACCACGGCCGGCCGACCTGGCGGCAGGTCAGCATCAGGGAGCTCGACTCGCTGTTCATGCGCGGGCGTTAAAAGCCCCGGCTTCGAGCGTTTACCGTGCGGCAGCAGCCGGGTGTTGCGCGGGGTGTTGTGCCAGTGTCATGCGGGCGTGAGAATTTGCACGCTGCCTCTCCCATACAAGGGGAAACACCAGCTACCAGAACTTTTCGGGCAGGATTTACTCAGTCATGACCATGAAACGCTGGCAGCTCTTCACCTCATTTGGCATGGCGCTGGCGCTGCTGGCGGGCTGCGCCACCCTCGACGAAAAACAGCGCGCCTGGATCTTCCAGCCCAGCGACCGCACCTGGAGCGGCGGGGCCGCCGCCGCGGTCGGCATGGACGACGTCTGGATAGACTACACCGCCGCCCCAGACCATCCGGTCCGCCTGCACGGCCTCTGGCTGGAGAGCGACAGGCCCGAGCCGGAGAAGGCCCCGGTACTGCTTTACCTGCACGGCGCGCGCTACAACGTCACCGGCTCAGCGCCCCGCATGCGCCGCATGCAGGAACTGGGCTTTTCCGTACTGGCCATCGATTACCGCGGCTTCGGCAAAAGCACACAGGAGCTGCCCTCAGAGAAATCCGCCTACGAGGACGCCCGCGCCGCCTGGGACTGGCTGGCCCACAAATACCCGGACAGGCCGCGTTACATCTTCGGCCACTCACTGGGCGGGCCCATCGCCATCAACCTGGCGACCGAAGTCAACGACGAGCGCGGCACCATTGTCGAAAGTACCTTCACGTCCATCGCCGATGTGGTCAGCAGTTCCCCCCAATGGGGCTGGATGCCGGTGTCGCTGCTGATCACCCAGCGCTTCGAAGCCGTGCGCAAGGTGAACAAGATAGGCTCGCCGCTGCTGGTGGTTCACGGCGGCGAAGACCGGCTGATACTGCCCGACCTGGGGCGCAAGCTCTATGATGCAGCGGCCGAGCCCAAGCGCTTCGTACTGGTCGAAGGCGGCTCGCATCACAACGCCAACCTGGTCGGGCTGCCACAGTACCGGCAAGCGCTGGCGCAGCTTTTCGGCCTGCAATAAGCCGGCGGGGCCCCCTCGTCGCCTCGCGGCGGCAATTTCCAAGTCCTCAAAAATGAGTACTACCGCACTGTTTTAGCCAATATTTTTTTGCAAACAGGTATTTTTTACTTATTTATAATATGTAGCCGGATGTAACATCCCTTTTCGAATACACCTAACGATCGAGAGGGATTTATGCATCACGTCCTGGTAAACCGCCGGTCACCTGCCTTCACCTCACTGGCTCTTGCCCTGCCGCTATTGGCATCGGGCTCCTTGCACGCCCAAACAGCCGCAACCGCGGCAGCGCCGGCGCTCGCGAAATTCAATGGGGCAGACACGGCCTGGATGCTGATCTCGACCGTCCTGGTCTTGCTGATGACCGTTCCCGGCATCATGCTGTTCTACAGCGGCATGATGCGAGCCAAAAACGCCCTCTCCATCGTGGCGCACACCTTTGCGGCGACCACCGTCGTCACGCTGGTATGGGCCGGGATTGCCTACTCGCTCGCGTTCACCCCCGGCAATCCCTGGATCGGGGACATGAGCCGCGCACTGAGCGATGGGCTGCTGGGCGCCAAGGTCGGCGCGCACGTCTCGGCCCCCACCGTGCCAGAATCCGCTTTTTTCATGTTCCAGCTGGCCTTCGCCATCATCACCTTCGCGCTGATCATCGGGGCCACCGTCGAGCGCATGCGCCTGAGCGCCACCATTTTCTTCGCGGCTTTCTGGACCATACTGGTCTACGCTCCTGTGGCGCACTGGATCTGGCAACCCACCGGCTGGCTCGCCAGCATGGGGCATATGGATTTTGCGGGCGGCACGGTGGTACACATCGCCGCCGGGGCCAGCGGCCTGGTCGCGGCCAAGGTGGTGGGGCCGCGCAAAGGCTTCGGGACCGAGCCCATGGTGCCGCACAACCTGCTGGTGACGATCATCGGCGCGGGGCTGTTGTGGGCCGGCTGGTTTGGGTTCAATGCGGGCTCGGCCTTTGAGGCCAGTTCACGCGCCGTAGGCGCCTTGCTGGCCACCCAGGTGGCAGCTTGCGTCGGCGCGTTCCTGTGGGGCATCTGCGAATACGTGCAGCGCGGCAAATTCAGCGTGCTGGGCATGGCCACTGGTGCCATTGCCGGCCTGGTCGCCGTCACGCCGGCATCCGGCTTTGTCGGCGTCCTCGGCGCATCGGTGCTGGGCGCAACGGCGGGTGTGGGCTGTTTCCTCGTGGTGACCCGTTTCAAACGCGCGACAGGAATCGACGATACGCTCGACGTGTTTGCGCTGCACGGCGTGGGCGGTTTCATTGGTACGGTCCTGACGCCGGTCTTTGCACTGAAGGAAATTGCCCCGGTCACCGCAACCGTGCTGACCAATCTCATGGGAGCCTGCGCCGTTGCTGCCTATGCAGGCATCATGACCTGGCTGGTTTTGCTGGTGGTCAAGCCCCTCGCAGGCCTTCGCGTGACCCCGGAAGAGGAACAACTGGGGCTTGACCTGGCCCAGCATGGCGAAATGATTTCAGGCGCATGAGCGCCTGGCGATCAACCCGTACACCATGCAGCTCACCATGAATCCACCCGATTCCGACCTCATGACCTACGCGGTGCGCATGGTCATCCCGATGAAGCGGGAGTTCGGGCGCACGCTGAATGTGCACCAATTCCTGCATGACCTGCCCTACGCCACGGAAGTCATCGAGGAAGCGCTGAAAAGCAACGACGAGCGACTGCGCAGCTATGCTGCCTATGCTCAGACCAAAATTTTCGGCCCCCGCGGCAGTGAACCCTTGCCGCCAAACGCTTCCGCCACGGCCGAACCCGCGCCAGCCGCTCCGGCCGTGTCCGCGGCAAGTGAAAAGGAAATCGGCGAAGACCTCCGGGCAAAGGCCATCGCCCGGTACAAGTCCGGCCTGCGCTGAAACTCCGGCGGCGGCGCCGCCCCCAAGGGGTTTGTCTGATACGCTCAGTTGAATGGATGTTTCCGTTTCGAAGACCGTGGCGCCGGCCATGCCCGCTGGCCTGGTCGTATTGATCCTTTCGATGTTGCTGGGCATACAGCCCGTCACCACCGATCTCTACCTGCCGGCGCTACCGGCGCTCACCGAAGGCTTTGGCGCGCCCATGTCGCAGGCCCAGCTCACGCTGAGCGCCCTGTTGCTGGCCTTCGGCTCCTCGCAGCTGATCTGGGGCCCGCTGTCCGACCGCTTCGGGCGCCGGCCCATCCTGCTGTGGGGCCTGTCGGCCTACACCCTGGCCTCGGTCGGCAGCACCTTTGCGCCGTCGATGCTGCTGCTCATCGTCTGGCGCGTGGTGCAAGGCGCGGCCATGGGCGCGGTGGTGATGTGCGCGCGCGCCATCGTGCGCGACCTGTACCAGCCCCTCGAAGGCGCGCGCGTCATGTCCAAGGGCCTGAGCGGCCTGGGCGTGCTGGCCTGCATCAGCGCGCCGCTGGGCGGCCTGCTGTCCGAGCTCTACGGCTGGCGCATCGCGCTGGCGGCGCTCGCCGTGTTTGGCGCGGCCACGCTGGCCCTGGTCGGCCTGCGCTTTGAAGAGTCATTGGCACAGAAAAATCCACAGGCCCTGCGCCCCGGCACGCTGCTGCGCACCTGGCTGGCCATCCTGCGCCACCCCACCTTCCTGGCCTTCTCGGCCCTCACCGCTGCGTCCTACGGTGGTCTCTTCACCTTCCTGGCGGCCTCCTCTTTCGTCTTCATCCGGGTGCTGGGCCTGAGCAAGACGCAATACGGCCTGGTGATGTTTTCAATGTGCAGTTTCTACCTTGCCGGCACCTTCATCTGCCGCCGCCTGCTGCCGCGTTTCGGCGTGCGGCGGTCGGTGGCGATCGCCGCCTGCCTGAGCCTGACGGGCGGCAGCACCATGGGCCTGCTGGCCTGGGCCGGCGTTCAGAATGTCTGGGCCATCATGCTGCCGTTTTACCTCTTCATGCTGGGCCACGGCGTGCACCAGCCCTGCGGCCAGAGCGGCGCCGTCGGCCCCTTTCCACAGGCGGCCGGCGCGGCGTCGGCACTCAACGGCTTCCTGATGATGCTGGTGGCCTTCGGCATGGGCGGCTGGCTGGGCACCCACATGGACGGCACGGTGCGGCCCCTGACGCACGGCATCTGGTTCTGGAGCGCGCTGATCGCAACCACGGCCTGGACGGTGGTGCGCAAATATGGCGAGCCGGCGCATGAGGCCGCCGCGAAAAACACGTGAACGTGAGCCTTCCCTGCATCTGCATCGCCGGCCCCACCGCCTCCGGCAAGACTGCCGCCGCGATGGCGATCGCGCGGCGCCACGAGGCCGAGATCATCAGCGTCGACTCGGCCCTGGTCTATCGCGGCATGGACATAGGCACGGCCAAGCCCACGCCGGCCGAGCTCGCGGCTGTGCCGCACCACCTGATCGACATCCGCGACCCGCTGCAGGCCTATAGCGCAGCCGAATTCGTGGCCGATGCCGGCCGCCTGGTCTCAGAGATCCAGGCGCGCGGCAAACTGCCGCTGCTGGTGGGGGGCACCATGCTGTACTTCAAGGCCCTGTTTGACGGCCTGGACGACATGCCCAAAGCCGACCCCGCCGTGCGCGCCGCCCTCGCCGATGAAGCCGCGGCGCAAGGCTGGCCCGCGCTGCATGCCGAACTCGCGCGTGTCGACCCTACCACCGCCGCGCGGCTGGCACCCAATGATTCGCAGCGCATCTCGCGCGCTCTGGAAGTGTTCCGCGTCTCGGGCCGGCCGCTGTCTTTCTTCCATGCGCAAGGTGCCGCCAGAAAATCCGCGGCGCAAGGCACTGGCGCGGATGCTGCTTCCCTGATTTCGCTGGAACCGCAAGACCGCGGCTGGCTGCATGAACGCATCGCCCTACGCTTTGACGCCATGCTGCAAGCCGGCTTCATCGATGAGGTCAAAGCCCTGCGCGCGCGCGGCGACCTGAACCGGGACCTGCCATCCATGCGCTGTGTCGGCTACCGCCAGGCCTGGGAGGCGCTGGACGGCGACTACGCGGTGGGCGAACTCCGCGACAGGGGCATCTTCGCCACACGCCAGCTGGCCAAGCGCCAGATCACCTGGCTGCGGTCCATGCCGCAGCGCCAGGTGGTGGCCTGCGATGGGCCGCAGGCCCTGGAGCAGGTTCTGGATATCGTCGCCACACAAGTACAGGGCCGGGCATGAACCAGCTGCAGGTCCGCGATCTGGCCAAGCGTTACGGCGACGACACGGTGGTTTTCAGCCACGTCTCGCTGGATGTCGCGCCCGGCGAATTCGTCGCCATCGTCGGCGAATCGGGCGTGGGCAAGTCCACGCTGCTCAATTGCATGGCCGGGCTGGACAGCTGGGATGAAGGCTCGGTGCAGCTCAAGGGCCAGGACCTGGGCGCGCTCAGCGATGACGAGCGCGCGCTGCTGCGCCGCCGCCACGTGGGTTTTGTGTTTCAGGCTTTCCACGTGCTGCCGCACCTGGACGTGGCGCAGAACGTGGCATTGCCCTTGCTGCTGCTGGGACAGCCGGACCCGGCTCGGGTCGAGGCCATGCTGGGCGCCGTGGGCCTGGCCGGCCTGGGCGGGCGGCTGCCGCAACAGCTCAGCGGCGGCCAGTTGCAGCGCGTGGCCATCGCGCGGGCGCTGGTGCACAGGCCCGGCCTGTTGCTGGCGGACGAACCCACGGGCAACCTGGACCCTTCCACCGCCGCCCTGGTAATGGACGCCTTGATTGCGCAGACACGCGAACAAGGCGCTTCCCTGGTGCTGGTCACGCACTCGGAAGCCGCCGCCGCGCGCGCCGACCGGCTGTTGCACCTGAGCGCGGGCGGCATAAGGGCCGCCAGTTAAATCACTTCACTGAGGCATCAAGGCCGCAGCAATTCAGCTGCGAACGCGGCGGCAAAAAGAAGGGCTTCATGCTCCTTGCCCAGCGTGCTGTTGGGAGGCTCCGTCCAGGCGCTGCGCTGGAGCGCGGCGTGCACCTCGGCCAGGCCCTGGGCATGTGCTTGCAGCGCGAGCTGTTTGGCTTTGCGCTCACCATGGACACCCACACGAAAGACTTTGCTCTGGCGCCGGCCTTTGGTATCCAGCCAGAAAGCCTGCCAATACGGGGCGGGCAAACCGCCCGGCACTTTGGAAGGCGCCAGGTAGCGCGCCACGCCCACTGTTCCCGATGAATTGCCCTTGCTTTTTTGGGTACGGCGCCACAGGCGATGGTCCGCGTCAAACATGGCAATGTGTGCCTCCAGGGCGTCCCGGTAAATCTTCGCGGCGGCGAGTGACTTGCGCTTGCCGCCGTAACACAGGTCGGTGAAGGCCCTGACAATGCTCTGCCCATATCGGCGGACGGACACTCGCCAGCTTCTCTCACGGTCGGACTCGACACGGCTGATGCGGCGCAAGGGGTTTTGGTAGTCGGTTCTGAACATCGTTGGGTCAGGCGCGCTGGTTTCGCGCCTCAGGGTCAAGTGGAGTACTTCGATGAAGCACTTTTTTAAAACCCTGAACCCTATTCGAATTCAACCGATATCCCCACGCAGATTGTCCAGGCGTGGGTATTGTTTGTTGGATTTCCGGGCCGGATGGCGAACCAGGCCGGAATCAGGCAGGCGAGAGCCAGCCCAGGCCTAGCCCGGTGCCCTTTGCCCTTGTTGCGCTTCAGCGCCCGGCCAGCAACTCCGCGTAGCGCGCCAGGTCGACGTTGCCGCCGCTCACGATGATGCCGATGCGCTCGCCCTTGGCCGGCGGTTTTTCTTCCAGCGCCTTGCAGGCCCCGGCGAATGACAGGCAGCCGGTGGGCTCCACCACCATCTTCATGCGCTCGGCGTAAAAGCGCATGGCCGCCACCAGCTGCGCGTCGCTCACCGTGAGGATGTCGTCCACGTCGCGGCGGATGATGCCGAAGGTGTATTCGCCCAGGTACTGGGTCTGCGCGCCGTCAGCGATGGTTTTGGGTGTGTCGATGCGCACGATGCGGCCGGCACGCAGCGACTGCAGGCCGTCATCGCCGGCCTCGGGCTCCACCCCGTAGACCTTGCACTGGGGCGCCAGCGCGCGCGCCGCCAGCGCCGAGCCGCTGGTGAGCCCGCCGCCGCCCAGGCAGACGTAGAGGCGGTCCAGCGCACCGGCTTCCTCAAACAATTCCTTGGCGGCCGTTCCCTGGCCCGCGATCACGTCGGGGTGGTCGTATGGCGGGATCAACGTCATGCCGCGCTCAGCGGCCAGCCCCTGGGTCAGGGCTTCGCGGTCTTCGGTGAAGCGGTCATAGAGCACCACTTCGGCGCCGTAGCCGCGCGTGGCGGCCAGCTTGGCGGCCGGCGCGTCCTGCGGCATCACGATCACCGCGGGCATGCCCAGCATGCGCGCCGACAGCGCTACCGCCTGCGCATGGTTGCCCGAGGAGAACGCGATGGCGCCGGCCTTGCGCTGCGCCGCGTCGAATTTCGACAGCGCATTGAAAGCGCCGCGAAACTTGAATGCGCCCATGCGCTGGAAGTTCTCGCACTTGAAAAAGAACCGGGCGCCCCAGCGCGCCTGGGCGGTGGCTGATTGCAGCACGGGAGTGCGGTGCGCATGGCCTTCAATGCGCGCGGCGGCAGCGCTGACGTCGTCGTAAGTTGGGAGTTGCATGGCGAGGAGAGCTTTCATTCCGCGAACGGACAGGTCAAAAGATGGAGGCTAGCTTAAACGACGGCAGCGCACTGCCGACAGAACAGGTAAGTCCTTTCTGTACCGGTACAGATGCGTCTTTCGCCTCATCCGAGGCCCCGTAAACGCGGTACAGATATAGCTGAAGGCACAATGAGGCGATGCGCGCCCTGCTCTCAAGCTTCTCCTGGCGGGAATTGCAACACCACCCCTGGCGCAATGCCGCCGCGGTGGCGGCCGTGATGCTGGGTGTGGCGCTGGCGTTTTCGGTGCAGTTGATCAATGCCTCGGCACTCAGCGAGTTTTCACAGGCAGTGCGCGCCGTCAACGGCCAGCCCGACCTGGAGCTGCGCGCCGTGCAGGGCGGCTTTGATGAGAAGCTCTACCAGCGCGTGGCCGGCGACCCGCAGGTAGCCTTGGCCAGCCCGGTGCTGGAAATCAGCACTTACGCCATCGCGCAAACCGGCACCGGCAAGGCTGAACGCCTGCCGCTGCGCCTCCTCGGTGTGGACGTGCTGGCCGTTGGCGCCACGGCGCCGGCCCTGCTGCCGGTCCCCGCTTCCAACGCGGACCGTTTCGCGCTCTTCGCCCCCGGCACGGTGTTTCTGAACCCGGCGGCGCTGCAGCTGTTCGGCGGCGATGCAGCACTGCGGCTGCAAAGCGGCCTCGAGCTGCGCAGCGTGACCGTGGCCGGCAGGGTGGGCGCGACGGGCGGGCCGCTGGCCGTGATGGACATCGCCGCCGCACAGGACCTGTTCGGCAAGGGCGGCCAGCTTTCGCGCATCGATGTGCGGCTCAAGCCCGGCGCCGAGGCGCGGCGTTTCATCGCCTCGCTGCAATTGCCGCCCGGTATCACGGCCACAGCCCCTGCCGACACGGCCGAACGCGTGAGCAACCTCTCGCGCGCCTACCGCGTCAACCTGACGGTGCTGGCGCTGGTGGCGCTGTTCACTGGCGCCTTCCTGGTCTTCTCGGTGCTCTCGCTCAGCGTGGCCAAGCGCGCGCAGCAATTCGCGCTGCTGGGCGTGCTGGGCCTCACCGGCCGCGAACGGCTGCAACTGGTATTGGCCGAGTCGGTGTTGCTGGGCCTGGTTGGCAGCCTGCTGGGCATCGCGCTGGGCACGGCGCTGGCCGCACTGGCGCTGCGGCTGTTCGGCGGCGACCTGGGCGGTGGCTATTTTTCCGGCGTCGCGCCCAGCCTGCAGTGGAATGGCTCGGCCGCACTGACCTACGGCGCACTGGGGGTGCTGGCCGCCGCCGTGGGCGGCTGGTGGCCGGCGCGCGCCGCGCAAAAGCTGCCGCCCGCGCAAACCCTCAAGGGCCTGGGTGCCGGCACCCGCGCCGGAAAAGGGCATTGGCTCAGCATGGCCCTGATGGCATCCGGCGGCCTGCTGGCACTGCTGCCGCCGATGTTCGGCATTCCGCTGGCGGCGTATGTGTCCGTGGGCCTGCTGTTGGTGGGCGGAATCACGGCCTTGCCCTGGCTGATCGCGCTGCTTTACGACAGGCTCAGCCCCTGGGTCGCGCAGCGCCTGCTGCCGCTGCTGGCGGTGGAGCGCGCGCGCCGCGTGCGCGAGAGCGCGGCCGTGGCGGTCAGCAGCGTGGTGGCCTCGCTCAGCCTGGCGGTGGCGCTGACGGTGATGGTGGCGAGCTTTCGCGAATCGGTCACGCGCTGGCTGGACGTGGTGCTGCCGGCCGACCTTTATGTGCGGACCGCACTCGGCAGCTCAGCCAGCGACACCGCGTATTTTTCGCCCGAGTTCGTCGAGGCGCTGGGCCGCCTGCCCGGCGTGGCGCGGGTAGGCGCGGCGCGTACCGTGCAGCTGATGCTGGACCAGGCCAAGCCCGCCGTCACGCTCATCGCGCGCCCGCTGGACGACCCGGCCACCGCACTGCCGCTGGTGGGTCCGCTGCTGCCGGTGCCGCCCGGGCACATCGGCATCTATGTGAGCGAACCCATGGTGGACCTGTATGGCGCGCGCCCGGGCACGGTGTTTGGCCCGCTCTCGCAATCATTGCAGGCTGCGGCCGGCGGCACGGCGGCCCCGTTTTATGTAGCCGGCGTCTGGCGCGACTACGCACGCCAGTTCGGCGCGATCGCCATCGCCAGGGCTGACTTCGAACGGCTGAGCGGCGACCACCGCGCCAACGACCTGGCGCTGTGGCTGGATGGCAGCACCGCCGACGCGCAGGTGCAGCGATCGGTGCGCGCGCTGGCGGAAAAACAATCCGGTGCGGGCAGCCTGCTGGAACTGGCCTCGGTCACCGAACTGCGCGCAACCTCGCTGAGGATTTTCGACCGCAGCTTCGCCGTGACCTACTGGCTGCAGGCGGTCGCCATCGCCATAGGCCTTTTCGGCGTGGCAGCAAGCTTCAGCGCGCAAGTGCTGGCGCGCCGCAAGGAGTTCGGCCTGCTGGCCTACCTGGGGCTGACGCGGCGGCAGATCCTGGCCGTGGTAGCCGGCGAAGGCGCGGCCTGGACGCTGACAGGTGCGCTGGCTGGCCTGGCGCTGGGCCTGGCAGTTTCCACAGTGCTGGTTTACGTAGTCAACCCGCAAAGCTTTCACTGGACCATGGACCTGCAACTGCCCTGGCTGCGCCTGGGCCTGTTGTGCGCCGCCGTGGTCGGGGCGGGCACCCTGACCGCCTGGCTGGCCGGGCGGGCCGCCGCCGGCAGGGATGCGGTGCTCGCGGTCAAGGAAGACTGGTAGCCGGGCCGCACCACAGTGCCTTTGCGAGCCCTGGCCATGGCGAACGGCTGGGGGGAGTCTCCCCCACCGTCCTACAGTGGGCAAGGCCGGTTTCCCACGCCCCGCGGCCGCCCTGCGCCGCACACTGGCCCCCATGGGCAAGGGATTCCAGGGGAGGATTCCAAGGGATTCAGCCCCCGGCCACAGTGGCCTTGTTTTTCACTCTTTCACGCATGGGAGCACGCGATGACCACCAGCACACCCATTCATCCCACCCCCCAGGCCGGCCCCCGTCCTGGCGTGGCCGGCCAGCTGCCACCTGCCTTGCCGCGTGTGACAACAAAGCTTGCCCATGGCCTGCTGGCCACCCGGAACGGGGACGGCAGCGTGAGCCTGACACTGCAGCAACCACTCACCCTGCACGCCGAGGAACTCGAAGAGCTGGTCACCGACCTGGCCGGCCTGCGGGCTGAGCTGGAGCCCCCCTACCCCCTGGACTGCCCGCCGCTGTGCGCGCTGGAGCCCTGCTACACACCGCGCCACTGGGTGGCCTGCGACCCCTTGACCGGCAAGATCCTGCTGTTCCTGCGCCATCACCTTTTCGGCTGGCTGGGCATCGTGCAGACGCCGGAGGGCGCGCTGGACATGCTCAAGTCGGTGGCCGTGGAGATGAAGAAGCTGGAACTGTCGGAACGCAGCCCGGGCCAGGGCCTGCACTAAGCACGACGGTTTGCGGCACGCCATGCAGGACGCCGCTCGCTTCATCCTTGTCTATCTCGTGATGCCGGCCTGGTTGCTTGCCGGCGTGGCGGACTGGGCCTGCCACCGTCGTGCCGGCCTGGAGCACACCACAGGCGTGAAGGAGTCACTGCTGCATCTGCTGATGTTGGCGCAGATGGGCGTGGGCGTGTTGGCCGCCGTTTTTCTGGAGATGACTTCGGCCGTGCTTTTGCTGTTGCTGGCCTTGCTCGCAGCGCACGCTTTGACCAGCCATTGGGATCTTCACTACGCCGCAGGAAAACGTGAGGTCAGCGCCGTGGAGCAAAGCGTGCACGCCTACCTGGAAGCGCTTCCGCTGGCGGCTCTCGCCTTGCTCGCTGCCAGCCACTGGCCGCAGGTCACCGCGATATTCGGCGCATCAGGTTCTGTGCCTGACTGGCGCTGGGCCTGGAAAGCCGACAGCCTTCCGGCGCCCGTCATCGCCACGCTTCTGGCCGCTTCGGCCGTATTCGGCTTCGCGCCCTACGCCGAGGAACTCCATCGCTGCCTCAAGGCGCGCAAGGCCGGCACCGCACTGAAAAACTAAAGACTTAGTTTCTTCCAATGTTGCCGCGCTCCCGGCAAGGCGCTTTCTTTTGCTTACTCAAAAATCCCGCTTTTGACCCGCAATTGTCATCACAGCACCCCTTTGCGCTTCTACCATGGAGGCCACAACCCAAGAAATAGCTGCGAAACCGAAATCCTTCAAAGAGGTCTTCACCATGGCATCCCTCAAAGCATCGCCACATGACTACCGCATTGAAAACGTCGATCCGGTCAAGGGCAGCCTGTTGCCGCCCAGCAGTTCCAACCATCTTTTTGCCGACTATTCCCTGGCGGTCGCCGTCGCGGTGAAAAGCGTCGCCGACCCGACCCGACAGGAAGTGCGCGTGGTGCACATTCCCAGCGGGGAAGTGGTCTTCCGGACTTCCGGCAGTTCCAGCGCCAGCCAGTCGTTTTGATTTTGCGGACAGATCAATCCAGCCGGACGCCGGCTGCGAAGTGGTCATAAACCACCGCTATCCTTCGCAGGTGGCGCGATTCGGCATGCGCCAGCAGCCACAGGTCTGATTCGCAGCCTTCCAGCACATCGCCCAGCGGCACCAGCGCCGGCTCACCGGCCAGCATGAAGACGGGCACAATGCCCACCCCCAGCCCCACCTTGATCGCATCCATCACCGCGACGATGCCGTCGGCATAATGCCGCGGCGTGACTTTGGGCAGCTGCTTGCGCCGCCACAGCACCGAGGGGTGTTCGGGCAGCGCCTCATCAGGCGCAATCCAGTCAAAGCCGGCGAGCACATCCAGCGCCGCGGGCTTCTTCGCCGATGACAAGGCCTTGGCCTGCGCCTTGAGGCCGCACAGCACAAAACGCACCGTGCCCAGCTTGCGTCCCACCAAGTGGTCGGGCGGCTTGCGCGTGGCGCGCAGGGCCAGGTCGGCATCACGCCGGCTCAGGCTGGCCAGCTCGTTGCCGGTGCGCAGGTCCAGCTGCAGCAAGGGGTGCTGCGCCAACAGCGGCTTGAGGGAAGGCAGCACCAGCCCGCGCAGTACGGCATCGGTGGTGGTGAGCCGCACCCGGCCGGCCACGCCTTCATGCGGGCGCTGGGCGCTGGCGCGCGCGGCCTCCAGCTCGGCCTCTATGCGCTCGGCGTGCGGCACCAGGCCCAGCATGGATTCGGTGGGCAGATAGCCCAGGCGCGACCTTTCGAAGAGGCGCTGGCCCAGGCTTTTTTCAATGCGCTGCACCGAGCGAAACACGGTGGAGGCATCGGCGCCCAGCCGCCGCGCGGCTTCGGCCAGCGTGGCGCCGCGTACCAGGGCCAGCAGGGTTTGCAGGTCGTAGGCGGTCAGGGTGTATTGCGTTTTTGCAATGGATGTTTTCATGAATGCTAATTTACATTGTTATTTCGCAAACATAAAGTGGCGACTCATTCAACTACAGGCCCTTTGCCGGGCACTTTCACCATGACTCACGCCAACCCTGAAACCCTCGACGCCGGCCACGGCGCCGCCCTTCTGCGCATCGCCCTGGGCATCATGTGGATCACCCACGCGCTGCTCAAAATCTTCGTCTTCACCCTGCCCGGCACGGCGCAGTTCTTTGAGTCGGTCGGCCTGCCCGGCTTCATGGCCTATGCGGTGGTCGCGGCGGAGCTGGCCGGCGGCGCCGCGCTGCTGCTGGGCTTTTACGGCCGCCAGGCCTCGCTGCTGCTGGCGCCCGTGCTGGCGGTCGTCGTCTGGGTGCATTGGCCCAATGGTTGGGTGTTCACCAGCCCCAAGGGCGGCTGGGAATACCCGCTGTTCCTGCTGGTGGCCTCGGTGGCCCAGTGGCTGCTCGGCGACGGCGCCTGGGCCGCGCGCCGCAGCAATCTGCTGGCGCCCCGCTGAGCGAACAAGGAACAAGGAATACGGTCATGAAACTGACCCTCATCAGCCATACCCTGTGCCCCTATGTCCAGCGCGCGGCCATTGTGCTCGCCGAAAAAGGCGTGGACTTTGAACGCCGCGATGTGGACCTCGCCAACAAACCGGACTGGTTCAAGGCTGTCTCACCGCTGGGCAAAACACCCGTGCTGCTGGCGGACAGCGACCCGGTTTTTGAATCGGCCGTGATCTGCGAATACCTGGAAGACACCCTGCTGCCGCGCCTGCATCCGGCCGATGCCCTCAAGCGCGCGCAGCACCGGGCTTGGATGGAGTTCGGTTCCAATGTACTGAACACCATAGGCGCTTTTTACAACGCGCCCGATGCCGCCGCCCTGCAGGGCTGGCGCCAGGAGCTGGCGGCCAGGTTCACGCAACTGGAGGCCGTGCTGCCGGCGCGGGGGCCTTACTTTTCGGGCGAATCCTTCAGCATCGTCGATGCCGTCTTCGGCCCCGTGTTCCGCTATTTCGATGTCTTTGAGGCGCTGGGCGAAACCGGCTTTTTCGACGCAACGCCCAAGGTGCGCGCCTGGCGTGCCGCGCTGGCGCAGCGGCCTTCCGTGCGGCAGGCTGTGCGTGGTGACTATGCGGAGGAGCTCACGCGGTTCTTGCGCCGGCGCGGCTCCGAGTTGTCGCGGCGCATGGAGAGAATCGCCACGGCCTAGGCTTGGCGGAAGTTGGCCAGTATCTTGAGCAGGTTGCGCGTGGCGCCGTCCAAAGCCTCCAGCGGCCTGTGCACCATGGCGGTGTCACGCACCAGCGCCGGTTTGAGTGGCAGCAGCTGCACGTCATGCCGCACATGGGACTCCTGCTCCGACTCCTCCCTGGGCAGCACGGCCGCGCCGTAGCCTGCGGCGACCAGGCTCTTGATGGCCTCGGAGTAATTGAGTTCGATGCGCGCACGCGGCGTGAAGCCCGCATCGGCAAACCAGGCCATGGTCATGCGGTACATATGGGTGGGCGTCTCGTTGAAGATCAGCGGCTTGCCCGCCAGCCAGGCCGGTGTCGCGTGTTTGGGCGCCTTCCAGCGACTGGGCACAAAGGCCATCATCGGGTCGCTGCGCCAGTGCGTGATCACCATGCCGCGCTGCGCCGGCGGCGGCGTGGCGACCAGGCCCACGTCCAGCGTGCCCTGCATCAGGCGCTCCAGGGTGTCGGCCGAACCCAGGATGCTGACCTCGACGTCGATGTCGGGATGGGCCTGCTCCATGGCCTTGAGCACCTGCGGCAAAAAGTAGACCAGCACACCGGTGGTGCTGCCCAGGCGTACCCGGCCGACGCGGCCTTCGACGTGGCGCTTGACGGCGTCGACCGCGTCATCGGCATCGCGCAGCAGTCGGCGGGCACGCTCGACCAGCACCGCGCCCGCCGGCGTGGGTTCGACCTTGCGGCCGCCGCGTACCACCAGCGGCGTGCCCAGCCGGCTTTCGAGTTCGCTCACATGCAGGCTGACGGTGGGTTGGGCCAGGTGCAGGCCCTGCGCCGCGGCCGAGAAGGTGCCCAGGTCGGTAATGGCGACCAGCGTGCGCAGCTGGTCCAGGTTCAATTCGCGCATGGAAGATGCCTCCTAACAGGCAACATCAGAAATACTGATAGTTTTAATCAGAAAACTCAACTTCCACAATACCAGAATAAATTGCACCATGGGCGCCTGGCTTCATCCACACCGTCACCACCCACAAGGAGCACCCCATGCCTTCCGCCGCCATCCCCACCGTCTCACCGGGCTTCACCCTCGCATGCGGCCTGCACCGCCTCGCGGGCCTGCCGGTGGCGCTGCGCAGGCTGGGCCGCATGCTGGGCGCCTCATGGTTTTCGCCGCGGCCGGCGCTCACACGCCTGCAACGGGACGAACTGATGGCCATGAGCAGCCATGAACTGAGCGACCTGGGCATAGGCCGCAGCGAGATTCCTGCGCTGTTTGGCGAGGCGTCGTCGTGGAAGCTCCACCGGCATTGAAATCCGGTACAGCAAGCGTTGGCGGCCGCATGGCTTGCTGCCAAAATCAGGGCCATGACGCTCCCCCATACCGCCAGCAGTTCCTGGCTCAGCGCCGCCATCGTCCGCATTGAGGCCGACTACCAGCGCAGCGCCGATACCCACCTGATTCCCCTGCCGCTGCCGGAGTTCGCCGCGCGCGACATTGATTTCTACCTGAAGGACGAATCGACCCACCCTACCGGCAGCCTCAAGCACCGGCTGGCGCGTTCGCTGTTCCTCTACGCCCTATGCAACGGCCTGATCCATGAACGCTCTACCATCGTGGAAGCCTCCAGCGGCTCCACGGCGGTCAGCGAGGCGTATTTCGCGCGCCTGCTGAACCTGCCCTTTATCGCGGTGATGCCGCGCAGCACCTCACCCGAAAAAGTCGCGCAGATCGAGTTTTACGGCGGGCGCTACCACTGGGTGGACAGCGCCGCCCAGGTGTATGACGAAGCCCGCAAACTGGCCCAGGAAACAGGCGGCCACTACATGGACCAGTTCACCTATGCCGAGCGCGCCACCGACTGGCGCGGCAACAACAACATCGCCGAAAGCATGTTCAGCCAGATGGTGCGCGAGCGCCACCCGGTGCCGAGCTGGATCGTGGTGGGCGCGGGCACGGGCGGCACCAGCGCCACCATAGGCCGCTATGTGCGCTACCAGCGGCATGACAGCCTGCTTTGCGTGGCCGACCCGGCCGGCTCGGTCTTTGCCGCCTACCACCGCAGCGGCGATGCCGGCCTGACCGCAGCGGGCTCGCGCATCGAGGGCATAGGCCGCCCGCGCGTGGAGGCCAGCTTCATCCGCACGGTGATAGACCGCATGGTGGAGGTCGCCGACGTTGATTCGGTGGCCGCCATGCAGGCGCTTTCGCAATTGCTGGGTCGCCGCGTCGGGCCGTCGACAGGCACCAACCTGGTCGGAATGCTGACGCTGGCGCATGAGATGCTGGCGCGCGGCGAGCAGGGCTCCATCCTGTCGCTGCTATGCGACTCCGGCGAGCGCTACCTGCCGACCTACTACAACGCGCAATGGGTGACCAACAAAATCGGTGACTGCAGCGCTGCCCAGGCGCGTATGGCCAAGCTGTTGCGGCCCGCGGCGGTTTAGGAAGCCCATGCATCCCTTTCCTTCCCTGGTGCCCAGGCGCAGCCTGCTGCTGGCCGGCGCTGTGCTGGCCGGATGGGGCGCTGCTATCCGCCCTGCCCGGGCCCTGCCCGCCAAAACGCTGGTGTTTCCGCGCGACCGCGGCGCCCATCCTGAATTTCGCACCGAGTGGTGGTACATCACGGGCCAGGCCAGCGCCGACGCGGGCCAGCGAGTTTTCGGCTTTCAGCTCACCTTCTTCCGTTCACGCGTGGATGCCGCCCAGGGCATGGCCTCGAAGTTCGCCGCCAAGCAACTGGTCTTTGCCCACGCGGCCCTCACCGACGTGCAGGGCAAAAAACTCTGGCACGACCAGCGCATCGCACGCGACGGTTTTGGCGTCGCCGCTGCCAGCGAGCATGACATGGACCTCAAGCTGCGCGATTGGTCGCTCAAAGCCGAAGACGGCAGGTACGTCGCCGAATTGCCCTCCAGCGATTTCGCGCTCAAGCTGGCGTTTGAAGAAACACAGGAGGTATTGCTGCAAGGCAAGCAAGGCCTGTCACGCAAAGGCCCTGAGGAAAAACAGGCCAGCTACTACTACAGCCAGCCGCAGCTGGCCACACGCGGCAACCTGCGGCTCAAAGGCCAGGATTTCACCGTCAGCGGCAAGGCCTGGCTGGACCACGAATGGAGCGAAGAAATCCTGCACCCCGACGCCGCCGGCTGGGACTGGATAGGCATGAACCTCAGCGACGGCAGCGCCCTGACCGCCTTCCGGCTGCGCGGCAAGGACGGTAGCACGCTGTGGGACGGCGGCTCCTTCCGTTCGCCCAAAGGCGGTCTCTATACCTTCAGCCGCGGCGAGGTGGTCTTCAAGGCCGTGCGCCACTGGAAAAGCCCTTTGACGCAAACCACCTACCCGGTCGAATGGATAGTGCGCACGCCCGCCGATTTTTATACCGTGCGCGCCGTCATCGACAACCAGGAACTCGACAGCCGCCAATCCACGGGCGCCATCTATTGGGAAGGGCTCAGTGAGCTGATCGACAGCAATGGCAAACTGGTGGGCATGGGCTACCTCGAAATGACGGGGTATGCGCAGCCGCTTCGGATGTAGGCCCGCCGCTCAACCATCGCACTTCAACAGGAGATTCCATGCGCTGGATAGCCCTCTTTGACGACAAGCCCGGCATGCTGGCCGTGCGCCGGGAACGCGAGCCGCTGCATCTGGCTTACCTGCGAGCGCATGAAAACGAAATCCTCATCGCGGGCGGATTGCGTGAGGCGCCGGGCGCAGGTTTCGTGGGCGGGCTTTGGGTGCTGGAGGTGGAGTCGCGCGAGCGCGCGGTGGAGCTTGTGGAGAGTGATCCTTATTTTGTGCCTGAGCATCGCAGTTATCGGTTGCTGACCTGGGGCAAGGCTTTGGCTGACAAGCAGGCAGTGCTGTAAGCCAGACGACGCTGCCGGGTGACTACACTGGTGACTCTTGCCTCACAGTCCCATCTCCCAAATCCCCCACAGCAATGGAATTCTTCACCCTGGTGACCAGCGTCGCCATCGTTGTCTACATCCTCAAACTCTCGGAAGAACGCCGGCGCATCACGCTGCTGGCCAGCTACCTGGGCCAGTATCAGATCGAAAAGCTGATGGAGATGCTGACGGACGGCTACCTGCGGGCCCTTGGCGAGAAGGAGCCTGAGCGGCGCGAGCAGGTCTGGAACCAGCTGGCCGGCTCTGAACTCAAGCTGTGCGAGCAGTTCACCCGTTTTGCCACCGGTTTCTCCAAGGTGGATGAAGCGGACGCGCGCACGAGCAAGCTGCCGATCGCGATTCCTTTCGTGACCAGGCTGGTGCCTGGCTTGGCTTTCGACATGCGACAAATGCTGGCGATCCACGCCCAGGGCATTCTGCATGCGGCCGAAAACAGCACCCAGCGCACGCCCAAAGACAAAGCCTTCACCATGTCAGCCGAGCTCTTCCTGATGCAGCACAGCTGCCACTGGTTCTGCAAGTCAAAGGCGGTCGCCTCGGCGCGCATGCTGGTGCGGCACAAGACCTCGCATGAGCAGCTCGTGGCGTCGGTGTCGCCCGGGACGCGTGAGGCTTACCTCGCCTTGACGGGCCAGTGAGCGCTCCCGGCCTGTCGCCAGCGATACAGGCCATCACTCCCGACCGTCCTATATTTCCTGCCATGACGGAATCCACACTGCTCCACACCCTGCAGGCGGTGAACCAGACCGCCTCCTTCAACCGCTGGGCCGGCTTTGAGGTCGTGCAGGCCAAAGCCGGCGAGGCCGAGATACGCATGGCCTGGCGCGAGGACGACATGGGCCAGTACGCCGGCTATCTGCATGCGGGCCTGATAGGCGCGATGCTGGACACGGCCTGCGGCTATGCGGCCGCCACGGTGGCGGGCCGCGTGCTGGCCTCGCATTTTTCAGTGAATTGCCTGGCGCCGGCGGTGGGACGCAGCTTTGTGGCGCGCGGGCGTGTGGTGAAGTCCGGGCGCAAGCAGGTGTTTGCGAGCGCCGAGCTGTATGCCGAACAGGATGACGGCGAGTTGTTGCTGGCGGCCACCGGCAACACGATTCTGGTTCCGGTGGAAGCGCCATCCGCTCCCCCTGTTTCCAGCGCCTGACATCACTGCGTGAGCCAGAAACCCGCGTGGGGGCCACAGCGGGAAACCCCTCAGGCTCCGGCGCCCCCGCTATGGATTTCCCGCAGTATGTCCGCCGCGGGGCGTTGCAGCTTCTGGAGTTGCCGGCCGGCCTTGAGGACGTAGTCACCTCCCCAACGCAAGTGCTCGTCCGCATACTGAACCCGGATTTCGAGCGCCGGCCATTTTTTTGACAGTGCCGCGACCAGCGGCTTCGGAAAAGCTGAAGCGGCGGTGAAACGAACGGCAAGCTGATCAGGCCCGGCTTCAACACTCGAATCTTCTGCATTCCACTTGGAGCCCCAATGTTTCTTGCACCAGCCGTACCAGGACCCGAAGCCGTGCTTCTCGATGTTTTCCTGGTATTGGCGTGCCGGCGCCAGGTACATCTCCGCGCAATCGAGGCTGCGAATACAGGCCAGCAACTGTTCACGCGATTCAAGCGGGAACGGATGGCCCAGCTTCGCGGCGGCCTCCTTCCAGGTCCAGTACTTGGCGGGGCCTGTCCAGTCGCCGAAGAGTGCGTCATGGCCTGTGGTCACGGCACTGCTTTCCTCAATCTCAAGCTCCGGCGGCATCGGGATGACCGAATTGAAATCGAATGAACCCGAGCTGAAATGAACATCGCGGCAGGACGCCAGCGAGCCCGGATCTCCAGACAGTCGCAGCACAACGAAAACGGCGTCTGACATGGCGATCCCCTTGAAGACGTCTATTTCAATTCGGCGTAAGCCATCTCGCCGATCTTCTTCGCGAGCGTGTCTATGCCCAACCAGGCGTTCCGGTAGTAGTCTTCAACGGGGTATGTTTTTCCCTGGTAAACAATAACGGCCTTGATTTCGTCCTTGCCGGCGAACGCCCCTGCCAGAAAGCGCGCACCATCCTCACGCGCCACGTACTCCTTGACGATCAGCCTGGCTTCTTTTTCTTTGCTCACCTTGCGCCCTGCCTTGGCAACGGCTTCGTTGTAGCCGCCGGCAATAAGGGAGGGAATCGCCGGCTTCACCACGCAGGGACCGCAATCCAGTGCCACCTTGAGAGTAGGCACTTCGGCCACGGCGGCCGCGGCAGGTTGCTGCATCGAGCCAGGTTGAGCTGTGGTGGCGCAACCCGAGAGGATGACAGCACCGGCTGCGAGAAGAAGACCGAGATATTTTTTGGCGTTCAAGGGGCAGCTCCTATGAATATGGGAATCGACAACTCGTAGAACCTGGCGTAGTGTATTGCGCAAAGCGGGCTGTTTGATGCCCGCGGGCGTATTGAAAAAGGGCGCCCGTGGCGCCCTTTTTTACTTCGTCAGCCCAGCCGTTCAATGCGCGCCCGCCGCAGCATCCGCGCTTCCCGCCCCGGCTTTGGTATGCCGCGTCAGGAACACCAGCGGAATCAGCAGCAGGAAGATCACCGCCGAGACGTAAAACACGTCGTTGGCAGCAAGCATGTATGCCTGCTGGTCGGCCAGGCGGTTGATGGTGCCCAGGGCCTGTTCCGGCGTAAGCCCGGCACCGGCCAGGCCGGTGAGCGCGCTGTTGGCGGCGGCGCTGCCCTGGTTCACATACTCACTGATCTGCGCATGGTGCATGGCGGCGCGGTCTTGCCAGATGGTGGTGGCAATCGACGTGCCGAAGGAGCCGGCCGTGATGCGGACGAAATTCGACAGGCCTGAGGCGGCCGGGATTTTCTCGGGCGGGATGCCCGACAGCGTGATGGTGACCAGCGGGATGAAAAAGAAGGCCATGGCCACGCCCTGGATGATGGTCGGGATCATGATGGTCTGGAAGTCGGCCTGGGTATTGAAGTGCGAACGCATCCACAGCACCAGCGCGAAGACCATGAAGGCAAAGGCGGCGAAGCGGCGCGGGTCGACCTTGGCGATGTTCTTGCCGACCACCGGCGACAGCAGCAAGGCGAAGGCGCCCACGGGCGCCAGCACCATGCCGGCCTGCGTGGCGGTGTAGCCCATGTACTGTTGCAGCCACAGGGGCAGCAGCACTACATTGCCGAAGAAGAGCCCGTAGCCCACCGACAGCGCCAGCGCACCGGCCCAGAAGTTGCGCTTCTTGAACAGCGTCAGATCCACCACCGGGTGCTCTTCGGTCAGTTCCCAGATGATGAAGGCCGCCAGGCCGACCAGCGCGATGATAGCCAGCGCAACGACTTCACCGGAATGAAACCAGTCGAGTTCGTGGCCCTTGTCGAGCATGATCTGCAGTGAGCCGACCCAGACCACCAGCAACGCCAGCCCCACGGAATCGATGGGCAGCTTTTTGGTGGGGCTTTCGCGGTTGCGGAAAATGCTCCAGGTGATGAAGGCCGCGCCGAAGCCGACGGGAATGTTGATGTAAAAAATCCAGGGCCAGGAGATGTTGTCGGTGATCCAGCCGCCCAGCAGCGGCCCCATCACCGGCGCGATCAGCGTCGTCATGGACCATAGCGCCATGGCCAGGCCCGCGAGTGCCTTGGGGTAGCTCGACAGCAGCAGCGCCTGCGACAGCGGGATCATGGGCCCAGCGACCAGGCCCTGCAGCACGCGCAGAAAAATCAGCGTGGTCATGTTCGGCGCCAGGCCGCACAGCCATGACGTGAGCACGAACAGCATGACGCTGGCCGTGAACAGGCGCACCTGGCCGAAACGCTGCGACAGCCAGCCGGTGAGCGGGACGGCAATTGCATTGGCCACGCCGAAGCTGGTGATGACCCAGGTTCCCTGGTTGGGGCTCACGCCCAGGTCGCCGGCGATGGCGGGCAGCGACACGTTGGCGATGGACGTGTCCAGCACGTTCATGAAGGTCGCGGCCGACAGGGCCAGCGTGCCCCACAGGCGTGCCGAGCCCGTCAGCGGCGGGGGTGGAATATAGGCGGAAGCAGGTGCGGAAGCCATGAATGCCTTGCGAAGAAGAAGCCGGTGGGGCCGCGATCAGGGTGTGCCGCGGCTGCGCTTGCTTGAGCTGGAAGTGATGGCTTAAGGTGCCGTGCGGTTACCAGACAGCGAGAGCGCATGGCTCAACGCCAGGGTCTGGGCTTCGCCGCTGGCCTGGGCGGGTGAAGACACAGCCCCGCCCGTCGGGAGCACAGGTTTGGCTGGAGTCACGGGGTTCGCCGGGCTGGCGGCTTTGGCCGACTTCACAGCTGTCTTGCCGGTGTTGGCGGCGATCACGCGCTGCACGTCCTTGTCGGCCGCATCGTCCTGCGCGCTGTAGGTTTGTGTCTGCGCCACGGCGGCATCACGCGGAGCATCGGCCAGCGCCTTGCCGTCCTTGTTGCTCACATCGACTTCGGCTTCCATGGAGAGGCCCACGCGCAGCGGGTTCTCGGCCAGTTGCTTGGCGTCCAGCGCGATGCGTACGGGCACGCGCTGCACCACTTTGATCCAGTTGCCGGTAGCGTTCTGCGCGGGCAGCAGCGAGAAAGCCGCCCCCGTACCTACGCCCAGGCCGGCGACCGCGCCCTTGTACTCCACCTTCTTGCCATACAGGTCGGCGACCAGTGTGACGGGCTGGCCGATGCGGATGTTGCGCAGCTGCACTTCCTTGAAGTTGGCATCCACCCAGACCTGCTTGAGCGGGATGATGGACATCATGGGCGTGCCGGCGGCCACGCGCTGGCCGAGCTGCACGGTGCGCTTGGCGACATAGCCGTCCACCGGCGCGAGCAGGCCCACGCGCTGGGTGGCCAGGTAGGCTTCGCGAACCTTGGCAGCGGCCACCTGCACGCTGGGGTGCTGTTCGATGCTGGTGCCCTCGGTCAGGGCCTGGTTGCTGGCGAGCTGTTCGCGCGCGGCGGCCACACCGGCCTGCGCGGCGGCCAGGGCGCTTTTGGCGGTGGCCAGCTGCGTCTGGGCGTGGTTGAGTTCTTCTTTGGACACGGCGCCATTGCCGGTGAGCGACTGGCGGCGATTGAGGTCGTCGCTGGCACGCGCGATATCGCTTTGCGCCTTGACGACGTCGGCTTCGCGCAGCGCGATCTGCGCCGCCAGCGTGCCGTTGTTGGCATAGAGCGTGCGCGCCTGGCGCACGGCCTGCGCCAGCGCGGCCTCGGCCTGCTCCAGCGCGACCTTGGCGTCCGCCGGGTCCAGTTGCACCAGTGCCTGGCCGGCTTTCACGAAGTCGGTGTCGTCGGCCATGATGGCCATGACGGTGCCCCCGATTTGCGGCGTGATCTGGATGACGTTGCCCTGCACGTAAGCGTTGTCCGTGGACTCGTAATGGCTGGCGACCAGGTATTCATAGGCGCCCCAGCTCAAACCGGCAACGGCCACGACGGCCGCCAATGCGGTCAGCGCTTTTTTGCGCTTGGGGTTGCCGGCGGGTGCTGGTGCAGGGGAAGGTGTGGAAGCCGAGGAGTTAGGAGATTCAGTAGCGCTCATATTGGTGACCTGCTGTGATGTATTGAGGTATTGCTATGGTTGATGTCTGAAGCGGTTCAGTGAGTGGCGAGGGCCGCCTGACGTTCGGCGGGCACAGCCTGGCCGGGGGTGTAGCCACCACCCAGTGCGCGTATCAGCGCGACCTGCGTGTCCAGCGCGCGAGCCGAAAGGTCGACCGCGAGCCGGCGCTGGGCCAGCACGCTGGTTTCCGCCGTGAGCACGTTGAGGTAGTTGCCCAACCCTGCCTTGTAGCGTTGCACGGCGATTTCGTAGGCGCTTTCGGCGGCGTCCTGCGCGGCGCGCTGCTCGGCTTGCTGGCGGGTGATGGCTTGCGAAGATGCGACCTGGTCGGCAACGTCGCGCACCGCGTCGATCACGGCGGCGTTGTAGCTTTCGACCGCAGCGTCGAGGTCGGCGGTCTTGCCGCGCAGGTTGGCGCGCAGCCGGCCCGCGTCAAAAATCGGCAGGCGCAGCGCCGGGCCCACGCCCCACTGGCGGCTGCCCGAGTCCAGCAAATTGCCCAGGCCTATGCTGGAGAAGCCGGCGAAGGCGACGAGGTTGATGTTGGGATAGAACTGGGTCTTGGCATTGGCCACATCTTTGGACGAGGCCTCGACACGCCAGCGCGCGGCAGCGATGTCGGCACGGCGCCCCAGCAGGTCGGCAGGAATGGTGGCGGAGATACCGGCGTTCTTGATGGCGGCTTGCGCGGGCAAGTTCAAGGCGGCGGCGGCGTTGGGCTGGCCGACCAGCGCGCCCAGCGCATTGCGTGTGAGTGCCATCTGCTCCAGCACGGTTTCGAGCTGCAGGCGCGCCTCGGGAAGGCCGCCTTCGCTCTGGCGCAACTCAAGGCGGGTGTCCAGGCCGGCGTTGACGCGGTCGCGCACCAGCTTCAGGGTTTCCTCGCGCTGCGCCAACGTGCGGCGTGCCACATCGGCCTGTTCATTGAGGCGCACCAGCTGGAAGTAGGTGCGCGCGACATTGCTGGCCAGCAGCACGCGCGCGGCCTGTGCGTCGGCTTCGGCGGCGTTGGCGCTGCCCAGCGCGGCGTCGAGCGCCGCGCGGTTCTTGCCGAAGAAATCAAGTTCCCAGCTGGCGTTGAGCTGCGCCGTGCCGCTTTCGCGGATGGAGCCGGCCAACGGCGGAGGCACCGCGCCATTGGCGGTGTAGCGCTGGCGGGTCAAATCAAGCTGGCCGGTGAGTTGCGGCAAGGTGGCGGCGTCAGCCACTTCGATCACGGCCTGCGCGCGCGCCAGCCGTGCCTGCGCGAGCTTGAGGCTGGGGCTGGTCTGCAGGGCTTGTGCAACCAGGGTGTTGAGCTGTTCGTCACCGAAGTCGCGCCACCATTCGGTGGCCACGGGCGCCTGCGCCGCGGCCTGCGCACTCGCATCGGCCGTCAGGCCAAGCGAGGGCGCATCGCGCAGGCTGGACTGCGGCGAGATGCCGGACATGTCGGCACAGCCGGCAAGGCCCGTGGCCATCAGGCCCACAGCCACCACACTGGCAGCGGCGACCAGGGCCATGCGGAAAGAAGCGCGCCAGACCGGCAAACGCCGGCCCACGTAGGCCGCTTCGGGCGACGAAGAAGCCAGAAGAAAGGAACGGGTGTTATTTGTCATTTTGTTCATTCGCAGCTTGGAGGGAATGTGCGGTTTCAAGAATGCGGCGCAAATAGCCTTTGAGGTTTTGCCACTCCTCGACCGAGAAACCGGCCAGGTGGGCGTTCTGCACGCGGCTGAGCACGGCGGGAATTTCCTTGGCGGCGTCGCGTCCTTCAGGCGTCAGCTCGATGTTCACCACGCGCCTGTCGTCGCTGGAGCGAATGCGGCGGCAATAGCCCTTGGCTTCGAGGCGGTCCAGCAGGCGGGTCATGGAGCCGGCGTCGAGCTGGCACTGGCGCGCCAGTTCGGCCACGGTGGAGGCCTTGCCGAGGTAAAGCTTGAGCATGGGCACCCACTGGGCGTTGGTGAGGCCTTGGGGTTCGAGTTCGCGTGTGACCTGCTGGGAAACGCTGTTGATGATCTGGCGCATCAGGTAGCCGGTGCTTTGGCCGGCGTCGTAGTCGTTCGCGCAGTAAAACTCGGCCGGCAGGCCGCACAGGGCGGGGCCGGGAGCTTCCGGGCGTGGGGGTTTGGCTGTCATGGGGTGAAATAATACATGCCTAGACAAATAATGTCAAGGCTGTGTTTGTACAGGCTTCTTTTGCCTGGGATGCCTTTGTTGAGGCAATTTGTTACAGGCTTTGTGACTAAACTCGCGGCATGGCGATCCCCTCTGTCCCCTCTTCCTCTTCTTTGTCCATAGCCTCCGGTGCCAACGGCGCCAAAGGCTCACCCCGCTCACTCTCAGGCCTGCTGCCTTTTTTGCGGCCCTACCGCGGCCGCATCCTGCTGGCCGCCGTCTTTCTGGTGCTGGCGGCAGTGGCGACGCTGGTGTTTCCGCTCGCCTTGCGCGGCCTGATCGACGGCGGCCTCAGCGCGGCCGACAAGGGCCAGCAGCTGATGGCCTTGCGCACGCATTTCTTCGAGCTGTTTGCGGTGGCTGCCGCACTGGGGCTTTTTTCGGCGGGCCGCTTTTATATGGTGAGCTGGCTGGGCGAGCGCGTGACGGCCGACTTGCGCAATGCGGTCTATGCCCATGTGGTACGGCAAAGCCCGGAGTTTTTTGAGACCACGCAGACCGGCGAGGTGCTGTCGCGCCTGACCGGCGACACGACGCTGGTGCAGACCGTCGTAGGCTCTTCACTGAGCATGGGCCTGCGCAATGCCGTGATGGGCGTAGGTGCACTGGGTATGCTGGTCTATACCAATCCTTATTTGATGGTGCAGGTGCTGGGCGTGCTGGTGCTCATCGTCGCGCCTTCGGTGTGGTTCGGCCGTCGCGTGCGCAAGCTCTCGCGCGCCAGCCAGGATCGCGTGGCAGACTCCAGCGCGATCGCTGCCGAGGTACTCAATGCGATTCCCGTGGTGCAAAGCTACACCGCCGAGGCGCGCGAATCGGCGCGCTTCGACCAGTCGACGACGAACGCCTTCAACACCGCCGTGCGCCGCGCCCGCGCACGCTCGGCGCTGGTGGCCTTCATCATCATCGCGACCTCCGCCGCGTTGCTGTGGGGCCTGTACCAGGGCACGCAGGCCGTGATGCGCGGCGACATCAGCGCGGGCCACCTGGGCCAGACCGTGGTCTACGTCATCATCCTGGCCAGCGCCGCTGCGGTGCTGGGCGAGGTCTACGGCGACCTGCTGCGCGCGGCGGGCGCGACGGAACGGCTGATGGAACTGCTGGCCTCGCGCTCGCCGGTCACCTCCCCGCCCAATCCTTTACCGGCACGGCTGACGCAGGCGGGTAGCGCGATCCGGTTTGAGGCGGTGACATTTCACTACCCCTCGCGCCCGGCGCAAGCGGCGCTCAGCGATTTCAGCCTGAGGGTGGCGCCGGGTGAAACCGTGGCCATCGTCGGGCCCAGCGGCGCGGGCAAGAGCACGGTGTTCCAGCTGCTGCTGCGCTTTTACGATCCGACCTCGGGCCGCATAGAACTGGACGGCGTGCGTACCGACTGCATGTCGCTGGAAGACCTGCGAAGCCGCATAGGCATCGTGCCGCAGGATGCGGTGATCTTCTCCACCAGCGCCCTCGAGAACATCCGCTACGGAAAGCCCGGGGCCAGCGATGAGGAAACCCGCGCCGCCGCGAAAGCGGCCTTCGCCCACGAGTTCATCACGGCCCTGCCGGAGGGCTACGACACCTTTTTGGGCGAGCGCGGCGTGCGGTTGTCGGGCGGGCAGCGCCAGCGCATCGCGATCGCGCGGGCTATGCTGAAGAACTCGCCTTTGCTGCTGCTCGACGAAGCCACCAGCGCATTGGACGCCGAAAGCGAGCGCATGGTGCAGGCAGCGCTGGAGTCGGCCATGAAGGGCCGTACGACCCTGGTAATCGCGCACCGCCTGGCCACCGTGCAGCAGGCCGACCGCATCCTGGTGCTGGACCACGGCCGGCTGGTGGAGCAAGGCACGCACACCGAGTTGGTGAGCCGCGGTGGCGTTTACGCACGGCTGGCGGCGCTGCAGTTCACGGTGTAAGAACCGGCGCGTCGCCTTCAATCGGCTTCTGGATTCAAGCCCATGGTTATGCACTTTTTGCATAGATAGCGGAGCACAATGCCTTGGACTATTCGGTGGCAGGCTCTTAAGCTCCGGGGCACTGAGTTTTTCTCTCAAGAAATCCCCATCAAGGAATCCCACAAGGAGTTTTCATGTCGCACGCCGCCTCATCCAACGGCCCCGTTCCCGCGGGCTCCCATCCCCTCCCCTCCTACCTCCAGTCCGACAACCTCGGCCCCTGGGGCAACTACCTGCAACAGGTCGACCGCGTCATTCCCCACCTGGGCAGCCTGGCCCGCTGGGCCGAAACGCTCAAGCGCCCCAAGCGCGTGCTGATCGTCGATGTGCCCATCCACATGGATGACGGCACCGTGGCCCACTTCGAAGGCTACCGCGTGCAGCACAACGTCTCGCGCGGCCCCGGCAAGGGCGGCGTGCGCTTCCACCAGGACGTCACGCTGTCTGAGGTGATGGCCCTGTCGGCCTGGATGTCCGTGAAGAACGCGGCGGTCAACGTGCCCTACGGCGGCGCCAAGGGCGGCATTCGCGTCGACCCTAAAAAGCTTTCGCGCGGAGAACTTGAGCGCATGACGCGCCGTTACACCAGCGAGATCGGCATCATCATCGGCCCCAACAAGGACATCCCGGCCCCCGACGTCAACACCAACGACCAGATCATGGCGTGGATGATGGACACCTACTCGATGAATACCGGTTCCACCTCCACCGGTGTGGTCACCGGCAAGCCTGTTGACCTGGGCGGCTCGCTGGGCCGCCGTGAAGCCACGGGCCGCGGCGTGTACACCGTGGGCGTGGAAGCAGCCAAGCACATCGGTCTGGACATCGCGACCGCGCGCGTCGCGGTGCAAGGTTTCGGTAACGTGGGCGGTGTGGCAGGCAAGCTGTTTGCTGAAACCGGGGCACGTGTGGTGGCGGTGCAGGACCACGGCGGCACGATTTACCGCGAGGCCGGCCTCGATGTGCCGGCACTGCTCAGGCATGTGGAAGCCAACGGCAGCGTGGCGGGTTTCGCCGAAGCAGAAGTCATCGCCAACGACAAGTTCTGGGACGTGGAGTGCGACATCCTGATCCCCGCCGCGCTCGAGCAGCAGATCACCGAAGCCAACGCCGGCCGTATCAAGGCGCGCATGATCATCGAAGGCGCGAACGGCCCGACCACGCCGGCGGCCGACGACATCCTGCAAGACCGCAACATCCTGGTGCTACCGGACGTGATCGCCAACGCCGGCGGCGTGACGGTGAGCTACTTTGAATGGGTGCAGGATTTCTCCAGCTTCTTCTGGGACGAGGAAGAGATCAACAAGCGCCTGGTCAAGATCATGAAAGACGCTTTCGCCGCAGTCTGGCATGTGGCGCAAGACCAGAAGGTCAGCCTGCGCACCGCGACCTTCATCGTGGCCTGCCGGCGCATCCTGCACACGCGCGAGCTGCGCGGCCTCTACCCCTGATGGACTCCATGGCCGACGGCTCCGTTGGAAAGCGGCACGCAATGGCCGCTTTTCGCCGGCCTGCGGCCGCGCTGTTCCTGGGTGCCCTGGTGGCGCTCCTCGCGGCCCTGCTGGGGCCTCTGCTTGACGGCCCTGCTGTCGCGCGCTGGACCGTGCAAAGCTACGAAGAGGAACACCTGCGAGCAGCCTTCGCGCTGATCGCCATCCGCCACCTGCCGATGTTCCTGCTCGCGGTGGCAACAGGCAACGTGATGTTCAGGCTGCTCAAAAGCACATCACCAGCCCTGGTGGCGCTCAGCAGCGTGCCGTGGTGGCTTTACGTCGTCGTGACCGGCACCATGGAATCCGTGGCTGTCGGCGAAAGCCCTTTCAGCTGGATGAGTTACGAGCCGGCCTACTTCATCTGGCCGCATTTCGTCGCCATCCCTATGGGACTCTATGCAGCCAGCCGCATGGTGCGGCGGCGCCGGGTATCCGTCCCCGGCTGAGCGGCTACTGCAGCGTTTCCTTGACTGCCGCCGGCAGCGGCAAAGGCATCACCTCAATACCCTCTTCAAGCAATTCAACGGCCTCGCGCACACTGGTCTGGCCGCGAATGCTGCGCGCTTCCTGCTCGCCGTAGTGCATGCGGCGCGCCTCATCGGCGAAGCGCGTTCCTACATCCTCGGTGTTGGCCAGCACATGGCGCAGGGCTTGCAGGAACGCGGCCTGCTGCGCTTCGTTCGCACCGGCCGGCATCCCTGTGACAGCGGTCACGTTGCGCGCCCCTGGGCTTTCCTGGGCATTCGCGGCTGCCGTGGGTGTTGGGGATTGTTGGGCGGAAGCATCCCGGTCCTGGCGCCCACCCAGGTTGAGCCGCGGCGCGCTCGGCAGTTTCTGCACGCTTTTGTCGGCGCACAACGGGCATTCGACCAGGCCGCGCGACAGCTGGCTCTGGAAATCGTCTTCAGACGCAAACCAGCCTTCAAATGAATGCTGGTGCGAACATTGGAGATTCAGGACCTTCATAGATAGGCGAATTATCGCCGCGCGCTCATCAGGCGGCGGCCTGCCAGTCCAAAACCCATGCGCCCGACAGCACGTTTTGCAGCCAGAGCGCACCCGTCAGCGTTTTCGCGTCGGTCACCTGCCCGTTCGCGCACCATGCCAGCAGCTCAGCGGGCGTGGCGGTAAAAACATCGAGGAACTCGCCGGCGTCAAGCTTGCGCGCTCCCTGCACCAGCCCGCGCGCAAACCAGATGTCGATGAACTCGGTCGAATAGGAGATCACCGGGTGCAGCACGCCGGCCCGTGCCCATTCACGCGCGGTGTAGCCGGTTTCCTCGAGCAATTCGCGCTGCGCGCAGGCCAGTGAGGCTTCGCCCGGGTCCAGCTTGCCCGCGGGGAACTCAACCATGACGGCCTGTACGGGATAGCGATACTGGCGCTCCAGCACCAGCCGGCCGTCGTCGCATTGGGCCACGATCATCACGGCGCCGGGGTGGATGATGTATTCGCGCGTGGCCTGGCTGCCGTCGGGCAGGCCGACGGTGTCGCGCATGGCGTGGAGGAAGTTGCCCTTGAGGATTTCCACCGAAGACAACCGGGTCTCCACCAGATGCGCATCCGCCGGCTTGCCGGCTTCAGCGTGGCCCGCCGCGGCTTTCTTCATGGCCGGTGCTTGAAGAGGTAGCGCCAGGTAAAACCGGGAAACGCGAAGGTGATGAAGAGCGCGCCGGTGATGGCGTAGAACTCCCAGCCCTGCGGCGCGATCTGGCCGGTCCGCTGCTCCAGGTAAAGGCCCAGGCCGCCAACAACAAAGTACCAGACGACCATCTCGCCCAGCCGGACGGCGAGGTTTTTAGGCTGCTGGAGCGCGTAGACCGCGAACAGGCGGTTGCTGGCGAAAGGCAGGTTGGCCGCCAGCAAGGCTAGCAACACCACCAGCCAGACCGAGGCCGTTTGCGTCATGAGCCCAGGGACTTGACGATGCTGCTGATCGACTGCGAGCACAGCGTCATCAGGCCGCCGGGCAGCATGCCCAGGATCAGGATGAGCGCGCCGTTGATGGCCAGCACCACCTTGGCATCCGTCGGGCCGGTGACCGGCTGGGCGTTGTGGGCCAGCGGCGCATCAAAGTACATGACCTTGACCACGCGAAGGTAATAAAACGCGCCGACCAGCGACATGACCACGGCAAAAACGGCCAGGGCGATATAGCTGGACTGCTGCGAAGACACCAGCGCCTGCAGGACGGAGAGCTTGGCGTAAAAACCCACCAGCGGCGGCAGGCCGGCCAGCGAGAACATGCAGATGGCCATGACGCCCGCGTAAAGGGGACTGCGCTGGTTCAAGCCGGCCATGTCGGCAATGTCCTCGGACTCGAAGCCGGCGCGTGCCAGCAGCATGATGATGCCGAAGGCGCCCAGCGTGGTGAGCACATAGGTCAGTGCATAGAACATCGCCGCGCTGTAGGCGGATTCGGTGTTGAGTTGGTTGCCGTTGACCACGCCGGCCAGCAAGCCGAGCAGCAGGAAACCCATTTGCGAGATGGTCGAGAACGCCAGCATGCGCTTGAGGTTGGACTGGGCGATGGCGGCCAGGTTACCGACCAGCAGGGAACCGATTGCCATCAGGGCCAGCATCTGTTGCCAGTCAATCGCGAGCGGCAGCAGGCCTTCGACCAGCAGGCGTATGCAGATCGCGAAGGCAGCAAGCTGCGGCGCGCCGCCGATCAGCAGCGTCACGGCCGTCGGTGCGCCCTGGTACACATCAGGCAGCCACATGTGGAAGGGCACTGCCCCCAGCTTGAAGGCCAGGCCGGCCACGATGAAGACCAGGCCGAAAATCAGCACCTGGTGCCTGACCTGGCGGCTAGCGATGGCGTTGAACACTTCATTGAGGTCCAGGGAGCCGGTCGCACCGTAGAGCATTGACAGGCCGTACAGCAGGAAGCCCGAAGCCAGTGCGCCCAGCACAAAGTACTTCATGGCGGCTTCGGTGGCGATGGCGTTGTCGCGGCGCAAGGCCACCAGCGCATAGCTGGAGAGCGTCAGCAGCTCCAGGCCCATGTAGATCACCAGGAAATTGTGGCCCGAGATCATCGCGAACATGCCCAGCAGCGCGAACAGACTCAGCGTGAAGAATTCACCGCCGCGCAGCATTTCGCGCTCGGCTGCATAGGGCCGGCCGTACACCAGCGTGATCATCACCGCGATGCAGGCAAAGCACTTGAGCCAGGCGCCCATGGGGTCGACGACCACCATGTTGCCGAAACCGTAGAAAGTCTGCCCGCCCACCGCATAGGCGGCCTCCATGGCGGCCACAGCGGCCAGTGTCAGCAAGGTGAGCACATAGGTGAGCGTGCGCTGGGGTGTCTTGACGCCCAGGTCCACCAGCGCGATCACGCAGGCCATGGTCAGGAGGATGAGTTCGGGGTAAACCGAGATCCAGGAGAGTTTGTCTATCATCTGAATTCTTTGTAGTTGCTCGGTTGGCTTCAGTTCAGCTTGGAGACTGCGACATGCTTGAGCAGGTCGGCGACCGAGGTGTTCATCACGTCCGTGAACGGCTTGGGATAAATACCCATGTACAGCACAGCGACGGCCAGCATGGCCAGCATCAGGAACTCGCGGCTGTTGATGTCGGTGAGTGCCTTGACGTCTTCATTGGCCACGGGACCGAGGTAAACGCGCTTGAACATCCACAGCGTGTAGGCCGCGCCGAAAATGAGTGCCGTCGCCGCTGCGCCGCCTATCCAGAAGTTGTATTTGACGGAGCCCAGAATCACCATCCACTCGCCGACGAAACCCGCCGTGGCCGGCAGGCCGCAGTTGGCCATGGCAAACAGCAATGCAAAAGCCGCGAACTTGGGCATGGTGTTGACCACACCGCCATAGCTGGCGATCTCACGCGAATGGACGCGGTCGTACAGCACGCCTATGCACAGGAACATCGCGCCCGACACAAAACCGTGGGCGATCATCTGCACCAGGCCGCCGGAAACGCCCAGGTCATTAAAGATGAAAAAGCCCAGCGTGACAAAACCCATGTGGGCCACCGATGAATAGGCCACCAGCTTTTTCATGTCCTGCTGTACCAGTGCGACCAGGCCGACGTAGATGACGGCGATCAGCGACAACGTGATCATCAGCCAGGCCCATTCATGCGCGGCGTCCGGCGCGATGGGCATGGAGAAACGCAGGAAACCGTAAGCGCCCAGTTTCAACATGATGGCTGCCAGCACGGCGGAGCCGCCGGTAGGTGCCTCGACGTGCACGTCGGGCAGCCAAGTGTGGACTGGCCACATCGGCACCTTGACGGCAAAGGCCGCAAAGAAAGCGAAGAACAGCAGCGTCTGTATCGTGCCGCCCAACGGCAGCTTGTGCCAAGTCAGGATGTCAAAGCTGTAGCCCGACTTGTTGTACAGGTAGATCAGCGCCACCAGCATCAGCAGTGAACCGAGCAGTGTGTAGAGGAAAAACTTGAAAGCCGCGTAAATCTTGTTCGGGCCGCCCCAGATGCCGATGATCAGGTACATCGGGATCAGCGTGGCTTCGAAGAACACGTAGAACAGGATGCCATCCAGCGCCGTGAACACGCCGATCATGAGCCCGCTCAGGATCAGGAAGGAAGCCATGTACTGGTTCACACGCGTCGTGATGGCTTCCCAACTGGCGATGATGACCACCACGTTGATAAAGGCCGTCAGCAGCACGAACCACAGCGAGATGCCGTCGACGCCCAGGTGGTAGTTGACGTTGAAGCGCTGTATCCAGCCGGCCTTCTCGACGAACTGCATGGCCGAGGTGTCCAGCTGGAAGCCGCTGTACAAAGGCAGTGTGACCAGGAAACTGACGACCGCGCCAATCAGCGCGACCCAGCGAACGCTGCGCGCCTGCTCGTCACGGCCCAGCGCCAGCAAAACCACACCGAAGAAAATCGGTATCCAGATCGCAAGACTCAACAAACCCATTCTTGTTCTTCCTTGATGTTGTTGACCCGCTCAGCGATTGAGCCAGACGAAGTACGTCATCAACACAAACACGCCAATGATCATGCCGAAGGCATAGTGGTAGATGTAACCGGACTGCAGCCGGCGCACCACGCCGGACACCCAGCCGACCAGCTTCCAGGAACCGTTGACCAAGGCGCCGTCGATCAGCTTCTGGTCGCCACCCTTCCAGAGCGCGGTACCGAGCAGGCGGGTGCCGCGAGCCAGAACGTTTTCGTTGAACCAGTCGAAGTAGTACTTGTTTTCGAGCAGCGTGAAGACAGGCATGAACATGCGCTTGATCGCGGCGGGCAGCGCCGGGTTGATCATGTACATGTACCAGGCCAGCACCGAGCCCGACAGCGCCAGCCAGAACGGCGGTGCCGTCAGGCCGTGCAAAGCCATCTGCCACGGGCCGCGGAACAGCTGCTTGAGCTCTTCCATGGCATGGTGTTTCTCGAGGTTCACGAAGATGGCGCCCTTGAAGAACTCGCCATACAGCATGGGTTCAATCGTCAGGAAGCCGATGACCACCGAGGGGATCGCCAGCAGGATCAGCGGGACCGTCACCACCCAGGGGGACTCATGCGGCTCATGGTGATCGCCATGGTGGCCGTGGTCGTCGTGGCCATGGTGGTGAGCGTCAGGGTTCTGGTCAAAACGCTCCTTGCCGTGGAAGACCAGGAAGTACAGGCGGAAGGAATAGAACGCCGTCACGAAGACGCCCGCCAGCACCGCGAAATAGGCAAAGCCGGCGCCCGCCAGATGGCTTTCATGCACGGCCTCGATGATGCTGTCCTTGGAGTAAAAACCCGCAAACAAGGGCGTGCCTATCAACGCCAGCGTACCCAGCAGCGAGGTGATCCAGGTGATGCGCATGTACTTGCGCACGCCGCCCATCCAGCGGATGTCCTGGTTGTGGTGCATGCCGATGATGACCGAGCCCGCCGCCAGGAACAGCAGCGCCTTGAAGAAGGCGTGCGTCATCAGGTGGAAGACCGCGACGGAATACGCCGAGGCGCCCAGCGCCACCGTCATGTAACCCAGTTGCGAGAGCGTTGAATAGGCGACCACGCGCTTGATGTCATTCTGGATGATGCCGAGAAAGCCCATGAACAGCGCCGTGATGGCGCCTATCACCATGATGAAGCTCAGCGCGGTGTCGCTGAGTTCAAACAGCGGCGACATGCGCGCCACCATGAAGATGCCAGCCGTCACCATGGTTGCCGCGTGGATCAGCGCGGAGATCGGGGTCGGGCCTTCCATGGAATCGGGAAGCCAGACGTGCAACGGAAACTGCGCCGACTTGCCCATGGCGCCTATGAAGAGGCAGATACAGGCCACAGTCACCAGCATCCAGCCGGTGCCGGGGAAGGTCAGCTTGGAAAGCTCATCGGCCTTGGCAAAAGCCTCGCCGTAGTTCAGCGTGCCGGCGTAGGCAGCGATCAAGCCGATACCAAGAATGAAGCCGAAGTCGCCCACGCGGTTGACCAGGAAGGCTTTCATGTTGGCGAAAATGGCGGTCGGCTTGTTGAACCAGAAGCCGATGAGCAGGTAGGACACCAGGCCGACGGCCTCCCAGCCGAAGAACAGCTGCAGCATGTTGTTGCTCATGACGAGCATCAGCATGGAGAAGGTGAACAACGAGATGTAGGCGAAGAAGCGGCTGTAGCCATCGTCTTCTTCCATGTAGCCGATGGTGTAGATGTGCACCATCAGGGACACAAAGGTCACCACGCACATCATCATCGCCGTGAGACCATCGACCAGGAAGCCGACTTCCATCTTCAGGCCGCCAACACTCATCCAGGTGTAGAGCGTCTCATTGAAACGCGCACCGTCAACGGCCACGCTCTTGAGCGTCATGGCAGAGATGATGAAAGCCACCAGCACACCCAGAATGGTGAGGCTGTGCGACATGCGGCGGCCTATCCAGTTGCCACCGAAAGAAGTGCCGAGGATACCGGCCGCCAGGGCGCCGGCCAGCGGCGCCAGCGGGACGGCCAGCAAGGCAGAGGCTGAAAGGGTTTGGCTCATTTTATTTTTAGCCCTGGAGCGTATTGAGTTCGTCGACGTTGATGCTGGATTTGTTGCGGAACAGCAGCACCAGGATCGCAAGGCCTATGGCCGATTCGGCCGCGGCGACGGTCAGGATAAAGAACACGAACACCTGGCCGGCCATGTCGTTCAGGTAATAGGAAAAAGCCACAAAATTCATGTTGACCGCCAGCAGCATGAGCTCAATGGCCATGAGCAGCACGATCAGGTTTTTGCGGTTCAGGAAGATGCCGATGATCGACAGCGCGAACAGCATCGCGCCCAGCGAAAGAAAATGTCCCAGAGTGAGCGTCATGCCTTCTTCTCCTCGGCGGGTGCGGCCGCGGCGACAACCGGCGCGGCCACGACGGATTTCATCTTGACCAGGCTCACGCGGTCAGAACGCTTGACCCGAATCTGCTCCGAGGGATTCTGGTATTTGGAGTCCTTGCGCGCGCGCAGGGTCAGCGCGATGGCGGCAATGATGGCCACCAGCAGGATCACCGCGGCGACTTCCAGCGGATAAAGGTATTCGGAATACAGCAGCTTGCCGAGTTCCTTGGTGTTGGACACCTGCGCGCCGATCTGGCCGGCGGCGGCCGCGACCTTGGGCGGCTCACGGAAGCCGCCCATCAGCACGTAGGACATTTCCAGCGCGATGATGGCGCCAACCGAACCGGCCAGCGGGAAATGCTTCCAGAAACCTTTGCGGATGCTGTCGATGTTGATATCCAGCATCATCACGACGAACAGGAACAGCACCATCACGGCGCCGACATACACAAGCACCAGCGTGATGGCCAGGAACTCGGCCTTGAGCAGGATCCAGACGGCGGACGCCTGGAAAAATGCCAGCACGAGGTACAGCGCCGCATGCACCGGATTGCGCGCGGTAATCACCTTGAATGCCGCAAACAGCAGCACCGCGGCGAAAACATAAAAAAGACCTGTTTTAACGTCCATGTTGTTGTGGATTCTTTCTTGAGCCAGCTGAAGGGGAAGTAGGCTCAGCGGATTTAGCGGTACTTGGCATCCGCCGCGCGGTTCGCGGCGATTTCCGACTCATACCGGTCGCCCACGGCCAGCAGCATCTCTTTGGTGAAATACAGGTCGCCGCGCTTTTCGCCGTGGTATTCAAAGATATGGGTTTCGACGATGGAGTCGACCGGGCAGCTTTCCTCGCAGAAGCCGCAAAAAATGCATTTGGTCAGGTCGATGTCGTAACGCGAGGTGCGGCGGCTGCCGTCTTCGCGTACATCAGATTCAATCGTGATGGCCATCGCCGGGCACACCGCCTCGCAGAGCTTGCAGGCAATGCAGCGCTCTTCTCCGTTGTCATAGCGGCGCAGCGCGTGCAGGCCGCGAAAACGCGGGCTCAGCGGAGTCTTTTCCTCGGGAAACTGGACCGTGATCTTGCGGCTGAACATGTACTTGCCGGTCAGGGCCATGCCCTTGAACAGCTCGGTGAGCATGAAGCTCGAAACAAAATCCTTGACGGAGGCTACTGCGGAAGACATGGCTTATTTCCAGATGTTGTAGGAGGTCTGCATCCAGGCACCGACGACGACCAGCCAGACCAGGGTCACGGGAATAAAAATCTTCCAGCCCAAGCGCATGATCTGGTCGTAACGGAAACGCGGGAAGGTGGCACGCACCCACAGGAACATGGTGACGACCACAAAGGTCTTGGCGCCCAGCCATATCCAGCCCGGAATGAAGCTCAGGGCTTCAACAGGTGGGAGCCAACCGCCCAGGAACATCAGCACGGCCAGTATGGCGACCAGCCACATGTTCGCGTATTCGGCGAGGAAGAACATCGCGAAAGCCATGCCCGAGTACTCGACCATGTGGCCGGCGACGATTTCGGATTCGCCTTCGACCACGTCAAAGGGATGGCGATTGGTTTCGGCCAGGCCGGAGATGAAGTAAACGACAAAGATCGGCAGAAGCGGCAGCCAGTTCCAGGACAGGAAAGTCCAGCCGCTACCGGCCGCCATGCCCTTGCCCTGGCTCATCACGATGTCGGTCATGTTGAGGCTGCCCGACACCATGAGCACCACCACCAAGCAGAAGCCCATGGCGATTTCGTAGCTCACCATTTGTGCCGAGGCGCGCATGGCGCCCAGGAAGGCGTATTTGGAGTTGGACGCCCAGCCCGCGATGATTACACCGTAGACCTCCAGCGAGGTGATGGCCATCAGGAACAGCAGGCCGGCATTGATGTTGGCCAGAGCGATTTCAGGCCCGAAGGGAATCACGGCCCACGCGGCCAGGGCCGGCATGATGGTCATGATGGGGCCGAGCACGAACAAGCCCTTGCTGGCCGCCGTGGGAACAATGATTTCCTTGGTCAGCAGCTTGAGCGCATCGGCGATCGGCTGCAGCAGCCCGAAAGGCCCGACGCGATTGGGGCCGAGTCGGATCTGGGTAAAGCCGATGGCCTTGCGTTCCCACAAGGTGAGGTAGGCCACCAGGCCCATCAGCGGGGCCAGTACGCAGACGATCTTGATCAGCGTCCACAGCACGGGCCACACCGTAGCCGGCCAGATGCCACCCATCAATCCTTGGCCGAAGGCGTAGATTCCATCAATCATGCGCCTGCTCCTTCAAGCTGCGCTTGAGCGCCGGCGGCCTGGCGCGCATCCGCCGTCAGTTGCAGCGAGGTCGCACGGCGAACCAGGCCGTCAAGCTGGTAAATGCCTGCCACCGCGGGCGCCTGGACGGGCGCTGCCGACAGGTCGATGGCGGCCTGCGTGCTGTTGCCGAGTTTGTCGACGGGCAGTTGCGCAGCGTTGGCGCCGGCGACCTGCTTGAGCACGTCCTGCGACGATTCGAAATCAAAGCCGGGCAAGCCCAGCAGGTTGGCGAGCACACGCAGCACCTTCCAGGCCGGACGCGTATCGCCCAGCGGCTTGACGACGGCGTGGAAGCTCTGCACACGGCCTTCGGCGTTCACAAAAGTGCCTGGGGTTTCGGTGAAGGGAGCGATGGGCAGCAGCACGTCGCTGAAAGCCATGTTGGCCTTGAAGGGGCTCAGCGTCACCACCATTTGGGCGTTGTTGAGCGAGGACTTGGCCCTGGCCCCCGCTGCCGAGTCGAACTCGGGCTCGTTGTTGAGAAGGATCACGGCCTTGAGCTGGCCGTCCAGCATCTGGCCGGCATTCAGGCCCTTGCCGGTGGGCAAGGCGCCGGCCAATTGGGCACCGACGGTATTGGCGGCTTCCGTGAGGTAACCCACGGTGGCACCGGTCTGCGCGCCAATCCAGTTGGCGAGCGCCAGCAGGCTGGAGGCCTTGGCGTGGTGCGCCGCGGCGTTGCCCAGCAAAACGGCTTTGCGTTCGCCGCCCAGCAGGGACTTGGCAATGGCCTTGGCGGCATCGGTGGCCTGGCCGGCGGCGGGCGCGGCAACACCTTTTTCGGCGGCAATCGCGGCGGCCACGTCGGCCAGGGCCTTGGCCCAGGCTTCAGGCGCCGCCAGCAAGGTGTTGGCGATGGGCATGGCCCAGGCCTCGGCGCCTGCCAGCTCGGTGGCGGAATTGATGGTGCTCAGCGCCCCACCCTTGCGGATGGCCTGGCGTATGCGCTGCGCGAACAGCGGGTGGTCCTTGCGCAGGTTGGAGCCGACCACCAGCACACGCTGCAGCTGCGACAGCGAAGCGATGGAAGTGCCCAGCCAGCGGATGGCCGAGGGTGCGGTGAATTCGGCGTTGCGCAGGCGGTAGTCGATGTTCTCGCTGCCCAGGCCGCCCATCAGCGAGGCGGCCAGGTAAAGCTCTTCCAGCGTGCTGTGCGGGCTGGCCAGGGTGCCGATGCTGCTGGCGCCATGGTCGGCCTTGATCTGCTTGAGGCCGTTGGCCACGTATTCGAGCGCAGTCTGCCAGTCAACGGCCTTCCATTCGCCGCCCTGCTTGAGCATGGGGCTGGTCAGGCGCTCATCGCTGTTGAGGGCTTCGTAGGAAAAGCGGTCGCGGTCGGCGAGCCAGCATTCGTTGATGTCCTCGTTCTCCAGGGGCACCACGCGCATGACCTTGTTGCTCTTGACTTGGACGATCAGGTTGGCGCCGGTCGAGTCGTGCGGGCTGACCGCCTTGCGGCGCGACAACTCCCAGGTGCGAGCGCTGTAGCGGAAAGGCTTGCTGGTCAGCGCGCCGACCGGGCAGATGTCGATCATGTTGCCTGACAGTTCGGAGTCCACCGACATGCCGACGAAGGTTTCGATCTCGGCATGCTCGCCGCGGTGCGACATGCCGAGCTCCATCACGCCGGCCACTTCCTGGCCGAAACGCACGCAGCGCGTGCAATGGATGCAGCGGCTCATCTCCTGCATGGAGATCAGCGGGCCAACGTCCTTGTGGAAAACCACGCGCTTTTCTTCTTCATAGCGCGATTCGCTGCCGCCGTAGCCGACGGCCAGATCCTGCAGCTGGCACTCGCCGCCCTGGTCGCAGATCGGGCAGTCCAGCGGGTGGTTGATCAGCAGGAACTCCATCACGCCCTTCTGGGCCTTGATGGCTTTGTCGTTCTTGGTGCGCACCACCATGCCCTGCGTGACGGGCGTGGCGCAGGCCGGCATGGGCTTGGGCGCTTTCTCCACATCAACCAGGCACATGCGGCAGTTGGCGGCAATGCTGAGTTTCTTGTGATAGCAGAAGTGCGGAATGTAGGAGCCGGCTTTTTCGGCCGCATGCATCACCGTGCTGCCCTCAAGCACTTCCACCTTTTGGCCGTCGAGTTCTATTTCAACCATATTTTTTTCTTTCCGCGACTCAGGCTTGCGCAGCGGCCGAAACTTGGGATGTGGGAGCCTGATGGGCTGGCGTCTTGATCATGGCTTCAAACTCATGGCGGAAGTGCTTGATCATGGCCCGCACAGGCATGGCCGCGGCATCGCCCAGCGCGCAGATGGTGCGGCCCTGGATGTTGTCGGCCACGGAGTTGAGCAGGTCCATGTCGGTTTGCTTGCCGTGGCCGTTGTGGATGCGGTCCACGACTCGCCAGAGCCAGCCCGTGCCTTCGCGGCAAGGCGTGCACTGGCCGCAGGATTCGTGCATGTAGAAATAGGACAGGCGCTTGAGCGACTCGACCATGCATCGGCTGTCGTCCATGACGATCACCGCACCGGAACCCAGCATGGAGCCGGCCTTGGCGATGGAGTCGTAGTCCATGGTGCATTCCATCATGATGGAAGCCGGCAACACGGGTGCCGAGGAACCGCCGGGAATCACGGCCTTGAGCGTGCGGCCTTTGCGCACGCCACCGGCGAGTTCGAGCAGCTTGGAGAACGGCGTGCCCATAGGCACTTCATAGTTGCCGGGCAGCTCGACGTCGCCCGAGACCGAATAAATCTTGGTGCCGCCGTTGTTGGGCTTGCCGCACTCGAGGTAGGCCTGGCCGCCGTTGCGGATGATCCAGGGCACGGCCGCGAAGGTCTCGGTGTTGTTGATGGTGGTAGGCTTGCCGTAGAGGCCGAAGCTGGCCGGGAACGGCGGCTTGAAGCGCGGCTGGCCTTTTTTGCCTTCGAGCGACTCGAGCAACGCGGTTTCCTCGCCGCAGATGTAGGCGCCGAAACCATGCGAGGCATGGAGCTGGAAGCTGAAGCCGCTGCCGAAGATGTTGTCGCCCAGCAGGCCGGCGGCACGCGCCTCTTCCAGGGCTTCCTCGAAGCGTTTGTAGGTCGCGAAGATCTCGCCGTGGATGTAGTTGTAGCCCACGCTGATGCCCATGGCATAGGCGGCGATAGCCATGCCCTCGATCACGCTGTGCGGGTTGTACTGCATGATGTCACGGTCTTTGCAGGTGCCCGGCTCGCCCTCGTCCGAGTTGCAGACCAGGTACTTCTGGCCCGGGAACTGGCGCGGCATGAAGCTCCATTTGAGCCCGGTCGGGAAACCCGCGCCGCCGCGGCCACGCAGGCTACCCGCCTTGACTTCGGCAATGACCTGGTCGGGCGTCATGCCCTCGCCGCCGTCCTGCTTGAGGATCTTGCGCAGGGCCTGGTAGCCGCCGCGCGCTTCGTAGTCTTTGAGTCGCCAGTTGCTGCCGTCAAGGTCGGCCAGGATTTGCGGGTTGATGTGCCGGCCGTGGAAGCAGGTCTGCACACCGGTGGCCGCGAACTGGGACAGCACGCTTTGCGCGGCCGCGCTGGGAGTGGACGGGGATGCGAGCGTCATGGTTGCTTTGCCTCGGCGGATTTAAGGCCATCGATGAGCTGGTCCAGCTTCTCGTTGCTCATGAAGCTGCACATGGTGAGGTCGTTGACGAGCATCACGGGCGAATCGGCGCAAGCACCCAGGCACTCGGATTGCTGCAGCGTGAAGAGGCCGTCGGCGCTGGTCTCGCCCATGGCGATGCCCAGCTTCTGCTCCAGGTGCTTGAGCGCCTTGGCGCCGTCGCGCAGCTGGCACGGCAGGTTGGTGCAGACATTGAGCTTGTACTTGCCAACGGGACGCTGGTTGTACATGTTGTAGAAGGTGGTGACCTCATGCACGGCGATCGGCGCCATGCCGAGGTATTCGGCCACGGCCTTTTCGCCCTCGGCGCTGACATAGCCCTGCTCTTCCTGCAGGATGGTCAGGCAGGCCATGACGGCCGACTGCTTCTGGTCCGCGGGGTATTTGGCGACTTCGCGGTCGAAGCGTGCCCTGGTTTGTTCAGAAATCATGGGGGAAACCATCCGGTTTAGCGATCAATCTCACCGAACACAATGTCCATGGTGCCGATCACGGCGACGGCGTCGGCGATCATGTGGCCGCGCGACATTTCGTCCATGGCCGCGAGGTGCGGGAATCCAGGCGGGCGAATCTTCAAGCGGTAGGGCTTGTTGGCGCCATCGCTGACGATGTAGATGCCAAACTCGCCCTTGGGATGCTCGACCGCCGCATAGGCCTCGCCTTCGGGCACGTGGAAACCTTCGGTAAAGAGCTTGAAGTGGTGGATCAGCTCTTCCATGTTGGACTTCATGGACTCGCGGTCCGGCGCGGCAACCTTGTGGTTGCTGGTGATCACGGGGCCGGGGTTCACGCGCAGCCAGTCCACGCACTGCTTGATGATGCGGTTGGACTGGCGCATCTCTTCGACGCGGACCAGGTAGCGGTCGTAGCAGTCGCCGGTCTTGCCGACCGGGATGTCGAAGTCCATCTTGTCGTAGACGTCGTAGGGCTGCTGCTTGCGCAGGTCCCAAGCGAAGCCCGAACCACGAAGCATGGGGCCGGTGAAACCGAGGTTGAGGGCGCGCTCGGGCGAGACGACGCCCACGCCGACGGTGCGCTGCTTCCAGATGCGGTTGTCGGTCAGCAGGGTTTCGTATTCGTCGACGTAGCCCGGGAACTTGTTGGCGAAGTCCTCGATGAAGTCGAGCAGCGAGCCCTGGCGGTTCTCGTTGAGCGCGGCGATGGCCTTGGCGTTCTTGATCTTGCTGACACGGTACTGCGGCATGCTGTCGGGCAGGTCGCGGTAGACGCCGCCCGGGCGGAAATAAGCCGCGTGCATGCGCGCGCCGGAGACGGCCTCGTACATGTCGAACAGCGCCTCGCGCTCGCGGAAGCAGTAAATCAGGATGTTCATCGCGCCGCAGTCGAAACCGTGCGCGCCCAGCCACAGCAGGTGGTTCAGCAGGCGCGTGATCTCGGCGTACATCACGCGGATGTACTGCGCGCGCACCGGCACATCAACGCCGAGCAGCTTTTCGATGGCCAGGCAGTAGGCGTGCTCGTTGGACATCATGGAGACGTAGTCCAGGCGGTCCATATAGGGCAACGACTGGATGTAGGTCTTGCTCTCAGCGAGTTTTTCGGTGGCGCGGTGCAGCAGGCCGATGTGCGGGTCGGCGCGCTGGATCACTTCGCCGTCCAGCTCGAGCACCAGGCGCAGCACGCCGTGCGCCGCGGGATGCTGGGGCCCAAAGTTGAGCGTGTAGTTTTTGATTTCAGCCATGGGGGGTATCTCTCACCGGTGCTGCTTACTGCAGCCCGCCGTAGTTGTCTTCACGGATCACGCGCGGCGTGATCTCACGCGGCTCGATGGTGACCGGCTGGTAAATCACGCGTTTCTGTTCGGGGTCGTAGCGCATCTCCACATGGCCCGAGGTCGGGAAGTCCTTGCGGAAAGGATGGCCGATAAAGCCGTAGTCGGTCAGGATGCGGCGCAGGTCGTTGTGGCCTTCAAAGATGATGCCGTAGAGGTCGAAGGCCTCGCGTTCGAACCAGTTGGCCGCGTTCCAGATGCCGTTGAGCGAATCCACCACGGGGAAGTCGTCATCGGGGCAGAACACCTTGAGGCGCACGCGCTGGTTGAGGCTGACCGACAGCAGGTGCGACACCACGCAGTAGCGCAGGCCGTCGTGCCGGCCATCCTTGTATTCGGAATAGTCGACGCCGCAGAGGTCGATCAGCTGCTCGAAACGGCAGCCCGGCGCATCGCGCAGCGTGGTCGCGGCTGCCAGGTAATCGGCGGCGGAGACGGTAAGGGTGATTTCACCGAGCGCGATCTTCAGGTTTTTGACCTTGTCGCCGAGGACGGCGTGAATCGTTTCGGCGAGTTGCTCCATGGACACGGGAGAAGAGGACATGCCTTATGCCCTCGCAATCGTGTTGGTGCGGCGGATTTTCTGCTGCAGCTGGATGATGCCGTACATCAGCGCTTCGGCCGTGGGCGGGCAGCCGGGCACGTAGACGTCGACCGGCACGATGCGGTCACAGCCGCGAACCACTGAATAGCTGTAGTGGTAGTAGCCGCCGCCGTTGGCGCACGAGCCCATGGACAGCACCCAGCGCGGCTCGGACATCTGGTCGTACACCTTGCGCAGGGCCGGGCCCATCTTGTTGCATAGCGTGCCGGCCACGATCATCAGGTCGGACTGCCGCGGACTGGGACGGAACAACATGCCGAAGCGGTCAAGGTCGTAGCGCGCCGCGCCCGCGTGCATCATTTCGACGGCGCAGCAAGCCAGGCCGAACGTCATGGGCCACAGCGAACCCGTCTTGGCCCAGTTCACCACCGAGTCGTAGCTCGTGGTCATGAAGCCTTCGTTGAAAACACCTTCAAGTGACATACCCGTACCTTTGTGGCGGAATCCGCCTGGAGAACCTCGAACCCTCGGGATTCCTGGCTTCTTATTCCCAGTCCAGCGCACCCTTTTTCCACTCGTAGACGAAGCCCACGACCAGAATGCCCAGGAAAATCATGACGGACCAGAAACCGACGGGGCCGATTTCCTTGAGCGCCACGGCCCATGGAAAGAGGAAGGCGATTTCGAGGTCAAACAGAATGAAGAGGATGGCGACCAGGTAGTAGCGCACATCGAATTTCATGCGGGCGTCTTCGAAAGCCTCGAAGCCGCATTCGTAAGGGGAATTTTTTTCGCTGTCAGGACGCACGGGGCCCAACAAACGCCCCAGGACCTGGGGCACCACGCCGACACCCACACCAACCAGAATGAACAGGAGAACAGGGAGGTATTGATCGAGGTTCATCGTGGATTCAACTTCTGAAAAGCCACCTGCGCGGTTTGTTTCAGCTTGCCATTTGAGACGACAGCATCGCCGGAGCGTTGCTGCCGATGCTTGTCAATCTGGTGCGGACGGCGAGACTCGAACTCGCACACCTTTCGGCACTACCCCCTCAAGATAGCGTGTCTACCAATTTCACCACGTCCGCGGTATTTAGCTGCCTGGATGGCATGAGGAAACCTTTGCGGTTTTGGCTTTCCAGACAGTCTTAGAGTTTACCCCGAAATAGCACCGCCCCCAGCGGGAGGCGGCAGCAAATTAGGTTATTTCGTCGGGATTTGCGCAGCGCCCGACGCAGCGGGTGCGGGCGGCACAGGCACCGCGGCGCTGCCGCTCGCGGGTGCCGTGGTCGCGGGGATCTGGCCAGCACCGGAAGCCGCGCCGGCGGGCGCGGGCGCGGTCACTGCAGCGCCTTCCAGAACGCTGGAGCTGCTGCGCGGCAGTGCGCTGCCGCCAAAGTAAGCAAGCAGCAAGGTGCATGCAAAAAACAGCGCCGCAAGGATACCGGTGGTACGTGACAGGAAGTTCGCGCTGCCGCTGGCACCGAACAGGCTGCCCGAGCCGCCGCTACCGAAAGCCGCGCCCATGTCGGCGCCCTTGCCGTGCTGCACCAGGATCAGGCCAATCATGCCGATCGCCGAAAGCATTTGCACGGCGAGGACAATGGTCAATACAACATTCATATCTACTCCTAAATTAATAGCGTTCTTGGCGTTCTAGCGTTCTGCGTTCGCTATGCGCGGGCCGCAGCAACGATGGTCAGGAAATCGGGGGCTTTGAGCGAGGCGCCGCCAATCAGGCCGCCGTCAATGTCGGGCTGGGCCAGCAGCGCTGCCGCATTGGCCGCATTCATGCTGCCGCCGTACAGGATTTTCACACGCGCGGACTGGTCCGTCGCAGCCTTCAACTGTGCGCGCAACACCGCATGCACAGCCTGGGCTTCTTCGGGCGATGCCGTCTTGCCGGTGCCTATGGCCCACACCGGTTCATAGGCCACGACAATTTCGCTGATGCAGTGTCCGTTGGTGTGAATCACCGCGGCCAGCTGGCGCTTGACGACTTCTTCGGTGTGGCCGGCTTCACGCTCGGCCAGGGTCTCGCCCACGCAGACGATGGGTGTGATGCCTGCTGCCAGCGCGGCCTTGGCCTTGTCGGCCACCAGTGCATCCGTTTCGCCGTGGTATTGGCGGCGCTCCGAGTGGCCGACGATGGCAAAGCGGCAACCGAAATCCTTGAGCATTGCGGCGCTCACCTCGCCCGTGTAAGCACCCGAGGCATGCGCCGAAACATCCTGCGCGCCGAGTTCGATGGCCGAAAGGCCGGCTTGTGCGGAGCGCATGGCTTGCACCTGCCCCAGGTAGGGCGCGGGAACGCAAACGGCGACCTCGCAGGCCGGCGCCCGACCCAGACCTTGCGCCAGCGCGTCCAGCAGGGCCGCGTTGGCCGCCAGGCTGCCGTTCATCTTCCAGTTTCCTGCAATGAGTTTTTTCATCTTTGGCTTACCAGGTCAAAACAATTTTGCCGACATGCTGGTTGGATTCCATCAGCGCGTGGGCCTTGGCGGCATCCGCTGCGGCAAAGGTGCTGTGGATCACCGGCTTGACGGCGCCGCGAGCAATCAGCGGCCAGACTTTTTCTTTCAGTGATTTCGCAATCACTGCCTTGAATTCGACGGAGCGTGGACGCAGGGTGGAGCCGGTCACGGTCAGGCGCTTGCGCAGCACCAGGCCGGCGTTGATCTCGGCCTTGGCGCCGCCCTGCACCGCGATGATGGCAAGGCGGCCGTCTTCGGCCAGGCATTCGATTTCACGCGCCACATAGCTGCCGGCCACCATGTCCAGAATGACGTTGACGCCCTGCCCGTTCGTGAGCCGCTTCACCTCTTCGGCGAAATCGCTGGTTTTGTAGTTGATGGCATGGTCGGCACCCAGGGCGACGCAGGCCGCGCATTTGTCGTCGCTGCCGGCCGTCACCAACACCGTGGCGCCCATGGCCTTGGCGATCTGGATGGCCGTGACGCCTATGCCGCTGGAACCGCCCTGGATCAGCAGGGTTTCACCGGGCTGCAGATGCGCACGCTCGAACACATTGCTCCACACCGTGAAGAAAGTTTCGGGCAACGATGCTGCCTCGACGTCGCTCAGGCCCTCGGGCACCGGCAGGCATTGGCCGACAGGCGCGACGCACAGCTCGGCATAACCGCCTCCCGCGACCAGCGCGCAGACACGGTCGCCCTGCTTCAGGCCGGCCGCGGCCATGGCCTTGGCATCGCCAGAAACGATCACACCGGCGACTTCCAGGCCCGGGATGTCGGAGGCACCCGGCGGCACCGGGTAATTACCCGTGCGCTGCAGCACGTCAGGGCGGTTCACACCACTGGCGCTCACGCGGATCACCACCTCGCCGGGCCCGTCGACGGGCGCCGGGCGGGCGCCCAGACGCAACACCTCGGGCGCGCCGTAAGAGGTAATTTCAACTGCTTTCATGGGGTATGCAACTCATTCGCGCCACCGCGCCCGGCATTCGGGCGCCAGCGGCGCAACATCCATGGCCCGTGCGAATCAGCCCCGGTCCTGGTCCTGGGCCGGGCGGTCCAGCAAGGCCTTCATCGACAGCTTCACGCGGCCTTTCTCGTCGGTCTCGAGAACCTTGACCTTGACGATCTGGCCTTCGCTCAGGTAGTCGGTGACCTTCTCGACGCGCTCGTGGGCGATCTGACTGATATGCAGCAGGCCGTCCTTGCCGGGCAACAGATTGATCAGTGCGCCGAAATCGAGGATCTTGGTGACCGGGCCTTCATAGACCTTGCCGATTTCAACTTCGGCGGTGATCTCGGCGATGCGGCGCTTGGCCTCGTCGGCCTTGGTGCTGTCGTTCGAGGCGATGGTGATGGTGCCGTCTTCCTCGATATTGATCTGCGTGCCGGTTTCTTCGGTCAACGCGCGGATGACGGCACCGCCCTTGCCGATCACGTCGCGGATCTTCTCGGGGTTGATCTTCATGATGTAGAGGCGAGGTGCGAAGTCGGAGACTTCGGCCTTGGCCTGGCCCATGGCTTCCTGCATCTTGCCCAGGATGTGCATGCGGGCTTCCTTGGCCTGGGCCAGCGCGACCTGCATGATTTCCTTGGTGATGCCCTGGATCTTGATGTCCATCTGCAGCGCGGTAATACCGAAGGTGGTACCCGCAACCTTGAAGTCCATGTCGCCCAGGTGATCTTCGTCGCCCAGGATGTCGGTCAACACGGCAAAGCGGTTGTCTTCCTTGATCAGGCCCATGGCGATACCGGCCACGTGTGCCTTCATCGGCACGCCGGCGTCCATCAGCGACAGGCAGCCGCCGCAGACCGAAGCCATGGACGAGGAGCCGTTGGACTCGGTGATTTCAGACACCACGCGCATGGTGTAGGGAAACTCTTCCTTCGTGGGCAGCACGGCAACCAGCGCGCGCTTGGCCAGGCGGCCGTGGCCGATCTCGCGGCGTTTCGGGCTGCCGACACGGCCGGTTTCGCCGGTGGCGAAGGGAGGCATGTTGTAGTGCAGCATGAAGCGGTCTTCGTAGTCGCCGGACAGCGCGTCAATGCGCTGCGCGTCGCGCTCAGTGCCCAGCGTGGTCACGACCAGCGCCTGGGTTTCGCCGCGCGTGAAAAGGGCCGAGCCGTGGGTGCGGGGCAGCACGCTGTTGCGGATTTCGATGGCTCGGACGGTGCGCGTGTCGCGGCCGTCGATGCGGGGCTCACCGGCCAGGATCTGGCTGCGCACGATCTTGGCTTCGATGTCGAAGAGCATGCCTTCAACAGCCACGCTGTCGAATTCCACGCCGTCGGCCTTCAGCGCGGCCATGACATCGGAAGTCACCACACGGCAGGCTTGCGTACGGGCTTGCTTGGCGCGGATCTGGTAAGCGGCCTGCAGCTTGGCGCCGGCGAGTTCGTTGACCCGTGCGATCAGCGGCTCGTTCTTGGCGGGAGCTTGCCAGTCCCAGACGGGCTTGCCGGCGTCGCGCACGAGTTCGTGGATGGCGTTGATGGCGATGTTGCCTTGCTCATGGCCGAACACGACGGCGCCGAGCATGATTTCTTCGGACAGTTGCTGGGCTTCGGACTCGACCATCAGCACGGCGGCTTCAGTGCCGGCCACGACGAGGTCCATCTTCGAATCCTTGAGCTGGGTCTTGCCGGGGTTCAGCACGTACTGGCCGTCGATGTAGGCCACGCGCGCGGCGCCGATGGGGCCGTTGAACGGGATACCGGAGACGGACAGCGCGGCGCTCGATGCGATCAGCGCGGGAATGTCGCCTTCAACTTCAGGGTTGAGCGACAGCACGTGGACCACGACCTGCACTTCGTTGAAGAAGCCTTCAGGAAACAGCGGGCGGATGGGACGGTCGATCAGGCGGGAGGTCAGCGTTTCGAATTCGCTGGGACGGCCTTCGCGCTTGAAGAAGCTGCCGGGAATGCGGCCGGCGGCATAGGTTTTCTCGAGGTAGTCAACGGTCAGGGGGAAGAAATCCTGGCCGGGCTTGGCATCGGTCTTGGCGACCACGGTGGCCAGCACCACGGTGCCGTCCATGTCGACAACGACGGCGCCGCTGGACTGGCGGGCGATTTCGCCGGTTTCCATCGTGACCTTGTGCTGGCCCCATTGGAAGGACTTGGTGACTTTGTTGAAAATGCTCATGTTCTTATCTCCATTAAATTCACGCGCTTGAGGCAGCGCGGGAGGCCCGGAGTGGCGGCTGGCTGAACACGATGCCATTCCACAAAATGCCTGGAATCAACGATCCTTGCCAGGGCTTTTTTGTGGAATGACACAGCGCGTGCTCGTTTTGCCTTGCTCCGAAGTAAAAAGCGCCTGAGCTAGTGAACTAACTCAGGCGCTTTCAAATCGTTGTTACCGATTACTTGCGCAGGCCAAGCTTGGCGATCAGCGCGGTGTAACGGTCTGCGTCTTTGGACTTCAGGTAGTCCAGCAGCTTGCGGCGGCGGCTCACCATGCGCAGCAGGCCGCGGCGGCCGTGGTGGTCTTTGGCGTTGGCCTTGAAATGAGGGGTCAGTTCGTTGATGCGGCCGGTCAGCAGCGCAACTTGAACTTCCGGGCTGCCGGTGTCATTGGCGGCACGTGCATTGGCCTTGACGATTTCGGCCTTGACGGATTTTGCAATCATGGTTTCTCTTTCCTGCACCGAGGTGCGCTTGCGAGCGAAGCAGCGTTCCCGACATGGGACTTGAATAAACCGCTTTCGTCGTGTTCCGGCATGAAAAAGGCCAAAAACAAGGCCTCAAACCGCGCAGAGCCTCAGATTATAGCCTGGGAATCCGTTTAGGTCATGAACGGGCGCCCAGCCAGCGCTGTAGGCGCTCCACCCCCTGCCCCAGCCTGGCCACGTCCTGGCTGGCAAAACACCAGCGCAGCCAACCTTGAGCCTCAGGGCCGGGGTTGATCATGAAGGCATTTCCCGGCGCCAGGCCCAGTCCGGCCTCCACAACCAGGCGCTTGGCCGTCTCCAGAGAGTCGCCAAAGCGGGCCTGGTCTTCCAGCCGGAAAAAGGCGTACATGCCGCCCCTGGCCGGCGCCACCTGCACGCCCGGCACGGCCTGCAGCAGTGGCACCAGGGTGTCGCGGCAGGTTTTGAGGTGGGCCACCACGCGCGGCGTGACGTCGGCTGTGCGCTCAATGGCCACCAGCCCCGCCCGCTGCACGAACACCGGCGCGCAGGAGGTGTTGAACTCCACCAGCTTGCCCATATGCGGCGTCATGGCTGGCGGCACGACCAGCCAGCCCAAGCGCCAGCCGGTCATCAAAAAGCTCTTGGAAAAGCTCTGGACCACGACCAGCCGGTCTTCCGGGGCCGAAATGTCCAGGAAACTGGGCGCACAAATGACTCCCCCTGAAGGACTTCGTCCCTCCCCCCTGAGGGGGGCGCCCGGCTTGAGGCGGCTCGGCGCCGGGCCGTTGGGCGTGGGTTCGTAATACAGCCGCTCATAAACCTCATCAGCCAGAATCCAGGTCCCGGTTTTGCGGCAATGCGCCAGGATGGCTTCCTGCTCGGCGCGCTCCAGGGTCCAGCCGGTGGGGTTGTTGGGTGCGTTGACGATGAGCAGCCTGGTTGCCGGCGTGATGGCGGCCAGCAGCCCGTCCAGGTCCAGCCGCCACTCGCCCGCCACAGGCTTGAGGCTCACGCACTTGACCCGCGCACCCATGATGGCCGGCTGGGCCGTCAGGTTGGGCCAGACCGGTGTCACGACCACAACCTCATCACCCGCCTCCACCATCGCCTGCACGGCCAGCATCAAGGCATTGACGCCGCCCGAGGTGACCGCGATGCGATCAGCCGTGATGGGCGCGGCGCCCGCGCAGCGCAGGCCCGTGGCATAGGCGGCGATGGCCTCCCGCAGCTCGGGCAAGCCCAGGTTATGGGCATAAAAGGTCTCGCCCTGCTGCAACGAGGCGGCCGCCGCGTCGCGGATGAATGTGGGGGTGACTTCGTCGCTCTCGCCAAACCAGAACTTGAGCACGTCGCTGCGCCCCATGCCGGCATTGGCGACCTGGCGGATCATGGATTCTTCAAGGTTTAAAACAGCCTGTCTCATGGAAATGTTTCGTTCTGCCTGCCGGCGTCGGTCAATTAAAAATAAGGCTCAGGGCCGGACCATCTTGCAACTGCTGGGTTGCTCGGCTCGCTCGGGCGAAATGGTCTTGATCACACGGAAGCCGTAACCGGAGCCCTCCACGTCAAACTTCACGCCCGGCGAGCCCTGCTTGCCCATCAATGCCACCAGCAGCGGCTGCTGGAACTGGTGATCCTGCGCGCGCATCGTGCCCGGGTGGCCTGCGAAGCTCACGCTGCCGCGTTCGAGCTGCGCCGCCACCGCGCCGGCCTCGGCACTGCCGGCCTTGTCGATGCTCTGGGCCAGCGCCTCGACCATGAGCTGCATACGCATGTGCACATAGTCGTCCTGCGGCTTGGGAAAGCGCTGGCGGAAGGACCGGTAGAACGCCTCGGACTGCGCGCCCGGCTCATTGGGAAACCAGTCAGCCACCGCAACCACCTTGCCCACCCCGGCGTCGCCCAGCGCGCCCGGCACACCCAGCGCATTGCCATAGAAGGTGTAGAACTTGCCGTCGTAACCCACTTCCTTGGCGGCCTTGATCAGCAAGGTCAGGTCGTTGCCCCAATTGCCCGTGAGCACTGCCTGCGCGCCGCTGGCCTTGATCTTCGCGGCATAGGGGATGAAGTCCTTGACCCGTCCCAGCGCGTGTAGCTCATCACCCACGATCTGCACGTCGGGGCGCTGCACACCCAGCTGCCTGCGCGCCTCGCGCAGCACGGCCTGGCCGAAGCTGTAGTCCTGGCCGATCAGGTAAATGCTTTTGAGCGCCTTGTCGTCCTTGAGCACGTCCATGAGCGCGGCCATGCGCATGTCGGCATGCGCGTCAAAACGGAAATGCCAGTAGCTGCATTTCTCGTTGGTCAGGATGGGGTCGACCGCGGAGTAGTTCAGGAACAGCACGCGCTTTTTCGGCTCACGCTCGTTGTGCTTGTTGATGGCGTCTATGAGCACTGCCGCGACGGCCGACGAATTGCCCTGCGCGATGATGGTCACGCCGTCGTCGATGGCCGAGCGCAGGGCCGCCAGCGCCTCTTCGTTCTGGCCCTTGCTGTCGTAACGCTCAATCACCAGGTTGCGCGGCCCGCCGGCCAGCTTGACGCCGCCGCGCGCGTTGACGCGCTCGGTGGCCCAGACCAGGTTGCGGAACACCGCCTCACCGGTGTTGGCGAAGGCGCCCGACAGGCTTTCAATGAGCGCAATACGAACAGGTGCCAGCACCGGCGGCTGGCTGGCGGTCTGCGCGCCGGCCCCCATGGCGGCGGAAAAACATAGGGCCGTGAAAAGGCGTTTCAAGTGTGTGCGCATAAAAAAAATAGCTCCCTGTTTTTCGCTGGATATGGCTTGAATGGGCTTGAATAAACCGGCAGTACACCTAACTGCGGTGCATGCGGCAATCACGGTGAACGCCGCGCAGTGTAAGGGGAAACCGCCCCTTGTTAACCCATCAAGGAACAGCCATGTTTTACTCTCTCGCCAACCGCCCCGCCCGCGCCTTTCATCGCCACTACGCGCCCGTCGTGAGCAACGGTGCCCTGGAAAAATTCCTCAACGACACCTTCACCTCGCTTTCCGACGCTGGCGCCGCCAAGTCCGCCAGCGTGGAAGACCAGGAAAAAGCCTACACCCTGCAGCTGGACGTTCCCGGCTTGGCTCGCGAACAGCTGGATATCGGCATCGAAGGCGACGTGGTCCGCGTGGCCAGCAAGGAAGACGCGCCCCGCAAGGTCAAGGCCGCCTGGCGCTTCCCGCTGGAGATCGACACCGTCAACAGCTCGGCCAAGCTTGAGAACGGTGTTCTGACCCTGACGTTGGGTAAGAAGGTCCCGGTCAGCAACGTGACCCATCTCGACATTCAATAAGCGAATTGCTCCGACTTCAAGTGATCCGGCTTAGGCCGGCTCCGCTTGAAATTCAGCCAGGCCCCAGCGCGGCTTCACGTCAAAGGTGTAGCCGCGTTGAAGCGCTTCAAGCCCGGCTTGAAGACGCATCCCGGCCGCCAGCGCAATCATCGCGCCGTTGTCGGTGCACAAATGCAATTCCGGGTAATGCACACGAATGCCACGTTGCTTGCACACGGCATTGAGCTGGCTGCGCAACAGTGCATTGGCGCCCACGCCACCGGCCACCACCAATCGCTTGAGGCCCGTCTGCGCCATCGCGGCCAGTGATTTTTTGACCAGCACTTCAACGATGGCCGCTTGCGTAGACGCCGCCAGATCGGCCTTGTGGCTTTCCAGGTCGGGGCCCAGCTTTTTTGCCTGCGTGAGCACGGCAGTTTTGAGCCCGGCAAAGGAAAAATCGAGGTCGCCGCTATGCAGCAAAGGCCGCGGTAGCTTGAAGGCGACGGCATCGCCCCCCTCCGCCAGCCTGGACAGGTGCGGGCCGCCCGGATACGGCAGCCCCATGAGCTTGGCCGACTTGTCAAAAGCCTCGCCGGCCGCGTCGTCAATGGTTTCGCCGAGCAATTCGTAACTGCCCACGCGGTCCACCCGCATCAGCTGCGTATGCCCGCCCGACACCAGCAGCGCCACAAAAGGAAACTCGGGCGGGTCGGCACTCAGGAAAGGCGAGAGCAAATGGCCTTCCAGGTGGTGCACACCCATGGCCGGCTTGCCCAACGCCGCCGCCAGCGAGCAGGCCACCCCGGCCCCGACCAGAAGCGCGCCGGCCAACCCAGGTCCCCGCGTGTAAGCCACCACATCCACTTGCGCCAGGCTGCTACCCGCCTCGGCCATCACCTGGTGCGTCAGCGGCAAGACGCGGCGGATATGGTCGCGGCTGGCCAGCTCAGGCACAACGCCGCCATAGGCCTGATGCATGTCGATTTGGCTGAACAGCGCATGCGACAGCAGGCGCGGCACGCCGCTGCCGCTGGCATCCACTAGCGCCACACCGGTTTCATCGCAACTCGATTCGATACCTAAGACTTTCATCTTTCGAGTGTAAGGTTTTGGCTCATCTCCCGGAAATACAGGGCCTTGGCTTGAATCTTGCAGAAAGCCCCCTGTATGACACCGTCACAATCCCTGCGCCTGGTCATCATCGCACCGGACCTCACCGAGTCCGTGTCCGCTGACGCCCATGCGCGGGAGCTTGCCGAGCGCTCGCGCCAGCTGCGCATCGGCCTGCTGGAGAACGGTTACAACATCGTCGCCGTGCTGCCGGCGGACACCTTTCTGGACGAGCGCCTGGCGCAGTTGCAGCCCGACATGATCATCGTGGACGCCGAAAGCGAGGCCCGCGACTCCCTGGAGCATGTGGTGATGGCGACGCGGGACGCCCGGCGCCCCATCGTGCTGTTCACCAATGACAACGACACCAGCCACGTCAAGGATGCGGTCGCTGCCGGCGTATCCGCCTATGTAGTGGCGGGCCTGTCGCCGGATCGCATACGTCCCATCCTGGACGTGGCCATGGCGCGCTTTGAGCACGAACAGGGCCTGCGAAAAGAACTGGCGCATGCCAAAACCGAGCTGCACGAGCGCAAAGTCATAGACCGGGCCAAGGGCATGCTGATGCAGCGCCAGGGCCTGTCTGAACAGGCCGCCTACGACAAGCTGCGCAAGGCCGCCATGGACAAAGGCCTGCGCCTGGGCGACGTGGCCCAGCGCATGCTTGACGCCCTGGATTTGCTGGGCTGACTCGCCCCCGGGGCCGCGCAGCCCCTCAATTGGTGCAGCGCACAAATACGGTGCAAGCACCCGCCTTGATCCGGACACCAACTCTGCCCTGAGGCACAGTTCAAAAAAGGTCGCGCACGGGGAGCACTCACTCTCAAAAGCACCTCGCTCCCACAGTAGTCGATATTCCTGGCACAGCTTTTGCAAAGCACTGGGCATTGGTCAAAGATGGCCATACGGCACAGCACTTCAACGGCGAAGTGCGGTGCCCCAAGGAACAAAGGCGTTCGCACCCTGCATCACGTTCAACCGTGTTGCCCGGGTCGAGCGCCTTTTTTGTTTTTGTCTTTCGCCTTTATTTTTTGTTTTGTCCTTACTACCTGGAGCCGAGCACATGACTGAACTGCTGAAATCTTCGTTGACCCGCCGCACCGTGCTGCAGGCCGCGGCCGTGGGCGCCGTGGGCCTGAACCCCGCCCTGCGCGCCGCCGTGTATGCCCAGGGATCGGATGCACCGGAGAAAAAGGAAGTCAAGATCGGCTTCATCCCGCTGACCGACTGCGCCTCGGTGGTGATGGCCTCGGTGCTAGGCATAGACCAGAAATACGGCGTCAAGATCATCCCGACCAAGGAGGCCAGTTGGGCCGGCGTGCGCGACAAGCTGGTCAACGGCGAACTCGATTTCGCCCACGTGCTCTACGGCCTGGTCTACGGCGTGCACATGGGCACGGCCGGCCCCAAGAAGGACATGGCCGTGCTGATGACGCTCAACAACAACGGCCAGGCCATCACCCTGTCCAAGAAGCTCGCCGACAAGGGCGCGGTCGACGGTGCCGGGCTGGCCAAGCTGATGGCCAGCGACAAACGCGAATACACCTTCGCGCAAACCTTCCCCACCGGCACGCACGCCATGTGGCTTTACTACTGGCTGGCCGCCAACGGCATCAACCCGATGAAGGACGCCAAGGTCATCACCGTGCCGCCGCCCCAGATGGTGGCCAATATGCGCGTGGGCAACATGGACGGTTTTTGCGTGGGCGAGCCTTGGGGACACCGCGCCATCATCGACGGCATCGGCGTGACCGCTGTGACCACTCAGGACATCTGGAAGGACCACCCCGAAAAAGTGCTGGGCACCACCGCCGAATTTGTGCAGAAGTATCCCAACACAGCCCGCGCGGTGACGGCCGCCGTCCTGGAAGCCGGCAAGTGGATTGACGCCAACCTCAGCAACAAGCAGAAGATGGCGGAAACCATCGCCGACAAGAGCTACGTCAACACCAGCGTCGATGCCATCAACCAGCGCATCCTGGGCCGCTACCAGAACGGCATGGGCAAGACCTGGGACGACCCCAACTACATGAAGTTCTACAACGACGGGGCGGTGAGCTTCCCCTACCTGTCAGACGGCATGTGGTTCCTCACGCAGCACAAGCGCTGGGGCCTGGTCAAGGAGCATCCCGACTACCTGGGCATTGCCAAAAAGATCAACCAGGTTGATCTCTACAAGCAAGCCGCCACCATGACCAAAACCGCGGTGCCCAAGGATCTCATGCGCAGCAGCAAGCTGATGGACGGCGCTGTATGGGACGGCAAGGACCCGAAAAAGTACGCCGACAGCTTCAAGCTTCACGCCTGAAACCACGCCACAGCCACTCAAACTTCACACAAAGAGGTCACGCCATGGTCAGTGCCGTATTCCACAGCCCCCTCGAAGCCGCGCCCGCGGCCCGCAGCGGCGACAAAACCAAAGCCCGGGATGCCAGCCCTGCCCCATCGTCGGCCGCCCACAAGGACATGATGACAAATTCCATCGCCACGCCTGCAGCGGTACAGCCTTCTTTGCCCGCCGTGCCGGCTCGCGCGCCATGGGATGCCTCTGCTATCTGGCTGGCCGTGCTGCCGCCCCTGCTGGGCCTGGGCCTGCTGGTGCTGGTGTGGGAACTGGTGTTCATGGGCACTGGCGGCAGCATCCCCTCGCCCCGGGACACTTTCGCGCAGGCGGTGCAGATCTTCAGCGACCCGTTCTACAGCAAAGGGCCCAACGACCAGGGCGTGGGCTGGAATGTGCTGTCCTCGCTCAAGCGCGTGGCCATGGGCTTCGGCATGGCGGCTGTCGTCGGCATACCGGTCGGCTTCATGATCGGCCGCTTCAGCTTCCTGAGCCGCATGTTCAACCCGCTGATCAGCCTGCTGCGCCCGGTCTCGCCGCTGGCCTGGCTGCCCATAGGCCTGCTGGTCTTCAAGGGCGCAAACCCCGCCGCCATCTGGACCATCTTCATCTGCTCCATCTGGCCCATGATCATCAACACCGCCGTGGGTGTTCAGCGCGTGCCCCAGGACTACATGAACGTGGCGCGCGTACTCAACCTGAGCGAATGGAAGATCGTCACCAAGATCCTCTTTCCTGCGGTACTGCCCTACATGCTGACCGGCGTGCGCCTGGCCGTGGGCACCGCCTGGCTGGTCATCGTCGCGGCCGAGATGCTGACCGGCGGCGTCGGCATCGGCTTCTGGGTCTGGGACGAGTGGAACAACCTCAACGTCAAGAACATCATCATCGCGATCTTCGTGATCGGCATCGTCGGCCTGGTGCTGGAGTTCGCCCTGATCAAGCTGGCCACCGCCTTCACCTTCGAAGAAGTCAAGAACTGAAACAAGGGGACCCACCATGACATCCCTCACCACCAAATACATCGAGATCCAGGGCGTGGAGCAGACCTTCAAGACCCGCAAAGGGCCGTTCCGCGCGCTGCAGAACATCAACCTGACCGTCGCACGCGGTGAGTTCGTCGCACTGATCGGCCATTCGGGCTGCGGCAAGTCCACCCTGCTGAACCTGATCGCGGGCCTGACGACGCCCACCGAAGGCAGCCTGCTGTGCGCCAACCGCGAAATCGCCGGGCCCGGCCCCGAGCGCGCCGTGGTGTTCCAGAACCACTCGCTGCTGCCCTGGCTCACCTGCTTTGAAAACGTCTACCTCGCCGTCGAGCGCGTGTTCTCGGAGACCGAAACCAAGGCCCAGCTCAAGGCCCGCACCGACGCGGCGCTGGCCATGGTCGGGCTGAGCGCGGCTGCGCAGAAGCGCCCCGGCGAAATCTCCGGCGGCATGAAGCAGCGCGTGGGCATCGCACGCGCCCTCTCCATGGAGCCCAAAGTGCTGCTGCTCGACGAGCCCTTCGGCGCCCTGGACGCGCTGACCCGCGCCAAGCTGCAGGACGAGCTGCTGCAGATCGTGGCGACCACGCAGAGCACGGTGGTGATGGTGACCCACGACGTCGACGAGGCGGTACTGCTCTCCGACCGCATCGTGATGATGACCAACGGCCCCTCGGCCACGATCGGCGAGGTGCTCAAGGTCGAATTGCCGCGCCCCCGCTCACGCGTGGCGCTGGCCGAGGACATCCGTTATCTCGGCTACCGCAAGGCCGTGATCGATTTCCTCTACACGCGCCAGGGCCACGTCGAAAAAGCAGCCTGAAGTAATGCCTCCCCCCGAAGCGCCTTCGGCGCCTCCCCCTCGAGGGGGCGCCACCAGCAGCCCCGCCCTTCGACAGGCTCAGGACAGGCCAAGACCGGTTCTGTGGTGGCCCGCGACTAAACAACCAAGCAGGAGGTCCTAATGTCTGCAGTTCTGCCCGTTTCCGGCGCCGACAGAATCGTCGTCCCCCAGGGCGCGCCGGCCGGCGCGCGCACCGCGCCTTCGCGGGGGCAAAGCATGTTCGGCAAGTACCGCGAGATCATCATCGCAGTGGCCTTCTTCCTGCTGTTCGACCTCGGCGTGCTGGTGCTGAACTTCTACACATCGTTCAAGATCGACCAGGACACGGTGGCCATCAATCTCTCGGGGCGCCAGCGCGTCGTCTCGCAACGCGTTGCGCGCACCCTGCTCGAGCTTGACGCCATGCGCGCCGCCGGCCTCCCCTACAAGGCCGAAACCCTGGCGGAACTGCGCGCGGGCGCCAAAGTCTTCCAGTTGTCGCAGCTGGCGTTTCGCGAAGGCGGCACGATCCCCGGCGGCGACGGCAAGCCGGTCTACCTGCATCCGGTGACCTCCAGCCGCGGCCGCGAGCTTGGAGAAAAGGTAGAGGTTCTCTGGAAGCCCTATTTCGCCCTGCTCCAGCCGTTACTGGCTGGCGACAATTTCACGCAGCCGGAACTGGCACTGGCACTGTCCTACAGCCAAGCCAACAACATGCAGTTGCTGGGTGCGGCCAACGACTTCGTGACCGAGACACAGCAGATCGGCGCATCACGCGCCAGTGTGCTGCGCATGGTGCAGACCGGCGGCATCGTGCTGGCCTTGCTGAATTTCGCGTTCATCCTGTTCAAGTTCCTGCGCCGCCTGAAGACCTCCGACGCCGCGATTGAAGCGGCGACCGAGGAGAACCGCGAAATCCTCGCCAGCGTACGCGAAGGCCTGTTCCTGCTCACGCCGGGACACCAGCTCGGTTCGCAGCTGTCCCGCTCCACCCACGCGCTGTTCGGCAGGACGCTGGTGCCCGGGCAGAATTTTTTTGAAGTGCTGTCCACGCTGGTTTCCCTCAAAGCCCTTACCGACGCACGCGACTATGTCGAACTGCTGTTCTCCCCCCATGTGAAGGAACAGCTGGTCCAGGGCATCAACCCCCTTTCAGAGGTGGAGCTCACCGTCGCGAATCGCCTGGGCCAGCAAACCACCCGCTACCTGTCTTTCCATTTCAACCGGGTGCAGGATGGCGCCACCGTGCGGCACCTGCTGGTCACCGTGCAGGACATCACACAAAAAGTCGAACTGCAGGCCAGGCTGGCAGGCGAGCGCCAGCGCTCGCAAAAAGAGCTGTCCATGATGCTCAAGGCCTTCGAGACCGAGCCGGCCATGATGCGGGCCTTTGTCGAGCGCGCCGAGGCTTCGTTGCTCGAAGTCAACGACCTGCTGCGCAGCACCTCCTCAGCCTCTTCCGAGGCGCAGGTGCTCAAGGCCGTGGACGGGGCCTACCGCCGCATCCACGCCTTCAAGGGCGACGCCGCCTCGCTGGGCCTGGAAATTTTGGCCACGCTGGCCCACCAGTTCGAAAGTGAACTGCAAAAGCTCAAGGACAGCGGCGCGGCCACCGGCGACGCTCTGCTGGCCCTGCCCTTGCCGCTGGAAGACCTGCTCTCCAAGGTGGGCGCCTTCAAGGCCCTGAGCCAGAAACGCTCGGGTGACAGCGCGCCGTCCCGGCACGGCGGTTCGGCGGAGGGCCTGCATGCGGCACTCACGCAACTGGCGGCCCAGGTGGCCGCGGATTGCGGCAAACGCGTGAAAGCTGAAGTGCACCTGGCTGGCATGCCGGAGATCGCACCGGCCAGGATGGACCTGGTGCGCGAGATCGCCATCCAGCTGCTGCGCAATGCCGTGGTACACGGCGTGGAAACACCCGCCGCGCGGCAGGCTGTCGGCAAAGCGGCCGAAGGCCAGGTCGCCGTGGCGCTGGGCCGTGGTGAGGACGGGCAATGGCAGCTCACGGTTCGCGACGATGGCGCCGGCCTGAACGCTGGGGACGTGCGCCGCCGCCTGCTGGAGCTGGGCTGGTACAACGAAGAGCAGCTGCAGAGTTTCAGCGACAAGCAGATCGTCGCGAACATCTTCAAGCCCGGATTTTCCACCGCCGGTGCAGCCTCGCGCCATGCCGGCCGCGGTGTCGGCCTGGACCTGGTGCAGGCCAATGTGCAGAGCCTGGGCGCGCGCCTGCTGCTGTCAAGCACACCCGGCCGGCACACCGAATTCAGGGTCTGCTTTTCCTGACGTGGACGTGCCGCCATGACTTTTATCCATCCCTTCCCCACACACACACAACAGGAGCCTCTTCATGCGATTGCTGGTGGTTGATGACTCCAACATGATCCGTACCCGCATCTCGCGCGTGGTGCAAAACGGTGGCATCAAGGGCATCGTGCTCGCGGGCCTGGCGCGCAACGGCCAGGAAGCCGTGCGGCTGGCCCGGGCGACACGGCCCGAGGTCGTCACCATGGACCTGACCATGCCCGAGATGGACGGCATCGAATGCATTACCGCGTTGCTCAAGCTGGACCCGGCGGTCAAGATACTGGTGGTCAGCGCGCTCAGCGACAAGTCCACCGCCATCCAGGCGCTCAAGCTGGGCGCGCGCGGCTTCGTCGCCAAACCTTTCACCGACGAAGAGCTGCAGATGGCATTGCTCGACGTCGCCGACGTGCGTTAAGGAAGATTGCCGTGGCCACACTCAACGAAACTGACCTCAAGCTGTTTGTCGACTCGATCCGAAACTACCTGAAAGTCACGACCCGGCAGGAGCCGCAAATCACCTCGGCCTACCTAGGCTCGGGTGATGTCGAGGGCTTTGAATTCAACGGCATCGTGGCCTTTTCGGGCAGCCACAACGGCCATGTGATGGTCTCCATGCCGGGCAAGCTGGTGCGTGAAATTTTGCTGCTCCAGCACGAAACCGACCTCAGCGACGGCAACCTGCTGGACGCCGTGGGCGAAATCGCCAACACGCTGGCCGGCAACGCGCGCAAGGTATTGGGGCCGGAACTGCAGATTTCTGTGCCGGTCAAGATGCAGGGCACGCAGGGCATGAAGGCCAGGGTGCGCACCCGCCCCTATGTCATCACCCTGCGCTGGAACCACTATTCGGCCATGGTCTGTGTCGATATGGACCGCAGAAGCTGAGCCTCCCGGAACGGGCTTGTGCACGCATTTTGTGCGGCGCACCAAAAAAGCCGGCATAAAGGCCTGAAACCGCGCTGCAAGGGTGCGTTTTACGCGCCCCAAGGTGGCACGCTTTTCGCACTGATTCTGTGAGTCAACCATCTCACAGAAAGAGCTTGCACCATGGCGGGGTTCCGTAATTTTCTCAAGGCCGGTCACGCACCCACGCTGGGCGCGGCGTTTTTTTACTTCGCCTTCTCATGTTGCATCTGGGTGATGAACGGGGCCATGGCGCCCTTCATCTCTGAAACCTATAACCTCTCGCCCACCCAAAAAGGCGTGATGCTCTCGGTGCCCATCTTCGCCGGTGCGCTGATGCGCTTTCCCCTGGGCGTGCTGGCCCAGTACATAGGCCGCAAGAACGCCACGCTGGTGGAAATGGGCCTGATCATGGTAGCCCTGCTGTTCGGTTATTTCGTTGTCGATTCCTACAGCAGCCTGCTGGCCATGGGTGTGCTGCTGGGCATTGCCGGCGCCAGCTTCGGTGTGGCGCTCAGCCTGGGCTCGGGCTCCTTTCCGGCGCGTTACAAAGGCCTGGCCATGGGCCTGGTCGGCGCGGGCAATGTGGGCACCGCCGTTTCGGTGCTGGTGGCACCCGCGCTGGCCCAGCGCTTTGGCTGGCAGTCGGTGTACGGCATCGCCGCCATGGCCATGCTGCTGCCCTTGGCCGCCATGGTCCTGTTTGCCAAAGAGCCCGACGACGTGGACAGCCATGCCTCGCTGCGCGAGCACGTCGCCTGCCTCTTCGAGAAAGACGGCTGGGCCTTCAGCCTGATCTACGCCGTGAGCTTTGGCGGCTTCATCGGACTGGCCACGTTTTTGCCCTCCTACTACTACGACCAGTTCGGCGTCAGCAAGGTTCAGGCGGGTCAGTTGTCCATGCTGGCGGCCTTCATGGGTGCGGCTCTGCGCATCTTCGGCGGCTGGATTTCCGACCGCTGGGGCGGCGTCAACACCCTGAGCGTGGTGCTCCTCACCATCGCGGGCACCCTGGTCGCCTGCGGCCTGGCCGGCGGTTCCCTGGCTGCCACCACCCTGCTGATCATGCTGTGCTTCGCCGCCCTGGGCGCAGGCAACGGCGCCCTCTTCCAGCTGGTGCCCCTGCGCTGGCCCCTTGCCACCGCGGTAGCCGGCTCCATGATTGGGGAGATAGGCGCGCTCGGCGGCGGCCTGGTGCCCAATGCCATGGGTATCTCCAAGCAATATGCCGGGACCTATATGTGGGGGTTCTTCTTTTTTGCGGCTTTGGCGATGGGGATGTTGGTGATGTTGAGGGTTATGCAGATTCGTTGGACGCGGACTTGGGCTGAAAAAGGTGGGCGGGCGCGAAGCGCTCCCTGAGCGCAGCGAAGAAAAGTGCATCGCACTTTGCCCACCTTTTCAGCGAAAGCTCACTTTGCGCAGCAAAGTTAAGCGAAGCGTGCCCTAGCTAAAAGAGCGGACGCGTGAGAAGCATGCCGGCCCCTGCTCCGGCGTATTCGATTCAGTGCCTCACCTCGGTAAAAACAATAACCAGTAAATCAGCAACACATTCACGACAACGCTGACCCCCAACAACAACTTCCACAAAGCCACAGGGTCCCGCTGAATCAGCGGCGTCGCAGCCGGCGCAGTCAGCGGCCGCGAGGCACCGCGTTCCAGCGCCAGCAGCAGTTCTTCGGCGGTTTCAAAACGCCGGCGCTTGTCACGCGCCACGGCCTTCAGCACGATGTGGTCCAGCCAGATGGGTACTTCGGGGTTGATGCGGCTGGGTGCGATCGGGTCGCGGTAGTAGCGGCCGGCCTGGTAGGGCAGCACTTCACCATACGGCAGCCGGGCCGTCAGCAGTTGGTACAGCGTGACGCCGAGCGCGAACAGGTCGCTTTGCGCATCGGGCAATTCTTCAGGCCCCTCCGCGCCTGTGGCGCTGAAGCCCCATTGCTCGGGGTTGATGAAGCTGGGCGTGCCCGCGTGCAGCTTGCGCATGGCTTCGGGTTCGCGCCCGCTGAGCGCGACGCCCAGGTCCAGCAGACGCAGCACGCCGTCTTCGCCCTGGTGCAGGTTGGCAGGCTTGATGTCGCGGTGGATCACGCACTGGCGGTGCAGGCGGCCCAGGGCACGCGCCGCCTGAGTGGCCGCGCCCAGCACTTGTTCCACGCTGAATTTGTGGTGGCGCTCCAGTTGCTGCTGGAGCGTTTCGCCGCTGTGCCAGTCATACAGCAGGTAAAACGCGCTGCGCTCCTGCCCGGCCGGCGGGCTTTCGTGGAGCCTGACCAGATGCCCGGCCGCCGGCCCCGACTGCATGCGCATGGCCAGCCAGGCCTCGTGGGCCAGCATGGCGCGCTCTTCGCCATCATGGGACCTCGCGGGGTTCAGGGCCTTGAGGGCGTAAAGCACCCGCGAGCCGGGATCGCGCACCTGGTAGAGCACATGGATCTCGTTGTCGGCTACTTTGGCGGTCACCACCAAGCCGTCGATCGTGTCGCCGACTTTCAGTTTGGGCGGCACCGGGAGCGTTTGCGCGATGCGGCCGACGTCCTGCAGGGTCGCATCCAGCAACCCGCGCACGCGCACCACCACGGCCGTCACGTTGTCATTGCTGCCGGCGGCCAGGGCGGCGTCCACCAGGCCCTGGCTCGCCTGCTCGGCACTCCCGTCACCTTCTTGAAGGCTGGCAAAATCCCGTAATCGCGCGTCGCGCAGCACGCCGTGCACGCCATCGGTGACGAGCACAAACACGTCGCCCACCTGCAGGTCGCCCTGCATGTAATCGACCACCACATGGTCTTCTGCGCCAACCGAACGCAGCAACTGGTGCCTGAAATCGGGGTGGTTGACCGCATGGTCGTGCGTGAGCTGCTGCAGCGTGCCGCCGCGCAGCAAGTAGGCCCGTGAATCGCCCACATGCGCCAGGGTGTAAGACTGCCCGCGCAGCACCAGCGCCGTGAGGGTGGTCAGGCCCACGGCCGGCTGGCGCCTGCGGTTGATGCCGGCCAGCCAGGCGTTCTGTGCGCCAATGATGCGGTCCAGCGCCACCGTGGTGTCCCAGGTTTCGGGCGTGCCGTAATAGTCGCGGACCAGGCTGGTGACGGTGGTTTGCGCGGCTTCGCGGCCCATGCCGCCGGTGCTCACGCCATCGGCAATTGCCACGATGGAGCCCATGCCTTCATGCCCGGGCTCGGGCAGCATGGCTGCGCAGAAGTCCTCGTTACCGCTTTTACGGCCTGCCTGCGTGGCAAAGCCAATGTCCAGATCAAATGCCATGCACCAATGTAAGCAAGTTCAATGCCCGCAATTGGTGCATTGCAGCAATGCACTGCGACTGGGCCTGTGCCAAAGCCTGACAGCGTGGCTAGCCCACCAGCATCTGCATGCTTCGCTCGTATTGCTCTGAAAGCTGCTCAAAGACATCCAGCAGGTCCTCGCTGGCGCTGGCCAGGCCTTCCAGGCGCTTCGCATCCTTGCCCTTGGCAACGCCGGCGGCACCGGCGCACATCTGCGCCCAGCCAGCAGCGGCCTTGTCCAGGGATTCGCGAATCTCCTTGCTCGACAGCGGGATGCCGTTCAGGTACTGCAGCGCCTTCTCGAACGCGGCCTGCGACTCGGCCATGCCCGCCTCGCTGCGTGTCGCGGCCGCGCCGCCCAGGGCCTGGAGCAAGGCATATTTCGCGAAGCGCTGGCTCAGCATGCGCTGGCGGCCGGCCAGGTTGAGCATCTGCAATGGCGGCATGGCACCGGCGCTTTCGAGGATGCTGGTCATGCGCTCGGCCTCCTGCAGCAGCAGTTCGGCGAGTTCGTCCAGGTGCGCCATCTCGCCGGCCGCCCGGCTTTCCTCAAGGGCCGGTTTCAGGCGAGCCCAGGTGGCCGTTACCTGCCCCAGCAGATCGCCAAACGTCGGCTTGGACAGGCTCTTCCCGAGGGCGCCGATATTGCTGTCTATGCGCTGCACCGATTCCGCGAGCAATTGCGCCACACGCTCGGCCTGCACCCCGGCCAGCCGCAGCAGGGCCAGCTTGACCAGGCGCTGCGACAGCATGCGCAGCTGGCCGGAGCGATTGACGTCTTCGGCGAAACGGGCCGAATGGATGATGTGCTGCGACACCTGCCCCAGTCGCTGGTTGGTGTGCATGGAAGCGGTACGCAGGATCTGGAAGGCGTCGTCGTCGGACATCTGGCGGGCACGCATCAGGATGCCCTTGGCGCGGTCCACCACTTTGCGCTCCTCGAGGCGGCCGGCGAGGTCACGCATCTCTGCGTGCAGGGCTTGCTCGCGCTTGAAGCGTGCCTGGGCCAGGTGAATCAGCGGCCGCAGGCGCTGCGGGCTGTAACCGTTGACCACATAGGCGTGAACGCCCACCTCGATCGCGCGCGTGATTTTTTCCGCATCGTTGTCGCTGGTGAACATCATCACGGGGCAAGGCGCGGTGTCGCTGACCACCTGCAAAAGCTTGAACAGCGCCTCGTCGGGCAGTGCGTCGTGGCAAACCAGCACATCGGGCGCCCGGCGCAGCACTTCCTGCACCAGTTTGCTGCGCTCGTGGACCACCCCCAGGACCTGGATGCCGGCCGCTTCAAGGTCAGCGGCCAGCGGGTTGGCGCCGGTTGGACCAGTGGGACCGTTCAGGTGTACCAATGCGGAAGTCATACAAATCAATAACTTGAGAGAGAAATAAGGCTGGGCAGGATGCAAGTCGCGGACCATGCCCAGCACCGGACTGCGGGGTACAGGCTTCACGTCAATGATATGGCACAAGTTTTGCATTAGCCATATCGGGCGTAACGACGCGCCCAACCTTAGCGAATGCACTGCGGGTTCTGCGCACAACGACGTGCGTAATGGTGTGCCTCATACCGGGTTGACAGCCCGGGTCCCTTTGTCCGGGAGAGAGCATCATGAATTTCACCCTGATTCCCACAAGCCAGACCGGCTGGCAAGCCTTGATCCACCGCATGGATGCCCGCCTGCGCGCCCCGCACAGCACGGCCGTGGCATGACGTTTGCACCTGCCCTATCGAATTGAATCCTCTGGAGTAGCCCTATGAAAAAGTCAAAACTGGTGATGGTCGGAAATGGCATGGCCGGCGTGCGCACCCTGGAAGAGTTGCTCAAGGTCGCCCCCGATTTGTACGACATCACCGTCTTCGGCGCTGAACCCCATCCCAACTACAACCGCATCCTGCTGTCACCGGTGCTGGCTGGCGAGCAGACGCTGGACGAGATCGTCCTGAATTCCTGGGACTGGTACAAGGACAACCACATCACGCTGCACGCCGGCAAGAAAGTGGTGGAAGTCGACCGCGTCAAGCGCATCGTGCGCGCCGAGGACGGCACCGAAGAGGAATACGACCGCCTGCTGATGTGCACCGGCTCCAATCCCTTCATCCTGCCGGTGCCGGGCAAGGACCTGAAAGGCGTGATCGCCTACCGCGACATCGCCGACACCAACGCGATGATCGAAGCCTCCGAGAAATACAAGAAGGCGGTCGTCATCGGCGGCGGCCTGCTGGGCCTGGAAGCGGCCAACGGCCTGATGCTGCGCGGCATGGAAGTCACCGTGGTGCACGTGATGCCCTGGTTGATGGAGCGCCAGCTCGACGACGTCGCAGGCAAGCTGCTGCAGAAGTCGCTGGAAGACCGCGGACTCAAGTTCCTGATAGGCGCGCAGACCCAGGAGCTCACCGGCAATGAGGAAGGCCGCGTGAAGTCCATCAAGTTCAAGGACGGCAGCGAAGTGGCCACCGACCTGGTGGTCATGGCGGTGGGCATACGCCCCAACACCCAGCTGGCCGAATCCATGCGCCTGCATTGCAACAAGGGCATCGTCGTCAACGACACCATGCAGACGGTCACCGACGCTCGCATCTATTCGGTGGGCGAATGCGCGGCGCACCGCGGCATCGCCTACGGCCTGGTCGCGCCGCTGTTCGAGCAGGCCAAGGTGGCGGCCAACCACCTGGCGCAATTCGGCATCGGCCGCTACTCGGGCTCGCTCACGTCGACCAAGCTCAAGGTCACGGGCATAGACCTCTTCAGCGCCGGCGAGTTCATGGGCAGCGAAGGCGCCGAGGAAATCGTGATGAGCGATCCCTTCGGCGGCGTCTACAAAAAGCTGGTCATCAAGGACGACAAGCTGGTCGGTGCCTGCCTTTATGGCGACACGGTGGACGGCAGCTATTACTTCAAGCTGCTGCGCGACGGCCGCAGCGTGGCGGATATCCGCGACAAGCTGATCTTCGGCGAGTCCAACCTCGGTGACGCGGGCCATGAAGGCCACAACAAAGCCGCCACCATGCCCGACGACGCCGAAGTCTGCGGCTGCAACGGCGTCAGCAAGGGCACGATCTGCAAGGCCATCAAGGAAAAAGGCCTGTTCACGCTGGACGAAGTGAAGAAGCACACCAAGGCCAGCGCCTCCTGCGGTTCCTGCACCGGCCTGGTCGAGCAGATCCTGATGTTCACGGCCGGCGGCGATTACTCGGCCACCCCCAAGCTCAAGGCCATGTGCGCCTGCACCGACCACGGCCACCAGGCTGTGCGGGACGCCATCCGCGCCAACAAGCTGCTGAGCATTTCCGAGGTCTACAAGTTCATGGAATGGAAGACGCCCAACGGTTGCGCCAGCTGCCGTCCGGCCGTCAACTACTACGTGACCAGCACCTGGCCCAAGGAGGCCAAGGATGACCCGCAGAGCCGCTTCATCAATGAACGCAGCCACGCCAACATCCAGAAGGACGGCACCTATTCCGTCATCCCCCGCATGTGGGGCGGCGAGACCACGGCCGACGAACTGCGCCGCATCGCCGACGCGGTGGACAAATACAAGATTCCCACCGTCAAGGTCACCGGCGGCCAGCGTATCGACCTGCTGGGCGTCAAGAAGGAAGACCTGCAGAACGTCTGGAAAGACATCGGCATGCCCTCCGGCCACGCCTACGCCAAGGCGCTGCGCACGGTGAAGACCTGCGTGGGCAGCGAATGGTGCCGCATGGGCACGCAGGACAGCACGCAGATGGGCAAGGACCTGGAGCGCGCGATGTGGCGCATGTACGCGCCGCACAAGGTGAAGTTCGCAGTCAGCGGCTGCCCGCGCAACTGCGCCGAGGCCGGCATCAAGGACGTCGGCATCATCGGCGTCGATTCGGGCTGGGAGATGTACATCGCCGGCAACGGCGGCATCAAGACGGAAGTGGCCCACTTCTTCACCAAGCTCAAGACCGCCGCCGAGGTGCTCGAATACACCGGCGCCTTCTGCGAGCTCTACCGCCAGGAAGGCTGGTACCTCGAACGCACGGTGCACTACGTGAACCGCGTTGGCCTGGACTATGTCAAAAAGCGCATCCTGGAAGACCACGAAGGCCGCAAGGCGCTGTGGGAACGCCTGCAGTTCGCGCTGGACGGCGAGCCCGATCCCTGGTTCGACTTCAAGGAAGCCGCGGTGGATACCCGGCAGTTTGAAAAACTCACGCCCGCCTGAGCGTGTCACCGCTGAATTGAGAGATCACTATGTCTGAATGGAAAAAAATCTGCCTGGTCACCGATATCCCGGTGCTCGGTTCGCGCCGCGTGGCGCGCGAGCGCGGCATCGACGTCGCGGTGTTCCGCAACGATGAAGACGGCGTGTTCGCGCTGCTGGACCGCTGCCCCCACAAGGGCGGCCCGCTGAGCCAGGGCATTGTGTTCGGCACCAGCGTGGCCTGCCCGCTGCACAACTGGACCATAGACCTGGAAGGCGGCTGCGCCAAGGCGCCCGACGAAGGCTGCACGCAAAAATTCAGCGTGCGTGTCGAAGGCGGCGCCGTGCACCTCGATGCCACCGAACTGGCAACCCTGGCACTGGACTTGCAACCCGTGGTGGCGGGCCCCGCGGCCAAAGAACTGAGCAACGCCTGAACCTACCGACCCAATGACCCTTGTCGATGCAGCACTGAAAGAAACCCGCTCTACCTGCCCGTATTGCGGCGTCGGATGCGATCTAGCAGCTCACGCTGCTGATCGCTTTGCGATTCACGGTAGACACCGCAGCCGCGGCTCCGTTCACTATGGCTGAAACTCGATCAACCTGCCCTTATTGTGGTGTCGGCTGCGGCGTAGTCATCGAATCACAGGGCAACCAGATCACCGGGGTGCGCGGCGATCCCGACCACCCGGCCAACTTCGGTCGGCTCTGCACCAAAGGGTCCACGCTGGCGCTCACGGCCTCGGCCGCCGTCACGGGGCAGACGCGCCTGCTGCAACCCATGCGGCGCGAGCACCGCCATGAAGCGCCCAAACCGGTGTCCTGGGACAGCGCGCTGGGTTTTGCCAGCGAAAGTTTTGCGCAGATCATCCGCGACCATGGCCCTGATGCGGTGGGCTTCTACATTTCCGGTCAGTTGCTGACCGAAGACTATTACGTCTTCAACAAGCTGGCCAAGGGCCTGATCGGCACCAACAACGTCGACACCAACTCGCGTCTGTGCATGAGCAGCGCGGTGGCGGGCTACAAGCAGACGCTGGGCGCCGATGCGCCGCCCGCCTGCTACGACGACGTGAACCACGCGCAGTGCATTTTTATCGTCGGCAGCAACACGGCCTACGCCCACCCCATCCTGTTCCGCCGCATCGAAGACGCCAAGGCCGCCAATCCCGCGCTCAAGATCATTTTTTGCGACCCGCGCCGCACCGACACCGCCGAGATTGCCGACCTCTACCTGGCGATACAGCCGGGCACCGACGTGTCGCTGTTCAACGGCATGCTGCACATCATGCTGTGGGAAGGCTGGACGGACGCGGCGTACATCGCGGCGCACACCACGGGCTTTGACGCGCTCAAGGCCACGGTGCGCGACTACACGCCCGACCTCGTGGCCGAGACTTGCGGCATCAAGAAGGAAGACCTGCTGGCCGCGGCCAGGCTTTTTGCGACTTCGGCCGCCACACTGAGCCTGTATTGCCAGGGCTTGAACCAATCCAGCAGCGGCACCGCCAAGAACGCCGCCCTCATCAACCTGCACCTGGCCACCGGCCAGATCGGCAAGCCGGGCGCGGGGCCGTTTTCGCTGACCGGCCAGCCCAATGCCATGGGCGGGCGCGAAGTGGGCGGCCTGGCCAACCTGCTGAGCGCGCACCGCGACCTGGCCAACCCCGAACACCGCGCGGAAATCGCCGCCCTGTGGGGCGTGCCCTCGGTGCCTGAAAAGCCTGGCAAGACCGCTGTCGACATGTTCCAGGCCGCCGCCGACGGCGAGATCAAGGCCTTGTGGATCGCCTGCACCAACCCGGCCCAGTCCATGCCCGATCAGGCCACGGTGCGCCGCGCGATGGAGCGCGCCGAACTGGTGATCGTGCAGGAAGCCTTTGCCACCACTTCGAGCTGCGACTACGCCGACCTGCTGCTGCCCGCCACCACCTGGGGTGAAAAAACCGGCACGGTGACCAACAGCGAACGCCGCATCAGCCGGGTGCGCCCGGCCGTAGCTGCGCCGGGCGAAACGCGCCATGACTGGGCGATCGTGGTGGACTTCGCGCAGAGGCTGGAGAAGCTGCTGCCCAGCCGCACGGCAACCAGCACCACCCTCTTCCCTTACTCGACGGCCGACGAAGCAAGCGCCGTTGAAACCATCTGGAACGAACACCGCGAATCCACCCGCGGCCGCGACCTGGACATCACCGGCCTGAGCTATGCACTGCTCGATGAGGCGCCGCGGCAGTGGCCTTTCAAGCCGGGCGACAGCGCGGGCAAAGCCCGGCTGTATGAAGACGGCGTGTTCCCCACGGCCGACGGCAAGGCGCGCTTTGCCAACACCGTCTACAAACCCGTGGCCGAACCGCGCGAATCACGCTTTCCGTTTTCGCTGACCACCGGCCGCCTGCGCGACCAGTGGCATGGCATGAGCCGCACCGGCACCCTGGGCCGGCTGTTCGGCCACGTGGCCGAACCGGCCGTGCAGATGAACGCCCAGGACATGGCACGGCGGCTGCTCAAGGATGGCGACCTGGTGTATGTGACTTCCAAGCGCGGCTCCATCATGGTGCCGCTGCAGGCTTCGCCCGAAGTGGCGGTGAGCCAGGCATTTATCGCCATGCACTGGGGTGAAGAGTATTTGAGCGGCCAGTCCACCGGCGGCACGCCGTTGGCCGGCGTCAATGCGCTCACCACTTCGGCTTATTGCCCCAGCTCCAAACAACCTGAACTCAAGCACGCCGCAGTCAAGATCCTGAAGGCCGAAATGCCCTGGACGCTGCTGGCCATGGCCTGGCTGCCGGGCGGCGACGTACTGGCCGCGCGCGAACAGCTCAAGCCCCTGATGGCCGCCTTCCCCTTCACGAGCTGCGTGCCTTTTTCCAACAACACGGCGCTGGCCGACCAGAGCCGCGAACGCTCCGGCCTGCTGTTTCGCGCGGCCAGCCACGAAGCCCCGCCCGATGAACTGCTGGCGAAGCTGGAGGCCATACTCGGCCTGGCCAGCGCCGACGTGCTGCGCTATGCCGACCGCAAGAAAGGCCAGCGGCGCACCATGCGGCTGGTGCGCAAGGGCGATACGGCCGAGCTCGCCGGCTTTGTGCTGGCCGGCGACACCAGCGCCCAGGCCTGGATCAAGACCCTGCTGCAGGACGAGCTGCCCGCGCAGGCCTACGGCCGGCTGTTGCTGCTGCCCGGTGCCAAGCCGCCAGTGGCGGTGCAGTCGCGCGGCAAACTGGTCTGCACCTGCCTCAATGTCAGCGATACGGCGATTGATGAACACCTGGCGCTTGTGGCCGGCGGCGGTGCCGGTGCCGGGCACCTGCACACCGACGAGGAGCGGCTGGCATCGCTGCAGGCCACGCTCAAATGCGGCACCAACTGCGGCTCCTGCGTGCCTGAACTCAAACGCCGGGTGCGGTCAGTGCGCACGGATGCGCAGGCCGCCGCGCCCCGCGCCGTGATCCCCATCCGGCAAGTGGCTTAAGCTCATAAGAAGAAGTTATCTGCATTCGCAGACAATGGCGTTTATGGGTATTAGCCAATACATCAAGGAAATCGGCCGCGGCAAGGACGGCGCACGCGCCCTAGCGCGCGAACAAGCCGCAGACCTGCTGGGCCAGGTGCTGGACGGCTCGGTAACCGACCTCGAAATCGGCGCCTTTTGCCTGGCCATGCGCATCAAGGGTGAAACACCCGAAGAGATGGCGGGTTTCCTCGACGCGCTGCACCAGCGCCTTGCGCATTTCCCAGCCGGCGAGACCCCCACCGTCGTGCTGCCCAGCTACAACGGCGCGCGCAAGCTGCCGGTGCTCACGCCCCTGCTGGCCCTGCTGCTGGCGCGTGAAGGCGTGCCGGTGCTGGTGCACGGCACGCCCACCGAATCAAGCCGGGTATTTGCCTCGGAAGTGCTGCAGGCATTGGGCATCGACGCGCTTCCAGGCGTGCGCAAGATCGGCAGCGGCGAAGCTGTTTTCGCGCCCACCGAGCTATTGCTGCCCTCCCTCAAGAAGCTGCTGGACGTGCGGCGTGCTGTAGGCCTGCGCAACCCGGCGCACAGCCTGGTCAAGATCATGAGCCCCTGCCTGGGCAAAAGCCTGGTGGTGAGCAGTTACACGCATCCTGAATACGCCATTTCCATGGCACAGACCTTCGAGCTGACCGGCGCCGATGCCATGCTGCTGCGCGGCACCGAGGGCGAAGTGGTGGCCGACGCGCGACGCATGCCACAGATGGAAGCCTTCATAGGCGGTAAGCGCTCGCTGCTCCAGGAAACCCAGGCCGGCACGCTGGCCTCCCTGCCCGAGCTGCCCAAGACAGTGGACGCCGCCGCCACCGCGGCCTATATTCAATCAGTGATGGCCGGCAACCAACCAGTGCCCGCCTCGATTGCGCGGCAGGTGGAACATATCTTGCAGTTGTTGCCTCAAATCCAATCAACACTATGAACCACGGAAAAGTCACCCTTGTCGGCGCCGGCCCCGGCGACCCGGAACTGCTGACCCTCAAGGCCCTGAAGGCCATCCAGCGCGCGACCGTGCTGCTGGTGGACGACCTGGTGAGCGACGAGATCGTGGCTTTTGCTCGGCCAGAGGCGCGTATCGTCTATGTGGGCAAACGCGGCGGATGCAAGTCCACGCCCCAGGCCTTTATCGAGAAGCTCATGCTGATGGCTGCCCGCGAGGGTGAAGACGTGGTACGGCTCAAGGGCGGCGACCCCTTTATCTTCGGCCGCGGTGGTGAAGAAGTGGAGCACCTGCGCGATGCGGGCATTGAGGTGGAGGTCGTCAATGGCATCACCTCGGGCCTGGCCGCCGTCACCTCGCTCGGTGTACCGCTCACGCACCGCCACCATGCGCACGGCGTGGTCTTCGTCACCGGCCATGCCAAGCCCGGCGACAGCGGCACCGACTGGAAATCCCTGTCGGCTACCGCGCACAGCGCGCGCCTCACTCTGGTGATTTACATGGGCGTCAGCGGCGCGGAACGCATCCAGGACGAACTGCTGTCCGGCCTGCCGGCCGCCACGCCGGTCGCCGTGATCCAGAACGCCTCGCTGCCCACCCAACGCCACATCACCACCACATTGGGCGCGCTGGGCACCGCGATACACGAAGCCGGTATGGCCAGCCCCTCAGTCATCGTCGTGGGCGACGTGATCGGCAGCATCGCCCTCGCGGCGGCGCATCCCGACGCGGCCCGCGCGGCCTGAAGAAGGCGGATTCCGGAACCCCGGGCAGGCGGACACGAGCCGCGGCTACACTCCCGAAGTCAAAAACAACAGCAGAGGGAAAAACGCGATGCTCGACAAACTCAACGAACTGACAGAAAGCCACGGCGAACTGCGACCGGGCAGCGGCATCATGAGCGGCGTGATCGCGCTCAGCCTGGGCGTGCTGTGCTTCCTGGGTGTTCTGGCCTTTCACTTTCCCGAATACCTGACCACGCCCGAGCTGCGCAAGAGCTACAACGTCGACGTCATCCGCATCGTGATGTTCATATCGCTGGTGATTGCAGGCGGCATCTCGCTGGTCAACATCATCTTCAACCGCTCGCGCTGGCTGGCCGGCGCCGCCTTCCTGCTGGTCGCGGCCACCGCGCTGCTTGGCGGCCACAAGGTGCCGGTGAACGATTTCGCCGACCACACGCCCTACATCGGCCTGGACTGGTTCATCCTGGACCTGCTGGGCTCCTCGCTGATCTTCATCTTCATTGAAAAGCTGTTCGCGCTGCGCAAGGACCAGCCGGTGTTCCGCGCCGAATGGCAGACCGACCTGCACCACTTCATCGTCAACCACATGATCGTGGGCTTTGTGCTGCTGGCCACCAACCTGCTGGTACACAAATTCTTCGGCTGGGCCGCCAACGAAGGCATTCGCGGCTGGGTGCAAAACCTGCCCTTCTGGGCCGGCGTGCTGCTGATCGTACTGGTGGCCGACCTGGTGCAGTACTGGACGCACCGGGCCTACCATGAGGTGCCCCTGCTGTGGCGCCTGCACGCGGTGCACCACAGCGCCAAGAGCATGGACTGGCTGGCCGGCTCGCGCCAGCACATCCTGGAGCTGCTGATCACCCGCACGCTGATCCTGGCGCCCATCTATGTGCTGGGTTTTTCCAAGGAAGTGATCGACGCCTACATCGTGATCGTCGGCTTCCAGGCGGTGTTCAACCATGCCAACGTGAGCGTGCGCCTGGGCCCGCTGCGCTACCTCATCGTCACGCCCAACTTCCACCACTGGCACCACAGCCAGGACCAGGAGGCTCTGGATCGCAACTACTCGGCGCACTACGCCTTCATCGATTACATCTTCGGCACCGCCGTGAAGAGCACCAAGCTCTGGCCGGAGCGCTATGGTGTGCTGGGCGACTATGTGCCCAACGGTTTCCTGAAACAGTTCAAATTCCCGTTCACCTGGAAACCCTGAAAACTTGGCCCCACGCTCGCCACTGCGTGTGTTTCGCTGCCCCCCGAGGGGGCGAATTTTCCTTGGGGCGGCCCGGCGGAAAATTGGCGGCGCCCAAAACACGAGAGTTCTTCTTGAACCACTCATTTGACGTCGTGGTGGTGGGCGCGGGGGGTGCGGGCCTGTTCTGCGCCGCCCAGGCGGGCCAGCGCGGGCTCAAGGTGCTGCTGCTGGACCACAGCGAAAAGGTCGCCGAGAAAATCCGCATTTCGGGCGGGGGCCGCTGCAACTTCACCAATCGCGACGCCACGCCCGCCAATTTCCTGAGCGAGAACCCGCACTTTTGCCGTTCGGCACTGTCGCGCTACACGCCGCAGGACTTCATCACCCTGCTGCAGCGCCACAACATCCCTTTCCACGAAAAGCACAAAGGCCAGCTGTTTTGCGACCGTTCGGCCGAAGACATCATCAACATGCTGCTGGCCGAGTGCGAGGCCGGCCAGGTCACACGCTGGCAGCCCTGCGCCATCCAGGGCCTGAAAGGCCCCCAGGAGACGGGCGGGAACTACGAGCTTCACAGCGACCGCGGCCTCATTACCGCGCCGCAGGTGGTGATTGCCACTGGCGGCCTGTCGATCCCGAAAATAGGCGCGACCGATTTCGGCTACCGCATCGCCAAACAGTTCGGCCTGCGCCTGGTCGAGCCGCGCGCCGCGCTGGTGCCGCTGACCTTTGATGGCGAAGGCTGGGCGCCTTATGCCCAATTGGCCGGCCTGGCATTACCGGTGCTGATCGAGACCAGCCCGCTAGACGCCACACCCAAACAGCGAAAAAAAGCCGTGGTGTTTTCGGAAGACCTGCTCTTCACCCACCGCGGCCTCAGCGGCCCGGCCGTGCTGCAGATTTCCAGCTTCTGGCGCGAAGGCCAGCCCATCCGCATCAACCTCGCGCCCGGCGTGGACCTGCCGGCTCTGCTGCTGCGCGCCAAGGCCACGTCCAGGAAACTGATCGCCAACGAACTCGCGAGCCTGGTGCCCAGCCGCCTGGCCGACGCCTGGGTGAGCCAGGACCCAACCCTGCAACGCCCTATCAGCGAAGCCACCGACAAGGCCCTGCAGACACTCGCCCAGCGCCTGGCGGACTGGGAACTCACTCCCAACGGCTCCGAAGGCTACAAAAAAGCCGAAGTCACCCTGGGCGGCGTCGACACCCGCGACCTGTCGTCCCAGACGATGGAATCGAAACAACCCGGCCTGTACTTCATAGGCGAAGTCGTCGACGTCACCGGCTGGCTCGGCGGTTACAACTTCCAGTGGGCCTGGGCCTCAGCGCACGCCTGCGCGCAAGCGCTCAGCGCCGCGCACCAGGCCGTTCACCAAGCCACTCTTTAGCCTTGGCGAGCCAGCTTCCATTCGCGCGGTGTCTGGCCGCATTGCGCCTTGAAAGCGCGCGACAGCGCCGCTTCGCTGCCATAGCCGATGTCGGCGGCGATGAGCTTGAGCGGCCGTCCCCGGCGTAATGCCTGCTGCGCCAAACCCACCCGCCAGCGCTGCAGGTACACCCCCGGCGTGCAACCGACCGCGTCGCGAAACTGGTTGGCAAACACGCTGCGCGACATGCCCGCGCGATCGGCCAGAGACTCCAGGCTCCATTCCTGCGCTGGCTGCTGGTGCATCGCGACAATAGCGTGCCGCAAACGTGGATGCGAGAGCCCCGCAAGCATGCCGGAGCGGGTCTCGCCGTTTTCCATGAGGTGGCGCAATACCTGGATCAACACCACGTCAAACAGCCGGTCCAGCAGCGCCCGCCGGCCGCAGCGCTGCTCGAATGCTTCTTCGAACAGCAGTTGCAGCACGCCTGCCGCACCCTCGAGCTTCTCCAACGGCAGGTGCACAAAGGCCGGCAAAGCGGCGGCGATCGGGTTGGCCGCCCCGCCCTCAAAGCGCAGGTGTGCGCAGACGAAATCGGCACCATGCGCCGCATCGGTGATGAAGCGGTGCGCCATCGGCCTCGGGTAAAGCAACAGGCAGGGGCCGCTGACGCGCAGGACCTCGGCGCCGCCATGGCTGACACCCACTTCGCCGCTGCGCACGAGGTGCAGCTGGCCGGAGCCCTCTTCCTCGCCAAGCGCATTGATGCCGCAAAGCGCACCTGAATGAAAGACGTTTGAGGTCACCGAAAAATGCCGAAGCAAGGTTTCAAGCCGGTCGCCCATCAATACTCCTGATCATGTTTTTAAGATTATTAAATACTTATCGTATTTTTGAAAGCGTAAAGTTCGTTCTGTCGATTCCGACTTGTTCCAACCACGCAAAGGAAACCGAAATGAACGCCTTGACCCGCCTCACCGCCGCAGCAGCACTCGCTGCCGCCGCAGTCACCGCCAGCCCCGCAATGGCTGCAGACGCACCGCAGCAGCCGGCATCCGCCGCACGCAGCGCCAGCTACATCACCACCTCCGACGGCGTGCAGATTTATTACAAGGAGTGGGGCCCGAAGAACGGTCCCGTGGTGAGCTTCAGCCACGGCTGGCCGCTCAATTCAGACAGCTGGGAGTCGCAGATGATTTTCCTGGCCTCCAAGGGCTTTCGCGTCATCGCCCATGACAGGCGCGGCCACGGCCGCTCCAGCCAACCCTGGGACGGCAACGACATGGACCATTACGCGGCCGACCTGGCGGCGGTGATCGACACGCTGGGCGTCAAGGACGTGACCCTGGTCGGCTTCTCGACCGGCGGGGGTGAAGTCGCCCGCTACATCGGACGCTACGGCACGGCCAAGGTCAAAAAAGCGGTGCTGGTCAGCTCCGTCCCACCCCTGATGCTGAAAACGGCAGCCAACCCGGGCGGCCTGCCGATCGAGGTGTTCGACGGCATTCGCCAGGGCGAACTGGCCAATCGTTCGCAGCTCTATCTCGACATTGCCTCGGGGCCCTTCTTCGGCTTCAACCGTCCCGGCGCCAAGGTCTCGCAAGGCCTGATCCAGTCGTTCTGGGTACAGGGCATGCAAGCCGGCCACAAGAACACCTATGACTCCATCGCAGCGTTCTCGGCGACCGATTTCACCGAAGACCTCAAGCGCTTCAATGTGCCGACCCTGGTGATCCACGGCGACGACGACCAGATCGTGCCGATCGACGCATCCGGCCGCGCCGCCGCAAAACTCGTGAAAAACGCCAAACTGATCGTCTATCCAGGTGCTCCGCACGGTCTGGCCGACACCCACAAAGACCGGCTCAACCAGGATTTGCTGACTTTCATCAGAGACTAAACCCACCCCCGTCCAGGCTCACTGCGTGTAGCCTGTTCCCCTCAAGGGGGCAAGCGCCTGCGGTCTGGCAAAGCCAGTCCCGCGGCCCCTACTGGCGTGGGATAGCCGACAGCCACCAAGGCGATGCGAAGCGAGCCGCCCAAAGCCAGCATGAGCCGCGGAACCGGCTTTGCCGGGAGGTCCATAACCCCCGTCCAGGCTCACTGCGTGTAGCCTGTTCCCCTCAAGGGGGCAAGCGCCTGCGGTCTGGCAAAGCCAGTCCCGCGGCCCCTACTGGGATGGACAGCCGACAGCCGCCAAGGCGATGCGAAGCGAGCCGCCCAAAGGCCAGCATGAGCCGCGGAACCGGCTTTGCCGGGCCGCAGGCGGGCGGCCCCCTTGGGGGGCAGGGAGCTACACGCAGTGAGCGACCGTGGGGGCCACGTCCAGTGCTATAATCTCAGGCTTTGCTAGCAAACCCGCGCCAGGCTTGGTCCTGATCAGATCAATGAAGGCGCACCTTTTGGATCAACTGAACAATGACCACCATCCGTGTAAAAGACAACGAGCCCTTCGACGTGGCTCTGCGCCGCTTCAAGCGCACTATTGAAAAACTCGGCCTGCTGACCGACCTGCGCGCCCGCGAGTTCTACGAAAAACCAACGGCAGAGCGCAAGCGCAAGAAGGCAGCCGCCGTCAAGCGCAACTACAAGCGTATCCGCTCGATGCAATTGCCCAAGAAGCTGTACTAATCCCTTAGTACCGCCTCACGGCAACAAAAAGCCCGCACGAGGACGCTCTGCGGGCTTTTGTGTTTCTGGCGCCGCACCATTCCCTTCTCGCCCCTTATTTACGCCCTTCCGGAGCCCATCAATGTCAGCCCTCAAAGAAAAAATCACCGAAGACATGAAGACCGCCATGCGCGCCAAGGACAGCGAGCGCCTGGGCACCATACGCCTGCTGCTGGCCGCCCTCAAGCAAAAAGAGGTCGATGAGCGCGTGGTGCTGGACGACGCGGCCGTGGTCGCCATCGTCGACAAGCTGATCAAGCAGCGCAAGGATTCGCTGGAAGCCTTCCAGAAGGCCGAGCGCAAGGACCTGGCCGACAAGGAAGCCGCCGAACTGCTCGTGCTGCAGGCCTACCTGCCCGCGCGCCTGAGCGCCGATGAAGTCACCGCCGCCGTCAAAGCCATCGTGGCCGAGCTGGGCGCCAGCGGCCCCGGAGACATGGGCAAGGTGATGGGCGCAGTGAAGGCCAAGCTGGCTGGCAAGGCCGACATGGGCCAGGTTTCGGCCGCCGTCAAGGCCGCGCTGGCCGGCTAGGCGCCTGTTTCAGCGGCGCAGCAGGATCAGCACGCAACCCGCCACGGTCAGCACAGCGCCGCACCAGCCGCCCAGGGCCGGCCGGCGCCGGTACACCCACCACAGCAGGGGCAGCAGCATGACAGGCGTGACGGAGGACAACATGCCCACCATGCCGGCACTGCCGTTCTGCAGCGCCTTGAGAATCAGCGTCATGCCCAGGGTCATGCCCATCGCGGCGCTGGCAAAGGTGTAGCCCAGGTCCACCCAGCGCGGCGCATGCATGGCCCGCACCACGCGCCAACCCGACAACAGCAATACAGCGTGGGCCGCCAGGCCGCTGCTCATGCGCACCGCCGAGGCCGCCACTGGGTCCATGCCACCCTGCATCAGCGGCTTGAGCATCAAGGTGGCCACCGACTGGCCCAGCGCCGCCACCAGCCCCAGGGCAATGCCGATGGCCAGCCGCCCTCTGGTGGACTCCCAGTGGTGCAGCTCGGTTTCACGCCGGCCGAAGGCAATCGCCGTCATCACGCCCGCCACCAGCAGCGCGCTGCCCACCAGGGTCCAGCCCGACAGTGATTCGCCCAGGAACAGCCAGGCCAACACCGCGGAAAACAGCGCATGCGTGGCAAACAGGATGCCCGAACGCCGCGGCCCCAGGCGTTCCATGCAGGCGAACAAGGCGGTGTCGCCGACAAAAATGCCGATCACACCCGACAGGGCCAGCACACCTGCGCCATCCACCTGCAGGCTGCGCCAGCTGCCTGTGGCGAAAGCCAGCGCCCACAGCATCGCGCAGGCAAACGCCAGGCGCCAGCGGCTGAAAGCGAAAGCGCCCAGGCGGGCCACGGCGGAGGCCGACAGCAGGCTGGAGCAGGCCCAGGTGGCCGCGGCACCCAGGGCCAGCGTCTCGGCGGGGAAGATCATCAGTGCAGTGAACGCGCGGCCGGGGTTTAGCTTCCCGCCACCTTCATGCGGTTGACCAGGATGGAGCCCACGGTTTTGGCACCGTAGTTGTAGGCATCCGCACCCACAGCCTCAATGCCCATGAGCATGTCCCTGAGGTTGCCGGCAATCGTGATTTCCTCGACCGGAAAGGCGATGCGGCCGTCTTCGACCCAATAACCCGAAGCACCGCGCGAGTAGTCGCCGGTCACGTAGTTCACGCCCTGGCCCATCAGCTCGGTCACGAAGAGGCCGCGCCCCAGCTTGCGCAGCATGGCATCCAGATCGTCACCCGGCTGTGTGAGGCGGCTGGTCAGTGTTAGATTGTGCGAGCCGCCGGCATTGCCGGTGGTGCGCATGCCCAGCTTGCGCGCCGAGTAGGTGCTCAGGAAATAGCCCTCAACGCGGCCGCCGGCCACCACTTTGCGCGCTTCGGTCTTCACACCCTCTTCGTCAAAGGGCGCGCTGCCCTTGCCCTTGCGCAGGTGCGGGTCTTCATTGATGTCGATGTGTTTGGGAAAGGCCGCCTTGCCCAGGCTGTCGGCCAGGAAGGTGCTCTTGCGGTACAGCGCGCCGCCGCTCACGGCCTGCACAAAGCCGCCCAGCAGGCCCGCGGCCAATGGCGACTCGAACAGCACCGGGCACTGTGTGGTCGGGATCTTGCGGCTTTTCAGGCGCGCCAACGCGCGCTCGGCCGCATAGCGGCCCACGGCCTCCGGGCTGGCCAGTTCAGCCGCGTCGCGCATGGAGCTGTACCAGGCGTCGCGCTGCATCTGCTCGCCCTTGCCGGCAATCGGCGCCACCGAGAGGCTGTGGCGCGAACTGGCATAACCGCCGCGAAAGCCCTTGGTGTGGGCGCTGAAAAAATGGCTCTGCTGGGCCGACACGCCTGCGCCTTCGCTGTTGGTGATGAGCCGGCTGGTGCCCAGGGCGGCGGCTTCGCATTTCAGCGCCAGCTGCGCGGCCTGTTCGGAGTCTATGGCCCAGGGGTGGAACAGGTCCAGCTCAGGATGCACGCGCGCGATGTCGCGGTCGTCAGGCAGGCCCGAGGTCTCGTCTTCGGCCGTAAAGCGCGCAATGTCGTAGGCCGCTTTCACGGTCTGCTCAATCGCAGCCTTGGAGAAATCGCTGGTCGCGGCATTGCCGCGCTTTTTGCCGATGTAAACGGTGATGCCCAGGGACTTGTCGCGGTTGCGCTCGACATTCTCCAGCTCGCCCTTGCGCACGCTGACGGACAGGCCGCAGCCTTCCGAAGCCTCAGCCGCAGCATCCGTGGCACCGAGCTTTTTGGCATGGCCCAGGGCGGTGTCGACGAGGTCTTCAAAAAAATCGCGGTGGTAGCTGAAGCCGCTTTCGGGCTGATTGGAGGGGCGGGACGCGCCGCGCTTTGCGCCGCCGGCGCCAGAGGAAGCTTTTAGGGTCATATGGGTAGCTATGATACTGACTGCCATGAACAACAAGACTCCCAAGGCCATCAAGGGCTACTGGTCCAAGGGCCGCTTCGTCAAACCCGAGGAAATTGCGCTCGAGGAAGCCGGCCCGCCCAGCAAAACCCAGCTCAAGGCCGAGGCCGACGAAAAACAGGCGCTCGGTGAAGCGCTGCTGACCCTGCGCGCCGACCTGATGGCTCGCCTGGACCTGCCCGACAAGCTCCGCGATGCCATCGCGGACGCAAAAAAGATCACCAACTTCGAGGGCAAGCGCCGCCAGATGCAGTTCATCGGCAAGCTGATGCGCCCGCTGGACCCCGAACCCATCCGCGAAGCGATCAATGAGCAGCTCAACGGCTCGGCCGACCTCACGCTGGCGCTGCACCTCGCTGAGCAATGGCGCGACAAGCTGATCGCCGACGATGCCGCACTGGGCGAATGGCTGCAAGAGTATCCCGGCACCGATTCCCAGCAGCTGCGCGCGCTGGTGCGCCAGGCCCGCAAGGATGCCAAACCCGAAAAGCCCGGCGAAGCGCAGCGACACGGCAAGGCCTACCGCGAGATCTTCCAGCTGGTGCGCCAGGCCATGGCCGAAGGCTCGGGACAAGGCGATGAGGAACCTCAGGATGAGTGAAACCTTTGAACCGGTCAAAGTCGGCATCGTCTCGGTCAGCGACCGGGCCTCGGCAGGTGTCTATGTCGACAAAGGCCTGCCAGCACTCAAGGAGTGGCTCACGCGCGCCTTGCGCAACCCCATTACCTTCGAGGAACGCCTGATCGCCGACGAGCAGGCGGGCATCAGCGCCGCGCTGATCGCGCTGGTCGACGCCGGTTGCTCGCTGGTGCTCACCACCGGCGGCACAGGGCCTGCTGTGCGCGATGTCACACCCGAAGCCACGCTGGCCGTGGCCCACAAGGAAATGCCGGGCTTCGGCGAGCAGATGCGGCAGATCAGCCTGAAATTCGTGCCGACGGCCATCCTGTCGCGCCAGTGCGCGGTCATCCGTGACAAAAGCCTGATCCTCAACCTGCCGGGCCAGCCCAAGTCCATCCAGGAAACCCTCGAAGGCCTCAAAAACGAGGCCGGTGAATCGGTGGTGCCCGGCATTTTTGCCGCCGTGCCCTATTGCATAGACCTGATAGGCGGCCCTTACCTCGAAACCGACGACGCCGTCTGCAAGGCCTTCAGACCTAAAAGCGCCCAGCGCCCGCCTCGCTAAGCCCTGCCACCGGCCGGTTGGGGCCGTCGGCTTTCTCACGTAGTATTCGGGCTTTACGCTTTACAACCGGAGGAAGCAAGATGGACGAGCTGATTGAAACGCCGAACAAGGACTCTAAAAACACCGCCGTGCTGATCTGGATAGGAACCCTGTTTCTGGGTTTCATCCCGGGCCTGATCGTCTACCTGGTGAAAAAGGATGACGCCTATATCCTGGACCAGGCCAAGGAAGCACTGAACTGGTCCATCACAGCCGCCATCGGTTATGTGGCGGCGATGATCCTCACCTTTGTGCTGATCGGCTTCCTGGTGTTCGTGGCGCTGGGCATCTGCCACCTGGTGTTCTGCGTGCTGGGAGCGATTGGCGCCTCGAACGGCAAGGCCTTCCGCGTGCCGTTCGCGCTTCGGCTGATCAACTGAAGCTGCACGCAGTCAACAAACAAAAAAGGAAGGGATCGTCCTTCCTTTTTTATTGCCTGCCGCATTTCGTATTGGTCGTATGGCCCTACTTGCCCACCAGTTGGTTGAGCTTGTCGGCCTCAAAGGTTTCCGTGAGCGCCGCATCCTTGGGCACGCAGTCCTTGCTCATGGCCGTCTGGGGGCCTGAAAGCTTTTCTATCGCCTGCCAGAGCAGCGCGATCTGGTGCTCCTGGGACGAAGCGTTGTCGATCAGCCCCTTCATGGCCTGACCAATCGGGTCGTCGTCCAGCGTAATGCCGTAGGCGGAGAACTTGGGCGAGGTCGTGACGTCGGCGCTCTCCCCCACCTTGGATGGAATGATGCGCGCCGGGATGCCGACCGCCGTGGCGCCGGCCGGGACGGGCTTGATGACCACCGCATTGCTGCCGATCTTGGCGCCGTCGCCGACCACAAAGCCGCCCAGCACCTTGGCGCCAGCGCTGACCACCACATCGCGGCCCAGCGTCGGATGGCGCTTGGCGCCCTTGTAGAGCGATGTGCCGCCCAGGGTCACGCCCTGGTAAATCGTGCAGCCGTCGCCGATCTCGGCGGTTTCGCCGACGACAACGCCCATGGCATGGTCGAAAAACACCCGCTCGCCGATCTTGGCGCCGGGATGGATCTCGATGCCCGTCATCCAGCGCGAAATATGCGAGATAAACCGGCCCAGCCATTTGAGGCCGTGGTTCCAGCACCAGTGGGCCCGGCGGTGCAGCACCAGGGCATGCAGGCCCGGGTAGCAGGTCAGCGCCTCCCAGGCCGTACGGGCGGCGGGATCACGGTCGAGGATGCACTGGATGTCGGAACGAAGTCGGGAAAACATAGGCGAAGTCTACTGAGGGTGCGGGATGCCTGCCGGAGCGGCCTTTTTGCCCCCGGCTTCGGAGGCTTTTTGCAGCATGGCCTTGGCCACGCCGCGCAGGATGTGGATTTCCTCGGGACTGAGCTGGGCGCGGTTGAACAGCTGGTTGAGCCGCGGCATCAGCTTTTTGGGCGAAGCCGGGTCCAGGAAACCGATGCCGACCAGCGCCTCTTCCCAGTGTTTGAGCATGCCGGCCACCGCCGCCGCGTCGGCCAGCGAGGGTTCGGCCGTGGCCGGCTGCACGCTGAAGCCGCCCAGCGCCTGCCGCCAGTCGTAGGCAATCAGCTGCACGGCCGCGCCCAGGTTCAGTGAGCCGAACTGGGGGTCCGTCGGGATGCTCAGCGCCACGTGGCAACGGTAAACGTCCTCGTTTTGCATGCCAAAGCGCTCGGAACCGAACAGGAATGCGACCGATTCAGGCCTTCCTGAGGCTTCCCCGGGTGCCTGGCCGTCCTGCTTACCCTGGACATTCCCCAGCAGCGCCGCAAAGTGCTCCCGCGGCGCCCGCGTGGGCGGGCCGAAGTCCCGCGGCGTCATGGCCGTGGCGCACAGGTGGGCCATCCCATCCAGCGCCTCGTCCAGCGTCTTCACGATACGGGCGTTTTTGAGTACATCGAGCGCGCCGCTGGCCCTCTGTATGGTTTCCTCGCGGTTCAGCACATTGGCCCAGCGCGGCGAGACCAGCACCAGGTCGTCAAAACCCATGGTTTTCATGGCGCGGGCGGTCGCGCCGACATTGCCGGCATGGCTGGTGTTGATCAGGACAAAACGGGTACGCATGGGCTGGATTGTCCTAGAACGGCGCCAATGGATGGCCGAGGGCGGTCCGGCGGGGAAAAACCGGGGGAAATCCCATTTATGGGAAAATACCCCATTGCCCGCCGCCCGCATCGCCAGCGCCGGTTTATCCCGTTCTTCCCCACAAGTTATGTCCAGCAACCTCCATCCCATGCTCAACGTGGCCATCAAGGCTGCGCGCGCTGCCGGCGCCATCATCAACCGCGCGGCGCTTGACGTCGAAGCGGTCCGCGTTTCGGTCAAGCAAACCAACGACTTCGTCACCGAGATCGACCAGGCCGCCGAAGCCGCGATCATCGAAACGCTGCTCAGCGCCTACCCCGGCCACGGCATCCTGGCCGAAGAATCGGGCAGCGAGCATGGCGCCAAGGACTCCGACTACGTCTGGATCATCGATCCGCTGGACGGCACCACCAACTTCATCCATGGCTTCCCGGTCTATTGCGTCAGCATCGCGCTGGCCGTCAAGGGCAAGGTCGAGCAGGCCGTGGTCTACGATCCCACCCGCAACGACATCTTCTGCGCCACCAAGGGCCGGGGTGCCTACCTGAACGACCGCCGCATCCGCGTGGCCAAGCGCACCCGCCTGCAGGACTGCCTGATTTCCACCGGCTTCCCCTACCGCCCCGGGGACAAGCTCAAGGCCTACCTCAACATGCTGGGCGAAGTCATGAGCCAGAGCGCCGGCGTGCGCCGTCCCGGCGCCGCAGCGCTGGACCTGGCCTATGTGGCCGCCGGTTTCAGCGACGGCTTTTTCGAGGCCAACCTCAAGCCCTGGGACGTGGCGGCCGGCTCGCTGCTGGTGACCGAGGCCGGGGGCCTGATCGGCAATTTCACCGGCGAAGCCGACTTCATGGACCACGGTGAATGTGTGGCCGGCAATCCCCGCGTCTACGGCCAGCTGGTGGCCACCCTGGGCAAATACAGCAAATTCGCCGGCGCCGGCGACAAGGCCGTGGTGCGCCAGGCCCTGCAGGACGCGCCTGCCGCGCAGGAGCCTGAAGAAGGCGCCGAAGAAGCCGCGGAATCCGCCGTCCAGGCCGGCCCGGCCGAAAAGCCCACGCTGAAAGCCAAACGCATCAGGGCAGGCGACAACAAGGCCGCCAAAGCGCCGGACGCCCCGTTCCAGGCCGAATAAAAAAAGCCCGCCTCGCGGGCTTTTTTTATGGCCGGCTGTTTCGGTAAAGTGTGCCTGAGCACATCATGAACCTGCCCGATCCCGCCCCCTCCGCCGCGCCGGCAACCCACCTGCAGGGCCGGGCGCGGGACTGGGTGCAAAAAAGCCTGCACGTGCTGCTAAGCCAGTACGTCGCCAACGGCCTGACGGTCTCGCTGGGCCTGGTGCTCATCATGCTGACCAGTTTCGAGGCCGCCGGGCTGGCCGCCGCCTCCACCGCCGCTGTCGGCGTGATGATCACCAGCCTGCCCGACGTGCCCGCGCCTCGCCGGCGCAAGATCATGCAGATGCTGCCCGCGCCGCTGCTGGGCGCGCCGCTCTTCATGCTGGTGCAGTTGGTGCGCCACGATGATCTCCTGCTGGGCATCGTGGTCTCGGCCGCCACTTTCCTGGCCGTGATGATGATGGCCTGGGGCAAGCGCGGCGGGCCCATCTGTTTTTCGCTGCTATTTTCCACGCTGTTTTCGATGGCCGCGCCGCCGGTCGCGTCGCTGGGGCAGATCGCACTGCACGGCGCCTGGTTCCTGGCGGGCGCCGGGCTCTACCTGCTGTGGGCCGTGTTCACCACACACCTGCTCAATCGCCGCTATCGCGCGCAGCTGCTGGCCGAATGCCTGCACAGCTTCGCGCAGATCCTGCGCACCCAGGCCCAGCGCTTCGGCCCGCAGCCCGACCACAGCGCGCTGCTGGCCCGTATGCTGCAGCAGCAAGCTGCCCTGGCCGACCACCTGCAGAACACCCGCGACGTGGTACTGGAGTCACCCACCACGCCGGAACGCCAGCGCCTGGCCGCCATGCTGCTGAGCCTGCTGGAAGCGCGCGACCACCAGCTCGCCTGCGACCTGGACCTGGATTTTTTACTGGAGCACAGCGCCACCGTGGCTGTGCTGCCGGCCCTGCAGCTCGCGCTGGACAGCACCGCCGCACGGCTTGAAACCCTGGGCATGGACTTGCTGCTGGGCCGGCGCGGTGCGGCGGTCGCGGCCATTCCCGACCTGCGCCCCAAACTCGCCGGCGCGCTGCCACCGCGCAGCAAACGCATCGACCCGCTGGCGCCCGACCCGCTGCTCGTCGACACCACCGACCCACTGGCGCTGCTGCACAACATGGCCGACCGCATCGGCCACATCAATGACGAGGCCGTGAAGCTGGCGGCGCTGGCGCGCGGCGACGTCCCGCCTGGGCTGTCGGCCGTGCGCACCCAGTGGCAACTGTTTGTCAGCACCGTTCACTGGTCCTGGAAGCCGCTGCTGGGCCAGCTGAGCTGGAGCGCGCCCATCCTGCGCTATGCCCTGCGCTGTACGCTGGCTGTGGCGGCGGGCTATGCGGTGTCGCTGCACCTGCCCTGGGTGGCGCATGAATACTGGATCCTGCTGACCATTGTGGTGGTGATGCGCGGCAACCTGGCGCAAACCGTGCAGCGCCGCAATGCACGCGTGGCCGGCACGCTCATAGGCTGCGCCCTGGTTATGGCTATCCTGTTGCCGCACCCAGGTGCCCGCACCATTTTTGGCGTCATCGCGCTCAGCATGGGCCTGGCCCATGCCTTTGCACTGCGGCGCTACCTGTACACCTCCATCGCCGCCACCGTGGCCGGCCTGCTGCAGGCGCATTTGCTACTGGCCGGCGTGCAACCCGGCTTCGCCATGGCCGAACGCCTGGCCGACACCCTGCTGGGCGCGCTGATCGCCTGGCTCTTCAGCTATGTGCTGCCGGCCTGGGAGCGCAAGCAGATCCCGGCGCTGGTGCTGCGCAGCGCGCACGCCCAGGCCCGGCATGCGCAGCTGGCGCTCGCGCTGCTCGACGAAGCCCGGGCCGCCGACCTGCCCTGGCGGCTGGCGCGACGCGAGGCCTACAACAGCCTGTCCGACCTCACGCTGGCCACCCAGCGCAGCCTGGCCGAACCGCGCAAGGTGCGCCCGGCGCTGGAGCCGCTCGAAGCCCTGCAGGCACGGAGCTACCAGTTGCTGGCCCAACTCACGGCCGTCAAGTCGCTGCTGCTGCTGCACCGCGCCCAGCTGGACCTGGCGGTGGTCAGGCCGGCGCTCGCGCGGGCCGCCCACTGCATAGAGGCCGAACTGTCTGGCGCCGGGGCCACCGTCCCCGATGCCCCGGCCATCGCTGGCCAGCCCTTCCAGGCCCGGCCTGACCCGCTGATCACCATCAACCTCACGCCCTGGCTGTTGCGCCGGCTGGACCTGGCCTGCGCCATGGCGCGCGAACTGCGCTTGACCCAGGCCCGCGTGCTGGCCGCGCCTTCCGGACCCTGACAGCCGGCCGCCGCCGATAATGCGGGATTGACCCCCGCGCCCGCCCGCTTCCTCCCATCCAACGCATGAGTGAAACCGCCACCGTGAGACCCGAACTAGCCAGTCCCGCCAGCCCCATGAGCCCCGGCACGCCGCTGGCAGCCCATACGCCCATGATGCAGCAGTACCTGGGCATCAAGGCCCAGTACCCCGATACGCTGGTGTTCTACCGCATGGGCGATTTTTATGAGGTTTTCTTCGCCGACGCCGAGAAGGCCGCGCGCCTGCTCGACATCACGCTGACGCGCCGCGGCCAGTCGGCCGGCGAACCCGTCGTCATGGCCGGCGTACCTTTTCATGCGCTGGAGGGCTACCTGGCCAAGCTCATCAAGCTCGGCGAATCGGCGGCCATCTGCGAGCAGGTCGGCGACGTCGCCACCAGCAAGGGCCCGGTCGAGCGCAAGGTGGTGCGCGTGGTCACGCCCGGCACGCTGACCGACACCGAACTGCTGAACGACAAGGCCGAAGCCATCCTGCTGGCCGTGCACCAGGGCGCGCGCAACACCTGCGGCCTGGCTTGGCTCAGCGTGACGCAGGGCGAGATCCACCTGGCACATTGCGCGAGCGATGAGCTCGAAGCCTGGCTGGCGCGTGTGGCGCCCAGCGAGGTGCTTTACAACATCGACGTGACGCCGGCCTTTGAGCAGCGCCTCAAGGCCCAGCGCTGCGCCTCCACCGCGCGCCCGGCCTGGCAGTTTGACGCCGCCCTGGGCGCGCGCCGCCTGCTGGACCAGCTCAAGGTCGCCTCGCTGGCCTCCTGGAACGCCGAGGCGCTGGGCGAAGCGCATGCCGCCGCCTCCGTGCTGCTCGGTTATGCCGAACACACGCAGGGTCGGGTGCTCTCGCATGTGCAGGGCCTGCAGGTGATGCGTTCGGGCGAACTGATCGAGCTGCCGCAAACCACGCGCCGCAACCTTGAACTGACGCAAACCCTGCGCGGCGAGGATTCGCCCACCCTGTTTTCGCTGCTGGACACCTGCACCACCGGCATGGGCAGCCGGGCGCTCAAGAGCTGGCTGCTCGCGCCACGCCGCGACCGCGCCCAGGCGGCCGCGCGCCTTGACGCCATCACGCACCTGCGCGGTGGCGCGCAGCAAAGCCTGCGCGCCCAACTCAAGGGCTGCAGCGACGTGGAGCGCATCACCGCCCGCATCGCACTACGCCAGGTGCGGCCGCGCGAACTGGTGGCCCTGAAGGACACGCTGCAAAAAGCCGGGCTGGCCGCGCCGGAAGGCGGTGACCTTCCCGAGCTGCTGGCCCGCATCTTTGAAGACCTGCAACCGCCCCCCGGCTGCGCCGCCCTGCTGGGCCGCTATGTGCTCGACGAGCCGGCCGCGCTGATACGCGACGGCGGCGTCATCAACCACGGCTGCGACGCCGACCTCGACGAGCTGCGCGCCATCCAGACCAATTGCGACGGCTTTTTGCTGGACCTCGAGGTCCGCGAAAAAGCCCGCACCGGCATCGCCAACCTGCGCGTGCAGTTCAACAAGGTGCACGGCTTCTATATCGAAGTCACGCAAGGCCAGGTCGACAAGGTGCCCGACGACTACCGCCGCCGCCAGACCCTGAAAAACGCCGAGCGTTACATCACGCCCGAGCTCAAGGCCTTTGAGGACAAGGCCCTGTCGGCACAGGAGCGCGCGCTGGCACGCGAGAAATGGCTGTACGAACAGTTGCTCGACCAATTGCAGGACTTCGTCCCGGCGCTGAGCCGCCTGGCGCGTGCCCTGGCTTCGCTGGACGCGCTGTGCGCACTGGCAGAACGCTCGCTCACGCTTAACTGGGCCGCACCGGTGTTTGTGCGTGAGCCTTGCATAGACATCGTGCAGGGCCGGCACCCGGTGGTGGAAGCCCGCCTGGCTGAAACCGGCGGCGGCTCCTTCATCGCGAATGACTGCGTCATGAGCGGCAAGCACCGCATGCAGGTCATCACCGGCCCCAACATGGGCGGTAAATCGACCTATATGCGCCAGGTGGCCCTCATCGTGCTGCTGGCCAGCGTAGGCTCCTATGTGCCGGCGGCCAGTTGCCGGCTTGGACCCATAGACGCCATCCACACCCGCATAGGCGCGGCCGACGACGTGGCCAATGCGCAGTCCACTTTCATGCTCGAGATGACCGAGGCCGCGCAAATCCTGCATGCCGCCACGCCCCACTCCCTGGTGCTGATGGACGAAATCGGCCGCGGCACCTCCACCTTCGACGGCCTGGCACTGGCCGGCGGCATCGCCGCCTACCTGCACAACAAGACACAAGCCTTCACACTGTTTGCCACGCATTACTTCGAGCTCACCGAATTCCCGGCCCAGCACCACGGCGCCATCAATGTGCACGTGAGCGCGGTCGAATCGGGCGCCGATATCGTGTTCCTGCACCATATCGAACCCGGCCCAGCCAGCAAGAGCTACGGTATCGCCGTGGCCAAGCTGGCCGGCGTTCCCGCCGCCGTCGTCAACCATGCGCGCCACGCGCTCACCGCGCTGGAGGCCCACCAGAACGAAGCGCGGGCCCAGGTCGACCTGTTTGCCGCGCCGCCCGAAGCAGCCGCGCCCGAGCAAAGCGCGGTGGACAAGGCATTGGGTACCATAGACCCTGATGCGCTGAGCCCGCGCGAGGCACTGGACGCCTTGTACCGCCTCAAGAAGATTGCCGCCTCGCCGTGACCCAGCGCAACCCGACCTCCCCTACCTCTCAAAGCCACCTTATGACCTACTGCGTCGCCGCCAAACTCAACGCCGGGCTGGTGTTTTTGTCAGATTCGCGTACCAACGCGGGCCTGGACCACATCAGCACCTTCCGCAAGATGATCGTCTATGAAAAGGCCGGCGACCGCTTCATGGTGCTGCTATCGGCCGGCAATTTGTCGATCTCCCAGTCGGTGCGCGAAATCCTGCAGGTCGAGCAGCTCAAGGACCGCGACGGCGGTGACCCCATCACCATCTGGAACGCCAAGAGCATGTTCGATGCCGCCCGCGTGCTGGGTTCGGCGATACGCCGTGTCTACGACCGCGACGCCGAGGCGCTCAAGAATGCCGATGTGGACTTCAATGTCTCGCTGGTCTTCGGCGGCCAGATACGCGGCGAGAACATGCGCCTGTTCCAGATGTACTCGGCCGGCAACTTCATCGAGGCCACCGACGAGACGCCCTACTTCCAGGTCGGCGAGTCCAAATACGGCAAGCCCGTGCTGGACCGCGTGCTGACCCCTTCCACGCCGCTGGCCGAAGCCGCCAAATGCGTGCTGGTGTCCATGGACTCGACCATGAAGTCCAACCTCTCGGTCGGCCTGCCGCTGGACCTGGTGGTGTATGAGGCCGACACCTTCAAGAGCGACAAGATCGTCTGCATCGACAACGACAACCCCTACTACCGCATGATGCACAGCAGCTGGGGCCAGAAGCTGCGCCAGGTCTTCGACAGCATCGAAGACCCGGTCTGGGACGATGCGCACACCGACATCCCGCTGAAGATGCCCGCCACGCGGCACGAGCCTCTCAAGAAAATCAGTACGCCTGACGAGAAACTGATTTAAATCGTGCCCTCTTCCGCGTCTTCCAAACCGCTGGTCATTTTTTCCCACGGCAACAGCTTTCCCGCCGGCACTTACAACGCGGTTTTCCAGAGCCTCAGGACGCGCGGCTTCCAGGTCAAGGCCATTGAAAAATTCGGCCACGACCCGCGCTACCCCGTCACCAGCAACTGGCCCCACCTGGTGCAGCAGCTGGCCGACTTCACGGCTCGCGAAGTCGAAAAGTCCGGCCAGCCGGCTTTCCTGGTTGGCCATTCGCTGGGTGGCTTTTTAAGCCTGATGTGCGCCGCGCGCCACCCGCAGCTCGGCGGCCGGCCTGTGAAAGGCGTGGTGCTGGTCGACTCCCCCATCCTCGGCGGCTGGCGCGCCCACGCCGTCAATGTCGCCAAACGCGCGCAACTGGTAGGCGCCATCTCCCCCGGCGCCATCAGCCGCAAACGCAAGAACCAGTGGCCGGGCAAGGACGAAGTGTTCGAGCACTTCCGAAGCAAAAGAGCTTTTGCCACCTGGGACGAACAGGTGCTGCGCGACTACATAGAGCACGGCACCTATGAGGGCACTGGCGAGGACGAAGGCAAACAGTTACTGAGCTTCGACCGCGACGTCGAAACCGCGATCTACAACACCCTGCCTGACAACCTTGAAGGCTTGCTCAGGCGGCATCCCTTGAAATGCCCAGTCGCGTTTATCGGTGGGAGGCAATCGGTGGAGATGAAGCAGGTCGGGATGGCCATGACCGAGAAGGTCACCAAAGGGCGCATCATGATGCTGGATGGGAGCCACCTGTTTCCCATGGAGAAGCCGGTGACGACGGCGGCGGCCATAGAAGCCGCTTTGAGGAATTTTCTGGAGTAGCTTCCCGGGCTGCTCTTGCTTGGGCTCTTGCGCTTTTTGTTGAGACCTGTCGGCCCGGACTCGCCCCGGCCGGCTACCCCAAGCCGGAACAAGGACTTACCCCTAAAAAGTCCATGCCAGGACCCGCAACAGACTGGCTAAACTACGCCAGACATCCTGCGCCCCGCCGCGCACCAGAACACAAATCTCCGAGGAGCATCTCATGGCCCTGCCCTTTATCGTCACCCTTGCCGTGACCTTTCTTGCCTGGGCCGTTGCGGCCATCGTGTCCCAAAGCATGGGCGATGCGATGACGCTGAGTGCTTCGGTCTGGCTGGCCACGGGGGTGACCTTTGGCGCGTTGCTGGTGGCCAGGCCCGCCAAGCGGCCCGCCGTGCTGGCCGGCGCCGCGCTGGCGGCCGTGCTGCTCTCTTTGCTTGACGGCCTGGCGCTGTTGCCGGCCCTGGCCTTTGGCGCCAACGAGGCGCTGGCGGCCAGCCTGGGCGCCTGGGTGGCGCGCCTGTTGCGCGCACCCCGACCCGACGGCCGCATCGAACCGGGCAAGGCCTACGCGGGCTTGCTGCTGGGCGCGCTGCTCACATCCGCGCTGGGCGCCAGCATTGCCATCGTGCTCTGGAGCTGGGCCCTGCCCCAGCCCATCCCCATGCTGACGGAATGGCGCGTCTGGGCCTGCACCACCTTTGTCGGCATCCTGCTGGTCGCTCCGCTCGTCACCTCTTTCGCGGGCTTTCGGGTCAAGCGCTCGGGCGGCATGGCAAGCAGCCAGTTCCTCGCGGGTGCCGGCACCTTTGTGCTGTTCTTTGTCGTGGCCGCGCTGATTTTCTCGAGCGACGTGTCCGACCGCTTCGGCGCCTCGCTGGGCCCCACGCTCGCCTACCTGCCGTTGCCCTTCATGGTGGTGACCGCCATCCTCTGGAAGGAGCGAGGCGCCACGCTGGCCACCTTGCTGGGTGCGCTGGCGCTGATCGCCTGGACCAACAGCGGCGGCGGGCCCTTCGCCGAAGTCGAGGGCTTTCCCGGCGAAGCCGTGATCGAAGTCCAGGGCTATGTGGCTGTGATGGCGTTGCTGGTGGGCGTGGTCAACGCCCTGGGCGCCACCGCCGCGCAGGCGCTCGCATTGGCGCAGGACTGGCGCACCCGCTACCGCCAGGTGCTGGAATCGAACCGCACGGTGGTCGCCAACTTCGACGCCAAAACCGGCGCGGCCGAATGGGGCGAAGGCGCCAGCGAACTGCTGCGCACCAATGCCGCCTTGCTGCTGAACGTGCAAGACTTCATCACCCACGCCGACCCGCAGGAGCAGCCCGTGCTGCAGGCCGACTGGCGCGACCTGGCCCAGGGCCAGCGCGAGCACGTGCTGTGGAAAAACACCTTGCGCTGGAGCGACGGGCGCGTGGCCGCCGTGAATGCCCGCCTATCGGGCGTGCGCGGCGCCGACGGCCAGGTCGAACAGGTGGCCGTGCTGCTGGAAGTCGAGGCCTGAAGTGGCCATGGACACCGCCGTCACTTCCTCCCCCGCACCGGCCACCGCCATCGCGGCAGCGCCGGCCGTGGATAAAAGCGTACCCGCCGTCTTCCTGATCCATGGCCTGGGCGGCACGCAGTACGACCTGGGCTCCATGCACAAGCGGCTCAAGAACGCGGGCTTCGTCACACATTCGCTGACCCTGCCCGGCCACGGCACCACGCCCGAAGATCTGGTCCACGTCACCGCCGAGCAGTGGATGGAGGCGGTGACGGCCAAGTACCACGAGGTGGCCGCACTGCACGACAACTTCCACATCATGGGCATGTGCATGGGCGCGCTGCTGGCCACCGAGCTGGCCAAGCGCCAGAAGCACACGCGGGGCAAGCTGATCGCGCTGGCCCCGCCCATCTACATCGACGGCTGGGCCACCGCCTGGTACACGCCGGCGCGCCACCTGATGTACCACGTGCCCGGCGTCCCGGCGCGCATGAAGGTGGAAGAGGAAGACCCCTTCGGCATCAAGAACGAACAGTTGCGCGCCATCGTCAAGGCCAAATTCGCGCGCGGCGAAAACTTCCACTACCGCTGGGTGCCGCTGGCCTGCATACGGCAGGTGGACCGCCTGCGCCGCTGGGTCATGACGGGCCTGAAGAACATGGCCAGCGAAACCCTGGTCATCCACGCGCGTGAAGACGAGCTCACCAGCCTCGCCTCAGCCAACTTCCTGGTCGAACAGATCGGCGGTGCCAAGGCGCGCATGGTGGTGCTGGAGAACAGCTACCACATGATCTGCGTCGACAACGACCGCGAGCAGGTGGCGCGCAACGTGCTCGAATTCTTCGGCGCCAGCAGCGCCGCCTCGCTGGGCATGGCGGTGGACGACCCCAAGATGAGCACCGAGGCCCTGCACGCCTTCGCGCAATCGCTGCGCGAGGCGCTGGAAGCCGGTGACTTCGCCGGCATCTTCGCCAGGGGCGCTTCCGACATGGGCTGGTTCCAGCCCGGCGCCAACCGCGCCAGCGGCATCTACCGCGGCAACAAAGGCCTGCAGGCCATGCTGCCCTGGGCCGGTGGCGTGAAGTTCACCGCCTTCGGCCAGCCGGTGTTCAATGCCGGCATCGCGGTGCTTCCCGCCACGCTCACCGCCGCGGGCCTGATGTCGCAGGGCGTGCTGGCCTTTGCCGTGCGCTCGGGCCGGCTGCTGGACGCGCGCTGGTTCCCTGATGATGTGGCACTGGAAGACGCGCACTTCGGCGCGCCGCTGGCACCCGCCGGCCCCAGCGAGGCCGAACGCGCTTTCGAGGCCGCCGGCGTTGCCGTGAAGAGCCTCGCCAAGCCGCCGGGCAATGAGGAACTGCTGGCGCTGTACGCCCTCTACAAGCAGGCCACCGTGGGCGACGCAACGGGCGAGCGCCCCGGCATGATGGATGTGACCGGCCGCGCCAAATACGACGCCTGGGCCCAGCGCAAGGGCATGGGCCGTGAAGAGGCCATGGCCGGCTACGCGGCCCTGGTCGAGAAGCTCAAAGCAGCCTGATCAGGCAAGAGCACCATGATTTCTTTATCTGCGTAAATCTGCGAAATCTGTGGATAGAAATTTATCCGCAGATTACGCAGATTGACGCAGATTGACGCAGATTGAAAACAAGGTGACTGTGGACATACCGGCACCGCAAAGCTCAGTGGACTGGGGCACCCATACGCTTGAGTCCCGCTTCGCCGGAACGGGCCGCTACATCGGCCTGCCACACCACCTGGTCGTCCACGGCGTACAGCCAGCATTTCGATTTCGCCTTCGCGCATTGCTGGAAAGTCGTGGCCATCGCTTCAGGCTCTCCGGCGTTGAAATACCAGCCGCCTTTTTCCGTCACGGCAAAGGCCTTGGGAGACGGCAGGCTGCGAAAGTGCGCATAGCGCGCCTTGCCGGCTTCGCTGAGCGGCACGGCAGCCAGGTCGTCGGCCGCCGCGAAACCCGAAGCCGGCGGAACCACATAGTGATGCCCCTTGAAGCGCTGGGCATGCGACAGCAGCAAGGGCTGGCCCAGCTGCGCCGAAAGAAACTCGAACATGCGTGCATGCGAGGCCTCGCGCGCCGCGGGGTTGCCGCCCACCATGGCCGTGCCGCTCTTGGTGTTGCCCAGGCCCGTCATCTGTTTGACGGGGCCGGTGCCGTCAAAGCCGTGGTAGCTGCCGGGGTAGACCTCCAGCTCTACCGTTGCATTGGCCTTGTTCTTTCGCAGGCGGTCCCGCAGCGTGACGCATTCGTGCGCCAGCGTCCAGTCGTCCAACTCGCCGATCATGATCAGCAAGGGCTGGTGGACTTCATAGTTCCACATCTTGTTGTTCACCAGGCAGCCGGGATAAAAAGCCACGGCGGCGCGCGGCTGTACCTTCTGCGCCTGCACATAGGCATCGGTCGCATCCACCGTGCTGAGCACGGTTTGCGCGCCATGCGACCAGCCCATGACCACGATGCGCGAGGGATCGACCGAGGGTTGCTTTACCAGCCAGGCGATGGCGGCGAACACGTCCTCCCTGCGATCGGCTTCGTGGATGGTGCGCAGCTTGTTGGGCGTTTCGCAGAGCGACTTCTGGCCGCGCGGCGTGAAACTATCGAGTGGCAGGAAGTGGATGCGCTCCGCGTTGAAATAACCCGCATAGCGGAAAAAGCGCTCAGCAAAATTACCCTTGCTGTCCAGCCCACCGCCGCAGCCGTGCAGCCCGATGATGACGGGCTTGGGCTCCTTGCCCTCCACCTCAAACCAGTAGCCGGGAATCTGCAGCTTGCCGTCCAGCGAGGGAATGCTCACCGGCCCGGCCGCATGCGAGATCTGAGCCGCCAGTAGCAACAGGCCCACCAGCAGCGCCCGAAAATGAGAGTCCCCGCGCATGCGCATCCCGCCTTATTCAGCCCAGACCACCAGGCCGCTCCAGGCCGTCGCCAGCACCACGATGCCGAAAGCGATGCGGTACCAGGCAAAGGGCACAAAGCTGTTGGTCGAGATATAGCGCAGCAGCCAGCGCACGCACAGCCACGCGCTCAGGAAGGAAAACACCAGGCCGACCGCGAACATGGGCATGTCGGCCATGGACAGCAGCGCGCGCTCCTTGTAAAGGCTGTAGACACCCGCGCCTATCAGCGTGGGCATGGCCAGGAAAAAAGAAAAATCGGTGGCCGCCTTGCGTGACAGCCCCAGCAGCATGCCGCCGATGATGGTCGCGCCGCTGCGGCTGGTGCCCGGGATCATCGCCAGGCACTGCACCAGCCCAACCTTGACCGCATCCATCACCGTCATCGCCTCCACCTCCTGGATGCGCGCGGCGGCGGGGTTGTTCTGCTGGCGCTTCTCGGCCCAGAGGATGATGAAGCCGCCGATGATGAAAGTGCTGGCCACCACGACCGGCGTGAACAGGTGCGCCTTGATGGCCTTGCCGAACAGCAGGCCCAGCACCACGGCGGGCACAAAAGCCACCAGTACATTGAGCACAAACTGTTGCGCCTGTTTCTCGGTCGGCAGCGTCACCACGGTCGCGCGAATCTTTTGCCAGTAGACCAGGATCACCGCGAAGATGGCGCCCGTCTGGATCGCGATGTCGAACACCTTGGCCTTGTCGTCGTCAAAACCGAGCAGCGAGCCCGCAAGAATGAGATGGCCTGTCGAAGAGATCGGAAGGAATTCAGTCAGGCCCTCGACGATGCCCATGATGGCGGCTTTAATCAAAAGTGCTATATCCACGCTGGCTCCAGAAATTGAGTGCAGTGATTATGGCCGTGCCACTCGCCCCGCCTCGAACCCGCGGCGCCAACTTGCCTGGACAGGGACGGCGAATCTCTGCACAATTTGTTACCGCATCATCAGCCAGTCACTGACGCCGCCATGCAATTGACACCACTGATCGCCATTCATCTGTTTGCCGCCGGCACCGCCATCCTCATCGGGCCGGTCGCGCTGTGGGCGCGCAAGGGCCGTGTCCAGCGGCCCAAGCTGCACCGGGCTTTTGGCTATGCCTTTGTGACCATGATGCTGGTCACCGCCGCGACGGCGGTTTTCATCCGCGACTACGACTATCCCAATATCGCCGGCTACACGCCTATCCACTTGCTGGTGCCCTTCACGCTGTTCAGCATCACGGGCGCCTTCCTGCATCTAAGCCGCGGCAACATTGCGGGCCACCGCGGCGCCATGCAGGCTCTCTACATTGGCGCATGCCTGGTGGCGGGCGTGTTCACCCTCATGCCCGACCGCTACCTGGGCAAGCTGGTGTGGGGACAGCTGGGCTTCCTCTAGACCTGCCCCAAGCCGGTCCCAAGCCGGTTCCAAGCCTGCTCTAATCCAGGGAGGACAAAAAAGAGGAAAAGGGCGCCCATGCGCAAAAAAATCCTGAGCGGCCTGTTGCTGCCTTTGTTGCTCGCTGCCGCCGGCGCACAGGCCGGCATGGGGTTTACCGAGCTGCCCGGCCTGCAGGGCGACGGGCCTGTCAGCGTGTTCTATCCCTCCGCCGGCGAAGACCGCCCGGTGCAGATGGGCTCGTATTCCCTCAAACTCGATCGCGACGGCCAGCCCGTACGCGGCAACACGCGGCTGGTCGTCATCTCGCACGGTTCGGGTGGTTCCCCCTGGACTTACACCGACCTGGCGCGCCGCCTGGTCGAGGACGGCTTTGTCGTCGCGTTTCCCGTGCATCGCGGCGACAACGCCAGGGATCCCTCCACCCCCGGGCCCGAGAGCTGGAAGCAACGGCCCGCCGAGGTATCGCATGCCATCGATGCGGTCGCGCGTGAGCCGCGCTTCACGGCGCTGCTCTCGCTCGACAAGGTCGGCATGTACGGCATGTCGGCCGGCGGCCACACGGCGCTCACGCTGGCCGGCGGGCGCTGGTCGCCGGCCCTGCTGCTACGCCACTGCGAGGCCCATATCGCCGAGGACTTCCAGACCTGCGCCGGGCTCATCACCCGGCTCACCGGCGGCATGCTGGACGGCCTGAAGAAAACCGTGGTGCTGGGCGTGATGCGCAATAGATTCAGCGACGCCACCTGGCAAAGCTACAAGGACGCGCGCATCCAGGCCGTAGTGGCCGGCGTGCCGCTGGCGGCTGATTTCGACATGGCCTCGCTGGCCCAGCCCGCGGTGCCGCTGGCGCTTGTCACGGCGCGGCAAGACCGCTGGCTGGTGCCGCGCTTTCACAGCGATGTGGTGCTCGCAGCCTGCCAGCACTGCGAGCACCTGGCCGACCTGCCGGGCGGCGGCCACGGCGCGTTGCTCTCGCCCCCTCCGCCCGCCGATGCCATGTCCGACCTGGCCAAAGACCTGCTGCTGGACCCACCCGGCTTTGACCGCGGCCAACTCCCGGCCCTGGACCGCAAAATCAGCGCCTTCCTGCGCAAACACCTGCTGCCCTGAAACCGTGGCGACAAAGGCCGAAAGGCGGCCTCGGGGTATGCCGGCGCGAACGCGCGCCGATTCGCCCTGCAAACAAGCTTTTGCGGCGCGCTTTTAGCGCAAAACGAAGCGATTCGAATTATTAGTAAAACTTATTTATTCGGAGATTCATTCAAATGTAGGTCAAACCCACTATCGCGACTCCTCGGTGAAACATACATTCCGTTACACCCAATCAACCCGAGGTTTCACGATGACCCACACCGCCACCCGCCGCCCTGCCAAGGCCGCCCAAGCAGCCCTCACCGCCGCAGTTGTCGCAGGCTTCGCCCTGCTGTCCGGTTGCGACAACCCACCCGACACCATCAAGATCGGTGTCGCCCAGCCCCTGTCAGGCAACCTTGCCGCTCTAGGGCAGGATTTGCACAACGGCGTGAAGATGGCCGTGGACGAGCTCAACAAGGAAGGTTTCCAGATCAAGGGCAAGACCGTCAGGATCGAAATCATCGCCATGGACGACCGCTCCGACCCCAAGGGCGGCGTTGACGTCGCCAAACAGCTGGTCGATGCCGGCGTGGTCGCCGTGATCGGCAACCTCAATTCCGGCGTCAGCATTCCGGCCGCGCCCGTCTATGCCGAAAAGCATGTCGCCCAGCTGGCCATCTCGACCAATCCCAAGTTCACCGAACTCGGCCTGGACACCACCTTCCGCCTGGTCGCCAATGACAACCTGCAGGCCCGCGCCATCGGCTCCTTCGCCGCCAACCAGCTCGAGGCCGCCAGATTCGCGGTGGTCGACGACGGCACCACCTACGGCAAGGGCCTGGCCGCCGGCGCCACGGCCGAACTCAAGAAGGCCAGCAAGGAAGTGGTGGTCAGCTATTCGTCCGACGACAAGACCACCGCGTTTGACGAGCTCGCCGCCAAGATCAAGGCCGGCAACGTGCAGGTCATCGTCTCCACGCAGGGCGACTTCCAGATCCTGGCGCTGATTGAAGCGCTCAAGAAGATCGACTACAACCAGCAGGTCAGCATCCTGGGCGGTGACACCATCAAGACCACCGACATGCTCAAGGGCAGCGACACGGTCAAGGGCCTGTACGCCACCTCGCCCATCCTGGATGCCAAGGAATTCGTCAACGGCAAGTCCTTCCTCACCCGGTACCAGGAAACCTTCAAGCGGGAGCCGGCCTACGGCGGCCATTACACCTACGACGCCATGTACATCCTGGCCGGCGCCATGAAGCGCGCCAACTCCGTCAAGCCCGCAAAAATCACCGAGACCCTGCGCACCTTTGACGGCTACGCGCCCATCACCGGTTCCATGAAGTGGGACGCCGTGGGCGAGCAGCGCTACGGCGTGGTCGGTGTCTATGCCGTGCGCAAGGGCGTGTGGGACCTGCAGCTGCGCTCCGACCGCTGGTAGGCTAAGCTCCGGTCACCATGACCGAGCCCGCGCCTTCCCCCTCTGCCTCTTCGTCGTCAACGGCGGCCTCCACTTCCACCACCACCCCCGGCCAGGTCCTTGAGTTCTGGCTGGGCGACGGCATCACGCAGGACTGGCCCACGCAGGATCTCGGCAAACGCTGGTTCAGCGGCGGCCCCGAGCTTGATGCCGAGATCCGCGCGCGCTTCGGAGCCGCCGCGGAAGAAGCCCTGGCCGGCGGCCTGCAGCATTGGGAACAAACGCCCCTGCACCGCCTGGCGCTCATCATCCTGCTCGACCAGTTCACCCGCAACATCTTTCGCGGCACTGCGCGCGCCTTTGCCGGCGATGCGCGCGCCCAGCAGCTGGTGAGGCAAACCATCGCGGCGGGGGAAGACCTGCAACTTCCGTGGGCAGCGCGTGTCTTCCTCTACATGCCGCTGATGCACGCCGAAAGCCCGCCGCTGCAGGACGAATGCGTGGCGCGCTTTACCCGGCTTGTCGCCGATGCGCCCGAGGCCCTGAAGCAGCGCCTGCAGGGCAACCTCGATTTCGCCCACCAGCACCGCGACATCATCAAGCTCTTCGGTCGCTTTCCTTACCGCAACGCGGCACTGGGGCGGGCCGATACGCCCGAGGAGCAGGACTTCCTGCGCAAGGGCCCACGCTTCGGGCAATAACACTCCCCCCTGTCCAGGCTCACTGCGTGTAGCCTGTTCTCCCCCTCAAGGGGACGGCGCCTGTGGCCCGGCAAAGCCAGTTCCACGGCCCCCGCTGGTGAGAGTAACGCTCCCCCCTGTCCAGGCTCATTGCGTGTAGCCTGTTCTCCCCTCAGGGGACGGCGCCTGTGGCCCGGCAAAGCCGGTCCACGGCCCCCGCTGGTGAGAGTAACGCTCCCCCCTGTCCAGGCTCACTGCGTGTAGCCTGTTCTCCCCTCAAGGGGACGGCGCCTGCGGCCCGGCAAAGCCGGTTCCACGGCCCCCGCTGGTGAATACCTTACCGTGGCAACCCTTTTTTTGAATCCAGCGTCACGCCGGCTGCGTACTCACAGCAGGACGCGCCGCCCCGGCCGGCCCACAACCACCGAGGAGTTCAACATGCTGCCCCATCCCCTCACCGCTTTCGCCTCCCTGCTCGCCGTTTCGCTGCTCACCGCCTGCGGCAGCATGGCGCCCATGAAGCCCATGTATTCGCAGGCCGGCCTGCCGGCTGCCGTGCAGGTGCCGGCCGGCCACAAGGTCGCGATGGAGACCGTGGGCGTGGGCGAGATCACCTACCAGTGCAGCCCCAAAAAAGACATGGCCGGGCAGTTTGAATGGGTCTTTGTGGGCCCCGACGCAAAGCTGAACGACCGCGGCGGCAAACAGGTCGGCAAGTACTACGGCCCGCCCGCCACCTGGGAAAGCATGGACGGCTCCAGGCTGACCGCCACCCAGGTCGCCGTCGCGCCCAACGGCGCCGGCAACATGCCCACGCAGCTCGTCAAGGGCAACCCGGCCATGGGCAGCGGCGCCATGAGCGGCGTCACCTACATCCAGCGCGTAGACACCCGCGGCGGGGTCGCCCCCGCCATGCCCTGTGCAGCCGCGAATGCGGGCGCCAGGCAGGTCGTGCAGTACCAGGCCGACTACATCTTCTACAAGCCGATGTAAGGCATGAAGGCATGGCCTCGCGTTCGCGCTAAGCCTGCGTTCACCCTGAGCCCGTTGACGTTCGCCCTGCCCCCTCCCGTTCGCCCTGAGCCTGTCGAAGGGCTTCGACAGGCTCAGCCCGAACGGGGTGGTGTCTGCGTAAAAGCTCCATAAAGGTGAGCCACCGGCCCGAACGTCAGGCGGGACCGGTTTTCAGGCCCGCAGGCTTGCCCTGTGGGCTTTTTTGCGCCTGCCTTCGGGTGCCGTCCACCGCCCGTCACGCGCCCCGGATGCGCGCTGGCAGCAAGCTTGCGCGGCGTCCTACAGCGCTTTTTTTCGCTCCGCGTTTTACTGGCATGCAACAACAGGCACAAGGCCGAAAGGCCAGCCAGCACAAGGCCACATCAGCCAGAACCGGGGGTTTCAATGAAGAGCACGCACAACGTCCTGTGGGCTTACAGCAAAAGCGCCGCTGTCACCGCGGCCATGATCACCGGCACGGCAGCGCTCATGGTCGCCTGCTCCGGCGTCGCGCCCCTTCCCAAGGAATACAGCCAGGACCGCCTCGACGCGCAGATCGTGGTGCCGCAGGGCCATGTCGTCGCGCTTGAAACCACGGCCAGCGGCCTGCTGCACTATGAGTGCCGGGCCAATGCCACCACCGCCGGCACCATAGGCTGGGTGCTGGTGCGCCCCGAGGCCGAGCTGCTGGACCGCACCGGCAAGACCGTCGCCCGCTATTCCGGCCCACCCGACACCTTCACGCATATCGACGGCTCCAGCGTCGTCGGCACCCAGGCCGCGCTGGCCCCCCGCGTGGGCGCCACCAACCTGCCGCAGCAGCTTTACACCGGTGCGTCAGGCCCCACCCCCGGCGTGCTGCAAAACGTCAGCTATATCCAGCGTATCAAGACCAAGGGCGGGCAGGAACTCAGCAAGGCCTGCACCCAGGCCGACATCGGCGACAAGCTGACGACGTCTTACCAGGCCGATTACATTTTCTGGAAACCCGCCTGAGGCGGTGATCCGGGTGCGCCCTCGGGCGTACCTTTCCTCGGTTGCAGAGCGGCCGGGGAACAAAGCCCGCAGGCTTCTGGGCCTGCGGGCTTTACTTTTGGCGCTGGGGCAAACATCAACGCCCGTAAAAAAGCCCGCGCGAGGCGGGCTTTTTTGGGCTTCAACCGAACGAGGCCGGCTTAACGCTGGTAATAAACCGGTGCCGGGCGGTAGTAGCCCGGGCCGGGCGCCTGCACGTAGTAGCCGCCATGGTGCCTGTGGCCGTAGCGCGGGCCGTAATAAACCGGCCGCGGAGCCACGTACACGGGTGCGGGACGCACATACACAGGGCGGGGGTAGTAAACCGGTGCCGGCTGCACATACACGGGGGCAGGCTGCACATAAACCGGTGGCTGGTACACCGGATAGGCATTCGTCACACCCACTGCCACACCCGGAACGCCTATGCCCACGGAAAACGACACGTTGTCGCGGGCCTGGGCGGCACCTGCAAAGCCCAGGGCGGCCACGGCCAGCGCGGCGGTGGCGCCTGCCAGTGCGAGGGAGCGGTTTGCTTTGAGGCTTGTCTTCATAGAGTTCTCCTTAACAGGGCAGGAAATGCCCATGTGCTTATTAAACGCAGGCCACCTGTAATGGCATACCGCACGCCCCGTGAAGAGCGTAGCCAAACGTAACCCCCTAAAATCAGCCAATGAATTCCCCCGCCCCAGCCTCTCCTGCCGACAAAGACGCCCACAAGCCCAGCAACTTCCTGCGCCAGATCATTGAAAAAGACCTGGCCGAAGGCACTTATGCCAGCCGCCGCTGGGGCGGCAGCCCCGGGGACGCCGCCCACCACGCCGCCGGCCAGCCCGACCCCGCCAAGGTGCGCCTGCGCTTCCCGCCCGAGCCCAATGGCTACTTGCATGTGGGCCATGCCAAAAGCATCTGCCTGAACTTCGGCTTGGCGCGCGACTACGGCGGCGTCTGCCACCTGCGCTTTGACGATACCAACCCCGAAAAAGAAGACAGCGAATACGTCGACAGCATCATCGACGCCGTCAAATGGCTGGGCTACGACTGGGCGCAGATCGGCGGTGCCGGTAACAAAGGCGACACCAAGCCCTACCAGGCCAGCGACTACTTCGACTTCATGTACCGCGCCGCCGAGTATTTGATTGAAAGCGGCAACGCCTACGTCGACGAACAAAGCGCCGAGGAAATGCGCCAGAACCGCGGCGACTTCGGCCATCCCGGCACCAACAGCCCCTTCCGCGGCCGCAGCCCCGCCGAGAACCTGGCCCGCTTTCGCGAAATGCGCGACGGCAAGCTCGCCGACGGGGCCGCCGTGCTGCGCGCAAAAATCGACATGGCCTCGCCCAACATCAATATGCGCGACCCGGCCATCTACCGCATACGCCGCGCCCACCACCACAACACCGGCGACACATGGTGCATCTACCCCATGTACACCTTCGCCCACCCGGTCGAAGACGCGCTCGAGCAGATCACCCACAGCATCTGCACCCTGGAATTTGAAGACCAGCGTCCCTTTTACGACTGGCTGCTGGACCGCCTGGCCGAAGGCAAGCTCATCGCCACCCCCCACCCGCGCCAGTACGAATTCGCGCGCCTCAACCTCACCTACGTGCTCACCAGCAAACGCAAGCTGGCCCAGCTTGTCAATGAAAAGCGCGTCAGCGGCTGGGACGACCCCCGCATGCCCACCATCGTCGGCCTGCGCCGCCGCGGCTACACGCCGGAGGCCCTGCAACTCTTTGCCGAACGCATAGGCGTCACCAAGAGCGACAGCTGGATCGACTACAGCACCCTCGAAGGCGCGCTGCGTGACACCCTGGACCCGATAGCCCCCCGCGCCATGGCCGTGCTCGACCCCGTCAAGCTGGTGCTCACCAACTGGGACGAGGTGATGGGCGCCGGCAAGCTCGACGACTGCAGCGCCCCCGTGCACCCGCACCATGAAGACATGGGCAAGCGCCATTTCAAGATCGGCAAGGAAGTCTGGATTGAACGCACCGACTACGAAGAAGTGCCACCCAAAGGCTTCTTCCGCCTCTTCCCGCCCCATACCAATGCCAGCAAGCAGGCCATCGCCGGCAGCAAGGTCCGCCTCAAGTACGGCCACGTCATTGAATGCACAGGCGCCGTCAAAGACGCCAACGGCAAGGTGACCGAAGTCCACGCCAAACTGGTGCCCGACACCAAGAGCGGCACCCCCGGCTCCGACGCCATCAAGGTCAAGGGTGTCATCACCTGGGTGGGCGTCACCGACGGCGTTGAAGCAGAAGTGCGCCTCTATGACCGCCTCTTCAGCGTCGAACACCCCGGCACCGGCGACAAGGATTTCCTGGACGAACTGAATGCCGACAGCCTCAAGACCGTCACGGCCTATGTTGAGCCCTCATTAGCCAAGGTGCCTGCCGGCACGCGCTTCCAGTTTGAGCGGCATGGCTACTTTGTGACGGACATCGTGGACCACAAGGACGGCAAAGTCGTGTTCAACCGGATCACGGGCATGAAAGACTCGTTCAGCAAATAAGCAAGAGCGCACAGAACACCACATGCACCAGCACCTCCATCCCAAAGGGTCCAACAAAGTTCTGGTGACGTGGGGATTGGCAAGCGCCCTGCTGGCACCCGCCGCCAGCCACGCTCAGTTCGGCCGCGCCGAGTTCAGCGATGCGGGCGATTTCTCCGAATCGGCCATCCTGAGCGGCGTCAAAGCTACCCAGGCGCAATGCGCCGCGGCCGCCAACACCGTCTGGGCCGCAACCGCGCACTCAGGCGCCGAATGCATCAAATACTGGAAAGCCGGCTTTGGCGACCAGCCCGTCAAGCGCGCCATCATCTTCTTTCACGGCGACGTCTTTGTAGGCGTAGGCAAGACCAGCAAAGCCTACCTCGAACTGAGCAACGCCCAGCTGCAGAAAAATGCCGATGACTGGGCCAAAAAGCTGGGCATGCCCTACATCTTCATGGGCCGCCCCGGCACCCACGGCTCATCCGGCGACCACATGCAACGCAGGCGCGTCGACGAGTCGGTCATCATCTCTGCCGCACTCGACGAACTCAAAAAACGCCACGGCATTGAAGAATGGGTCGTGGCCGGCCAAAGCGGCGGCGGTCACGTCACCGCGTCATTGATCACCGAGCGCTCAGATATCGTCTGCGCCGTCCCCACTTCAGCCCCTTCCTCGCCGCGCATACGCTGGGAAATGATGGGCCGCACCAAAGACACCACCAACTACGCCGATTCCTACGAGCCCTGGAAGTTTGTCGCCAGGGACAAGGTCAACCCTCAGTTGCGCGTCTTCGTCCTCGGCAACCCGAATGACAAGAATGTGTTCTGGGCCTCGCAAACCGTGATGGCCGATGCGCTGCAGAAAGCGCAGATTCCGGTTCAGGTGCTGCAGGGCGAAGGCACTGGGCCTGATGCGCACGGCTTGTCGAATTCGTCGCGCATTGTGGCGGGGTGGTGCGCGAAGGATATGGGGACGGAGGAGATGGTGGCGCGGGCGGGTAAGGGACTTAAGGGGTAAGTCCATGAGCTCAAACATGCCTCCACACCCAGACCCATGCCAGGATACGAGGTAACCCAAGCTTCGCGGCTTCATTGCCCCAGGTGCGGTGCCGAACTGCAGGCCAACCGTGAAGGTGAACTGGAATGCCGTGCTGGCAATATGCAATTGTCGATAGAACTGAATCGCCGGCTTACTGAGTGCTATATCACCAAGGTTCGAGAACCTGCCCCCAGCCCACTAAGTTCGCCTATTGGTGGCATCTGGTTTTGCCCTGGCTGCGCTTGCACCATACCTGAAGAGAACCGGGAAATTTACACTGTCCGAGCTGCCGGAAGCAACCCGTGGAGTTCGTCCACGCGCTGGTCAAGTTTCATCCTCACCGTGGACCCAAGGGCGACTAACCCTCTATCGCGCGGACGAATTTTCTGCCAGCAACCACGCATTGGAAACAAACTGAAACAGCACCCCTTTTGGTGAATTGTTCCCTGCCAACCCAGCAGCCAAACGCATGGCCGCCCGTATGATCGGCCGGTTCAAATTTAAAACACAAAAGGACGTTCCCATGGCTGCTGCGCGCACGATCCACGCCGACCTCTGGCGAGTTTTTCTGCTGACCCTGGCGTCGCTCTTTCTCATTCCGGCGGTCACGCTGGTGTTCACGCACTATGCGCTGCAGTCTGAGGACAAGGATTTCCTTCAGCGCGTCACTACGCAAATCAATGCCGCTACAAACCTGACGCCGGCGCAGAAGGCGGACGAAATTGCGTTTTACGACACGCACAGGCTGTCGATGGCCTGCGCCGCCACCGGGCCGGAAAACCAGATCCTTCACGACAAGGTCTGCAGCCCCTATTCGATGCACTGGTGGTTCCACTGGGCCGAGCGCACCGCCTTCTGGACCTTGATCCTGGGCGGGGCGATGCTGGTGGCGGCCGGGGTGCTGGGTGCGCTGGCCTTTGTCAACCGCGGCCTGCGCTACGCGAGCTTTGTGGCGGGCTGGCGGCTCATGACGTTTTCAAGCGCGGTGGAGGTCACGCTGCAAAGCGCCATGCTGGTGTGGCTTTCCTTCTGGCTCACGGCGTATTTCTGGCACAGCTACTACATCAAGCTGGTCGGCCTGGCCGGCATCATGGCGGCGATGGCGGTGTTCTATGCCATCTACACGCTGTTCAAAAAACTCCCCTTCGGCAACACCATTGAGGGCGAGCTGCTGTCCGAGGCCGATGCCCCGCGCCTGTGGGACCGCATTCGCCAGCTGGCGGGCCGCGTCAAGACCGCCCCGCCGGATCAGATCATCGCGGGCATCGACAACAACTTTTTCGTGACCGAGGCGCCCTGCACGGTGGCCGGGCAGGTTGTGACGGGCCGCACGCTGTTTGTGAGCATCCCGCTGCTGCGGGTGCTGGACACGGCCGAGGCCGACGCCGTGCTGGCGCACGAGCTGGCCCACCTGGGCGGCGGCGACACGCGCAGCAGCGCGGCGCTGGGCCCCAAGCTCAACCAGTTTGACCTCTACACCTGGCAAATGCGCAGCGGCGGGCTGACCATCGTGGCGCACTACCTTCTGCGCCTGTACCGCATGGTGTTTGAGTTTGCGCTGGCACGCGACAGCCGCGAGCGCGAGTACACCGCCGACCGCGTGGCCGCGAAGCTGACGGCGCCGCAGTCCATCGTGCAGTCGCTGATCAAGATCTCGGCGTATTCCAGCTACCGCGACTCGGTGGAGCGCAAGCTGTTCGAGCAGGAACGGCAGCACAGCGGTGCGCTGGGCATTGCCGGCTTTGTGGCCGAGGGCCTGCACCCCTATGCCCGCTCGGGCGAATTCGTGACGGCCATGAAAACCGCCGCAGTGCCGCATCCCTACGACACGCACCCGCCGCTGCGCGAACGCATGCGCAATGTGAACCACAAGGTGGCCGAAGACAGCTACGGCGCCATCGTAACCACCGTGCCTCAAGCCACCTGGGCCGATGAAATATCGACGGCTGCCGCCATTGAGCAGCGCCTGTGGAGCGACTACGAACAGCGCTTTGCCGCCGCGCATGAACAAAGCCTGGCCTACCTCTATGAGCCGGCTACCGAGGAAGAGCGTGCCATCGTGCTGCGCCACTTCCCGCCGGTGTCGTTCGACCTGGGCAACGACAGGCGCATCGACATCACGTATGAGGGCCTGCACGCCACGGCGGACGGCGGCGTGCCAGTGTCGTGGGACGAAGTCAAGGGCATGACCTTCAACAACAGCAGTTTCGGCAACACGCTGACCATCACCCACTTTGACAAGGGCATGATCGGCGCGCGCACCAGCAAGGTCAAGCTCAAGGGCCTGGGAAAACAGGAGGAGCGCTTCAAGGAGGTGCTGGGCCACTACTGGCAGCGGCACCAGATCATGCGGGCACAGCAACAAGCCCGCGTCGCTGAGGGCGAACCGGCCTGACAAGGACGGAAGGCCCACCGCGGCTCACCGGCTTTCCGCGCCTTTCAACTTCTCACCCTTTCTTCGACCGCGCGGCCTTGCCCGACATCAGCAAGGCCACGCCCTCCGCATCGGCCTCCGTCACCGGCGTAAACACCATCAAGCTCAACCCCGGCGAGCTGTCGATGGCGAGCGCCTGGTACTCCAGCGTGATCGCCCCAACCCCAGGCCGCTCAATGCGCTTGGTGCCCACCCAGTGGCTGCGCATCTCGTTCTCGGCCCACAGGCGGCGGAAGTCCGCGCTGCTGGCCTGGAGTTCAGCCGCGAGGGCTGTGGCTTCGGGGCAGTCGCCGGCGCGTGCCATGTCGATGCGAAACGACGCGACGGCGTAGCGCGCGTCGGTTTCCCAATCGGGCATGCCTTTGCGCACGCGCGGGGTGTTGAACAAACGCCTCAGCAGGTTGCGCTCGCTGGGCTCGAGCGCAGGGTAGTCGGCCAGCACGGCCAGGGCAGCTGCGTTCCAGGCCACGATGTCCCAACTTGCGGTCTTAACGATGGCTGGGGTGGTGGGCATGGCATCGAGCACGCGCTGCAGCGCGGGTGTAACTTCCGATGAAGAGCTGGGCTTGAGCGGCGGCGGGCGTTGCTGGGCCAGCAGGAACATGAACTCGCGGCCGGCGCTGTCAAGCTCCAGCGCGCGGGCCAGGCGCTCCAGCACTTCATCTGAAGGCGGGCCGCCGCGCCCTTGCTCCAGCCAGGTGTACCAGGTGACGCTGACGTTGGCGCGCGTGGCGACTTCCTCGCGCCTGAGGCCGGGTGTGCGGCGCCGGCTGGCGGCTTCGAGTGCGGGCGACAGGCGTGCGCGGCGGTCGCGCAGGAAACCGCCCAGCGTCAAAGCCTGGGCCGGTAGAGCTTGGGCTGAGAGAGGCTGGGCCGGCAGGGTGTTAGTGCTCATACCTGTATACGCTCACGGCTTTTGCAAATTCGATGGAGGGCGGATTATCGGGACTCTATTTTTTTTTACGGAGTTCAGTATGCGTGTTTTTGTAACGGGAGCGACGGGTTTTGTGGGGTCGGCGATTGTGCGCGAATTGCTTTCAGCGGGGCACCAGGTGCTGGGGCTGGCGCGCAGCGATGCGGCGGCCGATGCGTTGCGAAAAGCAGGCGCCGTGGCGCACCGGGGCGAGCTGGCGGACACGGCCAGCCTGGCGGTTGGTGCGCAGGCCTGCGACGGTGTGATCCACACGGCTTTTCACCATGATTTTTCGGCCCACGCGGCGGCAGCGGAAATGGACAGGCGGGCGATCAAGGCACTGGCCGGCGTGCTGGAAGGCTCGGGCAGGCCTTTTGTGTCGACCTCGGTGACCATGCTGCTGGCGCACGCACGCCCCGCGACCGAGGACACACCGGTTCCCGCGGACTCGCCGAACCCGCGCGCCGGGGCGGAGACCCTGATGCAGGCTGCCGCGGAGCGCGGTGTGCGTGCGAGTGTGGTGCGGCTGCCGCCTTCGGTGCACGGCGCGGGCGACTATGGCTTTGTGCCGGCCCTGGGTGCGTTCGCGCGCCGCAAAAGATTCTCGGCGTATATCGGCGACGGCGCGAACCGCTGGCCGGCGGTGCACCGGCTGGACGCGGCGCGCCTCTTCAGGCTCGCGCTGGAAAGCGCCCTGCCCGGCGCACATCTGCATGCCGTGGCCGAGGAAGGCATCACGCTGCGCACCATTGCCGAAGCCATAGGCGCGGGGCTGGGTGTGCCGGTGCGCGGCATCAGCGCCGATGAAGCGCCGGCCCACTTCGAGTGGCTGACGCGTTTTGTTGCGGCTGACAACCCGGCCTCCAGCGCACTGACACGCAGCTCGCTGGGGTGGCAACCGCAAGAGGCGGACCTGTTGGCAGATATACGGGACAGCGGCTACTTTGCTTGAGAAAGCCGCAGAGGATTCAGGAGAACAAGGCCTGGGGTTTAATCGCCCCATGCCTCAACCCAACTTCAGCCCCGCCGCGGACCGCAACAAGCAGCCCATCCTGGATGTGCTGCTCAAAACTTTGCCCGCACAAGGCAGCGCGCTCGAAATCGCCTCCGGCACAGGCCAGCACGTGGCCTGGTTTGCCGCGGCATTGCCGCAATGGACCTGGCAGCCTACGGATGCGATGCCGGCTGCGATGGAATCGATTGCCGCCTGGGTGGCGGAGCAGGGCTTGCACAATGTGCGCCCTGCCCTCGTGCTTGACGTGGTGGCGACCGAATGGCTGCTTGGCGGCACACCAAAGTTCGATCTCATCTACTGCGCCAACATGCTCCATATCTCGCCCTGGGCAAGCTGCGCCGCGCTGATGCAAGGCAGCGCGCACCATTTGGCAGCCGGTGGTGTGCTGGTGACGTATGGGCCTTACCTCGAAGACGATGTGCCCACGTCGGAAGGCAACATCGCCTTTGACCAAGGCCTGCGCGCGCAGGATCCGGCATGGGGCATTCGCCGCAGGGAAGATGTGGAACAGGAAGCCGCGCGCGCCGGCCTGCGGCTGCGAGCACGGCATGCGATGCCGGCCAATAATTTGCTGCTGGTCTGGGGTAAAGCCTAGGCCCTTCGACAAGCTCAGGGCGAACGGGTGGGGGCTCAGGGCGAACGGGTGGGTCTGCTGCTGCAGGATTTTCTCCATTGCCTTGCCTCTGTCTCATGATTTGCAAGCTCTCACGCCTTCATCGAACCGGTTCATCAGCTGCCACTGTCAATCTGGCAAGAAGTGTGCGGTTATTGCCCGCGGCCTAAAATCCAGGCATGACCTGCCTCAACATCTGCTCCCTGCGTCGCCAGCTGACGCCAGCACTCTCCTAAGCCCGGCGGTCCGCTCCCCTCCTTTTCAGCGCAACCATCCACCGCCGGGCCCCAGCCCCGCGCGTCCGCGTACGTCTTCACAGCCGGCGTTCGCATCGATGGAGTGCAGCCATGCATACCCTGGTTCACGGCGAGCGCACGCTCACCGATCTTGATTACGCCCGTCTCAGCAAGCTGCTAAGCCAGCAGCGCCCCGGCCAGCTGGCCGATTGGCTTGAAAGCGCGGAGGTGATGAGCTCCCGCGCCGCGCCCGGCGACCTTGTCACGATGAATTCGCGCGTGGAAGTCGTGGACATCCACACGCACCACCGCCAGGTGCTCACCATCTGCTACCCCGGCGATGCCGAGCCCGCCGCCGGCCTTATCTCCGTGCTGTCGCCCGTGGGCAGCAGCCTGCTGGGCTTGAGGACGGGTGACATCGCGAGGTGGCTCACGCCTCACGGCGAGGGCTGCGCCGCGCAGATCGTGGCCATCCAGTACCAGCCCGAAGCCACGGGCGACTACAGCCGCTGATCCATTCACCGCCCGCCATTCAACATCCGCCATCCGCGGTTTCTGAAAAAGAAAGGAGTTCCCATGTCCCCTCGTTTCATTCTTGCCGTGACCGATTTCTCGGCCCATGGAGCCCATGCGCTGGACCGGGCTGCGCTGCTGGGTGCCGAGCACGGCGCCGCGCTCACCCTGGCTTACCTGGGTGATCCCTCAGAAGCGCCGCCGGCCGATGCGGCAAGCCGGCTCGGCCAGCACGCACGCCAGCTCGCGCAGCTGCACGGCATCAAGGTACGCGCGGTGGGCCGCCTTGCACGCAACGTCAATGAGCTTTTGCCCGAGGTTAGCGCTACCGACCTGGTGGTATGGGGCACCGCTCGGGTGCACAGCCTGCGGTCCTTCTTGCTGGGCCAGCCGGTCGATGAGCTGCTGCGCAGCGCCCGGCGCCCGGTGCTGCTGGTGCGCCGCCGCGCCGAGCACCCTTATCGCAAGCTGCTGGTCGCGGTCGATTTCTCTGAAGCCTCCCCCTCTCTGGTGGATATGGGCTTCGCGGTCAGCCAGACGGCGCCGGTCGAGCTGTTCCACGCGGTCGACACGATCAACGAGCGCAAGTTGCGGCAGGCCGAAGTCTCGGAGCGCGACATCAAGATCTACCGCGCGCAATGCCTGCGCCATGCACAGGATCGGATGGTAGGGTTCACCGACTCTTACGACGCGAGGCGCAACCGCGTGCAGTCGGCCTTCGGGCGCGGAGACCCTTCGCTGCAGGCGCTGGTGCAACAGCAGCGCAGCGGCTCGGATTTGATCGTGGTGGGCAAGCACCCCGCCTCTGCTTTCTCGGACCTGATGTTCGAGAGCGTATCGGCCCGGATTGTGAATTTCTCGGCCGGCGATGACACACGCAGCGACGTGTTGATCGTGCCGCACGACTGGCACGCCGCACCAGGCACATCGCCCGCCACCAGGCTGGGGGCGAGGCAAGGCGGCGCGCAACGAATGCGAGCCGGCGCACCGAAGGCAGCTGCGGGCCCCAACCCGGCGGCGCTTCAGGCCGGCGCCTGACGAACCGCAAAGGGGCCGCTGGCGTGAGGCAAGGCTTAAGCCCTTCGACAGGCTCAGGGCGAACGGATGGGTTTACTGCCGCAGGATTTTCTCCATCGCCTTGCCTTTTGCCAGCTCATCGACCAGCTTGTCCAGGTAGCGGATTTTTTGCATCAGCGGATCCTCAATTTCCTCAACGCGGACACCGCAGACAACGCCCTTGATGAGCGAGGCATTCGGGTGCATGGCCGGGGCTTGGGCAAAAAAGGTTTCGAAATCGTTTTGCTGTTTCAGTTGCCGGTTCAAGCCCTTTTGGTCATAGCCCGTGAGCCAGCAAATGAGCCGGTCGACTTCTTCCTTTGTCCGGCCTTTGCGTTCCGCTTTTTGCACATAGAGCGGATACACCTTGGCAAACGCCATCTTGAAGATGTTGTGTTGGGGCATGGTTGCTTCTCCTGCCGGTGGGGGGCTAACCTTCCAGTGAGGCCTTCAGGCGGCCCAGGGCCTGGTCCCACTGCTGGGCAATCAGGTCCAGCGAACGGCGGGCTTCATCAAGCTGTTGCGGGTCAAACTGCCACAGCCGCTCGCGCCCGACCTTGACGTGGTGCACCAGGCCGGCGTCAGCCAGCACATGCAGGTGTTTGGTCACAGCCTGGCGGGTGATGTCGGTGGTGGCGGTGAGTTGGGCAATCGATACCGCGCCGCCCACGCAGAGGACGGCAACCAGGCGCAAACGGGTCTCGTCGCCCAGGGCGGCGAACACGCCCGCGGGGCCGGGCTGTCGCAAAAGAGCCTGGGTGGCTTTGGAACCGTTCTTAGTGCGAGCTGACATATTTCTCGATGTTAGCCATCTGCCCTTGCCAGCCGCCATCGTTCATGCGGAAGGCTTCAGCGCGGCGTGCCACGGGGATCTTGTCAAAGCCCGATTCGACCACCGTCAGGAGGGTGCCGCTTCCGGTTGGCCTGAGGGTGAACTCCACCAGCGTGGTGGGCTCTTTGGAATAGTCCGTGGCCGGGTCCACCGCATAGGGGTGCCAGCGGTAGGAAAACAGCGTTTCGGGTTCCACGCGTTCGATCATGACATCGAACATCACATGCTCATAGCCGGGAACGGTGATATGCCCTTGCACCGGCTGGCCCGCGGTGAAACTTTTACCCTTGAGCGCCACGCCGAACCAGCCGCCGAATTCCTCGGCATTGGTGAGCGCCTTCCAGACCCTGGAAGGTGCCGCGTTGATGAGGACGCTGCGTTCGATACGGTCGGTGGATGAAGTCATATGCAATCTCCTGGTTGCATTTATTCTGCACCGGCACATCCATTTATGCAACATATTGGTTGCATGATTTGGAGGGCAAATTGCAAGCAATTGCAGCGGCTGTGACCTTGCTCGCCGAAATTCCCTGTGCAAGCCGTGGCGCGAAGTGGCTGTTCGCCTACACAGGATGGCGGTGAGCGGGGTTCAAATGGGAGGGCACGGGTTTGGTGTTGCTTGCTTAAGTGTTACTCCACCCCGCTTTTACAACCATCCAGGAGAAAGCCATGCCCCAGTTCGCCATGATTACCGGTGACGTGACCTACACACCGGGTGACGGCACCCCTATTGAAATTCCGCGCGTGCGTGTGGAAGTCGCGCTGCAGCCCGACAGCGCCACCCTGAGCTGGGACGCCGGCGACGGCGTGGCCGCGGTGACGGCGATTCCGCGCATCCAGTTTGACGACTATGTGCGCGAAGGAAAAATCACCATGACGCCGCAATAATGGCGCCATGCATTCCCGCTTTCTTCCGAACATCCCACACACGCCGCCCGCGTCCTTTCCCACCGTCCTGACTCGCCGCTCCCTGCTGCTGGCCGCCATGGCCGGGTGGTCCCTGCCGGCATCCCTGCTGGCGGCATCGGCCTCGCCTGGCAGCGCCTGGCCGCGCGCCTCGCAGGTGCCCGGCGGTGTGGCACAGCTGCCGTTGGGCCCCGCCGCGCAGCGGCCGCTGGCCTACGCGGGCGAGATTCCCTTGCTGGTGCTGGGCGATGAGAAGGGATGGACGGCGCTGGTCGGCATTGCGCTCTCAGCCCAGCCGGGCGAGGCCGGCATCACCGTGCAGGCCGCAGACGGCGCCCGGCATGACGTCTCGTACACCATCACGCCCAAGCGCTACAGCGAGCAACACCTCAAGGTGGAGCCGCGCACCGTGGACCTGTCACCCGAAGACATGGCACGCTACGAACGCGAGCGCGCGCACCAGGAGGGCGTGATGGCCACCTTCAGCGAGCCACTGCCGCGGGGCACGCTGCGCATGCAGCAGCCCACGCCGGGACGGCGCTCCAGCTCCTTCGGCCTGCGCCGTGTCTTCAACGGGCAGCCGCGCAACCCGCACAGCGGCATGGACATCGCGGCTGCCACCGGCACGCCGGTGCTGTCACCGTTGCCGGCCCGGGTGATAGACATCGGTGATTACTTCTTCAACGGCAACACGGTGTGGCTGGACCATGGGGGCGGCTTGCTGTGCATGATGTGCCACCTGAGCGCGGTGGATGTAAAGGTGGGCGACGTGCTCAAAGCCGGCGAGCGGCTTGGGGCCGTGGGGGCGACTGGGCGGGTGACCGGGCCGCATTTGCATTGGGGCGTGATGCTGAACCGCGCAATGGTTGATCCGGCTTTGTTTTTGGTTTAGTCGGGTCTTGCGCCGGCTTGCGCGCTTCCCTTCTCTACCTCTGCTTCTTCTTTGCCCTCTTCCAGGTCTTGCTGGCCGGGGGTTGCCCAGCCAACCGCCGTCAGCAGAGAACCTTTACCCCAGCTCCTCCCAAAAGTAGAGAGAGACAGACCACTTCTGGATACCTCACTCTAATCCACTAGGTCGCCCTCACTAGCCAAACCCGGCAAGATTCACCCATCAAATCCCAAAAAAGGAAATTCCATGAGCGCCAAAAACCTCTCCACCGTCGCCAACGACTTGATCGAGTCCTATGGCAATACCGCCCTGAACGTCATCCAGGCCTACCGCGCAGGCGGTGAGCGTGTGGTCAGCCTGCTGGAGCAGCGCTGGAACCAGGCGCTGAAGCAGTCGCGCAGCGAGCTGACGGCCGAGACGGCGAAGAACGCTTCGGCCGCTCAAGCCGCCTTCAGCGCCTACTACACCAAGGGCCTGCTGCTAACGACCAGCGGCGCCGAGCAAGTGGTGAGCCAACTGGTGAAAGTGGCTGAAGCCGGTGTGGAACGCGCCGCCGCCAACGCCAGCCTGTTTGAAGAAAAAACCGGCGTTACCACGCTGAATACCTTGGCCCAGGCCACCGCGCCCGGCGCACTGGCTTTGAGCAAGCTGGCCGCGCAGATCGAGCAAAAGAGCGCCGAACTGGCCAGCAAGATCGCCGGTGACGGCAACAAGGCCGCCGCCAAGCGCAGCTCGGCTTTCCGCCGCGCCAAGGCCGCCTGATCAAATCCCGCTGTCACACAACAAAAAACCCCGGCCGGCGCCATGCGCTGACCGGGGGTTTTTTTATGGGCCGAAACTCGAAGGCTTCGACAGGCTCGGCCTGAACGGTGCGGGGCTTAGCCGCGGGGATTGATCAAGTGCTCAACTTCATCACGCAAAGCGCTCAGCCGGGCACGCAGGTCGCGGCGCTCCTGCGGCGTCACCACACCGTCTGACCGGTAGGCCGCTTCGCGATTTTCAATGGCCTGCTCGCGCGCCTGCAGGCGGCCGGCTTCGCGCGGGCTCAGGCGATGGCTGCGCAGGCCTTCGTCAATGCGCTGGCGGATATTGAACTCCTGGCTGTCGATGGCGCCCAGCCTGTCTGGGGGATAGCCGACGGCAACAACACGGTTGTTGGCGATGGCGCGTTCGACCTCGGCACTCAGCTGGGCGATGTCGGCGCGCAATTGCTGGCGCTCTTGCGGCGTGACGCGGCCGTCGGCCTTGTAGGCGGCTTCGCGGTTCTGGATTTCACTGTCGCGGCGGTACAGTGCACGTGCTTCCGAAGGCGTGATGCGGCCGGACTGCAGGCCCTGGCGTATGCGATCGCTGACGGCCTGCTGCGCGTTGTCTATGCCCGGTGTCTGCGGGGCTGGGGCATACACCACCTGTGGTGGATAGGAAGGCGCGTAAGGCCCTTGCGGCTGCGCCATGGCCGGTGCGGCGGCCAGGCCCGCGAGCAATGCACTACCCAGAAGGGATGCGGTCAAGCGTTTCGAGATCATGTGAGGCTCCTTTGCTCGATGGGTGAACCGGCAAGCCTCAAAAGAAGAAGCTTGCTTTCCGAAGCATCGGCCTGAAGGGTGCCTTCGGTGCCTGCGCTTCGGTGACTTCATCGTGGAAGCCCAAAGTCAACGCTGTGTAATGCGCAGGTAGGGCGAATGTAATGAGGTGGGTGTTTTACCTTGGGTTTACCTCGCCGCCTGCCGGCGTATCAGGATGTTGTCTCGTGTTGCCTCGTGTTGCCTCGTGTAGCTCTGTGTTGCCTGGCTTGGCGCTATCGGGCTATTGGCTCAGCGGCAAGTCATCTACCGTCGCCAGGTAGCGGCTGACCAGTTCAAAGAAGCTGTCGTAAAACGCGTCCGACGAAATTGTGACGCTGCCGACTTTCACCATGGAGTCGTTGCTCGAGCTGAAAGGCAGGGACACCGAGCCTATGGCGCCCACACCCAGGCTGGCGGAGTTGTTGCTCTTTTTGAGCTGGTAGCTGTCCTGCAGCGCGGTGACAAAGCCCAGGCTGATCTTGCCGTCGGGGCTTTCGGGCGCGCAGACCACGCGTATCACCATCTGCAGGTGCGCTTCGGCCTCGGGCTGGAAGCTTTTCTGCCCCTCGACCAGGTCGACCCTGGCGGTGTTGATGATGTAGCCCTGGCTCAGCAGTGCTCGGCGGGCGGCCTCGCAGGTCTGCTCAGCCCTGGCATCAAAAAGGCGCGAATAGGTGGCGGTGGAGCCGAACTTTTCCTGCAGCGGAAATGATTTCACGGTGCTGACGCAAGCCGTGAGCAGACTGGCCGTCAGCAGAACGCCGGACAGCATGCCTGCGGAACGCACCAGGCGATGGTGGTGGTGTTTCCAAAACCTCACAAGCAACTCCTTTCACAATCTGGAAATCTCCTGCGCGCCCAGGCGAAGCGCGAAAGGTCGGGAAAGATCCATGAAAGACTTATTTGTACACCCGGCAATGGCTTGAAAAGCCCTCACCGGCCCCCCAGTTACAAACAATGACCGAGTCGTTGCATGTCGTTTGCCCCCACTGCCACACCACCAACCGAGTGCGCGCCGACCAGCTTGGCAGCGAGCCCAGTTGCGGCAGCTGCAAGAAGGCCTTGTTTGTGGCGCATTCAACCGCGCTGGACGAGGCGGCCTTTGACAAGCACATCAGCCGCAACCAGATTCCGGTGCTGGTCGATTTCTGGGCGCCCTGGTGCGGCCCCTGCCGGCAGATGGCACCGGCCTACGAGCAGGCCGCCGCGCAACTGGAGCCGCAGGTGCGCGTGACCAAGGTCGACACCGAGGCCGTTCCCAATCTGGGCGCGCGCTTCAATATCCGCAGCATCCCCACCCTGGCCCTGTTCCAGAACGGCCGTGAGGTGGCGCGCCAGGCGGGCGCCATGGGCGCGGCGGACATTGTGCGTTGGGTTCGGGCAAATTTGCGCTGAGCCCGAGGCCTGCCAGCGCGGCTCCCTAGGCCGCGCTCACCGCCCGTTCCGGCAACGGTATCGCGGCGGTGGGCAACTGGTAATGCCTGTCATCGAACAGGTCTATGCCGCACATCAGCGATTCGGCCCAATCAAAAAACTGGCCTATGGCCGGCCCCGTGAGCGGCGCGCCGTGCTGCGGCACCAGAATATGGATGTCGAGCTGGCGCGCCATGCGCACCCACAGGCGCAAGACCTTGTTGGACACCATGTAGCGGCGGTGAAAACCTTCCATCAAACGCAGATGGCCGGCGTTAAGGTCGGTCACCGGCACCTGGGCATCACGGCCGGAGGTCATCGAAACCCCGAGGTCGCCGGTAAAAAGAATGCGGCTGACAGGGTCGTAAAAATGGAAGTTGCCCTCGGAGTGCAGGAAGTGGGCGGGCAACAGCCAGAGCTCGTTGCGGCCCAGCGGCAGGCGCCCGCCGCCATCGGCCACGCCGACCACGCGCTGGTCGGTCTTGCCGACCTTGGTGAAGTGCGGCACAAAGCGCTCCCACACGCGCGAGATCACCAGCTGCGCCGGCGTGGAGGTCAGCCAGCGGTCCAGCGAGGCAATGATGTCCGGGTCGGCGTGCGAGGCAATGATGTAGGAAAGCTTTTGCGGGCTGAAGTGGCGCGACATGCCGAGGAAGAGCTCGTTGAAAGCCAGGTTGCCGCCCGGGTCTATCACGGCGCCGGTGCCGTTGTCGACGATGAGGAACTGGTTGGCCTGCACGGCTTGGTTATCTTCCTCGACGAGGTCGGTGAACATCAGGCAGGCATGGCGGCTATCGCGATAGAGTTCGATGGGCATAAAAATAAGAAGCCGGCGCAGCGCCGCGTTGGGAATGCCCCGGACTTTAAAAGGCTTGCGCGCACCGTCGCTTGATGCAGGTCAAGCGCTGGCAGAATCCATCAACACCGCAGCACCCGGGAACGACCATGCAGCCTGACTACCGCCCATTCCCTTCTTTCACGCTCCAACGCCGTTTGCTGCTGGCCGCCATAGCCTCGGCGCTCGCGCTGGGCACGGGCTGCTCCAAAAAAGCCAAACCCCAAGGCAGAACCCTGCCCAAGGAAGCCGTGCTGCTGTGCCTGGGCGATTCGCTGACCTTTGGCTACGGCGCCGCCACGGGTGCGGACTACCCGCAGCAGCTGGAACAATTGACGGGCTATGTGACCAAGAACGCGGGCGTCAACGGCGATACGGCCGAGGGCGCGCTGGCGCGGCTGCCCGCCTTGCTGCAAGAGAACACGCCCGGCCTGGTGCTGATATCCATAGGCGGCAACGACTTCCTGCGTGGCCTGCCGCTGGACCGCACGCGCGCCGCGCTCAAAAGCCTGGTGCAAACGGCGGCGGCAGGCGCCCAGGTGGTGCTGGTCGCCCAGCCCAAGCCGGTGTTCATCGCGGCCGCTACCAACTCATTAAGCGACCACGAGGTCTATGCCGAAGTCGCGAAGGAAACCGGCACACCGCTGTTCAGCGGCGGCTGGTCTTATGTGCTGTCGCGCAGCGAGCTGCGGTCGGACCAGATTCATGCGAATGCGCAGGGGTACAGAGTGTTTGCCGAGAGGTTGGGAGAGTGGCTCAAGGAAATGAAGTTTCTGGCCTAGTCTCCATCCCCGAGGCCGATCGGCGCCGGCGCCTCCCGGACAATCCGCGAAAACAGCCGGTCATACACAGGATCAACCGCATGCCGCCCGCCAAGCGGATCGCGGTTTTGCAGGAAGGCCGCATCCAGTTCTTTCCAGTCGGCTTCACCCAGAACTTTTTCCGCTTCGGGCAGGATGACCGACTCTTCCAGCCGCATGTGCTCCAGGTAAAACTCCACATAGCGCTTGCAACGTTCTTCAAAGGCGGGCTTGCGCGGCTCGCCTAACAGTTCCCAGGCCAGCAGCAGGTGCTGCAGTTCACGCACGGTTTTCTCGCCGTTCATGTGGTCGCGTTCCAGCCGTTCCACGACGGGCATGACCGCCGGCGCCAGACGCACCACGCGCGGAAACAGCAGGTCGGACTCCTTGGGATGGTGCAGGCGTTCAGGGAATTCGTCGATGTAAAACAGCATGGCCCGCAGCACGTCAAAAAACTTCGGCGCGCGGTCGCCTGGGCCGCGGGCCACCATCATCAGCATGGAGCGCAGCATGGCGGAAAGGGATGCGTGTTCATCAAGAATGATCTGCACGCTGGCATGTTTGTGCATGGCGGCCTTCGGCGGGTGATGGGTCTTGCCGCCAAGAATGCCAGCGAGCGCCGCCACATGACTTGACGAAGATCAAGGCAGCTGCATTGCGCCATGCAACCAACGCCTACGAGGCCGGTCCACGCCGCAAACACCGCCGCACCCACACCCAGCCGCCTGCCAGCATGGCCGCGCCCCAGAGCAGGAAGCCGAGGTCCCAGTAAATCCATTCACCAGCGGGCACAGTTTCATTGACGTGGTGTATGCCCAGCAGGTGGTGGTCGACCAGGCCTTCCACCACATTGAAGATCCCGAAGCCCATGAGCACGGTGGCGAGCAGCAAGGGGGCGGACCAGAGGAAATGCGGCCGGCGCGCCGCTCGCCACAACCAGCACAGCCCCCACACCACAAAGACGTACGTGCTGGCATGGAACAGGCCGTCTGCAAGGGTGTTGACCTTGAGACCATGCACGTCATCGGCGGAGAAGCCGGCGCTTGAGAGCATGTGGTGCCACTGCAAAAGCTGGTGCAACACGATGCCGTCGAAGAAGCCGCCCAAGCCCAGACCGAGCAGGATTCCCGCCCCGACGGGAAATCGCACGGAGGACGCTGAAGGGGTGGGAGGTGCGGCAGGCACTTGCACCGCGGAATCTTCCGCGGTGGTGAAGGAGGTGGGCAAACTCATCAGGCGCTCCGGTTTGGGCAAGATGGAGGAAGAGAGGGGGAAATGGAATATGAAGAAGATCTGAGAGGCTCAGAAGGTGGGCAAGCACCACGGTAGAAGGCCCGTCTTTGCATGCATGCAAAGCGGCACGCTGCGCGCGCGTAAGACAAGCCGCACATCGCCCCCGCTCGGCGCAACGCGCTGCGGGAGATGGACCTGCCTTTAACTTCTCCTACATCCATCGGATTTTGAAACCGACACCCGCGCATCGCGCGGCGCCGCATCATGAATTCGTGGCAGGCAATCGGGCTCGCCACCAACTTGAAAGCTTTCCATCGCGCGAAGGCTTTTTTTAATCCAAGGAGAGACCAGATGGCTTCAAACAACCAAAGCGGAAATCAAGGCGGCAACCAGGGCGGTGGCAACCAGGGTGGCAATCAGGGAGGCCAGAGCGGCAGCCAGGGTGACACCTCCAACCGCGGTTTCGCCTCGATGGACAAGGATCGCCAACGCGAAATTGCCAGTGAAGGCGGCAAGGCAGCGCATGAAAGCGGCAATGCCAACGAGTTCAGCTCGGAGGAAGCCCGCGAAGCCGGCCGCAAGGGCGGCCAGGCCAGCGGCGGCAACCAGGGTGGGAACCAAGGCGGAAACCAGGGCGGCTCAGGCGGCAACCGCTAAGCGCTGCGCCGGGTTGGGGGCAGGCCCCAAGCCTGCCCTTTTTTGTTTTTGCTGGCGGGCCGCTGACCCTTTTTGCAGTTCCTACCGGCTTGCTGCGGCGGCCGCGGTGCTCACTACAGCGCTCACTTCAGGAAATGGTTGTCTATCGCGTAGCGGGTCAGGTGGGAATTGCTGGTGAGCTGGAGTTTTTCCAGGACATGCGCACGATGCGAGCTGATGGTGACGTCGGTCAGCGAAAGCGCTTTGGCGATTTCGGTGACGGTCTGGCCGCTGGCCAGGCGCAGGAAGACCTGAAACTCCCTGGCGGTCAGGCCGGCAATGCCCGAGGGGGCGCCCTGGTTGACGCTGGCCCACAGCAAGGCCTGCACGGCCTTTGAGAAAAAAGTGGCCCCGCCCGCAACAGCCTGCACGGCGTCAACAAGTTCAGCCACCGGTGCGGCCTTGTCCACATAGGCGCGCGCGCCCAGGCGGATCAGCGGCAAGGCGAACTGCTGCTCGGGGTAGCCGCTATAGATCACCGCTGCGGTTTGCGGCACGCTGACGGCCAGGAGTTCCAGCACGTCCATGGCGCTTTCCTGGCCCAGCACAATGTCCAGCACCATGACGTCGGGTTTGTGGGCCTTGCCTATGGCCAGCGCATCCCTGGCCGTGCCTGCCGTGCCCACCACCATAAAGCCGGAATGACTCAGGAAAAGGCGTTCCAGCCCCGCACGCACCACATTGTGGTCATCAACGATGGCGACCCGTATGGGGGCCGTAATGGCGGCGGGCACCACCCCTTCAGTTGCCTTCCCCTGGCCCCGGAATGCCGGCATGGTGCACACCGAAAAAATGAAATTCAGGTTTCATGTTTTCATTGTTCGTGCACGGCAGCTGCATATTCATCAGCAGCGCCCGCCCCCTCACGTAGGAGCTTTCCGGCCCCGCAATATGCGTGGGCGCAGCGCGCTTGGTCAGGGCGATGGCCGCGGAGTTTTCCTGGCCTTGATGAGGCCGGCGGCCGCCATCTTGTCCTTTTTCAGTTGCCGTTCGGCGTCGAGCAAGCGGCCGGCGGACAGCCATTCGGCAAATTCGGCCGGGGTCTCCAGCGTGATGCGCCCCAGCGTGGCGGAGCGGAATTCGTGGATCACGATTTCGGCGGCCTTTTGCAGGTTGACGCGGCCCCGAGCCTGCACCGCGCCGCGCTTGCGGCCTATTTCTTCAAGCAGTTGTTCGTCGGTGATGCCGGGCACCACCTCGACCTTGTAGCGCGCCTCCAGCAGGCCGGGGTAGTGGCGGATCAGGTAGTCGAGCAGTTCCAGCGCGACTTCTTCTTCGTCAAAGGCGTTGCGGCCCACCGCGCCGCTGGCGGCAAGGTTGTAGCCGCTTTTGGCGACGATGATGCGCGGCCACAGCATACCGGGCGTGTCCCACAGATAAAAGCCGTCGGCCAGCACCAGGCGCTGCTCGACCTTGGTGATGCCGGCTTCGTCACCGGTCTTGGCGGCGCGCTTGCCGGTCAAGGTATTGATGAGGGTGGACTTGCCGACATTGGGAATGCCGCAGATCAGCACGCGCATGGGCTTGGCCATGCTGCCGCGCGTGGGGGCCAGCGCATGGCAGGCGTCGATGAGGCGGCGCGCGGGCGCGGTCTCGCTGGCGTCGAGCTCGATGGCACGGGTGGCCGGCAGGCTGTTGTAGTGCTCCAGCCAGAGCGGCGTGCGGGTGGGGTCGGCCAGGTCGCGCTTGTTGAGCACCTTGAGCGCGGGCTTGCCGCTGGTGAGCTCGGCCAGCATGGGGTTGGCGCTGGAGCCGGGCAGGCGCGCGTCCAGCAGCTCAATGACCACATCAATTTCCTTGATGCGCTCTTGAATGGCTTTTTTGGTCAGGTGCATGTGACCGGGAAACCACTGGATGGCCATCTGGATCTTTTCTTTCTTGGGTTCAGGTGTTCGGCTGCAAGGGGACGAAGACCCCTGCGGTAGCCCAATTGTCGCCGCTTCGGCCCAAGACCCCATTGCCGAAAAATACGCACCATCCCCCGGCCCTTAATAAGTGATTAATCGGCCTCCGGCACCATGGCCACCGGACAAGCGAGCCGGGAAGGACCGGGCCCACCACGTCCGGGACCGCATCCTCCGCGATGAAGGACAATCGGGTATCGGGGCTATCGAGTTGTCGCCACCCCGCACCATCTACCCGTCGAATGATCGAGCCTCATGCCCCTGCCCCCTGCCCCTGACCAGAAACCCGTGATCCCCGCGCGCCGCCAGGCCGCCTCCGAGCTCAAGGCCAACAACGAGCTGTTGATTAAAGGCATCCTCTGCGTGCTGATAGGCCTGGGCGTGCTGGTCTCTCCCTACTTCATCACTTCGCCGGGCATGCAGGGCATCGTCGCCCAGTCATCACTGGTAGGCTGGTTCGCGCTGGTGCTGGGCTGCGCCTTTGTCGGCCTTTATGTGCGCAAGCGCATGACGGCAAAGGCCAAGGGCTGACGCTTCTTCCGCACCCATGCCGGACACGGACCGCGACGCCGCGCAGGCAATGTTTGCGAAGCTCCAGCAGCGCGCTACGGCCGCCGGTGTGGTGCTGCGCCCACCGCCGCCCGAACCCGGCAGCTGCTGCGGCCGCGGCTGCAACGGCTGTGTGTGGGAAGGCTGGTACGCCGCGGTGGACTACTGGCGCGAAGAGGCCTTGCTCAAGCTGCCGTACTGAGCGGGCGTTTCGTTCGCCACGCGCGCCGAATCGTCAAATAGCCACGGCCTCGTGGCCCGGCATGCCCAGGCGTTCTGCCGACACATACCGCTGCCGGTATTCCTCAAACGGCAGGGTGTCGGAAGCTTCGATTTTTTTCTGCTCCTGGATGGAGGTTTGCGTCAGCGCGGCAAAATGCGCGAGCTCGTCGGCGCCCAAAGGCAGGGCCTGCAAAAGGGCCTGGGTTTTCTGGGACTGCGCGCGGGCGAAGCCGATGAAGGAGTTGTCATGCTCGCTCGCCATGGCCGCGAGCACGCGAGCCGAGGGCAAGATGGACGGGTCCAGCAAGGCGGCGCTGGCGGCCGTCAGGGTGTCGCTGTACTGCGTGCCGCCGTGCACGGCGTCCAGGGCGGCGGCGATGGGCGCGCACTGCGCCAGCACCTCGGCGCCCCAGTTTGTGAGCGTGACTTCCTGCCCGCCGCGCTTGAGCTTGAGGCCGGGCTCGCGGCCGCGCGCGGCCGTCTGGTGCTGGTTGTGCTTGATCTCGGCGATTTCCTGCGGCGTGTCGTCCGGGCTGTCGCTGAGCAGGCAGTGCAGCAGGAATACGTCGAGAAAGCGCATGGTCTGCGCATTGATGCCGACCGGCTCGAAAGGGTCCAGGTCCATCAGGCGCACCTCGATGTACTCGACGCCACGATCGCGCAGCGCGTGCAGCGGGCGCTCGCCGGGACGGATGACGCGCTTGGGGCGTATGGTGCCGTAGAACTCGTTTTCGATCTGCAGCAGCGTGGTGGCCAGCTGGTTGTAGTCGCCGCCGGGATTGCGGATGCCGACCTTCTCGTAGGCCGGGTAGGGCCGGGTCAGCGCATCCTGCAGCGAAGCGCCGTAGCCGTCCAGGCTGTTGTAGCTCACGGCCAGCGAGGCCTGCGCGTCGCTCTGGTAGCCCAGCCGTCCCATGCGCAGCGAGGTGCCGTGGGGCATGTACATGGTGCTGCCGCTCAGGGCCTGCAGCTCATGCTGCCGGCCTTCGACGAAAGTCGAACAGACGGCGGGTGAAGCACCGAACAGGTAGAGCAGCAAGAACGCCTGGCGGCGGAAATTGCGGATGAGCGCGAAGTACTGTTCGCTGCTCACCTCGGGCAGCGACCAGTTGTAGTGGATGCCCGAAATGGTCTGCATACGCCGCCCATAACGATGCGACAGGCCCATGCGGTACACGCTTTTGGCGCGCCCGACGTTGGACGAGCCGAAACGCGCGATGGGAATGGTTTCGTCGGTCGGCAGGCCGCAGGGCATGCTCGAGACCCACAGCATCTCATCGCCCAGCGCTTTCATGGTGCTGTAGGTGAACTGGTGCAGCTGGGTAAGCTCCTGCAGGGTGTCCTCGGGGTTTTTGTGCGCGCCCGTGACGAGTTCCACCTGGGACTCGCTGAAGTCGGTGGTGATGGTCGGGTGCGTGAGGGCCGAACCCAGGGCGGCGGGATGCGGCGTCAAGGCCAGGCCGCCGCCGGGCTGGGCGCGCAGGCTTTCCTTCTCGATGCCGCGGCGCATGCCCTTGAGCCGGGCCGGGGTCAGCGCTTTCAGGCGATCCTGTAGCGCGCCCGCAGGCGCCTGCAACTTGCTCATATCGTCATTCCCCCAGGTTCTTGAACTGGCGTGGAAGGTATCACAGCCCGCTGCTTCACGCTGGCGCGGCCGCGCTTGCCAGCACAGCCGGGTGGGGTCTGGCAGCCCAGGCTGCACGCCGGCGGGATTTCGGCCATGCATGCCTATTTCCGGCACAAATACACACTTTAGCGACTTCAATGTGGAAAGCGAGCGACGCGACCGGGCCGGGCTGTCGAAACTTCCTTGACTTGTGGGGCAAGCTGGACGACGATAAATAACATTCAGTAACACCTCAGTTTCACATCAAAACGACGCCAACGCTTTGGCGTTCCAGAGGGAAAATTGATTTGAAACTGCGAGAACTCGCAGCAAAATGAAAAAATTGATAACAACGCTGTTTGGCAAATCGTCCCACGGGGACGTGGCCAAACGTGCACACGTCTCAAGCCGCGACAACCCGCTGACCATTGAGGACGGCTCCGACAACGCTACCCGCCGCCAGCTGGTGCAAGTGCTTTTACGCGATGCGCTGCGCAAATACGGCATACCGCCGCGCTGGATCGACTGCCAGATGCTGCTGGTCAACAGCCGCAGCCGCGGGCCGGGCATGTATGTGCGCCTGGTCGTGCGCGAATGGGACGAGCGCCTGATGGACTACGCCTATGCCTTCCAGAACGCCCTGATGGTCGAGATCACGCGCTTTGAACCGATGGCCGCCCAATGGCTGCACGGCATTTCATGGCAGCTGGACATCGCGGACACCTGCCCCTATCGCACCATGCCCGACAAATCCTACTGGGCCGACCCTGTTGCCAAGCCGGTTCCGCGTGTGGTGCCGGCGCGCGTCAGCCAGCCCCTGGCCCAGCCCGCCGCAGGTAGCTTGCCACTGGGTGCAGCCGCAGCAGCCGCGGCCGCGGCACCCCTGATCGCGTCGCTGGCCCATGCGCAGTCGCCACAACCACCTCAAGTGGAGCAAATCCCGGCAGTGGCCGCCGCGCCCGCCGGCCCCGACCACGATCACGACGCCTTGAAAGACCTGGAGCGCCTGTTCCGCATCCGTGACCAGGAACTGGGCATCAAGGCTGACGGCGGCATGGCACCGGTCGGCTACGAAGCCACCAGGCCTTCACCGCTGTAAGCGGCCCTTTCATCATCCAACGCAAACACGCGCGCCGCATGCGGTGCCGGCGTGAAGCTGTCTTTACCGCGCATTGCCACGGCGTTGTGCGCGCTTTCCAGCAATCAAAGTCCGGCTACGGACAATTGACCCGCTTCGGCCCGGCGGCCTCCAGTACGGTCCAGATGTTCTCTCAAAACATCCGGACCAGCCGTCATGAATCTGCAGCACAACGCCGCGGCCGCCCTTGGCGCGACCGAGCCAGCAAGCCCTTACAACACACTCCCCAAAACCATCTCGCGGCGCGCTGGAGCACCCCTTCCTGCAACCCACCGCCAGCCGCGCGGGCTCACCCTGATCGAATTGCTGGTGGTCCTTGCGATCATCGCGATCGTCGCGGGCTTCGCGATTCCCTCCTTCCGGGGACTGGTCGCCAGCACCTGCGTCTCCAGCGCCGTCAATGCTTTTCTGGTTGACACCCACTATGCGCGTGGCCAAGCCGTAAGCCGGGGGAGAACCGTCACCATCTGCAGGAGCGCCGCTCCGGCGGCAGCCCCACCCAAATGCTCCAGCGGCGACGGCATGGCCGTCGGCGGCTGGAAAGAAGGCTGGTTTGTTTTTACCGATGAAGATGGCGACGGCGCATTCGACAGCGGCGCCGACACGGTGATCCGCGTACAGGAAGCCTTCGCGAACACCGGGAGTTTTCTGGCGGTTAGCAACGCGGGCGGTGCGGTCAACAATCGCAACTACATCAGTTACGACGCCTATGGACGGGCCGTGGGCCTGCAAAGCCGGTGGCTTGTGCAGGCTGCTGGTGCCCTGGGGAACGACCGCAGCTATACCCGCACGCTGTGCATGAACATGGTAGGCCGGATACGCATACTGGCAGGGGAAGTTTCGTGCGCTTGAGCGCCTGCACGCACGCCTGAGGCCTGGGGCCGCCCTTCGCTGCGGCACGGAGGCAACTGGTGTACGCTAGGCGCCGATGGCACGCCTTCCACACTCCACCCAGCCCACGCATCCCCACTCCCAGGACTCCTCGGCACTCGTCGATTCGCGCTATGCCGTGATGCGGCTGATGGTCACGCTGGCACTGATGACGGTGGGCGCCGCTGGCATGTATGTCGTGGCCGTGGTGCTGCCGGCCGTGCAGGCCGAGTTCGGCGTCTCGCGTGCCGATGCATCCATTCCCTATACCCTGCTGATGATAGGTTTCGGCCTGGGCGGCGTGATGATGGGCCGGCTGGCCGACCGCTTTGGCGTGATGGTGCCGCTGCTCATAGGTGCGGCCGGCCTGGGCCTGGGTTTTGCTCTGGCGGCCACGGCCGGCAATATCTGGGTGTTCTCGCTGGCACACGGCCTGCTGATCGGCTTTCTCGGTTCGGCCGCCACCTTCGCGCCGCTGCTCGCAGACACATCCCTATGGTTTGTGCGCCGGCGCGGCTTTGCGGTGGCGGTGTGCGCCAGCGGCAATTACGTGGGTGGCGCGATCTGGCCGCCGATCGTGCAGCACTTTGTGGAAATCGTGGGCTGGCGCCAGACCTACCTGGGGCTGGGCATCTTCAGCTTTGTGGCGATGACCGCCCTGGCCCTGTTCATGCGCAAGCGCCCGCCGGTGGCCACCGCTTCCGTCATGAACGGCAGTGCGCGGGCGGCCGTCCCCAGCAGCATGCCTTTCGGCCTGGCGCCGGGCGTGGCGCAGACGCTGCTGTGCGTGGCGGGCGTGGCCTGCTGCGTGGCCATGGCCATGCCGCAGGTGCACATCGTGTCTTACTGCACCGACCTGGGCTACGGCGCGGCGCGCGGCGCCGAAATGCTGTCGCTGATGCTGGCCTGCGGTGTGGTTAGCCGCCTGGTGTCGGGCGCGATCTGCGACCGCATCGGCGGGCTGCGCACGCTGATACTTGGCTCGGTGTTGCAGGGCATCGCGCTGCTGCTCTTCCTGCCGTTTGACGGGCTGGTGTCGCTCTATGTCATCGCCGCGCTGTTCGGCCTGTTCCAGGGCGGCATCGTGCCCTCCTACGCGATCATCGTTCGCGAACACTTCGAACCGGCCGAGGCCGGCGCTCGCGTGGGCACGGTGATCATGGCCACGCTGCTGGGCATGGCGCTGGGCGGCTGGATGTCAGGCAAGGTGTTTGACCTGACGGGCTCCTACCACGCGGCCTTCATCAACGGCGTGGCCTGGAACCTGCTGAACTTCAGCATCGTGTTTTTCCTGCTGTGGCGCGTGCGGCGCATGGCGCGCGACGGGCGAAGCACGCAGCCGGCTTGAGATCGTCCTTACGCCAGGACTTTCAGCAGCCACCGTTCGAGGTCGACAATCTCCTGCGGGCACACCGAGTGCTCCATCGGGTACTCATGCCACTCGACCGGGTAGCCCATGGCAGTGAGCGCATCGCGCGTGGCAGTGGCGCGCGGTAGCACGACCACGCCGTCGCGCACACCATGGGCCAGGAAGATGGGCACGTCCTGGTTGGCGGCGCTGCGCTCAGCGGCGGTCTTGTCGGCCAGCGGCAGGTAACCTGAAAGGCCCACGATGCCGGCCAGGCGCTCGCCGTGGCGCAGGCCTGTCATCAGCGCCATGGCACAGCCTTGCGAGAAGCCCGCGACGACGATGCGGCTGGCGGGAATGCCACGCGATTTTTCGTGGGCGATCAATGCTTCGATGTCGGCCTGCGACTTGCGCAGCCCGGCCTCGTCCTGCCGGCTCACCAAGTCGGCGCCCAGCAGGTCGTACCAGGCGGGCATGACATAGCCGCCATTGATGGTGACGGGAATCGACGGCGCGCTCGGAAACAGGAAACGCACATCGCCCACGCTGGAGAGATTGAGCTGCTCGGCAATCGGCAGGAAGTCGCGCCCGTCCGCCCCCAGGCCGTGCATGATGAGGATGGTGGCAGTGGGCTTGTCGCCCGTCTGGGCTTCGATGACTTCCAGGGACATGGGTACGGATCCGGTGGTTAAGGTGCGGGTGAAGGGGATTCCTGCCGGGGATTTTAGGCGCGTCGTCCTACGCCCGCTTTCACCTTGCACCTTGTGCCCCGCACTTAAGACCAGCCTAAGCTGACCCGCGAACAATGGTTTCCAGCGGCATAGCCGCATGAAGACAGTGCCCAGGCAGCACACTGCGCCGACTTGCTGCCATCTTTGCAGAAGGAGCATGTGAAATGAAATCCCTGAACCGCAAGGCCGCACCGGCGGCCGTCCTTGCCGCGCTGCTGGCCGGCGGCGCACTCGCCCAAGCCGGCGCACCACTGCCGCCGGTGCACAACAGCGGCCCGGTTGAATACCTGAGCGGCGGCATAGGCGCCGACGAATCGGCGGCCATCCAGAGCGCCAGCAGGCAGTGGCCGCTGGCGCTTGAATTCGCCATCAAGGACAGGCAGCGTGCCGACTTCGCTGCCGACGTGAAGGTGCGCATACGCGATGCGCGCGGCAATGAGGTTCTCCAGGCAACCTCGGAAGGCCCCTTCCTGCTGGCCAGGCTGGCACCGGGCAGCTATGCGGTGGAAGCCACGCTGGCCGGCCAGACGCAGCACAGAAAGGTGGATGTGAAGGCGGGCCAGTCCTCAAGGCAGATGTTCCTCTGGGGCCCCGAGACCGACAAGAACAGGTCCTGAGCCAGGCCGCGGGAACAAGTCATGCACACCGTCACCGAACTGGTCCATGCGATCGACGATGGAAACCTGCCGGACGCCGAGCGGCGAAACCTGCTAGTGGCCGCAACCGGCATTGCCGCAGGCGCCGGCCTGCTTGCCGCGGCTTACCCTTTTGCCGCGAGTCTGCAGCCCTCTGAAGCGGCGCGTGCCGAAGGTGGGCCGGTGCAGGCGGATATCTCCACGCTGGCGGTGGGCGAGCTGCGCACAGTCGCCTGGCGCGGCAAACCCGTCTGGCTGATGCGCCGCAGCGATGAGATGGTGCGCGCGCTGCAGCAACCCAATCCGGCCCTGGCAGACCCGCAGTCCAAGCGCTCCGAACAACCGAAGTCATGCGCCAACGCGACCCGCTCCGAGCGCCCGGAGATTCTGGTGGCGGTGGGCGTGTGCACCCACCTGGGCTGCTCCCCGACGCTGCGCCTGGACGATAGCGCGCTGAACGCCGAGCTGCATGCGCCCGGCGGGTTTTTCTGCCCCTGCCACGGGTCCCGCTTCGACCTGGCCGGCCGCGTGGTGAAAAACGTGCCGGCGCCCATCAACCTGGAGATCCCGCCCTACCACTTCATGGGTGATTCCCAACTGCAGATTGGCTAGCCGGGTTGCCCGGCCCGAGGGTTGCCGGCCCGCGGGCAAGCGCCCTTGTGAGCAGCCGCTCGGCTTGCTAGTATTTCCCGTCAGCATTTTCTGACGCATCCCCGAAGCAGATGGAGACTCACATGAAGCTCATCATTGCCGCCGTGGCGCTTGCCACATCCTCACTGGCCATGGCCCACAACTGCCCCAACGAGATGAAGGCCATAGATGCCAAGCTGATGACCAATCCCAAGCTGTCGCCCGCCGACATGAGCAAGGTCAAGGAGCTTCGCGCCGATGGCGAAAAGTTCCACAAGGATGGCAAACACAACGAATCGATGAAGGCCCTGGGCGACGCCAAGAAAATTCTGGGCATCTGAGAAGCTGTTCAACGGGGCCGCCATAATTCCCCTGCCGGCCGCCATCACCGGGCGGCCTCCAGGAGAAAACCACCATGACGTCCCTCACGGGCCTGGGCTATTACCAGGTCGATGTGTTCACCCACGAAGCGCTGGCCGGCAACGGCCTGTCCGTCTTCCTGCCTGAAAGCCCATTGCCGGCACGCGCGATGCAGCGCCTGGCGGTGGAGATGCGACAGTTCGAAAGCATTTTCGTCACGCCTGCCGGTCCCGGCCATCGCTTTGAAGCGCGCATCTTCACGATGGAAGAAGAGCTCGATTTCGCGGGTCATCCCATGCTGGGCGCGGCAGGCCTGCTGCACCACCTGCATGCCCCCGGGCAGCCGTCCGCCGACTGGACGCTGATGCTGGGCACGCGCGCGGTCGCACTGAGCACCACACGGCTCGAAGGCGCGGCGGCCACCTACGACACACGCATGAACCAGGGCAAGGCCACGCTGCGGCCGCCGCTGGGTCGCGCCGAAAGTGAGCCCTTTCTGGCCGCGCTCAATCTCGACGCCTCGCAGTTGGACATCCGCTTTCCGCTGCAGGTGGTGTCAACCGGCCTGCCCTACCTGCTGGTGCCTGCTGCCGGCGGCCTGGACCGCGCCCGCGTCGTGCATCCGGACTTCGAGGCGCTGCTGGCCACCGTGGGCGCCAAGTTCGCCTATGTGCTCGACGTGGCGGCGCGCGAAGGCCGCACCTGGGACAACGCCGGGCTGGTGGAAGACATCGCCACCGGCAGCGCGGCCGGCCCCGTGGGCGCCTACCTGCTGCAGCATGGCGCGGCGGCGGCCGGCGAGCCCATCACGCTGAAGCAGGGTCGTTTTGTCGGGCGCCCCAGCAAGATATCAGTGCAGGTCGATGCCGCCGGCGATATCTCGGTCAGCGGCGGCGTTGTGGTGCTGGCACGCGGCCAGCTGCTTTAGCGGCATCCGCAGCGAATCCGCGGCAGCTTGGGCCGCGTACTTGCAGAACAATTGGGGCATGATGCAAGCAAGGCATTGGTTTTGCATGGAGCCGCACCGCCAATGGCATTGCTCATGAAACCGATCACGGAACCAGGCATGCACCCGAGCAAAGAAGGCAAATGATGAAGACCTGTTCACACCCAGCCCTTGCGCCACTACAGCACCTGTGCCACCTGCTGGCCGCATTCGCGGCAGCCGTGCTGTTATGCGGCGCGGTGCAGGCGGACCCGCTGGCACCCGCCGACGAGAAAGGCGTGCGCGCCGCGGTCGAAGGGCAGCTCGCGGCCTTCGCCAGGGACGACGCAGCCAAGGCGTTTTCATTTGCCGCGCCCAATGTGCGCAAAACGATGGGAACGCCCCAGGCCTTCATGGCCATGGTGCGCCGCGACTACCCGGTGGTGTACCGCCCGGCCTCGGTCGCCTTCCTGAAACCCGACGGCAAGGACGACCAGGCGGTCCAGCGTGTGCAGATGGCCGACAGCAGTGGCGCTTCGTGGCTCGCGGTCTACAGCCTGGAACGGCAAGGCAACAAAGCGTGGCGCATCACAGGCTGTGTGGTGGTCGAAAACAGGGGCCGCATGACCTGAGGCGCGGTTGCCACCTGGGCGCCGGCACACCTGCCTCGAGGAAACGGCAACCAGGGAACGGCCAGGCGCCGCCGGCGGGCCCAAATCCGCCGCCGGGGGCCAAAAAAAGAAGGCGGAAAGCCCGATACACGGCTTACAGCGGGTTACCCGCGCGCTTCCCCTAGCGGCTAAGGTGGCCGGTAATGCTGCCTTGCAGCGCCGCCGAATCCACCATGAACATGCCCGCCAGCTCACTTGAATTTCCGCACCTGCCGGTCGAACCGGCTTCGCCATCGCGCAGGGAAAGCCTGCCAACGCCACACCAGGCACGTGCGTTTCAACGCACCACGCTGCCGCGCGAATCGGCGCTGAAAACACGGGCCTGTTGTCCCGCCTGCCTTTCAAGCTCCCTGTCCGTGGTGTACCAGGAGCCGTATACCGGCCCCGGCATGCAGGCCTACCTTGCGCGGCACTATGAAGGCCATGCCTCCCGGACGGCAGAGGCGGGTGCCTATACCCTCGCCCGCTGCGGGCACTGCGGCCTGGTCTTCCAGCAGCAGGTGCCCGACGACGCCTTGCTCGGAGAGATCTACAACGACTGGGTGCCGGGCACGGAGCTTGAGCGCGAACACCGCAACTACAGCCTGGACGAATACCGCTACCTTGCCGAACAGGTGCAGTTCATCATTCAGTATTTCGGCCTGCCGCCCAGCGAGATTGATGCCCTGGACTTTGGTTTCGGCTGGGCGCACTGGTCGAAGATGGCCATGGGCTTTGGCTGCAATGTGTGGGGGGTGGAGCTTTCTGAAGAGCGCGCCCGCCATGGCCGCTCCGTGGGGCTGCGGGTGGTGGGCTTGGCCGACCTGCCGCCCCGGCGCTTTCGCTTCATCAATACCGAGCAGGTCTTTGAACACCTGACCGAACCAAGGCAGGTGCTGGAAAAGCTGCGCGACGCATTGTCGGGCGATGGTGTCATCAAGATCAGCGTGCCCGATGCAGCGGCCGCGCTGAAAAAAATCAGCCAGGGCAAGAATTTCGGCGCGCTGTCGGCGGCTGACCAGATGCCGATTGCCCCGCTGGAACACATCAACGCGTTCAGCCACGAGTCGCTGGTCGCCTTCGGCAAAGAGCTGGGCCTCAAGCCCCTGCGGCCCAGCCTCTACCGGCTGTACAACAGCGCCTCGGGCCTGCTCCAGCCCAGGAACCTGGCGCGCGCTGTGGCGCGGCCGGTGTACCGGCATATTTTTCCGCGCAGCACCTTTGTGTATTTTGTGCGGGCCTAGGGCCGCGTTTTCTCCGCCTGCACGCCCAGGCGTTTGGCCAGTCGCACGAGGTTGGCGCGGTGCAGCCCGAGTTCGCGCGCGGCCGAAGCCCAGTTGTTGCGGTGCCGCGCCAGGCTGGTTTCAATCCGCTGGCGCTGGTGGGCTTCGGTCGAAGTGCGCAGCTCAATCACCGAACCGGCCGCCGCGCCATCAACGGCACCGGCGGCATCAGCCGCATCAACTGCCGCAGGCAACGCTGCAATCCTCCCCGGCAACTCCAGGTGTGCGGCGGTCAGGCTCACAATGCGCGGCCGCCTGGCCAGGCCACTGAGCGCCTTGAGCGCGCTGCGCCCTATCAGGTGCTCCAGCTCGCGCACATTGCCGGGCCAGTCGTGCGCCAGCAGCGCGGCCTGCGCGCCAGCGTCCAGCCGCAGGCTGCCCAGCCCCAGGCGCGAACGGTTCTGTTCCAGGAAATAGCCGGCCAACAGCAGCACGTCGCGCCCGCGCTCGCGCAGCGGCGGCACCACCAGCGGATAGACGCTGAGGCGGTGGTAAAAATCGGCGCGGTAGCGGCCGGCACGCACTTCCGCGGCGAGGTCGCGGTTGGTGGCGGCGATCACACGCACATCCACCTTGTGCTCGCGGTCCGAGCCCAGCCGCTGCAGCTGGCCGTTTTGCAGCACGCGCAGGAGCTTGGCCTGCACCGGCAGCGACAACTCCCCGACTTCGTCCAGGAACAAGGTACCGCCGTCGGCCAGCTCGAACTTGCCGCGCCTGTCGGCCACCGCGCCCGAAAACGCGCCGCGCACATGGCCGAAAAGTTCGCTTTCCACCAGCGTCTCCGGTAGCGCCGCGCAATTGAGGCTGATGAGCGGGCGCGATGCGCGCGGTGATGCCGCGTGCAAGGCCTGCGCCACCAGTTCCTTGCCCACACCGGTCTCGCCTGTGATGAGCACCGTGAGTTCGCTGTTGCCGACCGTGGAGATTTCTTCCAGCAACCGCTGGTGCGCCATGCTTTGGCCCATGAGTGAGGCCGGCCCGCTTTCATGCGCGAGCGCGCGGTAAGTGTCGGCGCGCTGGCGCTCATCTTCCACACGGGATGCCAGGCGATCAATGCGCTCGGCCACACTGACCGTGGCCGCCGCCAGGCTGGCAAACGCCTGCAGGTCGCCGAGGTCCACCGCGGAGAAGCGTTCCCTGTCGAGCGCGTCTATGGTGAGCACGCCCCAGGGCCTGCCACGGTGTTCTCCATCCTCACCAGCCTTACCTTTCGCCCCCAATTGCACCGGGCAACCCATGCAGTCATGCACTTCCAGGTGCCCCTGCATGCCTTCAACCAGGCCGTCATAGGGATCGGGCAGGTCGCTGTCCACAGGAAAGCGCGTCGGCCCGTCGGCCGCCAGCAGCAGGCGAAACCGCGGGTGCTCGGACACCTTGAAGCGCCGCCCCAGTGCATCGCTGCTCAGGCCGTTGACGGCCAAGGGCACCAGCCACTCACCCTCCAGCCGCAACAGCGCGGCCGCATCGCAAGGCAGCAGGGAACGCATGGTGTCCAGCAGGCGCCGGTAGCGCTCGCCGTCGGGTAACTCCCTGGAGAGGTCATCGATCAGCGAGACCAAGGCTTGCATCATGGTTTTTTCAATCATTTTGATTCCGTCAGGATCATATTGACTCATTTATTCATCGATCATTTTGACTCTATTTGATCACAAGTATTTGATTTTTAAGGAAATTAAAGATGGCACAGCTCTTGAGTAACAGCTGGGCCCATCGGGCTTCTTCAACCGGCCACAGCGCCACCCATGAAAGAAAAACAACCATGCTCACCGATTCGCAACGCGCCATCGTCAAGTCCACCGTCCCGCTGCTCGAAAGCGGCGGCGAGGCACTGACCACCCACTTCTACAAAATCCTGCTGTCCGAGCACCCCGAGGTGCGCCCCTTCTTCAACCAGGCCAACCAGGCCAGCGGCGACCAGCCGCGCGCATTGGCCAATGGCGTGCTGATGTATGCGCGCCATATCGACAAGCTCGAGGCGCTGGGCGGCCTGGTCGCGCAAATCATCAACAAGCATGTGTCCCTGCAGATCCAGCCGGAGCACTACCCCATCGTGGGCAGTTGCCTGCTGCGCGCGATCCGCGAAGTGCTGGGCGCCGACATCGCCACCGATGAGGTGCTCGCAGCCTGGGGCGCGGCTTACGGCCAGCTGGCCGACATCCTGATCGGCGCCGAGGAAAACATCTACGCGGCCAATGCCGCCACGCCCGGCGGCTGGCGCGGCGCTCGCCGTTTTCGCGTGGCGCGCAAGGTGCCGGAAAGCGCCGAGATCACCTCCTTCTACCTGGAACCGGAAGACGGCGGCCCGGTAGCGGGCTTCCAGCCCGGCCAGTACCTGGGCCTGCGCCTGGTGGTGGACGGCGAGGAAATCCGCCGCAACTACTCGCTCTCGGCCGCGCCCAGCGGCCGCGACTACCGCATCAGCGTCAAACGCGAAGCCGGCGGTCGCGCATCGACCTACCTGCACGACACGCTGCGCGAAGGCGACGTGCTGGATGTGTTTCCGCCAGCGGGTGAGTTCGTGCTGGCAGAGGGCGACAAGCCGGTGGTGCTGATCAGCGGCGGCGTCGGCATCACCCCAACCCTGGCCATGCTGGATGCCGCCTTGCAGGGCACGCGGCCGGTGCACTTCATCCACTTCGCGCGCAACCGCAAGGTCCACGCCTTCCGCGAAGCGGTCGACGCGCGCCAGGCCAGACACGCGCAGCTCAAGCGCTTTTATGTCTACGACGAGCACGCGGAGGAAGCCGACGCCCCCCACGCCACCGGCCGCCTGAGCAGCGAACAGCTCGCGCAGTACCTGCCGGCTTCGCGTGATGTCGATGCCTACTTCCTGGGCCCCAAGCCTTTCATGCGGCAAATCCGCAGGCAGCTGGCGGACCTGGGCATACCGGCTGCGCAAACACGCTATGAGTTTTTCGGCCCGGCCGCCGCGCTGGATTGAAGGAGGTCTATCGGACTCAGGGCCCTCTCTCCAGCGGCTTTTTTAACCGTATTAGTTACAAATATTCACAATTAGCACCTCTCAAGCTTTGGTGCTTCCAGGGCACGCAACCCACTCGTTCGCAGCTTAGCGCACGGGTGATTTGCGTGCTTTTTCATTCTTTTCTTCAGGATTTTGGTCTTCTTTTTCTAAGCAATTTCATGAAAAAGTTCCGCTTTCCCGGCAAGGCGTGCTTGACTTGCAGCTGCCATCGGAGGAGCATATAAAACACTTTGTAACATTTACCATCTCCGCGGATAAATGGAACAACACAACGATTTCGGCCAACGCGGGATGAGGGGAATCCAATATGAATCTAAGGCGCCTATTCGGCCTGAACGGCCACGCACAGCCCGCCCCTGCCAGCACCCGGTCTCCGCATGAAGGCCCTTCCACGATTGAGGAAGGCTCCGCCAATGCGCTGCGCCGCCAGCTGATACAAGTCTTGCTGCAGGATTCCATGCGCCGCCACGGCATTCCGGCCGGCTGGCTGGACTGCCAGATGCTGCTGGTCTCCAGCCGCAGCCGCGGCGAGGGCATGTACCTGCGCATCATCATCAAACACTGGGACATACGCCTCTTGACCTACGCGCTGGCCTTCCAGAAATCATTGATGGTGGACATCACGCGCTTTGAGCCGCATGCCGACCAGTGGCTCTACGGCATTTCATGGCAGATGGACTGCGGCGACACCTGCCCCTACACCTCGCTGCCCGAGCGCCATGTGTGGGAAAGCCCCAAGCCCCACGCGATGGCAGCGGGCGGCGATATCAAGCAGGACGTCGCGCACATCTTCGCGATCCGCGACGCCGACATGCTGGTGCGCGGTGCGGAAGCCGCCTATCCCGCCGGCACCTACGACAAGACGCAGCCGCAAAACCTGCGCAAGCACTGAGCGCCCGCCCACGGCCTCAACGAAGCCGGCCTGCGGAGCCATTGTTCGCGGCAGGGGCTGCGCCCCCGCCGCTTGATTGCCGATCTCAATAGCTGCCGATGTAATCCTTCTTGCCCACTTCCACGCCGTTGTGGCGCAGGATGGCATACGCCGTGGTGGTGTGGAAGAAGAAATGCGGCAGGCCGTAGTTCAGCAGGTAAGACTGGCCCGTGAAACGCTTTTCCTTGGGCGTGCCGGCCTGCGTGACGATCTCGCGCACGGCGGCGTCATCAAACTTGGCCTTGTCCAGGCCTTCGATGAAGGCCAGTATGGTGTCTATGCGCGCCTGCAGCTCGGCAAACGTGGTTTCCTTGTCTTCAATCTTGGGCACCTCGACGCCCGCCAGCCGGGCGGACACGCCCTTGGCAAAATCGCTGGCCACCTGCACCTGGCGCAGCAGCGGGAACATGTCAGGGTAAAGGCGTGCCTGCAGCAGCGCGTTGGGGTCGATGTTTTTGGCGGCCGCATGGGCTTCGGCCTTGGCCAGGACGCCCTTCAGCCCGCCCAGCATCTGCTTGAAGACGGGAATGGAGGTGGTGTAGAGGCTGCTGGTCATGGGGAATGCTTTCTGTGAGTCAGTGAGTGTGAGTAATGAATGGCCGGGCAGCACCTTGCTGCGAGACGCATTCTCGCCGGGTTCGGCCGCGGCTGCTTTTTGCCGTGCGTCTGCCCCCGCCGCCGCAAGTCGGCCGAACGTTTTGGCCATGTTTTTACATTCAGGCACGTCCGTCCACGCGGATACTGAAAGCGGCGTAGGACGCCACCGCGACACGCTCCGCGCGTACCTCGGAACTCCTAATATTCAAGAAGCCACGACGGCAAACCGCAGCGGGCTCCATGACTTCTCAAGCGTGAGGTACCCATCATGTTCACCATTCATCAAACTTTCCGCAGAACCCTGGTTTCCCTGGCGGCCGGCAGCGCTGTACTGCTGTGCGGCGGCCTTGCCCAGGCGCAAACCACCAGCAACACCGAAGGCGCCAGGCTGGCGGCCAACTACAGCGCCTTTGCCGGCTCGCCGGAAAATGCCCGCTCCATGGTCGAAGGGCTTCGCACCGGCACCAACATCACACTGGGCCCCAGCCCGACCGGCCCCAACGCGACAGCGCCGTCCGCCAGCCTTTCACCGTCAACCGGCAAGATGGGCTACGGCAATGTCAACATCGCCATCTCGTTGGCCAAGACTTCGCTGGCCCAGCAAGGCATCACCAACCCGACACCGTCGCAGCTCTCGACCGCGCTGGGCGGCGTGCTCGGGCAGAGAAGCCAGGGCCTGGGCTGGGGGCAGATCGCCAAGGGCATGGGCGTGACACTGGGCTCGGTCGTCAGCGCCTCGCACACCGACAAGAGCGGCAAGAAAACCGACCACGCCAAAACAGACACCGTCGCCAAGGCCGACATTGCGGGCAAGGGCCTCGGCGCCGGGAAAGGCTCGGGCCATGGCGGAGGGCATGGTGGCGGAAATGGCGGCGGCAACGCGGGTGGAAACGGTGGTGGCAATGGAGGCGGTAACGGTGGTGGCGGTGGTGGTGGTGGCGGGAAGAAATAAGGCCGCCGCAAGCCGCTAAGTCACCTCGCACTCGCGCGGACATCCAGCGCCGCCGGAGTACATCCGGCGGCTTTTTTTTATTCCGGCCGAGAGGCACTGCGGCGACAAGGGTGCCGATGCGCGCGGCCGGCCGCAAAATAGTATGCTGTCATACAAATTTCCGCGCCCGCTGCGCCTTCAAAGGTCTTGCCATGAATGCCCCTCTTCCCGCCACTGCCCGCCAGTCCGCGCAGGCCGCCGACCTCGCCGCCCTCCCCCTGATTGAAAAATGGGTGTCTTTTGCCTCCGTCTCGCGCGACAGCAACCTGCCCCTGCTGGACTGGACCCAGGCGCGGCTCGAAGCCCTGGGCATTGAATGCCGGCGGACCTACGACGACAGCGGCAAGAAGGCCAACCTCTGGGCCACCCTGCCCGCGGAAAACGGTGAAACCAAAGTGGGCGGCCTGGTGCTGTCGGGCCACACCGACGTGGTGCCGGTGGACGGCCAGCCCTGGGACACCGACCCCTTCAAGGCACAAGTCATAGGCGACAAGCTCTATGGCCGCGGCGTGACCGACATGAAAAGCTACGGCGCGACCGCGCTCATGATGGTGCCCGAGCTGCTCAAACGCAAACTCAAGCGCCCGGTCCACCTGGCCTTCAGCTATGACGAAGAGGTCGGCTGCATAGGTGTGCGCCGCCTGATCGCCGACATGGTGGAGCAAGGCTACAAACCTGCCGGCTGCATCGTGGGCGAGCCCACCGGCATGCAAGTGGTGATCGCGCACAAGGGCAAGCATGCCTACAAGACCTCGGTGCGCGGCTTCGAGGCGCACTCCTCGCTCACGCCGCTGGGCGTCAACGCGGTGGAGATCGCCTGCGAGTTCGTCGCCCACTTGAAGTCCATGCACCGCCGCCTGGTGGCCGAAGGCCCGTTCGATGCGATCTACGACGTGCCGCACACCACCATCCACACCGGCGTGATCGCCGGCGGCACCGCGCTGAACATCATTCCGCGCGACTGCGATGTGACCTGGGAAATCCGCCACCATCACATGAATTCGCCGGTCGAACTGTTCAACGAAGCCAAGGCCTTTGCCGACAGCCTGATGCCAGCCATGCAGGCCGTGGCGGCCGAAACCGGCATCACGCACAAGCTCAATTCGGTGCTACCCGGTTTCGCGACCGATGCCGGTAGCGAGATCGCCCAGTTGTGCTTTAAATGCGCGGACGTGGATGCGGCCTCGGGCGCCGGCAAGGTCTCGTTTGGCACGGAAGCTGCATTGTTCCACCAGGCCGGTGTGCCGACCATCGTGTGCGGCCCCGGCCACATCGCGCAGGCGCACCAGCCCAATGAATGGGTCACGCTGGAACAGCTCGCCTGGTGCGAGCGCTTTATGCGCCGCCTGGCCGACGAGATCTGCGTGAACTGAAAACCCGACCCGCGGTGCCAAGCACCGCAACAACAAGCACACGACCTGGAGGAGAAGATTCCATGATGCAACGCCGAGATTTCCTGGGCACCAGCCTGGCCCTGGCCGCTGGCAGCGCCCTGGCCCAACCCAACACCAAACTCACACGCATCGTCGTGCCCTTCGCGGCGGGCGGCGTGCAGGACTTGCTGGGGCGCGCCATGTCCAATGAGCTGGGCGCCGCACTGGGCCAGAGCGTGATCATCGAAAACCGGCCCGGGGCGGGCGGCACCGTGGGCACGGGCTATGTCGCCAAATCGGCACCCGACGGCGCCACCATGGTGCTGGCCGCGGCCAGCCACAACATTGCCGGCTCGCTCTACACCAAGCTGAGCTACGACCCGCAAAAAGACTTCGCGCCGATGGCGCATATCGGCACGGCCGATTATGTGCTGATGATCCATCCCGACGTGCCCGCCAAGACCGCTGCCGAATACATCCGCTACGCCAAGGCCAACCCCGGCAAGCTCAATTACGCCACCGCCGGCATCGGCAGCGCCACGCACCTTTCCATGGCCTACTTCAACGGCCTGGCCGGCATCGACGTGGTGCATGTACCGCTCAAGGCCACGGGCGAAGCGATCAATGAAGTGATCTCGGGCCGCGCGCAGGCCGTGATCGCTGCCAGCATAGGCGCTTTGGCCTTTGCCAGGGACAGCCGCATACGCCTGATTGGCGTGACCTCGCCCAAGCGCTCCAAATACCTGCCCGATGTGCCCACCATCGCCGAAAGCGGCCTTCCCGGCTACCAGTTCGACTCATGGTTCGGCCTGCTGGGCCCGGCCGCCACCCCAGCGGCCGAGGTCAACCGCGTCAACGCGGCCATGGCCAAAGTCCTCAAAGACCCGGTGGTGCTGGAGCGCCTGGACAAGCAGGGCATTGAACCGCTGGCCATGAGCAATGCCGATTTCGCCAAGTTGCTGGCGGCCGACTACAAGCGCATGGCGGAAGTCGTGAAAGCCTCGGGCGCCAAGGTCGAATAGCGCCGGCTTAGCTGAGCACCACACCAGCCGTGCTGGCCAGGTAGCGCTCCAGCACCGCAAGCTCGGCCGCCGTGGGCGCACCCTTGCCCGCGATGACCGCATACAGGTTGCCCCGGAAACCTTCGCGCGGGTAATAGCTGATGTAGCCGCAGCCCATTAGCATCTGGGTAAAGGCACTGGGCGCGAAGCTCGCGGCGGCGCTGCCGATTTCCGCGGAATTGAGGCGCAGCTTTTGCGCGCCGGGCACAGAGGCCAGTGCCAGCACCGCCGGCGTGTTGATGGCGAGCTTGGCGGGGGCCAGTAGCTGCACCGTCTGGCCTTTTGAGTCAATCCATCTTGCGCGCGGCTGGCCGTTCAGAAAACCCAGCTCCGAGATCTGCGGGTCTTCCGTCTTCGAGGCCTGGAACACGACACCCGTGTTGGTCGATGCGGGAACGCTGAGGGCCGCAATGGCGAAGTGCGGGTCTTCCAGGTTGTAGGGCACGCGGTTGCGCGGGTTGGGCTGCACGCCGGCGATGCGGCTGGATTTTTTGCACCAGAAACCGAAGGACTCGGGCACGCTGTGGTCGGAGTTCTTTTTGCCGTTGGTCACGCGCATCACGGGCACCGACATGGGCCCCGTGGGGCCGCTGTCCTTGTTCATCCAGTTGATCATCTCCATCGCATTGCCCGGGCTGGAGCCGTAGCCCGAATCCGCCACCGCGCGCACCGTCTGGCCCGCCGCGGCCGGGGCACCCAGCAGATAGTCGGTGTAGCCGTCGGCCAGCTCCCATTTGCAGGCGCCGTACTTGGCGACGATGGCCAGCGCGGCATCGGCAAGGCTGGTGGCGGCATAGGCCACCGGGTCGGTGAGCGAAAACACCTTGCGCGGCGGCGGCACCTGGCCGCCCAGCTGGCCGTCGCTGGTGTAGCTCAGCGTGGCAATCTGATTGGCGGCAGGGGTGTAGGTGAAGCTGTCCTGCCCGTTGGCACCGGCGGGAATGGTCAGGCGCGACTTGCTCAGCGTGCCGCCCTTGTTCGACGCCACCGTGAGCACCACCGGCTGGGCCAGGTTGCCGCGCGCATAGACGGTGATGGTGAGGGGCGTGCCCGCCGGCGCATAGCCCGGGCCATCGTCGTACAGCGTGGCTTGCACAATGCCGGTGGCGGCCTTGAGCACGCCCGACACCACCGGCTCCAGCGTCTTGTTCTGGTGCCAGCCAGGCACGTGGTTGATGGCGTAATTCCGGATGGGCCAGTGGGCGCCGCCCATCCAGGTGTAGACCTCGCAGCCAGACTGCGCGGCATACACCACCGCCTGCGCGAACATGGCTTCCCAGCGCGGGTCGTCGATGGGCATGCCGACTTCGGTGAGCGCCAGCTTCACGCCCTTGGACTTGGCCCAGTCGACCGCGATCTTGAGCCGGTCCGCACCGGTGGTGACCTGGATGGGAACCGAGCCGAAACCGGCGCTGTAGTTTTTGGCGACCTCAGTGTCGTAATCAAAGAAAGCGCCGTTGCTGAAGGCGTCCAGGTACATATGGACCTCGTAAATGAGGTTGGTGCCCGACAGCGGAAAGCCCGGGTTCTTCGTGCCTATATACATGGCCGAGTCATACAGGTTGCCCGACACGTAGATGGGGTTCACCGTGTCGACCGTGCGTATGGCCTGGATGGCCGCCTGCGCAAAGGTGGGCCAGATCGTCAGGTCCTCGCCGCCCTTGATCGCTTCTTCGTTCGAGGCGATCACGCCGCCAGGCTTGGGCATGTCGTGCGGTTCGTTCATGAGGCCGTAGCCGCCGAAGCCCGGGTGGCTCTTCCATTTGTTCGCGGCACGCGTCCAGAAGTCGGTGAAGTTCGCTATCTTGAGCGTTGCGCCCGGCGCCAGCGAAAAAATCCGCGACTGTATCTGCACCGCATCCGTGGTGTAAGGCCGCAAGGGGCTGGGCGGCACGGTCAGCCCGATCACCGAGCCGTCGGGCTGGAAGCGGAAATCCTGGTAGCGGCCGTAGTTGTGGTTGTCGATGATGCAGCGCGTGCCTGCCGCCGCATGGGCATCGAGCACGCCGGTGATGAAGGCCTCATAGCCCGCGTGGAAGGCACCAGGGTTGCCGATGGCCGCCTTCGCGGCGGCGTTGGCCACCGTGTCATGCAGCATGGGCTGCAGCAGCTCCCACTGGATGGGCAGGCGGTTCTTGATAAAGCCGCAGTTGGCCAGGTAGGCCACGTCGGCCTTGCGCGGCACCGTGAAATGGTAGTTGGGGGCCGAACTGGTGTTGGCCCGCAGGCCGGGCTTGGCCCATTCCATGCCCGAGAGATTGGTGCCCATGGCGGGCATGCCGGCCGCGGCACGCGCGGCGGCGGCCAGCGCCTGCCGGCTTACGCCGAGGGGAAGGGCCGCAAGGGCGCCGGCGGCCAGGGCGGCCTTTGAGAATTCGCGTCTTTGCATTGGATAGCCTCTCCTGTTGGAGCCGCCGGCGATGACTCGAAAGGTGACGTCGAAAATGGACCGGCGGGCTGTTTGAAAGACTCAGGTTAAGCCCCAATTCCCCGGCCTGATTACAGTTTGAAGCAGCACTGGGGGATGCTTACACTTCAGGTCCATTCGGCCCTGTCAGGCCTGACAGGCCCCGTTCAAGATGTGTTTTTTGGGCACCACAGCCAGGGCGAGGCCATGGCGCGACAGCCAGCGCGAATTGCCCAGGTCGGCGACAATGTCACCACGCTTTTTTGCCGCCGCCACACGCATGGTGACGGCCCCCTCCACCGCCGCTCGTACGCGCCTGGCCCTTATGCCTGCTGTCGCGCACCCGGCTTTCGAATTACCTGTTCATGACCAAAAGTTTCTACCGGGCCGCCCTGGTGCTGGGCCTGCTGTCTGCCATCGGCCCCTTCGCCATCGATATGTATTTACCCGCCCTGCCCTCCATTGGGCAGACACTGGGCGCCTCCATGGGCGCGGTGCAGGCCAGCCTGATGGCCTTCTTCATCTCGCTGGGCATAGGCCAGATTGTTTACGGCCCGGTGTCCGACATGGTGGGCCGCAAGGCGCCGCTGTATTTCGGCCTGCTGCTGTTTGCGGCCGGCAGCATAGGCTGCGCGCTGGCGCCGGACATCCACACGCTGGTCGTGCTGCGCTTCGTCCAGGGCCTGGGCGCCTGCGCCGGCATGGTGGTGCCGCGCGCCGTGGTGCGCGACCTGCACACCGGCCATGACGCGGCACGGCTGATGTCGCTGCTGATGCTGGTCTTCAGCGTCTCGCCCATCCTGGCGCCGCTGGCCGGCAGCCTGCTCATCGAATCCTTCGGCTGGCGCAGCGTGTTCTGGGCCGTCACGGTCGCGGCCGGCGCCGGGCTGCTGCTGGTGGGCTTTACCCTGCCTGAAACCCGCCCGCCCGAGCAGCGCGTGGACAGCAGCTTCGGCAGCGCCATCAAGGCTTACGGCGTGCTGCTGCGCGACCGCCATTTCCTGGGCCTGGTCTTCATCGGCGCTTTCGGCATCTCGAGCTTCTTCGCCTACCTGGCCAACTCGTCCTTTGTGCTGATAGACCACTACGGCCTCACACCGCGCCAGTACAGCATCGCCTTCGCGGTCAATGCGGCCTCTTTCATCGGCGTCTCGCAGTTCACCGGCAAGCTGGCGGCGCGCTTCGGCCTGGTGTCCATCGTGAAAGTGGCGGTCACGGGCTATGCGGCCGTGATGGCGCTGCTGCTGGTCGTCAACCTGGCCGGCATTGAAAGGCTGGACGTGATGATCGCCCTGCTGCTCGTGGGCTACGGCTTCCTGGGCCTGGTGGTGCCGACCACCGCCGTGCTCGCGCTCGAAGAGCACGGCGCGATCGCCGGCACGGCCTCGGCCCTGATGGGCACGCTGCAGTTCGTCACCGGCGCGCTGGTGATGGCGACGGTCGGCATATTCGCCGATGGAACCGCCCGGCCCATGGTGGCGGGCATCGCGAGCTGCGCGCTGCTGGCCTATGCCATGGCGCGCGGCACGCTCGGCGGCAAACGCGGCGCCGCCGCGCCAGCGCACTAGGGCTCTAAGCCGCGGCCGAAAGCACCAGCTGCGGCAGGCGCTTGACGAGAGGATCCAGCAGCTCCATCGCGGTATTGCCGTAACCCAGCACCAGGCCATTGTCTTCAGGCGCGGGCGCCATGGCAAACGATGACAGCGGCATGGGCGCCATCCCGTAGCGCCGTGCGGCTTCCGCAATACGTGTGTCCGCAAACTCCCGCGGCAGCCTGAGGGCCAGGTGAAGGCCGCCCTGCCCGCCTTCAATGATGTGCGGGACGCGAAGGTGTCGCGTCAGCGCCTCGCGCAAGGCATGCTGGCGCTCGCGGTACAGCCTTCGCATACGGCCCAGGTGCCGCGCGAACTGCCCGGATTCGATGAAACCGGCCATCGCCAGCTGCTCATGGCTGTGGCCGCCGCGAAGCATCTCGCGCAGCGCATCCTGCGCCGAGGCCAGCAGGCGCGCGGGCATCACCACAAAGCCCATCCGCAGCGAGGGAAACATGGTTTTGGAAAACGTGCCGACATAGAGCACCGGCGCGTCGGCAACCAGGCCCTGCATCGCGCCTATGGGTTCGCCGTAGTGGCGGAATTCGCTGTCGTAGTCGTCCTCCACGATCCAGGCGCCATGTTCGCGCGCGGCGGAGATCAGCGCCAGGCGCCGCGCCACCGACATCACCACACCGGTGGGGTACTGGTGCGAAGGCGTGGTGTAGATCAGCCGCGGCGCGCGCGAACGCCAGTCCGCGGCGCTGGCGTGCATGCCCTCCCCGTCCATGCGCTTGGGCACGATGCGCAGGTCGCCCGCATGCATGGCCGCCTTGGCGCCACGATAGCCGGGGTCTTCCACCCAGGCCGTGTCGCCCGGGTTGGTCAGCAGGCGCACGCACAGGGTCAGCGCCTCTTGCGCGCCTTCCGTCACGATGACCTGCGCGGGCTCGCAATGCACGCCGCGCGTGATGGCCAGGTGGCGCGCGATGGCGGCGCGCAGTTCGGGCTGGCCGAAAGGGTCGCCGTAATGCAGCGCCGCCGGCGACGCCTCGCGCAGCGCGCGGTCCAGCATCCTGCGCCAGGCGGCCAGGGGGAAGTGGGAAAGAGCCGGCACACCGGGCCGCAAGGCGATGCTGGGGTCAGGCCGCGCGGGGCCCGAACGGATGCGCGACAGGCGCAATGCCACGCGGGACGGCGGGACGGCTTCAGGCTGCGCCTCCCGAAGGGCCGGGCGCACCAGGGCGGAGACGGTGCTCCCCTGCCGGTCGGCACGGACATAACCCTCGGACACCAGGTGCTCGTAGGCAATCGCCACGGTATTGCGGGAGACCGACAGGGTGTGCGCCAACGCGCGTGAGCCGGGCAGGCGGCTGCCCGCGGCAAGCTGCCCCTTGAGGATCGCCTCTTTGAGCCTGCGGTAGAGCTGGCGCTGCAAGGGCTCGGCATGGGCTTTGTCCAGCGGGGCTTCCAGGAAACCGGGCTCGACGGTATGCGTGGAAGCGGGGCGGGGAGAAGGCATGGGACAGCTCTTACAGGGTTTGCGCGTTGCATAGGCCGCGGGAGTTTCGCCGCGGATCGTGGCACCATGAAATAGCATGGTTATGGCACTTTGCGAAGTGCCATAAAGATCTTAACCTGGGTACTCATCACCACAGGACACCGGACACAGGAGCATTCATGAGCACTCGCACAAACGCCTACGGGCAACTCATTGGCGAACCCATACAAGGCTGGACGCCCAGGCAAAAACCGCCGCGGCTCCCGCTCGAGGGCCGGTATTGCCGCCTCGAACCGCTGGACACGAAGCGCCATGGCGACGACCTGTTCGCCGCCTACACCAGCGCCCCCGACGGCCGGGCCTGGACTTACCTCGGCCCCGAACCATTTACCGGGCGCGGCGAGTTCGACGCCTACCTTGAGCGCAATGCGGCGAGCACCGACCCCCTGCACTACACGGTGGTGGACGCCGCCACCCAGCGCGCCGTCGGGACACTGGCGCTGATGCGCATGGACCCCGCCAACGGCGTCATTGAAGTCGGGCACGTCATCTTCTCGCCGCTGCTGCAGCGCAGCCGCGCCTCCACCGAAGCCCAGTACCTGTTGATGAAGCTGGTTTTCGAGACCCTCGGCTACCGCCGCTATGAGTGGAAATGCGACAGCCTCAACGCGCCCTCGCGCAGCACGGCCGCCAGGCTGGGCTTCAGCTTCGAAGGCGTTTTCCGGCAGCTCCTCGTCTACAAGAACAGGAACCGCGATACGGCCTGGTATTCCATCATCGACGGTGAATGGCCGCTGGTGAAGGCGGCCTTCAACAGCTGGCTGTCACCGGACAACTTCGATACGCAGGGCGGGCAGCTCCTGCCCCTGGCTGAAATCCGCAAGCGCCTGGTGCACAATGCGCCCGCAGCCATGGCGGCATAGGGGCAAGGCACACTTTGCCCCGGGGCTTCGGGGCCGGCATCAGCTCAGGCTGAGTTCACGGACCAAGGCCTGATTGGATGCCTTCATCGATTCATCCGGCCGATGGCCTTGCAGCGCTCGCGCCAGCCAGGCCTCCACCAGCACCGGGTCATTCACGGTCTTGATCGCCTGGTAGGCCGCCTCCGCCTCGGGGAAGCGCCGTCGCAAAAAGTTGAGCCACTGCTTGAGCCGCCCTGCCCTGGCGCGTGTGTCGATCCGCGAGCAGACGATGCGCCAAAAATCGGCGATCAGCGGCAGCAGATCGGGCCAATCCACGGCGGCCCGCATGCCCAGCCGGTCGGCCTTGATCGCCAGGCCCAGGCCCGGGTCGCGCACCGCGCCACGGCCAATCATCAGGGTGTCGCAGCCCGAGAGCGCGCGGCAGCGCCGGGCGTCCTCGACCGTCCAGATTTCGCCATTGGCCACGACCGGAATCTTGACGGCCGCACGTATGTCGGCAATGCGCTCCCAGTAAGCGGGCGGCCTGTAGGCCTGGGCCTTGGTGCGGCCGTGCACCACCAGCTCGCCAGCGCCGCCCGCTTCAATCGCGAGCGCGCATTCAACGGCACGCGCATCGTCGTCATAGCCCAGCCGCATCTTGGCCGACACCGGTATGTGGGCCGGTACGGCGCGGCGCACCGCGCCGACCACGGCCGTCAGGGTTTCGGGTTCCCTGAGCAGCGAGGCCCCGCCGCCGTGGCGATTCACCACGGCTGCCGGACAGCCGAAGTTCAGGTCTATGCCGTCAGGCCCCAGGCCCGCGAGCCGCGCGGCATTTTCGGCCATGCAGCCCGGGTCCGAGCCCAGCAGCTGCGCGCGTACCGGCACGCCGGCCAGCGTGCGGCCGCCGTGGTGCAGCTCGGGCACGATGCGGTAGAACACACGCTCGGGCAGCAACTGGTCGGTGATGCGTATGAACTCCGAAACGCAGCGGTCCACGCCGCCGACCCGCGTGAGGATGTCGCGCAGCACAAAGTCCAGCAAGCCCTCCATGGGGGCCAGCAGGACGGTGGCGTGTGCTTCGGTTTTCATCGAAGGCAGAAAACTATTTAGCCGCCAGGCGCCACAAGGACGTGACTTCGGCCGCGCGCGCCGCATGCAATGCATCGCTCGCGTCAGAGGCCTTGGGATGCCGTGGCTGTGCGTCCAGCCGGTCCACCACCTTGAGGCCCGCGGTATCCATCGCCGCCATCAGCCAGGCGCGTGTGCGCAGGCCCAGGTGCTCGGCCAGGTCCGACAGGATCAGCCAGCCCTCGCCACCGGGCTCAAGGTGTGCGGCCAGCCCATTAAGGAAGCCCAACAGCATTCGGCTGTCTTCGTCATACACCGCATGCTCGACCGGCGAGCCGGGGCGCGCGGGCAGCCAGGGCGGGTTGCAGACGATGATGTGGGCGCGGCCTTCGGGAAACAGGTTAGCCTCGCGCACCTCGATTTGCGGAAAACCCAGGCGCTTGAGGTTCTCGCGCGCGCAGGCCAGCGCACGCGGGTCCTGGTCGGTGGCCACCACGCGCTGCACGCCGCTGCGCAGGGCCAGCACCGCGGCCAGCACACCCGTGCCCGTGCCGATGTCAAAGCCCAGAAGGTCAGCCGTGCCCTCTGGCACCGGCGCCTGGGCCACCAGGTCTATGTACTCACCGCGCACCGGCGAGAAAACGCCGTAATGCGGATGAATGCGGTTGTGCGGGCCGTCCTCACCCAATGCGGGAATCGGCACGCCCTTGCGGCGCCATTCGTGGGCGCTGATGAAACCCATCAGTTCGCGCAGCGAGGCAACTGAAGGACCAGCGTCCGCTTTCGCAGGTCCCCAGGCCTCGACGCATGCCTTCTTCGCATCCGGCGCACGGCGCAAAGGGATGCTGTAGTCCGCCTCAAACGGAACCAGCACCATGCCCAGTACCCGCGCGCGCTGCGCCTGGGCCTGGCGGTGCAGGTGAAAAGCTTGCGGAAACTCTGTCGCCGGCACGTCAACCGGGACGCTGACCTTTGCAGCCTCCCCTGCCTTCTCGGCTTTGACGCGCTTGTCACGCTTGGGCCTGGCCGGTTTGTCGACACGGCGCGCCAGCGCCTGCACCAGCATGCGGGCGTTCTGGAAGTCGCCGCGCCACAGCAGTCCCGTTCCCTCGCAGGCCAGGCGGTAAGCCGTATCGGCGCTCATGCTGTCGTCGGCCAGCACCACACGCTTGGGCGGCGCGGCACCGCGCTCGGAACGCCAGCGCGCCGAGCGCGCTTCGCCGCCTTCCGTCCAGTGGATCAGGGGCGGCAAGCCAGCGGCGCTTTCGGGAGAAATGGGCAAATCAGTGGGCATCAAAGGCTTCAGGGCAAGTCACGGATTGCCGCCGGGCCTGCGAGGAGCAGGACCAGGGCGTTTACCCCGTTTTACCAGATGCGCGAGTGAAACTCCGAAATGATCAGAACTGTCAACATGGCGGCCCCACTCAGCGGGGGCCGGGGTCCGGCTTTGCCGGCCCCAAGGCGCCCGTCCCCTGCAAGGGGAGAGGAGGCTACACGAAGTGAGCCTCAACAGGGGTGTTCAAACACTCCAGCCGCCACCCAGGGCCCGTATCAAGCCCACGGTAGCCAGATACTGTGCAGTCTTGACCTGTAGCGCCTGGCGCCGGTTACGCAACTCGCTGCGCTGGGCATCCAGCAATTCAAGCTGGCTGACAAAGCCGTTGCGGTAGCGTGAATCCGACAGCACCGTGGCGCGCGTGGCCGAGGCCACCGAACGCGCCTGCGCTTCGGACTGTTCTGCGAGCAGGCGTATGGCCGAAAGCTGGTCTTCCACGTCCTTGAAGGCGACGAGGATTTGCTCGCGGTAGTTGGCCAGTGCGATGTCGAGTTCGGCATTGGCGTTCTGCACACCGGCCTGGCGGCGGCCGCCGTCAAAGATCGGCAGCGACAGCAGCGCGCCTACACCCCAGGCCTGGGTCGAGACCTTGAACAGGTCCTTGATCTCAGGCGCGGCATAGCCGGCATTGCCCGTCAGCGAGAAAGTCGGGAACCAGGCAGCCTTGGCCACGCCCACACGGGCCTGCGCGGCCTGCATGCTGCTTTGTGCGGCGGAAACATCAGGGCGGCGCTCCAGCACCGTGCTGGGCACACCGGCTGGGATCACCGGCAGCGTGGTCGACCATTCGGTAGGCGCAACAGCAAAGTTGGATGCCACCTCGCCGACCAGCACGGCCAGCGCGTGTTCGAGCTCGGCACGGCGGCGGTCCAGCGCCAGCGCTTCCGATTCAGTCGCGGCAACTTCGGTGCGCACGCGGGCCACGTCCAGCTCGGCCACGTCGCCTTCCTTGAAGCGGATTTCCGTCAGGCGCAAGGTATTGCGGTAGGCCTGCAGGGTGTCGCGCACCAGCGTGCGCTCGGTGTCGAGCGCGCGCAGGTTGAGGTAGGCCTGCGCCACGTCGGCCTGCACCAGCAACTGGGTGCTGCGCAGCAGGGCTTCGCGGGATTTGGCGTCCAGCGACGCCGCATCCGAATTCAACGAAAGCTTGCCGATCAGGTCGACCTCATAGGAAAAATTGGCGGCGGCCGTGACCGTGGTCTGCGCGACGCGGTTGGTGGTGATGTTGCTCTGGCGCACGGCGCCGCCGCTCAAGCCCACCTGCGGCAGGCGGTCGGCGTCGGTGTTGCGCAAGATGGCGCGCGCCTGGGCCAGGCGGCCGGCCGCCACCTTCACGCTGTTGTTGTTATTGCCGGCCTGCTCGACGAGCTGGTCCAGCACCGGGTCGGCAAACACCTTCCACCAGGCGCCCTGCGATTGCGGGGCGGTTGCGGATGCCGCGCCGGCATTCTCCTTGTAGGCCGCGGGCGCGGCGGGAATGCTGGCCGGGTCCACCGACGCGCTGGTGGCGCAGCCGGCCAGCACCAGGGCGGCCAGCAGGGGCAGCAGCGCGGTGCGCAGTTTTGACGATGTGTGGTTCATGATGAACTCCTGTACTTGATGCTTGTTGTTATTCGTGCAGTTTGAGGGGCGCGGCCGGCTGGGCCTGCGTGCCTGCACCACCGGCGCCGGCGAAGGCTTCCAGGTGCGGCACTTCGCCGTGCAGCTTGAGCGGGCGGTTGCCCGTGAGGCGGCGCAAGGTCACGTAGAACACCGGCGTGAGGAAGAGGCCGAAGGCCGTCACGCCAATCATTCCCGAGAACACCGCCACACCCATGGCATGGCGCATTTCGGCGCCGGCGCCGGTCGACAGCACCAGGGGCAGCACGCCCATGATGAAAGCCAGCGAGGTCATCAGGATGGGGCGCAGGCGCAGGCGGCTGGCTTCAATCGCGGCCTGCAGCGGCGTGCGCCCGGCAAACTCCAGCTCGCGCGCGAACTCCACGATCAGGATGGCGTTCTTCGCCGACAACCCCACCAGCACGATCAAACCGATCTGTGTGAAGATATTGTTGTCGCCGCCGGTCAGCTTCACGCCCAGCATGGCGGCCAGCAGGCCCATTGGCACGATCAGCACGATGGCGATGGGCAATGTCAGGCTTTCATACTGCGCAGCCAGCACCAGGAAGACCAGCAGCAGCGCCAGCGGGAACACCCACACGGCCGAGTTGCCGGCGATGATTTCCTGGTAGGTCAGGTCGGTCCATTCATAGCTGATGCCGGGCGGCAGGGTTTCAGCCGCGATACGGGCGACCGCGTCCTGGGCCTGGCCCGACGAATAGCCGGGCGCGGCGCCGCCGTTGATGTCGGCCGACAGGAAGCCGTTGTAGCGCATGGCGCGTTCCGGGCCGAAGCTGGGCGTGACTTTCATCAGCGCCGACAGCGGCACCATTTCGCCGGTGGCCGAGCGTACTTTGAGCAGACCGATGTCCTCGGCACGGGCGCGGTAAGGCGCGTCGGCCTGGACCCGCACGCTGTAGGTGCGGCCGAACTTGTTGAAGTCGTTGGCGTACAGGCTGCCCAGGTAGATCTGCATGGTGTCGAACACGTCGGTCACCGGCACACCGAGCTGGCGCGCCTTGGTGCGGTCGATGTCGGCATAGAGCTGCGGCACGTTGACCTGGAAGCTCGAGAACAAGCCGGCCAGTTCAGGCGTCTGGTAGGCCTTGGCCATGAAGTCCTTGGTGGCCTTGTCGAGCGCGGCATAACCCAGCGAGCCGCGGTCTTCCAGCTGCAGCTTGAAGCCGCCGGTGGTGCCCAGGCCCTGCACGGGCGGCGGCGGGAACATGGCGATAAAGGCCTCCTGGATGCCGCTGAATTTGCCGTTGAGCTGGCCGGCGATGGCGCCCGCGCTCAGGTCCTTGCTCTTGCGCTCGTCAAAAGGCTTGAGCGACAGGAACACGATGCCCGAGTTGGAGCTGTTGGTGAAACCGTTGATCGACAGGCCCGGGAAGGCGATCGCGTGTTCCACACCGGGTTGCTTCATGGCGATGTCGCTGATCTTGCGGATCACGTCTTCGGTGCGGTCCAGCGTGGCGCCGTCGGGCAGTTGCGCGAAGCCGATCAGGTACTGCTTGTCCTGGCCGGGCACAAAGCCGCTGGGCACGGCCTTGAACAGGCCGGTGGTGGCCAGCACCAGCACCAGGTAGATGCCCAGCATCACGGCCTTGCGCGAGATCGCGCCCTTCACGCCGCGGCTGTAGTTCTCGGAGCCGCGGCCGAAGGCCTTGTTGAAGGCACCGAAGAAGCGGCCGAAGACTTTGTCCATACCGCGGGTCAGCGCGTCCTTGGGCGCGTCGTGGCCCTTGAGCAGCAGCGAGGCCAGCGCGGGCGACAGGGTCAGCGAGTTGACGGCCGAGATCACGGTCGAGATCGCAATCGTCAGCGCGAACTGCTTGTAGAACTGGCCCGACAGGCCGGTGATGAAGGCCAGCGGCACGAACACAGCGATCAGCACCAGGGCAATCGCGATGATGGGCCCTGACACCTCGCGCATGGCGCGGTAGGTGGCGTCGCGCGGACTCAGGCCCGCCTCGATGTTGCGTTCCACGTTCTCCACCACCACGATGGCGTCGTCCACCACAATACCGATGGCCAGCACCAGCCCGAACAGGCTGAGCGCGTTGATCGAAAAACCGAAGAGGTGCATCACCGCGAAGGTGCCGATGACGGAAATGGGCACGGCCAGCAGCGGGATGATGGAGGCGCGCCAGGTCTGCAGGAAGATGATCACGACCAGCACCACCAGGGCCACAGCTTCGAGCAGGGTGTGCACCACGGCCTCGATGGAGGAGCGCACGAACTGCGTGGTGTCGTAAACGATCTCGTAGTCCACACCCTCAGGCATGTTCTTCTTGAGCTCTTTCATCACGGCCTGCACGTCGTCCGAAATCTGGATGGCGTTGGAGCCCGGCGCGGCGAACACCGGCACGGCCACGGCCTGCTTGTTGTCCAGCAGCGAGCGCAGCGCGTAGTCGGACGCGCCCAGTTCCAGGCGGGCGATGTCGCGCAGGCGCGTCACGGCGCCGTTCCTGTCGGTCTTGACGATGATGTCGCCGAACTCTTCCTCGCTCTGCAGGCGGCCCTGGGCGTTGATGGACAGTTGCATGTCCACGCCGGGCAGGCCTGGCGAAGCGCCGACCACGCCGGCCGCGGCCTGGATGTTCTGCTCGCGGATGGCGCGCACCACATCGCCGGCGGACAAGCCGCGCTCGGCCACCTTCTGCGGGTCCAGCCAGACGCGCATCGAATAGTCGCCCGAGCCGAACAGCTGCACCTGGCCCACGCCGTTGATGCGCGCCAGGCGATCCTTGACGTTGAGCACCGCGTAGTTGCGCAGGTAGGTCATGTCGTAGCGGTCATTGGGCGACAGCAGGTGCACCACCATGGTGAGGTCGGGCGAGCTCTTGACGGTGGTGATGCCCAGGCGCCGCACTTCCTCGGGCAGGCGCGGCTCGGCCTGCGAGACGCGGTTCTGCACCAGTTGCTGCGCCTTGTCGGGGTCGGTGCCCAGCTTGAAGGTCACGTTGAGTGTCATCAAGCCGTCGGTGGTGGCCTGGCTGCTCATGTAGAGCATGCCGTCGACACCGTTGATGGATTCCTCCAGCGGCGTGGCCACGGTCTCGGCGATCACCTTGGGATTGGCGCCAGGGTAGTTGGCGCGCACCACCACCGTGGGCGGCACCACGTCGGGGTACTCGGCGATCGGCAGCGAGCGCAGCGCGATCAGGCCGGCGATAAACATCAGCAGCGACAGCACGCCGGCAAAGATGGGCCGGTCAATAAAAAACTTGGATAAATTCATGGCAGTTCTTCTTGTTCAGGTATCAAGAGCGGCTCAGGATTTCGCCGCGACCTTGACGGCTTTTTCGGTGAGCTCGGCCTTGGCGGACATTTCCACCACTTGCGGCGCGACCAGCGCGCCGGGGCGTATGCGCTGCAGGCCGTTGACGACGATGCGTTCGTTGGCGGACAGGCCGCCCTTGACCACGCGCAGGCCGTTGACGGCAGCGCCCAGCGTGACTTCGCGGTACACGGCCTTGTTGTCGGCGCCCACCACCAGCACGAACTTCTTGTTCTGGTCAGTGCCGACGGCGCGTTCATTGATCAGCAAAGCCGAGCCCTTGGTGGCCTGGCCCATGCGGATGCGCGCGAACTGGCCGGGCATGAGCTGGCCGTCCTTGTTGTCGAACACGGCGCGGGCACGCACAGTGCCGCTGCGGGCATCGACCTGGTTGTCGACCAGCTGCAGCTTGCCTTCAAACGGCGTGTCGGAGCTGGCGGCGGTGCCCATCTGCACGGGAATGCGCTCAAGGCTGCGGCTGGCCGGGCCGCCGTTGCCGCCCACGTCCTTCAGGGCCTTGGCGACAACCTGCTCATCGGCGTCAAAGCTTGCATAGATCGGGCTCACGGACACCAGCGTGGTCAGCACCGGTGCGCCGGGGCCGGCGGCGACCAGGTTGCCCACGGTCACTTCGAGCTTGCCGACACGGCCGGCCACCGGCGCACGCACCTGGGTGTAGCCCAGGCTCAGCTGTGCCGACTGCAGGGCCGCCTGCGCGGCGCGCAGGTTGGCCTCGGCTTCGCCCTTGCCGTTGGTGCGCTCGTCGAATTCACGCTTGGAGATGGCCTGCTCGCTCCACAGGCGCTGCGAACGTTCCTGCTCGCCCTTGGCCTGGGTAACCCGGGCCTGGGCGGCGGCAACCTGCGCATCGGCGCGCTCCACCTCGGCCGCATAGGGCGCCGGGTCTATGGTCAGCAGCAGGTCGCCCTTCTTGACGAGCGCGCCTTCGCGGAAGTGCACAGCCTGGATGGTGCCGGCCACGCGCGAGCGTATGTCCACGCGCTCGACCGCCTCCAGCCGGCCCGAGAACTCGTCCCAGGCAGAAACTTCGCTTTGCACCACGGTGGCGACGGAGACGGGAGTGGCTTGCGGCTGGGCGGGGCCAGATTGGGCGCTGGTGCTGGAGACACCGAACACGGCGGCGGAGATGCCGGTCACGGCCAGCACGGCGAGGGCTACCGCCAGCAGGCGGCGTTTGGGGGTTTGGAGTGGGATGGATGACATGTGTGTTCTCTCTCGAAGATGTGTTTGAAAATTGAAACGGGTAAGCGGATTGGAAAAAACTAAAAACAAAACCGGCGACTCTAAAACCTCAACTTAAGTTAAGGTCAAGCGCGCAACACATAACACGGTGTGGATGTGGGGACATCGAGCCGCAGCCTTGCCGCGCGGCGTTGATCGGTATCCGGATGAATCAATGGCATGGTGAACTCCCTCAAAGAAAAATTGGACGGATGAAACTCAGGCCGCCGCGCTGTGGGCGGCGGTACGCGCATCCAGCGCGGTGGCGAAGAAACGGCTGAAGCGCTCATGGATCAGGGGCGCCCAGGCTTTTTTGGGGTCCGCCGGCTCCAGGTAGCTGCAGGGCCAGCCGGTGGGAACGGGCAGCACCGTGTCGAGCGCGACCAGGCCGGCGGCGCGCAGGCGCGCGGCATAGGCCAGCGTCTCGTCGCGCAGCGGATCGTCCTGCGCGGTGATCAGCAGCGTGGGCGGCAAGCCGGCCAGGCGAAAGGCCGAGCCGGGCGCGGCATAGGGGTGGCTGGCGTCTTCCAGGCGCGGCAGGTAGTTGTGCCAGCCGTCGGCCCAGGTGCAGCCCACCGGGCCGGCCTCGGCATCACGCAGCGACGCCGTGGCCAGGCAGGGGTCCAGCATGGGCGACAGCAGGATCTGCCCGGCCAGTGCCGGCTCATGCAGGTCGCGCGCCATCAGCGCCACGGCCGCGGCGATGTTGCCGCCCGCCTCTTCACCCGCCACAAACACCGGCGCACCGGAGCCGGCCAGCTTGTGGCGGGCCTTGAAAGCCCACTCGAGGGCGGCGTAGCCCATTTCCACGGCATTGGGAAACGGGTGGCCAGGCGCCAGCGGGTAATCCAGCGACATCACCACCGCGCCGGCATCGGCCAGCAGCCCGGCCACGCAGGAGCCGCCTTCCAGCGAACCACCCACAAAAGCCCCGGCGTGGAAATGCAGCACCAGCGGCGACACGCCCGCGCCATTGCGACGGCCATAGAAACGCACGTTCAGCGGCTTTTTCAGCGCGAGCTCGATCTGCTTTTCGACCCACGGGGGGCTGGTTTTGTCGGCGCCCTTGAGGGCGGGCTGGTGGCTTTTCATCATCGTGACCGCAAAGGGTCTCCGGTTTGTTGCGATGCAGCAGAAGATACGCGCGGGGTCTCACTTAATAAATAGCCGTTCTGTTTATTCTTTATTTCACCAATGCAACAATCGGGGGTATGCCTGCGTTCCTCCCGCTTTCGCACCGGGCTGCCTGCCGCGCCGGCCCCTGCCCGCCTCGTCGCCACGGCGCAAGGCTTGGGACGCGAAGTGTCAGCCTTGCCTCCATGGCAGGGTCAATGGGCCAAGGGAAAACCCGGAGAGAACAAAGGGCTATTTCGCGGCTGTCACAGGAAGCCACCAGGATGGTCACAATCGCCCCTCGCATCTGCCCCGCGAGTTGCTGTTCGCGGAGCTTCCCGGCTTTTCCAAAGACCCTTCCGGCCACCCGCCGCCAGGGAACGGAGCCGCAGGCCCACCGGCCCGCGACGCCCCATGTGCATTGACAGCCCCTTACCAGGACTAGAAGACAGGACTTCCCATGGACAAGTTTTCCGCAATGCAGGCCTTTGTACGGGTCGTGGAAGCCGGCACCTTCACCAAGGCCGCCGACTCCATGGGCATGCCCAAGCCGACCGTGACGCGGCTGATCCAGACACTCGAACAATCGCTGGACACCAAGCTGCTCAACCGCACCACACGCAAGGTCACGGTCACGGCTGACGGCGCTGCGTACTACGAGCGCGCCGGCCGCCTGCTCAGTGAGATGGAAGAACTCGAGTCGAGCATGTCGCGCGCCAAGGCCAGCCCGCGCGGCCGCCTCAAGGTGGACATCCCCTCTTCCCTGGGGCTGGCGGTGGTGATTCCGGCGCTGCCGGATTTTTATGCGCGCTACCCCGACATCCAGCTGGAGCTGGGCGTGAGCGACCGGCCCATCGACATCCTGGCCGAAAACGTGGACTGCGTGATCCGCGGCGGCGAGATTACCGACCAGTCGCTGGTGGCGCGCCGCATCGGCGAGTTCTATCTGATCTCCTGCGCGTCGCCGGCCTACCTCAAACGCCACGGCACGCCACAGCACCCAGAGGAACTGGTGCACGGGCACAGGCTGATTCGCTATATGTCGCCGCGCGACGGCAAGCTCTACAGCGTGACCCTGCTCAAGGATGGGCAGGCAGTGGAGGTCGAGGGCCATCACCAGCTGTCGGTCAACGACTCGAATGCCGGCGTGGCGGCGGCGCTGGCCGGCCTGGGCGTGCTGCAGACATTGACCTTCCTGGTCCAGCACCACATCAGCAGCGGCGCGCTGGAGCCGCTGTTCAACGGCTGGTCTTCCGCGGCCAAGCCTATCCACGTGGTCTATCCACCGAATCGCCACCTGAGCAACAAGGTGCGTGTCTTTGTGGACTGGATTGCCGACCTGTTCGCCAGGCACGATTTGATCCAGCGCAAGAGCACGCTGCCGGGGCGCATCACACATACGCAAACGGGTACCGAGGCGCTTGCCGAATAGGCATCGCGAGCCCGGCATCTCCTACAGGTAACGTCACCGCCAACCTACAGGTTGCGCGGCAGGGGGGTCCTAAGCTGAAGGCCAGTCCTTCCTCTTATCCCCTCTTCCTACCCATTGACTTACCTGTTTGCGAAAGACCTTCCATGCCAAGATTAAAAGCCCCCGCACCCGATGCCGAAAGCCGCAAGGCGCTGGAGCAGCGTGCGCGGGAAGCCGCCCTGCCCACGCCACCCCAGCAAAAAGGGCGGTGGCCTTTCCCCGTGGCCGATGACAAAACGGCGGATGAAGCCGGAGAAGGCACGCGTGAATCGCCGAACGACAAGCCCACCCGTTCGGACAAGCCTTAAGTCTTAACTTCGCGGTTTCGGGTGCGCGTCTTCAGCTGTTTGGCCAGGCTCACAAAGAGCAACACCAGCGCACCCGCCACCAGGCCGACCAGCGCATCCATCAGCAAGGGCATGAGCGCGGCCGGCAGAGCGCCGGCGCCAGCAGCAACGCGCTCTGTGAGCGCTTCAATGAAGTGCTGCAAGGGCGCGATGCCGTGCGTGAGAATACCCCCGCCCACGAGGAACATCGCGGCCGTGCCGGCCACCGAGAGCCCCTTCATGAGCCAGGGCGCGGCCCACAGGATGGCGTGGCCCAGGCTTTGCTGCAGGCGCGGCCAGCCGCCATCGCCCGCGCGCCGGCTCAGGTAAAGCCCGCCGTCGTCCAGTTTGACAATGCCCGCCACAAGGCCGTACACACCCGCCGTCATCAGCACGGCAATGCCGCATAGCACCACCACTTGCGTCATGAAGGGACTGGCCTGAACCGTGCCCAGCGTGATCGCGATGATCTCGGCCGACAGGATGAAGTCGGTGCGCACCGCGCCCTTGATCTTGTCTTTTTCCACCGCCACCAGGTCCACCGCCGGGTTGGACAGTGCCGTGGCCAGCGCCTCGTGCTCGGCGGCCTGCTCGTGCGCGCTGTGCATGAACTTGTGCGCGAGCTTTTCAAAACCTTCGTAACAAAGAAAGGCGCCGCCTACCAACAGCAGCGGCGTTACCGCCCAGGGCACGAAAGCGCTGATGGCCAGCGCCGCCGGGACCAGGATGGCCTTGTTGACGAATGAGCCCTTGGCCACGGCCCAGACCACCGGGAGTTCCCGATCCGCCTTGACGCCGGCAACCTGCTGCGCGTTGAGCGCCAGATCGTCGCCCAGCACACCCGCCGTCTTTTTGGCGGCGGCTTTGGAAAGCAGCGCCACATCGTCGAGCACGGTGGCGATGTCGTCAATCAGTGCAAGCAGGCTGCTGGCCATAGGTGGTCTTCTTTTGTGGTGTGAATGCCGTGGTGGCGCCCCACGGCGTGGAAAAGGCATCCAAAGGCATCAGGCGCGTGTAGTTGTATGTATGACGCCGGGGAAGAGCGCTTACTGTACCGAAGTTCAGCGGCTGCAAAGGAAAAGCCGCCCGCAGGCGGCTTTTCAGCTGGGCATGCAGATTCAGCGCGCGGTTAACCGGCCCAGGATAAATCCGATGGCCAGGGCCGCGCCCACGGCTTCCAGCGGCCGCTCCTGCACCCAGGATTTCGAGGTTTCGAGGGCCTGCACAGGCACTTCACTGATGCGGCGCGTCTGCTCGGCAAACCGGTCGGCCACGTTGCTGGCGGTTCCCGCGAGCTTGTCGACGCCCTGGTGCGCCGCCGAGGAAGCGCGCTCCACCGCGCTGCGCGCGGGATCGGCCACCTTGTCGATGCCGCTGTGAAGCGCGGCGCCGGCGGACTCGACACCGCGCTGGATGGGATTGCTGTTGGCGGGCGATGCTGTGGTTTTGTCCATGGTGGCGTCCTTCAAAAAATTTCCACAAAATACCGACGGGTGCCGCCGGCGAAATGGCTTGAGTGCATGGCGCACCTCGGGCACCACCACCGTGCCATTGACTGTAGGCAAGCGCCCGCCAGCAGCCTGTGCGCCACCGGACAGGCCTGGTGTAGGACAACAGAGTGTTGCAAAAACGATGGCTTGTCGGCCTGCACTGACAGCGAAACTGCCGCTTGGCTTGGCGAGCCGCGCCACCCGCTCCCGCATCATCGGGCCTCGGCCCAAAACGTCTCGCCCGGATGTCTCGAAGCGCCACCCGAACAGAACCCAAGGAGAAGCGATCATGCCCAGGAAAGCCAGACCCGCCCTCAGAATCGGCGACCCCGACAACGGCCAGCCGCGCTACGGCCCGCCCGAAGAGGCGCCCGAGGACGACGATGCGCTGGAGTTGCCGGTAGAGCCGGATGAGGGGACACCGCTGATTCCTGATGATGAACGTGTTGTGAATGTTCCTTCTTAGGCCGGGTCTTGCTTCGGCCTTGCGCGCTTTTTTTCTAAACTTGCTGGCCGGGTCTCGCCCCGGCGGGCGACATACTTTTCTTTGCTTCGCCAAAGAAAAGTAAGCAAAAGAAAGGCGACCCTGGTTGCTGCGTCCCTCCGCTTCGCTACGGGCAGCCTGTGGTGCTCGGTCCAGACGGGGTCAAAAACAACTCGCTTCGCTCAAACAAGTTTTTGCCCTGATCCGTCTGGCCCTGCGCTCCTCGGCGCATCCACAAGGGGCCCCGGAATACCGAACAGCCAAATACCCAACAGCCGAAGACAGGACCCCGAATACCTGAAGAAACAAGGACTCGCCAAGGCGAGTCCTTGTTGGTATTTGTCCCCGCTCCCGATTGCCCCGTCCTGGCTGGGCCGAGGAGCGCAGACGTAGGCGGATCAGGGATCGCGCTTGTCTGAGCGAAGCGAGTTTGCGCGAGACCCCGCCGTAGTCGAGCACCGCAGGTTGCCCGTAGCGAAGCGAAGGGACCCAGACTGCGGGTCGCCTTTTGGTATTCGCGTAACTTCGCTTCGCGAAGTGAGCGAATCCCCACTGCGTGACCTTTGGTGACTTTCTTTTGGCGAAGCAAAAGAAAGTTACTGGCCGCCGGGCCACTCCCGGCCAGCAGAACCAAGGAGAGGGCGCAGAAGGAGCAGAGGTAGAGGGGGAGAGCGCGCAAGGCCGGAGCAAGACCCGGCCTCAATCCACCGTACGTTTAAGCCGAATCTCTTCCAGCTTCGCACTGCCAAACGCCACGGTTTTAAGAGAAGGCATCTCCCTCTTGAACCCCGCCGCCTGTTCATAGAACGCCAAGGCCCGTTCATTGCGCAACAACACCCACAGCGTCACCTGCGTGCAGCCCTCATCCTTGAGGCCGTCGCGCGCACCATCCCAGAGCGCCAGGCCCGCGCCCTTGCGCCAGTGGCCGGGGTGCACATACAGGGCCCAGATTTCGCCGACGGTGGATTTGGTGCCGGCATCGCGTGAGCGGTCGAAGCCGACAAAGCCCACGACCTGGTCGCCCTCGGTGGCGACCAGCAGTTGCGGTTCGCTGAATTCGATGGCTTCACGCCAGTAGGACAAACGTTTTTCGACGGTGATCTTGGCGAGAAAGTCCGCGGGGATCAGGTCTTTGTAGGCGGCCTGCCAGGTGGCGACATGGATTTCGGCGATGGCTTTGGCATCGCGGGGCGTGGCAGGGCGAATGGAATAGCTGGACATGAAAATCGTTTGCTTGTGTGTGGGGGAGCGGGAATTAACCGGGGGAGCAGAATTGTCGCGCAAATCACGGCTTGCGCCACCCTTGGCGGGCCACAAATGGCTTCTGGGGTAAATTCAGCGCTACCTCCTCCCCTTCGCGTTGTTTGTTGCTCCTTCCCCCTTCAAGCTCACAGCCATGCCCGCCAGCGGCCCTCCATTGCCTGCGCCACCCTCGGCATCTTTCGTGAAAAAAGAAAAAGAAGAACAGGAAAACCAGGTATTCAGCGCGCGCCTGGCGCCGAACGGCCCCGTGTTCGAAGCGCCGGCCGTGTTGCCGCTGCTGGAAGCTGCGGAACTGGCGGGGCTGGAACTGGCCAGTTCATGCCGCAACGGCACCTGCCGCACCTGCATAAGCCGGCTCGAAAGTGGCCAAGTGGCTTACCGCATCGAATGGCCGGGCCTGAGCGCCGAGGAAAAAGCGGCGGGCTATATCCTGCCCTGCGTGGCCTACCCGCTGTCGGATGTGGTGATCGTGCCGGCCGATTAAGCGTCTGGGGCCGGCAAGACTCCGGGCGACGCCGCGCCGTCGCCGAGCATGCGCTGCATCAGCACCGTATCCACCCATTGCCCGAACTTGTAGCCGACGCAGGCCAGCGTGCCGACGCGCGCGAAGCCCTGCGCCTCATGCACCCGCAGCGAACCGGTGTTGGCGCTGTTGCCGACGACGGCCAGCATCTGGCGGAAACCACGCTGTTCGCACTCGCGGATCAGCTCGCGCAGCAAGGCACTGCCGACCCCGGCCTGGCGCATGCCGGGCGCGACGTAGATCGAGTCTTCCACGGTGTGCCGGTAGGCCGGCCGCGAGCGCCAGGCGCTGCCATAGGCATAGCCCGCCACCTCCCCATCGCGCAAAGCCACCAGGTAGGGATAGCCGCCGCGCAGGATATCGGCGCGGCGTTCACGCATCTGGGCCACGGTGGGCGGCTTCAGCTCGAAAGTGGCCAGGTTGGTTTCCACGTAATGGGCATAGATGGCCTGGATGGCTGCTATGTCGCCCTCTGCGCAGGGGCGGATTGAAAGGACACCGGCTGCGGGGCGGGCGCTGGTCGAATGGGGAGCGGGTGAAGAAAGAAGCTGCATGCCGCCATGGTTGCGCAAGCCCATACATAAGTAAATATGTCGAAACTTATGGTTTTCATTAGAATTTCTTTGCATGCCCACTCCCGCCCTCAACCTGGACCACCTGCGCACCTATGCGCTCATCATTGAAACCGGCAGCTTCTCGGGCGCGGCCGAACGGCTGGGCCTGTCGCAGCCGGCCATCAGCCTGCAGGTGCGGCAACTGGAGCAGCGGCTGGGCGTGCGCCTGGTCGAGCGCGTGGCGCGCCGCGCCACACCCACCCCTGCGGGGCTGGACCTGCTGGCCGGCATACAGCGGGTCAACACGGCGGTCGATGGCGTGATGGCCGCCATGGCCTCGCACTCCTCCAACGTCGAAGGCCGGGTGACGCTGGGCACCGGCGCCACCGCCTGCCTCTACCTGCTGCCGCAAATCCTGCGCTCACTGCGCATACGCTTTCCCAAGGTCAACGTGCTGGTCAGCACCGGCAACACGGCCGACTTCGTCAAGGCGGTCGAAGGCAACACCCTGGACCTGGCGCTGGTGACCTTGCCCGTCAAGCGCCGCGCGCTGGTCACCACGCCGCTGCTGAACGACGAATTCGTGGCGATCGCCTCCAGGCGCGAAGCGCCCCTGCCCGCCAAAATCACGCCGGCCTTTCTTGCCAAACGCGAGCTGGTGCTGTTCGAGCCCGCGGCCAACACCCGCGTGATCATCGACCAGTGGTTTCGCGATGCGGGCCATGCGCCCAAACCCATCATGGAGCTGGGCAGCGTGGAAGCCATCAAGGAGATGGTGGCCGCCGGCCTGGGCTGCAGCATCCTGCCGGCCATGGCCGTCACCGGTCCGGGCCAGCACCCCGAGCTGGTGGTGCACCCGCTCCACCCCCGGCTGCAAAGAACGCTGGCGCTGGTGATGCGCGGCGACAAACCGGTGAACAAGGCCCTGCACCAGGTGATCGCCGCGATCACCCACCGGGCCGGCAACTGAAAACGGAAGAAGGCTGCGCCCGCAAACCTTGCGTGCCCATTCGATACAAAAAACCGCCCAAAACCCGGCCGGCATGTAGCGCACTGTCAAACAACTGTGCCAGCATGTCAGGATGGAAATCCTGCCGCCGACCGCCGCCGTGGAAAGTCCCCGCAGCCTGCACAGCCCCTACAGCCTGACGCCGGCGCGCGATGCGGCCGCGAGTTTCGCGGAACTGGAGGAGCTCAAGGCCATCCTGCTGGCGGGCAGCGCCCACTTCGAGGTGGCCGTGGTGGCCGAGGCGCACACCGCCGGGCCTTCGTTTCCGCTTTACACCGCCAGCATTGGCTCGCGCGACCCGCAGGCGCCGGCCGTCGGTTTCTTCGGCGGCATCCACGGTCTGGAACGCATAGGCACGCAGCTGATCCTGCACTACCTGCGCGCGCTGCTGTTCCGCCTGGAGTGGGACGAGCTGCTGCACCGCCAGCTCGAAAAAATCCGGCTGGTCTTCATGCCCATCGTGAACCCCGGGGGCATGTGGGCGCACAAGCGCGCCAACCCGCAGGGCGTGGACCTGATGCGCAACGCGCCGCAGCGGGCCGAAAGCCAGGTGCCCTTTCTCGCGGGCGGGCAAACCATCAGCCGACTGCTGCCCTGGTACTGCGGCCGGCCCGGCATGCCCATGGAGGCCGAAAGCGCGGCCCTGCTGCGGGTGGTGAGTGAACAACTCGCCAGCCGCCCCTTCAGCCTGGCCCTGGATTGCCACTCGGGTTACGGCTTTGACGACAGCCTGTGGTTTCCTTATGCCAAGACGCGCCGGCTGATGGCCAACCTGCCCGAGATGTTCGCGCTGCGGACCATGCTGGAACAGTCTCACCCCCACCATGCCTACAGCTTCGAACCGCAGAGCAACCAGTACCTGCTGCACGGCGACCTCTGGGACCATGCCTACGACCACGCGCCGCCGCGCCATGTGTTCCTGCCGATGACGCTGGAGCTCGGCTCCTGGCTGTGGATACGCAAGAACCCGCGACAGCTGTTTTCGCGGCACGGCATCTTCAACCCCATGAAGGCGCACCGCACCAAGCGTGTGTTGCGCCGCCATGCGGACCTGCTGGACTTCCTCACGCGCGCGGCGTTTGCCGCGCCCAACTGGCTGCCCTCGGGCGAGCGGCGCGCGCAACTCGCGCGGCTGGCCACGGCTTACTGGCGGCCCCGGCGGGCGCTTGCATGAGCTGGGTGCTGCTCAGGGGCCTGACCCGCGAGGCGCGGCATTGGGGCGACTTCGCGGAACGGCTCGCGCGCGCCATGCCAGGCTCGGCCAGCGAAGCAACCCGGGTGCTGGCGCTGGACCTGCCGGGCAACGGCGCCTTCTGCCGCGAAAGCTCACCGGCCACGGTGGGCGCCATGGCTGACTTCGCGCGCAAACAACTGCGCGCCCGCGGCCTGGCACCGCCCTACAGCCTGGTGGCGATGTCGCTGGGCGGCATGGTGGCCGCCGACTGGGCGCTGCGCTACCCGATGGAGATAGAGCGGCTGGTGCTGATCAACACCAGCATGCGGCCGCTGGGCAGCGCCAGCGAACGCCTGCGTCCCGGCAACTGGCTGCCGCTGGCGCTGGTGGCCGCGCGCTGGGGCAATGCGGCCCACGCCGAACACGCTGAGCGTGTGATCCACCGCCTCACCTGCAACCGCACGGCCACGCTGGAGCAGGACCTCGCCGCATGGATACACATCCGCAAGAGCGCACCCGTCAGCGCCGCCAATGCCTGGCGCCAGCTCAAAGCCGCGGCGGTCTTCACCATGGCAGCGCCCCCCGCCTGCCCCGCCCTGGTGCTGTCGTCGGCCGCCGACCACCTGGTGCACCCGCGCTGCTCGGCCCGGCTGGCCGGTACCTGGCAGGCCGCCCACCACCAGCACCCCTGGGCCGGCCACGACCTGCCGCACGACGACGCAGACTGGGTGTGCCGGCGGATTGCAGATTGGGTGGATGCTGGCTGAACAGTCCTCTCTCTTGCACCCTCCCCGCTGGAGGAAGGCGCAGTTCACAGCCTCCTTGAGCCGCAGGCACTTTCCTTGCAAGGACCGGGTTTTTGCCCGTCCCGGCCGCCGCGGCAACATGCCTGAGGCAAAATCACCCCTTGTCTATACAAGACACCACTTCCATGAAGAAACCTGACGCCACCGAACCCCAGCCCGACGGCCTGCCCGCCGCTGATGGCGGCCAGGCCGCTGCCGCGCCCACGCGCAACAAGCGCATGTGGGCACTGGCACTCGGTACGGCGGCGCTCTGGAACCTGGACCCGGCCTTTGGCGAAATGGCCGAGATGATCGGCATGATCGCCTGCGCCGGCAACAAGACACTGGCCAAGGACGCCATCGCCCAGATGCGCAGCAAGGCCGACAGCCTGCGCGCGCAGATCCCGCCGCTGCCCGCCAGCGCCCTGACCAAGGTCGTGCGGCGCGCCGAGGCCGCCTGCGGCGCGGTGCTCGACAAGGGCGTGCGCGTCAAGGAAGTGCAGGCCAGCTGGGATCACTTCATCGCCTGCGTGCGTGCCCTGCCGGACCCGCGCAAACGGGGTTAAGAGCCCTGCTGCCGCGCCAGCCTTCCCAGCGTCTGCATCGCCGCTTCAAAGCGCTCGCTCCACGGGTGCCCGTAGTTAAGCCGCAGGCAATTGCGGAAATTGCGCCGCGCTGAAAACACCGGCCCCGGCGCCACGCCTATGCCGTGCTCCAGCGCCGCCTGGTGCAGGGCCAGCGCGTCAAAGCCCTTGGCAAATTCCACCCACACAAAGTAACCGCCCGCCGGGCGCGACACGCGCACGTCCGGCGGAAAGTGGCGCGCAATGGCGGCCAGCAGGCTGGAGAGCTGTGACTCCATCGCATGCCTCAGCCTGCGCAGGTGCTTGTCGTAGCCGCCATGCTGCAAATAATCGGCGATGGCGAGCTGCGCGGGCAGGCTGGCCGACAGCGTGGTCATGAGCCTGAGCCGCTCTATCTGCTGGCCGAAGCGCCCGGGCGAGACCCAGCCCACGCGGTAACCGGGCGCCAGCGTCTTGCTGAAGGAGCTGCAATGCATCACCAGGCCCTTGCGGTCAAAAGCCTTGGCCGGCAGAAAGCCGCGGTGCCCAAAATACAGCTCGGCATACACATCGTCTTCGATCAACGGAATCTCACGCGCGGCCAGCAGCGCGACCAGCGCTTTCTTTTTTTCCAGCGACAGGCTGGCGCCCGTGGGGTTCTGGAAAGACGTCATGAACCAGCAGGCCTTGACCGGGTGGCGCCGCAGTGCGTCGGCCAGCGCGGCCAGGTCCAGGCCGTCCTGCGGGTGCACCGGGATCTCGAGCGCTTTCATCTTGAGCCGCTCCAGCGCCTGCAGGCTGGCGTAAAACCCGGGCGACTCCACCGCCACCAGGTCGCCCGGCTGGGCCACGGCCGTCAGGCAGAGGTTCAGCGCCTCCAGCGCGCCGTGCGTGACGATGAGTTCCTCGGCCGGCTGCGCCATGCCCATGGCAAGGTAGCGCAGCGCGATCTGCCGGCGCAGGCCTTCGTCGCCGCGCGGCAGGCTGGCGACGGTATCCGGCCCCTGGAGAAAACGCGCGCCCCGGGCCAGCGACTTGCCCAGCCGCTGCAGCGGAAACAGCTCCGGCGCCGGGAAGGCCGAACCCAGCGGCGCTATGGCCGGGTCCTGCGCCGCACCCAGCACGGCAAACACCAGTTCGCTGACATCCGGCCGCGGTGCCACCCGGGCCGTCTTGCCGGCCTTGCCATCCGCCGCGCCACGCGCCGGCGCGGCCAGCTGCTGCATCGAAGAAGCCGTCACGTAGTAGCCTGAGCGCGGCTGCGCACGCACCAGGCCTTTTTCCTCGAGCCGGTAATAGGCCTTGAAAGCGGTGGAAGCGCTCAGGCCGTGCTGCGCGGTAATCGTGCGTATCGACGGCAGGCGCGTGCCCGGGGCCAGTCGCCCATTGCGGATGTCGGTGGCCAGCAGTTCGATCAGTTGTTCGTAGCGTTTCATCTGATATTGCAATTCTCTGCTTTTTTTCATCTGATACGCTTTTTTCGTCGGCAACTGATGCTTACGCGGCCGGCCCGTGTGGGGCATGATCCCTTCATGCAACAGACTCCTTTTGGATATTCCTGGCTGTGCGCGCTGGTACGGCTCGCGCTGCCGGCCGCGCTGGCCTGGGCGGCAGCCGGCCCCGCCGCGGCGGCGCCACCACCTTTTGAAGACAGCATCGCCCAGCGCGCCATGGCCTGCACGGCCTGCCACGGGCCGCAAGGCCGCGCCGCACCCGACGGCTACTACCCGCGCCTGGCCGGCAAGCCGGCGGGCTACCTCTACAACCAGTTGCTCAACTTTCGCGACGGCCGCCGCCACTACGGCCTCATGACGCAGCTGATCGAACCGCTCAGCGATGCCTACCTGATGGAAATAGCCACCTATTTCTCGCAGCTGGAAGTGCCCTACCCCGCGCCCCTGCCCGCCGCGGCATCGCCCGAGGTGCTGCGCCATGGCCGGCAACTGGTGCTGGAGGGCGACGCCGCACGCCAGCTGCCGGCCTGTGTGCAATGCCACGGCCAGGCCATGACCGGCGTGGCGCCCGGCATTCCGGGCCTGCTGGGCCTGCCGCGCGATTACCTCAATGCGCAGCTGGGCGCATGGAAAGCCGGCCAGCGCCGCGCCCACGCGCCCGACTGCATGAAAGAGGTGGTGTCGCGCCTGACCCTGGAAGACATCAATGCCGTGGCCAGCTGGGCTGCTGCCCAGCCCCTGCCCGCCAGCACCAAGCCCGCCACCAGCCTGCCGGCGGCCAGGCCGGGCGCGATCACCATCACCTGTGGCAGTGCGCAAGCGCCCGCGGCCACCGCAGCGGCCCCCGCGAAAGCGCAGAAATGAATAAGCTCCTCAAATTCGTGCTGGCGCTGGTGGTCTTGGCCGCCGGTGCAGGCGCGCTTGTCTGGGCCCTCAACGTGCGCGATGAGATCGACGTGAACACACCGGTGGCGGCCGCGGCGCCTGGCGCCAGCCTGGCCGAGCGCGGCGCCTACCTCGCGCGGGCCGGCAATTGCCAGGCCTGCCACACCGCCCAGGGCGGGCAAGCCTATGCGGGCGGGCGCGGCATCGCCACACCTTTTGGCACCGTCGTCACATCCAACCTCACGCCCGACGACAAGACCGGAATAGGCAGCTGGTCGTCCGCGCATTTCTGGCGCGCCATGCACAACGGCCGCTCAAAGGACGGGCGCTTGCTCTACCCCGCCTTTCCCTACACCAGCTACACCCAGGTCACCCGCGAGGACTCGGACGCGCTGTACGCCTACCTGCGCAGCCTGCCTCCCGTGGCGGCGCCCAACCAGCCGCACGCGCTGCGCTTTCCCTACCAGTCACAGGCGGCGCTGGCGGTATGGCGCGCCCTCTTCTTCAGCCCCGGTGTGTATGAAGCCGATGCTTCGCGCAGCGCCGAATGGAATCGCGGCGCCTACCTGGTCAAGGGCCTGGGCCACTGCGCGGCCTGCCACACCGCGCGCAATGCGCTGGGCGGCAGCGAGCAAGGCCTTGACCTGGCCGGCGGCTTGATCCCCATGCAGAACTGGTACGCGCCCTCGCTGGCCTCGCCCTATGAGGCCGGCGTGAGTGACTGGGACAACCAACACATCGTGAGCCTGCTGAAAAAGGGCGTGTCGCCTCGCGCTTCCGTCACCGGCCCCATGGCCGAGGTCGTGCAGCGCAGCACGCAGTATTTGAGCGACGCCGACCTGGGCGCGATGGCGACCTTCCTCAAGGAGCTGCCGCCTTCGCAGGCAACAGCGCCGGAGCCCGCCGCCATCAAGACCCAGGGCGAATCGGTGGAGCGCGCCGCCAAGCTCTACGAGCAGCACTGCGCCCAGTGCCATGGCGCCAAGGGCGAAGGCATCGCCAATGCCTACCCCGCACTGGCAGGCAACCGCGCCGTCACCATGGGCCAGGCCGCCAACCTGGTGCAGATCGTGCTCAACGGCGGCTACGCCCCGGCCACCCAGGGCAACCCGCGCCCCTTCGGCATGCCGCCCTTTGTGCTGGTGCTCAATGACACCGACATGGCGCTGGTGCTCACGCACGTCCGCCAGTCCTGGGGCAACCGCGCGAGCGAGATCACGCCGCTGGAAGTGAACCGGATACGCGCCAGCACAGCCAGCGCGGCGCGCTAACCCGGCGCGCCCATGCCTCCTGCGGCGCTTCGCCGTTTTACATTTGACGTCACCGTGATAACCCAAGGTTATGGATAACGCAGGGTATCCGGGACTGCCCGCCCGCGGCTTTTAAACGTCCAATTTGCCCAGCCCGTTGCGGCACCGGCAGGCCCCAGAAGGCCTGGTGGCGCCGCGGCGGGCCGGGTCTGCCGGTCGCAACGCCTTGATGGCATGCGCCGTCATCACCCCTGTACAACCACACAACGAGGGAGATGGCCATGCATGCTGCAAGCCAGTTGAGCGGAGGAGTTGGAGCCAGAAAAATAATAGGGACAACAGGGACAACGGGACCAAGGGGAACAGGAAAGCGCAGGCCGCACTTCAGGCGGCGTGCAGTGGCGCAGGCCGCCGCCGCATGGCTGGTGGCCGCGCAGGTGCCGGCCATGGCGCAAGCAGTGTACTGGCCGCTGCACGTCAATGTGGTGCCTTCTGCGGTGCCCACCACAACCACGCCGTTGCCGGCGGTCACCAACACCGGCACAGCCACCAGCGCGAAGGATGCGGTCACCATCCGCTATTCGCTGGCGCCGCGCAAGCTCGGCAGCAGCTTTGACGTGCACGCAGGCCTGGACATCAACAAGCTGGGCAATGCCACAGAGCTGGGCAACACCATGGGCGTGGAATATGCCTACGCGGTGATGGACGGGCGCGTGGTCTACGTACGCCGGCCCCGATCAGTTCCATCGGACCCGGCCACCGGTTGCGACGGCATCCTGCCGTCCACCGGCAGCGCGACATCCAACGACTACGGCGCGGGCCACCCCTGCGCGCCCAGCGGCATCGGCGGCGCACTGGAGAACCAGGTCATCCTGCGGCACGACAACGGCACGGCCACCTTCATGCACCCGGTGCTCGGCGAATCGCGGCGCTACACCGTCTACAACCACCTCTATTCCATTGGCTCGGCCACCGACGGCGGCACCACGCTGAACGCGGCCACCAACCTCAGCGGCAGCAACGGCACGCTGGTGAGCGGCGGCTCCACCGTGCTGGGGCGCATGGGCCTGTCCGGGGCCAACAATGTGCACCTGCACCTGACCTACCTGGTCGTGCCGACCAGCATCAGCGAATCGGCCTATAACGCCAGCAGCGGCGCCAACGAGCGCTTCGCGCGCAACCCGCTGGAGTTTTTGCCGCACAGCGCGCCGCGCACCGAGAACCTGCGCGCCAACTTCAGCGGCAAAACCGTGCAGCTCGACGTGGCCCAGCAGAACAACGTGTTCATGCGCGCCACCGTGAGCAGCGGCAACGTGTACAGCGCGCTGGCCGGCAGCGGCCTGAGCACGGTCGACCAGAACCTGGTGCGTGCCGGCGACTGCCGCGACCTGGGCATGGCCAACGCGAGCGCGGGCGGCACGGCGAGCAGCTTCAAGTGCCGCACCGTGGACACGCACGACCTGCTGGCCCAGGGCAGCACGCAGCGCGACACGCAGGAGCAATACGGCCTGCAGCTCGACGTTTCCAAGCCCTTCTACCAGTCGCCGGCCACCTCGTCGACGGCCTACAACTCGGCGCCCTCGGTGTTCCCCAATTCCTATGTGGGCATGGAGGCGAGCGGCGTCTCGGGCGACTATGCCAACACCACGGACGACGTGCTGAAGTCCCGCATGTCGTGGACGGTGATGGACAGCAGCATCAATGGCGGCGTCGCCAACAGCTCGACCTTCGCCAACAACGCCACGCGCCAGGCCAACATCACGGGCAGCGGCAACACCACGCGCACCTACGCCACCGGCTTCACGCCGGACAGGCTGCAGATGTTCGACTACTTCAACAACCGGCTTTACGACGCGGTGGCCGCCGACGACATCCTGGACATCAACGGCGTTTATTCGCAGTACCTGCCCAACCCGACCTCGGGCCACTACGCCACGCTGCACTTACTCAACTCCAGCCAGCGCATGCGCGGCATCACCGGGCCGACGGGTTCTTTTGTGCGCATCACCGGCTCGTCCAGCGTGCTGACGCTGCAGCCGGCCGCGGGGACCACCAACACGTACTACGGCAGCGTGATCGGCGGCGGCGACCTGCGCATCGACGGCGCCGGCACCCAGGTGTTTGACGGCGGTACCCACACCTATTCGGGCGGCACTACGGTGGCCGCTGGCGGTTTCACGCTGCAGGGCTCTTCGCTGGCCTCGGGCGTGAGCGTGGGCGCCGGTGGCACACAGGCCAGCCCGGCGGCGGTGTTCAGGATGGCCAGCGGCGGCGGTGGCAATTCGTCGGTGACCGGCAATGTCACCCTGGCCGCGCAGACCGGCAGCGGCCTGGGCAACGGCGGGCGGCTGGGCCTGGACAGCGCGACCCATTCGGTTACCGGCAACTTCACCATGGGCACCGGCTCCTCGCTGCTCACCACGGTGGACTCGTCGGCCAATTTCGGCCGCCTCAATGTCTCGGGCACGGCACAGCTCAGCGGCAAGCTCATCATCCAGGCGGGCAGCGGCGCCGGCAGCGCCGTCACCGCGGGCATGACGCGCACCCTGGTGCAGGCCGGCACGCGCACCGGCACCTTCAGCGGCGGCGTGCAGCACGACTATGCCTACCTGACTCCCACGCTGAGCTACACCGCCACTTCGGCAAACGTCACCTTCGCGTCGTCTTCGGGCATGTCGGCGCCCAGCTATGCGCAGGTGGCCACAAACTCCAACCAGGCCGGCGCGGGGCAAGCCCTGACGGCGCTGGCGCTGGCTGGCTCCAGCGCCCCGCAAAAACTTGACGCGCTGTCGGTCAACCAGGCGCGCGAGGCCCTCACCGCCGTCAGCGGCAGCGCGCACGCCACGGCGGCGCGGCAGATGTACCGCATGAACGACTCGCTGGACGAGTTGTTGATGTCGCACGTGCACCAGGGCGGCACGGGCGGGGCCGAGTCGGTGCGGACTTCGGGCCAGCTGAAGTTTTACAGCCGCCTTACGCCCGCTCCCGTCACGCCGGTGTCGTCCATGCAGTCGGGCGTCGCGCTGGGCCTGGATGCGTCCAGCGCCCGGCCGGCGCTGGACGGCTGGATGGCGGTGGTCAACGGGCGCAACCGCATCACCGGCGACACCACGCTGGGCATCGCGGGCGGCGACGTGGACGCGCGCATGATGCAGCTGGGCATGGACTGGCATCCGCAGCAGGCCGTGGGCGGCGGCGACCTGTCGCTGGGCCTTTCCGCCGGGCATGGCCGCGAGAACGGCCTGCTGGGCAACGACAGCCTGGACACCAGTTCCTTCAACCTGGCGGGCTACGCGCGCTGGTCGCATGACAGCTGGTACGCAGGCGGCTATGCCAACCTGGCCTGGCGCAAGCACCGCGTGGACCGCCGCATCGTGTTCGCGGGTGTCGACACGCTGGCGCAAAGCCGGTTCAACAGCTTCACGCCCAGCCTGCGCCTGGAAACCGGCCGCAGCATCAGCCTGTCGCCCAGCTGGCGCGTCGAGCCTTATGCCGGCCTGCGCCAGACGGTGATTCGCCAGGATGCGTATGTGGAGCAAGGCGGCGGCGGTTTCTCGCTGGCGGTGGACAAGCGCACCGACAAGCCGCTGGAGCTTTCCGTCGGCATGCGCACCGAGTACCGGCTGCACGACTCGCCGCGCAAGAAGACCACCTTCGATGCGGGCCTGGCCCTGTCCCGGCTGAGGGGTGGGAACCCGGGCAGCCTCGATCTGTCATTCGCCGACGCACCGGGCACGGGCGCTTTCACGGTGCAGGGCGCACCCACGGCCAACACGGCGCTGGAACTGAACCTGGGCATGAAGATGCAGTGGACGCAGAGTTTCTCGGGCAGCGTGGGTTACTACCGCAAATGGGTCAAAGGCAACAATGCCGAGACCCTGATGTTCAAGCTCAATCGCAGCTGGTAAGGAAAGACAAGCAAGATGAAGCCCTGCCCCGCCGTGGGCCAGGGCTTCGGCACTTCAGGGCTTCAGGACCTGGCCGTCCGGTGGTGAAGCCACCATGCGGTCGCGACGTGACAGCGAGGGGAACATCCTGAACCAGGCCGCAGCCACCAGCAGCGTGCCCACCCCGCCCGCCACTACTGACCCCACAGGCCCCAGCAGCGCCGCGGTCGCGCCCGATTCAAACTCGCCAAGCTGGTTGGAGGCTCCTATGAACACCGAATTGACGGCGCCGACGCGGCCGCGCATCTCGTTGGGGGTTTCGATCTGCATCAGGGTCTGGCGCACCACCACGCTCACCATGTCGGCGCCACCCGAGATCGCGAGCACGGCCAGGGACAGGGCAAAGCTGGTCGACAGGCCGAACACCACCATGCACAGGCCGTAGATGGCGACGGCCGACAGCATGGTGGGCCCGACGCGGCGCTCCAGCGGCCAGCGCGTGAGCACCGCCGACATCAGCAAGGCTCCCACGGCAGGCGCGCCGCGCAGCAGGCCAAGGCCCCAGGGGCCGACGTGCAGGATGTCCTTGGCGAACATGGGCAGTAGCGCCGTGGCGCCGCCCAGCAGCACGGCGAACAGGTCCAGCGACACGGCGCCCAGCAGGGCCTTGCGCTGCCACACGAATTCCACACCGGCCAGCAGCGCGCGCAGGGTCACCGGCTCGCGGGGCGGCGGTGCATGGTCGTAGCGCAGCGCCGCGATCAGGCCGCAACCGGCGGCGAACAGGCAGGCGCAGGTGGCATAGACCGCCGTGGCGCCTGCCACAAAAATCGCGCCGCCCAGCGCTGGCCCGCCGATGACCGCTGCCTGCGTGCCGGCCGAACTGAAGGCCATGGCGCGCGGCAGCATAGCGGGCGGCACCAGCATGGGGGTAAGCGCCTGCTGCGCCGGCATCTGGAAGGCGCGCGCCACGCCCAGCAGGACCGACAAGGCCAGCAGCAGTTCGCGCGAGACCCAGGCATGGCGCCCTCCTTCGATTTGCCAGCCCTGGGTGGCGGCCATCAGGATCACGGCCACCGCGGCCTGCGTGACCAGGCATCCGGCGATGATGCGGCCGCGGTGCACGCGGTCGGCCACATGGCCCGCCACCAGCGTGAGCAGCAGCGCCGGCACGAACTGGTACAGGCCCACCAGGCCCAGGTCCCAGGCGCTGCCGGTCAGTTCATACATCTGCCAGCCCACAGCCACCATCAGCATCTGGCTGCCGGTGGCGCCGAAAATCCGGCCGAACCACATGCGCATATAGGCGCGCTGGCGGGTGAGTTCCTGGAAGGTATGTGTGGGCATGCGGGGCTGAAGCTTAACAGTGCCGTGCCAACGGTGCTCCCCGGTGTTGGCTTGGGGGAGAACTGAGGATAAAAGTTAGCGCCCCGCCCGCCAGTTAACATGGCGGCATAACTAAAGCACCATACCCCAGGAGGTTTTATGCATCGCATCGTCATCGTTGGAGGGGGCGCCGGAGGCCTGGCGCTGGCCACGCAGCTGGGCAAGCGCCTGGGCAGAAAAGGCCTGGCCGAGGTCACCCTGGTGGACGCCGCCCGCACCCATGTCTGGAAGCCGCTGCTGCACCAGCTGGCCGCCGGCAGCTTCGACACCCATGCCGAGGAGATCGAATACCTGGCGCAGGCGCGCTGGAACCACTTCAAGTTCCGCCTGGGCAGCCTCACCGGCGTGGACCGCCAGAACAAAACGGTGCAACTGGCCGCCAGCCACGACGAGGCCGGCCGCGAGATCACGCCGGCCCAGCAGCTGGCTTACGACACCCTGGTGATTGCCGTGGGCAGCCAGACCAACGATTTCGGCACGCCCGGCGCGGCCGAGCACACCATCAAGCTGGACAGCCCGCAGGCGGCCAAGCGCTTTAACGACAGGCTGATCAACGCCTGCCTGCGCGCGCAAACCGTGCCGCGCATGGCCGGCAGCGGGCGCCTGACAGTGGCCATCGTGGGCGGCGGCGCCACCGGCGTTGAACTGGCCGCCGAGCTGCATGCGGCTGCGCGTGTGCTGGCCAACTACGGCTTTGACCACATCCACCCCGAAAAAGACCTGCAGATCGTGCTGGTGGAAGCCTCGCCGCGCCTGCTGGCCCAGTTGCCCGAGCGCCTCAGCGAATCGGCCATGCGCGAACTGCGCAAGCTCTCCATCGAGGTGCACACCAACGAAAAAGTCGTTGAGGTCACCGCCGACAGCCTGAAGATGGCCAGTGGCAAGGTGGTGCCCGCCAGCATCACGGTGTGGGCCGCCGGCGTGAAGGCGGCGGATTTTCTGCGCAGCCTGGGCGGCCCGCCCGGAAGCGCCGAGGCCCTGGAGACCAGCAAGCTCAACCAGCTGCTTGTCAATGGCAACCTGCAGACCACGCGCGATGCCAGCATTTACGCTTTTGGCGACTGCGCCGCCTGCCAGCAGCCCGACGGCACCTGGGTGCCGCCGCGCGCCCAGGCCGCCTACCAGCAAGCCATGTACCTGACCCGATCGCTGCGCGACCTGATTGCCGGCAAGCCAGTCGCGCCCTTTGTCTTCAAGGACCAGGGCTCGCTGGTGTCGCTGTCGGAGTACTCCTCGGTCGGCAGCCTGATGGGCAGCCTCACCAAGGGCAGCTTTTTTATCGAGGGCCAGCTGGCCAAGTTCATGTACTGGGGCCTGCACAAGCAGCACCAGCTGGCGCTGGGCGGCTTCAAGAAAACCGCCTTGATCACGCTATCGGAAATGCTGGACAGGACACACCGCCCGCGCATCAAGTTGCATTGATAATCGGGGCTACACCCGCCTCTCATCACGCCTTATTCATCACCCGGCACTCATCTCATCAACCTACTGGAGGGAACCATGGCAAAAGGACAGCAAAACAGCAACAAGATGGTCAAAAAGCCCAAGAAGGACAGCTCGCCGCCCAAGCCGGTGTCGCCCGACGCGGTGCGCCCGACCATCGTCACGCAAGTGATCCCGCGCGGCAAGCTCAAGGACAAATAAAACGTGGCAAGCGGCACCGGTGACTTGCCTGCGAATGCCCCGGCGGTTGAACAGCCGGGGAATCCGCTGCATGGCGTGACACTGGAGGCCATCGTCACCGCGCTGGCCAATCACTACGGCTGGGAAGACCTGGGGCGGCGCATCAATATCCGCTGCTTTACCAGCGACCCCAGCGTGGCCTCCAGCCTCAAGTTCCTGCGCAAGACGCCCTGGGCGCGCGAGAAGGTTGAAAGCTTGTACCTCTTCATGCTGCGGGACATCAAACGCAGCGGCCCCACGGTTCACAACTTCCCGCCGCCCAAGCCAAAGACAAAAACCTGAGCCGGGCCATCCGGCATCACTCGTCTACAGTGGGTTCGCAAACAACAGCATCATGGCGATCCCCACCCCGATCAGGAAGTTGGCATCGATCAGCCCGGCCAGCAGGAACATCTTGACCTGCAGCGGCTCCATCATCTCGGGCTGGCGCACGGCGCCCTCCAGGAAGCGCCCGCCCATCGCACCTATGCCCAGGCAAGCGCCTATGGCACCCAGGCCTATGATCAATCCACATGCAATGGCAATGGCACCTGCGTCAGTCATGGTTTCTCTCCTTGGTTGAAAACTTGGTTAAAACTTTGTTGAAACTTGCTTGATGACTGAATCATGAAGGCCGGCCCGCCGCGAAACAATGACGTCCCAGGTAATGGCGTCGCAGCCGACGGCTTCGGCCTGCTGCACGCCGACGACTGCCTGCTGGTGCTGGACAAGCCCGCAGGCCTGCTCGCCGTACCGGGGCGCGGCGAAGGCAAGCAGGACTGCCTGAGCGCCCGTGTGCAGGCGGCTTTTCCCGACGCGCTCGTTGTGCACCGGCTGGACCAGGCCACCTCGGGCCTGATGCTGATGGCGCGCGGCGCGGCCATGCAGCGGGCGCTGAGCCGGGCCTTTGAGAGCCGCGAAGTCCACAAGCGCTATGTGGCCGTGGTGGAAGGTTGCCTGCCATCCCCTGATGACGGTGATGGCGGTGATGGCGGTGATGGCGGTGACGACGGCTGGGGCCTGATAGACCTGCCCATCATCGTGGACTGGCCGCGCCGCCCGCTGCGCATCATTGACAACGAACGCGGCAAGCCCAGCCAGACCCGCTGGCGCGTGCTGGGCTTTGATACAGCGGCGAACACCACGCGCGTGGAGCTCGAACCTGTCACCGGTCGCTCACACCAGTTGCGCGTGCACCTGCAGGCCCTGGGCCATCCCATCCTGGGCGATGCGCTCTATGCCCCTGCCGGGGTGCAGGCCAAGGCGCCACGCCTCCTGCTGCATGCCGCAGCGCTGCGCTTCACGCATCCGGCCAGCGGGCTGGAGATGTCGTTTGAAAGCGCACCCGCGTTTTAGGACGGCAAGCGCCATGGCTGCGCGAGCGCTAACATGCAGCCATGAAACACCTTCCCCACCTCACCCTGATCACAGGCGCATCGCGCGGCATGGGCCTGTCCATGGCACGCCAGCTGCTCAGCGCCGGCCACACGGTGCTTGGCATCTCCCGCACATCGTCGCCCGAGCTGGACGCGCACGCCAGGCACGTGGACGCCACGGTGCTGCAATGGGAGCATGACCTGGCCGACAGCGGCGCCCTGGCCGGCAGACTTGAAAGCTGGCTCAAGGACTCGCAGGCGGAACAAGCCTGGGCCAGCGCCACGCTGATCAACAACGCAGGCGTCATTCCGCAGATCGCCCCGCTGAGCGACATAGGTGCCGAGGACCTGGCCCGCGCGCTGCGCGTCGGGCTGGAGGCTCCGATGCAGATCGCCGCCGCCTTCCTGCGCGCCACCGGCGACTGGAAAGCGCCCCGCAAGGTGCTCAATATTTCGTCAGGCCTGGGGCGCAGGGCCATGGCCTCGCAGGCCGCCTATTGCGCGGCCAAAGCCGGCATGGACCACTTCACGCGCAGCCTGGCGATGGACGAAGCACTGAAGCCGCAGGGCGCCAAGGTCTGCTCCCTCGCGCCCGGCGTGATAGACACCGGCATGCAGGAGCAATTGCGCGCGGCGCCCGCCGAAGCGTTTCCGGACAAGGCCTCTTTCGTGGGCCTGAAGACCGGCGGCTCGCTGACTTCACCGGATGATGCGGCGGCCCGCATCATCGCTTATCTGGCCCGCCCGGACTTCGGAACGAACCCGGTCGCCGACGTCAGGGACTGAGCCCCCAACATTGCCGCTCCGAACGCTGGCCGGCATGAAGCTGGCACAACACAAGAGAAAGGACCCCATGCCATTCGTTCAAATCTCACTGCGCACCGGAAAGCCGCAAGCCTACCGGCAGGCCCTATTCGACAACGTTTACCGCGCGATGCGCGAAACATTCAACGTACCCGAAGACGACCAGTTCATGACCATCACGGAGCATGAGGCCGCAAACTTCCGCTACAGCCCCAGCTATCTCGGCGTCGCCCGCAGCGACGACCTCGTCTACATCCAGATCACCGCGAACAACACCCGGACCGTGGACCAAAAGAAAGCGCTGTACCAGCGGATTGCGGAGCTGCTCGGTGAAAGCCCCGGCATGCGGCCCGAGGATGTGTTCGTGAACATCGTCGAGGTCGCGAAAGAAAACTGGTCTTTCGGCCACGGCCTCGCACAGTACGCTTAGCCCCCACGCTCCCCCACTTCGTGTGGGTCGCGCCCCCCGAGTGGGCCGCCCGCCTGTGGCCCGGCAAAACCGGTTCCACGGCTCATGCTGGTAAAGATAGAGCCCCCACGTTCGCCCACTTCGTGTGGCTCTCTGCCCCCCGAGGGGGCGCTGCGCCTGCGGCCCGGCAAAGCCGGTTCCGCGGCCCCGGCTGGGTTAAGAATTCAGAGAGTACGGGGGGTATTTACCAGTGGGGGCCGAGGGTCCGGCTTCGCCGGCCCCAGGCGCCGCCCCCTGCAAGGGGGGAGCAGGCTACACGAAGTGAGCCTGAACGGGGGTGTTCAATACACCTCCGGTACGACGATATCCTGCGGCACCGGGTTGCGTACATAGTCCTCGTGGCGCACGCGTTCCGGCAGCACGACGGGCGGGTGTTCGGTTTCGCGGTAGGGCATCTGCCCCAGCAGGTGGTGTATGCAATTCAGGCGCGCCTTCTTTTTGTCGTCGGCCTGCACCACCCACCAGGGGGCTTCGGGAATGTGGGTGCGCTCCAGCATGATTTCCTTGGCCTTGGTGTACTCCTCCCAGCGGCGGCGCGACTCGAGGTCCATGGGGCTGAGCTTCCATTGCTTGAGCGGGTCATGGATGCGGCCGAGGAAGCGCAGGTGCTGCTCTTCGTCGGAGATGGAGAACCAGTACTTGATCAGCTGTATGCCGGATCGGCCCAGCATTTTTTCAAACTCGGGCACGGTGCGGAAAAACTCCTCGTACTGCTCGTCGGTGCAAAAGCCCATGACGCGCTCCACACCGGCTCGGTTGTACCAGCTGCGGTCGAATAGCACGATCTCGCCGGCCGCCGGCAGGTGCGAGACATAGCGCTGGAAATACCATTGCGTGCGTTCGCGGTCATTTGGGGCGGGCAGCGCCGCCACGCGGCAGACGCGCGGGTTGAGCCGCTGGGTGATGCGCTTGATGACGCCGCCCTTGCCGGCCGCGTCGCGGCCTTCAAACAGGATGACCACCTTGTGGCCGGTGGCAACCACCCAGTCCTGCAATTTCACGAGTTCGGCCTGCAGGCGAAACAGCTCGCGGAAATAGCGGCGGCGGTATTCCTTGTCCCGGGCCGCATCCTGCAGGGTGCGAGCGTGGTCTTTGCCGATCAGCTCGTCCACGGTGCGGTCTTCGATTTCCATCTCCAGCTCCTCGTCGAGGCTGTCGATCAGGTCATTACGGATACGCCGCATCAGTTCTTCATCGCTGGAAATCAAGGGGTTCTCCCGCAAAAGCCATTAGCTACAAGCCGTAAACCGGCAACACGCCAGCTTAGGAGCCTTCCGTGGCAATTTGATGAAAAGCCCCAGGGCCTTGGTGCAGCCGGCCCGGCGAACGGATGAATCAGGGTTTTTTGAGAATTTCGTAAATCTCGTCCTTGACCTTGAGGCGCCTTTTCTTGAGGTCTTCCAGCGCCTCGTCGGTGATGGCACCCACGCCTTGCTCGTAGCGGGCAATGGCGTGGTTGTCGGTGTCGTACTGGGTGAAGAGGGCGGCAAAGTGCGGATCGGACACCTTGAGGCTGCGCATTTTCTGCAGGTATTCCGGAAACTCGTGCGCCAGGTCGTGATTCAGCAAGTCCATGGGAAGCTCCTTGTTTAACCGGGTAAGCCGGCGGTGAAGGCCGCGGGGAAAGAGCAGCTTAGTCCCGAACCACCAGCACCGGCAAGTGGGCATGCGACAGCACCTGGGCCGTGACACTGCCCAGGACCAGCTTCTCAAGCCCGCGCCGGCCGTGCGAGCCCATGACGACGAGGTCGGCATTGACCGACTCGGCGGTGTCCAGGATGCCGCGGTAGACCGCATGGCCCTCGACGACCGAACCGGTGGCGGTGATGCCCACACCTTCGAAGGCCTGCCTGGCGGCCTTGATGGCCTCGTTGGCCTCCGCCGTGGCCGCGCCCAGGTATTCGGCCTGGCCGTAGGCGAAATCGGTGCCCACGCCGGTGAAGGCATAAGGATCAATCACGTAGATGACCGTCACCTCGGCCTTGAAGGCCTGCGCGATCGCCACGGCATTGCCGATGGCTTTTTGCGAGGTGGCCGAGCCATCCACAGGGACCAGAATGTGCTTGTACATGACGCAATCTCCTTGGAACGTGAACAGGTTCTTGACCCCTGCACAGATTCTCAGGCACTGGCGCCTCCGGGGTCAATGCCTGCCGGTGGGCAGGCGCCCGCCATGGCCGACGCCGTCAAGATGCCGGCCTTGCCATCATTTATAAATCGAGGAGATTCCGGGCGCCGTCAGACAAGGCGCCGAAAACAGCCGGCCCGCGCGGCAAAGCACGCGGGCGGCCTGGGCGGCTTTATTCAGCCTTGATGTTGGCCGACTTGGCCAGTTGCGCGTAGCGCACCAGATCGGATTTGATGAGTGTGGACAGCGCCGCGCCGTTGCCGGACAGAGGCTCGACACCGGCGCCCGAAAGGTTTTCTTTCACGGCGGGCTCGGCCAGCACCTTTTGCACGTCAGCATAGATTTTGGCGACCACTTCAGGCTTCATCTTGGCCGGGCCCATCAGCGCGTACCAGATGGAAAAATCCAGCGGCTTGAGGCCCTGCTCCTCAAACGTGGGCACCTGCGGCATGAGGGCATAGCGTGTGGCGGTCGACACGCCGATCGCGTTGAGCTTGCCGGTCTTGAGGTGGGGCGCGGCGAGGTTGGCGCTCAATATGGCAAGTTGCACCTGGCCGCCCACCACGTCGGTCAGGGCCGGGGCGCAGCCCTTGTAGCCTACATTGGTGGCGCTGACGCCGGACTTCTGCTTGACCAGCTCCATCACGAAATGCTGCGGCGTGCCGACGCCGCAGGAGCCGTAGCTCAGCGCCGCAGGGTTGGCCTTGGAATAGGCCACCAATTCCTTGAGGCTGGTGATGTTGGTGCCCTGGTGCGATACCAGCGCGATCGGCGTGAGGCCCAGCAGCATGATGGGCGTCAGGTCTTTTTCGGGATCGTAGTTGAGCTTGCCGTTGACTGCCGGGTTGACCACCATGGTGCTGTTTTGCAGCAGCAGCGTGTAGCCGTCCGGCGGCGCGTGCACCACGGCCTCGGTGCCGATGTTGCCCGAGGCGCCCGCGCGGTTGTCCACCGCAACGCCCTGGCCCCACAGGGCCTGCAGGCGTGCGCCTATCTGGCGCGCCAGGATGTCGGAGCCGCCGCCCGTGCCGTAGGGAACTATCACGCGCACGGCGCGCGACGGGTAGTCCTGCGCGAGTGCCTGGCCGGCGCCCAGGCAGCTCAGGGACATCAGGGCGGCAAGCGCCAGCAGTCGGTGGAATTTCATGGTGTGCCTTTTGCGTTTGTCGCGAGTGACGAAGGGACTACTCAACGGCGCCGACAGCCCGGCTCCACAGCTCCCAGGGCCGCATCACCTGGCCTTCGTTGGTGTTCATGGCCTTCTCGGCTTCTTCGGGCGTCAGGAATTCAATCGGACCCAGGGCGCTGGCGCTGAGCTGCAGTTTGGCGTTTTCTTCGGTATAGACGGCGCGGTAGACCGCGCGCTCCAGCGAGGGCGCCACCACGGTGGAGCCGTGGCCGCGCATCAGCACGCAGCTGTGCTGGCCCAGCGCCCTGGCCAGGTCCTTGCCCAGGCCCATGTCGCGGATCAGCAGGTCGGTGTTGCCGTTGGATTCGCGGATGTCATACAGCGATGAACCGCTGCCCAGGAAGCCGCTCATGTGGAAAATGGGTCGCAGGCGCTGGCCCGTCACGCCGAAAGGAATCACGCTGGGTGAATGGCTGTGAACCACCGCCATGACGTCGGGCCGCGCGCGGTAGATCTCGCCGTGGATAAAACGCTCAAGGTAGGAACGCAGCGTGGATTCGCCCGCCAGGTCGCCATTGAGGTCGTAAGCCAGGATGTCGGCTTTTTTGACCAGGCCCGGCGCGCGGTTGCATGACAGCAAAAAGTGCCCAGGCGACTTGTCGTGCCGCACGCTCACATGACCGAACCCGTCGACCACGCCCTGCTGGTAGAGGATGCGGTTGGCGACGACTAGCTTTTCGACAAGCGCGGGGTCGGGTGCGGGAAGCGTCATGCGGTCTCCTTATCGGCAATGGAGCAATGGCCAGCGAGGCCATTTAGTAAGCACACATATTACATCCGCAATTTTCCACGCAAAGATGAAAAACAAAGGGTAAACCCACCCTGTTCCATGAATCGCCGGGCGCTCGCCCTGGCTCCGGGCGCGCCGGGGCCGGCGTCAGGGCTCGATCTTGACGCCCTTCCAGAAGGCGATGTGGCCCTTGATGTTCTCGGCCTCGGGCTTGGGGTCGGGGTAATACCAGGCGGCGTCGGTGTTCATCTCGCCGTTGACCAGCAGCGAGTAATAGCTGGCCTGCCCTTTCCAGGAGCACATGGTGTGGTGGTTGCTGAAGGTGATGTAGTCGCGGTTGACCGAGGTCTCGGGGAAGTAGTGGTTGCCTTCCACCACCACGGTGTCGTCGCTTTGCGCAATCACTGCGCCGTTCCAGATGGCTTTCATGGGAATGTCTTTCTGCGGGTGCAAATACGGATGCGAATCGGGGGAAACAGGGCCCAATGCTACGCTCCCCGCGACAGGCTCGCGAACCCGGGGTTTATTCCCGCCGCCGCGCAAAGGCGCGACCGGATGGCGCGCAGAAAAAAGCCGGCGACGCGCACCGGCTTTTTATCGAAGCTTGAGGAAAGCCCGGCCCTCAGTCGTGGCCCTTGCCATGCTTCTCGCCACGGCCCTGGTCGTCGTCATGGTGGCCCCTGTGCTTGTTTTTCTTGTGCTTGCCGCGTTCAAAGTCCTCGTCACCCTGGACTTTCACAAAATACACAGGCTGTCCGCAGGCGTTGTACTTCGCGCAGTGCTTGGACCACTTCTTCGCATGGCCCGGGGGCACATGCAGGTACAGCGGCGGCTGCTGCACCACCACCGCCGGGCGCTGGATGATGACGGGCTGCGCATAAATCAGCGGCGGCGGAGGCGCGTTGCCGATTTCGATCCGGCCGTAAACACCGGGTGACAACGCGCCTTCCACCGTGGCGGTCGCGTAGGGGCCCGCGGCCATGACAGCACCACCTGACAAAGCTGAGGCCGCAACAAGGCCACCCAGCAGCAATCTTTTGAGGGTTTTCATAGGTTTTCTTTCTTGCAATGAGCAGGCCGCAAGTTGCGACGCTCTTAATCCGGCAGGGGCCGCGGAACCGGCCTTGGCCTGTCCTGAGCTTGTCGAAGGGTCGAAGGGCCGGGCCGCAGGCGCAGCGCCCCCGAGGGGCTGGAGCCTGCGGCTCCAAAGCTGCTTGAGCAGCTTTGGACAGGCGACAGAGGCGAAGTGAAAAGCGTGGCGGGCTCTTTAAGCCGCCATGCGAAGGTTCTTGCCTTCGACAATCACTTTGGAGCCAACGGCCACAGCGCTGGAGAGCTCCATGTTGCGGACCGAGCCGTCGTCCATGCGCACGCGCACTTCATACACGGTGACCTTCTTCATGTTCTTTTCAATCTGGTTGCCGGCAAAGGCGCCGCCGGCCACACCAAGCACGGTCATGGCCGTCTTGCCGTTGCCGCCGCCCATCTGGTTGCCCAGCAGGCCGCCAACCACACCGCCGGCGACGGTGCCCAGGCCAATGGTGGTGTTACCGACGTCAACGCCATTGACCTTGCCCTGGCGCTGCACCGGCGTCACGGCTTCCACCGTGCCGCAGGCCTGGCAGACATTGGCCCGCGGCGAAGCCTGGGCGACGACGGTCGGCGTGCTGTGCGGCTTGGCGGCTGGCGCTTTGGATGTGTCCGCCGCCAGTTTCGCGGTCTTTGCGGGTTCATTGGCGGGGGCGTATTCCGACACGCCCTGCTGCGCGTCGGAGCGGTTGACCACCAGCGCAGCGGCCAGGGCCATGACAGTCACGCCGAGCACGGCAATGATGGCGACGAGCGCCTTGCTGTGTTGCAGGCGTTGGGCAAAGCCCGGCTGCGAGGCGGGAACAACTTGATTCTGGGTATCCATGGTGGAACTCCTCTTTCTTGGTAGGGGAGTCCCAGTTGTAACCACGCCCTTGGATACATGCTGTAGGACGAAGTGACATTCGTAAGGAAAGCTTTCCGCATCGCGCTGAAAGCGTGCGTTTATTCGCACTTTCACCCGCCTTCATTCAGGCGTCACGCGGCCTTCACCCGCGCTTTACACGCCTCCGTGGGGATGCGTCGGGTCCACCCAGAGCACGGTGTCGGGCTTCTCGACCGGCTCGATGTCGAGGTTGACGGCCACCGCCTCGCCGTCGCTGCGGCACAGCACGCACTCCAGCACTTCGGTCGGGCTGGCATTGATTTCCTGGTGCGGCACATAGGGTGGCACGTAAATGAAATCGCCCGGGCCCGCTTCAGCAGTGAACTCCAGGCGCTCGCCCCAGCGCATGCGGGCCTTTCCGCGTATCACATAGATCACGCTCTCAAGGTGGCCGTGGTGGTGGGCGCCGGTCTTGGCGTCGGCATGGATGGTGACGGTGCCGGCCCACAGCTTTTGCGCGCCCACGCGCGCGAAGTTGATGGCGGCGCGCCTGTCCATGCCCGGCGTCTGCGCGGTGTTGCCGTCAAGCTGATTGCTGGCGATCACGCGCACGCCGTCATGCTTCCAGGGCGGGTCGGCCTGTCCCTCAGCGTGCGGGTGCGTATGTCCAGGGCCGTGGGAATGGTCGTGGTCGTGGGGATGGTGTGGAAGCGTAGGGTCTTTGCTCATGCCACCAGCGTACACCAGCAGCACTTCATCCGTCCACAATCCGTCCGGGCAAGTTTGGCGCCGCTTACTTGTAGCGCTCGCGCGCCAGGGCCGCACCCTGAGCCAGCGCCTGCAGTTTTTTGAGCGCCACTTCGCGGTCCATGGGCGCCAGGCCGCAGTTGGTGCAAGGCAGCAAACGGTTCTTGGGCACATACTGCAGTGCCTTGCCAATCGTGTCGGCCACCTGTTCCGGGGTTTCGATCTCATCGCTGGCCACGTCGATCACACCGACCATCACGTCCTTGCCTTCGAGCAGCGCCATCAAATGCGGCGGCACATGCGAGTGGTAGCACTCCAGGCTCACCTGCTGGATGCTGCTTTTGGCCAGCGCCGGGAACACGGTCTCGTACTGCCGCCATTCCTCGCCCAGCGAGGCCTTCCAGTCAGTGTTGGCCTTGATGCCGTAGCCGTAGCAGATGTGCACCGCCGTCGTGCAGGTCAGGCCCCGGGCGGCGACTTCCAGCGCCTTCACGCCCCAGTCGGCCGCGTCCTTCATGTAGACGTTGAAGGCCGGCTCGTCGAATTGGATGATGTCCACGCCGTCGGCCTGCAGGGCCAGCGCTTCCTGGTTCAGCAGTTCGGCGAAAGCCATGGCCATCTTGACCTTGTCGCCGTAGAAGCGGTCGGCCACGGTGTCGACAATCGTCATGGGGCCGGGCAAGGTGAACTTGATTTTTTTGCCGGTGTGGGCGCGCAGCAACCGCGCCTCGGCGGCGTGCACACGGCCCTTGAGCTTCAGCGCGGCCACCACCTGCGGCACCATGGCGTCATAGCGGTTGTCGCGTATGCCCATCTTGACCTTGTGCTCGAAGTCTATGCCCTCAACCTGCTCGAGAAAGCCGTGCACAAAATGCTGGCGCGACTGCTCGCCGTCACCGATCACGTCCAGGCCCGCGTCCTCCTGCGCTTTGATCCACAGCAGCGTGGCGTCGGCCTTGGCCTGTTGGAGTTCCTCGCCTTCGGCTTTCCACTGCGGCCAGAGTTTTTTGGTTTCGGAGAGCCAGGCCGGTTTGGGCAGGCTGCCGGCGATGGTGGCACTGAAAAGCGGTGTCGCGGAAGGCGTTTTCATTCACTGTTCCTTGTTATCTCAATGTTTGTCAAATGCGGGCCATTTTCCACCAGGTTCTACCGTAGCCTAGCGGTACAGGTCCGCGCGGCCGCCCAGCGAGGTCAGCACGGCGCCCAGAAAGCTGTTGCGCTCCACCATGATGTTGCCGGGTACGTCGGCCGTTTTCAAAGCCGAGGTGATGACGACAACGATCTTCGACTCCGGCTGCACGATCAGCTCCTGCCCGAACAGGCCCCGTGCCTGGAAAGTGCGCGTGCGGTAGGGATACAGCCAGGCCTGGTAGCCGTAGCCGAAATACGGCGTCGCCTTGCGCGGCAGCAGGTAGTCGGGTTGGCGCTGCGGGTCGGTGGCGTCCAGCACGAACTCGCGCGGGACCAGCTCCCGGCCGTTCCACATGCCGTCGGCGGCCAGCAGCATGCCCAGGCGGCCGTAGTCGCGCAGCGTGGCATTGATGCAGCAGTTGCCCGCCTCCAGGCCGGAACGGTCGACCAGCCAGGACGCATCCGATTCAGCGCCCATGGGCTGCCAGATTTTTTCCGACAGGTAGGCCGCGAGGTCGCGCTTGATCGCGCCGCGCAGGACGACCCCCAGCACGAATGTCTCGGCGGAGTTGTAGTTGAAGGCCGTGCCCTGGGGCCGCTCCGATTCCTTGACCCAGGAAACGGCGCTGACGCCGCCGCGGCCGCGCTGGTAGAAAGATTCGGCGGCAAGGGTGGCGCCGTCGGTGGTCACGCCCGGCATCACCTTGTCGTTCCACTTCACGCCGGAAGACATGCGCAGCAGGTTGCGGATGGTGACGGGCGCCCAGGCCGAACCTTTGAGCTCCGGGGCGTATTTCTCCGCCGTATCGTCGAGCGAGGCGATATGGCCCTCGCGCTGGGCGATGCCCACCAGCAAGGCCGTCACGCTCTTGGCCATCGAGAACGAGGCCAGCCTGTGGGCGGCGGTGCGATCGTACTGATAGCGCTCGAGCACGACCTTGCCGTCCTTGAGGATCAGCAGGCCAGTGATGCGCTGGCGCGCGAGCAGGTCGTCCACGGACAGGCGCTGGTTGTCGTAGGTGTAGGTGATCGCGGGCGCCGCCTCGTGCGCAGGCAGTGGCGTTCCCGGCGCGGTCTTGACGGTGCGGGGCCAGAACACCTTTTCCATGTTGCTGAAGGTGCCGATCTTGTATTCCTCGGTGAACAGGCTGAAGGAGGGCCCCAGGCGCTGGTATGGATAACCCCCGGCCTTGCCCAGGGCCTGTTCATCCGGTGCGGCCAGCGCGGCGCCGGCGACGCAGGCCATTATCAAAATCAAAGCGACAGGCGCCAATGGGCGATGCACACGCATGGGTATCCAGGTTGGTTGTCCACCCTGCGGCTTCAGAAAAACTCGCGGGCCAGCAGTTCATAGGAGCGGCGGCGGGCCACTGGGTCATGGGCCCAGGTGATCACCACCAGTTCGTCAACCTCCAGTGTATGGGCCAGCGCCCGCAGTTTGGCCGCGACTTGCGGGCCGCTGCCGACCAGCGCGTTGGACCTGAGTTTCTCGGCCTCCACCTGCTCGGCTGCCGTATAGGTGCGCTGAGCCACCTCTTCGGGCGAAGGCAGCGCGGCCAGCGCGCCGCGGTTGCGGTCGATCTTCCAGCGCTCCCGGCTCGAGAAGTGGTGCCAGGCTTCAGCCTCCGTATCCGCCGCCAGCGCCCAGACGCAGAGTACGGCCTGCGCTACGGGATGGCGCGGGCTGGGCCGGTAGTTGGTGCGGTAGAGCTCAAGCGCCTGCTCCGCGCCCTGGCCGTCGGTAATGAAGTAAGCGAAGGCATACGGCAGGCCGTAATGCGCGGCCAGCTGCGCGCCGTAATCGGAGCTGCCCAGCATCCACATCTCGGGCGTGGTCGGGCCCATGGGGTTGGCCGTCACGCCGCGGCCCGGGTGGCCTTCGGGCAGGTCAATGCCGGCAAGCCAGGCCTGCAGCTCGCGCACCTGGATCGGAAAATTCTCGGCCGACTGGCGCGGGTCGCTGCTCAAGAGCCGCGCCGTACGCATGTCCGAGCCCGGCGCCCGGCCCACGCCCAGGTCGATGCGGCCCGGCGCGATCGCCTCCAGCACGCGGAACTGCTCGGCCACCTTGAGCGCCGCATAGTGCGGCAACATCACGCCGGCTCTGCCCACGCGTATGCGGCTGGTGGTCGCGGCGACAGCGGCCATCAGCACCTCGGGCGCGGAGCCGACAATGGTGGGATGGCTGTGGTGCTCGCTGAGCCAGAAGCGGCGGTAGCCCAGCGCCTCGCAGTGGCGCGCCAGTTGCAGGGTTTCACGGACGGAGGCGTCTTCCGTGCGGCCGCTGACGGCGACGGACTGGTCGAGGACGGAGAGGCTGATCATGGGCAAAACTATAGCCAGACCCCTTAAATCCCGCTCGGCAAAGGTTACCCCTGCGCGGCTCTGTTCCAATAGAGGGTTCGTTCCCGTCCAGACCCGAGATAAAGAAGTACATCCTATGGCACTCAAAGCCACTATTTACAAAGCCCAGCTGGCCCTGTCCGACATGGACCGCAATATCTACGCCGACCACAGCGTGACGATCGCGCGCCATCCCTCGGAGGCCGACGAACGCATGATGATCCGCCTGCTGGCCTTCGCGCTCAACGTGCCGGCCGACGACAAGAACGGCAACCTCGAATTCGCCAAAGACTTGTGGGACGTGGACGAGGCGGCGCTCTGGCACAAGGACTACACCGAGCAGATCCTGCACTGGATAGACGTGGGCCAGCCCGACGACAAGCGCCTGATGAAAGCGGCCGGCCGCGCCGAGAAAGTCAGCGTCTACAGTTTTGCCAGCAGCACCCCGGTCTGGTGGAAGAACATCGAAACCAAACTCACGCGCGCCGCCAACCTGACCGTCTGGCAGATCGACTCGGCCGAAAGCCAGGCGCTGGCCAAGCTCGCCGAACGCAGCATGCAGTTGCAGGTGACGGTGCAGGACGGCACGGTGTGGATGAGCACGGCGCTGGGCTCGGTGGAAATCACGCCGCGGCGGCTGACGGCCGGCGAATAGAACTACGCCGCCGGAGAGTCCTCGGCCTTCGTATCCTGTTGCTGGCCCTGGTGCTGGCCCTGGTGCTGGTAGGGCGGCAACTTCGCGCCGCAGTGAAAGCAGAAATCCGCCTCGGGCAGGTGGCCTTCGGTCAGGCATTCATGGCAGGTGCGCGTGGTCGGCAAGGGTAGCCGATGCAGGCGCCGCTCCGCCGCCATCTCGGCCGTGACGATGCCGGTGGGCACGGCCAGGATGCCCCAGCCCAGCAACATCATGAAAGACGAGATCAGCCGGCCCAAATCGGTCTTGGGCGTGATGTCGCCAAAGCCCACGGTGGTGACGGTGCTGATGGCCCAGTAGACAGAAGTCGGGATGCTGGTAAAGCCGTTGGACGGCCCTTCGACCACATACATCACCGTGCCCATCACCAGCACCATCATCACCACGGCCGATAAAAATACCAGAATCTTGCGCCCGCTGGCGGCCAGCGCCCGGCCCAGTGACTGATATTCGGCCACATAGGCCGCGAGCTTGAAGATGCGGAACACGCGCAGCAGCCGCAACACGCGCACGTCGATAAGTGCGTGCAGCTCGGGAAAGAACAGCGCCAGGTAGGTCGGCAGCACGGCAATCAAATCGATGATGCCGAAAAAGCTGGTCGCATACTGCAGCGGCTTGCGCACGCAAAGCAGCCGCGCCACATATTCGGCGGTAAACAGCAGCGTGAAGATCCATTCGACCACCGCAAACGTCCGTCCATGGGAAACATGGATGGACTGCACGCTGTCGGCCATCACCACGGCGATGCTGACCAGGATGAGGGCGATCAGCGCCTTGTCGAACAGCCGGCCCGCACGGGTGTCGGCCTCAAAGATGATGGTGTACAGGCGCAACCGCCAGCCGGCCAGCGGCTTGTCGTCGAAGTCCTGCAATGTGGGCGGGGCGGGTTTGGCCATGAGCAGAGAAGGAGACTAAAGCGGTGCCGATGCTCAGGCCGTGGCCTGGCGATACCGCTCCCACGCGTCTGGCGTGGGTGTAGTGCTGGCGCCGGCTTGCTGCGGCAGGCTGAAGTGGCCGTCCACCACCTGGGCGGGCTCCAGAAAGCAGTCCTTGATCCACGGAATGTATTCGAGCACCGCGCAGGCCGGGTGCGCATGGTTCAGGTGCACATGCACCTGGCTCATGTCGCCCGCGTGCGGCGCCACCGGCAAGCGGAAGGAATGCGCGGTGTCGCAGACCCGCAGCACCTCGGTGATGCCGCCCATGCGCGTCACGTCGGGCTGCACCCAGTGGATGGCCTCCTGGTGGAAGAATTCGGCGAAGGCATCGTGGGTGTAGAGCTGCTCGCCCAGCGCGACGGGAATGGTGGTGCCGCGCGCGAGCTGCGCATGGCCTTTCACGTCGTCGTACCAGAGCGGCTCTTCAATCCAGTACAGGTCAAAGGCTTCGGCGGCGCGGCAAAAACGCTGGCAGGTGGGCAAGTCCCACTTGCCGTTGCCGTCGGTGGCCAGGGTGATGGACGGGCCTATGGCGCGGCGCACCGCTTCCAGGCGTTTGAGGTCGCGGTCCACGCTGGAGCCGATCTTGACCTTGATGCCGGTAAAGCCCTCATCCACCGCTCGCTTCGCGCCGGCCACGAGTTGCTCGTCGGGGATGCTGAGCCAGCCGATGTCGGTGTTGTAGGCCCGAACCTTGTCGCGCACCTGGCCGCCCAGCAGCTTCCACAGGGGCACACCCGCGGCCTTGGCTTTGAGGTCCCACAGCGCGATGTCAATGGCGGCCTGCGACAGCGTGGTGATGCCGGCCCGCCCCACCCACTGCAGGGCGGGGTTGCGCGCGAGCTTGAGCCACAGGCGGTTGGTGTCCAGCGCATCCTCGCCGATCAAAAGCGGCGCGTGGCAGGTTTCAATGCAGCGCGTGATCAGCTGGTCGCTCGGCAAATGCGCATGGGTTCCGGTGAAACCGTAGCCGCTCAGGCCCTCGTCGGTGTCTATCTGCGCTCCGACCACACCCCAATGTGAGATGGTGTGTGTGCTGTCGGCGATCTGGGAGCCCGTGACGGGCACGTGCAGGATGAAGGGCTTGACCGAGGTGATTTTCAAACGGGCTCTCCGAAAAACAGGGCATGCCGGCCCGGGTGTTCAAGACCCGCCTTGCTCGGCCTCCTGCAGCGCGCGCCACATGACCTTGCCCGAGCCGCTCTTGGGCAGCGCATCGACAAACTGCACCACGCGCGGGTATTTGTAAGCCGCCATGTTATCCCGGCACCAGCTGATGATGTCTTCCTCGCTGGTATTGCCCTTGGCGGCGGGGCGCAGCACCACCACGGCCTTGACGGTTTCGCCGCGGTAGGCATCCTTGGTACTGATGATGCAGGCCTCCTGGATGGCCGGGTGTTTGAACATCAAGGCCTCCACCTCCGCCGGCCAGACCTTGAAGCCCGAGGCGTTGATCATGCGCTTGAGCCGGTCGGTGATGAAGAAGTAGCCCTGCTCGTCCATGCGGCCCAGGTCGCCGGAGCGAAAGAAACGCTTGCCGTCGAGTTCGATGAAAGCCTGCTCCGTCGCGTCCGGGCGCTTCCAGTAACCCTGGAATATTTGCGGCCCGCTCATGATGATTTCGCCCTGCTCGCCCTGCGGCACTTCCTTGAGCGTGATCGGGTCGATCACGCGCGAGTCGCAACTCATGAAGGGCACGCCCAGGCATTGCTGCTTGGTGGCGTCGTAGGGGTTGCTGTGCGAGGGCGCGGCCGTTTCGGTGAGGCCGTAGCCCTCTGCAAAACGCAGGCCGTATTGCTCCCACAGGCGCTGGGCCACGGCCTGCGGCATGGCCGCGCCGCCACCGCCGATGTAGACCAGGCTGCTCAGGTCAAAGCTTGCGAAGTTAGGGCTGGCCAACAGGTCGATCACCATGGTCGGGATGTTGGTCCAGTGCGTCACGCGCCAGCGCGAGATCAAACGCCCGGCCAGCTCACGGTCCCAGCGCGGCATGATGACCAGCGTCGCGCTGCCGTAGATGGCCGCATGCATCACCGACACCATGCCGGTGATATGGAACATGGGCACCACCGACAAGGTCACGTTCTCGAAGGTGCTGCCGCCCCACAGGCAACTGGCCACCGCGTTGTGCATGATGCTGGCGTGCGTGTGCATGCAGCCCTTGGGCAGGCCGGTGGTGCCGCTGGTGTAGGGCAGCACGGCCAGGTCTTGTGGCGTGGCGGTGTGTGGGGGCAACTCGCCCGCCTTGAGCGCCGTATCCGCCGTTGCATCGGCCCAGTCCATCACGCTGCCGCCTTCAAGCACAGGCAGTTCGTGGCGCGTGCCCAGCCATTCGCGCCAGGCCGGCGGCATGGCCATATCCCCATCATGCTTCTCGCCCTCGCCTTCCGCAGCCAGGTCAAAAGCGTCGCTGTAATGGGTGACCACCATGTGCGCCAGCCGCTCGCCGGGCGCCAGCTGCGCATTGGCCCGGGCGAGTTCGGCGGCCAGGTCAGCCGCCGTGATAGCGACTTTGGCATCGGGGTCGGTGATGTAGTGCTTGAGCTCCTCGGCCCGGTTCATGGGGTTGACGGGCACGACCACCGCGTTGGCACGCAGGATCGCAAAATGCGCGATCACCCACTGCGGGCAGTTCTGCATGTTGAGCACCACGCGGTCGCCGCTGCGCACACCCAGGCTGTGCAGCGTGGCGGCCAGGCGCTCAGCCTGTCGCATGACTTCGCCGTAGCTGAACACGCGGTTGAAGAACACCAGCGCGGGCTTGTCCGGAAACCGCAGCGCGCTGACCGCGAGGTTGTGCCACAGCGAGGTCGCCGGCGGCGTGATGCTGTGCGGCAGGCGTTTGGGCCAGACCTGGTGGTGCAGCGTGTGCGAGGTCGCGGCGGGAACGGCCTGGCCGGTGTCGGAATCGAAGGTCAAGAAGGGCTCCAGGCAATGCGGGTTCTGGCCACAGCCTACCCCGAGCAAGCGGAGCCCACATCCGGGAAGCTCCCGATAAAACGCTGTCACTTGAGCGACCGGTGCTCACTATGATGAAACGGCGCCGCGTGTTCTCGCTCGAGGCAGCGGCGATTCCGCCGCACGTGCTTGCTCGCCGGACACCAAGTATCACTTACACGCGGAAACAAACCCAACAGGAGACTTCATGAATCGCTTCCTCGCCCTGCCCCGCAACGTTCTCGCCACGCTGGCCATCGCCGCACTGACGACCTCCTCGGCCATGGCGGCCTTTCCCGACAAACCGATCCGCGTCGTCATTGGCTTCCCCGCGGGCGGCCCGCTGGACCAGCATGCAAGGCTGCTGACCGAACGGCTGCAGGCCGTGCTGGGCCAGCCCATCGTGATCGACTACAAGTCAGGCGCAGGCGGCACCGTGGGCGCGCAAGACGTGATGAAGGCCGCGCCCGACGGCTACACGCTGATGCTGGCCAATACCGGCGTGATGGTCATCAACCCCGCGCTGTACAGCAAGCTGCCCTACAGCACGCTCAAGGACTTCACGCCCATCGCGCGCACCGCCATGCAGCCGCTGGCCCTGCTGGTCAACCCCAAGCTGCCGGTGAGCAACCTGCAGGAATTTGTCGCCTACGCCAAGGCCAGGCCGGGCCAGGTCAACTACGGCTCGGCCGGCAACGGCGGCATCAGCCACCTGGTTCCCGAGATGTTCAAAAACGCCACCGGGCTGTTTATGGTCCACATTCCCTACCGCGGCAGCGCCCCGGCCTTTACCGACCTGATGGCCGGCCAGGTGCAATTCATGGGTGAATCGATTCCGCAGGCGGCGAACTACCACAAGCAAGGCAAGGTGCGCGCACTGGCGGTCACCAGCAAGGAGCGCAATCCTGCCCTGCCGGATATCCCGACCGTCATCGAATCGGGCATCAAGGGTTTTGAAGTGGTCGGGTTTTACGGTTTTCTCGCACCGGCCGGCCTGCCCAAGGACGTGACCGCCAAACTCAGCGACGCCTTCAAGCAGGTGATGAGCAACCCGGACATCCGCAACCGCATGGTGACGCAGGGCGCCGACCCGGCTTTTATGGGCAGCGAGGAGTTCACGCAGTTCCTGGCCGCCGAGATGCCGCGCTGGGCCCAGGCCGTCAAGGCCTCCGGCGCCAAGATGGACTGAAGAATCCCGGCGAGTTAATCCCCATTCTGGTGCAACCGGCCACCCAAAAAGCCGCAAGCCGGTGCGCGGGCACGCCAGTCGGGTGCACATATCTTGCATACCAAATGGTCATAAACACAACAAAAATCACGCTGAACGGGGTAAGTTCTAGGTACAAAAATAAGTAGAAAGGTTAGGCTGACAAGGTCGATGGCGTAACCGGACAGACCCTTCAGGAAACCGTGCAGGCCCTCATAAGCTGCTTCTTTTTGCAGCAAAGACGGCCTCCCAATTTTTCGGCCAAAGAATGGCCCAGGATTGGCACAAGACTTGCACGCAAGATTTCACATTGGGGTCATCGACGCAGATCAGTATGACTTTTTCAACTCAAGGACAGTGCCATGACTTCACGTAAATTTCTGCTTTCGATGAGCCTGACGGCTCTTTCGCTCTTGTCGAGCTTCGGCGTCCATGCGCAAACCGCCCTGGACACCATCCTGAAGAACAAGAAAATCACCATCGCGGTTCCGCCCGACTTTCCGCCTTATGGCTCCATGGGCGCGGACTTCAAGATCCAGGGCCTGGACGCCGACGTGGCCAACTACATTGGCGCCAAGCTTGGCGTGGCTGTCGACCTGATTCCGGTCACCAGCGCCAACCGCATTCCTTACCTGCAGACCAAAAAAGCATCGCTGGTGATCGCCACCCTGGGCAAAAACCCGGACCGCGAAAAGCAGATTGATTTCGCCGCCGCTTATTCGCCCTTCTTCCAGGCAGTCTTCGGCGCCCGGACACTCACGATCAAGAGCTTCGCCGACCTGGCGGGGAAAACCGTCGGGGTGACGCGCGGCTCCGTCGAGGACGAGGAACTCAACAAGCTGGCCCCATCGGGTACCGACATCCGCCGCTTTGACGACAACTTCAAGACGGTGAACGCCTTCACCGCCGGCCAGGTGCAGCTGATTGCCACGGGCGCCTCTGTTGCCGGCAACATCATGAGCAAGAGCCCGCAGCTGCGCACCGAGTACAAGCTGCTGCTCAAGGAGAGCCCCAACTACATCGGCGTGCCCAAGGGAGAAGACTCGCTTCGCCTGGCCGTCAACGGGATCATTGCCGAAGCCAAGAAAAACGGCGACCTGGACAAGATCGCCCTCAAATGGCTGGGCCGTCCCGCAGGCGATCTGCCGCAATAAATTGATGTAACGGGGGAGGCGGCCCTCCTGCCACCCCCGAGTAAACCCCAATTTGATATACAAAACTTGTATACAAATTTTGAGTTAACTGATCTACATTTATTCCATGGCCACTGCCCCCGACATCAGCAACCGCATCATTGAAGCTGTCATGGCGCAAAAGCTCGCGCCGGGTTCGCGCCTGGGCGAGCAGCAGCTCGCCATGCTGTTTGACTGCAGCCGCACCATCGTGCGCGAGGCCCTGACCCGGCTGGCGGTGCGCGGCATTGTCACCGTCAGCAGCCGGCGCGGCTGGTATGTGATCGAGCCGTCGGAGGAAGAGGCGCGTGAAGCCTTTGAAGCGCGCCGCGTGATCGAGATGGGCTTGATCCGCTGCACCACCGAGGTCAGCAAGCCCGCCATCAAGCAGCTCAAGAACCACCTCACCCGCGAGAAAGCCGCCATCAAGGGCGACGACGTGGGCCTGCGCAGCTTTTTGCTGGGCGACTTCCATGTCTGCCTGGCCGAATGCCTGGGCAACAGCCTGCTGGCCGACACCTTGCGCGACTTCACCGCGCGCACCACCCTGATCGCCATGCTCTACCAGTCCTCGCACGACGCGGAGCAGTCCTGCGACGAGCATGTGCTCATCGTGCAGGCCCTGGAAAAAGGCGACCTGGCGAAAGCCGAAAAACTCATGCAGGCGCATATCGGCAGCGTGCAGGCGGCGCTCAAGCTGCAGGCCGCCGGCGGCGACCCGCTGGCGCAGCTGCGCAGCGCGCTGAGCCCGCTTGACGCGCAAGCCCAGGCCGGCAAGCCGGGGGCTGCCGCATCTTCCCGTGTTCGAAAAGCCGGCCGCAACACGGCCAAACCCTCTGACGATTCCTCAACCTACCTTGGAGCCCTGCTATGAAGTCCAGCAAACGCGTTTTCTCTTTCGCCCTCGCCGCAGCCGCCGTGCTGGCCGCCTCCGGCGCCCATGCGCAGACCGCGCTGGACGACATCATGAAGGCCAAGGAAATCAAGATCGCCATCCCGACCGACTTCCCGCCCTACGGCATGGTCGGCACCGATCTCAAGCCCCAGGGACTGGATGTTGAGATGGCCGGCTACATCGCGCAAAAACTCGGCGTCAAGGTCGAACTCGTTCCCGTGACCAGCGCCAACCGCATCGCCTACCTGCAGACCAAGAAGGCCGACCTTGTGATCTCCACGCTCGGCAAAACCCCGGAACGCGAAAAAGTCATCGACTTCACCGCCGCCTACACGCCCTTCTTCCAGGCCGTGTTCGGTCCCAAGAGCATGACCGTGAAGTCTTTTGCCGACCTGTCGGGCAAGACTATCAGCGTCACGCGCGCCGCCATCGAAGACCAGGAACTGAGCAAGGTCGCGCCTGCCGGCACGGACATCAAGCGCTTTGAAGACAACAACACCACGGTGTCGGCCTACACCGCCGGCCAGGTGCAGCTGATCGCCACCGGCGCATCGGTCGCGGGCAACATGATTGCCAAGAACCCGCAACTCAACACCGAGTACAAGCTGCTGCTCAAGGACTCCCCCAACTTCATCGGGGTTGCCAAAGGCGAAGACAAGCTGCGCATGAAAGTCAATGAAATCATCGCCGAGGGCAAGAAGTCGGGCGACCTCGACAAGCTGGCCATGAAGTGGCTGGGCCGTCCCGCAGGCGATCTGCCCCAATAACTGTTGCACACCCCCGTTGCGGTTCGCTTCGCGTAACCGCCTCCCCCTTGCAGGGGGCGCCGCTCGTGGCCCGGCAAAGCCGGTTCCACTGCGGCTGCTGGTTTGACCGAAATTAAGGCAGCCCTTTTCTACAAGAAGTAATCCAGATGCGTGTCGAACTTGATTTCATGAGCGTGCTGTCGCAATGGCCGCTGCTGGCCACGGGCGTCGTCTGGACGCTGGGCCTGACGGCTATTTCGTCGGTGGCCGGTGTGTTGGTGGGCATGGCCTTTGCCTGGGCGCGCGCCAGCGGGCCGGCCTGGCTGCGCTGGGTGGTGGGCACTTACGTCGAGTTGATACGCAACACGCCTTTCATCGTCCAGCTGTTCTTCATCTTCTTCGGCCTGCCGGCCCTGGGCTTCAAGCTCTCGCCCGAAGTCGCGTCGGTGCTGGCCATGGTGATCAACCTGGCGGCCTATGCCACCGAGATCATCCGCGCCGGCGTTGAAGCCACGCCACGCGGGCAGGTCGAGGCGGCCGAAAGCCTGGCGCTCAACCGCGTGCAGATCTATACCCGCGTGGTGCTGCCGCCCGCGCTCAAGAAAGTCTGGCCCGCCATGGTGAGCCAGATCATCATCGTGATGCTGGGCTCGGCCGTCTGCGGACAGATCTCGACGCAGGAACTGTCTTACGCCGCCAACCTGATCCAGGGGCGCAACTTCCGCGCGTTTGAAGCCTTCATCATTGCGACGGCGATTTACCTGGCGCTATCCATCGCAGTGAGAAAACTCCTCAACTGGATGGGTCCGAAATTCCTTTTTGGTCGATAACTGAAAAGGCCCGCAACACCATGATCGAATTCTCCATCTGGGACATCCTCCGCAACCTGCTGCTGGCGGCGCGCTGGACCGTCGTGCTGTCACTTGTTGCCTTTATTGGCGGCGGCCTGGTCGGCGCGCTGCTGCTGGTGGGCCGGCTGTCGGCCTCGCGCTCGGTGCCGGGCGCACAAAAGGCAGGGCGCATCGTGCGCCGTGCACTGGATACTTATGTGCTGGTGTTCCAGGGCACACCGCTGCTGATGCAGCTCTTCCTCGCCTATTTCGGCCTGGCGCTCTTCGGCCTCAATGTGCCGGCCTGGGTCGCGGCCGCGGTGGCGCTCACGCTCTACACCAGTGCCTACCTGGCCGAGATCTGGCGCGGCTGCGTCGACGCGATTCCCAAGGGCCAGTGGGAGGCCGCGCAAAGCCTGGCGCTCAACTTCGGCGAGCAGCTGCGCCACATCGTGCTGCCGCAAGCCGTGCGCATCGCCGTGCCGCCCACCGTGGGCTTCCTGGTGCAGGTCATCAAGGGCACGGCACTGGCCTCGGTCATCGGTTTTATCGAACTGACCAAGGCCGGCACCATGATCACCAACGCCACCTTCAAACCCTTTGTCGTTTACAGCTGCGTGGCGCTGATGTACTTCGCGCTGTGTTTCCCCGTATCCCTGTATGCCCGCAAGCTTGAGAGGAAAGCCCGAAATGGACGTTAACGTCACCCCATCCCCCGCAAAGGCTGACAGGACGCTTGTCGAGATCAACCAGTTGCGCAAAAGCTTCGGGACCAACGAAGTCCTCAAAGGCATAGACCTCGACGTCAAGGCCGGCGAAGTCATCGCCATCATCGGCAAAAGCGGCTCGGGCAAAAGCACGCTGCTGCGCTGCATCAACGGGCTGGAAGTCTTCCAGAGCGGCACGCTGCGGGTGGACGGCAAACACCTGCTGCACGACAACCCGCAGGTCATGCGCGAGCTGCGCCAGCATGTGGGCATGATCTTCCAGAGCTTCAACCTGTTCCCGCACCTCACCGTCGGCAAGAACATCATGCTGGCGCCCACCCTGGTCAAGAAAACGGCCGGCGCGACTGCGGCCGAGCATGCGCACGCGTTGCTGCAGCGCGTGGGCCTGGCCGAAAAATTCGACGCCTGGCCCGACCAGCTCTCGGGCGGGCAGCAGCAGCGCGTGGCCATCGCGCGCGCCTTGGCCATGCAGCCTTCGGTGCTGCTCTGCGATGAAATCACCTCGGCGCTGGACCCGGAGCTCGTGGGCGAGGTGCTGCAGGTGGTGGAAAGCCTGGCCGCCGAGGGCATGACGCTGCTCATGGTGACACACGAGATGAATTTCGCCCGCAAGGTCTGCGACCGCGTGGTCTTTATGCACCAGGGCCGCGTGCACGAGATCGGCCCACCCGACGAAGTGTTCGCCAACCCACAAACCGCCGAGCTCAAGCAGTTCCTCGGCATGATCCAGTAAGCAGGGCCCGCAACAGGGCTCTTCAGCACCATGGCGCCGCCGCGCGCCATCCTGCTTCAGGTTCACCGGGCACATCCCGGCGGCGCCCCCGCCTGCCGCCCGGCGCCAGCTTTCCCCCGGCCCAGCAGAATCGGGCGGCTTCCCGCACAATGGCGGGGTCAACACACCACCCGATGGCTGTTGACGCCCGCCATCCATGGGTGGCTGGCGCTTGCCTCCCCGCCTACCCGACGCCGCCTTCATGACCGCCATGCCGCCCATCCTGTATTTCTTCGCCCTGTGCAACCTCGTCATCGGCAGCGGCGCCTTTGTACTCGGCGGCATCCTGCAGCCCATGAGCGCATCGCTGGGCATCAGCGTGGCGGCAGCCGGCCAGGCCATGACGGCCTATGCCGTGGCCACCGCCGTGCTGGCGCCGCTGCTCATCATCCTCACCGCCCGCTGGCCGCGCAAACGTGCCGTGCAGCTGGCACTGGCGCTGTTCACGGCGGGCTGCCTGGTCTGCGCCCTCGCGCCCAACCTGCCCGTGCTGCTGCTGGGCCGCGTGCTGATGGGCGCGGGCGCCATGTTCACCGCCGCGGCCTCGGCGCTGGCCGTCAGCCTGGTCGTGCCCGCGCTGCGCGGCCGGGCGCTGTCTATCACCTTCCTGGGCATGAGCATCAGCTATGCCGTGGGCCTGCCCATCGGCGCCTGGCTGGGCTTTGAGTTCGGCTGGCGCGTGCCGGTGTGGTTGTCGGCGGCTGCGAGCGCCACGGCCCTGGTCGCGGCCAGCTGGCTGATTCCGGCCAGCATGGCCAGCGCCGGCACCAGCTTCGCGGGCTTCCAGGCTGCCGCGCGCCAGGGCGCGGTGCTGCGCGTCTGGGGCCGCACCCTGCTGTACTTCATCGCCATCTTCAGCGTGTTCGCTTATGTCGGGCCCGTGCTGCAGGCGCTCAACCCCATGAATTCGGCGCAGCTCTCGGCCACGCTGGCCGTCTTCGGCCTGGCCGGCGTGGGCGGCACGCTGATGGGTGGATGGGCCACGGACCGCTTCGGCGCCTTGCGCACCATGCGCGTGCAGCTGGCGGTGCTGGTCGCGATGATGTGCCTGCTGCCGCTCACGCGCGGCAGCGTGCCGGCCACCATGGGCGTGCTGGTGGCCTGGGGCATCGCGGGCTTCGGCCTCATGGCCCCGCAACAAAGCCGGCTGGCCAGCCTCTCGCCGTCGCAGGCGCCGCTGCTGCTGAGCCTCAACGGCTCCATGCTGTATGTGGGCACAGCGCTAGGTGCGGTCATCAGCGGCGCGCTGCTGGACCGGGTGGGCTTTGCGCAACTGGGCTGGGTGGGCGTGCCTTTCGGCCTGCTCGCCATGCTGACCCTGGTGTTCGACCGCATGCCGGCGCGCGCGTCGGCTTCGGCCGCGGCCTGAGCTTTTACACTGATGCCATGACAGCCCAGGACCAGCTCGACACCCTGCAAGCCGCGCTACTGCAACTGCGCGCCGACACACTCGGTGTGGCGGCTTTTTCGAAGGTCGCGATGCAGCAGCACAGCCTCGCGACGGCCCTGCCCGAACGATTCAACGAAGTGCTGTCGCAACTGCTGAACCGGCTCGAATCCAGTGCGCTGTTCACCGAGGAAAGCTGCTCCTTCAGCCAGAAGGAACTGCTCGACAGCCTGCAGCTGTGGCTGGACAAGGCGCGGCTGCAACTCCAAAAAAGCTGACGCCTGCCCGGGCCCCTTTAATTCTCAATGGCCGTCCACATGGCCGTGGCGGTGGTGGGCATCCGGGTAATGCGCATGGTCGTGGGTCATGGGTTCATGCGTGTGGCGATGTGAATGCGCGCCCTGAACAGTCGGAATGTGCCCATGCGCATGGTGCTCGTCATGCACGTGCGCATGTTCATGCTCCAGCGCCTCGTGGATGTGCATGTGCGCATGGTGCTCGGTCAGGTGCAGGTAGATGCCGACGGCCATCAGCACCGCGGCGGCAGCCAGCGGCCAGCTAAGCGGTTCCGCCAGGAACACCACCGAAAACAGCGCGCCCACAAACGGCGCCGTCGAAAAATAAGCACCGGACCGCGAACTTCCCAGGTGCCGCAGGCCGATCACGAAGAGCGCCAGGCTCACGCCGTAAGCCAGCAAGCCGACGCCCATGGCCGCGACCGTTCTCCCAAGGCCCGGCAGCGCCGCACCCGCCATGAAGGCCAGGAGCAGGTTGCTCGCGCCCGCGGCCAGCCCCTTCACGCAGGCAATCCACGAAGCGTCCGCCAGCGACACCTTGCGCGTGAAATTGTTGTCCAGCGCCCAGAAAAAGCAGGCCAGCACCACCGCGCATGCAGGCCACAGCAAAGAAAGCATGAGGCCCGAGCCGCCGGCCTGCGGCTGCGGCCAGCTCAGCAGCAACGCGCCCGCCACAATCGCCCCCATCCCCAACGCAATCCGCCTGTCCACGTTCTCCTTGAACACCATCCACGCCAGCACCGCCGTCAGCACCGCTTCGGCATTGAGCAGCAAGGAGGCGTGGCTGGACGGCATCGCCGAGAGACCGTACATCAGCAACACCGGCGCGACGCCGCCGCCGCAGACCACCGCGGCAGCCAGCCAGCGCGCCTCGCCCGGGTTCAGGCGCGGGCGGGCTGCACCGCGTAATGCGCGATACAGGAACAGGCCCAGCCCCGAGCCCAGGTACAGCAGCCCGGCCAGCATCCAGGGGCTCATCTGCCCCAGCAGGTATTTGGCCAGCGGCGTGCTGGCGCCGAACAGCAAGGCCGATGCCAGTGCGGCCGAGACGCCGGGTTTCGAGGACGGTGCCAGAAGTTTCATATGCCTGGCTCCTCATAAAGCTCAAAAGGTGGAAGCGCATCCAGGTGACTCACCTGTCATAGCGTACAGGATGAGCATGGGCAACCATGCATACGCCCGATGCGGAACTTTCCGGGTACATCCTCTATCATTACCCCATGCGCCATTTTCTGTTCGCCATCCTGATCGCCCTGCTGCCACTGCGCGGCTGGGTGGGCGACGCGATGGCGACGCAGATGGCGGCCGGCCAGCTTCAACATCACCATACCGAAGCAGCCGCCATTCAGGCTGACCATGTGCATGAGCATGAAGCCATGGACGCGGCCCATGCCGACCACCATGCGCAAGCGCCTGTCATGCATGACTGCGCTGACCAGACCGCGGATGATGGCGGCAGCCAATCAGCTGACGGCCACTGCGAAACCTGCGCCGCCTGCCAGGCTTGCCACGCGGTGGCGCTGTCGCCTGCGGCGCTTGACTCAATGCCTGTTTTCAGCGCACCCACCCTGCCCCGCCCGGCGGCAGACCCGTTCGCCAGTGCCGACACCGCACTGGGCCAAAAACCACCCATTTCCTGATCTCCGGGCCCGTAGTGGGTCTGTACTTGCCCTCCGGCGTGGCCTTTGACGGCTGACGCGCCGGAGCACGCGATGCCTGTCATCGCACCCGCTCGTATTTCAGGAGATTTTTGTGAATATCCGCGTCTTTTCAAACCCGCGCGCGTGGTTGCCGGCCGTGTTGCTGCCTGTGGGGTTTGCCGCCCACGCGCAGGCCCCTGCACCCTATCCCCGGCTCGACCCCAGGCCCATCGAACAGGCCGCAGACCCTGCCACGCCGGTGCCGACCGCCCAGTACTCATCGGCCTTTGCGGGCCTGCCCAACGGCGTGGAGCTGGCCAGCGATGACTGGAAAAAAGCCAATGCCGCCGTGGGCCAGTTTCCGCGAGGCCATGCCGACCTGCTGAAGTGGGAACAGGCCCAGCAGGCCAAACCCGCGGCGCCGGCCGCTCCAAAACCATGAGGCCCGGCATGAACACTTTCTTCATCCGCGGTACAAGCAGCCCACGGCAACCGGGCGCGCTGGCCTTGCTGCTTCTCGCACTCACGGCATTCACGGCGCATGCGGCCGTGCCGCGCGACGGGGGCGTGAGCGGCCTGGAAGCGCAGGCCCAGAGCCAGGCCTCAGGCCCAGTCGCCCTCGCGCGTCCGGGCATGGATTCCGGCGCGGCCATCGCACCCTTGTTGGCGGCGGGCCCGCTGAGCGCCGACACGGCGGTACGCATCGCCTTGCTCAACAACCCGGGCCTGCAGCTCTCGTTGGCGTCGGAAGGCGTGAACATCTCGGATGCCGTGCCGGCCGACAGCCCGGCCAGGCGCAAGGCCAGCCAGGAAATCACCCTGCTGTCGGCCCAGGCACGCAAAGCCTGGGTGCGCGCCGTGGCCGCGGAGCAGCTTGTGCGCCTGGCGACGCAAGCGAAGGAAAGCACCGAGGCTGGCGGCGAGCTGGCCCGCCGCATGGCGCGTGCGGGCAACTGGAGCAAGCTGCAACAGGCACGCGAACAGCTGCTGCTCGCCGATGCGGCGGCGCAACTCGCGCGCGCGCGGCAGGCGGCTTTCAGCGAGCGCGAAAAGCTCATTGTGGTGCTGGGCCTGTGGGGCGCGCAGACCGGCTTTACGCTGCCGGACCGGCTGCCCGAGCTGCCGGCGCAAGCCCAGGAACTACCCGACGTGGAAAGCCGCGTGCTGCAGCAGCGGCTGGACCTGCAACTGGCGAAGCTGGAGTGGGCGCGGCAGCGCGCGGCCAGGCGCGAGCCCGGCGCCGACGCGCTGTGGGAGGCGATGGGCAATGCGGCCCGCGTGCGCGAACTAGCGGTGAAAGCCCGCAGCGAAGCGCGCGAGGCTTACCACGCTTACCGCACGGCCTGGGACCTGGCGAAGCACTACGAGAAAGAGGTGCTGCCCCTGTCGCGCTTCGTCAACGACGAAACCCTGCTGCGCTACAACGGCATGCTGGCCAGCGTCTTCGAAGTACTGGCCGAGGCGCGCGCACAGGCGCAAGCCGCTGGCGAAGCCGTCCAGGCCGGCCGCGACTTCTGGCTGGCCGACACCGACCTGCGCACGGTGCTGTCCGGCGCGCCCTACGACGCCACCTCCGGCGCCTCCGCCGAAAGCCCCGCCGCCAATGCCGCCGCGGCCGCGCACTGAGGCAAAGCTTCCAACACATACAAGGACTATTCATGAACCGAAGACATTTCTTCAACCGCGCGGCCACGGCAGGCATGGGCGCCGTGGCCGCCGCCTCCGTCAGCAGGGTGACCATGGCCGCGCTGCCCGAGCCGGCCAGCATGGGCCACGCCAACACCGCGGCGCCGCTGGCGCCGCCCAACGGCCGGCCTTACAACCCGGTGGTCACCCTCAACGGCTGGACCCTGCCCTGGCGAATGAACAACGGTGTCAAGGAATTCCACCTGGTGGCCGAGCCGGTGGTGCGCGAGATGGCGCCCGGCTTCAAGGCGAATATGTGGGGCTACAACGGGCAAAGCCCCGGCCCGACCATCGAGGTGGTGGAAGGCGACCGCGTGCGCATCTTCGTGACCAACAGGCTGCCCGAGCACACCAGCATCCACTGGCACGGCCAGCGCCTGCCCAATGGCATGGACGGTGTGGCCGGCCTGAACCAGCCGGCCATTCCCGTGGGCAAGACTTTTGTGTACGAGTTCGTCGCGCGGCGGCCCGGTACCTTCATGTACCACCCGCATGCCGACGAGATGACGCAGATGGCCATGGGCATGATGGGCTTCTGGGTCACCCACCCCAAAGAAAAGCACCCGCTGATCGAGGCGGTGGACCGCGACTTCGTGTTCCTGCTCAACGCCTACGACATCGAGCCCGGCAGCATGACGCCCAAGATCATGACCATGCTGGACTTCAACCTCTGGAGCTGGAACAGCCGCATCTTCCCCGGCATAGACCCGCTGGTGGTGCGCAGGAACGACAGGGTGCGGATACGCGTGGGCAACCTCACCATGACCAACCACCCCATTCACCTGCACGGCCATGAGTTCACGGTGACGGGCACCGATGGCGGGCCCACGCCTCGGGCAGCCCGCTGGCCCGAGGTGACGACGGACGTGGCCGTGGGCCAGATGCGGCAGCTGGAATTTGTGGCCGACGAGGAAGGCGACTGGGCTTTTCATTGCCACAAGAGCCACCACACCATGAACGCCATGGGCCACAACGTGCCCACCATGGTGGGCGTGGATCACCGTGGCCTGGTTCAGAAAATCCAGAGATCGGCGCCCGACTACATGGTGATGGGCGAGCGCGGCATGGCCGACATGGGGACCATGGAGATGCCGATTCCCGACAACACCGCCCCCATGATGACGGGCAAGGGCCCTTACGGCGGCGTGGAAATGGGTGGCATGTTCAGCATGCTCAAGGTGCGCGGCGACCAGAAACCCGGCGACTACAAGGACCCGGGCTGGTACCGCCAGCCGCCCGGCACCCAGGCCTATGAATGGAAGGGCGCGTTGCCCGAAGCCGCGCGCGCCGGGGCCGGCCCAGCCAGCGGCGCTGAAATCAACATCCGCAAACCTTCAGGCCATAGCGGCCATTGACCAGGAGACATCATGAAACACCTGAACGTTTTCCCAAGAGTCCTTGCCTGCGTCCTGCTGGCAAGCAGCGGGGCTGTATCCGCCCAGCACGCGGGGCACCCTGTCGCAAGTCCCGCGCCCAGCCCCTATGCGGGCCAACAGGCACGCGAGATCAAGGCATTTTCGCCAGCGCAGACGGCCGACCTGCTTGCTGGCAAAGGCATGGAGCAGGCCAAGGCGGCGGAGCTGAACGGCTACCCGGGGCCCATGCATGTGCTGGAACTGGCCGGCCCGCTGGCGTTGAGCGCGTCGCAAAGACAGGACAGCGAAGCGCTGCTGGCCGGCCACAAGGCCGAGGCTCGCGCCCTGGGCGCCAGGCTGGTGGACGCGGAACGCGAGCTGGACACGGCATTTGCCGGCAAACGGATAGACCCGGCGCAACTTGACCTGCTGACGCGGCGGATCGGGCTGATTCAAGCCGAACTGCGTGCCTCGCACCTGCGCGCCCACCTGCGGCAAGCCGGCCTGCTGACGCCAGCACAAGTGGCTCTCTATGCGGAGCTGCGGGGCTACACCGGCGAGCCCGCAACCACCGCGCCCGGCCGGCATTCAAGCCATTGATTTTTTACCCCAACTTCAGGAACCCTCACACCATGAAAAATTTCAGATCCGCCCTCGCAGCCATCGCATGGGCCCTTGCTCCCGCAGTTGTTTTCGCGCACGGTGACGCCGCGCACGGCACCGATAAAGCCGCCGCGGTCAAAAAAGAACAAAAGGACTGGGGCATCGCCGGCGACGCCAGGTCGGCCACCCGCACCGTGACGCTGGCCATGGACGACAACATGCGCTTCACGCCTGACAAGCTGGCCTTCAGGCAGGGTGAGACCGTGCGCTTCGTGATCCGCAACCAGGGAAAGCTGCTGCACGAACTCGTGATCGGAAACAAGGTCGATCTCGACGCGCACGCGGCCATGATGGTGAAGTTTCCCGGCATGGAGCACGACGAGCCTTATATGGCCCACGTGCCCGCCGGCAAATCGGGCGAGCTGGTCTGGACTTTCAACCGCGCGGGCGAATTCGATTTCGCCTGCCTGATCGCCGGCCACTACCAGGCGGGCATGGTGGGCAAGATCAGTGTGACACGCTGAACAGGCTCAACACATTTGACAGGAGCGACCACATGCAAAGACGACAACTGATCCAAGCCCTGGCAGCCATCGCCGGCCCAGCCACGGCACCCGCGCTGATGGCGCAGACCCGGTCCCAGGTCGAAGTCTGGAAAGACCCCGATTGCGGCTGTTGCAAGGACTGGGTGGCGCACCTGCAGGCCAATGGCTTCGCGGTGCGCGTACACGACAGCGGCAACGACGCCGCGCGCAAGCGCCTGGGCATGCCCGACAAGCTGGGCTCCTGCCATACGGCGGAAGTCAGCGCGCAAGGCAAACGCTACGCGCTGGAAGGCCATGTGCCGGCCCGCGAGGTGCACCGCCTGCTCAAGGAAGCGCCGCCCGCCATCGGCCTGGCCGTTCCCGGCATGCCGGTGGGCTCGCCGGGCATGGACGCACCGCTGTACGGCGGGCGCAAAGATCCCTATGAGGTGCTGCTGGTGCTCCAGGACGGCAGCAGCCGTGTTTACCAAAGCTATCACCGCGATCAACGCAGTTGAAAGGATTCACCATGAAACATTTGAAACAGACACTCGCCGCTCTCTTCATCACGGTCACCGCCGCGCTCGCGGCTTCAGCGGCCCTGGCGCAAGCCGCGGCGCCGCTGACCGAAGGCGAAGTCCGCAAGGTCGACAAGGAGGCCGGCAAGCTCACCATCAAGCACGGCGAGATCAAGAACCTCGACATGCCGCCCATGACCATGGTGTTTCGCGCCAGCGACCCCAAGCTGCTGGACTCGCTCAGCACGGGCGACAAGATCGGCTTCCACGCCGAAAAGGTGGACGGCCAGTTCACCGTGACCGTGATCGAGAAAAGGTAAAACAAGAACCTGTCACGGGGGGTGCGGCGGCGGCATGCTAAGGTTGGCGCATGCCGAAAGCCATACGCTACACCCTGCTGTCGCTGCGCGACCTGGCCGCCTCGGCCGGGCCCTTTATTGTGCTGGCCGTTGCCTTGCTGGCCCTGGCCTACTGGTGGCTGGACCCGAACCCGCCCAAGCGCGTGACGCTGGCCACCGGGCCGGCGCAAAGCGCGTACGAGGAGTTCGGCAAACGTTATGCCAAGGCGCTGGCGGTCGAAGGCATCACGGTGGTTCTGCAGCCCTCTGAAGGCTCGGCCGCCAACCTGCAACTGCTGCGCGAAGGCAAGGTCGACGTGGGCTTTGTCCAGGGCGGCACCAGTGACTACAGCGAGCAGGACGAAGAAGACCTGGCCTCGCTCGGCAGCCTGTTTGTGGAGCCGCTCTGGCTGTTCTACCGCGAAGACGCCGCACGCAAGGTAGCGGCGGCAGAGCGGGCCGCCAAAACCCAGGCCGGCCGCGCGGGCGCCAAAGCCAACCCGGTGGAAGACGCCACACTGGGTTCGCTCACACAACTGCAGGGGCTGCGCGTGAATACCGGCACACCCGGCAGCGGCGTGCCCAGCCTCATGGCCAAGTTGCTAGAAAGCAACCGCATCGATCCCGCCACGCTCAAAATATCCCAGCTGGAACAAACGCCCGCCACGGTGGCCTTCCTGGGTGGCGAGCTGGACGCCATCGTCTTCGCATCGGCGCCGGAGTCGCTGATGGTGCAGATGCTGCTGCAAACACCCGGCGTGAAACTGATGAACTTCGCCCAGAGCGAGGCCTATTCCAGGCGCTTTGCCTTCCTCACGCCCACCCGCCTGCCGCGCGGCGTGGTGGACCTGGCCGCCAACATCCCGCCCGACGATGTGCGGCTGGTGGCGCCCACCACCTCGCTGATCACGCGCACCAGCACCCACCCCGCCCTGCAACAGTTGCTGGCCCAGGCCGGCAACGACATCCACGGCGGGGCCGGCTGGTTCAAGAGCGCCCGCGAATACCCCAACCGCGACAACAACGAACTGCCCATCGCCAAGGAGGCCGAACGCGCCATCAAGAACGGCACGCCGGTGCTGCAGCGCTACCTGCCCTTCTGGGTCGCCAACCTGGTCGAGCGCATGTGGCTGGTGATGGGCATCATCATCGCCATCATGCTGCCGCTGTCGCGCATCATCCCGCCGCTTTACGCCTTCCGCGTGCGTTCGCGCATCTTCCGCTGGTACGGCCGGCTGCGCGATATCGAGAACCGGGTGGAAAGCAGCGCCGACGGCGGGGGCGACGGGGACGGCAATGCCGGCAGGAACAAGGCCCTGCTGGAAGAACTCGACGACCTGGAACGCCGGGCCGAAAAGATCACGGTGCCGCTGTCCTACACCGACGAGCTGTACGCGCTGCGCGGCAATATTCACCTGGTGCGCAAGAAGCTGCTGCGGCTTTAGACCGTGAGCAGGTGCCAAGGCCTGCGCGCCCTCGGACTGGGCCAGCGACACCTTGGCACCGCTGGGGCGCATACCGAGCCTTGTTGAGCGCCCATGAAGCTTACGCAAAGCTTTTTCAGGGCTTCGGACGGGCCTGATCAGGGCTTTTTAGGGCCGCATTGTTCTTTAACCTTAAAGTAAAACCCTGTGTCGGCATATCATTTGCTCTGCTAGTATCGCCCGATACTTTTTCTTTGGCCGATGCTTGCTTTTATTCTGCGCCGCCTGATTCAGGCCGTGATCGTGATGGTCGTGGTCGCACTGATTGCCTTCATGCTGTTCCAGTATGTGGGCGACCCGGTGGTGTTCCTGCTGGGGCAGGATGCGTCACCCGCCCAGATCACCCAGCTGCGCACCGACCTGGGCCTGGACCGCCACTTCATCGTGCAGTTCTGGCACTTTCTGGTGAATGCCGCGCAGGGTGAATTCGGTCTGAGCCTGCGCCAGGGCGCCAAGGTCTCGCGCCTGATCGCCGAACGCTTTCCGGCCACGCTGGAACTGGCGCTGGTGGCGGCTTTCATGGCGCTGTTGATCGGCATCCCCATGGGCGTGTATTCGGCGCTGCGCCGCGGCACTTTCATGAGCCAGGTCTTCATGACGATCTCGCTGCTGGGTGTGTCGCTGCCGACTTTTTTGATCGGCATCCTGCTGATTCTGGTGTTTTCCGTCAGCCTGGGCTGGTTCCCCAGCTTCGGCCGCGGCGAGACGGTGCAGGTCGGCTGGTGGAGCACGGGCCTCTTCAAGGCCGACGGCTGGCACCACATCATGCTGCCGGCCGTGACGCTGGCGGTGTTCCAGCTCACGCTGATCATGCGGCTGGTGCGCGCCGAAATGCTGGAGGTGCTGCGCACCGACTACATCAAGTTCGCGCGTGCCCGCGGCCTTCCAGACCGGGCTATCCACTTCGGCCACGCGCTCAAAAATACGCTGGTGCCGGTGATGACCATCACCGGCTTGCAACTGGGCGGCCTGATCGCCTTTGCCATCATCACCGAAACCGTGTTCCAGTGGCCCGGCATGGGCCTGCTGTTCATCCAGGCCGTGACCTTCGCCGACATCCCGGTCATGGCGGCCTACCTGTGCCTGATCGCGCTGATCTTTGTGATCATCAACCTGGTCGTCGACCTGCTGTACTTTGCGGTGGACCCCAGGCTGCGCGTCGGCAATGCCGCGGGGCATTGACGCGCCCCGGCCCCAGCTTACGTCCCAGCTTTCCTCTTCTTTTTTTTACCCAGCCAGCCCCACCCCTTTCCGCTTTCACAAGGAGCCACTGATGAAATTCAAGTCCACCCTGCTTTCGGCCAGCATCCTGTGCGCCTTCGCGGCCACCTCTTTTGTCGCGTCGGCGCAGACCCTGAGGATCGCCAACCAGGGCGACGCCCTGTCCATGGACCCGCATTCATTCAACGAATCGCTGCAGCTCAGCGTGACCGGCAATACCTACGAGGGCCTGGTCATCCGCAACAAGGACCTGAGCCTGGCGCCCGGCCTGGCCACCTCCTGGAAGCAGACCTCGCCCACCGTGTGGCGCTTCGAGCTGCGCAAGGGCGTTCAGTTCCACGACGGCACACCCTTCACGGCGGACGACGTGGTCTTCAGCTTCAACCGCACGCAGCTCGAAGGCTCCGACATGAAGAGCTACACCAATGATTTCAAGGAAGTGCGCAAGATCAACGACCACGTGGTCGAAATCGAGACCAAGACGCCCTTCCCCATCCTGCCCGACGTGATCTCGCTGGTCTACATGATGAGCAAGAAGTGGTGCGAAACCAACCAGGCGACCCGGCCGGTGGACCGCCGCAAAGGCATTGAAAACGCGGCTTCCTTCCGCGCCAACGGCACCGGCCCCTACCGCGTGCGCGAACGCCAGCCCAATGTGCGCACCACCTTTGTCCGCAACGGCAACTATTGGGGCAAGATCGAGGGCAACGTCCAGGAAGTGGTTTACACCCCCATCGGCAATGACGCAACCCGCGTGGCCGCACTGTTGTCGGGTGAAGTCGACGTGATGGAGCCCGTGCCCGTGCAGGACATAGACCGCGTCAACGCCAACGCCGCTACCAAAGTGCTGGTCGGCCCCGAACTGCGCACCATCTTCCTGGGCATGGACCAGAAACGCGACGAACTGCTGTACTCGAACATCAAGGGCAAGAACCCCTTCAAGGACAAGCGCGTGCGCCAGGCCTTCTACCAGGCCATCGACATCGAAGGCATCAAGAAGACCGTGATGCGCGGCGCCTCCAGCCCGACGGCATTATTGATTGGCCCCGGTATCAACGGTTTCCAGCAGGAGCAGAACAAGCGCCTGCCCTACGACCCGGAAGCCGCGAAAAAACTCCTGGCGGATGCCGGATACCCGAACGGTTTTGAATTGACCATGAACTGCCCAAACGACCGCTATGTCAACGACGGCCGCATCTGCCAGGCCGTGGCGGCCAACCTGTCGCGCATCAACGTCAAGGTGAACCTGCAGGCCGAAACCAAGGGCACCTACTTCCCCAAGGTGCTGCGCCGCGACACCAGTTTTTACCTGCTGGGCTGGACGCCCGCCACCTATGACGCCCACAACGCGCTCAATGCGCTGGTCGCCTGCGTGGACGACAAGGGCGCCGGCCAGTTCAACCTGGGCGCGTACTGCAATCCCAAAGTCGACGATCTGACCAAGAAGATCCAGGCGGAGACCGACAAGACCAAACGCAACGCCATGATCAAGGAAGCCTTCGAAATCCACAGCGCCGACGTCGGCCACCTGCCGCTACACCAGCAGTCGCTGGCCTGGGGCACAAACAAGAAGGTTGAGCTGGTCCAGCTGGCCGACAACTTCATGTTCTTCAAGTGGATGACAATTAAAAAGTAACCCCCTGTTGCCGCCTCGCTTCGCGTGGCGGCCTCTCCCCCAAGGGGGACAACAGCTGCGGCCCGGCAAAGCCGGTTCCGCGCTGTTGCTGGTTGGCACGGGTCTCGCTTCACTCTCTTTTTATGACATTGGACTGCGCTTTCTTTTGATGAAAAAAACCCTGGCGCGCTGGCTTGACAGTGATGTGGGCCATAGCTTTCGCACTTCGCCGGTGGCGATGGTGGCGGCTGCCATCGCGCTGGTTTGCATTTTCTGTTCGGTGTTTGCCGGCTGGGTGGCGCCGCATGACCCGTTCAACCTGAGCACGCTGGAACTCAGCGATGCACGCCTGCCGCCGGCCTGGTATGCGCAGGGCAGCGCCAAATACCTGCTGGGCACGGACGACCAGGGGCGCGACATCCTGTCGGCACTGATGTATGGTGCGCGCATTTCGCTGGTCGTGGGTTTTGCCTCAGTTCTGCTGTCCATGTTCGCGGGTGTTTCCCTGGGTCTGCTCGCAGGCTTCAAGGGCGGCTGGATCGACTCGGCCCTGATGCGGGTATGTGATGTGATGTCTTCCTTCCCGCCCATCCTGGTCGCGCTGCTGATCGCGGGCGTGGGCCGGGCGGTGTTTCCCAATGCCAGCCAGCTGCTGGCCATGGGCGTGCTGATTTTGTCGATTTCCATGGGGCAATCGGGCTGGGTGCAGTATGCGCGCACGGTGCGCGGCTCCACCATGGTGGAGCGCGGCAAGGAATATGTGCAGGCTGCCCGCGTCACCGGCGTGGCGCCGCTGCGCATCATGCGCCGCCATGTGCTGCCCAATGTGATGGGCCCCGTTCTGGTGCTGGCCACCATCCAGGTGGCGACCGCCATCATCACCGAAGCTACTTTGTCCTTCCTGGGCGTGGGCGCGCCGCCGACTTCGCCTTCTCTGGGCACGCTGATCCGTGTGGGCAACGATTATCTGTTCTCGGGTGAATGGTGGATCACCGTGTTCCCGGGCCTGATGCTGGTGCTGATCGCGCTGAGCGTGAACCTGCTGGGCGACTGGCTGCGCGATGCCCTGAACCCTCGCCTGAGGTAGCCGGACAAACATGAGTCTTCTGCAAATCAAGAACCTTGTGGTCGAGTTCCCCGGCCGGCGCGGCACGCTGCGCGCACTGGACGACATCTCGTTCGACATCGCGCCCGGAGAAATCCTCGGCGTGGTGGGCGAATCGGGCGCGGGCAAGTCGCTGACGGGCGCCGCCATCATCGGCCTGCTGGAGCCGCCTGGGCGTGTGGCCGGCGGGCAGGTGCTGCTCGAAGGCGAGCGCATCGACAACCTGCCCCATGAGCGCATGCGCCATATCCGTGGTCGCAAGATAGGCGCGATCTTCCAGGACCCGCTGACCTCGCTGAACCCGCTCTACACCATAGGCCGGCAGCTGGTGGAAACCATCCAGGCCCACCTGCCCGTGACAGCGCAGGAAGCCCGCACACGCGCCATCGAGCTGCTCAACGACACCGGCATACCGGCCGCCGCGCAGCGCATAGACCACTACCCGCACCAGTTCTCGGGCGGCATGCGCCAGCGCGTGGTGATCGCCCTGGCACTGGCGGCCGAGCCCAAGCTGATCGTGGCCGACGAGCCGACGACCGCGCTGGACGTGTCCATCCAGGCGCAGATCATCACCCTGCTCAAGAACATCTGCAAGCAGCGCGGTGCCGCCGTCATGCTGATCACCCACGACATGGGTGTGATCGCCGAGACCTGCGATCGCGTGGCCGTGATGTACGCAGGCCGCGTCGCCGAGATCGGCCCGGTGCACCAGGTGATCAACCACCCTTCGCACCCCTATACCGCGGGCTTGATGGCCGCGATTCCCGACATCACGGCCGAGCGCGAGCGCCTCTACCAGATCGACGGCGCCATGCCGCGCCTGAACGCCATCCCGCAAGGCTGCGCCTTCAACCCGCGCTGCCCCAAGGCCTTTGACCGCTGCCGCCAGGAGAGGCCGGACCTGATGGAGGCCGGCGCCACGCGCGCGGCCTGCTGGCTGCATGACGCGCATGCAAAGGTGGCGGCATGAGCGGAGTTTTGAAGGCAGAGGAAGCGCAAAGCGTGACGAGCACAAAGTCGCCGTTGGTCCAGGCGCATGACCTTGCAAAAACATTTGATGTCTCGCCGCCCTGGCTCAACCGCGTGCTCGAACGCAAGCCCCGGCTACTGCTGAAAGCCGTCGACGGCGTGAGCTTCGAGATCGAAAAAGGCAGGACGCTGGCGCTGGTGGGAGAATCTGGCTGCGGCAAGAGCACCGTGGCGCGGCTGCTGGTGGGCCTTTATGAACCCACGCGCGGCGGCCTGAATTTCGACGGCCAGGACGCCCATGCGGTGTTCAAGACGCCGGCCGGCCGGCAGCTGCGCAGCCGCATCCAGATGATCTTCCAGGATCCCTATGCCAGCCTGAATCCGCGCTGGACGATTGAAGAGATCATCGCTGAACCGCTGCGCGAACACGGCATCCTGGAAGGCGGCGCCGCGCTCAAGGAACGCGTCGGCGAGCTGCTCAAGTCGGTGGGCCTGTCGCCGCTGGACATGAGCAAGTACCCGCACCAGTTCTCGGGCGGGCAGCGCCAGCGCATCTCCATCGCGCGCGCCCTGGCCACCGAGCCCGAATTCTTGGTCTGCGACGAACCCACCTCGGCGCTCGACGTGAGTGTGCAGGCACAGGTGCTCAACATCATGAAGGACCTGCAACGCACGCGGGGCCTGACCTACCTCTTCATCTCGCACAACCTCGCGGTGGTGCGCCATGTCAGCGACCAGGTCGGCGTGATGTACCTGGGCCGCCTGGTGGAGCTGGCCGACAAGCACAGCCTGTTCGACAGGCCGCGCCACCCCTACACGCGCATGCTGCTGGATGCCATCCCGAAGATGCACGACACCGGCCGGGCCCGCACGCCGGTCTCGGGCGAAGTGCCCAACCCGCTGAATCCGCCGAGCGGCTGCACCTTCCACCCGCGCTGCCCGCATGCCAACGAACGCTGCCGGACCGAGCGGCCGGAGTTCCTGCAGTTGCAGGGCGTTCGCGTAGCCTGCCATGCGGTTGAAGAAGGCCGGATCTAAGAGGCTGCTTCCGGGATTGTGAATATTTGGGAATTTGAAGGCCAAGCGGCGCCTGCAAACCGGGGCTAGCTTGGTTAACATGAATCTTTAACGGAGAACGCCGTGAAAATCATTGACTCCATCCTGGCTGGCGCAGCCGACATCGCGGCCGTGCGCCGCGACATCCACGCACACCCTGAACTCTGCTTCCAGGAAGTACGCACCGCCGACGTGGTCGCGAAAAAACTCGAATCCTGGGGCATCCCGATTCATCGCGGCATGGGCACCACCGGCGTGATGGGCATCGTGCACGGGCGCGACGGCGGCGCCTGCGGCCGCGCCGTGGGCCTGCGCGCGGACATGGACGCCCTGCCCATGCAGGAGTTCAACACCTTCGCCCATGCCAGCACGCAGCCGGGCAAGATGCACGCCTGCGGCCACGACGGCCATACCGCCATGCTGCTGGCCGCGGCGCGCCACTTCTCGCAGAACCGCGACTTCGACGGCACGGTCTACCTGATCTTCCAGCCGGCCGAGGAAGGCGGCGGCGGTGCGCGCGAGATGATCAAGGACGGCCTGTTCGAGAAGTTCCCCATGGAGGCGGTCTTCGGCATGCACAACTGGCCCGGCGCGCCGGTGGGCAACTTCGCCGTGAGCGCGGGGCCTGTGATGGCCTCGAGCAATGAATTCAAGATCACGATACGCGGCAAGGGCAGCCACGCGGCGATGCCGCACAACGGCATAGACCCGGTGCCGGTGGCCTGCCAGATGGTGCAGGCCTTCCAGAACATCATCAGCCGCAACAAAAAACCCGTGGACGCGGGTGTCATCTCGGTGACCATGATCCACGCCGGCGAAGCCACCAATGTGGTGCCCGACTCCTGCGAGTTGCAGGGCACGGTGCGCACCTTCAGCATCGAAGTGCTGGACCTGATTGAAAAACGCATGAAGGAAGTCGCCGAGCACACCTGCGCCGCTTTCGAGGCGCGCTGCGAATTCGAGTTCATACGCAACTACCCGCCCACCGTCAACAGCGCCGCCGAAGCCGAGTTCGCGCGGCAGGTGATGAAAGACATCGTGGGCGCGGACAGGGTGCTGGCGCAGGAGCCCACCATGGGCGCGGAGGACTTCGCCTACATGCTGCAGGCCAAGCCCGGCGCCTACTGCTTTATTTCCAACGGCGACGGCGCGCACCGCGACATGGGCCATGGCGAGGGGCCCTGCACGCTGCACAACCCCAGCTACGACTTCAACGACGACCTGATCCCCCTGGGCGGCACTTACTGGGTACAGCTGGCCACGCGCTGGCTGGGCACGCCCGCCAAGGCCTGAATCCTGACCACGCGAACAACAACATGAATATCAACGCGGCTTTTTCAGCCAGCTATGCGGCTGCGCGCGCCAAATTCCTGGAGACGGCCGGCGCCGCCGGCATGGCGCTTCGTTCCTATGAACACCCGCTCAGGGGCCGTGACGGCGAGACGCTCGCCATGGACGTGGCCCTGGACGGCTCGCCGGATGCCGAGCGGCTCTTCGTGGTCAGCAGCGCCTGCCACGGCGTGGAAGGTTACTGCGGATCGGGTGTGCAGGTGCATGCCGCGCGCGATGCCGAGTGGCGCGCCAAGGCCCAAACCGGCAACGTGGCGGTGCTCTATATCCACGCGCTCAATCCCCATGGTTTTTCGCATGCGCGGCGCACCACGCAGGAAAACGTGGACCTGAACCGCAATTTCCATGACTTCGCCAAGCCCCTGCCGGTGAATGAGGCTTATCGTGAAGTCCACGACCTGCTGCTGCCGGCACAATGGCCGCCCACCGATGAGAACCACGCCGCCATCGCCGCCTACATCGACACCCACGGCGTGACGCGCTACCAGGCGGCCGTTTCGCAGGGGCAGCATGAATACGCCGACGGCATGTTCTTCGGCGGAACCGAACCGACCTGGAGCAACCGGACCCTGCGCGAGGTGCTGCGCACCTTCGGACGGCGGGCCCGCCGCATCGCCTGGATGGACCTGCACACCGGCCTGGGGCCCAGCGGTGTGGGTGAACGCATTTTTGCCTGCGATGACGACGACAACGCCCTGGCCCGCGCGCGCGCCTGGTGGGACGGCGGCGGCGCGACGCCGGTGACCTCGATTTATGACGGATCTTCCACTTCAGCGCACCTGACAGGCCTGATGTGGAGCGCGGTGTACGACGAATGCCCGCAGGCCGAATACACCGGCATGGCCATGGAATACGGCACATTGCCGATTCTCGACATCATCGCCGCCCTTCGCGCCGACCACTGGCTGCACAAACACCCCGAAACGCCGCCCGAGATTCACGCGGCGATCAAACGCCAGATGATGAACGCCTTTTACGTCGATTCCGATGAATGGCGCACGCAGATCGTGGCGCAGGCGCGCGAGGCCATGTTCCAGACGGTGGATGGGTTGAACACCCCCTGAACGCCAGGAAGCACGTCCGGCACCAAGGGAAAACCGCAAGTTTCCAAGAGCGCGTCAGCCGGCCCATGGCCGCATAATCAAACTCGGGCACAGCCATTGCGGCGGCCATCATTTCACCCGAGCACGAAAGCCGCGCCATGCCGTCTGACGCCGACCTGCAACTCCAGCTCCAGCAGCTGCAACAGCAATACCAGGCGCTGCAGGCCGACTACCGGAACCTGCAGCTCGAAAAGCAGAAGCAGGAAACCTCGGCCACCTTGTGGCTGGAGCAGCGCACCCGCGAGCTGCAGGCCGAAGCGCGCGAACAGAAAAAGGCCGAAACCCTGCAGCGGGTGTTTTACCGCATCGCCGAACGGGCGGCGGCCGACCTCTCCTTCTACGATTTCCTGCAGTCGGTGCACGGCCTGTTGGGCGAGCTGCTGTATGCCAAGAACTGCTATGTGTGCCTTTACGACGCACAAAAGCAGCGCAAGGACTTCCCCTATTACGTGGACGAACGCGACGGCGACACGCTGCAGCGCAGCAATGTGCCCTACCGGCGCGGGCTGACCGAGTTCGTGCTCAGCACCGGCCGGCCGCAGATCATCGACGCCGCGCGGCTCAAGCTGCTGGAAGCCGGCGGGCAGGTGACGGAAGGCAGCGGCGACATGACCTTCAGTTCCTGGCTGGGCGTGCCCATGCACATACGCGGCGCCATAGGCGGCGTGCTGGCGGTGCAGGGCTATGAACCGGGCGTGGCCTATACCGACTCGGATGCCGGAATCCTGTCGTTTGTCGCCAACCACGTCAGCAGCGCCATCGAGCGCTACCAGGCGCTGGACGAGCTGCGCAAATCGGAAGAGCGCTACCGCACGGTGATTGAGAACGTCGGTGTCGGCGTGGTCGTGGTGCAGGACGGCCGCATGGTCTTCGTCAATCCCAGCCTGGAGCGCATCGTCGGCCACCCGCGTGACTACCTGCTGTCCCAGCACTACACGGCGACCGTCCACCCCGACGACCTGCCCGTGATGCGCGAGCGCCATGAACGCCGCCTTCGCGGCGACGAGGTGGACTCGATGTACAGCTTTCGCGTGATCACGCAATCGGGCGATACACGTTCGCTGGAGCTCTCCGCCGTGCAGATCGAATGGGGCAAGCGAGAAGCGACGTTGATCTTCGTGGTGGACGCCACGGCCCGCCTGCAGGCCGAACTCACGCAGCGCCAGACCCTGCAGCGGCAGACCGAGCTCAACAATATGAAGTCGCGCTTCATCTCGGTGGCTTCGCACGAATTCCGCACGCCGCTGGCCTTCATCCTGTCGTCGGCCGAGCTGCTCAAACACTACGGAGACCGCATGCCCGGGCCCGAAAAAGCCGAGGTCATAGACACGATAGAAACCGGCGTGCAGCGCATGACCCAGATGCTCGACCGCGTGCTGCTGCTGGGCAAGGTGGAGGCGCAGATGCTGGAGTTCCGGCCGGCGGAGGTCGACCTTCGGGTGCTTTGCCAGAACCTGCTTGAGGACGCCCGCACCCAGCACCCGGAAGCGGGCTGCGAACTCGCATTGGAGTTCGAGGCCGAGCCGTCGGTCGGGCTTTTTGATGAAAAGCTGCTGCGCCATATTTTCGGCAACCTGCTGTCCAACGCCATCAAATATTCGCCGCAGGGCGGGAAGGTGCTGTTTCGCGTCTCTTCCCCGGAGGGGCGGGTGGCTTTCGAGGTGGCCGACCAGGGCATAGGCATTCCGGCCGAGGAGCTCCCCCACCTGTTCGAATGGTTTCACCGCGCCAGCAATGTCGGCCAGATCCACGGCACAGGCCTGGGCCTGGCCATCGTCAAAAACTCTGTCGACCTGCACGGCGGCCGCATCGACGTCGCGAGCGTGGTGGGCCAGGGCACGCGCTTTACCGTCACGATTTAAGGCATCGAAGCCGGCAGCAGGCGCCTGCGCACCGGCGTGAATCCGGGAAACAACGTCGACAGGAACCTTTTCACGGTCCGAAGGAAACCGTCTCCCTCGAGGGAGTAAAAAGTTCTAAGATTGGCGGCAATCCAGCGCGGCGGCAAAGGCATTGTCCGCGGCCTGGCAGTCAGGGAATTTCGCCCCTCCAACAACCACAGCAGGGGCCTTTGATGCGAAAAAACCATGGCGCGCATTCTGGTGATTGAAGATGAGTCCCACATACGGGACAACCTGCTGCGCTTCGTCCGGCTGGAGGGCCATGAAGGCTTTGCGGCGGCGGACGGCGGCACGGGCCTGCAACTGGCCAGGGAACAGCGGCCGGACCTGATTTTTTGCGATGTGATGATGCCCCAGATGAGTGGCATCGAAGTACTGGCCGCGCTACAGGCGGAGCCGGCGCTCAAACACGTGCCCCTGGTGTTCCTGTCGGCAAGCGCGGAATCGGAACGGCTCGAAGAAGCCTTGCGCCTGGGCGCCAGCGCCTATGTGACCAAACCCTTCAATTTCGCGCAGCTGCAGGCGGTGCTCAAGCAGTATCTGCCCAAGTAGCAGGTTGCCGCAGCTGTTGCCGCGCCAGGCTACAGGCCCAGCGCCTTCCAGCCCGTGTGGCCCAGCTTTTCGAGTGTTGCGATGTTCTGCTCGAAGATGGCCTCGGCCTCGGGGAACGCCTCCACCGCACGCTCCACGCTCTCTTCGCGCAGCAAATGCAGCATGGCGAACGGCGCGCGGTTGGTGTAATTACTGATGTCGTCGGGCTCTGTGCCCTCAAACTGGAAGCGCGGGTGAAAGCTGGCCAGCTGGATCACGCCCTCCAGGCCATGCTCGTCCACCGCGCCTTCAGCGATTTCCAGGAAGTCATTGAAGTCCAGGAAATCGTCGAACAGTGTGGGATGGATCAGCAAAGTGGTATCGACTTCTTCCGCCGGCGTGGCGGCCAGCAAGTCCAGCTCGCGGTCCAGTTCTTCCAGCAAGTCATCCGCATGCCGCGCATGGCTGATGACCAGACGCACCTGGTTCTTGACGTAAACCGCCTTGGCAAACGGGCACAGGTTGAGCCCGATCACGGCTTTCTCGAGCCATGCACGGGTTTTGGTCAGGACTTCTTCGTCGGTCATTGCTATCTCCGCAGGAATTTGATGCGGCTTTCTGGTTTTGCCCCCTCGCCCTCTGGGAGAGGGCGGGGCGAGGGCTAGCGGCCTTCCACCAGGCGCAGCGCAGCATCAGACACCGCCAGCCCCCATCCCAGCCTTCCCCCAGCGGGGGAAGGAGTGGACTGCCGCTCACGGGTAGCGCGAGCGCAAAAACTTAGTGCAAGGCTTTGAACCGCACGCGCTTGGGCTTGGCACCCTCTTCACCCAGGCGCTTCTTCTTGTCGGCTTCGTATTCCTGGTAGTTGCCGTTGAAGAAGGTCCACTGGCTGTCGCCTTCGGCGGCCAGGATGTGGGTCGCGATACGGTCCAGGAACCAGCGGTCATGGCTGATCACCAGCACCGAGCCGGCGAATTCGAGCAACGCGTCTTCAAGCGCGCGCAGGGTTTCCACGTCCAGGTCGTTCGAGGGTTCGTCCAGCAGCAACACATTGCCGCCCGCGATCAGGGTCTTGGCCAGGTGCAAGCGCCCGCGCTCGCCGCCGGACAGCATGCCGACGCGCTTTTGCTGGTCGGCGCCGTTGAAGTTGAAACGGCCGGCATAGGCGCGGCTGGGCATGGTGAACTTGCCGACGGTCAGCATGTCCAGGCCTCCGGAGATGTCTTCCCAGACGGTCTTGTCGTTGGCCAGGTCGTCGCGGTGCTGGTCGACAACCGCCATGCGCACGGTCTTGCCGAGGCTGACCTCGCCGCTGTCGGGCTGCTCCTTGCCGGTGATCAGCTTGAACAGCGTGGATTTACCCGCGCCGTTGGGGCCGATGATGCCGACAATCGCGCCGGCCGGAATCTGGAAGCTCAGGTTGTCGATCAGCAGGCGATCACCGAAGGATTTGCTGACATTCTTGAATTCAATGACCTCATTGCCCAGGCGCTCGGCCACGGGAATGAAGATTTCCTGGGTTTCGTTGCGCTGCTGGTATTCGTAGTCGGAGAGTTCCTCGAAACGGGCCAAGCGTGACTTGCTCTTGGCCTGGCGCGCCTTGGGGTTCTGGCGCGACCATTCGAGCTCCTTCTTCAGGGCCTTGGCGCGGGCTTCCTCGCCCTTTTGCTCCTGCGCCAGGCGCTCGCCCTTCTGGTCCAGCCAGCTGCTGTAGTTGCCCTTCCAGGGGATGCCGTGGCCGCGGTCCAGTTCCAGAATCCACTCGGCGGCGTTATCGAGGAAGTAGCGGTCGTGGGTGATGGCCACCACGGTGCCCGAAAAGCGCTGCAGGAACTGCTCCAGCCAGTCCACCGATTCTGCGTCCAGGTGGTTGGTCGGTTCGTCGAGCAGCAGCATGTCGGGCTTGGACAGCAGCAGGCTGCACAGGGCCACACGGCGTTTTTCACCGCCCGACAGCACGCCGATCTTGGCGTCCCAGGGCGGCAGGCGCAGCGCGTCGGCGGCGATTTCAAGCTGGTGCTCGGAATCGGTGCCGGCGGTGGCGATGATGGCTTCCAGGCGAGCCTGCTCGGCGGCCAGGGCGTCGAAGTCGGCGTCAGGCTCGCCGTAGGCCGTGTACACGGCTTCCAGCTGGGCCTTGGCGGCAAACACCTCGCCCATGCCGGCTTCCACGCTTTCACGCACGGTGTGCTCGGGATCCAGCTTGGGCTCCTGCGGCAGGTAGCCGATGTTCAGGCCCGGCATGGGGGTGGCTTCGCCTTCGATTTCCTTGTCCAGCCCGGCCATGATCTTGAGCAGCGTGGACTTGCCGGAGCCGTTGGTGCCCAGCACGCCGATCTTGGCGCCCGGGAAGAAGCTGAGCGACACTTCCTTGAGGATATGGCGCTTGGGCGGCACGATTTTGCCGACCTTGTTCATGGTAAAGACGTACTGAGCCATCGGGTTTCTTTGGTAAAAATGAAAACAACAATGCCGGAAAACGGGCTGTCGGCGGTCCGCAAAAGCTGTTTTTACGGGCTGCCTGCGGGCTTTTTCGCGGGCTGGAACCACACGCTGCGCCGCGGCGCGAACGCCTTTTGAAGGGACGTGTTTTTTGGCGTGAACCCCCCATTATCGTTGCTGTGCGACAATAGGGGCGTTGCCGGCTCCAGTTGCCTGCAACATTTGGGCACATCCGGCCGGCGCTTCAAGTGGCAGCTGACGATGTTTCGGCCCGACTTACTGACCCCATCTGCCTATGACTGGCGGGTCGCCTTCCCCGCAAGGCGCCCAACAGGCCGATCCAAAGCGCCCTACGGCGCCACATCATGACATTTGAAGAATTGAACCTGGCCCCGGCCATTCTGAAGGCCGTGCTCGAGCAAGGCTACGACTCCCCCACCCCCATCCAGGCCCAGGCCATTCCCGCCGTCCTCAAGGGCGGCGACCTGCTGGGCGGCGCCCAGACCGGCACCGGCAAGACCGCGGCCTTCACCCTGCCCCTGCTGCAGCGCCTGTCCACCGAAGCGCGCGTCACCAACCGCCGCGGCGTCAACGCCGTGCGCGCCCTCATCCTCACCCCAACCCGCGAACTCGCGGCCCAGGTCGAGGAAAGCGTGCGTACCTATGGCAAATACCTGGACCTCACGTCCATGGTGATGTTCGGCGGCGTCGGCATGGGCGCACAGATCGACAAGCTGCGCCGCGGCGTGGATATCCTGGTCGCCACCCCCGGCCGCCTGCTGGACCACGCGACCCAAGGCACACTAGACCTGAGCCAGGTGCAGATCCTGGTGCTCGATGAGGCCGACCGCATGCTGGACATGGGCTTCATCCACGACATCAAGAAGGTGCTGGCCCTGGTGCCCAAGCAGAAGCAGTCGCTGCTGTTCAGCGCGACCTTCAGCGATGAAATCCGCGAGCTGGCCAACGGCCTGCTCAAGAACCCCGAATCCATCCAGGTCACGCCGCGCAACACCACGGTGCAGCGCATCACGCAAACCATACACCCCGTCGGCCGGACCAAGAAAAAGGCGCTGCTGACCCACATCATCAACCAGCACAACTGGAGCCAGGTGCTGGTGTTCACCCGCACCAAGTTCGGCGCCAACAATGTGGCCGAGCACCTGACCAAGCACGGCATTCCCGCGATGGCGCTGCACGGCAACAAGAGCCAGACCGCGCGCACGCAGGCCCTGGCCGATTTCAAGAGCGGCACCATCCGCGCGCTGGTGGCCACCGACATCGCCGCCCGCGGTATCGACATCGACGAGTTGCCACACGTGGTGAACTACGAAATCCCGAATGTGAGCGAAGACTATGTGCACCGCATCGGCCGCACCGGGCGCGCGGGCAACAGCGGCGAGGCCGTCAGCCTGGTCTGCCTCGATGAAGAAGGCTTCATGCAGGACATCGAGCGCTTCACCAAGCAGAACATCGAAAAAATCATCGTCCCCGGCTTTGAAGCCGAGCCCGGCGAACGCGCCGAGCCGCTGGCCATGGGCCGCCAGACCATCTGGGGCGGCCTGGGCAAGCCGCCCAGCCGCGAAGTCATGCAGGCCGCCGCCAAGGCAGCCCGCAGCGAGATGATGCAACGCATCCGCGACAACAAGGCCGCCCAGCCCGCGCGCGGCGCGAACGGCGGCGGTAATGGTGGCGGCCGCGGCCGTGGTCCCGCCAATGGCGGTAACGGTGGCGGTAATGGCGGTGGCAATGGCGGCGGCGGTCGCGGCCCCCGCACACCGAATCCGGGCCAGCCACGCCAGAGCTCCGGTTATTCGCAGAACGGCCAGCCGCCGCGACAGCCGCAACAGGCGCAGCGCCAGCGCGGTGACCAGCAGCAGCCGCGCGCGCCCCGCAACGAGGCCAGGGAGCCGCGCAACGACTACGACGACCGCCAGCCCGCCAGCCACGCTTCTTCGGGCTTCCCGTCTTCCGGGCAGCCTACGGGTGGCAACCGCGGCAATTACCGGGGCAATCGCTCGGGTGGTGGCGGTGGTGGTGGTGGTGGCCGGGGCAATGGACCTCGCCGCCCAGGCGGTTCCGGCCCGTTTACCGGCCGTTAAACCCTGTCCGGCCCCTATGTGGGCCGCCAAGGTTCAGGCTGCCGCCTTGAGCTGCTTGGCCGGCTGGCTCAGTTTGGGCAGGCGCCGCCGCGAGCCGAGCACCAGCTCGATATCCTCGTGCGCGCCGTCAATCAGCATCAGGATCGCTTTTTCGGCCTTGGCCGGGTTGTGCGCGATCACGGCATCCAGCACCGCCCTGTGCAGCGGCAGGGAGCGTTTGGGGCCGTCCTTGCGGCTGGTGGATATCTCAAAGCTGGTGCGCAGCAAGGCGCCCAGTGCCTTGCTCATCTGGATCAGCATGCGGTTGTGCGCGGCGCGCAGCAGGCCCTGGTGAAAGCGCAGGTCGTAGGTGACATAGTCGCCCCCGCCCTCCACGGCGCGTTTCATGCCGGCGAAAGCCTCTTCGATTTCAGCGATCTCCTGCGGCGTGGCGCGTTCGGCGGCCATGCGCACGGCGGCGGGCTCCACCAGGCGCCGTAGTTCCACCAGGTCGCGCAGGAATTCGGGCGTGATGCCGGCCTTGGCCTTCCAGGCGATCACGTCGGGGTCGAACCAGTTCCAGTGTTCCTCGGTCAGCACGCGGGTGCCGACCTTGGGGCCGGTGGTGACCAGCCCCTTGGCAATCAGCGACTTGACGGCCTCGCGCACCACCGTGCGGCTCACGCCCAGCGCTTCGCATAGCACCGGCTCCGGCGGCATGGCCATGCCGGGGGCATAACGGCCCGCGACGATGGCTTCACCGATATGGTCAACCGTGTTGCCGTGGACGTTTTTCATGGTGGCCATGGTGCCCCTTCAACCCCGCACAAACAGCGTGACCAGCGGATCTGGCCCCACCTGCGCGCTCCAGTGGCCGTGCAGCGCCGGGTCAAAGGTGGCGCCGGCCGGCAGGACATCGGCCGAATAGAAATGCTGACCCGGCTTGAAGATGCGCGAGATGCCGCCCTGCAGGCCGATTTCCATCTGGCCGCCCAGGATGAACACCCACTGCGGGTTCGGCGTGCAATGGAACTGGCTGCGAAACCCCGGCGGGCTGTGGCGCAGCTGGTAGCCGCCCGAGGCGAACAGTTGCGACAGCATGGCCTGCGGCGAGCCTTCGCCCAGCGGGATGGCCTCCTCCCGGAATTTGGCCCGGCCGTCGGTATCGGTATAAAGAATGACTTTGGAGAAAACAGTCACAAAGGACTCCGGTGAGTGAGTGTGGAAAGCAGGCACACCAGCATCATGAAGTTTCTCCGCCGAAGGCGATCTGCACCTTCATGGATTGGCGCTTGTCGCCGGCGAGTGTAAAGGCATGCGTGGCCCGGTCAAATGCCACGATATCGGTAATCACCGGCCGGCCGTCGATGAGCCGCTGGTTCAGGAAGGCCACGGCCACAGCGAATTCGGGGTGGAAGCGGAAGGTGCCGCGCAGCTCCAGCTCCTTGGCAACCAGGGTGTTCAGCGGCAGCGAAACATTGCTGCCCAGCCCCACCGTCACGATAACGCCGCGCGGCGCCACCACATCCAGGCCGGCGACCAGGGCCTTTTCATTGCCCGAGGCCTCGAACATCACATCGAACTGACCTTTCCCGACAGCGAACTCAGATAGGCCGTCCGGTTCCTGTGCCAGGTTGATGGTCTGATCGGCCCCCATTTTTTTGGCGCAGGCCAGGGGAAGCTCGGCAATGTCGGCCGCCACGATGCGAGCCGCGCCCGCGCGCCGCAGGCCGGCGATCAGCAAAGCGCCTATGGGGCCGCAGCCGGTGACCAGCACCTGCTTGCCGAACACTGAGCCGGCCCGCGAAATGGCGTGCAGGCCCACCGACAGCGGCTCGGCCAGTGCGGCTTCGGACAGCGGCAGTTCGTCCGCTACAGGATGCGCCTGTGCGGCCTCGATCACCAGTGTTTCGCGAAAGGCGCCCTGGATGTGCGGAAAGCGCATCGCGCTGCCGTAAAAGCGCATATCCATGCAATGGTTGTGCAGGCCCTGCTGGCAGAAGCGGCAGGCGCCGCAGGGGCGCGACGGTGAAATCGCGATGCGCTGGCCCACGCGCAGGCCGCCGACCTCGCTGCCCACGGCCTCGATCACGCCCGACACCTCATGGCCCAGCACCATGGGCTCCTTGATGCGCACCGTGCCGAAGCCACCGTGCTGGAAGTAGTGCAGGTCGGAGCCGCAAATGCCGCCGTAAGCCACCCTTATCCGCAGTTGCTGCGGGCCCAGGCGTTCGGTATCCAGCGCGTCAAGGCGCAGGTCCAGGGGCGCATGACAGACAAGTCCACGCATGATGTTTCTCCCTTGTTGCAAGGGGGCCGGCGGCGCTTTACAAAGTCGCCGTCACCCCGCCGTCGACATACAAAACATGGCCGTTGACAAAGCTGGAAGCGTCACTGGCCAGGAACACGGCCGCGCCGGCAAGCTCGGCCACATCGCCCCAGCGCCTGCTGGGCGTGCGCGCCGTGAGCCAGGCGCTGAACTGTTCATCAGCCACGAGTTTTTCGGTGAGCTCGGTCTTGAAGTAGCCGGGGCCCAGGCCGTTGACCTGGATACCATGGGGACCCCAGTCGATCGCCATGCCCTTGGTCAGCATCTTGACCGCGCCCTTGCTGGCTGTATAAGGCGCGATATTCGGGCGCCCCAGCTCGCTTTGCACTGAGCAGATATTGATGATCTTGCCCTTGCCGCGCGGAATCATCTTGCGGGCAACCGCCTGCCCAACAAAAAACACGCTGTCGACATTGGTGCGCATCAGCTCATGCCAGTCTTGCTCGGGGAAGTCCTGCAAGGGCATGCGCCTTTGCATGCCGGCGTTGTTGACGAGGATGTCTATGCCACCCAGTGTGGTTTCGATGCCCTCCACCGCGGCCTGTACCGCGGCGGCGTCGGTGACGTCAAAGCCGCGCGTGTGGACGGTGAGGCCCTCTTCGCGCAGCATGCCTGCCGCGCGCTCCAGCCTGGCGCTGTCGCGGCCGTTGAGCACAAGCGCAGCACCCGCCTGGCCCAAGCCGCGCGCCAAGGCAAAGCCGATGCCGCCCGAAGAGCCCGTCACCAGCGCCAGACGCCCGTCAAGCCTGAAAGAGTTCAACACCATGGATGGCCTCAATCCAGCCGGTTGCCGCTCGCATCGTCAAACACATGCGTCTTGCCGGCCGCGACTTCCAGGTACACGGTCTCGTCGGGGCGCACCGCCGTACGGCCATGCATCACCAGGATGACTTTGGCGCCGCCCACGTCGAGCAGCAATTCTGTTTCGGCGCCGGTGGGCTCCACCACAATGACCTTGGCCGGGATGCCCTGGCCTGTCGTGGACAGCGACAAGTCGCCGGGGCGCACGCCGTAGTGCACGGGCTGCCCGTCCTGCGCCTTGGCGATCTGGCCAATCGGCCACTGGTGGCCTTGGGCCTCGACCCAGGCGCGGCCGCCGTCCTTGCGCAAGGTGCCCTTGATGACGTTCATGGCAGGCGAACCGATGAACTGCGCGACAAACAGGTTGCCGGGCCGGTCGAACAGCTCCAGCGGTGTACCGATCTGTTCGATGATGCCGTCATGCATCACCACGATGCGGTCGGCCATGGTCATGGCTTCGATCTGGTCGTGCGTGACATAAACCGTGGTGGTCTTCAGCCGCTGGTGCAGGGCCTTGATCTCGGCGCGCATGGCCACGCGCAGCTTGGCATCCAGGTTGGACAGCGGCTCGTCGAACAGAAAAACCTTGGGGTCGCGCACAATGGCGCGCCCCATGGCGACGCGCTGGCGCTGGCCGCCCGAGAGCTCGCGCGGGAAACGGTCCAGCAGCGCTTCGAGGTTCAGGATGCGTGCGGCGTCGCCCACGCGCTTGTTGGTGAGTTCGGCATCGGCCTTGCGCAGCTTCAGGCTGAAAGCCATGTTGTCGCGTACCGTCATGTGCGGATAGAGCGCATAGCTCTGGAACACCATGGCGATGTCGCGGTCCTTGGAGTCAAGCTCGTTGATGACCTTGCCGTCAATCGACATCTCGCCGCCGCTGATTTCCTCCAGCCCGGCCAGCATGCGCAGCAGCGTGGACTTGCCGCAGCCCGACGGCCCCACGAGCACGACGAATTCGCCGTCGGAGATGTCGAAGCTGATGCCGTGGATGATCTTGACCTTGCCGAAGGCCTTTTCGATATTGCGAAACGATACAGATGCCATGTTTGGATTTTCCCGGTCAGCTTTTCACGGCGCCGGCCGTCAGGCCCGACACCATATAGCGTTTGAAAGCGTAATAAATGGCCGCGGGCGGCAGCGCGTAAATGAGGCCAGTGGCCATCAGCAGTTCCCACGGCGAGTCATCGGCGGCGAGGAAATTCCCCAGAGCCACCGCCAGCGTCACGCTGGTGTCCCTGGACAGCAGCAGGAAGGCGTAGAGGTATTCGTTCCAGGCCAGCAGCAGCGCATAGGTGCCCACCGCCACCAGCGAAGGCACCATGAGCGGCAGGTAGACCAGGCGGAACAACTGCATGGCCGTGGCACCGTCCATGCGGGCCGCCTCGTCGAGTTCATAAGGCAGCTTGTCGGAGGCCTGCTTGAGCACCCAGATGCAATAAGGCGAGGCGATGGTCACCATGGCCAGGATCAGCGACCACTGGTGGTTGAGCATGCCGTAGTTGCCCATGGTCTTGTACATGGGCACGGCCAGGAAGGCGGCGGGAATGAAGTAGGTGAAGAGCGCCATGTTCATCACCGTGCGGCCGCCGCGCACCTTGAGCCGGCTGATGGCAAAAGCCGCGGTTGTGGCGACCATCAGGGTCAGTACACCGACGGACAGCGCGATCACCAGAGAGTTGCCCAGTTGCTCCCAGAAGTGGTCGAGGTAGAAATGCTTTTGCCAGAACACCGTCTCGAAATTGCTGAGCGTGGGGCTCTTGGGCCAGAGGCGCCCGGTGGTGGCTTCGTTGCGCGGGGAGATCGCGAACAGCACCATGTGGTAGATCGGGATCAGCGTCCACAGCAGGACCGGGATACCGACCAGCAGCAGCCTGGCTTCCCGGGTGACGGTGCGCAGTGTGACGCGGCTCATTTGGACAACCTTTTCATCATGAAGTACACCAGCGGCAGCACCAGCGGCAGCGCCACGACGATGGAAGCCAGCGACAAGTCGACCTGGTCCAGCCGCAAATAACGTATGCCCAGCGTGGCCAGCACGTGCGTGAGGTCGGCGGGCCCGCCGCCCGTGAGCAGGTAGACACTGTTGAAGTCGCCCAGTGTCCAGATCATGGAGAGGATGGTCGAGGTCAGGTACAGCGAGCGCATCGACGGCCAGGTGATGAAGCGGAACTTCTGCCAGACCGAGGCGCCGTCCACCGAGGCCGCCTCATATTGCTCGGCGGGAATCGCCATGCGCCCGGCCAGCAAAATCAGCGTCCAGAAGGGCAAGGATTTCCAGATGTGGGCCAGCATGGAAAACGACAGGGCCAGCGTCGGGTCATTGAGCCAGTTGGGCCCATCCACGCCGGTCATCTTGAAAATCAGGGTGTTGATGACGCCCCACTCGGGGTTGAGCATGAAGCGCATCGACAAAATGGTCGGGATGGAGGGCACGGCCCAGGGCAGGATGAAGATCACCGACAGCGCCTTGATCCACCAGCGCGTGTTCAGGAAAAAGCCCGACAGGAACAGCGCGACGATCATCTTGAGGTTGACCGCCACGACGATGAACACCACCGTATTGACCAGTGAACGGAAAAAAATCGGGTCGGCAAACAGCCGCTCATAGCTGTCCGGATGGCGGGCCAGCCACAGGCCATAGCCCACGGGATAGATCACGAAGACCAGGAAAATCAGCAGGTAGGGAACGACCAGCGCAAGCCCCCACTTCTCCCACGAAGTCATGGCGGCGCGCTCGGCACGCACGGAAGGGGCAGCCTGTTGGAGGGTTGCAGTGCTCATGCTTTGCTTTGAATGCTTTGGTGACGCGCGCCGCCGGCCCGCGGATCAGGCGGGCGGCGCGGCTTTCTTCAGTCAGTCTGCGCTCAGTTCGCCACGGTCTTGATGCGGGCGATCATTTCGTCAACAGCCTTGTCCACCGGCATCTTTTCATTGATCACGCGGTTGGCCGCCTTGGCCCACACGTTCTCGTTGTTCAGGATGGTGAACTTGTAGTTCTTGGTGAACTCGAAGTTGACCGTGCCGTTCATGAACTGGTTGTAAACGGCTGTGCGATGAGAATCAGCCTTCCAGAACGGGCGCTGCTGCGCGGTCTTGGTCACGGGGAACCAGCGGCCCAGCGAGCCTTCCACATAAGGCGTGAGGTTTTCTTCCTGCATCAGGAAAGACACAAACTCCTTGGCACGGGCCTTGTTCTTGGCCTGGTTGAATACCACACCCACCTTGACGGCGGCGCGGTAAACCATCTTGCTGCCATCAGGCTTGTTCGGGAAGCCTGCCGTGCGGATGCGCTCGGTGTAGTTTTTCTTCGCGGTTTCACGCTCTTCGGGCTTGAGCGCCGGGTTATTCATGTCGTCCAGCCACTTCGCGGCGATGGAGATCGTGGCGTTGTGGGTCAGGATGGTGGTCTTGTTGTGGAAGGCGACGTTGTTGTCCGGGTCCTTCCAGCTGGTGGACGAAGGCGGGGTGCAGCCCTTGGTGTAAGGCTGGGTGTAATCCGTCAAGGCGCTGATCAGGCCTGCACGCACCTGAGGATCATCGACCAGCAGCTTGCCGCTGTCGTTCACCAGCTTGACGTTGTAGGCGTCCATGAAGGTCAGGAAGGAATAGAAGGAGTCGCTCGAATCCACGCCCAGCGGCTGGCCGATGCCGAAGGTGCGGTTGCCCGTCTTCTGGCGGTGCGCGGGCTGGACCTTGTCGCACCAGAAAGACCAGTAATCCTTCCAGGCCGTGGGAATGTCGGACTCCTTAAAGCCGGCCTCGTTGAGCATGTCCACCCAGTACTCGATGTGCATGGTCTGCTGCTTCATCGGGAAGGCGTAATAGGCCCGCGTCTTGGTGGCGTCGTTGTAGAGGAAGGCGGTCTCCGCCGTGTTGGGCGCGAAGCGCGCGCGCATGGGGTTGATCACGCTGCTGATGTCTTCGAGCTTGCCGTCAAAAGCCCACTTGCCCGCGACCTGGAAGTCATAGACGTCGGCGTATGCCACATCAGGCGGGTTGCCGGAATCGAGGGCCGCGACGGTTTTCGGGATCATGTCCTGCACGGGATATTGCGAGAGCTCGACCTTCACGCCCTTGTGCTTTTCCTCATACTTCTTGATCGCGGCGAAGAGCGCGTCATCCTCGGCTTTGTAAAAGCCCTTGACCCACCAGACGGTGAGCTTTTCCTGGGCGGCGGCCTGGCCTGCCGATATGAGGCCTGCCGCGACCATCGCGGCGGCCAGGATTGTCTTGAGTCTCATTTGGCTTGTCTCCTCTGCGGGTGGGGGGTTGTTGAACTGCAAAAACTCGGGCCTTGCGTTCTTTGACGCATTGTTATCATATGATGATTAAATTCCGGACCTTCTATGGAAAACCCGGAGCATCCGGGCTCCCGGCGCGAGCCCAGCGTCGATTCAATGCCATTCCGGCACAGGGGTAAAGAGGGCTTGCCCTGCAAAGTGGGCGCGCAGGTTGTCTATGGCCAGCCCCGCCATGGCGTGGCGTGTCTGCACCGTGCCGCTGGCCATGTGCGGCGTCAGCACGACGTTGTCCATGGACCAGAGCGCCTCGCTGGGATGCGGCTCCTTCTCGAACACATCCAGCGCCGCGCCGGCAATCGCGCCTTGCTGCAGCGCATCAACCAACGCGGCCTCATCGACCACCGAACCGCGCGCCACGTTGATCAGGTAACCCCCGGGCCCGAGCGCCTTGAGCACTTCGGCATTGATCAGGTGGCGCGTGCCGGCGCCGCCCGGCGTGATCACGATGAGGAAATCCACCTGCGCGGCCAGCGCCTGAGCCGTTGGGTAAAAGGTGTAAGCGAGTTCCGCCTTGGCCGTGCGGCCCGTATACGCAATCGACATGCCGAATGCTTCGGCGCGGCTTGCAATGGCCTGGCCTATGCGGCCCAGGCCGACAATGCCCAGGCGCGCGCCCGAGACTTTGCGCGCCAGCGGCATGGGCCCTTCCTTGGCCCAGCGCCCCGCGCGCACATAGCGGTCCGCCAGCGGGATGCGGCGCGCCACCGACAGCATGAGGCCTATGGCCAGGTCCGCCACCTCGTCATTGAGCACGCCGGGCGTGTGCGTAACCGGGATGCGCCGCTCCAGCGCGGCGGGAACATCCACACCGTCATAGCCCACCCCCATGATGGAAACGATTTCCAGCGCGGGCAATTGGTCCATCAAGGAACGCGGCACCTTGGATTCCCCGCCGCCGGCGATACCGCGGATCAGCGGCGCCACCCTGGCAAACGCCGCCGGGTCGGTTTCATGCAGCCTGTCATGGACTTCATAAGCCGCCTGCAGGGGCTCCATCAGAAAAGGGGGAAGCTTGGCGACGGTGAGGATGTGGGGACGGCTGGACGAAACGGACACGGGACGGACTCCTGCGGTCATGGTTTTCACTAAGATAGCGAGGTCAATGGTATGACGATAATATGTTTGACGACTTAAGGACTTTCCCGCATGAGCACACCTCCGAACACGCCAAAGAAGAAACCCGCCCATGAACTCCGCAGCCAGCAATGGTTCGGCCGCCAGGACCGCGACGGCTTCGCCTACCGCAGCTGGGTGAAGGGCAAGGGCGTTCCGCACGACCAGTTCGACGGCCGGCCCGTCATCGGCATCTGCAATACCTTCAGCGAACTGACGCCCTGCAACTCGCACTTCCGCACGATTGCCGAGCAGGTCAAGATCGGCGTGTACGAGGCCGGCGGCTTCCCGCTTGAATTCCCGGTGATGTCGCTGGGCGAGACCCTGCTGCGCCCTACCGCCATGCTGTACCGCAACCTGGCCAGCATGGACGTCGAGGAAAGCATTCGCGGCAACCCCATCGACGGCGTGGTGCTGCTGATGGGCTGCGACAAGACCACGCCTTCGCTGGTGATGGGCGCGTCCAGCGTTGACCTGCCCACGGTGGGTGTCAGCGGCGGGCCCATGCTGAGCGGCAAATGGCGCGGCCAGGAGCTGGGCTCGGGCACCGGCGTCTGGAGCATGAGCGAGCAGGTGCGTGCCGGCACCCTGAAGCTGCAGGAGTTCTTCGAAGCCGAGAGCTGCATGCACCGCAGCCACGGCCACTGCATGACCATGGGCACGGCCTCGACCATGGCCAGCATGGTGGAAGCGCTGGGCATAGGACTGCCGGGCAACGCCGCCTACCCGGCGGTGGACGGCAGGCGCAATGTGCTGGCCCGCCTGGCCGGCCGCCGCGCCGTCGAGATGGTGCATGAAGACCTCACGCTCTCCAAAATCCTCACGCGCCAGGCGTTTGAGAACGCCATCAAGACCCTGGCCGCCATCGGCGGCTCGACGAATGCCGTCATCCACCTGATCGCAATCGCGCGCCGCATCGGCGTGGAACTCACGGTGGACGACTTCGACCGGCTGGCCAGCGAGCTGCCCTGCCTGGTCAACCTGCAGCCCTCGGGCAAATACCTGATGGAAGACTTCTGCTATGCCGGCGGCCTGCCTGTGGTCATGAAGGAGATCCAGCAGCACCTGCACACCGGCGCCATCACCGCCAACGGCAAAACGATTGGCGAAAACATCGCCGACGCGGAAAACTTCAACACCGACGTGATCAAGCCGCTTTCCGCGCCCTTCAAGGACAAGGCCGGCATCGCCGTGCTGCGCGGCAACCTTTCGCCACGCGGCGCCGTCATCAAGCCCAGCGCCGCTACGCCTGCGCTCATGGTGCACAAGGGCCGGGCCGTGGTGTTTGAAACCATTGAAGACTTCCACGCGCGCATCGACGATGAAAACCTGGACATCGATGAGAACTGCGTGATGGTGCTGAAGAACTGCGGGCCCAAGGGCTACCCCGGCATGGCCGAAGTCGGCAACATGCCGCTGCCGCCCAAGGTGCTGCGCAAGGGCATCACAGACATGGTGCGCATCAGCGATGCACGCATGAGCGGAACGGCCTATGGCACCGTGATCCTGCACACCGCACCCGAAGCCGCCGCCGGCGGGCCGCTCGCCCTGGTGCAAAACGGCGACATCATCGAGCTCGACGTGCCGAACCGCCGCTTGCACCTGCATGTGAGCGATGAGGAACTGGCCAAACGCATGGCCGGCTGGAAGCCGCCGCAGCCGCCGCTGAATTCGGGCTACTGGAAGCTCTATGTCGACCATGTGCTGCAGGCCGACGAAGGCGTGGACCTGGACTTCCTGGTGGGCAAGCGCGGCGCTTTTGTGCCGCGCGACAACCACTAAAGCACTGAAGCAGGTACAGCGCGGGTACAACGCCGCAAGCAGGCGGCGGGTACCATTGAGGCTTTGAGGCGCGGCGTGCTTTTCGCGGGTGTTCTTTCCTTCAAGAAGCCCGCGCCGCGGTGCCGGCAGAAGGCAACAAGCCAGGAAACCCAATGCAAGCCAGAAAATTCGATGTCGTCGCGCTCGGCGAAGCCATGGTGGAATTCAACCAGACCACCGCCGGCCAGCCCAACTACCTGCAGGGCTTTGGCGGCGACACCAGCAATGCCGTGATCGCCGCCGCGCGCGCCGGCGCCAGCACCGCCTACCTGACCCGCCTGGGCGGCGACACCTTCGGCCAGTCGCTGATGGCCTTGTGGGCCGCTGAGAGTGTTTCCACCGCCGCCGTCCAGCAAGACAGCGAAGCCAGCACCGGCCTTTACTTCGTCACCCACGGCCCCAAGGGGCATGAGTTCAGCTACCTGCGCGCGGGCTCCGCGGCCAGCCGCATGACACCGGCCTGGCTGCAGCAGGCCGGTGCGGCCGATGCGGTGCGCCAGGCAAAGGTGTTACATGTCTCGGGCATCTCGCTGGCGATTTCCGCAAGCGCCTGCGACACGGCTTTCGCCGCGATGAAGCTCGCCAGGGAAGCCGGCACCCTGGTGTCCTTTGATTCCAACCTGCGGCTCAAGCTCTGGCCGCTGGACCGGGCCCTGGCCTGCACCCGCCACGCCGTCTCGCTGTGCGACATCTTCCTGCCCAGCCTGGAAGACATCACCACCCTCAACGGCATGACGGACCCCGACCAGGTGGTGGACTGGGGCCATGCGTTGGGCGCCAAAACCGTGGTGCTCAAGCTGGGCGGCGACGGTGCGCTGGTGAGCGACGGCACTCGGCGAGAACGCGTGCCGGTTCACCGCGTGAAGCTGGTCGACGCCACCGGCGCGGGCGACTGCTTTTGCGGCAACCTGCTGGCACGCATCGCCCAGGGCGACACGGTGTTCGACGCCACGCGCTACGCCAACGCGGCCGCCGCCCTCACCGTGCAAGGCTATGGCGCCGTGGCGCCGCTGCCGCGCCCCGAACAGGTCAGGGCCTTGCTATGAGCCGCCTGCTGGCCGTCGACTGGGGCAGTTCGTCGCTGCGCGGCGCGCTGCTGGATGAACATGGCGCGGCACTGGAAGAACGCGCTTTTCCGCGCGGCATCCTGACGGTGGAAGCCGGGGGGTTTCCCGACGTTTTTGAAAGCTGCTTCGGCGACTGGATGACGCCCGGCACGCTGTGCCTGATTTCCGGCATGGCCGGCAGCAAGCAAGGCTGGCGCGAGGCGCCTTACTGCGCCTGCCCCGCGGGCTTTGCCGCGATTGCCGCCGCGCTCGAATGGGTGGATCCCGGCCGTATCGCCATCGTGCCGGGCCTGAGCATTGACAAAGCCGGCGTGCCGGACGTGATGCGCGGCGAGGAAACGCAGATTTTCGGCGCCCTGCAGTTGCTGGGCTTGGACCATGCCCGCCTGGTGCTGCCCGGCACGCACAGCAAATGGGTCAGCGTGAACGATCGCAAGGTGACGGATTTCTCAACCTGGATGACCGGCGAGTTTTACGCGCTGCTGCGCCGCCACTCCATCCTCGCGCGCATGCTGCCCGAGGATGAGCCCGCGGCCGATGACGCCGCCTTCGGTCGGGGCGTTGCGCACGCGCTGGCAGGCCCCGGCCTGCTAAACACCGCCTTCAGCACCCGCACGCTGTCGCTGTTCAATCGCATGGGCAGCGAGGCCCTGCCCAGCTACCTGTCGGGCCTGGTGATTGGGGAAGAACTCAAATCTCAGACGCTGCCGCGCGGCGAGCCGGTGGTGGTCATGGGCGCCGAAGCGCTCACGGCCCGTTATGAGCAGGCGCTGGCCCAGCTCGGCGTGCCCGTACAGCGCGTGGGCGCGGGCGCCACCTGGCGCGGCCTGCGCGCCATTGCAGATACCCTGGCCTGACCGCGACGCAACGCTGCGCCGCACCAACCCACAGAGCACCATGAACAACGCACAGCAAAAATTTTCCCAGGCACTCGGCACCCTGCCCCTGGTCGCCATCCTGCGCGGCCTCACGCCGGCCGAGGCCGCACCGGTCGGCCAGGCGCTGATTTCCACGGGCTGGACGCTGATCGAAATCCCCCTCAACTCGCCGCAGCCGCTGGACAGCATCGCCGTCATGGCCAGCGCCTACCCCCAGGCCCTGATAGGCGCAGGCACCGTGCTGACACCCGAGGATGTGCGCAATGTGCAGGCCGCCGGCGGCCAGCTCATCGTGTCGCCCAATTTCAACCCGGCCGTGGTGCGCGAAGCCGCGCGCCTGGGCATGGTCTGCCTGCCCGGCGTGATCACACCCAGCGAAGCCTTTGGCGCACTTGAGGCCGGCGCCGCCGGCCTGAAACTGTTTCCGACCGAGATGATCACGCCGACCGTGGTGAAAGCCTTGCGCGCCGTGCTGCCCTCAACCGTGCCCGTGATGCCCGTGGGTGGCGTCACGCCCGCCAACATGGGCGCCTACCTTGCTGCCGGTGCCAGCGGCTTCGGCATAGGCTCTGCACTGTACAAGCCCGGCATGACGGCAGCCCAGGTGGCCGAGAGCGCGAAAAACTTCATCGCCGCCTATACGGGTAGCATGCGGGCATGAACACCCCTTCTGCCGCACAAACTTCCACCACCATATCCTTCGGCCTGGCCGGCCGTGTCTGCATCGTCACCGGCGGTGCACAAGGCATAGGCGAGGCCTGTGCGCGCCGTTTCGCGCGTGAGCAAGCCCATGTGGTGATTGCCGATATCGACGATGCACACGGCGGCGCGTTGGCCAAGGAACTGGGCGGCCTGTATGTGCATTGCGATGTCGGCGACAAAACCCAGGTTGACGCGCTGGTCGCGCAAACCGTCGCAGCGCACGGCCGCATCGACGTGCTGGTCAACAACGCGGGCATCTTCAAGGCCGCCGAATTCCTCGAGGTGACGGAAGCCGACTTCGACGCCGTGCTGCGCATCAACCTCAAGGGCTCCTTCCTGGTCGGCCAGGCCGTGGCGCGCATCATGGCCGCCGCCGGCAAGGGCAGCATCGTCAACATGAGCTCCGTCAACGGCGTGCTCGCCATTCCCACGATTGCCAGCTACAACGTTAGCAAGGGAGGCATCAACCAGCTCACACGCGTGATGGCGCTCTCATTGGCCGGCCAGGGCGTGCGCGTCAACGCCGTGGCACCCGGCACCATCGCCACCGAACTGGCCGCCAAGGCCGTGCTCACCAGCGACGAAGCCAAAGCCAAAATCATGAGCCGCACGCCCATGAAACGCCTGGGCGAACCCTCCGAGATCGCCGATACCGTGGCTTATCTGGCCAGCGATGCTGCCAGCTACATCACTGGGGAGATTGTGGTGGTGGATGGGGGGAGGATGACTTTGAATTACACAGTTCCGGTTTAGGGCCGGGTCTTGCTCCGGCCTCCGCGCCCTCCCTCTCTATCTCTGATTCTTCTTCGCCCTCTTTTAAGGGTTGTTGGCCGGGGGTTGCCCGGCGGCAAGTAACTTTCTTTTGCTTCGCCAAAAGAAAGTCACCAAAGAAAAGGCGACCCGCAGTCTGGGTCCCCTACGCTGCGCTACGGGGCAACCTGCGGTGCTCGACTACGGCGGGGTCTCGCTAAACTCGCTACGCTACGCTGCGCTTCGCTCAAACAACGCGAGCCCTTATCCGCCTACGTCTGCGCTCCTCGGCCCAGCCAGGACGGGGCAAGCGGGATCGGGGACAAAAGACAAAGAAATCAATACCAATACCAACAAGGACTCACCACGGCGAGTCCTTGTTTCTTCGGTATTCGGTATTTCTTCTCCCCACCCCTTCTGGATGCGCCGAGGAGCGGAGGTTCAGGCGGATCAGGGATCGCGTTGTTTGAGCGAAGCGAGTTTAGCGAGACCCCGCCTGAACCGAGCACCGCAGGTTGCCCGCAGCGAAGCGGAGGGACGCAGCAAGTAGGGTCGCCTTTTCTTTTGCTTACTTTTCTTTTGGCGAAGCAAAAGAAAAGTAAGTTGCCGCCGGGCAACCCCCGGCCAACCGCCCTCAGCAGAAAAACCCAAAACCCCAGATCAGAAACAAACCGAAATCAGGCTAGCCCCCGCCCTCTTTGAGTGCTAGCCTGCAATGGCAAAAGCGTCACCCCGACGCCACGAGGAACCCCACCATGGCCACCATCTACAAGGAATTCACCGTCGACGCAGGCATCGCAAGCGTCTGGGACGCCCTGCGCGACTTCAACGCCGTGCACCAGCGCCTGGCGCCGGGCTTTGTGATTGACTGCAAGCCCGGCGAAGGCAGCCGTACCGTGACCTTTGCCAACGGTGCGGAGGCTCATGAACTTTTGGTGGGCATTGATGAGGCGGTGCATCGCCTCAGCTACACAGTGACCGGCGGCAAGGCTACCCACCACATGGCCTCTGCGCAGTTGTTTGCCGAAGGAGAAAACCGCACGCGTTTTGTCTGGATCACCGATGTGTTGCCGAACGCACTGGAAGGCTACATCGACGCGATGATGACCCAAGGCGCGGCGGTGATGCAGCGAACACTCAGCGGGCGACCCGCCTGATAGCGCCTAGCTTCAAACGGGTCGTTTGGCCAGCAAGGCCCAGACACCCGCAGCCGACAGCAGCGAGCCGCCCGCGAAATTGAAGCGTCGCTGCGCGCGCGGCGACGCCAGCAAGCTGCGGGCCGAGGCGGCAAACACCGCATACAGCGTGGCATTGAGGCCGGCCATAAGCACAAAGGTGGAGGCCAGTATCCAGAGCTGGCGCGTGACGTCGGCGCCGGGGCTGATGAACTGGGGCAGGAAGGCGACAAAAAACACAATGCCCTTGGGATTGAGCGCGGTGACGAGATAGGTGTTGGCGAACAGCTTCCACAGCGAGCCCGGCGCCTCGGGCGCGACCGCCTGCATGGGGGAGATGCCGGCACGCAAAAGTTTAATGCCCAGGTAAAGCAGATACAGGCCGCCGGCCCACTTGACCACCGTGAACCAGAAAGCCGACGCCGCGAGCAAGGCGCCCAAGCCGAACAGCGAGACGACCAGCGCCGTCGAATCACCGAGAGCCACGGCGGCGACCAGCGGAACATTGGCGCGCTTGCCGTGCGCCATCGAATAGCTGATGACGGTCAGTATGGTGGGGCCGGGGATGATGAGCAGGACGGCGGTTGCGGCGACGAAAGCGAGCCAGAGCTGTAGCGACATGGTGCGATTTCCCGAAGTTGCAGACGGTGAGGGCGGATCTTCATGATAACGCCGGCCTTCCAAAAAGAAACCCACGGCAAACCGATGGGGCCACACAAGCCGGCACGCCTCTGCCTAAAATCCGCCCATGCCTTCCACCATCGCATCCCCTCCCCCAAAGGCAGCCGCTTCGCCCGCCGCCGGCCTTTTCACCGATGACAGCCGCACCACACGCTGCGCCTGGTGCCAGGCGACGCCGCTCTACCGCGACTACCACGACAGCGAATGGGGTTTCCCGGTGGACGACGAGCGCCGGTTGTTCGAGAAAATCTGCCTGGAAGGCTTCCAGGCCGGGCTGAGCTGGCTGACGATTCTGAACAAGCGCGAGTCCTTTCGCAGCGCCTTTGCCAATTTCGATGCCGAGCAGGTGGCGCGTTTTGGCACGCGCGACATCAAGCGCCTGATGAACGACGCAGGCATCGTCCGCCATGCGGGCAAGATCGCCTCGACCATCAACAACGCGCAGCGTGTGATCGAGTTGCGCAAGGAGTTCGGCTCGCTGGGTGCCTATGTCTGGCGGCTGGAGCCCGAGGCCAAAAGCCGGCCCCCGCGCATCACGCAAGAGGCTCTCAAAGCCATGCCGGCCTTGCCCGCCTCCATCGCGCTGTCCAAGGACCTGAAAAAACGCGGCTGGACGTTTGTGGGGCCGACCACCATGTACGCCTTCATGCAGGCCATGGGGCTGGTCAACGACCACCTTGAGGGTTGCGCCAGCCGCAAGGCCGCGCTGGTGGCGCGCAAGGCTTTTACACCTCCCCGCGTTAGCTGACGCAACAACGCCAGGAGGTTTTTCTGAGCCGCTCTACAGCCATTTGGCGCGCCTGAAGCGCCAATACAGCAATGAGCAGGTCACCACAATCATGCTGAGCGCCATCACATAGCCGTAGCGCCACTTGAGTTCGGGCATGGATTCGAAATTCATGCCCCAGATGCCGGCAAACGCCGTGCTCACCGCAAAGATACTGGCCCAGGCCGCGAGCTTTTTGGTCACCTCGCTCTCCTCGATGGTGACCATCGCCAGGTTGACCTGGATGGCGGTGCCAATCGTGTCGCGCATGTTTTCGATCAGCGCATTGATGCGCGTCAGATGATCAACGACGTCGCGGAAATAATCCTGCACGCCGCTGCAGATCTGCGGCACCCGGCCGCCGTATAGTTTGCTGGCGCCCTCCAGCAGGGGCGCGACAGCGTGCTTGAGGATCATCACGCTGCCCTTCAGTTCGTAGAGCCGTTCGATGTTCTTGCGCGCGGCGCCGGGGGTGAAAATTTTCTTTTCAATCAGCTCCAGTTCGGTCTCCAGGTCATCGAGGATGGGAAAGTAGCGGTCGACCACCGCGTCCATCAGGGCATACAGCACAAAACCCGAGCCGTGGCGCAGAAGCTCGGGTTCACGCTCGCAGCGCTCACGCACACCAAGGAATCCCTTTTTGCTGCGGTTGCGCACCGAGAGCACGTAATTCTTGCCGGTGAACACGTCGACCTCGCCGACGTGAAGCTCACCCGGCTTCTCGGTGGAAGGCTCAACCAGGTGCAGCACCGAGAACAGCGAGGCGCCGTACTCCTCGATCTTGGGTCGCTGGTGGCCGTGCCGCGCGTCTTCGACCGCCAACTCATGCAGGCCGAACTCCTCGCGCATTTCTTCCAGCTCTTCGGGCGTGGCGTCCTGCAGTGCCACCCAGACAAAGGCATCAGGCCGGCCGATGTAGTCGCTGATCTCGGTGACCGGGATGTCGGCAAGTTTGGTGCCGTTCTGGTAGACCACACAGTTGATGAGCATTTGTTGTATTCCGCGAGTTGGCTGCCTGTGTGAATTCTGGCACAGCCACTCCCAGGCGCAAGCACGCCCGCCGCCCATTCAGCCGGCTTTACGCGGCACCACCAGCTTGTAAGTCGATTGCTGCAACACATCACCGTGCTGGTTGCGCGTTTCGCTGCGCACCACCACCATGCCGCGGTCGGGCCGCGAGCGCGAGGGCGTGACGCTGACGACCTCGGTCTCCACATGCAGCACATCGCCGGGGCGTGTCGGTTTGGGCCAGCTGATCTCGCCGCCCGCCCCTATGATGCCGCCGGCCAGCGGCAGGCCCTGCCCCACCAGCAGGCGCATGGTGATGGCCGCCGTGTGCCAGCCGCTGGCGGCCAGGCCGCCGAACAAGGTGCCCTTGGCCGCTTCATCGTCCAGGTGGAAAGGCTGGGGATCAAACTGCGCGGCAAAGGCGGTGATCTGCGCCGCATCGAGCGCGTACTCGCCGCTCACGAAACGGTCGCCGGGCCGCAGGTCGTCGAGGTAGCGCGGTGTGGCGGCGCCGGTTTCAGGGCTTGTTCCCATCTTCTGTTTCCTTGTGTCCAACGCCAATGGCTCAGGCGGCGGCCTTCGCCGTGCTGGCCCGCGGCGGCAGCAAGGCCTCGCGTATCGGCAAGTTCACCAGCGCGGCGCCCGCGGCCAGCGTGATGTCCATGTACCAGACCCAGTCGTAGCTGCCCGTGGCCTGGAACACATAGCCGCCCAGGTAAGCCCCCAGGAAACCGCCCACCTGGTGCGCCAGCATGACGACGCCGAATAGCATGGCCATGTTGGCCGTGCCGAACATCTTGGCGACCAGCCCCACCGTGGGCGGTACCGTCGAGAGGAATGTCACGCCCATCACGGCGGCGAATATCAGCATCACGGCCGGCGTCTTGGGCGCCAGCAAGAAGGCCAGCACTGCCAGGCCGCGCGTCGCATACAACAGGGCCAGCAGCGACTTCATGCGCCAGCGGCCCACGGCCCAGCCCATACCCAGGCTGCCGACGATGTTGAAGAGGCCGATCATCGCGAGCGACCAGCCGCCCACCTCGGACGGCAAGCCACAGGCCGCCACCACACCGGGCAGGTGGGTGGCCAGAAACGCGACATGAAAGCCGCAAACCAGGAAGCCCGCAGCCAGGTAGCGGTAGCTGGGAGTAACCACCGCCTGGGCAATGGCCTGGCGCGCGCTGAGCGCTTTGACGCCCGAAGCCGCCGCGGCCTGCGCCGCCAGCGCTTTGGAGTTGCCCTTGAGCACCAGCGCCGCCGGCAATGCCAGCAGGACCAGTGCGCCCAGCCATTGCATGGCGCTGGCCCAGCCGACGGCGGCGGTCAGGCCGATGGCAATCGGCGCCATCGCGAATTGGCCGAAGGAGCCACCCGCATTGACGATGCCGGTGGCCAGGCCGCGCTTTTCCGGTGGCACCAGGCGCGTGCTCGCGGCCATCAGCACCGAGGGGCCGGCCATGCCGGCGCCACCCGCGGCCAGCATGCCGATGGCAAAGATCAGCCCGGCCGTGCTGCTCATGAGCGGCGTGATGATGGTACCCACGGCCACCAGCAGCACGCCGATGAAGATCACGCGGCCCGTGCCTATGCGGTCAGCCACCGCGCCGGCAAAGGGCTGCGTCAGCCCCCACCAGAGCTGGCCGAAGGCAAAGGCCAGGCTGATGCTGCCTATGCCCAGTGCGGTCGAGGTGTTGAGTGCCGAGAGGAAAAGACCCATGGTCTGGCGCACGCCCATGGTGAGGGCAAAGGTGCCGCCGGCGGCCAGCAGCACCAGCCACATGGCGATGCGCCGGGCAGCGGGCGGCACAGCTGCGGTCGTGGCGGGACTGGAAGGCGCGGGGTTACTCATCATCAGCTCCGGATTCGGCGGGGGACAACAGTTCCAGTGATTCATTGACCAGCGTGTGCAAAGCCAGCACACGTTCGGCGCCCAGCAGCGCGTTGAGCTGCTCCTGCGCGGCTTTCCAGCGCACCCGCGCCTCGTCGCGCTTGGCGCGGCCCGCGGCGGTCAGCACCACGGTGCGGCTGCGCGCATCGCTGCCCGCGGTGAGCTCTATCCAGCCGGCGTCTATCAGCGGTTTGAGGTTACGCGTCAGCGTGGAAGCACTCATCTTCATGTCGCGCGCCAGCTCGCCAGGCCGAATGGGCCCCCTGAGCACAAAGCTCAGCAGTGAATACTGCGTGGTCTTCAACCCCGCCTTGGCCATCTCAAGGTCGTAGTGGTGCGCGACCCGGCGCATCAGCTGGCGCAGCTTGAGGTTGGTGCAGCCCTGCACCTTGAGTTCGGCCTGGGTTGACAGGCGGGCTTTCTCGTTCATAATTTGATTGTAGCTACAACTATTGCACATGCAACATTTATAAACGATATGACCCCACAAGACACATTGACTCAGTGGATGGAACAAAGCGCCGCGGTGCGCGCCCGCATGGAAGCCGGCGGCGGCAGGCCCGGCCTGGCACGGCCGGAAGACGTCGCCGGCAAAACCGGCATGGAGGTCATGGCCGCCATGCTGGCCGGCCAACTGCCCTACCCCCACATTGCCGACACGCTGGACTTCGCGCTGATCGAGATTGAGCCCGGCAAGGCCGTGTTCCAGGGTACACCGCAGCTCAAGCACTACAACCCGCTGGGCACCGTGCACGGCGGCTGGTACGCCACCATGCTCGATTCCGCCGTGGGTTGCGCCGTGCACACTATGATGCCCGCAGGCCGCGCCTACACCACGGCCGAACTGAGCGTCAACATCGTGCGCGCTGCATCACACAAGACCGGGCCGCTGCGCGCCATCGGCACGGTGATCCACTGCGGCCGCCAGCTGGCCACCGCGGAAGGCCGCATCGTCGGGCCGGACGGCAAGCTGTATGCGCATGCGACCACGACCTGCATGGTGTTTGAGGTGCCGGCGCGTGCTTAGAGCCTGTTCGCTGTTTAAACGGGGTCGCGCAAAGCGTTGACGGGAATCTTGAGGTAGCTGATGCCGTTGCCCTCGGGCGGCGGGAGGTTTCCCGCGCGGATATTGACCTGGATGGAAGGAAGCATCAGGGTGGGCATCTCGAGCCTCGCATCCCTGGCCACGCGCATCGCCACAAAAGCAGCTTCCGTGATCCCGTCATGCATGTGGATGTTGCTCCTGCGCTGCTCGCCCACGGTGCTTTCCCATTGGGGCGCGCGCCCGTCCGGCGGGTAATCGTGGCAAACAAACATCCGGGTCCCGGCCGGCAACTGCAGCAACTGGCGAATGGACCGGTACAAGGCATGCGCGTCGCCGCCCGGAAAATCCGCGCGGGCAGTGCCGACGTCGGGCATAAAGAGCGTGTCACCCACAAACACTGCGCCCTCCGCGAGGTAAGCCACGTCCGCAGGTGTGTGCCCCGGCACATGCAGGGCCGTCACTTCCAGGTCGCCGATCCTGAATTTTTCGCCGTCCTTGAACAAGTGATCGAACTGCTTGCCATCCGGTTCGAATGAGTTTTCGAGATTGAAGAGAGTCTTGAACGTGGACTGCACGGCGCGGATATGTTCGCCAATGGCGATCCTGCCGCCGGCACGCGCCTTCAGGTAATGGGCGCCCGACAGATGGTCGGCATGCGCATGGGTCTCCAGGATCCAGTCGACACCAAGGCCTTGTTCCGCCAAATAGGCCAGCACCCGGTCAACCAGCTCCGTGCTGGTTCGTCCCGACTTGAAGTCATACCCCAGCACCGGGTCGACCACGGCCGCGCGCCCGGTGCCTGGGTCCGCGACCACATAGGTGACCGTTCCGGTCTCGGGATCAAAAAAGGCCTGGGGGTTTAAACGGATTGGCATGGAACTGACGGATTCGTTAGAGCTCGGATTTCATACATTATATATTTAGATATAATGATGGATTGCCTTGGTCCGCATTACCTTGGTTTTTCCATTGCCACTGCCATCGCCTCGAACACGGTCATGAAATCATCTGCTGCCGCCATCAACCCGGAACACCTTCGCCATGCGGCCGCGCAAGCCGTGGGTGCACTCAAAGCGCTGGCCAATGAAGACCGGCTGTTACTGCTCTGCCAGCTCTCGCAGGGCGAGCGTTGCGTGAGCGAACTGGAAGAAGACCTGGGCATACGGCAACCCACGTTGTCCCAGCAACTCGGCGTATTGCGCAACGAAGGCATGATCACGCCCCGCCGTGAGGGAAAAAATATTTACTACAGCGTGGCAGACCCGCAAACGCTGGAAATCCTGACACTGCTTTACCGCCTGTACTGCCCCGAGGGAGATTCATGATGACCCTGGACTGGAACGCCTTCACGCCCTGGCCCGCGCTGGCAGGCGGCCTGCTCATAGGCTTCGCCGCGGCGATGCTGGTGCTGCTCAACGGGCGCATCGCCGGTATCAGCGGGATTCTGGGCGGCCTGCTCAGGCCGGTGCGCGGCGATGCCGGCTGGCGAATGGCTTTCGTCATTGGCCTGTTGGGCGCACCGCTTGTCTATCGCATGTTCTCGGCATTGCCTCCCATCCAGGTGGACGCCGATTACGGCCTTTTGATCGCCGCTGGCTTGCTGGTCGGCGTCGGCACCCGCTACGGTTCAGGCTGCACGAGCGGCCATGGCGTGTGCGGGCTTTCCAGGCTCTCGCCGCGTTCCCTCGTCGCGACGATCACCTTCATGGCCGCCGGTTTTGCCGTGGTCTTTGTGCTGCGCCACTTCCTCAAGTTTTAAGGGAGCGCCGTGATCGTTCTTTCCGCTTTCTTTGCAGGCCTGGTGTTCGGCCTGGGACTGATCGTCTCGGGCATGGCCAACCCGGCCAAGGTCCTCGGCTTTCTGGACCTTGCCGGCCCCTGGGACCCTTCCCTGGCCTTTGTGATGGCCGGCGCCATCGCTGTGGGCTTCTTCGCATTCCTGATCGCCAGGAAAAGGCAGCGCTCCCTGCTGGGTGCTGAAATGAAACTGCCGGCCCCGGGCCGCACGGACCGCCGGCTGGTCGCCGGCAGCGTGCTTTTCGGCATGGGCTGGGGCCTTGCCGGCTTTTGCCCCGGCCCGGGCCTGGTCGCTCTGGGTATGGGCGAGCCCAAAGCCGTGGTGTTTGTGTTGGCCATGCTGGCCGGGATGGTGGTCTTTGAAGTGCTCGAAAGGCGGCGGCCTTAATCTGTATGAGCCTCTAACCATGGACGTTGCCACCACCCGACTTCATCATCGGCGCCTGGGGAGAGCGTCCGCCCACGGACAATTAACGGTATTTTTTGGCTCGAGTCCTCATTCCGACGAACGGTTGTCGAATCTCCTGTCATATCTGACAGGGTAAAGCTTGATTGGGACTTGTCCGGCGCATAGACTTCGTGAATAAAAAACACTGGGATCAACCGCCCTGGAAGCAGGACGAAAGCATTTGCTAAAGATCAACGCCCACCCTGGAAGTGCAACCCCATGATTACCAGCCTCAACGAGCCTGCCCCGCCCATCTGCCAAGTTCTGCGTCACCCCATCCATACGCCGGCGCAACTTTTCGCCATTGAAAAGAACCCGGTGGTTTCGCCCGGTCGTGGAAATGTCATTGAAGACGTCACGCTCCGCCATCTGGACACCCCCTCGAAGATGGAGAAAGTTCAAGGCTTGCGCGAGCACATCAACCTGCCGTCCGGATGCCGTGACGCGCAGTTCTTCGAACGTGAAAAAAAAGAGACGAGTTGGGCTTTGTCTTTGCGTTCGAGGTGCACGGCCTCGTGATCGGCACTTTAAGATTCATTCCCATGCACAGAGGGCTGACGTCGCTGGAAAAGCTATTGGCCCAAGAGCGATTGATGGACCCGGCAATGTGCCAGGGCAGCTGGGAGATCGGGCGCCTTGTGCTGAATCCCGATTACAGGGGCGGCGCCGACCTCGTGAAGCGGTGCATATTCCTTGGGGTTTCGTACTTCGCCCAGCACAGTAATGGGCAAGACCTCTTTGCGTCCTGCACGCCGGCGTTGAGCCGGCTGTATCGACGATTTGGCTTTACCAGCATTGCCAGCAATATACGCGTGGAGGGGGCGGACGAATCGTACGCCTTGATTCATGGGTGTGTGCCGGACATCCTGGAAAAAACCGCGTACTGAGCTGACGCACATATGGTTTGGTTGAAAAAACTCTTTGGCCACTATGAGGCCTACCACGCACATGGCAGGCCCTTGCTCAAATACATCGGCATCATCGGGGCGCTGACCTATGTGGTCTTTTACCTGATCCGCTTTACGAAACCCAATCCCCGTCCTTTTGACGACGTGGGAATGCGCGCGCTGGTGGTCGTTCTGTTTACCGTGCTGGCCATGAAAAACCAGTGGCCCGAGAAGCTCAAAAAATACTACTTTCCCTACTCGTATTGGGCATTGATTTATTGCCTGCCGTTCTTCAATATCTTCCTGTCGCTGCAAAGGCATGGAGGAGTCCCGGCGATTTCGAACTGTTTTATCGCGCTGAGTTTCCTTGTCATGTTGACCGACTGGCGCAATACCATTGCCATGCTTTTGATCGGCGGGGGCGCGGCGACTCTGCTTTACGTGGCCATCACGCCCAATCCCTCGGTTCCCATGGATATGGTGGCCCAGCTTCCCGCGTATTTGCTGGTCCTGATTGGCGGCGCCGCATTCAAGCTCTCGGAAAAGCAGATAGATGCGGAGAAATTACGCATTGCCAACTCCGTCGCCGGCTCCATTGCCCATGAAATGCGCAACCCGCTGGGGCAAACCAGGATGAGCCTGAAACGCATCGGGGAGATGCTGCCCGCCAACAGCACAACCATCCCCGCCGAACACATTTCCCGTATGCGCCAGCTCGTCAACATTGGGGAAGTCGCGGCGCACCGGGGTTATCAGGTGATTGACCTCATCCTGGGCTCCCTGAAGCCCAGCGCGATGGACAAAAGCAAGTTTGACTATGTATCCGCGGCAAAAGCCACCCAGAAGGCCGTGGATGAATACAGCTTTGCCGACCGGCACGTGCGCCACGCCGGCGACAATTCACCTGATCGCATCACAGTGATTGTCGTGAAGGACTTCACTTTTTATGGGGACGAAAGCGCCTACGTTTTTGTGCTGTTCAATCTGATCAAGAACGCGCTCTATTACCTCGACCAGAAGCCGGGCGCGACCATTGTGCTGACGGTGGACGACGGCAGAGTGACCGTCAGGGACACGGGACCCGGGATCGACAAGAAAGTTCTGGCGCACCTGTTCGAATCCTTCATGACCTCCGGGAAAGCTGACGGAACAGGCCTTGGACTGTCTTATTGCAAATGGGCCATGCAAAGCTTTGGCGGCGACATCCAGTGCCACTCGGTGGTGGGTGAATTCACGCAATTCACCCTGACCTTTCCAGCAAAACCGGAAACCGGCATTCCCCAGGCGACAGCACCGTTGCAAACGCCGGCGCAAGCGACGATGCAAGCACAGTCCGCCAAGCCTGTCATCCCCGGCGATGTGCTGGCGGGGAGAACAGTCATATTGGCCGAAGACGACGAGCTCAACCGCATGATGGTCGGAGATTGTTTGAAGGACTGGGGTTTGACCGTACTGGAGGCCGAAGGGGGGCGCCAGGTGCTGTCTCATCTGCATACGACCTCCCACGTTGACTTGATCCTGATGGACATGAACATGCCCGGTTTAAACGGCGTTCAAACCACCAAAGCCATCCGTTCACAGGATTGGGGGCACCAGGACATTTCCATTCTTGCGCTCAGTGGAAACTCAGATGAGCTTGATGTCAGAACCGCCATGAGAGCCGGCATGAACGGCTACATCCTGAAGTCCGGCGACATGAAGCTGCTTCAAAGCAAGATGCTTGAAGTCCTTGCGGCAGCGGGACAACACGACAAAAACCCGCCGCAGTGAAACCCGCCCAGGCAACAGGCCGGCATGCCGGGCGAAGATTGGCGACAATGGGTCCCCCACGACTTCACACCGCCCACCACGATGCGACTCCTACACACCATGCTGCGCGTTGGCAATCTCCAGCGCTCCATTGATTTCTACACCCAGGTGCTGGGCATGAAGCTGCTGCACACCTCGGAAAACCCCGAGTACAAATACAGCCTGGCGTTCGTCGGCTACGGCAACAATCCCGAGCACGCCGAGATCGAGCTGACCTACAACTGGGGCACTGACAGCTACGACATGGGCACGGCCTTCGGCCATATCGCGCTGGGCGTGCCGGACGCCTATGCGGCCTGCGAAGCGATCAAGGCCGCGGGCGGCAACGTCACGCGCGAGGCAGGCCCGGTCAAGGGCGGCACCACGGTGATCGCCTTCGTGACCGACCCGGACGGCTACAAGATTGAATTGATCCAGCGCGCTGAGAACGCCGCGGGCGCAGGCCTGCGCTAAGCGCTTGGCGCCACTTACTCGCGCTGCAGGCGGCAAGCCTGTTGCGCCAGCGCAGTCACCTGCGCCCAGTCGCCGCGCGCCAGCACATCGGCCGGCGTGAGCCAGGAGCCGCCCACGCAGACGACATTCGGCAGGCTCAAAAATTCCGCAGCATTAGCTGTTGAGACGCCGCCCGTGGGGCAGAAGCGCACGTCGCCAAAGGGGCCGCTCCAGGCCTTGAGCATGGCTGGGCCGCCGGCCTGCATGGCGGGGAAGAATTTCAGTTCGGTGAACCCGTCTTCCTGGGCCATCATGATTTCGCTGCCGGTGGCCACGCCGGGCAGAAGCGTCAGGCCGGCATCGCGGCACGCCTGGCCCACGGCGTGGGTGTAGCCCGGGCTCACGGCAAAGCGCGCGCCGGCCATGGCGCAGGCCTGGGCGTCGGCGGCGCTGCGCACCGTGCCCGCGCCGACAACGGCTTCGGGCACATCGCGTGCGATGGCCTCTATGCAGGCCAGCGCCTGCGGTGTGCGCAGCGTGACTTCCAGCATGCGTATGCCCCCGGCCACCAGCGCGCGCGCCAGCAGCACGGCCTGTTTCTCATCGTTCAGTACGATGACGGGAATCACCGGCGCGTCCTGCATCACCTGCAGGGCGGTCAGCTTGCCGCCGCCATTGGGCTTGATATTCACATCCACGATAGAGCTCCTTCTTCAGCCGTCAGCGCGCGGCGGCGCATGCCGGTAAACAGTTCACGGCCCATGCCGACGGCATTGCCCGCGCGCAATTCGGCAGGCATGGTATCGGCCGGCCTCGCCGCCCATTCAGCATCGGCCACCAATACGTTCAGCTCGCCGGTGACGGCGTCCACACGAATGAGGTCGCCGTCACGCACCTTGGCCAGCGGGCCGCCGGCGGCGGCTTCGGGCGACACGTGGATGGCGGCCGGCACCTTGCCCGAAGCGCCGCTCATGCGGCCGTCCGTGACCAGCGCGACCTTGAAACCCTTGCCTTGCAACACGGCCAGCGGCGGCGTGAGCTTGTGCAGCTCGGGCATGCCGTTGGCCTGAGGTCCCTGCCAGCGCACCACGCAGACCACGTCGCGCTCGAGTTCGCCCGCATTAAAGGCCAGGTGCAGGGCTTCCTGTGAATCAAACACACGCGCCGGCGCCTCGATGACGTGGCGGTCGTCGGGCACTGCGGACACCTTGATCACGCTGCGCCCCAAGTTGCCTGTCAGCAGCTTGAGCCCGCCCGTGGCGCTGAAGGGTTTGGCGGCTGGCCGCACGATGGCCTCGTCTTTCGAACTGCCAAGCTCATGCCAGGCCAGCACGGCACCGGCCATGGCCGGTTCGCGCGTGTATTCGCGGATACCGCCTTCGCGCACGGTGAGCACGTCTTCATGCATGAAACCCGCATCCAGCAGTTCACGAATGATGTAGCCCGGGCCACCCGCAGCCTGGAACTGGTTCACGTCGGCGCTGCCGTTGGGATAGACGTGTGCCAGGGTCGGCACGACGTCGGAGAGGTCAGAGAAATCATTCCAGTCGATCACAATGCCGGCCGAATGCGCCACGGCCACCCAGTGGATCAAATGGTTGGTGGAGCCGCCCGTGGCGAGCAGTGCCACCATCGCATTGACGATGGCCCTTTCATCCACGATGAGGCCGATGGGTGCAAAGCGCCTGGCCTTGATGATGCCCAGCACGGTGCGCGCCGCTTCGCGCGTAAGCTCCTCGCGCAGGGCATTGCCGGGGTTCACAAAGGCGGTGCCGGGTACATGCAGGCCCATGGCCTCTAGCAGCAGCTGGTTGCTGTTGGCCGTGCCGTAGAAGGTGCAGGTGCCGGGGCTGTGGTAGGACTTGAATTCGGACTCGAGCAAGGCATCGCGCCCAACCAGGCCTTGCGCGGCCTGCTCGCGCACCAGCGCCTTTTCCTTGTTGGGAATGCCGGAGGGCATGGGCCCGGCCGGCACGAAGACCGTGGGCAGATGGCCGAACTGCAGCGCGCCTATCAGCAGGCCGGGCACGATCTTGTCGCACACCCCCAGCATCAGCGCCGCGTCAAACATGTCGTGCGACAGCGCGACGGCCGTGCCCATGGCGATCACGTCGCGGCTGAAGAGGCTGAGCTCCATGCCGCTGGTGCCCTGGGTCACGCCGTCGCACATCGCGGGCACACCGCCGGCCACCTGGGCCGTGGCGCCCAGCTTGCGCGCTTCGTCCTTGATGAAGGCCGGGTAGGCCTGCAGCGGGGTGTGCGCCGACAGCATGTCGTTGTAGGCGGTGACGATGCCGATGTTGGGCCTGCGCTCGGTCACCACCTTGAAGCGGTCGTCCAGCGGCATGCCCGCGAAGGCATGGGCCACATTGGCGCAGCCCATGCGGTCCTGGCCGGGCTCGCGCGTGGAAGCGGCGTGCAGTTGCGCGAGGTAGGCCTCGCGCGTGGGGCGGCTGCGCGCGGCGATGCGGGCGGTAATTTCTGAGACTTTGGGATGAAGAGCCATGGTGGAGCTTTGAGTGGGTAATGGAAGCGCCGGAAGGATGTAACTTTATTACTGACTCTATGGTAACGGGTTACCGACCATTTTGAGGCGAGTAGGGTTACGGTACGGTTACCAAACGCAGTCTGCTCGCAGGCGGCCGGTCTCAGGGTCGGCGCCACACCCTTGCCCTTGTCAGCGGCGCGCTACGGCTGCCGCTCACACTTTATTGCAGCGATATCTCAACACGGCGCGCCTCGGCGTCGTTGCCGCCGGCCAGTTGCTCCGGTTTCTTCAACTCGATCTGCCGCTCGGGAACACCCGCGGCCTTGAGTGCATCGCGTACGGCCACGGCGCGCTGCCGGGCCAGGGCCGCATTTTTGGCGGCGTCGCCCGTCGCGTCATGAAAACCCGAGATCACCAGCGTGCGGCCGCCCTTGGCCGCCTTGACGAGGTCGGTCATGGCATCCACTGCGCCGGCAGCAAGGTCGGCGCTGCCGGACGGAAAATAAAAGCGCACCACGCCCTGCTCGACCTTCACGCTGGCGGCATCGGCTGCGGCTTGTGAAGCCTGGGAGGCCTGGATGGCCTGGCTGACCTCGGGAAGGACTGGCGCCGGCGCCGCGGCGGGCGCGGGTGTGGAAGCAGCCGGGACGGGAGGTGGTGCGGCGACCGCCGCTGCGGAAACAGTCGGCGAGCCCGAAGGCTGGGCACGATGCAGGCGGTGCAGGCTGATGCCTATGACCAGCGTGACGATAAAAACAATCAGGCCCAGAACGAGCGCCAACACCAGGCCCTGCCGGCCCTCATCGTCCTGAGAAAACATCGCACCACTCCCGTCACATAAGCCGTCACATAAGCCGTCACAAAAACTCCGCCCATTGTAAAGTGCGGCTGTGGAAAATTCAGCCAAGCACTCAGCCAAGCAACTGCCCGCAAGCGGTCTTTCCGTTTCCCGCAACCCCGACCACATGCTGGAAACCGTCATGCGCGAATGGGGCGGCAAAACCGACCTCTGGATCTTCGCTTACGCCTCGCTGATCTGGCGGCCGGAGTTCGAACATGCGGAGGAGCGCTTTGCCACCATCCATGGCTACCACCGCGCACTCAAGATGTGGAGCCGCGTAAACCGCGGCACGCCGGAATGCCCCGGTCTGGTCTTTGGTCTGTTGCACGGCGGCAGTTGTAAGGGCATGGTCTTTCGCATCCCGCGCGCGCAGGTGGTCGGCGCCCTGCCCGCCCTGTGGGCGAGGGAGATGCCCAACGGCGTATACGACCCCAAGTGGCTGCAATGCCAGACCGCGCAAGGCGAAGTGCGCGCGCTGGCTTTCACGCTGTCCAAGCGCAGTCCCAGCCATACCGGTGTGCTCAGCGATGATGTTTACCGGCAGATTTTTTCGGATTCCTGCGGGCGCTACGGCACCACGCGCGAATACGCGCAGCTCACCTACGACAAGCTCAAGACCCTGGGCATCCACGACCATGCGCTGGGCAAGCTGCTGGCCCTGGTGAACACCTGAGCGGCTACGGCCCTGACTTGCCATCACGCGCCATGCGCCCTACAGTGAGCCCTTTACATTCAGCGCCACAACCTTTCAGGAGAACGCATCATGAACCACCTTCTCGCACCGCTTGCCGCCGCCCTTGTGCTCAGCGCCTGCGCATCCAAGATGAGCGGCCCGCAAGCCGTGGCCCAGTTGCAGAGCACCACCGGCAATACCACGGCGGGCACTGTGACCTTTACCCAGAGCGGCGACAAGGTAATGGTCTCGGGTGAGATTCGCGGCCTCAAGCCCAATGCCGAGCATGGCTTTCACGTACATGAAAAAGGCGATTGCTCCAGCGGCGACGGCATGAGCGCGGGCGGGCATTTCAACCCCACAGGCCAGCCGCACGGCAACCACTCGGACATGGCCCACCACACCGGCGACCTGCCCAGCCTGAAGGCCGATGCGGCCGGCGTCGCCAAGTTCAGCTTTGAATCAAGGACCCTCTCGGTGGGCAGCGGGACAACCGACATCGTGGGCAAGGGCCTGATCGTTCACCGCGACCCTGACGACTACAAGACCCAGCCCACCGGCAACTCCGGCCCGCGCCTGGCCTGCGCCGTGATCAAGCTGGATTCCTCACGCTCACTCGCTTCGCTTGATTCTTCGCCTTCCGAGGGAGCGCTGCGCCTGTAGCCCAGGCTCTGCTTCCGGCAATCAGCGGGCGGCGAGCAGGGCTTCGGCGCGCTGCAGGTCCTGCAGCGTGTCGATATCGATGACGATGCCTTCGTCGTCGACATCGACAAAGCCGACGGCATTCAGCGTGGCGTGTGCTTTCACCACGGCGACGGCGCCCGGATCGCCCTTCAAGGCCAGCAGCGCATCGCGGCAGGCCGCCGAAAACCCCACCGGGTGCCCGCGCACCCCCTTGAATAGGGGCACCACCACCGCATGCCGCGCCAGCGCATCGGCCACCATTCGCAGCGTAGCCGACTGCACCAGCGGCAAGTCACCCGGCAGCACCAGCCAGCCCGGAGCTTCGGGCGTGGCCCGCACGGCGGCGGCGATGCAGTCGCCCATGCCCGGGTGGCCTGCATCCTCGAGATGCCAGGGCAGGCCACTGTCGGCCACGGCATCCAGTGTGTGGCGCAACACCGGCTTGCCGGCCAGCAAGGCCTGCAGCTTGTGCGTGCCGCCGCCGGAAACCGCAAAGCGCTCACCCCGGCCCGAGGCCAGCACCAGCACCGTCGGCTTGCCCCCGTTCATCACGCGAGCTTGAAGGGCAGCTCGCGCGGCGCCGGCTTGCCTGTGAGCTTGGCAATCGCGTTGGCAAAAGCCGGTGCCAGCGGCGGCAGGCCGGGCTCGCCCAGGCCCGTGGGCGCATCGGCGCTGGGCACGATGAACACCGCCACCGTCGGCATGTCGGTGATGCGCGGCACCGGGAAATCACCGAAGTTGCTTTGCTCCACCACGCCGTCTTTCAGCGTGATGGCGGCACCCGGCAGGCACATGGACAAGCCCATCAGCGCCGCGCCCTGCACCTGTGCCTCAATGCTGGTCGGGTTGATCGCGAGGTTGCAGTGCACGCCCGCGGTGATGCCGTGCAGCACCGGCGTGTTGTCCTTGACGGACGCTTCGACCACATAGGCCACCACGGTGTTGAAGGACTCATGCACCGCCACGCCCCAGGCGCGGCCCGGTGCCAGCGTGCGTTTGCCGTAGCCGGACTTGTCGACCGCCAGTTGCAACGCGGCCGCATGGCGCGGGTGCTTGCTGCCGAACTGCTTCATACGATAGGCCACCGGGTCTTGCCCGCTGCTACGCGCGACCTCGTCGATCAGCGTTTCCATCACGTAGGCGGTGTGCGTGGAACCCACGCTGCGCCACCAGAGCACCGGCACATTGAGCTTGGGATGATGCACCGATAGCCGCATCGGAATCTCGTAGGGCTCTTTCATGCCTTCGACCATGGTGCCGTCCACACCGTCCTTGACCATAAAACTCTCAAACGGCGTGCCGGCCAGGATGGACTGACCGACGATGACATGGTCCCAGCCCAGGATCTCGCCCTTCTCATCGAAGCCGATCTCGGCGCGGTGCACATGCATGGGACGGTAGTAGCCGCCCTTGATGTCGTCTTCGCGGCTCCAGAGCGTGCGCACTGCCGCCGTGAGGCCGGCGCCGCGCGCGGCTTTGGCCACGTTGCAGGCTTCCACCACGTAGTCGCTGGTCGCGATGGCTCGACGGCCGAACCCGCCACCAGCCATCTGCACATTCATTTTGACGTTCTGCGGCGCCACGCCGAGAGCCTTGGAAGCGGCCAGCGTGTCCAGGCCCGGCATCTGCGTGCCCAGCCAGAGTTCAGCCTTCGCATCCGCGCCCTGGCCGCTGAGCTGCACCGTGCAATTAAGCGGCTCCATGGGCGCATGCGCCAGGTAGGGGAAGACAAATTCGGCGCTGATCTTCTTAGGAGCCGTTGCCAGCTTGCTGATGTCGTCCTTGTACTTGAGCGTGCCGGTTTTTTGCGCCAGCGCGCGGTAGCTGGCAATCTGCTGCGCGGTGTCGACCTTCTCGACGCCACTCGTATCCCACTCGACCTTGAGCGCATCGCGGCCCTGCTTGGCGGCCCAGTAGCCCTCGGCCACCACCGCCACGCCCTCGCCGCCGCGGTCCAGTGGCACGCGCAGCACGGCCTTCACGCCCGGAACAGCCTTGGCCGCCGTGTCGTCCAGCGACTTGAGCTTGCCGGCAAACACCGGTGGGTGGGCCACCACGGCCGTCAGCATGCCGGGCAGGCGCACGTCGATGCCGTAGCCCTGGCCGCCGCTGGATTTGGCGCGCGCATCCAGCCGGCCCGTGGGCTTGCCGATGATGCGGAACTGTTTCGGGTCCTTGAGCGTGACCGTCTCGGGCACGGGCAGCTTCATGGCCGCTTCGGCGAGCTCGCCGTAGCTCAGGCGTTTGCCGCCCGGGCCGATCACCACGCCCTGCTGGGTGCGCAGGCTGCCCGCGTCCACGCCCCATTGCGCCGCGGCGGCCGACACCAGCATGGCGCGGGTGCGCGCACCGAGTTCGCGGTACTGCGTGTAGGAGTTCTTGATGGAGCCCGAACCACCCGTGATGTGCATGCCGAAAGCCGGATCCACATAGGCCGGGTCGGCATTGCCGTGCTGGCTTTTCACCTTGGCCCAATCGGCGTCAAGCTCTTCGGCCAGGATCATGGGCAGGCCGGTCTGCACGCCTTGGCCGAAGTCGAGCCGGTTGATGGTGACAGTCACCGTGCCGTCCTTGTCGATGCGCACAAAGGCCGAAGGCTGCTGCGTCGGCTTGAGGCTGGATGCGGCGGGCGCGCCGGCCGTTGCCATGGTTTGCGCCTGCGTGAGCAGCGGGAAGGCGCCGAGCGCAAAGCCGCTGGTGGTCGCCACCTTGAGGAAGCTGCGGCGCTGCAGTGCGGCGTCGGCGATGCTTTGCGCGGCGTCCTGCGCCTTGTGCATCAGGGCCTGCAGGCCTTTGGGCAGCTGGCTGGCGATGTCGAAGGTGTCGGCGGAATCTGTGGAATTGGAATACATGGTGTTCTCCTTCAAGCCGGGGTTAGGCCAGGGTCTGCGCGGCGTCTTTGATGGCGGCGCGGATGCGTACGTAGGTGCCGCAGCGGCAGATATTGCCGGCCATGGCGCCGTCGATGTCGGCATCAGTCGGTTTGGCGTTGGACTTGAGCAAGGCGGTCGCGCTCATGACCTGGCCGCTCTGGCAATAGCCGCATTGCGCCACGTCGTGCTTGACCCAGGCATCCTGCACGGCCTTGCCCACGCGGTCACCGGCCACGGCTTCAATGGTGGTGATCTTCTGGCCGGCGGCGGCCGAAATCGGCGTGATACACGAGCGTATGGGCGCGCCATTGAGGTGCACGGTGCAGGCGCCGCACAGCGCCGCGCCGCAGCCGAACTTGGTGCCCGTCATGCCCAGCGTGTCGCGCAGGGCCCAGAGGATGGGGGTGGATCCGTCGGCATTGACGGCGGTGTCCTTGCCGTTGATGTTGAGGGTGGGCATCGTGGAACTCCTTGCAGTTGTTGTTGGTGGGAAAGCCGGAAAACGATCAGTGAAGCAATATGGAAAGCTGCTGATAGGGGAAATTACTTGTCGAATATATATTCGCTTAAACCTCGAGTTTCATCAAAATAATTTGGCCCACCAAGATCAGGGGGTATTAGGTTTTGGGAACGCTTCAGGCGATCAGCAAGTGATCACGCCTTGATGGCGTCCCAGCACAGGGTAAAGGCCGCCTGGTGCACTGCCTCGTCGTCGGGCAGTGTCCCGGCGCGTATCAGGCTGGCGGTTTCGCGCACCGAACCCACCACGCTGGCCGTCAGCAGCGGCAGCGGCACGGGCTTGAAGATTTCCTGCTGCTGGCCTTCTTCAATCAACGCGAGAAAGCCTGCCGCCAGCCGCGCCGACAACTCGCGGTTGCCCTGCGTGAACCAGGGAGAGTTGTAGTACTGCTCCTGGAAAATCACCTCGGCATAGCGCTCCAGCCGATGCCGCAGCAGGTTGCCCCAGAGGCGGCGCACACGGCCGCGCAAGGGGGTGCCGGGCACTACGCCCTCCATCAGCCGCTGCATAGTTGCGGTCTTGGCTTCTTCATAGAGCTGGCTGATCAGCTCATCCTTGGACGGGTAGTAGACGTACAAGGTGCTGGTGGCAATGCCGGCCGTGCGCGCGATGTCGGCCATGGTCAGCCCGCTCAGCCCGGTCTGGGCCACCAGGTTGAAGGTGGCCTCGGCGATCGCGCGCTGCTTTTCGTCGTCTTTGGGCTTCATGGGAGCTTGTGAATATAAGCGAATATTCATTCGGCATCAAGCCTGCACCGACACACACTGTCCCGGGCCTCGCGACAAGGCCGGTCACAGGCAAGGACATAAGCCAAGCGGGCACAATCATGTCCATGAGCCAGCCCACTTCCTCCATCGCCGACCTGCGCAAAAGTTATGAGCGCGCCGAACTCAACGAAGACGCCTCACAAGCCGACCCGCTCAAACAATTCGAGCAATGGCTGCAGGAAGCCATCGCCGCCGAGGTGCCCGAACCCAACGCCATGACACTGGCCACCGTCGCCAGCAACCTGCGCCCCTCCACCCGCATCGTGCTCATCAAAGGCTATGACGAGCGCGGCATCACCTGGTTCACCAACTACGACAGCCGAAAGGGCCAGGAACTGGCCGGCAACCCCTATGCCGCGCTGCAGTTCCATTGGGTCGAACTCGAACGCGTGGTGCGCATCGAAGGCATTGTTGAAAAAGTCTCCGCCGAAGAAAGCGATGCCTACTTCAACACCCGCCCGCTCGATTCACGCATAGGCGCCTGGGCCAGCCCGCAGAGCGAAGTGATCGCCGGGCGCAGCGTGCTGGTGGCCAACGCCGCCAAATACGGCGCGAAGTTTTTGCTGCAGCCCCCGCGCCCGCCGCACTGGGGCGGCTATCGTTTAAAGCCCGACAACTGGCAGTTCTGGCAGGGGCGCAAGAGCCGCTTGCATGACCGGTTGCGGTATACGCTGCAGGGGGATGGGGCTTGGCTGAGGGAGCGGCTGGCGCCTTAGGAATTCTGACGCGTGTTATCTTGCAGATTCAGCAACATAGGCCTCACAAAGATGTCTACAACCCAAGTTCACGCTCAGATGCATCAACCTAGCAGTTGGCACATTTGCGCATCGACGTGTGTAAGTAACATTTCAGACCCAAGAACAAACGCTGCATCTTGTGGCGTGACTAGACTAAAAAGCGCATGAGCCACGAAATCCTCGAGTTCATGCGCCAGACGTCGCAGGAAATTGCGGATGAATACAGCCGTATTCGCGCTCGCTCGACAGAGGATCCGGGAACTGCTGGCGATGAAGGCGAAGAAAATTGGGCACATGTCCTGCGCCAATGGCTACCTTCACAGTTTCACGTTGTGACGAAGGGTCGCATTCTTGGTGCGAATGGTGAAGCAAGTCCCCAAATTGACGTGTTGGTACTAGATCCCGCCTATCCTCAACGGCTGCACAGCAAAAAGATGTATCTAGCTGGGGGCGTCATTGCGGCTTTCGAGTGCAAGCTAACTTTACGGGCCAAGCATTTAAAGAAGTGCATTGAAACAAGCAAAATAGTGCACAGCTTCTCTCCGCCGCGAACTGGCACTTTTTACAAAGAATTGTTTAGCGGCATCATTTACGGCGTCTTAGCTCACTCGCAAGAGTTCGCTGCAACAGAAGAGTCTGCTTTGATAAAAATTGGAGAGCAACTTTTCGAATATGACTTGAGCGAAGTCACGCATCCTAGGCAGATGATTGATTTAGTCTGCATTGCCGACTTGGGCGTGTGGACTTCAATGAAATTTCCAGTCGCTAATCAAATTTATTTGGAGGAGGAAGGTCGTCGAGGCCTTGTTCAGCGGTCAATTGCACTTGGGCCGCTAACAGCCTACCTCTCATACAGCATCAAGGGAAATACGTTTGATGGCTTTTCACCAATTGGATTTACGTATTTCGAAGTAATGAAACGCCTTGCGAGAGAGTCACCATTGCTAAGGCGCTTTGTGGAATATTTAAGGGATGTTGGCTTTGCCCAAGGCGGTGGGGGGCAACAAAGAACATATCCAAATTTGGCATATGCCGAGGACACTATGCAAGCCTTCCAGCAGCGAGAATTCCGCGGTGGAAATTTGTATCCCATGGGTATGTGGGACGAATTTCTGATTACCTAGCTTTTTGTTAAACCAGCGAACTTACGCTCATAACTGACAGCATCTTGGCTTTGGCCGCCTGTGATGAGCGAAGATCAGTGTGAGGCCTCAATCAATGAAGATTTGGCCTCTATCAATCAGTCAACCTGTGTAGGTATTCAATAGGCTGGTGCGCCACGGCCTCCAGTTGCGCGGCGCTAATCAGACTCGGTGCAATCTCTGCCAAAGGAACCAACACAAACGCCCGCTGCGTCATGCGCGGATGCGGCAGCGTAAGGCGCTCCGATTCGATACGAGCGCTGCCGTAAAGCAGCAAATCCAGATCCAGCGTGCGCGGCGCATTGCGGTACGGCCTTTCACGGCCGGCTTGCTGTTCGATCTGCTGCAGATGATCCAGCAAGGCGGGAGCCGTGAGGCCGGTTTCGATTTCCACCACGGCGTTGAGGTAGTCATCGCCGAGTGCGGGAGATGAATCACCCGCGTCGGTATCCAGCGGCGCTGTTTTATAGAGGCTGGAAGATTGGCGGACCTGCGTGAGCGGCAGCCGGTCTATGGCCTGCACAGCCTGCCGCAAGGCGGCTGCCGCATCTCCCAGGTTGGCACCCAGCGCAATATAGGCGCTGACGGTCGCCATGGCTCAGGACTGTGCGTCGCCGCTGGGGGTGCCATCGGCGGCCGAGGCCCCGGCGCCGCCCGAGCGGGGTTTGCGGCGGCGACGGCGTTTTTTGGCGGGGGGGATGTCGCCCTGCGCGTCCAGGCCCGTGCGCTCCTCATCATCCGCACCTTCATCCGAGTCGTGGCCGTCCTGGTTACGGGGAGCAAGAGGAGCCTGGGCATCCGGGCGCTTCACACGAACCCGCGGCGCCTGCGGCTTGCTCTGCTGCTCGCGGCGCGCTTCTTCAATCATGGCGTGGCGTTCGTCGTCGTAGGCGGTGCTGAATTTCTCCCACCATTCGGCCAGCGCGGTGTCGATCTCACCGGTCTGCGCGCGCAGGCGCAAGAAGTCGAAGCCGGCGCGAAAGCGCGGCTGGTCGAGCAGTGAATAAGGTGCGCTGCCTGTGCGCTTTTCAAAGCGCGGTTGCATGGTCCAGATCTCGCGCATGTCGGTGCCCAGCTTGCCGCGGCCGGAGACGTCGCCGATTTTGGCGTTGAAGGCATCGTCGATCGCGTCCAGCAGCGCGGGCATGAGGTGTTCGCCGCGCTTTTTACGCCGCTCCCAGCCTTCGCGCACGTCGGACCACAGCACGCAGGAGAGCAGGAAGCTGGGCGCCACCGGCTTGCCTTCGCCGACGCGGCGGTCGGTGTCCTGCAGGGCGAGCTTGAGGAAGGGCTCGTCGGCGTTTTCGACCACCACATCGAGCAGCGGATAGATGCCGGTGCCCAGGCCCAGGAACTTGAGCTGCGCGATGCTGGCCAGCGCGTGGCCGGTCTGCAGCAGCTTGAGCATTTCGTCAAAGAGGCGCGACTGCGGCACGTCGGCCAGCAGGCCCTTCATCTCGCGCAGCGGGGCGACGGTCTTGTCTTCGAACTTGAAGCCCAGCGCGCTGAGCTTGGCGGCGAAACGCACGGCGCGGATGATGCGCACCGGGTCTTCGCGGTAGCGCACGGCCGGGTCGCCGATCATGCGGATGATGCGTTTCTTGGCGTCCTTGATGCCGTGGTGGTAGTCGACCACGATCTGCGTCTCGGGGTCGTAGTACATCGCGTTGATGGTGAAGTCGCGGCGCGCGGCATCCTGCTCGATGGGGCCCCAGACGTTGTCGCGCAGCACCCGGCCGGAGGCGTCGACCGCATGCTTCATGCCGGCGAGCTCGCTCTTGCTGGTGCGCTCGTTGCCGCCGACCTGCTCGGCCAGGCTGCTGTCGAGGTGGGCGCGGAAGGTGGAGACTTCGATGACCTCATGCTCGCGGCCGCGGCCGTAGATGACGTGCACGATGCGAAAGCGCCGGCCGATGATGAAGGCGCGGCGAAACAGCGCCTTGACCTGCTCGGGCGTGGCATCGGTGGCGACGTCGAAGTCCTTGGGGCGCAGGCCGACCAGCAGGTCGCGCACCGCGCCGCCGACGATGTAGGCCTCATAGCCGGCATCCTTGAGCGTGTGCACCACGTCCATGGCGCGGTCGTCCACCAGCTTGACGTCGATGCCGTGTTCCTTGAAAGCGACATCCTGGCGCTGCCCGAAAGGGGATTTTGGGGTCCGCTTGGCGCCGGGCTCGGTGCTGTCCGATTTGCCGAACAGCTTGTCGATGAATTTTTTGATCATGGATAACTAGATAAACAGGTCAAGTATGCGCCATCCGCGCTGAGCCGCCAGCGCCCGCAAGCGGTCGTCGGGGTTGGTGGCGACGGGGTGGGTCGCCTTCTCCATCAGGGCCAAGTCGTTCATGGAGTCGGTGTAAAAGGTGGTTTCCACGTCGCCCCAAGCCAGCCCGCGGGCCGCCAGCCATTGTTCCACGCGCGTGACCTTGCCCTCTCGGGCCGAGGGCGTGCCCTTGATCTCGCCGGTCACCCAGCCCTGCGCGTCTCGCTCCAGCTCCACCGCGATCAGCTCTTCCACACCGAAGGCGTCGGCAATGGGCCGCGTCACGAATTCATTGGTGGCGGTGACGATGACCAGCTCGTCACCAACGGCGCGATGGCTGTCCACCAGCGCCCTCGCCTTCGGGGTGATGGCTTTTTGCACGACTTCGCGCATGAAGCGGGCATGGGCGGCTGCGGAATGCGCGGCGCCCTGCTCCCGGATGGCCTGGGTGGCGAAGCGCACGTAGTCGTGGATGTCCAGCGTGCCGGCGCGGTAGTGCTCGAAGAACTCGGCATTGCGGCGCTTGAACTCGGTGCTGTCGCACCAGCCCAGCGCGATCGTGAACTCGCCCCATTCGTAGTCGGAATCGATGGGAATCAGCGTGTGGTCCAGGTCAAACAATGCAATTTTCATACGGCGGTTCATACGGCGGCTCCGGCCAGAAGGTCACCCAGCTTGAGTTCGGGGTGCACCCGCTGCAACGCGATCAGGCCTTCGAGGGCGCGCTTGCGCCAGCCCGGCCCGCGGCTCAGGGCGTCGCGCCAGGCGTCCTGCAGGCTCTCGGGCTGGGTGACCAGCAGGTAGTCAAAAAGGGCGGCCGCCTGCTGCAGGTCTTTGTTGGCCTTGGTGCGCATCGCGCCGGAGCGCTCGCCTACGATCAGCAGCTTGTGCACCGCATAGCGCTCCGGCGCGGGGATGTTGACCATCACGGCGCCGCCATTGCGGTCAACCAGTACAGCCTGAGTGACCTGTTCCAGCGAGAACTCCATGAAGCGCAGCGGCTGCAGCCCTACGTTGAGGTTGGGAATGAGGATGGGGCCATCACCGCCGCGGTGCGCGGAGGTCAGGAAGTCGATCTGGAACTCCGGGTCTCCGCTGAGCTTGTAAGAGGCGCCCGCGCCGCCGCTGAGCTGGACCAAAGGAATAAAACCCTGTTCAAAACTGGTGAGCGCGGCATGCACGTCGATCTGCACGTCGGCCGGCAACGCCACCGAGATGCTTTTGCCGGCATGTGCGAAATCCACGTCGGTGGTGGCGCCGCCGGCAAACCATTTAACGCCCAGCATATTGCCCAGAGCGATGAAAGCATGGGTACCCACCAGCACGCCGCCGGCACGGAAGAAACCGTAATCGGACAAGCGACGGATGGCACGCACATGTTTGGGCAAGGCCGGCGCACAGCCCAGCGCCACTGCGGATTTGGCCAGCGGCGACAGGGCGGCGTCCGGCTTGATGGCGGGGTGGCGCGCGCGCTCAACCGCGGTACGGACGGCTTCAGTGTCGGGCCCCACGTACAGCTGGCGCAGTTGCCCATTCAGGTCGCGATAAGAGAAATACCAGTACACCGCGCCCTGCACGGTCTTGCATGAAAAGCTGCCATGCAGGTTTTCAATGCTGCGGTTGAGCTCCAGCGAGGTCGCCACGTCCGCCAGCTGGGCATAGGCTGTCTGGGCGGAAAGGGAAAGCTCGGCATGCAGGGGCATGAGGTCAACTATACAACAAATTCATATTTGTTGTATAGAAGACCTCCCTCCCGGAATTCAGCCGTTTTCCAGCATGGACTTGATCAGCGGGATGGTGATGGCGCGCTTGGTTTGCAGGGCGTAGCCGTCGAGCTGGTCCAGCAGCTGCATCAGGCTGCCGAGGTCGCGCGAAAAGCGGGTCAGCATGAAGTCCATGGCGTCATCACTCAGGAAGACGCCGCGCGCATCGGCTTCGCGCCGCAGCACGGCGCGCCGCTCGGGTTCGGTCAGGGCCTGCAGCGCGAACACATGGCCCCAGCCCAGCCGGGTGCGCAAGTCTTCGCGCAGCGCCAGGTCGGCCGGCGGCACAGTGCCGGCGGCCAGCACCCAGCGCGGCCGGCCGTCGGGGGCGCTGAGCGCGTTGACAAACCAGTTGAAGGCCGCCTGCTGCTGCACCGCGGTATAGAGGTGGCAATCATCCAGGATGACGGCGGCCCAGGATTCGTTGAACTCGGGCGGCTCCATCAGGGAGGCGTCCATCCAGCCGCTGGAGGCGCCCTGCTCGCGCAGCGCCTCGCGCACCGCTTTCAGCAAATGGGTCTTGCCGCTGGCAGCCTCGCCCCAAAGGTAGGTGGGCACGGGCGAGCGCAGCGTGTTGCCGGCCCACAATTCCAGGTGCTTGAGCGCGGCCTCGTTGGGCCCGCCGAAAAAATTGGCGAACGAAGGGGCCGAGGCCAGCCCGATGTCCAGCGCAATCTGTTTCATGCCCGCCATCCGCTTATTCCGGCCCCATGGTCGTCATCCGGCCTTGTACAGCCGGCTGGCCATGTAGCTGGCCCTGAGGCGGCGTATGCCCACCAGCAGCACGGCGCTGGCCGGCAGCGCCACCAGCACGCCGACAAAACCGAAGACCTGGCCGAAAGCCAGCAAGGCAAAAATCACCGCCAGCGGATGCAGGCCTATGCGCTCGCCCACCAGGCGCGGCGTAAGATAAAGGCTTTCCACCAGTTGCCCCAGGCCATAGACCACGGCCACCATGACCAGCGCCTTGAGCGAGGCGAATTCGAGCAGGCCGGCGAGCACGGCCAGCACCAGGCCCAGGCCGAATCCGAGGTAGGGGATGAACATCGCCAGGCCGGTGAAGACGCCAATCGGCACGGCCAGGTCCAGGCCGAACAGGGCCAGGCCCACGGCATAAAACACCGCCATGATCAGCATGACCAGCAACTGGCCGCGCAGGTACTGGCCCAGCACCGCGTCGGCCTCTTCGGTGAAACTGTCGAAGCCACCGCGCAAATGGGGCGGCACCAGCTCAAGCACGCGGGCGACAAACTTGTCCCAGTCCATCAGCAGGTAAAACAGCGCCACCGGAATCAGCACGGCGTTGCCGATGACGGCCAGCGCCACGCTGCCGCCCATCTTGAGCGAAGACATCAGCGAGGTGAACAGGTCTTCGAAGTTGGCATTGAGGTACTTGAGCACAAAGGCCTTGATGCTGCCGACGTCCAGCGCAACATGAATGCCGAACTGCGCCAGCCAGGGGGCCAGGCTGGTATTGAGCCTGTCCGCCAGCAGCGGCACCTGCTCGCGCAGCACGGGCAGCTCCTTGGCCATGATGGGCACGATGAGCAAAAACAGGCTCAGCAGCACCACGATGAAGAGAAACTCGACCAGCACAACCGCCACCACGCGCGGCATGCGGCCCTTGCCCAGGGCGTCCAGCCGGTTGATCAGCGGCGTCAGCGCATAGGCCAGCACGGCGGCCACCACAAAGGGTGTGAGCACAGGCCCGAGCAGCCACAACGCGAGGACGACCAGGGCGGCGATCAGGCACCAGGCGGCGGCGCGTTTTTGGGCGGTGGTGAATTGCATAAAGCCTTGGGTTGAACGTGCCCGGAACAAGCACTGAACGACTCTGGAAGCGGCCGGATGGGTAGCCTTTAGAATCTCAGGCTGAATTCTATCGGGCTTGCCGGCCCCTCCGGCGCCGCAAACCCGCCTTCCAGACCCCCATCCGCCTTCCGTAGCAAAGCCGACAACACCATGAGCACCTCTTCCTCCTCCCCCCTGAGCTACAAAGACGCGGGCGTTGACATCGACGCGGGCGACGCACTGGTCGAGCGCATCAAGCCCCTGGCCAGGAAAACCATGCGCGAAGGCGTGCTGGCCGGCATCGGCGGCTTCGGCGCGCTGTTTGAAGTGCCCAAGCGCTACAAGGAGCCCGTGCTGGTGAGCGGTACCGACGGCGTGGGCACCAAGCTCAAGCTGGCCTTTGAATGGAATATGCATGACACCGTGGGCATAGACCTGGTGGCCATGAGCGTCAACGACGTGCTGGTGCAAGGCGCCGAGCCGCTGTTCTTTCTTGACTATTTCGCCTGCGGCAAGCTGGACGTGGACACGGCAGCCAGCGTGGTCGGCGGCATCGCCAGGGGCTGCGAACTGAGCGGCTGCGCCCTGATCGGCGGCGAAACCGCCGAGATGCCCGGCATGTACCCTGCCGGCGAATACGATCTGGCCGGTTTTGCCGTGGGCGCGGTCGAAAAATCGAAAATCCTGACCGGCAAGGATGTGAAACCCGGCGACGTGGTGCTGGGCCTGGCCAGCAGCGGCGTGCATTCCAACGGTTTCAGCCTGGTGCGCAAATGCATAGAGCGCGCCGCCGGCAATACCCCGGCCACGCTGGACGGCAAGCCCTTCAAGCAGGCCTTGATGGAGCCCACCCGCCTTTACGTCAAGAACGTGCTGGCCGCGCTGGCCGCCCACCCCATCAAGGCATTGGCACACATCACCGGCGGCGGCCTGCTCGAGAACATCCCGCGCGTGCTGCCCGAAGGCACGGCCGCCCACCTCAAAAAGGGCAGCTGGCCGCAAACCGAGCTGTTCGCTTGGCTGCAAAAAACCGCCGGCATCGACGATTTCGAGATGAACCGCACCTTCAACAACGGCATCGGCATGGTGGTGGTGGTGGATGCCGCCAATGCGCAAGCCACGGCCAAAACCCTGCGTGATGCGGGCGAGCAGGTGTACGAGATCGGCGTGATCGCACCCAAGGGCGAGGGCGCAGCGGTCACCGTAGCCTGATCCACGCGATGTCCTGATTTGATCGATTCTGGTCTGCTTCCGGGCAGACCTCCAGCCAGTTCGTCTGCATGATGGGTTCCTTGATGAAAGGAACCCTCCCATGAAAAACTGTCTGATAATGATCGCTCCGCCCGGGGCACGGGCCGGCATTCTCTCTTCGCGTGCCAAGGCGGTGCCACCGGCTGTACTCCAGGCCACGCCATGAGCTTTCAGATTTCCATCCTCGTATTTGATGCGGTTGAGGCGCTGGACTTTGCCGGGCCCTACGAAGTCTTCACGACCGCCAGCCGCGTCCATGGCCGCACCCATGCCGATGCGCCCGCTCTCTTTGATGTCTGCTGCGTCTCATGCGACGGGAAACCCATCCAGGCGCGGGCGGGGTTGCGTGTGCTGCCTGAGCATGGTTTTGCCGACAGCCCGCCCTGCGACGTACTGATCGTGCCCGGCGGTGTGGTCGACAAGGCGATGGCGGATCCGGCCACACTGGACTGGATTGCCCGCACATCGAGCACGTCGCAAATAACGGCCTCCGTATGCACCGGCGCCTTTCTGCTGGCGGCCAGCGGCGTGCTGCGCGATGAACGCGTCACCACGCATTGGGAAGACGTGGCCGACCTGCGCGCGCGCTTTCCCGCGCTCACGGTGGTCGAAGGCCCGCGCTGGATTGACCATGGCGCCTTGTTGACTTCAGCCGGGATCAGCGCGGGAATCGACATGAGCCTGCACTTGGTGGCACGCCTTGGCGGCCAGGCACTGGCCGAGCGCACCGCGCGCCAGATGGATTACCGGTGGTTGATGGATGGATCGGGCTGAAGCCCCCAGCCAAACCGGCGCCCCCGGTTCTGGTCCACCCATCCAGGTGCTGTTCGCTTTGTTGCCGCACAGCCTGGTACTCGACTGGGCCGGCCCGGCGGAGGCGCTTCGCATTGCCAACCAGGTGCTGCGGACCCAGGGCCTGGCGCCCCGCTTTGAGCTGCGCTTTGTCGGCCCCTGCCCTGACATGGAAAGCTCGGTGGGGGTCACGCTGGCCGGGTTGGAGCCACTGCCTGATACGGTGCAATCCCCCGCGTGGATCGTGCTGGTAGGCCTGCCGGGCCAGGCCATTGATGTGAGCTCGGAGCCTGCCCTCGCGCTGCTGCACTGGTTGCGCGGCCTGCGGCTGGCCGCGGGTCTGCGCGAGCTGGTCACCGTCTGCGCCGGCTCTGTGCTGGCAGCGCATGCGGGCTTGCTGGCAGGCCGGCGTGCCACCACGCACCATCACCATTTGCAGGAGTTGCAGGCCGCGGTGCCGGCTTGCCAGGTGGTGGCCAACCGCGTCTTTGTGGAAGACGCGCCGGTCTACAGCAGCGCGGGCGTCACGACAGGCATAGACCTGATGCTGCATCGCATCGCCGCCATATGCGGGCCAGCGCTCGCCGCCCAGGTGGCACAAACCATGGTGGTGGCGCTACGCCGGGGGCCGCAGGATCCGGAGCTTTCGCCATTCCTCAACTACCGCAACCATATGCACACGGCCTTGCACCGCGTGCAGGACGCCGTCAGCCAGCAGCCGGCCGAGGACTGGAACCTGCCGCGCATGGCCGGGCTGGCGAACACCTCGCCGCGGCACCTGGCCCGGATTTTTATCGAGCATGCCGGTGTAGCGCCCTTGCAGTACCTGCGGCGCATTCGCCTGGCGGCGGCCCACGCCGCACTGCAGGCCGGATACAACGTGACGCAGGCCGCGGAGATGGCGGGCTTCAGTTCAGACACCCAGTTGCGCCGCGCCTGGCATCAGTTCAACATGACGGGCACGCCCTCCACCGCTGATCCCGCCTTGGGGCACAGCGGATCCAGGCGGCCTTCGCTGGAACTTTCCTGAACTCTCTCATGACCGGCACCCAACGCACACCGCAACGCCTTCCCGCCGCCATCTGGGCGCTGGGTTTTGTCAGCCTGCTGATGGACATCTCTTCCGAAATGATCCACAGCCTGCTGCCCGTCTTCATGGTCACGGTGCTGGGCACCAGCGTCTGGGCTGTCGGCCTGATTGAAGGGTTGGCCGAGGCCACGGCACTCATCGTGAAGGTGTTTTCGGGGGTGCTCAGCGACTACTGGGGCAAGCGCAAACCGTTAGCGTTGCTGGGCTACGGCCTGGGCGCGGCCTCCAAGCCGCTTTTCGCGCTGGCGGGCAGCACCGGCCTGGTGCTCACCGCGCGGCTGGTGGACCGCGTGGGCAAAGGCATACGCGGCGCCCCACGCGATGCGCTGGTGGCCGATCTCGCGCCACCCGGCATGCGCGGCGCGGCTTTCGGGCTGCGCCAGTCGCTGGACACCGTCGGCGCCTTCGTCGGCCCGCTGCTGGCCATGGGCCTGATGCTGCTGTGGGCCAATGACTTCCGGGCGATCTTCTGGGTTGCCGTCATCCCGGGCCTGCTGGCCGTGGCGCTCCTGCTGTTCGGTGTGCGCGAGCCCGGGCGTGAACAGGCACCGGGCGCCGCGCGGCCCAACCCTGTTTCCCGAGCCAACCTGCAACGCCTGGGCGCACCCTACTGGCGCATCGTCGCCCTGGGCGCGGTGTTCATGCTGGCACGCTTCAGCGAAGCGTTTTTGCTGCTGCGTGCCTTGCAGGGCGGCCTGCCGGCGGCATACACGCCGCTGGTGCTGGTGGCCATGAACCTGGTCTACTCGCTGGGCGCCTATCCGTTCGGCAAGCTGGCTGACCGGGTCAGCCACAGCGCATTGCTGGCCTGGGGCCTGGTGGTGCTCGCGGCCGCCGACCTGCTGCTGGCCTCAAGCAGCCACTGGCCTGCGGTGGCAGCGGGCATCGCACTGTGGGGCCTGCACATGGCCATGACCCAGGGCCTGCTGGCCACCATGGTGGCCGACACGGCACCGGCGGACCTGCGCGGGACGGCTTTCGGTTTCTTCAACCTCGTGAGCGGTCTGGTGCTGCTGCTGGCCAGCACCCTGGCCGGCGTGCTCTGGGACCAGCTGGGCGCGCCCGCCACCTTTGCGGCCGGCGCGGCCTTTTGCGCCGCGGCGCTGCTGCTGTTGTGGGCCTGGCGCAATTCCCTGCGGCTGCGGACCGCGCCCCCCGCCTGAGATCAGGCCAGCGCCAGCCCCGCCACCCCCAGCAGCATCAGCGCCGCGCCCAGCACCTGCGAGGGCTTGAGCGACTCCTTGAGGAGCCTGGCGCCCACCAGCGCGCCTATGAGCATGGACATCTCGCGTAGCGGGGCGACATAGCTGAGCGGCGCGCTCCGCACCGCGAACAGCACCAGGCAATAGGCCAATGGCGACAACAGGCCGACCGTCAGGATGGCCGTGCGATGCTGCCGCCATTGCGCATGCAGTGAAGCGCGCCTTGGCAACACCCAGGGCGCGAGCAACAGCGTGCGAAACCCCAGGCCCGCGGCATAAAACAGCACCGGCGCCATGCCCAGCGATTTCACCGCCCAGCCGTCCACCACGGTATAGCCGGCAATGCAAAGGCCTGTCAGCCCACCCCAGAGCACCCCGCGCCGCCGCCGCGCATCCCCGCTGGCGGCGATGCCGGTCGCGCCGCCAGCCGTCATGAAGACACCGGCCAGCACCAGGGCCACGCCCAGCCAGCCCAGCAGGCTGGGCAACTCACCAAGCAGCATCACCGCGCCCAGTACCGCCAGCAGCGGCCCCGTGCCCCTGGCCATGGGATAGACCACGGCGAAGTCAGCCACCCGGTAGCCTTTTTGCAGCACCACCGAATACACCAGGTGCAGTAGCGCACTGGCCAGTGCCGCCAGCCACATCCAGCCGTCGAAGGCCTGGGGATGCTGATGCCACGCAAACAGGGCCACCGGCGCGGCGGCCACCATGCTGACGCAGCCGAACAGCCAGATAAAGAGCAGGCCGCCGGCCGCGCGCTTGGCCGCGATATTCCAGAGCGCGTGGCAGATTGCTCCCGCAAGCACCAGTGCCAGCGTGGAGGCGCTCATGCCGGCGCACCGGGCTCGGGCATACGAAAACGGCCGTCCAGCAGGACCTTGACGCGTCCAGCCACGGCCTCGCATTCGGCCGGGGTGAGCGCTTCGAATCCCGATGCCCAGGCCGCCATGTCCGCCCAGCGCGGAAACTTGGGCGACTCGCCCCAGCGCCAGTCGGGATGCGCCGATTGCCGGTTGCGCCCCAGCACATGCAGGTGCACACGCCGATGCGCCTGCACATTCTTGGGCCCGGCGGGCGTGGCCTGGTCATTGAGCGCCCAGTTGCCCGCCTCCCAGTAATTGAGGCAGCCCTCGTGCAGGACGGGCAGCACGTCCAGCATGGCGCGGCCGGTGGCGGCCACCAGGCAGGACCAGCGCGCAAGCTCCATCGGCGCCAGCTCGCTACGCTCCCACACCGGCCGCGGCGGGTTGACCACCAGGTGGCCGCCATCGCGGCGGTCGCACAAAAGCGAGTCGGGAAGAACCAGGGTGCCGCCGGAGCAGCTGTGCAGGACAAGAGGCATGGGATAAACCTTCAGCAGACCAAATAATGAGCGGAGGTGATCAAGACGATGACCAGACCAGCCCGCATAATCGGTGAGTTCACTCGATAACACAGTAGGAACCATGAGCAAAGCGGCGATCAATGATGAGTAAAACGGATGACTCAAACCCTCAGTCCCTGCCGCTGAACGCTGTACGGGTCTTTGTGGAGGCCGCCCGCCAACTCAACTTCAGCCGCGCCGGCCGGGTGCTGGGCATGAGCCAGGGTGGTGTCAGCCGCCACGTCGCCACGCTGGAGCGCTACTTTGGCCAGCCGCTGTTCGCGCGCAGCGGCACTTCGGTGCGCCTGACCGACGCGGGCCGCCTCTACTTCGACACGGTGCAGGAAGCCCTGTCGACGATAGAGCTGGCCACGCGCCAGCTGGCGCAAAGCCAGGCCGGCACCCGCCGCCTCATGGTCCGCACCTCCTTGCCCACCTTTGCGATGACCACGCTGATTCCCGCCTTGCCCGGCTTCCAGCCCGAAGCCCCCGTGGCGGTGGACCTGGTGACCTCGCTCTCGCCGCCGGGGCCCGGTGACAGCTATGACGTGCTGATCACACGCGACCTGGCCGTCGCCGGCGCCGAGCACTGGCTGCTGGCCGCCGAAAACCTGGTCTGCGTGGCCGCCCCGGCGCGTTGCCGCGAGTTCGCGAGCCGGCCGGTCTCCCAGTGGCAGTTTCTGGCGGCGCAGTCGCGGCCCGACGTGCTGGCGGCCTGGTCCGCCCAGTTGGGCCTGCAGGCGGGCAGCGTCCAGGTCAGCGCCAGTTTCGACCATTATTTCCTGGCCATAGCGGCTGCAACAGGCGGCATGGGCCACCTGGTGGTGCCCGAAGTGCTGGTGGCCGAGCCGCTGCGCCGCGGCCACCTGTTGCGGGCCTCGCCGGCGGCGGTCCGCGGCGACGCCAGCTATTCGGCCTATATCAACCCGCGCAGCACATCCCCGGAAACCGGCAGGGTGTTTTGCCGCTGGCTCAAGGGCTGGCTCAGGGAGGCACCAGAGGCCCTCCCGGCTGCGCTACAAAAATCCTAGCTGCGGAAACAGGTGCTGACTGGCTTGACTGGACTTTTTGTGAGTTCTGTATCAAACTGTTCCTCTGGTCCGTCTTTGGAGCGCGCATGCCGGTCATCGCAGTCGTCAACCGCAAGGGAGGCAGTGGCAAAAGCACACTGGCCGCGCACATCGCCGCCTGGTGCGCGCGCAATGGCAGCTCGGTCATGCTGGGCGACGTGGACCGGCAGCAATCGGCGCGCAGCTGGCTCAAGCGCCGCGACGCCACACTCCCCGCCATCGCCCCCTGGGCCGTCGACCAGAAAAACATGCTGCGGGTGCCCACGGGCATCACCCACGTCGTGCTGGACACGCCGGGCGGCATGCACGGCTTTGAGCTCGCACGTGTCGTCATGTTCGCCGACGCCATCATCATGCCGGTGTGCAACTCCATGTTTGACCGCGAATCCGCCGCGCAATGCCATGCCGACCTGCTGGCCCTGCCGCGCGTGGCCAGCGGACGTTGCCGCCTGGCCACCGTGGGCATGCGCATAGACGGGCGCACCAGCGCCGCGAAGGTGCTGGAGGAATGGTCCGAAGGCCTGGGCATGCCTTTCCTGGGTGCGCTGCGCGAAACCCAGATTTATGTGCGCAGCCTGGAGCGCGGCATGACGATGTTCGACTTGCCGCCCAGCGCCGCCGCGCCCGACCTGGCGCAGTGGCAGCCCATACTCAACTGGCTCAGGCCCACGCTCTACCCGCCGCAGGCCGCCAACGATGCCCCGGACCAGGCGCAAGCCAGGGCAGTGGCCAAGGCGCCGGCCCGCGTGATCGCGCCCCGGCCCTCGGTGGCCGCCACGCTGGGGGCCAGGGCGCTCAACCCGGCCCCTATTCAAAAGGTGGCGACGGCCTCACGCCTGGGCAGTTCCCTGCCCGGCAGCCTGATGCCGGCACAGGAGTCGCTGGTGCATGGCGCCCGCATGTCCACCCAGAGCACAGCCCGCACCATGGACCGGCCCGTCCAACCCAGCGGCACGCCGGCCCTGCCGCGCAACACCGGCGCCTCCGACGGCCTGCCGATTCCGCAGTTCCTCAGGCGCGCCACCTGAGCTCAAGACTGGGCGCCCTCCCCCTCAGGCCATAAAGCCAGTGCCTCCCGTACCTCGCGGGCGGCTTGCACCATATTGCCTAATGCCGCTTCCGTTTCGGGCCAGCCGCGGGTTTTCAGGCCGCAATCGGGGTTGATCCAGAGGTTCTCAGCCGGGATCACCTCAGCCGCCTTGTGCAACAGGCGGACCATCTCGTCCACCGTGGGCACGCGCGGCGAATGGATGTCGTACACACCGGGGCCGATCTCGTTCGGGTACTTGAAGTCGCCAAAGCCGCGCAGCAGTTCCATGTCGGAGCGGCTGGTCTCGATGGTGATCACATCGGCATCCATGGCGGCGATCTCCGGCAGGATGTCGTTGAACTCCGAATAGCACATGTGGGTGTGGATCTGGGTGTCGTCGGCCACACCGCTGGCGCTGATGCGGAAGGCGCGCGTGGCCCATTCCAGGTAAGGCTTCCAGCCGGCGCGGCGCAGTGGCAGGCCTTCGCGTATCGCCGGCTCGTCGATCTGGATGATGCCTATGCCGGCATCTTCAAGGTCCACCACCTCGTCGCGGATGGCCCAGGCGATCTGCACAGCGGTCCGGCTGCGCGGCTGGTCGTCGCGCACAAAAGACCACTGCAGGATGGTGATGGGGCCGGTCAGCATGCCCTTCATGGGCCGCCGGGTCAGGCTTTGCGCGTACATCGTCCAGGCCACCGTCATGGCCGCGGGGCGGGCCACGTCGCCGTAGATCACAGGCGGTTTCACGCAGCGCGATCCGTAGGATTGCACCCAGCCGTTGGCGGTGAAGGCAAAGCCGTTGAGCTGCTCGCCGAAATACTCCACCATGTCGTTGCGCTCGGCCTCACCGTGGACCAATACGTCCAGGCCCAGCTCTTCCTGCTTGCGCACGGCGAGGCGGATCTCGGCCTGCATTTTTTCGGCGTACTGTGATTTGCCGATCTCGCCGCGTTTGAAGGCCGCGCGCGCGGCGCGTATCCCGGCGGTTTGCGGGAACGAACCTATCGAGGTGGTGGGCAACAAGGGCAGCGCAAAACGTTTGCGCTGCAGCGGCTGGCGCTGGCTGAAAGGCGAAGGCCGCTGGTCGGCGCCGGCAACGGCGCGAGCCAGCCTCGCGGCCACGGCGGCGCTGTGCACGCGCGGGCTGTCGCGGCGCGCATGGGCCGCCAGGCGCGCGTTCGCCAGTTCGGCCTGCACTGTGCTTTCGCGGCCTTCGAGCACGGCCTTCAGCGTGCGCAGCTCCAGCAATTTTTCGACCGCGAAGGCCAGCCAGGACTTGAGCTCGGCGTCCAGTTTTTCCTCGGCCTGCAGGCTGTGCGGCACGTGCAGCAGCGAGCAGGACGGGGCCAGCCACAGCTCACCCTTGTGTTTCTCGGCCACGGGCCGCAACCGCGCCAGCGCGGCGTCAGGGTCGGTGCGCCAGATATTGCGGCCGTCAACAATGCCCAAAGACAGCACCTTGTGGCTGGGCAGCCAGTCGGCCACGCCCACCAGCTCTTCGGGTGCGCGCACGGCATCCACATGCAAGCCGGCCACCGGCAGCTGGCAGGCCATGCGCAGGTTCTCCTGCAAGGGGGAAAAGTAAGTGGCTACCAGCAGCTGCACGCCTTTGCGCGCCAGCCGCCAATAGCAGGATTCGAAAGCCTGGCTCCATGCGGCCGGCAAGTCCAGGCCCAGAATGGGCTCGTCCATCTGCACCCATTCCACGCCTTGGGCCTTCAGCTGCTGCAGGATTTGCTGGTACACCGGCAGCAGTTTGTCCAGCAGGCTGAAGCGGTCAAAGCCCGGCGTCTTCTCTTTGCCCAGCCACAGGAAACTCAAGGGCCCCAGCAGCACCACCTTGACCTGGTGGCCGGCGCGCTGCGCCTGAGCCACCTCGTCAAACAGGCGCGCGGATGCCAGCCTGAACTCCGTGGCCGCGTTGAATTCGGGCACCAGATAGTGGTAGTTGGTGTCGAACCATTTGGTCATTTCGAGCGCGAAGCTGCCGCCACCCACTTTTTCGCCTGCGCAGCCGCACCCGGCGCTGTGGGTATGGCCCGCCTCCATATTCACACCGCGCGCCATCGCGAAGTAACGGCCCAGTTCAGGCTCCTCACCGCCAAAGCCGAAACGCGCCGGTTCGCAGCCCAGCATCTGGATGTGATTGGCTACATGGTCGTAAAAAGCGAAGTCACCGACCGTCACGAAATCCAGGCCGGCTTCCTTTTGCAGCGCCCAATGGCGTTCGCGCAACTCCGCGCCCACGGCTTCCAGAGCGGCCAGATCGATCTCGCCGCGCCAATGTTTTTCAAGCGCGAATTTCAGTTCCCGGTGCGCGCCCATGCGCGGAAAACCCAGGGTGTGTGTATGGACCATGCAGCTTATCTCCCGATTGCGAATCAACAAAGGAGTGCAATGGTCGGCCAGATTCAATTATTATTCAAACGAAAGATATTGCCTTTTAACTTGAAAATAATTGATTCACCCAATTTGCCATGACGCCATCGATTCTTGAGCTGCGCCACCTGCGTACCCTGACGGCCCTGCGCGACAGCGGCAGCCTGGTGCGCGCCGCGCAGTTGCTCAACCTCACGCAATCTGCGCTGTCGCACCAGGTCAAGCTGCTCGAGGACCGCTACGGCACGCCGCTGTTCGAGCGCAAGTCCGTGCCGCCGCAGTTCAGCACCACGGGCTTGAGGCTGCTGGCGCTGGCCAACGCGGTGCTGCCGCAGGTCGAGGAAGCTGAGCGCGACGTGGCGCGCCTGGCCACCGGCCGATCGGGCCAGTTGCGCATCGCGGTTGAATGCCACACCTGCTTTGACTGGCTGATGCCAGCCATGGACTCCTTCCGCACGCGCTGGCCTGAAGTGGAACTGGACATCGTCTCGGGCTTTCACCCCGACCCGATTGCCCTGGTGTTGCAGGACCGTGCCGACATCGCCATCGTGTCGGAAGCCGACGCCGCCGAGGCGGTGGACTTTCACCCCCTGTTCCGCTTTGAAATCATGGCGCTGCTGGCCAACCACCATGCGCTGGCGGCCAAGGCACACCTAACGGCCAGGGACTTTGCCAACGAAACCCTGATCACCTACCCCGTGCCCGACGAAATGCTGGACGTGGTGCGTCAGGTGCTGGATCCGGCAGGCATCAAACCCGCGCGCCGCACTACCGAGCTGACGATCGCCATGCTGCAATTGGTGGCCAGCGGCCGCGGTGTGGCCGCGCTGCCCAAGTGGGCGGTGCAAAGCTACCTGGACCGGGGCTATGTGAGCGCCAGGCCCATAGGCAAAAAAGGCTTGACCGGCCGGCTTTACGTCGCCTGCACCGAGGCCACCTCAGGCCTGCCCTGGCTGGACGATTTTGTGGCGATCACGCGCGAGAGTTGTTTTCTCACGCTCAGCGAGATCGAACTTCTCTAGGAGGCTAAAAGCAGGAAGGCGCGTTCAAGTTGAGTGACGGCCCCGGCGCAATTGGGCCAGGCGCTCGGCCATGGCGTCAATGTCGAGTGCATCCTCGGCATTGGCCAGGTAGATTTCCAGGTCGGCCATCGCACGTTCTGGCTTGCCGTGGGCGGCCCAGGCCAGGCCGCGATCGCGGTATTCGGCCCAGGCTTCAGGCTGCAGCACGATGAGGCGGTCCTGCACAGGGATCATGCGCTGCCAGTCTTCCTGGGTTTTGTGGATTTCCTTGAGGTTGCGCAGCATGCGGCTGATGATCTCGCGCGGCGGCGCCGACTGCAGGTACAGGCCCATGGGCACCTCGAAGTCCTCACCCGCGCCGCCACCGTGCTGGCGGAAAGGCTCAAGCCGTTCGGACAGCTCTTCGCGGCTCAGCGACTGGCCGCTAAACGGGTCTATCACCACCTGGCCCTTGGGCAGGTTGACCTTGACCATGAAATGCCCCGGAAACGCCACGCCGCGCGCATTGAGGCCCAGGCCCAGGGCCAGTTCCAGCCAGAGCACGGCCAGTGTGATGGGAATGCCGCGCCGCGTACGCAGCACCGCGTTGAGGTAGCTGTTGTCGGGGTCGTAGTAGTCGTTGACGTTGCCGCCGAAATTCAGGTCGTGGAAGAAGAACTGGTTGAGCGCGCGCAGCCGCTGCAGCGCCGGTGCGTCGGCCGGCAGGCGGCGTTTGAGGCGGGCCAGCAACTGGTCCACATCGCCCAGCACCTGCTGCACGTCGAGGTCGGGGTATTCGTCCTGCGCCAGGCTGATGGCGGCTTCCAGGAGAGGGAAATGCTCATCGCTTTCCACCAGGCTGGAGAAGTATTGCAATGGTGACGGTACAGCCAGATTTAATTGCATGGCCCTACTTTCTCATAAACCGGCACAAAAGGGCATCCTGGAAAACGCCGCTCAGGCCCTGGAGCACGCCGCCCGTCAATGCTTCAGGAGCTTTTTGAGCTTGAGGCCCGACAACAACAGCGCCGTGAAATACAGCACTGCCGAGCCCAACAACACCAGCGCCAGCCATCCGATACGTTCAAAGGTGTGGCCCTTGAGGCCGACCCAGTTCACAGCCCCGGTAGCCCACAGCAAAAAAGCCGCGAGCAATGCACTGGCGCCGCCCACCTGCAATGAAAACTTGCCCCAGCCGGGCAGAGGCTTGTAACTTCCACGCTTTAAAAGCCCCAGCAGCAGCCACAGGGCGTTGACCAGTGCGCCAATCGCGATGGACAGTGTCAGGGCCGCGTGTTGCAGGCGGGGCACCAGAAAGAAATTGAGCACCTGCGTGAAAACCAGCACACAGACGGCGATCAGCATGGGCGTGCGCATGTCGTGCCTGGCATAAAAGCCGGGGGCCAGCACCTTGACGGCCACAATGCCCATCAGTCCCACGCCATAGCTGCTCAATGCCGCCGTGGTGCGCTGGACGTCGAGGTCGCTGAACGCGCCGTAGTGGTACAGCACCGCAACCAGTGGCTGCGAGAACACCAGCAGCGCCACGGCGCACGGCACCGACAGCAGGACCACCAGGCGCAGGCCCCAATCGAGCATCGCGGAATAGCGCGCCTCATCCTGGCTGCCGCGCGCCGCGGCCAGCTGCGGCATCAAAACGACCCCCAGCGCGACGCCCAGCATGGCGGTGGGGAACTCCATCAGGCGGTCGGCATAGGTGATCCAGCTCACGCTGCCTGTGGCCAGGTGCGAGGCAATCTGGGTGTTGATGAGCAGGGAAATCTGCGCAACGCTGACACCCAGCAAGGCTGGCAGCATCAGGCTCAGCACCTTGCGCGTGCCCGGGTCGCTCCAGGACCGGCGCAGGGCTGTAAAGCTGGCGCCTATGCGCGGCAGCAGGCCCAGCCTGCGCAGCGCGGGCAGCTGCAGGCCCAGTTGCAGGATGCCGCCCACCATCACGCCCACGCACTGGGCGTAAATGGGCTCGATGCCATGCTTCGCGAACCAGGGCGCGCCCAGTGTGATGGAGCCGATCAGCGCCACATTCAGCAGCACGGGCGAGGCGGCGGGCACGGCAAAGCGCTTCCAGGTGTTGAGAATGCCGCCGGCCAGCGCGACCAGCGACATGAAGCCGATGTAAGGGAACATCCAGCGGGTCATCACCACGGCAGCGTTGTAGCCCTGCGGCTTGAGGCCGCTGGCCATGGCCCAGACCATCAGCGGGGCGGCCAGCACGCCGGCCACGCACAACAGGACCAACGTCCAGGTCAGCAAGGTCGCGACATGGTCAATCAGCTGTTTGGCGCCCTCTTCCCCCTGCTCCGCCTTGCATGCGGCCAGCACCGGCACAAAAGCCTGGCTGAAAGCACCCTCGCCAAGTACCCGACGAAACAAATTGGGTATTCGGAAAGCGACGTTGAAGGCGTCAGTCATGGCGCTGACGCCAAACACCGAGGCCATCAGCAGGTCCCGGACAAGGCCCGTGACGCGCGAGGCCAGGGTCAGCAGGGAAACGGTGGAGGCGGCTTTAAAAAGTGACACCGCTGGAGTTTATAGCCCCCACGGTCGTTCACTTCGTGTAACTCCCTGCCCCCGAGGGGGCCGCTGCGCCTGCGGCCCGGCCCTTCGACAAGCTCAGGACAGGCCAAGGCCGGTTCCGCGGCCCCTGCTGGTGGAAGTCCTTCCCGCCCAAATCCATCATTTCCAGCCTAAGCCCCCGCCGTCGTATAATCCAAGGCTTTGCTGCAACATCCACAGACTCCTTCCCAGGATTAAAGGAACTTATATATGGCTACCGCCAAACCCAAGAAAAAGAACCCGCGCCTTGCGTCGGGCCGTAAACGCGTCCGCCAGGACGTCAAACTCAACGCCGCGAACACCTCGCTGCGCTCCAAATACCGCACCGCTGTGAAAAACGTCGAAAAAGCCGTTGCAGCCGGTGACAAAGACAAAGCAAAGGACCTGTTCGCCAAGGCCCAAAGCATTGTGGACACGGTTGCCGACAAGGGCATCTTCCACAAGAACAAGGCAGCGCGCGACAAGAGCCGCCTGTCCGCCAAGGTGAAAGCCCTGGCACTGGCCCCCGCAAAGGCCGCCTGAGCAATTAGGCAAATCGCCCGGACGGCACTTCTTGAAGACACCGTCCGCCGTTTTGTAGGGTGCGCTGCAGCAAAGCAAAAAAGCCGTCGAAAGACGGCTTTTTTGTTGGCGCTTCACTTACACTTGCGCGCCAGACGGAGCCTTCCGGCTTCCACCCCAACACAGAAAAAAAGCGGTCTATGCGCTCTTTCATCCTGGGTACCCTGCTGCTGGCGGCCAGCTCCGCCGCAGTCTACGCCGCTGACGACGAAACCTTCGACTTCAACGAGGTGCTCAACCCGGCGACCATCAGCCAGACGGAGTGCCTCAACAAGCAGGACGCCGTCTGGGTGGAGACACAGTGGCAGGAACAGGGAGCCAACCACGCCGCCAAAGGATGCATTCGTTACTTCCCCAGCGCGAACGCGGTGGGCGCAGAAACCGCCGTGCTGTTCATCCACGGGGATGTACTGAGCGGCAGTATTGCCCAATCTCGGGAGGCGTATCCCAAGTCATCCAGCCGCAGCATCCAGCTCGCCCGCGCCGAACGCTCTGCCAAGGAAATCGGTCTACCAGTCATCCGCATAGGCAGGCCAGGCACTTATGGCAGTACAGGGGCCAGCCACTTGCGCGAGCGCCGCTTGCCAGTGGAGGCCCATCTGGTGAACGCAGCGCTTGATGCCATCAAAAACAAATACGGCTACAAGCGCATGCAGCTGACCGGCCTGAGCGGCGGCGGCGGCCTCGTCGGCGCCGTGCTGACCCTGGGGCGCACGGACATCGACTGCGCGGTGGCAGCCAGTGGCGCGCTGAGCATCAAAACACGTTCCCGCCTGCTTGGCAGCAAGGAAGCCCAGCGCGGGCAGGATCAAACCGGCCAGCCACTGTCAGCCGTGTATGACCCCATAGACCATGTCGCGGACATCAAGCCGGACAGGCAGCGGAGGGTCTTCGTGCTGGGAGATCCGCAGGATTCTGCGGTGGGCTTTGATTCCCAGGAAGAATTTCAGCAGAAACTGGTCGCAAACGGCACGCCCGCCACGCTGCTGACCGCACTGGCCACAGACGGCAAACACCACGAGCTGGCGCCGGAAGCACTGCGGGTCGCCGCATGGTGCAAAGCTGGCGTGGCCGACGCGCAAATTCAGGCCTGGCTGGCCGAAGGGAAGAAAAAATAGGGACGACCGGGTCCGCCCTCAGCGGGCCGGCGACTCGGGAATCAGGCAAGCCTCGGCCATCTGCAGGTCGTTGTCCTTGGCGAAGTTGATGGCGAAATCCCAGGCCATGGGTTCGGCCTCACGCAACTCGGAATTGACGACCACGCACTTCACGCCGTTGATGACGGTGGGCACGCACCAGGGGGAGTAAGTGAGGTGGCTGCCGGGCTGCGGGCCGCCCGGGCGGAAATGGCTCATCACACCGCACAGCCTGTCGGCCCAGTCGCTGGGCCTGAAGGTTTTGCCGTCGCGGGTAATACCCTGGATGAAGACTTCTTTGGCGGTGTTGGAGACCATCGGGTGGAAGGTTTTTTGCGGTGCCCGGCACGGAAAAAAGATGGGATCGCACCCCATGCTGCAGCGCACAACAATTCTAGCGTAATTCGAACTCTTATATAAGACTTGGGCGACAAATTTTCAATGCCGGCGATAGGCGGGAAGCCGGCCGGTGCGCGCATTGAAGTGCATCGCAGTAATGCAGGAACGTCACAAAAGGCCGCAAAGTCTGCGCCTAAAATCAGCCCAGGCCCGCATCAATCGCTGCGGGCCTGCGATTTTCCGCACTGTCACAGCCCCTGTTACGGAGTTTTCCATGACCGCAGCCCTGCCCAAGCACATCGAAGCCGCCTCCCCTCACGTGATGAACACCTATGGGCGCCTGCCCATCGCACTGGAGCGCGGCCAGGGCTGCCGCGTCTGGGACGTCAACGGCAAGGTTTACCTCGATGCACTGGGCGGCATCGCCGTCAACACCCTGGGCCACAACCACCCCAAGCTGGTGCCGGCCCTGCAAGAGCAGATCGCCAAGATCATCCACAGCTCCAATTACTACCATGTGCCGCTGCAGGAAACCCTGGCCGCCAGGCTGGTGGAGCTGTCCGGCCTGGAAAACGTGTTTTTCTGCTCCACCGGCCTGGAAGCCAACGAGGCGGCGCTCAAGCTGGCGCGCAAGTTCGGCCATGACAAAGGCATTGAACGCCCGGAAATCGTGGTCTATGAAAAAGCCTTCCACGGCCGCAGCATCGCCACGCTGAGCGCCACCGGCAACCCCAAGGTGCAGGCCGGTTTCGGCCCGCTGGTCGAGGGCTTTATCCGCGTGCCGCTCAACAACATGGACGCGCTCAAGGCCGCCACTGCCGGCAACCCCAATGTGGTCGCCGTGTTCTTTGAAGCCATCCAGGGCGAAGGCGGCATCAACAGCATGAAGGACGAGTACCTACGCGAAGTGCGCGCGCTGTGCGACGAGCGCGACTGGCTGCTGATGATCGACGAAGTGCAGTGCGGCATGGGCCGCACCGGCAAGTGGTTTGCCCACCAATGGTCGGGCATCAAGCCCGATGTAATGCCGCTGGCCAAGGGCCTGGGCTCGGGCGTGCCGATCGGCGCCGTCGTGGCCGGCCCCAAGGCCGCCCACATTTTTGGCCCCGGCAACCACGGCACCACTTTCGGCGGCAACCCGCTGGCCATGCGGGCCGGTGTGGAAACCCTGCGCATCATGGAAGAAGAAGGCCTGCTGGCCAATGCGGTGAAGGTGGGCGACCATCTGCGCGCGGCGCTGGCGCGCGAGCTGGCCGGTGAGAAAGGTGTCAAGGAAATCCGCGGCCGCGGCCTGATGCTGGGCATTGAATTGACCGTGCCCTGCGGCGAGCTGCTGGGCCGCGCCGCCGAAAACGGCCTGCTGCTGAGCGTGACCGCCGACACCGTGATCCGCATGGTGCCCTCGCTGATCATGACCACGGCCGAGGCCGACGAGGCGGTGGCCATCCTGGTGCCACTGATCAAGCAATTGCTGAAAGAGAAAAAAGCGTGACCACTGCGATCCCCTCCACGCCCGCTCCAGTGCGGCATTACCTGCAGTTCAACGACCTGACGGCGGCTGAATACGCCTACCTGTTTGAACGCGCCGCCCTCATCAAGAAAAAATTCAAGACCTACGAAAAGCACCAGCCGCTGGCCGACCGCACGCTGGCCATGATTTTCGAGAAAGCCTCGACGCGCACGCGCGTGAGCTTCGAGGCCGGCATGTACCAATTGGGCGGAAGCGTGGTGCACCTGACCACCGGCGACAGCCAGCTGGGCCGCGCCGAGCCGATCGAAGACAGCGCCAAGGTCATCAGCCGCATGGTCGACCTGGTGATGATCCGCACCTTCGAGCAAACCAAGATAGACCGCTTCGCCGAGCATTCGCGCGTGCCGGTCATCAACGGCCTGACCAACGAATTCCACCCCTGCCAGATCCTGGCCGACATCTTCACCTACATCGAGCACCGCGGCTCCATCAAGGGCAAGACGGTGGCCTGGGTGGGCGACGGCAACAACATGGCCAACACCTGGCTGCAAGCCAGCGAGATCCTGGGCTTCAAGGTGCATGTGAGCACGCCCGGAGGCTACGAGGTGGACCAGTCCATTGCCGGCATACGTTCGGCCGACAGCTACAAGGTCTTCAAGGATCCGATGCAGGCCTGCGCCGGCGCCGACCTGGTGACCACCGACGTCTGGACCAGCATGGGCTATGAAGCCGAGAACGAAGCCCGCAAAAAAGCCTTTGCCGATTGGTGCGTGGACACCGAAATGATGCGCGCGGCCAAACCCGATGCACTCTTCATGCACTGCCTGCCCGCCCACCGCGGCGAGGAAGTCGAGGCCGAAGTGATCGACGGCCCCCAATCGGTGGTGTGGGACGAAGCTGAGAATCGCATGCACGCGCAGAAGGCACTCATGGAGTTCCTTCTGCTTGGCCAGCTCAGCTAACGCGCCCCCTCGGGCACTCGCGTAGTGCCCTCCCCCTCTTGCTCCAGGCCGGACATCACGCTCCGGCAGCGCGAGCCTGCACGCAGCAGCCGAATGGCATGAAAACTGCTGACATCGGCGCAACTGCATTCACACCCCTGGCAGACAAAGCCGGCAAGCCCATTACGGGTAAACCCGCAAATCAAAGCCAGAGGTGCTGAGTACAGTCCTGTATACAAAACTGAACACCTCAATCACGAAGGGTCTCCGCCCTTCAGGTTGAGCCCTGCCAGGGGCATTGCGCCCAATGCAACGGAGATCACATGGACATTCGCAACCCATCGCCCGATCTGTACAACGAAGACCTCGCGCCGGCCAAAGAGCGCAAGTGGGGCGCCTTCAGCATCTTCAACGTCTGGACTTCCGACGTGCACAGCCTCTGGGGTTATTACCTCGCGGCCAGCCTCTTCCTGCTGTGCGGCAGCTTCACCAACTTCCTGATCGCCATCGGCATGAGTTCGCTGGTGATCTTTTTCCTGATGAACCTGGTCGGCTACGCAGGCGTGAAAACCGGCGTGCCCTACCCCGTGCTGGCGCGCGCCTCATTCGGCATCTGGGGCGCCAACCTGCCCGCGCTGGTGCGCGCGGTGGTAGCCTGCTTCTGGTATGGCGCGCAGACGGCGGCCGCCTCGGGTGCCATCGTGGCGCTGCTCACGCGCTCTGACGCCATCATGGCCTTCCACAAGTCCACGCACCTGCTGGGCCACTCAGGGCTGGAGGTGATCTGCTTCTTCGTGGTGTGGGCGCTGCAGCTGCTGATCATCCAGAACGGCATGGAAACGGTGCGCAAATTCCAGGACTGGGCCGGCCCCGCCGTCTGGATCGCCATGCTGGTGCTGGCCGTCGGCCTGTGCGTGAAGGCCGGTGGTTTTTCCTTCGACCACGGCATCCCGCAGGACGTGCTGCTGGCCAAGACCAAGGACGCCGGCGTGCCGGGCGAGCCGGGCTCGTTCTGGGCCTTGATGGCCGTGGGCGCAACCTGGATCACCTACTTCGCGGCGCTGTACCTCAACTTCTGCGACTTCTCGCGCTACGCCAAGGACAAATCCGTGGTCAAAAAAGGCAACCTCTGGGGCTTGCCCATCAACCTGGTGCTGTTCTCGCTGGTGGCCGGCGTCACCACCATCGCCGCCTTCAAGGTGTACGGCGAGGTATTGCTGCACCCCGAGCAGATCTCCGCCAAGTTCGACAGCTGGTTCCTCGCGCTGCTGGCCGCCCTGACCTTTGCCGTGGCCACGCTGGGCATCAACGTGGTGGCCAATTTTGTTTCACCCGCGTTTGACTTCGCCAATGTGTTCCCGCGCAAGGTCAGCTTCAAGACCGGTGGCTATATCGCAGGCGGCATCGCATTGGTGCTCTATCCTTTTGCGCCCTGGGAGGGCAATGCGGCCACCTTTGTGGGCGCCATAGGCGCGACCATGGGCCCGCTGCTGGGCATCATCCTGGTCGACTACTACCTGATCGCCAAAGGCGAGGTGAATGTCGCGGCCCTCTACCACGAGGACGGCGAATACCGCTACCAGGGCGGCTGGAACGTCAATGCACTCATCGCTACAGGGGTGGGCGCGCTGTTCTCCAGCATATTGCCCAACTTCACCAGCCTGCTGCCCTCCTGGTGGGGCATTTACGGCTGGTTCTTTGGGGTGGCGATTGGCGGCGCCGTTTACTATGCGCTGGCAATGGTGATGCCGCGCAAGGCGGGCGTGGTCCAGGTGGGCTGAGAACCGGCTCACGGCCGTCCCTGCATCAGGGTGAAGAGATTGCCTCAACAGCCGGCGACCCGGCACTGCAGCGAGTCTCGTCACAAGGCATGCTCCGCTCCTGCAGACGGCCGCTCTCCAGTTCCAATGCCACCGCGGCGCCGCGAAGTGCCGGTGACTGGCTTGCGTTGATGACATAAACAGGTATGTCCGCCAGTTGCTGCTCGAAACGGCCTTTCGCCTCAAAGCGCCGCCCAAACGCCGAACGGCTGAAAGCCTCACCCAGGCGCGGAACAATGCCGCCGCCGATATACACCCCGCCATACGCGCCCAGCGTCAGCGCCAGGTTGCCGGCAACCGTCCCAAGGAACGCACAGAACAGATCAAGGGCCTCAAGCGCCCACGCATCGCCACGCTCCAGCGCCGCCGTCACCACGCCCGCCGCGTCAAGCTCGACCACAGCCTCTGCACCGTCGATCTCCTGAACGGCGCGATGAATGTCGGCAAGGCCCTGGCCGCACACCGCACGCTCAGCCGAGACGTGGCCATACCGGGAAGCAAGCCACTGGAGCAGTGCATGCTCGCGCGGCGTGCAAGCCGCCAGGGTGACATGGCCGCCTTCACCCTCGATGGGCACCCATCCGCCACGCCCATCGGGCAGCAATCCGGAGACGCCCAAACCGGTGCCGGGACCGATCAGGCCTTTCGCCGCGAATGGAATCGCTTGCCCGCCCCGCACCTGGTGGAGCTCCGCCCAACCAAGCGCCGGCAAGGCCAGCGCCAGGGCTGTGAAGTCATTGAGCACACGCAAAGCCGTGAACCCGAATTGCGCCTTCAACGCAGCAATGGAGAAAGCCCAGTGATGGTTGGTCATGCGTATCAGGTCGCCTCGCACTGGGTTGGCGATGGCAATGGCGCAATTCGCGGGCGCATCCCGCCCCAACATGGCCAGGTAATGCTGCATCGCGTCCGCGATGGTCGGGTATCCGGCGCAGGGCAAAGTCACCAGGTCAATGACGGGCTTCCCCGCACCGTTCTGCCATGCGAAGCGCGCATTGGTTCCGCCGATGTCCGCCAAAAGCCGTTCACTGCCGTGGAGGCAGGTGAGCGGCTCAACCATCGTTTCCATCATGTTCATCGCAGCCTGGCCGGCGTCGCAGTCAAAAGACAATGCCGTCACTCCATCGTGATTTTTGCGGTTTTCACGATATCGCGGTACAGCGCGGCCTGGGGCCGGACAAACGCGCGCAGGTCGCGTCCGTTCATGGGCGCGACCGTGATGCCGGCATCCGCCAGCTTGGCCCGCACCTCGGGCTGCGCGAGCGCTTCCAGCAAGGCCTTCTCATAAGCGGCCACAATGGCGGGAGGCGTCCCCGATTTCACAAACAGCCCCTGCCACAGCGGCAGCGAAACGCCGTTGAACCCCTCTTCCTCGCCGATGCGCTTCACATTCGGCAACTGCGCGACGCGGGCACCATCGGACACCGACAGGGCCTTGATCTTCCCGTCCTTGAGGAAGGGCATCGCCGTGGACAAAACCAGCACCGCGCTGTCCACCTGGCCGCCGACAAGATCATTCGCGATCTGCGCGCCGCCCCGATAAGGGATGTGCAGCATGTCCACCTTGGCCTGCTTGTTGATGAGCGAGCCGTAGATGTGCTGCATGGTTCCAATTCCGGGGGTTGCGTAATTGAAGCTCTCCTTGCCGGTTTTTCGCAACGCACCCACCAGGTCTGACAGCGATCCATAAGGGGAACCCGCGGGGACGGCAAATATCAGGGGCACGGTCGTCATCCGCCCCACCGGCACAAGGTCTTTCTCCCAGTCAAGCCGGGTCTTGTTGTTCACCATGGGCACGAGCACGGTGTCCGTGCCGCCCATGTAGACGACGCTGCCGTCGGCCGGGGCGCCGAGCACTTTTTGCGCGGCGATCATGCCGCTGGCTCCCGCGACGTTTTCGACAATGAACTGGCGCCCCAGGCGCTTCGAGAGTTCGGTGCCGACCACGCGGGCAACCAGGTCGGCGCTGCCGCCCGCGGAGTACCCGACCACCAGCGAAACGGGCTTGTCGGATTGCGCATGGACAAAGCCCGACAGCAGTGCACCGGCGCCCAGCAAGGCAAGTTGATTCAACCATCTGCGTTTCATGCCGGACTCCTTTCAGAAAGTGTGCTTGATGCCAAGATCAAAGGCCGTCGTGCGGCTTTGCCCCACCTGCCTGGCGGAGCCTACATTCGTATACAGCAAGGTGCGTTTGCTCAGGTCGTACTGGATTCCCGCGCCCACCATTTTGGAGTTCAGATGGGTCGCAGGGCGCAGGTTGCCGTAGGAGACGTAGGTGCGGCCAAAGCTCAGGGGCACCAGCGCCGATACAGTGAACGAAGTGGCGTCGCCGTTAAGCCCGCCCTTGGCGCGTGAATAGCTGGCGGTGGGGCGGACCACACCGAAGTCATAGCCCCCGGCGATGAGCTTGAGGTTGGTCCTGTTGTCCAGGCCGTCGTAAGCGGCGCCGACCCAGACCGGCCCGTCCTTGTACTGGACGTTGGCGGAGGTGCTGCGCTGGCGCGTCCCCTCACCCAGCCCTGTCGCAAGCTCGAAGGTCACAGGCCCCAGCGCCGGCGATTTGTAGCCTATGGTGTTGCTCCACCGGATATTCGACGCTTCGATCGTGGAGGCGACCGGCGTGTAGTTCGCATAGGTGTAGGCGGAGCCAGTCTGGCTCACATAGCTCCACAGCGTCGGGTCGGTGTTGAGCGCCACCGTGTACCCCGCGGAATATTCGCGGCCGGCATAAATCTCACCCCAGGTCTTGCCGCCAATGGCAAGGACCGAACGGCCCAGCCAGAAAACATTGGCATTGCTGAGCGCGCCCGTATCCAGCGCGAAACGGGTTTCGATCTGGAAGCGTGTGTACATGCCGCCGCCCAGGTCTTCTTCTCCGCGAAAACCAAGGCGGGAGGTATTGCCGGCCTTGATGTTCCAGTCGTCGTTGGGAGCCCGGCCGGGCAGCATGGCGGCCGGCGTGGTGCCGCTGGTTGTCTTCGTCAAACCCTGGTCGACGATGCCGTAGATCGTCAACGAAGACTGCGCGTGCACCGAAAAAACCGGCGCCAATGCGCTTGCCGCGAGCCAGATGCCGCGAATGGCCGTGTGCCTGGCAACCCGGGGGCGCGGGTGCCGAGAGAGGGATGTATTCAAGGTTGTCTCCGTGTTATGCGCCAACCCCGTCGGCTGGCACCGGGAGTATATCTGTATTTATTGTATTTCAATACAATTAATATTGTATTAATCCAACAAAATCAGACGCCCACGAGGTTGAAAGAGAGGCCATTTTTCTCTCTTACATTCATTCTCGAATTCAGCCATTGAGTAATTGGAACGTCATTCGACATACAATTAAATCAATTCATACAATATGTATTATTTATGTCAATCACCATCCTCAGCCAGCCTGCCCCGCGCCACACATCTACCCTATCCCCCACGACCGGAGCCGAAACATGAACATCGGCATGTTCGAATCCTTCATCACCGGCCATTGGTTCAGCGGCAAAGCCAAGCGCATCTGGAGCGATGCCGCGACCTTGCAGGCCTGGCTGTCTGTCGAAGCAGCGCTGGCCCGCGCACAAGCCGATCTGGGGGTCATCCCCGCCGAAGCGGCAGCAACCATTGCCGAAAAAGCCCATGCCCGGCTGTTCAACCTGGAGCGCCTGTCGAGCGACATCGCTTTTGCGCAACATCCCCTCGTTCCGGTGCTGTACCAGTTTGAAGAGCTGTGCGGCGAGCCCGCCGCCGGCTTTATCCACTGGGGAGCCACAACCCAGAACATCTTCGACACCGCGAGCTCGCTGCAGATGTTCGAAACGCATCAGTTGCTGGTCACCCACCTTGATACGGCCATCGCCGCATTCGGCAAGCTTGCGCTGGCGCACAAGGACACCGTGATGCCCGGCCGCACGCACGGCCAGCACGCCTTGCCCATGACTTTCGGCTTCAAGCTCGCGGGCTGGCTCGACGAGCTGGACCGCGACCGCGGCAGGCTGAAGCGGCGATTGGCCTCCTCTTTTGTTGCCAGCCTGGGCGGGGCCATCGGCACTTTCGCGGCCATGGGCGATGCGGGCCGTGCGGTGGAGGCCCGCATGGCCGAACAACTGGGTCTTGTGCCGGCGGGCCTGCCGATGCGTTCCTCTTACGACCGCGTGTGCGACTACATCTCGGCGCTGGGCCTGCTGGCCGGCACCGCGCAGAAAATCGCGCAGGACGTTGTGTTCATGCAGCGCACCGAGATCGGCGAGGCTGCCGAGGCATTCCATATGGGGAAAGTGGGCAGCTCCACCATGGCGCAGAAGCGCAACCCCTCGACCGCGCTGCTGCTGGCCAGCCTGGCGCGCATGATGCGCGGGCGGGTGCCGATGGCGCTCGAGGCCATGGCGCGCATGGACGAAGGCGATTCATCCGCGACCAATGTGACCGATACGCTGCTGCCGGAAATCGCCATCATCTCGGCGTCGATCGCAGAAACCCTCGCCACGTTGGCGCAGGGCCTGGTCGTGCACCCGGAGGCGATGCGCCGCAATCTGGATCTGTCAAACGGCCTGATCGCTTCGGAAGCCGTGATGATGCGGTTGACCCGGCTGATGGGCCGCCATGAAGCGCACCAGCTGCTTTACGAGGCGGCGCAGCGCTCCCAATCCGAAGGCGTGCCCTTTATGACCACCATCGGCGAGCACCCGCTGTTTGCCAAGCGGGAGCTCCCGCAAGACCTCGCCCAGGCACTCATCGCAAGCGCCTACATCGGCGAATCGGTAGCCATCACTGTTGAGACCGTTGAACGCGTGACTGGCTAACAGGCACGGCCGCGACGCATTGCCTGCTAGGAAGGCTGCGCGGCCAGCCTTGCAGCCGATGGCGCGGCAATGGATTCACCGGCCCTGCTTGTCACGGGGATCAGGCGCACCCCGTACGGGATCGAGGGGTCGGTCCAGCGCGCGTTAATGGCCTGGTACAGGTAGTCCACCTGATCGGCCACGCTGCATCCAACGGTGTCAAAAAAGTTGGCGTGCTCGTTGGGCAAGTCCGTGCGCCCCAGCAGCACCACGCTCAGCACGGAGGGCACGCCAATACCGGCATCCGACAGCAGCCTGCGAAACCTGGTGCCGTCCTCGATGCCCCATGCCACCAAAGCGGTGAAGGGCGGCCGTCCCGAGGCATCCAGGCCGGCCTTGATCAGGTCCACCAGCGCGGCTTCGTAGTTCTCATCGGGCAGGCGCGGCACGGTGATCGCCTGCAGATCGGTGCCGGCCAGGGTGCTCTGCAAATAGTCGAATCGCCGCTGTCCCATCTGCGTTGCCAGGAGCGGATGTGAGGTTGCCGCATAGGCGATGCGGCTATGGCCTTGCTCCCGCAGAAGCGAAATTGCCGTGGCCAGGGGCTCGCCCCACTCCATGCCCACCACTTCCACATCCGTGCCGACGAGCGCCGCGCCGTCAACAGCCAGCACCTCGCTCTTGTCTTTCAGTGCGGCAAGCAGGTCGATGGTGATGGTCTTGTACGTCGACTGGACCACGCAGGCGTCAAAGCGCGGCGAACCTTTTAATACAGTCCGTGCATGGGCGGGATCGGTGTAGGAAACTTCGAGCACCCTGTGCCCATCGGCGGTGAAGCGGCGCTGCAGGCCCTCTACCAGCACGCGGCCGCGTGCGATGCTGATGGAACGCCTGAGCAGCAGCACCGACCTGACGGCCGAGACCTGCTGATCCGATGCGCCGGTTGCCGGCTCCCCGTCGCCGCGGAAATAAGTACCCCGGCCGACCTGCGATGCGATCAATCCCCGGGTCTTCAGGCCCTGGAAAGCACGCTGGACCAGCATCTGCGATACACCGAAGCGGCGCATCAAATCGCGTATGGGCGGAAGGCGGTCGCCGGGCCGGGCCTTGCTTGCGAGCTCCTCGAGATACTGTTCCAGGTCAGATGCCGTGTTGTTCATATACATACAATACAACACATTTCACCTGCGCATGGCTGCATACCTGCAGCTCGCCGCAATCTCTTCAGAGCGTCTCAGCCGCGTCCCACAAACGGCATCTTCGTGGCCATGATGGTCATGAACTGCACATTGGTCGACAGCGGCAGCGAGGCCATGTGCACCACGGCATCGGCCACTTCCTTCGCGTCCATCATCGGTTCAATGGCGATTTCGCCGTTGGCCTGCGGCACACCCTTGGCCATGCGAGCCGCGAGCTCCGTCATGGCGTTGCCGATGTCGATCTGGCCGCAAGCGATGTTGTACTTGCGCCCGTCCAGCGAGATGGACTTGGTCAGGCCCGTGATCGCATGCTTGGTCGAGGTGTAAGGCGCCGAATTCGGCCGCGGCGCGTGGGCCGAGATCGAGCCGTTGTTGATGATGCGGCCGCCCTGAGGCGTCTGGTCTTTCATCAGCCTGATGGCGCCCTGCGCGCAGAGGAATGAGCCCGTGAGGTTGATGTCGACCACATTGGTCCACTGCTCAAACGTGATGTCCTCGATGTTCACGGGCGGTGCGCCGACGCCGGCGTTGTTGAACAGCAGGTCGAGGCGGCCGAACTTTTCCTTGACCGCTGCGAATGCCGCGGCCACCGATTCGGGTTTGCTCACGTCGGTGGGCAGGGCCAGTGCACGGTCCGTGCCGGACTCCCTGGCAACTTCCTGAAGCGGCTCCACGCGGCGGCCCACCAGCGCCACGCTGTAACCCTCGCGCAGCAAGGCCAGCGCCACGGCCTTGCCGATGCCGGTGCCCGCGCCGGTGACGAGTGCGACTTTGCCGTTGGACTTGTTCTCGGAATTCATGGTGTGCCTTGTCTCTTGAAGAATTAGAAGGATGGGAGGGTTGAAAAGGAGGCGTTGGTAAATCGATGCAGCGATAAGCGCCACAGGTCTGGATTGTGCCCCAGCCAGCGACATTGCACAGTGGCAGGGGCCCGGTCGCAAATCGCCTCTCGTCCAAATACTTTAGGTTTCAACTATTTTTCGGGATTGTTGGAAATAACCGACACCACGGCTTTTTTGCGGGTGCTACCTTTGGATCCATGCCTTCCACCAACACCTCAGCACCGCGCAAACTCTGGGACATCTCGCCACCAGTGGATGAAAAAGCGGCCGTGTTCCCCGGCGACACGGCCTATTCCCAAACACTGCATTTCTCGCTGGCACCGGGCTGCCCGGTCAACGTCAACAGCATCACGCTGTCGCCCCACACCGGCGCGCATGCCGATGCGCCGCTGCACTATGCCAACGGCGAGGCCAGCGCCGGCGAACTCGACCTCGCTCCTTACCTCGGCCCTTGTCGTGTCATTCATTGCATGGATTGCGGCCCGCTGGTGAAGCCCCACCACATTGCGCACATGCTGGATTCACTACCGCCGCGCGTGCTGCTGCGCACCTCGCGCACCGCCAGCCAGGCCTGGGACAGCTTCACCGCCATCGCGCCCGAAACACTGGAACTGCTGGCCGGCAAGCACATCACCTTGATCGGCATCGACACCCCCAGTGTGGACCCGGCCACCAGCCAGGACCTGCCCAGCCACCACCGCCTGCTGGCCCACGACCTGCGCGTGCTGGAGAACCTGGTGCTCGACGAGGTGGCCGAAGGCGACTACGAACTGATTGCCCTGCCGCTCAAGCTGACCCGGGCCGACGCCTCCCCCGTGCGCGCAGTCCTGCGCGAACTTCCCTGAAACCTGAAAGCCGTATGACAACACTGCAAGACTGCCGCGCCCTCGACGCGCAAGACCCGCTGCGCCAATTGCGCCAGCAATTCATCCTGCCCGAAGGCGTGATCTACCTCGACGGCAACTCATTGGGCGTGCTGCCCACCACGGCGGCCGCCCGCGTCGCCGAAGCAGTAACGACCGAATGGGGCCAGGGCCTGATCCGCTCCTGGAACAGCGCAGGCTGGTTTGAGCTGCCGCAGCGCCTGGGCAACAAGATCGCGCGGCTGATAGGCGCGGCCCCCGGCGAAGTCGTGGCGACCGACAGCACCTCCATCAACCTCTACAAGGTGCTGAGCGCCGCGCTGCACATCACCGCCCAGGATGCGCCCGAACGCAAGCTCATCGTGAGCGAGCGCAGCAACTTCCCGACCGACCTTTACATCGCCGAAGCCCTGTGCCGCGAACGCGGCTATCGCCTGCAGCTCGTCGAGCCCGAGGAAATCGCCGCCGCACTGACCGCGGAGGTGGCCGTGCTGATGCTGACCCATGTGAACTACCGCACCGGCGCCATGCACGACATGGCCGCCGTCACCGCCGCGGCCCACGCAGCGGGCGCCCTTACCGTCTGGGACCTGGCCCACAGCGCGGGCGCCGTGCCTGTGGACCTGAACGCGGCCAAAGCCGACTTCTCGATTGGCTGCGGCTACAAATACCTCAACGGCGGCCCGGGTGCGCCGGCTTTCGTCTGGGTCAACCCGAGACACGCCGACCGTTTCTGGCAACCGCTGGCCGGCTGGTGGGGCCACGCCGCGCCCTTTGAATTCACGCCCGATTACCGGCCTGCGGCGGGCATCTCGCGCTACCTGTGCGGCACCCAGCCCATCCTGAGCATGACCGCGCTGGAGTGCGGCCTCGACACTGTGCTGGCCTCTGAACCCCTGGGCGGCATGCAGGCTTTGCGCAAAAAGTCGCTGGCACTCACCGACCTATTTATCGAGCTCGTCGAAGAACGTTGTGGGGGCCATGGCCTGGGTCTGGCTACACCCCGCGAACATGCACAGCGCGGCTCACAGGTCTGCCTGACGCGGGCCGAGGGCGCTTACGCCATCGTGCAGGCACTGATCGCACGCGGCGTGATCGGCGACTTCCGCGCTGGTGATGGCGATGCCGGCAAGCACATGGATATTCTGCGCTTCGGTTTCACGCCGCTCTACATCGGCTATGAAGACGTATGGAACGCCGTCGAACACCTCAAGCAAGTGCTCGAAACCTCCGAATGGCAAAAGCCCGAGTTCAACCAGAAGCACGCGGTCACCTGATGAACAACAACAGCAACAAACCACAAGCCCCCGAAGACATCGTGCGCGATGAAAAAGCGCAGCTCGACTTCAGCAAATCCATGAGCTATGGCGACTACCTGCAACTCGACGCCATCCTGGGCGCGCAAAAGCCGCTCTCGCCCGACCACAACGAAATGCTGTTCATCATCCAGCACCAGACCAGCGAACTCTGGATGAAGCTGATGCTGCATGAGCTGCGCGCGGCGATTGCCAACGTCGCCAAAGACGAGCTCGGTAGCGCCTTCAAGATGCTGGCGCGCGTGAGCCGCATCATGGAGCAATTGGTGCACGCCTGGGATGTGCTGGCCACCATGACGCCGCCAGAGTACAGCGCGATACGCCCCTACCTCGCCAACTCCAGCGGCTTTCAAAGCGCGCAATACCGCTGCATCGAATTCGCGCTCGGCAACAAAAATGCCGCCATGCTCAAGCCCCATGCGCACAGGCCCGACCTGCTGGCGCAGGTGCAGGCCGCGTACGAAGCACCTTCACTCTACGACGAGGCGCTGCGCCTGCTGGCACGCCGCGGCCTGCCCGTGCCCGCCAGCCACACGCAGCGCGACTGGACCCAGGGCTACGCGGAAAGCGAAGCCGTCGAGCAGGCCTGGCTGGTGGTGTATCGCGACCCGAAGAAGTACTGGGACCTTTACCAGCTTGGGGAAGAACTCACCGACCTGGAAGACGCGTTCCGGCTCTGGCGCTTCCGGCACGTGACCACCGTGGAGCGGGTGATAGGCTTCAAGCGCGGGACAGGCGGGACAGGCGGCGTGAGCTACCTGCGCAAGATGCTCGATGTGGTGTTGTTTCCGGAGATTTGGAAACTACGCACTGACTTGTAGGCGCCCCGGGGCGCGAACGGTGGACTCCAGGGTTTTGGTGATCAGCAAGCGCCGCTGGCGCGATTACGCGCTGCCGCCGCGGTCCTGGCAGTACCGCGGATATGTCTCTGGACTTCCTTGCCCGACAGACGCCCCGAACTGGCGAGGATTTTCGCCTGTTCAAGCCGCAAACTGTTGAGCGCGGCCATGGGACCCATGCCAAAGCTTTCCGCGAACTTGCGCTGAAAAGTGCGTCGGGACATATTGCACGTATCCGCCATCACGTCGACGGACCAGTCATGATCAAGCCGAGCCTGCAACAGCTCGATCAATTGACGAAACGGTGCAGCGGCCCTGTCCTGAATCCTGAGGATCTGGCTGTACTGGCGCTGATCACCATCCCTGCGTAAATGGACCACCAGCCGCCGGGCGACACGCTGCGAGATGTCGGTACCGTGGTCGCGCTCGATAAGGGCCAGTGCAAGGTCTATACCAGCCGTGACACCCGCCGTGGTCCAGTACTTTCCGCTTTCGCAGTAAATCCTGTCGTCGTTGACCCTGAGGTCCGGGAAGTCACGCTGCAATCTTTCGGCGGATCGCCAGTGGGTGGTGACCTCCCGGCCATTCAGCAGACCGGTGGCGGCGAGCAGGAAGGCCCCCGTGCAAACGCTGCAGGTTCTACGTGTGGCCTGGTCCCTTTCCCGCAGCCAGTTGACCAGTTGAAGATCGGTGCACGCCGCATAAACACCGCCACCGCCCGGTACCACCAGCGCATCGATTGGCAATGCGGCAGCAGCATCCAGGCCGTGGTCTACGTGAATCTTCAACGCACCATCAGCGGTGGTTACTGCGTCCTTCAATGCCACGGTGACCAGGCGATATGCCGGAACACCCACCTCTTCGTTGGCTGTGGCAAATGCCTGCCAGGGTCCGGCGAGGTCGATGGGCTGGAAGCCGTCGAACACCAGGAAGGCCACCAACTTTGGCGCACATTCACCCGCTTTTGGCACTGCCCCCGCAGCACCTGGCTTTACCTTTGGTGACTTAAGGAGGGTACTCATGAAAGTGAATATTATTCTCTTCAATGCCCTGACACAACTTGATTTGACGGGGCCTTTTGAAGTCCTGGCGCGGGTGCCGGGGGTGCACATCGAGCTCGTGGGGAAGTCTGCGGATCCGGTCCGCTCCGACCGCGGCCTCACGCTGATACCCACCACGACCATCGCAAACGCACCGCCTTGCGACCTGCTGGTGGTGCCGGGTGGGCCGGGAACCGACGACGCCATACTGGATGCGGAGTGGGTCAACTTCACCCGCAAGCAGGCACAGTCAGCGAAATACATCTTCGGCATCTGCACGGGCTCGCTGCTGCTCGGCGCGGCAGGTCTTCTCAAAGGCCGGCGAAGCACCTGCCACTGGCAGGCCATCGATTTCCTGCCGGCGTTCGGCGCCATCGTCACCCGGGAGCGTATGTGCGTGGACGGGAATATCTTCACCGCGGGTGGCGTGACATCCGGCATCGACATGGCCTTGAAGGTCGTCGCCATGCTGAGGGGGGACGAAGCAGCCAAGCAGATCCAGCTCCAGATCGAATACGACCCCAAGCCGCCCTTTCCAGGCGGCACACCCTTGACATCGGAGCCGGCCGTCGTTGAGAAATGCCTGGCCGCCACACAGGCGCGGCGGGCCCTGCGAGCCTCGGCTGTCGGCCGTGCGGCCCTTCGCATGCCGGCTTGAAGAGTACTGAAGCACAGCTAACCCAGGAGAAACTTATGAGCAAGAAACTGTTTTCACTGCTTATGTGGGCTTTGCTGGCATGCGGCGCGGGCGCGCAGGCGCAAGGTGTTTACCCCTCAAAACCGGTCACCCTGATTGTTCCCTACCCTGCGGGAGGCCCTATGGACAAGCTCGCGCGGGAACTCTCCTTGCCAATGGAGAAGCAGTTGGGGCAACCCATCGTCATCCAGAACCTGTCAGGCGCCGGAGGCAACCTGGGCAGCGCCATCGCCGTGCGTGCGGCTCCCGACGGCTATACCCTGCTGCTGAACCATATCAGCATGGCGACAGCCCCTGCCCTATACCGCCGCCTCGGCTTCAACCCCGAAACGGATTTCGAACCTTTGGGCATCATGGCCGAATCCCCGCTGATGCTGGTGACGCGCCCGCAGATCGCCGCAGGCTCGGCGGTTGAACTGGTGCGATGGATCGCCAAACAACCACAGGTCAAGCTTGCCAATGGCGGCATCGGGTCGGCATCACACCTGTGCGGCCTGCTGCTGCAGTCTTCGCTAGGCATCGGCATGACGACCGTTCCCTATCGCGGCACCGCCCCGGCATTGGCGGATTTGCTGGGAGGCCATGTAGACCTGATGTGCGACCTGACCGCCAATGTGCTTCCCCAGGTATTCAGCGGGAAGACCAAGCCCATCGGCGTGACATCACGCAAGCCACTCAGCGTTCCCGGCGCCTCATCAATCCCGACGCTCGAGAAATTCGGCATCCCCTCCGTCCAGATTGGCGTGTGGTACGGCCTGTATGCGCCGAAGAACACCCCTGCGGCGGTACAAACCAGGGTCAACAGTGCACTGCTGGCCGCCATCCAGACAGACGCGTTCAAAAAAGCACAGCTCGCTTCCGGAATCGATGTGGTTCGAGACGCGCGCAACACACCCGCGGGCCATCGCGAATATTTGCACAGCGAGATTGCGCGCTGGACGCCGGTGATCAAGGCGGCGGGAGCTTATGCGGATTAGCGCGGCATGGAAGTAAAGCAGCCTGTCGATCACCCAGCGATAAAGAACTCACCGGCGCGCTCTCTTCTGCTCATTTCTCTGCCGAGGAGGGCTGGCTGGGGGTTGCCCGGCCAGCGGGACTCTGCAAGCTCCACACCGCCGTAGCAAACAAGACCTCAACCCCGCACCCCACCCCCATACAACCAGGGCATATCCAGCACCTTCTCTCCCAGCAGTTTCATGGAGGCATCCCGCCCCCAGCGCAGCAGGCCATCGGCGTGGAAGATCTGCCCATTGCGCAGCGCCCTCGCCTGCACGCGCGCATTGCGCTGCCAGCGGTTGAGCGCATAGCGCTGCAGCATGGTCGGTACGTCCAGCGCCGGGTCCAGCGCCTGGGCCAGGACGTGGCCCAGTTCGGCGGCATCTTCAATCGCCATGCCGGCGCCTTGCGCCAGGTAGGGCCGCATGGGATGGGCGGCGTCGCCCAGCAGGGCCACGCGGCCCACGGCATGCTGGTGGGCGCCCCGCATAGGCGCGCGGTCGTGCAGCACCCAGAGGCGCCAGCCTGCGATGGCCTCCAGCGTCTCGCGCAAGGTGGAGCAGCAACCGGCCGTGGCCGCGGCCAAGTCGGCGGCATTGGCGCTGTGGTCCCAGAGGTCGGCCTCCGCCGCAACCTCGCCGTGCACGATGGCCACCACGTTGAGCGACTCGCCGCCGCGCACCGGGTAGCGCACCACATGCATGCGCGGCCCCAGCCAGGCCGTGACGTCCTGGCTTCTGAGCGCTTCGGGCAGATCGGCCTGCCGCACCAGCGCGCGGTAGGCCAGGTGGCCGGTACGACGCGGCAGGCCGTCGCCCAGCAGTTCCAGGCGCACCGTGCTCCACAGGCCGTCGGCGCCTATGAGGGCATCACCCTCAATGACCGGACCGTCGTCGGCCTGCACCGTGACGGCCTGCGCGGTCTGGCTGAAGGACTGCAGCGGGCGGCCCAGGTGCAGCTTCATGTCGGCGTGCTGCCGTACAGCTTCCAGCAGCAGGCCGTGCAGGTCGGCGCGGTGCAAGGTGGCATAGGGCGCGCCGTAACGTTGGGCCATGGCGGCGCCCAGCGGCAGCTCACCCAGCACCTGGCCGGACACGGCGCTGCGTACCTGCAGGCGCTCCGGAAATGCGGCCACGATTTGTAAGGCGCCGGCCAGGCCCCAGCCTTGGAGCACCTTGACCACATTGGGGCCGAGCTGAATCCCGGCGCCGACTTCGCTGAAGGCGCTGGCGCGTTCAAACAGGCGGACGTCCCAACCGGCACGCGAGGCCGCAAGCGCCGCCGCCAGTCCACCGATGCCGCCGCCGGCTACGAGGGCTTGCCTGAACATCAAGCGAGCAGCTGGCGGAGCACCTCGCCACGCGGCCGCGTAGCGATTTCCATGGGATTGCCTTTCGTGCTCATGCAGCCAACAGCTGCCTGAGCACAAAAGGCAGGATTCCGCCGTTGCGGTAGTAGTCGACCTCGATGGGTGTATCCACACGCAGGATCACGGTCACCTCTTCGCGCGAGCCGTCGGCGCGCGTGATGACCAGCTTGGCCTCGCTTTGCGGCTTGAGTTCTGGATGCGGGATGACGTCGATGACTTCGATGCCGGTGAGCTTCAAGGTCTGCCAGGATTCACCGGGCATGAACTGCAGCGGCAGCACGCCCATGCCGACCAGGTTGCTGCGGTGTATGCGCTCGAAGCTGCGCGCCACCACGGCCTTGATGCCCAGCAGCTGCGTGCCCTTGGCGGCCCAGTCACGGGACGACCCCGTGCCGTATTCCTCGCCGGCAAAGATCACCGTGGGCGTGCCCTGGGCGATGTACTTCATCGCGGCGTCGTAGATGAACATCTTCTCTCCAGCTGCGCTTGCGCTGCTGGTTCCAGCTTTGGGCTGAAACAGCGTCACCCCGCCCTCTTCGCGCGAGCCGTCGGCGCCGGGCGGGATCATCAGGTTCTTGATGCGCACGTTGGCGAACGTGCCGCGCATCATCACGTCGTGGTTGCCGCGCCGCGCGCCGTAGCTGTTGAAGTCGGCCTTTTGCACGCCGTTTTCCTGCAGCCACAGGCCTGCGGGCGAGCTGGCCTTGATGGAGCCTGCCGGCGAGATGTGGTCGGTGGTGATGGAGTCGCCAAACAGCGCCATGATGCGCGCGCCCTTGACCGACACGCTGCCGGCCGCGCCCGCGGCCATGGTGAAGTCCTTGAAGAAAGGCGGCTCGGCGATATAGGTGCTGGCGGGCCAGGTATAGGCCGTGCCCTTGACACCCTTGATGTTTTCCCAGAGCTTGCCGGGCTCGGTCTTGACCTTGGCGTAGTTGGCGCGGAAGGCCTTGCCGTTCATGGCGTACTTCATGAGCTTGTAGATCTCGTCGCTGGTCGGCCAGATGTCGCCCAGGTAAACGTCCTTGCCCCCCTTGCCCTTGCCGACGGGCTCGGTCATCAGGTCGCGCATCACCGTGCCGGCAATCGCATAGGCCACGACCAGCGGCGGGCTGGCCAGGAAGTTGGCCTTGAGGTTGGGATGGATGCGGGCCTCGAAGTTGCGGTTGCCCGACAGCACGGCCGCACAGACCAGGTCGCTCTTGCTGATGGCTTCGTTGAGCTCGGGCGTCAGGTCGCCGGCGTTGCCGATGCAGGTGGTGCAGCCGTAGCCTGCCAGCGCGAAGCCCAGCTTTTCGAGGTAAGGCAACAGGCCGGTTTCAGTCAGGTACTCGGTCACGATGCGCGAGCCGGGCGCCAGCGAAGTCTTGATGTGCGGCTGCACCTTGAGGCCGGCTTCCACCGCCTTCTTGGCCAGCAGGCCCGCGGCCAGCAGCACGCTGGGGTTGGAGGTGTTGGTGCAGCTGGTGATGGCGGCGATCAGCACGTCGCCGTTGCCCACCGTGATGCCGGGCGGCGAATGCACCACTTCAGCCTGCGCCTGGGCGGGCGCATCGGTGGTGTTGCTGGCACGCGCGTGCGCCAGCGTGGGCCGGTTGCCTTCCATCTCCATCACGGGGCGTGCGGCGCCAGCCGGGGTGGGCGGCGCGGAGGGCAGCGTGTCCAGCCGGCCTTCGTCGGTACGGCGCACCAGGTGGCGGGTGCTGAGCATGCCGGCGGGCTGGTTGAAGCCGTTCTCGGCGATGGGCTTGCTGAAGAGCGACTTGAACTGGCTCGCGACATTGCCGAGCTCGATGCGGTCCTGCGGGCGCTTGGGGCCGGCCAGGCTGGGCGTGACATCGCCGAGGTCCAGCTTGACCACATGCGAATAATCGATCTGGCCGGCCGTGGCCACGCCGAACAGGCCTTGCGCCTTGAAGTAGGCCTCGAAGGCTTCGATCTCTTCCTTGGTGCGGCCAGTGCCCTTGAAGTAGTCGATGGTTTTTTCGTCGACCGGGAAGAAGCCCATGGTGGCGCCATACTCGGGCGCCATGTTGCCGATGGTGGCGCGGTCCGGCAGGGCCAGGGTGCGCGTGCCTTCACCGAAGAATTCCACGAACTTGCCGACCACCTTCTCCTTGCGCAATTGCTCGGTCACGCGCAGCACCAAGTCGGTGGCGGTGACGCCTTCGCGCAGGCGGCCGGTCAGCTCGAAGCCCACCACGTCAGGGGTGAGGAAGTACACCGGCTGGCCCAGCATGGCGGCCTCGGCCTCGATGCCGCCACAGCCCCAGGCCACCACGCCGATGCCGTTGATCATGGTGGTGTGGCTGTCGGTGCCGACCAGCGAATCGGGGTAGTAAACGTTGTCGGGGGTTTTGTGCACGCCGCGCGAGAGGTATTCAAGGTTGACCTGGTGCACGATGCCGAAACCCGGCGGCACGACGCCGAAGGTGTCGAAAGCCTGCATGCCCCACTTCATGAATTCGTAGCGCTCGCGGTTGCGCTGGAACTCGAGTTTCATGTTGAGGTCCAGCGAATTCTTCTTGCCGTAGTAGTCGACCATGATGGAGTGGTCGACCACCAGGTCCACCGGCACCAGCGGCTCGATGGCCTTGGGGTTTTTGCCCAGCTTGAGCGCCACGCTGCGCATGGCGGCCAGGTCGGCCAGCAGCGGCACGCCGGTGAAATCCTGCAGCACCACGCGCGAGACTACAAAGGGGATTTCCTCGCTGCGTTCACCCTTGGGCAGCCAGTTGGCCAGCTGGCTCACATGCTCGGCCGTGACCTTCTTGCCGTCGCAGTTGCGCAGCACTGATTCGAGCACGATGCGCATGGACACCGGCAGACGGGCGACTTTGGGGAATTGTTTGGCGAGTTCCGGCAGGGAATAAAACTTGCCGGTCTTGCCGGAGGCGGTCTTGAAGCTTTTGAGCGTGGACGAAAAAGCGTGGGCGGGCTGTTTGGCCATGGGCGGACTCCTTTTTTATTGACGGCAGCCCCCATTCTGGCAGGCACTGCGGCCCCGTGGGAGGCCGCGCCCGCATACCCTGCCCGCCTGCCCAGTCTTGTGTCCTTCACCAGGCCGGTTGCGGCGCAGCGCGGCGCAGGCCGAAGTACTGCAACTCCGCCAGCACGGCCACTGTGAGCGCCTGCACCACCACATAGGCCACGCCCAGCGCAGACGGCGACACCGGGCCGCCGGCCAGCAGCAGCACACAGGCCAGCGCCCAGCCGATGTTGCCCGCCACCAGCGTCCAGGCAATGGGGCGCGGCAAAGGTTTACGCGTTGAAACAAAAGCAACGGCCGCCGCATAGACCAGCAGGAACTCCCCGGTGTAGGCAATCAGGCTTTCGGGCAGGTTCAAAAGGCCCGCCATGGCCGCTGGGAAGGCGACTTGCAATACGCCACAGGCGACGCATGACAGCGCGTCCACACGCAGCACATTGCGCAGGAAGTTGGGGGAAGACAGCATGGAATTCGAGGACATGGCAAAACTCCTGAAAGTGCGGGCAGCCGGATGGAGGGATGTGGATCAGCGCGCCGGGCTGCCGGATCGGTGCGCATGGGGTCATCATTCCCGCGCGGCGGCGGCCGGTCGATGACCTGGCAGGTAATGGAAAAAACACCCGGTGGCTTTACGATGGCCCCATGAACGCCAGCATTCACCCTCGCAGCCGCCCCGCGCCGCGCAACGCGCCCCAGCCTTTTGGCGACCACCTGCGCCACTGGCGCCAGCACAGGCGCCTGAGCCAGCTGGACCTGGCCCATGAAGCCGACATCTCGACGCGCCACCTGAGTTTTGTGGAGACGGGCCGCTCGGTGCCCAGCCGCGAGATGGTGCTGCGATTGTCGGAGCGGCTGGACATCCCCCTGCGCGAGCGCAACGTGCTGCTGGTGGCCGCCGGCTACGCGCCCATGTACCGCGAAAGGCCGCTGGCCGACCCAGCCCTGGACTCGGCGCGCCGCGCGGTGGAGCTGATCCTGAAAAGCCATGAACCGTGCCCCGCGCTGGCGGTGGACCGCCACTGGAACCTGGTGGCGGCCAACGCCATGGTGCCGCACCTGCTGGCAGGCGCCGACCCTTCCCTGGTGCAGCCGGGCCAGACCAATGTGCTGCGCTTGAGCCTGCACCCGAAAGGCCTGGCGCACAACATCGTCAACATCGTGCAGTGGCGCAGCCATATCTTTGAGCGGCTGCGCCAGCAGGTCACGGCCACCGCCGACCCCGGGCTGGCGGCGCTGCTGGAAGAACTGCGCGCCTATCCCGTGCCACCGGGCGCTGAAGACTCGCACCTCGATGGGGAGCACCTGGGCGTGGCGATGCCGCTGCAGTTTCGCACCCAGGCCGGGGTGCTCAATTTCATCAGCACCACCACGGTATTTGGCACGCCCGTCGACGTCACCCTGCAGGAGCTGGCGCTGGAGACTTTTTTCCCGGCGGACGATGCCACCATGCAGATGCTGCGGGCCTTGAAGGCACCGGACTGATCGTCTGCAGTCGCTCTATTTTCAGCAGCGCCTGCACCGCCGTGTCACCCGCGTGATTGGCAAGCCGGCGCCGCGCGCGCGTAATGAGGGGTCAGCCAGCAACAGACCAGCCACAGACTGCGGAGACACGCCATGACCGAATCAACAGCCGCCCAGGCGAACGACGAGACCACCCACCACCGCATCTGCCCGCTGTGCGAGGCCTGCTGCGGCCTGGAGCTCAAGGTGAAAGCCGGCAAGGTCATCAGCATTCGCGGGCACGAGGCCGACGTTTTCAGCGCCGGCTACATCTGCCCCAAGGGGGTGGCGCTGAAAGACCTGCATGAAGACCCCGACCGCCTGCGCACGCCGCTGATCAAGCGCGACGGCGTGTTTGTCGAAGCCACCTGGGATGAGGCGTTTGACGAGATCAACCGCCGGCTGCCGCCGCTGATCGCCGCCCATGGCAAAGACAGTGTGGCCGTGATGGCCGGCAACCCCAGCTCGCACAAGGCCGGCCTGCTGCTGTACTTTCCGCGCCTGGTGCGCGCGCTGGGTACGCGCAATGTGTATTCGGCCTCCACGCTGGACCAGATGCCCAAACACCTGGCCACCGGCCTGATGTTCGGCAACTGGCTGAGCGTGGCCGTGCCCGACATTTCGCGCAGCGACTTTGTGCTGATGCTGGGCGCCAACCCGCTGGCCAGCAACGGCAGCCTGTGGACGGTGCCCGACTTCAAGGGCAAGGCCAAGGCGCTGCAGGCGCGCGGCGGCAAGCTGGTGGTGGTGGACCCGCGCCGCACCGAGACGGCCGCCATGGCCGATGAGCACCACTTCATCCGCCCCGGCGGCGACGTGTTCTTTTTGCTGGGCCTGCTGCACACCGTGTTTGCCGAGAAGCTCGCCAAGCCGGGCCGGCTGGCGGAGCACCTCAACGGCCTGACTGAGGTGGAGGCAGCGGTGGCGCCCTTTGATGCCGACACCGTGGCCGCGCGCTGCGGCATCGGCGCGGACACCATCCGCGGCCTGGCGCGCACGCTGGCGGGCACGGCGCGCGCCGCCGTCTACGGCCGCATCGGCACCTGCACCCAGGAGTACGGAACGCTGGCCAGCTGGCTGATCGACGTGCTCAATGCCGTGACCGGGCACCTCGATGAAATCGGCGGCGTGCTCTTTCCCAAGGCTGCGGCCTTTGCCGCCAACACCGCAGGCAAACCCGGTAGCGGCAAGGGCGTGGCCACCGGCCGCCACCACAGCCGCGTGAGCCATCTGCCCGAGGTACTGGGCGAATTGCCGGCCACCTGCCTGGCCGAAGAAATCGAAACCGCCGGTCCCGGCCAGGTCAAGGCTTTCATCAGCATCGCGACCAATCCGGTGCTATCGGTGCCCAATGGAGAGCGCCTGTCGCGCGCACTGGGCCAGCTGGACTTCATGGTCAGCCTGGACATCTACCTCAACGAAACCTCGCGCCATGCCGACGTGATCTTGCCCGGCCCCTCGCCGCTGGAAGACATGCACTACGACGTGGTCTTCACGCAGTTCTCCTGGCGCAACCACGCGCGCTACAGCGCGCCGGTGTTCGCGCGCGCAAACGGCCAGCCCGATGAATGGGAAACCCTCGCACGCCTGACGGCCATCGTCCAGGGAAAAGGCACAGGCACCCCCGCGGCGGACCTGGACGACGCCCAGTTCGCGCAGGATGCCCAGCGCCTGTTTGGTGAACACAGCGCCGCGGTGGTCGAGGCGACCCGCGGCCTCAAGGGGACCGAGCGCCTGCTGGATGTGGCCCTGCGCAGTGGCCCCTACGGCGACGGCTTTGGCCGCAAGCCTGAAGGCCTGACCTTGTCCCGGGTCAAAGACATGAGCGGCGCCCGCGGCGGCATAGACCTCGGTGAACTGGCGCCGCGCATTCCAGAGATACTGCGCACGCCTTCCGGCAAAGTTGAACTGGCACCCCCTTCGCTGCTGGCCGACCTGGCCCGCCCCGCCGCCGATTTGCAGCGCCCTGTGCCCGACCTGGTGATCGTCGGCAGGCGCGACGTCCGGTCCAATAACAGCTGGATGCACAACCTGCCGCTGCTGGCCAAGGGCCCCTTCCGCTGCACTGCGCTGGTCCATCCGCAGGACGCGGCGCGCCTGGGCCTGGTCGATGGCGCCATCGCACGCATCAGCAGCCGCAACGCGGCTGGCCAGCAGCGCATCGAAGCACAGGTGCAATTGAGCGAGACCATGATGCCCGGCGTGGTGAGCCTGCCCCACGGATGGGGCCACGGCCAGCCCGGGACGCGGCTGTCGCTGGCGGCCGAACGCCCCGGCGCCAATCTCAACGCCCTGCTGGATGAACAGTGGCGTGACCCGCTGTCGGGCAATGCGGTGCTGAGCGGCATACCGGTGACGATGACGGCGCTGGGAACCGGGCCGGCGGCCAGGGCCCCGGTGGAAACGGTGGCATAGGGCTAGGGGAATCCCGCCTTAGAGCTCAACCAGGGTCTTGAAGCCGCCCCAGAACATGCGCTTGCCGTCGAAGGGATGTTTCTTCGGGTCCATCATGTCGGCCAGACGCGGGTCGGACATGACCTTCTTGTTGATGCTGTCGCGCTGCTTGCGCGACTTGTAGGTGATCCATGAGAAGACCACCACCTCGCCCTTCTTGAGCTTGACGCTTTGCGGAAAGGACGTGAGCTTACCGGGCTTGACGTCATCGGCAATGCACTCGGTGTAATCGAGCGCGCCGTACTCCATCCAGATCTTGCCGGCCTTGCGCGCCAGCTTGCGGTAAGCCTCGACATTCTTGACCGGAACAGGAAGCACAAAACCGTCTACATAACGAGCCATGGGAATCTCCTTGCTTGAAGGTGCGATGAAATTTGTGTACACCGTACACAAATATACCCAAACCAAGAAGATTCCTCTCCGGAAAAAGTAACAAAGCTTATTGGCCCCGGCGTGTAGGCGGGCCGCCAGCGCCTTGCCTCAAACGCTGAAAACGTGGGCCTGGCCGGCCACCGTGATGCGCACCATGGCGCCCAGCGCCGGCGCATGCATGCCGGCGCTGTGCACCAGCAGTGGCTCATCCCAGCCGGCCGAGGGGGCAGGTGCTACAGCCGCACCGGTACCGCGCAACAAACGCACCGACAGCACGCAGACCGAGCCACCGAAATCGGTGTCGGTGACGGCGCCGTAGCAGGCGCCGTCCTGCGCACCGTGCACCGCCGCTTCGGCGGGCACCTCGGCCACCTGCAGTTGCTCAGGCCGCAGCATGATCTGCGCCGTGCCCTGGCGCCCGCTGTCGTTGACGGCGATGCGCCCCAGCGCGCAGTCGGCCCAACCGCCTGACAGACGCGCGGGCAGCACAATGCTGTCGCCCAGGAAGCCGGCCACGGCCGCATCGCGCGGCCGCAGATACAGGTCCAGCGGACGGCCGGCCTGCACCAGCAGCCCGCCCCGCATCACGGCCACCTGGTCGGCGAAGGACAAGGCCTCCGCCTGGTCGTGCGTGACGAGAATGGTGGTGATGCCCGCGGCACCCAGCAGCTGCGCTACGGCCTTGCGGGTGCTGGCGCGCAGCCCGGTGTCCAATGCCGAGAAAGGTTCGTCGAGCAGCATAAGGCGCGGCCGCTGCGCCAGCGCGCGTGCCAGCGCCACGCGTTGCTGCTGCCCGCCCGAGAGTTCGTGCGGGCGGCGCGCCAGCATCGCGGTGTCGAGCGCGACCATGTCCATCAGCTCGGCGATGCGTTCGGCGCGTTGGGCTTTTGGCATGTTGCGCGGCAGGCCGAAGCCGACGTTGCCTTCAATCGTGAGGTGCGGGAACAGCGCACCGTCCTGCGGAACGTAGCCAATGCCGCGCTCGTGCGCGGGCACGGCGGACGGTCCATCGGCCAGTTGCCGCCCGCCCAGGGTGACGCGGCCGGCGTCGGGCGCTTCAAAGCCCGCGACGATGCGCAGCAGCGTGGTCTTGCCCGAACCCGAGGGGCCGACGATGGCCGTGCGGCTGCCGGGCGCAACGCTCAGGTCTACACCGCCCAGGGCCTGAACCGGGCCGTAGTGTTTGCGGATGGCTTGCAGTTCCAGAGAGGTCGTCATCGCGTCATCGTCCCGCCGTGCGTTTGGATTGTTGGTAAAGCAGCCAGGTCATGGGCAGCGAGAGCAGCACCATGATGAGCGCATAGGGCGCGGCGGCGGCGTAGTCGATCTCGCTGCTGTAGGCCCAGAAGGAAGTTGCCAGTGTGCGCGTGCCGTTGGGCGCGAGCATCAGCGTGGCGGTGAGTTCGTTGGTGATGCCCAGGCCCACCAGCGCCGCGCCGGCCGCGGCACTCGGTGCGGCCAGCCGCAGGGTGATGGCCCACAGCGCCTGCGCGGGTGTGCGGCCCAGGCTGCGCGCGGCCTGCTCCAATTCGACCGGCGCCTGCGCGATGCCGGCGCGCAGGCTGATGAGCGCGCGCGGCAAAAACATCAGCAGGTAGGCCAGCAGCACCGTGACCGCTGTCTGGTAGATCGGCAGCCGCACGGTGACGGTGACCAGCGCCAGCGCCACCACCACGCCGGGCAGCGAGCCGACCATGTAGTTGCAAGCCTCGAGCACGCGCTGCAGCCGCCCCGGCGAGCGTATGGACAGCCAGGCCATGGGCACGGCGGCCAGCGTGGTCAGCAATGCGCCGGCCAGCGCAAGCCCCAGGGTTTGAATGATCGCCGGGCTGATCTCATCGAGACGCCACACAGCCGCGCCGCCGGCCAGCAGCCAGCGCCCCAGCGTGAAGAGCGGCACGCCCAGTGCCAGCACGCTGAGCAGCGCAGGCAACAGCAGGCACAGCGCGCAGAAACGGCCCAGCCTGCGCTGGAAAGGCATGCGCGCCGCGCCGGTGCCCACGCGGGCATAACGCTCCTTGCCGCGCGCGGCCGATTCCAGCCCCAGCAGTGCAAAGCAGCAGACCACCAGCACGCCCGAGAGCATGTTGGCGGCGGGCCCGTTGTAGGTGGACTGGAACTGGTCGACGATGGCCGTGGTGAAGGTGTCGAAACGGATCATCACGTAAAGGCCGTATTCGGCCAGCAGGTGCAACCCCACCAGCAGCGAGCCGCCGCATACCGCGAGCCGCAGCTGCGGCAGCACCACGCGAAAGAAAACCGCCCAGGGGCCCAGGCCCAGCGAGGCGGCACTGTCTTCCATGCCCGGATCGAGCCGGCGCAGGGCCGCGGCGACAGGCAGGTACAAGAACGGGAAATAAGCGATCAGGGAGACCATCACGCCGGCGGGCAGGCCGTGCAGGCCGGGCGCCACCGTCATCCAGGCATAGCTGTGCACAAAGGCCGGCACCGCCAGCGGCGCCACCAGCAGCCAGGCCCAGGTGCGCGCACCCGGCAGGTCGCTGCGCTCGGTGAGCCAGGCCAGGGCCACGGCCAGCACGGCGCACAGCGGCACCGTGAGCGCCACCAGCAGTGCGGTGTTGATGAGCAGCTCGCCGACGCGCGGCCGGAAGATCAAGGCAGAGGCTGTGGCCCAACCCGTCTGCAGGCCGACCCAGACCACAAAGCCCAGCGGCAGCAAAGCGAGTGCCGACACCACTAGGGCCGCGCTGCCCACCCAGGACAAGCCCCAGCCACCGCGGCCGGCGGCCGGCAACGGCAGGCGCACCGCGGCCGGCGGGTTCAGGGCGGCATCGGCGCCGGCGTCAAGGGGCAAGGCACTCACAGCAAGCGTCAGATCTGCAACCTGGAGGTATCGAGTTCGCCTACAGCAGGCCGGCCTGGGTCATCAGGTCGGTCACCTTTTTGCTGTTGAGCTTGGAGGGCTCAACCTTGGGTGCCTGCAGCTCGGCCAGCGGCACCAGCCTGGGGTTAGACTGCGCGCCCGTGCCGACGGCGTACTCGTAGGCGTCGCCAGTCTTCAGGATTTCCTGGCCGCCCTTGCCGGCGACCCACTTCACGAAAGCCTGGGCCTCGGGCTGGTGCTTGCTCGAGGCCAGCACGCCGCCGCCGGAAATGCTCACGAAAGCGCCCGGATCCTGGTTGCGGAAGTAATGCAGCTGGGTGTTGTTGCTGTTCTCGCCGGTCTTGGCCTGGTCGCCGTAGTAGTAATAGTGATAAATCACGCCGCCTTCAATCTGGCCGGCGTTGACGGCCTTGAGCACGGTGCCGTTGCCCTTGTAAGGCGTGGCGTTTTCCTTCATGGCCTTGAGCCAGGCGGCGGTTGCGGCCTCGCCTTTAAGCTCCAGCAACGCGCTCACGATGGCCTGGAAGTCGGCGCCCGAGGGCGATGCGGCCCAGCGGCCTTTCCACGCGGGCGTGGCCAGGTCCAGCATGGACTTGGGCAACTGCGCCGGCGTGAGCTTGGTCTTGTTGTAGACGAACACGGTGCTGCGCGCGGCGATACCGATCCAGCGGCCATGCACCGGGCGGAAGTTGGCGGGCACTTCAGACAGCGTGGCCGCATCCAGGGGGGCGAAGAGCCCCGCCGTGTCGACCAGCGCCATGGCAGGCGAGTTCTCAGTCAGGAACACGTCGGCCGGGGATGCGGCGCCCTCCTGCACGATCTGGTTCCCCAGTTCGGTGTCGCTGCCGTTGCGCAGGGTGACCTTGATCCCGGTTTCCTTGCTGAAGGCCTCGGCCCAAGCCTTGGTCAGGCTGGCGTGCTGCGCGTTGTAGACCACGATGCCTTCCGGCGTGGGCTTGACGCCCTGGGCGGTGGCGATAAGGGGCACGGCCAGCAGGCCGGCGGCCAGCGTGGCGGCAGCGGCAAGGGATGGAAGGGACAGTTTCATGGAACACCTTTAGAAATGGAAAACAGCGGATGCATGCACACGAGCCAGCACCATCCCTGTAAGCGAGACGTAATACAAATGCGAATTACTTGCATCTGTATGGTAACCGCTTCGACCACACCTGACGTGTCTGCGAGGTAAAAGTCGGCCCGGCACGAGGCTGTGGGCCCCTGCTGACAGGCGGCCGCGACACAGGCTGATGCGCGCGGCCCGGAAGGGCTCCTAGCATGGGCCGAGCACAACCTTTTTGGAAACCCCATGAGCACACCGAAATCCGACTACAGCACCCTGTGGGAGCTGATCAAGGACATACGCTTTGGCATGCTGACGCACCGCCACGCCAACGGCATGCTGCACGCCCACCCACTGACCACGCAGAACAAATCGCTGGACGCAGGCGCGCAGCTGTACTTCTTCATCTCGCACAAAAGCGAGCTGGCCCAGCGGCTCCAGCAAGACGGCAATGTCAATGTGGCTTATGCAGATCCTGGCGAGGACAGCTATGTGTCGTTGTCAGGCCAGGCAACGCTCACCGATGACCAGGATATGAAAGAAGAACTCTGGTCGCCGCTGGCACGCAGCTGGTTCCCGGCCGGGGTGCGCGATCCAGACCTGGCACTGCTTGAAGTACGCATCCACCACGCCGAATACTGGGACGTGAAGGAAAGCAAGATGGTGCAGCTCTTCAAGATGGCCAAGGCGGCCATCACCGGCGAGCCGCCGCGCAAACTGGGTGAGCACAAAGAATTGCACATGTCCTGACCACACCCGCCTTGGCCATGCCCTTTATCTCGTTCAACAAATCCACCGAGCCGGCCGCGCCGGACGACCTGCGCATCAACCCCGCCGCGGTGCTGTACATCGAAGCCTCGCCGCCCGACCTGGTCGGCAGGACGCTGATCCACATGCTGGGCCAGGGCGGCACCGTGAATGCCGTGACCGAATCCATAGGCACCGTGGTCTCCACCATAGGCGGCCTAGTGGGCCTGAAGCGCCACTACCTGGCGCCGCCGCCTGAGGACGGCGCGGGCACGGTCTATGTGCAGCCAGCCAACGTCAGCTACATACGCCCCAACCTTCCGCTGTCGCCGGAGTTCTGGTACCTGCAGTTTGTTGACGGGTCAGAGCTGCGGGTGGTGGACCCACTGCCTTCAGGGCTTTGAAGCCGGCTGCGCAGTCACGTAACGCACGGGCTCATCGCCCACACGCAAATAATTCACCACGCCCATCACGTCGTCGACCAGCCAGACGGCTTTTTCAAGTGCTTCGGATTGCTCGCGTGTCTTGACGCAGCCCTTCAGAAAAACCAGCCGGCGCTCGCCCTGCACCCAGACGCTGGTGTCGTCGAAACGGCCGTCGAGCTTGATGTATTGCGAGACCCGCGGAATGATTTCGGCGTCGTACCAATAGGAGTTGGCAAGGCGGCAACGCCCCACGCGGTAGCAACTGCCGCCGTGCTGCGCCCGCACATGGGCCACGTCGCGCACTTCCTGCGCGGTGTACAGCGGCCCCTCGGGAACCGGACATTGCGCGATGGCCGAAGTGACCTGCACAAAGGGATCATTGAAGGCGTTGGTGCGCGCCTCCTGGGCGCCGGCACCGGTACCCGTCGCCGAAAAAAGGCCCAAAAAAAGGAAGGAAAGAAGTGACGGTTTTTTCATCACTTCATCCTTCCATTTCATCTGGCGAGTGTCAAGCCGCCAGCGGGGTGTCCACTTACGCCGGCACGCCGTCCTTCACGGTGTCGGCCATGTCGGTGTAATCCTTGACCTGGTCGAAGTTGAGGTACTGGTAGATCTTGTCGCTGGCAGCCGTCAGCACGCCCATGTCGGCCATGTATTCGGCCTTGGTGGGAATGCGGCCCAGCTTGGAGCAGATCGCAGCCAGCTCGGCGGAGCCGAGGTAGACATTGGAGTTCTTGCCTAGGCGGTTCGGGAAGTTGCGGGTGGAGGTGGAGAACACCGTCGCGCCCTCCTTTACCTGCGCCTGGTTGCCCATGCACAGGCTGCAGCCCGGCATTTCCATGCGCGCGCCCGCCGAGCCGAGCACGCCGTAGTGGCCTTCCTCGGTCAGTTGCTTGGCGTCCATCTTGGTCGGCGGCGCCATCCACAGCTTGACGGGGATGTCGCGCTTGTTCTCGAGCAGCTTGGAGGCCGCGCGGAAGTGGCCGATGTTGGTCATGCAGCTGCCGATAAACACTTCGTCGATCTTGCTGCCGGCGACTTCGCTCAGGGTCTTCACGTCGTCCGGGTCGTTCGGGCAGGCGACGATGGGCTCATGGATGTCGGCCAGGTCGATCTCGATGACGGCGGCGTATTCGGCGTCAGCATCGCCCTTGAGCAGCTGCGGGTCGGCCAGCCAGGCTTCCATGGCCTGGATGCGGCGCTTGATGGTGCGCACGTCCGAGTAACCCGTGGCGATCATCCACTTCAGCATCGTGATGTTGCTGTTGATGTACTCGATGATAGGTTCCTTGTTCAGGTGCACCGTGCAGCCGCCGGCGGAACGCTCGGCCGAGGCGTCGGAAAGCTCGAAGGCTTGCTCCACCTTCAGGTCCGGCAGGCCTTCGATTTCCAGGATGCGGCCCGAGAAGATGTTCTTCTTGCCCTGCTTGGCGACCGTCAGCAGGCCGGCCTTGATGGCGTACAGCGGGATCGCATTGACCAGGTCGCGCAGCGTGATGCCGGGCTGCATTTCGCCCTTGAAGCGCACCAGGACCGACTCGGGCATGTCCAGCGGCATGACTCCGGTGGCGGCGCCGAAAGCTACCAGGCCGGAGCCCGCGGGGAAGCTGATGCCGATGGGAAAACGCGTGTGGCTGTCGCCGCCGGTGCCCACGGTGTCGGGCAGCAGCATGCGGTTGAGCCAGCTGTGGATGATGCCGTCGCCGGGGCGCAGCGAAATGCCGCCGCGCGTGCTGATGAAGTCAGGCAGTTCGTGGTGCATCTTCACGTCGACGGGCTTGGGATAAGCCGCCGTATGGCAGAAGGACTGCATGACCAGGTCGGAGCTGAAGCCCAGGCAGGCCAGGTCTTTCAGCTCGTCGCGCGTCATCGGGCCGGTGGTGTCTTGCGAGCCGACCGAGGTCATCTTGGGTTCGCAATACGTGCCGGGGCGAACGCCCTGGCCTTCCGGCAGGCCGCAGGCGCGGCCGACCATCTTCTGGGCCAGCGTGAAGCCGCGGCCGTTGTCGGCCGGGTTTTGCGGCAGGCGGAACTGCGTGGACACGGGCAGGCCCAGGGCGAAACGCGCCTTGGCGGTGAGGCCGCGGCCGATGATCAACGGAATGCGGCCGCCGGCGCGCACTTCGTCGAACAGCACATCGCTCTTGAGCTTGAACTCGGCGATCACCTTGCCGTCTTTCAGCGCCTTGCCTTCGTAGGGGCGCAGCTCGATCACGTCGCCCATGGCCATCTGGCTCACGTCGAGTTCGATCGGCAGCGCGCCGGAGTCTTCCATGGTGTTGTAGAAAATCGGGGCGATCTTGCTGCCCAGGCAGACACCGCCAAAGCGCTTGTTGGGTACGAAGGGAATGTCTTCGCCGGTCCACCAGAGCACGGAATTGGTCGCCGACTTGCGCGAAGAACCGGTGCCGACCACGTCGCCGACGTAGGCCACGAGGTTGCCCTTGGCCTTGAGGTCTTCAATGAACTTGACGGGGCCGCGCTTGCCGTCTTCTTCGGGCGTGACGCCGGGACGCGCGTTCTTGTGCATCGCGAGCGCATGCAGTGGAATGTCGGGACGGCTCCACGCGTCGGGCGCAGGCGAGAGGTCGTCGGTGTTGATTTCGCCGGCCACCTTGAAGACGGTCAGCTTGATGGACTGGGGCACTTCGGGGCGGCTGGTGAACCACTCGGCATCGGCCCAGCTTTGCAGCACGGCCTTGGCGTACTTGTTGCCCTTGTCGGCCTTTTCCTGGACGTCGTGGAACTGGTCGAACATCAGCAGGGTGTTTTTCAGGCCGCTGGCGGCTTGCGTGGCGACGCTGTCTTCGGCGTCGTCGAGCAACTCGACCATGGGGCTGATGTTGTAGCCGCCCAGCATCGTGCCCAGCAGCTGCGTGGCTTTTTCACGCGAGATCAGCGCGCATTTTTCGGTGCCGTGGGCCACGGCCGCGAGGTAGCTGGCCTTGACCTTGGCGGCGTCGTCGACACCTGCCGGGACGCGGTGGGTGATGAGTTCGACCAGGAAAGCTTCCTCGCCCTTGGGCGGGTTCTTCAGCAGCTCAATCACTTCGCCGGTCTGCTTGGCGGACAGCGGCAACGGCGGGATACCGATGACCGCGCGCTCGGCGACGTGGTTGCGGTAGGTTTGCAAGAACTCGGATGACATGCTGGTTTCTCCTGTAATCGAAATCGTGGGTAACTGTGTAAAAAAAACGGGTGTTGCCGGGGCTATTTATTTAGCGGCCGAGGCGGGCTGCGCGGCGGCGGGCGATGCACCGGAAGTGGCCGGCGCAGCGGCGGCAGGCGCAGCGGCCACCGTGGGCTTGGGCGCGTCCAGCACGCTGGCGGGCGGGTTCAGCTTGATGGCTTCGGCCACCGCCATCTGCTGCGGGCTCATGCATTCGTCGGCCAGGCGAATGCCCAGCTTCTGGTTCATCAGCATGGATTTGTTGGCCAGTTGCAACCAGACGGCGCCGGCTTTCTGGTCTTCCAGGCGGATCGCGCCGGTGGTGGTGGCCACGGGAAACATGCGGTACTTGAAGTTTTTCCCGCTGACATTGAAGTAGCCGGGGGACTTGGCGTCGGGCGCGAGCTCAACTGCGGCGCCCAGTTCGCAAGGCAGCTTGCCCACGTGCACACGCTCGGCGATGGCCAGTTCGGCCGGCGTCAGCGCGGCTTCGGCGGCCTCAATGCCGGCGGCCACATTTTTCGTCGCGGTCTTCAGGTTGGTGCGGTGGGACGGATTGACCGTGGGCTGCTTTTTGGTGACGGGCTTCGCCGCAGGCTTGGCGCTGGACGTCGCCGGCTTGGCATCCGTCTGCGCAGCGGCCAGGCCGGAAGCGCTCAACAAAACGGTGGCCAGGGTGCAGGCAATGGAGGTGCTGAAGTTTTTCATGGTGCTTTCGTGCGCTTTCGTACTGTGATGGGGTGGCAGGCGCTCAATGAGGCGCGGTTTTGAAAAAAGTTTGTGCTTCGGGGGGAAGCGCCCGGCCGGTCTGGTGCGCGCGCTCCAGGACCTGCCAGAAGTAACGGTAGCTCGCGCGGTCGTGCAGCTTGCCTTCGAAACTGACGGGCGCCCAGTCGGCACGGGCTGCTGCGGCGATTATTTTTGCGGCGTCCTCAATCTCGCCCTCACCCGGCGCGAAGGCCTCCAGGATGGGACGGATCTGGTTCGGGTGGATGCTCCACATCCGGGTATAGCCCAGCTCCTGGGCGGCATGGCGTGCGGCGGCGGTCATGGCTTCAGTGTCATTGAATTCCGTGACAACACAATGCGAGGGCACCTTGCCGTGGGCATGGCAGGCCGCGGCAATTTCGAGCTTGGCGCGCAGCACCAGCGGGTGCGTGAACTGGCCCTTGCTGCTCATGCCGGCCGCCGGTATCGCGCCCGCATGGGCCGACACAAAATCCATGAGTCCGAAGCTCAGCGACTGCACGCGCGGGTGCGCGGCGATCTCAAAGGCGTTGCGCACCGCGAGCGGCGACTCGATCAGCACATGCAGCGGCAACTCGCTCGCACCGGCGGCCAGCAGCGCCTGCTCGGCGCGCAGCACGTCGGCCAGCGATTCGACCTTGGGAACCATGATGTGCGAAAGATGGCGCGCCAGCTTGCCGGCGATCATGGCCATGTCGGTCTCAAAAGCTGGATGGTCCACCGCATGCACACGCACGGCGACACGGGCCTTGTCGCCGGCCAGGGCCGCCAGCGCCACGACCATGGCCGCATGCTCGGCTTCGCCGCCCACGGGCGCACCGTCTTCACAGTCCAGCGTCACGTCGAACACGCAGGCGCCGAACTCCTCGATCATCTCGGCCTGCAGTTGCAGGCTCTTGCGCATGCGCGCCTCCACGCCGCTGTAGTGGTCGCAGACCGGCAGCACCATGGCGCCGGCCTGGGCGCCGAGCAGCACTTGCGCGGGATGAGCAGCCGCCGTGCTCATGGCTTGCGTTGGGCGACGATAAACATGCGCGGAAATGCGAGCAGCCGTTTTCCGTCGCTGCGCGGCAGGTAGGCTTTGTCGACGCGCCGTTCGTACTCAGCCAGGTAGCTGGCCTGCAGGTCTGGCGGGAGGCGATCAACGAAAGGCTTGAGGCCCGTTGCGCGCACCCACTCGACAATCGCCGCGGCCGAATCCATCGGGTGCTGGTAAGCCGTGCGCCAGACATCGACATGCGCGGCCTTGTCGGCCAGCAGGTCGTAGTAGCGGTCTATGGAAAAGAGCTCGGTGCGCAGCTTTGAATAATCGCCTATGGGTTCAGTCCAGGGCGCCTCGGCCGCAAGCTCGCGCATCAGGCGGTGCGTGGGCTCGTCACGGTTGTCGGGCATCTGGATGGCCAGCACGCCGCCGGGCGCCAGCGCCGCAAACAGCCGCGGGATCAGCCTGGCATGGTCGGGCACCCACTGCAGGGCCGCGTTCGCATAAATCAGCTGGGGCGCGCCATCGCCGGAAGCAGGCTGCCAATCGGCGATGTCGCTCAGTTCGAAATGCGCGGCCGGCAGGCGCTTGCGCGCGCTGGCCAGCATGGCTTCGGAGTTGTCGGTGCCAATCACCCTGGCGCCCGGAAAGCGCTGGACCAGCAACTCGGTGGAGTTGCCCGGCCCGCAGCCCAGGTCGAACACCGTGGCCGCCTGCGCCAGCGGAACCCGCGCCAGCAGCTCCCGGGCCGGGCGCGTACGCTCGTCCTCATAGCGGCTGTAGAGTGCGGGATTCCAGTCGCTCATGAGGGACGGTGGTGTGCGGGCAAGGTGCTGGGCGGCCTCTGGTACTGCAAGCTGGAGTTACAGCAGGTGCTTGACGCCGTCCTGCTCACCCTTGAGCTCGTCCAGCGTCTTGGTGATGCGTTCCTGGCTGAAGGCGTCGATTTCCAGGCCCTCGACGATTTTGTACTCGCCGTTTTCGCAGGTCACAGGAAAACCGAACATGATGTCCTTGGGGATGCCGTACTGGCCGTCCGAAGGGATGCCCATGGTGACCCACTTGCCGTTGGTGCCCAGCGCCCAGTCGCGCATGTGGTCGATGGCGGCGTTGGCGGCCGATGCGGCCGAGGACAGGCCGCGCGCTTCAATGATGGCGGCGCCGCGCTTGCCGACAGTGGGCAGGAACACATTGGCGTTCCATTCCTGGTCGTTGATCATCTTGGCCACGCTTTCGCCCTTGATGGTGGCGAAGCGGTAGTCAGCGTACATCGTGGGCGAGTGGTTGCCCCAGACGGTGAGTTTTTCGATGTCGGCCACAGGCTTGCCGGTCTTGGCGGCGATCTGGCTGGCAGCGCGGTTGTGGTCCAGGCGCAGCATGGCGGTGAAGTTCTTGCGCGGCAGGTCGGGTGCGCTCTTCATGGCGATGTAGGCGTTGGTGTTGGCGGGGTTGCCGACCACCAGCACCTTGACGTTGCGGCTAGCGACGGCGTTGAGCGCCTTGCCCTGGGCCGTGAAGATGGCGCCGTTGACAGCGAGCAGTTCGGCGCGTTCCATGCCGGGGCCGCGCGGGCGCGAGCCCACGAGCAGTGCGTAATCGGCATCCTTGAACGCGGTCATCGGGTCGCTATGGGCTTCCATGCCGACGAGCAGCGGGAAAGCGCAGTCGTCGAGTTCCATCATCACGCCCTTGAGCGCTTTCTGCGGGCCTTCAGCGGGCACTTCGAGCAGTTGCAAGATGACGGGCTGATCCTTGCCGAGCATCTCGCCCGAGGCAATGCGAAACAGCAGTGCGTAACCGATTTGGCCAGCTGCACCAGTGACTGCAACACGGACGGGTTTTTTGCTCATGATCGAGGACTCCAGGAAGTTAAAAATCGGTTTGAATGAGGGGTGTGAGGTGAGATGTCTGGCGCGAGCCTGGGATATTCGGGAGGTTTGGCGGGGTTTTCGCCCCTCAAAATCACCGCAAAACGGCAGGCCATGCACTGGCTCAGCCCAAGATTTTACGCTTGAAAAGTGACGAGCGTCAATTTGTCTTATGTCTTATATAAGATATGATTCGAACCTGATTCGGAATTTAAATTCCGGGATGCCGCGTGTCCGCCGCGACATCGCCTCCAACCGCTGTTAACCGTTGCCAGACCGCTGCCCATGGCCATCAACACGTCTTCGTTGACCGATCCAGCCGCCCTCGCCGGCGAGGCCGGCGCGTCGGCGGGCGTGGCCCCGGCTTTCAGCCCGCTTTACCAGCAGATCAAGGTGCTGATCCTGCAAAGCCTGCAGGCCGGTGAATGGAAACCCGGCGAAGCCATTCCCAGCGAAATGGACCTCGCCGCGCGCTTTCGCGTCAGCCAGGGCACGGTACGCAAAGCCATAGACGAGCTGGCCGCCGAAAACCTGGTGGTTCGCCGCCAGGGCAAGGGCACTTTTGTGGCCACGCATGCCGAGCAGCATGTGCAATACCGTTTCCTGCGCCTCATGCCCGACAGCGGCGACACCAACAGCGAAGGCCCGGCCGAACGGCAGATCATCGATTGCAAGCGCCTGCGCGCACCCGCTGACATCGCACGCCCGCTCTCGTTGCGCACCGGCGACGCCGTGCTGCAGTTGCGCCGTGTTCTCGCATTCCAGGGCACGCCGACGATTCTCGAAGACGTCTGGCTGCCTGGCGGCCCGTTCAAGGGCCTGACCGCCGAGCGGCTGGCCACCCACCGCGGCCCGATGTACGCGCTGTTTGAAACAGAGTTCGGCGTGCGCATGGTGCGTGCCGAGGAAAAAATCCGCGCCGTCGCGGCCGATGAAGCCAGCGCCGCGCTGCTCGGCGTGCCCATGGGCGCGCCGCTGCTCAGCGTTGAGCGCACCGCCTTTACCTACAACGACCTGCCCATGGAATTGCGCCGCGGCCTGTACCGGACAGATACCCATCACTACAAAAACGACCTTAGTTGACGGGATTCATCAAGAAGCGGCCATCATTTGTAAGCCGATTGTTGCGTTGCAATAGAATTCGGCTGTTTAGCTGTAATTGCGATTGCGTCACCGGTTACCCATCAGTTACACCCCCACGAAAGCCTAAAAAATGACAGAGCTGGCCTCCAAACAGCGTCCCAAGCGGCCCGAGTTCCGCAACATCAACGCGCTCACCGACCTCCCCTCCTACCGTCTCCCGCTGGCAGGCATCGTCTCCATCCTCCATCGCATCAGCGGCTTCATCATGTTCCTGCTGATGCCCTTCATCATCTGGATGTTCGACACCTCGATCTCTTCCGAAATTTCCTTCGAAAAATTCAAGGCCGCTTTCAACATCGGCATGCTGGGCCTGCCGGGCTTCATCTGGAAACTGGTGGCCCTGGCCTTGATCTGGGCCTACCTGCACCACTTCATCGCCGGCCTGCGCCACCTGTGGATGGACACCAGCCACGCCGCCGTGAGCAAGGAGTTCGGCAAGTCGTCCGCCCTCTTCGTGCTGGCCGTGAGCGTGGGCCTCACGCTCATCCTCGGCGCCAAGCTTTTCGGCCTCTACTGATTACAAGGAGCACAAAAAATGGCAGTTAACTACGGCTCCAAGCGCCTCGTTGTCGGTGCCCACTACGGCTTGCGCGACTGGCTCGCACAGCGCGTCACCGCCGCCCTGATGGCCCTCTTCACCCTGCTGGTGCTGGGCCAGGTCATCTTCAGCAAAGGCCCCATCGGCTACGACAAATGGGCCGGCATCTTCTCGCCCCAATGGATGAAGACGCTGACCTTTGTGGTCATCGTCGCCCTGCTCTATCACGTGTGGATCGGCATGCGCGACATCTGGATGGACTACATCAAGCCGGCCTCCATCAAGCTCGTCTTGAATGTTTTCACCATCGTCTGGCTGGTCGGCTGCGCCGGCTGGGGCATCCAGGTCCTGTGGCGTCTCTGAGCCGCCGCACCGCAGATCCGACAAGAAGACCGACACCCCCACAAAAATCATGACCGCAACTTCCCAACTCCCCAAGCGCAAATTTGACGTCGTCATCGTCGGTGCCGGCGGCTCCGGCATGCGCGCATCGCTGCAGCTGGCACGCGCCGGCCTCAACGTGGCCGTGCTCTCCAAAGTGTTCCCCACGCGCTCGCACACCGTCGCGGCACAGGGCGGCATCGGCGCTTCGCTCGGCAACATGAGCGAAGACAACTGGCACTACCACTTCTACGACACCGTCAAGGGCTCCGACTGGCTCGGCGACCAGGACGCGATCGAATACATGTGCCGCGAAGCGCCCAAGGTCGTGTATGACCTCGAGCACATGGGCATGCCTTTCGACCGCAACCCCGACGGCACGATTTACCAGCGCCCCTTCGGCGGCCATACCGCCAACTACGGCGAAAAACCCGTACAACGCGCCTGCGCCGCGGCCGACCGTACCGGCCACGCCATGCTGCACACGCTGTACCAGCAAAACGTCAAGGAAAAAACCAGCTTCTTCGTCGAATGGATGGCGCTGGACCTGATCCGCGATGCTTCGGGCGACGTCGTGGGCGTGACCGCCCTCGAAATGGAAACCGGCGACGTCCACATTTTTGAAGCCAAGACCACGCTGCTGGCCACCGGCGGCGCGGGCCGTATCTTTGCCGCATCGACCAATGCCTTCATCAACACCGGCGACGGCCTGGGCATGGCCGCGCGTGCCGGAATCCCGCTGGAAGACATGGAGTTCTGGCAATTCCACCCCACCGGCGTCGCCGGCGCCGGCGTGTTGCTGACCGAAGGCTGCCGCGGCGAAGGCGCGATTTTGCGCAACAGCAACGGCGAGCGTTTCATGGAGCGCTATGCCCCCACGCTGAAAGACCTTGCCCCGCGCGACTTCGTCTCGCGCTCCATGGACCAGGAAATCAAGGAAGGCCGTGGCTGCGGCCCCAACAAAGATTACATCCTGCTGGACATGACCCACCTGGGCGTGGAAGCCATCATGAAGCGCCTGCCCTCGGTGTTCGAGATCGGCCACAACTTCGCCAACGTCGACATCACCAAAGAACCCATCCCCGTGGTGCCCACCATCCACTACCAGATGGGCGGCATCCCGACCAACATCCACGGCCAGGTCGTCACGCAGGACGCCAACAACCAGAGCCAGGTCGTGAACGGCCTCTATGCAGTGGGCGAATGCTCCTGCGTCAGCGTGCACGGCGCCAACCGCCTGGGCACCAACTCGCTGCTCGACCTGCTGGTGTTCGGCAGGGCAGCCGGCAACCATATCGTCGAGTTCGCCAAAACCACCTCGCACAAGCCGCTGCCGGCTGATGCGGCCGACAAGACCCTGGCCCGCATCGCGCGCCTGGACAACGCGACCGACGGCGAATACGCGCAAGACGTGGCCAACGACCTGCGCGCCACCATGCAGCAGCACGCCGGCGTGTTCCGCACCCAGGCCATGATGGACCAGGGCGTGACCAAGATCGCCGCGCTGCGCGATCGCGTCAACCGCATCGGCCTCAAAGACAAGTCCAAAATCTTCAATACCGCGCGCATTGAAGCGCTGGAAGTTGAAAACCTGATCGAAGCCGCACAGGCCACCATCGTCTCGGCCGCCGCCCGCAAGGAAAGCCGCGGCGCGCACTCGGTCGACGACTACGGCGATACGCCCGAACATCCGAACGGCCGCAACGACACCGAGTGGCACAAGCACACGCTGTGGTACAGCGAAGGCAGCCGACTGGCCTACAAGCCGGTGCAGATGAAGCCCCTGACCGTCGAGTCCGTGCCGCTGAAGACGCGCACGTTCTAAGAACACAGACATACAGACGCCCACCAGCCGGCCTGCGACCCACAAGAAGCGAGAACCCCATGACCAAACGCACCTTCAAGATCTACCGCTACGACCCGGACACCGACGCCAAGCCCTACATGCAGACCATCGAGGTGGAACTCGACGGCCATGAGCGCATGTTGCTGGACGCGTTGATGAAGCTCAAGGCGCAAGACCCGTCCATCAGCTTCCGCCGCTCCTGCCGCGAAGGCGTCTGCGGCTCCGACGCGATGAACATCAACGGCAAGAACGGCCTGGCCTGCCTGACCAATATGCGTACGCTGCCCGAGGTCATCGTGCTCAAGCCGCTGCCGGGCCTGCCCGTGGTGCGCGACCTGATCGTAGACATGACGCAGTTCTTCAAGCAGTACAACTCGATCAAGCCTTACCTGATCAATGACAACGTACCGCCCGAAAAAGAACGCCTTCAGAGCCCCGAGGAACGCGACGAGCTCAACGGCCTCTATGAGTGCATCCTGTGCGCCAGCTGCTCCACGTCCTGCCCCAGCTTCTGGTGGAACCCCGACAAATTCGTCGGTCCGGCCGGCCTGCTGCAGGCCTACCGCTTCATCGCCGACAGCCGCGACGAAGCCACCGGCGAGCGCCTGGACAACCTGGAAGATCCGTACCGCCTTTTCCGCTGCCACACCATCATGAACTGCGTTGATGTCTGCCCCAAGGGCCTGAACCCGACGAAGGCCATTGGCAAGATCAAGGAAATGATGGTTTTAAGGACAGTCTGACCGTTCGCTGACCAACCGACGCCATGGAAACCGCCGAAGCCCTGCTCGACGAGCGCGCCCTGAGCAAGCTCAAGTGGCGCTGCCGGCGCGGCCTGCTGGAAAACGACCTGCTGATAGCGCGCTTCTTCCAGGGCCACGAAGCTACCCTCACCGTCAGGCAGGCTAAAGGGTTGAGTGATTTAATGGATTTGTCCGACAACGACCTGCTCGACCTGCTGTTAAAACGCAAGGATGCGGGCCAGCTGGAGGACGAATCGGCCAAGGCAAGCGCCTCTACTTCTGAAGCCCATGACGTTTTAAAGTTGCTGCAGCCCTCGACCCCGGCTCCGTGATTCCCTGCCCGTCCCCATTGACCCTGATACGAAAGAAAGAAGCAAGAAATGAAGCTAGCTGACAACAAAGCCACCCTGTCCTTCAGCAACGGCAGCCCCAGCATCGAGCTGCCGGTGTACCAGGGCAATGTCGGCCCGGACGTCGTCGACATCCGCAAGCTGTATGCCCAGACCGGCATGTTCACCTATGACCCCGGTTTCCTGTCGACCGCGTCCTGCCAGTCGGCCATCACCTACATCGACGGCGACAAGGGCGAACTGCTGTACCGCGGCTACCCCATCGAGCAGCTGGCCACCAACTGCGACTACATGGAAACCTGCCACCTGCTGCTGTACGGAGAGCTGCCCAATGTGGCGCAGAAGAAGGACTTCGTGCACCGCGTGACCAACCACACCATGGTCAATGAGCAGATGCAGTTCTTCCTGCGCGGCTTTCGCCGCGACGCGCACCCCATGGCCATCATGACCGGCCTGGTCGGCGCCCTGTCGGCCTTCTACCATGACAGCACGGACATCAACAACCCGGAACACCGCGAAATCGCCGCGATCCGACTGATCGCCAAGATGCCGACCCTGGTCGCCATGGCCTACAAGTACACCGTGGGCCAGCCCTACATGTACCCCAAGAACCACCTGAGCTACGCCGGCAACTTCCTGCACATGATGTTCGCCACGCCTTGCGAGGAATACAAGGTCAACCCGGTGCTCGAACGCGCCCTGGACCGCATCTTCATCCTGCACGCAGACCACGAGCAGAACGCCTCGACCTCCACCGTGCGCCTCTGCGGCTCCTCCGGCACCAACCCGTTTGCAGCCATTGCCGCGGGCGTGGCCTGCCTCTGGGGCCCGGCCCACGGCGGCGCCAACGAAGCAGCCCTCAACATGCTGGGCGACATCCAGAAGGCTGGCGGCGTTGAAAAGATCGGCGACTTCATCAAACAGGTCAAGGACAAGAATTCCGGCGTCAAGCTGATGGGCTTTGGCCACCGCGTTTACAAAAACTACGACCCGCGCGCCAAGCTCATGCAGGAAACCTGCAAGGAAGTCCTGAAGGAAATGGGCCTGGAAAACGACCCCCTCTTCAAGCTGGCCATGGCACTGGAAAAGATCGCCCTGGAAGACGAATACTTCGTTTCGCGCAAGCTCTACCCCAATGTCGATTTCTACTCCGGCATCGTGCAGCGCGCCATCGGCATCCCCGTGCCGCTGTTCACCGCGATCTTCGCGCTGGCCCGCACCGTCGGCTGGATCGCCCAGCTCAATGAAATGATTGGCGACCCCGAGTACAAGATCGGCCGCCCGCGCCAGCTGTTCACGGGCTCCACGACCCGCCAGGTCCAGCCATTGGCCAAGCGCTAAGCCGCCGCGCCTCGTACTAAAGCCCGCCTGATGGCAACATCGGCGGGTTTTTTCATGCGCGGCCAGAAAACGCCCACCGGCAAGCGGGCCATCGTGTATTACGATGACAAATTACATCTACTAACGACAAAATAGCGATTCACCGTCGTCAATCACGATGACAACACTCCACGCCATGAAAAGCTCAGAACGCAACTTTGCCCGCCGCATTGACCTGACCTCGCTTCAGCTCTTTGTGGCCGTGTGCGAGCTGGGCAGCATAGGCAAGGCTGCCGAGCGCGAATTCATCGCCGCCTCGGCCGTGAGCAAGCGCCTCTCCGATCTGGAGGCCACGCTGGACACCCCACTGCTGTACCGCCACACCCGCGGCGTCGACCTGACGCCGGCCGGCGAAAGCCTGCTGCACCATGCGCGCTCGGTGCTGTTCAGCCTTGAGAAGATGCAGAGCGAGCTCAGCGAATACGCCGACGGCGTGCGCGGCCACGTGCGCGTGCACGCGAGCATCTCGGCCATCGTGCAGTTTCTGCCGGAAGACCTGGGCGCTTTCACGCGCGAACATTCCGGCATCAAGATTGACCTGGAAGAACACCTGAGCACCGAAGTCGTCCGCGCGGTGCAGGAAGGCGCGGCCGACCTCGGCATCTGCAACACCGCCGACGGCACGGGCGACCTGCAGACCCTGCCCTACCGCAACGACAAGCTGGTGCTCATCGTCCCCCGCGGCCACCCGCTGTGCGCGCAAGGCGCCATCCGCTTTGAAGCGGCGCTCGACTACGACCAGGTCGGCCTGCACTCCAATAGCTCGATTTACCTGGCCATGCGCGAAGCCGCAGCGCGCTTGGGCCGGACTATCAAGCTGCGCATCCACGTGACGGGCCTGGACGCCATGTGCCGCATGATCCACAACGGCCTGGGTGTGGGCGTGATGCCGCAGCGCGCTTTTAAGCTGATGCACGGCGTGGGCGAGCTTGAATCCATCCCCCTGCTGGACAGCTGGGCGGAGCGCAAGATCGAGCTGGTGGCGCGCGACTTTTCCACGCTGCCGCTGACAGCGCGGCTGCTGGTGGGCCACCTGACGCAGCCCGTGGCACCAGCAGTCGGCGCCAAACTCGCCAAAACCGGGGCCGCCCTGGCTGGCGCGGCCGCCTAAAATCACCCCCAACGCCAACACCAACGGCAACGAGAGACCACGAAGGAAAACCATGGGACGCACCCTTTACGACAAGATCTGGGACGAGCACGTCGTTCATACCGAAGACGACGGCACGTCCATCCTCTACATCGACCGCCACCTGGTGCACGAGGTCACCAGCCCGCAGGCTTTTGAGGGCCTGCGCGAGGCCGGCCGCAAGGTCTGGCGCATCAGCTCCATCGTCGCCACTGCCGACCACAACACGCCCACCACCGGCTGGGAAAAAGGCTACGACGGCATCACCGACCAGGTCAGCAAGGAACAGATCACCACGCTGGACACCAACATCAAGGAATTCGGCGCAGCCGCCTTCTTCCCCTTCCTCTCCAAGCGCCAGGGCATCGTGCACGTCATCGGCCCCGAAAACGGCGCCACCCTGCCCGGCATGACGGTGGTCTGCGGCGACTCGCACACCTCCACCCACGGCGCTTTCGGTGCACTGGCACACGGCATAGGCACCAGCGAAGTCGAACACGTGATGGCCACGCAGACCCTGCTGGCCAAAAAAGCGAAAAACATGCTCGTGAAAGTGGAAGGCACGCTGCCCCGCGGCTGCACCGCCAAGGACATCGTGCTGGCCATCATCGGCAAGATCGGCACGGCCGGCGGCACCGGCTACACGATTGAATTCGCCGGCTCGGCGATACGCGCGCTCAGCATGGAAGGCCGCATGACGGTCTGCAACATGGCCATCGAAGGCGGCGCGCGCGCCGGCCTGGTCGCGGTAGACCAGAAAACCATCGACTACGTCAAGGGCCGCCTGCTGTCGCCCACGGGCGTGGAATGGGACATGGCCGTCAAATACTGGAATACGCTGCACTCCGATGCCGATGCGAAATTCGACGCCGTGGTCGAGCTCGACGCCAGCCAGATCCTGCCGCAGGTCACCTGGGGCACCTCGCCCGAAATGGTGCTGTCGATCGAAGGCCGCGTGCCGGACCCCGACAAGGAAAAAGACGCCAACAAGCGTGGCGCCATCGAGCGTGCGCTCACCTACATGGGCCTGGAGCCTGGCAAGGCGCTGGACGACCTCTATATCGACAAGGTGTTCATCGGCTCCTGCACCAACAGCCGCATCGAAGACATGCGCGAAGCCGCCGCCGTGATCAAGAAAATCGGCCAGAAGGTCGCCAAAAACATCAAGCTCGCGATGGTGGTGCCCGGCTCAGGCCTGGTCAAAGAACAGGCCGAGCGCGAAGGCCTGGACAAGATTTTTGTGGCCGCCGGCTTTGAATGGCGCGAACCGGGGTGCTCCATGTGCCTGGCCATGAATGCCGACCGGCTGGAGCCGGGCGAGCGATGCGCTTCCACCAGCAATCGCAACTTCGAAGGCCGCCAGGGCGCTGGCGGGCGCACCCACCTGGTCAGCCCCGCCATGGCGGCGGCGGCGGCCGTTCACGGTCACTTTGTCGATATCCGCAAGTTTGTCTAACCCGAGCCACTGGAGGAACTTCACATGAAAAAAATCACAACCCTGCTCGCACTGTCGCTGGCATGCATGACCCTGCTGCTGGCCGGCTGCAACACCTTCCGGGGTGTCGGGCAGGACGTCCAGAAGGTTGGCGAGAAGATCGAAAACGCGGCGAAGAAGTAAATGAAAAAATTCAACGTACACAAGGGCCTGGTTGCGCCCATGGACCGCGAGAACGTCGACACCGACGCCATCATTCCCAAGCAATTCCTCAAGTCCATCCGCAAGACCGGCTTCGGCCCCAACCTGTTTGACGAATGGCGCTACCTGGACCCGGGCTTCCCTGGCCAGGACCCGGCCGCGCGCAAGCCCAACCCGGACTTCGTGCTGAACCAGCCACGCTATGCCGGCGCTTCCATCCTGCTGGCGCGCAAGAACTTCGGCTGCGGTTCCTCGCGCGAGCACGCGCCCTGGGCTCTGGACCAGTACGGCTTTCGCGCCATCATCGCGCCCAGCTACGCCGACATCTTTTTCAACAACAGCTTCAAGAACGGCCTGTTGCCCATCGTGCTGCCCGAAGCGCAAGTCGCGCAGCTCTTCGATGAAACGCTGGCCTTCCCCGGCTACCAGCTGACGGTGGACCTGGAGCGCCAGATGATCGTCAAACCGCAGGGCGAAGAAATCCCCTTCGAGGTGCAGGCTTTCCGCAAATACTGCCTGCTCAACGGCCTGGACGACATCGGCCTGACGCTGCGCCAGAGCGACAAGATCAAGGCTTTTGAAGCCGAGCGCCTGGCGACCAAGCCCTGGCTCAACCACACCGTCGCGGGCTGAACGCCTGTTCCTTCACGTATCCACGTATCCGCTGCGAGCCGCTCCCCACGGGGAGCATGCAGCCATTCAAAAAGACAAAAGACAGCAACCATGAAAATCGCAATCCTGCCCGGTGACGGCATTGGCACCGAAATCGTCGCCGAGGCCGTCAAGGTACTCAAGGCGCTCGACCTGAAATTTGAAACCGAGAGCGCGCTGGTTGGCGGTGCAGCCTATGAAGCCCACGGCCACCCCCTGCCCGAGGCCACGCTCAAGCTCGCCAAAGACGCGGACGCCGTGCTGTTCGGCGCCGTCGGCGACTGGAAATACGACAAGCTCGACCGGCCCCTGCGCCCCGAGCAGGCCATCCTGGGCCTGCGCAAGAACCTGGGCCTGTTCGCCAACTTCCGTCCTGCCATCTGCTACGCGCAGCTGGTGGATGCCTCCAGCCTCAAGCGCGAACTGGTGTCGGGCCTGGACATCCTGATCATCCGCGAGCTGACCGGTGACATCTATTTCGGCCAGCCGCGCGGCCGCCGCGTCTCGCCCGACGGCCACTTTCCCGGTTCGGAAGAGGCTTTCGACACCATGCGCTATTCGCGTCCCGAGATTGAGCGCATCGCCCACGTCGCGTTCCAGGCCGCCCGCAAGCGCGGCAAACGCGTGACCAGCGTCGACAAGGCCAATGTGCTGGAAACCTTTCAGCTCTGGAAAGACGTGGTCACCGAAGTCGGCAAGGAGTACCCCGACGTCGCGCTCGATCACATGTACGTGGACAACGCGGCCATGCAGCTGGTGAAGGCGCCCAAGAAGTTTGACGTGGTCGTCACCGGCAATATGTTCGGCGACATCCTCAGCGACGCCGCCGCCATGCTGACCGGCTCAATCGGCATGCTGCCTTCGGCCAGCCTTAACGACAAGAACCAGGGCCTGTACGAGCCCAGCCACGGCAGCGCGCCCGACATCGCCGGCAAGGGCGTGGCGAATCCACTGGCCACCATCCTGAGCGCGGCCATGATGCTGCGCTTCAGCCTGAACCAGCCGGCAGCAGCAGCCCGCATCGAAAAAGCCGTGGATGCCGTGCTGAGCCAAGGCCTGCGCACGCCCGATATCTACAGCGAAGGCACGACCAAGGTCGGCACGGTGCAGATGGGTGATGCGGTCGTCAAAGCCTTGGCCTGACGTTTTTTTGCCGCAAACCGCTTCAAACCCCAGTTTTGCCGGAGTTTGAAGCGGTTTATCAGCCACGTTAAGAACAAGCCTGGCTACAATCGACACCTATGCGCAAAAACCCCGCTTTCACCCACAGCCTCGCTGCACTGCGCACGGGCCATGGCGCGCCGGTTTTTGCCCAGATCACCAAAACGACCACCATTAAAGGCTAGCAAGCCTGGTTCGTCGTGCCCTGCCGGCTCGATGAGCCGAGCCAAAAAGCCACTTTTTGTACTTTTTGAAGGGCAGTTCCAATGAAACTCAAAGGCAATCTCACAGGGCTCGTCGGCTGGCGCGGCATGGTCGGTTCGGTCCTGATCGACCGCATGCAGGCCGAAGGCGATTTCGACCTGATCGAACCGGTGTTCTTCTCGACCTCCAACGCGGGCGGCAAAGCCCCCGCCCAGGCCAGGAACGAGACCACGCTGAAAGACGCCTTTGACATTGAAGCGCTCAAGAAATGCGACGTCATCATCACCGCCCAGGGCGGCGATTACACCTCTGAAGTTTTCCCCAAGCTGCGCGCTGCCGGCTGGAAGGGCCACTGGATCGACGCGGCCTCCACGCTGCGCATGAACGATGACGCCGTCATCATCCTGGATCCGGTCAACCTGCCCGTCATCGAGAACGCGCTGGCCAAGGGCGGCACCAACTGGATCGGTGGCAACTGCACGGTAAGCTGCATGCTGATGGGCGTGGGTGCGCTGTACAAGGCCGGCCTGGTCGAGTGGATGACCAGCATGACCTACCAGGCGGCTTCGGGCGGTGGCGCGCAGCACATGCGCGAGCTGCTGACCCAGTTCGGCACGCTCAACAGCGAAGTCCGCGCGCTGCTGGACGATCCGAAATCCGCCATCCTCGAAATCGACCGCCGCATCCTGGCCAAACAGCAAGGTCTGGGCGCCACCGAGACTGCCAACTTCGGCGTGCCGCTGGGCGGCTCGCTGATCCCCTGGATCGACAAGGACCTGGGCGACGGCATGAGCAAGGAAGAATGGAAGGGCGGCGCCGAGACCAACAAGATCCTGGGCCAGGGCGCAGGCTTCGGCACGGCGGCAACCCCCGTTGACGGCTTCTGCGTGCGCATAGGCGCCATGCGCTGCCACAGCCAGGCACTCACTTTCAAGCTCAAGAAGGATGTTCCACTGGCCGACATCGAGGCCATGATCGCGGCCGACAACGAGTGGGTCAAAGTCGTGCCCAACACGCGTGAAGCCTCCATCAAGGACCTCACGCCGGTGGCCGTCACCGGCACCATGCAGATCCCTGTGGGCCGCCTGCGCAAGCTGGCCATGGGCCCGGATTACCTGGGCGCCTTCACCGTGGGCGACCAGTTGCTGTGGGGTGCCGCCGAACCGCTGCGCCGCATGCTGCGCATCCTGTTGCAGGCATGAAATAATGGATGTGAGCGGCTGCCAACATGCAGCCCTCCATCCGTAACTACATGTCACAAGACGTTGTGGTCAGACAACATCCGAAACTTGTAAGTTGCTGCTAACTCGCTGTGTCAAAACTTAAGTGGTGTCTTAGCTTGTCAGCCTAATGCCTTGATGTTAAGGTTGTTTTTCGAAAATTCGCATCGAGGTTTTTGTGCGCATAAGCAGAATAAAGTTACATGCAGACCGAGCACTGGAGGCTCCCAACCCCATGAATAATCGCGGTCGTTGGCGCATAGGCGCCTTGGCGAGTGCCATTGCACTGCTGGGCAGTCTGGCAAGTCTTGAAGCCCATGCACTCGCGCTGGGCCGAATCACGGTTCAATCGGCATTGGGTGAGCCCCTTCGCGCGGAAATCGAGATCGCCGACATCAAACCCGATGAGGCGTCCAGCCTCAAGGCCGGCGTGGCGCCTGTCGATGTCTTCAGGGCCGCCGGCCTCGAATACAGCAGCGTGGTCTCCGCTGTCGAGGTAAGCCTGCAACGCCGGCCGGACGGCCGCTCCTTTCTGCGCTTGAGCAGCAACCGCCCCGTTACCGAGCCCTTTGTCGACCTGATCCTGGAGGCCAGCTGGACCAACGGCCGTATCACGCGCGACTACACCATGCTGTTTGACCCGCCGGCGCTACGCTCCAGCAGTGCCGCCGCGGCCGCGCCAACCGCCCCGGTGCTATCGTCCCGCCCAGCTGCCCCGCCGGCCAAGGGCATCGCTTCCATCCCCTATTCGCCGCCGGCCGGTTCCAGCAACCGCCCCGCACCGGTCGCCAAAGCCCCCGCAGCGCCGCTCGAAAAAGTGCCTGCAGGCGGCGACAAACAAGTCACCGTCAAGGCGGGTGACACCGCCGGCAAGATCGCCGCCCAGAACAAGCCCGCCAGCGTGTCGCTGGACCAGATGCTGGTGGCCCTGCTGCGCAGCAACCCCGACGCTTTCATCGGCGGCAACGTGAACCGCATCAAGTCCGGAGCCGTGCTGGACATCCCCAGTGCTGAAACGGCCAGCGCGATTTCCGCCGGTGAAGCCAGCCAGACCATCGTGGCACAAAGCAAGGACTTCAACAGCTTCCGCCGCAAACTGGCCGAAGGCGTGCCAGCCACCCAGATGGCCAGCGCCGACCGCCAGGCCGGCGGCAAGGTGCAGGCCAAGGTCGAAGACCGTGCGCCTGCCAGCAGCACACCCGACAAGCTGACCCTCTCCAAGGGTGCTGTCCAGGGCAAGGCAGCCACAACGGCGGCCGAGGAGAAGATCGCCAAGGAACGCCAGGCCAAGGAAGCCTCCACACGCGTGGCCGAACTGTCCAAGAACATTAGCGACCTGAACAAGCTGGGTGCCTCGCCTGCGCCCGCAGCGGCAACACCCGCAGCCAGCGCGGCCAAGACCCCTGGCGTTGCCATTCCCGCGCCAGCCAGCGTGCCAGCCCCGGCGCCGGTTGCGGCGACCACTCCCGCGGCGCCTGTCTCCAGCCCGGCCGTAACGCCAGCACCAGCCCCGGCTGCCGCCGTAACGCCACCGGCCACCGCCAGCAGTGCGCCAGCAGCAGCCTCCGCTGCCGCCTCGGCAGCATCGGATGCAGCCACAAGCGCATCTCCTGCGGCGGCTGCATCCCAGCCCGCACCCGCTGCCAGCGCGGTGGTCGCGCCACCCGTAGCTGTGGCCAAAAAACCGGTGGCACCTCCCCCGCCGCCGCCCGAACCCAGCCTGATCGACGAATTGCTCGATAACCCGCTGATACTGCCCATCGCCGGCGGCCTGCTGGTACTGCTGGCCGGTTTCGGCTTCTACCGCTACCGCCAGCGCGGTGGCGCAGCCGCAGTCGACAGCTCCTTCCTCGAAAGCAGGTTGCAGCCAGATTCTTTTTTCGGCGCCAGCGGCGGCCAAAGGATTGACACGAATGAAGGCAACGCCACGGGCTCGTCCTTGGTGTATTCGCCGAGTCAACTGGATGCCGCTGGCGACGTGGACCCCGTAGCCGAAGCCGACGTATACCTGGCCTATGGACGCGACCTGCAGGCCGAGGAAATCCTCAAGGAGGCCATGCGCACCAGCCCGATGCGCGTCGCCATCCATGCCAAATTGCTGGAGATCTACGCCAAGCGCCGCGACAGCAAGGCCTTTGAAACGGTTGCCATCGAAGCGTTCAACCTCACCCACGGCAGCGGCCCGGAATGGGCCTATATCACCGAGATGGGCCGTGAGCTCGACCCCGCCAATCCGATGTACCAGCCGGGCGGCCAGCCCGCCGGCGGCGCCCATGGCGGTGCTACCTCGGCTTTCAGCCCGGGCGGCACCGTGGCCATGGTGGCACAGCCTGTGCACGCGCCGGCGCCGGCGCCCGCTCCCTCGGTGGATGTCGACCTGGACCTGGACTTCTCGCTCGGTGACGAACCCATTGAGCCGACCGCCCCGGCCGCCATCTCGGCGCCGCCGCCTCCACCGCCAGCTCCTGCGCGCGTCGAGCCCACAGTGTCCATGAAGGCGCCAGAACCCGCTCCCCTGAACATGGATTTCAGCAGCGCCACGGTGGCGCTCCCGACGGCCACGCCACCGGCGCCGGCTGCCAAACCCGCCGCGGCCCCCGCCCCCGAAGTCTCTTTCCTTGATGAAGGACTGAACTTCACGCCCGAGCCATTCACACCGGCGCCAAAACCGGCCCCCGCCCCCGTCAAAGCGGCGGCGGCGCCAGCCCCGGCTCCAGCCCCAGCTGCCGACAACGGCATGCTGGAGTTCGACCTCGGCGCGCTGTCGCTGGACCTGAACGGCCCCACCACTGAAAGCCCTGCCCATCCGGAAGAGGCCCTGTCCGGATCCGAAGACCCGCTGGAAACCAAATTCCTGCTGGCCGAGGAATTCCGCTCCCTGGGTGATGCGGACGGGGCAAGGTCCCTGGCCGAAGAGGTCATGGCAGAAGCCAAGGGTCCGCTGAAGGTCAAGGCGCAGGCCTTCCTGAACGCCCTGTCGTGAGCGCAGCCTGAACGCGCTGCGTTCACTGCGTGCCCGCCCGTGAGGATTGCACTCGGCATCGGCTACAGCGGCGGCGGCTACGAAGGCTGGCAAAGCCAGCCTTCGGGCAACACAGTCCAGGACAAGCTGGAGCTGGCGTTAGGCAAATTTGCCGCCCAGCCCATACGCACCCTGTGCGCCGGCCGCACCGATGCCGGCGTACACGGCCTGATGCAGGTCGTGCACTTCGACACCCCACTGCAGCGCGACATCGCCTCCTGGGTGCGCGGCACCAATGCCTTTTTGCCGCCCGACATCGCCGTGCAGTGGGCGCGTGAAGTCCCGGACGAATTCCATTGCCGTGGCAGCGCCATCGCGCGGCGCTATGCCTACGTGGTGCTGGAGTCGGCAGTGCGCCCCAGCGTGGAAGCCGGGCGAGTCGGCTGGGTCTACCGCCCCCTGGACGAAGCCACCATGCGCCAGGCGGCCACATACCTAGTCGGCGAGCACGATTTCAGTTCCTTCCGGGCCGCGCAATGCCAGGCCAAATCCCCCGTCAAAACCATCAACCGCATCGCGATCTCACATCGCGGCGAACCGGGCGCCCGTTACTGGCGCTTTGAGTTCGAAGCCAATGCCTTTTTGCACCACATGATCCGCAACATCATGGGCTGCCTGGTCGCCATAGGCCAGGGCAACCATCCGCCGGACTGGCTGGCCGAGGTGATGGCCGCGCGCAGCCGCGATGTGGCCGCACCGACGTTTTCGCCGGACGGACTTTATTTCCTGGGACCGGTCTATGAAGACCACTATGGCATCCCGAGCCGCACCGCAGCCTATGATTGGCTTCCATGACGCCCATTCCCACCCCCCGCACCCGCATCAAGATCTGCGGCCTGACCCGCGAAGAGGACGTGGATGCCGCCGTGACGGCCGGGGCAGACGCGGTCGGCTTTGTGATGTACGAAGCCAGCCCCCGCCATGTGACGCCTGAACGCGCCGCCGAACTGGCCCGCCGCCTGCCGCCCTTTATCACGCCGGTACTGCTTTTCGTCAATGCGCCCGCAGCCACCATCAGCGCCGCCTGCGACCTCATCCCCACGGCCTTCCTGCAATTCCATGGTGACGAAACGCCCGAAACCTGCCTGCAGGCCGGCCGGCCTTTCATGCGGGCGGCGCGCATTCCGCTGGATGAAAAATCCGACCAAAACGCCCCGGGCAAACCCGGTGGCTTTGATCTCGTAAAATACGCCCAGGACTTCAAGGCCGCACAAGCCATCCTCCTCGACGCCCATGTCGAGGGTTATGGCGGCGGCGGGAAAACATTCAATTGGTCACTTCTTCCTCCAAACGTCAACGCTCACCTCGTTTTGTCTGGTGGATTGACGCCTGCAAACGTGATCGATGGCATTTCGCAAGTCAGGCCGCGTTGCACAACGCTGGCCGTTGATGTCAGTTCCGGCGTCGAGATTTCCAAAGGAATCAAAAGCGCCGACAAAATCAACCAGTTCGTTGCCGCCGTGCGCGCCGCCGACGAATTACTTGCAAAGAGTCCCCATCATGTACGAGTACCACCAGCCTGACGTTTCAGGCCATTTCGGAATTTACGGCGGCAGTTTCGTTTCGGAAACGCTGACCCACGCAATCAACGAACTCAAGGCCGCCTACGCCAAATACCAGCACGACCCGGAGTTCATCGCCGAATTCCATTCCGAGCTGGCGCATTTTGTGGGCCGCCCTTCGCCCATCTACCACGCCGCGCGCATGAGCCGCGAACAGGGCGGCGCGCAGATTTACCTCAAGCGCGAAGACCTCAACCACACTGGCGCGCACAAGATCAACAACACCATAGGCCAGGCCATGCTGGCGCGCCGCATGGGCAAGCCACGCGTCATCGCCGAAACCGGCGCCGGCCAGCACGGCGTGGCCACCGCCACCATCTGCGCGCGCTACGGCCTGGAATGCGTGGTCTACATGGGCAGCGAAGACGTCAAGCGCCAAAGCCCCAATGTCTATCGCATGAACCTGCTGGGCGCCACGGTGGTGCCGGTCGAAAGCGGCAGCAAGACGCTCAAGGACGCGCTCAACGAGGCCATGCGCGACTGGGTCGCCAACGTGGACAACACCTTCTACATCATCGGCACGGTGGCGGGCCCCCACCCCTACCCCATGATGGTCCGCGACTTCCAGAGCGTGATCGGCGCCGAGTGCCTGCAACAGATGCCGGAATTCATCGGCAACAAGCAACCCGACGCGGTGATCGCCTGCGTGGGTGGCGGCAGCAATGCCATGGGCATCTTCCACCCCTATATCCAGCACGCGAAAACCCGCTTGATAGGCGTTGAAGCGGCCGGTGAAGGCCTGGAAAGCGGCAAGCATTCCGCATCCCTGCAGCGCGGCTTGCCGGGCGTGCTGCACGGCAATCGCACCTATGTGCTGCAAAACGAGGACGGCCAGGTCACCGAAACCCACAGCATCAGCGCCGGGCTCGACTACCCCGGTGTGGGCCCGGAACACGCCTTCCTCAAGGACACAGGCCGCGCCGAATACGTCGGCATCACCGACAAGGAAGCCCTGGAGGCCTTCCATTACCTGTGCCGCACCGAAGGCATCATCCCGGCGCTCGAATCCAGCCACGCTGTCGCCTGTGCCATGAAGATGGCTCGCAGCATGCGCAGCGACCAGAGCCTGCTCGTCTGCCTCTCGGGCCGGGGCGACAAGGACATAGGCACGGTGGCCGACCTCTCCGGGGCCGACTTTTACGACCGGCCTTCCATGCGCGGGCTCTCCGTCAAGGGCGGGGCTGCAACGCCGGCCTCCTTCGATGCCAGCGGTGCCAAGGGTAGCGGGGTGCAGTCATGAGCCGCATTGCCACCACCTTCTCCACGCTCAAAAGCCAGGGCCGCAAGGCATTGATTCCCTATGTCACCGCGGGCTTCCCGGTCGCCGACGTCACACCGGAACTGATGCACGCCATGGTCGCCGGCGGCGCCGACGTGATCGAGCTGGGCGTGCCGTTTTCCGATCCCAGCGCCGACGGCCCGGTGATCCAGAAAGCCGGTGACAAGGCGCTGTCCTTCGGCGTCGGCCTGGCCCAGGTGCTAGACATGGTGCGGCAATTTCGCACCAAGGACGGCGCCACGCCCGTCGTCCTGATGGGCTACGCCAACCCGGTCGAACGCTACGACATCAAGCATGGCGGCAGCAAAACCGAAAGTGCCTTCATCCGCGACGCCGCACAGGCCGGTGTGGACGGTGTGCTGATCGTCGATTACCCACCCGAGGAATGCGTGGAATTCGCCGCCCGGCTGCGCGCGCACGGCATGGACTTGATCTTTTTGCTGGCCCCCACCAGCACCGACGCGCGCATGGCGCAGGTGGCCGAAGTCGCCAGCGGCTATGTGTACTACGTCTCGCTCAAGGGCGTGACGGGCGCCGGTACGCTGGACGTCGCGACCGTGGAGGCGACGCTGCCACGCATACGCCGGCACGTGAACGTGCCCGTGGGCGTGGGCTTCGGCATACGCGATGCCGCCACGGCCAAGGCCATCGGCAAGGTCGCCGATGCCGTGGTCATTGGCAGCAAAATCATCCAGCTCATCGAAAACCAGCCGCGTGACAAAGTGGGGGCCGCCGCCCAGGCGTTTTTGAGAGAAATTCGTACTGCTTTGGACTGACTTTCGAGTGGGCCCGCAGGGGGCCAAATACGGGAGAAACCGGCGCATAATTGCGCTTTTCGCCCGGCCAGCCCCAGGCACCGCCCGACACCACAAGGACTGACTTCATGTCTTGGCTAGAAAAACTGCTCCCCCCCAAAATCAGCCCCACAGACCCGACGGAACGCCGGCAGGTGCCCGAAGGCCTCTGGATCAAGTGTCCCAGCTGTGAAGCGGTCCTTTATAAAACCGACCTCGAAAAAAACCAGAACGTCTGCCCGCAGTGCAGCCATCACCACCGCATAGGCGCGCGCGCGCGGCTGGACGCCTTCCTGGATCCGGAAGGCCGTTACGAGCTGGGCCAGGAAGTGCTGCCGGTTGACGCACTCAAATTCAAGGACAGCCGCAAATACCCCGAGCGCCTCAAGGAAGCCCTGGAAAGCACCCAGGAAACCGATGCGCTCATCGTCATGGGCGGTGCGGTCCACAGCATAGGTGTGGTCGTGGCCTGCTTTGAATTCGACTTCATGGGCGGCAGCATGGGCAGCGTGGTGGGCGAGCGCTTTGTGCGCGGCGTGCATGCGGCCATCGAACAAAAAGTGCCCTTTATTTGCTTTACCGCCACCGGTGGTGCGCGCATGCAGGAGGGCCTGCTGAGCCTCATGCAGATGGCCAAAACCAATGCCGCCCTGACGCGCCTGGCCAAAAAAGGCCTGCCTTACATCAGCGTGCTGACCGACCCGACCATGGGCGGGGTGAGCGCCGGCTTCGCTTTTGTGGGCGACGTGGTCATCGCCGAACCCAAGGCGCTGATCGGCTTTGCCGGCCCGCGCGTCATTGAATCCACCGTTCGTGTGACACTGCCGGAAGGCTTCCAGCGTGCCGAATTCCTGCAGTCCAAGGGTGCGATCGACTTCATCTGCGACCGCCGCGAACTGCGAAAAACTGTGGCCAATTCCCTGGCCATGCTGCTGCGCCAACCCGCAGATGCCGTCAGCTGAGAATCAGGCAAGCCTGGATTGAATAGCCCCTGAAGCAAGGCGTATTAGCCGCACGAAAAATTCAAGGCGCGGGTCACATGGGATGATGTGGTTCACGGCACCCAAAAGCACGATGAGACCATGCCCGAAGCCCTGACGCTGAGCTCCCTTCCCCTGTTTCCGCTGGGCGCGGTGCTGTTCCCGGGCGGCATTTTGCCGCTGCGCATCTTTGAAGTGCGCTACCTCGACATGATCGGCAAATGCCACAAGGCGGGCGCTCCCTTCGGTGTGGTGTCGCTGACCGAAGGCTCGGAAGTGAGGCGTCCTGCCGATACCGGCCCCAGCGGCGACGGCTTTGCGCACGAGGCCTTCAGCAGCGTAGGCACCCTGGCCACCATTACCGAGTTTTCCATGTCGCAGCCGGGTTTGATGACCATACGCTGCACGGGCGCGCAGCGCTTTGAAATCTCCCGCCGTGAAAAACTCAAGCACGGCCTGTGGATCGCCGACGTCACCCGCCTGGAAGACGACCAGGCCGTTGCCATTCCGCCCGACCTGCAAACCACGGCCGACGCGCTGGGCAGGCTGATCAAAAGCCTGCAGGTGCGCGACATAGCGCAGGCCCAGATGCCGCTGCAGGCGCCCTATCGTCTCGACGATTGCGGCTGGGTCTCCAACCGCTGGTGCGAACTGCTGCCCATCCCGCTGGAGCTCAAGCAGCGCCTGATGCAACTGGACAATCCCTTGATGCGGCTGGAACTGGTGAGCGACATCCTGGAGCGCACGGGCATCGCGCTTTAGGTCCAAGGTCCGGTTCGGGGCCGATAGGGCGATCCTGGAGCCTTTTCCGGCGGCCGCGTCCAAAACACCCCTGTAAAAACTTAAAATCGATGATTCGGCGCTTTTCGGGCCCACTTTGTGGGCCAGGCGCCCGACACCTTTCGACTTCTTTCCGGAAACCTTGACCTTATGTCCAACCCGCCGAATCCGCCCACCGACGCCAGCAACGCCTCCCCCGCTCCGCAAGACGACAACAAGCTGATCGTCGAGCGCCGCGAAAAGCTCAAGGCCCTGCGCAAAAACCAGGCGGACGGCAAAGGCGTGGCCTTTCCGAACGACTTCAAGCCCTCCGACCATGCGGGCAAGCTGCACGCCGCCCACGGAAACAAGGATGGAGAGACGCTGGCCGCCGAGGCGGTTCCCGCAAAGATCGCCGGCCGCATGATGCTCAAGCGCGTCATGGGCAAGGCAAGTTTTGCAACCCTGCAGGACAGCACCGGCCGTATCCAGATTTTCCTCACGCGCGATGAGATCGGTGAAGAGCTTTATGCCGCCTTCAAGCACTGGGACCTCGGTGATATCGTGGCGGCAGAAGGCAAGGTCTTCAAGACGAAAACCGGCGAGCTGTCTATCCACGCCACCAGCGTGCGCCTGCTGACCAAAAGCCTGCGCCCCTTGCCCGGCGATTTTTACGGCATGGCCGACCAGGAGCAGAAATACCGCCAGCGTTATGTCGACCTCATCACCGATGAGCAGGCACGCAAGCGCTTCACCGCGCGCAGCAAGGCCGTCAGCTCGATTCGCGAATTCATGGTCAAGCACGACTTCCTGGAGGTCGAGACACCGATGCTGCATCCCATCCCGGGCGGCGCCAACGCCAAGCCTTTTAAAACGCACCACAATGCGCTGGACCAGGAAATGTTCCTGCGCATCGCGCCCGAGCTTTACCTCAAGCGCCTGATCGTCGGCGGTTTTGACCGTGTCTTCGAAATCAACCGCAGCTACCGCAACGAGGGCATCTCGGTGCGGCACAACCCCGAATTCACGATGATGGAGTTCTATGCGGCCTACTGGGACTACAACGACCTGATGAATTTCACCGAGGCCTTGATTCGCGATGTGGCGCAAAAAGCCGTGGGCACATTGCAGCTGAGCTACGGCGGCAAGGAAGAGAAAGTCGACCTCGCAAAACCCTTTGCCCGCCTGACGATACGTGAAGCCATCCTCAAGCATACCGAAGCCGGCGAGCATGTGGACGACGCCGCGTGGCTGACCAACGCGCTGCGCAAGCTGGGCATGAACGAGGAAAAAGACCGCCTCTCTACCCGTTCGCTGGCCAGCCTGCAGGTGCTTTACTTCGAGGAACTGGTCGAGGAAAAGCTCTGGCAGCCGACCTTCATCATGGAGCACCCGACGGAAATCTCGCCGCTGGCACGCGCCAACGACAACCGCCCCGAGGTAACCGAGCGCTTTGAGCTCTACATCACCGGCCGTGAATTCGGCAACGGCTTCAGCGAGCTGAACGACGCCGAAGAGCAGGCCGCCCGCTTCAATGCGCAGGTGGCCGCCAAGGACAGCGGCGATGATGAAGCCATGTTCTACGACCACGACTTCGTGCGCGCCCTCGAATACGGCATGCCCCCCACCGGCGGCTGCGGCGTGGGCATTGACCGCCTCATGATGCTGCTGACCGACAGCCCCAGCATTCGCGACGTGATTTTGTTCCCTGCGCTGCGACGCGAGGTTTAGCCTCAGCGTCACCTGCCATACCAGATTCCCCGCCAGCAGCGGCCGCGGGACTGGCTTTGCCAGACCGCAGGCGCCGCCCCCTTGAGGGGGAGCCGGCTGCACACAGTGAGCCTGGACAGGGGTGAGCCTATGCTTCTGAAATACCTCGCCGGCTATCCGGAAAACCTGCAGACCCAGGTTCGTCAGCTGTTGGCCCAAGGCCGGTTGGGCGAGATGTTGCTGGGCAAATATCCCCAAGGGCACAGCGTGCGGACCGACAAGGCTTTGTACGACTATGTGATGGATCTCAAAAATGATTTCCTGCGCAGTTCCGAGCCACTCTCCAAGGTCGTCTTCGACAGCAAGCTGCACGTGATCACCCACGCGCTGGGCACACATACGGCGGTCTCACGCGTGCAGGGCAACAAACTCAAGGCCAAACGCGAAATCCGCGTTGCCACCCTGTTCAAGGACGTACCGGCGGAGTTTTTGCGCATGATCGCGGTGCATGAGCTGGCGCACATCAAGGAGAAAGCCCATGACAAGGCTTTCTACAAGCTATGTACGCACATGGAGCCGCGGTATCACCAGTATGAGTTTGATTTGCGGGTCTACCTGACGCACGTCGACGCGGTGGGGAAGCTGACGTGGCCTGCGGAGCCGTCGATCTGATTCTGGCGGAGCTTCAAGGCCCCTTCCCCGCCCCGTTCGGGCTGAGGTATCGAAGCCCCGGTGCAGCCAAGCTCGGCCCGGACTGCGTTCGCAAACCGGCTTCGATACCTCAGCCCGAACGGGGAGGAAACGGCAAGGCGCGAAAAGCGACTTCGGGCCTAAAGAGGCAAAGATGCTAATTCAGGGAATCAACCCCAGCGCATGCATATAAGCCGGCTGCACCATCAACTCATCCCAGCCAAACGCCCTGCCCTGCGGCAGCAGCGCCAGGCGCCGCAGCTCGCTGGCCTCCATGGCTTCCCACTGGCCCTTCAGGAGGGCCTCGGCCATGCCGTCCAGCAATTCGTCGACGGGCTGGCCGTCGCCGACGGACTGGTTGCATAGCAGCACCATGTCACAGCCGGCATTGAGTGCCGTGACGGCTGCCTCGCTATAGCTGACTTCCTTGCCATCGATCAGGCGGGCGCCGGCCATGCTGAGGTCGTCGCTGAAAATCGCTCCGCCAAAGCCCAGCTGGCTGCGCAGGATGAAGTTCAGCCACTGGCTGGAGAAGCCGGCCGGCCGGGCATCGACCTTGGGGTAGATCACATGGGCGGGCATGACGCTGCTGAGCGTGGTGTTGAGCCAGCCATAAGGCGCGGCATCGTCGGCCAGGATGGCCTTGAGGCTGCGGTTGTCGACAGGGATGTCGGTATGGGAGTCGGCTTTGACAAAACCATGGCCGGGAAAGTGCTTGCCGCAGTTGGCAACACCCGCCTGCAGCAGGCCGTGCATCAGGCTTTTGGCCAACAGCGTGACGACGCGCGGGTCGCGGCCGAAGGCGCGGTCGCCGATCACGCCGCTTTCACCGTAATCCAGGTCCAGCACCGGCGTGAAGCTGAAGTCGACGCCGCAGGCCCGCAGTTCAGCACCCAGCACATAACCGCAGGCGGTCGCCGCATTGGTGGCGGCCAGTTGGTCTTTCATCCAGAGCAGGCCCAATTCGCGCATGGGCGGCAGGTGGGTAAAGCCGTCGGTCTTAAAGCGCTGGACACGGCCGCCTTCATGGTCCACGCAGACCAGCAAATCCTCGCGGATGTCCTTGACCTCGGCGCAAAGGTCCGTCAGCTGCCGGCGGTCTTTCCAGTTGCGGGCGAAAAAGATGATGCCGCCGGTCAGCGGGTGGCTCAGGCGCCGGCGGTCGGCCTTGGTGAGCGCATGGCCGGCGATGTCGATGATGAGGGGGGCGTGCTGGGTCATGGGGAGATCCGGGTTGCAAGGGATGTGCCGTCGATTGTCGATGCACAGGTCAGGAAAGCTTTTCCACCACACAAAAACTGGCGGCGTAATCGGTCTCGTCGGTCACAGTGACATGGGCCGTGAGCTGGCGCGCCTCAAACCAGGTTTTGAGCTCGCCGTGCAGCACGATTTCAGGTTTTCCGCTGGCGGCCTTGGCGATCTCGCAGGAGCGCCAGGTCATGGGCATGCGCATGCCCATGCCGATCGCCTTGCTGAAAGCCTCCTTGGCCGAAAACCGGGTGGCCAGGTAGCTCACGCCGCGGTCGGGCCAACGCGCGCTGCGGGCCTTCCAGGTGGCAAGCTCGCCGTCGGCCAGGATTTTTTTGGCAAAGCGCTCGCCATGCCTTTCCAGGCTGACGCGGATGCGCCGCACGTCGCAAATGTCAGTGCCAATACCGTAAATCATGGAGTCCCCATGGTCACTGCCACAAAGTGACGCAAAGAAAGCCAGCTTGAGCCGCGGAACCGGCTTTGCCGGGCCGCAGGCGGGCGGCCCCTCTCGTGATGACAGGGGCAGGGAGAAGCCGCAGGCAACACGCAGTGGGTGACCGTGGGGGCTCCACTCATGCAGGTGCAAACGCCCGGTCTATACAGGCCAAATAGCTTCTGACGGTGGCGGCGTAACCCAGTTCCAATGCGTCGGCGATCAGGGCGTGGCCTATGGAGACCTCCAGCACGCCGGACACTTCTCGCACAAATTCCGTGAGGTTATCGCGGTTCAGGTCATGGCCGGCATTGATGCCCAGGCCGGCGGCGGCGGCTGCCTGCGCCGCCTTGGTGAATCGGGCGAGCACCTGAGCTTTTTCGGGGCCGGCCCAGGCGCGGGCATAAGTTTCGGTGTAGAACTCCACGCGGTCAGCGCCGACGGCTTTGGCGGCCGCCATGGCTTCGGGCACCGGGTCCATGAACAGGCTGACGCGCACGCGCCGGTCGTGCGCCTGCTCAATCAAAGGCCGCAGGCGCTCTGCGTCTTCGGGAAAACTCCAGCCGTGGTCGCTGGTGAACTGGTCTTCGCTGTCGGGCACAAAAGTGCACTGGTGCAGCGGCAGGCCCCGCGCGGCAAGGTCGTGCACAAAACTCATGAGGTTCTGGAAAGGATTGCCTTCGATGTTGAATTCGCGGTCGGGCCAGTCCTTCATCAGCGCCGCGAGCTCAAAAACGTCGTCGGGGCGGATGTGGCGCTCGTCGGGGCGCGGGTGTACCGTGATGCCTTGGGCCCCGGCCTCCAGGCACAGCTCGGCGGCACGGCGTACGCTGGGAATGTCCAGATGGCGGGTGTTGCGCAGCAGCGCGACCTTGTTGACATTGACCGACAACGCGGTCTTGCCGTACGCATGGGACACGATGGGAGCAGGCGAAAGAATTTTCATGGCGGTGGCTCGTTAGAAGGCTTGCAGGTCCATCATCATTTGCCGCGTTTTCAGGACCTTCACGCCGCAATGGTAGTGCAGCAGGCCGCGCAGCTGGGTTTTAAGCTCATGAAAGCCGGGAATACAGGCTCGCACGGTGTCGGAAAACAGAGCTTCGTCGCCCAGCGCCTGCTGCAACGCCTGCCACTGCCCGCCGGGCAGGCTGGCGCGATCGTCATCATGCGCCTGCCGCAAGCCCGCCTCGGGCACCAGCACATAGCGGGTTTCGGGATCCAGCGGCGCCAGTGTGGCGGTCTCGGCGTCCAGTAGCGGCAAAAGGCCGATATCGCGCAGCAGCCGCAGCTCGAACGCGCGCAAGGCCAGCTGCAGGGTCTCGGCGCTCTGCGCGGCAAGCAACTGCACCGTGGCGGCATAGGCGTCAAACAACACGGGGTGCGGATCGTCCCGGGCCATCAGGCGCATCAACAGCTCATTGAGGTAATAGCCCGACAGCAGCGCATCGCCGGTCGGCATCACATGGCCGCCCTGCCACTCGGCACTCTTGAGGGTGCGGATCTCCGCATCGCCACCGAAGGCAATGTGCAGCGGCTGCAAAGGCAGCAAAATCGGCCGGAAACTGGAGCTCGGCTTCTTGGCCCCCCGCGCCACCAGCGCCACCCGCCCATACTTGCGCGTGAACACCTCCAGGATCAGGCTGGACTCGCTCCAGTCGTAGCGATGCAGGACATAGGCGGGTTCGTCACCGATACGTTTGGTGGCCATAACAGGAGATCAAACAAAAATCCAGCAGCACATTGCCACGTGAGCGATAAAGACCAGTCAGGGCCGCGGAACCGGCTTTGCCGGGCCGCAGGCGCAGCGCCCCCTCGGGGGGCAGCGTATTACACGGAGCCGAAGGCGAAGTGAAAAGCGTGGGGGCCCTACTCATACCCGAAGGTTTTAACTCTGGCCTCATCATCCGCCCAACCCGAGCGGACCTTGACCCAGATCTCCAGGAACACCTTGCCGCCCGTGAGGGTTTCGAGCTCATGCCGGGCCTCGGTGCCTATGCGCTTGAGCTTTTCGCCCTTCTCGCCAATGATCATGCCCTTGTGGCCGTCGCGCTCGACAATGATGGTGGCGGCGATCTTGCGCATGGCGCCCTCTTCCTCGTACTTGTCTATGACAACGGTAGAGGTATAGGGCAATTCGTCGCCGGTCAGGCGGAACAGCTTTTCGCGGATGATCTCGGCGGCCATGAAGCGGTCGCTGCGGTCGGTCAGCTCGTCGGCGCCATACATCCAGGGCTGGACCGGCAGGTATTTTTCGCAGATGCCGAACAGGCGTTCGATGTCCTTGGCATTGTTGGCCGACATGGGCACGAATTCAGCGAAATTGTGCCTTTCCTGCATCTCCTTGAGCCAGGGAGCGATCTCGGCGCGCCGGTGTATCAAGTCAAATTTGTTGGCCAGCAGGATGGCCGGGGTCTTCTCAGGCAGCAGGGCCAGCACCTTGGCATCGGCCTGGTTGAACTGGCCAGCCTCGACCACAAAAACAATCAGGTCCACATCGTTGACTGCGCCGACCACGGTACGGTTCAGCGAGCGGTTCAGCGCATTGCCATGCCGGGTCTGGAAGCCTGGCGTGTCGACGAACACATACTGCGTTGCCTTGACCGTGCGCATACCGGTGATGCGGTGGCGCGTGGTCTGGGCCTTGCGCGAGGTGATGCTGATTTTTTGCCCGACCAGGGCATTGAGCAGGGTGGATTTGCCCACGTTGGGCTTGCCGACGATGGCGATCAGGCCACAGCGCTGCTCGCCAACAGGCGACGTGTCGGCAGCGGGCACGGCCGCGCCGCGCGAAGACAGGGCCTGCGCCAGCATGGCCTCCAGCGCGTCGGATGACTGTGCGGCCTCCAGGGCTTTGGCCGGCCGCGCTTTTAGTTTGGCAGCCGAACCAGCCGAAGGGGCCGTCGATTTCTTAGGTTCTTTTTTACCTGTACTCATGGTCTCTATGTGTTGGCCCGCGAGCCATCGGCGGCCGCGGGAACGGAGTCAGGATTCCAGCGTCTTGACAAACGCCAGCATGGCTGCCGCGGCAGCCTGCTCTCCGGCCCGGCGCGAACCGCCTATGCCGCGCTCGGCCCGCCTGAACTCGGCGATTTCGCACTCGACGTCGAACGTCTGTTTGTGGGCGGCACCCATGGTGCCCACCACGCGGTAGATGGGCAGATTCATTTTGCGCCCTTGCAGCCACTCCTGCAATTCGGTCTTGGGATCCTTGCCGATGGCCTGCATCTGCGGGTTGATTTCGACATCCTTGAAGAGGCGGTGCACCAGCTGGGCGGCGGTTTCAAAGCCCGCGTCGAGATACACCGCCCCTATTACGGCCTCCAGCGCATCGGCAAGTATGGAAGGCCGCTTGTGGCCGCCGGACTTGGCCTCGCCCTCCCCCAGCCGAAGCATCTCGGGCAGGCCCAGCCCCACCGCCAGCTTGTGCAAGGTGTCCTGCTTGACCAGGTTGGCACGCACCCGGGACAGATCGCCCTCGGGCAGTTCGCTCAGTTGTTCATAAAGCAGGCCAGCTACCGCCAGGTTCAGCACGGAGTCGCCCAGAAACTCGATGCGTTCGTTGTGGTCGGACGAAAAACTGCGATGCGTCAGTGCCTGCTGCAGCAGTTTGGGATTGGAGAACTCATGCTCCAGGCGCTTTTGCAGCGCCGGCAGGCCCGGGCTCGATGTGGCGCTGGCTCGCACTTATTTGGATTTGCCGCTGTACTTGAGCAACAGGAAGGCAGGGCCGGCCATGTGGATTTCCTTGTTGTAGGCAAAGGACACCACGGTCTTGTCGCCATCCTTGGTCACTTCCAGGTCCTTGCCGGTGATCGATTTGATGTCGTCAATCTGGGCTGCCTTATCAAAGATGGTACGGACCTCAGCCACGGTGCTGCCGTCCCTGGCCTTGTTGACGGCCTTGGTAATAGCCTGAAGCTCCACCAGTGTCGGGAAAACCTGGGCGGCCAGAATCCCCGCGCAGACCAGGATGACGCAGAAAAACAGAAGGCCGATGAAGGAAATGCCGCGTTGCTGATGTTTCATTTTTTCTCCTGCTCTCACTAGAAAATCCTCCGGCCCACAGCCCCTGGCGACGCCACCGCCCATGCCGCTATTCGAAAGAGCCGATACGTTTGAGGTTGCCGAAATTCATCCAGACAAAAAAGGCCTTGCCCACGATGTTGGCCTCCGGAACAAAGCCCCAGTAGCGCGAATCCTGCGAATTATCGCGGTTGTCGCCCATCATGAAATACTGCCCCTCAGGCACCTTGCAGACCATGCCCTCGCTACTGTAACGGCAATTCTGCTTGAAAGGAAAGTCCATGACCTCACGCTCGTCCACCCCGGCGCGCCGTGTGTCGTCGTTCAGCAGGCGGTACTTCTTGCCGTCGTTGACCTCCTGGAATTGCTTGGCGTAGCGCAGCACGTCCTCGTCAAAGAAGTCCGGCAGCGGCGTCTTGGGCAGGGGTTTGCCGTTGATGGTCAGCTTCTTGTTGATGTAGGCCACTTCGTCCCCCGGTACGCCGACCACGCGCTTGATGTAGTCCAGGCTGGGCTTGGGCGGGTAGCGGAACACCATCACGTCGCCGCGCTGGGGGCTCTGGTTGTTGATGATTTTGGTGTTCAGCACGGGCAGGCGCACGCCGTAGTGGAATTTGTTGACCAGGATCAGGTCGTTGATCAGCAGGGTCGGGATCATCGAGCCCGAAGGAATCTTGAAGGGTTCGAACAGGAAGGAACGCAGCAGGAAGACCACCACGATCACCGGGAAGAGCCCGGCGGTCCAGTCCAGCCACCAGGGCTGCATGATGAGGCGGGCGCGGGCTTCGCCGAGGTTGTTGTTGTCGACCTGGGTAATGCCCATTTTCGCCAGCTCCGCCTGTCGGCTGGCGGCGCTTTCCTCGAGCGCGGCAGCGGCCTTGTAACGCTGCGGCAGGAAATAAAAGCGCTCGGCCAGCCAATAAATACCGGTGACCAGCGATGCCAGGAACAGCAACAGGGAGAAATTGCCTTCAACGACGCCGAAATACCAGGCGGCGCCGTAACCCACAAAGGCCGCCAGCACCACGGCCGTGATCGTGCTCATTGCGCCGCGCATTAGTCTTCCACCTGCAAAATGGCCAGGAAAGCTTCCTGGGGTACTTCAACGGAACCGATTTGTTTCATGCGTTTTTTACCCGCTTTTTGTTTCTCTAGGAGCTTGCGCTTGCGTGAAATATCGCCGCCGTAGCATTTGGCGATCACGTTTTTGCGAAGCGCCTTGATTGTCTCACGCGCAATAATATTGGCGCCGATGGCCGCCTGGATCGCGACGTCGAACTGCTGGCGCGAAATGATCTCGCGCATTTTGGCCACCACCGCCCGCCCGCGGTAGGCCGACTGGCTGCGGTGGACGATGATAGACAGCGCGTCCACCTTCTCGCCGTTGAGCAGGATATCGACCTTCACCACGTCCGAAGCCCGGAATTCCTTGAATTCGTAGTCCATGGAGGCGTAGCCGCGCGAGACAGACTTGAGCTTGTCGAAAAAGTCCAGCACGATCTCGCCCAGCGGCATTTCGTAAGTCAGCATGACCTGCTTGCCGTGGTAAGCCATGTTCAGCTGGATGCCGCGCTTCTGGTTGGCCAGCGTCATGACGGCGCCCACATAGTCCTGCGGCATATACAGGTGCACGGTCACGATGGGTTCGCGGATTTCATTGACGCGCCCGGCGTCCGGGATTTTGGACGGGTTCTCGACCATGATGGTCTCGCCGTCGGACTTGAGCACCTCATAGACCACGCTGGGCGCCGTCGTGATCAGGTCCTGGTCGAACTCCCGCTCCAGCCGTTCCTGGACGATCTCCATATGCAGCAAACCAAGGAAGCCGCAGCGAAAGCCAAAACCCAGGGCTTCGCTGACTTCCGGCTCATAGTGCAGGGAGGCGTCGTTGAGCTTGAGCTTTTCCAGCGCATCCCGCAGGGATTCGTACTCACTGGCTTCGGAAGGATAGAGGCCGGCGAAGACGGCGGGCTGGATCTCCTTGAAGCCGGGCAGCGCCTCGGTGGCCGTGAAAGCCGCGCCGCCGGTGCCAGCTTTGACCAGCGTGACGGTGTCGCCCACGCGGGCGGCCTGCAGTTCCTTGATGCCGGCGATCACAAAGCCCACCTCGCCGGGCTCGAGGGACTGGCGCGGTTCGGTGTGCGGCGTGAAGACCCCCAGTTGCTCGGCGTTGTACATCGCTTCGCTGGCCATCAGCTTGATGCGGTCGCCCTTGGCGAGCCGGCCGTCGACCACGCGCACCAGCATGACCACGCCCACATAGGCGTCGTACCAGCTGTCGATGATCATGGCGCGCAGCGGGCCGTCCGGGTTGCCCTTGGGCGAAGGAACCCGGGCGACGATGGCCTCCAGGATTTCGTCGATGCCCATGCCGGTCTTGGCGCTGCAGGGAATCGCGTCGGTCGCGTCGATGCCGATCACTTCCTCGATTTCCTGCTTGGCGTTCTCGGGATCGGCCTGCGGCAGATCCATCTTGTTGAGCACCGGCACGACTTCTACGCCGAGGTCCAGCGCGGTGTAGCAGTTGGCCACGGTCTGCGCTTCAACGCCCTGGCTTGCGTCCACCACCAGCAGCGCGCCTTCGCATGCGGACAGCGAGCGGCTCACTTCATAGGAGAAGTCGACGTGCCCCGGCGTGTCGATCAGGTTGAGGTTGTAAACCTGGCCGTCGAGTGCCTTGTATTTGAGCGCAGCAGTCTGCGCCTTGATGGTTATCCCACGCTCTTTTTCGATGTCCATCGAATCCAGAACCTGCGCGCTCATCTCGCGGTCCTGCAAACCACCGCAGCGCTGGATGAGACGATCAGCCAAGGTGGATTTGCCGTGATCAATGTGCGCAATGATCGAAAAATTTCTGATGTGATTCATCAACGAGAACGCCTAAGTACTTGAAAGTATTGCGAAGAGATTGGACTCAATTCGCGAGGGCCATAAAAAAGGGCGCGTCGATTAGCGACGCGCCCTGAACCAACAATCTATGGCAACTGCGATAGTTGGAACTTCATTGTAGGCAAAAAGCCAGAGCCGAACAGTCCCGAAATTGCCATATTTTTGTCGTTGCAGGCTAGCAACAGGAATCTTATACACAACTTATTCACATTTTTAAACCGCATGTCTCTGAACAACTTGTGGGTGATCTGTGGATCAGTGTGTATTACCCAAAATGACGATCGAAAGCGAGATTCTGGGCTGCCTGATATATCCAAAAGCCACAGAGCCAAGCCGGCATTCTACCGAAATCACTCCGTGATCCATTTTTTTGTGAGCAAGCACTAACAATAAGCAAGTACCGAGCCTCTAAAAAATATATTTTTGAGAAGCCCAAAAAAGCGGGGACGGCGCCAAAACCCACAAAGCCCAGCAGGGTATGGGGGCCTTCGAGGCCCGCTGGTGGCGGCCCGGACTTCTGCGCAGAGTCCGGGCCAAGCCTTGTGATGCGGGTTTAACGCGAAGGCCGGATCAACGCGTACTGGGCCCATTCGCCGCGGCGGAACAGCACGTTGATGGCTTTGCTCTTGTCGATCTTTGCCAAGGCCGCTTCGAATTCCTTGACGCTGGTGACTTCCGAATTGGCGATCGCCACGATCACGTCGCCCTCGCGGAGGCCGGCGCGCGAAGCCGCGGCTTCGGCGGTGTCCACCTTGACGCCGCCCTTGATCTTGAGCTCCTTCTTCTGCGCGTCGCTCACCTCGCTGACCACCAGGCCCAGCGCCTGGGCCGCGCCGACGGCCGGCGCCTTGGGCTCGGGACCCGAGGCCTTGCGCGCCGGCTTTTCAGGCTCGACCTCGCCGATGGTGACCGCAAGGTCCTTGCTCGCGCCGCGCCTGAACACGGTCACCACAGCCTTGGTGCCGGGCTTCACGTTGCCGACCATGCGCGGCAGGTCGCTGGATTTTTCGATGGGCTTGCCGTCGAACTTGATGATGATGTCGCCGGCCTCGATGCCGGCTTTCTCGGCGGGGGCGCCGCTTTCAACGCCGCGGACCAAAGCGCCCTGCGCCTTGCCCAGCCCTATGGATTCCGCCACGTCCTTGGTGACCTGGTCGATCTGCACGCCGATACGGCCCCGTGTCACCCTGCCGCTGCTGCGCAACTGGTCGGATACGCGCGCGGCTTCATCGATGGGGATGGCAAAGGAAATGCCCTGGAAGCCGCCGGAGCGCGAGTAGATCTGGCTGTTGATGCCGACCACTTCGCCGCGCATATTGATCAGCGGGCCGCCGGAATTGCCGGGGTTGATGGCCACATCGGTCTGGATGAAAGGCAGGTAGTCGCCGGTGTCGCGCTGCTTGGCGCTCACGATGCCCGCCGTCACGGTGTTTTCAAGGCCGAATGGCGAGCCTATGGCCATCACCCATTCACCGACCTTGAGGCGGTTGATGTCGCCGATCTTGACGGCCGGCAGGCCCGTCGCCTCGATCTTGACCACCGCCACGTCGCTGCGCTTGTCGGCGCCAATGATCTTGGCCTTGAATTCGCGCTTGTCCGCCAGGGTGACGAGGACCTCATCGGCGCCCTCCACCACATGGGCGTTGGTCATGACGAAGCCGTCCGCAGTCAGGATGAACCCGGAGCCCACGCCGCGCGGCTGGTCTTCGTCGGGCTGGCCGCGGTCGGGCCGGGGCACACGCGGCATGTTGGGGGGGACTGGAATGCCAAAGCGCTTGAAGAACTCCAGCATTTGCTCGTCGGCGCTTCCGCCGGCCGAGGGTTTGGCTTTTTCCAGGGTGCGGATGTTGACCACCGACGGGCCTACCTGCTCCACCAGGTCGGTGAAATCGGGCAATGTACGGGTTTGCGCCCAGGCGGGCGCCACCGGCACCAGCGTGGTGACGGCAGCGGCGGCCACCAGACCGGCGGTCAGGCAGGAGCGCAGGGGTTTCCAGTTCAGTTCAAGCATCGTCAGCCTCGTCAAAAATATCGGTATCAAGCAATCCGGGCCGTTGCTCGAAGAGCCGGCCACGGAGTACCAGGGGCATATTATTTCTTGCGCTCCAGCCCATTGGCAAAGAGCTTCAGGGTGCCCATAGGAACTTCGCCCATGACAGTAACCCAATAAGTATCGAGTTGCCGGGTGATGGTCTGCGTGGCGCCCATCGACAGGCTAGACTCCCTCTCGTGGCGCGCGCGGTCAAAGGGTTCCACAAAGATGGAGACCGAAGCCAGGCCGTCGGAAAAAATCCATTGCAGGGGCTCCTCGCCGGTTGCCGGGTTGGCCACCGCCGGCCGCTTATAGCAACTCATGGGCTTGAAGCCCGCCACCGGTGCCTTCAGGACCCAGCCTTCAGCGCTGGCGCTGGTCTTCACCAGGACAGGCTTTTCGACGCGGTAGCCTTCGACCCTGCCCATCATCTGGAGCAGCTTGTCCATCTTGACCGGCGCATCGAGCTGCAGCTCGGAAAACGCCGCCTGCTCCAGCACCTTGCCGTCGGTGTCCAGCGTCTGCAGCTTCACGACCAGGCCTTTTTTCTGCTCGGTCCAGACGCGGTAGCCGAAGCGCATGCTGTCCTTGGGCACCAGGAGCACGATGTCGGCTTCCACGCCGGCCACACGCTCCGTGCCCTCCTGCTTGACCTTGTAGTAATCGGCGATGCGGCTGTCGGCGGACTGCAGCAATTGGGGGAACATGCCCAGCGACTCGCGCTTTTCGCTGCGGACCACCTTGTGGTCGGGCATGAAGGTGACCACCTGGTCGTTGTGCCGGAAGATGGAACGCGGCGCGCCGGTGAGGGTTTCGACCCGCTCCATCTGCTGGTCACCCTCACAGACATGCCAGATCTTGGCACTGGACATCGCACCGCCCGAGGAAACCACAAAAGTGCCGATATAAGAACGCTTTCGGGAGGCCTCGTGCATGCGCATCAGCCAGTCATTGATGCTGCGGGACTCCACCGCCGGCGCCGATGGCGACGAGGCCTGCGCCGCCACATGGCCCACGGCCGGCAAGGCGCACCCAGCCAGCACCAGAAGACGCAAGAGCTTGAGGTTCATCATGTCGCCAAAGCCCGGTTCCGGCACATCGATGGTTCAGCGCCCCACATTGCGTGGCGTCTCAAAAGTGGCATTGCGCAGGAAACCCGAGGGTTCCTGCAAGGCGGAAGTTCCGCCCAGTTGCTTGTGCGCGGCCAGCAGTTCCTCAAACCGCGCATCGCGCACCACCGGGCCTTGCGGCGAAGCGACCACCACGACCTGCTGGGGGGCGGGCGCCTGGGCCAGTTGCGGCACGGGGGCGGGTGCCAGCAGGCTCGCGGCATTCCATGCGACGGCGGATACCGCCGCGAGCGAGGCAAACCCCGCCACCAGCTTCCAGCGGAATTCGCCGTCGTTGGCGGCCTGGCCGCGGTGCGGCGGCAAGGCCACGGGCAACTCCTGGACCATCGGCTTGGCCGGCGTGAGAGCAGGGTTGGCTGCGGCTGCTGGCGAGGCTTCCTTCGCCAGGCGCTGGTTCAGCCGGTCCAGAAAGGCGAGATCGCACCCGCGCGCGCCCTGGGAGGAGCGCAGCGCATCGCCGATCAGGTGATAGGTATCCCAGCACTCAGCAGCCGACTCATCGTGGCGGCTGGCATGAAGCGCGGCCGCAAAATCCTCTCCGCGCAGTTGGCCATCGGCCAGGGCGGACATGAGCTCGCTGGTTTGCATAGACGGTTTCATGATGTTCTTGCTGTTGGTGCTGTTCGTGGGTAGCGGAGTTGCCGTATTCGCGGGCTGAAAATACCTGGCTTGTTTCGTGGGTTCATGGATGGCTCCTGGATGCTGTGGCCCTACCAGCGCTTGCCGCTCTGGTTTTCCAGCAAGGGCTTCACCTTCTGCGAAATCGCTTCACGCGCCCTGAAAATCCGCGACCGCACCGTGCCTATTGGGCAATCCATGGCCTCAGAAATCTCTTCATAGCTCAACCCTTCGATTTCACGCAGTGTGATGGCTTGGCGGAGCTCCTCCGGCAGGGCTTCCATGGCGGCATTGATGATTTCCGCGATTTCCCTGCTGGCCAGCACGGCATCCGGCGTTTCCGAGCTTGTTAGTTCGTTTTCCAGCGGGGAAGTTTCATCGCTTTCCTCGCTTTGCCCCGATTTGAAGGCATTTTCGGAAACAGTCGGGTCCCGTTTGAGGTCCATCAGGGCTTTTTTCGCGGTGTTGACCGCGATCCGGTACAGCCAGGTGTAAAACTGGGCCTCACCCCTGAATTGCGCCAGCGCACGGTAGGCCCGGATGAAGGTTTCCTGGGCAATGTCCTCCACCAGGTCCACGTCCCGCACCATGCGGCCTATGAGGCGCTGGATGCGCCGCTGGTATTTGATGACCAGGAGCTCATAGGCCTTCTGGTCGCCCGCGACCGTGCGCTCGACCAGCATGGCGTCGCTGTCGTTTGCTTTGGCAGCTGGCGAAAGTGGCAGGTCGGCGCTCATGAAGGGTTTGGCGTGCCGTCGAGGGGGTGAATAGCCCCCGATACTGCCACAGCGGGCGGCCGGCCCGCGCCCGATGAGTCGTGCTGCCACGGGGCCCCGGCGGCCTTGCGCGGTGAATAAACCGCCCTGCGCAGGTCCAGCCAGCGCTCAGGCATGCTGCGCCGCTCCACCCACAGCCACAAACAGGCATGGGCCTGGTTTTCCAGCCGCAACATCAGCACATGCTGGAAATCAGCAAGGACCGACAGGCTGTACTCCGCAACGCCGGCCTGGTAGCCAGGGCTTTCCCAGCGCCAAACCTCGCCGTCCCAAGCAAGCTGGCCCACCGGGGTGTTTCGCCAACCCGTGCCAGCCGCCGCAGCAGTTCCGGCAAGCAGAACACACACCAGTCCTGTACGCCATGCGGGCTGGTCGGCAGCCTGAAGAAACCACGCGAGAGTCAGCAGCAAACCGCAAAGCCACAGGCTTAACAAAAGAACACCCAGCAAACGCGAACGCCCCAACGGATAAACAACCGGAGGGGCGTTGTGCGTGGCCAAGGGGGTTGCGGAGTGCGCGGGTAAAAATCAGGCGCGCTTGAAGACGAGCGTGCCGTTGGTGCCGCCAAAGCCGAAGTTGTTCTTGACGGCCACATCGATCCTGGCATCACGCGCGGTATTGGCGCAGTAGTCGAGATCGCACTCGGGATCCTGGTTGAAGATGTTGATGGTCGGCGGAATCTTCTGGTGGTGCAGCGAGAGCACGGTAAACACCGATTCGATGCCGCCTGCCCCGCCCAGCAGGTGGCCGGTCATGGACTTGGTGGAGCTGACCATCAGCTTCCTGGCGTGGTCACCGAAAGCCGCCTTGATGGCGTTGGTTTCGTTGAGGTCGCCCAGCGGTGTGGAGGTGCCGTGCGCATTGAGGTACTGCACCTCATCAGCGTTGACGCCGGCATTCTTCAGCGCCATCACCATGGAGCGGCGCGGGCCGTCGACGTCGGGCGCGGTCATGTGAAAGGCATCGGCGCTCATGCCGAAGCCGCTCAGCTCGGCATAAATCTTGGCGCCGCGTGCCTTGGCATGTTCGTATTCCTCCAGCACCAGCACACCACCGCCCTCGCCCAGCACAAAACCATCGCGGTCCTTGTCCCAGGGACGTGAGGCTGTTTTCGGGTCGTCGTTGCGGGTGGACAGGGCACGGGCGGCCGCAAAGCCACCTATGCCCAGGGGGGAGACGCAGGATTCGGCGCCGCCGGCTACCATCACGTCGCAGTCGCCGTACTCGATCATGCGGGCTGACAGGCCGATCGCGTGGAGGCCTGTGGTGCAGGCCGTGACGACCGCGATGTTCGGGCCTTTGAAGCCGAACTTGATGGAAACATGCCCCGAAATCATGTTGATGATCGAGGCAGGCACAAAAAATGGGGAGATCCGTCGCGGGCCGCGATTGACCAGCTCGGAATGCATCTGCTCGATCATCGGCAAACCACCAATGCCCGAGCCGATATTGCAGCCGATGCGCGTGGCCAGTTCGTCACCAAGTGCCTCACCGGTCGGCAAGCCGCTGTCGGCCACCGCCTGGAAGGCCGCAGCCAGGCCCAGGTGGATGAAGCGGTCCATATGCCGTGCTTCTTTTTCAGGGATGTAGTCCGCGATGTTGAAACCTTTGACCTCGCCAGCGAATTTGCAGGCGAGATTGCTGGCATCAAACCCGGCGACAAGGTCAATCCCGGGCTTGCCGGCAAGAAGATTGGCCCAGGACTCGGCCACGGTATTACCTACCGGGCTGACGCAACCCAGACCTGTCACGACGACACGACGACGGCTCATTCAGAAATCCTGAAAAGAACCTGAAAAGGCCCTGTGGCTTTTCAGGCTTGGTGACGGCAGAGTCACAGGCGCAAACCTGCGGCCTCAGGCCTTTTGATGGGTGTTCGCGTAGTCAATCGCGTTCTGGACGGTGGTGATCTTCTCGGCGTCTTCGTCGGGAATCTCAATGCCGAACTCGTCTTCCAGAGCCATAACCAGTTCTACGGTGTCAAGGGAGTCAGCGCCCAGATCAGCCACAAAGGCTTTTTCGTTGGTGACCTGGCCTTCTTCCACGCCGAGTTGTTCGGCAATGATTTTCTTAACACGTGCTTCGATATCGCTCATAGTTCCCTCTGAGGGTTGTAAATTAATCCGTGATTTTACCGCGTTAGAGTCGTTTCCCTAAGCGGCGCGCCGGACGGATAAAAACCGGCGTCGATTTCCCGTTTTTACCACCGCCAACCCGCGGTTTTCATGAAACAGCGGGATGACGGCCTTCAGGCCTACATATACATGCCGCCGTTGACGTGAATCTCCTGGCCGGTAATGTAAGCTGCCTGCGGGCTGGCCACAAAAGCCACGGCATACGCAATGTCTTGCGGCTTGCCGAGATGGCCCAGCGGGATCTGCGCCAGCAGTGCTTTTTGCTGCTCTTCGGGCAGGCCGGCCGTCATGTCGGTTTCGATGAAACCCGGCGCCACACAATTGACCGTGATGTTGCGCGAACCGAGTTCGCGCGCCAGCGCCCGCGTCATGCCGGCCACGCCGGCCTTGGCCGCAGCATAGTTGGATTGGCCCGGGTTGCCCGAGGCACCCACCACCGAGGTGATGCTGATGATGCGGCCGTAGCGCTGTTTCATCATGGTGCGCATTACCGCGCGGCTCATACGGAACACGGCCTTGAGGTTGGTGTCCATCACAGCGTCCCAGTCTTCGTCCTTGAGGCGCATTGCCAGCATGTCGCGGGTGATGCCCGCATTGTTGACCAGCACCTGCAGGCCGCCGTGCTCCTTGACGATGGCATCAATCAGTGCTTCGGCCGCGGCGGCATCATTCACGTTCAGGTTCTTGCCGGCACAACCGGGGAAAGCCGCCAGGGCGTGGCCGATTTTGGCTGCGCCCTCATCGCTGGTCGCCGTGCCTATGACCTTGAGCCCCTTCTGGGCCAGCTCGAGCGCAATAGCCGCGCCAATGCCGCGCGATGCGCCGGTGACCAGTGCAACCTGGCCTTCAAACTTCACTTCGCTCATGCCAGTAACTCCTTCACTTCCGCCAGCGAGGCGGGATCAAACAGGGGGGCACCCGTCAATTCGGGATCGATTCTTTTGGCCATGCCGGCGAGCACCTTGCCCGGACCGCACTCGACCAGGGTCGTGAGGCCGCGCGCCTTGATGGCCTGCACGCATTCCACCCAGCGCACGGGGCCGAAGGCCTGGCCGTACAGCGCCGCGCGGATGCGGTCAGGATCGGTCTCGGCGGCCACTTCGATGTTGTTGATCACCGGGATTTTCGGCGCCGCGAAATCGACAGCGGCGAGTTTCTCGCGCAGCTTCTCGGCCGCAGGCTTCATCAAGCTGGAGTGGAATGGGGCCGACACCGGCAAAGGCAAGGCCCGCTTGGCACCGTTGGCCTTGAGGACTTCGCAGGCTTTCTCAACCGCCGCCTTGCTGCCCGCGATCACGGTCTGCATCGGGTCGTTGAAGTTGACGGCCTCCACCACCTCGGTGGTGTTGGCGCCGAAGCTGCGCGCCGCCTCGGCACAACCTTCGATCACCTTCGATGCCTCCATGCCCAGGATCGCGGCCATGGCGCCAGCGCCGACCGGCACAGCGTCCTGCATGGCCTGCGCGCGAAAACGCACCAGCGGCGCGGCCTGCGCGAGCGTCAGCGCGCCGGAAGCCACCAGCGCGGAATACTCGCCCAGCGAATGGCCTGCCAAGGCGGCCGGCGCGGCGCCGGTCTCGGCCATCCAGGCGCGGTAGGCTGCTACGCCTGCAACCAGCATCACGGGCTGGGTATTGGTGGTCAGAGCCAGGGCCTCCTTGGGGCCTTCCTTGATCAGCCGGCCGACATCCTCCCCCAGTGCCTCGGAGGCTTCGGCCACAGTCTGCGCGACCACCGGGTGCTCGCCCCAGGCGTCCAGCATGCCGACCGACTGCGAGCCCTGGCCGGGAAAAACAATAGCAAACGATTTCAAATGATTACTCCATGGGTCGAATTCTTGGGGCGCTGAAAAGCTTCCGCATGCATTTTAAGAAGATGAAAAGCCTCAGCCATTTGTTTCAAGCACCGTCTGTCAGCTTGTGGAAGGCAAGGCGCCCTGGCGCGCACCCCGCAGCCGCGCGAGCGCCCAGCTGACAGCCAATTTGACGCACTGAAAAATGGCCGCAACAGCCAGCCACGGGTCTATAAGGTAATCCCACAAATTGCCAGACTCCAGCGCGCCGACCGCCCAGGCGAGCAAAGCCAGGGCCACCAGCGTGGGCAGCAGACGCAAGCCTCTGGCCCAGCACACCACCGACAGCACCAGCAGCACGGCCCAGAGCGCCGGCGAACCCCAGCCCAGCCGGTAAGCATCCCAATCGCCCCAGCCCAGGGCCAGCGGATACAGGAACAAAGCAACTGCCGCAAGGGCAACACTCACTGCCGTGCGCTCACCCTGCGCCAACGGGAGAATGCCTCGCAGGCGCTGGTACATGCTCAGGCAGGCAATGGCAATCGAGGAAATGCTCAGGTCCGAGCTGATGCCACGCACATACACGGCGATAGGCAAACGGGCCGGACCCACGGGGCACCACAGCAGCACAAACACCGCGGCCGTAGCCACCTTCCCCCACAACGTGACACCATGGCGCCAGCTCAGCAGGCGCAGGCAACCGGCGCAGAGCACCAGGTTGATGCCAAGCAAGGCGATCAGGTCATTTGCCGGAGGAAGCATGGCCGGGCGCCGCTTGCGCGGCCTCAAGGATTTGTTGGGGATCCAGCCTCACATGCTTGATGCGCGTGCGGTGCCAGGTGTAGACGAGGTGCAGATAGCCATCACGGCTTTGCATCAGGTAAGGATAGGAAAACTCCTGGGAGCAAATGTCCCCGTTGCAAAGCTGCCGCCGGGCACTGGCTACATAAGCATGGGCCTCGCTATCGCTGGCGCCACGGGCCTTGAGTTCCTCGGCCAGCAGCCGCTCGTAATCGCCGATGGGCGTTCGCACTTGCGGGTTGGCGGACGATTCCACAATCCAGGGTGTCACGCCGTCAAACGAGCCGCCCGCATCCGTCTGCAGCAAAGCCAGGATTTCGCGGTTGCGGGGCGCCGGGTTCAAGGCCAGCCATTGCTTGCCGGTATTTGTGACTGTGCCGGCCAAGGCGGAATCGGGATTGGGCCAGGTGCTTGCATGAGCAGGAGACCAGGTCTTGCCGGCATCGGAAGTGTCGGAGGCCATCAGCGCCGTTGCATTGCCCGAACGCATGTAAGCCTGTGCTTTCTGCGGCCCCGAAACCAGGACCACCGGCTGCAGGCTGGTACGGCTGCCGGGAATCCGAATCTTGTCGACAACCTGGCCCTGGGCGTCGATACGCAGGACTTCGCCGAACTTGGCGACGAACTCGTGGTAGACCGGCAAACCGGTTTCGCCATTCTCGAAGATAACCGGTACGCCCTTGACGAGCGTGCTGATGTTCAGGAAGGGCGAAGTCACCAGCCGGCGCGGTGCGCTCCAGGTCTGGCCTTCGTCGATGGAACGTGCCCAGGTGATGGAGCTTCCCGCCCACCCGCCCAGCGAGACAGTCACTACCCACAGGTTCAGCGAACCGTCGGGCGCGCGTGCGATCACCGGGTTGCCCAATTTCTTGACGTAGCGCCACAGTCCTTGTTGCAAAGTCTGCCGGTCCAACAGCGTGCTTTCCGCGCTCCAGCGCAGGCTGGCCGGGTCCATGACCGCACTCTGGATGGTGACGTCTCCAGCGCCTTCGCGCGAGCCCGAGAACCAGACCGCCCTCAAGCGCCCGTCGCGCAACTCCACCAGGGAAGGAGCGTGCACCGCCTGGCCGGGAGACGAAGAGACAAATTGCGCGTCAAAGCGGAACCGACCGTCCGGTGAGCGCTGCTGCGCCTGGGAACCGACACTTGGCAGACCTTTAGCCGCATCAGCCGGTGACGCGGCAAATGAAGACGCCGCAGGGCGTTGCAGGACTTTCCATCCGGCCAGGACGAAGGCCAGCACCAGCAAGGCAGCGGCAAAGCGCTCCAGCGCACCGGATGGTTTGAAATTCATTTGCCCACCTGTCTGTGAAAGCCTGGCGGATGGGTGATGGGTGGAGCTGCTCAGTATTTGAGAAGCACCGCACCCCAGGTAAAGCCACCACCCACGCCTTCGAGCATGAGGGTGTCGCCTTTTTGGACCTTGCCGCTGCGCACGGCCGCATCCAGCGCGAGCGGGATGGAGGCAGCGGAGGTATTGCCGTGCTGGTCGACCGTGACGATCAGCTTTTCCAGCGGCATCTTCAATTTTTTAGCCGTGCTCTGCATGATCCGTATATTGGCCTGGTGCGGAATCAGCCAGTCGATGTCGGCATCGGTCAGATTGGCTTTTGCCAGGGTAGCGCGCGCGGCGCTCTCGAGCACGCCCACGGCAAGCTTGAACACGGCCTGGCCGTCCATCTTGAGCAGGGGGTCGCCCAGAATCTGGCCGCCCGACACATTGCCGGGCACGCACAGGATGCCGACATGCTTGCCGTCGGCATGCAGGTCGCTGGCGAGGATGCCGGGCGTCTCCGAAGCCTCCAGCACCACGGCGCCGGCGCCGTCGCCGAACAGCACGCATGTGGTGCGGTCCGAAAAATCCAGGATGCGCGAGAACACTTCCGCGCCGATCACCAGCGCCTTGCTGGCGGAACCGGTACGTATCATGGCGTCGGCCACGGTCAGCGCATAGACGAAACCGCTACATACGGCCTGCACGTCAAAGGCCGCGCAACCGGCAATGCCCAGCTTGTTCTGCAAGATGCAGGCAGCCGACGGAAACACCATGTCCGGCGTCGAGGTTGCCACGATGATGAGGTCGATATCGGATGCCTGCAGGCCGGCGGCTTGCAGCGCGTTCTTGGCAGCCTCGACGCCCAGGTCGCTGCTGGTCACATCAGGCGCGGCAAAGTGGCGGGCCCGGATGCCGGTGCGCTCCACAATCCATTCATCGGAAGTTTCCACGCCTCGGGTAGCCAGGTCGGCGGCCAGTTCGGCGTTGGTCAGTCGGCGCGGCGGCAAATAACTACCGGTGCCGGCGATGCGAGAGTAACGGGTCATTAATGAGTGGCCGGTGTTGAAACTGCTGAGTCAACTGGCGTTGAGGAGGACTTCGACCGGCGTTTCAGCCGGTTGCGCCGCATGCGCCGCAATTAGCAACGGGGCCGCATGGGCGATACGTTCGCGGACTCTCTCAAGCAAATTGTTCCGAGCCGCATCATAAGCCCGATTCAAGGCCCTCTCAAAAGCGAAGGCGTCCGCCGAACCATGGCTCTTGAAGACCAGGCCTTGCAAGCCCAGCAATGCCGCACCGTTATAACGCCTGTGGTCAACCCGATTTTTAAAGGCATTTAGGACCGGATACGCAACGATAGCGGCAATTTTTGTCAAGATATTGCGTGAAAACTCGGTCTTCATGAAGCCACCAATCATGCTGGCGAGGCCTTCACTGGCCTTGAGCGCGACATTCCCGACAAACCCGTCACAGACCACGATGTCTGTTGTGCCCTTGAAAATATCGTTGCCTTCGACATTTCCATAGAAATTCAAATCACCTGAATTGGAAGCAGATCGAAGCAATTCACCCGCTTTTTTAATCATTTCACTGCCTTTTATCGCCTCTTCGCCGATATTGAGCAGGCCGACACTGGGGGCGGGGTTGGTGGTGATGGCGGCCACGAGGGCAGAGCCCATCACGGCGAACTGCAGCAGGTGGTCTTCCGTGCAATCGACATTGGCACCCAGATCCAGCACCGTGGTGGCGCCGCCCAGGGCATTGGGCAATTGGGTGGCAATGGCCGGGCGGTCTATGCCCTCCATGGTCTTGAGCACATAGCGGGCAATGGCCATCAGGGCGCCGGTATTGCCGGCCGACACGGCCGCCTGGGCCGCGCCGTCCTTGACCTGGTTCATCGCGACCCGCATTGAGGAGTTTTTCTTGCGCCGCAGGGCAATCTCGATCGGATCGTCCATCGTGACGATTTCGCTGGCCGGAACCATCTGGCAGCGGGGATGGGCCTGCAGCCGCGCATGCAGCGGGTGCGCGGCCAGCACTTCGGGCTGGCCTACCAGCATCACGGCGGCATCCGGATGGCCATCCAGGAAAGCCAGGCTGGCGGGCAGCGTCACGGCGGGGCCAATATCGCCGCCCATGGCATCGACAGCAATCCTGATCATGGGGCGACCGGCGCAGTCAAAAGTTGGAATTCAGGCAAAAGAAAGGCCCGCAGGATGAGTGCGGGCCCATGCTCAAAGCGTGGAATTATGCTTCGGATTTGGTTTTCAGCACCTTGCGGCCACGGTAGAAACCGGTGGGGCTGATGTGGTGGCGCAGGTGAGTTTCGCCGGTGGTGGATTCCACTGCGATACCTGGGACGGTGAGCGCATTGTGCGAACGGTGCATACCGCGCTTCGAAGGTGACTTTTTGTTCTGCTGGACGGCCATGATCCGCTCCTGATGGGGTGTTAGGTTGGTAAATTACGCACCAAATTCCGAGTTCAGACAGCTGGACCTGAATATCGGTACACGACAGCCTGGGCGCCATATCACCGTATCCACCGCATTGGTACGCGAAGCCTTTGATTATAGCTTGATGCACGGGTATTTTCATCACCCGGGCTTCGGAGGGGCGAAATGTCCACGGATGGAGTGGTTTTTCGCATGAATTTAGTAGAACTAAATTACTATTTTTTGTTTTTGAGCTGCGCCAGCACCGCAAAGGGGTTGGGCTTTGCGCCCGGCTCGCCTCCCCCCGCATCTCCCGGCCCTGTGGCCTCACCAGCCTGAAGCTTGGGGGCGACCGGGCATTCGTCGTGCATGGGCACAAGGGGCAAGGCCATCAGCAGCTCGTCTTCCAGCACAGCCAGCAGGTTGAATTGGGGTTCCATCACCAGCAAATCCTCTTCGGCTTGGTCGTCTTCGGCCATGGCGATATCTTCGTTGGCAACAAAACGGTACCACTGGTCCACTTTCAGGGGCGTCTGGACCACGCCCATGCAGCGCTGGCAGGTCAACGGGACAGTGGCCTGGGCTTGCAGATGCAGCCACACCTCGTCCTCAGCGCCGGCGCGCGGGCGCAGCTCGCCGCGCGCCTCCCATTGCACGGCCGAATCGGCTTGAAGCCCTTGCGTTTCCTCGACAAGACGCTCCAAATTTTGTAGCAAAGTGGTTTCAGAAAGCGCCACTCCCTCCCGGGCGAACGCTTTCATGTTGAGCCGGCTGGCGTGAAGGGGTCTGGACATGGAAGCAGTGTAAGAGAATCGGTGCCATGACTCTTGCTTCCCCTCCCGTCGCCAGCCGGCCTCTCGTGCTGGGTTCGACCTCACGTTACCGCCGCGAATTGCTGCTGCGGCTGCACATCCCATTCGAAGTCGCCGCGCCCGACGTGGACGAAACCCCGCAAGCAGGCGAGGCCCCGCAGTCCTTGGCCGAGCGCCTGGCCCTGGCCAAGGCACGCGCGGTGGCCGCCGCATTTCCACGTGCGGTCGTCATAGGTTCCGACCAGGTGGCGGACCTGGACGGCGAACCGCTGGGCAAGCCGGGCAGCCATGAAAAAGCTGTCGCACAGCTGCGTCGCATGCGCGGGCGTACCGTGATTTTCCAGACGGCCGTGGCCGTGGTCTGCCTGGAAAGCGGCTATGAGGCGCAAAGCCTGGCCCCGGTGAAGGTCAAGTTCCGCGACCTGAGCGACGATGAGATCGAACACTACCTGCGCATCGAGCAGCCCTACGACTGCGCGGGCAGCGCCAAAAGCGAAGGCCTGGGCATCGCGTTGCTGGAATCCATCGACAACGACGACCCGACAGCGCTGGTCGGGCTGCCGCTGATACGCACCTGCCGGCTGATCCGGGCGGCCGGCGTGACACTGTTGGCGGGAGGCACGCCATGAGCGCCGCCGTGAAGGGCAAGCTCTACCTGGTCCCCGCGCCGCTGGATTTCGGCTGCGACACGCAAACGCCCCTGCAGGACGTCATGCCGCTGCAGACCCTGCAGGCCGCGGCGCGGCTGTCCTGCTGGATCTGCGAGAACGCCAAAAGCACACGCGCCTATCTCAAGCGCGTCGATGCGCTGCACCCGCTGGCCGCGCCACTGCAGTCTCTGCAAATCCAGGAACTGCCGCGCGAGGTCCATAAAAAAGGCGACCACGGCGGCAACTTCGACGCACGCCCCTTGCTCGCGGCCGCCCTGGAAGGCCGCGACATGGGCTTGGTCAGCGAAGCCGGCATGCCGGCGATTGCCGACCCGGGCTCTTCCGTGGTGCGCGCGGCGCACGACCTCGGGCTGGAGGTCGTGCCGCTCACCGGTCCGATGTCGCTGATGCTTGCGTTGGCCGCCAGCGGCCTCAACGGCCAGAGTTTCGCTTTTGCCGGCTATGTACCGCAAACGCCGGCCGAGCGGACCCAGCGCATCCGTGAACTGGAATCGCTGGCCCTGAAATCCGGCCAGACCCAGCTCTTCATCGAAACGCCCTATCGCAATGCCGCGCTGCTCCAGGCACTGTTGCAAACGCTGCAGGGCAACACCCGGCTCGCACTGAGTTGCGGCCTCACCCTGGGATCGAGCTGGTCGCGCAGCGCGCAGGTCAGCCAGTGGAAGCGCGACAAGCCCCAGGCGCCGCTGGATTTGCCGGCCGTGTTCGCCATAGGCCGTTGACGAGACCACCGCGCCCCACAAAAAAGCCCGCACGACGCGGGCTTTTTAACGGGGGCAGTTGTCCTCTCAGCGCAGTGCTGGAATGGCCTTGAAGGCCTTCATGGCGCCCTCGCCCATCGCCGCGCCAAACTTCTTGGCCAGGCGCTCGGCCACGTTGTCACGACGCGTGTAGTCGATGATCTCGTCGGTCTTGACCACTTCACGCGCGACGTAGTCGAGATTGCCGAGCTGATCGGCCAAGCCCAGCTCCACGGCCTGCTGGCCGCTCCAGAACAGGCCGCTGAACATCTCGGGCGTTTCCTTCAATCGCTTGCCGCGGCCGGCTTTCACCACGCCGATGAACTGCTGGTGAATCTGGTCCAGCATGGCCTGGGCAAACACGCGCTGTTTTTCGTTCTGCGGGCTGAAGGGATCCAGGAAGCCCTTGTTCTCACCGGCGGTCAGCAGGCGGCGTTCCACGCCCAGCTTCTCCATCAGGCCGGTGAAGCCGAAGCCGTCCATGAGCACGCCAATGCTGCCCACGATGCTGGCCTTGTCGACGTAAATCTTGTCCGCCGAGACGGCAATGTAGTACGCGGCGGAAGCGCAGGTTTCCTCCACCACGGCGTAAACCGGCTTCTTGTGCTTGGCCTTCAGGCGAAGGATTTCGTCATTCATCATGCCGGCTTGCACCGGGCTGCCGCCCGGGGAGTTGATCAGCAACACGATGGCCTTGGCCCCGTCGTCCTCAAAGGCCGCGCGCAGGGCCGCGTTGACGAACTCGGCGCTGGCATCGGCACCCGCGGCGATCTCGCCTTTGATTTCCACCACGGCGGTATGCGGAACGGTCGCATCGCTGGCAGGCGTGCCGCGGTGCAGCAGCATCCAGACCAGGGCGACGAAGAACGCCAGCCAGGCCAGGCGCACAAAAGTCTTCCAGCGGCGCGTGGCTTTTTGCTCATTGAGCGCGGCGAAAGCCAGCTTTTCCAGCGTCGCACGCTCCCAGCCCGGGCTGGCGGTCGGGTCCGCCGCTGATTTTTTCACCTGGTTTACCTGGTTATAGGGAGGAAGCGATTCTGGCTGGTGGGGCCGGAAATCCGATTCGCGCAGCAAATCGGGATCGGTGGAAGGATCAGGGCGTTGAGGGTCGTTCATGGCGGTAGTTTAGAGAGGTATTAAAACTGTAGCGGTTTAAGGTTGTAAGCAGGATGCCAATAAACAACCCCTTCGGACTCTGAAAGCGTGATTTTCACCAAACCTCCCTGGCACGGCCCGCCCGCGCATTGGCCGGTGTCGGGACGGTAGGCCGCGCCATGGCTGGCGCACAGCAGCCACTGGCCCTGGTCGTCAAACACGCGGTTGGGCTGCCAGTCCAACTCCATCGCGACGTGGGTACAGCGATTGAGGTAGGCATGGGCCATTCCCTCGAAACGAACAGCAAAGGCACGGCAAGTCTGCCCGGCGTAGACCACATCAAACGGCACCGCCAGCCCGCCTTCGGGCAGGTCGCGGCTGTTGCACAGGGCTTGCCGTTCGTCCATGGGTCAGCGCCGGAACTCAGCCATGGGCCAGCAGCCAGTCGTGCAATTCCTGTACCGAATGCACCACGTGGCGCGGCGCCAGTACGGCAAAGCTGTCGGGCTCGTGCGCGCCGTAGCTCACGCCGACGCTGGGGCAGCCGGCATTGAGCGCCATTTGAAGGTCGTGCGTGGTGTCGCCCACCATCAGCACGCGTTCGGGCTCAACGCCGAACTCCGCGATCAACTCATGCAACATGCGCGGGTCGGGTTTGCCGGCCGTCTCGTCGGCGGTGCGGGAGCCGTCGAAAACGCCCCTGAGTTCCACCGTGCGCAGCACTTCATCGAGGCCGCGGCGCGACTTGCCGGTCGCTACCGCGAGCAAATGGCCGCGCGCCTTCAGCGTGTCGAGCAGCGGCAGCACGCCATCAAACAGGCTCAGGTCGTCGTAGTGCGCCGCGTAGTGGTGGCGATAGCGCTCGCCTAGCAGGAGATATTTTTCAGGCGGTACATCGGGCGCGGCATGGGCCAGCGCCTGCATCAGGCCCAGGCCGATGACGTAGCCGGCCTCCTTGTCGGTCGGCACCGTGCCGCCCACATCGCGCACGGCGGCCTGGATGCAGCGCACGATGATCTTTGTCGAATCAAAGAGCGTGCCGTCCCAGTCAAAGGCGATCAGGTCGAAATTTCGGGTTTGCATATCGGCCCTATTGTCGCCGTCCCGCGCCGGTTTGCCACAGCAGGAAGGCTAGAGCGGCTCTTCGGTCGCCGCCGGCAAAAACTGCTGCAGCTCGGGCGGCAGGGGCGCCTGCAAATGCACGACCTTGCGCAGTTTGGGATGGTTGAACTTCAGGCTCCAGGCATGCAAAAACATGCGCTTGAGCGGCGCCGCGCCGGCCGTGGTTTTCTGCAGCGCCCGGTTCAGCTCGAAATCGCCGTATTTGTCGTCACCGGCAATCGGGTGGCCTTCACCCGCCAGGTGCACGCGGATCTGGTGGGTGCGGCCGGTCTTGATGGTCACCTCCAGCAGGGTGAAGGGCGTGGCGGGCGCCAGCGGGCTGGCGGGAACGGCCGCCTTGACCTTCACCAGCGTTACTGAACGCAGGCCGTCGGGATGGTCGTTGTCCACCACTTTCACGCGCCGCTCGCCGTCGGGTAGCAGGTATTTGTGCAGCGCCTTGTCGATCACGCGGTACTTGACCGGCCAGTCGCCGCTGACCAGCGCCAGGTAGACCTTGTCGGTTTCGCGTTCGCGGAACTGCTCCTGCAGCAGCTTGAGCGCCATGCGCCGCTTGGCGATCAGCAGGATGCCGCTGGTTTCGCGGTCCAGCCGGTGCACCAGCTCCAGGAAGTCGGCCTCCGGCCGCGCCATGCGCAGCTGCTCGATCACGCCAAAACTCACGCCGCTGCCGCCGTGCACCGCCACGCCGGCCGGCTTGTCGATGGCCAGCAGGAAATCGTCCTCAAACAGGATGGGGAATTCGCGGGACGGCGCATAGCCGCCCGTGGTGGAAGTAGCGCCGTGGCGGGCGATTTCCTGCGCCATGGCCTCGGCCTTCTGCCCGGCCCGCTCCGAGGTGCGCACCGGCGGCAGGCGCACCACGTCGCCGGCTTCCAGGCGGGTGTCGGCCTGCGCCCTGCCCTTGTTCACCCTCACCTCGCCGCTGCGAATGATGCGGTAGACATGGGTTTTGGGCACGCCCTTGAGCTGGCGGATCAGGAAATTGTCCAGCCGCTGGCCGGCATAATCCTCGTCCACCGTCACCAGGGCGGCCTGGGGTGCCGCCGGGGCTGGAGCCTCAGGCGCGGCGGGCGCGGGGCTGGGCTTCGGACGGGGCCCGGCGGCGGCCACGGGAGGGCGACCCGGTGTTTTCCCGGGTTTCCTTGCCAAGCCCCTGGCTGACCCTATAATGTGTTTCACTAGCGATGCGCTGTAAGTGGTTGATTTGTCTGGAGTTTAGTCCACACAAGTCCCCGCCCCTGAAAAGGCAAGCAAACAGCCTCGCTGGAAGGTCGATGCCCACGCCGGCAATTGCCCGCAAGCGACGAGTGCCAGGCACCTCGCGGCGGGCGTCTTGCACGGTAGACGAGTCGACGTTTTGCGAACACAACCACGGAATACCATGTGTGCAGCCCAAGTCACGAACAACAGGCTGCACGCGGATCCAGCCGAGATCAAGTCCTTTAACGGGTAGCCCTCTGATGACAATACTGGTCAGTCTGATTTACATGTGCCTGCGGCGCCTCACGACATTCGTGTGCCCCGCATCCGGCATGAATCAGCCGCCGGCCTTTGTGCAGTGGGCGCCAGCAGCCGCGCTTTGCGCGGCACCCACCCGTTTGACCCCTGCTCGCTCCATCCACGCGCCTACGCCCAGACCACGTCGCTGACCGGTTCACCCCGGTCGGCCGCGCCGTCAAAAGCTCTCCGGCAATTCCTCCCCGTTCGCACTGCGTCCCTCCGGCGTCGTTGGCCCATTTTGGGCATGTGATTGGTGTCTGCACATGACACCAGAACGAAGAACGATAAGGAAGGCTACCCATGAAACGGATGCTGGTAAACGCCACACAGGCTGAAGAACGCCGCCTGGCGATCGTCGACGGACAAAAACTCCTCGACTACGAAATTGAAATCGAAGGGCGCGAGCAGCGCAAGGGCAACATCTACAAGGCCGTCGTCACGCGCGTCGAGCCCTCGCTGGAAGCCTGCTTCGTCGACTACGGCGAAGACCGCCACGGCTTCCTGCCGTTCAAGGAAATCTCCAAGCAGTACTTCGCCCAGGGCGTGCCGGTCAGCCAGGCACGCATCAACGACGTCATCAAGGAAGGCCAGGAACTGCTAGTCCAGGTCGAAAAGGAAGAACGCGGCAACAAGGGCGCCGCTCTCACCACCTTCGTCTCCCTGGCCGGCCGCTATGTGGTCCTGATGCCCAACAACCCGCGCGGCGGCGGCGTGAGCCGGCGCATCGAGGGTGACGACCGGGCCGAGCTCAAGGAGGCGATGGACCAGCTTGAGTACCCCAACGGCATGAGCATCATCGCGCGCACCGCCGGCATAGGCCGCAGCGCCCCTGAACTGCAATGGGACCTGAACTACCTGCTCAAGCTCTGGAGCGCCATCGACGGCGCCGGCAAGGGCGGCAAGGGCGCCTTCCTGATCTACCAGGAATCGAGCCTCGTGATCCGCGCCATCCGCGACTACTTCAACAGCGACATCGGCGACATCCTGTTCGACACCGACGACGTCTATGAGCAGGCCAAGCAGTTCATGGCCCACGTGATGCCCGAACATGAGCACCGCGTCAAGCGCTACCGCGACGACGCACCGCTGTTCAGCCGCTTCCAGATCGAGCACCAGATCGAATCGGCCTACGCCCGCACCGTGCAGCTGCCTTCCGGCGGTGCCATCGTGATCGACCACACCGAAGCCCTGGTCTCGGTCGACGTCAACTCGGCCCGCGCCATCAAGGGCGGCGACATCGAAGAAACCGCCACCCGCACCAACCTGGAAGCCGCCGATGAAGTCGCGCGCCAGATGCGTTTGCGCGACCTTGGCGGCCTGATCGTCATCGACTTCATCGACATGGAAGAGTCGCGCAACCGCCGCGACGTGGAAAACCGCCTGCGCGACGCGCTGCGCCAGGATCGCGCCCGCGTGCAGTTCGGCACCATCAGCAAGTTCGGCCTGATGGAAATGAGCCGCCAGCGCCTGCGCCCGGCCCTCTCCGAAGGCGCATCGATTCCCTGCCCGCGTTGCGGCGGCTCCGGCCATATCCGCGACACGGAAAGCTCGGCGCTGCAGATCCTGCGCGTCATCCAGGAAGAGTCCCTCAAGGACAGCACGGCCTCGGTGCTGTGTCAGGTGCCGGTCGACGTGGCCTCCTTCCTGCTCAACGAAAAGCGCTCCGAGATCGCCAAGATCGAAGTCAAGCAGCGCATCAACGTGCTGCTGGTGCCCAACAAGACGCTGGAAACCCCCAACTACCGCCTGGAACGCCTGAAGCACGACGATCCGCGCCTGGACAACATCGCCGCCAGCTACAAAATGGCCGAGGAAGTCGAAGACCCGACCACCGTCACGCGCCGCAGCCAGGAAAAGCACAACAAGCAGGAGCCCGTCATCAAAGGCGTGCTGCCCGATGCTCCCGCCCCCGTGGCCCCGGCCAAGCCCGAAGCCGCTCCGCAGCCAGCCCCCAAGGCTGCACGCCCCGCGGCGCCGGCTGCGGCACCGGCGGAAAAAGGTTTCTTCGGCTGGATCAAGAGCCTGTTCGGCGGCGCCGAAGCCCCAACTCCCGCCCCTGCCGCCAAGGAAGTGAAAAAAGACGAACGCGGCGAAGGCCGGCGTGAAGGCCGTGGCGGTGAAGGCCGCGGCGAGCGTTCGGAACGCGGTGGCCGTGACGGCCGGCGCGGTGGCCGCGGCCGCAGCGAAGCACGCGGCGAGGGCCGCGGTGCGGAAGGCCGCGGCGACAACCGCGAAGGCCGTGAAGCACGCCCCGAGGGCCGTCCAGAACGTGGTGAAGGCCGCGGCAGTGAACGCCGTGAACGCAACGCCGAAGGCCGCCAGGAACGCCAGGCCGGCGAAGCCCGTGCCGAAGGCGCAAGCGACCAGGCACGCGGCGAGACCCCCAACCGTGAAGGCCGCGAAGGCGGCCGCAACCGCCGCGAGCGCGGAGAGCGTGGCGGTGAACGCAATGGCGAACGCGCAGACCGCGGTGAACGCATCCAGCGCGATGCCGTCGAACAGGACCTCGCACTGGCCAACCAAGCCGCGATGGCCGCCGCCATGGGCGGCGAAGCCGCTGAGCCCCGCCAGGACCGCGCACCGCAGGACGGCGAACGCCAGGGCAACCGCGAAGCACGCGGGGATCGTGGCGAGCGCGGTGAAGGCCGCCGTGAACGCGGCGACCGCAACGGCCGCCGCAACGACCGCCGCGGCGGCGACCGCACCGAAGGCGTGGAAGGCGCACCAGGCGTCAACGCCGAGGCTCCCGCTGCCGCACCCGTGCTCGACGAAACCGGCAATGTGATCGCGCCCGCACAGAACGGCCAAAACGGCCAAGGCGACGAACAACGCCAGCCGCGCGAACGCCGCAGCCGTGACCGCTACGGCCGTGACCGCCGCGAACGCAATGAGAACGGCGAACGCGGTGAACAACAGCCGGCAGCTGAGGCCGGCGCGGATGCTGCCCAGGCCGGTTTTGCCGAGCCGCGCCAGCAGCCGCAAGCACCCGAAGAGCGCGCGCCGGCAGCTGCCGACTATGCCGCACCCGCCGCAGCCGTGACGCCTGCGGCGCCATTCGTGCCCGCAGCACCAGCACCAACCCCCGCCTACACAGCGCCAGTCAGCGTTGCCGCACCCGCACCGGTGCAAGCCGCCGCACCGGCGCCCGCGGCCATCACGCTGCCCAAGGTCCAGTCCTATGCCCTGCCGCTGGACGAGCTGGCACAGGTGGCACAGTCCTCGGGACTGCAGTGGGTGAATTCCGACGCGACCAAGATAGCCGAGGCCCAAGCCGCCATCGCCGCCGAGGTCAAGCCGGTGCACGTGCCGCGCGAGCGCCCGCCGCTGGTTGTGGCCGACGAAGGCCCGCTGGTGCTGGTCGAAACCCGGCGCGACCTGGGTACCATGACCCTGCCTTTCGAGCAATCGGCAGGCCGGTAAGCACCCAGCCGCGTCAGCGGCCACCCCCTGAAAAGGCCCGCCGATGCGGGCTTTTTTTATGCCTCGGAACAAGCCCTAGAATCAGTCCAACAAAACCGCCAAGGGGGAGCAGCCATGGACCAGCCAACGCACGACGCGCGCTACGCACCGCCGCAGGCCAATGTGGAAGATGTCACCGAACCGGCTCAGGGCCCAAAGCTGGCCGGCCGCATGGAGCGCCTCGGCGCCATCATCCTCGACACGGTGTTCCAGGGCCTGGTGCTCTGGCTGGTGTCGGTGCTGACACCCTACAACCCCTGGGCCGTACCGAAAGAAGGCCTATGGTCAGGGGCCGACGCGATGGGCATGGCCGTCGGCACCCTGACCTTCCTGTTGCTCAACGGCTACCTGCTCGCAACGCGGGGCCAGACAATCGGCAAGCTACTGCTCAAGATACGCATCATCCGGCCTTCGGGCGAAGCCGTTTCCATCAAGCGCCTGGCCTTGCGGTATGGCGTGGGTTTCGTGGCCGCTTTCATAACGGTCGTGATCTGGATCTACTCTTTGATCGACTGCCTGATGATCTTCCGCAAGTCGCGCCGCTGCCTGCACGACGAGATCGCCGACACCATCGTCGTCAAGGCCTGAGCCCAAGCCCTGTGGCAGCCGCGCGCCTTGACACGATCTACACGGCCGAAACGCCGGAGGGCATCACCCTGTCCCTGCGGCCCGCCGGCATCGTCGCGCGTGGGCTGGCCTATTTGATCGACCTGGCCATACGCACCTGCATGTTCATCGCCGTGGCCATCACGGTCGGTGTGATGGGCAAGGCCGGGGCGGCCGTGCTGCTGCTGGTGTATTTCGGCCTCGAATGGTTTTATCCCGTGGTGTTCGAGCTGACCCGCGCGGCCGCCACGCCCGGCAAGCGTGCCATGGGCTTGCGCGTGGTGATGGATTCGGGCCTGCCGGTTACGCCCGCCGCGTCGCTCACGCGCAACCTGCTGCGCGCCGCCGATTTCATGCCCGCACTGTTCGGCGCCGGATTGGTGTCCATGCTCTGGCGCCGCGACAGCAAGCGCCTGGGCGATCTGGCGGCCGGCACGCTGGTGGTCTTCACCGATGCGGTCAAGCTGCACGGCGAAGTCCCGTTGGCAGCCCCGCTAGCGCCCGCGCGGCCCCTGTCTGCCGCCGAGCAGGCTTCGGTGCTCGCCTGGGCCGGCCGCGCCACACGGCTGACGCCCGAGCGCCTGGGCGAACTCGCCACCCTGGCCGAGCCGGTGCTGGCTGCGGGCAAGCCGGGCGGCACGGCCACGCAGCGCCTGCTGGGCGTGGCGCAATGGCTGATGGGACGGCGCGAAGGAGAAGCGCGTCCATGACGCCCCTGCAGTTTGAAGCCGCCTACGCGCCGCTGTGGGCCGAGCTCGAAAAGGTCATAGGCGTGGCCGAGACCGAACGCAAATTCGACGGGGCACAACTGGCCACGCTCTATCGCCGCGTCTGTGAACACCTGGCGCTGGCACAGGCCCGCGCCTACCCCATCCATCTGACACAGCGGCTGGAAGCCCTGACGCAAAGCGCCCACCGGCTGATCTACCGGCGCCACGACTACGGCCTGGCGCGCCTGGGCCTTCTGGTGCTGGTCGACTTCCCCCAGGCCGTGCGCGCGCACCGTACCTATCTGCTGGTGGCGGCCCTGTTATTCGTGGTGCCCCTATTGGCAGCAGGCCTTGCCACCTACCGCGACCCGGGCTTCATCCTGCACCTGATGGACGCGGCGCAGGTGCAGCAGTTCGACAGCATGTACAGCGACAGCGCCAAGGCCTTCGGGCGCAACCGCGACGCCAGCGGCGACTGGCAGATGTTCGGCTACTACGTCATGCACAACATCGGCATCGGCTTTCGCTGCTTCGCGGCCGGCATCTTTGGCGGCATCGGCAGCGCTGGCGTGCTGCTGTTCAACGGCGTGCAGATAGGGGCCGTGGGCGGCTACCTGATCGCCTCCGGCCATGCGAAGAATTTCTGCTCTTTCGTCATCACCCACGGCGCTTTCGAGCTCACAGCCATCGTGCTGGCGGGCGCGGCGGGCCTGCGCCTGGGTTACGCGCTCATCGCGCCGGGCCGGCACACACGGCTGGAGGCGCTGCGTCTGGCGGCCCGCCATGCCATCGTGGTGGTCTATGGCGTCATCGGCCTGCTGCTGATCGCCGCAGCCGTCGAGGCCTTCTGGTCTTCGGCGCGCTGGGTCACCCCCGCCGTGAAATACGGCGCGGGCGCGGCCTGCTGGGCCCTGGTGCTGGCCTACCTGGGCTGGCAGGGCCGGCCGCGCGTCGATGCGCCTCTGAACGAAGGGCAGCGCCATGCAGGTTGATGCGCTGGCCGTCGCGCTGCGGCCGCGGCCCATGGCCGAGGCCGCCGACCTGGGCGTCGCATTGGTGCGCCATCATGCCGGCTCCATCTGGCGGACTTTCCTGCCCATGTATGTGGTGGTGATCGTGCTGGTGCTGTGCACCATCGAGTTCGCCTACTGGCTGCCCGGCCTGCTGATCTTCTGCCTCAAGCCCTGGTTTGACCGCAGCCTGCTGTTCATACTCTCGCGCGCCGTTTTCGGCCAGTCCACACGCTGGAAGGATCTCTGGGAACACCGCGCCCAGGTGTGGGGCGGGCAATTGCTGCGCACGCTGCTGTGGCGGCGGCTGTCGCCCTGGCGCTCGTATACGCAGGCCGTAGACCAGCTCGAGGGCCAGCGCGGCAGCGCCAGGCGCAAGCGGCGCGAACAGTTGCTGCGCGGCCGTCGCGGTGCGGCCACCGGCATGCAGCTGATCTTTTCCAACGTCGAGATCGCCCTGCAGCTCGCCCTTCTCTCCATCCTGTTCTGGTTCGCGCCCGAGGGCAGCCTTTCGGACCTCTGGCGCTGGTTGATCGCCTCCGAGTCCACGATGCAGAGCCTGTGCCTTGCGCTGGTCTATGCCGTTGCCGTCGCCATCGTCGAGCCCTTTTTTGTGGCGGCCGGCTTCGCGATGTACCTGAACCGCCGCGTCGAGCTTGAGGCCTGGGACATCGAACAGGACTTCCGCCGCGCCTTCACGCCCGCAGCGGCAAAGGCCGGGGCATGAGGACAACCACGGCACGCCTTACCTGGCGGCAAGCCGCGGCTTGCCTGGCGGTTGCGACTTGCGCGGCCTGCACTGCATGCGCACCGGCCTGGGCCGACACCCCGCCCGCGGCAACGGGTACGCCGCTCACGCGCGAGCAGGTGCAGTCGGCCGTCGCACGGGTTCGCACCGACCCCAACCTGCCCGGCACCAAAAGCGACAAAACCTTGCGCCTGAAAAACCAGGATGAAAAACCGGAGGACAAAAAGAAGGACCGCGACGGTTTCGCCTGGCTCAAGGACTTTGTGACCAAGGTGTCCGAAGCCGCGCGCCTGCTGGTGTGGGCGCTGGGCGCGCTGGCCCTGGCCTGGCTGGTGATTCGCATACGCCGCTGGGTGCAGGTGCGCGCCGGCGGCGGTCGGCACCGCATGGCGCCGCTGCCCAGCCACATCGGCAGCCTCGACATCCGTCCCGAAAGCCTGCCCGACGACGTGGGCTCCGAGGTTGCCTCGCTATGGCAGCGCGGGCAGCGGCGGCCCGCGCTGTCGCTGCTCTACCGCGGCGCGCTCTCGCGCCTGGTGCACCTGCACGCGGTGCCCATCCGCAATGCCAGCACGGAAGGCGAATGCGTGGTGCTCAGCGAAGGCCGGCTGGCGCCCCTGTCGCTCGAATTTTTTACCCGGCTGGTCTCCGCCTGGCAGCTGGCGGCCTACGGCGGGCGCCTGCCCCCCACGGCCGGTGTGCTGGCGCTGTGCGCCGAATTTGACGCGCGTCTGGGCGCGCCGCAGTCCGGACCGGCCAAGGTGGCACCGTGAAGGACCGGCTCATCCTCATCCTGCTGGGCGTGCTGCTGCTGGCGGGCGGCGCCTGGCTGGTATCGGCCACCGAGTGGGTGGACGTCGACGTCCCCACACCGGCCAAGGGCGAGGCCCTCACCAATCCGCTTTACGCGACCGAAAAACTGCTGGCCGCCCTGGGCTCGCGGGTCGTGCGGCACAAAAGCCTGGACGCTATGCCACCGCCGCAGGCGCGGCTGGTGCTGGTGTCGCGCAACTGGGACCTGTTCCCCGAGCGCGCGCAGCGCCTGCGCGCCTGGGTGATGCAGGGCGGGCACCTGGTCATCCCCGGCTTTCTGGCGCGGCACAAGGCTTTCGAGGACTGGCTGCCCGTCACCGAGGAAAGCGCCATCAGGGCGCAGACGGTCACGCCAACACGGCCCTTCACCAAGGGCGCCAAGGAGGCCGACTGCCGCTCGCTGGAGGAACCCGCTGAAGTCGTGTCCAGCTACGGCGACAGCCGGGCCTACCGCGTCTGCGGCGCCTACTTCAGTCCGCAATACCTGCCGGCGGACCGGCAGGCCGCGCCCCTGTGGTCGCTGCGCGGCACGGCCGGCACCGAGGCCGTGCGCATGCAGGTCGGCCGGGGCACGGTCACCGTGCTCGGCGGCTGGGGCATGCTGAGCAACAACAACCTGCTGCGCGCGGACAACGCCCAGGTGGTGGCCGCGGCGCTGCAGGCACGCGCCGGCGCCGAGTTCTGGCTTGTGGCCGAAGAGGCCCGGGAACCCTTCGCGTCCTGGCTCTGGCACCAGGCCTGGGCGGCATTGCTGCTGGGCCTGCTGGCGCTGTCCCTGGCCCTGTGGCGCGCCGGCGTTCGCTTCGGGCCGCTGGCGCCATCCGCCCCCTCGCACCGGCGCTCCATGGCCGAGCAGGTCCGCGGCACCGCGCGCTTCCTGCACATGCACGGGCCGAAAGCCCTGCACGCGGCCCAGCTTCGCGCGCTGCATGCGTCGGCTGCGCGGCAGGTCCCACGGTTTTCGCAACTGGCCCCCGCGCAGCGCACCCAGGAGATCGCGCGCGCCACCGGCCTGGATACGCTCGCGCTCGAACGCGCGCAAGCCGACAGGTCGCGCAACCGCGGCGTGCTGGCCGCCGACCTCGAGTTGCTGGAAACCGCGCGCCGGCGGCTCGATGCGCGCGAACCCGTCAACACACCCGTTTCCTCCGCCGCCTGATCCTCTCCTTGCCATCCTTACCCTGAACCCGAGAAACCACCATGTCATCAATTCCCAACGACGAACTGATACGCGCGGCCGAATGGCTGCAGACCCTGCGCCACGAAGTCGGCAAGGCCGTGGTCGGCCAGAAGGAAGCCGTCGACCAGACCCTGGTGGCGCTGGTCGCGTCCGGCCACGTGCTGATCGAGGGTGTGCCCGGGCTCGGCAAAACGCTGCTGGCGCGGGCGCTGGCCCAGGCCATGAGCCTGCGCTATGCGCGCGTGCAGTTCACGCCCGACCTGATGCCCTCGGACATCACCGGCCACTCGGTGCTGGACCCTTCGACACGCGGCGAATCCGGCATAGGCACGCTGCGCGTGCACCAGGGGCCGGTCTTCACGCATTTGCTGCTGGCCGATGAAATCAACCGCGCACCGGCCAAGACCCAGAGCGCCCTGCTCGAGGTGATGCAGGAATACCAGGTCACGCTGGAAGGCAGGGCGATGCCTCTGCCGCGCCCCTTCATGGTGATGGCCACGCAAAACCCGATAGACACCGAAGGCACCTACCCCTTGCCCGAGGCGCAGCTGGACCGCTTCCTGCTCAAGATCAATATCGCCTTCCCCAGCCATGCTGAGGAAAAAGCCGTGGTGCAGCTCACCACCGGCCAGCGTGCCGGCAACCAGTTGCCGCTGGACGCGGTCAGGCCCTGCCTGGACGACGTGCAAGTGCTGGAACTGCAGCGCCTGGCCAGCCTGGTGCAGGCGCATGAGCAGGTGGTCGACTACGCGGTTCGTATCGCCCGCGCCACGCGCGACTGGCCCGGCCTTTCGTCCGGCGCCGGGCCGCGCGGCACCATGGCGCTGGTGCGCGCCGCGCGCGCCGGCGCGCTCATGGACGGGCGCGACTTCATCACCCCCGACGACGTGGCACGCCAGACTTTGCCGGCCCTGCGCCACCGCGTGATGATTTCGCCCGACGCGCAGCTCGAAGGCCTGAGTGTGGATGACCTGCTGCGCAGCGCGCAAGGCAGCGTGCAGGCGCCCCGCCTCTGAGACCGGCCTGGATGCGCTGGCTGGTCATTCCTACGGCAGGCACGGTCAAGGCATTGGCCGGCATGGCCCTGGCCGCCTGCCTGGCCCTGCTCGCGGGGCTGCCGGTAGACACCGTGGCCATGCTGGCGGGAGCTGTGCTGCTGCCGGCGCTGGCGTGGGCGCTATTTGACCTCCGGCGCAGCCTGCGCCTGTGGCGCCAGGCACCGCTGCGTATGGAGCGAAGCCTGCCCGGCGCCTTTTCGCTGGGCGTGCCCACCGTGCTCACGCTGGTGCTGGTCAATGAAGGCCCGCTGGCCTGGGCCGTGACCGTGTTCGACGAGGTCGACCCGCGCTTTGCTTTTGAAGGCTTGCCACAAACCCTAACCCTGCCGCCGGCTTCGCGCGCGGAGCTGCGCTACACGGTGACCGCGCGTGAGCGCGGCGTGGCCCTCTTCGGCACGACCCAGTTGCGCTGGCGCAGCCGCGGCGGCTGCTTCGAAGTGCAACAGCCGCTGGGGCAGCCCGGCAAGCTGCGCGTGTACCCCAACTTCGCCGCGCTGGCGCGCTATGCCTGGCTTTCCGGCGACAGGCGCCTGGCGCAGATCGGCATCAAGACCTATGTGCAGCGCGGACTCGGCACTGACTTCCGCCAGCTGGCCGACTACAAGACCGGCGATTCGCTGCGCCACATCGACTGGAAGGCCACGCTGCGCCACCAGCGGCCCATCGTGCGCGAATTCCAGGACGACCGCGACCAGTGCGTGTTCTTCCTGCTCGACTGCGGCCGCCGCATGCGGGCCGACGAAGCCGGGCCGGAACAGGACGGCCAGGGCAGCAGCCATTTCGACGAAGCGCTCAACGCGCTGATGCTGCTGAGTTATGTGGCACTCAAGGAGGGCGACGAGGTCGGCGCAATGACCTTCGGCGGCCTGCCCGGGCAGCGCCGCGATTTCGCGCCGCGCAAGGGCGCGGCCACGCTCAACGCCCTGATGAACCGCCTGCACGACATCCAGCCCGGCGCCATGCATTCGGACTACCTGCTGGCCGCGCAGGAGCTGCTGCGCGTGCAGCGCCGGCGCGCGCTGGTCATCGTGCTCACCAACTTCCGCGACGAAGACGCCGCCGAGCTGCGCCCGGCGATCAAGCTGCTGCGCCGCCAGCACCTGGTGCTGGTCGCCAGCCTGCGCGAACGCGTGCTGGGCCGCATCGCAGGCCAGGCGCTGTCCACCCCGGCGGATGCGGTGGATGTGGCCGCCGCGCACCTGTTCGCGCAGTCGCGGCGCGACGCCTTTGCCCGCGTGGTCGGCCAGGACCCGCTCTCGATGGATGTGGAGCCGGCGCAGCTGGCTGTCTCGCTGGTCAACCGCTACCACGCGGTCAAGCGCGCCGGCTTGTTGTAAGAACCTGTTCACGGTCTCAACGGGGCCGCGTTTCCAAGGGTTCCGCAAGACCCCGGCAACGGTTATCCTTCGGGTCTCAATAACAGGAGGGATGAGATGTCAGAAGCAGTGAATCCTTATGCCGCGCCACGTGCGGCTGTCGCCGATGTCTATGAAGACGAAACAGGCACACAACCCGTCAAATGGTTCTCCGCCAAGGGACGCGTCGGGCGCCTGCGCTACCTGGCCCGCACTTTTGTGGGCTACCTGCTTTTGCTCGCCGGCGTCTTCGGGCTCAGTGTGGTAGCGGGCCTTACCGGCGCCGGGGCCGCAGTGGGCGGCGTGATTGGTTTCCTGGCCGTGATCCCCTACTTCCTGTTCCTCATCCTGCTGACCATACAGCGCAGCCACGACATGGGATGGACCGGCTGGACGGCCATCCTGGCCTTCATCCCTCTGGTGGGACTGGTCTGGATCTTCAACCCCGGGACCCGGGGCGGCAACCGCTTCGGCGCACCGCCGCCACCCAACTCCACAATGGTCAAGGTTGGCGCCCTGATGTTTCCCCTCATCATGGTCATCGGCATCATCGCCGCCATCGCCTTGCCGGCTTACCAGGGGTATATGCAGCGTGCCAAGGCAGCCAAGGCGCCCCAGGTGATCAAACCTTAACCGTTCAAGCGTTGAAACCCCGGAACCTGCCCATGACCTGGGCAGGTTTTTTTATATCTGCGCGGCGCGTTTGTAGGCCTGCGCTGCGGCGGCTTCGTCCTCACGCTGCTCGGCCAGCACGGCCAGGGCGCGCCAGGCATTGCGGTGCAGCGTCACGTCCTGCAGGGCCGGTGCGGCCTGGGTCAGCAGCTGGCGGGCCTTGCCCCAGAGCTGGCGGTTCAGGCAGGCCATGCCCGCCAGGTACTGCAGGTTGGCGTCGCGGGGCCGGCTCAGTTGCGCCGTCTCGATGCGCGCCAGCCAGGTCGCATCCAGCGAATCCAGGCCGGCTTCAAGCACCGTGATCAGCTTGATGCGCAGGTTCTCGCCGATTTCCGAGCGCGGCTGCATCATGGTGTCCCAGACCTGCAGCAGCCAGGTGCGCGCCATTTCCGGGTCACCGTGCAGCGCCATCAGTCGCGAGGCGGCGTGCACCACCAGCTCGGGCATGGCGCGCTCGCTTTCATCGAGTGAAAACCAGGCCTGCTGCAGTTGCGCCGGGTCGTGCGCGTCGTTGAGCAGCTCCAGCGCCAGACCGCGAACAATGCTTTGCGCCGCCGCTTGCGAAAACGCGCGGTGCTTGGCCAGCAGGCGCGCGGTTTCCAGCGCCTGCGAGGTCTGCCGCGCCTGTCGCGAAGCACGCAGCTTCATGCGCAGCGCGAGCGTGCGGCGCGATGCGCCCTGCGGCAGCTGGGCCAGCCAGTCAAGCGCGGCACCGGCGTCGCGGTCGTCCAGCGCCCAGCGCGCCGCGCGGAACTGCACGCCCTCGCGCACCTCCTGCGCGTGGCGCGGCGCCGAGCTCTTCAGCGCCTGATGCAGGTGCTGGTCGCGCAGGCCCTTGTTCTGCAGCGATTGCGCGGCCTCGGCCACCAGCAGATGGGCCAGTGAGCGCAACTGGTTGCCGCGGCTGGAGCTGTGGCCGGTCACCTGGGTATAGTCGTCGGCCAGCGGGCGCAGGCTTTTTTCCTGCGCCAACGCGTTTTGCGCCGACTTGGTCGAGCGCAGGTAGCGCCCGGCCAGCAGGTGGGCCAGCGCATCCATGAGCGCGCCGTACATGGCGCGCTCTTTCTGCTGGGCGCGCCAGCGCCGGGCCTCGGCCGGCAGCGAGAACACCGCCGACACCGCGCGCAAGGCCAGGTAGAGCACAAAGAACAGGGCGGCCAGCAGCATCACCATCAGGTTGAAGGAGATGTCGACCCGGTGCGGCGGCCAGAAAATGGTCACCACCGCCTGGTTGTTGCCCGCGAACAGCGCCACGGCAACCGCCACGCCAAAAAGGGCCAGTAGCCAGAGGGCGGCGCGCATGCGTGTGTCTGCCTTTACGAAATATCAGCGGCCTGCGGCCGCCGTGGCCAGTGCGGCCATGGTTTCATCAAGGCGCGGCAGCTCACTGGTCTTGAGCTGGCCCTGCACCTGGGCCAGCAACTGGGCCGCGGCCTGGGTCTTGCGCGAGGAGGCATCGAAGTACTTGCCCAGCCAGGTGCTGGCGCTGGCGAGGTCGGCGCGCACCGAATCGGTCTGGCGCGACAGCAGGGCCAGGCGCGCATTGAGCAGGCGCAGCTTGAGGTTTTCGCGCAGGAAGAAGGACTGCTCGGGCGACAGCAGCGCCGCCTCGGGCTGCTCGATACGGCTCACGCGCAGCAGCTTGTTCGCCTCTTCGCGCAGGTTGTCCAGCGTGCGCTGCGACCAGGCGCTGAATGAAAGTTTGTCGAACATGCCCGTGGAAGACTTGTCGGCCGCCGGTGCGCTGGCACGCGCGGCGGGTGCGGGCGCCGCTGCGGCCGGCGCAGCGCGCTGGGAACCGGTGGCCACCATGGCGTTGGCCACCGGCAGGTCGTCGGCCATGCGGGCCAGCTCGTCGAGCTTGAGCATCAGCACCGGCACGTCGGTCAACGTCGCGGCCTTGATGCGGTCCATGTCGCGGGCGATGGCGCGTTGCAAGGGATTCAGGCGCGGCTGGGCGGCGCGCTGCAGGCGCTGGTCGGCCGACTTGAGCGCGGCCAACAGCGGTTCTGCGCTGCCGGTGAGCTGGGCCTGCTGCTGCGCCAGGCGCAAGGCGGATTCAACGTCCACCACCAGGTTTTCATCGCGCGAACGCGACAGGCTTTGCATGAGTTCTTCCAGCTGGCTGCGCTGCAGGCTGACTTCGCTGATGCGGGTTTCCTGGATGGCCAGGCGGCCGGAGAGTTCGCGCGTGGCCTCCTGGGCCTGGCGGGCCAGCGTGCGCGCTTCGATCGCTTGTGCACCGGAATCGATGCTGCGGCGGGCCAGCTCTTCCTGGATATTGCCGAGCTTTTGCCACAGCAGGCCGCTGGCCAGCAGGCCGCCGGCGGCCAGCGCGGCCACCAGAATGGCCCACTTGCGCGGCACCAGCCAGGCCTCGGGCATGGCGACGGGCGGCTCGGCCACCACCAGCGCGCGCTCCAGTACAGGCTCGTTGTCGGGCGTGGAAGGGGTGGGCTGGGCTATGTGGGGATCGCTCATGGATGAACAGATTCTATCGAGGCCAATGTGACCTTGATGTCAGCCAGGGCCGGGCGTGACGCCGCAACAACACCCCAACCGGCGGCCCGAACGGCTTCTTCAATTCGCGGATGGGTGGCCACGGCACGGGCGCTTCGCCAGTCGACACCGGCCAGCGCCGGCTGGCGCAGGAGGTTGGCCAGTGCTTCCGAGCTGCTGAACAGCCATACCGAGCCGTCCTGGCTGGCGGCGCGGGCGCGAGCTATCTGTTCCGCGCTGAGCTGCGGCGCGCGGCGCTGGTACACGGCGACAAAATCCACCTGCGCACCGGCGGCCTCCCACTGGCGGGCGATCCAGTCGCGGCCGGATGAGGCTCCGCCGCCCGCGGCATCCGGGCTTTCGCCCCGCACCACCAGGACGCGCTTTCCCTTCCAGTCGCGCTGCCCGACCACAGCCCACAGGGCTTCCGAATCAAATTGTTCGGCCTGCGCGGCAGGCGCATCGACCTGCGCGGCCGGCACACCCGCGGCCAGCAAGGCCGCTACGGTGCCGGGGCCGGGCGCCATCAGGCGCAAGGACGGAGGCAAGCTGCTTGCGACCAGCCCCTTGAAAAAATACGCCACCGCATTGCCGCTCACAAACATGCAGGCCGCATAGTCGCCCAGCTTCTGCCGCGCCTGCGCCAGCCCGCCGGTGTCGGACGCGGGCGCGATCTCGATCAAGGGCAGCGCTTCGGCCGCAAAGCCGGCTTGCCCCAGTTGCTGGACCCACTGCTGCGCGTCCTCCGCGGGGCGCGTCACGATGACGCGGGTCGCACCGGCCGCCACCGGCATTCGTGGCATCAGGGCTGGCCCTTGCCGGCCCATACGGCGCCGCCGGCGCGCAATTGCGCCGCCACGGCTTCGCCCAGGGCCTCGGCCTCGGTGAAATTGCGCACGGGGGCGCTCTGCCCGACCCGCACCAGCGGCGTCAGCGGGCCGGCCGCGGCCGAAGGCGCCTCGGCCGTGGCCGGGTCGCCCCAGGCGGCCTTGAGTTCCATGGTTTCACCTGCCGCCACGCCTTGCGTGAAGGCTGCCAGCGGCATGGAGCAGCTGCCGCCCATGGCGCGCGACACCGTGCGCTCGGCCGTCACCGCAAGCCAGGTCGGCATGTGCGCCAGCGTGGCCAGCGCGGCCAGCAGGTCGGCGCGATCGGCGCGCACTTCAATGCCGAGCGCGCCCTGCCCTGCGGCGGGCAGCATCTGGGCGGGTTCAAAGGTGGCGCGTATGCGCGACTCCAGGCCCAAGCGCTTGAGGCCGGCGGCCGCCAGCACGATGGCCTGGTACTGGCCCTCATCAAGCTTGCGCAAACGCGTGTCCAGGTTGCCGCGCAGCGGCTGTATCACGAGGTCGGGCCGCAAGGCCTTGAGCAGCACCAGCCGGCGCAGGCTGGAAGTGCCCACCACCGCGCCCTGCGGCAGATCGGCCAGGCTGGCGAACTGGTTGGACACAAAGGCGTCGCGCGGGTCCTCGCGCTCCAGCACACAGGCCAGCGCGAAGCCTTCGGGCAGGTCCATGGGCACGTCCTTGAGCGAATGCACGGCCAGGTCGGCCCGGCCCTCGCTGAGCGCCACTTCAAGCTCCTTGACGAACAGGCCCTTGCCGCCGACCTTGCTCAGCGAACGGTCCAGGATCTGGTCGCCCTGGGTGGTCATGCCCAGCAGCTCGACCTGCCAGCCCAGGCGTGCCTGCAGCAGCGCCTTCACATGCTCGGCCTGCCACATCGCCAGGCGGCTCTCGCGCGTGGCGATGACCACCTTCTTGACGGCATTCGGGGAAGATTGGGACGCTGCGGACACTCGTAACCTGTTTGTAATGCGGGAAGGGAAGTGAATGCTAGCATGCGGGGTTAAGAACCTGTTTACGACCTAAGTGAGGCCGCGTTGGGGTGCAATCGGGATGAGTGGGCCGACCAGGAACGCCGCATGGGCTCATGCCCATGCAAGGGCTTGGGTGGCTCAATCGCCCGATTTCACCCCAACCCGGAGGGCAAGCGCCTTCTCGGGCGGTCTGCGGCGTTGCGGCGCTAGCCCATAGCCGTGCTATGGGCGTCGCACCGCGCCTTGCATCCCATCCCGAGATGGTGCTTGCGCGGCCCCACTTAGATCGTAAACAGGTTCTAGAGGCTAAATAACTATAGGGTAGAGATGGTCACTTCCGCGCGCGCCAAGAAGCTACAACAACACGCCAGTGAGGGCGCCGCGGCGCCGGCACCCAAGGCGACAAGCCGGTCCCGGGACAACGAACGACCGCTGGTCGAAGACATACGCCTGCTGGGCCGCATCCTGGGCGACGTGATCCGCGAGCAGGAAGGCCTGGCCGCCTACGAGCTGATCGAGCAGGTGCGCAAGCTCTCCGTCGCCTTCCGCCGCGACGCCGACCAGGAAGCCGACAAGGCCCTCAAAAAGCTGCTCAAGGGCCTCTCGGGCGACCAGACGGTCAGCGTGATACGCGCCTTCACCTATTTCAGCCACCTGGCCAACCTGGCCGAAGACCGCCACCACATCCGCCGCCGCGCCGTGCACGAGCGCGCGGGCGACACCCAGGAGGGCAGCATCGACGTGGCGCTGGCCCGCCTGCGCTGGGCCGGCATCTCGACCCGCACGATCTCGAACACGCTGGCGCACAGCTTTGTCTCGCCTGTGCTGACCGCCCACCCCACCGAAGTGCAGCGCAAAAGCATCCTGGATGCCGAGCGCGACATCGCCCAGCTGCTGACCGCGCGCGACGACATCAAGGCGCTGGCTTTGGCCCACAACGCCGCCAAGGACGCGCTCACGCCGCGCGAGCTGGCCGCCAACGAAGCGCAATTGCGCGCCCGCGTGATGCAGCTGTGGCAAACCCGCCTGCTGCGCTTTTCCAAGCTCACGGTGGCCGACGAGATCGAGAACGCGCTGAGCTATTACGAAGCCACTTTCCTGCGCGAGATTCCCAAGCTGTATGCCAACCTCGAGCGCGAACTCGGCAACCAGCCGGTACACAGTTTCCTGCGCATGGGCCAGTGGATTGGCGGCGACCGCGACGGCAACCCCAATGTCAGCGCCGACACCCTCAACTACGCACTGGGCCGGCAGGCCGAGGTGGCGCTGCGCCACTACCTGACCGAAGTCCACTACCTGGGCAGCGAGCTTTCGCTGTCCGCCATGCTGGTCGATTTCAGCCCCGAGATGCGCGCCCTCGCCGAAAGCTCGCCCGACACCAGCGAGCACCGCAAGGACGAGCCCTACCGCCGCGCCCTCACCGGCATGTATGCACGCCTGGCCGCCACACTGAAAGACCTCACCGGCGGCGATGCCGCGCGCCACGCCGTCGCGCCGCAGAACGCCTACCTGAAGTCCGAAGATTTCCTGGCCGACCTGCGCACCATTGAGGCTTCGCTCAAGGCCCACCACGGCGAAGCGCTGATCGCCCAGCGCCTTCACCCGCTGATACGCGCGGTCGAGGTCTTCGGCTTTCACCTGGCCACGGTTGATTTGCGCCAGAGCTCCGACAAGCATGAAGAAGTAGTGGCCGAGCTGCTGGCCGTCGCGCGCATAGAGCCGAATTACGCCAAGCTCGACGAAGCCGCCAAGCGCAAGCTGCTGGTGGGCCTGCTCAACGACGCGCGGCCGCTGCGCGTGGTCGGCAGCGACTACTCGGCCCATGCGCAAAGCGAACTCGCGATCTTCGAAGCCGCCCGGACCGCGCGCGCCCGCTTCGGCAAAGAGGCGATACGCCACTACATCATCAGCCACACCGAAACCGTCAGCGACCTGCTCGAAGTGCTGCTGCTGCAAAAGGAAGTCGGCCTGATGCACGGCACCCTCGATGGCATAGCCCCCACGCTCGGCACTGGCGTGTCCTCGCTGCCCCCCAAGGGGGCGCAGGCTGGCTTGGGGCGGCCCGGCGCGGCGCCTGGCGCCACCACCGACCTCATCGTGGTGCCGCTTTTTGAAACTATTGAAGACCTGCGCAATGCCGCGCCGATCATGCGCGAGTTCTATGCCCTGCCAGGCGTTGCCCAGCTGGTCAAGCGCAGCGGCGCCGAGCAGGACATCATGCTCGGCTACTCCGACAGCAACAAGGACGGCGGCATCTTCACCAGTAACTGGGAGTTGTATCGCGCCGAAATTGCCCTGGTCGATCTGTTCGACGAATTGGCCAACTCACACAATATCCAGCTGCGCATGTTCCATGGCCGCGGCGGCACCGTGGGCCGCGGCGGCGGCCCCAGCTACCAGGCCATCCTGGCGCAGCCGCCGGGCACGGTGCGAGGGCAGATTCGCCTGACCGAACAGGGCGAGGTCATAGGCTCCAAATACGCCAACCCCGAAATCGGCCGCCGCAACCTAGAAACCCTGGTCGCCGCCACGCTGGAAGCCACGCTGCTGCAGCCCACCAAGCCCGCAACCAAGGCCTTCCTGCAGGCCGCCGCCGAACTCTCGGAAGCCAGCATGGCGGCCTACCGTTCGCTGGTGTATGACACCCCGGGCTTTACCGACTATTTCTTCAGCACCACCCCGCTGCGCGAAATCGCCGAACTCAATATCGGCTCGCGCCCGGCTTCCCGCAAAGCCTCGCAAAGAATCGAAGACCTGCGCGCCATCCCCTGGGGCTTCAGCTGGGGCCAGTGCCGCCTCACCCTGCCCGGCTGGTACGGCTTCGGTTCGGCCATCGCGCAGATGCTGAACCAGGGCGGCACCCCCGCCGCGCGCAAAGAGGCCATCGCGCTGCTGCAGAAGATGTACAAACAGTGGCCCTTCTTTCGCACCCTGCTCAGCAACATGGACATGGTGCTCGCCAAGAGCGACCTCGCGCTGGCCTCGCGTTACGCCGAACTCATGGGCGACGCGCGCCTGCGCAAAAAGATCTTCAGCGCCATCGAAGCCGAATGGCACCTCACGGCAGACGCGCTGGCCCTGATCACCGGCGAAAAACAGCGCCTGGCCGGTAATGCCGCGCTGCAACGTTCCATACGCCATCGCTTCCCTTACATCGACCCGCTGCACCATTTGCAGGTTGAGCTGGTACGGCGCTACCGCGAGGGCCAAGCGGACCAGCGGGTGCAAACGGGTATACATATTTCGATCAACGGGATTGCGGCAGGTTTGCGCAACACGGGTTAAACCAGCCGGGGAACAGGCGGACAGGACCCGGTTCAGGCCGCGCACCGCCGGGTAATCATTACCGCTGTAGGCGGTGTCCTAGACAAACTCCAGCGTCTTCCGATGGCCTCGGCCGGCATCCCTTTCTAGGATAGGGAGAGCACGGCGCGATGCGGCATTCCGCGTCGCCGTGCTCCCCACACCCGGAGCGCAAAATCATGACCACACTGGAGATCATGGCCGACAGGCCGTCGGCCATTCATAGCGATTTTGTTTCCACCGACGCCGCGGACCTGGCGTCGCATATGGATCAGTGTGCACACTCGCGCGGCCGCTTCTTCATGTTCCAGACCGGGCTGCAATCCGCGCACTCGGCACTCTCTCCCCGCATCGTGACGGTCGCGCTCAGCGTGGCGGTCTGCCTCGGCCTGCTGGCGCTAGCCTGAGCGCGTGGCTACCGCTGTCATCGAGCGGCTGGACACCTTAAGCGCCTACGCCCGGCAGCTCCTGGCCGGCGGCCGCAGCGACATACAGCAACCCATACGCGCCGAACTGTTCGGCGCCCAGCGTTTTGAGGAACACGGCCGCAGCCTGGCCGCCGCGCAAGCCGTGCTGCCCGCCGGCAGCAACCCTAGCGGACCGACATTTTTTCCGCGCGTACAGGAAAACATCGCCGCCATCCGCCTGGCCTACGACTACATCGCGTTGACCTCGCGCAGCGGCCACTACGTCACGCCGGCTGCCGAATGGCTGCTCGACAACTTCCACCTGGTCGAAGCCCAGCTGCAGCAGATCCAGGACGGCGTGCCGCACCGCTACTACGCCGACCTGCCCAAGCTGGCCGATAAGCCGCTGCAAGGCCTGCCGCGCGTCTACGGCATCGCCTGGGCCTATGTGGCGCACACCGACAGCGTGCTGGACCCGGTGCTGTTCACGGCTTTCCTGCATGCCTACCAGGAAGTCAGCGAGCTCAACCTGGGCGAGCTCTGGGCGCTGCCCACCACCCTGCGCGTGGTCCTGCTGGAGAACCTGCGCCGCATGGCCGACCGCATCGCGTGGAACAAAGTCGCGCGGGAAGTAGCCCACGCCGCCTGGGACAAGGCCGAGGCGCTGAGCCTGCGCGAGCTCGACGAGCTGCTGGCCGTCATGCGGACCCACGGCCTGGAGCGCAGCTACCTGACCCAGCTCTGGCAACGCCTCCCGGCCGGCCACCCCGAACCCGGCGCGCCGGCGCCCTTGCCGCTGGTGCGCTGGGCCGCCGAACACTGCACCGACGCCCTGGCCATGATCGGCGAAGGCCAGACCGCGCAGGTGGCCGCCAACCTCACGGTCAGCAACATCATCACCACCCTTCGGCTGATAGGACAGGTCGAATGGGCTGAGCTGATCGAACCCGTCAGCCATTCGCTGCAGGTGCTGCGCCGGTTGCCGAGTTTTTCCCGCGAAAGCGAGATCACGCGCCAGCAGATCACGCGCGCCATGGAAAGGATGGCGCAGCAGGCCGGCAAATCCGAGCGCGCCGTCGCCGAAGCCGTGCTGGCCGCCGCGCACCAGCCCGACAACTCCCCGGTGGCGCGCACCGCCGGCTATTACCTGATAGGCCCGGGCCGCCCGCTGCTGGAAGCCGCGCTGTTCCCCTCCACCGGCCCGCGCAAGCCCCTGCCGGCCTCCGGGCCGCCCCGGGCCTGGCGCCTACCGCTGTTCGCCGCGGCGTGGGCCGCCGGTACCGCTGCCGCGCTGGCCTGGGCGGCGCACCCGCTGTCCGGCTTGCCGGCGTCCGCATGGCTCGCGGTGCTCCTGATGGCATGGCCGGCATCCGAGGCCGTCGTCGCACTGATGCACCGGCTGATTGCGGAGTCCACCCGCATACAGCCGCTGGCACGCCTGGACTTCAGCGCCGGCATTCCGGAGGAACACCGCGTGCTGGTGGTGATCCCCTGCATGCTCACCTCGACGGCGGCCAATGCCGAACTCGCGCACCGCCTGCAACTGCACTGGCTGGCCTGCCGCGAAGCGAACGCGCAATTCGCGCTGCTCAGCGACTGGACCGATGCCGAGACCGAGAGCACACCCGGCGACCAGGCCTTGCTCGACGACGCGCGGGACCGGCTGCGCGCCCTCAACGCGAACTACCCGGCGGCCCCAGGACAGCCAGATCGCTTTGTGCTGCTGCATCGCCCGCGAAGCTGGTCGCCTACAGAGCGCCGCTGGATAGGCTGGGAACGCAAGCGCGGCAAGCTTGAGATGCTGCTGCGGCACCTGGCCGGGCATTCGGCCTTCCCTTTCATGCAGGCAGCCGATCCCGTGCGGCTGGCCGAGGGCACGCGTTATGTGCTGACCCTGGACAGCGATACCGGCCTGCCGGCCGGCGTGCTGCGCGAACTCGTGGCCATCGCCGCCCACCCGCTCAACACGCCGCACGTTGACCGCGAGAGCCGGCGCGTTACCGCAGGCTACGGCATCCTGCAGCCGCGCGTGGCCACGCCGCTGCCAGCGCACCGCAAGCGCTCGCCCTTTCACACCCTGTTCGCCGGCCAGCGCGGGCTGGACCCTTACAGCAGCGGCACCTCCGACCTCTACCAGGACGTCTTCGGCATGGGCAATTTCACCGGCAAGGGGCTGCTGCACGTGCAAGCCGTGCACGCCGTGCTGGACCAGCGCCTGCCCGAAGGCGCGATCCTGAGCCATGACCTGCTCGAAGGCAGCATCGCGCGCTGCGGCTATGCCGGTGACGTGGTGCTGATGGAAGACCAGCCGCACCATGCCGGCGTGGCCGCCTCGCGCGTGCACCGCTGGACGCGCGGCGACTGGCAACTGCTGCCGTTGATGCTTCGCGCCAAAACCTTCGGCATCGACGCCCTGGGTCTGTGGCGCATGGCCGACAACCTGCGCCGCTCGCTGGTGGCGCCGGCCTGCTTCGCGCTGCTGGCCTGGGTGATTTTCACCAGCGCGCTGCCGCTGGGCACGGCGATCGCCTTCACCCTCCTCGCCTTCCTGGCGGGCCCGCTGTTGGGGGCGCTCGCCGGCCTGGTGCCCACCCGGCGCGGCATCGCCTGGCTGCATTTTTTTGACGTCGGCATGCGCGAGGTGGGGCGCGCCCTGGCGCAGGCGGCCTGGCAGTTCAGCCAACTCGCAGCGCAGGCCGTATTGCTGCTGGATGCGATCACGCGGGCGCTCTGGCGCATGGCCGCCAGCCGCCGGCGCCTGTTGCAATGGACCACCGCCGACCAGGCCCAAGCCCAGGCCCGCTACACGCTGGGTGCCTTTGTGCGCGCGAATGCTGGCGTGTCCGCGCTATGCCTGGCGCTCGCCGTGGCCGCCTGCTGGAGTCCCCACCCATTCACCGGTCCCGCGCTGTTCCTGCTGTGGGCCCTGGCCCCCTTGGTGGCCTGGTGGGGCAGCCAGCCCGGCGCCACTGGCCCGCACACCGCGCCCGAAGCCGCGGACCGCGACTACCTGTTCAAACTGGCGCACCAGGCCTGGCTTTTCTTCGAGCGCGTCGTCAGCCCTGAAGACCACCACCTGCCCCCCGACAACCTGCAGATGGAGCCCGAGCCCACGCTGGCCCATCGCACCTCGCCCACCAACATCGGCCTGTACATGATGGCCGTGGCCTGCGCGCGCGAGTTCGGCTGGATATCCACCGGCGAGATGGCCGCGCGCCTGGCCGCCACCCTGGAGACCGTGGAGGCCCTGCCCAAACACAATGGCCACCTGCTCAACTGGTATGAAACCCGCACGCTGCAAGTGCTGCCGCCGGCCTACGTCTCCACCGTCGACAGCGGCAACTTCGCAGGCCATCTGCTGGCGGTCGCACAAAACTGCCGGAATCTGTTGGCCTCAGCGCGTGCCGCTTCGCGCACCGCACCGCTCCCCGAGGGCGCCGTTGAAGAAGCCTTGACCGCGGACCAGGCGACAAACCTGGTGCATATCGCCGAGCGCTGCGAGCGCCTGTGCATGGCCATGGACTTCAGCGGCCTTTACAGCGCCAAGCGCCACCTGTTCCACATCGGCCTGCGCGTGCACGAGCAGGCGCTGGACGCGAGCTACTACGACCTGATCGCCTCCGAAGCGCGCCTGACCAGCTTCCTGGCCATCGCCAAGGGCGACGTGCCGCGCCGCCACTGGCTGGCGCTGGGCCGCGCCTTCCTGACGGTGGGCGTCACGCCGGGCCTGAAGTCCTGGTCCGGCTCGATGTTCGAATACCTGATGCCCTCGCTGGTCATGAGCGAGCCCGACGAGGGCCTGTTGCACGTCTCGGGCCTGGCCGCAGTGAAAGAGCAGCAGGCCTACGGCGCCGCCCAGGGTTTGCCATGGGGTGTTTCGGAATCGGCCTATTTCGCGCAGGACCACACGCTGGCCTACCAGTATTCGCCCTTCGGCGTGCCGCGCCTGGCCCTGCGCCGCACGCCACCGACCGACCGCGTGGTCGCCCCCTACGCCACCATCATGGCCGCCCAGTTCATGCCGCGCGAAGCAGCGGCCAACCTTCGCCAGCTCGAACAATGGGGCGCGCGCGGCGAGTATGGTTTTGTCGACGCGCTGGACTTCACCGTCGCGCGCCAGCCCGGCGCGCAGGCCGTGAGCCTGGTCAACACCTTCATGGCGCACCACCAGGGCATGTCGCTGGTGGCGCTGTGCAACGTGCTGTGCGACGAAGCACCGCGCCGCTGGTTCGCCTCAGCGCCGCTGGTGCAGGCCTTTGACTCGCTGCTGCATGAAAAAACCCCGCGCCAGATCATCGAAAGCGCCGACCCGCGCGTGCTGCCCGAGCCCGAGGACGCAGCCCAAGCCCGGCTCTACCACGCGCGCGAAATCGACCCCGCCGCGCCCGGCTGGCAACCGACGCAGCTGCTGTCCAACGGCCGCTACAGCGTGGCGCTACGCGCCAACGGCGCCGGCGTCAGCCGCTGGCGCACCGGCAACAGGAGCTACAACATCACCCGCTGGCGCGACGACCCGCTGCGCGACGCCTGCGGCAGCTTCATCTACCTGCGGCCCGCCGGCGAGGATCGCGCCTCCTCGGTCACGCTGCACCCGGCGCCGCACCCGGACTGGCGCTACCAGGCCACCTTCCTGGCCGACCGCGTGCAGTTCGAGATGGCCAGCGACACCTTGCAGGCGATGGTCACCGTGCTCGTCAGCCCCGAGGACGACACGGAACTGCGCACCATCACCTTGCGCAACCTCTCCGATGCCGAGATGACGCTGGAAGTCATTTCCTGCTTCGAGGCCGTATTGACCGACCCGCGCGCCGATGAGGCGCATCCGGCGTTTTCCAACCTCTTTGTCAAGACGCGCTGGCACCCGCAGTGGCGCGCCCTGCTGCTGTCGCGCAAGGCCCGGCTTCAAGGCGATCCGGCAATGGCGGTGGCGCATTTCCTGGCGGACTCCGAGGCCAACGTCCGCACCATCGACTTCATTTCGGACCGGCGCGCCTTCCTGGGCCGCAATCGGGGGCCGGGCGATCCGGCGCTGCTGCCCGAAGCCCACGGCGAAGGGGGCGTGCCCATCAACGGCCTGGACCCGGTGGCCGGCCTGCGCGTGCGCATACGCATTCCCGCCGGCGGCCTGGCCCGGCTCAGTTTTGCCACTGCCGCCGCGGCCGACAGCGGCGAGCTGGACGCGCGCATCGACAAATACCTGCAGCCCATGCATGTGGAGCGCGCCACCCGCATGGCCGCCACGCTGGCTCAGGTGCGGCTGCGCGACCTCGGCGTGGATCCCGCTGAAAACGCCGCGCTGCAGGACATCAACACCGCGCTGATGTACAGCTGCGCGCGGCCGGCGGCCGGGCGCGGCCTGATCGACCAGCGCCAGCTCTGGCGCTTCGGCCTGTCCGGCGACAAGCCCATCGTGCTGGTGCTGATCCACTCGAGCAACGGCATGGCGCTGGTCCATGCCTTGCTGCGCGCCCAGCCCTGGTGGAGTTTTTGCGGGCTGGCCGCCGACGTGGTGATCCTCAACAGCGAGGCCAATTCCTACCTGATGCCGCTGCAGCGCGACATCCTCGCCTTGCGCGACCGGACGCTGCAGCAGGCCGAGAACAGTTTTCCGCGCAGCGACGTGGGCGGCTTTTTCCTGCTGCGCGAGCAGGACATCCTGCCCTCCGAAAAAGCCGCGCTGACCGGCCTGGCCCGTTTCATCCTTGCGGCCGACGGCCGGCCGCTGGAGCAGCAGGTAGGCGCCCTGCAAGCCCTGGGCGGCGCCCCAAGGCCGGCCGGCGCGGTCCAGGCGCCGCGCAATCCGCGGGCGGCGCGGCCCCCGCAAACACCGCAAGGCCGTTTTGACCCGGACAGCGGCGAATTCCAGTTCGAGGTCGATGCCCTGCACCGCCCGCCGCGCCCCTGGGTCAACGTGATCGCCAACGCCTTCTTCGGCTTCCAGGTTTCGGAAGCCGGCGCCGGCTACACCTGGGCCGGCAACAGCCGGCTGCACCAGCTCACACCCTGGTCCAACGACCCGGTGACGGACCCAAGTTTTGAACACTACCTGCTGCAGGACCTGGACTCGCTCAAGCTGCTGCCGCTGGGCGCCTGCGCTGAATCAGGAACATCCTGCCGGGTGCGCCACGGCCAGGGCTACAGCGTGTTTGAACAGCTGCACGGCGCGCTCAGTGTGGAGGCCACCTGGTTCGCCGACGTCGACGACTCCGTCAAGTGCGTACAGCTGCGCCTGCACAACCGGGGAAGCGATACACGCCGCCTGCGCGCCCTGGCCATGGTGGAGTGGCAGATGGGTGCGGCCCGCCACGAACGCCGCACCGTGCATGCCTGGAGGGCCAAGGACCCTGAACTCCATGCCGTATTCGGCCAGCAGCGCGAAAGCCGCGCCGGCTTCGGCGGCAGTACCGCCTTCCTCGCGCTGACCGGCTTAACGGACGCGGCGCAATGGACAGGCGACCGCAGCGAATTTTTTGACACGGCCGGCCGGTTCGCCGCGCCCGCCGCCCTGGGCCGGAATGCCGCCAACGGCGCCGACCCCTGCGCCGCAGTGGCGGGGGATGTCGCCCTGCAACCTGGCCAAAGCCTCACGCTCGCCTTCCTGCTGGGCCACGCCACCGACGCCCCCGGCGCCGAGCAGCTGGCGCGCACCTGGCAGGGCCGCGACACGGCCGCGGCCCTGGCGCGGGTCAAGGCCTGGTGGGCCGGGCTGCTGGGCAAGGTGCGGGTGCGCACGCCCGACCCACTGTTCAACGCACTGGTCAACCACTGGCTGCTTTACCAGACGCTGGCTTCGCGCCTGTGGTCCAAGGCCGGTTTTTACCAGGCCGGCGGCGCCTTCGGCTTTCGCGACCAGTTGCAGGACGCCATGGCCTTTGCCCTTATCGAACCGGGCCGCCTGCGCCGGCAGATTCTGCTCAACGCTTCGCGCCAGTTCACCGAAGGCGACGTGCAGCATTGGTGGCACGCACCTGGCGGCGAGGGCGTGCGCACGCATTTTTCGGACGACCTGCTGTGGCTGCCCTATGCCTGCGCCTGGTATGTCACGGTGACCGGCGACGCGGCCATCCTCGACGAAGAAGTCGCCTTCATCGACGGCCCGGCGATTCCCGAAGGCGCGGAAGATGCTTACTACGCACCGCAGGCCAGCGCGCAAAGCGCCACGCTGTTCGAGCACTGCGCGCGCACGCTGGACCGCAGCCTGCCCACCGGCGCCCACGGCCTGCCCCTGATGGGCACCGGCGACTGGAACGACGGCATGAACCGCGTCGGCCACGAAGGCCGCGGCGAATCGGTCTGGCTGGCCTGGTTTCTGTGCCGCGTGGTGCAGGACTTCGAGCCGCTGGCCCGCGCACGCGGCGACACCCGCCGCGCCGACACCTGGCTGGCCGCGCGCCAGGGCTGGATCAGCGCGCTGCACAAAGACGGCTGGGACGGCGCCTGGTTCCGCCGCGCGTTTTTTGACAACGGCGCGCCCCTGGGCTCCGCCGCCAACAGCGAATGCCGGATCGACCTCATCGCCCAGGCCTGGGCCGTGCTCTCCGGCGCCTCCAGCGAGGAATACACGAGGCCCGCCATGCAGGCCATGAACGAACAACTGGTCGACCCCGAGGCCGGCCTCTTGCGGCTGCTCACGCCCCCGCTGCAGTACTCGGCCGACAACCCCGGCTACATCCAGGCCTACCCGCCCGGCGTGCGCGAAAACGGCGGCCAGTATTCACACGCCGCAGTATGGGCCATGATGGCCCAGGCCGCCACAGGCGACGCTGAAGCCGCCTGGGAAAGCTTCCAGGCCTTGAGCCCCGCCCACCGCAGCGAACATCCGCTGCGCGGGCCCGTGTACGAACTCGAGCCGTATGTGATGGCCGGCGACATCTATGGCACGGCGCCCTATGTGGGCCGCGGCGGCTGGAGCTGGTACACCGGCTCGGCCGCGTGGCTGCACCGCGCGGCGATGGAAAACATTCTCGGCCTGCGGGTGCAGCAGGGGAAACTCTCGCTGTCGCCGTGTGTGCCCGCGCACTGGCCGTCGTTTGAGATAGACCTTGATGTGCAGGGCCATGCGCTGGCGATCCGCTGGCAGCGAGAGAGCGCGGCGGCGGACAGCAAGTTCCTGGCGGACCATGTGCTCGCGCCAGGGCAGGTGGTCCTGCTGGCGGATTTGCGGGAAGGTGCGCGTTTGCTAGTGCAGGCTGCAAGTTGACGGCGTTGGTCAGGCTGGATGCTACGGCTCCCGGTTTGCAGATTACCATTGCCGCCTGCGTCCACCTCTATCCAGGCTTTCACCATCGACCACCCCGCCATCCTCGCTATTGAAGACCTCAGCTTTCGCTACCCCAACCCACAGGTGGCGCTTTTCGCCAGACTGTCCACAGCCATCCCGCAAGGCGTCACGCTGGTGCAAGGCGGCGATGGGCGAGGCAAGAGCACCCTGCTTCGCCTGATGGCAGGCGCGTTGGCTGCGGATGCGGGGCAGTTGCAGTTAAACGGCGTTTCGTTGAAGGAGCAACCTGAGGCTTATCGCCGGCAGCTCTTCTGGATGGAGCCGCGCAGCACCGACTTCGACCAACTGACACCGCCGCAGTATTTCGAGACCGTTCGTAGCCGCTACCCGGGTTTTGAGACGAATCTGATAGCCCCATTGGTTGAAGGCCTGGGGCTGGAGCCGCACATGGGCAAACAGCTTTTCATGTTGTCCACCGGATCGAAACGCAAGGTATGGCTGGCGGCGGCGTTTGCATCGGGGGCTGCGCTGTTGCTGCTTGACGAACCGTTTGCCGCGCTGGATGCGCCGTCGATTGCCTTTGTCAAAGAGCTTCTTGGTGAGGTGTCAACGCATCCCGGCAGGGCCGTGGTGACAGCTGACTACGCGGCCCCCGCAGGGGTACCGCTGGCCGGCGTGATCGACTTGGGCGACTAAGTACCCGGCCTGAAGGCCTTTGTACTCAAGACCTTATTGTCTTTATCTGCGTAAATCTGCGAAATCTGCGGATGAATTTTTATCCACAGATTTCGCAGATTTACGCAGATTGAAAACAATGCTGAAGCGCCAGCTGCTGCGCCACAAACCCGTCAAAAGCCTGCAGCAGCGGCTGGTACCTGGCGGCATCGCCTTCAAGCTGCGCCAGCGCCGCACAGGTCGCCTCCAGCGTAGACAGCTGGCCCGGCTTGTGGGCCTTGCGGATCAGGTAGCCGGAAGCGGGAACATCTTCAATCGACAGGCGCGGCAAGCTCCGCAGCAGCGGGTTGAGGTGCAGCATTTTTCGGCTCTTGCGCCAGGTCGCGTCCAGCACCACCAGCCGCACATGCGACGTGTCCTTGAGTTGTTCGAGGTCCAGGGCCGGCGCTTCATCATCCTGCGCTGTTGTCGGATACAGCAACACCGTGTAGGCGGGCATTTCGCCTGTCGCCGCGCACAGGCCGGCCTCATCAAACGCTTCCCCCACCAGCATGCGGCTACGCGGCAAGCTCAAATGCAGCAAACGACCGGTGTTCTTGGCATGGCCTGCTTCCATAGGGTGCTGCAGGATCAGCACCTCGGCCTGGTGCGCCACCGGCGTGACCCACCGGCAGATGCAGGCGCTTTGCGGCCGCAGGCACACGGTGCAACTTGCCCGCCTGGCCGGATCAGTCACGGGGGCGGGCGCTGTCCGCGGCCTTGCCGTCCGGCGAATAGGCGTTGCGCAACTGCACGGGCTTGGCCGTCTTGCGCCGCATGCGGATGTTGAGCATTTCGACGGTGACCGAGAAGGCCATGGCGAAATAGACATACCCCTTGGGCACGTGGTGGTCCAGGCCTTCGGCGATCAGCACCACGCCCACCACCACCAGAAAGGACAGGGCCAGCATCTTGATGGTCGGATGGGTGGAGACAAAGCGGCCGATCGCCGGCGCGAACAGCATCATGAGGCCGACTGAGGCAATGACGGCGGCGATCATCACGGCCAGGCTGTCGACCATGCCGACGGCGGTGATGATGGAGTCCAGCGAGAAGATCATGTCGACCAGCATGATCTGCACAATCACGGCCGCGAAGGTGGCCTTGACTGCGGTGGAGGCGTGGCCCTCTTCGCCTTCCATGGACTGGTGGATCTCGCCGGTGCTTTTCCAGATCAGGAACAAGCCGCCGCCGATCAGGATCAGGTCGCGGCCCGAGATTTCCTGCTTGAGCACGGTGAACAGCGGCTCCACCAGCCCGATGATCCACGACAGCACCAGCAGCAGGCCTATGCGCATGAACATCGCCATGAAGAGGCCGATCCGGCGCGCCATCTCCTGCTTGTCCCTGGGCAGCTTGTCGACCAGGATGGAAATGAAAATGATGTTGTCTATGCCCAGCACCAGCTCCAGCGCGGTCAGGGTGGCAAAGGCAATCCAGGCTTGCGGGTCCGTGAGCAGTTCCATCATGGCTTGGTCTTTTTAGTTTCAATGATTCAGCGCAGCCACCGTGATAGCCACGAAGGTTTTAGACATTAAGAAAAACGCGCTTGGAGGGTCATGAGCCAAGGAATTCACCAATGGGTTTCAGGTCCTCCACCCGGTCGCAGATCGCCTTGACGATCATCAGGATCGGAATGCCCAGCAGCAAACCCCATACGCCCCACAGCCAGCCCCAGGCCAGCAACCCGACAAAGACCGCCACCGGGTTCATGCGGCTGGCGCGGCTGGTCAGCCAGGGGGTCAGCAGGTTGCCCACAATGGTGTGGATGAGCAGCGACGCACCGCCTACGGCCAATGCCATATTGAGCGAGCCGAACTGCATGAAACCCACCAGCGCCGAACCGGCCGCCGTGACCAGGGAGCCGACATAGGGCACCAGGTTCAGCACGGCCGCTGCAATGCCCCAGACGGCTGCGTTGTCCAGCCCCAGGGCCAGCAGGGCCAGCCAGGTCAACAGGCCCACCAGCGCGCTGGTCAGCAGCTGCACCTGCAAATAGCGCTGGATCTGGCCGGTGATTTCATTGAGCGCCTGCAGCGTGATCTTCTTGCTGCTCATGCTGTCGCCGGCCAGCTTGATCAGCTTTCGCCGGAAGGTGTCACCCGAGAGCATCAGGAAATAAGTGAGAAAAACCACCACCGTGGCCTGGCCCACCAGCGCGATCAAGCCTACCGTGCCCGTCCAGAGGTAATTCTTGACATTGAAGCGCGCGGGTTCGACCACCACGCGCATCACGCCCCGCGTGCCGCCGGACGCAGCACTTTCCTGCGCGGCCTGCTCGATCTGCGCGGCGGCCTTCTGCACGGTTTCCAGCGCGCTGTCGTGGCGGTCGCTGCGCGTTTTCATGGCCTGGCGAAATTTCTGCGCCGCGGCCGGCAACGCATCAAGCAGGTCCGTCGCCTCGTCACCGAGCGAATAGGCGGCGCTGCCCAGGCCGCCCAGGATGGCCAGCAGCAGCACGGCGGAACCCAGCCAGCGGGGCACATGGTGGTCCTCCAGCCAGTTGACCACCGGCGACAGCGCATAGCTGAACAGCACCCCCACCATCACCGGGATAAAGACAGCCTTGGCCCAGTGCAGCACAAACAAAAAAGCCAGGCCGGCCAGCACCATCAGCGACATGTTGCGGATGTCGACCGGCATGTGAAGCAGCACGCGGTCCGGCTCGGGCTCGGGCGGTGCCGCCTGCGCCCCGGCGGGCGGCGCGCCGGCCTCTTCTTCGTTCATGTGTCCCCCGTGTGCGTGTGGCTCTTAAGCTGCGGGCCGCGCATAACGCAGTTTGCGCGTAGGAAGGCCCAGGTAGTACTTACGCAGATATTCGAACCGGGCCGCCCAGGAAAACGTGTAGGACGCTTTCGCCGGAACGTACCAGCTGTTGAGGCCGGTTCGCAGCAGCAGCTGGTAGCCCTTGGCACGCATCAGCGCGTGCTTGTGGTGGTGGGTGACGTGGTCCTCAATGAGCACCAGCCGGGGTTGCCAGTGGGCGAAGTCAAAGCCCGACAGGGCGACCAGCTCATGCCCCTCGATGTCGATGGACAGCAGGTCAAAGCCCACGGGCACGCCGTGTTCGCGCAGCATGGTGTCCAGGGTTTCGCAGCGCACAGCCACGGTGGAACGCACCACCGCGCCCAGGGCAATGGGCTGGTCTTCCAGCGTCGAATGCGGCCCCGCGCGGTTCAGCTGCAGCAGCTTGCCGGCGTTTTCAGGGCTGGAACACGCCATTTCAATCACCGTGCCCTTGCGGCTTTGGCGCAGCAGCGCGCAGCAGTCCGGGTCGGGTTCGACCAGCAGGCCCGTCCAGCCAATAGCCTCCAGGTGCTGGGACTGGGAATCGAGCACCGGGTCGTTGGCTCCCACATCGACATAAAAACCGGGCTTGCCGGCAAAAAACTCGCGCACCAGCTGCTGCTCGACGGCGGGCTGGTTGCTGAAGCGGTGGATGTGGCGTTGGACAAAATCGGCGTGTTGGAGCATGTGGAACCAGGCAGACAGGAAACGAAAGAAACGGGGAAAGAGTGAAAACAGGAAGGACCGGGCCGGCCGGCAGCCTCAGGCCGTGATGGCCTCGCGCACCGCGCTGAGCTGGCGGCGCGAGACCGCCAGCAGCTCGTCGATACCGTTGAGCCGCACCGCCCAGCCCTCACCCTCCTCGGGGTCGAAGTGCTTTTCAAGCGCGCGCACCGCGTGCCGCGCGATCAGCGCATTGCGGTGTATGCGCATGAAGCGCGCCGCATGGCGCTCCTCCAGTTCACTGAGCGAACCGTCCAGGATGTAGCTGCGGCTGGCGGTGCGCACGGTGACGTACTTGAGTTCGGCCTTGAAATAAATCACTTCGGCCAGCGGCACGCGTTCGGTGCGGCCCCGGTCCTGGATGATGAGCATCTCCTCAACGGGCGGCTGGCCGGGACGCGCGGCCTGCAGCAGGCGCTCCACCTTCTGCAGCGCCTGCTGCAGGCGCTCCAGGCGCACCGGCTTGGTCAGGTAGTCGACGGCCTCCAGCTCGAAGGCCTGCACCGCATGCTCGGAATGTGCGGTGACAAACACCACGGCGGGCTTTCGCGGCAGCTGGGCGATCATCTGCGCCAGCGCGACGCCGTCAGCCCCCGGCATGCGGATGTCCAGCAGCACCGCGTCAAAAGCCTCGCGCTGCAAGGCTTTCATGGCCGCCGCGGCATCGGCCGCCTCCGCGCCGGCCGCCGCCGCCGGCGCCGTGCAATCACCCAGCAGGGTGCGCAGGCGCGACCGCGCCAGCGCTTCGTCGTCGACCACCAGTACCTTGAGTTTCATGCCGGAATCTCCATGCGCACCTGAAACATGCCGTCCTTGAAGACAGTCTTGAATTTCGCCTCGACATCATGCAGCAAGGTCAGCCGCTCACGCACATTGGCCAGCGCCAGCCCGTGGCCGCGTTCGCCGGCACCGGCGGGGGTCGAGTTGGTGACCTTGATCACCACCGTGCCGCCGCGCTTGAGCGTGGAAATTCGCAGCTGCGCACCCGTGGGGCTGGGCTCCACACCATGCTTGACGGCATTTTCCACCAGCGGCTGCAGCAGCAGCGGCGGCAGTTTGGCCTGGTCCGCGTCGGCATCGAGGCTCCACTGCACCTGCAGGCGCTCGCCAAAGCGCACCTGCTCAATGGCCAGGTAGTGCTGGGCCAGGGCGATCTCCTGGCCCAGGGTGACCGATTCGGCCTGATCGGCCAGCGCATGGCGAAACAGCTCGCTCAGGTCTTCCAGTACCGCCTCGGCCTTGGCCGGCTCGGCGCGCACCAGCGCAATCGCGCTGTTGAGGGTATTGAACAGGAAGTGGGGACGTATGCGCGATTGCAGCTCGGCCAGGCGCGCCGCCGTGGCGGCGGGCGTGCGTGCCCTGGCGCGCCAGTACAGGCCCGCCAGCAGCACGGCCGACAGCAAGGCACCCGCCGCCGCGCTGGCCCACCAGGGGGGCCGCGCCAACAGCCCCATGATCGACAGCAGGCCGCAACCGTAGAGGCCCGCGCCCGCGCCCAGCAGCACGCCGGCCGTCCATTGCAGCCAGACCCTGAGCCGGTTCAGCCGCGACTTGAGGGCGCAGGCCACGATCAGCCAGGCCAGCGTGGCCGGCAGCACCGCACCGGTCAACAAGGCAAAGCGCAGCAGCCACTGAACGGCGTTGTCGGCATCGAACATGGCGGCCACGCCCACCGTGGCCTGGGCGAACAGCACGGCGCGCAACACCACCCCGACCTGGCAGGCGTCGAACATGCCGGCGCGCGCGTGGCTTCGCCGTACGGGCTCCTCGTCAATGGAGGTGACGCTGCCCAGCAGGGTGGATTCCCCGAAATTGTGAGGATCAGGCGAAGGCTTCATGGCAGTGCGTGCATGGATATCAGGGAAAGGCCGGGAGCGGGCTCCTGGAACCTGTTTGCGGTCTAACGGGGCTGCATTTAAACCGCAAACAGGTTCTAAGGCACATGGATAAAATCACCGTGATGCCGAGTATTGCACCGGTCGCGCCTCTCGCAACCCCGCGGCGGCGGCCCGGAAGACAATAAAAGCCATCGACGGCCCTTGGCTGCCCAGAATAGCGCATCCGGGGCCCCGAATCCACAGTCCGGCACGGCCGGCACGTGACCGCCACCCATAGAAAGCCTGACGTGAATCAATTCGACAAAAAGTCCCAAGCCTGGTCTGCCCTCTTTTCCGAGCCCATGAGCGACCTGGTCAAGCGCTACACGTCCAGCGTGTTCTTCGACAAACGCCTGTGGCAGGCCGATATCGCCGGTTCGCTGGCCCACGCCGAAATGCTGGCCGCGCAGAAAATCATCCCGGCCGCCGACTACGCCGACATCCAGAAGGGCATGGCGCAAATCACCAGCGAAATCGAATCCGGCGCCTTCGAGTGGAAGCTGGACCTGGAAGACGTGCACTTCAACATCGAGGCGCGCCTGACCCAGCTGGTCGGCGACGCCGGCAAGCGCCTGCACACCGGCCGCAGCCGCAACGACCAGGTCGCCACCGACGTGCGCCTGTGGCTGCGCGGCGAGATCGACCTGATCGGCGGCCTGCTCACCGACCTGCAAAAAGCCCTGCTTGGCATCGCCGAGAAAAACCTGGACGTCATACTCCCCGGCTTTACCCACCTGCAGGTGGCCCAGCCCGTGAGCTTCGGCCACCACATGCTGGCCTATGTCGAAATGTTCAGCCGCGACGCCGAACGCATGCGGGAGATCCGCAAGCGCGTGAACCGCCTGCCGCTGGGCGCCGCCGCGCTGGCCGGCACCAGCTACCCGCTGGACCGCGAGCGCGCCGCCAAAACCCTGGGCATGGTCGATGAGAACGGCAACCCCCAGGTCTGCCAGAACAGCCTGGACGCCGTGAGCGACCGTGACTTCGCAATTGAATTCACCGCAGCCGCAACGCTTGCCATGGTTCACATCAGCCGCATGAGCGAGGAACTGATTTTGTGGATGAGCCAGAACTTCGGCTTCATCCACATTCCCGACCGCTTCACCACGGGCTCGTCCATCATGCCGCAGAAGAAAAACCCCGACGTGCCTGAACTGGCACGCGGCAAGACCGGCCGCGTGGTCGGCCACCTGATGGGCCTGGTCACCCTGATGAAGGGCCAGCCCCTGGCCTACAACAAGGACAATCAGGAAGACAAGGAGCCGCTGTTCGACACCGTCGACACGCTGAAAGACACACTGCGCATCTTCGCCGAGATGGTGGCCGGCATCACCGTCAAACCCGAGGCCATGGAAACCGCCGCCCTGCGCGGTTACGCCACCGCCACAGACCTGGCCGACTACCTGGTGAAAAAAGGCATCCCCTTCCGCGACGCCCACGAAACCGTGGCCCACGCCGTCAAGGCCGCCACCACGCACGCGGTGGACCTGTCCGAACTGCCGCTGGCCGTGCTGCAGGAATTCAACCCCAAGATCGAAAAAGACGTCTACGACTGTCTCAGCCTGCGCGGCTCGCTCAACGCCCGCAACATCCTGGGCGGCACCGCGCCGGCGCAGGTCAAGGCGCAGATCGAACGGCACCGGGCGCGGCTGGCCTGAGCTGACCCGAGCTGAAGTACCGGCGGAGACATGTTTTACGCAATCCCGCTGGAGAACCGGCCGACCTGGCGCAACCCGCCTTGGCTGACCATCCTGCTGATCCTCGTGAACATGGCGGTGTTCTGGGGACCGCAACGCGCCGAAGAAAACGCCCAGAAAAAGGCCGCGAGCTTCTATCTTTCAAGCAGCCTGCCGGCGCTCGAGCTGCCGGCCTTCGTCGATTGGCTTGAAGAGACCGGTTCCCCGCGCGCCCCGGCGGCCAGGCGCATGCTGGAGCAGCGCCGCTACGGCGCACTGCTCGACGGCCTGGAATACGAAAAGTCCTTCCTGGCCCGCCTGCACGGCGGCCTCGTCATCCGGCCCGGCAGCCCGGCCTATCCACAGTGGAAGCAGGACAGGGGCCGGTACGAAGCATTGCAGCCGGCCCCGTTCACCGCCCGCTGGGCCCAGGACAACACCAAAGACGCGCCGTTTCGCCCCGTCACCTGGCTCACCGCGGCTTTTCTGCATGCCGACACCAGCCACCTGATCGGCAACATGGTGTTTCTCTTCCTGTTTGGTTTTTCCGTCGAACTCGCACTGGGCCGCGGCCTTTACCTGGCGTTCTACCTCGCCGGGGCGCTGGGCGCCGCGCTGCTGGCCGGCTGGGCCTATGCCGGGCAAGGCGGCTACGGCCTGGGTGCCTCGGGTGCAATCTCCGCCCTGATGGGCATGTATGCCGTGATGTACCGCCTGCGCCGCATCCGCTTTTTCTACCAGCTGTTTTTCTATTTCAACTATGTCACGGCGCCCGCACTGCTGCTGTTGCCGGCCTGGATCGCCAATGAGGCGCTGCAGCACCTGATCGGCGGCAAAGGTGTGGCCTATATGGCGCATCTGGGCGGGCTGATCACAGGCGCGCTGTTGATGGCCGCGGCCATGCATTGGCGCAAGCTCACACCACCGCCCGTGGCCGCCGAAGCGGCAGGCGACGGCTTCGAGCGGCATGTGGCCGAGGCAAAACGGCTGGCGGGTGAAATGAAATTTGAAGCTGCCTGCACGCAATGGCGGGCAGCGGCGAAACTGAGGCCCACCGACGGCGAAGTGCTGCGCGCCTGGTTCAACACTGCTCGGTTGCAGCCGGCCGGGGAGGACTTCCACAGTGCCGCGCACCGCATCTTCCGCCTGGCCCCCAGCGACGACGCTACCCTGGAGCTGCAGCACGCCAGCTACCGGACCTACCTCGACCAGGCCAAACCCGGCGTGCGGCTCAAACCCGATGATATGGCGCGGCTGGCGCGCCGCTTCACGCGCGCACGCCAATTCGACGACGCCGACAAGCTGTGCCGCGCGCTGCTCAAGAGCGCGCCGGAGCATTCAGGACTCGCCGACACGCTGGGCGTTTGCGCGCACGGCTGGTTGCGCGCGGGACAGCGCGAACGCGCCCTTTACTGGCTGCCGCACCTGCAGCGGCTCGCACCCAACGATATGGCCACACGCGCACTGGCGCAGGCCTGAGAACCTGTTTACGCGGCGGGCTGGTCGCGCAGCAGCCAGCGCACTTCGCGCGTCGGCTCGCTGTCGGGGTAGCGCTCCTCCAGCACCGCCAGCACCGGCCGGGCCAGGTCGGCACGGTGCATGCCCTGCGTGAGCACCCGCGCGATCAGCTCGTAGGCCTGTGGAATCGCGTCGTGGCCGCGAAACCGCTTGTCGAAACTGCGCAGCATGGCAAGCGCCGCCTGCGCGTCACCGGCGCGCCAGGCGGCGCGTGCCAGGGCCAGCGTCTGCCCGGCGTCTTCAAGCATAAACCCCGGGTCGCGGGCGCGGCAGTCCTGCCAAGCCTTGACTGCTTCGGCACCCAGCTCCTGCTGCAGCAGCAACGCGATCAGGCGTTTCGCGTGGTCGACCAGCGTCGGCGTCTTGTCGGTCATCAGCAACACGCGGTGATAGCGCCGCAGCGCGGCAATGTCGTTGGGCCGCATGCGCTGGTCTTCGTAGGCAATGTTCAGCGCAGCGGGAATATCGCCGTCGGTCACCAGCTCGGCGACCAACGCATCGGTTTCCTGGCGCTTAATCTGCTCGGGGCTGCGGCGGTCGACCGGCAGCTCGTCCGCGCCGGCGCCCGGCAGCAAGTCGATGTCCAGGCCCTCATGATGCTGATACATCACATAGCCGAGCAGGCTGGCCATGACCCATCCGAAATAGATAAATGCAAAGTTAAACAGCGGCACCAGCAACCAGAGGCTGACCAGGGGCAACAGCAGCGCCAACGCGACCTGCGCGCCGCTACTGAGTAAAAACAGGAACAGGCACAGCGCAAGATAAGGCGCCCCTATGACGCGCACAACCCCCCAGATCTCAGCCGGGTTCAGCGAGCGCATCGCGCTGCCTGATTGCACCAGGACAATCACGGTCGCCGGAAGCAGGAACGAAAGAACGAAAGTCGCGGCCGTGGCGAGCTTGGCATTGACCGACGCCACCAGGCCTAGAACGAAAGCCTGCACTACAAAGACGCCGAACAGTTTCCAGGGGAGGCTGCTCCACTCGTCGTCAAGCCGCGACGGAAAGTCGCTGGCGCGCGAAATGCCGCGCGAGCCGAGCACCGCGATCTTGAAGCCGTAGCGGCTTGCCGCCAGAAGAATTCCAAGCTCGACAATCACCCACATAAACACGCTGGGGAGAAAGAAGAGCACGCCCGGCAAAAGGCTGCAGAACGCCAGGAACACTGCATAGGCCAACGGCGTGGCCTGGAACGGGAATGCAAAGAATTTGTTGAGGCGGTGCCAGAACGGCTTGACCGCGGACTTGCCGGCCGCCATGCCTAACGCGCCCCCTGCGTTGCACCGGACCGCCTCATCTGTACCAACGTTCCCATCTCAACCCCCGTTGTTGTGCGGTGATTCTAGACGGGGTCCCTGTCTTCACTCCCTCTCCCCCGATAGAGGGCAAGGCTGAACGCTACGGCTTCAGATTCGCCGGCACGCATCTGGGCAGCGCAAAGTGGCCCGGGCTCCAACTGGGCCGCGGTCTGCAAGGCATGGCCGGCGGCCCTTCCCCACAGGCATAGCCCAACATCAACCGCTGCCGGCCCTCATCCCAACTTTCCCCCAGCGGGGGAAGGAGCAAAACCGGGTGCGCGCTCTTTGCTCCCTCTCCCTCCGGGAGAGGGCGGGGGTGAGGGCCAGCGGCTTTCAATGCACAGAGCAGCTTCAAACGCCAGCAACCCTCATCCCAACCTTCTCCCAGCGGGAGAAGGAGCAATACCGGGAAATGCTTGATGGCAAGCTTGTTAAGCTCCGGCTAAGCCAGGGCATGCATACTGGCGCGTTCCAAGGAAAACCCATGCGTTTGTTGCTGGTCGAAGACGACGCCATGATCGGCGAAACCGTTTTGCAGGTGCTGCGCGCCGAGCATTACGCGGTCGACTGGGTGCGCGACGGCCGCATGGCCGACGAGGCCTTGCGCAGCGAACACTACGACCTGGTGCTGCTGGACCTGGGCCTGCCCCAGCGTGACGGCCTCGAAGTGCTGCGTGCCCTGCGCGCGCGGCGCGACACCACGCCCGTGCTGGTGGCCACGGCGCGCGACGCGGTGGGCGACCGCATTGCCGGGCTGGACGCCGGCGCCGACGACTACGTCGTCAAACCCTATGACACCGACGAGATGCTGGCGCGCATTCGCGCCCTGCTCCGCCGCAGCGCCGGCCGTGCCGAGCCTGCCTTTGAGCACAAGGGCGTGAGCCTGAACCCCGCCACACGCGAAGCCAGCCTCAACGGACAGCCCGTGACCTTGTCGGCGCGCGAATGGGCGGTGCTCGAGCCGCTGCTGGCCCGCCCCGGCGTGGTGCTCTCGCGCGCGCAGCTCGAGGAAAAACTCTTCAGCTGGAAGGACGACGTCAGCAGCAATGCCGTCGAGGTCTACATCCACGGCGTCCGTAAAAAACTAGGCAACGACATCATCCAGACCGTGCGCGGCCTCGGTTACCTGGTGCCCAAGCAATGACATTTCCCGCAAGTCACAAACCAGCCGGGGCCGCGGAACCGGCTTTGCCGGGCCGCAGGCGCAGCGCCCCCTCGGGGGGCAGCGACCACACGCAGTGGGGAGCGTGGGGGCTCCATCTATTCGGCAACGACATCATCCAGACCGTCCGCGGCCTCGGTTACCTGGTGCCCAAGCAATGAAGCCGGTGACCCACTCCCTGAGGAAAAGATTGCTCTGGTTTGTGCTCGCAGCCATCCTGGGCGTGGCCGTGATGCAGGCCGGCACTGTCTACCGCAGCGCGCTGCAGCAGGCCGACGCGATGTTTGACGAGCACCTGCGGCAGATGGCGCGGTCGCTGCGCAGCGGCGTGCCCTTTGCCTTGCCGCTGGACGAGGCCGAAGCCGAAGACCGCTTTGAGGTGTATGTGCAGATCTGGGGCCTGGACGGCACGCAGATTTTCCGGTCCACCCGGTCGGCGCTGCCGCCGCGCGCGGTACTGGGTTTCTCCGACGTGGAGGCCCACGGTAACCGCTACCGTGTCTATACGCTGCAGACTGCGCTGCAAACGGTGCAGATCGCCCAGAACCTGGATGCGCGCTCGGCCCGCGCGCGTGCGCTGGCGGTGCGTGCCGTGCTGCCCTTTGTGCTGCTCACGCCGCTGCTGATGCTGGCCGTCTGGTGGGTCATCAGCCGCTCGCTCGCGCCTATAGAGCGCGCCCGGCGCCAGGTGGCGGGCCGCCGCGCTGACGATTTGTCGCCGCTGGCCGCCGAAGGCCTGCCCGACGAGGTGCGCCCTCTCGTGGATGAGCTCAACCTGCTGTTCGGCCGCGTGCGCGGCGCCTTCGAGGCGCAAAAGCATTTTGTGGCCGATGCCGCACACGAGTTGCGCTCGCCGCTGACAGCCCTCAAGCTGCAGGCCCAGGCCCTGCGCCGCAACGGCGGCACGCCTGCCGAGCACGAGGCCGGCATTGCCCGGCTCAACCAGGGCATAGACCGCGCGATACGGCTGGTCGAACAATTGCTGGCGCTGGCCCGCGAAGAGGCCGGCGGCACGGAGGGCATGGCCGGCCAGGGCGCGGCCGCCGTGCCCGTGGACCTGCAGGAAGTCATCAAGCTCGCGGTGGCCGATGTGCTGCCGCACGCCCTGCACAAGCAGATAGACCTGGGCATGCTGGCCGGTAACCCGCAGCAGCAGGAACAGCAAGCGCTGCAGGTCACGGGCCAGGCCGAGGCCCTGCGCGTGCTGCTGCGCAACTTGCTGGACAACGCCGTCAAATACACGCCGGCCGGCGGCCGGGTCGATGTGTCGCTGGCATCCCGGGACGGCGGGGCCGAACTCAGCGTTGAAGACAGCGGCCCCGGCATCGCCGAACACGACCGCGAGCGCGTCTTCGACCGCTTCTTCCGCGCGGACCAGGGAGGCGGCAGCGCCGATGCGGCGCCACCCACCGGCAGCGGCCTGGGCCTGGCCATCGTCCACGCAATCGCGGGGCGGCACGGCGCCACGCTGGAACTGGGCAGCTCCGAGCGCCTGGGCGGGCTCAAGGTCGATGTGCACTTTCCGGCTGCAAAGGCCTAAGCGCGGTCTAAGACGCTCGGGGCGATTCTTAAGCCCCGTCTAAGACAGCGTCCCCATAGTTGGGCCTATCGGCACTGCGGAGTGCCATCAACCCAAGGAAGCACGCCATGTCATCGACTGCATTGAAGAACACCCGGCTTGTCGCCGCATTGCTGGCCGCGGGCGCCATAGGCGGCGCCGGCGTCGGCGCGATCAACATCCTGCATTCGGCCGCCACCGCCGCCACGCCACCCGCCATCTCGGCGCCCGCCACCACGAACGGCGCGGCCCCCGTCCCCATGGCCCTGCCCGACTTCTCGCAGATCACCGAACGCTACGGCCCGGCCGTCGTCAACATCAGCGTGACCGGCAGCACCAAGGTCCGCAATGAAATCTCCCAGGGCGATGACGACGACGATTCGCCCTTCTCGGGCGACCCCTTCTTTGAGTTCTTCAAGCGCTTCCAGCAAGGCCAGGGCCGCCCCGGCGGACGCGGTGCCACCCCGCAAGAAGTCCCCACGCGCGGCCAGGGTTCGGGCTTTATCGTAAGCGCCGACGGCATCATCCTGACCAACGCCCATGTGGTGCGCGACGCCAAGGAAGTCACCGTCAAGCTCACCGACCGCCGCGAATACCGCGCCAAGGTGCTGGGCGCCGACCCTAAAACCGACGTCGCCGTGCTGCGCATAGAAGCCAAGAACCTGCCCGTGGTCACCCTCGGCAAGGTCAGCGACCTCAAAGTCGGCGAATGGGTGCTGGCCATCGGCTCGCCCTTCGGCTTTGAGAACACCGTCACCGCCGGCGTCGTCAGCGCCAAAGGCCGCTCGCTGCCCGACGACAGCGCCGTGCCCTTCATCCAGACCGACGTCGCCGTCAACCCCGGCAACTCCGGCGGGCCCCTCTTCAACACCCGCGGCGAAGTGGTGGGCATCAACTCGCAGATCTACACCCGCAGCGGCGGTTACCAGGGCGTGTCCTTCGCGATCCCCATCGACGTCGCCGCCAAGATCAAGAACCAGCTCGTGGCCACCGGCAAGGTCGAACACGCGCGCCTGGGCGTGGCCGTGCAGGAGGTCAACCAGTCCTTCGCCGACTCCTTCAAACTCGACAAGCCCGAAGGCGCCCTGGTCTCCAGCGTGGAGAAAGGCGGCCCCGCCGACAAGGCCGGCCTGCAAAGCGGCGACGTGATCCGCAGCGTCAACGGCCAGCCCATTGTGTCCTCCGGCGACCTGCCCGCCATCATCAGCCTGGCCGCGCCTGGCGACAGCCTCAAGCTCGACGTCTGGCGCCAGGGATCGGCCAAGGAAATCACCGCCAAACTCGGCAGCGCCAACGACAAAACCGGCGATGTTGTGGCCAAGAAAGACAGCCCCAACCACGGCAAGCTCGGCCTGGCCCTGCGCCCGCTGCAGCCCGATGAGAAAAAGGAAGCCGGCGTCGACAACGGCCTGGTTGTCGAACAGGCCAGCGGCCCCTCAGCCCTGGCCGGCGTGCAACCCGGCGACGTGCTGCTGTCCATCAACGGCGTGCCCGTGAAAAACATAGACCAGGTCCGCGCCACCGTCGCCAAGTCCGAAAAATCCGTGGCCCTGCTGATCCAGCGCGGGGACGCCAAGATTTTTGTGCCGGTGAACCTGGGTTAATGCGCTATGCGGCTCCTGGCGATTCGCCGGGGGTCGCTAATCCTCTCGCCGAAACGCGAGCCGCGTCCAGGTGACATCCGCAGCGGCATTTCCCGGCAGCAGTGATCCGGTTTGCGTGTTCAGCACAGCCTTGAGCCCATGCCGGCGCGCAAGTTCTATCGTCTCTTCCCCCGAAACCTCAAACATGCGCCGTCCGACAGGGATGGGCCCATGCCTGAGCGACAGCAGAAGCAGGCCTTTTGGCGCCAGCAATGACATGAGCCGCGGCATGCCGCCACGGCGTTCTTCTTCATCCAGGTGCATCCACACCGCGCTCAGCATCACGACATCAAAACACTGGCCCCGCGCCAGCACCTTGTCCAAGCCAGGCAAGACATCGTCCAGCCATTCGATCAGAGGCGAAGGGTGAAGGCGCATGGCCGCAATCCGAAACTCCACAGTCGGCTCCACCGCCAGAACACTGTGGCCCCGGTCCGCGAACCAGGCCGCATCCACCCCGGTGCCGGCGCCTATGTCCAGGATGCGGCTTGGGGCCGTGGGCAAAAGATGCAGCTCGGCCTCGTGGCGCTTGGTAAAGGGAATTGATTCGTACTGGGGAATCAATGCCTCGGCTTGTTCGGCGTAGCCTTGGGTACCTGAGGAATGGGATTTGCGATTCATTTGAGCAGACCCCAAGTAAACCAGCAAAGGATCGCAGCCACAAAGACCCAATTTCCCCGCCGGCAGAGCTTCTGCCCCTCTGGCGCATATTCATCATGTGGTCCCATAGACCAACCAGGGTTGAGGAATACCCGCTCCGCGATGGAGCGCCTTTTTGCTTCATCCACAAAGAAAGCACCGGCGACTATCCCAAGAGAGCCGTAGTACACCCCTAGCAAGGTGCCCAAGAGCGCGAGCAATGTTGATGTTTTCATTAGCTTTTAGTCTGCGTTGATCGCACCGAAGGGCAACATATATTGCGGCAGGTTTATCGCGCAGAATCCACTGGATGTCCAAGGCATTCCTGGATTGAGCATCTACGACGGAGGATTTTTAAGAAGCTCTAATCGGCAGCGTTTTTTCCCGCCTGTTCAACACGATGGATCCGCTTCCTCGCCGAAATGACAATAATCAAGACCAAGGCGATCACCCCAAAAAGAAGAATGACAATTTCCCTGAACCACATCAGGACAAAGCTCACCAAGCCAGGCGGCTTCCCGCTCGAATAGGGGTAGGTATATGAGTAGTACATGAGAGATCCCATCACGCAAAGCGCTCCAATGTAGATGGCTAGATGCACCGCAAAAGGCATCTGTGTTTCTTTATTGTGGTCCTGAGGTTTCACGGATTTTTCTACGTCAATAATCTTTAGTGCTAAAAGTGAAAAATTAGCATGCAGTTGCGGCTTCGTTTGATCGACTGGGCAAAGACCACATTCACTCTCGCCGAGATATAGACAGACAATGCAGCGCATAAAGCGCACCGGCAACATGCCGGCCCCAATGGATGCGATGCAGGAAGGCCCAGTGCCACAGAGCTTCGCTAGCCTCACCCTTGTCAAACAGCACCAGGCCGGCACGGATGTCCTTGTAGGTATCGAGCAGGTCATCGCCTATATCGCCCATCAAGGGCTCATCCCCCAGCAGGGGATCCGGATCGAAAACTTCGCGATAGTACCTGCCGGAGAAGGTTGCCAGGTTGGCAACGGCATTCTTCAATGCGGCGGCGGGCAATTCGGGTAAACCGTTCTCGTTTCCGGATTCCGTTTCCGGAAGAAGAAGCGCCTGGGCATACAAACAGCAAAGCCAATATGCTGCCTGCTGATCAGTAAGCTCAGAATCCGATGCTTCGCACCATGCGCAAAACGCACGTGCGGTCTTCGAGAAATCATTCAAGTGTGTCGCGCTGGCTTTCATGTTTTTCAAGGCGAGGGCAGCTTAGCCACGGCTTTAAACGCCCCGGCCAATGCATAAAGAAGCCTCAACTCCTCTGGCAACTCGGGTTCGCTCTCAAGGACATCGATCCTGCACCTCACCAGATGGAACTCTGCTTCTGTTCTGATTTTTCCTCGCGCAAGAACCTTCTGCAGGCGGCTAACCTCAAGGCGCAGGAACTCAGGGTGCTCCACCGCGAGCGCGTCGTGAAGCGCCCTTGACACCGCGGCACGCCACTGAATGTCCACCTCACCAATCAGATCGGACATGTCCCTCAACCCGCGCTCCAGTCCTGCGGTGATCTGCGCGCTTGTCGGTTTGAGATCGCGCTTGCGGGCCTCAGCAACAAAGACCGGGACCCCGGTAGCGACAAGCGAGAGCTCCCAAGCCTTTTCATCCGGGATAGCGGAAATTCCTTGTGCGAATCGCGCATATACCGCCAGGAGCTTTTTTGATTTTGATGCCAAGTCATTTCCTTGCATATGCTTCTGCAGGCGAATCTTGTCTGCGTAAATCTGCGAAATCTGTGGAAAAAAATCCGCAGATTTCGCAGATTTACACAGATTAAAGACAAGACATTTTGCATTCAGGATTCGCCCTTCAGGACTCTGTCGCACAAACGCCGCGTTCCTCCCTCAAATCTCCATTTTTCCCTCTGTGCCAGCGTAAAACCCCAAAGCCCCCGCTATATTCCCCGCATGGCAACCACAAGCAGCAACAGCCGAAACCAGGGCGGCCTGATCAGCCGGCTGCTGCGGCGCGCCGGGGAAGAGCGCTTGCCGCAGGCCGCGGGCGGGCTGACCTTCACGCTGGTGATGTCCATGGTGCCCTTGCTGGCGCTGAGTTTTGCGCTGTTCGCGCGTGTGCCGGCCCTGCACGCGGCCGGGGATGCGATACGTGAGCACTTGCTGCGCGGCCTGTTGCCGGACGGCATCGCCAGGACGGTGCTCAAGCACCTGGCGCAGTTTGCGGGTAATGCGGGCGGCCTCACGCAGGTGGGCTTTGCCCTGCTGCTGGTGTCGGCGCTGGCGCTGATGCTGAGTGTGGAGACCACGCTGAACCGGATCTGGCAGGTGAAAAAGCCGCGGCCGCTGCTGCGCCGGCTGGGCCTGTACGCCGGCATGCTGCTGACCGGCCCCGTGCTCATAGGCGCCAGTCTTTGGGCCGCGTCCTATCTGGCGTCGGCTTCCAGTGGGCTGGTGACGGGCACGCGCCCCGCCTGGCTGCCGCATGCGCTGAACATCGGGCCCATGCTGCTCAGCGCCGCCGGCTTTGCCTGCCTGTTCCGCTTTGTGCCGCACACCGTAGTGCGCTGGCGCAATGCGGTCGCGGGCGGCCTGCTGGCCGGTGTTGCCTTCGAGCTGGGCAAGCAGGGCTTCGCGATCTACCTCGCCAATGTGCCCACCTACCGCACGATTTACGGCGCCTTCGCGCCGCTGCTGGCTTTCCTGGTGTGGGTGTATTACTCGTGGCTGGTCACGCTGGCCGCGGCGCTGGTCAGCGCCAGCCTGCCGCGTGGCGGCTCGCAACCGGCGCGGCGGCCGTCGCGCGCGTAGGTTTCAAACCACAGCCGCGTTTTTTGGTACACCGAGGCCTTACCATCGAGCCCATGAAAACAACTTACATCCTCGGCGCCATCCTGGCGTGCAGCGTGATCGGAACTTTGGTCGGCGCCCGTGGGGCCAAGACCGGATTTCTGGTGGTGACGGCGCTGCTGTCGCTCTACGGCTTGTTCCGTCTGCTGGGCTAGGCCCAGCCATCGCGCCCCGCGATCAAAACCATAGCAGACACCGCTCGCAACCAGGCCGGTGACGGCCAGCATGGCCACGGTGTGAACACCGACAGCCACCAGTGCGAGCGCCAGCGGTCTCGCCCCATCCAACGAATCCCCCTCCGCACACAGCGGAACCAGCGCCGGCACCAGCATCAGGCCGGCTCCGTGCGCGCTCGCCATCATGAAGGACCACAGCGCCAGCCCGGCCTGCCCCGCAGGTGCGCGCACCAGCCTGGGCGCCCGCAAATAAAGCACGGCGCAGGCCGCCAGCAAACTGCCGGCCAGCACTTGAAGCACGAAGCGGTCCAGGGCCAAGCCCCACACCACCACACCGGCCACCAGCGCCATCGATGCGACGTGCCCCACGGCGATAGGCAACAGAGCCCGCAAGGCTTGCGCCCGGTCGCGTGAACGCAGGCCATAGGCTGCGGCGCAGGCCCAGCCGTTGGCGGGGTTCAGGCCGTGAAGGGCACCGACTCCCGCCACCACCAGCCAGGGCCAAAGGTCTGCCACGATGCTTGCGCCCGTCCGGCCCTGGTCAGGCTTTCGCGCTGCAGCACGAAGCAACCTCAGGCGCAGGAGTAAACGCGGCCTGGGATTCGTAGCGGTCATGGTGGCGCACCCAGTCCATCTTGTAAAAGCCGTCATGCTCATCGCGTCCCTTGGGCGCGAGGTCCAGCATTTTGTAGGTGCCCATCATCACTTCCACGCCGCGCCCGTAGGTTGAATAGGTGTGGAAGACGCGGCCCTCGCCGTCCTTGTAGAACAGGCTGATGCCGGGCGCTTCCTCGGCCGGGAACTCCACCCTGCCGTAGTTGTAGTTGACGGTGCCGCCGACCCGGTCCTCCGGCTTGAAGCTCACATGGAAGTCGTAGTTGAAGTCGCTGCCGTTGGACGACACCCAGTTGAACTGCCAGCCCATGCGCCGGCGAAAGCGCTCGATCTCGGGCAGGGTCGCACGCGACACGGCCACAAAGGTGATGTCGCGGTGTTCAAGGTGGATCTTCATGCCGTCGGTGTGGTCGGCCATGAAGGAGCAGCTCGGGCAGCCCTGCTCCCAGCCGGGCCCGAACATGAAGTGCTGCACCATGAGCTGGCGGCGGCCTTCAAACAAGTCGGCCAGCGAACGCTTGCCTTCGGGCGTGTCAAAGACATAGTTCTTCTCGACATGGACCCAGGGCAGCGCGCGGCGCTCACGGGCGACCTGGTCGCGCAGGCGTGTCAGTTCTTTCTCCTGGGCGAGCAGGGTTTTGCGCTCGGCCAGCCATGCGTCCCGGGGCACGACGGCGTGGTTCAGGGTGGAAGTTTCGGTGGCTGTGCTGTTCATGGTGTTCTCCTGGGGGGGTGGATGGATAAATGGACGGATGGGCTTTTCGCTCAGGCGCCGGCCGCCTGCTCACGGTGCAAGGCCGCCTGCACGGCGGGCCGGCCGGCGATGCGCTCCTGGAAAGCCAGCAGCCCGGGAAAGGCCGACAAGTCCAGCTTGACGAATTCGGCCCAGCGCGTGACCACAAACAGGTAGGCATCGGCCACCGTGAAGCGTTCGCCCAGCAGGAAGGGCGTGCGGCCCAGCGCGGCCTCCAGCAGGCCGTAGTGCTTGCGCAGGTAAGCCATGCGCGTACCGCGAACTTCCTCGCTGCAGTCCGGGTTGAACAGCGGCATATAGCTCTGGTGCAGTTCTGAATTGATGTAGCCCAGCATTTCCTGCAGGCGATAGCGCGCCAGGCTGCCGTGGGCGGGTGCCAGCTGTGCATCGGGTTTCAGGTCGGCAAGGTATTGCACGACGGCGGGGCCTTCCGTCAGCACGCTGCCGTCGTCCAGCCGGAGGGCGGGCACCAGGCCCTTGGGGTTGATGGCGAGATAGTCCTCGCCGTGCTCGGTGCGTTTGGCGACCACGTCAACCTTGACGAGTTCAAGGGGCAGGCCCAGCTCATGGGCCACGATATGCGGCGACAGGGAGCAGGCGGACGGGCTGTAATACAACTTCATGGTTTTCTCCTGGGTGTGAAATAGCGTTTACGTGGGTCAATGCGCTGCCCAGCCCGTGCTGGAACCGGGTGCGCTCGTTGTGGCCAAAAGGCCGGGGAAATCAGCGCGAGGCTTGGAGCCCCTCGCGGCAGTTGCTACGCGGTCTTGGGCCGCCGCACGGCGCGGACCTTGCCGCTCTTGCCGCCGCCCGCATAAAAGAGGTCCGCGCCGTCGGATTCCAGCCCGCTGACGCCGGCGCCCTTCGGCATTTCAAGCCGCTCGATCACGGCGCCGCTGTGCGGGTCGATGCGGCGGATTTCGCTCTCGTCGCCCTCCCAGGTGCCGTGCCAGAGTTCGCCGTCCACCCAAGTCACGCCGGTGACGAAGCGGTTCGATTCAATCGTGCGCTGGATGGCGCCTGTTTCAGGGTCGACCTGGTGGATCCTGCGGTCGCGGTACTGGCCCACCCACAGGCTGCCTTCAGCCCAGGTCAGGCCCGAGTCGCTGCCGCTGCCGGGCGCCGGGATGGACGCCAGCACCTTGCCGGAGGCCGGGTCTATCTTGTCGATGCGCGATTCGGCGATCTGGTAGAGGTGTTTGCCATCGAAGGCGGTGCCGGCATCGCCCACGCAATCCAGCGTGCGCATCTGCTCGCCGCTGGCGGGGTCGAAGGCGATCAGTTTTGTGCGCGCCGCGGCCCAGACGCGCTGGCCGTCATGGGTGACGCCGGCGATGTCATCGACGCCGGGAAAGCTGTATTCCCGAACAATCTCGGCGGGGCGAGTTTTGGGTTCGGGCTTTTGCTTGAGGGTCTTATTCGTCATTGCTGCTCCTGGTTACGCCGCTCATCGACGCCATGGAGACAACTCTATCCAATCGGCAGCGAAGCGGGGAGTAACAAGATCGTCGTGAATCCGGCCAGCGGCGGCGCCAGCCAGCGTTGCGCCCGTGCCCGGCCCAGGGAGTGCACCCGCCCCTCGACCTCCAGGTCGGTCAGCGCCCGCTGCACGGTGCGCTGGCTCGCCCCCAGGGCCAGCGCCAGGGCCGAGGTGGACCACGCCGCGCCGTCGGACAGCAGCGCCACCAGCGAGGCCTGTTCGCCGTCCAGCGGCGGCGCCAGCACAGCCACGCCGCGCCCGGCGTTGGGCTTCAAGATAAAGCCCCGCGCAGTCGCCTCGATGGCCGCGAGCGGTTTGACCAGCGCGCGCAGGCGCCCTATCTCAACCCTGAGGCGCGCCCTGTGTGTCTCATCAGGATGCTTGGTGCGGAACACACCCGCAATCAAGGCCTCGCGATCCGCATCGCCGGGCCAGGCCTCGGCCAGCGCGCGGGCCAGCGCGAACAGCACGGGCCGGCGCGCCAGCGGCCGCCATTGTTCGCCGGCGCCCAGCCCGTGCCGGCAAGCATCGACCACCAGCGCATCCGAGGCCAGCAGCGCCGACACCTCATCCAGGCGCAGCGCCACCTCACCATCAGCCGTGAGCCGCCGGGCCGCGGGACGGTCCAGCGCCGCGCGCGCCTCCGCCACCTCGGCCTGCAGCGCGGGCACTTGCGCGCGCTCGGCCGCCGCCTGCGCGCGCGCCAGCGCCATGCGCGCATCGCCGACGCGCAGCGAGCGCAGCGCCAGCTCGGCCGCCGTCAGTTCAGCCACAGCCCTCAAGGTGGGCGGCAGGCCGCGCGCATCGAGCCGCGCCAGTGCTGCGCGTGCATCATCGAGCTTGCCGAGCAAAAGAAAACGCCGCGCGGTGACCAGCCAGGCCTGCAAGGCATTGGCGCTGTCTGCATGCGCCTCCAGCGTGGCGGCTGCCGCAGCCAGCGCGCGCGGCGAGCCGCTGAAGTCGCGCATGGCCATGGCCACCTCGGCCTCGGCCACGACACAGCGGGCACACGCCAGCGCCTCATGCGCGCCAAAACCACGGGCGGCGCGCTTGAGGAGTTCCCGCGCACGCGGGTGTTCACCGAGCTGGGCCATGGCAATGCCGCGCAAGGCCAGCGCCGGCGGGTCATCGCGCAGGGCCACCCGCTTGAGCGCGCCCAGCGCATCGCCTGCGGCCAGTGCGCGTGAGGAGGCGGCGATGAGGGAATCCATGGGTGAAGGCTACACGGTATGGTGATGCGGCGCTGGCAGCTCGGACTCCACATCATGATTCTCTTATCTGCGTTAATCTGCGAAATCTGCGGATGATTTTCTTCACAGATCCCCCAGATTGACGCAGATTGAAAACAAGACATTCTGTGCCCGACCTGTTGCCCAGTCGCCTGGCCTGAGCACTACAAGCAGGCTACCCATGACGGGCTGACATTCCCCAGGGTTCACCCGGCATTTTTCCCGTCAGATTCATACTTTGTTACAGATAAATCAGCTACGCTCTGGCTTCCCGAAGGAGGTAGGAAATCGTGAGCCCAACAATGAAAAAAGCCGCCCTGGCACTGACCGCGGCGGTTTCGCTGCATGCCCATGCCTTGCAGATCGTCAGCCTCTCGCCCCAGGGCGAGATTGCGCGTGTCAGGCAGATCGTCGCCAAGTTCGATGAGGGCGCCGTCAATTTTGGCGACCCCAAAGCGCCCGCCCCGCTGTCGCTGAGCTGCAGCGACGCGCAAGCCACCAAAGGCTCCGGCCGCTGGATCAGCGAGCGTGAATGGGCGTTTGAATTTGAAAACGACCTGCCGCCCGGTGTGAGCTGCGCCGTGCAGGTGGTCGGCACCTTCAAGTCGCCCAAGGGACAGCCGGTGGCCGGCGCCGCTTCCTACAAGTTCAACACCGGCGGCCCCTTTGTCCAGCACATGCGCCCAGGCACCTATGAGCGCATCGATGAAGAACAGTACTTCATGCTGCAGCTCAACGGCCCGGCCACCTTGCAAAGTGTTCGCGAGAACGTCTGGTGCGCCGCCGAAGGCCTGGGCGAGCGTGTGCCCGTCAAGCTGATCGAAGGCAAGGAGCGCGACGAGCTGCTCAAGTCACAGGGCCTGGACAAGCCCGCGGCCAAGGAGCCGCTGCGCTACATCACGCTGGCCTGCAACCGGCGCCTGACGCCGGCCAGCAAGGTGCAACTGGTCTATGGCAAGGGCGTGAGCACGCCCAGCGGCATCGCCAATTCAGTCGAAAAACGCTACAACTTCCAGGTGCGCGAGCCCTTCTCGGCCAGCTTCAGCTGCGAGCGCGAAAACGCCCAGTCGGCCTGCCTGCCGATGCGGCCCATGAGCCTGTCCTTCAACGCACCGGTGCCGCGCAAGCTGGCCGAGGGCATACGCCTCAAAGGCGACAAGGACACGCTCAAGCCCTTCTTTGACGAAGGCAACAGCGACGGCGACAACGTGGTCACCGGCGTGACCTTCAAGCCGCTGTTTCCGGAGCAGGCCCAGTTCTCGCTCGAGCTGCCAGGCAACTTCAAAGACGCCTCGGGCCGCACGCTGCGCAATGCCGACAGCTTTCCGCTGAAAGTGGCCACGGGGGCGATGCCGCCGCTGGCGAAGTTCGCCGCCGCGCCCTTCGGCATCGTCGAGCGCTTTGCCGAACCCAACACCAAGCCCGGCGACCCGGCCCTGCTACCGGTCACGCTGCGCAATGTGGAAGCGGCCCTGCAAGTTAAGGGACTAGCGCCCGGCGCCGGCAAGGTCAGCGACCTGCAGCCGCGCACCGACGCAGACATCATTGCGTGGTTCCGCAAGGTGCAGCGCTATGACGAGTACGAGGTCTCGCGCAAGACGGCCGCCGCCGACATCAAGGGCCCGCTGCCCAAGGCGGTGGATTCGCAAGGCAAAGACTATGTGCAGTCGCGCATGCTCTCGCTACTGGGCGGCCAGGCCGGCGTGAAGACGCTGGACCTGCCCAAACCCGTGGGCGGCGACCCACGGCCTTTTGAAGTCGTCGGCATCCCCCTGGCGCCGGGCTTTCACGTGGTCGAGATCGCCTCGCAAAAACTCGGCGTTTCGCTGCTGGACGAACGCCACGGCGCGAGCCGGACCATGTATGTGCGCACTTCGGCCCTGGTGACCAACCTGGGCGTGCATTTCAAGCTGGGCCGCGAGAACTCGCTGGCCTGGGTTACCACGCTGGACAAGGGCATGCCGGTGGCGGGCGCCACGGTGCGTGTCTCGGGCTGCAATGGCACCGAAGTGGCCAAGGCGGTGACCAACGCGCAAGGTATCGCGAATTTCGCCGGCCTTTCTTCCGAACCACCGCGCTGCCCCGGCAACGACGGCAGTAACGCCTATTTTGTGAGCGCGCGCAGCACCGTCGCCGGCGTGGAGGATCTGGCCTTTACCTGGAGCGACTGGCACAGAGGCATAGAGCCCTGGCGCTTCAACGTGCCGACCAGCCGCGACCCCATGCCCAACGAGCGGGCCCACACGATATTTGACCGCACGCTGCTGCGGGCCGGTGAAACCGTGTCCATGAAGCACGTGCTGCGCACCGAAACCAGCAAAGGCTTCGGCCTGCCCGAGGGCACGCCCGCCACGCTGGTTATCACCCACGTGGGCAGCGGCCAGCAGTTCACCCAGCCCATCAGCTGGCGCAAGACGGCAACCGGCGGCCTGAGCGCCGAGAACAGCTTTGCGATTCCGCCGGCCGCCAAGCTGGGCATCTATGAAGTGCAGCTGAAAGGCCAGAACGACGGCGGCAACGGCCGGGGCAACCGCGCCCGCAGCTTTGCCAGCGGGCAGTTCCGTGTGGAAGAGTTCCGCCTGCCGGTGCTTGAAGGCCGCATCACCCCGACCGAGAAGAAGGCGCTCATCAACGTCAAGTCGGTGCCGACCGACGTGCAGATCAATTACGTTTCGGGCGGCGGCGCCGTCAACCTGCCGGTGCGGGTGTCGGCACTGGTGCGCGCCAAGTCGCTGAGCTACAGCGACTACGAAGAATTCAATTTCATGCCGCCGCGTGCCGGCCGCGACTCCGGCGGCAACGACAACGAAGAACGCACGGCCTCGCAGGACCAGCGCGTCATCGCCGACAAGCTGCCGCTCACGCTGGACCGCAACGGCGCGGGCAAGCTCACCATCAACGACATCCCGGCGCGCAGGCAGCCGCAGGAGCTGCTGATGGAAGCCAGCTACGCCGACCCCAACGGCGAGGTGCAGACGATTCGCAGCGTCTCCACCGTCTGGCCGGCCGCCGTGGTGGCCGGCATCAAGACCGAGGGCTGGGTCTCCAGCAGCCAGAAGATACGCTTCCAGGCCTTGGCGCTGGACCTCACGGGCAAGCCCGCCACCGACGTGTCGCTGGAAGTGAAAGCCGTGGCGCGCATCACCACCACCAGCCGCAAGCGCATGGTGGGCGGCTTCTACACCTACGACAACAAGACCGAGACCAAAGACCTCGGCAGCGTCTGCAGCGGCAAGAGTGATTCGCGCGGCCTGCTGCTGTGCGACACCAAGCTCGGCGAGCCCGGCGAGGTCGAGCTCATCGTGACGGCCAAGGACAAGGACGGCAACACCATCCAGGCGGCCAGCAATGTGTATGTCACGCGCCAGGGCGAGCTCTGGTTCGGCGGCGAAGACCATGACCGCATGGACGTGCTGCCGGAAAAGAAAAGCTACCAGCCCGGCGAGACCGCCAAGTTCCAGGTGCGCATGCCCTTCCGCTTCGCCACCGCGCTGGTGGCGATTGAGCGCGAAGGCGTCATCGAGACCCAGGTGGTGCAGCTCAACGGCCAGGACCCTACCGTCAACCTGCAGATCAAGGAAGGCTGGGGCCCGAACGTTTATGTCAGCGTGCTGGCCCTGCGCGGCCGCCTGCGCGAGGTGCCCTGGTACAGCTTCTTCACCTGGGGCTACAAGGCGCCGCGCGAGTGGTGGACTTCCTTCTGGTATGAAGGCCGTGAATATGTGGCACCCACCGCGCTGGTCGATTTGAGCAAGCCGGCCTACCGCCTGGGCGTAGCGGAGATTCGCGTGGGCACCAAGGCGCACCAGCTTGATGTGAGCGTGAAGGCCGACAAGGAAAGCTACGCGGTGCGCGGCCAGGCCAAAGTCACCATCACGGCCAAGCTGCCCAACGGCCAGCCCGCCGCCAATGCCGAAGTGGCACTGGCCGCGGTGGACCAGGCACTGCTGGAGCTGATGCCCAACGACAGCTGGGATCTGCTGGGCGCCATGCTGCAGCGCCGCTCTTGGGGTGTCGAGACCTCGACTGCGCAGATGGAAATCATCGGCCGCAGGCACTACGGACGCAAGGCCGTGGCGGCCGGCGGCGGCGGCGGGCGCAGCAACACGCGCGAGCTGCTGGAAACCCTGCTGCTGTGGAACCCCAGCGTGGTGCTCGACGCCAAGGGCCAGGCCGTGGTGACCGTGCCCCTCAATGACGCGCTGACGACCTTCAAGATCGTCGCCGTGGCCGACGCCGGCACCGGCCTCTTCGGCACCGGCCAGACATCGATACGCGCTACGCAGGATCTGCAGATCATCAGCGGCCTGCCGCCGCTGGTGCGCGAGGACGACCAGTTCCGCGCGCAGCTGACCTTGCGCAACACCACCAAGACCGCAATGAAGGTCGAAGTGAGCCCGCGCGCCACGCTGCTCGATTTGAAGCCGCAAACCGTGGACATCCCCGCCGGTGAAGCGCGAGAAGTAGCCTGGATGGTCACCGCGCCGGCGCAGCTGGCGCTCACGCGCGCCGAAGCCATACTGTGGGAGATCGAAGCCAAGGACACCATCAGCGGTGCGCGCGACGGCCTGAAAGCGCGCCAGCGCATCATCCCGGCCGTGCCGCTCACGGTGCAGCAGGCCACGCTGGTGCAGGTCGACGGCAGCTTCACGCTGGACGTCAACCCGCCGGCCGACGCCTTGCCAGGCCGCGGCGGCCTGAAGATGTCGCTGCAGCCCAAACTGGCTGAAGGCATGGACGGCGTGCGCGACTATTTTGCGATGTACCCCTTCATCTGCCTGGAGCAAAAAACCAGCAAGGCCGTGGGCCTGCGCGACGGCAAGCTCTGGCAGACGGTGCTGGCGCAGTTGCCCACCTACCTTGACAGCGATGGCCTGGCCAACTACTTCCCGCCGCGCGATGGCGAAGCCAACCGCGGCAGCGATGCGCTGACGGCCTATCTGCTGGCTGCCACGCATGAGGCCTCTGGCATCAACCCGGCCTTCGCCCTGCCCGACGAAGCCCGCGCCCCCATGGAGCGCGGCCTGATCGCGTTTGTGGAAGGCCGCATCCAGCGCGACTTCTGGAGCCCGCGCAAGGACCTGGACGTGCGCAAGCTGGCCGCGCTGGAGGCGCTGTCGCGCTACGGCAAGGCCCAGGGCCGCATGCTGGGCAGCATCACCATTGCGCCCAACCAGTGGCCCACACACGCGGTGATCGACTGGCTCAACATCCTGAAGCGCGTGGCCGACGCGCCGCAGCGCGAGCAGCGCATCGCCGAAGCCAACCAGGTGCTGCGCTCGCGCCTGTCCTTCCAGGGCACCAAGCTGGTCTTCAGTACCGAGCGGGACGACTACTGGTGGTGGCTGATGGCCAACGGCGACGTCAACACCGCGCGCCTGATGCTGGCCGTGATGGACGACCCGGCCTGGAAGGACGACATGGGCCGCCTGGCCAACGGCTTTATCGCGCGCCAGCAAAAAGGCGCCTGGCACACCACCACGGCCAACCTGTGGGGCGGCCTGGCACTCGACAAGTTCTCGGCCAAATTTGAAGCCACGCCGGTGGCGGGCGTGACCAAGGCCACGCTGGCAGCGGCTGCCGCCAGTGTGGCAAGCGTGGACTGGAGCAAGGTTGACCGCGTTAAGACCACCGACGCGGCCGGTGCGCCCAACCAGACCACCTTCTTCGGCGCGCCGGCTTCGCCCGGCAACCTGCGCAACAACAGCATGTTCCTGCCCTGGGGTGGCGCTGCGAAGGACACATTGACGGTGACACACCAGGGCCCCGGCAAGCCCTGGCTCACGCTGCAGTCCATCGCGGCCATCCAGCTGAAGGAGCCCTTCAACGCCGGCTACCAGATCAAGAAGACCCTCACGCCGGTGGAACAAGCCGTCAAGGGTGTCTACACCCGCGGCGACGTGGTCCGCATCACGCTCGAAGTCAACGCCAGCGCCGACATGACCTGGGTCGTCATCAGCGACCCGGTGCCCGGCGGCGCGACCATCCTGGGCGGCGGCCTGGGCCGCGATTCCGAAATCGCGACCGGCGGCGAAAAGAAGAGCGGTGCGGGCTGGCCCGCGTTTGAGGAGCGCAGCTTCGAAGCCTTCCGCAGTTACTACGAGTACCTGCCCAAAGGCGTGGTGAAGATGGAATACACCGTGCGCCTGAACAACGTCGGTGACTTTGCCTTGCCTCCGAGCCGTGTCGAGGCCATGTACGCGCCCGAGATGTTCGGCGAGTTCCCGAATGCGCGGGTGAAGGTGGAGGCGGCGAAGTAAACCCTTTCAAAGCTTCATCCACAGATTTCGCAGATTGACGCAGATTGGGGAAACCAAGATGAAAAGCCGCGCTCCCCGCGCATGGAGATAAGGGTGAAGGTCCGTCTCAAGACAGGTTTGCTTGCCTTCAGTCTGGTGATGGCCTGCGCCTGCCCGGCCTGGGCCGTCGCCACCTTCGACGAAGTCAAACGCGACTTCAAGCCCTCCGAGACCCTGGTGCTGGACCGCAACGGCGAACTCCTGCAGCGCCTGCGCACCGACAAGGCCGTGCGGCGCGGCCAGTGGGTCGCCCTGCCCGATGTGTCACCGGCCCTGCGCACGGCGCTGGTGCTCAGCGAGGACAAGCGCTTTTACGAGCACAGCGGCGTGGACTGGCGCGCGGTCTCTAGCGCGGCCTGGGGCAACCTGTGGAACACCAAGACACGCGGCGCCTCCACCATCAGCATGCAGCTGGCCGGGTTGCTGGACGAAGACTGGCGCGCCGGCGCGGGCGGCCGCAGCGTCGCGCAGAAGGTCGGGCAGACCGTCTCGGCGCAAATACTCGAAGCGCGCTGGCGCAAGGACCAGATCCTGGAGGCCTATCTCAACCTGGTGCCTTTTCGCGGCGAGATGGTGGGCATAGACGCGTTGAGCCGCACGCTGTTCGGCAAGGCCGCACACGGGCTGGATGAGCGCGAGGCGGCGATCGCGGCCGCGCTGGTGCGTGCGCCCAATGCCAAGGCGGCGCAGGTCTCGCAGCGGGCCTGCGGCGTGCTGAAAACCATGCAGGCGCCGGCCAAGGTGGATTGCGAGGGCCTGGATTTGTTTGCCGCGGCCGCGCTGCAGCGCAAGGCTTTTGATGCGAGCGAGGGTGTGGCGCCGCATCTGGCGCGCAGGCTGCTGGCGCTTCGCGCGCCCTCACCCCTGCCCTCTCCCAGAGGGAGAGGGAGTAACAGCCCTGAGCGCAACGAATCCGCATTACTCCCTCTCCCCCCGGGAGAGGGTGGGGGTGAGGGCTCCGCGAATTCAAAAAGCCCATCCATGCGCTCCACCCTGCGCGCCCCACTGCAGCGCTTCGCCGTGCAAACCCTCACGCAGCAGCTGCGCGAGCTGCGCGGCCGCCATGTGGAAGACGGCGCGGTTGTGGTGCTGGACAACGCCACCGGCGAGGTGCTGGCATGGGTGGGCTCCTCAGGCGAACTCAGCGACGCGGCCGAAGTCGACGGCGTGCTGGCGCTGCGCCAGCCGGGCTCCACGCTCAAGCCGTTTTTGTATGCGCAGGCGATCGCCGAAAAGCGCATCACCGCCGCCTCGCTGCTGGAAGATTCTTCCTCACAGATCCAGACGGCCAGCGGCCTTTACATCCCGCAAAACTACGACCGGCAGTTCAAGGGCCTGGTGTCGGCGCGCACCGCGCTGGGCGCCTCGCTCAATGTGCCGGCCGTGCGCACGCTAGTCATGGTGTCGCCCGACGCCTTCCACAAGCAGCTCAAGGCCGTCGGCCTGCCGCTCAAGGAATCGGGCGACTACTACGGCTACAGCCTGGCGCTGGGCAGCAGCGAGGTCTCGCTGCTGTCGCTCACCAACGCCTACCGCACGCTGGCCAACGGCGGGCGCTACAGCGCGCCCTCACTCGCGAAGAACCCCAAGCCGGTCTTCAGGCAAGCGCTTGATGCCCGCGCCGTCTTTATCGCCACCGACATCATGGCCGACCCGATGGCGCGCGCCCGCACCTTCGGCACCGACAGCATCCTGGCTACGCGCTTCTGGACGGCCGTGAAAACCGGGACCAGCAAGGACATGCGCGACAACTGGGCCATGGGGTTTTCGCAGCGTTACACCGTGGGCGTGTGGGTAGGCAACGCCAGCGGCGCGCCCATGTGGGACGTGAGCGGCACCAGCGGTGCGGCACCCATCTGGGCGGCGATCATGAACTACCTGCACAAGACCGAACGCAGCCGCGCACCCACGCCACCGGCCGGCCTGGTGCAAAGCCGCACGCAATTCGGCACGCAGGGCGGCACGCCGCTGGAGGCCGCGCGCAACGAATGGTTCATCCAGGGCACGGAGCAGGTGGTCTTCGCCCTGAATTCAGGCGCGGGCGATACCCGCCCGGCCAAGGCCTCCAGGCCCGGCAAAAGGCCCGCAGCCGAGCCCGATGCCCCACCCCGCATCACAGCGCCCACAACGGGCACCATCATCGCGCTGGACCCGGACATCCCGCCCAAACACCAGCGCATCAGCTTCAGCGCCGAAGGCCGCGGCACGCGCTGGCTGATGGACGGCAAGGAATTCGCCCGCGGGCCCCAGGCCCAATGGATGCCCTGGCCGGGCCGGCATGTGGTGCAGCTGGTTGATGCCGGCGGCAAGGTCGCCGACGAGATCCGCTTCGAAGTGCGCGGCGCCGGTGTGCGCGAAGCCCGGGCCGGGGCGGGGCGGCCGGCACATTGAAATAATTTGGAAGCCGGCAAAATTTATTCAATCCCGGCGGGTGCCTAAACCCTTAGCATTGGGCGACTGAGGAGATAAGACCGTGCCCGTGATCACCAATATTGAAGACCTGCGCGTCCTGGCCAAAAAACGCGTGCCCCGCATGTTCTATGACTATGCCGATTCCGGCTCGTGGACGGAGAGCACCTACCGCGCCAATGAAAGCGACTTCCAGAAAATCAAGCTGCGCCAGCGCGTTGCCGTCAACATGGAAAACCGCAGCACAGCCACCACCATGATCGGCCAGCCGGTGGCCATGCCCGTCGCCATCGCACCCACCGGCCTCACTGGCATGCAGCACGCCGACGGTGAAATCCTGGGCGCACGCGCCGCCAAGAAATTCGGCATCCCCTTCACGCTGTCGACCATGAGCATCTGCTCCATCGAAGACGTGGCCGCCGGAACCGACCGCCACCCCTTCTGGTTCCAGCTCTATGTGATGAAGGACCGCGCCTTCATCGAAAGCCTGATAGACCGCGCCAAGGCGGCCAATTGCTCGGCGCTGGTGCTCACGCTAGACCTGCAGATCCTCGGCCAGCGCCACAAGGACTTGAAGAACGGCCTGAGCGCCCCGCCCAAGCCCACGCTGGCCACCATCCTCAACCTCATGACCAAACCCCGCTGGGGCCTGGGCATGCTGGGCACCCCACGCCGCCATTTCGGCAACATCGTGGGCCACGTCAAGGGAGTGGAGAACATGGGCTCGCTCTCGGAATGGACGGCCAAGCAGTTCGACCCCGCCCTCAATTGGGGCGACGTCGAATGGATCAAGAAACGCTGGGGCGGCAAACTCATCCTCAAAGGCATCCAGGATGTCGAGGACGCCAAACTCGCCGTCAACTCAGGCGCCGATGCCCTCATCGTCTCCAACCACGGCGGCCGCCAGCTCGACGGCGCCATGTCGTCCATCTCATGCCTGCCCGAAATCATCGCCGCCGTCGGCCATCAAATTGAAGTCCACATGGACGGCGGCATACGCTCCGGCCAGGACGTGCTCAAGGCCATCGCCCTGGGCGCCAAAGGCACCTACATAGGCCGCGCCTTCCTCTATGGGCTGGGCGCCATGGGTGAGCAAGGCGTCACCAAGGCGCTGGAGATCATCCACAAGGAACTGGATTTGACGATGGCGTTTTGCGGGCGGACGGATATTAAGGCAGTGGATACTGGTATCTTTGTGCCGGGGACTTACTGAAAACTAGCCAGCAATCTTTCAGCCCGCAGGCGCAATCTCGTAGTCCATCACATACGAATGCTTGCCATCGGCAATCTGTATGCCCAGCGTGCCGCTCAAGCCGGTGAGTTCATCCGTCCCTGAGTCGGGAACCACGCTAACCATCAGCTGAGGCACACCGCGGTTCATGGTGCCGCTGTGCTGCAATACAAAGCTGCCGCGTTTGCCATGCAGCGTGCCGGTCACGCGTTCCATCGCGACATAACCGGCCGAGCCTTTGACGGCTGTGCCGGCGCTGAGCATTTCGCCCTGGCTGGTGGCCTGCAGGTCGCCGCTGAAGGTTTTGTTGATGGACATCCTTCCCATGAGCGGCCCGGCGTCAGCATTCGCCAGTGCTTGCGGTACGAGATTGACTTCGAAGGTTCCGTTGGCGTGGCGGGGCATGGCGAAGGCTTTCATGGGTGATGGTGTGCAACCCGGCAGACGCGCCGGCTGCGATGATGAACCAGGGCCGGGGCCGGCTCATGCAACCCAAGGATCATAGCTTCCGAAGTTCCAGATATGGCCTTCGGGATCGCGGCAGGAATAGCCCCGGCCGCCATAGTCTTCGTCCTTGATGTCTATCACGATGGCCGCTCCCGCGGCCAGGGCCCGCTTGTAGTGGGCATCCACATCCTGAACCTGTATGTAAGCGCTTTGCGATCCGACGCAACCGGACTCCGAAGGTGACTTGACGAGCTTGTGGAAGTCATTGTTGGTGGCCGATCCCAGCATGATCATTCCGTTTCCATAGACAAGCTGGGCGTGCGCAATGGCGCCGTTCTCATCAGGCACCACCAATTGCTCCTGAAACCCGAAAGCGCGGCACAGCCATTTGACCGCTGCGGCGCCATCCCGGTATCGCAGCGTGGGAATGATGGTGGGGTGCTGGTTCTTGCGGTCCGTGGCCATGGCAATTTCTCCTTGAACATGCTGAGGGATTCGCGTTTGGCGAGCATCAGAATTATTGACCGCCCCCTAAAGCCACCCGCGTAAGGGACGGCGAAGGAGAGCCGTCAGCCCCGGACTACGCCCTCTTAGCGATGCCCAAACGGCCGCGCCGGCACCGTCTGCAAATACGCATACAGCGCCTGCGCGTCCACATCATTGAGCGTACGCAGCGACTCAAAAGGCATCACGGTGATGGCCGTGCCGTCGGGCCGCTTGCCGCTGCGCAGCATGGCAACAAAAGCAGCGGCATCCTTGTAGCGCCGCATGGCGCTGCCTTCGCCGGGCGTGAGGTTGGCGGCGGGCGCCCAGTCGGGTGGGCTGCCGGGAATCCTGCCGCCGGCCAGGCCCGCTCCGTGGCAGCCTATGCACATGTTGGCGACGTAGGCGCCGTGCGCCACCGTGACGCCTTCGGCAACGGGTTTGGCCGGTGGCAGCGTGTGGTCGATTTTTTGCGCGGCGTCCTGGATGGCGTCAAAGGCATACAGCACGCGCACCGGCAGGGGCAGCTCGAGCACGGCGGCGTCGCCTGCCTTGGGCGCCATGGCTTTGACATAGGCGACCAGCGCGCCCAGGTCCCCGTCAGTCAGGCGGTTGTAGTCTTCGCTGGGCATGACAAACACAGGCCGGCCGTCTGGCTTGACGCCGTGGCGCAAGGTGCGCACCCAGTCCTCGGGTGTGTAGCGCGCCACCACATTGCCTTCGCCGGGAGAGATATTGGGGCCGGCCAGGCGCATGCCCTTGCCGTCGTTCATGAATTCACGGCCCGCACCGCCGGTGCCATGGCAGTCAGCGCAGCCGCGCGAGTTGTACAGATAGGCGCCGCGCTCCAGCGCCTGGGCCGTGGATGGGATGGCCACTGGCTGCACGGCCACCTTGATTTGCCGCTGGCTTTTGCGCTCGGCCATCTGGCTGCCGATCAGCGCCGTGCCGGCCAGCAGCAACACCACCGCACCGGCTGTGCCGACGGTCCATTTGATCCATCGCTTCATCGTGTCTTTCCCTGTCTTGCTCTGTCTTGTTATTGAGGGCGGAGCCTGCCCGCATTGACTCGCACGCTTGCACCGTTTTTTGGCGAAGGCGAAATTCTAGAAGAACCCTAAGAAAATAGCGGGGTAAATATTTGCCAGCACTCCGAATTGCTATGCTCACCCGAAGAGCGACCCCATGCCTTCCGATACGCCCAAAATCCGCCGCATCGCCCACCTCGACATGGACGCTTTTTTCGCGTCCGTCGAGCTGCTGCGCTACCCACAGCTCAAGGGCCTGCCGGTGGTCATAGGCGGCGGCTGGCGCAAGGTGGACGAGGAATTGCGGGCCGCGCAGGGTGAGCGCCCGCTGCGCTTTATCCCGGTGGAAAGCTTTCCTTTGCTCAAGGACTATGTGGGCCGCGGCGTCATCACCACGGCCACCTATGCGGCGCGGCAGTTCGGTGTGGGTTCGGCCATGGGCATGATGAAGGCGGCTAAGCTGTGCCCGCAGGCCATTGTGCTGCCGGTGGATTTTTCGGAGATCCGCAAGTTTTCGCAGCTCTTCAAAAGCACCATCACCGAGATCGCGCCGCTGATGCAGGACCGCGGCGTGGACGAGGTCTACATCGACTTCACCGATGTGCCCGGCGGCCAGCGCGAAGGCGGGCGCGTGCTGGCGCGACTGATCCAGAAGGCGATTTTTGAGAAGACGGGCCTGACCTGCTCGGTCGGTGTGGCGCCCAACAAGCTGCTGGCCAAGATGGCCAGCGAGTTCAACAAGCCCAACGGGATTTCGGTGATTTACGAATCCGACCTGCAGGGAAAAATCTGGCCGCTGCATGTGCGAAAGATCAATGGCATAGGCCCCAAGGCCGGCGAGAAGCTCGCGAAGCTGCACATCCACACGATTGGCGAGCTGGCCGCGCAGGATGTGGGCTGGCTGGTCGACAACTTCGGCAAGGCCACAGGCGCCTGGATGCACGAGGCCGCCTGGGGCCGCGACGACCGTCCGGTGGTGACGGAGAGCGAGCCGGTCAGCATGAGCCGCGAAACCACCTTCGACCGCGACCTGCACGCGGTGCGCCACAAGACCGAGCTGGGCGCCATCTTCACCGACCTATGCCTGCGGCTGGGCGAGGACTTGCGGCGCAAGGGCTACGTCGCCAAAACCATAGGCATCAAGCTGCGCTACGACGACTTCAAGATCGCCACGCGCGACCAGACTTCAGACTTCTACACCGATGACGGTGCCGCCATACGACGGCTGGCCGGCCAGTGCCTCAAACGTGTGCCGCTCGATAAGAAATTGCGCCTGCTCGGTGTGCGCGCCTCCACCCTGGCACGCGCCGATGAAGTGCCGCTGCCCGATGAGAAAAAGCCTGCCGCTGCATCGGAGCGCGCGGAGGCGAACACCACCGACCAGCTGTTCTGAGCAAGGCGTGCCGCCACGGCGTGCGCCCGCCGCGCAAAGCGGCTGGGTCCTACAACCCCGGTGGCGCGGCGCTTCGCACAATGCAGGCCTATGCCCCCAGGCCGAACACCTCCTCCATCTCCCGCAGCCAGGGCCGGCATGCTGCCCGAGCTCAAAGGCTCCGGCCTGGTGTATGTGAGCGACGACATGCCCGGCATGTCACGGCTCAAAAGCGGCAAAGGCTTTCGCTATCGCGATGCTTCAGGCAAGCCGATCAAGGACCCGGAAGAAATCCGCCGCATCAACAAACTCGCGATTCCGCCGGCCTACACCCGGGTCTGGATCTGCCCGAAACCCAACGGCCACTTGCAGGCCACCGGCTATGACGCGCGAGGCCGCAAGCAGTACCGCTACCACCCGGACTGGCAAGCCCTGCGCGGTGAGAACAAGTTTGAAAGGCTGCAAGCCTTCGGCAAGGCCTTGCCGCGCATACGCGCCCGCGTGGCACGCGACCTCGCGCCGCGTCGCAATGCGCCCGTGAGCCGCAGCCTGGTGCTGGCGACGCTGGTGCGCCTGCTGGACACAACCTTTGTGCGCGTGGGCAACGACGAGTACGCGCGCGAGAACGGCTCCTACGGTCTGACCACGCTGCGCAACCCGCATGCGGGCGTGCGCGGCAAAACCCTGCAGCTGCGCTTTCGCGGCAAGAGCGGCGTGATGCAGGAGCTCAAGGTCGATGACCCCAAGGTGGCGGCCGTGGTGCGGCGCTGCCAGCAGTTGCCGGGCCAGTTGCTGTTCCAGTACGAAGACGGAGACGGCGAGCTTCGCGCGGTGGGTTCGGGCGATGTGAATGACTACCTGGGGGAAATCCTGCAAGGCAAGACCCAGGGCAAAGACAGGAATGGCGAGCGCTTCACCGCGAAAGACTTTCGCACCTGGCACGGCACGGTGCAGGCGCTGGAACTCACCCGCCTGGCCTGCGGCGCGGGTGCCGGGGCCGCGGCGGGCGGCGGCTACAGCGCCAAGGCGGTGCTGCAGGCAGTGGCGCGCCTGCTGGGCAACACGCCCGCGGTCTGCAAAAAATCGTATATCCACCCGGCGGTGCTGGCACTGGGCGGCGAGCTGGCACAGGACGCCCAGGCTATGGCCGCACTGTGGTCGCAACTTGAATCAGGTCAAAAAATACGCCGCCTGTATGCAGCGGAACACCGGCTGCTGGCGTTTCTCAAAAGCCGGCAAAAAAGCCAGGCGAAGAAGGGCGGTGGCTCAAGGGCAGCGTGAGCCTAGGCTTTCGCCACCACCACGATCTCATCCTGGTGGTTGGCGATGTGAAAAGCATGGGCCATGGAGAAGTCGGCCTTGCTGAGCGCGCCATAGGCAAAGTGCGGCTTGAGCGGGCCCTGGTGGCGCGTGAAGCGCTCGATGGCGGCACGCAACCGCGCAGACGCGGGCCGCCAGTCGCCTTCGCGCGACAGGGCCGCCGCGCCCGGAATCGGTTCACTGAGGCTGTGGCTCATCTGCCCGCGCCATTTGAAAAACGCAAATGCCGCCGAGCCGGCCGTATTCTGGAAGAAGGCGCTCTTGGGCTGGGGAAAACCGTCCAGGCTCATCTCCACGCTCTGCGCCATGTGCTCCATCACCGAAACCATGGGCCACTGGCCGGTGGTTTTGACGCTGGCAGCCTTGTCCAGCGTGTCCAGCCAGCGCAGGGCGTCGTCGAGTGATCCTACTTTGGGCAGGTCGGCCATGGCGAAATCTCCGGTCAAGGCTGCCGTTGCGGCGGCGAGGAAGTGGCGGCGGTTCATCGTTCGGGGATGGTAGCAGTCGCTCAGGCCGGCCGCGTGTTCCCTAGGCGACAAAAAAGGCTGGGTTGTTGCTGGTCTTGCTCTGGCTCGCGCGCTTCCCCTCTTCTGCCTTTCCCTCCTTTGCTTCCCTCTGGTTTCTCTGCTGAGGCTTGCTGGCCGGGGGTTGCCCGGCCAGCCGCCCTCTGCAGGGGAAGCGCTACCGCAGCAGCTCACAGTGATGCCGCGGCGGCGCAGGCCTTGAATGATCGTGGACGTGACTGCGGCGTTCAGCGCCGGCTGTCGTCCTTCTGCGAATCCGGCTCCAGCGGCGCCAGGTCGGACGAATAGATGCGATCGCCGACCTGCATGGCCCGGCCCTTCTCCCAGGCGGCTTCAAACGCGGCGAGCTCTTCCGCCGTGGCGCGTTCATGGCGGCGTACCGGCGGCCGCGAATCTTCCGCATCCTGGCCCTGGCGGAGCGCGGCGGGGCGGCTGGCCGAGAAGCCCTGGATCTGTTCATTGACTTGCCAGTAGACGCCGCTGACCAGCAGGTTGTAGCGTGCATGGGCATTTTTGACGATGGCAGACCCTACTTCCACCAGCCGGGCGGGCTGGCCTTCGCGGTTGTCCAGGAAATCGGTGGAAAGGTCTATCAGCACCATGTACTGATGGCCGCGCTTGTCGTTGCGCACCACACGGAATTTGTAGCTCGCCGACAAGATTCCGTGGGCCTGCATCGTCACCCGTATGGCTTCGTACAGCATCTCGCGCCGGAACTCCATGCGCTCGTCAAGGTTCATCTTCACAGGGCCGGTCTCAGGCCCGGTGGCCCCGGGCTTGGGGCTCTTGCTGGCGCTAAAGAGGTTCTTGAGCACGGACATGCTGCCCTCGCTTCAGGTGTTTCTGGCGGCAAAGAAGACGTAGTCGGCGGTATAGCCTTCCTTGACGCGCTTGCCTGCATCGGCCTGCGTGGCGCAACCCTTGGCCGGCGCATTGCCACCCTCGGTGTTCAGGCGCTGCACGCTCGTGACGGCGGCCATCTTGCCGGGGCTGCCGGCGGACTTGGCCGCCAGCAGCAACAGCGGAATGTCGCCGGGCCGCTCGCCGTCGGCCCTGGCTTTGACGGTGCCCACGGTCTTGCTGCCGTCCAGTGCCGTCCAGTTGGGGCCGGCGCCATGGGTGCCGACTTTTTCGTCCTTCTGGTTGTAGAGATCGGCCTCGGGGGCGACGAACACCCAAGCCCAGCCGCCCTTGTCGCTGGCGCGGCACTCGTAGATCTGCGAGCCCACCGCATGCCAGGTGAAGGCCGCCTGCTCGTTATCGGCCGGCTTGAGCGCGGCGGGCGCCGGCTTGCCGGCATAGGCCTGCGTGGCCGGGCCGCCGGCGCAGGCGCTCAAAAGGCCTGCGCACAGGGCGGCAGCCACAAGGCCCGCATGGAACCTGGGTTGGGCGGCGGTTGCGATTGATGTCATGGCAATCTCCTGGAAGGAGCCCTGCACCATATTGACAGGGCTTTGGGTTAAAGGAAAGAGAAAAAGACGGTAAAAAAACCCCAACAACCCCGTGGCTGGAAGGGCTGTGGGCCGGCGCGCGGGGGCCGGCCTACCGGGGACAAACGCTGGCCTGGGCCAATCGGATGCAGTTGTTATGAAAAAAATGTCCAAACCCCGCCGCCATGGGCTGCCCTGGTGAAATTCGCAAACTCCCTATACTCAGCCGCATGAAGCTGGCCCCCGACCCGGACACCCGCAGCCTGCAGGCCTTGATCGCCGGGGCGGCGCAAGGCGACCACGCCTGCTTTGCCGATATCTATGAACGCACCCACACGCATCTGTTTGGCGTTGCCGTTCGTATATTGGGACAAGGACAGGCGGCCGAGGATGTGCTGCAAGAGGCGTATGTGAGCATCTGGAATAACGCGGCCGGCTACCGCAGCGAGGTGGACGGCCAACCCATCCAACCCATGACGTGGCTGATCGCCATCGTCCGCAACAAGGCGCTGGACGCCTTCCGGGCCCGCGCGCGCCGCAAGGAAAGCGGGCTGCCCAGTTCCGGCGAAATCGGCGAGCTGGATGAGGAAGATACCGAAAGCAGCGCCGCGCCCGCCCCCAGCGCCATGCAGTTGCTGGAGCAGGCCACCGAAGCCCTGCATATAGAAGGCTGCATGAACGCCCTGGAAGGCAGCCACCGGCAAAGCCTGGCGCTGGCTTATTACCAGGGCCTGTCGCACACCGAGGTGGCCGCGCAGATGGGCGCGCCGCTGGGTTCAGTCAAAGCCTGGATACGGCGCGGCCTTGAAAAGCTCAAGGGCTGCCTCGCCGCACAGGGGGTGGTGGCATCGTGAGATATACCAGCCCCGAACTTCTTGAACACCTGGCATCGGCCTATGTGCTGGGCACGCTCAGCGGCGGGGCGCGCCGCCGCTTCGAGCGCCTGCAACGCGACCGCATCGACGTGCGGGTGCGCGTGGCACAGTGGGAGGCACGCCTGGGCCAGCTGGCCATGTCGGTGCCGCCGCAGAAACCTTCGCCCAAGGTATGGGCGGCCATTGCGGCGCGCACGCAACCCGCAGGTGCGCGGCAAGCGGCCCAGGGCAAAACTTCCTGGCTGGGCTGGGCGGCGTGGCTCAGGCCGGCGGGCTTTGGTGTGGGCGGCCTGGCCGCGGGCGTGATCGCGGCCAGCGCATTGTTCATGGCCATGCCCACCCTGTTCATGTCCAGCGACCAGCTCGCGATGCGCTCGGGCGAAAAGCTGCCGCAAAGCTATGTGGGCCTGCTGACCGATGCCCAGGGTAACGGCAAACTGCTGGTCAGCTCGCTGCGCCACGGCAAGACCATGACGGTCAAGGTCATAGGCCCCATCACGCCGCCCGCCACCGGCAAGCTGGTGCTGTGGGCCGTGCCGGCCAACGGCCCGGCGTTTTCCCTGGGCCCGGTGCCGACCAGCGGATCGGCGGTCTCGATGCTGCCCGACACCTCGGAAAAACTGCTGTCCAAGGTCAGCAAGCTGGTGGTGACGCTGGAAGCCGATGCCAACGCCACCAAGCCCGGCGAGACCGTGGTGTTTAGCGGCAATTGCGCCAAGCTGTGGTAAGCCTTTGCGGCCAACAACTCCACCCATGGCGCGCGCGGTGACAATTTTTGTAGCGATCCTGCTGCTGGGCTACCTGGCTCTCTGCGCGGCGCTGTTTGCGTACCAGCGCTCATTGATTTATTTCCCCCAACCGAAATCCTGGGGCGGCCCGGCCACGACGCAGCAGCTCCAGGTCAAGGATGCGGAGCTGGTAATCACCACACGGCAGGCAGCCGGACCCAAAGCTATTGTTTACTTTGGGGGGAACGCCGAAGACGTTTCGGCCAATCTCCCCTCTTTTGCGCAGGCATTTCCCGGCCATGCGATTTACCTGCTTCATTACCGCGGCTACGGCGGCAGCAGCGGCAGCAGCGGCAGCCCCACGGAGGCGGCGCTGCAAAGCGATGCCCTGGTTTTGTTTGACCATGTCAGCAAGACGCATGCGGACGTCACCGTGGTGGGCAGGAGCCTGGGTTCGGGTGTGGCCGTCTGGGTCGCCAGCCAGCGGCCGGTGTCGCGCCTGATACTGGTGACGCCTTACAACAGCATCCAGGAGCTGGCGGCGCAACGCTTTCCCTACTTTCCCATCTCCTGGTTGCTGGTGGACAAGTTCGAGTCCTGGAAGTACGCGCCCCAGGTCACGGCGCCCACCTTGCTGATTGCGGCTGAACACGACGAAGTCATCCCCGCGGCCAGCACCGAAAAGTTGTATGCGCAGTTCAAGAAAGGAACGGCCACACTCAAGATGCTGCCCGGGACTTCGCACAACACGATCTCGCAGCACCCGCAGTATCTGGCCCTGTTTCAATCGATGCTGTGACGCCTGCATTCCCGGCCGACATGGACACCACGGCCTTCACAACCCAGGGTTTTGCACTTGTCCCTGAAGTGCTGAGCCCCGCCGAATGCGAGTCGCTGACTTCCCGGCTAGCGGGTGTTTCCCCGGATTCGGCGGGAACGCGCAGCCTGCTGTCGCAGGACTGGTGCCAGGCGCTGGCGGCCGCACTGCACCGGCACCCGTTGCTGGCGCCCTTGCTGCCGGCGGGTTTCGCGGCCGTGCAGTGCACCTATTTTGAAAAGTCGGCGGCCCGCAACTGGCTGGTGCCGGTGCACCAGGACCTCAGCATTCCGGTGGCCGCCCGCGTGGAGCATGCAAGCCTGGGCGGCTGGTCGGAGAAGGAGGGTGTGCTCTATGTGCAGCCACCGGCCGAACTGCTGCGGCAGCTGGTGGCGCTGCGTTTGCACATCGACGCCTGCGGCGCTGAGGACGGCGCGCTTCGGGTGGTGCCGGGTTCGCATTTGAAGGGCAGGATGGAGGAGCAGGCCGCCGCCGCAGCGCGCCATGTCGGCACCGAAGTCGTCTGTACGGTTGGGCCCGGCGGCGTGATGGCCATGCGGCCGCTGCTGTTGCACGCGTCCTCCAAGTCCACGGGAAACAGCCGGCGCAGGGTTCTGCATTTCCTGTTTGGGCCGTGCGCACTGCCTTTCGGCCTTCAGTGGCAACTGGCAATATGAATTTGCCTCACCCAGGCAAATGGCCTGTGTTTCAGTTCTCTTGATAAAAAGGAAAAAAATGACAGTCTTGAAGATCGCCGCCTTTTCTGACGGAAGCACCGGCGGCAACCCTGCCGGCGTGATGATCGCCAGCCAGTTTCCTGCTGACAGCGAGATGCAGCGGATTGCCGCCGAGGTGGGTTTTTCAGAAACGGTTTTTGCCGTCCCTGACGGTGCCGGCTGGCGTGCGCGCTATTTCTCGCCCGAATCCGAAGTGCCTTTTTGCGGCCATGCCACGATTGCCCTGGGTGCGGCGTTGGCGCTTGAACACGGCGATGGCGTGTTTGCCCTGAGCCTGAACAAGGCCGACATCACCGTGGAAGGCCGGCGCAACGGAGACACCATTGCCGCCGCGCTGCAATCGCCACCCACGCGCAGCCAGCCCGCGCCGCAGCCGCTGGTGCCGGCGGCCCTGAAGCTGTTCGGCTACACACCGCAAGACCTGGACACCCGCATTCCGCCGGCATTGGCCCACGGCGGCGCGGATCACCTGGTATTGGCCTTGAAGAGCCGCGAAAAACTGGCGGCCATGCAGTACGACCTGAACGCGGGCCGCGAGCTGATGCACAAGGCCGGACTGGTGACCATTCTCCTGGCCTATGCGCAAACCGACCGGCTTTTCCACACCCGCAACCCCTTTGCCTCGGGTGGTGTGTACGAAGACCCGGCCACGGGCGCGGCCACGGCCGCTTTCGCGGGCTACCTTCGCGATCTGGGCTGGCCGCATGGCGGCGCGATCGATATCGTGCAGGGTGAGGACATGGGCATGCGCTCCCGCCTGCGCGCCGAAATTCCGCCTGCCCCCGGCGCTTCCATCAAGGTGTCAGGAACGGCGCGCATCATGGAGGAGGCGGCTTAGCCGGAGTTCCTTCACGCGGCGGGAATGGCGGCGCCCTGCCCTTACAAATAAATACGAGTTCCCTTGCATCCAAATTCCCTGCCCTGCCGTTTGTAGAAGGTGCTGATTCGCAGCGCATCCAAATTGACCAACATTTCAAGGAGCCCGACATGAACGCTTTTTCCATTCGCAACTTCGTCGCATTGCCCGTCATCGCCCTGGCGCTCGCCGGCGCCGCAGTGGCGGCCGACATCCAGACCACGCCGGTGCAAAACGCGCAGATTGACGACTTCGCCGCCGGCAAGAAAGCCATCGACGCCAAGAACTGGGCTGAAGCCGTGAACAGCTTCAACAAGGTCGTTGCCAAGAACCCGAAGAACGCCGACGCTTACAACTACCTCGGTTATTCCAACCGCTGGATGGGCAAGTACGACGAAGCCTTTGCCGCCTACGGCAAGGCGCTGGCGCTGGACCCCAAGCACAAGGGCGCGCTGGAATATTCGGGCATCGCTTACCTCAAGACCAACCAGAAGGCCCAGGCCGACGCCCAGCTGGCCAAGCTGCAGGCCATCTGCGCCAATTGCGAGGAGACCCGCGACCTGGCCAAGGCCGTGGCCGAGTACAAGCCGGCCGCCAAATAAGCACCGCTCAAGAACCCTCCTGGCGCCGTTGCGCCGCCGGGAGAGGTTCGCATGCAGCATAAGTGCACGACGTTCGAAGGAAAAAAATGACCGACGCTGACCGCATCAAATACCTGCGCATCGCGCTGATGGTGATGGGCCTCATGTTTATTTTTACCCTGTGGCCGCTCACCATCGTCTGGCCTTCGGGCTGGTCCTGGCACGGCGAGGGACGCTCGTACTACCTGGAGATGATTCTCGGCCTGTACGCAACCCTGGGCGTGTTCCTCGTGATCGCCTCCCGCAATCCCCTGGCGCACCTCAGCCTGATCTGGTTCACCGTCTGGTCCAGCATCGTGCACGGCGGGATCATGGCGGTGCAGTCCTTCAGCGGCCACCACACCATGGGCCACCTCTGGGGCGATGTGCTCGCGCTGTTCGTGGTGGCCGCCGTGCTGGCATTCCTGACACCTCGCGCAACCCAAACAGAAAGCACCCCATGACACATCTCTCTTCGCGGATGCTGCCATCCGCCCTCTTGTTGCTGGCGAGTTTCGCCCTCTCCACCTGGGCCGGCGCCGCCAGCCTGTCGGTGCTGGTGGTCGACAAGGAAGGCAAACCGGCGCCCGATGCGGTCGTCGTTGTGCTGCCCGCGGCCAAAACCGGTTCGGCCCCCAAGCCCCTGCCCGACCAGGTGACGATCTACCAGGAAAAAATGCGCTTTGTGCCGGCTGTCAGCGTGGTGGCAGTGGGCGCCAAGGCCCAGTTCGTCAACAACGACCCCTGGGAGCACCATGTGCGCGGTTCGGCCGCCGGCGCGGCACAGTTCAACGCAACGCCCGGCGAAGGCTTCGAGTTGCGGCTGGACGGCAAGCCCGAAGGCAAGCCGGCCAAAACAGCCGAGGCCACCTTCGCCAAAGCGGGCGCCGTGCTGCTGGGCTGCCATATCCACGGCTCCATGCGCGGCCATGTATATGTGAGTGACTCGCCCTGGGCCGTGCTGACCAATGCCGAAGGCGTGGCGCAGTTCGAACAACTGCCCGAAGGCGCCGCGCAGATCAAGGTCTGGCATGCCGACCAGTTGATAGACATTGCCCCGCAGGCCTACAACGTGACGGCCTCGCCGGGCAAGCTCACGCTGCAGCTCAGCGTGGTGCCGCGCCGACGCAGAATTTGAACGTTTTGACGCTTTTCTCACGTTTGAGAGCATGTGAAGGCGTGATGGATCGTTGACAGAGGCTTTCACGAAACTTACATTGAAGCTTCCGCATGGAGGCTTTATGTTTCGCCCTCGCACTCCTTTCGCACCCGGCCGGTCGCCGTATTGGCACCACATCACGCTGGCCCAGTTACAGCGTGTCAAGGAGTGGCGCGAGGCGCAGCGGGGGACGCATCCGCTCGAATGCCAGCTCTGGGAAGCGGTGCTGACGGCCTGGCTCATGGGCTGGACGGGCTGGCTGCCGGCCTATGCCTTTGAGGCGGCCTGGGCCTACCCGCTCTGCGCGCTGGGCATCCTGCTGCCGCGGTTGTATGTCTATGCGAGGGCACGGGCGCACCTGGCGCAGCGTCTCAGGTGTGACTGGCTGGAGCTTGTGGCCTGAGTGAGCCTCACATAGAGTTGGGGCATGAACAACGCCCCACCCACCCTCACCTGCTTCACCCTCAGCACAACCAACCACATCGCGCACCTGGTGCTCAACCGCCCCGAGGCGATGAACACCATGCACCCGCTGTTCTGGCGCGAGCTGGACGCGGCGCTGACGCACATCCACAAATCCGGCGAAGCGCGCGTGCTGGTGATCTCCAGCACCGGCAAACACTTCAGCGCCGGCATGGCCCTGGAGACCTTCGGGAGCGACATCGCCCTGGACGACCGCAGCCCCGAGGGCCGCGCAGCGATCTTTGATCTGCTGACAAACATGCAAAGCACTTTCAGCAAACTCGAAACCCTGCGCATCCCGGTGATCGCGGCCATCCAGGGCGGCTGCATAGGCGGTGCGGTCGACATGGTGACGGCCTGCTGCGTGCGCTATGCCACGGCCGACGCATTTTTCTGCATCCAGGAAATCAACATCGGCATGGTGGCTGACGTGGGCACGCTGCAGCGCCTGCCCAAGCTGCTGCCGATGGCCGTCGTCAAGGAACTGGCCTATACCGGGCGCCGCCTGCCCGCCGCCAGGGCACTGGGCTACGGCCTGGTCAACGAAGTGTTTGATTCAGCCGAGGCCATGCTGGCCGCCGCGATGCAGTGCGCGAACGAAATTGCCGCCAAGCCGCCGGTGGCGATCTGGGGCACCAAGCAGGCCGTGCACTACGCGCGCGACCACTCGGTGGACGATGCGCTCAGGCAGATGGGCTGGCTGCAGGGCGCGATCTGGAGCAACGCGCATGTGCGCGAGTCCGTCACGGCCATGAAGGAAAAGCGCGCGGGGCAGTTTCCGGGGCTTTCACCGATCCGGAACTTCAGCGAGTTCGGGGAGTAAGCCGGAGCTTCTTACTGCCGCGCGGTGCGCACACTGGGCGGCAAGGCCTGGGGATGGCTGGTGCGAAAGGGATTGATGTCCAGCCCGCCGCGCCGCGTGTAGCGCGCATAGACCGAGAGCTTGAGCGGTTTGCAACGCGTCCAGATGTCCATGAAGATGCGCTCCACACACTGTTCATGGAACTCGTTGTGGTTGCGAAAGCTCACCAGGTACTGCAGCAGCCCTTCCTGGTTGAGCTGCGGGCCGGCGTAGCGGATTTGCACGCTGCCCCAATCAGGCTGGCCGGTGACCAGGCAGTTGCTTTTGAGCAGGTTGCTGGTCAGGGTTTCCTCGACAGGCGCCTCGTCGAAGGCGGCGGACAGCAGCTCGGGCGCGGGCTGGTAGCGCGTGCACTCCACGTCCAGCCGGTCCAGGTTCAGGCCGTCGAGCTCGTGCACGGGCTCGCGGTCGAACATCTCGGGGCCCAGGATGTTGACGCCCACGCCGGCCCCCACCACGGCGCTGAGGTCGGCGCGCAGGCGCTCGCGCACCTCGCGCGCGTCGGCAAGCCGCGTGTTGTTGAAGCTGTTGAGGTAGAGCTTGAAGGACTTGCTCTCGACGATGTTGGGCGATTCGCAGGGCACGGTGACGTGGGCCAGCGCCACCTGCGGCTTGCCGCGCAGGTTGAGCCAGCTCAGCTCAAACGCCGTCCACAGGTCGGCGCCGAAAAAAGGCGGCGTGCCGCTGATGCCGATTTCAGCGCGCTTGCCTTCGCGCGGGATGGGAAACAGCAGCGAGGCATCGTACTGGTCGGCATAGGCGGAGGCCTTGCCGAGTTGGGATTGCTCTGGGGTGTTCATGGGGCCATTTTCCCTCCAAGCACCGACAAGCCTCGCCGGCGCCTGTACAAAACGGCAAAACGTAGGGCTATCTCAGCCGTGCGCCCTGAAGTGGGGAATCAGGAATGCCAGCAGGCGCTCCACCACACCGGGCGGCAAATCATGCCCCATGCCTTCAATGCGCTCAAAGCGCGCGCCGGGAATGCGCCTGGCCGTGTCCTGGCCGCAGGCCATGGGCACCAGCGGGTCGGCGCTGCCGTGCAATACCAGCGTGGGCGCCGTCACCTGGGCGAGCGCCGCCGCGCGCGTGCTGTCGGCGGCGACGGCCACTATCTGGCGCAGAACGCCCTGCGGGTGGAAGCTGCGTTTCGCCGCGGCCGTCATCTTCTCGCGCAGTTCGGACTCGGCGGTCGGAAAGCCCGGGCTGCCTATGGCCTTGAACAGCTTCACGGCGTGGTCCACCGCCGCCTGCATGCCCTTGCCAGCGGGGCGGCCAAGCAGCACGCGGGTCACGGCCGGGCTGGCCTCGGGCAGGCCGCGCGCGCCGCTGGAACTCATGATGCTGGCAAGGCTCAGCACCCGCGAAGGCGCGAGCACCGCCAGGCGCTGCGCGATCATGCCCCCCATGCTGGCACCCACCACGTGCGCCTTCGCGACGTGCAGCGCGTCAAGCACGCCCAGCGCATCGGCCGCCATGTCCTGCAGGCTGTAAGGCGGGCGTATGCGCCAGCCCAGGCGGAACTTGAGCCCCTCCCACAGAAGGCTGGGCGAGCCCAGGTGGTCGAAGTGCTGCGACAGGCCGATGTCGCGGTTGTCAAAGCGCACGACGCGAAAGCCCGCATCGGCAATCGCCTGCACCATGGCCGGCGGCCAGGCGATCAGCTGCATGCCCAGGCCCATGATGAGCAGCACCACGGGCCGGCCCGTGGTGTCGCCGGGATGGGTGTCTTCGATTTCAATATCGATGCAGTTGGCCTTAATTCTCATAACTGATTATGGTCCGCAGTCCTGGAACCGCCTCAATCACAGGGTCGCCCACGCGTCACGGGAACTGATCCAAGGGAGCGACTTCAATTTTGAACCAACATCTTTCTTGTATTCAATCTGTGTAAATCTGCGAAATCTGTGGATGATTTTTTTATCCGCAGATTTCGCAGATTTACGCAGATGAAGAAATAAAGAAAACCGTGATGCAAAACCTTCTTCTGTGGATGCAGGGCTGAGGCTCAAATGAACTCCCGTTCTCGGAGCCACTTCGTAGCGATCCATTTTTCGCCCGCCTTCACCGGCTCGCCGCCATGCAGCGTCAGGCTGGCGGGATGGGCGATCGCATAACTGAAAAACACCGCACTGCCCTGCTGCGGCCGCACACGCAGGCCTATGTCGGGGAACACCGTGGCGCCGCCCTCTTCAGGCTCGCGCAAATACATGATGAGGCTGGCCACGCGCTGGCCGCCGCGCCGCAAAATGGTCGCGGTTCCGGGCTCGGTGGGGTTGAAGTAGTCGTAGTGCGGTTTGTATTGAGCGCCGCGCCGATAGCGCAGCACCTGCAGGCCCTCGCCGTTTTTCGCCGGCCAGTTCAGCAGCCGGGCGATGCGCGCTTCTATGCGCCGCACCACCTCGTTTTCGCCGCGCGTATAAAACATGCCGTGGCTGGTGCGGTCGTGGTTGAGTTCTTCGCCGCCGGTGCGTATGTCCACCGTGAGCGAGCGCTCCAGGCGTGGTTCAGCGGATTCAACGAGTGCTTCGCATTCCTCCGCGCTGAGCAGGTTGGCGAACACCCAGAGATCCGGCGCGCTGCGGTGCTCGCGCACCATCACCCACTTGTCGCCCGCATCCACCATGGTGCCGGAGGCGTCGGCCTCGACCCGGGGCACGGCCTGCGCGGCCTGCGGTATCGCGCCGCCCGCCGGCAAGCCCAGCACATGGTTGGCCGCCGCCGCATGCCAGCCGGCGTCCAGGAGCGCCTGGAAGATCTCGTGCTGCCCATGCCCGGCCGCGAGCTGCCGCGCCACCCAGTCCTGCATCTCGCGTGTGATGGCCTGGGCTTGCATGGTCAGTTGCGAAGTGACGGCCTCAGGCGGCCTGTTTGCGCCGGAACACCAACCGGTCGGGTTCCGAGGCCTTGGGGTCAAAGCGGTATCCCTCGGCATCAAAGCTTTCGAGCTTCTTGACCATGGCGATCTTTTTCTCGATGGCGTAGCGCAGCATGAGGCCGCGCGCACGCTTGGCATTGAAGCTGATGATTTTGTACTTGCCGCCCTTGTACTCCTCGAACACGCAGCTCACCACGCGCGCCTTGAGCGCCTTGCGGTCCACGGCCTTGAAGTATTCCTCGCTGGCCAGGTTGATGACCACGGGCGAGGTGTCGGAGGCGGCGCGCTCATTGAGGTAGTCGGAAATCTGCGATCCCCAGAACTGGTAGAGGTTTTTGCCCTGGGGCGTGGCCAGCGGCGTGCCCATTTCAAGCCGGTAGGGCTGCATGCGGTCCAGCGGCCGCAGCACGCCGTAAAGGCCGCTCAGGATGCAGACGTGCTCTTGGGCCCAGTCAAGCTGGGCGGCATCCAGTGTTTTTGCATTGAGGCCGCCATACACATCACCATCAAAAGCCAGGGCGGCCTGTTTGGAGTTCTTCGCGGTGAATTTGGGCGACCAGGCCTGGTAACGCGCCACGTTCAGGCCGGCCAGCGCGTCCGACAGCTTCATCAGGCTGCTGATCTGCCCTGGCGTTTTGGTTTTGAGCACGTCTATCAATTGGGCCGACTGGCGCGTGAAAAGGGGTTGGGTGTGGGTGGCGACGTGCGGCGGCGTGTCGTAATCCAGCGACTTGGCCGGCGAGATAAGGAACAGCATGAGATAGGTGTTATTGGGGAGACGGAAACCCTCACTTTACGACAGTGGTGCGTCAACACAGACACCCACCGCCAAAAGCCCTGTTGAGGCTTGCCTGAGTCATGGTCCCATCGCGCTACCGTTCGGGCTGAGCCAAAAAATCAATCCTGCAGATCACTGGCCAGCGAAGCCAGCGTTTCCGGCGCGATGAGGGTGTGCGCCGGGTAGTGCGTGTGGTCGCAACCCAGCTTGACGCTGGCGCCGGCCTTGACGGCCGCGCGCATGGCCGGGCTCAGCTCAAAGCGCACAAAGTGCACGGCCGAGGTTTTTTCGTCGTTCTCGCGGTCCATGTCCTCATCGGCGATCGCGTAGACGCGCGCGTGGCCTTCGACCTCGACAAACATGCGGTCTTCCACACCGATTAGGCGCGCCAGTTCGCGCTTGCGCTCGTTGATGTCGGGGTACTCCAGCATCAGGGTGCCCTTCCAGTTGCCGCCGTCGGGCACCAGGGGGGCGTAGGCCTCTATCTCCTGCTCTATGCCGTCTTCTTCGAAGATTTTTTCGACGCGCAGCATTTCCTGGATCTGGTAGCGGATGCTGGTCTCGCTTTCAAATTGCAGGTTGATGTGCTCCCCCAGGCGCACGCTGCGCAGCTTGCGGTGGGCGATGATGGCGGGCTTGTTACCCTTGCGGTACCTGCTGTAGGCCTCCAGCGTCATCAGGGACTCGCGGGTGATCTTTCCGGTGGTCTTCATGGCGGCTTCCTGCTTTTCCAGGGGTGTCATTTCAGGCCGTAGGCCGTGCGTATCAGCGTGAGCGGGTGTTTTTGCGGCGGCGCACCCAGGCTGTTGACCTCAAAGCCCTGGGCGATGTGGTGGCCACCCAGCGGGCAATCGCTGCTGATGACATCGGGCTGGCCGCCGTCCCTGTGGTTGGCCATGGCCTTGAAGAGGGGTTTGCCGATCTTCATGGCCTGCTGATGGTAGGGCACCTTCACGCCGAAGGTGCCAGCGTGGCCGGAGCAGCGCTCATGCGTGTGCACGCTGGTGCCGGGCACCATCTTGAGCATTTCCTCGGTTTTCTTGCCGATGTTCTGCACCCGGCCGTGGCAGGGAATCTGGTAGCTGACCTTGCCCAGCGGCGTGCTGAATTCCGTCTTGAGCAGGCCGTCGCGCTTGCGCGCCATCAGGTATTCAAACGGGTCCCACATGTGCTCCTTGACGAGCTGCACCTCGGCATCGGCCGGGTACATCAGCGGCAGCTCCTGCTTGAACATCAGTGTGCAGCTGGGTACAGCGCTGAGGATGGCATAGCCGTCCCTGGCGTATTTCGCGAGCACGGGGATGTTGGCCTCCTTGCTGGCGTTCACCGAGGCCAGGTCGCCCAGCTCCAGCTTGGGCATGCCGCAGCATTTTTCCTTTTCAACCAGCACATAGGGCACTTCGTTGTGGTCCAGAACCTTGAGCAGGTCGTGGCCAATGCCGGGCTCGTTGTAGTTGATGTAGCAGGTGGAATAGATCGCCACCTTGCCGGGCGTCTTGGCGCCGTCGTTCACGGCGTGGGGCGGCGATTCAGGTGCGCCTGAACGGAACTTCTTCGCGGCGAGCTCGGGCAGCCAGGCGTTTTTGTCGACGCCCAGCACTGCCTGCATCGCGGCGCGCGCCGGCTTGGTCCTGTTGACCGCATTGGCCACCTGGACCACGATGGGAATGCCCGCGAACTGGCCGTGCACGTCGGTGGAAGACAAAAACTTTTCACCCGCACCGACCTCGCCCTTCCTGAACTTGATGGCCTTGGCGCGCAGCATGGTGTGCGGAAAGTCGAGGTTGAACTCATGCGGCGGCACATAGGGGCACTTGGTCATGTAGCAGAGGTCGCACATATAGCACTGGTCGACCACCTTCATGTAGTCCTTCCTGTCCACGCCGTCGACCTCGCCGGTCTTGCTCTCGTCGACCAGGTCAAACAGCGTGGGAAAGGCGCCGCACAGGCTCACACAGCGGCGGCAGCCATGGCAGATGTCGAAGATGCGCTCCATCTCGTGCAGGGCCGCCTCTTCGTTGTAGAAGTCGGGATTCTTCCAATCGATCGCATGGCGCGTGGGCGCCTGGAGGTTGCCTTCTGTGGCCATGGTCATGCTTTCTTTACTCCTTCGCCCCACAGGGAGAGGCTTGGCCTGTCCTGAGCTTGTCGAAGGGGGTTGAGGGGTCCAGCCGGGTGAAGGCAAGGCTCACTCTGTCGCCCCCAACCCTCACCCTAAACCTCTCCCGTGGGGAGGGGAACAAGCAGCTCAATCGACCAGTTCGGACAAGGCTTTGGAATAGCGGTTGGCGTGTGAGCGCTCGGCCTTGGCCAGGGTCTCAAACCAGTCGGCCACTTCGTCATGGCCCTCGTCGCGGGCGGTCTTGGCCATGCCGGGGTACATGTCGGTGTACTCATGCGTCTCGCCGGCCACGGCGGACTTGAGGTTGTCACGCGTGCCGCCAAAGGGCAGGCCGGTGGCGGGGTCGCCGCATTGCTCCAGCCATTCGAGGTGGCCGTGGGCGTGGCCGGTTTCGCCTTCCGCGGTGGAGCGGAACAGCGCGGCGATATCGGGCTGGCCTTCAACGTCGGCCTTGTTCGCGAAATACAGGTAGCGGCGGTTGGCCTGCGATTCGCCGGCAAATGCGGCCTTCAGGTTCTCTTCCGTTCTGGAGCCTTTGAGAGCAGCCATGGAAATCTCCTTCGTGGGTTGATGGATGAACAAATCGCCAATGCTTCAAGCCAAGCCGCGGATGTCGAGCGCGAGGACTGAAGACCAAGCCACCATAGACCTGTTGAAACGCTTCGTCTAATTGCCGGAATCAATGCAGCGAATTAGTAAAAGCTATTCAGTAACACTTATTGATAACAAATTCATCACTAAATCTCAATGTCATAGCCCTCACAGCGATTACGAGGTTTTCATCTGCGTAAATCTGCGAAATCTGTGGATGATTTTTATCCGCAGATTTCACAGATTTACACAGATTCAAAACAAGCCATTCCATCTTTACTTCAGACCTATCGGCCGCAAAGACTTGAAGATTTTCGGTGATGGTTTCGCGTAGTTACGTTATGGTAGATTGATTACGAATAGGTAAATACAGCCGGAGTCCGCATCCATGCCGGAGACAAACGACGCCCGTAATGGCCAGCCGCCCGCCGCGCCGGCCGCCGTCTTCACCAACGGCTACGAATTCGCCCAGGGCGCGGGTTACACCCTGCCCGAATACCCATTCATCGAACCGGCGGAACTGCGCACGGGTGAAATCAGGCGGCACGCTGTCGCCATTGTGGGTGGCGGCATCACGGGATTGACGCTGGCCTGCGCGCTGGCGCATTACGGCGTGCGGGCGGTGCTGCTGGACGAGGACAACACAGTGGGCGTAAAAGGCGCGTCCTCGCGCGGCATTTGCTATGCCCAGAAGAGCCTGGAGATCTTCAAGCGCGTGGGCATTTACGATCGCATCGCGGCCAAAGGCGTGCAATGGAGCGTGGGCCGTACCTTCGCGGGCAAGGACGAGGTCTATGCCTTCGACCTGCGCCAGCAGCAAACCCATTCGCTGAGCCGGCAGCCGCCCTTTATCAACATCCAGCAGTTTTACGTCGAAGGCTTTCTGGTCGAGCAGTTGTACAGCCCCGCGCCTGAGGACCGGCTCATTGACATCCGCTGGAGCCACCGCGTCACCGGCTTTGAACAGAGCGATGATTTCGCCACGCTGCAACTGGAGACACCGGCCGGATCGTATGCCCTGGAGGCGGAGCACGTCATCGACTGCAGCGGCTCGCGCAGCCCGTTTCGCGCCTGGTGCGGCGCCAGCGTGACGGCGCAGCAGGGCGACGACCGCTGGTGCATCGCCGACGTGCGCTTTAAAAACCCGCCGCCGGCGGAACGCCACACCTGGATAGAGGCGCCTTTTAACGAAGGCCGCGCCGTCTGGCAACACCTGATGGCCGACGGCGTCTGGCGCATCGACTACCAGATGCCACCGCATGCGAAACCCGAGGAAGTCAGCCGCGAGGACGTGGTGCGGGCGCGCCTGAAGGCGCAGTTCAAAAGCCAGTCGGGCCGGCTGCTGGAGGACAGCGACTATGAAATCGTCTGGGTCGGCCCCTATGCCTATCGCAGCGAATGCCTGGACAAGCTGCGCCACGGCCGCGTGTTTTTTGCCGGGGATGCGGCCCATGTGATGAGCCCCTTCGGCGCGCGCGGCGGCAATTCGGGTGTGCAGGACGCCGACAACCTGGCCTGGAAGCTGGCCGCCGTGCTGCAGGGCCGCGCCGCACCCGCCCTGCTGGACAGCTACCACCAAGAGCGGCACGAGGCGGCCGTGCACAACGTGCGGGTCACCCACCGCACGGCGCGCTTTCTGCGGCCGGCCGATGGGGCCGAACGCTTGTTCCGCACCGCGGCGCTGAGCCTGGCGCGTGAGCACGCATTCGCGCGCCAGCTCGTCAACACCGGCCGCATGTCCGCACCCAGCCATTACACGCGCTCAGGCGCCTGCGCCGCTTCGGGTGGGCGGGCCACGCAGAACGTGGGTTTTGCCTGGCCGGGCGGCGGCCCCGGCGAGCTGCTGGACCTGCTGGCCTGGGCCCGGGGCCGTTTGCTGCTGCTGGCCTTTGGCGATGTCTCCACCGCCGCGCTGGCGCGCCTGGCGGCCCTGTCGGTGGAAGCCGGTATCCGCTGCGTGCAGGTGGTCGGCCCCGGCGAGAAGGCCGCGGCCGTGGAGCATGTGATTGACGACCAGGGCCACCTGCAGGCGACCTGCCATGTCTTCGGCCATGCCTGGGCGCTGCTGCGGCCCGACGGCCATGTCGCCGCCACCGGCGAGAGCGTGGATGCCTCGCTGGTCCACGCGGTGGCCGCTGCACTGGGCGCAGCAGTCCCCCAGGGAAAGGAAAACCCATGAAAACCGACAGCCCCCTGAGCACACGCCTGCATTTCCAGGACGCGGACGCGTTTTACGAATGCCTGCTGGACGCCCACCAGGGCCTGAGCCGCGAGGAATCCGAGCTGCTCAATGCCCGGCTGATCCTGCTCATGGCCAACCAGTTGGGCGACACCGCGGTGCTGCGGGCCTGTGTGGCGGCGGCGGCAAAGACCACAGCCCCACCGGGATAGCTGGGATAACCGGGATAACCGGGGCCCAGGCGGCCTGGGGCTGCCTAGTCGAATAAAATCAGGGCAGTTTCCCCCAACCCCAAGGCGGCATCCCCTCGATGCCGTTTTTCATTGCCCCATGACCAACGCTGCTGCCCCCGCCCCCGCCGATACCGCCACTTCCGCCGCGGAGGCCGTCAAAGTCCCCACGCCGGGGCTGGACAGCCTGGCCAAATCCTTCGAGCCGGCCGCCATTGAAGGCCGCTGGGGCCCCGAATGGGAGCAAAGCGGCCAGTACGAACCCACACTGGACTCGGCGAAACCCTCGTTTTCCATCCAGCTGCCGCCGCCCAACGTGACGGGCACGCTGCACATGGGCCATGCCTTCAACCAGACCATCATGGATTCGCTCACGCGTTACCACCGCATGCGCGGCCACAACACGCTGTGGGTGCCCGGCACCGACCACGCCGGCATCGCCACGCAGATCGTGGTGGAGCGCAAGCTGCAGGGCGAGGGTAAAAACCGCCATGACCTGGGCCGCAAGAACTTCGTCGCCAAGGTCTGGGAGTGGAAGGAAGAGTCCGGCTCCACCATCACGCGCCAGATGCGCCGCATGGGCGACTCGGTGGCGTGGAAGCACGAGTACTTCACCATGGATCCGAAGATGTCCACGGTGGTCACCTCGACCTTTGTGGATCTCTACAAACAAGGGCTGATCTATCGCGGCAAGCGCCTGGTGAACTGGGACCCGATCCTGAAATCCGCCGTGTCCGACCTGGAAGTCGAGAGCGAGGAGCGCGACAGCTTCATGTGGCACATCGAGTACCCCTTCAGCGACGGCCCGCAGAAGGCGGCTGACGGCTCGCCGCTGCGCGGCATGCACATCGCCACCACGCGGCCCGAAACCATGCTGGCGGACGGCGCACTCGCGGTGCACCCCGGCGACGAGCGCTACAAGCACCTGGTCGGCAAGATGGTGGACCTGCCGCTGTGCGACCGCCAGATCCCGGTGATCGCCGACGACTATGTGGACCCGGAGTTCGGCAGCGGCGTGGTGAAGATCACCGGCGCGCACGACTTCAACGACTACCAGGTCGCCCAGCGCCACAACCTGCCGCTGATCACCATCTTCACGCTGGACGCCAAAATCAACGAAAACGGGCCTAAGCAATACCAGGGCCTGGACCGCTACGACTGCCGCAAGGCCGTGCTGAAAGACCTGGAGGAGCAAGGCTTCCTCGAGAAAGCCGTGCCGCACAAAAACATGGTGCCGGTCTGCGCCCGCACCGGTGCGGTGGTCGAGCCCATGCTGACCGACCAGTGGTTTGTGGCGCTCAGCAAGGTGAGCGAGCAGGACCCGACCGGCAAATCGATCGCACAAAAGGCGCGCGAAGCCGTGAGCAGCGGAGAGGTCAGGTTTGTGCCCGAGCAGTGGGTCAACACCTATAACCAGTGGATGAACAACATCCAGGACTGGTGCATCTCGCGCCAGCTCTGGTGGGGCCACCAGATCCCGGCCTGGTACGACGAGGACGGCAAGGTCTATGTCGCCACCAGCGAGGAAGAGGCGCAGAAGCAGGCGCCCGGCAAAAAGCTCACGCGCGACGAAGACGTGCTGGACACCTGGTATTCGTCGGCCCTGGTGCCTTTCTCTTCATTAGGCTGGCCCGAGAAGACCAAGGAGCTGGACCTCTTCCTGCCCTCCAGCGTGCTGGTCACCGGCTACGACATCATCTTCTTCTGGGTCGCCCGCATGATCATGATGACCACGCACTTCACCGGCCAGGTGCCCTTCCGGCATGTCTACATCCACGGCCTGGTGAAAGACGCCCAGGGCAAGAAGATGAGCAAGTCCGAAGGCAATGTGCTGGACCCGGTCGATTTGATCGACGGCATCGAACTCGCGCCCCTACTCGAAAAACGCTCGCAAGGCCTGCGCAAGCCCGAGACCGCGCCGCAGGTGCGCAAGAACACCGAGAAGGAATTCCCCAACGGCATTCCGGGCTACGGCGCCGATGCGCTGCGTTTTACCTTCGCCTCGCTGGCCAGCCTGGGCCGCAGCATCAACTTCGACAGCAAGCGCTGCGAGGGCTACCGCAACTTCTGCAACAAGCTCTGGAACGCCACGCGTTTCACGCTGATGAACTGCGAAGGCCAGGACTGCGGGCTTGAGGAACACACCAAGGAGCAATGCGCGCCCGGCGGCGAGTTCCACAACTACCTGAGCTTCTCGCAGGCCGACCGCTGGATTTCGTCGACCATGCAGCGCGTGGAAGCCGAAGTGGCCAAGGGCTTTGCCGACTACCGCCTCGACAACGTGGCCGGCAGCATCTACCAGTTTGTCTGGGACGAGTTCTGCGACTGGTACCTGGAAATCGCCAAGGTGCAGATACAGACCGGCAGCGACGCGCAAAAGCGCGCCACGCGCCGCACGCTGATACGCCTGCTCGAAGCCATACTGCGCCTGGCGCATCCGGTGATTCCCTTCATCACCGAAGAGCTCTGGCAGAAGGTCGCCCCCGTGGCGGGCAAGTCCGGCAAATTCATAGGCATGGCGCCCTACCCCCAAAGCCAGCCCGAGAAGATCGACGAGAAGGCCGAAGCCCATGTGGCCAAACTCAAGACCCTGGTCGATGCGTGCCGCAACCTGCGCGGCGAGATGAAGGTTTCGCCGGCCGTGCGCCTGCCGCTGTTCGTGCTGGGCGACAGCGCCTTCATGAACAGCGTGGCGCCCGTGCTCAAGTCGCTGGCCAAGCTCAGCGAGGTCAAGGTCTTCGACAGCGAAGCCGAATGGATTGCGGCCGCGCAAGCCGCGCCAGTGGCTGTCGTCGGCGAAGCGCGCGTCTGCCTGCACATGGAGGTCGACGTCGCCGCCGAGAAAGCCCGCCTGGGCAAGGAAGCCGCCCGCCTTGAAGGCGAACTCGTCAAGGTCAACGCCAAGCTGGCCAACGAAGCCTTTGTGAGCAAGGTGCCGCCCGCGGTGCTGGAACAGGAGAAAAAACGCCTGGTCGACTTCACCGCGACACTGGCCAAAATCCGCGAGCAGCTCGCACGCCTCAAATAAGCCCTGCGACCGATCGCCTACAAAAAAGCCCCGTTCAACGGGGCTTTTTTTATCGCGGGGTGGTCACCGGACCATAGACTCAGACTCGGACCACTGCGAGGGTGGCACGCTCCCAGGCACTTCGAGTTCCATGGGTGCGCTGGTCGGCAGTTGATCCATGCCGCTGTGTTGAACGCTGATGGCCTCATGCATGCGGTGCGCCACATACCAGCTCGAGCGCAAGCGTGCCTCGCGTGTATGCGAGCCCAGGCGCGGCGTGACAAAGAGGTTTTTCAGGCCCTTGAGTGGTGAGGTGTCACCCAGGAAGCTGGCTTCGGCGCCATCAAGAATGCAGGCCTCGATGCGGCCGTCGCACAGCGCCGCAGCCAGCGCAGCTTCGTCAAACAGTTCACTGCGGCTGATGCCCACCCACAGCTGGTTGCGCCTGCAGGCCGACAGCAGCTTTTCATTCACGAAGCCCCGAAAGCGCGTGGCGTAAAGCATTTGCACCGAGACTGCATCGGCCTGGCTCATCAGTTCGGGCAGGGACACCGGCTGTATGCGCAGGCGCTCCCAGATGGGTGCCGTGTGGTGCACCGCGGGGTCGTAACCGATGAGGCGCACGCCCAGGCCGCTGAGCATGCCGGCCAGCGTGTGCGCCGTCGGGGCCAGGCCCAGGATGCCCACGGTGCTGCCGTGCAACTCGCGCCCCATTTGCGTTGTCGGGTGGCGGCGCCCCATCAGGGCCGACACCAGCCCGCGGCGGTAGAGCAGCAGCAGGCTGCTCAACAAATATTCGGCATTGGAGCGCACATTGGCGCTGCTGGCGTGCACGACCTTGATGTCGCGTTCCTTGCAGGCCTCGAGGTCGGTGTTGTCGGTGCCCACGTGCAGGCGGCCCACAGCCTTGAGCCTGGGCAGGAAGTCAAGGAAGTCGCGCGTGACCACGGTCTGCCGCGGAAACACAATACCCTTGGTCTTGTAGGCGATCTTGCGCAGGGAAGCCAGGTCGTCGGCGAGCTCCGGGTGGTAGCCCACACTGTGGCGAGTTTCCAGCCAGGCCATTGCCTCCGGCACCAGCGCGTCAAGAAGTAAGATGTCCACCCAGTCAGTCCTTTTTCCCGCAGACGGCATTTTTCGCGCGTTTGACCACGTCAAGTCGAGCCTTTGTCCGACCTGAGTTGTGTATCAACAACGCAACACTCTAGTCTTTTCCCCGATTAAAGTCGATGCAAAAATTTACATTACACAAAGCTGTATTCCCGGTGGCCGGCCTCGGCACCCGATTTCTCCCTGCCACCAAGGCCCAGCCCAAGGAGATGCTCCCCGTTGTCGACAAGCCGCTGATCCAATACGCGGTCGAAGAGGCCTACGCGGCAGGCATCCGTCACATGATTTTTGTGACAGGACGCAATAAACGGGCCATAGAGGACCACTTTGATACTGCCTACGAGCTTGAAAACGAGCTTGAGGTAGCCCAGAAGCACGCCCTGCTGGGTTTGGTGCGCTCCGTCCAGCCCGACGACATGAATTTTTCCTATGTTCGCCAGCCCCGCTCCCTGGGTTTGGGCCATGCCGTAGTCTGCGCCGAACACTTGGTGGGCCAAGAGGCGTTTGCGGTATTGCTGGCCGACGACCTGATGGTCGGCCCCAAGGGTGGCAAATCGGTCCTGGCACAGATGGCCGAGCAGTTCAAGGAATGCCAGCAATCCATCCTGGCCGTGCAGGAAGTGCCGCAGGACCAGACCCGCCGCTACGGCATCGTCGCCACCGACGGCGCCGCCAGCGGGGGCCTCATGAAAGTGAAAAAAATCGTCGAAAAACCGGCGCCGGAGGTGGCTCCGTCACGCATGGGTGTTGCCGGCCGTTACATCCTGACGCCAGCGATTTTTGAGCACATCCGCAGCCAGAAGGCCGGCGTGGGCGGCGAGCTTCAGCTCACCGATGGGATCTCCAGCCTGCTCGACAAGGAAACCGTTTACGCTTTCCAGTACGCGGGAAAACGCTACGACTGCGGCAGCAAGGAAGGCTTTCTGGAGGCCACCGTCGAGTTGGCCCTGGAACACCCCGAGGTGGGCGTGCACTTCCGCAATTACCTGGACAACCTGCAGATCGGCTGGTCCGGCAAGGAACGCCGCAAGCAGGCCTGAGGGGCAGGCGCCCCAACGGTACCTTGACGCCGCTTCGGTGCCGCCAAATGCGGGTTTAGCGCCGTTTCAAGACGTGGATAAAGTCGCCGCCGGCGACCTGTTGTTCAACGAGCTCATTGCCGGTTTGCTTGGCAAAGGCCTGGAAATCCCGGGTGGAACCGGCATCGGTAGACACCACACGCAGCAGCTGGCCGCTCAGCATTTCCGTCAGCGCCTTTTTGGCCTTCAGGATGGGCAGCGGGCAGTTCAGGCCGCGGGTGTCGAGTTCTTTGTCGATGTTCATGAAAATCCTTGGGTTGCCGGGATTTTAAGCAAAGGCGCATATCCCCTTTGCCCGGTTTTACCCGGCCTTATTTGCCTTACCTGTCTTGTTCAGCTTCATCAGGCTTTACCGGCTCCGGCTCGACCTTGCTCAGCACGGTGGCCCAATCCACAAACTCCGGCTCATGGCCCCGCGTGCGCAACCAGTCGGCCAGCGCATAGCCCGTGCCCGCAGGCCAGCATTTAAGCTTGTCCAGGTCATAAAGCCGGTAGTCCACCAGCTCGGGCGAAAGGCGAACTTCCCCCGTGCAGACGGCGTGGTAGGCAATGATCACCTGGTTCATGCGCTGGAAGTCGTAAACGCCAATCAGGTCCAGCGCGCTGGTTTCCAGGTTGGTTTCTTCCTTGATTTCGCGGGCAATTCCGCCCTGCGGTGTCTCGCCTGCCTCCATAAAACCGGTGATCAGCGCATACATCTTGCCCGGCCAGGCCGCATTGCGCGCCAGCAGCACCTGGCCGTGGTATTCAATCACCGCCGCCAGCACCGGCGTGGGGTTGTTCCAGTGGGTGAATCCGCACGCCGGGCAGCGCAGCCGCGCCTTTTCGCCGCTGTCTTCCATCTGAGTCACCATGCCCAGCGGTGTAGCGCAGTTCGGGCAAAACCGGAATTCGTGGGTCATGGTGGCGATAAAAGAAAAAGAGAAGAAAGGGCAGCGTCGCTATAGCTTCAATAGCAGACAACACCCACTCACAAAGCTTCAGGCCGGGAATACGCCGGTAGAGAGGTAACGATCGCCCCGGTCGCAGACCACAAACACGATCACCGCGTTTTTCACGGTTCTGGCGATTTGCTGGGCCACCCAGCAGGCGCCGGCGGCTGAAATTCCGGCAAAAATCCCCTCCTCGCGCGCCAGGCGGCGGCACATGTCTTCCGCATCGGCCTGGCTGACCAGCACCAGCTCATCAACCTGGCGGGGGTCGTAAATCTTGGGCAGGTATTCCTGCGGCCATTTGCGGATACCGGGAATACGCGAACCCTCGCTGGGCTGGGCGCCAATCACCTTGATGGCCGGATTTTTCTCCTTGAGGTAGCGCGAAACCCCGGTAATCGTGCCCGTCGTGCCCATGGCGCTGACAAAATGTGTCACCTTGCCTGACGTATCTGTCCATATTTCGGGCCCGGTCGTCTCGTAATGGACGCGCGGATTGTCGGCATTCGCGAACTGGTCCAGCACCCGGCCCTTGCCCTCTTTTTGCATCTGGTCGGCCAGGTCGCGCGAGTATTCGATGCCCGCGCTTTTGGGCGTCAGGATCAGTTCAGCCCCAAAAGCCTTCATGGTCTGGGCGCGCTCAATGCTCAGGTCCTCCGGCATGATCAACACCATCTTGTAGCCCTTGATCGCCGCCGCCATGGCCAGGGCAATACCCGTATTGCCCGAGGTGGCTTCAATCAGCGTGTCGCCCGGCTTGATGTCACCGCGCTCCTCGGCCCGCTTGATCATGGAGAGCGCCGGCCTGTCTTTGACCGAACCGGCGGGATTGTTACCTTCAAGCTTGCCGAGGATCACATTGCCCCGCGCGGCGTTCTCGGCGGCGTGGATGCGTTGCAGCGCGACCAGAGGCGTTTTGCCAATCGCGTCTTCAATGGTGGGATAGTTCATGACCACACTGTGCCATAATTTGAGGCTTCGCTCCTTCCAGCCCGGGTGGTGAAATTGGTAGACGCAGGGGACTCAAAATCCCCCGCCGCAAGGCGTGCCGGTTCGATTCCGGCCCCGGGCACCATGGCTTCTTCAGCCGTGGGAAGTATGACGCCACACCGCTCGGTGTGTGTTTCACTCCCCTGCTCATCTGGTTCTGCTTTGTCCGGCCGGTTTTGACCCTGCCGCTTGCCACGCTATTGATTAAGGCGCATTCTTCAAACGCGGCCAGCCATTCCTTTTTCACTGTGCCTTCAGGCCTCTCGCCGCGTCTGGAGTCCGTCATGTGCAGCGTGCGTCATTGGCTCTGTCTCCTGCTCTCCTCTACCCTGCTGCTGGGGGGCGCCCACGCGGCGACGGCGCCGCCGCAGCCCGCGCAGGCCATGATGGATGCGCTGACCCGGGCCACGGCGGCGGTGGTGGGTGTCAAGGTCACGGCGATGGAGGATGCGCGTTCCGCCGAAATGCTGGGCCTACGGCGTGCGGGTTCGGGCGTGCTGATCAGCCAGGATGGCTTGATCCTCACCATCGGCTACCTGATGCTGGAGGCCGAACAAATCGAAGTCGTGACGCAGGACAACAAGACCCTGCCGGCCCGCGCCGTCGCCTATGACCTGGCGACGGGGTTCGGCCTGCTGCGTCCGCTGCTGCCGCTGCGCAATGTGCCGGTGGCGACCCTGGGCAGCAGCCGGGACCTGCAGCCGGGCGAGCCGCTGATGGCGGTGACCGGCCCGCAGCCCGACGACGACGGTGACGTGAGCATGACCCGGCTGGTCAGCCGACGCGCGTTCTCGGGCAGTTGGGAATACCACATCGAATCGGCGCTGTTCACCAGCCCGCCGGTGCTGTCCAGTGGGGGCAGCCACAGCGGCGCGCCGCTCTTCAACCAGCGGGGCGAGCTGATGGGCATAGGCTCATTGTTCGTGTCGGATGCGACAGGCGAGAACCGCCGGCTGCCGGGCAATATGTTTGTGCCGGTGGACTTGCTGCGGCCCATCCTCGCGGAGCTGCAGCGCTCGGGCTCCAGTGCCAAGAGCCACAGGCCCTGGCTGGGCCTGACCTCCAACGACCAGGGTGGGCGCGTGCAGATACTGCGCGTGAGCAAGGAGAGCCCGGCGGAATTGGCGGGGCTGTCGGCGGGCGATGTGGTGCTGGCGGTGGACGACGCAAAGGTCACGACGCTGGAAGCCTTTTACAAAAAGCTCTGGGACCACGCCACGCCCGACGCGGAGATACGGCTCACGGTGCTGCAGGGCGCCGAGATCAAGACCATCGTGCTGCGCGCCCAGGACCGCATGCTGACGCTGAAAAAGCCGCCAGGCATTTAGCTCTCGCGCACGGCAGAGAGGGGACGGTGCCCACCAGGGCCTCAGAACCGGTAGGCCAGTTCCGTCCACATACGCATGGCGTCCGGCGCCTTGACCAGCACAGGCGCAGTCCCCAGCGGTGAAGCCAGATAAGCCCGGGCCCGCCACTGGTTGTACCCGTTCCAGTCCAGGCCGACACCGGCGCCGCTGAAGGTCGCGGTATTGATACCCGCCGTCCAGGGGCGCTGGTTGACCTTGAGGTAAGCGCCGTCCCAGAACGCCAGCGCCTGCAGCCTTCCGCCGCCGGCCGCCCCCAGGTCGTAGCGCAGCTCTATGCTGCCGCGGTAGCCCGCATCGCCCGATAGCGCGCTCACGTCGTAGGCACGCACGGAATAAGGCCCCCCCACGGACATTTTTTGCGAGGAGTCGAGGTTGTTGTTGGCCCATTGGCCCGCCAGGGAGAAATACACCGAGCCTCTTTCTCCCCAGCGCTGCAGACGGTTGAAACTCAGGTTGCTCTTTGAAAACCAGCCTTCCGTTTTTGCGCTGGCGGCATCCGCCAGCCGGGCGTCCGCCACATCAAAACCCAGCTGGCCCCTCGTCCAGGCCAGGCTCCAGGTGTTGATGCCGCCGGTCAGCAGGGTATCGCGCCAGTCACCGGTCAAGCTGGCAGTCCAGGTGCCCAGATGCCGGTCGGTCTGCATTCCCGCCATGTCGATGCGCTCACGCAACTGCACGTTGTCGTACTGGACCTGGCCGTAAACATTGGCCGTTTGGGTTCGCACGAACGGATGCCTGCCCCAGAAGCTTTCGGTTTCAGCCGAGCCATGCGCGCCGATGTCCTGCAAGGATCCACCGATCTTGTAGTTCAGCATGGAGTAAGCGGCCCCGCCGCGCGTGCCCTGCCCGTTCAACAGCGATTCATAGCTCACGCGCCCATAGTTGACGCCGGAGCCTGAACTCAGGCCACCCAGGCCCAGGACATCGCCACGGCGCAAGGGGTTGTTGAAATACACCGTCCCGCCGAGCCTGCCCCTTCCCGTGTAGCTGTTGCCGTAGTCGTCGAGCGCCAGGCTTCCGGACATGGCCTGGCCGGGCGTGACATGGATGCTCAGGTCGGAACTTCCCAGGCCGTCGCCGGGACTTAAAGTCGCCTGCACCACCACCCCGGGTATGTCCGACATCAATAGCAGGGACTTGTCCAGCAAGGCCTGCTCCACCGGGCTTCCTCCCTGCAGCGGCGCCGCCGTCTGCTGCAGCAGCACGTCGTTCACGCGTGTCTGGTTGTCGATGCCGACCTTGCCGTAGCGCGCCTCTATCACCAGAAAGCGCACCACGCCGGACTGGATCACCTGTGCGGGTACCACGGCGCGTGCAAAGCTTTGGCCGCGGCTGCGGTAGTACCTGCTGATGCGGGTCGCCATTTCATCGAGCTGGTCCAGCGTCAAGCTTTTGCCTTCCGCATCGGCCACCAGCCCGTGCAGGGTGTCGGTCTCGACCAGGGTGTTGCCCAGGATCTTGATGGATTTGACGTCCACCGAAACCGGTGGGCGTGCGGGCGGCGGCGGGGCATTGTCCTGATTGTTGAAGGCCGGTGCTTCCCCTCGGGGCGGAGTGGGAAAGGGTTGGGAGGGCTGAACCTGCTGCAGGATGTCGCCGACGCCAGGTGCGGGATCAGCCGCATGGGCTGTAAACAGGGGCGCGGCCGCCAGCAGCAGCACTGCGCGCTTTCCGGGTACGAGACATTTCATCAACAAACTTCCCTGAGGCGACCGCTTCATTTCCGGCCCGCCGGCAGAACGCTGTGCAATTGAACCCCGCCGTCAACAATGTGCAGCCAGGGATCTTTCTTGCCCGTGGGGCCGGGCAGATCCACTTCAACCCCATCCCCGCCTGACGATGCATCGGTGCTCACGCTGCGGGTCACCCGGACGATGGACGATGCCTCCAGCGAGTCGGACTTGGAGTTGGAGCGGTCCGTTTCCAGGGCTTGCTGCGCCGCGGAACGGATGCTGTCACCATCAGCTCCCAATCCCCGGCCGGACGTCGCCGACACCGATCCGGGCGCGGGTGCCGCAGGCACAGGCGTGATGGAAGCCGTCAGCCCGGTGGGCTGCACCACCGTGTAGTTGCCAGCGTCGGCGCCGCCCAAGGTGATGCCGGTCACGGTCACCGCCTTGCCGTTGCCCACATTCGCGTCGGCAAAGGCACCGCTGCCGCCACTGACGCTGACCGCGTCGCCGGCCAGGGCCGCGACGGCGGCGGTGCCGCCCAAGGTGGCGGTGGTCGTACCGTCAAACACCTTGTTTTGGGCATTCACGCCGGTGACTGCCAAGTTGGCACGCGTGATATCCGCCGTAACGCCGGCGGGCTGTGCGATGACGTAGTTGCCAGCGTCCGCGCCGCCGAGTGTGTAGCCGGTCACAGTGACGGCCTTGCCATTGCCGGCGTTTTTGTCGGCAAAGCTGCCGCTGCCTGTTCCGCCCAGGGTAACAACGTCGCCGCCGAGTGCGGTGATGCTCGCAGTGCCGTTCAGGGTGGCAGTGGTGGTGGTGTCATACACCTTGTTGTTGGCGCCCACACCCGTTACCGCCAGTGTGGCCGGCGTGATGTTGGCCGTGACGCCGGTGGGCTGCACGACGGTGTAGTTGCCCGCATCGGCGCCGCCCAACGTGTAGCCGGTGATGGCGACGGCCTTCCCATTGCCCACATTCTTGTTGGCGAACGTGCCATTACCGGCGCCCCCCACTGTCACCACGTCACCGCCCAGAGCGGCTACGGCCGCTGTGCCGTTGAGAGTCGCAGTCGTCGTCGTGTCGTAGACCTTGTTGTTGGCACCCACACCGGTCACAGCCAGGTTGGCGGGTGTGATGTTGGCGGTAACCCCGGTGGGCTGCACGATGGTGTAGTTGCCGGCATCGGCGCCACCCAGCGTGTAGCCGGTCACAGTCACCGCCTTGCCGTTGCCCACATTCTTGTCGGCGAAAGTGCCGGTGCCTCCGCCAACCGTCACCACATCCGCACCCAGGGCCGTCACGCTGGCGGTACCACCGAGCACGGCCGCCGTGGTGGCGTCATACACCTTGTTGTTCGCAGTCACGCCTGTGACTGTGATGCTGGCGGGTGTGATGTTGGCCGTAACGCCGGTAGGCTGCACGATGGTGTAGTTGCCGGCGTCGGCACCGCCCAGCGTATAGCCGGTAACGGTTACCGCCTTGCCGTTGCCTACATTCTTGTTGGCGAAATTGCCGCTGCCGGTGCCGCCCAGCGTCACGGTGTCCCCGGCCAGGGCCGTCACGGACGCCGTTCCGCTGAGCGCGGCCGTGGTGGTGGTGTCGTACACCTTGTTGCTGGCGCTCACCCCTGTAACCGTGAGGCTGGCCGGGGTGATGTTGGCCGTAACACCAGTAGGCTGCACCACGGTGTAGTTGCCGGCGTCGGCGCCGCCCAGCGTATAACCGGTAATGGTCACCGTCTTGCCATTGCCCACATTCTTGTTGGCAAAGCTGCCGCTGCCACCGCTGACGGTCACCACATCGGCGCCCAGGGCCGCAACACTGGCCGTGCCATTGAGCGTGGCTGTGGCGGTGGTGTCGTAGACCTTGTTGTTGGCGCCCACGCCGGTGACCGTCAGGTTGGCCGGCGTGATGTTGGCGGTCAATCCCGTGGGTTGGACCACGGTGTAGTTGCCGGCATCGGCGCCGCCCAGGGTGTAGCCGGTGACAGTGACGGCCTTGCCGTTGCCCACATTCTTGTTGGCAAAGGTGCCACTGCCTCCGCCAACGGTCACCACATCCGCACCCAGGGCCGTCACGCTGGCAGTGCCGCCGAGCGCGGCCGCCGTGGTGGCGTCGTAGACCTTGTTGTTCGCGGTCACGCCGGTGACCGTGAGGCTGGCGGGCGTGATGTTGGCGGTCAGGCCCGTGGGTTGCACGACGGTGTAGTTGCCGGCGTCGGCACCGCCCAGCGTATAGCCGGTCACGGTCACCGCCTTGCCATTGCCAACGTTCTTGTTGGCGAAGCTGCCGCTGCCGGTGCCGCCCAGCGTCACAGTGTCGCCAGCCAGGGCTGTGACGGCCGCTGTTCCGCTGAGCGCGGCCGCGGTGGTGGTGTCATACACCTTGTTGTTTGCGGTGACCCCTGTGACCGTGAGGTTGGCGGGAGTGATATTTGCGGTCAGCCCCGCGGGCTGCACCACGGTGTAGTTGCCGGCGTCAGCGCCACCCAGGGTGTAGCCGGTCACGGTCACGGCCTTGCCGTTGCCCACATTCTTGTTGGCAAAGCTGCCACTGCCACCGCTGACAGTCACCACATCGGTGCCCAGGGCCGCAACACTGGCCGTGCCATTGAGCGTGGCTGTGGCGTTGGTGTCATACACCTTGTTGTTCGCGCTCACGCCTGTGACCGTGAGGCTGGCGGGCGTGATGTTGGCCGTTACGCCCGTGGGCTGGACGATGGTGTAGTTGCCGGCGTCAGCGCCGCCCAGTGTGTAGCCGGTGATGGTAACGGCCTTGCCGTTGCCCACGTTCTTGTTGGCGAAGGTGCCGCTGCCGGTGCCACCCAGCGTGACGGCATCGCCACCCAGGGCGGCAACGCTGGCCGTGCCATTGAGCGTGGCCGCGGTGGTGGCGTCATACACCTTGTTGCTGGCACCTACGCCTGTGACCGCCAGGTTGGCGGGCGTGATGTTGGCCGTCAGCCCCGTGGGTTGGACCACGGTGTAGTTGCCGGCATCGGCGCCGCCCAGCGTATAGCCGGTGACAGTCACGGCCTTGCCGTTGCCAACGTTCTTGTTGCCGAAGGTGCCACTGCCTCCGCCAACCGTCACCACATCCGCACCCAGGGCCGTCACGCTGGCAGTGCCGCCGAGCACGGCCGCCGTGGTGGCGTCATAGACCTTGTTGTTCGCGGTCACGCCGGTGACTGTGACGCTGGCGGGTGTGATGTTGGCAGTAACGCCGGTGGGCTGCACGATGGTGTAGTTGCCGGCGTCGGCACCGCCCAAGAAGTAGCCGGTCACGGTCACGGCCTTGCCGTTGCCCACGTTCTTGTTGGCAAAATTGCCGCTGCCGGTGCCACCAAGCAACACGGTGTCCCCCGCCAGGGCCGTCACGGCCGCTGTTCCGCTGAGCGCGGCAGTGGTGGTGGTGTCGTACACCTTGTTGTTAGCGCTCACGCCTGTCACCGTGAGGTTGGCGGGTGTGATGTTTGCCGTCAGCGCCGTCGGCTGCACGATGACATAGTTGCCGGCATCAGCGCCGGTCAGTGTGTAACCGGTCACAGTGACGGCCTTGCCATTGCCCACGTTCTTGTTGGCAAAGGTAGCGCTGCCGCTGCCCGACAGGCTCACCACGTCGCCGGCAATGGCCGTGACGCTGGCGGTGCCGCTCAGGGTGGCACTGGCGGTGGTGTCGTACACCTTGTTGACCGCGCTCACGCCGCTGACCGTCAGGCTGGCGGGATTGATGGTCAGCGTGCCATTGGCGTAACTGATGTCGTAGCCCTGCTGATCGGAATACAGGCCGGAGGCCGTCACCGCATAGCTGCCGGCATTGACCGCTCCCTGGGCGGGTCCGCCGAAACTGATGCTTCCCGACAGGCTGCCGCAGGCCACGTTGGAACAACTGATGCCGGTTCCGCCATTCCAGGCCAGCTTGTCGTAGGTCTTGCTGGTATTGCCAACAGTGACCGTGGTAGGCGTCATGAGCGACTTGAGCAGGGGACGGCTGTGCCCGTCATAAATCCGCCAGACGTTGGCCAGATCCCAGTTCGGGTTGACGTTGCCGTTGGCGGCTGTGGCAGAACTGAAATTGGCCTGCTGCTGCATCTGGGCCGTGGTCATGCCGGTGCCGCCGCCCGCGCTGGTGGCCTGTCCGGTCGTCGTGGTGTCCCAAAAACTGCCGCTGATCGTTCCGGCCGTCTGGCTGCCGACCAGCCCGCCCACACTGCCTGCGGTGCCGGTCACCGGCCCTGCCGCATAGCTGTTGCTGATGACACCGCCGCTATTGCTCATGTCGCCCACCAGCCCGCCTGTCTTGGCGGTGCCGGTGACGGCTCCCGTGGCGTAGCTGTTGCTGATGCTGCCGCCGCTGCCGCTCCACAAGCCGACCAGGCCACCGTTGGTATCGCCGGTACCGTTGACTGTGGTGTTTGAATAGCTGCTGCTGATGGTGCCCGTATGGAGCATGTAGCCCACCATTCCGCCGGCAGCCTGGCTGGCGGATACGGTGCCGGCGGAATAGCTGTTGGTAATGTCGCCCTGGTTGTACCCCGCCAGTCCCCCTGCGAAAAACACTCCGCTCACGGTACCTGTCGCAAAACTGTGGTCGATTTTTGAGCTGCCGCTGGTTCCCCCCACCAGCCCACCGGTATCGCCTAGTCCGGTGACGGACGCGCTGGCGGAACTGTTGCTGATAGTGCCGTCGTTCCATCCCGCGAGCGCACCGGTATCGCTGTTGGTGCTCCTGATGGTCCCGCCCACCAGGTTGACATTGCGGATGACGCTGGACGAACCGGTGGAACCAAACAGGCCGGTGAACCGGGTCGTGCGATCTATGGAAAGGTTGCTGATGTTGTGGCCCAAACCGTCAAACGTGCCGTAAAAGCAGTTGGGGATGCAACCGCTGTTCCCTGTTCCGATGGGCGCGAAGCCCGCACCGCTGTTCCAGCCGCTGGTGGCCGTGGCATCGATGTCGCTCCCCAGCACATAGCGCCCACCGAGATTGCCGCCGATACCCTGCAGATCGGTGCCGGTGGTGCTGCCCGCGGCGCCCAGGCTGGTGATCACGGTGTAGCCCTGGGTGGCGCCGGCGCTGCCTTTCTTGGTGCTGAAGTTGTTGCCCGCAGGCAGGTTGACCTTCGCGCCGTTGTTGACGTTGTACGAGCTGCCGGTGCCGGTTGTGGTGCCCTGGCCGTATTCCAGCGCCAGCTTGCCCGTGCCCGAGGCATTGAGGTTGGCGTTGATGTTGATGTTGTTCTGCGCGTTGAGCGTCAGCTGGTTGGCGCTCCAGTTCACCGCGTCGTTGACGTTGACGTTCCCCGCCGTGCCCGTGGTACCGCTGCTGCTCTGGATGACGACGTTGCCGGCGCCCAGGTTGGTGCCCAGCGCCGCGCCCGTGATGTTCCCGCCCACGGCAATATTGAAATCCACCGGGTCGATCAGCCAGGTGCCGCTGCTGCCCGCGGGGGCCGCCGTGGTGATTCGGGCGCTGTCGGCCACGTTGACATGCGCGCCCGAGGTCTCGATGAAACCACCGTTGCCGCCATTGGGTGCCGACGCATCCAGCGTGCCCGCGACGTTGGCGGTGCCGGCGGCCATGCCGCCCAGCAGGATGATGGTGCCGCTGCGGTTTTCCACCGTGCGCGCCTGGATCACACCGCTGTTGTTGACCACGCTGGCCAGCAGCGAATCGCGGGCGCCCGCGCTGAGAAACACCTGTCCGCCGTCGGCCACCACGAGCCCGCCGTTCTCGGCCAGGGTGTTCAGAGCGCTCTGGTCCACCACGACCTTGAGCAACTGGTTGTCCTGCATGGTCAGGGTGGCCGTGCTGCCAGCTGCCAGGGCCACGCTGCTCTTGGGGGCATTGATGCTGCCCTGGTTGCGCACCGTGTTGCCGATCAGGGCGACATAACCGCCCGGGGCGGCATTGATGGTGCCCTGGTTGACCACGCTGCCCGTACCGCTTCCGCTGAAAGTGCGCTGGGCGCCGCCCAGGTTGGCGTCGTTGATGTTGAGCGTGGTAGCGACCAGCCCCCCCACATTCACCTGTGCGCCGGCACCGAAAAGCACGCCGTTGGGGTTGATCAGGTAAACCTGCCCGTTGGCATTGAGCTGGCCCATGATCTGGCTGCCCTGGGTGTCCAGGATGCGGTTGACCGCGATCGCGCCGGCCGAAGGCTGCACGAAGTTGACGCTTTCCTGCGCGCCGACATTAAAGCTTTTCCAGTTCAGCGAAGCGTTCTGGCTGGACTGGGTGATGGTGGTGCTGGCCCCGCTCTGGGAAATGCTGGCCGTGCCCGAAGTGACCTGGCCGCCCACCGGCCCGGCATGGGCGGTTGCCGCGCCGAGCAGCAAAACGGCAGTAGCGGGTTTGCGCAGCACCCATTTGTTGGCCGCTCGGCCGGCGGCCCGACTCAGCGCATTAAGAAATGGCGGAGCCGTAAAGGCTTGCCAGCCAACATTTGTTACAACTCCCGCAGCTTTTATGCTGCCCCTGGGATTTTTCTTGTGCATTTTTCACACTCCTCAAACTCTCTTTGTCAGCCCATTGAAAGAGAGAGCCATTCGAAGTGATGGTATTCACAAAGGAATTGCAGCAGATCAGCCCAAAAAAAGATCTTTTAGCGGGTAATAACAACGACTTCCGCAGAACCCCCAAAAGTTGCAAATAGTTACTCCTTTGGTTGCAACATTCGATTACATGAGTGTTGCAAAAAACACACGTCGTTACAACGAAATCTTGGCAGAAAAGCGATCCGCGCATCAGCGCGTGGTGGTTCCGGTGTTTTTTCGGAGAGTTTTCGGGGGTTTATCGGCGCTCGCGGAGGCCGGTTTCCACCGTCGGATAGCGCAGTCGGAGCCGTAACTCCTGCTTCAGGCGGGTGTTGTCCAGCCGGCGTGATTCGCTCATGAAACTCAGCAGTACCGGGGGCAACGCTTCGTGGGCACTGGCACGCGCCAGGCGCGGCGGCGGCGGCAGGCCGTAAAGGTCGGCCGCCAGGTCGAAGTAATCCCCCATCCTGAGTTGGGTATCGTCGCTGGCATTGCTGGCGCGCTGCGGCTTGCCGCGCCACAGCGCCGCCAGGCAGGCGCGGGCCAGGTCGTCGGCGTGGATATGGTTGGTGTAAACGTCGTCCTGCGCGCGCAGCACGGGTGTGCCCTTGAGCAGCCGGGCGCGCGGCGTGCCGCCTTCGCGGTCGGGCGCGTAAATGCCCGGGATGCGCAGCAGATGCACCCGGGTGCCGGTCGCGCGGCCGAACAGCCGCACCTGGGCTTCGGCATGCACACGGCGCTGGGCACGCGGCGTGTGTGGGTTCAGTGGCCGGGTTTCAGTCACCCATTCACCGCCGCAGTCGCCATACACCCCGCTGGTGGAGGCGTAGACCAGGGAGCGCGGCAGCCCGCGCAGCCGCAAGGCGCGCAGCAGGGCCAAGGTACGCGGGTCGCCGGGCAAATCGGGGTTTTCATTGGGGGGCGGCGCTAAGTGCAGCACCCGGGTGGCCAGGCCGGCCAGGCGGCGCAGAGAAGCGCCCTCATCCAGGTTGCCTTGCAGCGGTGTAATGCGATTGGCCCGCAGCTCAGGCACGCGCGCGGCCGAGGACGTGAGCGCCATGAGCCGGGCGTTGCGCGGCAGTTGCCGGGCCGCGCGCAGGCCCACATCGCCGCAGCCGACGATCAAAATCCGCTCGCGGCGAAAACGGGAAGGCAGCGCGCCTAAGGAATATGAGTTTGAGGGCAAAATTGGGGGTTGCCGGGAAAACCGGCCGAGTCGAGAACAGTTACCGCAAGGATACCGAATATGAGCTTTAACGTGACCGTGCAGCCCAGCGGCCGGACTTTCATTGCCCAGGTGGACGAAGCCCTGCTGGCCGCCGCCATACGCCAGGGCATAGGCCTGCCCTACGGCTGCAAGGACGGCGCCTGCGGTTCCTGCAAATCCAAAAAGCTCGAAGGCACCGTGACCCACGGCGCGCACCAGGCCAAGGCCCTGTCGCCCGAGGAGGAGGCCGCCGGCTTCATCCTCACCTGCTGCGCCACGGCGCATTCCGATGTCGTCATCGAATCACGCCACGTGACCGACGAAAGCGCCTTTCCGGTCAAGAAGATGCCGGTGCGCGTCAACAGCCTGGCCAAGGCCTCGCACGATGTGATGGTGGTGCGCCTGCAGCTGCCGGCCAGCGACGTGTTCAAGTACCACGCAGGCCAGTACGTGGAGTTTCTGCTGCGCGACGGCGACCGCCGCGCCTACTCCATGGGCAACGCGCCGCACACGCAGGCCGAAAATCCCGGCGTGGAACTGCACATCCGCCACATGCCGGGCGGCAAGTTCACCGAGCATGTGTTCGGCCCGATGAAGGAAAAGGAAATCCTGCGCATCGAAGGGCCCTTCGGCAGCTTCTACCTGCGCGAAGACAGCGACAAGCCCATGGTGCTGCTGGCTTCGGGCACCGGCTTCGCCCCCATCAAGGCGCTGATCGAGCACCTGCAGTTCAAGGGCATCACGCGCCCGGCCGTGCTCTACTGGGGCGGCCGCCGCCCGGCCGACCTGTACATGGACGAGTGGGTCAAGGCCAAGACCGCGGAAATGCCGAACCTGCGCTACGTTCCGGTGATTTCCGACGCCCTGCCCGAAGACAACTGGACCGGTCGCACCGGCTTTGTGCACAAGGCCGTGCTGGAAGATTTCAGCGACCTGTCGGGCCACCAGGTGTATGCTTGCGGCGCGCCCATCGTGGTCGATTCGGCCCAGGCCGCCTACACAGCGGCCGGCCTGCCGGAAGACGAGTTTTATGCCGACTCTTTTGTGACCGAAAAAGAAAAGTCCCAGGCCACCATTGCGGCGGAGACTTGAGCGGCACACCCTACAAACAAGAAGAATAAAGAAGAAGAAAAAGAAACGCCCCGGTTGTTCATTCAACCGGGGCTTTTTTATGCGCGTACCAGACGCGGAGAGGCTCAGCCGGCCTTGGCGGGCGCGACCTGCCGGTCGTGCTTCTGGCGGCGGATGGCGGCACTGGCGCGGTTTTCTTCACGCTTGAGCTTGCGGCGCTCGGCCTGCGTGACCTTGCCGTCGGACTTGGCGGCCAGCTTGTCGGATTCAATTTTGGTTTCGCGCTTGTCGAGCTTGGCTGTCTCTTTGGCGGTCAGCGCGCCGGAGCTGACGCCCTGGTCGATGCGCTTTTCCTGGTTGGCCTGGCGCTGGTCGATGCGGGGCGTGGCCAGCGGATCCTTGGGTGCCGTGGGAGCGGCGGGTGCCTGGGCGAAAGCGGCGTTGCCGGCAAGCAGAGCGAGAGCGGCGGCAAGGGTGTGGATCTTCATGGGGGTCCTTGGGGTTTGCGTTGAAGAAACATGAAGCGGGCGCCTCATCAAGCTGCAACGCGGCGAGGCCGCCGGGCGGCCATGTCTGGCAGGTAAAGATGCTGTAACCGCATGCACCAGGCCGGGCACGCCGGAAGGCATCCAACTTTTTGCAACAATAGGCCAATGAACATTCGCCCCCTTACCCTCCCCTCCCTGCTGGCCAAAAGCCTGGCAGTCTTCTTTATGGCAGGCACCGCCCTGTCCCCCGTCCCGGCGCTGGCACAAGCCAAGATCACGCGCATCATCGTGCCCTATGCCGCCGGGGGCCCCATCGACGCAACCGCCCGCCTGATGGCCGAGCGCGTGAAAGATTCGCTGGGCACCGTGATCATTGAAAACAAACCTGGCGGCGGCGGCAACATCGGCGTCGACATGATCGCCAAGGCACCACCCGACGGCCTCACGATCGGCATTTCGGCGGTGGCCACGCATGCCATCAACCCCTGGCTTTACAGCAAGATGCCCTACAACGCAGCCACCGATTTCGCCCCCATCACGCAGATGGTGCGTGTGCCCAACGTGCTGGTGATGAATGCCGACACCGCGCGGCGCCTCAATATCAACACCCTGGCTGACCTGATCAAGTACGCCAAGGCCAACCCGGCCAAGCTCAACTACGCCAGCGGCGGCAACGGCAGCGCGGGCCACCTGGCCGGCGAGATGTTCAAGGCCCAGGCCGGCATCTTCGCGCTGCACATTCCCTACAACGGCGGCAACCCGGCGCAGCTGGCGCTGCTCAGCGGCCAGGTGGACTACAACTTCGACAACCTCGCCACCGCCTCGGCCAACATCAAGGCCGGCAAGCTCAAGGCGCTGGCCGTGACCACTGCCAAACGCAGCGCCATGCTGCCCGACGTGCCTGCGGTGTCCGAGACACTCAAGGGCTTTGAGATCGACACCTGGTGGGGCCTGGTGGCGCCAGCCGGCACGCCCAAGGACGTGGTGGCCAAGCTCAACCAGGCCTTTGTGGCCGCGCTGCACTCGCCCGAGGCCAAGGCCCGCTTCGCCACCCTGATGGCCGAACCGGTGGGCAACACGCCCGAGCAGTTCGGCGCCTTCATGAAGAGCGAACTCGCCAAGTACGAAAAGGTGGTGAAAGCCTCCGGCGCCAAGGTGGACTAAGCCCGGTTTCAAGGCTATCCATCGCCCATGAAAAAGGCCGGCTCCCGCAAAGGGGGCCGGCCTTTTTCTTTTTATTTGCTCAGCGGGTTACACGTTCACCATAGCGGATGCTTTTGAGGGATCCGCCTTCAAACAGCAGCATGGTCATGAACTGGCCATAGCCGGGGTTGTAAGTCCACTCTTCCACCTGCTGGCAGGTGTTGACCGTGACATTGGTAGTGATGCTGCCGGACGTTGCAGGCACCATCGGCGTGCTGGACACGGTTTCCTGCACGGGCTTGCAGAAGCTGTCCTTCATGACGGGCTCGCCACATTTTTGCAGGATGGTGCCTTTGGAATTGCCGATCTGCGCCAGGTCGCCCTTGCAGCGCAGCGACTGGGCGGAGGCGCTGGTGAACATTGAAGAGGCCAGGAAGGCCAGCATCACGGCGGCGGCGCGAACAAGATTTGATTTCATTTTGAACTCCCAGGGTTCTTAAGGATGCGCTGGCTGCGCACCTTTTGAACTCTATGCGCAAAGATTTGGCACAGCAAGGAATTTATGGCCCCGCGCCGGGCCGTCGGTGTTACGGCTGTAACGCGCATCCCGCGGCACCATCTGGCGCGCGGGACGGGCAATGGTTTATTCGCCGAGGTAGGCGGCGCGCACGCGCGGGTCGCTGAGCAGCTGCTTGGCGTCGCCATTCATGGTGACGTTGCCGGACTCCATGACATAGCCGCGGTTGGCGATGCCCAGCGCGCGGCTGGCATTCTGCTCAACCAGCAGCACCGTCACGCCGCGCGAGGAGACGTCCTTCACAACCTCGAAGATCTTGTCGACCATGATGGGCGACAGGCCCATGGAAGGCTCGTCAAGTAGCAGCACCTTGGGGCGGCTCATCAGCGCGCGGCCCATGGCCAACATCTGCTGCTCACCGCCGGACATGGTGCCGGCCAGCTGGTCCTTGCGCTCGCGCAGGCGCGGGAACAGCACGAACATCTTTTCGATGTCTTCGGCGATACCGGCCTTGTCGCTGCGGATGTAGGCACCCATTTGCAGGTTTTCGGTGATGGTCATGCGGGTGAACACGCCGCGGCCTTCCGGCACCATGGCCAGGCCTTCCTTGACCAGGTCCCAGGCACCGCGGCCCTTGATGCTCTTGCCCAGGTATTCGATGTCGCCTTCCAGCATCGGCAGGGTGCCGGTGATGGCTTTCATGGTGGTGGTCTTGCCGGCGCCGTTGGAGCCGATCAGCGTGACGAGCTCGCCGTCGTGGACCTCGAAGTCCACGCCCTTGACCGCCTGGATGCCGCCGTAGGCGACTTTCAGGCCGGTCACTTTAAGAAGTGTGTTTGCTGCCATGTTCTTGCTTTCCTTCAATGACCGGTGCCCAGGTAGGCGGTGATCACTTTTTCATCCTTCTGCACCTCGGCGGGCGCGCCTTCGGCGATCTGCTTGCCGTAGTCGAGCACCGTGACGCGGTCGCACAGGCCCATGACCAGCTTGACGTCGTGCTCGATCAGCAAAATGGTGCGGTTGTCCTTGCGGATGCGGTCTATCAGTTCGCGCAGCTGCACTTTTTCGGTGGCGTTCATGCCGGCCGCCGGTTCGTCGAGTGCAATCAGTTGCGGGTCGGTGGCGAGCGCGCGGGCGATCTCCAGGCGGCGCTGGTCGCCGTAGCTCAGCGTGCGCGCCTTGTAGTCGGCGTACTTGCCGATGCCCACGTAGTCCAGCAGCTCCTGCGAGCGCTTGGCGATGGCGGCCTCTTCGTGCTTGAAGCCGGGGGTGCGGAAGACGGCGCCCATGAGGCCGGACTGCGTGCGAATATGGCGGCCGACCATCACGTTTTCGAGCGCCGTCATGTCGGCGAACAGGCGGATGTTCTGGAAGGTGCGGGCAATGCCGGCCTTGGCCACTTCATGCACCGCCGTGGGCTTGTAGGCTTTGCCTGCGAGTTCAAAGGTGCCGCTGTCGGGTGTGTAAAGGCCGGTCAGCACGTTGAAGAAAGTGGTCTTGCCGGCACCGTTGGGGCCGATCAGGCCGTAAACCTGGCCGCGCTCAATGCGGATGCCGACGTCGCTCAGGGCCTGCAGGCCGCCAAAGCGCTTGGAGACACCGGATACGTTAAGAATGGTTTCGCTCATGTCCATTCTCCTTAAGGGTTGATTGACTGGATGGGGTCTTTGCCGGGCGTCTTGTTCAGCGACTTGCCATGCTCGGCCGAGGGCCAGAGGCCGCGCGGACGCATCAGCATGATGGTGATCATGGCCAGCGCGATGAGCAGCTGGCGCAGGATGGCGGAGTCGAGGCGGCCGTCGGTCATGGCCTGCAGCGGGCCGGCCACATGGCGCAGTACTTCGGGCAGCGCGGCCAGCAGCAAGGCCCCCAGGATGACGCCGGGCAAATGGCCAATGCCGCCCAGCACCACCATGGCGACGATCATCACGGATTCCATGAGGCTGAAGGACTCGGGCGAGACAAAGCCCTGGAAGGCCGCGAACATCGAACCCGACACCCCGCCGAAGGTGGCGCCCATGCCAAACGCCAGCAGCTTCATGTTGCGGGTGTTGATGCCCATGGCCTTGGCGGCGATCTCATCTTCGCGGATCGCCATCCAGGCGCGGCCGATACGGGAGTTTTCCAGGCGGTGGCAGATGACGACCGAGACGATCACCAGCGCCAGGAAAAGGTAGTAGTACATGGACACCGAGTTGAATTCGATGCCCAGAAACTCATGCTGCTTGCCCAGGTCGAAGCCGAAAAACTTCATCGAGTCGATCTGGTTGATACCCTTGGGACCGTTGGTCAGGTTGATGGGACGGTCCAGGTTGTTCAGGAACACGCGGATGATTTCACCAAAGCCCAGCGTCACGATGGCCAGGTAGTCGCCGCGCAGCTTCAGCGTCGGGGCGCCCAGCACCACGCCGAAGAAACCAGCCAGCGCTGCGGCCAGCGGGATGATGGCCCAGATCGGCAAATGCAGCCCGTTCGGGAACTGCGCCGCGATCCAGGGGAAGGCATCGGCCAGGTGCGGCGAGCCCAGCAGCGCGAACAGATAGGCGCCGACGGCGAAGAAGGCGACATAGCCCAGGTCCAGCAGGCCGGCGTAGCCGACCACGATGTTCAGGCCCAGCGCCAGCAGCACGTAGAGCAACGCCATGTCGACGATGCGCACCCAGGCATTGCCGCCCTGCTGCAGGATGAGGGGCAGCACCAGCAGCGCCGCCGCGACGACCAGGAAGGTCACCAGTTTTTTCGATTGTGTGGGATTCATCAAAGTTCTCCTTGTGTACCGGATGGAAGGGCCTTCAGGCCCGGTCCGCCACACGCTCACCCAGCAGCCCGGAAGGACGCAGCGTAAGGACAAAAATCAGCACGATAAAGGCGAAGATGTCGGAGTACTGGCTGCCCAGCACGCCGCCCGTCAGCGGGCCGATGTAGCCTGCGCCTATGGATTCGATCAGGCCCAGCAGGATGCCGCCGAGCACAGCACCGCCCAGGTTGCCGATGCCGCCGAACACGGCCGCCGTGAAAGCCTTGAGGCCGGGCAAAAAGCCCATGGTGTGCTGCACCGTGCCGTAGTTGGAGGCGTACATCACGCCGGCCAGCGCGGCCAGCACGGCGCCGATGATGAAGGTGGCCGAGATGACGGTGTCGGGCTTGACGCCCATGAGCGCCGCCACGCGCGGGTTCTCGGCGGTGGCCCGCATGGCGCGGCCCAGCTTGGTGTAATGCACCAGCCACATCAGCACGGAAAGGGAGATTGCGGTGGCGCCCAGAATGAAGAGCTGGGTCACCGTGATGACAGCGCCGCCTATCTGGAAGGGCTCGGTCGGCAGCAGGGTGGGATAGGGTTTGTAGTTGGGCTTCCAGATGATCATGGCCAGTGTCTGCAACAGCAGCGACATACCAATGGCGGTGATCAGCGGGGCCAGTTTGGGGGAGTTTCGCAACGGCCGGTAGGCGATTTTTTCAATCGCGAAATTGAGGGCGCCGCACACGACAAAGGCGATCAGCAGCGATATCAGCAAAATCAGCCAGCCAGGCGTGCCCGGCATGGCGCCTTGCATCAGGCCGATGATGGTCCAGCTGGTCAAAGCTCCCACCATCAAAACCTCGCCGTGCGCGAAATTGATCAGGTTGATGATGCCGTACACCATCGTGTAGCCCAGCGCGATCAAGGCATACATGCTGCCCAGGACCAGACCGTTGATGATCTGCTGTAGCAATACTTCCATAACTCACTCTCCCGTCCGATTGATGAAATTGCGAACTCCGCCTTGTGGGCCGCCAGCCGCCGGGATCACCGGCGGGCTGGCGCGAGCTAACAAAAAGCCCGCCGATCAAAACCAGGTAACTGGGTTGGGTGGCGAGCTAATCCGCGAATTGTAGCCATCGGCCTTAAGCGAGAATCGGGCCAAGCAGGCGGTTTTCGCGGGGTTTACCCTTAACATTCAGTGAAACATCGAATTTTAATTTTTCATTAAGTTCTCTTATATAAGTTACGCCTTGAAAATCGGGCCTAATGCGATGCCGCTTGATAAAGGCAGTGTTCTTTTTTAGATTGCGACATGCGGTTTCATAAATACGAGGCTATCAACGCGGTATTTCTTTGCGGCACCGTTACCGGCGCTGCAAAAATGCTCAACCTTTCTCAGCCGGCCGTGTCCCGCCTGATTTCAAGTGCGGAAAGCGAGCTCGGCTTCCTTCTGTTCCATCGCCAGCAGGGGCGCATGGCGCCGACCGACGAAGCCCAGCAGCTGCGCCCGGCGATTCTGAAGATCATGGAGTCCATGAGCCACGCGTCCTCGCTGGCAGCAGCGTTGCGCAACGGCGGCAGCCGGCAACTCAGGATCGCGGCCGTCCCTTCGCTGGCCACCGCCGTATTGCCCAGGGCCGTTCAATCATTCATTGAGCAGTACCCCAAATGCAAGCTGACGCTGGAAACCTACCATTACGACTCCCTTGTTGATGCGCTCCTGGCCGGGCACGTCGATGTCGGATTTGTGTATGAACCGGTGGCGCATGCGGCCCTGGCCACCACAGACCTGCTGCAGGCGTTCTTCTGCTCGGTGTCCACGCCCACCTACTTTTCCAAAACCAAAAAGTCCATCTCCGTCAAGGACCTTGCTTCCTGCAACATCATTGGATTGAGCAAGGACGACCTGGTTGCGTCGCTGATTGCCCAGACCGACGGAATGGCGGACATTGCGCTCACCCGTAATGTGTCGGTCGAAACCAGCGTGGTGGCCATGCACCTGGCCGCACAGGGGATGGGTGTCGCCCTGGTGGACTCCCTGACGGGCGCGCTGGGCAAGCTGCACGGCGCGCAGGTGTTGCCCTTTACACCCGAGGTGCCCATACGGGTCGCCGCGATGCGCCTGGTCACGCACCAGGCTGCACTGCATGAGAAGAAATTTATTGAGCATTTCGCGGCCCAGGCGCGCTTGATCCAAGCTGGTTGACACGGCGAATCGGGCTCAGTAGTTGTCAAAGTAACGCTGTAGCTGCGGGGCGTCCTGGGTCAAGGTCAACGCCAAGCTGAGCAGCACGCGGGCCTTTTGCGGGCTGAGCGTGTCGGAGCTTATGCTGCCGAAAGCGCTGTCGTTCACCGCGCCGTTGCGCGACACCAGGCCGCTTCCGGTACGGGAGCTCCTGACGACCGGGACGCCGCGGAGAATCGCCTCACGATAAGCCGCCTGGTGAACGCTGGAAATTGAGCCGTTTCCGGTGCCCGCATGCACCAGGCCGCGTGTGCCGCTGCCCAGGAAAGCCTGGATACTTTCGCTGCCCGCGCCCGCATAGGCGTAAACAATATCCACCTTCGGCAGGCTTTGCAGGCCCGACACGCTGAAAGGCGAATTCAGCGTGTGGTGGCGCGACGGCATCCGGTGAAGTTTGACATCGCCGTCCTGCATATAGCCGACGCACCCGAACTCCGGGCTGCAAAAACTGTCAATCGATGAGGTGTGGGATTTGGTCACCTCACGCGCCGAAAAGATCCGCTCATTTGCCACGACCATCACGCCGGAGCCCCGCACCAGGGGGCTGGCCGCCAGCTGCACCGCGCGCAGGAGATTCAAAGGCCCGTCCGCACTGATGGCGGTGGCGGGCCGCATGGCCCCCACCACCACGACCGGTTTGGCCGTCTTCAGGGCCAGATGCAGGAAGTAGGCGGTCTCCTCCAGCGTATCGGTTCCCTGTGTCAGCACAAAGCCGTCCGGCTCTTCGGTCTCGTCGAGCCGGGAAATCGTGTCGGCCAGTAGAAGCCAGGTGTCCGTGGAAAAGTTTTCGCTGCCCAACTGGCTGACCTGCACTGCTTGCAATTCGACCTCGCTGGGCAGGTAGGGAGCCAGCGGTGCCAAAGTGTCCGCCGCGGAAAGCTGCGAATCCTGGTAACTGAGTACGTCGGATGCGGAGCTGGCTTCACCCGCGATGGTGCCTCCGGTGCCCAGGACGGCAATCCTTGTTTTTCGCATCAATGTTCAACCATTGCGTTCAAGATGATGGTGCCGCCCCCGCCCGTGATCGCACTGCGAGTCGCTCTGTGGATCGCGCGCGGGGGGGAGCACCGGGAAGACGGCAGCAGACATCAGCGCTGCTGCCTTTTCGCCAACCTCGCGCCGTCACTTCATGGTGACCAGCGTGGTTTTGACGCCCTGCGGATAGGTGGACAGCGTGACGGCAGCGTTCTTGCGCTGGCCCGCTCCGTCAAACTCAATATGCCCGGTGATGCCCTCGTACTTGGTCTTGCCGACGTAGGACAGGTATTTGGCGGGCTCCGCCGAGCCTGCGGCCTGCATGGCATTGGCCAGGATCATGACGTTGTCGTAGGCATAAGGTGCGTAGACCACGACGTCAGTGTTGTAGGCCGTCTTGTAGCGCTGGGCAAAACCGGGGCCGCCCTTCATATCCATCAAGGCTTCGCCGCCGTCGCCGCAGATCACGTTTTTGCCGACGGCCTGCGCACCAAGCTTGGGCAGGTCGCCCGTGCAGACACCATCGCCGCCCATGAAGGGAAGCTGCCCCATGCCCAACTGGGCCATCTGGCGAAGCATGGAGCCCGCCTGCCCGTCGAGACCGCCGAAGAACACAGCCTGCGCTTTCTTGCCTTTGATCGTCGTCAGGATGGGGGAAAAGTCACTTGCCTTGTCGCTGGTGAATTCACGCGCGACGACGGTTCCGCCCAGCGCCTTGAAGGTCTTTTCAAACTCGTCCGCCAGGCCCTGGCCATATGCCGTGCGGTCGTCGATCAAGGCGACGCTTTGAAGCTTGAGCTTGCTGGCCGCAAAGACGGCCAATGCGCTGCCTATCATTCCGTCATGGGCAATGGTGCGGAAGGTGGTTTTGTAGCCCAACTGGGTAAGCTTGGGATTGGAGGCCGCCGGGGTGATGTGGGGAAGGCCCGCTTCGCTGTAAATCCGGGCGGCGGGAATCGTGGTTCCGCTGTTGTTATGCCCCACGACGCCGTTGACACGGTTATCCACCAGCTTCTGCGCAACGGCGGTTCCCTGCTTGGGGTCGGCCTGATCGTCTTCTGAAACCAGCTCGAACTTCACGGCCTTGCCGCCAATCTTGAACTGGCTGGCGTTGAGGTCGTCAATGGCAAGCTGCGCGCCTCGCTCGTTGTCTTTGCCATAGTTTGCGGCGGGGCCGGACAAGGGGCCGACGATGGCGATTTTTACTTTGTCCTGGGCCAAAGCCGAGGCGGCCGAAACCACTGCCAGCACGGAAAGAACGCTTTTTACGCAATAACTAGACGACATGCACGACTCCTGATGAATTAAGGAGTCGGTAGTATCAAGTGGCGTTTCCCCCTCGATGCATGCGCAAATAAGGCCTGCCATGCAGAAAGCGTATGCGCTGTTTTGGGGAGCCCCGGCCTGGGCCATGCCCTGCCCATTTCATAGCCCCAACGGCAAGCCGCGCAGGCTGCCCGTGCGCAGCTTATTTCTTCGCGTCGTTCTTCGCCCGCAGCTGCTCGAGCTTCTCAGCAATTTTTATTTCCAGGCCCCTGCTGACCGGCCGATAAAAGCCGGGGGCCTGCATGCCTTCGGGAAAGTAGTTTTCGCCGGCCGCGAAGCCGTCTTCCTCGTCGTGGGCATAGCGATAGTTTCTGCCGTAGTCGAGCTGCTTCATGAGCTTTGTTGGTGCATTGCGCAAATGCAGAGGCACCGGCCGGGTGCCGTCCTTGCTGATAAACGCCTTGGCCTCGTTGAAGGCCTTGTAGACCGCGTTGGATTTGGGCGCCACTGCCAGGTAAATCACGCACTGGGCCAATGCCAGTTCGCCTTCGGGGGAGCCCAGGCGCTCATAGACCTCGGCGGCGTCCAGCGCCATGCGCAGCGCGCGCGGGTCGGCCAGGCCGATGTCCTCGCTGGCCATGCGCACCAGCCGGCGCGCCATGTAGCGCGGCTCGGCGCCGCCGTCGAGCATGCGCATGAACCAGTAGAGCGAGGCATCGGGGTCCGAACCGCGCACCGATTTGTGCAGGGCCGAGATGGTGTCATAGAACTGCTCGCCGCCCTTGTCGTAACGGCGCAGGCGCTCGCCCAGCACCTTGAGCAGCCAGGCATCGCTCACTTCGGTTACCTTTTCGGCCTTGGCCGCCACGCTGAGCGGTTCCAGCGTGTTGAGCAGGCGCCGGGCGTCGCCATCGGCATAGCCCACCAGGCGGTCCACGGCTTGCGCATCAATAGCGGTGATCGCGGGGAGTGCGTTTTCAGCCAGCACCTTGGCCACGATCTGCTTCAGCTCGGCTTCGCCCAGTGGCTGCAGCACATAGACCACGGCGCGCGAGAGCAGCGCCGAATTGACTTCGAACGAAGGGTTTTCGGTCGTGGCGCCTATAAAAGTGAAAAGCCCGCTTTCCACATGCGGCAAAAAGGCATCCTGCTGGCTTTTGTTGAAGCGGTGCACCTCGTCGACAAACACAATGGTGCGGCGACCGCCCTGGGCTTGCCAGATGCTGGCCTGCTCCACCGCTTCGCGTATGTCCTTGACGCCGCCCAGCACGGCGGAGATGGTGATGAAATGCGCGTCAAAGCTGCTGGCCATGAGCCGCGCGATGGTGGTCTTGCCCACGCCGGGGGGCCCCCAGAGGATGCAGCTGTGCGGCTGGCCGGATTCAAAGGCAATGCGCAGCGGCATGCCCTCGCCCAGCAAATGCTGCTGGCCTATGACCTCGCCGAGGTTTTGCGGACGCAGGCGTTCGGCCAGGGGCTGGTGGGTGGAAGACGTAGACGTGGCTTTCACAAAAGGCGGAGCTGGGAGCGAAAAAAGAAGAAGATCGGGACCCGATGCTAGAGTCTAAGCCACCCATCAAATTCCTGAATTCCGCGCGCAAAGGCACAGACGCAGGCACAGGTACACGCAAGCAATGACAGACCCTTACACCATCACCGTTGCGACACGCGAAGAACTGGACCTGCTGCTGGGCTGGGCGGCCGACGAGGGATGGAACCCGGGGCTGCATGACGCCGGCTGCTTCCGTGCGGCGGACCCTGGCGGCTTTCTGCTGGGGCAGCTGGAGGGTGAGCCAGTAGCCGGCATCTCGGTCGTGAAATACGGCGAGGCTTTTGCCTTTCTGGGCCTTTACATCGTCAAACCGGGCTTTCGGGGCCGCGGGCTGGGCCTGCGGCTGTGGCAGGTGGGCATGGCCACAGCGGCGGGGCGCAATGTGGGGCTGGATGGCGTGGTGGCGCAGCAGCACAACTACCGCAAATCGGGCTATTCCCTGGCATGGCGCAACATCCGGCAGGAAGGTACGGGCGGCGGCCCGGCGCCGGCCGATGCCCGCATCGTTCCGCTGGCCGCCGTGCCGTTGGCCGCCGTGCTCGCCTACGACCGGGCATTTTTCCCGGACGGGCGCGAGCACTTCCTGCGCTGCTGGATCCAGCAGCCGGGCAGCACGGCCCTGGGCTGGATTGAAGACGGCACGCTGCGAGGCTATGGGGTGCTGCGGCCCTGCCGCTCGGGTTTCAAGATAGGCCCGCTGCTTGCCGACAGGGCGGTGGTAGCCGAGGGGCTGTTCAGCGCCCTCAAGTCGGCGGCGGGCAGCGATGCCAAGGTCTACCTCGACACACCGGAAACCAATCCCGAAGCCATTGCACTCGCGCGCCGGCACGGCATGGCCCCGGTGTTTGAAACCGCGCGCATGTACACCGGGCCGGTGCCGGCCATGCCGCTGGAAAGGCTGTACGGCATCACGACTTTTGAGTTGGGCTGAGGGTATCTCTCCCCGCAGCTGCAGGGCCCGGACAAGTCGTGTACAACAAAAAATCCGGCAATGCCTCCTACTTGCCCCTACCCTTTCTTGAGGAAAAGCCCATGCCAAGCCGCGAAACACTGGAGCGATTCATCGCACGCGTTGAAGAAAACGCCCACGCCGAAGCCATCGAGGAGTTCTACACCGAGAACGCGTCCATGCAGGAAAACCAGGCCGCACCGCGCGTGGGGCGCGTTAACCTGGTGACCGGCGAACGCAAGGTAATGGAAAGGGCGAAATCGCTGACGTCGACCTGCGTGCGCCCTGCCCTGCTCGACGGCGACCACGTGGTGATACGCTGGATCTTCCGCTTTGAATGGCAGGACGGCAGCCGCACCGAGATGGAGGAGCTCGCCTGGCAGCGCTGGGAAGGCGAGCGCATCGCGGAAGAAACGTTTTTTTACGACCCCGCGCAGCGGGTTCCGAAACCACCGATCGTCTGAGGGCTGGACGCCCTACTGCCGGATCACATCCGCGCCCTTGGGCGGCGTGAAGCGGAAGGTGTCGACGGGCAGGTTGGGGTTGACCTCGACCTTGCTGAAATTCAGCACCGAGCGCTGGCCGAAGCTGTCGAGGATCTCCAGCGCGGCCAGGCCCGAGGATTTTTCACCGGGGCGAAAGCCCACGCGCACGGACTGCAGCTGGCCGTCCTTGCTCTTGGGTGTGGCCACCACCCATTGCAGGCCGTCGGCGTCGGGCGCGGCGGCCAGCGTGAAATCAGCCTGCAGCGCGCGCAGGTCGGGTGCCGCGGCGATCAACGCGGCGGGGGTGGTGCCCAGCGCACTCGACTGCTTGCGCGAGGTGACCTGGTTCAGGTCCACATCATGCAGCCACAGCGTCTGGCCGTCGGCCACGATGCTTTGCTCAAAAGGTTTTTTGTAGATAAAGCGAAAACGGTTGGGCCGGGAAAACTCAAACGTGCCGGTGGAGGTCTTGCTGCGCGCGGCCTGGCCGTCCTTGGCCGGTGCGGTGACGACTTGCGTGAAGTCGGCACGGCCGCTGTTGACCGTCTTCACGAACTGCTCCAGGCTGTCCAGGCCATTGGCCCAGGCGGGATGCGCGCAAACCGCCACCAGCATCATCGCAACAAATTTCTTCATGATCGTCACTCCGCCCTTGCGGGCACCAGGATGTCGCGCTGGCCGCTGCCGCTCATGGCACTGACCAGCCCGGCTTTTTCCATGTCTTCGACCAGCCGCGCGGCGCGGTTGTAGCCGATCTTCAGATGACGCTGCACCAGGGAGATGCTGGCCTTGCGGTTCTTCAGCACGACCTCCACGGCCTGGTCGTACATCGGGTCTTTCTCGCCGCCACCGCCGTTGCCGCCGTCGCCCAGCAGGTCGCCGTCTTCGCCGTCGACCGTGCCGCCTTCGAGCACGCCGTCAATGTAGTTGGGCTCGCCCTGCTGCTTGAGATAGGCCACCACGCGGTGCACTTCGTCATCGCTCACAAACGCACCATGCACCCGAATTGGAAAGCCTGTACCACTCGGCATGTAAAGCATGTCACCCATTCCTAACAAAGCCTCGGCGCCCATCTGGTCCAGGATGGTGCGGCTGTCGATCTTGCTGCTGACCTGGAAGGACAGGCGGGTCGGGATGTTGGCCTTGATCAGGCCGGTGATCACGTCCACGCTGGGGCGCTGCGTGGCAAGCACCAGATGGATACCGGCGGCCCGGGCCTTCTGCGCCAGACGTGCGATGAGCTCTTCGATCTTCTTGCCGACCACCATCATCAGGTCGGCCAGTTCATCAATCACCACCACGATGTAGGGCAGGCGCTCCAGCGGTTCGGGCTGTTCAGGCGTGAGACTGAAGGGGTTGTAGACAAATTCGCCCTTGGCCTTGGCTTCGTCGATCTTGCCGTTGAAGCCGGCCAGGTTGCGCACGCCCAGCTTGCTCATGAGCTTGTAGCGCTTTTCCATCTCGGCCACGCACCAGTTCAGGCCGTGGGCCGCCTGGCGCATGTCGGTGACCACCGGAGCCAGCAGGTGCGGAATGCCTTCGTAGACGCTCATCTCGAGCATCTTGGGGTCTATCAGCAGCAGGCGCACATCGCGCGCATCGGCCTTGTAGAGCAGACTCAGGATCATGGCGTTGATGCCGACCGACTTGCCCGAACCGGTGGTGCCGGCCACCAGGCAGTGCGGCATCTTGGCCAGGTCGGCCACCACGGCGTTGCCGCCAATGTCCTTGCCCAGGCCTATGGTGAGCAGCGACTTGGCTTCGTTGTAGACCTGGGAGCCCAGGATTTCGCTGAGCTTGATGGACTGGCGCTTGGCGTTGGGCAGCTCCAGCGCCATGTAGTTCTTGCCCGGGATGGTCTCGATCACGCGGATCGATACCAGGCTCAGGGCGCGGGCCAGGTCCTTGGCCAGGTTGACGACCTGCGATCCCTTGACGCCGGTGGCAGGCTCGATCTCATAGCGCGTGATGACGGGGCCGGGCGCGGCGGCAACCACGCGCACCTCCACACCGAAATCCTTGAGTTTTTTCTCGATCAGGCGCGAGGTCATTTCCAGCGTCTCGGGCGCCACGCCCTCCTGGCGCTGCAACGCGCCGTCGAGCAGGTCGACCTGCGGCAGCCTGGAATCGGGCATTTCGCTGAAAAGCGGCTTTTGCCGCTCCTTGGCCACACGTTCGCTTTTGGGAATGTCGACCAGCACAGGCTCGATCAGCACCGGCACCGGGTGGTGTTCCTCGATTTCGATGCGCTCGTCGATCAGTGTTTCCTCGCGCTCGCGGGCCGCCAGCTTGCCGAAGGCGAGGTCCTGGGCGATCTCGCGCTTCTCGCGGCGCGAATCGATCAGGTTGTCTATCCAGGCGCCGATACGCAGCGCCACGTGAGCCCACGAAAAACCAAAAACCGCCGACACGGCAATGACGCCAAGCGCGATAAACACCAGGCCGGAGCCGGCAAACCCCAGCCATTTTTCGCCCATGGAGCCGGCCAGGTAACCCAGCACCCCACCGGCATGACCCGGCAGCTTGAATTCAAAGCGGTAAAGCCGCGACCATTCCAGTGCCGCGCTGGCCAGCAGCAACAACAGCAGGCTGAGCCAGAAGCGGATGCGCCGCGGCTCATCGGCCTCCAGGGGCTCGCCGCGCAGCCAGCGCGCCAGCGACCTCAACCAGGCCTGGCCGCCGGCGGCCAGTGCCCACCAGACCGAGAAGCCCAGCAGGTAATAGCTGGCATCGGCCAGCCAGGCGCCCACCCGCCCGCCCCAGTTGAGGGCTGCGGCAGGGTTGCCAGCCACGGCCTGGGCTGTGCCGGACGTGGACCAGGCCGCGTCCTGCGGCGAATAGCTGAGCAAGGCGGCCAGCCAGAAAACCAGGCCTAGCAGGCCCAGGATCAGGCTGACTTCATGGGCAAAGCGCTTGATGCCGCCGGGCGCGCCCGTGGCGGGGGAGTTTCGGGAGTTCAGGGTGTCAAGTGAGTAAGTCATGGCCCGGCTTGAAGCTTAACGCAGTTGGGCAGGGCCTGAAGGGCGCCAGGGGCGCCGGACAAGATGACGGGGGCAGTCGGCAGGCGCGCTAACCCAGGGTGTGCAGGCGTTCCTTGACCAACACAGAGCCGTCGTCACGGGTTTCGATAAAGCCGCGCTCTTCGAGGTCCTTCATGACCCGGCTGACCATTTCGCGCGAGGCGCCGACCATCTTGGCCAGGTCCTGACGCGAGACCTTGTCGCGGATCACGGTGTTGCCGGTGCCGTCCTCGCTGGCGAACTCCAGCAAGGCCCTGGCCACGCGGCCGTAGACGTCCATGAGAGCCAGCGACTCGATCTGACGGTCGGCATGGCGCAAACGCTGCACCAGGCCCTTGAGCACGGCATAGGCCATGGAGCTGTTCTCGGGCAGGCAGCGCGCGAATTCAAGTCGGCCCAGGATCAGGGCATCGGTCTGGATCTCGGCGCGCACCGTGGCCGAATGCGGTTCATTGTCGATCAGGCTCATCTCGCCGACGTAGTCGCCGGGGTGCATGGTGGCCAGGATGACCTCGCGGCCGCGGGCGTCGGTGGTGACGACGCGGGCGCGGCCCGTCAGGATGATGGACAGGGCATTGGACTTCTTGCCCTGCTCGACGATGGGCTCACCACGCTTGAAGCGGCGCTTGACCACCGTATCGGCGACAGAGGCCGCCTGGGCGGCCGTCAACACGGAGAAAAGAGGTACCCGGCGAATCAATTCCAGGTTGGACACCATCGTCGTCATATCTGATATCTCCCAACCTCACAGTCGACAAGGGAGTCGCGTGAGTTCTTACAATGGCACGTCATTTATAAAACCAAATGCCGCAAAAGTACTACCTTGACGGTTTTACCCTGCACTACGCTTATGCGGCCCGACTCTACCCGAGTTCTTACACTTTCCCAATCAGTTTTTCAACATGAAACATTCAAGAGTCTTAATCCTCGGTTCGGGGCCTGCCGGGTACACCGCGGCCGTCTACGCGGCGCGTGCCAACCTCAACCCGGTGCTGATCACCGGGATCGCGCAGGGCGGCCAGCTCATGACCACCACCGAGGTCGACAACTGGCCCGCCGACGTGCATGGCGTGCAGGGGCCGGACCTGATGCAGCGCTTCCTGGAACACGCGGAGCGCTTCAAGACCGAGATTGTTTTTGACCACATCAACAAGGTTGATTTCAGCAAGCGTCCCTTCACCCTGACCGGTGACAGCGGGACCTACACCTGCGACTCGCTGATCATCGCCACCGGCGCCTCCGCCAAGTACCTGGGCCTGGAGTCGGAAAGCGCCTTCATGGGCCGCGGCGTTTCGGGCTGCGCCACCTGCGACGGCTTCTTCTACCGGGGCCAGGAGGTCTGCGTGGTGGGCGGCGGCAACACCGCCGTGGAAGAGGCCCTGTACCTGTCCAACATCGCCAGCAAGGTCACCCTGGTGCACCGCCGCGATAAATTCAAGGCCGAGGCCATCCTGATCGACAAGCTGCACGAGAAGGTCAAGGCCGGCAAGATCGAGCTCAAGCTGCACCACACGCTGGACCAGGTTCTGGGCGATGCCTCCGGCGTGACCGGCGTGCGCCTCAAGAGCACCCAGAGCGATGCCACGCAGGACCTCAACCTCAAGGGCTGCTTTATCGCGATCGGCCACCAGCCCAATACCGACATCTTTGCCGGCCAGCTGGAAATGAAGGACGGCTACATCATCACCAAAACCGGCCTGCAGGGCTTCGCCACCATGACCAGCGTGCCCGGTATCTTTGCCGCCGGCGATGTGCAGGACCACGTCTACCGCCAGGCCATCACCAGCGCCGGAACCGGTTGCATGGCGGCCCTGGATGCCCAGCGTTTCCTCGAACAAGCGGAGTAGGCCGGAAATCCTTTATAATTCAAGGCTTTGCTAAATTTGCCCGGTAATTCCGATTAGGGGCCGGTTTGGCAGTCTCGGGTTACCGCCACCCTATTCTGGCGAGGTGAGGCAGGCATGGCGACGGCACAAGGTGTGCTTTTCGGTGTGGCTGCTGTTGAAAGTACTGGAGTGCACATGGCACGCGTATGTGAAGTCACGGGCAAAGGCCCAATGGTCGGAAACAATGTTTCCCACGCCAACAACAAAACCAAGCGCCGGTTCCTCGTGAACCTGCAATATCGCCGTTTCTGGGTCGAGAGCGAAAACCGCTGGGTCCGCCTGCGCGTTTCGAGCGCCGCCCTGCGCCTGATCGACAAAAACGGCATTGATTCCGTGCTCGCAGACCTGCGCGCACGCGGCCAAGCTTAAGGAGCACCATCATGGCTAAAGGCGCACGCGAAAAAATCAAGCTGGAATCCACCGCCGGCACCGGTCACTTCTACACGACCACCAAGAACAAGAAGACCACGCCCGACAAGATGCTGATCATGAAGTTTGATCCCAAGGCACGCAAGCACGTGGAATACAAGGAAATCAAGCTGAAGTAATTCAGTACTTCCTTCCAAAAAACCGCCGCATTCCGGCGGTTTTTTTATGGCCGGCCGGTTTTCCCACTGCGCTGCCGTGTCGTCCCCATCCGAAACAAAAAAAGGCCGCCCCAAAACAAAACCGCCCCCGCGAATCAACACGGAGGCGGTTTGGGGTTCGCTACGCCGGCTCAGGCCGCAGCGGCAGGCGTATTTCTCAGGCGCGGGCGGCGCGCAGCCTCAGGGAGAACTCGCGCAGCGCGGCAATGCCGCTTTCTTCCGCACGGTGGCACCAGGCCTGCAGGTCGCTGGCAAGCTGCTCGCGGGAAGCCGAGGTGCTCATCCACATCTGGCGGAGTTCTTCACGCATGGTGACCATTTTGTCGAGCACGGGGTGCTCGGCGCGGACCTGGGCCAGCTGCGGCTTGGCGGCCGCGGGCACCTTGTCGTCGTCACGGTGGAGCCAGCGGTTGGCAGCGCGCAGCACGGAGACGTCGGCCTTTTTCGCTTTCAGCACTTCGATCTCGGCCTTGCCAGCACGGCGCAGTTCGCGCGCAAAACCGGCCATCACCTCGTAGCGGTGGGCGATCAGGGCTTCCAGGGTTTTTTCGTCAGCCACGGGCTGGATGGAGCCCAGCTGGAGCTTGGGCGGCACCTTTTTCACGGTAGCCAGTCCGACTTTTTCGAGGGCACGGATGTAAATCCAGCCGATGTCGAATTCGTAAGGCTTGACCGAGAACTTGGCCGAGGTCGGGTAGGTATGGTGGTTGTTGTGCAGCTCTTCGCCGCCAATCATGATGCCCCAGGGGGAAATGTTGGTGCTGGCGTCGGGCGCCTCAAAATTGCGGTAGCCCCAGTAGTGGCCGATGCCGTTGATGATGCCGGCCGCCGTCACGGGAATCCAGGCCATCTGCACTGCCCAGACCGCCAGGCCTGCCGCGCCGAAAAAGGCCAGGTCGATGATCATCATCAGGCCTACGCCTTGCCAGCTGTAGCGAGTGTAGACATTGCGCTCCAGCCAGTCGTTCGGCGTGCCATGGCCGTATTTGGTCATGGTTTCCTTGTTCTTGCTTTCGGCACGGTACAGCTCGGCACCTTCCCAGAACACCTTCTTGATGCCATGGGCCTGGGGGCTGTGCGGGTCATCCACTGTTTCGCATTTGGCGTGGTGCTTGCGGTGAATGGACACCCATTCCTTGGTCACCTGGCCGGTACCCAGCCAGAGCCAGAAACGGAAAAAATGCGAGGGGATCGCGTGCAGGTCCATGGCGCGGTGCGCCTGATGGCGGTGCAGGTAAATCGTCACGCTGGCGATGGTGATGTGGGTGGTCACCAAGGTGTACAGCACGATTTGCCACCAGCTGGCGGCAAGCAACCCATTGGCCAGCCAGTCGAGGGCGGCATCAAACAAAATCATAAAAGTCCTTTAAACAATCCGTACCGGCCGCCATGCAATTTGTCTCCGGGGCGCCGTGCCAGACAAGGCCATATTGTAGGGCGAAGCCCCGAAAAGACCAAGTCGCCAGAGGTACAGCTCAGGGCATAAAAGAGTGCGAAAAATCACGAATGAATATGTAACTTTCGCCTATCTGTCGTCTTCTACCATTAAAAATATCACGACTTTTGCCATACTGCCGCGAAAAAACCGTCAGTCTTGTGCAAGTAGGGCCAGAGGCGAAGGTAGGGGCCGCGGCAGAGTTTTTCCGCCTCTTCAACCCCCAGATGGGTCAACAAAGGCCCGGTTTCAAGGACGTTGAACTCTTTATGGGCGGTGCTGAAGGCTTCGGCAATGGCCTCGTTTTCCTGGCGCAAAACGCTACAGGTGGCATACACCAGCCGGCCGCCGGGCTTTAAAAGCCGTGCGGCGCTTTGCAAAATGGCCGTTTGCTTGGCCTGAAGCTCCTCAATGGCCTTGGGTGTTTGCCGCCATTTGAGGTCGGGGTTGCGTCGCAAGGTGCCAAGGCCCGAACACGGCGCGTCAACCAGCACCCGGTCAATCTTGCCGGCCAGACGCTTGATGCGGTCATCGCGCTCGTGGGCGATGGCCACGGGATGCACATTGGACAGTCCGCTGCGCGCCAGCCGGGGCTTGAGCGCATCCAGCCTGTGGCCGGAGGTGTCAAAGGCGTACAGCCGGCCGGTGTTGCGCATGGATGCGCCCAGGGCCAGCGTCTTGCCGCCGGCGCCGGCGCAAAAATCCACCACCATCTCGCCGCGCTTGGCATCCACCAACAAGGCCAGCAACTGCGAGCCTTCGTCCTGGACCTCGATAGCGCCGCGCGTGAACACGTCCAGCTTGGCCAGCTGGGGCTTGCCGTCTATGCGCAGGCCCCAGGGCGAATATGGCGTAGCAACAGTTTTGACGTCCGCCTTCGAAAGTTCTTTCTGGACGTCGGCCCGCTTGTCCTTCAGCGCATTGACGCGCAGATCCAGCCCGGCCGGCGTGTTCAGGCTCTCCACCAGCGGCCAGAAATCGTCGCCCAGCTGTTCCTTGAGCGGTTCAACCAGCCACTGGGGCAGGTTGTGGCGATGCAACTCCATCAGGTCGGAAGGCTTGACCTGGTCACAGCGGGCCAGCCAGTCTTTCTCCTGGTCGTTCAGCGCACCCAGTAAAAAATCGCGCCCCGCCGCAAAGCCCAGGATCGCCAGGCGCCGCTCCATTGGGCCGCTGCCGTGCTGGGCCAGGTACGTGTAGAGGTTTTTCTTGCGCAGTACGCCATAGATGGTTTCCGCCACGGTGGCGCGCTCGCGCGGGCCGAGCCGGTGCTCGCGGAAGTAGCGCGAGACCACCATGTCGGCGGGATGATCAAATTTGAGGACCTGCTTGAGAAGCTCGGAACAACTGTCGAGTAAGGCTTTGGGGTGCATGACCCCATTGTCCCACCCCTCGCCGCACGGCCCAGGCCTCAACCCATGGTGCGCAGATAGACGGCCTCAAAGGCGTTGCGTTCGATGTCGGCAAGCGTAGGCGAGTAACCGGCCCACAGCGCCAGCACGGGGCCCGGCAGGTCCAGCGAACGCTCCAGGTCGCGGCACAGCATGTAACGCGACTCGTCGTCCAGGCCCGGCAGTTCCAGGAACAGCAGGTAGCAGCGCCTGTGCGCAAATTCCTTGAGGTTTTTGCGCACCAGCCAGGCCCGCGCCACGGGCTTGCAGCGAGCGAGTTGGGCCTGCAGTTCGCCCTTTTCAAAATCACTGAGGTCATGACGCCCGATGGCCTGGAAAAACGGCGTTTCGGTCAACTCTTCCCAGGCACGCCCCTCAGCTTCCTCGGCCTGCTTGAGCCGCTCGCGCCACAAGGCCAGGGCTTTTTCGTCAAAGCTGCCATCCGCCGCAGGCTGCTCCATCTCGGCCACCGCCATACGGCAGGCCCACCAGCGGTTGGCCGCGCTCTGCTCGAACAGCTGCCCCAGGCAATCCAGGCGCAATGCGCGCTCCTCGGCTGGCAGGCACAGCGCCAGGCCACGAAGGGCACCGGCATGGCCTGGCGTGATCTGCAATGCGCTTTCGTAGTGGCCGCGCACATCGGCCCGCGCATCCAGGCGCCGCCGCAGGTTGCCCAGCTCGACCATCTCCTCGGCGTTATTGCGCTTTTCGCTGGAAGCCAAGGCATCGGCGCGCACGCGCACGCGCCCCAGGTAGGCGTGGTGCTGCTTCCAGTCGCTGGCGTTGTCCCTGCACCATTGCTTGTCGAAGTGCGCGATCCATTTCGCGGCGCCGTCACCCAGCAGGGCCAGCGCGGAACGGGAAGAAGAGGACCAGGCCGGCAGGTTTTTGCCGGCACTCAGGGCCTCCAGCCGGTCGCGCAGGCCCGGATGGGTGTCGTCCACATCGCTGATGCGGCGCAGAGCCTGCCGCAGCGATTCGCGGGCGAAATCACCCGGCGGCGCCAGGCCCAGCAGAGGCCGCATGGCCGTGTACGGCCCCACCGGCAAGGCCTGCGCCGCAGCGGCGCTCCAGTGCCCGGGCCAGAACTCCCTGGCGATCCAGTCGCCCTTGACGGCGAGTTCGGTCAGTGCCGCGGCGGCGACATCTCTGCCCAGCAGTTTTCCCGAAATGCGGTCGGCCTCATATTCATCCTGCCGAGCCAACGCAAAAGTCTTGGCGGAAAAGCGCGGAAAGTACCAGCGCAAAAAGGCCTGCGTGGCCGCCGCAACCGGGCCTTCGTCATTGCGCAGGCCGTGATTCAGCATGGCCCAGCTCAGGCGCGTGCGGTAGATCCAGGCGGCAAAGCGGCCGTGGTCGCCCCGCAGATGGCCGTATTCATGGGCCAGCACGGCCAGGAAGCGCGGGCGGTCCAGCGCCATCAACAGCGGCAAGCCGATATTGAGGTAATTGACACCCCCGCCAAACAGGCCGAAGCGCGGATGCTGCCGGATGCTGGCGTTAAAGTCGGCGTCCAGCAGCACGCGGTGTATGGGCGGGCCCTTGATCTTCTTGCGTATGCGCTCCAGTGCCTCGAACAGGGCCGGCGCGTCGGCGGGCTTCAGCACTACGCCTTCCGGTTCGTCAAAGCGGCACCACAACGCCCTCAGGCTGGTCCAGAGCAAGCCACCGGCCGCGACAACCAGGGCGACATAAAAGCCCCTGATGCGGCCGTGCATCATGGCACTCGCGACCCAGGCCAGGATGCCAGCGGAAAGCAGCAGGCAACCGACCACCCAGGCATAGCCCAGCGCCGCAAAAGCCGCCACGCTACGGCGGTAGGCCTTGCTGTCGTCGGCGCTGGCATGTTCGCTCAGGCGCACCAAATGGATGAAATCTGCCCGGTCCATCACCCCTCCTCGTTTTTGTTGGCGACAATCTTACCTATGAGCCAAGACTTAAAACCAACACCCCTGATGGAAACCCCGCCCGGCCTGTACCGCCATTACAAGGGCATGTTCTATGAAGTGATAGGTACCGCACGCCATACGGAAACCGAAGAGGTACTGACTCTCTACCGCGCGCTCTACGGCGAAAAAGGCCTGTGGGTGCGGCCCGCCGCCATGTTCAATGAAGAAGTGGTGGTCAACGGCGTGAGGCAGCCGCGATTTGCCCGGCACGCCGGCCCGGCCCCCCAATAGCGCAGCCCCGGCGCCGTCACCGATAATCGTGGGTTATGTCCGAATCCACCGAAATCGAAAAACAGGTCAAACGCCGCCGCACGTTTGCCATCATTTCCCACCCCGACGCGGGTAAAACCACGCTGACCGAAAAGCTGCTGCTGTTCTCGGGCGCCATCCAGATCGCCGGCAGCGTCAAGGCCCGCAAGGCTGCGCGCCACGCCACCTCCGACTGGATGGAAATCGAAAAGCAGCGCGGCATCTCGGTCGCCAGCTCGGTCATGCAGATGGAATACCGCGACTGCGTCATCAACCTGCTGGACACCCCCGGCCACCAGGACTTCTCGGAAGACACCTACCGCGTGCTCACCGCCGTGGACGCGGCGCTGATGGTCATCGACGCGGCCAACGGCGTCGAGCCGCAGACGCGCCGTCTGCTGCAGGTTTGCCGCGCGCGCAACACGCCCATCCTGACTTTCGTCAACAAGATGGACCGCGAGGTGCAGGACCCGATGAGCGTGATGGACGAAATCGAGCGCGAACTCGGCATGACAGTTGTGCCCTTCACCTGGCCGGTCGGCATGGGCAAGCTTTTTCACGGCGTCTACGACAGGCGCGAAGACCGCATGCGCGTCTTCAGCCCCGGCGAGGACAAGGCCGGCGGCGGCGACGAAATCCTGGCGGGCCTGGACAACACCGAAGCCGCCCAGCGCTTCGGCGCCGAATACGCGCAGGCCCAGGGCGAGATCGAACTGGTGGCCGGCGCCACACCCGAGTTCGACCGCGCCGAATTCCTGGCCGGCAAACAGACGCCCATGTTCTTCGGCTCGGCCATCAACAACTTCGGCGTGCAGGAAGTGCTGGACGCGCTGGTCGACCTGGCGCCCGCGCCCGCCGAGCGCGGCGCCATCCAGCGCGTGGTGCATCCCGAGGAGAAAAAATTCTCCGGCGTGGTGTTCAAGATCCAGGCCAACATGGACCCGGCCCACCGCGACCGCATCGCCTTCCTGCGCGTGGCCAGCGGCGAATTCACCCGCGGCATGCGGCTGAAGGTGGTGCGCAGCGGCAAGGAACTGCGTCCCAACACCGTGGTGAGCTTCATGAGCCAGCGCCGCGAGCTGCTGGACACCGCCTTTGCCGGCGACATCATCGGTATTCCCAACCACGGGGTGCTGCAGCTGGGCGACACCTTGACTGAGGGCGAAACCCTTCAGTTCACCGGCCTGCCCTTCTTCGCGCCTGAAATGTTCCGCGCGGTCGAAGTGGCCGACCCGCTGCGCAGCAAGCAGCTGCGCGCCGGCCTCACGCAGCTCGGCGAGGAAGGCGCGATCCAGGTGTTCCGCCCGATTGCCGGCTCCTTGCTGCTGCTGGGCGCGGTCGGCCAGCTGCAGTTTGAAGTGGTCGCTCACCGCCTCGAGCATGAATACGGCGTCAAGGCCCGCATCATGGGCAGCAACTTCAACCTGGCGCGCTGGGTGACCAGCGACGACGCCAACGAACTGAAGAAATTCATGGACGCCAACGCCCACCGCGTGGCGCTGGATGCCGTCGACGCGCCCACCTTGCTGGTGGACCACAGCGCCACCCTGCGCGCCGTGGAGCAGCAGTGGCCCAAGATCAAGTTCCACGCGCTGCGCGAGCACGCCGGGCTGGTGTTCCAGTCCAAGATGTAAGCGCTTCGCCCCTTATCCGGCCCAAACGCAAAACGGGCGCCCATTGCTATCCGCCGGATAGCGGCTGGCGCCCGTAGCTTTTTGTGCCGCTTTATTTGGCGTTCAAGAGTTCGCCGACTTCCAGCAGGATCAGCTCGTTGTCATCCGTCTTGTTGGGCTCGCGGCTGCTCGAAAACGGCAGGTTGTTGTCGTTGCCCACCACGATGTGCGTCGCGTCCACCACGTCCACGTTTTCAATCGTGAAGAAGGGGAACTTGAGCACACCGTTATTGAGCGGCTTGCGCGCCAGCTTGTGGGGGTCGGCGATGTTGAGCAAGTCGATGTAGCCGACCTTGCGCACGGGGCCGCCCACATTGGCCTCGGTCATTTCAATCTTGTAGACGCGCTTGAATTTGGCGATGTCGTGGAAGCAGTCGCTGCGCTTCTGGCCTTCGGGGCAGGCCTTGTCGGCCGTGCCTTCGCCGTTGTCGCGCTCAATGATGAGGCCCGTGGTGGCGTCGATCATGTTGAAATCGCCGATGGCGTTGCCGTTGGCTTCCAGCGGGTACATCCATGAACGGCCGCTCCATTTGCCCGCCTGCACGTCGAACTCCAGCACACGCAGGGCCTCCTTACCGGCCACACGTTCATAGTCCTTCGCCTCGGCATTCCACACCGGGCCTTCGAGCAGGGCGTAAAGCTTGCTGCCGTCCTTGGACGAGGCCATGCCTTCGAAGCCCTTGGAGCGTTTGACCTGGAACTCGACCGTGCCGCCAGGCGCACCGGGCGTGGTGACGGCGGGATGGTCCGGCGAGCGCACCACCTTGCCGTCCACCAGGGTTTCGAACACCGCCAGCACCTTGCCCTTGAGGTCGGCCTTGATCAGGAAGGGGCCGAACTCGTCGCCAATCCAGAGCGCGCCGCCGGCGAACTGGAAGCTTTCGGTGTCGAAGTCGCTGCCCGTCAGGTAGCGCTGCCTCGTGCCCTCATGGACGATGCGAAACGGCACCTTTTTGTCCGGGTCATGCAGGAAGACGGTTTCCAGCCTTTTCATGCTGCCGGCCTTGAAGTCGACCTTGTAGTGGTTGAGGTACAGCATGGCGTCTGGCGAGTTTGCCTTCGCCCCAAAGCCGTTGTCGGTGATGATCCAGAACGTGCCGTCGGCCATCTTCTTGATGCCGGAATGGCCTTGCAGCGGCTGGCCCTTGAACGGCAGGGACACACCTGTGGGACGGCCGGCCGACATGCCTTGCACCGTGCCCAACGCCTCGACGCGCTGGCCTGTGGTGAACTTGCCGCTGACCTGCAGGTCTTGCGGCGCATCCTTGGGCGCGGGGATGAACGAGTTGGCAGGCATCACCGCATGGCCGGCCAGCGTGGCCGGAAATGCCGCGGGCGATTGCGCCAGCGTGGACAAGGGAGAAGCCAGCAGCACCAGCATCAGGGAGGGAAGAAGGCCGGTACGGCGCTTGGGCAAGGAGCAGGCGATGGCGCCTGGATCAGTGAAGAACATGTGTCATCCGTGGTTGAAGGAGGCTGCATGGTCGCCAGCCGATGTGACGTCACGATGACATGGACTTTTGGGTTCGCTGCCGCACTCCCTCACAGCTGCGGAAAACCCCGACAAAAAGCCCCCTCCAAGCAACGACAAAGCGTTGCGGCCGCCCTATAGTGGGGAAACCACTTTCAACCTCACCAGACCATGAAACTGCCTGCCACCCTCGTCACCCTTGCCGCCGCCCTGTTTCCCGTCCTGGGCCATGCCTACGACACACCGGACCCTTGCGCGCCTGTCTTTATGGCCTGCGAAGCCGCCGGTTTTTCCCAGGCCAAAGACGCCGCCGCAGGCAAAAAAGTCTGGCAGGACTGCGCCGCGCCATTGCTGGAAGGCAAGGCCGTCGCCTCAGTCAAGCTTGATGCCAAGGCGGGCCCCTACTGCAAGAAATACAAGATTGCCAAGGATGCTTTCCAGGCCGACTGGATGAGCAAGAACAAGCCTTGAGTTTTCAGGCGCACCAGTAAAAAAGCCCGGCTCATCACCGGGCTTTTTGCTGCTGCGGGCGGTATTGGCCTTTCCATTCCGCGAACCCGCACTTTCGGAGCACTGCTTTGGGTTATTGCCGAATTCTTCCGCTTCCGCTGACGATGGTCATCTCCACAAAGCGCGAACCGGTATGCATTCCCGGACGAAACCCGATCACATAGCCTCCCAGGTCAAAGTTTTCCATGCCATCCAGGACGGAAGCAAAGCCCTCACGGGTAACACGCGAGCCTTGCCGCCGGGCCGCTTCAACAATCACCTTTGCCGCGATGAAGCCTTCCATCATGGCGTAGCTGATCGGCACTTCCTGGGCTCCGGCCGTTGCAACGATGTCGTTGAACTCCTTGGAAAGCCGGTTGCTCATTTTGTAGGGGCTGGGCGTGACCTGGGCGATCGCGATGCCCTGCATCTGCTCTTCAGAAAGCCGCTTTGCCATGAGTTCAATGTCCGCGCCCGAATGCGCGAACAGTTGAGCCGTTCCTCCCGCCGAGCGGTATTTTTCAATAAAGCTGGCAGAGGCGCTTCCGCTTGCGATCATGATGATCGCCTGTGGTGACGCTGCCAGCATGGCATCGGCGGCCGCGCTCACGCGAGTGGTTCCGGCGTCATAGCCCGCCGTTTGCACGATCGTGGCCTTGGCATTCGCGGCGGCTTCCTTTGCCGCCGCGACGAGCGGCGCAGCGTTCGGGCCGCTTTCGTGAAGCAGGCCGAGCCTGGTAACTCCCACTGTCGCCAGGTGCGCCGCGATTCTGGTGATTTCGTCTCGCAAGGTGGCACGCACGCCATAGAGTTGCGGAGCCTCCAGGTTCAATTCAGTCGCGCGGAAGCCAACCAGTGCAATACGCTCGCGCTCCAGTACGCCCGCGCTGACCAGCTGGGCGATATTGCGGCTTCCAAAATAGCCGGCAAGCACCACCGGCTTGTCCTCGGTCAGAAGCGCGCGCGTCTGGTTCAGCGTTTCGTCGGGCTGGCCGGCGTCGTCGCGGCGCGCCAGGATGAAGGTGTTTCCGTTCACTCCGCCCGCCTTGTTCACGGCGTTGAAATGCAGGCGCATTCCCGCTGCATAGGCGCGCCCCTGGCTTGCTTCAGTACCGGTCAATGGCGCCACTTGCCCGATGACAAGCTGCGCGGCCAATACTGGCGACGTGATGCCGCAGGCGATAAAGAGGCCGGCCAGCCGGCCGATCCATTGATTTTTTCTCATCTTCGCCCTCATCCTCGTTCTCATCCTCGTTCTTATCCTCGGTTCCTCAACGAAATCTGAATCGCCTGAATCGCCCAGACCGCTTAATTCGCACCTGCAATGCCTTCATTCATGAAGCCCGGGACGACGGACAGTGTTTCCGGTCCCCATGGGCAAAGATCAGCTGGGTGCGCCCCAGCGCCGGGCGTTGATTTTTCTTTGTTCAAGCACCGGCACTGATGCGATGTCCGGCGCCGCCTGCCGTCGTTGTCGAGCCGCCGGGTTGGGGCGGCGTCTTCACGATCGAGGTCAGCGAGGGCTCGACGGCACGCAGGCGATCCAGCGCGGGACGCGGCCGCCGCAGCTCATCGGAGCCGGCAAAGGCCTGTTCCATTGCTGCCGCCATACCCAGCACCTGGTGGTCGGCACGGAAGTGGCCGACGAGTTGCAGGCCGAAGGGCATGCCCGCATGATCGAGCCCGCAGGGCAGGCTGAGCGCCGGCAAGGTAGCCAGCGTCACGACATAGGTCAGGGCCAGCCAGCGGTAGTAGTTGGCTTGCGGCTTTCCCGCGATCGTGTCCGCGTGCAGGCTTGTCCACGGGAAGGGTGATAGCGGGGTGGTCGGTGCCAGGATCAGGTCATAGCCCGCCATCGTGGCGTTGAAGCGGGCCAGGATGCGCGTCTGCTCGGCCTGCGCCCAGGCACTGTCCAGCAGGCTCATCGCGGCGCCTATTTCATAGTTGGCACGCGTGTTGGGCCCCAGGCTGGCGGGGTCGCGCGCGTAGGCGTCGCGGGTCGCGGCCACAAAGGCTTCCGCGCGCAGCACGTCAAAGCAGCGGTGCGCCTCGCCCAGGTCGAACTCCACCTTTTCACAACTGCGGAACAGGTGGGACATGGCCCCGACCTTGCGGCGAAATGTCTCCCGGATCAGGGGATCGACATCGCAGGCGTTGAAGTCTTCAGTCCAGCCGACGCGCAAAGCCCCAGGGTCCACCACGGGCGGTGTCAGAAAGCCGGCCGCATCCACGGGATAGCTGAGCGGGTCGCCCACACTGGCCCCTGCCGAGGCAGCCAGCTGCAAACAGGTATCGGCAACCGTGCGGCCCATGGGCCCCACCACGGAAATCGGCGTCCAGGCCAGCGGCTTGCGCGAACTGGGCACCAGGCCCGGCGATGGCCGGAAGCCCACCACGCCACACAAGGCGGCGGGAATACGCAAGGACCCGCCGGTATCCGAACCTGTGCATACCGGCAGCATGTCGCACGCCAGCGCCGCCGCCGAGCCGCCCGATGAACCGCCGGCGTTAAGCCTCGGGTCAAAGGGATTCCCGGTGGCGCCCCAGACCTCATTGCGTGTGTTCGCCCCCGCCCCCAGCTCGGGTACATTGGTCTTGCCGACCACGATGGCGCCGGCGGCGCGCAGCCTCGCGACGAGCACGTTGTCGGCCGCAGGCACATGGTCGCGGTACAAGGCAGAGCCCAGGGTGGTCAGCAGGCCTTCGGTGGCCTCCAGGTCTTTCACGCCCATGGGCAGGCCATGCAGCAGGCCCAGCGTGCGGCCCTCCATCACGGCGCGCTCAGCGGCCTTGGCCTCGGAGCGCGCGCGGTCGAAGCAGGTGGCCGTCACGGCGTTCACGAAAGGGTTCACCGCCTCGATACGCGCGATGCAGGCCTCCAGCAGTTCGACGGGCGATACCTGCCGGGCCTCGATCAAACGCCGCAGTTCAACCGCGGAAAGGGCTACGAGGTCGTCGCTGCCGGCCATCACGCCTTCCCGGCGCTGCGCGCCATCCGCGTTGCATGAAAGCGCAGGGCGGAGGCCAGGGCCAGCGCGGAACCGGCTTTGCCGGGCCGCTGGTGGCGCCCCCTGAGGGGGAGGCGGCCGCAGGCCGCTTCGGGGGGGAGCGTCATCCTAGTCAATCCGGATGTTGGAACGCAGAGCGATCACGCGCATGCGGGGCAGCTCGTTTTCGATGCGCGCCGCGACTGCGGCCGCGGGCTCCCAGGCGTACTCGAGCCCGTTGGCGACCAGTTTTTCGCGAAGGTCAGGATCCTTCATCGTCTCGGCCAGCGCCTTCTGCAGCTTGTTTCTTGCATCCGCGGCCAGTCCTTTGGGCGCGGCGATGGCGAGCCAGGAGTCGGCCGAGAAGCCGGGATATCCGCTTTCCGCCACGGTCTTCACCGTGGGCATTTGTGTCGCGCGGCTCTCGCCGGTGACGGCGATGGGCTTGATCCTCGGCTTGGCCGCCTTCAGTTGCGGCAGGGCCGCCGCGACGGTGTCAATGGTGAAAGGGACTTGCCCGGCCATCAAGTCGTTCATCGCCGGTGCGCTGCCCTTGTAAGCGATGTGCTGCAACTTGATGCCCGTGGCGCTCCACAGCATTTCGCCCGCGAAGTGCCCCGTGGTGCCGTTGCCGAACGAGCCATACATGTACTTGTCCGGTGTGGCGCGCGCTGCGGTGACGAGTTGCTTCAGGTCGTTGATCGGGACATCGACGTTGGCCAGCAGAACAAGGGGAACGCGCGCCACCATCCCGACAGGCTCGAAGCTCTTGATCGGGTCGTACGGCAGCTTGGGCATCAGCGCTGGATTGACCGTGAAGGTGGAACCAGAGCTGATCAGCAGCGTGTAGCCGTCCGGAGCGGCCTTGGCAACAAAGGCGGCGCCGACGACGGTGCCGGCCCCCGGGCGGTTGTCGATGACCACCGGCTGGCCCAGGCGTTCAGCCAGCTTCTTGGCGACCAGCCGTCCGGCGATGTCAGTGGCGCCTCCGGGCGGGAAAGGAATGACCAGCTGGACCGGCTTGGACGGATAGCCCTGCGCGTGGACAGCCCAGGGGGCCAGCAGGGCCAGCGCCGTGGCCAGGAAGAAGCGCTTTGCATACCTTGGTTTCATCATCGTAGTGCCCCTTTTTGATGCGGCATGGCCGCGTTAATCATCCCTTGACATTCATCGCTCAACCGTTACGGAACAGGAAGCTGTAGGCATTGAGCGCCGGCACGCCGCCCAGGTGCGCATACAGCACGCGCGAGCCCGCCGGAAATTCGCCACGGCGCACCATGTCGATCATGCCGTGCATGGACTTGCCTTCATAAACAGGGTCAGTCAGCATGCCTTCCTGGCGCGCGCAGGTACGGATCGCCTCCAGCGTGCCTTCGTTCGGCAGGCCGTACTCGGGGCCGCCGTAGCGGGTATCCAGCACCACGTCTTTCGCGGTAATCTCGCGGCCCAGTTCCACCAGCTTCGCGGTGTTCTGCGCGATGCGCAGGATTTGCGCGTGGGTTTGTTCAGGCTTGGCCGAGGCATCGATGCCGACCACGCGCTCGGCCCGGCCGTCGGCCGCAAAGCCCACCACCATGCCGGCCTGCGTGCTGCCCGTGACCGAACAGACCACGATGTAGTCAAACTGAAAGCCGAGCTCGGCCTCCTGCGCGCGCACCTCCTCGGCGAAACCGACAAAGCCCAAGCCGCCGTAAGGGTGCTCCGAACAACCGGCGGGAATCGGGAAAGGCTTGCCGCCGGCCTTGCGCACGTCTTCCATGGCCTGCTCCCAGCTGGGGCGGATGCCGATGTCAAAGCCCGCGGCGTCCAGCCGCACGTCGGCGCCCATGATGCGCGACATTTCGATATTGCCGACACGGTCGTACACCGCATCGGAGTAATTGACCCAGTTCTCCTGCACCAGCACGCATTTCATGCCCAGGTGCGCGGCCACCGCCGCCACCTGGCGCGTCTGGTTGGACTGGATGCCGCCAATGGACACCAGGGTGTCGCAGCCCTGGGCCAGTGCCTCGGGAATCAGGTATTCCATCTTGCGCGTCTTGTTGCCGCCGAAAGCCAGGCCGCTGTTGCAGTCTTCGCGCTTGGCAAACAGCTCGACCTTGCCGCCCAGGTGGGCGCTAAGGCGCTTGAGCGGTTGGATGGGCGTGGGGCCGAAGGTGAGGGAATGCCGCTGGAATTTCTGGAGCTGCAGCGTGTGCCTGAGGGGATGCTTGAGCGAAGTAGACATTGAAAGAGTTCCTGTTGGAGGTAAAGCTTTAAGTGCGTGCTTCAAATCGTAGCCAGGCAGTCTTGCAATGAGTTGCGTATTTCATTTTCCAAATAACTAAAAAAACACTCTATTTAAGTATTTGTCTAATAAATTCCATAAATTTGGCTTTTATTGCAATATTTGTAGAATTCACCAATGGAACACACACTGGACCGCATAGACCGCAAGCTCCTGAAGCTGCTGCAACAGGACGCCTCCCTGCCCAATATCGAACTGGCCGAAAAAACCAGCCTCAGCCCACCCGCGTGCTCACGGCGCGTGGCAAGGCTCAGGGAAGCAGGCCTGATCCGCAAGACGGTGGCGCTGGTGAACCCGCGAGCGCTGGGCTACAACGGGCTGGTCATCATCGGCGTGGTGCTGGACCGCTCCACCACCGACTCCTTCGCCGCGTTTGAAAAGGCCGCGGCCGGCCTCACCGGCTGCCTGGAAGTGCAACTGGTCACCGGCGAGTTCGACTACTTCGTGAAGCTTCGCATCCAGAGCATCGACTCCTTCAATGAACTGCATGCGGCGCAACTCGTCGGCCTGCCTGGGGTGCGGCAGATCCGCACCTTTGTCTGTCTCAAGGAAGTGTTCGAGACAACGGTGATCCCGGTTTAAGCCCAGGCTTTTGCAATAAGCTACGCGCATGCCCCTCACAACAAGCCTGCCTGGTTTTTTCTTCATGCTGCTGTACGCTCTTTGCAGCGCCGGCCACGCGCAGGAATTTGACCGCCTGTATGAAAGCAGCGCCCAGATCACGCTGGCAAAGCCGCTGCAATGGGTCGCGGTACCCAGGGACTCCATCGCATCACCTGATGCCTTCGCCACGGCAGAGTTCGCCGCCACAAAGCGGGCATTCCAGCCCTACACCAGCGACACCATTCTTCCTACCTCCGACACACAGGAAGCCTGGGCCAGCTTCGCCCTGCCCACCACCGAAACCCTGCAGACCTGGTACATCCGGCTCCCAGCCCAGGCGGTCTACAAGATCAGCCTGTACTCACGAGATCCCCAAGGCAACTGGCAGGCCCAGGCCGCCGGCGAGGCCATCGCGCCCGCCTACTGGCCTTTGCGTACCCGCGTGCCGAGCTTTGAGCTGCAGTCGCACACCGACCAGCCGCAGGCCTACTACCTGCGCTTTGAGCATCGCCGGCCGATCACCGAACGGCCCATGCTGCTCACGCCCATCGAATACATCGACGGCGCCTCGCGGGTCGGCGTGGTGATAGGCCTGATGTGGGGCATGTTCAGCGTGCTGGCCGTGCTGTGCCTGGCCGCGTACAGCATGTCGCGCAGCACTGTGTTCCTGTGGTTTGGCTCCGTGGTGGTGACTTTGATGTTCACGCAGCTGGTGCTCATCGGCTACGGCGGCTGGCGCGCCTGGCCCTATAGCGTGCACCTCAACCAGGTCATGGGCTGGGTGTCTGCCACCGTGACCATGGCCGCGGCCGCCTGGTTTTGCGCCCAGGCCAGCTATGCCAGGGACGGCCACCCGCGCCTGTACAAGTTGCTGGGCGCCGTCACGGCTGGCAGCCTGCTCATGGCTTTTGTGATGATGATCCGGCCCGACTTCGTGCCGCGCGACCTGCGCAACCTGTGGCTGGCGCTGGCGACCGTGGCCATCCTGGCAAGCCTGGCCTGGACATCGCTGCGCGGCCAGGCCTGGAACCTCTGGTTGCTGCTGGGCGCCGCCCCCATAGGCGGGGCCGCGCTGGCACGGCTTTCCTACAACGCGGGCTGGGTGCTGAATGTGGAAGCGGCGCAGGCTGCCGGCGTGCTGTCGGCCATGGTCGGCCTGCTCTGGGTCTTCGGGGTGCTCGCCTGGCGCAGCCGGGCGGCGCTGTTTTCCAACCACCGCGGAGCGGCCCTCTCCACCTACGACGCCGCCAGCGGCCTGATGCTGCCGCGCATCATCGAAGCCAGGCTACCTGCCATGCTGTTGCGCGGCCGCCGCCAGAAGCTGGCCTGCGGCGCGATGATGCTGCACTGGATCAACCAGTCTCCCAGCCATGACGAGGCGGGCGACCGCAAGCGCGGCGCCGCGCTGTCGCGCATCGGCGAAATCCTGAGGCGTGCGGCCCGTGACGTGGACACCGTGGCGCGCTGCGATGAAAACCATTTCATGATGCTGGTCGAAGGCCCCGTCAGCCGCGCTGTGCTTTCAGAAATTTCCACCAAGATCCTGGCGGACTGCATACGCGCCTCCGAGAAACCGGGCGAAACCGAGGCCTTTACCCTGCACATCGCCATATGGCACGACACACCCCACACCCAGACCGCCGCGGAAGTGAGCGACTTGCTCAAGATACGCCTGCACCACATGGCTTCGGGCACCAAGCGGCCCGTGCAGTTTGTCGACTCGCCCCTAGAGCCCGGCAGCACGGCAGCCGAAGAGGCCAACCGGCGCGACGACCTCCTGGCCAAAATCAACGCGATTGAGACTTCGCATCCCTCGCTCGGCTAAGTGGCGCCTCAGAAAAGGCCGCGCCCCGGTCAACGTCCGGGCAGGGGCAAGGCGGTCTTGTACCTGACCTGCTTGAGCGCAAAGCTCGAGCGGATTTTTTCAATGCCCGAAATCGGCGACAGCTGCTCAAGAATGAACTTCTCCAGCGCAGCGATGTCGGCCACCGCCACACGGATCAGGTAGTCGCTGTCGCCCGACATCAAATAGCACTCCATCACCTGGTCGTGTTCGGCAATGCGCCGCTCAAAGTCGGCCAGTGACTCCTTGCTTTGCGTGCGCAGGCTGATCGAGATAAAAACATTGAGGCCCAGGCCCAACGCCGCGGCATTGGCGATGGCCACATAGCGATCAATCACACCGCCGGCCTCCAGCGCCTTGACGCGGGCCAGGCAGGGAGACGGGCTCAGGTGCACGCGCCGCGACAGCTCGACATTCGACAGCGAGCCATCGCGCTGCAGTTCATCGAGGATTTTCAGGTCGAGGGCATCAAGTTGCATCATCTGTAAAAAACATTTTTAACGGCATTTTATGCCTCTCAGCAGCCTAAAACCACGATATTGAAGCTACACCTTTCGCAAAAACCTGCGTACAGTCATTTTTGCCATGAACCAATCCATTCCCCACCATCTGTTGCTGCAGGCACCGTCGTCCACCGATCCTGATCCGCAGGAAACCGCCGAATGGCGCGAAGCTTTTGAAGCGCTGGCCCTGACCCACGGCCCCGCCCGCGCGCGCCACATGCTGGGCGAATTGAGCCGCGTGGCGCGCGAGCAGCGCATCGGCTGGCAGCCCGAACTCGCCACGCCGTATATGAACACCATCGGCGTCGACGAGCAGCCCGTGTTCCCCGGCGACCTGGCCATGGAAGAGCGCCTGGCTTCGCTGATGCGCTGGAACGCGCTGGCGATGGTGGTGCGCGCCAACCAGGCCGAAACCGGCGGCTCCGCCGAACTCGGCGGCCACATCGCTTCCTATGCCAGCGCGGCCGACCTGTTTGAAACCGGCTTCAACCATTTCTTTCATGCGCGCGAAGGCTTGGGCGAGGGCCAGCACCGCGGCGACCTGGTCTTCTTCCAGCCGCACAGCGCGCCCGGTGTGTATGCGCGCGCCTACCTTGAAGGCCGCCTCGGCGAGAAAGACCTGGGCTTTTACCGCCAGGAACTCAGCGCCCCCGCCCAGGGCGCGCAAGGCCTGTGCAGCTACCCGCACCCCTACCTGATGCCGGACTTCTGGCAGTTTCCCACCGGCTCCATGGGCATAGGCCCCATCAGCTCGATCTACCACGCGCGCTTCATGCGCTACCTCACGCACCGGCGTTTGCTCGATTGCGCGGGCCGAAAAGTCTGGGGCGTGTTTGGCGACGGCGAGATGGACGAGCCCGAATCCATGAGCGCGCTGACCCTGGCCGCGCGCGAAGGCCTGGACAACATGGTCTGGGTCGTCAACTGCAACCTGCAGCGGCTGGACGGCCCGGTGCGCGGCAACGGCCGCATCATCGACGAACTTGAGAAGCTGTTCGCCGGCGCCGGCTGGAACGTCATCAAACTGGTCTGGGGCAGCGATTGGGACGGCCTCTTCGCGCGTGATCTCACAGGCGCGCTGGCGCAGGCTTTCGCGCAGACGGTGGACGGCCAGATGCAGACCTTCGCTGCGAAAGACGGGCGCTTCAACCGCGACAACTTCTTCGGCCAGAACGCCGAACTCGCGCGCCTGGCCCAGGGCATGACCGACGAGCAGATCGACCGACTCAAGCGCGGCGGCCACGACCTCGTGAAAATCCACGCTGCCTACGCCGCGGCCGCCAACCACCAGGGCCAGCCCACGGTGATCCTGGCGCACACCAAAAAAGGCTACGGCATGGGCAGCGCCGGCCAGGGCCGCATGACCACGCATTCGCAGAAAAAATTCGACGGCGAGGACCTGATCGAATTCCGCAACCGCTTCAACCTGCCCCTGTCCGACGAACAGGCCAAAAACCTGGCCTTCTACAAACCCGCGGCCGACAGCGCCGAGATGCAGTATATGCATGCCAGGCGCGCGGCGCTGGGCGGCTACCTGCCGCGGCGCGAAACCGCGGCCGACACCGTGGACATCCCGGCCCTGCCCTCTTACGCCCAGTTCGCGCTGGCGGCGGACGGCAAGGACATGAGCACCACCATGGCCTTTGTGCGCATGCTGGGCGGCCTGCTCAAGGACCCAGCGCTCGGCCCCAAGATCGTGCCCATCGTCGCCGACGAAGCGCGCACCTTCGGCATGGCCAACCTGTTCAAGCAGGTCGGCATCTATTCCAGCGTGGGCCAGCGCTACGCACCCGAAGACATAGGCTCGGTGCTGAGCTACCGCGAGGCGCTGGACGGCCAGATCCTGGAAGAAGGCATCAGCGAAGCCGGCGCCCTGGCCAGCTGGACGGCGGCCGCCACCAGCTACAGCGTGCACGGCCTGGCCATGCTGCCCTTCTACATCTATTACTCCATGTTCGGCTTCCAGCGCGTGGGCGACCAGATCTGGGCCGCCGCCGACCAGCGCGCGCGCGGCTTCCTGCTGGGTGCGACCTCGGGCCGCACCACGCTGGGCGGCGAGGGCCTGCAACACCAGGACGGCAGCAGCCACCTGATAGCCGCCACCATTCCGAACTGCAAGGCCTACGACCCGGGCTTCGCCGGCGAGCTCGCCGTCATCCTGGACCACGGCATGCGCGAGATGATGGTCGAGCAGAAGGACGTGTTCTATTACGTCACGCTGATGAACGAGAACTATGCCCAGCCCGACCTGCGGCCCGGCGCGGAAGCTGACATCATTCGCGGCTGCTACCGCTTTGACAGCTTCCCGCCCGACGGCAAGAAGGCGGCCGGCGAAGTGACCCTGTTGGGCTCGGGTGCCATCCTCACCGAAGTCATCAAGGCCGCGAAACAACTCGCGCAGCAAGGCATCGCCGCCACGGTGTACAGCGTGACCAGCTGGAGCGAACTCGCGCGCGACGGCGCGGCCTGCCAGCAGCAGGCCATCGACGGCGGCGCGGCTGCCCTGCCCTTCATCGCACAGCAACTGCAGGGCAGCAGCGGCCCCATCATTGCCGCGACGGACTACGTGCGTGCGGTGCCTGAAAGCATCCGTGCTTTTGTACCGGAGGGCCGACGCTATCTCACGCTGGGAACCGACGGCTTCGGCCGCAGCGACACGCGCGCCGCGCTGCGCGAGTTTTTCCATGTCGATGCGCAGAGCATCGCCAAGGCGGCGCTGCACTTGCTCAAGCACCCATAACCCGGGCGGGCAAGGACAAAGCCCGTGCGCGATTTCATCGCACACGGGCCTCGCCAAAAAAAGTCCCCGTCTTACTTGGGCAACAGTACCTTGTCGACCACGTGGATCACGCCGTTGGACTGGTAGACGTCGGCGATGGTGACGTTCGCCACACCGCCTTTTTCATCGGTCACCGTGACCTTGCCGCCGGCCGACTTCGCTACCAGCGTGCCGCCGGCCACCGTCTTGATGGACGCCATGCCCTTGCCGTCGGCAATCATCTTGCTGATGGCCGCGGCGTCCCATTTGCCGGGTACCACGTGGTAGGTCAGGACGCCGGTCAGCATAGCCTTGTTCTCGGGCTTGAGCAGGGTGTCCACCGTGCCGGCGGGCAGCGCCGCGAAGGCCGCGTTGGTGGGTGCGAACACCGTGAACGGGCCCGGACCCTTGAGCGTATCAACCAGGCCCGCGGCCTTGACCGCCGCGACCAGCGTGGTGTGGTCCTTGGAGTTGACGGCGTTGTCGATGATGTCCTTGCTGGCCAGCATGGGCGCGCCGCCGACCATGACCTGCGCGAACGAAGGAAGGGCCGCGAACGACAGGGCCAGCGCGACGCCCAGGGAAGCGAGTTTGTGTTGAGTCTGCATGTGAAGTCCTTTGAAAGTGTGATGAGAGGTTGAACCCAAAGCCGAAATCACCATGATTCAAGCGGCTGTGATGAATACGGAGCGCGAACTCCGCTGGATTCAAAACAGTTTCGGTTCCAGCACTTTCAAAGCGCCAGGGGCGGCAGAAACCCGCGAAACGGGTGGCCGACGGCAGGGCACTCAGCCGCGTTCAAAAAACGCGCGCACGGCCCGTGGATAGATCAGGTGCTCCTGCGTGAGCACGCGCGCGGCCAGCGTCTCGGCCGTATCGCCCGGCAGCACCGGCACCACGGCCTGCGCCAGGGTGGCGCCATGGTCCAGCTCGGCCGTCACCTGATGCACCGTGGCGCCCGCGACCGTGCAGCCCGCGTCTATCGCACGCTGGTGCGTGTTGAGGCCGGTGAAGGCCGGCAGCAGCGAGGGGTGGATGTTGATGAGCCGGCCCGCATAGTGCTGCACAAAACCGGGCGTCAGGATGCGCATGAAACCGGCCAGCACCACCAGCGCCGGCGTGTAGCCGTCTATGCGTGCCATCAGTTCGGCGTCAAAGGCCTCGCGCGAACCAAAGGCCTTGTGCGGCACCACGGCGGTGGGGATGCCCAGCCCCTGGGCCAGCTCCAACCCGGCGGCGTCGGCCCGGTTGCTGATGACGGCCGCCACCCGCGCTCCGAAGAGGCCCAGCCAGCCCTCCTTCTCCGCGGCCCGGGCAATGGCGGCCATGTTGGAGCCGCTGCCGGAAATCAGGATGACGATGTTTTTGTTGGTTTTGTTCGCGCTGGCCATAGCCCTCTAGTTTAGAACGCCGCAAAAGCCCGGCCGGCGCCGGTTTTGCCGATGTCCCAACTGAGACATAAAATTGCGAACGACCGTGCTAAAAATAAGAAATCCACCGCAGGCCAGCCGCTGCGGCAGCCCGACAAACCCGGAGACATCCCGCCATGGATTTAGCTTTCACCCCTGAAGAACAGGCTTTCCGCGAAGACATACGCGCCTGGGTCCGCGCCAACCTGCCGGCCGACATTTCCCACAAGGTACATAACGCCCTGCGCCTGTCGCGTGACGATATGCAGCGCTGGGCCAAGATCCTCGGCAAAAAAGGCTGGCTGGGCCACGGCTGGCCCAAGGAATTCGGCGGCCCGGGCTGGAACGCGGTGCAAAAACATTTGTTTGAAGAAGAATGCGCCTTGGCCGGTGCGCCGCGCGTCGTGCCCTTCGGCCCGGTGATGGTGGCGCCGGTCATCATGGCTTTCGGCAGCCCTGAGCAGCAAAAGCGCTTCCTGCCCGGCATTGCCAGCGGCGAAGTCTGGTGGAGCCAGGGTTACAGCGAGCCCGGCTCGGGCTCCGACCTGGCCTCGCTCAAATGCCGGGCCGAGCGCCAGGGCAACAAATACATCGTCAACGGCCAGAAGACCTGGACCACGCTGGGCCAGTACGGCGAGTGGATTTTCTGCCTGGTGCGCACCAGCAGCGAAGGCAAGCCGCAGACCGGCATTTCCTTTTTGCTGATCGACATGAAGTCGCCCGGCGTGACGGTGCGCCCCATCGTGCTGCTGGACGGCGAGGCCGAGGTCAACGAGGTCTGGTTCGACAACGTCGAAGTGCCGGCCGAGAACCTGATCGGCGAAGAGAACAAGGGCTGGACCTATGCCAAGCACCTGCTGAGCCACGAGCGCACCAACATCGCCGACGTGAACCGCGCCAAGCGCGAGCTCGAGCGCCTGAAGCGTATCGCCAAGGCCGAAGGCGTGTACGACGACCAGCGCTTTCGCGACGAGATCGCCAAGCTGGAAGTCGACGTGGTGGCCCTTGAGATGCTGGTGCTGCGCGTGCTCTCGGCCGAAAAATCCGGCAAGAACTCACTGGACATCGCCGGCCTGCTCAAGATCCGCGGCAGCGAAATCCAGCAGCGCTATAGCGAGCTCATGATGCTGGCCGCCGGCCCCTTCAGCCTGCCCTTCATTGAGGAAGCCATGGAAGCTGGCTGGCAAGGCGACTTCCCCGGCGGCATGCCGGGCGACGCGCCGCTGGCGTCCACCTACTTCAACCTGCGCAAGACCACAATTTACGGCGGCTCCAACGAAGTCCAACGCAATATCGTCTCGCAGGTCGTTCTCGGCTGATACCGGTCGCATCAGAAAACAGGAAACACATCATGGATTTCGATTTCACCGACGACCAGGAACAGCTGCGCGATGCCGTGCGCAAATGGGTGGACAAGGGTTACGACTTCGAGCGCCGCCGCGGCATCGCCAAGGCCGGCGGCTTCTCGCGCGAAGCTTATGGCCAGATCGCCGAACTGGGCCTGACCGGCCTCTACATCCCCGAAGCCGACGGCGGCCTGGGCATGGGCCCCGTCGAGGGCATGGTGGTGATGGAAGAGCTGGGGCGCGGCATTGTGCTGGAGCCCCTGGCCCAGGCCTTGATCAGCGGCGCGGTGCTGGCCGGCTACGCACCTGCCGCCGTCAAGGCCGCCTGGCTGCCGAAAATCGCATCGGGCGAAAGCCTGGTGGTGCTGGCTTACCAGGAGCGCGCCGCACGCTACGAATTTGAGAAATGCGAAACCACTGCGACCGCCGCTGGTGATGGATGGACGCTGAGCGGCACCAAAAGCATAGTCCCGGCCGGCGACCAGGCCGACGCCTTGATCGTGCCCGCCATGGCCAAGGGCAAGCTCGCGCTGTTTGTGGTCGAACGCACGGCGGCCGGCGTGTCAACGCGCGGCTACGGCACGCAGGACGGCGGCCGCGCCGCCGAGGTGGTGCTCAAGAACGCGCCCGCGGCCCTGCTCACCCTGGACGGCCTCACCGCCCTGGCCCACGCCATCGACATCGGCATCGCCGCCGCTTGCGCCGAGGCCGTGGGCGTGATGGACAAGACCCTGGCCATCACCGTCGAATACATGAACACCCGCAAGCAGTTCGGCGTGGCCATCAGCAGCTTCCAGGCCCTGCGCCACCGCGTGGCCGACATGAAGATGCAGTTGGAATTGGCACGGTCGATGAGTTATTACGGCTCACTCAAACTCAACACCCCGACCGAAGAGCGCCGCGCCGCCCTGGCCCGCGCCAAATACCAGCTTGGTGTGTCCATGCGCTTTATCGGCCAGCAGGCGGTGCAGCTGCACGGCGGCATAGGCGTGACCGACGAATATATCGTGAGCCACTACTTCAAGAAACTCACGCAGCTGGAGATGACCTTTGGCGATACCTTCCATCATCTGGGTGAGGTCTCCAGCGGGATGCAGGAGACGGCTGGGGTGTTTGCCTGAGGACTTAAGCGGCGCGCCGCACGTAGGCCCGTTTGAAGAAATGGGCAGGCCTCGCTCTCACGCCGCTGCACTCCGGCGTGCGAGAGAGGCCAGAACGTCGGCTTGCCACGAGAACTCCGGCTCGAAAGACTCGCGCTCCGCGACAGCGCCGTACCCGCCCTGACCGTAGACCGCCGCATACGCCGCGTACTCTGCCGCCTGAAGCGCTTTGCCCGCCAGGGCATTGGCTACCGCATAAGTAGCCGAAACCGCCGCGTGCCCGCAACCGTCGATGGACTTTGAGCCCTGGTGCTGGTTGGCCAGGCGGGCAGCCTCGGCGGCAAAGCGAGCAAAGGTTGCGTGGTCGATTGTTCCATCGAGGTATTGCCCAAGTGATTGAAGGCACTCGACGACTGCCGGGTCTTCCAGCAGGTGCTTGACTCGCTGCGCACAGGCGTAGCCGAACTCCAGCCGGAGGCGATCGTTCACCGGTGAAGCGAGCTTGAGCTCTTTGGCGATGCGTTCAAGTGCGTCGTTCATTCGCTCTGGACTTTGGCTTAGGCCTGCGTCGCCACCGGCCAGCCGACCCGTGCCGCACTGCGAAGGCTGGACTGAACGACCAGGCGATGAAAGGGGGCAATGAGAAAAATATAGAGACGGCCCAGGCGATTGTGGCAATGCACAACCGTCGACAGAATCAGGTGACGTTTGGCTCCCGGCGACGACTGGCCGGAACACAAAACAGACAGCCTGAAATCCAGGTGCTTGTCGTCTTCCCCAAGAACCACTTCAGTTGGACTTGTGCTGTAAACCTTGAAGATGCCGAGTCGGCCCGCTCCGCTCTCCACATCCAGCGATGCGAGATGCCCGGCTGTCTTGAGGCCGAAACCGGCGACAAGCATGTCTCGAACCGCCATGAGCCTGCCAATCCATGGCGACTGGTGAGCGAAGATGAACCTCGCCAACAATTCGGGGTTGGTCGACGCCCCGGCGGGAAGCTCGATCGAGTAGGCGTCGGCGAGATTCATCGATGTGTAGGCCTTGGCAATCGCCGACTCCGCGGGAAGCGGCACAGATGTTGCGTGATGGTGTTTGCTTGTCATGAATACTGCCAATAGTTGGTTTGCGGGGTTTCACTGAAGGCCCGGCATGAGAGGCACCTGGAAGCCGTAGGCCGGAAGGCATCCTCTCGATGGAAGGGTCGGGTATCACAACGGTGGCGACAACGCCATCAGCCCAAGAAGCAAGGCCAGGCCCGACAGTGCAAGCCTGGCCCGATTGAAATTCCTCCACTGAAGGGCTTGCGCGCGGACGGATGCGGGCACCGGCTCCTCTGCCCTCATCAGGCGAATGGCAACAGGGATGAAGTAGCCAAAGGTTGCGATTCGCTCCACCAGCGTGACAAGGGCGGAGCCCAGCCACCAGGCTTGCAATGCCCCCTGGGCTTGCCAAGCGGCAACAAGGCTGGCCAATGTGAGCAAGGTCAATGGGCCCGTGGTGACAAAACCCCAGAATCGCCGGCCCGTGTCGGCGGCGCGCATCGCAGCGGCATCCAGATACGGCTCGCCGCTCCCGGCCCTCCCCATCCACTGTGGAACGACGATGCGCTGCTCGTACAAACCGGCGCCGAGTGCGATGCCTTGGGTGGCGACGAAGAGCAAAAGGATAAGCCAGGAGAGATGAGGTGACATGGATCGGTAGGAGATGCCAGTTTGTGAACAGCAGGCTGTCGCCCGAATTGAAATTTTTCTGCTGGCAACGAAAACACCCATTGGCTGAACTCAAGCAGCCATCATGTTTTGTAGGCGCGCCCCCTGGCAATCCCCGCAAAGCAGCCGAACGCAAGGCCAAAGGGTACACCGATCAATAAAAACCCATCAGGAAAAGCGCCACCGCCATGCCGGAAAACACAAGAAGGCGGGCACGCGTCTGCCAGGAGCGAACGGCCAACCAAATGGCAGCAAGGACTACAGCGGCAACTTGCAGCATGCGCCCCATGGAGTCGGCTTCAGCCAGCTTCTGGAGCCCAGACAGGGGAAACGGATGGCCCGACACATAGACCCACGCCCCTGCAAAAGCAAAGGTGATGGCCCATGCAGCAATCAGTGCAGCTTCCAAGGGTCGTGACATTGTGCTTCTCTGCGGCTTAAGGTTGATGGAAGGATCAAGCCTCGCCTTCGTGGCAAACCACTTCGATGTTATGCCCGTCCGGGCCAATCACGAAAGCGGCGTAATGGTTTGGATGATAGTGCGGCCGCAGGCCGGGCGCGCCATTGTCTGTACCGCCCGTCTTAAGTGCCGCGCGGTAGAAGGCATCGACCTGCTTGCGATTACTGGCCTTGAAGGCCAGGTGTAGATGCGCCGGCTTCTCATGGGTTTGATGCAGACACAAGGAAGCCTTGTCCTTTGAGCTCAGCTCGACACCGTAGTCCGGAGTCCCTTCCCCGACAACAGCGACGCCGAGCGGCTCAAGTGCCTTGAGGAAGAACGCCTTGCTCGCCGCGTAGTCGCTGACCCCGATCTTGACGTGATCAAACACCTTGCAAGATCACTCAAGCATGCAGCCGCGACGTCTTGGGCAGGTGCGCCATCAAAAACTCCATCTGGTCCGCCAGGATGCGGCGGTTGCGCAGGATGAAGTCTTCCCAGAGGCTGGGCACGTAGGGCGTGTAGAGCAGCGGCATATGGGCCTGCTCGGGCGTGCGGCTGCTCTTGCGGTGGTTGCAGGCGCGGCAGGCCGTGACCACGTTCATCCAGGTGTCTATACCGTTCTGGGCGAAGGGGATGATGTGCTCGCGCGTCAGGTCTTCCTCATGGAAATGCCCGCCGCAGTAGGCGCACACATTGCGGTCGCGGGCAAAAAGCTTGCTGTTGGTCAGGCCCGGCTTGAGCTCAAAGGGGTTGATGTTGGGCACGCCCTTGGTGCCGATGATGCTGTTGACCGTGATGATGGACTGCTGGCCCGTGATGGCGTTGTGGCCGCCGTGGAAGGTCACCACCCGCGCGCCCATCTCCCAGCGCACCTCGTCGGCCGCGTAATGCAACACGGCCTGTTCAAGGCTGATCCACGACTGTGGCAATCCCTGGGCTGAGAGCTTCAAGACCTTCAAACGAACCTCCATCAAGGTGGACGACGCTAGGAAACACGGTGCTCGGCTACGGCGCTGGCTGACTGTGTATCAATATACAGTGAAATCATGAAAAACGCCCCCAAATCCCCCATTAACCACGTTCAAGCCCCATTCAACCGGGCTTGCGCGCTACAAAAACGATAATTGCCCCCATGAAAGTCTTCCGTGGCTACCACCATCCCCAGCTGGCCGAGCACTGCGCCCTGACCATAGGCAACTTCGACGGCGTGCACCGCGGCCACCAGGCCATGCTGGCGCTGCTGAAAAACGAGGCCCAGCACCGCGGGGTGCCCAGCTGCGTGATGAGCTTTGAGCCCCATCCGCGCGACTATTTCGCGGCGGTGGCCCGCAAGCCCGAACTGGCGCCGGCCCGCATCGCCACCCTGCGCGACAAGCTCACCGAGCTGGCGCGCTGCGGCATCGACCAGTGCGTGGTGCTGCCCTTCAACGCGGCGCTGGCATCCCAGCCGGCCGAGGCCTTTATCCAGGACGTGCTGGTGCGCGGCCTGGGCGTTCAATACGTGCTGGTGGGCGACGATTTCCGCTTCGGCGCCAAGCGGTCGGGCGACTACGCCATGCTGGACGCCGCCGGCGAGCGCCTGGGCTTTGACGTGGCCCGCATGAACAGCTACGAGGTGCACGGCGCCCGGGTTTCCAGCTCCGCCGTGCGCGAGGCGCTGGGCCAGGGCCGCATGGACGGCGTCGCCGCCCTGTTGGGGCGGCCCTACAGTGTCTCCGGCCATGTGGTGCACGGCCGCAAACTGGGGCGTGACCTAGGATTTCGCACGCTCAACCTGCGGTTTTCGCACTGGAAACCGGCGGCCGGCGGGATTTTCGCGGTGCAGGTGCATGGCCTGGCCGACAAAGCCATTCCGGGCGTCGCCAACCTGGGCATACGGCCCTCGCTGGACCCGGCCGACGCCAACGGCGGGCGGGTGCTGCTGGAGACGCATTGCCTCGAATGGCCCGCCGGCCTTGGGCCCGAGGGGGCATACGGTAAAATCATCCGTGTGGAACTGCTGCACAAACTGCACGACGAACTGAAATACGACAGCCTGGAAAGCCTGAAAACAGGCATCGCCAAGGACTGCGACGAGGCGCGGGCGTTTTTTGCCCAGGCGCCCCAGTCGTTTTCAGCCGCCATGCACACGGAAACCAGCCGCCAGACCACGCGCGACCGAATTTAGACGATCTCGTCGCCCCCTGGCCCCGCCCTGCTTTCATGGCGGATGGCTTTCCTCCCCACCGTATGGCCGGCGCCCGGCTCTTGCGGGCCGCCCTAACAAAAAGCATTCCGAGCATCCCATGTCCGAGACCAAAACCGATTACCGCAGCACCCTGAACCTGCCCGATACCCCCTTCCCCATGCGCGGCGACCTGCCCAAGCGCGAGGCCGGCTGGGCCAAGGAGTGGGACGAAAAGGGCATCTACAAAAAACTGCGCGACGTGCGTGCCGGCAAGCCCAAGTTCGTGCTGCACGACGGCCCACCCTATGCCAACGGCAAGATCCACATCGGCCACGCCGTCAACAAGGTCCTGAAAGACATGATCGTCAAGGCGCGCCAGCTCAAGGGCCTGGACGCGATCTATGTGCCGGGTTGGGACTGCCACGGCCTGCCCATCGAGAACGCCATCGAGAAACTGCACGGCCGCAACCTGCCGCGCGATGAAGTGCAAGCCAAGAGCCGCGCCTTCGCCACCGAGCAGATCGCCGGCCAGATGGCCGACTTCAAGCGCCTGGGCGTGCTCGGCGAGTGGGACAACCCCTACCGCACCATGGACTTCGCCAACGAAGCCAATGAAATCCGCGCCCTCAAACGCATCATGGAGCGCGGTTTCGTTTACCGCGGCCTGAAGCCCGTGTACTGGTGTTTTGACTGCGGCTCTTCGCTGGCCGAGTTCGAGATCGAATACGCCGACAAAAAATCCAGCACGCTGGACGTCGGCTTCAAGTGCGCCGAGCCGCAAAAGCTGGCGCTGGCTTTCGGCCAGGCCACTTTAGCCAAGGATGCCTTCGCGGTCATCTGGACGACGACCGCGTGGACCATCCCCGCCAACCAGGCGCTGAACCTGAACCCGGACCTCGAATACTCGCTGGTGGACACCGAGCGCGGGCTGCTGGTGCTGGCGTCGGTGCTGGTCGAGAAATGCCTGGAGCGCTTTCAGCTCGAAGGGCGCGTCATCGCCGTCACCAAGGGTGAAAACCTCGCGAAGATCAATTTCCAGCACCCGTTTTACGATGCCGATCCAGGCTACCGCCGCTTCAGCCCCGTGTTCCTGGCCGACTACGCCACCGCCGACGACGGCACGGGTATCGTGCACTCCTCGCCCGCCTACGGCGTGGAAGACTTTAACTCCTGCGTTTCCAACGGCATCGCCCATGAGGACATCCTCAACCCGGTGCAGGGCAACGGCCGCTACGTCGACGACCTGCCCTTCTTCGGCGGCCTCAACATCTGGAAGGCCGCGCCGCTGGTCATCGACAAGCTGCGCGAGCACGGCCGCCTCTTCGCCACGCAGGACATCCAGCACAGCTACCCGCATTGCTGGCGCCACAAGACGCCGGTGATCTACCGCGCGGCGGCCCAGTGGTTCATCCGCATGGACGGCGAAACCGCCGGCACCCAGGGCGTATTCGCCAAGGACAAGGCCGGCAAGACCCTGCGCGAGCTGGCTCTGGCCGCCATCGAAGAAACCAGCTTCTACCCCGAGAACGGCAAGGTCCGCCTGCGCGACATGATCGCCGGCCGGCCCGACTGGTGCATCAGCCGCCAGCGCAACTGGGGCGTGCCCCTGCCCTTCTTTATCCACACCGCGACCGGCGAACTCCACCCGCGCACCATGGAAATCATGGACCAAGCGGCAGCAATGGTCGAGGCCGGCGGCATCGAGGCCTGGAGCAAGGCCAGCGCCGAATCCATCCTGGGCGCCGAAGCGGCCGACTACATCAAGAGCACCGACATCCTCGACGTCTGGTTCGACTCCGGCACCACGCACGACCACGTGCTGCGCCACAGCCACGCCGCGCAATCGACCTGGCCGGCCGACCTTTACCTCGAAGGCCACGACCAGCACCGCGGCTGGTTCCATTCCTCGCTGCTCACCGCCTGCGCGATGTACGACCGCGCACCCTACAAGGGCCTGCTCACGCACGGCTTCACCGTGGACGGCAAGGGCCGCAAGATGAGCAAGAGCGAAGGCAACGTGGTGGTGCCGCAAGAGGTCAGCGACAAGCTGGGCGCCGAGATCATCCGCCTGTGGTGCGCCTCGACCGACTATTCGGGCGACCTGGGCATCGACGACAAGATCCTGGCCCGCGTGGTCGACGCCTACCGCCGCATCCGCAACACGCTGCGCTTCCTGCTGGCCAACGTCAGCGATTTCGACCCGGCCAAGGACGCCGTGCCGCTTGAGCAGATGCTGGAAATCGACCGCTACGCGCTGAGCCGCGCGGCGCAGCTGCAGGCCGACATCCTGGCGCACTACGAGGTCTATGAATTCCACCCGGTGGTTTCCAAGCTGCAGATCTACTGCAGCGAAGACCTGGGGTCCTTCTACCTCGACATCCTGAAAGACCGGCTCTACACCACCGGCCCCAAATCGCTGGCCCGCCGCAGCGCGCAGACCGCGCTCTGGCAGATCACGCATGCCATGCTGCGCTGGATGGCGCCCTTCCTGAGCTTCACGGCGGAAGAGGCCTGGAAGGTGTTCGGCTCATCCGAATCCATCTTCATGGAAACCTATGCCGAATTTCCCGCGCCCGACGCGGCGCTGCTGACCAAATGGTCGCGTATCCGCGAACTGCGCGACGCGGTTAACAAGGACATCGAAACCCTGCGTGCCGATGGCAAGGTGGGCTCTTCGCTGCAAGCCAAGGTAGCGCTGCAAGTGCCGGCCGAAGACCATGCGCTGCTGGCCGGCCTCGGTGAAGACCTGAAATTCGTCTTCATCACCTCCGCCATCGAAGTGGCCGCGGCAAGCGCTGTTGCCACCCAGGTCACGCCCAGCACCGACGCCAAATGCGAACGCTGCTGGCACTACCGCGCCGACGTGGGCCATGACGCTGCCCACCCGACGATCTGCGGCCGCTGCACCAGCAACCTGTTCGGCGCTGGTGAAGACCGGAAATACGCCTGATGCCCAAAACCACCTTCACCCGCTCCCCCAGTTCGCTGCTGCCCTGGCTGGGCCTGGCATTGATCATCCTCATTGCCGACCAGTTCACCAAGGTGCTGATCCTGGGCTACTACCGCCTGGGCGATTCGACCTATGTAACCAGCTTCTTCAACGTGGTGCGGGTGCACAACACCGGCGCGGCCTTCTCCTTCCTGGCGGAGGCCTCGGGCTGGCAGCGCTGGTTCTTCACCGCCATCGGCATCGCGGCGGCACTGTTCATCCTGTGGATGCTGCGCTCGCACGCGGGGCAGAAGCTGTTCTGCTTCGCGCTGGCCTGCATACTGGGCGGCGCGGTGGGCAATGTCGTAGACCGCACGCTGCACGGCTATGTCGTGGACTTCCTGCAGTTCCATTGGGCCGGCTGGTACTTCCCCTCCTTCAACATTGCCGACAGCGCCATCACCGTGGGCGCGGTCTGCCTGGTCCTGGACGAATTGCTGCGGGTGCGCAAAACCAGCTAGGCCCGGCTTGGGGGCCTGGCCAGCGGGTTTAGAGGTGTGGCAAAGCGTTTCCCGATTTCGGGAAAAACACCGATTTGGGGTGCAAAATCAGGTTCTGGCCGCGCTGCGGCACACTGATGAATAACAACTCACCGCCAAAACCGTTTTGCCACGCTTGATGCCCCCAGAGTCCTTTCCCTCTTTTCTCGCCGACACGGGCCGGCACGCCAGGCACTGGCTCTTCGGGTCAGCCCTGCCCCTGTGGTGGGACCGCGGCGCGGATCACGAGGGCGGCGGTTTCCATGAAAAGCTGGGCCAGGACGGCCTACCCATCGGCAAGCCGGTGCGTGTACGGGTGCAGGCGCGGCAAACCTACGTCTATGCCCGAGCCGGCGCCCTCGGCTGGAGCGGCCCCTGGCAGGCGGCCATGCGGCACGGGCTGTCCTTCATGCTCTCGCGTTATCCCCGGCCCGACGGCCTGTTCCGCAGCACGCTGGACACCTGCGACGAAAGCATAGACCTCTACGACCAGGCCTTTGTGTTGTTCGCGCTGGCCCACGCCTATGAAGCCGAAGGCCGGCCGCGCGAACTGCTGGACATCGCCCAGACCCTGCTGCGGCAGATTGAAGCCAGGCTGGCGCTGGGTGAAGGTGGCTACTACGACGGCCTGCCGCACCAGCCGGTCCTCAAATCCAACCCGCTCATGCATTTGCTCGAAGCCTTGCTGGCCTGGGTGGCCGCAGGGGCGGAAGACGGCTTCCGCGAGGCGGCCCTGGCGTTATGCGAACTGGCAACCACGCGATTGATCAATCCCGGCAACGGCGCCATCGGCGAACTCTTCACGGACGGCTGGGCGCCATTAGGCGAGCCCAGGGAGCGCATGTACGAACCCGGCCACCAGTTCGAATGGGCTTTCCTGCTGCTGCAAGCTGAGAGCCTGCTGGGCATCCAGGCCCGCGACAAGGCCGTCGCGCTGGAGGCCTTCGGGCGCTCCTTCGGCATTGATGATGCACGCCAGGTCGCACTCTTTGCCGTCGATGAGGCGGGCCGGCCCACGGACCGCAGGGCCAGGTTGTGGGCACAGACCGAGAGGCTGAGAACCTCGCTGCTGTTCGCCACGCAAGGCATGGGCGACGCGGCCGCCTGCCGGGCCGCCGCGGCCGGCAGTTTCTCGGGCCTGATGCGCTTCCTGGCCACCAGCGTGCCCGGCCTGTGGCATGAATGGCAGCGCGAGGACGGCGGGTTTGACCTGGCGCCCTCGCCGGCTTCCTCGCTTTATCACCTGATGACAGGTCTCGAAAGCCTGTTGATCCCGCCTCCCCTGACGCCTGCGGCACATCGCCAGGGCCTTGTTGAACGGACAATCACCGCATGAAGCATTTGTTGAATCTCCTCGCGGCGATCGCGCTGCTGGTCTGGGGCACACACCTGGTGCGCACCGGCATTCTTCGCGTCTTCGGCGCCAACCTGCGCCACGTGCTGGCCGTCAGCATCAGCAACCGCTTCGCCGCAGCGGTCTCCGGTATAGGTGTCACGGCGCTGGTGCAGTCCAGCACGGCCACCTCACTCATCGTTTCTTCCTTCGTCGGCCAGGGCCTGGTCACCCTGCCGCTGGCACTGGCCGTGATGCTGGGCGCCGACATAGGTACCAGCCTGATGGCCGTGGTGTTCTCTTTCGACCTGTCATGGCTGTCGCCGCTCTTCATTTTTGTCGGCGTGGTGCTGTTCATTTCGCGCCAGGACAGCAATGTCGGCCGCGTGGGCCGGGTGTTCATCGGCCTGGGCCTGATGCTGCTGGCGCTGCGCCTGGTCACCGCCTCCACCGAAGTGCTGACCCAGGCGCCTGCCGTCAAGGCACTGCTGGGTTCGCTCAGCAGCGACCTGCTGCTTGAAATCACCGCCGGGGCCTTCCTGGCCGTGGTCTCGTATTCCAGCCTGGCCATCGTGCTGCTCACGGCCACGCTGGCCGCCTCGGGTGTGGTCCCCCTTGATGTGGCCCTGGGCCTGGTGCTGGGTGCCAACCTGGGCAGCGGCCTGCTGGCCGTGCTGACCACGCTGCGCTCCGCCTTCGAGGTGCGCCAAGTGCCCCTGGGCAACCTGGTGTTCAAACTGCTCGGCATCGTGGTGGCCGCGCCCTTGATAGGCCTGTGGCTGCGCCATGTGCGGCCTTACCTGGACGAACCGACGACCGTGGTCGTACTCTTCCACCTGGCTTTCAACCTGCTGGTGGGCGCGGTCTTCATAGGCTGGACGCAGGTGATCGCGCGCTGGGTCGAAAAGCTGCTGCCCAAGCCCGACAAAAGCAAGGCCGGCGGACGGCCCCACCACCTGGATCCTTCGGCCCTGGCCACGCCCTCGCTGGCCATCTCCTGCGCCGCGCGCGAAGCGCTGCACCAGGCCGACGTGGTGGAGAGCATGCTGCTGGGCGTGCTGCAGGTCATACGCAACAACGACCTCAAGCTCGCCGAAGACCTGCGCAAGATGGATGACGCCGTCGACGAGCTGTATTCCTCCATCAAGTACTACCTGACCAAGATCTCGCGCGAGGCGCTGGCCGAGGAAGAAAGCCGCCGCTGGACCGACATCATCAGCTTCACCATCAACATGGAGCAGATCGGCGACATCATCGAACGCGTGCTGATCGACATCGAGGACAAGAAGATCAAGCCAGGCCGCAATTTCTCGGAGGCCGGCATGGCCGAGATCGTGGAGCTGCATGAGCGCCTGGTCGACAACCTGCGCCTGGGCATGAGCGTCTTCCTCAACGGCACGGTGCGCGACGCGCAAAAACTGCTGGAGGAAAAAGCCCGCTTTCGCGACCTGGAGCGCGCCTACGCCACCACCCACCTGGGCCGGCTGTCGGCCAACACGGTGCAAAGCCTGGAAACCAGTTCGCTGCACATCGATCTGATCAGCGAACTCAAGCGCATCAACTCGCACATCTGCTCGATCGCCTACCCGATCCTCGATTCGGCCGGCGCGCTGGCGCCCAACCGGTTGCGCGCTTCAGCGCTGACGGACCAGGTTTAAGCCGCCCGATCGGCTTCAGGTGAGGCCCATGGCGTCCGCAAGAATCAGCGCGGCCTCGGTCGTGAATTCACCGCGCTGCATGCCGGCCAGCAACTCCGCCGCGTCCACCAAGCGAAATTGCTCAACTTCACCATCCTGGTTGTTCGGCACCATGCCTTCGGGCACGGTGCAGACATACCAGTCGATGTCTTCCACCACATAACCCGCGCCCTTGCCGTCGGTGGCCGGGCGCCGCGTCGTCAGGCGCCCGCCGTAGCGCATCCCTTGCAGCTGGTTCGCATGCAGGCCGGCCTCTTCCCAGGTCTCGCGCACCAGCGCGGTGTCCACCGTATCCGCCGCCGACACCATGCCGCCCATCAGCGTGTCCCACAGGCCCGGGTCGTTGGATTTGTTGAAGGCGCGCTGCTGCACCCAGAAGCGGCCGTCCGGCGACTGCCCCACCAGGTGCACCGCCAAGGTAGTGATACCCAGCGGCCGCACCGCCGCACGTTCCACCGTGCCCTTGCGGTGGCCGAACTGGTCGGGCACCGCGAGCTGCTCATCACGCCACGCGCCGGCCAGCCCGGCCGCATGCAGCGCCACCGCAATCTTGTTCAGGCTGGCCGTCACATCCCCCATCAGCCGCCAGCCCAGGCCGTCGGGGTGCTCCTCCTTGAGCAGCGGATGGTCACCGTCTGTCAGGGCACGCAGGGCCAGCTTGTGAAAGAAGCCGGGCTCCACCGAGCCGATCACCGATTCGCCGGCCCAGAGGGGTACGCGTGGGCGCAGCGGTGGGACCGTTGCGCCCGCGCGGAGGGCTCGCAACCATTCGGGGTTGAGGTTGGGTTTTGTCATGGTTCTTCGGTTTCAGTTTACTTCGGGGTGCTTGTTTTGGGTTGTGTGTTTTGTTGGGGCTTGCTGGCCGGGGGTTGCCCGGCGGCAACTCACTTTTCTTTTGCTTCGCCAAAAGAAAAGTAAGCAAAAGAAAAGGCGACCCTGGTTGCTGCGTCCCCTGCGCTTCGCTCCGGGGCAACCTGCGGTGCTCGGTCCAGACGGGGTCAAAAACAACTCGCTACGCTGCGCTTCGCTCAAACAAGTTTTTGCCCTGATCCGTCTGGCCCTGCGCTCCTCGGCGCATCCACAAGGGGACCCGAAATACCGAACAGCCAAATACAAATACCAAACAGCCGAAGACAGAACCCCGAATACCTGAAGAAACAAGGACTCGCCATGGCGAGTCCTTGTTTGTATTGGTCTTTTGTCTTTGGTATTCGGTTCCCGATTCCGATTGCCCCGTCCTGGCTGGGCCGAGCAGCGCAGACGGAGGCGGATCAGGGATCGCGTTGTTTGAGCGCAGTGAAACGGAGCGAGTTTAGCGAGACCCCGCCGTAGTCGAGCAGCGCAGGTTGCCCGTAGCGCAGCGGAGGGACCCAGACTGCGGGTCGCCTTTCTTTTGCGTACTTTTCTTTGGCGAAGCAAAGAAAAGTACGTCGCCCGCCGGGGCGAGACCCGGCCAACCACCCTCAACAAAGACCACGCTGCCGGAACAAGACCCGGCGCAAGGCTTGACCTCAATCAAGCCTTATTAAAAACCCCATCCAATCTCTTATCCCACTTGGCACCAGGAAGCACATCACTCAATTGCGAATCCCCAAGCGCAAAGGTCCCGCGAAGGACCTGCGCCAACACCGCCCGATAGTCATGATGCGCAGGAAGATCCCGCCCCTCATTGAGCTGCGAAAGCCCCGTCCACTGCCCATGCCAGCGCCCGCCGGCAACCCGGCTGCCCATCAACCACATGGCATTGCCGAAACCGTGGTCGGTGCCACGCGTACCGTTCTCCGCGCTGGTGCGGCCGAACTCGCTCATCACCACGACCACGTCGCCGGGCTCTGAAAAATCCTGGCGCAGTTGCGCGATGCCGCGCGCGAGGTTGCCTAAATTGTTGGCCAGCTGGCCGGTGGCGGCGCCCTGGTTGGCGTGGGTGTCCCAGCCGCCGGCGGACAAAAAGCCGATGCGTAGTTTGCGGTCGTTACGCATCAAGGTACCCAGGTGCTGTGCGTCGAGCTGAAGGCCCACCGGGTCAGCTGCGCCGTTGCTGGCGGCGAGCATTTGGGCATTCAGGGCCTGCAGGTTGGCGGGCGTGCCGTCGCGGTCCAGGTTCCTGTCGGCCATGCGCCTGGCGTCCCGCGCCATTTTTTCGGCCCTCGCGGTTTTCTGCTCCATCAGTTCCTGCGCGCTTTGCATGCGGCTGCCCGCGCCCTGGCGAAAAGCTTCGCTGAGCTTGTCGTCGCCGGCATACAAATCCATCAGCGCCTGGCGGGTCTTGTCGTTGGCCAGCACGCCGGTGCGTTCGGCCGACTGGCCGCGCGGTATCAACCGTACGGCGGCGGCCTGGCCGGCCAGGATGGCGGGGTTGGCTTCGCCCACGCCGAGGGCCACGGCACCGGGTGTAGCGGCCTTGTTCAGGCTTGCCGTGGTGTTGAGCCAGCCGGGCGCGCCGCTGGTCTTGCCGCCCTGGGCGATTTCCATTTGGTATTGCGCATCAAAGTGCGAGCGGTTCGGCGTGGGCAGCCCCGCCGCGGGCACAAAACCGAGCACACCTTGCTGCCACAGAGGCAGCAGCGGGGCCAATGCGGGATGCAGGGCAAAAGTCCTGTCGAGCTTGATGGCGGTCTGCGCCGTGCCGTCGGGCGCCGCAATCGCGATGTTAGGGCGCAGCGCGTAGTAGTCCCTGTCGGCATAAGGCACAAAGGCCGACAGGCCGTCATACGCACCGCGCAGGAAAACGACAACCAGGCGCCCGTTGCCCAGTGCCCCCGGCACGGCCTGCGCCCACACACCGGGCACAGCCAGCGACAAGGCGGACAAGGCGCCCAGGCCCAGCACGCCGCGGCGCTGCAGCAATGGGTATGGCGATGAAGAATGGTTGGAATTCATGGAAGTCTCCATTGCCGTTTGTTTATTTGCGCATGAAATCAGGGCTGGACAGCATCAGGCCGGTGCGCATCTGCGCGGGCTCCTGGGCGATGCGCTCGCGTGTCGCAACGCTGAAAAAAGCATTGAGGTAGGCCGGCTCGCCCGTGCGCCGGGCCAGGTCCATGGCGTAGTCGGCACGCCGCGTAAGCGCCTCGGGCGCGAGCCAGGTGCCGGCGTCGGTCTTGTAGCCGTCGGGCGTTTGCCAGCCGTGCATGGGCTGACCGGCCTGCGCGAGAAAACCCAGGGTCTGGCCAATGTCGCGGCGCTCTTTCACGCCGCCAGCCACTGTGAGCGCTGAGCAGGCAAAGTCCAGCGGAGTCTTGAACAGTTGGTTGTCCTTGGCCCAAAACTCAGGCGACTCAATCAGGCTGCGCATCACCGCGCGCAAATCACCCTGGGTCTCGGTGAACACGGCGGACAGCCGGGCCACCAGCGCGGGCGGCGGTTTGTCGGCCACAAAAAAGCTCGCCAGCCGGGTGGAGATGCGCCGCGCCGTCTCAGGCCGGCGCGCCAGGTAGCGTATGGCCTCTTCGCCCTCGGCCACGCTTTCATTGCCGAAGGTGCGGCCCAGCAGGACCTTGCTGTCCTTGTCATGCAGGCGCTCGGCAAAGCGAAAGCCTTCGCCGTCCTTGAGGTTGACCGTCCAGCCGGTGAGGATGCGGGCCAGCTCGCGCACGTCTTTTTGCGTGTAGCCGCTGTTCACGCCCAGGGTGTGCAGCTCCATGAGTTCGCGCGCGTAGTTTTCATTCAGGCCGCGGCTGTTGCTTTGCGCCTGGTCCAGATAGAACAGCATGGCCGGGTGCCTGGCGCTGGCCAGCAGCAGGTCTTCAAAACGACCCAGGGCATTGGCGCGTATGACGTTGATCTCATAGTGGCCGACAAAGGGACGCACCGGGCCCTTGCCGACAAAGACGTTGAGGTGGTTGAACCAGAACTCGGTCATGCGCGCGAGCAGCGGGTTTTCGAGTGCCGGGTCGCTGCAGGACATCAGCCGCCAGGCGGCCGCGCCCTGGGCCATCTCGCGGCTGAATTTTTCTCCGCCCGCGTCGGCATTGGGGGCTGCGGCCATGCCGGGTTTGGGCGTTTCGCGCGCGGTGCGGCGTGCCTCGCGCTCGGCCTGGAAGCTGCGGGCGATGTCACCCAGTGGTGCATTGATACCCGCGACTTCAGCGGGGAGGGCCGGAGGACGCTTGCTTGCGGCATAGGCTGCGTCCAGTTGCTGCAGCGCCCAGGCGCGGGGCGAAGCCGCCGTGGCCGCCGGCCAGGCCGGCGTGGGCGCATAACCCAGGCGCGAGGCGGCGCGCCAGGCCGCCGTGAGATTGGACGTCGGAGGCGCGGCATCGGCCGGGCCCTCCGCCTGCGCGGCGGAGCCGGCCATCAAGGCGGCCAGCACGCCGGCCAGGGCTTTTATTGTGGGCATATTGTTCTCCTGCAGCCTTGGAACCCTGTTTATGCCTGGACGGGGCCTGCCCAGGCCATAAACAGCTTCCTAAACGCACGCGCCCCGCCTTGCGTTGAATGCCGCCCCGCGGCTTTACACAGGTTTACCGCGCATACAGAGCCTCAGCCCCCGCGCTCGCCCGGCTTACAGGGTCAGTATGGTGCAGCCCGTCGTTTTACGGGCTTCGAGGGCACGGTGCGCCTCGGCCACGTCGGCCAGGGCAAAGCGCTGGTCGATGGGGATGTTGATCTTGCCGCTGGTCACCATGGCGAACAGGTCGTCGGCCATTTCCTGGGTGATCTCGCGGGTGGCGATGTGGGTAAACAGGGTGGGCCTTGACACATACAGCGAGCCCTTGGAGGCCAGCAGGCCGATGTCCAGCGGCGGCGTCTTGCCTGAGGCATTGCCGAAGTTGGCCAGCAGGCCGAAAGGGCGCAGGCAGTCCAGCGACTTCATGAAGGTGTCCTTGCCCACCGAGTCGTACACCGCCTTGACGCCTTTGCCGCCGGTGATCTCCTTGACGCGGGCCACGAAGTCTTCCTTCGAGTAGTTGATGGCGAAGGCCGCGCCCTGCGACAGGGCCAGCGCGCATTTTTCGTCGGAGCCGGCCGTGCCTATGAGCTGCAGGCCCATGGCCCTGGCCCACTGGCAGGCGATCAGGCCGACACCGCCGGCCGCGGCGTGAAAGAGCACGTAGTCGCCGGCCTGCAAGCCGCCCTGGGGCTGCGTGCGGCGCAACAGGTACTGCGTGGTCAGGCCCTTGAGCATCATGGCCGCGCCGGTTTCAAACGAGATCGCGTCGGGCAACCTGCACACGCACTTGGCCGGCATCACACGCAGCTCGCAATAGCTGCCGGGCGGCTGGCTGGCATAGGCCGCGCGGTCGCCCGCCTTCAGGTGGGTCACACCCTCGCCCACGGCCTCGATGACGCCAGAAGCCTCCATGCCCAATTGCAACGGCATGGCAAAAGGATAGGCGCCGCTGCGCTGGTAAACATCGATGTAGTTGAGGCCCACGGCCTTGTGGCGAATGCGGATCTCGCCCGGGCCGGGCTCGCCCACCTCCACGTCCACCAGCTTGAGTTCTTCGGGGCCGCCGTGCTGGTTGATGCGTACGGCTTTGGAGGGGTATGAGGCCATGGGAATGATCCTTGCAGGGGGAAAATTGAAGACGAAAAGCGTGGCCGCCATGGTGCCATGAATGGAAAAAGGCTGCTTAAAGTCAAATCCGCAGATGACGTCGATGAAGGTCTCGTTTTCAATCTGCACAAATCTGCGTCATCTGCGGATGATTTTTATCCACAGATTTCGCAGATTTACGCAGAGAAGAAAACAGGATCTGTGGAGAGGGTTAAAACTCAGCCTTCAAAGAAGAAGCGGCAACGCTTGGTAAAGTCGCCCGCATGACCCAACGCCTGACGCCAGCCACCATCACGTTGCTGGTGATCCCTCCCATGCTCTGGGCGGGCAATGCCGTGGTGGGCCGCCTCGTCACCGGGCTGGTGCCGCCCATGACGCTCAACTTCCTGCGCTGGGCCCTGGCCTTTGTGATTTTGCTGCCGCTGGCCTGGCGCCTGCTCAGGCCCGGCAGCGGCCTGTGGCCCCGGTGGAGGCGCTTCGCCGTGCTGGGCCTGCTGGGCGTGGGCTGCTACAACGCGCTGCAATACCTGGCGCTCAAAACCTCGACGCCGCTGAACGTGACGCTGGTGGCGTCCAGCGTGCCGATCTGGATGCTGGTGGTGGGCGCGCTGGGCTTCGGCCAGCGTGTTTCAAAGCGGCAGGTCGCCGGCGCCGTGCTGTCGATTGCCGGCGTGCTGGTGGTGCTGTCACGCGGCCAGCCGGAATTGCTGATGCAGGTGCAACTGGTGCCCGGCGACCTGTATGTGCTGCTGGCCACGCTGGCTTGGGCGTTTTACAGCTGGCTGCTGTCGCAGCCCAAAGAGCCCGCCGAAATCCGCGGCGACTGGGCAGCCTTCCTGATGGTGCAAATCGTTTTCGGCCTGGGCTGGTCGGGCGCCTTCGCCGCCGGCGAGTGGACGCTGACCGACGCGCATATCAGCTGGGGCTGGCCGCTGGCCGTGGCCCTGCTGTATGTGGCCGTCGGGCCCGCGGTGATCGCTTACCGCTGCTGGGGCATGGGCGTGCAGCGCGTCGGCCCGGCCATCGCGGGTTTCTTTTCCAACCTCACACCATTGTTCGCCGCCCTGCTCTCAGCGGCCTTCCTGGGCGAGCTGCCGCACCTATACCACGCGCTGGCGTTTGTGCTGATCGTGGGCGGGATTGTGGTGTCGTCCCGGCGTTGAGACCGGTTGTGATTACCGAACACAACTCCCGCGCGGTGGTTTGATTTTCACAACACTTCGCCAAAAAACCACCGCGTAACACTTGCCAAGCCCGCGCAGGCTCTTCAGAATCCCTTCCTTGCTTTGAGCCGCCGCACAACGAGCAACCTTGTGCGGCCAACCCTTGAAGCTCCTCAAAAACCTATGACTTTCACTCACACCTGACGCACCCTCCACTGCCCCCGGCTGGAGATGGTGCCAACCATACCCAGCCCTGCGGGCAGTCGGTGCCGTGCCTTCACGTGTGAAGCGCGCTCCGCAAACCCCAGGCTGATTTTTTCGCCGGGGTTTTGCTTTTTCGGAGCGTGCACATGAGTGCCAAAACTTTTTCCCGTGACTTTGCCGCCAGCAAGGTCAAGCACTTGCGGCGCATGAAGCAGCCGCTTGCCTTGACCGTGCAGCTGCCTGCCCCGCGCAATCCCGTGGTGCGGGCCCTCGCCCAACGCGCCGCCGCGTCCGGCGCGGGCAAGCACATTCGCAGCACCGGCGCCAACCGCCGGGCTGAAACCGTGGCCTTGCAAAAGGCCCTGAAAAAATTGATTGATTGACTGACATGAAGAACGACATGACAAACATGGAGGCGTGCACCCGGGTGCCGCCTGAGCTGATGCGCGAGCGCAGCGCCCACCTGGCGCTCATCGCCGCTGAGCTGAAGACCGAGCTGTTCGGCATCGACGACATCATCGACCGGGTGATCGAATCGATCCGCGCCTGGTATGTGCTGCCGCACATCATTCGCCGCCCTGTGATCGTCTGCCTGTGGGGTTTGACCGGCACCGGCAAGACCCAGCTCACGCGCAGCCTGGCGCAGAAGCTGGGCTTTTACGACCGCTTTGTCGAGGTGCAGATGGACGGCTTCAGCAACGGCAGCAGCTGGCGCAGCGCCGATTCCATCAGCGCCATGCTGGGAGAGTCCGGCGTGGTCGAGGGCGAGCCGGGCATGTTGGTGCTCGACGAGTTCCAGCGCTTTCGCACCATCAATGACAAGGGTGACGACCTGCCCGTGAAGCGCTACCAGGACGTGTGGCAGCTGCTGTCCGACGGCCGCCTGCCCCCGTCGCTGTCCTTCCTGCAAGAGCTGGAGGCTTCGCTGGCCTACTCGCTGTACAACCAGGAACGCGAGGGCGAAGATGAAGCCAAACCGGCTGCTGACGGCACGCCACCCAAAAAGCTGAAATTCGCGCTCTCGCCCTACCAGGCCCAGGAATTCAAGGAATGCCTCAAGCTCAAGGAGCCGCTGCAGGAGATCATGACCTGGACACCGCAGCAACTGCAGGAGCGCATGCTGGCGTTCAAGGCGTCGAGCGAGTCCTGGGAAACCGACTACAGCCGCCTGCTCATCATCGTTTCGGGAAACCTCGACGAGATGTACGAAGGCATGGCCCAGCGCGTGGAAGACTGCGACACCGACGCCGACATCTTTCATGCGATGACAAAAAAGCTCTCGATGATCGACGTCAAGAAGGCGCTGGGCGAACGCTTCAAGCCCGAACAGATCGCCAGGCTGGGCAACAACCATGTGATCTACCCTTCGCTGAGCCAGGCCACCTACGAGCGGCTGATCCACAGCACCTGTGCGCGCTATGTCGATGAAATGCGGGCCAGCGCGGGGCTGTCGTTTGCGCTGCATGAGTCGGTGTACCAGGGCATTTATGCCAATGCGGTGTTCCCGGCCCAGGGCACGCGCCCGCTGTTTTCCTCCATCCACGCGATCCTGAGCGCGCCGCTGGTCAATGCCGTGCTGTGGGCGCTGGAGCAGGGCGCGCCGGCGGATGCCACGCTGCACGTGAGGCTGGACACGGCCACACAAAGCCTGTGCGTCAGCCTCGGCGAGGACGGTGGCCCCAGCGTGGCCTACCCCGTGCCGCTGGACCTGAACCAGATCAAGCAGCGGGCCAGCCCGGACTTCCGGGCCCTGCTGGCCGTGCATGAGGCGGGCCACGGCCTGGCCTACGGCCGGCTGTTCGGCCACGCGCCGCAGGAGGTGAAGATCAACGTGGCCTCCTTCGAGGGCGGCTACAACAGCTATGTGCGCATGAAGGCCGAGTCGCGGCAAAGCTGCCTGGACCGCATCTGTGTGAGCCTGGCGGGCCGCGCCGCCGAGGCCCTGGTGTTTGGCGAGGACGCGTGCACGACCGGCAGCGAAAGCGACTTCAAGAAAGCCACCGCGCTGGCCGCGCGCTTTGTGCGTCACTTCGGTTTCGGCGGCCGGCTGAGCCGCACCGACGTGGCCGACGGCGCCAACGAGCACCTCAACACGGATGTGGAGCCGACCAACGCCGAGATCGAGGCGCTGCTTGCGCAGGCCTATGCCCGCGCCAGGGAGCTGCTGGCGGCTGACTCGGCGCTGCTGCTGCAGATCGTGGACGAACTGCTGGCGCACGGCCAGGTCAGCAAGGAAAGAATGGCCGGCCTGCTGGGCGTGGGCATTGCGCGGGAGGAGCGCATGCTGATGCCTTATGCCGAGCAGCTCCAGGTGTTCAGCCTGCAGCACGAACTGATGCGGCGGGTGCGCGGTGAAGAGCAGGCCTCCCCGGAGGCGTCGCTTGAGCCATCGCTCGAATGAACCGCCGGTGGCAAAAAAAAGCACGGAGAACCGCCCATGCGGCTTTCCGTGCCCAATTTCCACCAACGGAAATCTTTGCAGAGTCACTCACCAAATCCTGGTCTTGCTCCCTCTCCCTCTGGGAGAGGGTTGGGGTGAGGGCCAGCGGCAGTAAATGCGCTACCGGTTTATGCATGGGCCGCGGCCCTCACCCCTGCCCTCTCCCAGAGGGAGAGGGGTAAAACTTGGAAATCAAGCCTTGACCGGATGCTCCTTGACGCGGCTGACCAGTTGCGTCGGGTTGACAAAGCGCAGGGCGATCAGCAGCCACAGCACGGTGATCGCCATATAGATCATGGCCATGGCGTCCACCGACTGGCCGGCGCGCACACCGGCGGCAAACACCGCGTAGTACAGCGCGACCACCAGGGTCTGGGTGTCGGGGCCGGCGACCAGGAAGGTCAGCTCGAACATCGCGACGGTGCGCACCAGCACCAGCAGGCCGGCGGCCAGCACGCCGGGCGCGAGCAGCGGCACCAGGGTGTAGATAAACATCTGCCGCGTGTTGGCGCCGAAGACGCGCGCGGCCGATTCAATGTTGGTGTCCACCTGCTCGACAAAAGGCGTCATCACCAGGATCACAAAGGGCAGCGCCGGAATCATGTTGGCGATGATCACGCCCGGCAGGGTGCCGGCCAGGTGCAACTGGTACATCACAGTGGCCAGCGGAATGCCGTAGGTGATGGGCGGCACCATCAGCGGCAGCAGGAACAGCAGCGTGAGCAGCTTCTTGCCGCGAAAGTCCTTGCGCGCCAGCGTGTAGGCGGCGGGCACGCCTATCAGCAGCGACAAAAAGACCACCGAGAACACCACCACCACGGTGACCACCAGCACATGGCTGAGCTGGAATTCTTTCCAGGCCGACACATACCAGCCTACGGTGTAGGCCTCGGGCAGCCAGGTGCCCAGCCAGCGCGTGGCGACCGAGTTGGTGGCAACCGCGAGGATCAGCAGGCCGACGTTGACCAGGAAAAAACCGATGACACCCCAGACCAGCGCGCGCCAGGCGCGGTCGCGCAGCGGGTGGGGATCGTGTGTTGCGGCGGCGCTCATCCCTTGCCTCCGGTGACCGGGCCGCGGTAGAACAGCCGGCGCAGGCCCAGCGCGGCGGCGACGATGGCGAGCTGGGCCAGGCCCATGATCATGGCGACGGCCGAAGCCAGCGAGTAGTCGTATTGCTCAAAGGCCGCTTCGTAGGCCGCGATGGCGATCACGCGCGTGGTGCCGGCCGGCGAGCCCAGCAGCACGGCCGAAGGAAAGACCGAGAAGGCCTGCACAAAGCTCAGGCAGAAAGCCATGACCAGCCCCGGCGTAAGCAGCGGCAGATAGATGTAGCGAAAACGGTTCCATCCGTCCGCCCCCAGCGTGGCAGCGGCGCGCGGCAGCGCCGGGTCTATGCCAGTGATGTAAGAGAGGATCAGCAGGTAGGCAAACGGAAAACCAGTGATGACCAGCGAGATCAGCACACCCCAGTAGTTGTGCGTGAGGCGTATCGAGCCCTCATACAGGTGCAGCCATTGCAGCGCCTGCGACAGCCAGCCCCGCGGGCCGAAGTAGGTCAGCATGCCCTCGGCGATCAGCACCGTGCCCAGCGTGAGCGGCACCACCAGCAGGGTGGAGAGCAGGCGCTGGTACGGGCTTTTGATTCGCGTGCCATAGGCGATGGCGAGCGCGACGCCGACATTGATCAGCGTGGCCGGCAGCGCCAGCTGCATGGTGTTGCCTATGGTCTGCCACAGGTCGCGCGTCTGGAAGAAGTGGATGTAGTTCTGGAACACCCCGCCCTGCGCCGGCTGGAAGGACAGCAGCAGGCCATAGGCGAAGGGGTAGACAAAGAACATGATCATCACCGCGGCCGCCGGCGCGACCAGCATCACGGCCGGGTCGAACGGCGGCTTGCGGGTGGTGCCTTGCGACGGGAGGCTCATGGTGCTCATCAGGCTTCTCCCGCGTAGACCAGCACGCGCTCGGGCGGGACCGACAGCCTGACCTGATCGCCCGGCGTGACGGCGCGCGAGGTGCGCACGTAGAGCAGGTCGTCGAAAGCGGTCTTGACCTGCAGCAGCCATTCACGGCCGCCGTATTCGGCGGTCTCCACGGTGCCGGCGAAGGCGAGCGGGCCGTCGCCGATGTCAATTTCGTCGGGCCTGATCGCGGCCACGGCCAGGCCGCCCTGGGACGGCGCCGAATCCATGGCCGTACCGGCAAACCGGATATTGCCCGGCCCTTGCAGCGCAAGGCCAGGGCCGTTGGCCTGCCCTACCTGGACCGGTAGCACATTGCGATAGCCCATGAAGCGCGCCACATCCAGCGTGGCCGGCCGCGCGAAGACCTCTTGCGGCGTGCCGACCTGCTGCACCACGCCGAGCTTCATCACCACCACGCGGTCGGCCATGGCCAGGGCTTCGTCCTGGTCGTGCGTGACATAGACGGTGGAGCAGCCCTGGGCGCGGTGGATGCGGCGGATTTCGGAGCGCATTTCAATGCGCAGCTTGGCGTCGAGGTTGGACAGCGGCTCGTCCATGAGGATGAGCGGCGGCTCGATGACGATGGCGCGCGCGATCGCCACACGCTGCTGCTGGCCGCCCGAGAGCTGCCCGGGCAGCTTGTCGGCATGGCCCTGCAGCTGCACGGTATCCAATGCCGCGGCCACGCGCCTGTCGATCTCGGCCGCCGGCACGCCGCGCATCTTGAGGCCAAAGCCCACGTTGCGGCTGACCGAAAGATGCGGGAACAGCGCGTAGTTCTGGAACACCATGCCGAAGCCGCGTTTTTCGGGGGGCAGCGTGTCGATGCGTTGTTGGTCCAGCCAGATGCTGCCACCCGACAGCGGCAGCAGGCCGGCCATGCAGTTGAGCGCGGTCGACTTGCCGCAGCCCGAGGGGCCGAGCAGCGCGATGAATTCCCCGCGCTCTATGGTGAGGGACAGCTGGTCCAGCGCATGGGCTCCGCCGAACTGGCGGCTCACGCCTTCCAGGCGCAGTTGCTTGAACTCGTTTTTACCCGCGGGCCGTTCCGCGGTGTTGGGGATCGCCATGTCAGAAACTTTCTTTTGCCCGCGCTGCAGGCTTTGCTATTAATGTTTACTCCCTCTCCCTCTGGGAGAGGCAGGGGTGAGGGTCGCGGCCTATGCAAGAAAGAGCGGCGTATTGACCGCCGCCGACCTCACCCCAACCCTCTCCCAGGGGGAGAGGGAGCAAAACCCAGGGCCGTCCCTCTGGGGCTTATGCAAGGTGCTTATTTACCCTTGCCCGAACCAATCTCCTGGTCCCACTTCTTGAACGCTGCCACCATGGCCTTGTCGTCCAGCGGCTGGGTGTGCGGCTGTTTGGCGATCCAGTCGGCGTACTCGGGGCGGCCGTATTCCTTGATGATGTCCTGGCTCTTTTGCGGCGCGGCGGTCAGCGGCACGTTCTTCACGGCGGGGCCGGGATAGAAATAGCCGGAGTCATAGGTGAGCGCCTGCTGCTCGGGCTTGAGCAGGTAGGCCATCAGCTCCATTACGGCCGCCTGCCGTGCAGCGGGCAGGCCCTTGGGCATGGCCATGTAGTGCGCGTCGTTGATCCAGGTGAAGCCATTCAGCGCCGCCACCTTGAACTGCTTGGGCACCACGCCCAGCGCGCGCGGGTTGATGTCCCAGCCGGTCACCGTGACCGTCATGTCGCGCGAGCCTTCGCCGAGTTCCTTCATGACGGCGCCCGTGCCCGTGGGGTAGTACTCGATGCAGCTGTTGAGTTCTTTCAGGTAAGCCCAGGTCTTGTCCCAGCCGGCCAGGGGGTCCTTGGGGTCCTTGTCGCCGAGCAGGTAGGGCAGGCCCATCAGGAAGGTGCGGCCCGGGCCCGAATTGGCGGGGCGCGCGTAGATCAGCTTGTTGGGGTTGGCCTTGCACCAGGCCAGCAACTCGGCCGGGGTTTTGGGTGGTGCCTTGACCTTGTCGGGGTTGTACTCCAGCAGCGGGCCGGCGGGCATGTAGGTCACCATGACGGCCTGGCCGTTGGCCAGGTCCTGCATCTTGCGGGCGCTGGGCAGGTAGTTGTCCATCAGGCCCGGGAACTTCGCGGCGTGCGCGGGCAGCATGGGCTCCCAGAGGTTGAGCGCCATGCCGGCGGCCAGTGCGTCGGTGCCGGTCAGCACCAGGTCGATGTCGGTGCGGCCCGCCGCCTGCATGGCGCGGATTTTTCCGGGCAACTCGGGCGCGGGCGCCTTGGTGAAGGTGATGCGCGAGACCAGGGTCGGGTTCTTGGCGGCAAAACTTTCGAGCGCCTCCTGCGTCAGCGCGAGGTTGCCGGCCACGTCGACGACGTTGAGCGTCACGGGCTCCGCATGGGCCATGCCGGCCATGAACAGCGGCACGCCCGCAAGCGTTGCCAGCATGCCGGCGGCCCGCAGGCTGCGGCCCAGGCGGGACATCAAATGGTTGAACTTCGTCATGGTCTTGTCTCCTTCGTTGTTGCTGTGGAATGAAAATTCAAGGCTCGGGGCGGCCTCTTAAAAACGCGGGCTCACGCCGGAAAACCCCGGCTGGTACTTGCGCATCTGCGCCAGGTCATTGCGGTTGCGGATGCCGCAATCGAGGTATTGCTGGTGCAGTTCGACCAGTTTGGCCGGATCGAGTTCCACGCCCAGGCCCGGTGCTGTCGGCACCCTGACAGCCCCCTGCTCAAACTGGATGCGCCCGCCCTTGATGACTTCTTCCTCCTGCCACGGGTAGTGCGTGTCGCAGGCATAGGTCAGGTTGGGAATGGCGGCTGCCGCGTGCGTCATCGCCATCAGGCTGATGCCCAGGTGGGAATTGGAGTGCATGGACATGCCCATGCCGAAGACCTCGCACATGCGCGCCAGCGAGGCCGTCGCGCGCAGGCCGCCCCAGTAATGGTGGTCGGACAGCAAAATCTTCACCGCGTTCAGCGATGCATTGCGGCGAAACTCGTCCATGGTGGTGACCACCATGTTGGTGGCCAGCGGGCTGCGGCAATGTTTGGCAAGCTCGGCCATGCCTTCCAGGCCGGGCGTCGGGTCTTCGTAGTACTCCAGCAGGTCGTCGAGCTCGGGCGCGGCGTCTATGCTGGTCTTCAGCGACCAGTTGGCGTTCGGGTCCAGGCGCAGCGGGTGCGTGGGAAAGGCTTTGCGCAAGGCCTTGATGCCGGCGATCTCTTCGGCGGGTTCGAACACACCGCCCTTGAGCTTGATGCTCTTGAAGCCGTACTGGTCCACCATGGCCTGGGCTTGCTTGACGAGCTGCGCGGGCGTCAGCGCCTCGCCCCAGGCGTCGGGCGCATAGGGCTTGTCCACATGCTCGGCGTATTTGTAGAACAGGTAGGCGCTGTAGGGCACGGCATCGCGCACCGCGCCGCCCAGCAGATCGCAGATGGGCAGGTTCAGCAACTGGCCCTGCAGGTCCATCATCGCGACTTCCAGCGCGCTGATCACCTTCTCGGCGTTCTTGGCGGTGTGGGATCCCGGCGCCAGTTCAAACTGCACGCCGCCGCCCTGCCCCGGCTTGATGCTGGCGCGCACGCGCTGCTCCATCACATTCAGGTCAAAGGGTGAAAGACCTACCGCCAGGGGGCGCGCCTGCTCCAGCGCCAGCAGCATGGGCGCATCGCCGTAGGTTTCGGCAATACCGAGCCGGCCGTCGGAGGTCTCGAGTTCGATGATGCTGCGCAGGGCCCAGGGTTCGTGGATGCCGCTGGCGTTGAGCAGCGGCCCGTCGCGAAAGGCGATGGGCGTGACGCGGGCGTGTGTGATGCGGATGTCTTTGTTTCTCATGGGGGTTGTTGTCAGCTTGCCGTGGCTCCGGATTTCTTGACCAGTTCGGCCCAGCGCGCGATTTCGGTTTTCATGTGGGCGGCGAGCTCGTCGGGTGAGCTCGCGATGATTTCCATGCCGAGCTGGTCGTGCAGCTTGGCGACCACGTCGGGTGCCTTCAAAATCTTGGTGATCTCGGCATTGAGGCGCTGCACGATGGGCTTGGGCGTGCCCTTGGGCGCATAGACCGCCTGCCAGGACGACATCTCGAATTTGGGGATGCCCGACTCCATCATGGTGGGCAACTCCGGGGCCAGCGCGATGCGCTTGGCGGTGGTGACGGCCAGCAGCTTGAGCTTGCCGGCCTGCACCAGCGAGACGGCGGCCGTCATCTGGTCGAACATGAAGGGCACCTGGCCGGCCACCACATCCATCATCGCGGGCGGCGTGCCCTTGTAGGCCACGTGCGAAAGCGGCACGCCGATCAGCTCGGCGAACATTTCGCCGGCCAGGTGGGTGGAAGTGCCCGCGCCCGACGAAGCGAAATAGCGTTTGCTGGGGTCGCGCTTGAGCAGCGCCACCAGGTCCGCCACCGAGTTCAGGCCCAGCGCCGGATTGACGATCAGCACATTGGGCAGCATGGCCACCAGCGAGACCGGCTCGAAATCCTTCACCGGGTCGTAAGGCAGGTTTTTATAGAGGCTGGCATTGATGGCGTGGGTGCTGATGGTGCCGCCCAGCAGCGTGTAGCCATCGGGCTTGGCCTTGGCGACATAGGTGGCGCCCACGGCGCCGGCCGCGCCGGGCTTGTTGTCGACCACCATGGGCTGGCCCAGGACGTCGGAGAGTTTTTGCGACAGGGTGCGGCCGATCACGTCGGTGGAGCCACCGGGGGTGAAGGGCACGATGTAGGAAATCGGCTTGGTGGGCCAGCCCGGCGTGGCGATGTCGGCTGCAAGCGCGCGCAGCGGCAAGGCGGCGGAAACGGCTGAAAGGCCCAGGCCGCCAAGGCTGCCCAGCGCCTTGCGGCGCGTGAAGTGAGTGCTCATGTTTTTGTCTCCTGCTATTTGTCGTTGGCTCGCCGCGTGCGATCGCCGTGAGAGTTCTGGTCGCGCTTATGTTAGCGCTAACAAATCAGGATGTTAATGAGCAAAACCAGGCCCGTCAAGTCAGGCGCTGGCTCTTTCGACTATGGAAAACCCGAGGTCGCGAACCTTGGGGCCGGGATCCAGGCCCTCAACGCGGTCCAGGATAAAACGCGCCGCCTGGCGGCCTATGGACGTGCCGTCTATGCGCACGGTGCTGAGCGCGGGATGGGTGTGCGCGGCAAACGGCATGTCGCCAAAACCCATGACAGCCACGTCGCCGGGCACGTCCAGGCCCATGGCCTGCATTTCGGTGATCACGCCCTGTGCGATCACGTCGGAGCCGCAAAAGACCACGTCGGTCTGCCCATGCTCGGCCCACAGCTGCGCGAAGCCGGAGCGGCCGTTGGCCAGCGAGGAAGGCGCCGGCACCGTGCAGGCGGGAATCGCCGGCACGCCCAGCGCCGCGAAGCGCTGCTCGAAACCCGCTCGCCGCAGCATGGCGCGCTGGTCGATGGCGCTGATCAGCGCCGGCCTGCGATAGCCCTTGCGGTAAAGGTAATCGGCCACTTCGGCGCCGGCTTTCTCCTGGGAAAAACCCACGATCATGTCGATGGGCGTGGGCGTGATGTCCCAGGTTTCGACGATGGGAATGCCCGAGGCCAGCAGGCGCTTGCGCCCTTCCGGCGAATGCATGATGCCGGTCAGCACGATGCCGTCGGGCCGCCGGCCCACGATGGCGTCGATCAGCGCGTCTTCACGCGCGCCGCTGTAGCCGCTTTGCCCCAGGATCAGCTGGCAGCCGGCCTCGGCCAGCGCATCGGTCAGCGCCTGTATGGTCTCCAGGAACACCGGGCCGGCGATGGTGGGCACCAGGGCCGCGACCAGCCGGCTGCGGTTGGAGGCCAGGCCGCCGGCCACCAGGTTGGGCACATAGCCGCTGCGCGAGATCGCGCTGCGCACGCGCTCCAGGGTTTCGGGCGACACCGCCGCCGGCGTGTTGAGCGCGCGCGACACCGTGATGGCCGAGACGCCGGCCAGGCTGGCCACGTCGCTGAGGGTGATGCCGCCGGTTCCGGGGCGCGGGGCGCGCTTGGCTTTGGCTCTTGCTTTATGCAGCGTCTCGGAGGGGGATTTCATGCCCCGGATGTTAACGCTAACTTGAAGCCTGAAGCCGTTTGCAGTCAATCGAGGCCGAAGGCCTGGCGGAAGGTCTCGCAAAACGCGGCACTGCCGCTGAGCGTGAGCGTCAGCGTGTGCCGGGCTTTGCCGGCCGCGCCCGGTTGCACCGCCAGACGCCCGGTCGCCTCGTCGTAGAGCAGCGCTTCGGGCGCCGTCAGCTCGCGCATGCCGTGCAGGTCGTAGTCCCAGTCAAAGCCCTCGTCGAGCGGGCCGCGCCGCCCGGCGAATTCCGCATGCGCCCAAGCCAGCACCCGAACGACTTCGGCATGAACGGCAGGCGCCTGCTCGGGCCAGGTGGAGGCCATCGCCTCCCATGTGCCCGCGCCGTCGCTGCCTTCCGCGTAGTCGAAGTGGAGGTAGTCCAGGCTCAAGAAGAAACTCAGTAGGTACCCGGATTCAGTAGGTACCCGGATAGGCCCCGCCGTCGGCCAGCACGTTCTGCCCCGTCATATAGGCCGCATGCGTGCTGCACAGGAAGGCGCAGATGCCGCCGAACTCTTCGGGCGTGCCGAAGCGCTGGGCCGGGATGTTTTTGCGGCGCGCGTCCATGACGGCTTCCAGCGGCTGGCCGCTTTTTTGCGCGGCGCCGCTCATGGTGCCGCGCAGGCGATCGGTGTCGAAGGCGCCGGGCAGCAGGTTGTTGATGGTCACGCCCTGCGCCGCGAGCTTGCTGCGCGCCACGCCGGCCACAAAACCGGTCAGGCCGCTGCGCGCGCCGTTGGACAAGCCCAGGATGTCGATGGGCGACTTGACCGAGCTGGAGGTGATGTTGACGATGCGCCCGAAGCCGCGCGCCGCCATGCCGTCGACCGTGGCCTTGATGAGTTCTATGGGCGTCAGCATGTTGGCGCCGACCGCCTTGATCCAGGCATCGCGGTCCCAGTCGCGGAAGTCGCCGGGCGGCGGGCCACCGGCATTGGTCACCACGATGTCGAAGTCCTTGCGCACGGCGAACACGGCGGCACGGCCTTCCGCGGTGGTGATGTCGGCCGCCACGTATTGCACGCTGGTGCCGGCCGGGTTGGCCTGCGCCTTCAGCTTCTCAGCCGCGGCCTGCAGTGCCTGCTCGCCGCGCGCCACGATCAGCACATGCACGCCTTCGCGCACCAGCGCCTGGGCGCAGCCCAAACCCAAACCTTTGCTGGCGCCGCATACCAGCGCCCATTTGCCTGCAATACCCAAATCCATAATAATTCCTCATTACAACTACGGGGGAGATCGACTCATGATACTGAGTAAATACAAAACACAGGCGGGGATGGTTATCGCTCCCCTCCTCGCAGCGCTGCTGGCTTGCAGTGTCCCGGCACAGGCCCAGCCCCAGGGTGAAGCGGTGATCATCAAGCGCGAATCGCAGCTGCGCGACGCCCCCGGCGACTCGGCCCGCAGCCTGGCGCCGCTGCCGCCCCAGACTTCGGTCACACGCCTCAGCGAGCGCCAGGGCGCCTGGATCAAGGTGCGCATGGCCGACGGCACCAGCGGCTGGGTTCACATGTTCGACATCACCTCGGCCAGTGCCCCCTCGGGCGGTGCCGCCGGCGGCGCGCTGCGCAGCCTCTCAAGTTTTTTCAACAAGGGCAGCGCGCAGGCGCCGTCCAGCACAGTCTCCACCTCCACTGTCGGCATACGCGGCCTGGGCGCTGAAGACCTGGCCAATGCCCAGCCCAACCTGGCCGCCGTGGCGCAGGCCGACGCCAACCGCGTGGACGCCGCGCAGGCCCGGCAGTTCGCCGGCAGCGCCTCGCTCAGCAGCCGCCAGGTCGAGCCCCTGCCCACGCCGGCGCCGCCACCCACGTCGTCCGGCGGCACCACGCCTGAGCAGTTCAGCCGTTGAGACAACAACAAGAACCACAAGAGACGAGAGGCACCGCCATGAACCTTACTCATTTTCCACAACTGTCCACAGCGGCACGGCACACGGCTTTGGCCCTGGCCCTGGTGGCCGGCCTCCCCTTCAGCGCCCAGGCCCAGGATGCCGGCAAGGCGCTGGGCGGCTTGTTCCAGTCGCTGATACGGCCCAACCAGCCGGCGCCCGCCCAGCCCAACACAGCCTCGGGCCTGGCCGGCGCGCTGCTGGGCGCCAGCCTTTCGCCGGGCGGCCAGCAAGCGGCCCAGGGCGGCGACCTGTTCAAGCTGCTGTCGCAGTCGCTGGACCAGATCGACGAGCCGCGCGAGATCCAGATCGGCCAGCAGCTGGCCGCCGTGCTGCTGGGCAGCAAGCCGCTTTACCCCGACGTCGCCCTGCAGCGCTACGTCAACCAGCTGGGCCGCTGGATCAGCCTGCAATCCTCGCGCCCCGACCTGCCCTGGACCTTCGCCATCCTCGACGACCCTGGCTTCAATGCCTTCGCCGCGCCGGGCGGCTATGTCTTTGTCACCAAGGGCCTGATAGACCGCGTGGCCGATGAAGGCGAGCTGGCCGGCATCCTGGCCCATGAGATCACGCACGTCACCGCCAAGCACCATCTGATCGCGATGAACAAGACCGCGCGCGCCGGCCTGCTGACGCAAGTCATCAGCTCGCAGCTCAAGAATGACCTGGGCGGCATGGTGTCCTCGCAGTTGCTGGCGCTGGGCCGCAACATGTACAGCAAGGGCCTGGACCAGCAGGACGAATTCGACGCCGACCGCACCGGCGTGGCCCTGGCCACACGCGCCGGCTTCGACCCCTACGGCCTGGTCGCGGTGCTGCAGCAGCTGCGCACCGCCGCGCCGGATGACGCGCTGTTCGCGCTGTCGCTGAGCACGCACCCGCCCGCACAAACCCGCTTGAACCAGCTCGAGCAAGCCATGGGCACACGGCTTGACGCCTACGCCGGCCAGCCGGCTGTTACCGTGGCGCAGCGCATCAGTGGATCGAACCGCCGACCCACTGCGCAGGCACCCGCCTCTACGCGTCAACCTGCGAAGAAGTAAATCCACAGTCTTTCGCTTGGTGTAGCTCATCACATGTAGCTCACCAGGAAACAACTGTATTGAGCCGAGTCAGACCGTAGGGGCAGCAATGCATTCATCTGCGTCAATCTGCGTAATCTGTGGATAAGAAATTCATCCGCAGATTTCGCAGATTTACGCAGATTGAAGATAGGACCAGGGGCTAACGTCCTCTGGTGAACACGAAGATCCCGGCGATCACCAAAACCGTTCCCGCCGCAACCCACGCCGTAAACGGCTCACCCAGAATCAGCACTCCCATCAGGATGGTGGACATGGGGCCGACCATGCCGGTCTGCGCGGCCATGCCGGCGCCTATGCGTTCGATGGCCATCATCACCATCAGCACAGGCGCGGCGGTGCACAGCGTGGCATTGAGCAGCGACAGCCAGATCACTTCGGGCGCCACGGCGGCTGCGCTCAAGGGCCGCAGCAGCGCGAACTGCAGCAGGCAGCAGAGGCACGCCACCGTCGTGGCCAGCCCCACCAGGCGCAGGGAGCCCAGGCGCCTGACCATCTCGCCGCTGTAGACCAGGTAGATCGCGTAGCTGACCGCGCTCAGGAACACCAGCAGCGCGCCCAAGGCGGCGTCCGCGCCCTGCAGCGTGATCTCGTGGCCGAACACCAGCACCACCCCGCCGTAGCTGATGGCCATGCCGATGATTTGCGGCGCGCCGACGCGGCGCTTGTACATCACCAGGCCCAGCAGCAGCACCAGCGTCGGGTTGAGGTACAGAATGAGCCGCTCCAGCGATGCGCTGATGTAGGCCAGCCCCGCGAAGTCCAGAAAGCTCGCGAGGTAGTAGCCGGTGAAACCCAGCCACAGCACGCCCAGCCAGTCCTTGCGCGTGAGCGGCGCCTTGCCGCGGCTGGCCCACCAGGCCATCACCGCGAAGATGGGCAGCGCGAACAGCATGCGGTACATGATCAGCGTGACCGCGTCCACGCCGTAGCGGTAGGCCAGCTTGACGATGATGGCCTTGCCGCTGAAGGCGATGGCGCCCAGGGTAGCCAGCAGCAGGCCGGGCGCCAGGCTTTTGGGGGCGGCCGGTGTTGCGGTGGTGTCGGAGGGGCTGCTCAAAATCGCCGCTTAAAAACCCACGGCCTGGCCGTCGCGCCGTGCATCGCTGGCCGCCACATAACCTTCGGCCTTGGGGTTGCCGGCGCGCCAGATGAACTGGCCGGCGCCGAAGTCCTGGTAGGAGTCGTTGATGACTTCCACGCGGTGCCCGCGCTCGGCCAGGGCCTGCACGGTACGCGCGTCCATCGCCGCCTCGACGTTGATCTCCATGCCCGCGTTGTAGCGCCAGCGCGGCGCGTCGCAGGCGGCCTGCGGGTTCTGGCCGTAGTCCAGCATGCGCACCAGGGTCTGCATATGGCCCTGCGGCTGCATGTTGGCGCCCATCACGCCGTAGCTCATCACCGGCTGGCCGTCCTTGCTCAGGAAGGCCGGGATGATGGTGTGGAAAGGCCGCTTGCCAGGCGCGACCTGGTTGGCGCCCGGCTGCAGGCTGAAGCCGTGGCCGCGGTTTTGCAGGCTGATGCCGAACTCGGGCTCCACACAGCCCGAGCCGAAGCCCATGTAATTGCTCTGGATGAAGCTCACCATCATGCCGTCCTCGTCGGCCGCCGTGAGGTAAATCGTGCCGCCCTTGACGGGGTTGCCCGCGCCAAAGTCCTGTGCCTTTTTCATGTCTATGAGTTTGGCACGGGATGCGAGGTAGGCGTCATCGAGCATTTGCTCGGCCGTCACCGCCATTGACGAAGGCTCGGCCACATACTTGTAGACGTCGGCAAAGGCCAGCTTCATGGCTTCGATCTGCAAATGCTGCGAATCCACACCGTCGACCGGCAAGCCCGCCATGTCGAACTTGCCCAGGATGCCCAGCGCGATCAGCGCGGCAATGCCCTGGCCGTTGGGCGGGATCTCATGCAGGGTGTAGCCCCGGTAGTCCTTGCCGATCGGCTTGACCCATTCGGGCTGGTAGCTTTCAAAATCCTTCGCTGTGATGCTGCCGCCGTTTTGCGCGGAGAACTTTTCAATCGCGCCGGCAATCGCGCCGCCGTAGAAGGCCGCGCCTTTTGTCTCGGCGATGGCGCGCATGGCCCTGGCCGCGGCCTTGAACTGGAACAGCTCGCCGACATTCGGCGCGCGGCCCCAGGGCAGGAAGGACTGCGCGAAGCCGGGTTGCGACTTCAATTCGCCCGTAGCGGCCGCCCACTTCTGCTGCACCACCGTCGGCAGCAGGTAGCCGCGCTCGGCGATCTCCACCGCCGGCTCCATGAGGTCGGCAAAGGGCAGCTTGCCGAAGCGCTCGCTCAGGGCGACCCAGCTGGCGACCGCACCGGGCACGCTGACCGAATCCATGCCGCGCTTGGGCGGCGTGGCCGCATCCGCGCCGTATTTGCGCTGGAAGTACTCAGGCGTCCAGCTCTGCGGCGCGCGGCCCGAGGCGTTCAGGCCGTGCAATTCCTTGCCGTCCCACAGGATACAGAAGGCATCGCTGCCCAAGCCGTTGCTCACGGGCTCGACGATGGTCATGGCCGCCGCGGCCGCGATCGCGGCATCCACCGCATTGCCACCCTTGAGCAGCATGCGCAGGCCGGCCTGCGCGCCCAACGGGTGCGAGGTGGAAACCACATTGCGCGCGAACAGCGGCAGGCGGGTGGAGGTGTAGGGGTTGCTGAAATTGAAGTTCATGGGATGGATGGCCTGTTGACGGTGAGACTAAGCAGCGGAGCGGATGCTTGCGCAGTTGCGGAGAAATTCATACCCACAGATTTCGCAGATTTACACAGATTGAAAGCAGCTTGTCTGCATTCAGAGCGCCGGCTCTATCAATCACGTCTGTCTTTATCTGCGTAATTCTGCGAAATCTGCGGATAAATCAATATCTGCGGATGAACCCGAATCAGTCAGCCGTGATTTTCCGCTCGACAATGATTTTCTTCCACTTGGCGGTATCCGCCTTGACCATGGCCGCGAAGGCCGCAGGGCTTCCGCCCGTGGGTTCAGCGCCCAGCCTGGCGAAGCGGTCCTTCACATCGGTATCGGCCAGCGCGGCGTTGATGGCCTGGTTGACCTTACCCACCAACTCCTGCGGCAGCCCCTTGGGGCCGTACACGCCGAACCAGGTGACCGATTCGAAGCCCGGCAAGGTCTCCGCCACCGTGGGCATGTCGGGCGCGAGCGAGGTGCGCTTGAGCGTGGTCACCGCCAGCGCGCGCAGCTTGCCGTCCCTGACATGGGGCATGCCGGTCACAAAGGAATCGAAGAGCACGTCGACCTTGCCGCTGATCAGGTCCGGCATGGCCAGCGCCGTGCCGCGGTAGGGAATGTGCAGGATGAAGGTGCCTGACTGGGCCTTGAAATACTCGCTCGTCAGGTGAATGATGGTGCCGTTGCCGCTGGAAGCGTAGTTCAGCCGCCCGGGGTTTTTGCGCGCGTGCTCTATGAATTCGCGCATGTTCTTGGAGGGCGACGAGTTGGGCACCAGCACGACGTTGGGTGAGCTCGCCACATAGGCGATGGGCGTGAAGTCGGTGTCGGCGTTGTAGGGAATCTTGGGGTTGATGGCCGGGCCTATGCTGTGCGTGCTCGAGGTCGCCAGCAGCAGCGTGTAGCCGTCGGCCGGCGATTTGGAAGCGGTGTCGGCGCCAATCGTGCCGCCGGCGCCAGGGCGGTTTTCGACCACCACCGGCTGGCCGATTTTTTCACCCAGCTTTTGCGACAGCGCGCGCGCCAGGATGTCGGTCGCGCCGCCGGCGGGGAAAGGCACGATCATGCGGATCGGCTTGGAGGGATAGCTCTGGGCCAGGGCGGGGGCCGCGAAGGCCAGGGCTGAAACCGCGCTGAAAGCCGCCGCGAACTGAATGATATGTTTACGTTTCATTTCACCATTGTGCAACGATTTATTCCCTCCACTATGTTTGAAACAGGCAAAACAAAAGGCACCCGAAGGTGCCTTTTTGTCTTTGTGCCGAACGGGGCTGGAAGGCCCCGGGCTCTCGATCATTCCTCGACGAAAGCTTCCTCGCGCTTGTTCTTGACCGAAGGCAGGAGCACGATGATCAGCAGCAGCAGGGCGGCGCCCAGCAGGCCGGCCGACAGGGGGCGCGTGACGAACACGCTCCAGTCGCCACGCGACAGCAGCAGCGCCCGGCGCAGGTTTTCTTCCATCATGGGGCCCAGGATGAAGCCCAGCAGCAGTGGCGCGGGTTCGCAGCCCAGCTTGACGAAGAGGTAGCCGACCACGCCGAAGATACCCACCATCCAGATGTCGAAGGTGTTGTTGTTCGTCGAGTACACACCGATCGCGCAGAACAGCACGATGGCCGGGAACAGGTAGCGGTAAGGCACGGTCAGCAGCTTGATCCACATGCCGATCAGCGGCAGGTTCAGGATCACCAGCATGGCGTTGCCGATCCACATCGAGGCGATCAGGCCCCAGAACAGTTCGGGATTGCTGGTCATGACCTGCGGGCCGGGCTGGATGTTGTGGATCGTCATCGCGCCCACCATCAGGGCCATCACGGCATTGGGCGGGATGCCCAGCGTCAGCAGCGGGATGAAGGAGGTCTGCGCGCCGGCATTGTTGGCCGACTCGGGCGCGGCTACGCCGCGGATATTGCCCTGGCCGAAAGGCACTTCGCCCTTCTTCATCTTGATCTTCTTTTCCAGCGCGTAGGCCGCAAAGGCCGCCAGCAAGGCGCCGCCACCGGGCAAAATGCCGAGAGAAGAACCCAGGAAGGTGCCGCGCAGCACGGCGGGCGTCATGTCCTTGAAGTCCTGCTTGGTCGGGAACAGGCCAGACACCTTGGCGGTGAACACCTCGCGCTCATGCTCAGGCTGGGCCAGGTTGCTGATGATTTCACCGTAGCCGAACACGCCCATGGCGATGGTCACAAAACCAATGCCGTCGGTCAGTTCAGGCACGTCGAAGCTGAAGCGCGCGACACCCGAGTTCACGTCGGTGCCGACCAGGCCCAGCAGCAGGCCCATCACGATCATCGCGATGGCCTTGAGCAGCGAACCGGAAGCCAGCACCACGGCGCCGATCAGGCCCAGCACCATCAGCGCGAAGTATTCGGCGGGACCGAATTTGAAAGCCAGTTCAGTCAGCGGGGGGGCAAAGGCGGCCAGGATCAGGGTGCCCACGCAGCCGGCAAAGAAAGAGCCCAGGCCGGCCGCGGCCAGTGCGGGCCCGGCACGCCCTTTGCGCGCCATCTGGTAGCCGTCGATACAGGTGACCACGGACGAGGACTCGCCCGGCAGGTTCACCAGGATGGCGGTGGTGGAGCCGCCGTACTGGGCGCCATAGTAAATACCGGCCAGCATGATCAGCGCCGACACTGGCGGCAGCGCATAGGTGGCCGGCAGCAACATGGCGATGGTGGCGACCGGGCCGATGCCGGGCAGCACGCCGATCAGCGTACCCAATATGCAACCGATCAGGGCATACAGCAGGTTGATCGGCGTGAACGCCACGCCAAAACCCACCGAGAGATTGGTAATCAGATCCATTTTTTATATCTCCTTAGCCGATGAAGAAAGGCCACACCGGGAACTGCAGCTTGAGCAACACAACAAAAGCGAGGTAGCTGCCGATGGCCAACACGGTCGCAAGGATGAAGGTGTTTTTCACTTTCCAGCCGGCTTCGGCCATGCTGGAGATAAAGGTCAGCGCGTAGATGGCCACGATCATGCCCATGGGGCGCAGGCCGATGCTGGGCAGGCCGCCCAGCAACACGCCGAAGATCAGGTTGGCCAGGATGATGAAGGCCAGCGGCTTCCAGGCCCACTTGCCGATCTTGTCGCCGCCTTCGGTTTCCACTGCCAGTGACTTGAAGGTGATGCCTGCGCCCAGCAGCGCCATCAGCACACCCAGCATCAGCGGGAAATAGCCGGGCCCCATGCGGGCGCCCTCGCCCACGCTGTAGGTGGTAGCCCCCCATGCGAACGCCACGCCGACGCCCATGAACATGAGGCCGGAGAAAAAGTCCTTTTGACTCTTGATATTCACGGCTGTCTCCTCAATACACAAATACACATTTAAAGGAAAGAATCGCTGGATTGTGCATTCAATCCCCCGGCCTGGACATGTGGCTTTCACTTACCTTTCATTAGCCCTCCACTTACCTCTTCCTTACAGGAAGGCAGGCTTGCGTGAAAAGCCGTGAAAACCCGCGGCGCCACGTTTGTTGAACGCCGGAACAGCGGCGGTCTTGAGGGCGCGAACGGTGGATCAGGACAAAGGCGGGGTGGAAGCCAGGATTTCTTCGATGGTCGTCAGCCCCTCAGCCACTTTCAGCGCGCCCGCCAGCCGAAGCGGGCGCATACCCTCGCTGACCGCCTGGCGGCGCAGCGCATCGATGTTCGGTTCTTTCGAAACCTTTTCCTTGAAGCCCTCGGTCACCGTCAGCAACTCATACAGTCCCATGCGCCCGCGGAAACCCGTCATGCGGCAGTCCACACAGCCCACGGGTTTGTAGGGCCGGTAGCCGCCGCTGATCTGCCAGGGCTTGACCAGCTCGGCCAGGGTTTCGCGCGAGGCGTCCGCGTCGGGTTCGCGGCAGCTGGGGCACAGGGTGCGCACCAGCCGCTGCGCCAGCACGCCCAGCATGGTGGCGTTGATCAGGTAGGCCGGGACACCGAGCTCCATCATGCGCGAGACCGCCGACGGCGCGTCGTTGGTGTGCAGCGTGCTGAACACGAGGTGGCCGGTGAGCGCCGCCTGCACTGCCATCTCGGCCGTCTGCAGGTCGCGGATTTCACCCACCATGATGATGTCCGGGTCCTGCCGCATCAGTGCGCGCAGGCCTTCAGGGAAATCAAAATCCAGGTGCGCCTGCACCTGTGTCTGGTTGAAGGCGGCTTCTATCATTTCGATCGGGTCTTCGATCGTGCTGACGTTGACTTCCTCGGTGGCCAGGCGCTTGAGCGTGGAATACAGCGTGGTGGTCTTGCCCGAGCCGGTCGGCCCGGTGACCAGGATGATGCCGTGGGGCCGCTTGACCAGGGTTTCCCAGCGCTCGCCGTCATGCTGCGAGAAGCCCAGCGCGTCGAGGTCCTTGACCGTGGTGTCCGGGTCGAAAATCCGCATCACCATTTTTTCGCCGAAGGCCGTGGGCAGTGTCGACAGGCGCATTTCGACTTCGTCGCCGCGCGGGTTGCGCGTCTTGATGCGGCCGTCCTGCGGGCGGCGCTTTTCCACCACATCCATGCGGCCCAGCAGCTTGATGCGCGCCGTCATCGCGTTGTGCACGCCCATGGGCAACTGGTAAACCGGGTGCAGCACGCCGTCGATGCGAAAACGGATCACACCCTGCTCGCGGCGCGGCTCCAGGTGGATGTCGCTGGCGCGCTGGTCGAAGGCATACTGCCAGAGCCAGTCCACCACCTGCACCACGCCCTGGTCGTTCGCGTCCAGCTGCTTGTTGCTCTTGTTGAGCTCCACCAGCTGCTCAAAGCTCGCCGAACCCGACGCCCCGCCTGACTTGACCGCGGCCTTGACCGATTTGGCCAGCGCAAAAAACTCGGCCGTGAACTTGGCAATGTCCTGGGGGTTGGACACCACCAGGCGCACGCTGCGTTTGGCCTGGCGCTCCACTTCTTGCACCCAGTCGGTGATGAAGGGCTCGGAAGTCGCAATCACCACCTCGCTGGGCGTGACCTGCACCGGCAGCACCTTGTGGCGCTCGGCATACACGGCCGACATGGTGTCGGCCACCTTGCCCACGTCCACCTTGAGCGGGTCTATGCGCAGATAGCTCAGGTTCGCCCGGCCCGCCAGCCACTGCGACATGGTTTCTATGTCCAGGGGTTTGCCGTCGGCCACACGTGTCATGCCCACGTTGGCCAGCCGCATCAGCGGCGGCTGCGCGCTCTGTACCTGCGAGCAGCGCGAGATGGTGCGTTGTGCCTCGGCGGCGCTGATCACGCCGTCTTCGCTCAGCCACTCCACCAGGGTGCGCCAGTCCAGGGGACCGAAGTGGCCTTTTTTTCCGGAGGGATCACGCAGGGGCTTGGAGTGGGTCGCAGCGCTCATGGGTCGCACTGTACCCCATCCAGGGGAATAAAAATCATCTGCAGCTTACGCGGATTTCCGCAGATTAAAGACAAAGTATTTGTTCAAGACTTTGAAATCGATCTTCACCACCATCCCTGTTCCCCTGGACACAACACAAGGCTTCGACTCATGGTTTTCTTAATCTGCGTAAATCTGCGAAATCTGTGGATAAAAATTCGTCCGCAGATTACGCAGATTTCCACAGATTGAAGACAGGAGACTTGTATTCGAGAATGACTCTGGTCTCTCCAGAATCTGCGGACAAAAAGTGAACTCCTGCAACGTTTCAAGCCACCGGCTTGAACAGCCTGAGCCACTTCTTGGCCGGCAGGTCCCAGCGCGATTCGATCACGCCGGCCTGCTGCAGCAGTTCAGCGCGTTCAGGCCGTGTGGGTTCCTGTTGGGCCAGCACCACGGTGTTGCCTTCGCGCGTCGGCGTGAAGGCCCACACCGCCTCGGGGCCGAAGGCTTCGGCGATTTTCGTCAGCGATTGCACATAGCTCGAATCACGGCCGAACAGGTTCACCGTCATCACGCCGTTCTCGGCCAGCAGGCTGCGGCAGTTTTCGTAAAACTCCGCACTGTCCAGCACCGGCGCGGCCGCCTCATGGTCGTAGAGGTCCACGTGCAGCAGGTCCACCGTGCCCTGGTGGGCCGGCTTTTTGATTTCAGCGGCGGCATCGGCCTCGATGACGTGCAGCCGCAAGTCATCGCGCGGCAGCTTGAACCAGACCCGGCAGGCCGTGACCACCTGCGGGTTGATCTCGATCGCCGTGGTCTTCATACGCAACTTTTTGTAGCAGAACTTGGTCAGCGCGGCGGAGCCCAGGCCCAGCTGCATGGCGTGCTTTTTGGAAATCGCCGCCGCGTCCATGAACAGCAGCCCCGCCATCATGCGCTGCACATACTCGAGTTCGATGTCGTAGGGTGCATCGCGCAGCATGGAGCCCTGCACCCATTCGGTGCCCAGGTGCAGAAAGCGCACGTCCCCGTAGTCGGAGAAATTCACCTCGGGCAATTCCGGCGTCTCTTTCACCATGTTTTTGGCCAACTCCTTGGCCGTCTCTTTTCTTTGCATCAAATTCAACCCGTTCAAACCAGTCCGTGTTTTTCAAATACTTCGCGCCAGGCCGCGAGTTTGCGCTCAAAACTCCAGGACGCATTCGCCGGGCTGGTCGAGGGCAACTTATAAAACTGGACCCCCACGCTCGGCACTGACGTGTCCTCGCTGCCCCCCGAGGGGGCGCTCGCGCCTTGGGGCGGCCCGGCGGCGCTCAGGGCAATCTTTACAGCGAGCGAATGTTTGTAGCTTTCGCCGCCATTGTGGGCAATCGCCTCCAGCGCCGGGCACAGCTGCCGCAGGCCGGCCAGGTCGTTCACCTCGGCATTGCGGATGGCGCTGTCCAGGCTGCCCTCGCGTTCGCAGGCCGCGTACACATCCCACAGGCCCAGCCCCTTGGAGAGCAGCCATTCGCTGCGTATGCGGTAGGCATCAGGACCGATGTCCTGCGGGCCGGGCGGCCAGAGCGCCTTGAGGATTTTCCAGAAATGGTTTTGCGGGTGGCCGTAATACTGCTGAGCCGCCAGCGAGGCCGCACCCGGAAAACTGCCGAGCACCAGCAAGCGCGTGCGATCAGACACCAGGGGCGCCAGCCCCGTCAGCGCTGCCGACACGGCTTGTGCCTTCATGCGAGCAGCGCCGCCAGCTTGGGCAAAGCCTGCCTGGCATTGGCCGTGGTCGCAGCGGCCAGTGCATCCACGCTGATGCCGCGCAGTTCCGCCACCTGCTGCGCGATGCGCGGCAGCTCACCCGGCTCGTTGCGGCCCTGCGGCTTGCCGGCCTCGCGCTCGGCCGCCGTGGCGTAAATCCAGTGCGGAGGGATGTCGGGGGAATCGGTTTCCATCACCAGCGATTCCAGCGGCAGTTCCCCCGCCAGGCGCCTGATCTGCCGCGCCGAATCAAAGGTCACCGTGCCGCCAAAGCCCAGCCTGAAACCGAGCTTGAAGAACTCGGCCGCCTGCTGCTCGCTGCCGTTGAACGCGTGGCCGATGCCGTGCCAGCCGCCCTCGGGCGCCAGTTCACGCAGGTGCTTGAGCAGCTTGTCGGCCGAGCGCCGCACATGCAGGATCACCGGCAGGGCGTGCTTGCGCGCCAGCTTGAGCTGCTCGCGGTAGAAATGTTCCTGCCGCTCGCGCATCGGGCTCTGCGTGAGCGCCGGCACAAAATAATCCAGGCCGATCTCACCGACCGCCACCAGCCGCGGGTCGCCCTGCCTGAGCGCAAGCTCCGCGTCCAGCGCCTGCAGGTCTTCGTCGCGCGCCTGCGGCACGCACAGCGGGTGTATGCCCAGGGCATAGCTGTCGTCGAACCGGTGCGCCAGCATGCGCACCGCCTCGAAGTTGAACACACCGACGGCCGGGATCACGATGTGCGCCACGCCCTTCGCGGCGGCGCGCGCGCGCACCTCGGCGACATCGGCGGCCAGTTCGGGGGCGTCGAGGTGGCAATGCGTGTCTATCCAGAAAGTCATGCGCGAAGAAGAAAGAAAAAAGGCTGGCCGGCCGCCAGGCACGAGGCCAGGGAAAGTTCGGGGAAAAGCACAACGCGGGGCAGGCGGCGCCTGATGAAGATGTTGACACAGAAATGAAATCGGGACACCCTATGCTTTTTTTCAGGCGGAACACCCCCTCGTCATTCGGGGTCTCGCCGTGGTTTCAGCTGATCTCCCTTCGTCAACCCCGTCCCCTCGACATAACAAAGGAAAGCCAAATGAAATTATCCCGCCTGATGAGCCATATTCTCGGCATCGGCCTTGTCGCCTCCAGCCTTGGCGGCGCCGCCTGGGCGCAGGACCAGAAGCTGCGGCTGATCACCTGGGCCGACTACGTGCCCGCCGACGTCGTGGCCCAGTTCAAGAAGGAAACCGGCATCGACGTCGAGCTGACCCTCTCGAACAACGAAGAGATGATTTCCAAGCTGCGCGCCACAGGCGGCGCCGGCTTTGACCTGGCCCAGCCCTCGCAGGACCGCATCACCGGCCCGCAGCAGGAGTTCGGCATCTACAAGCCCATGGACCTCAGCAAGATCAAGTCCGAGCTCTTCATCCCCTCCATGCTCGAGGCCACCAAGAAAAACACCACGCTGGACGGCAAGGTCTACGGCCTGCCGCACATCTGGGGCACCGACGGCCTGGTCGTCAACACCAAGCTGGCCAAGATGGCCGACTACCCCGACCTGTGCAAGGCCGAGTTCAAGGGCAAGACCGCCGTGCGCCTCAAACGCCCCACCCTGCTGGCCTTCGCCTTCGCCTCCGGCAAGGACCCCTTCGCACTCTACAAGGACCCGAAGGCCTACGGCGCGCTGATGGACGAAGTCGGCAAGACCATGGTCGCCTGCAAGGGCAACATCAAGTTCTACTGGGACAACAAGGACCAGCTGCTCAACGGCATGCGCGCCGGCGAAGTCGTGGGCGCCATGATGTGGGACACCGGCGGCTGGAAGCTCAATGCCGAGAAGCCCGAGATCCAGTTCATCGCGCCCAAGTCCGGCGCGCTCGGCTGGATAGACACCTTCGCCATCCCCGCCAAAGGCCGCAACGATGCCGCCGCCTACGCCTGGATCAATTTCAACATGCGCCCTGAAATCGCCGCCAAGGTCGCGGGCTCGGCCGGCAACTTCACCGCCTCCAAGGGCGCCGACCAGCTGGCCGATCCCAAGCTCAAGGCCCAGTTCGCCGCCAGCTTCCCCGAGGCCGCGCTGAAGAACGTCAAGTGGTACCCGGCCGTGCCTGCAGGCATAGAGGATATCGAGGGTCGCGTTTTAGACCGCATCAAGGCAGCTCAGTAAGCCACACGGCCGCGCCCACGGTGCACGCAGACCTGCAAGCCGAGCACGTCGGTAAAACCTACGCCGGCCAGCCCGCCGTGAAGGACCTGTCCTTCACGGTGGAGCGCGGCAGCTTTTTCTCCATCCTCGGCCCCTCGGGCTGCGGCAAGACCACGCTGCTGCGCATGATCGCCGGCTTTCTGTCGCCCGACACGGGCCAGATCCACATCGGCGGCAAGCCCATGAACGGCGTGCCGCCCAACCAGCGGCCCGTCAACATGGTGTTCCAGCACCTGGCGCTGTTCCCCATGATGTCGGTCGGCGAGAACGTGGGCTACGGCTTGGCGCGGCGCGGCCTCTCGCGCGCCGACATCGCCACCAAGGTCGGCGCCATGCTCGAGCGCGTGAGCCTGCCCGGCATGCAGGACAAGCGCGTCGACCAGCTCTCGGGCGGGCAGCGCCAGCGCGTGGCCATCGCGCGCAGCCTGGTGCTGGAGCCCACGCTGCTGCTGCTCGACGAACCGCTGGGCGCGCTGGATCTGAAGCTGCGCGAGCACATGAAGGTCGAGCTCAAGCAGCTGCAAGCCGCCTTCGGCACCACCTTTGTCTACATCACGCACGACCAGTCCGAGGCCCTGGTGCTGTCCGACCATGTGGCCGTGATGAATGCCGGCAGCTTTGAGCAGCTCGGCACGCCGCAGCAGCTGTATTACCAGCCGCAAACCCCGTTTGTGGCGGGCTTTGTGGGCACCAACAACAAGCTCGCCGCCAGCACCAATGCCTCGGGCACGGAAGCCGGCGGCGTGGTCGCGCTGACCACCACCGGGGGCTTGGCCCTGCGCGCGCGCGCCGCGGGCCGGCTGCAGCCCGAGCAGGCGGTGCAGGCCTTTGTGCGGCCCGAGGCCATCAACCTCGCGCGCGACGCGACCGAGCTGCCGTCCAACCACACGGTCTACGCCGGCCAGGTCGAAAGCCTGCTGTTCGACGGCGCCAACTCGGCCGTGCTGCTGCGCGAAACCGAAAGCCGCACCGAGTTCCGCATCGCCCTGCCGCAGACCGGCCGCTTCGCCGACCTGCGCATCGGAGAGACCGTCGCCTTCAGCTTCGACCCCGAGCAGGCCGTCTGCTTCGGCAACACCTGAGGGCGCCATGCAAGCCGCGGCCGCCCTGCCTTCCTCCCCCGGTCCGGGCTCAGGCCGGGCGCAGGCCAGGCTGATCTTGTTCCTGCTGCTGGCGCCGGCCCTGGTCTGGCTGCTGGGGCTGATCGTGCTGCCGCACGTGGACCTGGCCGTGCTCTCGCTGCGCGAGCGCATCGCGCCGCGCCAGTACGCGCCCAGCCTGGCGCAGTACCGCACCTTTATCGACGAACCGCTGTACTGGCACACCTTTGTGCGCACGGCGATCATGTCCATCCTGGCCACCGGCATCACGTTGCTGCTGGCCTTCCCGATTGCGTGGACGATTGCCAAGCTGGTGCGCGGGCGCGCCAAGTCGCTGCTGCTGGTGATGTGCCTGATTCCCTTCTGGGTCAGCGAAACCGTGCGCACCCTGGGCTGGATGATTCTGCTGCGGGAATCCGGCGTGCTGCCCGCCGTGCTGGTGCAGCTGGGCATCACCGCCGCGCCCGTTGAGCTGCTCTACCGCGACGCCACCATTCTGGTCGGCCTGGTCTATACCTCCATGCTCTTCATGGTGGTGCCGCTGATCAGCGCACTTGAAAGCCTGGACGACTCGCTGATCGAAGCCGCCTACGACCTGGGCGGCAACGGCCCCTCCATCCTGCGCCAGATCGTCATCCCCCATGCCGCGCCCGGCATCCTGGCCGGCTGCATCGTGGTCTTCATGCTCACGCTGGGCAACTACCTCACGCCCACGCTGCTGGGCGGCAAGAACTCGCTGTGGTTCACCGAGCAGATCTATACACAGTTCATCACGCGGTTTAACTGGGAACAGGGTGCGGCGTTTGGCTTTTTGCTGCTGGGGCTTTCGACTGCCATCGTGTGGCTCGGCCTGAAATTAACCGGCCAAAAATTCGGCGAAGTGATGCGCAAGACATGACAAACCCCCGTTGGATCTCACTTCGTGTAGCTCCCTCCCCCCTTGCAGGGGACGGCCGCTGCGGCCCGGCAAAGCCGGTTCCGCGCGGCCACTGGCAAAGACTTGAGGAGAGTTTTCAGTGATCGCCTCCCTGCCCCGCCCGGCCTGGCTGCGCGCCGGCACGGTGGCCTATGCGCTGGCTTTTTTTGCGTTCCTGTTTTTGCCGCTGGTGGTGGTGGCGGTGTTCGCCTTCAACGACGCGCCTTATCCGGCGCCGCCCTGGCGCGGCTTCACGCTCGACTGGTTCTTCGGCAGCAAGGCCGGGCGCAGCGGGCTGTTTGCCGACGGGCCGCTGCTGGCCAGCCTCTGGACCAGTGTGGTGGTGGCGGCCTGGGTCACCGTCCTGGCGGTGCTGGTCGGCACCACCAATGCGTTTTTGATCGAACGCGCCCGCTTCCCGGGCAAGCAGGCCCTGTCCATGCTGATGCTGGCGCCGCTCGTGATTCCGGGCGTGATCCTGGGCATCTCGGTGCTGGCCTTCGCCAGCCGGCTGGCACAGTTCGCCGACGACGCCTGGGGCCTGGAGCTGGACTTTCTGCGCCCCGGCCTGCCGCTGGTGGTGATAGGCCAGTTTTCTTATATCGTCTCCATCGCCACCCTCATCATCACCGCGCGCCTGAAACGTTTTGACATCACCCTGGAGGAAGCCGCCTACAACCTGGGCGCCTCGCGCGCGGCGGTCTTTGGCACCATCACACTGCCTTATTTGAAGCCCGCATTGATCGGCGCTGGTGCTATCTCTTTCCTGATGTCGTTCGAGAACTTCAACACCACACTGATGCTGGTCGGCTCCGACGCGCCGCTGACCGTCATGATGTACGGCCGCATGCGTGAGGGCGCCACACCCGCGCTCAATGCCGTGAGCCTGTTCCTGATGCTGGCTTCGGCCGCGCTGGCGCTGACCTTGCTGCGCAAGCCGGCGGACGAGCCTGGGCGCTGAGGCGCTTGCGCCCCCAAAAGCGGGGATTTTTATCCGCAGATTACGCAGATTTCCGCAGATTGAAGGAGAGGCATTCAGGCGGTGCTTGGCTCCATCCCATACCCCGGCCAAACGATCTCTCATCGGGATTGCCTTTAATCTGTGGAAATCTGCGTAATCTGTGGATTAAAGCTCTTTACAAAGCCCCACGCGCCCATACCCAAATCGCGTGCATGGATGCACAAATCGTGATACGGTGCAACTGTAAATACAGGGCCTGAACCCAGTTTTGGGCGCGCCCGTACCAGCCCGGTTTTGAGACCACAGCCCCCAAAGGTGAACGGATGCGCAGGCCAGCCCTTTACAGCAGTTCAAACCGTCCGGCACAGGGAGCGGCCGATGCCGACGCCCAGCCGCTCAACGAAGACACCGCGGCAGAGGCCCCACCCTCCCGCTTTCCGCGCGCCGCCCGCCTCGGCAGCTACCTGGCGCGCCACCAGCTCTACCTACTGTGGTCCGTCGTCGGCCTGCTGGCCCTGCTGCTGGCCGTCAGCTTTTCATCCCCCCTGCGCCACCCGGCGCGCAAGCTCACACAGGAAGACATCAACGCCGCCGTGCTCAAGACGCTGGAGACCACGGTGTTGCCTTCACCCGGCACCCGGGCCTACGACACCATCATCCCCTCGGTCGTGCGCATCGTCGGGCTGGGCAAAGACAAGGACGGCAAGGACGACACCGAACAGCGCAGCGTGGGCACCGGCGTGGTCATCGTCGACAAGGGCATCATCCTGACCAACCTGCACGTGGTGCAGAACGCCCAGACCATCAAGGTCACCTTTGCCGACGGGCTCGAGTCCACCGCCAGCATCACCGGCGTGCAGCCCGAGAACGACCTCGCCGTGCTGCAGGCCCACAAGATCCCCGACGACCTGATCGCCGCCACCATGCGCTCCACCGCCGACCTGGCCCCCGGCGACCAGGTCATGGCTGTGGGCTACCCCTTCGGCATTGGCCCCTCGGCCTCGGCCGGCATTGTTTCCGGCCTCAAGCGCAACTTCCGCTCGCCCGAGGGCAAGCAGATGATGAGCAACCTGATCCAGTTCGACGCCGCCGCCAACCCCGGCAACTCGGGCGGCCCGCTGGTCACCATGGACGGCGAGGTCGTCGGCATCGTCACCGCCATCTTCAACCCCAACCAGCAGCGCACCTTTGTCGGCATAGGCTTTGCCGTGCCGATAGAAAACGCCGCCTCGGCCGCCGGCATGCCGCCGTTCTGACAACATCCACGACATACCCCTTAGCCCACCCGCCCAAGGACACCCGCATGGACAACCCGACCACCGATACCGCCCACCACGACACCGCCCAGCTCATGGAGCAGATTCTTTACGAGGTCAAGCGCGTGGTCGTCGGGCAGGACCGCTTCCTCGAGCGCGTCATGGTCGCCATCCTGGCCCAGGGCCATTTGCTGGTCGAGGGTGTGCCGGGCCTGGCCAAGACCCTGACCGTTAAGACCCTGGCCAACACCGTGCAGGGCCAGTTCAAGCGCATCCAGTTCACGCCCGACCTGGTGCCGGCCGACCTGGTGGGCACCCGTATCTACAACCAGAAGACCGGCGAGTTCAGCACCTCGCTGGGCCCCGTCTTCACCAACCTGCTGCTGGCCGATGAAATCAACCGCGCGCCCGCCAAGGTGCAAAGCGCGTTGCTCGAAGTCATGCAGGAGCGCCAGGTCACGATTGCCGGCACCGCCCACAAGGTGCCCGAACCCTTCCTCGTCATGGCCACGCAGAACCCCATCGAAACCGAAGGCACATACCCGTTGCCCGAAGCCCAAGTGGACCGCTTCATGATGAAGGTGCTGGTCGACTACCCGACCGACGAAGAAGAATTTGTCATCGTCCAGCGCGTGACCGGCCCGGCCGTCGCCGTCACCGCCGTCGCCACCACCGAGCAGCTCGCCGCCCTGCAGGCCGAATGCCGCCGCATCTACGTCGACCCTTCGCTGGTGCAATACGCGGTGCGCCTGGTCTCGGCCACGCGCACGCCCGTCAAGCATGGGCTGAAGGATTTGCAGCGCTTCATCACCTTCGGCGCCAGCCCGCGCGCCACCATCAATCTGGTCGAAGGCGCGCGCGCCCTCGCCCTGCTGCGCGGCCGCAGCTATGCGCTGCCCGAGGACATGACCGACCTGGTGCCCGATGTTTTGCGACATCGCCTGGTGCTGTCGTATGAAGCGCTCTCCGAGAGCCTCTCCGCCGACGGCTTGGTCGCCAAGATCATGATGAAAATCCCACCGCCCCCCAAACCCCTGGAACATGAAAAACTCGCCGCCTAGCCAGACTCCCACACCCGGCGCCAGCGCTGAGCAACTGCTGCGCCGGCTCGAGTGGACCGTCCTGCGCCGGCTCGACGGTCTGCTGCAAGGCGACTACCGCACGCTGCTGCGCGGCACCGGCATGGACCTGGCCGACCTGCGCGAATACCAGCACCACGATGACGTGCGCCACATCGACTGGAACGTGACCGCGCGGCTGCAGCAGCCGCATGTGCGCGTCTTCACCGAAGACCGTGAGATGAGCGCCTGGTTTCTGCTGGACCTGAGCCCTTCGATGGACTTCGGCTCCAGCGAGCAGCGCAAGCGCCATGTGTCCGCCGAATTTGTCGCCGTGCTGGCCCGCATGCTGACCCGCCACGGCAACCGCGTGGGCGCCATGTTGTATGGCTCCGGCGTGGACGCCGTCATCCCCACGCGCGGCGGCCGCCACCATGTGCTGCACCTGCTGCACACCCTGCAGGCCAGGCCCGAAGTCACCGACAGCCACACGCCCACGCGCCTGCACGAGCTGCTTGAATCCGCCGCCAACCTGGTGCGCCGGCGCTCCACCGTGTTTGTCGTGTCCGACTTCATCAGCGAACCCGGCTGGGAAAAGCCCTTGGCCCAATTGGCCCGCCGCCACGAAGTCGTGGCCGTGCGACTGCTCGACCCGCTGGAGCTGGACCTGCCCGACCTGGGCCTGATCCCCATACGCGACGCCGAAACCGGCGAGCAGCTGCTGGTCGACACCCATGACGCGGGTTTTCGCAAGCGCTTTGCGCAGATCGCCGCCCAGCGCGAGGCAGACCTGCGGCAGTCGCTAGCACGCGCCGGCGTGGACACGCTGGAACTCTCCACCGACGACGACCTGGTCGATGCCATCATGCGCTTTACCGAGCTGCGCAAGCGCCGCAGCCGGCTGTCCGGCGGCGCGCTGCCCGCCCACCTGAAGCACGCCGCCTGAGCTGCCAAGGACATTCATCATGAACTTCAGCTGGCTCAAAACCTTCATGTCCAAACTGCCCTTGCCGACGTTTTTGTGGCCGGAATTTTTATGGCTGCTGCTCGCCATTCCGCTGCTGGTGCTCATCTACATTTGGCTGCTGCGCCGCAAAAAGAAGATGGCGCTGCGCTATGCCAGCCTTTCCATCGTGCGCGAAGCCATGGGCCGCGGCCAGGGCTTTCGCCGCCATGTGCCGCCGCTGCTGTTTTTGCTGTCGCTCGCCGCCATGCTGGTGGCCGCATCCCGCCCCTTCGCCGTCATCAGCCTGCCCTCGCAACGCGAAACCATCATCCTGGCCATGGACGTCTCAGGCAGCATGCGCGCCGCCGACGTGCAACCCAACCGCCTGGTCGCCGCGCAGAACGCCGCCAAGGCCTTCCTCGCCGACCTGCCCCGCAATGTGCGCGTAGGCATCGTCGCCTTTGCCGGCACGGCTTCGGTGGTGCAGCAACCCACCCTGAGCCGCGAAGACCTGGTCGTCGCGATCGACAAATTTCAATTACAGCGCGGCACCGCGATAGGCAACGGCATCGTCGTTTCGCTGGCCGAGCTTTTCCCCGACGCCGGCATTGACCTGGCCTCCATGCAATACGGCCGCGAAAAACCCCGCGGCACCTCCATAGACCAGGCCCTGAACCCCGACAAAGGTGCCAAGAAAGAATTCGTCCCCGTCGCCCCCGGCTCCTACACCTCAGGCGCCATCATCTTGCTCACCGACGGCCAGCGCACCACAGGCGTGGATTCCATGGACGCCGCCAAAGCCGCCGCCGACCGCGGCGTGCGCGTCTACACCGTGGGCGTAGGCACGGTGGATGGGGAAACGATAGGCTTTGAAGGCTGGTCCATGCGCGTCAAGCTCGATGAGGAAACCCTGAAAGGCATCGCCCGCACCACGCAGGCTGAGTATTTTTACGCCGGTACGGCGGCGGATTTGAAGAAGGTCTACGAGACGCTCAGCTCGCGGCTTGCAATTGAGAAGAAGGAGACCGAAATTTCAGGGTTGCTGGCGCTGCTGGCGGCTGCGCTGGCCTTGGTGTCTGCCAGCTTGTCGTTGCTTTGGTTTAACCGGATTCTTTGAGCCTAGCGACTGTGTGTCAGTCGTCTATTGAAAACCGACACAACCAACCTGATGGAATATTGTTCCTCAGTCACACAATCTTTGCCAAGCGAGCTTTCTGACGGTCGTATTCAATCAAAAGGCCATCAAAGAGTGTAGCCAGCGCGCTTCCAAGCTCAGCGTTCATCGCTTCAAACTCCGCTTTGCGTCGGGTGGTGTATTTCTTCACCAGTTGACCCCTGATGTGCACGAGATTCTTGAAGGGCATCTTTTTGTCGTCTCCCCATGTTTCCTCAGAGTGCAAGTAAAACAGCTCGATCCGGCGAAGCTCCGGGTCCACGTGCGAATGCTTGTGGATCAGTGTGTGCCGCTCCTGCTCTTCGCCCTTAATCGATTTCTTGACCGCCTTAAGCAATTTCGGAATGTTTGTGCGCTCAACCTGAAGGTTGCTCACAATTACGCTGTGGTTGACGTGCTCGCTGCTCATGCAAAGATGAAAAACCGCATTTGTGAGTTGCAAGCACCTGTCGTACACAGACTGCAATCGAATCAGATAGTTCTCGACGTTGTACAGCAGGTGGTGCGATCTCTTTATACCCGCCGCTAACGTCTTCTTGCTATACCCAAAGTCCGTCATGAAATGCAAAGCGTATTGAAGCTGCTCTGCCCAACCCAGAGTATGTGACAGGGAGAACCCGACCCTAGTCACGTAGAACTGAAGCTCATCAAGCGTGGTTGAGTCATCGAAGTCGTCCGTGATCTTCAGGCCAAGCGCGTGCTGAACGTCGATGCAGTCCCTCGAGGCGAGGATGAAGAGCGGATGCTGGCCGAGGTCGTCAAGCTTCATTTGTGGCTCCTCTCAGAGGATTATGGACAAAAGGACAAAACAAGACTTTCAAATGCATCACCGGTCCGGCGGCACTCGGCTTGGCCTTCTTGAACTGAAGCTGATAATCAGCGTGAAAGGAGCCGTCGTAACGATGGCTTGCAGAATAACTAGGGGTAGTCATGGAGCAACCACGGAAAGAATCCTTAATTCTTGAGGACTTGACTACGCTAGTTGGATCGCCCGGCTACGTTCACGCGATAGCACACATCTGTCATCGAGACAACGTCATTCACATCAAGGGCAAACTGAAACCGTCCGACATGGACCGACTGTTCAGTAGAGAGCGTCTTATTCGGACGGAATTGACGACACTGATTGGCCTGATGGTAAAAGTGCCTTTAGACCTGTCTCTGCAGCCGACTGCAGTAGTTGAAAGCTACCTCAAGCGCACCGATGTCCTTATGCAGGAACTGCACAACTCGATGTCCTACCCGATGTTTGCGTCTATGTTTGAGGCGGTGAAAGCGGGCGTCCCACCGCCAAATCCGTGGCACGGCCCGGGGATGCGGGAACCAATCTTCTACGGCACCGAGTCAGCCTATGCTTTCCAGTACAGGGATTTTGTGCCAGAAAAGTACGGGGCCGATGACGCATGGATGCTCAAGTCAAAAGGCTTCACATCCGGCCAGGCACGGACTATCACAAAGACAATGTGCGCCTTAATGGACGAGAAAGGGACACGACTCCTTAGAGACTCCCGCGCGGCCAACACTCTCCCCTCGACTTGGCTTCCCGCATTTGAATTCTCGCTGGATGAGGTGGCGTCTCATAGCGGTGTTGAGAAAGTCATAGTCGAAGCCTTTTTCAATGCATTCCTCTTCGCGGGGGATAACCCGGGGTTCAAGGAAGTTGGCGATTTCAACGATGTCGCAGCTCGGCCGTTGCTTCCAACCAATCGCGGGACTGTGCTTCTCTTCTCGCACTACGCCATTTGCGAGGCTCTATACGAATCCCCATTTTTCTGGATGTGGGACGACAAGGCTTACCGCTCGACAGCTTCCAAGCATCGCGGCGCCTTTACCGAACAGTTCGCAGCTCGCCGTTTGGCTGGGGTCTTCAGCCGCCAGCATGTCCATACGAATGTCAATCTGCATCGTGGCAAAGATATTGTTGGTGAGGCGGATGTTCTCGTTGTCTACGGTGATCGGCTCATCATTTTTCAGGCGAAAGCGAAGAAGCTGACCATAGCGGCGCGCAAGGGGAATGATAACCAGCTTAAAGCAGACTTCGCTGCTGCGATCCAGGACTCCTATGACCAGGGCTGGGTGTGTGCTAATGAGGTACTCACCGGCGGATGTCGATTGGTGGACGACAACAAAAACGAGGTCGAGCTTCCACCCAAAATCAAAGAGGTCTTTCTGGTCAGTCTTGTGTCGGAACACTATCCGGCGCTGGCCTTTCAGGCAAGCCAGTCGTTGAAGTTTCAGGCCACCGATGTCATTCGCCCCCCATTCGTGATAGACGTGTTCCTTCTCGACACGCTAACGGAGATGTTGGCGACACCGTTGCGTCTGCTTGCCTATGTGAAGTTGCGTGTGGCAGTGTCAGAAAAGCTGATGAGCGGACACGAGTTGACCGTGCTTGGCTACCACCTTAAACAGAACCTCTGGCTGGATAAGAAACACGATCTCGTCATGTTTGACGACTCCATTGCACGGGACCTAGACACAGCGATGCTGGTTCGCAGGGACAACCAGCCTGGCGACGACACGCCAATCGGGATTCTGACGAAGATGCGCGGAACTCGTTATGAGCGCCTCATCAAAGAGATCGAAGCCAGGGCGGACCCGGCAACTCTCGAGCTCGGCTTCCACTTGCTTTCCATGGACGAAGATTCATGCAGGGACGTTCATCGCGTACTTGAGATCATCACGCGGAAGGCGCAACTTGATGGAAATCGCCACGACGTAACGCTTGCATCGAGCAAGCCACCAGGTGGAGTTACTTTTTATTGCAATCCTGCGCCGTCTCCTGAGGCAATTGCTATGCTGGAGACCTACTGCATCAACCGCAAGTATCAGCAGCGTGCAGCACAATGGTTTGGAGTCTCTGTCAGCCCGGCTGGGCAAGTTCAGTTCGGAGTCACGTTGGACTTCCCATGGGAGGTATCCGATGAAATGGAGCGACTTACAGCCGACATGAAACCGGCATCCAAAGTGCCCGATGTTCTTCCCCTGTATTCGCGAAAAGTCGATCGCCTGAAACTTGGTCGAAACGACCCTTGTCACTGCGGTAGTGGGCTTAAGTACAAGAAGTGCTGCTTAACCTAATCTGGTGTACTTGACGACACTGGACAGTTGGCAGTTGGGCGCGCTGGCACGCGGGAAGCTCGTGCAACCACTGGACCCTAGCCTAGATAACAAACGCCTGCAACTCCGCCATCAGCCCATCCCGGAACCGCCAGACATCACAGTAAGCATGGCGCGCCGCTGTCCCGGCTTCATTTTTCAAACTGATCTCACCCATCGCGATCACAAAGTCACCCTCGGCGACCATGCGATGGACCTCGAATTGCGGTGGTTCCTTGTAGGTGCTCGCCATCCACTGGCGAACCGCTTCTTTGCCTTTGAGGGTCCTGTCTCCGACAAAGGTCCACTCCGTATCTTCGGTGCAGAACTTCAGGAAGCCTTCGTAGTCGCCGCCGGTGATGGCCGCGTTGGCTTTCTGCAGAATTTCTTTGTGGCTTCCCCTTAACGGCATCTTCCTTACTCCTTCCCGGGCTGGTCGAGCTTTTCCGCTGCAAGGGGAGCGGCCGCCGGCCCGTGCAGCACCTCGCCGTCCACGCTAAAGCGGGAGGCGTGGCAGGGGCAGTCCCAGGATTTTTCGGCGGAGTTCCAGGCGACGATGCAACCCAGATGGGTGCAGACGGCCGAGCGCACATGCAGCGCTGAAAACTCATCACGGTAGACGGCGAGCTTGCCCAGCCCCTGCCTGATCACCGCGCCTTCGCCGGGTTTGATCAGCGCTGCGCTTTCCACATCGCCGCCGGTGAGCAGATCCTTGTAGCGCGCGAGCGTGTTGGCCTGTTCCCTGACAAAATCGCCCAGGCCGTGGATGGCCTTGCGCGCCGGGTCGTACAGCTCGGCCCAGGGGTTGGGCCGTTGCATGATCATGTCGGTGATGGTGATGGCGCCGGCCGTGCAGTGCGTCATGCCGGTGCCGGAGTCGCCGGTGATGATGTAGATGTTGGGGTCGTCCATGGGGTTGGGGCCGAAGAAGGCCACGCCGTCGGCCGGCTCCATGACCTGGCCGGACCAGCGGTGCCGCACGGCCCCCGCCATTGGGAGGCGCTCGCGCACCCATTGCTCGATCTCACGCCAGCGATGCTCGGGCCGCACGTCCTGGCCGACCTTGTGGTCGGCGCCGCCGACGATCAGCATGTCGTTGGAACCCGCATCGGCCGGCGGCGAGTCCAGCCGCAGGTAGTAATACGGGTCGCCGGTGTCCCAGAGAAGGATGCGCGGAAAGGCGCCCTTGGGCATCTCGATGCCGATCACATAAGTGCGGTAGCCCGACTGCTTGGTGTGCATGACCACGCGGTCCTTGAACGGCGTGTTGGTGGCCACGACCACCGCATCGGCGCGCACATCGCCGTGCTCTGTCTCCACCGTGTGGCTCTTGGCGCTTCGCTTGATGTCCGTCGCGCGCGTGCCGCAGTGGATGCGCACGCCCTGGCGCGTGCAGGCACGGGCCAGGCCGGCCAGGTACCTCACGGGGTGGAACTGGCCCAGGCCCGCATAGCGCACGCAAGGCCCGGTGTCAAAAGACAGGCCGGGCACGCGCGGCAACTGCTCCACCGCCAAACCCACCTTGTGGGCCGCCGTGAGTTCGCGTACCAGGAGCTCGGTGTCCTGGCCGGGCAGGCAGTAGAGATAGCCGTCGAGGCGCTCAAAGCCGCAATCGGGCGCCTCGTCGCGGGCAATGGTTTCGGCCAGGTCGGTGGCGGCCTTGAAGCTTTGCGCGACCTGTTTTGCGCCCTCCAGCCCGAAGGATTTTTCGATCTCGCAGTAATAGTCGTCCGGCGGGACAAACTGCGCCGTGGTGCGGCCGCTTTCGCCGGCGGCGAGTTCAAACGCCTCCAGCAATACGACGCGCTTGCCTTCACGCGAGAGCAGATAGGCCGTGGTCAAGCCGGCAATGCCGCCGCCGATGACGCACACGTCGGCCTCGCTGGGGCCGGACAGCGGCGGGAAGGACGGCATGGAGGCTGACGCCAGCCAGCAGGAAAGGGATTGTCCGTTGGTCCTCATTGCGGTCTCCTGCGGGCTTTGCCGGGCCTGGTCTTTGCCCTGCCTGTTGTTTAGGGCGAATTGCGCTTTTTAATATTTGCGCGGCGCCTTCGAAGCACATCCACAGTCTGCGCGCGCCGCCTTCCGCCTGTGTCAGCCGCAGACCGCACAGCATGTAGGCAACAGGCCTTGCAGGCTCCGGGCGTTGCAATCTGCGTAAATCTGCGAAATCTGTGGATAAAGATTCATCCGCAGATTTCGCAGATTTGCGCAGATTCAAGGCAAAGACAACAAGAAGACAACAAGACATGGGTGTGCATGCGTTGCCCAATTCATGTATGATGATCATCATGCTAAATGCAAACCCCACCAAAATCAACGCCAGAGCTGCCGCCAAAGAGGCTTCGCACGAGCGCATCGTGTCGGTGGCCGCACGGGCCATTCGCCGCAGCGGCTATGACGGTACGGGCGTGGCCGACATCATGAAGGAAGCAGGCCTCACGCATGGCGGGTTTTATGCGCACTTCGCCTCGCGAGAGGCCATGCTGGCGGAAGCAGCGACGCGCGCCTGCGCCGAATCGGCGGCCGTGGTGGCGGGGGTTGTGGCCGACGTACCTCCCGAAGAAGCGCTGGCCACCATGCTGCGCGCCTACCTCTCGCGCGAGCACCTGGAGCAGGTTGAACTGGGTTGTCCGCTGGTGGCGTTAGGCTCGGAGACGGTGCGCCAGGCCCCCGAGGTGCGCCGCGCGACCACGCGCCATGTGAAGGAAATGATTGACCTTGTCGCCCGTCAGTCGCCCGACTGGGGGCAACCTGGCGCGCATGAGCGCGCGCTGGTGACCGTGGCCACCATGGTGGGTACCTTGCTGCTGGCCCGCGTGGTGGATGAATCCGCGCTGGCCGACAGCCTGTGCGAGGCGGCGATAGAGCACTTCGCCCCCGCCCCTAACCCCTCCTCCTGAAACATCGGAGCACCGCCTGTTTTTTGTTCGCCTTTATATATGACAATCATCATTCCAAACAACATTACGGCCTCCGCATCGACAAGCCCACTACCCAAAATCGCCCTGGTGACGGGCGCCTCCTCAGGCATAGGCGAAGCGACCGCGCTGCGGCTGGCCGGGGCCGGCTACACGGTCTACGGCACCAGCCGGCGCGGCGCACGGGCAGGCCACCAGCCTTTTGAGATGCTGGCTCTGGACGTGACGCAGGACGAATCGGTACAGGCCGCGGTGCGGGCACTGATGGAGCGGGAGGGCCGCATCGACCTGCTGGTGAACAACGCGGGCTTCGGTGTTGCCGCCGCCGGCGCGGAAGAGAGTTCCATGGCACAGGCCCAGGCAATTTTTGACACCAACTTCTTCGGGCTGGTGCGCATGACGCGGGCCGTCCTACCGCAGATGCGGCGCCAGGGCAGCGGCCGCATTGTCAACATCGGTTCGGTGTTTGGTTTTGTACCCATGCCTTACATGGCGCTGTATGCCGCGACCAAACACGCGGTGGAAGGCTATTCGGAATCGCTGGACCATGAGCTGCGCACCCTGGGCATACGGGTCTCGGTGATTGAGCCCGCGAACACAAACACGCAGTTCGACGCCAACCTGCTGGAGCCCGACGCGAAGCTCGATGCCTACCGCCTGGCCCGCAACGCCGTGACCCACAGGATGAAAGCGCTGGTGGAGTCCGGCGACAGCCCTGGCGTGGTGGCCGATGCCGTGCTCAAAGCCGCCATGGCCGCCAATCCGAAGCTGCGCTACACCGCCGGCATGCGCGCGGGCGGGCTGCAATGGCTTCGCCGCTTCGCGCCTGCCGCTCTGGTGGACGCGGGCATCCGGAAGAACCTGGGGCTTGACGAGCCGCCTGCATCGTCGGCGCGTGCGGCAGTTCCCGGCCAGCAACACAGCCAATAAGAAAGCCATGAAAGCACTCACCTTCAAGCGCTACGGCAAGTCGCCCGGGATCGGGTTCTCCGAGCTTCCGCGCCCCACACTCAAACCCTATGAGATGCTGGTCGAGGTCCATGCCGCGGGCCTGAACCCGATCGACAACATGATTTTGACCGGCACCTTCAAACCGGTCTTGCGCTTCGAGCTGCCGGCCACGCTGGGCAGCGACCTGGCCGGTGTGGTGACCGAGGTCGGCAACCGCGTGACGCGCTTCAAGCCTGGTGATGCCGTCTTCGCCAGCCTGTTCGACTTGGGCACGGGCTCCCTTGCCGAGTTCGCGGTGGTGCCCGAAAGCGCCGCGGCGCTGAAGCCCGCCAAGCTGGATTTCGTGCAGGCAGCCTCTGTTCCCATGGTTGGGCTCACTTCGTGGCAAGCGCTGAAGGAGCGCGCCGATCTGCGGATCGGCCAGAAGGTATTCATCCCCGCAGGATCCGGCGGCATCGGCACCTTCGCGATCCAGCTGGCAAAGCAGCTGGGAGCCAAGGTGGCGACCACCACCAGCACGGGCAATGTTGAACTGGTGCGCAGCCTGGGTGCGGATGAGGTGATCGACTACAAAAAAGAAGACTTCGAGAAGGTGCTGCAGCGCTACGACGCGGTGCTGGCCACCGTCAAGGGCAACATGGTAGAGAAATCCATCGGCATCCTCAAGCCCGGCGGCCGGATTGTTTCCCTCATCGGCCCGCTGGACGCGGCCTTCGCCCGCGCGCGGCGCCTGAATTTTTTCCTGGCCTGGGTGTTCGGGCTGATGAGCCGCAAGGTCATGCGCCTGGCGAAACAGCGTGAAGTCCGCTACTCATTTCTTTTTGTGCGCTCCGATGGCGCCCAGCTCGCTGAAATAGGCGAGCTGCTGCAGACGGAGCGCATCCGGCCGGTGATCGACAAGGTGTTTCCGTTCGAGCAGGCCAAGGAGGCCCTGGCCTACCTCGCCCAGGGACGCGCCAAGGGCAGGGTGGTCGTCAGGATCCGGTGAATCTGCTTGCTCTTTTTTGTCCCTGCTTTTTTGTTTGCCTTTCTTTTTTGGAGATGTTTATGAAGATCGAAAATTCTGTGGTCCTGGTGACCGGCGCCAACCGTGGCATAGGCCTGGCATTCGCGCGTGAGCTGCTGGCCCGCGGCGCGCGCAAGGTGTATGCGGCCGCGCGCGACCCTGCTACCGTCACCCTGCCCGGCGTCCAGGCCCTGAAGCTCGACGTCACCAAACCGGAAGAGGTAGCCGCCGCCGCGGCGCTGGCTTCGGATGTGACGCTGGTGGTCAACAACGCCGGCGTTGCCCAGCCGGGCGGCTTCCTGGCGGCTGACAGCGAGGCCCTCGCCCGGCGCATGTTCGAAACCAATTTCTTTGGCGTGCTGCACGTGAGCAAGGCTTTTGCGCCTGTGCTGAAAGGCAACGGCGGCGGCGCACTGTTGAACGTGCTGTCGATCGCCTCCTGGATCAATGGCGGTGAACTCGCGGCCTATTCGGCCAGCAAATCGGCAGCCTGGTCGCTGACCAATGCGCTGCGCAACGAGCTCGCTCCGCAGAAGACCCAGGTGCTGGGCCTGCACATGGGCTATGTCGATACCGACCTCACGCGCGGTTTTGAAGTGCCCAAGGCCAGCCCCGAGGACATCGTGAAGCGCGCGCTCGACGGACTGGAAGCCGGCCGAGATGAAGTGCTGGCGGACGAAATCACACAGCAGGTCAAGCAGGGGATGACGGCGCCACGGCCCAGCTACCTGCCACAGGCGGCCTGAACGCGATAGCTGCGGGGTCTTGTCAGCCGGCCTGGCAGGCCTTGGCGAAAGAGGCCAGGGCCTGCACGAAGGCTTCAGGAGCTTCCAGCGGCGCGAACTCGCCGCTGCCGCGCAGCACCTCACCCTTGATATCTTTGGCCCCCGCAGCCTTCAGCGCGGGAAGGTAATCATCCGGCGAGCGGCCATCGGCATCGCCACGAAGGAAAAGCACGGGGGTTTCGATGGTCTTGGGCCGGCTGTTGTGCTTGGCATCGGCCTGCATGGCGCGGTACCAGTCAAAGCCGGCCTTGAGCGCCTCGGGGCGCTCATAGGCGCGTGCAAAACTGGCGCGGTGCTGCTCCGTCACCGCCTCTTTCTTGCCCGCCAGGAAGTCGGTGAAAAAATCAAAGTAGGCGCGCTGGTGGCCCGTTACCAGCAGCTCCGGCAGATCGGGCAAGGCATGAAAAGCGAAGTGCCAGATGCGCGGATCGGCCAGCACCTTGTCCCAGGGGTCTATGCCGGGAATGACGGTGTTCATGACCACGGCCCCCGCGATGCGCTGGCCATGGTCGCGCGCGGCTGCATAGGCGATCATGCCGCCTACATCCAGGCCTGCAATGATGGGTTTGCTGGGGTTGCGTGCACCGGCAGCTTCGACTGCGCTGACCAGGATGTCAGCCAGTACGGTTTTCTCGGCGGAAGGCGGCTCGCCGCGTGAATCGCCGACGGCCGGCAGGTCAAACGCGAGCACAAAGTGCCCAGCGCCGGCCAAGGCGTCCATCACCGGCGAATAGAGTTCCTTGGAATGGGGCCAGCCGTGCAATAGCACGAGGGCGGGTTTCGCGGGATCGCCGGCCGCGAGCAGGCCCAAAGACAGGCCCTTGTGCTCCAGGGTTGCGGTAGGCATGCGATGGCAGGGCCGGTGTGCATGAGGTGCCCCATGGCACCCCATGAACCGCGCCCGGCTTCCAGCTCAAGGCCTACCTGGCGGGCTTGCTGACTTCGTGGCCGATCACGCCACCCACAGCGGCACCGCCCACGGTACCCAGGGCGCTACCGCCGGTCAAGGCCGAGCCGGCCACGCCGCCAACACCAGCGCCGATGGCGGTGTTTCTCTCCTGGGTCGTCATACCGCTGCAGCCCATCAAGCCGGCTGCAGCCAATGCGCAAACTGCACTGTATGTGATGCTTTTCATCATTTTCAATCTCCTTCAGAAGTGGATGAAGTTGAAGAGCGATAAATGCCGTTTGAGGGTCACGCCATCAATCCGCCTTCACCTGAATGAATCGCTTGTCCGCGGCGGCTGCATGCCGGAGCGATGTGCTTTTCATTGCTGGTTTATTCATGCTAGGAGGCTGACTTTTCGGGGATGTAGGACGATGTGCCGTATCGCTGAGAACCACGTCCGATCCGATTGGGGGATTTGGCGTACGCGGCCCGGGCCGCGCAGGCAGCACGGCATGGAGCACCTGATTGAATCTCTCACGGATGCCTCATGCTTTTCCTTTGCGGGATACATTAACGAGGTCAGTCCCGCTCCCGTGTCGGTCAACCTGGAAACCCAAGCTCGCGCACCGGCTTGGAGGGCTCTCACCACATCGTTTGCATTGAACAACTTATGGCAGCTCTGGACACCGGCCCCTTCTTTCACGGCACAAAAGCTGATTTGCAAATCGGCGACCTGTTGACGGCGGGCTTCAAATCAAATTACGACGAACGCGTGGTGATGAACCACATTTATTTCACAGCCCTTTCCAAAGGGGCCGGGCTTGCCGCGGAAATCGCGAAAGGCAGCGGCAGGCCGCGTGTCTACATCGTTGAACCGACGGGAGAATTTGAGAACGACCCCAACGTCACCGACAAGAAGTTCCCAGGCAACCCGACGCGGTCGTACCGTAGCAGGCAGCCTCTAAAGGTTGTGGGCGAACTCGAAAGCTGGGAACCCTATGACCCGGAGTTCATCCAGCAACTAAGAACCCGTGTGGAGAGTGGCATGGGCGAAATCATCAATTAAGCTGAAAATGGATTGCCCGACACGGGAGGGGAAACAAATGGACAACAACCAGACAGCCCTGCTATCCGAGATCCGCGATTTGCTGAAAGAGCAGAACGCGCTCATCGCCGACATCAAGGCCATGAATGCCGAGGCCGCGGGCCGAACCCTGATGGCAATGGACCAGGCCGGCGAGTTGCAGGCATCGAATGCCGAGACCTTGCAGTACGCGCGCCGCGAGAACCGGAAAACCTTTATCGCTTTTGTGCTGTTTCTGCTGGTGATGGCGGGCTTTGTTTTCTACCGCTACGGCTCCTTGAGCAGAATGCTTGGGGCATAAGCACCAAGCCCAACATCCACACGCAAGGGAGCACCACACATGGCACGCATCATTCCGCCAGAAGTCCAGGAAATGGTTGACGAGGCTTCCAGCTCAGCCGGTTCTGACGACGCCCCTTTTTGGGAATCCGACAGCGAGGGAATACCGGAAGAAGGCATGTACCAGCTGGCATCTGAACTGGATGTGGAAAACGCCGACCAGCTTCTCAGCCAGTTGCCCCCCGGCTACAGGATGGTGTACTCGATCTTCCTGTGGGAATCGAGCCGCGCCGGCGAGGGATTCAAGACGGGTACCGACAACTCTGGGCTGTCACTGGTGCAGGCAGCGGCGACGGCATATGCCGAGGCAGGCATGGCAGAGGAAGCCACAGCGCTTGAGCGCATGCTGGCGCAATACGTCCAAACACCGGAGGACTACGACCGCATCGAGGCCGCTTACGAAGCCGGCGATAACGCTTACAAAGAGGACTGGGACCGCATTCCACACCTGGTCAGGCATCTTTGCGAGAACGCGGACCGCTATTTTTATGTTGAGGCTTGAGAGGGCGGCCCAGCATTCCATGTGATGAGAACTTCCAGTGGCGCCATGCAAAACGGTGAGAAGCTCACCGTGCCGGCTTGGCCTTTGACGCACTCAGCTTAAACGCGGGCCTTCATCTGAAACGTCATACCGCAAGGGGGGAAAGACGCAGGTGGTCTCCCCGAACATGCCACCAGCAAACTCAATGGACGTGCCAGTATCAAAAACGACCGTGATGACATTTGGACGCGCCCAGGCGGCCGATTGGATACGGATCGCATCCGGCCAGGCCTTGATTTCCTTTTGTGCACCGGATGAGCCCTGCTCATCAAGCGACTCCGCTTGCTCCAGCTGTTTTTCCAGCGCGGCAAGCTCCTTCTCGATTTTTGCGCCACCAGGCCCACCCATAAGCCTCGCCTGGCGGGTGCGGATGGTTGAATAGCGGTTTTGTGCATGCGAGGTGCCGTCCTTTGCGACGACCTGCCAGGCTGACCCCGAGATGCGGCGGCCATCCTTTAGAACGATGCCAAGCTGATTCAGCATAAAGAGAAGCTGCTTCACCTCGGCCCCTGCCAGGCCACTCAGCGCAGTTTCCAGCCCGGCCTCCATGTTTCCCGAGCCCTGGGCTTGGGCTTTCGCAGCCTCTTGTTCCTCCGCAAGCTTGGCGTGCTTGTCGGCTTCAGCAAGCGATTTTTTGGCCCAGCGCATGGCGACGTCATGACCGATGTAGCTGGCCTCGTCTTCACTGATGCATCCTGATGCAGCAATGGCCAGGCCTGCGCCAAAACACACACCCGCCTGCATGGACTCCCAGCCCCGCGTCGTAATAGCGACTGCGGTGTCGAATCCGGAATGTCCGGCCTTTGCAGCGGCGGCGGCGTCCTTCTTCGACAGTTTTTGGAGTTCGACCTCACATCCGGAATCCGCCTTCCGCCAGACCATGGGAAGCCAGCCCGAATCCTTCTTCCAGGACCAGGGTTTCTTGATCTCCAGGGGCAACTTTGCCTTTCTCAGGATGGTGCCAAGCTCCGCAATCTCCGGTAGCGACCCACGAGATACCAGCACCAGGAATGTGTAAGCCATATCTTTCACCCCCCCCTATAAAGACCCAAGTCGCATAATAGCTATGCCCATCAGCCGCGCGTCCGTCCTCTGTGCAAGGAACACCGGCCACCGAGCGCACCTTTCACAAATTCGCACATCCCCGGCGTCAAACCTTATGGCAAGCTCACGCAGAGACTACGTCAAAAAAAGGGCAATCCGCTTCCAGAAATTGCGCGCCAGGTTGCTTGCCCTGTATTTCGTGCCTGGCATGGCTTTCTTGCTGGCGGCGATTGTTTCTGTTGTGATGGCCGCGCCCACCTGGCTGCAGCTTGCGGTGTTCAGCATTGCTTTCGCGCTGTTGTCCGCTGGCGAAACAAAGTATCGATGTCCCGTCTGCAACCGCACTCCACCTGGAAATTTCAACCCGAAGTCTTGCGGCCATTGCAAGACCGTCCTGCGGTGGCGGGGTGATATTTAGCAGCGTAGGCCAATCCAGCGTGTTCAAGGTCTCGGCTTGGTTCGGAGTGCCGGCATTCGCGGCCGGTTCTATCAAACCACTAATAAATAGCGTGTATCCTACGTTGCGCAATCTGCGGAGAACCGCACTGAGGTTGTGCTGGTCACCGCTCGTCTTTAACGGCAGAAAAAATGAAAATTTGCGCCGAATGCCATTCACCTGCGCCGGATGCTGTTCTAGCGTGTACCGCCTGCGGTTGTGGCATCTTCACCGAACCAAGCGCACCCAATACCGAGAAGCGTGCCGATTCAGATTTCGTCACCTTGCTTAAGTGGTCGATTGGTTACTTGCTTTGCGCGATGCTGATAGGCGTTGCCACTAGCATCGTGGCGCATCTGCTGTTGCGCAATGGCTTCAGAACCGTGGCAGAGGGAATGGCAACTTCGCCCATCGTGTTGATTCCTGCTCTCACAACGCTGGTCTTTGCGCTCTATTCAAGTCGCTATCACCACCCCATCGCCCGGGCCGGCGCGCTGTACCTGGCAATCTCAGTTTTTGGGCTTGGTGTGCATTTGCTGAGTTCCGGGCGGCCCTCCGAATACTTTAGCGCCGCGGTAACCACTTTTGTCTTTGCGCTGGTTGGTACCGCCGTTGCCTTCATCTTCAAGAGTAAGAAGCAATGAGGCAGCATACGAGGCTGTAAAAAATCCTCACCAGCAGAATTGAGATCGCATTCCCCAACTGCCCGGCCATCTTTGCGAGAAGGCGGACCGGTGTTTCTATGTTGAAGTTGAGCTGCTGTCCAGAACCACCTAATACTGGAACGAAATCGTGTTGAACATCGCTACACCCTATGGCGAGATATCAGTGATCAATGAACCAGCCTACAGCTTTGGCTCCGCTGACAATGTGCGCACATATCCTTTTGCCAAATGCCTAATGCCGGGAGCTCGCCCAATCTCTGTTCATGGCTTGCTGCTGAATGATGAACCCCTAGCCGCATTCGGTGCCACGGGAGGCGCAACCGGCATTCACGAACACTCAGCTTTGTGGCTCAATGACCATCTGCTTCTGGCCATCTGCGACTCAGTCGTCAGCGTCAAATTGCATCCATTCGAACTTTGTTGGGCCCTACGCGTCGACGACGCAACCTGCTTTGGCCTTCACCTTCATCAGCAATCAGGTTGCCTTCTTTCGCATGGCGAGTTGTCGATGACAAGGTTCACCGAAGCTGGCGCGATTGTGTGGCAGTCCGGGGGCTATGACATCTTTACGGGAAGCCTGGTTTTCAATGACGAGTTCATATCCATCAAAGACTTCAATGGTTATGAGCATCGCCTTGGCTACATTGACGGAAACCTCTTCGCTTAGCCCCTCAGAGGATGACATTCACCATCTGGAGGATGCAATGCAGGGAAGTCACAGTGATGAGCCGACAATAAAAGCATTTAAACAGGCTCGATAGATCCGGAGCGCGGCACCTGTAAGCCTCGTCCTACATCCAGACACGATGCCTGCATATGTCTTTTGACATAGGTGTGCATATGCTTGGGGCGAATGACTTCCAGAGATAAGGGTGACCCGGGCAAAACGGCGCTCGATCAAATTCGGGCTTCGCTCAGGCAATTTTTGCGGATCCGCGATCTGCAGCAGAAGCTGGACCCCCACACCGGCGAACCCGGCCGGCCGCTTGCCAGTGATGAATTGAAGCATTGGCGAGACTCCATCAGGGAAGACAGGCCCAGGCGATCCCGCTCGGGATCGCGTAGCGGCAAGAAAGATTAAGCCCGGCTCTGGCTCAAGCCCACGCCGACAAACGCCCCGACACCAATTTGAACCTGCGCCCGCAGCGCGCGGCCAGTGCCTCATCATGGGTGACCAGCACAAAGGCCGTGCCGAAGTCGCGCGCGAGTTTGAGCATGAGTTCAAACACGCCGTCGGCGGTGGCGCGGTCCAGGTTGCCGGTGGGTTCGTCGGCCAGCACACAGGCCGGTTGCGTGACCAGGGCGCGCGCGATGGCGACGCGCTGGCGTTCGCCGCCTGAGAGCTCGGCGGGACGGTGGTGGATGCGTTCCTTGAGGCCGACGGCCGCGAGCATGTCGGTGGCGATGCGTGCCGACTTGGCCGGGGCCTGGCGGCGTATCCACAGCGGCATGGCGACATTGTCGAGGGCACTGAACTCGGGCAGCAGGTGGTGGAACTGGTAGACAAAACCCAGGTGCTGATTGCGCAAATCGCCCTGCTGCTGGGGCGACAGGGCCGAGAGGACTTTGCCCTTAAGTTCAACCTGGCCGCTGGTGGGCGCGTCGAGCCCGCCCATCAAATGCAGCAGCGTGCTTTTGCCGGAACCCGAAGCGCCGACGATGGCCAGGGTCTCGCCGGCGTGGACCTGCAGGTCTACGCCGTGCAGGACGGTGAGGTCTATGGCGCCTTCGTGGAAGCGCTTGGTGAGGGCGCTGGCTTTAAGGACGACTTCACCGCTGCTGTTGGCTTGATGCAGCTGGCCCTCACCCCTGCCCTCTCCCAGGGGGAGAGGGAGTGAAGAAGAGCTCTGGGTGGTGCGGGTGCTGTCATTCATAACGGAGCGCCTCCGCGGGATTCACGCGGCTGGCGCGCCAGCTGGGGTAGATGGTGGCCAGGAAGGCGAGCACCAGGGAGATGAAGGCGATGGGCATGATGTCGCCGGATTGCGGTTCGCTGGGCATGCGGCTGATGAGGTAAATATCCTTGGGCAGGAAGCTGGCGTTGAGCGCGTGCTCGATGGCGGGCACGATGACGTCGATGTTGAAGGCGATGCCAAGGCCGAGGATGAGGCCGGCGAAGGTGCCTATGACGCCGACCAGCGCGCCCTGCACCATGAAGATTTTCATGATGCTTTTGGGGCTGGCGCCCAGGGTGCGCAGGATGGCGATGTCGGCGCGCTTGTCGGTGACCGTCATGACCAGGGTGCTGACCAGGTTGAAGGCCGCGACGGCGACGATGAGCGTGAGGATGATGAACATCATGCGTTTTTCGAGCTGCACCGCGGCGAACCAGGTCTTGTTTTGCCGCGTCCAGTCACGTATCAACAGGTCGCCGCTCAGCGTTCGCGACAGTTCCAGCGCCACCTCGCGCGCCTGGTGCAGGTCCTTGAGGCGCACGCGTATGCCGGTGGGGCCTTCGAGCCTGAAGATTTTCGCGGCATCGTCCTGGTGCAGCATGACCAGGGCCGAGTCGTATTCGTAATGGCCGGAATCAAAGGTGCCGACCACCGTCATCTGCTTGAGGCGGGGCACCACGCCGGCGGGGGTGACCTGGCCGCTGGGCGCGATCAGGGTGACGGTGTCGCCCTCGCGGACACCCATGGCGCGGGCCAGTTCGCCGCCCAGCACCACACCGAACTGGCCTGGCACAAGCTTGGCGAGTGTGGATGCCGAGGTGGCGGCGAGGTCGGTGACCTGGCCTTCGAGGGCCGGGTCTATGCCGCGCACCACGGTGCCGCGCATGTCTTCGCCGCGGGCCAGCAGGGCCTGGGCCGCGACAAAGGTGGCGGCGCCGGTGACCTGCGGGTTGGCCTTGATTTCAGCCAGCGTCTTGGCCGGGTCGGGCAGCGCGAGGCCGCCGGGCGCGAAGACCTCGATGTGCGAGATCACGCCCAGCATGCGGTCGCGCACTTCCTTCTGGAAGCCGTTCATCACGCTGAGCACGATGATGAGCGCCGCGACGCCGAGGGCGATGCCCAGCATGGAAACGCCGGAGATAAAAGAGATAAAGCCATTGCGCCGGGTGGCACGGCCGGCACGGGTGTAGCGCCAGCCAACGAGCAATTCATAGGGGATCTGCATCCGGGTATTGTTGCATCCCGGACAATAGCCCCATGTCAGCCAATTCCCCCACCCCTTTCACAGGGCCGCAGCTGCTGCTGCCCTTCGCGGCCTGCGGCGCGGAGGCCTGGCTGCCGGCGATAAAGGCGCTGCCGGTTGACAGCACACGCAACCTGGTCCAACTGCTTAAAGGCATGAAGTCAGTGCACACTGATGAAGCCGACGCCCACACGCTGTCGCCGCCGCATGAGCGGGCCCTGGGCCGGGCGCTGGGCATCGCGGATGCGGATACGGCCGACGGCCTGATTCCCTGGGCGGCGCGCGATGCGGCGCTGCACCTGCCGGGCGGTGACGGCGGCAATGCCTGGGCCTGGATCACGCCCTGCCACTGGGCCATGGGCCGCGAACACGCGACGCTGACGGACCCGGCCGCGCTGGGCCTGCAGGAGAGCGAATCACGCGCGCTGCAGGCAGCCATGCGACCTTACTTCGAGGACGACGGCATCACGCTGCACTACGTGCCGGCCCTGGGGCCGTCACGCTGGCTGGCCGAAGGCGAGCTGTTCCGCCAGTTGCCGACAGCCTCGCTGGACCGCGCGCTGGGCCGCAATGTGGACCCGTGGCTGCCCCAACAAAACAAGGGCGATGCCGGCGGTGCGGCGCGCAAGATCAAGCTCTTGCAGAACGAAATGCAGATGCTGCTGTATACCCATGCGCTGAACGACGAGCGCTCGGCGCGGCGCCAGCTGCCGGTGAATTCCTTCTGGCCCAGCGGCACGGGCGCGCTGGCGGCTGCATCCGGCTTACTCCCTCTCTCTCAAAGAGAAAGAGAGCAAATCACAATACCGCGCAGCCTGGCCCAAGCCGTCTTCGCCGACGACTGGACTGCCTACGCCCAGGCCTGGGCAGCGCTGGATGCGAACGAGATCGCCGCCCTGCTGGCACGCCAGCGCGCGGGCGAAACCGTGCGGCTGACCTTGTGTGGCGAGCGCGGCGCCAACACCTTTGAAACCAGCCGCCAGGGCTTTTTTGCCAAAATCGCCGGCAGCCTGGCCGCCAATCCCTTGCTGGCCGTGCTGGAGCGGCTGTAAGCCTGGCTTCCCCTCCTACAGACATAGAGAGTTAGAGCATCCCTTCATGAAAATTCAGGTACGCGAAGTCCCGCCGCGCAGCGTCTGGGCGCTGCAACAGGCCGGCATACACCCGCTGCTGGCGCGGCTTTATGCGGCGCGGGGCGTGCATTCGGCGGACGAGCTGGACGACGGGCTCGGGCGCCTCCTGCCGCCTTCCCTGCTGCGCGGTGCGCAGGAGGCCGCGCAGCTGCTGGCCGACGTGATGGCCGCAGGCCAGAAGATTTGCGTGGTGGCCGACTACGACTGCGACGGTGCGACGGCCTGCGCCGTGGCGCTGCGCGGCCTCAAGTTGCTGGGCGCGCCGCATGTGGGCTACCTGGTGCCCGACCGCGTGACCGACGGCTACGGCCTGACGCCGACGATTGCTGAGCGCGTAAAGGCCCATGGCGCCGACCTGCTGGTCACGGTGGACAACGGCATCGCGAGCATGGAAGGCGTGGCACGCGCCCGTGCACTGGGCATGCGCGTATTGGTGACCGACCACCACCTGCCGGCGCTGAAAGACGGCCAGGTGCTGCTGCCCGAGGCCGACGTGATCGTGAACCCGAACCAGCCCGGTTGCAGCTTCGAGAGCAAGTCGATCGCCGGCGTGGGTGTGATGTTTTACGTGCTGCTGGCGCTGCGGGCCGAGTTGCGTGAGCGAGGGGTGTTTGACGCGGCCAGCCAACCCAAGCTGGATGCCTTGCTGCCGCTGGTGGCCCTGGGCACCGTGGCCGACGTGGTAAAGCTGGACGCCAACAACCGCCGCCTGGTGGCGCAAGGCCTCAAGCGCATACGTACGGGCCATTTGCCGGCAGGCCTCGCGGGATTGTTCAGCGCGGCGGGCCGCCAGGCGCCGGCCGCCACCACCTTTGACTTCGCCTTCGCGCTGGGCCCGCGCATCAACGCGGCGGGCCGGCTCAGCGACATGACCCTGGGCATTGAATGCCTGCTGACCGACGATGCGGCGCGCGGCGAGGAACTGGCCAAAATGCTGGACGGCATCAACCGCGAGCGCCGCGACATCGAGGCCGGCATGCGCGAGCAGGCGCAGCTTGCGGCCGACGCGATGATTGACGACGATGAAGAGCCGCCGCCGGCGATCGCGATCTTCGACCCGGACTTCCACGAGGGCGTGGTCGGCATCGTGGCCTCGCGCGTGAAGGACAGGCTGCACAGGCCGACCTTTGTGTTTGCGGCGAGCCAGGCGGCCGGCAAAGAGCATGAGCTCAAAGGCTCGGGCCGATCAATTCCAGGCTTTCACCTGCGCGATGCGCTGGACCTGGTGGCCAAGCGCCATCCCGGGGTGCTGCTGCGTTTTGGCGGCCACGCGATGGCGGCGGGCTGCACCATCGCCGAGGAAAATTTCGAGATCTTCGAGCAGGCGCTGCAGCAGGTGGCGCATGAATGGCTGGACGCGGCCACGCTGACGCGCCGCATGGACACCGACGGCCCGCTGGCGCCCGAGTACCGGCGCGCCGACCTGGTCGACACGCTGCACCGTGAAGTCTGGGGCCAGGGTTTTGCCGCGCCTACTTTCAGCGAGGAAGTGGAAGTGGTGTCGCAGCGCCTGGTCGGCGAGAAACACCTGGCGCTCAAGCTCAAGCACCAGGGCCAGCCCGTGGACGGCATCTGGTTCGGCCACACCGAGGCATTGCCGGCGCGGGTCAAGCTGGCTTTCCGGCTGGACGCCGATGAATGGCAGGGTGTGAAGCGGGTACGTTTCCTGGTCGAGGGCGCGGAACTCTGAGTTTTACGGGGACTTTGGCGCCTTAAAACGCCACTTCTCCCAGCGGGGGAAGGAGCAGGATTGCCAGTATGTGCACATGCTGCGGCAGGCTATGTGAGCACGCACTGCAGCGCAGGGCCATAAAGCCTAAAATGCCTTTGTGAGCCCCCATAACATCCTGAATGCCGACCTGCATTGCCACTCTGTGGTGTCGGACGGCACGCTGACGCCGGAGGCGCTGGCGGAACGGGCCAAGGCCAATGGGGTGGAGCTCTGGGCCTTGACCGATCACGATGAAATCGGCGGCCAGCAGCGCGCCCTGGCGGCCGCCAAGGCCCAGGGCATGCATTACCTGACGGGCACCGAGGTCTCCGTCACCTTCGCCGGGCAAACCGTGCACATCGTGGGCCTGGGCTTTGACGCCGCCAACCCTGAAATACAGCAAGGCCTGCGCAACACGCGCGGCGGGCGCGAGCAGCGCGCCATGGAAATGTCGGACTCGCTGGCCAAGGTCGGCATCAAGGGGGCGTATGAAGGCGCGCTGAAGTTTGTCGGCAATCCCGAGCTCATTTCGCGCACGCATTTCGCGCGCTTCCTGGTCGAGTCGGGCGTCTGCCGCGAGACGAATGAAGTCTTTCGCAAATACCTGACCGAAGGCAAGCCCGGCTACGTGCCGCACCGCTGGGCCACGCTGCGCGACGCCGTGACCTGGATCACACAGGCCCAGGGCATCGCAGTGATCGCCCACCCGGGCCGCTACAAGTTCACCCCCAACGAGGAATACGCCTTGTTCACCGAGTTCAAGTCCCATGGCGGGCGCGGCGTGGAGGTTGTCACCGGCAGCCACACGCCCCAGGAATACATCAAGTACGCCGAAACGGCGAAGGAGTTCGGCCTGGCCGCCTCGCGTGGCAGCGACTTCCACAGCCCCGACGAGAGCCACACGGAGCTGGGCACCCTGCCCTTCCTGCCGGGCGGCCTTACGCCGGTGTGGGAACTGCTGGCGGACCGCATCCAGTGATGGCCGGTTCCGACAAAACCGCCAACGCACCGGCCGGCATTGCACTCCTGGTAGGCGCCGTCGCCTGCTTCGCGGTGCTCGACACCACGACCAAGGTTATTTCCAACAGCGTGCCGTTGCTGATGGCGCTGTGGTTCCGTTATGCCTTCCAGGCCGTGGCCACCACCCTGGCCGTGCTGCCTTCGCGCGGGCTGTCGGTGCTGCGCACTGCGCACCCGAAGTTCCAGCTGCTGCGCGGCCTGCTGTTGCTGTGCACCAGCCTGTTCGCGTTCTACAGCCTGAGGCACATGCCGGTGGGCGAGTTCACCGCCATCGTGATGATCACGCCGCTGGTCATCACGCTGCTGGCCTCGCTGACCCTGGGCGAGCACGTGTCCTGGCTACGCTGGACGCTGGTGGCGGGCGGCTTTGCCGGCACGCTGATCATCATCCGGCCCGACAGCGACGACTTCAACTGGGCCATGCTGTTGCCGCTGGGCCTGGTGATCTGCAATGCCTGGTTCCAGATTTTGACGAGCCGGCTGGCGCGCACCGAAGACCCTTTCACCATGCATTTCTACACCGGCTGGGTGGGCACGCTGGCCGCCTCGCTGGCCCTGCCCTTTGTCTGGGCTTCGCTGGATTCCTGGACGTTGTGGGCCAGCCTGGCGTTGATGGGCTTGATGGGCACGGTCGGCCATTTCATGATGATCCTGGCCTACGGCCGCGCGCCGGTGTCCACGCTCACGCCCTTCCTCTATGCACAGATTGGTTTTGCCATGCTGGGCGGCTGGATCGTGTTCTCGCATGTGCCGGACGGCTGGTCCATGCTGGGCATGGTCATGATCGCCGTCTGCGGCGCGACGGGCGCCTGGCTGGCAGTGCGGCAAAGCCGCGTACTGATTGAGCCGGTGGAGTCCTGAAGCGAGGAATGAAGAAAGCAAGCCGTGGCCCAGTTTTTTGAAGTCCATCCCGAGAACCCGCACACCCGGCTGCTCAAGCAGGCGGTGGCGCTGCTGGAGCGCGGCGGCATCGCGGCCGTGCCCACCGATTCAAGCTACGCGTTGGTATGCCACCTCGACGACAAGGCCGCGGCCGACAGCCTGCGCCGCATCCGCGGGGTGGACGACAAGCACCACCTGACCCTGCTGTGCCGCGACCTCAGCGAGTTGGCCAACTATGCCCGCGTCGACAACAAGCAGTTCCGCCTGCTCAAGGCCGCAACACCTGGGCCCTATACCTTCATCCTCGAAGCCAGCAAGGAAGTGCCACGCCGCGTGAGCCACCCGTCGCGCAAGACCATAGGCCTGCGCGTGCCCGAGCACAAGGTGCTGCAGGCGCTGCTGGAGCTGCACGGCACGCCGCTGCTGGCCACCACCCTGATCCCGCGCGGCGGCGGCGAGCCGCTCAACGACGCGCACGATATACGAGAACTGCTCGAGCATGAACTGGCCGCCGTGATAGACGCCGGCGCCTGCCCTCAGGAAGCCACCACGGTGATTGACCTCACGCCCATGGGCGATGGCGGCGAGCCGGTAGTGGTGCGGCAGGGCCGGGGTGAGCTGGCCGTGCTGGGCCTTTAAGAAACTGCTTTGGTTGAAAAGGCTCCTTTCACGGGAGCCTCTTGACACGTCTGAGAGAATCCAGGCATGGATATCGCCAACCTGATTCAAACCGTCGCCATTTATGCGCTGCCGGTGCTGTTCGCCATTACGGTGCATGAGGCCGCGCACGGTTATGTCGCGCGTTACCTGGGTGACAACACCGCATTCATGATGGGGCGGCTCACACTCAATCCCATCAAGCATATTGACCCTGTCGGAACCATACTGATGCCGGCCATGATGTATTTGGGCACATTCGCCTTGCCTGGTGGTCCTTTTTTGTTGGGCTACGCAAAGCCCGTGCCGGTTCAATTCGGCAATTTGCGCAACCCAAAAAGAGACATGGTCTGGGTGGCGCTTGCAGGCCCGGGTGCCAATTTCATACAGGCCGTTTTGTGGGGCATCCTTTTTCTGGTTCTAAAGCATGCAGGAGTTGAAGAGGTTTTCTTCCAGAAAATGGCGATTGCAGGTATTTCGGTCAATCTGGCCTTGGGCGTTTTCAACCTCTTCCCCATGCCGCCCCTTGACGGTGGGCGAGTCGCGGTAGGCTTGCTTCCATGGAAATATGGTCAGTACTTGGCCAGGCTGGAGCCTTATGGTTTTTTCATCATGATCGGCCTCATCGTCTTCAGGGTGATAGGACCGATTTGGATGGAACCGATGATGGGGCTGGCAGCCACAGGGCTGAATTTAGCCCTTTACCCCATTGACCTTCTGCTCCGCTGATGTTTCCCTTCTTCTCCTTTGCTGGTATTTTTGTATGAGCCCTGCCTCCCCCACCCGCTTCCTCACCGGTATCACCACCACCGGCACGCCCCACCTGGGCAATTTTGTCGGCTCCATCCGCCCATCGGTGCAGGCAAGCTTTCGCGACGATGTGCGCAGTTTTTACTTCCTGGCCGACTACCACGCACTGATCAAGTGCGATGAGCCCGCGCGCATCCAGCAGTCCACGCTGGAGATCGCGGCAAGCTGGCTGGCCGCCGGGCTGGACCCGGAGCGGGTGACCTTTTACCGCCAGTCCGACATCCCCGAGATTCCCGAGCTGACCTGGCTGCTGACCTGCGTGACGGGCAAGGGCGTGCTCAACCGCGCCCACGCCTACAAGGCCTCGGTGGACAAGAACGAGGCCGCCGGCAACGACCCGGACGCCGACGTCACGGCCGGGCTCTTCATGTACCCGGTGCTCATGGGCGCGGACATCTTGCTGTTCAAGACCCACAAGGTGCCGGTGGGGCGCGACCAGATCCAGCACATCGAGATGGCGCGCGACATGGCCCAGCGCTACAACCACCTCTACGGCGAGCACCTGGTGCTGCCGGAGGCGGTGGTCGAGGAATCCGTCGCCCTGCTGCCCGGCCTGGACGGGCGCAAGATGAGCAAGAGCTACGACAACACGATTCCGCTCTTCACCCCGCGCGAGCAGCTGCGCAAGCTGATCGCCGGCATCGTCACCGACTCCCGCGCACCGGGCGAGCCCAAGGACACTGAGGGCTCGGCCCTGTTCCAGATCTACCAGGCTTTTGCCAGCGCCGAGGAAACCGATGCCCTGCGCAAGGCTTACGCCGCAGGCATCGCCTGGGGCGACGCCAAGCAGACGCTGTTTGAGCGCATAGACCGCGAAGTCGCCCCCATGCGCGAGCGCTACCACGCGCTGATGGCCGACCCGGCCCGGATAGAAGCCATCCTGCAGGCAGGCGCCCGCAAGGCCCGCGCCGAGGCCACCCCCTTCATGGCGGAGCTGCGCCAGGCCGTGGGCCTGCGCCGGCTGGACAACCGCCCGGCCGTCCCGGCCAAGGCCAAGTCGGCCAAAAGCGCGGCCCCGGCCTTCAAGCAGTACCGGGAAAAGGACGGCCTCTTTTATTTCAAGCTGCAGGACGCCGAAGCCCGGGTGCTGCTGCAAAGCCGGGGTTATGAGTCGCCCCGGGAGGCGGCGCAGGCCATTGATGCACTGCAAAAAGACGGCCTGGCGGCGCTCCAGGGGCATGCCCAGGCCCTGCCGGGCGTCACTGAGGGCGATTTGGTGGCAGTTTTGCGGTTTTTTGGCAATTGAGCTTGTTGTTTTTTTGGATCAGCGTTCTGAAAAAATACCGCAATTGGCCGTTTATTTATCCCCCAAAGTTGACACACAGCAGTTATGCTCAATGGCTAATAGGAACAATCTCTCACATTTGAAGAATGAGTATTTTCGTAATAGATGACCATCCGCTCATGCGGGAAGCGGTTGTCATGCTGATCCGCCGCCTGAGCAGCAAGGCCACCGTGACCGAGCTCGACAGGCTCGCCGCCGTGATGCCCGCCGTGCAGGAGCAAGGCGTTCCCGAACTCATCTGCCTGGACTTGCGCCTGCCGGACACCAACGGGGTTTCCGGCGTGCGCGAACTCAAGCAGCAGTTTCCGAGCGTGCCCCTGGTGGTGCTGTCGGCCGCGCCGGCCCAGGACTACGAGGACCTCTCCATCGAGGCAGGCGCCGACGCCTACATCCAGAAGTCCGCGGGCGCCACCGAGATATCCAACGTCCTGCGCGTCTTCCTCAGCGAAGACCTGGACCCGGAGCCCTCCACCCCGACCGAAAAGCTCTCCAAGCGGCAGAAACAGCTGCTGGTGATGCTGGACAAGGGCATGAGCAACCGCGACATCGCCGAGGAACTGCAGATCAGCGAGCACACGGTCAAGGTGCATTTGTGGCGCCTGTTCAGGCGCCTCAACGTCAAGAGCCGGTCGCAGGCCAGCCACCTGGCGCGTACTCAAGGCCTGCTCTGACGGGCCCTTGATCCTCCACGGCCGGTCAACCAAGGATTAATCCTGCCGGCCGGGAATGGCCCGGCGGCCGGTAACGTTCTTTTGCTTCGCCAGAAGAATGTCACCAAAGATCATGAAATGGGGTTTCGCTAAAAGTGAGTCGTATACCGGGCGACTCCCGGCCAGCACACTCAGCAAAGGGAACAGAGGGCGAGCGCGCAAGGCCGGCGCAAGACCCGGCCCTACCCCCGAAGCTCAACCCAAAAAACACTCCCCCTCCCAGCCCGGGAAGCCAAGCCCACAGCATGCCCCAGCGCGTTGCTCAAGCGCGAAACAATCGCCAACCCCAACCCGAAGCCCTCTTCTGTGCCCTGAAGCGGAATCCGGTAGAACTCCTGGAAGATCGCATGCTGGTGCTCGCGCGCGATGCCCACACCGGTGTCCCAGATCTCAATGCGCGGCACGCCGCCGCGCCGGCGCACGGCCATCAGCACGCCGCCGCGGTGGGTGTTGCGCAGCGCATTGGACAGCAGGTTGCCGACCAGCCGCTGCAGCAGCACCGGGTCGGTCCTGACCTTGCCCGGCGAGACCCGCATCCTGAGTTGCAGGCCGCGCTCGCGGGCGAAGGGTGCGTACTGCACTTCCAGGTCCTGCAACAGCCCCGCGAGTTCCACCTCTTGCAGGTTGACCCTGAGCGGGTCGGTTTCCAGCCCGGCCAGGTCGAACAGGGAGTTGAACAAATCATTGACGGCTTTGGTGGAACGCACGATCTTGGGTGTGATCTGCTCGACGAACTCGGGCTCGGCGGCCAGCCAGCCGGCGTACAGGTCCAGGGCATGCACCGGCTGGCGCAGGTCGTGGGCGGCGCTGGCGATGAAGCGGTTCTTGATTTCCACCGCCTCCAGGGCGGCGCGGCTCTGCTCGGTGAGCGACCTGATCAGCGAGGAGTTGTCGTACTGCAGCTCCAGGTTGATGCGCTGCACTTCGTGAAAGCGCTGGCCCGAGATGCGGATCACGGCCCAGTAGATCAACACCAGCGCCAGCATGCCGTAGGTGTTGAAGCTGGAGGGCAAACCGCGCTCCACCAACAGCTGGTAGAGCAGCGCGGCGACGACCGAAATCCCGAGGCCGTTCACATAGTTCTTGAAGCAGGGCAGCCAGGACGAAAACGTGCCCACGGCGAAGCCGGCCATGCCCACCAGCACGACCATGCAGAGGAACTGGTCGTACACCGGCGCGCGCAGGAAGTAAACGAACATGGAAGCTCCCCATACCAGCGCGCTGGCCGACCAGGTCCAGCCGTAGCGCGCCATAAAGGCATTGAGGGGCGGGCCGCTGACGCCCGCCAGGGTGCGCTGGTAAATATTGATGACGCCGTAGCGCACCAAGGTGACGCCCGCCGCGGCGGCGGCCCAAAGGCCCAGGGCCAGCGGGTCGACGCGGCGGTAAAGAATGGCCACCATGACCACGATGAGCACCAGCGCGGAATGCAACGCGGGCCGGGCATAACGCATGAAGGTGTGGATCAGCCGCATCTCCACCCACTCCTCGCGCGAGAGGTCGGCGGCGCTTTGGGCCGGCCGTGTCGTTGGGAGGGTGTCCATGGAGCCGAGTTTAGGGCCAGTCCCGGGGCCCGTGGCGGCCGGTGAGCGCCCCCGGCCGCGCGCGCCGCGCCGATGTTGCGCGGGGTTGACGAAATCGGTGCCCGAGTGAGCCCAATTGCTTACACTGGGCACTTCCCGGAGGGCGACACCCGTGCAGGGCCGGAGACACTCGCGCACCACGGCCCGGCGGCCTGCGCAAGGTCCATGCACAGGCACCAGAAAATGCAGAACCCGCAGATGCAACGCAATGGACAGGCCGAGCTCGCCCCCGTGAGCCCGGCAAAAGGGCAAAGCGCCGGCGGCATGCTCGCCGTGCCGGCGCTACAGGACCCGGCCAATCCCTTCCAGCTGGCGCTGCTCGCCGTGCTGCTGGCCTTTGTCTACGCCGTCCTGTCCACACCCGCCGCCTACACCTCGCGCCCCGACACCCTGGCGGCCATCATCTGGCCTGCACCGGCGGTGGGCGCGGCTTTGCTGTGGAGCCTGCCCTATCGCCGCTGGCCTTTTTTCCTGGTCGCGATTTTCCTGTCCATGATGCTGGTCGGCGATGCCGACCCGCTGTCGGTCAGCGCCGATGCGGCCTTCGCCGTGCTCAATGTGTTCGAGGTGGCGCTGTATGCCTTCCTGGGGCGGCGCCTGGTCTGCGAAAAAGGTGATATCGACAGCACGCGCAAGCTGGCGCGCTTCGTGTTCCTGCTGCCGCTGCTGGCCACCAGCGTGGTGGCGGCCCTGGGCGCCACCATAGGGGCGGTGACCAAGCACACCGACTGGCTGGAAGAATGGCGTGTGATGCTGGTCGGCAACGGCTTGGCCGTGCTGGTGCTGCTGCCGGCCCTGCTGGCCTGGTGTTCCCGCCAGGCCCGGGCTGCCGCGGCACCGGGCGACAAACCGGCCACGGCCCTGGCGGCCGCGGTGCTGGCTGCCGCCCTGATGGCCGCTGCGGCCGTGCTGCCGGCCTTCCCATCGGAAGTGTTGCGCGCCCTGCTCTCGCTGGTGCTGGTCTGGTCGGCCGTCAGCGGCGGCCTGCGGGCGGCCTCGCTGGGCGTGCTGGCGGCGGCCACCGTGGGCATAGGCCTGGCCATGGCGGACTACGGCCCCTACAGCCTGGCCCGGGCCGGCGAGGACGGCACCTGGGAACTGCAGGTGGACCTCGCGGCCCTGGCGGTGCTCTCCTTTTTTGTCGGCATCGCGGTGAACGAGCGGCAAAAGCTCAACCTGCGGCTGGAGCGCGCCCGGCGCTTTGAGACCATGGGCTTTCTCACCGGCGGCATCGCGCATGATTTCAACAACATCCTGGGCGCGGTGGGCGGCTATGCCGAACTCGCGGTGGAGCGTGAAAAAGCCGGCCTGCCGGTGCGCGCTCCGCTGGGCGAGGTGGCGGCGGCCGTGGCGCGCGGCAAGGACCTGACGGAGCAGATCCTGCTGGCCGGCCGGCGCGGCGCGCGCACCCGCGAGGCCAGCGACCTGCGCGAACTGGTCTCGGAAGCGGTGGCGCTGGCCACCCCCTTACTGCCGTCCGGCGTGCGGCTGGCGGTGCGGGTGCCCTTGGCACCCGTGCCGGTCATGGTGCACCGTGGCCAGCTGACCCGTGCCATCCTGAACCTGCTGCGCAATGCCTCGCAGGCTGCGGCAGGCCGGGTCGAATTGCGGCTGACGGCCTCGGCGAGCCAGTTGCCGGCCGGCTATGGGCGCGAAGCGGACACCGGCGTCGGCGACACGCTGGAGCGGGACTGCGCCTGGCTGGACGTGCTGGACGACGGCAGCGGCGTGGCGCCGGCGCATGTGCACCAGTTGTTCGACCCCTTCTTTTCATCGCGCTCCTCGCAGGGCGGCAAGGGCCATGCCAAAGGCCATGGCACCGGGTTGGGCCTGGCCATCGTCGCGGGCGTGGCCGCCGACCATGCGGGCGGCGTGGCGGTGTGGACGGGCCGCGGCGAGCGCACGCGCTTTTGCCTGATGCTGCCGCTGCTGGCCGAAGGCGAAGCGGCGCAGGGCCCGACCGCCGCGCCACCCGGACCCCTGGGCCAGGGCGAGACGGTGCTTGTCGTCGCGCAGGATCCCGAGGCGCGCGAACGCGCCGAAGATGCGCTGGCTGTCCTGGGGTTTGAGCCCGCCGGCTACGACCCGGGCGCCATCGCCGGTGAGCCACAAGACGTGATCGGGCATGCCGAGCTGCTGGTGTGGCTCGATTCTGCGGCTGCCACTGACAGCCTGCTGGCCCAGGTGAGGCAGTCCACCCCTGAACTGCCCTTGGTGCGCTGCGCAGGCGGCGGCAACAGCAGCGGCGGCGGTGACGAAGCCGTCATCACGCACGAAGCCGGCGTGGTTACCATTGCCGGACCGTTCGACGGCGCGGCACTGCGCCAGGCCGTCAAAATGGCCACCGGGCGCTCCGCCTCCGCGCCGGCCCGGCATGACGACACCGATGATGATGACCCCGAGGAAGGCAAGCCCCAGCCATGACGCAGCCCAAACCCCAAGCCATCCTGGTCGTCGACGATGACGACGCCCTGCGCAAGCTCCTGATCGATTACCTGGCGGGCCACGGCCTGTCGGCGACCGGCGTGGGCACGGCGACGGAGGCGGTGAAGGCCGTCGCCAGCAATGCCTACAGCCTGGTGCTGCTGGACCTGAGCCTGCCCGACGGCGACGGCATAGACCTGGCACGCAGGTGGCGCGCCGAAGCCAACATCTCCATCATCTGCCTGACCGGCCGGCTCGAAGAGGCCGACCGCGTCATGGGGCTGGAGCTGGGTGCCGACGACTACATCACCAAGCCGTTTTCGCTGCGTGAGGTGCTGGCCCGCATACGCGCGGTGACGCGACGCGCCGGCAACGCGCCCGCAAGCGAGCCGGCTGGGGAGCGCCCCAGCCACAGCGGCGTGCAGGTGCCCGTCACCCGCGGCAAACATCCGCGCGCCTACCGCTTCGCGGCCTGGGGCCTGAACCTCAACACACGCCGGCTGACCTCGCCCGAAGGCAAGCCGGTGTCGCTGACCAACGCGGAGTTCAATCTGCTGGCGGTGTTCCTCGGAACGCCGGGGCGCATCATCTCGCGCGAGCAGTTGCTGGAACGCACGCGCGCCTTCGACGACATTTACGACCGCGCCATCGACGTGCAAATACTGCGGCTGCGCCGCAAGCTCGAGGCCGACGCGAAGAACCCCAAGCTGCTGTGCACCGAGCGTGGCGTCGGCTACTTCCTCAATGCCGAGGTGGAAGCGCTGTGGGAGTGAGCATCGCGATGCCCGCCTCTCATGTCCCTACGGTATTTTTTTCTGATCCCCTATGACCACTGACCTGATCGCCGAACTCGGCAAACAGCCCATCCCCGGGGCGCAGCCCGCCGGCAACGAAGTGCGCGAGGAGCCGGTCTTCGAGTTGCTGGAGGCCGAGGTCGCCAAGCTGGCCAGCCCGGTCCACAGTGTGACCATGGACTGGGCCAAGGTCACCGAGTGGTCTGCCGAGCTGCTCTCCACCAAGGGAAAGGACCTGCTGGTGGCCTGCTACCTGGCCGGCGGCCTCCTGGAGGCGCGCGGCCTCTACGGCCTGGCCGACGGCCTCAAGGTGCTGGCCGACATGCTGCAGACCTATTGGGACACGCTGTACCCGGGGCTCAAGCGCATGCGCGGGCGCCGCAACGCGCTGCAGTGGCTGATAGACCGCGTGCAGCAGCGCGCCACCGAAACCGACTGGGGCGCCCTGCCGCCGCAGGAGGCCGAACTGGTGGCGCGCCTGACGGCCAGCCTGCAGGCCATGGACACGCTGCTGGCCGACAAGGACAGCGAGGCGCCTTCCATGCGCGCGCTGCTGACCCTGGTCAATTCCCTGACCATGATCGAGGAAAAACCCGCCGAGCCGCCGGCTTCCCCGGCGGAAGCGGCCGCCACGCCCACTGCATCCGCTGCATCCGCATCCGCCCCCATCAGCAGTGCCCCGCCGGCCACCTTGTTGCTGGACTCGGCCGACAACGTCGAACGCGCGCTCGAGGAAGCCTGCTCGCGCCTGGGCAGCCTGGCCGAATGGTTTCTGGCCAATGACAGCAGCAACCCGCTGTCTTATCGCTTGAACCGCACCGCGGCCTGGTCGACGCTGGAGGCCCTGCCGCCGGCCGACGGCGGCCAGACCCGCATCCCGCCGCCGATTTCACAGCTGACCGACGCGCTGGCCCGGCTCAAGGACAGCCAGTCGGACGCCGAACTCGTGGCCTTCGCCGAGGCCCAGCTGGCGGCCTTCCCGTTCTGGCTGGACCTGAGCGGCGTGTGCGCCGCGGCACTTGGGCGCATGGGCAGCGCCTACGCGGCGGCGCGCCAGGAAATCTGCAACGAGACCGCGCGCCTGCTGGCCCGGCTGCCCGGCCTGGAAAAGCTTGCGTTCTCCGGCGGCATGCCCTTTGCCTCGGGCGACACCCTGGACTGGCTGGCCACGTTGCTGCCCGGCGTGGCGGCGAGCGGCGGCCCCGCGGCGGGTGGGCGCGCCAGCGATGCGGTCACGGCCGCCATCGGCAATGCACGCGCGCTGGCGGCCAACGACGACCTCGCCAGCGCGGCCGCCTGCCTGCAGGAGCAACTCGCGCTGCAGCCTCCGGCGCGCGACCAGTTGCTGCTGCAGATCCGCCTGTGCGAGCTGCTGCTGCAGCACCGCCCCGGCGCGGCCCTCAAGGCCTTCGCGCAAGCCGTGGTGGAGGCCATAGACCGCCACCAGCTCGGCACCTGGGACCCGGCGATGGCCCTGGACGGCCTGAAGGTCGCCTACGGCGTGATGACGCGCAACGAGGAAGACCGCGTCGCGGCCGATGCGCTGCTGGCGCGGATTGTGGCGCTGGATGCGGCGACGGCTGTGAAGCTGGTGACTTGAGCGCCACTCCGCAGAGATTCATATCCACAGATTACGCAGATTTCCGCAGATTAAAGACAAGGAATTTGCGCTCGGGAATTCACGGTCAGCGGTCTGTTGATCGCACATGACCATGCAAGACGGTTGTCTTTATCTGTGTAAATCTGCGTAATCTGCGGATAAAAGGATTTAGGCCGCTCTAGCGTGCGGGAGCTGCCGGCGGCGTCGTCGCCGCCGGCGTAGCCTGCACCTGCGCCGCAGCCAGTTCCTTGAACATCGCCTGCGTGTCCTGCGGCTTGTGCGGCGTCATGCGCGTGTCCCAGCACACGCCGATCTGCTTGGGCAGAGAGACCTCGATGGCCGGCACCGCCGTGGCATTGGAGAGCTTGGCCTGCAGGCCGCGCTCCTCGCGTGCGAACTGCGCGTCCTGCAGGCGCTGCTTCTCGGCGGTCTTGTCCTTTTCCTGGCGTTCCAGCTGCTCGAGCTGCTGCGCCGCCTTGAGGATGGCGTCCTGGCCCTCGAAGTTGTAGCGCAAGCCGACCTGGCGCACGCCCAGCGCATCCAGCCGAGCGCGCGCCGCCGGGAACTCGTCGACGTTGAACTGGCGCGCGCCGTCGCGGAAGTCCTGCAGGAAACGCACCACACCGCCGCTGCCGGGGTATTTCTTGGTGAGCACCACGTCTTCAATCTTGATCTGCAGCGTGACGTCGCCGCACTGGCGGTCGCCCAGCGGGAAGCTGTCGCTGACCGGGAAGTTGTAGTTGTTGAGCACGCGTGCGCCCGATGCGCACTGGATGGCCAGCACGGTCACGAAAGGCTTGGCCTTGGCGCCGGGGTTGACGCTGGTGGGCTGCGCCGTGATGGTGAGCTGCTGGGCCTGGGCCTTGATGGCATCGACCTTCTGCTTGATGTCGGCCAGCGCGCGGTCTATCTGGGCCATGGCCTGCTGGGCCTGCAGCTGCTCCTTCTGGCCCGCGAGCTTGTCGGTCTGCTCCTGCTGTTCGGCGCGCTGCTGCGCCACCAGTTGCTCCACGCGCTTGCCGGCCGCGTCATTGAGCATGGGCAGGAACTGGCGCGTGAAGGGCACGCTGTAGCCCAGGGTCTGCACGATGGCAAAGCGGTTGGCATCACGTTGCAGGAAAGGCTTGGCCGGGCCGTCGGCGAAGGCCCAGACGGTGCCCTTGGCGCCGTAAAGCTGGTCCACCATGGCCGTCATGTTCGGCGCGGTCTGCAGCGGCCAGTCGACCTTGGAGGCCCACTCGCTTTGCAGGCTGCAGGAGGCCTGCTCTTCGGTATAGGCCAGCACGAAGCGCAGCGGGCCGCCCATGAGCTGCCAGATGATTTCGTCGTTAGGGGTGTTGTAGCCCACCTGCCTGCGCAACTGCACCAGGCTGTCGGCCGTGGACTGCAGGGCCGAGGCCTTGACGGCCGGGTCGGTCGAGAAGCCATGGAAGTCCACCGCCGCCTGGTACGCCTTGGCCGGCCCCACCACCACGTCGGTGGCCACGGCGTTGAGGTCCTTGAAGAACTTCTGCAGCGTGGCCGCCGCGCTCAGGTTGTTCGTGATGGTGTCCTGCCCCAGCTTGGGGGCGCCGCCCAGGACTTCCTTCATGGCCTTGCCGCCTACGCTGTTGATGGCGCCCACCATATTGAGCGCATCGCCCGCGGCGCCGGAACGTGCGGCTTGCTTGCGCAGCTCGGCCAGCTCGCGCGACAGCCGCAGCCAGCTCGGCAGCTGGGCGGCGGGCTGGTCTTCGAACTCTTCGTTGATCCGGTCCATCACGCGGAAATAAGGGCTGCGCGCGCTGGTGATCAAGCCCATGGCGGCACGCCATTCGGCTTCGCCGGTGAGCGTGCGTTCAGTGCCTGAAAAACCGGCCGCGAACTTCTGCCAGGCCTGCTGGCGGTTTTCCTTGTACCAGGCCTCAAAAGCGCCGCGCTGCGCCAGGAACTTGGGGCCGTCCTCTATGCTTTTTTCCATCTCCGCGAGGAAGCCGTCGATTTCCTTCTTGCCCGCATTGGTGAAGGCGGCCTGCACCACTGGCAGGGCCTGCCCGGCCGCGGGCGCGCGCACCTGGCTGGTGCCGACCCAGAAATCCTGCACGGTGACGGGCTTGAGCAGCGGGTTGGTGTCGGGCAGGCCGGCCAGCCAGGTGAGGTTGGGGTCGTGAAAGGCCAGGCGATTGAGCAGCTGCTGCTCAAAGCGCAGGCGCACCGGCACGTAGGGGTCGCTGGGCGCGGACCAGGCGATGTTGGAAATGTAGAGGTCGTTCAGGCGCGTGTAGAGCTCGGGCGTGTAGCGCGAGATGTGCTGGCGCTGCGGCATGGCCAGCAGCGCCTGGCGATTGGCACCGCGCTCGTGCGCCTGCAGCAGGTTGATGTAGCGCACCAGGTTGCGCATCATGCGCGCGAATTCGCGGTTCGGGTCTTCCTGCAGGATGCGCTCGGAGTCCTGCTGGTAGTTGGCGTCGGTGGTCGGCAGGATGTAGCGGCGGAAGTTGCCGGTGAAGCTGCTCTTGAGGCGCTCCTCGAGATCGTCCATGTTGGTGGCATCCACCATCCACTGGCTTTTCCAGCTCGTGTTACGGCGCTCGACGAGGGAAATGGTTTCGCTCAGGCGTTCGAGCGTGGTCGTGTCCTCGTCCAGGTTGCCGGTAAAGCGCATGCTCAGGCGGTCTTTTTCCTGCAGCAGCGACAGTGTCTGCATGTTGTCCAGGAAGCCGATGGTGATGAATATCGCCGCAGCGACGCTGAGCAGCACCCAGGCCAGCAGGCCGAGGTTTTGCGTGGCGGTGCGCCATGGGTTGCGCAGCGAAGCCGGCAGAGAGATGCTGCGGTCCTGCGGCAGCACCCGGCCGAAGAAATCATGCAGGAAGAGGCCCGCGTTGGCGCTGGGGTGGGCCGGCACAGGCGGCAGCACCTGGCCCAGCAGGCTGGAAACGGCGCCGCCCTGCTGCAGGCCGCTGCTGAAGAACAGGCCGCGCAGGAAGGGTGTCTCAAGGTAGGCGCTGTCGCCGAAGCAGGCGCGAAGGAACACTTCCAGCCCGGGCTTGAGCTGGGCCAGCTCGTTGGGAAACAGCAGCAGCTCGGGCGCGACCGGCGTGCCGCGCGCCACCAGCACCGTGCGCAGCACCTGCAGCCGTTCGTGGATGTTGCTGAAAGCCTTGTCGAGGAACTGGTTCTCGCCGGGCTCGCTGCTGTCGGGCTCGGCCAGGTAGCCCATGGCCTGCTCCATGGCCTTTTCGCTGAGCTGGCGGGCCCACTCTTCCATACCGTAAATGCGGTCGCACTGCGTGACCATCACATAGACCGGGAAGCGCTTGCCGAAAAGGCGTATCAGCTGCTCGATGCGCTCGCGTATGACGCGGCCCTCTTCGAGCAGCGCATCCTTGTCGGGGTGAGCCAGTCGTTCGGTGCTGATGGCCAGCACCAGGCCGTTGAGCCCTTCCTTGCCGCGGTACTTGGCCAGCAGGTCCAGGCCGAGTTCCCACTCCATGCGGTCCTGTTCGAGGTCGGCGGCCTCCACGTAGCGCCCGGCGCAGTCGATGATGACGGCGCGATCAAAGTACCACCAGTCGTAGTTCGAGGTCTGCTCGATGCGCGCGCTCTGGCTGACCTTCTGGATGGAGGAGGACAGGCGCGTACGCGTGAGCGCCGTGGTCTTGCCGGTGCCGGAGCGGCCGACGATCATGTACCAGGGCAGCACGTAAAGCGGGTTGCCGAAGCGCTTGAGGTTGGACGCGCGCAGCGTGGCGGCGGCGGCTTTCCATTTGCGGATCAGCACCGCGCGCGGCGAAGCCTGCTTGGCCACCTTGTCCTGGCTGGCCGCCGACAGCTGGGCCATGCGGCTGCGCGAGCGGTACACCTGCACCAGCCGGATGATGAAGCGCACCAGCAGGTACAGCCCCAGCACGCCGAAAAACACCGCCACGGCCGCCCACAGGGGCCACTCCATATAAAGGGCCAGGCCCCAGCTCAGCAGCGCCAGCACGAGGAGTACCAGCAACCAGAGAAGAATGGTGCGCAGCGCCTTCATTTGACCTGCGCCATGATGGAGTTGACGGTCTGCCAGATGATCACGTGGTAGATGCCGTAGAGCACGGCCAGCACCACCAGCGGCGCCAGCAGCACGCTGAGCGTCAGCGAGGAGACGCGCCAGCGCCAGCGGCCCTCGCCCGGCTGCCTGCCCTTGCCGCGGCCGAGAGCGGCATAGGCTTGCGGAAACATCACCTTGCCCGAATCGCCGTACAGGCCTTCGCCCTGCACCAGCTGCGCCAGGCTCGCCTGCTTGATGTCTTCCAGGGTCTTGGGGTTGCGGTCATGGCCGTAGCGACCGGCAAAACCCATGCTGAGGCAGAAGAAATACACCTCGCGCACCGCGAGCTGCTGCGCCCCCAGGGCCTCCAGGCGGGTGAAAAACTCGACCCCGGCGCTGGAGACATTGAAATAACGTTTTTGCAGCAGGTGGCGCCGCCATTCCTCGGCGCCCGGCCAGGCGGTGGCCAGCAGGAGTTCGTCGGCCCAGGCGGCCACGGCGAACATGGCGCTCATGGTGTCGGCCTCGGCGATACCGGCTTCCTGGGCCTTGCGGCGGCCTTCGGCCAGCAGGCTGTCCAGCTGGTCCTTGACCGATGCAACGCTTGCCGAGGGCTGGCCCTGGAAGTGGCGCACATAGGCCATGAAAGGAATGAAACAGTCAACCAGGCGCACGCGTTATCTCCGCAACACAACAATTTCGGCCTTGAGGTCGGCCGGCGCATCCATCCAGTACAGCGCGACGGAGCCCTCGCGCTCAACCATCTCCCACTGCTGGCTCATCTGCTCGATGCGGAAGTAATAGGAGTAGGACCGGCGCGGCAGCCCCTGCGGCGCGGCCGCCATGTGGATCAGCTCCAGCCCCGGCAGCGCGTGCGCGATCAGGCCGGGCATCTCGTCGGTGGCGGCCAGGCGCGCGTCGCGCTGCACCGCGTCCACCACCCAGTCCATGTCTTTTTCGGTGCGTATCACCAGGTAGAAGCGGTTGCGCTGGCCGAAGAAATTGCGCGGCAGCTGGCCCACGTGGTAGTCGCCCTGGGGCTGCAGGATGGCCAGGAACTCGGGGCCCACAGTGATTTCGTTGAGCAGGTGGCTCACCATGGTGCGCACGCGGTCGAAGCACTTGCCGAGGTCGGCGTGGTCGTAGGGCGGTAGGCCGGGCGTGCCGTCCTCGGCCTCCCCCAGCATGTTGAAGCGTTCCGAAAACGAGCTCAGCTCGCCGATCAGCTGGCGCATGGCGCCGTAGGCCAGCCAGGGATGGACCTGGCGCGTCTCGGTCAGGTGGAACAGGTAGGGGCTGGCCCGGTTCAGCGAGCGCAGGGCCAGCAGGAAGACCATGTAGCTCGCGTCGAACTCGGCTTTTTGCATCTCGCGCGGGCTTTTGTATTCCTGCAGCTGGCGCGCGCGGCCGGTCAGTTCGTCGCGAATGTCCTTGACCAGGCGCAGCAGCACATTCGAGCCGGAAATCGCGTAGCAGGGCGGGATGAAACTTTCGGAGAGCTTGATCGCATCGCCGTCGCGCACCAGGCGCGCGATGGGGATCAGGCTGTAGTCCTGCAGCTTGTCGATTTCGCCTTCGAAGAACACCTTGACCACGTGCAGCAGCGTGCGCACCTGGGCGGCCGGGCCGTCGGAATACAGGTCGGCGACCTCGGGCGGGTTGGCCAGCGTGGCATAGCGTGTGGCCACCCCGCCGGCCTGCGTCAGGTCGGCCGCGATGGTCACATTGCTTTCGGTGGCACTGAGTTTTTTCAGGCCCAGGTAGACGGTGAAGGGCTTGTCGCCTTCCACCCAGTCCGCGTCAAAAGGCCTGGCCTTGATGACGGCGTTGCCCGGGTATTCAATATAGGTACGGTCCTGGAACAGCAGGCGCGCGGCCTGCACTTCCACCGTGCGGTTGCTGGCCGCTGCCGCGACCAGCTCTAGCTCGCCCACACCCCAGAAATGCGGCAGGCCGGACTCCTGCATGGGCTTGTGCTGGAACTGGTTGTGCAGGTCAGCCATCTGGAAATGCTGGGACTGCAGGAACATGCCCTGGTGCCAGTAAATGCCTTGTTTTTCTTCCATGTGCTGCCTGCTGTCCTTATTTGTCCAGTTTCTTCACCGCGCTGTTGACGTTCACCGCATCCTTGACCATGTCAGGCGTCAGCTTGATCTCCCGGCCCCCGCCGTCCAGCGGGACCGCCTCGCTGGCCTTTGCCCCCGCCGGGTCCCGGTTCAGGCGCTCGGCATTGAGCAGCTCGTCCGGGCCGAAGTTCAGGCGCACCACCAGTGTCGCCGGTGCGGCCTTGTAGGTTGTGCTGACCATTCCCTCGCTCGCTATCGTCAGCGGCACCTCGAACAGGCGGGCGCTGCGCGCCGCGTCCATCTGGTAATACCCCGCCGCGATGCCCACGAACTTGGCTTTCTGCGCCCGGTCCAGTTGCAGGATGGTGTGCTGGCCCGGCGCCACCACGTAGCGCGCGAAATGCACAAAGCCCTCTCCACCCTTGCCGCTTTCCAGCGATTTTCCCACCAGCGCAGCGTCCGCGATCAATTTATAGAAGGCCGCGGAGTCTTCCATCTGGTAAACACCGAGTACCAGCGTATGCGCTTCACCACTGTAATCATTGAGCCGGGGATCTGCTTCGACCTCCAACAGGATGGCATTGCGCGCGAAATTCCAGGCGATCTCGGCCACGGCCTCCTTGCGCGTATTGCCGCCCATCATGGAATTGGCCGTGGCACACCCCCCCAGCACCGCCGCCGCCATGGCGACGGCCAGGGCCAGACAGGCGCCAGCCACCCGCGATGCATGCACCCCCTGAAACCTTTGTTCAACCAAGTGTTGCCTGCTCGTTAATAAAGGTAATTTTGGTGAATTCATTCGGGAATGAAGATAATAAGCCATGCATATTGGAGCGGCAATTTACCCGGGGCTTATCTGCATGGCGCTGGCGCTGCCGGCACTGCCGGCCTTTGCCCAGGACAGCACGCCCGCTCCCGTGGCCGATGTTGAGCTCCCTCCCCCGCCTGTGGTGGCGCCTGTGCTTTACGCCTACGCCACCCAAAGCAGCACCAGCACCGCCCTGCAAAGCTGCTGGCAGGTGCTGATTCCCGAACGCGAATACCTGGTGCGACAGAACAACGCCAAGCCCTGGCTGCTGCGCAATGCCGTCCCCCTGATAGGCGCGGCCATGGGCGGCTTCACGGGCGGCTTCCTGCTCAAGCGCCATGCCACGGCCGCCGTCTACAAGCGTTGGGCCGTGCCGGTCGTGGTCGGCAGCGCCGGCGCCGGCTTTGTGCTGGGCCCGGGCGGCGTGGCCGGCGCTGTCATAGGCGGCGGCATAGGCGACAAGCTCGGCAAGCAAAAACCCGCTGTCACTGTCGCCGGCATGGCGGGCGGCGCGCTGGCCGGCAAGGCACTGTGGGACATGGTGTTTCCGCCAGCTGTGCCGCCAGAGCCTCCCAATGGGCCCGACGACGACATTCCGGTAGAGGTCTTCTTGCGCGACAAACAGTGCGGCTCGCGGCTGCAGACCGCCTACAGCCAGTCGGTCTACCGTGTCGGCTACCGCTTCAACGACGAGGAGCGGGTCGCCGAGCTGCCCTACGACCCGGGCGAGGCCCTGCTGATCAGCGCGGGCGGCGACATCACCGGCCCGGCGCGCAAGCGGGTCGATTGATCCCAGCGGCGGCGGGGCCGGCCGGCTCAAACTAGCCACACGATGTCCGCGGGCGCATCACTCTCTTCCGCGTAGGGCATAAACAAGATAGCTTCGGGCGAACCCTTGACGCGCGCGAAATAAGAAGCGTCCGCCCCCACCGTATTCCTCACCGCCCAGGCCGTGAAGTCGCGACCGCCGGCCTTGATCTGCATCCCCTCCTGGGCGAACTCCAGGCTGGTCTTGTCGGGCAGCGCGCCCTTGGGCCCCACGGCCTGGAAGTTGATGGCCGCATCGGCGCCGGCCACGCCGAACACCACGCCCGACCAGGCGCCGGCCACCGGGCCGATCTCGAACCACTGGCCCAGGCGCTCGTTGCCCAGCACATCGAGCCTGAACTCGGCCGGCACCGCCTTGGGCGGCATATTGGCCTTGGCGACGATTTTGGCGGGCCAGCTCGCGCCCGATTCCAGCAGCAGCTCGGCCTGCGCCATCAGCGGCGGCAGCGCGGCTTCGGCAGGCGGCGGCGAGTTCCAGAGCGTAAGCATGGACGCACTGCCGCGCGCGCTGCGCAAGGCCGCAGCCATCAGCGACAGGCCGTAGCGCACAGAAGGCTTCTTGACTTCATCGCCATCGACCAGCACCAGCCATGCATCGGCCTTGGCCTCGAGCAAGGCGTCCAGCGCGACGCGCCATGCCATCTTGTCAGGCTGGTCAACCCAGAAGTGGCCCTTGCACTGCAGGCCGTAGCGCTTGAGCACCGCGGTCACGGCGGCCACGCGGGGCTGGTCTTCCTTGAGGGCGGTGATCCAGACGGTTTTCATTCTCTTTTCCTTTGCTTGAGCCTTATCCAGTACCTAGCCCATGATCATGACAATCGCCTGGCTGGGCGCCAGCACCGAGCCGACGCCGTTGCCCGCATTCTGTTTGGTGGGGTCGCCGAGTTTGACGGCAGGATTTCCCTCCAGCTTGACCTTCATGCTGCCCATGATGAATTCGGTCTCTCCCATCATCTTTCCCGACACCACGCCACCAGCCACGCCAGCCTGGTCGCCGTTGCTCATCGGGATTTTGGAGGCCTTGGTCAGCGCTGGCATGCCGCCTATCAGGACTTTCATGGTGCAGGGGTTGCCCATCATGGGCATCGCGATGTTCGGGTAGGGAATCGGAATCGGCGGCGCCGGCGGCGCGGGCGTCTTGCAGACGTCGGGCATGGCCATGCACTGGCCGTTTTGTTTGGTGACTGCGAACATGGTGGTTTCCTTTTCCTGCGGAGTTCAGTCGATTCAGCCGTTCAACCGAGGTCGATTTTTTCGGCGTCTATCTTGACCTGGCCTTCGGCGATCACGCTGGCGTGGCGCGATTTCAGGTGGAAACGCTCGGCCACCTGCAGGCGCATGCGGCCGGCGCGTGATTCATCGAGGTTTTCCGTCCAGCGGAAACTGTTGGTCGCCTTCTGCACCAGCCGGCCCACGGTAGAAGTGACGGCCTGCGCCACCGTGCGTACGCTACCGAGGCTGGCGCTGAACTCACCCACTGTCGAAGCCAGGCGGTTGAACCTCAACTCCCCTTGCCCGGCTGTCATGGCAAGCTGAGGCGCCTTCACCGACACGGACTGCGAGCCTTCCAGGCCGATCTCACTGGCAACAAAGGCCAGCGCGCCTGCCTCGGCGCGTATGTGCGCGCCGCCCGGCAGCGCCAGCACACCGTGATTCGCATCGGCCCGCGAGAGCACCGCCAGGATGTACGGCACGCTGGTCAGGCCCACGGCAACTCCCTGGCAAACCAGCACCGTGTCACCAGACTCGGGCTGGATCAGGCAGCTCTCGGCACGCAGCGCGCGGCCGGCACCGGAACTCCCGTCCAGAAAAAACCACTTGTCGGCCTGGCCGGTCACGACGGCGGACACCAAGCCCGGGCTGGTCTGCGGCTGGGGGAAAGCAGAGGGTTGGGAGGAATTCGACATGGCGTTCTCTTTCAAAAAAATTCAGGTGGCTGGGTACCAGGCAGTTATGCGGCTCGCCAGCGCTCGGCACGCAAAAGTTTGTCGTCGGTGCCGCGCGCGCCCAGACGGCTGGCGCCATCCCAGCGCGTTCCCTTGTCAATCATGGCGTGCAGGTTGGCATGGCCCAGGTCAGCGCGGCTGAAGTCGGCGTTCGACACATCGGCATTCGACAAGTCGCAGTACACCAGGCCCGCGTTGGCAAAGCTGGCATTGGCGGCCTTGATGCGCTGCATGACCGACATATGCCAGCGCGAGCCATCGCAGCGCGCGCCGCTGAAGTCGGCATCACTGGCGTCGGCCATTTCAAAGATTGCGGCCCCCAGGTTGGCGCCGGCCAGGCTGGCGCTCATCAAGGCGGTGTACTTGCCTTGCACGCCGGCCAGCTGGGTTTTTTGCAGCTGGGCGCCCATGAAGCTGGTCCGGTCCAGCGCCAGCCCCGACAAATCGGCGGATTGAAGGTTGCTGCCATTGAAGATGGTCATGGTCAGGTCGCAGCCGGCAAAACGCTGGCCTTCCAGGTTGCAATCCGTCAGGTAGGACTGCACCAGTCGCGCCCGCTCGAGCCGCACATGGCGCAGGTCGGCGCCCATCGCCACCCAGCGGGTGAGGTCGGCGCCGGTGAAGTCGGTGCCGTCCAGCAGGCAGCCATCACACGATGCCTTGAAAAACTTCGCCCCAGAAAATTGTGCGGCGCCCAGGTTGACCGAATCCAACGTGGCGTGGCTGAAGTCGGCGCCCTTTGCCTTGACGCCGCCCATGTCGGTTTTCGACCAGCTCGCCTGCGAGGCCTTAACCCCCTCCAGATTGGCGCCCGAGAGTGAGCCGCCCTGCATCTGGACCGTGGACAAGTCGGCGCCCGCCAGATGGGCTCCCGTGAAGTCGCAGCCTTGCCAGACACTGCCGGCGAGCTTGCATCCCGGCAGCCTGGCGTTGGCCAGGCGCACGTTCTCCAGGTGGCAGCCGGTGAAATCCACACCCGACAGATCGGCTCCCGACAGGTCCACACCGGCCAGGTGGCGGCCTTCGGCGAGCTGGGCCAGCGCTTCTTTTACATCCATGGCATTTCCCCTGGTGCAGTCATTCAAACCACCGGCTTTCTGACCTGCAAAATGGTCTGGTCGATGTTGGAGCCCTCCAGGCTCGCGATGGTTGGCGTGCTGTCGTAGAAGTCCACACCGTAGAGGTTGGCCTTGCGCAGCAATGCGCGCTGAGTGTTGGCCTTGCGCAGCGAGCCTTTGTGGAGGTTCACGCCGGTAAAGTCGGCGCCGCTCAAATCAGCCTTGTCAAAGCGCGCCCCCTTGGCGGATGAGCGGCCGAAGTTGGCGCCCGCTGCCTTGACGCCGCTGAAGTCGGCGTTGTCGAGCACCGCGCCGCCCAGCGCCGCGCCGGCCAGCATGGCGCCGCCCCAGGCCGCGCGCTCAAGCTGCGCGCCCGGCAGCTGCGCCCCGGCAAACTGGCTGCTGCCGTCGGCGCGCGAGGCACGCAGGCTGGCGCCGGTAAAGTTCGCTCCGGTCGCATCTGCCTGCTGGAAATCGGCGTTGTCGCCATTCGCGCCGGCAAAACTTGCCTTGCCCACCTTGGCACCCGCAAAACCGGCGCCCGTCAGCGTGGCGCGGGTAAAGTCCGCACCGGCCAGGTCACCACCGGCAAAACTGGCGCGATGGGCTGTACAACCCGCGGCTTTCAGCCCGGCCATTTTTGCGCCGTCAAAGACCGCATTGCTCAGCTTGGCTCCGGTCACGCTCGCCGCTGAAAAATCGGCCCCGGTGAAATCGGCATGCGACAGGTCGCTGCCATCCAGGCGCGTTTGCTTGAACACAGCCTGTCCCGCGCCGGCACCGGCTAACTTCGCGCCCTGCAGATCCGCCTCGCTGAAGTCGCTGCCTTGCAGCAGCGCTTCGCTGAAGTTGGCGGCGGCCAGCTTGCTGCCGGCGAAATTGACACCTTCGAGCAAGGCCCCCGAAAAATCGGCGCCGGCGAGGTCAAGGGTAGAAAGGTCGAGACCAGAAAGATCGTGCGAGGAAAATCCTTTGCCGGCCGCATGGCGTGCAACGACCTCTTCGCGCGTCAGCTTCTGCGCCGCCGGCGGTGGCGCCGCAGGCAAGGTGGGCAGCGGCAACTGCGGGAGCTTGGCAGCGGGCGGCGCAACGGCCTGCGCAGCCATGGCCGTCCCCAGGGCCGCAAAGGCCTGGTCAACATCAGGGCCCGGCTTGCGAAAATCCGCAGCGAGCCCGGCCAGCTCCGGCCGCGAATCGAACTCCTTCTGGATGTCCTGCTCGGTGATGCCGTGCTTGCGCATGGACTCGCGCGTGTCAGCCTCGATCTTCTTGACCATGTCTTTCAACTCGCCCGCGCTCGGCGCCGGCTCCGGCGGAGGCTGGCGAACTGCGGCGGCCACGTCGGCCTCGCTGATGTTGTGCTGCTTCATCAGCGCGCGGGTGTCGGCTTCCAGTTCCTGCGACATCTTTTCAAGTTCGGCCAATGTCGGCGCCGGCCCTTCAACAGGCGGTTTCAGGTAAGGCGCGATGTCGGCGTCCGTGATGCCGTGCTGGCGCATGAGCGCACGCGTGGAGGCCTCCAGCTCGGCCGCCTGCGCTTGCACCGCAACGATCTCCGGCGGCATTGCCACGGCGGCCGCAGGCACCGTCAACGCGGCGGCGGCCGGCATGGCTGCAGCGGCAGCTGCGGGGACTGCCGGGGCGGGGGCCGGGGCGAGTTCGGCGGCGGCAACTGGCGGTTGCGGCAGCTTGGCCTGGAACACGCGGTAGTAGTGATCCAGCGGCAGCGGTGCGCTGCGCATGTCTTCCCAATCGGCGAGCAGGTGCAGCACGTCATCGGCGTCCTCGTCGGCCACCGTCGCCAGCGCACGGAACAGCACGATGCCGCAGCCCTGGCCCGGAAACAGCCAGACCGTTTCCGCGCGCGCCGTCAACTCCACAAACTCTTCACCGCCGGCGACGCGCCGGTTGATGAAGCAGCGCGCGCGAACCTGCGGCAGGGCCGAGTTGAGCACGGCGCGCTGCGGATGCATGTTGTGAAGCACGATTTTTTCATCGCCGCGGAAAAATCCGGCGATGCGCTGGTCTGGCGGCGCCACATTGAAATAGGCCGGCTGCGTGTCATCGGGCAGGTGCGGCCAGCTTGTTTTGAGCCAGGCCTCGTCAAAACTGCCGAGCTGCCGCTTTCGCAGCGGCGAGTCGGGCTGCAACGACCAAAAGCCGGCGGCGGGCACTTCGTCGCCGGGACGCAGTACCAGTTTTGCCACGTGTTCCACATTGGGCAAAGGCAGACTTTCGCTGCCGTCGGCGTTCTTCAGTTTGACAAGGCCCTTGCCGGAAGGATTGTCGGCGGAGCCCGCGCCGCCGAAGGCCGTTTGCGGGCTGATCGCCATTTGCGTGAACGGCTTGGGCGAGCTGGCAACACCGAGCGCGTTGAAATGCCGGTCTCCGCTCACACGCAGTGTTTTGGACAGGCCGCCCACCTGCACGCTCACGGCCACCTCGGGCGCCGCCGCGCCCGCGGGCGCATGCGCGGCGCCGAACACCAGGAATTCGCCGGCCGGTTTGGGCAGGCCTTCGTCCATCACGGCATCGGCGCCCACGGCCTCGGCGGCTGTCTTCCACATCTGGGCCTCGGGCAGCAGCGCCGCACCGGGCGCTTCATCGAGCGCGAAGAAGGCCATCATGCCCACCGAGAGCTGGTTCTTGCGCGCAAAGCGTATGCCGCGATACAGCAGGCCAAGCGAGTCTGGTTTGAATACTTTCATGGCTGCGCGCTCAACCCAGCTGGATCAGGTTGCCATCCAGCATGACATTGACGGAGTAAAACCGGATGCCTGCATCACCAGGCCCATTCACGGCGACCCTCAGCGGCGTGACCTCGATCGACGAGGCGGCGCATTCCAGCTTGACTTCCGCAGGTTTGACTTCCACCTTGCCTGCGCCGCCTGTCAAGGTCGCGCCGGCCGCGATGTCAAGCTTGAGTTCCGAAATGCCGGAAGTGGCGGTCAAGCCTGCGGCAGCCAGCTTCACGCTGCCGCCGAGCGGTTGCGTCAGGTTGATCTCCCCGGCCGGGTTCAAGGTGGCAAGTGTCGCGTCCTGGGTCTCAAGCTGCAAGGAGCTCGGCAGCAAGGTGATGTTGTTGCTCAACTTGACGCGCGTCTGCGTGAGTTCTATGGTCGAGCCCAGGGTGTCCGCAGGCGGCGCCACAAACGGAACGGGCGGCACGCCGGGTACTGCCGGCGGGGGCAAAGGCATGGGCAATCCGGCATGCAGGGTGACGTTACCCGGTGCAAGCTTGATGCGGCCCTGGCTGACCGGCGGCAGGTTCGTCGAATAAATCTCCGCGCCCGACGTGTCGAGCTTGATATTGCTCGCGAAAGCCAGGGACGGTTTGGTCAATTCGCCGAGGGTGGTCGCCAGGCCCGCCAACACACGGTTGATGGCGAGGGCCGTGCCGGGCCCGGACACAATGCCCAGCGCACGCGCGGACCAGTTGCCCCAACTGTTGTCCTTGAATTTCGCTTTTCCCTTGTCGTCCAGATCGGCGCCCTGGTTGATCAGCGCACCGGCGGCAACGCCCGCCGCGACGTTCAAACCAGTCGCCAGCAGCACAGCTTTCTTGACGGTCGCCTTGGCGGCATCGACAGCGGCGGCAAGCGGAGCGGCCTGGCCGCCGGAAATCATGACCTCCTTGTTGCCGCTCAGCTTGCCTGAGTCCTTCATGGAAATGGCTTCCGAATCGTCAAGCGTGATGCTGCGCCCGAGCTTCCACGCCATATCGTTGCCGTAACTCAGCGTCGCGCTGACGCCCAATGCGACCTTGTTGGCGACGGAAGCCGTCACCGAGTTGTCGATCGAAAGGCCGAGGGTATTGTTGTAGCCGACCTTGATCGCATTGGTGGTGCCGAAAGTGATGCTTTCGGAACTGCCGCCGGTGGAGGCCCAGATGCCGGGGTAGGTTGCAGCCGGGGGTTTTGGTGCATCGGGGCCTGTAGCACCGGTATCACCTTTATCGCCCTTCGCGCCAGTTGCGCCCGTTGCACCGGTAGCGCCAGTGGCCCCGGTTGCCCCCGTGTCGCCCTTGGCGCCCGTGGCACCGTCCTTTCCATCCTTGCCGTCTTTACCGTCCCGGCCATCCTTGCCGTCCCGGCCCACGGTGCTGCGCCGGCCTTCCGGGTTGCCGATCACCAGCGCACTGTTTTGGTAGGGCGAGGTGATGTAGACCACCTCCTTGCCCTGGGTGTCGTCCATCAGGATCTGGTTGCCGCCGGCGGTGGTGACCAGGCTTTGCGCCGGGTTGGTGTTGTTCACCATGCTCGGGTTTTCCGAGTTGGGAACCGCGTTGACGATCACCGGCTGGTCGGGGTCGCCGTCCACAAACGAGAGCAGGACCTCCGCACCCTTGTGCATGGGAAAGTGGATGCCGTGGCCGTGGCCCGCATAAGGGGTGGCCATGCGAATGCGCGCCGAGCCCTTGTTCGGGGCCTTGCCGGTACGGCTGAAAGGCAGTTGCACCTTGTACTGGCCAAACTCGTCCATCTCGGCGTATTGGCCGCTGCCCTCGGCATCAATGATCGCGCTGATCGTGCCCGCCACGTGGGGCCGGATCATGGACCGCGCCGGGCGGAACTGCACGGCCGAAGGAATGGCCTGGAATTCCAGGTGGTAGTCGGTCTCACCGGGCTTTCCGCCGTAGGAAGTTTCAAGGCCCGCCAACAGCACGCCGGCCTGGGAGCCGTGGTGCCACACCTCGGTGACAAGGTACTGGCCGTTGAAGTCGGGACGGTAGTGGGCCGCCATCCGGATGAAATAGCCGCTGCGCACGCCGACCGCGGTGGCTTCACCTTTGAATACCTTGCCGCCGCACAAGATTTCCTGGGCACGCAACCTGGCATAGCGCTGGCCTTCGTCCTGCGTCAGGAAGTTCTCACCATAAAGCATCACGTCGCCGGCACCGGTGTCCGATACGGGCGCAGTCTCCTTCAGCGCCACGGCGGCGCTCGCGTAGTTGAAACCCTGGAGGATGACCTGTTTGGGAAGGGGCTTTTGCCGGCACAGAAAACTCTGGACGGAATCCTTGGCAGCGCCGCTGGCCATATTTTCGACCGGCCGGTAGGTCACGCCGAGCACATCCGCAGGCTGGGCTGCGCTGTCATCCACCATGACCAGCTTTTCGGTGCCGCCGCTGTGGTCGAAGTAGAAGTAAATGCCTTCCTTTTCCATCCAGCGGGTCATGAAGTCCAGGTTGGTTTCCTGGTACTGGCAGACAAAGCTGCGCTTGCGGTAGCTTCCCCTCAGCTTTTTTTCGTAGTCGGCCGAGGTCAACCCGCCTTCCTTGCTGTCCTTGATGACTTCCTCAAGGATGTCGGGAATGGTCTGGTCGTTGAGGTACACATCCGACGTGCGGTAAAGCTTCAGGCGCTGAAAGCGCGGCGCGAGCACCGCCCTGTAAAACACCAGCGTCCCCGTCTGGTGCAACTGCTCGAATTCGGACAACACGCCGTGATAAGGCGTGTCCATGTTCCCGCCCGCGGCGTACAGCGTGAAGGTCGCCGGGTTCGACAGCATTTTTTCGAAGTCGATGGACGCATCGTCCGACACCAGCGTCAACTCGAAAGAGAAGTTGGCAGAGATGGCCTCATAGCCCTCCATCTTCACCACGGAGAATTTGTCGACGGGGTAGGCCTTGGAAGCGAACGAAAACCGCTTATTGCCGGCGTTCAGGTTTTTATCAAGCGAAGTCATAAATTCCCTCTGTGTTCTTTCTGCATTGCGTCAGCCGCCATCAGCTCGCGGCGGCAACGGGCGCGTCGAAAAATTCGACGGTGAATCCGGAGTCCGCGTCCAGGCCGAGCTTGACCTCGCCGGCCTGCACGCCGGTGCTCATGCGCGCCAGGATCTCCTGGGACATCAGCGGCATGATGGTGCTGCGCAGGATGAAGTCGACGTTGCGCGCACCGGTTTCAACTTCGGTGCAGCGCGCCGCGATCTGCGCGACGACGGCATCGGTATAGGTAAAACGCATCTTGTTGTTGTGCGCCAGGCGCTTGACGATCTTGTCCAGCTTGAGCCGCACGATGCCGGCCAGCGCGTCCTGCGCGAGCGTGAAGTAAGGAATAACCGTCATACGCGCCAGCAGCGCCGGCTTGAAGTGGGCCGACAGGATGGGCCGTATGGCCGAGAGCAGCGTCGCGGCATCGGGCTTGTCCTCGCCGGCCGTCATCTCGGTGATGACGTCGGTGGCCAGGTTGGAGGTCAGGAAGATGACGGTGTTCGAAAAATCGATGTCCTTGCCTTCGCCGTCGGACAGCATGCCCTTGTCAAAGACCTGGTAGAACAGGTTCAGCACGTCGAGGTGGGCTTTTTCGACCTCGTCGAGCAGCACCACCGAATACGGGCGCTGGCGCACCGCCTCGGTCAGTACGCCGCCCTCGCCGTAGCCCACATAGCCGGGGGGCGAGCCGATCAGGCGGCTGACGTTGTGCTTTTCCTGGAACTCGCTCATGTTGACGATGACGGTGGATTTCTCGTCGCCGAACAGGATGTCGGCCACCGACAGCGCGGTCTCGGTCTTGCCGACGCCCGAGGGGCCGGCCAGCAGGAACACGCCCAGCGGCTGCTGCGGATCGCGCAAGCCCGACTTGGCGGTCTTGAGCACTTCGCTGATCTGGTGCATGGCATGGTCCTGGCCGCGTATGCGGCCGCACAGCACGGACTCCATGCGCATCACGCTTTCAGCCTGGTCGCGCAGCATCTTGCCGACCGGGATGCCCGTCCAGTCGGACACCACCTTGGCGACCACATCCGGGTCCACGTCAACGCGCACCAGCGGGTTGGCGCCCTGGGCCAGCTCAAACGCTTTGCCGGCTTCGGCGACTTTTGTCGACAGTGCCTCAAACTCGGCCGGTGAGGCATTCGCGGCCTTGGCGGCCTGGCAGGCGGCGCGCGCGGCCAGCAACGCGTCGGCCGCGCCTTTTTGCTTGTCCCACTCGGCCTTTAGCACCTCGGCCTCGGCTGCCAGCGTGGCGACCAGGCCGGCAATGGCGTCCAGGCGCTCCATGTCGACCGGTTGGTGGTTGTCGCGGTCGCGCTCCAGGCCGCGCTGCTCGCGGGCCAGGGCCTGCATCTGGCGTTCCTTGTCTTCGAGCACGTCGGGCTTGGCGCTTTGCAGCACCTTGACGCGCGCGCAGGCGGTGTCCAGCAGGTCCACCGCCTTGTCGGGCAGCTGCCGCCCGGTGATGTAGCGGCTGGAGAGTTCGGCCGCGGCGACGATGGCGTCGTCACGCATCACCACGCGGTGCACGTCTTCGTATTTCTCTTTGAGGCCGCGCAGGATGATGACCGCCGTGGCGAGGTCGGGCTCGTCGAGCTTGACGGGCTGGAAGCGGCGGGCAAGCGCCGGGTCTTTTTCGAAATACTTTTTGTACTCGGCCCAGGTGGTGGCCGCGATGGTGCGCAGCTCGCCGCGCGCAAGCGCCGGCTTGAGCAGGTTGGCGGCATCGGAAGTGCCGGCCTGGCCGCCCGCACCTATCAGGGTATGGGCTTCGTCGATGAACAGGATGATGGGCTTGGCCGAGCCCTTGACTTCGGTGATCACGCCCTTGAGGCGGTTCTCGAACTCACCCTTCACACTGGCACCGGCCTGCAGCAGGCCCATGTCCAGGCCCAGGATGGTCACATCCTTGAGCGAATCGGGCACGTCGCCGTCGACGATGCGCAGCGCCAGGCCCTCGACTACAGCGGTCTTGCCGACGCCGGGGTCGCCGACGCAGATGGGGTTGTTCTTGCGGCGCCGCGCCAGGATGTCCACCATCTGGCGGATTTCCTTGTCGCGCCCGAAGACCGGGTCGATCTTGCCGTTGCGGGCCTTGTCGGTGAAGTTCTCGCAAAAGCGCGCGATCGCGCTTTCACTGCCGGCCGCTGCCTGGCCGCCACCCGCAGCGCCGCCTTCCGCCGCGCCGGGGGTTTCTTCGATGGATGCGCCGCAGGTGGCGCCGAAACCGCTGAGCAGGCTTTCACGGTTGAGCGCGCGCAGCGGCTCGGCGTAGTCGCCGGTGGCGTAGTAGCTGGCGCGCGCCAGGAAGGCCAGCAGCACCGCGCCCGAGCGTATGCGCGTCTCGCCGAGGTTGACCGAGGCGATCAGCCAGGCGTCCTGCATGAGCTCAAGCAACAGCGGCGAGAAGGCCGGCTTGCCGGCGTTGCCGGTGCGCATGTCTTCAATCGCACGGTCGATGTCGCGTTTCACCAGCGCCGCATCCACACCGTTCTGGCGCAGCAGCAATGCGACGTCGGCCTGCACGTTGTCAAAGAGCTTGACCAGCAGGTGCTCGACGGTAATTTCATAGTGGCTGCGCGAGACGCACAGGCCCACGCCGTCTTCCAGCGCCTGCTTGGTGAAGGCATTCAGGCGTCCGACCAGGGGTTTCAATTCGACCAGCAGCATGATGTTTTCTTTCTTGAGGGATGGAAGGGATAAGGACCAGGACTAAGGCCAGGGCTAAAGGGTGAACTGCACGCGGGTGGGCTGGTACACACGCTCGGGCGTGAGCCAGGTGTCCATGCCCAGGCGGGTCCAGTTGGTGGCGGCTGATTCGGGCACGGTGTCGGACACGTCGAGCGTGCGGGCGGCACGGGCGTCCTCGTGGCGCAGCTCGAGCACGACGCGCACCTCGAGCGGGTCTATCAGGTAAAAGCGCACCAGGAACTCCAGCCTTTCATGGCCGGGCGTGCCGGGCAGCAACTGGTGGAAGGAGTCCTCGGGCAGGTCGCTGAGCGTAATGGTGACGCTTCCGCTGTAATCGTCGATCTGGCTGCCCAGGTAGGTGGTCTCGCCGAGTTCATGGGCCTGCAAGCCCAGGCGCAGGCGCTGGTCGGCCGGGATGGGCACCTGCTGCAGGGTGCAGCACTCGACCCAAACCTTGGCGGGCCTGAAGGCATCGGCCAGCAGGGTGTGAAGGCCCGACGCCGAGCGCGGGTGCATATTGAAAAGGCCGGCGTAGCGCAGCAGCCCGTCCGCGGCGGGCAGGCCCGCGCGCAGCTCACCGTCGCGCAGCCCGATAAAGGCATACAGCTGGTCCAGTACGCCGGCATCGCCGTCTTCCACCACGCGGTCCTGCAGGCGGTGCTTGCGCCAGGCATCGAACAGCAGCGGGTACATCGCATGGTGGATAACGTCGAGAAAGTCGCGCATCGCGTGGCGGCCTTCGCGCTCTTCCTCGAACAGGTCCTCGGTGTAGTAAGTGGGCAACGGCGAAGCCACGCCGTAAAGGCCGAAGAAGTTGGCCGTGATGCGATAGCCGCCGCCCTCGCGCGGCTCTATGCGGTCGATGTCGTTTTCGGGAAAGCCCAGGCTCAGCCGCGGCCGTATGCGCAGGCTGTCGATGGACATGCCGCGCGCCTTGCCGAACAGGCGCAGCAGGCGTATGGCCTGGAAGTAGGAGAACCTCTCGCCCTGGGCGAGGAGTTGCTCCTCTACAGCAGCGGCTGTTGACCCAATCTTGGCGGCCATTTGAAGACTGCTCCTGTGAAAGCGTCTTCAAGCTCGACGCGGGTGTAGGAATTGATGCCGGCGTAGTCCCCGATGAAGCGGTCCAGGACGCAGCCGAACAGGTACATGTCGCCGATGCCGGCGAAAAAATCGAGCCGGCACTTGATGCGGATCTGCTGGCCGCGCAGCAGGCTGCCGCGCCCGACCAGCCGCGTTTCAGGCGTGGCGGTGACTTCCTGGATGCCGTCGATGCGCCGGCGGTTGGCGGTTTCCGCGCCCTGCTCCTGGCGCTCGGAAAACACATACAGGTTCAGCAGCTCACGCAGATTCTCGGCGCTGGCGATGGACAAAAAGTTCAGCGAGACGTGCGAGATCAGGCGCCAGAGCAAGGCCTCGCCCGAGGGTGGGTTCAGCGGCGCGGTCATGGGCCGGATGTTGCGAAAGCTCATGCGGTCGGGCGAGCTGCTGGTGGGCCGGTTCAGGTCGCCCAGCTTGAGGCTTTCCGGCAACTGGCGGTTGGTGCAGGTGATGCGAACCGACAGGGTTTCGGGCAGGGGCTGGTCGCCCGGCGGGTAAGCCACTGACAGAAAAACCTCGCTGCCCCGCCCCACCGTGGCCTGGCGCAGGGTGGTGCGGTAGCTCAAGGTATTGCTGCCGTCGTGGCGCAGCATGCCGAAGGGGACGTAGGCGCGCTCACGCGAGGCGCCCTGCTGGTAGCCGACCACCTGGTCCACCGAATAAATCTGGTAGTGCTGGCGGTTGGCGGCCTCGGGCATGAGGCGGTATTCGCTGGTGCGGTGCTCGTGGTTGACCGGGTCCGCCGCATGCTCGAACAGGTTGACCACAGGCGTGATGTTGAGCATGAAGCTGTCGCCGCGTATCTCCGGCATCCAGTCGGGGATGTGGTCCAGCAGCACGGACACCTCGAACAGGGGGCCGTTCCCCCTGGCCAGGGCTTTGTCCAGGCCGACGATGTCCACGAAGAGAAATTTCTCGGGCAGGACAAAAAATTCCTGCAGGCAACGATAGCCCTGGAAGGCATGGCTGGGGTATGGCAGCAGCTCGCTGTCAAAGCCGGCCTGGCGCAGGGCCTTGGGGCCGAGCTCGGTCACCGTGCCGTCGCCCGTCGTCAGGCTCACCGCCTTGACGTGGTTGGCCAGCAGCAACAGGAGCTTGGAAGCCTCGGTATAGCCGCCGCCCAGGAAGAGGCGCAGCGAGGGGGAGGTCCACTGCGCCACGTCCAGCCCGCCCTGCAGTGCGAACTTCAGGACCAGGCGAGGCGCCTGGCCGGGGCCACCGGCCAGGCGCGCGCTCTCGATGGCGACCGGGTGCACCTGCAGTTCGGTGCAGGTGCGAAAGCGGCAGGGTGTGCCGTCCACCGGCACGGAATCGATCTTGACGCCGGCGGCAATGTTCACGCTTTCGGCTAGCATGCCCTTGGGCTCAAAGCTGACCAGCGTGCTGGCGGGAATGGGGCGCAGGTAGTGGGGAAACAGCAGATTGGCCAGCTCCTGCACGAACTCGGGGAATTCGTCGTCAAGCTTCTGGCGCGTCAGGCCCGTGAGGAAAGCGACGCCTTCAAGCAGGCGCTCGACGTCGGGGTCGGCCGAGGAACCGGCCAGCATGGGCGCCAGCGCGGGGTTGGCCTGTGAGAACTCGACAGCCAGTCCCTTGAGCTTGTTCAATTCATCTTCATAGTACCGATTGAACATGGGGTTCTTTCACTCGCTCGGGGGGGACTGTTAAAGAAAGGGCCTAGTTGATGTTGACCTTGCCGTTTGCACCAACCGTGGTGGAGAGCTGAAGCGGAATCTCGCGGTCATCCACCTCAAGCCGGCCTTCCAGCGCGAAGCGGATGGACAGCACGTCGGTGGACTCCCGGCTCATCACCACGCGGGGCGACTTGATGCGGGGTTCGTACTTCAGCACCATGCGGCGGATCTCTTCTTCAATATCGCCGGTGGAACCCGCGGTGAGCCCGCCGGCGATATTGGTGAAGTCGGGCACGCCGAAGAGGGGATCAAGCTGCACGCTGCCTTGCCGGGTATTGAGCAGGCGGTGGAGGTGGTTGGTGACCGACCGGACAAGAATGTCGACCTGCGTCTGGTTGGTGCGTTGTCCACCATCTTCCCAGGCCGCTATTCTTTCCAGCAGTCGCCGCTCCTTCACCGTTGTTGTCTCTCTGCTCTCTACTTTCTACTCAGCCAGGCCGGTGTACCGCTTGCCCGGCATTACTTCGGAGCGAGCCAGGAATCCTCTGCCTCGATGCCGTCCGGCTCGAAGGTCCAGGTGATCTTCTCGTAGGTGAACGAGATGTCTTCCATGTGGCCCATCTGCTTGTTGTCGGGGTTCAGGCAGTTGGGCGTCCAGGACCGGGCGCTGGTCAGGATGGCCGACGACAGCTTGACGGTGTAGTACTTTTCTTCCGTGCCCTTGGGCGAGATGCGGTAGAACTCCAGGCTCACGCTCTTGAGTTGTTCGCCGGACGTCAGGGCCTGGAACAGCTTGGGCGAGGCCTTGTCGATTTCCTTGGTCAGCGTCATGGGCTGGTGCACGCGCTTGCCGGTGGGCAGGCCGGTCTGGGGGCTCTTGGGGATCTCGATGACGTGGTCCACGGCTTGCACGAGGATCTTGCCTTCGTGGTTCTTGACCTTGACCGAGCCTTCGATTTTTCCTTGTTTTTCGCCTTCGACGATGAGGTAGCAGGGCATTGGCATGATGAATTTCCTTTAAGTTGGTACTGTCGTTACTGTCGTAAAACTGTTTCAGATCCGGCCAAGGCCCCCGCAACAATCAGCGGGGCTTGACCCTTCTCATCACCCCTGCCCCCTGGACTCTCGGGTGATCTGCACATCTCTTAAACATCTGCTCTGTGCATGACCTGTATTCTGGAAGGACCCTGTTTCGGGTCCATGTCAGAGGCCGGGCGCCAAAGTTACAACCGAAATACAGGCGATTTCCCAGGGGAAACCGCCCGGCCGGCATCACTTTTTCTCGAGCTTCCCAACGAGAGACAGGCTGAAGGACGCGCCCATGTACTTGAAGTGCGGGCGCACCTTGAGGTCGACCCGGTACCACCCTGGATCGCCTTCGACGTCGGCGACGGTGATCTCCGCCTGGCGCAGGGGCCTGCGGCTGCGTACGCCCTCGCCTGGGTTATCCATGTCGGCCACGTACTGGCGTATCCACATGTTCAACTCGCTCTCGAGATCGGCACGCTCTTTCCAGGTGCCGATGTTCTCGCGCTGGATCACCTTGATGTAGTGGGCCAGGCGGCTCACCACGAACATATAGGGCAACTGGGTGCTGAGCTTGTAGTTGAGCTCGGCTTCCTTGCCTTCCTTGCTGTTGCCGAAGAACTTGGGCTTTTGCGCCGAGTTGGCCGAGAAGAAGGCCGCGTTGTCGCTGTTCTTGCGCATGGTCAGGGCGATGAAGCCCTGCTCCGCGAGTTCGAACTCGCGGCGCTCGGAGATCAGCACCTCGGCGGGAATCTTGTTCTGCAGCTCGCCCATGGATTCATAGGTGTAGACCGGCAGGTCTTCCACCGCGCCGCCGCCCTGCGGGCCGATGACGTTGGCGCACCAGCGGTAGTCGGCAAAGCTGCCCGTCAGGCGCGAGGCAAAGGCAAAGGCCGCGTTGCCCCACAGGAAGCTGTTGTTGCCGCCCGAGACGTCTTCCTTGTAGTTGAATTTCTTGGTCGGCACCGTGTCGGCGCTGTAGGGCACGCGCAGCAGGAAGTGCGGCAGCGTCAGGCCCACGTAGCGCGCATCTTCCGTCTCGCGGAAGGAGTTCCATTTGACGAATTGCGGGCCCTCAAAGACCGAAGCCAGGTCTTTCAGGTTGGGCAGCTGTTCATACGATTCAACGCCGAAGAACTCCGGCGCGGTGGCGGCGATGAAGGGCGCATGGCCCATGGCCGCCACGCTGGCGACGTACTGCAGCAGCTTGATGTCCTGGCCGCCGGGGCCGAACTCGTAGTTGCCGATCATGGCGCCGAAAGGCTGGCCGCCGAACTGGCCGTATTCAGCCGTGTAGAGGTTTTTGTAGAGGCCCGACTTGGTGATGTCGGCCGCGTCCTGGAAATCGTCGAGCAGCTTGCTTTTGCTCACGCTGAGCATCTGGATCTTGACGTTCTCGCGGAAGTTGGTGCGGTCGACCAGGAATTTCAGCGAGCGCCAAGCCGATTCCAGCTTCTGGTAGTCGGGATGGTGCAGGATGGAGTCGACCTGCGCGCAGAGCTTTTTGTCCAGGTCGGCGATCATGTCGTCGACCGTGGCCTGGGTCACGCGCTCGACCGAACGCTGGGGCTCCAGCAGCTGCGAGACAAAGGCCTGTATGCCGTGGCGGGTGATGGAATAGGCGTCGTCGCCCTGCTTGATGCGTGCGGAATTGACCAGCTGGTCCAGCAGCGAACCGCCGGCCTCTTCAGCCGCGCCTGGCGCCGCTTCTGCTTGTTTGTTGGTTTCAGCCATGATTTCTCCTTGGGTGCGGTGCTTATTGATCTTTGACGCCAAGCTCGGACATCAGCCGGGCACGCACACCTTCGTCCTGCACCAGTTCCTGGACTTTCTTGCGGAAGTCGGGGATGTTGCCCAGCGGCCCCTTGAGCGCCTTCAACGCGTCGCGCAGTTCGATCATCTGCTTGAGCTCGGGCACCTTGTCGACGATGGCATCGGGCGAGAAGTCGTTGATCGAGTTGAAGTCGATGTTCATCGCCAGCACCGCGTCCTTGTCGGCCTTGGGGTCCAGCTTGTTGGGCACCGACATGTTCAGTGAAAGCTTTTGCCCCTTCAGGACTTCGTTGAAGTTGTCCTTGTCGATGTTGATCGGCTTCATTTCCTCGAGCGGCGTCTCGTCTTCACGCAGGGTGTAGTCGCCCATGACCAGCAGCTTGAGCGGCAGCTCAACTTCGGCCTTGGCATCTCCCGTGGCGGGACGATAAACAATGTTGACACGCTCTTTTGGTGCTACTGACCCATCGGTTGCCATGGTGGTTTCCTTCGATTCGGTGAGGGTTGAGTGGAGGCCACAGGTGTTAAACACCTGTAACAAGTCGAAAACGATAGTACTCGATATCCTTTGATTTAAACAGCCATGTTTCAGCCGTAATACGGAGTGAAAACACGGCGCATCAGGCCGCGAAAGCATGCCGGAAAATCAGCCGGCCAAGGCATGCGCACGTAGCACGTTTGTGCGACAAAAACGATACGAGGGCCACAGCACAGCAATGTGGGGCGCCACAGTGTCTCGCCTTGCCTGCGCGCGAGGGATAGTAACAACCCTAGGCTGTACCGCCGCGGAGGCTGTGATGGCGCCAGATGGAAATATTTGCCGGCGCGCGGCGCGGCAAAGCCGCAACACCGCACGACGATGCGATGTGATGCGGCGCAATACCGCTGGCTGTCAGTTGAAGGTCACACCGGCCCAGCGCACCCGGCCCAGCACCGCGAAATCGCGATCAGCCGACTCATGGCCCTGGATATCAAAAGGCTCATAGGCCGGGTTGTAACTGCTGACCCGCAAGACTTTCCCGGGCAGCCGCTGCAGTTTCTTCATCAACAGCGCGCCGTCCAGGCGTATCAGGTGCACGCCCTCGGTCAGCGCATCGCGGTCCCGCAGATCCGCCAGTACCGCGTCCCTGGCATGCAGCCACGGCTCCATGGAGGCGCCCACCACACCGAACATGGCCAGGTCGTCGTGCGCGATGCCGAGGTCGTAGCGGATGAACTGCGCGTCAAAAGGCCGCATGGCCAGCACCGAGTCGGCGTCGGTGAAAGCCGCACCCTCCGCCTGGTCGCGCAAGTCAAAGAGCGGGACGTAGATCAGTTCGTCAACCTGCACCGCACGCACGCCGTGCGGCACACCGGCGGAGCGCGCCGCGCCGTCCGACTCACCGCCCAGCAGCTCGGTCGGGGTCGTGTTGTATTCGCGGGCCAGCACCTCGAGCTCAAAAGCATCCGGCAGGCTGTCACCGCGTTCCACGTTCCAGATGGTGTTGCGGTGGACGCCGACCGCGGCCGCCACGTCGTTGATCTCGCGGGCACCGCGCGCCGCCCGGCAACGCTGGCCGAACTGCTGCATGAAAACCGTGCGTGCCTCCGTCCTGACGGTCTTGACTTCGGCCTTGTCGGCGGCCGCCGCGGCGTGGTAGCGGTACCAGGCCACCGGCTCGTCGGCCTTCACTGGCGCCACCGTCGCAAACGGATAAGGCTGGTTGGCGCCCTGCGCGGGGGGCGCCTTTTCTTCTGTGCTCATGAACACTATTTTGTGTCAATGGACACAGAAACGCAAAGCCTCAGCACACCTTCTTATAAATCTTGCATAGAAATATAAGCAAAACTCATGATTCTGGACATCAGCAGGCTTGACTTCAGGCGATTCGAGCTGAGAATAATGAACATGAGCACAAATAAAGCAACAACCTCACAGGAAGATATGCACCCCGCCGACGTCGTTGCTGCTCTCCGCAAGCGCGGCACCAGCCTTCGCAAGATTGCCCAGGACAACGGCTACAGCCACATCCAGCGCGTGCTGACCAGTCCCTGGCTGGCGGCCGAGCAACTGGTGGCCAAGGCCTTGGACACCACTCCCCAAGCCCTGTGGCCTTCGCGCTACCAAAATCCCGCGAGCCGGGCCCTCGCCTTCAGGCAGACCCGCAAGATTGCCGTAACCATGCCCCATACACGCGACAGATCGGCGCCTTCGACAGCAAGCACGGCGGGAGACGCCCGCCCTTCCCGTACCCGCAAAGCGTGATACCAGACGCACAGCGGGCAGGGTCAAGTCCCTGCTGCAAAGCTGGGGCGCCGTGGCGCGGGGATTTCAGAGCTCGCCCGGATGCGAGTCCTGCTCACTATGGTCTATGTATTTGATCTGCATACCGGCACGTGCCAGCTCTGCAATGCGCGATGCGACGCGCCTGTAAAACTCACCCGCGTCTGCGGAGGGGCCTATGGTTTGATTGAAGGTCATGTCCTGACCGGCTTCCTTCAGGATGTATTCACCCGATGGCTGAAGTTTCACCTTGAGCAGTGCGAGCATCTTTCTGTCCTCCTTGATTGCCTGGCGTCCGCCCCGACTGCGACAAGGAGGCGCTAGTTGCTTACACCCACTGTAGACCCCGAGCGACGCAAAGTTTTGTAGGAAAACACCTGATTCGGCCTGATCCCGGCTGATCAGCACAAAAACCGATACTTAGAACTTATAAAGCGCACAAGCGGGCAGCGCCGGCGCAACAGTCGCTGCCTACTGCAAAAGCCCAGCCTGGGTGCTCCCCCGGTCCAGCGGGTCGACGACCACATCGTAAATTTCGTTGATGCGCCAGACCGGGCTTTCATAGGCGGCCTGGCCCTGCACCTTGACCAGAAAGGAGCTGCAACGCTCCGGGGCCTCCAATGTCAGCTCGCAGGAAAAATCGATACGGCCCGTGTCCGTCGAAATGGCGCTGATCAGTTCATGGGCGGCCAGCGACAGCCTTTCCTTGCTGTCGCGCGGCAGCAACTGTTCCACCTCATAGGTGCGCAGCACAATGGCTGCAATGCGGCCTATCAGTTCATCCACGACCGAAGTGGGGTTGGAGACCATCAGGGGATGCATTTTGGGCATTCTCCTACAAGCCCCAAAGAATTGAGAAGCTATATTCATATCGCGGCTTGTCATGAGCCGCTCCCTCCCTCGCTGGCCCTGCCAGCTTCCACGCCCGGTTTGTCCCGGGCTTTTTTTTGGGTGGATTACGGCTACGACCGCGCCGCTAAAAGTTCGCTGTCCTGGATTGCAGGCAGGCTTGAGGCGATTGGACACGGTGCCAGCAGATAACAAAAAACCAAGTGATGATTCACTCAGGATTTGCTTTTTGGGGCGAGGATGTCAGTCGCACATGGCGTGGCAAGGCCCAGACATTATCTTGCGGGCCCGAAGCTGCTAAATAGGAAAGGACGCCTCAAAACCGCGACACTCGAATGCAGGACAGGCAACCCTGAGCCATAACCTTGTGAAACAGCTGTTTTTGAATCAAGTTTCCTTCTGTTTTTTCTCCCCCACTGATTGGAGGAGGCTATGCAACGGCGTATTGCAAAGATGGACGCGTCCCGGTAAAGTCAATACCGCTCAGGACATGCAGCACCTGACCGCATTCGACGTTGACCGATGCACAGCCAGATCCGGATGACCGCTGGCGCCCGCAATGCCATGACAGCTAACGGGGATTTGCTTGATTTATCAAGGAAACCCTATGCACGTCACAAAACGTCGACAACTCCGCCGGATCGCATTCACAAACCAAAACTGCTTGTGCTTCTACTGCCAGCTTCCAATGTGGGAAGACGGCGATACGGAATTTCCTGGACGCCACCAACTGTCAATCCGTTTGGCCACCCGACTGAAGTGCACCGCGGAGCACCTGGTCGCCCAGCAAGATGGCGGCCAAGATACGACTGAGAATATCGTGGCGGCTTGCGCCTGGTGCAACAACAAACGGCACGCCGGCCGGAGCACCAACGCACCTAATCCGCAGGACTACAAGCACCGCGTCGCCAAACTCATGGCACTGGGTAAATGGCATCCGGCGGGTTTGGCCTTGGTTTTCAGGCGTAAGGGACTCGCTTACGGAGCTTGAATGCAAACCTGGTCTACCCCTCCCAAGGTGGCCTGATGCAGAAGTTCAGTGGGCATTTGAAACAAAAAAGCCCCGATTTACGGGGCTTTCAGGGGGTTTCGAGACTTCTCAAGACGGTCTGGACCCATTTTTTGGCGGAGAGGGTGGGATTCGAACCCACGGTACCTTGCGGTACGCCTGATTTCGAGAGTAACGCGGTCTAGAAATTCTTTATAAATCAACAAGATATAAGCGCAATTAGACACTTTGCAAATTCTTTGCAAAAATACGCCGCTACCCCAGCAGCCAGGCGCACGACGAAGGGTCGAACCGGAGAGGGCGGTATCGATCAAACTGAAAAGAATGAAAAGAATGAAAAGAATACTAGTGACTGGAGGTGCTGGTTTCTTGGGGTCGCACCTTTGTGAGCGGCTACTTGAGAGCGGTGACGATGTGCTTTGTGTCGATAATTTCTACACAGGCGACAAAGGCAATGTCGCGCATTTGTTTGGCCATCCGCGATTCGAGCTGATGCGCCACGATGTCACCTTCCCGTTATACGTGGAAGTCGACGAAATCTATAACTTGGCGTGCCCCGCCTCACCGGTTCACTACCAGTTCGATCCTGTCCAGACGACCAAGACCAGTGTGCATGGCGCGATCAATATGCTCGGCTTGGCGAAGCGTCTCAAGGCGAAGATTTTGCAGGCCAGTACCAGTGAAGTGTATGGCGATCCTGAAGTGCACCCGCAGCGGGAGGAGTACTGGGGGCGAGTCAACCCAATTGGCACCCGTAGTTGCTATGACGAGGGAAAGCGCTGCGCCGAAACGCTGTTTTTTGACTATTGGCGACAGCATGGCGTGCGCATCAAGGTGGCGCGGATATTCAATACGTATGGTCCTCGAATGCATCCCAATGACGGGCGTGTGGTCAGTAATTTTGTGATGCAGGCGCTGGCCGGCGAAAACATCACCGTCTATGGAGACGGTAGGCAAACGCGCAGTTTTTGTTATGTCTCCGACTTGATCGACGGGTTAACCCGGTTGATGAATACCGCTGATGATTTCGTCGGGCCGGTCAATCTGGGTAACGCCAACGAAATGACTATGTTGTCCCTGGCAGAGAAAGTGATTGCCAACACCGGGTCAACGAGCCGAATCATTTTTAAACCGCTTCCTGCGGATGATCCGCGGCAGAGGCAGCCGGACACGACGCTGGCGAAGGAAACGTTCGGATGGTCTCCGAAGATAGGTCTGGACGAAGGTTTGCGACGTACCGTTGCTCACTTCAACCAACACTTCACAAAATGATGACTGAGCCGGGCAACAAACTGGTTATTGTCACGCCGGTATACGAAGACAGACTAGCCTCGTCTCAACTGTTTCGCGAACTTGCTGCTCAGTTCGATGGTCGCGTCTATATCGTGGCGGTAGAGGATGGTTCAGTCCGGGAGCCTCTTGAGCCCGGCGCTATTGGATCCGCAGGGCTTTCGGGTGTAATCATCCGGCTGCGGCGCAACGTTGGACACCAACGGGCAATCGCCGTCGGCGTAAGCTACGCTGCGCGGCATTTGCGGGACAGCACAGTCGTGGTGATGGATTGTGATGGCGAGGACCTTCCTTCAACCATTCCTTCTTTGCTTTCCCGGCTAACTTCCGAAAATGTGGATTGCGTGGCCGCACAGCGCAAAAGTCGCGTAGAAACGCTGCGGTTCCGCGCGTTTTATCTGGTCTACAAATGGCTATTTAAGATGTTGTCCGGGCGACGGATCGATTTCGGTAACTTCGTGGCTTTGAAGCCGACCGCCATCAAGCGGCTGGCCGCAATGCAAGAGCTATGGCTGCACGTCGCGAGTTGCATGATCGTTTCCCGGCTGAGGCTGGATACCTGCGCTCTGGATCGCGGGCCTCGTTACGCTGGACAAAGCAAAATGAATTTTGTCGGACTGGCGCTGCACGGATTCAAGGCATTGATGGTCTGTGCCGAGGACGTGCTCGTTCGGGTTGGCACCGCCTGCGCCCTGATGGCTGCGCTGTCGTTATTCGCTGGCATTGGCGCGACCACACTCAAGCTGATCGGCTTCGCAACGCCGGGTTGGTTTTCCGTGGCGCTCGGCATCCTTTTACTGGTGTTTCTTCAAACTGGCACTTTGACCTTGATGACGTTGATGCTGACCGGAGTTGTCAGGGGCGGCCTTGTACCAGCGATCGCTTTCGAAGACTTCATTGATGAGTGCATCTATGAAGCGCCAGGGAAAATATAATACCAATGCCTTTGCCGAAATAAGCCGTTATCTGATTAGCGGGCTCGTCGCGACAGCGATTCATTTCGGGACGCTCGTAGCATGCCTCAGGCTCATCGGATTCTCGTCCGCCGGATTGGCGAATCTTATCGCCGCATTTTTCGGTATCACGGCGTCATTCATCGGTAGTCGCTACTTCGTTTTCCGCGGACATACGGAGCCGATCGGACGTCAGGCAGTAAAATTCGGCGCGCTGTACACCAGCATTGCGCTGCTCCACGGCCTGATTTTGTATATCTGGACTGACCGTATCGGCTTCGACTACCGGACCGGCTTTGCTCTGGCTACGGTAATTCAGGTGTGTGCGACCTACGCCAGCAACAAAAAACTGGTGTTTAAAGCTAGCGAAAAATTATGTTGAAAAAAACACTTTGCGCCGCAACGGCGTCGGCTATTTTCGTAGTCGTTCTGATCGTGGTGTACGTGCTTCACGTGCGTTTTTTTCGCGTCGACGTCTTGTTTTATAGCGCTATCCTCGACGGTGCAATTGCGACGCTGTTGACCGGCGCGGTGCTGTTTCTTTGGCCGCCAATGTCAATACTGGGATCGTTTGAGAAGCCGCTGTTATGTCTGGTTTGGATTCTAAGCGGGTACGCCTTCGCTATCTCCGTTCCAACCGTAATTGACCGATCCTTGTCCATCTATATTCTGGAAAAAATTCAGCAGAGAGGCGGCGGCATTAAGCTCTCAAGCTTCGAAGACGTATTCACAAAAGAGTACGTCAAGGAGCACCGGCTTGTCGACGTAAGATTGACTGAGCAGCGAGCGTCAGGGACCATCTCGATCAGGAACGGGTGCGTGCTGCTTACGCCTCGGGGAGAAGCGATCGCAAGCATGAGTCGCCTATTCAGGCATTATTTTTTGCCGCGACATCGCCTGTTGATGGGTGACTATTCCGACGTGTTGACCGATCCGTTTCGCAGCAGCGAAAAAGTTGATGACTATGCCTGCAATTAGTCCTGAATTATCGCTAGTCGATGCGTTGACAGACCGCACTGTTGAGTGTTCGGCAGCGTAATGGACGCCGCCTTCCTAAATCACCTGCTAACCACGCTGGTTTCGTTTCTTGTCCTTGTCCTCTGGATCATTGCATTGCTTGGGGTAGGCAATGTTGTGTTGCAGGTGTTACGGGTTGCTAAGTCTGAGCCAGCATACGTATCAGTGAAGGCGTGGCTGGGCTTAGCAGTTACAGTAAGCTTGGTTGAATCTTTGCACCTCTTCTTTCCGGTGCGGTGGCCAATGTCGATGGCGATCGGCGCGCTTGGTCTGATTGGTTTCGTCGCTGACCGGCACGCGAGAAACGTAATCGCCTCAGCCGTTATTGGGCTAGTCACGCGCAGGCGCATGGTGGCCGCGATAGGTACTGTAGTACTTTTTCTCTGGATATCGCGCTCGCTGTCCAATCCCGATGATTATGACGCGGGCCTTTATCACTACGGCGCCATCAAGTGGATCAACCATGATTCAATTGTGCCGGGTCTTGGCAATCTCCATGGCCGCTTTGCATTCAATCAAAGCTACTTTGGTTTTTTGGCGCTGCTTAACGTCGCGCCTTTTTGGATGCTCGGCTATACGACCGGTGGCCTGTTATTGATGACCCTTGTGGCGATGACTATTATCGAAATTCATATATGGCGTCGTGACGCCGGCATGTGGATTCCCGCGTCGCTACTTGTTGCGACGGCGTCGCAGTCGCGCTACCTTGGGTCGCCGACCCCGGATCTGGCAATCGCACTCCTTCAGCTAGTGTGTTTCGCTTTGGTATTCAAGATTCTGTCGCATGGAAAAGAGCAGAGATCCGGAATGCAGGGGGACGAGCTCGCTTTGCTGGCACTCTGCGTTCTGATGCCAACTGTGAAGTTAAGCGCTGCGCTATTCGCCGCAGGATGCATATCCATTTTGTTTATGGCATGCGCAGTTCGCTGGTTTAGGCATCCGGTTCAGTTGCTAATCGTCGGTATTGTGTGCGCACTTGCAATGACAGTTCATTTAGGCCGCGGTCTGCTTTTGTCCGGCGCGCCGCTATACCCCTCGACACTGGCCGGAAATTGGAGTCTTGAGTGGTCGGTTCCGATTGAAATGGTGAGAGCTGAGGCGAGCTGGGTTTACAGCTGGGCGCGAAGCCCGGGACTAACGCCTGACCAGGTCCTCGGAAACTGGGACTGGATAAGCCTCTGGATGTACAGACTACCGATACGGGGTTGGATACTGTTCGCCGTCGCAATATTTATGGCCCTTGCAGACGGCTTCCTCGCATGGCGAGGTTGGACCAGCAGACGCGCACGTCACCATTACCTGCTGTACATACCATTGGTCATTAGTGTGGTTTTTTGGTTTTTCACGGCGCCCGATCTCCGCTTTCTCGGACTCGTTCCTGAATTGTTAGCCGTTTTATCGGGCTGGTTGTTAGTGCAAAGGTGGAATGCGGCGGAGCCTGCCGCCAAGGTCTCTAAATGGAGATTTCGGCAAGTAATGCTGCTTTGGGTTGTAATTGCGCTTTTCAGTTGCGTAAGCGAAGAGTCATTTTCAGGAATAAGGTCAGTTCCCGTTGTAGAAACGGGTATTAAATGGACTGATGCGGGCTTGAAGGTGGTCGTTCCATTGGAAGGCGATCAATGCTGGCTTTCTCCGCTACCCTGCACCCCTTACTTTCAGTCCAAGCTGACAAGTCGGCCTGTGGAAATTCTCCCTGGCTATTTCCGGGACGGATTCGTCCACCTCCGTTCACCCGGAGGTGGGCTGCAGGTGAACAACTAGACACTGCGGCCCGGAAAGCCGAGCAAAATTCAACTTTCCACTCGCACCGCCGAAGGCTGCACTCAATAGGAACAAGCCAGTGTTGGCACGCCGGACGCTTGCCCATAAGGGGATGACGTTAGCGGGTGAGTGCACGACGCATCGACAGTACCATCGTGGCCGGTTTTGGAATCAGGTATCCGGCTTGCAATATCCTATATCGGACGACTGCAAACAAAAAAGCCCCGTAAACACTGGGCTTACGAGGCTTTTAGGGGTCTATGTTGGACTACATGAAACCAGTTCTTGGCGGAGAGGGTGGGATTCGAACCCACGGTACCTTGCGGTACGCCTGATTTCGAGTCAGGTACATTCGGCCACTCTGCCACCTCTCCAGTGTTTGTGGATTCAGGATTCTAGCAGTTGTGGACGGCCTACTTCCCGGTTGGGGTCAACACCTTGATACCACCCATATAGGGTTGGAGCACCTCCGGCACGGTGACGGAGCCATCGGCGAGCTGGTAGTTCTCCAGCACGGCGACCAGGGTGCGGCCAACGGCCAAGCCGGAACCGTTGAGGGTGTGGACGAATTCGTTCTTGCCTTGGGCGTTCTTGAAGCGGGCCTGCAGGCGGCGGGCCTGGAAGGCTTCGCAGTTGGAGACCGAGCTGATCTCGCGGTAGGTGTTCTGTGCCGGCAGCCACACCTCCAGGTCGTAGGTCTTGGTGGCGCCAAAGCCCATGTCGCCGGTACACAGCAGCATGACGCGATAAGGCAGGCCCAGCTTCTGCAGGATGGCCTCGGCGTGGCCGGTCATGGCTTCGAGCGCTTCGTAGCTTTTGTCGGGATGGGTAACCTGCACCATCTCGACCTTGTCGAACTGGTGCTGGCGGATCATGCCGCGCGTGTCGCGGCCGTAGCTGCCGGCCTCGGAGCGGAAGCACGGCGTGTGTGCGGTGAACTGCAGCGGCAGGTCCGCCTCGGCGAGGATCTCATCGCGCACAAAATTGGTCAGCGACACCTCGGAGGTGGGGATCAAATACAGCGAGACGCTCTCGGCTTCGGCGGCGCCTTCCTGGCCGCCTTTTTTGACGGCGAACAGGTCCTCTTCAAACTTCGGCAGCTGGCCGGTGCCGCGCAGCGAATCGCCATTGACGATATAGGGCGTGTAGCACTCGGTGTAACCGTGCTCCTGTGTCTGCACGTCGAGCATGAACTGCGCGAGCGCGCGGTGCAGGCGCGCCAGCTGGCCCTTCATGACGGTGAAGCGCGCGCCCGTCAGCTTGCTGCCGAGTTCAAAGTCCAGGCCCAGTGGCTGGCCCACGTCGACATGGTCTTTGACTTCAAAGGCGAACGCGGCCGGCTCGCCGCCCGGGCCTTCGATGGGGCTCCACTTGCGCACTTCGACATTGCCGGCCTCGCCCGCGCCCTGGGGCACGCTTTCGTGCGGCAGATTGGGCACGGCCAGCAGCAGGCCCTGCATGTCGGACTGGATCTGGTCCAGCCGGGCGGCGGAAGCCTCGAGCTCGGCCTTGGAAGCGCTCACTTGCGCCATCACGGCGCTGGCGTCTTCGCCCTTGGACTTGAGCTGGCCGATCTGCTTTGACAGGGTGTTGCGCTGGTTCTGCAGCTCTTCGGTACGGATCTGCAAGGCCTTGCGTTCGGCTTCCAGGGCCTGGAAGGCTTCCACATTGAGGAAGGTTTGCGGGGTCTTGCGGGCTTCCAGCCTGGCGATGGCCGAAGGCAGGTCTTTGCGGAGCAGGTTGATGTCTAGCATGGGGTCATTGTATTTTGTGCCGGGAGCGCGGCTAGGAGCCGTTCGGCTCAGTTCAGGCTGGCCGGATCCAGATTGGCGCCGCAGATGATGAGGCAGGTTTTTTCGCCGGCATGTGGAACATAGCGGCCGCTTTGCAACGCGGCCAGCGGCAAGGCCGCGGCAGGCTCGACGGCCAGCTTGAGTTCCTTCCAGAGCCAGAGCTGTGCCGCGCGTATGGATTCCTCGGTCAGCAGCAGCGCGTCGCGCACGTGGGCCTGCGTGACTTCCCACGACAGGCTGCCAATGCGTTTGGCGCCCAGTGAATCGGCGGCGATGCCGCTGACGGCCACGTCCACCGGTTCGCCGGCTTCGCGGGCCCTGTACAGCGTGGGTGCGAGCTCGGGCTCCAGCGCAACCACGCGGCTGCGCTGCCCGAACCAGCCGGCGACACCGCCTATCAGCCCGCCCCCGCCCACGCTGACGAGCACCGAGTCGGGCACGCCACCCTGCTGTTCGATTTCAGCGGCCATGGTGCCGGCTCCGGCCAGCACTTCAGGCTGGTCATAGGCATGGGTGAGCAGCGCGCCGGTTTCCTGCTGGCGTGCCAGGCAGGCCTTGAGCGCGTCGGCATAGGCCGCGCCCGTTACCACCACTTCGGCGCCCAGTGCGGCCAGCTTGGCGCGTTTGGCGGGGGTGGAAACCTCAGGGACAAACACCTCGCAGCGCACGCCCAGCTCACGGGCAGCGGCCGCGGTGGCAATGCCGGCATTGCCGCCGGAGGCCACGATCACGCCGCTGGCCGGAATGGGATTGGACAGCAGGCGGTTGAGCATGCCGCGCGCCTTGAAGCTGCCGCCGGTCTGCAGGTGTTCAAGCTTGAGCCAGACCTCGCCGCATTCCACACCCAGTGCCCTGGCCGGCAGCTGCCATAGCGGGGTCTGGCGTATGAAATGGCTATAGCCGGCCTTGAACGTGCGCAGGCAGCGTTCGATATCGTCGCGATCAGTCATGAGTAGAAAGCCGAAGCTGAAGGGGAATCAGGTGAGCTGGTGAAGCTGGCTGTCGCTCACTTCGAGCACATGGCCCTGCGCGTCAAGCTTCAGGCCCTTGGGCAGCGGAAACTTGATGGTTTCCTCGATGCCGTCCATCTTGCGCACCGACACCGCGCCCAGCGCCTTGATGCGGTCTATCACCTGCTTGACGAGTATCTCGGGCGCCGAGGCGCCGGCGGTCAGGCCGACCCGGCCCTTGCCCTCGAACCACGATTCCTTGAGTTCGCTGGCGTCGTCGACCATATAGGCCTCGGTGCCCAGCTTGGCGGCGAGTTCGCGCAGGCGGTTGCTGTTGGAGCTGGTCGGGCTGCCGACCACGATGAGGATGTCGACCTGCGGGCTCAGCACCTTGACCGCGTCCTGGCGGTTCTGCGTGGCGTAGCAGATGTCCTGCTGCTTGGGCTCACGCACCTGCGGGAAGCGCTGCTTCACGGCGGCGCTGATCTCGGCCGCGTCGTCCACGCTGAGTGTGGTCTGCGTGACCACGGCCAGGCGCTCGGTCTGGGCGGGCGTGATCCGCCACACGTCGGCCACGTCCTCCACCAGGTGGATGCCGCTGTCGAGCTGGCCCATGGTGCCTTCGACCTCGGGGTGGCCCTTGTGGCCGATCATGATGAATTCGTAACCTTCCTTGTGCAGCTTGGCGACTTCCACGTGCACCTTGGTCACCAGCGGGCAGGTGGCGTCAAAGATCTGGAAGCCGCGGCGCTCGGCCTCTTTCTGGATGGCCTGGCTCACGCCGTGGGCGCTGAAGACCAGCGTGGCGCCGGGCGGCACGTCGTCCAGCTCTTCAATAAAGATCGCGCCTTTTTCCTTGAGGTCGTTGACGACGTAGGTGTTGTGCACGATCTCGTGGCGCACATAGATGGGCGCGCCGAATTTGCTGAGCGCGCGCTCGACAATTTCGATCGCCCGGTCCACCCCCGCGCAAAAGCCGCGCGGCTCGGCCAGCAGGATTTCCTGGGGAAGCACTTTGGATCCAGTCGTTCCGGTCATAGGACACCAATCACTTGCACTTCAAACACGACGGGCTGGCCGGCCAGCGGGTGATTGAAGTCGAACTGCACCGCATCGCCGCCCTCTTTGATCTGCTGCACCGCACCGGCGTACTGGCCCATGCCGTCGGGCGTGGGGAACTGCACCACGTCGCCCACCTTGTATTGCTCATCCGGGTCACCCAGCTCATTGAGCAGCTTGCGCGCCACCCACTGCACCAGCTCCGGGTTGCGTTCGCCAAAGGCCTCACCGGCCGGCAGCTCGAAGGTGGTGCGCGTGCCTTCGGGCAGGCCCAGCAGGCGCTGCTCGATGGCCGGCGAGAGCTCGCCCGTACCCAGGCTCAGCGTGGCGGGCTTTCCGTCGAAGGTATTGATGATGTCGGCGCCCGGTTTCCCGTTCACCGAGGGCCCGGCCATGCGGTAGTGCAGGGTCAGGAAGGAGCCCTGCTGAATGAGGGGGGCGGCGGAGAGTTCCACGGTGGACATAAAGTTGGGGGCCGGCCGAAGGGGGCCAGTGTTTGTAAACTCCCCCTATTGTAGAAACTACGGCCTGGCCGGGCCAAACCCGGTTTTTTGGCCTTTTTTGCGCAGCGGCCTTCCCGGCCGTCTCTGCCAACCACAAGAAGAAGAGATCCGCCCATGATCCTGAAAGACCTCCCTGAAGACAGCCGCCCGCGTGAAAAACTGCTGGCCCGCGGCCCCGGCGCGCTCAGCGATGCCGAACTCCTCGCCCTGCTGCTGCGCACCGGCATCCCCGGCAAGAATGTGTTGCAGATGGGCCAGGAACTGCTGGACACCTTCGGCGGCGTGGCCGGCCTGCTGCACACCAAGGCCGAAAGCCTGAAGCGCATCAAAGGCCTGGGCGGTGCGGCAAAGCGGGCACAACTGGTGGCCGTGCTGGAGCTGGCCCGGCGCGCGCTGGCTGGCGAACTCAAGAAAAACACCCTGTTTGACACACCACAGGCGGTACGCGACTACCTGCAGCTGCAGCTGGGCAGCCGGCCGCACGAAGTGTTCGCCATCCTGTTCCTCGACAGCCAGAACCGGCTGATCGCATTGGAGGAGCTGTTTCGCGGCACACTGACGCAAACCTCGGTCTACCCGCGCGAGGTCGTCATACGCGCCCTGGCCCTGAACGCCGCCAGCGTGGTACTGGCCCACAACCACCCCAGCGGCTGGGCCCAGCCTTCACGCGCAGACGAGGCGCTCACGCACAACCTCAAGTCGGCGCTCGCGCTGGTGGACATCCGCGTGCTGGACCATTTTGTGGTGACGAGCACCCAGGCAGTGTCCATGGCCGAACTCGGGTTGCTGTAGCCTGCGGGCCGCACTGGCCGTTCCTGGCATCATGCCGCGGCCCGCGCCTAGATTGCTTCTTTTTTTACCACTTTAGGCGCAAGCTTGAGCAGCGGATTGGTCTCGCCAAACGCTTTCACGGAGGCATCGATCTCGGCCTTGCCAATTTTGGACAAGGTTTCGGATTTGGGGTCGAGGTAGGCCAGCATGGCGATGGCACGCTGGCGCTCCGCCGGGTTTTTGCTCAGCCTGGCGATTTGGGCATGAGACCAGGACTGCCAAGGCGCCACCAACGCTCTCTTCTGGGCCCAGTCTAAAGCCCGTGCCCTTATTTTTTCGCTGCCGGTCATTTCCGCCAGCAGCTCGGAAATCTCTCCAAGGGTGTGTTCCGTCAGCAAGTACCTGTCTCTCGTTCCCGGGCGATGGTATCGGGCAAGTTCAAGCAGTCTTAGCGCCTCATCGTTTTTTCCGGATGCGCCGGCAAAAATCGCCTGGGCCAGGTAGTAGTCAAAATTCCGGCCGGATGCTTTGACACGGGCGATTCCCGTCTCAATGTCCGCCGTGTTTCCAGCCTTCGCCGCCGCAAAGGCGTAATAAGGCAAATAGCCGTACCCGCCCCAAAGGCCTAACGCCTCAGTGAAAATCGAATGGGCGGCCGCAAAGTCCTTGAGCTTGAGTGCCCGGTAGCCATCCACGAAATACGCATGGCCAGACTTTGCCGGCGTCTTTCCCACCGTACCCCTCAGCTCGCCATACATGGCCGTGCCGCCAGGAATCTTCCATCGTTGCAAATCCAGCGCATCAATCACCTTGGACACGTTGGCCGAAGGCGTCCGGTCCATGATGGTGTAGCGCATCAGATAAATAGCCGCGGCGTGGGGGCCCACGCCTTCGCTCTTCATATCGTCCTGCCGCAGCCAATCCATGACCTCAGCTTCCGACAGGGCAGCCCTATGATGCCCGACGAGCGCCGAGTCCCAAATCGCAGGCGCCTTTTTTTCTTTCATAAGCACCCAGAAACCGGCCCAGGCCTCCTTGGACTGGTCACTGGCGTGGAGCAGGCCCAGATAGTCACGGTAGGCGCCGGCATCCTGGTAGCGTTGCGCCCGCTGCAGGGTTGTTACCATCGCGCCCTGAACATCGCCGGCCAACAACTGCAGGCGCGTAGCGCTGACCATCTCGCTGCTCGCGCCAGAGCCTTGAGACGCAGCCATTTGGTAAAACGGCCTGGCGAGATCGAAATAGCCGGCATTGTAGAAATACGACCCCGCCTGGTAAGCGTGACCGGCGACGCTGACCGGGCCGTCTCCCCCGCCCTTCTTGAAACCGGCATAGGAATGAAGCACCTTGGCGGCGGCGTTGGGATCTCCCAAGTCGAGTTGCATGTGGGCCAGTTCCACATAGGCTTGCCAATAGTTGGGCTCATGCCTGATGTTCTCGCGAAAGTAAGCTTCCGCCACCTTGTGCTCCCCTTTCCACCGGGCTTCAATGCCCAGCAGGTTATTGCGTTGGGGCGCACCAACAAAGCGATTTGCGGTTGCCGCCAGAAGGTCGCTGTCCCGCGTCTCATCGGGGTAATATTTTTGGTGAAGCTCAACAAGGCGCAGCAGAGACCCCACTTGCGAGGTCGCGTTTTTCAAGCCAGCGATGGCATTGTCAATATGCGTTTGCGGGACATACCCAATCATTGCAGTTACGTAATCGGGGCTGTAGGGAACATCGGTGTAGTAAAAGTTTTGGTAAGGCCCCAGCGCATTGCTGTGGTATGCATCAAAGCCGCGGTAGGCGGCTGCGGCAATGGGTGACTGTCCTTGCTCCCAGAAAGCCGCATTTAACGCGTTCTCAAGCGCGGCCTTGTATAGGGCCTGCTTTTCCGCGCCCGCGCCGCTCGACGCCATCCTGACTTCCGCCTGGGATCGTTCAAGCGCGTAATAGGGGTGGCCCTTATAGACCCCCTCGATGCTGTTCGCAAAGCTGAGCGCCTTGCTAGCGATGCCCTGGACCTCAGACAGGAAGTTGATGCGGCGTATCAGGTTGTCATGGCCGATTGCCTGAAGCAACTCCAGGTAGTCCAGCTGGCCCGGCTTGCTGAACGCGAACTCGCAGCACGCCTTTGCCGCATTCACCTCAATAAACTGGCGGCCGTGATGGAACACCGACAGATCGACCGCCGTCTGAACCTTGTCAGGGTCGCTTTGGGACAAGAAACCGCGCGCCATGTCTTCCAGCGACTGGCCCTTGACGGGCATTTCATGGTCAAGAAGCGATTTCAGCGCGGCATTGTTGTACTGCCGCCAAGGGTCCCATTCCACAAAGGCCCGCGTGACGATAAACGGCCATATCGGGCCCGGCAGCTTGAGGGCGGCAGCTTCCCGAAATGAGTCCTGAGTTTTCAAGACGCGGTAGTTTCTGGCAATCTCGTTCTCATCCAGCTTCTGGAGCAGACGCTTTAACGGGACCGCCTCAGCGGTGGCCAGGGCACGCACCTCGGGTAGGTTGCCGTTCAGAGCGGCAAGCACCTCCTTTTCCTCAGATGTCTGCGGCTCGCCCAGCACTTTGATGGCGGCCAAGCGTAAACCCAGGGCCATGTAGGTACGCGCAAGCAGCGCGCGGTATTCGGGCGACGCCGGCGACAGGTGCAAAAGCGCCAGATACGCCTTTTCGGCAAAAAACCGTTTTGTCCTATCGATGCCGTTCGGTGTCAATGCGCTGTACAAAAGAAAGCCGTAGGCGTCTTGCGCCGGGTTGCCTGTTGACTCAATCAGGTTGAACGGCGACGGCGGCAGCTCGGTCATCTCCAGCTTGGCATCAGCTTTCGCGAAAGCGAACGGCGCGGCATTGGCGCCCACCGATTTGAGAATCTCCGGCAGCACGGATTCATAGGCCTGAATCGCCGGAACTTCATCGCCAAAGGCAATGTTCTCGAACTTCTTGCTGGCGACGGGGCTGGTCCAGACATCGCCCTTGCGTACCGTGCCCTCATAATCCTGGGTCAGGATGGCGACCGTCATCTTGCCCGCCCGGTCATGCCCGGCAAAACCCCGCACAATGCGCTTGGCGCCGATGGCATCCGCGAGCCGGTAGATGTCTTCGTGCTTCAGTTGGCGCTGCCCATCACCGAGGGCCTTGGCCACCAGAAAAGGGTCCGGGACTTTGACCTTCTGAAATTGGGAGATTCCCAACGCGAGCTCCGCGGTCATGATGGAGCGCGCTGATTTGTCCAGTCCCCAGCCCGCGACCTGGAAAGGCACGACCAGCACGTCAAACTTTCCGCTTGAGGCTATTTTTTCGTAGAAGGCCTTCTCACTGCTTTGCCATTCGGAAGCCGGCCGCGTATATTGCTTCGGCAAAAATTTGGCCATGGCGTTGTCGATAAACGGCCGCTGCGTGAGGACTCTGAATACCTCCGCAGCCTGAGCCGCCTGCGCCTTCATCTGCGCTTCATTCATTTCCGCTTCAAGGCGGCGTTCCTCCAGGTATTGCCATCCCAGTGCACCACCCGCACAGGCCAGCAGCACACCTCCCAGCACAACGGTAGAACGCTTCATTCTTTTCCCCCTGAATTGATCGGCATATTTTGTGTGGCGCGTGAGCGTCTCCGGCAACAAACCTGTGATCGTACTGTGCCCTGCGCCAAGATGGTCCTGCAATGGCATGAAACGTGGTTTATCTGCACCGGTGCACCTGTGAACACTCATCGCTGATCCGATGGACGCCTCCGAATACACCCACCCGTCAAGGCCCTGGCGAAACCTACGTGCGTCAGCGCTCGATGGAAAAACGGATCAAACCGCCGTGGAACTGCACAGCTTCGCAACAGTGTCGATAATCAAAAAGTTCTCGGATTTGTGATCGCTTTGATCTGCTTTGTGTCTTTTCGCACCGGCGTGAGCGGACTTGCGCACAGGCCGCATGCGGGGCGGCCTCTGCACAGGCGCAGAGTGAACCGCAGTAGCCACTAAGCACGGTGCGGACACTGCCTGCCCCTGTCTGAGGCCACCTGCCTATGATGGGGATATGAAAGCGCCCGCATCCCCTCCCCGCATAGTGGCTAGAGACCCAAAGTCAGCAAAAACCGACAGCAGCCGCAAACTCAAAGACCTGAAAGACCTCAAGGCCATCAAGCAGGAAATTGAGGCGCACGCCAAGTTTGAAAAAGAGCGGGAAGCCGCGCGCATTGCAGCCGCCGCCAAAGCCAAAGCCGAGAAGGAGTTGTTCTCACGCGCCGTCGGCCCCGTAAAGGCCCTGCCCGCCAAACACCTGCCCGGCCACAAGGCATCACTGCCGGCAGCGCAGGCCGCGCCTATACCGGTGCAACAGCAGCGCGACGAAATCGCGGTGATGCGCGAGGCGATTTCCGACGAATTCGATGTGGAAACCCTGCTGGACACCGACGAGGCGCTGAGCTTCCGGCGGCCCGGCCTTGGGCCCGACGTGGTGCGCAAGCTGCGCCGCGGCGGCTGGAGTATCCAGGGCCAGCTCGACCTGCACGGCCTGCGCAGAGAGGACGCGCGTGAAGCATTGACTCACTTCATCAAGGACGCCCACAAGATGGGTTGGCGCTGCGTGCGCGTGGTGCACGGCAAGGGACTGGGCTCGCCCGGCAAGGCACCGGTGCTCAAGGGCAGGGTGCAAAGCTGGCTGATCCAGAAACAGGAAGTGCTGGCCTTTGTGCAAGCCAAGCCGGCCGAGGGCGGCGCCGGGGCGCTGGTGGTGTTGCTGATGGGCTAGGTACACCCCTGTCGGCGCTCACTGCGTGTGGCGCCTTCTCCCCGCAGGGGACGGCACCTGTGGCCTGGCCCTTCGACAGGCTCAGGACAGGCCAAGGCCAGTTCCACGGTACCTGCTGGCATTGCAGTCGGTCAAACGCTGCCCAACTGACTCAATTCGCCCTACTCGCCCCGATTACGCATCCAGTCGGCTGTCTGGAAAAACGAAGCATTGAGCCGAGTGCGCAGGCCTTCATCCACCCCGGTTTCACGCATGGCCTGGTCCATGCAGGCCAGCCACTGGTCACGCTCGGCAATGCCGATGGAGCCGCCGCCGGTTTGCTGCGGCATGTGGCGCATGCGCAGGCGCGGATGGCCGAATCGCTCGGTGTAGTACTGCGGCCCGCCCAGCCAACCGCACAAAAACCAGAACAGCCGCTGGCGGGCGTTGTCCAGCGTGCTGCCGTGCGCGGCACGCAGGGCTTTGTAGCCCGGCTCCAGGTCCATCAAATCGTAGAAGCGCTCAACCAGTGCCTTGACGCGCTCCTCGCCGCCCATCCAGGCGAAGGGAGTTTCGAAGGGGGGATTTCCGGGAGGGCGTTCTTCTATCTGCATATAGGGATTATCGAATGATGGGGATTCTCGTTGTTGAGGTTGGTGTTATTTCAACGGCGTGCGCTCCGCTGCGGTCTGTTGGCCGGGGTTGCCCGGCCAGCGACCCCGGAAAAAGCACACCCCAAGAACAAGAGCAGCCCATCCGACACGACGTTAGGAAGCCCTCCGTCACTGAGCCTTCCGCAAAGTCTCCACCACCGGTGTATTCAAAACCGACCTCAACCCCCACCACCCCGCAGCCAGCGCCAACACAGCCCCGGCCACGCTGCCCATCAGCGGCACAGTCCACGACCCCGTCCAGTTGAACTCAAATACGAAACGAGCCAGTCCCCATCCCACAGCCAGCGCGACGACGGAGGCCAGGAAGCCGGCGAGCAAGCCAACGCCGGCCAGTTCGGCCCGCTGCACCTGCCGCAGCAGGGAAGCCCGCGCGCCCACCGCCCGCATGATGGCGAATTCGCGGGCGCGTTCTTCACGGGTGGCGGTGATGGCGGCGAACAGCACGACCAGGCCGGCCGCAAGCGTGAAGCCGAATAAAAATTCCACTGCGCGTATCACCTGGTCGAGCACGCGCTGCACCTGGGCCAGCGTGCTGCTCATATCGACATTGGTGATGTTGGGAAAGGCTTTGACCAGGGTGTTGTCAAAGCTCTGCGGGCGCGGCTGGCCGGCGGGGGCAGCGGCGGGCTCGGGCGCGCGGAAGGCGCTGATGAAGGACACGGGTACGTCGGCCGGCAATTTGGCGACCGGGTACATCACAAAGAAGTTGACGCGCATCGAACCCCAATCCACCTTGCGCAGGCTGGTGATCTTCGCTTCGCTCACCTGCCCGCCAATGTCAAAGCTGAGGGTGTCGCCCAGCTTGAGGCCCAGCGTCTTGGCCAGGCCATCCTCGACGCTGACGGTGTCTTTTTCGCCGGCTGTCCAGCGCCCGCCGCTGAGCTGGTTGTGCGAAGGCATGTCGGCGCTGTTGGAGAGATTGAACTCACGGTCCACCAGGCGCTTGGCGCGGTCGTCCTCGAAGTCGTCGGGCGTGACAGGCTTGCCGTTCACGGCCACCAGGCGGCCGCGGATCATGGGGTACCAGTCGAACTTTTTCACGCCGCCATCGCGCAAAGCCTGCTGGAAGGCCTCACCCTGCTCGGGCTGCACGTTGATGACAAAACGGTTGGGCGCGTCGGGCGGCGTGGCCCTGCGCCAGCTGCTGATGAGGTCGGTGCGCAGCAGCACCAGCAGCATGAGCGCCAGCAGGCCGACGGCCAGCGCACTGGTTTGCACCACGGCGTACACCGGCCGCGCCGACAACTGGCGCGTGGCCAGCACCAGCCAGCGCGGCGCGGTTGTCTCATGGACACTGGCGCGCAGCAGCTTGACAGCGGCAAAGCTCGCGACGGCAAACACCAGCACCGCGCCGGCAAAGCCGCCGACGGCGATCAGGCCCAGCTTCAGGTCGCTGCTGGCAGCCACCAGCAAGGCGGCGAAACCGGCCATGCCCACACCCAGCACGGCGAGCGAGGCGGGCTTCAGATTGCCGACGTCGCGGCGAATGACGCGCAGTGGTGGCACCTGGGCCAGTTGCAACACCGGCGGCAGGCCGAAGGCCAACAATAGCGTGAGGCCCATGCCCATGCCGAACAGCACCGGCCAGAAGGTGGCGGCCGGCAGCACGGTTTCCACCAGGCCGGCCAGCAGCAGCACGAAGCCGTAATGCACGGCAAACCCCAGGGCCACGCCCAGAGCGCTGGCGAACAGCCCGGCGAGCACGAACTCGAACGCATAGGCCAGCGCGATGGTGCGCTGCGGCTGGCCCAGCACGCGCAGCATGGCGCAGTCGTCCAGGTGCTTGGCCGCGAAGCCGCGCGCCACGATCGCCACCGCCACGGCGCTCAGCAAGGCCGCGAGCAGCGCCACAAGGTTCAGGAATTTTTCGGCACGGTCCAGCGTCTGGCGCATCTCGGGGCTGCCCGATTCAAGCGACTCCAGGCGCACGCCGCGAACACCCGTTTGCTCGAACGGTTTCTTGATTTCCGCGTCGGCCCATTTCACATACGCCTTCACCGCCTTGTCGTCGCCCGCGACGGCAAAGCGGTAGTTGGTGCGGCTGGCCGGCTGAATCAGGTTGGTGGCCTTCACGTCGGCCTGGTTGACCATGACGCGCGGCGAGAAGCTGATGAAGCCCGCGCCGCGGTCCGGCTCCTGCACGATGATGCGCGTGAGCTTGAAGCCAGCATCGCCCAGGAGCAGCGTCTGGCCGAGCTTGAGGCCCAGCGCGTCGAGCAGCGAGGCATCGGTCCATGCCGTGCCGGGAGCGGGTACCTCGCGCGTGTCGGCACCAGACTCGTCGGCGCTGGCAGCCACCTTCATGCTGCCGCGCAAAGGATAGCCTTCGGGCACGGCCTTGAAGGCCACCAGCTTGCTGGCGCCGCCGTCGGCGTCGCTGGCGCGGCCCATGGTGGGAAAGGTGACGGTGGAAATGCCCTGCAGGCCCAACTCCCGCGCTTTCGCGATGAAAGCGGCTGGCGTCAGGCCGTCACTGCGGATCACGGCATCGCCGCCGAGCAGCTGGCGCGCGTCGCGCTGCAGGCCGCCCTTGAGGCGGTCGGCAAAGAAGCCGACGGCGGTGAGCGCCGCGACGGCCAGGGTGACGGCCACGATCAGCAGGCGCAGTTCGCCCGCGCGCAAATCGCGCAGCATGGTTTTCCAGCCGAGCTTGAGGAAAAGGGTGTTCATGCGCAGACCATAACGCAAACTAAAAGAACCTGCTTACGATTTATTGGGGATCACGTTGGGGTGCAATAGGGATGAGTTGGTGGCCCAGGGCCCGCCGCATGGGCCAATGCCCATGCAAGGGACTGGGACGCCAAATCGCCCGACCGCACAGCCGGTCGGCTGTGCGTCGTGCGGCTGCCCAATGGGGATGCAAACGCTACCGCGTTTGCGTCACCCCAACCCGAAGGGCAGGAGTCTTTTCGGGCGGTCTGCGGCGTTGCGGCGCTAGCCCATAGCGGGGCTATGGGCGGCGCACCGCGCCTTGCATCCCATCCCGAAAAGATTCCTGCGTGACCCCAATAAATCGTAAGCAGGTTCTTACCCCTGGACGATGGCCGGGTTCGCGGCCGGGTTATGCGGCACGATCAGGGCCGTGCGGCGCTGGCGGCGGCCACAGGCGCGGCGACAGCAGCAGCCGGCAACGCATCCAGGCGTTTTTCCAGTGCGCGCAGCACCGGTGCGATGCCGGCGCCCACACGAATTTGCGGGTTGGAAAATCCGTCTTCCTTGCCGGCGTCGATCTCGCGCTGCTTGATCAACGGAACGGCACGGGCAAAAGCCTGCTCAAAGGAATGGGTCTTGCGCAACTCTTCGTCAAACAGCGCGCGGCCGAAAAAGGTCAATTCGGAACGGCGCCCGCAACCGTAGGAGGTGTGTGTCGCATCGGCTGCGGTCATGACCAGCGTGTTGTCCCCGGCCAGCGCATCAGCCCAGCCGCCTGAGTAGCATGCCGAAATCGCAATCACGCGGTGGCGTATGCCGGACCTGTCCAGCGCCTCGCGCAGCTCATTGGGCGTCACAGGCGGCACTTCCAGCGGCCAGTTGGCGGCCGCCAGCTTGAAATCGCTCGCGCCGTGTGAGGTCATGTAAACCACCAGCAGGTCGTTGTTGCGGTCCATGCGTTGGGCGACGGCGTCGATGGCACGCTCCATGTTCAGCGTGGTGGCCCAAAGGTGGGTTTGCCCCGTGGCGGCGTGGTTGACCAGCTGCACCACACGACCCTCGGCGTCAAACCGCTCGGCCAGCACGCGGCTGACCATGGTGCTTTCGCGCAGGAACACATCTTCCGCGGCGTAGGGAGCAAACACCAGCGCATACACATCGGTCACGCCGGGGCGCTCGTGCGCGACGGCGGCCATGGTTTTTTCCCACAGGGCCTGCTGCGCCTCAAAAGTCTGCTGGCTCAGGTGCAGCCGGGGCCTCTCGTCACTGTCGCCGCGCGCGGCGTAATCCTGCTGCCAGGTGCGGGCCTCGAACTGCCAGAGCATGAGGCCGGTGGCAGCCAGCAGGGCCAGCGCGAATACCGCCGCGCGCAAAGTCCAGCCAGCAAAACGCCAGACCAGCACAAGGGCTGTGCCCATGCCCCAGGCAACAAACACCCAGAAAGATCCCCAGTACACCCAGGGAGAAGAGAAGGCCGAACTGTTGACCCAGCCCTGCGCGAAAGCGGCGATCCATCCCTGGTACACCACTGTGGCAGGCAGGGACGAGAGCAACCAGAGGACAAAGCAAGCGGCGACGCCTGTAAGGCGCTCGACGGGGGCGTCATCCGGGCCCGCGCCCCGAGCGGGAAGCGCCCACCACGCAAGGCCCAGGAACAGGCCGGCTGTCCACCAGCCTGACAGCCAGGCCTGCAAGTCCAGGCGCGCGGGCCCCTGTACTTCCAGGCGGGACAGCGCCAGTTCAAGTGCAAGCACCAGTATCGTCAGGACCAAGACCTGCAGCGGCGTGGGTGTATGCCCCGCCACACGGGGCTTGAGGAAAACACCGGCACGCAGGCCTTCCAATAGCCAGCGCCGCAATGGCAGGCCGCTACCTTCCCCGAAATCTGGAATGACTTCGGGAATCCCGGGGAGCGTGGGCTGCGCGTCGGTATCTGTCATGTGGGCGTGGCGGCAAGCGCGGCAGGTTTGGCGCCGGCAAGTTCAGGTTGAAGCACCAGGCGTTGCGGATTGGCGTAACAGACAAAGCGCTTGTTGGTGGCGCGGCCGATCGCGCACAGGCCCACAGCCTGCGCGACCTGGTGGCCCATCTGCGTGATACCGCTGCGCGAGACCACAATCGGCACACCCATCTGCGCTGACTTGATGACCATTTCGCTGGTGAGGCGGCCCGTGGTGTAGAAGACCTTTCCCGCTTCGCCCACCGACGGCTTGGTTTGCATGGACAGCCATCCGGCAATGGTGTCTATCGCGTTATGGCGGCCTACATCTTCGACAAACAACAGCATTTCAGGATCTCCACCCGTCATCGCAAACAGCGCGCAGGCGTGCACCGAGCCGGCGGATTTGTAGGTCGTTTCCTTGAGCCGTATGGTGTTGACCAGGGAATAAAGCTGGGCCTGGGTGATGCGCGCATCGGCGGGCAACTCAATGCTGTCCACCTCGTCCATCAGACCGCCGAACACACTGCCCTGCCCGCAGCCGGTGGTGACAACGCGGCGCGAGGTTTTTTCCTCAATGTCTTCAATGCCGTGGCGCGTCTTGACGGCGGCGGCGCCCACATCCCAGTCGACCGTGATGGAATTGATGTCGGTGACATCTTTGATGAGCCGCTGGTTGCGCAAATAGCCCAGCACCAGCAGCTCGGGGTTGGCGCCCAGTGTCATCAGCGTGACCAGTTCGCGCTTGTCGACATACACCGTGAGCGCCCGCTCGGCCGGGATGGAGACCTGCTGCGTTTCACCGTATTCGTTGAGGGTGGTCACCTCACAGGTCAGGGGCGCCCGGGCGTTTGTCAGCCGGGGCAAGGAGGATGGCGAGGGCGAAGGCATGGGACAAGACTACAACAAAAAGCCGGCCCTTGGACCTGTTCTCGGTCCAAGGGCCGGCTTATCGGGGAACGGCCAAAGCAGTCAGGACTTCTTGGCGGGGTTGCCGACCGCGTCCGGTTGCTTGGTGCTGGGCGGGCTGGTGGCGGTGCCGGCGGGTGAATGCGCACCGGACGCTTCCAGCGGCTTGGCTTCGGGCGGGGTATAGGTGAAAGGGCCCGGGTCGGCACAGGCGGGCGCCGGCATGGGCGGCTTGGTCTCCTTGCCGGCGGCCTTGGCCGATTTGTAATAGGCCGCCGCGACCTTGTCCTGCGCTTTGCACAGCTGGTAGGCATCAACCTTGCCGGTCCACGCGGTCTTGGCGGCGGCTTCGGCGGCCTTGGCCTTGGCTTCATCGCTCAGCGGCGGCAGCTTGGCCAGCACCGCGGCCGACGCGGCGGCCAGCAGGCCCAGGGTCAGGAGTTTTTTCATGGCGTGGGTCCTTGTGCTTTTTATGCCTGCGCGATCTGGCCGGGTGGCTCAACCGCAGGTGTGCTGCGCTGAGCCGGTATGTTGCCGGCCTTGACGTCGTCGTACCAGTATTCGTGGTGTTCCTTCGCCCAGGTCTCATCGACGTACCCGGTTCGCATGGCCTTGTAGGCCCCTTGCATGCCTATGGTGCCCAGGTAGATGTGGCCGAGGAACATGCACATCATGAGCACCGTGGCCACGGCGTGCACCATGTGCGCGACCTGCATGGTGGCACGCTCGTAGACCAGGCCGGGCAGCAGCTTGTCGAGCACAAAGCCCGACGAGACCACCACGATGCCCAGGAAAAACACGCCGCCCCAGAAGATGAGTTTTTCGCCCGCGTTGAAGCGGTTGGAAGGCGGCTCGCCGCCGGTGATCAGGCCGCCGCCTTTGGCCAGCCAGTGCAGGTCGCCTTTTTGCGGCCAGTTGTCGCGCAGGAAAGTGAAGAACACGATCACCAGCGACACCGCGAACAGCGGGCCGGCAAAGTTGTGCATCGTCTTGAGCACCCAGGTCAGCCAGCCAAAGAGCAGGCCACCGATGACGGGCTGCAGGAAGAACTTGCCGAAGGCCATGACCAGGCCGGAAATCGCCAGGATGGAAAAGGCAATCGCGTTGGACCAGTGCGCCGCGCGCTCAAAGGGCGTGAAGCGCTCTATCTTGCGGCCGGTGTCGGCGCCGTGGGTCTTGATGGAGCCCTTGCTGAAATAGAAGATCGCGATGGCCAGCAGCACGATCAGGAACAGCGAACCGCCGTAGGGAATGATCCAGTTGTTGCGCACCTGGCGCCAGGCTTCGCCGGCGTTGGTCAGGCGCGAGCCGGGGTATTGCACAAAGGGCTGGATCAGGTTGCCGGCCTCGGGCGCTTCGCTCTTGGGCAGGCTGCTATAGCCGGTGACGCCCTCGCCCACCTGGCGCCACATGGGCGCGTTGTTGCCGGGCTGCACCTTGGCGCGTTCGCCGTTGCTTTGTTTGGCGTAGTTGGGGTCGGCGCTAGCATCGGGTTTGACTTCAAAAATGTTCTGGCCCTGGATGCCATTCGCAGCTGCAGGCACCGGTGCAGCAGCGGGAGCGACAACCCCTTGGGCCTGCGGCGGTGCAGCGGGCGCAGTGGCCGGTGCGGGAGCCTGCGCAGCCGCCAGCCCGGCCAGGCCGGCTGCCAGCAGAATAAGAGCGGGTCGCGCAAGAAACAACATAAGGCCTCCTGGCGTTATTTCGACGAACCCGTCCTGGTGTACTCGTTCTGGCTGTTCTGCGCGCGGGCCTTGAGGCCCTGCTCCCAGCTGGCCTTGTCGCCCTTGGTCCAGCCGGGCGCCGCGAAGGCGTTGTCGGTCCCCTGGAAGGGGGCAGCGTCAGTTCTTGCAGCGCCCAGGGTTTGCGGCTTTTCACCGCAAGCCGTCAATGCCGCCGCAGCGCAAACCAGCATGGCAAGCCGCTTCATGATTTGGCTCCCGCGGGCGGCTGGCCCGCTTGTTTGGATCCATAAGCTGTGCCCCAGCCCCAGACTTCCGCGCCCTTGCCGCGCTGCACCACGCGGTTGCGGAAGATGTCGGCGACCACATCGCCGTCACCGGCCAGCAAGGCCTTGGTGGAGCACATCTCGGCGCAGGCTGGCAGCTTGCCCTCGGCCAGGCGGTTGCGGCCGTATTTTTCAAACTCGGCCTGGCTGCCGTTGGGCTCGGGGCCGCCGGCGCAGAAGGTGCATTTGTCCATCTTGCCGCGCACGCCGAAGGTACCCGCGGCCGGGAACTGCGGCGCGCCGAAGGGGCAGGCATAGGAGCAGTAGCCGCAGCCTATGCAGATGTCCTTGTCGTGCAGCACCACGCCCTCGTCGGTGCGGTAAAAGCAGTTGACAGGGCAGACAGCCATGCAGGGCGCGTCGCTGCAATGCATGCAGGCCACCGAGATGGATTTCTCGCCCGGAACCCCGTCATTGAGCGTTACCACGCGGCGGCGGTTGACGCCCCAGGGCACTTCGTTCTCGTTCTTGCAGGCGGTGACGCAGCCATTGCACTCGATGCAGCGCTCGGCGTCACAGACAAATTTCATGCGTGCCATGGCGTCTCCAGAAAAAACATTTCGATCAAAAGTGGGGCAATGCGACCATGAGTCTCTTCAACCCAGCAGGGGCCGCGGAACCGGCTTTGCCGGGCCGCAGGCGCAGCGGCCCCCTCGGGGGGCAGCGCATTACACGAAGTGAAAAGCGTGGGGGTCATCATGCTCGTTCGATGTTGCAGATCGTGGTCTTGGTTTCCTGCATCATCGTGACGCTGTCATAACCGTAAGTCGTCGCGGTGTTCACGGCCTCGCCGCGCACCACAGGCGCCGCGCCGTTGGGGTAGTAGGCCAGCATGTCGGCCCCCTGCCAGCGGCCCGAGAAGTGAAACGGCATCCACACCGTATCGGGACCGACACGCTCGGTCACCATGGCCTGGACGTTGAGGCGCGCGCCCGTCGGGCTGGACAGCCATACGCGTTCGCCGTTGCGTATGCCGCGATCAGAGGCAGTCTTGGGATTGATCTCCACAAAAGCCTCCTGCTGCAGCTCGGCCAGCCAGGGGTTGGAGCGGGTCTCCTCGCCACCGCCTTCGTACTCGACCAGGCGGCCCGAGGTCAGGATCAGCGGGTATTTCTCGCCGACCTTGTCTTCGATGTTCTTTTGCTGCAGCGTCTTGTAGAGCGTGGGCATGCGCCAGAACGCCTTCTTGTCGTCGTGCGTCGGGTACTTGGCCACCAGGTCGGGACGCGTGCTGTAGATGGGCTCGCGGTGCTGGGGAATCGCATCGGGGAAATTCCACACGACCGCGCGCGCCTTGGCGTTGCCGAAGGGATGGCAGCCGTGGTTTTTCATCACGATGCGGATGATGCCACCCGAGGAATCAGTCTTCCAGTTCTTGCCTTCGGCGGCGGCTTTCTCGGGTTCGGTGAGTTCATCCCACCAGCCCAGCTTCTTGACCAGCAGGTGGTCGAATTCGGGGTAGCCGGTCTGGATGTCGGCCCCCTTGGAATACGAGCCGTCTTCGGCCAGCAGGTTGACGCCGCCGCGCTCGACACCGAAGTTGGCGCGGAAGTTGCCGCCGCCGTCCATCACGTGCTTGGACGTGTCGTAAAGATTGGGCGAGCCGGGGTGCTTCATTTCCGGCGTGCCCCAGCAGGGCCATGGCAGGCCGAAATAGTCGCCCGTGGTGTCGTAGCCGGTTTCCTTGTCTTTTCCGCCCTTGGACCTGAGCGTCTTGACGTCGAAATGGTGCATGTTGCGCATGTGCGCCTTGAGGCGCTCAGGGCTTTGGCCCGTGTAGCCAATGGTCCAGCAGGTCTTGTTGACTTCGCGCAGGATGTCTTCGGGCACGGGCTCGTCCATGCCCTTGACCTTCTGCATCTTGAAGTTCTTGGAGAGTTCCTTGGCGAAGCCCAGCTTTTCGGCCAGCTGGTGCATGATCATGTGGTCGCTGCGGCTTTCCCACAACGGCTCTATGACTTTTTCCCGCCACTGGATGGAGCGGTTCGACGCCGTGACGGAACCGCTGGTTTCAAACTGGGTCGCGGCCGGCAGCAAGTAGACCGCGCGATTGGGGTTCAGGTCTTCGGCCTTGCCCGGCATGGCCGCCATGGCGGCGGTGGCCGAGGGATAGGGATCAATCACCACCAGCAGGTCCAGCTTGTCCATGGCCCGCTTCATCTCCAGGCCGCGCGTCTGCGAGTTGGGCGCATGGCCCCAGAAAAACACACCGCGCAGGTTGGAGTCCTGGTCTATCAGCTCGTTTTTCTCGAGCACGCCGTCTATCCAGCGCGAGACCGTGATGCCGGGCTTGCCCATCATCGCGGGCGAGGCGTAGCGGCCCTTGATCCAGTCGAAGTCAACCCCCCAGATCTTGGCGAAGTGCTTCCACGAGCCTTCGGCCAGGCCGTAATAGCCGGGCAGCGAATCGGGGTTGGGGCCGATGTCGGTCGCGCCCTGCACGTTGTCATGGCCGCGGAAGATGTTGGCCCCGCCGCCGGACACGCCCACATTGCCGAGCGCGAGCTGAACGATGCAGGAGGCGCGGACCATGGCATTGCCGATGGTGTGCTGTGTTTGGCCCATGCACCACACCAGCGTGGAAGGCCGGTTCATGGCCATCATCTGGGCGATCTTGAACATCTGGGCCTCGCCCACGCCGCAGGCTTCTTCCACCTTGTCGGGCGTCCATTTGGCCATGACGTCTTTCTTGACGTCTTCCATGCCGTAGACACGGTCGTTGATGTATTTCTTGTCCTCCCAGCCGTTCTTGAAGATGTGGTGCAGCAGGCCGAACAGGAAAGGGATGTCCGAGCCGGAGCGGATGCGGACGTATTCGTCGGCCTTGGCCGCCGTGCGCGTGAAGCGCGGGTCCACCACGATCATCTTGCAGCCGGTTTCCTTGGCGTGCAGCATGTGCAGCATGCTGACCGGATGGGCCTCGGCCGCATTGGAGCCTATGTACAACGCGCACTTGCTGTTCTGCATGTCGTTGTACGAATTGGTCATGGCGCCGTAGCCCCAGGTGTTGGCAACGCCGGCCACGGTGGTGGAGTGACAGATGCGGGCCTGGTGGTCGCAGTTGTTGCTGCCCCAGAAGCTCATCCACTTGCGCAGCAGGTAGGACTGCTCGTTGTTGTGCTTGGAAGAACCCACCACGTACACCGAATCGGCCCCGCTGGCCTTGCGCAGCTCCAGCATTTTTGCGCTGATCTCATTGAGGGCGGTGTCCCAGCTGATGCGCTCGTACTTGCCGTTGACCAGCTTCATCGGGTAACGCAGGCGGAACTCACCGTGGCCGTGCTCGCGCAGCGCGGCGCCCTTGGCGCAGTGGGCGCCGAGGTTGATGGGCGAGTCGAACACCGGCTCCTGGCGCACCCAGACGCCGTTTTCCACCACGGCATCGACCGCGCAGCCGACCGAGCAATGGCCGCACACCGTGCGCTTGACTTCAATCTTGCCCGTGCCGTCGGCCTTGGCGCCGGGCGCGGCGGCTTCGGCTTTCTTGACCAGGCTGAGCTGCGTGGCAGCCAGGCCCACGCCGACACCCATGCCGGAGCGGCGCAGGAAGGCGCGGCGGTCCATGGTGGGCAGGGCATTGGACAGGCCGCGTGACAGGCTCTGCGCAAAGCGCGAGGAGCCGGCGCGGTGCGCGGGATGGACTTCGGATGTTTTTTTCGTGAGCAGCATGAAGCTCTCCGTGGGGAAGTGAAACCGGGGCTGGGCGCGGATCAGGGACCTGCGTGCTAGACGCGGGTGGTCTTGTAGTAGCGCTGGACGTGTTCGGAGAGGCTGTAGCCGCCGCCTTTTTCAGGGGCCGGCTTGGGCGCGGGGAGTTCGGCCTGGAGTGCCGGTGCGCCAGGCAAGGCCACAACGGCCGCCGCGGCCGCGCCCGTGGCGGCGGCACCGAAAAAGAATCCCCGTCGCGAGGGTTTTGGCTGGCTGTCCTGCATGGTGTTCTCCAAGGGAAGGCTTGCTCGGTATGCAACCGTTTGCATAGTACTGTACGTCAGAGCACCGTGCATCACAATGGCTTGCCCGACTCAATCCAGGGGGCTAGGGAAAACGATAGGCCGTCTTACGATCAGCTCGGCCCTCGCGGCGGGGCTTGCCGTGGGACGTCTCAATTTGAGAAAACATTTGCCCGTGCGAACGGAGTGCGCGCTCATGCCAGCATGTCGAAGCCCTGCGCCTCCACGCTCGCGAAGGCCTGCGTGAAGGCTGCCAGCGCCGCGTAAAAGTGCGCCTTGGGGTGTTGCGCGATGGCCTCGCACATCTGCGGCAGCCAGGGCTGCAGGTGCCGCGCGAAAAACTCGCGCTGCCGCGTGAGGTTGGCCACGGCCACGTCGTCGCCGGCGATCAGGTAGCGCATGACCTCGCAGAGGTAGGCCACATGGTCTTCGGTCTCGGGCATGGCCTCGTCGCGCGCCAGGCCCAGCGCCGCGATATCGGTGCGCAAGGTAGCCAAAGGCTTTTCGTTGAGGAAGCCGCTGAGGTAATGAGAACCAAAGAGGTACACCTCGGGCTTGCCCACGCCGCCAAACAGCGCGTCATGTTCCCGCGTGACGGCCTCCAGGCTTTGCGCGCGCGCCGCGGCCACGAGCTCGCCCCAGGGGCTTTCGAGCAACGCGCCCTCGGCGGGCGCGGCCGTCACGGCGACACGCAGGTTGTCATAAAGCTCTTTGGATGGCGCGGCGTAATACAGCGCAGCCAGCAGGCCGTAGACCTCGGCACGCGCGGTTTCCTCGTCCAGAGTGGAAGCGGTCAATGGGGCTGGTGTCATGGGCGGCGGCGTCTTGTTTTCTTCCTTCTTTTCCTGCATCTCAGCGGATGTCGGTGATCCTGACTTCGTTGTCGGCGGAATACAGGTCGATAACGCGGCAGTCACCGCACATCTTGAGGCGATCCGCCGCGGCGCCCTGGAACATCGCATGGCCTGCCAGCTTGCCGAGCATGGACTCAATGGCCTTGAGCGTGCCGAAAGGCTTGGCGCAGCGTATGCAGTGGTAAGGCGCGCTTTCATTGAGCACCCTCGCCTCCTTGCGCTGGGGCGTCAGCAACAGGCGCGGCTGCAGCGTGATCGCGTCCTCAGGGCAGGTGGTGGCGCAGAGGCCGCACTGCACGCAATTTTTCTCGATGAACCTGAGCTGGGGGCGCTCGGGGTTGTCCTGCAACGCGCTGGCGGGGCAAGCGCTCACACAACTCAGGCACAGGGTGCAGCTGTCGGCATTGACCACCAGGCTGCCGAACGGCGAGCCCTGGGCGGGCAAGGCAATCGCCTCGGGCAGGGCCACGGGCGCCTGCGACATCAGGTGGTCCAGCGCCATGTCCAGCGTGCTGCGCTTTTCCTGGGCGACCGCGAAACGCGCCGCGCTAGCAGGCACGGCGGGCCGGTTGCGCGCCAGGGCCTGCAGGCTGGTGTCCAGGCCGGCGACGTCACCGGCTTGCGCGCGCAACAAGTGAAAGTGAACGCCCGCATAGCCCAGGCCGTTCATGAGCGCTTGCGCCACGCGCATCTGCTCCGTGAGCCCTTGCAGGTAAGCCGGCGCTTCCTCATCCGTCACCAGCACGGCAACCTGCGAAGCGCCGAAAGCGATGGTGCTGAGCCACAGGTCCAAGCCCAGGCTGGCCGTGTGCCACAGCGCCTGCGGGATCACATTGGCCGGAACGCCGTGCACGTTTTTCTGCAGGCGCGCCGCGCGGCCCAAAGCTTCGACGGCTTGCTGGCCGGCGCCCTGGCTGTGGAACAACAGCGCGGCTTGCGCGCCACCGGCCTTGGCATAAGCCGATAACAAGGTCTTGATGCGAACGCCCTGCTCGCTCGCGCGCGGATAGGCGTAAGTGAGCGCACCCGTCGGGCACACCGTGGTGCACGCGCCGCAGCCTACGCAGAGGTTCGGATTGACGACGATTTGCTGGCGTTTTTTCTCGCTGCTGATGGCGCCGGCTGAGCAGATGTCCACGCAGGCATTGCAACCCACGGTGTCGTTGCGGCTGTGGGCGCACAGCTTTTGTTTGTAGGCAAAAAACTTGGGCTTTTCAAATTCGCCCACCATGTCGCGCAGCTTGACCACGGTGGCCAGCATGCCGGGGGAAGCCAGCCCGGCGGAAACGCTTTGCGCGAAATAGCCTTGCGGCGGCGCATGCAGCGTGAACAGCGGCTTGGCACCCAGGTCCAGCACCAGGTCAAAGGCTTCGGTGAGGCTTTGCGGCGCACGGCTGAAGTCGATCGCGCCCGCGACCTTGCACACGGCCGTGCAGTCCCGGTGCGACGTGCATTTCGCGCTGTCGACCTGGTAGCTCAGATCGATGGCGCCCTCGGGGCAGGCGGCCACGCAGGCATTGCAGCGTGTGCACAGGTCCAGGTCTATGGCGTTGGTCTTGTCCCAGCGCGCCTCGAAGGCGCCCAGCCAGCCGCTGAGCGCGAGCCGCTCGCCGCTGATCACGGGGTATTGGCGTTCCTGCGCGGGAAGGGTGACGGAAGAGCCCGCTTGCGCGGCGGCGGAAACGCCTTGCGCGAAGATCGTGACCTCCAGCGTATCGGCCACAAGCGCCGCGACTTGCTCGGCCTGGTCCAGCGCGCCGACGATGAGCAACCGGCCGGCGCTCTTGTAAGTCACGGTGGCCACGGGCTCGGGATCGGGCAGTTGGGCCGCGGCCAACAGCGCCGCGATTTTCGGCATGGCGCTGGAGGCGTCCTTGCTCCAGCCGCCGGTCTCGCGGATATTGACGAACTTCACGACCGAAGTCGCGCCGGGGGTTTGCGCGCCGACTTCGGCGAACAGGCGCTTTTCCTGGGTGCAGGCGACCACCACATCGTCGCCCGATTGCAAGGCCTTCTGGAAATCCCCAGCCTCGCGCCGGCACAGCGCCGAATGCGGCGTCAGGCTCTCATTGAGTGCCGCGCCCAGCGCCTGGGGCTGGAGCGGCATGGTCTGGTTGCAATCGCAAATCAGTGTGGGCATGGTCTGTCTGGCTACCGGCCACGGGAGGCACGGGTTGGCTGGTCACTGGCGGGTCGGCGGGCTGTTGTGGAGCTATGTCCGGCCCTTCATAGGGCGACTGTGCCACGCTTTCGTCCGTGGGGTTATTGGCGCTTTCCCGTGGCGGGGCGGCGCCATCCTGCGCGGTGCCCTTCTCCTTGTCTTCATCCTCGTCACCGAACAGCTTTAAAAACTTCGCGCTGGCCATCTGCCGCAGCATGGAGTCGGGAATCGGATCGGGCTTGGTGTAGTCGTCAATGTAGATGTCCAGCCCGTCCATCACATTGAAGTGCGGGTCGGTGAACAGTTTTTTCATGGCCGCGTTGCGCACCTCGGGGCTCACACTGCCAGCCATGAAGGGCTTGAAGTCGGAATCGCGGGTCAGCAGTTTTGCATCTTCGAGCGTCAGCACCTTGGGGGGCTCGGCATGCTCCGCGGCCACCGCCGGCTCTGCCTGGACGGGCGCGGCAGGCGCGAGGGCTGCGGACGAAGCAGGCGCAGGCGCGGCGACCGGCTCATCCAGGGGCCTTCCCTGGCGCGCCTCTTCCTTGCGGCGCGACCAGCGGCCCAGGAAGCCGCCAGCGTCGTCAGCCATGGCCGCCCCCACCCATTCTTTTGCCGGTGCTCACACTCGCGGGATTGCCAAAGCGGTCCGTCAGCGACTGGAAGCTTTGCGGGCGCTGCCGGCGCTTGGGCTCAGGCACATGGTGCTTTTCAACGAAGCCACGCAGCCACGACACGATCTGGGGCGGCGCGGGCACCTGCTCCACGGTTTCCTGCGCGTCCAGCCAGCGGCCGGCGTCGTGATAACTCAAGGTGACGGTCTGGGGCACGGCCACGGGCTCATCGGCCAGCAGGGCTTCCTCTTCCATACGCCACACCACCCAGAAACAGGGCTGCTCGATGCTGGCGTTGAGGTAATAGCCTTCGGCATCGTCGGTAAAGAGCTCGACCAGAAAACCCGGATGCAGCCAGCGCTCCTCGCGCTCGTCTTTGAGCAGCAGCCGGGGCGCCGTGCCAAAACTTTCTTCATGGGGCACAACATCGGCCAGCACCCAGCGCCAGGGTTGCCAGCGGTTGGCTATGCGCTCGCGGCGCATGACGACGGCCACCGCTGTGCGGGGCCGGGGCAAGGTGGCGTCTGTTTCGGGGGAGCGCAGCAGGAAGTCCGGCATGCCCGCAGTGTACGGCGGGCATGCGCCTGTCCAGCAATAACCCTAGGACGCTATCCCTTCGCCATAACCCTGGACGGCCGACACCTGGCCGCCGCGGCGTATCGCCACCGCGCAGTACTTGAACTCCGGTATCTTGCCGAAGGGGTCCAGCGCGGCATTGGTCATCAGGTTGGCGGCAGCTTCGTAGTAGGCGAAGGGAATGAAGACCGCGCCGTGCGGCGTGCCGTCGTCGCGCCGCACGTGGATGGCCACCTGGCCGCGGCGCGACTGCACCGTGATCACGTCGCCGGCCTGCAGCCCCAGTTCCGCGAGGTCGTCGCCGCACAGCGAAGCCGTGGCCATGGGCTCGATGGCATCGAGCACCGTGGCGCGCCGCGTCATGCTGCCGGTGTGCCAGTGCTCGAGCTGCCGCCCGGTGATCAGCACAAAAGGAAAGTCCGCGTCGGGCCGCTCGTTGGCCGGGATGATGTCGGCCGGCACAAGGTGCACGCGGCCGTCGTTGGTGGCAAAGCGATCAATGAAGACGGTGGGCGCCCCCGGGTCGTCTTCAGTCAGGCAGGGATAGGTGACGCTGGACTCGCGCTGCAGGCGCTCCCAGCTGATGCCCGAGATGGCCGCGTGCATGGCTTGCCGCATTTCCTCATACACAGCCGCCACGCCCGAGTGCTCGCCGGCATAGTTCCAGTTGAGCCCCATGCGCTGCGCGATCTGCTGGATGATCCAGAGGTCGGGCTTTGCTTCGCCGGGCGGCGTGATCGCCTGCTTGCCCAGTTGCACCATGCGGTCGGTGTTGCTGACGGTGCCGGTTTTTTCGGGCCAGGCGGTGGCCGGCAGCACCACGTCGGCGAGCCACGCGGTTTCGGTCATGAAGATGTCCTGCACCACCAGGTGTTCCAGGCTGGCCAGTGCATGACGCGCGTGGTTAAGGTCGGGGTCGCTCATGGCCGGGTTCTCGCCCATGATGTACATGCCCCGAATCTTGTGCGGGTCGCTGTCGGGCGCAAGCGCCTTGTGCATGATCTCGACCACGGTGTAGCCGGGCTTTTCGTCCAGCGTGGTTTCCCAGAATTTCTCGAACCAGGCGTGCGCGCCGGCGTTGTCCACGCGCTGGTAGTTGGGGAACATCATGGGGATCAGGCCGGCGTCGCTGGCGCCCTGCACGTTGTTCTGGCCGCGCAGCGGGTGCAGCCCGGAGCCGGGCTTGCCGATCTGGCCGGTCACCGTGACCAGCGCGATCAGGCAGCGCGCGTTGTCGGTTCCGTGCACGTGCTGGCTGACGCCCATGCCCCACAGAATCATCGCGCCCTTGGCCTTGGCAAATTCGCGCGCCACTTCGCGCAGGGTTTGCGCGGGAATGCCGCAGATCGGCTCCATGGCCTCGGGGCTGTATCCCTTGACGTTTTCCTTCAGGGCTTCGTAATTGCTGGCCCGGCGGGCGATGAACTCCTGGTCGGCCAGGCCCTCTTCGATCACGGTGTGGATCAGCGCATTGAGCATGGCCACGTCGGTGTCGGCCTTGAACTGCAGGGTGCGCCAGGCGTGCTTCCCGATGTCGGTGACGCGCGGGTCTGCCAGCACGATTTTTGCGCCGTTCTTCGCCGCGTTCTTCATCCAGGTGGCGGCCACCGGGTGGTTGGCGGTGGGGTTGGAGCCGATCACGAAGATCAGGTCCGAGTGCTCCACGTCATTGACCTGGTTGCTCACCGCGCCCGAGCCCACGCCCTCGAGCAGCGCCGCGACGCTGGAGGCATGGCACAGGCGTGTGCAGTGGTCCACATTGTTGGAGCCGAAGCCGGTGCGCACCAGCTTCTGGAATAAATAGGCCTCCTCGTTGCTGCCCTTGGCCGAGCCGAAACCGGCCAGGGCCTTCTTGCCGTGCGTGTCGCGCAGGCCCTTGAGGCTGCCGGCCGACAGGGCCAGCGCCTCTTCCCAGGTCGCTTCACGGAACACCTCGGACCAGTCGGCGCTGTCGCGGTTGAGGTTCTGCAGCAGTTCGGGGTCCTTGCCCACGCCGGCCTTGCGGATCAGCGGAACCGTGAGGCGCTGCGGGCTGTGCGCGTAATCAAAGCCGAAACGGCCCTTGACGCACAGGCGCGAATGGTTGGCCGGGCCGTCGCGCCCGTCCACGCTCACGATCTTGTTGTCCTTGACGTTGTAGGTCAGCAGGCAACCCACGCCGCAGAAGGGGCAGACCGAGTCGACCTTTTTGTCGACCACCTGCGAGCCGACCTGCGATTTGGGCATGAGCGCGCCCGTGGGGCAGGCCTGCACGCATTCGCCGCAGGCCACGCAGGTGCTGTCGCCCATGGGGTCGTTCAGGTCGAACACGATCTCACTGTGCGAGCCGCGCATGGCGTAGCCGATCACATCGTTGACCTGCTCCTCGCGGCAGGCGCGCACGCAGCGGTTGCACTGGATGCAAGCGTCAAGGTTGACCGCCATGGCGGGATGGGAGACATCGGGCGCGGGCTGCTCGCGGCGCAGGGCTTTGAGTTCGGGACGCACCCGCACTTCCATGCGGGCGGCCCATTCGCTGAGCTCTCCGTGCTGCAGCGACTCGTCTTTTTCATCCCACTTGTAGCCCGCATCCGGCATGTCCGACAGCAGCATCTCCAGCACCATCTTCTGGCTCTTGAGTGCGCGCTCGCTCTTGGCCTGCACCTCCATGCCGGCGGTGGCGCTGCGGCAGCAGCTGGGGGCCAGCGTGCGCTCACCCTTGACCTCGACCACGCAGGCGCGGCAATTGCCGTCGGGCCGCAGGCCGTCCTTGTAGCAAAGGTGGGGGATGTCCACGCCGTGGCGCTCGGCGGCCTTGAAGATGGTTTCGCCTTCGTAGGCGTGGATGGCGCGGCCGTCGAGTTTGAACTCGATGGTTTGCGGCAGCACTTCAGCGAGTTTGGCGGGAGCGTTCATGCCGTAGCTCCAATCTCATGCGGGAAATATTTCTGGATGCTGCGCACCGGGTTGGGCGCGGCCTGGCCCAGGCCGCAGATGGAGGCGTCGGTCATCACGATGTTGAGGTCTTCCAGCGTGGCGCTGTCCCAGTGTTCGGCCTGCATGAGCCGCGCGGCCTTGGCCGTGCCGACGCGGCACGGCGTGCACTGGCCGCAGCTTTCATGTTCAAAGAACTTCATCATGTTGAGGGCGGCATCACGCGCGCGATCCTGGTGGCCCAGCACCATGACGGCGGCCGAGCCTATGAAGCAGCCATAGGGCTGCAGGGTGTCGAAGTCCAGCGGAATGTCGCCCAGCGAGGCCGGCAGGATGCCGCCCGAGGCGCCACCCGGCAGGTAAGCGTAGAAGTCGTGGCCCTCGGCCATGCCGCCGCAGTATTCATTGATCAACTCGCGCACGCTGATGCCGGCCGGCGCGAGCTTCACGCCGGGGTGCTTCACCCGCCCGCTCACGCTGAAGCTGCGCAGGCCCTTGCGGCCGTTGCGGCCGAAGCCGCTGAACCACTGCGGGCCTTTTTCAACGATGTCGCGCACCCAGTACAGGGTCTCGAAATTGTGCTCCAGCGTGGGCCGGCCGAAGAGGCCCACCTGTGCGATGTAGGGCGGGCGCATGCGCGGCTCGCCGCGCTTGCCTTCTATGCTTTCGATCATGGCGGACTCTTCGCCGCAGATATAGGCGCCCGCGCCGCGCCGCAATTCGATCAGCGGCAACTCACACGGCGGGTCGGCGCGCAACTTGTCGAGTTCAGCCTGCAGGATGGCGCGGCAGTCGTGGTATTCGTCGCGCAGGTAGATGTAGCAGGCCTCCACGCCCACCACCTGGGCCGCGATGAGGAGTCCTTCGAGGAAGCGGTGCGGGTCGCGCTCAAGATAAGTGCGGTCCTTGAAGGTGCCGGGCTCGCCTTCGTCGATGTTGACGGCCATCAGGCGCGGCGCCGGCTGCTCGCGCACGATGCGCCATTTGCGACCCGCCGGGAAGCCCGCACCGCCCAGGCCACGCAGGCCGGAATCTTCCATGGCCTTGATGATGCGTTCGGCGTCTTCCTCGCCGTTGACCACCGCGGCGGCCAGCGCGTAGCCGCCATGCGCGCGGTACAGGGCATAACCGGTGTAGCCGGGCGTGCCGCCTGGCTCTGTACCTGCACCGGCGCCGGTCACGCTTTGCTCAGCGAAATCGGAAGCCACAAAGGGCGCGGCGGCCTGCGCCGTGTTTGCGGTGGCTGGGGCCTTGCCCACCGCAGAGACCACCGCCTCTGGCGTGGCAAAAGGCACAGCCTGCTGGTGCACCGCGACGGCGGGTGCCTGCTCGCAGCGGCCTATGCAGGGCGCCGCGACCACGCGCGCATCCTGGTTGCCCAGCAGTGCCGGCAAACGCGCCAGCAAGTCCTGCGCGCCGGCCAGCTCGCAGGCCAGGCCGTCGCAGACCCGCACCGTGAGGCCCGGGGCGGCATCGCCGCCGCGCACCACCTCGAAGTGGTGATAGAAGGTGGCGACCTCATAGACCTCGGCCATGGGGATGTTCATCTCTTTGGCCAGGGCCACCAGGTGCCTGTCGTGCAAGCAGCGGTAGGCGTCATTGAGCGCATGCAGGTGCTCGATCAACAGGTCGCGCCTGTAGCCCGCCGCCGGCCGTGGGCCTATCAGTACGCGTACCTCGTCCAGCGATACATCGTCCGCCTGGCGGCCCTTGAGCTTGCTTTTGCGGCGTATGCGCTCGCGCATTTCGTCGACCGTGGCGACGGCGACGGCTTTGACTTCGGACTTGCTACCTGGATGGTTCATTGTTGGCTGGGCCGGCGTCCCCGCGCGAACGCGGGAACGGCTTGGCTTGAAACGGAATATCTGTCAATCAATACACAAAGGGTCACGCAAAGAACTTGGCCACGCTTTGCAGCGTGCGGTAAATGCCCCAGGCCAGCGGAATACCCACCGCGAGCCAGGCCAGCACCACCACAGCCGGGCTGACCGTGCTGCCATTGCCGCCATTAGCGCCGTTTGTGCGGTGCAGCTCGGAGGCCGCGGCTTTTTCGTGGGCCAGGCGTTTTTCTTCCGCCAGTTCGCTGTCAGTCATGAACCACTTGGGGTTCAGCGGGCGCACCAGCAGGTTGCAGATGAGGCCTACCACCAGCATGCCCACCAGGATGTACATGGTCTGGTTATAGACTTGCTCGCGCGGGATGCCCAGCCCCAGCTGGTATTCGCGCATGTAGTTCACCACCACCGGGCCCAGGATGCCGGCCGTGGCCCAGGCCGTCAGCAGGCGGCCATGGATGGCGCCCACCATCTGGGTGCCGAAGATGTCGGCGAGGTAGGCCGGCACGGTGGCAAAGCCGCCGCCATACATGCTCAGGATGACGCAGACGGCGCCCACAAAGAGCACAATGCTGCCGGCCGCCGCGCTGCCGGGAATGCTGGCATACAGAATGCCGCCCAGCACGAAGAAGACCACATAGGTCAGCTTGCGGCCCAGCTTGTCGGAAAGACTCGCCCAGAAGAAGCGGCCGCCGATGTTGAACAGGCTCAGCAGTGCGGTAAAGCCCGCGGCGACGCCGGCGATGGCCGCCAGCTGGGCCTTGTCAAGCTCGCCGAATTTCTGGTTCAGGCCGATCAGGTGACCGCCGAAGACTTCCTGCAGCATGGGTGATGCCATGCCGATCACGCCGATGCCGGCGCTCACATTCATGCACAGCACCATCCAGATCAGCCAGAACTGGGGAATGCCCCAGACTTTTTTCACGTGCACGTGGCGCTGCGTGATCATGGTGTTGGTGGCGGCGGGCGGCGGCGTCCAGCCTTCGGGCTTCCAGCCGGTTTCAGGCACACGGTAGCCGAAGGCGCCGGCCATCATGAAGACGAAGTACACGACGGCCATGACGACAAAGGTCTGCATCACACCCACGCTGGTGGGCGACGCGAAATACTTCATCAGGTCGGCGGCCAGCGGCGAACCAATCATCGCGCCGCCACCAAAGCCCATGATGGCCATGCCGGTGGCCATGCCGCGGCGGTCCGGGAACCACTTGATCAGCGTGGAGACCGGCGAGATGTAACCCAGGCCCAGGCCTATGCCGCCTATCACGCCCGAGCCCAGGATCATGAGCCAGAACTGGTGCAGGTAAATGCCCAGCGCCGAGATCAGCATGCCGCCGCACCAGCAGACGGCCGACACCACGCCGGCCTTGCGCGGGCCGGCGCGTTCCAGCCAGCCGCCCCAGGTGGCCGCGGAAATGCCCAGCAGCACGAAGAACAGGGTGTACATCCAGCCCAGCGTGGAAATCTTCCAGTCGCAGGTCGTGGTGAACAGTTCGGCGAAGAATCCGACCTCAGGGCCGCACTTGATGGACTCTTTGATGCCCAGGGCTTTGGACAACGGCAACCAGAACACCGAAAAGCCGTAGGCCATGCCGATGCACAGGTGAATGGCCAGCGCGGCGGGAGGCACCAGCCAGCGGTTGAAGCCGGGGCCGGCAATGATGCGCTCTTTATCGAGGAAACCTGACATGTCTTTTCTCTCCGTGTTATTGATGGATCTTCCGCCCTGGTCTGGTGGGCGAAGTGTCGGGGGCGCACGATAACACGGTCAAATTGAATCGAGACATGCCTCCATTCAAAAACTAAATCAAAAATGAAGCCCCCACGGTCACTCACTTCGTGTAGCTCCCGAGGCCTTGCAGGCCGCGGCTCGCGAGACGCTTCGCCTCTGTCGCCCGTCCAAGCCTGCGCAGGCAGGCTTGGAGCCGCGGGCTCCAGCCCTCGGAGGCCGCTGCGCCTGCGGCCCGGCAAAGCCGGTTCCACGGCCCCTGCTGGTTTGGGAGAGTCCGCTAGAGAGGATTGGTGGTGGGTTTAAGCGCTCAACAGACCGCTGTGGGCTGCTGCGTGGCGTAGCCAGCCTGCGTCTTCGGCCAGGGCCAGGGCGGCTTCTAGCGTGCGGGAGGGGTCACCGCCCTGGGCCATGAAGCCTATGGTGGTGCGCACTTCGGGGCTGACGAGGGGCAGGGCTTCGAGTTCGCGGTAGCCGCGCACCGCACCGACGAGCGCGCCGGGCATCACGGTACAGACCTGGCCTTCCGCCACCGACAGCGCCAGGGTGAGGATGGAGTTGGTCTGTATGACGGGTTCGCAGGCTTCGCCGGCCTCCTGGAAGGCCTTGTCGACGATGGTGCGGTTGTGCATGTCGCGCGTCAGCAGGCACAGCGGGTGCCTGGCGGCTTCGGCCCAGGTGATCTTGGGGCCTATCTGCATGAGGTCCTGGCTGGGCTGGTCAGCGCGCCGCACGAAGAAGTAATGTTCAGTGTACTGCTTGATCTGGCGCAGGCTGGGCCCGTTGGCGCGCAGCCTGTCGGTGTAGCCCAGGCCCATGTCCAGCGCCAGGCTTTCCAGGCCGGCCTCCAGCTCATTGGAGCTCATGGAGCGCACCGTCGGCGAGATGCCCGGGTAACGCGCCTGCAACAGCGCGCAAAAGCGCGCGGCAACGGGCATGGCGGTGGGCACCGCCCCTATGGCAAGGCTGCCCTGCGGCTTGCCGATGCCGCTGTCGAGCTCCTGCTGCAGCATCTCGCGCTCATGCAGCATGCGCTGGGCGCTGAGCAGCACGCGCTCGCCCTCAGGGGTAAAGCCTTCAAAGTTGCGGCCGCGCCGCACGATGACGGTGCCGAACTCCCGCTCCAGCGCGCGCAGCGCGTTCGACAGCGCCGGCTGCGTGATGTGGCAGGCCTGCGCCGCGCGGCCGAAGTGCTTGTGCTCGTCGAGCGCGGCCAGGTAACGCAGGGATGCCAGCAGGTTCATGGGCGATGGGGTCGGCCTTGGGGGCGCCTCAGGTGTTCTTGCTGATGGTGATGGTCGGGAACTTCGCGGAGAAGTCCTTGGACTTGGCCGCCACGGTGACGGCCATCTTGCGCGCCACGGCCTTGTAGATGCCGGCGACCTCGCCGTCCGGGTCGGCCACCACGGTGGGCCGGCCGTTGTCGGCCTGCAGGCGGATCTGCATGTCCAGCGGCAGCGCGCCCAGGTAGTCCATCTTGTAGTCGGCCGCCATCTTCTTGCCGCCGCCCTCGCCGAAGATGTGCTCGGCATGGCCGCAGTTGCTGCAGATGTGCACCGCCATGTTCTCGACGATGCCCAGGATGGGCACGCCGACTTTCTCGAACATCTTGATGCCCTTCTTCGCATCGAGCAGCGCGATGTCCTGCGGCGTGGTGACGATGACCGCGCCGGTCATGGGCACGCGCTGCGACAGCGTGAGCTGGATGTCGCCGGTGCCGGGCGGCATGTCGACAATGAGGTAATCGAGGTCTTTCCAGTTGGTCTGGCGCAGCAGCTGCTCCAGCGCCTGGGTGGCCATGGGGCCGCGCCAGATCATGGCCTCATCCTGCGCGACCAGGAAGCCGATGGACATGACCTGCAGGCCGTAGTTCTCCAGCGGCTCCATGTTCTTGCCGTCCACGCTCTCGGGCCGGCCTTCGATGCCCATCATCATGGGCTGGCTGGGGCCGTAGATGTCGGCATCGAGCAGGCCCACGCTGGCGCCCTCGGCCGCCAGGGCCAGGGCCAGGTTGACCGCGGTGGTGCTTTTGCCGACACCGCCCTTGCCCGAGGCTACGGCGATGATGTTCTTGACGTTGGGCAGCAGCTGCACGCCGCGCTGCACGGCATGGCTGGCGATCTTGACCGTGACGTTGACCGAGACGTTGCCCACGCCCGGCACGGCCTTGACGGCGGCGATCAGGCTTTTGCGCAGGCCGGCAATCTGGCTTTTGGCGGGGTAGCCGAGTTCGACGTCGAAGGAGACGTCGCTGCCGCTGAGCTGCAGGTTTTTCAGCGCCTTGGTGCTGACGAAATCCTTGCCGGTGTTGGGGTCCAGCACGGTCTGCGCGGCGTTCAGGACGGCCTGTGGGTCCAGGGACATGGGGAAATACTCCGTTGAATCTGACTGCGGGGGTTGGCATGGAGTCTAACGCCGCAGCGGTCGGCCCTGGGGTCTTGGGGGCTTGGCGGCGCTAGAACCTGTTCACGGTCTAAACGGGGTCGCGTTGGGATGCAATCGGGATGAGTGGGCCGACCGGGCACGCCGCATGGGCTAATGCCCATGCAAGGGACCGGGTGGCTCAATCGCCCGATTTCATCCCAACCCGGAGGGCAAGCACCTTCTCGGGCGGTCTGCGGCGTTGCGGCGCTAGCCCATAGCCATGCTATGGACGTCGCACCGCGCCTTGCATCCCATCCCGAGAAAGTGCTTGCGCGGCCCCGTTTAGACCGTGAACAGGTTCTTAGAGCCCGGGCGACTTAAAATCGCGGGTTAGCCCTTCCAAGGCCTTCAAGCGGCCTTCCAGCCACAAAAGCACCTTCCCCATGTCCCAGCGCCAACTGTTCGTCACCACCGCCCTGCCTTACGCCAACGGCAATTTCCATATCGGCCACATCATGGAATACATCCAGGCCGACATCTGGGTGCGTTTCCAGCGCATGCAGGGCCACGCGGTGAACTTCTGCGGGGCGGACGACACCCACGGCGCGCCCATCATGATCGCGGCCGAAAAGGCGGGCAAGACGCCCGAGCAGTTCGTGGCCGACATCGCCGCGGGCCGCAAGCAGTACCTGGACGGTTTTCACATCAGCTTTGACAACTGGCACAGCACGCATTCGCCCGAGAACACCGAGCTGGCCCGCCAGATCTACCGCGATCTGCGCGACCGCAAGGACGGCAGCCTGATCGAGGTGCGCACCATCGAGCAGTTCTTCGATCCCGAGAAGAACATGTTCCTGCCCGACCGCTACATCAAGGGCGAATGCCCCAAGTGCCACGCCAAGGACCAGTACGGCGACAACTGCGAGGTCTGCGGTTCGGTCTACGCGCCCACCGACCTGATCAACCCCTACTCGGCCCTGTCCGGCGCCAAGCCCGAGCTGAAGAATTCCGAGCACTTTTTCTTCAAGCTCTCCGACCCGCGCTGCGTGGAGTTTCTGGAGACCTGGACCCAGGACGGCAAGCTGCAGGCCGAAGTGGCCAACAAGATCAAGGAGTGGTTCACCATTCGCACTAACCCGGACGGCACGCAGAGCGAAGGCCTGGGCGACTGGGACATCAGCCGCGATGCACCTTACTTCGGCATCGAGATTCCCGACGCGCCGGGCAAGTATTTCTACGTCTGGCTCGACGCACCCGTGGGCTACCTGGCATCGCTGAAAAACTGGTTCGACAAGGGCGGCCCCAAGGCCAAACACGGCGACACCCGCAGCTTCGACGAGTACATCGCCGCGCCCGGCACCGAGCAGTACCACTTCATCGGCAAGGACATCGTCACCTTCCACACACTGTTCTGGCCGGCCATGCTGCACTTCAGCGGCCGCAAGACGCCCGACAACGTGTTTGTGCACGGCTTCCTCACGGTGAACAACGGCGAGAAGATGAGCAAGAGCCGCGGCACCGGTCTGGACCCGCTCAAATACCTGAGCCTGGGCATGAACCCCGAATGGCTGCGCTACTATTTGGCCGCCAAGCTGTCGGCGCGCAATGAAGACATCGACTTCAATGCCGACGACTTCATGGCGCGGGTGAACTCAGATCTCATCGGCAAGTTCGTGAACATTGCCAGTCGTGCGGCAGGCTTTTTGACCAAGCGCTTTGGTGGCAAGCTGACCAGCGACTTTGGCCCTCAAGGCTGGGCATTGGTCTCAGGACTGCGCGACGCCGCCGACCCGATTGCCAAGCTTTACGAAGACCGCGAGTACAGCAAAGCCACCCGCGAGATCATGCTACTGGCCGATAAGGTCAATGCCTATGTCGATCAAAACAAACCTTGGGATCTCGCCAAAGACGTGGCAAATGACCAAGCTTTGCATCAGGTCTGTTCAGTGCTGATTAACGCTTTTGCAGTGTTGGCGCGCTACCTGGCACCCGTGCTGCCAGGATTGGCAAATGCGGTGGAAAAGTTCACTGGCAGCAATATGCGTGAATGGAATCTGGCACAAATGGATGTAGAGGCCATTGCGCCCTACCAGCACCTGATGCAGCGCGTGACGCCCGAGCAGCTTGATGCACTGTTTGAGCCGCCGGCGGATGCACCCTCACCCCAACCCTCTCCCGTGGACGGGAGAGGGAGCATCCCGGGGGGCGAGGAACTCGCCCCCACCATCACCATTGACGATTTCGCCAAGGTCGACCTGCGCATCGCCAAGATCGTCAACTGCGAGCCGGTGGAAGGCTCCACCAAGCTGCTGCGCCTGACGCTGGATGCCGGCGAAGGCCGCATGCGCAATGTGTTCAGCGGCATCGCTTCGGCCTACAAACCCGAAGACCTGGTCGGCAAGCTCACGGTGCTGGTGGCCAACCTGGCGCCGCGCAAGATGAAGTTCGGCATCAGCGAAGGCATGGTGCTGGCCGCCAGCCACGCCGATGAAAAAGCCCAGCCCGGTATCTATGTGCTGGAACCCCTGCCGGGCGCCGCGCCGGGCATGCGCATCCACTGATTGCTTGACCCGCTGGCATGCCGACGTGCTGGCGGCGGCGTTTTCGCCGCCCGGCGTCAGTTGGCGGGCATGTTGATAAATCGCAGGCCGGTACCGGACCGGCCCGACAGTTCCCTGAGCACGTTGCCCATGGCGTGCAGCAACTGCTCGGCATCAGGCTGGTTGAAAGGCGCTTCGGCCACGGCAATCCTGAACTGCAGCATGGTGCCCGGCGGCAGGCTGGGGCTGTCGGCCAGGCCCCGGGCGATCAGGCGCTGCGCCATCTCCGTGAGTTCATCTCGCTTGAGATGCCCTTGCAGGATCAGCAAAAAATCGCCATCGCGGTGACGGGCAACGGTGTCGCCGTCATTGGCCACCCCCGCCACGCAGGCGCCAGCCTGTACCACCGCGCTTTGCGCCGCTTCCATGCCGTAGTTCTCGCGGATGTCGACGGCATTGCCCAGCCGCACGCGCATCACCGCACCGGCACCCGGGTCGCGCCGCTGGCGCACCAGCAGGGCGTCCAGCCGCTGCAGCAGCACGCGGTGGTTGCCCAGCCCGGTCAAGGGATCCACCCGGGTCAGGGAACCGACGCGGGCCTGGTTGTCGCGCCTTTCGCGGCTGCGCAGGTACAAGGCCACCACCAGCAGCAGGATTTCCAAGGCCGCGCCTATCTGCGCGCCGAACTGCGTGGCGACACCCAGCGGCAGCAGGCCTTGTGTGCGCAGGATGGGAAAGATCGAGCCGACCGTCAGGCAGACCATGGCGGCCAGCACCCATATCCCTACCATGGGCCGGCGCCAGACATACCAGGCGGCCACGCTGAGGTAGACGGCCATGCTGCCCAGGTAATAGGGGGTGGCCAGATTGAAGGAGGCCTTGTTGCCCATCACCAGGTAAGTCGCCAGGATGCCACCGCCCAGCACCGTCATCAGCCGAAGGCCGCGCGACAGCCACGGCGCGTCGCGGTCGATCACCATCTTGCGCAAAAAAAGATGCAGCAGCGAGGCGGTGGCCATCGACATGGCGACAGGGGAGGCGTCATTCCACCAGGCACTGCCGGGCCAGAGGAACTCGCCGGCCAGCCCTGTCAGGGCCAGCTGCCCCGTGGCCACCACCAGCACATAGCCGGCGAAAAAAAGATGGATGCTGTCGCGCCAGGACACGGCATGCAGCACGCTCACCAGCGCGATCAGCAACACCAGCCCGATGTAGACCCCCAGCAGCAGGTGCGACTCCTTGGACTGTTCGTGGAAGCTGGCCGGGTCGGACAGTTGCCAGGGCACGCTGATCGGATAGTTGTGCGCCACCCGCATATAGCTTGGCCGGGTTTCGCCGGGCCGCAGCAGCAGTTCGAAAGCCGGGTTTAGGTGGCGCACCGGCCAGGCCGCGACAGGCAGGTCATCGCCCGAGCGCTCCACTTGCCACCCTCCGCCGGAGACCGGGGTATACACATCCACGCTGTCCATGTTCGGATGGGGAATGGTGAGCATCAATGGCGTGGGCGCGGGGACCGCCGGCAAGGCCAGGCGATACCAGACGGCCGCTCCACCGCCGGTGGGCATGATCTCGCTGGGCTGGGTGGCACGCCCTTCACCGGCATCAAACTTGCTGCGCACCTGGTCGAAAGTGAGGGCGCCGGAGCCGTCGACCAGCACCAGGCCCTCACCCATGACGCCGCGCCCCGCCTTGAAAGGGCCCGGCACCACGGCCGCAGGGCTTGCGGCGGCGATCACGCCAGGGGGAGGAAGGTTCTCAGCGGGCGCAACAGGGGCCTCCTGCGCCACAGCCATGGCATGTGCCAGCAGCAGCGCCACCAGGGCGGCCGCCAGCCGCGGCAGGCGCCAGCCGGGCATCCACGAACAACCGAAAAAACCGGGCAATCACTTCTCCAGGAAAAGCACGCTTGGGACAGTCCGGATCCCAGGCGCCGTGAAGCCCCAAAGCTTATCCAGTCCGCGAAGATCAAAAGTAAGTACTTTGACCTACGTTTTGCATTTACTGTAACCAGCCTTTACATTGCCCGCAACGGAAAAATGTCACGTCCAGACTTCCCGCCCGCATAAGTGTGGCGCCACAATCAAAACTCATGCATTTGCCCGCCTACCTTGCGCCGTTTCGCCCCCGCCTGTTTTCAGCCCTGGCCGGCTACACGCGGGAGCGGTTCTTCAAGGACGCCGGCGCGGGCGTCACCGTCGGCATCGTGGCCCTGCCGCTGGCCATGGCCTTTGCCATCGCCTCCGGCCTCAAGCCCGAGGCCGGCATCTGGACCGCCATCATCGCCGGCGCGCTGATCTCGGCACTGGGCGGTTCGGCGGTACAGATCGGCGGGCCGGCCGGCGCCTTCATCGTGATCGTTTACGGCATCCTGGAACGCTACGGCCTGGCCAACCTGCTGATCGCCACCGCCTGCGCCGGCGTGCTGCTGTTCCTGCTGGGCCTGCTCAAGCTGGGCACGCTGGTGCGCTATGTACCGGTGAGCATTGTGGTGGGTTTTACCAACGGCATCGCGGTGCTGATCGCGCTGTCGCAGGTCAAGGATTTGCTGGGCCTGGTCGTGCCCAAGATGCCGGCCGATTTTTTCTCGCAGATCAAGGTCCTGGGCGCCCACCTGGACAGCTTCAACCCCTATGCGCTGGGCCTGGGCCTGGCCAGCCTGCTGGGCCTGTTCATCTGGCCGCGGCTGTTCGACACGCAATCGCGCAGCGCGGGCGGCTTCTTCACCATGCGCCTGGTCCGGCTGATGCAGGCGGTCGAAGGCGTGCAGCTCAAACGCGCCACGCGCATGGCCTCGCGCATGCCCGGCCCCATCGTGGCGCTGGTGACGCTGACGGCCTTCAGCTACGTCTTGGCCCTGCCGGTGGAAACCATAGGCACGCGCTTCAACGGCATTCCGCGCGCCCTACCCTCGCTGGCGCTGCCCGACTTCTCGTGGGAAACCGTGCGCCTGCTGGTGGCACCCACCATCACCATCGCCATGCTGGGCGCGGTGGAGTCGTTGCTATGCGCGCGTGTGGCCGACCAGGTCTCGGGCCTGCCGCGCCACGACCCGAACCAGGAGCTGATGGCCCAGGGCGTGGCCAACTTCGTCGTGCCCTTTTTCGGCGGCATGCCGGCCACCGGCACCATCGCCCGCACCGTGACCAATGTGCGTTCCGGTGCCAGCTCGCCCGTCTCCGGCCTGGTGCATGCGCTCACGCTGGCCCTCATCGTGCTGGCGGCCGCGCCGCTGGCGGTGCACGTGCCGCTGGCCGTGCTCTCGGGCATCCTGCTCTATGTGGCTTGGAACATGGGCGAGTGGCGCGAGTTCGCCCGCCTGCCCCGGGCCAGCAGCCACTACCGGCTCATCATGCTGGGCACGTTTTTCCTGACTGTCGTGTTCGACCTGACGGTGGCCCTGCAGGTCGGTCTCATCCTGGCCTGCGTGCTCTTCGTCAGGCGCATGAGCAGCCTGTTCCAGGTGGTGGAGGTCTCGCGCGATGCGGACGCGGTGAGCTTTCAGCTCTATGGTTCGCTCTTCTTCGGCGCGGTCGCCAAGCTCGACCCGATACTGACCGTGGTGGAAGGCGCGCCCAAGGGCCTGGTGGTCAGGCTGGACATGCAGTCGCTGCAGTCGCTGGACACTTCGGGGCTGGACGTGCTGGAGCAGTTGCACAAAGCCGTCGTGCTGCGCGGCGGCCGCCTGGTGATCGCGGGGGTCAACGCCCAGCCGCGCGCCGTGATGGAGCGTACGGGTTTCCTGGCTAAAGTCGAGACAGTTTAGCCACCTGGCGAAGCCCTAGCGTGTACCACCGCCCGGATTGACACCCTCTTCGTCAACCGATGCCGTGCTTTTGACCTTGAGGTCGGCATCAAACACCACCGTAAAGATGCGGGAGGAACTGGGCGGGTTCAGGTAACGCCAGTCGTAGTGAGTTTCCTGCTTGAGCGCGTAGGGCGTGATTTTCATGGGCTTGCCCAGCATTTTTCGCACCTGCTCCATGCGCATGCCGGGCAGCACTTGCTCGAAATTGCGCGGCGTGAGTACCTGCCTGAGCGCGCTCATCTTGCCGTCGGCGCCTATCGTAATCATGTAATTCACACTGCCTTGCGGCTGGCGGTTGTACTCAAAAGTGCGGGCGCCCGGTGCCGCGGCCGCGCCGGGCTGGGGTATCTCGGCCATGTCGGCCGCGTCCCAGATTTTTTCGGGCTCGCCGAAGCGGGCGCGCACATCGGCTTCGGTTGACACGCCTTCCTCAAGTTCGGCGATGCGCTGCGGGTCGCAGCCCACCAGGCCCAATACAAACGACAGCAGTCCCATACAGGCAATCGCCCTTCTTGATGAAAAAACGGAGGAAAAACCGGTTTGGGCCGGCGCGGAAGGCGGAAACAAGGAAGGCATGGCGGACCCCGGTAAAATCAGCCAACTATACGTTTCAGGCAGTTCAGACCCCATGGCCCTCCTCAATATCTTCCGCCGCTCCGATTACACCTCCGACACGACGCAGTTCATTGACCAGCTCAAGGCCAAAAAACCCTCGCTGGAGGCCGAACAGCGCGCCGGGCGCGCCTTGCTGTGGGACAAAAACCTGAACCGCGGCGAGCAGGCCGAGTACAACGAGGCCCGCGTCCCCCAGCAGCCTTACGTTTACGGCACCAGCAACCACCCCAACGGCAAATAAAAAGGGGCCCCTTAGCCCTCACGGTTGCAAGCGCTGTTTTCATGTCCCAAGCCCATTTCCCGCCAGAGCCCCAGGAACTGCCGCCGGCCCCCAGCCTGGCGCAACCCGACGCGCCGGGCACGGACATGCCCGAAGTGGTAGACCAGGTCGCGCTGGCCCGCCTTTACGGCGAGCCGCTGTTCGCGATGCCGCAAGACCTGTACATCCCGCCGGATGCGCTGCAGGTTTTCCTCGAGGCATTCGAGGGCCCGCTGGACTTGCTGCTCTACCTGATCCGCAAGCAGAACTTCAACATCCTCGACATCCCGATGGCGGCGGTCACGCGCCAGTACCTGGCTTACGTCGACGAAATCCGCGCCACCAACCTCGAACTGGCGGCCGAATACCTGCTGATGGCGGCCATGCTGATCGAAATCAAGTCGCGCATGCTGCTGCCGCCCAAGAAGGTGGCCGACGGCCAGGAGCCCGAGGACCCACGCGCCGAGCTGGTGCGCCGCCTGCTCGAGTACGAGCAGATCAAGCTGGCCGCCCACAAGCTCAACGAAGTGCCGCAGTTCGGCCGCGATTTCCTGCGCGCGCAGGTCTACGTCGAGCAATCGCTGCAGCCGCGCTTTCCCGACGTCAACGTGGTTGACCTGCAGGAAGCCTGGCGCGACATCGTCAAGCGCGCCCGTCTGGTGCAGCACCACGTCATCAGCCGCGAAGAACTCTCGGTGCGCGAGCACATGAGCATCGTGCTGCGCAAGCTGCAGGGCCGCAAGTTCCTGGAGTTTGAAGAACTGTTCGACGCCGCGCGCGGCATGCCCGTGCTGGTCGTGACCTTTATCGCGCTGCTCGAGCTCTCCAAGGAAGGCTTGCTTGAAGTCACGCAAGCCGAGGCCTTCGCCCCAATCTACGTCCGCCTGGCTTACACGCCAGCCTAGACTCCCCTTCATGACTCGTTTGCCGGCCGCGCCGCAGCACGCCTTTGACGTCCTCATCATCGGCAGCGGCCTGGCGGGCCTGGCCTCCGCGCTGTTGCTGGCGCCTGGCCGTCGCGTAGCGGTGGTCACCAAACGCGAACTCAACGACGGCTCCAGCGCCTGGGCCCAGGGCGGCATGGCCGCCGTGCTGGCCCAGGGCGACACGCTGGAGCAGCATGTCGAGGACACCCTTGTCGCGGGTGCGGGCCTGTGTGACCTGCCGGCCACGCAGGCCGTGGTGCAGGGCGCGCCCGAGGCCATCGCCTGGCTGCGCCGGCTGGGCGTGGCGTTTTCAGAAGACGGCGAACATCCCGGCGAACTGCACCTGACCCGCGAAGGCGGCCATAGCCAGCGCCGCATCGTGCACGCGGCCGACGCCACGGGCGCAGCCGTGCAGCGCACGCTGATGCAACAGGTGCGCGCCACACCGGGCATCACGCTGTTCGAGCACCACATGCTGGTCGATCTGATCACCGACCGGCAACTCAAGCGGCCGGGCAAGCGCTGCCACGGCGCCTATGTACTGGACACGCTGAGCGGCCAGGTGCTGACCTTCAGCGCCGGCCGGACGATTCTGGCAACCGGTGGCGCGGGCAAGGTCTACCTCTATTCGACCAACCCCGACACCGCCACCGGCGACGGCATTGCCGCCGCCTGGCGCGCGGGTTGCCGCGTGGGCAACATGGAGTTCATCCAGTTCCACCCGACCTGCCTCTACCATCCCGACGCCAAATCGTTCCTGATCACCGAGGCCGTGCGCGGCGAAGGCGGCAAGCTCCTGCTGCCGCCCTCGGCCGGCGGCGGGCGCTTCATGCCGGCGCACGACGAACGCGCCGAGCTCGCACCGCGCGACGTGGTGGCGCGCGCCATCGACTTTGAAATGAAAAAGCACGGGCTGGACTGCGTCTACCTGGACATCTCGCACCAGAGCCCGGCTTTTTTGCAGGAACATTTCCCCAACATCCTCAAGCGCTGCCTGGAGCTCGGCATAGACATCAGGCGCCAGCCCATCCCGGTAGTGCCGGCCGCGCACTACACCTGCGGCGGCGTGATGACCGACCTGGCAGGCCGCAGCGATGTCGAAGGCCTTTACGCCATCGGCGAGACCGCCTGCACCGGCCTGCACGGCGCCAATCGCCTGGCCAGCAATTCGCTGGTCGAATGCGTGGTGCTGGCGCGCGCCGCTGCGGATGCGATTGCAGCGGAAGCCGCTCCAGAAATGCCAGCTTTACCGGCCTGGGACGACAGCCAGGTCACCGATGCCGACGAGACCGTGGTGATCTCGCACAACTGGGACGAGCTGCGCCGCTTCATGTGGAATTACGTGGGCATTGTGCGCACCACCAAACGGCTGGAACGCGCGGCGCACCGCATCGCGCTGCTCGATGCCGAGATCCAGGAGTTTTATGCCAACTTCCGGGTCTCGCGCGACCTGCTGGAGCTGCGCAACCTGGTGCAAGTGGCCGACTTGATCGTGCGCTCGGCCCACGGCCGGCATGAAAGCCGCGGCCTGCATTTCAGCCGCGACTACCCGGGTATCGCCGAGCAGGCCGTTCCCACTGTGCTGGTGCCGCCCGTGCCACCTGCAAGCTGAGCTTTCTTCCCTCCATTTTTGCCACCCTGAACTGGAACCCCCATGCCTCACCTGACCGTTGAATACACCAGCAACCTCGCCGGCTTCCCCAGGGCCGAAGTGCTGCAGGCGCTGAACCAGGCCGTTGCCGCCAGCCCTGACATACAGAATGAATCCGACCTGAAGACCCGCCTGGTCGCGCTGGACAGCTTTGAAATCGGCACGGCACCCGCCTCGCGCGCCTTTGTGCATGCGCAGCTGCGTTTGCTGTCGGGCCGCACGCCTGAAGCCAAGAAGGATCTGGGTGAACGCATCGCCGCCGTGCTGCGCCGCCTGACGCCACGACCGGCAGGCCTGATGGTGCAGCTCAGCGTGGAAATGGTGGACATGGACCGCGCGTCCTACGTCAAGGAAAAGCTTTAAAGCGTTTCAGGCAAGGGCCGCGTCTATCCAGCCCCTGAGGCTGTTCACAAACGCCCAGGCCTCCACCGCCGGCAATTCGTCCACCCGCACCACGCGCTCGGCCAGCCGGCCCTCGCGCAAGGCCAGCGCGCGGCCCACGCCCGGCAGCAGGCCGCAGGCCAGCGGCGGCGTAACCCAGCGGCCCGCCACCCGCATGGCGATGTTGCCGCGTGTGCATTCGGTGATCTCACCCTGAGCATTCCACAGCACGCAGTCAAACACGTCGGGCGCACTCGGCGTGAAAGCGTCATAGTGGGCGCGGCGAGTCGTCTTGAAGCGCACAAACTCGCTGTGCGCCTCGTCCAGCGGGCGGTCCGCCAGTTGCAGGCGAACGCGGGGCGGTAACGCCTCCATGGCATAAGCCTGGGCGCTGAATTTACCGCTGGCGCTGAGCAACAGGCGCACGCGCCAAAGGCCTTGCGGGTGCGCTTCTCGCAAAGCCTGCAGGCAAGCGGCGACCTGCGCCTCGTCCCATGGGTAGCCAAAATGGGCAGCGGAGGCCGCCATGCGCGCCAGGTGCTCATCGAGGTTGCGCAGCTGGCCGGCTTCCAGCGCCAGGGTTTCGAGGATTTCGAAAGGTGTGCTGGCACGCTCCAGAAAAGCCCGCTTGTGGCGCCATTCCTGCCATTCGGCTTCAGCGATCGAACCCGAAGTGATACCGCTGCCTATGCCGCAGCTCGCCACGTTACCGCGCAGGCTCACTGTGCGTATCGGCACGTTGAACGTCGCCGCGCCGCCGGGTTGCAGCACGCCCATCGCGCCGCAATACACACCCCGGGGAACGGGCTCCAGGTTCCGAATCGCCCGCATGGCCCGCACCTTGGGCGCGCCGGTAATCGAGCCGCAGGGAAACAGCGCGGCAAACACATCGGCCAGGCTACAACCGGCCCGGGTGCGTGCCTCCACGTCCGAAGTCATCTGCCAGACCGCCGGCAGCGCCTCGGTATAGAACAGGCGCGGCACATGCACGCTAAAGGGCTCGGCGATGCGCGACAGGTCGTTGCGCAGCAGGTCCACGATCATCACGTTCTCGGCGCGCTCCTTGGGCGAGCTGCGCAGCGCCTCCGCTTGCGCGGCATCGTCCTGCGGGTTCACGCCGCGCGGCGCCGTGCCTTTCATGGGCCGCGTCAGCAGCCTATCCTCGCGCCAGTCGAAAAACAGCTCGGGCGAAACCGACAGAAGCTGCTCGTCACCCGTGTCCATGAAAACCGCATAACCGCCCGGCTGGGCGCGCTGCAAGGCCTGGAACAGGGCCAGGGCGCTGCCGCTACCCATATTGCCCTCCAGCACGCCCCGCATCTGCGCCGTGAAATTGACCTGGTAATACTCGCCGGCGGCAATCGCGTTCTGCAGCTGGGCCAGCGCGGCATCGAAAGCAGCGCGCGCCATCGGCTCCTGCCATTGCAGTTGCGGCGATGTCTCTTGTGTGGGCTGCGGCCAGGGCAGCGCGGTGTCATGCACAGCGAACCAGGCCAGCGGGCCTTCGGCCGGATGCACGGCCAGCGCGGCATCAAAAGCCCCGGCCGCCTCGTAACGCAGGTAGCCTACGCACCAGGCGCCCCGCCGCGCCGCGGCTTGCGCGGCGTCCAGCACCTCACGCACCTCCTCCATCCGATGTGCCACCAGTACTTCGCGGGGCGCGCCGAAAGTCCGGCGCAAACGCGGTCCGTCGGGCTGCCGGGGGTCGGCGAAATCGATCAGGGCGCTGAGCTTGCCCGTCAAGCCGGGTACCTCAAGCCGCGCCAATATGCGGCACCAGGCCCGCCACCGGCTTGCCCGCCTTGAGAGCTTCGGTAAACGCCAGCATGCGTTCAATCGGCAAACGGGCGCGCAGGCCGAGGGCCGTATCGACGGTGATTTCGTTGGCGCCGCTCTCCAGCACCTGCGCCAGGCCCGCCAGGCCGTTCATGGCCATCCAGGGGCAATGCGCGCAGCTTTTGCAGGTGGCGCTATTGCCGGCGGTCGGTGCCTCGATAAACACCTTGCCGGGGTTGAGCGTGCGCAGCTTGTGCAGCATGCCGTTGTCGGTGGCGACGATGAATTCTTTCGCGTCCATCTCGCGCGCGGCCTTGAGGATGCCGGAGGTAGACCCCACGGCATCGGCCAGCGCGACAACGTCGGCAGGCGATTCGGGGTGCACCAGCACGCGCGCGCCGGGGTGTTCCGCTTTCAGCGCCTGCAGTTCGAAGGCCTTGAACTCATCGTGCACGATGCAGGCGCCATTCCAGAACACCATGTCGGCGCCGGTCTCGCGCTGGATGTAGGCGCCCAGGTGGCGGTCGGGCGCCCAGAGGATTTTCTGGCCCTGGTCTTTCAGCGCGCGCACGATGTCGAGCGCGCAACTGGACGTGACCACCCAGTCGGCGCGTGCCTTTACGGCGGCGCTGGTGTTGGCGTAGACCACCACGGTGCGGTCCGGATGGGCGTCGCAAAACGCGCTGAATTCATCAACCGGGCAGCCCAGGTCCAGCGAGCAGGTCGCGTCGAGGTCGGGCATCAGCACGCGCTTTTCGGGGGACAGGATTTTGGCGGTCTCGCCCATGAAGCGCACGCCGGAGACCACCAGGGTTTGCGCCGCATGGTCGCGGCCGAAGCGCGCCATTTCGAGCGAGTCCGACACCAGGCCGCCGGTTTCTTCGGCCAGGTCCTGCAGGTCGGGATGCACGTAATAGTGCGACACCATGACGGCGTTGCGCGCCTTGAGCAGTTCGCGGATGCGGGTTTTGAGCGCCGCGCGCTCGGCCTGCGTGGGCTCGGCGGGCACGCGGGCCCAGGCTTGGTGCGTGCTGCAAACCCCTGCCGCTTCGGGTTGCTCGTAGTCGACGCGAATCGGCAAAGCCACCTGCATGTTCACGCCCCCTGCGCGTCAAAGCGCATGGAAAAATCAATTGCCCGCACGTCCTTGGTCAGTGTGCCGATGGAGATGCGGTCCACGCCGGTTTCGGCCAGGGTGCGCAGGCCGTCCAGGGTGACGCCGCCGGAAATCTCCAGCACGGCGCGCCCGGCGTTGAGGCGCACGGCTTCTTTCAGGTCGGGCAGGCTCATGTTGTCCAGCAGCACCATGCGCGCGCCGGCATCCAGGGCCTGGGCTAGCTCGCCCAGGTTTTCAACTTCAATCTCCACGAAATCGGCCTGCGCCGCGACTTCGGCCGCGCGCGCCAGCACCTGCTTGATGCCGCCGGCCGCGGCGATGTGGTTCTCCTTGATCAGCACCGCGTCGTACAGGCCGACGCGGTGGTTGGTGCCGCCGCCGGCCGTCACCGCGTATTTCTGGGCGAGCCGCAGGCCGGGCAGGGTCTTGCGCGTGTCCACGATCTGCGCGGGTGTGCCCTTCACGATGTCGACATAAACCGCCGTCTTGGTCGCCACGGCACTGAGCAGTTGCAAAAAGTTGAGCGCCGTGCGCTCCGCCGACAACAAGGCGCGGGCCTGGCCGCGCACCTCAAACACCACCTGGCCGGCTTCGCAGCGCTCGCCGTCCTTCACGTGCCAGATGAGCTGGGCCTGTGGGTCCAGCTGCCGCATCGTGGCCTCGACCCAGGCGCTGCCGCAGATAACGGCGCTTTCGCGCGCCAGCACCTGTGCCCTCGCCTGGCGGGCCGGGTCGATCAGGCCGGCCGTCAGGTCGCCGGCGCCTATGTCTTCGGCAAGCGCGCGCGCCGCGTCGGCCTGGGCCAGGGCGGCCAGGGCCTCAGCTGAGAAATCAAATGACTTTTTCATGAGCAATCTAAGAAAGAAACCGCACCATAGCGTGCACTAAACTATTAAATAGAGCCTAAAACTGTCGCGAATGTTACAGCGACCGGCCGGCGGCCTGAATGCCGCGGCCCACCCGCCAAGCCCGGCACTTTCCTTGTTGCCCCATTTTCATCCAAGCCCACCATGTTCAGAACCTTGCTCAAATCGAAAATCCACCGTGCCGCTGTGACGCATTGCGAACTCAACTACGAAGGCTCCTGCGCCATCGACGAGGACCTGCTGGACGCCGCCAACCTTGCCGAGAACGAGCAGGTGCACATCTGGAACATCAACAACGGCGAGCGCTTCATCACCTACGCGATACGCGCCGAGCGCGGCAGCCGCATCATTTCAGTCAACGGCTCGGCCGCGCGCCGCGCCGCCGTGGGCGACCTGGTCATCATCGCCGCCTTCGCGCAAGTGCACGAAGAACACGTCAAGGGTTTCAGCCCCAAGCTGGTGTTCGTGAACCCGGACAACCGCATCAAGGAAGAGCGCTCCACCATTCCGGTGCAGCAGCCCTGAGCCGCTCGGTGGGCAACAGCTCGATGATCCGGCGCAGCTTGCGCCATGTGTGGCATCCCTGCACGCAGATGAAGTTGCACGAGGCCCAGCCGCCCGTGCCGATTGCGCGGGCCGAAGGCGTCTGGCTTTACGACTTTGAGGGCAGACGCTACCTGGACGGCGTCAGCTCCTGGTGGGTCAACCTGTTCGGCCACGGCCATCCGCACATCAAGGCGGCGCTGCGCGAGCAGCTCGACACACTGGACCACGTCATGCTGGCTGGTTTCACGCATGAGCCGGTGGTGCAACTCTCCGAACGGCTGGGCGCGCTGACCGGCCTGGGCCATGCCTTTTACGGCAGCGACGGTGCCAGCGCCACCGAAATCGCCCTCAAGATGAGCGCGCATTACTGGCGCAACAGCGGCCGGCCCGAAAAAAGCCGTTTCATAGGCCTGGCCGGCGGCTACCACGGCGAAACCGTGGGCGCGCTGGCGGTGACCGACATCGCCATCTTCCGTGAAGCCTATGCACCGCTGGTGCGGCTGGCCGCTACGGTGCCCAGCCCCGACGCACGAGGCGCCCAAGCCGGCGAAAGCGCGGCGGACACGGCACGCCGCGCCGCCGCCGGCTTGCAGGCCTGGCTGAAACAACACCATGCAGAGACTGCCGCGCTCATCGTCGAGCCCCTGGTGCAGTGCGCCGCCGGCATGGCCATGCACGATGCGGCCTACCTGCGCGAAGCACGCGCGCTGTGCGACCGCTACGAGGTGCACCTGATCGCCGACGAAATCGCCACCGGGTTCGGCCGCACGGGCAGCATGTTCGCCCACCAGCAGGCCGGCATACGGCCCGACTTCATCTGCCTCTCGAAAGGGCTGACCGGCGGCACGCTGCCGCTGTCGGCCGTGCTGACCACCGACGCTGTCTATGACGCTTTTTATGACGACGAGGTGGCGCGCGGATTTTTGCATTCGCATTCCTACACCGGCAACCCGCTGGCCTGCCGCGCCGCGCTGGCCACGCTGGAGCTGTTCGAACAAACCGACGCACTCGCGCGCAACGCCGAGACGGCCCAGGTGCTGGATGCCGCTTTCGCGCCACTGACAGCCCATCCAGCCGTGCGGCATGCGCGCCGGCTGGGCATGATCTGGGCCTGGGACGTGGAGCCCGGCCAGCTTCCCCATTTCGCGCGCCGCTACACCCAGCACGCCATGGCCAACGGCGTACTGCTGCGCCCCATAGGCCAGACGATTTATGCCATGCCGCCCTATGTGATGGATGCGGAATCCGCCCGGCACCTGGCGAGCGGCGCGCTCGCGGCCTTGGAGGCCACGCTGGCCGAAGAAGAGGGGGGCGGACATGGCTGAAGCAGCACGCAAGCTCTCCGTATTTGTCACCGGCACCGACACCGGCGTGGGGAAAACCCTGGCCAGCGCTGGACTGCTGCACGCGCTGGCCTGCCACCATGTACGTGTGGTCGGCATGAAACCCGTGGCGGCCGGCACGGTGCGGCTCAATGACGAGGAGGTCAATGAAGACGTGGTCGCGCTGCGCGCGGCCTCCAGCTGCCGCGTGCCCCCCGAACTCGACAACCCGGTGCTGCTGCCCGACCCCGTATCACCGCATATCGCGGCGGCACGCGCCGGCGCCCGCATTGAGATCGCCCACCTGGTGGCCTGCCAGCGCCGGCTTGAGCAGCTGGCTGACGCTGTGGTGGTTGAAGGCGCGGGCGGCTTCGAGGTGCCGCTGTCGGACAGCGAAACCGGCGCCGACCTGGCCCAGGCGCTGGGCCTGCCAGTGCTGCTGGTGGTGGGCCTGCGGCTGGGCTGCCTCAACCATGCGCTGCTCAGCGCCGAAGCGATACGCGCGCGCGGGCTCACGCTGGCGGGCTGGATCGCCAACCACGTTGACGCTGCCATGCTCGCGCAAGCGGACAACATCGCCTTCCTTCAGCAAAAGCTGCAGGCGCCGCTGCTGGCCACCATCCCACACCAGGCCGCGCCCGACCCGCGCGCGGTCCACTTTGACTTACCTTCCGAATGGCAATGACGACCACTTCCTGGCTCGATGAATTTCCGGCACGCCTGGCCGAACTGGACAGCGCCCACCTGCGCCGCCAGCGCCGCGCGGTGCGGCCCGACAGCGGCGCGCGCCTCACGGTGGACGGCCGGAGCATGCTGGCCTTTTGCAGCAACGACTACCTGGGCCTGGCCACCCACCCGGCCTTGGTGCAAGCGGCCTGTGAAGGCGCGAAAACCTATGGCGTGGGAGCCGGCGCTTCCCCGCTCGTCAGCGGCCACAGCGAGGCCAATGCCGAACTGGAACGCGAACTCGCAGCGTTTGTGGGCCTGCCGCGCGCGCTGTACTTTTATGCGGGTTACGCCACCAACATCGGCATAGTGCCGGCGCTGGTGGGTGCGGGCGACGCGATTTTTTCGGATGCGCTCAACCATGCCTGCCTGATCGACGGCGCGCGGCTGTCGCGCGCGCAGATACATCGCTACGCACATATCGACCTGGGCGCGCTGGAACGCGAACTCGCGACCAGCGAGGCGCCGCGCAAACTCGTGATCAGCGACGCGGTCTTCAGCATGGACGGCAACAGCGCCGACATCCCCGCGCTGCTGGCACTGTGCGAGCGCCACGACGCCCTGCTGCTACTGGACGACGCCCACGGCTTCGGCGTGCTGGGCCCGCAAGGCCGCGGCAGCTTGGCCGCCGCCGGGCTGCATGGCGCGCAGGCCTCGCGCCGCGTGCTTTACATGGCCACGCTGGGCAAGGCCGCCGGTGTCGCCGGCGCCTTTGTAGCGGGCGACGACGCGCTGGTCGAATGGCTGCTGCAAAAAACCCGCAGTTATATTTTTGCCACCGCCGCGCCCGCGCTGCTCGCAAACGCCCTGCGCGCCAGCCTGCGCGTGATGGAGGAGGACGAGTGGCGGCGCGCGCATTTGCAGCGCCTTATCGCGCGCCTGCAAAACGGCTTGGCGACGAGCCTGCAGGACAGCGGCTGGCAGTTGCCCACATCGCATACCGCCATTCAGCCCTTGCTGATAGGGCCCAATGACGAGGCCCTGGCCGTCATGGAAGGCCTGCGCGAGCGCGGCATCTGGGTGCCGGCCATACGGCCGCCCACAGTTCCCGAAGGCACGGCCCGCCTGCGCATCGCGCTGTCGGCCGCACACAGCGAAGCCGACGTCGACCAGTTGGTTGAAGCCTTGACCATCCTGGCGCGACAGGCCGCTTAATCATCTCCAATCTCTTCAAAAATCTCTTCAGCTAGACTCAAAAACCCCATCCCATGGAAGGAAGAACAATGTCCCACGTTGCAGAACAAACCGTCACCTTGCACCGCCCGCGCGCCAAGGCCACGCCGGCCCCCGCCGCCGGCGAACAGCGCTGGAGCGTGGACGACATCGAGGCGCTGTTCAACCTGCCCTTTCCTGAGTTGATGCACCGCGCGCAAACCGTGCACCGTGAAAACTTCGACCCCACGCGCGTCGAATTCGCCACCCTGCTGTCGGTCAAGACCGGCGGCTGCGCCGAAGACTGCGGCTATTGCCCGCAAGCCGCGCGCTACGACACCGGTGTGCAGGCCAGCAAGCTGATGGAGCCGGCCGAGGTGCTGGCTGCCGCGCAGCGTGCTCAAGCCGCCGGCGCCACGCGTTTTTGCATGGGCGCGGCCTGGCGCTCGCCCAAGGACCGCGACATCGAAAAAGTCGCCGAACTGGTGCGCACCGTGAAGGCCCTGGGCCTGGAAACCTGCGCCACGCTGGGCATGCTGGAAGACGGCCATGCGCAAACCCTGCAAAGCGCAGGCCTGGACTATTACAACCACAACCTCGACAGCGCGCCCGACTTTTACGGCGACATCATCACCACACGCGACTACCAGGACCGCCTGGACACGCTGGCGCGCGTGCGCAGCGCCGGTGTCAAGGTCTGCTGCGGCGGCATCGTCGGCATGGGCGAGACGCGCCGCCAGCGTGCCGGCCTGGTGGCCGAACTTGCCAACCTCACGCCCTACCCCGAGTCGGTGCCCATCAACAACCTGGTCAAGATCGAAGGCACGCCGCTGGCCAACCAGGCCGACCTGGACCCGTTTGAGTTCGTCCGCACGATTGCCGTGGCCCGCATCACCATGCCGACCGCGCGCGTTCGCCTGTCGGCCGGCCGCCAGCAAATGGGCGACGGCGTGCAGGCCCTGTGCTTCCTGGCCGGTGCCAATTCGATTTTTTACGGCGACAAGCTGCTGACCACCGGCAATCCCGACACCGACGCCGACGTCAAGCTGCTGGAACGCCTGGGCATGAGCCGGTCCGCACCCGAAACGCGTTAAGACGCACAGCTTGTCTGGGCTCTCTAAACCGCGCGCCAAAAAGCACGGTCAAGCCAGGGCCTGTTAATACTATGTTTACAAGATGCGTTGCGAGTCAAAAAGGCCTTGAGCAAGGCGCAAAGCGCAGGCGGGGTGAACCCCGTCAAGGCTTTGCAACGCCGCGCAAGGCCTTTTTGATCGCAACCCGGAGGGAATGAGGTGAGAAAGGCGCCACTCGGCGTTGCGCTCCTAGCCCAGACGCCCGGTCTGGGCGTCGTCGCGCGCCTTGATTGGCGCCTTACTCACCCCATTCGCATTTGTAAACATAGTATTAACAGGCCCTAGTAGACTCTCGCTAAATTCCGGATCGGGCCCATCATGACGACCCCTGCCAATACCTCTACCGCCGCCACGCCCTACGGCACCCTGCCGCCCTCGTCCACGCCGTCGGCGCGCAAGCCGCTGAGCCTGCCGCGCCTGCGCGAAATGCATGCGCACGGCGAAAAAATCACCATGCTGACGGCCTATGACGCGACCTTCGCGGCCGTGGCCGACGCGGCGGGTGTGGAATGCATTTTGGTGGGCGATTCGCTGGGCATGGTCTGCCAGGGCCTGACCAGCACCGTCGGCGTGAACCTGGAGACCATGCGCCACCACACCGAATGCGTGGCCAACGGCCTGCGCCGCTCGCAGGCCACGGCCTGGCTGATCGGCGACCTGCCCTTTGGCAGCTATCACGAATCGAAAGAGCAGGCGCTGCGCAGTGCCGTGGTGCTGATGCAGGGCGGCGCCCACATGGTCAAGCTCGAAGGCGGCGGCTGGACCGCCGAGACCGTGCGCTTCCTGGTCGAACGCGGCATTCCCGTCTGCGCCCACCTGGGCCTGACACCACAGACGGTACATGCATTGGGCGGCTACCGGGTACAAGGCAAGGGAGACGAGGCTGCCGCCACGCTCAAGCTCCAGGCCCGCGAGCTGCAGGACGCCGGTGCCGCCATGATGGTGCTGGAGATGGTGCCCGCCGCCCTGTCGGCCGAACTCACGCAAGAGCTCACCCACTGCGCCACCATAGGCATAGGCGCGGGCAGCGGCACGGCCGGCCAGGTGCTGGTGCTGCACGACATGCTGGGCATGAACCTGGGCAAGATGCCGAAGTTTGTGCGCAACTTCATGGAAGGTGCGGACAACAAAACGGCCAGTGTGCGCGGCGCGATGGAAGCCTATGTGCGTGCCGTGAAAGACGGCAGCTTTCCGGTTGATGCCGTCCACGCGTGGTAAACCCCGCCCTCTTGCGCCCCCATTCCTGGAGACATGATGAAGATCGTCCACACCATCCCTGAGCTGCGCGAGGCCCTCAGCCCTTTCAAGCGCCCTGCCTTTGTGCCCACCATGGGCAACCTGCACGACGGCCATATCGCGCTCGTCAAGCAGGCCAAACCGCTCGGCGACGTGAGCGTCTCCAGCATCTTCGTGAACCGCCTGCAGTTCGCACCGCACGAAGACTTCGACAGCTACCCACGCACGCTGGACGCTGACGCTGAGCGCCTGGAGGCTGCGGGCTGCAACGTGCTGTTCGCCCCGCTGGAGAAACACCTTTACCCCGAGCCGCAGACCTACAAGGTGCACCCGGCCACGGACCTGAGCGACATCCTGGAAGGCCACTTCCGGCCCGGCTTTTTCATCGGTGTGAGCACGGTGGTGCTCAAGCTGTTTTCCTGCGTGTTTGCCGGCATGCCTACGGGTGTGGCGGCCTTCGGCAAGAAGGACTACCAGCAGGTCATGGTGGTGCGCCGCATGGTGCAGCAGTTCGCGCTGCCCATTGAAATCCTGGCCGGCGAAACCCAGCGTGCCGACGACGGCCTGGCGCTGTCTTCGCGCAACGGCTACCTGAGCGCCGCCCAGCGCGCCGAGGCGGTGGAACTCTCCAAAGCCATACGCGCGCTGGGCGAAGCGGCCCGCGCCAGCAATACGCCCGACCTGCCCGCGCTGGAAGCCCAGGCCATGCAGGCATTGGCACGCCGCGGCTGGAAGCCCGACTACCTCACCGTGCGCCGCCGCGCCGATTTGCTGCCGCCGCAAGGCCCGCTGGCCGGCGAGCCGCTGGTGGTGCTGGGTGCCGCCAAACTGGGCAGCACACGGCTGATCGACAACCTGGAAATCTAGGCCCGCAAACACCAGCCCATGCATATCACGCCCATAGACCCGCTGCTGCCCGAAGCGCAAGCACTGCTCGCACAATCCGACGCCTATATGGCGGCGCTCTACCCCGCCGAAAGCAACCACCTGGAAAGTGCGCAGGCCTTGCGCCAGCCCCATGTGCTGTTCGTGGGTGCCCACGTCGATGGTGCGCTCGTGGGCTGCGGTGCGGTCAAGACCATGGACGATGACGGAACCTACGGCGAAATCAAGCGCGTCTTTGTGCTGGACGCGCACCGCGGCAAGGGGCTGTCCAAAGCCATCATGCAGACACTCGAAGCTCACCTTGCCGCCAGCGGCGTGGGCCTGGCCCGGCTGGAGACCGGCATTCACCAGCCGGAAGCACTGGGCCTCTATGCCAGGCTGGGTTACGTCGAACGGGAACCGTTTGGCAGCTACGCGCCGGATCCCTTGAGCGTCTTTATGGAAAAACCGCTGGCATGAGCGCTGTTTCTGTACGCTTGGCCGCGCCAGCCGACCTGCCGGCGGTGGCCGCGCTGTTTGACGCCTACCGGCAGTTTTATGAGCAGCCGGCCGATGCCGTGCTGGCCTTGGAGTTCATCGGCGAGCGCATGCGCAGGCAGGAGTCGGTGATCCTGGTCGCGCAAGCCGAGGGCACTGACACCCTGCTCGGCTTCTGCCAGCTCTACCCGACCTTCTGCTCCGTCATTGCGCAGCCGATCTACACGCTGTACGACTTATTTGTGGCGCCTGAGGCCCGCAAGACAGGTGCAGGCCGCGCGCTGATGCAGGCCGCCCATGCGCACGCGCAGCAAAAAGGCTTTGCGCGGCTGGACCTCAGCACCGCCAGGACCAATCACAAGGCGCAGGCCTTGTATGAATCGCTGGGCTGGGTGCGCGACGAAGTTTTCCTGTACTACAACAAGGCGGTTTTGCCGGCCTGATTGGGATATGAGGCTTTGAGGATGATGAGGGCACTCAGGGCACTTCGCTGACGCCGCCAACAGCCTTGTTGGGGTATAACGGCCACAAACAAGTGTCATCGCCACGTTTGCAGGAGTCCCACCATGGCCATTCCCCACGCCGCATCCGGGCAACTCATCAACGTTCAGCCACTGGCAGGCAAGCTCTCGGAAGCCAGAACCGTCGCGCTGTTCAAAAGTGATGAACTCGAGGTCATGCGCCTCATTGTGCCGGCCGGCAAAACCGTCCCCTCGCACCAGGTCAAAGGCGAAATCACGGTGCAGTGCCTGGAAGGCGAAGTGGCTTTCACCGCGAACGGCCAGACCCAGCCCATGAAAGCCGGCCAGTTGCTCTGGCTGGCCGGCGGCGTGCCGCATGGGCTCACGGCCGTGCAGGACGCGTCACTGCTGGTGACGCTGCATTTGTGCAAGTAAGCGCGCAGGCAGGGCGCGGTGCCGCCCCGCGTATCAGGCCAGCTCGGCCGTAGGGCCGCGCCCCATCAGCATTGCCACCGCTTCAGCCGGCTTGAGCTTGCCGTCCAGCAGCGCCACCACGCTTTGCGCGATAGGCATTTCCACGCCCAAGCCGGCCGCGCGTTGCACCACGGTGCGGGCACAGTACACGCCTTCTGCGACGTGGCCCAGTGAGTCGACAGCCTGCGCCAGCGTCTGCCCCTGGGCCAGCAACAGGCCGACCTTGCGGTTGCGGCTCAGGTCGCCGGTGGCGGTGAGCACCAGGTCGCCCAGGCCCGAGAGGCCGGTGAAGGTTTCGGCACGGGCGCCGAGCGCCACGCCCAGGCGTGTCATTTCAGCCAGGCCGCGCGTGATGAGGGCGGCGCGGGCGTTCAGGCCGAGCTGCAGGCCGTCGCACAGTCCGGTGGCGATGGCCAGCACGTTCTTGACGGCGCCGCCCACTTCGACGCCCACGACGTCATCGTTGGCATAAACACGCAATGTGGCACTGTGGAATGCGGCAACAAGGGCGTCGCGCACTTCGGCGTGCTCGCTGGCCGCGACCAGCGCCGTAGGCTGGCCGCGCGCGACTTCCAGCGCAAAGCTGGGGCCGCTGAGCACGCCGGCCCTTAAATCGGGCGCGGCTTGGGCGCGTATTTCATGCACCATCAAGCCAAACGGCGAGGCTGCGGTTGCCACCGGTGCCTCAAAGCCTTTACTGAGCCAGGCCACGGGCGCGCTGGCGTCCCGCAGGCTCTGCAGCATGGCGCGGGCCGCCGAGACGGGCGTGGCGAGGATGATGAGGTCCTGCCCGCCCAGCGCCGGGGCCAGCGGGGCATCGCCGCCCTGCAGTGCCAGCGCCTGAGGCAGTGCGATGCCGGGCAGGTAGCGGGCATTGACGCGCGCAGACCGCAGGCCGGCAAGTTGCGCTGCATCGCGCGCCCACAAGGTGACCTGGTGGCGCGATGCGCCGCTGACGGCCAGCGCCGTGCCCCAGGCACCCGCGCCAATGACCAGTATTTTCATGAGGAAGTCACGCGCACATCGTGATGAGAGCCGGGGCCTCGCCCCGGTGGGCATCAGACGATGATCTGGGACGGGGCCGGAGCGGCTGCGGCTTCGGCCTGCTGCTGCTCGTACATGGCCTGGAAGTTGATTTCAGCCATGTGCACGGGCGGGAAGCCGCCGCGCTGGATGACGTCGGCCACATTGCCGCGCAGGTAGGGGTAAACGATTTGCGGGCAGGCAATGCCCAGGATGGCGCCCAGTTGCTCGGGCGGCACGTTGCGGATTTCAAAGATGCCGGCTTGTTTGGCTTCCACCAGGAATACCGTCTTGTCGGCGATCTTGGTCTGCACGGTGGCCGTCACGGCGACTTCAAACAGGCCTTCGGCGATAGGGGTGGCGCCCACGCCCAGCTGGATGTCCACGCTGGGTTGCTCTTGGTTCAGCAGGATTTCCGGCGAATTGGGCTGCTCTAGCGACACGTCCTTGAGGTAAACGCGCTGGATCTGGAATACGGGGTCAAGATTGGCTTCAGCCATGGTGTTCTTTCGGGTACGGGGAAATTTGATACAGGACTAGATGCGCGGCGAGCCGGCGACCAGCAAATGATTATAGGGAGCCAGTGTGCCCTCCCGTCGCCCCCTTTTTCTGGCAGCGGATAACGCGTAGGGGCCGCGGCACCGGCTTTGCCGGGCCGCAGGCACCGCCCCTGGAAGGGGGAACAGGCTACACGCAGTGAGCCTGGACGGGGGTTAGCTATTCAACAACGGCATCAAGCCGCCACGGCCATCGAGGGCCATCAGGTCGTCGCAGCCGCCCACATGGGTCTCGCCGATGAAGATTTGCGGCACCGTGCGCCGGCCCGTGATGTCCATCATCTTCTGTCGTTCGCCGGGCACCATGTCGACACGGATTTCATCGAGTTCGGTGACGCCGCGCTGCTTGAGCAGCTGCTTGGCCTGGATGCAATAGGGGCAGGTGCCGGTGGTGTAGATCTTGACGGTTTGCATGGTGTCTCCTATCGCGCCGGCTTGGGCGCCGCGCGGGAAGTGTATGAATCAGGACAGGCTGGGTAAGGCAGGTTTCGTGCCTGCTTTCACCCGTTCCAGCCTCATTCAGCCTTCATTCAGGCCTTTTCCAGGGGAAGGTTAGCCTCTTTCCAGGATTTGAGGCCGCCGCCCAGCGATTGGGCCTGCTCGTAACCGAGCTTTTTGGCCACGGCGACGGCCCGCCCGGCGCGCGCGCCGGTGGCACAGACCAGGATCAGGGGAAGGCCCTTGTTCTTGACCGTGACGGGCAGCTTTTCTTCCAGTTCGCTGAAAGGCACATTTTTTGCCCCCGTGACATGGCCAGCGGCGAATTCCTCAACCTCGCTGACGTCCACGACGACCGCTTTTTCGCGGTTGATCAGCTGCACCGCGCCGCTGGCGGTCAGGGCGCCGGCGTTCATGCCGCTGGCAATCATGGGCCAGACCAGCATGCCGCCCGAGGCGAGTGCTATGGAAATCAGCATCCAGTTATCGATCAGAAATTTCACGGTATACCCTTTGTGGATTTTTCGGCTAACCCGTGATTTTAGAATGGAGGGAGTCCACGCCCCACCGGCCACCCTCCCTATTCCCTCTTTTTTCCACTCCTCACCTTTCCACCATGTACAAACTAGTGCTCATACGCCACGGCGAATCCACCTGGAATCTCGAAAACCGCTTTACCGGCTGGACCGACGTGGACCTCACGGAAACCGGTATCGAACAGGCCAAAAACGCCGGAAAGCTGCTCAAAAGCGAGGGTTATGAGTTCGACCTGGCCTATACCAGCGTGCTCAAGCGCGCGACCCGCACGCTCTGGCACACCCTGGACGAAATGGACCGCACCTGGCTGCCCGTGGTGCACAGCTGGCGCCTCAATGAGCGGCATTACGGCGGCCTGCAGGGGCTGAACAAGGCTGAAACCGCGAAAAAATTCGGCGACGAACAGGTGCTCATCTGGCGCCGTAGCTACGACACTCCGCCGCCGCCGCTGGAGGCGAACGACCCGCGCAGCGAACGCGGCGACCCACGCTACGCCAGGCTGCAGCCCGGCGAGGTGCCGCTGACCGAATGCCTCAAGGACACCGTGGAGCGCGTCCTGCCCTTCTGGAATGAATCGATGGCGCCCGCCATCAAGGCCGGCAAGCGCATCGTGGTCGCGGCGCACGGCAATTCCATACGCGCGCTGGTGAAATACCTGGACAACATCTCCGACAGCGACATCGTGGGGCTCAACATCCCCAACGGCATCCCACTGGTCTATGAGCTGGACGCCAACCTCAAGCCGCTGCGCCACTATTACCTGGGCGACGGCGAGGCCGCGGCGAAGGCAGCCGCCGCCGTGGGCGCTCAGGGAAAAGCCTGATTCCGCCCCAAAGTCCCACAGCCCCGTCCGCCCGGATTTTGTAAAAGTCCTGTAAATAGCCGTCCGTTTTGCCTCTTTTTTCGCACCGCGCCTTGGCCGGGGCGGAACTGGGGCTTTCGGCCTTTCTCCAAGGTGTATATTGCTTCCCACAGGGGAAACAAGGGTTTCCCAACGGCTTAGAGGTATTTTTATGGGTCAGAAGCTCAAAATAGCAGGGTGGATTTCAATCGGCGCCGTGGCGGGAGCCCTCACCACGGTGCAGCTGCAGGCAGTGGCCCGCGCGGGTCTCGCCCCATTGCCGCTTGAAGAGCTGCAACAGCTGGCTGCCGTTTTCGGCATGGTCAAGAGCGATTATGTGGAACCGGTGGACGAGAAAAAACTCATCACCGACGCCATTTCCGGCATGGTGTCCAGCCTGGACCCGCACTCGGTGTATTTCGACAAGAAATCCTTCAAGGAATTCCGCGAAGGCACGACAGGGCGTTTTGTCGGCGTCGGCATCGAGATCAGCCAGGAAGACGGCCTGGTCAAGGTAGTTTCGCCGATCGAAGGCTCTCCCGCCGACCGCGCCGGCCTCAAGCCCAACGACCTGATCACGCGCATCGACGACACCGCCGTCAAGGGCCTGACGCTCAATGAAGCCGTCAAGAAGATGCGCGGCGAGCCCAGGACCAAGGTACTGCTGACGATCTTCCGCAAGGATGAAAACCGCACCTTCCCCGTCACCATCACGCGCGAGGAAATCCGCACCCAGTCGGTTCGCAGCAAGGTGGTGGAGCCCGGCTATGCCTGGATACGCCTGAGCCAGTTCCAGGAACGCACGGTCGACGACTTTGTGACCAAGCTTGAGCAGATCTACAAGCAGGAGCCCAACCTCAAGGGCCTGGTGCTCGACCTGCGCAACGACCCGGGCGGCCTGCTGGACGCCGCAGTCGCGGTGTCCTCGGCCTTTCTGCCGGAGAACGTCACCGTGGTGTCCACCAACGGCCAGCTGGCCGAAAGCAAGTTCACCTACAAGGCCGCTCCCGAGTTCTACCAGCGCCGCAGCGGTGGCGACCCGCTCAAGCGCCTGCCCGCCGCCCTGAAGAACGTGCCGCTGGTGGTGCTGGTCAACGAAGGCTCGGCCTCGGCCAGCGAAATCGTGGCCGGCGCGCTGCAAGACCACAAGCGCGCCACCATCATGGGCACGCAGACCTTCGGCAAGGGCTCGGTGCAGACCGTGCGGCCCCTGGGCCCTGACACCGGACTGAAGCTCACCACGGCGCGCTACTACACCCCCAGCGGCAAATCCATCCAGGCGCGCGGCATCGTGCCCGACGTGATGGTCGACGAAACCGCCGAGGGCAGCCCGTTTGCCGCGCTGCGCACCCGCGAAGCCGACCTGGAGAAGCATCTCAACAGCGGCCAGGGCGCCGAGGTCAAGGACGTCAACCGTGAAAAGGCTCGCGAAGAAGCGATGAAGCGCCTCGAGGAAGAAGCCAAGAAGACACCGGAACAGCGTCGCCCGCCCGAACTGGGCAGCGACAAGGACTTCCAGCTGGCGCAGGCCATCAACCAGCTCAAGGGCCGGCCCGTGCTGGTCAGCAAGACGGCTGTGGTGGAGCCCAAGAACGAAAAAAAAGAGAACTGAGGCCGTGACGGAATAGCGCCGACAAACATCGGCCAGTCCAGGTTTCGGCTGCTTTCCCGAACCCTCCCTCCCTGCATCGGACCGCCTCTCGGCGGTCCTTTCCTTTTTATGAACGACGACCAGCTGCTCCGCTATTCCCGGCACATCCTGCTCGACGAAGTCGGTATCGAAGGGCAGGACAAGCTGCTCAAGGCGCATGTCCTGATCGTCGGCGCCGGTGGACTGGGTTCGCCGGTCGCGCTCTACCTGGGTAGCGCCGGTGTCGGCCATATCACCATCGCCGACCATGACAAAGTCGATGCCACCAACCTGCAGCGGCAGGTCGCCCACACCCTGGGCCGCATCGGCGAATACAAGGCTGAATCCGCCCGGCAGGCCATCGCGGCGATCAACCCTGATGTGACAGTCACGCCCGTCACGCAGCGGGCCGAGGGCGCGCTGCTGGACCGCCTGGTCAGCGAAGCCGACCTGGTGCTCGACTGCACCGACAACTTCGCGACCCGCCATGCGATCAACCGCGGCTGCGTGAAACACCGCAAGCCGCTGGTTTCGGGCGCGGCCATCCGCTTTGACGGCCAGGTCGCCGTGTTCGACGCGCGCAATGCGCAGTCGCCTTGCTATGCCTGCGTATTTCCCGAATCGGAACTGATGGAAGAAGCCCTCTGCGCCACCATGGGCGTGTTTGCCCCGCTGGTCGGCATCATTGGCAGCACGCAGGCCGCCGAGGCCCTGAAGCTGATCTGCGGCGTGGGCGAATCACTCGCCGGGCGCCTGTTGATACTGGAGGGCAGGCGCATGGAATGGAGCGAGATGAAGCTGGCCCGCAATACCGCGTGCGCGGTCTGCGGCGGCATTCACGGCTGAGCGCCGCTTATTTGACGGCTGAGGCGGGAATGCGCGAGCCGGCGCTGGAGGCGGCCGCCTGCTTCAGGATGGCCGAGCAATTTTCGTCCTGGCCCGGCCCGGTTTCTATGGTCGCGGCCAGGGCCAGCAAGGGATTGACCACGCCAAGCGCCAGCGCGATACCGGCCCGCCCGGCCAGTGCGCTCTTGTCGGGCCCGACCGACGGCGCCGCGAACGTGCCGCCGATTTTCAGCGGCGACCTCAGGCTCAGGATGCTGCGGTCCTTGGGTGCGGGGTCCAGGGTCAGGTCCAGTGTTTCATCGGCCAGGTTGATGTTCCCGCGCCCGTTGATGACCGTGTCCGAAGTGTCCAGCACGATGGTCTTGGTGCTCATCAGGCCCTGCTTGACCTCAAACGCGGCGGCGGCACAGCGCAGCTGCACGTTGCGGTCGCCGCGTACCAGGAACTTGATGATTTCGCCGCCGTCCAGGCCCATGAACTCGAGCAGGATGTTGCTGATCTGGCCCTTGCCCATCAGGACGGCCACATCGCCGGAAGAGGTGCCCAGCATTTGCGCCAGCGAATTGCCGCGGCCCTTGAGATCGAGCTGACCGCTCAGTTTTCCCAGACTGCTTTTGGTGGTTTCCACCGCCGGAAAGAGCTGGTTGAGCTGCACCGCGCGCAGGTCCAGCCGCGTCTCGAAAACCGCCGGCGCCACATTGGAATCGACACGTATGCTGCCTGCCACCGTGCCGCCTGCGATGCCCATCGATATCGGCTCCAGCTGGAGCACGCCACTCGTCAGCTTGACGTGCACACTGCCTTTGTCCAATGGCAGCACCTGCACATGCCGGATGTCGGCCGCCGAATAAACCACGTCGGCATTCATGGCCTTGAGCCGGGTGACGTCCAGCGTCGCAACCGGCAGGACCTTGCGCGATGCGGAGTTGGCCTTACCCGTTTTTGCCGGGGGGGGGTCATCCTGCGCCTTGGCGGCGGCCGCCTTCACGGGCGTAGGCCCGTCCGGCGGCGGCAACCCGATCACGGGCGCCAGGTCGGCGAAATCGAGCAGCCTGGACTGCACCTTGCCGGTTAGCAGCGGCACCTTCGCGGACTGGTCGAAGCTGAGCGCTCCGCTGAGGTCCGAGCTGCCCAGCGTGCCCTGGATCTGGCTCGCGGCCCAGACCTTGCCGTGTTTGGCCAGTTTGCCGCGCAGCTTGTAAGGTGGCGTGGACGGCAGCACCACACCGAGCAGCTTGTAGAGTTCTTCCAGGTTGCGGCCTTGCAGGTCAAAGCTGGCATCCACCCCCGCGAGTTCCGCGAGATTGGCAATGGTCCCCTTGGCCTTGAGGCTGGTCTTGCCGGCCACCGCATTCACCTCGATGGGGAAAGGCGCTTCAAGGTCCTTGCTCAGCTGCAGCACGCCGCCGGTGCGACCGCTGGCGCTGAAGGCCTCGTGCTGCCATTTGCCCGTTGCCTTGTAGCTCAAGGGCAGTTGGCCGGCGGTTTCCTGGGCAAGCGAGAAATCCACGTGGATGTTGGCGCCCTGCGCCGCCGCCTGGTAGTCGACGCTGCCGCCGTCAACCAGCAAGGCATCAATGCGCGGAACAGAGCCCTCATCGGAGGTGTCGCGCGACAGCGCCCAGGTCCTGCGCCCGTCGGGCTCCATCTGCAGCCCTATCTCCGGCGCCGTCAGCGCAATGCGGGGCAATACGACCTTGCCGACCAGCAACGGCAGCAGCTTGATATCGAACTCGGCCGCCTGCGCTTTGACCAGGTAAGGCTTGCTGGCCCACTCGGGATTGGCGAACTCCACACCGTCGGCCCTGACTGTGACGGTCCGCCCCAGGTGCACCGACAGGTGCTGCGTGATTTCAAAGCGCCGGCCCAGCTGGTCGGAGACATGGCGGTTGATCGGGCCGCGCAGCATGTCCCACGGAAAAAACACAAGAGCCAGAACCAGGGCCAGCAGCACAGCGGCAACACCGGCAAGCCATCTGCGCCACAGAACCGGCCGGGATTGGGTGTTGCTCATGAGTGCCATGGAGGATCAAAGCCTGCATCAAAGGAAAAGAAACTGCGGGCTCCCTTGCAATGGCCGCAGAGGCGTTGATAGCCCTGCGTTTGACTATGGGAGCAATCCCTGCGACAGGCAGTCGGCAGGTGCCATCTGATGCTGTGGGGATGTGCCTACAGTCCTGGTGGCACAGTGGCGATAAAGCACAACTCAGAGAGTGCAACCCGGGCGTAGGAAGCCTCCTACAAGTGCTGGCTTCTGCCGCTGGCAGAATGAGCTGGCGGGAAAAGATACATTAAGAAACAAGAGACATTCGCGTTCTTTGGCCTTTGGTAATACTTTGAAAGCATACGGCCTCCTACCTGGACCTGAGCAGTGAGACTGAAAACTTACATCGTAGAAGACAATCCCACGATTCGTGAAAATCTGATCGGGACGCTGGAGGAATTGGCACAGATTGATGCAGTCGGAACCGCGGAGACCGAGAACGAAGGCAAGGCTTGGCTGGCCGATAACAGCGAAGGCTGGGACCTGGCGATTGTTGACCTGTTTCTCAAACAGGGAAGCGGCCTGGGGGTGCTGGCCGCATGCAGGGAGCGCCCTCCCCGGCAAAAAGTGGTGGTGCTGAGCAACTACGCCACGGCCGACATCCGCCAGCGCTGCACACAGCTTGGTGTTGACGCGGTGTTCGACAAATCAAACGAGATCGACGCCCTGGTGGACTATTGCATCCAGCAGAGCGCCGCCACCGGTTGAACTCAATCAATCAGCTTGTTCTTGAGGGCGTAGTAAGTCAGGTCGCTGTTGGAGGAGAGGCTCATCTTCTCCATCACGCGGGTGCGGTAGGTGCTCACCGTCTTGACGCTCAGGGACAGCGCCTTGGCGATGTCGCCCGCGGTCTCGCCCTTGGCCAGCTTGAGGAATACCTGGAATTCCCGCTCGGACAGCTGCTCGTGCGAGGCCACGTCGTTGGGCCGGTTCAGTTGCTGCGCGAGCAGCTCCGCCACAGCGGGGGTGATGTAGCGCTTGCCCAGGGAGATCACGCGGATCGCATCGACGATCTCGGACGGATCGCACTCCTTGTTGAGGTAGCCGCTGGCCCCCTGGCGAATCAGGTTGACCGCATAGTGCTCCTCGGGGTAGCCGCTCAGGATGAGAATGCCGACATCGGGCGCTTTCGCGCGGATCATGGCCAGCGCATCGATACCGCTCTGGCCGGGCATGGACAAATCCATGACGAGAATGTCGAGCTCGACATTGCGAACCAGGTCAATGGCTTCGCGGCCGCTGCCGGCCTCGCCGACGACGCGCAAATCGACCTGGTCCGAAAAAAACTGCTTGAGCCCCGAACGCACAATGGCGTGGTCGTCCACAATTCCAATTTTGATCATGTCGCTGTCTTCCTATAAAGCCTGCAATGCACGAAAAGAAAAGCCGTTGAACAGGCGCTTGCTTTAATTTTAAGCATCCATTATTGACGAATTTCTCACCGAAGTATCTAGCGGAGTTTGCCGTGAAACCATTTGCGATACCCAGAATGGCCATCAGCCTGCCCTTGGCGGTGCTGGCTGCCGCCTTCCTCCTCTTCATCAATGAGGCGAGTTTTCGCAAGTCTACCGAAGCGGCCGCCAGCATTGAAGAGGCTCAGCTGACCCGCGGGGCCATCAACAAACTGCTGCAGCACATGCTGGATGCGGAAACCGGGCAGCGGGGCTACCTGCTGACGGGAGACGCGCGCTACCTGGAGCCCTACAACGCGGCGCTCGCCGACATCGACCACAACCTGGACACGCTGCGCCAGCTGTTCACGCCTTACCGGGAGCAGCTCGCGGAGTTCGGCCTGATGTCGCGGCACGTCTCGCGCAAGCTTGCCGAAATGGACCTGAGCGTCCGCATGCGCAAGGAAGGCAATGAGGACGCGTGGAAATTCGTGCTGACCACCGACGTTGGCAAGGAGCACATGGAAGCCATTCGCGAGCAGTCCGCCAAGCTGGCTGCCAGCAGCGTCAGCAAGATGGAGCAGGGCCAGGATCAGATCCGGCGTTCGTTGCAACTTTCGCGCATAGGGGTGGCCACCGTGGCGCTGGCGGGCTTGCTGGCGTTCTACATGTACCTGCTGCAGACCAAGGCCCTGCTGGCTTCCGGCCGGCGCGAGCAGGAATCCCTGCAGCGCGAGCGTGACTACCTCGAAGTGCAGGTGCGGGAGCGCACCGCCAACCTGGCCGAGCTGGCCACCCACCTGCAGAATGTGCGCGAGGACGAGCGCGGCCACTTGGCGCGTGAGCTGCACGATGAGCTGGGTGCGCTGCTGACCGCGGCCAAACTCGACGTAGCGCGCCTGAAGTCGCGCCTGGCGGGCAACATGCCCGAAGCCGTGGAGCGGCTCACCCACCTGACCAACACACTCAACAGCGGCATCGCGCTCAAGCGCCGCATCGTGGAGGATTTGCGGCCGTCCTCGCTGTCGCACCTGGGCCTGGTGGCTTCGCTGGAAATCCTGGCGCGCGAATTCGAGGAGCGCTCAGGCCTGTCCATCGCGACCGACCTGGAAGCTGTCGAACTCGGCGGCTCGACGCAATTGACGGTCTATCGCCTGGTCCAGGAATCGCTCACCAATATGGGCAAGTATGCGGAAGCCACGCAAGCCGAAATCAGCTTGCACAACTTCGACAGCTACATCACCGTCGAGGTCAAGGACAACGGCAAGGGGTTCAAGACGGGAAGCGTTGGCGCGGGCAGCCATGGGCTGGCAGGCATGCGGCATCGCGTGGAAGCCGCCGGGGGCCGCCTGACCGTCACCAGTGCCGAAGGCGAAGGCACGCGCATTTCCGCGGTGCTGCCGAAGACGCGCTGAACCTCGGTTCCGCGCGCACTCGAGGCGCTTGAAGGCAATTGGGGCAATGCACGCCGCAAACATGCGGCGTAACAAAATGTCGGCCCACTCCTACAGGGCATGGCCATTCGAACTGACACGGGCACACGTCAGCAGCCGATGAGGCATACAGCGGGCATTCAATAAGCTTGGCTCAAGGCCGCTTCAATCGAAGCAAAGGCCATTCACCAGAGCAAGGAGCTTCAGATGTTGCACTACGCCGTTGTTTTTCTCGTCATCGCACTGGTCGCTGCCGTGTTCGGTTTCGGCGGCATCGCGGCAGGCGCTGTCGAGATCGCCAAGATCCTGTTCTTCATCTTTGCCGTGATGGCGGTCGTTACTTTTGTGATCAGCCTCCTGCGAAAGAACTGACGGCCTCCAGGTTTTCGCGAGAAGGTCCCGCAAGAGCCGCGTCACCCGGTGACCCGGCTTTTGTTTTCCCTCCTCCTTTTCAGCACTTTTCAATTCCCTCTCCAACCACCAAGGATTCACCATGAACACCCAGACCGCCGCCAGTACCGTACGACAAAGCTCCGATGAGTTGTTGCAAACCGCCGAGAAAGCCGTGGGCAACACGCGCGCTTATGCCAACGAAGCCCTGGACAAGGCCGAGAACAAGGTGCGCGACCTGCGCGGCAGCATAGACCCCGTGGTGGACATGCTGACCTCCAAGGCCCAGCACCTGGCACGCCAGAGCCTGGATCTCGCCGCCGAAGCCAAGGAACGCGCACAACGCTCGCTGTCCAACGCCGCGGGCGCGACCTCGCGTTACGTCGCCGACCAGCCCCTGCGCTCGGTGCTGATCGCCGCGGCCGTAGGTGCCGGTGTGGCCTTGCTGATTTCCTCTGCACGCCACCGCAACCAGAACCGCTATTGAAGGCTACCGGGCCATCCCCAGGCATCGACCACAAGACTCTCCATGCTCCACCCCCTCTTCTCCACCATCGTGCAGCGGCCCGACCTTGTCGCAGACCATCTGTCGGCCTATGCGGCGCTGTTCCAGGAGGAAGCCTCCGAGGCCGGTGCCCAGCTGCTGGCGCGCGTAGTGGCCTGGGCCGTGGCCATCGTGGCCGCCGCCATCTTCCTGGGGCTGGCAGGCACCGCCGTGATGCTGGGGATGCTGCACAACCAGTTCCACTGGGCACTGGTGGTAGTGCCGGGCATTGCCTTGGTCGTTCTGGTTATCGCCACGCTCAAGGCACGCAAGCCTCTGGCCAGCGAGCGTTTCCCTGAATTGAAGGCGCAGCTCGACAGTGACGCGCGCGCCCTGCGCATGGCGGCTTGACAGCACATCGAGAGCCGCGCCATGACATCCTTGACCCAGCCCACACCCCAGGAAAGACTGACCAGCAGCCGCAAGGCCATCGTCAGGCACATGAGCCGCGACCGGCAGTCTGATGACGCTGAGGAGTCCCGAGGGCCGCGCGGGGAGGAAAATCCGGCGCAGGCCGAAGACGGAACCTGGGGCTTCATCAAATACGCCCTGGGTGCCTGGTGGCAGAACCATCCTGTGAGCGCCGCGTTCAGCCTGGCGCGGCCGGTGCTCGACCAATATGCCAGGGAAAAACCGCTGCAATTGCTGGGCGTCGCCGCTGTGGCAGGCGCAGCAGCCGTGGCACTCAAACCCTGGCGGCTGGTGTCCCTGGGTGGCGTACTGCTGGCAGCCCTCAAGACATCGGGGATATCCGGGACTCTGCTGTCCATGCTTTCCCGCCCTGTGCAAGACAGCGAACAGGCACAAAGACAAAGATAAAGGACCTCATGAACAACCCCGTGATTACAAGCTCGCCCCATGCGGCTTCCCATGAACTGGTGCTGGATGAAACCGGCCTGGACGCAGCCCGCAAAAGCTTGGCGGACGGCGCCATCACACCGGCCTACGGGCCGCACCGTGATGCCATCGTCAAGCTGCTCAACGACGCGCTCGCGACGGAGCTGGTCTGCATACTGCGCTACAAGCGCCACTACTTCATGGCCAGCGGCCTGTCCTCGCCCGCCATCGCCGATGAATTCCTGGTCCATGCGAATGAGGAATCCTCCCACGCGGACCGCATCGCCCGGCGCATCGTGCAACTGGGCGGCGAGCCCGATTTTTCACCCGCGACGCTGCTGCAGCGCAGCCATGCCGAATACGACGAATCCAACGACTTGAAGACCATGGTGCGCGTCAACCTGGTCGCCGAGCGCATCGCGGTTGAGGCCTACCGCCAGATGATCGCGCTGATCGGTGACAAGGACCCCACGACGCGTCGCATGCTGGAGGACGTTCTGGCCGACGAAGAGGAGCATGCCGATGAGCTCAAGGACTGGCTGGAGAGGTAAGCAATGACCGCAGGCCCTTGAGCGTGGTGCCGCTCAAGGACAGGCTTTTTCAACCCCCGCACCAAACCCCGAAACCAACCAAGAGGAAAACAATATGAAATACGCTCGCGCAATTGCATTCGCCGCTCTGGCAGGCATCACCATCATTGGCAGCGGCTGCGCTGTGGGGCGTGGCCAGGAGACCGCCGGCGCCTATGTCGACGACGCCGCCATCACGACAGCCGTCAAGGCGAAATTTGTCGAGGACAAGACTGTGGCAGCGACTTCCATCAAGGTGGAAACGCTCAACGGCACCGTCCAGCTGTCCGGCTTCGCCAAATCCGCTGCGGAGAAAGCCCAGGCAGAAAACATCGCCCGCAACGTGAAGAACGTCAAGGGTGTCCGCAACGACATCGTCGTGCGCCCATAACGGTCAGGAGCCAGGCCACCGAGGTGGCAAAGAGAAAGGCAGGCATGGAAGTTTCCGTGGCCTGCCTTTTTTCCTTCTGCTTTTTCTTTTCTTATTTTTCTTTTTGTCTTTTGCGTTCGGGTGGATGAATGGGGAGAGGCTAGCCGGGAGCCTTCACCACCAGTTTGTTGTCCACCGAATTGACGCCTTTGGTCTCCTTGGCCAAGGCCGTGGCCTTGTCCCGGGCGGCTTGGGTGGGCGCCGAGCCTTTGAGGGTCACCGCACCGTCGCGGGTGTCCACATTGATCTTGAGCACGCTCAGGTCAGGATCTTTTGCGAAGCCGGCGGTCAGCGTGGTGGTGATCGTGAGGTCATCGATTTTTTCACCCGCCTTGGCAGCCATGTCCTTGCCCGAGGTTTCAGTGCTCTGGGCCGTGCTTTTCACCGCGGCGCCGGCCTCGGCCATTTCACTGGCGGCCCGGGCCTTGGCCCTGGCGGCAGCCTCCTCGGTTTTCGCAATGGCTGAGTCGAGTTGCTGGCCGACGGTCTTGCTCTCGTCCTGCTTGTTGCAGGCCGAGAGGGCCAGCGCCAGGGGCACCGCAATGAGGACAGCCAGCGGACGGAAAGCACGGCCGCCGTGCAAGGAAGGGGTATGGTGTGGGGTCATGATGACGGCTCCTTGGGTGCAAAACATGCGGGTCGGTGTGCGCCCGTCGGGCGCGACCACGTGGCGAAGCGGCGTTCGCGTCAATCACTCTAGCCGGCCGGCCCATGGCGGCCCATCAGCACCGGCTGAAACAGCCGTAGGACAAAAGGAATGCGTTGCGACTAGTGGCAGCTGCCGTGCTGTTTGCGAAACTGCGCGGGATATACCGCAGGCGTTCCTTGCGCCATCGAGAAGATGCCCGCCCCCGCAGCCCTGGCTTGCCGCTGTTCCACGGCGTAGGGGCCGGCATGGGCGCGGTTGCGGTAAGACCAGGCAAGGCCCTGCGACACCATCCATCGTCCCGTGTCTTCTCCCTTGACGCTGACCTTCGCCAGCAGGCGGCCATAGTCGTCATGGTGCCGGCCATGCACCATCACACGCTGGCCCCCGATCTTGCGCATGAGCGCCTCACGGGAAGCAGCACCTCCGGCTTGGCAGATTTCCGGCGCGTCTATGCCATGGATGCGAATGCTGACCGGTTTGCCGCCGCCCGGCGGCCGTACCTTGATGGTGTCGCCGTCCACCACATAAGTGACGACACCCGACCAAGCCGAAGCAGAGGGCCTGGCCGACGCCTGAACCTGGACCAATGCGCCCACCAGCGCCACCATCGCGAATGCACGGAGAAAGAAGGTCATTGTGAAAAAGGCAGATAGAAACTGATGAAAGCCGCTCAGGCTGTGACGATCCAGCCTTCCAGCGGATCCATCTCCACCGGCAGGCCGTAGCGCGGCGCACCCTGTTGCAGGGCCCAGGCCGCCTGCATCAGGCACAGCACGGCATCCAGGCTGTCGCCGCTGGCGTCATCGACGAGTGCATCGCGCTGGGCATGGCTGACCTTCAGGCGCAGCCCGAGCCGGGTTTGCCCGTTCTCCAGCGCGGTGATGAGGTCCTTGCGCGCGATCAGCCTTTCCGGTGTCTGCCTGGCTTTGTCATCGCTTTTGTACGAGCGGTTGCCGAGCAGCTCGCGCGCGAGCAGGCCAGGATAACCCTCAAGCGCGACACGGCGCGTGTCCCCCTCGTGCAGGCCCGGCAGGTGCACGCCGGCCGCCAGCAGGCGCGGAACACCGGCATGCAGCATGTAGGCCACCGGTGGGTTGACCCATTTCATGGAAGGGCTGGAGCCCGCAGGCCCGTCGGTGGCGCGATGGGCAAACTTCGCGCCGACAGGGCGCGCATCGCAAAATGCGGCAAAGGCCTGGCGGATGTCGGCGCGGCTCAACGCGGCGTAATGGGCCATCAGCGCGGACCAGGCAATGGGCCAGCTGAGATGTGCCACCAGTTCGCACGGCAGGCCGAACGGAAAGTCGAAGGCGCCTACCCAGCCGTCAGTTTGGCGCAGCCAGGCCTCAAAGGCATCCAGCGATTCGAAGCGCTCCAGCTTTGCCAGTTGGACGCGCCCGTTTGCGCTGCCACCGCAGGCCAGGACGATCGGCTTCCTGCGCGTTGGAGCGCTGGAAAAGTCACATCCGATCAGTAAAGGCGTCTCAGGCGGCATGCCGGTATTTTGCTGCCTGTCAGCCCAGCGCCAATGCCATCACGCCCGCGGCAATCGCCGCAGCCCCCAGCAGCCGTTGCAGGCGATCGCCTTCGCCGAGCAAATGCCCGCCGATCAGCGCGGCAAAAAGCATGGACACTTCACGCGCCGGCGCCACATGCGATAGCGGTGCCACCTGCATGGCATATAGCACCAGCACATAGGAGACCGGGCTGATGGCACCGACCATCAGCGCGTACTTCCACTGCTGGCGCCACAACGTGGCTGCGGCTGGCCGGTCACGCAGCACGGCAGGCGCAAGCACAGCGACCCGCACGAAATTGCCCAGGTAATCCACCAGGATGGGTGACATCAGCAGGAACCTCACGCCGTACCCATCCACCACCGTGTAGCTGGCAATGAATGCGCCCGTGAGCAGGCCGTAAGCCATGCCTTTGTGCACGCGGCGCCGCTGCGCCGGGTCATGCGCCGCGCGCAGCAGGCCGGGCCCGCCCGCAATCAGGAATACGCCCGCCACCACACCGGCAATGCCGGCCACGCCCATGGGGGAAATCTGCTCGCCCAGCAAGGTGATGGCCACCAGCGAGGACAGCAGGGGCCCGGAGCCGCGCGCCAGCGGGTAAACCACCGTCAGGTCAGCTTTTCGGTAGCCGCGCAACAGGACCACGTAATACAGCACATGCAGTACACCGCTGACGGCAACAATGGCCCACTCGGCCCAGCCCCAGTGGGGCAACACCCCCCAGCTGGCCCACAGGCCCACCGGCGCCCAGACCAGCATCATCACCACGCTGGTGAAAAAGGCAAAGCGGGCGTCGCCTCTGGCCTTTTTGGCGGCGATGTTCCAGCTGGCGTGGATCAGGCCGGCAAGAACAATCAGGGCAAGGGCGGAAACGGGCACCGGTCAGGCCGGCAGACGAAAGCGCGCCGCGAAGGCGCAGCGGTCCGCGAAGCGGCGGAGCGTGGGGGTCATCTATTCAGACGCGCCCGCAGATGGAGGCAGTGGCCATCAGGTCTTCGAGCAGTGCATACGACACCTTGCCGGAGACCGAATAGGGATCAAGTTCGGCCTTCTCGGAATACTTCAACAGGATGGAGTGGTTGAGCTTGGAGAGATTGACCTGCCCCATGGTCCAGCCGCCGAAACGCCGCTCGGAGATTTCTTCGAAGTGCAGCAGCACCACATCCTTGTGGCGTGCGTCCTGCTGGATGTGGCCGAACAGGTCGCTGACCGCCATGCGCCCACCTTCGATGGCCTGCAGGAAAATGCCGCCGCCGTAGCAGAGGATGCCGGTGATGCCGGTCGCCGGGTTGTGCTGGCGCGACTGCGAAAGAATACCCTCGATGGCTTCGGGGCTGGTATCGACGGCGCGGCTTGCGTAAAGTAAACGTACGAGCATCTTCAGGCCTTTTGCGGTATCAATGCGAGGAATTCGCGGCGCAAGGTCGAATCCTTGAGGAACACGCCGCGCATCACCGAGTTGATCATCTTGCTGTCCATGTCTTTCACGCCGCGCCAGGCCATGCAATAGTGGCTGGCCTCCATCACGATGGCCAGGCCGTCGGGCTGGGTCTTTTCCATGATGAGGTCGGCCAGTTGCACCACGGCCTCTTCCTGGATTTGCGGGCGGCCCATGACCCATTCAGCCAGCCGCGCATATTTGGACAGGCCAATCACATTGGTGTGCTCATTGGGCAGCACGCCTATCCAGATCTTGCCGATGACGGGGCAAAAATGATGCGAGCAGGCGCTGCGCACCGTGATGGGCCCGACGATCATCAACTCATTGAGGTGCTCGGCGTTGGGAAACTCGGTGATGCTGGGTGAGGCCACGTAGCGGCCCTTGAACACCTCATTGAGGTACATCTTGGCCACGCGGCGCGCCGTGTTGTTGGTGTTGTGGTCGCCGGCGGTGTCTATCACCAGGCTGTCGAGCACGCCCTGCATCTTGCCTTCGACTTCGTCCAGCAGCTTTTCAAGTTCACCGGGCTGGATGAACTGGGAGATGTTGTCATTGGCGTGGAAACGCTTGCGCGCCAGGGCCAGCCGCTCGCGTATCTTGACGGAAACAGGCGTACCCTCGCCGGTCGCGTCCTGGGGGGGCGTGTCGGATTTCATAAGCATGCCAGATATTACCAGCCTGCCCCCGCGCCGTCTTGTCCGGAATTTGACGGGGTCTTTGGCCTTTTGCCCTTTCCGGACGGGCGCGATCAGCTATCAATTTTGTAGCTTATCCGTCAATACGGCCGGCTGCGGGGTTTCAATAACGCTGGCCCGCCACCAGCAGCGCCAGCCGCACCAGGGCATAGGCCACCCAGCCGCGCAGGCGCTGGCCCAGAGGGCGGTGGCTGTGGGCAGCCGGTTCCATGCGTCGCCCCTGGGTCACCATGGCCTCGCGCAGAATGCCCGCCAGGCCCTCGGCGAAGGCTTTGTCCTCAACCACCACATTGGCTTCGCGGGCCAGCAGCAGGCTCAGAGGGTCAAGGTTGGATGAACCCACGGTGGCCCAGTGCCCATCCACCACGGCCACCTTGGCGTGCAGGAAGCCGGCCTTGTATTCGTGGATTTCCACGCCGGCCTCCAGCAAGGCGCCGTAGACCGGCCGGGACGCGTGGTACTGCATGAAGTACTCGTAGCGTCCCTGCAGCAACAGCGTCACGTGTACGCCGCGGCGCGCGGCACCGATGAGCGCCCGCCTCAGCTTGCCGCCCGGCAGGAAGTAGGCGTTGGCGATGATGATTTCATGATGCGCCTTGCCGATGGCCTTGCGGTAGGCGCGCTCTATGCTGCTGCGGTGCCTCAGGTTGTCGCGCAATATCAGAGCCGCCCTGGGGCCGTTGGCGGCGGCGCCGTCGCCCGCGGCAGGAAGCGCGGCCCTGCTGCGCCCGCCGTAGCCCGCCGCCTTGAATTGCTCCCACGCCGCGTTCATGTGCCGCTGCCGCGCGCTGTAACCCGCCTGCACGCGCCACCACAGCAGCGCCATGGCATCCGCGGCTTCAGCCGCCAGCGGCCCGGTGGCGCACACAGCGAAATCGACGCGTGGCGCCTGGAGCTCACCATGATTGGGATCGTAAAAATCGTCGAGCACATTGATGCCGCCGCAAAACACGGTGTACTGGTCGACCACGCAGAGCTTGCGATGCAGCCTGCGCCAGCGCTCCGGCACCAGCAGGTTCAGGCCGCGCAGGCCCGTCCCCAGGGGCGAGTACACGCACCAGTCGACCTTGGCCTGGGCGAATCTTTCGGCCCACTGAGGCGGCAAGGGGTTGGTGCCTATGCCGTCCACCAGCACCTGTACCGTCACGCCGCGGCCGCCCGCCCGCACCAGCGCCTCGGCCACCTCCGCCCCGGCGCCATGAAAATCAAAAATATAGGTTTCCAGCTGTACCCAGGTGCGGGCCGAATCCAGAGCCTGGATCAAGGCGGGGAAAAAATCTCGCCCACCCTGAAGCAATCGCAGCTCGCCGGTCTTGTGAAAAGGGTACAACATGGCCGCCGGCGTTCGTCCCTGTGCGAATGAAGTGATGGAGATGGGCGTGGGTCCAACCTATTTAAACCGAGCGGCCGGTGTTTGCCAATCCTGTGAAACGCCAACTCACAAAGTGTTGCGCCTGCGCCGGACAGGCAACGGCTCAAGCCATGAATTTCGGCAGGAGAAGCACGGCCTCCGCATTCGAGGGAGAAAAGCACAGGTCGGCGGCCGCGTGGTATGGCAGCCATTGCCAGGCGGTGTGCTCTTCAGGATTGAGCCTCACGTCACAGGCCTGCGGCAGGCACAGGCTGAACACATGCTCGGTGTTGTGGGTCACGCCGGGTGCATACCGGCTGCGCCAGACCGGGTAGATCTCGTACACGTTGGACAGGCCCCAATCGCGGAACTGCGCGGGTCCGGCCGCGATGCCGGTTTCCTCCATCACCTCGCGCATGGCGGTCTCCAGCAAAGGCTCATCCAACGTGTCTTTGGACCCGGTCACGCTTTGCCAGAAGCCCGGGTTGTCGGCGCGCTCTATCAGCAGCACCTCGCGCTCAGGCGTGTGGATGACCACCAGCACGGATTCGGGGATCTTGAACACTTTCAAGCTAGCCCGAACGCCACACTTTTTCACCGAGCCGCAGGGCGAACGAAAGGTAAAGCCATAGACCAGCAGGGGCCGCGGAACCGGCTTCGCCGGGCCGCAGGCGCAGCGGCCCCCTCGGGGGGCAGGGAGCTACACGCAGTGAGAGACCGTGGGGGCCACATTAAACGGGCTGCGGGTTGCGCAGGCGGATGTGCAGTTCGCGCAGCTGCTTTTCGTCCACCGGGCTGGGCGCGTGCGTGAGCAAGTCCTGCGCGCGCTGGGTTTTCGGGAAAGCGATCACGTCGCGGATAGACTCTGCCCCCGTCATCATGGTGACGATGCGGTCCAGGCCGAAAGCCAGGCCACCGTGCGGCGGTGCGCCGTACTGCAGAGCGTCCAGCAGGAAGCCGAACTTCTGCTGGGCTTCTTCGGGGCCGATCTTGAGCGCGCTGAATACCTTGCTCTGCACTTCGGCGCGGTGGATACGAACCGAACCGCCGCCCAGCTCCCAGCCGTTGAGCACCATGTCATAGGCCTTGGCGATGCAACGGCCCGGGTCGGTGTCCATCCAGTCTTCGTGGCCGTCTTTGGGGGCGGTGAAGGGGTGATGCACCGCGCTCCAGCGCTGACCTTCGTCGTCGAATTCGAACATCGGGAAATCCACCACCCACAGCGGCCTCCAGCCTTCGGTGAAGAGGCCGGTCTTCTTGCCGAAATCGCTGTGGCCGATCTTCAGGCGCAACGCGCCTATGCTGTCGTTGACGATCTTGGCCTTGTCGGCGCCGAAGAAAATGATGTCGCCGTTCTGCGCGCCCGTGCGCTTGAGAATTTCAGCGATGGCCGCATCGTGGATGTTCTTGACGATGGGGCTTTGCAGGCCGTCGCGGCCCTTGCCCGCGTCGTTGACCTTGATCCAGGCCAGCCCCTTGGCGCCGTAGATCTTGACGAACTCGGTGTAACCGTCGATCTCGCCGCGGCTCATCTCGGAGCCACCGGGCACGCGCAGAGCCACCACGCGGCCGCCGGCCGTCGTGGCTGGTGTGCTGAAGACCTTGAAGTCCACGTCGGCCATCACATCGGTCAGCTCCGTGAATTCAAGGTTCACGCGCAGGTCTGGCTTGTCGGAGCCAAAGCGGTGCATGGCGTCGGCATAAGCCATGACCGGGAACTCGCCCAGGTCGGTGTTCAGCACGGTCTTGAAGATGTTGCTGATCATGCCCTGGAACAGGTCGCGGATGTCCTGCTCGCCCAGGAAGGAGGTTTCGATATCGATCTGGGTAAATTCAGGCTGGCGGTCAGCGCGCAGGTCTTCGTCGCGGAAACATTTGGTGATCTGGTAGTAGCGGTCGTAGCCGGCCACCATGAGGAGCTGCTTGAAGAGCTGCGGGCTTTGCGGCAGCGCGAAGAACATGCCTTCGTTCACGCGGCTGGGCACCAGGTAATCGCGCGCGCCTTCGGGCGTGCTCTTGGTCAGCATCGGGGTTTCGATGTCGATGAAGCCGTTGGCGTCGAGGAATTTGCGCGTTTCCATGGCCACGCGGTAGCGCAGCATGAGGTTGTTCTGCATGTAGGGCCGACGCAAGTCCAGCACGCGGTGCGTGAGGCGGGTCGTCTCCGACAGGTTATCGTCGTCGAGCTGGAAGGGTGGCGTTACGCTGGGGTTCAGCACGATCAACTCATGGCACAGCACTTCGATCTTGCCGCTCTTGAGGTTGTCATTGGTCGTGCCTTCGGGGCGTGCCCGCACCACGCCCTTGACCTGCACGCAGAATTCGTTGCGCACGCTTTCAGCGGTCTTGAACATGTCGGCGCGATCCGGGTCGCAGACCACCTGCACATAGCCTTCGCGATCGCGCAGGTCGATGAAGATCACGCCGCCGTGGTCGCGGCGCCGGTTGACCCAGCCGCACAGGCTCACGGTCTGGCCCATGAGGCTCTCGGTCACCAGACCGCAATAGTTGGAACGCATTTGGGAAACGATGGCCATAAAAATACTCGAACTTTCAGCGCCTCACGCGCAGGTTTGCAGTTTTCGCCGTTTTAAAGGGGAGGGGTCAGGGGCAGGGTCGCGGGCGCCGGCACGGGTTTCGCGGGCACCACAACCCCCATGGAAATCACATAAGTCAAGGCTTCATCGACACTCATCTTGAGTTCGATGCAGTCGCTTTTCTTCAGCATCACAAAGTAGCCGCCGGTGGGGTTGGGGGTGGTCGGGACGTAGACGCTCAAGTAGTCGCCGTCCAGGTGGTTGACCACGTCGCCGCCGGGCGTGCCAGTCAGAAAGGCAATGGTCCAGACGCCCTCACGCGGCCATTGCACCAGCAGGGCCTTGCGAAAAGCGTTGCCGTTTTCCGAGAACACCGTGTCGGAAACCTGCTTCACGCTCGAATAGATGGAGCGAACGATGGGGATGCGGCTCAGGAAGGAGTTGCCCCAGCGGACCAGCTTCTTGCCAAAGAAATTGCTGGCGAAGGCGCCCATCAGCAGCACGATCCCCAGCGTGAGCAGCACGCCAAAACCGGGAATGTGAAAACCCAGCAGCTTGTCAGGGTGCCAGGCACCCGGGAGGATAAGCAGCGTCTGGTCCAGCGTGCCGACGATCCAGTCGAGCACCCACAGCGTGATCGCCAGGGGCACCAGCACCAGCAATCCGGACAGAAGCCATCGGCGAATGGAAGCCATCACGAGGAGGTCTTGGTGGAACTGTCGCCGCCTGAGGCTTTGGCCGGCGCGGGAGCCGGGGCGGGCGCAGGCGCCGCAGCGGTGCCGGCCGGTGCAGCCGCGCTTGCGTCAGCGGCTTTGCCGGCACCAGCGTCGCCGCCTTCGGCCTTGGGCGCCGGGGCGGGCGCGCCCGTGCTGTTGCCGCCGCGAAAATCCGTCACATACCAGCCCGAGCCCTTGAGCTGGAAGCCCGCGGCCGTGACCTGCTTCTTGAACGCGGGCGCGCCGCAGTTCGGGCACACGGTGAGCGGCGCATCAGAGATTTTTTGCAGGACGTCCTTGGCATGCCCACAGGACTCGCATTTATAGGCGTAGATTGGCATAGTGCTTAAGGCTTTGAGGAGGTACTCCCAGGAATACCCGGCGAATCTGCCCGGGATTTGCCCAGAAAAGGCATCCCGGATGCAAAGCCTTCAATTATAGGCCGGCAAGGGCCTTTCCGGCAGCCTAGAAGAGCCGTACTCGCAGGATGAACTGCATCGCAATCAAGCCCAGAACAAAGCCCAAACCACCGTAAATCAGGCTTTGGAGCAGCTTGTTGGTGCGTTTTTGTTCGTACAGCAGTTCGTCAAACTCCCGGCGGCTGACGCCAGGGGGTGATTTGAGGTACTGCGACAGCAGGCGCGGCAGGCCCGGCAGCAGCTTGGCATAGGCCGGCGCCTCGGCCTTGAGCTGCGCCAGCAGTTTCTCGGGGCCCACCTGCTCCAGCATCCACTTTTCGAGAAAAGGCTTGGCAGTGCTCCAGAGATCCAGGTCGGGATCCAGCTCGCGCCCCAGGCCCTCGATGTTGAGCAGGGTTTTCTGCAGCAGCACCAGTTGGGGCTGGATTTCGACGTGAAAGCGCCGCGAGGTCTGGAACAGCCGCATCAGCACCAGCCCCAGCGAAATTTCCTTCAGGGGCCGGTCGAAATAAGGCTCGCAGCAGGCGCGGATGGCGGCCTCCAGCTCGTCCACCCGCGTTTCGGGGGGCACCCAACCGGATTCAAGGTGCAGCTCCGCCACGCGTTTGTAGTCGCGCTGGAAAAAGGCACTGAAGTTCTGTGCCAGGTATTCCTTGTCGACCTCGGTCAGGGTACCCACGATGCCGAAGTCCAGCGAAATGTAACGGCCGAAGGTCGCCGGCGCCAGGCTCACCTGGATGTTGCCCGGGTGCATGTCGGCATGGAAAAATCCATCGCGGAAAACCTGGGTGAAGAAAATGGTGACACCGTCGCGCGCCAGCTTTTTCATGTCCACGCCGGCATCCAGCAGACGCTGCACCTGGCTGATGGGAACACCTTTCATGCGCTCCATCACCATCACGTCGGGCATGCAGAAATCCCAGACCATCTCGGGGATCATGACCAGGTCGAGATCCTGCATATTGCGGCGCAACTGGGCTGCATTGGCCGCTTCGCGCAGCAGGTCCAGTTCATCGTGCAGGTACTTGTCAAACTCGGCGACCACCTCGCGGGGTTTAAGGCGCTTGCCATCGGCCGAGGCGCCCTCCACCCAGCCGGCCATCATGTGCATCAGCGCCAGGTCTTTCTCGATGGCGGGGAGCATATTGGGCCGCAGCACCTTGACGGCCACTTCGCGCCCGTTCGGCAGGATGGCGAAATGCACCTGGGCGATCGAGGCGCTGGCTACCGGCGTTTGGTCAAAGCTCGCAAAAATCCGGTCCAGCGGGCGGCCGAAGGCCTTTTCAATGATGGCGACGGCCACGGCCGAGTCAAACGGCGGCACCCGGTCCTGCAGGCGAGCGAGCTCGTCGGCGATATCGGGCGGCAGCAGGTCGCGACGGGTGGACATCACCTGGCCGAACTTGACGAAGATGGGACCCAGGCTTTCAAGCGCTTCGCGCAAGCGCTCGCCGCGCGGAGCCTTGAGGTTACGCCCGACGGAAACGATACGCGTCAACAGGCGCACGCCGGGGCGCTGGAAACTGGAAAGAACCAGTTCATCCAGCCCGTACCGCAGCACGGTCCAGACAATGAAAATGCCCCGGAAAAGCCGGGTCATGCAGAAGCCTTGGCAGTCGGTGTGCCTTCACCTGCCGCCGGGCTTGCGGCGGGCTGCGCGGCAACCCCGGACGAGGCGGAAGCCGGAGACAGCGGCGTGCTGGCCAGGAATTGCTTGAGCCCCTCAAACAGCCGGCGCCCCACATTGGCCACCGTATGGGCGGGCGCATCGCCGATCAGGCGGGACAAATCTTCTTCGGCATCCCAGCGCAGGTTTTCCGCCAGCCAGCCCAGCTCGGCGGCGAGTTGCACGTCGCCTTCAATCTTGACCGGCGGCGGCTTGCCGGCCATGACCGATTGCATGATGGTGAGGGGCGACTCGGTGGCGACGGCCAGCGTGAGGTCCGGCTGGGTACCGGGCACTGCCCGGTCCACCAGGCCCGCCGGCGTGACCACCAGATCGATCGAGAACAGGCCCCAGCGCAAGTGCACCACCCGTCCCTTTTGCCGCAACAGCCGCTCCTGCGCCTGCTTTTCCTGCATCAGGACATGGTTCAGGAACAGCACCAGCCGTTGCTGCCCCTCATCCACCACCCAGGCGGGAGGCTGAAAGCGGGTGGCAATCGATTCCAGAAATGAAAAAGGGGACGTGGTGGTATTCATACGCCCCTGATTTTGACATGGCCCCCACGGTCGCGCACTTCGCGGCGTAACCCGGTGGAATGGGTACTTCACCAGCAGGCGCCGCGGAACCGGCTTTGCCGGGCCGCAGGCGCCGCCCCCTGAAAGGGGGGAACAGGCTACACGAAGTGAGCCTGGACGGGGGTTATTGGAGAGCCTGTACGCCGGCGACCAACCAGCCGCTGCCGCCGTTGCGCGGCTTGGTCATGTTCCAGACTTCGCGGAAGGGGCTGGCACCGGCGGAAGCGTCTTCACGAATCATGCCGGAGAACTCGACGCTGGCCATGTAGACATCGCTTAGTTCCTCAATGCCCAGCAGTTGGGCGTCGAGCATTACGACATCGGTCTTGTTGACCTGGCCGCCAGTATGCGACTCGCGGTCGGCCAGCTGGGTCTTGATCTGTTCGAGCATGTCGTCCGTCATCATGGAGCGCAAGCTCTGGATGTCGGAGCGGTCCCAGGCATCCTGCAGGGTCACGAAATTGGCCTTGCAGGCCCTGAGGAAGCCTTCGGCATCAAACCCGGCCGGAATACCCCAGGACTGCGAACCCAGCAGGGCCGAGCCGATCATGGAACCACCCGCAGCGGGTGCGGCCGCGTCGTATTTGTTGGCGTCAAAGGCCATGCTGCGTTCCCAGGGTCGGGCGGACGCATCGTTGCCCACATTCTCGGGGCTGTAGTTCTTGGGGGTGGTGGCATTGCCCGCGCCCTGGAAGGCGAACGGCGCCTGCCCGGAAGTCGCGCCGGGCGCGCTGGCCGCCCCACCCTTGAGCCTGCGCATGACGAAGCCGATCACCAGCATGACCACCAGCGCCAGCAGGGCGAACAGCATGATCTGGCCGAAGGCGCCGCCCAGGCCCAGCGACGAAGCCAGCCAGGCCAGACCCAGGCCGGCGGCCAGGCCGCCCAGCATCGCACCCCAGGGGCGCTTGGGCGCCTGCGCGGGTGTCGCGGCTGGGGTGGCCGGCTTGGCGGCGGAATTGGTGGCAGTGCTGCCAGTATTGGCACCGCCCGGTGCCGCTTCGCGCTGCGTGACGTTGGATGACTGCTTGCCGATCGACTTGCCGCCAGCCAGGCGCTTGGCCTCGGCCGACGTACCTGCCAGGGCCATGGCCGTGACCAGCACGGTAGAAAGAATTGCGGACCAGATCTTCATAGCGTCTCCTTAATCGCACCCAACACTTCAATTCAGCTCAACGTTCGGCACTACAGCACGTCAGCACTTGATTCCAACATGCAATGCCACTACGCCGCCCGTCATGTTGTGATAGTCCACATGGCCAAAACCACCTTTGTGCATCAGGGCTTTAAGCTCGTCCTGCCCCGGGTGCATGCGGATGGACTCGGCGAGATATTGGTAGCTTGAGTCGTCATTGGCCACCAGCTTGCCCAGGCGCGGCAGGACCTTGAACGAATACCAGTCGTATATTTTTTCCAGCGGCTTGGCCACTTTGGAGAATTCCAGCACTAGCAACTTGCCGCCGGGCTTGAGCACGCGGTTCATTTCGCGCAGCGCGTCTTCCTTGTGCGTCATGTTGCGCAGGCCGAAGGCCACGGTGACCACATCGAAGCTGGCATCAGGGAAAGGCAGGTGTTCGGCGTCGCAGACCAGGGTCGGCAGGTTCACGCCTGCGTCCAGCAAGCGGTTGCGGCCTTCGCGCAGCATGGCTTCATTGATATCGGTGTGCACCACACGCCCTGTGCTGCCTACCTTGGGAGCGAAGGCCAGCGCCAGGTCACCCGTGCCGCCGGCGATGTCCAGCACCTGAAAACCTTCCTTGACGTTGGCCACCAGCACGGTGTAGGCCTTCCAGGCGCGGTGCAGGCCCATGGACATCAGGTCGTTCATCACGTCGTACTTGGGCGCCACGGAATCAAACACGCCGCGCACGCGGCGCGCCTTGTCCCGCTCATCGACGGATTCAAAACCGAAATGGGTACTGCTCATGGGTTAATGCTAGAGGGCAAAGCGGGCAATGGCCGCGACAACCCTGGGCTGACGCGGGACATTGCGGGCTTATTGCAGGCTTTTATGCTGGAAAAACAACAGTGCTCGAATGCGCGATCAGAATGCCCCCCGCACCATGCGGCAAGGCCTTGCCCGGCGTGGGCGGTCAATGGTTGGCGCAGCCGTGGCCATGGCCACCGCCGCCCGCCTGCAGCATGGGCGCATCGCGGTCCACGCCGGCGGCCTGCAGGCGCCGTTGGTAATCGTCCCAGAGGCGGCTTTGCTCGGCACCCAGGTGGTAGAGGTAGTCCCAGGAAAATATCCCGCTCTCGTGGCCGTCGGAAAACACCGGCTTGACCGCGTAATTGCCAATGGGCTCGAGCTCAACCACCGTCACTTCGCGCTTGCCGGTCTGCAGGATTTCCTGGCCCGGGCCGTGGCCCTGCACCTCTGCGGACGGGGAATAAATGCGCATGAGTTCGAACGGAATCCGGAATTCGGCGCCGTCGGAAAAAGCAATTTCAAGCACGCGCGACTGGCTGTGAACCGTCAGCGCGATGGGCGTGGGAGAGCCGGGTTGAAGGCCTGCCATGGGGGTCGCTTTCTGAAAGGAAAGGCCGGACATGCCGGCCGTCACTGATTTTGGCAATATCTCTGTTGACAAGCCCTAAACCAGCACACGCTCGATACCGCCATGGTTGGCGGCCTCCACATACGCCGGCAGCCACTCTTTACCCAGAATCTGGTTGGCCATTTCCACGACGATGTAGTCCGCCTCGAGCAGGCCGTTTTGCAGGTCGCCGCCGTAGCGCGAGAGCCCTTGCAGGCAGCTCGGGCAGCTGGTGAGTATCTTCACGTTGCCGCTTGCCTCGGCGGCCCCCGAAGCCCGCAGGGCGGCCTCGCCCTTGCGCAGCTCTTCTTCCTTGCGAAAGCGGATCTGCGTCGAGATGTCGGGGCGCGTGACGCCCAGCGTGCCTGATTCGCCGCAGCAGCGGTCGTTCTTGAGCACCTGGTCACCCATCAGGGCCTTGACGGTCTTCATGGGCTCCTGCAGCTTCATGGGACTGTGGCAGGGGTCGTGGTAAAGGTAGCCCCCGCCCTGCTGGCCGGCCTGGTCGGTGCGCAGGGTGATGCCTTTTTCGAGCAGGTATTCGTGGATGTCGATGATGCGGCAGCCGGGGAAGATTTTCTCGAACTCATAGCCCTGCAGCTGGTCGTAGCAGGTGCCGCAGCTGACCACCACGGTCTTGATGTCCAGGTAGTTCAGCGTGTTGGCCACGCGGTGGAACAGCACCCGGTTGTCGGTGATGATTTTTTCGGCCTTGTCGAACTGGCCGCTGCCGCGCTGCGGATAGCCGCAGCACAAATAGCCCGGCGGCAGCACGGTCTGCACGCCCGCATGCCAGAGCATGGCCTGCGTCGCCAGGCCCACCTGGCTGAACAGGCGCTCGGAGCCGCAGCCCGGAAAATAGAACACGGCCTCGGTTTCGGGGGTGGTGCCCTTGGGGTTGCGGATGATGGGGACGTAGTTCTTGTCCTCGATGTCCAGCAGCGCGCGCGCGGTCTTCTTGGGCAGGCCGCCCGGCATTTTCTTGTTGATGAAGTGGATCACCTGCTCTTTCACGGGCGCCTTGCCGACCGTGGCCGGCGGCAGCGCCGTCTGTTTGCGCGCAAGCCGGCGCAGCAGGTCGTTGGCCAGGCGCTGGGCCTTGAAGCCCACATCCACCATGGCACCGCGCATGAACTTGATGGTCTGCGGGCTGGTGGCATTCAGGAAGAACATGGCCGCGGCATTGCCGGGCCGGAAGGATTTCTGCCCCATCTTGCGCAGCAAGTTGCGCATGTTCATCGAGACTTCACCGAAATCGATATCCACCGGGCAGGGCGTCACGCATTTATGGCAGACCGTGCAGTGGTCCGCCACATCCTCGAACTCTTCCCAGTGCTTGATGCTCACGCCGCGCCGGGTCTGCTCCTCATAAAGGAAAGCCTCCACCAGCAGCGAGGTCGCCAGGATCTTGTTGCGCGGGCTGTACAGCAGGTTGGCGCGCGGCACGTGGGTGGCGCACACCGGCTTGCATTTGCCGCAGCGCAGGCAGTCTTTCACGCTGTCGGCAATGGCGCCGATGTCGGACTGCTGCATGATCAGCGACTCGTGCCCCATCAGGCCGAAGCTGGGCGTGTAAGCATTGGTCAGGTCGGCCTGCAAGCCCTCCCCGTCCGCGGCGGGCTGCACCGTGCTGCGCAGCAGCTTGCCCTTGTTGAAACGTCCCTGCGGATCGACCTTGCGTTTGTATTCGGTGAAGGGCCGTAATTCCTCGTCGGTCAGGAATTCGAGCTTGGTGATGCCTATGCCGTGCTCGCCGGAAATCACGCCGTCCAGCGAACGGGCCAGCACCATGATGCGCGCCACGGCTTCGTGCGCCGTCTGCAGCATCTCGTAGTCGTCGCTGTTGACCGGCAGGTTGGTGTGCACATTGCCGTCGCCGGCGTGCATATGCAGCGCCGCCCAGACGCGGCCCTTGAGCACGCGCTTGTGGATGGCGGAGCATTCCTCGAGGATGGGCAAAAACGCGCCGCCCGAAAAGATCGCCTGCAACGGGGTACGGATTTGGGTTTTCCAGCTGGCCCGCAGCGAATGGTCCTGCAACTGCGGGAACAGCGTGGCCACGTTTTCCAGCCAGCCGGACCAGAGTGAGCGCACGTCGGCTACCAGGGCCAGCGCCTGCGCGACGCGGTCTTCGAGCAGCTCAGCGGACGGGATGTCGTTGGCATCGTCCGATTTGCCCAGGGGCAGGCTGCCCTTGAGGAAAAAGGCTTCGAGCTCATTGCACAGCTTGATCTTGTTGCGCAGGCTCAGCTCGATGTTGATCTGCTCGATGCCATCGGTGTACTCGGCCATGCGCGGCAGCGGAATGACGACGTCCTCATTGATCTTGAAGGCGTTGGTGTGCTTGGAGATGGCCGCCGTGCGCTTGCGGTCCAGCCAGAATTTCTTGCGCGCTTCAGCGCTGATGGCGATAAAGCCCTCGCCGTTTCGCGAATTGGCGATGCGCACGATTTCGCTGGTGGCGCGGGCCACCGCGTCGGCGTCGTCGCCGGCGATGTCGCCGATCAGCACCATCTTGGGCAGGCTGCCACGCTTGGACTTGGTGGCATAGCCGACGGCGCGCAGGTAGCGGTCGTCCAGGTGCTCCAGGCCCGCCAGGATGGCGCCGCCGCGCTTGTGCTCGGCGAACATGAAGTCCTTGATCTCGACAATGCTGGGCACCGCGTCCTTGGCATTGCCGAAAAACTCCATGCAGACGGTACGTGTGTGCGCCGGCATGCGGTGCACGATCCACCGTGCGCTGGTGATCAGCCCGTCGCAACCTTCCTTCTGGATGCCCGGCAGCCCGCTGAGGAATTTGTCGGTGACGTCCTTGCCCAGGCCCTCCTTGCGGAAAGACTTTCCGGGAATGTCGAGCCGCTCGCGGCGCAGCGGCGTCTTGCCGTCGGCCTCGAAATACTGGAGCTCGAAGCTGGCCATCTCAGCGTCATGGATCTTCCCCAGGTTGTGGTCCACGCGGGTAACTTCCAGCCAGGTCGCCTCGGGCGTGACCATGCGCCAGGAGGCCAGGTTGTCCAGCGCGGTACCCCACAGCACGGCCTTCTTGCCGCCGGCGTTCATTGCGATGTTGCCGCCTATGCAAGAGGCTTCAGCCGAGGTCGGGTCGACCGCGAATACAAAGCCGCCGCGTTCGGCCGCATCGGCCACACGCTGGGTGACCACACCTGCTTCCGTCCAGATGGTGGCAACCGGCTTTTCGACGCCGGGCAGCGAGACCATTTCAACCTCGGTCATGGCCTCGAGCTTTTCGGTGTTGATGACGGCCGACTTCCAGGTCAGTGGAATCGCCCCGCCGGTGTAGCCGGTGCCGCCGCCACGCGGCACTATCGTCAAGCCCAGTTCAATACAGGCCTTGACCAGCCCGGCCATTTCGGCCTCGGTATCGGGCGTCAGGACCACAAAGGGGTATTCGACACGCCAGTCGGTCGCGTCAGTGACGTGCGAAACCCGCGAGAGGCCGTCAAACTTGATGTTGTCCTTGAGGGTCAGCTTGCCCAGCTTGCGCTCGGCCAGCCGGCGCAGGTCGTACATCTCGCTGAAGGAAGTGTAGAAGCGGGTGACCGCCGCGCGGGCGGCACCCAGCAACTCGCCCACGATGGCGTCGCGCTGCGGGTCCGCATCGGGCGTGCGGCGCTTTTCCACCTCGGTGAGGCGGTGCTGCAGGGCATCGACCAGCATCTTGCGGCGCTTGGGGTTGTCCAGCAGATCATCCTGCAAATACGGGTTGCGCTGCACCACCCAGATGTCACCCAGCACTTCATAGAGCATGCGGGCGGAGCGGCCGGTGCGGCGCTCATCACGGAGCCGGTTCAGCAGGTCCCAGGCGCGCTCACCGAGCAGCCGTATCACCACCTCACGATCGGAAAATGAGGTGTAGTTATAGGGAATTTCGCGGATGCGGGCTTCGCCGGCCTTTGCGTCATCGGCAAAGACATGGAGTTCTTGAAGAGTAGTAGGGGCGTTCATCGTGAAAGGCCAGCAGCTTCATTCCAATTCCCATTCAATGCGAGAGTAGGCGCGCCGCCGCAGACAGTGCTATAGCACGGCAAGGCGGGGCAACGAACTATCGCGTTGAATGGGAAATGGAATCAGACCCATGTCCGGCGCTGTTGCCCTATATTACCGCAGCGCAACATTTAGAGCGCCGTCCCCAAAATCGTATGTGACCTTATGGAAATCCCGCTTGTCGGAAGCCTTCCAAATCGCTTAAATCCACGTGTCATAAACAGTTCCTAGACTGTTCCGTTTAACTTGATGCGCCACGCGCGCGTCCAATCCCCAGGAGTTTTGATGAAAAACCGTCTTTCCGCATTCGCTTTTGCGGCTCTAGGCCTGTGCATGCCGTTGGCCAGCCAGGCGCAAACCGAGATCCAATGGTGGCACTCCATGACGGCCGTCAACGGCGAATGGGTCAATGACCTGGCCAAGCAGTTCAATGAAAGCCAGAAGGAATTCAAGGTAGTCCCCACCTACAAAGGCAGCTACGACGAGTCGATGACCGCATCGATCGCCGCTTTCCGCGCCGGCAACGCGCCGCACATCCTGCAGGTGTTCGAAGTCGGCACCGCCACGATGCAGGCCAGCAAGGGAGCCATTGTCCCGGTCGGCAAGGTCATGCAGGACGCCGGGGAAAAATTCGACCCGAAAGCCTACATTCCCGCTGTCGCCGGCTATTACACCGCGCCGAACGGCCAGATGTTGAGCTTCCCCTTTAACAGTTCGACCACGATCTTCTATTTCAACAAGGACGCCTTCAAGGCCGCCGGCCTGCCGACCGACAGGGCGCCCGTCACCTGGCCCGAGGTTGTCAACGCCGCCGCCAAACTGAAGGCATCCGGCCACAAGTGCCCCTTCACAACGGCCTGGCAGAACTGGACGCAGGTGGAAAGCTTCTCCGCCTGGCACAACGTCGAATTCGCGACCAAAGGCAACGGCCTGCAAGGCATGGACGCACGCCTGAAGGTGGACTCGCCGCTGCACCAGCGCCACATCGAAAACCTGGCCAACATGGCCAAGCAGGGCCTCTTTGTCTACAAAGGCCGAGGCAACGTGCCCGAGGCTTCCTTCGTCTCCGGCGAATGCGCCATGATCAACACCTCCTCAGGTTTTTACGGCAATGTGGCCAAAAATGCCAAGTTCGCCTATGGCTTGGCTCCGCTGCCTTACTACCAGGATGTTCCCGGCGCACCGCAGAACACCGTGATCGGCGGCGCCAGCCTCTGGGTCATGGCAGGCAAGAAACCTGCCGAATACAAGGGTGTCGCCAAGTTCTTCAGCTTCATTTCCACGCCCGAAGTGCAGTCGGCCAGCCACAAGCGCACCGGTTACCTGCCGGTGACCACGGCTTCATATGAGTTGACCGAAAAATCCGGCTTCTACAAGCAGAATCCGGGCACCGACGTCGCGGTCACGCAGATGATTCGCAAGGTCACCGACAAGAGCCGCGGCATCCGGCTGGGCAACTATGTCCAGATACGCGCAATCGAGGACGAAGAACTCGAACAGGTCTGGAATGGAAAAAAGACCGCCAAGGAAGCCCTGGATTCCATCGTTAAGCGCGGCAACGAGCAGCTTGAACGCTTCCAGAAGGCGAACAAAGGCTGATCACAAAAGAGACAGTGCCAGCCCGGCCGCCGGGCTACACTCGGCCCGCCTGATCTTCCCCCCCTCAACAAAGGAAGGCCAGGCGGGTTTCACGTTTAAGCGCTCCCAAGTTTCTGCCCACTAGAAGGCTCTATGGAAAAACGCGTTTTCTTTCGATCCAGCTGGCTGCCCTGGCTGCTGTTACTGCCGCAGATGGCGGTCATCCTGGTGTTCTTCTTCTGGCCTGCGGCGCAGGCCATCCTGCAGTCGCTGCAGCAGCAGGATGCCTTCGGCACTTCCGTCGAATTCGTCGGCCTGGCCAATTTCCAGCAATTGCTGGACGACCCGAGCTATATCGAGTCGTTCAAGACGACCGCTTTTTTCTCGGTGATGGTGGCGGGCATAGGCATCGCCCTGTCGCTGGTGCTCGCGGTTTTTGCCGACCGCATCGTGCGCGGCGGCGTGTTCTATAAGACCATGCTGATCCTGCCCTATGCCGTGGCTCCCGCCGTAGCTGCCGTGCTGTGGGTCTTCATGTTCTCGCCCTCGCTCGGCGTTGTCGCCTACGCGCTCAGCAAGATCGGCATCGACTGGAACCACCTGATCAACTCGCGGCAAGCGATGACGCTGATCGTGATGGCGGCCGTCTGGAAGCAGATTTCCTATAACTTCCTGTTTTTCCTGGCCGGCCTGCAGTCGATCCCCAAATCACTGATCGAAGCCGCAGCCATCGACGGCGCTCGCCCCTGGCGCAGGTTCTGGACGGTACAGTTCCCGCTGCTGTCGCCGACCACTTTCTTCCTGCTGGTCATGAATGTGGTCTATGCCTTCTTCGATACCTTCGCGATCGTCCACGCCGCCACCGAGGGCGGCCCCGGCAAGGACACCGAAATCCTCGTCTACAAGGTTTACCACGACGGCTTCAAGGCACTGGACCTGGGCGGCTCGGCAGCCCAGTCAGTCGTGCTGATGGTGATCGTCGTCGCGCTCACCATCGTGCAGTTTCGCTACGTAGAAAAAAAGGTGCAGTACTGACATGGTTGAGAAAAGAAGCACCCAGGGCATGCTGGCCCACGTGGTGGTGATCCTCGGGGTCATCATCGTTGCCTTCCCCATCTACCTGGCCTTTGTGGCTTCCACCCACACCGCACAGGAAATCGTGCAGCGGCCCATGCCGATGCTGCCGGGGGCGAATATGCTCGACAGCTACAAGGCCGCGCTGTTCGGACGCGAGTCCGCCGCCGGCTCCAACGCACCGGTGATGCACATGATGTGGGTCAGCCTGGTCACGGCGCTGGTGATCGCCATCGGCAAGATCGCCATCTCGCTGCTATCGGCCTTTGCCATCGTGTACTTCCGCTTCCCGTTCAAGAAGACCTGTTTCTGGGCGATCTTCATCACCCTGATGCTGCCGGTGGAGGTGCGCATCCTGCCCACCTACAAGGTACTGTCGGACCTGAGCATGCTCAACACCTACGCGGGCCTGACCGTGCCGCTGATTGCCTCGGCGACGGCGACCTTCCTGTTCCGCCAGTTCTTCCTGACGGTTCCTGAAGAGCTGACCGAGGCCTCACGCATGGACGGCGCCAGCCCGATGCGCTTTTTCTTCGACGTGCTGCTGCCGCTGTCCAAAACCTCGATCGCGGCCCTCTTTGTGATCCAGTTCATCTACGGCTGGAACCAGTACCTCTGGCCGCTGCTGGCCACGACCAATGAAGACATGTACCCGGTGGTCGTCGGCATCAAGCGCATGATTGCCGGCGGCGACGGCCAGAACGAATGGAACGTGGTCATGGCGACGGCCATCCTGGCCATGCTGCCGCCCGCGCTGGTCGTGGTGCTGATGCAGAAATGGTTCGTCAAGGGCCTGGTCGATACCGAGAAATGATCCTCCCCCGAAGCGCCTTTGGCGCCTCCCCCCAGGGGGTGCCACCAGCGGCCCGGCAAAGCCGGTTCCGCGGCGTCCGCTTGAATTAAATCCAACACAGGTTATCCCAATGGCTTCACTTCAATTCAACAATGTCATCAAGCGCTACGGCTCCGGCAAGGACGCGCTGCAGGTGCTGCACGGCGTGAACGCCGACATCAAGGACCACGAGTTCATCGTCATCGTCGGGCCTTCGGGCTGCGGCAAATCCACCCTGCTGCGCATGGTGGCCGGTCTTGAGGAAGTAAGCGACGGGCAGATTTCCATCGGCGGCAAGGTCGTCAATGAGCTGGAGCCTTCCGAGCGCGACATCGCCATGGTGTTCCAGAACTACGCGCTCTACCCGCACATGAGTGTGTTCGACAATATGGCTTACGGGCTGAAGATTGCCAAAGTATCCAAGGACGAAATCAGGACGCGCGTCGACAAGGCGGCAAAGATCCTGGAACTTGGCCACCTGCTGGACCGCAAGCCGCGCGCGCTCTCGGGCGGCCAGCGCCAGCGCGTGGCCATGGGCCGCGCCATCGTGCGCCAGCCGCAGGTGTTCCTGTTCGACGAGCCTTTGTCCAACCTGGACGCGAAGCTGCGCGTGCAGACGCGCCTGGAAATCCAGAAGCTGCACCGCGAGCTCGGCATTACCTCGCTTTTTGTCACCCACGACCAGGTCGAGGCCATGACGCTGGCGCAGCGCATGATGGTGATGAACGCGGGCCGCATGGAGCAGTTCGGCACGCCCGAAGAGGTCTACAACCGCCCCGCCACCACCTTTGTGGCCAGCTTTATGGGCTCGCCGCCCATGAACCTGCTCAAACAGGCGCCCAATGCTGACTTCGGCGGCAAGCCCGGCGCCATCCTGGGCATACGGCCCGAGCATCTGACGGTGGGCTCCACCGGCTGGGCCGTGCAGGTCGACACCATTGAAATGCTGGGCGCCGAGCGGCTGCTGTATTGCCGCATGGGCGAAGAGACGCTCATCGTGCGTACCGATGAGAGCCTGTCGACGGCGCCGGAAATCGGCGCGACCATCCATGTCACGCCGCGCGCGGACCGGCTGCACTGGTTTGACGCGGACACCGGCAAACGCCTGTAATCCTTCGATTTCCGCAGTTTGAGCAGTTTGGACAACTTCCGAGAAACCGATGACAAATCCCGTGACCACCTCCAACTGGCCCTACCCCCGCTGGGTGGCGCACCGCGGTGCCGGCAAGCTGGCACCCGAAAACACCCTGGCCTCTTTCATGCTGGGCGCCAGCCACGGCTACCGCATGTTCGAATGCGATGTGAAGCTCAGCGCCGACGGCATCCCCTTCCTGCTGCACGACGCCACGCTTGAGCGCACCAGCAATGGCAAGGGCATTGCCGGCGAGCAGGTCTGGGAAGCCCTGGCCAGGCTGGATGCGGGCAGCTGGCATTCGCCGGCCTTTGCCGCCGAAGGACTGGCCAGCTTTGAGCGCATCGCGCGCTTTTGCCTGGACAAGGGCTACTTCCTGAATATCGAGATCAAACCCACACCGGGCGCCGAAAGCCGCACCGGCACCGTCGTGGCCAACGAAGCGGCCCGGTTGTGGCAGGGCACGGCCGTTCCGCCGCTGCTGACCTCTTTCCAGCCACTGTCGCTGGAGGCGGCGCGCGCCGCCCAGCCACAACTGCCGCGCGGCCTGCTGCTCGATGAACTGCCGGCCAACTGGCTGGAAACGGCGGTGGGCCTGGGCTGCGTGGCCATCGTCTGCAACCACAAGCTCTGGAATGCCGATACCGTGGCGCAGGCCAAAAAAGCCGGCTTCCGGCTCTTGAGTTACACGGTGAACGACCCAACGAATGTTGAGCGGCTGCTGGCCTTGGGCACCGACGGCATCATCACCGACGCCGTGAACGTGTTCAAGCCCGACTAGGCTTTCAGGCCCGCCAGGCGCCCAGCAATACCCACTGGCAGGCGGCAGCGCCGGCGACCATGGCTGCGTAGGTCAGCATCTTCCCGTCCCGGCCGAAAAAAGCCAGGCCCGCCACCAACACCACCACATTCGCCACGAAAACAATCGCCGTTTGCGCCCACCAAGTGGCAGCGACAGCCCGGCTTGACCGGAAAACTCCACCAAACACCCGGCTGGACAGCACCAGCAGCAACGCGACGGCGGCCGCCGGCAGGACAAAATTGAGCAGGTGGTTGGCCAGCAGGTAAAAGGTCATTCGCTTAGGGACGGTTGAAGAATCGTCGGAAAAAACGCGCCAAAAAGGGGCCTCAAAAGGGCTATCGGGGCGATTGTCAGGGCTTCCCGCCGGCCCGGCCGCTTCAATTTTATAATCGTAGGATGTCAGTCTGGGCCCTTGGGCTAAACCATAACACCGCACCGCTCGATTTGCGCGGGCGGTTTGCCTACGCCCTGGATCAAATCGAGCCCACCTTGCGGGGCCTGCGCGCCTCGTTGGCGCGTCAACCCGAGGCGACGCTGCTTTCCACCTGCAACCGCACTGAAATTTACTGCGCGGGCGACAACACCGACCTGGACCACACCCTGGAGTGGATGGCGCACAACGGCGGCGTTTCGCCGGCCCTGCTGCGTTCCCATGCCTATACGCTGCAGGGCGACCAGGTCGCCCGCCACGCCTTTCGTGTGGCCAGCGGCCTCGACTCCATGGTGCTGGGCGAGCCCCAGATCCTGGGGCAGATGAAAGACGCGGTGCGCGCCGCCGAGGACGCCGGCGCCATGGGCACCACGCTGCACCAGCTGTTCCAGCGCTCCTTTGCCGTGGCCAAGGAAGTGCGCACCAGCACCGAAATCGGCGCGCACAGCATCAGCATGGCGGCAGCCAGCGTACGCCTGGCCGGCCAGCTGTTTGAGAACCTGAGCGACATCAAGGTGTTATTTGTGGGCGCGGGCGAGATGATCGACCTGGCTGCCACACACTTTGCGGCCAAGAACCCCAAAGCCATGGCGATTGCCAATCGCACGCTGGAGCGCGGCGAAAAGCTGGCCGGCCGTTTCGGCGCGGAAGTCATGCGCCTGGCAGACCTGCCCAGCCGCCTGCACGAATTCGACGCCGTCATCAGCTGTACCGCCAGCACCTTGCCCATCATCGGCCTGGGTGCCGTCGAGCGCGCCGTGAAGCTGCGCAAGCACCGCCCCATGTTCATGGTCGACCTGGCCGTGCCGCGCGACATCGAGCCCGAAGTCAAGGCCCTGCCCGACATTTACCTCTACACCGTGGACGACCTGGCGCACGTAGTGCAGACCGGCAAAAACAACCGCAAGGCTGCAGTGGCCCAGGCCGAGGTCATCATTGATGCCGGCGTGCAGAATTTCATGCACTGGCTCGGCCAGCGCCGCAGCGTGCCGCTGATCCAGCAGCTCAATGCGCAGACCGACGAATGGCGCGCCCTGGAGATTGCGCGGGCCAAAAAACTGCTGGCCCGGGGCGAACCCATAGACACGGTGCTGGACGCGCTGACCCGCGGCCTGACCCAGAAAATGCTGCACGGCGCGCTGGCCGAACTGCATGCGGGCGACGCCAGCAGCCGCGAGGCCACGGCGCAGGCCGTCTCCAGGTTGTTCTTGCGCGGCCAGTTGCCCAAGATCCAGCCGGACGACAAAGAGCGTTAGCGCCCACCCCGCGCTGAGTTCTCGCGCCGGCCGCAGCCGGCGGCTTTATTGACGGCCTTTCGGCCCCCTCTTTCGGCTTTTCCGCCTTCACATTTTCATGAAACCCTTTCTTCGCCAAACCCTGGACCGCCAGCTTTTACGGCTGCACGAGCTGGATGCGCTGCTGTCCGCCAGTGACGTGGTCAGCGACCTGGCCCGCTTCCGCGCCCTGACACGCGAGCACGCCGAAGCCAGCGTGGTCGCCGAGCAGTACATGCGGCTGACCGGCCGCGAGGCCGACCTGGCCGGCGCCGAAAGCATGCTGGCCGAGGCCAAGGACGACCCCGAGATGGCCGCCATGGCTGAAGAGGAGATCGCCGCGGCCAAGGCTGACATCGCGCAGATCGACGAAGCCCTGCAATTGATGCTGATTCCCAAGGACCCGGACGACGTGCGGCCGGCCTTTGTGGAAATCCGTGCGGGCACGGGCGGCGACGAGTCGGCGCTGTTCGCGGGTGACCTGTGCCGCATGTACACCCGTTTTGCCGAGCGAAACCGCTGGCAGGTCGAGATCATCAGCGAGTCGCCCAGCGAGCTCGGCGGCTACAAGGAAGTGGTGCTTCGCATCGAAGGTGCGGCCGACGCCACGGGCGTGGGTGTCTATGGCAAGCTGCGCTTCGAATCAGGCGGGCACCGTGTGCAGCGCGTGCCGGCCACCGAGACCCAGGGCCGCATCCACACCAGTGCTTGCACCGTGGCTGTGATGCCCGAGCCCGACGAGGCCGTGGCGATTCAGATCAACCCTTCCGACCTTCGTATCGACACCTTCCGCGCCAGCGGCGCCGGCGGCCAGCACATCAACAAGACCGACTCGGCCGTGCGCATCACGCACATCCCGACCGGCATCGTCGCCGAATGCCAGGACGGCCGCAGCCAGCACAGCAACAAGGCCCAGGCACTGAAGGTGCTGACGGCCCGCATCCATGAAAAAGACCGCGCCGAACGCGCGGCCAAGGATGCCGCACTGCGCAAGGGCCTGGTCGGCACGGGCGACCGCAGCGACCGTATCCGCACCTACAACTTCCCGCAGGGGCGCCTGACCGACCACCGCATCAACCTGACGCTGTACAAACTGCTGGCCATTATGGAAGGCGACCTGGGCGACGTGATCACCGCCTTGCAGGTGGCGCGCGGCGCCGAGCAGCTCGCCGAGCTGGAGACCGCCAACAGCGGGCTCTGAAGCGCCACCTATGAACCAACCCACCTGCGCGCAAGCCCTGACCATGGCCCAGACGCTGGGACTGGACCGCCTGGATGCCCAGCTCCTGCTGCTGCATGCCTTAGGCAGACCTGGCGACGCGCGAGCCTGGCTGCTGGCACATGACACCGATGTGCTGCCGGAGCAGGTGGCCGAAGATTTCCGGGCCATGTGTCTGCGCCGGGCGGCCGGGGAACCCGTGGCCTACATCGTCGGCCAGAAGGAGTTTTTCGGCCTGCCGCTGAAAGTGGACGCTCGCGTCCTGGTGCCACGGCCTGATACTGAAACGCTGGTGGAATGGTCGCTGGAGCGCCTGCAGGTGCCCGGCCTGCCGCCAGTGCCCGCAGTGCTGGACCTGGGCACGGGAAGCGGCGCCATTGCACTGGCCATCGCGCACAGCCTGCAAGCGGCCGGCCGCCAGGGCAAGGTCGTTGCCGTGGACGCCAGCGCGGATGCGCTGGAGGTGGCCCGTGGCAACGCAACCCTCCTGAAGCTGGATCTGGAGTTCACCCAGAGCAACTGGCTCGAGAAAGTTAGCGGCCACTTTCACCTGATCGCCAGCAATCCACCGTATATCGCGAATACGGACCACCATCTGGAGGCCCTGGCCTACGAGCCTCTGGCCGCCCTGGCTTCCGGTACGGACGGGCTGGACGACATCCGCGAGATCATCAAGCAGGCTCCCACCTACCTGTTGCCAGGCGGGTGGCTGCTGCTGGAGCATGGCTATGACCAGGCCGAGGCGGTGTGCACCCTGCTGGAGCAGGCAGGTTTTGCGCAAGTCCAGAGCCGGCTGGACCTGGCCGGCATTGTGCGGTGTTCAGGCGGGCTATGGCCGGGCCGATGAGGCGGTCACGCGGGATTCCAAACGGCGGGATAATCGGGCTGTTGAATTCTGTTTCCCGGATTCCATCTAACCGACACGGCCATCCCCGATTCGGGGCCGGTGCGGGCGCCAGGCCCCCTACCCCAGATTTCCAAAGGATTTTCACCATGAGTAGCACAGATCCCACCCAGCAACGCATCGCCGAAATCGTCAAATCCAGCGACGTCGTCCTCTTCATGAAGGGCACAGCCCAGTTCCCGATGTGCGGCTTCTCCGGCCGCGCCATCCAGGTTCTCAAGGCCTGCGGCGTGAACAAGCCTGCCACCGTGAATGTGCTGGAAGACGAAGAAATCCGCCAGGGCATCAAGGAATTCAGCAACTGGCCCACCATCCCCCAGCTGTATGTGAAGGGTGAGTTCATTGGCGGCTCGGACATCATGATGGAGATGTACCAGAGCGGCGAACTCCAGCAGGTGCTTGGCACGCCCGCCGCCTGAGCGGCCATGCTGTCGCCGCGATGCCGCTAGACATCGCAGCTTCACATGTGTGGGTCAGCGCGTATAGCCTGAGCAGGCGCCGGCATCCACCGCACCCTTGCATTCGCGCTTCAGGCGTGCCGTACGCTCGGCAGGTGTTTCGCTGGTGCCCTGAATAAACTTGGCCTTGCCACCCGAACCTGATTTGGCCTTGGTCTTTTTGGGTTTTGATTTGGCGGGCTTGTCACCCTCCTGCGCAGGCTGGGCCTGGGCCTGAACATGGCCGGCCGTCAAAACCGCCGCCACGAGTGCGGCCAGAAACGGCGCCGCCAAGGACTTCTTCCTCATTTTTCACTCCCTCTCTCTTTTTTTGCTCTCTCAACAAGCGCGGATGAACCGCGCGCCTCGGCAAATTTTATTGCAGCTTGGGATCGCCAAAAGCTTCGTCGTCGGGGGGCGTGTCCGCGGGCAGACGGAAACCCTCGCTGGCCCAGGCGCCCAGGTCGATGTTTTTGCAGCGCTCACTGCAGAAGGGGCGAAATGGGTTGCTGGGTGCGTAAACACTCTCTCCGCCGCAACCCGGGCACACGACAAGCTTGACGGGTGAGGACTCTTTTTTCATCGCAGGCATGTTCCAGACAGGCTAAGAAGCAACTAACGAGGGCCGATAAGCCCTAGTCAAGAACAGAGTGTCAGTTCAAACGCCGAATCTTCCGTACTCGCATGCAGCCGGTCGTCGTCGCCGTGGCGCATCAGGCGCACGGACACAATCAGGCGGTTGCCGCTGATTTCCGGGATCAACCCCAGGGAGGGGTCTATGCGCAGGCGCAAGAGCTGGAAAGTACGCCCTTGCGGCAGCGTCTGCTGGTATTGGCCGCCCGGCGCCATCACTTTTTGCGGCGCCCCGGAGTCGCGCAGCAGTGTCAGCAGCACGCGTATGGATTCGGCCAGCGGCACCAGCGGAGTGATCCAGCCCTGCAGGTCCTGCTTGCGTACCTCGGTTTGCAGGTGCTGCCAGGCATAGTAGGCCGGGAGGTCAAACTCGCAGGTCCCGCCGGGAATGCCGACCCGGCTGCGAATGCTCATCAGCCAGTCGTTTTCGGTCAGGGATTGGCCGGCCTTGCCGGGCAGGCTGTTCAGGGCGGAAAAGCAGCTTTCGAGCTGGCCTGTCACTTCGTCAAGAACGGCTTCTGAAATGGCCGGATTGCCGCGGTAGCCATTGAGGATGTGTTTTTGTTTCTCGAGATCCTTAAGGACGTCGGTTTTGAGGTCGGCCCGTGCACCCACATCCATGATCTCAAAAATGGTCGTGATGGCGAAGTGGTGATCCGTCGGGCTGTCCCGTTCCACCAGTTCGCCAAGGCGGCGGAACAGGTGTTCAAGTCGCAAGTACGTGCGTATGCGTTCGTGAAAAGGGTACTCGTAAAGAATCACAGCACTATGTTTTCGTCGGCTTCAATGAGGAGGTTTGTTTGCGCATCATAGCCCGAAGCGCGCGGCAAGCTGCCGCACCTCGGCATCCAGGGCCTCCAGCGGCAAACCGTCATTGTGCAAACACAGGTCGGCAGCCGACAGCCGCTGCGCCCGGCTGGCCTGCCCTGCAATGATTTTTTCCACCGCCTCACGAGGCCAGCCGTTGCGGGCCATGACCCGGCTAACCTGGGTGGCTTCACGGCAATCCACGACCAGAATCCGATCCAGTTGCTGCCGCCAACGCCCGGACTCCACCAGCAAAGGGACGTCAAACACCACACAGGCGCTGCCGGCGTCCACGGCCTGCTGGTATTGCCGCAAGGTCTCCCGACTGACCAAGGGATGGACAATGGATTCCAGCCGGCGCCTGGCGGATGGATCACCAAAGGCCAGCTGGCGCATGCGGTCCCGATCCATGGCACCTTCAGAGGTGACCATCTGGCCACCGAACTGCGCGGCAATTTCCTGGATCGCGGCACCACCGGCTGCCGTGACCGCGCGGGAGATCGCATCGGCATCCACCAGCACCGCACCGCAGGCCACAAAGGTACCGGCAACTGTGCTTTTTCCGCTGCCGATACCGCCAGTCAGTCCGATGCGCAGGGCTGCACAGCGCATGGCATTACAGGCCGATAAATCGCAGGATGGATTGAGGCCCAAAAATCATCGCCGTGAAGCCCGCCCCGGCCAGGAAAGGGCCGAAGGGCACATAGCCGCCCTCACGCAATCCACTCGAGAATTTCATCGCAATGCCAACGACCGCACCGATCACCGAGGCCATCAGGATCATGGGTACCAAAGCCGGCCAGCCGAACCAGGCGCCCAGCGCTGCAAAGAGCTTGAAGTCGCCATAGCCCATACCCTCCTTGCCGGTCACCAGCTTGAAAGCCCAATAAACCAGCCAGAGGCAAAGGTAGCCGGCGACCGCGCCCCATAAGGCTGTCGGCAGACTGACCGCAGGGTTCCATTGCAGGGCAGCGACGATCAGGCCGGCCCACAGCAAGGGTAAAGTGATGTCGTCCGGCAACAGGGTTGTATCCCAGTCGATCACCGCCAAAGCCAGCAGTGCAGCGGAAAAACCGCACCAGGCCAGCGCGGTCAGCGACCAGCCCCAGCGCGACGCGCAAAAGAAGAACAGGCCTCCCGTCACCGCCTCCACAAGGGGATACCGCAGGCCGTAGGGCGTACCGCACACTGAACACTTGCCGCGCAGGAAGATGTAACTGAGCACGGGAATGTTTTCATACCAGCGTATGACATGCCCGCAACTGGAACAGCGAGAACGCGGCACCAGCAGGTTGAATTTCTCGGTGGGCTCCTGGGGCGCCTGGTTCATCTCGGCGCATTCCTGCGCCCACTGCCGCTCCATGATCTTGGGGAGTCGGTAAATGACGACGTTGAGGAAACTACCGATCAGCAAGCCCAAAAAGCCGGCCAGCATGGCATCGAATGCCGGTCCCAGACCGCTTCCCATCAAACGACTTGGCCCAGCTTGAAAATAGGCAGGTACATGGAGACCACGATGCCCCCAATCAGGGTGCCCAGGAACACGATGATGATGGGCTCCATCAGGCTGGAAAGGCCCGCCACCATTTCGTCAACTTCGGCCTCGTAAAAGTCGGCCGCCTTGCCCAGCATGTGGTCGATGGAGCCGGACTCTTCGCCGATCGCGCACATCTGCAGCACCATGGAAGGGAACAGATTGGCGTTAGTCATGGCTGCCGTCAGACTGGTACCCGTGGAGACTTCCTGCTGGATTTTTTCGGTGGCATCGGCATATACCGTATTACCGGATGCACCGCCGACGGAATCCAAAGCCTCGACCAGGGGCACGCCTGCGGCGAACATGGTGGCCAGCGTGCGGGTCCAACGGGCAATACAGGATTTTTCGATCAAGACGCCGAATACCGGCACCCTAAGCAAGGCCCTGTCCATGAATTTCTGCATTTTCTCGTTGCGTTTCCAGGCCTGGAAAAAGAAGTAAAGCCCACCACCTACACCGCCAAAAATCAGCCACCAATAGGCGACAAAGAACTCACTCATCGCAATAACGAAAAGCGTAGGAGCCGGCAAGTCCGCACCGAACGAGGAAAACACGCTTTTAAATGCCGGAATCACAAAAATCATAATCACGGCAACCACCACAAACGCAACGACCACCACAGAGATTGGGTACATCAATGCTGACTTGATCTTAGATTTGATCGCTTCGGTTTTTTCCATGTATACCGCTAGTCGATCCAGCAAGGACTCCAAAATACCCGCCGCTTCGCCAGCTTCGACCAGATTGCAATAAAGCGCATTGAAATACAGCGGATATTTACGGAACGCGGCACTCAGGGAAGTCCCCGTTTCCACGTCGGTACGCACATCGTTGAGCAGCTTGGTCACGCTGGCATTGGGATTGCCGCGGCCCACGATATCGAACGACTGCAACAACGGCACACCAGCTTTCATCATGGTCGCCAACTGGCGCGTAAAGATGGCAATATCCTTGGGCTTGATCGCCTTGCCGGAGCGCATCTTGCGCTTCTTGATCTTCGTGGGTAGTACGCCCTGGCGGCGCAATGAGGATTTGACCTGGTTTTCGCCGGCAGCGCGGATTTCGCCGCGGACCTGCTTGCCGCCGCGGTCCTTGCCCTCCCATTCGAAAACGAATTCCTTGACGCCCTTGGATACTGCAGTTGCCATGATGCTTTCTCGTTGTATCGACAGTCTCAGACCGCCCTCTCACCCCGGTCACACCGCCTCGCGGCGGCCCTTGAACGCAGCTTCTTAAACATTGGTACAGCCCAGAATTTCTTCCAGCGAAGTCAGGCCCATTTTGACCTTGGACAGGCCTGATTGACGCAGGCTCTTGACTCCTTCCGCCTCCGCCTGTTCCGCGATCTCCAGGGCGGTACCGTCGCGAAGGACGATACGCTGAATCTCTTCGGAAATGGGCATAACCTGATAAACACCGACCCGGCCTTTGTAACCATTCGTACACATAGAGCAGCCAACCGGCCGGTAAGGCGTCCAGGAACCGTCCACTTCCTCTTCCTTGAAACCCGCATCCAGCAGGGTCTCCTGAGGGATATCCGCCGGGGTTTTGCAGTTGGGGCACAGGCGCCGCGCCAGCCGCTGCGCAGTGATCAAGATCACACTGGAAGCGATGTTGAAGGGCGCGATGCCCATGTTGCGCATACGCGTCAGTGTGGTTGGCGCGTCGTTGGTGTGCAGGGTCGACATGACCATGTGGCCGGTCTGCGCGGCCTTGATGGCGATATCGGCAGTTTCGAGGTCGCGGATCTCACCCACCATGATGATGTCGGGATCCTGCCGCAGAAAGGCTTTGAGCGCGACTGAAAAGGTCATGCCGGCCTTGTCGTTCATACTGACCTGGTTGACGCCGGGCAAGGTGATTTCAGCCGGGTCTTCAGCTGTCGCGATATTGACACCGGGTTTATTGAGGATGTTCAGGCAGGTATAGAGCGACACCGTCTTGCCCGAACCAGTGGGGCCGGTCACGAGCACCATGCCGTACGGCCGCTGGATGGCGTGCATCAAGCGCTCTTTCTCCGCAGGTTCATAGCCCAGGGCATCAATACCCAGTTTGGCGCTGCTCGGGTCCAGGATACGGATAACGATCTTTTCGCCGAACACAGTGGGCAAGGTGCTGACCCGGAAATCGATAACCCGGTCCGGGCCGATCTTGAGCTTCATCTTGCCGTCTTGAGGGACGCGTTTTTCGGAGATGTCGAGCTTGGAAATCACCTTGATACGCGCTGCCAATTTTTCTTTGATAGCCACAGGCGGCGAAGCGATTTCGCGCAACTCGCCGTCAACCCGGAAACGTACGCGGTAGGTATGCTCAAACGGTTCGAAATGCAGGTCGGAAGCCCGCATGCTGAAAGCGTCCAGCAGCATTTTCTGCAGGAACTTGACAACCGGCGCGTCCTCGACTTCGGAAACGCTCGCCTCACTATCCTCGGCCGTTGCATCGGCAGTGGACTCGTCAAATTCGAAATCGTCGCCGATGATGCTTTCCATCGCTTCGGCCGCGGAAGTGTTGGATGCCTCCACCAGCTTGGAAAGCTTGTCGTATTCGGCGATAACCCAGTCCACCCCCATCTGGGTGGAGAACTTGATTTTTTCCGCGGCCTCCTGGTCGGATGGGTCGGCCGTCGCAACAATCAGGCGGTTGTTGCGCTTGCTCAGAACAACGATGCGGTAAGTTGTGCAGATCTTGGCATCCAGCAGTCCCTTGGGCAAACGCTGGGGGTCAATGGCTTCAAGATCCAGTAGCGGCGCGGCAAATGCCGAAGACATGGTATGAGCCAGGTCGGACGCGGATACCGCGCCAGACCCCGTCAGCTCGGCGATAAAACTGGTGCGCCCGCTTTGCGCCTTGCGGAAGATGTCCTCGGCGGCTTTTTGACCCAGCTTTCCCGCCATTACCAAGGTCCGCCCCAAGCCGGGCAAGGCCATGGAAGGCGGTTGGTTGATTGCGGTATCGACAGCGGCCATGGTTCTTGGATTTAGCTCAAATATGTATCATCGCCTATAGATTCCCAGGTGTAAATCGAAAACACCCCGACTGCCCCGGCAGCGTTGGAACTATGCGAAGAAACGCACATTTAAGAAAAAATGGACCCTGGTCGGGGTGAGAGGATTCGAACCTCCGGCCTCTACGTCCCGAACGTAGCGCTCTACCAGGCTAAGCTACACCCCGCCGTCACACAACTAAAACTTATCAGGAACGCCTCTCCAGCAATTGGGATGCCAGCTGCGTCAAGGCATTACTGTATATGTTTTGCGGCAACATCCGCAAGGCGTTCAGCGCACGCTGGGCTTCCACGGCGGCGGCATCCCGGGTTGCCCGCAATGCGCCCGTATGTTGCACGATCGCAATGATCTGCGCCATCTGGTCGGTTCCACCGGTTTCAATGGCCTGCCGGATGGTGGCTCGTTCCGCCTCGCTGCCGCGTTGCATCGCGATGATCAAGGGCAGGGTTGCCTTGCCTTCGCGCAGGTCGTCTCCCAGGTTTTTCCCCATTTCCGAAACATCGCCATCGTAATCGAGTACATCGTCGATCACCTGGAATGCGGTGCCCAGCGCCTGACCATAGTCAGCGCAGCTTTGTTCAATGTCTGGCGGCGACTGCGCCAGCAAAGCCGCCAGGCGGGCGCTTGCCTCAAACAGCTTGGCGGTTTTGGAGCGAATCACCCTGAGGTACCCCTCTTCGGACAGCGCCGCATCATGCATGTTCATGAGCTGCAGCACCTCACCCTCAGCGATCACGTTGGTGGCTTCGGCCAGGGTTTGCATGACACGCATGTCGCCGGCCTCCACCATCATCTGGAAAGCCCGGGAATACAGAAAATCACCGACCAGCACGCTCGCGGGATTGCCAAAGGCCTCGTTGGCGGTCGCGCGGCCGCGGCGCAGGGTGGACTCGTCCACCACGTCGTCATGCAGCAGGGTAGCCGTGTGAATGAACTCCACGACCGCCGCGAGGTTGTAGCGCTGGTCGCCGCGATACCCCAGCGCGCCGCACATCAGCAGCAAAAGGGCAGGACGCAGCCGTTTTCCGCCGGCCGCCACGATGTAACTGGAAACCTGGCTGACCAGCGGCACCTCGGACTTCAGGCGGCGCTCTATCACCGCGTCCATTCCGCGCATGTCATCGGCAATCAGGGCAAGGGCTGCGGCAGTGCTGGAGGAATTGGCAGACAAAAGGGGATCCAAACGTTACGTGTGGGCCGATTATAGGAAGGCGCCCCGCCCGCCTCGGCCCGATCACCCCCTGAAACCACCTAAAACACCCCAAAACCGCCCTGCTGGTCAATTTTGGCCTGCCGTGCTAGAATTGAGGGCTCTGCGGAAATCCGTCCGCGGAACTCAATTTACGAGGTCTCACATGTACGCGGTCATAAAAACCGGCGGCAAACAATACAAGGTTGCCACCGGAGAAAAAATTAAAGTAGAACAGATTGCTGCGGACGTAGGCCAAGAGATCGTTATTGACCAGGTATTGGCTGTCGGCACCGGCAGCTCGATCACGGTTGGTACGCCCTTGGTGTCCGGCGCCACTGTTACAGTCACTGTCCTTTCGCAAGGCAGGCACGACAAGGTTCGCATTTTCAAGATGCGCCGTCGCAAGCACTACCAAAAGCGCCAGGGCCACCGGCAAAACTACACGGAACTGCAAATCGGCGCCATCGCCGGCTGAGCAGGGACGTACCAGGAGTAACGAAAAATGGCACAGAAAAAAGGCGGCGGCTCTACGCGAAACGGGCGTGATTCACAGCCCAAGATGCTGGGCGTCAAGAAATTTGGCGGCGAAGTCATCAGCGCAGGCAGCATCATCGTGCGCCAGCGCGGCACCCGGTTCCATCCAGGCGTCAATGTCGGCATCGGCAAAGACCACACCCTGTTTGCACTGGTTGATGGTTCGGTCTCGTTTTCCGTCAAAGGCGCGCTGAACAAGCACACCGTGGACGTGACCCCAGCGTAAGCTGATCACTTCGACGCAAACGAAGCCCCGACCTGTCGGGGCTTTTTTATTTGTAAACTTGATCTCCGGCCTCACCGTTCACCCCCGTTTTAACCCCGGCATTCCATCATGAAATTTGTTGACGAAGCCTTTATCGATATTGCCGCAGGCGATGGCGGGAGTGGCTGCGTCTCATTCAGCCACGAAAAATACAAGGAATTTGGCGGCCCCAACGGGGGAGATGGCGGGCGCGGCGGCCACGTGTATGCATTGGCCGACCCCAATTTGAACACCCTGGTGGACTTCCGGTTTTCACGCCGGCACGAGGCCCGTAACGGCCAGCACGGCATGGGCTCGGACATGTTCGGCGCCAAGGGTGACGACATCATCCTCAAGATGCCGGTGGGCACCATCCTGACCGACGCCGAGACGGGCGAGGTTCTTTTTGAACTGCTGGTGCCCGGCGAGCAGGTCCTGATCGCCAAAGGCGGCGATGGCGGCTTCGGCAACCTGCGCTTCAAGAGTTCGACCAACCGCGCACCCCGCAGCAAGACCCCGGGCTGGCCCGGCGAGCGTAAAAGCCTCAAGCTGGAACTCAAGGTACTGGCCGATGTCGGGCTGCTCGGCATGCCTAACGCCGGCAAATCCACTTTTATTTCCGCGGTCTCCAATGCCCGTCCGCGCATTGCCGACTACCCCTTCACCACGCTCCATCCCAACCTGGGTGTGGTGCGGGTGGGCCCCGAGCAAAGTTTCGTGGTGGCCGACCTGCCCGGCCTGATCGAGGGCGCGTCCGAGGGCGCGGGCCTGGGCCACCTCTTCCTTCGGCACCTGCAGCGAACCCGCCTGCTGCTGCACATCGTGGACCTGGCGCCTTTCGACGAAGGCGTGGACCCGGTGGTGCAAGCCAAGGCTATCGTGGGCGAGCTCAAAAAATACGACGAAGCGCTCTACGAAAAACCCCGCTGGCTGGTGCTCAACAAGCTGGATATGGTGGACAGCGACAAGCGCGCGGCCATCGTCAAGGACTTCGTCAAGCGTTTCAAGTTCAAGGGCCCGGTGTTCGAGATCTCGGCACTGACGCGTGAGGGCTGCGAGCACCTGATCAAGACGATCTACCAGCACGTCAAGCAGGTTCAGAAAAGCGAACAGCCCGTGGAAGAAGTTGATCCGCGCTTTGCCCCTCTTCCCCCCGAAACGCCGGAAACGTCCTGATCCGTTTCCGGCTCCCAAGCCACTGGCAAGTGCAGCGCTGCACTTGCCATCTACCAAAATATGCCACCCATGCCCGTGCTGACGGGACGACGGCCAGAGAAGACAGAACATGCAAGACAAACCCGGCTCCACCATCCTGCGCAACGCCAGACGTATCGTGGTCAAAGTGGGTTCCAGCCTGGTCACCAATGAAGGCCGCGGGCTGGATGCAACGGCCATAGGCCAGTGGTGCGAGCAACTCGCCGCGCTTGTGAAAGACGGGCGCGAAGTGATCATGGTGAGCAGCGGCGCCATTGCCGAAGGCATGAAGCGCCTGAACTGGGCCACGCGCCCCAAGGCCATCCACGAGCTGCAAGCTGCCGCCGCTGTGGGCCAGATGGGCTTGGTCCAGGTCTATGAAACCAAATTGCGCGAAAACGGCATAGGCAGTGCGCAGGTCTTGCTCACCCACGCCGACCTGGCCGACCGCGAGCGCTACATCAATGCCCGCTCCACCTTGCTGGCCCTGCTGCAGCTGGGTGTCGTGCCCGTCATCAACGAAAACGACACAGTGGTCAACGACGAAATCAAGTTCGGTGACAACGACACGCTGGGCGCACTGGTCGCCAACCTGGTGGAAGCCGATGCACTGGTCATCCTTACAGACCAGAAAGGCCTTTACACTGCCGATCCGCGCAGGGACCCGTCCGCACAGTTTGTGCACGAAGCCAAGGCCGGCGACCCGGCCCTTGAGGCCATGGCGGGAGGTGCCGGTTCCAGCATCGGCAAAGGCGGCATGATCACCAAGATCCTGGCGGCCAAACGCGCCGCGGGCTCAGGAGCTTCCACCGTGATCGCCTGGGGCCGTGAACCCCAAGCGCTGGTCCGGCTGATACAGGGCGAGCCCATAGGCACACTGCTGGTGGCGCAGACCCAGAAACTGCAGGCGCGCAAGCAATGGATGGCCGATCACCTGCAGATGCGCGGCTCGGTCACCGTGGACGCGGGCGCGGTGGTCAAGGTGCAGGGCGAGGGCAAAAGCCTGTTGCCCATCGGCATGACGGCGGTCCAGGGTGATTTTTCGCGCGGCGACGTCATCGCGATCCGGAGCCCGGAAGGCACGGAGATCGCGCGCGGCCTGGCCAACTACTCCAGCGCCGAAGCCCGGCTGATCTGCCGCAAGGCGTCTTCGGAATTTGAGAAGCTGCTGGGTTACACGGGTGAACCGGAAATGGTTCACCGCACCAACTTGGTATTGACCCGCTAAATCCTTTCGAGGGCCCGGCGAGCCCGCCCCTCCTTTACTCCAGCATCCTATAGTTCTGGTTTTTCAAGCGCCTGACAAGCGCGTCGACCGAGGTTGCGTGTGCCGCACTGTCGCAAGCACCGGCCCGGGCAAAACGCAAAGCGTGTTTGGACGGCATGTAATCAAACAACGAACGCCACTCCGGATTGCTGACGTTGGTCCACTTTCCGTCTGGTGAATAGCGGGCATAGGTTTTGAACTCACCGGTGGTGCACCGTATGCCCTCGTACATCACATTGCTCGCGCCGCTCGCATTGGATGCCACCATGACATAGCGCACAACCCCGTCCTTTGGGGAGATGCTAATGGAAGCCGGATCCACGCCATACACCAGTTGGGAATTCGGTGAGACCTCAAAGGTGATCAGTTTTTTGACATCAAAAGCAGGCGGTGGCGGTGTCTCGATTTCCTTCCAGTCGGCAGGGTCCTCCAGTGCATACGCCTGGGCCTGCGCAGAACCCGAGGCGTTGAGCGTCATCAGGAATAAGGTGGCCAGAAAGGCCGATTTGAATTTCATGGTTTCGTGTTGGTGGGATCCGTACCCAGACTGGTTTTCGGATCAGGTTCAAAGGTGGCGCCAGGTGGCAACTCAAAAGAGGCACCCGGCCTGATCTGCGCGTGAAATGATTCACCCGGCGCGTGGAAACCGGCGTCGCCTGGTGGATTCGCATGGTCGCGCTGGTGCAGACCACCGCGCAGGTAACGGTTGCGGTGATCGGAACGCGGCTCGGCACGGTTGTCCACACGCGGAACAAACCTAGCGAGCTCGGTCAGCGCCATTTCATACACGCCGCGCTTGAATTCGACCACCACGTCCAGCGGCACCCAGTAGTCGTTCCAGCGCCATGCATCGAATTCGGGGTGGTCGGTGGCACGCAGGTTCAGGTCCCAGTCGTGGCCGACCAATTGAAGGAGAAACCAGATTTGTTTCTGGCCTTTGTAATGTCCGCGCGCATCCCGGCGGATGAACCGGTCAGGCACCTCATAGCGCAACCAGTCTCGGGTTCGGGCCAGCACATTCACATGCTTCGGCAACAGCCCCACTTCTTCATGCAACTCGCGGTACATGGCCTGTTCGGGATTTTCGCCCCGATCAATGCCACCCTGCGGAAACTGCCACGAGTGGGTACGGATACGTTTGCCCCAAAATACCTGACTTCTCTGGTTGAGCAAGATGATGCCGACGTTGGGCCTAAAGCCGTCCCGGTCAAGCATAATCAAACCTCAAATTTTTTAAACTGAGTCCATTATGCACAGCGAAGGCCCCAGCGCCAAGCGCACGGCGGGCTGCAGCACCTTTTCCTCCCTTTCCAACCCCGGAATCCCCGAAAACCGCCCATGAAAGCATCCCAGTTCTTCATTTCCACCCTCAAGGAAGCCCCTGCCGACGCGGAAGTCGTCAGCCACCAGCTCATGATGCGGGCCGGCATGATCAAGAAACTGGGTGCCGGCGTTTACAACTACATGCCCATGGGCCTGCGCGTGATCCGCAAGGTCGAAGCCATCGTGCGCGAGGAAATGAACCGCGCCGGCGCCGTGGAGATGACCATGCCGGTAGTCCAGCCGGCCGAGCTCTGGCAGGAAACCGGCCGCTTTGACAAGATGGGCCCCGAGCTGCTGCGTATCAAGGACCGCCACGGCCGCGATTTCGTGGTCCAGCCGACCAGCGAGGAAGTCGTCACCGACGTGATGCGCCAGGACATCAAGAGCTACAAGCAGTTGCCCAAGAACCTGTACCAGATCCAGACCAAATTCCGCGACGAACGCCGCCCGCGCTTTGGCCTGATGCGCGGACGCGAGTTCATCATGAAGGATGCCTACAGCTTCGACCGCGACCAGGCCGGTGCCAAGGCCAGCTACCAGATCATGGCGGCAGCCTACCGCAGGATCTTCGACCGTTTCGGCCTGAGCTACCGCGCGGTGGCCGCCGACAGCGGCGCCATAGGCGGCGACCTCAGCGAAGAGTTTCAGGTCATCGCAGCCACCGGTGAAGACGCCATCGTCTACTGCCCCGGCAGCGACTACGCCGCAAATATGGAAAAAGCCGAGGCGCTGCCACCCCAGGGCACGCGCAAGCCGGCGTCGCAGGCCATGGCCAAAACGCTCACGCCCGGCAAGTCCACTTGCGCCGACGTGGCTGAATTTCTGGGCATCCCACTGAACGCCACGGTGAAATCGCTGGTGCTCGCCACCGATGAGCTCGATGAAGCGGGCAAGGTCGTCAAATCGCAAGTCTGGCTGCTGCTGCTGCGGGGCGACCACGACATGAACGAAGTCAAAGTCGGCAAAGTGCCCGGCCTCGCGGGCTTTCGCTTCGCGACCCTGCCCGAGATTGAGGACCATTTCGGCGGCAAGCCGGGCTACCTCGGCCCGCTGAACCTCAAAAAACCCGTCAAGCTGGTGGTGGACCGCGAAGCCGCCGCGATGGCTGACTGGGTGTGCGGTGCCAATGAGCCGGACTACCACCTCACCGGCGTCAACTGGGGCCGCGACCTGCCCGAACCCGAACTCGTGGCCGACCTGCGCAACGTGGTGGCGGGCGACCCGTCGCCGGACGGCAAGGGCCCGTTGGCGATTGAGCGTGGGATCGAAATCGGCCATGTCTTCTACCTCGGCACCAAATACAGCCGGGCCATGAACGCCACCTTCCTGGGCGAAAACGGCAAACCCCAATTTATGGAAATGGGCTGCTACGGCATCGGCATCACACGCCTGCCCGCCGCCGCCATTGAACAAAACCACGACGAGCGCGGCATCATCTGGCCCGACGCCATCGCCCCTTTCACCGTGGTGCTGTGCCCCATCAGCCCTGACCGCTTCCCCGAGGTAGAAGCGGCCGCCAACAAGCTTTATGGCGAACTGCTCGCGGCCGGTGTGGATGTGATCCTGGATGATCGGGGCGAGCGCCCCGGCGCCATGTTCGCCGACTGGGAGCTGATAGGCGTACCGCACCGCGTCACGATTGGCGACCGGGGCCTCAAGGACGGACAGCTGGAATACCAGCACCGGCGTGACACGGCTTCCAGCAAGATAGACGCTGCTGGCGCCTTCGACTTCCTCAAAGGAAAGCTGGCGCTTTGACGCTTCCATGGTTTCCATGGTTTCCATGCGCTCATTGACCATGTCCGCATCGGGCGCCGCCCCCGCAAAGGCCGAGGGAATTTCCCGGCGAGCTTGCCTGCAAGCCTTGCCCATCGCCTGCAGCCCTTTGCTGTCGGCTGGGCAGGCGCATGCCGGCGCCCAGGTGGAAGAACCGTTGATTGACTCCGTGCGCACCGCGCTGAGTTCAGCCATCGCCAACCAGGCGCCCCCGGTACCCGAGTTCAAGGACACCGAAAGCCGCCTGGCCTACCTGCGCTGGTTAGGTGCGATGAGCGACCGCCTCAAGAAGAAAAAACCCGAATTCCAGGTTCGCAAGGAGTTTTTGCAAACCGCCTGGTACGAAAGCAAGCGCGCCGGCCTGGACACCACGCTGGTGTTGGGCCTGATCCAGGTCGAGAGCAATTTCCGCAAATTCGCGGTCAGCAACGTGGGTGCACGCGGCTACATGCAGGTCATGCCCTTCTGGACACGCGTGATCGGAGACGGCGACCCTGGCAAGCTGTTCCACATGCAGACCAACCTGCGCTTTGGCTGCGTGATCCTGCGCCACTACCTGGACAGGGAGCGCGGCGACCTCTTTATGGGCCTGGGGCGTTACAACGGCTCGCGCGGCAAATCACCCTACCCTGAGGCCGTGATGGCCGCGAGCAAGAACTGGGTCTATACCGCTGAGCGGCCCTGAAGAAACGGCGAAAGTTCAGCAGGTCGCGCCGGCGAAACCCCGTTCCGCGGCAAACCAGGCCAGCACCGGCACCGTGCCCGGCAGGACAGGTTGCACGCTGACCGGCAGTGACTGCCAGGCGAAAGACTGGCCCTCGTGCATCTGAAGCTCACCGGTCCACTCGTACACCTTGCAGAAATTCAAACGCACCAGCGCATGGGGGTAGTCGACCATCTCGACCTTCCAGGGATGGACCGGGCCTATGGTCACGCCGATTTCCTCCTGCAGCTCGCGGCGCAGCGCGGCTTCGACGCTTTCACCCTGCTCCAGCTTGCCACCCGGGAATTCCCAGTAGCCTTCGTAAACCTTTCCAGGGGGGCGTGACGTCAGCAGGAAGTCGCCATCGGGGCGGATCAGGACGCCCACCGCGACGTCGACCACCTTGCGGTTCGTACCGCCCTCACGTGGGCGTTCACCGTCGGCGACCAGCACGCTCATGTCGAATGGTCTGGAGCCTGGTCGCCCTGGTCAGGCGACGCGGTGGCGGAAGCGCCCGGCCGCTCATAGGCTGCAATGGCCGGAGCCGCCACAGGGCGGCTGGCGCTGTCACGGCCGGCGTAGTCCCGGGCAAACTGGTAGGCCACGCGGCCACTGCGTGAGCCGCGCTCCAGCGCCCAGACCAGGGACGCCGGTTTCGCCGCAGCGATCGCATCCGGGCCCACGCCAAAAGACGACAGCCATTGCGCGACGATGCTCAGGTATTCGTCCTGGCTGAACGGGTAAAAACTGACCCAGAGGCCGAAGCGCTCAGACAGTGAAATCTTTTCCTCGACCACCTCGCCGGGGTGCACCTCGCCGTCATCGCCATGCGTGTAGGTGAGGTTTTCCGTCATGTACTCGGGAAGCAGGTGGCGCCGGTTGCTGGTCGCATAGATCAGCACATTGGGCGTAGCCGCCGCAACGGACCCGTCCAGGATGGACTTGAGCGCCTTGTAACCCGGCTCGCCTTCCTCAAAACTCAGGTCGTCGCAAAAGACGATGAATTTTTCGGGCAGGCTGGAGACCACGTCGACGATATCCGGCAGGTCGGTCAGGTCGGCCTTGTCGACCTCAATCAGGCGCAGGCCGCGCGAAGAGTATTCATTGAGGCAGGCCTTGATCAGAGAGGACTTGCCGGTGCCGCGCGCACCCGTCAACAGCACGTTGTTGGCGGGCTTGCCCAGCACGAACTGCTCGGTATTGCGCCTGATTTTTTCCTTCTGGTCCTCAATTTCCTTAAGGTCCCCCAGCCGCATGTTGCCGATGTGCCGCACCGGCACCAGCGAGCCGTGGCCGGAGCTGCGCTTGCGGTAGCGATAGGCAATGGAGGCACTCCAATCCGGCGCCGCCAGCGGCTGTGGCAACACGGACTCGATCCGCGCCATCAGAGATTCGACGCGAGAGATCAGGCGCTCAAACTGCTCGTTCATGCGAAAGCTCAGCTTCTGTAATCGGCGTTGATCTTGACGTAGTCGTAAGAGAAATCGCAAGTCCAGACGGTGTCGGCTGCCGCGCCGCGGCCCAGCACCACGCGCACCGTGATCTCGCTTTGCTTCATCACACGCTGGCCGTCGGCCTCGACATAGGCAGGATGACGGCCGCCGTTCTTGGCCACCAGCACCTCGTCGAGGTACAGGTCGATTTTTGTCTGGTCCAGGTCGGTGATGCCGGCATAACCGACAGCCGCGAGGATGCGGCCAAGGTTGGGGTCGCTCGCAAAAAATGCGGTTTTCACCAGCGGCGAATGGGCGATCGCGTAAGCCACCTGGCGGCATTCCTCGCCGGTCTTGCCGCCTTCGACCCGGATGGTCATGAACTTGGTGGCGCCTTCGCCGTCGCGCACGATGGCCTGCGCCAGCTGCCTGGCAATGTCCAGCATGGCGGCGCGCAAGGCCTGGCCTTCGGCGCTGTCCAGCGATGTCACCGGTGCGTGGGCGGCCTTGTTAGTGGCGACCACCACGAAGGAATCGTTGGTCGAGGTGTCGCCGTCCACCGTGACACGGTTGAACGAACCCTCCGCCAGTTCTCTGGCCAGCTGCGCCATGAGCGGCTGGGCCACACAGGCATCGGTCGCCAGGAAGCCCAGCATGGTGGCCATATTGGGCCGTATCATGCCGGCGCCCTTGCTGATGCCGGTGATGGTGACGTCAGCGCCCGCAATCTTGATGCGTTTGGAAAATGCCTTGGCCACCGTGTCGGTGGTCATGATGGCTTCGGCCGCATTGCCCCAGTTGTTTTCTTTTGCGTCGGCCAGTGCGGCCGGCAAGCCCGCCGCGATGCGGTCATTGGGCAAGGGCTCCATGATGACGCCGGTGGAAAACGGAAGTATCTGTTCGGGGGCGATATCCAGCAGGCGGGCCAGCGCAATGCAACTGGCGTGCGCCCGGCTCAGGCCGTCGTCGCCGGTGCCGGCATTGGCATTGCCGGTGTTGATCAGCATGGCGCGTATTCCGGCAGTCTGACCGCCGTTTTTCGCGAGGTGCTCGCGGCAGATCTGCACGGGCGCTGCGCAAAAGCGGTTCTGCGTGAAGACGGCGCCTACCGACGCGCCTTCATCGAGTAACAGCACGGAAAGGTCTTTGCGATTGGCTTTACGTATACCCGCTTCGGTGATGCCCCAGCGCACGCCGGGCACAGGATGGAGGTCCGCAGCGGGCGTGGCGACCAGATTGACAGGCATGGTTGACTCCGGAAAACCAATAAGGGGTTGGCAAGCTTTCGGCGAGGCCGGCGCTCAGTTCAGCCGGCCGTGGCAGTTCTTGTATTTTTTACCCGAACCGCATGGGCAAGGGTCGTTGCGGCCCACACGGGGCACATCGCCGGCCGGCACGGCTGCCGCGCGGCGCTGCGATTCTTCGTCCATCGTGGTTTCCACGCCGCCGGTCTCGGTGGGTGCGGTATACGTGACGTTGCTGATGTTCTCGGCGCGGTTCTCCATTTCCTCGGCCGCCTGCTCGAGCTGCTCGCCCGACTGGATCTTGACCGTCATCAGGACCTTGGTGACTTCGTTTTTCACGCTGTCGAGCAACTGGCCAAACAGTTCAAAGGCCTCGCGCTTGTATTCCTGCTTGGGCTGCTTTTGCGCATAGCCGCGCAGATGTATGCCCTGGCGCAGGTAGTCGAGGGCGCTCAGGTGCTCACGCCAGTGGCTGTCTATGCTCTGCAGCAGGACCACGCGTTCGAATTGCGTGAAGTTTTCTTCACCGATCTTCTCGACCTTGTCCGCAAAGGCAGCATTGGCAGCCGCAACGACCTTTTCAACGATCTCTTCATCGGTGATGGCGGCGGCCGCTTCCAGCTCCTGGCGCAGGGGCAACTCGATCTGCCACTCATCACGCAATACGTTCTCAAGGCCCGCCAGGTCCCATTGTTCCTCGACGCTTTCAGCCGGCACATACTGCCGCGCCAGGTCGGTGAAACAGCCTTCGCGAAGCGAGGCGATCTGCGCCTGCAGGCTGGCGGCGTCCATGATGTCGTTGCGCTGCTGGTAGATCACCTTGCGCTGGTCATTGGCAACGTCGTCGTACTCCAGCAGCTGTTTGCGGATGTCGAAGTTGCGTGCTTCGACCTTGCGCTGGGCCGACTCGATGCTGCGGGTGACAATGCCCGCTTCGATCGCCTCTCCGTCGGGCATCTTCAGGCGTTCCATGATGGCCTTGACGCGGTCGCCCGCGAAGATGCGCATCAGGGGATCGTCCAGGCTCAGGTAGAAGCGCGACGAACCGGGGTCGCCCTGGCGGCCGGAACGGCCGCGCAGCTGGTTGTCGATACGGCGCGACTCATGGCGCTCAGTTGCGATGATGCGCAAGCCGCCCAGCGCGGTGACCTGTTCGTGTTCCTGCTTCCAGACCTCGCGCAGGCGGGCGATTTCCGCCTCTTTCGCGGCGGCATCCAACGCCTCGTCGGCTTCCACCGCTTCAATCAGCTTTTCGACATTGCCGCCCAGGACGATGTCGGTACCGCGGCCGGCCATGTTGGTGGCAATGGTGATCATCTTCGGGCGGCCTGCCTGGGCGATGATGTCGGCCTCGCGGGCATGCTGCTTGGCATTGAGCACCTGGTGCGGCAGGTTTTCCTTGACCAGCAACTGGTCGATGATCTCGGAGTTTTCGATGGAGGTCGTTCCGACCAGCACGGGTTGGCCGCGCTCATAGCATTCGCGGATGTCCTTGATGGCAGCTTCGTATTTTTCGCGCGTCGTTTTGTAGACGCGGTCGAGCTGGTCGTCGCGGCGGCTCACGCGGTTAGGCGGTATCACCGTGGTTTCGAGGCCGTAAATTTCCTGGAACTCGTAGGCTTCGGTATCAGCGGTTCCGGTCATGCCGGCCAGCTTGGTGTAAAGGCGGAAATAGTTCTGGAAGGTGATGGAGGCGAGGGTCTGGTTCTCGGCCTGGATCTGCACGCCTTCCTTGGCTTCGACGGCCTGGTGCAGCCCGTCGCTCCAGCGTCGGCCCGACATCAGGCGACCGGTGAATTCGTCAACGATCACCACTTCGCCATCCTGCACCACGTAATGCTGGTCGCGGTGGTACAGCAGGTTGGCGCGCAGGGCCGCATACAGATGGTGCATCAGCGAGATGTTGGCCGGGTCATACAGCGTGGCGCCCTCGGGGATCAGGCCCAGGTTGAACAGCAGGCGCTCGGCGTTCTCATGGCCTTGCTCCGTGAGGAATACCTGATGGCTTTTCTCGTCAATGGTGAAGTCGCCGGGCTTGGTCACGCCTTCGCCGGTGCGGGGGTCGGCTTCGCCCTCCTGGCGCGTGAGCATCGGGACCACCTTGTTCATCGCCAGGTACATCTCGGTGTGGTCTTCGGCCTGTCCGCTGATGATGAGCGGCGTGCGCGCCTCGTCGATCAGGATGGAGTCCACCTCGTCGACGATGGCGTAGTTCAAGCCGCGCTGCACCCGGTCCGCCACTTCGTACACCATGTTGTCGCGCAGGTAGTCGAAGCCGTACTCGTTGTTGGTGCCGTAAGTGATGTCGGAACCATAGGCAGCCTGCTTTTCTTCGCGCGACATATTGGGCAGGTTGATGCCCACCGTCAGGCCCAGGAAGCTGTAGAGCTTGCCCATCCATCGCGCATCGCGATTGGCCAGGTAGTCATTGACCGTCACCACGTGAACGCCCTTGCCAGTCAGGGCATTCAGGTAGACCGGCAAAGTGGCCGTCAGGGTCTTGCCCTCACCGGTGCGCATTTCGGAAATCTTGCCGTTGTGCAGCGCCATGCCACCCAGCATTTGCACGTCGAAGTGGCGCATCTTCATGACGCGCTTGCTGCCCTCCCGTACCACCGCGAAAGCCTCGGGAAGAATGGCGTCGAGATCCTCGCCTGCGGCCACCCGATTTTTGAACTCCTGGGTTTTGGCGCGCAGCTGATCGTCATCCAGCTTTTCGTACTGGGTCTCCAGCGCATTGATGCGTTCTACGGTTTTGCGATAGGTTTTGAGCAGCCTGTCATTGCGGCTGCCAAAAATTTTGGTCAGGATGTTGGAGGCCATAGATGCGAGGCCGCCTTGACCGCTCCCATGAGCTGGCAATGCGGCCGAAATCCCTTATTGAGTACGGAACCTAGTTGTGGGCGCCAACAGTGAGTTCAACTGGGCCCAAACTTCTGATTTTAGCGCTGCCAGGGGAGCCTCATGGCCGTCCGAGATAAAACCGTCGCCCGGCATGGAAAGCCATACGCGCACGCATGGCAAGCGAGCGCCGACTAATGAGGCCGCGGCAGTTGCGCCGGCTGTGCAGGCGCTGGAAGCGGGGACCGCGCGGCGGCTGACGCCACCATGGGGTTAGGCAGTTTTTGCCCCGCTGTGAGGAATTTCTGCGGATCCTGGAAAACGCCCTGCACCAGCACCTCGAAATGCAGGTGCGGGCCTGTGGATCGGCCGGTGGTTCCGACTTCGGCGATTTTCTGGCCACGCTTGACCAGGTCGCCCTTTTTGACCAGCACACGGGATGCATGGGCATAACGCGTCACAAGTTCATTGCCGTGGTCAATTTCGACCATATTGCCGTAGGCCGGATGGTATTCCTGCGTGACGACAACACCGCCGGCTGCGGCCAGGATGGCTGTGCCCGGTTCGGAGGGGAAGTCCAGACCGGTATGCAGCGCGGAGCGGCCGTTCATCGGGTCTATGCGCCAGCCAAAAGGTGAGCCGAGATTGCCTCCGGCCACGGGCTCCTGGGTGGGAACCATCATTTTCTTGATCTTCTGGTCGAACAGGCGCGACTCCATCACCGTCATCAGGTCGACCCGCTGGTCGGTGAGTTTGTCCAGGTCGGCCAGCGTAGCCTGCAGCTCCTGCATGGTGAGCGAGGGGCCGGCCACCAACGCGCCCCCCCGTCCGGGCGTTACCTTGATGTCGTTGGGATTGACGCCCGCCAGGCCGGACACCCGCTCGCCGAGCGCCTCCAGCTGCATCATCTTGGCCTGCATTTCGCCAACCCGCTTGGCCATCACGTCGAGGTTTTCGCGCATGAAGCGGTCACGCTGGTCGAATTCGTCTTTGACCATGAGCTTGACCAGCGAACCTACAACCGGCCAGCCTTCGCGGGCACCCTTCAAAAACACCCAGTGGTAAAGGCCGGCAGCCACCAGCATGAGCGCCAGCGCAGCGACAAAGCCTGCCAGCACCAGTTTGGTGCCGCTTAAATAAATGGCCCGGCTTTTCGCCAGCCATGCATCCGTGATAATCAAATGCACTTGTCTACCTCTTTAAAAGCTTGCGCTCACCAGGCCGCGCATCGTTCATCATGACTTCCGACCGGCGCCTTCCGCAGGCGCTCTCCGTATACCAGGCCGCCGGGAATTCCCCCTCCCTCGCGCGGCTGACCGAGCTCGTCAGGGAGTCCAGCGACAGGCTCAAGGCCATTGAGCCGCTGCTACCCGAAGCCCTTCGCCGCTCGGTTCAGGCCGGTCCCATTGACGGCGATACCTGGTGCCTGCTGGTGAGCGGCAATGCGGCGGCCGCCAAAATCCGCCAGCTACTCCCCTTGATTCAAGCCCGCCTTATAGGCAAAGGTTGGAAGGTTACCTCAATCCGGCTCAAAATCCTAATAAACAAAAAGTAGTACCCAAGGTCTTCAATCACGACGAGGGATATGAAGGATCAAGCCCCGCCGGCGGCCCGCTACAAAATTGGTAGCGTATGGTACCCATGTTGCATGGGGAAGGCAAGGATGGTGGGAAATGGTGCCGCTTGTCGGAATCGAACTGACGACCTACCGCTTACAAGGCGGTTGCTCTACCAACTGAGCTAAAGCGGCACAAAAGGTATTTTACTTGACCCGTTTTAGCGAAGGCCGCGCGCGGGGCGACTTGGGCGGATCGGGGTTATCGGGACCGCCATCTTCCCCATCAGGCGCACTGTCGGGCACCAGTTGCATGATCTTGCCTTCGGGCCCGTCCGCCGGGCTGTGCTGTGCCGGCGCGGGGGTTGGCGGCACAGCAGGTGCCATCAGGCCGGCATCGCTCCCCGTCTCGGCTCCGGAAACCGGGCCGGCGGGTGTCGCCATGGGGAAAGCCATGCCCTGCCCATTTTCACGGGCGTAGATGGCGATCACATGGCTGATGGGCACCATGATTTCCCGGGCGGTGCCGGCAAAGCGGGCCTTGAACTCAATGAAATCGTTGCCCAGCTTGAGCGACGAAGTCGCGTCAAAGCTGATGTTGAGCACGATTTCATTGTTCTTTACATATTCACGCGGCACCTGCACGCTGTCATCCACCGACACGGCCACATAGGGCGTGAAGCCGTTGTCGGTGCACCAGTCGTAAAGCGCCCGGATCAGGTAGGGTCGCGTCGACGTGGCGTCCAGGGCGTTCATGAATTCAGCCAAACCGCTTGTCCGGAAATCGGGCCTGTGCTTATTTGCGCATCACTTTTTCGGAGGGCGTCAGCGCTTCTATGTAAGCCGGACGCGAGAAAATGCGTTCCGCATACTTGAGCAGCGGGGCGGCATTTTTCGACAGGTCGATGTCGTAGTAGTCCAGGCGCCACAACAAGGGGGCGATCGCCACATCCAGCATGGAGAAATTGTCGCCCAGCATGAACTTGTTCTTCAGGAAGATGGGCGCGAGCTGCGTCAGGCGGTCGCGGATGTGTGAGCGGGCTTTTTCCAGGGCCTTTTCGTTGCCCTTGGATGCGCGCGATTCCAGCGTGCTGACGTGGACGAACAGCTCTTTCTCAAAGTTCAGCAAAAAGAGGCGAACACGTGCACGGTCGACCGGGTCGCCGGGCATGAGCTGCGGATGCGGGAAACGCTCGTCGATGTACTCGTTGATGATGTTCGACTCATACAGGATCAGGTCGCGCTCAACCAGAATGGGCACCTGGCCGTAGGGATTCATCACGTTGATGTCTTCGGGCTTGTTGTACAGGTCGACGTCGCGGATTTCGAAGTCCATGCCTTTTTCAAACAGCACAAAACGGCAGCGATGCGAGAAGGGGCAGGTCGTGCCTGAATAAAGGACCATCATGGTGCGGAACTCCTAAATGCAAAGGAGTGGATACATATAAAAAGCATCCACTCCAGAAGGTGCCGGGAACAAGGCCCCGGCGAAAAAATTACTTGACGTCTTTCCAGAACGCCGCATTCAGGCGCCAGGCGACAAAGGTCAAGCCGAGAAGGAAAATCAGCACCCAGACGCCCACGCGGATGCGGGTGTTCTGGGCCGGCTCACCCATCCATTGCAGGTAACCCACAAGGTCACCCATGGCTTGGTCGTATTGCAGCGGCGTCATGGTACCGGGGGTGACTTGCTGCCAGCCCTTGAAAATCGCGACCTTGTGGCCGTGCTCTTCCTTTTCCTCGTACACCGGCGTGCGCACGCCCTGCAATTCCCACAGCACATGCGGCATGGCCACGCTGGGGAAAGCCAGGTTGTTCCAGCCCGTGGCCTTGGTCTCGTCACGGTAGTAGGTGCGCAGGTAGGTGTAAAGGTAATCGGCACCTGTGCCGCCATGGCCGGAACGCGAACGCGCGATCACGGTGAGGTCGGGGGGCACACCGCCAAACCATTCCTTGGCCTGCTTGGGGTCGATCGCGGACTTCATGGTGTCACCGACTTTTTCAGTGGTGAACAGCAGGTTGTCCTTGATTTCCTTGTCGGTCAGGCCGATGTCTTTCAGGCGGTTGAAACGCATGAAGGCGGCGGAGTGGCAGTTCAGGCAGTAGTTGACGAACAGCCTGGCTCCGTTCTGCAGGGAGCCCAGGTCGTTGGTCCGGTCGGGAGCCTTGTCCCAGGCAATGCCGCCTTCCGAAGCCTGTGCGCCGGCCACGAGGCCAAAGGCGGTAATCAGGGCAAAAATAATTTTTTTCATCGTTTTTATCTCCAACTCTCAATGACCGTGGAAAACAGGACGGTCAGGCGGTGTTTTGGGGGTGCCCACACGGCTCCACCACGGCATCAGGATGAAGAAGCCAAAGTAAAACAGCGTGCCGACCTGGGAGACGCGCTCACCGACAGGCGACGGCGGCTGAACGCCCAGATAGCCCAGCACCAGGAAGTTGATGACAAAAATGCCGTAGAGGTATTTGTGCCAGTCGGGGCGATAGCGGATCGACTTGACCGGGCTGAGATCAAGCCAGGGCAGGAAGAACAGGATCACCACGGCGCCACCCATCACGACCACACCCCAGAATTTCGCGTCGATGGACAGCAGCAGGGCCGAACCGACGACGGCGGCGCCGACGATGACAGCCTTGAACAGCACCGGCATGCGGAATTTCCAGACGCTGAAGCCGGCGGCGGCGACCACGCAGAGGATCAGCGCATAGAGCATCTCGCTGGTGATGGCTCGCAGCATCGAATAGTAAGGCGTGAAGTACCAGACCGGGGCGATGTGCGCAGGCGTCTTCAGCGGGTCAGCCGGGATGAAGTTGTTGTACTCGAGGAAGTAGCCGCCAAACTCGGGAGCGAAGAAGATGATCGCAGAGAAGATCATCAGGAAGACGCTCACGCCGAAGATGTCGTGCACCGTGTAGTAGGGGTGGAAGGGAATGCCGTCCAGCGGATGGCCTTGGGCGTCCTTGGGTGCATTCGGGCCCTTGATCTCGACGCCGTCGGGGTTGTTGGAGCCGACTTCATGCAGCGCGATGATGTGCGCAGCCACCAGGCCCAGCAGCACCAGCGGCACAGCGATCACGTGGAAGGCAAAGAAGCGGTTCAGCGTGGCGTCGCCCACCACGTAGTCGCCGCGGATCAGCAGCGCCAGATCGGGGCCGATGAAAGGAATCGCGGCGAACAGGTTGACGATCACCTGGGCGCCCCAGTAGCTCATCTGGCCCCATGGCAACAGGTAGCCCATGAAGGCCTCGGCCATCAGGCACAGGAAAATCGCGCAGCCGAAAATCCAGACCAGCTCACGCGGCTTGCGGTAGCTGCCGTAGAGCAGGCCGCGGAACATGTGCAGGTAAACCACCACGAAGAAGGCCGAAGCGCCCGTCGAGTGCATATAGCGGATCAACCAACCCCAGGGCACGTCGCGCATGATGTATTCGACCGAGCCGAATGCCAGGGCGGCATCGGGCTTGTAGTTCATCGTCAGGAAGATGCCGGTCACGATCTGGATGACCAGCACCAGCATGGCCAGCGAGCCGAAGATGTACCAGAAGTTGAAGTTCTTCGGCGCGTAGTACTCGCTCATGTGCTCTTTGTAGAGCTTGCTGGCGGGAAACCGGTTGTCGACCCAGTTCATCGCCTTTGCGGCGAGCGGGGCATCGGGGGAAATTTCTTTGAATTCAGCCATAACTGATCCTGGTTCGGTGGGGTTCTTTGGCGAGCGCCGGATACGTGCGTCTGGTCGGCGTATATCTGGCGCTGGCTACAGGGTCTTGTGAAGGAGCTCGGGGTATGAAGCGCCTTCAGGCCTTCTTGTCTTCACCAATCAGCAACCGGGTGTCTGACAGGTACATGTGAGGAGGAACTTCGAGGTTGTCGGGCGCGGGCTTGTTCTTGTAGACGCGGCCTGCCATGTCGAAGGTCGAACCGTGGCAGGGGCACAGGAAGCCGCCGGCCCAGTTGTCGGGCAGCGAAGGCTGCGCGCCCGGCTGGAACTTGTCGGAAGGCGAGCAGCCCAGGTGCGAGCAGATACCGACCACCACCAGCGTTTCGGGCTTGATGGAGCGGTTTTCGTTGCGGGCGTAGGCAGGAGTCAGCTCGTCGGGTTTGCGCTCGGACTTGGGGTCAGCCAGCAAGCCGTCGATCTTGGGGAGCTCGGCAAGTTGCGCGGGCGTGCGCTTGATGATCCAGACCGGCTTGCCGCGCCATTCCACCGTGATTTTTTCACCGGGCTTGACGTCGGAAATATCGACTTCGACGGCGGCGCCGGCGGCCTTGGCTTTTTCGGAGGGTTGGAAGGTGCTGACAAAGGGCACGGCGGTGGCGATGGCGCCTGCGCCGCCCACCGCACAGGTGGTCACCAGCCAGTTTCTTTTATCTTTGTCTACAGGGGCGCCGTGGGGCGCGCCATTCACGCTTGCTTCGCTTGCTTGGGTCATGAGAGTCCTTCAAGAACTGGCTTGAAATAGGCATAGTGGGGTCAACCCGCGATTGTAGCGGAGCGCGAAGTCGTTTTTCAAGGCGCGGGACCGCCTCCGGGTGGTCCGGACCCGCATCGCGGCCGGCGTCATGCCTCATTTTTAAGCAACCCTGGATTGCACATACTTTGTTGCAAGCCGGCCGCGAACGGCGGTTGCTCTGGCAAGCCCCGCATTGATAATCATCGGCGATGCCCGGCACAATGACGGCAACAAGAGGAGAACTTCAATGGGAATGCTGCAGGAATTCAAGGAATTTGCCGTCAAAGGCAATGTGATCGACCTGGCTGTCGGCGTGATCATAGGTGCGGCTTTCGGCAAGATCGTGGACGCCGTGGTGAGCGACCTGATCATGCCGGTGGTGGGCCTGGTGTTCGGCAAACTGGATTTCTCCAGCATGTATGTGCTGCTGGGCAACGTGCCGCCCGGCACCGATATGTCGCTGGAGGCGCTGCGCAAAGCCGGTGTGCCGGTATTCGCTTATGGCCACTTCCTGACCGTGACGGTCAATTTCATCATCCTGGCCTTCATCATTTTCCTGATGGTCAAGCAGATCAACCGGCTCAAGCGGCACCACGAAGCCGCGCCGCCGCCCGCGGCGCCCCCTGAAGACATCGTGCTGCTGCGCGAGATTCGCGACAGCCTTAAGAAATAACCGGCCGGATCGCGTCAGCAAGCCGCAAGCCGGCGCGCCATGCGCACGGCCGCCAGCAGGCTGGAGGCATCGGCACGTCCGCTGCCCGCGATATCAAAAGCCGTGCCGTGGTCTGGACTGGTACGCACCAGCGGCAGCCCCAGCGTCACGTTGACGCCCTGCTCCACGCCCAGGTATTTGACCGGGATCAGCCCCTGGTCGTGGTACATCGCGACCACCACGTCAAATTCGCCGGCCTTGCCGGGTGCCTGGCGTGCCCGCATGAACACCGTATCGGGCGCGAAGGGGCCGCTCACATCCAGGCCCTCTGCGCGGGCCGTAGCGATGGCCGGGGCTATGGTGGTTTGCTCCTCGCTGCCAAACAGCCCGCCTTCGCCGGCATGGGGATTCAGCCCCGCCACTGCAATACGCGGCGCGCGCCCCAGGCTGGCGCTCAGGGTGCCATGCGTGATGCGCAGGGTCTGAAGCACATTGCCCACGGTCACGGCCTCAATGGCCTGCCTGAGCGACATGTGGATGCTGACCAGCACGGTGCGCAGTTCCTCATTGGCCAGCATCATGCGTACCGGCACTTCGCCCACGGGTTTGCCCAGAAAAGCGGCCGCCTCGGCCTGCAGCATTTCCGTGTGGCCCGGAAAAGCCGCCGCCCATCCGCCGGCGGCCGCCAGGGCCTCCTTGTGGATGGGCGCGGTCACCAGCGCCGCAGCTTCACCGGCCAGCACGCGCCGGGCCGCCCAGACAATGCAGTCGGCCGCGGCCTGGCCGGCTGCGCCGCTGATCTCTCCGTAGGGAACGAGGCCCGGCAAGGCGCACTGTTGCAGCACGGGGATGCAGTGCGGCGGCACGCCCCGCAGTTCGGCCAGGCTATCGAGCTGCGCCACCGGCAGCGCCAACGGTGATGCAGCCAGCGCGGCGGCCCGGCGCAGTGTGGCCAGATCACCCACCACGGCGCAGCCGGTCAGGTCGGCAGGTGCTTCGCTAAAAGCCTTGGCAATGATTTCGGGACCTATGCCAGCCGCGTCACCCATGGTGATGAGCAGCGGCTTAGCCACGGCGCCCCCCCTGCTTCCCTGGGGCAAATTCCAGCGACTGAGTGCATTTCGAGGCCAGACGGACCATAATCGCGAAAAAATGGGTAGGCCCGCGGTCGGCATGAGACCGCGGCGGGTCAAAGAACACGAGGGATTCGGGCAGATGCATTCTTGGGGTATTTTGGCGCAATCCACGGCGTGGCGGCTGCCAGGCCCATGCGCAGCGCTGGGTCAGCCATGAACGCAGTCGCCCATCCCCTGGTATCCGGTATCGAGATGATGCTGTGGAGCGCGGCCGCCGGCGCGCTGGGCCTGGTCGTTCTGTTGGCCATGGCCGACGCCTTGTACAGCCGCACCCGCGCCGCCTCTCAAACATTGGCCTACCTGGCCCTGTGCTGGGCGGTGGTGATGCTGCTCAGCGGATTACCCGCCGCCGTCTGGCCCGAGGCGCAAGACGCGCTGGGCACGGCGCAGCTCCTGGCGGGGCCGTTGTGCGCGGCCATGGGCAGCTATGGCGCCAGCAAATGGCTGTCAGCCCACCAGCGCGACCACCTGATGAAAGTCAGCCTGCTGACGATGACCGTGGTCTGCCTGGCGGGCGCGCCACTGTGCCTGGTGCTCGTTCCTGAATGGCGCCTGCCTGTTTCCGGGGCCTTGGCGATCGCCAACCTGTCGGTGGTGCTCTGGCTTTCGGTGCGCGCCACCCAACTGGGCGACAAGATGGCCTGGGGCCTGGCCCTGGGCTGCCTGCTGACCCTGCCGGCACAAATCGGCCTTTATGGGCTGGCGCTGAACACCAGCCGGCCCCCGCTGCTGTTGCAGGCCGGCGTGGCGCTGGCCGCACTGCTCAGTGTGGTCATTACCGCCGCCATGCTGTGGCTGCGCAACCACCATATCCGGCAGATGAGGCAAGGCGAAAGCTCGCGCCGCGACCCGATCACCCAGCTCTACGACGGCGTGGCCATGGTGCAGAAAATCATTGGCGCACAGCAGCGCCGTCAGCGCACCCGGCGCGACGGCGCCCTGATGGCCGTGCTGCTGTTTGAACCCGAACGCCTGCTGCCGCTGATCGGCCAGGCCGGCCTTAACGACCTCTATATCCAACTGGCGCGCCGCATGCAGCGCCACACCGGCGCGGTCAACCCGGCCGGCCGCTATTACGACCGCTGTTTCATGGTGTTGCTGGAAACCATGCATTCGCCGCGCTGGATACGCACATTGGGCCTGCGCGTGGCCTCCAGCCTGCGCCGTCCCCTGGACCTGCGTTCGCTGGACGGGCGGCGCATGCGGATCACGCCGGACATCGCCGTCGGCATTGTTCATCTGTCGGCCACCGGCAAGGATGTGGACCAGTTGCTGCACGAGGCACAGTCAGTGGCGCAGGCCGCGCGCGCGATGCGCTCCCGCGCGGCGCTGCTCGATCCGGAAAGCCACGCCGCCGTACCGGTCGAGCACGCCGAACTCGGCTCAAGCTGGGTCCCCCTGCGTAACGCTGTGCCACCGGCATCCTCGCAAACCAAAAGCCCGAAAGCTCAGAAAGGTACCGGCAAAACCATGCGGACGGGCCGGCCGCGCCACAAGGCGGCCTGAAGCGATCCCGGCAAGGGTCAAGCCGGTTCAGGCCGGGTTGTCGATGTCGATGAACTCGTGGGCCAGGCCCAGCTTTGCCGCAACCTGCCCCGCCACCGCCGGCGCCCCATAGCGCTCGGAAGCATGGTGGCCGCAGGCGATGAAGGCCACGCCCATTTCCCGCGCGTAGTGGGCTTGCGGCTCGGAAATTTCACCGGTGATGAAGACATCGGCACCTGCGGCGATCGCTGCCTCGAAATAGCCTTGGGCGCCGCCGGTGCACCAGGCAATGTTCCGGATGGGCTTTTGCGCCGGCCCGGCCTGGACCACGGGCCGCTTCAGCACCTGCTGCACATGCGCCGCCAGCGCGGCAGCGTCGGCGAAGCTGGTGCCGTCGCCGCGCCCGCCGATAAAGCCCAGGTCCTGCTCGCCAAAACGCGCGCTGGCAGCCAGTCCCAGTTGCAGGCCCAGCTGCGCGTTGTTGCCCAGCTCGGGATGGGCATCCAGCGGAAGGTGGTACGCAAAGAGGTTGATGTCATGGGCCAGCAGCAGCGCCAGGCGCTGCTTCATCCACCCCGTGACACGGCCGTCCTGGCCGCGCCAGAACAGGCCGTGGTGCACAAAAATGGCGTCGGCCCGCGCGGCAACCGCCGCCTCTATCAGTGCCAGGCTGGCGGTGACGCCCGACACGATTTTGCGGACCTGCGCCTTGCCCTCCACCTGCAGGCCGTTGGGGCCGTAATCCTTGAAGCGCGCGGGCTGCAAAAGCGTGTCAAAGGCCTGCAGCAAGTCCTGTCGTGTGGTGCTCATGGCCCCATTGTCTCAGGGCGCTCAGGTTTTCTCTATGCCCAGCAGCGCGTCCTTCAGCATGAAATCGGCCGGCACGGAGCCCAGCCAGATGCCCAAAACCATGCGGAAGAACTCCGCATCGCCGACGGGGGCGCCCTGCGGCTGCTCGGCGATAAAAAAACTGGTGCCCTTGCCAGGCACAAATTCCATCGCGAACGTATCGCCCGGCATCAGCTTGCTTCGGCCCGAAAAGATGTCGATCAGCCGGTTGCTCGACACCGAATGGCGGCTCACGGCGTCGCGGCTGGAGTTGTCGGCCATGCCGCGCAGGAAGAGCCGGCCCAGGTCCGTGCCGGAAACCTCGCGCAGCGCCACAAAGGACAGGCGAATGGGTGTGCCCAGCTTCATGGCCTCGTCGGCCGATGTCACCTTGCGGCTGGTGTACATGGCCATGTCATAGACCTTGAAAACAGCCTTGAAGCGGGTGCCGGCACCGTTGAGCTGCAGTGTGGTGCCCTGCACAGCCAGGGCGGCCGGAAATGTCGTCGTGGTGGGGGCCGCCAGCGCCGGCAATGCCATAGCCGTCGAGCCTGCCGCCATGGCGGCCGCACCGCGCGCGAGCCAGGCCCGCCTTGAGTACTGATGCATGAATGTCTCCTCTTTATGGTTGTTGGCCGCAGGTGGCCGTTCCCGCCCAATCCCGATACCGATAGCACGGCCAGCAAGCCGCATGGACATGGTAATGGAGCAAAACTGCGTGCTTGCTTACAACGGCCGGAGGCCTGAAGCGATAAACTTCATGGCCCGGCGCGCCCTTTGGGCTCCTGCCCCAGCCCCGCCCCATTTTTGCTCCCCTGTCCCCACGGCACACCGTTACCCATCGCTTCATGAAACGTACCTGGCTTCTTTTTTCCCAAACGGTGACTGTCCTGCTGGCCGCCTATTTCGTGGTGGCCACGCTCAAGCCCCAATGGCTGGACCGCGGCAACACGCCAGGGGTCTCCGTGATCGAAGCGCCTGCCGGCAACGCGCCGCGCGGCCCGGGGACCGGTGCCGGCTTCGCCTCGGCCGCCAAAGTGGCTTCCGCGGCCGTCGTCAGCATCAATACCAGCAAGGCCGCTACCAGGAACCCTCACGCCGAAGACCCCTGGTTCAAGTTCTTCTTCGGCGACCAGAGCCCGAATGAACCGCAGGGCGGCCTGGGCAGCGGCGTCATCATCAGCGCCAGCGGCTACATCCTGACCAACAACCACGTGGTCGAGGGTGCCGACGACATCGAGGTCATCCTCAACGACACGCGCAAGGCCAAGGCCGAGGTCATAGGCACGGACCCCGACACCGACCTGGCCATCCTCAAGGTCGACCTGGACAAGCTCCCCGTCATCGTGCTGGGCAATTCCGACGCGCTGCAGGTGGGCGACCCGGTGATGGCCATCGGCAACCCTTTCGGCGTGGGCCAGACGGTCACCGGCGGCATCGTCAGCGCACTGGGCCGCAACCAGTTGGGCATCAACACCTTTGAGAACTTCATCCAGACCGACGCGGCCATCAACCCGGGCAACTCGGGCGGCGCGCTGGTCGACGTGAACGGCCACCTGATGGGCATCAACACGGCGATCTACTCGCGCTCCGGCGGCTCCATGGGCATAGGCTTCGCAATTCCGGTGTCCACCGCCAAGCAGGTGCTCGACGGCATCGTGAAGGACGGACAGGTCACGCGGGGCTGGATAGGCGTGGAGCCGCAGGACCTGAACCCCGAGCTGGCCGAGACTTTCGGCCTCAAGCCGGCAGCAGCAAAGGACGGCGGCGTCATCATCACCGGTGTGCTGCAAAACGGTCCGGCCGCGCAGGCGGGCATTCAGCCCGGCGACGTGATCACCGCCGTGGACGGCAAGGATGTGCGCAACGTGAGCCAGCTGCTCACAGCCGTGGCGGCCCTCAAGCCCGGCGCCCCCACACCGCTGACGGTACTGCGCAAGGACAAGCAAACCGAAATCTCCGTCACGCCCGGCAAGCGCCAGCGGCCCAAGGCACAACAGCGCTAGGGCGCCAGGGCCGCAACTCGATCTGGAAGCTCAGGGCTTGGCCGTCTCGGCCTCCCCATCGTCCTCGGGCTTTTTGGTGTGTTTGACAAACAGCTGGGCGGCAACGATGCCGACCTCATAAAGCCCGCCTACAACACCGAGCAGCATGATCATGGAGCCGGCGTCGGGCGGCGTCACCAACGCGGTGCCGACGGCCGCGGCCACCCAAAAATAGCCGCGGTATTCACGCAACTGGGCCACGGTGATCACGCCCATGCGCACCAGCAAAATCACCGCGATCGGCACCTCGAAAGCCAGCCCGAAAGCCAGGAACATGCCGAGCACGAAGCTCAGGTATTCCTCGATGTCTGGTGTGGCGATGATGGACTTGGGCGCAAAGCTCTGGATGAAATGGAACACCTGGCCGAACACCACGAAGTAGCAGAAGGCCACGCCGACAAAAAACAATATGGTGCTGGAGATCACCAGCGGCATCACGAGTTTTTTCTCGTGCGAATAGAGGCCGGGCGCCACAAAAGCCCACACCTGATAGAGCACCACCGGCAGCGCGATCATGAAAGCTGCCATGAACAGGATCTTGATCGGCACCACAAAGGGAGTGATCACGCTGATGGCAATCAGTTTGGAGCCTTGGGGAAGGGTTGCCACCAACGGGGCCGCCATCAGGTCATACAGAGCACTGGCTCCGGGATAAACCGCGAGCACGGCCGCCGCGATGCCGACGGCGATCACCGCCCTGATCATCCGGTCGCGCAACTCCATGAGGTGCTGCACAAAAGGCTGCTCAGTGCCCGCGAGTTCGTCGGGCTTGTCGGTATTGGGATCGCTCATGAAGGAAGTTTGCGCTGGATGGGTGGCGCCGGGAAGTGCGCAAGGAACAGAAAGTCAGCTGGATAGCTCAAGACAGGCGCCCCGCCTGCGGGCGGAAACGCGCCACGCGGGCCGCACCCGACTGCGCGCGGGTGCGCACACCGTTACGGGCTTTGTACCACTGCGGCATCGCGCCCTGCTTGATCCGCCACTTCTTTTTGGGGTGCTTGTACTCGGGAAAGACTTCCATGCCCGGCAAGGCGCCTGAGGATGATTCGCCCGTGGCCTCGGCCCAGGATTTCTCGAAATCGCTGGCGCTGGTCTGGATGGAGTTCTCGACGTCGCGGGCGGCGCCTTCGACGGTTTCCTTCATTTTCTTGAGTTCGTCCAGCTCCATGGAGCGGTTGACCTCATTTTTGACGTCAGCCACATAGCGCTGCGCCTTGCCCAGCAGTGTGCCTACGGTACGGGCCACTCGCGGCAGCTTTTCCGGGCCGATCACGATCAGCGCCACGGCGCCTATCAGCGCCATTTTGGAAATGCCGAGGTCAATCACTGGATGTCAGGCTTGAATTAAGACTTCTGGCGTGCTTCGACGTCGATGGTCGTCTTGTCCGAAGCCTGCGCATTCGTCACGCTGGCTGGCGGCACCGGAGTCTCAGCAGTGGGAGGCTGGCCGCCATCTTTCATGCCGTCCTTGAAGCCCTTGACCGCGCCACCGAGGTCGCTGCCGATGTTTTTCAGTTTTTTGGTGCCGAAGACCATGACCACGATCAACAGCACGATCAACCAGTGCCAAATGGAAAATGAACCCATGATTTGCTCCTAATCTGTAAATACAGGTGTAAACGCACTACTGCCGGTTTGGGACGGTTTGCACGCAATTGCCTTGATTCTAAAGGCCCGGCATGCCGGCATACCCATTACACCCTTTGCCCTACCGGGTTAGTGTGCCTGTGGGCGCGGGGGTTCCTTTGGCGTCGGCCTAACCCTTCAACCACGGGCGGGGCCCGCCGATGACGTGGAAATGTAAATGGTGCACTTCCTGCCCGCCTTCCGCGCCGGTGTTGGTCACGATGCGGTAACCACCCGCCGGATAGGGATTGCAGCCCTGCTCCAGCGCCAGTTTGGGGGCCAGCACCATCATGCGGCCAAGCAGCGTCGCATGTTCGGGGCCGACCTGCGCCATGGACGGAATGTGCGCCTTGGGAATGATCAGGAAATGCACAGGCGCCCAGGGATTGATGTCGTGGAAGGCAAACAATTCGTCGTCTTCATACACCTTGCGGCTCGGAATGGCGCCTGCGGCGATCTTGCAGAAAATGCAGTTGTCGGAATGGCTCATGGTTTGATGGCTTGCTCGGGTTGAGAGGTCTTAACTCGGGCGGTGGCTGTTAAAGCGCATCCAGCCGCGCACGCAGCGGTACAGGTACCACAGCCACACGATGCCGTAAGCCACAAAACCCGGCAGTACAAACAGCGCCCACAGCGGCGACAGCAGGACCAGCCAGCCGAGCGTCCACCAGAAGGTGCGGATCATGTAGTTATGGTGGTCTATGTAGAGCGCGTCGGATTCGTCGGCCCGGCGTATGTAGTTGACGATCACGGCGATCACCGCGAACACGCCGCCGCTGAACCAGGCCAGCGTGTGCAGGCCATACAGCACGTGCATCACGAAGCGGTCGTTGGGGTTTTTGACCTCGAATTCGGCCAGGTCGGTTTCCATGGAGCTCAGGTTCCTGTCACAGTGAAATCAAAACGAAATCGGCGGTCGGCGCGCTCAGTTTTTTTCGGCCGCGTCGCGGTGCTGCGCCTTGCGCAATGCTTTTTCCTCGATGCCGCTGGTGCCTTCGCGGCGCTCCAGTTCGGCGATCACGTCGACCGGCGTCAGGCCGTAATGCGCCAGCGCGATCAGGCTGTGGAACCACAGGTCGGCCACCTCGCCAACCAGCTTGCCCTTGAGTTCAGCCGTCGCGCCGCCCTGGGCCAGCGCGCAATCGATGTCCTTGGCGGCCATCACGGTTTCGGTGGCTTCCTCGCCGATCTTTTTCAGGAAGGCGTCAGGGCCCTTGTGCAGCAGCCGCGCCACATAGCTTTTGTCCGGGTCGCCGCCGTTGGCCGCCTTGCGGCTTTCGATGATCTGCGCCAGGCGCTGAAGGGAGTCATTCGTGGTCATGTTTGCCCGGGGTCTGTTTGTACATGGTTGCCGGGTCCTTCAGGACCGGCTCGGTCACCACCCATTGACCGTCTTTATACACACTGAAAAAACAGCTGTGACGGCCCGTGTGGCATGCGATGCCTGGCGTGTGGCCAAGCTGTGTCACCTTGAGCAGGATCACGTCGTTGTCGCAGTCAAGGCGGATTTCATGCACTGTTTGCTGATTGCCGGACTCTTCGCCTTTGTGCCAGAGGCGCCCGCGCGAGCGGCTGAAATACACCGCCTGGCCCAGCTCGGCGGTCTTCTGCAGCGCCTCGCGGTTCATCCAGGCAAACATCAGCACATCGCCGCTGGAGGCTTCCTGCGCGATGACGGGGATCAGGCCCTTGTCGTCCCAGCTGATGTCGTCAAGCCAATTTTTGGTCATGGGGCAATTGTCACGGATTTGAAAGGACGGGCTCAAGCAAGGGTATCGCCCCGGCAAGGCCCCCGCACGCAGTGGGGCGTGCGATGCTGTTACAGGCGGACAGGAATGCCGCGCGCTGCCATGTGCTGTTTGGCCTGCAGCACCGTGTATTCGCCGTAATGGAAGATGCTGGCGGCCAGCACCGCGTCAGCGCCGCCCGTCTGTACACCGTCGGCCAGGTGTTCCAGGTTGCCGACACCGCCTGAAGCGATGACCGGCACACTGACGGCCTCGCTCACCGCGCGGGTCAGGGCCAGGTCAAAGCCCGACTTGGTGCCGTCGCGGTCCATGCTGGTCAGCAGGATCTCGCCGGCGCCGCGCCGCGCCATCTCGGTGGCCCAGGCCACGGCATCCATGCCGGTGTTCTTGCGTCCGCCGTGGCTGTAGACATCCCAGCCCGGGCCCCGGGTTTGGGCGTCTTCCTCGCTGCGCCGCTTGGCATCAATCGCCACCACGATGCATTGCGAGCCGTATTTGGCGGAAGCGTCGGAGATCACCTGAGGATTGGCGATGGCGGCCGAGTTGAAGCTGGTCTTGTCGGCCCCGGAATTGAGCAGGCGGCGCACGTCCTCGACGGTGCGCACACCACCGCCCACGGTAAGGGGAATGAAGACCTGCGATGCCACGGCCTCAATGATGGGCAGGATCAGGTCGCGTCCGTCGCTGGTGGCGGTGATGTCGAGGAAGGTGAGCTCATCGGCGCCCTGCTCGTTGTAGCGCGCGGCGATTTCCACCGGATCGCCCGCATCGCGCAGCTGGGTGAAGTTGACGCCTTTGACCACGCGGCCACCGGTGACGTCGAGACAGGGAATGATTCGTTTGGCGAGCAAAATGAGATCCGTTGGGAGGTGATGGGGTCAGGGCCGCTTCGGGGATTTACCCATTCAACTCGTCTGCCCTGGCCTGAGCCTTCTCAAAATCCAGATCACCGCTGTAAATCGAGCGGCCGCAGATCACGCCTTCCACGCCCTCTTCCTCGACTTCGCAGAGCTTTTCGATGTCGGCCATGTTGGAGAGGCCGCCGGAGGCGATCACGGGAATCGTCAGCGCCTGGGCCAGCTTGACGGTGGCCTCGATGTTGATGCCGGTCAGCATGCCGTCGCGGCCTATGTCGGTGTAAATGATGGATTCGACGCCGTAGTCCTGGAATTTCTTGCCAAGGTCCACGACCTCATGGCCGGTCATCTTGCTCCAGCCATCGGTGGCGACCTTGCCGTCCTTGGCGTCCAGGCCGACGATGATGTGGCCGCCGAAGGCCGTGCAGGCGTCCTGCAGGAAACCCGGGTTCTTCACCGCGGCCGTGCCGATGATGACGTAGCGCAGGCCGGCATCAAGGTAGCGCTCGATCGTGTCCAGGTCGCGGATACCGCCTCCCAGTTGCACGTCGATTTCACTGCCGACCTCGGCCAGGATCTGCTTGATGGCCTGTTCATTGCGGGGCTTGCCCGCGAAAGCGCCGTTCAGGTCCACCAGGTGCAGGCGGCGCGCACCCTTGTCGACCCAGCTGCGCGCCATGGCGGCCGGGTCTTCGCTGAAGATGGTGGATTGATCCATGTCGCCCTGCTTGAGGCGGACGCAGTGACCGTCTTTCAGGTCAATCGCGGGGATAAGTAGCATGTGACGGTAAAAGGCGGTAAAAGAAAACGGGTGGTCAGGGTAACAAAAACTCTGGCGTCCCGGTACCGGGTCTGACCCAAGGCGTTTACGGGCGGCTGGTGGCTAGGGGTTCCAGTGGAGGAAGTTGCGGTACAGGGCCAGCCCGTGGTCGGCGCTTTTCTCGGGGTGGAACTGGGTGGCAAAAATATTATCGCGTGCAATTGCCGCCGTAAAGCGCGCGCCGTAGTCGGCTTCGCCGGCGATGTGGCGCGCATCCGACGGGCGGGCATAAAAGCTGTGTACGAAATAGTAGTAAGAGCCGTCGGGCACACCAGCCCAGATCGGGTGAACCCCAGCCGTGCCCGCACCATTCTGGTAAACCTGGTTCCAGCCCATCTGCGGCACCTTGTAACGGCTTCCATCGGGCTGCGTCCGGCCGGCCAGCTCAAACCTGACGACCTCGCCGGGAATCAGCCCCAGGCCGTCGGTACCGGCGCCGCCGTCACCGGGCTGGCCTTCGTCGCTGTGGCTCAGCAGCATTTGCATGCCCACGCAAACGCCGAACAGCGGTTTGTGGGCCGCCGCGTGCAGTACTGATTCCAGCATGCCGGAATCAGCCAGCTCACGCATGCAATCGGCAATCGCCCCCTGGCCGGGCAGCACGATGCGCTCGGCCTGCATGACGTCTTCGGCCCTGGACGTGACGAGCACTTCAAAGCCGCTGCCCGCTGCCACATGGCGCACGGCCTGCGACACGGAGTGCAGGTTGCCCATGCCGTAGTCGACCACGGCCACTGTTTTGGGTTTTGCCATCAGGGGTTCAGAAGGGTTGGCTATGAATTTAAGGGTTGCCGCCGTGCATTTGTAGGGGCCCAGGCCAAAACCTGGATGAAATTCGATGCAGCGGCTCTTTGAGACAGTTCAGAGCGAACCCTTTGTCGAAGGGATCACGCCGGCAGCGCGCGGGTCTATCTCCAGCGCCATGCGCAGCGCCCGGGCGAAGGCCTTGAACACAGTTTCGGCCTGGTGGTGCGCGTTCTCGCCCTTGAGGTTGTCGATGTGCAAGGTCACGAAAGCGTGGTTCACAAAGCCCTGGAAAAATTCGTAGGCCAGCTGGCTGTCAAAAGTGCCGATCATGCCGCTCTTGAAGGGAACATGCATCTCCAGCCCCGGACGGCCCGAAAAATCGACCACCACCCGCGACAGCGCCTCGTCGAGCGGCACATAGGCGTGGCCGTAGCGGCGCAGGCCTTTTTTGTCGCCCACGGCCTTGGCAACAGCCTGGCCCAGCGTGATGCCCACGTCTTCCACCGTGTGATGGCCGTCGATGTGCAGGTCGCCCTTGGCCTGGATGTCCAGGTCGATCAATCCGTGGCGGGCGATCTGGTCCAGCATGTGGTCGAAAAAGCCGATGCCCGTGGACAGGTTGGCCTTCCCGGTGCCGTCCAGGTTGAGCTTGACGGTGATCTGGGTTTCGGCGGTGTTGCGCGAAACCTCGGCAATTCTCGGTGCAGGAGGAGCGAGGGTGGGGGTTGTCATAGGGATTTTTCAAGCGCCGCCAGCATTTGCGCGTTCTCGTCCGCGGTGCCAACCGTCAGGCGCAAACAATTGGCCAGCAATGGGTGCATTTTAGAAACGTTTTTGACCAGCACCTTGCGAGATTTCATGCCCTCGAAGGTTTTGGCCGCATCCGGTACTCGTACCAGGATCATGTTGGCGTCGCTTTTCCAGACCTTGACGCCCTTGCCCGCCATGCCGGCCAGCGCGCCCATCAGGGCGGTGCGCTGGGCCACCAGTTCGCCGGCCTGGGCGGCGAATTCTTCCTGGTGCTCCAGAGCGAACAGCGCGCATTCGTAGTTCAGCACGCTGATGTTGTAGGGCGGGCGCACCTTGTCGACCTCCGCAATCAGGGCCTTGGGGCCCATCATGTAGCCGATGCGCACGCCGGCCAGGCCGAACTTGCTCAGGGTTCGCATCAGCAGCACATGGTTGTGCCGGGACATACGGTCGATATAGCTTTTGCTTGAAAACGGCTGGTAGGCCTCGTCAAACACCACCAGGCCCGGCGCCGCCTCGACGATCTTTTCGATCACCGCGTCGTCCCAAAGGTTGGCCGTGGGGTTGTTGGGATAGGCCAGGTAAATGATGGACGGCTGGTGTTCGCGGATGGCGGCCAGCATGGCGGCTTCGTCGAGTTCAAAGTCGGCCGTCAAGGGCACGCCGATGAATTTGAGGCCCTGCAGCTGCGCGCTCATGGCGTACATCACAAAGCCCGGCAGCGGCGCCAGGATGGAGCCGCCCTCCACGTCGCACGCCATGGCCAGCAGCGAAATCAGCTCGTCCGAGCCGTTGCCCAGCATGATGTCGAAGCCTTCGGGCATGCGCGCGTAGTCGGCCAGCGCGCGGCGCAGGTCATTGACCCGGCCGTCGGGATAGCGGTTCAGCGCCAATGCGCCCAGGCGCTGTCCAAGCTTGGCTTGCAGGGCCGGCGGCAGGCGATGCGGGTTCTCCATGGCGTCCAGCTTGACCATGCCCACCGAATCCTGGATGGCATAGGCTTGCATGGACTGCACATCCTGGCGAATCAGCTTTTTGAGTTTGGGATCCAGTACAGGGGCAGGCAGGGTCATTTGAGGGTCTCCAGCAGTTCAATGCCGGTTTTAAAAGGGTTGATCACCTGGACACCACCGTAGTGCTGCTCATGCGCCAGGTTTTCACTGAGCAGATAACGGCACCCCAGGTGCTGGGCGGCTGCGACCACCAGGCTGTCGCGGTAGTGCAGGCCATAGCGGCTTTCCACGGCCCAGGCGGACTCGACCGTCGCGTGGTCGGTTTGCCACGGCTGCCAGAGCGCATAGCGGCGCACTTCGGCGCGGGCATCGCCGGCCGGCATGGGCGGTTGGATCTTGCGCGTGGCCAGCAGGTAAAACTCGTTGAGCACCTGCGTACTGGTGCGGCCCAGCCCGCGCCGCCAGAGCACGGTCAGCCAGGCCAGGGCGGCCTGCTGTTTGGCCCGGTCGGCGCCGTCTTCACTGTAAATCAGGATGCTGGCGTCCACAAAAACGCCCATGGAAGCTTCGCTCATGCGCCGCGCTCGTCAAGATCAAGGCGCGTGGGATAAGGCTGCCCATTGGACACCCAGGCCCGCTCCTTGTTTTGCCAGTCATGCATGGCGCGCTGGTAGGCGTCGGTACGCTGCATCTTCTCAACCAGCATCTCACCCACCAGGCGCGACACGCTGGTATTGCGCTTGGCCGCTTCCACGCGTACCCATTCAAGAGCCGCGTCGTCCACGGTGATGGTGACGTTCTTCATGGCTCGAAGTTTACACGAAATTCGTGTCACACGAAGTTCGTGTAATTAGAAACCTATTTCAACCGCATCTCCGCCGCCTGCGCATGCGCCTGCAGGCCTTCACCATAGGCCAACTCTGCGGCGATCTTGCCCAGCACCTGGGCGCCGGCTTCGCTGACCTCGATCAGGCTGGAGCGCTTCTGGAAGTCGTAGACGCCCAGCGGTGAGCTGAAGCGAGCCGTCCCGCTGGTGGGCAGAACGTGGTTAGGGCCGGCGCAGTAGTCGCCGAGTGATTCGCTGGTGTACGCGCCCAAGAAGATGGCCCCGGCGTGTTTAAGCAGAGGCTCCCATTTGTGCGGGTCGCGGCTGGAAACCTCCAGGTGTTCGGGCGCGATGCGGTTGCTGATCTCGCAGGCCTCCTGCATGCTGCGCGTGTGGATCAGCGCGCCGCGGCCGTTCAGCGACTTGGCGATGATCTCCGCGCGCGGCATGCCGGGCAGCAGGCGGTCAATGGCGGCCTGGACTTCATCGATGTAGGCGGCGTCAGGGCACAGCAAAATGCTTTGGGCAAGTTCGTCGTGCTCGGCCTGGCTGAACAAGTCCATGGCAACCCAGTCGGCCGATGTGCTCCCGTCGGCCAGCACCAGGATTTCCGAGGGACCGGCGATCATGTCTATGCCCACCGTGCCGAAGACGCGCTTCTTGGCGCTGGCGACATAGGCATTGCCGGGGCCGGTAATCTTGTCGACCTTGGGCACAGTCTGCGTGCCGTAGGCCAGCGCGGCCACGGCCTGCGCGCCGCCGATGGTGAAGGCGCGGGTGACGCCGGCCACATAGGCGGCGGCCAGCACGAGTTCATTACGCTCACCTTTGTTGGATGCGGCTTGATCGCCCGAACCGCCCGTCGCCACACTGCCTCGCACAGGCGTCGGCACCACCATGATGATCTCTTGCACACCAGCCACGTGGGCGGGGATGGCGTTCATCAGCAGGCTGGAGGGGTAGGCCGCCTTGCCGCCGGGCACGTAAATGCCAACACGGTCCAGTGGCGTGACCTTCTGGCCCAGCAAAGTGCCGTCTTCATCACGATAGCTCCAGCTTTCGCCGGAGGCCTTCTTCTGTGCCTCGTGGTACTTGCGCACCCGGACAGCGGCGGCCTGCAGGGCCTCCCGCTGGGCAGCGGGAATGGCATCAAACGCGGCTTTGAAATCTGCCTGCGTCAACTCCAGGGCGGCCATCGAGTCGGCTGCGAGGCCGTCAAAACGCGCCGTGTATTCAAGCACCGCCGCATCCCCCCGCTGCTGCACGTCGGCCAGGATGTCCGCCACGCGCTGTTCAATAGCCGCATCGGTGTCGGCCGACCAATGCAGGCGCGCCTTGAATTCAGCCTCAAAGGTGGCGGAAACCGTGGAAAGGCGAGCGGGTGCGGCGATCAGTTTCATGGAATCAGGATTTTTGCGAGGAGGCCGTGGCGGCCGAAAGGGCGTCGATCAGCTGGCGTATCAGCGCCTGCTTGAGTTTGAGCGCGGTCTGGTTGACCACCAGGTGCGAGCTGATGTCCATGATGCGCTCGACTTCAACAAGGTGGTTGGCCCTGAGCGTGCTGCCGGTGGACACCAGATCGACGATGGCGTCGGCCAGGCCCGTGAGCGGCGCCAGCTCCATGCTGCCGTAGAGCTTGATCAGGTCGACGTGCACACCCTTGGTGGCGAAGAAGTCGCGCGCGATCGCCACGTATTTGGTGGCGACCTTCAGGCGCGAACCCTGGCGCACGGCGGCGGCATAGTCAAAGCCCTCCCGTACGGCCACGCTGATGCGGCATTTGGCGATCTGCAGATCAAGCGGCTGGTACAGGCCCTGGCTACCGGATTCAAGCAAGGTGTCCTTGCCCACCACGCCGAGGTCGGCGCCACCATACTGCACATAGGTAGGCACGTCGGTGGCGCGCACCAGCACCACACGCAGGTCGGGCCGGTTGGTGTCCAGGATCAGCTTGCGGGACTTTTCGGGATCGTCCAGCACCTCGATGCCGGCGCTTCGCAGCAGCGGCAGGATGTCGTCGAAGATACGGCCTTTTGAAAGCGCAAGGGTAATCATGCTTTGATTCTTTCGATGTCCGCGCCTATGCCGCGCAGCTTAGCTTCCATGCGGTCGTAGCCACGGTCCAGGTGGTAGATGCGGTCGACCAGGGTTTCGCCTTCGGCTACCAGGCCGGCGATCACAAGGCTGGCTGAGGCGCGCAAATCGGTGGCCATGACGGTGGCGCCCGAAAGCTTTTCGACACCTTCCATCACCGCGATCTTGCCCTCGATCTGGATCTTGGCGCCCAGGCGCACCATCTCGTTGACGTGCATGAAGCGGTTCTCAAAAATCGTTTCGGTCACCGTGCTGGCACCCTGCGCGATGGCGTTGAGCGCCATGAACTGGGCCTGCATGTCGGTCGGGAAACCCGGGTACTCAGTGGTGCGGAAGGATTGCGCCTTCATGCGGCCGCTGGCCTGGATGCGGATAAAGCCTTCGCCCGCCGTCACGACAGCGCCGGCTTCACGCAGCTTGTCGATCACCGCGTCGAGGTGATCGGCACGGCCGTGCTTCAGCACCACATCGCCGCCGGCGGCCGCCACCGCACACAGGAAGGTGCCGGTCTCGATGCGATCAGCCACCACCTGGTGCGTGCAGCCGTGCAGCCGCTCCACGCCCTGGATGCGGATGCGGCGCGTGCCGTGGCCTTCAATCTGCGCGCCCATCTTGATGAGCATCTCGGCCAGGTCGGGAATCTCGGGCTCCTGTGCGGCGTTCTCCAGGATGGTCTCGCCCTCGGCAAGACTGGCGGCCATCAGGAAGTTCTCGGTACCGGTCACGGTCACCATGTCGGTGGTGATGCTGGCGCCCTTGAGCCGCTTCTGGCCAGCCGGCAGCTTGGCCAGCATGTAGCCGTGTTCCACCACGATCTCGGCACCCATGGCCTGCAGGCCCTTGATGTGCTGGTCCACGGGGCGCGAACCGATGGCGCAACCGCCGGGCAGCGACACGGTCGCCTCGCCAAAGCGCGCCAGCAGCGGGCCCAGCGCCAGCACGGAGGCGCGCATGGTTTTCACCAGCTCATAAGGAGCTTCGGGCGAACTCAGGGCGCCGGCGTTGACCACCACGGTGCTGGGCGTTGCCTCGCTGCGTTCGGCCTCCACGCCCATGTTGCGGATCAGTTTGAGCATGGTGGACACGTCCTGCAGGCGCGGCACGTTCTGCAGCGTGACCGTGTCGGCCGTGAGCAGCGTTGCGCACAGCTCAGGCAGCGCGGCGTTCTTGGCGCCGGAGATTTCGACCGTGCCGGCCAGCGGCTTGCCGCCCTTGATGAGTAGTTTGTCCATGTGTTCTTTTAGTTCGCGTTATTGGTGACGGCCCATTCGGCCGGTGTATAGGTCTTCATCGACAGCGCATGCACCTCGTCGGTCTGCATGCGCCCGCCCAGCGTGGCATATACCTTCTGGTGGCGCTGGATCAAGCGCAGGCCTTCAAAGGCGCTGGACACGACAGTGGCATACCAGTGCCGGCCGTCGCCCGACAGCTCAATGTGTTCACAGGCCAGGCCCGCGGCGATGATGGATTGGAGTTCTTCGCTGGTCATGTTCTGGTATTGCGGTCAGTGTCGGATTTTGTAGCCGGTGCGCAGCAGGTTGACGGCCACGGCGCTGACGGCCAGCAAGGCGGTGGCCACGATGCCCAGGCTCAGCCAGGGGGAGACGTCGCTGACACCGAAGAAGCCATAACGGAACCCATCGATCATGTAGAAGAAGGGATTCAGGTGGCTGACCTTCTGCCAGAAGGGCGGCAGGGAGTGGATGGAATAAAACACGCCGCTCAGGAAGGTCATCGGCATGATGATGAAGTTCTGGAAGGCCGCCATCTGGTCGAATTTTTCAGACCACAGGCCGGCGATCACGCCCAGTGCGCCCAGCATGGCGGCGCCCAGCACCGCGAACAGCACAATCCACAGCGGCGCCACAAAAGCCGGCTGGCCGAAGAACACGGTGACGGCGAACACGCCCACGCCCACCAGCAAACCGCGCGCAACGGATGAGCCCACATAAGCGAAAAACCAGTGCCAGTGCGATAGCGGCGTGAGCAGCACAAACACCAGGCTGCCCATGATCTTGCTCTGGATCAGCGAGGACGAGCTGTTGGCGAACGCGTTCTGCAGCACGCTCATCATCACCAGGCCGGGCACCAGAAAGGCGGTGTAGCTGACCTGGTTGTAAACCAAGACGCGGTCCTGCAGCACATGGCCGAAGATCAGCATGTAGAGCACGGCGGTCAGCACCGGTGCACCCACGGTCTGGAAGCCCACCTTCCAGAAGCGCAGGGTTTCCTTGTACAGCAGTGTTTGCCAGCCGGTCATGCCGCCACTTTCGAAATGTCGATGGCCACGGGTTCCTTGGCCGCTTTGTCATTCATGACGTCGAGGAAAACATCTTCGAGGTCGGCTTTGCGTATCTCAACGTCTTCGGCCACCAGGCCCGCTTCGCGGATGGCCGCGAGATATTGCTCGATCTCATGGGCACTGTGCGCCGGGAACTGCACGATGCGGCCGGTGATGCGGGCTTGGGCCGCCAGCCGCGCGGGCAGTTCGGTGTCGATCTTGAAACGCAACACGTTGGAAGATGCCGCCTTGAGCAATTCGGAAGTTTGCGCCAGCGCCACCACCCGCCCCTGCTTGAGCATGGCGATACGGCTGCACAGGGCTTCGGCCTCTTCCAGGTAGTGCGTGGTCAGCAGCACCGTGCTGCCCTGCTTGTTGAGTTTGGCGATGAACTGCCACAGAGTCTGGCGCAGTTCCACGTCGACGCCGGCGGTCGGCTCATCCAGCACGATGACTTGCGGTTTGTGCACCAGGGCCTGCGCCACCAGCACGCGGCGCTTCATGCCACCCGAGAGCTGGCGCATATTGGCATTGGCCTTGTCGGCCAGACCCAGGCTGACCAGCAATTCGTCTATCCAGTCGTCATTGCGCTTGATGCCGAAATAACCGGACTGGATACGCAGCGCCTCGCGCACGGAGAAAAAGGGATCGAACACCAGTTCCTGCGGCACCACGCCGAGCTTGCGCCGGGCGCTGGCATAGTCGGCCAGCACGTCGCTGCCGTGCACCTTGACCGTGCCGCTGCTGGCGCGCGACAGGCCGGCCAGTATGCTGATGAGGGAGGTTTTTCCAGCGCCGTTGGGCCCCAGCAAGCCAAAAAATTCACCCTGCTGGATATCGAAACTGACGTCGTCCAGTGCCTTGACGACGGGACCCGTCTGATTTCGCGCGGAGGAGTAGGTTTTGGAGACGGACTGGAATGAGATCGCTGGCATGAGCCCGCTATTTTAAGGGCGGATGCCATTTTTACCGGTCGGGGGCGCCGAATGCCCTGCCGGAAGGTGACGCTGGTGGCGCCCGCCTCAGGCCGCGCCTACGGGAGCCGCCGGAATCAGTTCCGCCACGCCATACAGGCCCGCCAGCTGGCGCAGCCGTGGCGGCAGCCCCGCCACCGCGAAGCCTTTGCCAGCGGCCAGAGCCTCGCGCCGGCACTCCAGCAGCAAGGCCAGGGCGGAAGAATCAAACTCCTTGAGGGCGCTGGCATCCGCCACCACACCGGCAGGCTGGGACTGCACGGCCTGCTTCAGGCCGAGGGCAAACCCCGCGGCCTCGGCATGCGTGAGTACGGAAGGAAGCGTCAGCACCGGCAATCCGCCCGCTCAGGGTTTCTTGGCAGCCGTGCCGCCGTTGCCGCTGCTGTTGCCGTTATTGGACTGGTTACGCTGCACCAGGGAGGCGATCAGGCCGTCCACGCCTTTGGTGCTGATTTCCTGGGCAAATTGGGTGCGGTAGGTTTCCACCAGCCACACGCCCAGCACGTTGAGGTCGTAAATCTTCCAGCCCGTCGGGGTTTTTTCCATGCGGTAGTCCAGCTGGACGGGGTCGCCGCGGCCCAGGACTTCGGTGCGCACCACCACTTCGGTGTCAGCCGGTGCTGCGCGCAGGGGCTTGACGCTGACCGTCTGGTCGCTGACCTGCGCCAGGGCGCCGGAATAAGTACGGATCAACAGGGTCTTGAACTCGTCCTGCAGCTTCTTTTGCTGCTCGGGCGTAGCCTGGCGCCAGTTGCGGCCCACGGCGGCGGCCGTCATGCGCGTGAAGTTCACGTTGGGCATGATCTTGCTGTCGACCAGGGCCAGCACCTTGCTCAGGTCGCCGGCTTTCACCGCCTTGTCGGTCTTGATGTTGTCCAGCACTTCGGCCGACACGCGCTTGATCAAGGCGTCGGGTGCTTCGTCAGCGGCGGCGCGCGCAAACGGCGCGGCACCCAGCAGGGCGAGGCTGAGAGTTGCGGTCAACAGGTGGGCAAGGGTTCTGCGTTTCATGGTGCTCCTTCGGTGTCGAAACAGACGGTTGCCATGGCATGTCGCGCCGGGGAACCGGTGTTTCGAAGTTATTTTGCGGGATGTTTCCGGACTGGGGATGAAGTTATTCGGCAGTCTTGTAAATATTGGCGGCATCCGGCTCACAAGGCCTGCCTCCCAGCAAGGCCTGTAAAACCTGTTTCACCTGCTTACTTGGCCGCTGGTGCCGGAGCGGGCGTCGGCGCAGGCGTGGCCGATGCGCCCTCAGGCAGGTCAAAGCGTTCTTCCTTTTCCGCCGGCGCATTGCCAATCAGGCTGTTGCGGCGCTGCTGGTAAATGTCGCGGGTAAAGCTGTATTTGTCGAGAGCCGCCTGGTCGAGCACGTCCCCGGCACTCAGCAGGTTGGCACGGACATTGACGGCGCGCAGCGTCGTCAGGGAGTTGCGGACGCGCACATTGTCGGCCTGGCTGACAGCATCCAGTTGGTAGTCCACCACCAGCCCGGCGGTATCACGCACCGAGGAAGGGCCCAGCACCGGCAGCACCAGGTAAGGACCGGAACCCACACCCCAGACACCCAGGGTCTGGCCGAAATCTTCCGTGTGCTTGGGAATCTTCATTTCACTGGCCACGTCAAAAATGCCGCCAAGGCCCCAGAGGGTATTGGTGGTGACGCGGAACAGGCTGTCGGCGGCCGCTTCACCCTTGCCTTGCAGCAGGTTATTGACCATGGAGATAACGTCGGAAATGTTGCCGAAGAAGCTGGTGACGCCAGTGCGCACGGGCTGGGGAGTGACGTCGCGATAGGCAGTGGCCACCGGCTTAAGGACGGCGCGGTCCAGGCCCTCGTTAAAGCCGAACATGGCCCGGTTGAAGGGCTCCAGCGGGTCGCCCGGATTGGCGCCCGGGCCGGTTGCGCACCCCTGAAGCAGTGCCACTGCGAGAACGGCACCGGCCCACCCTGTTGATTTTTTCATGCTGTTGCTTTTCATTTTTTTTCTGTGTTCGCTGGTGGCGGTGCAGACCCTGATCCGGAACTGCTGTCCGCCGCTTTACTGTATAAAAACTGGCTGATCAGGTTTTCAAGCACCACAGCGGATTGCGTGTTCTTGATCACGTCCCCCGCGGCAAAATTCTTCTCGTCCCCGCCGGCCTCCACGCCGATGTACTGTTCGCCGAGCAGGCCGCTGGTCAATATCTTGAGCGAGCTGTCCTTGGGGAACACATAGCGGCTCTCCATGGCCAGGCTCACGCTGGCCTGGTAGGACTTGTCGTCAAAGCTGATGTTTTCCACCCGCCCCACCACCACACCGGCGCTCTTTACCGCGGCGCGCGGCTTCAGGCCGCCAATATTGTCGAATTTCGCCGTGATCCTGTAAGAAGAGTCGAAATTCAGTGAGAGAAGGTTGGCGGACTTGAGCGCCAGGAACAGGATGGCCAAGCCCCCGATCAGGACAAACAAGCCAACCCAGAGATCATTTTTTGAGCGTTGCATCGTTTTCTTTCAGTGGCCCGGCAAGGCGGCCCGGCTCGCGCCTGCGGTTTCAGCCCTGCGCCATCCCTTCAAGGCAAACACTGGAATGGCCGATTTTCTCATGGGCAAATTAAAAATGTTTGAAAGCAGTTATAGGGTTACAGGCTGAACATGGACGCGGTCAGCAGAAAGTCCAGCCCCAGCACGGCCAGCGAAGCCACCACCACGGTGCGCGTGGTGGCGCGTGAGACACCTTCGGGTGTGGGCTGGGCCTCGAATCCCTGGTGCAGGGCAACAAAGGTGACGGTCACGCCGAACACAAAACTCTTGATGATGCCGTTGCCGACGTCGCGCCAGACGTCCACACCGGACTGCATCTGGCTCCAGAAAGAGCCGGCGTCTATGCCAATCATGACCACGCCGACCAGCCACCCGCCCAGGATGCCGACCGCACTGAACACTGCCGCCAGCAGGGGCATGGCAATGATGCCGCCCCAGAAACGCGGCGCCAGGATGCGGCGCACCGGATCCACGGCCATCATTTCCATGGCGGACAATTGTTCGCCGGCCTTCATCAGGCCGATCTCGGCAGTCAACGCCGTGCCGGCACGGCCGGCAAACAGCAGGGCCGTGACCACCGGCCCGAGTTCGCGCACCAGACTGAGCGCCACCAGCAAGCCCAGCGCTTCAGCCGAACCATAGCGCTGCAGCGTGTAGTAGCCCTGCAGGCCCAGCACAAAGCCCACAAAGAGGCCGGACACCGCGATGATGGCCAGCGAATAGTTACCCAAAAAGAAGATCTGGTCGCGCACCAGGCCGAAGCGGGCCAGGGCCGGCCCGCTCAGGGTCACCAGCCGCGCCATCAGGCGCGCGGCATAACCCATGTCAGCCAGCTGGCAGCGTACGGCAAAGCCAAGGTTGGAAATCAGGCCAATGGGGCTGTAGCGGCTCATGCGCGCTCCTTTTGGGCCGCGGTATCGTTGCCGAAGTCGGCTTCCACGCCCGGCCCCGGGTAGTGGAATTTCACAGGGCCCTCACTCTCGGCATTGACGAACTGGTGCACCAGCGGATCGGCGGAGCGCCTGACTTCATCGGGCGTGCCCTGGGCCGCGATGCCGCCGTTGGCCAGGATGATGACTTTGTCGGCGATGCGGAAGGTTTCTTCCAGGTCGTGCGAAACGATAATGCTGGTGATGCCCAGCGTGTCGTTGAGCTGGCGTATGAGCTGCGCTGCCGTCCCGAGCGAGATCGGATCCAGCCCGGAGAAAGGCTCGTCGTACATGATGAGCTCGGGGTCCAGCACAATGGCGCGCGCCAGCGCCACGCGCCTGGCCATGCCGCCGGAAATTTCGCTAGGCATCAGGTCGCGCGCACCGCGCAGTCCCACGGCGTTGAGTTTCATCAGCACGATGTCGCGAATAAGCCGCTCATTGAGTGCGGTGTGCTCGCGCAGCGGAAAGGCCACGTTGTCGAACACGCTCAGGTCGGTGAACAGCGCGCCGAACTGGAACAACATGCCCATGCGCCGGCGGGCGGCATACAGCTCTTCCTGTACCAGACGGCCGATGTCCTTGCCGTCAAACAGGACAGCGCCTTTGGTGGCTTTCTGCTGGCCGCCTATGAGCCGCAGAACAGTGGTCTTGCCGCCACCCGAAGCACCCATCAGCGCAGTGACCTTGCCGCGCGGCACCGACAGGGTGACCTTGTCCAGGATGACGCGGTCACCCGCAGAACCCGGGTAGGAAAAGGTCACATCCTTGAATTCAACCAGTGATGAAGCGGAGATGTCGGCCATGGAGAAAGGAAAAGGCCGGGGAGTGCACCGGCGAGCTAGGGAATGCCCTAATGATACGGGGGTTTGGCCCGACCATCCCTGGAAGTAATACCAGCCGGTAATACCGTGGGGTCTCCGGTCCCCTTTATCCCAAGCCATGGCCGCCGCGCACCCCAGGTGCAAACCTGGGGCTTACCTGGCGCAAAAGGCGGGCGCAGCGCTTACGCCTTACGCTTAACGAGGCAGGTCGCTAAAGCCCATCAAGAACTCGTCGACGGCGCGCGCGGCCTGGCGGCCTTCGCGAATCGCCCACACCACCAGGCTCTGTCCGCGGCGGATGTCGCCGGCGGCAAACACCTTGGGTACGTTGGTGGCGTAGCCGCCGCTGAAGTCCGTGCTCGCCTTGGCGTTGCCGCGGTTGTCTTTTTCAATCCCGAAAGCTTCCAGGACGGAGGCCACCGGCGAGACAAAGCCCATGGCCAGCAGCACCAGGTCGGCCTTGAGAGTCTGTTCGGAGCCGGGCACTTCGGCCATCTTGCCGTCCTTCCACTCGACACGAACCGTTTTCAGGCCGGTGACCTTGCCTTTTTCGCCGATCAGCTCCTTGGTGGAGATGGCGAACTCGCGCTCGCAGCCTTCCTCGTGCGAAGAAGAGGTGCGCAGCTTGATGGGCCAGTAAGGCCAGGTCAGGGGGCGGTTTTCCTCTTCCGGCGGCTGAGGCATCAATTCGAATTGCGTAACGCTCGCAGCGCCATGCCGGTTGCTGGTGCCCACGCAGTCGGAGCCGGTGTCGCCGCCGCCAATGACGATGACGTGCTTGCCGTCGGCGCGCAACTGGCCCTTGACCTTGTCGCCGGCATTGACCTTGTTCTGCTGTGGCAGGAATTCCATCGCGAAGTGCACGCCGTCCAGGTCACGGCCGGGCACAGGCAGGTCACGCGACTGCTCGGCACCGCCGGTCAACACCACGGCGTCGAAGTCTTTTTGCAGCTGCTCGGGGCTGATGCTTTCCTTGGCCCAGTTGGTGACTTTGGAGTCCTTGGGCAGGCTGCCCACCATCACGCCGGTGCGGAAGGTCACGCCCTCAGCCCTCATCTGCTCGACACGGCGGTCGATATGGACTTTTTCCATCTTGAAATCGGGGATGCCGTAGCGCAGCAGGCCGCCGACGCGATCGTTCTTCTCGAACACCGTCACCTCGTGGCCGGCGCGCGCCAGTTGCTGGGCCGCGGCCAGGCCGGCCGGGCCGGAGCCGACGACGGCGACCTTTTTGCCGGTCTTGTGCTTGGGCATCACGGGCTTGACCCAGCCTTCGGACCAGGCACGGTCGATGATGGCGTGCTCGATGGACTTGATGCCGACGGCGTCGTCGTTCACGTTCAGCGTGCAGGCGGCCTCACAGGGCGCCGGGCAGATGCGGCCGGTGAACTCGGGAAAATTGTTGGTGCTGTGCAGCGTGTCGATGGCGTTTTTCCAGTCGGCGCGGAACACCATGTCGTTGAAATCGGGAATGATGTTGTTGACCGGGCAGCCGTTGTTGCAAAACGGCGTGCCGCAGTCCATGCAACGCGCCGCCTGCTTGTTGGCCTGCGCGTCGTCCAACCCGATGACGAATTCGCGGTAGTTCTTCAGGCGCTCCGGCACGGGCTTGTAGCCCTCCTCGATGCGCTCGTATTCCATGAAGCCGGTGATTTTTCCCATGATGAGGTCCTGTGCGATTCTTTTTTAAGCTTTCCCGGTCGCCGGCCCATCATCACGGGCGCGGCGGTTCCGGTTCAATGCAAGCGTGGGGTGCGGCGACCTACTTGGCGGCCACGGCTTCCTGGTTGGTGGCGACCTGGGCCCGGGTGGTCTCAGTGGCCGCCTCCAGCCGGCGTTCCTTGCGCTCGATCAGGGCCCGCTTGTACTCATTCGGGAAGACCTTCACGAACTTCAGGCGCGACTCACTCCAGCTGTCGAGCAACTCGCGTGCGCGCTTGCTGCCGGTCCAGCGGTGGTGATCCTGCAACAGGCGCTTGAGCAATTCCTCATCGCTTTCGCCTGCATGCCATTCGGCCTTGTCATGGGTGTGCTGTTCGGCCGTGGCGACGACGCGGTCCATGGAAACCATGGAGGTGTTGCAACGCGTGGCGAAGAGGCCGTCCTCGTCGTACACATAGGCCACACCACCGCTCATGCCGGCGGCGAAGTTGCGGCCGGTCTTGCCAAGTACCGCGACGGTACCGCCCGTCATGTATTCGCAGCCATGGTCGCCCGTGCCTTCAACCACCGCCGTGGCGCCCGACAGGCGCACGGCGAAACGCTCGCCGGCCACGCCGCTGAAGAAAGCCTCGCCGGTGGTCGCACCGTAGAGCACGGTGTTGCCGACGATGGTGTTCTTCACCGCGTCGCCGCGGAAGTCAATGCTGGGACGCACCACGATGCGTCCGCCGGACAGACCCTTGCCGGTGTAGTCGTTGGCGTCGCCAATCAGGTACATGGTGATGCCTTTGGCCAGGAAAGCGCCGAAGGACTGGCCGCCCGTGCCTTCCAGCTGTATGCGCAGGGTATCGTCGGGCAGGCCTTGCGGGTGGTGGCGCGTCAGCTCACCCGACAGCATGGCGCCCACGGTGCGGTTGACGTTGCGCGCGACCTCGATGAACTGGACCTTCTCGCCCTTTTCAATCGCCGCTTTGGATTTTTCAATCAGGCGCACATCCAGCGCCTTGGCCAGCGCGTGGTCCTGCTCCATCACATGCAGGCGCGGCACGTCGGCCGGCACATTGGGCTGGTAGAACAGGCGGCTGAAATCCAGGCCCTTGGCCTTCCAGTGTGCGATGCCTTTTTGCGTGTCGAGCAGGTCGGCGCGGCCTATCAGGTCGTCAAACTTGCGCACGCCGAGCTGCGCCATGAGCTGGCGCGCCTCTTCGGCAACGAAGAAGAAGTAGTTGACCACATGCTCGGGCTTGCCGCTGAACTTCTGGCGCAGCACCGGGTCCTGCGTCGCCACGCCGACGGGGCAGGTGTTGAGGTGGCATTTGCGCATCATGATGCAGCCTTCGACCACCAGCGGCGCGGTGGCAAAGCCGAACTCGTCGGCGCCCAGCAGCGCGCCGATGATGACATCGCGGCCGGTTTTCATCTGGCCGTCGGCCTGCACGCGGATGCGGCCGCGCAGGCGGTTGAGCACCAGGGTCTGCTGGGTTTCGGCCAGGCCGATTTCCCAGGGCGATCCTGCATGCTTGATGGACGACCAGGGCGAAGCGCCCGTGCCGCCGTCATGGCCGGCAATCACCACGTGGTCAGACTTGGCCTTGGCCACGCCCGCCGCGATGGTCCCGACGCCGACTTCGCTGACCAGCTTGACGCTGATGCTGGCGCGCGGGTTGACGTTCTTCAAATCGTGGATCAGCTGGGCCAGGTCCTCGATCGAGTAGATGTCGTGGTGCGGCGGAGGCGAGATCAAGCCCACGCCGGGCACCGAGTAACGCAGCTGGCCGATGTACTCGCTGACCTTGCCGCCGGGCAGCTGGCCGCCCTCGCCGGGCTTGGCGCCCTGCGCCATCTTGATCTGGATCTGGTCGGCCGACACCAGGTATTCGGCCGTGACGCCGAAGCGGCCAGAGGCCACCTGCTTGATGCGCGAACGCAGCGAATCGCCCTCCTGCAGCGGCAGGTCGACCTCAACCTGTTTGGGGCCGATCACGCTCTTGAGGGTCTCACCCTTCTTGATCGGGATGCCTTTAAGCTCTTGCCGGTAACGGTTCGGGTCTTCGCCGCCCTCACCCGTGTTGCTCTTGCCGCCGATGCGGTTCATGGCCACGGCCAGCGTGGCGTGGGCTTCGGTGCTGATGGAGCCCAGGGACATGGCGCCCGTGGCGAAGCGCTTGACGATCTCCTTGGCCGGCTCGACTTCATCAATCGGGATGGCCTTGGAAGGATCGATCTTGAACTCGAACAGGCCGCGCAAGGTCATGTGGCGGCGGTTCTGGTCGTTGATCAGTTGGGCGTATTCCTTGTAGGTGTTCCAGTTGTTGGAGCGCGTGGAGTGCTGCAGCTTGGCGATCGCGTCAGGCGTCCACATGTGGTCTTCACCACGCACGCGCCAGGCATATTCGCCGCCGGCTTCCAGCATGTTGGCGAGCACCGGGTCGTTACCGAAAGCAGCGCGGTGCATGCGCAGCGCTTCCTCGGCGATCTCGAACACACCTATACCCTCCACCTGGCTGGCCGTACCGGTGAAGAACTTGGCCACGGTGTCGCGGTTCAGACCTATGGCCTCGAACAGCTGGGCACCGCAGTAGCTCATATAGGTGGACACGCCCATCTTGGACATGATCTTGGACAGGCCCTTGCCGATGGCCTTGGTGTAGTTGTAGACCGCCTTTTCAGTGCTGAGCTCGCCCGGCAAGCCCTTGGACAGCTCGGCCAGGGTTTCCATGGCGAGGTAGGGGTGCACGGCCTCGGCCCCGTAGCCGGCGAGCACGGCAAAGTGGTGCACCTCGCGCGCGGAGCCGGTCTCCACCACCAGGCCGGCGGTGGTGCGCAGGCCTTCCTTGACCAGGTGCTGGTGGACGGCCGACAGGGCCAGCAGGGCCGGAATGGCGATCTGCGTGGCGCTGATGCCGCGGTCACTCACGATCAGGATGTTCTTGCCGTCCTTGATCGCGTCAACAGCCTCGGCGCACAGCGATGCCAGCTTGGCCTCGACACCTTCATGGCCCCAGGCCAGCGGATAGGTGATGTCCAGGGTGTAGCTCTTGAACTTGCCCTGGGTGTGCGCCTCGATGTCGCGCAGCTTTTGCATGTCGGCCACGTTGAGCACGGGCTGGCTGACTTCCAGCCGCATCGGCGGGTTGACCTGGTTGATGTCCAGCAGGTTGGGCTTGGGGCCGATGAAGGACACCAGCGACATCACGATGGCTTCGCGGATCGGGTCGATGGGCGGGTTGGTCACCTGCGCGAACAACTGCTTGAAGTAGTTGTAGAGCGGCTTGTCCTTGTTGGACAGCACGGCCAGGGGGCTGTCGTTACCCATGGAGCCGGTGGCTTCCTCGCCGTTGGCGGCCATGGGGGACATCAGGAACTTGATGTCTTCCTGCGTGTAGCCGAAGGCCTGCTGGCGGTCGAGCAGCGGAATGTCGGAAGCGGCGGGTGCGCTGGCAGCAGCGGCCTTGCCTGCCTTGCCGGCCACGTCATCCAGCTTGATGCGCAGGTTTTCGATCCACTGCTTGTAGGGCTTGCTGTGCGCCAGCGTGGCCTTGATTTCCTCGTCGTCCACCATGCGGCCCTGTTCCAGGTCGATCAGGAACATCTTGCCGGGTTGCAGGCGCCACTTGCGCACGATCTTGTGCTCGGGGATGGGCAGCACGCCCGATTCCGAGGCCATGATGACCAGGTCGTCGTCAGTCACGCAGTAGCGCGAAGGGCGCAGGCCGTTGCGGTCCAGCGTGGCGCCGATCTGGCGGCCGTCGGTGAACACGATGGAGGCCGGGCCGTCCCAGGGCTCGAGCATGGCTGCGTGGTATTCATAGAAGGCCTTGCGGCGCTCGTCCATGGTAGTGTGCTGTTCCCAGGGCTCGGGAATCATCATCATCACAGCCTGGCTGATGGGATAGCCGGCCATGGTCAGCAGTTCAAGGCAGTTGTCGAAGGTGGCTGTGTCGGACTGGCTGGCAAAGCTGATCGGGTAGAGCTTTTGCAGGTCGGCACCCAGCACCGGCGAGGACATCACGCCTTCGCGCGCCTTCATCCAGTTGTAGTTGCCCTTGACGGTGTTGATCTCGCCGTTGTGCGCGACGTAACGGTAAGGATGAGCCAGCGGCCACTCGGGAAAGGTGTTGGTGGAAAAGCGTTGGTGCACCAAGCCCAGCGCCGAGACGCAGCGCGTGTCGGTCAGGTCGCGGTAGTAAGTGCCCACCTGGTCGGCCAGCAGCAGGCCTTTGTAGACCACCGTGCGGCTGGACATGCTGGGCACGTAATACTCTTTGCTGTGCGTCAGGCGCAGGTTCTGGATGGCCGCGCTGGCGGTTTTGCGGATCACGTAGAGCTTGCGTTCCAACGCGTCCTGCACGATTACGTCGTTGCCGCGGCCAATGAATATCTGGCGCAGGATGGGTTCTTTTTCGCGCACTGTGGGGGACATGGGCATGTCACGGTTGACCGGCACGTCGCGCCAGCCCAGCAGCACCTGGCCCTCGGCCTTGACGGCGCGCTCGAGCGCCTGTTCGCAAGCGAGGCGGGAGGCGTGTTCTTTGGGCAGGAAGACCATGCCCACACCGTATTCGCCGGGCGGCGGCAGCTGGACGCCCTGCGCCGCCATTTCTTCACGGTACAGCGCGTCAGGCAATTGGATCAGGATGCCGGCGCCGTCACCCATGAGTTTGTCTGCGCCCACTGCGCCCCGGTGGTCGAGGTTCTCGAGGATCTTGAGGCCCTGCTGAATGATGGCGTGGCTTTTTTGCCCTTTGATGTGGGCCACAAAACCGACACCGCAGGCATCGTGCTCGTTGGCTCCGGCATACAAACCGTTTTCTTCAAAATGCTTGATTTCAGCAGCCGTGGTCATGGCAATTCCTCTTCGGGAGGGATGAGATGTGAAAGCCTGAAAGGCCTGCAGCGCCGCATCCCCGGTTTCATAATTTTTCGCAGGGAATGGGGAGCATAGTGCAGTGCAACAACAATGCCAAGAAGTTTAAATAGGGTCAGATTCGAATTAAATATCGATAAAATCAATCAACATTTAATTGGGGACATATTAAATTCAAACCCAAACAGCCGTTGAGATGGGATTGATCAAGCAGCCGGTGTTTTTTCTTCGCGTGTCGCAGCCGGCCGCCCGGCCTGGTTTTTGGTCACCCGGCGTTCTGTGCGTTTTTGCAGGTCGGCCAGGAAATCGCTTCCGCCCAGGGCCCAGCCGCTCAGGGCCGAACGGGTCAGCAGATCCTGCTGCTCTGCAGTGATACCGGCACGCACCAATCCGGCATAGGCCGCTTCACGCGCAAAAGGCGTGTTGCCCAGCGCCCAGACCAGGGGATGCGGTGTCAGCAAGCTGTCGACGCGCAAACCCGCGTAGTGGCCATGGCTGGACCAGGGATAGTCCCGGGCTTCGCCCACCAACCCGGCGCGGACGGGGTTCAGGTCGATATAGGCCATGCAAGCCAGCAGATAGCGCTCCGCCTCGATCACAGTGGCACGGTAACGCCCTTCCCACAAGGTGCCGGAACGCCCCTGGCTGTCATTGAAGTAGCGGACATAACGCCTTCCCGCTGCCTGCATCATCTGCGGCAGGCCGTCCACTGTGCTCGGCGTGGCGAGCAGATGGAAATGGTTGTCCATCAGCACATAAGCGTGCAGGGCGACGCCGAATTTGCGCGCGCTTTCGTCGAGCAGCCGCAGCAGCATCTGGTGATCAGCGGCGGAAGAAAAAACAGCTTGCCGGTTATTACCGCGCTGGATGATGTGATGAGGGTAGCCGGGAAGCGTCAGACGAGGAAGACGGGCCATGGAATGCAATGCCTGGAGTTTGCACCATGATATTGGAACCTGACCCTAATTTTTAGAATCCCCTGAGCCTTCTCAAAGACCCAGCGGCCTCTTCGGTACCACTCGTCAGCGGACGACCTTGCCGTCAGGTGTGATGGTCACGAGGTCGATCGCGCGCACGGATTCGTATTTCTTGGCGCGCAGGTTGACCCGGAAGCCGCCCACATCGTAATCGGTCATCGATTCAAACGCTTTTTGCAGGCCGGCCCGGTCGGGCTTGCCACTGCCAGATGCGCTGCGGCGCACGCCTTCGGCGAAGGTCTTGGCAGCGATGTAGCCTTCCACGCTTTCATAGCTGGGCGTCTGGTCGGTCTGGTTCAGCACGTCGAGGTATTCCTTGATGAGCGGCGTACCGGTGCTGCGTGGGGATGGCACGACCTGCGAAATGACGACGCCGCCGATTTCCTTGCCCAGCGCGCTGAAGAGCGGGTCGATACCCACAACGGAAAAATTCAGGAACTGTCCACCGAAGCCTGCCTGGCGCATCTTGCGAATAAAAGCCGCCGATGAATTGAACAGGCTGACCTGGATGACGGCCTGGGGCTGCACCTTCATCAGCGCGGCCACCGCTGCGTCAACCTTGTCGCTGTTGACCGGCGAGAGCGCGCTGCCGACGATGGCCGGCCGCTTCAGGTCGATCAGCGCCTGGTTGACGGCCGCCAGGCCGCCGCGCCCCATGGCATCGTCTTCGGCAAACACCGCGATGCGGTCCTGGTTCAGCGTCGCGCAGTGGCGCGCGATTTTGTAGGCCTCATCGGCCAGCGCGGGGCGCACGTGGAACACGTTGCTGAGAGAAGGGTCATGCAACGCGTCGGACGCGGCAAAAGGTGCGAAGAACAGGGTGTTGGAAGCTTTTGCTGCGGCGAAAGCAGCGTCGCAACTGGCGGTGCCGGTGAAGCCGAAAAGTGCATCCACATCCTCGTCAATGAGGTGCTTGGCGTTGGCGGCGGCCTTGGCCGGGACATAACCGTCATCCAGTGCCTTGACTTCGATCTTGTAGCCTGCCGCGCCGTTCTTGGCGTTGATCGCGTCAAAGTAAATCTTGGCGCCGTTGAGGTAGGCCAAGCCGATCTGGTCGGCGGCGCCTGTGAGCGGCACGGATTGCCCAACAACGATTTTCCGTGCGGTCTTGCCTTGCGCCCACAGCGAAGGACTTGCCACCACAGCGCCTGCCGATACACCACCCAAAATAAACTGACGCCGATTGAAGCTCATGACAACACCTTTTGAGAAACAAGAATAGCAAAAGCAGGTTTGATGCCTGCGATTGCCGCGCGCTCTACCTTGCCATTCCGAAAAAATGTCACAAAGTGTGCGCAGACTCCTAGCGTAAACCTTACTGCACCAAAAAGACACCGGGGAAAATGCCGACACGGTATAAGCCTATGCGCCGTCCTGTTGCATGCGCTGCCCGGCCGGACGCCACTCGCTTATCTTCCGCGCACCTGTAAACGGTGAAGCTGCAGCGCCAGGAGCAAGCCAAGGGCGGAGCTGGCGGCGCTAACCCAGCCTGTCCATTGCCAGCCCCCTGCCACGGCAGCCACCCAGGCGACCAGGGGCGGGCCGGCGAATTGGCCCAGCGCCGACCACTGCTGCATCCAGCCCACCGTGGTGGACACCGTATCGGCGCTGGGCGCCAGCCGCACGCCCAGGCTGAACAAGGTCGCGGGTACCAGGCCGCCCACCATGGAAAAGCCCAGGATCGCAGCGTATTGCAGCACCGGCGGCACCAGCCCGGAAAATGCCAGCAAGGCACCGCCCGCCATCGCGCAAAAACCCGCGGCCAGCAAGGCCAGCGGCGGCAGGCCTCGGCCCAGCAGGCGCCCGGCGGCAACATTGCCGATGATGTTGACGGCGGCTGCAAGCGCCGTCAGCGGTCCCGTCCAGCCGCCTACCAGCCCAGCCTGTGCATAGATGGACGGCAGAAAACCCACTACGGCCAACCACTGGCCCGAATAGGTCGCAAAAGCCAAGGCCATGAACCAGACAGCGCGCGAACGCAGAGTCATCGCGATGAGCTGGCTGTTGCGGGGCGGGCCTGCAGGCATAGCCGCCACGGATGGCTCGGCCGGTACGCGCCATGCGAGTACCAGCGCCAGCACCGCGGCAAGCGCGGCCAAAAGCCACCAAAGGATGCGCCAGCCCCATTGAGGACCAGCCCCGGCAATGATCAGGGGGCCGGTCAGCAAGGCAAGCGACGCGCCCAAAGGCATGTATGCCCCCCACATGCCGAGCATGCCGCTGAGTTTTTCAGGCGGCACCAGCCGCCGTACCAGGGCTGGCGCCGGCAGCACGACCCACAAGAATCCCAGGCCTTCCAACACACGCGCTGCCAACAAGCCATGAACGCCGGGAGCCATGGCGCCCAGCGTGCTGGCCAATGCCAGCACCCACAGGCCTGCCACCATGCTGCGCTTGAGTCCCACGCGCTGCGCAGCCAGTCCAGTAAATAGCCCAAGCGTCATGCCGGCCAACTGAACCAGAGAAAGCAGGAAGCCCGCTTGCAGCAATGAGACACCCAGCACCTGGCCGAGCACGGGCAAGGCAGGCGGCAGCTTGCCCACGTGCAGAGCAGCCACCACGCCCGCCGCGATCACGCACCAGGCAGCCTGCGAGGCAGGAGCTGCGGTGGCGGTGTCCTGCCGGGGTTCAGTCACAGGAGGCAAAGCCGAGAGGAACAATTCAGGCCGCGAAAGCGGCGCGGCCCTTCAGGCGCTCATGCTCTTTGGCAGCAAACCTGTCCGTCATGCCGGCGATGTAATCGGCCACCACCCGCTCCGGTTTGGCACCGGCGGCATGCGGCGCATCCACGCCGTCAAAGCGGTCGATGTGCGCCTGGGGCATCTGGGTGGGATCGGCCATATAGGCCTCGAACAGATCGGAAACCACCTGCTTGGCCGCCTGCGTGGTTTCCACCACCTTGGGATGGCGGTAGAGGTTTTTCAGCAGGAAGCGCTTGAGCGAGGCGGATTGATGCTCCATCTCCGGCGTGAAGCAGACCAGCGCCGAGTGCTGGCGCACCTCATCGGCAGTTTCGGGCGCCGCCTTGTGGACGGCCGCCCATGTCGCGTCCATGACGTTGTAAACCTGGGCGCTAAGCATGCGGCGTATGGTTTCAAACAGCAGCCTGCGGCCCTGCACACCGGGATGGGCCAGCCGCGTTTCTCGGCAGTACTGGCTGAAGAGCTCGACATCCTCGAGTTGCTTCAGCGTCAACAAGCCTGAACGCACGCCGTCGTCGATGTCATGCGCGTTGTAGGCGATTTCATCAGCCAGGTTGGCGAGCTGCGCTTCCAGGCTAGGCTGCTGCCAGCGCGGGCCTTCGCTGGGTTGATCCACAAAACGCCGCGCCACGCCGCCCGGCTCGCGTGACTCGATGCGGCGTGCATTGCGCTTTGAGCAGTGCTTGAGGATGCCCTCTCGCGTCTCGAAACTGAGGTTCAGGCCGTTGTAGGCGGGGTAACGCTCTTCCAGCGAATCCACGACACGCAGGCTTTGCAGGTTGTGCTCAAAGCCCGCACTTTCGGGCTGGGCGGCCTTGAGGCAGGCATTCAGTGCGTCCTGGCCGGCATGGCCGAAGGGCGTGTGACCGAGATCGTGCGCCAGCGCGATGGCTTCCACAAGGTCTTCATTGAGTTGAAGCGTGCGCGCGATGGACCGGCCCAATTGCGCAACTTCCAGCGAATGGGTCAGGCGGGTGCGGAACAGGTCGCCCTCATGGTTGAGGAAAACCTGTGTCTTGTAGACCAGGCGGCGAAAGGCCGTGGAATGCACGATACGGTCGCGGTCGCGCTGGAAGTCCGAGCGGGTGGGCGCTGCCGGCTCGGTATAACGGCGGCCGCGCGACTGCGCGGGATCACAGGCATAAGGCGCCAAGGTCATGGTTCACGCTCTCCAGGGCTACGAACAACACAGGTCGATCACGTCGCGCACCAGCGCGTCGGGCGCACTGCGTAGCGCCGCCTTGCCGGGGCCGTCGATCACGATGAAACGTATCTCGCCGGCCTCGGACTTCTTATCAACACGCATCAGTTCCAGGTAGCGCCCGGCATTATCATCAGTGGACAGCACCGGCCCCTTGACCGGCAACCCTGCGCGCTGCACAAGCCGCGTCAGCCGCGCCACAAAAGCCTTGTCGACCAGGCCCAGGCGCTCGGACAAATGCGCGGCCATCACCATGCCACAGCCCACGCCTTCGCCATGCAGCCATTCGCCGTAACCCAGGCCCGATTCAATCGCATGGCCGAAGGTATGGCCGAAATTCAGGACAGCGCGCAGGCCGGCTTCGCACTCGTCCTGGCCGACAACCCAGGCCTTGATTTCGCAACTGCGCCGGATCGCGTGGGCCATGGCTCCGGGCTCCCTGGCCAACAAGCCGTCGAGGTTGGCCTCTATCCATTCCAGGAAATCCATGTCGGCAATCGGGCCGTATTTGATGATCTCAGCCAAGCCCGCGCTCAGTTCGCGCGCCGGCAGAGTCGCCAGCGCATCGAGGTCGCAGACCACCAGCAGCGGCTGGTAGAAGGCACCGATCATGTTCTTGCCCAGCGGGTGGTTGATGGCCGTTTTGCCGCCCACCGATGAATCGACCTGCGCCAGCAGGGTCGTGGGGATCTGCACAAAGGGGACGCCGCGCATATAGCTTGCGGCGGCGAAGCCGGTCATGTCACCCACCACGCCGCCGCCGAGCGCGAACATCACCGTCTTGCGGTCGCAGCCGTTTTCAAGCAGGACGTCAAATATCAGTTGCAACGTCTGCCAGTCTTTGTAGGCCTCACCGTCGGGCAAGGTGACCAGCAGGACTTTGCCATAGCGCTGCCGCAACGCCTGGCTCAGTTGCTCCGCATACAAGGGAGCAACTGTCGTGTTCGACACCACCAGGGCGGTGGCGGCTTTCGGGAGGCCCTGGTAAGTCAATGCATTGCCGAGAAGGCCGTTGCCGATGGTGATCGGGTAGCTGCGCTCGCCGAGATCAATGTGGACCTGGGCCGCTGCGGAGTGGGAATTTGCGTGCATAGATGGGAGTGTAGAGGCACTCACCCGCCCTGGTGCGGGCGGCTACGCGGCAGGCGGAGGCAGCAATCAGCGCGCAGGCAGCAACCCGGCCAGCTCGAGCTGCATGAGGATCATGTTGACCAGGGTGGATACCGAAGGACGGCCGGTCTCGATGACGAAGTGGGCAGTTTCCCTGTACAGGGGGTCGCGGGCCGCATAAAGATCCCTGAGCCTGGCCAGCGGGTCGGCAACCTGAAGCAGGGGCCGGTTCTGGTCGTGCCGCAGGCGGCGAAATACCTCTTCGGGAATGGAATGCAGGTAGACCACTTGCGAGCGCTCGCGAAGGTGCTGGCGATTGGCGGCACGCAGCACCGTCCCGCCACCGCTGGACAGCACGCAGGACTGGCCCTGGGTCAGCTCGTCGATGACCTGCTGCTCGATATCGCGGAAAGCGTTTTCCCCCTCCCGCTCGAAAAACTCCCGAATGGAACAGGCGATGCGTTGCTCGATCACCTGGTCTGAATCGATGAAGCGCAAACCCATCTTGCGGGCCAGGTGCCGGCCGACAGTGGACTTCCCCGAACCCGGCAGGCCCACGCAGGCAATTCTCAACGGGTTTGCATTCAATGGAGTCTGGGGGCCTTCGCCCTGGGATGCATGGATGGAGTCAAGGTGGAAAATGAACCGGCTTACAAACGCGACAGGCCCCAAAGGGCCCGCCGTTACCTGCATTTTCCCACCAAACCGGCCCGCCCCGCGGCGATGCCGGCCGCTCGGGTTCAGCGCAATGCCGATCCGTTGGTCAGCATCTTCGGTGTAATGAACACCAGCAGCTCGGATTTCGTGGCAGAGCGCGTCGTCTGTTTAAAGAGATTGCCCACACCAGGCAAGTCACCCAGCAAGGGCACCTTGGTGACGTTGTCGCGATCGTTTTGCTCGAAAATACCGCCTATCACCACGGTACCGCCATTCTCCACCAGCACCTGCGTCTGGATGTGCTTGGTGTCGATCGCAAAACCGTTGGCTGTTTCGCGGCCCACGCTGTCCTTGTTCACATCAACGTTCAGGATGATGTTGCCCTCGGGCGTGATCTGCGGTGTGACCTCAAGCTTCAGGTTGGCTTTGCGGAAGCTGATGGAAGTGGCGCCGCTGGAAGTTGCCTGCTGGTAAGGAAGTTCGGTACCTTGTTCAATCAGCGCCTTGACCTGGTCGGCCGTGACAACGCGCGGGCTGGAAACGATCTTGGACTTGCCGTCGGCTTCAGAAGCGGAGATTTCCAGGTTCAGGAAGCGCGTCTTGGCGGCATTGAACAGGGAGACGGCAAAAGTCGCTGCGTTAAAGCCGTTCTGGCCCACAGCCGGCAAGCTCAGGAATTCACCGGCAGTGGTGCCCGCCGCCGTCGCACTGTAGGTGCCGCCGAACGCCGAGTTGGTGTTCTGGTTAAAGGGGCGGCCACCGAGCCGCACGCCCAGCGATTTTCCAAAGCTATCTGAAGCCTCGACAATACGCGCCTCGATCAGCACCTGACGCACGGCCACGTCCAGTTTGGCGATCAGGCCTTGGACCTGCTCCAGCCTGGACGGAATATCGGTCACAAAGAGTTGGTTGGTCCGGGGCTCGGCAATGACGCTGCCGCGCTGGGACAGGATACGGGCACTCGCCGGCCCACTGCCGCCGGCGGTAATCTGTGCCGCAATATCGGCTGCCTTGGCGTAGTTGATCTGGAAGGACTGGGTGCGAACAGGCTCAAGGCTCTGGATGGCATTGCGCGACTCCAGGTCAAGCTTGTCTTTGGCTGCCAACTCATCCTTGGGAGCGATGACCAGCACATTGCCGTTCTTGCGCATGCCCAGACCCTTGGACTGCAGAATGATGTCCAGTGCCTGGTCCCAGGGCACGTCCTTCAACCTCAGCGTAACGCTTCCCGTCACGGAGTCGGAAGTGACGATATTGAAGTTCGTGAAGTCTGCGATCACCTGCAGCAGGGAACGGATTTCAATATTCTGGAAGTTCAGCGACAGTTTCTCGCCGGTAAAGCCCGGACCCTGCGTCAGCTTGGTAGGGTCGACTTTCAAGGGACGTACCTCAAGCACAAACTGGTTGTCGCTTTGATAGGCGCTATGCTCCCAGGCACCTTGGGGTTCCACCACCATCCGGACCTTGTCGCCGGTCTGGAAGGTCGTGACGGTCTGGACCGGCGTACCGAAGTCGGCAACGTCCAGCCGGCGGCGCAAACCTTCGGGCAAGGTCGTCTTGAGGAATTCAACCACCAGGGTTTGGCCCTGCTGGCGTATATCAACGCCTACCTCGTTGTTGGACAGGCCCACGACAATACGCCCCGCACTGTCGGTTCCACGGCGGAAGTCCACATCCTTGAGCGGAAGCACATCGCGGTTGCGGCTTTCCGCGAACGCCTGGACCGGTGCCGGAGCCGCGGCCGCGCCGGTCGCGGAGGAGTCAAGGGTGATGATCAGCGATTTGCCCTGGATGTCGGCCTTATAAGTCGACGGGGCCTTGAGATTGAGCACCACGCGCGTCCGCTCGCCGGCCTGCACCACGTTCGCTGAGCGCAGGTTGCCGAGGTTCATGTCCACTGCGGATCGCCCCATGGCATTGCTGACGCCGGGGAAATCCAGGGCGATACGCGCGGGAGACTGAATGGTAAAGCCGGTGGGTATAGCGGTCAGGGGCTCGGCCATGTCGATGCGGATGATCTCGGAGCCGCCCTGGACCGAACCAGTCACCGATTGGATCGAATTTTGCGCCTGCGCGGCCTGCGGCAGCGTTGCCACCAGCAGCGACAAGGCCATGCCGAGCGAAGCGCCGCGCAACACACGTTCAAGCAAACGCTTCAGGCCGCCTCCCATACCTTCCGCCTCTAATGCACATGTCTGCTTGTTCATTTTGATCCCTCAATTAGCTGTAAAGTCGCCGTCCGCTCAATCCATTCGCCCGCAGCATCCTGCACGATTTCGCGCAGGGACAGGCTGGTTTCACCTACCTGCGTGATGCGGCCGTAGTTCTGCCCAAGGTAATTGCCGACCCGCACTTGGTAGATCAGGTTGTCGACCTTGACCAGGGCCACCGGCTGACCCACCTTGATCAGGCTTCCGACCATGAAGGTCGCGTCCAGGGGGTAGGCCTCCAGAGGCTCCTTGCGCCGGCTCAGCTCCGGCGCAATCAGGCCCGCATTGGCTGTCGCCTGATTGGAGTCGCGTTTAAGCGCCTGTGTCAGCTTCTGGTTGCTGAAAGGCTCAATGGAGCCCTCCTGGTTATAGGCCTGCGGCGAAAACTTGGTGGGTTCCGGGATCGGGTCAATCTTAGGCCGGATCGCATTGCGCTGCTCCGTCATCCATTGCTGCAGCTCTTCCTGCTCAGATGACCCGCAGCCAGCCAGTGCCAGCAGCGTGAAGAGCATCGCGCCCGTCAATACAGAGTTCTGAAGTTTCATTTCTTGGCTCCCGGGGCGCTCTTGCGCTGCAGGGCCACTTCCTCGGGATCGAGGTAGCGGAAGGTCTTGGCCGTGGTGTCCAGCACAAGATTGCCGTCCTTGGACGGCACCAGGTTCAGGTTGTTCAAGGTCACGATACGGGAGAGATTGGCGATGTCCGCCGCAAAAGCGCCAATATCGTGGTAGCGGCCCGTCACGCGTACCGCAATGGGCAATTCGGCGTAGTACTCCTTGACGCTCACCTGCCCCGGCCGGAACAACTCGAACTGCAGGCTGCGACCCAAACCTGCCTGGTTGATATCAGACAGTAAGGCGTCCATTTCAGCCTTGCTGGGGAGCTGCTTCTCAAGTTGGGTCACATATTGCTGCACCTGTTCGCGCTGTTTTTTCAATGCTTCCAGGTTTACCGCTTGCACCAGCTTTTTCTTGTAGTCTTCCCTCAGCTGGACTTCCTTGGCCTGCTCGGCTACCAGTTCCTCGTCCGAGGAACTCAGCCAGACAAACCACAGAGCCACCACCACGAGAACCGTCACACCGAGGCAAAGGAGGTAGCGCGGCAGCGCTGGCCAGGAAGGGGGATCATTGGGATCAAGCCCGGAGAACTGCGCCTTCAGGCTGTTTTGGATTGCCGAAAAATCGACGTTGATTTTTGGAGTTTTTGCCATGATCGTCAACCTGCTTCAGGCCTTGGGCGGGATTGCAGCGGCCGACGGCGCGGCACCAGGCACTGAGCCGGCTGGTGCGGAACCCGGCGCCTTGGGCGCGGCGGCGCGCTGAAGCCCGACACGCATGGAGAAATTGGACACGCGTCGCTGGTCGCGCGGAGTCAACGCCACTGTGCTGGCGGTGATTTCAACCAGTTCCGGCCGGGTCAGCCAAGGGCTGTTGTTGGCCAGATTGCGCAGCAATTCGGAAACCCGCTCATTCGACTGGGCCACGCCGGTGATGAACACCGACTGGTTCTCCTGCTTCATGCTGTTGATATAAACACCGTCGGGCAGTTGCTTGACCAGCTCGCTGAGCAGATAGACAGGCAGGTTGCGATTGCCCTGAAGGTCCTCCACCGCGTTTTGACGTGCCCTCAGCGCGGCAATTTCCGCCTGCAGGGTGGAAATCTCCTTGATTTGGTTTTCCAGGCGGGTGATCTCGGTTTTCAGGAAATTATTCTTGCTGCGCTGGTTTTCGATCTGGGCCAGGTACCAGGAGTACACAGCGCCACATATCAGGCCACCGACCAGCGCGGCAATGCCAAGGGTGGCGAAAAAGGTTTCGCGCCTGCGCTTGCGCGCAGCTTCGCGGTGCGGGAGCAGGTTGACCAGAATCACTGCAGGAACCTCCGCAAAGCCAGACCGCAGGAGGTCAGGTAAGACGATGCCTCACGGCGCATTTTCTTCTCCCGCACACCCTCACCCAGTTCCATCCCCTCGAAAGGATTGGCCAGGAGGCAGGCGAACGATGTCTGCTGCGTGACGGAATCCGTCAACCCGGGCAGGGCGGACGATCCGCCGGCCAGCATGACGTAATCCACCTTGTTGTGCGGTGTACTGGTAAAGAAGAACTGGAGCGCACGCCCGATTTCCTGGGCCATGCTTTCCACAAAGGGCTTGAGGACGCCGGAGCCGTAGTCTTCCGGCAAATCACCGCTGCGCTTCTTGCTTTCAGCCTCTTCAGGCGAAAAACCGTACTGGCGCACAATCAGCTGCGTCAGCTGTGCACCGCCAAAAGCCTGGTCGCGCTCGTACAGCACCTCGTCGTTTTTGATCACCTGCATGCTGGTGGTCAGGGCGCCGACCTCAAACAGGGCGACCATGGTGTCAACCCCCTTGTTCGGCAGGTTTTCGATCAGCCGGGCAGTTGCCAGCCGCGAGGCATAGGATTCCACGTCAACCACGATGGGCTTGAGCCCCGCGGCTTCCGCCAGGCCTTCCCGGTCCTGGACCTTTTCCTTGCGCGAGGCGGCAATCAGCACCTCGACGTCGCCGGCGGAGGTGGCGCTGGGCCCCACCACGCAGAAGTCGAGGCTGACTTCGTCCAGGGAAAAGGGAATATATTGGTTGGCTTCGGTCTCGACCTGGATTTCCAGTTCGGCGTCCGTCATGCCGCCCGGCAGAATGATTTTTTTGGTGATGACCGCAGAAGCGGGCAACGCCATGGCGACGTTTTTGGTACGGGTTCCGCTTTTTTTGACCAATCGGCGCACGGCATCGGCGACTTCGTCGAACTTCTCGACGTTGCCGTCAGTGATCCAGCCACGCTCCAGGGGCTCGATCGCGCAGCGATCCAGCACCAGGTTACCGGCCTTGTCACGGCTCAACTCCACCAGCTTGACGCTGGACGAACTGATATCCAAACCCAGCAAAGCGGGCTGTTGGCGGTTGAATAACGACCCCAGAGAGATCAAGGCAGTCCCCAAATGACGGCTAATATGTAGCCCTGCATACTTAAGAAATCACTTGAATAGTAGCAGTAAGCTCTTTGTGCAGTAAGGATTTTTCCTGTCCTGCATATCCAGAACGTTGTCAAAAGCCGACGCTTGTAACTGAGTGCAAGCGCTCTGGCGGGCCTAAAACGATGTCTGAAAACGTAAAAGTGTGACGCTTCGCAACCAGCCCGATATACCCTGGTTTCCAGGATTTTTATAATAGTGACGCGACGTTACGATTGCCTACATGCCCTCCACACCCTCCTCTCCTGATTCAGATTCCAGCCCCGCCAATTCAAGCTCCCCGGGCAAGCCCTGGCTGCCGCGCTGGCTGACCAAGTTCCTTTTGTGGAGCACGGGACTGTTGCTGGCAGGCGTCGTCAGCGTCCTGCTGTTTGTGGCCGTGGCGCTGTCGGTCGCGTACCCCAACCTGCCCGACATCTCGGACCTGGTGGATTACCGGCCCAAGCTGCCGCTGCGCGTCTATTCCGCCGACGGGGTGGTGATAGGCGAATTCGGCGAGGAGCGGCGCAGCCTGACTCCCATCAAGGACATTCCCCAGGTCATGAAAGACGCCGTGCTCGCGATCGAGGATGCGCGCTTTTTCCAGCACGGCGGGGTGGACTACCTGGGCGTGATCCGCGCGGGCTTTGCCAACGTGGGCCGCGCCAAGAGCCAGGGTGCCTCCACCATCACCATGCAGGTGGCCCGCAACGTCTACCTCTCCGCGGAAAAAAGCTACACACGCAAGATCTATGAAATCCTGCTGACCTTCAAGCTGGAACATCTGATGACCAAGGACCAGATCCTTGAGATCTATATGAACCAGATCTTCCTGGGCAACCGGGCCTATGGCTTTGCCGCGGCCTCGGAGGCCTATTTCGGCAAGCCGCTGAAGAATATTTCGATTTCCGAGGCCGCCATGCTGGCCGGCCTGCCCAAGGCGCCATCCGCCTACAACCCCATCATCAACCCCAAGCGGGCCCGCGCGCGCCAGCTCTACATCATTGAGCGCATGGAGGAAAACGGCTTTATCACGGCCGAGCAGGCCAAAGCCGCCAAGGAAGAGCCCCTGAAGGTCAAGACCGGGCCCGACGCCGGCCGGGTGCATGCCGAGTATGTGGCCGAAACGGTGCGCCAGCTGATCTACAACCAGTACGGCGACGAAACCTACACCCGCGGCCTGAACGTCTACACCACCCTTCACGCCACCGACCAGACCGTGGCATACAAGGCGCTGCGCAAAGGCATCATGGATTACGAGCGCCGCCAGATCTACCGCGGCCCCGAGAAATTCATAGACCTGCCCGTCAATCCGCAGGAAACCGAAGACGCGATTGATGATGCGCTGACCGACAATCCCGACAATGGCGACGTGATGTCGGCCGTGGTGCTGGAAGCCAATCCCAAGCGCATCCTGGCCATGCGCCAGAACAGCGAAACCGTCGAAATCACCGGCGACGGCCTGAAACCCGCGCAGTCCGGCCTGGCCGAGAAGGCCGGCCCGAACATCAAGATACGCCGGGGCGCCCTGATCCGCGTTGCGAAAACGCCGAAGAACACCTGGGAAATTACCCAGCTGCCCGAGGTTGAGGGAGCATTCGTGGCGCTGGATCCACGCGACGGTTCCATACGCGCGCTGGTGGGCGGCTTTGACTTCGAGAAAAACAAGTTCAACCACGTGACCCAGGCCTGGCGCCAGCCCGGCTCCAGCTTCAAGCCCTTTATCTACTCGGCCGCGCTGGAAAAAGGCTTCACCCCGGCCACCGTGGTCAACGATGCCCCGCTCTTTTTCGACGCCGGCGTGACCGGCGGCCAGCCCTGGGAGCCGAAAAACTACGACGGTAATTTCGAAGGCCCCATGAGCCTGCGGACGGGCCTCAAGAAATCCAAGAACATGATTTCCATCCGCATCCTGCAGGCCATAGGCGCGCCCTACGCGCAGGACTGGGTCACCCACTTCGGCTTTGAAGCGGAAAAACACCCGGCCTACCTCACCATGGCCCTAGGCGCCGGCTCGGTCACGCCCATGCAGATGGTGACGGCCTACTCCGTGTTCGCCAACGGCGGCTACCGCGTCAATCCTTACCTGGTCACCAAAATCACCGACCAGCGCGGCAAGGTCCTGCTGGAAACCAAGCCGCCCGCGCTGGACGAATCCGTCAGGGCGATTGAGCCCCGCAATGCCTTCATCATGGACAGCCTGTTGCAGGAAGTCGCGCGCTCAGGCACAGCGGCCAGGGCCCAGGCCACACTCAAGCGCCCTGACCTATATGGCAAGACCGGCACGACCAACGATTCCATAGACACCTGGTTCGTGGGCTTCCAGCCCACGCTGGCGGCTGCTGTCTGGATGGGTTACGACACGCCCAAGAAGCTGGGCGACCGCGAAACCGGCGGCGGCCTGAGCCTGCCGATCTGGATCAACTACATGGAATACGCGCTCAAGGGAGTGCCGGTTGCCGAATATCCGCCTCCCGAAGGCGTCGTCAACGTCGGCGGCGAGTGGTATTACAGCGAATATGCCCGCGGCTCCGGCGTCAGCACTGTAGGCGTCCAGCAGGACCCGGCGGCCGCCAACGCCAACCAGCCCGCCAGCGCGGCCGCGCCTGGCGGCGCCATCCAGGTTCTGCCGCCCTCGGACGAGAAAAAACGCATCCTGGACCTGTTCAAAAACTGAGCGCAAGAACTGAGCGGACGCACGCCGCCATGATCTCCCATGAAAAAACGGCCCGAGAGGGCCGTTTTTTCATTTCCTGGAGATAAGGAGATCAGGAGGTATCAATCCTGCGGCTTGAACACCAGGGCCTGCCCAGCCTGCTCACTGGCATAGCGTGAGAGATTGGCGAAAAACTCACTGGAATCCTTGGTATCGGCCCAGCGTCCGTCACTGTATTTATAGTGAAACCCGCCGGCCTTGGCCGCCATCCAGATTTCGTGCAAGGGCTTTTGCAGGTTGATCACGATCTGGCTACGGTTCGAAAAAGTCAGTGTGATCATGCCACCGCTGCGCTGGTTGTCGATGTCGGCATTGGTTTCGTCGTTGATCCGGTCGCAGGCCGCCTCCACCGCCCGCAGCGCGCGTTCGGCCAAATCCTGGTATTCAAGGTCCGTCATTACAATCCCGTCATGGTTTCTTCAGCTCAAATTTTAGGCCGCCGCCGCAATCCCGCCTTACGGTATGGCCTTGCCGCCATTGTGGCCGGCACCGCCCTGCTGGCCGGCTGCGGCCAGAAAGGCCCGCTGTACCTCCCGGTGCCGCCCAAAGTTCCGGGCGTCGTTTCACCTCCCCCTGCCCAAACCAGCACCACCCTTCCCGAGGCGCCCGCCGCGGCGACCGCAACACCGGCCTTGCCTGCCTCCGCGGCGCGCTAGGCTGCCGTCCTACCTGCCGACCCGCCAGGTTTCAGGCCCTTACCAGCCTCAACCTTCAAATCCAAGGCAGTGACGTAAAGACACCTTGAATCAACCATGGCGCGCGGGCGGCATGCTCCTTAAGATACCTCGAACCTTCACAGTCCACCCAGGCTCACATGACCCGTCCATCCCTTCCCGGCCATCCGCACTTCGCTCATCGCGAGGGCGAGCTTTTTGTTGAAGACCTGCGCCTGCGCGACCTCGCCGCCAAGCACGGCACGCCGCTCTTTGTGTACTCCAAGGCCGCCATGCTGTCGGCGCTGGCGGCCTACCAGCGCGGCTTTGCCGGCCGCGATGCGCAGATCTGCTATGCCATGAAGGCCAACTCCTCGCTGGGCGTCCTGCAGGTATTCGCCCGCGCCGGCTGCGGCTTTGACATCGTCTCGGGCGGCGAGCTCGACCGGGTGCTGGCCGCGGGCGGCGAGGCCGGTAAGATCATTTTTTCGGGTGTGGGCAAAACCCGCGCCGAGATGCGTAAAGCATTGGCCGCCGGCATAGGCTGTTTCAATGTTGAGAGCGAGGCTGAGCTGGATGTGCTGTCCGAGGTGGCGCTCGCCATGAAGCTGCGCGCGCCCGTCAGCATCCGCGTCAACCCGAATGTGGACCCCAAGACGCACCCCTATATTTCCACCGGCCTGAAGGACAACAAGTTCGGCGTGGCCCACGAGGACGCGCTGCGTATCTACCGTCATGCGGCTTCGCTCAAGGGCCTGCGGGTGGTGGGCATCGATTGCCATATCGGCTCGCAGATCACCGACGCCACACCCTACCTCGACGCCATGGACCGCGTGCTGGACCTGGTGGCGGCCATTGAAGCCGCCGGGATCGCGCTGGAACACATCGACTTCGGCGGTGGCCTGGGTATCAACTACAACAATGACAGCCCGCCCGAGGCCGATGCGCTGTGGCAGCAGCTGCTGGCCCGGCTGGATGCACGCGGCTACGGCGGCAAGAAGCTCATGATTGAACCCGGCCGTTCGCTGATCGGCAATGCCGGTGTGTGCCTCACGGAAGTGCTCTACACCAAGCCCGGTGAACAGAAGAATTTCTGCATCATTGATGCGGCCATGAACGACCTACCTCGCCCCGCGATGTACCAGGCTTTCCATGCCATCGTGCCGCTGTCGGCCCCCGGCACGAAAGGCGCGCCCGAAATGACCTATGACGTGGTGGGGCCGGTTTGCGAAAGCGGCGACTGGATAGGCCGCGACCGCACGCTTGCCGTGGTGGCGGGCGACAAGCTCGCCGTGATGTCAGCCGGCGCCTATTGCATGAGCATGGCCAGCAACTACAACACCCGCGGCCGCGCGGCCGAGGTTCTGGTCGATGGCGGCAAAGCGCATCTGATTCGCCGCCGGGAAAGTGTGGAAGACCAGATGCGCCAGGAACAGCTGGTGGCTGGCTGAACGCCGGATTTCTAAGACAGCTTGCCGCGCACGCCGTAGGCTGGCTGCAGCTTCTTCCTGAGGAATTGCTGCACACGCCAGCCCAGGAGCACCGCGATGATCGCGGCATAAACAAACACTTCGGCGAAATTGTTCTTGCCCGCGCGCATCCAGAAGAAGTGCAGCAGGCCCAGGCCCGCGATGAGGTAGACCAGCTTGTGCAGCCATTGCCAGCGTTTGGCGCCCATGCCCTTGATGGCGGCGTTGAAGGACGTGGCCGCCAGCGGCGTCAGCAGCACAAAGGCCGAGAACCCCACCAGGATGAAAGGCCTCTTGGCAATGTCCTTGGCGATGTCGGCAAAGTCAAAGCCCATGTCGAACCAGCTGTAGCTCAGCAGGTGGACGACGACATAAAAATACGCGAACAGTCCCAGCATGCGCCGAAAACGCGCCAGCGCCGGTGTGCCGCTGATCACCCGAAGCGGCGTGACGGCCAGCACGATGCAGATAAACCGCAGCGTCCAGTCGCCGGTGGCGCGTATCAGTGCTTCGGCCGGGTTGGCGCCCAGCTGGTTGGTGATGGCGCCGTAGAACAGCCAGGCAAATGGCAGCAGGCAGGCGATAAACAATACCGGCTTGGCTGCGGGATGCAGCAAGCACTTCTGCGCCGCCACCTTGAGCGTAGCCATCAGTAGTTCTTCTTGAGGTCCATGCCGGCGTAGAGCTGCCCCACCTGGGCTTCGTAGCCGTTGAACATCAAGGTCTTGCGCTTCTTGGCAAAGAGGCCATCTTCACCGATGCGGCGTTCAGTGGCCTGGCTCCATCGCGGATGGTCGACGTCAGGGTTCACGTTCGAGTAAAAACCATATTCCTGCGCGGCGGCCTTGTTCCAGGCGGTGCGCGGTTCCTTGTCGGTGAAGCGGATCTTGACGATGCTCTTGCCACTTTTGAAGCCGTACTTCCAGGGCAGCACCATGCGCACCGGCGCGCCGTTCTGGTTGGGCAGCACTTCGCCGTACATGCCGAAGGCCAGCAGGGCCAACGGGTGCATGGCTTCATCCATGCGCAGGGCTTCGACATAGGGCCAGTCCAGCACGCGGGAGCCCACAAAGGGCATGGTCTTGGGGTCGGCCAGGGTGATGAACTCGACATATTTGGCGTTGCCCAGGGGCTCAACCTTCTTGATGAGCTCGGAGAGCGAATAGCCGACCCAGGGAATCACCATGGACCAGCCTTCCACGCAGCGCAGGCGGTAAATGCGCTCTTCCTGCGGTGCCAGCTTGATCAGGTCTTCGAGCGTGAAGGTCTTGGGCTGTTTGACCAGGCCTTCGACGGCCACCGACCAGGGCTTGGTCACCAGCGTATGGGCGTTCTTCGCGGGGTCGGCCTTGTCGGTGCCGAACTCGTAGTAGTTGTTGTAGGTGGAGGCGTCTTTGTAGTCGGTGATTTTTTCCATGGTCACCGCGCCGGCCACCGCCGATTTGCCACCGGGCAGGGCCGCGAGTTTGCCGGGCTTTTGCACCGTCTGCGCCAGGGCCTGCCGGCCGGCCCAGCCGGCCATGGCCGCGCCCGCGGCACCCGTGGCCATGAGCTTGATCAGCTCACGGCGGCCCTGGTAAATGCCGCGCGGCGTGATCTCGCTCGGAACAAGGTGGTCGAAACCGTTGGCGTGAGTTTTGATGAGCATGGGCGTCCTTGAAAAAATCCGTTAAGGCTTAGTCTGAATACGCGGCAGGTTCTTACACGGATTCAGCGGGGCTTTAACAAAGACTCCCCCGATGGCTACAAGGTTCCGTAGCTGTGCAGACCCGAGAGGAACATGTTGACGCCGAGGAAGGCAAACGAGGTAACCGCCAGCCCCACCAGCGCCCACCAGGCTGCCACCGTACCGCGCAGGCCCTTCATGAGCCGCATATGCAGCCAGGCCGCGTAATTGAGCCAGACGATCAGCGCCCAGGTTTCCTTGGGGTCCCAGCTCCAGTAGCCGCCCCAGGCCTCGGCCGCCCACAAGGCGCCCAGCACCGTGGCGATGGTGAAAAACGCAAAGCCGACGGCAATCGCCTTGTACATCACGTCGTCAAGCACCTCGAAGCTGGGCAGGCGTGCCGCGATTCGCTTGCGACCCAGCAGGATGCCGGCGGCGATCAGCCCTGACACTGCCAGGTAACCGACCCAGTAGTAGCTGCCGCCCACTTCGGCCGGCGACTTGCTGCGAAACACGATGGGCACAAAGCACAGCACGACCCCTAGCAACCACAGCGGCGTGAGCCGGTACCAGCTCTTTTCTTCGGCCTGCTGCTTGATCAGGTAAGACAGCGACACCATGGCCGCCAGCGAGAACATGCCGTAGCCGATGAAATTGGCCGGCACGTGCAGTTTCATCCACCAGCTTTTGAGGGCGGGTACCAACGGCTGGATTTCATGGGCTTCGCGCACCACGGTGTACCAGAGCAGAAAGCCGACCGCGGCGCTGACCACCAGCATCACGAAAGCACCCAACGCACGGGTGTTGTATTGCGACTCAAAGTAGAGATAAAAGGCGGCCGTCATCCAGCAGAACAAGACGAAGACCTCGTACAGGTTGCTCACAGGGATATGCCCGACGTCGGCGCCAATCAGGTAGCTTTCATACCAGCGCACCAACGTGCCGATCAACGCCATACCGACGGCAACCCAGGCGATTTTCGAGCCCAGCGACTCCAGCGTGCCGCTCTGGCCTTTGGCGAACATCCCCAGCCAATAAAAAATCGTGCTCATGAAAAACAGCACGCTCATCCACAGGATGGCCGACTGGCTGGAGAGAAAGTACTTGAGCCAGAACACCTGCTCGGACCGGGCGAGATCGCCCTGGTAGGAGGCGATGCCCAGCAGCGCGAAAACGCTCACCACCACCATGAGCACGCGCAGCGGCCGCCAGAACCAGCCCATCGCGATGGCGGCCGGAATGGCGGCCAGCAGGATGCCTTTTTCATACACATCCATGAAAGCGCCGTAGCGCGCGAAGGCGTAGAGGAAGCCGCCGGCGACCAGCGCGGCGAACACCCAGTCCAGCACATTGCGCCGGGCGAAATAGCCTTCATTAAGGCTGAGCGTGGTGTCGCCGCCGGCCTTCAGCGTGGTGGTGTTCACCGCCGTGGTGTTGATGGTGGAGGTATTCATAAAGGCGCCTGCAACAGTTTCGTTTTCAACATCTCGAACTCCTTGTCGCCATCCAGGGTCTTGCGGTTGGTGGACAAGGCCATGGTGGCCTGGCTGCTTGAAGCTGATTCTGGCACCGAAGCCGCGGCATTGCCACCCTCGCCCCCAGAGGCCGCGCCGCCCGGCGCCAGCCAGACCCAGACACGGCGCTCGCGCACGTACAGCATGGCAAACACGCCCAGGATGAGGAAGGCGCAACCCAGGTACACAATGGTTTTGCCGGGGGCGCGCGCCACCTGGAACACGCTGGCCTGGACCTGGTTGAACTCCTTGAGCTCAAACGCCATCGGGGCGGGATAGAAATGGGCGTCCGACAGGCTCAGCACCATTTGGGACATAAAGCCCAGGGTTTTCTCGTCCTGCGCCATGGGCTTGAGCCCGGCCTGTTCGCGCGTCATCTGGGCCAGCTCGAACAGCGCGCCGTTGAGGATGCGGACCAGCACTTCGCCGGCACGATTGCGCTCGGCCTCGGGCACATTGGCTTCCATGAAATCGGAAATCGCCTGCAGGCCCGCCGTGGTCTTGCCGTTACCGTTGGCATCGGAACCGCTGCCGGCAAACAGGGCCAGTGCGCGCGAGGCCGAGGCCGCCAGCTGCTGCGCCAGCTCGGGGCGGTCGCGGCCTATGGCCTGGCTGGCGTAACGCTTGACGGCCATCTCACGCTGGGCCGGGTTGGCCAGCGCGGCGCGCAGCCGCAAAAAGGTGTCCATGCCACCTTCGGCATCTACCGGAATGCGCAGGTACTGGAAAGGCGCCGAAGGCGTTTCGCGCACACCCAGCAGGTAGACGGCCGGGCTGTTTTCGCCGGGGTCGGTCTTGACCGGCAGCATGTAGTTGTGGAACTCGCGGGCCTGGCCGGCGGAATCGCGCAGCTTGTAGCTCACGCTGGGGCCGACGTTGCGCAGCTCTTTTTGCGTGACGGTCTTGTTGGCGGCGCCCAGGCGCGAATCGATGGCCTGGTGCAGGTCGACCTTGCGCACGTCAGCGCCCGAACCACCCATGTTGCCGCCCGAGGCGAAATTTTCGACATTGATGACACGCAGCGCCGTGTATTCGAGCGTCAGCTTTTCGGCATCCTCGCCCTGGCCATTTCTCAAGCTGCTGGTGCCCCCAATCGTGCCCTGGATTTCAAAGGGTTTGGTGGCGGCCGCCATGGGAATGGCCTTCAATGTGACGCTGGAGCCGCCGTCATCAAAGCTCGACTGGTAAATCTCAATGCCCCTATGGCGCGCTGGATGATTGACCTCCACGCGCGCCGGGATTTTTTCGCCGGTCTCCTTGTCGTGGATGATGATGTCACTGGCAAACAGCTTGGGCATGCCGGTCGAGTAGTACTCGACGATGAATTTTTTCAGCTCGATGGAAAACGGCAATTCCTGCAGCAACACGCCACCGGGCTGGTTCAGGATGGCGGTGCCGGACTGCGTGCCTTCAGCCACCAGCAGGTTCCCACGAAAAGTCGGGTTGCGGTCGCTCAGGCGGTGCTGCGCCGGCACGTCGGCAATCAGCCCGCCGCCCGTGTAAATAGACTTCCCATTGAGCCACATCTGCGCGCGCACGATCATGTCGCCGTCCAGCAGGCCGCCCACACACACCAGCACGATGGCGCTGTGCGCCGCGATATAGCCCAGCTTGTTGGCCGCGCCCTTCTTGGCGGCCACCATCCAGCCATCGCCTGCGGGCGTCCGGCGCTGCTGGAGCTTGACCTTCCAGCCGCTGTGCACCAGGGTCTGCCCTATGCGGCGCGCGGCGGCTTCGGGAGCCTCGGCCAGCGCGGCCTCGGCACGGTGGCCGAAGGCCTTGAGGCTTTGCTCGCGGACATTCTCCTTGAGCTGGCTCAGGTCCACGAGGATTTTGGGCGCGTTGCGCGCGATGCACAGCGAGGTGGAAATGACCAGGAAGGCCAGTATCAGCAGAAACCACCAGGCGCTGTAGATGGTGTTGAGGCTCAGCAGGCTGAAGGCCTGCGCCCAGAAGGGGCCGAACTGGTTCACATAGTTGCCCAGCGGCTCCGCCTGCTTGAGCACCGTGCCGATGATGGACGCGATGCAGATGACGGTCAGCAGCGAGATGGAAAACCGCATCGAAGACAGCAGTTCCACCGACGCCCGCAAACTGCGAGAGCCCCAATTGACTTTCATACCCTGGGTGGAAACTGTCATGCTTGAAATGGAACCGAAATCAGGCTGATGGCAGCCGGCAAGGGAAAAAGAAAAAGGCGGGCTTTCATTTGAAAGACCCGCCTTGGTGTGATTGGTTTTAGCGGCTTGGGTTCAATACTGCAGTCGGCCCGCAAGTATTTTTTCGGGAAAAGGCCCGCCCCCGGCGGGCTCCGGCTCAGCGCAGGCCGGCAATGTAGTCGGCCAGCGCGCGGATTTCGCGGTCGTTGAGCTTGGCGGCGACCTGGGTCATGGGAATGCTGTTCTTGCGGCCGCCGTCACGGAAAGCCGTCAGCTGCGTCACGGTGTAGTCGGCATGCTGGCCGCTCAGGCGTGGGTACTGGGAAGGAATGCCGGCGCCGGTGGGGCTGTGGCAACCCGCGCAGGCGGCGATCTGGCGGTCCTGCACGCCGCCGCGGTAGATGCGCTCACCGAGAGCGACCAGTTCCTTGTCCTTGGCAAAGCCGGTTTTGGCTTTCTTCGAGGTAGCCCAGTAGGCGATGTTTTTCATGTCGTCGTCCGACAGCGCCGAAGCAAAGCCCTGCATGATGGGGTTTTTGCGCTTGCCGGATTTGAATTCCTGCAATTGCTTGATCAGGTATTCGGGATGCTGCTGCGCCAGCTTGGGGTTGGCGGGGGTGCCGGAGTTGCCGTCGGCGCCGTGGCAGCTTGCGCACACGGCTGTGAAGCTGGCTTCGCCCTTGACCAGGTCAGGCTTGGCAACCTTGGCCGGAGCCGCTGCGGCGGCCGGGGCGGCATCGTGCGCGGGAGCGGCTTCGCCGGCGGCAAACGACGATACGGCGGGCACGGCCAGCAAAGCGGCCAGGAGGGAAGTAACGAACAGCTTCATATCGGGGGTTTTAATTGGTTGGCGCACAAAACGTATAACTTTCTGATTTTACAATGGCTTCAGGGCACCCCCGATTATTCGGGGTCTTGCCGCGGCAGCTGCCAGGGGGTTCCCTGCCGGTTCATGGCCTCCCAGGCCCCGCCCACGGGGGCTTACACCCCTTTCAACGCACGCCGCCGGCATGCAAACGACCTTCAGGGACCGCCCGACCATGACATCCGCAACGCCGCCCAAACAGCAAGCTCCCGCCGCATCCAGCGCCATTGATCCCAAGATTGCCCTGGGCTGGCTGCACACGGCCAAATTCCTGACGACCGCACCCGAACTCAAGCACCTGCCGCGCGTTGACGTGCCTGAAATCGCTTTCGTGGGGCGCTCCAACGCCGGCAAGTCCACCTGCATCAACACGCTGACACAGCAGCACCGGCTGGCTTTTGCTTCCAAGACACCGGGCCGCACGCAAAGCATCAACCTTTTCAGCCTGGGCAAGCAGGGCGTGATGGATGCGGTGCTGGCCGACCTGCCGGGCTACGGCTATGCGGCCGTGCCCAAGGAAGCCAAATACCGCTGGCAGCAGGTGATGGGCAATTATTTGCAGACGCGTGACAACCTCAAGGCCGTGGTGCTGCTGTGCGACCCGCGTCTGGGCCTGACCGAGCTCGATGAAATCCTGCTCGACGTGATCCGCCCGCGCGTCGAGGAAGGCCTCAAATTCCTGGTGTTGCTGACCAAGTCCGACAAACTCAACAAGACCGAGGCAGCCAAGGCGCTGTCCATTGTGCGACTGCAGGCCGGCGGCGGAGACGTCAAACTCTTTTCTTCCCTGAAGCGCCGCGGCGTCGAGGAAGTCGCCCAGCATTTGTGGGATTGGGCGCATCCGGCGGAAAAGCCGGCCAAGCCCGCCAAAGCCGCGCCTGAAGACTTGCCTGAAATTAACGATTGAGGCCGGCCGGCGCTTTCCGCGTCGACAAAAAGCGTAGCGCCCATGATTGAAACCAGTTTGCAGGCCCTGCCCCATGGCATCACCCTCTCCTGCCGCGCCAGTGGCGACAGGGGCCGGCCCGTGCTGATGTTTCTGCACGGTTTTCCTGAGGCTGCCTTTGTCTGGGACGGCCTGCTCGAACACTTTTCCCGCCCTGAAAACGGCGGCTTTCGCTGCGTCGCGCCCAACCTGCGCGGCTTCGAGCAGTCGAGCGCGCCCGTGGAGGCTGCCGCCTACCGGCCCAAACACCTGGTGCAGGACATCGCGGCGCTGATTGCGCTGGAGGGCGGCCGGCTGAAATGCCTGGTCGCGCACGACTGGGGCGGCGCCGTGGCCTGGAACCTGGCGGCGGCCCACCCGGCTTTGATGAAGAAGCTGGCCATCATCAACTCACCGCACCCGGGCACGTTTTTGCGCGAGTTGCAGCAGTCGCCGGTGCAGCAGGCCGCCAGCGCCTACATGAATTTCCTGATCCGCCCGGACGCCGAGGCTCTGCTGGCCGAGGACGACTTTCGCCGTCTCTGGGAGTTCTTTACCCCTATGGGAGCGGTCGATGGCCCGCATGCCTGGCTCACCGACGCGGTGCGCGAACAATACCGCGCCGTCTGGCGCCAGGGCCTGATCGGCCCCTGCAACTACTACCGGGCCTCGCCGTTGCGCCCGCCGCGTCCCGGCCCGCCGCACAACGACCCGGCCGCGGCGGCCGTGACGATTCCTCGCGAGATGCTGGAAGTCAAACTTCCCACCCTGGTGCTCTGGGCCATGGACGACATCGCCCTGCCGGCCGCGCTGCTGGACGGCTTGCAAGACTATGTGCCGCGCATGGAACTGCACCGCATCGCGGGTGCGACCCATTGGATCGTGCACGAACAGCCGGCACTGGTGGCGGCGCACCTGCGGGATTTCTTGCGCTAGCGGAGGCGCAAGCTGCCTTTGCTCACCGCACCGACACCTCAGTACAGCGAGGGATCCCCTTCAGGCCGGGTCTTGAAGCGCTTGTGCACCCAGTAGTACTGCGCCGGCATGGTCTCGATGTAGTCGCGCAGCCGTGCATTCATGAGGGCGGTGTCGGCCACCGGGTCTTCGCTGGGGAAATCCGCCCAGGCCGGCAACACCCGCACCTCATACCCGCTGGCAGTGATGCGCGGCAACAGCGGCAGCACCTTGGCGCGCCCGAGTTTGGCAAAGCGCGACAGCGAGGGGACTGTGGCGGTCGGCACGCCGAAAAAAGGCACGAACACGGAATCGCTGGGGCCGAAATCCATGTCGGGCAACAAATAAAGGGGCTGGCCTTCACGCAGCGCCGCCACGATAGGCTTGACGCCGGCCGCGCGGCCGAAGAGCCGCAGGTTGCCGAAGCGCCGGCGCCCGCGCAGTATCCAGCGGTCCACCAGCTTGTTGGACTGGTCGGTGTAAATCGTGGTGGAAGGCCGCGGCATCTGCAGCGCCACGGCGGTCCATGCGGCATCCAGCCCCACGAAATGCGGCAGGAAAATCACCGTGGGCGCGTTGCCCGCGAGTTCCTCGACCGCGCCCGTCAGGTGCACGCGGCGCTGCACCCAGGCTTTGGGCGCATGCCACAGCCAGGCACGGTCAAGCCAGGCCTGGGCAAAGTACACAAAGGTCTGCACATTCAAGCGGCGCCGTTCTTCCTGGGAAAGAGCGGGGAAACACAGCGCGAGGTTGGTGTCCACCACGCGCCGGCGCGCACCGACCACGGCATACAGCACCCAGCCGAGCAGCACGCCCAGAGCACGCGTCCAGGAAAGCGGCACCAGGGCCAGCACCTGCATGAAATAGATGCCGCTGCGGGTCACAAACCGGCTGGCCATCTGGCGGGCAGTTTTCAAAGTGGGGCTTCCTTGCGGGGTGTCTTGTAGCGCGCATAACCCCACAGGTACTGGCCGGGCTGGCTCAGCACGATGGCTTCAATCGCACGGTTGATCTGGGTCACGGCCTGCAGGAGTTCAGCGCGCGGTTTGCCGGAATCATCGGGCTGGACCCCATCGACCGCCGGCCATATCTTCAGAAAGTAGCCACGGCCGCGAGGCAGGCGCTCACAGCTCACCGGCAGCAAGACCGCTCCGCTCTGCAGCGCCAGCCGTGCCGCCAGGGTCATGGTGTAGGCCGGCCTGCCGAAAAAAGGCGCCCAGACACCCAGCCCCTCCGGCGGCACCTGGTCGGTCAGCAAGGCCACGGCCTGGTTGGCCTTCAGGGTTTTGTGCATCAGGCGTATGCCGCTCAGCGATGCCGGCACCACGGTGAGGTTGGCGCGGTCACGCGCCAGGCGCTCCAGCCGGGCCAGCCAGGCCTTGCGCGCGGGCCGGTAGATGGCGGTGATGGGGCCGTAAAGCTCGGCCAGCGCCTGCGGGCCCAGCTCGAAACTGCCGCAGTGCGGGCCAAAGAAGATCACACCGCGGCCCTGGGCAAATGCCTGCTCGGCATGGGCCTGGCCCTCCACACGCACATTGCCCAGGCAGGATTCCGTGGCGGGCCGCATCCACAGCTTGGGCAACTCGGCGATAAAACGCCCGGCTTCGGCGATCGCCGGGCGGGCCAGCTCGAACGGCAGGCCGGCCTGCGCCACATGGGCCCGGAACTGCGCGCGGTAGCGCGGGCTCAACGCCCAGACCAGCCAGCCCAGGCCCGCGCCCAGCGCATGCAGGGCGGCCAACGGCCAGAGGGCGAAGAAGCGGAACAACCAGGGCATCGGTCAGGCAAAGGGATATTAAAAGGAAGGGTTCACCGGCCCCAAACAGGCCGCCATATAATGAGCGCTGTCGCCGAGTTATTGAACAACTTGCAGGGCGACATTAAACCAAACTGCTAAAGCGTTCGCCGAAGCACCCCAGCCGGCAACGCGCCGACAAACTTCATGGAGTGTACGCAATGGCGAACGATTTTCTCTTTACTTCCGAATCCGTCTCCGAAGGCCATCCCGACAAGGTCGCCGACCAGATTTCCGACGCGATTCTCGATGCGATTTTCAAGCAGGACCCGCGCAGCCGCGTCGCCGCCGAAACCCTGACCAACACCGGCCTGGTCGTGCTGGCTGGTGAGATCACCACTAACGCCCACGTCGACTACATCCAGGTCGCACGCGACACCATCAAGCGCATCGGCTACGACAACACCGAATACGGTATTGATTACAAGGGCTGCGCCGTCATGGTCTGCTACGACAAGCAGTCCAACGACATCGCCCAGGGCGTGGACCACGCCAGCGACGACCACCTCAACATCGGTGCCGGCGACCAGGGCCTGATGTTCGGCTATGCCTGCGATGAAACGCCCGACCTGATGCCCGCGCCGATCTACTACGCGCACCGCCTTGTTGAGCGCCAGGCCCAGTTGCGCAAGGACGGCCGCCTGCCCTTCCTGCGTCCCGACGCGAAGAGCCAGGTCACCATGCGCTACGTGGACGGCAAGCCGCACAGCATAGACACCGTGGTGCTGTCCACCCAGCACAGCCCCGACCAGAGCGAAACCGCCCACAAGATGAAGGCCTCGTTCACCGAAGCCATCATTGAAGAGATCATCAAGCCCGTGCTGCCCAAGGAGTGGCTCAAGGACACCAAATACCTGATCAACCCGACCGGCCGTTTCGTCATCGGCGGCCCGCAGGGTGATTGCGGCCTGACCGGCCGCAAGATCATCGTCGACACCTATGGCGGCGCCTGCCCGCACGGCGGCGGCGCCTTCAGCGGCAAGGACCCCAGCAAGGTGGACCGTTCGGCCGCCTATGCGGCCCGCTACGTCGCCAAGAACGTCGTGGCGGCCGGCCTGGCCCGTCAGTGCCAGATCCAGGTGGCCTATGCCATTGGCGTGGCCCGCCCCATGAACGTCACGGTCTACACCGAAGGCACGGGCGTGATCTCCGACGAAAAAATCTCGGCCCTCGTCAACGAACATTTCGACCTGCGTCCCAAGGGCATCATCCAGATGCTGGACCTGCTGCGCCCCATCTACGAAAAAACCGCAGCCTACGGCCACTTCGGCCGCGACGAACCGGAATTTACTTGGGAAAAGACGGACAAGGCGGCTGCGCTTCGCGCAGCTGCGGGCCTGTAAGGCCCAGAGCGAAGCGAGTTTGTCCGGCTTTCAGCGCAGGCTCACTTCGCGAAGCGAAGTTAAGGGCCGAAGGCCCGTGCCGAAGCTAAAAAACCGACAAATTTAGCGCTTCGCGCTGCAGCCGGCCTGTAAGGCCGCCGGGCGAAAGCCCGGTATCGGTTTTTCAGCGCAGGCTAACTTCGCAAAGCGAAGTTAAGGGCCGCAGGCCCGTGCCGAAGCTAAAAGACAGACAAGGCAGCTGCGCTTCGCGCTGCGGCCGGCCTGTAATGCCGGCCCCAAGGCGCAGCATCCTACGCCGCAGCCGGTCAAATGCCGACAACACAAAGCCACCTTCGGGTGGCTTTTTTTATGCCCCACCCAAAGGCCGGCATCTACAATTTCTGGCAGGCTTGCATCTGGCCGCGGCGCCGTTCGAGAACTTCACGAAAGCTCCCATGCGAAGCACTTTCCACCAAATGGCGGTCAACATCGTCTGCGCCCTGATCGCTGTGCTCACCCTGATCGGCATCAGCGAGCTGTCGTATGACAAGTCCATGGAAGCCATGGATGAGCTGGCGCAGGCCCATGCCACACGCGACCACGTACAGCGGCTGCTGCGCGATGTGCTAGACGCGGAGACCGGACAGCGCGGTTACCTGCTGACTGGTGACACCATGTACCTCGAGCCCTACAAGACGGCGATTGCAGATATAGGCCAGACGCAGGACCAGCTGCGCGAACTCCTGGCCACGCGCGAGGACCTGGCCGGCACGCTGGCGCAGCTGGCACGAACGGTGCAACGCAAGCTTGCCGAAATGGACTTGTCCATACGCATGAAAAACGAAGGCAAGGACGACGCCTGGCGTTTTGTCATGACCACCGAGGTCGGCAAGGAACAGATGGACGCCATACGCAACGGTGCCAACCAGCTGATCGATGAAACCAACCGCAACACGGCCGACGGCTACGACGAAATCCGCCACTCCCTGATCCTGGCGCGCATAGGCATCACCCTGGTCGGGGCGGTTGCCTTTGTGGCTTTCTGGCTGTACTTGCGCCAGACCGCCGCCTTGCGCCAGGCCGGGCAGCGCCAGCAGCTGGCGTTGCAGGCTGAGCGCGACCTGCTGGGTGTCCAGGTCAGGGAGCGCACCAGCCGGCTGGCCGAACTGGCGACCCACCTGCAACAGGTGCGGGAAGAGGAAAGAAGCCACCTGGCGCGTGAGCTTCATGACGAACTCGGTTCGCTGTTGACGGCGGCCAAACTCGATATCACACGCATCAAGGCCAGATTGCCCGCAGACAGCGGTGACCTGCCCGCGCGCATTGAGCACCTGATTGAGACCCTCAACAGCGGCATCGCGCTGAAGCGGCGCATCATTGAAGACCTTCGCCCGTCTTCGCTGTCCAATCTCGGGCTGGTGCCTGCCCTGGAAATCCTGACCCACGAATTCGCCCAGCGTTCGGGCCTGAACATCGTCACCAACTTTGAGCCGGTGAAACTGGACGCAACCATAGAGCTGACGGTTTACCGGGTGGTGCAGGAAGCGCTGACCAATATCGCCCGGTATGCGCAGGCACAGAACGTGGAAATCAACCTGCTGGGTTACAAGGACTATGTCATCGTCAGCGTCCAGGACGACGGCTGTGGCTTTGATCCGCGGGCCGTGCAGTCCTCCAGCCACGGCCTGCAAGGCATGCGCCACCGGGTGGAGGCATCGGGAGGCCAGCTCGACATCAACACCGGCAACGGCACGAAAATCTCCGCCACGCTGCCGCTCGTAGTGCTTCAAGCCGCAGCGGCGCATCCCCCCAGGGGGTGAATGAATAAGGCGGCTCAGCCGCGTGTGTAAGGTGTTTTCCCGACGTGCGGGGTATTACCCAGCTCTTCCGAGGGCGCGTTGTCGGCTTTGGGCTCGGGTATGGTCTTGTTGGTGCCCTCCCTGCCGAATTCACCGGCGGAGTTCTTTCCAGGCCCCGCAATTGGCGTTTTCGCCTCGGCACCACGGCGCTTTGCCAGCGCGGTATTGCTGTCTTTTGAACCCATGGTCGTTCTTTGGCTTTGCTGCAATGCCTGCCGCGAAAAAACTCAGGTCACAAAACTGCTGGGCGGCTTGAACGAGGGCATGGTCGCACCTGCCGCAGCAGTCGGGGACACATGAGACAAGCCAAACCCTTTGCCACTCGCGATGAAGGGCCAGACACTGCGCGATTTTGCCGTCTCCGCGGCAGGCTGCCGCGATGGCCGCCCGGCCCGGCTTTCTGGCTCATGAAAAGAAGGAGGAAAGCTGTCTAGAAACATGGTGATACCGCAACCCCGGGTGAGGTCTTGAGTGGCTGGATATTGAATTTAGGGTGGCGCCGCAGCCACCCCGCGTCAGCGAGAGAGGAAATCCTTGTAGGACAAATCCGGCTTCACCGGCGTTTCTCCTCAGGCCTTGCCTTGGTCGGCAAGGCAGGCCATCAGACTGTCGTAATCAACCGGCTTGACCAGGTGGTGGTTGAACCCCGCCAGGCTGGCCCGGGTTTTGTCGGTCGACTGCCCCCAGCCCGTGAGGGCGATGAGAACGATGTTTTCATTGCCGGGCTGCTGGCGGATCAAACGGGCCGCGTCGTACCCGTCCATGCCGGGCATCCCGATGTCCATGACGACGATGTCCGGGCTGTGAGCTTCAGCGGCGGCCACGGCGGCAATCCCGTTGTAGGCCGTTGTGACGGTAAAGCCATCCATGCCGAGCAAGCCCCCCAGTGTGTTGGCCGCATCCACGTTGTCGTCCACCACCAGGATTTTTTGGGATTTTTCGGGCAGATCCGGGGCGGCCGCCTGCACGGCCGGCGCTGGTTGCTCACCCTCAAGGACGACCGGAAGCGCCAGAACAAACTCGCTCCCACGGCCTAAGCCCTCGCTGTGGGCCCGGAGCGTGCCGCCATGCATCTCGGCGAATTGCCTGGCCAGGCTCAGCCCGATTCCCAACCCCGTCGGCGCTTCTCCCGGCACGGGTGTCTGGGCAAACAGCTCAAAAATCCTCGCCAGTGATGAGGGCTCCAGGCCGATTCCGTTGTCGGTAATGCGGAAAGTCACCACCGGCCCTGTGACCTCCGCGCGCAACACGATATGCCCGTCGTAAGGCGTGAATTTCGCGGCATTGACCAGCAAGTTGGCGACGCTTTGTACCAGGCGCGCATGGTCGGCCTGCAGCAGGAAGGGCTTGTCCGGTTTCCGCACTTCCAGCCTGTGCTGCTTGCTCTCCATCACCGAGCCGGAAATCTCCACGGCATGGTTGACCACCGATTCCAGCGTGATCTTTTCCTTTTTCAGCGTGACCTTGCCGCTGGTGATGCGGGCCACGTCCAGCAGGTCATCCACCAGTCGCGTCAGGTGGCCTACCTGGCGGTCCACCACGTGGCGCACCTCCGTGATCTGGCCCGAATCCGGGTAAAGGTGCTTGAGGATACCCATGGACGTGCGGATCGGCGCCAGCGGGTTGCGCAGCTCATGCGCCAGCGTGGCCAGGAACTCGTCCTTGCGCTTGTCGGCATCGCGAACCTGGTATTGCCTTTCGCGCGCCCGCACGGCCGAACGGGTGGCGGTGATCAGGGCGATCGCGCGCACCGGCCGTTCCACCAGCGTCACGTTGCCCAGGTATTCGACGGCCCGCTGCACGTCCAGCGAATCGGCGCCGCTGCGCGTCAACAGCAAAATGGGGATATCCGACCAGGTGGGCTGCGCGGCCACGTATTCAGCCAGCGGCCGCATGGCCGCGCCGCTGACAACCTCCTCCACCAGCAGCAGCGCGCCGGCACCCAGCGGCAATTGCTCCATGAGCTCGTTGCTGTTCGCGCAGACGATGCTGTGAATGCCAACCGACTGGAGCACGCTGGCGGTCAGCGCCGCATCCCGGCCGGTGGGCGCGCAAATGACAATCCTGCGCTCCACCTACTTCACTCCGGAAGCCACGCCTTCCCCGCCTATTTGGGAACTATCGCCGATATAGACCGGCACGCCCGTCAGGATACCGCGGAAGCCGCGCAGCGCACGCCCCACCTGGACACCCTTGCCCGACAAGGAGAACTCGCGAATGGTGCGCTCATGCAGGCTGCCGCGCTTTTTGAAGACAGACACCGCCTGCCTGACCTCGCCGTCGTGCTCGAAGTAACGCAGCATGAGCACGTTGTCGGCCAGGTAGCTGGCATCCACCGCGGTGGACATCTGGGTGCCCAGCATGCCCTGCTGCACGCCCACCAGGATGGTGACCACCCCGCGCTGGCCGAGGTAGGTGAGCAGCTCGTGCAAATGCGTGACGAGGAAGCGCTCGTCCGGCATGGCGTTCAGGAAGCCGTTGATGCTGTCGATGACGACGAATTTGCAGCCCCGGTCGGCGGCTCCGCACACCACGGAGGCAAACTCCCCCGGCGATAGCTCGGCCGGGTCGATCTGCTGGATGCTCAGGGTGCCGCGTTCATAGGATTCGCGGATATTCATGCCCAGGCCGTCCGCACGGTTCAGCAGGTTGCTGGCGGACTCTTCAAACAGGAACATGGCGCTCGTCTGCCCGGATGCCGCCGCGGCGCTGACGAACTGGGCCGCCAGTGACGATTTGCCGGTTCCGGGAGGCCCGGCGATAAGGGTGCTGGTGCCCTCTTCCAGGCCGCCGCCCAAAAGCGTGTCGAGCTCGGCCAGGCCGCTCTTGAGTTGCACCCGTTTTCCCATCACACGTGATTCGGAGGCTACCAGGCGCGGATACACGCACAGGCCGCCGTGCTGGATATCGTAGTCATGCAGGCCGCCGCGAAAGGCGATGCCGCGGTATTTCACCACGCGCACACGGCGGCGCTCGGCGCCGTAGTCCTTGACGGACTGGTCCAGCGTGATCACGCCGTGCGCAATGCTGCGCACCTGCAGGTCTATGCCGGCGGCCGTGCGGTCATCCAGCAGCACCACAGTACAGGACCGGCGGGCGAAAAATTGCTTGAGCGCCAGCACCTGGCGGCGATAACGCAGCGGGGTGTCGGCCAGCAATTGCAGTTCTGACAGGGAATCAATCACCACCCGGGTCGGTTTTTTGGCCTCGATCGCCGAAAGTATCATTTGCGTGGTGGTTCCCATTTCCACCTCCGAGGGGTGGAACATGGTGTATTCCGCCTCCGGCGTCAGCAGGTTTTCGGGAGGAAGCACCTCGTGAACATGGATTCCTTCCATGTTCCAGCCATGGGATTCGGCCACACCGGCCAGTTCCCCGGCCGTTTCCGCCAGCGTGATGTACACCACGGATTCGCCCTGCCGCACGCCTTCAAGCAGGAACTGCACGCCGGCAGTGGTCTTGCCGGTGCCGGGTTCGCCTTCGATGAGGTAAATGCGGTCTTTGACGAGGCCGCCGCTCAGGATGTTGTCCAGGCCGGCAATGCCGGTAGAAAGAAAGGTGATGTCGAGTGGGCTTTTTTTGGCAGTCATGTTTGCAGCGGATTGCGAGTTGAGCCAACGGCATGAACATGGAAACAATCCGCAACACCCAGTCAAAGAACGAAGCGGCTTGTAACGTCTGATAAATGGTAGCCAGCGAGCTTCAGGTCGCGGGTTTGCGCCGCCTGACTTGTGTGTAGGACAAGATGCCGTCCCTTTGGCCTCCGGTGGCGACTGAGCCTCGGGCGCCTCCATTGGCGCGTTGCCCGGGTATTCCTGGCGGATATCTGGCGCCGGGCTGAACCGGGGACAGTCGAATCCGGCTACATTGACCCTGTGTTTTTCGACATGGGTCTGCCTTGACATGTTTTTGCCTGCCCATCCCATACTCCCCATCCAGCTGTCCATGGCGACTGCGATGGTGATCGCCACGGCATTTACCCAATACCGGAAGTAGCCATGTTTGTTGTGTGTGGCGAAGCCTTGATGGATGTTTTTTCCGCCGGGGAAACGGCTACGGGCATGGCACTGGACGCGCGGGTCGGAGGCTCACCCTTCAACGCGGCCGTCGGCCTGGCTCGCTTGGGGCAGCCGGTGGCTTTTTTCTCGGCTGTCTCGCGCGGTTTCCTCGGTGAGCACCTGATGCGCGCGCTCGAGGCCGAGGGCGTGGACACCTCGGCGGTGCAGCGCAACGATGCGCCCACCACGCTCAGCCTCATCGGCCTGGACGCCCATCGCGTGCCCTCCTACTCGTTCTATGGGGACGGCTGCGCCGACCGCCAGCTCACCATCGACGCACTGGCCTCAGTGCCCAAGGGCATACGCGTGATTCACCTGGGGTCGTATGCCACGGTCGTGGACCCCATTGCGTCAACGCTGCGTGCGCTGGTCGAGCGTGAACACGCCCGCGCACTCATCGCCTACGACCCCAACGTCCGGCTGAATGTGGAGCCCGAGCTGGCGCGCTGGCGCGACACGCTGAAATGGATGCTGACGCGCACCCACCTGCTGAAAGTCAGCGAGGAAGACCTGCAGTTGCTGCTGCCCGACATGAGTCCGGAAGAATTTGCGGCCGACGCGCTGGGCCACGGCGTGAAGCTGGTGGTGGTGACTCGCGGCGGCGAAGGTGCCGTCGCTTGGACGCCGCAGGTACACGCCCGTGTACCGACGGTTCAGGTGGAGGTCATCGATACGGTGGGAGCTGGCGACACGTTCCAGGCGGCCCTTCTGGCCTGGCTGGCCGAGCAGGGCACGCTGTCGCCACCGTCGCTGCAGAGGCTGTCCAGCGCCGACCTGGAATCCGCACTGGGTTTCGCGGCCCGCGCCGCCGCCATCACCTGTTCGCGCCGCGGCGCCGATATGCCCAGGCGCGACGAGCTGGACTGAGAGCTTGCCGAAGCGGCGCCGGTACGGCGGCCCTTCAAGGCGGCTCCTCAAATCTGCACCCGCGTCCCCAGCTCGATCACGCAGTTGTTGGGCAGCCTGAAAAACCCCGCCACGCTGCCCGCATTGCGCGACATCAGGGCAAACAGTGCCTCGCGCCAGTGCGCCATGCCCGAGCCGCGTGTGGGCACCACGATCTCGCGGCTCAAGAAGTACGAGGTTTCAAACAGATTGATGGGCAAGCCCTGGGCCTTGCACAGTTCCAGCGCTTTCGGAATGTCAGGCGTGTTCTTGAAGCCGTAGTTCACCTCCACCCGCCAGAACCCGGGCGCCAGGGGCTGTACCTGCACGCGTTCGGCAAACGGGATCCACGGCACTTCGTGAAACACCACCGTCAGGATCAGGTTGCGTTCATGCAGTACCTGGTTGTGCTTGAGGTTGTGCATCAGCGCCTGCGGCACCGTGTCGGGGTTGGCCACCGCGTACACGGCGGTGCGTTGCACGCAGTTCACGCTGTCGGCCGACAGCGCCGTCACAAAAGGCAGCAGCTCCGGATCGCCGTGGCGGATGCTGTCCACCAGCAGCTCGCGGCCACGCCGCCACGTCGCCATCACGGTGAAGATGGCCATGCCCAGCACCAGCGGGAACCAGCCTCCCTGCATGAACTTCAGCATGCATGAGACCACCAGCAACAGGTCGAGCGCCACAAAGGTCACCGTCGCCGCAATCGCCAGCGGCAAGGGGTAGCGCCAGCCCTGGCGGATGACAAAGAAGGTCAGCAAGGTCGTGATCAGCATGGTGATCGTCACCGCGATGCCGTAGGCCGCCGCCATGGCCGACGAGCTGCCAAACCCGATCACCGTGGCCAGCACGGCCGCCAGCAGCAGCCAGTTCACGCCCGGCATGTAAATCTGCCCGGCCTCGCGCGCCGAAGTGTGCAGCACGTTCATGCGCGGCAGCAGGCCCAGCTGTATGGCCTGCCGCGTCATGGAATAGGCGCCTGAGATGACGGCCTGCGATGCGATCACGGTGGCCAGTGTGGCCAGCACGACCGCCGGCATCAGCCAGGCTTCGGCAAACAGGCGGTAAAAAGGGTTTTCCAGCGCCGCAGGGTCGCGTATGAGCAAGGCGCCCTGGCCCATGTAATTGACGGCCAGCGCCGGCAGCACCATGCCGGTCCACGCAAACTGAATGGGCCGCTTGCCGAAGTGGCCCATGTCGGCATACAGCGCCTCGGCGCCGGTAAATGCCAGCACGATGGCGCCCACCGCCACAAACATGTGCCAGCCCTGGGCGCTCAAAAAGCGCAGTGCGTTCAGCGGGTTCAGCGCGGCCAGAATGCCGGGGTGTTGCGCGATCTCCAGCGCGCCGGTAAATGCCAGCACGCCGAACCACAGCACGATCACCGGGCCGAAGAGCTTGCCGACCAGGCCCGTGCCGAAACGCTGCACCGCAAACAGCCCCACCAGCACCGCGATACAGGCCGGCAGCACATAGGGCTTGAATGCGGGCGTGGCGACCTCCAGTCCTTCAACCGCGCTGAGCACTGATATGGCCGGCGTGATGACGCTGTCGCCATAAAACAGCGCCGCGCCCAGCACGCCTGTCAGCAGCAAGGCGGTGCGCGTTGCCGGGTTGTGGCCCGCCGCTTTGGCGGCCAGGGCGGTCAGCGCCATGATGCCGCCTTCGCCGTTGTTGTCGGCCCGCAAGATCAACAGGATGTACTTGAGGGTAACGATCATCATCAGGCCCCAGAAGACCACCGACACCGCGCCGATGATGTGCGGCGCATCCAGCGGCACCCCCGTGGCCGGGCTGAAGATTTCCTTCATGGTGTAAAGCGGGCTGGTGCCGATGTCGCCGTACACCACGCCCAGCGCGCCAAGCGTCAGCGCCGCAACGCCCTCGCGGTGACCTTTTTTGTGCGTGGCGCTGCCTGAAGCAACCGGGACGTCCGTGTCGGCGCCACCAGTGGCGGTCTGTGCTGCGACCGTGTTCGTCATACTTCCCATACATTCCATCCAGCAGTGAAGAAGCTTTCACTGTCGGCGCAGGTGCATCAGGAAAGCATAAGTAGCATGGGCAGCGCGTCAGTCCACCGCCAGCCGGTAGCCCACGCCGGTTTCGGTCAGCAAATGCCGCGGCTCGGCCGGCTCCTGCTCGATCTTGGCGCGCAGCTGCGCCATGTAAAGGCGCAGGTAATGCACATGCTCGGTGTATTCAGGCCCCCACACATCGGCCAGCAGCTGACGGTGCGTGACCACACGGCCGGCGCTGCGCACCAGCCGCGCCAGCAGCTTGAACTCGGTGGGTGTCAGGTGCAGCGTCTCGCCGTGCAACTGCACGGTGTGCAATGCCAGGTCAATGTGCAAGCCGTCCAGCGCATGCACCGTCACGGCCGCTGCCAGTGCCGTGCCGCGGTGGCGCAGCGACACGCGTATGCGTGCCAGCAGCTCGCTCACGCTGAAGGGCTTGGTCAGGTAGTCGTCGGCGCCCGCGTCCAGCAGCTTGATTTTTTGCGCCTCCTGGTGGCGGGCCGACACCACAAGAATGGGCAGCGAATGCTTTCGCCGCACCTCTTGCACCAACTCGGCGCCGTCGCCGTCGGGCAGGCCCAGGTCCAGCACGATCACGTCCGGCAGGTCGTGGCGTATCAGCGCGGCGGCCTCGCTCAGCGACACGGCCGTCTGCACCGCAAAGCCTTCCACCGAAAGTGACGCACGCATCAGCTCACGCAGGTCACTGTCATCCTCCACCACCAGGATGTTCAGGCTCATGGCTGCATCCCGCCTGGTTGCTGCGCCTCGATGGGCAGCGTCAGGGTAAAGACATTGCCTTCGCCAGTATCACCCGCGTCGAACCTGGAGGCCACCGTTAGCCGGCCCTGGTGCGACTCTGCAATGGCGCGGCACAGCGCCAGGCCAAGGCCCGCACCGCGCGGACCGGACTGGTCACCGCGCGCATAAGGCGCAAAGATGGTTTCGTATTTGTCTACAGGTATCTGCGGGCCGCTGTCTTTCACGGTCAATCGCAACAGGGGCAAGGGGTCGCCCTCGCTTTCGCTGCCTTCGTCCACCGTCAGCTCAATCGCGCCCGTGCTGTACTTCAGCGCGTTGTCCAGCAGGTTGTCGACCAGTTGCGCCAGCAGCACCGGGTCGGCCTTGATCAGCGGCAGCCCGGCCCGCACGGAGGATGTGATGCGGCGCGCCGTGTCGCGCTTGCGCGCGCGTGCCAGCACCGCACCCACGATTTCTTCCGGCGACTCCCATTGCCGCGCCGGCGGCTGGGCCGTGTTGGACAGTTGCACCAGCTGCAGCGTATTTTCGGTCACGGTTGAAAGATAGGCGGCCTCCGCCGCAATGCTGGCCAGCAGCCGCGTCTGCTCTGCCGGGGCCAGCCTGTCACCCTGCGTCTGCAGCGCGGAAGCCGCCCCCACCACGGCCGCCAGCGGCGTGCGCAGGTCATGCGAAATGGCCGCCAGGAAGGTGCTTTGCACCTGCTGGCGCTGTGCCTCGCCCTTTGCCGCCTGCATCGACTGGCTGAGCTGCAGCCGCCACAGCGCCTGCCCCAGCAGCGCGCACAGGGCTTCGGCGTGTTCGCGCCCCCCTGTGTCGTGCGCCGGCGCCGGCTCCACCCGTGCGGCACCATACATCCGGGCCTTGCCGCCCAGCGGCAGGTACCATGCGTTCAGCCCCGGCCAGCGCCCGGTGCCAGGGCCCAGCGTGGCGGCCTCGCGCATGCAGCACTTCATGCCGTCCAGCACCGAAGGCTCCAGCACCGCCGCGTTCGACAGCGCCCCCCCGGCTTCCAGCGTGCCCAGAAGGTTGGGGCCTTCAAAGGCTTCGTCCAGTGCCGCCTGGCCCAGGGCCGCTATGTCCTGCACTGTGGCGGCAGATGCCAGCTGCGTGGCCAGCCCCTGCAGCTGGCGTGCGCGCTGCTCGTTCAGCTGCGCCAGCGCTGTCTCGCGCCGCAGCCGCGCAGACAGGTGGCTGATGGCCAGCGCCACCAGCAGCATGCTGAAGAGGGCGATCAGGTGTTCCTGGTTTTCGACTTCAAAGGTAAAGCGCGGCGGCACAAAAAAGTAATTCAGCCCCGTCACGGCCACCAGCGCCGAGGCCACGGACTCCTTCCAGCCCATGGTGTAGGACACCACCACCACGACCAGCACATACAGCATGGCCTGGCTGGCAATCGTCATCTGCCTTTCCAGCAGCAGCCCCCCGCCGGTGGCCGCCGCCAGCAACAGCGTCACGACGGCCCAGCGGCGCCAGCGCGCGCCGGCGGCGGGGGTCGGCGCGGCGCGGGCGGCGAATGTGGGATCGGCGGCTTTTGTCATCAGAAACCCAGCGTACCATCGGCCGCATCAGGATTGCATCAGGAAGGCCGGGCCGGTTCTGAAGGCCCCACACGATGTAGCCGGACTGCCGGTGTGGCCCGCTGCGGAGCAAAAGCGATGTCGCCCTCAGGTTAAGCAGAATCGGCCAAACCTAAGACTTCAGCGGTGGGGAGGGGAAGGGCCAGCGGCGTTCCGCCTCAACGGCGAAAAAACCGGCAAAAACAGTTTCAACCGCCTCACCTTGAAAACCACCCAAATTGCCTCTATGATTAGCACTCGATGGTATTGAGTGCTAACAAAGCCCAGTAATCCACCAAAGTTAATGAGCACCCACTTTTAGTAGGTGCTTTTTGATTCCTAAAACCAGTGTTCTCAAACAAGGAGCTCTCATGAAACTTCGTCCTTTGCACGACCGCGTGATCGTCAAACGCGTGGAAAACGAAACCAAAACCGCTTCCGGCATCGTCATTCCCGACAGCGCCGCTGAAAAGCCTGATCAAGGCGAAGTGCTGGCCGTTGGCCCAGGCAAGAAGAACGACAAGGGCGAAGTCAGCCCCGTGGGCGTGAAAGTGGGCGACCGCGTGCTGTTCGGCAAATACAGCGGCCAGACCGTCAAGGTCAACGGTGACGAACTGCTCGTCATGAAAGAAGAAGACCTGTTTGCAGTGGTCGAGAAGTAATTCTCCGCCGCCCGAACCCCTAATCAACTGAATCTGGAGAATTAAACATGGCAGCAAAAGACGTCATTTTCGGCGGCGAAGCCCGCGCACGCATGGTCGAGGGTGTGAACATCCTGGCCAACGCCGTTAAGGTAACCCTGGGCCCCAAAGGCCGTAACGTGGTTCTGGAGCGCTCCTTCGGCGCCCCCACGGTGACCAAGGACGGTGTGTCCGTCGCCAAGGAAATCGAACTGAAGGACAAGCTGCAGAACATGGGCGCGCAGATGGTCAAGGAAGTCGCCTCCAAGACCTCCGACAACGCCGGTGACGGCACCACCACCGCCACCGTCCTGGCACAAGCCATCGTCCGCGAAGGCATGAAGTACGTGGCCGCCGGCATGAACCCCATGGACCTGAAGCGCGGTATCGACAAGGCCGTGACGGCCCTGACCGAAGAGCTCAAGAAGGCTTCCAAGCCCACCACCACCTCGAAAGAAATCGCCCAGGTCGGCTCGATTTCCGCCAACTCCGACGAGTCCATCGGCAAGATCATTGCCGACGCCATGGACAAGGTGGGCAAGGAAGGCGTGATCACTGTTGAAGACGGCAAGTCTCTGCAAAACGAACTCGACGTCGTCGAAGGCATGCAGTTCGACCGCGGCTATCTCTCCCCCTACTTCATCAACAACCCTGAAAAGCAGTCCGCACTGCTGGACAACCCCTTTGTTCTGCTCTACGACAAGAAGATCAGCAACATCCGTGACCTGCTGCCCACCCTGGAGCAAGTCGCCAAGGCCGGCCGTCCGCTGCTGATCATCGCTGAAGAAGTCGAGGGCGAAGCCCTGGCAACCCTGGTGGTGAACACCCTGCGCGGCATCCTGAAGGTAGTGGCTGTGAAGGCCCCCGGCTTCGGCGACCGCCGCAAGGCCATGCTGGAAGACATCGCTGTCCTCACCGGCGGCAAGGTCATCGCTGAAGAAGTCGGCATGTCGCTCGAAAAAGTGACGCTGGCCGACCTCGGCCAGGCCAAGCGCATCGAAGTGGGTAAGGAAAACACCATCATCATCGACGGAGCCGGCGCCGCTGCCGACATCGAAGCACGCGTCAAGCAAGTGCGCGTCCAGATCGAAGAAGCGACCAGCGACTACGACCGTGAAAAACTGCAAGAGCGCGTGGCCAAGCTGGCCGGCGGTGTTGCCGTGATCAAGGTTGGCGCTGCCACCGAAGTCGAAATGAAGGAAAAGAAGGCCCGCGTGGAAGACGCACTGCACGCCACCCGCGCTGCCGTGGAAGAAGGCATTGTGGCCGGCGGCGGCGTGGCTCTGCTGCGCGCCAAGCAGGCTGCTGGCGCCATCAAGGGCGACAACGCCGACCAGGACGCCGGTATCAAGCTGGTGCTGCGCGCCATTGAAGCCCCCCTGCGCGAAATCGTTTACAACGCGGGCGGCGAAGCCTCTGTGGTGGTCAACGCCGTTCTCGGCGGCAAGGGCAACTACGGTTTCAATGCGGCCAACGACACCTACGGCGACATGATCGAAATGGGTATCCTGGATCCCACGAAGGTCACCCGCACCGCACTGCAAAACGCCGCTTCCGTGGCGTCGCTGATGCTGACGACCGAAGCCATGGTGGCCGAGTCTCCAAAGGACGAAGCACCTGCCGGCGGCGGCATGCCCGGCGGCATGGGTGGTATGGGCGGCATGGGCGACATGGGCATGTAATGCCTGCCTGAGCGCTCGCTCCATCAAAAAGGGCCGCAAAAGCGGCCCTTTTTTTATGCTGCTCGCTGCGGCTTTTACTGCTCGCTTGATGCCGCCGGCGCGGCGCCATCGTCATACTCGTTGGGACCTTCCGAAGGCTGCACGAACCAGTACAGCAGCAACAGGTTGACCAGCGGGATCAGGCCGATCAGCAGCAGCCAGCCGGTCTTGCCGATGTCATGCAGGCGCCGTGCACCTACCGCGATTCCGGGCAGCAGCATCGCCAGTGCGGCGATGCCATACAGGATGTTGCTGATCATGCCGGTGACGATCAGGACGATGACCTGGAACAGGAAAAACCACCAGAACTCCGGCCGCGATGCCCGGCCGGTGAACGTGACGTACTTGGAAAAGCAGGTAGAAATGGCTTGGCCAAAATTCATGACAACAATCCTCCTCACAAGGTGTTAACAGGGTAAATTCCCTGCCGCATGATAATGCGGCGGGCTTCGCCGGGCTACCGCAAAGGTTCGGGGGCTGACAGCGTTCTTTTTGATGCATCAGCGCAAGACTTGTACGAAGAACGTTTTCAATTAGCAAGGGGCGTTGCGCCCGCGCTTCATTGACCCGCCCCAAAACGACATGAGAGCCACCATGCGCGAGTGCTTGCCGCTACCATGACATTTACACCCGGCCTGCTGGGTGGCCTTCCTAACACCTTATAACGGTCACCCCGCCCCATGAATCTTTCCAGACCACTCCTGATTGCCGCGGCCGTCATGGCCGTGCCCGCCCTCCCCGCTTTTGCGCAGCAGGCCGGAACCTGGTCCCTGTCGGCCGGCGTCACCCACATCAAACCCTCCGTGGACAGCGGCACCCTCACCGGCAGCATCCCCAATGTGCGGGTGGGTGTCAGCAACGACACCCGGGTGACGGGCGCGGTGAATTACGCGGCGACCGACCACCTCAACCTGCACCTGCCGCTGGGCCTGGGTTTCCGGCATGACGTCACCGGCGACGGCACGCTCGCGGGCTTCGGCAAGGTGGCAGAGACCAAGGCCCTGCCCATCACGCTGATCGCCCAGTATCGCTTCTACGAGGCCGATGCCGGGTTCCGGCCCTACCTGGGCGCCGGCCTGTCGTATGTGCGGTTTTACAAGGAACAGGGAAGCACCCTGCTGACCGCGCTGACCAATCCCGGCGGCCCGCCCACCGGCGTGTCCTTCAAATCCAAACTGGCGCCGTCCTTCCAGCTGGGAGCCGTTTACAACCTCAATGAGAAATGGTTTGTGGAAGGCAGCTACACCAAAACCTTGCTGAAGACCCGCGGCACGCTGAGCACCGGCCAGACGATCGACGTGGTGCTGGACCCCAACTGCTTCACTTTCCAGGTGGGGTACAAATTCTGATGGCGGCCACCAACCCACAGCGGGCGTAACCGGTCGCGGCTATTTGCGCGCGACGGCCGAAGCAGGCACCAGCTCGAGCGGCCCGTAATAGGCCTGCAGCTGGCCTTCGTTCTTTTCGCCTTCGGTAAAGACCGCAAAACTCAGCAAGGCACCCGGCTCTTCGCCAAAAGCTTTGCGATAGTCGGCGCGAATGTCGCGTTCATAGCTGAGCCATTTGTTGTACCCGTGGTCGCCCGAGTCGACGACGATCTTGCGGATGCGGTCGGTACGATCGTTGATGACAACCTCGCCGGGCCTATTGACCCGGGACCACGAATAGACCAGCGTCGCGAACGGCATTTCTTCGCCGGTCAGCAAGCGGCTCAGCTCCGAGAGCAGAGTGTTTTTCATGGACAACCGCGAGCGGTCGCCTTCGAAGGCGAGCACCACCCGCACCGGTACGTCTTCGAGTTGGGGCAGCGAGAAGTTGGCGCCCGCGTTAGGCACATTCCAGGAAAAGCGCACGAGGCCGATCTGCTCCGGCTCGATGCGGTGGCGATGGCGCAGGATGCTGCCGGAGGCCTCGACCTTGGCGAGCACGGCGTCGCGGCCTTCATGGCGCACATAGCTGTAGCTTGCCGGCTGCTTGCCCGGCACGCGGAATATCTCCCATCGGAGGTCGTCCGGCTTGAGTTCCCCGGCTTTGGGCGGTGCCGACATTTCGGCCCAAGCAGTGCCAGTCACCCCTTCCGCCACCCCCACAGTGCCGCCCTTGCTGACCGGCTCCTCGGTGTCAGAGTCCTCATCAGCGGGTACATGCGTTGCGCAACCGGCAACCAGGGTCGCAGCCAGGAGCACCGCGGCGAGCATGGGAAAACGGGAGAAAGCCCGGTCAAATAAAACGGCCAAAGACATGATGCGACGTCATCAAAAATGGGGGAACCAGCAAGTTGACACGCAATCGCGTGCCCTCGCAATGGAAAAACGCACGGTTTTGCGCAAATTAACCGGCAATCTTGCGCAGCAGCCCGGCCGTGGAGCCGTCAAGGCCGGACACGTCACCGTTCTGCAGGCGCGGTTCTATGTTCTTGGCCAGCACCTTGCCGAGCTCGACGCCCCACTGGTCAAAGCTGTTGATGCCCCAGAGCGCGCCGCTGACGAAAACGCGGTGTTCCTGCAGCGCAACCAGGGCCCCCAGGCTGGCGGGTGTGAGCCGCTCCAGCAGCAAAAAAGTGCTGGGCCGGTTGCCGGGGAAATGCCTGTGGCCGCCCGCATCTTCCTTGCCTTGCATCAGCGCTTGCGCCTGCGCCAGCACATTGGCCAGCAAGGTTGGGTGATGGCCCGGCAGGCTGTGGCCAGCCTGCCTGACGGCGATAAATTCCACCGGAACCACGGTCGTGCCCTGGTGCAGCATCTGGAAATAAGCGTGCTGGCCGTTGGTGCCGGGCTCGCCCCACAGCACGGGCGAAGTGGCGAAGGGTAATGCCTGGCCGTCGGCATCAACACGCTTGCCGTTGCTTTCCATTTCAAGCTGCTGCAGGTAAGCCGGCAGGCGCCGCAGGGCACTGCTGTAGGGCGCGATGCTGCGGCTGCCGAAGCCGTAAAAATTGCGGTACCAGACATCGAGCAGGCCCAGGCGCACCGGCAAATTCTTCGTCAACGGTGTCGTGCGGAAATGTTCATCCATGGCATGCGCGCCCGCCAGCAGTTCGCGAAAGCCTGCCGCGCCTATGGCGATGGCAATGGGCAGGCCTATGGCCGACCACAGCGAATAGCGCCCGCCCACCCAGTCCCAAAAACCGAAAGTAGTCTTGATGCCGAAGGCATCTGCCGCCGCGACATTGGTCGTGAGGGCGGCGAAATGCCGGGCGACATCCGTGCCACCCTGCGCGTCGAACCAGCGTCTGGCCGAATGCGCGTTGGTCATGGTCTCTGTGGTGGTGAACGTCTTGGAGGCGATCAGGAACAGCGTGTTCTGCGGCTTGAGTCCGCGCATCACGCCATCCAGCTCATTGCCGTCCACGTTGGAGACAAAATGAAAGCGCTTGCCCGGCATGGCGAATTCGTCGAGAGCCAGCACCGCCATCTGCGGGCCGAGGTCGGAGCCGCCAATGCCGATGTTGACGATGTCGGTGATGGCCGGGTCGGCGCGCAGTTTCTCGGCGTAGGCCAGCATGGCGTCAAGCGTTGCGTGCACCTTCGCGAGTTCACCTTCCATGCCGGCGGCGGCCGGGCTTCGCAGCAGGAAGTGCATGACGGCACGCTGCTCGGTGCCGTTGATCAGCTCGCCGGCAAACATCGCATCACGGTGCTGCTCGAGCCGGCATTGCGCGGCCAGCTCCAGAAGCAGCGCTTCGCTACGCGTATCGATCAGGTTTTTGGAGAGGTCGGCAAAGACGTGCGGCGCCTGCTGGCTGAAGTGCGCGAAGCGCCCCGCGTCGGCCGCGAAGGCCTGGCGCAGGTCAAAGGACTTTCCGTGCGCGCCAAAGTGGGCCTGCAGCGCGGCCCAGGCCGGCGTGCGGTCGCAGCGGGGTCGGGACTGCACGGCCATGCTCAGGCCGCCAGCATCAGTTGCTCGAGCTTCACGGCATCGGCCGCGAATGCGCGTATGCCCTCGGCCAGCTTCTCGGTGGCCATGGCGTCTTCATTGAGCGCATAGCGAAAACCTGCTTCGTCGTAGTTGACGGCGGGCAGGTCGAGTGCGGCCGCGGCTTTGGCATCCAGCGCGCAGGACAGCGGCGCGTCGGAAGCCGCCAGCTGGCCCAGCAGCTCGGGGCTGATGGTGAGCAAGTCGCAGCCGGCCAGCGCAGTGATCTGGCCCACATTGCGAAAGCTCGCGCCCATCACCTCGGTGGCGATGCCGAAGTGCTTGTAGTGGTCGTAGATCTGGCGCACCGATTTCACGCCGGGGTCGTTGGCGCCGGCCATCGCCGCCTCATCCCAGGCCGCGCCGGCGGATTTTTTGTACCAGTCGTAAATGCGGCCCACAAAGGGCGAAATCAGCTGCACCTTGGCCTGGCCACAGGCCACCGCCTGAGCGAAGGAAAACAACAGGGTCAGGTTGGTGCGGATGCCGCGCAACTCGAGCTTTTCCGCCGCTTGTATGCCTTCCCAGGTCGCGGCGACCTTGATCAGCACACGATCGATGTGTATGCCTTCGGCCTGGTAAAGCTCGGCGATGCGTTCACCGCGCGTGTAGGTGGCGTTGGCGTCAAAACTCAGGCGGGCGTCCACCTCGGTCGAGACGCGGCCGGGGATGATGGAGAGAATTTCGCAACCAAAGCGCACCAGCAGGCGGTCCATGGTTTCATCCAGGGCGCGGCCCTTGAAACGGGACACCGTGTCCTTGAGCAAAGGCTGGTAGTCGGCCTTTTGCACCGCCTTGAGGATGAGCGAGGGATTGGTGGTCGCGTCCTGCGGCTTGAACTGCCCCAGCTGCTTGAAATCGCCGGTATCGGCAACCACGGTGGTGAACTGTTTGAGGGCGTCAAGTTGGGTCATGGCTGGGGTTGGGCAAAACGCGAAAGTGGTCCGGATGAAACACCGCGGAAGCAGAGGAAGCCAGGTATTCCGCAGGTTTGGGGCGAGTTACCATTATGCCCATAGAATATGAAACTTAATTACCAAGACATTTTTTTACCATGAGTTTTGACCTCATTCTTTTCGGCGGTACCGGCGACCTGGTGTGGCGCAAGATCATGCCGGCCCTGTTCCAGGCGTTTCGCCACGGCTCGCTGCCGGCGGGCGGGCGCATCGTGGGTGTGGCGCGCGACGACCTGTCCGACGACCAGTATCGCGCCTTGATCAAATCCCGCTTTGACAATGTCGAGCTGGCCAAGCGCCCGAGCGAGGAGGAGTTTTCCCGCTTCGCCGCCTTGCTAGGTTACCTGCGCATGGATTTGTCCAACCCGGCCGACTACGCCGCGCTGGCCGCCAGGCTGCAGCAACGGCCCGCAGATGTGGTAGTGATGTATGTGGCGACGGCGCCCAGTCTTTTCACCACGGTGTGCGAGCAGATTGCCGCCGCCGGCCTTAACGGCCCGCAGACGCGCGTGGTGCTGGAAAAACCGCTGGGCCATGACCTGGCCTCCAACCGCGCCATCAACAAGACGGTGCGCAGCGTGCTGAGCGAGCAGCAGATCTTTCGCATCGACCACTACCTGGGCAAGCCTTCGGTGCAAAACCTGTTTGCGCTGCGTTTCGGCAATTCGCTGTTCGAGCCTTTATGGCGCCGCGAAACGATTGCCAACATCCAGATCACCATCGCCGAAGATCTGGGTGTGGAAAAGCGCGGCGCCTTCTACGACAGCACCGGCGCGCTGCGCGACATGGTGCAGAACCATGCCTTGCAACTGCTGTGCGCCATCGGCATGGAGCCGCCCATTAACTCGCATGCCGACGCCATCCGCGACGAAAAGCTCAAGGTGCTCCGCTCGCTCAAGGCCTGGACGCCTGAAACGTTGAGCCAGCATGTGGTGCGCGGCCAGTACGCCGCCGGCAACATCGACGGCGAGGCCGTGCCCGGCTACCGTGAGGAGAAAGGCGTCCCTTCAGACAGCCGCACCGAGACCTTTGTGGCCCTGCGCACCGAGATCGCCAACTGGCGCTGGGCCGGCGTGCCCTTTTACATACGCACCGGCAAGCGCCTGGCCGGCCGCGACGCGCATATCGAGGTCAACTTCCGACCCGCGCCGCATGCGATTTTCAAGTCCTCCATGGCCGGCTCGAATGTGGCCAACCGCCTGGTCATCAACCTGCAGCCCAAGGACGGCCTGGAGCTGCACCTGCTGGCCCAGGGCGCCGACCAGCGGCGCGGCACGCCTTCGCTGGCCCCCGTACAGCTGGACCTGGATTTCGACAAACGCTTCGGCTCCGAGCGCGTGGGCGCCTATGAGCGGCTGCTGCTGGACGTGATCGACGGCCGCCTCAATCTTTTTGTGCGCAGCGACGAACAGGAAGAGGCCTGGCGCTGGGTCGAGCCCATACTGGACAGCTGGAGCAGCGATTCGGGCGCGCCACGGCCTTACGCTTCCGGCAGCTGGGGCCCCAGCGCCTCGAGCGCCATGATTGCCCGTGACGGTTATTGCTGGTCCGAGGAGTGCTGAGCATGCTCGACCGAATCAAGGCATCGCTCTCATCGCTGGCACCCGCAGAGCAGCGTGTGGGCCGCCTTGTGCTGGCCGACGCACGCTCCTTTGCCAACCTGCCGATCACCGAGCTGGCCGGCCGCGCGCATGTGAGCAAGCCCACCGTGGTGCGCTTTTGCCGCAGCATGGGTTACGACGGCCTGTCGGACTTCAAGCTCAAGCTGGCGGGTAGCGTCAGTGAGGGCGTACCTTTTATCCATCGCAGCGTGGATGCTGACGACAAGACCGCGGATGTCATGGTCAAGGTGATAGACAACACCGTGGCGGCATTTTTGAAGTACCGCAACGATGCGAGCTCGGTGGCCATTGAAAGGGCAGCCGACGCGCTGCTGGCGACCTACAACACCGGCAGGCGCATCGAGTTTTTCGGTGTGGGCAATTCAGGCATTGTGGCGCAGGACGCGCAACACAAGTTTTTCCGCCTGGGCATCACCAGCATTGCCTATAGCGACGGCCACATGCAGGTCATGAGCGCCTCGTTGCTGGGGCCGGGCGACTGCGTGGTGGTGATCTCCAACTCGGGCCGCACGCGTGACCTGATGGATGCCTGCGACATCGCGCGAAAAAACGGCGCCACCACCATCGTCATCACCGTCACCGGCTCGCCTCTGGCCGCGGCGGGCAACATCCACTTGGCGGCCGACCACCCCGAGGGTTATGACCGCTACAGCCCCATGGTGTCGAGGCTGATGCACCTGATGATCATCGACATCCTCGCGACTTGCGTGGCGCTGCGCATAGGCAGCAAGCTGCAGCCGGTGCTCAAGGAAATGAAAAACAACCTGCGCAACAAGCGCTACGCCTGAACACCCGCGCCCGAGGCAGCGGCGCCGAAGTGTCAGGCCAGGGGCAGCGAGCGCTCCACAATGCCCGCGAACAGCGCTGAACCCAGCGGCAGCACGCTGTCGTTGAAGTCGTAGCAGCTGTTGTGCAGGAAACGGCTGCCCACACCGCCCGTGGTGCCGCCCTTGCCGTCGGGCAGTTGCTCGCCCTGGCCCAGGCGCAGATAGGCGCCCGGCTTGACACGCAGCATGAAAGAGAAATCCTCCGAGCCCATGCTGGGTTCGAGGTTGCTCACGACGTTTTCCGCGCCCACAAGCTGGTCCGCCACAGCGGTGGCCAGCGCGTATTCGGCCGGCGAATTGATGGTGGCCGGGTAGATGCGTTCGTACTTCACGGTGGCGGTGGCGCCGAAGCCCTGGGCCACAGCCGCGCACAGCTCCTTGAGGCGGCGCTCGACCAGGTCCTGCACCTCGGGCTTGAAGGTGCGCACAGTGCCCACCAGCGTGGCTGTTTCGGGCACCACGCTCATGGCGCCCAGGTCGCCCGCCTGGACGGCGCAAATGCTGATCACGGCGTTGTCCATGGCCTTGACGTTGCGCGACACAATGCTTTGCACCGCGGTGATGATGTGAGCGGCCACCAGCACCGGATCCACCGTCAGGTAAGCATGCGCGCCGTGGCCGCCCTTGCCGGTAACCTCAATGGTGATGCGATCGGCCGCGGCCATCATGGGGCCGGGATTGATACCTATGGTGCCCGGCCGCATTGCGGGCCAGTTGTGCATGGCGTAGATGGCCTGCACGGGAAAACGCTCGAACAAGCCATCCTTGATCATCGCGTCGGCTCCGCCACGCCCTTCTTCCGCAGGCTGGAACACCAGCACGGCATCGCCGGCGAAGTTGCGCGTCTCGGCCAGGTAGCGGGCGGCCCCCACCAGCATGGTGGTGTGGCCGTCGTGGCCGCAGCCGTGCATCAGGCCGGCCTTTGCGGACTTCCAGCCGAACTCGTTGTGCTCGGTCATGGGCAACGCGTCCATGTCGGCGCGCAGGCCCACCATGGGCCTCGCAGCAGCTTTGGCGGGTTGCTGGCCCTTGATGACGGCCACCACGCCGGTCTTGCCTATGCCGGTGTGCACCTCATCGACGCCGCATAACTTGAGCGCATGCAGGACACGGCTGGAGGTATAGACCTCTTCGAAGCCCAGTTCGGGATGGGCATGCAGGTCGCGCCGGAAAGCGGTCAATTCGGGGTGGTACTGCACGATCTGGGCGAAGGCGCGGCCACTGGCGCGTAGCCGGGGCGACGGATTCGGGTTGTCAATGCCGTCCTCTGTCGCGGCAGATTGGGAGGAAGCAACGGGAAGGCTTGGGAGGGTGGCCGGAGCGCGCATGTCAATGAGTCCCGATTCGGTAGCAGGTGAAATACTAGTCTTGAAGGGATGGCGCTGCAAACACAGGGCTTTGCGAAAGCCTTGCCGATGTGGCACTCACAGCGGGAACAGCCGCTGCAGTGTTCGAAGGTAATCTGCTCATCAGGCTCACGGGACCGTACCAGGCAGTGGCTTTTTGCCGCGTGTTGTCGGTGTCCGTCATGATGGCGACCCCGACCAGCGCACCCGGCGCTTCACCAAAGGCCTTTTCATAGTCGGCGCGAATGTCGCGCTCGTAATCGAGCCAACGGCCCAGGCGCTCAGGACCAGATTCAAGCACCAGCTTGCGGATGCGGTCGGTGCGGGGATTGATGACCACGCTTTCTGGTGCGCTGTGTGTCCCCCAGACATACATGAGGGTTGCATAGGGCATCGGTTCACCGGTCAAGGCTAATGCCAGTTCCGACAGCATCGCGTTTTTGGCGGAGAACTTGGAGCGGTCTCCCTCGAAGGCGAGCAGCACGCGCACGGGGGAATCATCGCTGTCGCGCTGTGTCATGTCGGCACCGGAGATCATCTTGGGTACTTTCCAGGAAAAGCCCAATTTACCGAGTTCCGAAGCTTCGACCCTGAGGTCCTGCCGCAGCATGCTGGCGGCACTGTCGGACTCTCCGAGCACGGCATCACGCCCGTCCAACCGCATCGCCCGATAGTGGGTGGATTTTTTACCCGGAAATGCGCAGTGCCGCCATTTGACGGTACTGGGGTTTGAAAGAGTGCCGGCGTTTGAATTCACAGGCGAGGCTGAAGCCCAGTTCACATCCCGATTCTCCTGGCTGGCTGCGGACGTACTTGTATCCACCCCCGCGCAGGCCGCCAGCAAAGACAGGCAACTGCCGACAATTAAGATGCGCAGCGCGTTCAAGGAACAATAGTGCGATGTGATCATGAAGAAGAGGGTGGACGACGCTACAGCGGCCGGGTTTGTGCCCTTTGTGCAGAGGAAAACAGGAGGATAGTTAACTCAACGCGGCGCATGCGAAAAAGTTTCAAAACAACTGCACGGTTTTTTCATAAAAAAAAGCCGCCTCGGGTTTCCCCGAAGCGGCTTTGGATTCTCATAAGAAACTGGCGTTAAGCCAGCCTCAAATTAGAACGTGTGGCGAATGCCAGCTGCGTACGTGGTGGTACGGTTGATGCTGCTGGTAGGAGCCAGAACCATGGTATTGGCAGCCACGTTCGAGTAGTTCTTCGTGCTGACGGCACCCGTGTACAGGGTGGTGCGCTTGCTCAAAGAGTACAGAGCCTGGACGCCCCAGCCGGTGCTGGAACCCAAATCGTCACCCTTGGAGCGTGCATAGCCAGCGCTCAGGGTCGTTGCGCCCAGAGGCACTGCAACACTCAGGCTGTACTCTTTTTGAGCTGCCAGTTCGTGAGAGGCACCAACGGCACCGCTCGGGGTGAACGTGGTCATGACGTCCTTGAACTTGGCGCGGTTGGCACCGAAGCCGACTTTGGCAACGCCGAAGTCATAGGAAACGTTCAACAGGGTATTGACCAGGGCGGGCTTGGTCGTTGCGGTACGGGCAGCACCTTCAGACTGGTAGCCGCCGGAAATCAGCAGGGGACCATTTGCGTACTTCAGGTTGGCAGAAATCGAGTTGCTTGCGCTGACTGCGGTCGTCTTGTCTTCGCCGAAGGCGTACATGAACGAGCCGGTGAAGCCGCCGAAGTTAGGCGAAACATACTTGATGCTGTTGTTGAAGCGGGTGTTGAAACCAACCCAGGTCACGTGAGCGCCGGAACCTTTACCCGAGGTCAGGACGCCTGCGCCAGTAACGCTACCGTGCGTCAACAGTGCGACGTTGCCATTCAGCGTACCGATTTGGCCAGCGGTAGTCGTGCTGAAGCCGTTGTTGGTGTTGGAAGGATCGAACAGGGTAGCGCCCATCATGGCGTGGTCAGCAGCCACGTCATCGTAGGAGCTGGAGTTGCGACCGATGGTCACGGTACCGAAGCCGCTGGAAATACCCACGTTGGCACGGCGGCCGAACAGAGCACCTTGGCCGGAAGTACCATCGTCAATGCTGAAACCGCTTTCGAGGTTACCGATGACAGCCATGCCGCCGCCGATGTCTTCGCTGACGCGAATACCCCAGCGCGAACCGTTCAGGCCGCCGGAGTCGATTTTGGCCTGGCTCAGGCCGGAAACAGCGGTGCCAGCAGCATTGAGCTGGTTGGTCTTGTAGCTGCCGATGTTGGCGTCGAGCAGACCATAGATGGTCACGGTCGACTGAGCTTGTGCTGCACCAGCCATCGCGCCGAGTGCGGCCAAAGCGATAAGGGTCTTTTTCATTGAGAGTTTCTCCAAGGTTAAACATAGGGCTCCGGCACGGTGACCAGTTCAGGCTTGCGCCTTCGTGGCTGCACCAGAGACCCGGGCCAACCCCCTTTCGGGAAGTTGGCTCTATTGCACCAGACTGGGCTTCAATTCGCAAAGGAATGCCCGAAAAAACAGGCAAGCCGTTGTGCTCAAACCACAAATAAAGGGCAAGTAGTGGGAAAGAAACAACGCTCGCAAAAAAGCGGATTTCCAGCCGACCCCCAACCGCCAAAAGCCGGGTTTTGGACCGATTTCGGCCTCCCAATAAAAAAGCCGCTTTCTGGAAGCGGCTTTTTCACCACATGGCCCTGCGCCAATGGCAGGGTCAGGAAGGGTTATGGCTCAGGTAAAAAACCTGGATCAGAACGTGTGGCGAATGCCAACGCCGTAGGTGGTGGTCTTGCGATCAGCCACGCCTGCGTTGGTTTCCTTGCCGCTCTGCACGCCAGCGTACAGGTTCGAACGCTTGGACAGCGCATACAGGCCGGCCAGACCGTAGCCGGTGCGCTTCAGATCAGGAGCGCCAGCCAGGCGGGTACTCTTGGAACGGGCATAGCCGCCGGACAGCGTGAAGGCGCTGGAGACAGGGAAGTCCAGGCCGATCTGGTATTCCGTCGTCTTGTCCGTTGCCAGGGCGGTCACGGGGCTGAGGCCGTTCTTCACGTTGCCGTAGGCGCCAAGTAGCTTGACCACGCCAAAGTCATAGGAGCCGTTCAACTGCGTGTACTTGACGGCGGTGGCGGCGGCAGTGGCTTTTTCGCTTTGATAAGCCAGGGAAGCACCGATGGGACCGTTTGCGTAAGCAACGTTCACGCTGATGATTTTGCCGGCGCCGACAGCAGTAGTCTTGTTTTCGCCAAAGCTGTACATGCCGGCGGCGGAAAAGCCACCAAAGTTGGGGGTCTCGTAGTAGATCGAGTTGCCGGGGCGATCTGAATAGCTGTTGCTGGCCCACACGCTGGTGGAGGGCGCAAACAGCAGCGAGTCAAAGCCGGCGGCGCCAGAGCCCTTGACCATGTCGTACGGGGTCCACATCTTGCCGAACTTCACTTCACCGAAGCCACCGGAAAGTCCAACCCACGACTGACGGCCGAAGATCGCGTTGGAAGTCGCGCCGGTGTAGGGGTTGGTGTAGCTGTTGGCGACGCCGGTGCTGGGGTCAAAGCCAGCTTCCAGCAGGAAGTTGGCTTTCAGGCCGCCACCGAGGTCTTCAGAACCCTTCAGGCCGAAACGGCTGGTCTGCAGGCCGCCACCGCTGCCTGAGAAAGGATGAGGAACGTTTACGCCGGACTGGCTGAGGTTGTTGTCCTTCACGGTACCGATCCACGCATCCAGAATACCGTAGATGGTCACGTTCGACTGGGCGGAAGCCGCACCGGAAACGGCCAGCACTGCCAGGGCAACTAGGCTTTTCTTCATCATTCAAATCTCCAAAAGTAGGGGGACATAAAAATTGCGAATATTCAAAGGGCTTTCTGATTACCCCAGACCGATTTAACCGGTCCGTGACAAATCGCACAAAGCCCTTGGGCCTCCATTAGCAACTTTCACGCCCGATTGTTGGCTGCTTGCGACACACCGCTTGTCACACCTTGCGAAATGCAGCCAGGCCTCAGGGTCGTGCGGCACGCTGCTTTGGCTTGGTGCGCACGTTTAACCGCCTGAAGCACACCAAAATGGCGCTTTTTTCTCCTGATGCATCGTTTTGGTGACGCCGTCGTGACAACGTGCCCTTAGCTTTGACACATCCGTCATGCCTCTGTTGTATTGAAGATCGCCGGCGATGCCTGCGGGAATGTGGCTCGCTTACCACGGGACTTCGAAAATAGAGCCCAAGCCCTAAGACCCATTCACGCAGCCGCCAGGAGGCACCAAACCAGTTCCCGCCAGGAGGGCGAGAGCTGCGGCCCCAGAGGGAACAGGCAACAAACAGCGCGTTTGACCGCCGCTTTTTCGGGCTTTGCCTAGCCGGCGAAAACTTCGGGTTTTCCCCTGTCGCGAAAGTGATACCCCCCGTAATGGCACTCTTTACGGCTCACTCCAGCACCATTAATCTTCCCTTCACAAAGACGGCTCGTAGGGTAAGACGGGCGTCAGGACTTCCGCCATTCACCGCTTTTTTAAGTACAAACCTCCTGGAGACTCCATGAAAAAACTGACCCTCGTTGCAACTGCGATCATGGGACTTTTGTCCACCTCGGCCGCCATGGCGCAAAGCACCGTGACCGTCTACGGCATCCTCGACGCGGGCTACAACCACGTCAGCGGCCTGCGCCAAGGCTCCGTAAGCACCATCGCCAGCGGCATCATGGAAGGCTCGCGTTTCGGCCTTCGCGGCTCGGAAGACATTGGCGGCGGCTACAAGGCCATCTTCACCCTTGAGAACCGTCTCGAACTCGACACGGGTTCCGTGACGAACCGCCCGAGCTCCGGTACCCAGATGCCTGACCGCGTTGCCACCTCGGTGGCCGCAAGCGTGGCCGGACTTCCGATTCCTGTCGCAACCCGCGACACGATCATCAACACCGTGAACACTTCGCTCGCCACCGGCGGATTCGGCGTGAACCTGACCGGCAACCTGTTTGACCGCCAGGCTTATGTCGGCCTGGTGACCCCCGTCGGCGCCTTCACCCTTGGCCGCCAATACACCCCGGGTTACCTGGTGGCTGCGCAGTTTGACGCTTCGCAAACCCAGTCCAGCCTGGCTGCCGGCCAGGTTGCCAGCTTGCCCGCCGCATTCGACATCCGCCTGAGCAACACGCTGCAATACGCAATCCAGACCGGCGGGGTCACGGCTTTGCTGATGTACGGCGCAGGTGAAGTCGCGGGCAGCAATTCCGCCAGCAGGTTCTGGGGCGGCATGGTCACCTACAAGGGTGACGGCTTCTCGGTGGGCTATGGCCACAACGGCAAGAACAATGAGCTGGGCCAGAAGTCCCTGACCAACGACCTGATCGGCGCCACGGTCGACGTCGGCCCCGGCACCTTGTACGGCCAGTACGCCACCATCAAGGACGACAATCCAAGCGGCATTTCCTCGATTGCCTCCCAGGTCACCACCGCCTCGGGTAGCGCAGTCGTCGGCGCGGCATTCCAGAATGCCTACAACGCCGCCTTCCGCCAGGACGCCCGCCTGATGCACATCGGCTACCGCCTCACCACCGGCCCACATACCTGGGTGGTGGCCTTCAACCGCCTGGACGACAAGCGCACGGTCAATGCTGACACCGATTCCTACGGTTTCACCTACACCTACGCGCTGTCCAAGCGCACCAACCTGAATGCCGTGCTGACCCGCTTCAACAACAAGGGCCAGGGCCAGGTCGCACCAGGCGGCAACGGCTTCCTCGGCGGCGTGACCTCAGCGGCCGGCGTGGGCTCCACCAACATCGCCCTGGGCATCCGCCACACGTTCTAAACCAGAACCCGCCCGGATTCAACCGGGCCTATCCTGCAAAAAAGCCTCCTCACGGAGGCTTTTTTCATGGGCGTTTCCCATGGCACGGTCGTGGCGCTAACATGGGCCCATGACCACCGCACTCGACACCGCGCTGAATGCCGCCGACGGCGCATTGCGCACGCTTTTCGCCGCCCCTCGCGCCAGCCGCCCCTGCCCCACCGTACCCGGTGAAAAAACCGAATTGGCGCTGCGGGACAAAGCCTTGTCAGGCGCCTTGATGCGGGTCAATCACGTGGGAGAGGTTTGCGCGCAGGCCTTGTATGCGGCGCAGGCTCTGGGCACGCGTGACCCTGCATTGCGCGAGCACTTTCTCGAGGCCAGCCGCGAGGAAGGCGATCACCTGGCCTGGACCAAGGCTCGGCTGGACGAATTGGGCGCGCGCCCTTCCCTTCTCAATCCTCTCTGGTACGCCGGCGCCTTCGGCTTGGGGCTGGTGGCAAGCCGGCTGGGTGACCGCCTGAGCCTGGGCTTTGTGGTTGAAACGGAGCGCCAGGTTGAAGCCCACCTCGCCGGCCACCTGGAACGCCTGCCGCAGGGCGACCATGAATCGCGCGCCATCGTGGCGCAGATGAAAGACGACGAGGCCCTGCATGCGCAGGAGGCCGAACACGCAGGGGCCCTGCAGTTACCGGAGCCGGTCAAGGCTTTGATGCGCTCGGCGGCGCGCGTCATGACGACGACGGCGCACTACCTCTGAGGCAATAGCGCCGACTGGTTCGGCCGCCTTAAATCTCCAGCACCTCGAAGCTCGTAGTGATGTCCGCGGTCTTGGCCAGCATGATGGTGGCCGAGCAGTATTTGTCGTGGCTCATGGCCACGGCGCGCTCAACAGCGCTGGCAGACAAGCCTTTGCCTGTCACCACAAAATGCATATGGATCTTGGTGAACACCTTGGGATCCACGGGCGCTCTTTCAGAACTCAACTTCACCGAGCAACCGCGCACATCCTGCCGGCCGCGCTTGAGGATCAAGACCACGTCATAAGCCGTGCAGCCGCCGGCACCCGCCAGAACGGTCTCCATGGGGCGGGGCGCCAGGTTGGCGCCGCCGTTCTCGGGCTTGTCCGCATCGGGAGCACCATCCATTACCAGGGTATGGCCGCTGCCAGTCTCGGCGAGGAAGCTCATGTTCGAGCGTGATCCCGTGTTCGCGCTGTTGCCTGTCCAACTCACCGTGCATTCCATAAACTCCACTCCTTATGCATAAAATTTATAACTAAAACCGTGAAAAATGTGGAGTTTGCGCGACAAAAGATTGTGCAGCGCAACATCGCTCCGCTATACTGAAATCATCGCACCAATACCCATCGCCCTCGGGCTCACAAGGTATTTTGCGCACTGGTTGTCTCCTCCACCTCCTCTAAGGGTGGATTTACAGGCCCAGACCGCAAGGTCTGGGCCTTTTTTCTTGCCGGCACGGTTTCGCCAACGGCTCCCCAGCGCTTTTTCCCGCGCCACTATGATGTCAGGCTGCGAGAAAACCATGCCCACCCCGAACAAATCCGTCACCTCCGCTTCCAAAACAGCCCCGTCGGCCAAGCCCGGCAAGCCGCTCAGCCCTGCCGACTACCTGAAGAAAATTCTCACGGCACGTGTCTACGATGTGGCCGTTGAGTCCAGCCTCGAGCCCGCCAAAAACCTCAGCCTGCGCCTGAAAAACACCGTGCTCCTCAAGCGCGAAGACCAGCAGCCCGTGTTCAGCTTCAAGCTGCGCGGCGCCTACAACAAGATGGCCCACCTGAGCCCGGCGCAGCTCAAGAAGGGCGTGATCTGCGCCTCCGCCGGCAACCACGCGCAGGGAGTGGCCCTCAGCGCGCAAAAGCTCGGCACGCGTGCCGTCATCGTCATGCCCACCACCACGCCGCAGCTCAAGGTTGATGCGGTGCGCGCCTGGGGCGGCGAGGTCGTGCTGCACGGCGACAGCTATTCCGACGCCTACGGCCACGCGGTGCAGCTGGAGAAAAAACAGGGCCTCACGTTTGTCCATCCTTTCGACGACCCCGACGTCATCGCCGGCCAGGGCACCATCGCGATGGAAATCCTCATGCAGCTGCAAAGCCTGGGCTCCGGCCGGCTGGATGCCGTGTTCGTGGCCATCGGCGGCGGCGGCCTGATCTCCGGCGTGGCCAACTACATCAAGGCCGTGCGGCCCGAGATCAAGGTCATCGGCGTGCAGACCAATGACTCCGACGCCATGCTGCAATCGGTGGATGCGAAAAAGCGCGTCACCCTGAGCGACGTGGGCCTCTTTGCAGACGGCACGGCCGTCAAGCTGGTGGGCGAGGAAACCTTCCGCATCAGCCGGGAGCTGGTCGATGAATTCATTACCGTCGACACCGACGCGGTGTGCGCCGCCATCAAGGATGTATTCGTCGACACACGCAGCATCGTCGAGCCTTCGGGTGCAATGGCCGTGGCCGCTGTCAAGCAATACGTGGCCACCCACAAGACCAAGGGCGAAACGTACGCCGCGATCCTGTGCGGCGCCAACATGAACTTCGACCGCCTGCGCTTCGTCGCCGAGCGTGCAGAGGTCGGCGAAGAGCGCGAAGCCCTGTTCGCCGTGACAATTCCCGAAGAGCGCGGCAGCTTCCGGCGCTTTTGCGAGGTCATCGGCGAGTTGCCCGGCGGCCCGCGCAGCGTGACCGAGTTCAACTACCGCATCAACGACGAGGCCAAAGCCCATGTCTTTGTGGGCCTGACCACCTCGGCCAAGGGCGAGAGCACCAAAATCGCGGCCAATTTCTCGCGCCACGGCTTCAAGACCCTGGACCTCACGCACGACGAGCTCGCCAAGGAGCACATCCGCCACATGGTGGGCGGGCATAGTGCGCTTTCTCAAGACGAGCGCCTGCTGCGCTTCATCTTCCCCGAACGGCCCGGCGCGTTGATGAAGTTCCTCTCCAGCATGCGGCCGGGCTGGAACATCAGCCTCTTTCACTACCGCAACCAGGGCGCCGATTACGGCCGCATCCTGGTCGGCCTGCAAGTACCCAAGGCCGACAACAAGGCCTTCAAGGCGTTCCTCGACACCCTGGGTTACCCCCACGTCGAGGAAACCGCCAACCCGGTCTACCGGCTCTTCCTCCAAAGCCAGGCGCAAGGCTGACAGGCAAGGCCATAGCCATGAACTCGCAGGGCACGCCCGCCGCACCACCCGCCCAGGCCAACACCTCGGTGTGCCCGCGCTGCGGGGCCGGCCTGCGCTGCGGCATGGTGGCGGGCGACGCCGAATGCTGGTGCGTGCAGTTGCCGCACATCATGCCCGCTCCCTCTGAACGCAACCTCACTGCGGAAGGCAGCGCATCCTGCTACTGCCCCGCCTGCCTCAAGCTGATCACCGATGAACGCTCCCGACTTTCCACCCATGCGCCTGCCCGCGATTGAACCCGTTGCCAACGCCTCGCTCGAGGCCAGGCTGCGGCACAAGATCGACCACAAGACCAAGCCGCTGGGCGCGCTGGGCCGGCTTGAAGACCTGGCGCTGCAGCTGGGCATGGTCCAGCGCAGTGAAACCATCACGCTGCGCGAGCCGCAGATGGTGGTGTTCGCGGCCGACCACGGCATCGCCGCCGAAGGCGTTTCCGCCTACCCGCAAGCCGTCACCGTGCAGATGGTCGGCAACATGCTGGCCGGCGGTGCCGCCATCAATGTCTTTGCGCGCCAGCATGGTTTTGCCCTCAACGTGGTGGACGCCGGCGTGGCGGCCGAGCTTGCTCCGCACCCGCGGCTGTTGCAACGCAAGATCGCGCAAGGCACGCGCAACACCCGCAAGGAACCCGCGATGACGGCAGTCCAGGCGCGCGCCGCTGTGCAGGCGGGTATGGACATCGTGAGCCAGTTGCCCGGCAATGTGGTCGCTTTCGGCGAGATGGGCATTGCCAACACCTCGGCCGCCGCCCTGCTGTTCGCCCGCCTGGCGGGCGTCGGCATCGACGACGCCACAGGCCGTGGCACCGGCCTTGACGATGCCCAGCTCACACACAAGCGCCAGGTGCTGGCCGACGCGCTGGCCCGCCACGCCGGCGCCACCCAGCCCCTGGATGCGCTGGCCGCACTCGGTGGGTTTGAAATCGCCATGATGGCCGGCGCCATGCTGCAAGCTGCCAGCGAGCGCCGCGTCGTGCTGGTCGACGGTTTTATCGCCGGCGCCGCCGCGCTGGTGGCCCGCTCCCTGGCGCCTGCCGCGCAGGACTATATGGTGTTTTGCCACCGCTCTGACGAACAGGGCCACCGCCTACTGCTGGCCCACCTTGAAGCCCAGCCGCTGCTGGACCTGGGCCTGCGTTTGGGAGAGGGCACGGGCGCGCTGCTGGCCTGGCCGCTGCTGCAGTCGGCGGCCGGATTCCTGAACGAGATGGCCAGCTTCGACAGCGCCGGCGTGAGCGGCCGGGACGGCGCATAAACACCGTAAGGGGCACCGCATGACCGCCATCGCCCAATTCATCCGCGAGTACCTGCTCGCCGTCCAGTTCTTCACCCGCATCCCCGTGACCGGACGGCTGGCCGAATGGGTGGGCTACAGCCCCGAACTGCTGCGCGCCAGCGCGGGACACTTCCCGGGTGTCGGTATCCTGGCCGGCGCTTTCGCCGCCGCGGTGTACGCCCTGGTGCAGGCCATGCTGCCCGACACCACCTTCACACCGCTGGCGGCCGCCGCGCTGTCCACTGCCGCCACCGTGATGCTGACCGGCGGCTTTCACGAAGACGGCCTGGCCGACACCGCCGACGGCCTGGGCGGCGGCCACGACAGGGAGCATGTGCTGCAGATCATGAAGGACTCGCGCGTCGGCGCCTTCGGTGCCATGGCGCTGGTGCTGGCCGTGCTCGCCAAGGTGTCTCTGCTGGCCATCCTCGGCTCGGTCGAAGGCGCACCAACAGGTTGGGAGGAGGCCCCCTTCGCCAGCTGGTACATCTGCACCGCCCTGTGGACAGGCCACGTCATCTCGCGCGGCCTGCCGCTGCTGCTGATCTACCTGCTGCCGCATGCGGGCGATACGGCCACATCAAAGTCCAAACCCCTGGCTGACCAGATCTCGCCGGGCGCCCTGCTCATCGGTTTTGCCTGGTGCTTTGTCGCACTGGTCCTGGCAGCCCTCGCACTGGACGCCCTGAACCTCATCGTCGCCTGCAGCTTTGCCGTCCTGGCCCTGCTGTGGATGGGCCGGCTCTTCAAGCGCCGGCTCCAGGGTTTCACTGGCGACTGCCTGGGGGCGACCCAGCAGGTCTGCGAAATTGCTTTTTATTTCGGACTGGCCATCAGCCTATGAAACCAGCCCCCACGCTTGTCACTTTGTGTACTACGCTGCCCCCCGAGGGGGCGCTGCGCCTGCGGCCCGGCAAAGCCGGTTCCGCGGCCCCGACTGGCATTTGCAGGCCAGCCCGACTGGAGGGTAACCCACAGTTTTCGCTTCGTGCATTGCGCTGCCCCGGGCTGGTCTTTGAATGAAACTCTGGCTGGCCCGCCACGCACAACCCCTGATAGATGCCGGCATTTGTTATGGCCGCCAGGATGTCGCCGCAGACCCTGCCGCCACCGCCGAATGCGCCCAGGCGCTGGCCAAACTGCTTCCCGGCGGCGCCCGCATCCGCCACTCGCCCCTGCGGCGATGCGCGCAGCTGGCACAAGCCCTGTGCGAACTCAGGCCTGACCTGAGCCGCGAAACCGACCCACGGCTGCAGGAAATGGACTTCGGCGCCTGGGAAGGCCGGGCATGGAGCGACATCGCCTCCACCGACCTGCAGGCCTGGACCGACGGCTTTGCCGACTACGCCGTGGGGACCAGCGGCGAAAGCACCCGCCAGGTCATGGCGCGTGTCATTGAGGCTTTTGATGAACTGCAAGGCCATTCCGACATCCTGTGGATCACCCATGCGGGGGTCATACGCGCCGTGGAACTGATTGCGCGCGGCGTGCGTCAGATCAGGCACGCAAGCGACTGGCCCGTGGATGCACCCGCCTACGGCCAATGGTGCACACTCGAACTACAAACCCCCTCCTGAAAAACAGCACAAGGCATTAAAAAATGGCAGCAACCCTGGATGGTCAGCTCGTGGTGGCGATCTCCTCACGCGCACTGTTTGATTTTGAGGAAGAGAACCAGGTCTTTGAAACCGGCATGACGGCCGAGCCGCCGCCCGGCGTCAAAAAAGACGCGGCCTACATGAAGCTGCAGCTCGAACGCCTGGACGTGCCGGCCAAGCCCGGTGTGGCTTTTTCGCTGGTCAAAAAACTGCTGGCCTTCAACGACGCGCCCGAAAGCGCCGGCGAAGCCGCCAGCCCGGCCGCGCCCGCGCAGCGCGTGGAGGTCGTGATCCTCTCGCGCAACGACCCGGTCTCGGGCATGCGCGTGTTCCGCTCTGCCCAGCACTACGGCCTCAAAATAGAGCGCGGCACCTTCAACCGCGGCGAAGCGCCCTGGCGCTACCTCAAGCCGCTGCACGCCAACCTGTTTTTGTCGGCCCACCTGAGCGACGTGCGCGACGCGCTGGCCGCGGGCGTGCCGGCCGCGCAGGTCTACCCCCACTCGGTGCGCGCCAGCGACGCCCATCCCACCGAAGTGCGCATCGCCTTTGACGGCGACGCGGTGCTGTTCTCCGACGAGGCGGAGCGCGTCTTCCAGGCCCAGGGCCTCAGTGCCTTCCAGCAGCACGAGCGCGACAAGGCCTCCCAGCCGCTGCTGGCCGGCCCCTTCAAGCCCCTGCTGGAAGCCTTGCACCGCCTGCAACAGGTCGGCACCTCGCACATGCGCATACGCACCGCATTGGTCACCGCGCGCAGCGCCCCCGCGCACGAGCGCGCCATCCGCACGCTGATGGAATGGAACATCGAGGTCGATGAGGCCATGTTCCTGGGCGGCCTGGCCAAGGGCGAGTTCCTGCGTGAATTCGAGCCCGACTTCTTCTTTGACGACCAGACCGGCCACGTCCATTCCGCCGCGCAGCATGTGCCTTCGGGCCACGTGGCGAGCGGCGTTTCCAACCAGTTGTCTTGAATTCCAAAAAACAATCGATGACCACCATGACCCAGACGCCTCCCCCCGGTCCTGTCGCAAAATTCACCGCACTCAGCCGATTTGCTGGGCGAATCGTCGCGCTGGCCGCCCCTTATTTCCGGTCCGAAGAAAAATGGAAAGCACGCCTGCTGCTGCTGGCCATCGTGCTGCTCAACCTGGGCACGGTTTACATGGCGGTGCAGTTCAACGACTGGTACCGCGTGTTTTACGATGCGCTTGAAAAGCGCGACCAGGCCGTCTTCTGGCAACAACTGGGACGCTTCACCTATCTTGCCTTCGGCGCGATCATCATCGCGGTCTACAAGTTCTACCTGACCCAGCTGCTGCAAATGCGCTGGCGCGCCTGGATGACCCGCGATTACCTGGACCGCTGGCTGTCTCACCGCGCCTTCTACAAAATGGAGCTTGGACGCTACACCGCCCAGGCCAATGCCAACGAAAGCCCTGACAACCCCGACCAGCGCATCCAGGAAGATGTGCATTCATTCACCACGGCCACGATTTCACTGAGCATGGGCCTGCTCAACGCCGTCGTGACGCTGGTCAGTTTTGTCGGCATCCTCTGGGCTCTTTCGGGCTCCTTCGGTTTCACCCTGGGCAGCAACAGCTACACCATTCCGGGCTTTATGGTCTGGGCCGCAGTTGCCTACTGCGTGGTGGGCAGCGTGCTGGCCCACTACATCGGGCGGCCGCTGATCAAACTCAACTTCATGCAGCAACGCTACGAGGCCAATTTCCGCCATCACATGGTGCGGGTTCGCGAATACAGCGAATCCATCGCGCTGGACAACGGCGAGAAGGTGGAACGCAAGCAGCTCGACGGACGTTTCACGACAGTGCTCGCCAACTACCTGAGCTTGATTCGCGCCAACAAAAAACTCATCTGGTTCCAGAGCTTCTTCGGCCAGGCCGCCGTGATCTTTCCTTTCCTGGTGGCGGCCCCGCGGTTTTTCAGCGGCGCCATCCAGCTGGGCGAACTGATCCAGATATCGCAGGCCTTCGGCAAGGTCCAGGATTCGCTGAGCTGGTTTGTCGACAACTACGACAGCATCGCGAGCTGGCGCGCGACAACAGACCGCCTGACCAGCTTCGAAGACAGCATGATGGCGCAGGCCAAAGACAACACCAGCCTGGCCACCAGCGAGGCCGCATCGCTCACGGCGGATGGGCTCACGCTGGCCCTGCCCACGGGCGCCGTTTTGCTCTCGGGCCTTGCGCTGCATGCGGACGCCGGCGACTTCGTCCTGCTCAAAGGCCCTTCCGGCAGCGGAAAGTCCACGCTGTTCCGCACGCTGGCAGGCATCTGGCCCTTCGCCAGCGGCCGTGTCGCCCGCCCCGCCAATGCGATGTTCATTCCCCAGCGACCCTATTTCCCGAACGGTTCGCTGCGTGATGCGCTGGCCTATCCGGAGCCGGCAGCGCACTACGGTGACGATGCACTGAAGCAGGCCCTCAATGACGCCCTGCTGCCCCATCTGGCGGCAAGGCTGGATGAAGAAGATGCCTGGAGCCAGAAGCTCTCGGGCGGTGAGCAACAGCGCCTCTCCATCGCGAGGGTATTGCTGAAAAAGCCCCAGTGGATTTTTGCGGACGAAGCCACCAGCGCCCTGGATGGGGCGGCTGAAAAAACCCTGTATGAACGGCTGCGGGCGCTTGTCAAAACCTCGCAGGGGGCGATGATCTCGATCGCTCATAACCCCGCCGTAGCAACCTTCCACCAAAAACTCTGGGAATTCGAAAAACAGCCCGATGGTTCGCCGGCGCTCTACCGCCTCAAGGAAGCCCCTCTCCAGAAAGTCCGCTGAATGTCCGAAGAACACGGCCAGCCGCCGCCTCTGGTCCCCGCCGCCGACCTCTCCGCCTGGGCGCCCATCAAGCGCCCGGTGTTCCGCATGCTGTGGAGCACCTGGCTGGTCGCCAACATCTGCATGTGGATGAACGACGTGGCGGCCGCCTGGATGATGACCTCCATGACCTCCTCACCGATCTGGGTGGCGCTGGTGCAGTCGGCCTCCACCCTGCCGGTGTTCCTGCTGGGCCTGCCCAGCGGCGCGCTGGCCGACATCCTGGACCGGCGGCGCTACTTCATCCTGACGCAGTTCTGGGTGGCCGGGGTGGCCACGCTGCTGTCCATCACCGTGATCTCGGGCGTGATGACGCCGCCGCTGCTGCTGGCCCTGACCTTCGCCAACGGCGTGGGCCTGGCTATGCGCTGGCCGGTGTTTGCCGCCATCGTGCCCGAGCTGGTGCCGCGCGTGCAGCTGCCCGCGGCGCTGGCGCTCAACGGCGTATCCATGAACGCCTCGCGCATCGTCGGCCCGCTGGTGGCCGGCGCGCTGATCGCCGGCGCCGGCACCGAATACGTGTTTGTGCTCAACGCCGTGCTGTCGGTGATCTCGGGCTTTGTCATCATGCGCTGGCGGCGCGACCACGCGCCCAGCCCGCTGGGGCGCGAGCGCCTGGTCAGCGCCATGCGCGTGGGCTTGCAGTTCGTCGGCCAGTCGGCGCGCCTGCGCGCGGTGCTGCTGCGCATCGCCATCTTCTTTTTCCATTCCACCGCCCTGCTGGCGCTGCTGCCGCTGGTGGCGCGCGGCCTGCACGGCGGCGATGCCGGCACTTTCACCTTGCTGCTGGCCTCCATGGGCGCGGGCGCCATCGTGGCCGCGTTCAACCTGCCGCGGCTGCGCCAGATGATGCCGCGCGACGTGCTGGTGATGCGCTCCACCCTGCTGCAGTCGGTCTCTATGGCCGTGATGGCCTTCGCGCCCAATGCCTGGGTGGCGGTGCCGGCCATGCTGCTCAACGGCATGGCCTGGATCACCTGCGCCAATTCGCTCAGCGTGTCGGCCCAGCTCACCCTGCCCGACTGGGTGCGCGCGCGCGGCATGTCGATGTACCAGATGGCCATCATGGGCGCCAGCGCCGCGGGCGCCGCGCTGTGGGGCCATGTGTCCACGCTCAGCAGTGTCTCCACCGGCCTGCTCATCGCGGCCGCCAGCGGCACCATCGTGATGCTGGTGGCGCAGCGCCTGGTGTCCGACCTCAACATCGAGGAAGACATGACACCCTCGCGCCAGTTCAAGGCGCCCGTGGCCGAAGAGCCGCCCGGCGTGGGCAATGTGGTGGTGACGATCGAATACCTGATAGACCCGGCGCGCGCCGATGATTTCCGCGTACTGATGCAGGAAAGCCGCCGCAGCCGTTTGCGCCAGGGTGCGCTCGAATGGGAGCTGCTGCGCGACGTGAACCGCCCCGGCCGCTTTGTCGAGCAGATCGTCGATGAATCATGGACCGAACACCTGCGCCGCTTTGACCGCGTCACCGCCAGCGACGTGGCGCTGCGCGAGCGCAAGCTGGCTTTTCATATCGGCGAGGAGCCGCCCGTTGTGTCTCGCTGTGTCATAGACAGTCTGGTGCGAGCCTGATGACTCCTTCCCCCGCTGGGGGAAGGAGCAAGAGAATTTCAGTTAGACGCCGCCGCTGCGTAACGCTCAAAGCCACGGGCTCTGAGTTCGCAAGCCGGGCAGCTGCCACAACCATACCCCCACGCATGCCGATGCACCCGATCACCCAAATAGCAGGTATGGGTGTGCTCCACGATCAAATTGACCAGCGCATCTCCCCCTTGCGGCTGGCCCGACTTTTCGCCAACCTCATGCGCAAGCCGCCAGGTGTCGGCCTTGTCTATCCACATCAGCGGCGTTTCGATCAGGAAGCGCTTGTCCATGCCCAGCGACAGCGCCAGCTGCATGGCCTTGATGGTGTCGTCGCGGCAATCGGGGTAGCCCGAAAAATCGGTCTCGCAAACGCCGGTGACCAGCACCTGCAAGTCACGCCGGTAGGCCAGCGCCGCCGCCAGCGTGAGGAACAGCAGGTTGCGCCCCGGCACAAAGGTGTTGGGCAGGCCCGAGCTTTCCATCCTGAAGGCCACGTCGCGGGTCAGCGAGGTGTCGCTGACCTGGCCCAGCACCGCCAGGTCCAGCAGATGGTCTTCACCAAGCTTGTGGGCCCATTGCGGGAACTGCGCCTTGATTTCGCGCAGCACATTCAGGCGAGCTTCCAGCTCCACCTTGTGGCGCTGGCCGTAGTCAAAGGCCACGGTCTCGACACGTTCGTACTTGGACAGCGCCAGGGCCAGGCAAGTGGTGGAGTCCTGCCCACCGGAAAACAGCACGAGTGCAGATGTGTGCATGCAGGTCTCCCTTCCCGTCCTTACAGCAGCTTGCGCTTGGCCAGGCTTTGCATCAGCGCCGAGATACCGAAGGTCCAGGGCGCAGCCTTGTCCGAAGTGGTCACGCGGTTCACCAGACTGCCCAGTTGCGGCGTGGCCACCGTGACCACATCGCCCACCACATGGGTAAAGCCTTGGCCGGGGCCATGGCGGTCCTGCGTGGGCGCGAACATGGTGCCCAGAAAGAGCATGAAGCCGTCGGGATATTGGTGGTTGGCGCCTATGGCCTGGGCCACCAGGTCCAGCGGGTCACGGCTGATCTTGCTCAGCGAGCTGCCGCCCTTCATCTCAAAACCCTCGGTACCGGTGACCGTCATGTTCAGGTCGCTGCGGCGCACGTGGTCGATGTTGAACTTCTCGTCGAACAGGCGAATGAAGGGGCCGATGGCGCAGGAGGCGTTGTTGTCCTTGGCCTTGCCCAGCAGCAGCGCGCTGCGGCCTTCAAAATCACGCAGGTTGACGTCATTGCCCAAGGCCGCGCCCACCGTCTCGCCGCGCGAATTGACGGCTAGCACGACCTCGGGCTCCGGGTTGTTCCAGTGGCTGTGCGGGTGTATGCCCACTTCGGCGCCCGTGCCCACCGCGCTCAGCGGCTGGCTCTTGGTAAAAATTTCAGCGTCGGGGCCTATGCCCACTTCGAGGTATTGCGACCACACGCCCTGGGCGATCAGCACCTCCTTGAGCCTGTCGGCTTCCGGCGAGCCGGGCTTGATGCTGCTCAGGTTGTCGCCGATGACGCCAACCACCGCCTTGCGCACCGCCTCGGCCTTGCTGGCATCGCCGCGCGCCTGCTCTTCAATCACGCGCTCCAGCATGGAGGCCACAAAGGTCACGCCCGCCGCCTTGAGGGCCTGCAGGTCGCAGGGCGCGAGCAGCCAGGGCAAACCGGGCTTGCGCGCGTCGGCCGCAGAATTGGCCAGCACCTCGGCCGTACCGGCCAGGCGCGGCAGCGAGGGCGCGGCGGCGCGGACAGCCTTGGCCGCGCCGGGCAGTTCCAGCAACTGGCTGGAGGTGGCGGCCACGGTGGACAGATCGAACACGCCCTCGGGCGTGGCCAGCACCAGCACGGGCCCGCTGCCCTCCACCCACACACGCCCCACCAGCAGGGCGTCAGCAGCATCAACAGGCAGGGCGGAAGCAAGGCTCAAGGCGTTTTTCATGGTGGAGAAAAGGTTGGGAAGAAAAATTCGCCCAAAAAACGGGCACAAGCTGCCAATACTACAGGGGGACGGCCGGACTGTGCCGCCGCTACACTGAAAAACACCCCTGCCTGATGGCTTACCCCTCACTCATCCATACCTATGCCCCTCACCCCGGAACAAATCACCCACGCCGCAGCTGAATTGATCCGCCGGCGAAACGGCGGACAACCCGGACCGCGCCTGCCCGAAAGCTGCCGCCCGCTGGAACTTGAAGACGCCTGGCAGGTGCAGCAGGCCGTTACCCGCGCCCTGGGCCAGGCGGTGGGCGGCTGGAAGGCCTCCCCACCCAGCCCCGGCAAACTGGTGGCGGCGCCGATTTACCAGCCCGGCATCAGCCGCGCAGCGGTCTCCACCGTGCCCTTCCCCGCCGGCGCCGATACGGTGAAGGTGGAGCCCGAACTGGCCTTTGTGCTCGCCAGGGACCTGCCTCCACGCGAGCAGGCCTACACCGAAGCCGAGATCGACGCGGCGATTGGCGCTGTCCATGCCGCGCTGGAGATCTGCGCCAGCCGCTATACCGACCACACCGGCCTGCCGTTCGCGGAATTGCTGGCCGACGGCGTGGTCAACAACGGACTGTGGCTGGGGCCTGAGCTTGGCGCGCCCGATACCGCGGCGTTTGAGTTGAACTGGCAAGTCGAGGGAGAGCCCGCGCAGAACGCCCAGGCCCAGCACCCCAACGGCCATCCACGCACACCGCTTTACTGGCTGGCCAACTTCCTGCGCGAACGCGGCATAGGCCTTCAAGCCGGGCAAGCCGTCATCACGGGTTCCTACGCCGGCGTGTTGACCGTGCCCATGGGAAAGCGCACCCGCTTTGAGTACGCGGGCCTGGCCCACTTCGAGGTCGAGTTCCGCCAGCAATGAAATAGGGCAGGGATTTAGGGCGGGAATGGTCCGGAAGTGGCGAGCCATTGGCGCTGGCCTTGCTAAGCTGCCAGGCTCAATTCCTGAAATATCCATCAAAGACGGAGCTTCGCCATGCAAACCCTTCACCACCGGCAGTTTGTCCAGCTTCACCAGGCGTCCCAGGGCGTCCTGCTCCTGCCCAATGCCTGGGATGCCGCCAGTGCAAAAATTTTTGAGGCTTCGGGCGCGAAGGCTGTTGCCACCAGCAGCGCATCCCTGGCCTGGGCCTGCGGCTATGCCGACGGCGGCGCCCTGCCGCCGGATGAATTGCTGGACGCGGTCGCGCGCATCACCCGCGTCCTGAGGGTGCCGTTGACCACCGACATGGAGGACGGCTACAGCCAGGACCCGGCCGAGGTGGGCCGCCTGGCTTGCGAACTGGTCGACGTGGGCGCGGTGGGCATCAACCTTGAAGATGGCAGCGACACGCCCGCATTGCTGGCCGAGAAAATCCGGGCCATACGCGCGGCGCTCAAGGGCAGGCCTCTTTTCATCAATGCCCGCACCGATGTGTACCTGCGCCAGCTGAAAGTCGAAGGCGCCCCTGCGCAGGCCAGCATCGCCCGCCTGAAGCTCTACCAGCAGGCAGGCGCGGACGGCGCTTTTGTGCCCGGCCTCACCGCCTTGCCCGAAGTGACGGAAATCGCCTCGGGCGTCGCGATGCCGCTCAATGTGATGGCCATGCCCGGCCTGCCGGCCATCGCCGCGCTGCAGGCGGCCGGGGCCCGCAGGGTCAGCGCGGGCCCTTCACCTTTCCAGGTGGCTTATGAACATGCCAGAACCAGCGTCGAGGCTTTGCTCCAGCAAGACCTGGCGCCCTTGCTGGGGCCCAGGATGGACTATTCGGCCATGAACAGGATGCTGACGCTGGTCCGCTGACCCTCGCCCACCCGCATCTCCCGGCCGCCGCGTCGGCATCGCCTGAATTTCCCCGGGGAATTCAGGCGATTTTTATTTTTATGGGTGTTTTTTGGGGATGGCGTCACAAACCCGGGCGCTGGATCGTCAATACGGTGTGACAACCAGGTTTTAAACATTCTTAAAGGAAAACATCATGACCGCCGCTACAACTGCCTCCGCCAACACCGCCCCCATCCGTATCGACCTCGCCGTGCCTGACGTCTACCCCGCCCTGCTCAAAGTCAGCCAAGCCATCGGCGCCCAGGGCCTGGACAAAAAGCTGCACCACCTGGTGCACCTGCGCGCCTCGCAGATCAACGGCTGCGCCTTCTGCGTGAAGATGCACCTGCGCGAAGCCCGTGAAGACGGCGAAACCCAGGACAGGCTGGACCGCCTCGTTGTCTGGGCCCACGTCGGCGACTTCAGCGAGGCCGAGAAAGCCGCGCTGGCCTGGACGGAAGCCCTGACCACACTCGACCACAAGACCGACTACGCCAGCCTGCGCGGCCGGCTGCGCACCTTCTTCAGCGACAAGGAGATTGGCGCGCTGACCGCTACCATTGGCATGATCAACCTCTGGAATCGCCTGCAAGTCTCGGCGCACTGAACAAGCCGGAAGGAAAGACATCATGGCCACCATCGACCCAACCGCCGTGTTTGAAGAAAGGCGCAGGCATTTGTTCGGCCTGGCCTATCGCATCCTCGGTTCGCGGGCCGATGCCGAAGACGCCGTGCAGGACGTCTTCATCAAATGGCTGGCGGCCGACCACGCGTCCATTGCCACGCCGGCCGCCTGGCTCACCACCCTCTGCACGCGGCATTGCATCGACATGCTGCGCGACGCACAGCGCAGCCGGGTCGACTATGTCGGTACCTGGCTACCCGAGCCCATACAGACCCGCACCGACGAAACGCCCGAAACCCACGCACTGCTGGCCTCCTCACTGAGCATGGCTTTCTTGCTGCTGCTGGAGCGGCTCACGCCCAAGGAACGCGCGGCCTACCTGCTGTACGAGATTTTTGACACACCTTACCCCCAGATTGCCGAGATGCTGGACATGGAAGAGGCCGCTTGCCGCAAGCTGGTTTCGCGCGCCAGCGTCAACATCGCCCAGGGCAAGGTGCGGCACGTGACACCGCCCCAGGTGCAGGACGACCTGCTCAATGCCTTCCGCGAAGCCATCACCGCCGGTAGCACCGAAGCGCTCGCCAGCCTGCTGTCGGACGATATCGCCGTCAGCGCCGACAGCGGCGGCAAGGTCAGCTCCATCGAGGGTGTGTTCCAGGGCAAGGGCAGCGTGCTCACCCTTATCGCCACCCAGCTGGCGCGCTACTGGGCCGCCTACGAGTGGCTGCCCTGCGAGATCAATGGCGGCCGCGCGATACAGCTGCGCGCGAGCAATGGCGAAATCGCGGCAGCGATCACCTTCGCCTACAACGACGAAGGCAAGGCCAGCAACATCTACATCATGCGCAACCCCGACAAACTCGACGGCCTCGCTTTCGGGCCTGAAGCCCTGGCCTGAGGCCGGTTAATCGCGCACCAAACGATGCTTACTTGCGCGCGGAACGCAGCGCATCAATGCCCCAGGCGCCGCCGCCCGCGGCGGCCATAAACAAAAAGACAAAGCAGAACAGCACGGCAGACTCACCGCCGTTCAGCATGGGCGAGAGCACAAAACTCTTGGAGGCGTGGCCGATGAAATAGGCGAATGCCAACAGGCCCGACAACACAAAGGCCACGGGCCGCGCGAACAACCCGATCAACAGCAGCGCGCCGCCAAAGAGTTCGAGGATGCCTGCAAAGCCGATCAGCGACATGACCTGCAGCCCGTCGAAATAGGCCACATGGGGAAAGCCCAGCAGCTTGGCCGAGCCGTGCTGGATCAGCAAATAAGCCGAAACAATGCGCAGGACCGACAGCGCGCGTGAAGTAAGTTGTGGGGTGTTGGCAAACGCCATGGGATTCCTCCGTTAAAAGAGGTGTGTAACGGAGATGCCACGAAAAAGTTCAGCGGTGGGCGGATTCTTATTGGAGCACCGCGGCCAGGTGGTCCAGGTCCAGCGAAGGCACGAACTTGGGATTGACGTAGCGCTTGCGGATTTCGGCTTCGGAGAACTCCACCATCTCCGCGCTCTTGGCGCTGGCGCCGCCGCCCGCGATCCAGGCGCTTTCCCAGATGTGGGCCAGGTTGCGTATGCCCAGGGCCATCACCTTGGCGGTGTTGGTGCCGAACTGCTCCCACAGGCCATCGATCACCGCGCGCGAGGCGCCCTCACCGAGTTCGATGTAGGCATCGCAGATGTCCGCAGGCGGGATCAGCCTGGCGACGTCGTCCATGAGCTTGACGGTGGCGACCGCCGCCTTGCGGCCTTCGTCGATGGCCGCCAGCGCCGCGGCCGGTTTGGCCAGTACCTTGTCGATGGCCTCGAACAGTTCGGTGGCCTTGGCATCAATCATCTTGGTCTCGTAAATCGAATGCACACCCTTGGCCGGCCAGTCTTTTTTGGGCTTGCCGGTGCTGGTGAAGCCGTCGGTGGCCTGGTCCTGGTAACCGTCTGCCAGGAAGGAGCCGTGCAGCGGCTGGCAGGCATCCCCCACATAGTGCGCCAGCAGCCCCGCCGCGGCCACATAGCTTGCATAGTCCTTCTTCTCGACATAGCCGACCATGGCGTCGTAAAACTGCCAGACCCGAAAGGGCAGGCAGCCGCGCGATTTGGAAGCGGTGGAGCCCTCGCTGTCGTAAAAGGCCTGCCAGTACTCCACCGCCACCCTGCCCGCGTCCTGCATGCACAGCTCGCGCAGGCTGGGGCCGTCGTCGGGGCCGGGCACATCGATGTCGGCGTAGTGCGTGGGGTGTTCCGGCCCGCTGTTGAAGCCGGTATCGCGCCCGCCCTTGACCTTGCCGGGCTGCTTTTTCCAGATGACGTCGGGCACGTCGGCCAGGGCGATAAAGCCCTTGGTGTCCTTCAGCGCCTCATTGATCTTGCCGGGTGCGATATCGGCGCGGTCAAAGCTGATGCGCAGCGCATTGGCCGCCAGCAGCTTGGCGAGCTTTTTGTCCTTGACCTGCTCCACCGCGACATTGCCGATGCTGTAGTGGCCGGTCGCGCCCCAGTAGGGTTGTGCCGCCGTGTTGTGGGCCGACACCAGTTCGACGTCCAGCAGCTTGCAGACATTGCTGAGGTTGGTCGCCAGCGCGAAGTTGTAGGCATCGCCGTCGACGCTGAAGGTCTGGGCGCCCCACTCCACCGCGAGAGGGCGGTAGGTCGGCTTGCCGCTTGCCTCTTTGCCTTCTTCCTTGCCCGCTTCGACTTTGAGATGCCAGACCGTACCGGAATCACCCGGCTGCGTCTGCCGGGCCAGCTCCTGCGGCGCAATCAGCAGATCGGCCACGTAGTCATAACCGCCGACCGATTTGTAGCGGTAAAACAGTGCTTTGATGCGCCCTTCCAGATGGCCCGAGGCCGCGCCGAAGGCAGACACTGGGTGGTCTATGAGTTGCAGCCCCAGGTTCTGCTCATTGAGGTCCGCCAGCGCGCCGACCTCACCAATGCCATAGACGCTGCTGGTCCAGTCCCTGGCGTCGTCGACCTCGACCAGACCGACATCCAGGTTCAGGTAAGTCTGCTTGCCGGCAAAGGACGGATAGACCTCGGTGAAGGGCAAGCGTGTGAGCTGGCGCTCGCAAGCATGGCCGATCTCGACCTCCTCACCGCGCAGCCGGGCATGGACAGGTTCACCGGGTTCGCCGCAAACATGGCGGTTGGTCAGCGCATAAATGGTGTGGCCGTCGCTGACCAGGCAGCCAGCGCTGGCCGTGCGCAGCAGGCCCTGGTTGCGGATCAGCAACGGAAAACCACCCCCTATGGCCGTCTCGGGCCATATCCATGAGGGAAGCGGCTTGTGGGCCGGGGCCTGTGGCTCGACCTTGACGACACAGACCGGAACGACGCGGCCGTCGGGCAGGTAAAGAATCCTGGGCACCATGTCCTGCGGATGGAGTTTGCTGCTGGCAAAGGCCTTTTCCTCCACCCATTCATCCACCATGACCAGCATGCAAGGCCAGGAATAGGGACGTACTTCGGAGTTGGCAAAAGTGCGCTCCACCTTCTTCTTGCCCGTGGATTTCTTGACGGGATTTTTCGCATCCGGCCACGGATCGCTGCGCCGTATCAGGTACAGGCCCACCGCCGTGCCCACGACATTGCGCTTGTTGAGCATGTGCACGTGGAACTGGTTGCGTGCGTCCAGCAGGTCACGCACGGAAAGGCTGGCGTAGTTGTTCTGGCTGCTCAGGATGTCCATGGAATCCTCCCTGTCATGAAAGCGCCGAGGCCGCCCGCGCGCTTGTATGCAGTGAGTGCACGCAAGCGCCGGGCCCACAGGCATTGTGCGCAGCGCAAATGCCTTGATCAATCCTCCAATGAGAGGAGGAAACCAGGGTTTTGTGACGCTGGTATGTCCGGGCATGAGCTTCGGGGCGACTGCGGCCTGCCGGTCTTCACCAAGGCAATGCACGCAACAAAAGAAGCAATGCAAAAAAAACATGGTCCAAAACAATGTCTTTTTGAGGACATTGCGAGATCATTAAAGCCTACAGCGAGCCAAAGCCATGTGTGCGAAATTCAGGGCAAAACCCGTAGCGCATGGGCCTCTCGCGGCGTCCCAAACCCTGTGGACCCTATGTGTGTTGCGGCAACCCGCTTCGATACACAGATGAAAGTCACATTCCGCCGCCGGCAGTGGTAGCCCCGGGGGAAACATCACAAGGTGAATGACATGGAAGCCATCAGTGCACCTCATGCAATGTCTATCTATCTGCCTATGGCGCTGTATATCGTCGTCGCCGTTGTCGGCTGGCGGCTGATGAAAAGGCAGCGCAAGTCCAAGGCCGAAAGGGCCTTTTACTGGCAGGCCTGTTACATCAAGCTGGACAACCTCGCCAGGTCCCATCGGCGGCAAGCCGCGGAACTTGAAATCCAGGCTGAGAAATTCCGCCTGCGCTGGCAATATGAGCAGCGCGTCCTGCAGAAAAGAAAATTTGACGCAATGTTCGCACGACACAGCCCAGAGCCTCGCCAGGCATTGGGAAATTTCACCAGCGGCCAAAAACTTTCTTGACCAGGTAACCCAGCGCGACCAGGGCCGCCAGACCCCCCCACTTGGTGTACCAGGCGGCCCACCACGGCTGCGTCTCCTCATGGGAGGATGACGGCGACAGTTCTTGCCCGGCGCAGAAATCCAGCACCGGCCACCAGCACAACCACAGCAATGCCAGCAGGACGGGCCAGACGGCCTTGGGACCCAGGGCGGGGATATCACCCGCCAATCTCCAGGAGAGCCCCACGAGCACCGCCAGCACGGCCAGCCGCGCCAGTACAGAGCCGGACACGGCCATGTCCAGCCCCAGGTAGGCCGCGAATTTCCAGGCGACAAAGGCTGCCAGCGCCACCACGGCCACAAAAAGAAGCCAGCTATCCTCGCGGTCTACTTTGCCCATGCCACCCTTTTCCATTGTCAAAGTTTTGGTTGACACCGCGAATCACGCATCGCGGCCAGAGCGAGCAAGTCCACGACATAGGGATCCAGCATAGTTTTGCGAAACGGGCGAAGCGGGCAACATTGTCTTTGCCGCGACAATTTGCGGCGATTTATCCTGATGCCGCAACGCCGGAGGTAGCTGTCAAGGCGACGCAGCCTGCCGCATCAGCGCGATGAGTTCTTCCAGCGTCGGCTTGGTGACGTTCATGCGCGCTTGCCGGTGTTTGCGGGAGAACTTCAGCCAGGTCTCCAGCGAACGCAACTCCAGCATGCCGTAGTTCACGCGCAACCAGCCCGTCGAAACCAGCTGGTGCACGGCATCGGAGAAGACGCTGCGCGACACGCCGCAGACCGACGCGATGACCGTCTGCTTGACGGGAATTTCCACGGACGTTCCCTCAAGGCCTCGGGTCGGCGGCCGCGAAGAGTTGTAATACAGCGCCTCGGCAAACAGCGCCAGGCCCATGACCACCCGCAGCGGCGGGCTGCCCTGCTTCATGAGCGCAATCATTTCCGAATGCTGCCGGCTGCGCCAGGCCATCAGCAGCGCAATGTAGCGGGCGAATTCCGGCTCTCCCTGAAATACCGCCAGCACGTCGCTTGCCGGCATGCACACAGCGCGCACCGGGGTGAGGCACACGTAATCCAGGGAAGAGGGATAGCGATTGAGCAAGGCCTCTTCGCCAAACCAGGTCCGGGGGCCATAGATATTGACCTGGATGCAATCGCCCTCCTTCAGAGGTACGCTGGCCCCCACGAGGCCGGAGACGATGTAGGTCCAGGCAGCGACCTGGCCGCCTTTCGGCCAGATGACGTCGCCCGCGACAAAGGCGGTCATCTTCACACGGGGGAGCATGTGAAGCGAGGATTTTTCGCTGATCCCCAACCCCGTCAGCAACTGATAGATATATGCGCCAGACACCCTGCCCCCTTAACAACGAGGAACCGAGCATAGGCCGCTCATGGAAAGAGTGGGCGCAACACTGTCCGCAGAAAGGCAATCTCGGTGCTTTTTTTGTGGTGAATTTTGGCCTTGACCTGTTGCCGAAACAGGGCCGACATCACTTCTCCCGGCAATACGGCGTGAGCAGCAGCTTGCGGGGGCCGACTCGTCGCAGGACTCACGCGGGCGCCAGGAAGCGCTCCATACCATAGGGGGCAGCCTCGAATGGCAGCGCCGCGCCGGTGATTTGCGCCGCAAGCATGCGGGCAGTGGCCGGGGCCGTGGTCACGCCCAGCCCTTCATGGCCGACGGCAAGCCACAGGCCTGGTTGCCGCGGATGGCGGCCGATGATGGGCAGGCTGTCCGGCGTGGCGGCACGAAACCCTGTCCAGGTACGCAAGGTGTTCAGGCCCGCCAGCCCCGGAAGGTATTCCAGCGCGCGGCCAAGCATGCGCGCCAGCATGGGCGCTTCCACCGCGGGATCCGTGGTGTCGAACTGGCGTGAGGAACCTATCAGGAGCTGCCCGGTCGGGCGCGGCTGCACGTTGAAGGCCACCGACGCGCCTTCGCTGTGGTGCGCGCTGCTGATGTAGCCGAGTTCTACCAACTGGTGATGCACCGTGCCCGGGTAGCGGTCGGTGATCGCGAGGTGGCCCTTCTTGGGGCGTATCGGCAGGTCGGGGCAAAGGCGGCGCGCCTCCATGCCTGCGGCCAGCAGCACGGCGCTCGCGCTGCGCCAGCTGCCATCCGCCAGGCACACGCGGGCGCCTTCGATGGCGGTCACTTCGGCCCGTTCGACTGAGAGGGCGCGCGGCGCCTGCGCGAGCAGCCAGCGCGCGGCGTTGGGCGCATACACCACACTGTCGCCGCTGACCTTGAGCGCCCCCGCCAGGCCGGGCCGCAGCGCCGGCTCCGCGGCAGCCAGCGCTGCGGCATTGAGCAGTTCGCAGCCGATGCCATGCGCCTGCAGGCGGCGCCGCTTATCGTCAGCAGCTTTCATTTCGGCATGGTTGGCCGCCAGCCACAGCGTTCCGCAATTCGTAAAGGCGCAGTCGGCATTCATGCGCGGGGTCCATTCGTGCCAGAGTTTCAGCGACTCATGGCTGAGCGCCAGCTCCGCCGGGTTGTCGTCCATCACCACCAGGTGGCCCATGCCGGCTTGCGTGGCGCCACCCAGGCTGGCGTCCAGCACCAGCACGTCAAGGCCCGCACGCGCGAGCTCGTGTGCGCATGCCGCGCCCACGATGCCAGCGCCGATCACGATCACGTCGGCATTCACAGGCGTATGCCCCAGGCGAAGGGATCATCGTCTTCGATCAGCAGGGTTGCCTCGGCGCTCATGTGCGCGCGCCCGCGCAGGGTCGGGATGACCTGGCCGTCCTCCAGCGAGTAACTCGCCTCGAAGCGGCTGCCTATGATGCTGGCCTGGTGCCAGATCTCGCCGGGCGCGAGCTTGCCGTCGGCCGCCAGGCAGGCGATCTTGGCGCTGGTGCCGGTGCCGCAAGGCGAGCGGTCGTAAGCCTTGCCGGGGCAGAGCACGAAGTTGCGGCTGTCGGCCCCATCCTCGTCCTCCGCGAAGAGTTCGATATGGTCGATCTCGGCGCCGCCGGCTCCGGTAATGCCCTGCGCCGCCAGCGCTTCGCGCAACGCGACGCTGTAGGCGGTCAGGGCTTCCAGCCTGTCACCGGCCACACGCTGGCCGTGCTCGCTCACCAGGAAAAACCAGTTGCCGCCCCAGGCCACGTCACCGCGCACCGTGCCGTGGCCCGGAACATCGACGGCCACTTGGTGCAGATGGCGCCGGGCCGGCACATTGCGCACGCTCACAGAGCCGTCGCCATGCAGCGTGGCCGTGACTTCGCCGACCGGCGTTTCGATGCGATGCGTGCCGGCGCGTATCAGGCCCAGGTAGGCCATCGAGGCCACCAGGCCTATGGTGCCGTGGCCGCACATGCCCAGGTAGCCAGTGTTGTTGAAGAAGATCACGCCTGCGGCGCAGGCCGGGTCCACGGGTTTGCACAGCAGCGCCCCCACCACCACGTCGCTGCCGCGCGGCTCCAGCACGGCCGCCGCCCGCCAGTCGTCATGCCGCTGTGCCAACAGCGCGCGCCGCTCGGCCATGCTGCCGCCGCCCAGGTCGGGAAAACCTTCTACCACCAGCCGTGTTGGCTCGCCGCCGGTGTGGGAGTCAATGACCTTGATGCGTTTCATAGTGCGGACCTGTGGATGGGATGTTCAGTGAAGCTTACTTCTTCAGCCGCAAGGGAAGCCGTGCCAGAAAAGCACGGCATGTCGAGGCAAGGACGCGCGGCTGGCACGGGATGTGGCGCAACGAAGTGGAACTGGCACATCGGGAGCTCAAAAGGAATCAGGGGCACGCCCGGCCAAAGCGGAGTCAAGTTCAAATTATTAATATATTAATGAGATATTAACACCGACTCTATAGGGATTTGGGCAACTTGCCAAGTCGCGTTTTTACATGGAGTTGAGCCGCCTCGAAAGGGGCAAGCCGTTGCGGCAGGCCCTTAAGGTTGGCGCGGTCCAGTTGGTGATTGGCCGCCAGATGTGCTGATAGCCGGCGCGGCCTACCAGGTGATGTGCGAGGCCCCGACCGGCAGGCTGCGCCCTTCGCGCTGCGCAAGATCCAATTCGCCGGGAACGGGCATCCTGGATAGCTTGCGCCGGGAGGGCTTGGTAAAGGCGTAGGCGCCCAGGATATGCAGGAGGTCCGCCTGCAAAAAGGAAGTGCCGAGGTACATCGGGCTGACCTGGGAGAGGTGGCGGCGGAAGTGGTCGAGCAGGCCCCGCCGGCTGACGATGGGTATGACCGCGACATCGGGGGACGCCGCCAGTTGCGCCAGGAAGTCATTCATCGTCTCGCCACCAGTGCCGCACATATGCCGCTCGCGCAGGCGGACAAACACCAGGCGATGCCGGAAGGTCTCCAGCATCCATGGCGCGCCCATCAGCGGCGTGCTGTCCAGGCGCGTGATCAGCTTCGATTCGGACAACATCTTCAGGCGGCAGTGAAAGTCCTCGACGGCGAGCTCGTGGAAGTCCACCAGCAGCACGCTGATGCCGATTCCTTTTTGCACTGAACTGGATTCAAACGCGTCTCTGGCACTCATAAGGGTCCCCTGCTTCGCCGAGGCCAGATGCGGTTTTCACAAGGTATAAGCGGCACCACCTGGACGGCATCGCCGCAGTGTCCGTGAGAACGCAGCGACGTACAGGAGACTTTGTCTACGTGCGGGCAAAGCTTGTTGGAAATTACAATTTTCTTTGCGCAGCGTGCGAGCGTTCAAATCAGCGGCCGCAAAAAAATGGCCACTGATCGACAACAAATGTCCACAGAAACACATTGCTGGCTTGCCAGTGCCGGCATGATTTTTAGAATGGCCGGGACGCTCTGGCGTTCCTTGTTTTCATCCCAGACAAGGCTGCTACCAAGCAGTTCAAGCCTCCGCAGCGAGCCCGTTGCGGGGGCTTTTTTTCAATGAACGGTGAGAGCGCCAGGCCCGGCCGGGCTTGCAGTGGTCAGGCCCTGTCCTTCCAGCGCCCCATCTCCCATGAAGGCAGGCCGCGCAGGTCGCCGACCCTGGCACTCTGGAATTCCGCGAGCGCGGGTTTCGCGCCCAGCCGGTCATAGGCTTGCTTGACCACCGGCGCGGTCTTGACGAACACACTTTTGACCTGCGTCCAGCTGAGCGGCTCCGGGATGATCTTCGCGCCCGCAATCATCTTGGACGTGGCGAGCAAGGACAGCGCGTCGCCTTCGGTCGACCAGGCCCAGCCGCGGCGAAACACCACCTCGTCGCGCACCACCTTCGCGCCGTCCGCCGGCGACAGGCCCCAATAGGACTTGACCAGCTGCGATACAGAAGCCGGGTCGGACTCGCTCAGCACATCCACCGCCTCCTGCTGTGCCAGCAAAAAAGCCAGCACCAGGTTCGGGTGCCTTTCCAGCAGGTTGTTGTGCACGATGCGGAACGACCGGTGCAGGTAATAGCCATCGGGGTAAAACGGCGAATTCTTCACCGAAGGCAACAGGATGCCCGCTCCCTTGCCCTCCGGCCCGTCATAGTGGGCCTCGGTATAGCCATAGGAATTCATGATGGCCACCGTGCCCGTTGCCTGCGCCTTCAGGAAGGCCGGGTAGATGGCCAGCGTGGCGTCCACCCCGGCCGGCACCTGCGCCGCCTCGGGCAGGGTCGCCAGGTGCACCATGCGTATGCCGTGCGCGGCCGGGTCCGGGTTTCCCAGCTCATAACGCAGGATTTGCGTGAACGCGTTGTATGGGTCCGCGCCCATCAGCGTGCCCACCGTTTTCCCCTTGAGGTCCTGCACATTGCGGATCGGCGAGTCCTTGCGCGTGCACAGCAGAAAACGCAGCCGCCCCTCCGCCACCGACACCAGGCTGAAAGGATGGCGCGCCACGATGGCGCGAATCGTCGGCGTGTTGCCCCACATCGCCATATCGAGCTGGCCCGCGGCCAGCGCCTCCACCTGCGGCGCGGCCGCCGGATAGGCCCGGTAATCCATCGTCAGGTCGTAGCCGAATTCCGCCGCGTGTTTCTCCAGCAGTTTTTTGCCGATCATGTACTGCGTCACCGGCGAATTGCCCGCCGCCCACGGCACCCAGCCGTAGGACAGCGTGAACGGCTTGCCGGCCTGGGCACGCACCATGCCGCCGCCCACCCCGAGCGCGGCGACCAGGCCCGCGCCCTGGCCCAGGCAGCGCCTGCGCGTCAACATCCATACGCTGTTGTTCATGCCAACCTCTCTTTCCGCCTGGGCATCAAGGCGACCCGCGACTAGGCCGCCAACGCACCCGCCCGGCTGTGTTTCGCATCGGGCTCGTGTTCAATCCGCTCCACCAGTTCATACACCTCATGCAATTTGCCATGCGGGCCCATCGGCAGCGTCGCCGCCAGCCGGAAACGAAAGTAGCGCGAAGCCGCCAGCGCCACCGCGCGGCTGGCCGCAATGTTCAGGCCCAGCGCATTTGCCTGCCGCGCCAGCGCCCGCGCGTTGTCCAGCGGTGCGCCCACCGCGGTGAAGGTCAGGTGGTCCCAGGTGCCGAAGTTGCCCACCGTGGCGGGGCCAAAATCCAGCCCGAAGCGCGGCGGCTTCACCGGCGCGTTGATTCCCTCGGCCAGCGCCTGCATCGCATCCACCGCACGCAAGGCCGCCTCGCAGGCATAGCCCGCGGGGTTGGAGACATTCAGCGGCGTGTTCCACAGCGCCACCGCCGTGCAGCTTTCATAGCGGTCCATCATCCCCTTGCCCTGCGCCACCTCCACCGCCAGGATTTGCAGATAGTGGTCCGCATGCGGCGACCAGCTCACCGCCGTCGCGTGCTGCTCGTCCAGCGCCGCACACAGCACCGCCAGCTCACGCTGCTCCACGCCCGCCTGCGGCGTCAGGCGGTTGGCGATGAAATGCTTCACCAGCGGCCGCGGCACATAGCGCGAGAAACCCTGCAGCGCGATCCGCGCCATCGCCAGCGATTCCTGCAGGCGCCGCACTTCAGAGATATCGCTGTCCTGCGGAATGTCGCTGTCGAACTCGAACTCGCGAATATGCTTGGCCGAACGCACCAGGTTCTTCAAAGGCGTCGCCAGCCGGTTGGCCATCCAGAACAGCATCGGCATCAGCATCAGCAAGCCCGCCACGCCCACCGCCAGCAGCATCCAGCGCATGCGCCGCACCTGCGCCAGCAGCAGGTTCTGGTCCGACACCAGCGCCACATAGGCGCGGTGGTTGAACACGCCCTCCACCGGCATCACCACCGCCGCGAAGCGCTGGCCCCCGGCGCCCTCCAGCGAATGGATGGGCGTGTCCTGCGGCGCGCCCTCCGCCACCAGTTTTTGCAGCGAAGCGTACAAAGGATCGCCCAGGCTCGAGAGGCTGACCGGTGTGCCCCGGCCCAGCAGGCGGCGCAGCCTGGCCGCCTGCGACCATCCCCAGACACGGCCCAGCCCGTCAAACACCATCAGCTCGGCATGGCTCTCCTCCCCACGTGCATGCAAAAAATCCGACAAACCCGCCACCGTGAACATCGCCGCCGCCACGCCACCCCGCGGCCCGCTCAGCGGCCTCGACAGCGCCATGCCGTATTCCTGCGGCACCTTCAGCACAAAAGGATCCGTCGCCTGGAAGGTGCCCAGGTTGAGGTCGCTCGCGCCCTGGTACCAAGGGCGCTCGCGCGGGTCATAGTGCTCGCCCCAGGGCCGCCGCTGGCTCGCGATCGCCGTCATCTGCTGGTCGTAAAACACCCATTCCTCGGTGCGCTTTTGCCGCTCGTCTACCCGGATGATCTGCAGCGCGTAACGCGCCTCCGGCAGCGACTTGGCCCAGGCCCGGTCGCGCGGCGTGCGCAGCGCCATGCTCTGCTGGAAACTACCGTCCGGGTAGCCGAACACCAGCGAGCCGATCTGCGGATAACGCTGCTGCATCGACATCTGCATGCGCAGCACCGAAATATCGTTCTCGCCCTCCAGCCCCGCATGCGGGTCGTTGGCGGTCGCCTCCAGCCAGGCCCGCGCCGGCTCCTGGAAACGCAGCAACTGCTCCTGCGTGCGCCGGCCCAGCTGCTCCAGCTCGCGCTGCGCACCGTCAAACACAATACGGCTGGCCGCCATCTCCGCCAGCGCCATGAGCGCCACCACCAGCACCGTCACCAGCGCGGCGTATGTCCAGAACAGGTGGGTACGAATCGACCTGGCGTGAAAGCTCGGCATCTTCATCACCGTTGTCTCCCTGCGGTGCTTGTTTGCTTTGCAAGATACGCCACGCTAATGGCTTTGACAAGGTGATTGATACCGTCTTGGGGGGCGGCCGGCGGCCTTGCACACTTTGTGACGTTTGTGGATTTGCTGGAGTACCGCACGGCTTCCTACAAATAGGGGAGGTAGAGTCGCGATGAAGGGCTTAAATGTTACGTATGGCCTACGCGTGGCGTGCGATTTCGGACAGGGCCTTACCGAAAGGGATTAATCGGCGCATTACCTGGGATTGGTGTGTTAACTCAATGTCACAAATCACTTGCGGCGTTTGGTGCCACAGCAATCACAAGCACCGCTACCAAAACTTCCACCAACGTCTCGGAGAAGAGATTTTCATCCGTTCCAACGGGGTGCATTCTCCGTTCGACCCATGAAGCTCCCCATCATCGCCTTGCACTTGAGCCCTCAGCAATTGTGCCAGTCGCCACATTGTTTGAAGTATGTCGCTGTCCGGGTTCTTAGTCATCACATTTCCTCGGCTGTGCCAAATCCATGCCATGTTTCCGTTGACACCATGTTGGTGTTGAATTCCGCTGAAGTCTGACCCGAGTTTTCCATCGAATTTTGACCCACACTCTTTGTGAGCAGAAGGTGCTCACGATGTGGATAAGTTCTTGGTTTTCTCCTTTTTCGGCTGAGTCTGTGTGGATCTGCCTCAAAGTGCGCCGCTGTTTCCGTGATTTTGTTGCCTCGATGTCCAGCCAGGTGGCCAGCTTCTCGGCGTAGGGGTCGAGCTTGCTTGGGGTTGCCCGCCTTTGGTAGCTGGGCTCGCTCTCTTCCGATCGCAGGTGCTTCTTCACTGTGTTGCGAGCCCGGCCTGTACGCCTTGAGATCTCGCGGATGGACATCTGATCTCGCAGTGCCCATCGCCTGATGACATTCAATGTCGCCACGTCTATCACTCCTAAATTCCCCTGCTTTTAAAACAAGCAGGGTAGTGCCTACGTGGGTCAGTTTTGGATGGAGATTACTGCGCTAAGTGGGTCAGATTTCGACGGAATTCAACATGCTGTGGTGAAAGCTTTGTTATTCATCATTACCCGGTCCCGATACCTCAAATCTTCAATTCAGCAAATCTGTGGACACATTCCCGACGTGAGCAAATTCATTAAAAACAGTACAGACAAAACCGATATCTCGTGTAACCGCCGTAGCGGGATATTTTTCTCCCAAGATGGTCATCAAACTATTTGGCATCTTCTCGTTCGTTAACGTTCTCACACTGCAATCGCCATCTTCTTCATTCACACTAAGCATTAGCAATAAATTTCCATCATCCACATACAACTCCAACTTATCAGGGCCGATTTCCGGAGGTGGATTGCATCCCATTGCGACAACACCCTTGCCTGCACTAGACACATTTCTAATGATGTCTTCTGTAGTTGAATTGCTCGGATTAACAGCGACGGGCAATTGATGTCGGACACCCTCAGCATCAATCCAATACCCGCCAAGAACAATATCTTTGCTCATGGTTTTTCCTTAATGGGCTTCATCCCTGGCTGCCAATAAGTCTTGAGCGCATCCGTCACGCCGCTCATGATCTTCGGTAAGTGGTGCGCTAGATCAACTTAAGGATTTCGAGATCATGCAAAAACAGATCGGCCTCATCTGTGGGGACATCAGCAAGAAGGTCTTGAAGGTTTTGCGCTGCAATTTGATCAACGATCAATTGCCGAGCACGAAGACTCCACTCCGGGTGCCACCCGCCAGATAACACCAGCAACACCACACGCCACATACAAATTTCTACCGAACGTTCAAAGACGTTCTCGAATTGATAGTCCACATAACCCATGATTTGCTCGTGTGGCCTTCCCTTCATTAACGCGTGATCTCTGCAGCCTTCGTAATAGCATTCCAGCGCCCACGACTTCAGAGTCATATAAGTAACGCGTTCTTCGTGCAACATTTCAAAGCCACTTCTAGTTTGAGAGATAACTACGGTGACGCGTTCAGTTGAGAAATTGTTGAATTGCACTAAAGTCCGACCCAGTCTTTCCATCGACTCTTGATCCACGCTCCTGCCTGCTTCACTCCTGTATTCCCTCCGGGTTCAGGGCTAGCAACGCGAGTGAAGTTCAGTTGGAAATTACGGTTCTAACTGGGTCAAACTTTGATGGAACTCAACACCCGTGGCTATATCGGGATACGCAGTGGACGCGCCTGGAGTTGTCCTCACAGTTTTAACCCAGCCTGCTTTCCAAAGAATCCAACACCATAGAAGCCGCGATACCAGCCGAACTCCTAGCTACCTTGATGGCAGAACGGATTCTTCCGGCACTCTCGCCCAAAGCAAAGCCTAAAGACAGGCGGCTATTCACCGAATCAAGGGCAGATATTTTGACTTCATCGTTTTCCACGGAAATCAGTTCAAGTAACACATCAAATGAACTGATTCCTCCAACATCACCAAGCGTTTCCGCACAGCGAATCAACCACGAAACCGGCTTATGTTGAATGATGTCTTTAAGCGACGCCCAGTCTGAATCTGTGAATTTTTCCAAAAAGGTAGTGGCGTAGCCAATTCCTTCATCCGACCAATAGTCAACGGAGAAATCCTCATCCAGGTATGCAGAGTATTTTTCAAACATGCTATTGCCCCGCAAAAGTTGTGGGAGACGTGCGACCACGACCACATGAGTAAGCAGCAGTCACATTGTTGCCGACTTTTATGACTTCGATTCTGACCCGTTAACCGTGGATGGATAAAGCGTCGCGCCATCCGCTCGCGTAGCAACCGGCGGCATATCCCCCACTTGTTTAGCAGTGGGCTGCTGACGCTGAAGGTGAGGGCCGATTGTTTGAATTTATCTTCGGTCTGCCTGCGCCGCAAGTCTAGGATCGAGGGGAATAGCAAAGGTCGTAGACAGCAGCTCTAAGCACATCGAATTCGTCGTTGATTTTCACATCAGGGACGCCTTCAATATAAAGAACCAGATCATTCAAAGAACCCATGCCTCCATACAAGGAGAGAATGTCTCGCGCCATCGCGTCACCTCCACTGGATAAGTGAGAGATTTGTATCAATCGCCTCGCCCAGTGGGGTTGATTGGCAATAGTTAAAAGTTTTGCCATTTTCTGAATTTTCTCAATCATGAGAGCACTTAGATCTTTGTTACTATTCATTTCATTGGTTGTTAAATTCCGCGATCCATGCTCTTCGCCAGCGGAAGATGTTCTCGATACGGGCATCACTCCTGCATTCCCTCTTCATCAAAACTCGCAAGATAAGGCCCAAGTGGATGAAGCTCAGATGGAAATTGCGGTTCTAGTTGGGCCAGACTTAGACGCAACTCAACAATTCGACAACGTTGGAGGATTTTGTTCCACCTTGTAGCCACTATTGCGATTCCAGCTGGGTCAGACTTTGACGGAACTCAACAGCCTGTCCCGGGATCAAATTTCGTCGAAATTCAACAACTACCTATTCCAGACAACGTCAACCACATCCAGGTTATCGTTGATCTCTAGAGCGTTTCGCCACTCCGGGGTGTCGTCGACAATAGCCCTTCGCAGGACACATCTCACAAACCGGGTTTTGCTAAATTTGACGCCCCGTAGGTCCGACTCCGAAAATGTGCATTCTTCAAAGCTAGCGCCGGTAAAGTTTGCACTTCTAAAGTCGCATCGATCAAACCCTGTTTTTACGGCACCGACATTTGTAAGATTGCAGGCTCGAAAATCGCTGTATGTACCTTTAGTAGGTTCGCCATCGGCGTTGGTGTGATGCCGAGGGCCAGTGCCTTGGGCAAAACAAAATTTGAACTGGCAGTTTCTGAAATCTGAGTTGGCCCCATAGAAGGGGGACATTTGTACATGATCAAAACCGCTCCGATCAAATCGGCAATTTTTCGCCGATGCAGATTGAAGAAACGTCTGCTTGAATTTGCACTCTCGAAAGCTGCTTTCATCAAGGATGTAGTTGAGCCAGATTTCGCCAATTTCTTGGCGATCTAGGTTTAATCCCCTGCAATCCAAAGTGGCATCCGTTACGGGGTGCTCTATCTTTGGTGCTGCGTGGATAAACCATTCTCGCCGCGTCATTCCTTCGGGTTGAATCGATGGATTGAGCAAAAAGTCCTTTAAAAATCGAAAAGTTGAATCAAATTCCCAGCGAGTTTCAAGATTGGTCATTTTTTGCTTATCCATTTGATTTGCATTGCCCCTGTATCCGGATTGACTATCACCACTCCAACGCGCTCAATATTTTGAGGAGAAATAGCACCAGGTACAGCAACCTCCTGCTCTCCGTGCTTTGGATTGTCCCCAAAGCCACCAGGCTTTGGGACTCTCCCTTCAAGGGCGGCGTTCACGTCATAGCCTTTGACTCCCTTGAGTTCAATGACGATTCCTCCTTCGCCCGCCCAGAGTGAAGCGCCAGCATCCTTATTTTGCGTTAGTGGCTGTGCCGTAGTACCTCTAAATGCCGTGTCCGGTGCTGCATTGACCGCATGCGAAATGAGGTCTGTGTTTGCCCCTCTGGCTGGTAAGCCTGTGGCGTAAATGTTTTGCGCAATAGTCTCCACACTTAAATTACTGTCGTAGCCCAGCGTCTTGTTGTCGGTGCCATGGTAGAGCGTTTGATATTGCTCGGGCAAGACTTTGGTACCGTTGACAGTAGCAAACTCTACACCGGGAGGGGGAGGTGATGGCCGAGCGGTCTCCCCGCGAGGATTTGGTGGGGCTTTATTTGTCTCCTTGTCGGTGTGTGGCGGTGTAGTCTCTGCTGCTGGCTTAACCGCAGGCTCCGACAACAAGCCTCTTCGCGTGCTACCGATCGCTGCTGTCGCGTTCCAGAGATTGGCCAGATCACTAGCATTGAGTCCATCAATCTGCTTGTACGCTAGCCAGTAAGGATTCGCCATATCCGCTACGCCACCAGACATGATGTAGTAATAGTCCTTGAGTGGCCCGGAAATATCCTTGATCTCCATCGCGGCTTTGTTCAGATAAGGTACCGCGTCGGTGTAACTTATCTCTCCTTTTCTGACCTTTTCCCACAGCGACTGCTGATACAACACCAAGCCATCAAAGTCCGCACCGGCCTTGGTTAGCTCATTCCGGCAACTTGCGCTGCTGAAATCGACGCAGGCCTTTTGTATGTCTTGTTGACGTTTAATGTCCAGTGCATTTAATTTGTCGCGTGTACTGCAGGCCTCGGTGTCACCTGCAGCACACTTTTTCTGCGCTTCGAGGAGTTTGTCGATCTCCGTGTGCTTAAGGTAATTGTTAAGCACCTCATTAGTCGCAGCGGCCCCACCCGCCGTTCCGCCCAAAGCCCCACCAACAGCCGTTGAGGCAATCGCCGTCAGCGTCTTCGCCAACGGCCCGTCGACGCCCGCATCAGCCAATGCCTGCGCCACCATAGGCGCGGTCAGTGTCCCTGCGGCCGCGCCGGCCGCCCCACCTGCACCACCGGTCAAACCGCCGATGACTGTATGTAGGGCCACTCGGAGCACACCACTGCTGCCCCAGTTGTCCTCAAGCTCTTTGGCTTGTGCATTCATCGCATTTTTGCGTTCCTCATTGGTTTCTTGATTGGCTTGATCTCGCAGCGCAGAGGCCTCGCTGAGCTTGATCTGGGCATAGTCGCCCACGGCCTTGGTAGCCTGCCGCCCAAAATACTGCGTGATCTGCGCCTGCGCCGCGATTTCACGCTGCACCGTATCGGCATCAAAGATTTTCTGCAGCCCCGTCTCCGCATCCGTGCTCCGGACAGCGGAGTTACCTGCGATGCCGCTGATACCCGCACTGCTGGTGCTGCTGGCACTACCTTTATCGCTTCCAATTCCAATTCCCAGCCCGCTCAAGTCCAGCTTGCCTATCGGTTGCTGGCCTGATCCCACGCTGATGCTGACGGACTTGGCGTCGTAGCTGGCGGTGTTCTGGATATCGCTAATGCTTAGACTTCCTCCAGTCTGGAAATTGTTCTTGCCCTGCTCCACCGCAGCCTGATTGCTGGCAATCACGCTCCCGTTGAGCGTCGTGTTGCCGCCCACATTGACCTGGAAGCCACCGTCGCCTGCCTTGATGCCGCTTTGCTCACCCACGCTTTTGAAGTCGCTGTCGATGTTGCTTTTGCTGGCGTTGAAGCTGCCACTCATCTTGCCGAAGCCCACGCTGATTGAGCCACCCATGCTCTTTTGCTCGCTGGTGTAGGTGCTGGTGTCCTGCAGCGAGGCAATATTCAAGTTGCCGCCCACAATGGCCTTGACTTGGTCTGCCTTTACGACAGCGCCCTGCAAGCTGGTGTCGCCGCCGCTGGTGATGGTGACCTGCTGGCCCGCCTTCACTTCGGTGTTGGTGTAGGAAACGTCCGTGCCGTCAGCCTTGCCTTTGCCGCCGCTGGCGCTGGCATTGAAGAGCAAGCCGCTGGTACCGATGCTGATTCCTAGACTGCCGGAGCTATTGCTGTTGCTGCTGTTCTGGCTTTCGACGTTCTGCGAGGCCAGCAGATTGACTTTGTTGTCGGCCAGCAGTTGCGCAGCGCGGCCTGCTTCGACCACGCTGCCCTGGATGGTCAGGTTGCTGTCCTGTCCGGCGCCGGTAGCGGCGATGGTGATGGCGCCGGCTGCAGTGACGCTGGAACCACGGGTCGTGTTGCTCTGGGTTTCCTGCCGACTCTGGCTTTCGCTACCGCCTATGCTGATGGCAAGGTCGATGCCACCGGCTTTTTCTGCTGCGCTAGGCTGCACGTCGGTGTTGGCGCTGGGGTTGTTGCCGCCAGTTGGCTTGGGAAGTTGCCCTTTCTCGATGGCGTCCATGGCATTCTTGGCGGCAAAGGCCGTATTCGCGGCCGCCAAGCCCTTCATGCGGCTGTCGCTGGTATTGCTGGCGGCTTCGCTCATCTGCTGGGCGGTCTGAATGGCGCTGATGATGGGAGACGTGACCTCAAACGTCAGCCCGCTTTGCTTGAACTTCTGCTCGGTCTCGCTCTGGCTGGTTTCGCGGGCCTCAACGATGTCCACCTTCTTGGCCACGATGGTGACGTCACCGCCCGGGGCTTGCACGTCGCTGCCGACCTGCTTGTAAGCCTCGTTGGCAGCCAGGGTGATGTTGCCGGCAATGCTGCCCACCGTGCTGGCGGCGGCGCTGGTGCCGCGGCTCTTCTGCTCAAGTGATTGTTCGAGCGAGCCTATGGTGACACCTACGCCACCACTGCTCATGAGGCCTTCCTCCTTGGTTTCCTTGAAGTCGCTTTGGCTGCTGGTGTTGGTCGCGGCCTGGATGGTGAGGTTTCTTCCAGCGCTCAGGGTGGTGCCTGCGTCGCTGATGACGCTGGAGCCGGTCACGGTCTGGTCGTTGCCGGCTACCGCAGTGATGGTTTTGCCGCCAATGCTGGAGCCGACTGCATTGCTTTGCTCGCCGCTGCGGCGCTCGGTGGTGCTGGTCGAGCTGAAGAGATCCCCGTCATTGCTGGTCAGCCCAAAGCTGGTGCTGTTGGTCTGCTGGCCGTTGCTGATGTTGATGTTGTTGCCGGCCACCGCCGTGAGGTCGCCGCCGGCTTGCACGCTCGCAGCTTTGGTGTTGATGTCGCGGCCGGCGGCCAGGCTCAGGTTGCCCTGGGTGTTGATCTGGCTTCCCACATCGGCGGTCTGGCGGTCTTCAAGGAAGTCGGTGCCCGCGCCGCGCACCACGCTGGCGCTGCTGCTGGTGCCCACGGTGCCCAGGTTGAGGTCGCGCTGGGCGGTGACGGTGGTGGCGCCGGTGGCGCCGTTGTTGGCGATGACGCCTGCGACGATGTTGGCGTCGCGCCCGGCGCTGGCCACCAGCGTGGTGCCGCTCTGGCTTGTGACGTAAAGGCCCGCGATGCGGTCTATGCCGGTGAGGCTGAAGTGGTTGACGGTGGTGCCTTCGGTGTAGTTGCTGGCACTGCTGGTGGTGCTGGCGATGTTGAGGTCGCGCCCGGCAATGGCTGTCAGGCTGTTGACGCCGTCTATGGTGCCGCCTATGTTGTTCAGGTCGTTGCGGGCGGTCACGCTGGTGTCGTTGGCGCTGATGCGCCCGCCCAGGTTGTTGACGTTCTCGGCGGTGAGGTTGACGATGGTGCGGCCGGCCACGGTGCCGGTGTTGCTGATGTCGCCGCTCAGGTTGAGGTTTGTGACCTGCCCGGCCAGCAGGGTGCCGGTGCCGTCAAGGTCGCCGGCCTTCATGCGCGCGTAGACCTGGGGCACCAGGGCCTGGGTGCTGCTGCCGTCGGGCAGGGTCACGGTTTGCTCGACCAGCCAGACGATGTCGCTGGTGAGCGCGGCCATCTGCTGGGCGCTGAGCGAAACGCCCGGACGCAGCTGGTATTGCTGGGCAAAGGTGGTGCCCGCATCCATCAAGGCCTTGTACTGCGCTTCTTCGTTGCTATAGCCGGCCAGGAAGCGTTGGCCTGTGAGCTGGGCGACCTGCTCGTTGACCAGGCGCTGCTCGTAGAAGCCGTCGCCCAGGCGCTTTTGCATGGCGGCCGGGTCCAGCGACAAGGCCTGCAGCATGTAGTCGCTGGAGAGCCAGTTGCGGTAGTTCGCAAAGCGCGGGTCGGTTTCAATGATGTAGTTGGCCGTCGGGCTGGGATTAGCGCGGGCATTGAACAGGCTGGCCGTGGGCAACGAGAAATTGGGCGCAATGCTGCGCACCACCGGCGTGCTGCCCGTGAAGGCGCCCACACCGGCCACGGCGGAGGTGACCTGCACGATGCCGGCGCTGCGGGCGGCCGCGCTGGCGGCGCCGGGAGTGGTGATGGTGGCGTTCACATGGCCTGTGTTGGCGCTGCCCAGCTGGGTGCCGGAGGCCAGGCCTTGGCTAGCCGGCGAGAGCAGGCTTTGGCTGCGGACTACGTTCAGGGCGATGGTTTGCGGGACATCCTGCACATAGGGCGCGGCGCGATAAGCGTTGTAGTTGTAGTCGCAGCCGCCGAAGCCGCCGCAACCTTCGTTGAAGTTGCTCCACGCATAGGCGGTGCCGGTGCGCTGGGCATTGACGCTGACGGTGCGGCCGCGGTTGTCTACCGCCTGGCCGGCGATGTTGAGCGCACCGCCGGCAATGATCTGGCTCTGGTCGTTGACGAGGGCGGTGGAGGCGTTCAGTGTCATGGCGCCGCTGCTCAGGATGCGGCCGGGGGTGCTTTGCGTGATGACGGCGGTTTGGGTTGTCGAGGTGTAGTCGCGGAAACCTTCGATGGGGATGCCTGTTGCGGCAATCGTGGCGCGCGCGCCATCCATGGCGGTCTGAAGAGCAATCCAGGGGGCAGCTGCGGCCTCCCAGGCGGCCACGGCTACCGGGTCGGGCGGTATCCAGGTCGCGTCGTCATGGTCGCCGACACCGCAGGAGGTGCCGGGGCAAAACGGTTGTGGCTTCGCCTCCGCAGGCGGGCTACCTGCGGGCATCGCCACGCCAAAGAGCGCCCACACAGATGGATCGGGCGGCACGACGACGGTCCCGCCCTCCACCACATTGGGTGTGTTGAACATGCGCTGATAGATCGGTGCTGAAAACGTGGTGCCTGGCGCGATGACCATGGGTTGGCCGGTCCCCCCAAGGCTGAAAAGCCTGCCAGGCATGAATCCCAACATGATCCCTCCTCCTTGCGGTATCCAGGTGAGCGTGGAAGAACCCAGATTCCAGGCACCGTCGGCACTGCTGAAAGTGCCCGAGAGGGTCACAAACTCCCGTACGCTGCCGCCGCTGGCACTGCCGCCCTGCAAGGCGTAAGCAAAGTTGGGGTTGGTGTTGTTGATCTGGCCGGCGCTGATGTTGGCGCCGCCCATGGATTCGATGGTGCCGCCGCTGTTGTTGACGGCACCGGCCTGGCCGATGGCGTGGCCGCTCGCATCCAGGCTGCCGCCGATGTTGAGCGCAGTGGCGCCCGTGCCGGCGCTGAAGATGAGCGCGCCGTTGTTGTTATTGACCGTTGTCGCGCCTATGTCCAAGCGCTGCCGTGCCGCGATGGTGCCGGCCTTAGTGACACCGCCCACGGTTTCGGCGTCGTTGTTGACGGTGGTGGCGGCGATGCTCACCGTGTCGCCGTAAATGCGGCCCGTGCCGATGTTGTTCAGGGTGATGGTGTTGATTTGGGTGTTCACGCCATCGATCAGGCCGCGGTTGATCAGGGTATGAACGTCGGTGGCGGTGAGCTTGACGGTAGCACCGGTCATTTCACCGGTGGCCGCGTTGTCAATCGTCGCGGCTGTGACATCCAGCGTGGCGCCGGCCTGCAGCTTGCCGTTGTTGGTCAGGGTGCCCAGGGTGCTGACCGTGTTGTTGCGGGCCGCACTGACAGTGCCCGTGTTGTTGAAATCATTCTTCAGCGAGAGGGACAGGTCCTGTTGCGACAGCAGGCTGCCGTTGCCGCTAAGGCTGGCAGCATTTGCTACCAGGGAAACGCCCGCCACCATGGTGCCACCGGCATTGGTGATGGCAAGGGTTCTGGCCGATGGGCTGGCAGCGTTGTCCTGCACGGTAGCCGTGCCGCCTGCACTGAAAACGCCGGCGTTGTTGTTGAAAGTGCCGCTGCTGGTGACTGTGGCGTTGACATCGGCCCGGATCGCGCCGCTGTCATTGCTGATCGCGCCGGCGGTGATAGCAACGTTATTGCCCTCAATCCCCTGGTTGGCGCCCAGGGTGTTGCTGTTGATGACGCTGCCCGCGGCCAGCGTGGCGGTGGCGGCGCTGCGCACCAGGCCGCCGCTGTTGTTGATGGGGCCGGCGCCGGTGTTGATGCCGGCATCGCCCAGGGCCTGGACTTGCCCGCCGCGGTTGTCGAATGCGGTGCTGGTGAAGCTGAGCGAAGACTCGCCGACGATCTGCCCGGCTGCCGTGTTGCTGACGGCGGCGGTGGCGGCCGTGAGCGCACCCTTGGCGCCTATGAAGCCGGCCGCGTTGTTGAGCCCGCCCGTGTTGAGCGTCATGGCGCCTTGCGCGCTGATGCCGCCTGCGCCGCTGGCATACGACGCCGCGTTGGTGTTGGTGAGCGTTTGCCCGTGGGTGTTGATGGTCAGCGCCTGACCTGCACCTGCGGCCTGGATCAGGCCGGCGTTGTTGTCGAGCGCGCCGGTTTGCAGTGTGGCGGCCTGGGTGGCGGCGATGGTGCCGAAGGCGTTGTTGAGACCCTGGCTACGCGTGTCGACGGTGACGTTGCGGCCCGATATGGCGCCGGCCGTGGCCTGGCCTGCGGCCTTGGTGTTGCTGAGGCCGTTGCCGGCCAGCGCAATGTCGCCCAGGGCTTCGACGCGGCCGCTGTCATTGACGATGGCGCCGGTGGTGGTGATGTTGGCATTGCCCTGCACCGAGGCAACCACGCCGCGCGTGTTGTTCAGGCTGCCGGCCGTGAGCGTGGCCGCGCCGTTCGAGGCGAGCAGGCCCTGGGTGTTGGTGAGGGCGCCCGTGGCATTGGCGGTGAGGCTGCCACCCGCGGTGACCTTGCCCAGGCTGTTGTCCAGCGAGCCGGTGTTCAGGGTGGCGGCGCCGCCGGCGGCGATCTGGCCGTTGGCGCTGTTGTCAAGTGCCGCCGTGGTGGTAACGGCCAGGCTGGAGGCGCCCGTGGCCTGAACCACACCGCTCTGGTTGTTGAGGCTTTGCGCGCTGACGGTGGTGTTGCCGTTGCTGAGGATCTTGCCGGCGCTGTTGTCGATGGCGCCCGTGGCCGTGACGCTGGCCGCGCCCAGGCCGCTCTGGTTGATGGTGCCGCCGCGGTTGCTGAGCGTGCCCGCTGAAATGCTGACGCTGTTCGCCGACAGCGTGGCGTTGTTGTGGCTGAGGGTGGTAGCCGAGAGGCTGGCCGTGCCGGTGCTCAAGAGAGTGCCGCCGTCGCCATTGAGGGTGGTGGCGTTGACGGCCAGCGTACCGCTGCCGGCATGCTCGATCTTGCCGCCGGTGTTGTTGAGCATGGCCGCCGAGAGCGTCAGGTTCTGGCTGTTGGTGGCGATGCGGCCGGCGCTGTTGTTGAGCGTGCCGGTGGGCGATGCCAGGGCGATGGTGGCGTTGCCGGTGCCGGTCTGGACGATGTCACCGCCGGCGTTGGAGATGTTTTGGGCGCTGAGGTTGAGCTGGCCGGCCGACACGGCCGCGCCGTCGGTGCGCAAGGTTTGCGCCGCGCCGGCCGTCAGTGTGGCTTGCGCGTTCACGGTGGCGCGGCTGGCGTCGATATCGGCGCCGGCCGTCAGCGAGATGTTCTGCGCACCGAGCTTGCCGTCGGCAAGGCTGAGCTGCGTGCCCGAGACAGCGACGTTGCCGCCCGCCAGGGCCTGGCCGTTCAATGCCACGGCGCCCGAGGCCGCCACGCTGAGGTCGCCGCCGGCGCCCAGCGTGCCGTCGCTGTTCATGCCGGCCGCAACGATGGAACCCGTAGCGGCACTGACGGCCGCGCCCGCGGCCTGCAGGCTGGTGTTGCCCTGCGCGGCAATGATGCCGGTGCCGCTGTTGCTGATGCCGCCCTGCCCGGCCAGCGTGGTGTTGCCGCCGGCGTAGATGGTGCCGCTGTTGCTGATGGCGCCTTGTGTCGCGGCTTGCACATTGCCTGCCGCCTGCAGGGTGCCGGTGTTGGTGAGCCAGCCGTTGGCCTGCAGCACCAGGTCGCCGCCGGTGGCGGCAATGACGCCGGCATTGCGCACGCCCAGGCCGGTTTCGGTGCCTATCAAATAAATCTTGCCGGCATACATGCCGCCCAGCTGGGCGACGTCTACCGCGTAGGTCGGCGCGGCGCCAGTGCCGGCGATGGGCGTGGTGCTGCTGTGGTCCGCGTTGATCTCATTCGCACCCGTGGCCACGCGCAGCTCTTTGGCCCACACGCCGGCATTGAGCTGCACGGCGCGCGCCAGGATGGCGGTGTAGTCGGCCGTGCTGGTGTCCAGCCCTGCGCCGCCCACGGTGACGCTGCCGCCCTGCACGCGAAAGCCTTCGAGCGCGCCGCCATTGAGCAGCGGCGTGCCGGTGGTCAGCGTGACGCGGTTGGCATTGAGAAAGCCGCCGCCGTTGACGTTGATGCCGGCCGGGTTGGCGATGATGACTTCGGCGCGCTGGCCGGCGACCTCGACATAGCCCCGGATCTGGCTGGGGTTGGCCGATTGCACTTCATTGAGGATGACGCGCGCCGGGCCGGTCGCCAGCCAGGGGTTGGCGCCCACAAAACCGCCCAGTTGGGTCTGCACATTGGTGCGGCTGTTGTTCAGGATGGCGCCGTTTTGCTGGACGTCGAACTGGCTGTAGGTATTGCGGCTGACGCCGGCGGCCGATGGCGTCTGGATGTTGACCTGCGGCAGGCCGTTGGCGGTTTGCAGCACCGTGGGGCGCTGGTTGGCGGGCGCGCCCGGGGCCGCGACGATTTGCGCATGCACCGTTGAGAACGCGGCGGGCTGCAGCCACAGCACCATGCCCAGCGCGGCCAGCACGGCCAAACGCAGTGAATGCAGCGGGTGCAGTTGCATGGTGACGCCCGCCGGGCCTGCCGCGCCCGAGGTTTCGCCGCTCGCGGCTTTGCCCCCGGCACTGGCGGTTTCGGCCACTACCATGCGTTGGCCGCGCGTGCTGTTGAAGATGATGCGATGCAGGTTTTTGTTCATGGCGGGGAATGCAGGAAGAATGGTGGTCTCAGAATGAAGCGCTCAGGCTCACGCCCAAAGTGCTGCCGCTGGTACGGAAAAGTTCAGGTTTTTTGACGGGCGCACTGATAAAGAAGTCGTACTGCAGCTTCCTGAAGCTGCCGCGCACGCCGATGAAAGCGCCCGTCAGGCGCTTGCCGACCAGCAGCTCGCTGCTGGGGCCGCCGACTTCGCCGTGGTCCAGGCCGATGTAAACCTCTTGCCCGGTCTCGCCCAACAGCGTGCTGAGTTCGTTGCGCAGCAGCCAGCCGCGCTCGGCGCTCAGCGACGATTCACCGTCGAAGCCGCGCACGGTGTAGCGCCCGGCGATCGAGAAGCGGTCTTGCGGCGTCAGCGGTGTGCGGTTGTGCTGCAGGCGCCAGGCGGCGCTGTAGCGCAGGCCGATGCCGGCCAGCTTGAAGGGCAGTTGGAGGTTGGCGTCGGCATTGATGAGGGCAAAGCGCGAGGTGCCTTCGCCAAACGCTTCTTCGGGTGCGGGGAGCGAGCCGAACGCGCCGGTGCCGCGCTTGTAGGCGAGGTTGCCTTCGAGCGTGGCCTGGCCTATGAACTCCTTGTGGCCGATGCCGAATTCCCAGCCGCCGACCACGCGGCGCTGCACTTCGACTTCGGTGTCGTCGATGAAATTGTTGGAGCGGCGCTGAAAGGCTTTGAGGCTGACGGTGCTCTTGCGGCTGGCGTCGCGGTAGACCAGGCGCGAGAGCTTGATCTCGGCGTTGCTGCTGGTGCCGCGGTAAACGTAGTCCTGGGTGGCGCCGGCCACGCTCTGGAAGTAGCGGCTGTCGCTGACGGTGGCGCCCAGCGTCCAGTAGCCCAGGGGCAGCGAGTAATGCACCGTGCTGCCGCGTGTGCCGCGGCTGCCGGCCTCGCCGCCGCCCAGGTCGGTGTTGAGCGAGACGTAAAACAGGTCGTTCAGCGTCCACCAGTTGTCGTAAGACAGCGTGATACCGCCCTGGTATTTGCCGGTAGCTTTGGAGCCGCTGTCATCGGCGAACACCGAGACGCGCAACGGAAACCCCTGCCTGTAGCTGATGACGAGGTCGCTCTGGCCGGGTTTGGCATCACCGCCCTTGGCCTCTTCGATCTGGATATCGGCTTCGGCGGTGGGCACGCGCTTGAAGTTTTCCAGGCCCTGCTCAATGTCGCGCAGGTTGAGCAGGTCGCCCGGCTTGACGGGCATGGCCGTCCAGGCATTGCTACGCGCGTCGCTGCCTTCGGAAAAGCGAATGGCGCGTACGCGGCCCGGAACCAGCGTGAGCGTGAGGATGCCGGTGTTGAGGTCTTGCGGCTCGGCCAGGATGCGGGTGGTGACATAGCCGCGCGCGATGACGGCGTTCTGCATGCGCTTCATCACAATCGCGATGCCCTGCGTGCCCAGGCAGCGGCCCAGCGGCGGGTCAGTTGCATCCACGCCCGCTGCCGCATCGAGTGCCCAGGCGAATTGAGCGGCCAGCCCGGCCGGCTCGCCCGAAACGGTTTGCAGCTTCAGCCCGCGGATGGGCATGCAGGGCGACTCGGCAGCGGGCAGCCTGTCGACCTCGGCTTGCGGCGCGGGTGGCAGGCGCACATCGGGCACTCTCTCCTGCTGCTCGCGCAGCAAGCGCTCACGCTCCTGCGCGCGGCGCTGCTCCTGGTCGGCACTGCTGAGCGGCGCGGGCTGGGCCCAGGCATGGCCGGCCAAGACGGCCATGGCCAAGCCGGCGCAAAGTTTGCGCGCGCTGCTGTGTGGTTTGACGGATGGTTTGGTGCCCCGCGGCACCGCCTTGGGTGATCTACCCAAGTAATCGTGTGGCTGGGCCAATCACGCTCTCCCTGAATTGCTTTTTATGTGCTTGGCCGTATGCCTGACAGATGCAAGCAAGTGTAATTTTTAGCAGTTCGGAAAGCTGTAACTTCGTCTTTTTGCGGGCAATTGATGTCGGGTTTTAGCTAAAAAACGGCGATTTAGCCCCTTTATGCTTAGGCGCCTATGGATATCTGCCTGGGATTTCATCGCCAGTTGCCGCTCTCAGCGCCCCTTCATCTTCAGCAAAACCTGGAGCGTCAGCTCTGTGGCATCGTCATCCGGCCTGGCCCGGTGCGCAATACCCAGCGCTCTCGACAGCGCCGGCCGCAGCGGCCGCATGCTGATGCGGCTGTCAGGTGGCGGCGCGCCTGCCTCGTGGGGCAGCAGCGCGGCGCCGTAGCCTGCCGCCACGAGGCTCTTCATCGCGTCGTTGTAGTTCAGTTCAATGCGCGCCTGGGGCCGCTCGCCGGCTGCGGCGAACCATTCAGCGGTCTGGCGGGAAAGCCGGGTGCCGCGGTCATTGGCGATCAGGGGCCGGGCGGCGAGCCAGGCGGGCGTCACGTGGCGCGGAGGCTCCCAGGCGGCCGGCACGAACGCCATCACGGGATCCTCGCGCCAGGCCTGCACACGCAGGCCGCGGCGCGCCGGCTGCGGCAGCGCGACGATGCCGATGTCCAGGCTGCCGGCAGCCAGCCGCACCAGGGCTTCCTCGCTGGTCATCACCGCGACCTGCACGTCGATCTCCGGATGCCGGGCGGCCAGGGTCTCCAGCGCCTGCGGCAGCAGGTGGGCGAGCGCGCCGGTGGAGGCGCCCAGCCGCACGCGGCCTCCGCGCGCGGCGATCTGGCGTTGCACGGTCTCCAGCAGGTCGTCAGCTTCGGCCAGCAGCAGCCGTGCCTTCTCCATCAGCAGGCCGCCGGCGGAGGTCGCGGTGACGCCGGCGGGCGCACGGTGCAACAGCCGCATCCCTACGCGGGCTTCGAGCTGTGCCACATGCAGCGTCACCGTGGGCGGCGCCAGGTGAAGGGCCTTTGCCGCCGCGGTGAATGAGCCGAGGTCGGCCACGGTGAGCAGCGTGCGCAGTCGGTCAAGGTTGATTTCTCGCATCGTGCACCTTTGTCATTGATGGCTGATTCAGGAAAACTGAATGACTAGTTTGCCAGATTCAACTTGCCTGCACGCCATGGGCAATGCACCATTCGCCTCGAACCCCATCGGAGCGATTCATGACCCCTCTTGTTTTTATCGACGGCGACCAGGGCACCACCGGCCTGCAGGTGCGGCAATGGCTGGAAGGCAGGACCGACCTGCGCTTGCTGCAGCTGCCGCCTGAGCACCGCAAGAGCACGGCCCACCGCGCCGAAGCGCTGAATGATTGCGACCTCGCATTGCTGTGCTTGCCGGACGAGGCCGCGCGCGAGGCCGTGGCGCTGGTGCGCCGTCCCGGCGTGCGCGTGATCGATGCCAGCTCGGCCCACCGCACCGCCCCGGGCTGGATCTATGGCCTGCCGGAGCTGGATGCCGCGCAGTCCGGGCGCATCGCCGGCGCCCAGCGCGTCAGCAATCCCGGCTGCTACCCGACGGGAGCGCTGGCCTTGCTCAAGCCCCTGGTCGACGACGGATTGCTGCCGGCCGACTATCCGCTGGCCATCCACGCCGTGTCGGGTTATTCGGGACGCGGCCGGGCCGGGCTCGAGGACCACGAAGGCGCCGCCGCTGCCAACGCGGTGCCCTTCCAGGTCTACGGCCTGGGACTGAAGCACAAGCATGTGCCCGAGATCCAGCGGCATGCCGGCCTGGCGCATCCGCCGGTGTTCGTGCCGGCCTATGGCCACTACCGGCAAGGCATCGTGCTGACAATCGCGCTGCACCTGCGCCTGCTGCCCGACGGCGTGACCGCCGCGCACCTGCACGCCGCGCTCCAAAGGCGCTACGCGGGGCAGGCTTTCATCGAGCTGCAGGCGCTCGCGGAGGACGCCGACGCGCAGCGGCTCGACCCCCGGGCACTCAACGGCACCAACCGCTTGCGGCTCGCGGTGTTTGGGCAGGAGCGCACGGGCCAGGTGCTGCTGGCCGCGGTGTTTGACAACCTGGGCAAAGGCGCCGCGGGCGCGGCGGTTCAGAACCTCGAGTTGATGCTCGGCTTGCCGGCGGCCTGATGGAAATCACCGGCTATGCGGGCGCGGGGGCAAGGTCCCGCCGATTACGGACCGCCTTTTTGTCCATGCGGCTGCATCCGCAAGCCCGCCGGAAACACAGGCATGCAACACTCCGGCCGGAAATGCCGCGCGTCACTCGGAGGGAGCAGGTGAAGCGGATACGGCGACCCCAAAGCTGATCCGGTAGCAGCTTGTGAAGCCGGCCGGTGCCGCGACCTTCGCGAAGCTGGCCCCATGGATGGCCGAGATTTTCTCAATCACGCGATGGCCCAGGCCCAGGCCCAGCGGGCCGTTTGACGCCGTATTGCCGGCCGCGCTGTCCGGGCGGTTCTCGCCCAAGGGTGGCGAGTCGTCGCAGACCTGCAGCCACCGCGCCTGCGCATCGGTTTGCACCTCAACCCGGCTGCCCGGGGCGGTGTGCGTCAAGGCGTTTTCAAGCAGGTTGCGCAAGACCAAGCCCAGCAGCACCTCGTGGCCGGACACTTCGAATGTATCGGGTGCGTTGAGCGAAAGTTCGTGGCCGCTGTCATGCGCAGCCTGCGCGAATTCGGCCAGGGTCCGGCGCGCAAGCTCCGTGAGGTCCACCGGCCGGGCGACCTCGGCCAGCTCGGTGCGTTCGGCGCGCGCCAGTGCGAGCAGGTCCGACAAAACCTGGCCGGCGCGCAAGGCGTCGATCTCAAGCTGGGCAAGCAGCGCATCGTGTTGCGCGGCCCCCTGCACCTGCCGCAAGGCGTGCGACTGCAAGGCAATCGCGGCCAGCGGCGTGCGCAGTTCGTGCGCGAGTTCGTTTGCCAGTTCGCGCTCACGCACCACCGATGCGTGGTAACGGCCGGCCAGGGTGTTGATCGAATCGACGACGGCGCGAAATTCCTTTTGCTGGTAGACACCGGGCAGCGGCGCGGGATTATGGATATCGAGCCTGTCAACGTCGCGCGCGAGTTCGTAGAGCGGGCGCAGGCCGCGGCGTATCGCCAGGCCTAGCACCAGTGCCACGACAGGCAGCAGCCAGAATCCCGGTTCGGCAACCTGCCCGCCGATATCATTGGCCAAGTCGTCACGCTCCTCGAGGCTCAGCAGCACCGCTACCTTGCGTTGGTGCGCCGGGCCGTCCCAACGCGAGAAAACCCGCCATTTGGTGGCTGGCGAGCCCAGCTTGAGCGTTTCGAAGCCTTCGCTTTCGGTAAAGCCGAGCGGCGGCGCGTCGCCTGTGCGCATCAGCACCTTGCCGGCGGAATCCCAGACCACCACACTCAGCGAGCGCTGGTAGTCGTGGCTTTTGAGGCCGGCGAGCCCGGGCAGGGATCCGATGTTCTGGTGCGCATCGGTCTGCCCAGGGTTCTCGATGAGCTGCAGGCTCGCGACACCCGCGAGGTGCCCGTCGGTCAGCTCGTCCGCCTCGTGGATGCCGGTGCGATAACCAAGGAAGATAAAACCGGCCCACACCACCAGCAGCGCGCTGAGGGCCCACGCCATCAGGTGCAGCGTGAGGGATTTCCGGGTGATCATGCGGTCTCCTCGGGCACAAAATATCCGACACCACGCATCGTGCGTATCACACCCTCGCCGAGCTTTTTGCGCAGGTTGTGGACATGGACTTCAACCGCATTGCTGTCGAGCGCCTGGTCCCAGCTGTAGAGCTTGGCTTCAATCTGCGACCGCGACAGCACGCGCGGCCGCACCTCCACCAGCGCCAGCAACACGCCAAACTGCCTGGCCGAAAGTTCGACAGGTTCACCGGCCCGCGTGACGGTCCGGTTCGCCGGGTTGATCTCAAGTTCACCGCATCGCAGCAAGGGCGCGGCGCGGCCCACCGAACGCCGGCGCAGGGCGCGCATGCGCGCCGTCAGCTCGTTCGCATCGAATGGCTTGGTCACATAGTCGTCGGCGCCCATGTCGAGGAACTCGATGCGTGAAGCGACATGGTCGCGCGCCGTCATGACCAGCACTGGCGTCGCCGGATCGGGCAGGCCGCCGGGCACGGCGCGGCGCAATTTGCCGAGCACCTCGGAGCCGTCGCCGCCCTTCAGGCCCAGGTCGAGCAACACCATATCGAAAGGCTCGGCGCGCAAGGCGGTCCAGGCCAGCTCAACATGGTCGGTGATGTCGACAGCCCAGCCGAGCTGGCGCATGTGAACCTCCAGGCCGGCGGCGATCCCCTTATCGTCTTCTATTACCAGTACACGCATGCGGCATTGTGCTCGGATTGGAAATTCATTGCAGTGATTGGACGACGGTTTCGTTAAGGAATACTTAAGCCTGCGCCGCGAAACTGCGCCGATGCAAAGTTTCCAAAGGTGGCGCCTGGCCCTCCTTACAGTTTGCGTCCTGCTGATACTCCTGCTTTGGGACGCCTCGGGGCTGGATCTTCCGTTCGAACTGGAATTCGGTGGGTCCGGCGGCTTCCCGCTGCGGGACAACTGGTTCCTCACCGAGATTCTTCACGACGGCGCGCGCTCCGCCGCCTGGCTGCTGGCCTTGTGCCTGTGCATGCTGGTCTGGTGGCCGCTCGGCGTCTTCAAACGCATAGCGACGGTGCGCAGGCTGCAGTTCGCATTGACCACCCTGGCAGCCGTCGCCGTCGTCAGCACGCTGAAGGCCTTCAGTGGCGCGAGCTGTCCGTGGAACCTGGCTGATTTCGGCGGGGTGGCACAGCATATTCCCCACTGGAGCCATTTTTTCCAGCCCGACGGCGGCAGCGGCCGCTGCTTTCCGGCAGGCCATGCCTCAGCCGGCTTCGCATTCATCGGTGGCTATTTCGCATTCCGCGAAGAGGCCCCCGAGATCGCACGTGCCTGGCTGGGTTTCGCCATCCTCGCCGGATTGCTGCTCGGTATGGCTCAGCAAATCCGCGGCGAGCATTTCATGAGCCACACCTTGTGGAGCGGCTGGGTCTGCTGGTTGGTGGCCTGGGCGCTAGACAGCGGATTCGCGCGACTCGCGAGACGCCACTTGCCGCTGGAACTGGAAAGCCAGCCGCGGCAGGACGCCTCGTTATTGCCGGACGGGGCCCAACATAAATTTCATCCACAGATTGCGCAGATTGCGCAGATTTCCACAGATTGAAGACAAAGGCGTTGCGCCCTGCTTTCACTCTTATTCAGATACGGCATCCAAACAACCCCACTCCATGAGGGTTTTAATCTACGCAAATCTGCGAAATCTGTGGATATCAATTGACTCGCACCCGCTTTAGCTCACCTCCAGGATCATGGTCAGCCCGCCGCCGCCTTTGTGCTCGACATTGTTGTTGGTGGTGTGGTGCGGGATATGGCAATGCACCAGCCATTTGCCGGGTTGGCGGGCTTTCCAGATCACGTCGTAGCGCTGCCCCGGGCCCACGTTGACGGTGTCGGCCTCGAAGCGCGCCGCTTCGGCCAGCACATAGCCGTCGCGGGCCACGACGGTGAAGGGCCCGCCGTGCACATGCATGGGATGCACAAAGTTATTGTTCGTGCCTATAAAGCGCAGCTTGATGGTTTCGCCCACCCGCATGCGTATGGTTTCGGTCTCGGGGTAGGCCTTGCCGTTGATGGTGAAGTAGTTGGGCAGCGCGCCCTCCATCAGCATCGCCGGGTAGGTCAGCCCTTCGCGCTTGAGCCATTCCTGCAGCTGGATGACGTACTCCTTGTCGGCCTTCGGCTCCCTGGCGGCATCCTTGGGGTCGATGATGAGCGCGCCGTACAAACCCAGGGCCTGCTGGCGGTCCGCGTGGTCATGGGTGTGGTAGAAAAATGTCCCGGCCTGCCCGGTCGTGAACTCATAGGTATAGCTGCCGCCCGGGGGTATGGGCGGCTGGGTGATCTTGGCGGGCCCATCCATTTCGTTCGGAACAATCAGCCCATGCCAGTGCACGGTGGTGGATTCCGGCAGGCGGTTGTTCACCTTGATGCGAACCCTGTCGCCCTCGGTGACACGCAGGCGCGGCCCCGGCACCTGGCCGTTGAAGGCGTAGCCCTCCACCTTCACGTCGGGCAGGATGTTCCAGCGCACCACGCCGGTTTCCAGCTCAAAGACCTTGACGCCTCCCTCGAGCCTGGGCTCCAGCACCATGTCCCCGCGCGCCTGCGGTTCTGCCCGCGTGGCCACCAGGCGCGGGTGCACCGCGGCCATGTCCCGCATCGCTTCGCCGGGTGTATCCCAGCCCATGATCATGCCCGGCGGCATGATGGCGCCGCCCACATCGCGCGCGGACAGTTGCATGTTCACAAACAGCGCGGGCACGGTCAGCCCACCCAGTAGCATCAGCAAGGTGCTCATGCAGACCGCCGCCAGCTGGGGCCTGGTGACGTCGGGGCGCATGGCGTGGCCATGCGTGTCGCCGTGAGTGTCGCCATGGCTATGGCCGCGGGTTTGCTCGTGCCCCTTGCTGTGGCTGTGGCCGTGATCCATCCCCGCTTCGGCGGGGGCTGAGGGTTCTTTCTCTTTCCCCGCATCGCGCTGCGTCATCAGCCCGTGCTTCATTTTTCGGGACACCATCCAGACATTGACCGGATAGGCAATCGCGAAGCCGGCGATCACGCCCAGCGACATGACGCCCCAGAAAATCAGCTCGGCCGGGTCCATCGCCCGCATGTCCCGGCCCATCATCAGCAGCGACATGACAGGCGCCATGCCGGCCATCATGGCGTTCATGCTGATGAACTCGGGCATGAAGGACTTCTTCACGTTCTCCAGGTAGGTGCCGCCCATCATGTTCTTCATGAACAGCGACTGGAAGATAAACAGGCCGAAGGCAAAACCCGCCAGGTATTCGACAATCAGGTCCAGCCACATCGGCAGGCCCAGCGTGGCCGTGATCACCGCCGCCAGGATGATGCCCGTCGCGTCGCCCGCGACACAGTGGATGGTGGAGCCCACGCCCTGCTTCCACAGGGGCTTGATGAATTCCTCATGCCCGCCGGGATGCGGCTCCTTGTCCGCCATCACATACAGCAGCAAGCCTATGGGCCCCATGTACAGGGTGACCAGGATGAAGCCCCACTTCATCACCACCGGTTCGGGGTTGTTGCGCAACTGGTCCCAGGCGACGTAGGCGGTGGAGCCCAGGGCCAGGGCAAACCAGGCGATCAGGAAGTAATCAATGGGCTGGGCAATCATGGGCATCTCCCTTTGGTGATGAGGCCCGGAAGATCACCTTGATCGTTTTCTCTTGGCGCTTCCGCGGCATCCGCCACTATGGACCTTGCCACCATGGGAAGGTCAAGCGGCCCGCACCTTCCAGCTTGTAAGGAGTTGAAAACGCCCTGTCGCCATAACCAGGTGGCGTCCCACCCTCAAACCACAGCGGGCAAGCGCTCCAGCAACTTATCCAAAGTAACCGGATACTCCCGAACCCGCACCCCGGTCGCGTTGTAGACCGCATTCGCCACCGCGGCGGCGATGCCACAGATGCCGAGTTCGCCGACTCCTTTGGCTTTGAGGGGCGATGAGACGGGGTCGGTCTCGTCAAGAAAGATCACATCCTGGTGCGGGATGTCGGCGTGCACCGGCACCTCGTAGCCGGCGAGGTCGTGGTTGACGAAGAAGCCGTGGCGTTTGTCGACGGCAAGTTCTTCCATCAGTGCGGCGCCCACGCCCATGGTCATGGCGCCTATGACCTGGCTGCGCGCGGCCTTGGGGTTCAGGATGCGGCCGGCCGCGCAGACGGCCAGCATGCGGCGCACGCGGATCTCGCCGGTGGCGGCGTCGACGCCCACTTCGACGAAATGCGCGCCGAAGGTGGACTGCTGGAATTTTTTGTCGAGGTCGCCGTATTCCATGAAGTCTTCGGCCACCAGGTCTTTGTCAGCGGCCAGCTGCGCGAGGGGCACGGTGCGGCTGCCCGCGTGCAGCATGCCGCCTTCAAAGACCGCATCCAGCGCGGTGACACCTGCGGCCTGGGCGATCACTTCGCGCAGCTTCATGCAGGCCGCGTACACGCCGGAGCTGGAACTGTTGCCGCCCCATTGCCCACCCGAGCCGCAGGAGACGGGGAAGGCCGAATCGCCCAGGCGCACCAGCACTTTCTCGAGCGGCAGGCCCAGGGTTTCGGCCGCGGTCTGGGCAATGATGGTGTAGCTGCCGGTGCCGATGTCGGTCATGTCGGTCTCCACCGTGAGCACGCCGTCTTTGCCCAGCCGCACGCGCGCGGCGGACTTCATGACCAGGTTGTTGCGAAAGGCGGCGGCCACGCCCATGCCGACCAGCCAGCGGCCGTCGCGCAGTTGCGCGGGCTGGGCCTTGCGCCGGCTCCAGCCGAATTTCTCGGCGCCCAGGCGCAGGCATTCAATGAGCCGGCGCTGCGAGAAGGGCCGGCCGGCCTGTTCGGGGTCAACCTGCGTGTCGTTGCGCACGCGGAACTCGATCGGGTCCATGCCGAGTTTTTCGGCCATCTCGTCCATGGCGATTTCGAGGGCCATCATGCCGGGCGCCTCGCCGGGCGCGCGCATGGCGTTGCCTTCGGGCAGGTCGAGTACGGCCAGGCGCGTGGCGGTGAAGCGGTTGGCGCTGGCGTACAGCAGGCGCGTCTGGTTCGCCGCGGTTTCGGGCTGGCCTTCGGGCAGGTCGCCGGACCAGCTCTCATGGCCCGTGGCGATGAGCTTGCCGTCGCGGCCGGCGGCCAGGCGTATGCGCTGGATGGTGGCGGGCCGGTGCGTGGTGTTGTTGATCATCAGGGGGCGCTGCAGCGCGACCTTGACGGGCCGCTGCACTGCGCGCGCGCCGATTGCGGCCAGCAGCGCATCGGCCCGCACCCAGAGCTTGCCACCGAAGCCGCCGCCGATAAAGGGCGAGACCAGGCGCACGTTCTCCTTGGGGATGCCCAGCGTTTTGGCCATATCGCCCACGCTCCAGTCGATCATCTGGTTGGCCGTCCAGATGGTGAGCTTGTCGCCTTTCCATTCGGCGATCGAGGCATGCGGCTCCATCATGGCGTGCGACTGGTCAGGCGTGGTGTAGGTCGCGTCCAGCTGCACGGGCGCTGAAGCAAACGCGCCATCGAAGTCGCCGATCCTGGATTCAGGCGTGCCGCCGAAGTCTGAGGGCTTGGCCAGGGGGGCCGAGCTTTTCGCGGCGGCAAGGTCGAATCTGCCGGGTGTGCGTTCGTACTCAATGCGCACCAGCTGCGCGGCGGCGCGTGCCTGCTCAAAGGTGTTGGCGACCACCAGCGCGAGTGCCTGGTGGTAGTGGTCTATCTCGGGGCCGCCCAGCAGTTTGGCGGTGTTGAACTTGCCCTTGCCGAGCTTGCCGGCATTGCGCGCGGTGATGACGGCTAGCACACCGGGCGAGGCGCGCGCGGCGTCCACGTCCATGGACGCGATGCGGCCTTTGGCGATGCCGGCACCGACGATGTAGCCGTAGGCCGGGTTGGGCGCAACGTCATGGCGCTCATAGGCATAGGGCGCGGCGCCGCTGGTCTTGAGCGGGCCGTCGATGCGGTCGGTGGGTTTGCCGATGACCTTGAGCTGGTCAATCGGGTTGGTGGTGGCGGGGATGTCGAACTTCATGCGGCGCTCCTGGCCTGGGCCAGCACGGCGGCGAGCGTGCGCTCCACCAGCGGCAGTTTGAAGGCGTTGTCTTCGGTCGTGCGGGCGCCGGCCAGCAGGTGCGCTGCCGCGGCCTTCGCGCCCTGCGGCAAGGCGGCGTCGGCCGCATCGTCGCGCCAGGGCTTGTGCGCCACGCCGCCCAGCGCCACGCGGCCCGACCCGTCGCGCTGCACCACGGCGGCGACCGAGACCAGCGCGAAGGCATAAGAAGCGCGGTCGCGCACCTTGCGGTAAATGTGCGTGCCGCCCAGCGGCTTGGGCAGGCTGACCGAGGTGATGAGCTCGCCGGGCTCCAGCGCGGTTTCGATGTGCGGCGTGTCGCCGGGCAGGCGGTGGAAGTCAGCAATCGGGATGACGCGCTTTTGTCCATCGGGTTTGACGGTTTCCACGGCGGCGTCGAGTGCGCGCATGGCCACGGCCATGTCGCTGGGGTGGGTCGCGATGCAGGCCTGGCTGGCGCCCAGCACTGCATGCTGGCGGGTGTAGCCGCCGATGGCGCTGCAGCCGCTGCCGGGCTGGCGCTTGTTGCAGGGCTGGTTCGTGTCGTAGAAGTAGGGGCAGCGCGTGCGCTGCAGCAGGTTGCCGGCGGTAGTGGCCTTGTTGCGCAGCTGGGCCGAAGCCCCGGCCAGCAGCGCGCGGGCAAGCACGCCGTAGTCGCGCCGCACGCGCTCGTCGGCGGCCAGCGTGGTGTTGCGCACCAGCGCGCCTATGCGCAGCCCGCCTTCTTGGGTGGCTTCTATCTTGTCGAGCGCCAGGGCGTTCACATCGACCAGGTGGGCGGGCGCCTCGATCTGCAGCTTCATCAGGTCCAGCAGGTTGGTGCCGCCGGCGATGAATTTGGCGCCGGGGTGGCGCGCAACAGCCGCCGCGGCCTCGGCCGGGGTGCGGGCGCGTTCATAGGTGAAGGGTTTCATGTTTTCACCCCGGCGACTTCGGTGATGGCCTCGACGATGTTGGAATAGGCGCCGCAGCGGCAGAGGTTGCCGCTCATGCGTTCGCGCAGTTCGTCGGGCGAGAGCAAGGGGCGCGTGTTGAGGTCGGCGCTCACATGGCTGGGGATGCCGCGGCGCAACTCATCGAGCATGCCGACGGCCGAGCAAATCTGCCCCGGCGTGCAGTAGCCGCACTGGTAGCCGTCATGCTTGACGAAGGCGGCCTGCAGGGGGTGCAGGCTGCGCGGCGTGCCCAGGCCTTCGATGGTGGTGACCTTGGCGCCCGGGTGCATGACCGCCAGCGTGAGGCATGAGTTGATGCGCACACCATCGACCAGCACGGTGCAGGCGCCGCACTGGCCGTGGTCGCAGCCTTTCTTGGTGCCGGTCAGGTGCAGGTGCTCGCGCAGGGTGTCGAGCAGCGTGGTGCGGGTGTCGAGGTTGAGGGTGTGGGGCTTGCCGTTCACCGCGAGGGTGACGCGGGCTGTCGGCACGGAGCCGGGAGTGGGGCTGGGGGTGTCAGGTGCGGCCATGGTGGGGGTGTGCAGCGATCCGGCGGCCGCGGAAGCCGCACCGGCGATCAGCACGCCTCGCCGGGATACGGTGAGACGGTCGGGGTTGTTCATGGGGATTCACCTTTGTGATTAAACCAGCAAGATGACCGGCAAGGCAAACCCCGAGCATCGGCGCGGGAGAGAACCCATCATGTAGGACTACAGCTCACGGGGCCGTCGGTACCGGACCCAGGCATGCCTGTGCCCAACGGCTGCCCGCGTTCTGAATACAAATGTCTTGTTTTTAATCTGCGTAAATCTGCGAAATCTGTGGATATGAAATCTGGGGAGATAAATTGATCCGCAGATTACGCAGATTTACGCAGATAAGACATCCTGATGAGACCCGCCTAAAGGCCTTCACAGTTGGGAATTCAGCAGCAAGGCCAGCTTCTCATTGAACTTCTCGCTGAGCGGGCGGTTCACCCATTCTTCAAGGCTGACGCGGCGGGACTGCTTGAGGTCCTGCTCAAACACCGCCGTCTGGCGCGCGGCGAACGCGGCGTCGTAGATATTGAGGTTGGCCTCGTCGTTGAGGCGAAAGGAGCGGTTGTCGAAATTGGTGGAGCCCACCGACACCATGAGGCCGTCGACGATCATGACCTTGCAGTGGTACATGCTGGGCTGGAACTCATAGATCTCGGCGCCGGCCGCCAGCAGCGCGCCCCAGCTGGCGCGCGAGGCGGCGCGCACGGTTTCGGTGTCGGTGATCTCGCCCGGCGTGATGAGGCGAAGCCGCACCCCGCGCCGCATGGCGTCCAGCAGTATGCCGGTGCTGACCTCGTCGGGCACAAAGTAAGCCATGGAAAGGTCTATGGTTTTGGCGGCCGCCGTGAGGGCCATGTGGTACATCAGCTCCACGTTCTCGCTGCCGCCGCTGGGCGAACTTGAGAACATCTGGGCCGGCATGCCGCCCGCAGGCTTGATGTCGGGGAAGTAGGCCTCGCCGTGCAGCACCTGGCCGCTCACCTTGAGCCAGTTGTCCAGGAAGGTGGACTGCATCTGCGCGACCACCGGCCCTTCGATGCGGTAGTGCGAGTCGCGCCAGTGTTCCGGGTCCTGGCCCGCGCCGGTCCATTTCGGGGCGATGCCCACCCCGCCGGTAAAGCCCACCCTGCCGTCCACCACCAGCAGCTTGCGGTGCGTGCGGTTGTTGAGCTTGGCGAAGTTGTACCAGGCGGGCTTGTGGAATTTGCGGATGTCGACGCCCGCGTCTTTCATCTCATTGAGCAGGGCCTCGTCCATCTTGGCGCTGCCCACCCAGTCCAGCAGGATATGGACCTTGACGCCGGCCTTGGCGCGCTCGGACAAGGCATCGGCAAACCGCTTGCCGATCTCGCCCGACCAGTAGATATAAGTTTCAAAGCTGATGGTCGTTCTGGCGGCCCTGATGGCGTCCAGCATGGCCGGGAAGATCTGATCGCCGTTGAGCAGTTCCACCGCCTGGTTGCCGCCGACGATGCCGGGGCCCAGCAGGCTGCCCATGGCGCGGTGGAACTGCGGGTCGGCCACGCTGTATTCGCGTACCAGCTGCTGCCTGATCTTTTTTTCGCCGGCGGAGAAATTCAGCGCCAGCAGGACGGCGGCCAGCGCCGCGATAAAGGCCAATATGCCTGTGAGCCAGGAGGAAGGACGGGTGCGCATGGCCTCGCATTGTGGGTGCGGGAAGCCAGGCGCCGGGTAGGAGCGGACGCCAAAAGCGTGAGGCCGGGAGGCTTCGGAGGGAGTCAGCGCGGCGTGCCGCGATGGCGCCGGCGGGTCTGCCCCTTCCTCCGCTGGGGGAAGCTTGGCCTGTCCTGAGCCTGTCGAAGGAGGATGGGGGCCTGCGGCGTTGGATATTTCGCCAGAGGGTTTTCCCCCGCCCCTGCCCTCCCCCAGCGGGGGAGGGAGTTAGAGCAATGCGCAGCGATGTCGCTAATCGATCAGCACCTAGCCTTCATGCTTGTCGCCGGCCACGCGGCAACTGTCACTGAACCGTCACACACAAGCCGCACACTGTGGGACCTCTTGAAGCTGTTCCCACGCCCCCCTGAATGGACATCACCTACGGCGCCGACAAGACCGGCCTGCTCTGCGGCTACCGGTTTGAAAACGGCGCACCCGGCGTGCCGGTGGACCTTATGGAGGCGGCGGCCTGGCTGGACAACGGGGTGCCCAAGGGCAAGTCCGATTTCGTCTGGCTGCACTTCAACCTCAGCGACGCGGCGGCGGAGGCCAGCATACGCAAGCACCTGAACCCGGTGCCGGAGTTTTTTGAGGCCCTGCACGAGGGCTCGCGCTCCACGCGCATCGAGGATGCCCACGACACGCTGATCGCCGTGGTCAACGACGTGGCCTACGAATTCGCCTTCGACCCGGCCGAGATGGCCAGCCTGTGGCTCAACGTGGGGCCGCACATGGCGCTGAGCGCGCGCTCGCACCCGCTTCGCTCCATAGACCGGCTGCGCGACGCCGTGAAAAACGGCAAGAAGCCGCTGGCGTCCTCGGTGTCTTTCCTCAACCACCTGCTGCGCGAGCAGGGCGATGTGCTGGTGCGCATCGTGCGCGACGCGACCGTGCAGGTCGATGTGGTGGAAGACAACTTCCTGGTGGGCCGGCTGCACAACCGGCGCGCCGACCTGGGCAAGCTGCGCCGCGTGCTGGTGCGGCTACAGCGCCTGCTGGCGCCGGAGCCCGGCGCACTGTTTCGCCTGCTGCGCCTGCCGCCGCCCTGGGTCAGCGAGGGCGACCTCGAGGAGCTGAGACAGGCGACGGAAGAGTTCTCGCTGACGATTCGCGACCTGTCGGAGCTCAAGGAGCGCATCAAGCTGTTGCAGGAAGAGATCGCCGCGCAGGTCAGCGAAGAAACCAACCGCAGCGTCTTCACCCTGACCATGGTGACGGTGCTGGCGCTGCCCATCAACATCGTGGCCGGCCTGCTGGGCATGAACGTGGGCGGCGTGCCACTGGCGCAGCATCCGCACGGTTTCATGGTGATCGTGGCCATCATCAGCGTGTTCACCGCCTTCGCGGCCTGGTATGTTTACCGGCAGAGGCAATAGCGAAAAGAGCCGGGGAAATCCCCACGCGCCCTAGCCCTTTTCCACGGCGGGGCCATGCCGGGACCGACCCTCCCCTTATGCCGAAAACCCCGAAAATACCGGGGTGTCCCAGCTCCCCCCGCTCCCCTTCCATCCGGCGGTTTCCACCTGGCTGAAAGGCCGGTTCGGCCGCCCGACCGAGGTCCAGGCCCAAGCATGGGCGGTGACCTCGCAGCGCCGCCATGCGCTGATCGCCGCGCCCACGGGCTCGGGCAAGACGCTGGCGGCTTTTCTGTCGGCGATTGACGAGCTGGTGCGCGAGGGCCTGGCCGGCGGCGGGCTCAGCGACGAAGTCCATGTGCTGTATGTCTCGCCGCTGAAGGCGCTGTCCAACGACATCCGCAAGAATTTGCAGGAGCCGCTGGCCGGCATCGAGGCCGGGCTGGCCGCGATGGGGCTGCCGGACCCCGGCATACGCGCGGCGGTGCGCACCGGCGACACACCAACGGCGGAGCGCGAGCGCATGCGCCGCGCGCCGCCGCACATCCTGGTGACCACGCCGGAGTCGCTCTACATCCTGCTGAGTTCCGACTCGGGCCGCGCCATGCTCAAGTCGGTGAAGAGCGTGATCATCGACGAGCTGCACGCGGTGGCCGGCAGCAAGCGCGGCTCGCACCTGATGCTGTCGCTGGAACGGCTGGAGGCGCTGTGCGAGAAGCCGCCGGTGCGCATAGGCCTCTCGGCCACCGTGAAGCCGCTGGACGAGATGGCGCGCTTTCTCACAGGGGAACGTGAAACAGCCGCCATCATCGACGCAGGCCATGTGCGCGAGCGCGACCTCGCGATCGAGATGCCGCGCTCGCCGCTCACCGCGGTGATGCCCATTGAAGTCTGGGATGAGCTGTACGACCGGCTCACCGAACTGGTCGCGCAACACCGCACGACGCTGATCTTCGTCAACCAGCGCCGCATCGCGGAGCGTATGGCGCGCCACCTGGCCGAGCGGCTCGGCGAGGAGCATGTCACCGCCCACCACGGCAGCCTGGCGCGCGAGCACCGCCTGCAGGCGGAGCAGCGGCTCAAGCAGGGCGAACTCAAGGCGCTGGTGGCCACCAGTTCGCTGGAGCTGGGAATCGACATCGGCGACATCGACCTGGTGTGCCAGATCGGCTCGCCGCGCGCCATCAATGCGCTGCTGCAGCGCGTGGGCCGCGCCGGCCATGCCATAGGCGCCATTCCCAAGGGCCGGCTGTTCCCGCTGGCGCTGGACGATTTGCTCGAATGCACCGCCCTGCTGGCCGCCGTGGACCGCGGCGAGCTGGACCGCATACGCGTGCCGGACAAGCCGCTGGATGCGCTGGCGCAGCACATCGTCGCCGAAGCCGCCTGCCGCGAATGGCCGCTCGACGCGCTGTATGCATGCCTGCGGCGCGCCCAGCCCTACCGCGGGCTGGCGCTGCGCGAGTTCGAGCAGGTGGTGCAGATGCTGGCCGAGGGCTACAGCACGCGCCGGGGCCGGCGCGGCGCCTACCTGCACTACGACGCCGTCAACCGCGTGCTGCGTGCGCGCCGCGGCGCGCGGCTGGCCGCCGTCACCAACGCGGGCGTGATCCCCGACCAGTTCGATTACGAGGTGGTGCTGCAGCCCGAGGGGCACCGCGTGGGCACGCTCAATGAGGACTTCGCTTTTGAAAGCCTGCCGGGCGACATCTTCCAGCTCGGCAACACGTCCTACCGTATCGCCAAGATAGAGACCGGCAAGGTCATGGTGGAGGACGCCAGGGGGCAGCCCCCTTCCATGCCCTTCTGGCTGGGCGAAAGCCTGGGCCGCACCGATGAGCTCAGCGAGGCGGTGTCGCGCATCTGCGAGACCGCCGACACCTTGCTGGACGACGGCGTGCCGGCCTGCGAGCGCTGGCTGCGTGAAGACCTGAATCTGCCCGCCGCAGCGGCGCAGCAGCTCGCGCTTTACCTGGCCGCGTCGAAGGCGGCGCTGGGCGTGCTGCCCAGCCGCCGCCACATCGTGTTCGAGCGTTTCTTCGACGAGGTGGGCGACACCCACCTGGTGATCCATTCGCCCTACGGCTCGCGCATCAACCGGGCCTGGGGCCTGGCGCTGCGCAAGCGCATGTGCCGCAAGTTCAACTTCGAGCTGCAGGCCAGCGCGCTGGAAGACAGCATCGTGCTGTCGCTGGGGCCCACGCACAGCTTCGCGCTCGAAGAGGTGCGGCACTACCTGAAGCCGGCCAGCGCGCGCGAGGTGCTGGTGCAGGCGCTGCTGGACGCGCCCATGTTCGGCACGCGCTGGCGCTGGAACGCCACCGCCTCGCTCGCGGTGCGCCGCATGAACGGCGGGCGCAAGGTGCCGCCGCAGTTCCAGCGCTCCGACGCGGAAGACCTGCTGACGGTGATCTTCCCGGACCAGCTGGCCTGCGCCGAGAACCTGGCCGGCGAGCGCGAGATCCCGGAGCACCCGCTGGTGGCGCAGACGCTGCACGACTGCCTGCATGAAACCATGGACGCCGACGGCTTTGTGCGCCTGCTGGCCGGCCTGGAGGCCGGCGAGGTGCGCATCAGCACACGCGACCTGGCCTCGCCCTCCCCGCTGGCGCACGCCATCCTGAACGCCAAGCCCTATGCCTTCCTCGACGGCGGCGCGGCCGAGGAGCGCCGCACCAAGGCCGTCAGCACGCGGCCGCTGATGGACCTGCAGACGGCCGAGGACATCGGCAAGCTGGACCCGCAGGTGATCGCCCAGGTGTGCGAGGACGCCCGGCCCGACATCCGCAGCGCCGACGAGCTGCATGACGCGCTGGTGGTGCACGGCTTTCTCACGATGGAAGAAGCGCCTTTTGCTGAATTCATCGAGTCGCTCGTGCTGCAGCGCCGTATCAGTCTGGCGACCCTGCCGGGCGGCGCGCTCCCGCTCTACGTGGCGGCGGAGCGTTTGCACGAGCTCCTGGCCGTCTTCCCAGGCGTGGCACCCTCACCCGCCATCACGCCCACCTCGGCGGAGCGGCCCGAGGCCGACCAGGCCTTGCGCGAAATCCTGCGCGGGCGCCTGGAGCTGCTGGGCCCGGTCACCGCGCAGGCGCTGGGCGAGCCCCTGGGCATGGGTGAAATCGCCGTGCTGACAGCGGTGTTGCAGCTCGAAGCCGAAGGCGCGGTGATGCGCGGCGCCTTCACCGCCGTCGGTGCGGACGAATGGTGCGACCGCCGCCTGCTCGCGCGCATACACCGCGGCACGCGCGAGAAGCTGCGCGCCGAGTTCCAGCCCGTGCCGCCGGCGCAGTTCATGCGTTTCCTGTTCCGCTGGCACCAGTTGAACGCCGGCGACACCCTCGATGCCAACGGCGATGAACGCCGCGAAGGCGAAGGCGGGCTGGCCGATGTGCTGCGCCAGCTCGAAGGCTATGCGGCGCCGGCTGCGGCCTGGGAAGAAGACCTGCTGGCGGCGCGTGTCAAGGACTACAGTCCCGCCATGCTCGACAAGCTGTGCGCCGTGGGCCGTGTGGCCTGGTGGCGGCCTGTCGAGGCCGGCGATGCGGCGGGCCGCAAGACGGGGCCGATACGCGGCACACCCATCCTGCTCTGCGAACGCGACGCCCTGCCCCACTGGCAGCAGGCGGCCGGCGCGGCAACAACCCACGACAACGCACCGCTCTCCAGCGCCGCGCGCCAGGTGCTGGACGCGCTGCGCGCGCATGGCGCCAGTTTTTTCGCCGACCTGCGGCATGACACCCGGCTGCTGGGCACACAGGTCGAGCAGGCCCTGGCCGAGCTGGTCGCGCACGGCATCGCCACTTGCGATTCCTTCGCCGGGTTGCGCAGCCTGGTGATGCCTGAAGACAAACGCAACAAGCTGCGCCGCAAGCGCGGCGCGCTGGACCCGATGGAGGACGCCGGCCGCTGGTCGCTCACACGCCGCCCACGGCCGCCGGAGGCCACGCCGGGTGCGCTGGCCGAGCCGCACGTGGAGCACATCGCGCGCGTGCTGCTGCGCCGCTACGGCGTGGTCTTTCGCAAGTTGCTCGAGCGCGAGGAAGGCCTGCCGCCGTGGCGCGAGCTGTTTTACGTGCTGCGCCGGCTGGAGGCGCGCGGTGAGGTGCGCGGCGGCCGTTTTGTCAGCGGCTTCTCGGGCGAGCAGTTCGCCCTGGCCGAAGCCGCCGCGGCCCTGCGCAAAATCGCGAAAGAGCCGGGCAATGAGCGCGTCGCCATCTCGGCTGTGGACCCGCTGAACCTCGCCGGCATCCTGACGCCGGGTGACAAGGTGCCGCGCCTGCCGGGCAACCGCCTGCTGTTTGAGGCCGGCGTGCCCATCGCCGTGCAGTCCGGTGGCGACATCCGCTACCTGCGCGAGCGGGACGCGGCCACGCAGTGGGAGATGAAAAAACTGCTGGTGCGGCGCTAGCAAGCGCCGTGCTGACCGGTGCTTAGCGGGGCAGCGCAGCCTCGAAGCGCGCCAGCTCTTCATCGACCGTGCCGCGGCCGGCGAAATCCCGCTTGGCCCGGCCGTACCAGTAGGCGGCGTTGTCGAGGTCACCTTCCTGGATGTGCAGGATGCCGTGCAGCCAGGCGCCCAGCTGCGATTCATCGCTTTGCGCAAGCGTGTGCGCCTCGTCCCAGCGGCCCTCGTGTGTACACAGCAGGGCCTCTCGAAGAATGTCCATTTTTTAAACCTCCTTGGATTGGTTTGAATACAGGTTCGTTACGAGGTCTTTCGCGAAGCTCTCGGTTGTCAGGCTGTAGCCGCCCATTTTGTGCCAGCGCGCGCGGCACACGCTCGTAATACGCCGTGCCGTCGGCCATGAGCTTGACCTGGCCTGGTGTGTGCTCCGGTCGAGGAGTTTCACGCGCAGCCGCTCCTCCAGCTGCGTCACGGTGGTCTTGCTCATGCAGAGGATCTCGGCCGCCATCACTTCAGCCAGAGCTCCAGGCCGTCGCGGCGCAGGCAGGCTTCCAGCTCGGTTTGAAGCTGCAGCCCTGCCCGCAGGTCCGCCTCGGTGGTTTCGTATTGCATGGCCACCAGTTCGGTCCTGTCGTCCGCGCCGTGCATCTGCAGCACCTGGGCGGCCAGGTCGGCGGTGTCCTGGGGGCGCAGCGCGGTAAACGCCTGGCGTAGCTCCGGCAGGTAGGCGACAAAGGCTTCGGATGTCCAGTTGCGGACCAGCCCGTCCAGGTCTTTCAGCAGGCTGGGCACGCGGAGCAGCAACTCGGGCGCGGCAGCCATCAGGCCGCCCAGGAAGGCCACCGCATCCCTGGCCTGGGCGCCTGTGCCAAAGCTGTTTTGCACGACAGCGCCGAGGGCGGCCTCGTCCCACACGCCATCCAGGTACAGCAACGCAGCAGCCGCACCGGCAATGGCCGGCGGCGCCGCGCCGGGCTGGGCCAGGCGCTGCATGTGCGCGGTGAATGCGTCGGGGCTCACCAGTTTGCTGTCGCCCGCGAAACCGGCTTCTTCATCCAGGGCTTCAAGCAGCCGCCACAGCTCGCGCAGCGACAGCAGTGTGTTGACGGCCTGCATCTGGCCCTCGGGCGCACATTGCGCCAGATCGGGCATCAGGAACAGCGCGGCCGGCCTGAGCCGCAGCAACAGCTCACGCAACTGCGGATGTTGTTGCACGCCCAGGGGTTCGCGGGCCCGCCACAGCGTGACGAGGCGGTGCCCGCAGTCCACAACCGAAGCCAGCGAGGCATCTTCGTTCAGGTGGGCGGTCAGCATGGCCAGCAGCTGCGGCAGGCGCGCCTGCAGGCCGACCAGGCAGGCGCGCAACAGCAGCATCACCGCGGCGCTGGCGCTGCGGCCCCGGCCCTGCACCGCAAGCGCCGCTTCTTCGCGCTCCAGCTTGGCCAGGCACACAGCTTCCACGCTGGCGCCTTCGGCGGCCAACTCGATCAGGCGCGCCTCGACCAGGGGCGACCAGGCCGCGCGCCACTCTTCAAACAGGATGTGCAGGCGGCTGTTGCCCAGGAAATCCGGGCCCGCCAGCCACTGCGCGAGCCCGGCATCGAGGTAGGCCATTGCGTGAAAGAAACGGCTGCGCTGGCGGTGGCTGGGCTTGCGATACAGGTCCAGGCGCGCGACGCGCGCCGTGCTGTCGTCCAGTCGCATACCGGCGGCGCGGGCCAGGCGCCGCGCGTCCTCAATGAGCGGCGGCGAGCCGGCCGAAGGCGGCACGTCGCCGATGCGGCTGCCGCCCAGAAAGGCCCGCACATCCGCGGTAAAGCCGCGGGTGCCGTCGTCCATGGCGCCTTTGACGAAGCAAGAGCGCATGGCATCGAGCAAGTCCTGGCGGCCGGGCCCGGCATTGCCGCGCAGATCGGCCAGGCGCTGGGCCTGCAGGGTCGCCGCCTGCACCAGCGCGGTGGACACAGGGTCAAGCTGGTCCTGGGCGCGGGTCTGCTGGGCAAAGCGTGTAAGGCAATCCAGCGCGACCGCGGCGAAGGGGTTGCCGCTGCCCGGCCGGGCGGCTTGCAGGCGGTCCCAGACCTGCTGGTAGTAGCCCGGTGACGGCATGCCGGCGCTGTAGCCGTTCAGCGCGTCCAGTCGCTCAAAGCTGTAGCGGATCAACCAGGCCTTGGGATCTTCCACGGGCTTTTTTTCCGTCGGCCTGGCGGGTTTGCGCGCGGCCGCGGCGCCCTTCCAGCTGCGCAGCAGCTCGGGCGTGTGAAAGCCGCCGGTGACCACCACGATGGGACCCTGCACATCCTTGCGCCAGCGCGCGATGTGCGCCGCCATATGCCGTTCGCGGGGCAGGCTCAGCTCGGCCTCCAGGACCTCGGGCTCATAGTCCAGCCGGGCCATGGCACACCAGCAGAACACGTCGCTGAAAAACCGGCGCCAGTCCGCGAGGTCCGATGGCTCGCGGAGTTCAAACAGCCGGTCCCACAGGTCCTGGTGGTCGACGCAGCCCATGCGCCTGGCCATGGCCTGCAGGTAGGCGCTGTGCGCAAAATGCCGCTCTTCCATCTGGCTGCGGGCGGTGTCGTGGGGCTTGCCGCCGGGCTCCGCATCGTCGCCGGCATCTTCGGCATCCCAGGCCTTGTCCTGCCACGGCAGGTCTATCCAGGCCACGGGCACGCCCAGCGCACCGCCGGCGCGCAAGGCCACCCATTCGGGGCTGTAATCGCACAGCGGAAAGAAGGAGCTGCGCGTCTCCTGTGCGGGGGGCGCAGCAGCGGGTTGGGGTGCCTCAGGTGCGTCAGGCGCCGGGTCTTCCATGGCTGTACCGGCGTCAGGCTCCCGCGCATCGGCGGCCGGGCGCTGGCGCCGTGCCTGGCACAGCAGCGCGACCGGCGCCTGCGTTTGCGGGTGCTGCAACAGGGGCAGCAGGTGCCCCAGGTCGTCCGGGCCTTCGATCAATATGGCGGCGGGCTGTACCTCGCGCAGCAGTTGCTGCAAGGCCCAGGCACAGGCGGGGCTGTGGTGGCGTATGGGCACGAAGTACACATCGTCGGCACCCAGCAGCGGCGCCAGCAGCGCCGACACGGCTTCAGGCAGCGCGCCGTCCGCCGAAGTCTTTGAACCCTGGTTGCTCACTGCCACAGCGCGCGGGCGGCATCGTGGAAGGCTTTCCAGTGGGCATCGCGTTTGCCGCGCTCGCGCACCACGGTGTCAAAGTAGTGGCGCACGCGCTTGACGTCGTCCGCGCTGTCCTTGAACACCACGCCCTGCAACTGCCCGGCGATTTCGCGCGGCGTCAGCACACCGTCGTTGAAGTGCTGGGCCTGCAAGGCGGCGGCGTAGGCGACGTTCACCGCTTCGGCGGTGGACATCACGGCATCCAGCCCTTTGATGGCGGTGCCCTCTTGCGTCTGGCCGGCGCGCAGTTCCTGGAAGGTGGTGACCAGCAAGCCCACCACGTCGCGCGGCACCGTGACCGGTATCGCACTGCCCGCCAGGTCGCGCTGCAGCTGCGCCGTGACCAGCTCGACTTCAAACGCGTGGTCGCGGATGGGACGCACGGTCTCGAAGTTGAAACGCCGCTTGAGCGCCGAGGACATCTCGTGCACGCCGCGGTCGCGCAGGTTGGCGGTGGCGATGATGTTGAAGCCCCGCTGCGCGAACAGGCGGGAGCCGTCCGTCACGCTGCCATCGGCGTTCGGGCCGGCCTGCCCGAGTTCGGGAACCATCAGCTGCTTTTCGCTCATCAGCGAGATGAGCACGTCCTGAATCTCCGGCGGGCAGCGGGTGATTTCTTCAAAGCGCACCAGCTTGCCCGAGCGCATGGCCTGGTACAGGGGCGAGGGCACCAGCGCCTTCTGGCTCGGCCCTTCGGCCAGCAGCAGCGCGTAGTTCCAGCTGTATTTGATGTGGTCTTCGGTGGTTCCCGCCGTGCCTTGCACAGTGAGCCCTGAATCGCCGCTGATGGCTGCCGCCAGCAGTTCGGACAGCAGCGACTTGGCCGTGCCGGGCTCGCCGACCAGCATCAGGCCCTGGTGTCCCATCAGGGTCACGATGGCGCGGTCCACCAGCGGGTCGTCGCCGTAAAACTTGCGGCTGACCTTGAGCGCATCGTCGCCCAGGATGAACTGGCGCACGGCGCGCGGCGACAGCCGCCAGCCGGGCGGCTTTGCGCGGGTGTCCGCCTGCGCGAGGCGGGCCAGTTCGTCGGCCCAGCGGTGCTCGCAGGCCAGGCGCACCGCCTGCCCCACGAGGCCGTCGGCAGAGGGCGGAGTTTTTTCTGAAGTCATACGCTGTCCTTTTCTTGCGGGCCGCCTGCTTGCGCGATGCGCGGGCAAAGCGGCTTCATTCACTTAAAGCCGTGCAAACGCGGAGGGCCTACCAGGGCATTTTCTTTTCCCAAGCCGCATCAAAGCCCGCGCAGGCCTGGGCCACGGCCAGGTAGTCCGCGTAGGCTTCAGCCAGCAGCACGGGAGGCACCTTGGCAAGCGGCAGGTTGCGGTCCGACCAGCCGCGCACCTTGCTGTCTTCAAAAGCCAGCGTCTTCAGGGCGGCGGTGACGTTTTCCTCAGGCAGGGTGTTGCCCGAGAACTCCATGACCACACGCACGCCGACGCTGGAAAAATCCTTGGTGTACTGGCAGAAGAAGCCGCCGTCCTCCGCCTGGGAGCGCTGGTAGCCCAGTTTGGTGAATGCGCCGCGCAGGGTGAAGGTGTCGCTGAGCCAGCCCTGGCGGTCCTTGATCGCCGTCACGGGCACGCCGTGTTCGTCGGTGAAGGCCAGTGTGGGAAGCTGGTGCGCCATCTGCGCGAACAGCGGCGCCAGCTTGTAATCCTTGAAGTGCTGCGTCCAGGCCTTGGCCGCCGCGGCATCCACCAGAGAAGCATGGGCCAGGCGCACGCAGCTGCCGTCCGGCACGCTGACCTCATCGTCTTCGGTGTTGAGCAGGCTGCCGTCTTCGCTGGGACGAAAGCTTTGCAGCACCGCGCCGCCGGCGTCCACCTCCAGCCAGACCAGGCGCTGGATCAGGCGGCCCACGACCGGATGGCTGTACAGGTAGTCGCGCCATTCGGTATGCGGCCACAGCCGCCCGGTGCACATGGCCTCGAACAGGCGCGCGGTCTGCATGTCGATGACCTGCTTGAGTTCCTTCTTGCTGTTGGAAAAAAGCGCCTTGGCCTCCTTGATCACGGCGGGATCGTCGTTCTGGCGCGCGTCGGGCAGGGCCTTTACCGGCTTGCCTTCGGGGTTGCGCAATTCGGGTTTCATGGCGGCATCCAGCACCATGGTGAAGCTGCGCTCACCGTAGGGCAGTTGCAGCGTGCCTGTTTCGTCCAGGCCTGCCGTCGGGATGGTGCGGTCGGCCAGCTGGTCTTGCGTCCAGCCGTTGCGCTCGGCAATTTCCTGCACCAGCCCCCTGGCTTTTTCCTGCACCGAGGCGGTACGGTAGCGCCGGGACAGGCCCAGCAGCAACTGGATCACCACGGGCTCGTTGCCGACGGCCACGCCGTCGAGCATGGCTTCGATCTGCGAGCGGCGCTGGTAGTGGTCGCGCATGTACTGCTGCAGCAGGGCCACCACCTCATGGCCCGGCGCCCTGGCGGCCAGCGCCAGGATGCCTTTCTCGCCGATGGCGCTTCCCAGGTATTCCGCCATCTTCTCGCGCTTGCACTCCTCAAACACCTGCTCCTGCGATTTGGCGTAGCCGGACTCGTAGTACTGGCGGTGCTCGGGCTTGGCATTGAGGTAGCTGCTCTGGTAGCTCTGGTAGCGCCTTGCCGCATGGGCCTGTGCGTGGGCAATGCCCTCTTCGAGCGAGGGATGGCGTGTGTCGTAGGCCATGAACTGGCGCAGCACGGCGGCCCCCAGGCCCTGGGCGCTGGCCGGCTTGAGCAGGCCCAGGTAGCGCGTGAGCAGCGCATTGCCGCCGGGCTCCTTGAGCTTGCAGGCCAGCACCACCCACCAGCGCACGACATCCGGATCCACCGGCTGGCCGTCGGCCCACTGGCAGGCCGGCAGCGCGTCCCAGGCGAACCAGTCCAGGCCGGCAGGCAATTTGGCCTTGAGCCCCTTTTTGGCCTCGGCCAGCAGCACCTCGGGCGCAAGGCGCGACGACAGGTCCTCGCCAAGGGCCTCCAGCGCGGTCAGGAAAGCCGCGCGCACGGTCTCGCGGGTTTCCTTGTCGAGGGCCTTGACCAGGGCGGCGGCGGCGTCGGCATAACGCAAGCCGGCCAGCCACTGGGCGGCCTCGATGCGCACCTCGCTCTTGCTGTGGGACAGCGATTCGATGACACGCCGCCCGATGTCGGGCAGGGCCGCCAGCGCCTTTTGCGCGGCGCCGCGGTGGGTCTTGCCCTCGCCCAGGGCCAGCTCCATCAACCGGGGCACCCAGCGCGTGGGCAACACGGGGAATGTGGTGATGGCTTTGAGCGTGGGGCCGAGTTCCATGGCCCGGCCCTCGGCCTTGGGGGCGGCCAGCCCCAAGCCTTCGTCGATGTATTCGGGGTGCTCCATGAAAAAGGGCCATACCTGGGCGGGCGGCAGCTGGTCGACGGCCGACGGCGTGTTCCAGTAGTCGGTCAGGGCTGACCCGGCCACCGCATCCAGCGGCACCTGGGAACGTGCAAGCAGGTCACCCAATGCGCGCAGGTCCACGCTGCCCTGGGGCTGGCGCGTCAGCCATTTCTGGAACCCGTTGTCGCTCCAGAAATGCCCGCCGTGGCGGGTCACCGTCAACCAGCGGATCTGGTGCACCGGACCGAAGGCGGGCAAGGCGTAAAGCTTGCCTCCGTGGCTCACCACGCCGTTCATCTCGCCCACGCGCATCTGCTTGGCATCCTTGGCGCTGCCTGTGCCGTTGAGTATGCGCAGCGCGATGCGCATGTCTTCCTCACTCACCTTGGAGAGGTTGTCCAGGTTGCGTTTGCGCCAGTGGTACGGGTATTTCTGGGTCTTGTTTTCTTCGGCTTCCTCGGCGGCGGCGACCTTCGCCTTTTGCAGCATCTCGGCGTGGTTGGCCCGCAGCAGCGCCAGCACATCATCCCCCAGCGGGACGTCCTCAAAGGGCGTCCAGGGCGGCGCCGGCGGCATGGCCTGCTCGCCCGCGTCGTCCACCGCATCCAGGCGGCTCAGCGCGGAACGCAGCGCCTGCTGCACGGGCTTGCTGGTTTCGGCGGCCAGCGCAGCCTCCAGGGTGGCGCGGCTGTCTTGCGCGGGCAGGCGCGCCATCAGGTCCGCCGCCTGCGCGCGCTGCGTGCTGTCGCCGCCGCTGAGCAGCGCGCCGAGCAAGGCCACGCGCTGCGCCTGGGGAATGCCTTCGATGTGGGGAATGGCCTCGGCCCGCACGGTCTTGCTGCCGTCCACCGCCAGCGCCACGACCACCGCGGCGAACGCCTGCAGCAAGGCTTTGTCGCTGCCCAGGCGCTTGGCCAGAACCACGCGCCCGGCCGCCGAAAGCGCTTGCGGCAGTTTCGCCACCTGCCCGGCATGCTCCTGCAGGTAGCGGGCCAGGGCGGCCGACTTGACGACGCCGTCCAGGCGATCGTGGTAATAGCTGTCCAGGCCTTTGCGCTCAAACACCACATGCAGCGCCAGCCCTTCATCCAGGCCTTCATGCGCCAGCAGGCGCTCCACCAGGTACACATCCCAGGCCGGGCGCTCCGCGGCCAGGTCGTTTTTGCCGCGATTGCCGTCCTTGTAGCTGGCAAATACCGCATCGTTGACCAGGTACTGCAGCCAGTCGGGTACGGCCGCGCCCGGGTGCTCCAGCGACTTGCCCGCGTCGGCGGCTGCCAGCACCTTGCCCAGGCGGACCAGAGGCTCCAGGGGTGTGGCCGCGTCCACGCTGGCGTACCAGGCGGCCCGGCTGGCCATGCTGCCGTGGGCCAGGGACTCGAGTTTTTTGTCGTTGTAGCGGCTGAAGCCCCAGCGCAAGCGGCCTGGCTCGCCGAGCAGCTGGCCCAGTTCCTTGCCCTGGGCGGCTTGCAGGTCCAGCAGCACGGTTTCCTGCGTGCCTTCCGTGACAAAGGCGGCGGCCTTGTCGCCCAGGCCCGCCGCCGCGGTGTTCAAGGGTGCCAGGGCGTCCCGCAGGTTCATGGCCTGCTGCGCGGACAGGCCCGCGACGCCTCCCACGCCGATCTGGTCTTTGACGGTGCTTACCAGTTTGTCCAGCAATCCCATTGTGTTTTCCCTTCTTTCTTCCTTGTTGTCGCTATGGTGCGCGGTGATTGTGTCAGTGGGGAACATGCCCGGTTTGCGGCAGTCCGTCGAGCTCCAGCACCCACATGCCCAGGCGGTGCAGGCGCAGCAGTGTTTGCGGGCCCGGGGCCGCGCAATGCGCGTCAAGCGCCCGGCTGAGGGTGTGCAGGCCCACCGCCGCGATGGGCGAAGCCGCCTTGTTCAGCTGTTCCTGCTGGGTCTGCGTGAGTGCCATGCGCCCCGTGGCGGCCTGGGCTTCCAGCACCTGCAGCACGGGCTGCAACAGCCGCCCGGCCAGCGCGGGCGGCGCGACGGGCGGCGCCAGGTCTTTGCGCAACTGCATGAGGCGCAGGATGCGCTGGGCCAGCGAGGTGCGCCGCGCAGGCTCATCGGCAAAATCAAATGACACGGCCTGCACCTGCCCGTTCGCGTCGGTGCTCAATGCCGCAAACGGCACCAGGTGTGTGCTGGAATGGCTTTGCTCCACGCGGACCACGACCGCATGCACGGGCGCTTGCCGTGCGGCGAAGCGGTCCAGGTTTTCGGCACGCTGGTCGGTGTGCGGCCCAAGCGGCAGCACCAGTTCAAGCCAGCGGCCCTGGGCGTCCTGCAGGGCCCAGCGCAGCTGCTGCTGCGCCTCGTGCAGCACCGGGGCACGCGTGGCGGACGGGCGCAGCAGCAGCGTGTCGCCCATGCCCGCCGCCAGGCCGGTCATGCCGCGCAGATGCTCAGACAGTTCGGCCCAGTCGCCGCAACCCAGTTGGCCCAGGCGGGGGTCGTCGGCGCGCCAGGCGGGCAGGGACTGGGCGCGGCTGGTGCCTCCCAGCGCCAGGCGGTTGTCGTCGGCCAGGCGGGGTTGGCTCAGGACCAGCGGGCCGTCGCACACCTGGGCCGCGGCACCGGCGCCCGGCCACAGGGCCTGCGCGCTCCAGGCGCTGTGCCGGGTGAAAGCCCCATCGCTTGCATCGGGCCGTGCCACACCGGCTTGCAGCAGCCGCGCGCCCTGCACGTCCCACAGCGACAGGCTCAGCCCCCTCGCACCGCCCAGGGTTTGCCACCAGTGGGCGCCCAGTGGCAGCAGCTCCAGCGTCTCGGCGCTGCCGAACGTCCGGCGCAACCGGCCGCGCAAGGCCGGCAGCAGATCGGGCCGGGCAAGCTCAACGCCGGGGGCCAGCATGGCCGCGCAAAGCGCATCGATGCGCGACATCAAGGCCAGGGCATCGCGCTCCTGGGCCTGGTGGTCACGCCGCACCAGCAGGTCCACCATGCCGCCCAGGTTGCGCAGCATGGCGGCCACAAGCGGCAGTCCTTCACCGCGGGCGGACATGTTGAGCGCCAGCAAACGGGCGCCCACCAGTGTGCTGGCGTGCGAGAGGCCGGCATCCAGCAATTCATGCAGCGCGCCGCGCACCTGCTCCAGAAAGGCGCGTTCGCCGGGCGCCAGCTGCGCGGTAGCTGCGGTGTCCGCAGGCTGTGCCACAGGGGCCAGGCCTTGCGGCCAGTCCAGCGGCTGCCCCAATGCCAGGCGCAGGGCGGCCACCGCCATCAGGTGCACGGCTTTGCGCTGGGCGGCGGCGACTTCCGACACCATGCCGGCAAAACCCGCGCCCGCGATCCAGCGGCAGGTCACGCCCAGCTCGGGCAAGTCCATGACCAGCGCACCGCCCTGCACCCGCCACTCGAGGCCCGCTGCGGGGGCTCGCGCCGCCTGGCGCGCGGCGGCCGCGCCGGCGGCCTTGAACAGCGCGGCGCTGTCGGCAGCCAGCAGGTCGGCCAGCGGGTCGGGCTCGCCGGCGGGTGCCGCGGCCGGGCTGCCGGCGGCAACCGGCCCGGATGAGGCCGTGGGCACGCTGCGCAACCACAGCACCGCCGCCAGGATGTGTTTGCACAGGCCGGGCGCCGGGCAGTCGCAGCGCGTGTGCTGTGGGCCGCGTGCATCCAGTTCAACCGACTGGCCGTCGGCCTCCACCGTGGACACCCCCTCACCGGTTTCGGCCCAGCCTACCTTGCCCGCTTCCACATCCTTGGCGGCGCGGCGCAGCAGGCCGGCATTGGCCAGCGCCACCAGCGTGTCGTCGTCGTAGGCGCGGTAGGCGGCGGGCCAGTCCATCAGTTCATGACTTCCGCCAGCCATTGGGCGAAGTGCGTGGGGGTCAGCGCGGCCACATGCATGCCCCGGTTGGCCAGTCGCTGCGCCATCTGCCGGTCAAACACCGGGTTGGCCGACTCGTCCAGCGCCGCCAGGCCCAGCAGCTTGACGCGCGCCTGCGCCATGCGCTGCACCGCGGCCAGCAAAGGCCCCGGCATCGCGCCTTCTTCAAAATCGCTGATCAAGGTAAACACCGTGCGCTGCGGGTTGCTGATCAGGGATTCGCAGTAATGGACGGCCCGGCCGATGTCGGTGCCGCCGCCCAGTTGCACGGTCAGCAGGACTTCCACCGGGTCGTGGGCCAGGTGGGTCAGGTCCACCACGCTGGTATCGAACACCACCAGCTTGACCCGCACGGAGGGCAGGGCCGACATGATGCCGGCAATGACCGCGCTGTAGATGACCGAGTCCGTCATGGAGCCGCTCTGGTCCACGCACAGCACCACGTCCCAGGGCAGGTTGCGTTTGACGCGGGTGTTGAACAAGGGCCGGCGTATGACCAGCTGGCCGCGCTCGGCGTCAAAATTCTTGAGGTTGGCCTGGATGGTGGCCCGGGCATCAAAGTTTTGCGCGTTCCTGACTTCGGAACGGCGCTGGCGGTTGCGCCGCCCGACCAGGGCGTTGACAAAGTCGCTCTTGAGGCGCCGGGTGATGTCATCCACCGTCTTCTGGATGATCTCGCGCACCGCATCACGCATCTGGCCCGACAGCCGCCCGCGCAATCCCAGCAAGGCCCGCGCCAGGCCCGGCGACGCATCGAGCGAACGCAAAACCGCCGGGTCGTTCAGCAGGTCATTGAGCTGGTAGCGCTCAATCGCCTGGGTCTGCATGCGTTCAAACACGTCTTTGGGAAACAGCTTGCGCGATTGATTCAACCAGTCGATGGCGCGCAGCTGGCTGGGATCCAGGGAGCCCGCACCCCCTGCCGGCCGGGTGAGGCCCCGCCCTTCATACTCCCGCCCGTACAGGTATTCCAGCGCCTGGTCGAGCTTCCAGTCACCCGCCTGGAACTGGGCGCCAGAAAGCGGCTGGGTGGCATAGCGGCCCAGCATCAGGCGCCAGCGGCGCAGCGACTCGACATCCAACTCGTGTGCAGCCATGGATTGGTTCAAAGATAAGCGCAAATAATCGGCTGCCTGGCCGTGCAGCAGTGCCCGGACCTTGCTACTTTAAGGCATGGGCAGCTCCCCCGCGGCCACCCAGGGCCCGCAGGACATCGTTCTCTAGCGCAAGCGCCTCATCAAAGCGGCCCAGGCCGATGTCGTTGAGCACCCGCTTGAAGCTGGCGGCAACTGCGGGCGCAAGCGAGGCCAGCCTGGCGCAGGCCTGCAGCGAGGCCGCTTCAAGTTCCGGCTCCGGCACCACCTTCCAGACAAGCCCCCAGTCCCGCGCCTGCGCCGGCGAGAACTCCTCGCCCAGCAGCATCAGCGCCTTGGCGCGCGCCACACCGGCGTAGGCCGGCAGCGTGGCGGTCAACCCACCGGTCACGAACACACCCAGGGATGCCTCCGGCAGCTTGAAGCGCGCGCTTTGCGCCGCGAACACGATGTCGGCATTGAGCATCCACTCGAAGCCGGCGCCCACCGTCCAGCCATGCACCGCGGCGACCACCGGCTTGGGCAGGCGCACCAGCGCCTGGGCCACGGCCTGCACCAGCACCATGTCGTCTTCGGTGGGTGGTGCGCTCACATCCCTTCCCGCGCAAAAAGCCCGGCCGTTTCCGCGCAGCAGCAGCACGCGCACAGCCTCGTCGCCCGACGCCTGTTCGATGGCGGCCAGCAGCGCGCGGGCCAGTTCGTTGTCGATGGCATTGAGCTTGTCGGGCCGGTTGAGAGACACCGTCATGGTGCCGTGCGCGATTGCGACCAGGAGTTTGGGGCTTGGCATGGGTGTGATTCTGGACCAGGAAATGGCGGCTCAAGGGTAAACCCCGAAACGTTTGCACGCCGGCCGCCTTGGCGAAATACCAAACCCGACATCATGTCGTATTTTGACAAGTGTGCGTCTGCGCGGCGCAAGTTGGCGCGGCGGGGAAATCCAACAATGAGCGCAAATTCATTACCTTTTCACCCGCCACCGAGCCCGACACCGCGACCCCGAGGACCACCATGAGCACCCTGCACCAAGACTCCATCATCATCGACGGCCTGATCATCTCCAAGTGGAGCCGCGAGGTGTTCGAGGACATGAAAAAAGGCGGCCTCAGCGCGGCCAACTGCACCGTCTCGGTATGGGACGACTTCAAGAGCACGGTGCACAACATCGCCGAGATGAAGAAGTCCATCCGCGAAAACAGCGACCTGCTGTCGCTGGTGCGCACCACGGCCGACATCGAACAGGCCAAAAAAGACGGCAAGACCGGCATCATCCTGGGCTTCCAGAACGCCCATGCCTTTGAAGACCAGCTCGGCTATATCGAAGCCTTCGCCGACATGGGTGTGCGCGTGGTCCAGCTTTGCTACAACACGCAGAACCTGATCGGCACCGGCTGCTACGAGCGCGACGGCGGCCTGTCCGGTTACGGCCGCGAAGTCATCGGCGAGATGAACCGCGTCGGCATCATGGTGGACCTCTCGCACGTGGGCGCCAAGACCTCGGAAGAAGCCATCCTCGAATCCAAGAAGCCCGTGACCTACAGCCACTGCCTGCCGGCCGGCCTGAAGGAGCACCCGCGCAACAAGAGCGACGAGCAGCTCAAGTTCATCGCCGACCGCGGCGGCTTTATCGGCGTGACCATGTTCCCCCCCTTCCTCAAGCGCGGCCCCGAAGCCACAGTGGAGGACTACGTCGAAGCGCTGGACTATGTGATCAACATCGTGGGCGAAGACTGCGTAGGCGTGGGAACCGACCACACCCAGGGTTACGGCAAGGAGTTCTTCGACATGCTGACCCACGACAAGGGGCAATTCCGCCGCCTCACCAATTTCGGCACCGTGCAGAACCCGCTGGGCATTCGCACCATCGGGGAAATGCCCAACCTGACAGCCGCCATGGAGCGTGCGGGTTGGCCGGCGGCCAAGATCACAAAGGTCATGGGGCGCAACTGGCTCCGTGTTTTTGGTGAGGTGTGGGGCGTGTAGTTGACACTCCCGACAGTCAGGTTGTTCTTGCTTTGTTTGCCTTGTTTGCCTTCTTCTAATTATTCAGGAGTGTTCGTACCATGATGAAATCGAAAAAAAATATCTCCCTGCGCCAGCGCCGCAAGTTCCTGGCGCAGACCCTGGGTGTGTCGGCCCTGGCGGCCACGGGCGTGGCTGCCTTTGCCCAGGCCAAGCCCACGATCAAGATCGGCTTTGTCGACGGCTGGTCGGACAGCGTGGCCACCACCAACCTGGCCGCGGCCATCATCCGCAGCAAGCTGGGCTACCCGGTGGAACTGGTTCCGCTGGCGGCGGGCATCATGTGGCAGGGCGTGGCACGCGGCGACCTGGACATGACGCTGTCGGCCTGGCTGCCGGTGACGCACGAAGCCTACCTGAGCAGCTTCAAGGACAAGGTCCAGATCGTGGGCGCGAACTACCCCGGCGCGAAGATCGGCCTGATCGTGCCCGACTACGTCAAGGCCACCAGCCTGACGGACCTCAACAACTTCCGTGCCGATTTTGACAACCGCATCGTGGGCATCGACGCCGGCGCGGGCGTGATGCGCAAGACGGAAGAAGCCATCAAGGCCTACAACCTGGACATGCGCCTGCTGCCCAGCTCGGGCCCGGCCATGGCCGCCGAGCTCGACCGCTCCTACCGCGCGAACAAGTCCATCGCCGTCACGGGCTGGATCCCCCACTGGATGTTCGCCAAGTACAAGCTGCGCTTCCTGTCGGACCCCAAGAACATCTACGGCGCCGAAGAGCACGTGGACAGCGTCATCAACCCGGCGCTCAACACCAAGGCACCGGCCGTCGTGGCTTTCCTGAAGAAATTCTCGTGGAAGCCGGAAGAAATCGGCGCGGTGATGCTGGCCGTCGAAGGCGGCTCCAAGGCGGACGCGGCCGCCGAGAAATGGATGAACGACAACGCCGCGCGCGTGGCGGGCTGGCTCAGCTAAGCACCGCAAACACCGGGCGCAGATCGCGGCCCGGTGGTCCCAGCCGGCCTGGAACCACCGGCCGCCACCGGATCGGGGGAAGCCTGCCCCGAGCCCGGGGTGCGGCTGCCCGCCCGATACAAGACACCGAGACACGAGATACGAGACACGAGACAAGCCAGCGCTCCGCCATCCATAACGAGATACCAAGATGAACCCGCAACTCCCCATTGAAGTCGATGCCCAGACCGGCATCTGGACCACCGACGGCCTGCCGATGATTTATGTGCCGCGGCACTTCTTCGTCAACAACCATGTTGAAACCGAGGCCGTGGTGGGCCGTGAGGTGTACGCGCCCGCGCTCTACAAGGCGGGGCATCGCTCGGCGTACTTCTGGTGCCAGAAGGAGGCGGCCACGCACGGGCTGTCCGGCATGGCGGTTTACGAGCACTACCTCAAGCGACTGTCGCAGCGCGGCTGGGGCCTGTTTTCCTTCATCGAGGCGGACGCCGCCACCGGCCATGCACGGGTCAAGCTGGAGCATTCGGTGTTTGTGCTGGCGCAAGGCATTGCCGGCGTGCCGGTGAACCACAGCAAGGTCTGCTACCTGTTTGCCGGCTGGTTCTCGGGCGCGATGGATTGGGTGCTGGAGACCAGCGGCTCGGCCGTGCGCACCACCAGCGCCGAAACCCAATGCTCGGCCGAAGGCCACGACCACTGCGTATTCACTGTCAGCCCCCTCTAGAGATTCGCCATGCGCTACCCGCATTTGTTTGAGCCCATCCGCCTGAACCAGGTCCTGCTGCGCAACCGCATCGTCAGCACCGCGCATGCCGAGGTGTATGCCGAAGGCGGCAACCCGACCGAGCGCTACATCCGCTATTACGAGGAAAAAGCCAAGGGCGGCGTGGGCCTGGCGATTTGCGGTGGCTCCAGCCCGGTGTCGCGCGACAGCCCCTGGTCGTGGTGGAGTTCCGTCAACCTGGCGAAAAATTCCGTGATCGAACCCCTGGCCAAGCTGGCCGAGACCATGCACAAGCACGGCGCCAAGCTGATGATCCAGGCCACCCACATGGGCCGGCGCAATGCCTGGCACGGCTTCGACTGGCCGCACCTGGTCAGCCCCTCGGGCATACGCGAGCCGGTGCACCGCGGCAACGCCAAGACCATAGAGATTGAAGAAATCCGGCGCATCGTGGCCGACTACGGCCGGGCCGCCAGGCGCGTGAAGGACGCGGGCCTCGACGGCATCGAGATTTCGGCCGCGCACCAGCAGCTGGTGGACCAGTTCTGGAGCCCGCGTGTCAACCACCGCACCGACGAGTACGGCGGCAGCTTTGAAAACCGCCTGCGCTTCGGCATGGAAGTGCTGCAGGCCGTGCGCGAGCAGGTCGGCAGCGACTTCTGCGTCGGCATGCGCATGTGCGGCGATGAATTCCATGAAGACGGCATCAGCCACGAGATGGCCAAGGACATTGCCCAGGCCATGTCGGAAAGCGGCCTGATCGATTTCCTGAGCGTGGTCGGCTCGGGCGCGGACACGCACAACACCCTGGTCAACTGCATGCCGCCCATGGCCCTGCCGCCCGAGCCTTTTGTGCACCTGGCCGCCGGCATCAAGTCGGTGTCCAAGGTGCCGGTCATGCATGCGCAAAGCATTCGCGACGCTTCGCAGGCTGAACGCATCCTGGCCACCGGCATGGTGGACATGGTGGGCATGACCCGCGCGCAGATCGCCGACCCGCACATGGTGATCAAGATCCGCGACGGCCGCGAAGACCAGATCAAGCAGTGCGTGGGCGCCAACTATTGCATTGACCGCCAGTACAACGGCCTGGACGTGCTGTGCGTGCAGAACGCCGCCACCAGCCGCGAAGAAACCATGCCGCACATCATCCAGAAAACCACCGGCGTGCGCCGCAAGGTGGTGGTGGTCGGCGCCGGCCCCGCGGGCCTGGAAGCTGCGCGCGTGGCCCGCGAACGCGGCCACGAGGTGGTGCTGTTTGAAAAGAACACCGTGGTCGGCGGGCAGGTGAACCTGGCCGCCAAGCCGCCCAAGCGCGAGCAGATGGCCGGCATCATCCGCTGGTTCGACATGGAGACCCAGCGCCTGGGCGTGCAGCGCCGCCTGGGCGTGGCGGCCACCCAGGAAATGATCCTGGCAGAGCAACCCGACATCGTGGTGCTGGCCACCGGCGGCACACCGCATACCGGGCAGACGTCCGCCTGGGGCGCGGCCGAAGGCCTGTGCGTCAGCAGCTGGGACATCCTCTCGGGCGCGGTCGCGCCCGGCGAAAACGTGCTGGTCTACGACAGCATCAGCACCCATGCGGGCACCGGCGCGGCCGATTTCATCGCGGCGCGCGGCAAGCTGGTGGAGATCGTCACGCCCGACGTGAAAGTGGCCGACGACGTGGGCGGCACCACCTTCCCGATCTTTTACCGCCAGCTGTATGCCAACAGCGTGATCCAGACGCCCAACTTCTGGCTGGAAAAGGTGTACCGCGAAGGCGACAAGCTGATCGCCGTGCTGAAGAACGAATACACCGAAGCGCTGGAAGAGCGCGCGGTGGACCAGGTGGTTGTCGAGAACGGCATCCTGCCCAATGACGGCCTGTACTGGCAGCTCAAGCCGCTGTCGCTCAACAAGGGCCAGACCGACATCGAAGCACTGTACGACGCGCTGCCGCAGCCCGCACTGAGCCAGCCCACGGGCAATGGCGACTTCCTGCTCTACCGCGTCGGCGATTGCGTCTCGATGCACAACATCCACGCTGCGATCTACGACTCGCTGCGGCTGTGCAAGGATTTCTGAAGTGAAACACTCCCCCCGAAGCGCCTTCGGCGCCTCCCCCCAGGGGGCGGCCACCAGCGACCCGGCAAAGCCGGTTTCGCGGCGGCCCCTTGCCCGGCCATTCCGTTTCATGCTTCGCGGGTCGCCCGCAGCGCGGTGGAGCAACTGAGATGGCACTACAACATCTGATCAGCGCCGTCTTCTGGCTTGCCGTCCTGGGCCTGGCCTGGGGCATGGGCCGGCGCGCGCTCATCTGGAGAACAGGCCGGCCGGCCAGTGTGGACCTGCTCGGCCTGCTGCAAATACCCAAGCGCTATTTTGTGGACCTGCACGACGTGGTGGCACGCGAGCCTTATGTCGCCCGCGCCCACGTGGGCGTGGCCGGCGGCGCCATCCTGGCGCTGGCACTGGTGGCGCTGAACTACGGCCTGGGCCTCTATTGGCGCAGCCTGGACGCCGTGCTGCTGCTGGCCGGCCTGATGATGCTGGCTGGCGCGACGGCCATGGCATCGCGCCGCCGCAACGCACCGGCGCGCCTCTCTAAAGGCCCATGGAGCCGCCTGCCCTATTCGCTGATGCTGTTCGCGGCGGCCGTGGCACTGGTCGCGGCCATGGCCCTGACCGGCACCGCCCTGGCGCCCTGGCTGGCGGGTTTGGTCAGCCTGGCCTTTGCCACCGGCGCCGCGGAACTGGCACTGGGCATAGGCCTGAGCGGCCCCATGAAGCATGCGGTCGCCGGCCTGCTGCACCTGGGCCTGCACCCACGGCCCGAGCGTTTTGGCAGCCCTGCGCAAAAGCGCTTTGCCACCGCCCTCAAGCCGCTGCAACTGACGGCCGAAGACATGGGCGTGGGCAAGCCGGCCGACTTCGCCTGGAACAAGCTGCTCTCATTCGATGCCTGCGTGCAGTGCGGCAAATGCGAAGCGGCCTGCCCCGCCTTCGCGGCAGGCCAGCCGCTGAACCCGAAAAAGCTGATCCAGGATTTGGTCGTGGGCATGAGCGCGAAGACGGACGCCGGCTACGCGGGCAGCCCCTATCCGGGCCAGCCCGTAGGCAAACACGGCGGCGCTCCGGGGCTTCCCATCGTGAACGGCCTGATCAACAGCGAAACGCTCTGGTCGTGCACCACCTGCCGCGCCTGCGTGCAGGAATGCCCCATGCTGATCGAGCATGTGGATGCCATCGTCGACATGCGCCGCCACATGACACTGGTCGATGGCGTGGTGCCCAACAAGGGCATGGAAGTGCTGGAGCAATTGCGCAACACCGACACCGCCGGCGGCTTCCCGCTGGGCGCCCGCCATCACTGGGCCGCGGATCTCAACGTGCCGGTGCTGGAAGCCGGCGGCCAGGCCGACTGGCTGGTGCTGGTGGGTGAAGGCGGCTTTGACATGCGCTACCAGCGCACCCTGCGCGCCTTCATCAAGACGCTGCAAAAAGCCGGCCTCAAGATCGCCCTGCTGGGCGCGGCGGAAACCGACTGCGGCGACCTGGCGCGCCGCCTGGGCGACGAACACGGCTTTCAGCGCCTGTCGCGCCAGCTCATCGCCACGCTGAAGGCGCGCCAATTCGCACACATCGTGACGCCCGACCCGCACATCTTCCATTCACTGAAAAACGAGTACCCAGCCATGGGCGGTGAGTTCGACGTGTGGCACCACACCCAGCTGCTGGCCGACCTGCTGGCCAAGGGCCGGCTGAAGCCCACGCGCGCCGGCAGCCTGGAGGCCGTGACCTACCACGACCCCTGCTACCTGGGCCGCTATGGCCGTGAAGTGGAAGCCCCGCGCGCCGTGCTCAAGGGCATAGGCATCAAGGTGGTGGAGATGGAACGCAGCCGCGAGCGCGGCCGCTGCTGCGGCGGCGGCGGCGGCGCGCCCTTCACCGACATTCCCGGCAGCACCCGCATCCCCGACATCCGTATCGCCGACGCCAAAGTCGCCGGCGCGAACGTGGTGGCAGTGGCCTGCCCCAATTGCACCGCCATGCTCGAAGGCGTGGTCGGGCCGCGGCCCGAAGTGCTCGATGTGGCCGAACTGCTGGCGCACGCCGTGGAGGCCGCATGAGCACCGTGCACGCACACTCCGGCCCGGTGCGCCGCGTGGACCCGCGCCGCCCCGCCATCATGACGCCAGCCGGACTGCGGCGCATCGTGCTGGGCAGCAGCGAAGGCGAACGCCTGAGCGCGAAGCACCTCGAAGTTCCAGCGGCCAAGCCCGTGCGCAGCGCCGGCCCCTTCAGCCGCGCCACCGTGGTGGTGGCCCATGCGGAGCGGGGCGCGCTGAGCGACCTGGCACGCCAGGCGATCGCGGCAGCCGCGATCCTGGCTTCTGCTGGCACCGAAGTCATCCTGGCCGTGCTGGGCACCTGCCATGACGACGCGGCCGCACTGGGCGTGGACCGCCTGCTGGTGGCTGAAGATTTTGATGCGGGCCGTTACCAGCCCACAGCCTGCGTGCAATGGCTCAAGAGCCTGCAGGCTGCCTGCGCACCGCAGCACTGGCTGTTTGCCGACAGCGGCCTGGACGGCCAGCTGGGCCGCCGCTTTGCCGTTCAGGCCGGGCTGGGCCTGGCATGCAATGTGGTGGAGCTGGGCATCGACAACTTGCGTGTACCCGCCGGCACCGGCCAGGACTGGCTGCGTCCCCATGCCCAGGTCATGCTGCTGGCCAAGGGTGTGGCCAGCACCAAGCTGCCCTTTGTGGGCCTGGGCCTGCGCTATGCCGCCCCGCCCCTGCCGCCGGTGAACGAAAGCGGCATCGAGGACCTCGGCGTACAGGCCGGGGACCCCAAGACGCTGGCACTCGAAGAAGCCGACTTCATCATGGCCGCGGGCAACGGCGTCACCGACCTGCCGCTGTTCCATTCGCTGGCGCTCGAAGTGGGCGCCGCCGTCGGCGCCTCGCGCGTGGCAGTGGACGACGGCCGGTTTGCGCGTGCCCAGCAGATCGGCGCCACGGGCAAAACCGTATCCGCCTCGGCCTACCTGGCGCTGGGCATTTCGGGCGCGGTGCAGCACCTGCAGGGCATCAAGGATTGCCGCCACGTGATCGCGGTGAACCTCGACGCCTCGGCGCCCATCGCGCGTCGCGCCGACCTGACTGTGGTGGAAGAGAGCGCGGCGCTGATGCAGGCCCTGCTCGAACTGGTGCGCAAGCAAAAGGAGGCCGCATGAGCGACATCACGGTACTGGTGGGCGCCCGCACGCATGCGGTGAGCGGCCGCCCCGTGCGCAGCCGTTCCGATGCGGCCGCGGCGGCCCTGGCCCTGGGTGTATCGGGCAAGGCGCGGCTGCTCACGGCAGGCGCCATGCCCGAGGCGGTCGCCCGCGACTATCTGGCCCTGGGCGCGCCCCTGCTGGAGATGGTGGAATGCAGCGAAGATGCCGATGTATCAGCAAGCCTGCTGCCCACCTTGCGCGACGTGCCCTGGGTCGTGGCCGGCACCCGGCCCGAATCAGAACACGGCACGGGCGCGTTGCCCTATGCCCTGGCGGCCGCGCTGGGCCGCCCCGTGATCGCCGATGTGCTGTCGATAGAGCCCGAAGGCGCCGCATGGATCGTGACGCAGGCCCTGCCCAAAGGTGCCCGCCGCCGCCTGCGCGTTCACCCGCCTGCCGTGCTGGTGGTAAGCGCCACCGCGCCGCAGGCAGCGCGCCATTCGCTGGCCGATGCCATGGCCGGCCGGATCGTGCGCACACCCTTGCAAAGCCCGGTGCCCGCGTCCGCACCTTCGCTTGCACCCGCGGGCCAGCGCGTTGCCAGCAGCAAGCGCCGCAAATTGCTCGAAGCCCGCACCCAGCAAAGCGGCCACGCCCGCATGCTGGGAGCGATCGAGTCGCCCTCGACGGGCGGCACGGTGCTGCAGGCGGGCGACCCACACACCAAGGCGCAGGCGGTCCTGGACTACCTGCGTACCCATTCCCTTGTTCATTTCTGACACAACGCCCACCATGACCAAAACCATTTCCGCGCAGACCCTGCTCACTCGCGAATTGCTGGCACGCCGCCGCCCCGGTTACAGCCTGGAGGCGCCGTTCTACCTCAGCGACACGCTGCTGCAGGCCGACATGGAGCACATCTTCGGCAAGCACTGGATCTTCGTCGCCGTCGAGCCGCAGATCGCCGAGGCCGGCGACTACATCACGGTGGACTTCGACAAGAACTCCATCCTGATCGTGCGCGACGACGACATGCAGGTGCGGGCCTTCCACAACGTCTGCCGCCACCGCGGCTCGCGCCTGTGCGCCAGCCGGCAGGGCGTGGTGGGCAACATCGTCTGCCCTTACCACCAGTGGACCTACGACCTCACCGGCAAGCTGATCCACGCCAAGCACATGGGTGACGACTTCGACCCCTCGGGCCTGGGCCTCAAGCCGGTGCACGTGCGCAGCCTGGCGGGTTTGATCTTCATCTGCCTGGCCGAGAACCCGCCGGACGATTTCGAGCAGATGGTGGCGGAGATGACGCCCTACCTGGCGCCCCACAAGCTCAGCGACTGCAAGGTGGCGGCGCAGGTCGACATCGTGGAAGACTGCAACTGGAAGCTCACCATGGAAAACAACCGTGAGTGCTACCACTGCATGAGCAACCACCCCGAGCTGACCATCTCGCTGTACGAATACGGTTTTGGCTACAAGCCGGACGAGCACAACGCCGCCGGGCAACAGCGCTTCCAGGAAATCATGGACGCCTGCCACAAGCGCTGGGAAGGCATGGGCCTGCCCTCGGCGGAAATCGACACGCTGGACGACCGCATCACGGGCTTTCGCACGCAGCGCCTGCCGATAGACCGCTCGGGCCAGTCGCAAACCATGAATGCCGAGGTCGCCTCCAAAAAACTGCTGGCCGATTTTGTAGACCCCGCGCTGGGCGGCCTGTCGTTCTGGACGCAGCCCAATTCCTGGCATCACTTCATGAGCGACCACATCGTGAGCTTCTCGGTGCTGCCGATCTCCGCCACCAAGACGCTGGTGCGCACCACCTGGTGCGTGCACAAGGATGCGGTGGAGAACGTGGACTACACCGTCGAGAACCTGACCGCCGTGTGGAACGCCACCAACGCGCAGGACCGCCGCCTGGTGGAAGAGTCGCAGATCGGCATCGCCACCGGCGCCTACCAGCCCGGGCCGTACTCACCCTACACCGAAGGCCTGGTCGAGAAGTTCTGCAACTGGTATGTGAACCGCCTGACGGCCTTGACCAGTTAAACAGCTAAACAGCTGACCCGGTAACCGCGCCTTTGCCCCGTGTTTTGACCATTCCCATGTCTACATTGCCCCACGCCCCTGACTTCGCAGCTCCCGCGTCCCCGCCCTGGTCCAGCGACCGGGACGAAACCCTGCGCTGCGTGCAGGTGCGCCAGGAAACCCACGACGTCAAAACCTTTGTGCTGGCGGCGCAAGGCCCGCGCAGCTTTCGCTACCTGCCGGGCCAGTTCATCACGCTGGAACTGGACATCGCGGGCAGCAAGGTCAACCGCTGCTACACGCTGTCGAGTACGCCCACCCGGCCCGACCTGGTCAGCATCACCGTCAAGCGCGTGCCGGGCGGGACTGTGTCCAACTGGCTGCACGACAACCTGCGACCAGGCATGTCGCTGGGCGTGATCGGGCCCGCGGGGGAGTTCAGCTGCTTCAAGTCGCCGGCGCAGCGCTACCTCTTCCTCTCGGGCGGCAGCGGCGTCACGCCGCTGATGTCGATGACACGCGCATTGCACGACCTGGGCAGCGACGCCGATGTGGTGTTTGTGCATTGCGCGCGCAGCCCCGCCGACGTGCTGTTCCAGGAAGAGCTCACCCTGATGGCGCGCAACATGATGCAGCTGCGGCTGGCCACCGTGTGTGAACAGCACGCACCGGGCAGCGCCTATGCCGGGCACCTGGGCCGCATGGACGCGGCGCGCCTGGCCCATATCGCGCCCGACTTCCTGCAGCGCGATGTCTACACCTGCGGCCCGGCGCCCTTCATGGCGGCCGTGCGCCAATTGCTGGCGGCTGCGGGCTATGACATGCAGCGCTATCGCGAAGAGAGTTTTTCGTTCGCCGAACTGGAAGCAGCCCCTGCACCACAAGTGCCGGCCGAGGGCACCGCTTCCGTGCACAGCATCCAGTTGCAGAAGATGGGCCAGGCTTTTTCGTGCCGCAGCGACCAGACCATTTTGCAGGCCGCCACGGCCGCCGGCTTTCGCCTGCCCTCTTCCTGCAGCAGCGGCATTTGCGGCACCTGCAAAACCAAAAAAATATCGGGCCAGGTGGAGATGAAACATGGCGGCGGCATTCGCCCGCGCGAGATCGACCAGGGATGGATATTGCCCTGCTGCAGCAAGCCTCTTGGTGATGTCGCACTGGATAGGTGATTCACAAAATGCGCACACACCCCTTCAAGACCTGCTTCGAAGCACAAGCCCCGGCCATGGCTTTTTTTGCGGCCTTCAGCGAGCGAATCGAGGGCCTCCTCATGGACAAACCCTATAGCTTGAAACATATCCGCCCGAGACAATCGTGGCACGCTGCTTGCTCATAAAAAGACATCGAAACATTCAGCGAAAGAGTTCCCCGGAGACATACGATGACCAAGCCAAAAATCAGTGTTAGAGACCTTTACAAAATATTCGGAAGCAATATTTCCGAAGCCGTGAAATTGCTGGGTGAAGGCCTTAGCAAGGACGAAGTGTTTGCCAGGACCGGGCACGTCGTCGGCGTCAACAAGGTCAGCTTCGACGTCATGCCGGGCGAGATCTATGTGCTGATGGGCTTGTCGGGCTCGGGCAAGTCCACCTTGATCCGGCTCATCAACCGCCTGGTCGAGCCGTCGTCCGGCTCGATCAACATCGACGGCGAAGACATCACCGCCCTGCCGCAATGCGACCTGGTCAAGTGGCGCCGCAAGCGGGTGGCCATGGTGTTCCAGTCTTTCGCGCTCATGCCGCACCGCAATGTGCTGGACAACGCCGCCTTCGGCCTCGAAATGGCGGGCACACCGCGCAAGGCGCGTGAAGACCGCGCCATGCAGGTGCTGAACCAGGTGGGCCTGCAGGCCTATGCGGCCAAATACCCTTCGCAGCTCTCGGGCGGCATGCAACAACGCGTGGGGCTGGCGCGCGCCCTGGCGGTGGACCCCGACATCCTGCTGATGGACGAGGCCTTCTCCGCGCTCGACCCGCTCAAGCGCGTGGAGATGCAGGGCCTGATGCTGGACCTGCAGCGCGAACAGCAGCGCACGGTGCTCTTCGTCTCGCACGACCTCGAGGAAGCCCTGCGCATAGGCACGCGCATCGCCATCATGGAGGGCGGCAACCTGGTGCAGGAGGGCACGCCCCACCAGATCATCACGCAGCCGGCCAACGACTATGTGCGCCGGTTCTTCGAAGGCGTGGACACCTCGCGCTACCTGACCGCCGCCGACCTGCTGGACCCGGGCCTCAACGGCCATTCCTACAACGGCGGGCCGCGCCTGCCTTCCCACACCACCTTGCCCGAGGCCATGAAAATTGTGCTGGGCATGGACCAACCCGTGGGCGTGTTCGACGCCACCGATCAATTACTGGGCTGCATCTCCGCGCGCAGCCTGCTCGTCCGAATGGCTCAAGAGGCCCGCCATGTCTAATCTCCTGTCGCAAATCACCGAAGCCTCCCACGACGTCCTGCCCCTGGGCCGCTGGGTCAACGCCGGGGTGAAACACCTCCTGGACAACAGCGCCGCCGTCTTCGACTCCATCGGCGTGGTGGTCGAAAAATTCGCCACGTGGGTTGAGATCGGCACCCTGGCCATTCCCTTCTGGGTGGTCATCCTGGTGGCCACCATCGTGGGCGTGCGCCGGCTGGGCTGGAAGTTCGGGGCGTTTGTGGCGCTGGCCCTGACGCTGATCGTGGTCACCGGCTTCTGGCTGCAGACCATGGTCACCCTGGCGCTGACGCTCTCGGCCACCCTCATCAGCCTGTTCTTCGGCATACCGCTGGGCATCTGGTGCGCGCGCGCCCCGCGCGTGAATGCCACCATTCGGCCCATGCTGGACTTCATGCAGACCATGCCCGCCTTTGTGTACCTGATTCCCGCCGCCATGCTGTTCGGCCTGGGCCGGGTGCCGGGCATCATCGCGACCGTGATCTTCGCCATGCCGCCGGTGGTGCGCCTGACCAGCCTGGGCATTCGCCAGGTGAGTTCCGAGCAGGTGGAAGCGGGCAACGCCTTCGGCTGCACCTCGACCCAGCTGCTGTTCAAGGTGCAGTTGCCCATCGCCCTGCCGACCATCATGGCCGGCGTCAACCAGACTATCATGATGGCCTTGTCGATGGTCATCATCGCCTCGATGGTCGGGGCAGGGGGCCTGGGCAACGATGTGCTCGCCAGCATCCAGCGGTTGGACATCGGCCTGGGTTTTGAGAGCGGCCTGGCGGTGGTTTTGCTGGCCATCATCCTGGACCGCCTCACCGAGAGCTTTGGTGCGGCCCGCGAGAGCAGCGACAGCTAGGCATTCCCAGGAGCACCCATGCCACGCGTTCCGGTTGAGCCTCCCGCGCCAAAACCTGTCGGCGCCGGCGAGGGCAAGTCCAAGAAAGACGGCACCCGTGTCGGCTTCATCCTGCTGCCCGACTACTCGATGATCGCCTTCGCCAACGCCGTGGAAACACTGCGCATGGCCAACTACATCAGCCGCCGCCCCCTCTACCAATGGACCGTGGTGAACGCCGACCCGGCGGCCACCGTGGCCAGCAACGGGCTGGCAATGACGAATGCCGGCAGCCTTTCCGACCTGGCCGGCTGCGACATGATTTTTGTCTGCGGCGGCGTCAACATCCGCAGTGTGACGAATGACGCCGTGCGCCAGCTGCTGCGCCAGTGCGCCGCCGGCGGCGCGGTCATGGGCGCGCTGTGCACCGGCTCCTTCGCCCTGGCCAGCGCCGGGCTGCTGGACGGCTACCGCTGCGCCATCCACTGGGAGAACCTGGCGGCCATCAGCGAAGAGTTTCCCAAGGTGCGGTTTGCACCCGAGGTCTTCATCCTCGACCGCGACCGCATGACCTGCTCCGGCGGCACGGCGCCCCTGCACCTGATGCTGCACCTGATCCGCGAGCAACATGGCGCGAAGCTGGTGATGGACATCTCCGAACAATTCATCGTCGAGCGGCTGCGCGCCAGCAACGACCGCCAGCGCATCCCGCAGCCCGAATGCATAGGCCCCGGCTACCAGCACCTGACCGAGGCCGCCGAAATCATGGCGGCCAACATTGAAGACCCCTTGCCACTGGCCGAACTGGCCAGCGCCGTCGGGCTGTCGCTGCGCCAGCTGGAGCGCCTGTTCCACCGCTACTTCAGCATCAACCCGGCGCAGTACTACATGAACCTGCGGCTGCGCCGCGCCCAGGAGCTGCTGACGCACAGCAGCCATCCCATCATGCAGGTCACCGTGGCCTGCGGCTTCCAGTCCTCCTCGCATTTCTGCAAGGCCTACCGCGGCCTGTTCGGCCACGCGCCCAGTGAAGAGCGTCGCGGCAAGGTGGGCGAGGGCGAGGCTCGCGCCAGGGCCTCGCGCAAACGCGTGGTGCCGCTGAAACGGGCCGCCTGAAGCAGCCGGGCGCAACCCTGCGCCCGCCGCTGCGGGACAACTCCGCGTCGTTCCCAGCAAAGTTCCCGCGCGTCAACCTGTGAAAGTGCAGTGGTGCCGTTGCGCCGCGCATTCATCGGGATCAGCCCGGGCGTGAAGTGCGCAGCCGCTCAATGGAACAGCCCTGCAAGCCATTTCAAGCCATTTCAAGCCAAACCAAGGAGACAAAAAATGTCAGCAAATCGCGGTGTCGTCTATCTGCGCCAAGGCCATGTTGAAGTCCAGTCCATCCCCTTCCCCAAGCTGGTCAATCCACTGGGCGGCACGGCCGAGCACGGCGTGATCCTGAAGGTGCTCACCACCAACATCTGCGGCTCCGACCAGCACATGGTGCGCGGCCGCACCACGGCGCCGGCCGGCCTGGTGCTGGGCCATGAGATCACGGGCGAAGTGCTCGAAGTGGGCCGCGACGTGGAGACGCTCAAGCGCGGCGACATTGTTTCCGTTCCGTTCAATGTGGCCTGCGGGCGCTGCCGCACCTGCAAGGAGCAGCACACCGGCGTCTGCCTGAGTGTGAACCCCTCCCGCGCGGGCGGCGCTTATGGTTATGTCGACATGGGCGGCTGGATAGGCGGGCAGGCCGAGTACGTCATGGTGCCCTATGCCGACTTCAACCTGCTGAAGTTTCCCGACCGCGAGCAGGCGATTGAAAAGATACGGGACCTTACCTGCCTCTCCGACATCCTGCCCACCGGCTTCCATGGCGCGGTGACGGCCGGGGTGGGGCCGGGCAGCACGGTGTATGTGGCGGGCGCCGGCCCCGTCGGCCTGGCGGCGGCCGCATCGGCGCGCCTGCTGGGAGCCGCAGTGGTCATCATCGGCGACATCAACCCGGCGCGCCTGGAGCATGCGCGCAAGGTCGGCTTTGAAACGGTCGACCTGTCCAAGGATGCGACGCTGGGCGAGCAGATTACGCAGATCCTGGGTACGCCTGAAGTTGACTGCGCCGTTGACGCGGTGGGCTTCGAGGCACGCGGCCACGGCCATGCGGGTTCGCAGACCGAAGCCCCGGCCGCGGTGCTCAATTCGCTGATGGAAGTCACGCGCGCGGCGGGCAAGATCGGCATTCCGGGCCTGTATGTCACGGAAGATCCAGGCGGCATCGACAAGGCCGCCAAGCAAGGCTCGCTCAGCCTTCGCCTGGGCCTGGGCTGGGCCAAATCGCACAGCTTCTTCACCGGCCAGACGCCGGTCATGAAGTACAACCGCGCGCTGATGCAGGCCATCCTGTGGGACCGCATCAAGATCGCCGACGTGGTGGGCGTGCAGGTGATATCGCTGGACGATGCGCCCTCGGGCTATGCCGAGTTCGATGCCGGGGCGCCGAAAAAATTCGTCATCGACCCGCATGCGCAGTTGAAGAAAGCCGCCTGACTTTCATGCGCCCATGCCATCCCGGGTGACGTCGGGGACGTCGGGGACGTCCCCGGATGGTGAGCCGCTTTCACTCCGGCAGTCCGGCCTTGTTGGACGTGCAGGCCGGTCATTCAAACTCCGTTCGCCCTGGGGTAGCGAAGGGCATGCCCGAGCGAGGCGGGGCTTCGATACCTCAGCCCGAACGGCGATAGGGGTCGCTTTTCGCCTCGACGTTCCCTTCCACTCGCAGCGCCAGCCCCTGATCGTTAACCCGCATCCCGGCCACGGCTGTCGGGTTTCGACAAATGCGCGTCCATTTGGCGCCATTGGGCATATCCGCGCAGTCCAACAATGCACTCAGGCTCATTTTGTAATCTTTTGTTTCAAACCATCGGGGCCTAAGGAGCATGTATGAAACTTTTTTTCTACGCTTGTGCCCTGAGCGCCCTGGGCACCCTGGCCGGGCTGAACTGCCACGCCCAGACGACTTTCGCCACCACGGGCGGGCCTTCCGCCAAGGTGATGCGCCTCGCGACGCTTGAATGGCCGCCCTATAACGGCCAGCTGTTGCCGCAGGAAGGGCTTTCGACCCGCATCGCCGCGGTGGTGGCCAAGGCCGCCGGCTATCGCCTGCTGAGCGCTTCTTCCGAATGGGCCACCACCGTGGAAAGGGGTGAGAAAGATCCCAACTACGAAGGCTACTTTCCCGTCTACTTCAACAAGCAACGGGAACAGTCCTGCCACCTGTCGCAATCCATGGGCACCAGCCTGCTCGGTGTCGCCACCTTGAAAGGTTCACCCATCACCTGGAACACCATCGAGGACCTGGAGCCCTACAAGCTGGGCGTGGTGGAAGGCTATGCCAACGGCGAGGCCTTCGACAAGGCCGTCAAGGAAAAGCGCCAGATGATCGAGCCCGGCGCCAGCGATGCCCAGAACGTCAAGAAGCTCAGGGAAGGCAAGATCCGCGGCATCATCATCGACAAGAACGTGCTGAGCTACACCCTGTCGCGGCTGGGCGGCGCCGGTGATGTGGTGTTCAATCCCCGGCCGGTTGCGCAGTTGTCGCTGCATGTGTGTTTCAAGCGGAGTCCCACGGGGCTGGAGATGCGGGATGCTTTTGATGCGGCGCTCAAGAAGAATGATCCGGTTTTGTTGGAAGCTGAGTACTTCCGGACGTTTCCGTTGATTCGATAAGTCAGGGCTCTTGTGCTCTCTCTGCTGAGTCCTGCTGGCCGGGGGTTGCCCGGCGGCAACTCACTTTTCTTTGCTTCGCCAAAGAAAAGTAAGCAAAAGAAAGGCGACCCTGGTTGCTGCGTCCCTCCGCTTCGCTGCGGGCAACCTGCGGTGCTCGAGCCAAGCGGGGTCTCGCTAAACTCGCTCCGCTCAGACAAGCGCGATCCCTGATCCGTCTGGCCCTGCGCTCCTCGGCGCATCCACAAGGGGTGGAGACAGGAATACCAAACAGCCAAAGACAAAACCCCGAATACCGAAAACAACAAGGACACGCCATGGCGTGTCCTTGTTTGTCGTTTGATTTTGATCTGGCCGTGACCCCGGCCGTGGAAGCTGCGATTTACCGCAAGACGACGGTGCGCAGGCCGTTGATGAACACGCGGTGCTCAAGCACGTAACGCAACGCGCGTCCCAGCGCCAGGCATTCCACATCGCGCCCTGTCCTCAGCAGTTGCTCGGGGCTGAAGGCATGGTCCACGCGTTCAAGGGCCTGCTCGATGATGGGGCCTTCGTCGAGGTCGGTGGTTGCGAAGTGCGCCGTGGCGCCTATCAGCTTGACGCCGCGCGCATGCGCCTGCTCGTAGGGACGCGCGCCCTTGAAGCCGGGCAGGAAGGAATGGTGGATGTTGATGACCCTGCCGGCCAGGGTATGGCACATGCCTTCGGAAAGCACCTGCATATAGCGCGCCAGCACCACCAGCTCCGCGCCGTGCTGCTGTATGCATTGCAGCAAAGCCGCTTCCTGCTGCGGCTTGGTGTCGGCCGTGATGGGCAGGTGATAAAAGGGCAGGCCTTCCGCCTGCGCGATGGGCGCCAGGTCGGCGTGGTTGGAGACCACGGCGACGACGTCCATGTTGAGTTCCCCGCGGCGCCATTGGTCCAGCAGGTTGCGCAGGCAGTGGTCGGCCTTGGACACCATGATGAGCACGCGGGTCGGGCGGCTCATCTCGTGGATGGCGCCTTCGGCGTCGTCAAAGCCGGCAACCAGTCTGGCATAGGCCTCGCGCAGCACGCCGAGTTCGGCCGGGCCGGCGCCGGCGCCCTCCAGGCGAAACACCGTGCGGACGTAAAAGCGGGAGACCAGCACGTCGTCGAACACCGCGAATTCTTCAATGTAGGCGTCGTGCCGTTCGAGCATGGCGCTGAGCGCCGCCACCTGGCCGCGCGCGCTCGATGCGGCCAGCGTCAGCACATAGCGGGCGGCACCAGGAAGGGATGGCTGACGAGATGGCTGCATGGTTTCTCCTCACACGGTTGCCAAGGCGGGCACCGCCCGGGCCGCGGGCAAGTCCACCGATACCGGCCTGGCAAAGAATTCGGCGCGGGTGGTGCCGCGCTCCATGCCGACGGCCACCGCCTGGCGGCTCATGCGCTGCTTGTACAGGCCGACCCACGCCGTCTCCACCCGGCTATCCAGGCCAAACACAAAACCGAGCAGCTGGTTGATCCGCGTTTCGAGCAAAGGCGTGTGGGGCGTGTTCGGCCACACCTCGGCCAGCCAGTGGCACAGCGGCTCGTAGTCAAGGCAGTGCTCGATCGATTGCGGCGATGCCTTGGCCGCGCCGGTGGCCGTCACGCTGACCCAGACCGTCTGGGGTTCCAGCTCGTCGGCGTAGATGCCGACCGGCAGCCGGATTTCCATCCGGTCTATCTTGATGGTCCAGGTGCTGTTCACAGGAATCGGCGTGTGACGAGTCCGCACTCTTGCGTGCAGCGCTCCAGCATCAGCCAGAAATAGCCCATGAAGCTGCTGCGCACCAGCACCTCATAGGTGGGCGCGTCGTCCGTCTGCCACAGCCAGATGGAGGCCTTGAAGAAGAGGGAACCAGCGCTCGAACCGGGCTTGAAACTGCGCGGGTGCAGGTCCAGCGGGCAACCCTGTGCCAGCACTTCGCGCACGGGCCGTCCGCTCAGGTGCAGCACGGTATAGCCGCCGCTGACGTCGGTCACGGCGTGGTGCAGGCCGGCCAGTTCCGCGCGCAGCCGGGTCTCGATGGCGCCGGCCTGGCCTTTGGGGCCTATGACAAACCAGTCGTCAGGGCCCACCCAGACCAGGCGGTGCAGCTTGTCGGCCACGCTCGAGCAAGGCTGCACGGGCAGCTCCAGGTTGAGGGCGCGCGACACCGCGGCCCGGAATGCCGGGTCTTCCGGGTTGCCGCGCAGGTTGACGACGGCCAGCCCGGTGCGCCATCCGGCCAGCAGGGCCTGGTCAGAAAACGAGGTGGCGGCCATGGGCGCGCGGCCGTTGGGCAGCATGGTGCGCTGGAGGGGTTCAAGCATTTTGGCGCTCCGCTTTGGGATCGAAGAAGACTGGGCTGGCGATGGTGGCGGTGGCGGTGCGGCCGTCGCGCATGGAGACATGCACGCGTTCGCCCATGCGATTGGCGCCGCCCTTGACGAGCGCCATCGCGATGGAGCGGCCCAGGGTCGGGCTCATATAGCTGGAGGTGACATGGCCCGACATGGGCGCCGGAATCGTGACCGGTGCTTCATAGAGGATTTGCGAGCCCTCGGGCAGCACGAACTGCGGGTCGTCGGGCAGCAGGCCGACCAGCTGCTTGCGGTCGGGCCGCATCGTGTCGGCGCGGCTCAGCGAGCGCTTGCCCAGGCAGTCCTTGGTCTTGGTGACCAGGCCGCCCATGCCGAGGTCACCGGGGCTGACCGAGCCGTCGGTGTCCTGGCCGATGATGATGTAGCCCTTCTCGGCGCGCAGCACGTGCATGGTCTCGGTGCCGTAGGGCGTGATGTTGAACTCCGCACCGGCGGCGTGGATGGCCGTCCACACGCGCAGGCCTTCGCCGGAAGCCACGTTGACTTCATAGCAGCGCTCGCCCGAAAAGCTGATGCGCATGATGCGGGCCGGCACACCGGCCACCGTGCCTTCGCGGTAAGACATGAAGGGGAAGGCCGCGTCGTCGAAGTCCACGTCGGCGCAGATCTTCTTGAGCACGTCGCGGCTCTTGGGGCCGGCCACGATGGAGGTCGACCAGTGGTCGGTGGCGCTGGTCAGGTAGACCTTGAGGTGCGGCCATTCGGTCTGCAGCCAGCGCTCCATCCAGGCCAGCACGCGCGCCGCGCCGCCGCTGGTGGTGTGCATCAGGTAGTGGTTCTCGGCCAGGCGCACGGTCACGCCGTCGTCGAACACCATGCCGTTTTCGTCCAGCATCAGGCCGTAGCGGCACTTGCCGATTTCAAGTTTGGACCAGGCGTTGCTGTACATCCAGTTCAGCAGGGTCGACGCATCGGGGCCCTGGATGTCGATCTTGCCCAGGGTGGAACCGTCCAGCGTGCCGACACCGTTGCGCACCGCCAGTGTTTCGCGCGCCACCGCCGCGTGCAGGTCTTCACCGTTGCGCGGGTAGTACCAGGGCCGCTTCCATTGGCCGACATCCTCGAACAGCGCGCCCTGTTTGACGTGCCAGTCGTGCATGGCGGTGGTGCGTATCGGGTCGAAGGCATCGCCCAGCTCCAGCCCGGCCATCGCGCCGAAGGTCACGGGTGTGTAGTTGGGCCGGAAGGTGGTGGTGCCCACCTGCGGAATGGCCTTGCCGAGCGCTTGCGCCGCGATGCCCATGCCGTTGATGTTGCCGGTCTTGCCTTGGTCGGTGCCGAAACCCATGGCGGTGTAGCGCTTGACGTGCTCGATGGACTCAAAGCCTTCGCGGATGGCGAGGTGGATGTCGGAGGCCGCCACGTCGTTCTGCAGGTCGACGAATTGCTTGGGCGCGCGGCTTACCGCTTTCGCATGCGGCACCAGCCACAGCGGCCGCAGGTCGCCGGCATCGCTGGCCGCCACACCGGGGGCCGCCATCGCGGGCGCGGTGAAGCCGAGCGCCTGCAGCGCCGCCGTTCCGGCGGCCAGGCCGCTGCGGGCGCATTCGTCCAGGGTATGCATGCCCACGCAGGCACCCGCCGAGCGCTCGGCCTGCGCCGGCTTGCCCGGCAGGAAGGCGGCGCGCTGGTCGTCCCACACGGCCTTGCTGCCGGCCTGGGATTGCAGGTGGATCACGGGGCTGAAACCACCGGACAAGGCCACGAGGTCGCAGGCCAGCGTGCGCGTGGAGCCGGTCAGCCTGTCTTGCGCATCGATGCCCTGGACCTGTACCGAGGCGACTCTTTTGCCGCCGCGGGCCTCGGTGATGACATGGCCCGGAAGTATGTCAATGCCGGCGCTGGCGGCGCGCTGGCTCAGCGTACCGCGGGGGACCGGCCGGGCATCGACCACCCTGACCGAGGCGCCCGCTGCTTTCAGGGCCAGCGCGGCGTCGTAGCCCGCGTCGTTGTTGGTGAACACCACCGCATTGCGCCCCGGCAGGACGGCGTAGCGGCGCACATAGGTGGAGACGGCGCCCGCCAGCATCACGCCGGGCAGGTCGTTGTTGCCGAAGACCAGCGGCCTTTCGTGCGCACCGGTGGCCAGCACCACCTGCTTGGCGCGCACACGCCACAGCCGCTCGCGGAACACAGGCGCCCGGCTGGCCGGCAGGTGATCGCCGCGGCGCTCGGCCAGCGTCACCAGGTCGTGGTCCTGGTAGCCGAAGGCGGTGGTGCGCGGCAGCACGGTCACTTCTGGCATGGTTGCCAGTTCCACCAGGGCTTTGGCCACCCATTGCGCGGCGGGCATCTGGTCTATGGCTTCGTCGCTGGCCAGCAGCCAGCCGCCGGGCTCGGCCTGCTCGTCGCACAGCAGCACGCGCGCGCCGGCGCGGCCGGCGGCGAGCGCGGCCGTCAGTCCCGCGATGCCGGCGCCGACCACCAGCACGTCGCAATGTGCATAGCGCTTGTCATAGCGGTCGGGGTCGCGCTCGGTGGGTGAGGAGCCCAGTCCGCTGGAGGCACGGATGTGCTTCTCGAAGAAGTGCCACGCGGCCTGCGACGCCATGAAGGTCTTGTAGTAAAAGCCGGCCGGGATCAGCCGGGAGAACCATCCGTTGACGGCCTTCAGGTCGAACTCGATGCTGGGGCTGGCATGGATGGAGCGCGCGCTCAGTCCTTCGACCAGCGCGACCTCGGTCATGCGCGCGTTGGGCACGGTGCGCGCGCCGTCGAACAGCTGGACCAGCGCGTTCGGTTCTTCCACGCCGGCCGAGAGGATGCCGCGCGGGCGGTGGTACTTCCAGCTGCGCGCCACCAGCGACACGCCGTTGGCCAGCAAGGCCGAGGCCAGCGTGTCGCCGGCCAGGCCCTGGTAGGCGCGGCCGTTGAAGCTGAAGTTCACGACCTGCTTGCGGTCTATCCGACCGCCTGAGGAAAGGCGCGCGCTCATTGAATCTCTCCGGTGTGAACATAGGGGGCGGCGACCGCGGGCGGCTGCTCGCCGACTTTCCAGGTGGCTTCGAACTTGTAGCTCACGGTGTCGCGCAAGGCGTTGAACCAGCGGCCGCAGCCGCTCGAGTGGCGCCATTGCTCATGGTGCAGGCCCTTGGGGTTCTTGCGCATGAAGACGTAGTCGCCCCACTGCGCGTCGCTCATGGCGTCGGTGGCGAGTGGGCGGACGATGCCGCCCTCGCCGCCGCAGCTGAATTCGCTCTCGGCGCGCGTGCCGCACCAGGGACAGTTGATTTGCAGCATGGTCTTTTCCTTAATGTGCGACGCCGGCGGCACCGTGTTCGTCAATCAGGTGGCCGCTGTGGAAACGGTCCAGCGACAGCGCTTCATTGAGCGCGTGCGGCCTGTCCTGCGCCACGGTGTGGGCCATGACCCACCCCGAGCCCGGCGTGGCCTTGAAGCCGCCCGTGCCCCAGCCGCAGTTGATGTACAGGCCCTTGACCGGCGTCAGGCCGATGATGGGGCAGGCGTCCGGAGTAACGTCGACAATGCCGCCCCACTGCCGGTTCATGCGCACGCGCGAGAAGATGGGGAACATCTCGACGATGGCCTGCAGCGTGTGTTCAATGGTGTGGAAGCTGCCGCGCTGGCCGTAGCCGTTGTACTGGTCGATGCCGGCGCCTATGACCAGGTCGCCCTTGTCGGACTGGCTGATGTAGGCATGGATGGCGTTGCTCATCAGCACGTTCGGAAAGATGGGCTTGAGCGGCTCGGACACCAGCGCCTGCAGCGGGTGGCTTTCGACCGGCAGGCGGATGTCGGCCATGCTGGCGATCACGCTGGAATGGCCGGCCGCGACGATGGCCACCTTCTTCGCCTTGATGAAACCCTTGGCGGTTTCGACGCCGGTGATGGCGCCGTCCTGGCGGCGCAGGCCGGTGACCTCGCAGTTCTGGATCATGTGCACGCCCAGCGCATCGGCCGCGCGCGCAAAGCCCCAGGCCACCGCATCATGGCGTGCCACGCCGCCGCGCCGCTGCAGCGAGGCGCCCAGCACCGGGTAGCGCGTGTTCAGGTTGATAAAGGGAATCATCTCCTTGATCTGCTCCGGCGTGACGACTTCGCCGTCGACGCCGTTCAGGCGGTTGGCGTTGACGCGCCGCTCGATGTCGCGCATCTCCTGCAGCGTGTGGCCCAGGTTCAGCACGCCGCGCTGGCTGAACATCACGTTGTAGTTGAGGTCCTGCGACAGGCCTTCCCACAGCTTCATCGACTTTTCGTAGAGCGCCGTGGACTCGTCCCACAGGTAGTTGGAGCGCACGATGGTGGTGTTGCGCGCGGTGTTGCCGCCGCCCAGGTAGCCGCGCTCGACGACCGCGATATTGCGCAGGCCGTGTTCCTTGGCCAGGTAGTAGGCGGTCGCCAGGCCGTGGCCGCCGCCACCCACCACCACCACGTCGTACTCACGCTGGGGTTCGGGCGATTTCCACTGCTTTTCCCAGCCCTCGTGGTAAGACATGGCGTTGCGAAGCAGCGACCAGATTGAAAAATTCTGCATAGCGGGTTCCTTCTCTCGAACTATCTCTTCTGTCTCGGTCTATTCAGCTGTCAGGGGGCAGGCCCAACCAAGGGCACCGCCGGGCCGGCTTCGCCGGACGGCCAGTGCCGCCCCCTTGAGGGGGTGACGCGAAGCGGCGCAGGGGGGAGCTCATTCAACACTCAACAATATTTACCGCCAACCCGCCGCGCGAGGTTTCCTTGTATTTCGTCATCATGTCGGCGCCGGTTTCGCGCATGGTCTTGATGACCTTGTCCAGGCTGACGAAATGCGTGCCGTCGCCGTGCAGCGCCATGCGCGCGGCGTTGATGGCCTTGACCGAGGCGATGGCGTTGCGTTCTATGCAGGGGATCTGCACCAGGCCGCCCACCGGGTCGCAGGTCAGGCCCAGGTGGTGTTCCATGCCGATCTCGGCCGCGTTCTCCACCTGCTCAGGCGTGCCGCCCATGACCTGGGCCAGCGCGCCGGCCGCCATCGAGCAGGCGACGCCGACCTCGCCCTGGCAGCCGACCTCGGCGCCGGAGATGGAGGCGTTTTCCTTGTAGAGAATGCCGATGGCCGCGGCGGTCAGCAGGAAGTCGATGACGCCCTGGTCGTTGGCGCCCGGCACGAAGCGCGTGTAGTAATGCAGCACCGCCGGCACGATGCCGGCCGCGCCGTTGGTGGGCGCGGTGACGACGCGGCCGCCGCCGGCGTTTTCCTCGTTGACGGCCAGCGCGTACAGGTTGACCCAGTCCAGCACCTGCAGCGGGTCGCGCAGCGCCGCCTCGGGGTGCGCCGTGAGGTCGCGGTACAACTCGGCCGCGCGCCGCTTGACGTTGAAACCGCCGCGCAAGGTGCCCTCGGTGGCGATGCCGCGCTTGACGCAGGCCTGCATGACCTCCCAGATACGCAGCAGGCCGCTGCGAATGGCGTCGGCATCGCGCCAGGCCAGTTCATTGCGCCACATCAGCTGTGCAATGCTCAGGCCGCTTTCCTCGCAGCGCCGCAGCAGCTCGTCGCCGGTGGTGAAGGGAAAGGGAATTGCCGTGGACTCCGGCACCAGCGCGGGCTGCCCTTCGGCATCCTGGCTGACCACAAAGCCGCCGCCCACCGAGTAATAAGTCTTTTCCAGCAGCGCCTGGCCGTCGCCATCAAAGGCGGACAGCATCATGCCGTTGGCGTGAAAGGGCAAGGCCTTGCGCTTGAACAGCAGGTCTTCGCGCTCCTGGAAGGCGATGGCATGGCTGCCGGCCAGGCGCAGCGACTGCTCGCCGCGAATCTGTTCCAGGCGCGGCGCGATGGCGCCCGGGTCTATGAGGTCGGGCTGCTCGCCCTCCAGGCCCAGGATCACCGCCTTGTCGCTGCCGTGGCCCTTGCCGGTCGCGCCCAGGGAGCCGTAGAGCTCACAGCGCACGCGCCGCACCGCGGCCAGCTGCCCGCCGTCTTTCAGGGCATTGGCGAACAGGGCGGCGGCACGCATGGGCCCGACGGTGTGCGAGCTGCTGGGCCCGATACCGATCTTGAACAGATCGAAGGTGCTGAGTGGCATGGAGGTCGCCTGTCGTGAAGCCGCGTGAACTCAGCAATAGACCGGGAAGTCGCGCGTCAGCGTGCCCACCTTGGCGCGCACCGCGGCCAGCACGGCCGCATCGTTCGGACGGTCCAGCAGGTCGGCGATCAGGTGGCCCACCTGGCGTGCCTCGGCCTCCTTGAACCCGCGCGTGGTCATGGCGGGCGAGCCGAGCCGCACGCCGCTGGTCACCATCGGCTTTTCAGGGTCGTTGGGAATGGCGTTCTTGTTGACGGTGATATGCGCATCACCCAGCAGCGCCTCGGCTGCCTTGCCCGTGAAGCCCTTGGCGCGCAGGTCCACCAGCATCACGTGGCTTTCGGTGCGGCCGCTCACGATGCGCAGGCCGCGCTGCGCCAGGGTCTCGGCCAGCGCGGCGGCGTTCTTCACCACCTGCTGCTGGTAGGTCTTGAACTCCGGTGCCAGCGCTTCCTTGAAGGCGGCGGCCTTGGCGGCGATCACGTGCATCAGCGGGCCGCCCTGCAGGCCGGGGAAGACGGCGCTGTTGATGGCTTTCTCGTGCTCGGGCTTCATCAGGATGATGCCGCCGCGCGGGCCGCGCAGGCTCTTGTGCGTGGTGCTGGTGACGATGTCGGCGTGCGGGATGGGGTTGGGGTATTCGCCCGCGGCGATCAGGCCGGCATAGTGCGCCATGTCGACCATGAGCAGCGCGCCCACGTCCTTGGCAACTTTCGCAAAACGCTCGAAGTCGATGCGCAGCGCGTAAGCCGAAGCGCCGGCGATGATGACCTTGGGCTTGCTCTCGTGCGCCTTGCGCTCCATGGCCTCGTAGTCGATCTCTTCCTTCTCATTGAGGCCGTAGGACACGACGTTGAACCACTTGCCGCTCATGTTGAGCGCCATGCCGTGGGAGAGGTGGCCGCCTTCGGCCAGGTTCATGCCCATGAAAGTGTCGCCCGGCTTCATCAGCGCCATGAACACCGCCTCATTGGCCTGCGCGCCCGAGTGCGGCTGCACGTTGGCCGCCCAGCCGTGCTTGTCGGCGCCGAAGAGCTGCTTGACGCGGTCCAGCGCGAGCTGCTCGGCCAGGTCCACATATTCGCAGCCGCCGTAGTAGCGGCGGCCCGGGTAGCCTTCGGCGTACTTGTTGGTGAGCTGGCTGCCCTGCGCCGCCATCACCGCCGGCGAGGTGTAGTTCTCGCTGGCGATCAGCTCGATGTGCTGTTCCTGGCGCTGGTGTTCCTGCTGCACGATGGCCCACAGATCGGGGTCGGAGGCCTTGAGGGTTTGCTTGCTGTAGCTGAACATGGGTGAAGTCCCGAAGTAGTGATGAAGTGCTTGCACAGTGCTTGTGAAGTGGCCTCATCTTCGCGGCGCGGGGTCGGCAACGCCGATCTGATTGCGACACGAGATATTCAATTTGCGACCTTGCCGCTATCATGTCCCCATGAAGCCGGACTCACGCGCAAAGAACAAAGCCAAGCTTCGCGTCGGGTTTCTACTGACGCCGTCTTTCACGCTCACGGCCTTTGCCGGCTTTGTCGATGCACTGCGCCTGGCCGCCGATGAAGGCGACCGCAGCCGCCAGCTGCTCGCGCAGTGGGCCGTGCTGGAAACGGCCGACGGCCCCATCGTGTCGAGCTGCGGCGCAAGCGTCGCGCCCAACGCGCCCCTGAATTCACCGACGCGCTACGACTACATCGTCGTGGTCGGCGGCCTGCTGCACGGCGGGCAGCGTGTGCCGGCACGCCTCACGGCTTTTCTGCGCGAGGCCTCGGCGGCAGGCGTCAAGCTCGTCGGGCTGTGCACCGGCTCCTTCGTGCTGGCGCGCGCCGGGCTGCTGGACGGACATGTGGCCTGCGTCAGCTGGTTCCACCGCGAAGAGTTTTCGGCCGAGTTCCCCGACTGCCGGATCATCTCCAACCAGATGTTCGTCGTGGACCGGGACCGGCTCACCTGCGCGGGCGGGACCAGCGTGGTGCACCTTGCGGCGCACATCATCGAGCGGACCATTGACCGCGCCAGCGCGGTGAAGGCGCTGCGCATCATGATCGAGGAGCAGCCCCTGCCTTCACGGACCCTGCAGCCGGAGCAGGTGATGTCCGTGCGCACCACCGATACCGTGGTGCACAAGGCCATGCTGTTGCTGGAGCAGCAACTCCGCTCGCCCGCGACCATCGAAGAACTTTGCGAACCGCTGGGCATAGGCCGGCGCCAGCTGGAGCGGCGGTTCCAGAAAGACGTGGGCCTGAGCCCCGCCGAATACCGGCAAAGGCTGCGCCTGGAACGCGCGCGCTGGCTGCTGCAGAACACCGACCTGGAGGTGACCGAGATATCACTGGAGTGCGGCTTCCAGGACAGCTCCAACTTCGCCCGCGTCGTGCGCACGGCCCTGGGCATCAGCCCCAGCGAGGTACGCAGGGCCGCCCGGGCGGAGCGTTAGCCCAGGCCGATCAGGTCCGCGCGCCGCGCTACATGAGGCTGCGCGCCTTGCTCGGCGGGTGGCCTATGACGCGCTTGAACGCGCGGCTGAAAGAGGCCTCGGAGTCGTAACCCAGCCGGTCGGCGGCCACGGTCACGCGCATGCCGTCCCGCGCGATCCAGCTGCGGGCCTGGAACATGCGGATGCGGGCCACGTACTTGGCCGGGCTCTCGCCCACCGAATCCTTGAAGGCCTGTGAAAAGCGTGAGCGCGATGCGCCCATGATGCTGGCCAGCGCCGGCACGCTCCAGTCCTGCTCCGGCGATGCATGGATGGCGGCAAGCACCTTGCCCACACCGGGCGAGCGCAGTGCCGCGATCCAGCCTGTCGAGTTGCTGCAGGCGCATTCGACCCAGGCGCGGATGATGCTCGCGGCAAGCACGTCGGCCATGCGGGCCAGGATGCCGCAGGCGCCGATGCGGTTGAGCGAGGCTTCGCGCTCCATCGCGTCCAGCAGCATGGGCACGCCCGGGTCGCGCTGGGCCAGCTCGCCGGCGCGTATCACCTCCGGCATCATGGCCAGCAAGGGATGCAGGGGATCGAGGTTGAACTTCATGCTGCCGCAGAACATGGCGTGGGTCGGGGCTTGCGCCACGGCCTTGGCGTCTTGCAGCAGGTAGATGTCGTCCGCGACCCGCTCGCGGTCAAAGGTCGCGAGGTCCACCGCCGGCACTTCGGGTGAGCTGGCCAGCGTATGGGCCGTGCCGCGCGGCAGCAGCACCGCATCACCGGCGCGCAGTTCCATCCAGCCGGACTGCGGCGTGTGCATCCAGCAATCTCCGCTCACCACAAAATGAAAGCGCGCGGCCGGCTGGGCGTCAAATGAAATCGCCCAGGGCGCATGCATCAGGCAGCGGCCGTATTCGACGCCCTCCAGGCGCAGGCCCAGCAGGACCTGGGTCAGGGGATCGGGCCCGGCGGCGGGCAAGCCACCGTCTTCCTGGGGAGGCTGAACGACAGGCGTGAAAGTTCTGGAGGAATCGTCAAGCATTTCGGCTCTTTCGCCATGGAAAGCTGTCGATGCTAGGCCTAAGCTGGCAACCCTGTCCCCAACAAGGCTTCACATTCCATGTCATCACCTTCCTGCTCCGCCTGTCTCGATCCCCTGGCCGCCGGCGCCACTCCTTCCAACAAAGCCCCCAACGAAACCGCCAACAAAGCCGCCCACCACCCGCCCGGCGAGGCCGCCGCGCTCTGGCCCGCGGTTGCCTCACTGTCTTTGGGCGTGTTTGGCCTGGTCACCGCGGAATTCCTGCCGGCCAGCCTGCTGACCGCCATGGCGGCCGATCTCCATGTGACGGCCGGCGCCGCGGGCCAGGCCGTCACGGCCACGGCACTGGTCGGCGCGGTGGCCGCGCCGGCCATCCCCTTGCTGACGGCGCGCTTTGACCGCAAGCGGGTGCTGCTGACGCTCACCGCCCTGCTGCTGGTATCCAACCTGCTGGCCGCGACGGCCGGCTCGCTGGCGGTGCTGCTGTTCGCGCGCGTGGTGCTCGGCATTGCGCTCGGCGGGTTCTGGTCCATGGCGGCGGCACTGGCCATGCGGCTGGTACCCGAACGGTTGTTCCCGCGCGCGATGTCGCTGGTGTTGACCGGTGTTTCGGTTGCCACGGTCTGCGCGGCGCCGGTCGGTGCCTGGATGGGCAGCGTCTGGGGATGGCGCAGCGCGTTTGTCACCGCGGGTGTGGTCGGCGTGCTGGCCTTTGCGGTGCAGCTGGTGACATTGCCGGCCCTGCCGCCGCGCGACCAAGCCAGCCTGAAGGGCCTGCGCGATCTGCTCACGCGCGGGCCGGTGCGCATTGCACTGCTGGCGGTGCTGCTGGTCATCTCCGGCCACTTCGCCGGCTTCACCTATATCCGGCCCGTGCTGGAAGACGTGACCAGGCTGTCCGCGCCGGCAGTGTCCGCGGTGCTGCTGGGTTACGGCATAGGCGGCTTCTTCGGGAACTTCGCGGGCGGCTGGCTGGCCGGGCGCAGTGAGCGCCACGCCATCGTCGCCGGCAGCGGCATGATCACCCTGCTGGCAGCGGCCCTGCTCATGGGCGGCAGCTCCACCGTGCTGACCGCCGTGGCCGTGACGCTGTGGGGCTTCGCGTTCGGTGCGTTCCCGGTCGGCTTCCAGACATGGATCGTGCGCGCCGCGCCCGACCAGGCCGAGGCCGCGGGCGGCCTGCTGGTGGCGGCCTTCCAGATCGCCATTGCCACGGGTGCCATTGCGGGCGGCCTCTTCGTTGACCGGACCGGCGCATTGGGCGCGCCAGCGTTTGCCATGGTGGCCGTCGCCCTGGGCGGCCTGCTGGCCTGGCGGCGCGGCCCCGGCCCCGCACTGGCACAGGCATGAAGGCCGTCATGACGAAGCCGCCATCACAGCCCCGCAGCAACCGGCGCATCACATTGGCGGCGCATCCGCGCGGCCTGCCCGTCGCGTCGGATTTCCAGCTCGTGACCGAGCCCGTGCCGCGCCCGGCCGAAGGCCAGGTGCTCCTGCAAACGCAGTTCCTCTCGCTAGACCCGTATATGCGAAACCTGATGGATCCCATCGGGCCCGGCTATGCGCCGCCGGTTCCGCTGGGCGGCACCATGCCGGGCGGCACGGTGGGCCGCGTCCTGGAGTCCAGGCACGCCGCCTACCGCGCCGGCGACCTCGTGCTCGCCAACACCGGCTGGCAGGACTACGCCGTGAGCGATGCCGGCGCGCTGCAGGCCATCGGCGACATGGCCCGCCCTTCCCTGGCCCTGGGCGCACTCGGCATGCCGGGCTTCACCGCGCATGTCGGCCTGCTGGACATCGGCCAGCCCAAGGCCGGTGAAACCGTGGTGGTCGCGGCGGCAACCGGTGCGGTGGGCGCCATGGTCGGCCAGATCGCGAAACTCAAAGGCGCGCGCGTGGTCGGCATCGCCGGTGGCGCGGACAAGTGCCGCCGGGCGGTTGATGAACTGGGCTTTGACGCCTGCGTCGACAGGCACGGCCCGCTGTTTGCGCAACAGCTTGCCGCCGCATGCCCGGCAGGCATAGACGTCTACTTTGAGAACGTCGGCGGTGAGGTCCTGTCGGCCGTCCTTCCCCTGTTCAACGTCGGTGCGCGCATGCCGGTGTGCGGCTTTATCGCGCACTACAACGACGCCAACGACGCGGCCGGCTCACCCAGCCCCAATGCGCTGCCGCAGTTCCTGGCCGCCATCCTGCAAAAGCGGGTACACGTGCAGGGCTTCATCATTCTTGACCACTACGGCCCGCGCTTTGACGCGTTTCGCCGTGAAATGGCAGCTTGGGTCGAAAGCGGAAAGATCAAAGCCCACGAGAGCATTGTCGACGGCCTCCTGAACGCGCCCGCCGCCTTGTCGGAGCTGCTGCAGGGCCGGCATTCGGGCAAGGTGGTCGTTCGGCCCTAGGTGCTCAGCCCGGGCTCGGTCCGTGCGCCGCTCCAGAACCGTTGCTGCGGCTGCGCATAGCGCTGCACGGAAAGGTCGTCGGAGCGGATCTCGGGCGCGCGGCCGCTCATCACGTCGGCCAGCACGCGGGCCGAGCCGCAGGCCATGGTCCAGCCCAGCGTTCCGTGGCCGGTGTTCAGGTACAGATTGGGCAGCGCCGTGCGGCCCACCAGCGGTGTGCCGTCGGGCGTCATGGGCCGCAAGCCGGTCCAGAAGCTGGCGGCCTCGGTGTGGCCTGCGCCGGGGAAGAGGCTGTTCAGGCACAGCTCCAGCGTTTCGCGGCGGCGCGGGTTCAGGCGCAGGTCGAAGCCGCGCAGCTCCGCCATGCCGCCCACGCGGATGCGGCGGTCAAAACGCGTGATCGCGATCTTGTAGCTCTCGTCCAGCACGGTCGAGACGGGCGCTCGCTCCGGGTCGGCGATGGGCACGGTGATCGAATAGCCTTTGACCGGGTAGACGGGAATCTTCACCGCCTCGGCCAGCATGGCCGTGGAATACGAGCCCAGCGCCATCACATAGGCATCGGCCTTGAGCAGGCGTCCGCCCTGGTGCACGCCGGCCACGCGGCCCGCTGCAAGCTCCACGCGGTCAATCGTCTCGCCAAAAGAAAACTTCACGCCCATGGACTGGGCCAGGTGCCCCAGCCGGCTGGTGAACAGATGGCAGTCGCCGGTTTCATCGCCGGGCAGGCGCAGGCCGCCGACCAGCGGTGCGGTGGCAATGGCCGGCTCGGCACGCGCCAGGTCTTGCGGGCCCAGCAATTCATACGGAACGCCGGCGGCGCGCAGCACGGCCACGTCCTTGCCCACGGCGTCCAGCTGTGCCAGCGTGCGGAACACCTGCAACGTGCCGCCCTCGCGGCCTTCATAACGCAAGCCGGTGTCTTCGCGCAGCCGGGCCAGGCAGTCGCGGCTGTATTCGGCCAGCCGCACCATGCGCTCCTTGTTCACCGCATAGCGCCGCGGGCTGCAGTTGCGCAGCATGTGCCACATCCAGCGCAGCTGGTCCATGGAGCCGTCCAGGCCGATGGCCAGCGGCGCATGTTTCTGGAACATCCAGCGCAGCGCCTTCAGCGGCACACCGGGCGCGGCCCAGGGCGCGGCATAGCCGGGCGACACCTGCCCGGCGTTGGCAAAGCTGGTTTCCTGCGCCGGGCCGGCCTGGCGGTCGACCACCGTCACTTCATGGCCTGCGCGCGCCAGGTAGTAAGCCGTGGTGGTGCCGATCACGCCGGCGCCTAATACAAGAATCTTCATCCTAATAACCGTCCTGTACTGGAGCCACGGCGCATAAAGGCCGAGGCGGGAACCGAGAGCACTCGCGGAACCGGCTTTGCCGGGCCGCAGGGTGCGCCCCCTGGGGGGAGGCGCCGAAGGCGCTTCGGGGGGGAGGAAATTTTTATGTCAAGTTACCTTGGCAGAGGTACTTGGTGTGAAGGTATTCGTCCAGGCCCCAGTGCGAGCCCTCGCGGCCGTAGCCCGATTCCTTCACACCGCCAAAGGGCGCGGCCTGCGCGGCGATGGCGCCTTCGTTGATGCCGACCATGCCGGTCTCCAGCGCCGAGGCCACGCGCCAGATGCGCCTGACGTCGTTCGAATAGAAGTAGCCCGCCAGGCCGTAGGGGGTGTCGTTGGCCTGCGCGATGACTTCTTCTTCGCTCTCGAAGCGGAAGATGGGCGCCACGGGGCCGAAGGTCTCTTCGCAGGAGAGGGCCATCTCCTTGGTGGCGTTGGTCAGCACCGTGGGCGCGTAGTAATTGGGCCCGCTGGCAACGTCGTTGCGCACGCGGCGCCCGCCCACCACCGCCTTGGCGCCCTTGGCCACCGCGTCGTTCACATGGCGCTCTATCTTGTCCAGCGCGCGGGCGTTGATCATGGGGCCGATCTCGGCCTGCGGCCAGGTTGCGGGACCGACCTTGAGCGCGCCCACGCGGGCGGCCAGCTTGTCGACGAAGCGGTCGTACACCGCCTGGTGGACGTACACCCGGTTCGGGCTCACGCAGGTCTGGCCGCCGTTGCGGAACTTGGCCGCCATCAGGCCTTCCACCGCCGCGTTGACGTCTGCATCTTCAAACACGATGAAGGGTGCATTGCCGCCCAGCTCCAGCGACAGTTTCTTGAGCGTGGCGGCCGATTCGCGCGCCAGCAGCTTGCCCACGGGCGTGCTGCCGGTGAAGCTGATCTTGCGCACGCGGCCGTCGGCCAGCCATTCACCGACCACTTCCGGTGTGCGCTCGCGCGAGGCGGCGACGATGTTGAGCACGCCGGGCGGCACGCCTGCCTCCTCGGCCAGCTTCACCAGCGCCAGCGAAGTGAGCGGCGTGTCTTCGGCGGGCTTGGCCACCACGGTGCAACCGGCGGCCAGCGCGGGCGCGATCTTGCGCGCGATCATCGCCGCCGGGAAGTTCCAGGGCGTGACCACGGCCACCACGCCGACGGCTTCGCGCAGCACGGTGTAGCGCTTGGACGTCACGGGCGCGGCAATCACTTCGCCGTAAGCGCGCACGCCCTCTTCGGCGAACCATTCCACATAGCCTGCGGCATAGGCAATCTCGGCGCGCGACTCGGCCAGCGGCTTGCCCTGCTCGCGAGAGATCAACGCGGCCAGTGCTTCCACGTCGCGCTCTATCAGCGCCTGCCATTTCTTGAGGATGAGGCAGCGCTCGCGCGGCGGGCGCGCCTTCCAAGCGGGCAGCGCCTGCGCGGCGGCTTCGGCGGCCAGGCGCGCATCGCCAGCGCCACCGTCGGGAATGGTGGCGATCAGGCTGTCGTCGGCCGGGTTGCGCACCTCGAATTGGCGGCCGTCCTGGGCCGCCTGCCAGCGGCCTCCTATGCAGTTCAGTGTTTCCATGTTGGTTCAGTTCAAGTCAAGTCGGATGGGAAGGATTTCGGGGCTTGGGGCATGCATCTCAGGCCGTGCATTCCCTGGGCTCGGCCTTGGTCTTCTGCAGCTGCAGCAGTTCGGCCGCACTGCGGTGGCAAAACACCTCCACGCCGCCTTCAAGCTCGTGCCGCGGCGGCGTCTTGCTGTCGCACACGCCGGCCACGCGCAGGGGGCAGCGATCCAGGAAGCTGCAGATGCCCGCGCGGTCGACGGGCGCCTGCACCAGCGGCAGGGCCGCGCGCTGCGCCGCGCCGACCTCTTCCAGCCAGCCCTGGCGCAGCTCCGGAACGGAATTGGCCAGCAGGTTGAAGTAGGGGTGGCGCGGCGCATTCGCGAAGGCCGAGCGCGTGAGCGACTCCACCTTCTGGCCCGCATACAGCACCACGATCTCGTCGCACACGGCGCGTACGGTGTTCATGTCATGGCTGATGAACATGTAAGAGACGCCGAGCTCCTTGCGCAGCTGGGCCAGCAGGTCCAGGATGGCCGCGCCCACCACCGTGTCCAGCGCCGAGGTGACTTCGTCGCACAGGATCAGGTCGGGGTCGGCGGCCAGCGCGCGCGCCAGGTTGACGCGCTGCTTCTGCCCGCCCGAAAGCCCCACCGGCAAACGCCGCGCGCAGGCCTGCGGCAGTTGCACCAGGTCGAGCAGCTGCGCGATGCGCTTGTCCAGCGCCGCACCTTTGAGGCCGCGGTACAGCTGCAGCGGCCGGGCCAGGATGTCGGCGATGGTGTGCGACGGGTTCAGCGCCGTGTCCGCCATCTGGAACACGATCTGGATGCGGCGCAGCTCCTCGGGCGTGCGCTGGCTCACCAGGCGCGGCAGCGGTTTGCCGTCAAACAGGATCTGCCCGCCGGCGGGCCCGAGCAGCCCGGCGACAACGCGGGCCAGCGTGGTCTTGCCCGAGCCCGATTCGCCGATCACGCCGATGGCCTGGCCGCGGTAGAGCTTCAGGCTCACGTCGTCGAGCACCGGCGCGGCGGGCCGGCCGTGCTTGTCCAGCGGGCCGTAGCCGGCGACCAGGTTGCGCACTTCCAGCAGCGGCGTGGCGCCTTCGGCGTGTGCCTCGCCGGTGCGCGCCTTGGGATTGGCGGCGGCAATCAGGCTGCGCGTGTAGTCGTCTTTCGGCGTGCTGATGATTTGCTGCGTGGTGCCGATCTCGCGTTCGGCGCCGTCGCGCAGCACCAGGATGCGGCCGGCCATCTGGGCCACCACCGCCAGGTCGTGCGTGACGTAGACCGCCGTGGTCTTGCGCTCGCGCACCACGCGGCGAAAGGCGTGCAACACCTCGATCTGGGTGGTCACGTCCAGCGCCGTGGTGGGCTCGTCGAAGATCACCAGGTCCGGGTCGCTCATCAGCGCCATCGCGGCCATCAGCCGCTGCAGCTGCCCGCCCGACACCTGGTGCGGGTAGCGCTGGCCTATGGTGTCGGGCTGCGGCAAGGCCAGTTCGCGGAATAGCGTCACGGCTTTTTTCTCGGCCTCGGCGCGCGGCATCAGCGAGTGGATGTGCGAGGTCTCGACCACTTGGTCCATGATGGTGCGCGAGGGGTTGAACGAAGCGGCGGCGCTCTGGGCGATATAGGCCACGCGCCGGCCGCGCAGGCGGCGGCGCTCGGCTTCGGACAGCTGCAACACGTCGGTGTCGCCGATACGGACACTGCCGCCGCCGATGCGGCAGCCGTGGCGCGCGTAACCCATGAGGGCCAGGCCTATGGTGGTCTTGCCGGAGCCGGACTCGCCGATCAGCGCCAGCACCTCGCCGGGCTCGATGCGGAAGGAAACGCCTTTGACAATCTCAGTTTCGCCGCCGCCGGCGGCCTGCGCGACGACGCGCAGATCATTCACGATGACAGTAGCACCCATGTCAGTTACCCATGCTGCGGAATACCCGCGATGTATGAAGGCCGAAGATCCCTTCGAGGGCACTCGCGGAACCGGCTTTGCCGGGCCGCAGGGTGCGCCCCCTCGGGGGGGAGGTGCCGAAGGCACTTCGGGGGAGGTTCACTTTGCCTCCCGGTCGGCGTCGGTGTGGCCTGGCAGGTTGTCGATCACGAGATTGACGGCGATGGTCAACGCGGCGATCGCGAACGCCGGGGCAAGCACCGAGGCGCCGCCTATCGGCAAGGCGCCCAGGTTCTCGCGCACCAGCGAGCCCCAGTCGGCCATGGGCGGCTGCACGCCCAGGCCCAGGAAGCTCAGGCTGGCCAGCAGGCGCAGGGCATAGACAAAACGCAATCCCATGTCGGCCAGCAGCGGGCCGGTGATGTTGGGCAGGATCTCGCGCCGCATGATGTAGGCCTTGCCTTCACCGCGGGCGCGCGCCACCAGCACGTAGTCCATGGCGTTGATGTTCACGGCCAGCGAGCGGATGATGCGGTAGGCACCCGGCATGTAGACGATGGCCGTCACCGCGATCAGCAGCGGGACCGAGGAGCCGAAGCCGGCAATGATCACCAGCGAGAACATCTTGCTCGGGATGGAGATCAGCGTGTCCAGCACGCGGCTGAGCGCCGCGTCGACCGCGCCGCCCGTCACGGCGGCCAGCAGGCCGAGCACCGCGCCCACGCCGCAGGCGATCAGCGTCGCGATGAAGGCCACGCCTATGGTGTAGGGCGTGCCCGCAACGATGCGCATGAGCATGTCGCGCCCCAGGTAGTCGGTGCCCAGCCAGTGCTGCGCGCTCATGCCCTGGAAAACTCCGGCATCGGACATCTCGCCGAGCGCACTGTCGGGAATAAAGCAGGCATAGATCGCGACGGCCACCCAGAAAGCCAGCACGGCCAGGCCGAGCTTGCCGGCGCGCGACCAGCCCGAGAGCCAGGCGCGGCGCTTCGTGACGGCCGCCGAAGGTACGATGGTTGCAATAGTCATAGGAAAACCTCCGCGCTGCGCGCTGCGGTGCTAGCCCCTTCGGGCGGCCGTGCAGTGCTCATTGATGCCTCAGCCGTGGGTTGGCGACGATGCCGCACACGTCGGCGAGCATCACCAGGATCAGGTAGGCGGCGCAGAAGATCATGGCGCAGGCCTGCACCAGCGGCATGTCCCGCTGGGCGACGGCGTCCACCATGAGTTTGGCGATGCCCGGGTAATTGAAGATCACCTCGATGATGATCACGCCGCCCAGCAGGTAGGACAGGCTCAGCGCCACCGCGTTGGCGATGGGGCCGATGGCATTGGGCAGCGCATGGAACAGCACGGTGCGCGCGGCGCTCGCGCCCTTGAGCCGCACCATCTCGATATAGGCCGCCGCCATCTGGTCGATGACGGCCGCGCGCGTCATGCGCAGCATCTGCGCCACGATCACGCTGCCCAGGCTGAGCACCGGCAAGGCGAAGGAGCGCAGCATCTCGCCCGGCGACGAGACGTCGGCCGCATACGACAGCGCGGGCAGCCATTTGAGCTGTACCGCGAACACCAGCACAGCCAGCGTGGCCACCAGGAATTCGGGCACCGACACAACGGCCACCGTCGCCATGCTGGTGAAGCGGTCAAAAGCCGAGCCGCGCCGCAGGGCGCAGAGGATGCCCAGGCCGAGCGCCACCGGCACGGAGAACGCCGTCGTCACCGCGGCCAGCAGCAGCGAAGCCGGCAGGCGGCTGTTGACAGCCTCACCCACCGGCATGCCCGTGACCACCGACTTGCCCGCATCACCCCTGGCCATGCCGCCCAGCCAGTCGAAGTAGCGCAGCACCGCACTGCGGTCCAGGCCCATCTCCTTGCGCAGCGCCGCCACTGCTTCGGGCGTGGCGTCCTGCCCCAGCTTCTCTTCGGCCGCGTCGCCCGGCAGCACGGCGGTGATGGCAAACACCACCGCCGACACCGCCAGCAGCGAGCCGAGGCCGACCAGGATGCGGTTGGCAACCAATTTCAGGATGGTGAAATTCATAGCGTGTTTTCCATGTCCAGTGCCGGCGCGGAACCGGCTTCGCCGGGCCGCAGCGGGCGCCCCCTCGAGGGGGGAGCGCCAAAGGCGCTTCGGGGGGGAGTCATCCTTCCAACCAGACGTGTTCAGCGAAGCTGGAACCCATCATCCCGCCCAGCGGGTTTGGCTGCAAGCCCTTGAGCTTCTTGCTGTGGCCGTCCAGGCTGGAGAGGAACATCGGGATGCCGATGCCGCCTTCGTTGTGGATCAGGGTCTGCATGTCGGCGTACATCTGGGTGCGCTTGGCCTGGTCGGTTTCGCCGCGCGCGGCGACCAGCAGCTGGTCGAACTTCTCGTTCTTCCAGCCGGATTCGTTGGTGGGAGAGTCGGACTTGAAGAACAGGGTCAGGGCCAGGTCGGCCGTGGGGCGCGTGTTGATGTTGCCGAAATTGATCGGGTGCTTCATCCAGTGCTGCGACCAGTAGCCGTCGGCCGGCATGTTGCGCACGTCCAGGTTCAGGCCGGCCTGCCGCGCCGCATGCTGCAGCACCAGGGCCATCTCCACCGAGCTGGTGGCGGCCGTCGAGGCCACCACGGGGATGGCGGCGCTGCCCAGATTGGCCTTTTGCAGGTGCCACTTGGCCTTTTCGGGATCGTAGGGGCGCTGCTTCAGGCCCTTGAAGAAGAAGCGGTCGTTCGGATTGATGGGCTGGTCGTTCGCCACGACGCCGCGGCCCAGCTGGATGGACTTGAGCATCTGCTCGCGGTTGAACAGCAGCTTCATGGCCATCACAAAGTCGGGGTTGGCGCCCGGGCCGCTGTCGCGCCGCATGATCAGGTCGGTGTACGAGACGCCCTTGGTCTCGAAGATGGCGGCCTTGCCGCTGGCGTTGACGCGGTCGATGGAGCGCGGGTTGACCCGGCCGATCAGATCGAGTTCGCCCGCCAGCAGCGCGTTCACGCGCGCCGTTTCGTCGCTGATGCCCACGTGCTCAATCTCGTCCAGGTAAGGCCGGTTGGGCTTCCAGTAGTTTTCGTTGCGCACGGCGATCGCGCGCACGCCAGGCCTGAACTCCTTGACCTTGTACGGGCCCGTGCCTATGCCCGCGTTGAAGTCGGTCGTGCCGTCCTTAACGATGTGGAAGTGGTAGGTGCCCAGGATGGCCGGCAGGTCGGCATTGGGCGCCACCAGGCGGATGGTGACTTCATTGGGACCGGTGGCCGCCACGTCTTCGATCTGGTCGGCCAGCACCTTGGCCTTGGAGCCGATGGCCGGGTTCTTGTGGCGCATGATGGAGAACACCACGTCCGCCGGCGTGAGCGGCTTGCCGTCGTGGAAGGTCACGCCCTTGCGCAGCTTGAACACCCAGACCTTGGCGTCCTTGGTGTTGAACTCCTCGGCCAGCTGGGGCTGCGGTGTCAGGCTCCCGTCCAGGTAGGTCAATCCGTTGTAGAACATGAAGCCGCGGGAATAGTCGGTCGCATTGCCCTGCTTGGCAGGGTCCAGGGTGTCGCTCACCGCGGAAGCGGCTTCGGCGACCCTGAGCCGGCCGCCCTTGCGCGGCGTTTGCGCATGCGCGCTGGCAGCGACGCCCGCGATGCTGCCCGCCAGCGCCGCCTGCATGCCGCCGGCCGCCAGCATGGCCAGCACGTCGCGGCGGTTCGCACCGCGCTGCAGCGCACCAAGAATGCGCGTACTCTCTTCAGGGCCGATCAGGCCGCCCAGTTCCTTGTGCTTGTTGTCTGCCATGGTTTTCTCCTGGTTGTCTCGTGGGTGGATAAAGGCATTGGAGCACCGCGCGGCCGGGGATATACCTTGATCGTGCGGGGGTGCGTGGTTAAAACTGCGGTTTTGTGGACGGCCGGCGGCATGGTGTGCGGTGCCGCCAATAGACGCTTTACAGGCCAACCAGGCCCGGCAGGCCGTTGATGTCCCGTATCTCGGCGAAGTTCCAGGCGTCGTTGGGGCGGGGTTCATGGCCGCGGTTGACGAACACCTTGTTCACGATACCCAGGTTCTGCGCCGGGAAGATGTCGTAGCGCGGGTTGGCCGAGACGTGCAGCACATCCTCGGGCGCGCAGCCCAGCTGGTCCAGCATGTATTCAAAGGCCTGCAGCCGCGGCTTGTAGGCGCCGGCGTCCTGCGCGGTGTAGATCTTGTGGAAGGGCGCCTGCAGCTTGTCCACGTTGTGGTGGATCTGCTCGTTCATGGCGTTCGACAAAATTACCAGCGGGATCTTCTTGCCCACGCGCGTGAGGGCGTGCGGTACGTCCGCGTGCGGGCCCCAGGTCGGCACGGCATCGTAGACCTTGCGCGCATGCTCGTCCTTGAAGGCCAGGCCGTGGCGCTTGCAGGCGCGCTTGAGCGCCGAGTTGAGCACCTGCTCATAAGGCTTCCAGTCGCCCATCACCTCGTCAAAGCGGTAGTCGGCGAAATCCTTGAGGAAGAGCTGCATGCGCTCGGGCGGCAGCTGGCCTTCATACAGGTCGTAGGCCACCTGGTGCATGGGGAAATAGGTCAGCGTGCCGTAGCAGTCGAAGGTGATGTACTTGGGGCGGAAGGTCATGAAAGCGTCTCCTTGAAGGTCATCTGGAACGTCAGTGAAAGGCCATGAAAGGCCAGAAAAAAGGACGGCGGCGAAACCTCCGCTGCCATGCCATGAATGCTATTGAAGCGCCGCCGCAGATGCTGCGGTTGTGCGCCGCGTGCGCATCGTTCATGCCGAATGCCCGCGGCTAAACGGCAGATCAATTCCGGACCAAGTGGGTACCATGACTTCGATTCTTGAGTAGACATTGAGCGCGTATCCAGCAGGCATTCATAGAGGAAAACCATGGACAACAACGACACCCCCTCCGGCCGGCCGCTGCGCAGCGCACGCTGGTTCCGCAAGGACGACCTTCCCGGCTTTGTGCACCGCTCCACCCTGGCCGCCGCCGGCTGGAGCCGCGAGGACCTGATGACGCGCCCCGTCGTGGGCATCCTCAACACCTGGTCCGACATCAACCCCTGCAATTCCAACCTGCGCGTGCTGGCGCAAGAGGTGCGCACCGGCATTCTCGAAGCCGGCGGCATCCCCTTCGAGGCGCCGCTGATGTCGCTCAGCGAGAACATCATCAAGCCCACCTCCTTCCCCTTTCGCAACCTGCTGGCGATGGAGACGGAGGAATGCATACGCGCCCATCCCTTCGATGCGGTGGTGCTGCTGGGCGGCTGCGACAAGACTCAGCCCGCCCTCATGATGGGCGCGGCCAGCGCCGGCGTGCCCTTTATCTTCCTGGCCAGCGGCCCGGCGACGCCGCGCTCCATGACGGGCGGCGACCTGGGCAACGCCACCGGCGTCTGGCGCATCGTCGACAGCCTGCGCGCCGGCAAGGTGTCGCAGTGCGAGTTCGCCGCCTTCGAGCGCAATGTGATGGGCACGCCCGGCCATTGCGCCGAGATGGGCACGGCCTCCACCATGGCCGCCATCGGCGAGGCCCTGGGCGTGGCCCTGTCCGGCAGCAGCATGGTGCCGGCGGTGGACGGACGGCGCACCCAGATCGCCCGCGAAGTGGGCCGTCGCAGCGCCCGCATGGCCGGCGAAGGCGCGCCCTGCCCCAAGGAAATCCTCGACGCGCGCGCCTTCGACAACGCCATCACCTTGCTGTGCGCGGTGGGCGGCTCGACCAACACCATCATCCACCTGCTGGCCCTGGCCGGCCGGGTGGGCGTGCCGCTGGCGCTGGACCGCTTTGACGAGATCGCCCGCCGCGTGCCGCTGATCTCCAACGTGCAGCCGGCCGGCGAGCACCTGACCGAGCGCCTCATGGCGGCCGGCGGCGTGCCGGCCCTGCTCAAGACCCTGGCGCCGCTGCTGCACCTGGACGCGCGCACCGTTGACGGCCGCACGATGGGCGACATCATCGCGGCCGCCGAGGTCACCGACACCGAGGTGATACGCCCGCTGGACAAACCCGTGAAGCCCGGCGCGCCGCTGGTCGTCGTCAAGGGCAACCTCGCGCCCGACGGCGCCGTGATGAAGACCTGCGCCGCCGACCCCAAGCTGCTGCGCCACCGAGGCCGCGCCGTGGTGTTCGAGGACGTGCAGACGATTGCCGACCGCATTGACGACCCGGCCCTGGGCATTGACGAGGACAGCGTGCTGATCCTGCGCAACGCCGGCCCCGTAGGTGCGGCCATGCCCGAGTGGGGCATGCTGCCCATCCCGCGCAGGCTCATGGAGCGCGGTGTGCGCGACATGCTGCGCATCTCCGACGCGCGCATGAGCGGCACCGGCTACGGCGCCGCCGTGCTGCACGTCTCGCCCGAAGCCGCCACCGGCGGGCCGCTGGCCCTGGTGCGTGACGGCGACATCATCGAGCTGGACGTGGCCGAACGCCGGCTGGAGCTCTGCGTAGCGCCCGAAGAACTGGAGCGCCGCCGCAAGGAATGGCAAGCGCCGCCGCGCACCCACCAGCGCGGCTACCGCAAGCTCTACGACGAGCACATCGAGCAGGCCCACCTGGGCTGCGACTTCGATTTTTTGCGCGGCGCCGACGAAGACACCCTGCCCGAAGGCCTGTTCACCGGCTGGGTGGGAGGCTGGTGACACCATGAGCATTCTTTACCGATCCGATGCCGCGCGCGCCGCGGGCTGGGCCAGCTACTTCGCCGAACACGCACCCGACCTGGACTTCCGCATCTGGCCCGACGCCGGCGATCTCAAGGAAGTGGAATACCTGATCGCGTGGCAGGCGCCCGCGGGCTTCCTGGCCGAGTTGCCAAATTTGAAGGTGCTGTTCTCCTCAGGCGCCGGTGTGGACCATGTGGATTTTTCCGCGGTGCCCGCCCACATCCCGCTGGTGCGCATGGTCGAGCCCGGCATCATCAACGGCATGGTCGAGTATGTGAGCCTGGCCGTGCTGGCCCTGCACCGCGACTTTTTTGACTATGTGGCGCACAAGGCGGCGCGCGTGTGGGACCCGCTGGAAGTGCCGCCCGCCTCGGCACGCACCCTAGGCGTCATGGGCCTGGGCAGCCTGGGCTGCGCGGTGCTGGAGCGCCTGGCGGCCTTCGGGTTCAAGTTGCGGGGCTGGAACCGGTCGCCGCGCACCCTGGAAGGCGTGGAAACCTTCACGGGCGCCGAGCAGCTGCAGCCCTTCCTGTCGGGCTGCGATGTGCTGATCTGCCTGCTGCCGCTGACACCGGCCACCAAAGGCATTTTGAACCGCGAACTGTTCTCGGCGCTGCCCAAGGGCGCGGCCCTAATCAATGTCGGCCGTGGGCCGCACCTGGTGGATGCCGATCTGCTCGAAGCGCTGGACTCCGGCCAGCTGTCGCGCGTCATCCTCGACGTGACCGATCCCGAACCGCTGCCGGCTGATCATCCCTTCTGGACGCATCCACGGGTGTTTGTGACGCCGCATGTGGCGAGCATGACGCAGCCCGAGACGGCTGCACCCGTCTTGCTGGAAAACATCCGGCGGCATCAGCGCGGGGAGGCGTTGAGGGATGTGATTGATCGGGGGCGGGGGTATTGAGCCCACCGCAGATGCTGCGGTTGCAAGCCACTTGCGCACCAATCATGCCGAATCCCCGCACCTAAACGGCACATCAATTTCGCCCCTCGGGGATACCATGATTCGATTCTTTCTAGAGGGACATCATGGAAAAAGACGACGCCCATCGCCTCGTTGAGCAGCTCAAAAGCACGGGACACCTGGACCGCCTTTTCATAGACGGCGAATGGGTGTTGCCCGCGGGGCGTGACCGGGCCGGCGTCATCAACCCGTCCACTGAAGAAGAAATCGCTGAGATCGCGCTGGGCAATGCGCAGGACGTCGGCGCCGCGGTCGAGGCGGCGCGCCGGGCCTTCGCGGCCTGGTCCGTGAGTTCGCCGCAAAGCAGGGCGGCGCTGCTGGGCCGTGTGCACAGCCTGATCCTGGAGCGGGCGGAGCTGTTTGCCCAGGTGATCTCGCTCGAGATGGGCGCCGCCATCGCCACGGCACGCAGCGCCCAGGTGCCGAATGCGGCGGAGCATATCCGGGTGGCGCGCGACAGCGTGGGCAGCTATCCCTTCCTCACCCATCGTGGCAACACGGCCATCCTGCGCGAAGCAATTGGCGTGTGCGCGCTGATCACGCCCTGGAACTGGCCGCTCTACCAGATCACCGCCAAGGTGGGTCCCGCGCTGGCGGCGGGCTGCACCGTGGTGCTCAAGCCCAGCGAGCTGTCGCCGCTGAGCGCCCTGCTCTTCGCCGAGGTGGTGCACGATGCCGGCATTCCAGCCGGCGTCTTCAACCTGGTGAACGGCAGCGGCCCCGAGGTGGGCGCCGCCATGTCCACGCACCCCGACGTGGACATGGTGTCCATCACCGGCTCGACCCGCGCGGGTGTGCTGGTGGCGCAGGCAGCGGCCCCCACGATCAAGCGCGTGGCGCAGGAGCTGGGCGGCAAGTCGCCCAACCTGATCCTGCCCGACGCGGACATGGCGCGTGCGGTGACGGCCGGCGTGGCGGCGGGTTTTCGCAATGTGGGCCAGTCCTGCAGCGCACCGACGCGCATGATCGTGCCGCGCGAGCGAATGGCGGAGGTTGAGCGCATCGCCTGCGAGGCGGCTTCCGCGCTGGTGGTGGGCGACCCGCGTTCGCCGCAGACCACGCATGGCCCGGTGGCGAACCGCGCGCAGTTCAACCGCGTGCAGGAAATGATTGAGGCCGGCATCGCGGAAGGCGCGCGACTTGTCTGCGGTGGCCCGGGGCGGCCTGAGGGACTGGCGCGCGGCTTTTATGTGCGCCCTACTATCTTCTCCGGGGTGCATACGCGGATGCGCATCGCGCAGGAAGAAATCTTCGGGCCGGTGCTGGCCATCATTCCCTATGACAGCGTGGACGAAGCGGTGGAGATCGCCAACGACACGGTGTACGGCCTGGGCGCCCATGTGCAGGGCCGGGACCTGGTCGCGGCGCGCGCGGTGGCGTCGCGCATCCGTTCCGGCCAGGTGCACATCAACAACCCGCCCTGGAGCCCGCATGCCCCCTTTGGCGGCTACAAGCGCTCGGGCAATGGCCGCGAGTATGGGGTCGAGGGCCTGCAGGAGTACCTGGAGACCAAGGCCGTCCTGGGCTGGCAAAGTGCGGCTGTCGCGCCGGGCTGAACAACATTCAAAAGTGACCCACAACATGCGCAACTACCCGACCCTCGAAGACATCCGGCAAGCCCGCGAGCGGCTGAAACCGCACATCCGGCACACGCCCTTGCTGCGCGCGGAAAAAATCGAGAAAGCCCTTGGCTGCCAGCTCTACCTCAAGCCTGAAACCCTGCAGATCACGGGCGCCTTCAAGATTCGCGGCGCGCTGAACAAGGCGCTGTCGCTCCCGAGGGAGGCGATCGCGGGCGGCCTGATCGCCACGTCTTCGGGCAACCACGCCCAGGGGATCGCCTATGCCGCCAGGATGCTGGGCGTCAAGGCGGTCATCGTGGTCCCGGTGGCCACGCCGAGGATCAAGATCGAGAACACCCGGGCCATGGGCGCGGAAGTCATTCTTTTCGACGGCGACACGGCCGCCCGGTGGAAAAAGGTGTGCGAGATGGCCGAAGAGAACGGGTACACGGCCGTTCACGGCTTCGAAGACCCCATGGTCATGGCCGGCCAGGGAACCATAGGCTGCGAGATCCTGGAAGACCTGGAGGATGTGGACACGGTCATCGTTCCCCTGGGCGGCGGCGGCCTGCTGTCCGGGATCGCCACCGCCATCAAGGAAACCAGGCCGTCGGTACGCGTCATAGGCGCCGAACCTGCCCTGACGCCCAAGTACTTCCAGAGCCGCATCAACAAGGAACGCACCTCGCTTCCCCTGAAAAACACCATCGCGGATGGGGTACGGATCAGCGTTCCGGGCCAGAACCCGTTTCCCATCATCGAGAAGTATGTGGATGAGATCGTTCTGGTCGAAGACGAGCACATCATCGCGGGTATGCGTGTGCTGGCCAAGGATGCCAAGCTGATCGCCGAGCCCGCTGCGTCCATCGGCATCGGGGCCTTGCTGGCCGGCGCCGTCAAGGTGAGGCCCGATGAGAAGGTCTGCGCGGTGTTGAGCGGCGGGAACTGGAACCTGTCCGACCTGGCCGAGATCTACAAGGACGCTGAATAGGCGCAGTTCGAGCCAACACCCGGAGCAAACACCCGGAACAAAAAAAAGCCGCGCAGCGGCTTTTTTTATTGCCCGGTGGAACCTTATTCGAGGAACTGGAAGAAGGTGCCGACCTTGCCCTCTATCGCATTGCGATAGATCTTCGCCGCCGTCGTGTTGTCCTGGATGGCCATGCCGGTGGAATCGAAGATCGTGACTTCCTCGTCACTTTCTCTTCCTGGTTTCTTGCCCAGCAGGATCTCGCCGATCTCCGCATGGATGTCGCCCCGGGTCAGGATCTTCGCGCTGATGGGGTGCTGTGTTTCGCCTTTTTCGACGCATTGCGCGATGGAGTCGACGACCACCTTTGCCCCCCTGAAGATCTCCGGCTCAAACTCCTGCTTGCCCGGTGCGTCGGCGCCTATGGCCACGATGTGGGTGCCGGGCTTCACCCAGGCGGCCTCCACCAGCGCCCCCTTGCCGCGCGTCGTGGTGACCAGGATATCGGCCTGTGCTACGGCTTCCTGCTTGGAGTTCGCCGCGATGACCGGGATGCCGAACTCGCTTTCAATATCCGCCTTGTACTTGGCCAGCGTTTCGGGATGGTGGTCCCATGCATGGATCTCTTCGATCTTCATCACCTCCCGGATGGCGCGTATCTGCATCCTGGCCTGGTTGCCGGTGCCGATGGAGGTGACCTTCCTCGCGTTCTTTCTCGCGAGCGCCTTGACGGAAACAGCGCCGCACGCGCCGGTCCGCAGGCCCGTGAGCAGGCTGCCGTCCATCACGCAGGCCAGGGCGCCGCTCCTGCCGTCAAACAGCAGCACGGTCCCCATGCCGTTGGGCACGCCGTAGAGTTCCGGGTTGCCGGTGAAGCCGCCCGAGGACGCCTTCATGGAGATCATTTCATTGCCCTGGTTGTAGCCCAGCTTGAAGTCAATCTCGCCGCGGTGGGAAGGCAGGTCGATGCCGATATAGGGAGGCTGTATCACCTGACCGCTGTTGAAGGCCTTGTAGGCCTCCTCCACCGTCCCTATGACTTCCTTCATGCCGATCAATCCGCGGACTTCCTCTTTCTTGAGCAACAGTGTTTTCATGGGTGATCTTTCTTTCTCTATTCCTGGTGACAAGTACAACATGAAGGACCTGCACAAAGTCTTGTTTTCACATGGCCGCGGAACAGAAACACCGGGATTCACGGTGCTGCGCAGCATAGCCAACCGGCCGGGCCATCGGGGCCGGGCTTGGCAGGCGATCGGCTGCCTGGCGTGGCGGCCCCCGGAGCAGAATCTCCTTCCCATCCGCCCAGAACAGCATTGTTAATTGCAAGAGGGCCGCAATCCGGCAGCACCGGTTGCCCACCCGCACCTACCATGGCAGCATGAACCTGCCGCTGACCCTGCACCGCGCCCAAGGCGCGGCAACGACCATGCCACCTACCCTGCCGCAGCCCCTGCGCCTCCTGGAGACCTCGCCCACCCCGCCGCCCAGCGCCGACGTCGTCGTGATCGGCGGCGGCATCATCGGTGCCTTCACCGCCTACTACCTGGCCCAGCGCGGACTGAAGGTCGCCCTGATCGAAAAAGGCCGCATAGGCGCCGAGCAATCAAGCCGCAACTGGGGCTGGTGCCGCCAGCAGAACCGCGACGCGCGCGAACTGCCCATGGCCACCAAAAGCCTGGAGCTGTGGGAGCGCTTTGCCGCCGAGAGCGGCGAAGACACAGGCTTCAAGCGCTGCGGCCTGCTTTACCTGAGCGATGACGAAGCCCAGATTGCCGGCTGGGCCAAATGGCGGGAATTCGCGATCACCACCGGCCTGACCACCCATATGCTCAGCGGCCGCGAAGCCTCGGAGCGGGGCCTGGCCACCGGCCGCGCATGGAAGGGCGGCGTTTTCTCGCCCAGCGACGGTACGGCCGACCCGGCCAGGGCCGCGCCCGCCGTGGTGGCCGCGTTCATGAAACTGGGTGGCACGGTCCACCAGAACTGCGCCGCGCGCGGCATCGAGATGGAAGGCGGCCGGCTCAGCGGCGTCGTGACCGAAGCCGGCACCATCAAGACCCGCATTGCGGTGATGGCGGGCGGTGCCTGGGCATCGTCCTTCTGCAACCAGCTCGGTGTGCAGTTTCCGGTCGCCACGATACGCCAGTCCATCGTGCGCGTGGCGCCGGTGGAACAGCAACTGCCGGCGGCGCTGGCCGGCCCCAACGTCGCCGTCACCCGGCGTCCCGACGGCCATTACGTGCTGGCCATCAGCGGCCGCGGGCGCGCCGACCCCACACCGCAGCTGCTGCGCTTCGCGCCGCACTTCATCCCCATGTTTGCCAAGCGCTGGCGCAATGTGTTCCCAGGCGGCCTGGAAGGCATGCGCTGGGGCCACGAAACCCGCGCGCGGTGGAAGCTGGACGAGCCCACGCCCATGGAGCGCGCGCGCATCCTCACCCCCAGGCCCGATCCTGCCGGCGTGCGCGAAACCCATCGCCGGGCCGTCAAGCTGCTGCCGCCCTTGCGCGATGCCCGCATCGCCAACACCTGGGCCGGCTATATCGACAGCACACCCGACGGCGTGCCCGGCATCGGGGAGCTGCCGCAGGTCCCCGGGCTCATCCTGGCCGCGGGCTTCTCGGGCCACGGCTTCGGCATAGGCCCGGGCGCAGGCCACCTGATCGCCGACCTGGTGTCCGGTGCCAAGCCCATCTTTGATCCCGCGCCTTTCGACCCCGGCCGGTTCAGCAAGTCGTCATGGGGCAAGGTGGCTGAGTTTTAGGTTTGCCGCCTGGATTTGCGGCAAACAAGCGCAGTATTTAAATGCGCATCGAATTGGCCTGAGGTTGATCGCCTGAAAAATTCACTAAGATTCACTGAAACCCCCATATTTACCAGCTGGTAAATCAGTGAATCCTCTTCCTCCACTCGAGACGCCGGCATCCACTTGGTCAAGCCCTTGGCTCTGTTCATGAAAGCCGCTACGGAAGTCCGGCGCATCGCGGGCCTCGACGTCACGATGGAAGGCGGTGGCGCCCGCACGGTCGTCATGGTTCACGGCTGGCCCGACACGGAAGCGGTGTGGGCGCCACAAGTGGCCGCATTCAGGGACCATGCCCGCTGCGTGCGCTTCACCTTGCCGGGGTTCGAGCAAGGCCATCCACGCCGTGTTTACGGCATCGACGAAATCGTCGCGGTCATGAAGCAGATCGTCGACGCCGCAAGCCCGGACCAACCGGTGACGCTGCTGCTGCACGACTGGGGTTGCGTGTTCGGCTACCGGTTCGCGCAGGCACACCCCGCGCGGGTGAATTCGATCATCGGCGTAGACGTGGGCGATGCCGGCGCGCGTCCGCACCTGGCCGGGCTGGGTTGGCGTGCCAAGCTGGGCATGGCCGCCTACCAGCTGTGCCTGGCCCTGGCCTGGCACCTGCCGGCGCGCCCAGGCGACGCCATTACCCGCCGCATCGCGCGCTGGGCCAAGGCGCCGGGCGATGCCGCAAAGATCAGCGCACGCATGAACTACCCCTACCACGTGCAGTGGACCCAGGGTTACGGACGCAACCCTTTCGTGCCGCATTGCCCCATGCTGTTTGTTTACGGCAGCCGCAAACCCTTCATGTTCCATTCGGCGGAGTGGCTCGCCACCGTGCGGGCCACGCCGCAAGGCCAGGTGCTGGCGCTGAAGACAGGCCATTGGGTCATGCACCAGGACCCGGCCGCGTTCAACGAGGCGGCGCTGCGCTGGTTGTCGGCGCTAGCCTAAGCCGTGTCGGCCTCTGACGCTACGGCCCCAAACCGGGGGCCATGCAAAGTTCCGGCAAGCCCCTGGGTGCGTATTTCAGCAGAAATAACAACTAACGAAATTGAGTCATCGCACCGGTCGTTACGCAATAGGACCGTAGCCCCGCCGTCGTTCCTGTGCCGTTGGAGGTTCAGGCTGAGCCAATTCAATGAACTCGCCCAGTGGCTCCAAATCGTGGGTCCAAAACATCGCAAGGCCTCGATTCTGTGCTTGCTCCAAGTTCAAGACTTTGAACACGCCAGCAAGGGCGGCGGCAGGAACGACCTGTCGGATTCCGAATTGACTGAGCCAGTATTCTGCTTTCACGGCCGCATCGTTGTTCAGGCGCTTTACGCTATTTGTCGCACTGTTCGAGACCTTGCACTCAATCGCCATGAGCCGGGTGTCAGGCAGCCTGACAACAACGTCGGCCTTTCGGTCTCCCAACTGACATTCGGCACAGAACTGCATTGCTTGCGGGCCGCCCACGATCGTGTCAATACGCCGCGGCGGAACCTCATTAAATCCCAGCGTGCGCAGATACTGTTTGACCAGCGCTTCCTGGGCTGCCTTGCCGTCGTTCCGTCGTTTGGTTGACATGCGTTGCGCTGCTAGCAAGACAGATGACGCAAGTAACGCAGCCTCCAACTGTTGAGGCGTCGGGTCCGTGCCTTCCGTAAGCCACGGAAAGCGGTGCCGGTCAATGATCCGCTCGATAACCGCGAAGACACGTCCCAGCGATTCGGCGTTCGCCCCCAGAGCGCCAGGAGCAATCGACCGTACATCAGCAATGATGCGCAGATCGTCATCGGAAATGGGCGGGCCCGCGAGATAGCGAAACGCCTCCCCAAGTCTCTGCCTATATGCTTCACCCACATTTGCCTCGTTCACGGCAGCCAAGGTGAGGTTACCCAGTCGTTCAAATAGTGCGGAAAACTTCGTGCGGGCTTCAGTGTAGTGACGATCCCATTCCTCCGCAGTCTCGGCGAGCCTCGCTTCGCGAAACGCTGCCGAGGCTTCTGCCGCGCCAGTAACCAACTGCTCACGAGTCCAGACTGTGGGCGCCCTCATGCGATCAATTCGAGTGGAATGCGAAGCCGCTCGATTTCTTTCGGTTCAAATTTTGTCAATCCACCAGCATAGGTTCGACCACTTGAGGCGACTGTGTTCGTGTTCAACCACGAAACGACACGAGAAAGAGACGCGGCAGTCATAGCCTCGCGCGGATAAAGGCCATGAGCGATGTTGATGTGACGCGCGTCGCATGCATTAAGAGTGAATTGCGGAGGACGACGCGCCATGTACGTGCAAAGAATGGGAGCAGGCGCTCTCAACCCTACAGACCACCATGCCTTGCGATGCTGCGCAATATAGCTCTGATCCGCGCCCTGCGCCTTCGCCCATTTCAAAAATGTCGAGACACGGCGTCGATCATCCTCACTCAGGATTTCCAGATTTGCAGGAATGTCGATGACGCGGCGTAGATCGCTCGGCGAATGCAAATGATCACCAGCCTGAATCAGGTCCTTCGCTTTTGTCACTGTTGGCATTTTGACGCTGTCGGGAAGCGTCGTTGAATGCTCACCGGCAATCCAGATGCCATTCGCACCAGTAACCTGTCCACGGTGTACGCGAAAGAATTCACCCAGTTCGATGCCCGAGGTGACCGGCGCGGCAGAGGGGCGAACAATGACCGACCAACGATTAGCGGCCAGCAGCTCAGAGCGCGCAACGTCCGTTCCCTTCGTTAGTCCATTCAAGCCGCTGAGCTGGTCCACAGCGCGGACGCGAACACATGGCTTCGTGCCGCCGATACGGAAACACGTAATGGCGGCGGTAGTGGCGGTTCCGGGAAAAGCTTCGACGGTAGGCGCTAGCATATGCACAGCCGTGGCTCCCAGATGTTCAACCAGCAACCGACGCAGGGCCGAACCGTAGTTAACATCCATCCATTCAGCGGACGTGATGAACGCACCGATATCACCTTGTCGAGCGAGGAGAAATGTCTGCAGGAAAAAGTGCAGATGCAAGCCGGCAAGCGCGCTCGCCTTAATTCCAAGCCCTGCGAAATTCGAGCCATACCAGGCCTTCCATTCCGGCTCAATTTGATGATGACGCACGTATGGAGGATTGCCGATGAACGCGGTGACGCCCTCGCAATCCTTCAACGTCACGTGGCGATAGTCTTCAACCAAAACAGTGCCACGCTTCGCCCAACCCCGCGCAGACAGGTTGGCACGAAGCATCAACGCCGCGAGTGGATCAGTCTCCACGGCAACCAGTTCCGCCTTTGGAAATACTTCTCCTGCGGCCAAAATAAAACGACCGGAACCCGCACCAGGGTCGACTACGCGCGAGGGCTTCGCGTGAGCTGCCACCCAATTTGTCATTGACTTCACAATGGCAGCGGGTGTGTACACAGCACCGGCGTCGCGGCGATCACGTGGAGAACGAATGAGAGCGAACGCATCCCCCAGGGGGTCTTCGCCGCGTCGAATCGCGGACCGAATAGACGCAACGGCGCGTGAAGTAGGTGCTTCACCGCACTCGGTATTTACGAGCCTGCGCTCGCCAGCGGATAGCCCCGCTCGCCCTTGGGTAAGGGCAAGGCACATCGCCACAAGTTCTCCTACTGTTCGCATGTCTGGTAGCCCTTTTTTGGCAGCCAGTGTACCCGCTTCGACAAGAAAACTGTATATTTTTACAGTATAAATGTTGGGTTATTGCAATGCCCACCCACTGCGGAGGTAACCCGTGAGAATAAAAGGAAAGGCCCATCTTCGATCCCGCGCCTTTCGATCCCGGCCGCTTTAACAAGTCGTCCTGGGGCAAGGTGGCGGAGTTTTAGTGCCGCGCCGCTGACACGGCGGCCCAACGTGGGCGCCATGCAAAGTTCCGGCAAGCCCCCGGATTGAAACGGATTCCACTTGCACCGCGGGCGAATGCGGCATTTCAAAAGGCGACGAATTCATAGACTGATATCCACCTCAACAGCGTGGATCTTCTATGACTTTCAAACCCAAATTCATCAGCTTTGACTGCTACGGCACGCTCATCAACTTCGAGATGGGCCCGACCGCCCAGCGCCTGTTCAAGGACCGCGTGCCGGCCGGCCGCATGCCGGCCTTCCTCGACAGCTTTCGGGCCTATCGCCTCGACGAAGTGCTGGGCGAGTGGAAACCCTTCTTCGACGTGGTGGAAAACTCGATACGGCGGGCCTGCAAGGCGCACGGCGTCGATTACCAGCCGTCCGACGCCGTCGCGCTGTACGACGTGATCCCGACCTGGCAACCGCATCCCAACGTGGTCGAGGTGCTGGAAGCGATCGCGCCGCACGTGCCCCTGGTGATCCTCTCGAACTCGATGGTCGACCTGATCCCGGCGAGCGTCGCGCACCTCAAGGCGAAGTTCCATGCCGTCTACACCGCCGAGGAAGCGCGCGCGTACAAGCCGCGTTTCCAGACCTTCGAATACATGTTCGACCGGCTCGGTTGCGCGCCGGACCAGATGATGCATGTCTCGTCGAGCTTCCGCTACGACCTGATGACCGCGTCCGACCTGGGCTTCATGGCCAGGGCCTTTATTGATCGGGGCCACGAGCCGACATCCGACAACTACGGCGTCAACCGGTTGACCGACGTACGCCAGCTTCCGGGGCTGCTCGGCTTATGACCCAGCTGAGCACCACCGCGCCCGACCTTGCCCCCGCGGCAGTGGAGGCGCTGGTCCACCGCCTCTACGGCATCGAGGGCCGCACCCGGCCGCTGGCGGGCGAGCGTGACCAGAACTGCCTGGTGGAGACGCCGGATGGGCGTCGTTACGTCTTCAAGATCAGCAACCCTTCCGAGCCGGCCTCGGTGGTCGATTTCCAGATCGCGGCGCTCGAGCACATTGCCCGCGCCTCGCCGGAGCAGCCGGTGCCACGTGTCGTGCGAACGCTGCAAGGGCATACGCATGACACCATCACCCTCGCCGGGGGTGTGCAGACACGCGTGCGCCTGCTGAGCTACCTGGACGGCATCCAGATCCGCGAGACCGAACGCACCGCCGCGCAGCGGCGCGCCATGGGCGCCGGGCTCGCGGGCTTGAACCGCGCGCTGCACGGCTTCGCGCATCCGGGCGCGGCGCACGACCTGCTGTGGAACGTCGCCACGGCGCACCGGCTGACCGAACAGCTGGGCAGCCTCGTGGACGGCCAGCGCCGCGCATTGGCGCAGGCCTTCATGGAGCGCTTCACGACGCACGTGCTGCCGCGCCTGGCATCGCTGCGAGCGCAGGTGATCCACAACGACTACCACCTCTACAACGTGCTGGTCGCCCCCGACGATCCCGCGCGCATCGTGGGCATCATCGACTTCGGCGACATGGTGCACGCGCCGCTGGTCGGCGAGGTGGCCACGGCCGCCGCCTTTCATATGGCCGGCTGCGCCGATCCCTTTGAAGGGCCAGCCCAGTTCGTGGCCGCCTATCACGGGGTGCTCCCGCTGACCAGCGCTGAACAGGAGGTTGTTGCCGACCTCCTGGCCACGCGCCACCTCATCACGGCGCTGATCTCGGAATGGCGCGCCGCGCGATATCCCGAAAACCGCGCCTACATCATGCGGCACAACCCCGCGGCCTGGGAGGGCTTGTCCCACATGGCCGATCTTTCCCGCAACACCGCACGCGACCGGCTTCTGGCCGGCATACCCACTGGAGCCACGCAATGAAAAGCATGAAAAGCACGATAGACCTCAACATGGTCAATGCCTATGTCCCCGGCCGCGCCGACGTGGGCCCGGCCACCGCGCAGATGATCGCGCGCCGCGACGCCCTGCTCGGCCCCGCGTACCGCCTGATGTATGAGAAGCCGCTGCACATCGTGCGGGGCGAAGGCGCCTGGCTGATCGATCTGCAAGGCCGCCGCTACCTCGACGCCTACAACAACGTCACCTCGCTGGGGCATTGCCACCCGGCGGTGACCGAAGCCATCTGCCGGCAGGTGCAGACGCTGGCCACCAACACGCGCTACCTGCACGACACGATTCTCGAGCTGGCCGAACGCCTGCTCGCGAGCGTGCCGGGCACCGAACTCGCCCACCTGATGCTGACCTGCACCGGCAGCGAGGCCAACGACCTGGCCTACCGCATCGCCAAGGTGCACACCGGCGGCACCGGCGTGATCGTGACCGATACCGCCTACCACGGCATCACCGATGCGGTGTCGAAGTTCTCGCCCTCACTCGGTGTGAGCGTCGACCTCGGCGCGCATGTGCGCCTGGTGCCGGCGCCGCGCCTGTACCACGCCGAGGGCGCCGACCTGGCCGAGCGCTTCACGCGCGACGTCGAGGCGGCCATCGCCGACCTGCGGCGCCATGGCATCAAGCCAGCCGCGCTGATTGTCGATTCACTGTTCACCAGCGACGGCATACTCCCCGGGCCGGTGGGCTTCCTCAAAGGTGCGGTGGATGCGATCAAGCGCGCGGGCGGCCTCTTCATTGCCGACGAAGTCCAGCCCGGTTTCGGGCGGACGGGTGAACACCTGTGGGGCTTCCAGCGCCATGGCCTGGTGCCCGACATCGTCACCATGGGCAAACCGATGGGCAACGGCCAGCCGATCGCAGGATTGCTGGCGACCGCCGAGGTGCTGGCGGAATTCGGCAAGCACTCGCGCTACTTCAACACCTTCGCGGGCAATACCGTCTCCTGCGCGGCGGCGCTGGCGGTGCTGGACACGATTGAGCGGGACGGGCTGGTGCAGCACGCCGCCGCGGTGGGCAAGATACTACACGAGGGCATCGCCGCGCTGGCCAACCGGCACGAGGCCATCGGCGACGTGCGCGGGGCGGGCCTGTTTGTCGGGGTCGAGCTTGTGTCTGATCGCGCATCGCGGGCGCCGGACCGCGGCCTCACGAGCCAGGTGGTCAACCGCATGCGCGACAAGGGCGTGCTGATCAGCGCCTGCGCGATGGGGCACAACGTGCTGAAGATCCGCCCGCCCCTGGTGCTGTCGGCCGAGCAGGCCGGCCTGGTGATCCAGGCGCTGGACGAATCCCTGGCCGAGGCACGCACGGCCTAGCGGCCATCAGCATCCGGCGCTACCATCCGGGCATGTCCGACGCCATGTCACTCGACCGCTTCGACCTCAAGATCCTCGCGCACCTCGAGCGCGAGGGCCGCTGCTCGAATGTCGAGCTGGCCGAGGCTGTCGGCCTCAGCCAGAGCCCCTGCCTGGTGCGGACCAAGCGGCTGCAGGAGATCGGCGTGATTCGCGGCTACGGCGCCGACATCGCGCTGGAGAAGCTGGGCAACTGCGTGGTGATTTTTTCGGAGGTGACGATCAGCAGCCACCGGCCTGCGGACTTTCGCAGGTTCGAGCTGGCGCTGGACCAGCACGGCGAAATCGTCGAGTGGTACAACGTCAGCGGCGGCTACGACTACCTGCTCAAGATCGTGGCGCCGAACGTCGCCCATTTCCAGGCGCTGATGGAGCGCCTGCTGCAGGACGATGTGGGCATTGGGAAATTCACCAGCCGCATCGTCCTGCGCCAGTCATCGCGCAAGCGAACGCATCCGCTCGCCCTGATCACATCGCGGCTGGAGAGAAGCTGAGGCAGCGCCCTCAAGCCTGAGGCCTGAACCCCAGCGCCAGCCGCGCCCCCGTCCCGACCATCACCCCCGCAGCCCAGAAGACGCCCGCTGCGCCTATGAGCGAGCCGGCCAGGCCCGACAGCACCGGAATCCCCACGCTGGACATATTGATCACGATCACCCGCAGCGCGACCGCTTCACCGTAGCGGTGCTCGGGCGACAGCTGGTGCAGCAGGCTCAGCACCATGGGCAGCGTACTGCCCAGGCTGAAACCCAGCAGCGCCGAGCACACGCCCATGGCGAGCGGCGCCTGTACCAGCGGATACACACCGAACAAAAGGGCCGTCACAAGCATCGCGCCGAACAGGATCGCCCATTCGCGCAGTCGCGCCGCCACCAGCGGCGTCAGCAGGCGCACGGCCGCCGCCGCGATGCCGAAGGCGCCGAGGATGCTGCCAATGACGGATGCCGGCAAGCCCCGTTCGTGCCCCAGCACCGGCACCAGGAAGGTGTGAACGTCCCAGCACGCCGACAGCAGGCCGGTGACGATGAGCAGCCTGCGCAGCCCCGGCTCACGCCACAGGCTCCAGGCGCCGGCCCCGCCGGCGGACCCCGCAGGCACGGCCGGCACGGGATCGGCCGCGCCTCGCAGCGACAGCCAGCTGACCAGCGGCAGCGCGGCCATGGCCAGGAAGGCCGCGCGAAAACCGGCGGCGTCTATCATCACGCCGGCCAGGACCGGGCCCAGGAAATTGGACAAGGCCAGGCCGATCGCCAGGCATGAGAACGCCTGCCTCAGTGCGGCGGGCTCGCTCACGACACGCGCCATGTGGCGCTGCATCGCGATGATCGCGACCCCGCCCGCGCCGCCGGTGAGGAACGCGCCCACGCACAGCACGGGAAACACCGGCCACGCGGCCGCCAGCCCGCCGCCCGCCACGGCCACCACCACCGCGGCCGTGACCGGCCGCTTCAGCCCATGGCGCTCGCAGTAGCGGCCCGCGGGCAGCGCGAGGAAGACCTGGGCCAGCGCGAAGAGGGCGATCAGCAAGCCCACCGCCGCCTCGCCATAACCCAGGCGCAGCGCCTGCAGCGGCGCGGCCATGCGGGTGCCTGTGAAGCAGGCGTTGAGAAAGAGCTGGGCCAGCACCAGCCGGGCCAGCTCGACGCCCTGGCCCTGGAACCGGGCTCGCGAGGACTCAGGCATCAGATGGCAAAGTTGTGGGCGCGGCCGTCAGGCCTGTTTGCCGGCCATGACGGTCATAGTGGTCACGCGTCAAGCCAGACGTTCTCGGCGAAGTTGTAGCCCATCAGGCCGCCCAGCGGAATCGGCGACAGGCCCTTGAGCTTTTTGCTGTGCCCGTCGATGCTGGACATGAAGAAGGGGATGCCGATGCCGCTGTCTTCATGGATCATGACCTGCATGTCGGCATACATCTTGGCGCGCTTGGCCTGGTCGGGTTGCGCGCGCGCGGCCAGCAGCAGCTGGTCGAATTTCGGGTTCTTCCAGGCCGACTCGTTCCACGGCGCATCGGACTTGAAGAACTGCGTGAACAGCAGGTCGGCCGAGGGGCGCGGGTTGATGTTGCCAAAGCCCACCGGGTGCTTCATCCAGTGCTGCGACCAGTAGCCGTCGGCCGGCATGCGGCGCACGTCCAGGTTCAGGCCGATCTGGCGCGCCGCGTGCTGCATCACCAGCGCCATCTCCGCCGAGTTGGAGGCCGCGGGAGACACCACCACCGGAATGGCCGTGCTGCCGAGGTTGGCCTTCTCCACATGCCACTTGGCTTTCTCGGGGTCGTAGGCGCGCTGCTTGAGCCCCTTGAAGTAGAAGCGGTCACTGGGGTGTATGGGCTGGTCGTTGGCCACTTCGCCGTAACCCAGCAGGATGGACTTGACCATCTGCTCGCGGTTGAACAGGTGCTTCATCGCCAGCACGAAGTCCGGGTTGGCGCCGGGCCCGCTGTCGCGGCGCATGATGAGGTCGGTATAGAGGCCCGCCTTGGTCTCGAAGATGGCGTGCTTGCTGCTGCCCTTGATGCGGTCCACCGAGCGCGGGTTGATGGCCATGGTCAGGTCGATCTCGCCGGTGAGCAGCGCGCTGACACGCGCCGCCTCATCGCCTATGCCCACGTACTCGATCTCGTCCAGGTAGGGGCGGTTGGGCTTCCAGTAGTTCTCGTTGCGCACCGCCACCGAGCGCACGCCCGGCTTGAAGTCCTTGAGCTTGTAGGGGCCTGTGCCCACGCCCGACATGTGCGCATTCACGTCGGAAACGCCGTCGCGCAGGATGTGGAAGTGCCAGGTGCCCAGGATGGCGGGCAGGTCGGCATTCGGCGCCGCCAGGCGTATGGTCACCTCATGCGGGCCGGTGGCCTTGACCTCTTCGATCTGCTCGGCCAGCACCTTGGCCTTGGAGCCGGTGGCCGGGTCCTTGTGGCGCATGATGGAAAACACCACGTCGGCCGGGGTGAAGGGCTTGCCGTCATGGAAGGTGACACCCTGGCGCAGCTTGAACACCCAGGTCTTGGCGTCCTTGGTGCTGAACGATTCGGCCAGCGCGGGCTGGGGTGTGAGGCTGCCGTCCAGCGAGGTCAGGCCGTTGTAGAACATGCAGCCGCGGATGTAGTCGGTGTGGTTGGAGCACTTGGCCGGGTCCAGCGTGTCGCTGAGCGCGGCGGTGGCGCCGGCCACCTTGATGCGCCCGCCCTTGCGCGGGGTTGCCGCCTGCGCCGCTACCGCCGCAGTGGCCAGGCTGCCCGCCAATGTGGCCTGCATGCCGCCGGCCATCAGCATGGCCAGCACGTCGCGCCGGCTGGCGCCGCCCTGCAGTTGGCCCATGATGCGGCGGCTCTCTTCCGGCCCGACCAGGCGGCTGCCTGTCAGCTGTTGTTCTGTCATTTTTTATGTCTCCTCGGGGAAAAATTCAGGCGAATTTGTTTTTGATGGTGTAGTACAGCCCCACCGCTGGCAGGAACCACGGGGTGCCGAAGTGGCCCGGAATGGCCGGCCAGGGGTTGTCGCGCCAGGGGTTGGCCGACACGTCGCCGGCCAGCACGCGGGCCATGCACTCGCCCATGTGCACCGACATCTGGGTGCCATGGCCGCTGTAGCCCATGGAGTAATACAGGCCCTCGGTTTCGCCGGCATGCGGCAGGCGGTCCTGCGTCATGTCGACAATGCCGCCCCAGCAGTAGGCGATGCGCACGTCACGCAGTTGCGGAAACATCGCCACCATCTGCTCGCGCAGCACCTGGCCGCTCTTGGCATCGGAGCGCGGGCTGGACAGCGCAAAGCGCGCCCGCCCGCCGAACACCAGCCGGTTGTCGGGCGTGAGGCGAAAGTAGTTGTGCAGCGTGTCGGTGGTGGTGTAGGTACGGCGCTGCGGCAACAGCGCCTGCACCATGGCGGCATCCAGCGGCTCGGTCACGATGATGAAGCTGCCGATGGGCACGATGCGGCGCCGCCAGTAAGAGAAGCTGGAGAAAGCGCCATGGCGCGTGGCGCCAGTGGCGAGCAGCACCTGGTCGGCGTCCACGGTGCCGCGCGGCGTGTGCACGCGGTAGGCATGGCCGTGCAGGCGCTGCAGCCGCTGGACAGGCGCGTGGTCATAGATCAGCGCGCCGCGCCGGGCCGCTGCCTCGGCCAGGCCCCGGCCGAACTGGCCCATGTGCATCTGGGCGCTTTTCTTGAACAGCAGGCCGCCGGCGAAACGGTCGCAAGCGACCTCCTCGCGGATGCGCTGCGGCGGCACCAGTTCGACCTCCGAATCCGCTTCGCGGCGCAGGCGCTCGAAGCTGCGCGCCAGGGCATCGTAGTGGGCGGGCCGCCCGGCGATCTTGAGCTTGCCGCGGCGATGGAAATCGCAGGCAATCTCCTCTTCGCGCACGATGCGCTCCACGGTGTCCACCGCGTCGTCATACGCGCGGTACCAGGCGGCGGCGCGCTCAACGCCCACGCGCGCGGCGACGGTGGCGTAGTCCACCGCCAGGCCGTTGTTCACATGGCCGCCGTTGCGGCCGGATGCCTCGGCGGCCACCACCGATGCCTCCAGCACCACCACACGGGCGCCGCGCATGGCCAGGCTGCGGGCCGCCGACAGGCCGGTGAAGCCGCCGCCCACCACGACCACGTCGGCCTTGGCGGGCAGCGCGTCACTGCGGCCCTCGAAGGGCGCGGTGGTGTCGGTCCAGAATGATTCGAGCTTCATGCGCTGCCGTAGATGATCCAGATTTTGCGCGTGGTCTCGATGCAGCGCCACTGGCCAACCCAGTCCGGCTTCATCACGAAGGCGTCGCCCGCTTGCACGCGGTAGGTCTTGCCGCCGTCCTCGGTCAGCTCAGACACGCCCGAGAGGATGTAGCAGAACTCCCAGACGCCGCCCTTGATGGAGCGCAAGGTGCCGGGCGTGGTCTGCCACACGCCGGTGCGCAGCTTGCCGTCGGCCGTCTGGTCCACGTCCCAGTTGGTGAAGCGCGGGTCGCCCGCCAGGAGCTTCTCGGGCAGCGGCAGGCTCTCGCGGCCCTCGCCCAGGTCATCCAGCTTGAAGAAAGTCAGGTTGCTCACGTTGTCTTTTCCTTTCACGTCACAGGCCGACCAGCGCCGGCAGGCCGCTGATGTCGCGAATCTCGGCGAAGCTGTAGGCCTCGTTGGCGCGGGGTTCGTGGTTGCGGTTGACGAACACCTTGTTCTTGATGCCCAGGTCATGGGCGGGCATGAGGTCGTAGCGCGGGCTGGAAGAGCAATGCAGGATGTCCTCGGGCGCGCAGCCGAGCTGGTCCAGCAGGTACTCAAAGGCCTGCAGGCGAGGCTTGTAGGCGCCGGCGTCCTGCGCGGTATAGACCTTGTGGAAAGGCGCCTCGAGCTTGCGCACATTGGAATGGATCTGCTCGTTCATCGCGTTGGAGATGATCACCAGCGGGATTTCCTTGGCGATGCGCGTGAGCGCTTCCGGCACATCGGCGTGCGGGCCCCAGGTGGGCACGGCGTCGTAGAACTTCTGGCCGTCTTCGTCGCGGTAGGCCACGCCGTAGCGCTTGCAGCTGCGGGAGATGGCGGATTTGAGCACCTGGTCGTAAGGCTTCCAGTCGCCCATGACCTCGTCCAGGCGATAGGCGGCGAAGTCCTTCACGAACTGGTTGAGCCGCTCGGGGGGCAGCTGGCCCGCATAGATCTGGTAGGCCACTTCGGCCATGCGGAAGTTGGTGAGCGTGCCGTAGCAGTCGAAGGTGATGTATTTGGGCCGGAAGATCATGGTTTGCCTCGCAGGTGGTGTGTGACTGGTGGTGACTTATGGTGACGCAATGAAAGGGCGATTCAGAAAGGACGATTCAATAGCTTCAATATAGGAAGCAATCGTAGGCAGCATCCACCGCAGTTGTTGCGGTTCTGCGCGGTACGCGCAAAGTATTCATCCGGACTGCGGCGGGCGGGAGGCGCTTTGTGCCGTTCTGCCGGCGGTGCCTCCGGGCGCCAAGATCGTACAAGCCTCAAAGCACCCCGCCGAGCATCATCATCCCCAAACCGCGATCGATGTATCGATGTATTGATGATTGATGTTTTGAAGGGAAGCCTCATGTCCGATCACGTATTTGATCCACAGGCCGCATTGGCGGCCGTGGGCCGCGCCCTGCCCGACGGTGTGTCGATCCGGCGTCTGAAGGTGGATGACCTCGAAGCCGCGCAGGCGCTGTCGCGCGAGTTCCAGTGGCCGCACCGGCTGGAAGACTGGCAGTTCGCCGTGGCGCACGGCCAGGGCGTGGCCGCGCTGCGCGACGGTGAACTGGTGGGCACGGCCGTGCACTGGCAGTGGGGCAAACAGCATGCGACCGTGGGCCTGGTGGTGGTTGCGCCGCGCATGCAGGGCCAGCGCGTGGGCCAGCACCTGATGCATGCGGTGATGACAGGGCTGGAGGGGCGCACCGTGCTGCTGCATGCCACGCCTGAAGGCCGCGGCCTGTACGAACGCATGGGCTTTGTGATCAAGGGCGAAGTCCGGCAGCACCAGGGCCTGGCGGCGCCGGCCCAACTGGTGGCCCTGCCGCAGGGCATGCGGCTGCGCCCGCTGGGGCGCAACGACGCGAAAACGCTGGCCGCGCTCGATGCGCGCGGGGCCGGCATGCCGCGTGAAGCCATGCTGCGCCAGCTGCTGGCCGACGGCGAAGCGGTGGTGCTGGCCAGCGGCGGCGAAGCCGTCGGGTTTTCCGTGGTTCGGCGCTTCGGGCGCGGCCATGCCATCGGCCCCGTGGTGGCACCCGATCTCGCGGGCGCACAAGCACTCATAGGGCACTGGTGCAGCCACTATGCCGGCAAGTTCCTGCGCATTGACGTCGATGCCGCCAGCGGGCTGCCCGAGTGGCTGGAAGCGCAGGGACTACCCCGCGTGGACACGGTCACGACCATGGTGCGCGGCGGGCCGCTGGAACGCGGGCCGGCCACGGGCGGATGGGCGCTGGTCAGCCAGGCGATGGGGTAGGGAAGCTCCCCCCGAAGCGCCTTCGGCGCCTCCCCCTCAAGGGGGCGCCCCCTGCGGCCCGGCAAAGCCGGTTCCGCGAGGGCACTGGCATCTGTCACTGACAATCATGCGCCGTGGGAAATTTACGGAATCACGGAAAACTAAAGATGGCTTTTTTGTACAAGGGCCCCGCGCAGCGCGGGGCTGTGTGGGCCGAGCAGTTCGCGCGCAAGATGCCGCAGCTGCCTTTCTGGACCTGGCCCGAGGTGGCGAACCCGGACCAGGTGCGCTTTCTTGCCGCCTGGGAGCCTCCGGCGCGCCTGGCTGAAACGCTGCCCAGCCTGGAGATCCTGTTTTCGGTGGGGGCGGGCGTGGACCAGTTCGACTTTTCGGCGCTGCCGCCGGAGCTCACCGTCGTGCGCATGGTGGAGCCGGGGCTGACGGCCTGCATGTGCGAATACGTCAGCTGGGCCGTGCTGTCGCTGCACCGCGATATGCCGCTTTACCTGCATCAGCAGCGCGGCAGCCAATGGAAGGAGCAGCCCGTGCGGCCGGCCTCCACGCGGCGCGTGGGTGTGATGGGCATGGGCACGCTGGGGCGCGCCGCCCTGGCGCAGCTGCGGCTGCTGGGCTTTGACTGCGCGGGCTGGAACCGCTCGCGCCGCAACGAGCCGGGCGTGCGCTGCTACAGCGGCGAGGCGGAGTTCGACGAATTCCTCGCGCGCACCGACATCCTGGTGTGCATGCTGCCGCTCACGCCCGAGACACGCGGCATCCTCAACCGGCGCGTGTTCAGCGCGCTGCCCGAAGGGGCCAGCCTGGTCAACGCCGCGCGCGGCCCCCACCTGGTGGAGGCCGACCTGCTCGCCGCGCTGGAAAGCGGCCGGCTCTCGGCCGCGATCCTCGATGTCTGCGAACCGGAGCCGCCGCCGCAGGGCCACCCCTTCTGGGCACATCCGCGCATCTGGCTCACGCCCCACATTGCCAGCGCAACGCAGGCGAGCACCGCAGGTGAAGCGCTGCTGGACAACCTGCGGCGCTACGAGGCCGGCCTGCCGCTGGAAGGCGTGGTGGACCGCTCGCGCGGCTACTAGCCTTGTGTGCCGTTCAACCAGCCCTTCGACAGGCTCAGGGCGAACGGTGATTTTTCGTGCGCCTTAAAGCATCACTTCTCGTTCTCGATCTCTATCCGTTCGGGCTTAGGTATCGAAGCCGGTCGCCGTGCCTGCCCTTCGATACCTCAGGGCGAACGGGGGGTTCCAATACGGCCGGTGATTTCCCTCCGTTCGGGCTGAGGTATCGAAGCCCCTCACCCGGATCAATCTCTCGCGCCGTTCGGGCTGAGCTTGGCCTGTCCTGAGCTTGTCGAAGGGTCCCAGCCCTGAGCCCCTCCCGGGGCGCCGCAGAATCTTCTACCGTCCGGGTGCGAACAACAGCACAGCCGTGCGCACGAAGGGGGACAAGCCGCAGCACCCGCTGCGCACTCGGGGCCAAACTAATCCCCATGATGTCCACGAAAACCCTCTCCCTCGATTCCTCGCTGGTGGCGCTTGACCGCGCGCACCTGATCCACCCTGTGGCCAACTGGCGCGGCCATGAGCAGCGCGGCGCCACCGTGCTGCGCTCCGGCAAGGGCGCGTGGCTGCGCGACGCCGACGGCCGCGAGCTGCTCGATGCCTTCGCGGGCCTGTGGTGCGTCAACATCGGCTACGGCCATGAAAGCGTGGTGGAGGCCGCCGCGCGCCAGATGCGCGAGCTGCCCTATGCCACCGGCTACTTCAGCTATGCGAGCGAGCCGGCCATACGCCTGGCCGCCAAGCTCGTGGAAATCTCCCCGCCCGGGCTGGAGCATGTGTACCTCACACTGGGCGGCTCCGAAGCGGTCGACGCGGCCGTGCGCCTGATCGTGCAGTACTACAACAGCACGGGCCGGCCGGGCAAGAAACACTTCATCGCGCTGGAGCGCGGCTACCACGGCTCCTCGTCCACCGGCGCGGGCCTGACGGCGCTGCCCGCCTTTCACCGCGGCTTCGACCTGCCGCGCCCCGAGCAACACTACATCCCCTCGCCCTATCCTTACCGCAGCCCCGCGGGCAGCGACCCGCAAGCGCTGATCGCGGCGTCGGTGGCCTCCCTGCGCGAGAAGGTGAACGCGCTGGGCGCGGAGAACGTCGCCGCCTTCTTCTGCGAACCCATCCAGGGCTCGGGCGGCGTGATCGTGCCGCCCGCCGGCTGGCTCAAGGCCATGCACCAGGCCTGCCGCGAACTCGACATCCTGTTTGTGGCCGACGAGGTGATCACCGGCTTCGGCCGCACCGGCCCGATGTTCGCCTGCGACGCCGAGGGCGTGTCGCCGGACCTGATGACGGTCGCCAAGGGGCTGACATCCGGTTATGTGCCCATGGGCGCGCTGCTCATCTCGGAGCGCGTGTATGCCGGCATCGCCGACGGCACACCAGCCGGCGCCCTGGTGGGCCACGGCGCCACCTATTCGGCGCACCCGGTCAGCGCCGCCGTGGCGCTGGAAGTGATACGGCTTTACGAAGAAGGCGGCATTCTTGCCAACGGCCAGCGCGTCACGCCCCATTTCGAGGCCGGCTTGCAATCCATGCTGCGGCATCCGCTGGTAGGCGATGCGCGTTCGCGCGGCTTGCTGGGCGCGCTGGAACTGGTGAGCGACAAATACACCAAGGCCGGCTTCGACCCTTCGCTGCGGCTGCCTGACCGCATCGCCAAGGCGGCCTATGAGAACGGCCTGATCTTCCGTGCCTTCGGCGACAACATCCTCGGCTTTGCGCCGGCCCTGTGCTTCACGCCTCCTGAATTCGAGCAGATGTTTGACCGGCTGAACCGCACGCTCGACAGCGTGCTCGCGCAGCCGGATGTACGGAGCGCCCTCGCTTGACCTGATTGACTTGGGCGCGGAACTTGCATAAAAGAGGGTAACCATGAATACCTCCACCGGCAACCCGAAACTCGACCGCCTTGACCTGCGAATCCTCTGCCACCTGCAGAAAAACGGGCGCGCCTCCAACGTCGAAATCGCCGATGCCGTCGGCCTGTCTCCCAGCCCCTGCCTGGTGCGCGTCAAGCGGCTTGAGCAGGCCGGCTACATCGCCGGCTACGGCGCGCAGATCCGCCTGGAGAAGCTGGGCGACACACTGCTGGTGTTCACCGAAGTCACGCTGCAGGACCACAAGCGCGAGGACTTCGTCAAGTTCGAGATGAGCATACGCCCCATCGATGAGATCGTCGAATGCCACCTGGTCAGCGGCGGCTACGACTACCTGCTGAAGTTCGTCACGCGCGGCGTGAACCACTACCAGGAAATCATCGAAGGCCTGCTCGAAGCCAATATCGGCATCGAAAAATACTTCAGCTACATCGTGATCAAGACGCCCTTCGTCAAGAACTACTACCCGATCGAGCAGCTGATGCAACCCCACGCCTGAGCCGGACCGCCCGGCCGGCTGGCCGCAGCTTTTGCTGCAGCCCATCCCTCGATTCAACATTTGCTGCTGCGCCGGCGCCCGTATCCGGTGCCATCTCCGGTGCAGGCCGCCTACGCTTGGAGCATGGACTCCCCTTCCCGCCCCCCGGCACCCGCCCGCTCGGCACCGGCCATCCAGCGTGTGCTGCGGCATATCGACGCGAACCTCAACCAGGCGCTGGCGCTGTCGGATCTGGCCGCACTCACCGGGCTCAGCATCTGGCGCTTTGCCACCGTGTTCCGCGAGCAGGTGGGGGTTTCGCCGCACCGCTACATCTGCCGGCTGCGCCTGGAACGTGCGCAAGCGCTGATCCGCCAGGGCATGCCGGTTGCCAGCGCGGCCAGCGAGGCAGGCTTTTACGACCAGAGCCATCTGTCGCGCCATTTCAAGAATGTGTTCGGCATGACGCCGGGGCAGTATTCCAGCACCGCCGCCACCAGCATCGCCAAGCGGCAGCGAACGGCATGATGAGCCCCACCCTCACGCAGGAAATCGCGGACCTGGTGCCCGACCTGGTGGCGCTGCGGCGCGACCTGCACGCCCACCCCGAGCTGGCCTTCAAGGAGCACCGCACCGCCGGCATCGTCGCCGCCGCGCTGCGCGACCTGGGGCTGGAGGTGCATGAAGGCCTGGGCGGCACCGGCGTGGTCGGCGTGCTGCGCGCCGGCACCAGCCGGCGCAGCGTGGGCCTGCGCGCCGACATGGACGCGCTGCCCATCCTGGAACAGGGCGACCGGCCCCATGTGAGCCGCTTTCCGGGCGTGCACCACGGCTGCGGGCATGACGGGCACACCGCCATGCTGCTGGGCGCGGCGCGCCACCTGGCACGCACACGCCGTTTCGACGGCACCATCCACTTCATCTTCCAGCCCGCCGAGGAAGGCCGCGGCGGCGCGCGCGCCATGGTGCAGGACGGCCTGTTCGAGCGCTTTCACTGCGACACGGTGTATGCCCTGCACAACTGGCCGGAGCTGCCCGCCGGCACGGCCCAGACGCGGCCGGGCGCCATCATGGCGGCTGCGGACCGCTTCGACATCGTGGTCCGGGGCCGCGGCGGCCACGCGGCCCAGCCGCACCGCACGCCCGATGCGGTGCTTGCCGCGAGCGAGCTGGTCTCGCAGCTGCACACCATCACCTCGCGCCGCATCCCGCCCACCGAGAATGCCGTGCTTTCGGTCACGCGCATCAGCGGCGGCCAGTCGCACAACGTGCTGCCCTCGGCCGTCGAGCTCACAGGCACCGTGCGCAGCTTTGACGCGGGCGTGCAGGACACCATAGAAGCCGCCATCCGGCAGGTCGCGCAAGGCATAGGCCTGGCCACGGGCACCGGGATCGAAGTGGACTATGTGCGCTACTACCCCGCCACCGTGAACACGCCGAAAGAAGCGGCACTGGCCCTGCGCGCCGCCGAAGCCGCGGGCCTGAAGGCTTCGACGGCGCCCTCGCCCGCCTTCACCTCCGAAGACTTCGCCTTCATGCTCGAGGCCAGGCCCGGCGCCTACCTGTGGCTGGGTCAGGGCGCGGGCACGCGCGACGGCGCAACGCCGCCCTTGCACCATCCCAGCTATGACTTCAACGACGCGGTGCTGCCGCTGGGCATCACCTGGTTTGTCCAGGTGGCGGGCATGGCGCTCGCGGGCTGAGCTTTGCACGGCCGGGTTCGAGCCGGGCTTTGTGGATGGCGATCACCGCTGTAAGTACCTGAACATCCGATGACAGGCGCGCCGGGGCACGTGAGTGCGGCCCGGACGCATCCATTCCACTGCCTGGAATTGCGCTGCTGCGCAAACAGGCCTATCCCCGTAGAGTCTTCTGGCGCGCCGCAAGCTTTCTGTTGCGGCGAAGAAATACATCGGAGACAAACATGCGCATTTCAATCGGCCGCGGCTTGCGGCCGCTCGTCAAACTATGGGCAGGCGCCGCATTGCTGGCGGGCCTCACGGCCGCCCAGGCCGCCTACCCCGACAAACCCATCAAAATCGTCGTTCCGTTTTCTCCCGGCGGCGGCGCCGACCTCATTGCCCGAACACTCTCGGTGGAACTGGCCAAGGACCTGGGCCAGCCTGTGATCGTGGATAACAAGCCAGGCGCCGGAACCGTCATCGGCTCCGACCTTGTCGCCAAGAGCGTGCCAGATGGCTACACGCTGCTGCTGTCCTCGATCGCGCACGCCGTCAATCCCAGCCTGGCGGAAAAACTGCCCTACTCCACCGAAAAAGACTTCACCGCCGTGGCCATGCTTGTGCGCTCACCCAATGTGCTGGTGGTGCGGGCCGAGAGCCCCTACAAGACGGTCAAGGACGTGCTTGATGCAGCCAGGGCAAACCCCGGCAAGCTGAGTTACGCCTCGCCTGGAAACGGAACCTCTTCGCACCTGGCAGGCGCCTTGCTCGAAGACTTGGGCAAGGTTCGCCTGCAGCATGTGGCCTACAAGGGGTCGGCACCCGCGCTCACCGACCTGCTGGGCGGACAGACGGACATCCTGTTCGGCACTTCCGGCTCCGTGGGAAGTTTTATCGACGCGGGCAAACTCAGGGCGCTGGCCGTCAGCTCCGCCGCGCGTTCGACCGCGTACCCCAACATGCCCACCATGGTGGAAGCCGGCGTTCCCGGCTACGCAACCGAAGGCTGGTATGGCATCCATGCGCCCGCGGGCACCCCCAAAGCCGTGATCGACAAGCTGAACGCCGCCGTTCGCAAGGCGGCGGCCACGGAATTTTTCAGGTCCAAGCTGGTGCATGAAGGCATGGTCGTGCAGACGGGAACACCGGCGGACTACGAAACCTATGTGCGCGCTGAAATCGCCCGCTGGTCCAGGCTGGTGAAGAACCATGTCATCACCAGGTAAAGCTTCTTCAGGCCCCAAGGCGCTGCAGGGAATCCGCGTCCTTGACCTGACCCATGTGCTGGCCGGCCCCTTCGCGGGCTACCAGCTCGCGGTGATGGGCGCGGAAGTCATCAAGATCGAGGCGCCCGACGAACCGGACCAGGCCAGGTTCCAGGGCTCCGACCACGCGCTGAGCGACGAGGGAATGGGAACGGCCTTTCTCGCCCAGGGGGCCAACAAGCAGTCTTTGACCTTGAACCTGAAAACCCCGATGGGACGCGAGTTGCTCCGCGAACTGGTGCTGACCGCGGACGTGCTGCTCGAGAACTACCGCCCCGGCGCGCTCGACGCACTCGGCCTGGGTTATGCCGAACTCTCGGCCCTGAAGCCCGAGCTGGTTTACTGCTCCATCTCGGCCTTTGGCAGCACCGGGCCCAAACGCGAGCTCACCGCCTACGACGGCGTGATCCAGGCCTACTCGGGCATGATGGCCATGACGGGCGATGCAGGCGCTTCACCCGTCAAATGCGGCGCGCCCGTGGTGGACTACGCCACCGGCACGACAGCCGCCGCGGCCATTCTCGCCGCGCTCTTGCACCGCAGGGACAGCGGCCGCGGCCAGTTCGTGGAAGTGGCGATGTCCGATGTGGCCCTGATTCTTTGCAGCTCCCATGTCACGGGCTATCTCTGGAACGGCTCGCATCCGGAACAAAAAGGCAACCGCTACCCCTTCGCCACCATAGGCTGCTACCAGGCCGAGGACGCGCCCCTGATGATCTCGGCCTCCAACCTGCGCCAGCAAAAGAGGCTGTGGGAGGCGCTGGGGCGCAGCGACCTGGTCAAGTCGAACAACCGCGAACGCATCCGCGCCTACGCAGTCGAATTCGAGGCGCTGGAAAACATCATTGCCACGCAACCCGCGGAGCATTGGGAACACGCTCTTCACGCGGCGGGTGTACCGGTGTCGCGTGTCCAGCGCATGGGGGCCATGCTGGAAGACCCACACATCCAGGGCCGCGATGTGCTGCATCGCTTCTCGGATGAAACGGGGCCGCTGGATGGCCTGTCGGTCCCCACGGCGGCCTTCCGGCTCTCCGGCTGCGAGGTCGGCGTCGACACACTGCCCCAGGCTGCCGGTGCCCAGAACGAAAACATCCTGGGCAGCCTGGGCTACTCAAGCGGTGAGATACGGCGCTTCAGGTCTGAAGGAGTCATCTAGCGTGCAAGGCGAGGGCCTTTGCGGCCCGACCTGGCTCTACCCTTAAACACGCTCCAGGATCACGGCGATGCCTTGCCCCACTCCAATGCACATGGTGCACAGCGCGTAGCGCCCGCTTGCGCGGTGCAGCTGGTTCACCGCCGTGGTGGCCAGGCGCGCGCCCGATGCGCCCAAGGGATGGCCCAGCGCGATGGCGCCGCCGTTCGGGTTGACGCGCGGGTCGTCGTCTTGCAGCCCCAGCAGGCGCAGCACCGCGAGGCCCTGCGCCGCGAAGGCTTCGTTGAGCTCGATCACATCCATCTGCGCCAGCGACAGGCCAGCGAGGGCGAGCACTTTTTGTGTGGCGGGGCCTGGGCCTATGCCCATCACCCGGGGTGCGACGCCTGCCGTCGCCATCGCGACGATGCGGGCCCGCGGCGTGAGGCCGTGTCGCGCGGCGGCGGCCTCATCCGCGAGCAGCAGGGCGCAGGCGCCGTCGTTCACGCCGCTGGCATTGCCGGCCGTCACCGTGCCGTCGGGCCTGACAACACCCTTGAGCCCGGCCAGTGTTTCAAGTGATGTTTCGCGCGGGTGTTCATCGTGCTCGATGAGGATCGGCGCTCCTTTTTTCTGCGCGATCCTCACCGGCACGATCTCGGTGGAAAAGATACCGCTTTTCTGCGCGGCAATCGCTTTTTGCTGCGAGGCCAGGGCCATTCTGTCCTGCGCCTCACGCTCGATGCGGTAGTCGGTGGCGACGTTTTCGGCGGTCTGCGGCATGGAGTCGACGCCGTATGTTTCCTTCATCAGCCTATTGATGAAACGCCAGCCTATGGTCGTGTCCTCCACCGCATTCGCCCGGGAGAATGCGGCCTCCGCCTTGGGCATCACAAAGGGCGCGCGGCTCATGCTTTCAACGCCGCCGGCGATCATCAGGCCGGCTTCACCGGACTTGATGGCGCGCGCCGCTGTGCCCAGCGCATCCAGGCCGGAACCGCACAGCCGGTTGACCGTGGAGCCGGGAACCTCCAGCGGCAAACCGGCCAGCAGCGCGCTCATGCGCGCCACATTGCGGTTGTCCTCACCGGCCTGGTTGGCGCAGCCGTAGACCACGTCGGCGACGGCCTGCCAGTCGACGCGCGGGTTGCGGGCCATCAAGGCGGCGATGGGAATGGCGCCCAGGTCGTCGGCACGCACGGGCGATAGCGCGCCGCCGTAGCGGCCGAAGGGTGTGCGAATGGCATCGCAGATGAAAGCGTGTCGGCTCATGGTGCTGTGGGGCTGGTGTCTAGTTTCCAGAGGCGGTCGGCGAGCGCGCGTGAGGCGTCGGCTCCGATCACGGGCGAGGCAAGTTCCAGCAGCTTGTTCTCAAGGTCGGCGTCGCTCAGCGGGAGTTCGGGGTCGCCCTTGCGGTTGGGCTGCAGGTGGGTAAGCCGCCTGCCGTCGCGCAGCACGACCTCCACCCGCGCCGAGCGCCGGCCGGGGAAGGCCGCATCCAGTTCGGGGTCGACGCCAATGTTGATTCGCTCCAGCAAGTCCAACGTGGCCGGATCCCGCAGGCGCTGCGGCTCATAGGCGGCCATGCGCACGCTGCCATGCACCAGGGCCGTCGCGACCACATAGGGAATGCTGAAGCGCGCCTCGTTGGCCGATGCGGGCCGGGTGTAGCAGGCGATGTCCAGCGCCGGCTTGTAGGTGCCGATGCGGACGCTTTCGATGTCCTGAGCACGAAAGCCGTGCAGCCGCTGCAGCTCCAGCGCGCCGTCGATGGAGGGAAAGCTGTGGCCGCAGCCGATGTGGTTCTTGAAGGTGATGCGGGTGATGTGGAAGTCCTGCCCCAGCGTGGCGCCGGCGCGCGACCAGTCGGCATTCGAACTCATGGCGGCGCCCAGCCCCGCTTCGCCGTCGAGCACATCCAGCGAGCCCGTGACGCCGCGCGCGGCCAGCTGGGCCGCGAGCAGGCCGGCCTCCGCTGCCCGCCCCGCGTGCAGCGGCTTGGACATCGAGTCCATGCGGAAAGCCTGTTGCAGGCCGGCCGCGAAGGTTGCCGCCGTGGCCAGCGCGTGCGCAAACTGCAGTTCATTCAGGCCGAGCAAGGCGCCGGCCGCCGCCGCGGCGCCAAAAGTGCCCACCGTGCCCGTGTTGTGCCAGTATTTATAGTGCCCGCGTCCCAGGACCACACCGATGCGCGTCGACACCTCGTAGCCGAGCACGATGCCGCGCAGCAAATCCCTGCCCGTCGCGTCGGCCGCCTGCGCCGCCGCCAGGGCTGCGGCAATCGTCGCGGCGCCGGGGTGGTACATGGCCTCGCGAAAGCTGTCGTCCACTTCCGCCGCATGCGCGGCCGCGCCGTTGATCAAGGCCGCGGCGCGCGGTGTCGCCGGGCGGCCCAGGATCAGGCGCGCGCGGCCGTGGTCCAGGTCGTCGGCCAGCACCTCTTCCAGGCGCGGCACCGGTTCGGCCGACAGGCCGGGGTAGACCGAGGCGTACCAGTCGACCACCGCGCGCTTGGCATGGTGCATGACCTCGGATGGCAGCGGCTGTGCCTTGCATTGCGCCGCATGGCGCGCAAAGACCTGTGTTGCAAACATCTCAGATGTCCTCCTGAAGCAGATGGCGGGGATCGCCCTGCACAAAGCCAGGGCCACTGAGTTCCGCGAGCCATTGCAGGTCGGCGCGCAGCGCCTCAAGCCCTCTCTCACGGGCCCAGAAAACCGGGCCGCCCTCCCAGCGCGGAAAGCCGTAGCCGTTGGCAAGCACAACGTCCACATCGCCGGGCCGCTGGGCCACGCCCTCGGCCAGCAAGAGGGCGGCCTCGTTCACCATGGCAAGCAGCGCCCTGCGCTGGATTTCTTCCGCCGCCAGTGTGCGGCGCTCCAGTCCCGCAGCCAGGCCGGTGGACTCGATCAGCGCGCGCACCCGCGGATCGGGCCGTCCGCGCGAATTGCCGCCGGCGGCTTCATAAAGATAGTAGCCCGCGCCGCTTTTGCGGCCCAGGCGCCCCGCTTCGCAAAGAAGGTCTGGAATGCGCACATAGCGCGCTTTCGGGTCGCGTGTGGCGGCCTGGCTCTTGCGCATGCGCCAGGCAATGTCCAGGCCGGAAAGGTCGGCCACTGCGAAGGGGCCCATGGCAAAGCCGAAGGCCTCCAGCGCGGCATCGACCTGCTCGGGCAGCGCGCCTTCTTCGAGGATGAACTCGCACTGGCGGCGATAAGCCGAGAAGATGCGGTTGCCGACAAAACCAAACGCGTTGCCCGTCACCACCGGCTGCTTGCGCAGGCGCCTGGCCAGCGCCAGCCCGGTCGAAAGCACGTCAGGCGCGGTCGCGCGGCCTCGCACCACCTCCAGCAGCCGCATGAGGTTGGCCGGGCTGAAGAAGTGCAGCCCGATGACGTCCTGCGGCCTGGCGGTGGCTTCTGCGATGGCATCGAGGTCGAGGTAGGAGGTATTGGATGCGAGGATGGCGCCGGGCCGCGCGAAGCGGTCCAGCCGGGAAAAGACTTCGCGCTTGACGGCGAGGTCTTCAAACACGGCTTCGATGACGAGGTCGCATGCCCCAAGCGCCGCCCAGTCGGTCGAGGCCTGTAGCCGCGCCAGGTAATCGCTCGCCGTCTTGCGGCTTATCTTGCCTGCGGCCGCGCGGGACTCGCAGTGTTCACGGATGCGCGCCACACCGCGCTCCAGCGCGGCGGCATCCTGCTCCAGCAGCAGCACCGACAGGCCCGCGTCAAGCGCCGCGATCGCAATGCCCGAGCCCATGGTTCCCGCACCTATGACACCTAGGTGCTGCACGGGGCGGGGACCGGCTTCAGGGGCCGGCTGCAGTTTGCCCGCTTCGCGCTCCGCGAAAAAAATGTGCCGCAGCGCACGCGCTTCCCGCGACAAGCGCAGGGCCTGGAAGGCGCCGCGCTCCAGCCCCAGCGCGTCCTCGAAAGGCAGCGTCGCGCAAGCGCGCACGGCTTCAATCGCGGCCAGCACGGCGGGACGATTGCGGCCTGCCTTGCGGGCCTGAGCTGCCGCCGCTTCAATCTCCGCCTCGTCGCTAAAAGGCAGTGGTCGTTCGCGCAGCAAAGTCTTGCCGACAGCCTGGCGGGCAAACGAAACGGCAGCCTCGCGCAAGTCACCGGTGGTGACGGCGTCAACAAGGCCCATCTCAAGCGCCTGCTCACTGGGAATTCTTTCGCCCGTGCAGATCATGCGGATCGCGCGCGCCACGCCGACCACGCGAGGCAGCCGCTGCGTGCCTCCGGCGCCGGGGATGATGCCCAGCGTCACTTCCGGCAGGCCGACCACAGCGCCGGCTTGGGCGATCCGTGCGTCGCAGCCCAGCGCCAGCTCGAAGCCTCCGCCCAGCGCCGCGCCGTGCAGCGCAGCAATCACCGGTTTGCCGCAGGCCTCGATGGCTTCGATCACCGTGGGGAGTTGCGGCTCCTGCAGGGGTTGGCCGAATTCACGCAGGTCGGAGCCGGCGATGAAGGTGCTGCCTGCCCCCATCAGCACCGCGGCCCGGTATTGCGGGTCCGCCTGCACGCTGCGGATGGCCGAGAGCAGGCCGACGCGGACTTCGGCCGACCCGGCATTGACCGGCGGGTTGTCGATGAGGATGACGGCGACGTCAGCGTCGCGTTCAAGGTGAACGGTTCTGGTCATGGTCTTGGAGGAGAGAAGTGGGACCGCTCCGGCGGGAGCGGCCGCGGCCTTTAACGCAGCACGACAACGCCGTCGGCGGCGCGCACGCCCGAGCCTTTCGGCAGCACAAACACCGGGTTGATCTCGGCCTCCACCAGCCGGTCGCCGAGCTGCGCCGCCATGCGCGAGAAGGCCACAATCGCATCCACCAGGGCCTCCACGTCGGCCTTGGGCCGGCCGCGAAAGCCGTCGAGCAGCGGCCAGGTCTTGAGCTCCTGCGCCATGGCAAGCGCCTCGGCCCGCGAAAGGCCGCCTAGCGCCGGCAGCAGCCGCATGGTGGTGTCCTTGAAGAGCTCGGCCGTCACGCCGCCCATGCCCAGCAGGATGGCCGTGCCCAGCGGGTCCCTGTGCATGCCGAGGATCAGCTCCGTCCCGCCGGCCACCATCTCCTGGACCAGGAAGCGGCCCGGCCGCACGCCGGCCCGGGTTTGCACCTCGTCGGCCATGGCGCGCAGCCGTTCGCCCGCCTGCTGCGGCGAGACGTTCACGGCCACACCGCCGACGTCGCTCTTGTGCGTGATCTCGCGCGAGAGAATTTTCAGCACCACCTTGTCGCCCAGCTCGCGCGCGGCACGCTCGGCCTCGGCGGCGGTTTCAACCACGGACTCGCGAGCACAGGGAATGCCGAATCGCGCGAAGAGCTGCTTGGCCTCGGCTTCGTCCAGCGAGCCGGTTGGCAGATCCTTGAGCGGAACGTTTGGCGCTTCCTCAACCGCTCCAACCGCATCAGCCGCTTCAGGCGCCTTCCATTCGCTCCATTGCAGCATGCCCTGCAGCGCCGATGTGCAGCTCTCCGCGGCAGCGAAAGCGGGAACGCCGCGCCGCGTCAACAGCGCGGCCACCTCGGGCGCGTGCGGGCTCACATAGGCGATGACGGGTTTGTCCGACAGCGGCAGGCAGTCCTGGATCGCGCCGGCCATGAGCTCGGGCATGGCCAGGCTGGAAGAGCCGACGATGATGGCCAATGCGTCGTAGCTGGGGCTCGCAAGCAGCGCCTTGATGGCGCCGCGCAGCAGGTCGGGCTGCAGCCCGGCCAGCGTCACGTCGATGGGGTTGCGGTCCAGCGCCGCATGGTCGCCGGTCTGCAGGGCGCGCAGGTCGGCGCCCGTCTGCGCATCGGGCGCCGGCGTCTCGAAACCCGACACGCCCAGGCTGTCGGACACCAGCGTGCCCGCGCCGCCGGTGGAAGTCAGGATGGCGACCCGCCTGCCCTTGAGGGAGCGGCCCGTGGCGAGCGCCGCGGGAATGTCCAGCAGGTCGGCAAAGGTCTGCGCCCGTATCACGCCGCAGCGGCGGAACAGCGCGTCGTACATGCGGTCCGCACCGGCCATCGCGCCGGTGTGCGAGACAGCCGCCTGGGCGCCCGCCTCCGAACGGCCGATCTTGAAGGCGACGATGGGCTTGCCCGCGCGCGCGGCCTTGAGCGCCGCCTCGCGAAATTTTTCGGGATCGCGGACGGCCTCCACGTAGAGCGCGATCACCTTGGTGGCTTCGTCGTCCACCAGCGCATGGATGAAGTCGGCCAGCTCCAGGTCCACCTCGTTGCTGGTGGATATGAGCTTGGACAGGCCTATGCCCCGCGCGGCCGAGCGCGACAGCAGCGCGCCCAGGATGCCGCCGCTTTGCGACACCACACCGATGCCGCCTTTGGTGAAATGTTCCATCTCCAGCGCGCCGGTGGCCGACAGCACGATGTCGTCGCTCAGGTTGACCAGGCCTATGGTGTTGGGCCCGAGGATGCGCATGGAACCAGCGGCTTCCAGCAACTGCTTCTGGCGGCGCGCGCCCTCCTCGCCGGTTTCGGTGTAACCGCTTGCCAGCACGATGGCGGCCGCGCAACCGCGCGCTGCCAGGTCACGAACGGCCAGGTGCGCGCGTTCGGCGCCCAGCAGCACGATGCCCACGTCCGGCACGCCGGGCAGCGAGGCCACGTCCGGGTAACAACGCAATTCGCCGATGCGCTCCAGCTTGGGGTTGATCGGATAAATCTGCCCCGGGAAGTTGTGCTTGAGCAGGTAGGACACCGGCCGGCCGGCCGTCTTGGAAGGGTCGCCCGAGGCGCCGATCACTGCGACGCTGCGGGGCTGGAGAAGGCGGGTGATGGAATCCATTTTTTTTGTCATTGTTTTGCGGACGACTTGGCCAAAAACGCCATGACCGACTCACGGTGTTCGGTGCTGGTGTAGCAGATGCCCTGCGCCTGGCTGCCCTGGGCAAACACCTGCTGCGCGGAAAGCTCGAAGCTCTGGTTGAGGATGGTCTTGCCCAGGGCCAGGGCCGTAGCGGAACCGATGGTCAGCTCAGCGGCCCAGGCCTGCGCATCGGCCAGCAATCGGTCGGCCGTGCTCTTGCGGTCGGCGATGCCCAGCGCCAGCGCCTCGTCGGCGTCCACCTTGCGGCCGGTGAAGATCAGCTCCTTGGCCTTGGGCAGGCCGACGCGGCGCGGCAGAAAGTACATCCCGCCGCCATCGGGAATGATGCCCCGGTGGATGTAGGACCAGCTGAAGCTGGCCCATTCGCTGGCGATGATGAAGTCGCAGGCCAGCGCAGTGTCGGCCCCCAGGCCCGACGCGGCGCCGTTGACGGCCGCGATCACCGGCTTGGGCATGGTGTGGAGCAGCGCCTGCGTGTGGTGCACGCGCTGCTGGCGGTGCCAGCCGTTGAAGCCGACCTCGCCCTGGGGCGCATTCATGCGGCGCTCCATGCCCGCGATGTCGCCACCCGCGCAGAAGGCCTTGCCCGCGCCCGTGAGCACCAGCGCCCGTATGGCCTTGTCGGCATGCACCCGCTCCAGCGCATGGATGAATTCGCCGCGCATGTCGTCGCTCATGGCGTTGCGCTTGTCGGGGCGGTTCAGCGTGAGCGTGGCGATCCCGCGCTCGGCCTGCAGTTGTAGGTAGGTGTAGTTCATGTCAGTCGATCTTTACGTTGTTTTCCTTGATGATGCGAGCCCAGCGAGTCGTTTCCGCGCGCACGAAGGCGTCAAGTTCCGCCGGCGTCCCGCCGCTGGCGGCCAGGCCTTCGGGCTCTATCAACTTTCGGAATTCCGCCGACTCCGTCGCCTTGCGCGCGGCGGCATTCAGCTTTGTGATCACCGCCGCGGGCGTGCGCGCCGGCGCGAAAAGCCCATACCAGCTCTCGACCGAATAGCCCGGAACCGTTTCGGCAATGGCCGGGACGTTCTTCAGGGTCGGCGCGCGCTGCGGCGTGGTGACGGCGATGGCGCGCAGCTTGCCGCCCGAGATCTGCGGCATGGCCGCCGCAGCCGTGGCGAACATCATGTCCACCTGCCCACCGAGGAGGTCGGTCAAGGCGGGGCCGGCGCCGCGGTAGGGAATGTGGGCCATCTGCACCTTGGCGAGGTTGGCGAACATTTCGCCGGCCAGGTGCGCCGAGGTGCCGTTGCCCTGCGAGGCGTAGGTCAGCTTGCCCGGATTGGCGCGCGCGGCGGCCAGCACGTCGGCCGTCGTTTTCAGGGGGCTGTCGGCGCGCACCACGAGGATGTTGGGGCCGCGGGCCAGCAGGATCACGGGGGAGAAAGCCTTTTGCGTATCAAACGGCAGCTTGGGCATCAGGATGGGATTCACCGCATGGGCGAAGGTGGCCACCACCAGCGCGTAGCCGTCGGGCGCGCTCTTGGCCACCACGTCGCTGCCGATGATGGTGCCGCCGCCCGGCTTGTTGTCGATGATGACCGGCTGGCCCAGCACCTGTGCCATGCCCGTGCCCACGCCGCGCGCAACGGCGTCCGTGCCGCCGCCGGGCGCGAAAGGCACAACCAGCTTGATGGGCCGCTCGGGAAAGGCGGCCAGCGCGCTGGTCGTGGTGAACACCGCCGCCGCGGCGGCAAAGGCAAGCCGGGCCATGCCGGACTGAAGTGAAAAAGCCATGTCTTGTCTCCTTGGTTTAATGCCGCCAGCTTAGCCCCGGCCTGCTTTTCAGGCACCGTGCGAATTCCAAGGAGTGGAATTACTGATGGGCAAGGCGGGGGCCTTGGGTTCCAATGCATGAAACCGGTTTTTCGGAAAACCCACCGTGAAGGCCACCATGAACGCCGCCATCAACGCCACCATCCACTCCGCCACATTGCGCGAGGAAAAGCCCGGCATATCGCCCGCCAACCGCTCGCTGGAACGCGGCATCGAGATCCTGCGCTCCTTCCGTCCCGGCTCCGAGCTGCTCGGCAACGCGGACCTCGCCGAACGGACCGGCCTGTCGCGCTCCACCGTGAGCCGGCTCACCCAGACCCTGGTGGCCAGCGGCATGCTGCAGGTCGACAGGCGCAGCCGCTCCTTCAGGCTTGCGCCGGCGGTGCTGAGCTTTTCGCACGCCATGCGCACCGGCTCGTCCCTGCTGGCGATTGCCGCGCCCCACATGAAACAAACCGCCGAGGCGAACAGGATCAACGTGGGCCTGGCGGCGCCCGACCGCGACGAGATGGTGTATCTCGAATCCATCCGCTATAACCGGCGGCCCTCATTGCGTTCGGTCGTTTCGGGCCAGCGGGTGCCGATGGAGCTCACCTCGCTGGGCCGCGCCTACCTGGCCAGCGCCCCCGAAGCGAAGCGAAAGGCGCTGACGGCGCATTTCCGAAAGGCGAGGCCGCAACAGTGGAAGGCACTGCAGGCGGAAATTGAAACTGCGACGAAAGCCGTCGCGACAAACGGCTATTGCGCCGCATCCTGGCAGGCGGAGGTGGTCGCCGTGGCGGCGCCCCTGGTGTTTGAGGGTGCGCACTACGCCCTCAATGTGAGCCTGTCTTCGGCGGAAGCTTTTGAGGCCGTGGTGGAGGAGCTGGCGCCTACGCTGCTGGCGCTGAAGCGGGCCATTGCCAGGGCGCTCGAAATCGCCTCGCCGCCTGGATAAGCAAGGCGGTGTGCGCGATGCTTCGCGTCCTGGCCGGATTCCTTTGCGGCTATGGCGGCCAGTCGCACAACGTGCTGCCCTCGGCCGTCGAGCCCACCGGCACGGGATCGAGGCGGCCTATGTGCGCAACTCCCCGCCACCGTGTCCAGGTGGCGGGCATGGCGCGCAGGTTGAAGATTGATCCGGAGAAGCATCCAGCTGCGGAAGGCAACCCATGCAAGGCAGCTTGTACCGACCTTCCCAGGCGGGCCGCCAGTTTCACCGAAAGCCTGGCTAATTCCAGCCGTTGGGCCTGAAAGGTGCTGAGGCCCCAGTTGCCAGCAACACTTCACTGGCCTCCCCATCCAGGGCCACCGCGCAGTGTTCAACGCCTCGCGGCACGACGATGAATTCGCCCTGCTCGATCAGCTCTTCACGGTCCCGAAATTTCATGAGCAGGCGACCCCGGTGCACAAAGAACAGCCCATCGTCATACTGACGAAACGACCAGCCGGAGGGCCCATTGAACTTCGCGACCTTGAGCTGCATGTTGTTGATCGTTCCCTCCACTTTGGGTGCCGCAGGCGCATGAAGCCCGTCAGCTGCGGTTAGCAGATGCTGCTTGTGAATCGGCGAAAGGTGCTTGTTGAGGGCGGCGACGTCGCGAATGATCGCCGTGAGCTGGCTTGAGACGTTAGTCCCATCGGCGGGGTATTTGCCATCCAGCGCCGCGGTCCCAATCGTGAAGCCGGCAGCCCCGGCACCCTGGACGATGGCAATTCGTTCGGGGGTAGCGATTGAGCCCGCAACGTAGACAGGTTTGGAGACTGCCGCGCAGACGGCCCTCATCAACTCGGGCACGTTCTCCGCCGAACGGTACGCCAGCAGGTCCAGGCCATGAACGCCATCGCGCCCTGCGATCGCCTTGGCACTTTCGACAATTTCCTCGATGGTGCCTTCCAGCACGCTCGGGTGGCCGGTGATGCGGCCGGCAAACGGGAAGTACCGGATGCCGGTTTTTTGGATGATCGGCAGCACATCGTCAACCCGCGTGCCTCCAAGAAGAATGTCGACGCCGATCTCGACCGCCGCCTTTGCAGACACGATTTCACTTTCGCGGTCCAGCGATACGACCTCCAGGTAAGAGGTCGCACCGCCCGCCTTGATGGCCGCATTGAGGCCTTTGAGCTGCTCGATGGGCAGGCCAATGTCCTTGAACCCGATGTGGCGCAAGCCCAGGCTCAGCGCCGTCTGGAGTTGCTGGGATGCGTCCGAGACCGTACGGTCATTGCGCGTGAGCATAAAGATGAAACGAAGTCCCATGATGGTTTTCTTTCAAAGTTGGTTGGTCGTGGTTTGCGCGGCTACAAGGCGCTTTGCATAGGCAAGCGCTGTTTCCAGGCTGGCATGGTCTGCGACCCCAAGGCCCGCGATATCGAATGCCGTGCCGTGATCCGGGCTGGTGCGCACGAACGGCAGGCCCAGTGTGATGTTCACCCCTTTTTCAAGGCCGAGATACTTCACCGGGATCAGGCCTTGATCGTGGTACTGAGCCACCACGACGTCGAATCGGCCCTTGCGCGCCTGCATATACACGGTATCGCCCGGATGAGGGCCGCTGGCATCGATGCCCTCTTCTCTGGCCGCCTCAATGGCAGGCCGGATGATCCTGATCTCCTCATCTCCGAAGAGACCACCTTCACCGGCATGCGGGTTGAGGCCCGCAACGGCAATACGCGGGGTCGCTATGCCCAGCGCCTTGCCGCCCTCGTGCGCAAGCCGGATGGCGGACATCTGCGCGGCGAAATCAGCTTGCTCGATCGCTTTGCGCAACGACGTGTGGATCGTGACAAGCACCGTACGAATGTCGTCGTTGGCCAGCATCATCGCGACACGCGTAGCACCACCGTATTCGGCCAGGATTTCCGTATGGCCGGGATAGCGAATTCCGGCCGTGCCCATCGCCTCCTTGTTGATCGGCGCCGTGACGATACCGCTTACTTCTCCGGACCTGGCTGCCCTGATCGCTGAAACGATCGCATCGAAGGCCGCCTGTCCGGAAATCGCGCTGATTTTTCCGATCGGTGGAGGCTCAATGATCCGGGTGGCTTCAATGACTTCAATCGTCCCCGGCTGGAATTGAGCGGCACCGGGTGCGTCGATGCGCCGCACCTCGATGTTCAAGCTCAGCCGGCGCACGGCATCCAGCATGACCACATGGCTGCCGAACACGACGACGCGCTCGCCGCCCTTCGCAAGTACCTTGGCCACGATCTCCGGCCCAATACCGGAGGCGTCGCCCATCGTGAGCGCAAGCGGGGGAGAAATGTTCTTCATCGTCATTCTTTCTGCAAGGGTTGATCGGCTCCACGCAGGCGCGCGACAGCGCGCTCCAGTGCGTCGTCACCGCCAAAGCCACCGGCCTTCATGGCGAGCAGGAGCGGGCGTCCATCGCCCAGCCTGGCGTGACCGATTGGAAATCCGGGATCGAGCTCTTCCAGAATCTCGAACTCGCGGACATTGAGGAGGTCGAGGATCGCTTCCATCGTGTCGCCACCCGTGGCGATCAATGCGCCGAAGCGTGGGTTTTGAAACGCTCGCACTGCGTCTTCTGCGATGCGGCGCAACACGACGGCCGGGTCGCGCTCGCGGGTTTCGGGTCCGCGCAGCAGCGTGACGCCCCGCGCCTCCTGAAGCTGATCGGCCTGCCGGTGACTGCGCGGATTCGCGCTTCCAATAACGACCAGGACATCGTTGCTGATGCCGCCCCTCAACGGCGGCAGGGTCTTCGCCGGCACAAAGCGCCGCGCCAGGGCAGCGGCCATCCCAGGAGAGCCCACCCACAGAACCGACTCTGGATCCTGGATGGAGGCAATCTGCGAATCGAGTTCCTCCTGCGTCATCGCGTCGAGCAGCGTGACATTTATGATGGAGTCCGGGATCAAATCGGCCAGTGCGGAATGCCGTGCGGGATGCACAGGATCGTTGCCGTACACACTCTCCGAGACCGGGATGCCGTCAACGTACTGGATGCCCCCCACCGTCGTGCGCCCCGCTTGAGGGAAGGCCGGCGCAAACACCAGTGATTTGCGGCCGCTGGCCGCAAAGCATGCGTCAAGCTCCTGCGTGATGTGGCCGCGCAGGGTGGAATCCACCGTTTTGTAAAGCACGGCCTGGCTGGAAAGCTGGGCGGTCAATTGAGCCACCCTCTCGGATGCTTGCGACGCAGTCGCAGAGCGTGAACCGCTGTCGACAGCGACGACCGCCGCGGCTTGGCGCGGAAGCTGGCCCCGTCCAATCGATGCGCTTAAACCCCGGGCGACAAAAGGTGCAGCGCCATCTGCCGCACTGGTGAGGTCATCGGCGAGAACTGCAATACGTGGCGGATCATTGGTGCGCATATATCAATTATCAGAAGCTTGCCGATCTACGAAAAGCGATAGTTTTTGACGTAAACCAGTGATACATTGTCACCAATGAATCGATCTGACATCCCTTCGCTCGATGACCTGCGGGCTTTCGAAGCCACGGCGCGGCTGGGCTCGGTCCGGCTTGCGGCTGACTCGCTTGCGCTGACGCACGGCGCCGTCAGTCGCCGTATCACCAAGCTTGCCAATGACATCGGGGTCAGCCTGTTTGAAAAAAGCGGGCGAGGCCTGCGGCTGACACCGGCCGGCGAGACGCTCAACCTCACCCTCGGCCGGTTCTTCGGCGAGTTGGCCGCCACGGTGCAAAGCCTGCGTGTTGCCAGCGCCGAGAAGACGGCCCTCGTGCTCTCCTGCGAGCCTTCAGTTGCCATGCGTTGGCTCATCCCGCGCCTGGAGGGTTTCCAGTCGGCGCATCCGGACATTGCCCTGCACCTCTCCGTAGGCGGGGGTCCCGTGGACTTTCGCAGGAACCAGGTCAATCTCGCTGTCCGGCGCCTGGACTTCGCTGTGCCCGAGACCTGGAACGTACTGAACCTGTTCCCCGAAAAGGTGGGGCCCGTCATGAGGCCGGACCGGGTGCATGGGTTCGAACACGGTGACTATCTCGCCCTCGGGTCCAAGACCCGGCCTGACGCGTGGGCGCAATGGCTGAAGGCCCATCCGTCGGCGCGTCGGCCCAAAGAGATCCGGTACTACGACCATCACTCGCTGATTGTCGAAGCCGCGTCCGCAGGCTTGGGTGTAGCCCTCAGTCCGCTGGTACTTGCCATCGATGATGTGGAACGCGGAAGCCTTGCGGCACCGGCCGGGTTTGACCCTGACGGTAGCCACTATGGGTTGATATGGATGGGGCCAAGTGAACTGCAAGGCGCGGAGTTTGAGCTCGCAAAGTGGCTTCAGGCGCAGTTCAGCCGCCTGAGCTGACTCTCTGAAGCCCAAGCCCTTCGAAAAAGCGGCCTCAGGAGATCTCCGCCGCGCGTGGTTTCACCCTCGGAGACAGGTTTCGCAGCATGTCACGGGCAATCGCCGCAAGATCATAACTCGGGGCCCATCCCCAATCGCGCCGCGCACAGCTGTCATCAATTGAATCGGGCCACCCGCTGGCGATCGCCTGGCGGAAGTCTGGCGCATAGTCAATCTCGAAATCCGGCAGGTGCTTGCGTATCTCCTGCGCGATCTCGCGGGGTGTAAAGCTCACGCCGGCGAGGTTGTAACTGCCGCGTTCGGTGATGGCCGAACTGGGCGCCTCCATCAGCTCCAGGGTCCCGCGAACCGCATCATCCATGTAGAGCATGGGCAGGGGTTCGTCCTCGGCGAGGAAGCAGGTATAGCGTTCCCCTTTGAGGGCTGCGTGAAAGATGTCGATCGCGTAGTCGGTCGTACCGCCGCCGGGGCTGGCCTTGTAGGAAATAAGTCCCGGGTAGCGCAGGCCGCGAACGTCCACGCCGTGGTTCTCAAAGTACCAGCGGCACCAACCCTCACCGGCCAGCTTCGAAATGCCGTAGACGGTGCTGGGCTCCATGACGGTGCGTTGAGGCGTGGCATCGGCGGGCGTCGTCGGGCCGAAGGCCGCGATGGAGCTCGGCCAGAAGACCTTGTCCAGCCTGTACTGCCGCGCGACCTCCAGCACGTTCAACAGGCTGCCCATGTTGAGTTTCCAGGCCCACTCGGGCGCTGTCTCACCCGTGGCCGACAAGGCCGCCGCAAGATGGTAGACCTGGGTGATGCGATGCTTCTCAACCATCCGCGTGAGTTGGCCGAGGTCCGTGGCGTCCAGCATCTCGTAGCAAAGATCAGCATGCCGGCCCACCTCCAGGCGGTCGCTGCCCACCACGCTGTCCGCGCCGTAGCGCTCCGCCAGGGCAAGCGAAAGTTCGGTGCCCAATTGCCCGTTGGCGCCTATCACCAGAATGCGAGGCGACCCGTTCACTGGACTACCCTCCGCGCCGCGCGCTGCGGGGCCATGAGCCTTGGGAGCGGCCCGGCGGCTCATGCCAGCACCCCCAGCTCTTTTCCAGCCTGCGCGAAAGCACCCAATGCAGCGTCCAGCTGCGCGCGGGTGTGCTGCGCACTGATCTGCACGCGGATACGCGCCTGGCCCTTGGGCACGACCGGGTAGAAGAACCCGGTCACGTAGACACCCAGCTCCAGGAGGCGACGAGCCAGCCTTTGGGAAAGCTCGGCGTCATGGAGCATCACCGGGATGATCGGGTGCTTGCCTGGCTTCAGCCTGAAACCGCAGGCCTCAAGTCCTGCACGGAAGTAACGCGCGTTGCCCTCCAGGGTGTCGCGCAGGTTGGTATTGGCTTCAAGCAGGTCCAGCACCTTCAAGGTCGCACCGACGATCACCGGCGCCAGGCTGTTCGAGAACAGGTAAGGCCGCGAACGCTGGCGCAGCAACTCAACGACGTCCGCTCTGGCGCTTGTGAATCCACCAGAGGCGCCGCCCAGCGCCTTGCCGAGAGTCCCGGTGATGATGTCGACCTTGCCGAAAACGCCCCTGTATTCGTGGGTACCGCGGCCCCGCTTGCCGAGAAAACCGGTGGCATGTGAGTCATCGACGCCCAGCAACGCCCCGAACTCGTCGCAGACGTCCCGGATTTCGTCCAGGCGCGCGATGGTCCCGTCCATCGAGAAAACGCCGTCGGTAAACACCAGTTTGTACCGGGCCCCCGCTTCGTCCGCGGATTGCAGTTGCTTTCGCAGATCCGTCATGTCGTTATGCCCATAACGCAAGCGCTTGGCCTTGCACAAGCGGATGCCATCAATGATGGATGCGTGATTGAGTTCGTCGCTGATCACGGCATCTTCGGGACCAAGCAGTGTCTCGAACAACCCGCTATTGGCATCGAATGCCGACCCATACAGGATGGTGTCCTCCGTGCCGAGAAACTGCGATAGCCGCGCCTCAAGCGTTTTGTGCAGATCCTGCGTCCCGCAGATGAACCGGACGGAACTCAGGCCGAATCCGCGCGAAGCCAATGCGGCATGGGCAGCCTCAATGACGCTGGGGTGGGATGACAAGCCCAAATAGTTGTTGGCGCAGAGATTGATTACCTCCCGCCCGCCGGCGGTCGCGATCTGGCTCCCTTGGGGAGATTGGATAGGGCGTTCGAGCTTGAGCAGGCCGGCAACCTGTATTTCCTCGAGTTCGTTTCTCAGCGAGGCGTAGAAGTCCGCAGTGGTTCTCATGGTTGGTGATCAGGGCCGGCTTGGCCCGAAGTCCTTTCTGCAAAATAAAAGATACCTGCACAGGCCGCATCGCTGATGCGCTGGCGCAGGACGCGTTCGAAGTGGGTGGGGTCATGAACCTCCAGGACAGCGGCTTCACGGGGCAGGCAGCAGTCCTTGAGCCGCGATATCCAGAATCTCAAAGCAGCGGCCCGCTCCAGAGACGGCAGCAGGCGCTGCTCTTCAGGCACAAGCGGGCGCACCGACTGGTACGCCGTCAGGAATGCCGCCCTTCGCAGGGGGTCGATGCGGCCGCTCTCCATATCTACGCACCAGTCGTTGAGGCAAACCCCCAGGTCGAACAGCAAGGTGTCCCAACCCGCGAAGTAAAAGTCAAGGACGCCGCTCAGGCGACCGCGCTCGAACAGGACGTTGTCGCGGAACAGGTCGGCATGTATCGGCCCGCGTGGCAGGGCCGCGTAGTCTGGCAATGCGGCGATGCTTTCCTGGAATGCCAGTTCGCCCACCAGCAGAGCGCGCTGGTCCTTGCCGAGGTGGGGCAGCAGAACCGGCACAGTCTCCTTCCACCACGGCAGCCCGCGCAGGTTGGGTTGGTGGCGGGCATAGTCGCCGCCGGCCAGGTGCATGCGCGCCAGCATCGCCCCAACGGCGCTGCAGTGCCGCACGCTGGGCACCAGTTCGCTCTTGCCGCGCAGCCTGCCGACCACCGCGGCCGGTTTCCCCTTTAGCAAATGAAGGATGCGACCTGCGGCATCCGGCACCGGCCCGGGTACCGGAAGCCCGTGCCCGGCCAGGTGCTGCATCAGGTGCAGATAAAAGGGCAATTGTTCCCATGCCAGGCGCTCAAACAGCGTGAGCACGTAGTCGCCGCCATCCGTGTCAACAAAGTAGTTGGTGTTCTCGATGCCGCCGCTGCAGGCAGCCATGCCCTGCAGCCTGCCAAGGCCCAGCTGCCGCAGGAAGTCGGCAGCCTCGCCGAACGAGATTTCGGTAAAGACAGCCACGGCGCGGTCAGGACAGCTGCGAAACGACGAATGCCTTGACCTGCTCCACATCGGCGGGGAGCACCGTCACGCGCTTGGGCAGCGCTTCTATGCCTTCGAACTTCGCGGGCCTTTCGGGTGCGTGGCCCAGCGCCTCTTCAATCGTCGCGGCGAACTTGATGGGCAGCGCGGTTTCCAGCACGACCATGGGCACGCCGGCTTGCACTTGCTCGCGCGCCACCTTCACGCCGTCGGCGGTGTGCGTGTCAATCGTGGTGCCGAAGCGCTTGTAGGTGTCGCGGATCGTCGCTAGACGATCGGCATGGGTGCTCTTGCCGCTCACAAAGCCGTAACGCTGCGCGGCCTCCTTGAAAGCCGCTTCGCCGCTGAGGTCGAAGCGGCCCTGGCTGCCCAGCTGGTCGTGGAACAAGGCTCGGGTCCTGGCGCCGTCGCGGCCCAGCAGGTCGAACACAAAGCGCTCGAAATTCGAGGCCTTGGAGATGTCCATGGAAGGGCTGGAGGTCTCATGCGTGTCGGCGCTGCCGCGCACGCGGTAGACGCCGGTGCGGAAGAACTCGTCGAGCACATCGTTCTCGTTCGTGGCCACCACCAGCTTGCCGATGGGCAGGCCCATCATCCGGGCCACATGGCCGGCGCAGACATTGCCGAAGTTGCCGGAAGGCACGGCGAAGTCAACTTTCTGGGGACGGGAATTTTCCGACGGGCCGCCCCTAGGAAAATTAGCCCCCTCGGGGGGCAGCGAGGACACGCCAGTGCCGAGCGTGGGGGCCTGTGTTACCTGGAAGTAGCCGGCAAAGTAGTAGACCACCTGGGCCACCAGGCGCGCCCAGTTGATCGAGTTGACCGTGCCTATCTTGTACTGGCGCTTGAAGGCCAGGTCATTGGACACGGCCTTGACGATGTCCTGGCAATCGTCAAACACGCCATCGATGGCGATGTTGTGGATGTTCTCGTCCTGCAGGCTGAACATCTGGGCCTGCTGGAAAGGGCTCATGCGGCCGTTGGGCGAGGTCATGAAAACGCGCACGCCCTTTTTGC